>Ga0308159_1000003_pt1 | contig 1579996 bp, 1432 predicted proteins | sample PhyCR1_FD_201040 | JGI IMG/M metagenome (GOLD analysis project Ga0308159, IMG submission 201040) | Phyllosphere microbial communities from UC Gill Tract Community Farm, Albany, California, United States - DLSLC.R1 | ecosystem: Host-associated > Plants > Phyllosphere > Unclassified | place...
TTTGATGAGCTTTTTTTATGACCATACCTCAAAGAAAAATCTATGTAAGGATACCTCTAATTATATATTGAAATCATATTCAATACTAAAAGTTAGACTGTATGTATTCTGATGAGATTTTTTGTTTGAGGCTTTAATCTATAACATACCAGAGTAATGCAAATTAGTACTTATTAGTCACTGTCTTTACTGAAGCTAAAAGCTTCTTGTTTTTCCCTTTGTTAATAAATATACCTACAAAATAAGTTAATCTTTGTATTAAGTAATAAATATTGTTTATGACTTTACTTCCCTAATAGAAAAAAGAAATCAATCAATTATTCATTCAATACTAATCAGAATCAATGTTATTTAAAAATGATAACTAAGAATTATCGGAATGTATTAGAAAAATAAGATGATAGAAATACAGTAAATCAAAGAAAAGAGAAGCGCTGTAAGCCGGATTCTGTTGAAGCTTGTTATTTATCTACGTCATACATTACTGCATCACTTTTGCTGCCTACCCCTCAGCTGTACTTTAGTAAACCTCTTAATAAATAAAAATTTGTCTCATTTATTTAAGTTTTTGTTAATCCAATGTTGATTTTTTTCCGAAAATATATTTAACATAATATTTTATGTTTTATTAATTATATGCTTCGATTACATATTATTGGTATTTTTTATATTATAAAATGAATATTTATTTCTTTATAGTAGATATAATTTTATTTTAGTTATCTTGTTATTTTAAAATAATAATCTTTTTTTTTAACATTATATTAAATATTTTTTGAAATAAATATTTTTTTTCGTAAAAAAATTCAAAATAAGTTATACATTAGCTTCATCGTAATAATTAATTAACACAAAAGATTATGATGAAAAAATTTACTTCAGTTAAAGCATTCTATGCTTTATCAGGAAAGCTTGTCTTTTCCATCTTGTTCATTACTTTTCTATCATTGGTAAAAGGACAGGTCACTCAAACTTTTTCTTATACAGGTTCAGCACAATCATTTGTAGTACCATCTGGCGTAACTTCTGTAAGTGTCAAAATATGGGGAGCTGGAGGGGCAGGGTCTGATGGCTCTGGAGGTTCCGGAGCATTTTTGAAAGGAACACTAGCTGTCACTTCTGGACAGACACTTACTATTGTAGTTGGTGGAGGAGGTAGTTTCAGCACTAGTGCAGTTTCTGCCGGTGGTTACGGAGGAGGCGGTGCATCAGGAGGAGCTTATGGTGGTTCAGGAGGAGGATATAGTGGTATCTTTAGCTCTGCCACACTTTCTCAAGCTAATGTTTTGGCTCTTGCTGCTGGAGGTGGAGGTGGAGGATATTATGGAGACTCATCTTATGGAGGAGCTGGAGGAGCTACAGCGGGAACAAATGGTGGTAATGCTGCTAGTACATCATATACGAGCGGTAGAGGAGCAACAATAACAGCAGCTGGAACAGGCGGACAATATAATGGAACTGATAACAGAAATGGTTATATAGGTACAGCTTTACAAGGTGCAGCGGGTAACAGTTTTAGTGCAGCTTATTCTTATTATGGCGGTGGCGGTGGCGGTGGCTACTATGGAGGTGGAAGCGGTTATAGTAGTGGATCAACAACTAATTTTTCTTCTGCCGGAGGAGGAGGGTCATCTTATATCAGTGGATCTTTGACAGCGACTACTAATACTGTTGGTACCACAAGTAATGCTGGAGCAGCGACCCAAGCACCTGGAAATGCCGAAACTGGCTATGTATCGGGAATTGGTAATGGAGGTGCTGGTTCCATTTCTGCAACGACAGGTAAAGGAGGCAATGGATTAATTACAATTACTTATAATACAGTCGCTTGTACAACACCAGCAGCTCAACCAACAGCTTTGACTTTTGGAACTACATCTGCTACATCTATTACTGGTTCATTTACAGCTCTTGGAACAGCACCTAGCGGTTATCTTATTTTAAGAAGTACAAGTTCCACAGCGCCAACACCAGTAAATGGAACTTCATATACTACGGGCAATACAGTGAATTTGGGCGGGAATTCTTATTATGTGATTCAAGGAAGTGCAACAACAGCCAATGCAACGGCATTTACAGATTCGGCTTTGACGAGCAATACAAGATATTATTATTACATCTATTCATATAATAATGCATGTACCGGTGCGCCTTATTATTTGGCAACATCACCTCTTTCAGACAATAAAATAACTTGTGCTGCAACTCCTACATCACTTTCTGCTGGAACAATTACTTCCACAGGAGCTACCTTCATTTGGACATCTGCTGCAGGTGGAAATGCCGGAGCCATCAGTTCAACACTTAATATCTATAGTAATAACGGTTACACAACTTTAGTGACTTCGGTTCCTGGAGTTACTTCATCTTATGTTTTGTCTTCGGGATTAAATTCAAATACAACTTATTATTATCAAATTGTCAATACTAATGTTGGAGGTTGTAGTTCTTCTACCAATGGAGGAAGTTTTACAACGCTTTGTGCAAGTGTAAGTATTCCTTATCTGGAAGATTTCAATAGTGTTACAACGCCAGCGATTCCAAGTTGTACTACAGTTATTAATGCAGGTTCTGGAAATTCTTGGGCAACCGCTGCTAATCCTGCAGCTAATGGTTTTTCTTCTCAAGTATTAAGATATGCTTGGAATACAGGTAATGCTGCTAATACATGGTTTTTTACCAAAGGATTAAATTTAACATCTGGGGTATCATACAGATTGACATTTAAATATAATAACAATAGTTCCACATTTGTAGAAAAGATGAAAGTGGCTTATGGTACAAATAATACTGTTGCAGCAATGACTAATACTTTAGCAGATTATTCTAACATTACTGGAGGTGCATCCACTGCAAATTCTGTTGTAATAGATTTTGTACCTAGCTCTACAGGTGTTTTCTATATTGGTTTTCAGGCTTACTCTGCTGCGAATCAGTTTTATTTATATTTAGATGATATTGCTGTCAATGTTTCTCCAGATCCAATTGTTATTACACCTGCTGCTCCCAGTTTTTGTGCCGGAGGCTCAACGACATTGACGGCTTCCAGTACTACTTCATATACCTATAGCTGGTCACCAAGCACGGGACTTAGTTCTACTTCGGGCGCTACAGTTACGGCAAGCCCAACCACTACGACAACTTATACAGTTACTGGAACAAGTGGAAGTATAACCAATACGAAAACGGTGACGGTAACGGTAAATCCAGTTCCAACTAATGTATCGATTACAGAAACGCCATCTTCTGCGGTTGCATGTGATATGGATTATGTTAAGCTAGATGCAAGTGGAGGAATAGGAAATGCTGTGGCATACAGTGAGGATTTTTCTGCAGGGGTTGGTAGTAATTGGGCATATGCTGGAACTGATACCAATATTATTGGGGTTTATTACAATTCCAACAATGCTGGAGGTACTGCTTATGAAGCTGGATTGAGTTGGGGTTCAGGTTCTAATACTACAGGAACTTGGGTGTTTTTACCATACAATGTATCTACTTCTCAAAGTATTCCGATGGATATTTCAGCCTTTACAAGTCTGAATTTATCCTTCAAATATATGTTTGATGCTGATACAAGTTCTAGCTATGTAAGGGGGATTTATGTTGATGTATCAACTGATAATAATTCTTGGACTAATGTATGGAGCAGAACAGCAATTACTGCAGATATTGCAGCAACACAAATTAGTAATGTCAGTCTAGCGCCTTATATTGGGAATAACCAACTCTACATAAGATTCAGATATACGGGAGAAAGCTATGGTTTGTTTGATTGGTATATAGATGATATTGTTTTTGACGGTAATAAAAAACTGGTTACATGGTCTCCTTCTATAGGTTTATATACAGATGTGGGGCTTACGATTCCTTATAATGGTACAGATTATCTTTCAACAGTATATGCTGCTCCTGGTACGGCAACTGCATATACAGCTAAAGCAAGTTTAGGAACTTGTGATAAGACGGCGGTTACCTCATCTATTGTTAGAAGTAAAATGCAATATACAGGTACAGGAACCGATTGGAGCACTGGATCTAATTGGTTTCCAGCGGTAGTTCCTGATGTTACAAAATGTGCCAATATCCCTGCTGGTAAAATAGTGGAAATTAATGCAACAGCTCAAGCAAAAACAATAACTATTGCTAATACTGCTAAACTTACAGTTAAGGCTAATAATTCACTTAGAATTATCGATGATATTAATATTACTAATAATTCCAATAATGATAATTTAACAATTGAAAGTGATGCAGTATTGCTACAAGATAATGCTAATGCTGTGAATTCCGGAAAAATATTAGCGCATCGCGATGTAAAAATGCGTAAAATGGATTACACTTACTGGAGTACACCAGTAACAGGTCAAAAACTATTAAATGATACTACTTTGAATGATGGTTTTTCTGTAGGAACACCAAATAACAGAATTTTCTACTACAATGAGCCAAATGATACATTCAAAGCGGTTCCTGCTACCGAAACCACATTTATTAATGCTAAAGGATATGCTATAAGAGGTAAAGATAGTTATGATCCGGCAGTATTGACTTCAGATAACACATTAAAATTTGTTGGTACTCCAAATAACGGATCATTTTCTACAAATATCCAAAGGTCGGCCAATACGGGTACAGGTGGAACAGTTGAGCATGGCTATAACCTGATTGGAAATCCTTATCCTTCCAATATTGATTTTATTAAATTTTATAATCTTGGTAATAATAAAAATATAATATATGGAAAAGCATGGTTCTGGACAGATGTTACCCCAGTTACAACGCAACAAGGATCAAGTTATTCAGGAAACAATTATGCAACAATTACTTTGGCAGGAGGAACGCCGCCAACTTACAGTGATACTACAGTAACACCTTCTCCATCTTCCGGTGCGTATACCCCAACAAAGAATATCAAATTGGGGCAGGGTTTCATTGTTCAAGCTAAAAATCTTGGAACAGGCCAGGTTATAAGTTTTGATAATACAGTAAGAACCAATGAGTCTGGAGTATTTTATAATAACAAGAATACAGATCAAACCAATCGTTATTGGTTGAAGTTGATTTCTCCTCAAAATGTTATTAATACGATATTGATAGCACACATAGATGATGCTACTAATAATTATGAGGGCGATTACGATGCGGATATTCTTGTTGTTGGCGATGATTCTTTCTATTCTAAAGTAGATTCACATAAACTTCAAATTCAGGCAAGAGGAAGTTTTGTTGATAGTGATGTAGTTACGGTATCAGCTAAATATTCTGCAAACGGCATTTATAAAGTTAGTTTGGAAAATAATCAAGGGATTTTTGCAGAGAATCAAAACGTATATTTGAAAGATAAATTACTGAATATTATAACAAACCTCAAAGAAAAAGATTACAGCTTTACAGCAAGTAAAGGAACAGATGAAACACGATTCGAAATAGTATATAAAGGTAATGCTGTATTAGGATCTGACGTTATGACTAAATCCGATTTTGAGGTTTATAAATGGAATGGTAATTATATTGTAAAATCTTCTAAATCTTTGGGTAAAGTTGAAGTTTATGATACATCTGGAAGATTAATATATTCTGTAAAAACCAAAGAAACAACTTTTGAAATTGATGCTTCTAAATTGGTTAATGGAGTTTACATTATAAAAGCAGAAAATTCTGGCGATTTAAAAACTAAGAAAATTATTAAATAATATGTAAGAAAAATATTGTTAACAAAACCATCTTGTATAGATGGTTTTGTTGATTTTGAAGCTTTGTAATTAAAAATTTATAATAGCTAAAATTTGATTAATTGAATTTTATATTTTAAATAAACTTATATTTGTTTCCTTATAAAACATAAATTCGATGAAAAAAAATCTATTTTCCTTTTGGAAGTTGATAGGCTTTTCTGGTCTACAAACATTTCTTTTTTCTTGCTTTTTTTTGATTGGTTTTCAAGGTTGGGGGCAAGTAACTTTGCCACACACTAGGACTAGTTGGGATGCTACACCTTCGGGTTGGACGGATACTCCATTGGATTCTTATTTAACAACATTTGCTTGTTCGGGTAATAACGGAGCAAGATTTGATACAAGTGGGGATTCCAAAATAGTCAATTTAGATTCTTCACCAGATAAGCTTTCGTTTGTGGTAAAATCTAATACCAGTACAACGTCTTCATTATTGGTTTCAGAATCGGATGATGGTGTTACTTACACGAATTTAGTTAATTTATCGGGAGCTACAGACTTACCAACAATTTGTACAACTAAAGGTTCTTATCAATTAAAAACGACTACAAGATATATTAAATGGACTTTTACTAAAGGATCATCTAATATGACAATGGATGATGTTAATATAACAAAATTAGCAACATCCTGTATATCTCCTACAACTCAAGCCGCTTCCTTTACAAGTTCTGCAATTTTGCAAAATACTGCTACTGTTGGATGGTCGAGAGGTAATGGAGATAATGTCTTAGTAGTTGCAAGATCAGGAGGAGCTGTCAATGCTGATCCAGTAAGTGGGACTAATTATATAGCTAATTCAGCTTTTGGTTCAGGAACGCAAATTGGGACGGGAAATTATGTTGTGTATAATGGAACAGGAAGTTCTGTTAATTTGACAGGATTAACAGCAGGAACCAATTATCATTTTGCGGTTTACGAATATAACGCAACTGGAATTTGTTATAATCTAACCAAATTAACAGGGAATATAACAACAGCTTCACCTCCAACTTTAACAGCTTCGGGAACACTGAATGAAGCAACACTTAACGGAGCAACAGTTGGATTAACACTCGCCAACGATACATTTGCAGACGCAACATTGAATGCTTCAAATTTTACCTTAAACAATGCGCCTTCTGGAGTAACTATTCAAAGTGTTGCATATAATTCTTCAACAACAGCAACGGTTACGTTAGCTTATAATAATACAGATTTTGATGCTAATGTTACTAACTTTAGCATTAATATTAACGGAAGTGAACTTGCTTCTGCTTCCAATTTAACATCCAATAATTTAACTATCACAGCAGTTACAGAAACACTTACTGTTAATACAGGAACTTTAGCTTTTGGAACAGTCTGTAATGGCTCGTCTAAGGAGCTTTCGTTTACTCTTTCAGGAACAGGACTCAAAGCAGGAACAATTAGCTTAGGTTCATTAGCTGGATATTCTTACTCTGAAACATCGGGTGGGATTTCTGTGACAGGCTTTTCGCATGCTGGTGGCGACCTCGCTTCGAAAACCATTTATGTTACGCTGACTCCAACTGCAGCTAATCAAACTTATAATGGAAATATTGCAGTTTCTGGTGGTGCAGCTACAGCTGTTAATAAAGCTGTTACTGGTAATTCCACAAGTACGGCTCAAGCCATCACAACTAATACAATTACGACATTTGCCCAAACTACTGCAACATTACGAGCTACGTCAATCACCCAAGGGACTTGTCCTGCTTCTACAATTCAAGGTTTTGTATATTCTGTAAAATCAACCAATGCAACACCAACTGTTGGAGGTGCCGGAGTTACGAATGTGACTGTTACCCTTGGAAGTACAAATTATGCTGTGACTTCTCTTACGGAAGCTACAACTTATGTTGTTCAAGCCTATCTTTATAATGGGGCGACTTATACTTATGGAGGTGTACAGGAATTCACAACAACTTTTAGTGGAAGCCTTAATAATGTAACTGGAGCTTCGCAAACCTGTTTAATGGATAACGGAGGAACTATTTCCTGGACAGCACCAACATCTGGAGTTGTGCCAACAGGTTATATGGTTTTTGCAATTGCTGGAGCCACAACGCCAAGTGGAACGCCTACAACTGCATTAACAGACTATAGTTATGCGAATAGCAATTTTTCGGCTTCTACTAATAGTGCAACACCCACAACGTTAGGTAAATTACTTTACAAAGGCACAGCTACATCTGTAGATATTTCCGGATTGACAGAGAATGGTATTTATTCATTTATGATTCTTGCCTACCAAGATGGTGCTTCTGTCAGAAGATTTTCAAGTGGATCCGCAGGTTCAAGAGCTTTGAATCTTCTTGCTCAGGATGATGTGAAAACTTTCACAGGAACTCCATCAAATAATCAAGTGACTCTTGAATGGACACATAACACGGCAACTTGTTTTGACGAAGTTATGATTGTAGCCAATCAAGGCGCCGTAACTTATATTCCATCTGGAGACGGAAGCAGTATCATTGCTGATGATTCTTGGAATAATGCCGGAAATCAGGTGGTGTATAAAGGAACAGCTCTTAGTAAAGCAATAACTAATTTTACCAATGGAACAGAATATTGCTTCAAAATTTGGCTAAGAAAAGGAACAACTTGGAGCGATGGAACTAATGTCTGTGTTACACCAGAGATTACATACTGTGCTTCTTCAGGGAATACAGATTATAATACAGGAATCAGATATGTAAAATTTAATACAATTGAAAATACAACTGCTGCAACTAAAACTGTAGGATATACCAATTTTACAACACCAACGACAACAGTTGTAAAAGGAGAAACTTATCCATTAACTGTTCGTGTTAATACAGCTGGGGATTATATTGTATATAGTAAAGTTTGGTTTGACTGGAATCACGATGGCGATTTTGCTGACTCTGGAGAAGAATTTGATTTGGGAACAGCGACTAACGTAGCAGATGGAGCGACATCTCTTTCGCCTCTTAGTATTGCAGTCCCAACTACTGCTGTACTAGGTGATATAAAAATGAGAGTGAGTGCAAAATATTCATCTGCTTCAACTTCTTGTGAAACGGGATTTGATGGGGAAGTAGAAGATTATATAGTTACAATTACTCAACCTACAAATCAGGAAATCAATATCAAAGGGAATAATATCAGTATTCCAAATAATTTTGATGAGCCTTATGGTCTTAATAATACACTGTTTGCTGCGACTAACTTAGGGACAGATTCTGTAGAGAAAGAATTTGTGATTGAAAATTTAGGTTTAGCCAATCTTAATCTTACAGGAACACCAGTTGTGAATATCACAGGACTCAATCCTTCTGATTTTATTGTAACACAGCAAGCCGTCTCTCCAGTTATCAGTGGAAGTACAACATCATTTAAAATTAAATTCCATCCAACTGTTGCCGGATTGAGAGAAGCTAATGTGAGTATTGCGAATAATGATTCTGATGAAAATCCTTATGTATTTAAAATTCAGGGAACAGGAACTTGTACCACTTCTCCTTCTATTACAGCATTTCCAACAAGCGGACCAGCCATTACTAAAGTTACATTTACAACTTCGATTAATGATTTGACTGGCGCTGCTGTGACTTACAATGGTGCGAGTGTGCCATTTGATTTGATATCATCAGGAAAAATCGAAACATTGATTCCTACTGGAGCTACCGATGCTAATTTTGTAGTAACATTGGCTAGTGGATGTTCTTTCACTCAGGCTTTTGATGTGATTGATAATTTAGTTACAGATTGTGAAGGTACCGGAGGTAGTGGTGGTTCTACAACGCCAGCTTCTGATATCATTATTTATGAACTTTATGATGAAAATGGAGGTTCAGGTGGTATTATCACACTTTATAACAGAACTGGTGCTACGGTTAATTTGAGTACATATTCTATCCAAAGAGCTGGAGATTATGGCGGAACTTATACAACTTATGCTAACTTAACTGGAACTGTTGCGTCTGGAGCTGTTGCTGTAATTGGAGTGAGTTCTTCAGTTTGTGGATATGCGCCTACAGGTAACGGAAGTTTTGGCTCTACAGGATTTAATGCAAATGATGGTTTTAGATTAATGAAAGGTTCTACTATTATAGATGATGTTCACGCACCAAATACTGTAGGCTATTATCTAAGAAGAAAGAATGATTATCTCTCTCCAAAAACTGTTTTTGATGCTAACGAATGGACATCTCAAGCATTATCAAGTGGACAGTGTTTATCTGGAGGCGACGTAGCGCAACCACCAGTGGTTAAAAATCCGCCAGTTGTTAATACACAACCTTCCTATTCTGTGACTTGTGGCGTTAATAATGCGTCTTTGACACTTACTGCAACAGAAGGTTTTGCTGGAGGAAATGGATTAGCTTATCAATGGTATGAATTAGGAAATACAGGAAGCTGGACGGCCGTTTCTAATGGTGGAGTTTATTCCGGTGCAACTTCTCAAACATTGAATATCTCTGATGTCAGCGGATTGGATAATTATCAATATTACTGCCAGGTAAGAGAAAATACACAGACTTGTTATGCGGCAACAAAAGCAGTACAAATTAAACCAGCGTCTAATACTTGGGCAAGTAATATTTGGTCAAATGGAACGCCTGTTTTGGGAAGCAAGGTAATCATTGCAGGAAGTTATAATACTCAAACTAATGGTGCTTTGGATGTTTGTGAGCTTACAGTGAGTTCTGCAGGAACAATGCTTGTAAAACCAAATTATCCTATTAAAGTCAAAAATAAAATCACGAACCTAAATTCTACCGCTAATAGCTTTGTGGTAGAAAGCGATGCTAATTTGATTCAGACTGATAATATAATTAATGAAGGAACTGTCAAGGTTGAGAGACAGGTTTCTGATATGAATAATGTAACAGGACACATCGATTATGTATATTGGAGCTCTCCAGTTGCAGGACAAACGATCAAGGGAGCAAGTGGTTTCTCTCCAAATACACCTTCAAATGGTTATCTTCAGTATAACGAATCGACGGATAAATTTACGGTCACTTCCGATGCTACTTTCCAAACAGGAAAAGGTTACGCAATCCGTGCAGAAAATTCTTTGCCTGATGGATATGGCAAAACTTATAGCTTTACGGGCGTTCCAAATAATGGAAATCTTCAGTTCTTAAGTTTGCAAAAATCTGCCGGAGCAGACAAAGGTTATAATCTGGTTGGAAATCCTTATCCTTCTAATATCAGTTTCGATTTGCTTTACAGTTTGAATAGCGCCAAAATTTATAACACAGCTTGGTTCTGGACTAATATAGATTATACTTCTACACAAATGGGTTCAGGCTATACAGGAAATAACTACGCGGTGCTAAATGGTTCTGGAGGTGTTCCGCCAGCTTATGATTGGGCAGATTATGACCCTGAAAATCCAAGTGGAATTACACCAAATGGCAATATAAAAGTAGGGCAGGCTTTTATTGTACAGGCAAAAACCGCAGGTGCATTAGACTTTAATAACGGAATTAGAATTACAGATAACGGGACTTTCTATCAAAAAGGTGTAACGAAAAATAGATTTTGGTTGACGATGAGATCTCCAAAAAATATGGTTAACACAATTTTGATTGGTTATATCCCAGGTGCAACTAATAATTATGAAACAGATTTTGATGGTGAATTATTTGTTGTAGGATCAGATTCTTTCTATTCAGTTTTAGGCGCTAAAAAATTAGCAATCCAAGGTAAAGAGGATAATTTTTCTAATGAAGATGTAGTAACTCTGGGGAATGTTTTTTCAGCTGACGGAAGTTATGTCATCAGTCTGCAGACGCCAGAAGGTATTTTTGATGGTAACCAAATCATTTATTTAAAAGATAAATTGTTAAATAAATATATCAATCTAAGTACTGATACAAATTATACATTCACAGCAGTTAAAGGGACGGATGCAAGTAGGTTTGAGATTGTATATAAGGAAGATGCAGTTTTGAATACTGGAGCTAATTCCAAATCTGATTTTATCGTTTATAAAGATGGCAATAGTCAGGTTATCAAATCATCCAAAAAATTAGGTAAGATTGATATTTATGATGCGTCTGGAAAATTAATTAAATCAATTAATGTAAATCATACCGAAGCAAAGGTTGATGTTAGTAACTTTTTAAACGGAGTTTATATCATGAAAATCGAAAACTCTGGAGATATAAAATCTAAGAAATTCATCAAATAGAATTTTATTTTCTAATATTAAAGGCACTTTTTAGTGCCTTTTATTGTTTTTGTATCTGTCAAAAAAATCAAACACTTATTTGAATATTCGTATTTAATTTCTATGATTAATAATTAATTAAAAATAAATTAACTTTTTTTATATGAGTATGTAAAAATTAATTAATTTAGCGCCCTCATTTCTACTTTTTTAAAATAGAACCTTATATATCGATGAAGAAAAATTTATTTAATCAACAAAACACAAAAAAACTTTACCAACAGCTTCTATTGTTATTCATATTATTCTTTTCGGGGAATGTCTGGGGGCAAATAACAATTACTCAAGCTTCCTCAGGTATTGTAGCAACAGGTTATGATAGTGGCGCTGAAAGAACATGGACTCAAAATGGTGTTTCATTTGGTGGAAAAGCTTTACTTAAAGAATCTGGCCAGGCAAGACTACAACTTCAAGCAAGTAATGGAGTAATTTATAATACTTCTGCACTTCCTGGAAGAATAATTGGGGTGTCAATTAGCCAGAATGGAACAGTTCGTAACTATACTTTAAATGGAGGTACATCTAGATTAGTTAATAATACATCAGGAGATTATACAGTTGCTGGCACTTCCGTAGGAACTGCAGGAACGTCTTGGAATTCAACTTCTTTTGCTAGTACAAATTATACATTTTTCGCAATAAAACTTGGATCTGGTGGTGCTTCATATATAACTTCTGTAGTAATTACATATGAAGAGGCTTGTTCTTCTCCAACTTCCCCAACAACAACTGGTGTCACATCCAGTGCTGCAACGCTTGGTTGGACTGCGCCTACATCAGCTCCGGCGAACGGTTATCAATATTATTTATCAACAAATAGTACGGCTCCAGATGCATCTACAACCCCAACGGGGAATGTGACGTCAGGAACTTCTGCAAATGTTGCGGTATCAGCGAATACAACCTATTATTGGTGGGTAAGATCTAATTGTAGTACTGCTGATAAAAGTAGTTGGGTAGCAGGAGGTAATTTCACAACATTACAATTGCCAGCTTCTTTTCCTTATAATGAAAATTTTGAAGGAACTAATGCTAATAATTGGACTTTTACAAACGGTGCTGCGACCAATAAATGGTATGTCGGCTCTGCTACACAAAATGGAGGTACTCAGTCTTTATATATATCCAACAATAGCGGTACTTCTAATGCTTATACAATTACATCGCCAGGATCTGTTTATGCATATCGTGATATTTCAATACCGGCCGGCTCAACAACAGCAGCAATAAGTTTTGATTATAAATTAGCTGGTGAGGCTGGCTTTGATATGTTTAGAGTTTGGATGGTGCCAGTTTCTTATTCCCCAACTGTTTCTACGGCAAATTCTCCTTCAGTAATTACGGCATTATCGGGAAGAATACAAATTGGAGGTAATTTTGTTAATTCAGTATCAACAACTACTTATAGTAATTATACAAATAATGCTATCGATGTTAGTTCATTTGCTGGGCAAACTATGCGTTTAGTTTTTGAATGGCAAAATGACAATACAACGGGAACCAATCCGCCGGCTGCAATAGATAATTTGGCTTTAGCTTTACCGTCGGCTTCCACAACAGTTTCTATAACTTCGTTAACAGGATTTGCAGCAACAACAGCTTCTGATTCTGCGCAACAAAGCTTTACGGTTTCGGGGGTATCTTTAGGTTCTAATAACATAACAATAACGCCATCTGCGGGTTATCAGATTTCTACAACATCTGGTTCAGGATATTCTTCTACACCTATTGTTTTGACACCAACTTCAGGAAGTGTTGCCAGTACAACAATTTATGTAGTACTTAAGAAAAGTGTAACAACAGGTGCTGCAAATGGAACAATAACAGTTTCTTCTCCGGCAGTTACACCTGATAAAACAATTAATTTAACAGGGACGATTACTAAAGCAACATTTACATCCATAGCTACAGGTAACTGGGAGACGGCTTCCACTTGGGATCTTAATGCAGTTCCTGGTACAGCAGATAATGTTGTGATTGCTGCAGCACATACAGTTACGGCTACTACTAGCCAAACCAGAGATAGCGGAACTACAACTACAGTTTCCGGTGTGTTAGCGACCAATGATTCTTATCTTAATAACGGAACCACAACCATTAATGGAACTTTCCAGATCAATGCTAATGGCTGGGGCGGAGGTTCTAACGATTTTGTTTACGGATCATCAGGTAATTTGATTTTCGCTCATAATAATGGCTCCGAATACGGATCAATAGATGCAACTCATAGATATTGGCCGGCAACATCCGGTCCGGTAAATGTTACAATCAATTCCAATAGTCCGATTAACTTGGGAGTTGCAAGAACAGTGACTGGTATTTTACAAGTAGCAGCAGGATTTAGAAATCTTGGAAATATCACAATCGGTACTACTGGTACATTAAGATTGAATTCTGGCTACAGCTGGCTTAATGCCAATAGTAGTCCTGTTTATGGAACATCATCCACGTTAATTTATAATTCAGGTGGTTCTCCGGGGAGAAGTAACGAATGGACGGCTAGTGCAGGAACAGTTGGGACAACGGGCGGCCTTCCTCAAAATGTACAAATAAGTAACAATACAACAGTTAATTTCCCTAATGGAAGTGCAAATAGTTTCAGAGCAAATGGGATTTTGACTATTGATAGTGGATCCTTTTTATACCAAAATTATAGTGGTGGATCTGCAGGATTAACAGTTGGAGGTAATTTTATTCTTAATGGAACCTTAGGTCTGGGATCAAATGAAGGTGGAGATATTACAGTTGGAGGAAACTGGACACAGGCAGTAGCTGCAACCTTTCAACCTAATGGTAGAAAAGTAATTTTCAACGGAACTGTTGCACAGACTATTCAAAAAGTAGGTGGTGGAACTTTGGATTTTGACAGATTAGAAATCCAGAAAACCAATGCTACCAATGTCTCTTTGAGCAATGCGGCAGGAAATCTTACAAGTTTAAATCTTAATGGAACTAGTCTTAATGCGCTTGCTATTACAAGTTCAGGAACCGGCAGTCTAAATCTTAATGCTAATACTTTGACATTTAACAATGATGGTGGTGATATCTATGTAGACGCAGCAAAAACAATTGTGGCTTCTTCGGGTGCTGTTATTAATTTCAATGCGAATAAAAAAGTTTCTAATAACTCAGGAACAGGTAGTCTGACTTTTGCAGCAAATGCAACAATTAATATTAATAATAATGCAATAGTAGATTTCGGAAAGTCTTCCAGTACTAATATTTCTACAGTAAATGGTGTTCTTAATATCGTTGGGAATGGATCTTCAGTTACCCCAAATGGTCCGATCTACGCAACAGGCTCCAAATTAGTTTATAAGACTGGAGGAGTATATACCAGAAAAGCAGAATGGAATGCAACTTCGGGTGCAGGCTATCCATATGACGTACAGATTACATCCAACACTACTTTAGATTATCCAAACACAGGATCTGCTGCTTTCTCTACAGCTTTGGGAATTGCCAGAGACTTAACCATTGATAGCGGTTCTTCACTATATATGGATTATGGCAATGGCGGAAACAAAAGCGGATCACTTACTGTTGGCAGAAATATTGTTAATAGCGGAAACTTATCTTTAGGAGATTTTGTAGGTGGAGATTTATCGTTAGGGGGTAGCTGGACAAGTTCCGGTACTTTTATACCGAACAACAGAGCCGTGACTTTCAATGGTGGTGATGCTTCAGTGTTTCCACAAAAAATTAATAGTGCAACTACTTTTGATTATTTGACAATCAATGAAGCTGTAATTAACTATGTTGAGCTAGGAGCAAGTATTGTAGTCAATAAAGATTTGACTTTGACCAATAAGAATATTGATTTAAAAGGATTTAATATTACACTTCCAAATAAATCATCTAATATCACCTCAAGCGCAACTTCTTATTTAACAGCAACAGGAGCAGGGAAATTAGTAAGACAAAATATAGATGGAACAAAAGATTGGATCTTCCCAATGGGAGTTGCTAATAGTGGACGATATGCACCGATTACAATCAAAAATTTATCAGGAACAACAGATTTGTCTGTCAATGTCAATACAGCAATCACTCCTACTGTTTCTGATGCAACCAGAGTATTAAGTACAAAATGGTTTGTAACGACAAGTAATAATGTAACAGCTAATATATATACAGAATGGCAAGGTGTTGCGGCTGAAACTAATAGTATGACAATTCCAGGAACTGGAAACTTGGGAACTACTGTAGGAGGTGCTGCCTATACGTTTTATAATGTTAATATTGTTGCAAATAATACCACTGCTAATGGGGTTACTCTTTCCAATACAGCCGCAAACGGAATAGTAATTGGTAATGATAATGCAATCAGATTGGCGAATGATGATTGTACAGGGGCGACAAATATTGTAGTAGATGCAGCGACTATTACAGGATCTAATGCTGGAGCGACTAATAGTTTAGCAGCTATTAACTGTAATGGTACATCTAGTGTAGCTTTGGATGTGTGGTATAAATTTACTACCACAGATGCTGGAACCTATAAAATTGATGCAACCTCAGGAACTATAGGGGATTTGGTTTTAGATTTGCGTTCAGGAGCTTGTAATGGCAATAATATAGCTTGTTCAGATTTATTTGGTTCTTCTGGAACAGAAAGTATTTCTATTCTTTTAGACGCTAACACTACTTATTATTATAGAATATATAAATATGGAAGCGGAACAGGAACTTTTACAACATCTGTTTCTACAGTTCCAACTATTATTGTCAATCCTATAGCTTTAGCTTACGGAGATGTGACTTACAATACAACGTCTGATAAAACATTTACGGTTAAAGGTAATTTCCTAAATCCGGCAAATGATAATATATCAATAGCTTCTTTATCGGGTTATGAATACTCTTTAGACGGTGTTGCTTATTCAACTTCACTTACTCTTCCATATACAAGTAAAACATTGGCAGAGACAACTGTACATGTAAGATTTAATCCGACATCGGCTTGTACAGATTATAATGGAAACATTTCAGTTTCCGGAGGTGGAGCAACTACAGCCAATATTGCTGTTACAGGAAGAGGGGTAATACAGACGCCTACTGCGAATACAGCTACAGATATTACAACTAATTCTTTTGTTGCAAACTGGACGACGGTGAGTGGTGTAACAGATTATGAGTTGGATGTTTATACAAAAGGAATTGTTTCCAATACAGTTTTGAATGCTACTTTTGATGATGTTACCGGAGCAAGTGGTAATACAGGAGGTAATGATGGGCAATGGAGTGGAAGTATTGCTTCTGCAACAGTTCCGGCCGCTTACACAGCCGCAGGATGGGCTCTTACAGCTGCAAATGGAGCAGATAAGAGTTTAAAAGTGGGCTCGGGGAGTACTTTAGGAGTTCTTACAACACCTGACTTAGTTATTAATGGTTCAGGAACATTGACTTTCCGTGCAGGTGCTTGGAATGGTACTTCTGAAAGTACGTCATTAAAATTATCAGCTACTAATGCAACACTTGATTTAGCAACTGTTACTTTGGTAAAAGGCAGCTTTAATACATACACTGTTCAGGTTACGAATGTAACAGGAAATGTAAAAATTAGTTTTACAGGAGGAGGAGCTGCTACTACTTCAAGATTCTTTATTGATGATATTAAAGTAGTGACATCTGGCATCGGAAATATTCCAATTGCTGGCTCAACATTTACAGTCTCCGCTCCCGCAACTAGTAAATTAATTAATGGACTTACACAAGGACAAACTTATTATTATAAAATAAGAGGTATAAACGGAACTTGTAAATCAGCAGATTCCAACGAAATAGAAGTAACTACAAATAATACCATTATCTGGAACAATAATGCTTGGACCAATACAACAGGGCCAGATACAACTTTAGATGCAATTATCAGAACACCTTATTATGTGAAAGCTAATGCAGATGAGTTCGCAGTCCATAATTTGACAATAGAAAATACAGGTTTACTGAAAATTAAAACTGGTCACGGAATTACAGTAAGTGGTGATATCACAACACCAGATAATAAAATAATTATTGAAAGTGATGCAAGTCTTACTCAGACTAAAATTGCTAACGGAAACAGTAACAATAAAGCTATTGCGAAAAGAAATGTAAAAATGAAAACTCTTGATTATACTTATTGGAGTTCTCCTTTACAAGACCAGGTATTGCTCAATACAACTAACGTGAATGCTGCAAACAGTAGTGGTGGTTTCTCTGCAGGAACTCCAAATAATAGAACTTATGAATACAATGAGGTAACAGATAATTTCAAGGCTACAACCAATGCAACATTTGTTCCTGCAAAAGGTTATGCAATTAGAGGTAAATCAACCTATGGAACTGTACTTGCTGTGGATTCTTTAACTTTTAGTGGAAATCTTCATAATGGTGATTATTCCATCCAAATTCAAAAATCTAAGAATACAACAGGTACTGGTGGTGTGATTTATGAGCATGGTTATAATTTGATTGGTAATCCTTATCCTTCTAATATTAATTTTATTAATTTTTATAATTTAGATCAAGGAAATGGCAATAAAAATAGTGATATGATCTATGGTAAGGCTTGGTTCTGGACCAACTTCTCTGCAAGTGGCACGCAGGCAGGTTCATCTTATGCTGGTAACAATTATGCTACTATTACGCTTGCTGGTGGGACATCTCCTACCAGTGTAGATTCTGCTGAAGGAAATCCAATGCCTAATGAATTCATAAAAGTAGCACAAGGTTTCATTGTGCAGATGAAAGGGACGCCTCCAACAGGAACTACACCTAATCTTGGAATTGTTAAATTTGATAATTCAATCAGAACCAACAATAATACGGGACATTTCTATAACAATAATAAAAATGCTGATGAAGGAATCAATCGTTACTGGGTTAAGATAGTTTCTCCTTATAATATTGCGAATACAATCTTGATAGCTCATATGGATGGTGCAACAAACAACTATGATCCTGATTATGATGCTGAGTTGTTAGCAGTAGGTGATGATTCATTCTACTCAAAGGTTAATGCCCAAAAACTACAAATCCAAGCTAGAAATAATCCATTGAATAACGAAGATGTTATTGTATTGGGAACTAAACATGCAATGAGTGGACTTTATAAAATAAGTTTGGGTAATAGAGAAGGCGTTTTTGCTGAGAATCAAAAAATCTATTTGAGAGATAAGCTAACAGAAACTTATACAGATCTTACGATTCAGGATTATTCATTCAATGCAAATCAAGGAATAGATGATAACAGATTTGAAATCGTGTATAAAAATAAGGAGGTTTTGGGAACTGAAGGTATTGGAAAATCTGACTTCCTGGTATATAGAGACGGAAATAATTTTGTTGTAAAATCATCCAATAATTTGGGTAAGGTTGAGCTGTATGATGTAACTGGAAAACTGGTACAATCAAGATATTCTTCGGACAAAGAAGTTAAATTTGACAGTTCTGTACTTATTTCAGGAGTATATATCATAAAGGTCGAAAATTCTGGAAATATCAGAACGAAAAAAATAATTAAGTAAATAATTCTTAAAAGTATTGTTAATATTATTTAATGTTAATAATTTTAAGGATTTTGTTAAATTTTTATATCTTTACAACCTGAAAAATATGTTTAGTTTTAAACCATCGATGAGAAAATATTTGATCTTAATATACCTGAGTTTAAGTATAATGTCTTTTGCTCAATTTAAGGAGAATGCTTTTGATAATGAGCAATCCAAAGTTAGTCAGGAAAATGCTGTTAATCAAACTTCAGCATTTGAAGAAGAACCAACAACAGCATCAGCATTACCTCCAGGTGGTGAACAACCAGAAGGTCCAGGTAACCCTGGTGAACCGGTCCCTATTAATGGATTTGTTCCGGTGTTGTTATTAACTGGTATTATGTTAGCCATATATTATCAAAGAAAAAAGAATAAAATTAATATTTAAATTTTTAAATCCGAAATTTCAATAATTTCGGATTTGTTTTACCTGATGTATAAAATTTTCATAAAACCTTTGTTTGATTTTGTTTTTGCGTTTTTACTTGTTCTGATGCTATCTCCTGTATTTGTAATAATAATTATCTTATTATATTTTTTTAATCAGAAGAATGTGTTTTTTTTACAAGATCGTCCGGGTAAAAATGAAAAGGTTTTTAAAATTATAAAATTCAAGACCATGACGGATCAAAAAGATGAGTTTGGTAATCTTTTATCCGATGAATTGAGACTTACAAAGTTAGGTAAGTTTGTCAGAAAAACTTCTTTAGATGAGTTACCACAATTAATCAATGTTTTAAAAGGCGATATGAGTTTTATAGGTCCAAGACCTCTCTTGGTTCATTATCTTCCATTGTATAATGATGAGCAGAAAAAAAGACATCATATAAAACCAGGTATTACCGGCTGGGCTCAAGTCAATGGACGTAATGCAATTACCTGGCAACAGAAATTTATATTTGATGTTTATTATGTGAACAATTTAAGCTTACTTTTGGACTTAAAGATATTTTTATTGACCATAAAAAAAGTAATCAAAAGCGAAGGAATCAACACAGCTGGTGTAGCAACTACAGAAAATTTCAAAGGGAATGAATAAAGAAGTCTGTATTTTGGGTGCAGGAGGACACGCAAAAGTAGTAATTGAAATAGCTGAGGATTTAGGTTATAAAATTACTGGTATTTATGATCAGAATATAAATGTTACAACTATACTAGATTATAATGTCTCCAATGACATTGATTCTCTATTACAAAAAGAGAATATATTTTATGCATTTGGAAGTAATTATAATAGAAAAAGTAATTCTTTAAAGTACAAATCGGCTGATTTTAATTTGATACATCCTAGTTCTATAATATCCAGAACTGCTGTTTTTGGTCATGGTAATGTAGTGATGGCTGGAGCGGTGATTAATTCTTCTGTTCAAGTAGGTAATCATTGTGTTATCAATACTTCTGCTTGTATAGACCACGACTGTGAAATTGAAGACTTTGTACATATTTCGCCCAACGCTGCTCTTGCGGGTAATATAAAAGTTAAAGAAGGTGCTCAGGTAGGTATCGGTGCCTCTATTAAACAAAATGTTATAATTGGGAAATGGTCTGTAGTGGGAGCTGGTGCTGTTGTTATCAATGATGTGCCTGATAATGTGATAGTAGTAGGAAATCCTGCGAAAATAATAAATAACATTCCAAAATAGTATAAATATTATTTTCTATCTGGTTAAATAATTTTCCGTAATAAAGTTAAATAATATTAACTTTGTTAATAATAAAAATGAATTTGGGCGATTCTAAATTAGTCACTATTAATGAAATCTAAAATCTGGTTATCATCTCCACATATGGGTGGAGGAGAAATGAAATATGTTCAAGAAGCATTCGATCAAAATTGGGTTGCTCCGTTAGGAAAAAATGTAGATGAATTTGAAACTGCAATAGAAAATTTTCTTAATGAAAATAAGTTTGTTTCTGCACTTAGTTCGGGAACTGCAGCTTTACATTTAGCATTAGTTCAATTAGGTGTTGGATATGGAGATGAGGTAATCTGCCAATCGTTTACTTTTTCGGCTTCTGCTAATCCAATTAAATATTTGGGAGCCAATCCTGTCTTTGTCGATTCTGATGAATCTAATTGGAATATGTCACCTGTTTACTTAGAACAAGCTATCCAGGATAGAATCAAAAAAAATAAAAAACCAAAGGCCATTATTGTTGTTCATCTGTATGGTATGCCAGCAATGATGGATGAGATTTTGGAATTATGTAAAAAATATGATATTCCATTAGTAGAAGATAGTGCTGAAGCCTTAGGTTCTACTTATAAAGGCAGACAGTGCGGAACTTTTGGAGAATTTGCTTTACTTTCTTTTAATGGCAATAAAATTATTACAACGTCTGGAGGAGGTGCCTTAGTAACTAATACGAAAAAACAAAAAGATAAAACAATTTTTTTGTCAACTCAAGCAAGAGACAATGCGCCGCATTATCAGCATTCGGAGATTGGATATAATTATAGATTAAGTAATATCTGCGCCGGAATTGGTAGGGGACAAATGGAAGTTTTAGAACAAAGAGTGCAAAAGAGAAGAGAAAATCATGACTTTTATAAAAGTTTATTTTCAAATATAGAAGCGGTGAATGTTTTTTCAGAAATAAGTTCAGATTTCTATTCCAATCATTGGTTAACAAGTATAACAATTAATCCTACCCTTACAGAAAAAACAAATCTGGAATTAATGACTGCATTTGCAGAAGAAAATATAGAAACGCGTCCATTATGGAAACCGATGCACCTTCAGCCAGTTTTTAAAGATTGTCCATATTATGGAGAAACTGTTGCAGAAGATTTATTTAAAAGAGGCTTATGTCTTCCTTCAGGATCTAATTTAACAAGTGATGATAAAAAAAGAATTAATGAAGTAATAAGTAAATACCAATTTTAAAAAATAACTAACCAAATAAAATGGATAAGGTTAAAAATCTTAAAAGATTTTCACTGAATGATAACGTATTGGATCTTGCTGACTTAAAATTTTTGCCAAGATGGGTCATCTTAGTTATTGATATATTAATACTGATTCTTTCTCTTACTGCGTCTCATTTACTTATAATGGGGTTAGAGGTGAAGCATTATGATGTTTTTCCTTTACTCTATGTTTTTATGTTTCTTATTTCGGTTAATGTTTTTTATATGTATATATTTAAAACTTATCTTGGAGTCATAAGACATTCTACTTTTGTTGATTTATTTAAAATCTTTCTTGCAAATCTTTGTAGTAATTTAACCATCATTATAATCAACTATACTTATTATTTTGGGTCACAGCAAAAAGTAGTATTAATACCTTTTTTGGGATTGTATTTTGCAATCTCATGTCTTTGTTTATTTGTTTTTAGACTTTGTGTGAAAGGTGGATTTAATCTCATTAAAGAAAATAAGAGAAGCCTTAGCAGAAAGAAAATTTATATACTCGGCGATGATGACTTATCTGTTGCGATAGCCCAAGTTATTCTTTCTAGTCCTAATCTTCCGTTTGATATTCAGGGTTTTATATCTTATAGTAATAAAAAAGTTAATATAAAACTATTAGATAAAAAAATTATTACTAAACAGAATTTCATTAATAATTTAAGAAATGGGATTAGTGATATTAATGGAGTTTTGGTTATAAAAGAAGCACTTCAGAAAGATGAATTAGAGTTTTGGGTTAATTTATTTTTGGAATATAATCTTAAGATTTACAAAGCACCGGCAATGCAGAAGCTTAGGACAAACGATATTATTAATAATATCAAGACTATTCAAATTGAAGATTTGCTTAACAGAAAACAAATTAAGTTAGATAATCTTGAAGTTAAAAAAAGACACTTCCAAAAAACAATTTTAGTTACAGGCGGAGCGGGCTCAATAGGTGGTGAAATTGTAAGGCAAGTGGCGCTTTTAGAGCCTTTGCAAATCATTATTTTAGATCAGTCAGAAACGCCGCTTTATGATACTGAGTTGGAGATGAGGGAGTTATATCCTCATATTAATTTTAAATTTATATTGGCAGATATCTCTAATCTTAGTCGATTGGAACCATTGTTTGCTAAATATAATTTTTCGATGGTTTATCATGCTGCTGCTTATAAGCATGTTCCACTGGTTGAAGATAATCCCCATGAGGCAGTTTTGGTTAATGTTTTAGGAACTAAAAACTTGGCTTTGCTTTCAAACAAATATAATGTGAACCGTTTTGTAATGGTTTCAACTGATAAAGCTGTAAATCCTACTAATGTAATGGGAGCTTCCAAGAGAGTGGCAGAATTATTTGTTCAATCTCTTCAGAATTTAGAAGGAAATACTACAAAATTCATCACAACGCGTTTTGGAAATGTTTTGGGATCCAATGGATCTGTCATACCTCATTTTAGAAAACAAATAGAAAAAGGGGGGCCTGTTACAATTACTCATCCGGAAATTGTGAGATATTTTATGACCATAGCAGAAGCTTGTGAATTAGTATTGCATGCTGGAACAATGGGAGCAGGAGGTGAGATATATGTTTTTGATATGGGAGATCCCGTTAAAATATTAGAATTAGCAAAAAGAATGATTAAGCTTTCAGGCTTCGAGCCGGATATTGATATTAAAATTATCTATACAGGTTTAAGACCAGGTGAAAAACTTTATGAAGAACTACTTAGCGATAATGCCAGAACCTTACCGACTTCTCACGATAAAATTATGATTTCTAAGGATCCATCTATGCCGTTTGAAGAGATAGATGAATTAACCAATCTTGTTATAGAATTTTCTAAAAAAGAAGAAAAACAGGAAATAGTTAGAGTACTAAAATCAATAGTAAAAGAATTTAAAAGCAATAATTCTATATATGAAGCGTTAGATAAATAAGTAATCCCTATATTTGCAAACTTTCAGTTAAGAATTTTATATATGAGAAGAGCTTTATCCATAATTTTTATGGCATCGTTGTTTTGTGTGATTTTTTCATGTAAAGTAAAAGAGGATATCGATTACATGAAGAACATAGAACAAACGGCAATTCAAACCTCAATCCAAACTTCGACTTCTACTATTCAACCAGGCGATCAATTGGTAATAAGCGTGTCTGCAAAAGATAATGATGTTGTAAGACCTTTTAATCAAAACTATTCGGCCAGCGATATTTCTCAGTTTTCCCTACCAAGTAGTAATCTACCTATGCAGGCTCAAACTTCTTATACGGGCCCGACCTATTTGGTAGATTCTAAGGGAGATATCTTGTTTCCTGTCATAGGAGTTATGAATACAACTAATAAAAAGATAGAAGAATTCCGTGATGAGTTGCAAGATAGACTTAAACAATATGTAAAAAATCCTGGAGTAACAGTTAGAAATACTAATTTTAAAGTAACTGTTTTAGGAGAGGTAAATAAAGCTGGTACTTATGTTATTCCAGATGGGCAACCGACTACAATTCTAAGCGTTCTTGGGATGGCTGGTGACTTAACAATATATGGATTGAGAAAAACTGTTCTTGTTGTCCGAAATATTGATGGTAAAACAACTAGTCATTATATTGATCTTACAAGTGCAGAGTTTTTTAACTCCCCATTTTATTATGTTAAACAAAATGATGTAATCTATGTTTCACCTAATAATACAAAGAAAAACTCATCATCTTTTGGTCCTCAAGCCGGAATATTCATTTCCATCGCTTCTGTAGTGGTCGGTTTGCTGGCATTACTTTTTAGATAAAAGTTTTATTTCTTTTTCTATTTAAACTGAAAAATGGGCAATCAACAAAAAAGGATGTCACAAAAATGTCTCAACTTTCTATAATTCTTAAACAGTAGTCTTTGAGGCTATTAAAAAAACTCTATAAAAATGTTACGAAATATCTATTCCCAAAATATTCTGCCAAACTTATAATCACAACTAATAAAAAATAGCAGACTAAGTATTTTAATGGATGTTCTTCAAACTAAATATATGATCTTTCATAATCATATTCTAAATTTATTGTTTGTAAGGATTTTAGATATGATAGCAAAATAACTAGCTATAATAAATAAATAAGCGTTTTTAAATGGATAACATAACGAAAAAAGAAGAAGAATTTAATTTAAGAGAACTTATAAAACCCTACCTTAAAAAATGGTATTGGTTTGTTATTAGTATTTTTTTAATGCTTGTTTTGGCAGTTGTGTATGTGAAATTTGCAACACCTCTGTATAGTGTAAAATCATCTGTGCTTATAAAAGATGCAAAAAAAATGTCTTCGGCGTCTGGTGATTTTGGCGTCTTATCAGGATTAGGCGGGTTTGCAGGGATGGGAACTAATAGTATTGAAAATGAATTAGAAATTTTTAAATCTAAAAAACTCGTAGAAGATGTTGTTAAAAACTTGAAATTACAAATCAGTATATTTTCTAAAGAAAAATATCACAATGTAGAGATTTATAAAGATACTAACCCATTTAATATTTATCTGGTAAGTGAAAAAAAATATGAGGAACTTCCAAAAAAGCCTGTTAACATTAAAATAGAAAATAATAAAATTACTCTTTCATCTGATGAATGGGAAAATGATATTATTACTACCTATAATAAAACAGTTAGTCTTCCTTATGCAAATATCATCATTGCAAAAAATCCAAAATTCAATTTAAAGAAAGTAAAAAAAATGAAGTTGAAAGAGTTTTACTTTACATTTTCTACCTTGGATGATATTGTTGAACGCTTTCAAAAAACTTTAGATGTCAATCTTGTTGATAAAGATGCTACTGTAATTGGACTAGCCATGATTTATCCAAACAAGGACAAAGCCATTGATATCCTCAATGATATTGTGAGGATATATAATGAATATGCTATTGATGATAAGAATACAGAATCAAAAAAAACAAAAGATTTTATAGATGAAAGGATATTGCTGATTTCAAAAGAGTTAGGGAATGTAGAAAATCAAAAAGAAAGTTTTAAAATAAATAATGACATTGTAGATATTCAATCTGAAGCTAAACTTAATTTGCAAATTAGTACAGATGCTGAAAGGCAGATGGTGCAATTAGATACTCAAATAGAGTTGGCAAATATGCTTTTAAATTATCTAAATGATCCTAGAAATAGAAATACAGTATTACCTACGAATATAGGTTTTGAACCTACAGCTGCTTCAGCCGCAACATCCGGAATAAACTTATATAATGCAGCAGTTATAGAAAGGAATCGTTTGTTAGAAAATGCGACACCTGAAAACCCATTGGTAATTGAAAATGGAAAAAAATTAGAAGCACTTAGAAATTCTTTAAGAGAAAGTCTACTAAGAAGCAGAAACGCTTTTGAAGTAAGTAGAAGTACAGCTTCTGGGGAGAAAAGTAGTAGAGATATTAAAATTAATAAAGTTCCTACACAGGAAAAATTATTTAGAAATATAGAAAGACAACAACAAATCAAAGAAAGTCTTTATTTGCTTTTGTTACAGAAAAGAGAAGAGGCTGCAATCTCAATGGCAATTACGGATAGTAAGGCTAGAGTTGTAGATAATGCTTATGTTCTTAAAAAGCCAGTTTCTCCTAAAAAAATGATTTCAGTTCTTGGAGCATTATTAGTTGGAGCTCTTTTACCATTTGCATTTATCTACATCAGAGAATTGTTGAATAATAAAGTTATAACAAAACATGATTTGGATAAACTGATGGATAATTCTGTTCTTGCAGAAATTCCTAGAATGGCTAAAAATGATGGACATCTTATAATGCAGAATGATGTTTCTCCTTTAGCAGAATCATTCAGGATATTAGTTACCAATATCAAATTTATGCTGAATAAAAAAGACTCTGCTAAGATCATTTTTGTTACTTCTACCATCAAAGGAGAAGGAAAAACTTTTGTATCGGTTAATCTTTCTCTGGCTATAGCTAATTCTCAGAACAAAGTTTTGGTAATAGGTTCTGATATCAGAAACCCACAGTTGCAGAGATATAACCCAATTATGAAGAATGCAAAAGGTTTAGCAGAGTTTCTTTACGGAGAGATAAATGATGCAAAATCTATTATACATCCAAGTGAAATAAATCCAAACTGTGATTTTCTATATTCGGGAAGTATTCCTCCAAACCCAACCGATCTTTTACAAAACGGAAGGTATCAAGTGCTTTTGGATCAAGTAAAAGATGATTATAATTATATTATTTTGGATACAGCACCATTGATGTTGGTGACCGACTCTTTCCTGATTTCTGATGTAGCAGATGCAACTATATATGTTACAAGATCAGAAGTTACTGAGAAAACTTTCATTGATTTTGCTACTAAAAATATTGAAGCAGAAAAAATCAAAAACGTTGGCTTTGTGCTAAATGATATTCATAAAACTAATTTTGGCTATGGTAATAAATATGGTTACGGATACCAAGCTGAAGAGAAAAAATGGTGGCAGTTCTTTAAGTAATACGATGTCAAGTATCAAAAAAAACTTTTTTTACAGTAGTATTTTAACAGTATCGAATTATATATTTCCGTTACTTGTATTTCCTTATGTATCAAGAGTTTTAGGTGTTACTAATATTGGTATTTGTGGTTTTGTAGATGGCATAATCAATTACTTTATTCTTATTTCTATGATGGGAGTTTCTGTAGTGGGAATAAGAGAAGTGGCACGTGTTAAAGATAATGATGCGAAAATTACAAAGGCTTTTTCATCATTATTCTCGCTCAATACTATAACAACATTTGTAGCTCTCGTTATATTAATAATTTGTATCTATACCGTACCGCAGCTTTATGAGAATAAAAAATTAATGTATGTAGGATTAATCAAACTTGTATCAAATTTTTTACTTATAGAATGGTTATATACAGGGCTTGAGAAATTTAAATTTATTACCAATAGGACAATCATTGTTAAGATTTTATATGTGATACTAATTTTTCTGTTAATAAAGAAGCAGGAAGACTATTATCTTTATTACATTCTGACAACATTGATGATTACAATCAATGCATTGATGAATTGTTGGTTTGCTAGAAAATTCTTTAAATTTAAAAATTATTCTTTAGATTTTAAAAATTTCCGCAAGCCTGTAATGGTGTTAGGTATTTATGCTATTTTGACATCGATGTATATCTCATTTAATGTTATTTTTCTGGGATTTTCTGCTGATAATACAGAAGTTGGCTACTATACAACTGCTTCAAAACTATATACAATTCTACTGGCTTTATACTCTGCTTTTACCAATGTTATGTTACCACGAATGAGTTTTCTGTTGGCAGATGGAAGAATGGATGAGTTTAAAAGTATGATTGTAAAATCCCAGGATATATTATTGGGCTTTGCAATACCTTTATGCCTTTTATCAATTATTTTTGCTCCGGAAATCATCCATATTATTGCAGGTGAAGGTTATGAAGGAGCGATTATACCTATGAGAATTATAATGCCATTAATGTTAATAATAGGCTATGAGCAAATCCTTGTACTACAAATCTTAACACCTCTTCAGAAAGATCGAGCTATATTTATTAATTCTATATTTGGTGCATGTACTGGGATTGCCCTCAATTTAATCTTGGTTCCATATTTCAAAAGTGTCGGGTCTTCTATTGTATGGTTTACCAGTGAGTGTGTAGTTCTTGTGTCAAGTCAATATTTTGTGAACAAGTTTATAAGAGTTAATTTTCCATATAAAAAAATTTTTATCAATTTATTGTGGGCTATTCCTGCGGTATTTTTATGCTTGTTACTAAAATCAAATTTACACGTTTCACCTTTTGTTGATTTATCAATTGCAGGGTTTTGTGTTGGAGTATATTTCCTCATCATCCAGTTTTATATTTTGAAAAATGAATTTTTTATCTCTTCTTTATATAAAATTCTGAATTTAATAAATTCAAAGAGGTAAATATTATAAATAGTTAAGTTTGCAGAAAATCATAGTTATCAAATGAAGTATAGTATTGCAATACCAGCCTATAAAGGAAAATTTTTGTCTAAGTGTATAGAAAGTATACTTAAACAAGACTATGCAGATTTTGAGCTGATTATTGTAAATGATGCATCACCAGAGGATTTGTATTCTATTGTCAAACAGTTTGATGATCCGCGTATCAGATATTTTAAAAATGAGAAAAACTGTGGAGCAGAAAATGTGGTAGATAATTGGAATATTTGTTTATCTCATGCTATTGGTGACTATTTTGTTTTAATGGGAGATGATGACAAAATGATGCCGGATTATTTATCTTTATTTAATAATCTAATTATCGAGTTTCCTGACTTAGAGGTATTCCACTGTAGATCATATATTATTAATGATAATTCTGAAATTATCAGGCTTACACCATCCTGGCCAAAGCGAGAGTCTGTTTATGAAAGTATCTGGCATAGAATGAATAAGCTGAGAAGCCAGTATGTATCAGATTTTGTTTACCGAAGAGAATCTCTGGTTAGTAGAGGTGGCTTTTATAAACTGCCAGTGGCTTGGGCTTCAGATGACATCAGTTTTTTTGAAGCGTCTGCAAGCAAAGGATCTGCTCATTTACAACATCCTGTTTTCTGCTACAGAGAATCTGATATTACACTCTCAAACTCGGGATCTGTTGGTTTAAAAATGAAAGCCATTGAGGGTGAAGAAAAATGGTATGAAAATTTTTTAAAAAACAATAAGCCTGATAATGAAATTGACTCTTATTTCTATAAAAATATAACACAAGAAAAGAATAAGTATTTTTTAAGTAAACGAATTGAAACAATTGCCTATAATGGTCTAAGAGAGAAACATTTGTTGAGTGATTTTATTTCTTTTTTTAAGAAAAGGAAAGTATATCATTTGAATTTTCAACATATTATATACGCACTGATATTATCCGTTAAAAAAAGTAAAGCTAAAAATTCCTAATACATTTTATGGAACCAACATTTAGTTACATATACTCAATACCATATATTATCCTTTTCTTTATTTATTTTCTTCTCTTTCTTTGGGAAAATAAAATGAGAAAAAAAAATATGAACATAAAAACTATCCGGTATTTTTCTATGTTTGTATTTATTATTTTTTTTGGATGCAGAGGATTTATCGATACAGATTTTGCAGTATATTTTCCACTCTATGAGAACGCACCTACGTTATTTGATACTAATGGTGTTGCCAAGTATTTTTCTGACATCAACAAAGATTATCTTACGCGGATAGAACCAGGTTTTAAAGTATTTATTATACTTCTAAAAACACTCTCTTCGGAATATTTTTTACTGCAATTTGTTTCATCTTCTATAGATATTATCCTGCTGGATTATATCTTTAGAAAATATTCTCCACAGTATATATTGAGTTTTATTATCTTCTTTATTTTCTCAGGATTTGTGATAGAACTGAATCTTATGAGAAATATCAAATCTATACTCCTATTTATTATTTCTTTGAAATATATCCAGGAAAGAAATGCGGTAAAATTTTTCATACTCAATGGAATAGGACTTCTTTTCCATTCTTCTGCTATTTTTTATTTTCCGATGTATTTTTTCCTGCATAAAAAAATCCCTTCGGCTTTTGTATGGATAATGTTCATCATCGGAAATGCTATTTACTTAGCCCAAATTAAATTTATAACACCTATTGTAATTTCTTTGGGATCATTATTTGGAGGTATTTACTCTCTTATGGCGGATGCTTATTCAAAAAGTGATTTGTACAGTAATAGTTATGGAATTACAATGGGATTTATAGAGAGATCTTTGACGTTTGTACTACTTTATAAATCATACAATAAAATAAGAGAGTATATAAAAGATGATAATTTGCTGAATATTTTCTATAACTCTTTTTTCCTCTACTCAGTTTCCTATTTATTTTTATCAGAATACTCTATATTTATAGACCGGTTAACTACATTGTTTGTTTTTTCTTATTGGATTTTATATCCATATTTTTATGTGACACTTAGTGAAAGAATAAAATCACTATTTACTATTGGGCTATTCTTTTTTGGAACATATAAGATGTACAAAGGGAATAACTTTATTACCAGAAAATATGAAAATATAATTTGGGATAATCCAACTATTACCAATGCTTATTATATTTTGAATAAACATTTAGATAAGTTGCTTAATCCAAAATAAAAATATTAAACACAAATGAAAGTTGTATTTCTTTCCACTTTTGCTTTTGATGCAAATGTTTCATTGATTAATGGACTAAAAGATAAATGTGATATTTATTTTTTTACAGAAGCTTTATTTAAAGTCAATTATATTGATAAGGATAAACTGACAAAATTTATTTCAAAGGGAGATGAAGTTGATGAAATTAATCGTTTTAAAAATTTAATACCATTTGATAAAACTTACATTATAAAGGGCACTAGACAACTGAATTTTATTAAGAAAATTTATAATTCATATCGGATTGATAAAATTATAGATGATATCAATCCAGATATTGTAGTTTTAGACAGCTATCTTTTAACGTACTTTTTTACAGCTTTTAAAAGAAGAAAAAATAGTTTATTAATTGTTCATGATCCTTTTTTTCATTCTGGTGAAAAATTTTTGATAGATATTTTATTAAGAAAATTTTATTTTTCTTTCTTAGATAATAAATTAATTTTAAATGAAAATCAAAAAGAAGAATTTATAGAATATTATAAAGAAGATCCATCAAAGATATTCTCATCTTTCTTGAGTTTATATGAGTATCTTACTTATTATAAGAAATCAAAAATTAAAAAAAATGAGAATTTTAATATTCTTTTTTTTGGAAGAATATCTCCTTACAAGGGTATAAAATTTTTATTAGACGCTGTAGTTGATATTATAGAAAACCACAAGGATATTAATATTACTTTAACCGTGGCGGGTAGCGGGAGTTATGATTTTGACATTTCTCCTTATTACAAGTATTCTCAAATAGAAATAATTAATAAATTTACTACACAGGAAGAACTTGCAGAGCTAATTTCGCAGTCTTCTGTTGTGGTATGTCCATATTTAGACGCTACACAAAGCGGTGTTGTAATGTCCTCATTTGCATTCAAAAAACCTGTTATAGCAACCAACGTAGGCGGTTTGCCAGAAATGGTAAAAGATGGAGAAACAGGTATTATTGTTGAGCCAAAAGACTCCGAAGCTATAAAGGGTGCTATTCTAAAGCTCTATCAAACTCCGGAAATCTTGTCTAAAATGTCTGAAAATATTGAGAAAGAGTATTTTAGAGGAGAAAAAAGTTGGGATAAATCTGCGGAACTCTTTATGACAGCTTTTGAAACAATGTTAAAAACAAATAATAAAAAATAATCTTGATGGAAAGAAAGTCTATATCTGTATGTATGGCAACCTATAATGGCGAAAAGTATGTGGAGGAACAGATTAAGTCTGTCTTGACGCAACTAGATAACAGTGACGAGATTATTGTCTCAGATGATAACTCTACAGATAATACTATTGAAATTATAAAATCTTTTAATGACCAAAGAATAAAAATTTTTATAAACAAAAATAAAGGTATCGTAAATAACTTTCAGAATGCTATAAAACAAGCTCAAGGTGACTATTTGTTTTTGGCCGATCAAGATGATGTTTGGTTACCTAATAAAGTTTCAAATTCTTTGAATTCTTTAAAAACTAATGATTTGGTCGTTTCTAACTGTATAGTCACTGATGAAAATTTGAAAACAATTCATCCATCATATTTCAAATTAAATAATTCAAAAAAAGGTTTTTTAAAAAATTTTTACAGAAGTTCATATTTGGGTTCCTGTCTAGCATTCAGAAAAGAAATATTAGTTGATATATTGCCTTTTCCTAATAACCTATACTTATATCATGATTGGTGGATTGGTTTTATTGCTGATAAAAAATATAAAGTCGAATTTATTGAGACCGTTGGTATGCTGTATAGGAGACATGATTATAATATGTCTACAACAGGAGCTAAATCAAAACAAAGCTTATATAAAAGGTTTAGAGATCGATTACAACTCCTATATTTGGCTAATTTAAGACTTTTAAAAAAAAAGCTATTGATATGGTCAAAATTTTTTGGATTTTAAGAGCTTTATTATACAAACCCTTTTTTGGTAAATTTGGAATTATATCATATATAGGTAAACCACTTTTTATAAAAGGAAGTAGGCGAATTTTTATTGGTAAAAATGTTAGAATTTTTCCTCAATTAAGGATTGAAGTTCATCATAAAGGCAAAATTATAATAAATGATAATGTAGCCATTGGACAAAACGTTCATATTACTTCTGCATCTAATCTTTCTATTGGAGAAAATTCAACAATCTTAGCCAATACATTTATTACAAATATAGATCACGATTATTCAGAGATTGATAAGCATATTTTAGATCAAAAGATGATTATTAATGAAACGATAATTGGAGAGAATTGTTTTATTGGAATAGGAGTTGCTATCCAAGCAGGAACAATATTAGGTAAACAATGTATTGTTGGTTCCAACTCTGTTGTTCGAGGACATTTTCCCGATTATAGTGTAATTGTCGGATCACCAGCAAAAATTGTAAAAAAATATAACTTTGAAACAAATAGATGGGAAAAAATAAAATAACTATGAGAATACTTATTACAGGTGGAGCAGGATTTATAGGAAGTAATCTTGCGAAAAAATTAATTTCAAAAGGACATGAGATTACAGTACTGGATAATCTTTCTCCCCAGATTCACGGAGATAACCCAGTAGAAACATCACCTCTCTATCAATCAATATTTGATAAAGTTCACTTTATCAAAGGCTGCGTTACCAGAAGAGAAGACTGGGAGAAAGCTTTAAAAGATCAAGATGTTGTAGTGCATTTTGCAGCAGAAACTGGTACAGGGCAGTCTATGTACTGTATAGAAAAGTATGTGGATGTAAATGAAAGGGGAACTGCATTGTTATTAGATTTATTAGCAAATGGACAATACTCTGTTCAAAAAATTATCGTTGCTTCGTCCAGATCTATATATGGCGAGGGAAAGTATGAACATCCTGAAAAAGGGATAGTATATCCAAAAGCACGATCTGAAGAAAAGATGCAAAGCGGAGATTTTGAAGTCTATTATAATGACTCTCAAAAACTGAAACTCTTAGCGACAGATGAAGAATCTAAAATACATCCATCATCTGTTTATGGTATAACAAAGCAAAATCAAGAACAGTTGGTTATGACTGTTTGTCCTACAATAGGAATTGCACCCGTTGCTTTTAGATACCAAAATGTTTACGGTCCAGGACAGTCACTTTCTAATCCTTATACAGGTATACTCTCTATATTTTCTACGCAAATCAGAAATGGTAATGCAATTAATATTTTTGAGGATGGAAACGAAAGCCGCGACTTTGTATTTATAGATGATGTTGTAGATGCAACTATTCTTGGCATAGAAAAAGAAGAGGCCAATGGAGAGGTTTTTAACGTAGGGACAGGCATCCCAACAGATGTTATTGATGTTGCTAATTCCCTGATAGATGCTTATCAAATTAATGTGCCGGTTAATATTACTGGTAATTTTAGATTTGGAGATATACGTCATAATTTTGCAGATCTTTCAAAAATTAATTCAAAACTTGGATTTGAACCCAAAATTGATTTTCAGACAGGGATTCATCAATTTGCAAATTGGGTTTTACAACAAGAGATTAAAGAGGACAATCTTATGAACTCTTTAGAAGAAATGAAATCAAAAGGATTATATAAATAGAGATGCTGCAAGATAAAAACATACTCTTCATTTCCGTTCGTTTTTTTAATTACGAAAACATTATAAAAGAGAAGCTGGAAGAAAGAGGAGCTGTTGTTGATTTTTTTGATGAGCGACCGTCCAACTCAATTCTTGTAAAAGGTATTTTAAGAATCAAGAGAGATATTTATGCTTCAAAAATTAAAAAATACTATGACAATCTTCTGGAACAGTTGCATACAAAAACTTATGATTATTTTTTATTAATAAAGGGAGAAGTAATTCCGGTATATTTTATAAAAAAAATCAAAAAAATGAATCCGGCGATTAAAATGATTTATTATAATTATGATTCTTTCCAGAATAATCCTCATGCATTAGAATTTTTACCCCTGTTCGAAAATAGATTTACTTTTGATACAGAAGATGCTAAGCGATATAATTTATCTTTCCGGCCATTATTCTATTCAGATGATTATAAAAAAATCAGATTAAAAAAAAAGAGTCCTAAGAGAGAATATGATATAGCATTCATAGGAACGGCACATTCAGACAGATATATTATCAGTGAGAATGTTGGCGAAAAATCTCAAAAATTCGGACTTTCACATTTCGCATATTATTATTCTCAAAGTAAAAGTGTTTTTTATTATAAAAGCTTGTTTGATAAATCATTCAAAAAATTTGATATCAAAAAGCTCTCTTTTCAGACACTTACGCATTCTCAGATTATTGATATCTATGAAAAATCAGATTGTATTTTAGATATCAATCACCCAGGACAAACAGGATTAACAATGAGAACTTTTGAAACTCTTGGTGCTGGCAAAAAATTAATAACGACTAATCAGGAAATAAAAAAATATAAAATATATAAAACGGGCAATATTCTAGTCATAGACAGAAAAAATGTTAAACTTGATCCATCATTTTTCACAGACAATACTGATAAAATTGAGGAGAATGATTTATACCGAATGTCAATCGACGGTTGGATAGACGATATATTTTTAGAAGAAAACTCACAACCCTATTCCTGGTTCTAAAAAAAAACACCAGCTAATTTTTTTTAACAAAATTTTAATATATTTGTCAAAAACTAATTGCTGAAATATAATGATGAAAAAAACAATGCTCCTAAAAGGATTAGTTTATAAAGTTTTATGAAAGTAAGGACTTATTTGAATGTATCTAATCCAATTGAAAGATGTCTCTTTATTAATATTAGTGATATTTCATTAAAGTTATTTAAGGGAACCAAACTTAAAAAATCTTTTAAAGTGATTATTTATAATTCTGAAAGAAATACAAAAAGTATTTTAGAATACGTAAATAGATTGAATATTAAAACTATTGTTATTGAAACCTCAAATCTCAATCACTTGCCTGAAAATCTAACAAATGATATCATTGATGCCAGATTAAATGGTGTGAAAGTTTATGAAGCTCACGAATTCTATGAAATAGTCAATAAAAGAATTCCGTTAGTAAAGTTAAATACTAATGAATATTTAGCAGATGATATTTTCTCTATTGGACTAAAGCATCACTCTGGCTTGTCCTCAAAAAGAATAGTAGATATATTAGTAACTTTATTATTATTGCCTTTTGCTGTTCCATTAATTCTTTTTGGATGTTTGTTAACCCTATTGACATCACCGGGTAAATTATTTTTTATTCAAGAAAGAGTAGGAAGGAATTCTCAGAAATTTAAGATTTATAAACTCAGAACTATGAAATCGAAGCATAGTGGAGGATATACTACATCCAATGATGACCGTATTACCTTTGCAGGCAAATTTCTGAGAATGTCAAAAATAGACGAGCTGCCACAGATTTATAATATTTTGAAAGGTGATATGAGTCTTATTGGACCAAGGCCCGAAAGACCAGAATTCGTTAAAATGTATAATGACGAAAATGCTTACTTTGATTTAAGACATATAATAAAACCCGGTGTCACTGGTTGGGCGCAAGTTCACTTACCTAAAGCAACACCGGAGGATAATCTGAAAAAGTTAGAATATGATCTTTATTACATAAAAAATTATTCTTGGCTTATGGATGTTGAGATAATTTTAAAGACAATAAAAGTTGTCGTTACAATGAACAGTAATTAGATTCTCTATCTGTTAATGTCTCAAGCTAATTAAATAATACTAAATCAATCAAATTTCAGTAAAATCTGAAAAAAATAAACTGACATATGAATGTGAAAAAAACCCCTCTTAAGGATTGTTATATTATAGAACCTACTGTTTATGAGGATGAAAGAGGATATTTTTACGAAAAATTTAATGAAAAATCTTTTGAAGATATTACTGGGATGAATGGTCATTTTGTTCAGGATAATATTTCAAAATCTAGCTATGGCGTCTTAAGAGGTTTGCACCTACAAAAAGGTGAGTATGCTCAGGCCAAATTAGTTTCTTGCTTAGAAGGAAAAGTGCTGGATGTTGCAGTGGATCTTAGAAAAGATTCTCCTACTTTCGGAAAATGGTTTTCTATAGAATTGACTGCTGAAAATAAATTGCAGCTCTATGTACCCAGAGGTTTTGGACACGGTTTTTCTGTGTTAAGTGAAAAAGCTGTTTTTGCATACAAATGTGATAACTTCTATAACAAAGATGCAGAAGGATCTGTATTATGGAATGATAAAGATCTTAATATTGATTGGATGCTTCCTGAAGAAGATATCATTCTGTCAGAAAAAGACAAATTTTCAAAAACTTTTAAAGATGGGAATTTTTAATAAAATTAAATTTTTATTTTTAGTATTATTATTTCATTTTTATCATTCCCAAATAGAAATGCCAATTATGGCATTTCATTCTTTTACCCCAGAAACTTCAAATTTAGAAAATTTTCTGAATTTCAAAAAAGCAGGATTTACAATTAATCATACAATCTTCAAAACGAATGATCAAGTAGAATCTGCTTTGAATCTTGCTCAAAAAGCAGGAATAAAATTGATGTTTTATTCAGATGATTTAAGAACTGATACAGAAAAAACTGTTAAGAGATTTATAAATCATCCAGCACTATATGGATATTTTGTCTCTGATGAGCCTTCTCCAAAAGATTTTCCAACAGTAGAGAATTTAATTAAAAAAATAAAATCATTAGATTCTAAACATCCTGTCTATGTCAATCTTTATCCTAATTTTGTTTGGCCAAATGAATTAGGTAATCTTAGTTACGAAGACTATGTTAGTCAATTTATAAAAGAAGTATCTATAGATTTTGTTTCTTTTGATAATTATCCATTAGTTAATAATTATATCAGAGAAAAATGGTATCAAAATCTGGAGATAATTAGAGATGCTTCTATAAAAAATAAGAAAAACTTTTGGGCATTTGCCTGTTCCACTATTCACGCATATTATTTACAACCTACTTTAGGAGGTCTTAAGTTACAACAGTTTAGCAATCTGCTTTATGGAGCAAAAGGGCTTCAATATTTTACATATCTTACTATCGATAATGATTTTTGGAAAAAAAATAAGTATAGTTACTCTATCGTATATAATAATGGAAAACCAACACCTACTTATGAGCTTGTAAAAAAAGTTAATCAACAGATCAAAAATTTATCTTGGTTATTTATTAATTCCAAAGTAGATTCTGTGTATCATATTGGTGATGAAATTCCAATCGGAACAAAGAAAATGGATTTTATTCCAGAAAAATTTACAGTTTTTAACTCCTCTACCAAGCCTGCATTGGTTTCATATATGTCTACTGGATCAAAAAAATATATCTTCGTACAAAATAAAAATATCTACGAACCCATATATTTTAACTATCAGGTAAATTCAGGAGTCAATATTGTAGATAGAAATACAGGTAAAACAAAGTCTATATCTCCTAAAAATCAATCTCAGCCTATCCCTCCAGGAGATATTTTGATTTTTGCATATAAATAGAAGAACCAAATCTTGGTTCTTTTTTTTATTCATAAATTTGCAAACTTAAAATTGTAGATAATGCGTACCAAATCTGTAGGTAAAAAGAAAATTAATATAGTGACACTTGGATGTTCCAAAAATGTCTATGACTCTGAAGTTTTGATGGGTCAGCTGGAAGCTAATGGAAAAAAAGTAGTTCACGAGGAGAAAGGTGATGTTGTAGTGATTAACACCTGCGGATTTATTGATAATGCGAAAGAAGAAAGTATCAACACCATTTTGGAGTATGTTGATTTGAAGAATCAGGGTGTTGTGGAAAAGGTTTTCGTGACGGGTTGTTTGTCAGAAAGATACAAACCGGACTTGATTCGTGAGATTCCGGATGTTGACCAATATTTTGGAACACGTGATTTGCCGATTCTGTTAAAGCATCTTGGCGCAGATTACAAGCACGAATTAGTAGGTGAGAGACTGACAACGACTCCTAAACATTACGCCTATCTAAAGATTTCTGAAGGTTGCGATAGACCTTGTTCGTTCTGTGCAATCCCATTGATGAGGGGGAATCATATTTCAACTCCGATTGAAAAATTAATCATAGAAGCCCAGAAATTAGCAAAGAAAGGTGTTAAAGAATTGATTCTTATTGCTCAGGATTTGACTTTTTATGGTTTGGATATTTATAAGAAAAGAGCTCTTGGAGAACTTTTGCAGGAATTAATCAAAGTAGAAGGAATCGAGTGGATTCGTCTTCATTATGCGTTCCCGACAGGTTTTCCGGAGGATGTTTTAGATATTATCAGAACAGAACCTAAAATCTGTAACTACATTGATATTCCACTTCAGCACATCAATACAGAATTGTTGAAGGCCATGAAACGAGGAACAACATTTGAAAAAACAAATGCACTTCTGGATAAATTCCGTGAGAAAGTTCCGGATATGGCCATCAGAACTACTTTGATCGTTGGATTCCCGGGTGAAACAGAAGAAAAGTTCGAAGAACTGAAACAATGGGTAAGAGATCAAAGATTTGACAGATTAGGTTGCTTCACTTATTCGCACGAAGAAAATACAACGGCTTACGTTTTGGAAGATAATGTTCCGGATGAAGTGAAGCAGAAAAGAGTAGAGGATATTATGGAAATCCAACAACAGATTTCTTGGGAGAAAAACCAGGAAAAGATTGGAAAAACCTTTAAATGTATTTTTGACAGAAAGGAAGGCGATTATTTTGTTGGACGTACAGAGTATGATTCACCCGATGTAGATAACACAGTTTTAGTGCCTGCAAAAGACGTCTATATCTCGATTGGAGAGTTTGCCAACGTCAAAATTACTTCAGCTGAAGATTACGATTTGATTGGAGAATTGGTGTAATTCATAAAATTATTAATTAAAACCATCTTAATAAAGGTGGTTTTTTTGTTTTATGTTAAAAAAATATCTGTTTTTAAATAAGTATTTGTAATTCAGTGTTTTATAATTTTATTGTATCCCGTAAAACAATGTAAATTTTAATATATTGAATTATTAATAAAATATACTATTAATTTTTATCAAATATATAAGTTATTTGATTTAGATGAGTTTATATTTAGCTAACATTAATTTAAAAATGATTTTAATTAATTTAATCAAATTATTGTTTAATATTTAATTGTCTGATTTTCAGTAGTATTAATGTTTTGTCTCAGTCTTTCTTGATGAATATAATTAACAAAACTGAAAATAAATTAACATTCTTTAACAAATCTTCTAATCTGCTTACTATAGCTGTATTACAGCTTTCAAAAATTAGTTTTTACCTCGAATCTGCTAGTCAAACTTCAAAAGCGAGGTTTCAGTAATCATTCCGAATATCTTTGCAGAGTCAAAACCAATAAATATATTCAAAATGATGAAAAGAGTTATTCTCGTAATCATAATGATGATTTCAACACTTGGCATTTATTCCTTCAAGAGTGATGCCACAGATGCCAAAACAAGTTTTGCATCGTTCTACCACGATAAGTTTAACGGTAGGAAAACAGCAAGCGGAGAAATTTTCAGTAACAGTGAGTTAACCGCTGCTAACAAAACCCTTCCTTTTGGAACAGAAGTAAAAATTACTAATTTGATTTCAGGGAAAAGTGTTGTAGTGAAAGTAAATGATAGAGGTCCTTACCATTCGTCAAGAGCCTTTGATTTATCTAAAGCTGCATTTAGTTCAATCGCAGATACCAGAAAAGGTACTATCGCTATTGAATACGAAATTATCGACTAAGATTATCTTACATTAAAAGAAAAACCATCTCAAAACGAGATGGTTTTTTGTTTTATATAATTCTTGGTTTTAATTCCAGATTTCATTCATTTCTGTGAGGATAATTGGTTTTCCATCCGTAATTACAATCGTGTGCTCGTGTTGCGCCATAAAACCGCCTTTGTTTCCAACCATTGTCCAGCCGTCGTTAGTTGTATCAGCAATAGATGAAGAAGTCGAAATAAAAGTTTCTATTGCAACAACAGAGTTTTTCTTAAATCTTCTTTGGTCAAATCTATTTCTGTAATTCAGTAATTCATCCGGTTGCTCGTGTAAACTTCTTCCGATGCCGTGGCCTCCCAGATTCTTAATAACCTTGTAGCCCCTCTTTTTGGCTTCGGTTTCCATTAGATGTCCAATGTCCGAAATTTTCACACCGCCTTTGATCTGATTGATGGCTTTTTTCAAAATCTCCTTGGAAGCATCCACTAAATTCTGATGTTGATGAAAATCCTTTCCAACTACGAAAGAAGAACCATTATCTGCCCAAAAGCCATTCAGTTCGGCAGAAACATCGATATTGATGAGATCACCTTCTTTCAATATTCTTTTTTCTGAAGGAATACCGTGGCAAAACTCGTTATCTACACTGATGCAAGTCCATCCCGGAAATCCGTAAGTCAAATAAGGCGCAGACTTCGCTCCAAAATCAGCTAAAATTTTCCCTCCGAAATCATCTAACTCTTTTGTGCTCATTCCAGGTTTTGCAAACTCTACCATCGCTTTCAAAGTATAGGCGACCGCTTTGCTGGCTTCCTGCATTCCTCTCAATTCAGATTCGTTGTTGATTGACATTTGTTTTGGTTTTAAGCATAAAGTTACGAAAGAATTCTTTATTCTTAAGATTGCTTTAATGATGCCATTTTTTGTAACAATTCTTTTTTCAGCAAGAAAAATTTTCTTGCAATATAGAAATGATAACTATTAACGGCGAAAAATAAGTGCTGAAGATTTGTATTCAGATATTCATTTTGATTGAAGTATATTAAGTCGTTATTGATATAATATTCCAAATCTTTTCTATTCTGCTCACTGATTTCTTCTTTTAGCAAAGGATTTTCGATGATTTCTCGTAACTCTTGTTTTAGTTTTATTTCCAGCGGTTTTAGCTTTAAGAAGTTTTTGGTAATGAGCTCAAAAGGTGTTGTGGTGCTTACAAAATCTAAAGCTTTGCTGAGTTCCGAAAAAAAACTGAATTTGTCGCCATAATTTTTATCATAATCATAATACTCAGAAAATGATTGTCTTAATTCAAATTCTTGATTTTTATCTTTTGCTAATTTCAAGAAGTAATTATAAATGTTAATATCATTTTGAGTAATTTCTTCCTGTAGATTTTTGATTTGCTCATCTAGTTTTGGAATCAGAATTTTAGCTTCTTTTGCTTTATATTTTCTTCCGTCATAATCAAAAGTTTTGATGTCAAAGGTTTTATCAGCAATAGAAGAAATCGTGTTTTTGTCATTTTCCAAAGCAATTAAAGTATACACTAATTCTACTTTTTCTTTAGAAAATAAATCCTCAAAATCGGAAATGTTCTCTGATGCGGTAAAGGAATTCAGGTCAAATTGATTCGGATTTTTATTATCATAATAATTATTGAAGATTTTATCAAAAGTGTCTTTATTATAATTTTTCTCAAATTCATTTTGAAAAGTATCGAGATCTAATTCTGATTTAGGCTTTTCATATTGAACATTGGAGAAAATTTTCGAGGTCAGTTTTTCTTCCGTTGAATCTATATTTTTGAATAGAGTTCTTGCGGAGTTGTTGTCATAATCTTTTATAATATTTAGTTGTTGCAGTTTGGCAATTCTGTCTTCGGTAGAAGGATGGGAAGCCCATTGATTTTCTATTACCAATTTGGATTTGTTAAACAGTCCGGCTTCAGAGATTTTTACAACAGGTAGATCATATTTCAGTTCCAGTTCGCTTTCTTTTGCTAAAAAATTCATTACGAAATTTTGTTCTTTGTAAATATTTTTGCTGGTTTGGCTTTCTTCGATTTTGCTGTTATAAAAATCGATCACAGAACTGTAAGAATTACCCGCTAAGTCTAGCCTAAGAAGTGATTCTTCCAAAGCTATCGAACCTGCGATATTGGCTGCTACTTCATCTGCGTGAAACTCCATTTCTCTGGAAAGTGCCATATGACGGATGTTAACGAAGGAATACATCTTTCGCAGAATCCATTGGATGGCTTGGGTTATTTTTATTGCTAATTCTGCGAAGATGGCGAAATAACCACTTGCATTGGCCCAATCTTGGACGGTGTTTCTGTAAGATTCATCTTCGTTCACTAAGTTGAAAATGATTTGATTTACATTATAGACATAACTTCCAACTTTCATAGACCGTTGAGAAAAATGTCCGAATTCGTGCGCCAGAATAGCTTTCAGTTCTTGTTTTGTACAAGCATTGACAAGTCCAATCCCAATAATCAGATTTTTTTTGATAGGCAGAAACATACTCCAAAAACTGGAATCATAGAAAACGCTGGCGTTCACATCGTAAGCCAGATAAACTTTTTTTGGAAAATCTGTTCCTGCTTCTTTTACGATCTCGTCTATCACTTGGAAGAGTTGAGGTTCATCTTTTCTAGTGATTTCAGTAAGGTCGCTTCTATCATTGATGTGTTTTTTAAAAAGAAATTTTATCAGGAAATAAGAAATTAAAATCCCAAGGCTGGCAAGTCCAATACCTATCATAACTGTAAAAAACATCGGTTTTATACTAATAATCCAAAGTCCGGCGGCGATACAGCCAATGGTCAAAGCAATTGCGGAAAGGAATAATAAAATATAAACAATGATGAATAAAATGATTGAGAAAATTGCAGAATTGCTTTTCTTCTTAAACTCTTTTGAAACCTGAATCAGCATAAATGGTAATTAATTTTTTTATAAAAATAAAAAATCAAATAATATTCTGAAAACATTATTAAAAAAATCAAAAAAAACCGCTCAGAAAATCTGAACGGTTTAATATATATTTGCTTCGGTCGCTGACCGTTACATCATTCCTGGCATTCCGCCTCCCATTGGCATTGCAGGCTCGTCTTTTTTGATTTCAGTGATAACACATTCAGTTGTCAAAAGCATTCCTGAAACAGAAGCTGCATTTTCCAGAGCAACTCTCGTTACTTTAGTTGGGTCAATGATTCCCGCTTCCAGCATATTTACATATTCGTCAGTTTTAGCATTATAACCGAAGTCTCCAGTTCCTTCTGCAACTTTGGCAACAATTACAGAACCTTCACCACCAGCGTTAGCAACGATTTGTCTTAAAGGTTCCTCGATAGCTCTTTTAACGATTTTGATACCAGTTGTTTCGTCAGCATTATCACCTTCGAAGTTAAGGGCAGAAACCGCTCTTACCAAAGCAACACCACCACCGGCAACTATACCTTCTTCAACAGCAGCTCTGGTTGCGTGAAGCGCATCGTCCACTCTGTCTTTTTTCTCCTTCATTTCTACTTCAGATGCAGCACCTACGTAAAGTACAGCAACACCGCCAGCTAATTTAGCCAGTCTTTCCTGAAGTTTTTCTTTGTCATAATCAGAAGTTGTCGTTTCCATCTGAGCTTTGATTTGAGAAACTCTACCTTTAATTTGAGCTTCGTCACCACCACCATTTACAATTGTTGTATTGTCTTTATCGATAGAAACTTTTTCAGCAGTTCCCAACATTTCGATAGTTACATTTTCCATTGTGAAACCTCTCTCTTCAGAGATTACAGTTCCACCAGTTAGGATTGCGATATCTTCCAACATTGCTTTTCTTCTGTCACCAAAACCTGGTGCTTTCACAGCGGCAATTTTAAGAGAACCTCTTAATTTATTAACCACCAAAGTTGCCAAAGCTTCACCTTCAACTTCTTCAGAAATAATTAATAATGATTTTCCGCCTTGTGCAACTGGCTCAAGAACTGGTAACAATTCTTTCATAGAAGAGATTTTCTTCTCAACCAAAAGAATGTAAGGATTGTCTAGCTCAGCAACCATCTTTTCAGGATTAGTTACAAAATAAGGCGATTGGAAACCTCTGTCAAACTGCATACCTTCTACAACATCTACAGTTGTATCGATACCTTTTGCTTCCTCAACAGTGATAACACCTTCTTTCCCAACTTTTCCAAAAGCTTCCGCGATTAATGAACCGATAGTTTCGTCGTTGTTTGCAGAAACAGAAGCTACCTGTTTTACTTTTTCTGTTGAATCACCAACAGTTTGAGACTGAGATTTTAAGTTTTCAACAACAGCAGTTACAGCTTTGTCGATACCTCTTTTCAAGTCCATTGGGTTGGCGCCAGCTGCTACGTTTTTAAGGCCTTCTCTTACGATAGCCTGAGCAAGAACGGTTGCAGTTGTAGTACCATCTCCAGCGATGTCATTGGTTTTGGAAGCTACTTCTTTCACCATTTGGGCACCCATATTTTCTACTCTGTCTTCTAGTTCAATCTCTTTTGCTACAGAAACACCATCTTTAGTTACGTGAGGAACACCGAAAGATTTTTCGATGACTACGTTTCTACCTTTTGGTCCCAAAGTTACTTTTACTGCATTAGCCAATGCGTCAACACCTCTTTTAAGAGCGTCTCTTGATTCTATATCGAATTTTATTTCTTTTGCCATTTTTTGTTGTATTAATGTACGTTGTACAATTTATTTTACGTTTTACAAATTTTTAACCAATGATTCCAAGTAAGTCACCTTCTTTTACAATCAAGTAATCTTTACCTTCAAATTTCAACTCGGTTCCAGAATATTTTCCATAAAGAACTTTGTCGCCTACTTTTACAGTTGTTGGCTCGTCTTTTTTACCTGGGCCAACTGCTACTACAGTTCCTTCTTGTGGTTTTTCTTTCGCAGTGTCTGGGATAATCAATCCAGATGCAGTTTTCGTTTCAGCTGGAGTTGGTTCTACCAAAACTCTGTCTGCTAATGGTTTAAAATTTACTGACATAATAAGTATATAATTTTAATGTTATTCTACTTCCTACATCTCCAAGAATGTGCCAATGGCGATGGAAGATTGAAGATAAAAGATGAATGTTCGATTTGGCAGATTTTTATTGTTGATACTGAAATTTTGGCAGAAAAAAAGTCATTCGGTTATGAATAACTTTTTACAATTTGTATAATTTGTTTGGGTCTTTTTTTACGATAAAAAAATCGAAAATTAATATTAGATTTTCTTTTGGATAAATTTTAAAAAACATTTTGACATTCTTCTTGCCAATTAAAGCAAATTGGATTTTCTGTTTTTTGGAATAGTATGGATATGAAACCAATTTGATTTTTATATTTTCAATCACATTTTCATATTCAGAAATAAAAACTCTGATTTCTTTTTCTGTCCATTTTTCTGCAAGTTTTGCTAAAATATCTTGATAATGATTGTCCGCTACTTTTGAGAATACAACTCGCATATTTTATCCTCAATATTTTTTTTAAAATCTTCTTCGCTCACAGTTTCTAATTTTCCATTAAGAAAGTCGGATTCCATTTTCAAAAAGGTATCTAATAATTCATCTTCTTCCTCTACGTTTACAATTCCTTTTATATTTTCAAGAAATTTTTTCACCAATGGAAAACTGTCCTTTTCAATTTCAATACTTAGTTTTATTGTTTCCATCTTTTTAAATTTAAGTAAAATTAAACAAAAATATTTAGTCTTATATCAATTTAAAATACTTTCAAAGTATTCTTTATTCCATTATCATTTTCCTTCCACCCGCATTGATTTCCTGCTTAAGAACTTTTCGGGAATCGATATCAATGTAGTAAGTGCTCTCCGTTTTTCTATCCTGAATATCATCAGTTGTTTTTACAACCCAAACTTTTTTACCATTATATTCAGATTTCTCAACTTTTTCTATGTAAGCTTTGATAATGCCTTTTTTAGCTGTCGGATTATAATCGAAAATAGAAATTTCTGTTGTATAATTTTCTTTCAAAGGTAAAAATCGGATTAAGGCGGGATAACTGTTGCTGTCAAAATATGGCGAAGTTGTAGCTTCATCAATCATATCTTTTTTCTGAGTTTTCTTATCAAGATAATATCCGGTCGCTTTGTTTTTATTAAATCTAATCGACATATTTCTCATCGAATTAAAAGACGAATGATAAACCGGCTGGAAATTTGAGATTTTAACAATAGTAGAATCAACCCAAGCTTCGGGCGATTGTTTCATCTTGACGGTCGTTTTTATCAGAAGGTCTTTTTTGTTTAATTTCTTAAAATCGGTGGTCACTTTACCAATTTCAAATTTTGAACCAGCGTTTTCCATTGTCCAGCTTACTTCCGATGATTCATCTTGGAGATATTTTGAATCAAGCTTAACATTAGTTGGTGAAAGAAGGTTTTGTGCCGAAAAATTGGCACTGCTAATTATTAAAAGAATAAGAAATGTTCTCATATTTTTTAATAATAAGTAGTGCCGAATGCGATATAGTTACAGCAAACAGAATTTACATTAATCTAATTTCCAAACCAAAGATTTTCACCTTCCAAAAACAATGGTGTTTCAAAATTATTGGTAAACAAACTTCCGGTGCCTAAACCTTGTGGCATCGGATTTTTTTTGGTGTAAGTATATTGAGCAATTGCATTCAGTCCAATATTGCTTTCAAGAGCAGAGGTGATCCACCAACCGATATTATTTTTTTCTGCCAAATTTATCCATTCATCAGAACCGGAAAAGCCTCCAATTAAACTTGGTTTCAGAATAATATATTGAGGATTAATTTCTTTTAGCAAGTCTTTTTTAGATTCGAAATTTAAAACACCGATTAATTCTTCGTCCAAAGCAATCGGAGTTGGTGTGTTTTTGCAAAGTTCTGCCATAGCTTCCCAATTTCCAGCCTCTATTGGTTGTTCGATAGAATGAATGTCCAAATCTGCTAATTCCTGCAAAACAATTTTAGCCTGTTCCGGTGAAAAAGCGCCGTTGGCATCTACACGAAGTTCGATTTTTTCTTTTGGGAATTTTTGTCTTAAAGATTTTAATATTTCTTTTTCAGAATCCCAATCGGTTCCGATTTTTAGTTTGATGCAAGTAAAATCATTCTCCAACTTTTCCTTAATTTGAGATTGCATAAAATCCGAATTTCCCATCCAAATCAATCCGTTAATTTTAATTGAATCTTTTCCGTCTGTAAAATCACTTGGAAAATACAAATCTCCCTGATATTCAAGATTAAGCAAAGCCTGTTCGATTCCGAAAATAATAGAAGGATGATTGATTAATTCTTCCTGTAATTCTTCCAATTTGAGATTGATATTACGGCAAGCCCATTCCAAAGCATCTTCATAATCATCATCGTCATCAAAACTCAATCCACGGAAAAGAGAACACTCACCGATTCCTTTTTTGTCATCTTCAAAAATTTCTATGAAATAAGTTTCTTTCGTGTTCAGAACACCTCGCGAAGTTCCGCTAGGTTGTTTGAAATTGAGAATATATTGATGGAATTTTGCAGTCTTCATTTTACAAAAATAAGAAAAGACCGACGAAATCGGTCTTTAGTATAGATTAAGATTGAAAATTAATCTTTGTGATTAACAGCTTTTGTCATAAATTCTTCTGCCTTAGTTACCATTGCTGCGCTACCACAGAAAAATGGAACACGCTGGTGAAGCTCTGTCGGCTCGATTTCCATAATTCTTTTGAAACCGTCACTGCATTTTCCGCCAGCTTGTTCTGCCAAAAATGCCATCGGATTACATTCGTAAAGTAATCTCAATTTTCCATTCGGGGATTGTGAAGTGGAGGGGTAGATGTAGATTCCGCCTTTCAGCATATTTCTATGAAAATCAGAGACCAAAGATCCGATATATCTTGAAGTGTAAGGTCTGTCGCCTTCTTCTTCCTGACAATATTTGATATAATCTTTCACGCCTTGTGGAAATTTAGCATAATTTCCTTCGTTGATTGAGTAGATTTTTCCTGAAGTTGGGAATTTGATATTTTTATGAGAAAGATAATAAGTTCCAATAGAAGGGTCAAGCGTAAACCCATTTACACCATTCCCTGTTGTGTAAACAATCATTGTAGAAGAGCCGTAAACAATATAGCCTGCAGCAACTTGATTAACGCCTTTTTGTAAAAAATCTCTAAGTTCAACAGGATTTCCTGGATTGGTAACTCTCCTATAAATAGAAAAAATTGTACCGACTGAAACGTTAACATCAATGTTGGAAGATCCATCCAGAGGATCAATCAAAACAACATATTTACTAAGGTGTGCATTTTCTGTGCATTTGATTTCGATAAAATCATCACTTTCTTCGGAAGCAATTCCGCAAACAACTTCTCTCTGAGATAAAGCAGCAATGAAAATATCATTCGCCAAAACATCTAGCTTTTGCTGATCTTCACCTTGTATATTTTGATTGCCTACATTTCCAATAATATCAGCAATTCCGGCTTTGTTCACTTCTCGGTTGACGACTTTTGATGCAATCCTGATGGAACTGATGAGACGGGAAAGTTCTCCGGTAGAATATTTGAAATCATCCTGTTTTTCAATGATAAATTCTCCTAAAGTCTGTAAAGCCTGTTGTGACATATTGGGTTAATTTGATTTTTTACAAAACTAATTTTTTTTTCAAAGAAATAAAACAAAATTTATCAATTTTTGATGATACTTATCATAAAATCATTAATATGGTTTCATTATCTCACTTTGAAACATTAGAAAAAAAATGACTGATTTTTATATTTCGTTCATTATTAATATTTTTGAAGGTTAATAATCAATTAACGACTTCTTAATTCTTAATAAAAAAGTTTAACGGTAAAAAATCTAATGAAAGTTTACAAATTTGGTGGTGCGTCTGTAAAAGATGCTGAAGGTGTGAAAAATGTAGCCTTGGTTCTAGAAACTCAGGGGTTTGAAAAATGTTTAGTTGTGGTTTCCGCAATGGGAAAAACGACGAATGCTTTGGAAAAAGTAGTCGAATATTATTTCAAGAAGCAGGATTATCAGGCAGAAATTGAATTAATCAAGAAAAATCACATCGATATTGCCAAGGGTTTATTTTCAGAAGGGCACGCCGTTTTTGGAGAGATATCATTATTTTTTGATGATATTGATTCTTTTTTAAGAAGAAACAAATCGCCGAATTACAACTTCGTTTACGATCAGGTTGTGAGTTGTGGAGAGATGATTTCGTCTAAGATTCTGAGTGAGTATCTTAATGATATTCAGTTTTTCAATCATTGGTTGGATGCGAGAGATTATATCAAAACCGATACAAATTACAGAGAAGGTATTGTAAACTGGCAGGAAACGGAACAGAATATTTCTAAGCTGGATAAAATCAATTGTTATGTTACTCAGGGATTTATCGGTTCTGAAAATAATAATTTTACAGTGACACTAGGTCGTGAAGGTTCAGATTATACGGCGGCGATTTTCGCTTATTGTCTGAATGCTGATGAAATGACAATCTGGAAAGATGTTCCAGGTGTGATGACTGGCGATCCGAGAAAATTCGAGAATGTAGAACTATTGTCACATATTTCTTACGAAGAAGCGATTGAGATGGCTTATTACGGAGCTTCTGTTATTCATCCAAAAACACTTCAGCCACTTAAGCAAAAAAATATTCCGTTTTTTGTAAAATCCTTTGTAGAACCTAAAGAACCAGGAACTAAAGTGGGAAATTCTACAGAGAATGAATTGATAGAAAGTTATATCCTTAAAGAAAATCAAACATTGCTGAATGTAGAAACACGAGATTTCTCTTTCATAGCCGAGGATCACATCAGTTTAATTTTTACGCTTCTGGCAAAGTATAAAATTAAAGTTTCTTTGATGCAGAATTCAGCAATTTCCTTAGCTTTATGTTTGGAAGACAAATTTGGAACTGCAAATGATTTTAATGAAGAATTACAACAAAACTTCATTACCCAAATGACAAAAAACGTATCTTTATTTACTGTCAGAAATGCTGAATTGGATAAGTTGGAAAAATTCTACAAAGACAAAAAAGTATTGCTGGAGCAGATTTCCAAAAAAACCTTCCAAATGGTAACCATGTAAAAACACTATGAGTTTAATTTCAAAAGAAGATTTGATAAAAGCCGCAGGACTCGATAAAATTGGTTTTCTCAAGAGACCGGTTGCCTCGGCAATTATGAATCTTACTAAAATAAATGAAGTCAATAATCTTTATAATAAATTGATCCATACCCAAGGTGTGCAGTTCTTTGATGAGTTTATCAGAGAGCAGGAACTCAGTTATATTGTTTTCGAAGAAGATTTGGCAAAAGTTCCCAAAACAGGACCTTTCATTATTGTTTCCAATCATCCGTTGGGCGCTTTAGACGGGATTTTGATGTGTAAAATTCTGTTGCGCGTTCGTCCGGATTTCAAGGTTATGGGGAATTTTCTTTTATCGAAAATTAAACCAATGGAACCTTTCGTAATCTCTGTCAATCCTTTTGAAGGGAGAAAGGATGCTTACAATAGTTCTTCCGGGATGCGAGAAACCTTTAAACATTTGCAAGAAGGTGGATGTATCGGTATTTTTCCTGCTGGCGAAGTTTCTAACAAGAATAATGAATACGGCGAAGTTCTGGACAGACCTTGGGGGAAAACTGCACTGAAGATTATCAAAAAAGCAAGAGTTCCGGTAGTCCCGATGTATTTCCACGCAACCAACAGTAAAATGTTTTACAATGTTTCTAAGCTGCATCCGGATTTACAAACCTTGATGCTGCCAACCGAAATGATGCGAAAAAGAGATAAACCAATCAGAATAAGAATTGGAAAGCCAATCTCTGTGAAGCAAATGGAAGAAGAAGAAACTTTGGAAGAGCTGGGCGACTATCTTTATAATAAGGTTTATATGCTGAAGTCTTATTATGAGAGACGAAAAAGCATAACTGAGAAACTAAAGCTGCCTAATATGGTGCTTAAAAATCCGCTTCAGAAACAAAATAATATAGTACAGAATATCATAGATGAAACGCCTGTTGAAGATATTGTTAATGAAATAGAAAAATTAAAAGTTACCGAAAATAAAAAACTTTTTTCTCACGGTGATTATGATGTTTTCTTTACAAAGTCAGAAGAAATTCCTTCTATTATGAGGGAAATCGGGCGACAAAGAGAACTGACTTTCCGAGCGATTGGAGAGGGAACCAATCTTCCTTTTGATTTGGATGAATATGATAACCACTATCATCATCTTTTTCTTTGGGATAATGCAGGCAAAAAGCTGGTTGGTGCCTACAGGATGGCTTTGGGTTCTGAGGTGATGAAGAAATTTGGGATTGATGGATTCTACACAAGCTCACTTTTTGAATATGATCCGGAATTGCAACCGTTTTTCCGAAAAGTAATAGAAATGGGAAGAGCTTATATTTCAATTGAATATCAGCAAAAACCATTTCCATTATTCTTGCTTTGGCGTGGGATTGTTCATGTTTGCTTAAGAAATCCTGAACACAAATTCCTAATGGGAGGCGTAAGCATTAGTAATAAGTTCTCAGAATTCTCGAAATCGTTGATGATCGAATTTATGCGTTCTCATTATTATGATTCTGCTGTAGCGCAATATATCCATCCGAAAAATGAATTCAAGGTTGTGATGAAAGAGCGAGATAAAGCTTTGTTCTTTGAAGATATGGACGCTGATCTTAATAAATTGGATAAAATTATCGACGATCTTGAACCTGAACTTAGATTGCCTGTTTTGATCAAAAAATACATCAAGCAAAATGCAAAAATGATCGCTTTCAACGTGGATCCGAACTTCAATGATGCGATTGATGGATTGATGTATATCAGGATTAGCGATCTTCCTGAAGATACAATTAAGCCTGTTTTAGAAGAATTGAGTGATTTTTTCAAAGCGCAAACTGAAAAAAAATCTTCTGATAATCAATGATTTTAAATAAAATGTGTGAAGAAATTCTAATATAATTTGCATTATAAGAATAAAGAATATACTTTTGCACCACTCAAAACAAAACGAGTGATGGTTTCTTAGCTCAGTTGGTAGAGCAACGGATTGAAAATCCGTGTGTCCCTGGTTCGATTCCTGGAGAAACCACTTAAAAACCGCCTAACTAAGGCGGTTTTTTAAATAAAAAAATCAAATTAGAAGCAATCTAATTTGGATTATATGAGTAAAGAGTGTATTTTTGCACCACTCAAAACAACAAGAGTAATGGTTTCTTAGCTCAGTTGGTAGAGCAACGGATTGAAAATCCGTGTGTCCCTGGTTCGATTCCTGGAGAAACCACTTAAAACCACCTAATTTAGGTGGTTTTTTTATAAGTAATCCAGAACAAAACAAGAACAAAATTGGATTTTGTTCTAAAAATTAAAAAATCCTGAAGCTAACTTCAGGATTTTTTAATTTATTTTTTTTCAACTCTCACAGCATCAGGAACCATAATTTCATAGTTCCCGCCATAAGAAATAATTTCCCTTACAATGCTGCTGCTGATATAGGACTTTCCAGAAGATGTCAAAAGGAAAATAGTTTCAACCGTATTTTCTCTGGTTAAGGCTCTATTGGTTTGAGCGATTGACTTTTCAAATTCAAAATCTGCAGGATTTCTGAGTCCTCTCAAGATGAAATTCACGTTTTTACTTTTACAGTAATCGATTGTCAAGCCTTCAAAATCATCAACTTCCACATTTGGAAATTTTTCGAATGTTTTTCTGATGAATTCTTTACGTTGTTCCAGTGAGAACATATATTTTTTCTGAGAATTCTTTCCGATTGCAATAATGATTTTGTCGAACAACGGGACAGCGCGTTCCACAATATCATAATGACCCAGAGTGATTGGGTCAAACGACCCTGGAAAAACAGCAATTTTCATAGAAATTTTAAATTTTAGATTATGAATTTTAGATTTCTCAAATAATTTAAAATCTAAAATTTATCATTTATAATTATTTGTTAAGTGCTTTTTCTACTTCGTTTCCGCAAAGGTTTTTGATAGAGATTCCGTAGATTTTTGCCTGTTGCGGAAGGATACTTGCTGGCGAAAATCCAGGATTGGTGTTCATTTCCAGCAAGTGTGGGATTCCATCAACGATAATAAATTCTGAACGGGAAAATCCACTCATTCCAATCGATTTGTAAGCTTTTATGGAAATTTCTTCTACCTTTTTTCTGGTTTCTTCATCAATTCTTGCAGGCGTGATTTCTTGAGAAGCACCTTCATATTTAGCTTCATAATCGAAGAATTCTTTGTCTGGAACAATTTCCGTGATTCCTAAAACAATCACTTCGCCTTTGTAATCCAAAACGCCAACGGAAACCTCCATTCCGTTAAGAGCACTTTCAATAAGGATTTCGTCATCTTCTTTATATGCTATTTCAAGCGCACTTTTAAGCTCGCTTTTTTCTTTCACTTTAGAAATTCCAAGAGAAGAACCGCTTTGATTGGGCTTTACGAAAAGCGGAAGCCCAAGTTTTTCTACAATCTCGTCATCAGAAACTTCCTCACCATTTCTCAGATAAATACTTTTCGCAGAAGGAATTCCGTATTTTGATAAAACCGCTAAAGTATCTTTTTTGTTGAATGTCAATGCACTTTGATAGAAATCGCATCCTGTATATTTTTGTCCGATGGCATCCCAGTAAGCTTGCATAATTCCGTTTTCGCCTGGCGTTCCGTGGATGATATTGAAACAGACATCAAAGTTAAGGATGTCTCCATTGCCGAGGTTTACTGAGAAATCAGCCTTATTGATGAATCTTTTTTTATCTTTTTCGTCTAACAAATACCATTCATCTTTTAAAATAACGACTTTGTAAACATCATAAAGTTCACGGTCAAGTGAATCAAAAATTAATTGTCCGCTTTTAAGAGAAACTTTGTATTCATCAGAATAACCGCCCATTACAACGGCTACATTTTTTTTGCTCATTTTAGAAATATATTGAAAACAAATGTAAAGATTTTATGAAAAAGATAGGATTAAAATTTTTCTAAATATTGAAATTGAGAATTTGAGTGTAAACTGAAAAATACAAAAGCACAAAAGAATCTATATTTATCGTTGTGTTTTAAAGCACAAAGTTTAATTTAATTAAATTAAAAATCTTTGATTTTTATAGTGCCTTAAAACGTTTCAATGACTAAAAAAATCCTTGTGCCTTTGTGTTAAACAATTTACAATTAATAAAAAATCAATTTTAAATATGGCCAATAAATCAAAATGCCAACACAAACCGAAGAAATCGTAGCCAACATCACCGCGCCACCAGCTAAATCCTTAATGATTCCAATTCGGGAATCAAACTCAGGTTGGATGTAATCACAAATTTTTTCAACACAAGTATTCAAAGCTTCTGTAACCAAAACAAAAAAACAACAAAGAAGAATCATAGCTGTTTCGATATTTGAAAGCTCAAAAAAAACAATCAGAAAAAGATTAATAATCAATCCCAAAATATGGAATTGGAAATTTCTTTCGTTTCTCAAAATCCAAATAATTCCTCGGAAGGTGAACAGAACACTTTTATGAAATGGCGGTTTTTTCATAGTAATAATATCAACAAAGATAGATTATTATCATAATTGTTAATAACTAAATGAATACACCTTTTACAATCGAACCGAAATCATTATATTTGTGGAATTGAAATAAATACAGTTTATGAGATTTATTGTTGCCAGTGGCGATTTGCAAAAAGCTTTACAGACGGTAAGTGGCGTGATTTCAGGTTCACAATCCAGACCAATTTTGGAGAATTTTCTTTTCGAGTTAGACCAGAACTTGTTGACAGTTACTGCTTCTGATGGTGAAACGACGTTGATCACTTCTCTTGAAGTTAAGTCGGATGATAAAGGAAAATTAGCAGTTCCAGGTAAGATTTTTCAGGATTTCCTGAAAACTTACGGTGAACAGCCTTTGACTTTGGCGGTTAAAGATTCTGAAGACGGAAACGGAAGTGTTTTGGAAATTTTGGATGAGAAAGACAATTTTGCAGTGGCTTTGGATAATGCGGACGACTATCCGGAATTGCCGGAATTTGATGCATCTCAGAAAGTAACAATTGGAGGAGGAATTTTAGCAGAAGCTTTGGCTAACACTTTGTTTGCTACAAGTAATGATTCTCTTCGTCCTGTGATGACTGGTGTTTTGTTTCAGTTCAAAGAAGATGAGACCAATTTTGTTTCCACAGATTCTCACAGATTGGTGGTTTACAAGAGAACAGATATCGTGCATCCTGAGACTTTGGAGTTCATTATGCCAAAGAAACCTTTGTCAATTTTTAAAAATATCCTGAACAATTCCAACGAAGATGTTGTGATTGAGTTCAGTGATAATATGGCGAAATTCACTTTTGGAAATAATATTTGGATTTGTCGTTTGATTGATGGGAAATATCCGAATTACAATGCGGTAATTCCGAAAGAGAATCCAAACGTTTTGACCATCAACAGAAGTTTGCTTTTGGGTTCTATCAGAAGAGCATCTATTATGTCAAACAAATCGACCAATCAGGTAAGATTCAAGTTGTCTGGCAATGTTCTACATCTTCACGCAGAAGATACAGAGTACGCAAACAAAGCGGATATGCAGATTCCTTGCGACTATAATGGCGATGATATCAATATCGGTTTCAGTTCAAAATTCCTGACAGAGATGTTATCCGTTTTGGCTTCTGACGATATCACAATGAAAATGTCTCAGCCAAACAGACCAGGAATTGTAGAACCGGTTGACGGATTGGAGGAGAACGAAAGTATTCTGATGCTGTCAATGCCTGTAATCGGTTTATAATTTTAAAATTGATCATATTTAAAATTTGAGATTTGAAATTCAAGTCTCAAATTTTAGTTTAAAAACTTCTTATAAGTTACATCGTTGTGAACTTAAAAGCAGATTAAATTAAAAACTTTGTGCACTTTGTGTTCAAAAAATTCAAATATAAAAAAGAATGAAAATTTCTAATAATTGGCTTAAAGATTATATCAAAACAGACCTTAACTCAGAAAAAATCAGTGCATATTTGACCGATATCGGTTTGGAAGTGGAAGGTGTTGATAAATTCGAAAGCATAAAAGGAAGTCTGGAAGGGATTGTTGTAGGTAAAGTTTTGACTTGCGAAAAACATCCGAATGCCGATAAACTAAGCAAAACAACAGTTGATGTTGGAAACGGAAAAGTTCTGGAAATTGTTTGTGGAGCACCGAATGTTGCTTCTGGGCAAACTGTTCCTGTGGCTGTGGTAGGAACAAAAATCTATGCAAAAGACGGCAATTCTTTCGAAATCAAAAAAGCTAAAATCCGTGGTGAAGTTTCCGAAGGGATGATTTGTGCCGAAGATGAATTAGGTTTGAGCGATGACCACGCTGGAATTATGGTTTTGGACGAAACAAAATATGAAGTTGGAAAACCATTTGCAGACTATTTTGAATTGACAAACGATGAGGTTTACGAGATTGGATTGACGCCAAACAGAACCGATGCGATGTCACATTACGGTGTAGCAAGAGATTTGCAGGCTTTTGTTTCTTCTAATAATCTGAAATCAGAATTTACTAAAATAGAATCTAAAGTTTTAAATATTGAAGGTTCCCACGATTTCAAATTAGAAGTTGAAGATTCTGAACTGACACCAAGATATTTGGGAGCCGTTTTGGAAAATATAGAAATCAAGGCTTCTCCGGACTGGTTGAAAGCAAGATTGAAAGCCATCGGACTTTCGCCAATTAATAATGTTGTAGATATTACTAATTATATTCTTCACAGCCTTGGACAACCGCTTCACGCTTTCGATGCAGAAAAAATTGCAGATAAAACTGTGAAAGTTGGAACCGTAAAAGCTGGAACCAAATTCAAAACTCTAGATAATGTTGAAAGAACTTTGAACGGTTCCGAAATCATTATTAAAGACGGAAAAGATAAACCAATGTGTATTGCCGGAGTTTTTGGTGGAAGCGAAAGTGGCGTTTCATCTGAAACCAAAACCATTTTCTTAGAAAGTGCTTATTTCAATTCGGTTGCGATTAGAAAAGCATCTAAACTTCACGGTTTGAATACCGATGCGTCTTTCCGCTTTGAAAGAGGTGTTGACCCAAATAATGCCAGAACAGCACTGACACACGCAATTAGTTTGATTCAAGAATTGGCTGGTGGAAAGTTAGTTGGAGAGATTTTGGAACATTATCCTGAAAAAATCAAAGACCATTATGTGGTTTTCAGATATTCGAAATTAGACCAGATTCTGGGAACTAAAATCCATAGAGAAAAAATCAAAGAAATTTTAAAATCTCTTGATATTCAGATTCTTAATGAGATTCAAAACGGTCTTGAATTATCTGTTCCAGTTTACAGAGCCGATGTGACGAGAGAAATTGATGTTATTGAAGAAGTACTGAGAATCTACGGTTACAACAAAATCGATGCGCCGAAAAAAATCTCTTTCACACCAGTAAAATTGAGTTTCGATGATCAAGATGCTTTAGAAAATTCTTGGGCAAGAACATTGCAATCCAACGGTTTCCACGAAGTGATGAACAACTCACTGACTTCTGTAAAAGATGAAACCAATGCTGTGAAATTGTTGAATCCTTTGAGTAATGATTTGGCATTTATGAGAAAGTCTTTGTTGGAAGGACTTTTGGAAAATGCAATTTATAATATCAATAGAAAATCATCTGATATTAAGTTTTTCGAATTAGGAAAAATTTACCATAAAAATGAATTAAGCGAAGCGTATCTTGACCAAAGGGAAAAAAAATACGAAGAAAGAAAGCAATTGGCGATTCTGACAACTGGTAGAGAAGTTTCGGAAAACTGGCGTCAGCCAAAAAGCGCAACGGATTTCTATTATCTGAAAGCTTATGTAAAAGTTCTTTTAGAAAAGCTTAACCTTGAACTTAACGAATCTGCGTTAGATGACGACCGTTTTTCTGATGCTTTGGAAATCAAATCTGACGGAAAAACTATAGCAAGAATAGGAAAAGTTAGTCCTCAAATGTTGAAAGATTTTGACATCAGCCAGGAAGTTTTCTATGCAGAAATCGAATTGGAAACTTGCCAAGCTTTGAGAACAAAAGAAAATTTGAAATTCATCGATATTCCGAAGTTTAATAAGATTAGAAGAGATTTGGCTTTGTTGGTTGATAAAACGATTAATTATGCAGAATTATATGAGTTGGCAAAATCCAATAAATCACCTTTCTTGAAGAATATTAATTTATTCGATGTTTATGAAGGTAAAAATCTTCCGGAAGGCAAAAAATCTTATGCATTAAGTTTTGAACTTCTGAACGAAGAAAAAACTCTTGAAGACAAAGATATCACAGAAGTAATGAACTCTATTATCAAATCTTTTGAAAAAGAGTTCAAAGCAGAGTTAAGATAAAAACTCAATTATAAAAATAAAAAAAATCGGGAAATTCTCCCGATTTTTTTTATTTTTATAGAAAAATTTAAAACTGTGAAAAAAATATTTATTTCTTTTGTACTTATTATTGCAAATACTGTATTCTCACAAACTTATAACTGGCAAGCTCTAAATTATCCTTCATCTACTACAGGTCGATACGATGATGTCTTTTTTCTAAACGAAAATCTTGGTTGGGCAGCAAGAGGAGGAAATGGAGCCGTTTTCAAAACAACCAATGGCGGTTCAACCTGGACAGAACAAGTTGTAAGTTCACAGACTGGACAATATTTCAGAAATATAGAATTTCTAAATGAAAACATCGGTTTTCTCGGAACTCTCAATAATAACTTTTATAAAACAACAAATGGAGGAACAACGTGGACAAAAGTCAATAATATTTCTCCTTATCCAGCTGCAATTTGTGGTTTAGATTGTGTTGGAGAATCAACTGTTTATGGTTGTGGAGCTTGGTTTTCACCGGCCTATGTTATTAAATCAACAGATTCTGGAAACACTTGGAAGTATATCGATATGTCTGCTTATGCTACGGCACTTGTCGAGATTTTGTTCATTGATGATAATGTCGGTTTTGCTTCTGGAGGCGATGAGAAAGGTGCTGTGATTTTGAAAACAACAAATGGCGGCGATTCCTGGACCAAAATTTACAGTGCAGAAGAATATGGAGATTATGTCTGGAAACTGCAGATTTTTCCTGGTAACAAAACAATATTTGGTTCAATAGAATCTGAAACTCAAGGAAAATTACTGAAAACTTTTGACGGCGGATTAACTTGGCAGACCAAAAATTTCCCAGACCCATATGTTCAGGCTGTTGGTTTTGTTTCCGAGACGCACGGTTGGATGGGCGGTCATAATTCAGGCTTTATGGAAACTTTTGATGGTGGAAATACTTGGGTCAATAACAGTCTCGGAGGTTCTCTCAATCGGATTTTTTTCGTTAATGGAGCAACTGCTTTTGCATCTGGAAATCAGATTTACAAAATGGCGACAACAGGGTTGTCAACCAATGAATCTGGCAATGAAAAAGTTGAAAATCTAAAAATTGAAGTCGTTCCAAATCCGGTAAAAGATAAACTAAATTTGAACATCAACTACATCCATTCAGACCATATTATTATAGGATTGTATGATTTGACAGGGAAGTTTCTAGGGAATATTCTTAAAGATAATATCAGTCAAAAAGGACTGAAAAAGTATTCATTAGATTTCAAATATCCTGTAGGTGAATATCTTTTGGCGGTACAATCCAATTTGGGAAGACAGTCTATAAAAATTATTAAGAAATAGTTTTAGGAGCTTAATCCCGCTATCCACTATATCTTTTTCTTTTTTTTGCCAAAAAAGAAAAAGGATGCCGTTACTATCGGGGCTAGGTCATTTGTCATCAATATAGATTTCGATATTAGAAAATGGAAACCACCAATCAAAAATCATCCCTAATTCAAAATCATTCCAAACATAGTTTTCGTAACTTTGCAGTGATGAATTCTTTAGTTGATAAATACAATATTCCTGGTCCGCGCTACACTTCTTATCCTACAGTTCCTTATTGGAATGAGGCCGATTTTACTGCAGACCTTTGGAAAAAATCCGTAATAAAATCCTTTTCAGAAAGCAATTCTGAAGAAGGGATTTCCATTTATATTCACCTGCCTTTTTGTGAAGCGCTTTGTACATTTTGTGCTTGTCACAAAAGGATTACAAAGCAGCATTCGGTAGAAGTTCCATACTTGGAAAGTGTCTTGAAAGAATGGAGATTATATCTTGAATTATTCAATGAAAAACCGAAGCTGAAAGAACTTCATTTGGGTGGTGGAACTCCGACTTTTTTCTCTCCAGAAAACCTGAAAACACTTTTACAAGGGATTTTCGATACAGTTGAAATTGCAGAAGAACAAGAGTTTAGTTTTGAAGGTCATCCTAATAATACAACTAGAGAGCATCTTCAAACTTTGTTTGATTTAGGCTTTAATAGAGTGAGTTTTGGTGTCCAGGATTACGACCCGAAAGTTCAGAAAGCAATCAACAGAATTCAACCTTTTGAAAATGTGAAAAATGTTACTGAATGGGCAAGAGAAATTGGCTATAAAGGAATCAGTCACGATTTGGTTTTCGGATTGCCACATCAAACTTGGGAAGCCACCGAATATACGATTAGAAAAACTTTGGAGTTGAAACCAGATCGATTGGCTTTCTATTCTTACGCACACGTTCCGTGGGTAAAAGGTGTTGGACAAAGAGGTTTTGACGAAAGTGATCTTCCAAGTGGCGATGAGAAAAGAAGACTTTATGAAGATGGTAAAAAATTGCTGGAAGAACTCGGTTATATCGAAATTGGGATGGACCATTTTGCTTTGGAACACGATGATCTTTATCAATCATTGATTCAGAAAAAATTACATCGTAATTTTATGGGTTACACATCCAGCAAAACCCAGTTGATGGTAGGTTTGGGAATGTCAGCAATTTCCGATTCCTGGTACGCTTTTGCGCAGAATGAAAAAACGGTGGAAGAATATCAGAAGATTGTAGAAGAAGGTGAGATCCCGGTTTTTCGTGGTCATATTCTCGATAATGAAGATTTAATGATTAGAAAACATATTCTGAATCTAATGTGTCAATTGGAAACGAGCTGGGATTTACAAAATTCATTTCCTGAAATTGAAAATGCAATTGAAAAATTGAAAGAAATGGAATCTGACGGTTTAGTTGAAATATTAGACAATCAAATTAAAATCACAGAAAAAGGACGGGCTTTTACACGAAATGTAGCAATGGTTTTTGACCTCAGAATGATGAGAAACAAACCGGAAACCCGAATTTTTTCGATGACGATATAATGATTAAAAGAAGTTTTAGTAACTTCTTTTTTATTTTAAATAATATTGAAATGAATTTAATTAAACATAAAAATATAATCCTGAAAGGTCAAAAAGAATTTCTAGCTGATGCTTTTTATCTTGAGTCTAAAGAAAAATTTCCATTAATCATTTTTGTTCACGGCTACAAAGGCTACAAAGATTGGGGTGCTTGGGAACTGATGGGAGAGACATTTGCGAAAGCCGGATTTTATTTTGTTAAATTCAATTTTTCACATAATGGAACTACGATTGAAGACCCAAATCAATTTGCAGACTTAGAAGCTTTTGGAGAAAATAATTATTCCAAAGAACTAGAAGATTTGGAAGTGGTTATAAATCATTTTAAAAGTCAAAAAGAACTTGATTCTCAAAATATAACTTTACTTGGACACAGCAGAGGCGGAGGAATTTCTATAATCAAAGCTTCCGAAAATACTTCGATTTCAAAGTTAATTACACTAGCAAGTGTTTCTACACTTTACAGATTTCCTAAAGATGAAGCTTTTGAAAACTGGAAAAATGAAGGTGTTTACTTAGTAGAAAATGCCAGGACTAAACAAAAAATGCCTCATTATTTTCAGTTCTATCAAGATTTTGAAATTAATAAAGAAAGATTTAATGTAGAAAAAGTTTGTGAAAAACTCGCAATTCCAAGTTTATTTATTCACGGTTCTGCTGACGAATCTGTTTCTTTAAGCCATTCTGAAAATCTTAAACAATGGACAAAGGATTCTCAAATCAAGATCATTGGAAATGCCAATCACACTTTTGGGGCAAAAGAACCTTGGGAAGACGATTCTCTTCCAAAAGAATTAGATGAAGCCGTTGAAGTTTGTATCAGTTTTTTGAAAAATAATTAATTATTTTTCTTTTTAGTCAAATTATTATTCTCGATCCAACGTTTGCTGGTATTGATGTCTTTCAAATACCAAATATCATTAGCATTCATCAGATAAAGACTGTAAATAATAGGTGTTGCAATTTGCTTGCCTTCCAAATAATTGGCTCTTATAGAAATGGCATTTCTTTTACGAATAAAATCGCCACTGAAGATATTGGAATAAGTTTGTCCGGTAGCTTTATCATCAATCAGCTCAATCAAAGTGATGCTGTTATCTTCTTTGAATTCGAGAATATGACGTTCTGAATGATCTTCAAAATCTTCTACTAAAACAAATTTTTTATTGTTAATTGTGTAGCCGGAAGCATCCTTCATTTTTTTGTGTTTACTTTCAATTTTCTCCAAAATATCATTGATAGCAGAAAAATTCTGAGAATAAAAGTAAACAGAAGAGATTAAGCTTAAGAATAGGACTAATTTTTTCATTTTGATGTGTCTTCTCTACAAAATAAGCTATTGTAAACTGGATACACAAATCTTTAACAAAAATTATAAAACAGATTTTTGATTATCTTTGCAAAATGATACGGATTACAAAAATTTTCACCTTTGAAACAGCACACGTTCTTTATAATTATGATGGTAAATGCAAAAATATGCACGGTCATTCCTATAAATTATTTGTAACAGTGAAGGGTAATCCAATCAATAATCTGGACGATCCAAAAAACGGGATGGTTGTAGATTTTGGCGATATTAAAAAAATTGTAAAAGAAGAAATTGTAGATATTTGGGATCATGCTGTTCTGGTGAATGGCGCTTCTCCGCACAAATCTTTGGGTGAAAATCTACAGAATGAAGGCCACAAAGTTATTTTTTGTGATTATCAGCCGACTTGCGAAAATATGCTTTATGATATTGCTTCGAAAATCAAATCTAAACTTCCTTCCGAAATCCAATTAGCCTATCTCAAACTTCACGAAACCGAAAATTCTTATGGTGAGTGGCTTGCAGAAGAGAACTGATTTATTGTATTATAGATAATTTTAAGTACTTTTTTTTGTTAAATATTTGGTGTATTAATAAATTTTAATACTTTTGCACCCTAAAATTTAACAAACAATGAAAAAATTATTAGTTATAGGTGCATTTGCACTTTTCGGAGCAATGAATGCACAGACTCAGAAAGGCGGATGGATGCTTTCTGGAAAAACAGAATTATCTTTTAATTCTGCAAAGACAAAACTTGAAGTTCAAGGTAATAATTTCGGAGAGACAAAAACAACAACCGTTTCTCTTTCCCCTGCAGCAAGTTATTTTGTAATTGACAATTTGGCTGTTGGTTTAGGATTAAGTTATACTAGCCAAAAAATCGAAGACCAAAAATCAAATACCTTTGCTATTCTTCCTCAAGCAACTTATTTCTTTCCTGTCAATGGAGAAGTAAAACCTTTTATTGAGGCTGGAATTGGATATGCTACAAATAAAACGACAATTATGGGCGAAGATGCTAACTTTAATGGCCTTGCATATGGTTTTGGAGCTGGTGTTGCATATTTTATCAATCCAAGTGTAGCTTTTAATTTAGGAGTAAATTACAGTGCTGCGAATCTTAAATACAAAGAAAACAATGATGTTAAGAACAATACAAATAATATTGGAGTTGGCGTTGGTATTTCAGTTTTCTTAAAATAATTAAACTTAGAAAATAAAATCAAAACCTCGCAATCTGCGAGGTTTTTTTAATTTGGATAGACAACATATTTCTGCCTTGTTTTCTCAAAACTTTCTAAGTCTTTTTTCCAACTATCTTTTATTTCTTTTTCAGATTTGCCAGCAATGATTTGTTTTCTAAGTTCATCATTTCCAGCTAACTTATCAAAAAATAGATTTTTCAGGAAATAATCTTGTTGTGGATTTTTATAATTCTTGTAAGACTTCAAAAGCCATTCAAGATTTATTTGTCTTAAGTCTTGAGAGTATTGACTCAGGTTTTCGCCATAACAAAGTTTTCCATTCAGGAAAGGATCTTTTGCACCTTCTGTTGGTTTTGGTGTGAATTGATATGGGAAATCTTTTGTCCAGGGAGAACCATAGATTTGAAACGGTAAATCAGTTCCTCTTCCTACAGAAACCTGCGTTCCTTCAAAAAAACAGAGACTTGGATAGAGATTGATAGATTTATCATTTGGAAGATTTGGAGACGGTTTGTCAGAAACACCATAACGTTGCTGTTTATGATAATTCAGCATTGGAATCAACGTGTATTTTGCAGTCACTCCGTTTTTCAACCATTTTTCTCCGTTCACCATTTTCCCGTATTCGCCTATTGTGAGTCCGTAAACAACAGGAACATTATGAAGTCCAATAAAACTTTTCCATTGATTTTTCATCATTGGTCCATCTGTGTAACCGTCGTGTGGATTTGGCCTGTCAAGGATAATCACTTCAACATTATTTTCAGCGGCAGCTTCCATAATATAAGATAGTGTCGAGATATAAGTGTAAAATCGTACTCCAACATCCTGAATATCAAATAAAATAACATCTGCACCTTTCAAATATTCGGCTTTTGGTTTTTTGTTGTCACCATACAATGAAACAATCGGTAAACCGGTTTTGCTATCGGTTCCGTTTTTAACGTGTTCGCCGGCATCAGCAACGCCTCGGAAACCGTGCTCAGGCGCAAAAATAGATTTGATTTTTATATTATTTTCGACCAAGAAATCAACCAAATGTTTTTTGTTTTTCAGAAGACTGGTTTGGTTAGCGGCGACAATGACGTTTTTATTTTTTAATAAAGGAAGATACAGTTCCGGTCTGTCAGCAGCGGTTGCAAAACAATCTTTGGATTGATTTTGAGACTTAATAAATGGTATTGAACTAAAATAAATTAGCAGGATAAAAACTAAAGTTTTATTTTTGAAGCTTAAACTCATTGATTTGAATTTTCCGTTATATTTCTCGAAAAAGATAGCGTTTTCCAAAGATAACAAAAATAATCTCTCCAAGGTGATTGTCTATATCGGTAGGCTTTCTGTTGCTTTGGGCATCATAGTTTCGCTGATTACAATCTCTACAGGTCTTGGCTCCAAAAAGGCTATTGAAGACAGGATTTCCAATTTCAGCGGGGATATTTCTGTAAAATCTACACGTTCTAATTCTTCTTACAATTCATCTGTTTTGGATGCAAAAGGATTGGATACCAATGCTGTAAAAGCTATTCCTGGCGTTGCTGGTTTACAATCTTATGCATCGGTAAGTGGAATCCTAAGAACTGAAAATAATTTTGCGGGCATCATTCTGAAAGGTGTTGGAAAAGATTTCGATAAGGAGAGATTTCAACCGTTTATGATTTCGGGTTCGATTCCGGATTATAAAGAAGACGGCTATAATAACGAGGTTATTTTGTCAGAAAAAATCGCCAGTGATCTTTCACTCAAAGCGAATGATAGTATTGTGGCAATATTTTCAAAAGAAGATCAAAAACCGATTTACAGAAAATTTGTGATTAAAGGGATTTACAAAACCGATATCAAACTGGTTGATGATCTTTATATGATCGGCGATATCAATCACGTCCGCAAAGTAATGAATATGAATGATAAAGAAGTAGGTGGACTTGATATTTTCCTGGATGACACAAGCGAAATCGATGCTACTTTTCCTCAAATTGAAAAATACATCGGCTACAAAAATTATGCAGAAAAAGTAACAGAAAAATATCCTCAGATTTTGGATTGGGTTAATATATTCAATCAGAATATCTCTTTGATTATTGCCATTATGCTGATTGTTGTAGTCATTAATATCATTATGGTTTTACTGATTTTGATTATCGAGAGAACCAACTCCATAGGGCTTTTGAAAACATTCGGAGCTTCTAATGCGCAGATCAGATCCATTTTTATTAATTATACATTAATTATAATGATTCCGGGATTGTTGGCAGGAAATGTGATAGGAATCGGATTATTATTGATCCAAAAATATACAGGAATTATCAAGCTTGATCCGGAAAATTACTTCATCAGTACAGTTCCGGTAGATCTTAACCCGTTATACATCATTTCGATTTCGGTAGGGATTTTCATCGTATCGGGCATCGCAATGATTTTACCAAGTTATTTGATCAGTAGAATCTCACCATTAAAGGCTATTAAATACAGTTAATTAATTTTTATAGATTTAAAGACTTTAAAAAAAATACTTAAATGATACTAAAAAACCTTAATTATCCACTTGATTTTAAATTCAAGATCACCACATTGGCCAGCGATTTTAACATTACTGACAGAAACGGGAATTATGTTGCTTATGTTCGTCAGAAAATGTTTAAGCTGAAGGAAGACGTGATTGTTTTCAATAATGAGAGCAAAACTCAGGAATTATTCAATATCAAGGCGAACCAATGGATTGATTTCAACGCATCTTATTTAATGACGGATTTGGTTAATGGTAAAAAATTCGGAAGACTGGCAAGAAAAGGGGTTCGTTCTCTCTGGAAATCCCGGTATGATATCATCGATGAAAATGATCAACCGAAATATCAAATCAATGAAGACAATGGCTGGGTAAAGGTTTTTGACAGCTTCATTGGCGAGATTCCGATTATAGGATTGTTCACAGGTTATTTTTTGAATCCTTCTTACACCGTGAAAGATAATGCGGGTAAAGAATACTTCAGACTGAAAAAAATGCCTTCTTTGGTTGGGAGGAGATTCCAATTAGAAAGATTAATTGATATTGATGACGAAGACGAATCTCTTGTTGTTTTGAGTTTTCTGATGATGGTTCTTTTAGAAAGAGCTAGAGGATAATAGCCTTAATTAAAATAATAGAATATGAAATATTACAATAATATAGTTGAAACGATTGGTAACACACCTTTGGTTAAAATCAATAAAGTCTTGGGAGAGGATTTCCCAGCTTTGGTTTTGGCAAAAGTGGAAACGACAAATCCCGGAAATTCTGTGAAAGACAGAATGGCGCTTAAGATGATAGAAGATGCTGAAAAAGACGGACGTCTGAAACCTGGCGGAACAATCATCGAAGGAACTTCCGGAAACACAGGAATGGGACTGGCTTTGGTGGCAATTCAGAAAGGTTACAAATGTATTTTCGTGACCAATTCCAAACAATCCAAAGAAAAATGCGACATCCTGCGTGCAGTTGGTGCAGAAGTGATTGTTTGTCCAACGGATGTGAAACCGACAGATCCGCGTTCTTACTATTCAGTTTCCAAAAGACTGGCCACTGAAACAGAGAACGGTTGGTATGTGAATCAATACGATAATTTGTCCAACAGACAAGCACATTACGAAAGTACAGCGCCGGAAATCTGGGAACAGACGGAAGGAAAGTTAACACACTTTGTAGTAGGTGCCGGAACAGGCGGAACTATAACTGGTTGCGGAAAATTCTTCAAAGAGAAGAATCCAAACATCAAAGTGATTGGTGTTGATACTTATGGTTCAATTCTAAAAGAAATCCACGAAACAGGAGAGATTCACTTGAACCACGCTTACACTTATATTACTGAAGGAATCGGCGAAGATATTCTTCCTGAGAATTATGATATGAGTGTGATTGACCATTTTGAAAAAGTGACTGATAAAGATGGTGCAATCTACGCAAGAAAACTGGCAAAAGAAGAAGGGATTTTCTGTGGCTATTCTGCAGGAAGTGCGATGTCTTCTTTGGTACAGATGAAAGACCAATTCACGAAAGATGATGTTATCGTAGTTCTGCTTCACGATCATGGAAGCCGTTATGTAGGAAAAATCTACAACGATGAATGGATGAAGGAAATGGGTTGGCTGGAATAATGATGAATTAATGGTAAAATAAAGAAACCGCTGTCGAGAGATAGCGGTTTTTTATTTGATGTGATTAGGATTATACAATTCCGCCACCAACTATCAATCTTAAAAATCCAAAGATCGCTGCGGCTGAACACATAATAATTCCAGCCGTTGCATTGCCTTTTGGTAAATTATCTTCCTGTACATAAGCCACAATGCTGATTACCAATCCTATCATTGCAAACGGAATATTAATCCAGTTAAAGGCTCCAAGACAAGGAATAAATCCAAACAACATCCCGAAGATGGCTAAGATTCCCATTACTAGACTTGCTTTTTTCATAGTTTTGTTTTTATATTTTTTAAATAGTTTAAGAATAAAATTGAATTTAGGATTAATAATCCGAAAATAAAAATACTGAGCGGATTTAGATTGAAAGCGTTTTTAAAATTAAGATGTTTGATTTCGATAAAAGCTCTGGTTGAGCCACACAAGAAACATTCTTTCCCTATTTTTTGATAGTAACAGGTTGGCGAAATTGATAAAAGTTGATTATCGTCAACAAAAAATAAAACCAATAAAATCAGAATAGATAGAACTGCTAAAACTTGCCAAACGATTTTGAATGCGGTTTTAAGGTCTTGATTTTCGAAAATTAATTGTTTTAAACTCATTTGAAGTTAAGCAAAAACCTCAAAATCAATCCCATCAAAACTAGCGAAAACCATCGTTGGATAAGAATCCTGATGGAAGATATTACCTTCAGAATCAATCCCGATTGCACCGGCAAAACCGTCAATTTCTTTCAGTTCTTCAAAGGTTCTGTCAAAAGCATTTTCTATGCTTAATCCGTCGGTTACTCGGGTTACGATTTTAGCAGCAGTCGCGTTGCTTACGATATCTTCGCCAACACCAGTACAGCTTACAGCACAAAATTGATTGGCAAAATTTCCGGCAACCGTCGCAGAATCAGAGATTCTTCCAGGGATTTCAAAACCTTTTCCTCCGGTCGAAGTCGCAACAGCCAGTTTTCCGTGTTTGTCAATGGCAACGGCGCCAACAGTTCCTTTTCCTCCATTTTTCAATTTCTCTTCGTATTCTTTTCTTCGTTGCAGAATTTCCGTTGAGAAGTTTTCAAAACCGTTTTGATTAGCATATTGTTTGGCGCCGTTGCCGCCTAAAACGCGGTCGTCTTCTTTCATTAATTCTTTGGCAACAAAAATCGGATTTTTCACATCCTGTATATTGATCACGCCACTCATTTTCTGAGTTTCGCCATTCATTATCGCAGCGCTCATACGGATTATTCCGTCACTTTGGATTTGCGAACCAATTCCGGCATTGTAAAGCTCATCATCTTCCAACAGCGAAACCGCATAAGCAACCGTATCAAAAGCAGAATTGTCTTTTAAGAATTCATAGGATTTTTTCGCAATATCTTTCAGTGAATTTTGTTTAGCCAACTTCACTTCATTACTTTGACTGCTTTCTGAGAAAAATCCACCGTGGATGATTATTTTCATTTTTAAATTTTATTAGTTTTTTCAAAGAAAATCTCACAGATTAAGCAGATTGCTGATTTATTTTAAATGTTAATCTGTTGAATTTGCTTAATCTGCGAGAAATTAATATTAATTATTCAGAACTCATCTGTGGAATCGGATTGTACTGGGAATTTACAATCGTCATTTCTCTGCTTTTCAGATCGAAAGTATCATTCATAGAAAGTACGTCTACAATCAGATTTTTGATAGAAATTGGCTGACCCAATTCTACATTGGTTAAGTTTGTATCTTTAATCTGAAGTCCATCAACCAAAATTACAAGACCGGAACCAATTGCTGTCATTGTATCTTCTTCAATGAACAAACCTGTGTCTTCACCAAGACCAATTCCCAATGTTCTTGGATTATTCACAACCGCCTGAAACAACCTTCCGATTCTTCCTCGCTGTACAAAATGGGTGTCGATGATCACATTTTCTATAAAACCAAGACCTTGAGTTGTTTTGATTTCACCTTTCAAAAGTGCTTCAGAACTGGATCCTTGATAAATCATATTTTCCGATGCGGCTGCAGCTCCAGCAGAAGTTCCGGCGTAAATAAAATCTTCGTTTTGATATTTGTTCAGAATCGAATCGTGAAATCTTGTTCCACCAAGAATTGAAGTTAAGCGAAGTTGGTCGCCACCTGTGAACATCACAACATCAGCAGTATTAGCTCTCGCAACAATCGCGTCGCTATTGGCTTGTTCACGATTTTGGATATCAAGAATATTACAATTTTTTGCGCCAAGATATTCGAAAGCTTTTTTATATTCGGGACCAACGATGTCAGGGATTTGAGATGCGGTCGTAATCACTTCAATGACAGAATCTTCTTTCAGTTTCGATTCATCAATAATCTTTCTGAGGATTCCGCGTTCAAAAAAGTTAAGATTTTTTTCAACATTTTGGTCAAAACTGGTCTCTGTAAAACTACCTTTGTTCACAGCGCCTCCAATGATGACTAGTTTTCCTTTTGATTTCATATTAACAAAAATAATAAATCATTACAGAATAAACCTCATATTAATCGTTTAAAAATTCACGAAACAGATTTAAACTTTTAATAATTAAGGACTTATTTCCGGAAAACAGTGCTTGTTGATTAATGAATTGTTAATTATTCTAATGAATCAATAACAAATTTGTTTTATAACAGAATAATTATTTTCTATTTTTCTTGATTTTACATTATCTTTGATAAAATAGAGAATAAGAATTTACAAATTAGCTTGCCTATTGATTTGACATTTTAGTTCGGCATTAGATTTGGGCAGCTTTATCCGCCCTCCGTTCCCGCTATTTTTATTTTTATGAAAAAATAAAAATGAGCTCCACTCAGGTCGGGCTGCGTGCGATTCAATGTCAAAAAATAGCTTAAACAATCAGCGAATATAGAATATGAAAATAGAAAAAATACAAGTTTTAAGGGGGCCCAATATTTGGAGCATAACGAGAAAAAAACTCATTCAAATGCGTTTGGATTTGGAAGAGATAGAACATCAGCCCACCAATAAGATCGAAGGTTTCCGAGAAAGAATTGAAAAATTGTTACCATCACTATATTCCCATAGATGTTCCGAAGGAACCGAAGGTGGATTTTTCAAACGCGTAGAAATGGGAACTTGGATGGGACACGTGATAGAACATATTGCGTTGGAAATCCAAACGTTGGCAGGAATGGATGTCGGTTTCGGAAGAACAAGAGAAACTAAAACGCCAGGAACCTACAATGTCGTTTTCAATTATATAGAAGAAAGAGCAGGCGTTTTTGCAGCCGAAGAATCTGTGAAAATTGCAGAATCTCTTATCGCAGGAACCGATTATGATATCAATTCTTGTATTCAGACACTGAAAGAAATCCGAGAAAGGGAACGATTAGGACCATCTACAGGAAGTATTGTTGAGGAAGCGGCTTCCAGAAGAATTCCATGGATTAGGTTGGGGAAAAATTCTTTAGTTCAATTGGGATACGGAATCAACCAACAACGTTTTCAGGCAACGATCACCGGGAATACAAGCAGTATTGCTGTTGATATCGCTTGTAACAAAGAACTGACAAAAAAAATGCTGGAAGATGCAGCAATTCCTGTTCCTTCCGGAGGTTTGGTGGTAGATGAAGAAGATTTGCAAGCGGTTATCAGAAAAATCGGTTATCCGTTAGTTCTGAAGCCTTTGGATGGCAATCACGGAAAAGGTGCTTCCATCAATGTTAAAGATTACGAAACAGCTTTGGTGGGTTTGGAACATGCTCAGAAATATTCCAGAAAAGTTATTGTAGAAAAGTACATTACAGGCTTTGATTTCCGGGTTTTGGTTATTAATCATAAAATGGTTGCAGCAGCAAGGAGAGTTCCGGCGCATGTTGTTGGTGATGGAGAACTGAATCTTCAGGAATTAATCGACAAAGAAAATCTTGACCCAAGAAGAGGTTACGGACACGAAAATGTTTTAACCGAAATTGATGTTGATAAAGATACCAACGAGCTTCTTGAAAAACTGAATTATACATTAGAAACCATTCCGCAAAAAGGCGAAATCGTCTATCTGAAATCAACAGCAAATCTTTCTACAGGAGGAACATCGATTGATGTGACCGATATGATTCATCCGGAGAATATTCAGATGGCAGAACGTGTTTCCAGAATTATTGGATTGGATGTTTGCGGGATCGATATTATGGCGGAAAATTTAACGCAACCTTTGAAAGAAAGTGGCGGCGCCATTTTGGAAGTGAATGCTGCACCTGGATTCAGGATGCATTTGGCTCCAAGTGAAGGTTTGCCTAGAAACGTTGCGGCTCCAGTTGTTGATATGCTTTATCCTCCGGGAAAAGAATTCAGAATTCCGATTATTGCGGTGACTGGAACTAATGGTAAAACTACAACGACTAGACTTCTTGCTCACATTGTTAAAAACAATGGTAAGAGAGTAGGGTTTACAACTTCAGACGGAATTTACATCCAAAATACTTTACTTGAAAAAGGGGATACCACTGGACCAATGTCCGCAGAATTTATTCTGAAAGATCCAACGGTAGAATTTGCTGTTCTGGAAACTGCCAGAGGTGGAATTCTTCGTTCCGGATTAGGTTTTGGAACTTGCGATGTTGGTGTTTTGACGAATATTAAAGAAGATCATTTGGGAATCAGTGATATTCATAACCTGAAGGATTTGACAAGGGTAAAACGTGTTGTTCTGGATAGCGTGAAAAAAGATGGTTGGTGTATTCTGAATGCTGATGATGAGTATTCTATGCGATTGGCGGGCGATTTACATTCCAAAGTGGCTCTTTTCAGTCTGGATGAAAATAATCCTCATATCAAAAAATTTGCTAAAGAAGGAAAAATCACCTGCGTTTACGAAGAAGGTTTTGTAACCATCAAAAAAGGCGAATGGAAAATCCGAATCGAAAGGGTCAAGAATATCCCAATCACAATGGAAGGGAAAGCGAAGTTTATGATTGCGAATGTTTTAGCTGCGTCATTAGCCGCTTACGTTTACGGCTTCGAAATTCCGAATATTGCTTTAGCTTTGACGACTTTTATCCCAAGTGCTCAATTGACACCAGGAAGGCTGAATATCTTCAAATTCAAAAACTTCAAAGTGATGATTGATTTCGCACATAATCCTGCGAGTTATGAAGCGATTGAAGATTACCTGAAAAATGTAGAATCCAACAAGAAAATCGGGATCATCTCAGGCGTTGGAGATAGGCGGGATAATGACATCCGAGAGTGTGGGAAAATCGCAGCAAGAATGTTTGATCACATCATCATAAGAAATGAAAAGCATTTGAGAGGCAGGCTGGAAGATGAGATCAATGGATTGATTATAGAAGGTATCCAGAGTATCGACAAAAGTGTAAGCTACGAATGTATCCCGAAAGAAATCGATGCCTTGAAACATGCAATGAGCCTGGCCGAAGAAGGTACTTTTATTACCGCTTTGAGCGATGTGATCAATAATGCCATAGAACTGGTTCAGGAATATCAGGCTAAGGAAGTTCAGGACGAAGGGAATTACTAGATTTCCAAATCCTAAAATATAAACCGTCATTTTAATGGCGGTTTTTTTGTTGCAAGACAAATGAATCCTTAAATTCAACCATTCAAATTGATATCAATGAAACTATTTAAAATAATAACTGCAGTTCTTACTTTAAGCTCCTCGCTTGTCTTTTCACAGAATTATAAAATATCTTCAACAGTGAAATCCGGTAAAGAATTTCCAAAAATTGATGCTGATGGAAAATCCCAATTCAAAGTTTATTTTCCGGAAGCAAAATCTGTAATTCTGGAAGGCGGCGACGGAATGCAAAATGTGAAATCTACGACAACTAAAGATAAAGAAGGCTTTTGGAATATCTCAACTTCACCATTGGAAATTGGTTTCCATTACTATTGGTTCAATGTCGATGGAAAACGAACTAACGACCCGAATACAGAATTATATTTCGGTTACGGACAGCCAACAAGCGGAATTGAAGTTCCTACAAATGAAGATTTCTTCTTCGATAAAAATGTAAAGCACGGAAAAATTGTTGATGACAGTTTGGATTCTGAAATCACGAAAGGAAAACGGAATTTCAAAGTGTATTTACCGCCAAATTATGGAACCAAGAATTTTCCGGTTTTATACCTTTATCACGGAACCGGCGAAGATGTTACGGGTTGGGAAAAACAAGGTTACATCAGGAATATTTTAGACAATCTTTTTGCAGAAAGAAAAGCAAAAGAAATGATTGTAGTAATGGATTACGGTGTTGCCTTGACTCCCGAACAGGAGAAATTACCAGACAATTATCCAAGAACAGTCCTTTCCGCTAAAAATTTGGACAAAATCGTAGTTCAGGAATTGATTCCGTACATCGATAAAAAATATAAAACCACTCAAAAACAAGCCATTGCTGGGCTTTCACGAGGAAGTTATCAGGCGATGTTGATTGGCGCTAATCATCCTGATTTGTTTTCAGCGATTGGTTCTTTCAGTCCGGTAATTTATGAGGGAACAGAAAGTCAGCCTTTCAAAGAATTGCCAATTGAAAATCTCTTGAAGTCGAAATCAAAACCTTTCTTTTTTATGGGAATTGGCGAAAAAGAAGACCAGCGTTTTATCAATTATAATAATTTGTTGAGTGATTATTTAAACCAAAATAAATATCCATTCGTCCAATACAAATCTGCCGGAACTTACCACGAATGGCTGACTTGGAGACGTTGTCTTTATGAATTTTCACAGAAAATATTTAGATAAACTACAAAATAAAACCGCTGATATTGAGCGGTTTTTTTGATTAATAACTTTCAATTTTTCTAGAATATTCTGGTGTGAAAACTTTATCTTGTACTTCCTGCGAATATTTTTTAACCCAATCTTTATAATAATATTCAGCAGAAAGTCGATTATTTTCCAGTTTGTATTTTGCAAAAGGTTTTCCTATTTCCGGCACTTTTTTCAGACCAAAAGTTTTGTTGGTTCCATTATCAAATTTGCAATCCATTTCTCTCGCCCAAATCATTTCAAACTCATTATCATTAATTTTTCTAATAGGATAGCTATACATGCATTGCCCATGATATTCAAAATTCAAAGTGGCTTCCGAGATATGAAGAATGACTAATCCATTTTCCCAGTTTCCGGTAAAATCATCTGAAAGTTGAAAACTCCGAACGAATGAATCATAATCAAAACCTTCCATTGTATTGATTTTCCATTGATTATCCTCTTTCATAGCTTTCAAATTGTAAACCAAACCATCGCCCCAACTCCAATTATAAGAAACTGATTGACCGTCTTGTTTCAAATTCATAATCCAGATTTTATCTAGGAAATTATCTGGTCTGTCCTGACAGTTGCACCAGGGATTCGCGCCATTTCCGTAAGGTGGCAATTCTCCAACTTTATAAACCAAGGGGCCAGATTTCATTTTTTCATCAATTTTCAATGCGATTTTGTTGTAGTTATTAATGAAATCTTCGGTGAATAAATTGGTTTTTCTTAATTCTTCCAATCGTTTTTGATGTGCTGTTTTATCAATTTCTGAATAGACAGAATCATTTTCATTCTTTAACAAAACCTCAAAATCCTGACCTGTACTTTCTATTTCATTCCATTGATAAAGCTTCTTTGTTAATGCCAAAAGCGCAATACTATCGTTGGACTTGGAATCTATTTTTAATGGATTTTGTGATTGTTCGGGTTTAAGTGATTCTGCTTTATTACAATTCAATAGCAAAACAAGGAAGCTGAATAGAATTATTTTTTTCATTGCGCGTTTTTATATTAAACGAAATTATTTTGTTGTCTCTACACTTTCCACAGTTATTCCCAGTCAAAAACAGTTTGGCTGGAAAGGACAAATGAACAATCAAATCAGTATATCGGGATTCTAATTATGAAGGTTTTACGCTTGTAGTCCTTCGTGTCCTTCTGGTAGTATTGATTCTTCTATTGAATTTGCATTGCTAAAATAGTTATTATTTTTTGGTTTAAGTATTCTTGTTAAGCAGATTAAGTTTTCTTTTGATTTGGTATATTTGCATTTAAACTCCCAAAGTGAAGCTTCACAACAAGAAAAAATACCTCAGCTTTTTAAAATTCAAAAGAGATTTCCAGCAATACGGACTGGAGAAAGCGAGGAGCTATGAGATCGTTCTCCATTGGTTGAGTAGCAGAATGAGCAGAAGTCAGTTTCTTCTTCTTTCAGGTATTTTAGTTGGTCTCACAGCTGGTTTGGCGGGTGTGATTTTGAAAACTTTGGTTCACAATATTCATTATTTCATCACGCACAAAGTTCACTTTGAGTATCAGATTTTATTCTACATTATTTTTCCTTTTTTAGGAATCGTGTTGACGACAGTCATAGTGCAGACCATATTCAAAGGGCAGGATAGAAAAGGGATTGGTGCAATTCTTTATGAGATTGCCCAAAATTCAAGCATCGTTTCATCCGTTAAGATGTATTCTCAGATTATCCAAAGTGCAATTACCGTTGGTTTGGGAGGTTCTGCTGGTTTGGAAAGTCCAATTGCCGTTACCGGCGCAGCGATTGGTTCCAATTTCGCGCAAACTTACAGATTGAGTTATAAAGAGAGAACACTTTTATTAGCTGCGGGAGCAAGTGCCGGAATCGCTTCAGCTTTCAATGCACCAATTGCAGGTATTATGTTCGCCTTTGAGATTCTTTTGACAGGAGTGGTTTTTACAGATTTTATTCCGTTGGTTGTGGCGGCGGTTTGTGGGAGTTTATTGTCAAGAATATTACTTCAGGAAGATGTACTGTTTAGATTTTATACAAGAGAAGCTTTCAATTATAAAAATGTTCCTTATTATCTTATTTTAGGAATTGTAACAGGTTTATATGCCAGATATTTTGTAATAATATCTCAGAAAGTTGAGCATTTTATACACAAACTCAAGATGTCACCTTTGCGAAGAGCAATGTTTGGTGGCGCCGTTTTATCATTACTTTGTGTCTTGTTTCCGCCTTTGTTTGGCGAAGGTTATGATACGATTAAAGCCTTTACCAATGGCGAGACGCTTGAGATTATGGAAAACAGTTTGTTCCGATATTTTGAAATCAAGAGTCTTACGGTAATTGTCTTTCTTGTTTTAGTTTTGATTCTGAAAGCTTTTGCTACGCCATTCACTATTTTTAGTGGTGGAAACGGCGGTAACTTCGCGCCGTCTTTATTTGCTGGAGGAACAGCAGGGTTTCTTTTCGCTGTGGTTTGTGAGCAGTTGGGTTTCAAAGAAGTTCCGGTTACCAATTTGGTTTTAGTCGGAATGGCAGGTACAATGAGCGGAGTTCTCTATGCGCCACTCACCGCTATTTTCCTGATTGCCGAATCCAGTTTTGGTTACGATTTGTTCATTCCGTTGATGATTGTTTCGGTAATATCTTATTTGATGGCAAAACGATTTTCGTCCATTTCTCCTGAACTAAAATCTCTGGCAGACGAAGGTAAAATCTTTACCAACAAGCACGATAAGAATCTTTTGTTTTCGCTTAATACCAAAGATTATATTGATTATGAATCTCAGACAATTAATGAAAATGCTTCTGTAGAAGAATTGTTTGAGATGATAAAAAACGGCAATAAAAATACATTTGCTGTGATTGATAATGACAAAAAGCTGAAAGGTATTCTGGATCTGGATGACGTTCGCCCTTATCTTTTCAGCAAAGAAACCGAGTCTCTTTCTCTCCGTAAAATGATGAAAGCACCACCTGCAATCATCAATCCTGAAAATAAAGCACAGGAAATATTACAGATTTTTGATGATACTGGTTTTTGGAATTTGCCTGTTGTAGATAACAACAATCAATTCATTGGGTTTATCTCCAAATCAGCCATATTGATTGGTTATAGACAACTATTGAAATTATATTCTGAATAACAAAATTGTTCAGAAAACTAATGTTTCCTTTTGTGATAATTCAAAAGATACTTTCCTTTCTCAGAGCCTTTGGAAAAATTACCACTTAGTTCCCATAGATAACGGGCATTGGCTCTCGCATCTTCGTTACTGAAGTTTTCATACTCGATTCTGTAGATAGAACTGAATAACCGTGAACGCCCAACACCGTGATGACAATGGATGAGTACAGGATAATTCTTCTTATCATCCATAATCTTCAGAAACTTCTGAACTGTGCTATCTTGTGGAATTTGGTCTGTTGGCAGGTTGAAATAATTAACGTCGGAAATTTTATTTATAGCATTTTCTTCGGCACCAACCTGCTTTTTGGTTTCGGGATTCAGTTCGGTCTGTTCTTCACCGTCGCGTAGGTCGATAACTGTTTTTATTTTATGGTCTTTTAGAAATTCTGGTAATTTGTCAGGTGCAACCACACCAGAGTTATAAACTTTATTTTCTGAGATGGTCACCAGATTGTAACGGGCTTTTTTCTGATAAAAAACGAATCCTGAAATAAAGATCGCTATCATTATAAAAAGAAAAATGATTCTTTTCATTGTTGTACTTTTTAATTTCATAAAGTTTAAAGTTTTGAAATAAATCAATCGTGCATTATTCATCATTTAGAGAATCCACGCCATCATCTTTTAGTTTTGCCAAAGCCGTTTTCATACTTTCTACCTGCTCTTTTGGGTGACCCTTCCAAATGCTGACTTCTCCCACAATTCTGAAAGGTAAAGTAGATCGGTAGGATTTTGTTGGATTACCCGGGAATTTTCTATCCGTCAGATCGGGATCGTCTTCTATATCGCCTGTTGGTTCTACGAGGTAAATTCTTTCACGTCCTTCTCCAACTGCTAGTTCTGCACCCCAAATAGCAGCATCTAATGTAGCGCTGAGAAAAATATACTTGGCGTTTTTTCGCTTTCCAAAATTCGAGGTTTTTCCAGGCTCTATCAGTTGTCCCAGTTGTAGGTCAGCTTTTGTTCCGTGGAAATAGGTTTGGGAAAAAGGAGTTGGATTTCCCAAATTGGGAATATTGTGACGCTCTTCAGTCTCCATTATTTAAATATATTGATTTCTATTTTAAAATTAATTTTACTTTAATCTCCACCACCACATCCACCACAGCTACTGCAAGAACTACCACAACTGCTTCCGCAAGATGAACTGCTACCGCTATCATTTCCAAAATAATTGTTCTTTTCTGTGTAACTTATGACTGGAATAAAAGTGGCTGTCAAAACTGCAGCACCTGTGAGAAAATATTGCCATTGCCAAGCGTCTTGGATCTGCCTTGTTGGGAGAATCTCAGTTTTGTATAAATCAGGAATGGTTTTGGTGGAAAACAGTTTCGTAAGTCTGTTCAGATAATAGATAATTAAAACAATCAAAATTACGGTAATCATCAAAATTTGAAAGACAGGTTTTTCTCTCAGAATTCCGGTTGTTAATCGGATGGAACCAAGCATTAGTAAAATACTTAAAATAACAAAATTGGTGTAAAACAAGTTTCCGAATTTCTTCGATTTAATAATATACTTTTGAAATGCTTCAGCCCATTTTACAGTATTCCAAAATATAGGTTTATTCATCAATTGTCTTAATAAAGCAGTGTAATGTGTCCTTCCTAATTCTTCCAAGGTTGCGATTACTTGTAACTCTTTTTGCGAATTAACCTTTTTAGATTTCAACAAATCAATGGTTTTATCTGGGTTGATGAAGATGATGTTTCTATCAATTAATTCGTTGACAGTTCCATTGATGATATTGTCAAGTCTTTGAGTCTTTAGATAAACCAATTCATAAGGCTCGAGCTGATAAATAAAAGAATTTTTATCGAAGCCTTTTGCTGTATTTTTAAGTTTAATTCGATTATAAAATTCCAGTCCGGCAAATGTCAAAATACTTAAACTAATAAATCCAACGACAAAATAAGGATTATTGATTTCAATATAAACAGGCTTCAACAAAAAGTAAAAAGGTACAACAAGAGCAATGAAACCAAGAATACCAAAGACCAAAAAAGTTCTGATTTTGAATCTAGCTTTATCAAGGTTCAGACTGTCAAACATACCATGATAATCCCAAATACTTTTAGGTTGTTCGCCGAAAATATCAAAATATAGTTTCTGTGTTCTTTCTTTCGCCTGACTGAATTTGTCAAATTCGGCTCTATTGTGTGTCGAAGGAATGTGTTGGATTTGCTTACCAATTAAAGTACAAAAGTTTTGATACGATTGTGTGAAAATCAAGTGCTGATGCCAAACCGTATCTACAATTTCAGATGGAGAAACCATCATCTCAGAAGTAGCTGCAAGATACATAAACTTTTTGTATTCCAGAATCGCGAGCTCTGTAAAAGCCTCTGTCCAGAAATTTTCATTGGCAAGACGGGTCGTAAATCCATATTCACTCGGCGGATCGTCAAAATCAAACTGAAGTATCTCCTCCCAAAGTTCTTTGTTCATAAAGTCTTACTTGCGGTTTATGGATAATTTATACGATTATGCTTCTACTTCTCAGCCTTCTTTCTGAAATTCTTCACCAAAACAAAAGCCGCAAACAAAAGCGTAACTGTATAAAGAATAGCCAAAGCGGGTTTTTCAACAGTCATTGTTTTAAAATCGATTTGTTTGTACAAAGCTGAGCCAACAATTAGAGCGACAACAAGCATCGTGAAGATAGGAGCTTTATTATTTTCCATAGTTTAGTTTTAATTTATTGAATTCAAATATACAATTAATAAGAATACACATCGAACCATAAAATCTGTCTATCATTTATTTCAATTATAGGAATCATTACTGCTAAGGTTTTAAGAATTCCTTTTATAGCTTTGTTGAAAATAAAATTAAAGATTATGATTACCGGATTATACGAAACCCATATTCAGGTCAGCAACTTGGAAAATGCTGTTGAATTTTATACCCAAGTTTTAGGATTGGAACTGGCTCACAGAGACGAAAACCGCCCGATTGTTTTCTTGTGGATTGGAAAAAATAAACAGGCGATGCTTGGCTTGTGGGAGCAGAAGGAAAATCTGCAGGCCAGACATTTCGCCTTCACCGCAGACAAAGAAGATATACTGAACCGTGCTGCTGACTTCCTCAAAAACAAAAAACTAAAACCCTACAATTTCCTGAAAGATGGCTTAGACAAACCGATGGTTTTTGCGTGGATGCCGGCTTTAGCGATTTATTTCAACGATCCAGATGGCAATCAATTGGAATTTATTTCAATATTAGAAGGTGAAGGTAAACCTGAATTGGGCGTGTTGTCTTATGAAGACTGGCTGGTAAAAAAGTAATCAATATTAAATTGAATTATATATTCCCAATCACAAACATATTTTCCATTGTAGGAACAGCACTTCCGCCTTCTTTTTCAAGCGTTATGGCAAAAGCCTGAGCATTCGGAATATTAGATAGTGCAATTTTGCTGTCTTTATTTTCAGAATATAGTCCTGCGCTTACAGGTTTTCCATCTACAATGGCCCAAAGCTGATACTGAGTACCATCTTTTGTTTTTGGGAGGCTATTTGCACTGAGGTAAACATCTTTAGACGTCTTATCCCAATATACAATAGCTTTAGATTCAGGATGTTTTTCTACACCTGCCAATACTATTTTGATCATATTAGGATTGGAGGATATATCTAATCTTTGCTCCAGATCCTTCAGGGCAAGATTCTGAGATTCTTTTTGGGTTTGGAGTTCAGCGATCTGTTGTTCATTTTTGGATTGGATATTTATCCAGAAAACATTAGCAGCCAAACTAAAAAGCAGTAAAAGCGACGCTGCGGCAGTAATAATCTTCCAGCTGTTGATTTTTCTGATTTTACGGTCTGGCTCATTTCTTACCTCATTGATATCTTTTGTCATTCCGGAAAGATTGGATTCAATAGTTTGTTCTTGTTGAATTTTGTTCCAAATCTTCGATTTCAAATCATCAGGAGGTTTTACAGCCTGAACGGTTGCGAGATCTTCCAATGTTTTTTGTGCTTCTTCGAAAGCCGCTTTTACTTCAGCATTGTTCTTCATCACACACTCCAAAATACCTGCTTCCTCGGGAGAAGCAAAACCTAGAATATAAGATTCTATAATTCCGGATGATATGTATTCTTTAGTGTTCAATTTATTGATAATCTTTTAGCAAGTCCTTTAACTTCATCAATGCGTTCCTCATTTTGGTTTTTACAGTGCCGAGAGGTATTTTCAGCTTTTCAGATATTTCGTTTTGAGTGAATCCTTGATAATAGGCTAAATTAATCAATTCCTGCTTATCTGTTTCAAGAGTTTCCAGCACATTTTTAATTCCGATAAAATCAGATTCTTCATTAGTTGTTGAAAGTTCTGCAGTGTTATATACGAAATCCGGCAGAGGTTGGTTTTTGAGTTCATTCTGAAATCCTTTAGACTTCAGATAATCAATCGCTGTATTTCGTGCGATATTGATCATCCAGGTATAAAGACGACCTTTCGAAGCATCATATTGATGAATCGAATTCCAAATTTTCACAAAAACTTCCTGGATCACATCTTCAGTATATTCTTTGGAGCAGACAATCCGGAGGATAACACCATACAAAGCACCCGAATAGTGATCATACAAATGATGAAAACCATTTTCGTTTTTCTCTCTTAGTAAGACGAGAAGTTGCTCTTCCGAATAGTTTGTTTTGATAAATGACGATTTAGTAATCCAAATGTAACAAAATAAAAGCCAACATAAATAAAATGTGAAAATATTTTTAAATCATTAACTATAATCTATATCTATTCAAAATTTTTTAAAGAAAATATGAATGTGTTTTGAATTAATTTAAAAATAATCACCTGATTAACAATGATTTAAAATAAAATGTGAAAATTTTTAAATCCAAAAGATCATCGCTGTCGTAAATCATTTTATCAGTGAATAATATTAATCAAAAAATAAACTAAAATGAACAAACAATCAAAAATCGCAGTGCTGGGAATGATGGCTTTATCATTCGCCTTTAGTGGAAATCTTACTGCACAGACAATGAAGGAAAAAACAGTAATGGTGGGCGGAGCAGCAATGTATCCCTCCAAGAACATTATAGAAAACGCAATGAATTCTAAAGACCACAAGACTTTGGTTGCTGCTGTAAAAGCGGCCGGTTTGGTAGAAACATTGGAAGGTAAAGGACCATTTACGGTTTTGGCACCAACAGATGAAGCGTTCGCAAAATTACCAAAAGGAACGGTTGAAAATCTTGTTAAACCGGAAAATAAAACGATGCTGACAAAAATCCTGACTTATCACGTACTGTCAGGAAAATACAATGCGAAACAAATTTGGGCTGCTGTACAAGCTGACAACGGAAAAGCAATGATGAAAACAGTAGAAGGACAAGATGTTACTTTTTGGACAAAAGGTAAAGATCTCTATGTGCGAGATGCTAAAGGTATGGACGCGAAAGTGACTATTGCTGATGTTAACCAGTCCAATGGTGTGATCCATGTGATTGATACGGTTTTGATGCCGTAAGTAGTTGATAAGGCGGCGTAAATTTTTATGCTGCCTTTTCTGATTTCTTAATAGATACCAAATACTAAAAAATAATATTATGAGAAAAACGATTAATGTATCCAATCAGGGAGCAACACTGGATACAGGAAGAAGAAACTTTTTAAAATTGAGTGGTGTAGGATTAGCTATTGCTGGACTTACGCTTGTAGGATGTAACGATGATGATATGATCATTGGTGGAAACAACGGTAATATTTTCGACCTTGGAAAAGGCGATGTCGGAGTTCTTAATTATGCTTATGCGTTGGAACAGCTGGAAGCGGATTTCTATACCAAGGTGGTAAATAATTTTTACTCAGGGATATCCAGTGTGGAAAAGGAACTTTTTACAGATTTATATCATCATGAGGTAATTCACAGAGATTTCTTCAAAGCGGCAATTGGTGGTGCTGCCCCGAACAGTATTCTTCCAACTTTGGAATTCCAGTATCCTAATGTCAATTTTAGTGATAGAAATTCAGTGTTGGCAACGGCAAAAGCTTTGGAAGATACAGGTGTAGCAGCTTACAACGGGGCAGGAAAATATATTACCAATGCAGATTACCTTGTGATTGCAGGTAAAATTGTATCTGTAGAAGCAAGACACGCTTCTGCCATCAGAAACCTGATTAAACCTGGTTCGGCAGATTTCTCAGGAGACGATGTAATTGATGCTAACGGGTTAGATTTGGCAAAAGAACCAAAAGATATTGTGATGGCTGCGGGCGGATTTATCAAAACACCATTTACCTGGAAAGAAAGAAACATAGGTTAATTTATTCATCTTTTAAATTCAATTATTATGAACATTCTTAAAATATTAGATAAGCTTTCTGATGACAAATTCTTTACTGCAGAAGCTTCACGATTAGATACGATTACCAATATTACCAACTTTGGGAAAAAAGCGGCAGTGGCTGCAATTCCTTTAGGGTTAGGTGCCTTAATGACAACACCTGTAAAAGGCGGAACCACAAAAGCTGAATCATCATTTGCTTTCAAAAGTACATTAACAGATGCTTTGCAATTGGCTTTGGTTTTAGAATACCTTGAGGATGAGTACTACAGAATGGGATTGGGAACTTCAGGGCTAATTCCAAATGCTGACAGAACCGTTTTTATGCAAATCTCAAAACACGAGACGGCTCATGTCGCATTTCTAAAGAGTGCTTTAACATCCTTAGGACAAACACCTGGTGCTAAACCAACCTTTGATTTTACAGCAAAAGGAAATTTCTCGCCGTTTACAGATTACAACCAGTTTTTGATTTTGGCTCAGGCTTTCGAAGATACAGGAGTGCGAGCTTACAAAGGTCAGGCTGGTAATGTAATGTCCAACAAAGATGTGTTGACCGCCGCTTTGCAAATCCATTCGGTGGAAGCAAGACACGCTTCTCAGGTCAGAAGAATGAGAGCAAACAAAGGTTGGATAGAGTTAGCTAATGGTGGCAATATGCCGTCAGCTACTAATCCAGTCTATGCTGGAGAACAAAATACGAATCAGGCTGGCTTCAATACAGCAACAGCTTTTGGTGCTGAGGCAGGTTCTGCATCTTACGATGAACCAATGAGTGGCAGCGATGCTCAGACTATTGCATCATTATTTATTGCATAGACCTTACATAGTATATTTTGGTAAATCATTTTTCAGTTTCGGCTGGGAAATGATTTTATTTTTTTAGCTAGAAATAGAGATTTTAAGATTGACATTAATTTTAATAAAAAACAAAACCGCTTGATTAAAGCGGTTTTCGAGTATTTTTATCCCATCGGAGTGCAAACTTCTATCAGGAAACCATCAGGGTCTCTCAGGTAGGCTACAGTTTGTCCCCACGGTTTGATCTTAGGTTTTTCTACAAGCGTGGCACCTGCTGTTATAGCTTTTTCAACAGTTGCTTCTACATCATCTGTTGTGAAACCAATCTCGGTCCCAAATGGCTTATTACTCAATTTACTTTCCGTAAAACCTTCGGATAGATTAGATTGTGCTAAAGTGACCGATGCAAAAGCAAGAGTTGTTTCGCTGACCAAAAGCTCACCGTAATCTTGATCTGGGGTCACAAATTTTCTCGTGAAACCAAATCCATTCTCATAAAATGAAACCGTTTTCTCCACATCCTGAACGTATAAAATGGTGTAAGCAAACTTTACCATAGTTTTGATTATTTAATTTTTAAGTCAAATATAACGCTCATAGTCTCTAGCTCAAAATCCCCACCGTCAGTTCGAATGATTTTTCGTAACATAACGAAGAAAAATTATATCGAGAACCTTAATAATTCTTGCATCCAACTTCTCGGTACGCTCCGCTACTCGAAGTGACGAACAATCATTCATAATTCATCATTCATAATTCATAATTAATCATTCATCCATTAATTTAAACTCTCTCATCCTTGATCTCATCAACAATCTCAGGATTCAAAAGGGTAGAAGTATCTCCAAAGTTAGAGAAATCGCCTTCTGCAATCTTTCTTAGGATTCGGCGCATAATTTTCCCGGATCTTGTTTTCGGTAACCCAGACACAAACTGGATTTTATCCAACTTCGCAATCGGTCCAATCTGTTCAGAAATCAATTGGTTAATCTCTTTCGCAAGATTCTCTTTGTTTCGGACTTCTCCGGATTCTTTCAGGATGACGAAACCATACAGTGCATTTCCTTTGATATCGTGAGGATAACCTACAATAGCAGATTCGGCTACAGCAGGATGTTCGTTGATACTATCTTCTATTGGTGCTGTTCCAAGGTTATGTCCGGAAACAATCACGACATCATCCACACGCCCTGTAATTCTGTAATAGCCAACCTCGTCTCTCAAAGCTCCATCTCCCGTGAAATATTTCCCAGGAAATGCTGAGAAATAAGTCTCCTTATAACGCTGATGGTCACCCCAAATCGTTCTTGCAATTCCAGGCCAAGGAAAGCGGATACAAAGATTACCCGTTACTTGGTTGCCTGATATCTCGTTACGTTTGTCGTCCATCAGTACAGGCTGAATTCCGGGTAATGGCAAAGTGGCATAGGTAGGTTTGGTAGGTGTCACAAAAGGAATGGGAGAGATAAGGATTCCGCCCGTTTCCGTTTGCCACCAGGTATCGACGATGGGGCATTTCTTTTTCCCGACATTGTCATTATACCAATGCCAGGCTTCATCATTAATAGGCTCTCCAACAGAACCAATGACTTTCAAGGAGTCTAAATTGTGTTTCTGAACCCATTCTACACTTTCTTTGGCTAATGAACGAATCGCCGTTGGTGCTGTGTAAAACTGAGTCACTTTATGTTTCTCAATCACTTCCCAGAATCTTCCCGCATCAGGATAAGTCGGCACCCCTTCGAAGATCACTGTTGTTGCGCCATTCAGTAACGGACCATAAAGAATATACGAGTGCCCAGTAATCCAACCAATGTCTGCCGTACACCAATAGATGTCATTCTCCTTATAATTAAATACATTCTTGAACGTGTAAGCTGTATAAACCATATAACCGGCGCAAGTGTGAAGCATCCCTTTTGGTTTCCCTGTAGAGCCGGAAGTGTAAAGAATGAACAATGGGTCTTCCGCATCCATAATCACCGTCACAAAATCCGAAGACGCTTTATCATAATACTCCGACATCCAGTGGTCTCTACCTTCTTTCATCTTCACATTGTTGTGGGTTCTTTTCACAACCAAAACATTTTCTACAGTTGGTGTTTTCTCCAGAGCTTCATCCACAATGCTTTTCAGGTCAAGAACTTTGTTCCCTCTGTAGCTTCCGTCTGATGTGATAACCATTTTTGCACTACAGTCATTCACTCTTGAAGCAACAGCCGAAGCGGAAAATCCAGCAAATATCACAGAATGAATAGCTCCTAATTTAGCACAAGCCAACATCGTTACCGCCAATTCCGGAATCATCGGAAGATAGATGCAAACTCGGTCGCCTTTCTCAATGCCCATTTCACGCAGGACGTTGGCGGTTTTATTCACTCTTTCATAAAGTTCATTAAAGCTGATATGCTGAGCTTCTTCTTTTTTGTCATTCGGTTCCCAGATGATAGCGGTTTTGTCGCCACGCACAGAAAGATGTCTGTCCAGGCAGTTTTTGGTAATGTTCAGTTTTGCGTTTTTGAACCATTTGATGTTGGCTTCCTCCATATTGTAATCCACGACTTTGGACCAACGCTGATACCACACAAAATTCTCATCCGCAATCTTGTCCCAAAACTTTTTCGGATTTTTAATCGACTTTTTATACTCCTTGAAATAATCCTGTAAATTCTGAATGTGATAATTTCTCATATATTTTGATTAGGTTTTTAACTCTTGCTACTTTCAAGCCAATTTACATAAAATTAAGCAATTATGAACTGGGAATTACTTGTTATTAAGATAATATTGTCGTTAATATAAATTTAACAGATAAAATTATCTTTTTAATTTGGATAATAAAGATAAATATATTTAAATTTGCGACTTAATTAGATAATATCAATGAAATTAGAAGTTTCCTCAGAGAAACATTTGGTATATGTAGAGGAAATCCGAAACGAAATGGAGGATTCAGCGAAAAAGAGAGGAACAGGCATCGCAAAACGTTCCTCCGAATATCTGGGCAAAAAAATCTCGGAAGGTAATTGCGTCATCGCCATCGACGAAAATGGAACTTGGGCAGGCTTCTGCTACATAGAAACCTGGACAAACGGAGAATACGTCGCGAATTCCGGATTGATAGTTTCGCCACAATTCAGAAATGCCGGATTGGCAACTTTGATTAAAGAAAGAATCTTCGAGCTTTCCCGGGAGAAATATCCAAATGCAAAGATTTTTGGTCTCACCACCGGATTGGCAGTGATGAAAATCAACAGCAGTTTAGGTTACAAGCCCGTGATTTATTCGGAACTGACTCAAGATGAGCAATTCTGGAACGGTTGCAAAAACTGCGTGAATTATGAAATTCTGATGATGAAAGAACGCAAAAACTGTCTTTGCACAGCAATGCTTTTCGTCCCGGAAAAAGTAAATATGAATAAAGAAAAAGATTTTGAATCTATAAACAACGATAATGAGTAAGAAAGTAGTTTTGGCATTTAGCGGAGGTTTGGACACGTCGTATTGTGCAAAATATCTGAGCGAAACTTTGGGCTATGAAGTTCACGCAGTCACGATTAACACAGGCGGTTTCAATAAAAATGATGAGGTTTTGCTTAAAGAAAAAGCAGAAAAATTAGGCATTGCTTCTTACAGATTTATAGATGCTTCTGAGAAATATTACAACGATTGTGTCAAGTATTTGATTTTCGGTAACGTTCTGAAAAACAATACTTATCCATTGTCAGTCAGTGCAGAAAGAACGATTCAGGCGCAGACAATTGCCGAATCTGCTTTGGAAATCGGAGCCGACGCAATTGCTCACGGAAGTACAGGCGCAGGAAATGACCAGGTTCGTTTTGATTTGATTTTCAACGTAATGTGTCCGAAAATCGAAATCATAACACCAATCAGAGATTTAAGTTTGTCAAGAGAGGACGAAATCCAATTCCTGAAAGACCACAACTACGAAATGGATTTTGACAAAGCTAAATATTCCATCAACAAAGGACTTTGGGGAACTTCCGTCGGCGGAAAAGAAACTTTGACGTCCCGATTTTCCCTTCCGGAAGACGCTTTTCCTTCGCAAGTTGAAAAAACTGAACCATCTAATTTGGAAATCGAGTTCAAAAATGGAGAACTAATTTCCGTTAATGGCGAGATGTTTTCGCATCCAGTTTTCGCAATTCAAAAAATTGAAGAATTGGCGTCACCTTACGGAATTGGTCGTGATATCCACGTTGGAGACACGATTGTTGGAATTAAGGGGCGTGTCGGTTTCGAAGCTGCGGCTGCTGCGATTATCATAAAAGCGCATCATCTTTTGGAGAAACATACACTTTCCAAATATCAGCAGACTATAAAATCACAATTGTCAGATTGGTACGGAAACTGGCTTCACGAGGCTCTTTTCCTCGACTCAGTGATGAGAAATATCGAATCGTTTTTGCAGGATTCTCAGAAAACAGTCAACGGAAAAGTATTTATCACGCTTCATCCTTATCGTTTTGTTTTAAATGGAATCGAGTCTGAAAATGATTTAATGTCCTCAAAATTTGGAAGTTACGGCGAGGAAAATCTCGCTTGGAGTGGCGATGATGTAAAAGGGTTTACCAAAATCCTCAGCAACTCGCTCAATATTTATCATCAGGTCAACAAATTGAATTAGAATAATTTTTAAGATGTCATCCTGAGCGGAGTCGAAGGACTTTGCGGACTTAAAATATTTTCAATAATTACAAAAAAAATCTTTGCGCTCTTCGCGTTAAAAAAAATGAAAAAATCAGTCGGAATCATCGGAGCCAATGGCTATACAGGAAGCGAACTCGTTCGTTTGCTCGCGTTCCACCCGAATATAAAATTAAAGTTTTTGTTCAGTCGTTCCAATTCAGGAATTAGAATTTCAGAATTATATCCGGATTTGGACTCGATTTGCGATTTGGTTTTGACGAACGAAATTTCAGAAACTGACATTCTTTTCCTTTGCCTCCCTCACAAAGAAAGTCAGAACTGGCTGAATGAAAATCCGGTTTCAGATAATACTTTGGTTATCGATTTAGGAAATGATTTCCGTCTCGATGGCGATTTCGGACATAGAAATTTTGTTTACGGTTTGCCTGAGATTTATTTTAATGAAATCCAGAATTCAAAAAGCATTGCTAATCCTGGATGTTTTGCAACTGCGATTCAGTTGGCGTTGTTGCCTTTAGCAAAAGAAAATCTGTTGAAAGATGTTTACACAACTGGAATTACAGGTTCAACCGGAGCAGGACAATCTTTGCAACCAACGACACATTTCACTTGGCGAAATGATAATATTTCAGCCTACAAAACTTTAAATCACCAACACGTTGACGAGATTTTAAAACAAGTCAATTTGCTTAATGAGAAAGAGATTGAACTCAATTTCGTTCCTTGGCGTGGCGATTTTGCAAGAGGGATTTTCACGAGTTCTATTATCGGATGCGATTTGAAATTAGAAAAAATTTACACTTTGTATAAGGACTTCTACAAAGATTCTTCTTTCGTTAAAATTTCTGAGAAACCGATTGATATGAAGCAAGTTGTGAATACCAATTTCTGCGTCATCCAAATCGAAAAAAAAGGAAACAAAATAGCAGTTCATTCCGCAATCGACAACCTTCTGAAAGGAGCATCCGGACAAGCTGTTCAAAATATGAATATCGCCAATGGCTGGGAACAAAATTTAGGATTAAACTTAAAACCAATTGCATTTTAAAGTTAATCAACTATCAACCGACAACAATCAACCAAGATGAATTTATTCAATGTATATCCACTTTTCAATATCAATCCTGTAAAAGCTGAAGGTTCCTTCCTTTGGGACGAAGACGGACAAAAATACCTCGATTTTTATGGCGGTCACGCTGTGATTTCCATCGGTCACAATCATCCGTATTATTTTGAAAAATTGAAAAATCAATTGGAAAAAATCAGTTTTTATTCCAATTCGGTTAAGAATAATTTACAAACTGAATTGGCTGAGAAATTAGGAAAATTATCAGGTTACGAAGACTATTCATTGTTTTTATGCAATTCGGGAGCAGAATCAAACGAAAACGCCTTAAAGTTGGCTTCATTTCACAACGGAAAAAAGAAAGTGATTTATTTTTCTGAAGCTTTCCACGGCCGAACTTCCGCTGCAGTTGCAGTTACAGACAATCCAAAAATCGTAGCGCCAGTCAACCAATCCGAGAATTTTATTAAATGTGAATTTAATAATTCGGAAGAACTGGAAAATGTTTTTGCTGAAAATCAGAACGACATTTCAGCAGTAATCGTAGAAGGAATTCAGGGTGTTGGCGGAATTAATTTATTGGAAAAAGATTTCATTTTAACGATTGAAAAATTGTGCAAAGAAAATAACGCGGTTTTGATTTTAGACGAAGTTCAGTCTGGTTACGGGCGTTCCGGAAAATTCTTTGCCCATCAGGAATTCGACATAAAACCAGATTTAATAACGGTTGCAAAAGGAATGGGAAATGGTTTCCCGATTGGCGGTGTTTTGATTAGTCCAAAATTCGAAGCGAGTTATGGTTTATTGGGAACTACATTTGGCGGAAATCATCTCGCTTGCGTGGCTGGATTGGCTGTTTTGGAAGTGATTGAAAATGAAAATTTAATCGAAAATTCAGAAAAAATAGGAGCTTATATCGAAGAAAAAATTAAAGATTTTCCACACATCAAAAATATCAAAAGGCGCGGTCTGATGATTGGAATCGAACTCGACCAAACTTGTGCAGATGTCAGGAAAGAATTGTTGTTTGAACATTTTATTTTCACGGGAAATGCCAATGACAAGAATGTTCTACGGATTTTACCGGCGCTCAATATTTCGGAAAAAGAATCCGATTTGTTCATCAATGCTTTGGAAAGAACTTTGACTGCCATTGATTCGAAAAAACAGGTTTTAACAGAGAATTAAAAACATTCACTTCGATGAGCGTCAGCGCCTTTGCGAACCTTAAAAACAGTTAGTAGTTAAAAAAATATTTGCGCGCTTTGCGTTCAAAAAATTAATCAAATGAAAAATTTCACTTCGGTTTACGATATAGATAATTTGCAGGACATCATTGCAAAAGCTTTAAAAATAAAAGAAAATCCATTAGAAAATCCTACTAAAGGAAAAGGAAAAACGATTGGTTTGGTTTTCCTCAATTCCAGTCTCAGAACAAGATTGAGCTCCCAAATCGCCGCACAAAATTTAGGATTAAATGTCTTAACGCTCAACGCTGCGCAAGAAGCCTGGAATCTTGAATTTGCTGATGGAACGGTGATGAATGGCGACACAGTTGAACACATCAAAGACGCCATCGAGGTTCTGAATCAATATTGTGATATCATCGCCGTAAGATGTTTCGCAGGAATGAAAAGCAAGGAAGACGATGTGAACGAAAGTATCTTGAGCCAATTCCTAAAACACGCAAAAGTTCCCGTTATTTCTCTAGAATCTGCAACACGTCATCCGTTGCAAAGTTTGGCAGATTGCATCACAATCACAGAAAATTGGACAGAAAACAGAAAGCCAAAAGTAGTTTTGACTTGGGCGCCTCACATCAAACCGATTGCACAGGCTGTCGGAAACTCTTTCGCAGAATGGATGCAACAAATGGATGTTGATTTCGTAATTGCAAATCCCGAAGGTTATGATTTGGATAAAAACTTCACAAAAAATACGAAAGTGGTTCATAATCAGGATGAAGCGTTGAAAGATGCAGACTTCGTTTATGTGAAAAACTGGTCATCTTTTGAAGATTATACAGCGATGCCGAAAGTTGAAGAAAACTGGATGTTGACCAATGAAAAATTAGCATTAACAAATGGCGCAAAAGTGATGCATTGCCTTCCCGTTCGTAGAAATCTGGAGTTGAGTGATGAAGTTATGGACGGCGAAAACTCAATTATTTATCAACAAGCAAAAAACAGAATATTTTCAGCTCAAGCAGTTTTTTCTGAGATTTTAGATGAATTAAATAATTAATGAATAAACTACACATCATAAAAATCGGAGGCGCTCTAATCGATGACAAAAGATCATTGAAAGCTTTTCTTGCACAATTTTCTCAAATCGAAGGTGCTAAAATTCTGATTCACGGCGGTGGAAAAATTGCAGAAACACTTGCGGAAAAATTGAAAATCACGCAGACGATGATTGATGGCCGAAGAATTACCAACAAGAAAACTTTGAAGTTGGTGACAATGGTTTACGCGGGAAGAATCAATAAAAATATTGTGGCAAAATTGCAGAGTTTCAATTGCAACGCGATGGGCTTTTCCGGAGCTGACGGCAATTTGATTCAAGCCGAAAAACGTCAGCATCCAACCATTAATTTTGGATTTGTTGGCGATATTAATGAAAAAAGTATCAATCAGGAATTGATTATAAATATGATAAATCTGGGTTTGGTTCCGGTGTTTTCTGCAATCACTCACGATAAAAAAGGGAATCTGTTAAACACCAACGCAGACACGATTGCCGGAACTATTGCTCAGGCTTTATCCAAAAATTTCGAAACAGAATTGTTGTTCTGCTTCGATAAAAACGGGGTTTTGGAAAATGTGGAAGACGAAAATTCAAACTTAAAAACCATTAATAAAAATGAATTTTCAGAATTAAAATCACAAGGAAAACTTCACAAAGGAATTTTACCAAAACTCGAAAATGCTTTCAAAGCCAAGGAAAATGGCGTTCAGAAAGTGTCTTTGATTAACGAGAAAAAACTGTCAGACCAAATAAAACAAGGAAATGAAGGAACTGAAATCTGTCTTTAGCAGAGAAGAACTTGCGGAAAACGCCGTAAAATTACTGAAAAAACTCATCGCAACACCATCTATGAGTCGCGACGAATACAATGCTTCGCTCATCATCGAAGGCTTTTTCAATGAGCATCAATTGACGGTCAACCGATTCAAAAATAATATTTGGGCAACCAACAAATATTTTGACGCCGGCAAGCCATCAATTCTCCTCAATACGCATCACGACACAGTAAAACCGAACAAAGCTTATACTTTGGACCCGTTCATTCCAGTGGAAAAAGACGGGAAATTATTCGGTTTGGGAAGCAACGATGCAGGCGCGTCTTTGGTGGCGATGGCGCAAACTTTTCTTTATTTTTATGAAGCCGAAGATTTGTCGCACAACCTAGTGATTGCTTTGACAGCCGAGGAAGAAATCTCCGGTCTGGACGGCATCGAAGCTTTGTTTCCACAACTTCCGAACGTCGAATTGGCAATCGTCGGCGAACCTACAAAAATGAATCTTGCGATTGCAGAAAAAGGTTTGCTCGTCATCGATGGCGAAATGCTGGGAACGCCTTCTCACGCCGCACATCCGAACAATGACAATGCGATTGTGAAATGTATGAAGGATTTGCAAAACATCCTCGATTTCAATTTTCCGAAAGTTTCCGATTATTTGGGCGATGTGAAAGTGACGCTGTCAGTTCTCAACGCAGGAACGCAACACAATGTAGTTCCGGAAAAATGTAATTTTACTTTAGATGTTCGTGTCACGGACGAATACTCAAATCGCGAAGTTTTCGAAATCATCCAGTCGCAGATGAAATCAAAATTGACACCGAGGTCATTCCGCTTAAACTCCTCAAAAATAGACATCAACCATCCGTTTGTTCAGGCTGGATTGGCGTTGGGTAGGACAACTTACGGCTCGCCGACATCCTCGGACCAAGCAATTATTCCGTGCACATCGGTCAAGTTGGGACCCGGCGACAGCTTACGTTCCCACACCGCGGATGAATTTATTTACATCGAAGAAATCCGAGAAGGCATTGACGTTTACATCAAAATATTAGAGAAAGTTCTTTAACAGAAGTTAGAATTAAGAAATTAGAAATTAGAAAACCAATTGAAATCTAACTTCTAACCTCTAAAGTCTAATTTCTAAAAATTATTAAAATGAAAAAAATCTGGCAAAAAGACAATATCACAACCAATGATTTGGTTACAAAATTCACAGTCGGGAAAGACCTGGATTTTGACGACAGATTAGCAAAATACGATGTGTTGGGCTCTATCGCCCACGCAAAAATGTTGGCAGAAGTTGGATTGATTCGCCTGGATGAAGAGCAGGCAATCGTGGCGGTTTTGGAAGAAGTTCTTGTCGACATCGAAAAAGAAACTTTCGAAATCGATAAAACAGCAGAAGACATCCATTCACAAATCGAAAATACCCTCATCGAAAAATTGGGTGAAACAGGAAAGAAAATTCACACCGCAAGGTCAAGAAACGACCAGATTTTGACGGATATCAAATTATACTTAATTGACGAAATCAGAGAAATCACAGAACTGACGGATTCGTTTTTTCAAATCCTGAAAGACAAAGCCAATCTTCATAAAGATGTTTTGTTGCCTGGCTATACACATTTGCAGGTGGCGATGCCGTCGTCTTTCGGGTTGTGGTTTGGCGCTTACGCAGAATCTCTGGTGGACGATTTGGAATTGCTGTTTGCGACGAAAAATATCATTAATAAAAATCCACTTGGTTCAGCCGCAGGTTACGGGTCGTCTTTTCCGATTGACAGGGAAAGTACGACTTACAAACTCGGTTTCAGAACTTTGAATTATAATGTTGTTTATGCACAAATGACACGAGGAAAATCGGAAAAATTATTGGCGAATTCATTGTCGGTTTTGGCTGGAACTTTAAGCAAATTCTCTTACGATGTTTGTCTTTATCTTAGTCAAAACTTTGATTTTATAAGCTTTCCAAAAGAATTCACAACGGGAAGTAGCATTATGCCACACAAGAAAAATCCGGATATTTTCGAATTGGTGAGAGCGAGATGCAACCGAATTCAGGCTTTGCCAAATGAGTTGATTTTGGTGACGAATAATCTGCCCTCAGGCTATCACAGAGATTTGCAATTGACAAAAGAAATCCTGTTCCCAGCCATCGATTCTTTAAAGGAATGCCTTGAAATCCTGATTTACACGCTTCCAAACATCGAAGTGAAAGACAATATTTTGGACGATGAAAAATACAAATACATCTTCAGCGTAGAAAAAATCAACGAAGAAGTAAAGAATGGAAAATCATTCCGAGATGCTTACATCCAAATCGGTCAGGAAATAGAAAATGGATTGTTTGAGTATGATTATAAAGAACTCAATCACTCTCATCAAGGCAGTTTAGGAAACCTTTGCCTCGACGAAATCGAATATCAATTCAATAAAGTCAGAGATAAATTGTTGGGTTGAAATCACTTCCTTTAGGGTCAATAAATGATTTTAATCTAATTTAAACTTAGTCGTCTTTTTAACTTCAGCAAGAACTATAGAACTGTGATATTGACCAATGTGAGGACTGTTGGAAATCACATTCACAGTGAATTCGTTGTAAGAATTAATGTCGTTGGCAAGGATTTTTAATTGATAATCATATTCTCCGGAAAGACTTGTAATTTCCTGAATTTCATCATATTTAGAGATGTAATCTTCAAATTCCTTCAAAGTTTTCTGAGATTGTTCTTTCAGGCGGATGTTGCAGTAAACAACAATGTTGATTCCGAGTTTTTCACGGTTTAAAATTGCTACATATTTCTCCACAACACCTTGTTTTTCAAGGTTTTTGATGCGCTCGTAAGTGGGTGTGAAAGTCAGTCCGATTTTTTCGGAGATTTCTTTTACAGATAATGTAGAATCCTCTTGTAGAAGCGAAAGAATTAATTTGTCTTTTTTATCCAAACTCATAATGGGTAATCATTCTTTCAAAAGTAAAGAAAAAAATTGAAGACAACAATTCGAGAATAGAAGTTCATTGATTTAACATAAAATATTGTGAAGAAGATTTCATAATATCAAAAATATTGGTATCTTTGCACCCAATGAATCTGGTACAGAATTTAGCGACAAAAACAATTGGCAAGTTTGCCGACAACAACAATATTTTTTATATTTAACGAAGTCTTTTAGGCTTCGTTTTTTTTATTTAAAAATTTGAATTATGATTAAGCTTTCACGCATTTCTACTGATAGTATTGAGAAAATTTTACAAGAAGCACAACAGTTTGTCGATGGTAAAATAAGTAAGATCAAAGGCGACGTTTTCGCAGCGAACCTGTTTTTTGAGAATAGTACAAGAACAAAAACAAGTTTTGAGGTTGCTGAAAAGAAACTCGGACTTAAGGTTATCGATTTCGAAGCCGATAAAAGTTCGATTGCAAAAGGAGAAACACTTTTGGACACTATCAAAACACTGGAAGCAATTGGGGTGGAAGTAGCGGTTATCAGACATTCTGAAAAGCGTTATTACGATGCATTGAAAGATGCTAAACTAAGTATTATAAATGCTGGCGATGGCGTTGGAAGCCATCCTTCACAAGCGATTCTGGATGCGCTGACAATCATTCAGGAATTTGGGAAAATTGAAGGCCTTAAAATCGGAATCGTAGGCGATGTGAAACACAGCCGAGTAGCGAATTCTGACGCAGGATTATTCAGAAGGTTGGGGGCGAAAGTTTATTTCTCCGGACCAGAATTCTGGTTTGATGAAGGAATGCTGGTCAACGGAACTTATATGCAGTTCGATGATCTTGTGAAAGAAGTTGATGTTTTGATTCTGTTGAGAATCCAGCACGAGCGCCACGAGAGAAATTTCAGTTTCAAACCTGAAGATTATTTGAAGAAATTCGGTTTGACAAAAGAAAGAGAAGCAAAGATGAAGCCCGACGCCATCATTATGCATCCGGCGCCAATCAACAGAGGCGTGGAAATTGATTCAGAATTAGTTGAATGCGAAAGGTCGAGAATCTTCAAGCAAATGCAGAACGGCGTTTTTGCGAGAATGGCAATCCTTAAATATGATTTGGAAAACAAAGGATTCGAATTCATCGACTCCAAAAATTAAAATATTTATTCACGCTTTCGGGCGTGTTTTTTTTGAGTAAAAATTGAAATAAAGAAACAAGAAGAAAGATTCAAAAATCAAGAAAAGTCTGAAATCTGAAATCTCGGTTCTTGAATCTAAAAAAGTAAAAATGAAAAAGAAGTTAATATTAGAATCCGGTGAAGTTTTTTACGGAACGGGATTCGGAGCAGAGCAGGATACCGCTGGAGAAGTGGTTTTTAACACAGGAATGACGGGTTATCAGGAACTGATTTCCGACCCAAGTTATTGCGGACAAATCGTTTGTATGACATATCCTTTGATTGGAAATTACGGTATCAATCGTGACGATTATGAAAGCATCGAACCTGCAATCAAAGGTTTGATTGTCAAAGAATTGTGTGATTTACCTTCCAATTTCAGAACTCAAATCACTTTGGACGAATTGTTCCAAAAGAAAAATCTGTCAGGAATTTCTGGAATTGACACTAGAAGATTGACAAGAATCCTTAGAAACAAAGGTGTTGAAAAAGGAAAAATCGTCAATGCAGATGCAGACGAACAAACTGTTATCGAAGAATTGAAATCAACAACTTTTCCAACTAACCAAGTAGAGCAGGTTTCTACAAAAACGTCTTATGCAAGTCCGGGAAGGGGTTTCAAAGTGGTTTTGGTAGATTTCGGTTCCAAATTGGGAATCATCCGAGAATTATCTCAAAGAAACTGTGACATCATCGTAGTTTCTCACGACACAACTGCTGAAGAAATTCTATTAATGGACCCGGACGGAATTATGCTTTCCAACGGTCCCGGCGACCCGGAAGATAATGCAGAAGCTTTGGTAATGATTCAGAAATTGCTTGGGAAAGTTCCAATTTTTGGGATTTGTTTAGGTCATCAATTGATTGGTTTGGCTTGTGGCGCAAAAACTTACAAACTGAAATTCGGTCACAGAGGTGGAAATCATCCGGTTTTGGATTTGGAGAAAAATAAAGTCGCTATCACTTCTCAAAATCACGGTTACGCAATTGATCAGGAATCTTTGAAAAATACAGATCTAGTTGAAACCCATATTGCTTTGAACGATAGAACGAATGAAGGTGTAAAGCACAAAATTCATCCTTGTTTCTCAGTTCAATATCATCCGGAAGCAAGTCCTGGTCCGGAAGATGCAAATTATCTTTTTGATGATTTTATTGAATTAATGGAGGGTTTTAAAAAATAATAGACTCTAGATATTAGACATCAGATAACAGACTTTTTATATATGCATAATTTTGAAAAATTACTTTTCTGGCAAAAATCTATAGAACTTGCAAAAGAAGTTTATATCATTTGTGCTGATTTACCAAAAGATGAAAAACTTGGTTTGATTTCTCAAATTAAAAGGTCTGTAATTTCAATTCCATCAAATATTGCGGAAGGAGCAGGTAGAAATAATGATAAAGAATTTTATCATTTTCTTGGAATTGCTAATGCTTCCTCATTTGAACTACAAACGCAATTGATTCTCACAAGAGAATTAGGTTTGCTTGACTCGGAAAAAGTTAATATTCTAATATCAAATCTAAATGAAATTCAAAGAATGATTTATACATTCAAAAATAATCTAAAAAAATAAATTTTCTAAGTGAGGAGTCTAAAATATGCTATCTCACATTTGAAATCTAATAATAAAAAAAATATTTTCAAAGTGAGCATCTGAAATCTGATGTCTCACATCTGAAATCTAATTTAAAATGAAAAGAACAGATATACAAACAATTTTAGTAATAGGCTCAGGTCCAATCATTATTGGTCAGGCTGCGGAATTTGATTATTCGGGAACACAAGCTTGCCTTTCACTTAGAGAAGAAGGTTATAAAGTGATTTTGATTAATTCCAATCCTGCGACGATAATGACGGATGTGGAGATTGCCGACAAAGTTTATATTGAACCGATTTCTCTAGAATTCGTTTCCAGAATCATTCGCAAAGAACGTCCGGATGCGCTTCTTCCAACTTTGGGAGGACAAACTGGACTGAATATGGCGGTTGAATTACAGAAGTCAGGAATTCTTGAAGAATGCAAAGTGGAAGTTTTAGGAACGAAACTTTCAGCAATTAATCAAGCTGAAGACAGAGATTTGTTCCGAGAGTTAATGAGAGAACTGAATGAACCAGTTCCTGAATCAGACATCGTGACAACAGTTCAAGGTGCAGTAGATTTTGCTGATGGATTAGGTTATCCAGTAATTGTTCGCCCTGCTTTTACAATGGGTGGAACAGGAGGTGGAATTGCTTCAAACGAAACTGAACTTCGTGAAATTGCGGAATTAGGTCTTAAATATTCACCTGTAACACAATGTTTGATTGAAAGGTCAATCGCCGGTTTCAAAGAAATTGAATACGAAGTAATGCGTGATTCCAACGACAACGCCATCGTGGTTTGTAATATGGAAAACATCGACCCAGTCGGTGTTCACACAGGAGATTCTATTGTAGTTGCGCCTTCGCAGACACTTTCTGACAGAGAATATCAGTTGTTGAGAAACGCTTCCCTAAAAATCATCAGAGCTTTAGGAATCGAAGGTGGATGTAATGTTCAGTTGGCATTAGACCCACATTCATTCAATTATTATATCATCGAGGTAAATCCTAGAGTTTCGCGTTCATCAGCTTTGGCAAGTAAAGCAACAGGTTATCCGATTGCAAAAATCGCCGCGAAAATCGCAGTTGGTTTGACATTGGACGAAATCAAAAATCCGGTAACAGGAACTTCTTACGCTTGTTTCGAACCGGCTTTGGATTATGTGGTAACCAAGTTTCCGAGATTCCCATTCGATAAGTTTGAAACAGCTGACAGAAGATTGTCGACTCAGATGAAAGCAACAGGCGAAGTAATGGCCATCGGAAGAAACTTCGAAGAATCTTTGCAAAAAGCGATTCGTTCTTTGGAAACGGGAATCCGTCATTTAGGATTAAAGAAAAAACAAGCTGAAGCTTTAACAGCTGAGGAAATCGAAAGAAGAATCCGAGTTTGTGATGACGAAAGATTATTCATTATTGGAGATGCTCTACGAAGAGGTTACGATTGGGAACAGATTGTAGAATGGAGCAAAATCGATAAATTCTTCATCTGGAAAATCAAAAAATTAATTGATTTTGAAACGACTATCAAAGAAAATAAATTCAATAAAGACATTCTTCTCGAAGCTAAGAAATTAGGTTTCGCAGACTTGAATATCGCGCATCTTTGGGAAACCACTCAGAAAGAAGTGTTCCAGTTCAGAAAAGACAACGGAATAATGCCAGTTTACAAAATGGTAGATACTTGTGCTGCCGAATTTGAATCAGAAACACCTTATTTCTACGGAACTTACGAAGATGAAAATGAAAGTATCGTTTCTGACAAAGAGAAAATCATCGTTTTGGGTTCTGGTCCAATCAGAATTGGTCAAGGTGTTGAATTCGATTATGCAACGGTTCATTCGGTTTGGGCAATACAGCAGATGGGTTACGAGGCGATTATCATCAACTCCAATCCTGAAACGGTTTCTACAGACTTCTCGATTTCAGACAAATTATACTTCGAACCTTTGGCAGAAGAAGATGTGATGAACATCATCGAACTCGAAAAACCAAAAGGCGTCGTGGTACAGTTCGGAGGACAGACAGCGATTAATTTAGCGGATAAATTGGCAGCGCACGGTGTACAGATTTTGGGAACTTCCCTTGAAGATCTGGACAGAGCTGAGAACAGAGATAAATTTGAAAAAGCTTTACAAGATTTGGGAATTCCTCAACCATTGGGGAAAACTTCGACTTCAAAAGAAGAAGCGATTGTGATTGCCAACGAGATTGGTTATCCGGTTTTAGTTCGTCCAAGTTATGTTTTAGGAGGAAGAGCGATGGAAATCGTTTATTCTGAAAAAGAACTCGCCCATTATATGGAAAATGCGGTGGAAGCTAGTCCAGATCAGCCAGTTTTGATTGACCGTTATCTGACAGGAAAAGAAGTGGAAGTAGACGCCATTTGTGACGGCGAAACGACAATAATTCCAGGAATTATGGAACACATCGAAAGAGCAGGCGTTCACTCCGGCGATTCGATTGCAGTTTATCCGCCTCAGACTTTGACGGAAACTCAAATCAAGACTCTTGAAGATTATACTATAAGATTAGCAAAAGGTTTGAATGTCATTGGATTAATGAATATCCAGTACGTGATTTCCAACGGCGAGGTTTTCGTCATCGAAGTGAATCCACGTTCGTCCAGAACCGTTCCTTTCTTATCGAAAATAACGGATGTTCCGATGGCAAACTTGGCAACCAAAGCAATTCTCGGATCGTCATTGAAAGATTTAGGTTATCAATCCGGATTGGTTCCTAACAAGGAAGGCGTTTATGTGAAAGTTCCGGTTTTTTCTTTCAGTAAGTTAACGAAAGTAGATATCTCTCTAGGACCGGAAATGAAATCGACTGGAGAAGTAATGGGGAAAGATTTGACGCTGGAAAAAGCTTTGTACAAAGGCTTAATCGGCGCTGGAAGAAAAGTTCCAACGCACGGTTCTATCTTGTTCACGGTTGCGGATGCAGATAAGGAAGAAGCTTCTGAAATCGCCAAAAGATTTCATACAATCGGGTTCAGAATCTGGGCAACGGAAGGAACGGCAAAATACTTCGAAGAAAAAGGGATTCAGACGAAAATCGGTTACAAAATAGGAGAAGAAGATGTGAATCTGATAGATTTGATTCAGAAAGGAAAAGTACAATACGTTGTTAATACGATGACGAAAGGCAAACAGTCCGAAAGAGACGGTTTCCAAATCCGAAGAATGTCCGTAGAAAACGGCGTTCCTTGTCTGACATCAATGGACACGGTGGAAGCGATTCTGAAAGTGATTGAAAGTATGACGTTTAAAATGGAGGCGATGTAAATTCAAATCTAGATAAAAGTAAAAAGCGAAAGATTTATTCTTTCGCTTTTTTATGGATATTTTTCACTCATTTCGTTGAGGAAAATATTAACTTCTGTATGTTCGGAATAAGATCGTTCCTTTATTTTGGATAGACTTTCTTTTTGTTCATTAGAAAGTTCAAAATTCAGATGTTCTTTATTTTTATCAATTTCAGATAAATATGCAGAAATCCTTTCCAAGACTTCTTTTGGAACAGTTTTTAATTTGTCTGTAATTTCCTGATAAAGTGTTTGATTAGAAATGTCCATCATTGATATTTTTATCAAAGTTAGTAAAATCATTATAATATGATAATTTAAAATTGTACTTTTAGCTTCAAATAAAAATCTATGAAAGTATCACACATTTTATCTCTAGGGATTTTCTCAACACTATTGTTTTCCTGCGCTACTGTTCATGACAGACTGAATACAGGAACCATTGTAAGAGACTGTACAGGAACGTATCTGAGAGTTGCTGAGAATGAAGATTATCTGGTTTGTAATGCCGAAATTCTGGAATCTAAAAAGGATGGCGAGAAAGTATCTTTGGTCTATGATAATACGGATAAATGCCCGGAAAGAGACGGCAAAATTATGTGTATGATGTATCACGAGAACAAAGGAATGATTAAAGTCAAAAGCATAAAATAAATCTTGAACATTATAATAAAACCTCATATTTTTATGAGGTTTATTTTTTTTGTGATAGCTATGATTCAGATTTTACTTGGGAATTTAGATTGGGAAATAGGAAAATTAAAACGAAATGAATTTCTCAAAACTTCCGGAACGATTGATACAAATGTGTATTTTGTAGAAGAGGGAAGTGTCCGGATTTTTATCGAAGATGAGGATGAAGAACGGATTATTCGTTTCGGTTATCAGGGCAATATCATTGTTTCACTGGATTCATTTTTATCTGGCAAACCTTCTGAGTTTTATATTCAGGCCATCAAAGCATCAACGGTGAAGGTGGCTTCCAAAAATGATTTTTATGAATTTATCAATTCCAGTAATGAGAATCTGAAATTATGGAATTCGATTCTGGAAGATTTGGTTTTGCAACAGATTGAGCGTGAAAAAGATTTGCTGTACAGTTCGCCCAAAGTACGATACGAAAGAGTTCTGAAACGAAGTCCAAAATTGTTTCAAAAAATCCCGAATAAATACATTGCCAACTATCTCAGGATGTCGCCGGAAACATTATCGAGGTTGAAAAAATCTTGACTTCAATCAATCTTTTAATGAACGAAGTTTTGGACTTTTGTGAAAAATATTAACAATGAAAATTTTAATTAATCAATTACTTAACGAACTTAAAATCATCACAGAAAATAGTATTGATTTTGCTAAATCATTACTCTATCAAAATAATGATACTTTAAATTTTCGAACGTCAGAAGACAGCTGGAGTATTTTGGAATGTCTGGAACATCTTAATTTTTACGGACAATTTTATCTGCCTGAAATTGAAAATCGAATTAAAAAAAGTCAATTTTCTGCAACCAAATCTGATTTTAAAAGTGGCCTTTTAGGAAATTATTTCGCCAATATGATGCTTCCGAAAGAGAAACTCAATAAGATGAAAACTTTGAAAATATCCAATCCAATTCATAAGCAATTGAACAAATCTGTTATTGAAGAATTCATCAATCAACAAAATGAAATGCTCGAACTTCTCGAGAAAGCAAAAGTGGTTGACTTGGAAAAAACGAAAACTTCAATCAGTATTTCAAAACTCATTAAACTGAAATTAGGCGATACTTTCCGCTTTGTGATTTACCATAATCTGAGACATATCAAACAAGCGGAAAATATTCTGAACAATATTTAGATTAAGATAAATCGATTGATTATTCTTGTAATTTGATAATATAATCTTGGTAGATTTTTTGAAAATTGGCTAAATTTTCTTTTCCTGATTTGATTATTTTTCCATTTTTATAGATGTTGTAAGAATTGATTTCCTTGGAGTTTTTATTTTGATAATCTAAAGTAATTCCATCCGTAATTATCCCCGATTCATTAGTTTTTAAATAGGTCAAAATCTTTGGCGCAAATTTTTCCGCATAACTTCCATAGAAAATTTTCAAAAGCGCATCTTCTTCACTGAAGAATTCTCCAATATTTTCAAAAATTGAATCCAAATTATCCAAATCGGGACGGATATTCAATCCATAAAAAAGTTTGAAAGTCTTGTCTGGATTATCATCACCAAAAACTTCATAATTCGTTTTGATGCTCACATTTTGAATGATATTATTTGACAAAGAACGAGTTATAGTTATGTTTTTCGGTAATTGATTGATATCAAAATCAATAGTTTCTACAACAATTGCAGGTTTGTCTTTATAGAAAAAAGTTCTGATCTGTTTTTTATTTTTTAATTCGATTTTGATGACAGAATTTTCGTCTGAAGCGTTTGTAATTTTGATTTCGTTGTCCAGTTTAGCAAAGATGAGCGCATTGCCATAATTGACAGCTTGCATTGTCACAACAATGCTGTCCAATTTGCTGTTATTGTATTTTTTATAGACTGTTCCACTTTCAATTTTATTTTCAGTAAAACCTTGAGGGTCGCCAACTTGGCCGAAAGTGTAAAGACTGCAACTCATGAAAGCAAATAAAGACCAAAATTTTTTCATTTTAATATTTATAATTCTTGAAGATAAGAATTAAATCTTTTCCCTCTGGTTATTAAAAGCAAAGTATTATCTTTTCAAGAGATTGATACTCACCGTTGCCAACTCAGAATCAGGGAATTTCTTGAAAAGATTCGTGTCCGGTTCCAAGCCAGATTCTTTACAAATCCTATGAAAAACATCCACTTCCACGATGTATTGGTCAGAAAATCCATGTGTTGCGTCATAAGCTGTAGCTGCGGTTAACCCTAAATTTTTAAAAGTAATTTCTGGCGAAAGCGTATGTAATTCGATCAATAACAATCCGAATTTTTCTACATAAGGCGTCCATTTTTTGAGGTGATTCAGAAGATTTTCCTCCACATCTTTGTTGGATAATCGTTTTCCACGGAATGCAAATGCTCCGGTTGATGTGCTGATTCTGTCAGAATTAATATCTAAAACATCTTCCCAAATCCTGTTGTGGTCCAGGAAAGTTCGGATGTTGAGCAAATCTCCTAATTCAATATTGTAATCCGATTGTAAATCTTCTGCCAGTTGTTTTGGATTTCCAATGTCGCCCCAAATCACTTTGGCCCAGATATCATTTTTAATGAGATTGGCTCTTGTGACTTTCAACGCAGCCTGATTGTAATCTGCACCAACCAGAAATAACGGATGTTCTTCTAAGTGTTTTCCACGCAGAGTCTGTCTTTCTATAATCTCGTAAAGATGTTGCAAAAGTGCGCCGTTTCCACATCCCATATCCAAAATTCCTTTTGGTTGCTCGTTCAGAGGACGATTGAAAATCTCAATAATAAACTCATCAATCACTTTGAAATAGGTCAAATGTGCGCCACCGCTTCCCCAAACATTCATTTCACGGTTCACGTGGATTTCGTCTTCTCCATCTTCAATTTCTCTGATTTCTGAAGCTTTTCCAAAAATCAAATTATCGAGTTTTGAGAACATCGGAAGATAAGAAACTGTTACGCCATAAGCAGTTGCTCGTCTTGCAAAGAATAATCCGGTCTCTGTGAATTGAAAGTTTTTCCCTTTCTTCGAAAACCAACCAAGTTCGGAAAGGTAATCAAGGATTTTTCCAAAATATTCTGGGTTTTTATGGAATTCTTCTGCGCTGAAACTTGCTTCCATAAAGTATTTGTGGAACATTCCGCTCATTCCCAGTTTGATGATGATTGGCCCGACGAGCACACCTTCGATATGTTTTTGAATTTGGTAATTCAGTGATGATTCGTCTGCATTTTCATTCAGAAAAGATTTGTATTTCTCGAAAATCTGAATCCATTTTTTACAAAGATTTTCAGTGAGTTCTTTAGAATTGATAACATCGAAATCTGCTAGAAAATCTGCTAAATCGCAGTAGATATTCTGATGAAAAAAAGCGTCTTTGCTTTTAGAATTAACAGAAATTTTTACAATATCAGATTGATTATCCAATTCGTAATTCAAAAATCCTTGAGAAGTCAAAACCCGCAATGCGACATTCAGATAACCTTCATTAGAATCAAATTTTTTGTTGATTTCAGAAAGTTCCAAATTGTCATTAGCAAGAATAAAATCCAATACTTTTTTCTTAGACAAAGCCGAAATCACAGGCGCTGTCACGATGCCATCCAAATGTCTGAAAATAGATTCGCGAAGTTTTCTCTTATCCATAAATGTGTTGATTTTGTATTTTGGAAGATAAATATTTTCCTCCAATCTTAGCAAAGAAAAAATACTTGTTCATTTTTCGGTTGTTGACTGATTACGAAAACGATTAAATTTGTATCATTCAAGACAATCAATTATGGAATTGAGCAACGAAATAATGTATCAGGCATCGTTTGAAAAGAATCCCGAATTCGAAGGGGTTTTTTGGATGGGTGTAAAAACGACGGGGATTTTCTGTCGACCAACTTGTACGGCGAGAAAACCGAAACCTGAAAATGTAGAGTTTTTTGATAATACAAAAGATGCGATACAGAAAGGTTATCGCCCGTGCAAAGTTTGTAAACCACTGGAAAATCCTGATGAAACACCAATCGAAATTCAAAAACTGATGGATGAATTGTCAGAAAATCCGGAACTCAAATTCAAAGATATTGATTTGATAAATCGAGGAATGGAGCCTGCAACTGTAAGACGTTGGTTTCTCAAACATCACGGAATGACTTTTCACGTATTTCAAAGAACGTTCAAAATCAATTCAGCTTTCAAGAAACTTCAGCAAGGCGAAAATGTGTTGGATGTGGCTTTGGAAAACGGTTATGAAAGTTTGAGTGGTTTCAATGACAGTTTCAAATCCATCATCGGAACTTCTCCAAAGAATTCAAAACTGGAGAAAATTATTGACCTCAAAAGAATCGAAACACCGCTCGGAACTATGATTGCCTGTGCCAACGAGAACGGAATCTGTATGCTGGAATTCTCCGACAGAAAATCACTTTCGAAAGAACTGGACGATATTTCAAAATATTTCAAAGCCAATATTATTCAGGGAGAGAATCCATATTTTAAAATATTAGAAAAAGAATTAGAGGAATATTTCGACGGCAAAAGATTGGATTTCACCGTTCCGCTTGCGCCTGTTGGTACGGACTTTCAAAAGAATGTTTGGGAAATCCTGAGAACTATTCCTTACGGAACAACAAGAAGTTACCAGCAACAAGCCGATATTCTTGGCAATCCAAAAGCTGTAAGAGCAGTTGCGAATGCGAATGGACTTAATAAAATCTCCATAATAATTCCTTGCCATAGGGTCATCGGAACTAATGGAACTTTGACAGGTTATGGTGGAGGAATCTGGCGAAAACAAAAGCTTTTGGAACTGGAGAAAGCGATACTTTTTTAATGATTAGAACAGATAACACAGATGAAATATGATAGTAGATTACCAAAAAATTGATTTGTATGAAAAATCATTTATCCAAAAGATAGTGTTGAAACCACCTTTTGAGTTTGTATTTCCTGTTTCTGAACAAGCCTGCTTTTTGTATGTGAAGAATGGCAGAATGCAATATAAAACAGATGAAATATATTTGGATATTCCTCAAAATTATTCGTTATTTTTAAATTGTATCCAGTCTGGAAAAAAGATAGAACAATTGGATGCAGACGCCAATAGCGAGATTGTAATTGTCACTTTTCACGCTGATATTCTGAAAAAAATCTACGAAAGAGAATTTCCCGCTTTGCTACAATCACCAAAGAATGCTGTCAGCAATCAATCGGGCGGAAAAATTAACAACGATTTCCTGATTCAGAAATATATAGAGGGACTGTTGTTTTATTTTGAAACACCAGCTCTTGTAAATGATGATATTTTGATTCTAAAATTGAAAGAAATTATTATTCTATTATCTCAAACCCAAAATGCAGAAACCGTAAATATTATCTTATCACAGCTTTTTTCGCCAGTAATTTATACTTTCAAACAAATCATAGAAGCGAATCTGTTTTCTCAGGTTAATATAGAGGATTTAGCACAAAAGACCAATCTGAGTGTCTCTTCTTTCAAAAGAGAATTTGCAAAATTGTATAATAATTCTCCTGCCAATTATATCAGAAATAAAAGACTTGAGAGAGCATCGGAACTACTTTTGACCTCGGACAATCGCATAACAGACATCGCTTTTGAATGTGGTTTTAACGATTTGGCGAATTTTACCAAAAGTTTTCATAACAAGTATAATACATCTCCAACCAATTATCGACTGAACCAAATGCACAAATAATTGACCTTTTTTGCAAAATGTTTCATTTTTCCAAACCTCAAATTTGCAATGTCAATAATGACAAAACAATTTAAAATTAAAACAAAATGGGACTATCTGGTTTAGGAATTTTTCATACCATCATCGGTATTATAGCGATTGTAGCTGCCATCATCGCTTTTGTGAAACACGGGAAAATTGATTTGAAAAAGCTTACAGGCAAAATTTATTTTTATGGTACACTTGTGACATCGCTCACTGCATTGGGGTTATTGAAGCACGGCTTCAATCCTGGACATGTTTTTTCGTTATTTATCGTCATATTAATTGTGGTTGCTTTTTATTTGTCAGTAAAGAAATCTAATAATCATAAGGCTCGGTATTTTGAAAACTTTCTTCTGTCATTCAGTTTTTTTCTTTCATTGGTTCCGACAGTCAATGAGACTTTCACAAGAGTTCCGATAGGACATCCGTTAGCAAAAGCACCAACTGATCCAATCATTGCCAAGACTTTGCTGTTCTTTTTAATACTTTTTATTGCAGGGTCGATTTATCAGTTTAGAAAACAGCGTACAACTAATAAGTCTGAATTGAATTAGAATAATCTTTGTTTAGAAAATAATAATGTTGATGAACAGCTTTTTGTTTTAAATTTGGTGTGAGTAAACAGAATATGACACCACAAAACCTGAAAGACACCGCAATGCTTTGGTTTAAAGCTTTCAATGAACATAATTTGGAAAATCTACTTGAACTTTATGATGATTCAGCAGAACATTATAGTCCGAAACTTAAAATCCGAGAACCAGAAACCAATGGTTTGATAAAAGGTAAAGACGCTTTGAGAACTTGGTGGAAAGATTGCTTTGAAAGGCTTCCGACTTTGCAATATGAAGTCAATAAGCTGACCGCAGATTCTGAACAGATTTTTATGGAATATACCAGAAAAGTGGAAGGCGAGGAAGATATGAAAGTGGGAGAGGTTCTGGAAATCAAACACGGAAAAATTGTCTTCTCCAGAGTCTATCACGGCTGAAAATAATTAAAAGGTTCGATAACCTCAGCCTGACAGAGAATATAATATTTATCAACCATAATTATCATTTATGAACATCCAACCAACTTTAGAGAACGACTTTGTAAAATTAGTTCCATTAGAAGAGAATGATTTTGAGCAATTGTTTTCAGTGGCTTCTGACCCAAAGATTTGGGAACAACACCCGAATAAAGACCGTTACAAAAGAGAAGTCTTCGAGAACTTTTTCAAAGGCGCGATGGAAAGTGAAGGCGCTTTTAAAATCATTGATAAACATTCCAATGAGATTGCCGGAAGCACAAGATTCTATGATTACAATCCAGAAGATAATTCTATCTTCATTGGCTATACTTTTTACGGAACGAAGTTCTGGGGTTCAAAACTGAATCCTCAAGTCAAAAAACTGATGCTGGATTATATTTTCCAGTTTGTAGATAAAGTCAATTTCCACGTTGGGAAAGATAATATCCGTTCTCAGAAAGCAATGGAAAAATTAGGTGCAAAGAGAGTGGATGAAGTTAATGTGGCTTACTTTGGCGAACCAGAACGATTGAATGTCGTTTTTGAAATTACAAAAGAAAATTATCTGATATGAAAAAGTACAGAATCCAGGCAAACCCTTTTGTTGTGCCGACAACGGATGGGAAATTAATTGAAGAACATTGGGGGAATTCTACCAGAAACTCAGAAATCTCCATTGCGCATATGGTTGCGCCGCCCAAGTGGAGCGAACCACACCAAACGCCCGAGTTTGATGAATTTACATTGATTATCTCAGGCAAAAAGCATTTCGAGATTGATGGTGATTCTGTAATTCTGGAAAAAGGACAAAGTATTCTGATAGAAAAAGGAGCCAGAGTCCGTTATTCTAATCCCTTTTATGATCCTTGTGAATATATTGCGATTTGCTTGCCTGCTTTTTCTATGGATTTGGTAAACAGAGAGCAGTGATAATGTGAGTAAATATTCTTATATTATTTTATGGATTAAATATGGATAATTTATATGATATTTTTATGAGAATATAGTATTTTTGAAAGGGTTTTGGTTGGGTAAGCAGAGCTCATTTGCAAAATAAAACTATAGTTCTATGAAAAAGTCGCTCTACTTAATGCTTATTCTTTTTTCTTTTTATACGGTTTCTTATTCTCAAATCAGAAAGGAAACTCAAAGAAACATCATCAATAGTTATGATAGGATTGAGATTGATGATAAAGAGATTGTCAGTATGGATAAGGTTAAAAAACTGGCTGATCAATCCAAGAAAATAGACTTTCAACAAGGTGTTTTGAGAGGTTTGACGATGCTGCAAAAGATTGCCTTGATGAAAAATGATTACATCCTGTCCGGAAAATACAGTGACGAGGCAGAAGTGTTGGCTGAAAAACTGAAAAATAACTCTGCTCTTAGTGCAATCTATTTGTACCGAGGAAAAATCAATATTATTTTAGATAAATTACCCGAAGCAGAAATAATTCTAAACAAATCCCTTGGGTATGCTGAGAAAATAGAAACCCCTGCAGATAGACATATTCAGCTTTGCCGTATTTATGCAAATTTTGCAGGGATGTATGAGGGAAAAAATGATCCCCAAAATTGGTATGTTTCAACCAAAAAGAGTCTTGATGCTATAGAAACTACACCTACCAATAATCTTACGGAATATCAGAAATCAAAATACTATTATCTCTATATTTTTGAACTGATGAATATGGGCAGTTATTATGTCTATGGGCAGAAACCTCCGGATTTTAATATAGCAGAAAAGTATTTTGTAAAAACCTTAGAGTTCCAGACAACTGCTCCAAAATACTTTAAGATCTGCGAAAACGATGTTTATTATGCAATTAGCGGTTTTTATCTGGAAAAAGGTGACTATCAAAAGAGTATAGATTATTCTCAAAAGTTACTCGAAATTGAAAAGACTAAAAGTGAACCGAGGAATCGATTGTTTGCTTTTAACAATATGAAGAATGCGTACGGCTTTCTCAAAAATACCGCAGAAGAAAACAAATATATGAAGTTGTACACTGCGCTTAATGACAGTATCAACTTTGTGGAGAAAAGAGCAATTGTTCATCAGTCCAGAGATGAAATTAAAAAAGCCAATGTCAAAAATGAGCAATCAAAAAAGACGCTTTTGTTCTATGGCGGGATTGTGATTGTAATTATAGCGTTTGGGTCTTGGGTCTTGGTTCGTAGAAATAACAGGATACTGCGCAAGAATTATGAGGCGATGATAGATAGGCTTAAGGTTGAATCGGTTCAAACTGAAAATTCAACCAATGTCATTCACGAAACTGAAGATAATACTCAAATTGAACCTAATTTTACTGATGAATTTGAAGCTTCTAACAAAAACTTGATCTCCGCCGAAACAGAAGCCCGAATTCTCAGAAGGTTATCAGCTTTCGAAAAATCTGACAAATTTCTTAGAAAAGATTTTACAGTCAGTCACTTGGCAACTCATCTTAATACCAATTCCAAATATCTGGCAGAAATTATCAAAAATAACAAGTCCCAGAATTTTAGCAATTATATCAATAATCTAAGAATTAATTATATCGTCCATAAGTTATATAATGAGCCGAAATATAGAGAGTACAAAATCAGTTATCTCGCTGAGGAATGTGGTTATGCCTCACCTCAGGTGTTTGTTTTGGCTTTTAAAAAGATCAATGGTGTTACGCCGTCTTATTTTATCCAGAGTCTGAAAGAAGATGAAGTTTTGGTGTACAATTAATTTTACAAAACCAACTCTTCAAACAATCTTTCAAAAGTTTTTTCCAAATCCGGGCTTGATCCGGGATGAGGTCTGGAAGTTTGTATGATAGAGCTTTTCACGGCAGTTAACCATCGGAAACGTTCCGGAATTTCAAGTTGAGCAATAGAACCTGCAGATTTTTCACCTTTGGCAATACTGACAAAAGATTCCAAATGTTTTTTCACATCATCATAATCTATTTTCGATTGGATGACGCGAAACTTCTCCTCGCAAAGATGAATTTTTACCTGAATGAATTTTTCTCTTTTGGAGAACATAATTAATCCAACGTTGAAGAACTCTTCGCGTTCAGGTTTCGGAACCAAACGGATTACCGCGTACTCATATAACTTTTGCTCTTGCATTTTTGGCTTCATTTAAAAAGTTGTCAGAATTATCGCGTCTCAGGATTAGGAATTGGAAATATACCTCTTTGATTTCGGTTGGAGTTAAATCGGTGTCATTCCATTGTAGCCAATCTTCAGGAATCAGTTCTACGATTTCTCTCAAAACATCATCTGTCAATATTGCTTTGAATCGTTGATTCACTTCATCCAATTCTGAAGCTTGAGGAAGGAGAACGTGATCTTTTATCATCACAAAAGGGCTCACAGCATTCTTCTCCCAATTGTCCCAGTTGTGGTGGAAATATAAAGAAGCGCCGTTGTCTATAAGCCATAATTCCTGATGCCACATCAACATATTGGTATTGCGGAAAGTACGATCGATGTTGGTAAGAAATGCATCCAGCCAGACAATCTCCGAAGACAGTTTCGGATCGATTTTTACTGCGCCCGGATCATAAGTGATGGCGCCGGAAAGATAATGAAGAGCGAGATTCAGTCCACAGCTATTTTTCAATAAGTCTTGAATTTCCTCATCAGCTTCGCTTCTTCCAAAATCCTCGGAAAGATTAGCAAATACCAACTCCGGAATACGAAATCCTAAAACTTGAGAAACTTTGCCTCCAATCAATTCTGATATCAAAGCTTTCACGCCATGTCCTGCGCCACGGAACTTCAGTACATATTTGAAATCGTCATCAGCCTCTGCCAAAGCAGGCAAAGAGCCTCCTTCTCTTAATGGCAGGATGTAACGTGTGACGGTAACTGTTCTTAAAGATAAGTCCAATTTGTAATTTTTCGTAAAAATAGGGATTTGTTTAGAGTTATGATAATTATTAAAAGGCTGAAATAAAAAAAGAGACCATCTATTAATGGTCTCTTAAAATTTAAAATTAGTTATTGTTTTAGTTTTTAATAACTTTAATTGTTTCTGATTGCTTATCGGAATTAATTTTCAAAATATAAACTCCAACAGGTAATTGTCTCATATCAATAGATCCTTTTTCAGAATTGATAATAACATTTCTAATTGCTGATCCAGAAGCATTGTAAATTTCTACAGTATTAATCTTTTTGTCATTGCTAATTTGTAATTGGTCAACGACTGGGTTAGGATAGTAATTAATTTTAGATTTATTAACATCCTGAACAGCTAAAGTAGCGTCGGTAAATTCGTATCCGCCTAAATCTGGTGTTGTAGCGCTTCTTGTATTGCCATTCATGTCTAGAGTGACGTCTGCTACAGGTGTTCCTTTGTTATCTAAGGTAGCATTTCCTGTTGTTGCTGGGGTTAAATCTGTCGCAGACACAAATGCTGGTAATACATTGATTGAATTCACATTGCCTCCAAAGCCTGTTTGTAAATTAGCTAAAGTGGCTCTAGCAGAACCGATATATCCAAGATTAGCTCCTGAAGAATAGTAATCATTATAGTCGATATTTGAAAAAACGGTATTAGCCGCACCGGAATAGATCGTGTACTTTTCTCCTGTCTGTGTTTGTTTATTTACAAAAATATTATTTCGAAGATCTATTGCTCCAGCTGCAGTAACTGTGCTTAATACGTTAAATGCGGAAGGTCTTCCTGCGTTCGTTTGGTTGGTGTCCATAACTACCGTATTGTAGTAAATCTTGAAACCGGCGCCGTTGCCAATTACTATACCGTTGCCGTTATCAGCTAATCCGCCGCCTGCTGAATATCCGGTGCCTGCAATATCATTAATAACATTGTTGTAAATTAATAAATTAGATGTAGCTGAGCCTGAATTGATATAAAGACCTACAGCGCCGTATCCGGCAGTGTTGGGTTGTTTGATATCCGAAATTCTGTTGTTGAAAATATTTCCGTTAGTTACTGCGGCGCCAACTAGAATACCTTGTGTTGTATTTGTGGAAGTTGCAGGAAGAGCTACTCCTTTTATTACGTTTCCGCTTACCTCAAAGTTTTTGGCGTTTTGTACTGCGATACCTCTAAATAGCATTTTATCTGCAGTAACCGTAGATCCTATTTCGTTGTTTCTTACGATCCAGCCAGTGTCGGTATTTGTTGCATTTCCAACCAAAAAGATACCATTTTGAGCTCTTATAAAAGTGTTGTTGATGGCTGAGAAGTTATTGTTGGGTACTTCGGCAGCTCCTAGAGTCGTTCCTGAAACAATAACGCCACCAATAGTTCCTGTTCCTGAGGATCCAGCAAAATTTGTATTTCTAAGCGTTATGTTTTCTGACCCATCCGTCGCAGTGCTGGAAACCCAAAGCACGACAGGTGTAGTGCCTGTTGTTGCCACAAAAGTGTTACTAATAGTCAAATTTCTTGAAGAGCTTCCATTATTGCTTCCGTTAATTGTTACGTTATCGGCACCATTGAATTTGATAGTTGCAACAGTGCTTGCGCTGGTAATTGTGGCGTTAACTCCTGTTGCGGGTTGGATAAGAACAGATGTGTAACTGGAAGTGCCTGAGCTCGCATTTAGAATTGCTGTAGCAGTTTCGGTTGTATTTCCGGTTATGCTAATGGTGATAGCACCTTGGTGTGTTCCTGTATTAATGGCGTCAAAAGCTCCTTTCAATGTTGTGTAGGTTCCGGTTGCTGTGCCGGATGATGCGGTAATGTCAACTTGTGCATACAAATTTGAAACTGCAACACTTACAGTTAATAATAGTAGAATTTTTTTCATAATAGTTAATTTTTAATTCAATGTAAATGTATGATAGTTTTTTAATATTAGGATATTATTTGTGTTAATTTTTAAAAATATTTATTTAATCATTGGGTATATTTTGTTAATAATGTTAAAATGCGTGGTTATTTCGTATTCTGATTATAAATGATTGAACGTATATTTTAGAACAAAAACCATTACTTTCAGAACATTTTTAATGAATAGGTCAAGGAAGATTATAAATTTGAATCCTGACAAAATGTAGTTGGCAATATAAAAAATAGAGACCGCATTTGTTTATCTTTGTTAGGCTGTGAGAATTTATTTTGGCTTTTTTCTTTTTTTTCTGATTGTTTTTTGTTTCGGGCAAGAATCTGTTCAGTCATTGGAAAGAAGTCTTGATAATAAGATTAAGAATTCGGATTATCCAACTGCTTTAGAATTGATTAATCAAAATAGAGAACGTTTCAAAGATTCTGAAAAAGTAAATTTGGAAGTTTTAAAAGTGAAAATTCTGACAGAATTGGGACTCTATGATGAAGCTTTCAAACTGTCTCAAAATCTCATTAATTATAAATTAACGCCTGAACAGCAACTCAAAATCCATATAGAAAGAGAATTGATTTTTGAAATTAATAATGATGAAAAAGCCTCCAAAATCGAAATTGATAAAGCGGAACAGATAATCAAAAATCATCCTGAACTTAAACCTAAAAATTATACTCATTTTCTTATCAGGAAATCTTCTTACTACAGGGTAAATGGTCATCGGAAAATTGCATTTGAAATAGCTAAAGAGGCTAAAGAATATGCAATATCAGTCAATGATGAATCAAATCTTCCTGATGTAGAACTGATTCTCGGGTTGGGAAATCGGAACAATACTGAGAAGAGATTAGCACATTTTCAGCGTGCACTTTATTTGTACAAAAGACTTCATCACAACGAGGCGATTAATTCTATGTATAATAATATTTCGTTTTTATATTTCTCAAAGCAGGATTATAAAATGGCTGATGTTTACATAGATTCTGCAATTGCTAATTCCAAAAATTCAAGAGTTTTAAATTACAGAGCGGATATTTTTCAATTGAAAAGTGAAATTATGGAGAAGCAAAATCAATCTGATTCCGCTTTACATTACTATAAACTTGCTTCAGACTTGTACAATCAGTTCCGTAATCAGCAAAGAGATCTTAAAGTTAAAGAACTGGGAATTCAATTTAATTTTCAGAAGGAAAAAACAGAGAAAGAACAACTACAAAAGAACATTGCAGGCACTCGAAAGCTTAATGTCACATTATTTATTTCTGTTTTCGTTTTAGCGTTTTTACTTTGGTTGATTCTTAAAAATAAAAAGAAAATAGAAGTTCAAAAACAAGAAATTTCCGATAATAACCTTGCTTTGAAAAACAATCTTGAGCAAAAACAATTCTTGGTTCAGGAGCTTAATCATCGTGTCAAAAATAATCTGGCTGTGATTCTCAGTCTGATAGATTTTCAGAAAGACCAAGCTGACAATTCTGAGTATAAAAACAGATTCGAAGACTTGCGTCAACGGATAAAAACGATAATGATTGCGCACGAACTGTATTCTTACAGTGTGAATCATAATGATAATGCACTTATCGAGGTCGAAAGTTATACGAACAGGATTTTCGAAACGCATCAAAACAGTTCACAAAGAGTTATTGATTATAAAATTGATATCGAAAATATCACTCTGAAAGTAGACAAAGCATTACCATTTGGTTTGATTCTTAATGAATTGATTACTAATTCTATAAAGCACGCAAAAACAGAGTTGTTAATATTAAATTTAAAATTAAATTTGATTGATGATAAGATAGAATTGTCATATTCGGATAACGGAACCGATTTCGATTTTGAAAATAAGAAAGATTCGCTCGGACTTTTGATTATCGAAGGAATGGTAAAGCAGCTGAAAGGGAATTATATAAGAGATAATGCTAATTACAAAATCACATTTCTCAATGACTGAGCATAAAAACAGAATACTGATTGTAGAAGATGAGGTCTTGATTGCGTTCTCTGTCAAAAGAATGCTGGAACCGTTTTTCTTGTCCGAGATTGCCCACGATTATGAAGAAGCAAAACTGTTGTTGTCTCACAAATTATTTGATTTGGTTTTGATTGATATTTCGCTTTCCGGAGAAAAAACGGGATTGGATTTGGCGCAATTCATCAATGATAATATTTCGATTCCATTCATTTTTACAACCGCTTTGACCGATCCAAGTACACTCGAAAAAGTGACTAATCTGAAACCTTCTGCTTACCTTTCAAAACCTGTTGAAAGTGTGAATTTGATCACAGCGATTAATCTTGCATCGGCCAATCAGGATAATATCTTCAAGATTGAGATTGGCAAACAGGTCTATTATTTCCAATCCAAAGATTTTCTTTTTGCTGAAGCTGACCATATCTATGTCGAAATCTATTTGAAGTCAGGTAAAAATCAAATTCTAAGAACAACAATGTCCTATTTGGAAGAGGTTTTCCCTTCTAAATATTTTAAACGAATTAACCGAAGCGTAGCCGTTAATCCATATCATATTTCAAAAATCGTGAATGATAAATTGCATTTGAAAGATAAGGTTTTCAAGATTTCCAAACATTTCTAATTTCATTTTAGAACAAAAAAGCATAGTTTCAGAACATTTTTTAAGATAAAAATTTCATCATTTCTAATTTTAATGGATGAATGCTAAATCATTGTCATTCAATTCTAATCTATTAAAACTGAAATTATGAAAACATTTCTATTCTTTCTTTCTTGTTTGTTGATTCCTGCTTGTGTTGGTGCGCAGATTTCGCCAAGTCTTAACGGTATTGTTTATGTCAATGGGGCTGTAATTGATGGTGCAGAAACGGGTTCTTCGTGGTCCAATGCTTCTAAAAATTTGAAACAGGTCGTTACGGCTGCCAACTCTAATCCAGCAATCAAAGAAATCTGGGTTGCCAAGGGAACTTATTATCCTTCTATTACTTCCAACAGAGATGAGTTTTTCTATATCACCCGAAATAATTTGAAGATTTACGGCGGTTTTATAGGAACAGAAACTGCTTTGTCGCAGAGAGATATTGTTGCTAACGAGACGATTCTTAGTGGTAATATTGGTGCTGCAAATTCTGCTGATGATAACAGTTATCATATCATGATTATCGATGCGTATGATTCAGCGATTGACAATTCTACACAAATAGATGGTTTTACTTTTCAGGATGGAAATGCAAGCGCTGGATCTGTTTTGAATAATTATTTTCCAAGATATACAGGAAGCGCAATTCTGGTTTATCCTTCGATTGCGAATAATTCTCCGTTGATATCCAATAATATATTTAAGAATAACTCGCAGTTTCAGTTAGGAGCTTTGGCAATCGAAGCTAATACATCAGGAGCTAATGTCACGCGAGTAGAGAACTGTTCTTTCTATAACAATTACGCAAAATATGCAGGTGGAGCGCTCGATGTTTTTAATCATTATGGAACGGACCAAAATATTGAGATCAAAGGCTGTCGTTTTGAAGAAAATGTTGTAGATAATGGTTCTCAAGGCGGAGCAAATGGTGGCCTTGGGGCAGCTATTTTTGCTTATGGAAATAATAATATTTTAATCAATAAAAGTAAGTTTATCAATAATAAAATAGGACCTTTTACCCAATATACAGGAGCCTATAAAGGAACAGCAATTGCGGTGAGAAATGGCTCCAGTGTTACTTTGGTTAATAGTCTCGTTTATTCAGATCAGATTTATATTCCTTTTTATAATAATGCTTCTTCCCTCAGTTTTATTAATTCCACGGTCTATAATCCAGATGGCGGGACAATTCTGGCAACTGTAAATCCAATTCTTAATTCGATACAAAACTCTATTTTTTGGATGGGTGGCAATTCTGTCAATACAATTGATGGTGTTGGGGCAACTGTAACAGCGAACAATTCAATTATTCTCCCAAAGTATAATGTGACTTTGAACGGTTCTAATAATTATACAAATGATCCTTTTTTCAAAGATATTGCCGGAAAAGACTTCACATTGCAAACTTCTAGCAGCGGAATTAACCATGGAAATAATTCTTTCTACGATGCTTCAAAATATGGTAATTACGACCTTTCAGATAAAAGCAGAATCGAAGAAACAACCATTGATATTGGTGCTTTTGAATTGCAGCCGACTTTATCAATTTTGGATATTAATGAAGGTAAAAGTATCACTATCTACCCAAATCCTGTAAAGGACATTCTGAACTTGAAAACTCAGGAAAAAATATTGAAAGTGGAAATCGTATCACTGGAAGGGAAAAAAATAGTATCAAAAAATATGACTGGCGAAATGAAATTAGATCTGAAGTCATTATCAAAGGGGATTTATCTAATTCAAATTTATACTGCTAAAGATATTGAGAGTTTCAAATTCATTAAAGAATAATTGGAAAATAAAAGCACTTTGGGATAAATGAAAGATAATCAGCTTGGTTTATTTGTAAAATCATTTGTCCTCCCTTTGTCCACCCAGAAAAATTCAAATTTTTAAGTATAACAATTACATTTATCGAAAAAAAATTTAACAATCTTAAAAAGTAAACATTATGAAAAAAATCAATTCTTTGTTGGTAATGGTTTTATTAATCTTTTCCAATGCTTTTGATGCACAAACAAGTACAGAACATTTTGAAACCGAATCGCACGCAAGCAGTTCTTTTACGGACAATGGTGTGATTTTCAATATTATTTCCCACATAGGTACGTTCCAAGTACAGGGTAATTTTCCTGGAACAGGCTGGAACGGAACAGCAAATGATAATAGATACATTGATAACTCATACACGACAGATAGTCCAGCTTCTTTTAGCATTAAAACAACATCTAATTTATTCAAAGTTAATAGATTTTGGATGTTTTTATCTGCATTAAATCTTGATTTAAATGTTGCCGGAACCCTTACTATTACTGGTAAATTATCTGGAATTACCAAATTTACTCAGACCAAAACGAATGGTTTTGCTACTTCTTTTGGAAGCGCAAATGGTTATACCTTAATTGATTTGACAAATCTGAATGGTCAGAACTATTCTAATATCATCATAGATCAGCTTCAGATTACTTTGGGTGGAGCTTTTAGATATGCTGGTTTAGACACCTTCACTTGGGTTAAGGATTCGGGTATTGTAATTGATCCTAATGCCCTTGCTGTAAGTGCCGGAGCGCAGACAAATGTTAGTTGTAATGGTGGATCCAATGGTAGTGCTACTGTCAATGTTTTTGGGGGAACAGCACCTTACACCTATAGCTGGTCTCCAAGTGGAGGTACTAATGTTACGGCTAGCGGACTTGCTGCGGGAAATTACACTGTCACAGTAAAAGATGCTGCTAATGCGACAAAAACTCAAAGTTTTACCATTACGGAGCCTACTGTTTTGGCTGCAACTACAAGTTCCTCACCTGCAAGTTGTGGAAGTAATAATGGTACAGCTTCGGTCACTCCAAGTGGTGGAACTTCTCCTTATACTTATCTATGGTCTAATGGAGCAATTACTAGTTCTGTTTCCAATCTGGCTTCAGGGAATTATAGTGTTACAATAACAGATGCCAAAGGATGTATTATTACACGTAATTTTGAAATTAATGGACAATTGCCATCTGCTCCGGCTATCAGACTTAGCTTCAACAATGGAGAAACGTTATCAAAGTTTACTGTAATAGGTCAAGGTATCAAATGGTATGCGACAGAAGCCAATGCTATAGCTCATACCAACGTATTGCCTGGTACAACATTAATCAGCAACAATACAACTTACTACGCTACACAAACTGTCGATGGTTGCGAATCCAAGATCGCTTTAGCAATTAATGCTTATAATGAAACCTTGAACGTTTCTGACATTAATAAGAATTCTCAGATCACACTATATCCCAATCCGGTAAAAGATGTTTTGAATCTAGCTTCGGAAAGCAAAATGGATAAAGTTATTATTTCCGATTATTTAGGAAGAAAACTATTGGAAAAATCTTTGAATGGTAGTAAGATTGTAGATGTTCAATCTTTGGTTAAAGGAACTTACTTTATTCAAATCTTTACCGAAAAAGGCGCAGAAACGATCAAGTTTATTAAGGATTAAAATTATTCTTATCAACAACTAAACTAACAGCATAAAAAGTAGGCTTACTATTGAGCAATAGTAAGCCTGCTTTTACCTAATATTAAGCCTTCTGTCAACCGATAGTGGGCTTGCTATTTTATTAATACAATGAAACTAAGATATAAGTCATTTTTTTTGATATTAGGTATTCTTTAAAATAAAAAATGAATCGCTATTTTTGAAAAAAAATAAAAAATGTCCAGCTTCATAGATTTTGGAATTGCCCAAAAACGATACAACAAAATGAATAGAATCTCGCAGCTTTTCGGTACAAAATATCCAATCATTCAAGGTGGAATGATTTGGCATTCGGGTTGGCGATTGGCTTCGGCGGTTTCTAATAATGGCGGATTAGGATTGATTGGTTCGGCGAGTATGTATCCCGAAATTCTGAGAGAAAATATCAGAAAATGTAAAGCTGCAACAGACAAACCTTTTGGAGTGAATGTCGCTTTACTTTACCCAAATCTTGAAGAAATCATCAATATCATTTTGGAAGAAGGCGTGAAAATCGTTTTTACATCGGCTGGCAATCCGAAAACTTATACCGAGACTTTGAAAAAAGAAGGCATCAAAGTCGCTCACGTTGTGTCGAGTGTGAAATTTGCTGTAAAATGTCAGGAAGCTGGCGTAGATGCAGTTGTAGCAGAAGGTTTTGAAGCTGGCGGACATAACGGACGAGATGAAACGACAACACTTTGTTTGATCCCGAATGTCAGGAAACATATCGACATTCCTTTGATTGCTGCAGGAGGAATTGGTTTGGGAAGTCAGATGCGGGCAGCGATGACCTTAGGTGCAGACGGTGTTCAGATTGGTTCTCGTTTTGCAGCAACAGTTGAAGCCAGTTCTCACGACAATTTCAAAAATAAAATTGTTGAACTGAAAGAAGGCGATACGCAATTGACATTAAAGGAATTAGCACCGGTTAGATTAATTAAAAATAAATTCTTTCACGACTTAGAAAATCTTTACGAAATGGGCAGAAATATTGAAGCTCTGAAAGAAACACTCGGAAGAGCTCGTGCAAAACGCGGAATGTTTGAGGGCGATTTGGTAGAAGGCGAACTGGAAATCGGACAAGTTTCTGCTTTGATAGACGAAATTCTTCCAGTTGAAAAAGTCTTCGAAAACTTAATTAAGGAATTCAATGAAGCAAAAGTTGATTTGACTTTGTAAATTCCAGGTAAGTCAGATTGCTCATCATTTATAATTCATCATTAATCATTTATAATTAACCACGTGTTTTCCAAACAAGAAGCTCAAAAATTGAAAACAGAATTCTGGACGGCTTTCGGAAAAGCTTTCCCGAGAAAATGGCTGTTGTATGATACCAAAATCAAAGATTTTTCTTTCAAATTTTACGCAGATAATAAAAAAGCTGAGGTTTCGATTGATATCGAGATGAAGGATGAACTGTTCCGTAATGCTTATTACGAGAAGATTTGGTCTCTGGAATCCATATTAGAAGATGAGATTGGAGAATTTACAAAAGATGAGTTTTATGTTTTGGATAATGGGAAAGTCATCAGCAGGATTTGGGTGGAGAAAACTGGAGTCAGTATTTTCAATAAGCAAACGTGGCCAGATATTTTCGAATTCTTTGTAGAAAAAATGGACGCTTTTGAACGGTTGTTTTATGAATATGAGGATTTCATCAAAGATATTTAAGGAGCATTCAGAATACATTTTACTTTTTACAAAATACATTTTACATTAATGAAAAACATCACCATAAAAGCCAACGATTTTTTTGAATTACTGAAGTTGAAAGACCAATCGATGTGGGATATTTTCGCACAAATGATTGATGGCGAAGAAAAGGAAATCGGTTTTACAGATGAACACGATCAATATATCTTTCATTATATTCTTCCAAAAACTCTGGAAAAATTACAAGAAGACAAAGCACTTTTTGCTAAAGAATATGCAGAGAAATTATCAGGACTTAACTAAGTTTTTCTTCCATTCCAGATAACCAATGATTGCCATTGCTGTGAAAATCAAATATTGCAGCGCTGTAAATCCCAGACCTTTGTAAAGCATCATTGGAACGCAAACTATATCCGCAACAATCCAGAATATCCAGTTTTCAAGATTTCTTTTGGCCATAAAATACATTCCGACAAGGAATAATGAAGTGGTGACAATATCCGTGTAATTCGCCCAATCGAGGTGATAAAGTCCTAGTTTGACGCCTTCCATAGAAAATTGATTATCGATAAAAGGTTTGAAATAATAGATTAATCCAACAAAAAGCAGGCTTCCAAAAAATAAAGCACTTCCGAAATTCCAATCGTTCTTACTTGCTTTTTTTATTTCTACGTGGATGTGGTCTTCTGAACTTTTTGACCAAAGAATCCAGCCATAAATACTCATAACTGTATAATAAACATTGATGAGCATATCTCCCAAAAGTCCAAAGACAAACATAATATAAATGAAAAGGACCGTAGAAATGATCCCTGTAGGATAAACCCAGATGTTTTTTTTGATGGAAAAGTAAACGCTAAGTAAACCGAATACAGTTGCAATGACTTCTAAAACAATCAAATAAGTTTCGTAAGATTGATATTGCGCAGTGAGGTCTTCGAGAAAATTCATATCCTCAAAGATAATTATTAATGTTCAAAAATGGGTTGGCTTATTCATAATTAATACAGATAAGTAAAATTAATTAGTTAAAAAAAGTTAATGAAAGCATTTTTTTAATATTTTCGTAATTCAAAAATAAATATAGAAGAAAAGCCCCCTTTAAATTTTTGGGGATAAAAAAAATTTTAAATTATGGCAAACATTTGGATTAAGAAGCCAATGGAAGCGTATGAAGCAGACATTAAAAAAAGTCAGCTGAAGCGTGTATTGGGAAAATGGAGTTTAACAGCTATTGGGATTGGTGCCATCATTGGAGGTGGTATTTTTGTTTTAACAGGTACAGGTGCTTACTATAATGCCGGTCCTGCTTTAGCACTTTCTTTTGTCATCGCTGGGATAGCCTGTGTTTTTGCGGCATTGTGTTACGCAGAATTTGCATCCATACTTCCCGTAGAAGGTTCAGCTTATGCTTATGCTTACGGAACGGTAGGAGAGATTTTCGCATGGATTATCGGCTGGGGACTGATTCTGGAATATGCAATGGGCTCTATGACAGTAGCTGTTTCATGGTCCGGATACTTTGGAAAATTACTGAAGATGTTTGGGCTGCATTTACCGGCTTGGTTAACAACAGACCCACAAACATATCTTGCTGCAGGTAATTCTGGATTTTCTATGAACCTACCTGCATTTTTAATTGTATGGGTAGTGATTGGGATTCTTTTAAGAGGAACAAAGGGTGCTGCAAAAGCCAATAACTTCATTGTTGTGATGAAAGTTTCAGCCATTATTTTCGTAATTGTTGCCGGAGTATTTTTTATCAATCCGGAAAACTGGTCACCATTTATTCCTGCTGCAACTACAATTACAGAAAATGGCGTTTCACATTCAGCTTATGGTTATGCGGGAGTTGTTGCCGGTGCATCTGCTATTTTCTTTGCTTATGTAGGATTCGATGCCGTTTCCACACAGGCAGGAGAAGCGATCGACCCTAAAAAAGACGTTCCATTTGCAATCATTGCATCTTTGGTGATTTGTACATTATTATACATTTTGGTATCATTGGTTTTAACCGGAATGATGCATTATACAGACTTCAATCCATTGGGTAAATATCCGGATGCAATCAAGGCGCCTGTTGCTTACGCATTTGATATTGCTGGACAAGCTTGGGCTGGATATATCATTACAATTGCAGCAACAGTTGGTTTGATTTCCGTATTAATGGTAATGATTATGGGACAATCCAGAATCTTCTTAGGAATGTCAAAAGACGGATTAATTCCAAAAACCTTCTCAAAAGTAAATCCAATCACAAGTGTTCCTTCTAAAAACTTGATTATTTTAGGTGGTGTGATTTCAGTAATTGCTTCATTTACACCAATCAATGATTTGGCTCATATGACCAGTTTTGGAACCTTGTTCGCGTTCACAATGGTATGTGTTGCAGTTTGGGTTTTGAGAGTTAAAGAACCGAATCTACAAAGAAACTTCAAAGTGCCTGCATTACCAGTGATTGCGGTTTTAGGAATTGCGATTAACATCTATTTGATCATCAACCTGAGCAAAGAAGCGCAAATGTACTCTTTGGGTTGGCTGGTTATCGGATTCTTTATCTATTTCTTGTACAGTAAGAGAAATTCAAAACTTCAGAACGGAGGCTTTGGAGAGACCTTTAAGGCAGAACAAGAACCTTTGGAAGATGTTGATATCGACATCGACAACAAACACTAAAATATAAATTCCGCATCTTTTTGCGGAATTTTTTTTGGAGCTTAATCCCGCTATGCACTATATCTTTTTTGTCATTGCGAACGAAGTGAAGCAATCTTTTGAACCATTTAACCCGCAATAACAAAAAAGGATGCCGTTCCTATCGGGGCTAGGGATTTTGTCTGTATAATCAAATTTTATCAACAATCATCAACATTCCCAAACTTTCACTAATTTTATAAAATGAAAAAACTAGTACTATTTTCACTGACGATGATTTCGTCATTTCTACTATCTCAGAAATTCACAGTCGATACTTTATTGATGGATAGAATCAGCATCAGAGCCATTCAACTCTGGGACGAAAAAGTTTGGTACGCAGGTACGGATTCTAAGTTTGGTTATGTCAATATAAAAGATAAATCAGATAAAAAGCAGATTAAACTTTCAGATAAAAAACTGCAGTTTCGGACACTTGCTCAGAATAAAAAAAACTTCTACGCAATTAATATAGAAAGTCCAGCTTATTTTTTTCAAGTAGATAAAAAAACGTTAGATTTTAAAGTTGTGTTCAATGATATTGATCCGACAGCTTTTTATGATGCTTTGAAATTCACAGATAATAATTTTGGATTGGCATTTAGTGATCCGTCAGCAAATCAAAGATTGAATATCTCTCAGACTCGCAATGGTGGTTCAAAATGGATCCACTGTATTGATTGTAAAGATTTTCCATATTTAGAAAAAGGTGAAGCGGCTTTTGCTGCAAGTAATACTAATATTGCAAGTGCGGGAAATTTTATTTGGATTGCGACCGGAGGTTCAAAATCCAGAATTTACAGAATGAAAAACAAGGATTGTAATTGGAAAGTTTTCGAAACTCCATTCCTTCAAGGCACTTCTTCGCAAGGTATTTATTCAATAGATTTCTATGACAAAAATTTTGGAATTGCAGTAGGCGGAGATTACACCAAACAATCCGAGAATATCAATAATATCGCAACGACAAACGACGGTGGACAAACTTGGCATATCCAAGCCAGTGGACAAAATGCAGGCTACATGACTTGCGTTAAATTCCGTCCAAAAACAAATGGGAAAGAAATCGTTGCGGTCGGAGACCAACACATCAGTTTCTCATCAGATTATGGAAAGACCTGGACAAAAATTTCAGACGAAAAAAATCTTTACGCCTGCGAATGGCTCGATAAAAATATATTAATTTTAGTTGGAAAAGATAAAATTATAAGACTGAATTTCGATTAGAAAAATTGATTTTATGGCTATCAAGGATAGTTTATAGTTTTGTCCAATTCTATAGGATTATTATATTTCTTTATAGCATTGCGCAGTTGATTATTGATTTCTCTCTGGTTTTTGGAGTTGACAACTGTTCCATCATTCAAAAAGAAATCTTCAACTTTTGAATTACCAATTCCGTTTTTGATGAAGTTGACAGGAGATTCGTAATAATTCAGTTTCATTGCTTTATATTTTTTCCAGTCTACTGGGATGCTCATCTGTCTAGACATTTCTATGAATTGATTCTCTTCGGGATTTGCGATTTTTTCAGATTTAGCCAATTCAAAACGGTAATTGTTTTTATCATCAGAAAGTTCAATAATTAAACCAGGCAAACCGTGAAATTTATGCGGACCTTCTGGAAAAGGAAAACTTGTGGTAAACCAAGCAATCCAATGTCTTCCACCCCAAGTTGTGGTAGCTTTTTGTAATGTTAAATTTTTAATCTGTCTCTTTTCATCGGTCAATTTCCAGTTTTGGCTGTTCTCAGTTTTTAGATTCAGAACTGTGTTTTCTATCAGGTCATATTCCTCAAAACTATTAGCTCCAATTTTATTAACGATGATATTAGAAGTGTTTAATTTCATATCCTTAGGAAAAGGGATATTGTTGTTAATTAATGAGTCTGCGAGATAAAAATCCCGAGTGTAGAAAAGCGTTTCAGATTTATTAATGTCCAAGATATAATTCTCTTTCGTGGTAATCTCAGATGTAGAATCTTTTTTGTAAATCACATCATATATGAAACGATGCGTCTGTGCCTTTGCAAAATTGGTAAGCATTACCAATGCTAAAAAAATATTAATCCTGTATTTCATTCGATTTTTCATTGATGAATTCTTCCTCTTCCTTAGATAAAAGTATGTCGCCTTTATCGGCGCTCAATTTCAAATCTTTCCAATAGGCTTGGTTAATTTTTACTGGATCTTGAACACCTTCTGAAGTTGATTTTTCGAAATTTTTGAATATAATTTCCCTTGCAGAACGGTTTTCATAAAGTTTATCTCCGACAAAAGTTTTTATGTTTTCGACTACAAAACCAATTTTCGATGGCACATAGCGGTCTCCATTTTTATAATAATCAAAACTAAGGATTCCATCTCCCAATTGTCGTAGATATTCTACGCCATCCTCATCTTTTAATGGTAAAGGTTTGGTAGAACTTTGATTGAAATGTAAGTCAAAATGCGTGATGGCTTTATCTATTTTATTATACAAAATCCGTCCTTTGTAAATATGAGTAGAATCTAATTTGATAAGAAAAGAAATATCTTGTTCTGTTCCATTATCGTCTAACAGCTTTCCAGATGTTTTTGACCTTTTCAATTCAGCAAACCTCAAGGTTCGTAAAAGTTCAAAACTTAAGAACAAATCTCCGATGTTATCTTGAGTGGCATTTTGTTTTTTTATTTTGATTTTATTCTCATAAGTTTCGGATTTCAAATATCGCAAATCATCTATCTGAAGTTGAACGAAATTATCAAATCTGTTGTTGATAGCTTCTTTTGGATAATAGGTTCCATCTTTACTCCAGAATTTTCCATCTGCAATCATCAGAAGTTTCATCTGGTTGTTTTCAAAAGCTCTTTGTTTTAAGGTAATGTCATAAAGTTGAGGTTGGTCATAATAGATTTTGGAGTAATTGTCAGAAACATCTTTCAGTAATTTTTTGATGTCGATGGAAACAATTTTTAATTCATCAATATTTTGATATTTTGGTTTTAAACTAATTATCGGTTTGTAATTTTTCACTGTTTCGGACAAATAACCAATTGCAGAGATCTCTTGTTTATCACTATTTTCAGGCAATAGAATATAGCCGTCATCATTGGAATAATAGACATTTTGGTTGGAGATGATTCTGGCATTAGGAATTGGTTTCGATGTTTCAGAATCAACAATTTTAATTTTTTGTTGACTAAAAACAATAATAGGAAACTGCAATAAGAGTATTAGTTTTTTCATGGTTATAATTTATAGCTAAAGTACCTTAAATCCTGATTTTATTGTTATAATGAAATATTAAAGTTGACGGATGAAATGTTAATTTAAAGTTAGAATCACACGCTATGATTTAATAAATTAATACTTAAATTAAATTAAACAATTCTAGAATCCCTACTTTTGCACCGAAATTAATGAAATAGGTTAATGAAAAATACGGTTATTTTTGATATGGACGGTGTGATTGTGGATACAGAACCACTTCACAAAAAAGCTTACTATCAACACTTCGGGGAACTGAATATCGAAGTTGACGCAGAATTATTCTCAAAATTTACAGGCAAATCGACCCGGAATGTCTATCAAATGATAAAAGAGATTTTCGGAATCGAGACTAATGTTGAAGAATTAATTCAAAGAAAAAGAACCCTATTTTACGGTTTATTCGATTCTGACCCAGCTTTGAAATTATTAGATGGAGTAGAAGTATTGATTAAGAATCTTTATTCAGCCAATTTTCAATTGATATTAGCTTCTTCGGCTGCAAAATCTACGATTGACCGAGTATTTAAACGATTCAATTTATTTCCATTTTTCTCACATCTCGTGAGTGGAGAAGATTTTCCAGAATCTAAACCAAATCCTGCTATTTTTAATGAAGCACAAAGACTCTCAGGTAGTGAAAAATCAAATTGCATTATTATAGAAGACAGCACCAACGGAATCCAGGCTGCAAATGCTGCAGAGATATTCTGTATTGGTTACAAAAGTGAGAACAGCAAAAATCAGAATTACGAAACTGCCGATTTGGTCATTCATCATTTTGATGAATTGAAAATTGAAGAATTGAAATTGATTTAAGAGACTCTTTTTTTATTGGAAGATTCTACCCATTCATCATTTTTGCAGACCTTACAATTGCTGTGTTCTCCGGATTTGAATTCCTGAGTATAGCCACAAAAAGTACAAGAATAATGAGTGGTTTTAGTAAATGTCTTTCGTGGATTTTCTAATGAATTGGGCATAATCGGTAAACCATATTTTACATCTCTATCTTCGTAATAAAAAACACTAATTTCGCCGGAAATTTCCTCAATCGCTTTTTCAACCTGACCAAGTTGCGAAACGCCTTTCAGTCTTAGCTCCGCAAAGAATTCGTCTTCTCCAAGGGATTCTTTCTTGAAATCATCAATACAAAAAATTCCATCCTGAATCAAACAAATCGGTTTGCCTTCAACCAATTTTTCAAATTTTTTGCTTTTGCCAATTAAGTAAGTAATAATTGTGTATAGGCTAATAATCATTGTAAAAACAACAATCGCAGGCATTATTCCAACATCCTTGTAGAACATTGGGTCACCAGCAGCAGAACCGAGCCCGATAATCACAACAAGCTCAAAAACTGATAATTGTTTCACACCTCGTTTTCCCAAAAGCCGAAGTCCGAAAATGATGACAAAGAACATTATTCCAGTCCTGAGAACCGTTTCCAGAAGAAAGTTCCAATTTTCGGAACCGAGTAGAATTTGCTTAAAATCGAACATAGTTTTTTATCGCTATGTCCAAAAAATAAGCCAGAACTACAAGACAAGTAGTAACTTACTTCTCAAAAAATGCCATAGAACTCCCAATCCAAATCGCATCTTTCTTATTAAAATCTACATTTACCATTGCAGCTTTAGTCATTCTTACAAGATTGACAAGTAGTTCGGGATTTTCATCCTCTGGATTCCACGCAAAAAGCAAACGAATTTCGGCTTTGGAAAATTCTCCGTTGATGTCTTCAAAAAGTGGCGCGTAAGTCACTTTTCTTTGAAGAATGTAATTTTCTTTATCCTTAATTTGATTGATGATTTCCTGAGTCGGATTCAAATTCACGCCGCTTCCGGCAAATGAGAAAAGAGGCTTCAGAACAAAATTCTTCAGTTGTTCAGTTTCAGGAAAATCTGGTAAAAAATAACTCTTAGGAACAAACTCGTGTTTCAGTTTTGGAAGAATGTATTTTGAGATTTTAAAGAACCAGTTCGGATGTGTGATCCATTCTACCTCCACATCTTCCCGGAAATCAAATTCAGTTTTCAACCCTTCTATTTTATCCAATTCATCAAATATGACACGATTGTAAATTCTGTTGATTGGAACTAATTTTCCATCATTTTCATAGAACAATTTTTTGCCTTCTTTTTTGATTTTCGTCAGACAAACCGTTTGGATTCCAAGATATTGCTCTGTCAAAACAAAATCAATTGCTGTTTTTTGTTTCTCAGGATAGATTTCCAGAAGAATCACATTTTCAGGATTTTCGTTTCCGACGATAACCTGTTTTAATTGTTTGATGTATTCATCTTTCGGAAGCGAGTTTTTCAATTCATTCAGAAAAGGATAAACTTCGGTAATGACTTCTTCAAACAACTTTTGAAATCCAAACAGACTTGGAAAAGCCTGCAATTCTATCAATTGCGGAATCACATTTCCATTTTCATCCTGACAGATTCCAAAATCTATCGCCACAAAATGTGGTTTTTGAGTGTCATTTGGAACATTACAATTAGCAGGAATTGCTTTTCTTAATTCCTCATCAGACATCTCTTTGATTTGCGAAATGATTGTCTGAGAAGCATCATCCAGCTTTTGCTGAAAATCTTTAGTTAAAAAAATAGGGCTCTCAGAAAGCCGAAACGCGGCTTCGTGACCGCATTTCTGTTTTATTAATTCATTAACTTTTTGGTATTTTTCCTGAGAAAATTCTTCGTTGAATTGAGTTCTGTATTTTGGAATCATAGTTTGTGTTTGGTTGTAGGTATTTGGTTTTAGTTAGAATTATAATTAACCAAATACCAAGTTTTTAATAATTTGCTCAGAAGCAAGCTGTAAAAATCTTGGGATAATTTGTGCTCTGGTCAACACGATTTTGTCATCATCGTCCATTCTGTCAATTGTTTCAAGATATTTTTCCATCCCAAAGGTTTCAATCATCGCTTCCTTATTTTTTTCGTCTTCCAGATTTTTGATGAAGCCAAGCGGGTCAGCTTCCGGATGAAATTGTGTTCCGAAAATCTCGTCAGAAAAACGAACTGCCATCATTGCTCTTTCCAGATGAACTGTTGGGCGGATTTTTTCCAAAGCCACGATTTTCATTCCCAACTCGTCCAATTTTTCCTGATTTGGTTCAATACATTGGTACGCTCTGGAATCAACACCGTAGAAAGGATCTGGTAGATTTTTAAATAAAAATTCCTGCTCGCCATCTTCCGATTTATGGATTGGCATTACACCAAATGAATAGGATTTTCTCTTGCATACATTTGCAATCCCAAAATGAATAACAGCTAATTGGAAAGAATGGCAAACCAAAAACAGATATTTTTTCTGTTCATTGGTTTTGTTGTGTTCCCAAATTTGCGTCAAAAAATCAGCAAATCTTTGTTCCCATTCATAACCTTCGCGATGTGGATTTCCAGGACCTCCGGAAGAAATGAAAATGTCAAAATCTTCAATATTTGGCATTTCATTTTTATAACGAACATCAAAAAGCTCCACTGAAACATCGTATTCCGACTGCTCCTGAAAGGCTTTCGATAGCTCTTTTATGTTTCTCATCCCTTGATTTGGATGATTATTGTTCATATCAAGAAGTGCAATTCTTACATCATTTTTACTCATATTCATAATTGTCTTTAATAAATTGATTTTTGCTTACCGTCTCTGAAATTAATTATTACAATTTGTTTCTTTTTCGGATTTATTTTGTAAACGATATAGTTATTTTCATCAACCATTCCTTTATGCAGATGTTCGAATCTAATAGTTTTAGGATATAGACTTGGCTGTAATTTGATTCGTTCAATGAATTTATGGATATTGTCTTCCAATCGCAGAATTTCCTTTTTTGTCCAATTTGATTTTAGATATTCAATTGTTTTGAAAAGCCCTTTTTCTGCACGATCTGTCCAGACGATTTCTATTTCCATTCATCAAACAATTTCATCACATCTTGGTTCGATTTAACTTGTCCGTTTTCAGCTTCTTTTAGTCCTAATTCAATTTCCTGATGTTCCGCTTCACTTAATTCTTCCCACCAATCCTTCGAAGATTCTTTCTGGAAAATCTCTTTTATCTTCTCAAGAACACTTTCTTTCTGAGTATTCAAAAGTAGTTTCATCAGTTCTAATTTGGTTGTTTCGATATTCATAACCAATCTTTTTGCAAAGTTACAAAATTGAAAATATTTCTTTAATTTATTAAATAACAGAATAAAATTAATACTCCATAACTACAAAAGTCCTTTCTCGGTTTCGTAAATCATATAATCTACAACTTTCTTCATATCACCGCCGCTTTCGTGAAAAACTTTCAATTGTCTGTCGGCACCGGTTCCGTTTTTCACAATTTCTCTGGCGTATTCAACTTCTTTTCGACAGCCTAAATCATCAACAACATCATCAATAAAAAGTAATAGTTCTTCCAAAAGGTCACGATATGGAACGCTGGCTTCTTTTCCAAAATCAATCAGATGTGCATCTATTCCATCTTTGGAAGCACGCCATTTATTTTCAGTTAGTAGAAGTCTTCTGTAACTTCTGTAACTTGTATTTTGCTGGTGCATTTTATAAACTTTTGCAACCAAAGCCTGCATAATTGCCGCAAGACAAACCGTTTCATCAATAGTCAAGGGCATATCACAAATCCTGAATTCAATGGTTGGGTAGAAAGGATGAACTCTCAAATCCCACCAGATTTTCTTCGCATTATCAATCGTTCCGGTTTTTACCATCAGATTGACATAGGCATCAAATTCTGCAACACTGCTAAAATAACTTGGTAATCCTGTTCTAGGGAATTTAGCAAAGACTTCCTGTCTGTAAGATTTGAAACCTGTCAATCTTCCAACCCAAAATGGGGAATTAGTTGATAAAGCGTATACGTGAGGTAAAAAGTAACGCATCACATTTTGAATTCTGATGCCTTCTTCACGGTCAGGAATTCCGATGTGAACGTGTAATCCGAAGATTAAATTGGACCTTGCAACATCGCCCATATCGCTTACGATTTTATCGTAACGGGCATCTTTTGTAATGATATTATCTTTCCAGTGCGAGAATGGATGTGTTCCACCTCCGGAAACTCGCAAACCTTGGTCGTGAGCCGTTTTTACAAGATGTCTTCTAAGGTCAGTCAATTCCTGGCGCGCCTGTTGGATATTTTCACAGATGCCTGTTTCCATTTCAACGACCGACTCGTGCATCTCGTGTTTTAGATTTTCGCTGAGAACTGCTTTTCCTCCTTCTATTATTTTGGAAACGTGAGAAACCAGATCACGGCTTTCCGCATCGATGATTTGATATTCTTCCTCAACACCAATTGTGAATCTGTGCATATTTTTTCTTTGTGTTTGTAAATTAAAGTTAGTAATAGTTAGTTTAACAGTGAATTACACGCAGCCCGACCTGAGTGGAGCTCTTTTTCTTTTTTGATAAAAAGAAAAAAGCGGGAACGGAGGGCGGATTAAGCTGCCATAAATGTTATTATTTTTTTAAAGCTGATTGGTTACAAATTTCCCCCAATCGATATTGATTTTGCCAGGCTTGTAGTCTTTAGCTTTTTCGATTGCTAGTTTTGCCGCGTGCTCTACAATCCATTGGAAATTTTCTTCACCAACAGAATTTCTGTCCGCGTCAGGAGCCGGATTACAGAAGTCGATTGCGTAAGGAATTCCGTCTCTCACAGCGAACTCTACAGTATTGAAATCGTAGCCCAAAGCTTCGTTCATTTTAATGGTATAATCTGTAATAGTTTTTAATAATTTTTCAAGTTCTTTTCCTTCTGTTTGGTGCGTAGTTGCATATCTCAAATGATGCGGATTTCTTGGCTCGTAAGGCATAATATGAACATACTTTCTGCCCAAACAATAAACTCTATAATAATCCTCAAAAACAATTTCTTCCTGAACCATCATCACCAATTGTTCTGTTTCAGCGTGTTTTGCCCACATATCTTCGGGACTTTCAACACGATAAACATTTCTCCAACCACCACCGTCGTGAGGTTTCATATAAGCTGGAAATCCAATATAGTTGAAAATATATTCCCAATCGTGAGGAAATTTCAGGTTTCTGAATGAAGTTTCCGAAGTATTGGTTGGTCTTTCGTGTGAAGGCAGCAAAACAGTTTTCGGTAATGGAATTCCAATTTTTGACATCAATGCATTGTTGAAGAATTTTTCATCTGCGCTCCACCAAAATGGATTATTGATAACGTAAGTTCCGTTAACAGCCGCATTTTTAAGATAAGCTCTGTAAAATGGAACATCTTGTGAAATCCTGTCGATAATCACAGCGTAACCATAATCTGCACCTTGTTCTAATTTATCGATTTGAACTGGTTCTGCGATATATTCTCCTTTTCCTAGTTCATTAACTTTATCAATAAAAGCCCAAGGAAAAGTATCTTCCATTCCAAATAAAATTCCAATTTTTTTTGCCATAATGTTTTGTTTTTGGTCAGAAGTCCTGATGTTGGAGGTCTGAAGTTTGTATGTTTGTTTTATTAATTTAAAATTATTTGCCTTGCTGATTAAGCAAATTATGCAGATTTTTCATGATTATATATTTGCTAAATCAATAAAATTTGCAAGAGACTTATTTTAAGATTTACCCGAAAAATCTCCCGATGAACTTCGGAAAAACCATTCTCCAAAGTACCCAATCGTGGTCTATCCATTTTTGTTCATCATACCAATGATTGATTCCTTTTTCAGTTAAGATTCCTGCCATTTTTCTAGTTGGTTCCAAACAAATGTCACGGTCAGATGTACTGAGAACAATATGCATATGCTTATATTTCCATGCTTCGTCATTTTTCACGAATTCATCTGGGCAATTGAAATAAATCAGTTGGTCTTGATAACCGTCCATAAAATTCCTGATGTTAAAAGCGCCTGACAAACAGAAAAGATGCGAAACCAAATCCGGAAATCTGAACGCAAAATTAGCAGCGTGATAACCTCCAAAACTTGCGCCTGCAACAGCTATACGATGTGTGTTGTGAGTTCTTTGGATGTAAGGAATGAATTCCTGAACGAGAAACTGAACGTACATCTCATAATTTCTGATTCTTTCGTAAGGAGAAATTCCTTTGTCATAAAAACTAAATTTATCAATCGTCTGAACATTGAATAATTTTAAAATCCCATTGTTTGTGAAGTGTGAAATGCTTCCGTTCAAATGAAAATCGGCATTCTGAGTATAAGAACCTTGCGAAGTCGGGAACATAATAATCGGGTAACCGAAATGTCCTGTAACTTCGACCTGAAGGCTCATTCCAAGAATGTGTGAATAATAATCTGTATGTGTTATTTGTGGCATTTGTATTTATAATTGATGAATGATAATTGATAAACTTAGAACTTAACTTGTCGGTTTATCTTTTGGAGGAAGAATATTTAGAATCTGTTCTGTTACAACTTCTGCAGCTTGGTCTAATCTTTCCTCAATGATGTCGGCAGTTTTAGCTTTGTAAACAATCCCAACGTGATAATCGATTGGTAAAAATTTTTCTACTTCTTCACTTTGTAAATTGTGAGTGTCGGGATGTTTATCCTTTGCTAAGGCTACAATCAATCCGCCAAATAATTTCTGAGTTTCTTCCACAGAATATTGAGTTCCATCTAAAAGTGCGTTTTCTAATTTTGCCCATTCTCTCCAGATGTTGACACCAGTCGCAGCTTCTACCATATCAGGAATATGTGCTCCGCCAACTCTGGAAGACGTTTCCAGGAAATAATATCGTCCGTCAGTTCCTCTGATATATTCGCTGTGAGTTGCGCCGTTTTGGATTCCGAATTTGTCTAAAACTTGTTTGTTGATTTGGTCTAAACCTTTTGCTTCTTCTGAATTTTTGTCTAAAGTTTTAGTACGAAAAACGCCACCTTCGTGAGAAACTTTCATCGGTGGAGAAAGATATTTTGAAAAGCAGGAAAACACGATTTCCTTATTATAAACCAAACAATCTACGTGATAAACATCGCCGGGTTTGAAAGATTCCAAAAGGAATTTATAACGCTCATCCCCAAGATTTTCCACAGCCGGCCAAAGTTCATCAGCCGATTTGATTTTCTTGATTCCACTTGCTGAAGCTTCGGAACGTGGTTTCAAAACCCAAGGTCCGGGAACATCTTGTGTGAATTGATGTAGTTTTGCATCATTGAAAATGGAAGAAAATTCTGGTACAGAAATTCCGTTGTCTTTTGCTTGCTGACGCATTGCCAGCTTATCTCGGAAATAACGATGCGTAGTCTGTCCCATTCCAGGAATTCGGTATGTTTCACGAATCATTGCCGCTTTTTCCACATCAAAATCATCCAATGCAATCACCGCATCAATCTGATGATTCTTCATCAAATAAGCGAATCCCTGAACCAAATGGTCAAGATTCCAAACTGAAGGTTCAAGTTCTGGCATATAGTAAACCTCGTCGATAGCGTGCCAAGGCCAAGGTCTTTCCTTCAAATTTTCCGAAGTAATCAGAATGACTTTGTTTCCGAGTTTTTTGCACTCGTCCATAAAATCGTAACCTTTGTAATAACAGGAGATGCAGACAATCGTTTTTTCCATATTCATTTTCAAATTTGTATTGTGTAAAAAGTAAAATTTACAAAGATTTACTTTCTTAATTTCGCCTAATAATTTTCAATTAAATCTAATAATAGCTGAACCCCATAACCAGTTGCCATTTTGTCTTTAGCATAACCAACATTTCCAAAAGCAACGCCGGCAATATCAAGATGCGCCCAATTTGGATGACCTTCTATAAACTGTTCCAAAAACTTCCCTGCAATAATACAGTCTCCAAAAGGTTTCATCGAGATATTCTTGAAATCAGCAACATCTGAAGTAAAATCATCTTTCCAAATATCCCAAAGCGGCAGATTCCAAAGCCTTTGATTGGTTTTATCTGCAGATTTTTCCAGCCTAATTTTCAAATCATTATTGTTCGAAAAATAAGCGCCACAAGTGTAACCAAACATTCTGACTGAACTTCCCGTTAGTGTCGCCAAATCTATCAGAACATCGATTTTATAGTTTTTTGATAAGTATGAAAGTCCGTCTGCCAAAGTCATTCTCCCTTCTGCATCGGTGTTTAGAACTTCAATTGTTTTTCCATTGTAAGCTGTCACAACATCGCTCGGCAGATAAGAATTTTCCGAAACCGCATTATCTGTAATCGGCAGAATGGCGATGATGTTAACAGGAAGTTTCAGTTCCGAAGCTGTAATCAGAGCTCCGATAACTGCGCTTGCTCCGCCCATATCACTTTTCATATAATGCATATTGTCAGATGGTTTTATGGAAATTCCGCCTGTGTCAAACAAAACGCACTTTCCAACTAAGCCGAAAGTTTTTGCATCATCTTTTCCGCAATTGTATTCCAAAATCGTAAAAGATGCTTCCTGCGAACTTCCTTGATTTACAGCTACAAACGCACCTAAACCTTCCTTAATCGATTCTTCTCTGTTGAATGATTTATATTTTAAGTTATATTTTTCTGCAGTCGATTTCAGAAATTCCGAAATCTGGTTTACTTTTTTGTGATTAGCAGGTTTGTTCAGCCATTCCATTCCTGCAAATTGTCCGTTGCAGAGTGCTTCTGTTTTTAAAGCTAAATTTTTTCCTTCTTCCTCTGAAATGTTTTCAAAGTGAAGTTCAAAATTCTCCTGCCAAAACGGATGCGATTTCTCAAAAGGGTAGAGGTACGTTCCCAAGAATAAACCTTTTACAAATTCTTCCGTCAAATTCAATCCTAACTTTGAATGAACCGAAGTCGCAACTGCCTGCAGATTTTTTTTGTAATCATTCGCAAATTTGTTGGCTATTGCCTGAATTTCAAAACCTTTCGAATCTTTCCCGATTCCAATGAAGAAATCAAATTTATCAGACTGAGTTTTGATGAAAACTTCATTCTTTTTGCCATTGAAGAATAATTCAACATTCGGATACGAGCTTTTTTCCTGTTCCCAATCATCTTCGCTGAACAGATATATGTTTTGTATTGTTGATTCTTTTTTATTGTAAATTTTGATCATAGTTTTATAAGTTTTGGCTAAATCCAAATACAATATTTAATTCTTCATCGGGCTAAAGCCCGATGCTATTGATGTCATTTTCTAATTCATTCTTGGCTTTCACAGGACTTTCGAGACTATCGATGTAAAGCCATTCTACTGCTCTTGGAAATTCCTGGGACCAGAAAAACTCCTGATGCGTTCCTTTGTCGCTGATGTTGGTTCTGACTTCAAAATCGAATGATTTCTGAGCTGTCAATTTCTTCAAAGCTTTTTCAAATAACCTGATTCTCCCAACCATTCGGGAGCCTTCTAATCTTCCGCCGTAGAGATAAACTTTGATCTTGTAAGGATTAGTGAAGTTTATCATCGGAAAATCATTTTCAGGCTCAACCCAAAGAGACGGCGAAAAAATCAATAATTTGGAATAGACTTCCGGATAAAGAAATCCGCCATAGATGCTGATCAATCCACCCAAAGAACTTCCACCAATTCCTGTGTTTTCTCTATCTTTTTTAGTTCTGTAATTTTTGTCAATCCAAGGTTTCAACGTGTCTGTGATGAATCTCAAATATTTTTTGCCTTCAGCATTTTTTGTCACATCTTCATTATCAAAAATATATTCCTTGATTCTATCATCGTTGCCATGTTCAACAGCTATTACGATCAGATCGCCGCGACCATATTCTGCCAGTAGGGATAATTTTTTATCAATTTCCCAATTCCCGTAAGCCGAACCTTCATTGAACAAATTCTGCGCATCCTGAAGATACAAAACCGGATAATTCTTCTCCGAATCATAATAATCATAAGGCAAAAGCGCCCAGACTTTTCTGGTTTTGTCTAGCTGAGGAATATAAAATTCTTCATCCACCAATTCTACAATCGGGAAAAATTCTCGTTTGAAAGGTCCCCAATTCAGTCTCCATTTTTCAACTTTATCCTGCGTTTTCTTTTTCTCTTTTTTTGTCTTTCTGTTCGGTGTGATGTTGTCGTATTTGTCGATCTCTACATTTTCCCAGCCACCTTTTGTAAACTTATATTCTATCTCATCGTTTAGTAATTCATCAGGAATATTGATGTAATAGTTGTTTTCATCCATCTTTTCCAGTCTGAATTTTGAATCTTTCGGATTCCACTTGTTAAAATTGCCGGTAATAAAAATCGGTCGGTCATCATTATCTTCTGATGTCAGAAAAAACTCCATTCGCTGTTAAATTCTTTTACTGTTTATAAATTTATAAAATTATTTCAATTAATGAAAAAATGTTGAGTATTTTTCTTTTAAAATTTGAGTTTATTAATGAATATTAATCTAATTTTTAAAATTATTGAATTAATGGAAATTTAATATTTCGAAATAATAATCATAAATAATAAAAAAGCTTTCGAAGAATCACTCCGAAAGCTTGAATTTTTGTTTGAAAAACTGTAAAAATTATTCTGATTTTACAACCTCTGTTCTTTCAGAGATTCCGTTGGCATTAAAGGCCTCAATTTGAAAATAATAGGCATCTGTTCTATCTGCGCCGGTAAAGAAATATTCGTTCTTGCCATAAACCATAATGCTTCCATATAATTTATCAGGTGATTTTCCCCAATAGATGACGTAGCCATCAGCATCGGAATTTTGTTGCCATTTGAACCAAATACTCCTTCTTTCGCCATATTTTTTCGGGTCAGCTCGCAGTGGAACAAAGTTTTGAACTTTCGCAGGTTTTGTTCCGGCTCCTTTCCCAAAAACTCGGAATCCACTCAAAGCGAATTTTCCTGTCGGCATTTTCAGGTTCTCCATTTTAAGAAATCTTGCTTTTGCCGGATTTTCCAATTCGATGTAATCGTGAGGAACGTCGGTTTGGTTTTTAGATTTATCGACAATCACTTTCCAGTTTTTGCCGTCATTAGAACCATAGATTTTATACTGATGCATTTTGCCTAATGTTTTTCCCATAAACTCTGCATCCTGATCCGCATAATTGACCTGAATCGCATTGATTGTAGAAACTTCTCCTAAATCCGTCTGAAACCATTCTCCGGAATTTCCGGTTTTTGCAGACCAGTAAGTTTTGATATCCTCATCCACTGCATAATTAGAATGATAACCACCTAGAGTCGATGATACCTGAACGGGTTTGTTATAGTTCAACAACATCCAACCCGGAAATAATCCTTTTGAAAAATCTTTTCCTTGCGCATATTGTGGTAACAAAGTTGGATAATCGCCATAAGCAGTGTTGGTGTACATCACATCATCTTTATCAAATCCAGTCGGCCAAATTCCTAATCGTCTTTCGAAATTATTTTTTGTTGAAATAAAAATGGTTGAAATGTGCCACCAGTTTCCAAAGTTGTCCTGAAATGTTGCACCGTGTCCGGCGCCTCTTGCAAAACCTCCAGGTTTATAGGAAAAAGGATTGTGTTGTTGGTATTCAAAACCTTCCAATGGATTTTTTGAAACATAAACCCCGTCTGAGTAACCACTGAATTCCGTTGCTGGCGCACCATATTGAAGATAATATTTGTCTTTATATTTGGTCATCCACGCACCTTCCACAAAGGGTTGAAGAAAAACATTGTCATTATATTCTCCAAATCTTTCCCAACCGTGGTCTTCAGGTTTTAGTCTGATGACAGGTTTTACGAAACCTTCAGATTGTAAAGTTTTGGTTTTGACTTCGGTTCCCAAAAGAGGCCACTCGTTGCTTGAACCCCAATAGAGGTAGAGTTTATCTTTATCTTCATCATAATGAAAAGCGGGATCCCAAGCGCCAACTTTTAAAGTATCAACAGCGATTTTCCAGTCGTCTTTTGTCGGATTGGTACTTTTCCAAATCGGGAAATCCTGTTCCCAAGTTGAACCGAAAACATATAAAGTGTCTTTCATTGCCCAAACTGCTGGTGCATTTAGGTCGTGCGTATATTTATTATCCCTGAGAAATTTTCTGTGAACGAATTTCCAATCCAACATATTGTCAGAATACCAATAACCTTCCTGATTGGTCGAAAATAGAAACAGCTTTTTCTGAAAATTAACGATTACAGGGTCAGCAGTTGCACGATGTTTTCCTTGCTTGGAGAAAACTTCAAACGGCGTGTAACCATAATCGATGTTAATAGGATTACAATAGGTTTTTTGCTGAGCTGAAAATAATGATACAATAGATAATGAAACTATTGACAGTAATTTTTTCATTTAAGATTTATTTTAATTCCGAATATATTGAAAATTTAAGGAAAGACAATTTATTCCTTCCAATTTTCCTTGATCAAGTCCAAAAGAAAATCCGGACATCTTACAATTTTATTAGTTTCGGCATCCAAGAAAAATAGAGTAGTAGAAGCCTCGGTAATTTTTATTTTATCTTCATTATAAATTTCATAATCGAATTCAATTTTAACACCCGGAATTTTTTTTACGTAAGTATGAATTTCCAAAAGTTGGTCATAAAGTCCTGGTTTCAAATACTTAATTTTATATTCGGAAACGGGAAGAAAAATTCCTCTTTTTTCTATCTCATCATATGACATCCCAAGTGTACGAAAAAGCTCAACTCTCGCGACTTCAAAATATTCTGCATAGTTGCCATAATAGACATATTTCATTGGGTCTGTTTCTCCGTAACGCACTCGTATTGAGTTGGTTGTGTGTATCATTTTAAATCGTTAATAATTCATACAAATATATTTTTAAATAATCAATAGTGAAAAAATTTTTTTATGAAAATTAATAATTAGATATTTGTTGTCTTCTTAAAAAACTAAAATCCCACCGGAAATAGCAGCAGAAAAATGAATGAAAATTTAGAGTTAATCTGGGATAGATGCATCCAGTTTATGCGGGATAATCTAAACGCAGCGGAGGATAATACAGACCTCAAAAAGTTAGAAAATTCTTTCGACTTATTGTTTGATAAAGTTCAGCCAATTTCTTTGGTGAACAATAATCTGACGTTGCTTGTTCCTAGTGATTTTTACAAAGAATATATAGAGGACAATTACTTGTCTTTACTGTCTGCTGCACTTAAGAAAAATATCGGTAAAGGTGTGAAATTGTGGTATTCTGTAATGGAAAACAAACCTGCAGGAAAAGAAAAACCAATTACGATGAATGTAAAAGGGATTTCTACCCAGGCTCCAAAAATTCAGGAAGCCAGACCGGTTCTTAAGGATAATAATGTGAATGCTTTTGCGGTTCCAGGCATCAAAAAAATCAATATTGATTCTAACTTGAAAGCGGATCAATCTTTTGATAATTTTATCGAGGGAGAAAGTAACAAATTCGCATCAACAGTAGCAAGGTCTATTGCAAAAAGACCTGGTTCTACGGCTTTCAATCCATTGTTTGTTTATGGTGGATATGGCGTTGGGAAAACGCATTTAGCTCAGGCGATTGGTTTGGAGGTTAAAGCTTCTTTCCCAGAGAAGGTGGTTTTGTATCAATCTTCGGAAAAATTCATTCAGGATTTTGTGAAGGCTGCAAAGTCCCAGAACAAAACAGATTTTCAGCATTATTATCAGATGATTGATGTTTTGATTATCGATGATATCCAGTTCTTATCTGGTAAAGCGGCAACTCAGGATAGTTTCTTCCATATTTTTGATTATTTGCATCAGAACGGGAAACAAATTATCTTAACTTCTGATAAAGCACCTGCAGATATTCTGGATACTCAGGAAAGGATTATTTCCCGTTTCAAATGGGGACTTTCTGCAGAAATCAAATCGCCAAACTTCGATACAAGAAGAAAAATCATCGTTGATAAATTAAGCCGAGACGGAATCGAATTAACGGATGATATGCTGGATTATCTTGCTTCTGAAGTCAAAACCAATGGTGTAAGAGAACTAATCGGGGTTGTGAATGCGGTAATTGCTTATTCAACAGTTTACAAATCCGATTTCAGTTTAGATTTATTAAAAGACACGATTAATAAGTTAGCGACAACTCAGAAGAAAACCATCAATATTCCTTACATTCAGGAGATTGTTTGCGATTATTTCGGAATTCAGAGAGAGCAATTGTTGTCTAAAACCAGAAAAAGAGAAATTGCTTTGCCGAGACAGTTGGCAATGTATTTCGCAAAAGAATATACCAATGCAACATTTACAAAAATCGGTGAAGAGATGGGCGGAAAAGACCATTCAACTGTGATGTATGCTTGCGACACTATCCGGGATGTTTCTAAAATTGATAAAGAATTGAAGAAATACATCAAGGATTTGAAAGATAAAATTGCACAATAACAATACAAGGATTTAAGTTTTTAAATCCTTTTTTTATGATCTTATTTTTTTTAATTTTAAAGTTATAATACTTTTTATATCTTACTTAATACAAATTTGATTAATGAAAATATTAATGGTCTGTCTCGGGAATATTTGCAGAAGTCCTTTGGCAGAAGGAATTTTGAAATCAAAACTCGATGACAATTATTTTGTTGACAGCGTAGGAACAATCAATTATCACGAAGGAAACGGACCCGACGAACGTTCTGTAAAAACCGCTTTCAAAAATGGAATTGATATCTCGATGCAGAAATCAAGGCCAATCAAAAAGTCAGATTTGGATGACTTTGATTTGATTTTCTGTATGGACAAAAATAATTACAAAGATGTTTTGAAAATGGCAGACGATTCTCAAAAACATAAAATCAGATTAATTCTTGATAACGAATTAGAAGTTCCTGATCCCTATTACGGCGGAATAGACGGTTTTGATAAAGTTTACAAAATGCTCAACGATTCTTGTGAAATAATTGCAGAAAAAATCAAGAACAACACGATATAATTCATAAACAATTCTAAATTTGTAAGATAAGTTCTTTTTATGAATTTGGACATTGAACAAAAACCTATAAAACCGGAAAAATTCTATCAGTTACTCTATGTTCAGGTGCTGATTGCGATTGTTTTTGGTGTTTCTCTCGGTTATTTTTATCCTGACTTGGGCGAGAAAATGAAACCTCTTGGCGAAGGCTTTATCAAGCTGGTCAAAATGATTATTGCGCCGGTCATTTTTCTTACCGTTTCCACTGGAATTGCTGGAATGAGTGATTTGAAAAAAGTGGGAAGAGTTGCAGGAAAAGCATTCATTTATTTTTTTACATTTTCAACTTTGGCTTTGATCATCGGAATGATTGTCAGTCATATTGTTCAGCCGGGAAAAGGTCTTAACATAGACCCAAATACTCTGAACGGTGCAGAAGTTGAAAAATATGTAAAAGCGGCACACGACAATTCTTTGGTCAGTTTTATTTTCAATATTATTCCCGAGACGTTATTTAGTCCATTAACAGGCGATAACATTCTACAGGTTTTGCTGGTCGCAATTTTATTTGGAATTGCTTTGGCAGTCACGTCAGAAAAAAGTCAACCAATTCAAGATTTTCTTCAAACCTTAACAATTCCAATTTTCAAAATTGTAGAAATTTTAATGAAATTGGCGCCAATCGGAGCATTCGGGGCAATGGCTTTCACGATTGGCAAATACGGTGTGGAATCGCTCAAAAACCTGGCAATGCTTGTTGGGACGTTTTACGTGACTTCTGCGCTGTTTATTATTTTGATTTTAGGAAGTGTTGCGTGGTATAACGGGTTCAATATTTTCAAATTTCTGAAGTATATCAAAGAAGAGATTTTTCTTGTTTTGGGAACAAGCTCTTCCGAACCTGCACTTCCCGGATTGATGAAAAAAATGGAAAATGCAGGCTGCGATAAAGGAGTTGTGGGTTTGGTTGTTCCGACTGGCTATTCCTTTAATCTCGACGGAACCAATATTTATATGACTTTGGCGGCGTTGTTCATCGCTCAGGCTTGTAATATCGATTTGACTTTGGAACATCAGATTGGATTGCTTTTGGTGGCGATGTTGAGTTCAAAAGGTGCAGCTGGTGTTACAGGCGCGGGATTTATCACACTAGCTGCGACTTTGGCGGTTGTTCCCGAAGTTCCGATTGCCGGAATGACTTTGATTCTCGGGATTGACAAATTTATGTCGGAATGTCGTGCTTTGACCAATGTTATTGGGAATGCGGTCGCAACGATTGTCGTTTCCAATTGGGAAAATCGATTGGACAAAGACCGATTAAAAGAAGTTTTGAACTAAATTTGTAATTGTTAGGATTTGGGCAGCTTAATCCGCCTGTAGTTTATCCTGAGCTTGACGAATGGCTCCCAATCTTTTTTGCAGACGATTTCAGATTAAATAGAACTTTAGGGTTAGCAAAAAAGGATTTCCGCTCAAGTCGGGTTGCGAGTGACTCGACTTTAATAATGACATTGGAAACGGAAGTGTTAAGAAATATTGAAAAAATTGCGTTAAGAAAAATCTACTGTTTGAAGTTGTTGCTGGAAAAGCATTGGCAGCGAGTTTAGATTTTTTAGTAATTTTTTCAATATTTTAGCTGAGTTTCCACAGTCTCGAATTTTTGGTTCTTTTGTTTCAAGAAACCTAACGACGTGGTTCGACGAAGTCACAAAAGAACATAACATAATTAATAAACTTAAAATGCTATACCTTTTACCAGCTTATCTTTCCGAAAATTCTCCAACAGATTACTTTGCGCCAACAATCAAAGACATCATTATGAATGTCGACCATTATTTTGTAGAGAACGAAAAAACAGCCAGAAAAGTCATCAAATTTTTTGCTCCGAAAAAAAAACAGCCTGACTTAAAATTATTTTTACTTGATAAATATTCTGAAACGGCAGATTTGAAAGAAGCTCAGAAACTAATGAAAGAAGGCGTAGATTTCGGATTGTTGTCGGAAGCAGGTTTGCCTTGCATTGGCGACCCAGGAAATATTATTGTTGGTTGGTCTCACAAAAATAATATTAAAGTGATTCCTGTTAACGGTCCAAGTTCTTTTATATTAGCTTTGATTGCGAGTGGATTCAACGGACAGCAGTTTTCTTTCAATGGTTATTTGGCGATTGAAAAAGATAAGAAGAAAAAGGAAATCCAGCATTTGGAAAATCTGGTTGAGAAAACAGGATTTACGCAGATTTTTATGGAAACACCTTACAGAAATAATCCATTGTTTGAAGATTTAACTAAATTTCTGAATCCAAATACAAAATTGTGCATCGCTGCCAACATCAATGACCCAGAAACTGAATTTATCAAAACAAAAACGATTAACGATTGGAAAAAAGACAAACCAGAATTGCATAAGATTCCAGTTGTTTTTCTAATCGGAAAATAAATTTAGAAGACATTAGAAGTTAGATTTTAGAAATTAGTCTAATATCTAACTTCTAAAAACTAAAATCTAATAATATGAAGCAGACTTATCCTTTTTACCTCAAGTTATCTTGTATTCTCATCAGTATTGTTGTACTGGGATTTTTGGCGATTATCGGAGAGCAGATTTTTGTTCCAATGATTTTAGGGTTGCTCGTGGCGATTTTACTGACACCGCTTTCCCGTTTTATGGAAAAAAGATTAAGGTTTCCGAGAGGTTTATCTTCTATTGTTGCAAGTCTTTTGGCGTTGGCAATTATTGGAGGTGTGATTTACGGAATCTCAATACAAGTGGCGAAATTATCCAATGACTGGCCTCAGTTTCAGAAACAATTTATCACTTTGACGGACGATTTGCAAAGCTGGATTTCCAAAACTTTCGGAGTCAGAAGACGCGACCAATTAGAGTATTTAAATGACACAGCAAAAAAATCTATCAGTACAGGAACTGCGATTTTGGAAAGAGCATTGAAGTCGATTGGTTATATCTTGATGTTGACAGGTTTTACGTTTTTGTTTGCCTTATTTTTCCTTTTGTACAGAACTCATTTACTTAAATTTTTAGTAGCAAGTTTCACAGAAGCACATCACAAAACTGTTTTTGAGGTGGTTCACAGTATTCAGTTTATGGTGAAAAAATATCTGGTTGGATTGTTTCTGCAAATGATTATTGTGACCATTTTATCTTTGATTGCTTACACGATTATCGGCGTTAAATATAATTTTATGCTGGCAATCATTACAGGAATCTTAAATATTCTTCCTTACATCGGAATTTTTATTGCTTTATTGATTGGTGCTTTGATTACGTTTGCAACTTCTGGAATCAGTCACGTTTTGTTTATTGTGATTGCGATTGTTGTGATTCACGCAATTGATGGAAACATCATAATGCCAAGGGTTGTTGGTTCCAAAGTGAAAATCAATTCTTTGATTGTTATTATTGGACTTGTAATTGGCGAAATGCTTTGGGGAATTGCGGGAATGTTTTTGACGATTCCGGTTTTGGCAATTTTGAAAATTATTTTTGATAGAGTGGAAGGTCTCCAATCCTGGGGATTCCTAATGGGTGAAGATGATGAAGTTCCGGTTTTCAAATCGACTTTTGATAAGTATTTTCAAATGAAAAAAGCTAAGTTGAAGTCTAATGAAGTTGATGATTCTGAGAGTGAATCTGCTGACTAAATAATTAAATTGAATTATGAAAAAATTAAGTTTCCTATTCCTCATATTGTCTTTATTTTTAAATGCTCAGACTGAAAAAGAAAATATTGCATCGATAAAAAAATTCCAAAAAGAACTGAATTCAGAATATCTGAACCCAAAAGAATCGCCTTTACGAGGAGATAATCTTAAGAATTTTAAAAAGCATCCGTTCTTTCCAATCAATCTGAAATACCGAGTGACTGCAAAATTTGTAAAAACTGAAAATCCTGTTCCGTTTGAGTTGCCGACTTCTTCAGGAAAATTTAAGCAATATCAAGAATATGGAAAAGCGACTTTTGAATTGGACGGAAAATCTTTAACCTTGATTTTGTATCAAAGTTTGGATTTGATGAAAATGGAAAAATATAAAGATTATCTTTTCTTGCCTTTCCGGGATTTGACAAATGAGAAAGAAACTTATGGCGGCGGAAAATATATGGATTTGAAAATCCCATCAGGAAACGAAATTGTCCTGGATTTTAATCAATCTTATCAACCTTTTTGCGCTTATAATGCTTTTGATTACAACTGTCCGATTGTTCCGGAAGAAAATAAGTTACCATTAAGAATTGAAGCTGGCGTGATGTATGAGGATGTTTATCATCATTAATTGTTCACTGATTATAAAAAAAACCTTTCCAAGTTCTAAGCTTTGAAAGGTTTTTTTATTAACAGTTTGAGATTTTAGATTCTTTCCAATTCTCCAGAATCAATCGTGGTTTTGAAGGTTCCGTAGTTAACAATGACTTTGTTTTTTGAAATCTTTTCAATGGTGCCAACACTTGTACTTCCGGCGATTCGAACGCGTTGGCCAACTTTCATCCAAACGGCACGTTCTGCTTTACGTTTTTCTTCCAATTTTTCATTGGTTTCAGCAATCTTTTCGATGACGTCTTCTTTCTTCAGTTGTTGCGTGATTTTGCGTTTCACCACCTGAAGACGTTTTGTTTCATCTTTGTCGGTTCCCAATTTTCGGAATTTTTCCTGTTCCAGGATTTTCACAAAATCTTTAACCACATCTTTTCGGGATTTACCTTTCACATAACTGTCGATAAACGCTTCAATCTTGTTTCCAAATTGTAGTTTTCTGTGTTCTTCTTCGTAAAGTTTTTGGAAATTGAATAACTTTTGCTGAAGCTGTTCATTTAGTTTTTGAAGATTATCACGTTTGTCTTCTACAGAATCTCGTTTTTCTGACAAATCAGATTTCAGCTTTTCAACTTCGAATTTTTCCTGCTGAAGTTTCACAATCGTTTTGTCAAGATTTACAATATCGTGTTCTACTTTCTTTCTTGCGTTTTTAATAATAAATCTAGGAATCTTATTTTTTTCAGCCACTTCAAAAGTGAAAGAACTTCCAGCTTGTCCGATTTCCAATTTATAAAGCGGTTCCAAAGAATGTTCGTCAAAAAGCATTGCTGCATTCGTTGCTGCAGGCAATTGTTCTACAACCAATTTGATATTGGTGTAATGCGTTGTGATGATTCCGAAACTTTTCTTGTCGTAGAAATATTCCATAAAACTTTCCGCCAAAGCACCACCTAATTCTGGGTCAGAGCCAGTTCCGAATTCGTCAATTAAAAGAAGAGTCTTGTTGTCGGCTTCACGAATCATTCCGGACATCTTTTTCAGTCGAGAAGAGTAGGTTGACAAGTGATTTTCTATAGACTGATTATCGCCAATGTCCGTCATAATCTTTTCAAAGAAAAACATCTCCGATTTTGGATGACAAGGAACTAAAATCCCACTTTGAATCATAAATTGTAATAATCCAACGGTTTTTAACGTGATAGATTTTCCACCGGCATTTGGTCCGGAGATACAGATGATTCGATTATGTTCTGTTAAAGTTAAAGTCTGAGAGAAAATCTCTTTGTTTTCGTTTTTATTCCTAATCCAAAGCAACGGATGAAAGGCATCTTTCAAACGCAAGGTTTGATGTCTGTTGATTTTCGGTAAAATTCCGTTGACTTTTTCGGCAAATTTTGCTTTGGCTCGAATTAAATCCAAATCGAAAATATAAGTTTGATAATCCGAAAGTTGTGGCTGGAATTCTGCAATCTCTGCAGTTAGTTGACGAAGGATTTTATCGATTTCTTTTTTCTCTTCTTCCTGATTTTCTCTCAGTTTGAAATAATGTTTCACAACATTTTCCGGCTGAATGTAAGTGATAGAACCTGTTTTGGAAATACCTAAAACACGCCCGTTCACTCTCTTTTTGAAACCGGATTTTACCGCTAAAACTCTTTGGTCTTCGACAATTGTTTCCCTGATATCTTCTAAAAAATCTGAATAAGTAACCAAAGATCGGTTGAAGTTTTCGTCAATCGCTTTTCTGGCGTGTTGGATTTCTGTTCTTAAGGTTTTCAGAATCGTTGAAGCTTCGCTTTTGACTTCTCCGAATCGGTTGAAAACTTTGTCAACTTTATCGATGATTTCTTTTCGGAATTCCAAATCTTTGATTTCTTCCAATAATGTGGGGAAAGCTTCTGAAAGCTGAGGGAAGAATCTTTGCAATTTCCCGATTTGCTCGGTAATTGTTTTGATTTTGATAAACGATTTATTCTCTAATCTGTAATTCTCTATCAGCATCAGTTTTAGTTCCTCTTCGATGTCTTCATACTCATCAAAAGGAATGGCGTTGGAACTTTCAAAACTCGTTAAGAATTCTGAGGTTTTTTTCAAAGAGATTTCTGCCTCGTCTATTTCCATTGGACGAAGTTCCATTATTTTGTCTGCCGTTTTCGGCGAGTAAGCGAAAGGGGCGATTTCCGAAAGGAGTTCCGGAAATTCTAATTCGTTAAGGTCTGCTTGATTAATATTCACATTGCAAATTTACGAATTTGAAATGTTATGAATTTTGAAAATTTTTGATGAATAATTTCTTTCAGAAATTTGTCTTCGAGAGCCTCAGACTGATAGATTGCTAAATTGTGCGATATTTTATTTGGTAATTTCTTCAGAATTAAGTTTTTTATTTGTCTTCGATTGGTTTGATTTGAAAGTGAAATCGTCGATAAAGACGCCCAAAACCTAACGAATTGGTTCGGTGAAGTTAAATAAAAAGGAACCTACAGCTGAGTCTGCAAGTTCCTCGAATCACAATGTCTTTCTAGCGCGATATTGTGATGTTGAAAAATCTAATTATATGAAAAAGTTATTTGATTGATTTTAAATTTTGGTTGCTAAGCTGAATGTCAGGTCCAAGTCATCTTTTACGACGATCATTCCGCCCATTTTTTTCGGAGGAGTGATGTTAAAATCACTGAATTTTACATTCTTGCGTCCGATTAACTTATTATTTTCTATCTCAAATTCTACGTTGTATCTTTTACTTTGGTTCATCATTTTGACTTCTACAACGGCGATATAATTTTTCTGAACTTTGGTGAAGTTGATGAACTTTATAATCATATTCGGATATTTTTCAGAATTCAGGATTTTCTGAAAATCTTTGGTCATTATTTTGTTTCCGCAATCGAACTCGTTGACTTTTAAAATGATATTCGGAAGGTTTCTTTCTGTGAAAGTATAAACGCCAGTTTCTGCTTTGAATTTGTTATTGACACATTGAAACTTATTGACATTAGTACTTCCGTTAATCTGAACAAAATTTTCCTGTGCCTGCGCAAAAAGCGTCATAAAACCGAAAAGTAAATAAAGAAGTCGCATAATTTTAATTTTTAAAAACAGAGGAAACCTGAGGGTTTCCTCTGCTTCTGTTAACTGAATATCTAGAAAGCTATGGCTGCTTCTAATACAAATCCATTGAATTTGCCACCATAAAGGATGTTGGTTGGCGCATATCCGTCATATTTTTGGTTGACATACTCCAGCTTGGTAAGAATATTTTTTGTCATAAACCATCCACCTCCAACATTGAATCTTGTGACATCCACTTTTTCGCCGGTAGCCAATTTTCCGTCTACGCCATTGTATCTTCCTGCGATATATAAATTCTCGTTGTTTCCAAATCTGTAAAGCAATTCTGCGGCGTATTGGTTCCAGGTTCTTCTGTCTGTCTCTGCGAAGTTTCTACCAGAAGCGTTTTCATAAGTTCCGAAGAATTCCAGTCCTTTGTATTTTACAAACGGATTGATCATAAATGAGGTCAGTTTGTTTTTGAAGTCAGGAACAATCTGTCCAGATCTGAAGTTTGCAGAAGAAGTTGCGGCTGTATTTTCCATTACAAAGTAATATCTTGATCCTGCTCTGTCTCCATCATAGAAATCGAGTCTTTGGGTATGCGCTGTGTTGTAAACAGATCCTGTTAATCTCACTCTAAGATCTTCATTAAGCTGTTTGTCATAGCCTAATTTGGCGTAAAGAGAAGGACTCGTTCCTCCATTAGCAGTTTGGTTCAGTCTTCCGTTGGTTATACCTGCCATTCCTATAAATCCGTCTCTTCTGTAATAGACCTCAGCAAAAACCATTGTTGCAAAAGCATCCATCAGATAGTTGCCTACAAAAGGGTTGTTTGTAACATAAGCATTGTCACTTCTTCTAAAATGGACATCGCCATAATTAATCTCATCGTGACCAAATTTGATGGTTGCATACTTCATCACGTCTTTAAGAAAGTCTTTCTTGATGAAGTCTAATTTGTTGATTTGTAAATATCCACCTTTTACATAAGTCTCGTTGTGATGACGAGAAGATAAAAAAGTTCTCAAATGTAAGTTAACGCCGTCATATAATGCCACGTCAAGATCAAGGTTGGCAGTTGCCAGGTTGAAGTTGTTTCCGATATCATACAATTGGTTTGTATTGACTCCAGCGGCATTGAGGACAGGGGTTGCATTGTTCTCGTGCTGGATAGCCTGGAACTGAAGTGCGAATGCGCCTCCAACTCTCACTTTCATTTTTTCAAAAGTACTTACAGTATCTTTTGGGTTTTCAAAAGCATTGATGCTTCTATGATCGCGTGGATTAAGGTTGTCGATTGGAAATTCTTGAGCCAGGCCAAGATTTGCCATTGCTAAAGCAGCGATGAAGCTAACTTTTAATAGATTTCTTTTCATGATATTAAAATTATTCAGTTATTATTCAGTTTGATTTTTTATTCTGCTACAACATTCACTTTTACGGTGACAGCATCTCCGGTTTTGATTCCCATAAATCCTGGACGATCCATCCCGAATTCAGATAATTTTACCGTTTCTGTTCCGTCTATGATGTAGGCATTTCCTTTTTTTACTACAGACACTGGGAAAGAAACATTTTTGGCAGTTCCTGCTATGGTTAATTTCCCTGTAACATTGCTTTTTCCGATATTGATTGAGCTTGCTGTGAAAGTTACGTTTGGAGCTTTGTCAGATTTTAAAGCTTCATAAGCCTTCTTTTCCATTGTTTTACCTTTTGCTGCATTCAAAGTCTTTACTGGAACTGTAAGGTTTACATTTGTAATTGCATTTCCTGCTACTATACCACTGAAAGTTGAGGTTGAACCTTTCATTTCCCAATCGTGCATTGGAGAAGTTCCTGAAATAGTGATTGTTGTAGTTTTTTGGGTTATTTTTTGAGCATTTGATAATTGCGGTAATAAAAGACCTCCTAAAACTAAACCAAGGCTAATTAGATTTTTCGCTGTTTTCATTTTATTAAATATTAATTGTTATTATTATATATCTTTTGTTATTGATAGGACAAAGGTATAAGGATGATAAATAATTTGCTGTTTTTTTTACAATGACAAAAATCTTATTAATGTTGTCGGTTATGATGTTGATAAATAATATCGATAAGTCTTATCGATTTCATCAAATAATAATTTGTTTTATCAATAAGTTAAAGTTGTTTATGAGTAAAGATTATAGAATAATCAGAGATGACATTTGTTAGGTCAGTAATTAATGATGAATATCAGTATTGATATTTTTGAATATTTATAAAATATGTTAAATTATTAAGGGATTAATAAATTTTTATGACGGATGTCATGGTTTAGTTTTTGGGGAATTGCTTCAAGTATTTTTTATAAAAGATTTAGTTTGTTAAGCCAAATTAACAAGGATTTTGTTTAAAATTTTAAAATTTTCATTAATCAATAAGGTTATATTGATAATCGATTTTGCATCATAATCGTTTTATGTTAATTGCTATGATGATTTTATCGATTATTTTTAAAATATTGTAAAATTTAGAAAACACTTTATGTGATTCAAAAGTTTGATAATCATTTGTTTATGTGTAAAATCTAATTATATTTGTATTGAACACAACACAGATGAAAAAAACTAATATCAATTTATTTCACAATATTGATCCACGAGTTTATGTAAGTTTTGGAATATTATTACTTTTAAGCTTAATTGCTTTTTCTTTCCAATATTCCAGACACGTAGACTGCGAGAATGCGAAATACATTATCCATTCCGATGAATTTCTTGTCAATAAAGTTGTCGAGTTTTATGACAATACAGAAGGTGCCAAATCCTGGGAGTGGGATTTCGGTGACAGTACGGCTGTTGATTTCAGACAGAGAACTTTACATCAATATAAAAAAGCGGGTGATTATATTGTAAAACTTAAAATCAATGGAAATTGTGTTCATGAAAAATCGATTACCATTTCCAGTATCAGCCAGCAGACAGGTTATTTGCCATCTATTATAAGTCCTGATGTTGTTACTGTAGGCGAAACAATCAATTTTGATTCTCAAAAAGAAGGCGGTGAATCCTGGGAATGGAGTTTTGGTGAAAACGGCGGTACGGATGCGCTTGACCAAAATCCGTCGTATAGATTTAAATCTGTTGGCGAAAAAAAGATTACATTAATTGTAAACGGAGATGTAGAACATACTGCTGTAAAAACAATTTATGTTGCTCCGAAAACGATCAAAGCAAAGCAGAAAATCGATATCAAATCTTATGAGTTTGAAAAACCTCACGTAGCTTTTTCTCTTCCGGTAGGGAATGCTCAAAAAGACCCTTTGGTCGATATGCTTCAGTACATACCGGTTTCTCCAAAATCAAAGCCTAAAAAAGATTCTGTCTCTGTAGAAAATAAAGCGCCGGAAATTTCCAATGAGCAGCTTCAGTTATTGTTAAATCAAGTGGCTGCGCAACTCAAAACGAAGGATGATTTCAAAGATTATCTCTGTGGCAAATATGATATCCCCGTGGTTGTAAATGATGAAAAACTGATTCCTTTTGATCAGTTCTGCCAATCTATTGCTGGGAAAAAAATAAAAATTACGGCTCTTAGAATTAATAAAGACTCAAAAAACTGTATTCAAAATCTAAATATCCAATATAAAGTCAAGAAATATATGATTTGGATGAAGGAATAAAATTATAAAAACACAAATAACCACAAATGAATAACGAAGAATTAACATACAGTCAGGAAGTTACCAAGGCTCTCAATATTGCACAGAAAATAGGCAGGGAAAATCTTAACGCTTATTTCACTGGAGCACACCTTATAAAAGCAATGCTCAACAGAGATTTGTCTTTGCTTAAGCATCTTGAAAATTTGGGGATCGATGTGTTTTATCTGGAAGAATGGGCAGAGGTGCGTATTGAAGAATTACCAAAATCTCCTAACAGATATTCTTGTGAACCGGATGAAGTCATTGACGAAATTTTCGCTGAGGCTGATCAAATAAGAGAAATTTTAGACGAACACGAAATATCGCTTTTTGCAGTAATGACCGCAATTAGCTCACCGGGTGTGGCTTTCAGCTTTGACCAGATGAAAACTTTTCCGGTAACGAGAAACGAATTATTAAAAGATGTATCCTCTTTTGGAGAAGACCATATGACAGGGACGATAGAAGCAACCAAGAAAACAAGTAAAGGTTTTATCCAAAAATACTGTATCAATACTAAAGATAAAATTAAGAAGAAAAACCGTAAGGAGTTGTTGGTGGGCAGAGATACGGAAATCAATAAAATTACCGAAATTCTTTGTAGATACAGTAAGCAGAATGTACTCATCATAGGTGACCACGGTGTTGGTAAAACAACGCTTATAGAAGGCTTTGTTCAAAAGGTTCTTTTAAAACAAATTCCGGATATTTTAGCTGGGATAGAAATTTTTGAATTAGATATGGGAGCCTTGATTGCTGGAGCTTCTTATAAAGGCGAAATCGAAGACCGTATCAAAAATATTGCACAGGAATTAAAAGCGATTCCAAAATCGGTATTGATTATTGAAGAGTTCCATTCATTGTTTGGAAGCCACGGTTCCGATTCGGGAATTATCAATCTCTTAAAAAGTGAACTTTCAAATGGTCTTACACTAATTGCAACTTCAACGATTGAAGAATACACCAAAAAGATTGAAAAAGAACAGGGACTTGCCGGAATGTTTGAGCTTTTGAAATTGGAGGAAAGTACAGACGAAATTCATTTTAGAATGCTAAAGCAAACCTTGGAGGATTACCAGGTTCATCATAAAATCAGCATTGATGACCTGACAATCCGTGAAGCTATCCGATTATCACAAAGATATATGAAGGAGAAAAGTCTCCCTGCTTCTGCGATTGATTTGATTGACCATACGATGTCTGTTCTGAAGACAGCGGGAGAATCTTTTTTAAAGGAAAGAAATCATCTGGTTACAAGAATTATCCATCTTGAAGATAATACCAACAATTATGATGAGCAGGAACGTAAAATGCACGCTGATTGGCTGTTGAAAGATTTGGTTGAAAAGACAAAATACCTTATCAGTACAGCCGATTCTAATGAGGAAGATAAAGAACTCCCAGAATTTAAAAATGCCGATGAATTGCTGAGTTTCGCAAGAATTTTAATTGAGAAAACAGAAAAAATAGCTCAGGAAAAAAGAACAAATATTACCGACTTCGATTTAGCAGTAATTATTTCTCAAAAAACAGATATTCCTATCGGAAAATTGAAAGAAGAAGAAAAGCAAAGATTGAATGAAATGGAAGGTGTTTTGGCTAAAAGAGTGGTCGGGCAAGATCATGCGATTGCCATAGTTTCAGAAGCTGTTTTGGAAACCCGTTCCGGGCTGAGTAAAGCCGGACAGCCTATTGGTTCATTCTTTTTCCTCGGACCTACCGGAACCGGAAAAACAGAGTTGGCTAAATCGTTAGCGGAATTTCTTTTTCAGGATGAAAATGCGATTATCCGCTTTGATATGTCAGAATTTAAGGAAGAGCATTCTGCAGCATTGCTTTATGGTGCGCCTCCGGGATATGTAGGGTATGAGGAAGGTGGACTTTTGGTGAATAAAATCCGTCAAAAGCCTTATTCTATTGTTCTTTTTGATGAAATTGAAAAAGCACATACTTCCGTTTTCGATGTATTTCTTCAGATTATGGATGAAGGAAAACTTCACGACAGGCTAGGCAAAGAAGGTGATTTTTCAAATGCTATTATCCTGTTTACATCGAATATCGGTTCGGAATTCATTGTAGACTCTTTTGGGAAAGGAGAAATCCCTCAATCTTCCAAACTTTTGGAAATGATGAGCCGTTTCTTCCGTCCCGAATTTTTAGGAAGGCTTACCGAAACCATTCCTTTTGCCCCAATCAGTAAAGATAATGCGTTGAAAATTTTTGAAATTCATTTAAAGAAAGAGCTTTTGGATTTAGCAAAAGGTTTAAATATTAATTTAAATATCACTCAGGAAGCCAAAGAATATCTTTCAATGGAAGGTTACGATATTAAATACGGGGCAAGACCTCTAAAAGGCGTAATCCGTGGAAGATTGAGAAGACCTTTAGCTAAGAAAATTGTTGCAGGAGAATTTAAAGACGGTGATGATATTGAGGTTTCTCTTGTAGAGCAGGAACTGGTTTGGACCAAAATGGAAAGTGACATCAAAACACACTAAGATGAGGTATTTTAATTGTCAGCATATCGTCTGCGGTTTGCTTATAGGTCTTGGGTTGATGTCCTGTGGAAGTAAAAAATATATCAGGGAGATTCCGTATAATTTTTCTTCGGATTCTTATATCAATGATTCAGATGGAATTAAAAATAAAATAGATGCTCAATACTCAAAAGTTGATGACAATTCGGAAAAGCTGAGCGATGAACAGCTTCGTCTTAAGGAAAAATATTCCATCATTATGGAGGTTATGCCTAAAGAAGTGACCAGCTATAATCTATATGCTTATATCGATAGATGGATTGGAACGCCTTACAAAAAGCAGTCTCTGGAAGAGAAAAAAGGGGTAGATTGTTCCTATTTTGTGCAGTCTCTTTACAGCGATGTTTATGGAGAAACTTTTCAAAAAACACCCGATGGAATTTTTCGTTCAAAATCGATTCAGCTTTTTACAGGAAGGGATTTTTTGAAGGAAGGAGATATTTTATTCTTCAGATATGATAAGGCGCATCCTATTTCAGACGTCGGCATTTATCTTCATAATGACAGGATATTGGCTTGCACAGCGACAGGACTTAATATTTATGATTTTAATGATGAATATTTTCAGCTGAGATATGTGGCGGCAGGAAGATTAAAACCAAAAAACTAACGATGGAAAAACTTAATAACCTTGCAAAACAGATTACTTCGCTCAAGCACGATATCCGCGCTGAGGTGTTGATTAACAACTTGCTGAAGAATGATGATATCAGAGAATCACAGTATATCATTTCCAAAGAAGGTCAGTTTTCCAGAGCTTATCGTTTTGATGTTCTTGATGCTGATGTTGTGGATTATGACCTTGATTCGACGCATCTGTTAAAACTGGAGCTTTCAAGAGATAGCTTTTATGATATGTTACCGGAAAATCTGACGCATACACCCAGAAATGATTCTCCTGAGAAAGATGCAGACAGAATGGTAAAAGAATATCAGATTCAGAAAAAACAGCAAAAAGCTGCGAGAGCTTTTTTTCAGCCGTTTGAGAATGAGATATTCAGTTATGGTGTAGAAATCGAAGGGTTTGAACAGGAGTTTTTATCTGAACTCAATGGTTTTCTGGCTCCCGAAATGTTTTACAATTTTTGGGGAATCGGCAAAGATCTTCCTTCTCTGTTGGTTTCCAAATTTATCAGAATTCTTCCTTATGCCTATAAAATAGTAGGAAATGTTGAGTTGGCCTGTGAGATACTTTCATCCTTAATTGAAGAAAAAGTAACAATCAGGAATAACGGACATCAAAGATATCAGAACGAAGAACAAAGTATTTTATTGGGGGAGTCCAGGTTGGGATTAGAACTTATTACGGGAAATAGTTATGATGATTATTCGAGTCATTTCAATCTGCAGATAGGTCCTTTGGAAAGAACCAACTTTTCAGATTATATCCACGATGGAGTAATGAAGAAATTCGTTGACCTTTTTTATGATTATTTTTTTCCTATCGAAGTAGAGATTGAGACCACTATTCTGCTTCCACAGGAAAAAGAAAATTTTGAATTCAGTACAGAAGAAAACTCAATACTTGGCTGTAATACACGGATATGACACAATTGAAAAAATATTTTACAAATTTATTCGACCCGAAAATACTGGCGGCTGTGCTGATATTTTTAGCGGTCAGCATCATCCTGACAATGCTTTTTGCTCAGAAAGCTCCGGATTTTAAGCAGAAATATAAAGGTAAATTCTATACCTATCTTTTTTCTGTGGCTTTTATATATTCTATCATTGCGTTTTTGGGATTTAACAAATTTTTCCAGGACAATACGCTGTATGAATTTGTTTTTTACCAGATAGGCTCTTTGATTATGGGGATTATCCATTGCTCGCTGTACAGAAGTTATTTCAGCAAATTCGGAGTGAATAAAAGCGGTATTGAATATCTTTTTGCATTGATTGCATTGGTGTATTCGGCTATTCCTTTTATTCTGATTTATACATTCTTAAATGGAATTGACTTTTCATTTTTAATGTTAGGGCATTTTCTGGTATTCTTTATTCCAACTTTTTTGAATGATACCTTTAATAAAGCAATGGCTATCCCGCCTAAAGTGTATAAAACCTGGCAGTTTCCTGAAAATTACAGAGAGTTAGCCGGTGTAAGTGATGAGGAAATGAGGGATTTGGTGGTATTCACTTTTTTAATGGATAGAGACCACAACGCAAAAAAATACAGTGTTTACCGTGCAAAAGGACCTACAAGAGTTGACTTTGGAAGGCTGTTTTACAATTTCGTAATCGATTATAATGAAAGACATACGGAAGATCAGATTGAGATAGAAGGTCCGAATGGTCTCTACAGCTGGGTGTTCTTTCTACAGCCCAAATGGTATGAATCCACCAAATACATTGATCCCGAATTGACGCTTTATATGAACGGTATAGAAGAAAACAGCGTCATATTCTGTATGCGCACCAATGAAATGAAATTATCTGGAGAGAGAAAAGAGGATGAGGAGCCGGACTTTGAATATGATAAAGAAAAGGATAACGAAAGAGTTATAACCGAATAATAAAAAACATAAAATGATAGAAAAACTAAACCATTTCCCAGTCAATTGGATAGACGGGATGAAAATTAATAAAAATCATTTCGCAGATGTTCAGAACTTTGTGAGCGATTCTGTGAGAGATGCGGTTGGAGTTCATACCTCGATGATTAATTATGGATTATTACCTGTTAATGATTCTATTAAATTAAGTCTCATTATCGATAATCATAAGTTGCTCAGAATAAAAGTAGAAGAGTGTCATGCCATAACGCCAAGCGGATCTAGGATAGATATTGGTGCAGGTAGCTCAGAAGCAATCAACTTATCAATTCCTTATCCGGAGACAGTTTACGAAATAAAGGATAACGAAAGCGTGATTCTGATGGCTTGCCTTTCGGTCAACCATTTTAAAAGAACGCCTTTTGGAGAGCCGGATCCGGGAGAGAATCCACCAAGATATCCTTATACACAACCGGAATATTCATTAAATCTTATTCCTGAAAAAGAGCTTAAAAATACTTTAGGTTTTGGGACTGGTTATCTTACCATAGGAAAAATTCTAGTTAACGGAAGTGAATCAAGAATAGATGAAGATTATATTCCGCCTTGTGTGAGTGTTTCCAGCAATAAAAAACTTGAGGATTTATATGTGGAAATCGACCGTTTTTATGGACAGATTGAGCTGTATGCCGTACAGATTGAACAAAAGATTCACGTTAAAAAACAGAGCAATTCATTGGCTGTAATGATGGCTTTGATGGCTGACAAAACCCTGAATTATTTAGGGCAGGAAATTAACAGATTCAGGTGGCTGTCTCCACACACTGCGCCGGCTAATATGTTATTATCGGTTGTTGCCTTAGCAAGAGTTTTGAAAAATTTCATCGATGCCCGTTCAGGAGCCGGTAAAGAAGAATTGCTGAATTATTTTGCCGAATGGTGCAATGTAAGTCAGGGCCATTTTGAAACTATTTTTTCGGAAGTCATTAATACAGATTATAATCATAATCAGATGGATGTTGCCATTGTAAAGGTTAAAACCTTTATGAAAACATTGGAGGAATTGTATTCTGTGCTTAATAGATTGGATTATATCGGTAAAAAACGGGACGGAAGTATTTTCGTTTCAGAGAATACCGATGAGAGAGACTCTGTCATTCACGCTAAACGAAGCAGAACATTTCTGGCGGATTAATTTTAACTAACAAAACACAAATATCATCAGTATATGGAAGTCCTTAATAAAAAAGAACGGTCAAGAGCATTTTCATTTTTCATTCTGTTTTTCGTCATCACGGTTATCATTTTGTTTATTGCTGTGTTTTTTAATGCCTACTTTCCTTTCAAAGAAAACAGCTTGCTGAAGGCTGAAAATGCTAAAATGAAAAAAGAAATGGCAACACAGGAGAAGTTTTCGTTTCAGCTGGAAAAAGTAAAAGCAGCAGTAGATTCGATAGGTGTTCCCGGTCAGAATGACTTTTTTAATGAGAAACTCTCTTTGTCTATTCTTGCGGATATGTACAAGCAGCTCCCTAAAGATACGCTGAAGAATAAAGTAATGTACAACAATACGATTATGACCTTCAAAGATTTGGTGGATGCTAAAAAGCAAATCAAACAGTTATCCGGAAATCAAATGACAATGGATAGTTTGAGTACCATAAACAAAACACTGAAGGAAGAATACGACAAGATAAAAACAGATTTGGATGTTTGTCGTCAGTTATATCAGGCTCAATAATTGAAAAATGGGGAAATCAATAATCATATTTATCATTTTTCTCGTCGGTATTTTCTCCGCAAATGCTCAGGATAAGGTAGTTGCCGATAGCTCCGAATCGTATGCGAGTTACGATTGTGGATTGATACAGACAAAACAAAAACTTGATAAAAAACAATTCGTGAGCACAACGCCGTTGCGTCTTAGGGTTAACAACAGTGATTATGTTTACGCAACATTGCAATTGGGGAAAAGAAAGAGTAAAATCTTTATGTACATCCAGATTTTAGATAAAAATGTATGTGTTAAAAAAGATAAGGTTTTGGATGTTTTTTTTAAAACAGGAGAGGTGGTAACCTATAAAAACGGATTCACATTAAACTGTGATGGCTTTTTTGCAAAACAGCTCAGTAAAAAAGAATTTGAAAAACTGCGACTCAATGATATTGATTTGATTAAACTATACACCTACAAAAAGAATTACGAGCTGTACGTCAGTGAAGTTCAGAATATAGATATCGATAATCAGTTGGACTGTCTGTCGGCTTATAAAATTAAGAAAACGGACGAAGTGAAAATTAAAAAGAAGAAAAATGAGCCCGCTTCCGGAACTTAATCTCAATCTTGGAATATCCAAAAATTCTTCATCAACAGATAATCGAGACGAAATTATTGTGCGAACCGATTCAGGACTTCGTAAGCATACTATTTCGATGATTATTTCAGATCAGGAAGTTGGAAAAGTTCATTTGAAAATAAATAATAAGGAAGTGGAAATTCCTACTTATAAATTGACTATAACGGATGACAAAACCAATGAAACAGAAGCTTATCAGGTAACAAGAGATACTTTGAGCTTTGTGAAAATAACAACAAAGAAAAGCTTTTTATCATTTTTAGGAATTAAACGTTTTGATAAGACTTCTTTTTTGTACGAGAATATTGCCTATGAGCCACTTCGTGAGAGTATTGAGAAATTTGATATTTCAAAACACCGAAAGCTTAGTCAGGATCAATTGACTTATCAACTTTCTGGAAACGGTCAAAATATCATCTTGTATTCCGGGAACATCAATGAATTTGAAAAGCCGGAAAAAAACACTCAGTATTTTATGATTGTTGATAATAATGATGGAAAAAGCTTTATCGGAGACATTTTATATCGTGAAAAATTTTTGAAACTGACACCAAAAGTTGAGCTGCAAATCATCAAAAGACAAAAAGTAGCGAAGAATTTTGAGTATGATGATAAAGGAAATATAAAGAGAGTGATTTATCTGTAAACACAGTTCTTTAATAAAACACAAATAACTATGAAAGGAATTTACTACAAAACACCAATTGATTTTGAATCCATCATCAACAAAAAAGATGCTGAGAAGATTTCTATTGACAATTCCATCAGTCAGCAGATTTTTTTGATTTCTACAACGGCTTTGGGCGAATGTAAGTTTGATGAAACTTTTGGAGTTGAAATATGGGAAATGGATTTTGACCTTCTGAAAACGGATAACAGCCTGAAAGAATTCATTACAACCTCGATGAAAAAAGCGATTGTAATGCACGAAAAAAGACTGCTTTTGGAAGATGTTGAGGTTTCGGTAAAAGACCATAATCTCGGAACTTTTGGTAAAAAAAGAATGAAAAAAAGAGTGGTAATCTCTGTAAAAGGACAGGTTTTGGAAACCAACAGACCTTTTCTTTTTCAGAATTCATTTTTTGTAGGGCCGCTTTCATATTAAAAAAAAACACTAATGAACCAAGAAAGAATAAAAGACAGAATATTAAGAAGAGCCGCAAGACTTTGGGGATACAACGAATTGGAGGCAGAAACTTCCTTCGACCCGATTGTGAGCCTGCTTCTTTCTGCCACCGCCTCAGAACTTGAAAAATTGGGTTTTGAGCTGGAAAGTTCGCGTTCGAGAATTATAGAAAGAATCCTTGAGATTATGTTTCCGGAAGAGGTTTCGGGCGTTATCCCCTCAAGGTCGTTGATTCAGGTTTTTCCTTTGGAGAACCAGTCAGAAGTGTCTTTAAAAAATCATTTTAAGACCAATAAACGTATTCATAATGTATTCAACCCAAGTGAAAGCGGAAGCAAAGAGGTCTTCTTTTGTCCGACTGTGGAAGCGAAATTGACGACTGCCAAAGTAGAATACATAGCATACGGAAATACTTTGAACCATATAGAAAGTTTCTTCTTTACAGATTTGATCACGAAATCGGAGCAGTATATACCTTCCGGAGAAATGTGGGTAGGAATCCGATGTAAGGAGAAAACTGATTTGGAAAACCTTATGTTTTACATCGACATTAATAATAATTATCAGAAAGAATTATTCTTTTACTATCTCAAGCAGGCGAAAATCTATTTCGGAGAAAAGGAATTTTCATTGCACGAAGGATATAATGTTGATAAAGAAAGCATCAATCTTGAAAATATTATTACTAAAAATTATTCAGACTTAGAGCATATTTATGCAGATGTCAACCAATATTATTTCTCTAATTTTTTCACTTTAAAAGAAAAATTAAACCATTCTGACAAACCTGAAAAAGAGGAATTGTTTGAGAAATATTTTAATAGAAATAAGCTTTCCGAAGACAATGATATTATCTGGTTGAAATTCAAATTTTCAGAAGCGGTTGTGAGTGAGGTTTTGGAGAATGTAAGCATTACGCTGAACTGTGTTCCGGTGGTAAATGTTCATAATGTAAATTCATATCACAGGGTTAGCGGAAGACTCAATATTATCCCGATACAGTCAGAAGATTATTTTCTCGACCTTGATTATGTTTCTGATGAAAGAGGACGAAGGTTTGATGTAAAAAATTACGCTGCCGAAAGTAATGGAATTTCTGCGGTTTTAAGAAGAGGTGGCGTTTCACGATTTGACCAGCGGGGAGCTTCAGAACTTCTGCAATATCTTTTGGAATTAATAAAAGACGAAACGGCTGCTTTTTCAGGAATTGGAGGAGATTCGGCAAAGGAAACTCTGAGGCAGATTAATCAGAATGTAGCGGCTCTGCATCAACTGGCAAAAGAGAAAAGTTTCTCTCAGGCGAATAATCCGTATCTCGTTATTACTGCAGATTCTCAGGATTCAGAAATTGCCTGCAATGTTTCGTATTGGCTGACTCACGCCGAAGAGGGAAATGATATAAAACCTGCCACAATATTAACTGTGGAAGGCTCAAATGCTTCCGCACTGGATAAAACTGCTGTGATGATTAAATCTTCTGCAGGAGGTAGAAAAAGTCTTTCGCCACAGGATAAAATTTTAGAATACAGAAATTCTTTGCTGACCCGTGGCAGAATTGTTACCGTGGCTGATATCAGAATTTTTGGACTGAATCATTTTAAAAATACCATAAAAGATGTTGAGGTTTCTAAAGGAACAAAAAAGGAAGTTTCCTTAAAAGGTGGCTTTAGCAGAACGATTGACATTTGTTTAATTAGAAATCCGGATGTAAAAGAATCCATAAAAGATTCGGAATGGGAATATCTGTGCGAAAGTTTTTTATTGAAACTGAAAAATGCTTCAGCCAATATTTACCCTTACAGGCTATCTGAAAAATAAGAATATCACTTTAAAAATCAATGATATTAATTAAAAACATTTATTAACCCTTTAACAAAAACACTTATGTTAACAAACAAAGGAATTGGTGGAAATGAAGTTCCACTAGACGCAAGTGAGGCGATCTTTGAAATCCCTCAGAACAGAACGCTTTTAGCTCAAAAATTAACTGCCGATGATCCTGTAAAACCTGAACTTGTGGAAGGTCTTACAACAATTGACAAAGTTTTTGAACACTTCAAACCCGAAATTAAAGTGGATTTTGAAGATGCACAAGGTTCTGTGAAAATGGAAAATCTGAAGTTCAAAAATCTTGGAGATTTCGGTACAAAAGGAATTACAGGGCAAAGCGGATTTTTAAGTGGCCTAGAAACGGAGAAAGATCAGTATCAGAAAATCATCAAACAGCTGAAGACGAACAAAATTCTAAAAGCAGCACTGGAAGATCCTGATGCTAAGAAAGGATTGGTGGATACCCTTCAATCTTTAATCAAAGAGCTGGAAAGCAATAATACTACAAATAACAACTAAAAACACAAACTATGGCAAAACAAGAAGAATCAGTACAAACAAGTGTTGCTCCTGTTTTAGAGCAAAAAAGAGGTGCGGCATCATTAGAAAGCAGCCTTAATAAATTAGCCAGATATGGCGGTTTCGACTTATTGGAAACTTCCATCGAAGGAGTACAAAACATCAATCCTGACCGAAAGGCAAGAAGAAAAATCTTTCTGACAGAATTGGGTAAAGAAAAAGAAAGAGAGACTTTGAAGAAAACCCTTGAGCTTTGGGCTAATGTACTCAGCAATAATGAGTCATTAACCGATATGGTTGCGAACTGCGAAGATCAGAGGAAATCGTCAGAGGATTTACTTTCTAAAAACCTTTCCAAAGCGGTGGATGTTACAAGAGAGTTGGAGGCTAACTACAGAACCGCAGCTTTGTTCTATAAAAATACAGAAGCTGACAAAGTAAAAAATATAACTATTGTTAATGCCAATCTTGAGCAGTTGAAAGATCTTGATAATACAAGATTCATTGATACTATTCACGCCGAGTTGTCTGATAATTACGACAGGTTAGACCTTAAAAATAACTATGGTATTCTTGTAATTCCTGGATATTTGGGTTCTAATAAAGTGGTTGAAAAATGGGCAAAACTGGCACACGAAAATAAGGTGATGCTGGTTACCGATTTTGAACATCTTGATGAACCGGATGATGTAATGGAGATGTTTTACCAGGCTTATTTAACAGGTGGAGATGTTTACAGAGCCAACGTTCTGATGACTTGTAACTGGTTGGTAGGAAGAGGGAGATTCGAAGAGATCAATGAAACTGAAGATCTTTTTGTTCCGCCTTCTGCAGCATTAGCGGGGAAAATTTATCATACGCTGATGTCTCAGGTTACTGCAGGGAAAAAATTCGGAGGAATTAATGAAGCGGATGGTGTTAAATTCGACTTAAAGAAAAGCGAGATTGCCAACCTTGAAAATCTGGGATTAATTCCAATGGTCAATGAGTATGGAAAAGTGATGGCGTTCTCTGGAAAAACTTTGTTCAATGGAGATAATCTGGGACTTCAAACTTATTCTGTGGTAAGGGTTTTTGATTATGTAACTAAAGTTTTGATGGATTTCTTAAATAGAAGAGCCTTTGAAAACTTTACGGCAGTTACAAGAAAAGAAATTATGAACCAGATTGTTCGTTTTCTTGACGGAATCACAGGTCCGGGTAAATTGATTGAAAACTTTGAGATCAGAAAATTCGAACAAGATCCTGTACAGAAAGATAGAATTCACTTGGATATCCATATGAAACCTTATTTCCCTGCTAAAAATTTCCTTATTAAAATGGATGGACACAAAGGCGATGATGGAAATGAATGGGAAACCGAATACGAACAAAAGTAAAAATATCTGATTTCAGATAGAAATTAGGAAGCATTTACAGTGTTTTCAGGGTAGTTTTCAAAAATTATTCTATTTCTGTCTGTTTTCATCATTTGTGATTAGTGGTACGCGGGATTTATTTCCCGCGTTTTTTTATAGATAAAACATTGGAAGGTAATTTATTGATGAAAATTGAATATTTATTTTTATTAATGATATTGAAGATTTATAACAATAATTTCAATCGTAAAATTCCCATTTTGTAGAAATATAATGAGAGATAAATTTTTATAATAAGCTATTAATATTAATTAATGAATCATATATAATTGCTTTTACTGAATTCGTAATGATGATAATTGATTTTTATGATATTATGTGTTTGATTTTTTTTTAATTAATTATGTTAAAAATTTATTTTATTAATTGATATTTTGCATTTTATTTGAATTTAACATAATAAAATAATTAAAAAATTATCGATTATTTATTTGTTTGATTGTGATTAATTTCTACATTTGATAAAAATATATTCCCTAGTTGGTGATTGTAAAGTATATATTTCATAAAGAACAGAGGATATATTTCCATTATTGGTATTGATACATATTTAATCTAAAATATATTTATTATGTCATTTAAAGCAAAATTCAAAGCCGCTGGTATAGAGCGCAACATCTTGGCTGTAGATTTCGGAATGCTACAGGAAACCGACCCAACAGGAAGACCTTCTTCCGTAACCAGAGGCGGTAAAATTCATTTAACCGTTGAGGGAACAGGTGCAACCGATCTTTTCGAGTGGATGACCAATTCATTTGAAAGAAAAGACGGAAGTGTTGTTTTTATCAAAAGAGACAGTGATGCCATACTGAAGGAACTTAAGTTCAAAGAAGCTTATATTGTAAAGTACAAAGAGGATTTCGATTCTACCGGAGAAACTCCATTGACGGAGACCTTTGTACTTTCTGCAAAAGAGATTGAACTGGGTAATGCCAAGCATACCAATGAATGGGTGTAGACCTTTCAAACTTACTTACCAATTAATTTCATCTACCGGTCATTATTTTAATTAATCAGGTTATTATTTTTTTTAACTGATTATAAAAAGATTAATACTCAGAAAAGATGATGAAACAATATTTAACACAATAATAAAAAAATTATGTCATTTAAAGCAAAATTCAAAGTAGCAGGAAAAGAGTTCACTGCGCTTAACGTAAGCTATGGATTATTCCAGGAAACAGATGCAACAGGAAGGCCGTCAACAGTAACAAGAGGCGGTAAAATCGATGTTGTGGTAGAAGGTACTAACTCTACAGAACTTTTCGAGTGGATGACCAATTCATTCGAAAGAAAAGACGGAAGTGTGGTTTTCTACAAAAGAGACAGTGATGCCACTTTGAAGGAATTGAAATTCACGGAAGGGTATCTGGTGAAGCACAAGGAAAACTTCGATTCTACAGGCGAAAATCCATTAACGGAAACTTTCACAATCTCTGCAAGAAAAATTGAAATGGGAAGCGGTGCTTATGAGAATGAGTGGCCAGGTTCTTTGTAAGATTTGATGATAAAATGGGCAATATCGTATTGCCCATTTCTTCTTTTAAATAACAGATATCGTTAAGATAAAGTGATGATTAAATAATAAAACAAAAGCTCTTATTTAGTTCAGAGTTGATTGGCTCATTAATTAATCATTTATAACTAATCATTTATAATTAAAAAAAATATGTCCTTTTTATCCAAGTTAGAATTAGACGGCAATACGTACAATATTTTAGAGTGCAGATACAGTTTTGTTCAGACTACTGACGGTACAGGAAAACCACAGGGAATGCCACAAGGCGGAGAAATTATCATCCGTATCGAAAGTACAGGCAATCCTGAATTGCTAGGCTGGATGCTGGATCATAACCAGACCAAAAACGGGAAAATTACATTTTTCAGGAGGGATGCAATGAGTAAACTTCAGGAACTTAGTTTTGAAAAAGCTTACTGTGTGAAATTTACAGAACACTTCAACTCCGTAAATGCCGAGCCTTTGCAGATTGAAATGCATTTGGTTGCCAAAACCTTCGATGTGAATGGAGCCACACACGTAAAATCGTGGAAAGAATAAGGTCTTCTTTCTGTAAATATAATTTGTAACAACTTTAAAAACACAAATAAGATGTCCAAAAAAATATATTCAGATGATATACTAAATGGTTTCCAGCAAGGCTCAGATGCAATCAATAACGGCAGACTGAACCATCCGGATGATATTAAAAAATATTTTTCTTCCAAAACTTTTAAAGATTTTTTATCCGACATAGACAGTCCGTTGGTGTATTGTACACTCACATTGGATGGGAAACCGTTTCTAGACAAATCGGGATTTTCCTTACAATTGGAACAAAAAACCAATGATCACGATAGTTTTACCGTTACTGTTCCGGATGATGCGCTGGATACTTTTCACGGTTATGTAATGGAAAACTCTAAAAATATTTTAGGGAAAAACATCAGCATTAATCTTCATCGTTTTGGAGAAATAAAAAATATTTTTACAGGAATCATTACCAATATCCGTAACAAAAAAGAAAACGGGTATGGCAAACTATTCATTACCGGTTCTTCGCCAAGTATCCTTTTGGAAAGCGGAAAAGACTGTCAGAGTTTTGAAGATAAAACATTGGAACAAATCATCAATGAAGTTACTTCTGAATATCCTGAATTGGCTAACGTTTTAGTAGAAAACCCCAATACCAAATATTCTCTTCCCTATACGGTACAATATAAAGAATCTGATTATGGTTTTATCAAAAGGCTGGCTGTGAGATATGGTGAATATTTCTATTACAATGGTCAGCAAATAATTTTCGGAAATAAAGTACAGCCAATTATTACTTTGGAAGAAAATATTGATTTAATTGATGTGGAACTGGAAATGAATATTTGTCCGCAGGAATTTACTTATCATACTTATGATGCACAGGCAGGAAGCAAAACTGAAAAATCAGGTTCTTCATCACAGGTACAGTATAAAGAAAATCCTTTTCAGGCGATTGCCATTAATGCTTCAAAAAATGTGTACAAAAAGAATCAGGATATGCTTTTCAACCATACAGGAATCTCGGATATCAGTGATCAGGAACTGAAAGAAGCCGCAAGAAGGGAAAAAGAAAACAGAGAAAGTCTTGTTCAGGTAAAAGGTAAAAGTAAAGACCCCGAACTGAAAATAGGAGGAAGAGCTAAATTGATTGACATCAACGGCAGGGCAATGGAAACTTATCGTATTACAGAAATCACGCATTACCATGACGGGAATACTTATTACAACGAATTTATTGGTATTCCGGATTTATTCAATGCTCCTTATCAGGACAATGAAGCCTTGCCTTTAGGTGAAGAACAACCTGCACGAATTGTTGACAATAACGATCCGATGGGCATGGGTAGAGTCCGTGTTCAGTTTCCGTGGCAGGAAAACAAAGGGCAGAAAACACCGTGGATACGATTGATTCAGCCACACTCTGGAGCAGGAAAAGGTTTTCATTTTATTCCAGAGATTGGTGAGGAAGTATTGGTTGGTTTTGAATCTCAGAATGCAGAGAAACCCTTTGTGATTGGAACACATTATAATGGACGTGAGACGAGTACTTACCACACAAGTGGAAATGATAAGAAGGTTATTCACACGAGATCAGGAACTAAGATTATTCTTAATGATGCTGAAGGAAGTGTTTTTATTGAAGATCCGAGTGGAAATACTTATCTGATGGATGGCGCTGGAAATATTAATGTGAATGCTCCGAAGAATATGAGTTTTACGGCGGGGGAGAATATTTCTATGACAGCGGGAAGGAATATACAAAGCAAAGCCGGAAATAATATTAACAATGAGGCTGAAAAAGGTAATATTCAAAATTCTGCAAAGATTGAAATTACCAATAATGCAGGAAGTACAATAAGTAGCAAGTCTAATAATAACATTATAGATGCTAAAAATGAAGTCCAGATTAGTGGTAGTAGTAAAACTATTATAAAAGGAGGACTTACGGAAGTGAATGGCTCAATAAATAAACTAAAACTACCTTAATATGTCTAAAAGAGTAGCTTTACAAACTGATCCCACTGCTGATGGAACTGTGGTTGTAGTCCCTTCAACTCAAGTAACATTGAACGGATTACCTATTGCAACGCAAGGAAGTAATTTAATTTATAAAGGTAGTCCTACCGATCAACCTTTAGAATTTGTACAAGGAGTTTTAATCAATAACAAACCCCTGACTTTTGTAGGTGCAAAAACTTCTGCCGGATCAACTATTTTAACAGCTAATCAGACAACTGCTACAATAGAAGCAGCTGACGGAAATAATGGTGAGAATAAAGAAGAGCCTAAGAAAATATCCAAAAAAGTTGAGCTAAGGAGTAAATATCCTATGCTGCAAGTACATGAGCTGGCAAAAGAAAGCGCAAAAAGTACTTTTTACCTTTTGATTTCTACATTTTTTCACGGTGAGATTCCAATTATAGCTTACGAAAATCTCTATAATGCTCTTATGGATGATAAAGATGCCATGATGCCACCCATAAAAGTATTAAGTAGTGGGTTATCTGGTGAAAGTAAAGCTAAATACATTAAGGAAGAAAAATGCATCGAAGTTCGGGAAAATACTGTTTTAAAAGCTGTTGAAGGAAATGAAAAAGAAATACAGGAAGCAAGAGCAGAGCTGTTAAAGTCACTTCTTGAAGAATATGGGCACTTTTTGGATGATGCTCTTCGGAATAAATTTTCAACAGTCGGAAAGGATACCCAAAGAGATGAGGGAGCCATTTTTTCATATTACTATACTAATTATAAAATAGAGGATGAAGAAATTGATTTTGCTGTTGCAGTAATAGATGGTGCAGAAACTGAACTTATTATAGATTTGAAATCTATCAAACAAGATTTAGCAGAGACTATACAAAGAGCAGATAAAGATTTTCAAGATGAATTCGGAGAATTCTTTAAAGCAGGAAAAGGAGATGTCAAAATGAAACATTATGGGCATTTTGATTTCGAAGCCAATATGTTTGAAAAAACAGGTATGGATAAATACTGGCTAAATTGGATGTATTTAGGGAATTACATGCGGGATATGAGTCAAATGATTGTACCCACAGTTACTGATTTTTCAGATGAAGAAGATGGTAAGCTGAATGAAATGGATGAAAGAATACGTGAAGAATCTTATAGCTGGGCAGACGCTATTAAACCATCTCGTAAAACATGGACAAAGATTATTGAAGTATTGGCAGCAAGCCATACTATGACAGAGCTAAGAGGAGATCAAGCGGAAGCGGTGGCAGATAAAGCTACCGCATTATTTGAAAAAAAAGAAGAAGTTACCAGCAGAGGAAAAAAAGCTGTAGATTTTGTAAAAGATAAAACTGTAGATATTGGAATGAAGGCTTTTCAGCTTTCATTGGATTATGTAAACTTCATTAAGCATTTCGAAGGATTCGATCAGGAAGAGCTAGGTGTTTATAGACCAGAAGAGCATATAGATAATCCCATTTATGCAGTTACTCTGGATGGAACAAAAGAAGGTTTTTACTGCCCTTCAGATAAGATAAAAGAAGAAGATGTAAAAAAAGATCCACGTATTGATGAGGGACTGGGAATGAGCAAGCATATTCATTTCACAGAAAATGAGGTAAAAATTCATAATGCAAAAGGTTTTGGATCAAAGTATGAAGGAGGTAAGCTTCCTACAGCAACCGAATGTATGAAGCAACGCTTCATTAGTGGAGTTAATAAATTTAAAAATGGATCCAATCCTCATGCTCGTGGAATAGGAATTCGGGATATAGGTGCAGGCTTGCATATCCTTGAAGATTATTTTGCACATACCAATTTTTGTGAAATCTTATTAATAAAACATGGGGTTTCTGTACATCCGTGGGTAGATTTTCAGACATCAGAATTATCTAGTCATAAAGGGATTGGGAGATTTAAGCTTGATTCTAAAAAATATAAAGGTGTTAATAAAGAAGAGAGACCTGAAAAACAAAAGTTAGATCCGACTATTAATCTTACATATTCGGATATTATTCATTTATATAAAGATCTTAATAGTAAAGGAAAGATTACATTATTACCCTCTTTTTGGGTGGATGGTTTTTATTTTACCTATCAGCCGAAAGATGGGAAGAAAAAACTGTATTTGGTTTCCCATTCATCTACTCAAACAGTAGCTATTGAGAATGGTAAAGTAAAAGATGATCCGTTATCCTTAGATTGTTCAGATATAAGAAAAAGACAAGTCTATAGCTTCACTACATTGAGTATCGAAGAGATAGACCAGTACTCTACCCTTAGTTTTCATAATGATAAAAATACTACAAAAGACAATGTTGCGTATATTGCCAATATCCCTGTAGTATCAGGTTATTTTTCGGGAGAAGATACGGCGCATTCTTTACTGGATGCAGCAAAAGGACTTTTCAAGGAAACAGAGATCAACCTGAAAACTGTTGCCATGTATGAAGATGCCAAATACAGCAAAATGCTGAAGCTTGTAGATATGGTAGCTTTCTACGTGCTTACAGATCTTATGCTTACACAGCAGGAAAAAGAAAAAAATGCAAAAGATACCGGGCTGGATTACTCTAAAATAATGGAAGGCTATACCAAATTTATAGAAGTAAGAGGCATTGTAGTTGGCGTTATAGAAAGAGCAAAAGGTGGAGGCGGATGGATGCTTACAGCTGTTGTATGGCTTATAGAAAGTATGGTAAATGCGCTTTATGCAGCTATAATGAAGCTTGTAAATAGCGTAGTTGTCAGTATGCTTGAAGTAGTGAACAATATTCTCTTAGAGAAACAAAACCTGCAGCTGGGGAGAACACTGGGCATAGACCCAAGCCACACACAGCTGGCAAAAGATGAGTTCGATCACCCTCTGCATTCTTTAGCATCAGATCTGGCTTGTGAAGCTGTTTTTAATGTAGGGAAGATTTTATTGCTATTTCTCGAAGATCCGAAGAGCTATAATGGTCTTGAACTATATAATGAAGCCATAAAATATATGCAGCATCCGGCATACTGCGACTGGGCAGACAGTATTGCTACAAAATGGATACAGGAAAATCCCGACCGTATAGAACAGCGGCACAAGATAGATGCCGCTTTCCATATAGCAACTGAAACCGGAAAGTGGATTCTGAAAAAAGTGGAAGACATCAGAAATCTCTATAATTCTATTGTAGAATGGATTAAAGATCTCAGAAATAAATTTGAAGAACTGAAAAAGCTTATTGTTGAGTTTCTAAACGAGGTCGAGCGTTATTTCCAAATGACCAAAAGACAGCTTAAAAAAGCCATAGATGAAATAGGGGAAGAGATTGACCAAAAGATGAAGCAATATCGCAAACAGCTGAACGAAATGAAAGAAGAAGGAGAAAAATATATGCGTGAATTTTGGGATAACCATATTGGGGCTATCACTCCGGAAGATTGTACCAATTTCAATATCTGGGCAACACGGGTAGAGCTAAAAATACAGGAGATTCTTACAGAGATGAAAAAAGAATATCCCTCTGCAGAAGAAGGGAAAGATATTGGCAATATAGAAAATCAGGTTTTGGCGTATCATCAATCTGTGATACAATCTAAAAAAGAATATCTGAATGATGAAAGTGATTTTGCAGGTAAGCTCTATCAATATTGCTTTCAGGACACTCAAGACCAACAGTACAAAAAATTTGGTATCTTAATGGATAATTATTATGCTGTTTTGGAAGATGAAATTAATACCGAAAGGAAATATCTTGCAAAAAGTGCAAAAGATCATTTGGCAAAAGCCAATAATTCTTCCAGATACTCTCTTTTGTTTGATGATGGAGATACAGGTTTGTCTATGGATGATGATCTCTATAAAAAACCTAAAAAGAAAGGCTGGTTTGGTTAAAACAAAGAAAATATGAAAAATATAAAATTATTATTACTGTTGTTTATTGCAATATCTTGCAGAGGACAGGATAAAAAAGAATTAATTCAAAAAAAAATATCAATTTCTACTTTAAAATCATTTTCAAAGCAGAAGGATCGCTTTGAGATCAAAGGATATAAGTTGTTTTACAATGATCATTTATTGAAATCAGACACAGTGCGAAATGTTTTTAAAATTTTAGGAATCCCAAGTTCCATAGACATCGGTACAATGTTTTATAAGAAAATACCAATCACACTTACTCGTAAGGTCGTGTATGATAATCCAGGGAAACCTTACGATCAAAGGAATTATATTGTTGACAAACAAGGAGATACTTTGAAAATAATACGCAAATACAGAATCCATTTTCAACAATACAAAGCAAGATATATTGCTGATAAAAGAGACTCTATGCTAATGCAGATTCCACCATTGGAGGGTTCAGTAAAAGTAAACGGTTTTCTTATTGATAAAAACACGACAATGGATGAGCTTAAACAAAAGCTAAGACCAACCATCAAAAATGCAGACTTTTTTGTTTTAGGAGTAGACACCGTTTCAACTTGGTATTACGGTACAGAAAATGATGAACCTCTGGATAAATTCGATCCGAGAATCAATACCAAGTTCAACAGTTATATTCGCATAGATTATGTTTATACTAATGATAAACTGAATGCAATAGATTATTATTATGATATTCTGGAATAGATACTTGTCTTATTAATTAAAACATATATGAAACGAACACTGATGTTTATGATTTTTCTCTTTATTTCTTCAGTTTTATATTGTCAAGAAAATAAAGTTGAAAAATTTAAAAGGCACTTAAATAAATTTTATACAGAATTAGAGATAGATTATAATAAACAATATGATATTGCTGAAATATTGACATATCACCAAAATACTCTATCTTCTCCTCATTACATCTCTCCTAAATTTGCAATCTATTTATTTACTAAACAAATAAATCAATTTCAATTTAAAAATGAAATATTCTAATATAATAATATTCCCATCAATCTATTCGAAGACTTTGAAATTATAAAAAATAAATTTCCAAATAAAAATTTGGCTTGTGATATCTCAAACTCATTAAGTTTAGCAGAAGGAGTACATTTAAATTTTACTAAATATAATGGTAGAAATTATCTCGTAAATATTTCCATTAATCTTAAGCTACTTTATAATAGAGATGATAACGATTTTGGTATTTTTTTATATGATGGTTTTCCATTGAATGGGGTTTGGTATACGGATAAATTATTTAGAGATTTATTGAATAGATTAAATAATCAGTTAGAAAATAAATTCTCATATGAAAGGACATACACTTACACTACGGACTTTAATGACATAGAGCTGAAAAATTTAGCTATTTTAGAAAACTATTTTCAGGATAAAGAAAAGTTCAAAAGAATTAAAGGAAAAAGATTAAAGAATAGGATAGTTATGGATGCTAACCAAATCCATTTTACAAATCAATTGACATATGATGGGATTGATCACGAATCTAAAATTGAATCAATAATTCCACCATCTGGAAATTAAATATATTTTAACTTCAAACACCTAATAAATAACTGAATTATAACAGCAATAAAAATAAACCCACCATTAAAAATGCAGACTTTTTTGTTTTAGGAGGAGATACCGTTTCAACTTGGTACTAGGAGACAGAAAATGATGAACCTCTGGATAAATTCGATCCGAGAATCAATACAAAGTTCAACGGCTACATTCGTATAGATTATGTTTACAGTAACGATAAGCTGAATGCAATAGATTATTATTATGATATTCTGGAGTAGATAATGAAATATATAAAATTATTAATTCTGTTGCTTGATAGCAATATCCTGCAAAAGACAGGAAAAAAGAGATAGATATTAGATTGTTGCTTTCTAAATCAGATTATTCGTTCAGAGGAAAGGATTATACTATTGTTGAAATAGAAAAAGATACGAATAACATTTTACCAAAATCTGCATACGAATGCATAGAAGGAACTGTTGAACTTCAGCATTGGCAGTTTATAAATAGTAGTTCATATAATTATACCTGTAAGTATTACAGAAATAACAAATTTGAAGAAAATAATTTTGTGAGTAAGAGAAAAATGATCTTTCGTGCTGAGAATTATAATTTTATCACAGTAACTGATATAGATAATGACGGATATGAAGATATATTAATTCTTAACCTTGCAAATTCAATGAGAGATAATGAGATGTATCAATTTTACAGATCGTCTCAAAAAGAAAATAAATTTGTTTTTATTCCTGATTTTTTTAAAGGTTCGGCCTTTTTTGGTTGGGATCAAACGGGCAAATACCTTATTACTGGTATTAGTGACACAAAGGAGAGAGTTCTATATAAAAATAAAGTTGTTGAAGGTAAATTGAATGTCGTTGATAAATGTACAGAATATGCAGTATCAGATAAACAGTGTTGGTAGTATTTTATCAGAAATGTAAAAAAGATGGTTTGAGAAAATATTTAAATGAAAATATCTTGGATCAAGGCTTTGATACTTACTATTGATGTATAGGACAATTTTGCATTGTTAAAAAATCAATACTGCTGACAACAGGCAAAAACCAGGAAATGTTCCATCTGAAAACAGAGAGGCTAAGTTTGTGAATTCTGACAGATTAATATGCCGGAAGTCTTAGTGCGGTTGGTGTACATTTCTCTGCGAATTTAGAGGATAAAAATGCAACTTTACTGATGATGATGAAAATAAAGAAAATGTCGTTTCATTGAGGAAAGGAGAAATGTTGGAATATAATTGTAAAAAGTCTAAGAAATATCAATGACATAATGATTGTAGAAAAAATACCAATTACTGCCCACGATTCAATAAAAACCGTAGATTTTTATTTGCTAAATTTTCTAACCACCACTTGTGTATTCTTTGTATTACAAAACATTATTCTGTAATAAATTTTGTGATATTCCTTGAATTAATTGTATTAAGTTAAGGAAAAATCAAAATATCTAAAAATTAATATTTTTTTCTATAAAATGTAAAATTGAATATTCACAGCAAATTTCGGTAAAATATTAAGTGTTTAAATTACATTTTTTAACGCTTTTTATCCTTAATTTTTGATTATTTAAAAAAAAATAAGATTAATTTTGAATAATTCTTATCATCATTTACCTGAAGTTATATATTATAAATTTAATATTTTTTAACATCCTAATTCTTTGTTTATTAATAGTTTTAAAATTTACATCATTAAAATAATGATAACCTTATCATATAATTGACATAAATCTTATCATAAAAAATAGATATGTAAAGTGTTGATATATAGTAAGTAATTGAAAATTTATTTTTTTTTATCAATTGTATTTTTATATTTGTGATGTTACGTAAATGTTAACAGGCAAATGAATCCAAATTTCATTCATACTTATTTATCTGTGGACTGTGTAGTCTTTGGTTTTGATTTTGAGAATAAACTTAATATTCTCTTGGTGCAACGTCACGTGGAAGATATTCCTGTAGAACAACAGAAAAAATTGCCAGGCAGCCTTATTTATAGTAATGAGGATGTAGATGATGCAGCAAACCGAGTTCTATTGGAATTGACGGGGATCAAAAAGATGGTTCTGAAGCAATTTAAGTGTTTTGCGGATCCTAATCGTGCGAGCAATCAAAATGATATCAAATGGATGGGAGAAGAGTACAAACATAATATAGACAGAATCATTACTGTAGCTTATCTTTCATTATGCCGTATTGACCATAAAATAAACAGTACAAAATATGATACTGTAGATTGGCATCCCATAGACAAAGTTCCGCAACTGCCATTTGATCACAATAAAATTATAGACGAATCTCTAATAGAAATAAGAAAGTGGATCGATTCTGATTTTTCTATCATCTTTGTGCTCCTGCCAAAAAAATTTACAATCAGACAATTGTATCAGCTATATAACGCTTTGAGTGAGAAGAAAATAGATATTAAGAATTTTCATAAAAAAATCTCCTCATTCAGTTATATCATTCCGTTAGATGAGATAGAAACCAATGTATCACACCGTGCAGCAAGATATTACAAGTTCGATCCGAAAATCTACAAGAAAACTCAAAATAAATTAATCAAATAAAATAAGCCTCAAAATAAAATGTATTTATTAGGATTCGATATCGGCAGTTCATCTGTAAAAGTTTGTCTTATTGAGGCATCCAGTGGCAAAGTCATTGCATCTGATTTTTCTCCTAAAAAAGAGATGAAGATCATTGCAGAACAGCCGGGATGGGCAGAACAAAATCCTTCCGATTGGTGGACTAATCTTAAACTGGCGCATCAGTCTGTAATGTCTCATGCAAATATTGAGCCAGAAGATATCAAGGGAATCGGGATTACTTGGCAGATGCACGGATTGATTTTGGTAGATAAAGATCAGAATGTTCTTCGTCCGTCCATCATCTGGTGTGACAGCCGCGCAGTTCCTTATGGCGAAAAAGCGTTTAAAGAAATTGGCGAAGAAAAATGTTTGTCTCACCTTTTAAACTCACCAGGGAATTTTACAGCTTCCAAACTGGCTTGGGTTAAGGAAAATGAGCCGGAGCTTTTTGATAAGATTGATAAAATAATGTTGCCTGGAGATTACATCGCAATGAAGCTTTCAGGTGAGATTGGGATTACTGTAGAAGGACTTTCCGAAGGGATTTTCTGGGATTTTAAAAACAATTGCATCTCGGAAGATGTTATTAATTATTACGGAATTCCGAAGAGCTTCTTTCCAAAGATTGTTCCAACATTTGGAATTCAGTCTACTGTTTCTTCATCTGCAGCAGAAGAATTAGGATTAAAAGAAGGAACTCCAATTTCGTACAGAGCCGGAGACCAGCCGAATAATGCATTATCGCTTAATGTTTTCAATCCGGGAGAAATTGCTTCCACAGCAGGAACTTCAGGTGTCGTTTACGGCGTTTTGGATCAGTTGGATTATGATAAATTATCAAGAGTTAATACGTTCGCTCACGTCAATCATACTGAGGAGCAGATGAGATTAGGCGTTTTACTTTGCATCAACGGAACAGGAATTCTTAATTCTTGGTTGAAGCACAATTTCGCAACTTCATTATCATCTTATGGCGATATGAATGAACTGGCTTCTCTTTCTCCGATTGGTTCCAAAGGTTTAAGCATTATTCCATTTGGAAACGGTGCCGAAAGGGTTTTAGAAAATAAAGATACAAGATGTTCTATCCACGGAATTAATTTTAATATTCATTCAAAAGGTGATGTTCTTCGCGCTGCACAGGAAGCCATCGTTTTTTCTTATGAATACGGGATGAACATTATGAGAGATATGGGAATGAACATCAATGTCATCCGCGCCGGGAATGCCAATATGTTTTTAAGTTCCATTTTCCGCCAGTCATTGTCGAGTGTGAGCAATGCAACCATTGAACTGTTTGATACAGACGGAGCAGTTGGTGCCGCAAGAGCCGCAGGAATGGGAATCGGTTTTTATGCAGATTCCAAAGAAGCATTTTCTTCGTTAGAAAAAATCACTGTTATAGAACCTGAACACGAAAAAAGAGAACAATACCTGGAAGCCTATGAGAGGTGGAAAGATCATCTTCAAGAAATAATTTAATCCAAAAAAACATACCGAATTTACATTCACTTGCTGGCTCAAAACATCAGCAGGGAAGGGATTCTACAATCAAAATTAAAATTAATAATTAAAAATAAATTAAATAAATATGAACATTTCAAAAGAAACAAAAGCATTTTTTCCAGGGGTAGATCAAATTAGATTTGAAGGTAGAGAGAGTAGAAATCCTTTGACGTTTCGCTATTATGATGCAGACCAGGTTGTGATGGGAAAACCGATGAAAGAATGGATGCGTTTTGCAATGGCTTGGTGGCATACACTATGTGCAGACGGAAGCGATCCATTTGGAGGACCAACTATTCACCATCCTTGGAGCCAGGGAACTGATGCAGTTTCCAGAGCCAAATATAAAATGGACGCCGGATTTGAATTTATGCAAAAGATGGGATTCGGATATTACTGCTTCCACGACATCGATTTGGTAGATCCTGCAGACAACTGGAGAGATTATGAGAAAAATCTTCAAGCAGTTGTTGATTACGCTAAAGAAAAACAATCAGAAACGGGCATCAAATTGCTTTGGGGAACGGCTAACGTTTTCACACACGAAAGATATATGAATGGTGCTTCTACCAATCCAAACTTCGATGTTGTGGCTTGCGCAGGAACTCAGGTGAAGAATTCTATCGATGCAACTATTGCTCTAGGAGGCGAAAATTACGTGTTCTGGGGCGGAAGAGAAGGTTATATGAGCCTTTTGAATACCGATATGAAACGTGAAAAAGAACACCTTGCTCGTTTTCTTACTATGTCTCGTGACTATGCAAGAAGCCAAGGTTTCCAAGGAACTTTCCTTATCGAACCAAAACCAATGGAACCTACAAAGCACCAATACGATTACGATGCAGAAACAGTAATTGGATTCTTGAAAAGCCACGGTTTAGAAAAAGATTTCAAATTAAACCTTGAAGTAAACCACGCTACTTTGGCTGGTCACACTTTCGAGCACGAACTTCAGGCTGCAGTAGATGCAGGAATGTTAGGAAGTATCGATGCGAACAGAGGAGATTACCAAAACGGATGGGATACAGACCAGTTCCCAATCGATTATTTTGAATTAGCTCAGGCTTGGTTGGTGATTCTTCCGAGTGGCGGTTTAGGTTCAGGAGGTGTCAACTTTGATGCGAAAATCCGTCGTAATTCGGTAGATGCAGATGATCTTTTCATTGCTCACGTTGCAGGTATGGATGCTTTCGCAAAAGGACTTTTGGTAGCAGCAGATATTCTAGAGAATTCGGATTACAACAAATTGAGAACAGATAGATATTCATCATTTGATAGCGGAAATGGGAAAGCATTTGAAGAAGGCAGATTGACTTTGCAGGATCTTCAGAAAATTGCTCACCAATCGGGGGAACCTATGCCAAAAAGTGGTAAACAGGAACTTTTCGAAGCGATCGTGAATATGTATATCTAAAATTATATAAGAAAGTTAATCCAATCTCAACGGCGAGACTCAAAACTTTCTTATCAAACTAACTTTAAAAATAATAATTATGAATCTATTTCATTTAAGTAAAACCAATAGAGCGGCATTATTTTTTGCTATGACTCTATTACCATCAGGTCTTGTTTACTCACAGAGTAAAAAAGATACTGTTCAAAAGGAGAAGCAGATTGAGGAGGTTGTTGTTATTGGATATGGAACTCAGAGAAAGGAATCAGTAACAGGGTCTGTTGCTACGGTGAAGGGAGATGCGTTAAGAGAAGTACCATCAGCTAATATCACTCAAGCTTTACAAGGTAGAACTGCGGGTGTGGATATATCACAAACTTCATCAAAACCGGGTGCTTCTATGCAAATTCGTATTAGAGGTGTACGTTCTTTAACTGGAGATAATAATCCGTTAATTGTTTTGGATGGAATTCCATTTGTAGGATCACTTGGCGACATCAGTTCCAGCGATATTAAAAGTATTGATATCCTTAAAGATGCCTCTGCTACAGCTATCTATGGTTCTAGAGGAGCAAATGGTGTAATCTTAGTAACTACTAATAGAGGTGCGAAAGGCCAAAAACCAAGCTTTAGCTATAATTCTTTTACAGGTGTTCAAACCTTGTTTTCAAAGTATCCAATGATGAATGGTCCTAAATATGCCAAATTAAGAACCGATGCTGGTAATATTTATGGACTTGGAACTGACGAGACATTGACCACCAATACAGATTGGCAAAGTTTGTATTATAAACCAGCAATGATCACAAGCCAAGATGTTGGTGTTTCTGGCGGAACCGATGGGGGTAATTACAATGTTGGTTTGTCATACTTTAAACAAGATGCTTTGGTGCCGATTCAGAATTATGAAAGGTTTGCATTGAGAATTGGCTTAGATCAGCAGGTTGGTAAAAACTTTAAATTTGGTTTTACAACCAATACCAATTTTACTATTTCAGAAGGTAATGGTATTGCGGCTGCACCAACTTTGGGTAACTCTCCTTTAGCAAATCCATATAACCCAGACGGAACCTTCAAGAGAACGATCAGCACGGCTTCAAATGTTGACCAAGGTTGGGTATATACCAGAAAAACTGTTCAAAATCTGGGAGATAAATATATAGATGAAAGCAAAGCTTTCGCTTCTTACAATAATATTTATGGAGAAGTAACCTTACCACTTAATGGATTGAAGTACAGATTAAATGTAGGTTTAGATTACCGTACCTCCAATAGCGGAAATTATACTGGTGTGGGAGCTTTCAATGTAAATGCGGCGGCACCTTCGTCAGCTGGACAAGGTAATAATCAGACATACCACTGGGTATTGGAAAATTTATTAACTTATGATAGAACTTTTGGTAAGCATAAAGTGAATGCAGTGGGTCTATACTCGGCTGAGCAAAACAGATATGTAAGTAGTTACATAAGCGCTAGAAATGTACCTGGTGATTTCTTCCAGTACTATAACATTGGACAGTCACCTCAGGCAGATATCACTATTGATCCAAATAATCAAGTCTATCAACAATGGGGGTTAATGTCTTATATGGGGAGAGTGATGTATACATTTGATAATAAATATATGTTAACCGCAACATTACGTGGAGACGGCTCATCTAGATTAGCCCCAGGAAACAAATGGCATACTTATCCGGCACTTTCATTAGGATGGAATGTGACAAACGAATCTTTTATGCAGAATTTCAGCTTTATTAATCTTTTCAAGTTAAGAGCAGGATGGGGACAAACCTCTAATCAGGCTGTCAATCCATATTCAACTTTGGGTGTGCTAACAGTAGTACCATATAACTTTGGTACCACAAATGGAACAGGACTTTACGTTAGTTCTGCGCCTAATCCAAATTTAGGATGGGAATATTCAAAAACACAAAACTATGGAGTTGATTTTGCATTTCTTAATAATAGATTAACTGGGACTGTAGAATATTATAGAACCAAAACAGAAGGACTTCTTCAAGCGGTGGCACTTCCACAATCCAGTGGTCTAGGATCACAAACTGCCAATGTAGGTGTAACAGAAAATAAAGGTTGGGAATTTTCATTGAATGGAAGTATTATACAAAGTGCGGAAGGTTTCAATTGGGATGCTGGAATTAACTGGTATACCAATAAAAATCAAATCTTAAGTCTGGCATCTGGTAGAGATAGAGACGAGGGAAATCTCTGGTTTGTAGGACACAATATTAATGCTTTGTTGGACTATCAAAATATAGGACTTTGGCAGCAAGGTGATCCTTATTTGAATATTCTGGAACCCCAAGCAGGTGCTGCAGTAGGAATGATTAAAGTATTATATACTGGTGGTTATAATGCGGATGGAACACCTATGCGAGCAATAGGAGCAGCTGATAGACAAATTATTGATACGGCGCCAGATTGGCAAGGTGGATTTAATATGAGATTTGCCTATAAAAACTTTGAATTAAGTACTGTAGGTGCTTTCCAACACGGCGGTGTTTTGATCAGTACTTTATATGGTTCTTCAAGTTATCTTAATCGATTGACAGGTAGAGGAGGCAACGTAGATGTGGACTATTGGACTGAAGAAAATCCGAATGTTAGATATCCAAAACCTGGTGGGCTAAGAGATGGTGATAATCCAAAATACGCTTCCACATTAGCACTTTTTGATGCATCATATCTTAAATTGAGAACTATAACTTTAGGATATAATGTAAATAAAGAATTTTTGAAAGATTTGAATTTAAATAGTTTGAGAATTTATTTTACAGTTACAAACCCATTAGTTTTATTCTCACCATACCACAAAGAATCAGGAATGGATCCAGAACCGAACTCCGTGGGAGATCAAAATCAAGCTGTTAACTCAAATTATAAATCGAGACAATTGATTATAGGAACTAATAATCCGGCAACCAGAAACTATTTGATGGGACTTAATTTAACGTTTTAAAAAGAAGGTCATGATAAATTTAAACAAAAAAATAATAATTGGCTCAGTATTTTTATCACTTGCATTCACAGGATGTAATGATATTTTAGAAGAGCAACCAAGATCAAGTTATACTGTAGAGTTTTTCAATACCGAAGATGGTATTAGACAAGGTGTTACATCTCTTTACAGACATATGAGATCGCTTTATGGAAATGGCTATTATATGAGTAACTGCCAAAACGGGACAGACGAATCTACTTGGGGACAAAGTGCTGATGGAAACTTCAAAGACCTTGATATGACAGGTAATGTTGGAAGTATAAACCCAAACACATTTCCTACGAGTATGATATGGGGTTCAGTTTTTCCGTATATCAATAGCGCAAATGGAATTATTGAAAAAGGACCCAATTTTGGTATCGCAGAATCTTTGGTTTCTGAAGCAAGATTTTTCAGAGCTTTTGATTATTTCCTACTAGTTCAGACTTATGGCGGAGTGCCTTTGGATTTAGGTTCGGGAGAGCTGAAATTTAACACGTCTGCGGTAACAACTTCTACAAGAAATACAGTCACAGAAGTCTACACTAAAGCTATTTTTCCAGATCTCTTAAAAGCAATTGATAATCTACCAGTTGCACCAAGAGTAACTGGTGGGGTTACAAAAAATGTAGCAAGACTTTTCTTGGCTAAAGCTTACCTGACATATGGTTGGTGGTTACAAAACCCAAATAGTATTCCAACTTATCCAGAAACGCCAAGAGTTGATCCAAACGGTCAAACTGCACAATGGTACTTTCAACAAGCTTACGATATAGCGATGACAGGAATCACTAATCCTGGTCCTTACTCATTACAACCTACGTTCTATGATGTTAACGTTGGATCTAATGACCGTAATAGCGAGTGTATGCTTTATGCAGATCATACAGCTTCAAGTACTTATTATAACGAAGGTGATCCAACAGGTTTTGGTGCGGCATGGTCGCCAGATAACTTTGCAGCTTGGATGCAGACTTGGAATTATACCAATCTAAAAAGCAGTAAAACGCCAGCTTGGGGAACTAATGACATTGTAAGTTCTGTACAAAGAGCTGCTACACAATCTCTTGGTAGACCTTGGGTACGTATGGCTCCTCCTATTGGGGTTATTAAAAATACTTTTGCCGATAAATCTGTGGATTCTCGTTACGATGGAACATTTGTAAGTGCATACAGAGGAAATTGGGAGAAAGCTGGATTGGGTAATATTACACTTTACAATGCTAATGCATTACCTGTACAACCAGGTGGAGTTATCCTATCTTTCTTAGACGATGATTCTGTGACACCAACTTATCCAACAGGAGCAGGGCAAAACGGCGTTGGAGCAGGAACTTTGCCAGGCAGAGCTGATTATGTTGTTGCACCTAATGGTATTAGTAGAATGGTGTATCCAGGTCTTTGGAAAATTGGAACTTACACTACGCTTGACCCTAATGGTTTAGGATATCCTAACGCAGGTTTAACAAGACCTTTTAATGTTGCTAAATTCTCAGAATTTTATTTCATCGCTGCTGAAGCTGCTGTAAAAGGTGCGACTGGTACAATGTCAGCAAGAGAGTTGATCAATGTGATCCGAGCTAGAGCGGGTAAATGGAAATTTAACAATGCTAAAAATGCTCCTATGGTTGCCGATAATAGTGCTGCAATGGTTGCAGCAACACCATCTGTTATTACAATTGATTATATTTTGGCGGAACGTTCTAGAGAATATTATGGAGAATTTTACAGATGGTATGATCTTGTACGTACTCAAAAATGGGAAGAGTATGCTGCTACTTATCAAATTGGTGGAGTTAATTATGGTGATCATACGCCTCAAACCTTTACTCGTAATATTCAAAAGTTTCATTATCTAAGACCAATTCCTCAAGGTCAGTTGGATAATATGAGCTTAAGTGCAGAAGAAAAAGCAAAATACCAGAACCCTGGTTACAATTAATAATTTTCACATTCATATCAATCAAAACAAAGTAGGTGTAGCCTTTACATCTGCTTTGTTTAATAAATAAAATTAAAAAAAAAGTATGGAAAAAACCTGGCGTTGGTTTGGGAAAAACGATAAAATTAAATTACAGACACTTCGACAAATTGGTGTTGAAGGGGTTGTTTCTGCACTGCACGATATTCCGAACGGAGAAATCTGGAGTCTCGAGGCTGTTAATGATTATAAAAACTATATAGAAAGTCATGGACTTCGTTGGTCTGTAGTTGAAAGCCTTGCCGTGAGCGAGTCTATCAAATACGGAGGCGAAAATAGAGACCAACTGATAGAAAATTATATCAAAAGTCTTGAAAACCTCGGTAAAGCAGGCGTTACAACGGTTTGTTACAACTTTATGCCGGTTCTCGATTGGGCCAGAACAGACCTTTTCCACGAATGGGAAGACGGTTCATCATCTTTATATTTTGATAAGGCCAAATTTGCCTATTTCGAAATTCATATTCTGAAAAGAAACGGAGCCGAAAAAGATTATACACCTGAAATCCTTAAAAAAGTTGAAGAATTAAGAAATACTTTGACAGAAGCCGATAACAATGATTTGATAGATTCGGTCATTGTAAAAACGCAGGGCTTCGTTAATGGAAATATAAAGGAAGGCGATTTAAATCCAGTAGAAAAGTTCAACAATTTATTGGCTCTGTATGACGGAATTGATAAAACTAAACTTCGGGAAAACTTAAAATATTTTCTCGAAAAAATAATGCCGGTTTGCGAAGAATGGAATATCCAGATGTGTGTGCATCCGGACGACCCACCATTTGCTTTGCTTGGTTTGCCAAGAATCGTGACCAACGAAGACGATATCGATTGGTTTTTGAATGCTGTCGATAATCCACACAACGGACTGACATTCTGCGCAGGTTCTCTAAGTGCCAATCTTCAGAACGATGTTCCGAAATTAGCTCAAAAATATGCCCACAGAACTAAATTTGTTCACCTCAGAAGTACCAATGTTTTTGAAAACGGAGATTTTATCGAGGCTCATCATTTAGGCGGAAGAGGAAAATTAATCGAGGTAATCCGGGTATTTGAAAAAGAAAATCCTGATTTACCAATGAGAATCGACCACGGAAGATTGTTAACCGAAGATGTTGACAAAGGCTACAATCCAGGTTATTCTTTCCTTGGAAGAATGTTGGCTTTAGGTCAAATTGAAGGCGTGATGGCAACAGTACAATCAGAATTGCAAAAAGAATAAATCTAAAATTTGCAATCATTTTAAAAAGTAAAAAATGAACGAAATATTCAGCATAAAAGATAAGGTAGCAATCATCACTGGCGCTTCTGGCGTTTTGGGAGGAAGTTTGGCGAAAAGTTTCATCGAAGCCGGAGCAAAAATTGTTGCGGTAGGCAGAAATCAGGAAACTTTGGATTCCCGCGTGAAAGAACTGACCGATTTGGGAGGCGATGCTTTCGCAGTAGAAGCCAATGTAATGAACATCGAAAGTCTTGAAAATGCATCAAAAAAAATCATCGAAAAGTATGGTAGAATAGACATTCTGCTGAATATTGCGGGCGGAAATATTCCCACAGCAATTTTATCTCCTGAACAATCTTTTTTCGATATGAATATGAAGGGATGGGATGAGGTCACTGATCTCAATATCAACGGAACGGTTTATCCAAGTTACGTGTTCGGAAAAGTGATGGCTGAACAGGGAAGCGGCAGCATTGTCAATATTTCATCAATGGCCGCTTATTCTGCGATTACAAGAGTGGCCGGATATTCGGCAGCGAAATCTGCTATTACCAATTTTACTCAGTGGTTAGCTTCTGATTTGGCATTGAAATTTGGTGACAAAATCCGTGTGAACGCTGTTGCTCCAGGATTTTTCATCGGTGACCAAAACCGTGCAATTTTGCTGAATCCTGATGGCTCTTTGACGGATCGAAGCAAAAAAGTGATTGCCAAAACACCAATGCAAAGATTCGGTGAAGTGGAAGAACTGAATGGAGCTGTACAGTTTCTTTGTTCCGATGCCGCAAGTTTTATAACAGGCGCATTATTACCTGTGGATGGCGGTTTTAGCGCATTCAGTGGTGTTTAAATTAAGTATTATTTTCTTTATACAGTAAGCAGGGCCTTAATAAATTTTTCTCATAGTTAAGGTCTTGTTTTTAAAGATTTTCACAAAATAAAAATCAGTTTTTAGATTAAATAATGACTCATTCCATTAAAAATAAAGGAGTTTTCGGAGAATCATTTTTGCTGGAATCGGCAAAGGCAGAAAATCTTTATTTCGGCTTTGCGAAAGAAATGCCGATTATTGATTACCATAATCATCTTGAGCCTGACGTGATTTCAAATAATCAGAATTTCCGTTCTCCAACAGCCATCTGGCTGGATGGCGACCATTACAAATGGCGTGCAATGCGGAATTTCGGAATTGATGAAAAATTCATTTCCGGTAATGCCTCAGACTTAGAAAAATTTAAAAAATGGTCAGAAGTGGTACCCAACACGCTTCGGAATCCATTATTTCACTGGACGCATCTTGAGCTCAAAAATCCTTTTGGAATCAAAGAATATCTTTCGATGAAAAATGCAGAATCTGTTTACAGTCAGATGAATGCAAGTCTTCAGACATCAGAATTTCTGCCGCAATCTATCATCAAAAATTTTAAGATGGAAGCACTTTGCACAACAGACGACCCAGCAGACGATTTGGTATATCATAAAGCTTTGAAAGATAGTAGTTTCGAGACCGCTGTTTTACCTGCTTTTCGTCCGGATGCTTACATTAACATCATCAATACTGAACAATATTTATCTGCAATTAAAAAACTTGAAAAAGTTTCCGGAATTGAAATTAATTCTGCTTCAGATTTGCTAAATGCGCTACAATCAAGAATTAATTATTTTGCAAAAAACGGAGCGAAAGTGGCAGATCACGGCTTCGAATATTTTCCAGATACAACCATTTGGAATCAAAATCTTGAAACCGAATTTTCAGACTTTTTAAAGGGAAACAGACCCAGTTTTTCAAATCCTGAAGCGTTGTGTGGTTACTTGCTGAAAGAACTTTGCAAGATGTACAATGAACAAGGTTGGGCTCAACAGTTTCACGTGGGCGCAACCAGAAATAACAATTCTCAAATGCTGAGCAAAATTGGAATTAATGCTGGTTATGATGCCATTGGCGAACAATATTTTGCACAAAGATTAAGTGTTCTTTTGGATGAATTAAATTCTACCGGACAGCTTACTAAAACGATTATTTACAACCTTAATCCCACTTTTAATGAAGTTTTGGCGACCCTTGCCGGTAATTTTAATGAAAGCGGAATTAAGTCCAAAGTACAGTTTGGTGCAGCCTGGTGGTTTCTCGACCAATTAGACGGAATGAAAAAACAAATGAATACGCTTTCCAACATCGGTCTTATCAGCACTTTTGTCGGAATGTTGACCGATTCCAGAAGCTTGTTGTCATTCTCAAGACACGATTATTTCAGGAGATTGTTGTGCAATATGTTTGGCAGCGAGATGGAAAGAGGATTGCTTCCCAATGACGAAGAATGGATAGGAAAAATCATTCAGGATATCTGTTATCACAACACCAAAAACTATTTTGAATTTTAAAAAATGAATTCCATTTCTAATAAAATATTGTGTTTCGGAGAATTGCTTCTTCATTTTGCACCGGATTCCGAAGGAAACTGGCTGAATGAACAGGCTATGAAAATCTTCCTTGGCGGCGCAGAATATAACGTGGCTTCCGCACTTGCTCAATGGTGTAATCCTGTTAAATTACTTTCAGCTTTACCGGAAAATTTTGTCGGAAATCAATTTGAAATTCAGCTTCAAAATAAAGGAATTGAAGTTTTAGCAGAAAAAAATAACAGCAGAATCGGTACTTTTTATCTTTCATCGGATGGCGATATGCAGAATGCTTCGGTGGTGTATGACCGTTCTCCATCGGTTTTTACACAGTCTGGCTTTTCTCAGTTTAGCTTTGAAGAAATTTTTTCTGAGGTTAAATGGCTTCACATCAGTACAATCACACCAGCTTTAAGCGAAAATGCTTACCAGAAATGTATTGATTTAATGAGTGAAGCTGCAAAGAGAAATATCACGGTTTCTTTGGATTTAAATTACCGCGCAGCGCTTTGGCAAGGAAGAAATCCATCAGAATTAGTCAGAAAGATGATGCCTTTCGTGAATGTGTTGATGGGAAATATCTGGTCGATTCAGCAGTTTTTGGAAATCCCGATTGAATATGAGCTGAGCGGAAATTTTGATGATGAAAATCTTTTAAAGCAAGCCGAAAAATCAGCGTTAGAAATTCAGAAACAATATCCGAATGTAGAATTGATTGCCAACACTTTCCGATTTACAAAAGGCGAAAAAGTGAATTATTATGCGACTTTGTTCACTAACCAACTTTTAGTTTCTGAGCAATATTATTCTGATAGGATTTTGGAAAGAGTAGGAAGTGGCGATTCATTTATGGCAGCATTAATTCACGGAAAAATCAAAGGAAATTCTTCACAGCAGATTTTGGAAGATGCAACAAAAGTGGCCTTCAAAAAACTATTTGTGAAAGGCGACACCATCGACGAATCTATAAACATCGAAAAACTATGAATCCAATCATACAAAAAATAAAGGACCAAAAAATCGTTCCGTTGTTCTACAATGAATCTTTTGAGGCTTCAAAAAGTATAGTAAAAGCCCTTTACGACGGCGGAATCCGAGTGATAGAATACACCAATCGCGGCGCTCAGGCTTTGGAAAATTTCACCAGGCTAAAAGAAATTTCGTCCACGGAATTTCCCGGACTTTTATTAGGAATCGGAACTGTGAAAAATACAAATGAGATGGACGATTATACCAATGCAAAAGCTGATTTCATTATTACACCAGTTATTAGTAGGAAACTTATCAAACATTCGGTAAAGAAAAATGTGCCGCTGATTCCGGGTTGTTTTACGCCTTCTGATGTCAATTTAGCCTTTCAAAACGGACTTCGATTGGTAAAGATTTTCCCGGCAGATGCTTTGGGTAAAAATTATATCAAATCTATTCAGCCCGTTTTCCCTGGAATGAATTTTATGCCGACTGGTGGAATCAATGCTGATATAGTTGACATTAAAGAATGGTTCAAAGGCGGTGCAATAGCCGTTGGATTGGGAAGTTCTTTGGTAAAATCGGATTTAAACGAAGAGAAACTTACCGAAAAAGTAAAAAATTTATTACAACAACTTAATGAAAACTAATGCAGGCTCCTAAAAACCGAAATATCAGATGGTTTATGCTGTCTATGGTCTTTCTCGCAACGACCATCAATTATCTCGACCGTCAGGTAATGGGCTTGCTGAAACCTGTTCTTGAAAAGGAATTCAGTTGGGATGAGAAGGATTACAGCTATATTGTAATGGCTTTTACGACGACTTATGCCATCGGATATCTCGCAATGGGACGTTTTATCGACAGGGTCGGAACTAAAATCGGATATGCCGTTTCTTTGATAGTCTGGAGTTTAGCTTCTATCGGACACGGTTTTGTGAAAAGTACGGTCGGTTTTTTAATCGCAAGAAGTACTTTGGGAATTAGTGAAGCAGGAAATTTCCCAGCAGCAATAAAATCTGTCGCCGAATGGTTTCCGAAAAAAGAACGAGCTTTGGCGACGGGAATTTTTAACTCAGGTGCAACGGTTGGAGCTATTTTAGCACCACTTTTGGTTCCTTTTATTTTAGGACATTATGGCTGGAGACAAACTTTTGTCTGGATTGGTGCATTGGGTCTGTTGTGGATTGTTCTGTGGTGGAGGTTTTACAATATTCCCGAAAAAACTAAAAATCTAAGTCAGGAAGAACTCCAATACATCAATAGCGATCAGGCTGGACAAACTGAAGAACAGTCTAAAGTTCCGCTATCTGACTTATTAAAATATAAAGTAACCTGGGCTTTTGCCATCGGAAAAATCCTTACCGATCCAATCTGGTATTTCTTTATGTTCTGGCTTCCTGCCTATTTTGCTGATGTTTTTAAAATGGATTTAACCAAACCCTCCATTCCACTAATCATTATTTACAGCGGAACAACGATTGGAAGTATCGGCGGTGGTTATCTTTCTTCATTATTAATTAAAAAAGGCTGGGCTATCGGAAGAGCAAGAAGTTTTACAATGTTACTGTTCGCCTTGATGGTCGTTCCGGTAATGTTTTCAAAATATGTCGACAATATGTGGATGATTACGATTATCATTGCTTTGGCAACAGCTGCGCATCAGGGTTGGGGCGCAAATCTGATGACAACGGTCGGAGACAAATTACCCAATAATTATGTGAGTTCGGTCATAGGTTTTGGCGGAATGCTCGGTTCTGCAGCCGGAATTCTTTTCCCACTTTTCATCGGGATTGTTTTGGATACATTCAAAAAAGCAGGGAATATCAACGGCGGTTACAACATCATATTTTTCATTGCCGGCATTTCTTACATTGCGGCGTGGGGAATTATTTGGATGATTAATAGAAATGCAAATGTAAATTCTGTTTCAGAAAAGAAAATTTAAAAATGAACTTCAAATTTTCCATATTAACCTTCTGTCTTTTCCTAAGCGGATTTTCCTTTGCTCAAAAAGGAAGAAAATATAAGCTTTGGTATGACAAACCTGCCAAACAGTGGGTGGAAGCGTTACCGGTTGGAAACGGAAGATTAGCAGCGATGGTTTTTGGCGATCCTTCTCAGGAAAAACTTCAGCTGAACGAAGCGACTTTTTGGTCAGGCGGACCTTCCCGAAACGAAAATCCGGATGGCCCGAAAGTTTTAGATTCAATAAGATATTATTTATTCAATGGCAATTACAAAAGAGCGCAAATCCTAGCCGACAAAGGTTTAACAGCAAAGACTCTTCACGGTTCAGCGTTTCAGAATATTGGTGAGTTAATTCTTGACTTTAAAAATAATAATGATGTTAAAAATTATTACAGAGAATTAGACATAGAAAAAGCAATCACAACAACGACATTTACTTCCAACTTAATCAATTTCAAAAGAGAAGTTTTCGCTTCAATTCCGGATAATGTGCTTGTAATTAGATTAAGTTCAGACAAAAAAAATGCACTGAGTTTCTCTGCCAATTTTAACAGCGAACTCAAAAAAAACAGCAAAGCCATTGATTCCAATACATTGCAAATGGACGGATTGTCTTCAACTGTGGATGGAATTCAGGGTCTGGTTAAATTCAATGCGTTGGCAAAATTCATTACCACAGGCGGAACAACTTCAATTTCAGGAAGTGAAATTTCAGTGAATAATGCCGATGAAGTGATGATTCTAATTTCTATAGCTACCAACTTTACAGATTACAAAACTTTAAATACAGACGAAGTTTCAAAAAGCAAAAAATACATCGAAGCATCAGAACATAAAAGTTTCAATACTTTACTGAAAAGCCATCTGGCTTTTTATCAAAAATATTTCAAAAGAGTTGATTTAGATTTAGGAACTTCCGAAGCTTCAAAAATTCCAACCGATGTTCGGATTAAAAATTTCGCAACCAATTACGACCCGGAGCTTGTGTCGTTATATTATCAGTTTGGTCGTTATCTTTTGATTTCCTCTTCACAACCTGGTGGTCAGCCGGCGAACCTTCAGGGAATCTGGAATAATTCCAACAAACCAGCTTGGGACAGCAAATACACCATCAACATCAACACTGAAATGAACTATTGGCCGGCGGAAAAAACCAACCTTTCCGAGATGCACGAACCGCTGATTCAGATGGTAAAAGACTTAAACGAATCCGGAAAAGAGACGGCAAAAGTAATGTACAACAATCGTGGCTGGGTCGCCCATCACAACACCGATATCTGGAGAATCACAGGCGTCGTAGATTTTGCCAATGCCGGAATGTGGCCAATGGGTGGTGCGTGGCTTTCTCAGCATCTTTGGGAAAAATATCTGTACAGTGGCGACAAAAATTATCTGAAATCCATCTATCCGATTCTAAAATCTGCCGCTCAATTCTATGAAGATTTTCTGATAGAAGAACCGATGCACCATTGGCTGGTCGTAAGTCCGTCAATGTCTCCCGAGAATATTCCAAACGGACATCAGGGAAGTGCTTTGGCAAGCGGAAATACGATGGATAATCAGCTGATGTTTGACCTTTTTACCAAGACAAAGAATGCAGCCGAAATTCTTAATATAGACTCAGATAAAATCCCGGTTTGGAACAATATTATTTCAAAATTACCACCGATGAAAATCGGAAGGTATGGTCAATTGCAGGAATGGGCAGAAGATTTAGACAACCCGAAAGATAATCACAGGCACATTTCGCATCTCTACGGATTGTTTCCGTCCAACCAAATCAATCCTTTCGCAACACCCGAATTGTTGGACGCTTCCAAAACGGTTTTACTGCATCGTGGCGACGTTTCCACAGGCTGGAGTATGGGCTGGAAAGTGAATCTTTGGGCGAAATTATTAGACGGAAATCACGCCAACAAATTAATCAAAGACCAGTTAACTTTGGTAGAAAAAGACGGTTGGGGCAAAAAAGGCGGGACGTATCCCAATCTTTTTGATGCGCATCCGCCGTTCCAGATTGACGGAAATTTTGGCTGTACCTCGGGAATTACCGAGATGCTTTTGCAAACTCAGAACGGGTTTATCGACATTCTTCCCGCACTTCCGGATGAATGGAAAAATGGAAAGATTTCCGGGCTGAAAACCTATGGTGATTTTGAAATCAGCATTGTTTGGGAAAATAATAAAGCGAAAGAAATCACCATAAAATCAAATTTAGGCGGAAACTGCAGAATCAGAATTCCCAACAAAATGGAATTATCAGGAAAAACAAAACTCAAAAAAGCGGAAGGCAAAAACCCGAATCCTTTTTTTGAAACACCAGAAATTAAAAAGCCAATGATTTCCAGTGAAGCCAAATTAAACCTTGTCGAAATCAAAGAATCGGCGATGTATGATTTCCCAACAGAATCAGGAAAAACATACAAACTGAAAATGAAAAACTGATTAATAGGAACGGGCTTTAGCCCGTTTAATAAATGACTCAAACAATTGGCTTTAGCCAAAATTTAAATGATAATTAAAATCCCGAAGGGACGATAAACGAGAATAGGATAAAATCTTACCAAAATAAATGGAAACGAACCCGAAGTGTTAAACGATTAAAAAAATTAAAAATTATATATGAAAAAGATAACAATGAATCTAAATTTCCTAAGAAACAAAACCAGCATTTTTGCTACTCTGGCTCTACTTTCTGTAACCAGTTTGTCGGCCCAGACATTCACCGATTTTCAATATAAAGGAAACGACAAAATATACAACGACAACCCTCTGAAGCCGGACGAATTCTATTCCCCGATTCTTCAGGGCTGTTATCCCGACCCAAGTATCACCAAAAAAGGAGAAGATTATTACTTGGTAAACTCTTCATTTTCGATGTTTCCGGGCGTTCCGATTTTTACCTCTAAAGATTTGGTGAATTGGAAACAGGTTGGGCACGTTCTAGACAGACCTTCTCAGCTAAAAGTTGAAAAAGGTGGTGTTTCTCAGGGAATTTATGCACCGGATATCAAATACAACAAGTACAACGACACATTTTATATGATTACCACGCAGATTGCAGGTGGAGTCGGTAATATGGTCGTAAAAACAAAAGATCCTGCAAAAGGCTGGAGTGAAGTCCAGAAACTGAATTTCGACGGAATCGACCCTGCCATCTTCTTCGATGATGACGGAAAAGCTTACATCGTCCACAACGATGCGCCGCCAAAAGGAACCGAGCAGTATCAGGGTCACCGCGTCATCAAAATGTGGGACTACGATTTGGAAAAAGACCAGGTTATAGCAGGTTCAGACAGAATTATCGTCAACGGAGGTGTAGACCTTTCTCAAAAGCCAATTTGGATTGAAGGTCCGCATTTGTACAAATACAAAGGAAAATATTACCTGATGTGTGCGGAAGGCGGAACCGGAGGCAACCACAGCGAAGTTATTTTTATGGCAGATTCTCCTAAAGGACCATTTGTTCCCGCTAAAAATAATCCTATTCTTACCCAAAGATATTTTCCTAAAGACAGAAAAGAAAAAGTGGACTGGGCAGGTCACGCCGATTTGGTGGAAGGTCCGAACGGACAGTGGTACGGCGTATTTTTAGCCATTCGTCCCAACGAAAAAGGACGTGTAAATCACGGTAGAGAAACCTTCATTCTTCCGGTTGACTGGAGCGGAACGTATCCTGTGTTTCAAAATGGCTTGGTTCCGATGAAACCGAAATTGAAAATGCCACAAGGTGTTCAGAATCAAACCGGGCAAACCGGATTCTTCCCGAACGGAAATTTTACCTATAACGATAAATTAACCGATAAAAACCTTGATTTCCGTTGGATTGCAATGCGCGGACCTCGTGAAAACTTCATTACGACTACAAAAACGGGTGTTAAAGTGAACCCGATGGAAACGAATATCAAAGCGTTGGCTCCGATTTCATCTTTGTTCCACAGATTACAGCACGAAGATTTTGAGACATCTGTAACCCTTGATTTTAAACCTAAATCTGAAAAAGAATTAGCCGGAATCACGCTCTACCAAAGCGAAACGTTCAATTATGTTTTCGGAGTTACGAAGAAAGACAAAGACTTCTATATCGTTTTAGAAAGAACTGAAAAAGGAAGTTCAAAACTCATTGCCAGCGAGAAAATTTCATTAGGTAAGACTATCAAATTCCAAGCTGTTGGCGAAAAAGATAACATTAGCTTCAATTATTCTTTGGACGGCAAAAATTTCAAAAATCTTGGTGGTCCAGTTTCAGGAGATATCCTTTCAACCGATGTTGCAGGCGGTTTCACAGGAAGTTTGATTGGCTTGTACAGCACTTTGTCAAACGATATTGTGCCGAATTAATGATAATCTTTGTCATTCTGACCGAAACGAAGTGTAGTGAAGAATCTCCACTTAAATAAAGATTCCTCCTGTCGTCGGAATGACAATTTTAAAGAACCAAACCAAAATATCAAAACCGTGAAAATTAATCAACCATTTTATATAGTTTCTTTTTTGGGATGTATCGGGCTGAATCTTCTTTCAGCCCAGGTAAATCCTGTAAAAAAACAGGAGACAACGGCATTCAGAAACCCAATTATCTGGGCGGATGCACCGGATTTGTCAATCACACGAAGCGGCGACGATTTTTACCTGATAAGCACCACTATGCACCTGATGCCGGGCGCTCCGGTAATGCATTCCAAAGATTTGGTCCATTGGGAAATGTCGAGCTATGTTTTTGATACACTAAATGATAATTCAAAATACGATTTGATAGACGGAAGCGTTTACGGACGTGGGCAATGGGCGTCGTCCATTCGTTATCACAAAGGAAAATATTACGTTCTGTTTTCCCCGAATGATGAGCCTTTCAAATCCTATTTTTATGTTACCGACAATCCTGAAAAAGGCAATTGGAAGCTCATCACGAGAACCAGACATTTTCACGATGCATCTTTGCTTTTTGATGATGATGATAGAGTTTACGTTTTTACTTCCAACAAAGTTTTTGAGCTGAGTCCGGATTTTAAAACCATTATCGGAAATCAGGCTGGAACGGAAGTTTTTCAGAAAGATGAATCGGAAACCGGACTTTTGGAAGGTAACCAAATCATTAAAAAAGACGGAAAATATTATATGATGATGATTTCCTGGCCAAGAGGCGGAAAACGTCGTCAGGAAGTGTACAGAGCTGATAAAGTTACCGGACCTTATGAGAAAAAAGTTATTCTTGAAGACAATTTTCTTGGATTTTCCTATGCCGGACAAGGTGCTTTGATTGACGATAAAAACGGAAATTGGTATTCACTGATTTTCCAGGACAGAAATGGAGTAGGAAGGGTGCCTATTTTGCTCCCTGTGAAATGGGAAAATGACTGGCCAATTTTGGGTGGCAACGGAAAAGTGCCATTGACGGGTGAAATTCCGCTTCCGCCTTTTAAACCAAAAAATCATTTGGTAGAAAGTGATGAATTCTCAGATAAAAAGATGAAAATCCAGTGGCAGTGGAATCATAATCCTGTCAATTCTGCCTGGTCATTGTCCGACAGAAAAGGCTTTTTAAGGTTAAAAACCAATAGAGTCGTCGATAATCTATACCTCGCTCCTAATACGTTGACTCAAAGAATGGAAGGTCCAAAATCCAGCGGCATAGTAGCTTTGGATGTCAAAGGGATGAAAGACGGAGATGTTGCAGGTTTCAGTGCTTTCAACGGTGATTCCGGGATTTTGTCTGTGGTAGTGGAAAATGGTAAAAAGTTTATTGTCTTTTCAACCAATGAAGTCAGTTTAGATAATAAAACTAAGGCGGTTACAGGTGTTAAAAAAGATGAAAAAAAGAGAATCCCATTAAACTCGGACAAAGTTTATTTTAAAATTGATGCCGATTTTAATCTCGGAAAAGATTTGGCCGATTTTTATTACAGCACCGACCAAAAAAACTGGACCGAAATGGCAAAAGATTACAAAATGATTTTCGATTACCGGAGATTTTTTATGGGTTCAAAGTTTGCGATTTTCAATTATGCAACCAAAAATCTGGGAGGTTTTGTAGATATTGATTTTTTCAGAGTGAATATAAGTTCGGAATAATTAGAGTTGAATAATTTGGGCAGCTTTATCCGCCTTCCGCTCTCAATCTTTTTTGCAGATGATTTCAGATTAAATAGAACTAGAGTACAAGCAAAAAAGGATTTCCGCTCAAGTCGGGCTGCGAGAGATTCACTGTCTAGAAAAAATGAAAATTATTGCTTCGTAGAAGCAAACTGTTAGTAGCAAAACATTGTACCATCAAAATCAAAGCCTCGTAGAGACGACCTGTTAATTACGGCAATGATAATTAACATTAAAAATGTAAAAAAGATAAAACCCTTGTCGGTCTTATTTTTTTGTCTAAATTAATAAGTGTAAAAATTACAAATAAAAATTTATGAAAAATTCCCTGATATTCACTGTCACTTTTCTATTGTATGGTCTGTTTGTTTCTGCGCAAAATACTGACAGACAGGCGCCGCAAGGTTTTGATGTGGAAAGAAAAGATATTCCGCACGGAAAAATCGATACCATTCAATATGCTTCAAAAACGGTCGGAACTACAAGGAAAGCATTGGTTTACACACCGCCGGGATTCAAAAAAGGGGAAAAATATCCTGTCCTCTATCTTCTTCACGGCATTGGCGGAGATGAAAAAGAATGGTTCAACCAAGGGAAGCCGAATGTTATCTTGGATAATCTCTATGCACAGGGAAAGCTGCAGCCGATGATTGTCGTTTTGCCGAACGGTCGAGCGATGAAAGATGACAGAGCAACAGGAAATATAATGGCTCCTGATAAAGTAGAAGCCTTCGCAACTTTTGAAAAAGATTTGCTGAATGACCTGATTCCATTTGTAGAAAAAAAATATCCTGTCAAAAAAGACCGTGAAAACCGGGCTTTAGCCGGTTTGTCGATGGGAGGCGGACAAACACAGAATTTTGCTTTCGGCAACATCGATAAATTTGCGTGGCTGGGTGCATTTTCTTCAGCACCCAATACAAAAGAACCGACTCAGCTTTTACCGAATCCACAGGAAGCACTGAAAATGAAACTTATATTTATTTCCTGTGGCGATGCAGACGGATTGATGCCTTTCAGCAAAAGAACCAGCGATTATCTGAAAAAAAATAAAATCCCGCATATTTTCTACATCGAACCTGGCGGTCACGATTTCAAGGTTTGGAAAAATGATTTATACATATTTTCACAGCTCTTATTTAAGCCTGTTGATAAAACTAAATTTGATGCATTTACCGTTTTGGGAACGCCTGCAGCAACCAATATCAGGAATGCGCAGTATCCTCAAATCCTTCCCGATGGAAGAGTGATGTTCAAGGTAAAAGCGCCGGAAGCACAAAAAGTTCAAATCGATTTAGGAAAAAAATATGACCTGAAAAAAGACGCAGATGGCTTCTGGACGGGCACGACGGATGCACAGAGCGGAAGTTTCCACTATTATTCTTTGCTGATTGATGGCGTTGCAGTTGCAGACCCGTCCAGCGAAACATTCTATGGAATGGGAAGATACGCCAGCGGAATCAATATTCCTTTTGATGGCGATGATTTTTATGCTTTAAAAGACGTTCCGCACGGTGATATTCGCATCAAAAATTTCTATTCCAAAGTGACCAATTCTTGGAGAAGAGTTTTCATTTATACGCCACCGGGTTACGACCAAAATACTTCCGAATCTTATCCTGCACTGTATATTTTACACGGCGGAGGGGAAGATGAAAGCGGTTGGGCGAATCAGGGTAAAACCAATTTGATTTTGGATAATCTGATTGCGGAAGGTAAAGCTAAAAAGATGGTTATCATTATGCCGGATGCCAATATCGGACAAGGCGGACTCCGAAATTTTGGTGAACGCAATCTCCAGATGTTTGAAAGAGAACTGAAAGAATCCATCATCCCATTTGCTGAATCTAATTACAGAATAAAAAAAGGTAAAGAAAACCGCGCTTTGGCCGGACTTTCAATGGGTGGGATTTATACATTGTATGCCGGGATTCAGAATTCTGATATGTTCTCAAGCTTAGGTGTTTTCAGTTCTGGATATATGTTGCCGATGCTTCAGGACGTTGCCAATAAACAGTACAAATTTTTAGATGAAAATAAATCTGCCTTTTCATCCAATGTTAAAAATTTTTGGATTTCAATGGGCGGAAAAGACGATATCGCTTACGAAAACGGTCAGAAAATGCTGAAAGAACTGGATAAAATCGGAATTAAATATTCGTACAGAGATTATCCTGGAGGTCACAGCTGGCCCGTTTGGAGAGACAGTCTGCATCAGTTTGCACAGGAGCTTTTTAAATAAACATTAAATATAAAAATAGAGATTTGTCTTATTTGCTTAATAAAAATAAACTTGTTTGTTCTTGAAAAAGCATTAAGTATTCTTAGAATGATTTGCTAAAATTCTTGTCTGATAAAAATAGAATATAATAAAACAGGTCGCTCTTACAGAGCTTTTAATTCTGAAAATATTGTTTTCTATTAACGGTTCGCTCCAAAGGAGCTGTATTTAGTCCCAGCGGGACTTTCTGATAGTAGAAAAAACAAAGTAAAAAAAACAAAGCTCTGGAGGAGCGACCTGTTGATTTATACTATTAATATTCATAAAGAAAATTGATAAATCAGGCTTAATTTCTTAATGTTCTAATCCAAAATCAATCCACCAATGAAATTCAACAGAATAAAAATCAAAACACTTATTATCACGGTCGTTATTGTATCGGGAAATATTGTTGCGCAATCTTATCAGAAGACAGATTCAGGATTGAAGTTTTCTAATGATAATATGAATGTTGAAGTAAAATTGTATGGAGAAAATACGATTAGAATTACTAAATATCCCGCTGGAAAATCATTTGTCAAAAATAGCTTATCGGTCATTAAACAGGAACAGAAAACTAAATTTTCAGTTTCAGAAAACAATCATATTATTTCATTAAAAATAAATGATTTAAATATTTTCATTGATGCTAAAAATGGCACGATTACTTACAAATCAACTTCAGGAAAAGAATTGTTGAAAGAAACCGGAAGCGATTTCAAACCTTTTAATGATGCAGAAAACCCGACTTATTCGGTGACACAGTCTTTTCAGCTGGAAAAAGACGAACCCATCTACGGCTTAGGAATTTTACAGAATGGTAAAATGTCCCAGCGAAATACGGATGTAAAAATGATTCAGAATAACACTTGGGATTTTGTGCCGTTTTTTCAGTCTGTAAAAGGTTATGGCGTTTTCTGGGATAACTATTCTCCGACTCAATTTACCGATAAACCAGACAAAACATCATTCTCATCGGAAGTTGGGGAAGGTGTTGATTATTATTTTATCTACGGAAAAAATGCGGATGGCGTAGTCGCCGGAATGCGAAATCTTACGGGAAAAGTGCCGATGATTCCTTTGTGGACTTATGGTTATTGGCAAAGCAAAGAACGCTACAAAAGTCAGGATGAACTGGTAGATGTAGTGAAAAAATACAGGGAATTAAAAGTACCTCTTGACGGAATCATTCAGGATTGGCAATATTGGGGCAACAATTACCAATGGAATGCGATGGATTTCATCAGCCCTGATTTTCCTGATGCCAGAAAAATGATTCAGGATATTCACGATATGAATGCGCATCTTTCGGTTTCCATCTGGTCGTCTTTCGGACCGATGACCAATCAGTACCGTGAAATGGATAAAAAAGGAATGCTGTTCAATTTCAAAACTTGGCCGGAATCTGGCCGGGAAGTCTGGCCTCCCGATATGAACTATCCTTCCGGAGTCCGTGTTTACGATGCTTACAATCCCGAAGCCAGAAATATTTACTGGAAATATTTGAACAAAGGTGTTTTCAGCCTGGGTGTCGATACCTGGTGGATGGATTCTACGGAACCCGACCATCTCAGCCAAAAACCGGAAGATTTAGATACCAAAACCTATCTTGGTTCATTCCGAAAAGTGAGAAATGCATATCCGCTGATGACAGTTGGCGGAGTGTATGATCATCAACGTGAAACAACCAGTGACAAAAGGGTTTTTATTTTAACAAGGTCAGCTTTTGCGGGACAGCAGAGATACGCAGCAAATACGTGGTCGGGCGATGTCAACTCATCGTGGGAATCTTTGCGCAATCAGGTTCCGGCAGGTTTAAATTTCAGCCTGACTGGAAATCCGAATTTTAATTCTGATATCGGAGGTTTCTTTGCCGGTGTTTATAAAAGAAATGGAGGCACCAAAAATCCGATGTTTCAGGAATTGTATATTCGTTGGTTGCAATACGGCACTTTCACGCCAATGATGCGTTCGCACGGAACCGATGTTCCCAGGGAAATTTATCAATTCGGGAAAAAAGGTGATGTGGTTTATGATATTATCGAGAAATTCATCAGGTTGCGTTACAGTATGTTGCCGTACATTTATTCGACCTCGTGGGATGTTTCTAAAAATAATTCGAGTTTTTTGAGAGCACTTTCGATGGATTTTTCATCAGACCAAAAAAACTGGGACATTAATAATGAATACCTTTTCGGTAAATCATTCTTAGTAGCACCAATTCTCAATCCTCAATACACACTTGAAAAATTCATTAAAACCGATGAAAATGAAGGCTGGAATAAAACTGATGCTACCAAAAAAGAAAATTCGCTTTCCAATATAGATTTTATACAAAATAAAACCGTTAAAGTTTACCTTCCTGCAGGTTCAGACTGGTTTGATTTCTGGACGAATGAAAAACACAAAGGCGGTCAGGAAATTGAAAAATCCGTTACCCTCGAGAGCATTCCATTATACGTGAAAGCGGGAAGTATTATTCCGTTCGGCCCAGATGTTCAATATGCTACGGAGAAAAAATGGGATAATCTTACCGTGAAAATCTATCCGGGAACTGACGCAGATTTCGTCTTGTACGAAGATGAATTCGATAATTACAACTATGAAAAAGGAGACTATACTGAAATCCCTTTCCACTGGAACGAAAAATCAAGAACCTTAACGATAGATTCCCGAAAAGGAAATTTTAAAGGAATGATGGATAAACGGACTTTCAATGTAATGCTTCCTGATGGTCAAAAGAAATCGGTGAGTTATTCAGGAAAGAAAGTGAATGTCAATTTTAAATAATCTTAAAATATTTAATTATGAAATTTGTAAGTTTAATAACGATTTTAGGATTTTTTCAGATTTCCTTAGCTCAAAATCCCATCATTCAGACGAAATTTACCGCCGACCCTGCGCCAATGGTTCATAATGATACGGTTTTTCTGTACACAAGCCACGATGAAGACGATGCTTTCGGATTCAAAATGAAAGACTGGTTACTATACACTTCCACAGATATGGTCAATTGGACAGACCACGGTGTCGTGGCTTCGCTCAAGGATTTTAAATGGGTAAATACCGATAACGGTGCCTGGGCGCCACAGGTTGTTGAAAGAAAAGGGAAATTCTATATGTATTGTCCAATGCCCAACAATATGGGTATTGGTGTTTTGGTGGCGGACAGTCCGTATGGTCCTTTCACCGATCCTATCGGCAAGCCTTTGATCAAAAATTCTCTGGATGACATCGATCCCACAGTTTTAATTGACGACGACGGGCAGGCTTATCTGTACTGGGGAAATCCGAATCTTTGGTATGCTAAACTCAACGAAGATATGATATCTCTTGCCGGCCCAATTACCAAAGACCCTTCGTTTGCGAAGGTCAAAGACCAGCCAGATCCTTTCAAATATCAGGAGGGACCTTGGGCGTGGAAAAGAAACGGAATCTACTATATGGCTTATGCTTCTAAATGTTGTCCGGAAGGGATTGGTTATGCAATGGCAAAATCACCTACAGGTCCTTGGAATTATGGAGGCGTGGTAATGGATGGCGACCAGAGATCCAGCGGAAATCATCCCGCTATCATAGATTTCAAAGGCAAATCTTATGTTTTCGGATTCAATCATATGCTTAGAATGCAGACGATGAGCAAACATTACGAACGTAGGTCTGTTAGTGTCACAGAAATTACCTACAATGCAGATGGAACCATTCAGAAGCTTCCTTTCTGGACTACGGATGGTGCAAAAAGAGTGGGTACCCTGGACCCTTATAAAAAAGTTGAAGCAGAAACTATGGCTTATAGCGAAGGTCTGAAAACAGAAATGGTCACAGAATGGGAACGCAATCAACCCTATAACAGAGGTGAAAAAATCACAGACCGTGTCATCGTTACCTCAATTAATAATGGTGATTATATTAAAATCCAAGGGGTAGATTTTTCCAAAGGCGTAAAATCTTTGGACGTGAATGTCGCTTCTCTCTATGGAGGAAAAATAGAAGTGCGTTCAGATGCTCTTAATGGGCCATTGCTGGGAGTTGTTAACGTTATAGGAAAAGGAGAGGGCGACTTATATAAAACCATTAATACACCTCTGAAAAGTGTAAAAGGAATCCACGATTTATATTTTGTTTTTAAAGGTGAAAAAGACCTTTTCTATTTTGATTGGTGGAAATTTAATTAAATCCAAATTTTTAATAATGTTGAAGACTAAACTACTTTTAATTGCTGTAACATTTCTATTGTCGGGAAATATTTCCAAGGCGCAGTCAACCGTTTGGTTAGACCAGTTGGATTTAAGCGTGGCAACACAGGGACACGGAAAACCCGGCATCAATACTTCGGTGGACGGAAAACCTATAACCATTGCCGGCGAAGTTTTCAAAAGAGGTTTTGGAACACACGCCGAAAGTTCTTTGTTGATTAAATTAAATGGCAAAGCAAAAAGCTTTTCCGCAATGGTGGGACTGGATGACGAAATGAAAGGTCAAAATCCCGCAGTTGAATTTGAAATTTATGGCGATAACAAAAAACTGTGGTCCAGCGGAATAATGAAATTAGGCGATAAAGCAAAGCCTGTTTCCGTTTCGTTGGAAGGTGTAAAACAGTTAGAATTAGTCGTAACAGACGGCGGAAACGGACCGTATTATGACCACGCCGATTGGGCAGATGCTAAATTTAAAACTTCAGATGGTGCAAAACTGATAACATTTAATCCGATTTCATCAGTACCTTATATTTTGACACCAAAACCTGCGGCAACGCCAAAAATTAATTCAGCAGGTGTTTATGGCGTTCGTCCCGGCTCACCTTTTTTGTTCAGGGTTGCAGCAACAGGTGAAAGGCCAATGACTTTTACGGCAAAAAATCTTCCGAAAGGTTTAACAATAGATTCACAAACTGGAATCATCACCGGAAAAATAGATACGAAAGGAACCTATGAAGTCCTTTTATCCGCTAAAAATGCTAAAGGCTCAGTTTCAAAAAAGTTAAGAATCGAAAGCGGTGACAAAATAGCTTTAACACCCACAATGGGATGGAACAGCTGGAACTGTTTCGGGCACGAAGTTTCTGCCGATAAAGTAAAACGCGCTGCCGATGCTTTGGTTAAAACAGGGCTTATAAACCACGGCTGGAATTATATCAATATTGATGATTCCTGGCAATACAACAGAGACGGAAAAGACCCGTCTTTCAAAGGGAAAATGCGTGACGATAACGGTTATATTCTGACCAATTCCAAATTTCCGAATATGAAGGAATTAACCGATTACTTTCATTCAAAAGGTCTGAAAGCAGGAATTTATTCCTCTCCTGGACCTTGGACGTGTGGCGGTTGCGCAGGAAGCTACGGCTACGAAAAGCAGGATGCCGAAAGCTACGCCAAATGGGGAATCGATTATCTGAAATACGACTGGTGCAGTTACGGCGGCGTGATTGACGGTTTGCCTGATAACGACCCAAACAAAGTTTCTTCACTCAATTTTAAGGGTGGAGGAGATTTGGATAAAGGCGTGAAACCATTTAAACTGATGGGCGATTTATTAAAAAATCAGCCTCGTGATATTGTGTATAATCTTTGTCAATACGGAATGGGCGATGTCTGGAAATGGGGAAATGATGCCGATGCACAATCCTGGCGAACAACCAATGACATCACCGATACCTGGGCAAGTGTTAAAAATATTGCTTTGGCTCAGGACAAAGCGGCTTCTTACGCAAAACCCGGCAACTGGAACGACCCGGATATGTTGGTGGTAGGTGTCGTAGGTTGGGGAAATCCGCATCAAAGCCGATTGAAACCGGACGAACAATATTTACATATCAGTCTTTGGAGTATATTTTCAGCACCATTACTGATTGGTTGCGACCTTGAGAAACTGGATGACTTTACTTTAAATCTTTTAACGAATGATGAGGTCATTGCCGTCAATCAGGATGCTCTGGGAAAACAGGGCGTTTGTCTGCAAACGATTGGCGAATTGAAAATTTATGTAAAAGACCTTGAAGATGGCGGAAAAGCGGTGGCTTTTGCCAATTTTGGAAGGGAAAAAGTGAATATGTCTTATAAAGATTTCAAACAGCTCGGGATTTCCGGTCGCCAAACCGTAAGAGATATCTGGAGACAGAAGGATATTGCAAAAATCAATACATCGAATCAGGCATTATCACTGGATATTCCGGCGCACGGGGTGGCTTATTATAAATTAAGTCCGGGCAAATAAAACAGATTCGTTCAGAGAAATCAGAAAAATAAAATGAATACCATCAAAAATCATATCGGCATTAATATATTCTCAAAAGCAATTTTGATGATGATTTTGCTGTATTCTTTTATGACCGTTTCAGCCCGGAATTTAATGGTTGAATCACCCAACGGAAAGATTTCAGTCCAAGTTTTTAATGGAAATAATACTGAAAATGGGAAATGGTTTTTGAAGGTAAATTATTTTAATGATGGTAAAATGACAGAAGCCATCTCGTCAATAGATTTGGGATTGATTCTTTCTGATGGCATTTCTTTTACGGATATGAAATTTTTGAAATCTTCAAAACCGTTATTAATAAAAGAAAATTATACAATGCCTCACGGGAAATCTTCCCGAAGACATAATACGGGAAATGAAGTTGTTTTTACATTCGAAAACAAAGAAAAGAAAAAACTGGATGTGATTATCCGTGTTTATAATGACGGGATTACTTTCAGATATTTGTTGCCAGGAAAGGGAAATTTTACGGTGCAGGATGAATTGACTTCTTATTCTATCAATCAGGAAACTACTCGCTGGACAGAAAAATGGAATCCTGCGAACGAAGGGCTTTATGCTTCAATGGTTGGCGAAAAAATTCAGCAGGAAGAATGGTGTTATCCTGCCTTGTTTCAAACAAAAGATAATAATTGCTGGTTTTTGCTTCACGAATCGGCTGTTGATGGCAGTTACTGCGGGTCTAAACTGAGCAATAAAGAGGATAAAAATAAATATAAAATCACCTTCCCCGACCCCAAAGACGGACGAGGAAAAGGAGAATCACTGCCCAAAATTTCATTGCTCTGGAAATCGCCTTGGAGAGTGATTATCATTGGAAATCTTAATGATATTGTAGCTTCTACGTTAGTTGATGATGTTGCGCCGCCTTCCGTGATAAAAAATACGGATTGGATAAAACCGGGCGCAGTTTCCTGGAATTATTGGTCGAGTAATCACGGAACCAAAGACTTTAAAACAGTTTGCGAATTTGCAGATTTGGCTGTCGCGATGGATTGGCCCTATACTTTACTGGATTGGGAATGGGACTCGATGGGAAATGGCGGAAACCTGGAAGATGCCTTGAAATACATTCATTCTAAAGGAATAAAACCGTTGATGTGGTATAATTCGGGTGGCGACCATACGTGGGTTGCTTCTACCCCGAAAGACAGAATGCTAACTCACGAAAACCGCGTGGCAGAATTTGCTAAGCTCAAAAAATTAGGTGTTGCTGGGGTAAAAGTAGATTTCTTTGAAAGCGAGAAGCAGGATATGATTCAATATTACCTTGATATTTTGGAAGATGCTGCCCAATTTGAAATGATGGTTTATTTCCACGGCTGCCTGGTTCCGAGAGGCTGGTCAAGAACTTATCCGAACCTGATGACTTACGAAGCCGTTCGTGGCGCAGAATGGTATAATAACGGCCCTGAATTTACGGCAACTGCACCTGTTCATAACACCATTCTTCCTTTCACCAGAAATGTAGTCGGTTCTATGGATTACACGCCGGTCACTTTTACCAATTCACAGTTTCCGCATCTGACTTCTTATGGTCACGAGCTGGCTTTAAGTGTGGTATTTGAGTCTGCATTGCAACATTTTGCCGACCGACCGGAAGGTTATTATGAATTGCCGGATGAGCCGAAGAAATTTTTAAGAGAAGTTCCGACCAGTTGGGATGAAATCCGAATATTACAGGGATTTCCGGGAAAAGATGTTGTGATGGCAAGAAGAAAGAACAATGTATGGTATGTGGGAGGAATCAACGGGGAAAATATTGAAAAAAACATCAACATTAAATTTGATTTTTTAGATAAACATAACAAGTACAAATTGAGATTATTCAAAGACGGAAAACACGATAAGCAGCTTGTAACAGATGATTCTGTGATAGAAAGTATAGATTCTGTTGACGTGAAAATTTTAAGAAGAGGCGGTTTTGCGGCAGTAATTTCTCCATTATAAATTAATGAAAATCAAATCAAATTTTAAAATTAAAAAATGAAAAATATAAAAATATTAATAGGTCTTCTTTTTTGCGGGTTGAGTTCTGGTATTTCCGCACAAAATCCCGTAATCCAAACCCATTTTACACCAGACCCTGCACCGATGGTGTACAAAAACAAAATGTATGTCTACACCGGAGACGATATTCCCGGCTATGATTTTTATTATATGACGAAATGGAGAGTGTATTCTTCTGATGATATGGTCAACTGGACCGACCACGGTTCTCCGCTTTCACTGGAATCTTTCAGCTGGGCTCGTGACAGAGCGTGGGCGGCGCAATGCATTGAACGTAACGGCAAATTCTATTGGTACATCTGCGTTCAGACCGTTGATAACAATATGGCGATTGGTGTTGCAGTATCAGACGGTCCGACAGGTCCTTTTAAAGATGCACTCGGAAAACCACTGGTGACGACGGGAACCTGGGATAATATCGACCCGACAGTTTTTATTGATGATGACGGACAAGCCTATTTGTATTGGGGAAACAGTAAATTATTTTATGTGAAGCTCAACAAAGATATGGTTTCCTATGAAGGAAAAATCACCGAAATTCCACAATCGGTGGAAGCTTTTGGCGGATTGAGACGTCCCGGAAGAAGCGATGAGGTTTTGCAGAAACAGGAACAGTTTAAAGATGTTTTTGTGGAAGGACCCTGGTTTTACAAACGCAACAAGCAATATTATATGATGTATGCCGGAATGACCGACCGAACCGAATGTCTGTCATATTCTATAAGCGATTCACCGACCGGACCGTGGAAATATCAGGGAAAAATAATGACTGGTCAGCCTACCAACAGTTTCACCAACCACGGCGGAATTATCGATTTCAAAGGTAAATCCTATCTGTTCTATCACACAGGGTTATTGCCCGGCGCAGGAAGTTACGGAAGGTCAACGTCTATTGAAGAATTCAAATACAATCAGGATGGCAGCATCCCGAAAATTACAATGACCAAAGAGGGCGTAAATCCCGTTGCAACAATCAATCCCTACAAAAGAAACGAAGCGGAAACAATAGCCTGGTCAGAGAAATGCAGCACTTCCGAAAACAAAAAGACAGGTGTTTATGTTTCTGATACCAGAGTGGGAGGTTATATCAAAGTCCGTTCGGTAGATTTTGAAAAAGACGCTTCTGAATTTTCAGCTTCAATTGCTGCAGGTGTTGATGGAGGAATTTTAGAAGTGAGATTAGATAAATTGGACGGAAATAAAATTGCTGAGATTGAAATTCCTAGAACCGGAGGTTGGGAAGAATTTAAAATGTTAACATCAAAAATTTCAGAATCCGTTTCCGGCGTTCACGATGTATATTTTGTCTTTAAAGGTAAAAACATTACAGCCGGAAGAGTGCTTTTCAATTTTGACCACTGGAGTTTTCAGAAAAAATAAATTAAATTCTTTTGTTATAATTAATAGCGTAAGACTTTTATAAGCGTTAGCGGCTTTGTGAACCTAAAGAAAATATTTATAAAAAAACTTTGAGCACTTAGTGTTCAAAACCAAAAAGTTAAATATGAAAAAAACAATACTCAATCTCTGTTTAATAGCATATTCGGGAATATTATTTTCTCAGAATCCCATTATTCAGACCAATTATACGGCAGACCCTGCGCCGATGGTATATAACGACAGGCTTTACGTATACACCACACACGATGAGGATGATTCCACCTGGTTTGTGATGAACGACTGGAAGGTCTATTCCACCAACGATATGGTGAACTGGACCGACCACGGAAGTATTCTGAGTTATAAAGATTTCGACTGGGCAAAACGAGATGCCTGGGCAGCGCAATGCGTGGAAAGAAACGGCAAATTCTTTATGTACGTTCCGATGTGGTCTAAAACCAACAATAAAGGAGCGATTGGTGTTGCAGTGGGTGACAGTCCGTTTGGCCCATTTCACGACCCGCTTGGAAAACCATTGGTTCAGAGTGAATGGGGCGATATTGACCCCACGGTTTTTATTGATGACGACGGTCAAGCCTATATATATTGGGGAAATCCGAAACTTAAAATGGTTAAGCTCAATCAGGATATGATTTCCTATTCCGGCGATATTGTGGAAGTGCCAATGACTGAAGAATCTTTCGGAAAAAGGGATGGAAAAGAAAACCCGGAAAGACCTACAAAATATGAGGAAGGGCCTTGGCTGTACAAAAGAAAAAATCTGTATTATCTGTTCTGGCCGGGCGGTCCGCTTCCTGAATTCATCGGCTATTCTACCAGCAAAAGTGCACAGGGACCTTGGAAATACGGAGGAATCGTAATGCCAACTGAAGGAAAATCTTTCACCAATCATCCCGGAATTGTCGATTTCAGAGGAAAATCCTATTTCTTTTATCACAACGGTGCTTTGCCGGGAGGAAGTGGTTTTACAAGGTCGGTAAGTGTTGAGGAACTTAATTTTAATAAAGACGGTTCTATCTCACCCATCAAAATGACGAATGGAATTACCAAAGCCATTGCAACCGTTAATCCTTATGCTTTTAATCAGGCGGAAATGATTGCCTGGTCTGAAAATGTGAAAGCTTATCAGAACAAAGAAGGAGGCGTCTTTATCAAAGCTAAAAAAAGTGGCGCTTACACCAGTGTGAAAAATGTGGATTTTGGTAAAAAAGGAGTATCAGCATTTTCGGCCAGAGTTGGAACGACACACAACAGCGATGTGACGATGGACGTTCATCTTGACAGTGTAAGCGGACCGGTTATCGCCACGGTAAAAGTTCCATTGACAGGCGGAGACGACCGTTGGGAAACGGTGAAAGCCGAAGTGAAGGAAAAAATTTCCGGTGTTCACGATGTGTATTTTGTATTTAATGGAAAAGCAGCAATAGATATTATGTTTTTCGATTATTGGACTTTTCTTGAAACTCATTAATTATGATTAAACTTTTTTTTAAACTATCACTCGCCTTTAGTATTCTCATTGTGAATACTGTTTTTGCACAGGTTGCAGAAATCTCCAGTCCTGACGGAAAATTGAAACTGAATGTCTTTTCAGAGAATGGAACAGCGCTTTATAATGTTACTTTTCAAGGGAAAACAATGCTTGATAAATCTCCATTGGGCTTAGTCACCAATGAATCTGATTTCTCTAAAAATTTAAAATTCATAGACAGCAAAAAAGATAGGGTTTCCAAAAATTATACCAACGAAAAAATCAAAAAATCACAGGTTAGTTATACGGCTAATACTCTGACAGTCAATTTTACCAATGTAGATAACTTCAATATCGAAATTGAATTTCAGGTGAGCGATAACAATGTCGCATTCAGATATGAGATTCAGCCGATGAAAGACCGTTTGAGCGCAATTGTACAATCGGAAATTACAGGTTACAGATTTCCGTCTCAAACTACAACTTTCCTTTCTCCAATGATGAAGCCGATGACAGGTTTTGCCAGAACCGCTCCAAGCTACGAAAGCGGTTATAAAGCTGGTGCAGAATTAGGAACAAAAGCCGATTATGGTTACGTTTTCCCTGGACTATTTCACGTTGGGAACGACGGCTGGATTTTACTGTCGGAAACAGGAGTGAACAGTTTGTATTGCGCTTCTCATTTGGATACAACGTCAGAAAAAAATCTTTACCAGGTTGCTTATCCGAATATGGCTGAAAATAACGGTTTCGGAAGTACCGGAGCTGCCATTTCACTTCCGGGAAAAACACCTTGGAGAACTATCACGATTGGAGATTCTCTGAAACCGATTGTTGAAACGACGATTCCTTTTGATGTCGTAGAACCGATGTATGAACCCTCACAGAAATATAGTTTTGGTAAATCTACCTGGAGCTGGATTTTGTGGCAAGACAACAGTATGAATTATGAAGACCAGAGTCTCTTTATCGATTTAGCATCAAAACTCGGTTATGAATACATTTTGATTGATGCACTTTGGGACAAAAATATCGGAAAAGAACGAATGAAAGACCTCATTCAATATGCGAAATCCAAAAATGTTGGGGTATTGCTTTGGTACAATTCCAACGGTGCTGCGAATGACGCGCCGATGGGACCGAGAAACAAAATGAGCTCATCTATCGAACGAAAAAAGGAAATGAAATGGCTGAAAGATATCGGTATAAAAGGTCTGAAAGTCGATTTCTTTGGTGGTGACAAGCAGGAAACGATGCGCCTTTACGAAGATATTCTTTCCGATGCCAATGATTTTGGATTAAAAATTATTTTCCACGGAGCTACTTTACCAAGAGGTTGGGAAGTGATGTACCCGAATTATGCAGGAAGCGAAGCTGTTTTAGCTTCGGAAATGCTTTATTTTTCAGAAGACGTCCGCAAGCAGGAAGCTTTTTTTGCGACCCTTCATCCGTTCATCAGAAACACGGTCGGAAGTATGGAGTTTGGCGGAACTTTTCTCAATAAGTATTTAACAAAATCAAACAAGGATAAAAATAAAAGATACACAACAGATGGTTTCCAGTTGGCAACGGCTGTTCTGTTTCAAAATCCGGTTCAGATGTTTGGAATAATGCCGAATAACCTGAGCGACGCACCGAAGTTCCAGCTCGATTTTATGAAAGAAGTTCCGACGCTTTGGGACGAAACAGTGTTCATCGACGGATATCCCGGGAAATATTCGGTGATTGCCAGAAGGCATCAGAATCAATGGTTTGTTGCAGGTGTGAACGCTGAAAATGCTGTTCAGAAGCTTACTTTAAAACTTCCGATGCTTGCCGGAAAGTCGGTTAGGTTCATCAATGATGATTCGAAAGGGGAGACTTCTGAAAAAACAATTACTGTTGGCAAAAACGGAGAACTCAAAATAGAAATTCAATCCAAAGGCGGATTTGTAATTCATTAATATTTCATTTTAACCCGAAAAATAAACCTCAAATGGAACCCAGAAATTTCAAATTCTCAACGGTTTTTAAAATTGTCTTTTTGATGATTGTTCTTAGCCATCAATTGTCTTTCGGGAAAATTAAACTTCCCGACTTGGTAAGTGATAAGATGGTTTTACAACGTGATGTCGAGCTTAAAATTTGGGGTTGGGCAGATGTTGGTGAAAATATTACCATCAAATTCCGGAATGAAACCTACAATACATCACCGGACAAAAACGGAAAATGGTCTGTTCAATTGAAACCACAGAAAGCAGGCGGACCGTTTATGATGGAAATTAACGAAATTACGATTCGGGATATTCTGGTGGGAGACGTCTGGCTCGCTTCCGGGCAGTCCAATATGGAAACGCCTATTGCACGGTTAACAGACCGTTTTCCAGAGATTAATGTTTCTGATTTTAATAAAATCCGGTACTTCAAAGTTCCTACACAGAACACTGTGGAATCTGTCCGGGAAAATATAGCATCCGGCGGAAAATGGTTTACCGGAACCGCTTCGGAAGTGATGAATTGGACGGCCTTTGCGTATTTCTATGCGGTAGAAGCGTATGAACACAGCAAAATTCCGCAGGGAATGCTGGTTTCCAGTTTGGGTGGTTCGTTAATTCAGAGTTGGGTTAGTCAGGAATATCTTAAGAATTTCCCTGATGAAATCATTGATAAACAGGCATTGTCAGCACTCAATTCTTCAAAACTGGACCAGGGAAGAAACCTTTGGAATCAAAAGGATTTTAATGACGGGAATTGGGAAAAGGCAAAAGTTCCCGGAAAATGGAAAGATAATGGAATCCGCGCAAAAGGAACGGTCTGGTTCCGGAAAAACTTTGAACTTCCTGCGTCAATGGATGGGAAATTTGCCCGATTATATCTGGGAGTAATGGTGGACAGTGATTCGGTTTTTGTGAATGGAAAATTCGTAGGCTCTACTTCATACACGTATCCACCAAGGAAATATGATATTCTGGGCGGAATTTTAAAACAGGGAAAAAATACAATTGCCATCCAGCTGACTTCCAATTTCGGAAACGGAGAATTTGTAGCCGATAAACCGTATAAAATTGTAGGAGACGGCGTTACCGTTGATTTGACGGGCGAATGGAAATATAACATCGGAAGAGATACAGGCAAAGATGAAGAATATAAATCGAAACTGAAAAACCTGAGAAGTACGCCTTCCGGATTGTATAACGGGATGATTTATCCGATTCGGGATTACAAAGTCCGGGGAGCTATCTGGTATCAGGGCGAAAGCAATGCCGGTCAATCCGAAGATTATGCAGGTTTGCTGAAAAATCTTATCGAAAATTGGCGGGAAGTATTTCAATGGAATCAGATGCCGTTTTTATTGGTTCAGCTTCCGAATTTTATGGAGAAAACAAACGACCCGAATGCGCCAAGCGGATGGGCTGGAATTCGTGAGGCTCAGTTTAAAACGTCACAGACTGTTCCGTACACGGCAATGAGCGTCAATTATGATATTGGAGAATGGAATGACATTCACCCCCTCAATAAAAAAGATATGGCAAAACGTCTATTCCTGGCTGCACGAAAATTGTTGTATGGTGAAAAATTGGTAAGCGGTGGTCCTGTTTTCAAATCGATGAAGGTGGAAAATTCAGATATCATCCTTTCGTTTGACAATGTTGGAAGCGGTTTGCAAAGTAAAAATGGAAATCTGAGACATTTCGCGATTGCCGGAAGCGACAAAAAATTTGTCTGGGCTGAAGCAAAAATTAAAGGCAACACAATCATTGTAACCAGCAAGGAAATCAAAAATCCGGTTGCCGTGCGATATGCGTGGAGCAATAATCCCGAAGATGCCAACCTGCAAAATAAAGAAGGTTTGCTGGCGTCGCCATTCAGAACGGATGACTGGTAGCGCAATATATATTAAAATAAAATACTCATAAAATATTGATTATGAAGACGATTTTTAACTGTTTTTCTCTTTTGATAACGTTGGTTTTTACAACGATGGTAAAAGCTGCCGACCCTTTTATTTCTTTTACTAAAACGGAAAACTCGGTTGTGTTGAAAGAGCACAATTCAGGTTTGATGCTGTTTTCGGATAGCGATTTGGATAAAGGAATTCTTCGAGCGGTTGCGAATCTTCAATCTGATTTTCAAAAAGTAACAGGTATTCAGCCTACTCTTATTTCCCAAAGTTCCGGAGTGAGCGGGATGCTCATTATTATTGGTGAAGCTGGGAAAAGTAAGACGATTGATGCTTTAATCAAAGCTAAAAAAATTGATGGAAATTCAATCAAAGGAAAGAATGAAAAATTTATCATTCAAAATATCAGCAATCCATTTCCCGGCGTTTCTGAAGCGATTGTGATTGCAGGAAGCGACAAACGCGGAACGATTTACGGAATTTACGAAATGTCGCAGCAGATTGGTGTTTCACCTTGGTATTACTGGGCGGATGTTCCGGTTGAGAAAAAAGAAAATCTATACTTTAAAAAAGGAATTTACACAGACGGAGAACCTGCAGTAGAATATCGTGGAATTTTCCTGAATGATGAAGAACCTTCGCTGGGAGGATGGGCGAGAGCTACTTTTGGAGGAATTAATTCTAAATTTTACGAAAAAGTTTTTGAACTGATTTTACGAATGAAAGGCAATTACATCTGGCCTGCAATGTGGGGAAAAGCGTTTTATGATGATGACGTTTTGAACGGACCTTTAGCCAACGAAATGGGGATTGTGATGGGAACTTCGCACCACGAACCGATGGCTCAGGCTCAAACCGATTGGCATAGATACATCAAGAAAAATAATCTGCCGAACGTCTGGGATTATTCCAAAAATGAGAAAGTTTTGCAGGAATTCTGGAAATTGGGGCTCGAAAGAAGCAAAAATTGGGAAAAATTAGTCACAGTAGGAATGCGTGGCGACGGAGATGAAGCGATGGGAGAGGGAACCAATATCTCATTACTTGAAAAAATAGTGAAAGACCAGCGAAAAATTATTGCTGATGTAACGGGAAAAAAAGCCGAGAAAACGCCGCAGGTTTGGGCTTTGTACAAAGAAGTTCAGGACTATTATGACAAAGGAATGCGCGTTCCGGACGATGTTATTCTGTTGTTCTGTGATGACAACTGGGGAAATGTGAGAAAACTTCCGGACCTTTCAAAACCTTTACACAAAGGTGGTTACGGTATGTATTACCACTTCGATTACGTGGGCGGACCGAGAAATTCAAAATGGATTAATATCAGTCCGATTCAGAGAGTTTGGGAACAGATGAATCTTTCCTACGAACATAAAGTGGATAAGGTTTGGGTCGTCAATGTCGGGGATTTAAAACCGATGGAATTCCCAATCAGCTTTTTCCTAGAAATGGCCTGGAATCCGAAACAATTCAATTCAAAAAATCTTTTGAAATACACTGAAAAATGGGCGGCACAGCAATTTGGTGAAAAATATGCTAAGGAAATTGCAAGAATGATCAACCTTTATTCGAAATACAACCGTCGTGTAACGCCAGAAACATTGGACTGGAAAACTTACAGCCTTCAAAATTATAATGAATTTGAAACGGTTTTAAATGATTACAGGTCTTTGGCATTAGAAGCTTTACGTTTGAAAGAAAAGATTCCGGCAGAATATCAGGATGCTTATTTTCAGCTGGTTTTATATCCGATTGATGCGTGCAGCAACTTGTATGAAATGTATTACGCGGTGGCAAAAAACAAAGAATTGGCAGCTAAAAAAGATGTTGAAGCTAATGTCTATGCGGATAAAGTCAAAGAATGTTTTGATAGAAATGCTTATCTCGACAATCAGTATAACAACGTCATTTCTGGTGGAAAATGGCAGCATATGATGGATCAGATGAGAATCGGTTATAAAACCTGGGCAGACGGAAAAGTAAATATAATGCCTGAAGTTACCCGTGTTTCTGAGTCTGAAGTTCCGAAAGAAAAAGTGTTTCAGGAGAAAAACGGTTATGTTTCCATAGAAGCGGAAAATTTTGCAAGAAATAATAACTCAGACCGAATCCATTGGGAAGTGATTCCTGATTTCGGAAAAACTAAATCCGGTGTAACAACCTTTCCTCAAAATGCTTATCCAAAAGCTGATGAAAATATTTATCTGGAATATGATATGAATTTTGAATCCAAAGGTGAGTTTGAAGTCCAGTTGTTATTAGCCCCAACTTTGAATTTCAATCATAATAAAGGTTTGCGTTATGAGATTTCCTTTGATGGCGGAACCCCGCAGATCGTTAATTTCAATGGTCATTACAAAGGTGAATTGGGAAGATGGCAGTCTGAACATATCATAAAGTCTGCAACGAAACACCAGATTTCTCAACCCGGAAAACATACGCTGCGATTCCGTGTTCTGGAGCCGGGAATCGTGCTGGAAAAAATATTGATCAATACGGGAGGTTTACAGCCTTCTTATCTGGGTGCACCCGAAAGTGAAGTTTCCACAGAAAAATAACTATCCTTTATTTTTAATTATACTAAAAGTTAAAATAAGTAACCACTCAAAGACAATTCTTTGAGTGGTTTTTTTGATTTGTATTCTTTATAATTTAATTTTTAATTTTTGAAGACTATTTCGGTGAATTTGAAATTGATTTTCAGGATTAGATTTAGACTTAAATCAATGTAAATATGATGTTTTTTTGTGATATTTAAGGATTAATATTGTTTTTTTTAATTTGTTAATGTAAATACTTATCATAATGTAATATTACATAGCGAATACACTTTAAAATTTTCATTTTTAGAATATGCTTTTAAATCTACATTTCAATGTTACGTAATCATCAACGCAATGATAACATAATCATATTTAATCTAATTTTAAATTATTCTATTAAATAATAATTTCTAAAAATATTGTGAATTTTAGGGACTCTAGTATTGTTTTATTATGTTATTTATTATATTAGTGTTGAAATAACACTTAATTGTTTAGTTAATATATGGAAGCAAAAAATTTACTTTTCCGATAATCCGGATAGGATTAAACAAAACTAAAAATCAGTTCGAAATTTCTTTTTAACTGTTTTACGAAAATTTTTCATTCCCTACAAAGATGCTATTCAAAAAAGCATCCGGACATTCTTATGCCTTATCTGAAAAAAACAAAATTCAAAAACTATTGTAAAAATCTTAAGCTATGAAAAAAACTATTTTAAAATCACTTGGCCAACTTGCCTTTATCGCGATGGCATTTTTAAGTTTTCTGGCAAATGCCCAAACACCGAAAGTCCGAATAGACAATACGCCACGGCAAAAAATTACTGGTTATGGTGGCTTCGTGTGTAGCCCGCAGTTTGCTTACGATCATATGACGCCTGCAGAAATCGAAAAAATGTGGGGAACAAACAGCGAAGCAGGTTACAATATTATGCGACTTTATATTCCCACAACCAGAGAGAATTGGAACTTGGCTCTCGCCACTGCACAAAAAGCAAAATCTCTAGGTCTGATTATTTTTGCAAGTCCGTGGTCGCCACCTGCAGAATGGAAAACCAACGGAAATGATGCTGGAACATACAATGGTGTAGAAGGTTTTCTAAAACCTGAGCATTATGGAGATTTTGCAAATTACCTGAATGATTTTGTTCTTTATCTTAGGAATAATGGTGTTGAGCTCGAAGGTATCTCTCTGCAAAATGAGCCTGATTATGTAGTAGAATATACAGGATGCACTTGGACAACTACTCAAATGACCAATTTTCTGAAGAATTATTCAGATGTTATTAGTTGTAAGATTATTGCGCCGGAAACTGTGGGATTGTCAAACAATTTTGCTAATGCACTTCTTGCCACAGATGTATTGCCGAAGTTTGAAATCTACGCTGGACATCAATATGGAGGAATAGGTTCTGCGTACAAAGGTTTCCTTAATACAAACAAAGAAATCTGGATGACAGAGTTTCTGATCAATTGGAATTCCAATGGTGGCACAAGAAATTTTTCTTGGAATACGGATGCGTTCGACTTTGCAAAAAGCATCAATGATGTTATAGTTGGAGGAGGAAATGCTTGGATCCATTATGCTACAAAAAGATATTACGGAATGATGGGAGATGGGCTCTACGGAACGGTAGCTGGCGAAATCACCAAGCGTGGTCATATTCTCTCTCATTATGCAAAATATACAACGGGTTACAAAAGATTGGATGCTATTTGGAGCGACCAAGGCGCTATGCAGGGTTCTGCGTTTATCAATGATTCTGGAGATAAAGTGACATTGATGATTTTAAACTCATCGGCTAATGCTTACACTTTGAAGGTGGATTTGCCTTTCTACACGACTTCAGCACAAAAGATTATGACCAATGAAACTTCTAATATGATTTCCTCTAATCAGACTTTTACAGAAACTTTCCGCCCGACTATTCAGGTTAATCCTTCAAGTGTTATCACTTTTGTTTTTGATAAAAGTAATATCAGAGAAGTTTCCAATATGACGGGTCAGGATGTTAATTACACTAAAATTGAAAGTCAATCTGTTACAAATCCTGCGTTTGGAACAACTTATCAATTGAGCGGCAAAACAGCAACTTTATATAATTCTACCCCTTTAATCAGTTCTAATATGAATGATGCAAACGGCTATGTCAACTTAGACGACCGTTATAATAAATTGGTTTTCCACGTGAATAGTTATACAACGAGCAATTTGCCAACTTCATCCAATACAACTTTATATTATGTTGATAATGCAGGTGTCGTGAAATCTTACAATTATGGAACTGTAAATTTGCCATCGTCAGGTTCGTCCAATTTTGATTTGACATTTGATATCTCCAGAGCAGTTCTTACAACCGGTTGCAAGGGAATTCTTGGACTTAGAAATGGTAACTTCAGCTCAATTCTGACATTCAATTTTGGTGATGTCTATTTTGCAATTTCAAATGAAAAAGCAATGAAGTTTGCCGGCGTTTATTCCGATGGAGATAGCAACCTGATGGATGTTTATGAAAATGCATATTACACGTCATTGGATTTTACCAGTGTAACAGGGATCAATACTTCAGCTAATTGGAAGAGCAAAATGGCTAATGCCAATAGTATATTTTACGTTAGCAGTGGAGCAGGATTTCGCAAAGATTCTAAAGCAAGCAATACAAATGTTGTTTCAGGAACTGTTGCTGCATCGTTGGAATTATCCGATCAGGGCGGCGATTTTAATGCACCTTTCGCTTTCAACGCAACAGCCGCATCATATACAAAAACATTGAATGGATATGCCGTGATTGTATTACCTTTTGAAGCGAATGTTCCAAGTGGATTGCAAGCTTACAATATGCTGCCGTCATCATCAAAAGTTTTATGTACAAGTGTTCCAAATGGAAAAATTCCAGCTAATACACCAGTGCTGATTAATGGAAACGGAGCATTTACTTTCATAGGATCCGGATCTGTTTCTACGCCAAGAGCCATTGTTTCAAATCAGTTCAATGCAGATTACAGCACGATAAAAGCTTACACAGGAGGATATGTTCTCAAAACAGTTGGCGGAGTTACAGGATTCTATAAAATCGGTAGTGGAAGCGAGATTGTTTCGGCGTTTAGCGCTTATATTTCTGAAGAAAATGCTTATTCAGCTTCACTTTTGCCATTGGAATTTGAAACACTTGCAGCCCAAAGTATATCTGATTCGAAAATGCAACTGTATCCAAATCCTGCTAAAAACGAAATCTTTGTTAATTGGAAATCGTCCGATACAGTTTATTCGATTATTGATGCTAAAGGAAGCCTGATCTCACATCAGTCGAAACTTGTCAGTGGTAAAAATAGAATTGATGTTTCAAAACTTGCTCCCGGACTATACTTTATTGAAATATACGAAGCAGGGAAAAACACCAGAACCAAATTTATAAAACAATAATTATCATATTTTCAAATCAAATTTTATTAAAAGTCACCCGTTTATTCTGGTGACTTTTTTAATTAATATGAGCCAAACCTATTATTCGAATAAAAAATATAGGTCAGTCGGCAAGCTGCAAATATTATTATTATAAATTAAGTGTTAATTTTACATTTATATAAAATAGAATCTTATATTTGTTAATAATCAAATATCAAATGTCAGTTTTTGAAATCAATCTGATATTTTAAATCAATTATAATGAAAAGAATCCTGTTTTCCTTATCAATCTTCATCTGCGCAATCTATTCAGCACAGAACTATAAATTTCCTTTTCAAAACCCCAATCTTCCCGTCGACCAAAGAATACAAAATCTTCTCGGATTATTGACGGTTGATGAAAAAATCGGGATGATGATGGATAATTCCAAAGCAGTTCCCAGATTAGATATTCCGGGTTATGGTTGGTGGAACGAGGCACTTCACGGTGTCGCAAGAGCAGGAACAGCAACGGTTTTTCCTCAAGCCATCGGAATGGCGGCAACCTGGGACGTTCCGGAACATCTCAAAACGTTTGAAATGATTTCCGACGAAGCCAGAGCAAAATACAATAAATCGTTTGACGAATCTTTGAAAACCGGGCGTTACGAAGGACTTACATTCTGGACGCCGAATATCAATATTTTCCGTGATCCCAGATGGGGAAGAGGCCAGGAAACTTATGGTGAAGACCCGTATCTGACTTCTGTTTTAGGAGTTGTTGCGGTAAAAGGTTTACAGGGAAATGACCCTAAATATTTTAAAACTCACGCTTGCGCCAAACATTTCGCCGTTCACAGCGGCCCGGAATGGAACCGCCATTCCTACAACGCCGAAGTTTCTAAAAGAGATTTGTACGAAACCTATCTTCCGGCTTTCAAGGCATTGGTTCTGGAAGGAAATGTAAGGGAAGTGATGTGTGCTTACAATGCATTCGACGGGCAGCCTTGTTGCGCCAATAATACTTTATTGACAGAAATTCTTCGTGGAAAATGGAACTACGATGGAATGGTCGTTTCCGATTGCTGGGCTTTGGCAGATTTCTACCAGAAACAATACCACGGAACACATCCTGACGAAAAAAGTACCGCCGCAGATGCTTTGAAACATTCCACAGATTTGGAGTGTGGTGATACATATAATAATTTAAACAAATCTCTCGCAAGCGGTTTAATCACAGAAAAAGACCTCGATATTTCGATGCGAAGAATTCTGAAAGGTTGGTTTGAATTGGGAATGCTGGATCCGAAATCTTCCGTTCACTGGAACTCCATTCCATATTCTGTTGTGGATTCTGAAGAACATAAAAAACAGGCTTTAAAAATGGCTCAGAAATCTATTGTTCTGATGAAAAATGAGAATAACGTTTTGCCTTTAAATAAAAATATTAAAAAAATCGCTGTTGTCGGTCCAAATGCTGATGATGGACTGATGCAGTTGGGAAATTATAACGGAACACCTTCTTCCATCGTAACGATTTTGGACGGAATCAAAACCAAATTTCCAAATGCTGAAATCATTTATGAAAAAGGAACCGAAGTTGCCGATCCGTCTTCCAGAACTTCGCTTTACCAAAACTTTTTAAGCCAGAAAAACGGCGAAAAAGGAATGAAAGTAGCGTTTTTCAACAATAATGAATTCAAAGGAACTCCCGCTAATGTTTCTCTCAATAAAACAGGAATAAACTACAACAGCTTTGGCGGAACTCAGCTTGCCCCGAACGTGGAAAGAGAAAATACATCGGCTATTATTTCCGGCGTTTTCAAAAGTCCTTACACGGGAGATGTGATTCTTTCGCCATCAACTTCCGATATTTACACACTTTTTGTTGATGGGAAAGAAATCGGCACCAGAAAAGGTCCCGATGCAAGACATCCTTCAGAATTTCCTGTAAAAATGGAAAAAGGCAAGGAATACAATATTGAATTACGCCACACCCAAAAAGGGAAATATGTAAGCATCACTTTTGATGTGTACAGAAAAGATCCTGTTAATTTTGTTGTAGTAAAGGAAAAAGTGAAAGATGCGGACGTCATTGTTTTTGCAGGCGGACTTTCTCCAAGTCTGGAAGGTGAAGAAATGATGGTGAATGCAGAAGGTTTCAAAGGTGGCGATAAAACGTCTATCGACCTTCCAAAAGTTCAGCGCGAATTGTTGGCTGAATCAAGAAAAACAGGAAAACCAGTTGTTTTTGTTCTTTGTACGGGAAGTTCATTGGGTTTAGCGCAGGATGAAAAAAATTATGATGCGTTGATTAGCGCTTGGTATGGCGGACAATCCGGCGGAACTGCGGTTGCGGATGTTTTGGCAGGAGATTACAATCCGTCCGGAAGATTACCGATTACCTTCTATAAGAATCTGGAACAGCTTGACAATAATCTTTCGAAAACCAGCAAACATCAGGGTTTTGAAAACTACGATATGGTCGGAAGAACCTACCGTTATATGACTGAAAAACCGTTGTACGCTTTCGGACACGGGTTGAGTTATTCAAAATTTGTTTACGGAAATGCTAAGCTGAACAAAAACACCATTAATTCTAATGAAAATCTGACGATTACAGTTCCTGTTACCAATATTTCGGAAAGAGATGGAGAGGAAGTGATTCAGGTATATGTAAAAAGAAATAATGATTCTTCGGCGCCAGTAAAGACTTTGAGAGCTTTTGAAAGGGTTTTAATTAAATCTAAGGAAACAAAAAATATCCAATTAACAATTTCTAAAGATTCATTTAAATTTTATGATGAAAAAGTAGATGATTTAGCTCCGAAAGCAGGGGATTACACCATTTTCTACGGCGGAACTTCCGATGAATCAGGATTGAAAAGCTTTCAATTGAAAGTAAATTAAACTCTTACAATTAAAATTTACATATAAAGTCAGTTTAAAAATATAGTATTAGAGATGTCACACTGAGCGCAGTCGAAGTGTCTCTGCGATAAAAACCAATCAATGAAAACAAAAACCAAAATATTCACAACCGCTATTTCGCTAAGTGTTGCATTTTTTTCAGCCCAAAATAAAACTACCCAAACCCATTTCCTCGATTTGGACGGAACTTCCACCAACATCAAAATCCAGCCGACGATGTACGGAATTTTCTTTGAGGACATCAACTTTGCGGCAGACGGTGGATTGTATGCTGAATTGATTAAAAACCGCAGTTTTGAGTTCGATGAACCTCTGACAGGCTGGAAACAACCCAACACAAAAACATTGTCTCCAAACTTGGATTCCGGTTTTTTAACAATTATAACCGACAAATCTAAAACCAATAAAAACTACGCAAGAATCACGGTCTGGAATGATAAAAATTATGTGCTGGAAAATGAAGGTTTCAGAGGAATTGGTTTGCATCAAGGGGATAAATATGACTTAAGTTTCAATTTAGAAAACATTTCAGGCAATATTTCTGCCATCAATACAAGTCTGATTGATGAAAATGGAACGGTGATTTCTTCAGTTTCTACAATCATCAAAGGTGGAGGCTGGCAAAAATACAATGCTGTTTTCACACCTTCCAAAACCGTTGAAAAAGCTAAACTTCAAATCACTTTTACCGGAAAAGGCGTTGTGAATATGGATATGATTTCATTGTTTCCTCAAGATACCTGGAAAGGCAGAAAAGGAGGTTTAAGAAAGGATTTGGTTCAGAAATTATATGATTTACAGCCGGGATTTTTACGTTTTCCGGGCGGTTGTATTGTCGAAGGAAGAACTTTGGCAGAACGTTATCAATGGAAAAAAACGATTGGTAAAGTGGAAGACCGCGAAAATTTGATTAATAAATGGAACAACGGATTTGCCCACCGTCTCACTCCGGATTATTGGCAGTCTTTCGGACTTGGCTTTTTTGAATATTTCCAATTGGCGGAAGATTTAGGCGCAGAACCACTTCCTATTCTAAGCTGCGGAATGGCTTGTCAGTTCAACACTGCAGAGCTTGTAAAAATGGAAGATTTAAACCCCTACATTCAGGATGCTTTGGATTTGATTGAATTTGCAAACGGCGATTCCAACACGAAATGGGGAAAAATTCGTTCTGAAATGGGACATCCGAAACCTTTTAATATGAAATTGATAGGCGTTGGAAATGAACAGTGGGGCGCAGATTACATTGAACGATACAAAGTTTTTGAAAAAGCGATTCACACCAAATATCCCGATATCAAAATCATTTCCGGAAGCGGGCCGTCTCCCGATGGCGAATTTTTCGATTACGGCTGGAAAGAGCTTAAAAAACTTAACGCTCAGATTGTGGACGAACATTACTACAATTCCCCTGAATGGTTCTTAAAAAATGCAGATAGATACGATAAATACGATAGAAGAGGACCAAAAGTTTTCGCCGGAGAATATGCCGCACAATCGGTTGGCGTTGTAAAACCTGACAATAAGAACAATTGGCTGACCGCTCTTTCAGAAGCAGCTTTTATGACTGGCTTGGAGCGCAATGCAGATGTTGTGACAATGACTTCCTACGCACCGCTTTTCGCCCACGCAGAAGGTTGGCAATGGACGCCGGATTTGATTTGGTTCAATAATTTAAAATCTTACGCTACTCCGAATTATTACGTTCAGAAATTATTCTCCAATAATAAAGGAACGGATTTAATTAAAATCTCAGAAAACGGAAAACCGTTGAAAGGGGAGAATAACCTTTATGCATCGGCAGTTCGTGACCTTAAAAAGGAAGAAACCATTATTAAAATTGTTAATGCTAATTCTGAGGGAACCTCAGTTGAAATCAACCCAAAAAATAGTAAAATGGGCAGTCAATTCACCAAAATTGTATTGACTTCTGCAGGACTTTCCGATGAAAATAATTTCCAATTAGAAACCATTACACCAAAAGAGGAAACGCAGGCCATTAAAAAAGGAAAGATTTCTGTTGAAATTCCGGCAAATTCTTTAGTGATTTTGAAAATAAAATAGCTTCAAAATACCATAAATAAAGGAAAAATTAAAATTAAGTGTAAATATTACATTTATTTAAAATAGAATCTTATATTTGTTTTTAGCTCTTAAACAGAAAACAGGAGAATTTTTTAAGGTAAATGAAAACTTAATGGAAAATCTTTGTTGAATGTAATCCATTGCATCGGTTATTTTAAAAAGAGCTAAAAACAATAATCAAAATAAATCACTTTCGTTAATGAAAAAATACGTTATCGGCTTAGACTACGGAACAGACTCTGTTCGGGCCGTTTTGATTGATACGGAAAATGGAGCAGAACTGGCAACTTCCGTAAGCTATTACCAAAGATGGAAAGAAGGAAAATTCTGCAAGCCGGAAGAAAATCAATTTCGTCAGCATCCGCTAGACCACATCGAAGGTTTGGAAAAAACCATTTCAACCGTTGTCAAAGAAAGTGGCGTTGCGCCGGAAAATATCGTCAGCATTTGTATAGATACGACAGGTTCGTCACCGCTTCCCGTGAATAAGGATGGAATTGCCTTGTCACTTTTGCCTGAATTTTCAGAAAATCCCAATGCAATGATGGTGTTGTGGAAAGACCATACTTCCATCAACGAAGCCGAAGAAATCAATCATCTGGCAAGAAACTGGGGCGGCGAAGATTATACCAAATTTGAAGGTGGAATCTATTCTTCCGAATGGTTTTGGGCAAAAATTCTCCATATCAACAGAGAAGATGAAGCCGTAAAAAACGCGGCTTATAGCTGGATGGAACATTGTGATTACCTTACCTTTTTACTTTCCGATAATCAGGATTTAGCAACGTTTAAAAGAAGTCGTTGTGCAGCGGGTCACAAAGCAATGTGGCACGAATCGTGGGATGGATTGCCTCCCAAAGAATTTCTCGGTCAGCTGGATTCTTCACTGGCAGAACTTCGTGACAGACTATACCATAAAACTTATACTTCCGATGAAGTTGCCGGAAATCTGAATGAAGAATGGGCGAAAAAATTAGGCTTAACAACGAATACGATAATTGCTGTCGGAACTTTCGACGCTCATTCCGGAGCGGTCGGCGCAAAAGTCGAGGAAAATACGCTGATCAGAATTATGGGAACATCAACCTGCGATATTATGGTGGCTCCCAACGAAATCATCGGCGACAAAACGGTTAAAGGAATCTGCGGACAGGTCGATGGTTCCGTGCTTCCGGGATTGATGGGATTGGAAGCGGGGCAATCTGCATTTGGCGATGTTTTGGCGTGGTACAAAGATATTCTGACTTGGCCGACACACCATATTCTGATGAATTCCAATGTCATTGATGAAAATCAAAAACAGTTGTTGAAAGAAGAAATAGAAAACAACCTTATTCACAATCTCACTTTGGAAGCGGAAAAAATTCCACTTTCGGAGGTAGTTCCGGTTGCTTTGGATTGGATTAACGGACGAAGAACACCCGATGCCAATCAGGAACTGAAAATGGCGATTAGCAACCTTTCCTTGGGGACAAAAGCACCACATATTTTCAAAGCTTTGGTGAATGCGATTTGCTTTGGAGCCAAAAAAATCGTCGACCGTTTCGAAGAAGAAGGCGTAAAAATCGAAAAAGTAATCGGAATCGGAGGCGTTGCCAGAAAATCCCCTTTCATTATGCAGACGTTGGCCAACGTTCTTAATATGCCGATTGTTGTTGCAGCTTCAGATCAGGCTCCGGCTTTGGGCGCAGCTGTTTATGCAGCCGTTGCCGCGGGAATTTACCCAACTGTTCAGGAAGCAAGTCAAAAAATGGGTTCCGATTTCGAAGCAGAATATTTCCCACAAGTGGAAAGGGTAGAAAAATATGCAGAATTTATGAAACAATATCAGGTTCTCGCAGATTTCACAGAAAATAATATCAAATCAAAGAAAAAGTTGACGGTTGAAAGTTTATAGTTGATAGAAGTTAAAGCAGAAAAGCTCCGTAGGAGCGCCCTGTTGATAGCACATATGTAAATATTATCATCACAAAGAGAGCCTCGTAGAGGCGACCTGTTAAATATTTACATTAAGTGAAAAATCAACAACCATCAACCAAAAACCATCAACTAAAATTATTATGGCAGCTTTATCCGTCTTCCGCTCCCAATCTTTTTTTGCCAGGGCTTTTCCCAACTCAAAAAAAGGATTTCCGCTCAAGCCGGGCTGCAGATTCAGCGTCAAATAGGAGAAGATTATAACCAGGACGTTTGTCATTCCGTAGGAATCTAAGCAAGCTTTGTAGAGATTCCTACGGAATGACAAACGAAAGTTTAAAAATTAAAAAAATGAGCATCTATAAAGAATTAAAACGAGAATGTTACGAAGCCAATATGCAGCTCAATGCATTGAAACTGGTCGTTTACACATTCGGAAACGTAAGCGCGGTTGACCGTGACAAAGGAATCTTTGCCATCAAACCGAGCGGTGTTCCTTACGAATTACTGAAACCGGAAGACATCGTGATTTTAGATTACGATGCCAATGTCGTTGAAGGAAATTTAAGACCGTCTTCAGACACCAAAACTCACGCTTATCTCTACAAAAACTGGGAAAAAATCGGGGGAATCTCACATACACACGCCATCTATTCCGTAGCTTGGGCACAGGCGCAACTGGATATTCCAATTTTTGGAACGACCCACGCAGACCATTTGACAACAGATATTCCTTGCGCACCACCAATGCGTGATGAATTAATAGAAGGCAATTACGAATACAACACCGGAATTCAAATTTTAGAGTGTTTTAAGGAAAAAAAACTGTCTTACGAAGAAGTGGAAATGGTACTTATCGGAAATCACGGACCGTTCACCTGGGGTAAAAATGCGGACAAAGCCGTTTACAACAGCAAAGTTCTCGAAACCATTGCAGAAATGGCGTATCGCACAAAACAAATCAACCCGGATGCACCACGCCTTAAAGATTCGCTCATCAAAAAACATTACGAACGAAAACACGGCAAAAATGCCTATTACGGACAGTAGTTTGGTTTCTGGCGAATGGCTTTTAGCTTTTGGCAATTGTCATCGTTCAATAGAAAACTACGAACCCGAAGGGTTCAATATCAGTAGCCGTAGGTGAAACCTATGTAAAAAAGTTACAAAATCCTACAGAACCCGAAGGGTTCAATTTAAATAGCTTAAAAAATATAATTAAACATCAATAATCATTTATAAATCATCATTTATAACTATGTTAACACCTCTCAATACGAAAGAAATCTGGTTCATCACCGGAAGCCAGCATTTATACGGCCCTGAAACATTAGCGCAGGTTGCAGAACATTCAGCGAAAATCGTGGAGGCATTCAATGCTTCATCACAGATTCCTGTAAAAGTGGTTTTGAAGCCAACCGTAAAAACGACAGAAGAAATTTTTGAAACACTTACAGCTGCCAACTTTGCAAAAAACTGCATCGGAATCGTAACCTGGATGCACACGTTTTCACCTGCAAAAATGTGGATTCGTGGACTGACCGCTTTACAAAAACCTTTGCTGCATCTTCATACGCAGTTCAACCAGGATATTCCGTGGGCGACGATGGATATGGACTTTATGAACCTGAATCAGGCTGCGCACGGCGACCGTGAATTCGGATTTATGGTAAGCCGTCTTCGCAAAAACAGAAAAGTAGTCGTAGGACATTGGGCTGAAGAAAGAGTTCAGAAACAAATTGGAGAATGGAGTAGAGTTGCGGCTGGCTGGGATGATTGGCAAGGTGCGAAATTCGCCCGTTTTGGTGATAATATGAGATTTGTAGCCGTTACCGACGGAGATAAAGTAGAAGCGGAAACCAAATTTGGATTTTCGGTAAACACTTGGGGAATCGGGGATTTGGTAAGCGTTGTCAACTCGATTGGCGATGGCGAAATCAAAACCTTAATTGAAGAATATGAAGCTTCATACAAAATGGCAGAATCCCTTCTTTCCGGAGGTTCAAACAGAAAATCTCTGGAAGTTGCCGCAAGAATCGAATTAGGTTTGGAAAAATTCCTGAAAGACGGAAATTTTAAAGGTTTTTCAGATACATTCGAAGATCTTCACGGCTTGGAACAGTTGCCTGGAATTGCTGTTCAAAGATTAATGGAAAAAGGGTATGGATTTGCCGGAGAAGGCGATTGGAAAACTGCCGCTTTGGTTCGTGCAATGAAAACAATGGGACAAGGCCTTGAAGGCGGAAATGCCTTTATGGAAGATTATACTTATCATTTAAATCCTTCCAATCCTTCGATTTTAGGTTCGCATATGTTGGAAGTTGACCCTGTTTTGGCGATTGACAAACCATCTTGTGAAATTCATCCATTGGGAATTGGCGGAAAAGCTGACCCGGTTCGTCTGGTTTTCAATTCGAGAGGAAATATCGATTCTTTAAATGCAGCCTTAATGGATTTCGGAAATCATTTCAGACTTTTAATCAACAAAACAAGAGCATTGGAAATCACCGAAGAATTGCCAAAACTTCCTGTTGCGAGAGTTCTTTGGAAACCGCTCCCTGACCTGTACACGGCAGCTGAAGCCTGGATTTTGGCAGGTGGAGCGCATCACACGTGTTATAGTGAGAACATCAGCGTAGAACAATTGGAAGATTTTGCGGAGATTGCAGGTATCGAATCGCTTGTTATTGATGAAGATACAAAAATCCGTGATTTTAAGAACACGCTTCGCTGGAATGAAATATATTATCGTTAAACTTGCAAAACTTCTAAAAAATGAGAAAAACAAGTATCAACCTGATAATTCTTTTTGCCGTTTTATGTATTTTCGGGTGCAATAAAAAAGAAAATCAATCAAAAACTCAACCGGAAACAATGGAAAACATACAGGTTTCAGATTACGGAGTCACGTCAAAAGGCGATTCCATCAAAAAATATACTTTGACCAATAAAAACGGGATGAAGCTGGAAGTCATTAACTTTGGTGGAATTATCACTTCACTTACCGCTCCCGACAAGAACGGAAAATATGAAGATGTCGTTTTAGGTTTCACAAAACCGGAAGATTATTTCAACGGAAATCCTTACTATTTTGGCGCTTTGATTGGTCGTTACGGAAACAGAATTGCCAATGCAAAATTCACTTTGGAAGGTAAAACCTATGACATTGATAAAAACGACGGACCAAACAGTCTTCACGGCGGAAAAGAAGGGTTTCATACCAAATTCTGGAATATTGAACCGTTGAAAGATGCCAAATTCCCGACTTTGAAACTGACTTACACCAGCGCAGACGGTGAAGAAGGCTATCCTGGAAAATTAACAACAACGGTTTTATATACTTTGACGGACGACAACGCGCTTGAAATTTCTTACGAAGCGGAAACCGATAAACCGACTGTTGTCAATCTTACCCAGCATTCGTATTTCAATCTTTCAGGGAATTTCTCAAAAACAATTCTTGACCACGAATTGCAAATCAACGCCGATAAATTCTTACCGGTAAATGAAACTCTGATTCCTACAGGTGAGCAAAAAGCGGTGAAGGGAAGTGCATTCGATTTCACAGCTTCAAAAGCAATTGGAAAAGATATCAATGCCGATGACGACCAACTGAAAAAAGGAAAAGGCTACGACCACAACTGGATTCTGAACGGAAGCGGATTGAGAAGCATTGCCAAAGTTTATCACCCTGAATCAGGGAGAGTGATGGAAGTTTTGACCGATGAACCGGGCGTTCAGTTCTATTCCGGAAATTTTTTGGATGGAAAATTCGATACCAAAACGGGTGGGAAAAATGAATTCAGAACAGGTTTTTGCTTGGAAACCCAGCATTTTCCGGATTCTCCAAACCAGGCTTCTTTCCCTTCTACAGAACTGAAGCCGGGACAAAAATACCAGTCGAAAACAATTTACAAATTCTCAGTTAAACAATAAAGTATGGGAAATTTAGCAACTATTGATATCATCATATTTCTAATTTATTTTGTGGTGGTAGCCGGTTACGGAATCTGGATTTATAACAAAAAAAAATCTGCAGCAACAGGCAGTAAAGATTATTTCCTGGCGGAAGGTTCACTCACTTGGTGGGCGATTGGAGCAAGTTTGATTGCTTCCAACATCTCCGCGGAACAGTTCATCGGGATGTCCGGCGAAGGATTTTTCGTGGGTGTAGCGGTGGCAGCTTACGAATGGATTGCTGCATTGGCACTTATCATTATTGCCATTTGGTTCATTCCGATTTATCTTAAAAACAAAATCTACACGATGCCGCAATTCCTGGAAACCCGTTACAACAAATCGGTTTCCCTGATTATGGCGGTGTTCTGGCTGTTTTTATATGTGATTGTCAATCTTACTTCCATTCTTTATTTGGGTGCTTTGGCAATCGATACTTTATTGGGTGGCGGTCATCTTCATATCATTATGATTGGATTGCTTCTAATGGCATTATTAATCGGTCTTGGCGGTATGAAAGTAATCGGTTACACCGATGTAATTCAGGTGGCGGTTTTGATTATCGGAGGCTTTGCAACAGTTTATATGGCGCTACAGATTGTCGACCAGAGAATCAACGGAGCGGCTGTAGGAAATGCTTTTGCAGGTTTTCAGACCTTGATGAACGAAGCACCGCAACATTTCAAATTAATGCTTGAAAAACCGGTTAAGACAACAACGACTTTAGCAATGCCTGAAAATCTTGATGTTCAGAAATATGTTGTCCTTCCGGGGTTGGCGATGTATTTTGCAGGACAGTGGATTGTTAATTTAAATTATTGGGGTTGTAACCAATACATCACACAAAGAGCTCTGGGAGCTGATTTGAAAACGGCGAGAACCGGAATTTTATTTGCAGGATTTCTTAAATTATTTATGCCGATTATCGTAATGCTTCCAGGAATTGCAGCTTACGTTTTGTATACAAAAGGTCACTTACCTGGCTTTAACGGAGTGAAAGACGGAGCATATTCTGCAATATTAGGATTTTTGCCGGTTGGTCTGAAAGGTCTTGCTGTAGCGGCTTTAACGGCGGCAATTGTTGCTTCTTTGGCAGGGAAAGTGAACAGTATCTCAACGATTTTCACATTAGACATTTATAAAAAATATTTGAAGGCTGATGCAACGGAAATCCAGATGGTAAGAACCGGAAGATGGGCAATTATCATTGCAATGTTTGTGGCTTTGGCATTTACTTGGACAGATGCTTTGGGAATTGGTGGTGAAGGTGGATTTACCTTTATTCAGAAATATACAGGATTTATCAGTCCGGGTGTTTTTGCGATGTTCCTTTTAGGAATGTTCTGGAAACGAACAACCGGAACTGCAGCTTTGGTAGGCGTAATTTTAGGATTCGTTCTGGCGATTTTCTTCAATAGTTTTGCTGTGGAAATTTTCGGAAAAGAAACTTGGCTATATACAGCTTTCACGTATGAAAAACTGGAAAACGGTGTAGTTCATACGATTACCGAAATTCCGTTTTTGATTAATATGGGCTGGTCATTCTTTTTCACGATTGTTGTGATGATTCTTATCAGTCTTGCAGGACCAAAAGTGAACCCGAAAGCATTTGCCATAGATGCATCAATGTTCAAAGTGGACAACAGAACATTGGTTTTAATTGTTGTAACATTACTTTTACTAACTGCACTTTACGTGAGATTCTGGTAAATTTTAAAGTATTATAGAAAGGATGTCCCTTGAGGCATCCTTTTTATTTTTTATAATTTTGATTGTATTTTGAAAACCTATTTTCTTTTCATCGATACCGAAACTACAGGAATCCCGAAACGATGGAGCCTGCCTTATTCTGAGAAAGATAACTGGCCTTCCGCAGTTCAGATGTCCTGGGTTATTTATGACGAAAATGCTCAGGAAGTTAAACGTGAAAATTTTTATATTTTTAATGAGGATTTGAAAATCAGCTCGAAGTCATTGAAAATTCACGGTATTACCAAAGAATTTTTAGTTGAAAACGGACAGGAAAGAACTTTGGTTTTAGAAAAACTTTCAACGGATATAAAAGAATTTCAACCCCTGATTACTGGACATTTTACAGAGTTTGATATTCACACACTGAGCGCTGATTTTTACAGGGCAAACCTGGAAAATCCTTTTCTGCAGAGTCATTTCTACTGCACAATGCTTAAAAGTAAAGAGTATGTTGTTAATCCTGAAGCTGATTATTTTAAACTGCCTCAGCTTTACGAATTTCTTTTTAATGAAAAAATGGAACATCTTCACGATGCAATGATTGATGCAGAAATGACCGCAAAATGTTTTTTTGAAATCAGGAAACGCGGAGAGATTTCAGAAACCGACTTTCAGAATATTCATCAGAAAATCGAATCCGGTTTAAAGTTTTTAACGCATAAAATGAAATAACTATAATGCAGGAAAAAATTATTTCACTTTTAAAAATAACAGAACCTTTTCATCTTTTACCCGAAACTGTTCTTGCAGAAATCTCGGAAACATTCACAAGAACCGAGTTTTCCAAAGATACCTTGGTCTATCGCCAGGAAGTGACGGAAATGAGAGGGGTAGACATTATTGAATCCGGAGAATACGAAACATTTTTTTTCGATGCAGCGGAAAACAAAAGATGTATTTCGATACACCATTCGCCTTATTGTTTTGGAGGAATATCTGTGGTTCTCAACAGAGTACGTGCATTGAAATCGGCGATTGCCAAAAAGAGAACTGTTGTTTATACATTACCGAAAAAGGAATTTTACGAGTTGTGTAACGCGTATGAAGATTTTTTCCATTATTTTACATCAGATTTCGGCAAAAAAATGCTGGATGAGGAATTTTCTCATTTCGTGAAAACGCCTGCAACGTTTGAAGAAAGTTATTTTGCGGCTGACCAGCTTTACTCAAGAAAAATAAAAGGAATTACCTACAAAAGTATTGTTTCCTGCGAAGAAAATACTCCTGTTTTTGAGGCGGCTCAAATGATGGCCACTCATAAAGTAAGCTGCATCTTTGTGAAAAAATCAGCAAGTGAGGAAATTATCGGCTATGCGACAGATATTACCTTGCGAGATAATGTTATCGCCCGCTGCCTGGATTCCAGAATTGCAATTTCTGAGGTGATGGATAATCCCATCGTAAGTATTTCCAGCGACGCTTATCTTTATGAAGCGGTTCTGATGATGTTTAATACCAAATCAAGATATCTTCTCGTAAAAGATAATGGCGAGTATGTAGGTTTTCTGAGCAGAAATCGCCTGTTGAGCGAGCAGGGACAGAGTCCGCTTGTTTTTATCCAATCGGTAAAGCAGGCTGAAAGTGTAGAAGAACTTAAGAAAAAATGGAAGCAGGTTCCGGATATTATTACTCAATTGTTGGGAAGGGGAGTGCACGGTGAAATTGCCAGTCAGGTCATCACAACAATTGCCGATACAATAACAGTAAAAGTAATAGAAAAAGTTATCAGGCAGATAGGAAAACCTCCTGCAAAATTTGCGTTTATCGTGACCGGGAGCGAAGGCAGGAAAGAACAGACTCTAAGCACAGACCAGGACAACGGAATTATCTATGAAGATAAAGCCAATGAACACCGCGAAATGGTAAGGGAATATTTTCTGGATTTTGCCAAAAAAGTTTCGGATGATCTCAATACGATTGGCTTTGAATACTGCAAAGGAAATTTTATGGCAAGCAATCCCAAATGGACCCATTCTCTTTCTCACTGGAAAAGAAATTACAACCAGTGGATCGAAGAATCGGTACCGGAAACCGCAATGAAGCTTTCCACTTTTTTCGATTTCCGTTTTATTTATGGTGAAGAAAGTATTGTGAAAGATCTGAAGAACTATATCAAGGAAAAATTAGCTTCGCCCAATCAGCTGTTTTTTGCTCATATTGCTAAAAATGCTCTACAGTATGAACCGCCTTTGACTTTTCTGAAAAGAATTAAAACCCAGACCATCGGGAAATCAGAGGTTTTTGATATCAAAACTGCGATGTCGCCAATTGTAGATTTGCTTCGTGTGTATGCGTTGAAAAACCAGTTGGAAATAGAGAATACCGGCGAACGAATGAAAAAACTGACGGAAATAGGAGTTTTCACGCAACAGCAATACAACGAAATGCATCAGTCTTACTATTATCTGATGGCACTTCGGCTAAAAAATCAGGCGGACCAGATTAATATTGATAAAAAGCATCCTGATAACTATATTGAAATCAGTAAACTTACCAAAATAGAGCGTGTCACTTTAATCGAAATCTTTAAAACCATTGCCAATTTCCAGCTGGGAATCAAAGTGAAGTTTACAGGAAGTTTTTAAGTTTAAATCCTGAACATAAACCCTTCCGCAATTTTCTTATTGTATTTTTCTTCATCGAAAGTGTAAAGAAAAGATCCTTTTTTAGACGAGCTCATATCTTTTCCTTCCGTTTTTACAAGAATATCCAGCGCATTGATTTTGCTGATGAAATTCCGCTTGTCATACTGTTCGTTGAAGATGGCTTCGTATAAAGTCTGCAAATCCTTCATCGTGAATTTTTCTGGCAGAAGCTCAAAACCGATAGGTCGTGTGGAAGCCCTTCTTCTAAGTCTCAGAACTGCATCTTTCACCATTTCATTATGGTCGAAAATCAGGCTCGGAAAATCCTGCAGATCAAACCATTTTGCACTGTATTTTTCATTGATCTGAATATTTTTTTCAATATTGATCAGTGCATAATATGAAATTGACATAATTCTCGCCGTCGGTTCACGGTCGATTTGAGTATAGGAATTGAGCTGTTCAAGATAAATATTTTCCAGTCCGGTAAGTGTGTTCAGGACGCGCTGTGCCGCTTCATCAGAGGTTTCCTCGTCCCCGATAAAACCACCCATTAATGACCATTCTCCCATTTTCGGTTCAAAATTCCTTTGTACCAGAAGGATCTTGAGATTTTCGCCATCGAACCCGAAAATAATGCAGTCAACAGCTACCAGATGTCGTGGAAAATGAGAATAGTCTTGTGTCATCGATTATAATTTTTATGCAAAGTTAATGCTTTTAGGCTTTGATTTTACAGTTGAAACCATATAAATGTATTTTATACACTTTATTTTACTTTTTATTTTTAAAAAAATCCAGATTTCATCATTTACCTTAATATTTTGGGAACAATTAATACCTCTGAAGCTTACATTTTATTCATTAAAAACATTAAAAACAGATGAACTCAACGTTAAAAATATGTTAAAATTAAGTTTCCTTTCATTTTAAATTTACCCGAAAACTACAGTCAAGGCTTAGTCTTAAAAATACGATAAGTTATTTATATAAATTACGGACGCCTTCACTCGGCATTCCGTATTCATTTTTATACAAGCGATTTAGCTGTATGGTTCTGATTATCGCGATTTTTAATAATCTTAATTTTTATGATAAGTCCTTGCTGTTTTCAGCTTTTTTTTAAGACTTTAAAATATACTTTTTTTTGATTCCATCGGCTTATTCTGCAAAATTCTTTGTCATATTGATTCTTTCTTTTATTTTTAGAAATGTTGAATAGACATTTATTAATGAATAAAAAATCGCTGATAGTATTTTTAGGTTTAGGCACGCTTGCTTTTGGGCAGGTGAGCAAAACGGTCAGTTATTTTCCGCTGAATAAGGTTGCTTTGTCTGAAAGTGTTTTCAGCAGGGCGATGCAGACGGATAAAAACTACATTATGTCGATGGATGCCGACCGTTTACTGGCGCCCTATCTGAAAGAAGCAGGACTTAATCCTAAAAAAACAAATTATCCCAACTGGGAAAACACAGGATTGGATGGTCACATTGGCGGCCATTATATTTCAGCATTGGCTTTGATGTACGCTTCAACAGGCGATGCCAAAGTAAAACAGCGTCTAAATTATATGATTGACGAGCTGGAGCGTTGTCAGGATCTTTCAGGAAACGGCTATATTTCGGGCGTTCCGAATGGCAAAAAAATCTGGAAAGAAATCTCAGATGGCAATATCCGCGCATCGGCTTTCGGACTGAATGACCGTTGGGTTCCTTTATATAATATTCACAAAATATATTCCGGTTTACGAGATGCTTATTGGTATGCAGACAGCGAAAAGGCAAAGAAAATGCTCATCAAGCTTACCGATTGGATGGCGGATGAAGTTTCCGGACTTTCCGATGAGCAGATTCAGGAGATGCTGAGAAGCGAACACGGCGGACTGAACGAGGTTTTTGCTGATGTTTACGACATTACCAAAAATAAAAAGTATCTCAAACTTGCCCATCGTTTTTCGCATCTGGCCATTTTAAATCCTTTGCTGATTCACGAAGATAAACTGACAGGAATTCACGCCAATACACAAATACCTAAAGTAATTGGTTTCAAAAGAATTGCCGATTTGGAACATAATAAAGAGTGGAGCAGTGCGGCAGATTTTTTCTGGACGAATGTTACGCAAAAACGTTCTGCAATTATCGGAGGAAACAGTGTCAGCGAACATTTCAATCCAACAACTGATTTCAGCGGAATGATTAAAAGTATCGAAGGCCCCGAAACCTGCAATACCTACAATATGCTGAAGCTGACCAAAGAACTTTTTGCGACCAATCCAAAATCATCTTATCTGGATTATTACGAAAGGGCTTTATACAATCATATTCTTTCCACACAAAATCCTGACAAAGGCGGTTTTGTATACTTCACACCGATGCGTCCCGGTCATTACAGGGTCTATTCACAACCGGAAACCAGTTTCTGGTGTTGTGTAGGTTCGGGAATGGAGAACCACGCGAAATATAGCGAAATGATTTATGCGCATTCGGATAATAATTTGTATATCAATCTGTTTATTCCGTCTGTTTTAAAATGGTCAGAGAAAAAGTTAGCTCTGAGACAGGAAAATAATTTTCCACAAACACCTTCAACAAAATTAATTTTTGACCTTGCTCCAAAATCGGAAATCAATTTAAAATTAAGAGCTCCGGAATGGACAAATGCTTCACAGATAAGTGTTTCCATTAATTCAAAAAATATCAATATTCCTGTCGATTCCGAAGGTTATATTAATATCAACAGAAAATGGAACAAAGGCGATGTCATCGAAATGAAAATGCCGATGCATCTTTCCGCAGAACAGCTTCCGGATAATTCAGATTATTATGCATTCAGATACGGACCTATCGTTTTGGCAGCAAAATATGGTAAAGAAAATCAGCAGGGATTGTTTGCCGATGATAGCCGTGGCGGGCATATTGCGCACGGACCACAAATTCCTCTGAATGAGATTCCGACGATTTTAGGAACTCCTGCAACGGTTTTAAATCATTTGGAGCCTGTTAATCAAAAAGATTTAACATTTAAAATTAGCGGTCTTTATCCTCAGAATAAATTCAGCAACGGGTTGGAACTTGTTCCGTTTTATCAAGTTCAGGAAGAGCGTTACATCATCTATTTTCCTCAGGCAACTCAGGATAAAATCGAAATCATTCAGCAGAAGAAAGCCCAGGAAGAAGAAGCTGTCCGAAAGCTGGATAATATCACAACAGACAAAATTCAGTTAGGCGAGCAACAGCCGGAGTCCGACCACTTTTTTGACAGCAAAGATGCTTACGATGGCTATATGGAAGACCGTCATTTCCGCGAGGCTAAAGGCTGGTTCAGTTATCAAATGAGAAATAAGGCTAAAAATGCAAAATATCTTTACATTTTGTATTTCGATGCCAATAACAATCGTACATTGAATGCCGAAATCAATGGAATCAAAGTGCTTTCCAAAGATTTTGAAGGAAAAATGGGAAGCTCACCGCAAACATTGTTAATCCCGGTTCCCGATTCAGAAAAGAATAAAGAAACGCTCACCGTAAAATTTATTTCAGGCGAAAAATCTCTAACTCCAAAAATTATTGAAGTGAGGTTACTGAACGAATTACCAAAATAAAAACTAATATGTCAAATAATATTTTCACTAAAATTCTGGGCTTATTCCTCTTGATTTGCAGTCTTTGTATTGAAGCTAAAATCAAACTTCCCGCATTGGTTTCAGACGGAATGGTTTTACAGCGCAACCAGAAATTGAACATTTGGGGAAAAGCCGATGCCAATGAAAAAGTGGAAGTGAAATTCCTCAATAAAAGTTACAAAACCACGGCAGACCAAAACGGCAACTGGAAAATCGTACTTCCGGAGCAGAAAGCAGGCGGTCCGTACACAATGACCATCAACGAAATTACTCTTAAAGATATTTTGATAGGCGACGTTTGGCTGGCTTCAGGACAATCGAATATGGAATTGCCGATGCAAAGACTGACACCTTTGTATGCTAATGAAATTAAAAATGCAAATAATCAGAATATCAGGTTTTTTACTGTTCCCCAGAAATATAATTTCAAATCGCCACAGACTGAACTGGACGGTGGAAAATGGGAAGCTACCAATCCTAAAACCATTCTTAATTTTTCAGGTGTTGCTTATTTTTTTGCTAAAGATGTAAGTGAAAAAAATAAAGTTCCGGTAGGAATTATTCACTCCAGTTTAGGAGGTTCGCCAATTCAGGCTTGGATGGATGAAAATTCTCTCAAAAAATATCCTGAATACCTCGACGAAGCAAAAAAATGGCAGAATGATGATTTGATAAAATCAACAGAATCTTCTGAGCAGGCATTGAGCAAAGCTTGGTATGCGGAATTAGACCAAAGCGATTTAGGTCTAAACCAGCATTGGGAAAATTTTGATTTAAATGATTCGGACTGGAAAACAATGCAGATTCCCGGCTCTTGGGAAGATAAAGAGGGTTCTTTCGATGGCTCTGTTTGGTTCAGAAAAGAAATTACTTTAACCAAAAATCAAGCAGGAAAAACAGCTTTTTTAAACCTTGGAAGAATCAAAGACGCTGATGTAACCTACATCAACGGGACAAAAGTCGGAAACGTAACCTATGAATATCCTCCGCGTTGGTACGATATTCCGGCAGGAGTTTTGAAAGAAGGCAAAAACGTCATTGCCGTAAGAATTTCCAACGGAAGCGGAAAAGGGCAGTTCATTGCAGACAAGCCGTATTACCTTGAAATCGACGGACAAAAAATCGATTTAAAATCCGAATGGAAATATAAAATTGGAGCAAAAATGGGAAAAATGGCTCCAGGAACAACCTTTATTCGTTGGAAACCGACGGGATTGTACAATGCGATGATTAATCCTTTGATCAATTATAATATCACTGGTGCAATCTGGTATCAAGGTGAAAGCAACACCGGAAAACCAAGAGAATATGGCGATTTGTTAACCACGATGATTACAGATTGGAGAAAAAAATTCAATAACAAAGAAATGCCTTTCATCACCGTTCAATTGGCTAATTTTATGGAGTCAAAAGCACAGCCGATCGAAAGCAACTGGGCGGAACTCAGAGACCAACAACGTAAAGTGTCATTACAAGTTCCGAATGCCGGACTTGCTGTAATCATCGATGTGGGAGAGTGGAATGACATTCATCCGCTAGATAAAAAAACAGTAGGAGACAGGTTAGCTTTACAGGCGATGAAATTGGCTTACGGGAAAAAAGATGTTGCAGACGGACCGGTTTATCAGTCAATGAAAGTTAATGGAAATAAAATCGTTCTTACTTTCAAAACAGGAACAGATGATTTTGCTCCGGTTGCTGAAATGAAAGGTTTTGCCATCAAAAATACCGATGGAAATTGGGCTTGGGCAAAAGCAAAAATCGAGGGTAAAACAATTGCGGTTTGGAATGACTCGGTAACAAATCTAGTTGCAGTCCGTTACGACTGGGCAGACAATCCCGATGGGAACCTGAAAAATAAAACGGGACTTCCTGCATCGCCTTTCACAACGGAATAAATATTTAATTTGATTTTTAATCTTTTGCTGAGCGAAGCGCCTTTGCGAACCTTAAAAAAGAAGAGTAATCAAAAAAAATCTTTGCGGACTTTGCGTTAAAAGAAATTATAAAAAACAACCATAAACTATATGAACAATCCATCTCAGAAAATATCTGTCGTTGAAAAAATCGGCTACAGTTTGGGAGATTTAGCAGCCAATCTGGTTTTCCAGACTTTGGTAACTTACCTAGCTTATTTTTACACCGATATCTACGGATTAAAGCCGGAAGACGCTTCCATCATTACTTTGATTGTCGGACTCATTGCCGGTTTTGGGTTCAATCCGCTGGTCGGCGCTTTGGCAGACAGAACACGAACCAAATGGGGAAAATTCCGTCCGTGGATTTTATTTTCTGCCGTTCCGTTGGGTGCAGCAGCACTTTTTGCATTCAGCACACCCAATTTTTCGTATCAGGGAAAAATGATTTATGCAGCAGCAACTTACACAATTTTATTACTCTTGTACGCCGCTAATAATTTACCTTACGCAGCACTGAGCGGCGTGATTACAGGCGATATGGGCGAGCGAAACAGCATTTCCTCTTACCGTTTTGTAGCGGTGATGTTTGCCCAGTTTTTCGTTCAGGTTTTTATGTTGCCTATTATTTTATCAGCAGGGAAAGGCGACAAAGCAGCCGGAATCGAAATTGTAATGACCTGGTTAGCAATTATCGGAACGATTATGTTGCTCATCACATTTTTCACCACCAAAGAAAGAGTCATTCCAAAACCGGAGCAGGAATCCTCTTTGGGAGCCGATTTGAAAGATTTAAAGAAAAACAAACCGTGGATTATTATGTTAGTAGTTACTGCGTTGATTTTCATAACGTTGGCAATGAAGGGAGGTTCGTACGTTTACTATTTCAACAATTATGTGGATGAAACTTCACTTCAGAATTTCATCTCGCCAATCACCAGTTTTTTCAATTCTATCGGAATGAATTTCTTCGGAGAAGACCCTCGTTCAGCAGGTTTCGGGTTATTCAATGCAGGTGGAATCATTATGATGATTGTCGGGATTACCTTTTCTAAAAAGTTTGCAGATAAATATGGCAAAAGAGATGCATTCATCGCTTCACTTTTTATTTCAACACTATTCGTTTTAGCATTTATCTTTTATCCGCCAAAATCGGTTGGATTAATGTTTTTATCCCAGATTTTACACGGTTTCTTCTATGGAATCGGAACGCCATTACTTTGGGCGATGATTGCCGACGTTGCAGATTATTCAGAATGGAAGAACAACAGACGTGCAACAGCAATTATTTTCTCGGCAATGATGGTCGGCTTAAAGGTTGGTTTAAGCATCGGAAGTTCATTAGTTGCATTAATTATCGGAAAATACGGTTACATTTCCTCAGAAGGTGCAGTCAACGTGATACAGCCGGAAACCGTTTCCACAGGTGCCAAAATGCTGGTCAGCGTATTCCCGTCAATCCCGTTCTTTTTAGCGTGCGGATTGCTGATGTTCTACGAAATCAACAAGAAAAAAGAAATCGAAATCGAGCAAGACCTTAAAGAAAGAAGAAAAGCGAAAGATTAATGATATAATAAAAATTTGGGCAGCTTTTCCGTCTTCCACTCCCGCTTTTTTGTTCCGCTTCGCTCCACAAAAAGAGCTCCGTTCAAGCCGGGCTGCGAACGATTCGGCATATTAAAATAATTAGAAAAATAAAATTATGAAACGAATTATAGCATTATTAGGAATTTTAACCTTGACCGTCTCCTGCAAGACAGCCAACACGGCAACTTCCAACGATTCTCTGAAGAATGCATTCAAAAATAAATTCTACATCGGAACCGCAATGAGCCTTCCGCAAATTGACGGTACTGATGTAAAATCGGATGAAATCATCAAGAAGCAATTCAGCTCCATTGTTGCGGAAAACTGTATGAAATCAATGTTTATCCAACCTCAGGAAGGAAAATTCTTCTTTGGTGATGCCGATAAATTCGTAGAATTCGGGGAGAAAAATAAAATGTTCATCATCGGTCACACGTTGATTTGGCATTCTCAATTACCAAGATGGTTTTTCGTGGACAAGGATGGAAAAGATGTTTCTCCCGAAGTTCTGAAACAGAGAATGAAAAGCCATATTTCAACGTTGGTCGGGAGATACAAAGGCCGTGTAAAAGGTTGGGATGTGGTGAACGAAGCGATTATGGAAGACGGAACGTACCGCAAAAGCAAATTTTACGAAATTCTGGGCGAAGAATTTATTCCACTCGCTTTCCAATATGCACAGGAAGCTGACCCGAATGCCGAACTCTATTACAACGATTACAACGAATGGTTTCCGGAAAAAGTAAAAACCGTTACCAAAATCGTTGAAAATTTGAAATCGAGAAGAATTCGCATTGATGGAGTCGGAATGCAGACCCACGTAGGATTAGACAATCCGAAACTGGAAGAATACGAAAAAGCAATCGTCGATTATGCAGCAGCCGGAGTAAAAATCAACGTTACTGAAATGGAAATCAGCGCACTGCCTTCTCCGTGGGGAACTTCTGCGAATGTCTCCGACAAAGTAGAATACGAGGCAAAAATGAATCCTTACACCAAAGGATTACCTGAAAATGTGACGAAAGAGTGGGAAAACCGCTATCTTGATTTCTTCAGACTATTCCTTAAACATCAGGATAAAATCCGCAGAGTGACATTGTGGGGCGTAACCGACAACCAGTCCTGGAAAAACGATTTCCCGGTAAAAGGCAGAACCGATTATCCGTTGCCATTCGACAGAAATTATCAGGCAAAACCTGTCGTTGAGAAAATCATTGAATTAACAAAAGAAAAATAAAATCAGTTTTTAAGATTTCAAAAATTTAAAAAAAATTTTTTCTCGCAGATTTAGCGAATTAAGCAGATTTTATTTTAAATAATCTGCGAAATCTGAAAAATCTGCGAGAAATTTAACTCAAAATCTATTATCTAAATATCTAAACTATAAAATGAATAAAGCAAAATACCTTTTCCCGAAAGATTATATGGCAGACCCTTCCGTACACGTTTTTGAAGGAAAACTCTACATTTATCCATCCCACGACCGCGAAAGCGGTATCGAAGAAAATGACAATGGCGACCATTTCGATATGAACGACTACCACGTTTTTTCTCTTGATGATGTGGAAAATGGCGAAGTTACGGACCACGGCGTTGTCCTTTCGGTAAAGGATATTGCTTGGTCGGGGAGACAATTATGGGATTGCGATGTAGCCTTCAAAAATGGCAAATATTATATGTATTTTCCTTTGAAAGACAAAAACGATATTTTCAGAATTGGAGTTGCAGTAAGCGAGAAACCTTATGGTCCGTTCGTTCCGGAAAAACATCCGATGATGGGAAGTTACAGCATCGACCCTTGTCTTTTTGAGGATAACGGAAAACATTATATGTATTTCGGAGGCATTTGGGGCGGACAATTACAGCGTTACAGAAATAACAAAGCATTGGAATCTGCCATTCTTCCTAACGATAATGAACCTGCCATTTCATCAAAAGTCGTAGCTTTAAGTGATGATATGCTGGAGTTTGGAGAAGAGCCGAAAGATGTTTTAATTCTTGACGAAAATGGAAATCCATTGCTTCACGGCGACAAACACCGCTTTTTCGAAGCGTCCTGGATGCATAAATACAACAGCAAATATTATTTCTCATATTCTACCGGCGATACGCATTTGATTTGTTATGCAACAGGTGATAATCCTTATGGTCCGTTCACTTTTCAAGGCGAAATCTTGACACCTGTTGTGGGTTGGACCACACATCACAGCATTGTGGAATTTAAAGGGAAATGGTATCTGTTTTTCCACGATTCTGTTCCAAGCGGCGGAAGAACGTGGCTGAGAAGTATGAAGGTTGTGGAAATTGAATATGATAACGACGGTAAAATCAAGACTATTGAAGGACTGGAAGAAATTTAGCCTGTATAAAATAAAACTATAACCAGAATTCAAATATGAAATCACTAATCTCAATCATTTTGCTTTTATTGGCTAATCAATTTACAGCTCAACAAAGTTGGCAAGTTTATACTTCTGTAAATGCTAATCAACCTACTGCCTTATACAATGTACTCGCTATGGATACTGATGGAAGTAAAAAATGGTTTGGAGTTCCTGGTTTTGGATTAGTAAAATATGAGGCAAATAATTGGTATTTATACAACAGTAATAACTCACCATTGACAAACGATACAATTGTATCTTTAGTTGTAGATAATCTTGGAAATAAATGGATTGGAACTCAGGGTAATGGATTGGTAAAGTTAGATAATAATGGAATATGGACAACCTTTAATACATCTAATTCCAATCCCTAATAATACTGTAAGTTCTCTTAGTATTGATAGTTCAGGTCAAATATGGATTGGTACAATGAATGGATTGGCAAAATTTAATGGAACCAATTGGACTGTTTACACAACCACAAATTCTGGTCTGGCAGATAATTATATCAGGTCTACGGCAATTGATAACAATGGAAATATTTGGATTGGTACAATAAACGGAATCTCAAAATTCAACGGAACTAACTGGGCAACATACAATTCTTCTAATTCAGGAATTTTAAATAATTATATATTCGAAATAGAAGTTCACAATAATGATATATGGTTTGGAACTCAAATAGGTCTCATTAAGTATGATGGAAGTAACTGGATTAATTATTATCAAACTGTTAATTCTAATATTCCAGAAGGAAATATATATGCAATAGAATTTGATAATAACAATAATATGTGGGTTGGGAGTGCATCTGGAGGATTTTCTAAATTTGATGGAAATGTATGGACAAATTTCAATTATAGTAATTCTCCTTTACCGAGCGATAACGTGCGGTCAATAATGATAGACTCGGATAATACCAAATGGATTGGTACATTCTGGGGACTTGTTGCTTATAATGAAAATCAGTTATCTACCAGTGAAAATATAAATAAAGAATCATTAATTGTTTATCCTAATCCTTCAAGTGATTATATATTTCTTAAAATTCCTAATAATATGAATATTAAATCTGTGGAAATATTTGATAGTTCGGGCAATAACATTAGTAGTTCATTAATAAAGGGAAAGAATAATAAAGTAGATATCAAACACCTTCCTACAGGTATTTATATTCTGAAAATTGATGTGAATGGTGAATATGTGACAAGAAAATTTATTAAAAAATAGTCTCCAAAAGTTTGACTTGTTTAAAAATTGATTTAAAATCTTCAAAATGCAAAATTTCAAAACATATATTATACTGTTTCTAATCCTTCCATTAATGGCTTTTGCTGAAGACGGAAGCCAGTTATGGCTGAGATATCCGGTAAACCCAAAGCTAAGAAATATTGTGAATTCAAACAGTAAAAGTCCGACTATTGAAATCGCCAAAAAAGAACTGAACCAACATTGGGCAGGACAAGCTATTGATTTAAAGATTGACAGATTTCCGGAAAATTTTAAAGACGGATACAAAATCGTTTTTACTCCGAAAAAAATCAACGTTTTGGCAAAAACAGACTTAGGATTGCTGTACGGAAGCTATCATTTGTTGAATTTACAACAGCAAAAAGCCAGTTTTTCTAATCTGAAACTTGAAGAAAAACCTTCCTACGACGTAAGAATTCTTAACCATTGGGACAATCTCGACGGAACCATTGAACGCGGTTATGCTGGTCATTCGCTTTGGAAGTGGGAAGACTTACCTAATAAACTTTCGCCGAGATACGAAGAATATGCAAGAGCTAACGCATCCATCGGAATCAACGCAACAGTATTAAATAATGTGAATGCTTCACCGAATATGCTTCGTGAAGATTATCTTAAAAAAGTCAAAGTTTTAGCTGATATTTTCAGACCTTACGGAATTAAAGTTTACCTGTCTGTCAATTTTTCTTCACCAAAAGTTTTGGGTGGATTACAGAATTCTGACCCATTGAATCAGGATGTTCAGAAATGGTGGAAAGATAAAGCCGCAGAAATTTATAAACTAATTCCTGATTTCGGAGGATTTTTGGTGAAAGCTAATTCCGAAGGACAGCCCGGACCGCAGGATTACGGAAGAACCCACGCAGACGGAGCCAATATGATGGCAGATGTTTTGAAACCTTATGGCGGAATCGTGATGTGGAGAGCATTTGTTTACAGTCCGAGCAAAGAAGACCGTGCGAAACAGGCGCATCTGGAATTTGTTCCGTTAGACGGAAAATTTAGAGATAATGTCATTATTCAGATTAAAAACGGACCTATAGATTTTCAACCGAGAGAAGCATTCAATCCACTATTCGGAGCATTGAGAAAAACTTCAGAAATGGTGGAGTTTCAAATCACTCAGGAATATTTGGGACAGGCAAATTATCTGGTTTATCTTGCCCCGTTATTCAAAGAAACGTTGGACAGCGATACTTTTTCGGATGGAAAAGGTTCTACGATTGCTAAAATCACGGACGGAACTTTGCGACCTGCAAAACTGACGGCCATTTCAGCAGTTGCCAATATAGGGGAAAATAAAAACTGGACGGGGCATCACTTTGCACAGGCCAATTGGTACGCTTTCGGACGTCTAGCCTGGAATCACAATTTGTCATCGGAACAGATTGCAGATGAATGGATTAAAATGACTTTTACGGATGATAAAAACTTCATAAATCCGGTCAAAGAAATAATGCTTACTTCACGGGAAACTGCCGTAGATTATATGATGCCGCTTGGTCTTCACCACATTTTTGCCGGCGGACACCATTACGGTCCGGAACCGTGGGGCGATTACAAAGGCGGAAGACCCGATTGGTCACCGGTTTATTATCATCAGGCTAATGCAGAAGGAATCGGATTTGACAGAACAAAAACGGGAAGCAATGCCGTTTCGCAATATTTTCCGCCGCTTAACGAAATCTATGGAAACATCAAGACAACTCCAGAAAACCTGATTCTATGGTTCCATCACGTTCCGTGGGATTATAAAATGAAAGATGGAAAAACACTTTGGGATGAGTTGTGTTACAAATATGATTTGGGTGTTCACGAAGTGAGAGATTATCAGAAAACCTGGGATAAAATGCAACCTTATATTGATCAGCAAAGGTTTTCAGAAGTTCAGGATAAATTAAAGATTCAGGCTGAAGATGCCGTTTGGTGGAAAGATGCTTGTTTGCTTTACTTCCAGACATTTTCTAACAAACCAATTCCATCTGATATTGAAAAACCTGTTCACCAGCTTGAAGATTTAAAAAAAATCAAACTCAATATGGGACATCACAATTAATCAATCTATTTAAACTTAAACAAATAACTTTCTGAATCTTTTTGAGACAGGAAGTTGTTTGTTTTGTAAATTAAGTGTAATTTTAACACTTAAATAAAATTAATAATATAATCTATGAAATTTTTTATTGACACTGCCAATCTTGATCAGATAAGAGAAGCTCAGGATCTGGGAATTCTCGATGGCGTTACAACCAATCCGTCCCTGATGGCAAAAGAAGGAATCAGCGGAAAAGAAGCTATTTTGAAGCATTACAAAGACATTTGTGAAATTGTAGATGGCGATATTTCGGCAGAAGTCCTTTCCACAACTTATGACGAAATGATCAAAGAAGGCGAGGAATTGGCAGCCATCCATCCGAATATCGTGGTAAAAGTTCCCATCATCAAAGACGGAATCAAAGCCATCAAATATTTTTCGCAAAAAGGAATCAGAACTAACTGTACATTAATTTTCTCAGCCGGACAGGCACTTTTAGCGGCAAAAGCAGGAGCAACTTACGTTTCTCCGTTCTTAGGAAGGCTGGATGATGTTTCCACAGACGGTCTTCATTTAATCCAGGAAATCAGAACCATTTTCGATAATTATGTATGTGAAACTGAGATTTTGGCAGCATCTGTTCGTCATTCTATGCACATCATCAATTGCGCAAAAATTGGCGCCGATGTCGTGACCTGTCCACTGCCACCGATTTTGTCTTTGCTTAATCATCCTTTAACAGCAAGCGGTCTGGAGCAGTTCATCAAAGACTCACAAAAAATGCAATAAAAATATGCACGATATTTCAAAACTAAAAAGTATCGCTTCTCAGGTCAGAAGAGATATTGTAAGAATGGTTCACGCCTGCCAGTCGGGACATCCGGGAGGTTCATTAGGATGTACAGATTTTCTTGTAGCTCTTTATTTTGATGCAATGAAGAGAAAAGAAGGCTTCGATATGACGGGAAAAGGCGAAGATGTATTTTATCTTTCAAACGGCCATATTTCTCCTGTTTTTTACAGCGTTTTGGCGCACGCAGGCTATTTCGACAAATCTGAGCTGGCAACATTCAGAAAACTGAACTCCAGATTGCAGGGACATCCGACGACGCACGAGCATCTTCCGGGGATTCGAATAGCTTCGGGTTCGTTGGGACAAGGTTTGTCCGTTGCCATCGGTCACGCTGTCGGAAAAAAGTTAGATAAAGACCCGAATCTCGTTTTCAGCCTTCACGGCGATGGCGAATTGCAGGAAGGGCAGAACTGGGAAGCCATTATGTATGCTTCTCACAACAAAGTTGATAATCTCATCGCAACGGTAGATTACAACGGTCAGCAGATTGATGGCCCGACTTCAAAAGTCCTTTCATTAGGTAATCTTAAAACCAAATTCGAAGCTTTTGACTGGAAAGTTCTTGAAGTAGAAAACGGAAACGATATGGAAGAAATTCTGAGCGTTCTGGATGAAACCAAATCATTAGCAGGGAAAGGTCAGCCGATTTGTATCCTGTTGAAAACCGGAATGGGACACGGCGTCGATTATATGATGGGAAGCCACGCGTGGCACGGAAAAGCACCGAATGACGAGCAATTACAAAAAGCTTTAGATCAACTCGAAGAAACTTTGGGAGATTATTAATTTGAGAATTATTTGGGCAGCTTAATCCGTCTTCCGTTCCCGCTTTTTTGTGTCATTGCGAACGAAGTGAAGCAATCCATAGAAAGTTGCAACACGCAATGCCACAAAAAAAGCTCCACTCAAGCCGGGCTGCGAGAAATCGAGGAACGAGATTCATCGATTCAAAATAAAAAATAATAAAGTGGAGATAGATTCGCCGTTCCAATCAATCAATGAATAAAACATTCAAGAGAAAAAGTTTTCGGAAAAACAATGGAATTTATTGTGATGTTAAATTACAGGCCGCTCCTACGGAGCTTGATGCTCTAGAATTAATTTTTCTATTAACAGTTCGCCACGCTGTGGCTCAATCTAAATACGTTTTAGAATAATAAATGCTCCGTAGGAGCGAACTGATAATAGATCAAAAATAATTCGGCATCACAAAACCTCGTAGAGGTGACCTGTAAAGCTTTTAGTATTCACAAAAAAAATATTTTGTAAAAACATCGGATAAAATTTACTTGAGGAATCCACTTTCTTAGCTGAGCGAAGCGCCTTTGCGAACGAAAATATCCTCAAAAAGATAAAAAAATCTTTGCGCTCTTTGCGTTAAAAAAATAACCAACAATTGATCAAATGAAAAAATATACCTACACAGAAAAAAAAGACACCCGAAGCGGCTTCGGAGCCGGAATGGCAGAATTGGCCGATAAAAATCCCGATGTGGTCGGACTTTGCGCTGACCTGATTGGCTCATTAAAATTTGAAAAATTCATCGAAAAAGCACCGGAACGTTTTTTCCAGATCGGAATCGCAGAAGCCAATATGATTGGAATGGCAGCAGGTCTGACAACAGAAGGTAAAATTCCGTTCACAGGAACATTCGCCAACTTTTCTACGGGAAGAGTGTACGACCAGATTCGCCAGTCAGTTGCTTACTCCGGAAAAAATGTGAAAATTTGTGCTTCCCACGCTGGCTTAACTTTAGGCGAAGACGGCGCAACGCATCAAATTCTCGAAGATATCGGATTGATGAAAATGCTTCCCGGAATGACGGTCATCAACACCTGCGATTACAACCAGACCAAAGCAGCAACCATTGCCATTGCAGATTACGAAGGTCCGGTTTACTTGCGTTTCGGACGTCCCGTGATTCCTGTTTTCACCGATGAAAATCAGAAATTTGAAATCGGGAAAGCCTGGATGGTGAATGAAGGAAAAGATGTAACAATTGTTGCAACAGGTCATTTGGTTTGGGAAGCCATCAAAGCCGGAGAAATTCTGGAAGAGCAGGGCATTGATGCAGAAATCATTAACATCCACACCATCAAACCATTAGATTCTGAAGCGATTTTAAAATCTGTAAAGAAAACAGGATGCATTGTTACAGCAGAAGAACACAATAGACTCGGCGGATTAGGCGACAGCGTTGCACAGCTTCTGATTACAGAATATCTTGCGCCTCAGGAATATGTTGCCGTCAATGACAGTTTCGGGGAAAGCGGAACCCCTGATCAACTAATGGAAAAATACGGTTTAACTGCAAATGATATTGTTGAAGCGGTTAAAAAAGTAATGAGCAGAAAATCAAAAAGTCTGTAATATTGCATTGTTAGAAATGCGTTTATTTAACCACAAAGTACACTAGGTTTTTCACAAAGTTCGCAAGTTTTGTGTTCCTTGTGAATTTCTTTGTGTTCTTAGTGGTTAAAAAGAAGGTCTCGGTTATAAATATGAAGCCCGTCACGTTATCAACTGTCTTCTCTGACTGAGCAGGACAGTCACCTAAACAGAAAACCGTAACTTTAATCAAAATTTTAAAATTTAAACTTTCCATCAAAATATAATTTACAGATTTTATGCAGGAGAAATTAATCAACTATACCAAAGAGGCTTTTCAAACAGCTTTTGGCTCAGACGCGGAACGGATTTTTCTCGCTCCGGGAAGAATCAATATCATTGGCGAACACGTAGATTACAGTGACGGTTTTGTACTTCCGGCTGCCATAGACAAACATATTTGTTTTGTGGTAAAAAAAACGGATGATTCCAAAATCACTTTTTTTGCGAAAGATTTTAATGATTCTTTTAGCTTTGATGTTAATAAAAAACAGTTTCCGGTTTCACAGACTTGGGTCAATTATTTGTTGGGCGTTTTTAATGTCATTCAGGAATCAGGAAAAGTGGTCGGAGGTCTGCAGATTGCTTTCAGCAGTACGATTCCGATGGGTTCTGGTTTGTCATCATCGGCAGCTTTGGAATGTGGTTTTGCTTATATTCTCAACGAAATTTTCGATTTACATTTAAATAAAAAAGAAATAGCGGTCATTGGTCAGAAATCCGAACATACTTTTGTAGGTGTAAAATGCGGAATTATGGACCAATTTTCGTCAGTTTTCGGTAAAGAACATAAAGTGATTATGCTCGATTGCAACTCTTTGGAACATCAGTATTTTGAAGCTAATATTGATGGGTACAGCTTGGTTCTTTTCGATAGTTGTGTGAAACATACCCATCTTACTTCCGGCTACAATGACAGAAGGAGAGATGTTGACAACGGCAAAAAAATATTGTGGGAAAAATTTCCTGCAACAGAAAAATTCAGAGATTTCAGCTTTTCAATGCTGGATGAAGTAAGAGCAGAAATAGGAGAGATATCGTTCAAAAGATGTCTGTATCTTTTAAAAGAAATCAAAAGGGTAGAAAAGGCTGCAAAAGCTTTATCAGAAGGAGATGTAGAATATCTTGGTCAACTTTTGAACGAAACGCACTCCGGACTTTCTACCGAATTTGAAGTAAGCTGTGATGAGCTCGACTTTATGGTAGAAGAGACCTTAAAGGAAAATGGCGTTTTAGGGACAAGAATTATGGGCGGCGGTTTTGGCGGTTGCAGCATTAACCTTATTAAAGATGAAAATGTTGATCAGGTTATTAACGCTATCAGTGCTAAATATAAAAAGGCTTTCGATATCGAAATGAAGGTCTACAGAGTAAAAATATCGGACGGAATTAATGAATACAAAGAAAATGAATTCGTCATTTAATCAAAAAAAGCATCCGCACAGAAGATATAATCCGCTTTTGGACGAGTGGATTCTGGTATCGCCTCAAAGAGCAAACCGTCCTTGGCAGGGACAGACCGAAAAAACTTTACAGGAACAGCTTCCGGCTCACGACCCGGATTGTTACTTATGCTCGGGAAATGTTCGTGTTAACGGTGAGAAAAATCCTGATTATAAAGGTGTTTACGTTTTTGATAACGATTTCGGTTCTCTGATGAAAGATGATGTTGAATTTTCTGAGGAGACTTCAGATTTCTTTTTATTAAAACCTGAACGAGGGATCAACCGTGTCATTTGTTTTTCTGAAAATCACAGTTTGACATTGCCTGAAATGGAAGTTAATGATATTAAAAAAGTGGTTGATGTCTGGCAGAAACAATATGAAGAATTAGGCGCATTGGATTACATCAACCACGTTCAGATTTTTGAGAATAAAGGTCAGGTAATGGGATGCAGCAATCCACACCCACACGGTCAGATCTGGGCACAATCGTCAATTCCATCTATTATTTCAAAAACTCAGGAAAATCTTAAAAAGTATTTTGAGAAAAACGGATCTTCTCTTTTGGAAGATTATGTAAAAAAGGAGTTGGAAATTAATGAAAGAATCATTCTTGAAAATGAGGATTTCGTTGCATTAATTCCTTTCTGGGCAGTCTGGCCTTACGAAACAATGATAGTGAGCAAAAGAAAAATTGAAAATTTGCTTGATTTTTCAGATTTTGAAAAGTTTTCTTTAGCATCAATTATAAAAGATTTAACCACGAAATACGACAATCTTTTTGAAATTTCATTTCCATATTCAGCAGGAATCCACCAATCGCCGACTGATGGGAAACCTCATCCAGAGTGGCATTTTCATATGCATTTTTATCCGCCATTGCTGCGTAATGCCGAAGTGAAAAAATTTATGGTTGGCTACGAAATGCTTGCAGAGCCGCAACGAGACATTACGCCGGAACAAAGCGCTGAAATCTTAAATAATCTTTCCACCATTCATTATAAAAGTATATAAAAAGATAGTTTTATCTTTGCGTAGCTCTTATTAATCATAGAAAATCAGACGATTTTTCTATAAAATTAAATTTATGAACGACATTAAACTGATTGTCACCGATATGGATGGGACTTTTCTTAACTCAAATTATGAAGTAAGTCCTGATTTTCCTCGGATTTACCAAGAATTGAAAAAAAGAAATATCCTTTTCGTGCCTGCAAGCGGAAGACAAATGCCCGGAATTACGCAGTATTTTACAGAAATTGAAGATGAAATCGGTTTTATTGCGGAAAACGGCGGTTATGTGGTTTATAAAAATGAAGAATTGTTTGCAGACAAATTAGAACATCAATTTGTCATCGATATCATTAAAACAATTCGTGAAATTCCTGGCGCAAGAGCGGTGCTTTCTGCGAAGAAAAAAGCGTATTATGAAAGTGATGATAAGACATTTGTTAAGTATTTCACCAGATATTACATAGAAAATCAGAAGGTTGATGATTTGACTTTGGAAGTCGATGATGACGCTTTTAAAATTGCCATCTATCATCCGGAAGGTGCTGAGAAAAATATTTATCCATATTTAAAACATTTCGAAGATGAAAATCTGGAAGTTGTAGTTTCGGGGCAATATTGGGTTGATATAATGAATAGAAATATTAATAAAGGAAAAGCTTTAGAAATAATCCAAAAAAAACTGAATATCCTTCCGTCTCAAACAATGGCTTTTGGTGATTATATGAATGATATCGAAATGCTTAAAAATTCAAAATATTCTTATGCGATGGAAAATGCACATCCTTCTGTGAAAGAAGCTGCCAATTATGAGGCTGGAAATAATGATAGTTTTGGGGTTTTGGAAGTTATTAGTGCGTATCTAAATCTTGATTATAAAAGAGTAATAAAAGTCTGAATTAAAAAATATAGAGACAGCGACAGAAGCTGATGTTAAAGTTCAAAATAAAAAGAAATTTAGAATAGGGGTGATTGAAAATTTAGAGATTATTTGGTCACTCTTTCGATCGTTTAAAAATGAAAAACCTCTTAAAATCAAAGATTTAAGAGGTTTTTTGTACCCAGTGCCGGAATCGAACCGGCACATCTTTCGATACTAGAGTTTGAGTCTAGCGCGTCTACCAATTCCGCCAACTGGGCCGATGTTTGTTTTAAATTGGTGTGCAAATATAGGATTATTTTCTAACCGATGAAAATGAATTTGAATTATTTTTCTCATTAATTCGTAACATTGTGTTAATCAGAAAAATATTTTTATCAAAATTCTATTTCCAAACCATCATAAGCCAAATGAATATGGTCCGGAAGCTCGTTTTCGACTTCCTCGTGGAAACCAAGATGATGACTAATGTGAATCAAATATGTTTTTTTCGGTTGAAGTTCTTCTACCAATTCCAAAACCTGTGGCAAAATAAAATGTGAATGATGAGGTTCTGTTTTTCTCAGACAATTAATAATAAAAAAATCTAAGTCCTTCAGTTTCTCTTTTTCCTTATCATCAATTTTACTTGCATCTGTTATGTAAGCCAGATTTTTAAATTTAAAACCAAGAATATTTATCTCAGAATGGATAATATCAATTGGCTGAACTTTCACTTCATCAAAAAGTGTAAACTGATTATCAATTTCAAATAAATCGAAACTTGGTGCTCCTGGATATTTATGGTCTTGAAAAGCGTAAGGAAAACGGTCTTTGATTTCTTTAGCAACACGGGAATTACAATAAATTGGCATTGAAGCTTTGTTTTTGAAAATCAACGGTCGCAAGTCATCAAGACCAATTATATGGTCATTATGTTCGTGCGTAATCAGCACCGCATCGATTTGCTCCTCCTGATTCGTCAACATTTGCTGACGAAAATCGGGACCACAATCAATTAATATTTTCTTTCCAGAGTCGGATGTTATTAGTGCAGAAGTGCGTAAACGCTTATCTTTTTGATCTTTGGAAAGACAGACAGGATGATGGCTACCAATAACAGGAATGCCTTGTGAAGTACCAGTTCCTAAAAATTTTAAAAGCATTTTTGTTTTTGCTGTTATTTTGGTAAATTTACAAAATAAATCTAATTCTTTGTGATAAAGCCAAAACTTACCCCAAAACAGAAAGCTTTAGCTATTAATCTCGATTCTTCAATTTACGGAACTTTTGCGGAGATAGGCGCGGGACAGGAAACTGTTCGTCATTTTTTCCGAGCTGGCGGCGCTTCTCAAACTATTGCAAAGGCAATGTCTGCTTACGATAAGGACTTTTCTGATGCCATCTATGGTAAGGAAGCCAAAAACCGATACGTAACTCAGAACAGACTCAGAAAAATGTTGCGTTATGAGGTGGCGCTTATCGAGGAAAGGATACCGAGAGAGAACAATCCAGGTAAAAAATTCTTTTCTTATGCCAATACCGTTACAACCATCAATTTTGATAAAACGACCAAAGGTCACGGTTGGGTAGGAGTGAGGTTTCAAAATTCTGAAAATGAGGAGTACAACGAAATAATCATCCACGTAAAATTCAAAGAAACCAATCCGACTTTGCAACAGGAAACTTTGGGAAGTTTAGGTGTGAATTTGATTTATGGCGCTTATTTTTATACCGATAATCCCAGAATTCTGGTAGAATCTTTGTACGACGACCTTTCTTTGGACAGATTGGAAATTGATATGATAGATTTCAGCGGACCGGCTTTCAAATATGTAGACAATCGTTTGATGAGTCTTCAGTTGGTGAAATTGGGAATGACAGATGCTGTGATTTTCAATTCTCAGGGAAATAATATGTTGCCGGCCGATATTCTTTACAAGAAAAATATTTTTGCGGTAAGAGGTAGTTTCCGACCTGTAACACGAGTGAATATTGATATGTTCGAGCACGGTTTGGAAATGTTCAATCAGGATAATTCCTGCGACCACGAGAATACACAGATTCTTTTCGAAATTACGATTTCGAATCTACGAGCTGCTGGAGATATCGATGAAAGAGATTTCTTAGATAGAGTTGATATTCTGGGAACTTTGGGTTACACGGTGATGATTTCCAATTTCTCCGAATATTACCGAATGGTAGATTATTTCTCTACATTTACCAATCAGCATATTGGTGTTGCAATGGGAGTTAATAACCTTTTAGATGTTTTCGATGAGGAATATTACAAAAATCTTCCGGGAGGAATTTTGGAGGCGTTTGGTAAGTTCTTCAAAAAGGATATGCGCGTTTATCTTTATCCTTACAAAAACCCTGAAGATGGCGAGTTGCTGACTTCTGAAAATCTGAAAGTTCAGGATAATCTGAAAGAATTATACAAATATTTCAAACTCAATAAGAGAATTGTAGACATTCATAATTACAATCCGAAATTCTTGGAAATCTATTCCAGAGAGATTCTTAAAAAAATCGTTACACACGAGTTGGGTTGGGAAGAAGAATTGCCGAAAAGTGTGGCAGAAATGATAAAAGAACGCGGAATGTTCGGTTACAAAGAATTAACTTTTGAAGGATTAAATTAACAACAATGGTAGAACTAAAGAAAAGACTTTCAGTAATCTTGGAAAGTCCACAAGATACAAACGTAAAACTTCTGAAAATCTGTCAGCTTTTGGATAAAGAAATTGATTATTATAACTGGACAGGTTTCTATTTCAAAAACGGCGACAAAGACGAGTTGGCTCTTGGACCTTATGTTGGCGCAGTTACAGATCACGTGATTATTCCTTTTGGAAAAGGGATTTGCGGTCAGGTAGCTGTTTCAGGAGAGACTTTTGTGGTTCCGGATGTTCATTCTCAGGATAACTATTTGTCTTGTTCCATCGATACAAAAGCAGAAATTGTAGTTCCAATCTTCAAAAACGGAGAAAATATTGGACAAATCGATATCGATTCTCATACCATTGACCCATTCACAAAAGAAGATGAAGAAATGCTGAAATGGCTTTGTGACGAAGTTGCGAAGATTTTGTAATTAAATTTTCTATAAAATATTAAAGTCGCATCTACTGCGACTTTTTTATTGATTGATTTTTGTCAAAAGGTCTCGATAATATTCCCCACACCTCGCAAGATGTGTCCCATACCAAGAAAAAGCTTCGCCGTCAACAATCCTAATTTTTTGACTTTGACAAACTTCTTGGATTTCATCAATATGCTTTTCTTTGAAAGGAAAAGGCTCTGACGAAAGGAAAATCAAATCAGCTTCCTTCAAATCTTCCAATTGAATTTCGGGATAACGCTTCTGGCTTTTAAACAGATTCTCAAATCCCAGCTCGTCCAAAATCCTCGAAATAAAAGTATCGCCACCAACTGTCATATAGGGATTTTTCCAGATCAGATAAGCAACTTTTAACCTTTTTCCGGATTTAATAATATCAAAAGCTTCATAAGTTTTCAGGTTGAAAAACTGCGCTTTTTCTTCTTTCCCGAATAGATGCCCGAGTTGTTTCAGTAAATAATAATTGTCTTCCAAAGTTTCAACATTCGTGACTAAAACTTTGAAATCTTTCATCAATTCCTCAACTTGTTCTTTGGTATTTTCCTCTTTGTTGGCAATAATGAGGTCGGGTTTCAGAGATTTTATTTTCTCAATATTAAGGTTTTTTGTTCCACCAATAATTTCAACTTTATCAACCACATCTTTTGGATGGATGCAGAATTTTGTCCGACCAACAATTTCGTCAGTCGTCAAACCCAAATCAAACAAAGCTTCCGTAATCGAAGGAACTAATGAAATAATTCTCATAAATAAAACGCTTTGATTTCGCTCAGTGTGACAATAATTAATTTCTCGAGATTGAAGCTCTCGAAGACCTTAAATATAAAAAAACTCTCTCGAAAACAAGAATTTCTGAGAGAGTTTAATATTGTAAAATTAATAATGATAAATGAATTGAGGAATTTTCAAATCATCAAATCAACTTATTATCATATCAAATTAATCTTCTTTTTTAGTCGCTTTTTTAGCAGCAGGCTTTTTAGCTGGGGCTTTTTCTTCTTTAGCTTCTTCTGTTTTTTCAGCAGTCTTTTTTGCAGGAGCTTTTTTAGCAGCAGGTTTTTTCTCTGCTTTTTCAGCTTTCTCTTCAGCTTTTGGCTCTTCAGCAACTTCTACAGAAGGAGTTTCTGGTTTTACAAAACTTTCAGGTGTGATGTAACCCGCTTTTTGAAGCAAGTTGTACCATTGAGCCAATTTTTTGATATCAGACTCATAAACTCTTTCCACATCATAATTAGGAAGAGATTCAGCCATAAAAGTTCTTAATTCTTCACTGGAAGATTTGTGGTTAATAGTTGGTTTGTAGTCGTATTTTTTTGCAATATTTTCAAAAACTTCGAACAAAGGAACTTCTTTATCAAATGTGAACATTGCGATGTTGTCAAGAAGACTTACTTGGCTAGAGTTCGAGATGCTCGCTTTTTTCTTAGTCGTGATGTCCTCAACGATAAAACCGTTTTTAAGTTGAGAAACCAATTTGAAAAGTCCCGGTTTTCCGGAGATTGAAATAATTTTTTCTAACTGCATTTTAATATTTTTCTTTAGTATATTTTATTTTAATTTGTCTGATGTTCGATGATGGATATAAAATGTTTTCTAAGTTACAGGCTTCCAGCATCAGGCTTCAACCTTACTTCGGAAATCTCATTTTATAACTCACTGATACTTCGCCATTAGCAATTTTCTGAAGTTTTCCTTTCACGATTTTTTTCTTCAATGCACTCAGGTGGTCTGTAAAAAGAATTCCCTCGATATGGTCATATTCGTGTTGAATCACTCTTGCCCTGATGTCGGAAAATGTATCGGTATGTTTAACGAAATTTTCGTCGTAATATTCTATTTTGATGGTCGATTTACGTTTCACATCTTCTCGAACCTCTGGGATGCTTAAACAACCTTCATTGAATTTCCATTCTTCTCCAGATTCTTCCAGAATTTTAGCATTGATGAAAACCTTTTTGAAGTCTTTCAGCTCATCAGCAATATCTTCGTAATCTTCGTCATCTGAAAGTGGCGAAACATCTACAATGAAAAGTCTGATGTCCAACCCAACTTGAGGCGCAGCCAAACCAATTCCGTTCGCTCCGCTCATCGTTTCAAACATATTATCGATTAGTGTTTGCAACTCAGGATAATCTTTTTCGATTTCGTGAGCTTTTTTTCTCAAAACGTTGTCGCCAAAGGCTCTAATTGGTAGAATCATCTTTTCTGGTCTAAAAAATTTTGCAACAATATCGTCGCACTTACTTTGTCAATCAATCCTTTTTCCTGTCTTTGTTTTTTGTTTTTTCCGCTTTGACTAATATAAAAAGAAGCCATTTTGGAAGTGAAACGTTCATCCAGACGATTGATTTTTTTCTCAGGAAAATCCTTTTCAAATACCGAAATAAATTTCTGAATCTCACTTTCGATTTCGGACATATTTCCTTTCAAATCTGTGGGAAGTCCTATGACAACTTCGTCTACATTGTTTTCAGAAAAATACTTTTTCAGAAAATCGATAAGTTTCGGAGTTTCAACCGTCGTCAGTCCGCTTGCAATAATTTGTAAGTCGTCTGTTGCAGCAATTCCTGTTCTTGCTTTTCCGTAGTCTATTGCTAGGATTTGTCCCATAAGTCTGCAAATTTACAAAAATTTTCAGCTTATGAAAATTAAAAAAAGCCCTGTAAAGTTGATAGGCTTTACAGAGCTTTTTGCTAGATGGATTTTAGTTAATTTTGTTTCATTTCCTCAACCAACAATTTGATTTTATCGATGTATTTTCCATAAAAATGTTTGAACCACCAGTTTCCAATAAAATATAGCAAAGACAATCCAAAAAGAACTGACCCGATAAAAACTAATGTTAAATAACCATTGGTGTAATGATGTGTATGTGGAATAGACTCTATCACGATGATCATTTCACAAACGAAAAATGGGACAAAGCTTAAGTAAAAAGACAAATAATACTGTTTGTTTAGTTCAAATTGATGCAATAAATCTTTTAACGAATCGTAAGTTCCCAAAGTTGGATTACTTATTTCCTTATAAAGCTTAAAGAATTTGCTAAAGAAAAATACAGTTACCAAAACCATAGAAACAACCAAAATTTCGATGTATAAAGTGAATCTAAAAGGCAGTGGGAAAAACCAGATAGCAATCAAAACAAAAGGCATCAAAACTACAGTTGACCAAAATTCATAGCGCATATTTTTCCTAATCCTTTCCAAAGGATGGTGTATTTGTCTCTGTTTTTCTGGCGAAATCTCCGGTGTCTCGGAAACATCTTCTTTATTCCAAAGGGTTTTAAGATTATCTAGGTCCATATCTTTGATAGTTGATAGTTGATAGTTGATAGTTGATAGTTGATAGTTGTTGGCTGTTAGGCTGAGGCTCTCGAAGCCTGTTTATTAATTAATTCCTTTAACTTTTCTTTCGCACGGTTCAGTTTTACTCTTGCATTGCCTTCCGAGATTCCCATTTGTTCCGCCATTTCTTTTCCGGAAAAATCTTCCAGATAATAGAAAATCAAAGCTTTGTCAATTGGGTTCAGTTGTTGGATAGATTCATACATCAGCTTTAGGTTTTGTTCGTCTTCAAAGTTGTATTCCTCTTCTTTTATTTTGTAGAGCGAGAGATCATCGTTTTGGATAAAAGTCCTTCTTTTCTCAGATTTCAGGAAGATGATTGCTGTGTTCAGGGCGATTCTGTAAAGCCAAGTCGAGAATTCTGATTTTCCTTCAAAACTAGAGAAAGACTTCCAAACCTGATAAACAATTCCTGAAAAAGGTCATTCTGGTCATCACGATTATCCATATACATTTTAGAAATCTTGAAGATGATTCCTTTATGCTTATCGATTTTCTCTAAAAATTCTTTCTCAGACGAACGCATTTTTGTTTTAACTCTATTCGGTTAGTAATGATATCAAAAATTTGTTACAAAAAATAATTCTTGAATTTGATTTGGGCGCCTTTATCCGTCCTCCGTTCCCGCTTTTTTCTTTTTTCTCAAAAAAGAAAAAGAGCTCCACTCAGGTCGGGGCGCGCTTCGCCAAGTTTAAACATTTGTCTTTCAATCAACATTGTCTGAGTCATTGAAATTAACACAATTTTCTAGTAGTAACTCTTCGATGAGTTTACGCCTTTTCAAACCGTAAAAATATTTTCAATAATGTATAAAAATCTTTGCGCTCTTTGCGTTAAAATAAAACCAATCAATTTTCATATTTTTGTAAAGATTAAAAATCACTCATAATTCATCACTTATAACTAACTCGATGTCTTTAAAAATTTCAGGACTTACCAAAAAATTCGGAGAGCAGGTTGCGCTCAACGATATCAATATCTCGATTTCAAATAACGAAATCATCGGATTACTCGGCCCAAACGGTGCTGGAAAATCCACCTTGATGAAATCCATCACAGGCGTTCTGAAAATCGATGAAGGCGAAATTCTCCTCGATGAAAAAAACATTTTAGAAAACGAAATCGAATCGAAAAAGAAAATCGGTTTCCTTCCAGAGAACAATCCACTTTACAACGAGATGTTTGTGAAAGAATATCTGCAATTCGTAGCGAATCTTCATAATATCAAAAAAGAAAGAGTAGAACAGGTCATAAATTTGGTTGGAATTACGCCGGAAAAATCAAAGAAAATTGGTCAGCTTTCCAAAGGTTACAAACAACGTGTTGGATTAGCGCAAGCCATTCTTCACGAACCGGATTTATTGATTCTCGACGAACCAACCAACGGACTCGACCCCAATCAAATTGTAGAAATCCGAAATGTCATCAAAGAAATCGGAAAAGCAAAAACTGTGATTCTTTCTACACACATTATGCAGGAAGTTGAAGCACTTTGTTCACGTGTGATTTTAATTCATCAAGGTAATATCATCCAAGATTCTCCTATTTCAGAATTCAAAGGAAAATTTGCAAGTCTGGAAGAAGCTTTCCAAAGTTATACAGTTTAATTATCGTTTAAACGCTTCGACTCCGCTCAGCGTGAAAATGCTAAATAATCAACTTGATTTCTTGTCAGTCCGAGCGGAGTCGAAGACTTTTAATATATCTCATTAATTTACCATAATTAATCAAAATTGCAATTCGCTCAAATCATTCTTCCACTCAATCTCAAAGGAACTTTCACGTACAAAGTTCCAGCAGATTTTTTGGATAAAATCGAAGTTGGAATGCGGGTTTTGGTTCCGTTTCGTGGAAAGAAAATCTACACGGGAATTGTTGCGGAATTGTTCAACGATTTTGTGGAAACTTTTGTTCCGAAAGAAATTATCAATCTTTTAGACAATCAACCGATTGTTCCAAAACAACAGTTAGATTTTTGGAATTGGCTCAGTTCCTATTATCTCTGTAATCTGGGCGAAATTTACCGTTTGGCTTTTCCGTCCTCTCTCAAATTGGAAAGTGAGACTTACGTCAGATTATTGTCAGAAAGAACAATTGATTGGCAAAATCTGGATGCAAACGAAACTTATCTTCTACAAGCTTTGGAAGTTCGACAAATGTTGAATTTACAAGAAATTGAAGCCTTCATTCCAAAAAAAGAAATCATCAAAACCATCAATGCGCTGATTGATGAACGATATATTTCTGTTGACGAAAAAATAACAGAAAAATATAAGGCAAAAGAAATTGCTTACCTGAAAATCAATGATGAAGCTTTGGTTTCAGAGAATTTGGCAATGATTCTTTTAAAGCTTGATAGAGCTAAAAAACAAAAAGACCTTTTCCTCAATATTCTTTCAAAACAAATTGATAATCCAGAAAATCCAATCAGGAAATCTTTGGTTTTTGATGAAGGGAATTTTGTTAATCAACAACTTAAATCTTTGATAGAAAAAGGTTGGGTTACGGAATATTATCTTGAAAAAGACAGAATTGATTCTTACGAAGGTGAAATTGAAGAGATTGAAGAACTGACAGATAATCAGAAAAAATCAATTTCAGAAATCAATCAAGCTTTCGAAGAAGATAAAAATGTTTTGCTTCACGGTGTGACTTCGTCTGGGAAAACGCATATTTATCTTGAGAAAATTGAAGATTGTATCAATGCTGGGCAAAATGTGCTATTGCTTTTGCCGGAAATTGCTTTGACCAAACAAATTACAATTCGTCTCGAAAAAAAATATGGTAAAAAACTCGGGTTTTATCATAATAAATTGACGGATTTTGAAAGAGTAGAAGTCTGGAGAAAAATCAAAAAAAATGAGCTTCAAATCCTCATTGGAACTCGGAATTCTTTGTTTCTCCCGTTTGAAAATCTGGGATTGATTATTGTGGACGAAGAACACGATTCGGCTTACAGACCAAGAGACCAGCACTTCTTTTTCAATGCGAAAGATTCAGCAATGATGTTGGCAGAATTTTATCAGTCAAGAGTTATTCTCGGTTCGGCAACACCTTCTTTGGAAAGTTACGATTTGGCGATGAAAGAAAAGTTACGTTATGTTTCCATTAATGAAAGATTTGGGAAAGTTGATTTGCCAAGATTTGAAATTATTGATGTTAAAGAAGCGCAAAATCAGAAAAAAATCGTTGGGAATTTCAGTCAAAAAATGATTGACGAAATTAACCTTCAACTCGACCATAAAAAACAAACCATTATTCTTCACAACCGCCGTGGTTATGCCAATGTCATCGAATGTGAAACTTGCGGCCACGTGACTTATTGCAGCAATTGTGACGTAGTAATGACCTATCACAAAGCTTCCAATGAACTGAAATGCCATTACTGTGGACATCGTGCTTCCAAACCGATGATGTGTCCAAGCTGTAACAGCGACAATCTGAATACAAAAGGCGTTGGCGTTGAACAAATCGAAGAGGAAGTACAAAAAATATTTTCTGATGCAGAGGTTGACAGAATGGATGTTGATGCGATGCGAAAAAAATTTGCTTATGAAAAACTTTACGAAAAACTGGAAAACGGAGAAACTGATATTTTGGTAGGAACGCAGATGATCTCCAAAGGTTTGGACTTTGAAAATATAGAATTAGTCGCAATTCCGAAAGCTGATTCTATGATTCACGTTCAGGATTTCCGTGCGGAAGAAAGAGCTTATCAATTGATCACGCAGGTCGCAGGAAGAGCAGGAAGAGTTTCCGGAAATGGAAAAATTCTGATCCAGACCTATAATCCGTTGCATTCGGTTTTTGAATTGATTAAAAATCAGAATGTTAAAGAGATCTATAATTATTTCCTTGATGAGAGGAAAAAGTTTCTCTATCCACCATTTGTGAAATTAATAATGATTGAACTGAAACACAGGAAAGAAGATAAAATCAACAGAGCCTCTCAGTTCTTGGGTTCGATTCTTAGAAAATATATTCCGGAAGAATGCATTCTTGGTCCGGAGAAATCCCCTATAGCAAGGCTTAATAATCTCTATCAATATCAAATTCTTCTTAAATTCCCCAAAAACAAAAACTACAGAATCTACAAAGAATTGCTTTTGAAATCTTTTGATGAATTTGACGAGATCACAGCTTACAAATCTGTGAAAAAGGATTTATTTGTTGATTTTTAACAATTTTTAACGGCTTTTCAGATTTTTTATTACGTGTAAACCGTAAATCGACGGCAATATTCTCTAACTTTACTTAGTTATGATAATAAGATTAGACGATCTTAAACCTTAATTAATAAAAATTCAATAAAAATTGTAATTGTTTTGAGAATGAATAAAATCAAAAATTATTTTTCAATCATCGCAATTGGTTTTTCCTCATTTGTATTTTCGCAAGGGAGCGTCGCAGTTTCTACATTTCCACAAGTTGCTGATCAGCAAAGTCTTGTAAAGGATATTACCGCAGAAAAGGCGCTGCTGTCTCCGAAAGAACAAATCGAGTTCAATATCAATAAGATGTTTACAGACCCGGTTCTGAGAAATGCCAATTGGGGGTTTGTGGTTTACGACCCCAAAACAGAAAAAATTGTAACGGCGTACAACGAAACAGCACCGCTGATTCCTGCTTCTACAACCAAATTATTAACAACAGAAACGGCATTTTCTTTATTAGGAACGCAGTACAGATGGAACACCCAGTTGGAATATTCTGGCAGTATTGATGTTGAAGGCGTGTTGACAGGAAATCTCTATATCGTCGGAAGTGGCGACCCTTCTTTAGGTGGAAATAGAGGCGGCGCAGCAAGTTATACGCAGATTGTTAATCAGTATCTGGATGCTATTAGAGAAAAAGGAATCAGGAAGATCACAGGAGATATTATCATCCAGACGGCAATTTTCAAAGAGAATAAAAAGCAGGAACTTCCGCAAAATATTGTTTGGTTAGAGCAGGCTAATTATTTTCTACCAGTTGGAACAACCAAAGATATTGATCCGAAAAATGAAAAGTTGCTTATTAGTCAATCTAATAATCCATTTAATCAAGCAAAAAAGTATTTCTATATTTCGCCTTATACCAACAAGGCTGTCTATGCCGATAAATTTGAAGGTGCTTGGGTAACGACAAAAGTGGCTGAACCACCTGCTTTTTTGGCTAATAAGTTGAGAGAAAGTTTGGTTAAAAATAAAATCACCGTTTTAGGTAAAGTAACTCCGAAAATTGTTGATAGAGAACCGGAACCAAGAGAAATTTTAACGATTTATAAGTCTCCGACTTTAGCTGAAATTGTCAATTATACCAACCAAAGAAGCGATAATGGTTATGCAGAGGCTTTGTTGAAGTCTAATGGTTTTCAGAAATTAGGCGACCAAACGGTAGAATCTGGAAGATTGGCTGTAACTGAGCATTTGCAATCTATCGGTTTTGATTTGAATGGACTGAATTATATGGACGGAAGTGGATTATCAAAAGCGCATACTGTAACACCGATTTCTCAGGTTAAGTTTTTGGCCAAGATGATGAAGTCGCCCTATTATAAAGAATATTTCGAATCTTTGCCAATCGCAGGACAATCCGGAACGTTGAAACATATGTTTATGGTGAATTCCAACGGACAAATTTTTGCTAAAACAGGAACTTTAAATGGTGTGAAATGTTTAGCAGGATATATCAAAACAAGAAATAACAAAACGCTTGCTTTTTCTTTATTGATCAACAAATTTTCTGGTTCTGTTGCTCAGGTAAAAGACAGAATGGAACAGTTGCTCGACCCAACTTTAGATTTGTAATAATCAATGTTTTATAAATTAAAAACTCATCTCGTCGGGATGAGTTTTTTTTGTAGATTTGAGGTAAAATTTTTAAATAAAATGAAACATTTTTACACATTAATAATTACTTGTTTAACGATTAATATTATTTTTGGACAAATTCATAATATTGATCGAAAAGGTTTGATAGAATCTGAAAAAAAATCTGCCTCCCGCTCGATTCTGGATGTAAATGTGAATCCGAATACATTAAATTATGATTTACAGTATGTTAGAATGGAATTAGATCTTGATCCCACTCAGCAGTTCGTTTCCGGAACTATGACTTCCCATTTTAAGATGCTGGCGAATTCCGCTACTATTTATTTTGACTTGGCAAAGATTCTGACAGTTTCTACGGTAAAATATCACGGTCAGAATTTAACCTTTCAGCAATTGAGTTCAGATGAAATTAAAATTAATTTCCCGGCAGCTTTAACAGCCCAGACTACAGATTCTTTATCAATAACATATAGCGGAGTTCCTGTCAATACAGGTGCCTTTGCCAGTTTTGAAGCAGGAACTACACCTGCCGGAGATCCGGTTTTAGCAACATTGTCTGAGCCTTATGGGGCAAAAGGTTGGTGGCCAACCAAACAAAGTATGAATGATAAAATAGAGAAAATGGATATCAAAGTGACCACTCCTGCTCAATATACAGTAGGTTCAAATGGAAAACTGATGTCTGAAACTATCTTAGGAAACGGAAAAAAGCTGACTTATTGGCAAACTAATTATCCAATTCCTGCTTATCTTTTTGCGTTAGGAATTTCCAATTATACAAAAATGAATTCCACTATTACAACTACAGAAAGTTCTTTTCCTTTCCTGAATTATGTTTATCCAGCTTATGCGAATGCAAATACCCAAGCAAGTCTCGACTGGACTACAAGTTCTATGCAAACTTTTGAAGACCATTTTGGATTATACCCTTACAGAAATGAAAAATATGGTCATATGATGTTTAACTGGGGCGGAGGAATGGAACATGCAACAATGACATCTATGGTTAATTTTGGGCAGGGATTGATTGCTCATGAGTTGGCTCATCAATGGTTTGGAGATAAATTGACATGTGGTGCATGGAATGACATCTGGCTTAATGAAGGTTTTGCAACATTTGGTGAGCATTTGACTTATGAAAAATTATTAATGAGCTCTTCTCAGTTTCAAAATTATCTTGCAAATGAGATAAGTGATATTACAAGTAGCCCTGGCGGAAGTGTATACGTTCCTGATTCTGGATTGAGTGATATCGGCAGAGTTTTCGACGGAAGATTAACTTATGCTAAAGGAGGTTTTGTTTTAAGGATGATAAAATGGATTCTTGGTGATAGCCAATTCTATGCGATGTTAAAAGCTTATCAGAACAATCCTGCTTTTGCTTACAATTATGTAAAGACTAATGATTTCAGAGATTTTTTAAGCTCTTTTACAGGAAAAGATTTCACAGAATTTTTTAATGACTGGATCTATGGTGAAGGTTATCCGAGCTATCAGATCAGGTGGACTCAGAATACCACAACCAAAAAACTGACTTTCCGTGTCGGGCAGACAAGAAGCAGTTCTACTGTCAGTTTTTTTGAGATGCCGCTTCCAATCAAAGTGACAGGATCTGGAGGACAGACCGCATATTTCGTTTTGGATCATACATCTAACAATCAATATTTTACTCAGGATGTTGCTTTTACGGTGACAGGCGTTACTTTTAATTATGAAAATCAGATAATTACAAAAGGATCGACAGTTGTTAAAGATAATACACTGGCAGTAAATGATACTAATAAAGACAAAATAAATGTCTATCCAAATCCAGCAAAATCCTTTATAAAAATTTCTGGTCTAAGTAAATCAACAGATTATGAAATTCTTTCAATCGATGGAAAATTAATCAAGAAGGGAATTTCAAATCCAGATTCAGAAATCAATATTTCTACCTTAGTTAAAGGAGCTTACATTTTGAAATTCAATAACCAATCAGTTAAAATTATTAAAGAATAACTCAAAAGATAATTTATCAAAAAAAAGCGCTTTATTACAGTGCTTTTTTTATTTTTGTTAAAATCGAAAATCAATAAAAATGATATCACAAAAATTCCTTGAGAACATCACAAACGAATTAACAAACATAGAAAACGACGGACTTTTCAAAAGAGAAAGAATCATCACATCACAACAGAGTGCCGAGATAGAAGTTGCTGGGAAAAAACTTTTGAACTTTTGTGCCAACAATTATTTGGGATTATCCAATAATCCGGAGGTGATGAAAGCTTCTCAAGATGCTATAGAATCTCACGGTTATGGGATGTCGTCGGTTCGTTTCATTTGTGGAACACAGGATATTCATAAAGATTTGGAAGCTAAGATTTCCAATTTCTTAGGAATGGAAGATACCATTCTTTATGCCGCTTGTTTTGATGCGAATGGCGGTGTTTTCGAACCATTATTCTCAGAAGAGGATGCAATTATTTCCGATGAACTGAATCACGCTTCGATTATCGATGGAGTAAGGTTATGTAAATCTGCAAGATACCGTTACAAAAACAATAATATGGAAGATTTGGAAGCACAATTGATTGCCGCTTCTGAAAAAAATCACAGATTTAAAATCATTGTGACTGATGGTGTTTTCTCAATGGACGGAATTGTTGCAGACCTAAAAAGTGTTTGTGATTTAGCGGATAAATATGATGCTTTAGTTATGGTAGATGATTCTCACGCAACAGGGTTCATTGGAAAAACAGGTCGTGGAACGCACGAGGCGAATGATGTGATCGGAAGAGTCGATATCATTACTTCAACTTTGGGAAAAGCTTTAGGTGGTGCTTTAGGTGGATTTACTTCTGGGAAAAAGGAAATTATTGATATGTTGAGACAACGTTCTCGTCCTTATTTATTCTCAAATTCATTAGCACCCGGAATCGTCGGAGCGGCTTCCAAAGTTTTGGATATGATTTCTGATGACACTTCTTTGAGAGATAAAGTGATGGAAAACGCAGAATATTTCCGAAAAGAAATGAAGGCTAAAGGTTTTGATATTCCGGATGGCGATGCAGCGATTGTTCCGGTTATGCTTTATGATGCGAAATTATCTCAGGAAATGGCCGAGAAACTTCTGGCAGAAGGGATTTACGTTATCGGATTCTTCTATCCGGTTGTTCCGAAAGGAAAGGCGAGAATTAGAGTTCAGTTATCTGCAGCTCATACCAGAGAACATTTGGACAAAGCTATTGCAGGTTTTGAAAAAGTAGGGAAAGAGTTAGGAATTATCTAAGATAAAAGAAAAGCTTACAATAATTTGTAAGCTTTTTTATTTCACAAAAAAACCAGCAAATAGTTTTGCTGGTTTTGTATTTTTCGAGAAAGTCTCAAGATTATTTCTTAGCGTAAGACTTATCCTTGATTCTTGCTTTCTTACCTCTAAGATCACGGAAGTAGTAGATTCTAGCTCTTCTAACTTTACCTTGTCTGTTAACTTCAATTTTCTGAAGTGCAGGCATGTTGATTGGGAAAACTCTCTCTACTCCAACATCACCAGACATTTTTCTGATTGTGAAAGTTTTTGTAGCTCCAGTTCCTCTCAATTGGATAACAACACCTTTGAAGAACTGAGTTCTTGTTTTGTTACCCTCTTTAATCTCTGTGTACACAGTGATGGTGTCACCGGCTTTGAATTCTGGGAATTCTTTTTTCGTAATGTACTTATCTTGTACGTACTTTAATAAATCCATTTTTTATAATAAAAAATTTGTTTTGTCAAGCTAAGCAACATTCACGTCCTTCGTCAGAGGTTGATTAACAGGTTGCAAAAATATAAATAATTTTCATAACTGCAATACAATCTGAGAATTAAATTCTAATTATTTAATTTCCAATAACTCCACGTCAAAAACCAAAGTACTGTTGGGACCAATTTCTTTGCTGACTTCCTGCTGTCCATAAGCCAAATGTGGCGGAATCGTAAACCTGAATTTACTTCCAACAGACATCAACTGCAAACCTTCTGTCCAACCTTTGATAACTCTGTTAAGAGGGAAAGATGCTGGTTTTCCACGCTTTACAGAGCTGTCAAAAACTTTACTTGTAATGGTCGTTCCGTGATAATGGCATTTTACCGTACTTTTCGCTGTTGGCTTTGGTCCTTCCGTTTCCACAAGGATTTCGTATTGCAAACCGCTTGGTAAAATCGTTACACTTTCTCTTTTTCCATTTTCAACCAAATAATCCTGACCATCTCTCAAGTTTTTTTCGGCCAATTCTTTTTTTCTTTTCAATAATAAATCCGCTACACCCATTTCTAAATTTTTTCCAAAGGTATTTATTCTCAGTCGATTCATCAAAAAATTGCAATTATTTCCCGTAACTTTGATGAGATAAGAAAAGATAAAGCAATAAATTAGGAGCTTAATCCCGCTGTCCACTATATCTTTTTTATTTTTTTACAAGTTTTGTCACTTCGATTGAATCGAAGTCCATAAAAAATAAAAAAGGATGCCGTTTCCATCGGGGCTAGGTGTTTTGTCAACGATTCAAGTTTTGTTATTAATAGTAAGATTTGTCAAAAGATTAAAATTAAAAAGCATTAAAAAGTCAAAATCAACAACCAGTTTGTCATTAAGTTTTACGTCTTCGCGAGCCTTAAAAATATTTTCAATAATGTCCAAAAAATCTTTGTGGACTTTGCATTAAAATTATTAGATTATACATTATGAACAAAGAAACCGAAAACAAACTCATCCACAAAAATACCAAACCAACAAGTATGAGAATTCTGGTCTACGATTTTCTGAGTTCCCAACCATTCGCCACCTCACTATCCGAAATCGAAAACCATTTTCAGAATGCCGACCGAACCACCATTTACCGAACCTTGAAAACCTTCGAAGAAAAAGGAATTGTTCACAGCATTCAGGAAAATGCAACCACAAAATATAAGCTTTGCCACGATGATTGTGACGAGAAAACACACAAAGACTGGCATCTCCATTTCTACTGCAAAATCTGCAAACAGACCACCTGCAAAGAAGATATTTCGTTCCCCGAAAGTATGAAAACCAATTTCAGGATTGATGAAATCAGACTTTTCGCTAAAGGCATCTGCGAAAATTGCCTCGAATCGACTTTCAACAATTAAGTAATTTGTATAAGTCTGAGACCCTCGAAGATATTATTCCATAAAACTTTGCAATAGCATTGCATTTGCATTAGCAATATCTTTGTTAAAAATTATTTCGATATGGAAGAGTGTTGCAGTACAAAACCGAAGAAAGAGCACAACCACGGAGCTCACGACCACAGTGACCACGACCATTCTCACGGTAATTCAAAAATGGCATTATACATCAGTTTAATCATATTTTTCTCTGGACTCATTTTAGATTTCTGGATTAAAGCCGATTGGTTTACCAGCAACATTTGGCTAAGATTCGGTTGGTATTTCGTCTCATATATATTAGTAGCTTTCACGGTTTTCAAAGAAGCATTTGAATTAGCAAAAAACTTAGATTTCTTCAATGAGTTTTCTTTGATGGGAATCGCAACAATTGGCGCTTTTGCAATTGGCGAATTTCCCGAAGGTGTTGCCGTGATGCTATTTTATACAATCGGCGAAATGTTCCAGGAATCTGCAGTTAACAGAGCTAGAAATAATATAAAATCATTATTAGATGTTCGTCCGAAAGAAGCCACCGTTTTCCGAGATGAAAATTGGAAAACTATTGCTCCAGATGATGTCAAAATCGGGGAAAAGATTCAGGTGAAAGTAGGAGAGAAGATTCCGTTGGATGGTGTTTTGTTGTCGGAAAAAGCAAGTCTCAACACATCAGCTTTAACAGGAGAAAGTAAACCCTCATCAATCCAAAAATTGGAAGAAGTTCTTGCCGGAATGCTGAACTTAGACCAAGTCATCGAAATCGAAACAACCAAATTATTCGAGAATAGTTCGATTGTCAGGATTCTTCAAATGGTTCAGGATGCAAGTTCCAGAAAAGCCAAAACCGAATTGTTCATCAGACGATTTGCAAAGATTTATACGCCAATTGTTTTCGTTTTAGCTCTTTTGGTAACACTTGTTCCATATCTCTTTGTAGAAAATTATGTTTTCAAAGATTGGCTTTACAGAGGTTTGGTTTTCTTGGTGATTTCTTGTCCTTGCGCACTGGTTATTTCAATTCCGTTGGGGTATTTTGGTGGAATTGGCGCCGCTTCCAGAAATGGGATTTTGTTCAAAGGTTCTAATTTCCTTGACATCATTGCGAATGTAACAACGGTTGTAATGGATAAAACAGGAACATTGACGAAAGGGGTTTTCAAAGTTCAGGATATTGTTCCGGAAAACATTTCGAAAGAGGATTTTTTATCCATTTTATCATCGGTTGAGAGTCATTCTACACATCCTATTGCGAAAGCCGTTTCAGAATTTCATCCTTCCAATCAGATTCCGGAATCTGTAGAAGAGATTTCCGGAAAAGGAATCAAAGCGGTTATTAATCAACAAAGAGTTCTTGCAGGAAATACAAAACTTCTGAAAACTTTTAATATCAATTATCCGGAATTCTTGGAAGAAATTGTAGAAACAACTGTTGTTTTGGCTATTGATAATGAATATAAAGGTTACATCACAATTTCCGATGAGGTTAAAGAAGATTCGGAATTGGCGATTAGTAATTTGAAAAATAACAACATCAAAACCATGATGTTAAGCGGTGATAAAGACTCTCTAACTCAAAATATTTCTAAAAAATTAGGAATCGATTCTGCTTTTGGTGGTCTGCTTCCCGAAGGAAAAGTTGAGAAATTGGAAAATCTGAAAAGTAATCCAAAAGAAGTCGTTGCTTTCGTCGGAGACGGAATCAATGATGCGCCGGTTTTGGCTTTGAGTGATGTTGGAATGGCGATGGGCGGATTAGGTTCCGATGCTGCGATTGAAACTGCGGATGTTGTTATTCAAACAGACCAACCTTCGAAAATTGCAACAGCGATCAAAATCGGAAAAGCGACGAAGAAAATTGTTTATCAAAATATAGGATTAGCTTTTGGAGTCAAAGTGATTGTTCTGATTCTTGGAGCCGGAGGATTAGCCAATATGTGGGAAGCCGTTTTTGCAGATGTTGGCGTGGCACTTTTAGCAATTTTAAATGCAGTTAGAATTCAGAATATGAAGTTCGGGTAATCAATTTAACAAATTTATTTTTTGCTAACAAAATAGTATTATCTTAGTAAAAAATGAAAATATGTTAAGAACTACCGTTTTATGCGCTTTATTATTGTCTCAATTTGGGAACGCTCAAGGCTTTCTGAAAACTCAGGGTCAAAAAATTGTTAATTCTAAAGGTGAAAATATTTATTTGAAAGGTCTTGGATTGGGCGGTTGGATGCTTCAGGAAGGTTATATGCTTAAGACGGCTGATTTTGCCGGACCACAATATCAAATCAAAGAAAAAATTGCAGAAGTAGCAGGCGAAGATGGAAAAAATGAATTCTACAAAGCTTATCTCAAAAACGGAATTACTAAAAAAGACATCGATTCTTTAGCAAAATGGGGATTCAATTCGATAAGACTTCCGATGCATTATAATCTTTATACGTTGCCAATAGAAAAAGAACCTGTAAAAGGACAAAATACTTGGCTGGAAGAAGGTTTCCAAATGACGGATAATCTTTTAAAATGGTGCGAGGATAACAAAATCTATTTGATTCTTGACCTTCACGCGGTGCCTGGTGGACAAGGAAACGACGCCAATATTTCTGATAATGACAAATCAAAACCGAATCTTTGGGACAGTGAAGAGAATCAGAAAAAGACAATTGCACTTTGGAAAAAGCTGGCAGAACGCTATAAAGATAAGGAATGGATTGGCGGCTACGATTTGATTAACGAACCTAACTATCCGTTCACAGGAAAAAATCCGAATGGTACAGACGAGATGTCTAATGCACCACTTTGGAAACTTCAGAAAGAGATTTCTGATGCAATCCGAGAAGTGGATAAGAACCACATCATCATTCTTGAAGGTAACGGTTGGGGAAATAATTACAATGGTTTACCGAAACTTTGGGATGATAATTTGGTTTTAAGTTTTCACAAATATTGGACAACTAATTCTCAAGATGCTATCCAGAATATTATCGATTTAAGAGAAAAACTAAATGTTCCAGCTTGGTTAGGCGAAACCGGAGAAAATTCTAACGTTTGGTTTACAGAACTGAATCAGTTATTGTTAAAAAATAACATCGGTTACGCTTATTGGCCAATGAAAAAGATTGATAATATCGCTGGAGTAACCAATGTGAAAATCACTCCGGATTATCAAAAGCTATTAAATTATTGGAAAAATGGCGGAACTAAACCAACGAAAGAATTTGCCAAGAAAACATTGATGAAGATTGCTGATAATTATAAATTGGAAAATGTAGAAGTTAAAAAAGATGTTATCGATGCATTGTTCCGTCAGGTAAATGATGAAAGCACAAGACCTTATAAAAATCACATTGCGCCGGGAAGAATCTTTGCGACGGAATATGATTTGGGAAGATTTGGAAGTGCTTATTCTGATAATGATTTCCAGGACCTTTGGGTAAGTACAGGCAATCATACAGAATGGAATTCAGGTAATAAAATGAGAAATGATGGGGTTGATATCTACGCTTGTAATGATAAAATCACCAACAAATATTATGTGGGGAAAACCGAAAAAGGAGAGTGGCTACAATATACGGTGAATAGCAATCTGGCTAAGAAATATAAATTGAACATTAGATATAATAATGATTCTGCTCAAGCATCTGAATTGGTCATCAAAACAGAAAATGGTGATGATTTGGGCAATATAAAATTAGCTCCAACAGGAAAAGCTTGGAAAACAGTTTCTGTAAATAACATCAACTTGGTAAAAGGAGAAAATAAATTGAGATTGTACTTTGAAGCTGGAAATGCTAACCTTAATTACTTCGAACTTCAATAAAAATTGAATTTAAACTAAAACTAATAAAACCGAATGTTGAAAAATGTTCGGTTTTTTCTTTGTAAGACAAACTTTGGCTTGATATTGTATAAGGTAATTTGTTGTAATAAATTAATTTGTAAATTAGAAAGAAGAAATTTCGTAACAATACCGGTAATTTTTTGACTACTTAATAAAACTAAACTATGAACAAAATCTTTTCTTTAATCTTTCTGTTCTGTTTTTCATTTGTTTTTTCTCAAAGCACGCTGAGTGTTTTTAGAGCGGACAATCATAAACCCATCAAAGGCGCAAAAATCTATTGTAATAACCAATACATAACGGAAACCGATGAGAAAGGTGTGGCAACTTTCACAACCAAATGTTCCAAAGTAGATGTGGAAATCAACGGATTTATCGGGGATGAAGTGGTTGTTGACAAAATAATGGAATTGGAATTGGACAGACAAAACGCCAAGACACACGAGATAGAAGGCGTTGTACTTTCCAACGAAAGCGATCCGAGAGCTTTGGCCATCATAGATAAAGTTTTCCGAAATTTTAAAGATAATTCTCCTAATGCATTAGATTCTTATTCCTACAAGTCGTATGAAAAAATGTCTTATGATGTGGATGAGGACAGCATCAGAGAGTACAGAAAGTTTATAGATGCTAGAGAAGATTCGTTATCGAAGCTTCCGAATCGTGAGTTTTCCCAGAAAAATAAAAAGAAAAAAGATTCGATAGAAGGTGAACAGATGATGTCGGTTATCAAGGACAGCAAAATGTTTCTTTGGGAGCGTGCGATGCAGTTTTTGTATTCTAAGAAATATGGCGAGAAAGTCAATATCCTGGATAACAGAATCTCCGGTTTGAAAAATCCGGTTTACGAAATGCTGGCGCTGAGATCCAACAGAGACAAAATCCCAAGAGAGATTCTCCCAGAAAACAGAAGCCTTTATAGATATTTCTTAACAGACTCTATCGAGATTGATGGCAGAGAGAATTTCGTCATCCGGTTCCGTCAGGTGGATTATAAAGTGCCTGTTAATCGGAGAAAATATAACGGTTATCTGTACATCGACAAAGAAACTTATGCTATCAAGAAAATCGAAAGTAACAGCAAAGTAAGAACAGATGGAAGCATCACTTCGGTTTGGATTCCGATTCAAAACAAATGGTTTCTGAAAACCGAGAACCTTAAAATCAAAATGGGTTCATCAGAATTTTCGACGGTTAAAAAGAAAGATAAAGAAACGGCTGAAGAGAAAAAAGAGCGATTATCCAAAACCAAAAGATTTGGGAATTATGCTTATATGAAAGCCGATTATTTCGATTTCCAAACGCCTGTAGAGCTCAAAGCATCACAGTTTAGTGGCTATACAATGGGCGTTCAGAACGCAGATGGAACATTGTTGGATCAATACAGAACAGACAGTCTCACTACAAGAGAAAAGCAGACTTATGTGAAGATTGACAGTCTGGGGAAAAAATATACATTGGATAGCAAAGTCAAAGTTTTAACAGCGTTATTGAGAGGGAAATTCACAGTGGGACTGGTAGATATTGATCCTTTACAAACCAAATACAACCGCTACGAAGGTTTCAGATTAGGTGCTGGTTTTAAGATGAATGAGCGTTTCAACCGTTACATTTCGCCAGATGTTTATTTGGCTTACGGCTTCAAAGACAGAGGTTGGAAATACGGTGCAGGGATCGATTTCCGAACAACTTTAGAAAGAAACTCTTTCTTCCGAATCGAATATTTCCACGATGTGGCCGCTTCGGGGAGGTTCAGTCAGAATCTTTGGAATATGAAGATGTCCATCAATAATACCGGAATGTCTATTCAGAATGATAAATATTACAAGTATGACGGTTTCCGCGCAGGTTATGAAATTGACCTTTCTAATTCTCTGACCCTGAATGTCTCTGCAAAAAGACAGACCGAAGAGGCAGGATTCGATTATCGGTTTATGAATCAGTCTGGTCAGTTTACGACATTCAGCTCTTTGGCAACGGTCAAATTCTCTCCGAATAGTAAAAACATAATGACGCCTTCCGGAAAATATACTTTTGATCAGAACTTCCCGGAGGTTTATTTTAATTATGAACAAGGCTACAAAACTCTGGGCGGCGATTTCAATTACAGCAGATTGGACGTTTTATACACACATCAGTTCAGAACCATTTTAGGAAATACTGGGACAAGAGTTTATGGTGGTTATTATCTTGGCGAAGCACCAATATGGCACGCTTTCGAGATGGGCGGTTTGGATTCTAATAAGAATACGGGCATCTTATCCAATTTCAATTTCACGACCTATCTTGGATTCGCTACGATGACTGCAGGGAAATATTTCAATGATAAGTTTGCAGGATATTTTATCACACACCGCATTCCGTGGTATTTCAAAAGTTTTGGTAAGAATACATCCAGCTTCGATTTTATCTATAAAGGGGTAATTGGTAATATGAAAAATCCGGAGTATCATCAGTTTGAGTTTTCGCCTTTGGATCATCTGTATCAAGAAGTCGGTTTGGAATATAATAACTTCCTGAGCTCACGATTTAACTTAGGTTTCTTTTACAGAGTCGGGCATTATGCCAACAATAATTTTAAAGATAATTTTGCTGTGCAGCTAAAGCTTAAACTTCTAGAATTTTAACAATGAACGATCTATTCAAGCAACAGGTTTATGAAGTCACCAGACTAATTCCCAAAGGTAGAGTTTCCACCTACGGCGCTATTGCAAAAGCAGTGGGTTATCCCAATCATTCCCGCCACGTGGGCAATGCGATGGGCAATTGTCCAAAAGATGTTCCGGCGCACAGGGTTATTAGCAGTTCCGGAAAGTTATCGGTTCCATCGTTCCGGGAAAGGTTGGAAAAAGAAAATGTGGTTGTACAGGAAAACTGGAAGATCAAAGACTTTAAATCCCTCTTTTGGGATCCATTGGAGGAATTATAATTAATAAATGTCCCTTAGTTACGAGCTAAGGGATTTTCTTTTTTTATAATTAATGACAAAAATTGACTCCGATTTTTTAATGAAATTAATCTCAAAAAATGCCCTTCTGCAAGTCCTATGAATAGGGCGTTTGCGTGGGTGGCCCAAAACACACGAGAGTTTTCATCAAAAGACACGTGTGTTTTAAAGAAAAGACACGAGAGTTTTTAACAGAACACACGTGTGTTTTATATCGTATTTGTAGATTTTTATCTATAGATGGAAAATATTAATTCAATTTACTTTTTTGTTTAATTAAAATTTATACTTTTATCTCATTCAATAAAATTTAATTTTTAATTAAAAACACAAACAATGTCAATTAAATTTAGTGTGGTTCAAAGAGCCAATCCTCAAAAAAGAGATGATCCTGCAAAGTATTACGCCAATATCATAGGTGATGGTAAAACCACTTTGTCTGATCTTGCAAAGCACGCCAGCACAATGTCCACTGTCTCAAAAGCCGATATCCTTGCCGTTCTGGAAAGTACTTTCGAGAAGATTGCTCAGGATGTAGCCGATGGTAAAATTGTTTACGTAGGAGAATATTTCACTTTGCAAGCTGGCGGATCTAGTGTGGGTGCAGAAACAGAGAAGGAAGTGACTGCTGCCAATATCAAAACTGTAAAAGCCGTGTTCCGACCTGGTAAAATGATAAAAGATGCTTTGAAACTGGCCACGTTCCAGAAGAAAGGCTAAGTTTTTTGGTTGATGATTTTCCCGCAGATCTCATAGTATTGGTTGGTGGATTGTACTGTCTTAATCATTTGTGTTTTTTTGCTATTTTGGTCTGCGGGATTTATTTCTTAAAATATAACTTAATAAAAAAGCCATCTCAATTGAGATGGCTTTTTTATTGATATTCGTGATGAGACTTTATTTAAAAGCTTCAATTGTTTTGTTAATGGCGTCAATCTGTTGATTAATCGTTGGGCTGTTCGGATTGTTTTTCAGAACTTCCATTTTCTTGTTCAGTCCGTCTTTCAGCATTTGTACAATCATCATTTTCACTTGTGGATTGTCTGGCATTTGAGATTTTGCCTGAACCAGAACTTTAGTTACTTTTTCGGTTGCTTTCAGGTTGTCAGAACTCATAATCCAATTGTATCCTTCCTCAGCAGATTTACCTAAAGTCGGATCCTGGAATTTGATGAAAGGGTAGAAGGCAACCGTTGTCCCGATAGCCGGCATTTGTTTCTCAATCTTATTCTTCACAATGATTGGAAGCAACTTAGAAATCAAATCATCCGAAGCACCGTTCAGATCAATGTTTTCAATAGATGTTGCTGCTTTTGACGGATCCAATTCTGCAATTCCTGCCAATGAAGAACCTTTTACAGCATTAGAAACGGCATTCAATCCTTTTTCATAGATAGAACTGTACTTAGCATTTTTAGTTTTTGCTAAAGCTGAAATTGCTGCTGCCTGAACCAGAGTTTTCGGATCATTAGAAGCCAATTTTTCAACCTCAACAATCAAAGCTTTTGCCTGATCCGGGATGGTTAAATCAATTTGCTCCAATGCCTGTTCTCTGATTCTGAAGAAAGGATCTTTCAATGCAGCAGCCAATAATTTGATACCTGCAGGATTTTTTCCAGCTTCTTCTTTAATATTGCTTAGAGCGATGGATTTGCTCTTGTATTCTTTAGATCCCGTGAACTGAAGGAAACTTTGTTCTGGTGTTTTAGTCTCCGTAACATCTGCAACCAGGATTCCGTCAGCATTGATATTAATCAAATCAGGTGTTTTAGAAGAATCAAAAGTGAACGTATTTTTCGCCTTAGCATCTACCCAAACTTGTTTTCTGATTGGTTTTCCGCTATCATAAACATCAATCGTTAAAGGAAACTCGAAAGGCTGATCCTGAGATTGATTGATGACCACAGTCACTTGCTTTTTAACAGGTTCGTAAGTTGAAGTATAGCTCAATTTTGGATGTCCGCTTCCGAAATACCATTGATTGAAGAACCAGTTCAAATCTTTTCCGGATACTTTTTCGAATGCTAATCTTAACTGATGCGCTTCGGCATTGCTATATTCATACGTTTTTAGATAGTCATTCATTCCGGCAAAGAAAGCATCATCACCAAGATAATTTCTCAACATATGAAGGATTCCGCCGCCTTTCTGATAAGTTACTAAGTCGAAAACATCTTCACGGGAAGCATAATCGAATCTCACCAAATTCTTTTTGAAATCTGCAGGATTATGAATGTAATGATCCACATCTTCCATCTGATGATAATCGGCTTGATCTTTTCCGTACTTATATTCGTTCCACAGATACTCTGAATAGTTGGCGAAAGATTCGTTAACCGTTAAATTACTCCAGCTTTCTGCCGTAACTAAATCTCCAAACCAATGATGAAACAATTCGTGAGCGATGGTGTCTTCCCATTTGTTCTCATCGATTAATTGTCCTGGTTTTTGAAGAATATCACTTCCGTGAAGCGTTGCAGTCGTGTTTTCCATTGCGCCGGAAACATAATCTCTTCCGGAAATCTGTGCATATTTTGCCCAAGGATAATCGTAACCTAGTTTCTTAGAGAAGAACTCAATCATTTCCGGCGTGTTTCCGTAAATCTGTTTTGCGTAAGGCTCATATTCTTTCTCGATATAATAATCTACAGGAATATTTCTCCATTTGTCTTTCACGACCGCATATTCTCCAACGCCCATAAAGAAAAGATAAGTTGAATGTCTTTTATCCATTACCCAATGGTCGGTTCTAAGGTTTCCTGATTCTTTTTGAGAATCTTTCAGAATTCCGTTGGAAAGGGTTACATATTTATCAGGAACAGTCATATAGATTTCCTGAGTTGTCTTTTGGTTGGATTTATCAATGGTTGGGAACCAAGCAGATGAAGATTCTGTTTCCCCCTGCGTCCATATTTGAGTTGGTTTATCTGGGTCTTTGCCTTGAGCATTGATGAAATAAAGACCTTTTGCATCGCTGATTGCTTTGCTTCCCTCTTGTTTTACTTCATTCGGACGGGCTGTATATTTGATGTAAACTGTGTAATCCTGATTCTTCTGATAAGTTTTATCAAGGGTGATTTTCAGCTCATCGTTTTTATAATCGAATTTTAGAGGGGATTTAGAACCATTTTTGTCCAAAGCTACTTCGTGAATCAACATTCCTTTTGCATCAAGAACCAGTTCGTTGGTTGCATAGAAGAAAGGACTTGCTGTCAACCATTCTTCACCATTCATCTGTTCTTTCTGATAATCGAAATTGACTTTCAGTTTGGTGTGTTTAAGTTCTGTTGTTTTGGTGTGGGTTGCTCTATAAGGAACATTTCTTCCAGAAGTCTCTGTTTGTGCAAAAGCAACATTTGAATTAAAAATTGCACCTAAGAAGAGTGCAGCAATGAATATCTTTTTCATTCTTACGAATTTATAATCGATGTTATTTTAAAGTTTTATAAGTATTTGATTTTAAAGAATTGTTACAAAAAAAGTGGGGAATTCCCCACTTAATTTTATATCGCCACAGGCGCTTTAATCCCCGGATGCGGGTCATAATTTTCCAAAGTGAAATCTTCAAAATCAAAATCAAAAATATCTTTGATTTCTGGATTCAGTTTCATTGTTGGTAAAGGTCTTGTTTCTCTCGAAAGTTGTTTCTGAACCTGCTCAAAATGATTATTGTAAATATGAACATCACCAAAAGTATGAACATAATCACCAACTTCAAGTCCTGTAACCTGCGCAACCATCATCAATAAAAGCGCATAACTTGCAATATTGAACGGAACTCCCAAGAAAACATCCGCACTTCTTTGATATAACTGAAGCGACAATTTTCCATCTGCCACATAAAACTGAAACAAAGCGTGACAAGGTGCTAAAGCCATATTTGGGATTTCCGCAGCGTTCCAAGCAGAAACAATTAATCTTCTGGAATCCGGATTTTTTTTGATTTGCTCAATAACTTCTGAGAATTGGTCAACCACTTTTCCGTCTGCGCCACTCCAGCTTCTCCATTGTGCGCCGTAAACCGGACCTAAATCTCCATTTTCATCTGCCCATTCGTTCCAAATTGAAACGCCGTTATCTGTCAGATATTTAGTATTTGTATCGCCTTTGATAAACCAAAGCAATTCATAAATAATAGATTTCAAATGAACCTTTTTTGTCGTAACCAAAGGAAATCCTTTCGACAAATCATAACGCAACTGGTAACCGAAAATGCTTCGTGTTCCCGTTCCTGTTCTGTCGGTTTTATCGGTTCCGTTATCTAAAATATGCTGAAGTAAATCAAGGTAGTTTTGCATTTTGAATTCTTAATTGAAGAGTCAAATTTATTAAAAATGAGTCAGTTTTCTATTGAAATATGTTAATTAAGTTACTAACATCTATTATTTTTTAATTCTCATTTCACTTGGATAATCTCTGTAAATCCAAATCCTGAAAATCAAAACTAAAATCAATATTCGGAGAGATGCCTTTCATTTTTATACTTTGCGCTTTCCCTTCTTCATCCAATGTGAAAATGGCGAAGGCATCGGCGTCAAAACCTCTATATTCCCATTGGATGGCGAAGGTGTTAGCTTTATAGAATTTCATCGGGCCATTAAGTTTTGGAGAACGATAAGACTTGAACCATAATTGATTATCTTTCATAAGAACCTCACATTTTCCAAACCATTTATCTTCATAGATTCCGATATAATCTTCATTTTTTATTTTCACATTTTTGTTATCAGCTACAGTTTTCCAAACTTTATCAGTAATTGCATCTCCTTCTTTTAAACGGTTTTTGAATCTCGCAGAATATTTTGAAATCCAGTCTTCTTTAGGCACATTCAGAATATAATCGGTTAGTATATTTGCAACGGCATAATCTAGGTAGATTCCACCATCTTGCGTATTAGTAAGAACAATAATCCCGAATTTTTTATCAGGAATCATTCTCACAATTGACAACATTCCATCCAATCCTCCCGTATGTTCTACTACAAAACTTCCGTTCATATCGGATAAATCGAAACCTAATCCATAACCTGAAAAATGTGTTTTGTAACGTTCTTCGAAATGAGAATCCATTACAGTATGGATTTTCCACATCTCGTTTTGACGGTCTTTTGTAAATAGTGTTTTATCGGATTTTTCGCCATATTTTCCGCCATTCAACTGGAGCTGAACCCATTTTGCCATATCATTTACATTAGAAAAAATGCTTCCGGCAGCACCGTTCATCTTACTACCAAAATCATAAAGAGGAATAGTTGTTTTCTCTTTTAAATTAACAATATGGGGTGTTGCAATATTTGAAAAGTCTTTGATATAAGAATTGGCAGGATAAGAATTGGTCATTTGTAAAGGTTGAAAAATTCTCGTTTGTATAAAATCTTCCCAAGACATTCCGCTAACTCTTTTAATCAATTCTCCTGCAACAAAATATAACTGATTGTCATAATCCCACTTAGTTCTAAACGGCGAAACGGGTTTGAAATGCTGTAAGTTTGTAAGAACGTCATTAATTCCAAAATCGCTTCCCGCAGGAAATTCCATCAAATCGCCGGCTCCCATTCCGAGTCCGCTTCTGTGGCATAAAAGGTCTTCAATAATAAAATTTTCAGTGACGTAATTATCATACATTTTGAATTCCGGAATGTATTTTGTGACCTTGTCGTCCCATTTTATTTTTCCTTCATCTACCAAAATAGAAAGTGCGGCAGTCGTAAAAGCCTTACTATTGGAAGCAATCTGAAAATTGGTAAATTGATTTACGGGTTCTTTTGTAATAAGAGACTTAATGCCATAACCTTTTTCAAGAACAATTTTTCCGTTTTCGATAACAGCAATAGAAGCACCGACAACATTGAATTCTTTCATTGATTTTTCCATCAAAGAATCAATTTTTCTTGGAGAAATCTGGGCAAAGGCTACTTGAAAAAAAGAAGTAGAAAATAGAGCAAATGTTATAATTTGATTTTTCATAGGTTAAGATTGTTTTGTAAATATCATAAAAAAAAGCATCCACTTTTAATGAATGCTTCAAATATTTTTATTGTCCTAAATTTTAAACCGCCGTATAACCGCCATCAACAAGGTAATAACCACCTGTCATAAAAGAAGATTTATCAGAACTTAAGAATAGAACCAATTCAGCAACTTCCTCAGGTCTTCCCAATCTTCCCATCGGATGTTTGGCTATTAAGGCTTCCTTCATATCACCGCTTGCACTTTCCAAAAGTGGCGTTTCGATATAAGCGGGACCAACCGCGTTACAACGGATATTTTTCTGTCCGTATTCTGCACCAATGTTTTTAGTTAAACCAACAACTGCGTGTTTTGAAGTTGTATAAGCCGAGGAAAGAGGCGCGGCTACTGTTCCGTGGATAGATGCGATGTTGACGATAACTCCGCCTCCGTTTTTCTCCATTTGCGTCAATTCATATTTGCATCCATAGAAAACACCGTCAAGATTCACATCAAGAACTTTTTTCCAGCTGTCGATGCTGTAATCTCCGGTTAGTTTTTGTTCACCGCCGATTCCCGCATTGTTGCAGGCAATATCCAATCTTCCGTAAGCTTCTACAGTCGCGTTAACAAGAGCTTCAACCTGTTCAGGATTTGAAGTGTCAGCTTTTACAAAAGTCGCTTCTCCGCCTTTGGATTTGATTTCTTCAACAGCTGATTTTCCGTGTTCTTCATTGATGTCGGAAACCACAACTTTTGCGCCTTCTTTAGCGTATAATTTTGCGATAGCAAGTCCAATTCCTGAACCTGCGCCTGTAACCAAAGCTACTTTATTGTCTAGAATTTTCATAATAAATGAAATTTTAATTTATTTATTGATGCTCTGTTTAAAGCAAAAATGATGCAAAGCAAACGTCTCTGACAGTTAATTATTTCTTAAATGTTTCATATCGAATCAATGATGAAATTTCTCATCGAAACAATTTTGACTTTCTTCTATAAAATCCCTCGGTTCGTCTATTAGATTTGATCTTATTTTCTATATGAGACAACTTTGTTCCCGTAAAACAGACGAACAATGCAAAAATATATTATCATATTGCTTTTCATCGGAATCCTTGCTCCGGCTCAAAAAGTATGGACGCTTGAGGATTGTCTTGATTACGCTGTACAAAATAACATTACCGTGAAGAAAACGGTTTTGGACAAGACGACTGCTTCCTTGAATTATCAACAGCAGAAGAACAACAAACTTCCGACAATCTATGGGACAACTTCTTTGGGTTTGACGAATGGTTCAAGTATCGACCCGATTACGAGTTCATTTACGAATCAGAATATTTTGTCAAATAGTTTCGGATTGAGTGGAAATATGACAATTTATCAAGGGAATAAATTGAATCTTCAAATCGAGCAGAACAAAATGATTCTCGACCAGTCTTCATTATATCAAAAACAAGCTGAAAATAATATCGTTTTGAATGTTCTGAATGCTTATTTGCAAGGCTTATATTATTATGAAGGAATCGAAAGTGCAAAATACACAGCCAGTTCTTCTGCTCAGGAATTAAAACTGACTCAAACCAAATTTAAAAACGGAGCAATTTCAAAATTGGATTTGGCGGATGTCGAAACTCAGGATGCGCAGAATCAATACACGGTTGTGAACAGCGAAAATCTTTACAATCAACAGGTTTTGAAATTGAAACAATTATTGGAGCTTGACCCAAGTGTTGACTTTCAAATCGAAAAGATAAAATTGACAGATTTAATGGAATCAATTCCGGATAAGCAGGAAGTTTTTGCTCAAGCAATCGAAAATCTTCCGGATTTGAAAATTTATGATTCTCAGAACGAAATTCTTGCAAAGGCGCTTCAAATTACGAAAGCTGGTTACAAACCGACACTTTCTGCAACTGCTGGTTTGAATACAGGTTTTACGAGCACTCAGGATTACAGCTATTTCAATCAGTTTAAAAACAATTTCAACAAGTCGGTTGGCTTATCTCTGAATGTCCCGATTTTCTCGAAAAAGCAAAACGATACGAATGTCAAATTAGCTCAAATCGATATCGAACAAAATAAACTGGATAAAATTAGCGCCAGCAAAACTTTGTATTCATCCATCGAAACAGCTTGGCAAAACGCCATCACCAATCAGGCTCAGCAAAAATCATCGAAAGTGGCGAGAGACAATGCAAAACTCGCTTATGATTTGGCCAGTAAAAAATACGAGTTTGGAGGTTTGACAACAACGGAATTGGCCGTTAGCAGAAACACTTATTTGACGAATGAACAAACTTACCTTCAATCAAAATATATGTCGGTTTTGTACACTCAACTGCTGAATTTCTATCAAGGAAAAACATTAACTGCTAATTAATAAAGTAACAGGAAAAACATCAAGATTATGAATCCAAAATATAAAAAATACTTCAAAAATTCTATTATCGTTCTTGTTTCGGCGATTGTTATTTTCTTCGTTTATAAATATTTTACAACAGAAAAAACGAGCAATATTGAGGTTCAAACTGTAAAATTAACGAAGCAGAATGTTACAACTTCGGTTACTGCGACCGGAACTGTAGAACCTGTTGACCAGGTAGATGTGGGAACGCAGGTTTCAGGAATCATCAATAACATTTATGTTGATTATAATTCTCAAGTTAAAAAAGGTCAGCTTTTGGCAGAATTGGATAAAACCAATCTTCAGGAATCTGTGAACAATGCTTTGGCGCAATACAATGCATCACTAAACGAACTAAATTATTACCAGCAAAACTATAATCGTCAAAGTAATATGTTCAAATCCGGCGTTATCAGCAAGGCAGATTACGAGCAGGCTTCTTATCAGGTTAAAAACTCTCAGGAAACCGTAAGTCAGAGAAAAACAGCTTTGGCGCAGGCGAGAACCAATTTGAGTTATGCCAATATTTATGCTCCGATTGACGGCATTATTTTGAGTAGAGAAGTGGAAGAAGGGCAAACTGTACAGGCAAGTATGACAACGCCAACGCTTTTCACCATTGCAAAAGATATTACCAAAATGCAGGTGGAAGCGGATGTGGATGAAGCAGATATTGGTGGAGTAGAAGTTGGTCAGCGTGTGAGTTTCACGGTGGATGCCTATCCTCAGGAAGAGTTCAGCGGTCGAGTTCGTCAGGTTCGTTTGTCCGCAACTACAGAATCCAATGTTGTGACTTACACCGTCATCATCGACGCCGATAATCCCGAACAAAAATTGAAACCAGGTTTGACGGCAACCATCACAATTTTCACTCAGGAATTAAAAGATACCAATACAGTTCCGGCTTCGGCAATTGCTTTCAGTCCTGATACGGAAACTTTGCAGAAATATTATCAGCAAAATCAAATCACGGCGAAAATTCCCGAAATCAAAACAGGAAAAAACAAGGAAAAATATATTTGGATTAAAAATAATGACGGAAGTCTTTCCCAAAAACAAATTACAATCGGAATCAATGACGGAATCAATATTCAGGTTGTCAACGGACTTTCAGGAAACGAACAAATCGTAACCTCACTAGACGAACAAACAGAACCAGTTGCAAAATCAGAATCTGACGGAAGCAGTCCATTTATGCCAAAAAGACCAAGCAATAACAACAAAAAATCAAGTTCAAACCAAGGTCCACCGAATTAAAGTTAGAGAGTTGGAGCGTGAGAGTGTTTGAGAATCAATTATCATTTATCAACAATCATTTATTATATGAAACCCATCATCAAAATAGAAAACTTGAAACGCGAATTCAGAATGGGCGACGAAATTGTTCACGCTTTGAAAGGCATCGATTTGACTATCAACGAAGGCGAATTTGTGACGATTATGGGAACCAGTGGTTCGGGAAAATCAACATTTCTCAATGTTTTAGGATGTCTCGACCAACCAACTTCAGGAACTTATGAACTGGACGGTGTTTTGGTCAAAGATTTAAACAAAAACCAACTGGCGGAAATCAGGAATACCAAAATTGGATTCATATTTCAATCATACAATTTATTGGCTAGAACCAGCGCGCTGGAAAACGTAGAGTTGCCTTTGCTCTACAATTCCAAAGTGTCGGCGGAAGAGAGAAGGGAGCGCGCTGTGAAAGCCTTAAAACAAGTCGGTTTGGAAAGCAGAATGGGACACGTTCCGAGTCAGCTTTCAGGCGGACAACAGCAGAGAGTTGCGATTGCGAGAGCCTTGGTCAATCATCCGATAATCCTTTTGGCAGACGAGGCAACCGGAAATCTCGATACCAGAACGTCTTACGAAGTGATGAATCTTTTTCAGGAACTCAACGACCAAGGAATCACGATTGGATTCGTAACCCACGAGGACGATATTGCGAGATTCAGCAAACGAACCGTGATTTTGCGAGACGGAATCATCAAAGAAGACAAACAAGTAGAAAACCGACTGATTGCCAAAGATGAATTAATAAAACTTCCAAAAACAGAATGAATATAAAACTTATTCAATTATTATATTAATCAACAATGAAGAGGAACTAATGAAGTTAACTTTTTGCAAAACCGAAATGGAGGCGAAAATGAAGATGCAATGAAGAAAGCAAATGAAACCGAAAATGAAAAGACAATGAAGAAGCCGGTTTTGCAAAAAGTTTTTTAAAAGAAGTCATAGACTTCAATTTGAGTAGCCGTAGGTGAAACCTATGGAAAAAAAATCCCGAATCTTCGGTAACAAAAAATCAAGAAAATGAATTTCACCAATTTATTAAAAATAGCCTGGAAAGCCATTCTCCTCAACAAAACCAGAGCAATGCTGACAATGCTCGGAATCATCATTGGTGTGGCTTCCGTGATTGCAATGTTGGCAATTGGAGAAGGTTCCAAAGAAAGCATCAAAAAGAACATTTCCAGTATGGGCGCGAACCTCATCACGATTCGTCCAGGAGCGGGAATGATGGGTGGCGTTCGTTCAGACCCTTCAGCGATGCAGACTTTGACTTTTGCAGATTACAATGTTCTTAAATCTCAAGCCAAACTCATCAAAGAAATTTCGCCTTTGGTCAACGGAAGCGGACAAAGTATCGCAGGTTCCAACAACTGGCCAACTTCAATTTATGGCGCTTCTCCGGAATATCTGAAAATCCGTGATTGGGGCGTTGACGAAGGTTCTATGTTCACAGAAGACGATATCGAATCTTATGCGAAAGTCGCCGTTATCGGAAAAACGGTTCAGGAAAATCTCTTCGCAAATGAAAACCCGATTGGAAAAATGATTCGTTTCAAAAATATTCCGTTCAAAGTGATAGGTATTTTAAAGGAAAAGGGCGAAAATACATTCGGCCAAGACCAAGACGACATTATCATTGCGCCTTACACGGCGGTTCAGAAAAGGATTTTGGCTCAGACATACCTTCAATCGATTGTTGCTTCTTCTCAAAGTGAGGAAGATTCTGAAAACGCAGTGAATGAAATCAAATCCATTATGGAAAATCAGCACAAGATAAAACCTCATGAAGATAACGATTTCAACGTTTCTTCTCAACAGGAGATTATCTCGATGTTTAGTTCAACCAGCGAAATGTTAACGATTCTTCTCGTTGCGATTGCAAGTATTTCTTTACTCGTAGGCGGAATCGGAATTATGAATATTATGTATGTTTCTGTAAAAGAAAGAACCAAAGAAATCGGTTTGAGAATGGCGATTGGAGCCAAAGGAAATGACATCTTGATGCAGTTTTTGATAGAATCGGTTTTGATTTCCATCACAGGCGGAGTTCTCGGTGTTTTGATTGGCTTGATTTCCACATTTTGTATTCAGCAATTTGCAGGTTGGCCGGTAAGTGTTACGGCGAGTTCAATTGTAATTTCCTTTGTGGTTTGTACAATTACAGGTGTGTTTTTCGGTTGGTATCCTGCGAGAAAAGCTGCACAGAGTGACCCGATTAATGCATTGAGATACGAATAATCGTTAATGGTTTTTGATTGATAGTTGTTAGTAATTTTAAAAATGAAAAAGAATTATGCTGGAAAAAATCTTAAATTCACTTCTTGAAAACTTTCACAAATCCAATATTTTTAAGGGTTTGAACAAATTCAAGTTTTAAAAAATCAACGATATGTCTGAATTTATTTAATTTATTTTCTCGCTGATTTAACAGATTTCACAGATGCTAATATTTGAAAATCTGCGTAATTTGCAGAATCTGCGGGAGCTTCCAATTAAATTTAAAAGGATTTTGCAAATTTTTTAATTCACTAAATTAAAATGATAAACCTTAAAAATAAAAACCTCGAAATCAGCCTTCATCTTTTGATTTGGCTGGTTTTGTTCTTTCTTCCGGCGGCGTTTACGATTGGCTCGGAGACGGATTGGAGTGCGATTTTCAGACACTTTTGGTTGCAGTTGTTTTTTCTTGCGATTATATTTTATCTCAATTATTTTATCATCGTCAAATGGCTTTTTGAGGATAAAAGATTGTGGTTTTTCACATCCAATTTTTTACTGCTTGTCATACTTATCGTTGTTAAAAGTCAGATTTTCGAACTGCTTGAGCCAGAGCGGCCAAAAATGTTGGGAAAACGTCCACCAGAAGGAATGCGTTACTTTTTCGATTTCCTGATTTATCTGATTCCTGTTGCGTTTTCGATTGCAATTAATGCCAGTAAAAAAATGCAGAAAGCGGAAGAAATGAAAATCGAAGCCGATAATATCAAACTTCAATCTGAACTTAAACATTTGAAATATCAGTTGCAACCTCACTTTTTCTTCAATTCGCTTAATAATATTTATTCTTTGATTGATTTTGATTCGGAGAAAGCGAAACAAAGTGTTCACAGTTTGAGCAAATTGATGCGACATCTTTTGTACAAGACCGATGTCGATAAAATCAGTCTTTCGGAAGAAATTGATTTTCTAAATAAATACATTGATTTGATGTCATTAAGATTGAATGACAAAACGAAAGTTTACACCAATTTTCCAACGAAAATTCCAAGTTTGGAAGTTGCGCCTTTGTTGTTTATTTCGATTGTGGAAAATGCTTTTAAACACGGTGTTTCTGCAACGCAACATTCGGATATTAGTTTTAAAATGGAAATTATTGAAAATGAAATTCATTTTACAGCTTCCAATTCTAATTTTCCTAAAACCGATACGGATAAAAGCGGTTCCGGAATCGGCGTCGAAAATTTACAAAAAAGACTTAACTTGCTTTATCACGAAAAGCACGAGTTTCATTCTTGTCTGAACGATGGAATGTACATTGCGGAAGTGAAATTGAAAACGAAATAAGATTTAAGCTTATGAAAAAACTTCCGACATTATTTTTATTATTGATTTTGATTGGATGTTCAAAATCTAAATTTAATATTGAAGAAAGAAATGAGGATATAAGCGCAATTATCAATTCTGTTCTGAATAAGAACAATATTGATGTCAGTAAAAATAATGTTGAAAATATTAAAATTGTACAATTTCTCAGAAAGGTTAAAATTGTCATTCCTAATCAGGATAAAAATATTATAACACCTCCAGATAGAAATGAAATCGAAATAAATCAATTATTAGATTTTGAGTTTAAAAAATATTTTAACAAAAATGATTCTCTTTACTTATTATCTCAAAATATAAATCCAGATAGTTTAGAGATAAATAAAGTTCTGAAAGAAAGATATAATTATTCTGAACTTTCTAAAATTTCAAATGATAGAAATAAAAGAAATTATTATCAATATTATGAATTTACAATTCCCTTTTTTTCAAAAGATGGAAAAACGGCTTATATTGAATTAAATTATCAATCTAAAGGTTATTTTGGAAATGGAATTGCTTATATTCTTAAAAAGGAAAATGACAAATGGAAAGTTGTTGATACAAGAGCAACTTGGATAAATTAAAACATAAATAATGAAAAAAATAACCTGTCTAATTGCTGACGACGAACCAATGGCTTTGAGTTTAATCGAAAGTTATGTTCTCAAAACTCCTTTTCTGAAACTGAAAGCCAAATGCAACAGCGCAATTGAAGCAATGCAGGTTTTGGAAGAACAAAAAGACATCGATTTGTTTTTTCTTGATATTCAAATGCCGGATTTGACAGGTCTGGAATTTTCAAAATTACTTCCACAAAATAGCAGAGTGATTTTCACCACAGCTTTTGACCAATATGCAATTGACGGTTACAAAGTGAATGCTTTGGATTATTTGCTGAAACCTTTTGATTATAATGAATTTCTGAACGCTTCCACAAAAGCAAGAAATTATTTTGAGTCTCAGCAATCTGTCTCAGTTACAAAACTGGAAAGAAAGCAAGAGTTTTTTTTCGTAAAATCTGAGTATAAACAAATCAAAATCAATTTTTCCGAAATCCTTTATATTGAAGGTTTGAAAGATTATGTGAAAATTTATTTGAAAGACAATCCGAAACCAATTCTGACTTTAATGAGTCTGAAAAAACTGGAAGAAGAATTACCATCTGCTCAATTTATGAGAATCCATCGTTCTTTTATTATTGGACTCGATAAAATCGAAGCGATTGAAAGAAACCACATCGTCATCGGAAAAGAACAAATTGCCATTGCTCCAAATTATAAAGATTCGCTGATGGAATATATTGGAGGGAAAAGTCTTTAAAGGAAATTAGATATTAGAAGTTAGTAATTAGATTCATTCAATATCTAAAATTTTCTGACTCATATTATTCAAAGAAAAAGCTTCATCTTTCTTTTTCCCGTTCATCGCTTTTGCCAACGGAGATTCTGGGGAAATACAAATGATTTTCTCATTCTCAACTTTGATTTCGCCTAAAGAAACCGAAATGAAAAACAAACCTTTTTCAGTTTTTACAATCGCTCCTTTTTCAGCTTTATCAGAAGGTTTTGGTAAGACAGTTTTAAGGAAATCCTTTTGTTTCAAAATCTCATTCAGTTGAACCTGCAGATTGTTGATTTCCTGCTGAAGCATTTCTCTTCCGGTTTCGTATTTGTCGCCCATCGAGCTTTTTGTATCGTTGCTGGATGCGCGGGTTTCGGAAATTAGTTTCTCGAAATTTTCTATTTTTTCGAAAAGCTTAGACTTTATAAGTTGTAATAAAATTGATTTTTCCATAATTATTTTACCAAAGTCAATCCCAATTTCTCAGCTTCACTTATCACAAATTCTCTGGCTTCAATCTTATCATTTTGAATCACGCCTTCCAAAATCGCTTCCTTCACTTTTTCTTTCAAAATTCCAATTTCTCTTCCAGGTTGCAATCCAAAAAGTTCCATAATTTCTTCCCCAGAAATTGGTGGTTGAAAATTTCTGACTTGGTCTTTTTCTTCAACTTCTTTTATTTTCGTGGCAACATATTCAAAATTCTTTTTGAATTTGGCTTGCTTAGAATAATTCTTGGTTGTGATGTCGGATTTGCATAATGTAAACAAATCTTCCAAATCTTCCCCAGAATCAAAAAGCAAACGTCGCAACGCCGAATCCGAAGCATCATCCGTAATCAGCGCAATTGGTCTGGCGTGCATTCTCACAAGTTTTTCCACGTATTTTTGTTCCTGTCCAAGTGGAAGTTTCAATCTTTTAAAAATTGATTTTATCATTTTGGAACCCAGAAATTCGTGACCGTGGAAAGTCCAGCCTATGCCTTCTACAAACTTTTTCGTAGGTGCTTTTCCGATGTCGTGGAGTAGAGCTGACCAACGCAACCAAAGCTTATCTGTACTTTCAGTAATATTATCTACGACTGCCAAAGTATGATAGAAATTGTCTTTATGTGTTTGTCCGTCGATGTCTTCGATGCCTTTTAAAGCTGTGAGTTCGGGAAGAATATACTCGAGTAGAGAAGTTTCTTCTAATAATTTCAAACCTTTTGAAGGTCTATCGGAAAGCATTATTTTGTTGAATTCAACCATAATACGTTCCATAGAAACGATTTTCATACGTTCAGCTTCTTCTTTAATGGCTTTCAAAGAATTTTCTTCGATTTTGAAATCCAAAGTTGTGGCAAAACGAATCGCTCTCATCATTCTCAAAGGGTCATCAGAATAAGTTTGATGAGGTTCCAACGGCGTTCTCAGAATTTTATTAGATAAATCCTGCATTCCGCCAAATGGGTCAATCAGTTCTCCAAAATTATCTTTGTTAAGGGAAATCGCCATCGCATTGATGGTAAAATCTCTGCGTTTCTGGTCATCCTCAATGGTTCCAATTTCCACGGAAGGTTTTCTGGAATCCTCGCTATAGCTTTCTTTTCTTGCGCCTACAAATTCCAGTTCCAAATCTTTGTATTTGAACATCGCAGTTCCATAGGTTTTGAAAACGGCGACTTTTGTCTTCGGGTCGATTTCTTTGGCAATGCTTTCTGCAAGTTCGATTCCGCTGGATTCTGTTACGAAATCTATATCTGTAGAAGCTTTTCTTTTCATTAACAGATCTCTTACGAATCCACCAACAGCGTAAACGGTTTGTCCGTTTCTGTCGGCAACTTCAGAAATGATTTTGAAAAGTTTAAGGTTTTTATTTTGATTTAAGTTTATAAACATCACTAAAATTAAAAAATAAAGTCATTATATAGAATGACTCTTTTATAAGTTACAAAGATAATTGTTTTTGAGGTTTTATCTTGTATTCTGAAAATTAGGACTTTTTGACTTTTGAATTTGCTTTGATTGTTGAAAATCAGACATTTTGCCATAAGAATAGAAGCGGTATTCTTTTTGAAATTAAGGTAAATACAAAAAGTAGTTTTTTTTCATAGTTTATTTTTCCGGCGGATGGTCTTGCAAAAGGTCATCCGCCGGTTTTTTTATTCACGAAGAACTTTGATTTGATTATTATTCCAGACTTTGATGACGGACGAACCGGAAAACTCCGAAACCTTATCGTGATTATCTTCTACTATATAGTCAACCGAATTTTTAATTTCCTCAGAGATATCACTAAATTTCATTGGAGATTTTTGTCCGCTGAGATTAGCAGATGTTGAAACGAGAGGTTTGTTAAGTTTTGAGATCAGTTTTTTGCAGTATTCGTTTTTCACGATTCGGATTCCAACGCTTCCGTCTTCTGCCAGCAATTCTTTTGGAAGATTTTTTGGGTTTTCGTAAACAATAGTTACTGGTTTTTCGCTCAAATCGATAATTTGCCAAGCCATCTCGGGAACGTCCACCAAATCCTGCAGTCTTTTTTCAGACTCTACTAATATAATAAGAGATTTGTTTTGCTCTCTTTTTTTGATGTCAAATATCTTTTTAATCGCTTCCGGATTGGTCGCATCACAACCAATTCCCCAGATTGTATCTGTTGGGTAAAGTAGGGTTCCGCCGGATTGTAAAGTTTCTATTGCCTGAGTTAAGTCCATTTGAGTGCAAATTTTGGTAAAAATCAAATATTAATGACTGTTAAAGTTTTTAATTAGTTGATTTTCATTGATTTAATTGGTTTGTGTGAAATTTCCAGATAAAATTATCTACTGCAAATTTAACAAATAATGAACAGACTTTTAAAACTCATTAACCTGTTAAACTTGATTTAACATAATATGTTTTTTCGTAACGCTTAATTAAAGAATATTTAAAAAATCTTATACATTACGATTGCTTTCCATATCATTTCTTTGGCAACGAAGAAAAAGGAAAGTAAAAAAAATGAAAGCAAAAACTATAAGCATTAGTGCTTTGTTTCTTTGTATGTCAACCACAGTTCTGTTGGCGCAAAATACCCAAGATACTCTGAAGGGCGAAAAGAAAATCGATGAGGTTAAAATCATCGGGAATACTAAAAAAAGTACAGAGGCCAATATCATTACCGTGCAGAAAAAATCCGTAGAGGTAATTGAAAGAGTAGGAGCTGCACAGCTATCCAAACAAGGTGTTGGAGATGTTGCTACTGCTGTGACCAAAGCCACTGGGACTGTAAAACAAGAAGGCGGAAACACTATTTCTGTAAGAGGTTTACTAGATCGTTACAACGCGACAACTCTTAACGGATTGGTTATCCCATCAGATGATCCAGAAAATAAAAATATTGACTTATCATTACTCAAAACCGATATCATAGACTATATCTCTTTGGAAAAAGTCTTTAATCCAAGGTTGATGGGAGATTTTGGAGGTGCTAATATTAACATCGTTTCCAAAGAATATTCTGGAAAAGGTTATATCTATCTTGGAATGGATAGTGGGTATAATCTGCAAAATTCTAAAACAGATAAATTCTTACTACAGGATGGGCCTAATTATTTTGGAACCAAAGTGATGAAAGTTCCAGCTAATGCTCTTTCTGCTTATAACTACAAAACAAGCTGGAACTTCAAAGATGCATTTGGACCATCTATGACAATGCCAATTAATACTGGTTTGAATCTACAAGCCGGAAAATCTTTCAAAATCGGAGATCAGGGTAGATTGAATACGTTTGCTTATGTAGGCTTCAATAATGATTTTACTTACAGAGAAGGATCTGAAGGGCAATTTGGACAGGAAACTGTATTTAAAGATTTTGATAAAGTTCAAAAGTATGGTTACACTACCAACTCTACAGGTTTGTTAAATCTTTTCTATAGAATCAATGCAAATCATCAGTTAAAATTGATTACCAATTATATCCACTCAACCAATCAGGAAGCCAAGATCTATGAAGGTGAACTTCGGGATTACGCAGAAAACGGGGGTGCTTATGTAAGAAGGGCAGATTATAAAGTTACCAATACTTTAGTTAATCAATTAGGAGGAGATCACAAATTTGGAGAAAGGTTCTCAATCAACTGGATTGCAGGTTACAATTATCTTAATAGTCAGAGACCAGATAGAATTACCAATACTTTGGTACGAAATGATGAAGGAACCTACACAGTAACCAGAGAATCGGGTCTCAACAATCGTTATTATGACAATCTGGATGATAAAGAATACACTGGGAACATCACCTTCAACTATAATTTGAAGGATCAGTCCAAAATAGCTTTTGGATACCAAGGAAGATTCAAAAAAAGAACATTCTTCTCAAAACAGATGGATTTCAAATGGGATAACGAGATTGCAACACCAGCAATAGTTGCAGATCCTAATAATCTGGATGCTATCTTTAACGCTTATAACTATTCGAAAGGCTTCTTCAATATTACCAGTAACTTTGGAGACGCAGGCACTTTGAAACCTGTGATTTACAATGGCAATCAGGATATCAATTCAGGATTTGCAAACGTAGACTATAAATTTTCTGAAAAATTTATGGCGCAGTTAGGGGTAAGGTACGACCGTATCAGACAATATATCGAATGGGATGTACAATTCTATACACCGATTAATAATATCGAGAAGGTTTACAACAAATTTTTGCCGGCATTTAACCTAAAATATTCTATCAATGATAGACAAAACTTACGATTAGCTGCTTCAAGAACCTACACCTTACCACAAATGAAGGAAATGGCACCCTACATTTATGTAGATGTTACAGAGACTACACAAGGTAACTATTATTTGAAACCATCTGATAACAATAATCTGGATCTTAAATGGGAATATTTCCCAAAAGCAGGCGAAGTAATCTCCCTTACAGGTTTTGGGAAATACATACAAAATCCTATTGCCAAAACATTTATCAATTCCTCAGATCCTTTCTTTTCTTATCTGAATACTGGTGATTGGGCATATGTTTATGGTTTCGAAGCAGAGCTTAGAAAAGACATCATTAGTTTTGGTAACGGTTCCAAACTGTACACGTTTGTAAACGCAACATATATGGACTCAAAAGCTGAACTCAATGGAGATAAGGTTGCTAAAGATACTTACAACCAGGATTCTGGTAATAGCTTGTTGGCGGTTAACTTTGATGTGAAAGAAGATAAATTACAGGGTGCAACAGATTTTGTAGGAAATGGTAATCTTGGTTTCAACCACAAGTTCAGCCGAGGAAGCGAAATGGATTTGGTAGCTTCCTACTCCTACATCGGCAGTTACATCTATTCCATCAGTACAAATAAAATTGGAAACATTGTTCAGAAGCCGATCAATATGCTGGATTTTACAGCGAAGTTCAGATTTCAAAACAACATAGATTTTGGAGTGTCGGTTAAAAATATTTTAAATCCTTCAATTAGAAGAGTTCAGGAAAACTTCAACAAATCAGAAACTTATAACTTCAAAAGAGGTCAGGTAATTGGTGTCAACGTTGGATACAAATTTTAATAAATAATAATATAATAAAAATAAACAAAAGTAATTACAATGAAAAAGTTCATTTCAAGCGCATTAGTACTTTGCACACTATCGCTTACAACAGTAGCAGTTTTCAATTCTTGCTCTTCTGACGAGGATACAACTATTACTCCTAATCCAAGCAACGTAACAATTGATCCAAACAATTTTAAATTAGCTTTGAAATCTGGTGATAAATTAGTCCTTGATGCTAATGTAGTTTACCGTATGAACGGTCCGGTGATCGTAAACAATGGTGCAGAATTGACAATTCCAGCAGGTACAAAAATCCTTTGTTCTGGCGGTACAGATACTTACTTGGCAGTAGCTCAAGGTGGTAAAATTTTTATCAATGGTACAGCATCCAGTCCTGTGGTCTTCACTTCAGGAGCTGCAACACCTAAGAAAGCAGATTGGGGCGGTATTGTAATTTGTGGAAAAGCACCTATCAACGCTGGTACAACTGCTGCTTCAGAAGTGGGAGGTAGCCTTCCTTACGGTGGTACAGTTTCTGATGATAACAGCGGATCTATCACTTACACGCAGATCAGATGGGCTGGAGCAAGATTTAATGATGCTAAAGAATACAACGGACTCTCTCTCTTTGGAGTAGGTAACGGAACTAAAATAGACGGTGTTTCAATACTAGACGGAGCAGATGACGGAATCGAATTCTTCGGTGGTACAGTGAACGTGAGCAACATTCTCTCTATCAATAATGACGACGATGCATTCGACTGGACAGAAGGATGGAACGGTAATGCAACAAATATCTATGCTAAGAGAAATGCAGCAAATGTTGGAAACAGAGGGATAGAGGCAGATAACAATTCTGGGAATCAGACTGCAACACCTATGTCAAATCCTACAATCAAAAATGCAACATTTATCGGATTCACTACAACAGATAATGAAGGAGCAGGTACAAACTTATTCAGAGTAGGAACAGGCGCAACTTTGGACAATGTGGTATTTTCTGGTTGGGCTACAGCTATCACAATTCAACACGATACAACTATTGCAAACCTGAATGGTAAAAATAAGTTTACAAACATCAAATTTGATAATGTTGGAGCCAACGCTGTAACAATTGCTTCTGCAACAGGTTCTGTTGCTCAGCCAGCAGCAGCAGGCACTTACACAGAAAATGCAAGTGCTACTGGTGCAGGAAACGGGACATCTACACCATCTTGGGCTAATGGATGGGCAGGATTGTAAAATCCTAATTTAGAAAATTCTTTTTTCTTCATATCAAATCAAAAAATTATTTGAACCTGCAGGTCCTCTGCAGGTTTTTTTGTTTAATATTGGAGCATGCGAAAGTTATATTCTTACTTCCCGAATTATATTCTCACATTTAGAAACAAATTCTCGTATTCAAAATATTTATAGCGCCGATAACAAAACATTTCCCGAAATTTGCTGCCAGCAAATCAACAAATCAACCAATGAACATCATCCTCGCATCCACATCCACACTCTTCGGTGGTCAATATTTAGAATATCTCAAACCAGAACTCCAGATTCTTTTTAATGGAATTGAAGAATTAATTTTTATTCCTTTTGCAAGACCAGGCGGAATCTCCCACGAAGATTATACAGCCAAAGCAAAAGAATTTTTTGCGACAATTAATATCAATGTTAGAGGTCTTCACGAGTTCGATGATAAAGAAGAAGCAATTAATTCGGGCAAAGCTTTTTTCACCGGTGGCGGCAACACCTTTCTCTTAGTTAAAACACTTCATGAATTAGGGTTATTGACTGTTTTAAAACAAAATGTAGAGTCGGGGAAACCTTATCTTGGGTGCAGTGCAGGAAGTAACATCGGCGGAATCAATATGAAAACAACCAACGATATGCCGATTGTCTATCCACCAAGTTTTGATTGCATGGGATTAGTACCTTTTAATATCAATCCTCATTATCTTGACCCAAATCCCCAAATCAAACATAATGGAGAAACCAGAGAAACCAGAATCAAAGAATTCTTGACTCAGAACGATATCAAAGTTATTGGGCTGAGAGAAGGAAATTGGATCAGAAAGATAGATGATAAGATCACTGTAGAAGGGTCTGAGTTGACTAAAATCTTCGAAGTAGGAAAAGAACCTTATGAAGTAGAATCAGGAACCGAATTATAAAACCAGGTCAATGAAAAAAAATATAGGATTTATATTAGTGTCAATTGGTCAATTGTATTTGGCTCAAAATCAATTCGAGATCAGGGATGGTTCAAAACAATTCGATGCAAGGATCACAGTCCAGAATTGTGAGGGCGATACTTGTAGCGGAGAAGGCGTCGTAGAATTAATTAATAAAAAATCGAAAAAAAATTTCCAAACACTCAGATCGAATGACCTTTATTTTTATTTGAACAAAAATCAAAAGCCAAGCGTCAATGTTATCCAATTGTACAATGAGCAGAGTCCGCTGATATTTGATGATTTCAATTTTGACGGAACAGAAGATATTGCTGTAAGGAACGGAAATCAAAGTGGTTATGGCGGACCATCTTATGATATTTACGTTTACAATTCTACCAGGAAACAATTTGTTCCTAGCAAAGAATTAACAGCCTTGGCCTACGAAAACCTCGGAATGTTCCAGACAGATCACAAACGTAAACGCATTATTACTTTTGCAAAAGACGGTTGTTGTTGGCACATTACCACAGAATATGCAGTAATTCCCAAGAAGGGACTCCAGAAAGTCTATGAGTTTGAAGAAGATGCTATGGACGGCGAGTATGTGACAGTCACTACGAGAAATCTCATCAATAATAAGTGGACAAGTAGATCAAAAAAATATAAGATCAAAGATTATTACAAAGATTAAAAATGAAGATACAGAAAGAAATAGATTTCATCCTGGCTGTTGATGCCTTGAAAAATGTGCAGAGAAGAAATTACAATGCGGACGATTCCCGAAGAGAGAATACGGCAGAACACAGTTGGCAGATCATTATATTGGCACAAATTCTTTATCCTTACGCCAAAAACAATACGGAAATTAATTTGTTGAGAGTTATCAGAATGTTGTCGATTCATGATTTGGTAGAGATAGACGCCGGCGACACGTTCCTTTTTGACGAAGAAGGAATGAAAGGCAAATTTGAAAGAGAAAAACTCGCCGCCAAAAAAATATTCGGAATGTTGGATGAGCCGCTTTCCTCAGACTTCTACAATCTTTGGATAGAATTTGAAGAAGAAGAAACACCAGACGCTATTTTTGCTTGTGCTATTGATAGGATTATGCCTTTCATTCTTAATTCTTATACATCTGGTAAAAGCTGGACAGAAGCCGGTGTTACAGAAAAACAAGTTAGAAATATGTTAGAAAACGCCATCTGCAGAGCTTCAGACGATATGGGAGATTGTTTCCAATTACTGATGAAAAAATGCTTCGATGAGAATAAGTTTTCTTAAAACAATATAAAAAACGCTTCCAATTTGGAAGCGTTTCTATTTTATAAATAAGTCTTATTTATTTAGTCGCTGGAGTTTGTGTAGCAGGAGCACTATTTGCTGGTGCTTTTACAGGCGCTTCAGATTTCGCTGGTGTAGGAATAGAAGGTGCTGTTTGCGATGGCTTTCCTGTAAGAATAATACTTAGGAAAATCAAAACTACGATTGTAGTTCCTAAAGTCCAAGTTGCTTTTTCCATAAAATCATTGGTTCTCTGAACCCCGAAATTAGCAGCAGAAGCACCTCCGAAAGTTCCGGAAAGTCCGCCTCCTTTTGGATTTTGCGCCATAATGATGATAACTAATAAAATGCTAGCAATGATAATTAGAATCATAAACAGCGTAAATATTGTGCTCATAGTATTGTCTTGATAATAAATTTTGAAGCGCAAATATAGGGATTATAAATCAATAAATAAAAACTTATTTCTTAATAAACTTCACAATATTAGTTTCGTTGTCTAATGATTTTAGTTTGATGAAATAAAGACCCGCCTTCAAATTACTAATATCAATTTTAGAAGATTTGAAATCCTTATTCAAGATTAATTTTCCGGATTCATCAATGATCTTGTAAGCTATGAAATTTTTATCCGATTCTATATTCACATAATCCTGCACTGGATTTGGAAAAATTTTAACAATAGCAATTTTTTTCGATGGGTCATTTACGGCTAATAAACAAGCTGGCGGATTGGAAATTGGTCCTTCAGAGTAATCATAAAAAATAGTGTCTTCAGCTAATGCACTTACTCCCTGGTAATATGGCGGAAGTCCGGTAGAACAATTGTTAAACCAGATCCAAGTTTCATAGAATGGAAATGAGGATTTGAACCAACCCTCACAAACTGCTGTCATTTTATTTCCTGGACCATAAATATCTACCATTGTTTCGGGCTGTACCCAATTTATAAAAGAACAAACAGAATTAGGATTCCAACTTGCGGGTGGTTTAAAGTACATTGCTTTTACAGGGATTTCTCCAACAAAATATTTTCTAGAAAAGATTTGACCATTACCCAATCTCGCTTTCAATATAATATTCTGATTTACCGGAACATTCACTTGATTAACTCCTGATGGGGAGTTGCTAGAAGGATCAGTTCCATCTGTAGTGTAATAGATTGTCCCATTACCTGTTATTGTAGCATTGTAGGGTTCTAAGCTATGATTTGTATAACTATAAGGACCAAACTCTATTTGACCAAAAAAAGATTGAAATACAGTAATTAAAAAAAGAAGTAAAAGTTTTTTCATAATAATTAGTTTTAATGAGTTATCGCTCAAATTTACATAATATTTTAATAACTTCGTCCGAGTTTTTTCAAAATGATAATTATAAGCAGATGAAAATCAAACATTTAATAGTTGCAGCGGCAACAATGCCTTTTATGATGAATGCACAACAGGTAATGACTCCGGAAATAATGTGGACGCTCAATCGTCTTGGCGTTCAGTCTGTTTCGCCGGATAATTCTTCTCTGATTTACAAAATCAGCAAAACAGACCTTAAAACTGAAAAATCAAATTCCGAAGCTTTTTGGCTTGATGTTTCCGGAAAATCAACCAAGATTGATTTAGGAAAGAAAAGTTTGATTCAATGGGATAATAATGGGATTTATGCTTTAGAAAATAATAAGATTTTCTTGTCAAAAGATTCAGGAAAAACTTGGTCAGAATTTTATGATATTGGTGAAGTTGATAACATTGTGATTTCGCCGGACGGTAAAAAAGTAGCTTTCAGCAAAGCTGTTCATATCGAAAATCTTCTTGGAAAAGATAAATACAAAGACTTACCAAAAACAACGGCTCAAATTTACACAGACCTTAATCATCGTCATTGGGACGCTTGGAATGAAGGTTCTTACAACCACGTTTTCGTGATTAATGTTTCAGAATCTGTGGATAACGCTAAAGATTTGTTGGAAGGAAAAGCTTTTGATTCGCCGCAGAAACCTTTTGGTGGAGCAGAAGATTTTGTTTGGAGTCCGGATTCTTCGGAGTTGCTTTATGTTACCAAAGCAAAGTCAGGTGCAGAATATGCTCAAAGTACCAACACAGATATTTTTGCTTACAATCTCGCTTCTGAAAAAACTGTGAATTTAACAGAAGGAATGAAAGGTTACGATGTCAATCCAAAATTCAGTAATGATGGGAAACTTCTCCTTTGGAATTCTATGGAAAGAGACGGTTTCGAAGCTGATAAGAACGATATCGTAATTATGGATTGGAAGTCGAAAGCAAAAACCAATTTGACCAAAACTTGGGACGAAAGTGTGACGGGCGATGTAAAATGGGCTTCGGACTCCAAATTAATTTATTTCACTTCGGCTTTCAGAGGGACAAAACAATTGTTCTCTGTTGATGTTAAAAACAAAACGGTAAAACAAATCACAAAAGGCGATTTTGATATTAATGATGTTGTTTTGGAAAACAAAGGCAAACTTTGGGTTACAAAAACCGACATCAATCACAATGCAGATTTGTTCGAAGTTGATGCAAAAGGTTCTCTGAAACAAATTACTGACATTAATAAAGAAAATTATTCCAAATTAGTCGCAGGAAAATCTGAACTGAAAATGGTAAAAACAACGGACGGAAAAGAAATGGGCGTTTGGTTCCATTATCCGCCGAACTTTGACCCAAGCAAAAAATATCCGACTTTGGTTTATTGCCAAGGCGGACCACAATCCGGATTAACACAATTTTTCTCCACAAGATGGAACTTCGCTTTAATGGCTGCTAATGGTTATATCGTAGTTGCGCCAAACAGAAGAGGAATGCCGGGTTGGGGTGTGAAATGGAATGAAGAAATCAGTGGCGATTGGGGCGGACAACCAATCAAAGATTATTTGTCTGCTACAGATTTTGTGAAAACTTTACCTTATGTAGATGGAAATAGAGTAGCAGCTGTGGGTGCAAGTTATGGCGGGTATTCTGTGTTTATGCTGGCTGGCGTTCACGAAAACAGATTCAAAACGTTTATCGCGCACGACGGATTATTTGATATGAAATCCTGGTACGGAACGACTGAGGAACTTTGGTTTGCCAATTGGGATTTGGGTGGAAGCTATTGGCAGAAACCAACTCCGAAAGCTTATTCGGAATTCAATCCGAGTAATTTTGTGGACAAATGGAACAAGCCGATTATGGTCATCCAAGGCGGAATAGATTTCCGAGTTCCTTACGAGCAAGGTCAGGAAGCTTTCCAAGCAGCAAAACTGAAAGGTCTGAAAACAAAGTTCCTTTACTTCCCGAACGAAAATCACTGGGTTCTACATCCCCAAAATGGTTTGGTTTGGCAGAGAGAATTCTTTGATTGGTTGAAGGAAACTTTGTAGTGAATAATTACAAATGAATAATTAAATTGCAGTTGAATTTTTTCAGCTGCAATTTTTTATTTTAGCTGAGTATGAAAAACACAAATATGAAAATTTTATTACCAATGATGTTCATAGGAACATTGATGAACGCACAGGTTTCCAATATCGTAAGAAACCCGGATTCCTACAAGAATTTCCCTTATGAAGGGACTAGGATTATTCAAGTTGATGAAGCCAATTCTCCTGACAATGAGGACAATGTTTTCATTTTTTCTAAAATCGAGAAAGGTGCGAAACCCGATAAAATGACGTTTCAGAGATTTACCAAAGTTGGTGGAGACTGGAAAGTGGTTGCCAAAAAACAAATCAATTATGACGGCATCATCAGCGCTTGGGGGCAACGCAAAGCCTTTGCAGATTATGATAAAGACAAGAGCATTGATGCTTTATTCATCTACGCCTTGAACGATTATAATCTAAAGCAACAATCTGTTCACTTGATTTTTTCTAAGAAAGATAAACTTTACGAGATTTCGACTTCTGCAGAAAGTGGTTATACAAAAGATGTTTATTCCGACAATTTCAAAACTTTGTCAGAAAGTATCAAAAGTGAAATTTTAGAATATTGGAATACGTTGGATAAGGAATAATATTTATTTGGGCAGCTTAATCCGCCTTCCGCTCCCAATCTTTTCACTCCACTTCGTTGCGTAAAAAGGATTTCCGCTCAAGTCGGGCTGCAGATTCAGTGTAAAAGAAATGTAAATAAAAAAAACAGTATTTTGTAATTCCGTAGGAATCTCAACAGTCATAGATTCCTACGGAATGACAATATTGCTTTTACTCAATCTCAACTGCCCAATCCGCTTTCCAATCTTCATTCTTTTCCAATTTCACAATCCCAAATTTCTCAGTCAATTCCTGATTATGGTTTTCCAAATCCGCAATTCCCTGCCAAGGTTCCAGACAAACAAAATCTGCATTTTTAGCCGCCCAAATCCCAAAATAGGGAAAATTTGAAAAAGTGAAAATGACTTTGTGATTATTTTTATTATTTCTCAAAATCAATTCTCTGCTTTTCATTGTGGTCATTACCAAAGCATCTTTAGAAAAAAGTTCGTAAGACAATGGAAGTGTTTTATTATCAAGTTCGATTGTTTGCGTTTCATTGCTGATGAGATTATCAACTAAAGGATGAATTTCTAGTTTTTCATCATCAGAAAAAGAAATTTCGTAATCGTTGTAATTCAAACCATTTTCTGTATCGATTGCAAATCCCGGATGTGCGCCTAATGAAAAATACATTTCTTTTTCAGAAAGGTTTTTAACTTGATAAGAAACCGTCAGTTTTTTCTCAACCAAAGTATATATGATTTCCAAACTGAATTCGAAAGGATAGATTTTTAAAGATTCTTCATCAGATTTTAATTCAAAAATAACCTCATTGTCAGACGAGTTTTTCACATCAAAAGTTCGTCTTCTTGCAAAACCGTGGCGAGGCAATTCATAAGTTTTGCCTTCAAAAATATATTGTTCATTTTTCAAAGCACCAACCGTGGGGAAAAGCACAGGACTTTGTCCGCCCCAAAAATCTGGATTGCCATTCCAGATTATTTCTTTCTCAGTCTCAAGATTGATGAGAGAAATCAATTCTGCTCCAAGTTCATTGAAAGTTGCTTTTAGTTTATTATTTTGAATCGTTATCATTTTTTAATTTTTTTTGAATACAAATATCTAAATTAATCTTGATTTCCAGTCTAATTTCTAATGTCTAAAATCTAACCTCTAATTTTAATATAATAAATTCCTAAATTGCCGTTTTATAAGCATTAATGAAAGGACTTAATTTTCTGAAACGTATCAATAGCTGGGTTGTATATTTTATATTGACCTCAATTGTTGCAGGAATTATAATCTCCTCCAATTTCCTGATTCAACACCTTAGAAGTAAAGAGACTGAGAGAATCAAATCTCTGGCAACAGCAATGCGTTATCTCCAAGATAGTGATGTAGACCCGAGATTCAATGAATTGGCACTTTATGTCATTAGTGAGAATGAAGATTTGCCCATCATTGTTACCAACAAAAAAAGAGAAGTTTTAGAAAGCCGAGGTATTTCCGAAGAGATTCTTAAAGACAAAGAAAAACTAAAGGCAAAAATGACTGAAATGGAAAGTAAATATCCTCCTTTCGAGATTCAGTTGCCGGATTTTAATAATCAATATTTGTATTATGATAATTCGGATTTGATGAATTATTTGCGCTACTATCCTTTACTATTAGCATTATTCATTTCATTGTATCTTGTTTTTTCTTTTTGGTTTTTACGATTATTGAAGAAAACCGACGAAGGTTTTGTTTGGGCAGGACTGGCCAAAGAAACGGCGCATCAGATTGGAACACCGCTTTCCTCAATGATTGGTTGGGTTGAGATTATGAAGCTCGAAGATGAAAATGGAATGGGCGTGAAAGAACTCGAAATGGATGTCAACCGACTCAAAACCATTTCTGAAAGATTCTCAAAAATTGGCTCAATTCCTACACTTAATGATTTGGATATCAATGAAACTGTTCAGCAAAATTTTGATTATTTAAAATCCAGAATTTCAACTAAGGTTGAATTTACCTTAAGAAAAACTTACGAACCGGTTTTGGTTCCACATAGCCAGATTCTAATGAGTTGGGTCATTGAAAATCTTGTAAAAAATGCAGTTGATGCAATGAAAGGTGAAGGTAAACTGGAATTGTCGCTTTACAAAAAAAATAAAAATGTTTACATCGACGTGACCGACACTGGTTGCGGAATGACCAAACAACAAATCCGAAATGCCTTCAAACCTGGATTTTCTACCAAAAAACGGGGATGGGGATTAGGATTGTCTTTGACTAAAAGAGTAGTGTCAGAATATCACAAAGGCGACGTCAGAATTGCAAACTCTGAAGTTGGGAAAGGAACGACTTTCAGGATTATTCTGAAGGAAGAGCAGAAATCGTAACATTCATAACCATATAGATGCAGAGTTTTTGATTTTATTCTATGTGTCCAAGTGGTAAAAAAAATATCAGAAGTGATTAACTATTAGTTGATAATCCTTCCTTGATTTCAAAATCCATATCTTTGCCGGATGAAAACCACTTTTGCAGACTTCGATTTACCGGAAAAGATTCTAGACGTTTTAGCTGATCTCAACCTTTTTGAGCCAACACCTATTCAGGAAAAAAGCATCAGCCCGATACTATCTGGACGTGATGTAATGGGAATTGCCCAAACCGGAACGGGAAAAACTTTGGCCTATCTGCTTCCTGTTCTTAAAAATTGGAAATATAACAAATCCGGAAATCCTACAATTTTGGTTTTGGTTCCTACAAGAGAATTGGTGGTTCAGGTAACGGAAGTTTTAACGACGCTGACACAAAATCTTACTGCAAGAGTAATCGGAATTTATGGTGGAAAAAACATCAATACACAGAAATTGTTATTCAAAGATGGTTGTGATATTTTGGTAGGAACGCCTGGTAGAGTAATGGATCTGGCGATTGATAACGCAATCTCATTGAAAGAAGTTGGCAAATTGATCATCGATGAATTTGATGAAATGCTAAATCTTGGTTTCCGTCCGCAATTGACTCACATCTTCGAAATGATGAAAGAGAAAAGGCAAAACATTCTTTTTTCTGCGACAATGACCGATGCGGTAGATGCTTTGCTGAATGAATATTTTGCTGGTCCAATCGAGATATCCTTGGCAAGGTCGGGAACACCTTTGGAGAAGATTGCACAGTCTGCAGTTCCGGTTGAGAATTTCAACACGAAACTGAATTTATTAATTCACCTCTTAAAAACAGAAACGGATTTAGAAAAAATCTTAATTTTCGCTAATAATAAGAAACATGCAGACCTGATCTTCGAAAAACTGAATATTGAATTTCCTGACCAATTTGGTGTGATTCACTCCAACAAATCTCAGAATTTTCGTTTGAGAGTGATGCAGGAGTTTTCTAATGAAGAACTGCGTGGCGTGATTACAACAGATATTATGGCGAGAGGTTTGGATATTCCGGATATTTCTCATGTTTTCAACTTCGAAGTTCCAGAAGTTCCGGAACAATACATCCACAGAATCGGTAGAACTGGGCGTGCAGATAAAGATGGAATTGCGGTAACTTTCTATACCAAAAAAGAAGAAGCACAACTTCTTGACATCGAGTTATTAATGGATAAAGAAATTGCCAAATCTCAATTCCCAGAAGAAGTAACTATTTCTAAAGTCAAAATTGCTTCTGAACAGGATGAAGTGAAAATGAAATTCCTAACAAGTGCTAAACTCAATGAAGGCGAATCTGCTTTCCACGAGAAAAAAGATAAGAACAAGAAAATCAATCTTGGAGGACCGAGTAAACGTAAAGCACCTAAGAAATTCGGAGCGAATAGAGCACAGCAGAAACAAAAGTCAAAAGCTAAGAAAAAGAAATAAAGCAAAAACCTCAGAATTTTCTGAGGTTTTTTGTTTTATTGTTTAATGTAAATGCTGAAAATTTTATCAGGAGTTCCATCTCCATCTTGATCCATTTGATCATTCATTAAAATTTGCATTTCAGTTTTAGTTAGAGAATTTACATTTAGAATATCTTGAGTAATTCCGTCAATCTTATAAGAAATGGTTTTAGAGGATTCATTATAAACGTAATCCATCTCTTCTAGAAAAGCTTTATTACCACATTCTCCAGTATTCGGATCCCGAAAATATTCTCCAATGTATTTCCCATTATTTTTATAATTGTAGTTTGATTTTCTTTTACAATCATTTTCAGGAATTGTATTTGAATAGATAATTGAGCCATCTTTTCCGGAAACAGAACGATAATCAATAAGTTTCCAAGTTCCAATAATTATCGATTCTGATTTTTCATCATCATCTTTTCGACAAGAAATAATGAATAATGAAATAAGAGCTAATAAAGTAAGTTTTTTCACAGTATTAATTTTCCACAAATAAAATGAAAATTTTCAATAAAGAAAATCAACTCCTGATCCACTTCCAGATCTCCTTCAAAGTTGCCTTATTTCCGTACATCAAAATCCCAACTCTGTAGATTTTCGCGGCAATATAAACCATCAATAGAGTAGAAGCGATCAATAGGAAAATCGATAACAGAATCTCCCAAAGCGGAACACCAAACGGAATCCTCGCAATCATCGCAACAGGCGAAGTAAACGGAATAATTGACAACCAAAACGCCATCGGTCCGTCCGGGTTATTCATAATTGTGAAGCTTCCGTAAAGCCCAATCATCAATGGAATAATGGCAAACATCGTGAACTGCTGAGTTTCTGTTTCATTATCAACCGCACTTCCAATCGCTGCATACATCGAACTGTAAAAGATGTATCCAAACAAAAAGAAAAATACAAAAACGGCAATGATTCCTACATAATTCATATCCAGAAGAATATGGGAAACTTCGGTTGCTATTTGCTGGAAATCCAGGTTTTTCATCAGTTCTTCCTGTCCTGCCGGAATGTTTTTCTGCATTGCTGAGAATCCTGTATTAAGGAAAAATGCAGCCGTCACAGACATCGCGATCCAGATGATAAACTGGGTCAAAGCCACCAAAGTCACGCCTAGGATTTTTCCCATCATCAGTTCAAATGGTTTAACAGATGAGATGATGATTTCAACAACACGATTGTTTTTCTCTTCCAAAACGCTTCGCATTACACGAACGCCGTAAATAATGATGAACATAAAAACCACATACATCAATCCGAAACTCAACGCCGTTTTGATTCCGAAAGCAAGGTCACTTTCAGGTCGGTCGCTTTCTGTCACATTTTGAGAAATGATTTTGAAACTTTTATCAAGATTTACAATTCTATCTTCGGAAATTCCAAGCATTTTGATTTTTTCCTTTTTCAAGATTTCGCTCAAGTCTCTGGAAACAGCAGATTTAGTATCAACACCAATTTTCTTATTCGTCAACAATTTTGTTCCACTTTCCAATGCATCAAAATTTTTGTCTTTCAATTCAGGGACAATGAGTATTCCGTCTGAACCTTTCAGCTCTTTCAGGTTTTTAACGAGTGCACTTTCTGTGTTGGTCGGAACAAAAGTATAAGTAATATCTTTTGTCGATCTCAATTGACCAGCGAAGATCCCGCTTTTGTCAACCACTTCAAATTTGTATTCCGCTTCGTTGGCTTTGAACATAAAACCAATCAACGCACCGAATCCAATAATCATCAGCGGAGCCAAAAGTGTAAGAATAATAAAAGATTTTTTCTTGACCTGCGTCAGAAATTCTCTTTTCGTTATAAGGAATATATTTTTCATTATAAAATTTAAAGATTAAAAAAATGAACTTTTGCTGAGCGAAGCGCCTTTGCGAACCTTAAAACATTTAGTTGTCAAAAAAACTTTGCGAGCTTTGCGTTCAAACAAAATCGATTATCAATTATGATTTCACGGCATTAATGAAAACCTCATTCATACTCGGGATTTTCTCATTGAAGGTTCTTATCGTTCCGGCTTTCAGAAGGTCTTGAAGCAAAATATTCTGATTTTCAGTATTTTTCAATTCAAAATTGAATAAACCATTGGCAGTTCCCACCGTTTCGATTTGATATTTTCGGGTTAGTTCCTCCAGATTTTCCGAGTTGACATCGGATAAAACCACTGAGAAGACATTTTGCTTAAATTGTTCCCGGACATCAAACACTTTCCCGTCCAAAACCTTTTTAGAATTGTTAATCAAGGCAACAAAATCACACATTTCCTCCACACTTTCCATTCGGTGTGTTGACAGGATAATTGTCGTTCCTTCGTTTTTCAGACGAATGATTTGGTCTTTGATGAGATTCGCATTCACAGGGTCAAAACCCGAAAAAGGCTCATCCAGAATCAACAATTTTGGGCGGTGCAAAACCGTCACCACAAACTGGATTTTCTGCGCCATCCCTTTCGAAAGTTCACTCAGTTTTTTCTTCCACCATTGGTCGATGTTCAGTTGCTCAAACCAAAATTTAGCCTGCGAAAGTGCTTCCGCTCGGGACATTCCTTTCAGCTCACCAAAATACAGAAGCTGGTCGCCCACCGTCATATTCTTGTAAAGTCCGCGTTCCTCCGGCATATAACCGATGTTTCGGATGTGCTCCGGATTCAGTTCCTTGCCATCGATCCAAACCTTGCCTTCATCTGCCTGCGTAATTTGGTTGATGATACGGATAAACGACGTTTTTCCTGCGCCATTAGGACCCAAAAGTCCATAAACACTTGCAGTAGGAACTTCAATCGAGAAATTCTGAAGTGCGATTTTCTTTCCGACGTTGTATGTTTTTTTGATATTTTCTGCTTTCAGCATACAGATGTTTTTTATTTTTAGAAGCAACAAGATTTGTCCTTCGATTCAATATTCCGACCCGCTGTCCGCTATATCTTTTTTTGCAAAAAAGGATGTCGCTACCATCGGGGCTATGTTGAGGTTTTGTCTTTCTTTTCAACGATTTTTAAAGCCTCACAAAATTAGTTTAAAAAAGACAAAAATGTTACAGAATATGAAGTTCAAAATATGATATTAATTCTTTGATGAGCGTCAGCGCCTTTGCGAGCCTTAAAAATGTTTGCAATAAGTTCAAAAAATCTTTGTGGACTTTGCGCTCAAAATTCCCATAAACAACTATTTTATTTTAAATTTGCCAAAGCCAAAAGCCAAACCTATGACTCAAGAATTTTTGGGAAATTCCCAATTCCAGATATCCAATCAACTCGTCTCCTCAAGCTGTCCCTCTAATATTGCACTCATCAAATATTGGGGAAAGTACGAAAATCAGATTCCTGCCAATCCAAGTGTCAGCTATACTTTGAACCATTGCAGAACCAATACAACAATGGAGTTTTTTGCCGGAGAAGATTTTTCGGTGAAGACTTTTTTATCAGGAAATGAAGAAAAAAAATTCGCTGAGAAAATCGAAAAATATTTCAAAAATATCGAGCAATATCTACCTTGGATTCTAAAAGGAAAATACATCATCAAAACTGAAAATACGTTTCCGCACAGTTCAGGAATTGCAAGTTCAGCTTCAGGTTTCGGAGCGATTGCTAAATGTTTGATGAACCTAGATAATATTTTCTCAGGAAATTCAGACTCCGATTTTAAAACAAAAAAAGCAAGCTTTTTGGCAAGATTAGGAAGCGGAAGTGCTTGCAGAAGCCTTTATGAAGGTTTGGTGGTTTGGGGGAAAACTGAAGAAGTGGAAGGAAGTTCGGATTTATTCGCTGTTCAATATCCGGATGAGGAAATCCATCCGATTTTCAAAAACTTCAACGATTGGGTTTTGCTGATTCACGAAGGTCAGAAATCGGTTTCTTCAACGGTTGGTCACGGCTTGATGAATACCAATCCTTATGCAGAAAGACGTTTCCAAGAAGCACACGAGAATTTCACAAAACTGAAAACCATTCTTGCAACCGGTAATATGGAAGGTTTTATCAAACTGGTAGAACACGAGGCGCTGACTCTTCACGCAATGATGATGATGAGCGAGCCTGCTTTTATTTTAATGCAAACCGGAACTTTGCAAGTCATCAATAAAATCTGGGAATTCAGAAAAATCACAGGTTTGTCTTTATTTTTCACTTTAGATGCTGGAGCGAACGTTCATTTGTTGTTCCCGAATGATATCGACAACGACAGAATCACAGATTTCATCAAAACAGAACTGATTCCATTGACGCAAAAAGGTGGAGTAGTGAAAGATGTGATGAGATTTTAAAAAGCCGGAAGATGGAAGCTGGAGGTTGGAAGTGAAATTATAACGCAAAAGTTAACCCACATTTTTGTCATTCCGGAGGAATCTCAATATAGAAAAATATAACAGTTTAGATTCCTTCGGAATAACAATAATCTGGAAATATTTTATGATAAAAACACAAACAAATGATTGAATTTCCAGAAGAAGCTTACACGTTTTATGTTTATATTTTAACCAATAAAAGAAGAACAGTTCTTTACACGGGGGTTACAAACAATCTTCATATTAGATTGCATCAACATAAAACTAAAACAAATTCAAATAGCTTTACAGCAAAATATAATGTTGAGTTTTTAGTTTATTATGAAAAGTTTGGTTGGATTCAACAGGCTATTGAACGAGAAAAAGAAATAAAGGATTTATCAAGAAATAAAAAATTAGAATTAATAAGAATTCAGAATCCTAATTTGGAATTTTTAAATCATTTGTTTCAACAACAATTTTAATTAACCACAAAGTTTGTCATTCCGGAGGAATCTAGACCGCTGAGATTCCTCCGGAATGACAAAATTGTGGATAATAACTATTCTTATTTATGAAAAAATTCACAATACTACTTCTACTAATTATTTCCTTTTTCGGAAATGCACAAACCGTAACAGAACCAAAAAATAATCCTGAAAAATGGTCTCAACCTTATGAGCCGTTCAGAATTGTCGGTAATTTGTATTATGTCGGGACTTACGATTTGGCCTCATATCTCATCGTTACAAATAAGGGAAATATCCTTATCAATACAGGTTTAGCCGATTCTTATCCGCAAATCAAAGCAAATATTGAAAAGTTAGGATTCAAATATAAAGACATCAAAATCCTGACTTTAACCCAAGCGCATTTTGATCATATGGGCGCAATGGCTGATATCAAAAAAGATACTGGGGCAAAACTTTATGTGGACAAAGCAGAATTAGCAGAACTGAAATCTGGTGGAAAATCTGACTACGAATTAGGAAAATATGGAGTGACATTTAAACCATTAGCGCCTGATTTTCTCTTGAAAAACAATGACAAAATCAAATTAGGGAATACGACTTTGACTTTGCTTCATCATCCTGGACACACAAAAGGTTCCTGCAGTTTTATCTTCGAAACCAAAGATAAAGACAGAACTTATAAAGTTTTAATTGCGAATATGCCTTCCATTATTATTGACCACAAATTCTCTGATGTTCAAGCTTATCCAAATATGCAAAAAGATTATGCCTATACTTTGGATGCGATGAAAAAATTGGATTTTGATGTTTGGGTCGCTTCGCACGCAAGCCAGTTCGATTTGCATGAGAAACGTAGATCTGGAGATGTTTACAATCCAAAATTGTTTATGGATAAGGAGAATTACTTCAAACAACTGAAAGAATTGGAAAATGATTATTTGGAGAAATTGAAAGAGGAATCAAAATAAAAGTGTAAAATGAAAATCCACCACATCGCCATTATTTGTTCTGATTATGAAGTTTCCAAAAAATTCTACACAGAAGTTTTAGGTCTTAATATTATTCGTGAAGTTTATCGTGAAGAAAGACAGTCTTACAAACTGGATTTAGCAATCGGAGAACATTATGTGATTGAATTATTTTCTTTCCCCAATCCACCATCCCGACCTTCAAGACCAGAAAGTTGTGGACTTCGTCATCTCGCTTTTTCAGTTGATAGCATTGAAGATAAACGAAATGAACTAGTATCAAAAGGTTTGGATTGCGAAGAAATCAGGATTGATGAATTTACTGATAAAAAATTCTTTTTTACTTCAGACCCGGATGATTTGCCTTTGGAATTTTATGAGAATTAGATTTAGAGATAACAGACGGATAGATTATAGACTTTGAAAAAATCAATTATCATTTATCGCTCATCATTTATAATCAATGCGCGTAACCTGTCAGAAAACTCACCGTCATAATCGCCAAAACAATAAGAGAAATTACAACATAGATGTAATCTTTCTCTTTCAAGTAACCTATAAGTGCAAATATAATTCTGACTAATGGCGTCAAAATCAGAAGCAAAATTCCCAATTGTATAATCGCCATTCCTTCACCTTTGCAAAGTGAATTCCAGAAAGCTCCCCAGACTTTTTCGGAGGAATCTCCCATTTCCAAAAGTCTGTATTTTCTTGGCATCACAAAACCTTCTGAAAAAAGTTTAATAAAGCCAATCAGAGAAGTCACAACGGAAAGGATGACCCCCAACCTTAGTAGATTTCCAACGGAGCGATTTAGGTCAACATCTGTAAATGGTTTTGTTCTCATTAATGGAAATTTTTATTGACACCGTTGTACATCATATAAATTGAAAGAATCGTGATTACGATTGCGAAAAATACTTTCAGTTTCTTTGTTTTGGAAATCATCAAAGTTTTCGAACCTATGAAACTTCCAACCACCACACCTATCAAAACCGGCGCGGCAATGACAGGAATGATTTGACCTCTTTGAAAATAGATTAAAGCGCCTGCAACAGCGGTCACACCAATCATAAAATTACTGGTTGTTGTAGAAACTTTGAAAGGTAATTTCATCATATTATCCATTGCCAAAACCTTCAAAGCGCCAGAACCGATTCCTAAAAGTCCGGACATTGCGCCTGCAAAAACCATCATCAAAAATCCTGGAATCGTATTTCTTGAAGCATAATGTTTGATGCCGTCTTTATCAGGGAAAGTCCCATAAAGCTTGAGTTTATCTGCCAAACTTCCTTTAATTAATTCTTCCTGGTGGTCAGGTTTTCCTTTAAGATTTAAAAGAACGGTAAGAATTAAGATACTCGCAAAAATAATCCCGATTGTATTTGGATTCAGAAATCCTGAAACCAAAGCTCCTGAAACTGCTCCAGTTGTGGTTGCAATTTCCAAGAACATTCCGATTCGCATATTGGTAAAACCTTCTTTCACAAAAGCAACGGCTGCGCCGGAAGAAGTTCCGATAACCGAGATGAGAGAAGCACCAATTGCATAATGCATCGGAACACCGAAACCAAGCGTAAGAAGAGGAATAATGATGACACCGCCACCCAGACCTGTAAGAGAACCCATCAATCCGGCAGCAATCGCTCCAATAAATAGAATTATGATTTCTGACATCCCGCAAATATAAAACGTTTGCGACGAATTTTATTGTTAAATCACATAAATTTCAATGTTTTTGATTCCTATAAGTTATACCAAATTTGTAGGAAATGAACACTTTAAGGTTCAATTTTATCTTGATTTTAAAAAGCAACAACCACAAAAAAAACTCTACTTTTGTAGAAAATATTGACAGATGAAAATCGGATTTTTGTTATTGAGTATTCTTCCCATTTTTGGGTTTTCTCAGACTTCGGAAGAGGATTTGGTTAAGTCAACGGTTAATCAATTATTTAATGGAATGAAAACTTCTGATTCTGTATTGATTAGAAAATCGTTTTCTAAAAATGCTGTTTTGCAGACGATAACTAAGGCTGGAGAAGTTAAAAATGAAAATATTAATGATTTTGTATTAAGTATTTCCAAAGCTGAAAAGCAAAGTCTGGATGAGAGAATCATATTTTCAAATATCTTGATTGATGGAAATCTGGCTTCGGTTTGGACGCCTTATGAGTTTTATTACAAAGGTCAGTTTTCGCATTGTGGTGTCAATTCTTTTCAATTGGTAAAATCGAATAACGAATGGAAAATCCAATACATCATTGATACCAGAAGAAAGGATAATTGTAGGAAATAAATATCAATAGGAATGGGCTTTAGCCCATTTTTTTAATTTAAAAACCAATTGACTTTAGTCAAAAAATAATTTGCGAAATTTGCATTTAAAATAAATCTAAAAAGAAAGTAAAAAAAATGAAAATCGGAATTTTAGGAGGTGGACAACTCGGGAGAATGTTCATTCAAGAAGCATTGAAATATGATGATGAATTCTATGTTCTGGACCCAAATCCAGAATGCTCTTGTGCCAATATTTCACACTTCACAAGAGGAGATTTCAATGATTATGATTCTGTTTTGGAATTTGGAAGAGACAAAGATGTTGTAACAATTGAAATTGAACACGTAAATGCTGATGCGCTGGAAGAACTCGAAAATCAAGGTGTGAGAGTTGTTCCGAATTCTAAAATTATCAAAATTATTCAGCAGAAGATTCTTCAGAAGCAGTTTTATGAAGAAAACAGAATTCCATCTCCAGAATTCGAAATTATGGATGGAAGTGAAGACGAAATCAAAATCCAAATTCCGTTTGTTCAGAAATTGAATACAGGAGGTTACGACGGAAAAGGCGTTCAATTACTTCGTTCAAATGACGATTGGAGAAACCTTTGGACTCAAGAATCTGTTTTGGAAAATCTGGTTGATATTGATAAAGAATTATCCGTGATTGTTGCTAAAAACGAAAATGGAGAAACCAAGACTTTCCCAGTAACAGAAATGGTTGCCGACCCAAAACTGAATCTCCTCGATTTTAATATTTGCCCGGCTGATATTTCTGAGGAAACTCAAAGACAGATTGATGTGATTGCTAATCAATTCATCCGAAGTGCAGATTCTGCAGGACTTTTCGCCATCGAATTATTCCTCGATAAAAATGGAAAAATTTGGGTGAATGAAACGGCTCCGAGACTTCATAATTCTGGACATCAATCTCAGGAAGGAAACTCCAATTCTCAGTTTGAACAGTTTTACAGAGTCGTAACCAACTCTCCTTTGGCGGATACGGAAGCATTCGTATTTTCAGGAATGCTGAATCTTGTTGGTGAAGAAAATTATTCTGGAAAAGTAAAATATGAAGGATTGGAAGAAGTTCTGAAACTTCCAAAAACCTACGTCCATCTTTACGGAAAAACTGAGACAAAACCGGGAAGAAAAATGGGACATATTAATGTTTTAGCAGATTCCAGAGAAGAATTAATGTCGAAATTGATTCACATCAAATCTTTAGTAAGAGTTATAGCATAAAAAACGGTCAGAGATTTCTGACCGTTTTTTGTTTTAATTTACTTCGCTTTTGCTTTGTCCAAAGCATTATTGTAAGCATCTTTTGCATCCTCGGTTGCTTTTTTTGTCGCTTCTTTGGCGTCTTTTGCAGCAGCTTTCATATCTTGCTTCGCATCTTGTGCTGCCACTTTTGTTTTGTCAACAGCATTATCAACGCCTTCTTTCACATCTTTAGCTGCGTTGCCTACGGCAGTCTTAGTATCGTTCCAAACTGTGTTAGCATCTGCTAAAGCTTTTCTGGCAGCAGTTTCAGCTTGTTTGTCTCCCTTTTTTATAGCGGCATCCAAATCTGCTTGGGCTTTATCCACTGCCGCTTTTGCATCAACTTCAGTGAGCGTTTTTGTTTCGGTTGTTACCGTAGCAACCGTGTCATTGTTCTGGTCAGTTACAACGGTTTGTTCTTGTTTTTTGCATGATGTCGCAATCAATAAAATAGCTGAAGAAGCTATTAGAATTGTCTTTTTCATAGTGATTTATATTTTAGGTTTATCTAACATTATCAATTTAGTTGCCAGAATAAATCTAAGAATAAATTTTGTTATTTGTTTGCTCTTCTCAACATTCCGGGTTTATAATTAATGATAAAAACTCCGCTGATAATTAATGCTGTAGCGATAATGAATTTTTCCGAAATCGATTCTCCAAGAATTAACCAGCTCAAGAAAATACTGATAATCGTATTCACGTAAGACAGCATAGAAACCTGTGTTGGAAGTAATGTTTTTAAAAGATAATTATAAGCAAAGAAAGCTAACACAGAACCGAAAACTGCCAAATAAATAATCGCAGAAATACTTTTAACAGACCAAGTTTCAACTTCGATTTTATCTGAGAAAGAAAAGGCGAAAATCAACTGGATAATTCCTGCCCAAGCAAATTGGTAGAAGAGATTCAGGAAAAGATTGTTATTCTGAACGTGAAGTTTCTTGGTGTAAATTGTTCCGGTTGCCCAGCCTAAAAGTGCCAGAATCATCACAATCAAACCATTTCTGTAATCTGGATTGGAAAGTTCACTCAATCCGTCCCAGAAAATAAAAATCACTCCCGAAAATCCCATTAACAAACCAACTAAAGTTCGGATAGTGAATTTTTCCATTCCGATAATCATACTTCCAATAAAGATAAAAACCGGCGAAAGTGCACTAATTAAGGAAGCTAAACTGCTCGTTAAGTTTTTCTCCGCAACGGTTGTTAAACCATTCGCACCAATTAAAAGTAAGGATGACAAAATCAATTGAATTCTAAAATTCTTCCAGCCAATCCATTTCATATTTTTTGTAAAAATTAAAAATGGTAAAAGAATCAATGATGCTAAAAATTGACGAAATCCTGCAACAAACCAAGGTGGAACAGTTTCCACTCCGATTTTGATACCAAGGAAAGTTGTGCCCCAAACAATGGCAACAATTAGAATAGCGATAATGGTTTTGGAATTCAAATCTGGAAAATTAAGAAACAAAGATATTCCAAAAAACTCGATTTTATTGATAAATCTTTATCTTTGAGCATCTAATAGAAATTGAAATGGTAGGAATAATAATGGGCAGCCAAAGCGATTTGCCAATAATGCAACAAGCTGCAGATTTTCTAAAATCTCTCGAAATTCCTTACGAACTAACAGTCGTTTCTGCACACAGGACACCAGAAAGGATGTTCGATTATGCAAAAACAGCGAAAGAAAGAGGTTTGAAAGTTATTGTTGCTGGAGCTGGAGGCGCGGCTCATCTTCCTGGAATGGTTGCCAGCTGTACGACTTTGCCTGTGATTGGCGTTCCGATTTTGTCTAGCAATTCTATTGACGGTTGGGATTCAGTTTTGTCAATTCTTCAGATGCCTTCTGGGATTCCTGTGGCAACGGTTGCTCTTAATGGTGCTTCAAATGCCGGAATTCTCGCAGCAAAAATCATAGGGACTTCCGATTCTGGAGTCTCTGAAAAACTGCAAAAATATCAGGATTCGCTGAAAGATAAAGTTCTTGGAACCGTGGATGATATTAAGAAATTACATCCGAATCAGTTTGATAAATAAAATTATTTGGGCAGCTTGATCCATCTTCCGCTCCCAATCTTTTCACTCCACTTCGTTGCGTAAAAAGGATTTCCGCTCAAGCCGGGCTGCAAATCCAGCATAAAAACAAGATTAGTCATAAAATACAAACTTGGTCATTCCGTAGGAATCTCGACTGATTAAATTTCTACGGAAAGACATTAAAATTATTTATCCAAAATCCCCCGAATCTTATTCGCATTCCTAATCAATTCCTCCAAGTAATCAAAATTTTCCTTTTCCAATGCCGATTTGAATTTTCTAAGCTGCGAAATATGTTCGTTCAAAACATCTAAAACATTTTCCTTGTTTTGACGGAAAATCGGAACCCACATTTCCGGATGAGATTTTGCCAAACGAACAGTACTAGAAAAACCAGAACTCGCCAATTGAAAAATGGTGTCTTCTTCTCGTTCCTTTTCCAAAACAGTATTGGCCAAAGCGTAAGAAGTAATGTGCGAAATATGTGAAATGTAAGCCGTGTGAATATCGTGTGCATCGGCATTCATATAAATCGGATGCATTTCCAAAACCTCAATAACTTGTTCTACAATTTCCAAGGCATTTTCGTCAGATTCTTCTTTGTTGCAAATCACGGCAGCTTTTCCTGTAAAACTTTCTTTAATTGCTGCTTTTGGACCAGAATTTTCCGTTCCCCACATTGGGTGAAATGCTACAAAACGTTTTCTGTTTGGATGATTTTTGATAGAATCCACAATGCCTGATTTTGTAGAACCAACGTCCATTACAACTTGTTTTTCATTAATCAAATCCAGAACATCAGGTAATATTTTCCTCGCAGAATCTACCGGAATTGAAATGATAATCAAATCAGAATTCTTAATTCCTGTTTCGAAATCTGCTTTTTCATCAATGATATTGAGTTCGAGAGCTTTGTTGAGGTTTTCTTCATTTTGGTCAATTCCATAAACGAAATTGGTGAAGTTTTTTTCTTTTAATTTCAATGCAATGGAACCACCAATCAATCCTGTTCCGATAATACCTATCTTCATCTGTAATATTTTTCTAATAAGTTTTTAAAACAAAAAACCCCGTCATTAGGACGAGGTTTTGATATTTCTACATACGAATCCTAATCCTGTTTTAGGGTCAAAATTGCGTAATAATATGTTCTGTTTGTTGTTTTCACTAGACGAAGATAGAAATTAATTTCTTAAAATTCAAAAAAATTATGGATTCGAAACAATTAAAGTTGAAGGAATATCTGATAACCAAAGACTTTTGGAGTCAATCAGATTCTTCCAGCTTTTACTGCTAATCAACATCAAATCCTGAGATTGCAAGAAATCTTTTTCAATGGTTTTCTCATTGTAAAGTGTAATGTGATTCGGTGCGATATGTTCGATGTTTCTAATCAATTCACGGATTTCTGTATTCTTACGGATTTGTCCTGCTGCGTCCAAAATAATAACCTGAGAGTCGTTGTTATTGATTAATCGTTTAGCATATTCAACCAGATAAAAATCGCTTAAATCAAAAATTGGGATAAAGATTCTGTCCGCACTTTCAAAGTTTTTGTCCACCATTATCCCAACAGGAATATTGGTTTTATCGATAATACTTAATGTGAAATCGTCGAAAGGGGAGTTGTTGAAAATATATGATTTTCCAGTAACCGTATTGAGTAATTTACTTGGATTGATGATTTTGGTCGTGAAACCAAGCAATTTTCCAAGCAAAGTTCCTTCGTAAATGGATTTTCCTAACATTATCAAAAGCAGGTCGTAATTGCCTTTGTTGGTGATATTGACTAAATCACTTTGTGTATCTGTGGAAGCTTTGAAAAGTGTCGTTACTTCCAGTTTTAAAGCCTGAGAAGTATCAATCACATCTTCAAATAGTTCTTTTTCGTAATCTTCGATGTCAAAAGCGTGCAATTCATCAAGAGGAGCAATGTTCATTGCTGTTACGCTTTTGTTGCCGTTCATTTTATGCGTGAAATTATCAGCTAATTTCAACAATGTACTTCCAGATTCCGGCGTTTCGAATGATAAAAGAACTTTATATTTTTCATCATTCTCATTGTCATCTTCTTCCAGACTTGATTTTTTTCCTTTGAAGAAATAATTGATAATATCAAGACAAGGACCTGTCATAAAAGTTGTGAATAGCGCCATTATCACAAGCATCGCAAATAATTCAGGGCCTAAAACACCTAAGTCATAACCGATATTAAGAACAATCAGTTCAGTCAAACCTCTTGTATTCATCAAAGCACCGATGGTGAGACTATCTTTCCAATTTAATCTTAAAAATTTAGCAGTTAATGCGCTTCCTACAAATTTACCGATAACCGCCGTTAAGATAATCAATCCACCGATTTTCCAGAGATGGGGGTCGTTCAATAATCCGATTTGTGTTCTAAGTCCTGTAAATACGAAGAATAATGGAAGTAACAAAACCAAAGCAACGTCTTCAACTTTCTCGATGAAAAGATTTCTGAATTTCACATTTTCAGGCATTATCGCTCCAGCCATAAACGCTCCGAAAAGTGCATGAATCCCGATAACTTCTGTCAAATAAGATGAGATAATCAATATCAAAAAGAAAACGGCTACCAATGCTTTGTTGATGAATCCTTTTCCTTTTTGTGATTCGGCGATTCTTGTAAGGAAAGGTTTTACCAATCTTATCATCAAGAAAACGTAAACAATTGCCATTATAATGACAAAAATAGAACCCGAAAAAGAGCCTGCTTTTACAACTGCAATTACGGCTGCTAAGATGCACCAGGCTGTGATGTCGTCCGCTGCAGCACAAGTAATAACGACTGTTCCGATTTTCGTTTTGTGAAGATTCCGTTCTTGGACAATTCTTGCAAGAACTGGAAATGCTGTGATACTCATCGCAATCGCCATAAATAAGGCAAACGAACTGAATTGAATTCCGTCTGGCGCAAATTCTTTATAAATGAAATAAGCCAATCCAACACCCAACGCAAAAGGAATAATAATACTTGCGTGGCTGATAACAACCGCATCGTGTGCTTTTTTTCTTAAAACGCTCAAATCAAGCTCCATTCCTACGATATACATAAAGAGAATCAAACCAATCTGACTTAGAAATTGTAAGTTAGGAAGCGATTCTTTTGGGAACATAAACGCTGAAAATTCAGGGAAATATAATCCTACAAGTGATGGTCCAAGGACAATACCTGCAATCATCTCGCCAATTACAGATGGTTGTTTCAGCTTAACACAAATCCATCCGAAAAACTTAGCAACAACAATTATGGTAACAATTTGTGCCAAAAGAAGTGCCAATGGATGATGAAGATTTTCTAAGAATGATGTAGCGAAAGTGTCCCACATCGTTCCGCCAGTTACTTTAGTCGGCGCAATACTTTCTCCAATTTCCAAAGTTTTTCCTTCTACAAAAAACCAATACATCAAACAAGAGAAAAACGCAATTGTAAGGACGTAAAAGATAATATTTCTGTACTTTTTCATAATCAAATTCATTTCACAAATCGGTAACTTGAACTGTACTGATTTCAGGATGTAAATTTGAGAAGTTTTGATGAATCAGAAGTTAATTCAATTCAGAAATGTAATGAAAGCAGTAAATTCTGCGCTGAAATTATCTTGACAATTTTTCAGAAATCTGATTTTTGAAAATATCACTGACACCTAGTTTTAAAGGAATTCCGTTTGATGAAACCACATCCAGAATAATTTCCGAAGAAGAAAAAACCTGAATATGCTGAATATTAACCATTTCCTTTTTATTGATTTGAACAAACGATTTTTCGGGTAATAATTCAGATAAATTTTTGAAGCTCAGATTTTTAAGTGTGATTTCTGAATTGTTTTTCAGCATTAAGTCTTTGTCGCGGCTGTCTATGTCAGAAGTTTTGATGTAAACCACATCACTGACAAAAATTCGGGTTTTTCCAAGATTGGTATTCCACTCAAAAAACTGATTTTTTTTCTGCTCGCCGAGCAATTTTTCAGCCTTTTCAAAAGCTTGTTGAAGGCGTTCTTTTTTGATAGGTTTCCGGACATAATCCACCACATCAAGGTCAAAAGCTTCCGCCGCATATTCTTTATAAGCCGTTGTGAAAATGATTTTTTTGTCTTTAATTAATTCAGCAACCTGAAGACCATTCATTCCAGGCATTTCGATATCAAGAATGCAGACATCACAATCGATATCATTGATTTCTTGCAAAAATATTTTTGGATTGTTGAAAGCTTTCACAACTTCTATACCTTCAATCTGGTCGCAGAGAAGTTTCAGGTAGCTGATTGCCAATAATTCATCGTCCAGAATAACGCATTTTATCATAAAATTCTGAAAGATTAATGGTTAAATGGGCAACGTAATTTCCGTTGGTGATATTTTTGTTCAGCTTGTAATGGTCTTTGTAAATCAGTTTTAATCTTTGGTCAAAAGATTTGCTTCCGAATCCGCTGTTTTCTTTTTTTAATGGTGTTTTTTCGGAGATTTTGTTGGAGACTTTCATCTCAAATTTCCCGTCATCTAAAATTAAATTCACGGCAATAAAAGAATCCTCAGCCAAAAAATCGGTGTGTTTAAAAGCATTTTCAATCAAATCAACAGAAATCAATGGGGCAAAAACTTTCTCCAGATATATAGAATCTTCTTTATTAATTTTCGTTTTAATTCTAAAATCGAACAAAGGATTGATTTTGATTTTATTGATTTCGATAAGGTTCATTGCAAAATCCAATTCTTCTTTTGGACTCACGAATTTGTTGCTGCTTTCATAAAGAATATAATCCAGAATACTCGCCAATTTATCCAACGAAATATAAGTCTGATAAGCGTGCGACTGAACCGAATTGAGAATGTTTTTGAAAAGATGCGGATTGAGTTTGGTCTCGATATGTTCTAAGCGTACATTGTCGAGTTTGCTTTCAATCGCTTTGTAATTGTCTTCTAAAATTTTATTTTTTGTTTTTGACGATTTGTATTTCCCATAAAGGAAAAAAGTTAAAACCAGCAAAAGAAAGATGACGAAAATCCCACCAAACAGAAAATAATCCGGAAGTAAGAGATTTTTGCCAGACATATTATTTCAGTTTTTTCAAGCTGGTAAATTCAGCATTTTCCTTGCATTTAGAATAATTAATTTCGAATCTCGGATTGTTTTTCGGATAAACCAAAACGTACTTTGGACAAGGTTTTTCCTGCGCTTTGCTTCGGTCAAAATCAATCTTTCCACCAGCGATAAGACTGTCTTTCAAAAATTGTTCTGAGATTTTGTTGAGCTCCATCTCCGTTTTGAAAGCTGGAGAATAGGTGAAATCTTTGGTCAGAGTTTCTGCAATTACTCTATCGTTCGGGAAATAGGAACAGCTTGTACCTTTTTGATTGAGTATGAAAAATACGATTAACAAGCCTGGAACCAGACCGATAGCGTAGAATTTTAATTTTTTTAGCATTAATGAAATTTAGAAAATCAAAAGATTGATATCGTGATAAGGAAGGTCGAACTTGTTGCAAATCAATTGTTTCGTATGTCTCCCTTTGTACATATAAAGAGATTGTTTGATTTCGTTTTTATGAATCAGCATATTTTCGAAACCGCCTTCTTCGTCATAACCTAACAGATAACTTAGGAAGAAATTGCTCACAGCTTTCGTTGTTGTTCTCGGCATTCTTGAAGTCAAATTCGGTAAACCACAGTGGATAACGTCGTGTTTTACAATGAACGGCTTTTCGGTTGTTGTCAACTCCGAAGTTTCAATCACCTTTCCATTATCGATGGTAATATCTATGATGACACTTCCTTTTTTCATTTTCATTACCATATCTTCGGTAACGATTGGAGGAAGATTCAACCTTGGTAAAGCACCGATAACAACATCAGCTCTTCTAAGCGATTTTGTCAATTCTTTCGGGTCGATGACAGATGTTGGAACGCGGCTATCAACCAAAGTATGAAGTCTTCGAAGCTTCGACAATGAATTATCAAAAACTTTGACACTCGCGCCAAGTCCAATTGCAGCTTTTGTCGCGAATTCTCCAACGATTCCAGCGCCTAAAATCACAACTTCCGTAGGACGAACACCAGTGATTCCGCCAAGCATCAATCCGTTGGACATTGCCAATAATTCTGAGGCGTAAAGGATGGAAACACTTCCAGCAATTTCACCAATTAATCTTACCAATGACAATTGTTTGTACTCATCCATTATGAATTCGAAAGCAATCGCATTGACTTTTTTGCAAGCTAATTTCAGGAAATAATCTTTGTCTCGAAGATTGATTTGTAAAGCCGAAATTAGATAAGTCATCGGTCTCAAGTAATCGATTTCTTCTTCGGTTGGTGGATTTATTTTTAGAACAAGATCTTGTGAAAATGCAACTTTTGGGTCGTTTGTAATCTCTGCACCAGCTTCGGAATATAAGATGTCAGAAAAGTGTGAGCCTTCTCCGGCGCCACTTTCTATAATGACTTTGTGTCCATTATTTACCAAAATCTGAACTGCATCCGGAATGATACACGTTCTTTTTTCGTTCAGACAAGTTTCTTTTGGAATACCAATGCTAAAGGTTTTTCCTTTTTTTACAACTTCTAGTTTTTCCTCTTTAGGAATCAGTTCTTCTTCTGTAAAAGGCGTAAATATGGTTGATGTACTGTTCATATAAAACAAATCATTGTTCAAAATCTAAAGCAAAGATAAAACAAATTACTATTATGTTTAATTAAACTCGATTTCTCTTCCGGATTCTGTATTGGTGATAGTCATCTCGTGAAAATCATAACCTTCTAATTCGTCCATATAGATTTCCGGCCATTCTATAATTGACAAAAATCCATTGTCAAGATATTCCTCAATCCCGAAATCATAAGCTTCTTCCACAGATTTTAATCGGTACAAATCAAAATGAAAAACTTTTCCTTTTGGTGTATCATATTCATTCACAATAGAGTAGGTTGGAGATGAGATTTCGTCTGAGCTTCCCAATTCCTGAAGCAAAAACTGAGAAAAAGTGGTTTTTCCTGCGCCCAGATTGCCTTTGAGAAGAAGAATATTATGTTGAATATTTGGAATGATTTGATTGACAATGTCTTTCCATTCTTCAAGCTGATGAATTGTAAATTGCATCTTAAATTTTTTACAAAAATAAGGTTTCTGCAGATTTTATTTCAGAATAAAAATTAAAACTAATTATTACCTTTACATCGTGATTACGAAAGAGACGATTGATAAAATATTTTCTACCATCCGTGTAGAAGAGATCATTGGTGAATATGTTCAGTTGAAAAGGGCAGGCTCTAACTTCAAGGGTTTGAGTCCTTTTCACGAGGAAAAATCACCAAGTTTTGTAGTTTCTCCGAGTAAGCAGATCTGGAAAGACTTCTCTACAGGAAAAGGAGGAACAGCTATTTCTTTCTTAATGGAAATCGAGAATTTTACTTATCCCGAAGCACTTCGCCATGCGGCGAAAAAATATGGGATAGAGATAGAGGAAAATATCCGAGAATATTCTGAAGAAGAAAAGCAATCACAAACCGAGCGTGATTTGCTTTATAAGATCCACGAGGTTGCCAATGATTTTTTCCAAGATCAGCTTTGGGAATCGGAAGAAGGCAAAATGATTGCTTATTCTTATTTTAAAGAAAGAGAACTTCGGGATGATATTATCAAAAAATTCCAATTAGGTTATTCTCCTGAAAAGAAAAATGCGTTTACAGAGTTCGCTCTTGGAAAAGCTTATTCCAAAGATATTCTAGAAAAATCAGGATTGTCCATATTTCCGGAAAATACACCTTCAGGAATAGATAGATTCCGTGATAGAGTAGTGTTTCCGATTCATAGTTTTTCAGGACGAGTTCTTGGTTTTGGCGCAAGAATTCTCAAGAATAATGTCAAAACAGCAAAATATCTCAACTCTCCGGAAACCGAAATTTACCATAAATCCAATGTTCTTTATGGTCTGAATCAAAGCAAACAGTCCATTTCCAGAAAGAATCTCTGTCTTTTGGTAGAAGGTTATATGGATGTGGTTTCGCTTCATCAGTCTGGAATTGAAAATGTTGTGGCAAGTTCAGGAACGTCTTTGACAACGGAACAGATCAAATTAATAAAAAGATTAACAGAAAATGTAACCATTCTTTTTGATGGTGATAAAGCGGGAATCAAAGCGAGTTTCCGAAGCATCGATATGTTGCTTTCCGAAGGAATGAATATCCGTGTTTTGCTTTTCCCAGATGGTGATGACCCAGATTCTTTTGCAAGAAAACATCCGCAGGAATATGTAGAGAATTTCATTGAGAAAGAAGCCAAAGATTTCATCGATTTCAAAGCTGAGATTCTTCTGAAAGATGCAGGTAATGATCCCATCAGAAAAGCAGAATCAATCCGTGATATTGTAAAATCGGTTGCGTTTGTGCAGAATGCTCTGAAACGTGAAGTTTATTTGAAAGAAGTTTCCAATAAATTTGGATTAAGCGAGCAAAGTTTATTTAATGAACTTCAGATTCAAACCAATGTCACACAACAGCAGGAATCAAAACCTAAGTTTGAAGAGAAAAAGGCTGCTCCAAAATTAGAAATTGTTCAGGAAAATACTTTTTCTGTCAATCCATTGTTGCTTCAGGAAGAGAAATTGGTTGATTTGATGTTGAAATATGGTGATTTCGTCTTAGACAGAAAAGATGCTGATGGAAACGCTTACAAAATTACAGTCATAGAAGAAATTCTGAATCATTTGGAAGAAGATGAATGCGAGATTCAGCTGGATATTCATAAAACAATTATTTCTGAAATCAAAGAAGGTATTCTTCAAAATGAAATAAGGTCGGGGAATTTTTTCTTCAATATGATGGATGAGGAAATCTCTGGTAAACTAGCGAATGCACTTATAGAAAACTATCATACAAGTAACTGGAACAAGTTCAACATTTATTTCAGTTCAGAGGAGGAAGTGGTTCCGAAGCTTGTTTCAGATATCGTTTTAAGACATAAGAGAGAATATGTCGTGAAATTGATCAACGACCTCAAGAATACAACAGATAACGAGCAAGATAACACGCATATTTATCAAAATATCATTCTCTTGACTCAACTCAAAAACAAATTAGACACCGAATTATTTCGTATTTTGTGACAGAATGACTTACTTTAGCAAAGGAATAGAAATTGCAAACTCAATATAGATTTAAAAATAACCAAATATAATATGGACATTAAAAAAGAATTCAGAGATTTCTCGGTAAAACATATGGGAAACAATGGTCTTGTTACAGACCAATATATGGGAATGTTCAACCCGACCAATCTTACGCCTTACATTATGGAGGAAAGAAGAATGAACGTTGCACAGATGGACGTTTTTTCTAGATTGATGATGGACAGAATCATTTTCCTCGGAACAGGAATCGACGATCAGGTTGCGAATATCATCACTGCGCAGTTATTGTTCTTAGAGAGTTCAGACTCTGCAAAGGATATTCAGATTTACATCAATTCTCCTGGCGGAAGCGTTTACGCAGGATTGGGGATCTATGATACGATGCAAATCATCAAACCGGATGTAGCAACAATCTGTACCGGAATTGCGGCTTCTATGGGCGCAGTTCTTTTGGTAGCGGGCGAAAAAGGAAAACGTTCTGCTTTGAAGCATTCTCGAGTGATGATTCACCAGCCTTCTGGTGGTGCACAAGGTGTAGCTTCTGATATGGAGATCAACCTAAGAGAGATGTTGAAACTGAAAAAAGAATTGTATGACATTATTTCAGAACATTCTGGTCAAACTTACGAGTGGGTAGAAAAAGCGTCCGACAGAGATTACTGGATGACCTCTACCGAAGCCAAAGAATACGGAATGGTAGACGAAGTTCTCGAAAGAAAAAAATAGAACAACAACCTGATTCATTTGAGTCAGGTTTTTTTATTTTAAACTCTCAAACCCGGTTCTCTCCAATTTAATTATTTGGGCGCCTTTATCCGCCCTCCGTTCCCGCTTTTTTCTGTCATTGCGAACAAAGAGAAGCAATCTGTCGGCCTTTTGTACAATCGCAATAACAGAAAAAGAGCTCCACTCAGGTCGGGGGGCGCGCTTCGCAAAGTAGAAATATTGATCTTTGGATTTTAGTTTTGAAATAAGATCGAGGTGAATTAATTAGACTTATTATATAATACATTTGTATAATATACATTTTACAAAAATAATTTTGCAGAAAATCTCAATTTCACTACTTTTGACACGTTAAATAATAAAAAATGAAAAAATCTGTAATATTGTTGGCTTCTGCTATCTTAGTTGTGTCTTGTGATCTTCCTGCTGGTGGGAACAAAGGACGTTTGAAAAAAACGGATGAAGTGGTAAGATATGACGATCCTAATGCACCTCACGGAACTTATCATCCAACTGCAGATTCTACAAAAGCTGTTTCTCATGTTGTAGCAGATTCTGCAAAGACAGTGACATCAGAAGTTAAACCAGCTGCAACAGCCGAAGCTCCAGCTGAGCACCACTAAGAATTTTATAAAAATATTATAATAAAAAATGTCTTGCGTTTGCAGGACATTTTTTATTTTTACGAACCTTACTTTTTCATTTTTGACAAAGTTTAAAATCATTTATCAATCATCATTTATCATTAATAAATAAAATGAGTAATACACAAAATTACATTCAGGAGAACAAACAACGTTTTCTTGATGAATTATTTGATATCCTAAGAATTGCTTCTATCAGTGCAGATCCAGCTTACAAATCAGAGGTTCTGAAATGTGCTGATGAGGTAGCAAAACATCTGAAAGTTGCCGGAGCAGATAACGTAGAAATCCTTGAGACCAAAGGTTATCCAATCGTTTTCGGAGAGAAAATCATCGATGCTAATTTGCCAACAGTTTTGGTTTACGGACATTATGACGTTCAACCAGCTGATCCTTTAGAATTATGGACAAGTGATCCTTTCGAACCGGTTGTTAAAACAACGGAACTTCATCCGGAAGGTGCGATTTTCGCAAGAGGTTCTGCAGATGACAAAGGGCAATTCTTTATGCACGTCAAAGCTTTTGAAGCAATGATAAAAACAGATTCTTTGCCTTGTAATGTCAAGTTTTTGATTGAAGGTGAAGAAGAAGTCGGTTCTGCAAGTTTGGCAGATTTCCTTGAAGAAAATAAGGAAAAACTGAGTTGTGATGTAATCTTGATTTCTGATACACATATTTATTCTAATGAGCAGCCAACGGTTACGACAGGTTTGCGTGGATTGAGTTATGTTGAGGTTGAAGTAGAAGGCCCGAATCGTGATTTACATTCAGGACTTTACGGTGGTGCAGTCCCGAATCCAATTAATGTTCTTGCAAAAATGATTGGCGATTTAATTGATGACAAAGGTCACATTACAATCGAAGGTTTTTATGACAATGTTCTAGTTGTTTCCGACGAAGACAGAAAGGAAATGAACAAACTGAAAGACGATCCACAAGCTTATAAGAAATCAATCAACCTTAACGATATTCAGGGAGAAGAAGGTTACACAACTTTGGAAAGAGCTTCTATCAGACCAACTTTAGATGTTAACGGAATTTGGGGCGGTTACACTGGTGAAGGTGCAAAAACAGTAATTGCTTCCAAAGCTTTTGCTAAAATCTCAATGAGACTTGTTCCCAATCAGACACCGGAAGAAATCACTGAAAAATTCACAAAGTATTTTGAGAAAATCGCGCCAAAAAGTGTGAAAGTAAAAGTAACGCCACACCACGGCGGAATGCCTTATGTTTTGGAAAGCAACACCAAAGAATTTTTGGCTGCTAAAAAAGCAATGGAAAAAGCATTTGGTAAAGAAGTTTTGCCTTACAGAAGTGGTGGAAGTATTCCTATTACGTCTTTGTTCGAGAAAGTTCTTGGGGCTAAATCTGTTTTAATGGGATTCGGTTTGGATTCAGATGCGATTCATTCACCAAACGAACATTACGGATTGTATAACTATTATAAAGGAATAGAAAGCATACCTTATTTCTTTGAATTTTATGCTCAAGGTTAAAAAAATAAAGACAGTTTAGGCTGTCTTTTTTATTAATATTAATCGTTAATGAAACCATATAGATACATAGAGAATTAGTTATATTTTAGAGATTAAATAGACTAACTTAAAATTTCTTCAAAAAAACTTATGGAGTCTATATAGTTAAAATAAAATTTATAAAAATTATGTCAAAAGTTATTTACATCACAGGCGGAACCAAAGGAATCGGTTTCGGAATTGCAGAAGTTTTATTGAAAAACGGTCACAAAGTAGCCATCAGCGGCCGAAAACAAGAAGATGTGGACAAAGCTGTTTCGGAACTTAAAGTCATTTCAGAAAGTATTTTTGGAGTAAGTTCAGACGTTCGGAATTTTGCAGATGAAGAAAACGCAGTTTCCAAAATCACAGAAAGATTTGGCAAGCTGGATGTTGTTATCGCCAACGCTGGTTTGGGAGTTTTTAAGCCAGTTGATGAGTTAAGTATTGAAGACTGGAACGCAATGCAGGAAACCAATCTGACAGGTTGTTTCTATTCACTAAAAGCCTCGGTTGAAGAACTGAAAAAAACTCAAGGTTATTACATTACGATTGCAAGTCTTGCCGGAACTAATTTCTTTGAAAATGGAGCAGGTTATAACGCTTCGAAGTTTGGTGTTGTTGGTTTTACACAAGCCGCAATGATTGACCTTAGAAAATATAATATTAAAGTTTCAACCATAATGCCAGGTTCAGTAGCGACTTATTTCAATGGAAATGTTCCGTCGGAAAAAGATGAATGGAAAATTCAGCCGGAAGATATGGGAAATCTTGTCCTCGATATGTTGAATATGAATCCACGCGTTTTGCCAAGCAAAATAGAATTCAGAGCAAGTCAGGTAAAGAAATAAAATTTATTGATTTTTTGAAAATTCGATAATTTGACCCAGATATTTGTTAAGTCTAAATTCTGCAAAATTGGCTAAAAATGGATAAAATTATTTATAAAGAATCTAAATACCCTTTTATTAAAGCGGTTTTAGATGTTATTTAATAAATAACAATAAATTATGCATGCATAGTATTTTTTATATATATTAGCCAGACTTAGTAACATCAAATGTTATCGTTAAGATCGATTCTTATTGATAATTAATTAAAATATATTTAACAGATGAAAATATTAGTTTGTATCAGTAGTGTTCCGGATACTACAAGTAAAATTAATTTTACAGCAGATAAATCTGCTTTTGACAAAAATGGAATCCAATGGGTGATTAATCCATTAGATGAGTTTGCTTTAACAAAAGCTATAAAATTACAAGAATCTCAAGGGGCGACTGTAACAGTTGTGAATGTTGGAGATGCAGGAACAGAAGCAGTTATCAGAAAAGCTTTGGCAATCGGAGCGAACGATGCTGTAAGAGTTAACACAGAGGCGAAAGACAGCTTCTCTGTAGCAAAAGAAATTGCGAGAATTGCTCAGGATGGTAATTACGATTTGGTTCTGACAGGAAAAGAATCGATTGATTATAATGGTGGCGCTGTTCCGGGAATGGTTGCTCAGTTGTTGAATTATGCTTTCGTTAATGCAGCGGTTGGTTTGGATGTAAATGGCTCAGAGGCTACTGCAGTTAGAGAAATCGAAGGTGGTAAAGAAACTATTTCTGTTAAATTACCGGCTGTTGTTGCAGGACAAAAAGGTTTGGTAGACGAAAAAGATTTGATTATCCCGAATATGAGAGGAATTATGTCTGCAAGAACAAAACCTCTTAATGTTGTAGAAGCTTCCAATTCTGAAGTGAAAGTGGAAGCTGTTTCTTTTGACAGTGTTGCTCCAAGAGCAGCTGTGAAGTTGGTTTCTGCGGATAACCTAGACGAGTTGGTAAGATTACTTCACGAAGAAGCGAAAGTAATTTAATTCTTAATCTTTAAATCAAACAAAATGGCAGTATTCGTATACGCAGAAAATATAAACGGAGTTTACAAAAAAGCAGCATTTGAAGCGGTTTCTTATGCAAAAGCTATCGCAGCAAAAACTGGAGATTCAGTAACTGCAATTTCTATCAATCCTACAGATTCTTCTGATTTGCTTTACAAATATGGAGCAGATAAAGTAGTGAATGTAAAAGATGCAGGTCTTAAGAACTTCAGTGCCAAAGCTTATGCAGAAGCAGTTAACCAAATTGCTGACGGAAACATTATTGTTTTTCCTCATACAACAGATGCATCTTCTGTAGCGCCAATGTTGGCAATTCAGAAAAATTATTCATTGATTACGAATGTGATCGATGTTCCTGAAAGCACCTCGCCTTTCCAGGTTAAGAGAAAAGCTTTCTCAGGAAAAGGTTTTATGCACGCAAAAGCTGATGCAGCTGGTGTGATTGTAACCGTTTCTCAAAATGCTTTTGGAGTTAAGGAAAATGCAGCTTCAGGTTCAGAAGAAGTGAAAGAATTAAGCATCGCAAACGAAGATACAAAAGTGATTAATCACGAGCAGTCTTCAGGAAAACTTGACCTTAAAGAAGCGGAAATCGTAGTTTCTGCCGGGAGAGGAATGAAAGGTCCGGAAAATTGGGGAATGATTGAGGATTTGGCTAATGTTCTTGGCGCAGCAACAGCTTGTTCAAAACCGGTTTCCGATATCGGCTGGAGACCTCATACGGAGCACGTTGGACAAACTGGAAAAGCAATTTCTCCAAATCTTTACATTGCAGTTGGTATTTCCGGTGCCATTCAGCATTTGGCAGGCGTTAACAGTTCTAAAACCATTGTTGTAATCAACAACGATGCAGAAGCACCTTTCTTCAAATCTGCAGATTATGGAGTAGTAGGAGACGCTTTCCAAATTATTCCTGCATTGACAGAGAAAATCAAAGCATTGAAAGCTTAACCTAATTTTCATAAAAACATAAACCTGAGTCATTGATTCAGGTTTTTTTGTAATAATAAGTTTCATTATTTGGGCAGCTTAATCCGCCTTCCACTCCCGCTTTTTTCTTTTTTTGCCAAAAAAAGAAAAACAGCACCGCTCAAACCTAACGAAGTGGTTCATCGATTCAAATAAAAAAATAAATGTAATTGAGATAAGTCGGGCTGCTGCAATTCAACGCTTTAAGGATTCGGAAAGTGAAATACTGAATTATTTAATGATTTTATAACCTAAGCAATGTAAAAAACGACAAATCCTAAATGAAAATTAACAAAAAATTTTATATTTGCTAAATGGATTATAAAAAATTAATCATTAGAGGGATCTCATACAGCCAGACTCAATCGGGAGCTTATGCGCTGTTGTTGGAACATGAAGAAACATCGGTCAAATTACCAGTTGTTATCGGGAATTTTGAAGCGCAATCCATTTCTTTAGGATTAGAGAAAGATATCAATCCGCCTCGTCCTTTGACGCACGATCTTTTCGCTCAGTTCGTAAAAAATACAGGTTTTAAACTGGAGTCTGTTATTATTTATCAAATCAAAGACGGCGTTTTCTTCTCCAATATAAATTTCAAAAATCCGTTAACAGAAGAAGAACTGATTTTGGATGCAAGAACTTCTGATGCGGTTGCAATGGCTGTTCGTTTCGATTCGCCTATTTATACGACTTCAGATGTTCTGAACGAAGCTGGGATTTTATTAGAACTCGAAGAAACTCAAAAAGTAGGAGTAGAAGAAGAGGAAGAAATTTCAACAGATTTCAATGATCTGTCTGGTGTTTCTTTGGAAGAATTAAACCAATTGCTGAATGATGCGGTAAAAGAAGAAGATTATGATACAGCACTCAGATTGCAGGAAGAAATCAAACGCAGAAATAAAAAAATAGAATAAATATATATTATCATTTTAAGATATGAATTTAAAATTACGACTGACAATACTTAGCTTTCTTCAGTTTTTTGTTTGGGGAGCTTGGCTAATTACAATGGCTAACTTCTGGTTCGGAACAAAACATTGGGACGGCGCTCAGTTTGGAGCGGTTTTCGGAACAATGGGTATTGCCTCGATTTTCATGCCAACGATTACAGGAATTATTGCTGACCGTTGGGTGAATGCTGAAAGAATTTATTCTGTTTTACAAATTTTATATGGCGCGGTTCTTTTTATTTTACCTCACGCAGAAACGCCAAACTCATTTTTCTCCATAATGTTGGTTGCAATGTGTTTCTATATGCCGACAATTGCTTTAACCAATTCGATCTCATATACGATTTTGAAAAACAGTCATTTGGATGTTGTTAAGGATTTTCCACCCATCAGAGTTTGGGGAACTGTAGGTTTCATCGTCGCCATGTGGATTACGAATTTAACAGGTAACAAGGCTACAGAAGGACAGTTTTATATTGCTGGTGTAGCTGCAATTGCTTTAGGTATTTATGCATTAACATTACCAAAATGTCCACCTCAAAAATTAATTGATAAAAACGCACCGCTTTCTGAGCAATTAGGTTTGAATGCCTTCAAATTATTCGGGAATTTTAAAATGGCGCTGTTCTTTTTATTCTCAATGTTATTGGGTGCTGCATTGCAATTGACTAATGCTTACGGCGATGTTTTCCTGAGTGAGTTTGCTCATTTTCCAAAATATGCGAACTCAATAGTTGTTGAAAAATCAACGATAATTATGTCAATTTCTCAGATTTCGGAAACCTTATTTATTTTGGCAATTCCGTTTTTCCTGAGAAGATATGGTATCAAAAAAGTAATGTTAATCAGTATGTTGGCTTGGGTTCTTAGATTTGGACTTTTTGCTTACGGAGATCCTGTGAATGGACTTTGGATGATTATCTTATCTTGTGTGGTTTACGGGATGGCATTTGATTTTTTCAATATTTCGGGTTCTCTTTTTGTGGAGACTACGACTGATAAAAAGATCAGATCATCTGCTCAAGGTTTGTTTATGATGATGACCAATGGTTTTGGAGCTGTTTTGGGAAGTTACATTGCAGGTTGGGCTATTGATAAGTTTTTCACGATTAAATTTACGACAGCTTCAGAGTTATCATCATACTTAGAAACTACTCCAACAGATTCTACATTCATAGAGATTTTGAAAAATTCTTTTAACGCTGTAGTTAATCCGGATGGGACTTTATCTAATGTGGTAATGGTGAAAAACTGGCCACATATCTGGCTTTATTTTGCAGGTTATGCTTTGATTATTGCTGTTTTATTTGGCATATTTTTCAAGCACAAACATTCTGCAGAAGATGTTAAAAATATTACGCACTAATTTTTGGGCGAATATTTGATATTAAAATAATAAATAAAAGAAATGAAAAAATTAATCATAAGTACTCTAGCCGTTTCTACTTTAATTGTAGGATTAATTAGTATGAATAGCTGCAGCAAGGTTGAGGATATAATAGATGATATTACCATTCCGGTTCCGTTTTCAATTCCGTTTGATGTTGAAACTACAATTCCTTTTGCTGTAACAACAGAACCAATCAAATATCCTGCAATCCCTCTTAATCTTGATTTAGATGCAAAAATCAGAGAGCAGTTCAACGGAGCGACAATTGATAATGTAAAATCTGCAAAGTTGTCTAGTTTTGTAGTGAATTTTGTTTCTTCTTCTGATTCAGATTCGATTAAATTAGATAAAGTTCAAGATGCGAAGATCTATATCAAAACACCTACTCTTGCAGAAATTGAAATTGCAGCTGTTGTTAATAATGTTAGCCCGACAGCACTTAATTTTACACCAGCAGATAAAGAGTTGATGGAATATTTGAAATCCAAAGATGTTTCTATTGCATTAGAATTAAAAGGTAAAGAGTTGGAGCCAGTTGTAACTCAAATGAAAATAAGGATCAATTCAGGTTTTAAAATTCAAGTAGGATTATAAAATAAAAGATGACTTAACGGTCATCTTTTTTTGTGTAATCTTCATAAGGATTCTCTTGTGAGAAGAGGATATTTAGAATCATTCCTATAATGACTATAATATTAATGATGACTTGGATAAGGTTAGGAATTGGAAGCCCAATAAAAGGATTGTAAAGCAGTGCAAGAACAACAAAGATTTTGACATCCAAAGAATCCTTTCTTTGAAACGCATCATAAGCTAACCATCCAAATCCAACAAACAATCCATAACCGGAAAGTCTGTAAAACATATAAGGCATTTTTAGAAAACACAAGATAAGAACGGCTATCAAGATTAACTTTAAAAGCTGATTCATATTATCGATTTGTCGTAAAAATACTAATTAAATGTTTATAATTTAAATTTTTGATATAATTTTTGATTAATTATTAATATTTGTGTTTTATTGTAATTGAATAATTAGTCTTAATCAATAAATTATATTTATTCGAAAATCAAATTATTTTGGATGGCAAGAGATTTAAGTTCTGTTTCTTCCCATTCTTTTTGAGCGTCACTTTTTAATGTGATTCCACCACCTACAAACAGAAAAGCATAATTTTTAAAGAAGCTGGCACATCTAAGATTTACGAAGTAATAAATAAAATCTTCAGTTTCTACCTTGATATAGCCTGCGTAAAATTCTCTGTTAAAATGTTCGATACTTTTGATACCTTGCGCACAAAGTTCTTTTGGAAAGCCACAAACGGCTGGCGTTGGATGTAATTCAGAAATAATTTTATCAAGACTTTCCGGACTTATTTCTGCAGAAAAATCAGTTTTCAAATGTTTGATGTTTCCTGAAATCAAATCTTTTGTTGAGGAAACCTTAAGGTTAGAAGAGAATTTTCTAAGAATGGACTGAATATATTCTGTAACGGCTTTTTGTTCTTCAATTTCTTTATCAGTCCAGTTTTCATCCAGTGGAAGCGTTCCCGCAACACTCATAGTTTCAAAAGAATTATTTCTCTTATCGAATTTTCCTAAAATCTCAGAAAATCCTCCCATCCAGATTTCGCCATTTTTTTCAAACAGATAGCAGAAAGCAGAAGGGTAGCTGTCGCAGAATTTCAGAAAACTTTTTGTTAAAGACAATTTTTTTTCAGAATCGATGTCAAGATACATCAGTAGTTTTCTTCTGGAAAGAACTAGTTTTTTAAGCTCATTTTTCTCAATAAAATCTTTTGCCTGAGAAATTTTTAAAGCGTAAGATTCTTGAGTTTCTTTACCGATTTCTATTAATGAACTTTTACTTTTTGGTGAAATATTTTGTTCCTCGATTTCTTTTTTTGATATTTCTTTGATAGAACCTTTAAAATCCAAAACCGTTTTGGTGTCAAAGCTTACGAACGAAACCAGCTTTTCCTGAGAATTCTCTATTGTATAAAAGGAATCTGAATCAGGTAATTTGAAAATGAGCATTATTCTTAAAAATAAATTAGACTTTCCCTACTGGGACAATATTATTGGTCATCGTTGTATGATTAATCAGATTTCCTTTCTCATCTCGGATTTCTATTTGTGAAACATGCATCGTATTTCCTTTTCGGATAAATGTTGCCGTTCCTGTAACAACTCCTTCTCGTATTGCTCGTAGATGATTACTGTTAATGTTAGTGCCGACAGGAACCGATTTCGTAACATCCAGATTGATCAATGAAAGGCAAGAGCCCAAAGTTTCTGCCAAAACGCAGCTTGCCCCGCCGTGCATAATTCCATAAGGTTGATGAACTCTAGAGTTGACAGGCATTGTGGCAGAAAGATGTTCATCAGAAACATCTGTGTAAATAATGTCTAAAGTTTCTCCAAGTGTATTTTTACTTGCTTTATTTAATTGGTCTAATATTTCGATTTTTTTTGCTTCGTCCATTTATTAAAATTGAAAATTAATAAGATAATTAATTCCTATCGATTAGTATATTTGTGGATTCCAGTTTTCCGGAATTTTCGGAGTAATGTCATATTTGATATAAAAATCTTGGATTTCCTGCATAATTTCTTCATAAGTATGTGTTTCCAATTTTTCATAAGGGATTTTATAACCCAAATTGATGGTTTTTCTTTTATAATCGCCACCAGCTAAGACAATCGGTACTTTTGCTGCTAAAGCCATATTATAAAACCCTTTTCGCCACTTTTCTACACGGCTTCTTGTTCCTTCCGGCGTAATTACAAGACTGAAATCATCTTTCTTGAACTCGTTAGCTACAAAATTTATAAGATCATTTTTCTGAGATCTGTCGATCCCAATTCCACCGATACCCTTTACAATACTCCCGTACCATGCTTTTGTATGAGCATCTTTGATAATGATTTTTAGTTTTTTTCCTAAAGTCCAATAGGCTAGATTACCAAGTAGATATTCACTATTGTGGGTGTGAGGTGCAACTACCAGAATACATCTGTCAAGATTGCTGGCATCGCCTTGGAGAACAACTTTCCACCCAATGATTTTAAGAATAATTTTTGCTAATATTTTTTTCATAGGTTAAATTTCATTTTAGATTGTCAGAAAATGTAATTTCATAGACAAAAAAATAAAGTATAACCGCTGGCTATACTTTACAAATTTACAAAATATGTTTATTTTTTAAGAAATATCTGGATATTCTTTACAGTCTAAAATAGGCTACTGATAAAATCGACTAACTTGATTACGATTTCTATAACTAATTGTATCATTTTTTTGTGGTTTTGGTGTTAGAAAATTATTTCTGAAACAAATTTAATAATTATTTTGTTTAATATTGATTTTAAGTTTAAAAATTTGTGAATTATTTAATTATTTTTAGGATAAATTACAGCTGTGGTCAAATCTAAAGGATTGTAACTTTTCAAAATATGATTTTGCATCACTTTTGCCATTTCTTTGAATTGGTCTTTGCTCGTAATTTTGGTGCCTCCAACTTGGAACGTTCCTGGTGGTACATCATCAAATTTCTCTCTCAGTTCCTTCATTGGATCATTGTAAAACTGTAGCATCATTTTGTGCATATCAGTAATTTTCAGATTCAGCGGTTTTTTCCCTCCAAAACTTTCCAAGAAGTCTGATGTATCATAGGTTTTTTCTAGTTTTTGACTTCTCACTAACTTGAAAATGAAATTATCTTTGTTATCATTCAACTCAAATATTAATCCGGGTAAACCTCGGAATTTATAAGGCCCTTCTGAAATATTAATATCCTTACAAAACCAGGCAGTCCATTCTCTTCCTCCAAAATCCGTAGTTGCTTTTTGCAAAGTGTATTGTCCGGAAGTTTTGGTTTCGTTTCTAAGTTTCCAATCCATTTTGTCTGAGGTTTGGTAAGAAAAATAGTCCATCATCATCTCGTAATTGGTGTTTTGATAAGAATTTTTCTTTCTTGTGATGACAGGTGATCCGGTCCAGTTGTAATTTCGTCCCCCTTTTTTGTTGATAGAATCATTCAAAACACTTTCATAATCATAGAACTTTACATCGGTTGGATTGATGTCCAGAGCCATATTCACGTTTCTGTAATTGGTAGAAGAGGAGTCAGGCTTGAATTTGTACTCGTAAATAAAACGATGCGTTTGTGCTTTTGATACATTGGTGAGGAATATCAAAATTAAAAAAGTATAGAGTTTCATATTAATATAGATTTTATTTAACATAACTTTTGTAATTCTCCACAATAAGTTTTGCAACTAATTCCGGATTTTGGTAATGTATGCCATGAGAATATTTTGGTAGCAGAATGATTTTGCTGTTATCGTTATCTTTGATTAGGTCAGCAAAATGCTCTATTCTGAGATTATCATATTCTTTCCACCAAGCTTTAAAATTGATTCCCAGATTTAGATTTTTGTTCATCTCTTCATCCGGAGTTTCAATATATTTGTTGTACGAAATGATAACAGTTGTAGCAATCTTTTTATTCAGTGCTGGCAGATCTGTATATTCAATAAAAAATCCCTTAGAATTGGAGTTTAATGCTCTTACCGCATCGTTTCTGGTTCCCTGGCTAACATTTTTATTCTGTGACAATGATTTTATTATGATAGTTGAAATTTCCTGATATCCTGTTTTGCTTTCAGATTTTATCTTTGCTATTTCATCTTCCTCTTTTGTTAACATAAAATCTGTCGGGTCTGATAAAACTAGTCCGGAAACCTCGTTTGGAAACTTTGCTGCAAATAGCCTGATGTAAGGTCCCCCAATAGAATGTCCAACAAGCAGGTATGGAGGTTTTATGTTGAGCGATTGCAACATACTATGCAGTCTTTCTACAACCTGAGAATCTGAGAGGATCTTAGAATCAGATTCAGAATTTCCAAGTCCATTTCTTTCATATTCTATTCCTCCAATGTTAGCTGGTAGATACGGGAGGATCGGATCGAAGGTGCCACCTCCTAATCCTGCTTCGAACACCAAAATAGGTTCTCCATCTTTTCTGTTTTCAAGATTAAAAGTTTTGTAAGACATTTTTTTACCTTCAACAGATACGAGCTTACTACCGTTATGTTGAGCCCAAGTTGGTAAATAACCAATTATCAAAAGTAAAAAAGGAAAGAGTCTCATATTAAATTTTGTGATTAGATGGTTTTAAAGAACTAGGAGAAAAGCGGAGATTCGAAAATCTTTGGTCCGCTTTTCAACTAATCCACTCTCAATTTATTTAGTTTTGATAGAAATTTCTTTCTTTCCATCTTTGATATTGATGTTTAGGTCTTCGATACTTTTCTTAACCTGCTCATCCAATTTCATCCTTTCCAGAACAACATCTGCGGAATCTTTAGAATAATTTTTTCCATTGATCTTCACACTGTCGCTTTCTTCTGAGTTGTACTCGATAGTCGTTCCGTTGATATTGATTTTATTTTTCTCAACTGTGATCCCGTGATTGTTGTGTTTTACAGCATCGTTATCATCGTCGTCGTCATCCCCACGAGTGCTAACTTCGTATTCTTTTTCGTTGATGATTTTCATTCTTGAAGGTACGACCAACTCGTAATCCAATCTGTAATCTCTGAATCTGTATTCATAAGGATACTCGAAGTAGTTTGGAAGAAGAACCCTGTTACCTCTGATTTCCACAGGAACTTTCATCTTAAGAGGTTGGTTATAACCTTCCGCTTCTTTTTTGATGATGATGTAAGGCGTTTTGATGTCGTCTCTTCTTGTGATCTCCACACTTGGATAATCTCTTTTATAGATAGTAGCCTTATCAGAATAGATATTATTAAAGTAAGTTTTGAAATTCTCAGGGATTGCCACTTTCTTACTGTCAATATAGATAGTGTCGTTTGGAGCAGAGATCGAGATGTTTTCATAATCCTCATTTTGTCCGCTATATCTAAAGTTGAATTTAGAAGCGCTCGCGGCCAATACACCGATCAAGATAATCCAGATGATCCCCAATGTTCCAAGAACTGGCCCAACATAGTTGAATTTTGATTTTGGAGAGAATAATTTGATTGATAATAATAAGAACGCAACTCCGAAGATAATAGTTGGCAAGGCTGCAATTGCAAGCAACAGATAACCAAGATTGTTTTCTTCCAGATAGAATCCTAGATTATTGTCCATCCCGAATTTGTCAGAACCATATGCAAACATCATTGCGAATAATCCGATGAAACATCCTGCTGCCATCAATGCTAGCAAAATAGCAAGACAATATTTCAGAACTTTCAAGAAAGAATCTCCTGCAGAACCGATTTTCGGACGATTCTCGTTATAGATTTCTCCTGCTCTTGTAGTTGTCTCATTGGCAAACTGTACTATTTTGCTGGATTCTTCCTTTAGGTTATCAAAGTTTAAAGGCTTTCCTTTCATCTTCAAAAAGTCAGAAGCTGATTCTGCTTTTGGTAAAACGGCCCAAAGGATGAAGTACAAAATCACTACCAAGAAAGATGAGCCCGGAGCGACCCAAAGGAACAAAAATGCACCAACCCAAATCAACCTCATCCAAGTGATATCCATTCCAAAATATGATGCTAAACCTGCACAAACTCCTGCAATTTTTTGTTTTTCCGGGTCACGGAACAGTTGTTTCTGAGAATTGCTGCTGTAACTGCTGTAGCTTGTAGAAGACTTTGATTTACTTTGTTTTCCTTCAGAGAAATATGCTTCTTCCTGCTCATCGATTTGTTCAGGTGTTCCGATTTGAGCAATTACTTTTTCTACGTCAGAGTCGTTGATAACTTCTCTTTTAGAAAGTACTTCTTTGAAAATCTCGACCATTCGGATTTCAATATCGTGCATTACTTCGTCTGCTTCCTGAGCGTCTAGAGAATTTCTCAAGGCATTCAGATAATCGCTAAGCTTGATATAAGCGTGTTCGTCTATCATAAAAGAGAACCCTGCGAGTGCTATAGATAATGTCTTGTTCATAATATTAGTTTTGAGAGTGAGAGTTTGATGTGATTTGGTTTACAGAATCTGTCAGTTCCTGCCAAGTGGTTTGTAATTCTGCAAGGAAGAGACTTCCTTTTTCAGTGATCTGATAATACTTTCTTGGCGGCCCGCTTGTAGATTCTTCCCATCTGTAAGCGAGGAATTCGCCGTTTTTCAATCTAGTAAGGAGAGGATAAAGAGTTCCTTCCACTACATCCAGTTTTCCTTTTTTGAGAGATTCTATCAGGTCGGAAACATACATTTCGCGTTGTTGAATAAGACTCAAAATACAGAATTCCAGAATTCCTTTACGCATTTGCGCCTTTGTGTTCTCGGTATTCATATTAATTTGATTTAATGTTTAAAAGCTTAAAGTCCTTTGGATTTGCGTCCAACATCCAACTACTACTTCAACTTTACATTGCAAAGATATATAAATGAAATGGTATTATGCAATACAAAGTAGTAAATATTTTATAGATTAATATCTAACTATCTGATTTTCAATATTAAAATTTTATAATGGAAATTAATGAATTTTAAAAATTTAGAAATTAATTTTAGAAAGGACTTTTGAACAAAGTGTATTCGGACGTTTAAACAAAGCTAATGAATGTCTTGCTACCTAATTTTGCTTTAATAAAATATTTAAACAATGAGCAATTATCAAGGAGCATTACAAAAGCCTATTAATTCTGGTTTCAATGCAAAATCAACAACAGAAGAAGTGATCAAAGGAATTGATCTCGAAGGAAAAATAGCAATCGTGACAGGAGGAAATTCCGGAATAGGATTGGAAACAGTAAAAACCTTATCAAAAGCCGGAGCAACCGTAATAGTTCCTGCAAGAGACATCGAAAAAGCGAAAAGAAATCTCGTTGGAATTCCTAATGTAGAATTGGAAGAATTAGATCTAGCTAATCCTGATTCCATAAATGCATTTGCTGAAAAATTCCTGGAATCAGCAAGACCGCTTCATTTATTGATCAATAATGCAGGAATTATGTGGGTTCCACTTCGTAGAGACAATCGGGGTTTCGAATCTCAACTTGCTATTAATTACCTGGCACATTTTCAATTAACAGCTAAATTATGGTCTGCATTGAAAAAAGCAAACGGCGCAAGAGTAGTGAATGTATCTTCCGGCGGACATCAATTTTCAGATTTTAATTTTGAAGACCCGAACTTTCTCAATCGAGAATATGAAACTTTACTCGGGTATGGACAATCAAAAACAGCAGTCAATCTTTTCTCGCTGGAATTGGATAATCGGGCAAAAGAATTTAATGTAAGAAGCTATGCTTTATGTCCTGGTGCTGTTGGCGAAACAGAATTAGGGAGAGAAGCACCATTGGATTTGTTTCAGAAACTCGGTTATGTTGATTCGGAAGGGAATTTATTACCGGAAGTTAAGGCTTCTCTAAAGACCATTCCTCAAGGTGCTGCAACCACGGTCTGGTGTGCAACAAGTCCTTTGCTGAACGATTTGGGAGGAGTCTATTGTGAAAATGTTGATGTTGCGGAGTTGAGTTCCGATGTGAAAATTATCGGTGGAATTAAAACATATTCTCTGGATGAAACCAACGCCAAAAGATTATGGAAATTGAGCGAACAAATGACGGGAATTCCATTTGACATCAATTGATATTCGTAACTTTGTGTGAGAAGCATTATGGATTATCAAGTTAATTATATCAACCCCGAAATCAAACTTTCCAGTTACGAAGGGAAGCTGTTCAAAACCGAAGCAGCATTTGAAGACCATTTGCTGGTTTGGCTGATTTCTGGTGAGACAAAGATCATCCAAGCAGACGAGAGCTTTGTGTTTGGCGCAGGAAGTACTTTTTTGATTCCTAGAAATCAGTTGGCGACTATCATCAATTATCCGAAAGATGGATTGCCTCACAAAGCAGTTGCAATGCATTTATCTGCAAAAAGGCTCAGAGAGTTTTATAATGATGATCATATAAAATCAAAAATCACAACAGAAAAAATCATCAGTTTCGAGAAACATCCTTTATTGGAAAGCTGTTTGGCTTCGTTGATTCCGTATTTCGAAATGCAGAACAATTTTCCCGAAAATATTGCCATATTGAAAATCAATGAAGCAATCAATATTCTCACAACGATTGATGAAAATATAGATTCTGTGCTCAATAATTTTGAGGAACCGGGAAAGATTGATTTGGTAAGTTTTATGGAAAAGAACTTTATGTTCAATATGCCATTGGAGAAATTCGGCTATTTGACTGGCCGTAGTTTAACGACTTTCAAAAGGGATTTTTACAAAGCATTCAATTCTACACCACAAAGATGGCTCACCAAAAAACGTCTGGAATTAGCACACTACGAACTTGCCGAGAAAAATAAAAAACCTGCAGATGTCTATTATGAAATAGGTTTCGAGAACTTGTCGCATTTTTCTTTTGCATTTAAGAAACAGTTTGGATATGCGCCGACAAGACTAATATCAAATCTTTAATAAATTTTAAAAATTGTTGAAGAAAAATTTGCAGATGAGAAATGTTTTCATACTTTCGTAAGAGATTTACAAAACGATAATGAATTTTACAACCACAACAACGATTTCTACAACAACTACAATTAGTAGCTGCAGAAAGGTGTGTTTGTGATATTGTAAAAATAGATAATTAACAAAAGCCTTTCTGATTTCAGAAAGGCTTTTTTGTTTTGGGTAAATCAATGAATGTTTAGTATTAGAATTGTCACACTGAGCGGAGTCGAAGTGTTTAAAAATAAGAAATCAAATAATGAAAATTTTAAAATTTGGAGGGACTTCGGTTGGAAGTGTAGAAGCATTGCGAAATGTAAAATCAATCATTAAGAAAGAATTTAATAAAAAAGAACCTTTGATTGTGGTTTGTTCCGCTTTATCCGGAATTACGAATGCGCTTTTATCGGCATCAGAAGACGCTTTGAAACAAAACGATTTCTCAGAAATCCTGAAATCTGCAGAAGAAAAGCATTATCAGATTATCTCGGAATTATTGCCAAGAACAGCTCAGAATCCATTATTGATGATGGTGAAAGTAAGTTTCAACGAGATTGAGGATATTTTGTTCAGTGTCAAAAATCTAGGCGAATTATCAGACAGGATCAAAGATAGACTTCTTTCTTACGGAGAACAGATGTCGAGCAAAATTGTTTCGGTTTTTCTTCAATCTGAAGGTTTTTCAACGGTTTTTCAAGATTCAAGAGAGTTGATTTCAACGGATTCTCATTTCGGAAATGCCAATGTCGATTCTAAAAAAACGAATGAAACCCTAAAAAACTGGAAATTAGAAAATCAAATTTATGTAGTAACAGGTTTTATCGCCAAAGATAAAAATGATGATACAACAACTTTGGGTCGAGGCGGTTCAGATTACACAGCGGCCATTCTCGGTTCTGGCTTGCAAGCTGACGAGATCCAGATCTGGACAGATGTTGATGGCTTTTTGACTGCTGATCCGAGGTTGGTGAAAAATGCGTTTTCACAATCGGAACTCAGTTATCAGGAAGCGATGGAAATGTCGTACTTCGGTGCAAAAGTAATTTATCCACCAACAATGATTCCTGCTATCGAAAGTCAAATCCCGATCTATATCAAAAATACTTTCAAAACGGAAAATCCGGGAACTTTGATCCATCAAAAATCTGAAGTTTCCAAAGGTTTAATCAAAGGAATTGTTTCCATCGAGAAAACTTGTCTCATCAATATTACCGGAAACGGAATGATTGGAATGAAGGGTTTCAGTGGGAGATTGTTCAATGCTTTGGCGAGATACGAGGTGAATGTTATTCTAATTACGCAGGCAAGTTCGGAACACAGTATTTCGTTTGCGGTTTCTTTCGATGATGAGAAAAAAGCGAAAACAGCAATCTATGAAGAATTTGATTTTGAAATCAATTCCAACAAAATTGATGAACCGCAGTTCGATAATGAATTAAGCATTCTTTCTGTCGTTGGCGAGAATATGAAAAAAACGAGAGGAATCAGCGGGAAGTTTTTCAGTGCTTTGGGTAAGAACGGAATCAACATTATTGCGATTGCACAAGGTTCATCTGAGCTCAATATTTCTGCCGTGATTGAAAGAAATGAACTTTCAAAAGCGCTTAATGTTGTTCACGATTCGCTATTGCTTTCACCGGTTAAAACCTTTAATGTGATGTTTGCAGGGACAGGAAATATCGGGAAAGAATTGTTCCGACAATTAGAAAGAGAACAGAAAAATCTCGAAGAAAATCATCAGATTAAAATCAATGTTGTAGGAATTACCAACAGCCGAGAAATGAAAATATTTGACAATCCGGAATCTGATTTTGATTTAAACCGTTTGAATATTAATTCTCAAAAAGCAAATCTGGAAGAATTTATAAATCTGATTTCAAGCAAGAATTTACCTAATCTGGTTTTCGTCGATAACACATCAAGTGAAGATGTTGTGAGCCATTATCCGCAGTTTTTTGATAAGAATATATCAATTGTGACTTGTAATAAAAAAGGTAATTCTGCAGGTTATGAGCAATACAGCAAATTCAAAAGACTGGCAAAAAAGAACAATGTTAATTTTTTATATGAAACTAATGTTGGAGCCGGACTTCCAATCATCAAAACGCTGAATGACCTTTGGATTTCCGGAGACGAAATTTTGAAAATCGAAGCGATTTTATCAGGAACAATTTCTTATATTTTTAATAATTATGTTGGCGGTAAAACTTTTGCTGAGGTTGTAAGAACTGCTCAGGAATTAGGTTACACAGAACCGGACCCGAGAGATGATTTGAACGGAATGGATTTCTCCAGGAAGATGCTGATTTTGGGAAGAGAAATTGGATTACCGTTGGAAATGTCTGATGTCAATATCAAAGATTTCCTTCCGGAAGCTTGTCTCAAAGTTGAATCAATTCCTGTATTCTACGAAGAGCTGGAAAAACACGAACCTTACTTTTCATCCTTCAAAAATGAAGCAGAAAATTCTGGTCAAAAACTCAGATTAATCGGAATTTTAGAAGACGGAAAAATCAACATCGAAGTCAAAATTGTAGATTCCAATCATCCGTTTTTCAGCTTGTCAGGAAGCGATAATATCATCTCATTTACAACTTCAAGGTACAAAAACACACCTTTGGTTGTAAAAGGTCCAGGCGCTGGCGCAGAAGTTACAGCTGCCGGAGTTTTCGCAGATTTGGTACGAGTTACAGCGCAATAAATTATTCATCAATTATTAAAGAAATTATGTCTTTAAATACAATAAAAGTTTTCGCTCCGGCAACAGTTGCCAACGTCGTTTGTGGTTACGATATTCTCGGTTTCGCCATCGATGAACCAGGCGACGAAATCATCTTAACGAAAAACTATTCCAACAAAATCACCATCACAAAAATCGAAGGCGATGGCGGAAAACTTCCCAAAGACCCAGAGAGAAATGTAGTTTCCCACGTCATCCGATTGTTCTTAGGAAAAATAAACTCAAATCAAGGAATAGACATTGAACTTTACAAAAAAATGCCTCTCAACAGTGGAATGGGTTCCAGCGCAGCGAGTAGTGTTGCCGCTTTGGTCGCCATCAATGAACTGATGGGAAGTCCATTTTCTAGACAAGAATTGCTACCACTGGCAATGGAAGGCGAACGAATAGCTTGCGGAAATGCACACGCCGATAATGTTGCTCCGGCACTTTTGGGAGGTTTGGTTTTGGTAAGAAGTTATGAGCCGTTGGATGCTTTAAAATTGCCTTATCCGAAGGATTTGTCGGTGGTTTCCGTTCATCCGCACGTGGATGTTCCGACAGGTGAAGCCAGGAAAATTATCAAGGAAAGAATCAGTCTCAAATCTGCTGTTCAGCAGTGGGGAAATGTTGCCGGTTTGGTTGCCGGATTTTGCAACAACGATTTGGATTTGGTAGGTCGAAGTATGGAAGATGTTATCATAGAGCCGGTTCGCGCGATGCTGATCCCGTATTTTTACGAGATGAAACAGTTGGCTTTGGATAACGGTGCGATTGGTTTTGGGATTTCCGGTTCCGGTCCGTCGGTTTTTGCATTGTGTGAGAAGAAGGAAATGGCGGAAGAAATTTCACAAAAAATCAAGGAATTACTCAATCAGAAAAATATAGAAAGCGAAGCATTCGTCACTAAAATCAATGGCGAAGGTGCGAGAGTTATTTAAAAGTCAAAAGTTGGAAGCTGGATGTTAGAAGTTTTTTTAACATCCAGCTTCCAAAACCCAACATCTAACAAAAATAAAATGAAATACATATCAACAAGAAAACAAGAACAAACCAATATAAAAACAGCTATTCTAAAAGGTTTAGCAGATGACGGCGGGCTTTTTATGCCGGAATATATTCCACAATTGGATTCTGAATTCTTTGAAGATTTATCCAACCTTAGTTTGCAGGAAATTGGATTTCGGGTTGCAAAAGAATTTCTCGGTGAATCCATTTCCGATGACAATTTGAAAGAGATCATCGATGAAGTTTTAAACTTTGAAATTCCTGAAGTGAAAATTTCAGAGGATATTTATTCACTAGAGTTATTTCACGGACCAACAATGGCTTTCAAAGATGTTGGGGCAAGATTTATGGCAAGAATGATGTCTTACTTCTCTGGAGGGAAACCAATGAAAGTGATTGCAGCAACTTCTGGAGATACGGGAAGTGCAGTTGCGTCTGGATTTTTTGAAGTGCAGGGAATCGAGGTCTATATTCTTTATCCGAAAGGAAAAGTAAGTCCGTTGCAAGAAAAACAGCTTACAACTTGGGGTGGAAATATCAAAGCTTTAGAAATCGATGGAACTTTTGATGATTGTCAGGCTCTGGCAAAACAAATTCTGTCCGATGAGGAACTGAATCAAAAATTCACTTTAACATCTGCGAATAGTATTAATATCGCAAGATTGATTCCTCAATCTTTTTATTATTTCTGGGCTTTTGCTCAATTACAAAAATTAGGAAAACCAATTGTTTTCTCTGTTCCGAGTGGGAATTTTGGGAACTTGACAGCGGGACTTTTTGCCAAGAAAATGGGATTGCCTGTTCATCAATTCATCGCTTCAACTAATGAAAATGATGTCGTTCCAAAGTTCTTGGAAACCGGGAATTACCAAGCAAAACCTTCGAAACAAACAATAAGCAATGCGATGGATGTGGGAAATCCGAGTAATTTTGAAAGGATGAAAAGCTTATTCAATAATGATGTTTTAGAATTCAAAAGATATATTGAATCTTATTCTTTTTCCGATGAAGAAACAAAAGATACGATGATTAAAGTTAAGAGCGATTTTGGCTATACTTTGGACCCGCATGGCGCAGTTGCTTATCTTGGTTTAGAAAAATATTCTAAGAAATTGAATGAAGATTTTGTTGGTGTTTTATTAGAAACTGCTCATCCTGCAAAGTTTGTAGAAGTTGTGGAAGATGTTCTGAAAGATAAAGTTATTATTCCAGAGAAATTGGAGGCATTTAATAAAAAAGAAAAGAGATCTGTGGAATTTTCTGTTGATTTTGAATCAGTGAAAAACTATATGATAAGGAAATGAGTGAAATTGTATTAAAAAACCTCGAAAACTAATTTTCGAGGCTTTTTTTATTTTCTTACAAGGCTTTCTGTGCTATTTTTTAATTTTGTTTTTATTGTTTCATACCATTCGCTTTTTAAAATGCTCAGTCTTGTGACGTCAATTCTATTTCCTTCAGCATCCTTACTGCAATTTCTCAGAATGCCTTCTACAACACAGCCAATACTTTTCATTGCATTTAAACTTCGGGAATTTTTACTGTTTGCAGCAAAGGCAACACGTTCCATATTCAGTTTTTCAAAGGCAAATTCTAATAACAAGTATTTGCAATTTTTATTGATTCCCGTTCCTTGGTATTCTTTTCCATACCAAGTGTAACCAATTTCAATGGTTTGATTTTCTAAAAAAATCCCATAAAAACGAGTGCTTCCGACATAATTATTTGTCCTTTTGTCAAAGATTATAAATGCGTATTCTTTTTCTTGTTCTCTTTGGAAAATTGCATTAGAGATATATTTTTCAAGATTATCTTTTCCGTTTGCGCCGCCAGCATTGAATTTCCAAATCTCTGGTTCATTTTCAGAATAAGTTAGTAGAACGTCAAAATCAGAAGTTTTAATAGGCTCTAATCTTACAACTTCATTTTCTAGAATGTAATTTTGCTTAAAGTCGAAATTCATAATTTGTGTTTTTTATATATTGTATAATTATTTCCTCTCATCAGTTGATAAAATCGCATAACCATAATTATCCGACCAACCAGATTTAAGTGGCAGCAATTGTCTTGTATGCGCTTCTCTCAACATTCCAACCTTTTCTAAAACAGTGAACGACCCTATATTATCAACAGCGCAACCAGCTTCAATCCTATGAAGTTTCAAATCTTCAAAACCGAATTCTATAATTTTTCTTAGGCTTTCTGTTGCGTAACCTTTATTCCAAAATCTATAATCAAACTGAAACCAGATTTCGGCATTTTTGTAATGCTCTTTTCCTAGATTGATTCCAATCAATCCAATGAATTTTTCCTCAGCTACCAAATCAATCGCAAATGTGAATTTTTTAGGATTCTCCTGGTTATTTTCAAGAATCCAATTCTCAACTGTGATTTTAGTTTCGTTGAGGTTTTCGGGAATTTTGGAAGTATTATATTTCGAAGTTTCTTCTAAGCTTTGTAAGTTATAAACGTTTTCAAAATCACTTTCAGAAATAGGTCTTAAACTAAGTCTCTCAGTTTTTAAAGTAATGTTCATCTACTTTTGCGGATATTTCTGAATCAAAGCCTGCAAAATCGCCCAGGTTTCTGCATCTAAAATTCCACTGTAATTGCTCGGTCGGAAATGAAACTGGAAAGCCTCAATCGTTTGTTTCGTAGTTTTGTCCCAAACACCATTAACTGATAACGTATATCCAAACTGAACCAATTGCTGTTGAATCTTAGACACAAATTCCGGATTGTTATACTGTAAAACAATATCATTGGTTGTTAATATTTGATTGAGGAAATTCTGTTTTGTTGTTTCATCATACCACATCCCAACTTGATATTCATCATAAAGCCTTTTCCAAGGGAAAAGCGGACCTGGATCTTGTTTCCTGGTTGGCGCAATATCAGAGTGGGCTAAAATATTAGTTGGCGGAATATTATATCGCGTCACAATATCTTTTACCAAAGCTGCCACTTTTTTGAACTGTTCTTCCGGATAAGGATAAAAAACACGATTGTTCAAAGAATCTGTTGTGTAGCCAAGATTTACGATTTCAATTCCAATTGAAGTGTCGTTCAGGTTTTGGTCTTTTCTCCAATTGCTGACGCCTGCGTGATATGATCTTTTATTTTCATCAACCAATTGATAGATTTCTTTATCAGGAAGTGTACTTACAAGATAATGGGCACTTACAGATTGCTGTGTCAAAGTTGTGATAGATTTCTCATCATTAAGAACAGTATAATGTAAAATAACATATTTCTGTCTGAAGTTTTGACCAATGGCAGGGAAATAAGTTTTTACAATTTTGAAACCTGATGGATTTGCGCTTACTATAGATCCATAACTTGCGGTGTTATCATTCTTAGTAATATCAGCAATATTGACTCTATAATATTCTCCGTCTTCTTCTTTTATTTCAGGTTTTTTTACCTGAACAATTGGTTTTGGAGCATTAGGAAGCGCTGGACTAATTTTTTTTGCAGTTTTTTGTTGTGTTCCGCAAGAAATAATTAAGGTTCCTAAGGTTATGAGATATAATGAATTACGCATTCGTGCTAGTTTTAAGTTTATTTTTATGATTCAAAAATATGAAAAAAAATAAATAAAAAATTTTGGTAGTTATGCAAAAGTCTTCTATATTTGCACTCGCAATAACGGGATAGTATTTGTCCCCGAAACTGCAAGGAGAGTTGCCTGAGAGGCCGAAAGGACTTGTTTGCTAAACAAGCGAACTGGAAACGGTTCCAAGGGTTCGAATCCCTTACTCTCCGCAACTAAAGATGGCTAATCGGGGCGTAGCGTAGTCCGGTCATCGCGCCTGGTTTGGGACCAGGAGGTCGCAGGTTCGAATCCTGCCGCCCCGACAATTTTAGTAATTTTAAAAATTACGATGGGTGCGTAGCTCAGCTGGATAGAGCATCTGCCTTCTAAGCAGACGGTCAAAGGTTCGAATCCTTTCGCGCTCACAAATTGGAGATCGTTTGGTCTCTTTTTTTATATCATAAGATTGGTGTTCTAGATTTGAATATAAAGTCTTAATCTTCGGGGCGTAGCGTAGTCCGGTCATCGCGCCTGGTTTGGGACCAGGAGGTCGCAGGTTCGAATCCTGCCGCCCCGACAGTTTTAGTAATTTTTAAAATTACAAATGGGTGCGTAGCTCAGCTGGATAGAGCATTCCGATTTTAATCGGAACGGTCTTCGGGAAGAGAATCACTCAAAACAACCTTCGGGTGCGTAGCTCAGCTGGATAGAGCATCTGCCTTCTAAGCAGACGGTCAAAGGTTCGAATCCTTTCGCGCTCACAAGAACCTCATAATTTATTGTGGGGTTTTTTCGTTTTCAAATATGTTTAAGGTTTATATTCTTTTTTCAGAAATACTCGACAAATTCTACGTTGGTCATACATCCGAAGAATTGCAGGAGCGATTGCGGAAGCATTTATCTAATCATTCTGGATTTACTGCAAAAGCTAAAGATTGGAAAATTGTTTACTATGAAGTTTTTTCTGATAAAAGTGTTGCATACAAAAGGGAATTGCAAATCAAATCTTGGAAAAGCAAAGTGAAGATTTCACAACTAATTAAGGACTCAAATGCATAGAGAATCCCGATTCCAATCGGAACGGTCAAAGGTTCGAATCCTTTCGCGCTCACTTTAAACTCACAATTTTTATTGTGAGTTTTTTTATTTCAAATCTAAAATTTCTATTTGTTTTTATTTATTCATTTATTAAATATTTTATAATTATTATTTAATTTTTCTCATTCATATTGGAATATGATATTAATTTTTCATTTTTTTTCTTGAATATGTTTTTTGTATCAATATTTTTCTAATATTTGCAGTCCAAAATACAAACTTCAGGTAATTGGTAATAAAACGACTCCTTATAAATAATGAATTATAGAAAATATTCCTACAAAACTAAATTGGAGGAAAGGCAAGAATTAGAAAAACGCTACAGGCAAAATCAAAAAAATAATGAACTTACAAAGTTCAAAAGTTTTGGGTTTTATGATTTTCTATTTTTCTTTATCGTGATCATCATTTCTGTTTTGTGTAAAGTTTTAGATTTCAGCTTTCAATAGGTTGGGAGTCATCAATTTTAGTTTTAATTAATTTTTAAAATTAAATTTTGAGTTGATAAAAAATAATTTTGTTTTATTTTCGCTGAAAATTACTTTTTTATAATGTGGAAGTTTATCAAGAAACTGTTTTTTATACTTATTGTAGCAAATATCCTATTCGTGATTTTCGGAATATTCTTTAATCCACCAATTACATTAACGCAGTTAGGAGGTCTTATAAAGTACGGAAAGCTGCATCGCGATTATATTTCTTATGAAGATATGGGAAGCAATATCAAGAAAGCTGTAATTGCTTCAGAGGATCAATTGTTCTTTACACATAATGGATTTGATTATAAACAAATCGAAAAAGCCTTGAAAAAAAATGATAAGAAAGGAAAGGTTGTAAGAGGAGGAAGTACTATTTCTCAGCAGACTGCAAAAAATGTTTTTCTTTGGCAGGGTAGAAGTTGGTTCAGGAAAGGGCTGGAAGCTGTTTATACATTCATTATAGAAAAGGTTTGGGGAAAAGATATTATTCTTGAAAGATATCTCAATTCGATAGAAATGGGTCAGGGTGTTTTCGGAATTGAGGCTGCATCTCAATATTATTATAGTAAACCAGCAAAGGATTTAACCAAAAGTCAAGCCGCGTGGATTGCAGCTGTTTTACCGAATCCCAAAAAATACGATCCTAAAAATCCCAGCCCGTACCTCAATAAAAAACACAACTGGATTATGCGCCAAATGAACAATATTGTTCTGAAATAATTACTTTTGTAGTAATATGGCGATTAGATTACTCAATAAAGACAGTTTCAGCACTATTCTGAAAAATCATTTTAGTGAGAGAAATGAGACTGTGTCTTTACAGCCTTTATCGGAAATTATTTCGAGTCTTAAAAGAGAAGACCTTGATGTCTTTACGGCTTATTTGAAGGATAATGATAAGATTAAGGAGAATCTGATTTATTATATTTATAACGTTTTTAAAGATCGACCGTTCAATCTTTCGTTGACCGAGGCGGATATTCTTTCTGAGAATGCATTTTACCCAGAATTCAAAAAGAGAATCCTTAACAAAGTTTTGCCGCCGATAGAAAATGAGAAAACGATTTGGTATTTGGTGGATAATGTTCTGGTAACACCGAGAAAAGACCTTCAGTTTTTTCAGAATTCGCCAGAAGACAAGATGGATGAACTTTTCCAATTATTGAAAATTGATCAGTTTATCAATAATAATCACGTCAAAAAGGAATTACTTTTTTCAATTAATATTTTGGCTTGGCGTGTAATTGGGAATGCTTTGGATGTTGAAGTTATGAAAATGGTTCCGGAATATAGAAGTTTTGATAACCCATTTTTAGCTTTACAGAATGAATTAGACTTGCTAAATGCCAGATTCAAAGAGAGTCCAAATTTTAAATTGACTTCTTCAGATGAAATTTATAAGCAGACCAAGATTTACCTTGAGCAGTGCCTTGATTTTGTCACTATTGCTTTCAAAAATTCCTCAAAATACGGGATTTCCAGCAAGACTAATCAATCGTTACTAAAAATCAGACAACAGCTACAAAGAATGGCTGATATTATTAAATTATTTGTTGTTGATGAGGAAAAAGATTATTTGATCAATTCAAAACAGCTGTTTTTTAATATTATCAAGTACAAATCTCATAAAAATAATCTTCGGGATTTGGTTTCTGATAGTACGAGATTGATGTCGCATCTTATCACAAATCATACTGCGGAAACAGGAACGCATTATATCACATCCACTTTCAAAGCCTATATGAAAATGTTTTGGAAAGCTTCCGGAGGTGGAGTTATTGTCGGAGCGCTTTGTGTTCTAAAGATGCTTTACAGCTATGTTCCTGCCAGTGATTTTGCGCACGCATTTTTGTTTTCTATGAATTATGCGATGGGATTTGTGATGATATATCTGATGCGTTTTACTTTGGCAACCAAACAGCCTGCGATGACGGCAGCTACTATGGCAAAAGTTCTTTCAGAAGGCGATAACAAAAACACCTATGTAGAATTTGCACACGTGGTTTCTCAGTTGTTTAGGTCGCAGTTTATAGCTTTTGTCGGGAATGTTCTGTTGTCATTTCCTGTTTCATTGATAATCATTTATGGACTAGAAATTCTTTTTAAGCAGAATTTTGCGTTTGAAAAATCTTCAAGATTGCTCTACGATCTTAATCCTTTTGATTCTAAAGCTATTTTACATGCTTGTATTGCTGGAGTTTTCCTTTTTATTTCGGGTGTGATTTCCGGTAATATCAGTAATAATTCAGTTTTTTATCAGATTCCGAGAAGGATTGCAAAAAATCCGTTTATCAATTATTTCTTTGGTCAAAGTGTAGCAAAGCGTCTATCCGATTATTATTCAAAGAACTGGGCAGGCATTGTTTCCAATTTTTGGTTTGGTGTTTTTTTAGGGGCGACAGCGCCAATTGGGCTTTTCTTAGGTTTAGATTTGGATATTCGTCACATTACTTTCGCAGCTGGAAATTTTGCTTTGGGCTTATATGGGAAAGATTTTGTAGTGAGTTCTTACACGTTTTGGATTTCCTTTGTCACTGTTTTTGTGATAGGTTTTTTCAACTTCGCCGTTAGTTTTGGATTGTCCATGTTATTGGCATTCCGAAGCCGAAAAGTGGAAATGAGCGAAGCGCGCGAGATTTTTAAAGAAATTTTCAGATATTTTGTGAAAAATCCATTTAGGTTTTTCTTTCCTTTGAGGTCTAGATTGGACGAGAAGAGTAAGCGAATGATTCAGGATGTTTCTACAAAATCAGAAGATCATTAATCAAAGATTCGTCTTTTAAAACTTCCTGAAATTTCTTTAGAAAAAAGGATTTTCTCATTCGGAAATCGTTTTTCAGAAGAGGTGATTTGATTCTCAAAACCAACACTTTTTCTTTTAAATTCACCATTTCGATTTCTGAAAAAAGATCGCTGGAAAGATAATCTTCCAAAAAATCCTTGATCTCAAAAGCTTTCAGTTTATCCTCAAAACCATAGATTCTGGCGAAAGAATTCACAAGTTCGGATGATTGATATTCGCGTTTTTTTCTGCTCATAATTAAGATTGTAAAAGTAGAAAATTCAAATTCAAAATAGTATATTTGCGCACTGAAAGTTCAAAGTTTATTGTTCAAATTTTTTTAACTCTGAACCTTAAACTCAAAACCTTAAACCTTATTTTATGAAATGTGGAATCGTAGGTCTTCCGAATGTAGGAAAATCAACCCTGTTTAACTGTCTTAGCAACGCCAAAGCGCAATCTGCCAACTATCCGTTTTGTACGATTGAACCTAACCTAGGAACGGTTTCCGTTCCAGATCCAAGACTTTTCGAACTGGAAAAAATTGTCAATCCTGAGCGTGTTTTGCCTGCGGTTGTGGAGATTGTGGATATTGCTGGTTTGGTAAAAGGAGCGAGCAAAGGTGAAGGTTTGGGAAATCAGTTCTTAGCCAACATCCGTGAGTGTGAGGCGATTATCCATGTTTTGAGATGTTTCGATAATGGAAATATTATCCACGTTGAAGGTTCTGTAGATCCTTTGAGAGATAAAGAAATCATCGATATAGAGTTGCAGTTAAAAGATCTGGAAACTATCGGAAAAGCGGTTGATAAAGCTAAAAAGTTCATTAAATCTGGTAAAAAAGAGGATGTTTTAACTTATGAAACATTACAAAATCTTCAAAAATTTGTTGAAGATGGAAAAAATGCCAGAGAGTTTTCAACGGATGATTTTACAAAATCAATTATTGGAGAAGTTCAATTGTTGACAAATAAGCCAGTTCTTTACGTCTGTAATGTAGATGAAAATTCTATCAAAAACGGAAATGATTGGATTGCTAAAATTGAAGAAATGGCTAAAAGCGAAGGCGCTGAAGTTGTAGTTTTAGCAGCTCAAATCGAAGCTGATATCAATGAACTGGAAACTTTCGAAGAAAGACAAATGTTTTTGGAAGAGCTTGGTCTGGAAGAGCCGGGAGTTAACAGATTGATCAGAAAAGCTTACGATCTTTTGAAATTGCAGACTTATTTCACAGCTGGTGTTAAAGAGGTTAGAGCCTGGACAATTGGTCAAGGTTGGACTGCGCCACAAGCTGCCGGAGTTATCCATACAGATTTTGAAAAAGGTTTTATCCGTGCAGAAGTAATTAAATATAATGACTATATGACTTACGGAACGGAAGCGAAAGTGAAAGAAGCTGGAAAGTTATCTGTAGAAGGAAAAGAATATGTTGTTCAAGATGGAGATATTATGCATTTTAGATTTAATGTATAATTGATCACCATTTTATATAGATTAAAAACTCTCGATTTGTCGGGAGTTTTTTATTTGTACTTTAGCAAGAATTTTTAAAAAAATAAAAAATTATGGTTAAAAAATTATTATTTGCTTCATTTGCATTATCTAGTTTGATGGGTTTTTCACAAACATCAGTATTTAAAGAAGATTTTGAAGATGAGGCATCTGTTGCATTGTGGAAAGTTTATGATCGTGATGGAGATGAGCAGACTTGGGAAATTCTAAATGCTGAACTTAATGAACTTCCTAATTTTACAGGGAATTTGGCTGTTTCCTTTTCTTGGTATTTGGAAGCATTCACGCCTGATAATCTTTTGGAAAGTCCGGCAATTACTCTTCCAGCTTCTAATTCTCTGTCATTGTCATTTAAAGCAGCGGCTGGAGATGAAGAGCTTTTTGAAGAGCATTATGCTGTTTATGTTATCCCTGCAAATTCTACTTTCAGTGGAAATGAAACGCCGGTCTTTGAAGAAACTTTCGATCAGGGATATACTGAGACTGCAAAAATAATTAACATCGATATTTCATCTTATGCTGGTCAAGACATTAAACTTGTTTTTAGGCATTATGATTGTGAGGATGTTTTCTATATGGGAATTGATGATATCGAGATTAAAGATAATGCAGGATTGGCAGTTTCTGACTCATCAGCTTTATCAATTAAAGTTTTCCCAAATCCGGCTTCAGATTTTGTCAAAATCCAAGGTGTTGAAAATATAGAAAAAATCAGAATTTTTGACATGAATGGAAAAATGGTTTTAGAAAATCAGGCTTTAGAAGTTGATATTAGAAAACTTCCCGTTGGACAATATATTCTGAATGTTCATACAAAATCAGAAATTATTTCTAAGAAAATTATCAAAAAATAAATTTTAAAGCCTTCAATTCGAAGGCTTTTTTCATAAGTGGATTTCAAAAAAAGTATCTAAAAAATTATCCATAAAACTTTCAAATTAAAATCCATTTCGTTAAATTTGTGAGTTACCGATTCTTACCAATCTAAACGTTTTTTAGAAATTCAATTTTATGAGCGAAATCAATCCTGCAAATTATTCCGAAGACAATATCCGAACTCTCGAACCAAGAGAGCATGTCAGGCTGAGACCTGGGATGTATATTGGAAAATTGGGTGACGGATCATCGGTTGATGACGGAATTTATATTTTGCTCAAAGAAGTGCTTGATAACTCTATTGATGAGTTTAGAATGAAAGCAGGAAAAAGAATTGATGTGAAAATCAAGGATGGTAGTGTCATCGTACGTGATTATGGTCGAGGAATTCCTTTGGGGAAAATCGTAGATGTGGTTTCCATTATGAATACAGGTGGAAAATATGACGATGGCGCGTTCAAAAAATCGATTGGATTGAATGGTGTGGGTACAAAAGCAGTAAACTTTTTGTCCACTTATTTTAAAGTAAAATCTGTCCGCGAGGGCAAAACCAGAGTCGCGGAATTCAGAGAAGGAAAATTAGATATTTTACACGACGAAGCTGAAACTTCCGATAGAAATGGTACCGAGATTACTTTTATTCCCGATGAAAGTATTTTTATCAATTACAAATTCAGGAATGAGTATGTGGAAAAAATGCTCCGCAACTACACTTACTTAAATTTAGGTCTGAAAATTTATTTTAACGGAGAAGTATTTGAGTCTCAAAATGGCTTAAAAGACTTGTTGGAGGAAGAGATTGATGGCGAAATCGTTTATCCAATCATTCATATTAAAGATGAAGATATGGAAGTAGCGATTACACATTCTGACAAATCTCAGTCTGAAACTTATTTTTCTTTTGTTAATGGACAATATACTTCGCAAGGTGGTACGCATTTAAATGCTTTTAAAGAAGCTTATGTAAAAACTGTTAGGGAGTTTTTTAATAAGAATTTTGAAGCGGTTGATATTAGAAAAGCTATTATTGGTGCTGTTTATATCAACGTTGGTAATCCTGTCTTCGAGTCCCAAACCAAAACAAAGCTGGGATCTGCAACGATGGGTCAGGATAGAGATGGGAAGGAATTGGAAACCATCAAGACTTTCGTTATCAATTATCTTAAAAATAAGCTGGATAATTATCTTCATAAAAATCCTGAAACGGCAGAGGCAATTCTCAAAAAAATAATGATTTCGGAAAGAGAAAGAAAAGAACTTTCCGGAATTCAGAAGCTAGCAAGAGAAAGAGCAAAAAAAGTGTCGCTTCACAATAAAAAACTGAGAGACTGCCGTCATCATTATAATGATCAGAAAGCATCCAGAAAATCAGAAACAATGATTTTCATTACCGAGGGAGATTCGGCTTCTGGTTCTATTACCAAGTCCAGAGATGTAGAAACACAGGCTGTTTTTTCATTGAAAGGTAAACCTCTGAACTGTTATGGACTGACGAAAAAAGTGGTTTATGAGAATGAGGAATTCAACCTTTTGCAAGCGGCGCTTAACATTGAAGAAAGTCTTGAAGATCTAAGATACAATCACGTGATTATCGCTACAGATGCCGATGTCGATGGGATGCACATCAGGTTATTGATGATTACATTCTTCCTTCAGTTTTTCCCAGATTTGATAAAGAATGGACATTTGTATATTTTGCAAACGCCACTTTTCCGAGTTAGAAACAAGAAGGAAACAAGATATTGTTACTCGGATTCCGAAAGATTGAAAGCTTTGGATGAATTAGGAAAAAATCCGGAAATCACCCGATTCAAAGGATTGGGAGAGATTTCTCCTGACGAGTTTAAGCATTTTATTGGAAAAGATATTAGATTAGAACCTGTTGTTCTTGGAAAAGATCAAACTATTGATCAGCTTTTAGAATTTTATATGGGTAAAAATACACCAGACAGACAATTGTTCATTTTGGATAATCTGGTGGTGGAAGACGACTCCAATATTGATAAGAAGAAAAATTTAGAATCTGCATAATGCGACTCAGTAATAGAAATAGATATGCCTATTTTAGCTTCATATACTCACTTGTGGGGATAGTTTTTATTTTGGGTGTTATAGCTTATGTTCTGGAAATCAATAAATTTGATATTTTCGGTAAAAAAGCTTGGGTTTTATTAGCAGCTCCCTGCTTACTGTTTTTATTACTTTATTTATTCGGCAGACCTATTTTTGAATATGACAGTGATGGCGAAGCACTCAATTTTAGAAATAATCATATTCTCTATCTATTGGCCAAAAAAAACGCAAAAGATGAATTTCCAAAATACAAATTAATAAAATATAATATTGTTAATGCTTTTATTTTCAAGAGGTTGTATGTTTATGTCAGCAGTAAAAAAAATCATATTACCATTTTGAAATATGATATCAGTTATCTCAGCAAAAAGCAAGTAAAAGATTTGAAATTTTCTTTAAATAAAGTAGTAAAGACCAATAACGAAATTGGGCACGAAAACGAAGATAATACAGTTGCAGTTTAATGGAAGAAAGTACACATCACGAAGAGAGCCTGAAAAAAGTTTCGGGACTGTATAAAGATTGGTTTTTAGATTATGCGTCTTATGTAATTCTAGATAGAGCAATTCCTTCTATTTTTGATGGTTTGAAGCCGGTTCAGCGTAGGATTATGCACTCTATGCGAGAATTGGAGGATGGTCGTTACAACAAGGTTGCGAATATTGTAGGGAATACGATGAAATATCACCCGCACGGAGATGCTTCTATTACCGACGCCATGGTTCAGATTGGTCAAAAAGAATTATTGATAGATACCCAAGGAAACTGGGGAAATATCTATACGGGTGACTCTGCAGCTGCTGCAAGATATATCGAAGCGAGATTAACGCCATTTGCTTTAGATGTTGTTTTCAACCCAAAGACAACGCACTGGACTAAGTCTTACGATGGTAGAAATAACGAACCAATTGACCTTCCGGTAAAATTTCCTCTGCTTTTAGCTCAAGGTGTTGAAGGAATTGGAGTAGGACTTTCTACTAAAATAATGCCTCATAATTTTAATGAGTTAATTAATGCGTCAGTCCTTTACCTGAAAGGCAAAAAATTTGAATTATATCCGGATTTCCTGACTGCTGGGATGCTGGATGTTTCCAATTATAACGATGGTCATAGAGGTGGGAAAATCAGAGCAAGAGCTAGGATTTCGCAGAAAGAAAAACATTTATTGACCATTACAGAATTACCTTTTTCAAAGAACACAAGTGATCTTATTGACAGTATTCTGAAAGCTAATGAAAGAGGTAAGATTAAGATTAAAAAAATAGAAGATAACACGTCTGATGTTGTTGAGATCAATATTCATCTTCATCCAGATGTTTCGCCGGATAAAACAATTGATGCACTTTACGCATTCACAGATTGTGAAGTTCCAATTTCTCCCAATGCTTGCGTAATTGTTGGTGATAAGCCAATGTTCTTGTCGGTTTCTGATATTCTGAAGCACAACACAGATCATACGGTTGCTTTGCTTAAAAAAGAATTGGAAATCGAGCTTCACGAGTTACAGGAAAGCTGGCATTTTTCTTCTTTGGAAAGAATTTTTATCGAGAATAGAATTTACCACGATATTGAGGAAGTTAAATCATGGGAAGATGTTATCAAAACTATTGATGAAGGTTTGAAACCTCATACCAAACATCTTCTGAGAGCTGTAACAGAAGAAGATATTGTCAAATTAACGGAAATCCGAATCAAGAGAATTTCTCGTTTTGACTTAGATAAGTTCAAGGAAAATATTCTGGCTTTGGAAGGTAAGATTGAGCAAGTGAAACATCATTTGGAAAATCTCATTACCTATGCGATAGATTATTACGTCAATATCCAGAAAAAGTACGGAAAAGGAAAAGAAAGAAGAACAGAACTTAGAATTTTCGATACGATTGATGCAAGTAAAGTTGCTGTAGCCAACGAAAAACTGTATGTCAATCGGGAAGAAGGTTTCATTGGAACATCACTCAAAAAAGATGAATATTTGTTTGATTGTTCTGATATTGACGATATTATCACATTCCAGAAAGATGGAACGATGAAAGTTGTAAAGGTTGAAGGCAAAACATTCATCGGGAAAAATATTGTACACGTTGCAATCTGGAAAAAGAATGACAAACGTACAGTTTACAACTCCATTTATCGTGAAGGTAGAGAAGGTCCTTATTATATGAAGCGTTTTTCTGTTACAGGTGTTACAAGAAATACGGATTATAAGTTGGCTTCGGATAAAAAATACTCAGAAATGCTCTATTTTTCGGCTAATCCAAATGGAGAAGCAGAGGTTGTTTCTGTTTTGTTAAAACCAAATGCAAGAGTCAGAAAGAATAAAATTGATATAGATTTCTCTGATGTCATGATCAAAGGTCGTGATTCAAAAGGGAATTTGGTCACCAAATATGCTGTGAAGAAAGTCGATTTGAAAGAAGAAGGCGTTTCCACTTTAGCACCTAGAAAAATTTGGTTCGATGATTCTGTTCGTCGTCTTAATGCGGATGGAAGAGGAAGTTTGCTTGGGAGTTTCAAAGGTGATGACAAGATTTTAACCATCAATTCTCAAGGCGAAACCAAATTAGTTTCATTCGATTTGATGAATCGTTTTGATGATGATTACTTGATTCTCGAAAAATGGAAGCCGGAACAGCCAATCACTTGTATCTATTTTGATGGCGAGAAAGATAAATATTTTGTTAAACGTTTCCTTTTGGAGAATACGAGCAATGTTCAATCCTTCTTTAGCAACGAGAATCCAAAATCGTTCTTAGAATTTGTAACCACGGAAGTTGGAGCAACTGCAGAATTGATTTATCCAACAATCAAAGGCAAGCAAAAAGAATCAGAAACCATAGATTTGGATGAATTTATCGCAGTGAAAGGAATCAAAGCGATTGGAAATCAATTGGCTAAAGATAAAGTTAAAAACATCAATATCACCATTCCGGAACCACCGGAAATCATCGAAGAAGAACCGGAAATCGAAGAAAAAACCGTTGAAGATTTAGACGATGACGGCGGAACAATCGGAAGTCTTTTTGACGAAGAAGAAAATTAAAAACACACTAATTTATTAAAAAATGAACATCGTTTTACTACTCATAATCGTAATTACTTGTGTCACAAGTTACATCGGATTCCAACAACCCGAATTATTCCAAAAATACAAATTCGAGGTTAGCGCAATCCAGAGAAGAAAAGAATATATCAGATTGCTGTCTTCCGGCTTTCTCCACGCAGATTTCCTGCACTTGTTTTTCAATATGTACACACTATACATTTTTGCACCTATAGTATTGATTCCTGTTGATTATTACCAAGATGGACTAGGCGGATTTGGAGTAGGCGGATTTTTAATCATTTATCTTGGCTCGATAATCTTGGGGAATTTATTTTGCCTCTACCACTACAAAAATGTACCGTTTTATTCCGCAATTGGAGCTAGTGGAGGCGTTTCAGGGATTCTATTTGCTGCAGTAGCTTTGGCTCCAAGAGAAATTGAAATATGGTTTATTCCAGGCTTTTTGTTCGGTGCATTGTATTTTGGATACTCCGTTTATATGATGCTGAATCCAAGACAAAACGATAACATTGGTCACGCCGCGCATCTCGGTGGCGCATTTTTCGGATTGGTTTACGCCGTGATTGCTTATCCGGAATTAGCGCAGCAAAATGCTTTGTACATTGGGATTATGGCTTTGCCATTGATCTATTTATCTTATGAGATTTTTGTCAGAAAAAGAATTGGATAATTTATTTTCGGGAGCATCACATTTTCAGTTTTGTTAGAACTTCTCTAACCCGCTGTCCGCTATATCTTTTTTGATAGTGCCATAATTATAAGTTTTCAAAAAAAAATTTCTACAACGCACTATCAAAAAAGGATGCCGCTACCATCGGGGCTATGTTGAGGTTTTTCCCTTCTTCGACCGGTTTCAAAATCTCATTAAAATCTTTCCTAAGCGAAGCGCCTTTGTGAACTTAACAACATAGGATTTACAAAAATCTTTTTGTGCTTTGTGTTCAAGATTATTTCCTCACAAAAATCATTCTATCATTTCCAGAGATATCTTTCAACAGTTCAGCTTCAGAAAAATTTTGGAATAATTCCAAAGTTTCTTTTCCTAATTTCTGATTAATTTCAAGGAAAACCATTCCATTTTCAACAAGATGATTTTTAGAATCTTCTGCAATTTTTCTGTAGAAAATCAAAGCATCGGAAGTAGGAGAGAAGAGTGCAATATTGGGTTCAAAACCTTTGACTGAGTCTTCAATTTCCGTGTTTTCTTCAATGCCTATATAAGGCGGATTGCTGATGATAACGTCATAAATTCCATCAAGATTCTCATTCAGATAATCTTTTTGGATAAACTTGATTTCTGTTTTATGAAAATTGGCGTTTCTTTTAGCGACATCCAAAGCATCTTTAGAAATATCAATGGTAGAAATTTGAGCTTCCGGAAAATATTTCTTCAAAATAATCGGAATAATCCCGCTTCCGGTTCCAATATCAAGAATCTTGAGTTGAGGAGCGGAGTCGAAGACTTGATTCTTTTTACTTTTCTCTTGTATCTTATTTATTGCTAATTCCAGCAACTCTTCTGTTTCTGGCCTTGGAATCAAAACGTGTTCGTTGACGAAGAATTCCATCCCATAAAATTCAGTTTTTCCAAGGATTTGCTGGAATGGTTTCCCTGTTTTCAATTCCGAAATGGCTTCTGAGAATTTTTTCAAATCGATTTTAGATAAATCTTTATCAAAATTTTGTCTCAACTCAATTTTATTCAATTCAAGAAAATGTTCACAAAAAATAGATAATAATTCTTCAATTTCTGATTTGGAATAAAGCTCAGAAAGCTCGTTTTGAAAAAGAATTTTAAGTTCAGAAATTGTCATATTTTAAATTTGCGAAATCAGCAAAAATCTGCGAGATCTATATTTCAATATTTACCTTGTAAAAACCAAATTAGTTTCAGTCGACAGCTTTTCATCAATCAAATAATTCTCATAATTAAAAGCTTTCAATTCGTCAATAGTCTGAACGTTATTTTCTGCGCAGAAACGAAGCACCAAACCACGAGCGTGTTTTGTATAGACAACAATCGTTTTCAATTTCCCGTCAGGCTGAATTTGCTTAAATTCAAAATCAATCACTTTCGACTTCAATTTTTTTCTGTCAATGACTTTAAAATATTCTGTACTTGCAAGGTTGATCAAAAGTTCACGTTTTTTTAATTCAGAATTGATTTGCTCTGTCACTTTTTCAGTCCAGAATTCGTAGAGGTTTTTATAAGAATCGAACTTGAAAGGTCTTCCCATTTCCAAACGATACAACATCACTTTGTCAGAAGGTTTCAAAAGTCCATAAAGCCCGGATAAGATTCTGTAGTTTTTCTCCAAAAATTTCACAGCTTTTTCGTCCAAAGTTTTCGCATCAAGACCTCGATAAACTTCACCTGTGAAAGCAAACATTGCCGGCGCCGAATTTTTAGTCGTTGGTTTTGAAGACCATTTTTGGTTGCGTTCCCAATTTTCGTCTGCCAGTTTTGGGGAAATTTCCATTAATTCAGAAAGGTATTTTGGAGATTTTTCCTTCAAAAATGATTGGATAAATTCTGAGTCCTTGATAAATTTAGGTGTTGTACTTTTTAAAAATTCTGTAGAATTCTCTACATTCATCAATTTTGCAGGCGATGTTATGAATTTCATTTTTTAATGTCAGTTGATAAGTTGTCAGTCTGTGGTTCTCGAAGACTTAATTAAAAACTTTGTTTATTTTTCCTTTTTTGACTTCGTCGAATCTATGATTTTTTGGATCTGTTATAAAACTCCTTTTCCTTGTCTGATGATTTCCGGTTCTCCGGAAGTCAAATCTACAATTGTAGAAGCGGTATTGTCTCCATAACCAGAATCAATTACGATGTCAACCAGTTTGTCATATTTTTCAGCAATCAGTTCCGGGTCGGTAGAGTATTCCAAAATCTCATCATCATCGTGGATAGAAGTGGAAACAATCGGATGTCCCAATTTTTCAACAATCATTTGCGGAACGATATGGTCAGGAACTCTAATACCGACCGTTTTATGTCCTTTGTAAGAAGTTGGAAGATTTCTGTTCGCTTCTAGTATGAATGTAAATGCTCCCGGTAAATGTGTTTTCAGAAAACGAAAAGTAGATGTTTCTATCGGTTTCGTAAATTCGGAAAGATGACTTAGGTCGTTACAGATGATTGAAAATTTGTGTTTATCAATCTTGATTCCTTTTATCTGAGCGAGTCTTTCCATTGCTTTATGATTATAGATATCACAGCCAATTGTGTAAATCGTATCCGAAGGATAAATGATAACACCACCGTTTTGAAGAACTTTTACGGCTTCGTCTATTAAATTTTCTTGCGGATTTTGCGGGTATATTTTTAAGATTTTTGCCATAATCAAAGGTACAAATTTATTTAAAGACTTTTTATTACGAATTAAAAACCCTTTCATAGTTTCAAACTATGAAAGGGTTCAATAAAAAAGAGAATCAAAAAATTGATTCTCTTAGTTTGGTTGCGAGGACACGACTCGAACGTGCGACCTCCGGGTTATGAGCCCGACGAGCTACCTACTGCTCTACCTCGCGATATTGTTCTGCAAATATACGACTTTTTCAATATAAGTCAAGTGAATTGGTGTTTTTATTTTTTTAGTGATTTTAAATTCTCGCAGATTAAGCAAATTTTCCCGATAATCAACAATCTGCTTAATTAGCAAAATATGCGAGAGAATATTGTTACTAATTCTACAAGCAGATTCCTATTTTTTGAAATAAAAAAAAGAGAGCCACATTTGTGATTCTCTTGATTTGGTTGCGAGGACACGACTCGAACGTGCGACCTCCGGGTTATGAGCCCGACGAGCTACCTACTGCTCTACCTCGCGATATTGTGGTGCAAAGATAAGACTTTTCTGATACAAGTCAAGTTTATAATCAAATTTTAAATTAATAATTATTTATATTTTGATTTTCAATGAGTTATGATATTTAACGTCTTTTAACTATAAAAATAGTTGTACGAATGAAAATTAATCCTACATTTGTATTACTAAGTTTTTAGTGATATAAGATTGATTGTTTTTAAAGTTAAAGAATATGAATAAGTTAACCAAAGCAGAAGAACAGGTAATGCAGTACCTTTGGCAGATAGAGAAAGGATTCTTGAAAGACGTTTTAGAATTGTTTCCCGAGCCAAAACCGCATACCAACACGATTTCCACGATTCTAAAAATATTGATGGAAAAAGGATTTGTGAATTACAAAACTTTTGGAAGACAACACGAGTATTTTCCTTTGATAAGTAAAGAGAATTACAGCGGAAAGTCTATCAGAAGCCTGGTTAAGAATTATTTCGAAGGTTCTTATACCAATGCTGTTTCATTTTTGGTAGAAGAAAACGAAATCAGTGTGAAGGATTTGGAACTTTTATTAGACGAACTTAAAAACAAGGAATAATGGAACCACTATTACTGTATTTTGGCAAAATGATTCTCTGCTCAGCAGTGATGTTTGCTTATTATCTTTTGTTCCTGAAGGATAAAACTTTCCATCATTACAATCGGTTTTACCTTTTGTTGTCGGTTATTATAAGTCTGGTTCTGCCACTTATAAAGGTTTCCTATTTTACGATAGAGACCGATAAGAACTTGTATCTGCTGCTTAGTCAGCTCAATCAAAATCAATTACAAACAACTACAAACTATGATATCACTATTTATTCAGTTTTTTATGCAATTATTGGAGTGGTTTCAATCATTCTTTTAATTAGATTAATTGCTGGAATCATAAGAATCCAATCTATTAAAAAACAATTCCCAAATGAAACAATCGAGGGAATCAAATTCTATCAAACTAACTTAAACAATGCTCCTTTCTCATTTTTTAGAAATCTTTTCTGGAAACAGACGATTCAGTTGGATTCGCCTGTCGGACAGCAGATACTGAAGCACGAGATGGTTCATATTCAACAAAAACACAGCTGGGACAAACTCCTGATGCAGGTGACGAAATCTGTTTTCTGGTTCAATCCCGTGTTTTACTTTATCAACAAAGAAATCAATCTTATTCACGAATACTTGGCGGACAAGAAAGCAGTCAAAAAATCGGACACAAAAGCATTTGCGCAGATGCTGTTGGAGAGTCATTTCTCTGGTTCTATTTTGCCTGTCACAAGTCCTTTTTTATCATCTAACCTCAAAAAAAGACTTACAATGATTACAAAAAATCAAACCAAGTACAGCTACGCACGCAAACTTTTTGCGCTACCAATTTTATTTTTTATGGTATTCGCCTATATGGTAAATGCGAAAAATAAAGAAATAACAGAAACGAACAAAGCAATTGAAATTGCTGTAAACGAAATGAAAAATGACACGATAAAACCTAAAACTTCCGAGTTTGACAGTTTATCGATGAGTCATCAAAAACAAACACAATTATATTCTGAAGCTTTGAAAGAAGACCATTTGAAGATGTCCGCACTCAGTACAAAAATGGCAGAGAAAAGCAAAGCATTATCGGCTCTTAAAAAAGCTAAAAAAGAAGATTCATCAGAATATAAGGCTTTAGAAAATGATTTGGAAAATCTTTCTAATAAGATGCAATCTATTGTAGATTCTGACAATTACCAGAAGAATCTAAAAGGCTTGGAAGAGCATTCGGAAGCGATGACTAAAATGTATGATTCTCCGGAATTCAAGAAAAGAATTGCCGATGCAGAAAAAAGTGCAAAAGATGCTGAGACAATGGTTAATTCTCCAGAGTTCAAAAAGAGAATTGCTGATGCAGAAAAACAGGCAAAAATTGCTGAGCGAATGATGAAATCTCCGAAGTTCCAGAGAGATTTGAAAAATGCTGAGAAGCAAGCTGAGAAAATGCAGATTAAAATCAATTCTCCTGAGTTTCAAAAAATGATTCAAGATGCTCAGAAAAGAGCACAGGATGCGGTTGAAAAGTATGGAAAAACTTATACGGACGAAGAGTTTCAGAAAATGATAAAAGACCAATATGGAAAGGATGCTTTTGTTGATGGAACTGTAAGATATCTTAAAGATGATTATAATTTTCCCGAATTCAGAGATTTGACAACTAATTTCAAATTTAATTTTTCTGATGATGCATTCTTCAATGAAGCTAAATCTAAATTGTCTCCAAAAGAATTGAAGAAAATGGAGAAAAAGAGAAAGCAACTTCAGGAAAAGCAGAAAGAACTGATGGAGGAGCAAAAAAAGCTTCAAGAAAAACAACGCGAATTGAACAAAGAAATGCGTCAGAATAATCCTTGGACAATCAGTTTTAATTCTAATTTAGATTCTCCTAAAGCATTGGTTTATAATAAAAATATTGCTCCGCCACAAAGAATGAATAAATTAAGCCAAGTTCTTGTTTTTGATAAATCAAATGATAATACAACGGTTTATATCAATGGAAAAGAAGTTGATAAAGCTGAGCTTCAGAAAATTGAACCAAGCACTATTTCATCAGTGAACGTTTTAAAGACAAATGGAACTGGTAAAATCGAAGTTACAACAAAATAAACAACTTACATTCATAACATTTAGCCGGTTCGCCGGCTTTTTTAATACTTATAACAATGAAAAAACTATTAATTAATTTATTTCTGATTTTTGGGATTCTGACTTTTGCTCAGAATAAGAGATTCATTTACGAATACAAATTCATTTCAGATTCGACCAATCTTGAAGATGTTAAAACAGAAATGATGTTCCTCGACACTACAAAAGATGGTTCCAAATATTATAGTTACACGGTTTTCAATTCCGATTCTTTGATGAAAGCAGATTTAGAACAACAGTTAAAAGCCACAGGTTCTATCAATGTAAAAACCGATATGAGAAAAGGGAACGTGAGATATTCTGTAACGAAAACCTATCCAGATTACAAAACTAATCTTCACAGAAAATTAGGTATGGATGCTTACAATATTTCCGAGGACAGAAAAATCAACTGGAAAATCTCATCAGAAAAAGAAAAAATAGGCGAATGGAATGCTCAAAAAGCTGAAGCTGATTTTGCAGGCAGACATTGGATTGCTTGGTTTTCTACAGAAATTCCTATTCAAGATGGACCTTATAAATTTAATGGTTTACCAGGATTAATTGTTAAGATTGAAGACAAAACAGGTTCTCACAAACTAGAACTTAAAGGAATTAAAAATATTGTTGGTGATATGGATATCAATGTTTGGGAAGCAAAGGAAATAGCTGTCAATTCCAAACAATTCCAAAAAGTCTTGAAAGAATATGAAAATGACCCGACAAAAGGAATCAAACAAATCCAAATGGGTGGAACTTCTATCGTGTTAACGGGAAAAGACGGGACTTCTACAAAAATTGCCAAAGAACAAGAAGAACGTTTGAAGGCTCAAATCAAAAAAGATAATAACAGAATTGAACTCGATATTGTGAAGTAAAACTAATTCAAACTAAAAACTAAACTATGAAACAACTTTTTTTATTAAGTTTCTTTCTAATTTCAATTTCAATATCCTCTCAAAACCAGAGATTTTATTACGATTATCATTTTCAGACAGATTCTACGGATATCGAAACCAAAATATCTGAATTAATGGTTCTGGATATTGATAAAAAAGGCTCAAAATATTACAGCGAGTATGTTTTTCAAAATGACTCGATAATGGATGCTGAGTTCAAAAAGAATATGGCTGTACATAATAGTGATACGCCTATTTCGATGTCTGGAAAACAAGGTGTAGTTGGTTATAAAGTTTTAAAATCTTACCCTGATTTTAAAATCAATCACATTGTGACATTGGATATGACTCTTTATAATGCCAATCAACAGGTTAAAATTAATTGGAAGATTTTACCCGATAAAGAAAAAATTGGCGAATGGAACGTTCAAAAAGCTGAAACCGATTTTGCTGGCAGAAAATGGACAGCTTGGTTTTCGACCGATATTCCGATTCAGGATGGTCCTTACAAATTCTATGGTTTGCCTGGTCTTATCATAAAAATCGAAGATAAATCTGGTTTTCATAAAATGGAATTAAAAGGTATTAGGAAAAATGTTTTGGAAAGAGATATTCTTGCTTTTGAATTTGAAAAACCTATTGTGCTAGATTATAAAAAATATCGGACAGTTTATAAAAACTATAGAAAAGACCCGATGGCCAACTTTAGAAAGAAAGCGCAGGAAGGTGAAGTTTTCGTAACGGATGCATCTGGAAACAAATTGAATAATGCAGACTATATGAAATCTCAGGAAAAAATGATGATGGAAAGAAAGAAAAAGAATAATAATCTAATAGAACTAGATCTGCTAAAATAGAAAATCGCCACAATTTGTGGCGATTTTTTTTATGCTTTTTTCTTAAGTTCATCTCTTATTTCTGCCAATAGAACATCCGTAGAAGACGGTCCAGCGGGAGATGCTTCTGGCTTTTTGTTGACCCTATTAGCTATTTTGATTAGCCAAAATAAAACGAATGCAATTACCAAAAAGCTGATAACCGATGAAAGGAAGTTTCCATAAGTTACACCATTCCAAGCTAATTCTTTAATGTTTTCTGCGCCGGCTGCTTTCAAAGCAGGAGTTAATAAAAGTGGCGTGATGACATCATCTACTAGAGATTTTACAATCGCTCCGAATGCTCCACCAATGATAACACCGACTGCCAGATCTACCACGTTTCCTTTAAACGCAAACTCTTTAAATTCTTTTACAAAGCCCATAATTGTATTTTAATAGTTAGTATAAACAAAAATATAGTTTTTTTATTTATAATGCTTTATTAATTAAAGCTTATTAAACAAATTATTGTCTAATTTTGATGTTTATGCAATTCCTAAAATGAAAATTCTCACTGCTGATCAAATTAAAAAATGTGATTCTGTTACAATAGAAAAAGGAATCTCGTCTATCAATCTGATGGAAAAAGCCGCCAGAGCTTGTGCTGATTGGATTGAAAAAAAATTTGAACTTAAGAATAAGTTTTTGGTTATTTGTGGTCATAGAAATAATGGAGGTGATGGTTTTGCGATTGCAAGAATGCTTTATGAAAAAGGATTTGATGTCGAAGTTTTTATCAATGGAGATGATTTGAAATTCTCTCCAGATGCAGCAATCAATTTCAAAAAAATAAAGACAATAAGCGGAATTGATATTAAAGATTTTTCTGAAGTTTTTAATGTCAATAATGAAAAATCTGTTATTGTTGATGCTTTGTTTGGTTATGGACTGAATCGAGAATTGTCTGATGATTTTAAAAATTTAATTGAAAAATTAAATCAAATCTCAGTTCCGAAAATTTCTATTGATATTCCAACCGGACTTTATGCAGATAAGATTATTGAAGAAAATTCTGCCGTTTTCAAAGCTGATTTTACATTGACTTTTCAGTTTTACAAAAGAAGTTTTCTTCATCCTGAAACGGGGCGCTTTTGTGGGAAAATTACAGTTTTAGATATTGAGTTGGATAAAGATTTTATTGATGAAGTTGAAACTGATTATTTTATAATTGATGAAGAATTAATCAGAGAAATTTACAAACCACGTGAAGACTTCAGTCACAAAGGAACTTTCGGTAAAAGTATTTTGGTTGGTGGAAGTTATGGTAAAATCGGTGCGATTCTGATGTCCACTTTATCTGCTTTGAAAACCGGAAGTGGTTTGACTTTTACCATTGCGCCAGAATGTGGCAATATCATTTTGCAATCTCGAATTCCGGAAGCGATGTTTATTGGTTCAGGAGAAAATTATATTGATAAAATCGAAATTCAGGAAAAAGCTATTTATGGAATTGGTCCCGGATTAGGAAAAGAAGAACAAACCCAAAAAGCGTTGTTTGATTTTTTGGAATCTTATCAAAATCCTGTAATTCTCGATGCTGATGCATTGAATGTTTTAGCTGAAAATGATAAATTAAGCCTAATTCCAAAAAATGCTGTCATAACACCACATCCTCTGGAATTTGAAAGGTTATTTGGTAAAACTGATAACTCTTTTGAGAGAATAGAATTAGCAAAACAGAAAGCAAAAGAATTACATATTTTTATCATTCTAAAAGATCATCATACGACAGTCATTACACCAGAAAATAAAGTGTTTTATAATATCACAGGCAATTCCGGAATGGCAAAAGGTGGAAGCGGAGATGTTCTGACAGGGATTTTAACATCATTGATTTCTCAAAAATATAATATTGAAAAAGCTTGCGTTTTCGGCGTTTGGCTTCACGGAAAAGCTGGTGATTTGGCTGCTGAAGAATTCTCGAAACAAGCAATGTTACCAACAGATCTTATCAATAAAATTGGTAAAGTTTTTAAACGTCTTAATTAATTCAATTTTGATTTTAACATATACAAAACACCAACTTCAGTTTCGGACAGATTTTCATTTTTCCTCAACAATTTTTTAATTTCTTTTCTGAAATATTGGATGGTATGCCCGTTTTTATAATGTTCAAAAATTCTGGGATCAATGTAAGAGTCTCGCGCAACAGAAGGTGTATTACCTAATTTTTCAGAAACGGCAACAATTGCATTTCGGATTCTTTTCTTCAGTTCTTTTTGTTGTTGTTTTTCACAAATTCCCAATTCATCCAAGATTCCGGCGGCAATCATCGTTCCTGCCCAGGTTCTGAAATCTTTTGCAGAAAATTCCTCACCCATAATTTCTTTGATGTATTGATTCAAATCCTGACTTTCAACCGTAATAAGATTGTTGTCTTTATCATAATATTTGAAAAGTCTGTAACCTGGGAGATCTTCCAAATCGGAAATGACTTTTGTCAATTTAGCATTGATAATATGTTTTTCTTGAAATTTTCCTGATTTTCCTTTGTAAGAAAAAATCATTTCGTCGCCTTCAATATTAAGATGTTTTTTGCGGATGGTTGTTAAGCCATAGCTCTGGTTTTGTTGTGTATACTTTGGACTTCCTGGTCTGAAATAAGCAGAATCTAAAAGTCTGACCATTGCGGCAAGAACTTTTTCACGGGTCATTTTTTTCTTTCTCAGATGTTGTCCTGTAACGCGTCGCATATGTTCCAGATTTTCGGCAAAATGTAAAATCCTGTCAAACTTGTCCGCGTCTTTCTTAGCGCGGAATTTTGGATTATAGATGTATTGCTTTCTGCCTTTTTGGTCTCTCCCGATTGCCAATATTTTTGCGCTTTTATTGGTTGTGATTTCAACATTGGTCCAAGCTGGTGGAATGACCAACGATTTTATATATTCGATTTTTTGTGGGTCTTTGAGTTTCTCTTTATTTTTATCGAAATAAGAAAAATTTTTTCCTGTAGCTTGGCGGGTCAGTTTCATAATTTTGATTTGATAATTTTCCTAAACAATAAAAATGCCGATTTTTCGATTCTAAAATTCTCAGGAAAGAAGTTGTGAAAATTAAGTCATAATGATGTTTTTATGATTTTATTAACAGAGCTTACAACGGCTTTTTAAACGAAAATTTCTATTTTAGCAAAAATTTTTTTGATGCCAAAGACAGTTGACGATTTTAATAAAAGCAGACTGAGATCAAGTAATATTACTGTGGTCATCAGTATTTCGCTGGTTTTATTCCTTGTGGGATTATTTGGATTGATATTGATCAATGCTCAAAAATATTCGGATTATATCAAGGAGCAATTGGTGGTGGAAGCTTATTTTGATGAGTATTTGGATCCACGCGACTCTGCTAAAACGCTTAAATTCCAAGAGGAAACGTTTACCACTATCAAACAGCAGAATTATGTAAAGCAAGCTAAATATATTTCCAAGCAACAAGCTACTGTTTTGGCGAAAAAACAGTTGGGAATAGACGCTGATGCGCTTTTTGAAGAAGATATATTTCCTGCTTCTGTCGAAGTGACTTTAAAACCGGAATTTGTTGATCCTGCAAAAATTGATGGTGTTGTAACACAACTTAAGGCTATAAAAGGTGTGAAAGATGTGGCTAATGATAATCAATTAACTATCGATGTTTATAACAATTTGAATAGAATTCTGACTTGGATATTAGCATTTTCAATTTTATTCTTGATTGTCGCAATGGTTCTAATTAATAATTCAATCAGACTGAAAATATTCTCAAAGAGATTTATCATCAAGACCATGCAATTGGTTGGAGCTAAGAGGAGATTTATTCTGATGCCTTTTATAAAAGAAGCCTTGGTACTTGGATTAATTGGTGCATTTATAGGACTTTTAGCTTTAGGAGGTGTTTGGTATTATTTCACAAGCCAGATTGGGACACCTTTTGTTCAGGATACAAACCAATATGTTTTCTTGGTAATAATAATTTTATTAGTAGGTGTTTTTATAACCATTGCAAGTACTATCTTTGCAACCTGGAGATTTTTACGAAGCAACGTGGATGATCTATATTACTCTTAACAATGGCAAAAAAAACAAATAAATATTCTGCAGATCAAATAGGAAAACCTACTGAAACTGCTGAAAAAAATGCTTTCTATTTCGGAAACAAAAATTTTAAATTGATGTTAATCGGTTTAGGATTGATTCTTTTAGGATTTGTTCTAATGATGGGAGCAGATGCTAATACAACACCAGACGGAAAATTTGACCCGAATTACTGGAACGAAGGGATTTTCTCTTTTAGAAGAATCAGATTAGCGCCAATGTTAGTCATTGCAGGATTTGTGGTTCAGATTTTTGCAATTCTGAAGAGAAACAAAGATTAAACTTTAATAAGAAATACAATAATAACTTTGTCTTGGTGAAACTGAGACAAAGTTTTTTTTAATAAACAAACAAACTATGGATTTGATCAAGGCAATTATTATTGCAATCATAGAAGGACTTACCGAATATTTGCCAATCTCTTCAACCGCTCATATGGGGTTTGCAGCAAGCCTGATGGGATTAGAAGAAACTGAATTTCTCAAGATGTTTCAGGTTTCTATCCAGTTCGGGGCAATACTTTCTGTGGTTGTGGCTTATGGTAAAAAATTCTTTGATTTCAGCAATCTGCAGTTTTATTACAAATTAGCTTTTGCCGTTTTGCCAGCTTTGGGAATTGGTTTTTTCTTAGATGATATCATTGAATCTGTTCTCGGAAATCAAATTGCTATTTCATCTGTTTTGGTTTTAGGTGGAGTTGTTTTGTTGTTTGCAGATAATTGGTTCAAAAATCCAATTATTCACGACGAGAAAGAAATCACGATTAAAAAAGCAGTGGCAATAGGCTTTTGGCAATGTTTGGCAATGATGCCTGGAACGAGTAGGAGTGCAGCTTCTATTATTGGTGGGATGTCTCAGGGATTATCCAGAAAAGCTGCAGCGGAATTTTCATTTTTCTTGGCTGTTCCCACGATGTTGGCTGTAACGCTTTACTCGGTTTTTGTAAAAACTTGGGGCAAAGAAACTGGTAATCCTCAGAAAGGTTATGAGATGATTTTAGCTTCACAAGACCATATTTTGATTTTTGTAATCGGAAATATCGTTGCGTTTGTTGTTGCTTGGATTGCTATCAAATCCTTCATTGCCTTGTTGAATAAATATGGATTCAAACCTTGGGGTTGGTATCGTATTTTTGTTGGAATTGCACTGTTGATTTATTTTTATTTCTTTAAATAATACCCTTATGAAAAAAAACTATTTCCTTTCTTTATTCTTTTTTATCCTTTCTTTTTCTGGATCAGCTAAAGTTTATTATGTAAATGCTACTGCTTTAGGAAACAACAACGGACTTTCTTGGGTTAATGCTTTTACAGATCTTCAAAATGCATTAAGCATTTCTGTAGAAGGTGACGAAATTTGGGTAGCCAAAGGGACTTACTATGCAACTAAATCTAATAATAGAGATACGTCATTTCTTATTAGAAATGGTGTGAATCTGTATGGTGGTTTTTTTGGTAATGAGGTAAGTATCAGTGAAAGAAATATTATTAATAATGTAAGTATTTTATCTGGTGATATTGGAATTAAAAATGATAATACCGATAACACGAAAACTATTGTAAAGTTTGAAAATATTAATGATGCAGTTACTTTTGATGCGTTTAGAATTGAGCATGGTAATAATATGGCTCAAGATAATCTCAATGGAGGAACAGGGATTTCTTTTTTAAATAATAATGCTGCAATTAATTTAACTAATGTATCGGTTAATAATTGCAGAGGCTATATTAAATCTGGTGTTTATATATTCAATTCTAAGGTTACTGCTTATAATTGTACTTTTTCAATGAACTTTTCTGTTGGATTAGCGGGAGCAATGTATGCTGATAGTAATTCTGAACTTAATATTATTGATTCAAAATTTGAGCAAAATTCTGCTAATTTAGGAGCGGCTTTAGATTTTAAGGGCAAGAATTTAAAAATGGACAGATGTAGTATTTATAGAAATACTTGTTTTTCGGGAAATATAATCAATGTTGGAGATTCAGTTGAAAATTTTACATTAAGTAATTCCTTGGTCGTAGGAAATTTAGCTTTATCAGCTAGTGTATTGTCGTCTAGTAACACAAAACAAAATGCTGTAAAAATTATTAACACAACGATTGTAGATAATAATTCCTCAGGCAGTATTGCATCAACTATATTTAAAAACTCTAATGCAAATTCAATCACAATATATAATTGCATAATATCTGATAATGGTAATAATATAGAAGTTAATTCTGGGAATTTAGTTTATAACTCAATTGTGAAAAATGGTTATAGTTCAGGTATTAATATTATTGATTCTAGTCCTTTTTTCGTGAATCCAGCGGCTTCTAACCTTGCTCCATTTGATGCTTTTTTGTATAATTACTCATTGAAAAGTAATTCTCCTGCAATTAATAAAGGTAATAACACTTATGTAATTGCTTATGGTAAGGATTTTTCAGGTAACGATAGAATAATTGATAATATTGTTGATTTGGGAGCAATAGAGTTTAAGGAAATTTTAGCTAACAATGAAACTAAAGTTGAGAAAGATTTTATTTACAATAGTTCTAAAAAGTCTATTGTGTTACTTGATGAAAAACTAATCAACAAATCTTTAAATATATTTGATGTACAAGGAAGAAATATTATTGCAAATAAGCTAACAAGTAAAGTTGTGGTGCTTAATCTTAACAAAGGATTGTATTTTGCTAAGATTGAAAATAAAGTAATCAAAATAATTATTAATTAGTAAATGACAGCAGAAGAATTACAATCCGGACAGGTATTTTTATTGGACAAACCTTTGGATTGGACAAGTTTTCAGGCTGTCAATAAGTTAAAATATAAACTCAAAAATGAGTTCAAAGAATTACCAAAGAAATTCAAAATTGGTCATGCTGGAACTTTGGATCCGCGTGCGACAGGATTATTGATTGTTTGTACAGGAAAATTCACAAAGAAAATTCCAGAGATTCAGGATGCGCCAAAAGAGTATTGGACAGAAATAAAAATCGGAGTTCAAACCGAATCTTACGACACCGAGAAACCAGAGATTTTACAAACCGATTATTCTCACATTACCGAGAAAGATATTCATCAAGCTTTAGAAAAATTCATTGGAGAAATTGATCAGAAACCACCTGTTTTTTCAGCCTTAAAAGTTGATGGAAAAAGGGCTTATGATCTGGCAAGAGCTGGAGCAGAAGTAGAAATGAAGTCCAGAAAAACTACGATTCATTATCTTAATAATATAGAGATTAATCTGCCTTTTGTTTCTTTTATTGTAGGGTGTTCCAAAGGAACTTATATCAGAAGTCTGGCTCACGACATTGGACAAGAATTAAAGGTTGGCGCTTATTTGACACAGCTCAGAAGAACAAAAATTGGAAATTATTCAATAGAAAGTGCTACTTCTGATTATCTCGAAAACGATTTCCATTTTAATAATTAAAGAATTTTATTTTACATTATTAATAATGTATTTGCTATTACTGTTGAATATAATTTATTTTATATTAATTATTTTAGACTAAATATAAATCTTAAAGAGAAGTTAAAAACTAAATATTTGTTTAATTCTTTTGTTTATTCTGAAGGGAATCTCTATTTTCGCCTTCCATTTTTTAAAACAATCGTTTAATTTAAATAAATAATATGAAAAAACTTCTATTATCTTTTATTGCTACATCGGCAATTTTCTTTTCAGCTAACGCACAAACAAAAATCTCTTTTGAAACTTCAGAAGGTTATACTGCTGGTAATGTAGATGGTCAAAAAGATTGGACTGCTTCAAGTTCTTATTTTAAAGTATCAAACAATAGAGCTACAGATGGAACAAGTTCTCTATATATCGAGGATGATGCGAGTGAAGAGTGGAGTAATGCTTTCACAACAATACCAAACTATAGTAAAACGGAAGTATCTGCAGATGTTTATCTTGATGGTTTTGATTCTGATTATGCAGTAGGATTATATACTGAAGATGGAGATGTAGTTGCAGATTTTTGGTTAACATACCAAAGCTGGAATTTTGTGGTCTATGATCCGGCTCAAGAAACTTATGTGGAAACTGATTTAGAATGGGACTCTACAACTTGGTATAACTTCAAAACTGTAATTGATAAAGCAAATAACACACTTGAATATTATGTGAACGGAAATGTTATTTACTCAACAACATTGACAGCTACAAATTTTTCATTTTTAGACCTATCTATAGAAAATTATGGTTCTGGTTTTAGTGTTGATAATATCCAAGTTAAAGATGCTACGTTAGCTGTTGCTGAAGCAGGTAAAAAAGACATCTTCAGAGTTTATCCAAACCCAACTGCAGATGTTGTGAATTTTGATGTTGCTGGAAAAATTAATTCTGTTGAAGTTTATGATGCTGCTGGTAAACTAGTTAAAACGTCTAAAGATGGAGCAAAATTATTAAACGTAGCTGAACTTAGCAAAGGTAATTATGTAGTTAAAGTACAAACAGAAAATGCTTCTTATACTAAAAAAGTAATCAAAAAATAAATCATTTATTTTGATGTAATCATAGCCTCGCTTTTAAAGTGAGGCTTTTTTTATTGTGTTAAGTTTTAATAAAGCATATTTTTGCACATAGATTTAGAAGAGTTGGAAAAAATTAGAATCAATAAATATTTGTCAGAAGTTGGATTTTGTTCCAGAAGAGCAGCTGATAAACTTTTGGAAGAAGGCAGAATTACAATCAATGGTATAGTTCCGGAATTAGGGACTAAAGTTTCTGATGAAGACGAAATTTTTGTCGATGGAAAAACCATCAAAAAAGTAGAAGAGGAGTTTGTTTATATCGCTTTCAATAAGCCTGTTGGAATCGTTTGTACAACAGATACGAAGCGTGAAAAAAATAATATTATTGATTACATCAACCATCCAAAACGTATTTTCCCAATCGGAAGATTGGATAAACCTAGCGAAGGTCTAATTTTATTAACTTCTGATGGCGATATCGTCAACAAAATTCTTAGGGCTAGAAACAATCACGAAAAAGAATATTACGTAAGAGTCAATAAACCAATCACGGAAAAGTTCCTTGAAAAAATGAGAAACGGCGTTCCGATTCTTGATACAGTAACTAAGAAGTGTGAAGTCGAAAAAATTGACACAATGAACTTCCGAATTGTTCTAACGCAAGGTCTCAACCGACAAATCCGAAGAATGTGCGAACATCTGGATTATGAAGTAAAGAAACTCAAGAGAATCCGAATAATGAATATCAAACTTGATCTTCCCGTCGGAAAATGGCGCGATTTGACAGCAGAAGAAATGAAAGAATTGAATGGATTATTAGAAGATTCCAGCAAAACGTTTGAGTGATTTTTTTAAATCTGCTTAATTTCTAAAATCTGCGAGGTTTTTTATACATAATTTTCAACTATCAACTATTATTTATTATTGATAATATAAAGTCTCATTTTTTCCTCGTATTCTGGCTTCAATTTCAAATATTTCCAAATCTTTTTATCATCAGGATAAGAAATTCTGTAAAATATTATTCTGTCGGCAGAATATCGGAAATAGGGATGTTTTTTCAGCCAATCTTCAGGTGCTTCGGCTAAAGAATATTTCGGAACATCTGAGTTGTCAAGCTTTGCAACATAGATTAATTTTTCGCCCAAAGCTCGGTCGATTTCATATGTTTCTAGCAGTTGGTTTTTATTGATAAAACCACCAAGTTTCTTTCTGAAAGCTAAAATTCCTGCCGCATCTTTTTCAGTAAATCCAAATTCCTGAAGTTGTTTGAAAGTGATTTGATTGAGATTGATTTTTGAAAAATCAGTTTTTTCTGCAACTGTAATTTTTTCATCAGTTTGTTTAGGTTTATCAACAGCAGAAAGCTTAATCCAAGGTTTCATTTCTTCAAATTTCTCTGTTGAAATCATATAACATTTTTGAATATCTTCCAAAGATTTGAAAGAACCTTTCAGAATCTTATCCCGGTATTTCAAAATTGAAATAGCCTGTTTTTCAGAAAACCCCAAAGCTTGCCACTGTTCTTGATTCAATTCATTGGGGTCAAAGTAGTGACTGATTTTCACCACTTCTTTTTCTTTCTTTTTCTCAAATTTGTCAGCCAGATTTTCCGGTGTTTTGTTAGGTAAAATCAAGAAAGGTGACATTTGATAAAATTGCTCATCATTAATCATAAAACATTCTTTCAGCTTTTCTTTGCTGATGAAGCTTCCACCGAGATAATTTTTATATTTTAGAATAGCAGCCGATTGTTTCTCAGAAAAACCAAGGTTTTCCCAATCTTTTTGAGAATATAAGTCAGGATTGAATTTCCCTTTGATATTCAGCTTTTTCTTTTCATAAGGTTTATAAGTGGATGGATTATTTTTAAAATCATAATTATTTTCAGGAAGAAGAATGTAATTTTTCAGCTGTTCATATTTTTCAGGAGTTAGGGCGTAACACTTTTTGAATTGCTCCTTAGATTTGAAATTCCCACCCACAACTTCTTTGTATTTCAAAATCGTTTTGATCTGCTTTTCATTGAAACCAAGATTCTTCCATTGACTTTCGTCCAAATCATTTGGATTAAATTCAGTCAGAATAATTTCTTCAACTTTCGGTGAAATAAAAGTGATTTGAGGTTTTTTGTAATGTTGATTTTTCTTATAAATCGAAAAAGCAATCTGTGAAAAAATAATGAGAATCCCGAAAATTGCAAGGCTGAAAATCTGCCTTTTCCGGATTTGGAAAGGTAATTTTGGATTCATCTTTTGTGTTTTAACCAAAGTTAAATAAAAAATGAATCGAAAAATTAATAGTTGGAAAAAATAATTTTATTTAATCGTTCAAAGAGTTTTTTAACTTCAAAAGTTCCGCTTTGATAAATTCCAATCTATCAATAATAGTAATGGTTTCGGAGATTTTTGTATTGGTTGTTAATGCAACTCTTGCGCCGTCCAGCGTGTAGCCTTTTTCTTTTACGAGATGATAAATAATCTTAAGATTCTCAATGTCAGAAGGGGTAAAATAACGGTTTCCTTTCTTGTTTTTCTTAGGTTTGATGATTGGGAATTCCTGTTCCCAATAACGAATCAGGGAAGTATTAACATCAAAAGCTTTGGCAACTTCGCCAATAGAGTAATAGAGTTTGTCCGGAAGATTGAGTTTCATTGATAAAAATCGAATTCTCAAAGATAATTATTTTTAATTCTTTTAAGCAAATTGTAACTTGCGACTTTATTATTTATACTATGAAAATTTTTTGGAAGTTTCGTTATGTCGCGATTTTGTTGATGCTGGTGAATTGCAAAGTTCAAAATGCCAATGAAAAATTGTTTGACGTTCCGCCGACATTGCTTTCAAGTCAATTTACTTTTACGGAAGGACCGGCTTCCGATAAAGAAGGGAATGTCTACTTTACAGATCAGCCCAATGATAAGATCTATTTTTGGAACTGGAAAACCAATCAGTTGGGATTGTTTCTTGCTAAAACAGGTCGAGCGAACGGAACTTATTTTGATAAAGATGATAATCTCATTACTTGTTCAGATGACAACGGTGAGATCTGGAAAATCAATAAAAATAAGGATATTCAGGTTTTATCAAAAGGTTTTGAAGGTAAAAGACTGAACGGACCAAATGATCTTTGGATTGATAAATTTGGAGGAATTTATTTTACAGATCCATTGTACAAAAGAGATTATTGGAAAAACTTCAAAGAGGAGATTCCTGAGAAAAACCTGTATTACAGAAATCAAAACGGAACGATTACAAAACTGGAAACCTTCGTTCAGCCTAATGGAATTATCGGTTCTGAAAAACTTAAGAAACTTTATGTTTCTGATATCAATGCCGGGAAAACTTATGTTTACGATATCCTTGGTAAAGGAAAATTATCTGAAAAGAAATTGTTCTGCGAAATGGGTTCGGACGGAATGACTTTGGACAACCAGGGAAATCTCTATCTCACAGGAAATGGTGTAACGATTTTCAATAATAAAGGCGAAAAATTAACCTATATTCCGATTGATGAAGAATGGACTTCTAATGTGACTTTTGGCGGAAAAAATAACTCTACTTTGTTCATCACAGCGTCGCATTCTGTTTATGTTTTGCCGATGAATGTCTCCGGAATCAAATAAAAAAATCGCTTATTAATAAGCGATTTCTATTTTTATCTTTTTGCCTTTCAGTTTTTCGGTGGCTAATTGTTTGAGCAATTCGATGGTTTTTTTTCGGTTGACAGCGACGTAAGAAGTCGTGTCTTTTACTTCAATCAATCCAATGTCATCTTTTCCAAGACCACCTTTTTTGATTAGATATCCAACAATATCAACTTTGTTGACTTTGTCTTTTTTTCCGGCGCTGATGTAAATCGTTTGATTTGGTGTTCTTTCCGGAACACGGTTACTTTCCGAAACATTTTCTTCCGGCGTATTGCTTTTGATGAATGGGAAATTCTCGTCCTCGGTCATTATAAGATAAGCAAAACCTTTCGCGTTCATTCTCGCCGTTCGTCCGTTTCTGTGGATGAAAGCATCTTCTTTCGGAGGTAATTGATAATGCACAATCGATTCTACTTCAGGAATGTCCAAACCTCTGGAAGCTAAATCTGTTGTGATTAATATTCTCGCAGAATCATTTCTGAATTTGAGCAAAGCACGTTCGCGCTCGTCCTGTTCCATTCCGCCGTGGAAAGTTTCTCTTTGGATTCCTTTTTCCCTCAGAAGTTCAGAAATTCTGTCCACTGCATCTCTGTGATTACAGAAAATCAATGTTCTTTTGTTGCCAATTTTACAGATCAATTGGAACAAAGTATTCAGTTTTTCCTCTGGCGTTGTCATTACCTTTTTCAGCTGAATGTTCGGTTTTGACTCGTTTTCTTTGAGGAAATTAATTTTCTTTTCGTTATTGAGTTCTACAAACTTCGGAATGTTGTCCATCACCGTTGCAGAAGTCAAGATTCTTTGAGAAAGGCTTGTCAAAGAACCAATAATATATTCCATATCTTCTTGGAAGCCCAATTCCAAAGCTTTGTCAAACTCATCCAAAACCAAAGTCTTGATGGTTTTCGGATTGAAATTTTCATTTTTCAAGTGATAAGCAATTCTTCCCGGTGTTCCGATTAAAACTGCAGGTGCTTCAATCAAATTATTGACCTCGATTTTTTTATCGTGTCCGCCGTAAGCAATAGAAACTTTGAAATCTGTTCCCATCGATTTAAAAACCTGTTCGATTTGTAAAGCTAATTCTCTTGCCGGAACTAGAATCAAAGTTTGAATTCCTTTGACGTCAGATTTCAAATTTCTAAGAACAGGAAATAAAAATCCTAATGTTTTTCCTGAACCGGTTGGTGACAATAAAACCACGTCGGTTTCATTCTCGGATGCTTTGTATATAGATTTCTGCATTTGATTTATATCCTGAATCTGCAGTTTTTCGAAGATTGGTTGTAATTCCATTTTGCAAAGGTAATTCTTTTTGGTTCGAGGTTCAAGATCTTAGGTTTAAGGTTTAAATTTAGAATCCAAATTTGTTTAATTACCAATCTTCATTCATAGGTACTTAATCCATAGCCCCGATTGCAACGGCATCCTTTTTTTTCGATGGAAAAGGCTTTGGCAAAAAAAGATATAGTGGAAAGCGGGAAATAGCTCCTAAATAAAGTGTTGTTTTTATTTTGAATATCAATTAGTTATAGAGAAAATGAATTTGTTGAAAATTGTTGTTGGTTTCAAAAATTTTGCTTAATTTTGCACCGCTTTTGTGAACGCACTTTGGGCGAAGTAAAACATTAACAATTAACATCTTCCGTATTTTTCAGGAGTCACAGCAAAGCCAAAGTCTGAGTAAATAGGAATACAAATTTTATTAGAAAATGTCAAAAGAGACAAATTCAGCAGAGGTTCTTTTGAACCAAAACGTAGCACCAGAACAATTTGATTGGGATTCTTTCGAGTCAGGTCTTAACGCAGAAGACAGAAGCGAGAAGAAAGAATTGGAAGAAATCTATAATGGTTCTCTTAACGATCTTACAGATAACGACGTCATTGTTGGTAAAGTTGTAAGATTGACTGATAAAGAAGCTATCGTAGATATCAACTTCAAATCTGAAGGTGTTATTTCTCTTAACGAATTCCGTTACAACCAAGGTCTTAAAGTAGGCGATGAAGTTGAAGTAATGGTGGACAGAAGAGAAGACAAAACCGGACAATTACAATTATCTCACAGAAAAGCTAGAACGCTTAAAGCTTGGGATAGAGTAAACGAACTTCACGAAACTGGAGAAATCGTAAACGGTTTTGTAAAATCTAGAACTAAAGGAGGTATGATCGTTGATGTTCATGGAATTGAGGCATTCTTGCCAGGTTCTCAAATCGACGTGAAGCCAATCAAAGATTACGATCAGTTTGTAGGTAAAACTATGGAGTTCAAAGTTGTGAAAATCAACCCAGAGTTCAAAAACGTAGTTGTATCTCACAAAGCGCTTATCGAAGCAGATATCGAAGGTCAGAAAAAAGAAATCATCGCTCAATTGGAGAAAGGACAAGTTCTTGAAGGTACTGTTAAGAACATCACTTCTTACGGTGTATTCGTAGATCTTGGAGGTGTTGATGGATTGATCCACATTACAGATCTTTCTTGGTCTAGAGTGAACCACCCATCTGAAATCCTAGAAGACGGACAAACTGTAAAAGTTGTTATCCTTGATTTTGATGATGAGAAAACAAGAATCCAATTGGGTATGAAGCAATTAGAGGCTCATCCTTGGGATGCTCTTTCTGCTGACTTGAAAGTTGGAGATAAAGTAAAAGGAAAAGTAGTAGTTCTTGCTGACTATGGTGCATTTGTAGAAATCGCTCCAGGTGTAGAAGGATTGATCCACGTTTCTGAAATGTCTTGGTCTACTCACTTGAGAAGTGCTGGAGATTTCGTAAAAGTTGGTGATGAAGTAGAAGCAGAAGTTCTTACTTTGGATAGAGAAGACAGAAAAATCTCTCTAGGTATCAAGCAATTGAACAAAGATCCTTGGGAAAATATCGAAGCTAAGTATCCAGTAGGTTCTCAACACGTTGGAACTGTAAGAAACTTCACAAACTTCGGAGTTTTCGTAGAATTGGAAGAAGGAATCGATGGATTGATCTATATCTCAGATCTTTCTTGGACTAAGAAAATCAAGCACCCATCTGAGTTCTGTGCAGTTGGAGATAAATTAGATGTTGTAGTATTAGAATTGGATACTCAAGCAAGAAGATTGTCTCTAGGTCACAAACAATTGACTGAGAATCCTTGGGATAAATTCGAAACTAAATATGCTGAAGGAACTGTACACGCTGGTAAAGCTGTAGAAGTGCACGATAAAGGTGCTTCTGTACAATTCGAAGATGCTGAGGTTGAAGCGTTCTGCCCATCAAGATTATTAGAGAAGGAAGACGGATCTAAAATCAAAAAAGGAGAAGAAGCTCAATTCAAAGTAATCGAGTTCAACAAAGAATTCAAGAGAGTAGTAGTTTCTCACACAGGAATCTTCAGAGATGAGGAGAAAAAGAATGTAAGAGAATCTTCTAACAGATCAAGCAATGTTGCTTCTTCTTCAAATAACGAAGAAAGATCTACTCTTGGAGATATCGATGCATTAGCAGAATTGAAAAGAAAAATGGAAGAAGGTAAATAATCGCCTTAAATCATTTTAAAATAATGAAGCCACCTTTTTTAGGTGGCTTTTTTAGCCAAAAAAACAATTTAGTATTTAAAAATTAACCTATGAAAAAAATTCTATTATCTTTAGGCTTCATCACAGCCGCTTTTTCATCAGCTCAAATCAATTTGAATGAAGGTTTTGAAGCCGGATCTACGCCAGCTGGTTTTACAAATGTTAGCTTTTTCCCAAGCAAGGTTCTTACGCCTTGTACTGGAAGCTATGGTTTGACAAGAAACTTCTGGAGCGGCGGAATTGCGGGATCAACAACCTATTCTTCTACATTATCTAACGGTGGTAAAATTGATATTTCCTTCGCTTATAAAACTCACATCTATTCTGGAGGATCTGTGAATGGAACGTTGAAGGCAGAATATTCTACTGATGGTGGTCAAAATTATACCGCTTTAGGAACTATTACTCTCAATTCAGTAATTACTTGTACTACTTGGTCTGGATCTATTCCTCAAAGTTCGGTTCCGACAGGAGCAGATTTCAAATTCAGAGTTTCCGGACAATGGACATCAGGTGAGTATGATGTTATTTTAGATGACTTCAAATTAACGCAATCACCATTCTTGGCAACTTCTGATATTGCTAAAAAAGAAACTGCAGTTTATCCAAATCCTTTCAAAGATGTAATTTATTTGGATAATGCTGAGGCAGTAAAATCTGTATCAATTGCTGATATTTCTGGAAAGACTGTAAAAAATATCAACAATATATCTAAAAATTTATATTTAAGTGATTTGAAAACGGGCGTTTATATAATTACTATTAATTATAAAGACGGTAAATCAAATACTAATAAAATAGTTAAGAATTAATTTTAAAAAAACATCTTTATAATTTATAAAGATGTTTTTTTTGATTTATTTGGTTATTTTTAATAAATTCGATTGATTTTTTAATTAAATACGAAATTTATTATGAAGAAGAGAAAACTACCCCTTATTATTGCGGTAATTTCATTATTTACAGTGAATTCTGTTTATGGACAGAATTATAATACTGTAGTAGAAAATTATCTAAAAACATCAACTTTCGTTGGCAAAAATGTAATTAATAAAGATTTTGTAATCGCATCTGAAGATATATCAAAATCATTGAATGCTACTGTTGTTAAAATACAGCAGACTTATAATGGAATTCCTGTTTTTGGAAATTCTTCTACATTGTTAATAAGAGATAATAGTGTATTGAACTATACTGGTGATTTTAGTGTAAATGCAGCTAAAACTTCAGGAACTTCTCAAGCTCAAGATGCGTCGAGCATTCTTGTGAAGGTTGTTGATAATATGAAGTTACCAAATAGCAAGGATTATAAAATTTCCTTAGCTAAAGGTGATATTAAAACACCTACTTTAGTCTATTATGATAATGGATCAGAATTGATTCTCTCTTATGAAGTAGAATTTTACGAGAATAAATCTAGTAATCTTTGGCATGTAATTGCAGATGCTAAGACAGGGGAAATTTACGATCAAAATAATCTGACTCTTTCTTGTAATTTTGCTGACAAAGCTTTTGAGAGAGAGCATAATCATAACGGTGAGGTAGTAAATCACACAGTTGCTTATCCACAAAATAATACGAATAAAGGTATTTCTGTATTGGCCAATAACGCTTCATATAGAGTTTTTCCTTTTCCAGTAGAAGCCCCAACTTTTGGTGATAGAGAATTATTGACGAATCCTTGGGATAATACAGCATCGTCTCTTGGATGGCAAAATGATAATGCTACTGAATATAATATTACTAGAGGAAATAATGTACATACCTATCTTGATGAAGGTAGTACAAATGCTATCGGCGCATCTGCGGATGGAGGCACTTCGCATATTTTTGATTTTCCTTTCGATCCTGCTAATGGTTTAGACAGTTATAAAAATGCATCCATCACTAATTTATTTTATGTTAATAATAGGGTTCATGATGTATTGTATAAGTTTGGTTTTACTGAAACTTCAAAAAACTTTCAAGCTTACAATTTTGGAAAAGGTGGTATACAAAATGATTATGTATTAGCAGAAGCAAGAGATGGAGCTGGAGTGGCTGATCTTTCTTTAGGTTACTATGATAATGCTAATTTCTCAACTCCATCTGACGGAAGTAAACCTAGAATGCAGATGTATATTTGGTTAGGGTCTCAACCATATTTTTCATTCAACGGACCCTCTAGTGTTGCAGGTACTAATATTCCTTCAGTTGGGTTAGGTTATTTTGGAACACCTCTTTGGAAACAATCTGTGACAGGTGATGTTGCTATTTCGCCAGTCTTAGATGCTTGTACAGCACTTCCAGCGGGATCTCTTACAGGCAAAATAGGTATTGCACAAAGAGGAACTTGTAATTTTATAGCAAAAGTTAAAAATATTGAAGATGCTGGTGCAATAGGTGCTATTATTTATAATTCAGCAGACGCAGCAACCAATCCGGGGGAAGCTATTAGTAATATGTCGGGAGATGGAGTAACTCCTATTAATATTCCTTCAGTTTTTCTTCCTCAATCTAGAGGAGAGGCTATCAATTCATTAATTAACGGAGGACAAAATGTAAATGTAACACTTAAAGTTCCTGTGAAAGATGGCAGCTTAGATAATGGCATTATAAGTCACGAGTATGGACATGGATTGTCTAATAGATTGACGGGGACTAATGTAAGCTGTTTAAGTTCCACTTTAGATAAAGAACAAATGGGAGAAGGTTGGTCAGATTTCTTAGCTTTAATGTTAACTATGAAAGCTACTGATAATGCCTCTGTTGCTAGAGGTATTGGTACATACGCAACTAATGAGCCTATTACAGGAGGAGGTATTCGTCCGGCTAAATATTCTCCAGATTTGTCTATTAATAACTATACCTATGGGAAAACCAATGGAATGGAGTATACAAACGCAAATGGTGCTTTAGTTCCAAATGTACACTCTATTGGTTTTGTTTGGGCAACAATTCTTTGGGATCTTCATTGGAAATATGTTGAAAAATATGGATTTAATAATGATATAACTGCTGACCCTAACTCTGGATCTGCAAGAGTTTTCCAAACTGTTGTTGATGGACTTAAGTTACAAGGTTGTTATCCTACTTTCATAATGGGTAGAGATGCTATAATTGCGGCAGATCAAGCTTCAAACAACGGAGATAACAAATGTCTTATCTGGAATACTTTTGCGAAAAGAGGTGTTGGTGTCAACGCAAGTGCAGGATCTAAAACAAATATTAATGACCAAGTAGAGGACTTTACAGTTCCGGCTGACTGTGCATTAGCAACCAATGAAGTTACAGCAGTAAAAGGATTTAGCATTTATCCAAACCCAGCGAAAAATGAATTTTACTTAAACTTTAAAAATAATATTTTAGGAAAAGTTAACGTTGAAATTTATGATGCATCTGGAAAAGTGGTTGCTACACAACAGATAGATCCTTCTGCAAAAGAAGCTATCAACACTCAAAAGTTACCAAATGGAGTATATGTTGTAAAAGCATCAGGTATTGGTGTTAATTATAGCTCTAAAATGATTGTGAATAAATAAAATTTTCAATCTTTAAATAATAAGCTAATTGCAGCTTTAAATGGTCGGAATTTATTCCGACCATTTTTATAAAGATGAATCAAATTTTCTATTTCAGGAATCTAATTTATAATCTTTGAAAAATTTTATTTAACAACTTATAAATCGTAAATTCGCCGGCTCTCTAAAAAACTATGGAAAAGAAAAATATTTTAAAAGGCGTTTTATTTGTTGGTATTGGCGCAAGTATCTATGGGATGCTGGCTACATTTGTGAAAATGTCGTATAACGATGGTTTTACAACTTCAGAAGTAACAACGGCACAATTTATACTTGGAATTATCGGATTGCTGATTCTGAATATCATTCAAACCAAAACCTCTAAAAAACCATTATCTGCACCCAGCCGAAAAGAAATCAGAATGTTGATGTTAGCCGGAACATCACTTGGCTGTACAAGCTTGTTCTACTATATTGCCGTTCAATACATTAATGTTTCGATTGCGATTGTATTGTTGATGCAGTCGGTATGGTTCAGTGTAGTAGTGGAAAGTTTCATTACCAAAAAGTTTCCGAATGCCAGAAAAATCATTGCTACAATCATAGTTTTGTTAGGAACAGTTTTAGCAACCAATTTGATTAATCTGAATGTCAAAATCGATTGGCATGGTATCTTCTGGGGATTACTAGCTGCAGCATCTTTTACAATGACGATGTTTACCTCAAATACTTTAGCAACGCATTTGCCGGTTCTTAGAAAAAGTTTTACAATGCTTTGTGGCGGCTCTATTATTGTCCTGTTATTTCTGTTCTTTGCTCAGATAGGACCAATGTATTTTGATGGACTTAAGTCTTTCTACCTCAATTTTACAGAGAATACACAACACATCAGACCCTTTGATTATTCCATTTTTTGGACTTACGGATTTGTATTGGCATTATTCGGAACCATCATTCCTCCGATTTTGTTCAATCTTGGATTCCCGAATGCAGGTTTAGGATTAGGAAGTATCATCTCATCATTAGAACTTCCTGTTTCTGTGACAATGGCGTTTATGTTACTGAATGAAGAAGTTATTTTAATCCAATGGTTGGGAATAGCTTTGATACTTTTTGCAATTGTTCTGATGAATTTACCTTCCAAAAATCAAAACAAAGAAGCAATATCTTACCACTAAATAAAAAAAGCCGTCTCAATAGAAACGGCTTTTTTATTTTTATTCTGCAGCTTGCTGAGCATCATTTTTCAGTTCATCAGCCTTACTTTTTAACTGGTCTACAGTTTGTCCAGCTTTATCTTTCAGATCATTCCCGAATTTCGTCAGGTTGTCTTTTGCAGTGTTGATCGTATCTTTCACCTTTTGCTGATCTTCCGGAGAAGCTTTTTTGTATTTCCACCAAGCCAAAGCTCCCAATCCTAACAATGCCAAAAGACCATTTGTCTTATTTCCCATGATATAATTTTTTGATTAATATTTGATTCTTAAAGTTACAAGAAAAATGTATGCCATCTCTCGATTTTAAAGAAAAAATTTAGGGCGTGTCCTTTCCAACACATTGGCAGGGGCTGGGACCGCGCTGTCCACTATTATCTTTTTTGCCTTTCCCATAAGCCCAATCAAAAAAAGGATAGCCGTTACCATCGCTCACGCGCTGCGCAAGCTAGAACCAGTCAGCAATTAATCCAATTTTGTCAACAGTTCAGCCAATTGTCTCGTCAATTCTTTTCTACTGAATTCATTGATATTAGCAGAATTCTGAATAGATTTTCCATTTTTCCAATCCTCATAAAGCGAATAAATAAAATCCTGGATTTCCATATTCTCAGAATAATCAAAGTGCTTTCCAGCATTGGTTTTATCGAGAATCGTTTCCACATCTGCATCTTTTGGACCAAACGAAATAATCTTTTTTCCGGTCGCCAGATATTCAAACAACTTTCCTGGAATAATTCCTTTAGAGCTTTCATTCGGAAAATTGGTAATCAATAACAAATCGGATTTTTCCATTTCTTTAACAGAATCATTGTGAGCCAGATAACCAAGATTCCTAATATTATCTCTCAAAACCGAATTCTCAATATCATTAAGAATTTTATCATCAACTCTTCCAACGAACTTCAATTCAAAATCCTTCGCAAAATCCTGATGTTTCTTACATAGTTCAGCCAGAGCGTTCCAAAGATTTTCCGGATTTCTCAATTGCTCCAAAACCCCGACATAACTCAACGTGAATCTAGGTTTGGGTGTTTTAGAGTTTGAGTGTTTCGGAGCTTCAAAAACTTCACCTTTATCAATCTCCAACGCTCCAACTCCCAAACTCTCCGACTTATCAAATCCATTCGTCACACAAAAAGCTTTTGCTCCATTTTTTCTGAAATTCTCAGCATCGGTATAACTTGTCGCCAGCGTTAAATCAGAATTTTCAAAAACAGATTTTTCAAGTTGTCTGTGTTTTTTATCAGAAGCTGAGGTTAATTTCAAATGTTTATAATAAGAAATCTCTGTCCAAGGATCACGGAAGTCGGCGATCCATTTCAGATTAGGCAATTCTTTTTTCAAACCCAATCCAATCAGATGAAGACTGTGTGGTGGACCAGTTGTAACGATTGTTTCAATATGATTTTCTACCAGATATTGTCTTAAGAATTCGATTGAAGGTTTCACCCAAAATTTCCTCGCATCTGGAATGAAAAAATTTCCTCTTATAAAAATGGAAAGCTTAGAGATAAAAGACTGATTTTTCCCAACATCAAATTGCCCACCTTTGAACTTCTTATTACTCTTACTGAATTTTTCTGCAATCTGATATGGCTCCCAAATATTGGTTTTTACAATCTTCAGATTTTCTGGCACTTCTTTTACCAGAGTATCATCTACCAAAGGATAACTTGGGTTTTCCGGAGTGTAAATAATTGGCTCAAAACCAAATTCGGGAAGATATTTGGCGAATTTCAGCCAACGCTGTACACCAGGTCCGCCAGCAGGTGGCCAGTAATAGGTAACAATTAATACTTTTTTCAATTTTTCCATTTTCAATTTTCAGAATGCCTGAAACTGTCCTGTAAATTTATTTGTTTTTGAACCGATTTCAAAATGATTTATAAAATATATATTGTTATAAAACCGTTGAAATATTGATCAACAGTAATTTATATCTATGGTATTATCTTTGCTCCGATTGATTTCTGTTAAAAAAGTAAATATGAAAAGATTAATTTTAATTCTGATGTTAATGGCAACAGGCTTAACATCTGGACTTTTTCAGGCGCAGATTAATGTCAATATTAATATCAACAGTCAGCCAAAATGGGGACCTTCCGGCTACGATTATGTGGAATCCTATTATCTGCCAGAGTATGACCTTTATTATAATGTTCCTAAGCGCGGCTATTATTACTCTTCTGGAAGCAGATGGGTTTTCTCGCCTGTTTTACCTGTGAGATACCGCCACATCGATTTATACAGAACGCACAAAGTTGTATTAGTCGATCGTTATCCTTACAAAAGACATAAAGTTCATTATAATCAGTATGCCAGTTACAGAGTCAATCACGCTCCACCAGTGCTTGTAAGGCATTACAATGATAATAATTATCATAAGAAAAATTTTAAGAACCATTACAAATCGCCAAAATATAAGTACGCCAAAGTTGGTCATCAAGGCAATTTCAATCGTGGGAAAAATAAACACTTTAAAATGGGAAATCATCCAAAACCAAATAAACATCACAAAGGCGGCCCGAAAGGACATAGATAATATAAGCAAACCTCAATTAAAAAATTGAGGTTTTTTTGTTCGAAATTTTCTATTTAAATTTTTAAGAATTTTCCTGCTGAGAATTTCTGCTTCAGCATTACATTCTGTAAATTTATCTGTTTTTAAAATGAGTTAAAATGATATATGAATCGGGGAAAAGTTTTTCTTCCAAAGACTACAAACAAGAGCAGATTGAGCAAGGCGATTACGAAGAATGTGATTTCACAGGAATCGATTTTTCAAACTATGATTTATCTGAGTTCAAATTTTCTAATTGCGATTTTGAAGATTGTGATTTGAGCAATGTGAAGATTCGTCAGACTGCTTTTAGAGATGTCATTTTTAAGAACTGTAAAATGATGGGACTTAATTTTGAAGATGCTCATTCCTTCAATATATCTTTTAGGTTTGAAGATTGTGTTCTGGATCATTCCTCCTTTTATCAGTTAGATATTCGGAAAACGATTTTTAGAAATTGTAGTTTAAAAGAAGTGGATTTTACGGAAACAAATCTTTCCAATGCGTTTTTCGATAACTCTAATTTATCCAATGCTGTTTTTGACCGAACAATTTTAGATAATGCAAATCTCAAGAATGCCATAAATTATTCTATTGATCCCAATAAAAATCAACTCAAAAAAACCAAATTCGCAAAAAACAATCTCGCTGGATTATTAGACCAACTTCAGATAATTATAGAGTAAATTTACACTTTAAAATTTCCTCTTCTCTGGAGGGTGCGAAAATTCAAAGAATTTTTGACTGGTGGTTAATAACATCAAATTAAATATCAATATGAAAATAATATTATACGCAAGTTTCCTTTTATCTGTCACGGTTTCCGCACAATATAAAGACTTTAATCTTATCAAAGAAGTTAAAGTTAAAAACAAAGGCGTAGTTGTCTCAGCACATCCACTCGCAAGTGAGGCTGGATCAAAGATTATGAAAGAAGGTGGAAATGCCTTTGATGCTGCTATTACTACACAATTGGCTTTGGCAGTTGTTTATCCTCAGGCTGGTAATATCGGTGGAGGCGGATTTATGGTCGCAGTAACTTCCGATGGGAAAAAGTTAGCTTTAGATTACCGTGAAACAGCACCGTCTAAAGCTAGTTTTGATATGTACTGGGATAAAAAAGGAAATGCTAATACAGATTTGTCTCAATATGGCAGATTGGCGGTTGGTGTGCCTGGAAGCATCTCTGGGATGTTTGAAACTTTGAAATATGCCAAGCTTCCATTTTCAAAACTGATAGAACCTGCTATAGATCTAGCACAAAAAGGTTTTACGATTACCGAGCAGGAAGCAGATCTTCTTAACCGTCATCAGGATGATTTTAAAAAGCACAACAAAAACAAAATCGTTTTCATTAATGATAAAGGTTGGAAAGCAGGAGATTTGTTGATTCAACCGGAGTTGGCGGAAACTTTAAAAAGAATCCAAAAATCTGGAGAAAAAGAATTCTATGAAGGAAAAACAGCTGAATTGATTTTAGCTGAAATGAAATTCGGAAATGGAATTATTCAGGCAAAAGACCTTAAAAGTTATAAAACAAAAGAAAGAAAAGCGCTGTCGTTTGATTATAAAGGAAACGAAATCATATCGATGCCAATGCCTTCCAGCGGTGGAACTTTGCTGGCTCAGATGTTGAAAATGGCTTCTTATGAAGACCTTTCCAAATACCAGCAGAATTCGGCTGAAGCTGTTCAGATTATGGTGGAAGCGGAGCGAAGAGCTTATGCTGACAGGGCAGAATATATGGGTGACCCAGATTTTACAGCAGACAAAACCCAAATGCTTATCTCAGATGAGTATCTAAAAAACAGATGGAAATCTTTTAATCCTAATCAGGCTACATTAAGCAAAGATGTAGGAACCATTATCAATCAGCCAAAAGAAAGTACGCAGACCACGCATATCTCTATTTTGGATAAGTTTGGAAATGCTGTTTCTATTACCACAACACTCAACGGTTATTACGGCAGTAAAACGGTTGTTTCAGGAGCAGGATTTTTCCTGAATAACGAAATGGACGATTTCTCTATAAAACCAGGCGTTCCGAATATGTTTGGTGCAGTTGGAGGAGAAGCCAATAAGATAGAACCAGGAAAAAGAATGTTGTCATCTATGACACCTACGATAGTTCTAAAAGATGGAAAAGTGAAAATGGTTGTAGGAACGCCTGGTGGAACAACAATTCCTACATCGGTTTTTCAAGCAATTGTTGGTGTGATTGATTTTAAACAAAATGCTAATTTCTCTATTAATACGCCAAAGTTTCATCACCAATGGTTGCCGGAAGTCGTAAAAGTAGAATATAATTTCCCAGAAACTACAATCAAAACGCTTGAGAAAAAGAATTATAAATTCGAAAAAATCAAGCAGATAGGAAAGACAGAAATAATCCTCGTTGATGATAATCTGAACATACACGCTGTTGCAGATGGGAGAGGAGATGATTCTGTAGGAGTGGAATAAAAGTATTGTAAATGTTATAGAAAATTGAATATAAGAATTGTTATAAATTTGCCTCTGATAAAAAACTAAGAATCAATGAATTTCGGACAACAAATGTTATTTTTCTTTAGTGCAATAGGAGCCTTTAACGGGCTTCTGTTGGGCGTTTATCTGTTGTTCTTTAAAAAAAAGAAATCTCTTCCCGATTTTTTCTTAGGATTAATTCTATTGACATTAAGTATCAGGGTAGGAATCACTGTCTGTATTTATTTCTATCCGGATTGGCCAAGAATAATTCCTAATTTGGGATTGTCGGCACTGTTTTTTACAGGACCGGCATTGTACTATTATATCCGTTCATCTTTTTTGAAGGAGCAATTTGATGTTAAAAGTGCTGTAAAATCCTTTGGTGTTTTGATATTGATTCTGTGCGGAGTCGGGATTCTGCATTTCATTTTTCCAAATGTTTGGAATAGGTATTTTGCAACATTTATTTATGGAATATGGACCATTTTCATTTTTCTATCCATTTACGATTATTACATACTTTCAGAAAAATACGCTAAGTCGAATCAATTTATCCTTCCGGTTTTGGTTAGCAATGCAATTATATTTCTTTCTTATCAGTTGCTTTCGACAGGTTGGATTCAGGTTTATTGTGCTGGTGGAAGCCTTGTGTTCTCATTTGTTTTGTATGCCAATTTTCTGGTTTTGTTTAATAAGAAATACCAGGCAAAAGTCGCAAAAGAAGAAACTAAATATTCCAATAAAAAAATATCCGATCTGCAGGCAGATAATTTTGTTTCAAAATTAGAAAAGCTGATGAATGCCGAAGAATTGTATAAAAATCCAAATTTGAAATTGATTGACCTTGCATTGAAAATGAATATGTCAGCTCATCAACTTTCTCAATTGTTGAATGATAATTTGGGAAAAAGTTTTTCTACATATATCAATGAATACAGAATTAATGAAGCCTGTGAAAAAATTGAAAATGGCTCTTATCTGAAAATTGAGGAGATAGGATACGAGGTTGGGTTCAACTCAAAATCTACATTTTTCTCCACTTTTAGGAAAATCAAGAACACCACGCCACTTTTGTACAAACAATCTCAAACGGTTTCTGAACCTAGGTTTCAGAGTTCAAATTTATAATTCTGTACTTCGGAATTTAAACTTCAAAACCTGATTTTTGTAAGTATCAGATACTTTTGGTCTCATAAAATTTAAATTTATGAAAACCAGATTAGAGATTTTTATTCTGTTATTATTCTCATTTTTTGCCAAATCACAGGAAACTGTAAAAAAGGATTCTTTAAAGAAAGACAATCAAAAGGACTCGCTTACAAGTATATCGGAGGTCGTAATCCAATCTTCCCGACGTATAAAACTGAATGACGGAAACATTGTAATGAATATTTCAGGGAATAAAGACTTCAAAACATCAATGAATATGCTGGACGTTTTAAGAAAAAGTCCCGGCGTAACTGTCGATCAGGAAGACGGCATCTTTCTTGGTGGAAGAGTGAGTCCTTCCATTTTTATTAATGGAAAACCCGTTGTGATGAGCAGTCAGGAGTTGCAGTCTTACCTGAGATCATTGTCACCGGAAATGGTGGAATCTGTTGAAATAAACTCCAACCCGTCTTCAAAATATGACGCAGAATTTAAAGGGATTATTGATATTAAGTTAAAAAAGAATACCAATCTTGGCTGGAGAGGTAGTTACATCGGGAATGTTTATGCCAACAAATTCAGCTACAGAGAAAACTCGCTCAACCTCTCTTACAATACTGAGAAACTGGTTTATAATCTGCAATTCGGTTATAATAACGGTATTTCAACGTATCGCTACAATGCATTACAGCGTTTGGCAAATACAAATGTGATGAGAACTAAAAACTATCAGGAAGATGATGCTGAAATCTATAATATTCAGGCCGGAATTGATTATCGACTGAACAATAAAAATAGGTTTGGAGTAAATGTTAGAGGTAGTTTCCGAGATAATTACCGGACACGATTGGGCTCATTGTATACCACGAATGATGATGAGACACAGCTTATTTTTAATACGGAAAGTAATAATCCCACTCATTATGCCCAAAATAATTATGGTATAACGACGGATTACTCTTTTCAAAATAAAAACTTTAAGCTCAGTTTTTTAGGTAATTATCTCTCGGTTGAAAATAAGCAAAAGGATGATTTTATCAATAAAGACAGGCCAACTTCAGAACTTTTATCTTATTGGAAATCGGATCTTTTAAATAAGATTAATATTTATACAGGACAAATTGATGTCTCTCAAAAGATTGGAAACTCTACCTTAGAAGCGGGTGTGAAATTCAGCGACACAAGTACGGATAATAATATAAAATATGATACTTTGTCAGCAAATAATCAATTTATTTTTGATCCGAACCGAAGCAATATATTTTCATATAAGGAGAAAATATTTGCAGGGTATCTCGCTTATAGTAAGAAATTTAATAAACTTCAAATCAACGCTGGATTAAGATTTGAAAACACAAAAAGTATTTCCAATGCCATCACTACAGATTCTATCGTATCAAGAAATTATTTGGAATGGTTGCCTTCTCTGAGTACAAATTATGTATTTAATAAATCAAATGAATTATCCATTTCCTACAGCCGGAAGATAACCAGGCCGGTTTTTTCACAACTCAATCCATTCAGATTTTATTTCAGTCCACTCAATTACTGGATTGGTAACCCATATCTACAGCCATCTTTCACAAGCCAGATCAAAACAACGTATCGTTTTAAAAATTGGGTAACCAGTTTCACAGTCGGAAGAGAAAAAGATGTAATGACCCGATATCCGCTTTATAATCCCCAAACCAATGTCTTAGAATACTTAGGAGCCAATCTCCCTTATAGGAATTTTGCAGTTCTGGAAACTAGCTTTCCTGTAAAAATAAACAAATGGTGGAATGTAAACAGTCAGCTTTCCGGATATTACAATTATGAGTTCAGACCATATCTGGATGAAGTTTTTGCTTTGAAAATTTATAATTATGAAATTCGGTTGAATCAAGTCTTCTCCTTGTCAAAAGGATATACAATCAATGTTTTCGCAAATTATGAATCCAAAGGCGGCAATAGCTTATACATTATAAAACCACGATATACAATAGATCTGTCAATACAAAAACTATGGTTTGACAATAAACTGAATACGAAAATAGGCTACAATAATATTTTCAATTCCTACGATCAGCGTGTTGAATTCCGACACAAACGGATTATGGATAATCAATTCACACATTGGTGGGATACCCGAAAATTTCTTTTCTCTCTAAGTTACAATTTCGGAAGTTCAAAATATCAGGTAAAAGAAATTCAGAGAACCGAAGAAGAAAATAGAACCAGATAAAACAACGACACCTGCTATAATAAGCAGGTGTTGTTATTTTTAATATGAATATTTTATGTAAATTATCTGGCGATATTCACTGCTCTGGTTTCTCTAATTACTGTAACTCTTACTTGTCCAGGATAAGTCAACTCATTCTGGATTTTTTCGGAGATGTCATAAGATAATTGGTAAGCATTTTCGTCATTCACTTTTCCGCTTTCTACCATCACTCTCAGTTCTCTACCAGCTTGGATGGCGTAAGCGCTTGAAACACCTTCAAAACTCAAAGCTGCAGCTTCAAGATCTTTTAATCTTTGGATGTAAGATTCCAAAACTTGTCTTCTTGCACCTGGTCTTGCACCTGAAATAGCATCTGCTACCTGGATGATTGGAGATAGGAGAGAAGTCATTTCGATTTCGTCGTGGTGAGCTCCAATCGCGTTGATCACTTCTGCATTTTCGCCGTATTTCTCTGCCCATTGCATTCCTAGAAGTGCGTGAGGCAATTCTGATTCCTGCTCCGGAACTTTACCGATATCATGTAATAGACCAGCTCTTTTTGCTAATTTTACATTTAATCCTAATTCGGCTGCCATAGTTGCAGCAATGTTGGCTACTTCACGGGAGTGTTGTAATAAGTTCTGACCATAAGATGAACGGAACTTCATTCTACCAACGATTTTTACCAATTCTGGGTGTAAACCGTGGATTCCAAGATCAATGATGGTTCTCTTACCAACTTCGATAATTTCTTCCTCGATATGTTTTCTTGTTTTCTCAACAACTTCTTCAATTCTTGCCGGGTGGATTCTACCATCCGTTACCAATCTGTGTAAAGACAATCTCGCAATCTCTCTTCTCACAGGGTCAAAGCACGAAAGAAGAATGGCTTCCGGAGTATCATCTACGATAATTTCAACGCCTGTTGCCGCTTCCAAAGCACGGATATTTCTACCTTCTCTACCTATGATTCTACCTTTGATCTCATCAGATTCGATATTAAACACAGAAACTGAGTTCTCTACTGCTTGTTCCGTTCCAATTCTCTGAATGGTTTGTATAACGATTTTTCTGGCTTCATTCTTAGCATTCAGTTGCGCTTCTTCCATAATGCTCTGAACGTGAGCCTGAGCTTTTGTTTTAGCTTCAGCTCTCAAAGATTCTACCAGCTCGTTCTTAGCTTCTTCAGCAGAGTAATTGGAGATTTTTTCCAGCATTTCTACTTTCTGAGCTGTTGCAACATCCAAATCGTGTTGTTTTTTCTGAACAATTTCCAGTTTTTTGTTGTAATCTGCAACTTGTCTTTCCAGGTCTTTTTCTAATTTTCCAGCTTTGCTAAGCTCGTCATTCAGTTTATTTTCTTTGTCTTTGGTACGCTTTTCAGCCTCCTGCATTTTTTTCTCTCTGTTGTTGATGTTGGCATCGTGCTCCGACTTCAGTTCCAGAAATTTTTCTTTGGCTTGCAGATGTTTTTCTTTTTTTACCGCTTCTGCCTGTACATTGGCTTTTTCTATAATGTTTTCGGCTGTTTTCTTAGCATCTTCTACAATGTATTGAGCTTTTGAATTGAGAGAACTTTTTCCGAAGAAAAGTCCTGCAACTGCTCCGATGATAAGGGCAACGACACCGATAATAATGGTAATTGTGTCCATAAAATTTATATATATTGAGTTTAATTGTCTCTTTTTAATTTGTAAAAAGTACCATGTAATATGTACAATGACTTTTCAATCTTAATACTTTATACATTCTACTTTGTACAAAGTGCATAAAAAAACCTACAACAGTTCAGTTATAGAGTAAACTCCATAAAAACACGATTTGAACTGATTTTCACTCTCTGTAATCTGCGCAAGGCAGCACGCCATCGAATGAACTTTCGTCCGGTAATTTTTAATTGTTGAGTTTACTTCTTTGTGTTAGAACTATTGTAGGCAGCTTGTAATAGAAAAAATTATTTTTCCAATTGCTCTAAGAGTGTATTGATTTTGGCAACACGCTCGTTTGTATTTTTAATATTTTTCTCGTTGTTTAAAGAATATACTTCTGCATTGGTTCCCAGTTTCAAAGCGCACATCGCAAGAGCATCCTGTTTATCTCTCACATCGAAGCTTGCCTCGAAATCCTTTATCATACTTTCTATCTGTTTCCCTACTTTACGCAAGGTTTCTTCTTCTGCAGCAGGCACGTTCAACGGATAATTTCTTCCGGCTATATTGATCGTTATTCTTCTGAAATCCATTGTTATAAACCGCTGTTTTGTAATTCAGAAACGCACATATCTATTTCTTTTACCAATCTGTTGATGTGATTTTTCATCAGTCGGTTGTGTTCTGCGTTTCCGGATATTGCTGAGTAGAGTTTTAATTCTTTATTTTCTTCTGCTAATATCTGGTTTCTGCGTTTTTCCTCGGCATATTCTTCCTTCACTTTTTGTAGCTCCTCAGCCGTTTCTGCGTGTTTTTCTGAAAGAGTCCTGAACTTTTTGTAAAGGTTCTGAATCTTTTTCTCTAAAACAGAAAAGTTGTTTTCTAATTCGCTTAGCATTACCAGAATTAAATTCTAACTTTTACAAAAATAAGAAAAATTAATGATGAATTAACACCTTATTCCTGTTTTGTGAAAATGAATGGGTTTGTGTTTGATTTATAAGGATTTAAAGTTGAATGAAAAAATGTACGGGAAAATAAATGGTTTCTAAAGTTTCTCTTTTTTTGGTAACGCTATTTTCTAATTGGCACTGCTGCGTGAGGGCGGAAGCGACTGCCTGTAGACCGACCTGCTTGTCCCGATGCAGTCGGGATAAAAGGACACGCCCACAAAAAAAGCTTCCTTAATAGAAAGCTTTGTAGATTTTATTCGAATTTAAGAACGAACATAAATGCTCTGGTTTGCATTGTGGAAATGGCTGGTGTCCAATAAGGTGGTGTGGTTGCTTTGTCCTGTACCAACTCGTTGTTCGTAAAGAATGTTCCTCTGATTGCTGGCGTTAACTTAAATCTGCTAAAATAAAACTGAATTCCTAACTCTGCAGACCAACCGAAATTGTGAGTAGTTGTACGGAAAGTATTCACGCTGTTGTCACCTTCGGAGGTTTCGTTGGACTGAAGATTCATCAGATAATTGACACCGACAGCGGCGTAAGGACGCGAGTTGTACCAACGGTCACCGTGGATTTCCAGCAAAATCGGAACATCTACATAGGTGGATTTTACAATTTTTTTCTGGTCAGTTTCTGTAAAATCTGCCAAAGGAGTAAACGGTGGATTGTATGTGGTTCCACCATTAGTAATATCATTGATATGATCGTACGTATTGAAGGTCAAATCTCTTTGTACGAAATGTAAACCTGGTTCTATACGAAGATCTAGATAATAATTAAGCCTCATTTTCCCAATCAACCCGGCACCGAAGCTGTAAGTGGATTTGGATTCGACCAGATTTCTGTTGCCATCCATCCCATATTTTGGATTGAGAACCATTTTATAATCAAAATTATTACCAGCCAGATAAAATCCATAACTGAATTTTTCCAGATCCATTCCTTCTCTGTTTTCTTGTCTGTCTTTTGTTCTGAAAAGATTGTTGTAAGTCTGTGCCTGAAGGTTACTGCCCAGTATTATGGCAGATATTGATAATATTTTGATTAATCTTTGCTTCATCCTATTTTGTAGCTTTATAAATGGTGGCTATTCCTAAACTTAATTTTGTATATTCTACTTTTTTGAAACCTGTATTCAGAAGAATGGTTTTCATTTTTTCTCCAAAAGGAAAAGCGTTTACAGAATCCGGAAGATAGGTGTAAGCTCTGTTGTCTTTGGAAACCAAACGCCCGATCGCAGGCAAAATGTTCTTGAAATAAAACATATAAAAAGGTCCTAAAAATCCTTCAACTTTTGAGAATTCTAAGATATAAATACTTTTGTTTTCTTTCACCACTCTTCTCAATTCTGATAATCCTTTTTCCAGATTTTCAAAATTTCTTACTCCAAATGCAACGGTAACGCCATCAAATTTATTGTCTTCAAACGGAAGTTGTTCTGCATCGCCTTTCTGCATGGTGATTTTGCTGTCAAGATTTTGTTTCTTGATTTTCTCGATTCCAACGTTCAGCATTTGTTGTGAAAGATCTAAACCAACAACGTTGGCATTAGTTCCCTTTTGAACGGTAATGGCTAAATCTCCGGTTCCGGTCGCTACATCCAAAACCAATTGTGGCTGGTCTTTTTTTAGCATATCTACCAACTTGTTTCTCCAAAGCACATCAATTTTCATTGATAAAACGTGATTCAAAAGATCATATTTTGGCGCAATGTTGTCAAACATATCTTCTACTTGACTTTTCTTGCTGTTTTCGGAGTTATATGGTGTTACGTTGTTGTGTTCCATTTTATAGTTGATAAATAATAATTGATAAACGGTTATTTAAACCGAATTATCAAAATTTGTAATAGTTGTTGTAATAATTGATAAAATCCTGCTTTCTGAAAATCTTTGATCTGCTTTCGATTTTTGCTACGTTTTTGATAACACGATCATAATCTTCGTCCAGATTGTAGTAGAAATCTTCAGAATATAGCTTGTTCATTTTCTTAACATCGCCAAGATAAAGTTTCTTATCAATCTCCAATCCTGCTTTTGTGGCCATCAAAGAATCTTTGTTCAAGCCGTAACCGTAATATTGATTGTTAATATAATAATCTTTGTGTGTGATATTCAGAAGACCTCTAACTTTGTTCACTGTGAAGGCAGAATCGTAAAGCATCTGCTTGTTCTGATCAAAAACCTGAATCTTATTTTTCCCTTTATTAAGGTCAACTTTCAGATATTGTCCGGCAGACAATACCTTTTCTTCGCCATTATTGACTTTGAAATAATAAGTTTCCGGCGTAGGATTATCCACCAAATAATAATTCGGCTTTGCCAAAAACAGAAAGTAAACCGCAAAAGCAAATCCCATTGCCAACAAAGAAAAAATCAAACCTTTTGTAGATGCGCTCAGATTTTTCATAGAGTGATTAAAGGTGCGAATTTACGTAATTTTTTCTGAGCTGTAATTCTGATATTAATCAACACTTTTGTTGCTGAAAAATAAAACTTCTGTGTCTCTCAGGTTTTCTATTTTTTGAGGATTGAAATTGAATTCCGGAGCTTTGGTTCCGTTTTTCAGATTAAGATTTGGATTTTTGAAAATCAAAGCCTCATCCCAAAGATTTTGATTGATGAATTCCTGTAACGTAAAGCTTCCGCCTTCGATAATCACAGACTGAATTTGTAATTCATATAATTTTTCTAAAATCTTATTAATAGAGTTTTGCCTTTCTATTTTAATGAATTTTAGATTTCTATCTTCTAAATTTTTAACCGAATTAAAAATAATTGTTTCCGCTTCGCTATTATAAATATTAGAATTTTCAGAGACATCGAGATTGAAATCAATCAAAATTCTAATAGGATTTCGACCTTCAATTTCTCTCACAGTTAAGCTCGGATTGTCGTGCAACGCAGTATTTTTTCCAACCAAAATGGCGTGTTCCTCACTTCTCATCTGATGAACAAATTGCTTCGAAAGCTTATTGCTGATTTGGAAGGGTTTAAAATCTTTGTCCATAAAACCATCCGCTGATTCCGCCCATTTCAAAATAATGAATGATCGTTTTTTCTCGTGATAAGTGAAAAACCGTTTGTTGAGTTGTCTGCATTCGTTTTCCAAAACGCTGGAAACAACTTCGATTCCTGCATCGGTAATGATTTTGTTACCTTTTCCATTCACTTTGTCGTGGCTGTCCATTGCGCCAATCACCACTTTTTTGAAACCGAGTTCCACAATTTTCAACGCACAAGGTGGCGTTTTTCCAAAATGGGCACAAGGTTCCAAAGAAACATAAATCGTAGATTCTGGAATCAGATGTTTGTCTTCGTCTTTAATGGAATTAATTGCATTGATTTCTGCATGCGGCTCGCCAGCTTTTTTGTGAAAACCTTCGCCGATAATTCTTCCGTTATGAACGATTACAGAACCAACCAAAGGATTCGGGTAGGTTTTTCCTAAAGCTTTTTCGGCTAATTCGATACATCGTTTGATGTAAAACTCATCATCATTTTTAACTTCTGACATCTTTAATCTGACTTCTAATAAATTTATTTCTTCGGTTCTACCGCAGTCGGTTTGTAAGTTACCATCGGAACTGCAGTCGTGATGACCGCTTCCATCAGTCGGCTTCTTTCTTTGGATAGAGCTTTGCTTGAGTATTTCAAATCGCCGGCAATTCTTTTTGAATAAGAAAAAATCACGAACGACTTTTTGCCATTGGTATCAAAATTTTTGAATCGATCAATATTATATTCTGCGTAAGATTCGCCTTCTTGCGGAACAACCGTTACGAGATAATCTACGATAATTTCCTTACCATCAGGGCTTTCTGTCACGCTCACAAAAGAATATTTGTCCTGAGTTCTTTCCTTTCTCTTCTCAACATATTCCACTTTTTGTTTGACAGCCGTTTCGATATCAATTTCTTTATCGAAGTATGAAATGTTAATGAGTTCCTTGTAATTTTTGAAATCATCATCTCTTAAAATATATTGCTGCTGCGCCCATGTCGCTGAGTTTTGCTTGCTCCAAGCCAGGAAATATTCATTGCCATTAAATGTCAACGGACCTGGAATATTCAGGCGGTCGATAACTTCCGTTGGAACTGAAGCTGTCGTTTCTTCGGTTTTAGTTTCCTGAGCGTAAACCAGAGATGAAAAAGCCAAACCGATTGAGATAGCCAGTAGATTTCTTATTTTCATATATTTTAGATTTGTTGTTTGTATCTAATATCTTTTAATTTATTTTTCAGAATCAATTTCCTTTAGAATTTGGTTAATCTGATTTAATGCATTTTGATATTCATCGATCAAGCCTTTGCTATTATAACTCAAATTAGAATAATTAGACTGCATCCTTTGGCTTTTGTAAAAATCGGATAAATTAAGATTACCAGGATCCGCATCTTTTATTTTCAGTTGTTCAGAATTTATAAAATTAACTCTGAATGTCAGATTAGGTAAAGTTTGCTGATAATATGCCAAAATTTGGTTCTTTAAAGAATCGTTTTCTATTGTTCCAATTTTACCACTTGATTTGAAACCTTCATACCTTCCAACATTGAAAGCAGAGCCCAAAAGATAAAAATTTGAATGAGAGCCTACCAAACTGTCTGTTACAGGTATTTTTTTGTTTTTTAAAGAGAGAATAAATTTATAATCACTATCAAGACTTGACAATGTTTTTTTATTTTCTTCAATCAGTTTTGCATCCGCTTCCAGATCAGTTTTCAGTTCTTTTAGAAATTTGTTAGATTCTTTTTGCTCGTGTCTGTGCTCACTCCAGCCGTGAAGCCAAATAGAAAGTGATACTGCAAAAACAATAATAAAGATTTCGACAATGATTTCTTTAATTTTTTCGTTGACTGTATGTTTTGGATTTTTTACAGTTTTATAAATTTTTCTGGAATGTTTGCTGATTTCTTCTTGCATAAACTATTGTTTTTGTAGTTGTCAAAAAATTAAATTCTATTTTAATTCTTTCGGAATCTCACAAACAGGAATTGGATTCATCTTATGTTGAGTTGCTCTGTTGAATCTCAGATAGATTTCCATCACTTCTTTTTCTCTCCCGCTAAAATCTTCTGCATTTTTTCCTGCGATCTGCTGTTCCATTGCCCATTCCAATTCCGGATAAGTGGCGCCAATTTGATCTTCATCCGTTCTTTCAACTTCCCAAAGTCCGTCTGTAGGTTTTGCTTTTTGAATACTTTCAAGAATTCCTAATTCTTTTGCAATTTCGTAAACCTGAGTTTTATAAAGATCAGCAATAGGAGAGATGTCAACACCACCGTCACCATATTTTGTAAAAAATCCGACTCCGAAATCTTCTACTTTGTTTCCTGTTCCGGTTACCAATAATCCGTTGATTTGACCGTAATAATAAAGTGTTATCATTCTCAGTCTAGATCTTGTGTTGGCTTCTGCCAGATTTTTATTCGGCGAATCGTCTTTGTAGCCTTCTGTTGTTTTTTCAAAACTTTCAAAAGTTGGGGTCAAATCAACTCGAAAGCCTTCTACATTAGGATAATTGGCTTTCAGAAAATCGATGTGATCCTGTGCTCTGTCTACCTGATCGGCTTTTTGACGAATTGGCATTTCCAAAACCAAAGTTTGCAGTCCTGTTTTAGCTGCTAAAACTGAAACCACAGCGGAATCAATTCCTCCGGAAACGCCTACTACAAAACCTTTTGAGTTAGCTTTAGTTGCATAATCTTTTAGCCAGTTAACGATATGATCTATTACTTTTTGTGTCTGCATTATTTTTATTTTCTATTATTTTTTTCTAATTCGTACCAATTACAAATATCGCCTTTATCATGAAAAGGTCCCTTGTTTTCAAAACCTAATTTTGAGAGGATCTGATTGGAAGATTCATTTCCAACATCAGCGTAAGCATAGATTTTATCAGCATTCAGTTGATTGAATCCAAAGTCTAAAGAAGCTATTGCTGATTCGGTTGCGTAACCTTTTCCCCAGAATTTGGGAAGAAAACGATAGCCTAATTCATATACATTTTTAAATCCATTCACTTCATCAGTCAATAATTTAATTCCACACCATCCAATGAATTGATTGCTTTCATTTTTAATAACAGCCAATCTTCCGGTTCCATTATTTTTGTATTGATTCAGAATGTTATCAACCATTTTTGCGGATTCTTCTTTTTCCGTAATTGGCGAAACTCCAACATATTTCATAACATCAGGATTGCTGTCTAAAAGAAAAATGTTGTCAACATCTTCTTCTGTTAATTTTCTTAACATTAATCTTTCAGTAAATATTGGGAGCTTCATCTATTAAAATTGTATTTTTGCTGTTCGAAAATCTTAATGTAAAAATAATGAAGTTTTTCCGATATATCACGATTTCTGCAGTTTTAGTTTTTGGATTGAGTTCCTGCAAAAAAGAAAATGAAAACAAATGGAATGTCGAAATTAAAAATCCGGTTAAAAAAGTAGAAGTCACAGATTTGTCTGGTGAATTTTATAATTCTTCGGTTAATCTTGAAGATTTTAAAAATAAATATCCTTGGTTTCAAGGTTCTGTTCCTGATGCAGATTACGAAAGCAGAAGAAAGGATACAATGGAAGTTCGCATTTATAAAGAAGCGATTTCTAAGATTGATAAAACAAAACTGAATAAAGATTTGGTTGATCTTTTTTCACGTATCAAAAACTATTTCCCGAATTTTATTCCACCTCATATTTACTTATATTCATCAGTTATTGATCCTCAAAATGTCACAGATCCGATATTCCTGAGAGAAGATCAGAATATGCTTTTTGTTGATATCACAGGTTTTCTAGGAAATGGAAACAAGAATTATAAAGGCTTGGAATTGTACTTTCAAAAATCGATGAATCCGGATAATTTAATTCCGAAGATTTCTGCTTTTTTTGCAGCGAGATTAGTTCCTGTGCCAGTAGATCAACAGAAATTTTTGGATCAAATGGTTTATCAGGGAAAGATTCAGATTCTTCAGGATGCATTTTTACCTAATGTTCCGGACTATTTGAAAATCAATTATACCAAGGAACAATACGATTGGGCGGTTGCAAACGAAACTAATATCTGGAATTATTTTGTAGAAAGCGATTTGTTATTCAGTGCAGACCCGAATCTTTCAGAAAGATTTATCACACCTGGACCGTTTTCAAAATTCTACACAGAAGTGGATCGTGAAAGTTCCCCACAAATTGCAATTTGGACTGGTTGGCAGATTTGCAAACATTATCTGAAAGCACATCCAGAAGAAAAATTACAACTTTTTTTGAAAAAGAATGCAACAGAAATTTTCAATGGCTCGGAATATAGACCAAAATAGAGTCGGAGAGTTTTGGATTAAGTTTATGCTGAGCTTGTCGAAGCGCCTTTGTAAGCTTAAAAATAGTTAATTAAATAAAAAAATCTTTGTGAACTCTGTGTTCAAAAAGAAGTATCATATATTAAAGAATAGAATCAATGAAAAAATCAAAAATAGTTATTGATGTAGAGCTGGACGATAATCACGTTCCGGAAAAAATGTTTTGGAAAGCCGAAGATGGTGGAATCAAAAGACAGGAAACCAAAGCGGCAATGATTTCCGTTTGGGATAGCAAAGCAATGGAGGCTTTGAGAATCGACCTTTGGACAAAAGATATGCCCGTTGATGAAATGAAAAGATTCTTCCATCAGATTCTGGTTTCTATCGGACATACCTACGAAAGAGCAACAAGCGAAGAAGATGTAGCACAATGGTTGGGAGAAATTGCTGAAGAGTTTGCTGTGAAATCAGCGATAAAAATGTAAAAAATAAAGTACCAATGTAAAAGTATACCAATATAACAATATTAAAGCATTGGTAAACTCATACATTGTTATATTGCTAAATTATTATAATATGAAATTCAATACAAAAGTTATACACGGTGGGCAACACCACGAACCAGCAACTGGAGCGGTCAATGTTCCTGTTTTTTTAACATCAACATTTGCACAAAAAAGTCCGGGACAATTGCTTTCCGGCTACGAATATTCCAGAGGAGCAAACCCAACAAGACAAGCTTTGGAAGATTCTTTGGCAAGCATAGAAAATGGAGCGAGAGGTTTGGCTTTCGGTTCTGGTTTGGCTGCTATTGATTGTGTTCTGAAATTACTGAGTCCCGGCGATGAAGTAATTGCTGTGGACGACCTTTACGGCGGTTCTTATAGAATGTTCACAAGATTATTTGAGAAATATCAACTGAAATTTACTTTCATCGGTTTTGAGAATGTTGAGCAATTGGAAAGTGTTATTACTGATAAAACCAAATTAATCTGGCTAGAAACTCCAACCAATCCTTTGATGAAATTGGTAGATATTAAAATGGTTTCTGATGTTGTGAAAGGTAAAGATATTTTGGTGGCGGTTGATAATACATTTGCAACGCCTTATATTCAGAAACCATTAGATTTAGGTGCGGATATTGTGATGCATTCTGCAACCAAATATTTGGGCGGACATTCTGATGTTATCGCCGGAGCTTTGATTGCGAAAGATGCGGAATTAGGCGAAAAATTACATTTCATCCAGTTTGCAAGTGGCGGAATTTTAGGCCCTCACGATTCTTATTTGGTTTTGAGAGGAATCAAAACTTTGGCGCTCAGAATGCAAAGACATTCCGATAACGGCTTCCAAATTGCAAAATATCTTGAGAATCATTCTTTGGTGGAAAAGATTTATTATCCAGGATTATCATCTCATCCGCAATACGATTTGGCAACTAAACAAATGACGGAATTTGGTGGAATGGTTTCTTTCACATTCAAGTCTGGGAAGAAAGAAGACGCAATTAAATTCTTGGAAAATATCAAGGTTTTCACTTTGGCAGAATCTTTGGGTGGAGTAGAATCGTTGGCGAATCTTCCTGCGATGATGACGCACGCTTCAATTCCTGAAGATAAAAGAGCGGTTCTTGGAATCACTGATGATTTGGTGAGATTAAGTGTAGGAATCGAAGATGCAGAAGATTTGATTGCCGATTTGGAACAAGCGTTTAACTCAATAAATGATTAATGATAGATGATAATTGATTTAATTTTCTATCATTTATAAATTATCATTCATCAATTATAATTAATAATATGACTTTTCGTGATGCGACTTTAGAGGATCTTCCTAAGATTGTGGAAATTTACAATTCTACGGTTGCATCTCGATTGGTTACCGCTGATTTGGAACCTGTTTCTGTCGAGAACAAACTCGATTGGTTTCATCAGCATAATTCTGAATTACGTCCGCTTTGGATGGTCGAGGACTCTCAAAAAAATACCATTGGCTGGGTCAGTTTTCAGGATTTTTATGGAAGACCGGCTTATCAGAAAACGGCTGAAATCAGTATTTATCTTTCTGATGATTCTCGAGGAAAAGGTTATGGAAAACAAATTCTGGAATCTTGCATCGAAAAAGCGCCAAATCTTGGAATTGAAAATCTTCTCGCATTTATCTTTGCTCATAATCTTCCGAGTTTGACTTTATTCGAAAAATTTGGTTTTGAACTGTGGGCGAATCTCAAAAATATTGCTGAACTCGACGGCGAGAAAAGAAGTTTGATTATTCTTGGAAAAACTATCAAAGACTCAAATCATTAAATGGAAAATATCGCTTCTTGTTGTTATTGGATTATTTCAGCTCTGGCGATTTTGTCGGTATTGATTCCTGCTATCAAAAACACTTATTGGACTTTTAGAGTTTTCGATTATCCTCGATTTCAGAAATTTGTTATTTTATTAATTCTCATTTTGGCTTGGTTTTTCACATTTGAAAATCCGACTATTTATGAATATTTAATTCTCATTATTGAAGTAATTTCTGCAGGATATTTGTTCTATATCATTCTTCCTTACACAGATTATGGTAAAACGATGATTGATAAAGCCGAGCCAAATTCCGATGAAAAGGTTTTGGATATTCTCGTTTGTAATGTTTATCAACATAACAGAAATTATCAGAAATTAATTGATTTAGTTAAAGAGGAAAATCCATCCGTTTTGTTTTTTTTGGAGACTGACGAAGAATGGCAAAATGCCTTAAAAACGGTTACCAAAAATTACGAATACAAAATTGAAGTTCCTTTAGCCAACACATATGGACTTTTGTTTTACAGTCATTTTCCGGTTAAAAATTACGAAGTTAATTATTTGATTGATGATGATATTCCGTCGATTGTGGCGGATTTGGAATATAATAATCAGGCTGTCAGATTATTCGGAATCCATCCAACACCACCGGTTCCACAAGAAAATCCTGAAAGTACGGAACGTGATGCGGAGATTCTTTTGGTTGGAGAAAAAGCAAAAAATTACGGTAAACCTTCCATCGTTTTTGGAGATTTGAATGATGTCGCTTGGTCCAGAACCACCAAATTATTCTTAAAATCCAGCGGAATGCTCGACCCGCGACGTGGACGAGGAATGTTCAATACGTTTCATGTCAAATATTGGTTTTTGCGTTGGCCTCTTGACCATTTTTTCGTTAGTCCACATTTCCGATTGGTTGATATGAAAGTGATGAAATCTGTTGATTCTGACCATTTTCCGATTTGGATTTCGTTGGTTGTAAGAAATGAAGACAAAGAAGACCAATTCGAAATTTCTAATGAGGAGCAAGAAGAGGTTTTTGAAAAAATCGAAGAAGGCATTGAAAAAGGTGATGCTAAGTAGATTATTAGCTTATATTTTGAGATGAGGATTAATATTCAGATTTTAGGATGAAATTAATAGATTTGAAAAATTCAAATTACAAAATGAATATTATTGATTGGAAAAAATTTACTAATTGTTTTATTGTAACAATTATCATATTTTTTATTTATGCAGTGATTGTCTTTTCGCAAAAAGAAAAAATACTTGCTTTCATCAATTATCTTTTTAATTCAGATTATAGCATATATTCAAAAGCATTTTCTGGATTTACCTTTTTTCCATTTCTAATTATTGCTTCAATGTTTTTTATTTTGCTTCAACATTACTTTGGGAAAGTAAGTTTGTATGAATTTAAAGGAACAGAATTAAAAATTAAGACAACTTTTTTAATTACTATTGACATTTCGCAAATAATCAAAATTTCAGTTTTAGAAAAAGATAAAAATATAACTGAGATCAAATTAACGACGCATTCAAACAAATATTCAGTTTTTCATCCAGTAGAAAATTTTGTTAATGACATTAAAAATTATCTCAATCTTAAGGACGGTTTTTCAATTGAATATAATGAAGGTTCAAAAACAGTGAAAAAGACTTATATTCTTAATAAAAATATCAATTGATAAAGGTTTTGTATTTTTATTAGTTTAAAATTAAATCAAATTTTATGAAAAAGCTGATTCTTACTTTCACAGTTTTCTTTTGTGTTCAATTTTCTTTTGCTCAGAAATCTGAAGCTAATCCTATTTATATTGTTGATAATGTTGTTGTTTCTAATGTTTTACTTCATAGTTTTAATCCAGAAGAAATTCAAAGTGTTCAAGTTTACAAATCGCCGTCTTCGCAAATCGAACAATATGATGATCTTGTGAAAAATGGTTTGATTAACATCATCATGAAAAATCCGCAGAATATCGAAAAAGTAACAATTGCTGAAGCTAAAACGAAATTGAATCTCACATCAGAATCAAGATTTTTTCTGAATGATATCGAAGTTCATAACCAAACAATTCTAATTGCGGAAGACCTTTTGAAAAAAGCCAGAATTCTACAGCCTGATAAGAAATTCAATAATTATAAAGTTCCTGCAGTCAGCATAGAAACTAATTAAAGTCATTTGCTTTTCCCTTTCTGAATCCCTATTTTTGCTGAAATCGATAACAATTCAATATGGTTTTCACTAAAGCAAAATTATTCTTTAGCGCATTATTCTTAGTTTTAATTTCAAATTCATTTTCCGCACAAAATCGAATCAGCAACCACAACAATATCGGCTGGTACGCTTACAATGGAACTTTCAAGTTAAATTCCAGATTTTCCATCCACACCGAATATCAGTGGAGAAGAAATGATTATATAACAACCTGGCAACAGAGTCTTTTGCGTCTGGGAATCAATTATCAGGCAAACCCTAATCTGCAATTACGACTTGGTTACGCTTGGGCAGAAACTTTTCCTTACGGCGAGATCCCATTGAATGGAATGGGAAAAGATTTCACAGAACACAGGATTTACGAAATGGCAACGGTGACCAACAAGATTGAGAAAATCGATTTGTCGCATCGTTTTATGCTTGAACAACGCTGGGTTGGAAGATATTCTAATGCTAATCTGACCTCGGAAGACCAATATCCTTTTATGAACAGAGCGCGGTATATGATTCGTTTGCAAATGCCTTTGAAAGGAACTTCTATTGCGGAGAAAACTCCTTATGTTGCCGTTTATGATGAGGTAATGATTGGTTTCGGTAAAAATGTTGGCGAGAATATTTTTGACCAAAACCGAATCGGAGTTTTGTTGGGTTATAAATTCAATGATTTGGTAAGAGTAGAAGGCGGTTATCTGAATCAGATTGTGCAGTTGGGAAGGGAAGTGGAAGGTAAAAATGTGTTCCAGTACAACAATGGTTTTATCGTAAGCGCCAATTTTAATTTTGATTTTTCTAAGAAAACTGATTAACCACAAAAGGCACAAAAGTTTTAATTCAAATTTTCTATCTTTTTGTTGATAAAGGCTTCGACTCCGCTCAGCCTGACACTGTTGATAACTTAAGTCTAGTATTAGAATTGTCATCCTGAGCGGAGTCGAAGGGTTTTCTATTGATGAATAAATCTTCTTTTGTGACTTTTGTGGTTCAAAAATTCTTTAATTTCGCAGTATGAAAATAGCATTCTTAGGACCCGAAGCCTCTTTTACGCAGTTGACCGCGACTCAATTATTCCCAAACGAAGAATTGATTCCGAAAGCCAATATTTTGGATTGCTTTCTGGCGGTTCAGAATAATGAAGTGGATAAAGCGGTTGTTCCTTTGGAAAACTCGATAGAAGGAACGGTTTCTATGACCTTGGATTATCTTTATCAGACACCTGAAATCCGAGTTGAGGCTGAAGCTGTAATGCCAATTGCGCATCATCTGATGATTCATCCAAGTAACGATAACGATAACCAAATTGAGAAAATCTATTCTCATCCACAGGCTCTTGCACAAAGTTTTCATTCATTGAATAAAAATTATCCAGACGTTCCGAAACAGGAGTTCGCTTCTACGGCAGCTGCGGCAAAACGTGTTTCTGAAAATCCTGATAGAAAAATTGCAGCGGTTGCGAATAAATTTGCTGCAGAATTATACGGATTGAGAATCATTAACGACAATATTCACGATGTCGAAGAAAATCATACGAGATTCATTGTTATTTCTAAAAGTGAGGAAAATTTTGACAGCGATTTGAACAGTTCCGGAAAAAAAACCGGGCTATTGATTACGCTTCCTCAAGACCACGCCGGTGGACTTCATCAGGTTTTATCGGTTTTTGCGTGGCGAAATATGAACCTTAGCAAAATCGAATCCCGAACTTTAAAAACCAAACTCGGTAATTATTTCTTTTTTGTAACCGTTGTTGGAGATTGGAATAATGTGCTTTACATTAATTCAATTGATGAATTGAGAGCGATTGGCGCTGATATTAAATTTTTGGGGAATTATAAGGAGTTTTTGTTAGAGAGTTAAATAATTTCTAATTCTCTTTGAATATTTTCTCTTGCTTTTTCTTCATATTTACCTTTGAAATAATCTGTTTTGAAAATTTCTTCGAATTCTAAAAAGTGAATCAATACTTTTTTGCGCCCAGGCTTATACATAAAGTCTGGATAAATTGAATATTCTTTTCGGATTTGTTGGGTGTAATTTTCGTAGATTTTCCAATCTTGACCGAGAATTGCTAAGTCTGCATCAAGGAGAAAATTGGTGTCAGAATCTTCACTTTTTTTGTGGGATTTTGTTGCAAGAATTTGATTGTAAATTAGAGTTATTTTCTCTTGAGGAATATTTAGTTTTTCAAGTCTGATTTTTGCTATTTCTGCACTTTTTTCTTCGTTGTCTTTTGATGTCGCTTTATAAATAATGTCGTGATAGAAAATGGAGAAATGTAAAGAATCACAATCTGAAATTTTATCATTCACTTCTTCCAATTCAAGAATCATATTTTCAAGATGAATGAGATTGTGATATTTTCTGCTTTTCTGAGAATAAGATTTTTCTATTTCTTTCCAATAATCAGTTTTTAATATTTCATTATCGGAATATTTTGAGATTAAATTTGAAAAAATTGAATTTAAATTTATCGACATTATTTAAGAATTAAAAATCTAAAAATAATAGATATTCTGAGTTAGGATTTTCTTCAATCCTAATATTTTTCTTTATTAATGTCAGCATTTTCCTTTCATTAATTCCAATTTTTTTTATGGACTGTATTTCTACAATATTATTTTCAGAATCTATCTTGACTTTATAAACTCCAAATTTATTTTTTATTTGTTTTCCAAAAACAGATTCAAATTCATTTGTAGTATTCTTTTCTATATTATTCCAGCCTTCTGATTTATCCTCATAATCTACAAATTTTAAATCTTTGAAGAGGTTTTTGTTTTTCTTTAAATAATGGAATTGTTTGCTGTATTTATTTACTTCATTTAGATTGTTATCATAAATTTTATACATACTGCTACAAAGAGACATAACATATTCTCCATTTTGGTTTTTATTCGTAAGAAGAAGATATTTTTCTCCAGCTTTGACAAGCTTTTCACAACCTCCAGAACGAGCATTTGTAGTGCTACCAAGGATTACTAATTCTTCAAATTTATTTCCTTTGTATAATTTGTCAAAACTTATTTTAGCTCTATAAATTCTTACACCAGACATTATGTCATTTCGCTCTTCATTTCCATAAGTTGATTCAATTGTAATAATTCCAGCAACATCAGAGTCAAAATAATCTTGAGCTATAACATCTCTTTGACATTTACAAGCTGAAAATTTAACAGATAAAAAAATTAATATCAATAAAAATTTAATCTTCATCTTGAGTGTTGTCAAGGTTAATAACTTTCTTATTAATAAAAAAATACACAGGCAACCCAAGCAAAATCAATCCTAATCCTGGCCAAGTATATTGCGGTTTATAAATAAATAACAGAATACAAAATCCAGTTCCAATCAAAAGATAAAGAATAGGCGTGAAAGGATAAAGAAATGTTTTGTAGCCTCTTTCCAGTTCAGGTTTTTTGATTCTCAGATAGATGACACCAAAAACGGTAATCATATAAAATAATACAATCACAAACGAAATCATATCCAGCAAATCACCATATTGTCCGCTCAGACAAAGCAAACTTGCCCAAATCCCCTGCATCCAAAGTGATTTTTCAGGAACACCGTTTTTGTTATTTTCAACTGCGGATTTGAGGAATAATCCATCTTTTGCCATAGTTTGGAAAACTCTTGCGCCAGCTAAAACAATTCCGTTCACACAGCCAAATGTAGAAATCATTACAAGAATGGCAATGATAATAGTTCCGGCATTTCCGAACATTTTTTCGGCTGCTGCAACTGCAACTCTGTCATTCGCTGCGAAAGCGATAGAATCTCTGTCGAGTGCATTGAGGTAAACGAAATTCACTAGAAGATAAAGAATCATCACAGCAGAAGTTCCTAGAATCATTGCTTTCACAACATTCTTTTTTGGATTTTCGATTTCGCTGGAAATGAAAGTTACATTTTCCCAAGCTACAGAACTGAAAACCGAACCAACCATTGCCGCAGCGATTCCGCCCAAAACAGTTGCACCGGAAATGCTTTTCCATTCGGTTTGCTTCAGGTTTTGGAATGCATCCCAACCGAAGCTCATATTAGAATTCCAATTAGACTGAGAAATCAAAACAAAACCAAGAACAATCAAACCAAGAAGCGCAATGATTTTGGATGAAGTGAAAACATTCTGGAGAATTTTACCAAACTGTACACCTTTCGTATTCACAAACGTCAAAAACAGAATCACAACAATTGCCAGAATCTGAATCCAGGTAATTTTAAACTCGCCACTTTGAAAAATAGGAGCAGCGTCATTTAAACTTGGAATCAAGTAAGCTGTAAACTTTCCAAACGCAACAGCAACCGCAGCAATTGTTCCGGTTTGAATGACTGTGAACATTCCCCAGCCATAAAGAAATCCCATTGGTTTCCCGAAAATTTCTGTGATGTAAGTATATTGCCCGCCTGCTTTTGGAAACATTGCTGATAATTCGCCATAACTAATGGCTGCTGCTACAGTCATCACTGCAGTGATCAGCCAAACGACGATCATCCAGTAACCAGAACCGAGATTTCGCATAATGTCTGCGCTCACGATAAAAATCCCGCTTCCTATCATCGAGCCCATCACAATCATCACAGCGTCCCAAAGTTTGAGTTTCTTTTCCATAGTTTTTTATTCTTCATCAAATATAAAAACATCTTTGGTATTTTGATGACAGCGAGTGAATTAAAATAATTTTGACAAATTCTTGAGTCTGTCTATTATTTTTAAGTTTTTCAAAAAAGAGTCCTTTAAGTTTTGAGCAGTAAAAAATGTTTTTCACCTGCACTAAACATTAAAGGTTTACCAAATCCAAAAATAAAAATAATATGAGAAAATGACGTTTCATCGTTTTTTTGTTTTTTTAATAATTAAAAAAAAATCAGGATCTATTATACTAATTCATATAATTTCAGGATATTTTGTTCATTATTAAGGTTTATTTTGTTTTCTTCATTTATTTAGTGTTCAGCTCATTTATTTTCCTCTGAACAGTGACACCGGTGATGACGTTGTAACCATCGTACATCAGAACTTTTTCTTCGCATTTATCTAGACTATGATTTTAAATGTTTTATATTGATTAAGAATTTTTTCTTTTTACATTTACTTTACAAACATTTTGCTATTTATATTTTATAATTAAAGAAAGAATCTGATGTCAGAAATAGTCTTTTGTGTTTTTTGGATCTTGTTTTTGGTATTTAACTTTTTTGCGGTCAAAGCTATGGTCAACAAAAAGAAAAGCTGGGGAGAGATTGTTTTATTTTTTATTTACCTCCTTTCTTTGCTGTTTTTTGCATTTGGTTTTATGTTCCATAATCAAGATTATCATACGGCCATAGATCCGGTGGACGAATGCTATTCTCCTATTGGTGGGAAACACATTATCTCTTTGCTTTTATATTTTTTTCTATATCATATTTCAGCTTATGTACTTTGGATCAAAGGTCGAAAAAGTCCACCTTTGTTTTTGGTATTTTGTCTGATATTTATCTATATTGGGATAATCATCAATTTTGCATTGCTATTTCAATTTAGCAGTCACAATACGGAGAGTCTTAGTATTTACAAAGGTAATGACGGCAGTTTCTTCTTTGTTCCAGCAACGCTAATTAGTGATATTATCGGTATTTTACTTTTAAATAAAATTATTTCTGAGGAAAAAAATCAAGCTGAAAACAGAAGTTTCAAAAGTGTGTTTCTAAATCGATGTAATCTTTTTCTATCTCAAAAATATGAAGTTCACATTTGGGCAATTTTCTTTTTATTGCCGGTATTTTTCTTGATTACATTAATTCTGATTCTTTTTGGTCAAGATTATAATTCTATGGTCAAAGTATTTACCGATACCACAACCTGGGCATTTTCGCAGAAAACCCATCCGCCTATTCTGGATCATAAAGGACATTATCTATGTACGGTTTCAGCGAAGGGAAATCCGAAACTTGTAAAACCAACCCATATCGGAAAACGTCACGGTCAACCAATTATTGTTAACAGGCAATTGCAGATTGCCAATGCTTTTGAGGAGTTGATTGTGGATTGGTCTCCAAAAATTCATCAGTTTGTAAGATCTAATTATGACAAATATGGTTATAATCTATCAATAAAAATCAATAACCAAAAAGCGTCTGATGTTACTTATGTTTTAATGAAGCCCTTAGAGTGGTTTTTTCTTTTTTGTCTTTATCTTTTCTGTGAAAAACCAGAAGCTAAAATCAAGAAACAATATTTATAAAATTCGATTAAATTGAATTGATATTATGGAATTTTCAAACAACAAAACATTGATTAAGATAGGCAATGCTTTCTTTGTGATCGCTTTGTTAATGATTGTTTTCTCATTTATAGACTTGTTTTTGAGAAAGTATAAGGACGTTCTAATAACAATTAATTATCAATGGATTTGGTTGGCAATTATTATAATTACTCTTTTGTTTTTAGGAATACTGAGGAAATGGAAAAGATTCTTTTTGGTAATGTTTTTTGGATTTACGGTTGTTTTATTATTTCTGTATTTTTTAATTTCATCGCCATTGTCTTTTACAAAAACTATTGAGAACAGTCGATATGAGTTGCAGGCAGATCCGAATTATTATAAAATTTACAAGAAAAATGTTTTTTATAAAGAGATGATTGCCTCCAAAAAATCAAAAATATTTTTTGAACCTAATATTAAAACAGGATTGAATTATAATTTCGAAGTTAAAAAAGTCTCGGAGACATCTGAAATAATTGTATTGGAAATAAAAACAAAACAAACTGTAAAAGATACGCTTCAAAAATTACAATATTAAATTTCCTCTTCAGATATTTTTGGTCATCAAGTTATTAAAACCTGTATATTTAGACCTGAAAAAACTTTTACTCTATGAAAATCAGTTTGTGTCTTATTGTCAAAAATGAAGAAGATGTTTTAGGCAGATGTCTGGAAAGTGCCAAAGATTTTGCGGACGAAATAATCATTGTTGATACTGGCTCTACTGATAAAACCAAAGAAATTGCCAAGCGATTCACAGACAATGTTTACGATTTCGAATGGATTAATGACTTCGCCGCAGCCCGTAATTTTGCGTTTTCCAAAGCAACGATGGATTATCAAATGTGGCTGGACGCCGACGATGTTGTGCCTGAAAAATCCGTTCAAGAAATCAACGATTTGAAGAAAACTCTGAGTGATAATGTTGAGATTGTCACGATGAAATATGTTTTATCATTTGATCAAAACAATAATCCTACTTTTCATTCGACACGTGAAAGATTATTTAAAAGAAGTAAAAACTATCAATGGATTGAGCCAGTTCACGAATGTATCCCTTTGATTGGCAACCTGCAATATACTAATATTGAAATTTGGCATAAGAAAACCAAACAGGAAGTTGCATCTACTAGAAATATTGATATTTACAAAGCTTTGGAGAAAAGTGGGAAAGAGTTTTCTCCAAGACAGCTGTATTATTATGCTCGAGAATTGAAAGATCATAACGATATCGAAAATGCAATTATCTATTATGAGAAATTTTTAGCAACAGGATTAGGTTGGATTGAAGATGTTGTAACATGTTGTCATCAGCTAGCAATTGAGTATAAAAAGATAGGAGCTGAAGGAAAAATACTCCCAACTTTACTCAAAACCTTTGAATATGACACGCCAAGACCAGAAATCTGTTGCGAGTTAGGGTATTACTATAAAGAAAAACAAAATTATAATCAGGCATTCAAATGGTTTGATTTAGCAACTAAGGTTGAGATCTATAATGACATCGGTTTCGTGTTTTCAGATTACTCTGGTTATATTCCTAATCTGGAAGCTTGTGTATGTCTTTCATTTTTAGGAGATTATCAAAAAGCTAATGAATATAATGAGAAAGCTTCTGTTTCCAGACCAGATTGTCCTTCTGTAAATCAAAATAGAAAATATTTGAAGGTAATGTTGGAGAGTTATTTATGATAAAATATTAGGATAATAAGTGAAAATGTATCCTTTCGAATGATCGAAAACCCAAAGTGGTTTAGCAATGACTCAAAAATTATTAACTAAAAAAGAAGCAACAATTAATTGTTGCTTCTTTTTATGAAATGTATACCTAAGATTCTTTTTAATATTAATTTGTGTTTTTGTAAAAAATTAATATTTATTGTGAATATATTTTTTATACTTTTGTCAAAAGTATGGTAATCTACTAAACATAAAAAATAATTTCAATATAATTGATAATTATTTTATGTTTATGGCTTGATATGGTTGGTTTCTATCCAGAATAGAAGATGATAAGCTTTGAAATAATCGAAGCTTTATACAAGGATAAATTAAATATTAATAAAATAAAATTAATCAACTATGAAAAAGCTTTCTTTTTTAGCAGCTTCTCTTGTTTCAACTTTTGCATTCTCGCAAGTACAAGATGCCATGAGTTATCAAGCAATAATCAGAAATTCTAGTAACGAACTGATTAAAAGTCAGAATGTAGGGATGAAATTTTCTATACTGAAAGGTTCTCCTACAGGATCCGTTGTTTATTCGGAAACGCAAACGCAGCCAACAAACATCAATGGTTTGGTCAATGTGAAAATTGGTGCTGGAACTTTACTTAGTGGTTCTTATTCTACAATTGATTGGGGTGCGGATACTTACTTTATTAAAATCGAAACAGATCCAACAGGTTCAACAAACTATACAATAACAGGGACATCACAGTTATTAAGTGTTCCTTATGCATTGTACGCAAAAACTTCGGGAAGTTCTCTTCCCGGCCCAACAGGCGCGACAGGTCCACAAGGGCCTCAGGGTATAACTGGTGCGACAGGTGCAACTGGAGCCAATGGAGTTACAGGAGCAACGGGTTCAACTGGTGCACAAGGTATTACAGGTGTGCAAGGACCTCAGGGTATTCAAGGTGTAACTGGTCCAATAGGTGCAACTGGAGCTAATGGAATGACAGGAGCAACGGGTTCAACTGGAGCTCAAGGTATTCAAGGTGTTACAGGAGCGCAAGGACCTCAGGGTGTTCAAGGTGTGACTGGTCCAATAGGTGCAACTGGTTCAACTGGAGCTCAAGGTATTCAAGGTATTACAGGAGCGCAAGGACCTCAGGGTGTTCAAGGTGTAACAGGTCCAATAGGTGCAACTGGAGCTAATGGAGTTACAGGTGCAACGGGTTCAACTGGAGCTCAAGGTATTCAAGGTATTACAGGAGCGCAAGGACCTCAGGGTGTTCAAGGTGTAACAGGTCCAATAGGTGCAACTGGAGCTAATGGAATGACAGGAGCAACGGGTTCAACTGGAGCACAAGGTATTCAAGGTGTTACAGGAGCGCAAGGACCTCAGGGTGTTCAAGGTGTGACTGGACCAATAGGTGCAACTGGAGCTAACGGAGTAACAGGTGCGACAGGAGTACAAGGTCCACAAGGTATCCAAGGAATCCAAGGTGTAACTGGCTCAACTGGAGCTACGGGGCCAACTGGAGCTCAAGGTATTCAAGGTGCTACAGGAGCTCAAGGCATTCAGGGAATTCAAGGATTAACCGGTCCAACAGGTGCGCAAGGACCACAAGGTGTAACTGGAAATACTGGTCCAACCGGAGCTACAGGAAATACTGGAGCGGGTTTTTCTAATGGTACAACAGGTGCTCAGTTGATTTTGACTAGTTCATTAGCACCTTATTCACCAGCGGTACCGGTGACTATGAGTGGCGATGTTACTATATCAGCTTCGGGTGTAACAACTATTGGAGATTCTAAAGTGACGGTCTCAAAAATATCTGCAACAGGGACTAAAGATTCTTCAACATATCTTAGAGGTGATGGAACTTGGTCTACCCCAAGCGGTGGCGGAACTGGCTTAACTGCAGTTAATGTTAGTGGTAATACAACATTGAATAATGTGAATCAGATGGTTTACATTACGGGAGCTTATACCGTTACACTTCCAGCGAACCCAAGTACTGGCTTGACAATTTATGTCTTTTCAGAAAATAAACAGGCCAATATAGATCCAAACGGCAAATCATTTCGTCAGAGCGGTAATGATTATCAGGTAACAAAAATATATGAATTTGGTAAGGACAATGGTCTTACTGCCACTAGTACTAGAACTGCAAATGCAATAGGAGTGGTACTGGTTTATAATGGAAGTAAGTGGTTTGCATACTAAACTCCCCATTGAAGATCTAATTAATATAATTATCACAAATTATAAATTAAGCTAATGAAATCAATAATAAAAATAGTATTTGTTGTAGGATTTTCGATACAATCTTATGCTCAAGAGTCATTAAATACTGCTGGAAATAATACTTCTGGATCCAATGGAAATGTAACTTCTTCCATTGGAGAAGTTTTTTATGATGCAGCAATCTCCTCAACTGGGAGTGTTGCTGCGGGTGTTCAACAACCTTACGAAATAACAGAAACATTAGGAGTAGATATTACCGAAATTAATCTAAGCCTGAAAATCTATCCTAATCCAACGCCAGATATTCTTAATCTGAAAGTTGGCTTTAGTGATTTTAAAAAGTACAGCTATGAAATCTCTGATGGTAGCGGGAAATTATTAACAACCAAAAAACCTGTTATAGAATCTCAGACGTCTATCAGAATGGCTTCTTACCCTGCTGCTATTTATTATCTTAAAATAATGAAAGAAGGTAAAGTAATCAAGATTTTCAAAGTATTAAAATCAGATAAATAAAAACTAACCAACTATGAAAAAGTTTTCTTTTTTAGCGGCGTCACTGGTTTCAACTTTTGCATTTACGCAGGTTCAGGACGCAATGAGTTATCAGGCAATCATCAGAAATTCCAGTAATGAGTTGGTGAAGAGTCAAAATGTAGGGATGAGATTTTCTATATTGAAAGGTTCTGCTACAGGACCTGTGGTATATTCAGAGACGCAGACACAAGCGACTAACATAAATGGTTTGGTAACTGTGAGGATAGGAGCCGGGACATTTGTTAGTGGATCTTATTCCACCATTGACTGGGGAGCAGATACCTATTTTATTAAAGTAGAAACGGATCCAACTGGTACAGCAAACTATACAATAACGGGAACATCACAATTATTAAGTGTACCTTATGCATTGTATGCTAAAACTTCAGGAAGTTCAATTCCAGGACCTCAGGGAGCCACTGGAGCAACAGGCCCAATGGGGCTACAAGGAGCTACCGGAGCCACTGGAAATCAAGGCCCACAGGGAACCCAAGGTATTACTGGAGCGACTGGTTCAGTAGGTGCTCAGGGACCACAAGGTTTGACTGGCGCACAAGGAGTAACCGGTGCTCAAGGATTACAAGGTGTCACCGGCGCAACTGGGGCTCAAGGTATTCAAGGAGTTCAGGGTACAACTGGAGCAACTGGTTCCACTGGAGCACAAGGTCTAACTGGCGCAACAGGTTCTACCGGAGCTCAAGGAATTCAAGGTGTTACGGGAGCAACCGGCTCTCAAGGGATTCAAGGGATTCAAGGTGTCACTGGAGTAGCTGGAGCTCAAGGAGTTCAAGGTTTGACAGGTGCAACTGGCGCACAGGGTATACAAGGAGTTACTGGTGCTACTGGAGCAGTAGGCGCAACCGGTGCTCAAGGCTTACCTGGCATAATTCAAAAATACCATACTTATGGTAGTTCCGGTAGACTTGCAGTTGCTTCTAATGTAGCAACAGTACAACCCGGGCTCACTCAAACCTTTACACTAGCTTCGCCTGCGACTGTTGTAATTTGGGCTACCATTGGAGCACGAAATACCGTAACAACAGCAGGAGCTTACTCTAATGTTGATGTAATAATCTATCTTAATAATAATTTTTTAGCTAATGGAGGATGGAATCGTTTTAGTAATGTAAACGGTACGGCGCAAAATAGCTTTAATACATGTGCTATTAATACCATGATTAGCCTGCCAGCAGGTACTCATACAATTGATTTGCGTACAGCAAGATCCAATGGTACATCGCCAGTAGATATTGGAGGTAATTCTGCTGCTGACACCAACCCTGGAGAAATGACAATTTTGGTTCTAAATTAACAGTTATGAAGAAAATAATTATAATATTCATTTTATGTATTTCTACAAAATCCTTTTCTCAGTTAGTTTCTAATGCTAGAAATGCGAATATATCAACAATAAAAACGGATGAGAAAATTGAAGAAAGTACTCAAAAAAATATAACTGTTTTGAGTCCTATGGGAAGGCTAGCAAAGCCTATAATCATTAATAAAATGGATACAACAAAAGACAATAAAATGATTTCTGAAAAAATCCAACCTCAGTTATTGTCTACAAAGCGAAAACAAGAATAATTAACGCAACCAAATGCAATCCTTAATTTGACTAGGATGATAGAAAACGCTTCATTATTGGAGCGTTTTTTTTTATCAAATAAAAATCGTCAGGTTTAAAAAATCCATTTGAAGAAGGATTTTGTATAAAGCTAAACGAATAATATTCTGAAAAATATTCTTTAAAATTAAGATTTTATTAAACTTTAGCTAATGATTTGTTACGCTGAATATAAAAGTGTAATTTTGCCAACTTAATTTTGAACCTCATGGAATTAGAATACGTAGAACATCTGAGCCCAATGCTGAAAGGCGATATCAAGAATTATCTCATCGATATCGATGGGACGATTACAGATGATGTTCCTAATGAAGAACCAGAAAGAATGGTAACTTGCGAGCCTTTTCCGGACGCTTTGGCAACAATCAACAAGTGGTATGACGAAGGTCATCAGATTTGTTTTTTCACTTCCAGAACAGAGGATTTGAGAGAGATTACAGAAACCTGGCTCAACAAACACGGCTTCAAATACCACAGCGTTTTGCTAGGGAAACCAAGAGGTGGAAACTACCACTGGATAGATAACCACCTTGTAAGAGCTACAAGATACAAAGGAAAATTCACGGATTTGGTTGAAAAACAAGTAACCATAGAGGTTTTCCGTGACTAAAAATATATCTGATTAAAAATTCCCGAGCCTCAAACTTTCGGGAATTTTTGATTTGGTGACAAAACCCATAGCCCTGATTGTAGTGGAAATCCTTTTGCTTTTTTTTCACATATGAAAAAGCAAAAGATTGCAACAGAAAGCGGGATTAAGCTCCTAAACCAATTAATTAATGAACAGCTTCTGTTCTTCAAAAAAAATATAAAATATAATGAAAGTACTTGCTAATGACGGATTGACGCAATCTGGAATAGACGCGCTAAAAGACAATGGATTCGAGGTAATTACTGATAAAGTAGCTCAGGAAAATCTAATTACTTATATCAATGAAAATCAGGTAACAGTTTTGCTTGTAAGAAGCGCAACGAAAGTAACCAAGGAAATGGTGGACAACTGTCCAAGTCTGGAAATCATTGGTAGAGGAGGTGTTGGAATGGACAACATCGAAGTGGCTTACGCAAGAGAAAAAGGAAAACACGTGATCAATACACCTGCCGCATCTTCGGAATCTGTTGCAGAACTGGTTTTTGCGCACTTGTTTTCAGGAAGCAGATTTTTACAGGATTCGAACAGACAAATGCCTGTAAAAGGTAATACCGAATTCGCCAAATTGAAGAAAGCTTACGAAAAAGGCGTTGAACTGAGAGGTAAAACAATCGGAATTGTTGGAATCGGAAGAATCGGGCAGGAGGTTGCAAGAATTGCACTTGGATTGGGAATGAAAGTGATTGCCTCTGATACAAGAATCGGGAAAGCAAGTGTGAGAGTGGATTTTTACAACAGCCAATATATAAATGTGGAGATAGAAACTGAACCTTTGGAGCAGTTGATTCAGCATTCAGATTTCATTACGCTTCACGTTCCGGCTCAGAATGGACCAATCATCGGCAAAACAGAATTGGAAAAAATGAAAACCGGTGCAGCTATCGTAAACTGTGCCAGAGGTGGTGTGATTGATGAGGAAGCTTTGATTGAAGCGTTAGATTCTGGAAAATTGGCGTTTGCTGGTTTGGATGTTTTCGAGAACGAACCAACACCTTCTGAGAAAATCCTAACGCATCCAAAAATTTCTTTGACGCCTCACACCGGAGCTGCTACAGAAGAAGCTCAGGACAGAATCGGAACTGAGTTGGCGAATCAGATTGCAAGTATTCTTTTGGTTAAATAATTTAACTAAAAACATCAATATAATGCTCGTTTTTTAACGGGCATTTTTTATTTTCCCGATTCAGATTAAAATTTTACTTTTGCTGAGGTTTTCTATGGCAGCTTAATCCGCCTTCCACTCCCGCTTTTTTCTTTTTTTGCTAAAAAAGAAAAAGAGCTCCGTTCAAGTCGGGCTGCAACATTTGACCTTCGAATCAACATTAGTCTATGAAAAGAAAAGTCCTATTGATTTACACCGGCGGAACCATCGGGATGGAAAAAGATTACACCACAGGAAGTCTGGTTCCGTTTGATTTTTCCACCATTTTCAAAAGAATCCCGGAAATGAATCTTCTCGAATGCGAAGTCTCGGTTCATCCATTCGAAAATCCAGTAGATTCCTCCGATATGGGACCGCAGGAATGGCGAATGATTGCAGAGTGGATTCATAAAAATTATGATGCTTTTGATGGTTTTCTGATTCTTCACGGGACAGATACTATGTCTTATACTGCTTCTGCACTCAGTTTTATGTTGAAGAATCTTGGAAAACCTGTGATTTTGACAGGCTCCCAATTGCCGATTGGAGATTTGCGAACAGATGCGAAAGAAAATCTTTTGACAAGTCTTTATTACGCAAGTCTCTATGAAGATGATGAACCAGTTATCAAAGAAGTAGCTGTGTATTTCGAGTACAAACTTTTGCGAGGAAACCGAAGTCTGAAATATTCTGCCGAGTTTTTTGATGCTTATCAAAGTCCGAATTATCCAATTCTTGGACAATCCGGAGTTCATCTTAATATTGAAAAAGATTTGCTTTGGAAACCAAAAGGTGATTTTGAACTCGATATTTACCTCAATGAAAAAGTAATTTTTTACAGAATTTTCCCAGGAATGAACTTCGAATCATTGTTGGAATTCAAAACGCCGGAAGCAATTGTTTTGCAGGTTTTCGGTTCAGGAACAATTTTTAATAATGAAAAAACGCAGAATGTTCTTCAGGAATTGAGAAACCGAGGAATCGAAATCGTAGTGATAAGTCAGTGTGTATCAGGAGGAATTAGTTTTGGAAAGTATAGCAATAGTAATATTTTTACAAAAATAGGTGCGATCAGCGGAAAAGATATGACTGCTGAAGCTGCCATTACGAAAGTGATGCATATTCTTAACAATCCGAAATATGATAAAACGTTCTCCGAATTATTCAGTGAAAATATTTCGGGAGAAGTGACAGAAGATTTTTAAAAATCCTTGGAGGAATCAGATATTTCATTATATTTGCAACCTCAATTAGAGAGGTGTCCGAGTGGTTGAAGGAGCTAGCCTGGAAAGCTAGTATACGGGTAACTGTATCGAGGGTTCGAATCCCTTCCTCTCTGCAGTTAAAAGCGTTGTTTATCAGCGCTTTTTTTGTTTTGTATGGTTTCTTAAAAGTATTATATTTGATTTATATAACTACAAAACAACTATTAAATAATACTTTTTCCCCAACTATAAAAGGCTTTATTTAAATTAATTTTGTTAATCAGTATTTTTAATAACTTTTAATAATTGTAAAAAATTAATAGTTTCCTCAAAATCAAAATAATTATTTTTCAATAGTTGAATTTGATAGTTTACAGGTAAGAATTGCCCCCATTTTGAAAAATCCAGAACAGCTGGATTAGTTTCGACTAATTCTCTTAAAGCAACATCCAAATCTGATTTTTCAAAATTCAAATGCTTTAAAACTGAAATAAAATCGGAGTTTAAATTTTTGATAACAAAAGAACTACTGTCATCAAAATAGAGATTCTCTATTCCATTGTACTTTAAAATGAAACTAATTGTTTTATTAATCTTAGAACCGGCAAAAGAATAAAAGGTAAGATTGTCATTGCTCAATAAAAGAGGCCTTTCTGTTGTAAAGTTTGTGAGTTGAAATACAGAAAAATCCTTTCTCATATCATCAATACAATCTTGCCCCATTTCGTCCAAAAAATCGTATTCTTCCTTTGCGAAAAGGATTTCCAGCATTTTTTCTCTTATTTTATGCGCTGTATCTGCACTGTTTCCAAAGAACAAAGGTTTTTTACCATCATTGGTTGGAATTACCTCTATCTTTTTTGCTTTAAAATCAACATCTTTTATTTTCCATATTCTGGCAGATAAAAATATATTTTCATCCACTTTAATTTGGAAAGACACAGGCAATTCACCAATTTTATTACCTTTATTAGAAACTTTGAAAAATGTTTCAGTTTTGAACAGCGAATAAAATTCTTTATTATTAACAACTTTTTCTCCTTCAATTCCGATAATGAATTCATTACCTATTTTTTCAAGAAAATCAATTTCGGTAAGATGAAAAATGATGTCTTTCATTTCATCAATTTCGATATCGGAAAAAGTACTATTGGTTTTTAGTTGTTCTAAAAGTTCGGATAAAATAATTCCGGAAGTCCCTTTTACAATTGAAAGCAGCTGATGAACCAGAACATCAAAAGGTTTTTTATTCACCACAATTGGTTCAATATATTGCTCTTTGTACAAAAGCCAACAAGCCAAAGATTGCAGCAAACTCCATTTATCAGTTGCATACAAAAAAAGATTACTTTGTTTGCCTTCACGTCTTCCGCTCCGCCCAACTCTTTGGATTAATGAGGCAATGCTGTGTGTCGCATCTATTTGTACCACTTCATCCACATTTCCGATATCAATTCCAAGTTCTAATGTTGAGGTGCAAGAGATACAAAAGTTTTGATGAGATTGATTTTTAGCAAAAAATTCCACATACTCCCGAACTTCCTTATCAACTGCAGAGTGATGAGAGAAATAATTCTTGTGACCTTTATTTTTATCCGATATTTTTTTAAGTTTCACCGCAACTTCCTCAACTCTCCCTCTGGCATTGGGGAAAATTAAGGTTTTACTATCTTTAGTCTGTTCATAGAGGTCTTCCAATAATGGAATGGGTAATTCTGGTGAAGCGTTTGGAAAGTATTTGAAAATGGCATTAATGTCTTTTTTATTAGTGTCTCTGATGATTTTGGTATTCTCAGAATTTCCTAAAAATTCTTTCAGTTCTACATATTGATTAACATCGCTTACAGTAGCTGATAATGCAACAATGCTAAATTTGTTTTTATTGATTTTCTGTAATCTTTCTAACAAAGATTTCAACTGAATACCGCGGTCGGAACCTAAAAAAGAATGCACTTCATCTATCACCACATATTCTAAAGTCGAAAACAAGTGATGTACATTATAGGGTTTGTTCACAAACATTGCTTCGATGGATTCTGGTGTGATGAGAACAATTCCGTTTGGGTCTTTTATTAATCTATCTTTTTGACCTTTATTCGCCTCGCCGTGCCATTTTGTGACAGAAACATCCAGATATTCGCAAAGTTTTTCAACACGTTCGAATTGGTCATTAATCAAAGCAATCAATGGTGAAATGTAAAGAACTTTCACGCCAGATTCTTTGAAATTGACTTTAGACAAAATCGGTAAAAAAGCTGCTTCAGTTTTTCCCGAAGCTGTTTTTGAAATTAAGACATAATTGTTATCGGTCGCAAGAATTCTTTGGATTGCTGCTTCCTGAATCGGTCTCAGACTTTCCCATCTTTTATCCCGAATGTATTTTCTTATGGGCTCGGAAAGTAAGTTGTAGGAACTCATAATTCTTCAATACTGTCTAAAACAACGTCGTTTGGTCTTTCGTCAGAAATTTCAATATCTCCAAAAAGTTGACGCTTGTCCACTTCAGGATTTTGTCTGATGATATTGAGAATATTTAGAAAATCTCTAATCACTTCTCTTGGAGTTAAAAATTCTGAAGCGCCCGGTTTATTGAACATTTCTTCCATAAAAGCCGAAATTTCTTCGTCCGAAATATTGAGTTCTATTTTATAATTAAAATCGAAAATGAGTTTCAGTTTTTTAAGAAGAACAAAAACCTCATTGTGATTTAAGGGATTTAATTTGATAACCGGCTGTGCAAAATCTCGGATTTCCAAAGTCTCAAATTTATTACTTTCCAACCTCGATTTCAGAGCCTGATAACTGAAAAGTCCTCTTCTTTCATTCTCCAGGAAATCTTTAGTTCCTGCAAAATTGATGAATAAGTTTGAAACTTTCCCCTGAAAACAATCGTTATAAATTGATAAAATTTTCTCATAATTTTTCTCGCGGGCTGCTGCTGTAGAGATTTTGTAAAGATTGATGGCTTCATCCAGATTTATCATAAATCCACTATACCCCATACTCACAAAGAACTTGCAGAAATTTTTGAGCATATCGTAATAGTTGGAATCGTTGATGATTTCTCTGACGCCCAAATCCTGCCTAGCTTCGGTTTTCGTTGTATATTCTCCTTTCAGCCATTTCAAAGCGTTTCTGCGAAGTAATTCATCATTTTTGATATAGCCTTCATAATATTTTACAATGACAAATCCAAAGTCAAAACCACCAACTTCCGTGATTTCGTTCACCGTTTTCATTATTGAATTCTGAATCAAATTAAAATGCTTTTCGTCTCTGATTTCGGTTAATGGAATGTTGTTTTCTTCAGCAGTTTTTGCAATAACTTGTTCAATCCATTTCTCCAAAAGAGTCTGTAATGCACCTCCTTCCGGTTTGGTTTGAATTGCAATATTATCCATAATTGCAGAGTAAAGCAGAACACTTTTTCCATCGTTCGCATAGATTCTGTTGTTTGGAGTAAAGTCTGCGTTGGCAACGACGAACTTCTGTTTCAGAGCTACCGTATTCAGTAAATGAAGCATAAAAGATTTTCCGCTTCCGAAATCTCCAATCCAGAATTTTGCAATGCTGTGACCGTTTTTGACGTCTTCTAAAGAACTAACAAATGCATTGACCTCTTCCGACCTTCCGACTGTAATGTGCTGAACTCCAATTTTGGGAACAACGCCGCCGATAAGTGAATTGATAATTGCCGTCGCTTCTTTTGGTTTAATGTTGTTTATCATTGTTTAAAAGTTTTTTGTAATAATCTGTATTTATTGTAAAATAATCTTCGTCTTCTTCTATCAGAACATCATCAAGGATTTCAAAACAACAATCATTAATTGAATCAATTGTTGAACCCATGAACAGGTTTTTTGATTTGATAAAATCTTCTAATTCAGTTTGTAAAATGTTAAAACTTTGTTTTTCAAATAAGTCCAAAATTTCTTTATGAATATCTGTTAAATTGAGTTCTTCCAGATATTTTAAAATTTGTGGTTCTGAGTTTTTGTTAATTATATTGAAAGTAATTTCTTCCTGATTTTCAGTTTCCTCAGTTTTAATGGATATATTTTCATCTTCAAAATCATCACTTAAAAGTTCTCCCAATAACTTAGATGTTTCTAAATCTAATTTTTGAACATCTTCGATTGCTTTTCTGTTGATGACAATTTTCTTTCTCTTTGGCAAGTATAATTCATTAACATTTTTAATCGCAGCTTCTAAATTTCTATCTGAAATGAATTGACTCAAAATCTTTTCAAAATCTACAAGTTGTTCTTTAGTTGTGAATAGATTTTTCTGAATAGTTTTATTCAATTGTTTGTTGTCAAACTTTGGCGATTGCAGATCTTTTTCTAAGTAATGAATATAAAGTCGGAGAGAACAAGTTTTATCATATTCCGCAATGAATTTTGAAGCTTCAAAAAATATCGTGTCAACAGAAGGATTTCTAATATTAACATCTGTCAATCGAAAAATTTCCCTTTCAAAAGCAATAGAATTGGAGTAATCTTCTTTGATGATTTCGAATTTATCTTTCCATCGGTTCGTATTATTTTCGTTAAGAATAATATTGGTTCTAGAATCTGCATCCAGAATTTGACCTTGATTTTCTTTGAGAAAAATATCAAGCTTAGAAACTATTTTTTTATTAAACTTATCAAGAATGTCAGGACTACTGTAATTGAAATCGGTGTTGATTTTTCGTTTGATTCCATAAACTTCTCGTACGTTATTTTCACACAATTTCAAAATATGATTGTAAATTTCCGTCTGAACAGAATCGTAAGTAAATCTGTAATTTAGACTTTCCTTCCTATAATTATATTGCAACGCTACGATAATTTCCGAAAGTTCAATAATGACTGTTGAATACGCTTTATTAACTGGAATACAATTTTTCTCTAAATATTCAATCGCTCGTAAAAATTGCTTCAGAATTTGAATTCTACAATATTCTATTTCGTTAAAAACATTATTCCCGAACCAAAGTTTATCCAGAATCTCCGACTGTTCTGGAGTAAGATTGAGTTTCTTAATATATTTTTTTCCTAATTTCCAATCATCAGAATTTCGTATTTCATTTTCTCTGTTCAATTCTAAATTAATAGGTTCAGAAATTGGTAAATCGCTAAAATTAATAGGAATACTTATATTTTCCGAAACATCAATGATAGATTCCTCATTGTTGTAGATGTACAAATCATTATTTGACATATCTGTTTTATTAATGAATTATCGCAACTTATCTTAAATAGCATCGAAAATATCAAACTCGTGGACAAGTATAATCGTGTGCCCGGACTTTCTTAAATCTAAAGCTTTTTCCACTTTTCTACCATAGCAGGAATAGCTCCAGCAAGCATTATTGGTATCTCCTATAATGAGATAATCTGTTTTTTTAGAAATAGAATTGACTGAAATTCCGCCTTTTTTCTGAATGGCATTTTGGAGCTCCGTTCTGGTTCCCCTGCTCAAAATTCCGGTAATACAGAACGTTTTATTTTCAAAAATTATTTCTGGGTCAATAGCACAAATTCCTGAAATGTTTACATCTGCAGTATAAGTATTAATTTTCTCAGAGGCTTCAGAGTTTTTCAATTCAACAAATTGTTTGATGAAGGCGGTTAAAACCAATCTTTCATCTTCCTCTATTTTCTTATCTGCAACTATGGACAAAACTAAACTTCTGATTTCGTCATAATGATAATAGGAATTCAAATGTTCATTCTCAGAAAGCCATTGGTGCAGTTGGTAAATTTCATTATTATTAATTTCTCCATCAGCCAAAATTCCGTGAAAAATTCCTTGCAATAATTGAAGATCAGATGTAATTCCTTTGTAATAGATGCTGTCATGCTCATACTTTTGACAGAGCCAATAAAGGTCTTCGACAGTTTCTTTAGTGGGAATTTCATTAGCAGTTGTATTTTCTATCAGCAACATAAATTCCCGAAAAGGATTTCTGTTGACTAAATCATAGTGATCTTTTGCCCACAAATTTAGTTCTTCCATCTCTTTCGAATCGATGATATCATCAGAAATAATACCTAGCAAAATACCTTTCAGAGAATTAATGGCTTTATCAGCGCGAGATTTGTTGGTGAGAATCTGCAATTCTGGATTTTCAAAATTGGTCATTTAATTTGAGTTATAGTTTATATTAGTTTTATTGAAAAGTCAATTACACTAAGATAAAAATTAATTGATTAAAAATAGAAAATCTTTCAAGGTAATATTTACGGAATTCCGTAAAACTAAAAAACGACTAAAATTATTTTAGTCGTTTTTTATGATCAAATTTTTATCTTACTTCACCTTTTCCAAAAGATATAACTTTCCGCCAGAGAAAGCTAACTTAGGCATCAGGTTGCCTTCCAAAATCATTGTTTTACTGTTGATATCGATTACGGAAATATAATTGCTGGAATTATATTCGATGTAGTTTTCTTTTTCTTTGGTTAAAGGATTTTTCCCGAATTCAAAATCATATTTTTCCCAATCTACTTTTTCTGTGCTGCAATGGACTGGTTTGAATTTCGATTTTTTAGAATTGAAAATAATCTGGTCAAAGCCTTCTGCACATTCGCTTTCAAAAGAACTGTCCGGATTTTGATCATTAGTGAAAGTTTCAAAAGAACCTTTGTAGACACCAATCACTTTCCAGGTTCCGTCTATTCGGTCTTCATCTATTTTTCCATTCGCTTTGCTAACGGCCCAGCTAACACCTTTTACAGTTCCTTTTACCGTTTTGTAGCCAACTTTTGCAACGCCTTTTACCACTTTTGCAGCTGTAGAAACAACACAGGATTGTAAAATGGCAACAGCACAAACAGCAACAATTATTTTTCTCATAGCATCAGATTTTTCTTACACGAATATAATACTAATAAAATATATGATCTTCATTATCAATATAAATTAATATTATTCTTTTCGCTAAGATTAATTATTGGTAACGCTGGTGCTCTTTTGGTTTTGCGAATTTATCAATGATAGGCTTGAACAACGCTTTGTATTTTTCAATATCAAATAACTGAGAATCTGTAAGCGCTTTATAAGTTAACCACAAGCTGAACGGAAACAAAACCATATTCGGAATCCAAGCTGCCAAATAAGGATCCATATCGCCTTTCCATGATAAATTTTCTACAGTAAGATTCAGGACATAAAAAATGATGAAAATGATGATGGATATGACCACAGGTAATCCCATTCCACCTTTTCTAATGATAGAACCCAGACTGGCACCAATCAAAAAGAAAATGATACAAGTGAAAGAATAAGAAACGATACGCTGTTGGTACATTACAATTTTGTTGTGTAGTTTTACGGTGTCATTGATGGCATTTTGACTAGAATCTACGCTGGCTTTCAAAGCATCAATTTTGTTATAGGCGTTCCAGAGAACTTCCAGCTTCTTATCTTTTTTAAGCGTGTCTATTTTATAAGGCTCTTTTATTTTGTCTTTAGTTTTCGTTTTATCGATATATTCCACATAATTATTAGTCTGTGAAATAATAGGCGACGCAATCGAATTCATCGTTGCAACGTTACCTTTTCTGTTTTTTACCAGAGTTTCATTGACTTCTGTGTAAGTTTGGAAACGGTAATCATCTGTAATCTTTTCTTTTTCGATAGCGTTATTAATCAATTCACTAATGTCGAAATGATTCACCAAACTGTCAAATTTTATAGACTGATTAGGCTGTTTTTTTCTTTCTTCATAAGGTTTGTTCGTGATATTATCTGTGAAAACATAACCTTTATAAAGAATCAGTTTCAAATAATTTTTATCAACAGCTGGGGCAAATTTCCCAGTTGTAGCAATAATCGTCTGCTGATCATCATAAGGACTCGCATTTTTATGAAGGAAAACACCTTCCAGCTTTTCGCCATTCACACCCGAAATCTTATCGAATTTTACTGAGTATCCCGAAATCTGATCTATAAAAACGCCTGGTGTAAAGTTGATGGCAGGTTTGGAAGAGATGATATTGAACATCATATTCTTCGCTTTCCGCTGGAAGTCCGGTATGACATTGTTTGAAAACAGAAACAGAATTCCGGCGAGAAAAGAAACCGTTACAAAAAGTGGCAACATTACACGCACCAGCGAAATTCCGGCTGCCTTCATCGCTGCAAGTTCGTAGCGCTCACCAAAATCTCCGAAAGTCATAATCGAAGAAAGCAAAATCGTAAGCGGCAAAACCATACTCACAACATTGATTCCCAGATAAAAAAGAAACTTAGAAATTTCCCAGTAAGTAAGACCTTTTCCCGTCAGTTGCGACATCTGAGTCCAGATAATGTTCACAATAAAAATGAAGAACAATACACTGAAGATAAACAGAAATGGTCCGAAAAAAGTCTTGATTATATATTTATCTAATTTTTTCAATTCAGAAATTTAGACTTCAAAAATACTGTAAAAAAAGCAATACTGAAATCGATTCCAGAATTTTAGCAATATTTTATAAATTTAATTTGGGCAGCTTAATCCGCCTTCCACTCCCAAACCTTTAGGTTCGACGAACTCAATCTTTTCACTCCACTACGTTGCGTAAAAAGGATTTCCGTTCAAGTCGAGCTGCGTGCAATTCAATTGATGAAATAAAAGTCCGCAGCTGATATCAACTGCGGATTAAATTTATTGATAATAATAAAGTCTAATATCTTTTATCTATAATCTCGGAATATATTTAAAAAATATAATCAGTACTCAGGAAATTAGAATCGTGATCTCGGACAATCGTGTTCAGTAATTCTTTGTTAGAATCTGTGATTTTTGCCGCTACCAAAGATCGAATTGAGAAAGATCTCAAAGCATCAAAAACAGAAAGTGTTCCTTCTGCGCTGTCTTTTCTTCCTGTGAAAGGGAAAACGTCCGGACCTCTTTGCGCCTGACAATTGATATTCACACGGCTTACTAAGTTTACAAAAGCATCAATCAGTTTTGAAGTTTCCATTGGATCTTCGCTGAAAATACTGACCTGCATGCCGTGGTCTGCGTTCACTTGATAATCGATAGGTTCATCAATATCATCAAAAGGAACAACCGGAATCACTGGACCGAATTGCTCTTCGTGGTACAATTTCATTTGGTCATTCACAGGATAAACTACGGCAGGGAAAACAAAAGAAGCTTCGTTGTAACCGCCATTTTCATTCAGTACTTTGGCTCCTTTTGAAACAGCATCAGCAATACATTCTTCCAAATATAGTGGTTTGTTGACTTCCGGAAGTGGTGTGATTTTCACATCTTTTTCCCAAGGCAATCCACCTTTCATAGCCGAAACAGCTGCTGTTAATTTCTGAGTAAATTCTTCCGCCACATCTTTTTGTACAAATATCAGTTTCAAAGCTGTACAACGTTGTCCATTGAATGATAGTGATCCTAAAATACATTCGCTCACAGCAACATCCAAGTTGGCGTTTTTTGTGACAATCGCAGCGTTTTTTGCATCAAGACTTAAGATTGCTCGTAAACGATTAACTTTTGGATGAAGTTTTTTCAAACCATTGGCGACTTTACTGGAACCAATAAAAGCCAAAACATTCACTTTTCCGCTTTCCATAATTGGCGTGATGATTTCTGAACCTTTTCCATATAATGTATTCACTGTTCCTTTTGGAAATGCTTCCTGAAAAGCTTTCAATAAAGGATAATGAGCGAGAACGCCGTGTTTTGGTAATTTGAACAAAATCGTATTTCCCATAATCAAGGCAGGAATCAAAGTTGTAAAGATCTCATTTAATGGATAATTGAAAGGTCCCATACTCAACACAACACCAAGCGGCGCTCTACGGATTTGAGCAATTGTTCCTTCTGCTTGTTGGAAGCGGGAAGACTCTCTGTCCAGATCTTTCAAAGCATCAATGGTTTGGTTGATATAATCTACAGTTCTGTCAAATTCTTTTGTAGAATCGGGTAGGGTTTTACCGATTTCCCACATCAGGAGTTTAATAACCAGATCACGTTCTTTAATCATCAGGTAAACAAACTTCTGCATACATTTGATTCTGCCTTCTACCGACATTGTAGGCCATTCGCCAAGTCCGTTGTCGTAAGCTTTTACGCATGCATCCAAAACATCCAATGCTTCTTTCGGACCGATATTAGGGATGCTTCCTAGAAGTTTTCTTTCCAATCCGTTTTCTGTTGGGATGCAAACTGGCGAATAGATTTCTGTAACATCGCCGTTCCATTGTACTAATTCGCCATTGAGAAGATATTCTCTTTGATGGATGATGGGAACTTTATATTCTTCCGGGATTTCGTTTTCTGATTTGAATAAATTGTTGAAATTGCTTTGTACTGAACTCATAGTTTTTTATTTAATGTGAAATCAAATTCGATTTTTCGAAATATAAATTTAGAGATAAAGATTGATTCTTGGTGTTTGTTAACATAGATTTATTCTATGCAGGAATCAAAAAAACTCAACCGAGAAGTTGAGTGGTGTTCGTAATAATTTTCTCGCAGATTAGGCGGATTGAGCAGATTCTGATTAAAGATCTGCTGGATTTACTAAATCTGCGAGCTGTAATTTGATTACTTATTATCCGTAGACTTGAGAGCCCATGCGATAAGAGCAGGTTGCATAAATAGTCTTGCGAATCTTTTGTTGTCTGTATTCAGCCCGAAACTGTCCTTTCTGTTTTTGTACTGCGCGATATTTCCTGGGAAAACGGCAGTGAACAATCCGGCGGCGAGTTTTCCCACGAGTGATTCATATTTCTTGGGTGCGGCGATGATGGCGGCTCCCATTGCAATCTCTACGATGCCGGAATAAATAACGGTGTCATCTTTTTCCAATGGCACCCACTCCGGAACCTGAGCCTGAAATTCTTTTCTAGCGAAGGTGAGATGTCCGATTCCTGCAGAAATCAACATTGCGCCTAATCCGTATTTTGCGATGGTTTTGATTGTACTTGTTTCCATAATGAACGATTTTTATGGATGAGGTTCAAGAATGATTCCAAATACAAATTCTTACACAACTATTCTGTCAAGTTATTATTTGCCAACCAAGTTGGGTAATCTTTATCGACTAGTTTCTGTGGACTGTCCACGTACCAGCTGTAGCCATTTCTTCTTTCTTCTGAGATATCGTTGTAATTGTATTTGACGCTTCCGTCTCGGTCGCCGAAGATTGGTTTGTTCGTTTCCAAATCATAGAATCTTGCCCAGATGACCGAGTTCTTATCTTCTACCAAAGTTCTCACAGCTTTGTTATCTCTCTTTACAACGTTATAGCTGTAACCTTCGATTTTATTGATTTTGAACCATTGGATTGCAGACTTTACGGCTTTCTCAATCTCAGGAGTCGCAGGTTGCATCATCAGAAATTTAACAATACTTACCGATTCTGCACTTGCTAGTGAAGCGGGTTCAAAAGCTCTTGCTTTTTCTGGTTTCAAAGTGATTTCGTTGTATTGATCTCCCCAGATGGTTGGTTTTCCTTTTTGGACGAACTGCGTTTTCAGGATGCAGTCTATACCTTTTGCGACGGCTGATTGGGATTTAGTCTTTAAATTTTCATCTATAACTTCAAAACCATTTTTGCCTTCCGTAACGTTGTATAAAATGCTCAAAGCATTAATCATTGCATTATCATTATAAGTGATTTGCTTTCGATAGATAGCAGAGTTGGGATAGTATTGAGGGAAACCACCGTTGGCATATTGCATCGTCAGGAGATAGTTGATTCCTTTTTCTGCAGACTTAATGTAAGTAGGATTTTTGGTAGATTCGTAGGCCTTAATGAGGATTGTGATCTCTTTCGTGGTCGCATTGTTGTCTATTGTGGCGTGGTCGTCTCCGGAAGCTTTTATTTTGCTCAACAAGGCTTTGTTGATGGGTAAACTGTAGTCCACCGCCTTTTTGTCCAGCTGCTTTCCCCAACCACCATTAGGCAGTTGATACAACAATACTTTCTCTGCTAAAGTATCTTTTGTCTGTGCGGTACAAGACAACATTGTTAAATTTAGTATCAATAGAAACGTTGATTTCATAAATAATGATTTTGTGCAATCGGTTGCACTTTGCTAAGATAAAGATATTTGATAATCTAAAGCAGATAAAATATGAACGTAAAATTTATTTTTCTTTCCTTTTCAGAGTAATCATTACCGCACCGTTTTTCCCTTTTGCACCATATTTGGAAGTAGCGTCTTTGCCTTTTAAAACTTTAAGATTCTTGATGTTATTTGGATCAATCTGCTGAAATTGTTTGTTGGTAATCATTTTTCCCTCTAGAACATATAGTGGTAGATTATTTTCGTTGATGTATAAAGGCTTGCCAAGTCTTAAGGATGTATCCTGGTTTCTTTGAACAGGTGTTGTTTTAGAACTCGAAATTGGTGCTACTTCTCCTTTGACTTGGACAGGAATATCTGTTTTTGTTGGAGGATTCACCTTAGGCTGCATTTGTGCAGAGACGATGCCTCCGGACGTGAGGACAAAACCAACGGCAAATTTTGCAAACAGAGAATTGAGGAAAGAATAGCTGAGGTTTCTGTCCAACTGATCGGGGCGGAAACTGGCGCAGATGTTGGGGTTCTCGGTAAGATCCGCCATTATTTCCATATCAGTCGCGGTGGTAAAATCTCTCACACTCTTGGAACAGACTTGGCAGAATCTGCCTTTTTCTTTGGGCGTCATTGTCGCCCAGTTTTCGTGACACGGTTTTGGGATGGTAACTTTCATAATGTCTTTTATTGACTAAGATGCACTGTTTTTAAAAAGGTTGGAAAATATTTTCTTTCTGAAGATAAAAACGATGATTCCCGACAAAAACAAGGCGATAAGTGAAATGAATGCTTCCACCAAAGAAGCGTGTTTGGAATGTCTTGTCTGTAATTTTATTTCTTTGATGACATTTCTTTCGATGTTTTTTGTAACCGGAATAGCAGAGAGTTGCATTCGCTTTTCAAGAAGATGACTTTTGTAGCCATATTCCTCTGCCAACTTGTAATCATCTTCTGCCTCGCCTTTATCTCCAAAGAGGTAGGCTACATTCCCGAGTTCGAAAAGCAACTGTGCCACGATTTTTTCTTTTGGCTTTACAAAACTGACTCTCTCATTCAGCTGATAAAATAGCGATTGTCTTAAAGCTATCAGTTCTCTTTTGCTTAGTTTGGTTGTTGGAACAGTTTCATTTCCAAAGTTAACACCGAGTAGGAAATCGGATGTGTAGAATTGTTCTCCTTTTAGTTTTGCTTTCAGGATGTTGGCGTGGATCCATTCTGAACTATGATGGGAATCTGGATTCAGTTTCAGTGCTTTTTCTATCCACTTCAAAGCTTCGGAATTGTTTCCTATGAGTTCGTAAGTGGTACCAATGTTGGAGGCTGTAGAGTAACGGTCTGGCTGTATGGTTTCGATTCTTTTGTACAGATCTATGGCTTCCTGATATTTTCCAAGGACTATCAAAACATAACCTTTGTCCGAAAGGTAATTCAGGTTTTTGGTGGTAATATAATACTTTTCGAGTGAGATTAAGGTTTTTTCTAAATTTTCTCTGTTTTGAAAGAAATGACCCTGTGGAACAAATCCGTCATAATCTTCATACAGGAAAGTGCCGTCCTCAAGTTTTCTGGTTTCGCCGTTGAGACAGGCAAATGTTTTGGTAAATGAAAGAAGGATTAAGAGCAGTAATAGTTTTTTCATTTTAAGCAATTAGTTTACTGCAATTTAGCATTTCTATTCAAAATCATTAAACAATTTTTCACAAATGAAAATATCGCGGATCCGGATATTGAAACTCAAAATCCAATTCTGAAATCAGTTTTGCGGGTGAGATGGTTCTGCCTGTGGTGGCACGTTCGCCATTGTAAGGCAAATCTTTCTGAACATTGATGACTTCTTCTTTATTCGGATGGATGGGTGCGACAATGTTGTAAACTTTTGATTTGGATTGATTGTCCAGCATTTTTTCAACGATTGAACAAATATCAGCGTAATGAATGTGATTCACCAACTGATCCAGGTTGGAAATATTGTAATTCTTGAGAAGCCTTTCGTCGCCCATCAAGCCTGCCAATCTGAGAATATTGGTCTGAGGAAATTTCTCTAAAATAAAACTTTCACTTTCCACTTCCTGCGCAGGTTTGTCGTCTTCTGTGAAATCTTGTTCGGTCTCGGGATAGACACCGGTGGAGCTGAGTAGGAACAGCTGACCTTTGTAATCGCCGAGGAAATTGAGCAAATTTTGACGTTTGTCATTCATCGGAATCTGTGCACCTCGAAGTCCGGAAAACGGAACGCTGATGATGATGGCATCCAAGTTTTTTGCGACTTTCCAAGGTTTCATCTCGGAATCCAGTTCGTCTGGAAAACTGACTAAAGTAGGGTGGTAGCCTTTGGCGTTGAGGTCTTGTGCTTTGGACGGCGTGGTGGTGGTTGCGAAGATGTTGTATCGGTTGGATAGTCTTTCTGCAATGTAGTTTCCGAGCCAGCCGAAGCCGATGATTCCTAGGTTTTGCATTGTGGGGGATTTTGTGAGGGTAAATTTATTGATTGTTTGGGTGGAACTACAGTTTAAATTAGAAAAGAAAATTTAAAAATGATGTAAATAAAATTTATTATTTCAAAAATTAACTGTTTTCTATTTACTTATATTGATTTTTTTTATGCAAATTTGTCATTAAAAACACGTTTTATGTAATTTATTTTTAATTATTGTGGTAATATTGTCATATATTTAAAATCATTATGTGAAAAAATAGAAAAGTTAGCAAAGGGTATTGAAGTTGTGTTAATCGGTTTAATAACAAATAAATTTTATTATTATGCAAAAAGTAATTACAGTTACAACACACACCAACATCATCGACAAAGATGCAAAATTCACTGAAAAAGAGTATCCACAATTAAATGCTTATTTAGAAGATGGATTTAAAGTCAAAGAAGTAGTCCCAATTACCTTGTCATCTGCTACTACGTATATGTATTCGTTAACTTTTATCTTAGAAAAATAAGCATATGAAATTTAAAATTAATCAAGAAGTGCTAGAAATGGCTTCAGGGAAAAAGTGTATTGTTGTGGCGACAAAGGAAGAGCCTTGGAAAAAATCAGTAGATCCTTATAATCGAAAAGAAGTTTATCCTACAGATGATTTTGATTATATTGTTTTAATTAAAGTTGGAGAAAATGATTATAAAGGGGAAATGAACGTATATGAGCAACAATTATCCGAAATAATAGATTAAAGAAACTAAAGCTAATGTGAGTTCAGTTTTGAAATTTTTCCATTAAATAAAATAATATATGAAGATTGAAATGAAATTTCTTGATCCAAAAGATTGGCAAGCATTAAAAATTATAGAAGTTAAAGGTGATTCATTTTTTCCGTTTACAGCTTATTTCCCGTATATACGAAAAATGGATCTGAATTATTATAAAATTTACAAAGATGGAGATGAATTAGATAAAATAATATTAGAAACAATTAAAAGATTTTATCCCAATTCATTTTTAAGTATGAATGCTCATATTTATGCAGTAGATCAATTAGATGAGTACTTAAAACACATTGAAACAGGGTATAAAAAAGAATTTACTATACAGTTTAGTCCAGAAATAAACTATGAAATCTACGATGAACTTATTAAAGGGAATATTTTTACATATCCAATCGAATTCAATTATAGAATAACTTCACTATTTGCTAATCACGAAAGAATTGAATTCTTGCATAGATTTTTTTTATGTCACATTAATAATGAAAAACTCAAGGATCTAGTGCATACAATATTACCTATATAAAAAACATTGCTAATTTACCCAACATTCCTGATCGTGTCTTAAACAAAATGAAATTATTGGCTTTAAGTAGGAGCGGATTGACATAAATACAAAAAAAACCTGCCTCACAGCAGGTTTTTCCATATCTAAAAAATTTTAAAACAAACTCTCATCCACAAAATTCGGCAAGGTCACTTTCAAATTCGGTTCAGCTTCCATTGCTCTTTTAATCGCGAAAACTGCACCTTCATTTCTTGCCCAGCTTCGTCGGGAAATTCCGTTGTTCACGTCCCAGAAAAGCATAGATTTCAATCTTCTGTCGGCATCATCGCTTCCATCGAGCAACATCCCGAAACCACCGTTGATAACTTCGCCCCAGCCAACGCCGCCACCGTTGTGAATACTCACCCAAGTCGCCCCACGGAAACTGTCGCCAATCACATTGTGAATCGCCATATCTGCCGTAAATCTCGAGCCGTCATAAATATTGGAAGTCTCTCTGTACGGCGAATCCGTCCCCGAAACATCGTGATGGTCTCTTCCCAAAACCACCGTTCCAATTTCTCCGTTTGCAATGGCTTTGTTAAAGGCTTCTGCGATCTTCATTCTTCCTTCGGCATCGGCATACAGAATTCTCGCCTGCGAACCAACGACCAGATTGTTTTCCTGAGCGCCTTTAATCCACGTGATATTGTCTTTCATCTGCTGTTGGATTTCTTCGGGCGATGTTTTAATCATTTCCTCTAAAACGGCACACGCAATATCATCGGTTTTCTGCAAATCTTCAGATTTTCCGCTTGTACAAACCCAACGGAACGGTCCGAAACCATAATCAAAACACATCGGTCCCATAATATCCTGAACGTAAGACGGGTATTTGAACTCCCTTCCAATTGTAGGATTTTCCGACATTACATCGGCTCCAGCTCTGGAAGCTTCGAGTAAAAAGGCATTTCCGTAATCAAAGAAATAGGTTCCTTTTGCTGTATGTCTATTGATTGCGGAAGCGTGCCTTCTTAAGGTTTCCTGAACTTTTTCTTTGAATAATTCAGGGTTTTCTGCCATCATGGTATTGGATTCCTCAAAGGTTTGCCCGACCGGATAATAACCGCCCGCCCATGGATTGTGAAGCGAAGTCTGGTCTGAACCAATATCGATTCTTAAATTTTCTTCATCAAATTTCTCCCAGATATCGACGATATTTCCAAGATAAGCCAAAGAAACCGTTTCCTGATTTTCCTGAGCTTTTCTTACTCTTGACACCAGTTCATCCAGATTTTCGTGGATTTCATTCACCCATTTCTGTTCGTGACGGATTTTGGTAATCTTTGGATTCACTTCTGCAATTACCGTAATACAGCCTGCAATATTTCCGGCTTTTGGCTGAGCTCCGGACATTCCGCCCAAACCTGAAGTGACGAATAATCCGCCTTTTGGCTCTTTATTTATTTTTCTGAACGCATTCAAAACTGTAATCGTCGTTCCGTGCACAATTCCCTGCGGACCGATGTACATATAAGACCCGGCAGTCATTTGTCCATACTGTGAAACACCCAACGCATTGAATTTTTCCCAATCATCCGGTTTAGAATAATTTGGAATCATCATTCCGTTAGTTACAACAACCCTTGGTGCATCTTTATGAGAAGGAAACAATCCCATCGGGTGACCGGAATACATCGTTAGTGTTTGTTCGTCAGTCATTTCCGACAGATATTTCATCGTTAGAAGATACTGTGCCCAGTTGGAGAAAACTGCACCGTTTCCGCCGTAAGTAATCAATTCGTGCGGATGTTGCGCCACAGCATAATCCAGATTGTTCTGAATCATCAGCATAATTGCCTTTGCCTGCTCGGATTTTCCGGGATATTCTGCAATATCTCTTGCTTTCATCTCATAATCCGGACGGAAGCGGTACATATAAATTCTGCCGTATTTTTCCAGTTCATCCCTGAATTCCGGCAATAATTCTGCGTGGAATTTGGGTTCGAAATAACGTAAAGCGTTTTTCAGAGCGAGTTTTTTCTCTTCGTCTGAAAGAATTTCTTTACGTTTCGGAGCGTGGTTGATATGGATTTCGTATGGTTTTGGCTGAGGTAATTCGGTGGGGATTCCTTGTTGGATTTGTTGTTGGAAAGTCATAGTGAAGTTTCGATTTTCAAAGTTTTAAAGATATTCAATTTGAAAATATCATCAAACGGTTTCTGATAAATTGATATCACTTATATTTGCAGCTTCAAAAAACAATTCCAGTACACAACTTTAAAGCTATCAAGAAATGAATTACGAAGACAAAATCCAGCAATCGGAAACGCGTGTTTTCAAAGTGGTTTTCCCAAATACTACGAATCACCACAATACAATGTTCGGAGGAAAAGTAATGGAAATGATGGATGAGGTGGCTTTTATGACCGCCACTCGTTTTGCCAGAAAATCCTTTGTAACGGTAAGTTGTGATAGAATTGATTTTAAAAAACCGATTCCTGCAGATACTTTGGTAGAATTGATTGGAAAAGTAAAATATGTTGGGAATACCAGCGTAAAAGTCAATATCGAAATATTCATTGAGGAAATGTATGCTGACACTCGTGAGAAAGCGGTTTCGGGAGATTTTACTCTTGTCGCTATTGATGAGAATAAAAAACCAGCAAGAATCTTTGAAAACTAGAAATAAAAAAGCTTACTGTATTCAGTAAGCTTTTGTTTTTATTCGATGAGGTCTTCGTTTTGTTCTTCGTGGTCATCTTCGTTGTCGCTTTGACTGTAATAATTATTTTCTTCGTCGGGCAACTGATCGTTGATCTGTTCAAAATTATCATCATCTTCTGCACCTGGAATATCTAGTCCGAAAGGCATTTCGTCATTCACCTGACTTGGATCATTGATGGGATTTCCGTCGCCATCCAAAGGAACGTGGTCTTCGCGGTTAAAGATATCTTCGCCGGGATTGTAATCCATTTCTCTCAACTTTCTGTTTTGCTCGTTGGTGTTATCTTCTGGTGTCATAATATTTTGATTTTAGTTACCACGACAAAGACAAATATGATTCCAAGCTGAGAATTTTAAGAATTAATTTTCATAAACTTCGGAATTGACACAAGTTGGCATTTTTTCGCCTTTTGAAAAAGCAACTACATTTTCTGCTGCCAATCTTGCCATTCCGTTTCGGGCTTCTATGGTTGCGGAACCAATATGTGGAAGAACACAAACATTCGGGAGTTGGAGTAATGAGTTTTCATTACTCATTGGTTCTGGATTGGTAACGTCTAAACCTGCTCCCCATATTTTTCCTGATTCTAATGCTTCGAACAGATCTTTTTCATTATGAAAACCACCTCGTGCTGTGTTGATGAAAATCAAATTCGGTTTCATTTTTTCGAATGTTTCTTTATTGAAAGTGTCAGCTTGTTCTGACGTATAATTAGCGTGAATACTCATAATATCTGACTCTTTCACTAATTCATCAAAAGTGACATATTTTGCTCCGAGTTCTTTTTCAGCTTGTTCATTATGGCTTCTGTTGTGATAGATGATTTTCATTCTGAAAGCGGCTTTGCATTTTTCTGCCATTTCGAAACCGATTCTTCCTAAACCAAAAACGCCTAACGTCTTTCCATACAATTCTTGACCAAGTTCTTCCAATGCATCAAAGTCTTTCCAGTTTCCGGATTTTACCTTTTCGATATTATAATTGACTTTTCTGGAAACCATTTGCATTAAAAGAAAAGCTACATCGGAGGTGGCTCTGCTGAGAACATCTGGTGTGTTTCCAATTGGAATTTTTCGTTTTGTAGCTTCTGCAATGTCTACTTGGTCAAAACCTACTGAGAATAGTGCAATGGCTTTTACATTGGGGCAGTTGTCGAAAAATTCTTTGTTATATTTATTTTTTCCGCCAACATTTAGAATGATGTCTGCTTGTTTGCAGTTTTCCAGCCATTCTTCGTGTGATGGATTTTCGGTTTCAGGTGTTATGATTTCCAGATTGTTTTCTTTTAAAATATCAATTCCGATTTGTGGAATTCTTTTGTTGATGAATACTTTCATTTTTGAATTTATTAATAATAATTATTTCTTTTTTATTAATGCTAAAATTTAATACAAAGCTCACAAGGTTTTTTATTTAACTGTATGTTTTAGGTTCACAAAGACGATTCTAAACACCGAATTACACGCAGCCCGGCCTGAGTGAAGCTCTTTTTCTTTTTTATAGAAAAAGAAAAAAGCGGGAACGGAGGACGGATAGAGCTGCCCAAACCTAAAAAATGGTTCAGCATAGTCAAATTTTAAAAATGCAAAAACCGGAAATGACTTCCGGTTTCTATATTTTGTCTGATATTGATAATCAAAAATTATTCCTGTGTTGGTCTTTCTTTGTCTTTTGAGAAAAAGAATTTGATAATGATTGGCAATGTGGTGACCAAAACGATGATTAGGATGATGATTTCCAGTTTTTTCTTAAGGTCGATTCCAAACTGATCCATAAATAATTTGTCCAGATAATGTCCTGCATAAATCATTGTGAATGACCAAAGTATAGCGCCTATAACATTGTAAAAGAAGAATTTTGGTTTGCTCATTTTTACAATTCCTGCTACGATAGGCGAGAAGGTTCTTACGATTGGTAAGAATCTCGATAAAATAACTGCTACAGCGCCGTGTTCTTCGAAGAAATCGTGGGCTTTAAACAAATATTTTTTCTTGAAAAAGAATGAATCTTTTCTCTCGTACAACAATGGTCCGCTTTTGTAACCAAACCAATAACCAATCTCGTTTCCAATAATTGCTGCAATAGCAACTGCGGTTGCTAAAATAGTAGTATCCAGAAAATCTGAACCTGTGGAACCAAAAGTGGTACCAATGATTTGAACGGCGTAAATCCCGGAAATGAAAAGTAAACTGTCGCCCGGTAAAAAGAAACCTACAAACAGCCCGGTTTCTGCAAAAATGATGAATAAAATAAGCCAAAACCCACCTAGTTTGATGTAAAATTCTGGGTTCAGTAAGTCTTTCCAACTCTCGAAGTGTTCCATAGATATATGTCTTCAGCAAATATATTAAAAGCAATCTGAATTAATCAGTTTAAAATAAATATTTAGGATTATTTAACGTAAACCACGATGTTTAATCATATTTGTCGCCCCATTTGTCTTTGAGTTGCTCCTTGATTTTTTTCTCCGTCGAGTTACTGGCAGGTTGATAAAATGCAGTGCCTTTGATGTCGTCTGGTAGAAATTCTAAATCTACAAAGTTGCCTTCATAAGAATGCGCATATTGATAATCTTTTCCGTAATCCAGATTTTTCATCAGCTTGGTTGGCGCATTTCTGAGGTGGAGTGGGACTGGGAGATTTCCGGTTTTCTTCACAAAAGCCATTGCTTCGTTGATGGCGTTGTAAGTTGAATTACTTTTTGGAGAAACTGCGAGATAAACGGCGGTTTCGCTTAGGATAATTCTGGCTTCAGGATTTCCGATGACGTTGATAGCTTGGAAACAATTGTTTGCCATTACCAAAGCATTTGGATTGGCTAATCCAATGTCTTCTGCTGCGAGAATCATCATTCTTCTGGCAATGAATTTGATGTCTTCTCCGCCAACCAACATTCTGGCGAGCCAATATACGGCGCCGTTTGGGTCGGAACCGCGCATCGATTTTATGAAGGCTGAAATGATATCATAATGCTGTTCACCATTTTTATCATACAAAGCCATATTTTCCTGTAAAACAGAAAGTACGTCTTTGTTCGATATTTTATTTTTCTTGGCAGATTTGAATTGATTTAGAACCAATTCGATTGAATTAATCAACTTTCTAGCATCACCTCCGGAATATTGAATAAATGCTTCTTTTTCTTCAAGGAAGAATTTAGTATTGTTGAGTTCATTGTATTTGGAAACAGAAATGTCAGCGAGTTCTTCCAGCTTTTCAAAAGTCAAAGCTTTCAAAATATAAACCTGCGAACGAGAAAGCAAAGCAGAAACTACTTCGAAACTTGGGTTTTCCGTCGTAGCACCAATCAGAACAATCCAGCCTTTTTCAACGGCGTGAAGCAAAGAATCCTGTTGAGACTTGTTGAATCTGTGAATTTCATCAATAAACAAAATCGGACTTTTACCAGAAAAAAGATTCTGCTTTTTAGCTTCATCAATAATATCTCTTACATCTTTTACACCAGCGGAAACGGCTGATAATTTGTAGAATTTTCTTCCAGATTTTTCAGAAATAATTTCTGCCAAAGTCGTTTTTCCTGTTCCTGGCGGTCCCCAAAAAATCAGTGAATTAATGGTGTCATTCTCCATCATTCTTTTGATGGTTCCATTTTTTCCTGTAAGGTGTTCTTGTCCTAAAACATCATCCAAAGTTTTCGGGCGTAGTATTTCGGCAAGTGGAGAATTGTTCATATTTCAAAATTACGGAAATTAAATACTTTCTAAAAACTTAAAAATCTGAATAAAATTTTATTTAATGAAAAAAGAAAAATATTTATTGATAAACAATAAATATTTATTACATTTGAATAATATTTAAAATTTACAATTATGTCAAAAACAAACAACTTTGTATTTTGGGGCTTATACGTTATAGCTTGGATTATATTTGTCGGCTTGTCTATTGAGGCAGGAGGCTTGATAGTAAATTTCTTTTTCCATCTTTATAATCCCGAGATGGTTCAAAATCTTTATCAGAAGCTGGACTTGATTAAAATGTACCAAGATAATCAATTCGGTTTTTTCGGTATTTACAGTTTTATTTTAATCATTTCAATTTTAAAAGCAGTTCTATTTTACACTGTTATTAACTTGATGCACAAAATGAAGTTAGAAAAACCTTTTAGTGCTTTTGTTGCGAAACAGATTTCACAACTTAGTTATTATACGCTTTCAATTGGGTTGTTGAGCTATATTGCCAGACAATTTGTTAAAAATTTGGAGCACCACGGTTTTGTTTCAGATGATTTAAACCAATTTTGGGCAGACAGTGAGGCATTTATTTTAATGGGAGCCGTCATCTACATTATTGCTCAAATTTTCAAAAGAGGTGTAGAATTGCAGGAAGAAAACGATTTAACAGTTTAACTTATGCCGATAATCGTAAACCTGGATGTGATGATGGCCAAACGAAAAATGTCATTGAATGAACTGTCCGAAAAAGTAGATTTAACGCTTTCCAATCTTTCTATTCTGAAAACAGGAAAAGCAAAAGCCATTCGTTTTAGTACTTTGGAAGCAATTTGCAAAGCTTTGGATTGTCAGCCTGCGGATATTTTAGAATATCGGGAAGAAGAAAATAAGAATTAGAGCTTTCTGCTGATGACGTAATCCAACATTAGTTTCAAAGATTCCTTAGCTTCGTTATCAGGAAATTCAGCAAGAATGTTGAGCGCTTTTTGCTGGTAATCTTTCATTGTCTGGATGGCATAATCCATTCCGCCCGAAGACTTTACGAATTCCACCAATTCACGGACTTTTTTGGAATCGTTATTATAACGCTTTATCGTTGCGAAATATTTTTTGTAATTCTCAGGACTTGCATTTTTCAATGTATAAATCAATGGCAAAGTCATCTTTTGTTCCTTAATGTCAATTCCGACAGGTTTTCCGATAATATTACTTGTCTGATAATCGAAAAGGTCATCTTTGATTTGGAAAGCCATTCCAGTATAAGTCCCGAATTCTTGCATTTTTTTCGCAGTTGCTTCGTCTACGTTATTGGATAAAACGCCAACTTCACAACACGCCGCAATCAAGGTTGCTGTTTTTTGGCGGATGATTTCGTAATAAACATCTTCCGTAATATCTAGTTTTCTAGCTTTTTCTAATTGAAGCAATTCGCCTTCAGACATTTCACGAATCGTTCTGGAAATTACTGCCAATAAATCAAAATCCTTATTATCTGTAGAAAGCAAAACCGATTTCGAAAGCAGATAATCGCCAACCAAAACTGCAATTTTATTCTTCCAAAGTGCATTGATAGAAAAGAAATTCCGGCGTTTAAAACTCTCATCCACAACATCATCGTGAACCAAAGTCGCTGTGTGAATCAGCTCAATCATACTTGCGCCACGGAACGTTTTTTCATTCACATTTCCGACCAATTTTGCGCAGAGAAACACAAACATCGGACGCATTTGCTTCCCTTTTGTCGTCACAATAAAACGCGTGACTTTATCCAACAGCGCCACATTACTTTTCATCGATTCGTAAAACTTTTGTTCAAAAAGTTTCATTTCGTCAGAAATCGGAGCTTTGATTAGTTCTACTGTATTGGCCACTGTTTGCGTTTAGAGATTATATTTTTGGAGCAACAACATTCAACTTATTTTCAACATTCTAACCCGCTTTCCGTTACAATCTTTTTGTTTTCCGAAGAAAAACAAAAAGGATTTCCACTACAATCGGGGCTATGTTTAAGATTTGTCTCTCGATTGACCAAAAACTATTCTACAAATATAAATATTATAAATCTTTCAAAGGAATAAAATAAAGACTTTGAAACGCTTTTTGATTTTTATCACAGAATAAAAATCCATTACAATGTAGAATTGATGCATTTTTAAATTAACAATAGAATCAAATACGTTCTTTATTAATCCATTTTGCAACTTCAGGCGCAACATAGTTTTTCATCATTGCGATAAGCTTATCAATATCATCGCTTACCAGAATCATATCTCGGTTAACTTCTTTCAGAAAACCTTTGTCAACCATAGTTTGGATAAAAGTGATTAAGGAATCGTAAAAACCAGCGGTATTCAAAATGGCAATCGGTTTTTTATGAAGTCCCAATTGCGCCCAGGTCAGCATTTCAAAAAACTCTTCCAAAGTTCCGAAACCGCCCGGCAAAGCAATTACGCCATCGCAAAGTTCGTTCATCTTGGTTTTTCTTTCGTGCATCGTTTCCACCAAAATAAGTTTAGTCAAACGCTCGTGAGCAATTTCTTTGGATTTTAAAAAGTTAGGCAAAACGCCAATAGCTTTTCCTCCGTTCTCTAAAACGCCGTCCGCTACTGCGCCCATCAAACCTACATTAGCGCCTCCGTAAACCAATTCGATTTGATGTTCTGCTAATGTTTTTCCTAATAATTTTGCCTGCGATTTGTAAACGTCATCTGTCCCAAAACTTGAACCACAGAATACTGTAATTCTTTTCATTTCCTATTGGATTTTTAATTAAAGTAATATGCAAATATAATTATTGCAAATCTTCAAACGGGACAAAGTAGAGACTTTGAGGCACTTTTTTGATTTTGATACTGAATCGCTCTCCTGAAATATAAATTCCTTTTTCAGTTGCCGTAATTCCTTCGATTTGACCAATTTTGAAAGCTCTTCCCAAAGAAAATTTTTTTGGAGGTTTATTGAAAAATAGATTTCCAGAATTATCTTTTTCGAAAATCATTAGATAAACTGAAGCTTTTTTAGTGTAACCTACAACGTATAGTTTATTCTCAAAAAAAGAAGCATCGGTCACAACAAATCCAGTTTCAAAAGATTCCAGTTTTTGAGCAGGCTGATTTTCTGTCAGGCTTTTGTCGATGACATAATGAGAAACCGTATTCGTAATCCATTCTTTTGTAAACAAATGAATATTTCCGTTGAGGAAAATTATCGCTTCTGCATCGAAATTATTATTGATATTTTTCGGTGTGAAATCGATTTGTTCTGGATAAAAAAACGGAATTGCTTTTATAGAATCTGTGACGATTGAATCATTCTTAAAAGGAATTTGATAAACCTTCAAATCTTTTCTTGTTCCCAAATTATTCCCAAATTCTCCAATATAGAAATCTTCCCCATCATTCGTCATCGCTTCCCAATCGATATTTTTGAGACCGGTTTGAAAAGTCTTCTTGATGTTTGAATTTCCTGGTTTTATCTCGAAAATTTCGCTGGTGTTGCCGCTGTCATTGAAGGAAAATAATCTTCCATCAATATTTGTTAAACCAGAAGACTCTCGCAAAGAATCGCTCAAAATAGCAATCTTGTATTTTTTAAGTTTTAGTTTTTTTGTTTTCTGTGCTGAGATTTGAAAACTCAAAAAGATAAGTAAGAAGTAAAAAATCCTTTTCATATTTCGTAAAAATAAGAATTGATTTTTTGAACTTAAAATTTTAGGGATTAAATTGTTAAAGAATTACTCCGCAGTTTTGTTAGCCAATTGTCCACAAGCCGCATCAATATCGCCGCCTCGGCTTTTTCTTACAACAATTGTGATTCCAGCTTTTTCCAATTCACGGACATATTTTTGCTCAGCTTCAATACTTCTATGGTCAAATTTTCCTTCGCCAATTGGATTGTATTGGATGAGATTCACTTTGCTTGGAACTTGTCGGCAATATTTGATCAATGCTTTGATATCTTCGTCTCCGTCGTTGATTCCTTTCCAGATACAGTATTCAAAAGTAACTGGAGAACCGGTTTTCTGATACCAATATTGTAGAGAATCCATAATATCGGTCAGAGGAAACTTCTCAGAAAAAGGCATTATTTCGTTTCGTTTATGCTCAATTGCGGAGTGGAGGGAAAGCGCTAATTTCACTTTCAGTTCTTCATCGGCCAGCATTTTTATCATCTTCGGAATTCCGGATGTTGAAACGGTGATTCTTCTTGGCGACATTCCCAAACCGTCCGGTTTTGTGATTTTATGGATCGCTTCTACAACGTTTTTATAATTCATCATCGGTTCGCCCATTCCCATAAAAACGATGTTTGTGAGCGGTCTGTCAAAATATTCTCTACTTTGGCGGTCGATCAATGCAACCTGATCTACAATCTCTGCAACTTCCAGGTTTCGCATTCTTTTGAGTTTGGCTGTTGCACAGAATTCACAATTCAAGGAACATCCGACCTGAGAGGAAACACAGGCTGTACTTCTGGATTCTGTAGGAATCAAAACAGATTCTACCATTAACCCATCGTGAAGTTTTACACCGTTTTTTATCGTTCCGTCCGTCGATTTTTGTAATAGATCAACAGCGATCGGGTTGATAAAAAAATCACGCGAAAGATTATCTCTCAAACTTTTGGAAAGATTCGTCATCTCATCAAAGGAATGCAGATTCTTGCTCCAAAGCCAATCATAAACCTGTTTTGCACGAAAAGGTTTTTCACCAATTGTGCTGAAATGGTCTTTTAACTGATCAAGGGAAAAGGTGCGGATATCTTTCAATGTTTTCTGAAATTTTTTGCAAAGATACGGTTATTGTAACAATTTTGAAATCGGCTAATGAAACGATAGATATATCTAATAATCTTAAAATTCATAAATTTGAAATAAAGATTTTAATTCTAACTTTTACATTGATAAATTGTTACAAATTTGATTTTAATTATATCAAACAGAATTAAAGTATTATGAATTTTAAATCGACTTTATTAATATATTCTTAATTCTTACATTTGCATTGATTTTTACCCGATGAAGTTCCAAGCCTTTTACGACAGCCCATTTATATTGAATTTTTCTTTTGAAAAACTCATCCAGAAAATGGAAGCAGAAGCTTCCGATAATCCAGAATATGCGCTTTCTCATCAGAGGATATTGGATAAGACCAAAGAATTCCCCGAGCTTTTACACGGCATCACGAATCTTGATTTTTTCGAAAAAAATGAGATCTTGATGAAGGAACTTCTCCGTGATCTTTTCCCTCCAATGTTGACGGAAAATGAAATCAAAGCTGTCAGTTTTCCTTTTTATAATTTCTTTTTCAATCCTACAAAAAGATTTGAGACCATAATCAAAAAAGCAGGTGACAATTTTGATATGATCATCAAGGATATGGACCCGCATCGCTTTTATGTGATGAGTTGTTGCATTATCCTGAATGATTTTTATAATATTCCGCTGAATGTTTCGATGCCTTTTATTTTCGATATTCCCAATGAAGATGGCGTCATCAAGCATTATAGATTTTTGACAAACGCTGATTTTATGGATGTCAATCCCTTGGAAAACTTCAAAAGATTGACGGCGGAAGAAATTTCAGAATTGCTCGATAACTTCGAAGATTATGAATTGTGGAAAGAAAAATTTCCACCAGAAAGCTGGGAACTGAAAGGGTTTGCGGTCGTTAATTTCTTCGATGCAACCACAGAGATCGCCATTTCGAATCTTAAAAGTAAATTAATAAATCTTGAGGACGATAAAAATCTCAAGCCGGAACTCAACAAAGTTTTCCGTTCGATTTTTCAGGTTTCTGATTTGGAGGTTGGGTTTACATCTATTAATCACGATGAAAACAAATTTGTTAGAAGTCCGATCAATGGCGTGATCGACAGTTTTATTCTGTTGGGAAACTCGCAGGATTGCAAGAACGAATTGCTTTGCGAGAAGAATTTTAACACACTGGTAGAATCCAAAAAATTCTTCAGTATTTCTGATATAGAGCGGACTTACAAAGAATTTCCGGATAGCCAGATGGCAAAACATTTTTACGAAGCCGGAATCAAAAGTGCGATTTTTGCGCCGATTATCAAGAACAAAAAAATTCTCGGTATCATTGAATTGATCTCAAGGAAAAAAATGCTGAACAGCATCAATGCCCAAAAAATGGAAATCGTGATGCCATATCTGGAAGATACGATGGACAGACTGTACGACGGCATCGAAACAAGGGTACAAGCAATTATTCAAAGAGAATATACATCGATACATCCAAGTGTTTATTGGAAATTCCGACAGGAAGCGGAGCGTCATATCGGGTTTTACAGAGAAGAATTTGATTTGCCTTACAGAAAGATCACTTTTGAGAATCTGACCCCACTTTTTGGACAGACTGATATCAGAAATTCTTCGGTTTCCAGAAATCTGGCGATCAAGAAAGATCTGGAAATCAATTTGATGCTGATTTCTGATGTTTTCAAAAATCTGATCTCTGATAATGATTTGACTGAAATCAATGAAAAATTAATCAGATTTCAAAAGCTTTTGAGCAAAGACTTGCGCGCTGATACAGAAAGTCAGGTTCAGAATTTTATTCATCAGGAAGTTCATCCGTTGCTGGAATCTATTAAGCTTCAGAATGTTAATTATAATCAGATTGTAACAGATTATCACAAACAACTGGATTCTAAAACCGATTTGGTTTATAATTTCAGAAAGAAATTTGATGATAGTTTGTCTTCCATCAATAAATTTTTGGCGGATATTCTGGACAAGCGTCAGGAAGAGCAACAACACAGATTTCCGTTCTATTACGAGCGTTTCAAAACGGATGGCGTGGAGCATAATATGTACATTGGTTCGTCCATTGAACCGGATTTGACCTATGACCCGATTTTCCTCAAGAATTTAAGGTTATGGCAACTGCGTGTGATTTGCGAAAGTGAATTACAATACAAAAAGTATAAAGAAACGCTGGACTATTCTTTGGATGTTTCGTCTTTGATTTTGGTTTACAGCACACCAATCAGCATTAGATTTAGGATGGATGAAAAACGTTTTGACGTGGACGGAAGTTATAATGCGCGCTATGAAATGATTAAAAAACGTATCGACAAATCTCTGGTTAAAAATTCTGTCGAACGTATCACTCAACCTGGAAAAATCAGCATCATCTATTCTCAGGACAGAGAACGTGAAGAATATTTGAAATTAATCAAGATTCTCCAAGATCAAAATGTTCTTTCAACAATAGAAGAGCTGGAAGTTGAAGATTTACAAGGAATTAACGGTCTGCGAGCTTTGCGTGTTGCAGTGAATTATGAGGCTGAAGATGTGGATTATGAGTTTGTGGAAGGGATTTAAAAATTATTCTCCGTGAATTAATTCTATGATTTTTCCATCTTTAGAGTTCATTATTATTAAAAATTCGCCACCAATCATTGGTTCTTGTCTTGTGCCATTTAAAATCCAATAACCATTTTGAAATACAACATTATAAGGCCTTTGCTCTATGATTTCATCTTTACCATATTCCTTAAAGAGAATTTTTTCGGCAATATTTACTGCAGATTTAGAATCAGAAATTGGTTTTGCTGTATAATCAATTTCTGATTCTGGAACAGTTCTATTATTCTTAAGTGCTTTTTGAAGTTTAGAAATTGAGGATTCTCGATCTTGATTTTCTAAGAAAATTTTGTTTGAATCAGTTTCTAAAGAAAATTTGTTAGAATCAATTTTTTCTGAACAAGAAAAATTCAAAAATAAAATTCCGAAAAAAAGCAAAATAGTCTTCATCTTAAGATTATTTTAAACCGTCACATTCCGAAAAGCCACCACAAAAGCCACCACTGAAACAATAATTCCAATTGTGAAAACCGTGTAAGTCAGTCTCAATAATTTGTATTTTCTGTTGAGAACAACGCCCAGATAATAGAGGTCTTTTATCATTGTATCGTACAAATATTGTCGGTCGTTCATCATTTCTTTCATTGCCCAGAGATATTCTTCCATCGGCATTTTGTAGAAATTTCCGAAGAATAAAAGATTCACTTTTTTCTCTTCAATTTCCTTTCTGGTAAATGTTCCGCTAGAAACTTTCGGTCTCGTAGACATAATCGCCAAAATAATACAAATCACACTGAATATGACCATCACAAATGTCGGAATAATCAAATGCGAATTACTTGGCGCATCCAGTTTTGGAATCAAAGATGATAATGCGATTGAAATAATAATCGCGTTGACGGAAAGCAAAATATTCGCTTTGCTATCGGCAATTTGGCTCAGTTTAGTATGGTTGTTCAATGTCACCCGGAACATTGTTTCTATACCACGTTCAGGACTTTCCAGTTTCTCGAGTTTTTTCTTATTCAGAAGTGCTTTATCATTATCTTCAGCCGCTTTTTTCTTCTTTTCTTCTTTCAGATTCTGGATGTGAGAAAGGATTTTATCCACATTTTTCTCTTTGACTGGTTGCCAGTTTTCTTTAGCAAATTTGGTATAAAACTGATGTTTTGAAAAGAAAACAATATTAAGCTCAGACCACTGTTGCTTGCTGAATTTCTGATGATGCACCTCTTTGATTTCCTGTCTCAGATTCTCACAAATCCTGAAATAATCATCCGAAGCCAGATGATACAAATCTGCATCTTTTATGATTTCTTCCAGATGATTTTTAGGCTTGTAAAATTTGTCCGTCGCCAGAATCAGCTCTCCGATTTTGGCAATTCTATCTTCAGAAAATCCATATTGCTTTAAAAAGTTTGTAGCTTCTTTTCGGCTTTCTTCCTCGTGATTATCCGCATCATCAATGTAGCCTAAATCGTGAAACCAGCCTGCCAAAAGCAGATTTTCTGTGTCCTCAGAGCCAATGTTTTCTTCTTTTGAAAGGATTTTTATCTTATCTACAACTTGAATCGTGTGATCAAGATTGTGATAAGTATAAGCAGAAGATAATCTATCTTTGAATAAATTTTTAACATAATCTTCCGAAATTTTCAAAATATCCATAAAAGCAATTTAAAACAAATTTAAGAAAGTATTTAAGCTTATTAATTTTAATTTTGTTAAATATTGTTAGAGTTTGACTAATTTCGTGAATATTTGAAATCAGAATTGTCAGGCTGAGCTTGCCGAAGCCTCTAACTTTAAATATCTGATTTTATTTATGGCAGCTTAATCCGCCTGCAGTTTATCTTGAGTAAAGTCGAAGGGCTCCTGATTATTACTCTGAGGTTCTCGAAGAGTTCGCTCAGGTCGGGCTGCGTGCGATTCATTGGTAAGAGATTACCTCTAAAATTGAAAATTATTTATGAGATACATTTACAAATTATATCTTTTTATTATACTTCCGTTTGTTGTGGTTTCCTGTGCCGTCCAAAACGCTGACTACGGAAAAAATGCCAAAGACTTTGAGAAAAATCCGAGTATAAAAGACAGCATCATTCACACCTTTTATCTTGTTGGTGATGCTGGCAATTTAGACCAGGACGAAGCGTTCCACAATATGAACATCCTGAAAGATTCTTTGTCCAAAGCTTCAGAAAACAGCACGCTGATGTTTCTCGGGGATAATATTTATCCGGTCGGAATGCCGAAAAAAGATGACGAACACCGGGCTTTGGCGGAGGAAAAAATGGATAACCAAATCTCATTATCACAACAGTTCAAAGGAAAAACAATTTTTATTCCCGGCAACCACGACTGGTACAACAACGGCATCAAAGGTTTGAAAAGAGAAGAAGATTATGTCACTGAAAAACTGAATGACAAATCGGCTTTCGCACCAAGAAACGGTTGTCCCATCGAAACCAGAAAAATCAACAAAAAACTGACTTTGATTTTAGTGGATACGGAATGGGTTTTGGCAGATTGGAACAAAAATCCAGGAATCAATGAAAAATGCGACCTCAAAACCCGCGAAGATTTCTACACAGAATTTGAAGATCAACTGAATAAAAATCAGAACAAAACCATCGTCATTGCAACACATCATCCGCTAATTACAAACGGTTCTCACGGAGGAAAATATTCTTGGGAAAAACAGATTTTTCCATTAGAAAATAAATTTCCGTTGCCAATTTTGGGTTCGATTATCAATTTGACAAGAGCAACCGGCGGAATCACGCATCAGGACATCAGTAATCAAAATTATAAAAATCTATCAGACAGAATCAAAACTTTGATTGGTGGTCGAAAAAACGTGATTGTAGTTTCCGGTCACGACCATAATTTGCAATACATCGAGGAAGGCGACATCAGACAAATCGTCAGCGGAGCTGGTTCCAAAACCGAATCTGCAAAAGCCGTTGGAAGCAATGATTTTTCATTTGGAAAAAACGGATATGCAGAACTGAAAATCTCAAAATCGGGAAATGCTGAAGTGAGTTTTTACAGTCTTAATCCAAAAAAATCGGAATTGTTATTCAGAAAAACGGTTTTGGAAAACGAATCGAAAATTGCGAAAAATTACCCGAATCAATTTCCTAAAAATACAGAAGCCTCGATTTATGATTCTGCGATGACGAAGAAAAGTAAGTTCTACGAGTTTCTTTGGGGCAAACATTACAGAGAATATTATTCTAAAAAAATAAATGTCAAAAATCTGGAATTGGACACGTTGTTTGGAGGTGTGAAAACCGATAGAGCAGGGGGCGGGCATCAAACCAAATCTCTTCGTCTGGAAACCAAATCTGGAAACGAATATGTGATCCGTGCTTTGAAAAAAAGCGGTGTTCGGTTTTTGCAATCTGTGGCATTCAAAAATCAATATGTGATTGATGATTTTTCTGATAGTTATGCGGACAAATTTTTGCTGGATTTTTACACGACTTCTCATCCGTACACGCCTTTGGTAATTGGCGGGATGTCCGATAAATTGGGAATTCGTCATACAACGCCAGAACTTTTTTACATTCCTAAACAGAAAACGTTGAAAAACTTCAATGAGAATTTCGGAGATGAGTTATATTATCTCGAAGATCGACCAATGGAAACTGAAGAAAATCCAAACAAAGTTATCGGAACAGACGAAGTCATCCTGAATCTTGCCAAAGACGAGAAATATAAAATGGATGAAAAAGCGTGGATAAAGGCACGTTTGTTTGATATGTTGATTGGCGATTGGGACAGACATCACGACCAATGGAAATTCGAAGCCAGAAAAGAAAGTGGCAATATAATTTACAGTCCGATTCCAAAAGACAGGGATCAAGCTTTTGCTAAATATGACGGTTTTATCACAGGGATTTTGATGGAATTTCCTGAGTTGAAACATATGCAGACTTTTGATTATCAAATGGAAAGTGTAAAGTGGTTCAACCGCGAGCCTTATCCGTTGGATTTAATTTTTGCTAAAAATTCTGTTGGAAAAGATTGGCAAGATGTTGCAGAATTTATACAAAATAATTTAACTGAAAATGACATTCGAGAAGCCTTCAAAAATTTACCAAAAGAAGTTCAGGACCAAGTTTCGGAAGATTTGATTCAGAAATTATTGACAAGAAAAAGAGACCTTCAAAAATATGCTTCGGCTTATTTTAAATTTCTTCAGGAAAAAGTGATTCTAACAGGAACGGATAAAAAAGACAAATTTGTAGTAACAAGATTACCAAATAATGATACAGAAGTAAAAATTATCAGACTGAAAAAATCGGGTGAGGAATTGCAATCAACAAAACTTTATTCGGGATTGATGACAAAAGAAATTTTGCTTTATGGTTTGAGTGATGACGACGAGTTTGAAGTAAAAGGTAACCAAAAATCAAGCATAAGAGTCAAACTTCTTGGCGGTTTGGATATTGATAAATATTCGGTTTCCAATTCCAAAAAAGTAACGATTTATGATTACAAAAGTAAGCCGAATAACTTCGAAAATAAAGGTAATGCCACTCTGAAATTAACTGACGATTACGACATCAATCAGTACAACTACAGAAATCCGAAATATAATGTTTTCACTACGTTTATGAATTTTAATTTCAATCCAGATGATGCGTTGGCAATTGGTTTTAATGCAGATTATACGGTGAATGATTTTATAAAGAATCCTTTTTCTCAGAAACATCATTTTACAGCTAACTATTTCACAGGAACGAGAGGTTATGAGTTTGCTTATCAAGCAGTATTTCCAATGTTAAAAGGTAATTGGTTTTATGGCTTGGATACGAGAGTGACAAGTTCACATTACATTAGAAATTTCTACGGAATCGGGAATGAAACGGTTAATCCAAAAGAAGAATTCGGAAATCGGTTTAATAATGTTAGAGCTCGGGAATTTGGGTTTTCGCCATCTGTTAATTGGAACAAAAATGCATCAACATTCTCTGCAAAACTGAATTACGAAATCCTGAAAATCGACAGAACAGCTAATCGTTACATTTCAATTCCAGGTGTCATCAATGATGACGTTTTCAACTCAAAACAATTCGGAGGAGCCGATTTGTCATTCAATTATGAAAATTATGACAACAAAGCCAATCCAAAATTGGGAATGAAATTCGATATCAGGACGGTTTGGAATATGAACCTTCAAAATACGGACAGACAATATACTTCACTCGAAACAGGACTTGGTTTTCTGCATTATCTGACGCAAAATCAAAGATTGGTTTGGTCTTCTTATGCGAAGGCAAAATGGCTTTTCGGTAACGATTATGAGTTTTATCAAATGTCCACTTTAGGTGGGAATACGGATTTGAGAGGTTTCCGATTCAATCGTTTTTATGGAAAGAATTCGTTCTATCAAACCTCAGATTTGCGCTATGAAATCGGCAAAATCAAAAACTCGATCTTACCTTTGAGTTACGGATTTTTCGGTGGATTTGATTTGGGAAGAGTTTGGGTTCCGACAGAAAAATCAAACAAGTGGCATAACTTGTATGGCGGTGGTTTTTGGCTAAATGCGGTTGACGCTATCTCGGCAAATCTTTCTTATTTCACATCTTCTGACGGTGGAAGATTGGTTGTCGGAATTGGTGGAACTTTTTAGAATAATATGGTGATAGAAACTGACAGACTAATTCTGAAACCTTATTCTTTGGATTTTGTTGAAGAATTTTACATCAAATTTCAGAATGATAAAACCTATTTGGAAGATTACTTTTCCAGAACTCTAAGTGTGACTAAAACTTTGGAAGAAACAGAATTGTATTTTCAAAATAAAATTGAAAGTTTTAAAAATGAAGAAGGTTTCTATTTTGGGATTTTCCTTAAAGAATCAGATGAATTGATCGGTCATATTTCTTTAAGAGAAATCGACTGGACAGTCCCGAAAGGCGAATTGGCTTATTTTATTTTCAATAATTTTTCGGGCAACAAATATTCTTACGAGGCTTTGGAAGCATTTCGTGATTTCTGTATATATGAAAAAGAATTTGTTCGAATCTTTATGAAAATTGCACCAGATAATATCGCCAGCAAAAAAGTAGCAGAATTTTGTAATTTCGAATTCGAAGGTTTGCTGAAAAATGACTATCGAAAAAGACAGGAGGTTCTTACGAATATGCTACTTTATGCTTTCACAAAGCCAGATTAGTAGATTTATTTCTCAACTTCAAACTTGGTTTCTCAATAAAATATCTGTAAAATAATCCTCCGAGAATACATCCGATTAAACAGATAATCAACAACAAATTTTCAGAGATAGAAATTTTGTAATATTCTATCAAGCTTTGAATAATGTGAATAATTCCTTTGTGAGAAAGATAAATCGCAAAAGATAAATTTGCTATTTGAGTTGTAAAATAGCTTTTTGATTTGTTGAGAAACGAAGACTTAGAAACAGCAGATATTACTATCAAACCATAACTTACAGCAACGAATGTAAATCCAAATACCGAAGCAAATTCTGAAGATTGGTCACTGCAAATCCAAAATGATAAAGCAAGAAAAGCTAAACCTAATAATAAAAATAAATTTCCATTTGCATCAATCAATTTTCTGAATTTTGAAGAATATTGAAACAGATATCCAATCCAAACGCCTACAGCCAATCCGTCCAATCTTGTGTGTGTAGGGTAATAGATTTTCATATACCATATTTTCCAAAATTCATCCGAATTAAGATTAGGAACAACATATTCCAGCCAGGAAAAATATCTTGCTAAGATTGAGAATAATATAATAATGAAGATTATAACTTTCAGATATTTCAATGTTTTTGATTTGATGAATAGAAGTAATGAAAATGGCAGAATCAAATAAAATTGCTCCTCGATAGACAAAGACCAAGCGTGTGAAAATGTTCCTTTGTTGATGACGTCCAAGCCATAATTCTAAGTGAAAGTGAGAAATTTCCATAATGGAGAAAGCGATTCTCTTTCCCTGAAAATTGGAAAACAGAAATATAACATCAATGTGAAAAAATAAGGTGGAATAATTCTGAAAAAACGCTTTGCAAAAAACGCTTTTAAACTAAAATTTCCTTTGATCTTAATCTCGTGAAACAATTGATTTGAAATCAAAAAACCACTTAATACGAAAAACAAATCAACTCCGGTCCAACCAAAACGACCATAAGTGTCTATCCAATTTGGATGCGAAAAAGCGCGATAATGATACATGAAAACCAAAAGAATTGCAATTGTTCTTAGATGATCTAGCCCGTTGAATCTTGGAGAAAAAGTTGTCTGCATTTATTTTTTCTCTGCAAGGTGGTTTCATTTTAACAGCAATTTTCAACCTGTATTCACAAAGCAGAAATTTTTATTTGGGTTACTAATTATGTAATTTGGATGGCAATTTTTGTAGTTCGTCATTCAAATCGTCAATTCTACATTACTGAAAGAATTTATCAGTTTATAATTTATAATTTTGAAGATTGTGAAAATTGGAACTGAGAAAAATTATCGACCAAACATTGGCTTTCAAATTTTATTTTGGACAGCATTATTTCTTTTGATAGAAGCGAGGAATTATGGAGAATATGATAATGCTAATATTCAATTGATTTTTTACTATGATCTATGCCATTGGATTTTTCAGATTATCAGCGCGAATTTTATTTATTATGTTTTGATAAAGCATTTTTTTGACCGAAAAAAGTACTTTTTATTTTGCGCTTTACTGCTTGTTGCTCTGTATTTTTTTTCTGTCATTAATCGTCTTTTTATTGTTTACATAGCCGAACCTTTTTTTTGTAATTTTCCGCAGGATAGCATTTATAACATTTTTACAGATATCAGATATCTGTTGATTAGCTATACTTTTTCTATTATTACAGGAGCTTTCGCTTTTGTATCTGTAATGTTTATGCTGCGATACAAAACGGAAAAGCAAAACACAACCAAACTCTTGAAGGAAAAAGCAGAATTAGAATTGAAAGTTCTGAAGTCACAGCTTAACCCACATTTTCTATTTAATACACTCAATAATATTTATTCGCTTTCCATTATTAATTCGGAGAAAACTTCAGAATCTATCAGCAGACTTTCGGATATTTTGGATTATGTTCTTTACAAAGGTCAGAATAAAATGGTTAATATTTCTGATGAAATTTCTATCATTGATGATTATATCGAGCTTGAAAAACTCCGATATGACGAACGTCTGAAAATATTCAAAATACAAAAGCTGAATTCTGAAAACAAAATTCCGCCATTGTTGTATCTTTCTCTGGTTGAAAATTCCTTCAAACACAGTGCAGGAAAATCGGCTGGAAATATTGAAATTAATATTGAAATTGAAACGGATGAAAATCAATCTATTTTTCGAATCAAAAATACCTATTCAGAAACTTTAAAATCTGAACGTGAAAGTTTGGGATTAAATAATATAGAAGAGCAATTGAAGATATTTTATGAGAATCAATTTGAATTTAATGTTTCAGAAATCGGAAATTGGTTTGAAGTAGAAATAATTACGCCTGCAACAGAATGATAAATTGTATTATAATTGATGACGAACCTCTGGCTGTAAAACTTTTGGAAAACCATATTTCAAAAATTAATTCTTTGAAATTGGTTGCAACTGCAAAAAATGCAATCGAAGCTTATCAAATATTGCAGACAAAACCTGTTGACCTAATGTTTCTCGATATTGAAATGCCCAACCTTAATGGAATTGAATTTCTAAAATCTCTTCATCAAAAACCTAAAACAATCTTCACAACAGCTTATCGCGAATTTGCTATTGATGGTTTTGAATTAGAAGCAATTGATTATATTCTTAAACCAATCACATTCGAGAGGTTTTTCAAATCTGTAGATCGTGTTTTAAGAAATCTTCCTTCTGATGAACAAACTGAAGATTTCATTATTGTCAAAGCTGATGGTTTGAATCGGAAAGTTATTTTGTCTGATATTCTTTATTTCGAAAGTCAGGGAAATGATGTTAAAATCATTTTAAAAAATGAAGAAAAAATCATTACAAAAAATAAAATGACAGATTTGGAAATTTCACTTTCTGACAAAGGTTTTGTAAGGCTTCATCGGTCATTTTTAATCAATCCAAAATATGTAACTGCTTTCAGTAATAGTGAATTGACTTTGGCTAAATACAATATTCCTGTTGGCAGAAGTTATCGAAAAGAGTTTGACGAGTTTGTTGCTAAATTTTCGGCTTCTAGATTATTATGATTAAATTATTTCAACTTCAATTGATAAAGATTTCCAGTAATTTTTTTGTCACCTTCGTCGGTCATTAGAATGGTGTTTTCATCTTTGAAACAAAGTCCTTCTTTTTGCGTATGATGATTCAGTTCAATTTTTTCAACATTCCCAGAAAAGAAATTATTGCCTTTCCAGTTGGTGAAAATCCAAACTTTATCAGAACTTAAAATCGCCACTTTATCTTTATTTGGGCTGATGTCTGCACTGGTCACAGCACAATGATTGAACTGTTCGCAAGTTACAAAACTTCCGATTTTCTTAGCAGGTAATCGCTGAGTCGAATTACTATCAACCTCATAGAGAACTGTTGTTCCATCAAATTTTGAACTTCTGTTTTTTGTGAAAAGATAAAATTTATTATTATGAATAAAGAATGATTCCACATCAAAAATCCGGTCTTTTTTCTTTGGCGGAAATTCGGTTTGCTCAGGATAATAAAACTGAACAATCGATTCTGCTTTGGCTTCATCTTTATTAAGATCAGCAGCATTGATTTTGTAAATTGCTAAGTTCTGTCGGTCATTATCATTGTTGCCAAAATCACCAATGTAGATATTGCCTTGATCATCAGAAGTCAAATCCTCCCAGTCATTGTTTTCAACATTTGTAATTTTGATGGATTTGATTAGTTCTCCTTTTTCATTAAAACCAAAAAGAATATTATGATTATGATTGTCCTCGATTGTCCAAATCAAAGGTGAAGCTTTCGAAATCTCACAAGCCGAAGCCTCTTTTATTTTTTTTGGTAAAGACGAAATGATAGAAAAATTTTCCTGAGTCTGAGAACAAGAAAATGTAATCGACAATAATGCTAAAAAAGAAAGTGCTTTCATAGGATGAAATTAATGAAAATAATGGAGATTGAAACCACAAAAGTCGCAAAAGAACAAAATTGAATGAAGATATTAAAGTTCAAAAAAGAAAATTTTGTGAACTTAATTAATTATTGAAAAAATATTCAATAAAAATCTTTTGTGACTTTTGTGATTTAACAAAAATGCACAACCGTAAAAGTTGTGCATTTTATTTTTGAAAAATTCAAATCTTAAAGAATCAACATTGCGTCTCCGTAAGAATAGAATTTATATTTTTCTTTGATAGCCTCCTCGTAAGCTCTCATTATGAAATCTTTGTTAGCAAAAGCGGCGATCATCATAATTAGAGTAGATTTAGGCGTGTGGAAGTTAGTAATCATTGCATTGGCAACACCAAATTCGTGAGGAGGATAGATGAACTTGTTGGTCCAACCTCTGTAAGCCGAAATCTTTTTGTTAGAAGAAACAGACGTTTCCAAAGCTCTCATCGTTGTCGTTCCAACAGCGCAAACTCTGCGTCCTTCCTGTACAGCTCTGTTGATGATTTCTGCATTTTTCTCATCAATAATTGCTTCTTCAGATTCCATTTTGTGCTTAGACAAATCCTCAACTTCGATTGGGTTGAAAGTTCCTAAACCAACGTGAAGCGTGATTTCTGCAAAATCAATCCCTTTGATTTCTAATCTCTTCATCAAATGTTTTGAGAAGTGAAGACCTGCAGTCGGAGCCGCAACAGCACCTTCTACTTTAGCATAGATTGTTTGGTATCTTTCGGCATCTTCTGGCTCAACTTCTCTTTTGATGTATTTTGGAAGTGGTGTTTCTCCAAGTTCTGTCAATTTTGCACGGAATTCTTCATAAGAACCATCAAATAAGAATCTCAATGTTCTTCCTCTTGATGTTGTATTGTCGATAACTTCTGCAACTAGAGATTCGTCCTCTGTGAAGAATAATTTGTTACCGATTCTGATTTTTCTTGCCGGGTCAACCAAAACGTCCCAAACACGAGTTTCAGCATCCAGTTCTCTCAACAAGAAAACTTCGATTTTAGCTCCTGTTTTTTCCTTGTTTCCGAATAATCTCGCAGGAAAAACTTTTGTATTGTTGAAGATGAAAAGGTCTTTCTCATCAAAATATTCAATAACATCTTTGAAAAGACGGTGCTCGATAGTCTCAGTTTTTCTGTTAAGAACCATCAATCTTGCTTCGTCACGGTTTTCTGTAGGGTGTTCTGCCAATAATTCTGCTGGCAAATCGAAATTGAAATCAGATGTTTTCATAAAATTTACGGATTTTATTTGTTTTTACAGGATTAGCCTGTGGTTAATTTTAGCGAGGTGCAAAGATACGATATCAAAGAGCCTTTGTCAAGTAATTATTAAATTTTAAATTTTTGATGAGAATGTTAGTGAATATTTAATGTTTTTTTGAGAAAATTGGAATTTATATTTGGTGTTTTCTGTAAAAAACAGTTAATTTAGTGCATTTAAAAGTTGTTATTGTCAATTAATTTGCTTTGTTATGAGTATTGAAAACGAAAATCCTGAGAACGAAAATCTTAATTCTGATGTCAATTCTGCTGAAAATCAATCAGTAAAAGAAGAGACGGTAGAACAAAATTCAGAATTAGAAACTGCGGCCGATGAACATCAGGAAATCGAAGTTACTGAAGAAAATTTTTCAAATCTATCTTTGAAAGAAGCTTTAGCCGAAATGGAAACCATCGTCAACAAAGAAGATGCGCATCATTTCTCTAAACAATTCAATGCTTTGAGGGAGCAAGCGAATCACAAAATTGCCGACGAACTCGAAGATAAAAAACACGATTATGTGGAGCAGGGCAATCCTGAAGAACATTTTGATAATCATCATCCGCAATCTTCCAAATTGTCTGCACTAGTGAATATTTACAGAGAAAAGCAGGACAAATTCCACAAATCTCAGGAGGCCGAACATCAAAAAAATCTCGAAGAAAGATTGACAATCATTGAAAGATTAAAAAATCTTTACACAACTTCTGAACCGGGAACTAACCTTTTCAAAGCAATAAGAGAAGTGAAGGAAGCTTGGGGAAATGCTGGTCAGGTTGCAAAATCCGAATTCAAAAATCTGAATAATAATTATTTTCATCATCTTAAAATGTTCAATGAGATGTTGGATTTGAACAAGGAATATCTTGAGCAGGAATTTGCTCATAACCTTGAAAAAAGACAACATATCATAGAAAGAGCAAAGGAATTACTTGATGAAAAAGTGGTGCAAAAAGCTCTGAATGAGTTGCAATATCTGCACAAACTTTGGAAAGAAGAAGCTGAGCCGGTTGCAGAAGAATTCCGTGAAAAAACTTGGGAAGAATTCAAAGAGATTTCCAATAAAATCCACGAAAGAAAATCTGAATTGATTGCAGTTTTGGAATCTGAGCAACAGGAAAATCTTGATAAAAAGAATAAAGTTATCGAAGAATTGAAAACCCTGTCTGCTCCTCAAAATATCAATCATTCTTTCTGGCAGCAAGCAATAAAAAGAGTAGAGGATTTACGTGCAGAGTTCTTGAAATTAGGACCAGTTCCTAAAAAATTGTCTAACCAGAATTGGACAGATTTTAAACAGGCTCTGAGAGATTTCAATACAGCTAAAAATGATTTTTATAAGAATTTGAAAGGTTCTCAGATTCATAATCTTGAAGAGAAATTAGGTTTGATAAAAACCGCACAGGATAATATGAATTCTGAAGATTGGGATATTGTAGTTCCACTTTTCAAAAAATTGCAGGAAGATTGGAAGAAAATTGGTCACGTTCCTAGAAGTCAGGCGAACAAAGTTTGGGATGATTTCCGTGATGCTTGCAATACTTTCTTTAAAAATTACAGAGATAAAAATAACGCTACAGGCGACAATTGGAAAGAAAACTATAAGAACAAAAAAGCGCTTTTAGAAGAGTTGAAAGCCCTGAATGATGAAGAAGGCGCTGTAGAAAAAATCGAAACGATAAAGAATTCCTGGAATGCAATTGGAAAAGTTCCGAAAGATAAATTGTCGATTAATACAGAATTCAACAAAACTTTAAGAGAGAAACTGAAACTCAACAAAATCAATGAATTTGATTTAAAAGAAGAGAATCTTACAGAAAATCAATTGACCGATAAAGCGAGAAAAATCAAAAATCAAATCACTGATTTGGAATCAGAAGTGGTACAATTGGAAAACAATTTGGCTTTCTTCAATTCTCCAACACGTGAAAATCCTTTATTGAAAGATACTTATGATAAATTGGATTCTAAAAAAGAACAATTGGAAAGTTTGAAAGTGACGCTTCATAATATTATTGCTGGAGAATAACAGAAATTAATTAATGATATTTAAATCCCCTTTTTGCAGGGGATTTTTTATTGGTATTGGTTTGTAAATAATTATTAATATTCAAATTCAAAAAAATAAATAAAGTCTTATAAAAAAATGATACTTTTATGACCCTCTATTTAAAAATATCGATATGCTGAAAAAATACTTATTAGCAATCATTGCCTTTCCTGCCATTCTGTCTGCGCAAGCTCCGGAAGGCTACTATTCTGGAACAGAAAGCCTTTCTGGTTATGCTTTGAAGAGCAAACTTCACGATATCATCTCTACCAAAACTTACAATTATCATTATGATGATTTGAAAACTTTGTATGGACAGACAGATATTGATAGATATTATGATTACGATGCGAGTAATTCGACTTATTTATTAGATATTTATTCCAATAATCCTACTGGTACGACGGCTTATCATTATACATTGAGTAACATAATTAGTAGTGCCAATGCAGAAGGGCTTGGTTGGAACCGGGAGCATATGATGCCGCAAAGTTCCTTCAATAGTGCATATCCGATGTATTCTGATTTGTTTTTTGTGGTTCCTACAGATGCCAGGATCAATCAGTTAAGAAGCAATTATCCTTATGGGAAAGCAGGCTCAACAACTTACTATAATTTCACAAATGGTTCAAAGCAGGCTTCCAACGGAACACCTAATGCAACTTATACTGGAAGAGTTTACGAACCGATTGACGAGTTCAAAGGTGATATTGCCAGAAGTTTACTTTATTATGCCGTGAGATATGAGGGGAAATTAGGAAGTTTCAATTTTACTACCAACGCCAATGACCCTACAAAAGACCAAAATCCTCTGGACGGAACTGAGGAAAAAGCATACGAAAATTGGTATGTTGCGATGTTGCTTTCTTGGCATCAATTAGATCCAGTTTCTCAGAGAGAGATTGATAGAAATAACTCTGTTTTTAATCTTCAAAAAAATAGAAATCCTTTTGTAGACCATCCGGAATGGGTTGGTTTGATTTGGAATCAGACGCCAGATAATATCGCGCCATCAGCGCCTTCCCAGCTTTCTTTGGAAAGAAATTCGGCTTATTTTGTTAATCTAAACTGGCAGGCCAGTCCGGAAAATGATGTTTTGGGTTATAACATTTATCAAGATGGAGTTTTAGTCGCTAAATCTAAAGCTACAACAATTTCTGTCGACCATTTAATGCCGGCTACAACTTATAATTTTACCGTTAAAGCTTATGATAGTTCCTATTTGGAAAGTCCACAAAGCAATACGATGAACATTACAACTTTGGCATCCGATATCTTTGCTAAAGATTTACAGATTATAAAATATTTGGAAGGCACAGATGATAATAAAGCTATTGAGATTGTCAATAAAACCGGACATTCTGTAAATTTGGATAAATACAAATTAGGAATTCAGCTGAAAATCTCAAATTACTTTTTTGGAGAACCAACAGAATTAGAAGGAAAAATTGAGAATAATGAAAGTTTTGTCGTTATTAATCCAAAAGCTAATTTCAGTTGTTTTAATGTTTCAAATGCGAAATTTGTTACAACTGCGCCGGCAATGACTTTTTCAGGGAGTAATTATGTAGAATTGTCATACAAATCCACCACAATTGATGCAATTGGTGTCAAAGGTCAAGATAATTCTAATGCCAACAAATCGTTTTATAGAAAGTCAGAAATCATCAATCCAACAACTACTTTCGATATTAATGAGTGGACAAGTTATGCGTCCGACTATTGCCAAGGTTTAGGCGTCTTGGGAATTAATGATATCATCAATAGAACTTTAGATTTTAATATTTATCCAAATCCAGTTGTTAATCAACTGAATGTTAATGGAGAAATTAGCAAAGCGAAATCGGCGAAGATTTATGACTTTTCTGGTAAGCTGATAAAAGAAATCAATACCCCTTTTGTTAACCAAAAATCGATTGATGTTCAGTCTTTACTTCCAAATACTTACATATTGAATATCGACGGAAAATCGGTGAAGTTTATTAAGAAGTAAATTCATTTTAGAATAAATTTAAAAAAGCATTTCAAATCTGAAATGCTTTTTTATTTTTCAAGATTATTAAGAGCCAGAATGTATTTATCAATATACAATTGCTTTTCTTTCGATTTGTATTGCTGAATGTATCTTGGATGTTCTAATATTTTCAACTCATCAAACAGCTTGGCTTCACTATTTAATTTCTGAATAAAATCTGCATTTTTCTTTCCCAAAACAAAAACTTTTGAAGTGTCGATTCCTAAACTGACATGCTTTTTTAAAGAATCGATCATGAAATCTTTTACCATTTCGAAGAGCGTTTTGTCATCATAATAGTTTGCATTAATCCATTTGTTTTCTTTGATTTTTCTAATGATCGCCAAAGGAAAGGGAGAATTGATGTAAAAGTTTTTGTAGAAAAGTTCCGCACCTCCGAAGGCTTCAATCATATCGTACATAAAAACTGAAGAAATCTCGTGTGTGTATGCAGATTTCATTTCGATTCCACAAATATCTTTCAATCGTTTCGTATCTGTAAAAGGAACTCCTGTTACACCGGCGCCGTGTCTACTTGGATTAATTCCGATGATGAATTTCCTAATCTCAGAATCATTATAATATTTGTGATAAAATTGTTGCATTACATCCAAAGTTTCGGGATTATCCAAGTAAGGATTTAAAACCCGAAATCCATCCGGAAGTAAACCGGAATATTTTAGATTGAGATTAAAATCAATCACTTTTTCACCAAAAGTTTCTTTCATAAATTAGATTTAGCACCTTCTTTTACTCAAGATTAATACCTAACAACTGTTTGTTAATCAATAATTATTACTGAATTTATAATTTTATAAAAAAGAAATATAAAATTCGTAAATTTGTGCATAAATCTAATAGTAAAAAAGTTTAAATGGAAATTGCTTCGTGGCAAATTCCGTTTAAAAAAATGAAAGTAATTATGAGTCAAAAGAAAGAAATGCTTTACGAAGGTAAGGCTAAACAGGTTTTTGCTACCGATAAACCTGACGAAGTCGTTGTACGTTACAAAGATGATGCTACGGCTTTCAATGCACAAAAACGCGGCCAGTTCGATAGAAAGGGCGAACTGAACAATGCGATCTCTACACTAATATTTGGTTATCTTATCGAAAACGGAATCCCAACACACTTCATTTCAAAACTGGATGACAGAGAGCAGTTGGTAAAAAAAGTAGACATTATTCCTTTGGAAATGGTTGTTCGTAACTATGTTGCGGGAAGTATGGCTCAGAGATTAGGCGTGGAAGAAGGTTTGAAATCACCAGTCACTATTTTTGACCTTTGCTACAAAAAGGATGAATTAGGTGACCCGTTGATTAACGACCATCACGCTGTTTTTCTTGGTGCAGCAACCTATGAAGAACTGAATGAAATGTATGCTTTGACAGATAAGATCAATCAATTATTGATTGCTTTATTTGACAGAGCTAATGTTATTCTTGTAGATTTCAAAATTGAATTAGGAAAAACTTCTGATGGCAAAATTGTTTTGGCAGACGAGATTTCTCCGGACACTTGTAGACTTTGGGACAAGGATACAATGAAAAAGCTTGATAAAGACAGATTCCGAAGAGATTTGGGCGAAATCACAGAAGCTTATGTTGAGATTTACAACAGATTACAAACCGCTTTAGAAAAATAAAAATCCGAGATTAAATAAAAATGGATTTAGAATTTCAAAAATATAGCACGTTACCGAAATACGCATTTCAGAACCGCTATGAGGAATTCGAAGAAGCCAAACATCTTTCCAAAGAAGAAAAGGATGAGCATTATCCTTTCGACAAAATGGAAGAAGAATGTGGCGTTTTCGGATTGCACTCTACAGAAACACAGGATACATTTTCGCTTTCCCAATTCGGACTTTTTGCACTGCAACATCGTGGCCAGGAAGCTTGTGGAATTGCTGTAGGAAATAACGGAAAAATACTTTCTGTAAAAGATGAAGGTTTGGTTTTAGACGTTTTCAAGTCGATAGAAGAACCGGAAAAATTTATGGGAAGTACGGTTATCGGACATACGAGATATACGACTGCAGGAGATAAAAAGAAATATAATTTTCAGCCATTTTTTGCCAAGAACGAATATGACCAAATCATCCTTTCTATCGCACATAATGGAAATTTGACCAATGCAAAACAACTTAGAAAAGAATTAGAAGATGAAGGCGTGGTTTTCCGTGCAACTTCTGATACCGAGGTTATTTTAAGATTGATACAAAAAAATCTTGACCTTGGACTTCGTGGCGCAATCAAAGCGACGATGGAAAAAATCGAAGGTGCTTATTCTGTGGTTGGGATTACAAGAAATAAGTTTTTTGCGTTCAGAGATTTCAACGGAATCCGACCTTTGGTTTTAGGTGCAATTGACGAAAATACCTTTGTTGTAGCATCTGAAAGTTGTGCGCTGGATGGAGTAGGAGCACAATATGTGCGTGATATTTTACCTGGCGAGATAGTTTATACAAGCGATAACGAAAAAGGTTTACAATCTTATTTGGTTAAGGACGATTGTGTCAACAAGATTTGCGCTTTCGAATATATTTATTTCGCGAGACCAGATTCTACATTAGAAGGCATCAATGTTCACGAAGTTCGTGAAAAATCAGGAATGAAGATCTGGGAGCAGGCTCCGGTGGATGCAGATATTGTAATTGGAGTTCCGGACTCTGGAGTTCCGGCTGCAATTGGTTTTTCAAAGGCTTCTGGTATTCCTTTCAGGCCGGTTTTGATTAAGAACCGTTACATTGGACGTTCGTTCATCATTCCGTCACAAGAGATGAGAGAGCATTTTGTAAATCTGAAACTCAATCCAATCGTTTCCGAGATGAAGGATAAAAGAGTGGTGATTATTGATGATTCTATCGTTCGTGGAACCACTTCTAAACGTCTCGTGAAAATTCTGAAAAACGCTGGTGTGAAAGAAATTCACTTCAGAAGTGTATCTCCTCCAATTATTGCGCCTTGCTTTTTGGGAATTGATACGCCGACAAAAGACGATTTGATTTCTGCCAATATGAACAAAGAAGAACTTAGGAAATATCTGGATGTTGACAGTTTAGAATTTCTAAGTGTTGACAATTTGATTAATATTTTAGGCTCACCTAATCATTGTTTCGGATGTTTCACAGAGAAATATCCAGTGAAAAATCCAGACGAATTAGCTTTTGTTGACCAAGGTGATTAAATTTTGAGCAGCTTTATCCGTCTTCCGCTCCCAATCTTTTTTACAGAAGATTTCAGATTAAATAGAAATCGAGTAGAAGCAAAAAAAGGATTTCCGCTCAAGCCGGGCTGCTACAATTCGCTGATTGAATTGTGTGACAAAAATCAAGTTGATATAAATCAATTACAAAAAACCGCCAAACAAATTATTTGTTTGGCGGTTTTTTTACGTCAGATAATCCTTAAAAACAAAAAACCCCAACCGAGGTTGGGGTAAAAACTAATAACCATGAAAACTCAAATTAAACATGAGAATCGATTCATTTGTTACAAATACTGTGCCAAATAATAGCGTTTCCCAGAAAAGAATTTCCGAGGACAAATCTAAGGAAAAAATATTGTAAATTTGCAACACTTTAAAATAAAATTAAAATAAATGTCAGGAAAAATCACATTTACCATGATTAAGCCAGATGCAGTTGCAGATGGTCACATTGGTGCGATTCTTGGAAAAATCAGTGAGGCTGGTTTTAAAATCAAAGCTTTGAAATTGACGCAACTTACGGTTGCTGATGCAAAAAAATTCTATGAGGTACACGCAGAAAGACCTTTCTATGGAGAATTAGTTGACTTTATGTCTTCTGGACCTATCGTAGCTGCTGTTCTTGAGAAAGATAATGCTGTAGAAGATTTCAGAACTACAATTGGTGCTACAAACCCTGCTGAAGCGGCTGAAGGAACTATCAGAAAACTTTTCGCAAGAAGCATCGGAGAAAATGCTGTTCACGGTTCTGACTCTGACGAGAACGCTCTTATCGAAGCTCAATTCCATTTTTCAGGAAGAGAGATTTTCTAATTTCTTCTGAAAATTAAATATAAAATAGGCTATCAAACGGATAGCCTATTTTTTTTGTGATATTTTGTCATTAGCCCCCGATTGGGAACGGCATCCTTTTTTGTCTTTGTTGAAAATTTTCTTTTGAAGACAAAATGTCTGAGACAAAAAAGATATAGTGGACAGCGGGATTAAGCTCCTAAATTTTTAAAAGTTCAATGGTCTTCTCGGGATTTTCTGAAGAGAAAACGGCATTTCCTGCTACTAAAACGTCTGCGCCAGCTTCGAAGAGTTTGGATGCATTATCCAGATTCACACCACCATCAATTTGGATTAGTGCAGTAGAATTGTTGCTCAAAATCAGATCTTTGGTTTCGCTGATTTTTTTATAAGTGTTCTGGATGAATTTTTGACCACCGAACCCTGGATTAACGCTCATCAATAAAACCAAATCAACATCTGCAATGATATCCTCCAGCATCAAAACCGGTGTTGCAGGATTGAGAACAACGCCAGCTTTTGCTCCTTTGCTCTGAATCAAATGGATAGTTCTGTGAAGATGTGTACACGCTTCGAAATGTACGGAAACCAAATCTGCTCCGTAATCTATAAATTCTTCGACATATTTTTCAGGTTCCAAAATCATCAAATGGACATCTACGAATTTTTTGGCGTGTTGCTGAACGGTTTTCATCACTGGAAATCCGAAAGAGATATTTGGGACAAAACGTCCGTCCATCACATCTACGTGAAGCCAGTCTGCCTGAGAGTTGTTTAGCATCTCTATGTCTCTCTGTAGATTTCCAAAATCCGCAGAGAGAAGGGAAGGTGCTATAAGCTTGTTTTTCATTTTTATACTTACTTTTTTACTTTATTAATGATATTTCAACTTCATAGTTGGTTCTATTTTCAGAAGGCTTTCGTAAATCAATTTGATAACATTCGAAACATCTTCCTTTGAAACCATTTCCACAGTTGTGTGCATATATCGCAAAGGTAAAGAAATCAATGCGCTTGGAACACCACCATTGGAATGCGCAAATGCATCTGTGTCAGTTCCTGTTGCTCTACTTGCTGCAGCTCTTTGGAAAGGGATTTCTTTTTCTTTTGCTGTATCAATAATCAATTGACGAATCGTGTGATGAACACTTGGCGCAAAGAAAACTACTGGTCCATCGCCACATTTTTGGTCGCCTTCTTTTTTCTTTTCGATCATTGGTGTAGTTGTGTCGTGTGTCACATCTGTCACAATGGCAATATTTGGTTTGATGGTGTCAGCAATCATATCTGCGCCATAAAGTCCAACTTCTTCCTGAACCGAGTTGGTAACATATAGTCCAAAAGGTAGTTCTTTCTTGTTTTCTTTCAAAAGTCTTGCAACTTCTGCAATCATAAATCCACCAATTCTGTTATCCAAAGCTCGGCAAACAAAATATCTGTCATTCAATTCAAAAAACTCATCGGGATAAGTTATCATACAACCTACGAAAATTCCCAATTCTTCTACTTCTTTTTTTGAAGTTGCGCCACAATCTATGAAGATATTATCAATTTTTGGAGTCGGTTCGTTTTGATTGGCACTTCTTGTATGGATTGCCGGCCAGCCAAAAACACCTTTTACGATACCTTTTTCTCCGTGAATATGGACAACTTTTGAAGGAGCAATTGTTTGATCGGAACCTCCGTTTCTGATGACGTAGATTAAGCCATCATCCGTTATGTAGTTTACGTACCAGCTAATTTCGTCGGCGTGCGCTTCTATAACAACTTTGAAATCGGCTTCTGGATTGATGATTCCATAAGCTGTTCCGTAATGGTCAACTTCGATTTTATCAACATAAGGTTTGATATAATCCATCCAGATTTTTTGTCCTTTATGTTCGTATCCGGTAGGAGAGGCGGTGTTTAGATATTCTTCTAAGAATTTAATTGATGTATTTTCGAATTTCATATAAGAAGGGAATGATTTTTGATGTTAATTTTTGTTAATTTTATTATGAGAGTAAAAGTAATGATTTTTGGTAAATTGATTCCGATTCTTTTAATGTTTGTTGGTGTATTTTGTTTTTCGCAACAAGATACTTTGCAGGTGAAATCATTTGATGATATTCCAAAGAGCAAATTGAAAAAGGATGAGTTCGGGAATGAGTACTACTATGATGAAGCTCAGAAAGCTAAAATCTATAAAATAAATGGAGAACAAGTCATTGTAATGGATGAATTGACTCTTAGAGCTAATCCACATTTTAATAATCAATTGGATAGAAATTATTATTTCTTCCTTAATAAAAAACTGAATCGTGTTTATCCATTATTTTTGGATGCTTTAGAACAGTATCGTGCTATTCAGAAAGAAAGTGCTAATATGAAAGGCTCTGACAGAAGCCGTTATATGAAACAGAGACAAACAGAATTGGCGGCCAACTATGAGAAACAGTTGAGAAACTTAACAACTTCCGAAGGTCAGGTTTTTGCTAAACTAATGAATAGAGCGACTGGAAAGACAGTTTACGAAATCATCAAAGAACTAAGAGGTGGCTGGAGTGCTTTTTGGTGGAATGTGAAAGGAAATATCGCCGATGTTAGTTTGAAAACGCCTTATGATCCACATAGATTCAGGGATGACCTTTTTGTTGAGTCTCTTCTGCAGTCTAACTGGAATCTTGGTTATCTCCAACCTTATCCGGGTGCTAGTGATTATAAAGTCAATAAATAGAAAAAATGCATTACAAAACGTAATGCATTTTTTTATTTTAAATTATACATATTTATAATTCTGTTATCAGATAATTTTGATATTTAGATTTATCAAAGCTAAACAAAGAAGGAGACAAAGTTTGATTTTCTTTATAATTACTAATTGTAATAACTGCCAGTTTATTATTTGTAGAAAGTTGCTCAAGCTTGATTAACTTCTTTTGTGGCGAATTGATGTATAAAGTCACACTTTTTAACCCATTCGATTTTACCGGAGTCATCTTTACCACATCAACAGGAATACCGCTGATTGTTTTTTTGCCGGAATAACTCACGTTGTAATCTTTTTTGTAAGAATCCAGATAACTTAAAGGCGAGAAGTGAACTTGGTCATCATTAGCTTTCGATATAGTAATTTCTTTATCTTCATCATTAATATTGTAAAGCTTGTTGCCGTCATATATCTGTTCGGTTCCCATTATTTTCAGTTTATATCTTGTATTATCTGAATAGAAAATGCCCGTTTGATTTTGGTTATCTGCAGAGTACGAGAATTTGAAATAAGAATTCTTTTTACTCTTATAACTCTTTGTGATATCATCTAAAATGGTTTTTGACTTACTGTCAATAGTTTGAGTGTAAGCAATAAAACTACTTCCCACAAAAGTTAAAGTCAAAAATGCCTTTAAATAATTTTTCATTTATTTTTATAATTAAATTTTAGCAAAGTTAAGTTTTCAATATTGATACCAAACTTGTGAAATGCTAAATTTTGTTAAGGAGAATCATAAAAAAAACCTTTTCAGAAATACTGAAAAGGTTTTGTAATTTTGAAAATATCTAAGAATTATTCTACGATTAACTTCTCAGCATTAGATTTTCCATTCTCTGTAATTACTACAAGATAAGTTCCTTTCGTAAGGCCTTTTGTAGAAATAGAATCAGAACTATTTTTCTTTCTCTCAAGAGACTTAACTAATTTTCCATTCATATCAAGAACTTCTACTTTGATAGTATTGTTTCCAACAGTTGGGGCTGTTTTGATAAAGAATTCTCCTTTCGCTGGATTTGGATAGATTCCAAATGCTTTATTTTTAGCGATGTCTTCCGTACCCAATACGCATCCTGCAGGAACTGAAAAATCTTCAACCTGATCGGAAATACTTGCAGCGGTACCAGCAGAAGCATTAAGCCCTAATCCTCTTCTTGCGAAAACATTCCATATTAAGCAATTGTCAACGCCGCCAGCTAATTGATCTGCCTGCAAAATTGCATCTCTACCAGATACAAAATTAGGATTACAAGGTTGTAGCTTTAGTCCGTCCATAACTAACTGTAGTACTTTTGCGCTTCCAGAAGTTGCGCTTGCAGTTACGTCAGAGTTATAACCATATTTTTCAGCCATTTTCCAATGAAGATCCCAAAGCATGGTAGCCCAAATTTCACCAACCGCGTGAGGCTGTCCTCCTGTACTATTAGTGTCTGCATATGTATGAGGGTTTATGGTCATATCTGTTGTGTATCTGTATTGTCTAATCCCTCCGGCTGTTGTTGGGGCGTTACTAGAATAAGTTCCAATTCCTCTTCCTGCTGTTGCGCTTGCGTTAGGAGAATTAGTCAACATTAAAGCAAAAAAATCAGACCACCCTTCTCCCATTTGTTCCAAATTTGTCAAACAACTGTAACCTTGGCCTGTTAATCTATTTGATATACCATGACCATATTCATGAATCATAACGCCATTGTCGAAGCTGGAATTTTTGTAACCTACAGCAAGGTTTTTTAAATTAACATTCACAGTTCTTCCAGCTGTTATTTCTGATGTAATAAAATCTCCTTCATCTTTAGGAATCATTATTGAAGGAATACTAACGTTAGTCACGTTGCTGACGCTCATATTGCTTATGGTGTTAGATGTTGTTCTGTGAACAATTAATCCTATTGCACCAGCATCTTGCATTGTTTTCGCTTTTACATTAAATCCGCATCCTCCAGAAGTGATTGCGTTTACCATAGCAATTTTTCCACTAAGGCTGCCAGCTGCCATTGCAGTACAGCCATTCGCTACAGGGGGAATTACAATATCAGCAGTAATTCCTGTTTCCATTAATTGTCTTCCATAATTAGCTGAGCCTGTATTAACAGGTGGCCTGGTAGCTAATACTGGATCTGTATAAAATAACCTCGTATTTGTAGTTACGCCGGAATTCCATAGATACATTTGCATTCTTGGTGCTTGTGTTGTGTAGGAACCATTCCCGTTAAGAATTTCGTAACCAGAAGCAAAGTTTGCATTGTTATAGCCGCTACCATCAAAAGCTTCCGCTCTTACAGCATCATTTCCACTGCCGCCTTTCTCAAAATTGTTGGTCTGGAAATTTCTGCTCATTTCTGTGAATCCAAATTTGTACATAATATCATGAATCATGTTATTGGCGTAGAACAAATTGGTAACTGCAGAAGCGCGGTTTTCGTAGGCACTTAATGAAGGTGATTCTGCAAAAGGGAAATCAAATGTCAAATTTCCTGAAGTGCTACTGGATGGTGAAAATCCAAAACTATTGGTTCCGCTATTATCTACATAAGCCAGCACATTGTTGCCATATGTATTGGTATAATTGGTACTTCCATTAGAGTGCCATCCTTCGGGAGAAACTGTTAAATCCCAAGGGTTTGTTACAATAACTCTAGATCCAAAAGTGGGAGCCTCTAAAGGAAAGGGAAATACATTATAAGATGCGTCAGTTACTGCTTTAGCTTGATTCTTGTTTGTAACAGAAGTGTTGAAGTGCGTTAAAAGATGATTAGATGTTGATTCTGTATCCCCAGAGAAATGGTTGTCTTCGAACTTACACTCATCAATCATATTATTTTTTTCCAGAATTTCTCCGTCTGTAAGACTTACAAGGATGCCATAAAATTTATTTTCTTTAGTTTGATTAATGAAAAATAACTGAGCAGGAATCAAACTGTTATTTCTTTCAAAATAAAAACGGATACTTGCCACTTGGTTATCAGGAAGATTGATAAGATCTCCACTGTTCTCATCCAAAAGTTCAAAACCAGTGTCTTTTATATCAGCAGATCTTAGTGCTGTTGATAAAGCTTCGGATTTGTCTATCTTGTCAGCAATAATACTATTGCTCCCGATTTGTCTGAAATTGTTATTAAGTGAAATCACTTTTCCATCCCTGACAACTGCTTTAGCAAGAGATTTGTAAATAGGAGTATTGTTATAATACTGTTGTATGTTTACAATTTCAGCATTTAGACTGCTGGATTTATCTTCATTCTGAATTTTAAAATCTGCATTAGAAATGTTTCGGAAAGAAATATCATTTTTGATAAAACTTCTGATAGCTTGTTCATTTAATTGTGCGTTAAGATTGGCAAATAAGAAAAAAACGCCTATCCCCGCGGATTTAGTAAGTTGATTTATCTTCATATTAAAATTTATTGTCTATTGAGATTAGCAAAAATATTAAAAATTTTCTTTTTTTATGAGTAAAACATAAACAAATTTAAAATTATTATATTTTTGATAAAAAAAATGATTTTTTATTATTGATTTTTGAATTAAAAAAGTTTGTTTCCAACATAAACACTATTTGGCTTTTCTAATAACGAAGCTACATTCTCACGGAATTTCATCATATGGTCAGAAACCTGATGTTGTTGGAGATCTTCATTACTTTCCCAAGTCTCGTGTATGAAAAATACACCTTTGTTTCTATGGTCTTCGAAAAGATCATATTGGATACAGCCTTTTTCTTTGCGGGTTTCTATAACTAGTTTTTTTAATAATTCGATAGCATCCATCATAGAGTTTTCTTTGATATGAATGATAGCACTGAGATAAATATTCATTGTCTGATTCTAAAAATTTTGATTATCAAATTTATAAAAAATCAAGGCTTCTTAATTTTAAAAATATAGAATTGTATAATTAATAAAAAAAAATGTACTTTTGGGAAAATTCAAAAAATCAAAATAATGGCAGAATATAAACTATTGCTCCCGAGTATGGGCGAAGGAGTTATGGAAGCAACAATTATCAGTTGGCTGTTTAATGAAGGCGATTTTATAAAAGAAGACGAGTCTGTTGTGGAAATAGCAACAGATAAAGTAGACTCGGATGTTCCAACGCCGGTGTCGGGAAAAATTATCAAAATCCTTAAACAGAAAGACGAAGTTGCTAAAATTGGTGAAGCCATTGCGATTTTGGAAACAGAAGGTGATTCTTCAAATCCTGAAGCACCTGAACCAAAATCTTATGAAGAAGTAAAAGACCAGATTGTTCAGCCAGAGCCAGAAGTTGTAAAAACTTTGGAACAACCTTTATCAAGTAATACAGGTAATCCATTCAGTAATCAAAATTCAGATTTATATTTGTCACCTTTGGTGAAATCAATTATTCAAGAAGAGAAAATCTCTGAATCTGAGCTAAAAACTATAAAAGGAAGCGGACTGGAAGGCAGAATTACTAAAGAGGATATTTTAAGTTTTGTGAAAAATAGAGGTGCGGCTCAATCAACTCCTGTTCAGCAAACTATTTCTCAACCAGTTTCTCAAGTTAAATCTCAACCAACACCAGCTCAACCAATTAGTGTGAATGAAGGAGATGAGATTATCCAAATGGATAGAGTTCGTAAAATCATTGCTGACGCAATGGTTAATAGCAAACATACTTCGCCACACGTAACTTCTTTTATAGAAACTGATGTTACGAATGTTGTAACGTGGAGAAATGCCAATAAGAATTCTTACCAAAAAAGAGATGGCGAGAAATTGACTTTTATGCCGATTTTCATTAGGGCTGTTGTAAAAGCGATTCAGGATTTTCCAATGATTAATGTGTCTGTAGATGGTGATAAAATCATCAAAAAGAAAAATATCAATATCGGAATGGCAACGGCTCTTCCAGACGGAAACCTAATTGTTCCTGTAATCAAAAATGCTGACCAGTTGAGTTTATCAGGATTAGCAAAAGCTATTAATGATTTGGCTTATAGAGCTAGAAATAAAAAATTGACTCCTGCAGACACGCAGGGCGCAACTTACACGATTTCCAATGTTGGAACTTTCGGAAACATGATGGGAACACCGATTATTCCTCAACCGCAAGTTGCGATTTTGGCAGTTGGAGCTATTGTTAAGAAACCAGCGGTTATCGAGACAGAGTTTGGAGATGTGATTGCAATCCGTCAGAAGATGTTTATGTCACATTCTTATGACCATAGAGTGGTAGACGGCAGTTTAGGAGGAATGTTCCTGAAACACGTCAACGATTATCTTGAAAATTGGGATCTCAATACCGAAATATAAAATTAAAGCCTCAGAATTTTCTGAGGCTTTTTGATTTTTAAATATCATTTACGTAAAAATGATTTCGTTCAAGCGTGATTGTAACAATTCAGTTGTTTATTATAAATCATCCAATTCATCCGCAGAACCTTGCCCTTCATTCATAAGATAAGCTTTCAGGAAAGGTGTCAGGTTACCATTCATTACGCCGTCCACATCAGACGTTTCGAATCCTGAACGAACATCTTTTACCAATTTGTAAGGATGCATCACGTAATTTCGGATTTGAGAACCCCATTCGATTTTCATTTTTCCGGCTTCGATTTCATTTCTGGCTTTCATCCTCTCTTCGAGTTCGATTTCATAAAGTCGAGAACGTAATAATTGCATTGCTTTCTCCTTATTCTGAAGCTGAGAACGTGATTCTGAGTTTTCAATAATGATTCCTGTAGGAGCGTGACGAAGACGAACCGCCGTTTCAACTTTGTTGACATTCTGTCCACCAGCTCCGGAACTTCGCATCGTCTCAAAACTGATGTCGGCTGGGTTGATGTTAATTTCAATTGTATCATCCACCAAAGGATAAACATAGACAGAAACGAAACTCGTATGACGTTTGGCGTTACTGTCAAAAGGCGAAATTCTTACCAATCTGTGAACGCCATTCTCTCCTTTCAAATAACCGAAAGCAAATTCACCTTCGATTTCCAAGGTTACAGTCTTAACTCCGGCAACATCGCCTTCTTGGAAATTCAGTTCACGGATTTTGTAGCCTTGTTTGTCTGCCCACATTGTGTACATCCTCATCAGCATGCTAGCCCAGTCACAAGATTCCGTTCCGCCGGCTCCGGCAGTGATTTGAAGAACTGCTGACAACTCATCGCCTTCGTTGGAAAGCATATTTTTGAATTCCAGATTTTCTATTTTTTCAACCAATTCCGGGAAAGTTTCATCTAATTCTTTTTCAGAATCTGGGTCTTCTTTGGCAAATTCTAAAAGAACTTGTAAATCTTCAAACTGAGAACTGATTTCCTCATAGCTTTCCACCCATTTTTTCTTGGAACGAAGTTGTTTTAGGAAAACTTCCGCTTCTTTTGGTTTTTCCCAGAATTCCGGAGCGGCAGTTTTCTCGTCATCATTAGAAATTTCAATTTTTTTCTTTTCGATTCCTAGAAACTTATGAAGGTCTTCTATTCTGGATTGTATATTTTTTATTTGGTCTGTGTTTACCACGTTTTCTTTGATTTTCGGATAGCAAATTTACAATTTTTAAACTTATTGAGTTCCTTTTATATCACTTACAAATTTTTAGAATTTCAAAAAACACGATATTTACATTTTATTTGAAAAACTATGGAATCTTTGAAAGCTAATCTATTCTTCAAACTCGTATTTGTGAGCTTGTTTGCAATCATTGTCAATATCTTTATTTATTTTGCTTTTGGAAATGTTTATTCAGCTCCTTTGTTCGATATAGATTCTTTTAAAGAGCAATATGAAAGTGGTGTTTATCAATACCGTTGGTTGAGTACTTATCTTTTGATTTACATTTATGATTTCTTAGAAAGCCTTCCATTTAGAATCAAATTGAAAATGGATTTTTGGGATAAAAATGCACAGCCAAATATGTTTTTTGCTTATGCATTTTTGAACACATTCTTTTTAATATTATCGAATATCATTCTTCTGCTAATCACCGAAACCAAATATTTTATTGCCAATCAATCAGAGAAAATTTTTATTATCACAATTTCTACATTGTCTATTGGGATTTCGCAATTTGTCTTAGTTCCTTATGATTGCAGCAGTTATTTCTTCTTATTTGCCTTCATTTTAGTATTTCTGAAATATTTGGAAAATAAAAAAAATATTCTGTTGCTTTTATTGGTTATTATTTTGGTTATTTCCACGCTTAACAGAGAATCTTCTGCTTTGTCATTGTCTTTTGCAGCCGTCATTTTATATCAATTGTTTGGTTTAAAAAAAGAAAGTCTTATCCCAATTATATATTTAACAATAAGTTTCTTGGCGACTTACATTCTTGTAAGGCTTGCGGCAGATAGTTTTGAAGTCAGAAATGAAAATTTTTTTTTGGGAAATATTCGTGAAACCAGAAGCCGATTTGGGATTTTGTTTTGGATTATCTTTTTTATGTTTAGTTTGTTGGTTTCCAATAATAAACAAACCACAAAAAATATTTTAATTTTTCATCTTTTCTCATTGCCATATATTTTTATGTGTTTCTATACGGGCGCATTGTACGAGATAAGATTATACATTCCTATTTTCTTAAGTTGTTTAATTTTTTCCAAACTTTCCTTTGACAAAATAAAAATTAATTAATTTTTTATTATTGATTTTCAGTATTTTAAATTTTAAATTGAATTAATTTAAAATTTTCAGACAACCATTTCCGAGAATTGGCGTCTTATAGTCAGAAAGAGAAAATGAAACAAAATTTACAGCATATCTTTTCCAAAGCAAAGAAAAATAATCGGCTGGCTCAGAAGAGTTTGTTCGAGATGTTTTCGGGTAAGATGTTGTCGGTTGCAAATTCTTATATTAATAATCGCGATGATGCGGAAGATGTTTTGATGAATTCTTTTTATAAAGCATTTACGAAGATCGAAGATTGTAAAAATTATGAATCATTTCCGTTTTGGCTGAGGAAAATTGTGGTAAATGATTCGATTAATTTCATCCGGAAAAATAAGCATATTTTGTACGCTGAAACTGAATTTACAGATTCTATTGCAGAACAGACGGAAGATGTTTCGGAATTTTCTCAGGATATAGATTTGGATATTATTTTCAAGGAAATGCCGATTGGTTACAAACTGGTTTTTAACCTCGCTGTTTTTGAAGAAAAGAAACATCAGGAGATCGCGGAAATCTTAAATATCTCCGAAGGAACTAGCAAAAGCCAATTGAGTAAAGCTAAAAAATGGCTCCAAGATTATTTTAATCAACAACAAAACACCAGACAAAATGCAGAATCTGAAATCTAAATACGAACAACAGGAAATGAAAGTTTCCGACAGTCTTTGGGACAGATTGGAAGAAAAACTCGACCAAACTCCTGCAAAAGAAAAGAAACCGAAAGTGATTTGGTGGAGATTTGTTGCTGTGATTATTCTAATTGTAAATTTCGGTGCAATTTCTTGGATGACTGATATCAAGGATAAAGTTAAGGAAAACCCAGGATTTGAATTTCGAACTGACCAAATTTCAAGCGTACGTCAGTCACATGGAAATAATAATGAAATTCAAAAACCAGTTTCGATAAATTCAGAAACGGATAATCAAAAATTAGCTGTTGAAAATAAAGATTCTTCGACTCCGCTCAGAATGACAAATTCGATCAAAAAAGAAATCCATATTCAAAATTCAATTCTGGAAAAGGAAACCTTAATAAAAAAAGAAGAACCTCAGATTGTTTCTAAGCCAGAAGAACAATTGGCTCAAACTGATATTCAAAAACCGAGAGAAAAAGTAAAATATGTGTCTTCGTCTGATTTACTTTTCGGAGTGGAAATAGACAAAGCCAAAGCTGAAACACCAAAATCTGCAATGGGAATCAATACAATAAAATCAAAAAATGACTCTGATTTCCCTAATCCAAAACGTATCAAACTCTTTGGAATCACGCTCTACGACAAAGATTCTACAACTGCTAAATAATTAAACTATGAAATTTAAAATTTTACTTCTGGCAATGCTTTCCAGCTTTGCTACAGCACAGACTACGCTTGATAATCAGATGAAATCATATACCGAGAAAGTCAATTCAATCGTATCAACAGAAAAAGCGAATATGAAAGCGGAAACGGATAAAATCGATGAAGCTTTCAGCTCGGGGAAAATCACGAAATCGGAACAAATCGCTCAGAAGGAAGAAGTTTCCAAAAAATATGAAGCTATTATCAATGACAAGATTGAAAACGAACGCATTCAGTTAGATGAGCTTACAAAAACAGCGGTTACAAATTCTGTTTACAACACAAAACCCGATACTTTGAAAAATAAAGATATTTTTGTTTTCAGTACTGGTGGATTGACAATCAGGAAAAGAGGAAAATCTCCTGTGCAATATCTTAAAAGTAGTACTCTGAGTGTAGGTTATGCTTTTGCCAATCTTACCAAAGATAAAGGAAGTTTTAATCCTTTCGAAAACGATTCTGAGATGAGAATAGGAAATTCGCACAGTGTTGAAGTTCAGTTTCGTACAGATCGCCAATTAGGAGGTTTTACAAGCCCTTGGTTTATAAGATATGGTTTGGCTTATAGAACTGATACTTATATGCCAAAACGTCCGCAGGTTTTTGTTCAGGATAACTCCCAATTATTCCTTGAGGATTTTCAGGAAGGAAGATTGAAACGTTCAAAATTGAGAAATGTTTACTTGACTTTGCCAATTGAATTTCAATTATATCTTAATCCAAAATATACAGAATATGATGGTAAACAATATCTGGATGTGAGAAAAAAAATGTGGAAAGTTGGATTGGGAGCTTATGCAGGAATCAACACGAGAAGCATTGTGAAAGTGAAATACTATAATGATGATGATAAATTCAGAAAGTACGACTATACTTTGGATGACGGTGTGAATGCGTTCTTGTTTGGAGGTAAATTCAGTCTAGGTTATGGCGGCGTTAATTTATTCATCAAAAAAGATTTCACTCCAATTTTTAATAGTAAAGCCAACTTACCAAATAAAAATGGAATCCAAATCGGAATCGAAATTGCCAATATTGATTTTTAAGAACATTTAATTTTTCATAGAACATTCTTATACACTATTTTCTTATTATCGAAACACATCTTTTGTAGGTGTGTTTTTTTTTATTTACATTGGCAAACAGGATTTAAGAATGAAAAATTTACAGTTAATCGGATTATTTTTGGTTGTGGCAGGCAGTTTTCTGCCGTTGGTTTATATTCCAATTGTTGGAAACTGGAACTATTGGAAAGTGGATAACACACTCGCCATCGTACTTTGGGGATTTTCTTTGTTAACGCTGGTTTTCATACTGATTGGCAAAACTAAATTGATTAGAATAATGGCATTTTTAATGATATTGCTTTTTGTTTTCACAATTGTTGCTATTAAACTAAAATCTTTAGATTATTTCAGTTTTTTACCTTTCAAGTCTTGGCAATCTACATTTGCCGGAATCGTGAAGTTATCCTGGGGATGGTTTATCGAATTTCTGGGAGCAGTCCTGATTTTAATCTCATCAAGAAAAAATAAAATCAAACCACAAAGACACAAAGATTTACACAATGAACACAATTAATTAAAAAATTTGAAGAAGTCAAACCTTGTGACCTTAAAATATTAATAGTTAAAAAAACTTTGTGCACTTTGTGTTAAAAAAAAGTAATTAAAATCAAAAATTAAAAATATTATGAAAGAAGTATTCATTGTATCGGCAGTCAGAACACCAATGGGAAGTTTTATGGGAAGCCTTTCGACGGTTCCTGCTACACAATTGGGCATTGCTGCGGTAAAAGGAGCTTTAGACAAAATCAATCTTGACCCAGCTTTGGTTGAGGAAATTTATATGGGAAATGTTTTGCAGGCAGGCGAAGGTCAGGCTCCGGCGAGACAAGTGGCATTAGGCGCAGGTTTGTCAAATCATACGCCTTCTACAACCATCAATAAAGTTTGTGCTTCCGGAATGAAAGCAGTAACAATGGCTGCTCAGGCGATTAAAGCTGGAGATGTGGATGTTATCGTAGCCGGTGGAATGGAAAATATGTCCAGTGTTCCACATTATTTGGATGGAAGAAACGGCGTGAAATTAGGTGACATTAAAATGCAGGATGGACTACTGAAAGACGGTTTGACCGATGTTTACAACAAAGTTCATATGGGTGTATGTGCAGAATTATGTGCTAAAGAAAATAACATCACAAGAGAAGAGCAGGACGCTTTTGCGATCCAGTCTTATAAGAGGTCTGCGGCAGCTTGGGAAGCAGGAAAATTCAAGAATGAGGTTGTTCCTGTAACCATTCCTCAAAGAAAAGGTGAGCCAATTATTTTCTCTGAAGATGAAGAATATAAAGCAGTTAAATTCGATAAAATCCCAACTTTGCCAACAGTTTTCCAAAAAGAAAACGGAACGGTAACGGCTGCAAACGCTTCAACTCTTAATGATGGTGCTTCTGCTTTGATTCTGATGTCTAAAGTAAAAATGGAAGAATTAGGATTAAAACCTTTAGCTAAAATCATTTCTTACGCTGATGCAGCGGTTGAGCCGGAAAGATTCACAACTGCACCTTCAAAGGCTTTACCTATTGCTCTCAAGAAAGCTGGGCTTACAAAGGATGATATCGATTTCTTCGAATTTAATGAAGCGTTTTCTGTTGTAGGTTTAGCAAATAACAAAATCCTTTGTTTAGATGATTCTAAAGTGAATGTAAATGGGGGAGCGGTTTCTATCGGTCATCCACTGGGAAGTTCTGGTTCAAGAATTATCGTAACCTTGATCAACGTTCTGAAACAGAATAATGCAAAACTCGGCGCTGCTGCAATTTGTAACGGCGGTGGCGGTGCAACAGCGATTGTTATCGAAAATTTACAATAATTCTTAATTATAAATATTAAAAACCCTTTCAGATTGCAAAGTCTCGAAAGGGTTTTTGTTGTTAAATTTATGATACAAATGCTTTTTTTTGTCAACTTGTAATTCCTTTTTTTACTTTTGTCTAAATAATTATTTCCAATGTCTGAAATAGAAAAAACAATTCCCGAAAACTCAATCAAGAATAACCCGAAAATAATGCGTGCTTGGGCATTGTATGACTGGGCAAATTCGGTTTATTCACTTGTGATTACTTCCACGATTTTTCCTATATATTACTCGATTCTTACAACGGCTTATGAAAAAGATGAGTATGTGAAAGAAACAGGACAATGGATAAAAGTGCCTGTGCGAAATCTCATTAAAATTTTTGGGAAAGAATATCAGCCGGATGCCGTTTATGGTTATTCATTGACGCTTTCGTTTGTAATTGTGGTTTTATTGTCACCGATTTTGTCATCTTTAGCAGACACGATTGGAAATAAGAAATCCTTCCTTCAGTTTTTCTGTTATCTGGGAGCAACGTCCTGTATGGGATTAGCAATGTTCACAGGAATGGGAACGGTTTGGCTTGGATTATTATTTAGTGTGACAGCGAGTGTCGGCTTCTGGGGAAGTTTGGTTTTCTATAATTCCTTTTTGCCGGATATTGCAACGCCCGATAAGCAGGATTCGCTTTCTGCAAAAGGTTATGTTTACGGTTACATCGGTTCTGTGATTTTGGTTGTGATTTGTCTTGTTTTGATTCAGGTTTGTGCGGAAACTCCTAAACAGGCAGCGATTTATACAAGAGTTAGTTTCTTATTAACCGGAGCGTGGTGGTTTGGATTTTCACAATATACGTTCAAACATTTGCCGCAATTTGGACAGGTTAAAGAGCAGTTGCCAAAAGATTTGGTTTTGCTTAATTATAAAAATATCTTCAAAAGTCACGCTGAACAAGGCGGTTTTGTTGAGGTTTTCAAAGACAATATCAGTTTCTATATTGATATTGTAAAACAAAGTTTCAAAGAATTATTCAAGGTTGGGAATCATCTTTTCGGAGACCGGAATCTTAAATATTTCCTGACCAGCTTTTTCTTTTACAGTGTCGGGATGCAGACGATTTTCCTAATGGCAACGTTATTCGGAAAGAGCGAAATCAATATGGCTCAGGACAAATTAATTATGACCTTGTTATTAATACAAATTGAAGCGATTATCGGTGCATTGTTTTTCTCTTGGTTATCGAAGAAAATCGGGAACAAAAATGTGATCAGTATCACCGTTGCAATGTGGATTGGAGCTTGTCTCGCAGCATATTATCTTAATAAAGAAAACCCGAATGTGGAATACCAGTTCTATGGTGTTGCCGCTGTAATTGGTCTGGTAATGGGCGGTTTGCAAGCGATGTCCAGGTCAACTTATTCCAAATTACTTCCAACGGATTCTATGGATAACACAACATATTTCAGCTTCTATGATGTTTTGGAAAAGTTGGCGATAATTTTGGGAACATTTATCTTCGCAACTTTGATTGAACATTACAACAATATGCGATTCGCAGCATTATCAATGAGTATTTTCTTTGCTTTAGGATTAGTATTCATTCGTTTTCTTAAAGTTAAAAATAATATCAAATAACAGTTGTTTTGAAAGTATTAAGTTTCACATTTCTATTTCTTTTTATAATTTTAAATGCTCAAAAATCAGTTGTTGAGGATTTGAAAATCGGTCAAAAAGTAACATTGACCTCTAAGGTCCTGAAAGAAAAAAGAGTCCTTAACATCTCTCTCCCGCAGAATTATGATAAGACCAAATCTTATCCTGTGATGTATATCTTGGACGGAAGTATAAACGAGGATTTTCTTCATTTGGTGGGACTTCAGCAGTTTTTCAATATGTCATTTAAGATGCCGGATTTCATTATTGTTGGCATTGCAAATGTTGATAGGAAAAGAGATTTTACATTTCATACAGATTTGAAAGATTTGCAGAAAGATTATCCTACGACTGGACATTCGGACAAATTTATTCAGTTTGTTGAAGGCGAATTGCAGCCTTACATCGAAAAACATTATAAGACTAATAAAACAAAATATGTGATCGGCCAATCATTGGGCGGGTTGGTTGCAACAGAAATATTGCTAAATAAACCAGAACTTTTTACACATTATTTTATCATCAGTCCAAGTCTTTGGTGGGATGACGAAAGTCTTTATAATAATGCAGCGAAATTGATTTCTCAACAGAAAGATGACGAGCGATTTGTTTATATTTCTGTCGGGAAGCAGGAACATCCGATGATGGTAAAAGAAGCGGACGGATTATATCAAATTCTTAAAAATTCCGGAAAAAAGAATTTAAATTTAGAATATAAATTAATGACCGACGATGACCACGCGACCATTTTGCATAAAAGTATTTATGAAGGTTTTCTGAAATTATTTCCTTCGAAAGACTAATTTTGAATAATTAATAGAAATTTAAATTTTCGGTATTAAAATTGATAATTTTCGAAAGAAAATATTTTGTAAATTTGCAATATCAAAACACGATATGAACAACCCTTTATTTTACGCAAAAATTCTTTTGTTCGGTGAGTACGGCATCATTGAGGATTCTCAAGGTCTTACATTACCTTACAGTTTTTATAAAGGAACATTGAAATTCTCAGATTTGGATAACGATTTTGAAAAAAAATCCAATCAATCTTTAGAAAAATATTCCAATTATCTTTCAGATTTAGAATTGCCTTCCGGCTATCAGCTGGATGTTAAATCGTTCCAATCAGATATTGCAAAAGGTTTATTTTTCGATTCTAATATTCCGCAGGGTTATGGTGTTGGAAGTTCTGGTGCTTTGGTAGCTGCGATTTTCGAAAAATATTCTTTCACAAAAAGAGAACCCGATACGATTTCCAAAAACGAACTAAAGGATTTGAAAATGATTTTTGGTCAGTTGGAAAGTTATTTCCACGGAAAAAGTTCTGGCATCGACCCGTTAATTTGCTTTATGAATCTTCCGATTCTGATAGAGAGCAAAGAAAGTGTGGACAAAGTTGCTATCCCAAAAGAAGAATCGGGCAAAGGTGCAATTTTCTTGATTGATTCCGGAATAACTGGTGAAACCGGACCAATGATTCAGATTTTCTTTGAAAAGCTGAAAAACGAGGGTTTCCGTAAGACTTTGAAAGAAGAATTTATCCGTTACAATAACGCTTGTATCGACGCTTTCCTGAAAAAAGATATGAATCCGTTTTTCCGTAATCTGAAGAAATTATCGGTCTGGGCTTATGAACATTTCCGCCCGATGATTCCTGAAAATCTTTTCAACATCTGGAAAAAAGGAATCGATTCCAATGCTTATTACCTGAAACTTTGTGGTAGTGGAGGCGGAGGTTACATTCTTGGCTTCTCCAAAGATTACGAAAAGGCGGAGAAAATGCTGGAAGGTTTTCACAAAGAAGTGATTTACAGATTCTAAAATCAAAATATAAAAATAAAAGAACCCTTCTAGAGTGACTAATTCTGGAAGGGTTTTTAAAATAGACAAAAAATGACCAACGAAACAAAACCTACTTCCCGAAATACCCTGTACCGTGTTTCTCAGTTGATGGGTTTTCTTTTGGGTGCTCGTTTTTTTGTCGCCGTTCTGCTTCTTTTTGCATTGTATGTTTCCACGTTTTTCCTGTTCAATAGAGAAGAAAGTTTTAGGAATTTTGTCTTTGATTATAAGGTTCATTGTATCATCATTTGCTCCGTTCTTAGTATTTTGGCAGGTGGAATTATCAATCGGTTTTATGATAAGGAAAAAGACCAGCTGACACAGCCTTTTCGTTCAAGATTGCAAAGTTTCCTCAAAGAAAAATACTTTCTCATAGCTTATGTCGTTCTCAATGCATTGTCGTTAGGATTAGCTATTTTTGTTTCACACAGAGTTTTCGTTTTCTTTCTGATTTATCAGTTTCTGATGTGGTTTTACAGTCACAAACTCAGCAAAATTATTGTCCTTAACAATTTCACTTTTGTTTCATTGACGTTGTATCCGTTCTTTGGGATGTTGATTTATTATCAGACATTTTCGCTCAAGATTTTGTTTCTTGCAATTTTTCTTTTCCTGATGTTATTTATCATCGATATTACAAAAGATACATTGACAAGAAATGCCGATAAAATGTTCGGTTATGATACGATTGCGAACAGATTAGGATATCAAAATACAAGGTCAATTCTATTGATTTTACTGATAATTACTTTAGCAACTTCTATTATTTTAAGTGTTGGAATTGGCTTTAAAAATATTATTGCTTGGTACTTTTTATTAACGATAATCGTAATTATTGGAACTGTTTTTATGCTTTTCCGAAATCAGAAAAATGACAAATTTAAATCTCTGAATCTTCTTAGGCTGTGGATCTTCTTTGGAATTTTAGCAATGCTTTTCGATGGGATTTATCACAAATATCCTTGGTTGATTTAATTTTGTTAGGATAAAATCTGCCAAATTCGCAAAATCTGCAAGGTAATTGTTATTTGGGCAGCTTATTCCGCCTTCCGCTCCCAATCTTTTTTGTACACAATTTAGTTTCAATAGAACCTGAAGGTTGGCAAAAAAGGATTTCCGCTCAAGTCTGGCTGCATATCAATTAAAATAAAAATCCTTCCAACGCTCAGCCCTGAAAGGATATTAAATATAGTATTTAGATTTAAAATTCTACCCAAAAATATCATTTAAAACTTTCGCTAATCGCAATCCACCGTAAAGCAATTGTCTTTCAAGCGTGGATTCAAAACGGTAATTGTAATCATAACTTAATTTGGAATCTTTTGGGGTTTGATAATAAATTGAATTGGCGATTTTATGACTGTCAAACAACCATTCTTCTAGAGTCCCGTTTTGGATCTGTTTCACTTCATCTTTAGATTTTACGTCCAAAAGATTCGCAAATTCTGTATAAGTATATTTTTGGTCATCAACCAATTTGGAATCCCAAAGCGAATGCAAATTGGTATTTTGTCCAAAGTAAGTCACATTGATTTTGTTTCCGCCCAAATCTTCAGCTCTTCCAACGTGCAACGGCTGGTGAAGGTCTCCAACTAAGTGAATCAGAAAAATTAAAGCTTCTTTTTTATCTTTATCGGAAACATTTTTGTCTTTGATTTTGTCAGATAAAATTCTGATTTGAGTATAAAGATTCGGTAATCTCTGAACGGACAGAGAATCTTTGAACTGCTGGAAATTCTTTTGTGGATTGATGTTGACATAATGCCAAGACGAAGTTTCTTTCCAAACGCCTGTGGTATCGGATTTTATAAAGTCTGGCCAATTAGCATAGTAAGCCATTTTCTGTTCTCCAAACAATTTTTTGATATTTCTTTGAGCTCTGGAACTCAAGTGATGTTGTGCTATTTCTGCCACAATTCTGTGTCCTGTCAATCCCCACGCAAAGGAGTAGAGTGATGATACAATACAAATTGCCAATGTGAATCTTGATAAAATACGTTTCATTTTTTTTGATTTATTTCAAGTTGCAAAGATAGTTTTACCCATAGTTTTATTCTCACAAAATCATTGTTAAATATTATTAAACTTAAGTTAAGCTAACGTGCAATCGTCGATTAATTTCCGTATTTTTGTGTTTTCCCAGAATGAGACTTTTCAATGAAGAATAATCAAGAATTTATCGAAATTTACGGCGCTAGAGAACACAATCTCAAGAATATATTTGTAAAAATCCCAAGGAACGAATTGGTTGTTATCACAGGGCTTTCCGGAAGTGGAAAATCCTCTTTGGCTTTTGATACGATTTTTGCCGAAGGACAGCGCCGTTACATCGAAACCTTTTCGGCTTATGCAAGGCAATTTCTAGGTGGATTGGAACGACCTGATGTTGATAAAATCGAAGGATTATCGCCGGTAATTGCCATCGAGCAGAAAACAACCAACAAAAATCCACGTTCAACTGTTGGAACGATTACGGAGTTGTATGATTTTCTGAGACTTCTGTTTGCCAGAGTTTCAGATGCTTATTCTATGAGTTCTGGAAAAAGATTGGTTAGTTACACAGAAGACCAGATTCTGGAAACCATCAAAGATAACTTCAAAGGGAAAAAAGTTTATCTATTGGCTCCGGTCGTACGTTCCAGAAAAGGGCATTACCACGAATTGTTCATCCATCTTTCCAAAAAAGGTTATTCTCAGGCCAGAATAGATGGTGTTTTACAAGACATCGAGTATGATTTGAAACTGGATAGATATAAAACCCACGATATCGAAGTGGTGATTGACCGTTGGATTATCGGAGAAAATGCTACTGAACTTAGAATGCAAAAATCTCTGAAAACCGCTTCTGATATGGGCGAAGGATTGATTGCGATTCAGGAGATGGGACAAGACGAGATTCATTTTTTCAGTAAGAATCTGATGGATGATTCTACGGGAGATTCGATGGCATTGCCGGAACCGAATACGTTCTCATTTAACTCACCGAAAGGAAGTTGCGAAACGTGCAAAGGTCTTGGAACCATCAAAAAAGTGAACACCGACTATTTTGTCGAAAATGATAAATTGTCAATCAACCAAGGCGCATTGTTGCCTTTGGAACAGCTGAAATCCAACAAATGGATTCTGTCTCAAATCAAATCAATTCTTGAAATTTTTGATCTAAGTTTGACAACCCCATTCAAAGATATTCCGAAAGAAGCTTTGGATTACATCTATTATGGTTACAGTAGTGACATTACCAAAGAATTGAAACACGCCGGAATTTCCAAAAAAATCAAAATCAATTTTGAAGGTTTGGTAAAAATCCTTGAAGAGATTGTTGAGGAAAGAGAAAATTACGATGCGGTTTTGGTGGAACGAAATTTCACAACGGAAGAAGTTTGCCCGACTTGTAAAGGTGCGCGTCTTCGTCAGGAAAGTCTGAGTTTCAAAATTGATGGGAAAAATATTGCGGAAGTTAATGGATTGTCTTTGCTTGATTTTAAAGATTGGTTGGCAGATGTAAAAGATAAATTCAGTGATAAAAATAAAATCATTGCACACGAAATCCTAAAAGAAATCGAAACCAGATTACAATTCCTTCTGGATGTTGGCTTGGATTATCTGAGTTTGAGCAGAAGCTCGAAAACACTTTCCGGAGGAGAATCTCAGAGGATTCGTCTGGCGACTCAAATTGGTTCTCAATTGGTGAACGTTCTTTATATTCTGGATGAACCTTCTATTGGTCTTCACCAACGAGACAACGAAAGATTGATTAATTCCCTGAAACATCTTCGTGATATCGGGAATTCGGTTTTGGTGGTGGAGCACGACAAGGATATGATTCTGGAAGCTGACCACGTTTTGGATATTGGTCCGAAAGCTGGGAAATTCGGTGGAGAGATTCTGTGGCAAGGCCATCCGAAAGACATCAAAAAAGCCAATACAATCACAGCTGACTATATCACCGGAAAACGAAAAATCGAAATTCCTGCCGAACGTAGAAAAGGAAATGGAAAATCGATTGTTCTGAAAGGAGCGACCGGAAATAACCTTAAAAATGTAACGCTCGAAATTCCGCTTGGAAAATTAGTTGTTGTTTCAGGGATTTCCGGAAGTGGAAAGTCGTCTTTGATTAACGGAACTTTGTACCCGATTCTGAATCGTCATTTTTACAGGGCAATTCAGGAACCTTTGCCATACAAAAGCATCGAAGGAATTGATAATATCGATAAAATCGTAGACGTTGACCAAAGTCCTATTGGTAGAACACCACGCTCAAATCCTGCGACTTACACGGGAATGTTCACAGATATCAGAAATCTTTTTGCTGAATTACCGGAAAGTAAAATCCGTGGCTACAAAGCTGGACGTTTTTCTTTCAATGTGAAAGGCGGACGTTGCGAAACCTGTCAGGGAGGCGGTTTGAAGGTCATTGAAATGAATTTCTTACCCGATGTTTATGTTCATTGCGAAACCTGCCACGGAAAACGTTTCAACCGTGAAACTCTGGAAGTCCGTTACAAAGGGAAATCGATTTCCGATGTTCTGGATATGACGATCAATGAAGCGGTAGAATTTTTCCAGCCTATTCCGAAAATCTTTAACAAAGTAAAAACTTTAAAAGATGTTGGTCTGGGTTATATCACAATTGGACAACAATCCACGACCTTGAGTGGAGGAGAAGCACAACGTGTAAAACTGGCGACAGAACTTTCCAAAAAACAAACCGGAAATACACTTTATATTCTGGATGAGCCGACTACGGGACTTCATTTCGAAGATGTAAAAATCCTGATGGAAGCTATCGAACAATTGGTAGAATTAGGAAATTCTTTCATCATCATTGAACATAATATGGATGTGATTAAACTTGCTGACCATATTATTGATGTTGGTCCGGAAGGCGGAAAACACGGCGGGCAGATCATTGCAGAAGGCACACCGGAGGAGATTATCAAATCTAAGAAAAGTCTGACGGCGAAGTTTTTGAAGAAAGAGCTTTAGAATGAATAGTAAAATCAAAAACAGCTTAAAATTTTTACTGATTTTCTCAGTGATGTTTTCTTGCAAAAAAGAAGAGCCAAAAACTTCTTAGAACTTAGTTAGTAGCGATACAATTTCAGTTAAGAATTCTCAAGAAAAATCTTTTAAGCCAATTGATACAACTTGTTCAGCAAAGAATACGACTCAAGATTATATTCTCTCACTTCAGTGGTATCACAAGAAAACGGAAAAAGAGGCAGCTAATAATTTACCGGAGCGGAACGATAAATTGTACGATGATTATTCTAAAATCCGTAATCAATATATTGCTTGTTTAAATAATGCTGAGAGCAAAATATTAGAAGAATATGTTAATTATTATGATTCTGAAAGCGATAGTTATAAGTTTCCTGAAAATGTGAAAAAACTTAAATCTGAGCTTGAAAAAGCAGGTATTGAATTTTGGGAAATTGGCGAAGGTTATACGGAAATCCGATCGTTGCCCAATCATTATTATTCGATTTTCAAAGGCAAGGTAACGGCAGATTACGAAACTTATATTTATCAGTTGTCGAAAGAAGAAGAAGTTTTGTATCAAGGCGATGCCGCTCTTAATATCTCTTGGAAAGAATTAGGAAACAGAACCATATTCTGGGAAAATTTCGTTAAAAAATATCCAAAAAGTCCTTTGGTTTCTAATGCTAAAGAATTTTATAATAATTACTTACACGATTATCTTTTCGGTTTGGATAATACTTCAACTTTTAACCTTGTTGGCGAAGTCAATTATGGCTTGAATGAGGAAAATAAAATGGAATTTAGAAGATTCCTCAAAGAAAATCCAAATTCTAACACAGCAAAAAGAGTAAAACAATTAATAGAACTTTTTGACTCCAAAATTTCTTATGAGGAAATCCAAAAAAGGATTAATCTTGAGGAAAGAAACTGGGAAAAATATCCATAGTGGAAACAAAAATTATAATTGGTATCAGATTTGCGATTCTTTAAAAAAAGCAGTTATGAAATCACTTAAATTTTATTTGGTAACAATTATTTTTTCTTTAAGTTTTGTTGCTTGCGTTGCGCCGCCCAGACCACCGAAGCCGCCAAAACACCCAGGGCATGGCGCCAAACCAATGCCACCTGGACAAGCCAAAAAAATCTACGGAACCAAGTCTGCAAAGCCTTTTGCTCCGGGACAAAACAAATAAATAGACATCAAGGATTTTGAAATTTCAGAATCCTTTTTTATTTTTAAATCATTAAATAAAATACAAATGAAGAAATGTTTTGTCCAAATAATAATCTGTTTAATCTTGGTTTCGTGTCAGAAAAAAGAAACTGTTTCAAAGAATCTTCCCACAAAAATAGAAGATAAAGTGGTAAGCGAAAAAAAATATGAATTCGATAAAAATTCAGTTTTTGGGGTTTATCAGTTGACGGACAAAGATTTCGCAATCTGCATTCCTGTTCAGTTTGACAACCGAGATTTGCCATTATCTAAAGAGTATGAAGATTTTTTAAAGAAGGATTCTCTGCCGTGGATTTATGGGAAAGATATGAAAGATTACAAGTATTATGACACTTTGCATATCGACAGATTGATTTATAACAAGAGATTTGAAAATGTCTTCAGGAAAAAGATGAAAGACAGTTTGTTCGTCTATGGGACAAAATCTGGACAGCTGTGTAAAATAAAAAAAGTCGTTTTTCAATCCAACGACTGCGGAAACGACTATATCGCATACATTTTGGATTTTAATCAAAAGATAAGTGGAAATCCTCTAATTGCTTCTGAGAAAGAGATTCCTCTAAATTATAACAATGACAATTCTGTAATTAACCCAAAGATCAAGAAGTTTGCGGCAAAAGAAAGTACAGAAACTATGTACGGAGTCGGAAAGTACAATCCTGTTATTTTTTCTAATTACAACAATTTGTATTTCACCTATTACGATGATTTCAAATGGTATAACAAAGATTCGGGTTCAGATTGTCAGTTCCCTGAACGTGCTGTTTTTGAAGTTGATCCACAGGGGAAAATAAAAACGCTTTGGAGTTCAGAAATGGATCTTTTAGGCCTGCCTTGTTTATAATATTTTAATTTCTTCTAAATTTCTAATGTTAAATTTTCACTTTCAATGTTAATTTAATATTAACTGAATGTAAAATTTATGTAACTTTGTCGTAACATTAGATAAGTAATAACTTAAAATCAATTGATTATGGACAAGAAAATGCTAGCGTTATCAATATTTTTATTTGGATTTTTAGGAACGCTAAACTTAGTAAAAGCTCAAACGACAGACAACAAAATACAAGAAGTTATCCTGAGTTCTGGAGACGGCTTCGGGGAATTAAGGAAATTGCTGAAGGATAATTTCGACTTCACAAACCAAGATTACAAAGAAGGAATCGTGAATTCCAACGTAAGATTCAGTTTGGCAGAAAATGGAAAAATTACCAACGTTCACGCCAACGGTGACTGCAAAAACGTGAGCAAAGAAATCGAAAACGTTTTGTCACATCTGCTTTACAAAGTAGATATGGACAAACTGAGCCAAAAAATGGTAGCATCATCTTATGTAATGCCAGTTAGCGTTACAATTGATAACCGATAAAAGTTTAAAATTGTTAGGAAAAAGTCGTACATCTTTGGTGTACGGCTTTTTTTATCTCAAAACACTTCGACTCCGCTCAGTGTAATATTTCTAATCTAATACTTAAGGTTCTCGAAGCCTTTTAAAATTGTCAGGCTGAGCGGAGTCGAAGCCTTTTTTAATCAAATAAATTTGTCAATTAACACAGAATCTTTGTGCCTTTAAATCTAAGAATTAAAAGTCTTTCATCTTTTTCCTATTTTCTTTCGTCTAATAAAGGGATTTTTCTATATTTATAAACCAACAAATTGAATAAAAGAAAACTCAATTTTATGATTGATAAACGAGTTAAAAACGCAGAAGAAGCAGTAAAAGATATCCAAAACGGAATGACAATAATGCTTGGCGGATTCGGGCTTTGCGGGATTCCTGAGAATTGTATTTCGGAATTGGTGAAGAAAAATGTAAACAACCTGACTTGCATTTCCAACAACGCCGGCGTTGACGATTTCGGTTTGGGACTATTGTTACAGAAAAAGCAAATCAAGAAAATGATTTCGTCCTACGTTGGAGAAAATGCAGAATTCGAACGCCAGATGTTATCCGGAGAATTGGAAGTGGAATTGACACCGCAAGGAACATTGGCAGAAAAATGCAGAGCAGCGCAGGCTGGGATTCCGGCTTTTTACACACCGGCAGGCTACGGAACCGAAGTTGCGAAAGGTAAAGAAGTCAAAGATTTCAACGGGAAACCTCATATCTTGGAATACGCTTACCACGCTGAATTCTCCATCGTAAAAGCCTGGAAAGGCGACCACGCCGGAAATTTGATTTTCAAAGGTTCAGCACGTAATTTTAATTTCCCAATGGCCGGAGCCGGAAAAATTACCATTGCAGAAGTAGAAGAATTGGTAGAACCAGGACAATTAGACCCGAACGAAATCCATATTCCGGGAATTATGGTTCAAAGGATTTTCCAAGGCGAGAATTATGAGAAAAGGATTGAACAGAGGACGGTGAGGAAGAAAGGATAATTAATTATAAATTCTTTTTCATATTTTGTTTCACTCAGGATAGTGGAAAGACTCTTTTTAGCGAACGTTTCTTCTCTCAAAATAATGGACAGCATCAGCAATAGCTTTATCAATGGAGTTATATTTTAAATTTAATATTTTGGTAGACTTCTCATTACTAAAATAATTATTAATACAAAGTGCCTTCATATTCGTACTGCTTATACTTGTCTTAATATTTAATTTGCGGATTATATCTCCAAAGAATCCAATGAGAATCAAAATGTATTTAGGGATTTTTATCATTAAAGGCTTTTGCTTTGTAATACTATTTAACCGAGTGTAAAAATCTTTGTAGCTTAAGTTTTCATTACTAATTAAATAACGTTCTCCATTTTCTCCGAATTCAATACTTTGGATGATTGCCTGTGAAACATCTTTTACACCAACAAAATTTTTTCCTCCCGGAGGATAAAAGACAAATTTTTTCTTCCAGGCCATTAGAATTATTTTCCCTGAACTTGGTTTACTATCATAGCTGCCAATCATAAAAGTAGGATTAACAATAATGGTTTCAATACCATCGTTGTGAGAAAGAAGATATTGTTCAGCTTCCCATTTACTTTTTGCATACATTGATTTGGTAAAAGGAGTTTTCATTGGAGAATTTTCCGTACCCAAATGCGTTTCTGAGCCATAACCAATTGTATTGGCCGAACTTACAAATATAAATTTCTTTACATCCGAATCTTTGCACACTTTAAATAAATGTTTGGTTGCATTTACGTTTATCTTCCTGTAGTCTGTATATTTTATCAGATTTTGATTTGTTTCTGCTGCAATATGTATAAAGATATCTATATCTGTTAGGTGTTGTGCAATATCGCCTTGTAAATTGCCTTCTATCAATATTAAATTCGGATGGTGAAATTCAGTGAATTTTAAGCTGTTTCGTATCAACGCTTTAACCCGAAATCCCTGCATAAGCAAATCTTCTGCTAGATTAGTTCCCAGCAATCCTGTAATTCCTGTAATGAATATATTTTTCATTATTGTACTTCTTTTTTTATAGCGTTGGTCATTAGCGGAAGCCGAATCCAAATTGGTAAAATATTTAACATTAACCAACTAAAAGGATTTACAACAATAACGGAATCTCTTTTTAAAACTTGTTTTATACATCTTCGGGCTACTTTATCTGGGTCTAAAAGCGTTAATTTACCCAAAAAACCTTGTTTTTCAATTCTTTCGGAAACGTCAGGATTGGTTGCCATTGCTCCCGGATTTACAACACTTACAAATACATTGGTATCTTTTAATTCCTGATATAATCCTCTTGAAAAAGAATGGATAAAAGCTTTGGAAGCTGGATATACTGTTTTAAAACCTATTGGTGAAAGTGCAGCTAAACTGGAAACATTTAAAATGTATGCTTTTTTCTGCTTTTTTAGATTTGGAAGCAATTGATGAGTAAGTAGTGATGTTGCTAAAACATTAAGCTGAATAATTTTTTCTATGTAAAAAACTGTTGCATCTTCAAACTTTTTTGTTCCGCCTATTCCTGCATTATTTACAAGAATATTTACATTGTAATTTTCATTTATCCAATTAGAGACAGAAAGTACATTTTCTTTAATGCTCAAATCGGTTTCTTTGTGTGCGATCTGTATCCCAAATTGTTGATGCAGGTCAGAACTTAGCTCTGATAAATTTTGATTGGGTAAACTGATTAATATTAAATTGATACCTTTTTTTGCAAATTCCTGGGCGAATGATTTTCCCAGTCCTTGGCTAGCTCCAGTGACTACTGCATACAAATTATCCATTGTTTTATCTGTCTTGATTTGAAGCAAAATTATGAAGTCAAACTTGCCTGAATGCTCCAATGGATAAGATAGAACAGATATGTAATGTGATTTTAATTAATTGATAAACAATAGGATAGGAGTGCGTCTTTATAAATTGGAACGGATCTTTCGATATTCTGTTGGAGTGTACGAAGTTACTTTTTTAAAAGTGGTATTAAATGCGGTTTTAGAATTAAACCCTGACTCAAAACCAATAGCTAAAATAGTGTACTTATCATATTGGGGATTTTTCAATAACGCTTTTGCCTTTTCCACCTTGTACTTATTGATAAATTGAAAAAAATTTTCATTAAATCCATTATTAATAGTAAAGGAAAGTTGATGTGTAGAAAGCGATAGTTTTTCAGCCAGTTTTATTAAGTTCAATTCGCTATCCAAATATGGCTTTTCGGTTTCCATCAAGTGTAATAATTTCTTTTTTAACACTTCCAATTCTGAATTGCTTATCAATATTTTCTTTGTTTGTTGTTCATCTTCGTTTTCGTCAGCATTTACGATTTCATTTATATTCAAATGTTCTGGATAAATCTCTCTTTGCTTGATAGAAAAATAAGCAATCATATAGACCACAATCAGAAAATATACATTAATGTAAAGATTCAAAGATTTTGCATCTATAAAAGTACTATACAACATTGTAATAATCGTAGAACCCGCTATTGCATATATGATGTTTTTAATCCAGTTCAGATCTATTGGTTCTTTATTAGAAATTATAGATTCAATATTTTTTTGATGCTTCTGAAGACTTATGTAGGCTAAAACAGTGTAAAATAAAGCATTTATGATTATTAAGATAAAAGGAAGCGTTTTTACAACTGGGTTTGTTGTAGTGCTTTCATAAATTAAAAGAAATAAATAAATTGTAGGGATTATAAGCAGTATAGCAAGTCTTTTTTTTAGCTTATAATAAGGATTTGTGTAAAATTTAATACTTAAATAAAAAACAAGTGGTGTTAAAAATTGAACAAAGCCTTTACCAACAGTAAAATAAATATTGTTTTTAAAAACATCTGCAAAAGCCTCATCTAACCAGAAAGTAGACCATAATAACAGAAACAAACCAAAATAAAAATTACCTTTTTCATTTGCTTTTAGCGGATTAATTAATAGCAGGAATGCAAGTAATAAAATACCTCCGGCTATTAAAAAAGAAACAATGTCATTGAGGTTCATTATTTATCGTCAGTTTTGTTAATAAAACTTTTTTGTTTTTTGAGTTTCTGCTAATACCCAAATATACTTTTAAATCAACAAAAATTGAATTTTTATATTTTCCTCTCCCCAATCTGCTGTCTCCACATTGCATAATACAAACCTTTTTCAGCAATTAGGTTTTCATGGGAACCAGTTTCTATAACTTGTCCACGTTCCAGAACATAGATTCTGTCTGCGTGCATTATGGTGCTCAATCTGTGGGCGATTAGAACGGTAATTTGTTCTTTTTGTTCAGAAATATCTTTGATGGTGGATGTAATTTCTTCTTCCGTGATACTATCCAAAGCAGAAGTTGCTTCATCAAAAATTAACAAGTTTGGTTTTCTCAATAATGCTCTTGCAATTGCAATTCTTTGTTTTTCGCCTCCACTTAATTTCAGTCCACCTTCACCGATTACAGTTTCTATTCCTTTTTCTGCGCGTTCAAGTAAGGTTTTAGTACTGGATTTTTTCAAAGCGAGTTCGATATCTTCTTCACTGGCGTTTGGATTCACGAAAAGAAGGTTTTCTCTTATAGTTCCTGCAAAAAGCTGTGTATCCTGAGTCACAAAGCCAATTTGATTTCGTAATTCATCAAAGTCAAATTCTTTCCCATTGATTTGATTGTAGAAAATATTCCCTTCCTGAGGTCGATACAATCCAACAAGTAATTTTACCAATGTACTTTTTCCGGAACCACTCGGACCAACAAACGCAATCGTTTCTCCATTTTTAACATCAAATGAAATGTTATTCAAAGCTTTATACTGAGCGGATTGATGTTTGAAAGAAACGTGCTTGAACTCCAGCTCATTGATTGAACCGATTTGTTTCGGTGTGTGTGGTTTTTCTTCCACAGGCTTTTTCATCAGATTATCGAAGTTTCTTAATGAAGCTTCGGCCTCACGGTAAGAAATAATGATATTACCGATTTCCTGCATCGGACCGAAAATGAAGAATCCGTAAAACATCAATGACAGATATTGTCCCGGTGTTACAACATCTTTGAAAATCAAATATAAAAGCGTCAAAGTAATCAATTGTTGAAGAAAATTGACCATTGTTCCCTGAATAAAACTTAATGAACGAATGCTTTTTACCTTCTTCAGTTCCAGTCCGAGAATTTTGTAAGTGTTGTTGTTCAGTCGTTTGATTTCCTGTTTGGTCAAACCTAGACTTTTTACAATTTCGATATTTCTTAAACTTTCGGTTGTACTTCCAGCCAAACTTGTAGTTTCTACAACAATTGTTTTCTGAATATTTTTGATTCTTTTACTTAAAAGATTCGTCACAAATGCTATCAAGAAAATCCCAACAATATAAACCGGCATTATCGACCAATGCAGTCTTATCGCATAAACTGAAACGAAAATAATGCTCACTAAAATTCCGAAAAAGACATTGATGAAATTAGTAATGAATTTTACCGAATCTTCTCTCACTTTGGTCAAAATTGATAAAGTTTCGCCACTTCTCTGGTCTTCGAATTCCTGATAAGGCAATGCCATAGAATGCTGTAAACCATCCGTAAAAATATTAGCTCCGAATTTTTGAGTAATGACATTCACAGCGTAATCCTGAAATGCTTTTGCAATTCTGCTGACCATCGCGGTTCCAATTAGCAACCCTAAAAAATAAAATGCACCGTGATAGATATCGGTTCCATACAAGAATTGATTAAGATTTCTTGGAATCAATTTTTCTTTGTCAAAAAAGTGAGGATGTGTTACCAATTGGTCTAGAATATTTCCTGTAATTGCTGGTGCAAATAATGAAAATACCTGATTTATAGCGGCTAAAACCAACGAGGCAATCAATAGCCATTTGTGTGGTTTGAGGTAGTGTAATAATGTCTTCATAATTAGAATTGCAAATTTACTGATATAAATCTGATTGTTTTATTAATATTTACTGTGAGGAAAAAAGCATTTTTCTATAACGTGAAATATTGATATATTGCGGTATAAGATTTTACTATGCTGACAAAAGAACAAATCGCACAACGCATATCAAAAGAAGTGAAAGACGGGATGTATGTCAACCTTGGAATCGGGATTCCGACTTTGGTTGCCAACTATGTTCCAGAGGATATTTCGGTAGAATTCCAGAGTGAAAATGGAGTTTTGGGAATGGGTCCTTTTCCGTTCGAAGGCGAAGAAGATGCAGACTTGATTAATGCAGGAAAGCAGACTATCACAATTCTTCCTGGAGGTTCTTTTTTTGATTCGGCTTTCAGTTTTGGGATGATTAGAAGTCAAAAAGTGGATTTGACAATTTTAGGAGCAATGGAAGTTTCTGAAAATGGTGATATTGCCAACTGGAAAATCCCAGGGAAAATGGTAAAAGGAATGGGCGGCGCAATGGATTTGGTAGCGTCTGCAGAAAATATCATTGTGGCGATGATGCATGTGAACAAAGCTTGTGAATCCAAAATTCTGAAACAATGTACGCTTCCTTTAACAGGTGTAAATTGTGTGAAAAAAGTGGTAACAGAATTAGCGGTTATGGAAATCACAGATAAAGGTTTCAAACTTCTGGAAAGAGCGCCAGGAATTTCTGTAGAAGATATTATCAAAGCAACAGAAGCAGAACTGATTATTGAAGGCGAGATTCCGGAGATGAAATTGTAATTAAGAATTAACAATTAATAATTAAAAAAATCGCAAAGTAAAAACTATGCGACTTTTATTTTGATTGATGATATAATATCTGATTTCTAACCTCTAACTTCTATTTTTTAACAGCTCCAAAAACTTTCTCCAAAAGTGAAGTCGTTCTAAGCGCAGCATTGTTTCTGATTCCGGTTTCTTTTTCTGCAACCATTTTGAAAACACCGTTGATGGTTTCTGTGGTTACATATTCATTTAAATCGGTAGTTACCGCTTGTCCTGTCAACGTATTATATTTTGAAATAATATTTTTCCAAACCGTATCTGCTCCAACTTTTCCTAACGAAGCCTGAACTTTTGGCTGGAAGGCTGTGAAAAGCTGACTCTGAGTTTTAGTCTGTAAATAATTGGTCGCAGCATTGTTACTTCCTAAAAGAATATTTTTTGCATCCGTAATTGTCATCGATGTAATCGCTTTGGTAAAAATTGGCGTTGCTTCTGTCACGGCATCTTCCGCAGCTCTGTTCAATAACTTCACACCTTGATCCGCCAAACTTCCCAATCCTAAACTTCTAAGTGTTGTGTCAATTTTTCTTAGTTTTTCAGGCATCAGGATTTTTACCGCTTCATTTTTCAGAAAACCATCTGTCACTCCCAATTTTTGTACACCTTCTTTTACTCCGATATTTAAAGCTTCCTTCAAACCAGATGAGATTTGAGATGAGGTTAAACTTCCAAGGTTGACATTGGAATTGGTCGTAGAAGTTGTATTGGTAGAAGTAGTTGGAGCCTGAGCTTTCGGTTGAGAAAGATCAACACCTGTTTTGTCTTTAACTACTTTTAAAAGGTCACCGAACTGTGCTTGTGTAGAAATTGAAAATAGTAATCCTGCAGCAATTAAATAGTTCTTTTTCATTAAATATATTTTTTACAAAATTAGATGATTAAATCTGATTGAAGTTAAATACCTCAAAAAATTAAATCTGATTTCTCAAAATCACATCATACAAATCTTGTCTTCTGTCGGTCATTGTTTTCACCGCACCATTGTAATGTAGTTCTTTTAAAAGGTTTAGATCTACATCCACAATAATCGTCATTTCCGTATTCGGTGTAGCTTCTCCTTTTATAGCATTGGAAGGAAAGGCAAAATCTGAAGGTGTAAAAACCGTTGCCTGACCATATTGGATATCCATATTATTGACACCCGGAAGATTTCCAACACAACCTGCGATGGCAACATAACATTCGTTTTCAATCGCTCTCGCAGCAGCGCAATGTCTAACACGAGTGTAAGCGTTTTGGGTATCTGTAAGGTAAGGGACAAATAATATTTTCATTCCCTGGTCAGCAAGCAATCTTGGTAATTCTGGAAACTCAACATCATAACAGATAATGACCCCTATTTTTCCGCAATCGGTATCGAAGACTTTGATTTCGTTTCCGCCAGTCATTCCGTAGTATTTCTTTTCGTTTGGCGTGATGTGAACTTTTCTGTATTCATCAATTTTACCGTCTCTGTGGAGTAAATAACTGACATTATAAAGTTTTCCTTCTTCCAAGATCGGCATACTTCCGGAGATGATATTCACATTGTAACTTACTGCGAATTCTGAGATTTTATGCTTGATTTCTTCCGTTAATTCAGACAGTTTTTCCATAGATTCTCGCTCATTCATATGATTAAAAGGCGCGAGAAGAGGTGTATTGAACAACTCCGGGAACAAACAAAAATCTGATTGATAACCTGCAACTGCATCTACAAAGAATTCGACTTGTTTGTAAAAATCCTCTAAATCCTTTAACGGTCTCATCTGCCATTGGACCAAACCAAGCCGAATCACGCTGTCCTGCATCGTGTTTTTCTTCGCTGTGTAATAGATATTGTTCCATTGCAACAGAACTGCGTATTCTTTGGATTCTGAATCGCCTTTTAGATAACCTTTTAGGATTTTGACGGGCGAGAAATTATTTCCAATCTGAAAACTGAGAACCGGATCATAGATTTCTTTATTTCTAACTTTTGTGATGTATTCTCTAGGTGATAATTCTTTGCTATAAAGATGATAATTCGGAATTCTTCCACCGATGATGATGGATTTTAAATTCAATATTTCACAGAGTTCTTTTCTGGCGTCGTACAATCTTCGGCCTAACCTCAAAGCTCTAAATTCTGGGTCGACGAAAACCTCGATGCCATAAAGAACATTTCCGACATTAGTGTGTGTATTGAATGATTCGTTTCCTGTAATTTCCTGGTAAGTATGCTGGTCGCCGTAAAGTTCGTACTGTACAATAATGGATAGTGCCGCAGCAGCTAATTTCCCGTCAACCGTAATACAGATTTGACCTTCCGAAAAGATGGAAGTCAGCTTCTGGATATTCCTTTTGCTCCAGACATTATCATCGATATCGGGATAAGCTTTCTGCATTGCTTCTGCCAACTCATCATAATCATCGATGTTTAGTTTTCTGATTTCTACCTGCATTATTTATATTTTTTGATTAAAATTTCCTTCAACTGTTTCATTCCTTCCGTTGCAGAAGTTTTGAAATGGTTGTCATTTTTTGTGAAAGCATTCGGATTCTCCAAATTCGGGTCGATGACGAAAATTTCACAATGTTCAGGAACATATCTGATGACCGAAGCCGCCGGATAAACCTGCATACTTGTTCCGATGACCAAAAATAAATCTGCCTGAGAAGCAATCTCAATCGCATTATCCATCTCTGGAACCATTTCTCCAAACCAAACAATATGTGGACGAAGCTGTGAGCCGTCAGAATAAAAGTCACCAATTTTGATATCTTCTTCCCAATCCAGAATTTCGTTTTCATTATCAACAGGCCTTGCCTTTTTAAGTTCACCGTGAAGATGAATGATCTTTGAAGAGCCACCGCGCTCGTGCAAGTCATCCACGTTTTGTGTAATGATATGTACATCGAAAAAATCCTCCAATTCTGCAAGCAACTTGTGCGCCGTATTAGGTTCAACTTCTTTCAGCTGTTTTCTTCTGGCGTTGTAAAAGTCTAAAACCAATTGTGGATTTCTTGCAAAACCTTCCGACGAAGCAACATCTTCAATGCGATGATTTTCCCAAAGCCCGTTAGAATCACGGAATGTTTTAATTCCACTTTCTGCAGAAATTCCTGCGCCTGATAACACCACTAATTTTTTCAATTTATTTCATAATTTTCTTTAAATATAATGAATTTTCGATTGCAGAAGTTCCCCAGGTATTATTGAAGTAGATATAGAATTCCTGACTTGTAGCTTTTATTTCTTTTGTAAGATTATCCAAAAATTCTTCTGAATAAAGTGATTTATAAAGAATCGGTTTTCCGTGCAGACGATAATATCCGATTTTGGAATTGGAAAGAATCACATCCTCCGGAATTTTTCCAGGAAAACTGACGCCACAAAAAATCCATTGATGTTTTTTGAATAAGTCGAAAACTTCCTTACTCCACCAGGAAACGTGCCGAAACTCAACCGCAATTATAAACTTATCAGATAATGTTTCTATCAGCCATTTGATATTATCTTCCGTACAACGAAAAGAAGCCGGAAACTGAATCAGAAACCCGGCTAATTTGTTCTCGATATTTTTATTGATGTAATCACAGAAATCAGATAGTTCTTCATTTTTATTTTCAGAATAGCCGGAATGGGAAACCGCTTTTGGAATTTTGATAAAGAATCTGAAGTTATCTGGCGTTTCATCTTTCCATCTCTGAAGTGTTTTTGCTGTTGGCTTTCTGTAAAATGTACTGTTGATTTCAACTGTATTGAAAGTTTGTGAATACAATTTCAGGAAATCTTTGTTCTGAGAATTTTCCGGATAGAGTGAACCTTTCCAGTCTGTATTATAGAATCCGGAACAGCCGATATGATATTTTGTTTTTGAGTTTTTCATTTTATTTGATAATTAAATCTTGTGCCAATCAGCATTAAATCAATAAATTAAAACTAATATGATATTTATCATATCAAATTAGTATGAATTAAATTTGCAGAGAAAAAAATCTTATGATAGTTTTGCACTGTGATAATGAATTGCTGTCATACTTATTAAGAAAGACCGAGGGAACTGACCTGTTGAAGTCTTAACAACCTGCCGATTTGGTAAGGTGTTACATTCAGCCTTTGAGAAAAGGAAAGATAAGTTGAAAATGTTTAATTGCGGTTGTGATGCCGTCTCAATATAACTTCTTTCAGACTTGTCTGGGAGAAGTTTTCTTTTTTGTATAAAACGTAAAATTTAAAAATATGATTCAAAAAACTATGTTTAATTCTAGCAAAAGAGCTGTTTTATCGACAGCTGTGATCTTCTTTTCGGGAATTTATTTAACTCAGGCTCAGGAAACAAAACCTGTTAAAGACACAACTTCCGACAAACAGATTGAAGAAGTTGTTTTGGTAGGTTCCAGAAGTGGTGGACGTTCAAAAGCGGATAGTCCGGTTCCTGTGGATGTTTTCAATTTGAAAGATATCCAACAAAGTTTGCCGCAAACCAATATCAATCAGATTCTTAATACGATTGCACCATCTTTTACATCAACCATTCAGACTAATGCGGATGGATCGGATCATTCGGATCCTGCGCAGTTGAGAGGATTGGGACCAGACCAGACTTTGGTTTTGGTTAATGGAAAAAGACGTCATAATTCTGCTTTGGTTAATGTTAACGGTGCGCCTGGAAGAGGGACCGTTGGAACAGATTTGAACGCCATTCCAGCTTTTGCACTTTCAAGAATTGAGGTTCTAAGAGACGGAGCTTCTGCACAATACGGTTCTGATGCGATTGCCGGAGTAATGAACTTACAATTAAAAAGAGATACCGGAAGATTGACAGGACAATTGAATTATGGTGGATATCTAACCAATGCGGCCAAGGACCATACAGGTAACTATGATGGACAACAATTTCAATTGGATTTGAACTACGGAAACAAAATTGGAAAAAGAGGCGGTTTCTATAACCTGACTTGGTCTTCCCAGTTCCGTGACCCAACAAGAAGAGCGGGAACTGAAAGTGGAAACATTTACAATGCTTACAATGCTATTGAGAAGAGAGCTGCAGAAAATGGAGTAAACCTTTCTTCTTATTTCAATAATATCAATAACCTGAAAGGCTCAGCTGGTGAACAAGATTTCGTAAATCTAATTCATCAATATGCGCAAGGTGTGAATTATTTCGATTCCGGATTCCAGTCAAGTATTCAAAATGCGTCAAATATTTCTGCTTTGCAGGGATTATTAGGCGCAAATTATACAGATCAGGAATTGGCTTACAGAGGCCAGACCAGAAAAGATTTTAATATGCAGGTGGGCCAGTCCAAACTCAATAACCATCAGTTATTTGCGAATGTTGAAGTTCCTTTGAATGACGATTGGAAAGTTTATACATTCGGAGGTTATTCAATCCGTGATGGTGCTTCTGGTGGTTTCTACAGAAGACCAAACCAGGCTAGAACATTTACCGGTTTATACATTGACGGTTATTTGCCAGAGATTCATACCAAGATTCAGGATGTGTCATTGTCTGCAGGAATCAAAGGAAAATGGGATGGATGGAATGTAGACTTCAGTAACACATTTGGTCAAAACAGTTTTGATTATACCATTGAAAATACTGGGAATACAAGTTTGAGATTCAATTCTCCAAATTCTTTCAAAGCTGGTGGATTACAGTTTTTGCAGAATACAATTAATTTAGATTTCAGCAAATCATTTAATTGGTTGGAAGGTGTGAATGTTGCTTTCGGTGCAGAACAACGTCACGAAAACTTCAAAGAGAATCCGGGTGAAGAAGCTTCTTATACAGCCTATGATGTGAATGGAAATCCACAAACTCCAACATCTGTTAATCCAACTGATTTCTTCGGAGCAGCATTGGCGGGAAGTTCCCAGGTTTTTTCAGGTTTCAGACCAGAAAATAAGACCAATAAGAATAGAAATGCTTATGCGGCTTATGCAGATGTCGAATTCAATTTTACGAATTGGTGGCTTGTAGATGCTGCAATTAGATATGAAGATTATTCTGATTTTGGCTCTACTTTCAATTATAAATTAGCATCAAGAATCAAATTATCAAACGATCTTAATTTCCGTTTTGCAGGTTCAACGGGTTTTAGAGCACCATCGATTCACCAAATTTATTATAATACAACCTCTACATTGTTTACAACACTGCCAGGTGCTTCGGGACCAAGTTTAGTAGAAGTTGGAACATTTAGTAATGATTCTCAATTGGCGCAAGCTTTCGGAATTCCGAAATTGAAACAAGAAACTTCAAAATCTGTAAGTACAGGATTTACTTATAAGATTCCAGCAATTAATTTGAATATTACAGCAGATGCTTATTTTATCAGAATTGATGACAGAATTGTTTTAACGGATCAATTCTCAAGACCTACCAATCCAACAACAGAGGCACAAATAGCATTAGCAAATGAATTTGTAAAAGCTAATGTAAATGCAGCTCAGTTTTTCTCTAATGCTATTGATACGGAGACCAAAGGTTTGGATGTTGTAATTAGCCATACTTTGACAAAAGAAAGCTTTAAATTCACAAATGATTTTGCAATCAATTTCAACAGAACAAGAAAAGTGGGCGATATCCACGCATCCGATTTGTTGAAAAATGCAGGTTTGGAAAATACTTATTTTGGCGAAAAATCCAGAATTTATCTAGAAGATTCAGTTCCAAAAGTGAAAGCAAGTTTGTCAAATAATTTTAAATGGAATGATTTCAATTTCTATTTGAGAAATACCTATTACGGAAAAGTTTATGGTGCTGACAGTGTAGATTTGAACGGTGATGGCGTAGCTCTGTTAAACGAACATCAATTGATTTCGGATAAAATAATCACAGATTTGTCCATCGGTTATGATATTAACAAAAATTTTAATTTAACTATTGGAACAAACAATTTGTTCGATATTTATCCAACTAAAAACGTGACAGCTTCTACAAATAACGACCAGTTCATTTATTCCAGATCCACATCTCAGTTTGGACAGAACGGAAGGTATGTGTTTAGTAAGCTGACGGTTTCTTTCTAATTAAAAAATTTCTTAAGGTTTTTATTTTGTTTCGAAATGGCATCGGGATTTTTCCTGATGCCATTTTTGTTTAACACAAAGGCACAAAGGATAATTATAAAATAATACTTTGTGCCTTGAAACACTCTCTAAAACAAATATATCCTCGTGTCTTTGTGTTTAACTTTACATTGTTAAATATCTAATTTAACATTATTCAATCTCAAAGAATTTAGAATTACAGAAACCGAACTGAAGCTCATCGCCGCTGCCGCAATCATCGGACTTAACAAAATTCCGAAGAAAGGGTAGAGCAAACCTGCAGCTAACGGAATTCCCAAAACATTATAAATAAAAGCAAAGAATAAGTTTTCCTTGATGTTTTTCAAAAGTTTTTCACTCAATATTTTTGATTTGGCAACACCTAGGATATCGCCTTTTAACAAAGTTATTTCAGCACTTTCAATCGCGGCATCGGTTCCTGTTCCCATTGCAATTCCGATATTGGATTGAGCCAGAGCTGGCGCATCATTGATTCCGTCGCCGGTCATCGCTACAATTTTTCCTTCGCTTTGAAGTTTTTTAATTTCATTCATTTTATCTTCAGGAAGACAATTGGCTTTGAAATTTTTGATTCCGAGTTCTGCTGCAACTGCTTTTGCTGTATGTTCGTTATCGCCAGTCATCATTATCACTTCGATGTTTTGAGAATGAAGATATTCGATGGCTTGTTTTGAGGTTGATTTTATTTTGTCCGAGAAGCTCAGGAATCCAAGAACTTTCCCAGATTTTGCGAGATAAGAAATCGTCTTAGCTTCATCCTGTTTCTGAATCACTTTTTGTTTTAATGACTCAGGAATTTCGATGTTGAAATGTTTCAATAAAGCTTCATTTCCGAGTAAAACTTCTTCATTAAGAACAGTTCCTTTTACGCCTTTTCCGGAAATATTTTCGAAATCCTGAACTTTTTCAAATTGTAAATTTTCAGTTTTAAATTTGTCTAAAACAGCACTAGATAAAGGATGTTCTGAATTCTGATTTAATGAACCGGCTAATTTTAAAATTTCATTTTTATCAGCATTTTCAAATGTTTCGATGTTGTCAAGACTTGGTTTTCCTTCTGTCAAAGTTCCAGTTTTGTCAGTAATCAGAACATTGATTTTGTGCATCTCTTCCAGCGCTTCGGCATTCTTAATCAAAATTCCATTCTGTGCACCTTTTCCAATTCCGACCATCAAACTCATTGGTGTTGCTAAACCAAGCGCACACGGACAAGCGACGATTAGAACTGCGACTGCATTCACAAATGCATAAATCAACTTATTTTCGCCACCGAAAATATACCACAGAACGAACGTCAAAACCGAAATCGCAATCACAGTCGGTACAAATATCTTTGAGATTTTATCCGCCAATTTCTGAATCGGCGCTTTGCTTCGGCTGGCTTCGTTTACCATTTTGATGATTTGAGAAAGTAAAGTTTCATCACCAACTTTTTCAGCTTTCATCAGAAAACTTCCATTTCCGTTGATAGTTCCGGAAGTAACTTTGTCATTGGATTTTTTCTCTACAGGAATCGGTTCTCCTGTAATCATCGATTCATCAACGTTGGAATTTCCTTCAGTAATTTTCCCGTCAACAGGAATTTTTTCGCCTGGTTTTACTCTTAATATATCATTGATTTTAACTTCTGCTAATGATACTTTTTTTTCGTTTCCGTCAATAATCAAATTGGCTGTGTCGGGTGAAAGATTCATCAACGCTTCAATCGCTTTTCCAGTTTTCATATGTGCTCTGGCTTCCATCATCTGTCCCATTATCACCAAAGTCAGAATCACACAAACAGATTCGAAATAAAGTGGGATGCTTCCGCCGTGAGACAATTCGTGAGGTAAAATATCGGAAACGAATAAAGCGATTAAACTAAAAATCATAGCTGCAGCAACACCCAAAGCAATCAATGAAAACATATTGAGGTTCCAGGTTTTGAAAGAAACCCAGCCTCGTTTCATCACAAACCATCCGGCATAAAATAGAACCGGTAATGTCAGAATCAATTCCAAAATTCCTTGAACCTGATGAGAAAATGGCCAATCGATAATCATTCCGCCCATCGATAAGATGAAAACGGGAACAGTGAAACCTAAAGCCGTCCAGAATTTTGTTTTTAATAATTTATAAGTTTCATCTTCGTGATTGTTATCTTTTGACGGTTTTGGAATGAGATCCATTCCACAGATTGGGCAATTTCCGGGTTCGTTTTGTACAATCTCGGGATGCATTGGGCAAGTATATTCAACAGTTTTCTTTTCTGGAATTTTGACCAAATCCATTCCGCAAACCGGACAGCCGACGTTGGAATCATAAACTTTATCGCCTTCGCAGAACATCGGACAATAGTATTTACCTTGGTTCTTATCGGTTTCTAGTTTAAAGTTTTGAGTTTCGGGTTTTGAATGTTGAACATTAAACTCAGAATTTTGAACTAATTCCTGAGTAATTTCTTCCAAATGCATATGACAAACCGGACAACCCGAATCCGATTCATAAGTCTTGTCGCCTTCACAGAACATCGGGCAAAAATAATCCCCGATTTTATCTTTGAAACTTTCCGGTAGGTTAGTTTTGGAGTAAGTTTGAGGTTTGTTTTTGTGGTCATCACGTTCTTCTATCGGAACCAGAAACATATTACAAACCGGACATCTTCCGGGCTTGAAATAGAGTTTTTCGCCTTCACATTCCATTGGGCAATAATAGACGGAACTTGGAGAGATTCTTTGATTGGGATGAAGGTGGTCGTGGTTATGGTGATTGTGATTTTCCATTTTTATTGTTTGTTTTTAACACAAAGAGCAGAATTTTTTATTAGCAATTCGATGTTTTTAAGGTGACAAAGATTACTTAGCTTCGCTCAGTTTGTAATGATGAATACAAATTTCTGAAAAATAGATGCCAATCAGTTATAAATAAATGGAAAGATGTTATACTTCAGTTTTAGGATTTTTTGCGAAATGATTTTGTTGCAAAGATTAATCTAATTTTAATATTAAGTTTTGGTCAGGAGATTTATCAGCATTCTTAGCATAATTGGGTGCAGATATCCATCTCGTATTGTTGATGACCAGTTTGAACTGATATTCTTTACCTTTTTCAAATTGTGATTTTGGGATGGCTAATTCAAAAGTGTTGGTGTTTTTTCTTGTCATTTGAAATGCTTTGTTTTCCGCATTCCAATCATTGAATGTGCCTGCAACTGCAACACTTTTTATCAGACTGTTGTCCAGTTTTTCATCGTGCGTATAAGTGAAAATAACTTTGTCGCCATCAGGTCGGTAACCGTAAATTTCTTTTTGTTTATGAATCAGTAAATCATTAGCAATATCAAATGTAGCGTTGCTGAGAATCTCGCCGGTTTCCGGCCCGCTTATATTGACCATTATAATAATACCCAAATTCTGTTCGGGAAATACAGAAAACATCACCTGATTTCCATACGCACCGCCGTGCTTGAAAGCATATTTGCCAAATTCTGAGATGTAAATACGATCCCAAAAATAGCCGTACGAATCTTGATTGTTGTCGGTATTCATCCGTTGTGATTCCTGAACCGTATTGTTCTGACTGTCCAATTCGAACTTCAAAAACTTCATCAGATCTTCCAGCGTAGATTTGGTTTGCATACCAGCAGAACCCCATAATTTACTCGCATAATGAGGCATCAAAACGTGATTGGAATTATAACCATTAGCTAAATTTTCTTCAGGTTTCAAAGTGAATTTTGTGTGATTCATTTTCAGTTTTGACCACAGATTTTTCTTTAATAATTGTTCAAACGGTTCCTGATAAATATTCTCAAGCACCAATCCTGCGAGCTCCAGACTTGGATTGCTGTAAAGGTATTTTTTTCCGGGAATTGTGTCTGGTTTTACAGTTTTAAGGTCACGCAAAAAATCAGACTTAGAATAATTTTTGTACAGCTCTACAAGTTTGAAAGTTGTATTGTTATCAAATGTTTTCATAATCTCTCTATCATCCGGCAAAACACTTGGTATTGCTGATTGGTAGGAAATTAAATCTTTGATTGTGACTGGTTTTCCATTGTACTGCAGATTGGGATAATCGCCTTTCAGATATTTTCTGATGTCATTATCCAAACTAATTTTTTTATCTAAAACGGCTTGTGCCAGTAAATAACCTGTCATCACTTTCGTCACAGAAGCAATTTCAAAATAGGTATTGTTATCTGCTTTATTGCCTTTTCCTTTATCAATCTCGCCATAATGCTTCGTATACATTTTTCCATCTTTTATGATACCGATGGACACAGAATAGGCTTTGGATTTTTCAAATAAGGAATTTGCGTTTTTATCCATCGACGAGTAGAGGGAAGTGTCTTGATTGTTTTTGTTTTGACTGAAAATCGAAGTGCTAATTAGCATTAATAAGAAAAAGATTGCTTTGCCCATAAAATGAGATTAGTTTTTGTTGATTAAGTTTCAATAATCAGACAAACAACAATGGATTTTTATTACATCGATTATAATAATTAAAAAAACAAAACCTTCAGAAACTTCTGAAGATTGATATTATAAAGTAAAAACACTGAAAGTTTATTTTCTCGGTTTCAAAGACAAATTATCCACATACACAGCTTGATGAACACCGTTTAATAAAACTTTCAAACCAACGCGGCTGTCTTTTTTCAGACTGATATTGATAACTTTTTTCTCTTTTGTAATTTCTTGTGGTTTAGCAATGGAAACAAAAGATTTCGAATCAGTTGCTTTACCTACTGAGAAAATTTCAAGGGAAGTTTCTCCACCATTATCTATAATGTCAAGGCTCAAAGTATAGTTTCCAGCTTTTACTTTTGGCGTGATGAGATACATATTTTCTTTTGGATCTGTCATCGAGTAAAAAATCACTTTCTTCTCACTGGCGTACAGCATTGCTTTTCCTTTCTGTACAGTCCAGCACTTGTCAATATCTTTCCAGTTGTCAAAGTTTTCTGTGATTGTTTTGACTGTTTTGCATTGTGCATTGGCTGTGATTAATCCACCAAAAGCCAAGATTCCTCCGAATATTAATTGTCTCATTTTTATTGAAATATTATGCTGTAAAAATAACTAAAAAAGAGATTGTTACAAAGTTTATTTTTAATGAATCTAAATAGTGGTGCATTTAACTACGAGTTTTCTCAAAAAACTTAACCGCTTCCACAACATTCCCATCCAAAAGCAAATTATCGAAATTGTCTTTTTTGGAAACGAAAACATCAGGAATAATTTGTTCATAATAATTGCCATTTCTGTCGCTGTCGTAGCCAATCGTAATCGCCATCGTGCTGCCAAAAGGTAAAGTATATTGGGTATTGGCGGTTGTTGCACCGTAGGTTTTTTCGCCGATGAAAATAGTGTTTGGTCTGCCCTTGAAAGCAAGTGCCGCCACTTCTCCAGAACTCCCGGTAAAAGGTCCAATGATTACTGTTATTTTTGCCTTGTCCATCAATTCGCCTTTTGGATTGATGAATGCTAGTTTTTTGGAGCCGTCCAGATATTTTCCTTGGTTCAGTTTTATTTTAGAAATCATCTTTTTATTGCCGTCCAAAGTTCCCCAAACCGCATTGTCGCCTAACAAATCATACAAAGCCAAAAGCATTGGTGTAGAGTTCCCACCAGTATTGAATCTCAAATCAAGAATCCAGCCTTCGGGTTTATTGTTGGATTTGATTTCTGCAATCTTGTCATAAAGTGGTTGCGCAATTTTGTTGATGTTCTCCGGGCTAAGGTCAAAAAATAACATATTAGGCATCAGAATGTAGCCGTATTTTTCATCAATCATTTTAGCTTCGAAAGCAGGTTTGGTATCAAATTTCTTTTTCCATTGCTCAGAAAAATCATCTTTTGTAATTACTTTTCCCGTTCCCGAATATTTTTTGTTATTGTAGAAAATCAAACAATGATTGGCGTTTACTTTATCGAAGAACGGTTTGATTTCGGTTAAGGATTTTTCGAAATTATCATAACTTTTTAGTCTGTCTTTTGTTTCGGATTCTACAGTTTTCCAATCAACAGATTTTCTGTTGAGGTAACTTTTTTCTAAAACCGAAAACAGCTCATTATAAAAAACGTTGATGCTGTCTTGTGACGTTTTTTGCTTTTGCGCTTTCAGACCTAAGGACAAACTGAGAATAGAAAATATGGTTATTGTTTTTTTCATAGCTGTAATTTAAAATTATTTCTTCAGAAATTTGAGAATCGTATCGTTCAGTTTTTCCGGTTGTTCGAAAGGAACATAATGCGTAGAATCTGGAATAATCGCCAATTCAGAATCCTTGATGAAGGAATGGATGAGATTGGTATGTTCCGGTTTGATAACATCATTTCTGCCTGCAATTACCAAAACCGGATTGTGGATATTCGTAAGTTCTTTATAGTTGATGTTGGGATGGTTCAGCATCAGTTTTATTAATCGTGGATTGCCCGTATTTTCTTCGAGTTGTTGTTGGAATGTTTTGATAAGGTTTTCATCTACACCAGAAGGATCAAGATTGGCACCAATGGTTACCAATTTATTGACCAATTCCGGATGTTCCAGATTGAAGGTCAATCCTGTATTTCCGCCATCGCTCCAGCCAACAATATTTACTTTATCGAGTTTCAGATTTTGGATGATTTTATAAAGGTCTGAAGCGAATTGATCATAAGAATAATCATCCGTGGTCAAATCTGTGCTTCTGCCTTGCCCACGCGTATCTATTGCAATCACACGATAATGTTTTGAGAAAAAAGGAATTTGTTTGTAGAAATCAGAAATGCTTCCGTTGTTTCCGTGAAGCAACAAAAGTGGTTCGCCTTTTCCATACTCTTCGTAGTAGATTTTAGCGTCATTCAAATCTATGAATTGCCCATTTTTACTTTTCCCGAATTCGGTTTTCTTGGCTTTTTCCTTATTCTCATAATAAACAATCAACTGATTGGTTTTGAAATCGTTTTCAGTATTGTTTTCAACTTCAGCAATCTCTTTATCGTTTTTCGTTTTATCATAGCTGATATCGATATTAGAAATAAAACTACCATCAAAAGTTTCCCAATTCCCCTGACTTTGATATCTGAACAAAAGGTCTTTTGATAAAGTTTTCTTGGCAGAAATTCCGAAGACAAAATCGAAATTTTCCAGAGGTTTGTAATCTACCAATTGCAAGGTAATCGCAATTTTATCAAGATTATTCAACATTAGTCTATACTGAGAAAGATCGATGTTTTGCCAGCCTGTTGTTGAGGTTTTATAAATGATATTCTCCTCCAAAAGTGATTGCTCAGGAAGATCGTTTTTTACTTTATAAATATTCAGTTTCAATGTAATTTCCTGATATCTGGAACTTGGGATGATATGAAAATTATAAGATTTGAGTTTTGTCTTTTGATAAATTGGAAAAATATTTCCTTGCTCAACCGTTGGAATATTCTGGTCGAACATTTTAGAAAACGTGAGAAAAGGCTTTGACTTTTGACCAACCAGCTTTTCTTTCATTTGTTTTGCAACGATGTTGACTTTCTCAATCTGAGTCGTTTTGTAATCGAGAATGATATTGGGATTCAGTTTAAGTTCATTTGTAGAAACTGTTTTGTCCTGATATCCCGATGCGCTGAAAGTAATTTTGCTGTCTGAATCCTGAGGAAGTTCTAATTGATAATCGCCTTTTACGTTGGTAATAGCTCCGTTTTTTGAATCTTTAATTCCAATAGAGCTGTAAGCGATGATTTCGTTGTCCGTGTTTTTTACAGTTCCGAAAATGGTTTGCGCATTAAGGTTGAATCCCATTAAAAGGATTAATAGAAAAAGGAGTTTCTGCATTGTTTCAGTTTTTGTTATCTGTTCTAAAGACAACAAAAACGTTACAGGGTTGCCTGAAATTTACAAAAAAACCTTCAAAATTTTTGAAGGTTTTTTATTATCATATATTTTCAAGCATTTTCTGCTTTTTAGCAGCAAATTCTTCTTCAGTTAAAATTCCATCATTTTTTAGTTTGGCAAGCTTTTCAATCTCATCTAAAACAGAAGATTGAGAAGTATGATTAACTATAATGGGCTTTTGTTCTTTTGATTCTGCTATTTTATCATTTACTGTTTGACAAAATTTTCTTGCCATATCCTCCTTAACCTGAGTGATTTTTGCAGAATTATTTCCTGAATTCTGAATCTTTATCATTGCTCCAAACATTTGCGTATCACATTGTATAGAACCTACTTTATCTAATGGGAAATCGGTTACTTTCAATCTTAAAAGTGATTTGTCAATAAAAATTAATCTTCTGTTTGTAGCAACGAGAATTCCGTTTCCTCCATTGTATCTTCCTTGGATGATATTAAACATTTTTTCGTTTGTAGAAAGAATTTTTGGAAGTTCTGCAATTTCCATTCTTCCCATGAAACTTGAATAATTATCAATATTTAATTCTTTTAAATTTTCAACAATTTTTTCATCCTTTGGTTTTCTAGTTCTTAAATAGAAAAAAACAGCAAAAAGAATTACAAGTACAATTACGATTGTCATAAGTTCTAGTGTTTATTAGTTAATGTTTATTAATTAAATGCGAAAATATAAAAATATTAGCTATTTCAAGGTTTTTTATTTTAAATTCTAAAACAGATTTGATAATCCTAAATATTAATCCACTTTGCTATTTTTGATCGTAAAAATTTCTTTTGCATTGAAAACTATTACTGCCACAAATATTAATGAGTAGGCACAAATCTGAATTAGATTTAATGGTTCGCCATAAACTGTACTGGCTAAGATGAATGCGATAATTGGATTGATATTCAGAATCATTCCGACTTTTGAAGAAGCGATTCCCGTTAATGCAAATAGATTCAGTAATAATGGGACAATCGTGTACATTACTGCAATAATCTCGACAAAGAAATAAAATTTGAATTCCGTAGGAACTGGCCCTGAATAAGCCGGAAAAAACGGCAACAAAATCAAAGCTGAAATAACAATATGGAAATTCAGAATCAGAAACTTATCGAATTGCTTATTTTGACTTTGACAAACCAGATATGCCGCATAAGTGAAACCAATTAAGCTGCTGTAAAACATATCCAAAATATTGGTGTACGACAATAAAATGCAGCCGACTAAACTCAGAAAAACCGATAACCACTGAAGTTTACTCAATTTATCTTTCAAAATGAAATAAGCCAGAATCGTCGTGATAATCGGACATACTAAATAAGCGACCGACGTTGCCCGAACGCTCACGTGATTCATCACATAGATAAACGAAAACCAATTCGCGGTCAACAAAATACTGCTTCCGATATTAACAATAATCGTTTTTCTTTTCGCTTTTTTAGAAATGGATTTGAAATAATTTAAGTTCTGTTTCAGTTTTTCTCTTTTGAAAAGAATCGAAACTAGCGACATTATCAATGCACAACTGAAAACCCTGTAAAATAGGATGTCAGAAGATGCGTAAGAATGAAGGGGTTTAAGCACCAAACTAAAAGTTCCCCAAATAGAAAATGCTAAAATAGCAGCCAGATAATGTCGAAGATTGTTCAAGTCGTTGTTTCGTTTGGAATCAATTGCAAAAATAGATAACTTTTGATGGAAATTCTCTATAAAACTATTGATTTCCTCAATCTATAATTCCGATTTTCTTATCTCCACAATCTATAAAAATACTATTATTCAAAAAGATTTTGTTTCCCAGCATACCCGTCATTCCGGAATACTTCATCATAGAAAACTGCGCATCGGAAAAACCTTCGACATAAGTGACTTGTTTTACAGGAATCGGCAGATTTTTGAATTGAATATTTTCTTTACAATCCGTTGTATAAGTTGTCAAAACATTGTTCCAAGACTGTGCTTTTTCGATATTGATTTTTGAATTCTTGGATTTCAGGTTTTGCCATTCTTCTTTGTAGGTCAGGAATTCATAAGCGCTGGTTCCAGAGTCGTATAGGAATTTTCGTTTCTCACCTTTTAGAATTCCATTAATAATAATTCTTCTTTTCTTGAATTTGAAATCGAACAGTTGATTTTTAAATTCATTCGGGATTTGATTCAAATTAAAAACAACTTGGTTATGTTTAAAATTAATCGTGGTTTTTCGGTCTTCTAAAACATCAGAACCAATCGTCCCAATGATTTTGATGGTGTCTTTTTCTTCATTTTTTTCTTTAGTAAATATTTTAAATCGGTTTGATGAAATTTCAGTTTTTCCAATAAAGAAAAAAGTTTTTGCCCGCTCATTATTGATAGAAATTTCTTTGATGTTTTTAATTTGATTAGAATAAAATACGGTGTAAGGCGAACCCGTGTCAAATTGCAAATAATAAGTTTCCGGATTTCCAGAAAAATGAATTGGAAGAAGCAAAACGTTTTTGTCATTTCCCAACCAAGTGATGGGAATAATTCCACTTTCATTTTTGACAGTTAAATAGTTTTCTTCGGGCGTAAATTTTTGGTCAAAATAAATATATCCTCCAACCAATATCAAAACCAAAATGGCTAAAAATCCTAAAGCTAATTTCTTAAAAAGTTTCATTGTCCAATTTTTCTGCAAGATTCGGTTTTTGAAATCGAAAATGCGGTGAAAATGATATGACAATTTTACGTCAGTTTTATGACTTGGCTTATAAGAAGTTGTTTTTCAGTTTTATAGAAAGTTGATTGGTTTTGTTGAGACTGATTCCGTTTTTGATAACAATCCAAAGTTTGACAATGATAAAAGCAATCAAAAGAACTAAAAACAATGGAAATTTAATAGAAGACCAATACTGAATAAACGGACTTAAAATCAAAGAAACAGAAACAAAAAATGCCAAAATAATCTGGACACAAATAATGCTTTTTCCTAATTCTCGATTGAGAGAATCCTGAGTTTTGTAAGTCAAAATTGCTGGAAAAATAATCCCGCCAAAAGGAACAATCAATCCTGCTAAAGCTGAAAGATTGATGAGTTTTGCTGTGTCGATTTGTATGTTTTCTTCTTCCTTTGAGAATAGATTTTCCGGTTCGGTTTCCAAAGTCTGTGCAATGGCTTTCAACGTAAAACCTTTCAGGCTTTGCCCTGACTCGATTCTTTGAATTGTTCGCAAAGACAATCCCGATTTCTCAGCCAATTCTGTTTGGGTGAGGTTTTTTTGTTCGCGGAGAAGTTTGACTTTGGATTGCAATGGTTTTATATTTCTTCAATATTTATTTTAAATTTTTGATTATATCTTTAATATCTTTTATTATAGACTTTTCTTCGTAGATTCTAGTAATAACAAATTCTAGTAATGTTAAAATATTCTGTGATTTATTTAAACATTCTTCTTCAGTTAGGTTATGTAGACCTTGAGAAGTCTGATTATACAATAACTTTATAGGATTATCTCCTAAAATTTTCAGAGAATTTGGTAAATATTGAAAAATATTATCATAAATAGTGCTTATTGCAGGATTTTTATAATGTTCATCTAATAATATTTGGATTTGTTCTTTATCGGAATCAGGTAAGCTTTTGATATCCTCAATAATTTTTATTAATTCTTTTTCAATGATTCTTCTAAAATAAGCAAAAGAACCTACCCCGTAATTATCATTCAAAGCTTTTACTCCTTTGTAATAAAATTGGCTTGATTCTCTGCAAAAGTATTTTGAAATTTTTTTATTAATGATAGGATTAGCTTGAGGTTGACAACCTACTTTTTTTATAATAATATTTGTATTTGTCTGGACATTTTCTGCTCTGGTTGATAAAGTTATATTCCTGTAATTATCCAATATATCAGAAATAGGCTTATCAGAAAATACATTTAGTAAAAAATATACTTGATATCTCATACAAGACTTACACTTTCCAATCGCAAAAAAAGTAAAATTTAGCTTATCATCAATAAATAACTCTTCTGGAATTCTTGTAAAAGAACTTTTAGCATACTCATTTGAGTTTTCAAGTTCTAATTCGAAGGTTGTTATTGAATTTTCCTCTTCGCAAAAATATTCAAATGTTTCTCCAACAAATTCGCCTGGGTGATAATAATGCTCATTCCCAATACCAAAATCTTCAACGATAACACTTTCCTTGTATAGAGGGAAATTAGATAAAAAATTTCTCATTTTGTATTTGTAATTTATTAAACTTTATCCAGCGCAATCCTCTTTTTCTCCTTAGAACTTAAAAACTGAGTAGGAGAGAAGCCTGTGATTTTCTTGAACTGATTAGAAAGATGCTGAACACTTTTGTAACCCAATTTCTGAGAAATTTCTGTCAGATTAAATTCTTTATAAAGTAACAACTCTTTTACTTTTTCAATCTTTTGAAGTATGAAATATTGCTCCAACGTTACATTTTCATTCTGAGAAAAAAGCTTAGAAATTGAACTGTAATCTCTGTGTAATCCGGAACTCAAGAATTCTGACAAAATAAAATTGTCATCCAAATCTTCATCCGAAATTTTTTGAATAATAAGATTTTTGATTTTCTCGATTTGTTTTTTAGATGAATCTTCCAGAATTTCAAAGCCAGTTGATTTGAGTTTCAAGTTCAAGGTTTGAAGTTCTTTGTATGAAATCTCATTTTTGGTTTCAACTTCGCCTAATGAAATTTGATTAACATCAATTTTCAATTTCTCAAATATCGATTCCACCGCAGCAATGCAGCGGTTACAAACCATATTTTTGATAGCAATTTTCATCTCACGAATTTAATGGAAATTTTAATCAAAAAAAAGCACCACGATTTGTGATGCTTTCTAAGATTTATTTTAGATTAATTATTTAATAATCAATTTAGTATTTGATTTTTTACCTTCAGATTGCTGTGTTATGATATAAACACCAGATTGTAGATTGGTATTGATTTCATTTCTGCCTTTATTAACAATAGAAGAGAAAACAACCTTTCCGCTAATATCTTGTATCACGATGTTTCCAGCATTTTCAGTTTCCAGGAAGAAATGGTTTTTACTTGGATTAGGGTAAACATTCAGTTTAGATTTAGAAACGTCCGAAACTGCCAAAGTTTCTGCGCAATTGTATGGTTTGAAGTTAATAGTATTGGCGGTCTGGCTTCCGATAACGGCAAGAACCATCGCATCATTGGACAGTTCATTTTCTCTCCAGCAGTTGCCTACAGCGTTTACAATATTAGTCGTATTATTGAAAAGTGCAACAGTATTACCGTTGTTGACATTATTTTTGAAAATATTATTGCCAGGGCTTTCTTCCGTGCCTAGTTTCACAGTCGCATTATTCAACAAAGTGATTCCCCAAAGATTCCCTCTGATTTCATTCTCAGCAATTACAACGTCTTTAGCGCTGGAAATTGATATTCCGCTGCCACCAAGGTTTGGATCATTCTGGGTATTGTTATTCTCGATAATGTTATTTCTGATGACTCCGGAAGAAGTGGAACCATAGGAAGTGATACCATATCGGTTGTCTCTTATAGTGTTACCTTCTATACGGAATTTGTTCACACCACCAGTCAAAGCAGAAGCAGAAATACCGCCAACCATAATTTTTGTACGGTCTCCAATGATTGTATTATTAATGATTTTCAAAGAGTCAGCACCGCCTGGTCCCATATTGATTTGAGGCGTATTGCTGTTATCCGTTACGTTTCCAGAGATGTAATTGTTGATAAATGTGGCAGAAACTGTAGCATTTGCAGCAGAGCCAAAAGCAGCTTTTCTGTTTTCTATAAATTGAGAATTGCTAACAACTGGGCTACCTTTAGAAAAACCAAGAGCACCACTTGTGGAAACGCCACCGTGATTTTTATAAACAATACAATTGTCCATTAGGAAATTAGCCGTTAAAACTCGGATTCCACCAGCATAATCTACTCTTGTATTTCGCATCTCTACAACAGAACCGTCTTCAAAACGAATGCCTTTAAAAGGAAAACCTGAATCTACAGAGTTAATTAAAAAACTGGTTGCTGTAGTTTTATACTCGCCAAAGACATAAAGTGTTTTATCACTATTCACACTCAAAGTTGTATTCTGATCGATAATCAGTTTATCAGTTGCCGAAATGGTGATGTCATCCATCATCAAATAAAAAGTGCCTTTATCCTGCAAAACTGTGGGTGCAGCTGCAGAGAGACTCGCTAGTGTGTAGGTTGTTCCGTTATTGGGCGTTGTGAATTGTGCATTGATAAAACCACAACACATCACAAATAATAATGTAAATTTCTTCATAAGATTTTAAATTTTTTAAGAATCAAATTTATATAATGTATTTTATTTTTTACATAATATATTTGTGAAAATTTATTAGTATGTTTTCAGATATTATCGCTGGCACAATGCGTTGGGGAATTTGGGGAGCCAATCACTCCGAAAAAGATGTTCAGAAGTTGATAGAAGTTTGTCTGGAAGAAAATATCACGACATTCGATCACGCTGATATTTATGGCGGTCATACCACGGAAGAACTTTTTGGCAATGTCTGGAAAGAAATGAATATTGACAGAGAAAAAGTTCAGTTTATTTCCAAATGTGGGATTATAATGAATTCTGAAAAGAAACCTTCTGCTCTCAAATATTACAATTACGATTCTAATTATATTCAAAATTGTGTTGATGAGAGTCTTTCTAATCTAAAAACAGATTACTTGGATGCCTTACTATTACATCGTCCATCGCCTTTGATGAATCCTGAGGAAGTAGCCAATACATTTCAAATTTTGAAAGACAATGGTAAGGTGAAACATTTTGGCGTAAGTAATTTTTCGGTCTCTCAATTTGAATTAATTAATCAATATTTTCCATTAGTTACCAATCAGATTGAAGTTTCTGTTAATCAAATTTCAGCGTTCAATGATGGAACTTTGGATCAAATGATGATAAAAGGATTGAGGCCAACCGCTTGGTCCGTTATGGGAAATTATTTCTCTGAAAAATCTGAACAGAATATCAGATTAAAAAACATAATCAAAGATCTTTGCCAGAAATATAATGCAGAAGAAAATCAAATTTTATTAGCCTTCATTCTGAAACATCCATCGAGAATAATTCCGGTTATTGGTACTTCTAAAGCAGAAACTATTCGTGAGCTGAAAAAATCATTATTGATTGATTTGGAAACAATAGACTGGTTCAGAATATTGGAAGCAAACCGCGGAGTAGAGGTGGATTGAGCTTTTGTATATTAATTTTTAAATTTAATATAGAAGTTATTGATTATTCAAAAATAATCGTACCTTGCACCAAATTATATTTGAAATCAATAATCTTCATTTTTTGTTGTTTTTCCTTATTTATAATTTTAAAACAACAATTTTTTATAACTTAATTTTTTTAAAATGAACATTTTTGTTTCAAACATCAATTACGCAACTAAGGATTATCAGTTGCAAGAATTATTCGAAGAATTTGGAGAAGTATCTTCTGCAAAAATTATCACTGACAGAGAAACTGGGAGATCAAAAGGATTTGGTTTCGTAGAAATGGGTGATGCTGAAGGCAAACAAGCTGTTGAGGCATTAAACCAAAAGGAATTGAACGGAAAAATTCTTAACGTAACAGAAGCAAGACCAAGAGAAGAGAAGCCAAGAAGATCTTTCGATAACAACCGTGGCGGTGGTTACGGAGGTGGAGATAGAGGCGGAAACCGTGGAGGTGGAAACCGTTGGTAATCTTATAACTGGAAAAAATAGAAGCGATCAAATTTTGATCGCTTTTTTTTTATTTCTTTCGGATGAGCAAGTAAGCATCGTCATAACTTATATTTGGATAAGTATTGCTCCTGTACTGCTCTGTTGAAAAACTTCCTAGGATCATTTTCAGATGATAATTGCCAAGATCGGCTTCCATAGAAATCTCCGGAACGTTTACTTTGCCGGCTTTTCCTTTGTATTTTTTAAACAAATCTTTTATTAATGAAGAAAAATCAGCTTCTTCATCAGAATTTAAAATGACTTTGAACTGAGGATTTTCATCAGTAACTCTGTCATAGATTTCAAAATTATCATTACCAATTTTTTTATCACTATGATTGTATCTGTTGAAATATAAAACGTAATCATAATCTTTTACCTCGATGATTTTTTTGTCAGATATCACTTCTAATCTGTCATAATCAGAATCGTATTTTTCTGTTTTTTTTATGTCTGAAAAGCTATAGTAGAGATCAGAATTGGCGCTCCAGAAATTGTTTTCATTAATGTTTTTAGCAAGGTCTTTACTCTTTTTAGTGTCAATTAAATTTAATAAAAAATCTTTATCATTTCTCTTGATAAGAAACACAAACTCGTTTCCTATTTTTGTTACAACGCTGTCTGCAACTGACTTTTTGAAGTTAATTTTTTGGCTCGAGGTTAATAATTTGTTATCATTCAAAAACTTCATCAGTTGATTTTCCTGACTTCTTTTAGCAACCGAAAATGTATTGAAATAAGGAAAAATCAAAGAAAATAATCCAAAAGCAAAAAGACTGATTGGGATGAATTTGATATTCTGATTTTTATTAAGGATAAAATATAACATCACGTTTACAAGCCAAATCGCCAAAAGTAAAACGTAATATCTTGGTTCTGTATATCCGTATTCCAAAATCCTTGTGAAAATTGCTGTGAATAACAAAATCAATAAAGGAATCAAGGTAAAATAGAAAATCTTGGAAAACATCTTAACCCACGATTTCGCAGAATTTTCTTTTAATGGATGAACCAATAAAATGGCTAAAATCCCAACGATAGAGTAGGCGAGAACCAGATACGAAACCCAACCACGAGGTAGTTCCCAATTCAACAAGATTTTCCCCGAATAGAAATATAAAATGACAACATATATTATAAGGAGTGGAATGAGAATGTATTGTGTGAAAAACTTCAGAACGACAGGATAAGCTCCTTCTTTTTCAAGATATTCTAATCCTTTTTCATTAAATAATAAAAAGATGAGACTGCTTCCGAAAATAGCTAATAAATAAAATACTCTCAGATAAATTTTATCACTAAAATTAAAATCAAAAAGCTGGTCTACTGCAACGATGGCTAATTCTACGCCGCCAGTCAAAACGCCCGTGAAAATCGCTGTCAGAAAAATATTGATGAAAAGATTCTTGTTGTATTGCCAAAAATGCATTTCGGTTTTCTTCCTGAAAAAAGCCGCAAACGAAACAAAAAGATGGGATAAGATATAAGTCGGAACGAGCAAAAATGCATAAACTTCTGTAAAGTCTTTCTCTAGTTTTGGCAATAGAAAATAAAGTAGAACGAGAAAAAGAATGCCGCCCAGTTCTAATAAGAACTGTTTCCCGATTCTTTGTGAAAGGATTTTCAACCCAAACATCAACGAAATTCCGAGGCAGGAAACTAAAGTGAATTTAGTTAAAGTAAAAACCTTTTCGCTGGTTCGGAAGTTATCTTCAGCAATGAACATGAGGCAAATTGAAGCCGATAATGCCATCAGCAAAACCAAAGGATATTGCCGAATTGCATACAAAGCTTTCCCGAATATTTCGTTTAATTTTTGAATCATTTGGTTGAGTTTTTAATTTAAGATATTTTACTTTTTCTTATTTTTTTTCTTCTTTTTGTCCTTCTCCTTCTTTTTAGATTTTTTATCGCTGGTTATTTCTTTGATAAAATCCTGAATGTGATTTTCCTGCTCTTGCTTTTTGGTAGCAAAAACCGTTTTTGATTTGATTAAGTTCTCAAAGTCTTCTGAAGTTATTAATTCCTCATCCAACAAAACATTGAAAAGTTCGCCTCCGGAATTGTTAAAATAATTTTCCAAAAACCTTTTCAATACAAATTTTCGGTATTCTACAAATTCTACAGCAGGTCTGTAAAGATAAATTCTGCCTTGCTTTTCTGTCGATAAATAATGTTTTTCGACAAGTATTTTTAGGAACGTAGAAACAGTATTTTGATGCGGTTTTGGTTCTGAAAAGCTGTCCATTAACTCACGGAAGTAGATTTGTCCTTTGTTCCAAATCAGTTGCATTATTTCTTCCTCAGAAGGTGTTAAAGATTGTAGTATCATATATAGTTTAGTTTAAAAGATAATAGTTTTTACCATAATAAGGTAAATTAAAGATACAAATATGGCGATTGATGCACCAGAAAAAACTTCTTTCGGCGTATGTCTTTTCAAAATAATTCTTGTAATTCCAATGATGATTGACAATGCAAACCAAAAAACTCCAATGACAGGTTCTATCGCAAAAAAAAGAGCTGCAACATATATATTAAGACTCGTGTGCATCGAGCTTTTGATAAAAAGATTACTGACTTGCATTAATATTAATAAGATGCAGAGCATAAAAATCGTCCAGTCCATTTCCTTGTGCAGATAAAAATCAACTCCTAAGAAAATAACAGTTGCAATGATAATAAAAATGTAAAGCGAGTGGCGTTGCTTTCGATTAGAAACGTCCATATTGGTATAATTCCCGTTTTTTACATTTTTGTAAATCCAGATAGCAATAGGAATAATCAGCAACAATAAGATCGGGAGGAATTTCTTTGAGGCTTCTTCCCAAGTATAATTTTTATAGCTGTAATAAAAAAAGTAAATAACCAATGAAACCAAAGGGTTGAAGAAATTCGAAATCACTTTCGAGATAGAGAGAATGACAGGGTTTTTGATTTCCATTCATAAAAATTTCGATTTCAATATACAAAAATTATTAATTTGTAAAAACCAATAGAATTGAATTAACTTGAATGTTTGCGCAAACGATTGCGTAATTTTCTATATTAATTATACTTAATGATTTCTATTCTTTAAAAAATATGATAATATGCATACAATAAAGAAAGATTTTTTTTCTTATTTTTGCTACATATTTCGAAATTACAATGAAAGAATTTTCTAAAGAAGTCTACCTTAAATGGTATGAAGAAATGACGATGTGGAGAAGGTTTGAAGACAAATGCCGTTCTCTTTATTTAAAACAAAAAATCAGAGGTTTTTTACATTTATATAACGGTCAGGAGGCAATTCCTGCAGGTTTTACCCACGCAATGGATCTGTCGAAGGATAGTATGATTACGGCATACAGATGCCACATCCATCCAATGGCAATGGGAGTTGACCCAAAAAGAATTATGGCAGAACTTTGTGGAAAAGCAACTGGAACATCTCAAGGTATGGGAGGTTCTATGCATATTTTCAGCAAAGAGCACCGTTTCTACGGAGGTCACGGTATTGTTGGTGGTCAGATTCCTTTGGGAGCTGGTATTGCTTTCGCAGACAAATATTTTGACAGAAAAGCAGTGAACATTTGTTTTATGGGAGATGGTGCGGTACGTCAAGGCTCGCTTCACGAGACTTTCAATATGGCAATGAACTGGAAACTTCCTGTAGTTTTCGTTTGTGAGAACAACGGTTATGCGATGGGAACTTCTGTTAAGAGAACGGCTAATCACGAAGATATCTATAAATTAGGATTAGGATACGAGATGCCTTGTCTTCCTGTAGATGCGATGGATCCAGAAAAAGTAGCAGAAGCGGCTTACGAGGCTATCGAAAGAGCGAGAAGAGGAGACGGACCAACTTTCATCGAGGCTAGAACTTACCGTTACAGAGGTCACTCTATGTCAGATGCTGAGCCTTACAGAAGCAAGGATGAAGTAGCACAATATAAATTGGAAGACCCAATTGAGATTGTGAAAAGCAGAATCTTAGAAAACAACTGGGCTACTGAACAAGAATTGGAAGCTATGGATGAGAAATCTAGAGAGTTTGTAGAAGAGTGTGTAGAGTTTATGGAAAATTCTCCATATCCGGATGCAAATCTTCTTTACGATTATGTATATTCTACTCCGGATTATCCATTCATCAATAAGTTAGAAAATAATTAATAACGATTTGATGATGTGAAGATAGGTTGATTTATTTTTAACTAATTCTCACCGCATCATCTCATTATCAAATTAACATATCAAAAATTATGGCAGAAGTAATTACGATGCCCCGTTTGTCTGATACGATGACGGAAGGCAAAGTTTCAAAATGGCACAAAAAGGTAGGCGACGCTGTAAAAGAAGGCGATATCCTTGCAGAAATCGAAACTGATAAAGCAGTTCAGGATTTCGAATCCGAAATTAACGGAACTCTTTTATATGTAGGTGTAGAAGAAGGTGCACAAGCTCCTGTAGATTCGGTTTTGGCAATTATCGGTAAAGAAGGAGAAGATATTTCTAGTCTTATCGGTGGTGGTGCAAAAACTGAAGAAAAGAAATCTGAAGAAGAAACTAAAACTCAAGGCGAATCTACATCTGTAGAAACTGCTGATGAGGGTGCTGGTTCAGCTGATATCCCTGATGGTGTAGAAGTTATCACAATGCCTCGTCTCTCTGATACAATGACGGAAGGTAAAGTGGCTAAATGGCAAAAGAACGTTGGTGATGCTGTGAAAGAAGGCGATATCCTTGCAGAAATCGAAACAGATAAAGCAGTTCAGGATTTCGAATCAGAATTCAACGGAACATTATTATACCAAGGTGTTAGCGAAGGCGATGCAGCAGAAGTTGATAAAATTTTAGCAATCATTGGTCCAGCAGGAACGGATGTTTCTGGTGTTGTTTCTGGAGGTGGCAAAAAAGCTGCTGCTCCAAAAACTGAAACTAAAGCTGAAACCAAAACAGAAGAGAAACAAGAGTCTGCACCAGTTGCAGTTTCTTCTACTGGCGATAGAGTGGCTATTTCTCCATTAGCTAAGAAAATTGCTCAAGATAAAGGAATTGATTTCTCTGGAATCAAAGGTTCTGGTGAAAACGGTAGAATCGTGAAGAAAGATGTTGAAAACTATCAGCCTTCTGCACAACCAGCTGCTGCGGCATCTGCTCCAAAAGCAGTATCTGCACAACCAAGTGTAGCATTCACGCCGGGTGAAGATTCTGAAACACCAAACTCTCAGATGAGAAACATTATCGCGAAGAGATTGGCAGAAAGTAAATTCACTGCGCCACATTACTATTTGACGGTTGAAATCAATATGGATAAAGCCATCGAAGCTAGAAAAGAGATGAACAGCGTTCCGGATACGAAAGTATCTTTCAACGATATGGTTATCAAGGCGGTTGCAGTAGCATTGAGAAAACATCCACAAGTTAATTCTTCTTGGGCTGGCGATAAAATTGTTCACCACGGAAATATCAACGTTGGTGTGGCGGTTGCTGTGCCAGACGGATTGGTGGTTCCTGTATTGAAAAATACAGATTATATGAACTATAACGAGATTTCTGCAGCAGTGAAGGATATGGCTGGAAGAGCGAAGACTAAAGCGCTTAAAGCTAACGAAATGGAAGGTTCTACTTTCTCTGTTTCTAATCTTGGAATGTTCGGAATCGAGACTTTCACTTCAATCATCAATCAACCAAACTCTGCGATCTTATCTGTAGGAGCGATTATTGAAAAACCAATTGTGAAAAACGGACAAATCGTTGTTGGAAATACAATGAAGCTATCTCTTGCTTGTGACCACAGAGTAATCGATGGGGCAACAGGAGCTCAGTTCTTGCAAACGTTGAGAACTTACCTGGAAAGTCCGTTGACGCTTTTATTAGGATAGAATAACATATTCGAAATATTCATAAAACCTTTCAATTCTGTTGAAAGGTTTTTTTTTGTGATATTTAAAAACAATCTGTTTAGATTAAATCACAACTTGTATTTGGTTCAAGCGATTTGTTTAAAGAGAAACACAATTTGTATTTCATTAAAACAATCTGTTTAGAGAAAAACACAATTGGCATTTAATTAAAACAAGTTGTTTAGAGAAACACAATTTATTTTTAGTTTAAACAATCTGTTTTGAAAGAAGTAATGTTGTTTCTGTGTTGAATCTGCGTAAGGGATGGTAACGGATATCCTTTTTGTCTATGGAATAATGCTAATTTGGATGTGATATGTTCTGGACAAAAAGATAGTAGTGGACAGCCCGACCCGCTTGTTTTTGCTGAACTGGAAATGTTGATTTTAGTGATTAATGCTCATAAGCAAAAAACAAAGGGTTACGCCCAAAAAATTATTATTATGAATGTTGTATTTGATTATCTTTGCATCGTGAAAAAGCTTGGTTTTGTATTTCTGTTTTTAGGTGTTTTTGCGTTGGGGCAGGATCACCTTTCTGGTTTTAATATGATGTCTTTTACGTATAAGATGGATCCGAAATGGATGGCTTATGTGGAACTCCAAACCAGAGCCAGACGTGATTATACAGTCATTGATTATTATGAAACCAAAGGCGGGATTGGGTATAATCTGAATAAAAATAATCAGGCATTTGTTGGGCTTGGAAGATATGGAACTTATGAGAAAATGAAGATTTCTCAGGAGGAATTCAGACTTTGGCTACAATATACTTTCACGCAAAGATTTGGAAGGCTTAAGCTAGATCACAGAGGAAGAGCTGAACACCGGTTTTTCTACGCAAGTCAAACCGGAGAACATACAGAAGCGAACCGTTTCCGATACAGATTAAGTGGGACTTTGCCGATTAATAAAGATAAAGTACAGGAGAATACATTGTTTGTAAATGCTTTTGAGGAGTTGTTTTTTGGCTCCAAAGACCCTAATTTCAAAAGAAACAGAACTTTTGCCGGTTTCGGGTATCAGTTCAATCATACATTGTCTGCAACCACGGGTTATATGTTCCAGAGAGAATTTTCCACCAAAGGCAATGATAATTTTCACTTTCTTTATTTTGCGCTCAACTTCACCATCGATGGAACGGATGACGAGAAGGATATTGTGATTCCGATGGTAGATTAGATAAATTTTTCTCGCTGATTTTGCCGATTCAGCAAATTTAAAATCTGCATAATTAGCAAAATCAGCGAGAGTGATTTAATACTTTTCAGAAAGATAAAGGTACGCCTTCAGATATTTATTGAAACGTTTCAAATCTTTTTCCTGTAGTAGTTCTTTACATCTTGTTAGGTCCATATTATCTCTTAAGTCATTTAATTTTACAGCAATTGCAAGCGGACTTTTTTCAATTCTTGTAATAAAGGCATCATAATCCAGATGTTCTTCTTCACGTTTTGTAAGACATTCGACTGCTTCAAGAATATGTTCAGGAAACCCTTTTTCTCGGAGGTATTCTATTGGATAATCTGGATTGTCTTCTACAACATCGTGAAGAATCCCGACAATCTTTTCATCGATGGTTTTACCGGCATTCATTACCCGGAAAACATGTCCAAGGTAGGGAGCATCATACTTATCTGTCTGTTTTTTGTGCGCTTTTGTAGCAATCTTTATGGCTTTGTTGAGGAGTTCGTGCGACGACATTTATTATAAAAGTTTAAAACGAAATTATGAAAAGAAAATGAAAAGATGATGCGAAAAGTTTCAGTTTTTATAAATTAATTATTGGGATAATATTATTACAATACTTCTCAAAAAAAATAAAAACGCCAAGTACTCTTGGCGTTTCTGTATATTTATATTTAATTAAGTTATCTTCCTTTCAACTCATCCAACAATCTTTCCAAAGAATTAAGATCAGAGATTAAAACCTCTCTCGCTTTTGCTCCATTGAAACCGCCAACTACGCCAGTCGCTTCCAATTGGTCCATAATTCTTCCGGCTCTGTTATATCCTAATTTCAACTGTCTTTGTAACATTGATGTCGAACCTTGCTGCGTAGAAACCACGATTCTTGCACCTTCTTCAAACAATGCATCTTTCTCGTTCGGGTCAAAAGCGCCGACTGTTGAACTGCTTTCTTCACCAGAATATTCAGGAAGAAGATAAGCGTCAGAATAACCTTTTTGTTCTCCAATAAATTCTGCGATTCTTTCAACTTCCGGTGTGTCTACAAATGCACACTGCAAACGAGTCAAATCATTTCCGTTGAAGTAAAGCATATCTCCTTTCCCAACCAATTGTTCCGCACCAGGCGAATCCAAAATAGTTTTAGAATCTACTCCAGAAATTACACGGAAAGCAACCCTTGCTGGGAAATTTGCTTTAATCATACCTGTAATGACGTTTACAGAAGGTCTTTGCGTCGCAACAATCAAGTGAATTCCAATTGCTCTTGCTAACTGCGCCAATCTCGCAATCGGATGTTCTACTTCTTTCCCTGCTGTCATAATCAAATCTGCAAATTCGTCCACAACCAGAACGATGTAAGGCAGATATCTGTGACCATTTTCAGGATTAAGTTTTCGTTGCGCGAATTTGGCGTTGTATTCTTTGATGTTTTTACAGAATGCGTTTTTCAGCAATTCGTAACGGTCATCCATCTCGATACAAAGTGAATTCAGAGTATTAATTACTTTCGCATTGTCTGTGATAATCGCATCTTCTGTATCAGGCAACTTCGCCAAATAGTGTCTTTCTATTTTTGAGTAAAGTGACAATTCCACTTTCTTAGGATCCACCATTACAAATTTCAATTCGCTTGGATGTTTTTTATAAATTAACGAAGTTAAAATCGCATTAATACCAACTGATTTTCCTTGTCCTGTTGCTCCAGCCATTAATAAGTGAGGCATTTTCGCCAAGTCAGCTACGAAAACTTCATTGGAAATAGTTCTACCAAAAACGATTGGCAAATCCATATCTGCTGATTGGAATTTTGGCGAAGCTACAACCGAACGCATCGAAACCATTGTCGGATTTTTTCTTGGAACCTCGATTCCGATTGTTCCTTTTCCCGGCATTGGTGCGATGATCCTGATTCCAAGTGCGGAAAGATTCAAAGCAATATCATCCTGCAATTTTTTAATTGCTGCAACACGAATTCCTGCTTCCGGTACAATTTCGTAAAGTGTAACCGTTGGACCAATTGTCGCTTTAATTTCAGAAATTCCAACGTTGAAAGTCTTTAGAAGTCCAACAATTCTGTTTTTATTTTCTTCGAGTTCATCTTTATTAATGGTGATTTCCTCGTTTCCGTAATCTTTCAGTAATTCAACAGAAGGCATTTGGAATTTTGCCAAATCCAATTTATGGTCATATAAACCGTGTTTGCTAACCAAATCATCTGATTTTTGTTGCTCAGCAGTTACCGGAAAATCTTCGTCTTTTTTAATTTCTACATTGAAAGCAAAATCATCTTCAGATTTTACAACCGGACTTTCAACAACTGTCTTATGAGGCTGAGCTGGAGTAGAGGACAAAACAATTGGTTCAGGAGCAGATTCTTTAATCGGTTCTTTGATTTCTTCTCTGAAAGAGGTTTGATTCGGCGTTTTGATTGGTTCAAAGTCCTGAGTTACTTTGATATTACTGAAATCATTCTCAGTTTTTACAGGATTTGAATTAGCAGAAATATCTTCTGGGACAATTTCTTTTTCAAGTTCTTCATCTGCTTCAAATTCTTCTTCAGAATCTGGCATCAGATTTTTCAGTTTTCCAAACGTATTATTATTAATGTTATTCAATTTATTCTTGATAGAACTTGGTCTTAGATTAAATTCCAAAACAAAATATAAAGCAAAACTTACAAAAAGAACCATCCAAAGTCCAACAGAACCGATATAGGATTTAAGATAATCCATAATCTGATAACCGTAAACACCGCCAAGAACGCCTTCGCCATTAGTTATGGCACCAAAGAAAATCGGAGTCCAGCAAATGAAAAATAAACTGTGAGAAATGGTTTTCCAAGGTTTGAAATAATTCTTCTTAAAAACCAAAGTGCCAAAAACAAAACACAAAAATGCCACAACAAAAGCTGCTACGCCAATACTCTCAAAAATGAAAAGATTTCCCAGCCAATCACCGATTTTTCCAAATAGATTAGAAGATTCTACAGTTTTGTCAGACATTGTTCCGGCTTGGCTTTGGTCAGACTTCCAATTCATCAGATAAGAGATGAAGGAAAGTGTCAAAACTACAGATAAAATTATCAGCGTGACACCCGAGATAATTCTCGGTTTTGAGATGATTTTGCTTGAATTGGAGGTCGTATTTTGTTCGTTGTTCATTTTCAAAAAAGGTCAATAGATGCAAATTTAATGTTTTTTATTAGTCATATATATTGTTGAGAGTTATTTTTAATTTTTCTTAAAATTATATGAATTTTTAGCACTCTAATTATCAGTTTGAAAAGGCTTATTAAGAATGTTTCAAAATAACGATTTGGCTTTTCAAAATGACAAAAAACAGTTTTTTTTGATGCCTTTGTGATTTATCATCCTTATTTTTGTGGATTCTAAATTTTCAGATCAAAATCGCCATTTACAAAACCCGTGAATTAAGCCCAATCGATGAAGTCTGACAAATAAAATATTAGATATCTAACTTATGAAAAAGATTCAGGATATTCTCATTTCTACGCGAACGATGGCAGTTTTGCTTCTGGCTTTCGCAATTTCTATGGCAGTTGCTACTTTTATCGAAAATGATTACGGAACGCCAACTGCAAAAGCCTTGATTTATGAAGCAAAATGGTTTGAAGCCATTATGTTTTTATTGATTCTGAACTTCATTGGAAACATCGGAAGATACAGACTTTATAAAAAAGAAAAGTGGCCAATTTTGGTTTTTCACTTGGCGTTTATTCTGATTTTCATTGGTGGAGCAATCACGCGTTACATCAGTTTCGAAGGAACAATGCATATCCGTGAGGGGGAAACTAATAATGAAATTGTAACGGACAAGCATTTCTTCAAAATCAAAATCGAGGAAAAAGGAGAACAACAAAATTACCACGATGTTCCATATCTGATGTCGCCGCTTCATCACGATTTTCAGGCAACCTATGATTTCTTAGGAAAGGAAAAAATTGTTATCAAAACTCTGGATTATATCCAAAGAAAGAAAGATAGTTTGGTTGCAGGAAATGGGAAAGAATTCTTGCATTTGGTTTCTACCAGTGATATGGGCGGACGTCAGAATATCTATTTAGCTGAAGGCGAAGTTCAAAATATCAACGGAACTTTAGTAAGTTACAACAGAACGGCGATTGAAGGTGCTGTTGAATTCCAGAAAAAAGATGGACAACTCTATATCAAAACTCCTACTGATGCAGCTTATATGACAATGGCAACTCAGGCAACTGGAACAACGAAAAAAGATGAATTCCAGCCTTTGGTTTTGAGGAGTCTTTATACGATTGACCAATTGAAATTGGTAATTCCGGAAGGAACTAAAACAGGAAAATTAGTGGCATACGAAGGTGATAAACAAAAAGATAAAGATGTTCCGGATATGTTGAAAGTTGAAGTATCGGGACCAAAAACAAAGCAAGTTGTTGACCTTGTAGTTGAGAAAGGAAATCCAAATAATTACAAACAGATTCATATCGATGGATTAGATGTGATGTTAGGATTCGGACCAAAGATTTATTTCGCGCAGCCTTTCGCCCTTAAATTAGAAAAATTTGTAATGGAAACGTATCCGGGAAGTTCTTCGCCGTCCGCTTATGAATCTCACGTGAGAATCGTGGACGAAGGGAAAGAAACGCCTTACAATATTTATATGAATCACGTTCTTAATTATAAAGGTTATAGATTCTTCCAAGCGAGTTTTGACCCGGATAGAAAAGGAACGGTTCTTTCTGTGAACCACGATTTCTGGGGAACTTTGATAAGTTATATCGGTTATGCATTTTTATTTTTAGGAATGTTTGTAACGATGTTCTGGAAAGGTTCTCGTTTCTGGAGCTTAAACCAAATGCTGAAAACCATTAGTAAGAAAAAAGCAGCGACTATTGTTTTACTTTTATTGAGTTTTGGACTTAGTGCTCAGGAAATTGATATGCACGGGAAAGACGGCAGTCACGACGGTCACGCTCATTCCGAAGCTGCTGCTCCGACTTCGCCGAACAAGAATCCTACGGTGATAGATGCTGATGAAATGGTGAAGAATATTACCATCAATAAAGAACACGCGGACAAATTCGCTTCTTTATTGGTTCAGAATTACGAAGGTCGTATTGTTCCGGCTAATACACAGGCTCTCGATATTTTGCATAAGTTAACCTCACGTTCCAAATTTCAAGATTTGGATGCCAACCAATGGTTTTTGGCTGCTACGATTGACCCAATGTTTTGGGCTCAGGTAAATATCATTAAAATTGAAACAGCTGGTAAAGTTGGAAAAGACCTGAAAGCAAAAACAAAAGCTACAGAGGAAGGTTTTACAAGTTTGATTAAATTATTCCCAGCTGATAAAAACGGAAATCTTCGTTTTGTTTTGGAAGATGATTATAATGATGCTTTCCGTAAAAAAGCATCTGAAAGAACAAGATATGACGAAGCAGTTATCAAGTTAAATGACAAAGTTCAAGTACTGAACGGAATTATGTCTTACCAATATTTCCGAACTGTTCCTGTCAAAAACGACCCAAATCACACTTGGAATTCTGTTATGACACCTACTTTTGAACCGGACGAAAATGCACAAGCGGTTTTAGGCCCCTATTTGTCAAGTGTTCTTATGGCAACGCAAGGTGGGAGCTGGGCAAAAGCGGATGCAGAACTTAAAAAAGTAGAGGAGTATCAACAAAAATGGGGAAAGAATGTAGTGCCTTCTGAAACCAAAGTTAAGCTCGAAGTTCTGATGAATACCTTGGATATCAACTTCAAATTGTTGATTTTCTACACTATTATTGGAAGTTTATTATTGATTTTAGGCTTTGTAGAATTGTTCAAACCGGGCAAAATTCTTCATAATGTTGTAAAATCATTGATTTATATCGGAGCAGTTGGTTATATCTTCCATTTCTTAGGTTTGGTCGGAAGATGGTACATCTCTGGTCACGCACCTTGGAGTAACGGTTATGAAGCCATTATTTTCATCTCTTGGGTGGGAATTTCGGCAGGATTTGCTTTGTATAGAAACTCAAACACTTTGATTCCCGCGGCTGGATTCTTGGTAGCAGTAATTATGATGGGATTTGCGCACGGTGGTTCGGCTCTAGACCCACAAATTACGCCGCTAGTTCCGGTTCTGAAATCTTATTGGTTGGTAGTCCATGTGGCAATTATCACTTCGAGTTACGGATTCTTCTCGTTATCGATGTTAATTGCGATGATTTCTTTGATTTTCTACATTATATCAAATAAGAGTACTTTCATCAAACATAATGATACAACATTAAAAGAATTAGCTATTGTAAGCGAAATGTCTTTAAATATTGGATTATTAGCCTTAACCATCGGAAACTTCCTAGGCGGAATTTGGGCGAATGAATCTTGGGGGCGTTACTGGAGCTGGGATCCGAAAGAAACTTGGGCTTTTATCTCGATTATGATTTACGCATTTGTAATCCATATGAGATTGGTTCCTGGATTGAGAGGTAGATATACTTTCCATGTGGTTACGATGTTTGCGTTTTGCTCAATGGTAATGACTTATTTCGGAGTGAATTACTATTTGTCAGGATTACACTCTTATGCAAAAGGAGATCCTATTCCTTTGCCACTTTGGGTTTACATCAGCTTAGGTTATATGTTGGCACTGTCGATAGCGGCTTGGTTTAAGTATAAAAAATTGAACGAAAAACAAGAAAAAAGAACTCAAGTAGAGCCTTAAGACTTTTTACATAATTAATTAACCGGACTTTTAATAAGTTCGGTTTTTTTTTATTTTTTATATTAAAAAAAATAGTATATTTATGATATCAAAATAATATCAAATTAAATTACTATGGAAAAAATTGTAAAACCTTTGTCAGGCTTCTTAGCATTAGTCATCAGCCTTGTTCTTTTTGTGTTAAGTGCTTATCTTGTTATCAGCGGCGGGAGTAATAATAATCCTCTTTTGGTGATTTTTGGCGTGATTTCTTTTGTTGCGTTCATCTTTTTTCTCAAAGGCTTGATGATTATTCAGCCAAACCATTCCAGAGTGCTTAGCTTTTTTGGTAAATATGTAGGAACAGTAAAAGCTAACGGCTTATTTTTCATTAATCCATTATATTCTACACAAAGAATGAGTCTTCGTTCAGAAAACCTTCAGGGACAAACTTTGAAAGTGAATGACAAAATGGGTAATCCGATAGAAATCGGCGCTGTTATCGTTTGGAAAGTAGGCGATACTTACAAAGCTGCTTTTGATGTAGAGCGTTATATGGAATATGTGAGAATCCAAAGTGAAGCGGCTGTTCGACATTTGGCAGTAAGTTTTCCTTACGATAATTTGGAAGATGAGAATGCAGAAATTACACTTCGTGATGGTGGCGATAATGTCAATCATATTCTTGAAAAAGAATTGACAGATAGGCTTTCAACAGCAGGAATTGTTGTTCAGGAAGCAAGAATCAGTCACTTGGCTTATGCGTCAGAAATTGCTGGAGCGATGTTGCAAAGACAACAAGCAACCGCGATTGTAGCTGCAAGAGCAAAAATTGTAGAAGGGGCTGTTGGAATGGTTGATATGGCTTTGAAAAAACTGTCTGCAGAAAATATTGTTGAATTGGATGATGAAAGAAAAGCAGCAATGGTTAGCAATCTAATGGTGGTTCTATGTGGCGAAAAAGCGGCTCAGCCAATACTAAATGCAGGAACACTTTACAACTAATCAAAAATAAAGTATTGATGAAGAAGAGTTTTGTTTTACGATTGGATGATGAGATGTATAAATTGCTGGAGAAATGGGCAGCTGATGAATTCCGTAGCGTGAATGGCCAATTGGAATATATTATCAATCAGAGTTTAATCAATTCAGGAAGAAAAAAAAATAAAACGGATAACCAATCAACAGATAAAAAATAAAGCAGTCAATTTTGACTGCTTTTTTATTGTAAAAACTTCTGAATATAAATCTCTCTTTGATTTTCTGAAATTCCTAAAACATGATGAATGTAATTATCCATCGAATCATATTTTTTGTCAATTTCATCGAAAGCGGATTGTAAATAATTATGTTCAATCCAACTCGTTTTTTCAACAACACCAATATCCAGTTTCGGATAAACGAAATGAAATGTATTGGCAAGATTTAATCTTTTCTGAATCATATTTTGTCTCAGATTATTGGATTGTAGATATTCTTCAAAAATAACAGAATTATCAAACTTCAGAATTTTCAAGATCAAAGCTGTGATCATTCCGGTTCTGTCTTTTCCTGCCGTGCAATGGTAGAGTATAGGTTGTTCTGAATTGAGGATTTCTGTAATGATTTGCTTAATGATTTCAGGATTTTCAGAAACATAATCTGTGTAGAATTTTATCATTCTTTTATCAGCATCATTCTTACTTATTTTTCCTTTCAAAGCTAATTGTTTAGCATTTCTCATCTCATCATTCTTATCCTCAAAAGCTGAGTATATTTTATAATTGATAACTTTAGGAAGTTGGTCTGGCTCTTTATCAATTTCCTGTTGCGTTCTTAAATCAATGACTATACCGATTTTCATTTTTTCAAATTCACCAAAAGAAAATTTTCTAAGTTGATGGAGATTTCCGCTTCGGTAGATTAAACTATCTTTCAGAATCTTTTCTTCAGAATTTTTAATTCCGCCCAGATATCTAAGATTATTCACTTTCTTTATCTCTATATGATTTTGATTAGAATAAGTTGAAAACTCTGGTTTAGAAGAAGTGTAAGTCTTGCAGGAGATAATAAAGAGTAAAAATAAGTAATAGAAATATCTCATAATCAAGAAACGATTTTTCATAGAGCTTATTTTCTATGAATAAAAATTCCTGCTTATTTCTAAACAGGAATTGATTATTGTGAATATTTAATTTATTGTTTAATCACTTTTTGAGTTTCTGATTTACCATCAGCAAAATCAATTTTCATTAGATAAATTCCTGGTTGTAACTTGGAAAGATTAATTTTTGTAGAATTATCTTCTAACAAGATTTTACCATCTGCATTATAAAGAGAAACCTTATTAACTTTTGCAGTAGAATTGATATTAATGAAATCTTTCACAGGATTTGGATAAATCGAAGATTTTCTTGCGTTAATTTCATCAGTTCCCAATTTAATTTGTGAAGAATATATTGGACCATACCAAGGGCTATTCTTATCATCTGTACATTTTGATTTTACATAAGTTTCGTAAGTCCAGTTAAGATTGAGGTCACTACGAGAGTCTTTTGGTTCGTTACTGATATCACGGTAAACTTCTCCTCCGGCAGCAGTAAAAACATTTCTTCTTCCCCAGAGTGTTTGCCATTGGTTAGAAGTTCCTGTCTCTTTCCAAGTAAGGTCTACAGTTGTATTAAGTTGATTAGCGATTTTCAAGTCATAAGGCGCAGCACAAATTACATCGCCATTCTTTTGATTCTGAATGTACATTGAAATTGGAAAGTAGCCTTGCTGTTGATTAAAAACAGCCGTAGGAACATCAATTTTAATTGTATGAGTTCCGGCAGACAGATTTCCCAGGCTAATTTCACGATTAGGAATTACATCGCCAGGGCACCAGTTGTTCCAGGAGATCCATCCTCTTAAAGTTTTTGCAGATGCTCCGTAGATCCCATTGCCTTGCGTATTATATTGTCTGTAATCTTCACAATTTTTTCCGCCAGGCAGATATTGGTTTACCAATTGATCATCTAGATAGACATAATGTACTCTTTTTACATATTCTTCACCATTTGTATTAGAACCGTGATTGGAAGTAATCAGATGCAAAGAAGCATTAGGAACAGGTTGATCTAGCGTAAATGTTACCAATCTTGTCGTTTGTCCCGGAACATCAGTAGCATTGTAGTTATTAAGGTTTTGACGATAAGATAATGGTAAAAGGAAATTTTGTGTTGGAGCAGCTGTCCCACTAGTTACGAATTCCAGGTTACCACGGAAAACATCTGTTCTGTCAGCACATCCGGCAACCTGTGTATTGGCTGCTGCAGAATATCCATCAGCTCTGAACTCAATCCAAAAATCATAAACAGCTGATAAACTTGAGTCGTGCAGAATGTTGGATATATTATCAACCTGATAGCTGTAAGGAACCTGAGTCGGAGAAACATTTTTATTCATAAAAGGTGTAATAAAACGTCCAATCTCTATACGCTTGATGTCAGCTTGATTAAAGGTATATGTTGTGCTTCCTTTTGGGACTAAAACCAGATTAACACCGGCAAGCCTGTCATAGTTGTCACAAGCGGCGGTTAAAACAATATTCATTTTAACACTGCTTCCAATTGATGCAATTTCAGTTTCAGTTAGCTTTCTGGAAATAATATCTTGCTCGTAAGCATGTAATCGGATGGCGCCTGCAGGGATTTGGGAAAATGCTTCCGGTGGCATTGTCTGTCCTTCTCCCAAATAATGATACATACTGTAAAATGGAACGTCATTAAAAACAGAAACATTCTGAGCTCTAAAAAATGGTGCCATCGCAAGTCCGGCAATAGCAAATAGTAGTTTTTTCTTCATATTAGATTATTAATATAACAAATTTAGAAAATCTTTAGGAATAAAGGCTTTGGTAAGTGTTATTTTATGAATTTAGTTTTGATTAATAATAATTATGTTGTGATTTTAATAATGCTGATTTACATTTTTATACTTGACTTTCATTTGTATTTTTCCTTGGAAAAAGTTATCTTTAAGAAAAATTACAAATTATGATATACGTTGGTTTTATTGTCTTTTTCGGATTAATAACATTATTCGCATCCTTCTTTACAGTTAAACAGGAAACAGCGGCAATTGTTGAACGATTGGGGAAATTTCATTCGGTAAGACATTCGGGGCTTCAACTTAAAATTCCGTTTATCGACCAGATTTCTAAGAGAATGAATCTAAGAATTCAGCAATTGGACGTGATGATTGATACCAAAACTTTGGATAATGTTTTTATTAAAATGAAAGTTTCTGTTCAGTATCAGGTTATTAGAACTCAGGTTGGAGATGCTTATTACAGATTAGAAAATCCGGAAGCGCAAATTACTTCTTTCGTTTTTGATGTTGTAAGAGCCGAAGTTCCTAAAATGAAATTGGATGATGTTTTCGTTAGAAAAGATGATATCGCTGTTGCTGTAAAAGGGGAGTTGCAAGAAGCTATGAACAGTTATGGTTATGATATTATCAAAGCTTTAGTAACTGATATTGATCCAGACGAACAAGTAAAACACGCAATGAACAGAATTAACGCAGCTGAGCGTGAAAAAACGGCAGCAGAATACGAATCTGAGGCTCAGAGAATCAGAATTGTGGCGGTTGCAAAAGCGGAAGCTGAATCCAAAAAATTACAAGGACAAGGTATTGCAGATCAAAGACGTGAAATTGCAAAAGGTCTGGAAGAATCTGTGAAAATGTTGAATAGTGTACAAATAGAACCACATGAAGCTTCTGCATTGATTGTTGTAACACAGCATTACGATACATTACAATCAATCGGGGCTAACAATAGATCAAATCTTGTCTTATTGCCTAATACACCAACAGCGGCAAGTACAATGCTGAATGATTTGGTTGCAGCAATGGCGGTTTCTAAACAAATTGATAATGTCGATAATCCAAAACCTAATCGACAAAATCCTAACTTCTTATAAAATGAAAAGCCTGAATCACTCAGGCTTTTTCATTCTTCATTGGGATGAAATCCTATAGTCCTTCTTGGTTCTTCTTTTGTTTTGTAAGCTTCGAGTTCCTCTTTCAAAGCTTCTATTCTGCCAGCAAAACGATCATATGAATTATCATCTGCTTCGGATAAAAATTGTTGAACATTGTTCAAATAATCACCAGTTAATTTGGAAGCGGATTCTTTTAAAGATGAATCTAAAATTCCCTGATTGATGTGTATATTTTCAGTTTTGTTTTTCAAATATAAACTTCTGATTCTTTTCTTAAGGCTTTGTGTGAAATCAACCAGCATTGTATTGGAAAAAACTTTCATTTTTTCAGCAGTTTCTTGCCAAAATGGAATTTGATTGGCTTGATTGTTTTCTAAGATTTTTAATAAAATTGCATCTTTACTCAGATTTTTAGTCATATTGAATAACAATATTTCTGCACGTTCTTGTTTATTTGGTGGGAAAATCGGAATCAAAACATCAAATCTTCCAGGCGCCAGAATTTCAGATTCTATACCTTCTAATTCTTTTGCAGAACCTATCATCAGGAGATTTTCTTTTTCAAACTTTTCAATGTAATGGAAAATGCTTTCTTTAACATCGTTATATTCAGAGTTAATGATTTGATTTTCTGATTTCTGTATCATTATCTGATCAAAATTTTCAAGGAATAAAACAATGTTTTCTTTTCTAAGCATTTGAGTCAAATAATCATCAAAATTGTCTTTGTTATTATTCAAAGTTGATTTTAACTGCGATTGGCGAACTTCATAAAAATCGAAATTAATCATCTCTGCAATCTTTTTTGCCCAGAAAATTTTACCACTTCCTGGCGGACCGTAAACAACGATTCCTGCTGCCTTTTGTATTCCCCAATTTTTAGATTGTTCCGGATTGATGAATGATTCCAGCATTTCAGAAATGTAAAAGAACAAATCTCTGTAGCCAATAAAATCTCTTTTTTTGAGTTCTGTTTTATTTCCAAAATAATTATAAACAAACTGATAATCACCACCGAGTTGATTATCTATCCTAAAACTTGAAATGGATGATTTGTAAATGCCGTTATCAAAAATATTGGGTGATTGATATTGTATGATTTGTTCAACTTTTTCTATAGGTTGATGTATCTTTTCAGCAATTTCTTCGGCAGATTTTTCTTTTCCTAAATCATCATCATATTTTTTTAGAAATTCTTGATTTTCCGTAGCGAATGTTTCAAAATTTTGGGTAATATTGAGATTTGGAGAAAAACAATCTGAAATTTCAAGATTAAAATCCTGGATGAATTGTTTGATACTTTCTTCGGATATATCTAGTTTTTTAGAAAACTCTGCAATATTGTAGATCATTATTAATGTTTTTTGAAATTTAACAAAAACCATACAAAACTGAGTAACAATTGGTCTAATAATAAGACTATTCATAAAAATAATCAGATGGAAAAAATTCTGGAAGTAAAAAACTTAACCAAAAAATTCAAGCATATTGCTGTGAATAATATTTCCTTTGATGTAGAAAAAGGGAATGTTTATGGTCTTTTGGGACCGAATGGAAGCGGGAAATCTACCACTTTCGGGATGTTGCTTTCTACAATCAACCCAACTTCCGGTTCTTGGAAATGGTTTGGAAAAGAAGGAACGGATACGGATACACTCAAAAAAATAGGGGCAATTATAGAGCAGCCGAATTTTTATCCTTATCTCTCAGCGGAAAAAAACTTGGAAATCGTTGCAGCGATAAAAGGCGTTCCAAATAAAAGAATAGATGAGGTTCTGGATACGGTTAATCTTTTGGCGAGAAAAAAAGATGCTTTTAAGACTTATTCTTTGGGAATGAAACAACGTTTGTCGATTGCATCAGCTTTATTGGCTAATCCGCAGGTTTTGATTCTTGATGAACCTACAAATGGACTGGATCCGGAAGGAATTATCCAAATCCGTGATATTATCAATTCTATTGCAAAATCTGGAACTACAATTATCGTTGCAAGTCATCTTTTGGACGAAATTGAAAAAATTTGTTCCCACGTAATCGTTTTGAAACAAGGAACTGCAATCTATTCCGGTTCTGTAGATGCTATGAGTAATACGAAAGGTTTCTTTGAATTAAAAGCTGAGAATACAGAATTACTAATCTCAACTTTAAATCAATTAAATATTTTCTCTAGTGTGAAAGAAAGAGAAAAATTGATTATCGCTCAGATTTCGGAAGATATTTCGGCATCAGAACTTAATAGAAAATTATTCGAACAAGGTATTTCCTTATCCCATCTTCAGAAGAAAAAAGAAAGTCTTGAAACTCAATTCCTAGAACTTGTAAAACAAACCAACTCATGATAAGATTATTAAAATTAGAATATCTCAAGAATCTGAATTACAATCCTTTCAGGATTTTTGCTGGATTATATTTCATTGTCTTGATTTTGCTTTTGTTCATTGGTTTGATAGATTTTGACTTGGCTGGATTGAAGGTTAATTTGAAAGAACAAGGGATGTATGATTTTCCCGGTATTTGGAATTTCACAACTTACATTGTCGGATTGTTGAAAATATTTTTAGGTTGTATTATTGTTTTTTCTATTTGTCAAGAGTTCAGTAACAGGATGTTTAAACAGAATATTATTGATGGACTTAGTAGGGAAGAATTTGTAGCATCTAAGCTATTGACGATTTTTGTTTTTACAGGATTTTCGACTTTGTTAGTTTTTATTATTGCTTTTATTTTGGGTAAAAGTTATTCGACGACACAAGAACGTGATTTGATTTTTAAAGAGATTTATTTCATTTTCAATTACTTTTTGAAGCTCTTTACATTCTTCTCTTTTTTGATGTTTTTATCTGTATTGTTTAGAAAATCAATATTTGTTTTCCTTGGATTTTTTATGATTTGGTTTGTTGAAGGCATTCTATCAGGTATAGAAAAGTTTTCGTTGATGAATAATGTTGCACCAAAAGAGCAAGGAAAAATTATGATAGATCACGTTTTTCTGACAGATTATTTGCCTTTGGGAAGTATGTCAAATCTTATCCCTTCACCTTTAGTAAGAACCAATATGGCAAAAATGTTTGGAATGGAATTTAAGTTTGAATATCCAATTGGAAGTGTTATTGCCTGTGCTATTTGGTCTGTAATTTTTATTGCTGGAAGTTATTGGATTCTTAAGAAGAAAGATTGGTAGAATTTACTTTAATTAATCATTTTAAATATTTAAAATATAATATTTTATAAATTTTATTTAAAGTTGTTTTTATATAAAAATAAAGCTATTGTTCAAACGAATGATAGCTTTTTTGATTTTATTTGTAGATTTTTATCTACAAAAGCCCTTAAATAAAGCATTTTACGGCTGTTTTTTTAACCCAACTTTAACTTTTAATTTATTGATTTTAACAATAAAACGGATAATTTTGCATCAATGGATTTTAGATTTGCCTTAGTTGTATTAAGCCTGTTTCTTTCTTCTCAATTTTTAATTGCTCAGAAGAGTTATAATGCTTTGGTTTATGAAGGTAACAAGAAGTTTGATGCGAAAGAATATGATGCGTCTTCAAGTAAATACTTAGAAGCAATTTCTGTGAAAAGTGGGAATTATACTGCACATTACAATCTCGGAAATTCGCTTTTCAAAAGTAAAAAATACGAAGAAGCCACTGCCGAATATCAAAAAGCTGCAAAGCTGACCAAGAGCAAATTTGAGAAGGCTGCTGCCATTTATAACCAAGGAAATGTTCAGATGCAATCCAACAATCCGGAAAAGGCAGCCGAACTTTATAAGCAAGCTTTAAAGCAAGATCCTTACAACGAAGCCATCCGAAAAAATTATGAGATTGCAATGTTGAAGGATAAAGAAAAAAAGGATAAACAAAAGCAAGATCCGAAGAAAGGAAAAGGCGAAGGTAAAGATCAGAAGAATCAGGATCAGTCCGGAAAAGGTGATCAGAATAAAAATCAGCAAAACGGACAAGGCGATAAGCAGAAAGGTGATAACCAAGGAAAACCTAATGATCCTAAGAAGCAGGAAAATAAAATCCCCGAAGAAGCAGAAAAAATGATTTTGCGAGATATAGAAAATCGCGAAAGAGAAACTGCCAGAAGAATATTAAACAAAAGAGCCAATTCGATGCCGCAAAGCAACGAAAAGGATTGGTAAATGATAAGAAAAAATTTATACATATTATTTCTTTTAGCATCGGCTTGTTCCTTTGCTCAGGTTAATCTTTATTCTGAGGTTAATACGCAGGATACACGTGTTAATTCACCTATTGCATTTACGATTGTTTTAGAAATTTTTGGAGAAGACTTGATTCAGGAAACGCCTGTAAAACTTCCGGATCTTACGAAATTTGATTACGCTATTTCTTCCGAACAAAACACATTGATTGATCCTGTAAAAAAGATAAGAATCAATCAAATGGTTTATCAGTTTTCCTTAAGTCCAAAACAAACTGGAAATGTAAAAATTGGTTCGGCTCTTGTGAAAATCAATGGGAAAATGTACAAAACAGAACCTATTGATATTTTTGTAAAAGAAGCAGAGAAGAAACCTTTGGCGACCAACAATCCTGCAAAAAGTATGTATTTGCAGATGCAGTTGGAAGAAAGAGAAGTTTATAAAGATGAACCGGTTGTTGCTGTTTTAAAAGCTTTTTCAAGGAACATTTCTAATTTCAGACATCTCGAACCTGCTAAGTTTGAAGCGGCAAGAAATCTTATGATTCGTTCTATTGCTAATTTTGATGAGTCGATAGAGGACACGGAAAATGATTACTCTTCTCAGGTTGTCGGGATGTTTGTAATTGTACCTAAAGTGGCCGGTGTTATGGATGTTCCGCCAGTTGAGATTCCTTTTTCAAATCATAAAAACACGCTTGTTTCTAATAAAGTTAAACTTAATGTAAAAAGATTACCGGAAGGTGCACCAATAAATTTTCATAATGCAGTCGGAAAATACGATGTGAAAATAGAAATGATTGATAAGGGCAAAGAAAATTTTGAAATTAATAAAGCCTTTAATATTGCGGTGAAAGTAAGCGGTTGCGGAAATCTTTCTCCTTCGATAGTTCCGAAAATTTTACCTTCTCCAGATTATGAAGTTTTCGAGCCTAAAATCATTAATAATTCGACGCCAACAACTAAAGGAATCGAAGGTGCAGTAGAAGCTCAATATGTTATTATTCCGAAGAAACGTGGGGATTTGAAAATCTCTACAGAGGACTTTTCATATTTTGATCCGAAGGAAGAAAAGTATGTAGAAGTTGGTTCTAAAGTTCTAGTTTTGAATGCTGTTAATGCCCAAGATATCGCCAATGCAAAAACGACTTTGCAAAAAGTGAATGAGTATACCAATAATGTTTTGGAGAAAGTAGATTCGTCTGTAATGGATACGAAAAAATTACAAGTGAAGGAACATAATAAACTGAATTGGTTAGGTATTTTTGGAAATCTTTTGATTATTGGATTTGGTTCAATTGTATTTGTTTATTTCAACAAACGTCGCAAAGAGAAAAAGAAACTGGAGTCAGAGAAGAAAAACACAGTTTCGGCACCAATTATTAATATTGAAGAGACAGAAGAGCTTTTGCGAAATAAAGATAAATTTGATTTAGATTCATCAATTAATTATTTGACTAAGAAATTAAGTGATGAAAATCCTTCTCAGTTTTTTGATGCTTTTGAAGCGCTGAAATCCGAAGCAGACAAATATTGTCAAAGACTTTATTCGCTTACGTTTTCAGAATATTTGAGGTCTAATTTTGGACTTATTGATTACGAAAAATACAATCAGTTAATCACAAAAGTGAATATCGAAAAGTATTCTCCTTTCTCTTCGAAAGAGAAACAAACGGAAATCTTGAACGAAATTGTAGAAGTCTATAAATTACTTTAAGAAATTTTCAAAAATATTTTATATTTTTGCGAAATCTTTAAAATTAAAGTTATGGAATTTTTAAGCGAATTTTCTTTCAAAGAAACAATGACCGCTTTTATGGTTTTATTTGCAGTGATTGATATTTTGGGTTCGGTTCCAATTATCGTATCATTAAGACAAAAATTCGGAAGAATAGAATCTGAGAAAGCAGCTATTGTTGCCGGATTATTGATGATCTCTTTTCTTTTCATTGGAAATAATATCTTGAAATTTATTGGTGTAGACGTCAATTCTTTTGCAATTGCAGGAGCTTTTGTAATTTTTATTATTGCAATTGAGATGATTTTGGGAATAGAAATTCATAAAACTAATCAACCTCAGGCAGCTTCTATTGTTCCAATTGCGTTTCCATTGATTGCAGGAGCTGGAACTTTGACTACAACTCTATCTTTAAGAGCAGAATATCACGATATTAACATCATCTGCGGAATAATTCTGAATACGTTATTCGTTTATTTAGTTTTGAAGATGGCGCCGTGGATAGAAAGAAAAATGGGAGAGGGGTCTTTACAGGTTTTACAAAAAGTTTTCGGAATTATCCTTTTAGCCATCTCTATTAAATTATTTACCGCTAACTTTGCACAACTGTTTCAGAATTACATTCACTTTTAATAATATTGAAAAATGAAGACATTTTATAAAGTATTCCTAGTTCTTTTTATCCTTTTTGTTGGGATTAATTTTTATGCCATCGATTGGAGAGCGGGATTTTTTGATGATGAAAATACAAAGTTCATATTCTCTATTTCGTCAGGAATTTTAGGAATTATCGTAGTTTACATTCTGCACAACTGGAGTAAGTTGGCAGAGAGAAAATAAAAAAAAACGCTTCAGATTTCTGAAGCGTTTTTAGTTTTTATTCAATTTCCGAAAGAGCATTCTTCAAAGTTTGAATGTTACTTTTATTAATTTTAGATTGGGTATTCACATTATCCCATTGAGATAATATTTCTTCTACGATTTCGTCTTCACATTCGTATTTATCTTCATCATCAAACATCACAGTTGTTGCAAAGTGGATCATTTCTTCTTTACTTACTTCATCTGCTAGAAATCTGTCGCAAATTTTCATTAATTCTTTTCGCGTTATAATCATTTTATTTCTCTAATTATTCTCACTGAGAGCAAATATAATATTTAGAAAATCAAAAAGAAAAAAGCTACCCAAAAGGATAGCCCATTATTTATTTGTACATATTGTCATAGAGGTCTTGGAACTCCGCTTTGATCGCTTTTCTTTTCAGTTTTAGCGTTGGTGTAAGAAGCCCGTCATCTATTGTCCAAACTTTTGGTGTCAATTCGATTTTTTTGATTTGTTCCCATTTTCCAAGATGTTGATTGATTTTCTCAATTTCCTGTTCTATTCTGGATTTCACGGCAGGATTGGCTGCAATTTCTTTCGGTGAATCTGAGATTTTAACGTTATGAAGTTCTGCCCAGTTTTTAGTAAACGCAAAATCTGGTTGTATCAATGCGCAAGGCATTTTTTCGCCGTCGCCGACTACCATTATTTGTTCAATGAATTTCGAAGCTTTCGCAAGGTTTTCGATGACCTGAGGTGCAACAAATTTCCCTCCGGAAGTTTTGAACATTTCTTTCTTTCTATCGGTAATGAAAAGGAAATTATCCTCATCAATCATTCCAATATCGCCAGTTTTGAAATAACCATCATCCGTAAAAGCTTCCTTGGTTTTTTCTTCATCTTTATAATAAGCTTCGAAGACAGAAGGACCTTTCACCACAATTTCGCCGTCAGATTCTATTCTAACTTTCACGTTTTCCAACGGAATCCCAACAGAACCAGCTTTCACTTTTCCGAAAGCATTCACGGAAATTACAGGTGAAGTTTCCGTCAAGCCATAACCTTCCAAAATCGGAATTCCGGCAGCGTGAAACATATTATTCAAACGCTTAGATAAAGCCGCAGAACCGGAAACCAAAGTAATCAAATTGCCACCTAAACCTTCTCTCCACTTTTTGAATACCAATTTGTCTGCAATCGCGTGCATAAAAGATTTTGGTTGCCCAATTTCATATTTCTCAGCAATCCCTAATGACCAAAGGAAAATTTTAGATTTCAATCCGCCTGCAGCAGTTCCTTTGTTGTAGATAGAATCGTAAACTTTTTCCACCAATCTTGGAACAACCGTCATATATTGTGGATGAACTTCTTTCACGTTGTCTCCAATCTTCTCGATGCTTTCAGCAAAATAAATAGAAATTCCATTACTTAAATATAGATAGAAAATCATCCTTTCGAAAACGTGGCAAATTGGTAGAAAACTGAGCGCTTTCAGTTCTTTATAATCAATGCTTTTATCTTTCGGGATTCTTGGTGTGCTTGCTGTAACATTTGCAACCAAATTATTGTGGGTTAACTGAACACCTTTTGGTTTTCCAGTTGTTCCAGAAGTGTAAATAATCGTCGCCAAATCCTCCGGATTGATTGCTCTGGAAAGGTCATCAACTTCGATTTGAGTTGATTCATTCTCGCCAAGGTCAAAAATTTCGTTCCAGTTTGGAGCGCCATCGATTTCTTCAAATGTAAAAACGCCAACCAATGACGGGATTTCTGGTTTTGCGTTGGTTAATTTTTTATATAATTCAGCATCGGAAACAAAGCAATATTTAATCTCAGAATTATTGAAAATATAAACATAGTCCTCCTCAGAAATAGTTGGATAAACTGGAACCGTTACAACCCCGATTTGCGAAATTCCCAAATCCATAACCGCCCATTCTGTTCTGTTATTGGAAGTTATGAGTCCAATTTTGTCGCCCGGTTTTATACCCAATTTTAAAAGTCCACGAGATATTTTATTACCTTGATTGATGAACTCTGCAGTGGAAGTTTTTATCCATTTGCCATTTTTCTTCGTGACAAGACAATCTTCGTTAGGGAATTTTTCCAAAGCCAGCGTGGAAAAGTCAAATATTCTTTTAACGTTCATAAAATATCTTTATTAATATATTATTAAAATTGAGTTTACATTATCGTAAATATAATTTTTTTTTCTAAGATAACAAAATCTTGTATTTGTCTTTGATTTTTTGCCAAAAAGTTTATATTTACGAACGAAAAATATAATAAAAAACCTTATGGATTTCAATCTTACAGAAGAACAACAGATGATTCAACAGGCCGCAAGAGATTTTGCCAATGCAGAACTTTTGGAAGGTGTTATAGAAAGAGATAATGAACAGAAATTTCCTTATGATGCTGTCAAAAAGATGGGCGAAATGGGATTTTTGGGAATGATGGTTGACCCAAAATATGGCGGTGCAGGCTTGGATAGCATTTCTTATGTTTTGGCAATGGAAGAGATTGCAAAAATTGATGCCTCTGCTGCCGTTGTGATGTCGGTTAATAACTCTTTGGTTTGTGCAGGTTTGGAAAAATTCTGTAATGAGGAGCAAAAAATGAAATACCTGAAACCACTTGCAAGTGGCGAAGTAATTGGTGCTTTTGCTTTATCTGAGCCGGAAGCGGGTTCGGACGCAACTTCTCAGTCCACAACGGCTGAAGACAAAGGGGATTATTATTTGCTAAATGGAACCAAAAACTGGATTACCAACGGTGGAAATGCAACTTATTATATCGTAATTGCACAGACTCATCCGGAGAAAAAACACAAAGGAATCAATGCTTTTATTGTTGAGAAAGGTTGGGAAGGTTTTGTTGTTGGAAAGAAAGAAGATAAATTAGGAATCAGAGGAAGTGACACGCATTCTTTGATGTTTACGGATGTGAAAGTTCCTAAAGAAAATAGGATTGGAGAAGATGGTTTCGGTTTCGCTTTTGCGATGGCTGTTTTAAATGGCGGTAGAATCGGGATTGCTTCTCAGGCTTTAGGAATTGCTTCCGGAGCTTACGAATTGTCTCTAAAATATGCTAAAGAAAGAAAATCTTTCGGAACAGAAATTATCAATCATCAGGCAATTGCATTCAAATTGGCAGATATGCACACCAGTATTATGGCGGCGAGAATGTTGATTTACAAAGCGGCTGCTGAAAAAGATGAAGGAAAAGATATCTCAGAAAGTGGCGCAATGGCGAAATTGTATGCTTCTCAGGTGGCGATGGACACAACAGTAGAAGCCGTTCAAATCCACGGTGGTTACGGTTATGTGAAGGAATATCACGTGGAAAGAATGATGCGTGATGCAAAAATCACTCAGATTTACGAGGGAACTTCTGAGATTCAAAAGATTGTGATTTCCAGAGCGATATCGAAGAAATAATTTTATATCTTTATTTCCTAAAAACAAATATGATATGAAATATCTTTGGATGACTTTAGCCGTAATTTTCTTATTTCTAGGCGTTTTCGTTTGGTGGAAATATTACTTCGTTTTTGGAGAGGGTGTAAAATCCGGTTATCTCAATTATGCGGTCAACAAAGGAAATGTGTTCAAAACCTATGAAGGAAAATTAATTCAGGAAGGATTTGGAGCTTCAAAACCTGGTGCGCCGATTGGCAGTAATCAGTTTGAGTTTTCAATTGAAAATGAAGCAGTTTTCAAACAATTGGAAATGAATAGCGGAAAGTATTTCGATTTGCACTACAAGGAATATCACGGAACTTTGCCTTGGCGCGGAAATACGGTTTACATTGTAGACAAAGTTCTAAGTATGAAATAGTAATATCAAAAAACATATAAAACCTTTCAATTTTGAAAGGTTTTTTTGTTGAATTAAGAATTAAAACGTCGAAATCTGTAAATTTGTTTCCGCAATCAATTATCATTCATCATTTATCATTTATCGATTATAGTTAATGTCTGAATTAAAGAAAATCAGGGAAAAACAAAATCTCACGCAGGAAGAATTAGCAGAAAAGTCGGGGCTTTCCGTCAGAACAATTCAACGTATCGAAGCTGGAACGGAGCCGAAAGGTTATACATTGAAAACTTTGGCCTCCAGTCTTGATGTTTTAGAATCTGATTTATTAATTCCAGAAAATCCGATAGAAGAATTAATTGTTGAAACTCCAATTATTGAAGAATTGGTTTTGCCAATAGAAAATATTCTGACTGAAAATTGGACTTTAATCAAAATCATCAATCTCTCCTCACTTCCGTTTTGTTGGTTTCCGATTGCTAATTTTCTGCCACCTTTATTAATAATGTTAATTTCAAAACAGAAGTCTCCAATCATTAAACAAATTATCTCACTTCAGATTATTATAGCGATTATTGCCCCTATTGTTTTTTTGATTATTGCTTTTTTAAAGTTGGGAAGCGCCTCCGTAATGATAACAATGGTTAGCTTAACGTTGACCAATATTTTCATCATTTTGAGAAATGCCTATGAAATTGACAGGAAAGAAAAACTTCGTTACCATCTGAATTTCAATATTATATAAATCTGTCAGGCAATTGTCGGGTTATTGTCGGGCGAAATTTTTGACTTGAAATTAATTATTTCTGAACCTTTGTCAAAATTAAAAGCAATGACAAAACAGTTCGGAATTTTTTTCCTTATTCTATTTCTTTCCATTGGAAATCTTAAAGCTCAAATCGATAAAAATTCACCCTTATTTTTAGAATTAAAAAAACAGGACAGTCTTTTCTTTGACCGTGGTTTTAATAATTGTGACTTCGCTTATTTGGAAAAAACGATGGACGATAATCTGAAATTCTATCACGACTTCGGCGGTTTTCAGGACAAAAAATTGTTTCTGGAAAGAACAAGGCAAAACATCTGTGGAAACCCTAATCAAAAACCGATTCGGAAAGTGATTGAAAGCAGTCTGGAAGTTTTTCCGTTGTACAATAATGGCGAATTGTATGGCGCAATTCAGACCGGAGAACATCAATTTTTTACGCGTGAAAAGAATAAACCGGATGTTTTGGGAGGTCAGGCAAAATTTACCTCAGTTTGGACAAAAAAAGACGGAAATTGGATGATGAGTGATGTTCTTAGTTATGATCACGGGGATCCAAGCAAGACAAGAATGACAGACAATTTAGAAAAGTTATTAAAGGATTATAACATCCCAACTTTAGGATTGGGAGTTATCGAAGATGGAAAATTGACACAAATAAAGGTTTATGGAACTCTTAATGGAAAAACGATCGCACCATTTAACAGTCTTTTCAATGTGGCATCTTTAACCAAACCTGTGACTGCAATGACAGTTTTGCGTTTGGTAAGTTTAGGAAAATGGAATCTCGACGAGCCGCTTTACAAATACTACACAGATCCTGATATTGCAAATGATTCCCGAAATAAAAAGCTAACAACAAGATTGGTACTAAGCCATCAGACCGGTTTCCCGAATTGGAGACGGATGAATAAAGACCAAAAACTCAATTTTGAATTTGATCCCGGAACAAAATACCAATATTCCGGCGAAGGTTTTGAATATTTACGAAAAGCTGTTGAGAAAAAATTCAACAAAAGTCTCGAAGAACTAGCTAAAGAATATGTTTTCCAACCAGTTGGCATGAGTGATACCAGTTACATTTGGAACGAGAAAAAGGATGCAGACAGAATCGTCATCGGTTATGATAAAAATGGGAAAACTTATGACATTGTAAAAAATAAGACAGTGAATGCAGCAGACGATTTGGTTACTTCTGTGGAAGATTATAGTAAATTTTTAATAGTCATAATGAATAATGATTTATTGTCTCCCGAAGTTTTTAAAGCCATGAAGACCAATCAGGTTGAAACCAAAAAGAACAAATATTTTGGACTTGGTTTTGAAATTTATAACCTTGGGAATAACGAAATTGCCCTTTCACACGGCGGTTCTGATAATGGTGTCAACACGATTGCTTTTATTTTACCAAAAACAAAACAAGGTCTCGTGATTTTCACAAACGTAGATGATGGGTATAAAATTTATGAACCAATAATGAATCAGTATTTTGGGAATACGGGGAAAAAGATTGTTGAAATTGAGACGAAATAATCATTAACAAAAATTAATTACATTTAATGAATTTTAAATGTAATTAATTTTGTTACAATTGAAAATTATTTCTAACTTTGCACTGTTATGAACAATACACGATTTGCAACCGCAATACATATTTTGACATTACTTGCGAAAGATTCGCAGGAATGGCTGACGTCTGATTGGATTGCCGGAAGCGTGAATGTCAATCCTGTGATTGTTCGCAAAGAATTGATTAATCTAAAAAAATCTGGTTTAATAGAAAGCAGACAAGGAAAAGTAGGAGGAGTAAGAATTGCGAAAAATCCTGAACAAATCAACATTTCAGAAATATACAAATCGGTCAAGAACACAGAAGTTCTCGGTAAAAGAAATCAAAATCCGAATCCGCTTTGTAGTGTTGGAAAAGACATCAACAAAAATCTTGATATTTTGTTTGGAGAGACGGATGATTTGGTTTTCCAGTTTTTGAATGGCAAAAAATTGTCGGATTTCACCAATCAATTCAGTTAAAATTTTTTGACTTAAAATGTAACAAAATATATTACAATTAATTTAAATTATTAAAAAATGAGTAAAGTAGCAGTAATCGGAGCAACTGGCTTCGTAGGAAAACAAGTAGTAAACGAATTATCAAACAGAGGTTATGCTGTTAATGCTATCGCAAGAGACAGCTCAAAAATAGAAGCTAAAGATAACGTAACTGCAACTAATGCAGATGTTAATAATGTAGAAGAATTAGCAAAAATTCTGGAAGGTAATGATGCTGTCATCAATACTTTCAACGCAGGTTGGACCAATCCGAATCTTTATGATGACTTTTTGAACGGTTCCAGAAACATCGAAAAAGCAGTTGAGAAATCAGGCGTTAAGAGATTTATAACCGTTGGTGGTGCAGGAAGCTTGTTCATCGATGGGCAACAATTGGTAGACGGTCCGGATTTCCCTGCTGATATCAAACCGGGCGCAACAGCTGCAAGAGATTACCTGAACGAAATCAAAAAGAACGAAACATTGGACTGGACATTCTTCTCCCCGGCAATTGAAATGCATCAGGGAACTGCCGGCATTAGAAAAGGTACTTACAGAACAGCTTTGGAAAATCCGGTTTTTAACGAAGAGGGCAGAAGCATTCTTTCTGTGGAAGACGTTGCTGTGGCTTTGGTGGATGAGTTGGAACAAAATAAATTCGTTAAACAACGTTTCACTGCTGCATATTAATACTATATCACAAAAATAACCCCTTCAGAGTTCAAAACTCTGAAGGGGTTTTCTATTAGTATGACAAAATTCTATCATCTATTAGTCTATTATCTTAAAGTCTAAAAAAATACTATTTCTCGTAAACCAAATAACCATAAGCAGGAAGGCTCACATCGGAACCTTTGATTAATTCAGATTTACTATTGGTAAAAACATTCTTATAACTTCCCACCGAATTATCATCTTCCAATTTGAAATTAACAGCATCTTTTGATGTATTAATTAAAACCAAAACTTCACGTTCTCCATTTTTTCTTAGATAAGCCAGGATTTTGTCATTTGCCGTTGTGTTAATCCAATACGTAGTTACAGCTGGATCCCCACCTCTTAATGCTGGATTTTCAGATTTAAGATTCAGTAAAGTTTTATAAAAATCTTCCAGTTCATATTTTCCATTCCAAGGGATTGGATCTTTTTCGAAGAATTCCAAACGTTTGGTCTTCATAGGCAATTCCTGCCCAGAATAGAGTAGTGGAACGCCATTCCAAGTCGCAGAGAAGACAGCTAAAGCCGGTGCAAAATCGCCGTATTTTTCATATTCGGTTCCGTTCCAAGAGTTTTCGTCGTGATTGGTTGTAAACCAAGCTCTCATCGAGTTATCGCCGATTTTGGAGTATTGCTCCAAAAGATTTTTCAAATCAGAAAGCGGTAGGTTTTTCTTGTAAAAATCTTCGGAAAGATGCATCCACTTCCAGCTGTAACTCGCATCGAAGACCTTTCCGTAGTCTGGATTTTCCAACTCATCAAATTCGCCTAAGAAGAAAAGCGGTTTCAGTTTCTCCACTTCTGGTCTTGCTTGTTGCCAGAAATCTACTTCTACCCAACTTGCCAAGTCGCAACGGAAACCGTCGATATTAGTTTCTTTAACCCAATATTTCATTGCATCTATCATTGCCAGACGCATTTCTTTGTTGGTATAATCTAACTCGATAATATCGTCCATTCCGCTGGCTTTATGGAAACTTCCGTCTGGATCTTTTAGAAACCATTCTGGGTGAGATTTTGTCCAAACGTGATCCCAACCAGTATGATTAGCAACCCAGTCGATAATCACTTTGAAACCCATTTTATGAGCTTCATCCACCAAATGTTTGAAGTTCTCCAGAGTACCAAATTCAGGATTGATTGTGGTATAATCATACGCAGCATACGGACTTCCCAAACTTCCTTTTTTATTCTGCTGAGCAATAGGTGTAATTGGCATAAACCACAAAGTTTTAACGCCCATTTTTTTCAGTCTTGGAAGTTCTTTTTCAAATGCTGCAAAAGTACCTTCTGGTGTATATTGTCTAACATTAACTTCGTAGATATTGGTCGTGCGTTTCCATTCTTGCGGATTTTCCATAGTATGATTCTGGGTTTTACAGGATAATAATAATGCGGCGAGTGCCGGAAGAAGAATCAGTTTTTTCATTATAAAAAAATTTCTCTTGAGTTGTGAATTCTTATTGTCTATTCTGTAAATGTAATAAAAATTAAAAAGCCCGAAAAATATGGTCTTGTTAATGTTTTATAAAACTTGATCCATAAAAAACGGCGGACTATTTCGATTATTCTTTTGAAGTCCAATTTTAGGAAAACTTTAATATAAATTAAATCGCAAAGGCATCATTGTTGTATAAAGAAGCAATGAGAATATTAAATTAAATATTATGTCAGTTTTTAAAGGAAAAGCAATTATAGTAACAGGAGCAGCAATGGGTTTAGGACTTGCAGCTGCTGAATCTTTGGCATCAAAAGGTGCTGATATTACATTGGTAGATTATAATGCAGAAGCGTTGGACAAAGCAAAAGCAGACTTACAGTCCAAATACCCGGATAGCCGATTTTTAACTGTTACGGCAGATGTGTCTGTGGAAGAAAATGTGAAAGCTTATGTTGATGCAACGGTAAAGGAATTCGGGAAAGTGGACGGGCTTTATAATAATGCAGGAATCGAAGGAAGACAAGCGCCATTGGTAGATTATGATATTAATATTTTCAAAAAAGTTATTGATATCAATCTTTTGGGTGTTTATTACGGAATGAAATACGTCATTCCGGAACTTCAGAAAAATGGAGGTGGAAGAATAGTAAACGTTGCGTCGGTTGGCGGAATCCGTGGTGTGGCGAATCAAACTGCTTATGTAGCGACGAAACATGCTGTAGCCGGAATGACAAAAAATGCCGCTTTGGAATATGGGAAATTCAATATCTTAACTAATGCGATTGCTCCTGGAGCGATTTTGACGCCAATGGTTGCGGAAGCTTTTAACCAAGTGAATCCTGCTGACCCAAAAGCAGCCGAAGCAGAATATGCATCCCGAAATCCTACAAGAAAATTGGGCGATCCAAAGGATGTTGGAAACCTGGTAGCTTATCTTTTGAGTGATGAAAACGGTTATGTCTCAGGACAGGTAATTGCTATCGATGGAGGCGAATCTAATATGTATGGAAATCCTTAAATATAATTTCAAAATAATTTTTAGTAAAATGTCTGTAATAATGCAGACATTTTTTTATTAATGAGTTGCATAGTTTTTGTTTAATAATGTCAATTAAGCAAAATTTCTATGAAAAAAGTGTTTTTAATCTCAGGTCTGCTTTTGATTTTTTCCTGTAAAAAAGATATTGAACATAAGGTTTCTGATTTAGGTTCAAAAGTGAAATCTCATTCTCTTGATATTGATAATAATCTTAATTCTGTAGATCGAATAAAACAGGAATATAGCTCAGTTAATTCTAAACTGCTTGCCAAAAAACTTGATTCTGTTGGTTTTGAATATGAGTGTGAAGAGATGTCAGGAAATGTAGTTTATTATTCTGAAAAAGGTAAGCTAAAAGTTGTAAAACATTTTCAAGCAGATAGCCATTTTTCTTCTACGGAAACTTATTTTGTGAATGATGGAAAACCCTATTTTATTTTCCTAGATGAAACCGTTTGGAGTTTTGATGGAGGATTACCCGATAAGCCTGAAACTAAAGATGAGGTAAAAGAGAAACGTTATTATATTGTAGATAATCAAGCCATCCAATGTCTCGAGAAAGAGTACACTTTGAAATCTAATTCATCCAATAATCCAAAATCAGAAAATATCCCAAACAAAGAAATGAAAAATTGTTCTATTGTTGAGTTGCAGAAAAGCTTCGATATATTGATGAAAAATAAAGGTAGGAGAAGCGATGAAAAATGCCTTTAGAATCAATAATTAGAATTTAAAAACAAAACAAGCCCGATTTATCGGGCTTGTTATATTCTGTCAATATTTGATTAATCTTCGTCGTCTTCTTCGAAAACGTCATTGTAGCCATCTTCCTCCTCATCATCGTTGAAATCATCATCTTCATCATCAAAACTTGTCTCCTTGAAATCCGCATCGAAATCTCCAAAATCATCATCTAGAAACGGTGTAGCAGAACTTTTGCTTTTTCCGTTGGAAGAACCAGTTTTGCTAGGCGCTTTCAAAGGAACGTTACCAAATCTGTAAACCGTAATAGGATAGTTAACTGCTGGTTTCTCATCTACAATCTCCAACAATTCGCAGAAAAACTCCCAAAGCTCTATAAATCCGTATTGGAATCTCATTTTCTGTCCTACAGCAGGGAAACCTTCTGGCAGATAGATGTCAGACATTATTTCGCCGTCTCCATCATCGCTCATATCCTCCAGAGGAACTGCTTTTCCTTCATTCCATTCATCATCAGAAAAATAAAAAGAAGACAACTCTTCCCCAGGCAAATTGAAGGCGCTTTTTATACCCAGATGCAGATTCCAAAGTGTTTGTTTTTCTTTGACCTCTATGTCTCGGAAGATTGTCTCTTTGGCGTCTAGAATTACTCTAATCTTATAAACCATTTCGTTTTACTTTAAACTTTATTTTTGTCTTGATTAATGATGCAAATATAAAACAAATGAGATTTCAGAAAAGTTTCTGAGAAATTTTTTTTCAAAAAAGATTTTTATAAATTCCCAGCTTACTGATTATTTATTAATCAATAATTGCTGCTTTTGCTTTCTTGATTTTTTCCAAAGAAGGTTTAGCTAATTTGAATTTGAACTTAGTTCCGGAAAGATAAGCACTTTCTACGCTAATCGTTTGTTTATGGGCTTCCATAATGTGTTTTACGATAGCCAGACCTAATCCTGAACCGCCTTCTTTTCTGTTTCTACTGGACTCAACACGATAGAATCTTTCAAAAATTCTTGGCAGATTCTCAGGTTTTATTCCCATTCCGTTATCTTCAATAGAAATGTGGATACTCTTGGTTCCTTCTCTTGTAGAAACGATGATTTGAGCTTCTTCTCGGTTGGCATATTTCACAGCATTGGAAATCAGATTAATCAAAACTTGCGAAATTCTTTGCTTGTCTGCGTATACCAAAAGTTGAGATTGTGTAGTCTGCAGAAGCATCGTCATAGAATGTCTTTCTGCTTCCATTTCCAATAAATCGAAAACTTCCTGAATCAAATGATTGATATCAAAATTACTGTACTTCAAAGCGATTTGACCCGATTCGAAGCGGTTAATCATATCGAGATCTTTTACAATATTCAAAAGTCTTTCGACAGATTTATCGATTCTTTCCAGATATTTGTCGCGGATGTTGAGATCCTCCACACCGCCATCTCGAAGTGTTTCTATGTAACCTTGAATGGAGAATAATGGAGTTTTCAGTTCGTGAGAAACATTACCGATATATTCTTTTCGGTAATTTTCCATTTCCTTCATCATATCGATTTCTGCATTTTTCTGATTCATTTCGTGGACTTTTTCGCCTAGTTCCTTGAACCCTATATCTGTATCAAAATCGTGTATAATATCTTCCGGAAGAATGTTGGTAATTCTCCTGATCTGATTTTTACTATAAAAACTAAAAAGAAATTCCAGAACAAAATAGTTCACTACAAATACGAACCACAATGTGAAAACCAAAAAGTAATTGAAATCCGTCGTTTTGAAATAAATATCATCTGTATAAAACTCAAAAAGTAAGACAACACTTCCCACCACAGCCACTAAAAGGAAAGATGCTGCAACAGATAACCAATTAATTTTTACCGAATTTCTAATTCTCATTTCAAAAAAAAGATTTTCTTTTTAGAAAATCTTAAATTATTATCAAACTACTAATTTATAACCTATTCCTTTGAGTGTCTGGATGGTATTGATTCCCAGTTTCTCTCTTAATCTCCTAATGTGGACATCTATGGTTCGTTCGCCGACTATGACATCGTTGCCCCAAACTTTTTCCAAAATCTCTTCCCTTTTGAAGACTTTGTCTGTGTTAGAAGCTAAAAGATAAAGCAAATCGAACTCTTTCTTCGGAAGTAAAAACTCTTCTTTTCCTTTCGTAACTTTGAAGTTATCTTTATCGATGATTAAATCGCCTAATTCTATATAATTAGAATTCTCCTGAGAATTGGCTCCCATTTGCAATAGCGCGGCTACTTTTGATACCAGGATTTTTGGTTTTATCAGTTTTACGATATAATCGTTTGCGCCGGCTTGATAGCCTGCTAGTTGCGAAAATTCCTCACTTCTTGCAGATAGAAATACAATGAGTGTTCTCTGTAATTCCTTGATTTTACGAAGATCCTGACAAGTTTCTATCCCGTCTTTTTCCGGCATCATAACATCTAAAAGAATAAGATCCGGCAATATTTCCTTTGCTTTTTCTATTCCTTCGTTACCATTACCAGCGGTAAAAACCTGATAACCTTCTTTTTCCAAATTATAAGAGATGATTTCCAGAATGTCCTGTTCATCATCAATTAAAAGGATTTTTTTACGATTCATTTCGATTTATTAATTATCCCAAAATTAAAAAAAAATGAACTCTATATCACTAAATGTTTAAAGTTCACACAAATTTAACATTTACAAAACAAATAATTGAGGTTTTAAAACAATTTTCGACATTAATATTCATCTATTTTTACAAGATAAATTCGTTTTATTTTTCGAGGAAATTAGATTAAATTTGCACCTCACGTTCAGATTATGGAAGAAGAAGAAAAAAAATCACTCAATTTTATTGAGCAAATTATAGAAGATGACTTGGCAAACGGGTTGGATATGTCTAAATTAAGATTTAGATTTCCACCGGAACCAAACGGTTATCTTCACATTGGTCATACAAAAGCAATCTGTATCAACTTTGGTTTGGGGCAAAAATATAATGCGCCTGTCAATCTTCGTTTTGATGATACTAATCCGGCGAAAGAAGAACAGGAATTTGTAGATTCTATCAAAGCAGATATTGATTGGTTAGGTTTCAAATATGATCAGGAATTATATACTTCAGATTATTTTGAGCAGTTATATTTTTGGGCTGTAGAGATGATCAAACAAGGGAAAGCTTATGTAGATGAGCAGCCTTCGGAAGATATTACGGCTCAAAGAAAAAATCCTTTTGAGGAAGGAATCAATTCGCCTTTCAGAGATCGTCCAGTTGAAGAAAGCCTTGAGCTTTTTGAGAAAATGAAGAACGGCGAATTCGAAGAAGGTGCGATGAGTTTGCGTGCAAAAATCGATATGGCTTCTCCAAATATGAATATGCGTGATCCTGTGATGTACAGAATTCTAAAAAAACCGCATCACAGAACCGGCGAAAAATGGAAAATCTATCCGATGTACGATTGGGCGCACGGAGAATCTGATTATATCGAGCAAATTTCACATTCTTTATGTTCATTGGAATTTGAAAATCACCGTCCGTTGTACGAATGGTATCTTGACCAAGTTTATGATAATGAAAGTGTTGCGCCAAAACAGAGAGAATTCGCAAGGATGAACGTTTCCTATATGGTAACATCCAAAAGAAAGCTTCAAAGATTAGTTCAGGAAGGTGTTACAACTGGATGGGATGATCCAAGAATGCCGACTATTTCAGGATTAAGAAGAAAAGGTTATACATCGGCTTCTATCAAAAACTTCATCGAGAGAGTTGGTGTTGCAAAAAGGGAAAATCTGATTGATATCCAATTGTTGGAGTTTTCTGTGAGAGAAGATCTTAACAAAGTGGCAACCCGTGTAATGGCGGTTGTAAATCCAGTAAAACTAATCATCGAAAATTATCCTGAGGATAAAGAAGAATGGCTGGAAACTGAAAATAATCCTGAGGACGAAAATGCTGGAACGAGACAAGTGCCTTTCTCAAGAGAAATTTATATCGAAAGAGAAGATTTCCAAGAAGAAGCTGATAAGAAATTTTTCCGTTTAAAATTGGGCGGAGAAGTTCGCCTGAAAGCAGGTTATATCATCAAAGCTGAAAGAGTTGAAAAAGATGACAAAGGTCAAATCACAACAATCTATGCGACTTATGATGAAGATTCCAAGTCTGGAAGCGGAACCGAGGCAAGTCTTAGAAAAGTGAAAGGGACACTTCATTGGGTTTCTGCAAAACACGCTTTGCCAATCGAAATCAGAACTTATGAAAGGTTATTCACAACAGAACAGCCAGATGCTGTGAAGGAAGTTGATTTTATGGAATTTATCAATCATCAGTCACTGAGAGTTTCTCACGGTTTTGCTGAACCTAGCCTAAAAGATGCAACTTTGGATGACCATTTCCAGTTTCAAAGAATTGGTTATTATATTAAGGACAGAGATTCTTCTGATGATCAATTGGTCTTCAACAGAACAGTTACTCTTAAGGATGGTTATAAACCTTAATTATAAAAAAAATAAAACATTAAATTGAAAATCAGTCGTTTGGCTGATTTTTTTTGTTTTGATGTAACAGAAATAATTTTGTTGTTGTCTTATCATCAAGTAAGATAAAACTATGAAAACTAAATTTTGCATTCTTATATTAATGTTCTTTTTTTGGCAAATATCTGCACAGAAGACTATTGCTTCAGATAGTATTTCGAGAAAGAAACTACAGGCAATTAAGAAAGATCAAAACATAAAAATTGATGGGATTTTAGATGATGAGATTTGGAAAAATGTTCCCATAGCAACCAATTTTGTAGAAAGACAACCAAATAACGGAAAACCTCAAGCCGATAGTTTGAAAACTGAAGTCAAATTTCTTTACGACGATACAGGATTGTACATCGCAGCTCAAATGTACGACCCACAACCTTCAAAAATTTTAAAAGAATTAACAGAAAGAGATAATATTGCAAATGATGATTTTTTTGGAATAATCATCAATGGTTATAATGACCATCAGCAGAGTTTGGAATTCATTGTGACTGCAGCAGGCGTTCAGGTTGATGGAAAATTAACGACAGAAAATGAAGATATGTCTTGGAATGCTGTCTGGTATAGCGCTGTGAAAATCAATGATAAGGGTTGGGCTGTAGAAATGAAGATTCCGTTTTTTGAATTGCGTTTTCCTAAGAAAGATTTGCAGGAATTTGGTCTTAATATGATTCGGAAAATCAAGAGAACCAACACGATGTATGATTGGAATCACGTGGATAACCAAAAAGGAAATTATACTTTATATGACGGCGTTCTGAACGGAGTCGCAGAAGTAAAAACGCCAACCAGATTATCTTTCACGCCTTATTTTTCAACCTACGTCAATAGTTACGATGGTAAAACAGAAATGAATGTCAATGGCGGAATGGACCTGAAATACGGGATCAACGACGCTTTTACATTCGATATGACTTTGATTCCGGATTTTGGGCAAGCCAATTTTGATAATTCGATTTTGAATTTGACACCTTTCGAACAACAATTCGCGGAACAACGATCATTTTTTATGGAAGGAACGGAGCTGTTCAGTAAAGGTGATTTGTTTTATTCCAGAAGAGTTGGTGGAAGTCCGTCGAGATATCCAATCATTGATGAAGAAAAAGAAACCATAACCGAATATCCTGGAAAAGTAAAATTATTCAATGCTTTCAAAATCTCCGGAAGAACCAAAAAAGGTTTGGGTTTTGGGATTTTCAATGGTGTGACGGAAAAAATGGAAGCTACAATTCGCGATAACGAAACTGGCGCAACCAGAAAAGAAGTGGTAGAGCCTTGGACCAATTATAATGTTTTGGTTTTTGACCAGAGATTTGGAGATAACTCATCTGTGACTTTGGTCAACACAAGTACGCTGAGAATGGGGGATTTTCGGGATGCTAATTCTACAGGACTTTTGTGGAATATTGCCAACAAAAAGAATACTTACAATTACTATGGAAACATGAAAGGAAGTTGGGTCATGAATGATGGAACTAAATTCGGAAACAGAGGGACTGTGGGAATTGGAAAATTCTCGGGCAAAAATCGTTTCGAAATTAATGCCAATTACGTCAACAAAGATTGGGACATCAACGACCTTGGATTTTCGACCAAAACGAATTACGGAAATCATAATGTCTGGTACGGTTACAGAATTCTTCAGCCAACCGAAAAGCTGAATAATATGTACTTGAATTTTAATCTTAATTATTACCACAGATTAGAACCGTTTCTGAATCAGAAATTGATATTCAATCATAATAACTCTTTTACAAACAAGAAATTTCAGAGTTTTGGAGGCGGAATCGAGTTCACACCTTATGGCGAAAAAGACATTTACGAACCGAGAGCATTTGGTAGATATCTGAATGTTCCCGGCTATTTTGACAGCTGGCTTTGGTTTGAGAGTGACAGCCGAAAAAAGCTGCAATATAACATCACAGTTGACTATTATGCTTACGACCAAAAGGGAAGAAACTATGTTGTTCCATCGTTGTACTTGCGTTACAGAGCTTCCGATAAAATGAAAATAATTTGGCAATTCAATCCGGTTTTCAGTAATAATGAGGTTGGATATTCGGGGAAAGATTCTGATGATATTTATATGGGAAGAAGACAGAGAAATACCTATGAGAATGCGATTACAGGGCAATATACCTTCAATGAAAAGATGACTTTGGCGTTGGCATTCAGGCATTATTTTTCGGATGTTACTTACAAGCAATTCTATACACTTGAGAATGATGGAAATTTGAATCCAAACACAACTTACAATCCAAACTTGAATGGGACTTACAACTCTTGGAATGTAGATTTGCGTTATTCTTGGTGGTTTGCACCGGGAAGTCAATTGACTTTGCTTTACAGAAATGCGACCAGCAATTATCTGGAAATGTCCAGAATGCGTTTTAAAAATAACTTTGACGAATTGTTCAATGCGCCAATGATCAATAATTTTTCACTGAGAATCTCTTATTTCTTAGATTATAACAGAATGAAGAATTGGTTTTAATGACAGTATTTAGAATATTTTGGACAGCTCCCAATCTTTTCACTCCACTACGTTACGTAAAAAGGATTTCCGCTCAAGTCGGGCTGCATGCAATTCAAAACAAAACCTCCATTTCAATACTGAAATGGAGGTTTATCATTAATAATTATAAAACGTCTCTGATTTCTTCATTCTTCTGAAAAGTAGCTTTCGCAAAAGGACAAAGCGGAATGATTTTCAGGTTTTTTTCTCTGGCGAATTCCACAGCTTTGTAAACCATTGCTTTCCCGACGCCTTTGCCGTTATAGGCGGGTTCAACTTCAGTATGATCAATAATGATTTTATCATCTCCAGCCCAAGAATAGGTCATTAATCCAGCTTTTTGTCCGTCAAATGTTGCTGCAAATTCTCCTTTTGTTTCCCAATTATGTTGTGTTACTTCTAGCATTTTTATTTGATTTTAGTTAATACTTCTATATCGTTGGTTAATATTTTATGAACGGGACAAGCGTCCGATATTTTGAAAAGCTTGTCTTTGATATCTTCACTGATTTCGGTTGCTCCAAAATCAATTAATCTGCAAAATTGTGCCGTTTTGGTTTGGGGATAATTTTCTAGTTCCACTTCCACATTGATTTGCGGAATGTCCCAGCCCTTTCTGTCAATATACATTCTTAAAGTCGCTGCAGTACAGCTTGCGAGAGAAGTTGCCAAAATCTCAAACGGATTGAAACCTTTGTTTCCACCGCCTTTATCAACAGGTTCATCCGTTATTATTCGGTTTTCCCCCGCTATAACTTCTGTGTAATATTTTTCCGTTCCCAGACTTGCTTTTACTGTTACTCCCATTTTTTAAGAATTTAGTTTATAGCTCAACGCGCCGGATGGACAATGGTTGATTTGATTTTTCAGTTCTTCTGCAGTTGCGTTTTCTGGTTTTATCCAAGGTCTGTCTTTCGGATTATAAACTTTTGGCAACATTTTTACGCATACAGCAGCGTGGATGCAGACTTTTGGTTTCCAAATGATGGTGATTTCGCCTGCGTTATATTCGTGGGTATCCATTAGATTTGATTTTTAAAGTTTTCGATTTTAGAATTAAGTTCACTCAGAAGTTGAGGTTCGATAACCCCATTGTCCGAATCAAAATTTTCATAAAATTTGGGAAGAGAAAAAGTCTCTTTGATGTCTGCTCCAAATGCCGGAAAGAATTTTGAAGCTTCAACCATTACATTTCCACCACCGTAACCGCCAGGAGAGGTAGTCATCAAAAACATTGGTTTATCCTGAAAAACTTTCACATTGATTCTGGACGCCCAATCAAAAATATTCTTGAAAGCTGCACTATATGAACGATTGTTTTCTGCCAAGGAGCAAATAATGACATCAGAATCTTCAATATTTTTCAAAAACCTATGCGCTTCTTCCGGAAATCCATTTTTCTCCAAGTCAACAGAGAAAACAGGCATCAGATAATCATTAAGGTCAATCAAATTAATGTCTTCGTATGGAAAACTTTTCAAAACAAATTTTACCAGTTGTTTGTTAATAGAAGTGGAAGAGTTGCTTCCGGCAAATGCAAATATTTTCATAGTCTGAGATTTTTATAAAGTTACTTATTATTTGATTTCAAAATTAGACAAAGCAAAAACTCTGTAAATTGATGTAGGATATGTTCGTAAACTTGAGATAATCTCAACAATAAAAAATCCTGCAAAACTTAATTCGCAGGATTCTCGGGTTAAATAATTAACTATATGTTTATAATTCAGTTTCGTTTTTCACGTAGGATATAAGATCCGACATTTTATTGAATTTTGAAGCTTCACTCTTCGGTAATGTTCCTAATCTGTAGTAGAAGCTTTTCATTCCTCTTTTTGTATTGATATTAATTGTCATAATATAATTCATAAGTCCTCTTTCTATCTTGTAAAACATCACCTTTTGCAGAGGAACTTCCAGAACCGGATGATGATTAGCTGAAAGCGGATGTCTGTATTTTACAGATAAAATGTGTTCAGAAACTTCCAATGAGAAAGTTTTCAGTAGCGTTATCCTCCAGATGGAAAACATAAATACAATCAGAAAAATGCCGTATAAAGTTGCCTTATCTAATATTAAAAACTTTGTGGCGAACACCAAAAATAATATATCCAATATCAGAAGAAGGAAAAACCCATACATTGCGATTGCAATCTCTTTGCGGTTATTTACTTTCATCGTTTTATTTTTGTTTAGATAGATTGATTTTAAAAGTGTCCGTTTATAGAGACTGACATCTATAAGACGAACACTTGGTTTCATTATTTGTGTGATAGAATCTTGAAAATTGCATTTTCATCATTTGCATTTTTTAGTATTTCCAGCAGAGCCGAAGCTCTGCAAAAAAATACCAAATTTCATTATTGTGTGTGTTTTTAGAATCAAGCCTCCAACTTTAATCAGTTATTAATAGAATTACTATTTTTTAGTGATTATAATTATTGACTTTTTATTGATACAAAAATATCAGTAAAGCGATATTCTAAGCAAGAAAACACAATAGATGTATGTCGATGAGCTTGTAGATATTTATCTACAAATCAAAAGATGAAAAAATGACTTTTTAATAAAGAAAGAATTATTGATGATTATTTTTAATCAATTCGGATAATTCTACGATGTTTTGGATATTCAGCTTTTCAAAGATTCGTTTTTTGATAGTGCTGATGGTATTTTGTTTAACGTCCAGCTTATTTGCAATCTCCAAATTGCCCAAGCCTTTTGCATACATTTCTGCGATTTCCATTTCTCTTTCTGTAAGGCGGTTCAATGGATTTGCAATAGTTGGATTTTGTAGGGAATTCATCAATAAAGATTGCGTAACAGGCGAGATGTATTGCCCGTAAGTTTGCATCTTCATAATAGCTTGCTTTATTTCTTCTTCTTCGCTTAGTTTGCTAAGAAAGCCATTAGCGCCTGCATTAATGAACTTCAATGCGTGTATTTCTTCGTCAATACCAGTAAAGATTAGAATTTTAATTTCCGGTCTTGTCTTTTTGATTTGTGGAATAATCGTCAGGCTGTTTCCATCAGGAAAATGAGCGTCTATAATCGCTATATCAATTGGATTGGTTTCCACAGTTTCCAATACTTTAGATAATGTTGAAGCCTGAAGAATCTCACAATCTAAACCGATTTCTTCCAAAAGAAAAACAATGCCTTGCCTGATAAGGCTGTGGTCGTCTGCAAGTAAGAAAGTGGTTTTGTGTTCTAACATTATTTATTGATATTTAAATTAACGGAAAAGCTCACGGTTGTACCTTTTCCAAGTTTACTGGCTACAGAAATATCTCCGGAATATAGTCCAACAAGTTCTTTACATAAACTCAGTCCCAAACCAGCTCCCAGATTTTCTACATCTTCAGACAAAACACCTTGATAGTAAGGTTCGAAGATTTTTTCAAGATCAGATTCCGAGATTCCGGCTCCAGTGTCTGTTATTTTTGTTATGAGCGAAACTGTGTTTTCATCAACATATTCGGTTTTTGTATCAACACTAATTTGTCCATTTTCTGTGAATTTGTTAGCATTCCCAAGAATATTCATAAAAATCTGATTGATCTTTGTGTTGTCAGAATAGACCACAAGATCTTGATCAATGTTTTTATCGATTACAAATTTATTATTTCTCGTTTGGATATAAGGTTCAATTGAATTAAGAATAGAATCAATTTCATTATTAAGGTTGAAAACTACCGGAATCAATTTATTTTCTACTTGTTGATTTTTGGTGTACTCCAGAATCTGATTCGCCTGCATCAACAGAGTATTATTGGTGAAACTTATCGATTTCAGATATTCTTTGATGCTTTCGTCTGTCGTTTTTTTATTGATTCTGTTGATGAAAATACCAATAATTTTCAGAGGAGATCTCAATTCGTGGCTCAGCATTCCTAAGATTCTGTTCTTGAAATTAAGGTTTTCTTTAATCTGAATATTGGCAGCTTTTAAGCGTTTCTCATAAATGAACGCAATTCTTGTCAGGAACATAATCAATATCGAGACAATAAACATCAAAATCATTGCTCCTAAAACTAAATAGTTTCTGATTTTGTTTTTCTCAGAATTTAGATTTTCATATTCTTTTTGCAACTCAAATTTAGAATCTTTGATGGCTACTTCATAAATGTTCATCAAATCGTTGCTGTAAATCAAAAGCGTATTGAAAATCTTGTAAAACTTATTGCTATGGTTTTTGCTATTGGTAACATTAACCTGGATTTTCTGAACTTCTTTAGAATAATGGTTGTTGATAGTATTTACTATGCTGTCCATCTCTGTTTTGATTTTTTCAGCATTTGTTATACCTCCATTTTTTACTGTAATTACAGTACTTTCTTTTCTAACATTATCTTTCCCTGCAATTGCATCGCCCAATCGCCCAAACAGACCTTTCTTTTTAACAGAGTCAGAAATGGTTTTGGTTTCAATATCAAATTTAGCATAATCGTAATGCAGATCATACTTTTTCATTTTTGGAAGATCCTCCCGAATTTTAAAACTTGATTTTGTAGAAAACTGATAAGAAGAATCTGCGAGTAATTTTAATTTTTTAAATTCCGATGAATCCTTTTTCTGAGGAAGCAAAATGTTTTCCAGCTTCGGATTCTTGTAATTATTGATGCTGTCTAGATTTTTTGTCAATCTGTTTACAGATTCGAAATAAGATTCCAGATATTGTTTGTCATCGGTAATCAGATATTTTTGAAAATAATCCTGAGAATTCAGAAGTTCTTTTTTAGAATCGTTGGTAAGGTTTTCTAAAGAATTGATTTCTTTTAATTGATTTTCTATAAAAGTCAGGTTCTTTCTGCTTTTGAACTCGTTATAAAAGAAGCCTGCTAAAATAACTTGGATTAATAGAATACAGAAAATAAGAAAATAGTGAACAATTTTTCTTAATCTAAAGTTTTGTTTATTGGTGTTTTTTTCTTTCGGTTCCATTTTGTGTTTTTTACTAGTTTTTGTTTTCAGTCGTTGTTATTGACATAATATACAAAAATAAAAAAACTCACAATAATATGCCTTTATGAAACTATTTTTCATAAATATAAAATTGTACAACTGTTTTTATTAGTTTTCTATATAAAGTTAATAAAAAATCCTGCAAAATTAGCTTTTACAGGATTAATTTTTATAGATTTTGTGCGCTATTTATAAAGTTTTGAACTGCTCCAGCATTCTGATATCGTTTTCAAAGAACATTCGGATGTCGCTCATTTGATAAAGAAGCATTACAATTCTCTCGATTCCCATCCCAAAAGCATATCCGGAGAATTTATCAGGATCGATATTCACATTTTTAAGAACCGCAGGATCTACCATTCCACAACCCATAATTTCTAACCAACCTGTTCCTTTTGTGATTCTGTAGTCGGTTTCGGAATTCAAACCCCAATATACATCTACTTCTGCACTAGGCTCTGTAAAAGGGAAGTAAGAAGGTCTCATTCTGATTTTCGATTTTCCGAAAAGTTCAGTCGTAAAGAACTGAATGGTTTGTTTCAAATCTGCAAAACTTACATTTTCATCAATATACAAACCTTCAATCTGGTGGAAAATACAATGCGAACGGGAAGAAACCGCCTCATTTCGGAAAACTCTACCTGGCGACAAAATCCTCATCGGTGGTTCGTTGTTTTCCATATGTCGGATTTGTACGGAAGATGTATGCGTTCTCAACAAAACATCAGGATTTTGTTCGATAAAAAACGTATCCTGCATATCTCTCGCCGGATGATATTCCGGAAGGTTAAGTGCAGTAAAGTTATGCCAATCATCCTCAATCTCTGGTCCATCTGCAACAGCAAAACCTATAGATTTGAAGATGTCAATGATTTTATTTTTAACTAAATTGATTGGGTGACGAGAACCTAATTCCAAAGGAAAAGCAGGTCTTGTAAGGTCTTCTTTTTCAAGGATGATTTTGCTTTCGGAAGATGTTTTCAGTTCCTCAAGCTTTTCATTCACAGTATTTCTTAAGATATTGATTTTTTGTCCAAAATCTTTCTTTTGCTCATTAGGAATTTGTTTCAATGCGTCGTAGAAATCATTCATGATTCCTTTTTTTCCATTGAATTTTAAGCGGAACTGTTCTATCTCATCCTTTGCAGAAGACTGGAAGTTTTGTACTTCTAGCAATAGGTCATCAATTTTCTTTAGCATTATTCTTTATAAAAAATAGATTGCAAAAATACGATTTTTAAACCAAAAATTCCATAAAAAAATCTGCCTTTTCTAAAAGCAGATTTCAATTTTAATCTTGAGTCTCAAGTCTTGTCTCTTGAATCTTTATTATTTCTTTTCGATAGCTTTCACTTTCATCTGAACATTGATTTCGTTTTTAATCAAACCTTCAGCGGCAGGCATTTGAAATTTAATTCCAAATTCATCTCGGTTGATGTCTTTTGGTTCCGTTGCAATACTTAGTTCACCATCCTTAACTTTTACATTGGCATTGAAGCTTGCGGGCTTTGTAATTCCTTTTATAGTAAGGTTTCCATCAAGAATCGTGTTGTAATCGCTTCCTGCAACATTTTCTGTAACTTTAGTGATTTCGTAAGAAGCCGTTGGAAATTTTGTTGTGTCAAAGAAATCAGCACTTTTCAAATGTCCAAGAAGTTTTCCATTAGATTCAGAATCTTTCAAATCCTCATTGGTTAAAGAGTTCATATCAAGTACAAATTGTCCACTTTCCAGCTTATTATCTTTCACGGTTACTTCTCCGCTTTCAAACTTCAAAGCGCCGATATGGCTTGTATTATCAGACTTTATTACTTTAAAACCTTTCCATTCTGCTTTGCTGTTAAGCGTGTCTACAACATAAACCTGTCCGTCTGTGGTGGTCAAAACCTCATTGCTTTCGCTGGTTACAGGTTTGTCTTTACCACAAGAAATGATAAAAACCGAAGCAGAAATCAATAAAAATGCGGCTATTAAAGTTGTCTTTTTCATTTTAAATCTTTTAAATTATAACTAAATTTGTGTTTTTGCTAAAATAATAAAATTATTACGACTTCAAACTACTAATTTTACAAAATGCTTTTAGAAGTTAAAAACCTATATTTCAATTATCAGACCGATAAACCTTTATTCCAAAACTTAAATCTCAATGTAGACGAAGGTCAAATTATTGCGCTGGCAGGCGAGAGTGGCTGTGGAAAATCAACTTTGCTGAGTTTGATTTATGGTTTGATGGATTGGCAGGATGGACAAATAATTTTCGATGGAGAAAAACTCTTTGGTCCAAAAGCAAATCTTGTTCCCGGCGAATCTCAAATGAAATTTGTTGCACAGAATTACGATTTGATGCCCTATGCAACGGTTGCTGACAATGTGGGGAAATTCATTTCTAATATCAATTTAAAATCCAAAAAAGAAAAGGTCGAAGAATTGTTAGATGTCGTTGGTTTAACAGATTATGCTAAAGTTTTGCCTAAAAATCTGAGTGGTGGACAACAACAACGTGTTGCAATTGCCCGTGCTTTGGCAGTTCTTCCAAAGATGCTTCTGCTAGATGAACCTTTTAGTAATTTGGATTTTTCCAGAAAATTTGAATTGCGTGATAAATTATTCAATTATGTAAAGCAAAATAATCTAAGTCTTTTGATTTCGACGCACAATCTGGAAGAAGTTTTACCTTGGGCAGATAAAATTGTGGTTTTGCAGCAAGGTCGATTAATTCAAAATGATTCGCCGAAAGAAACTTACGAAAATCCTTACAACGATTATGTTGCGAAGCTTTTAGGTGAAGTCAATATTTTTTCAGACGAAGAAAAAATTCAATTCAATCTTTCTAAGAAGCATTATTTCCCACATCAGATAAAATTTTCTGAAAATGGAGTAGAGGCAACTGTTATAGAAAGCCTTTTTGCTGGTTCACATTACAGAAATAAACTCAGAATTAATGATAAATCAATCGTTGTTTATTCTCAAAATGTACTTTCTGGAAACGTCTTTTTACAATTTTAAATTTCGTAATCTGAAAAATGTTGATAAAATATGGATAACTTATACATTTCCAGTTTGTTGAATAAATAAAAATTTATAATTTTGACAAACGAAAATACATCAGGAAATTTTTGGTTAATTCTCTTTCTGCCTTAGGGACTGGAAATTAGTTTCGTTTCTGCGAACAATCAGAGTCTTTGAAAGTTTACCCTGCCAAATTTTTCCTTTTTTTATTTAAAAACCCCATCAAAACTGACGGGATTTACTTCTTTAATATTTAATTATGCCTTCTTCACAAACTCAGACTTCAAAGCCATAGAGCCGAAGCCGTCAATTTTGCAATCGATATTATGGTCGGAATCCGGACGAAGACGGATGTTTTTAACTTTAGTTCCAGCTTTTACAGGTTTTGGAGCACCTTTTACTGGTAAATCTTTGATAACAATTACAGAATCTCCATTTTGTAATTCTTTCCCAAGAGAATCGAAAATCTTTCCTTCCGTTGAAACTTCTGCAGGATCCCATTCGTGGAAACATTGGGAACAAACTTGCAGATTATCTTGTTCGTAAGTGAATTCGGATTGGCATTTAGGACAAAGAATTATATCGCTCATAGTTTTTAATTTTAGATGCAAAGGTAAGATTAATACATTTATTCTGAAATGAGATAATTCATAAGACAAGAAAATTCATCATTAATCATTTATAATTCATCATTAATTTTTAGATTTGTGCGCAACTAAAAATAAATCGTTAAAATAAAAATGAAACGCTTCTGCGTTCCATCTAACCATTAAATAAAATAAATCAGTAGTAGATGAAAAAAACCGCTTTATACGATAAACACGTTTCTCTAGGCGCTAAAATCGTTCCGTTTGCAGGATTCGAAATGCCTGTTCAATACTCAGGAGTTACAGAAGAACATTTTGCTGTCCGCGAAAAAGCGGGAATTTTTGATGTGTCTCATATGGGACAATTTTTCATCGAAGGTCCTGCTGCAAAAGACTTGTTACAGTTTGTGACTTCTAATAATGTTGACGCTTTGGAAAACGGAAAAGCGCAATATTCTTGCCTTCCGAATGAAAATGGCGGAATTGTAGATGATCTGATTGTTTACAAAATCGAAGATGAAAAATATTTTGTAGTCGTTAACGCTTCCAATATTGACAAAGACTGGAATCACATTGCAAAATACAATGAGAAATTCGGGGCAAAAATGACGAATGCTTCAGATGAGATGTCGTTAATTGCTATCCAAGGTCCAAAAGCGACTGAAATTCTTCAAAAATTGACAGAGACAGATTTGTCTTCAATTCCATATTATCATTTCACCAAAGGTTCTGTGGCTGGTTTTTCTGATGTGATTATTTCCAATACAGGTTATACAGGAAGTGGCGGTTTTGAGATTTATTTTGATAATAAATATGCAGAACAGCTTTGGGATTCTTTGTCAGAAGCCGGGAAAGAATTTGGAATGATTCCTTGCGGATTGGCTTCCAGAGATACTTTGCGATTGGAAAAAGGTTTCTGTCTTTACGGGAATGATATAGATGATACAACTTCTCCTCTTGAAGCTGGATTGGGTTGGATTACGAAATTCGATAAAGATTTTGTGAACAAAGCATTCTTGGAAAATCAAAAAGCCGAAGGTGTTTCCAAAAAATTAGTTGGTTTCGAAATGCAGGAAAGAGCTGTGCCTAGACAACATCACGAAGTTGTAGATGCTGAAGGTAATATTATAGGTGAAGTTACTTCCGGAACAATGTCACCGATGAGAAAAGTAGGAATTGGTTTAGCTTATGTTGATAAACCAAACTTTAAACTAGGTTCGGAGATTTTTATCAGAATCAGAAATAAAGATATTTCTGCGAAAGTGGTGAAATTACCTTTTGTGTAATAATTCAAAATTTAAAATAAAAAAAAGCGACTATTTTGGTCGCTTTTTTGATTTATAAGATTTTATTAAATTTAAAAAATAATTTATTATGAAATTGAATAAACTAAGTTTGGCAATGTTGTTCGTAGGAACATTATTGCTCCAAGCTACTGGTAAAATTGATTTAAAGATTAATTCTGAGATTTCAAATCCAACAAATCTTTCTGCTCTTTATCAACAAATGCCAGCGAATGTCAAAAGCTTCCTGGCGAAATATTACCCTAAAGCAACAGTTATAAAATATGAAGCAAAAACAACTTTAGTCGGCAAAAAGTATGAAGTAAAACTGAATAACGGCGCAGAAATCGATTTTGACAAAAATGGAAACTGGGAAGAAATCAGTGATAAGCAAGGTGTTCCAAACGTTTTGATTCCTGCAAAAATCAAATCTTATCTCAATCAGCATTACAAAGGTGTAGCTGTAGAAAGTATTGATAAAGATGGAAATAAAATCAAAGTTGATTTACTCAACGACATCGATTTGGAATTCGATAAAAATGGAAATTTTTTGAGAGTTGACTAAAATAAAAAGCGTTCAAAATCTGAACGCTTTTTTATTTGTATAGAGAGCTAAATCTATTTCAAATATTTCGTAATACTTTCACTCATTGGATTGGTTGTACTCACAAAACTATCAATGATGTTTCCTTTTTCATCCAAAAGAATCTTGGTAAAGTTCCAAAGGATTTTTGTGTTTTTTACGCCGTTTTCTTTTTTATCTGTCAAGAATTTATAAATCGGGGCAATATCATCTCCTTTCACAGAAATCTTCGCTGCCATTGGAAATTGAACACCGTAATTTCTTTGGCAGAAAGTAGCAATCTCATGGTTGGCTCCAGGTTCTTGTCCTCCAAAATTATTAGCTGGAAAACCAACGACAACCAATTTGTTTTTGTACTGTTCATAAAGCTTTTCCAAATCTGCATATTGAGGTGTGAAACCGCATTCGGAAGCGGTGTTGACAACCAATATTTTTTTGCCTTTGAATTTAGAAAAATCAATGGTAGAACCATCCAAAGCTTCCACTTTGAAGCTGTGGATTGATTTTGCCTGCGCCTTATTTTTTGAAAATCCGAATAATGATAGCATAATAACAAGTAAATATTTCATAAAGATAATTTAAAAATCAAATTTAAAACAAGTTTAGGAATTAGTTATTGTTCTTAGTAATAATTAACAAATACTTTAGATATATCCCCATTCCAAAGCTTTCTTTATGAGTTCTGATGTTTTTGCGCACTCTGTTTTTTGAAAAATGTTCCTACGATGCGTAGTAACGGTGTGGTAAGAAATGTCTAATGTTTCTGAAATTTGTTTTGCAGATTGACCCAAAGCTAATAAGGATAATATTTCTATTTCTCTTTTTGTGAGGGCATTTGGTGGTGATTGTTTATCAGTTTGTTTTTTATAATGTATTTGATGAAAGTCATTATGGTTTCCAATTCCTACAACAAGAACAGTATAAGAATTAATTTGAGTTATGTGTTGAATATTGGTATGGATGTTAACGGCTTGTAGTAATCTTCCGTCTTTGCCTTTGGCTATATGCAGAGATTGATGATGAAACATTTCGTAATTTCCTTTATGGGTTCTCATACGGAAACAATAACTGCACTTGAGGTTTTGCTGCTGTTCCCAGCCAATCTCCTGCATTTTTTCTATAGTTATTCTTTCTGCTTCTATTACAAACTCTATATCTTCTGGATGAATTAAGTCTATGATTTCTTTAAGATATTTTGGTTTTCTTTTTAACCCGTGCATTCTTAATATGTTTGAATGAGGAGCTATTATTGTGCTATCAGGAATATTAATAGCATAATAGTAAAATTCTCCTACTGCAAACATTTCACCAATAATTTGCTCAATAGGCGGTGGAGAGGAAATGCTTTTAGTAGTATTACTTAGAGATTGAGGATAAGCATTCCATACTTTCAGTAGTGGATGCAATTTTTTTGATTCTATTATATGATTTTTATTCATAGTTGTGATTTGTTATAAAATTAACAAAAATTATTAATCAAAATACCTTTTTTGAGGTATTTACTTGTGTTTGATGTAAGGTTTACATTTGCTGTAAAACAACTTAACAATGAAAACTCTTTTCTGCAAAGGTGTTCTCCTGCTTTTTATTGCAATTTTTCAATTCGGTTTTTCTCAAGAAGATAAAATTGCGAAGTTTTTAACAGAAAGCCTGCAAAAAGATCTTGAGCTACCAGACACTATCAAATATTTTGATGATACACTGAGAATCCTAAAACTCTACAAAATAGAAAACGGAATCCTCTCTGTAGAGTTGGAAGTCCGAAAAGGCGGTTATATGTACCACGAAAAGCGTGAAATGCCGATTGCTGATGTGGTGAGTGTTGAGAAATATCTTGACATCATCCTGACCGGAAAAGGAGACCAATCTGTTACCGGAACCATTACTAAAATCGTAGATGGCAAACCTCAAGAATCAAAAATCTATAAAGCATCCTATTTCCAAACAGGTATCCGTATTGGTAAGAAAAATAAGATTATCGGAGAGCATCTGCAGTTCTACTTTACCAAAGCCAACAGACGGATTAGTGTGGGACAATGGTATGATTGAGTTTTAGGGTTTGAGAGTTGTGAGAATGGGAGAGTTTGCGGAGATGTGACAAGTTATGTCATCCTGAGGCTCTCGAAGGATCATTATAAAAAAGAGTTACTCTAATGGCGGAGTAAACCTGATATTAACAATTAAAAAAAACACTTATACCAATCAAGTACAATTTGATCGAGAGAGGTGAGCCGGGCGTAACAGGCGGTGGCACCAAAAAATGGTATGCAGTTGCAACCAATGACGGAGAGCTAACGGTGGATGACCTTACCAAGCTGATAGAAAAATTCTCTGCCCTGTCCGAAGCGGACATCCGCGGCGTCATCATCGCACTGGAAAATGTGATACAGGACAACCTTGCCAATGGCAAGATCATCCGACTAGACAAGCTGGGTAGTTTCTATCCCACACTCAGTAGCCAAGGTGCAGACACCGAAGATGATTTTGACACCAGCTACATCCGTGGTGCCAGCGTACGCTATAGACCAGGAACACGTATCTGTAATGCCTTGAAGACTACTACTTTTAAGAAAAACAAGTAGGTCTTCCCAAATTACAGGCGTGGAGTTGTCCAACTGCACGCTTGTAGTTAACCAATTGGACGGCTGTAGTTGGATGAGTGGATGAGTTTGGAAAAACAAAGTAAAAGTACTTTGGAAACGATTATTAAACTTTTAAAACAATTGATATTATGAAAACAAAAACATTAAAAAAACAATTAGTAACAGCAATCTTGCTGTTGGGATTTTTATTCTTAGGGAATTTTGTGAAAGCCCAAAACGAGTTACCTCTAAATTCTTTTTCTGACTGGCTTTTTGTAAAAAGCGACAAAGCTGTACAAATACGATACAAAATGGTTAAAAAACAAACGGATGTAGGAGATTTTCAGGTTCAGTTTCGTATTGCTTTTGAGGATGCTATCCATTGCAGTAAGCCCAATTGTTTAGGTTATATGATGGTATTTGGTATTCCTACAATAGATGGGCAAAAAATAGAAAATCATCATTACAAACTGATGAATACTTTCGTAGATGTATATAATTATCCGGAAACAATCAAAATAAAATTAAGTTTTCCGGACGGTTCTAAAAGATTTCTTACCAATAAAGGTTTTTTTTATACCACAACAGTCAATCCAACACCCGAGCCCAACAGTTATCTATTTAGTAATTGTGTAGATAATATTATCTCGAATTATCCATACAACAACTGTAGGGATTTTGAGGAAAATAAAGCAATAACATTAAAATAATCATCATTATGAAAACAAAAATAATATTAAGAATAACATTGACATATATGTCAATATTAATGTTTACTTGTTCTTGCGAAAGAGAAGAAGATGAGGATGAAAATGCAGTAGAAAATGTTTCTGTAAATCCATATGGAAGCTGGAAAAGAGGAGATGGGCAATTGGCTTATGTGAAATTTGAGGGAACTCGAGCTTACTCTTGTGCTAATGGTGTAATTACAGAAGGGAGTTTCAATTCATCAGAACCTTCTATGACTTATACTATTCAAGGAAATGTGATTAAATTTCCTTTGAAATTTGTAGATGATGAATCTCTCTTAGTTGGTGTTCCAGATCAAGCCATTAATACTAATAATGCGACGATGTATTATAGATCTAATAATTTTTGTTCTGCTTCTGGCGGTGGTGGTTCTTCTACATCGGGTAAAGCCTTGTTTTGGACATCAGCTGATTTAGGATGCGGCAATATTACTGTAACATTGTCTGGAAATACAGGAACAATTTCTCAATATTATAGCAGCGGAACGCCAGACTGTGGTGCAAGTGGTTGTGCAAACTTTACGCTTGCTGCTGGTAGTTATAATTTCACTGCAAAATGCAGTTCTAGAAATTGGAGTGGTAGCATTACTGTTACAGCAGATGGATGTTCTAAAATGAGATTAACTAATTAATAGTTTAACAATGAAGTATTTATTTATAATATTATTTGCTGCATCATTTTGCATTGCCCAAACCAGCTTGAAGCGTGATTTATCTTTTGCAGATTCTGGTATAAAAAATACGGGATATTTCCAAGCTAAGGTAGGTATGCAATTGGATGGTAAATTTGTTTTTGTAAGAAACGGACAAACAAATGTAGAACAGTTAAGTCTTTCAAGGCTTACAGAAAATGGAATTGTAGATGAGACATTTGGTAATTCTGGATCGATATCGTATTCTTTTTCTCAATTTGTAAATATATTGTCTATTAGTAAGCCTGAATTCCAATCAGATGGTAAAATAATTATTACAGGAAGCGTAAGATATAATTATGGACAAAACTCATTTGGAACTCCTATTACCGATGATGTTATGTGTGTTTGGCGTTTTAATGCAAATGGCACATTGGATCAAAGTTTTAATAATAAAGGTTATTATGCATTTGCTATTGGTAATGCCGATGACCCAAAATATAATTATTCACAAGGTGTCTATGTTAGAGTTCAAACAGATGGGAAAATTGTTATAGCTGGCACAGCGCTTAATTCTCTTTATTACCCAAACGGAGTAGGTTATTCTGGTGATGATCTTACAGTATGGAGAGTTACACAAAATGGTATTTTGGATACTACATTTAATAATGGAAAGGGCTATAGTGGTGTTGATTACTATAATAGTCACAATAATCCTAATAATCCTTATAGTATCGAAAATATAACAGGATTTACGGTTAAAAACAATGGTGAAATTATTGTAGGTTATCATCAGAATGTTACTAATATTAATAATTCAATTTATTGGGGATATTATGTTTTCAGCGCAAATGGGCAAGTTTTTTCAAAGTATACTGGTGGGTTGTTAGGTGGAAATCAGGATGACGGTATAAAGGATTTGATTTCTTTACCAGATAATAACATTATTCTTGCAAAATCACAGGTTCTGATGCGATATATGGATTATATAGCGTATTTGTACAGGCAAGCGGAAGAATTGTAACTGTTACGAATGAGTCAAATCAGCTCACATTAAAAAGATATTTATATGATAGTACACAAGGAGTAAAAGAAAGTCAATCAAAAAATATTAATATATATCCAAATCCTGTAAGAAATACACTGCAAATCAATTCTAAAGAAAATATATCAGGTTTTGAAATTTATTCTCAAGACGGTAGAAAAGTTCTATCCAGACAAAATGAAAATGTTTCAAAAGTTGACTTTTCTAATCTTCCGAACGGAAATTATATCCTAAAACTTAAAACCAAATTAAACGAAGAATCATTTAAAATTATCAAGTCAAACTAACTACTCCTAATTTTTCTCTCTCAAGGCCTGCCATTTCTCGGCAGGTTTTATTTTAATGGAATTTATATACCTTTAAACCATCGAAAAATCAAAAATGAACAGAAAAGATTTTATAAGCTTGTCCGGATTGGGATTTTTGGGTTTATATGCTTGTGGAACTTCAAACCTTATGAATAATAGAAAACCTTTAGCCATCCAACTTTATACGATTCGGGATGCTGTTGCTGAGAATTTGGAAAAATCTTTGGAACGTTTAGCACAATTGGGCTTTAAGCAACTCGAAATCTACGGTTATGACGGAAAATTCTATGGAAAGACAAGATCGGAATTCCTATCGATTCTGAAGAATATAGGATTAGAAGTAATAAGCTCTCATCATACAACTGGAATCGTTCATAACAGCAAAGGAACCCTTCTTAATGACTGGGAAAAATCCGTTGAAGATTTGAATTATATCGGTTCAAAATATATGGTTTGCTCTTATCTTTTCGAGGAAGAAAGAACCTTAGAACAGTATAAAAAACTTCCGGAATTACTCAATAAATCTGGAGAAGTAACGAATAAAGCAGGAATTGATTTTGCTTATCACAACCACGATTTTGAATTTGAAAAACTCGAAGATAAAACGGTTTATGATTTCATTTTAGAAAATACAGATTTTGATTTGGTGAAAATGGAACTCGACCTTTATTGGATTTCAAAAGCTGGTTTGAATCCTTTAGATTATTTCGAAAAATACCCGAAAAGATTTCCTTTGTGGCACGTTAAAGATATGAAAGCCGGAACCAAAGATTTTGCTGAAATTGGAAATGGAACCATTGATTTTAAATCCATTTTCGAAGCCAAAGAAAAAGCAGGTCTCAAATATTGGTTTTTAGAACAGGATTCCAGCGACAAAGATATTTTTAATAGCATAAAAATCAGTAAAAATTATATTGATAATCATTCATATTTCAAGACAAAATAGCTGAGCTGAGCATCTTTGCGAATCTAAAAACATATTCAAAAAAACCTTGCGCACTTTGCGTTTAGATCCTTCAAAAAATCATTCTCTTAACAAAGTTTTATGATTTGTAAAATAAATGCCTTTTCTTTGCCGTTGTTTTCTTTATGACCAAAATCGATGAGTGTTTACAGTCAGCTTGCTGAGAATCTACAGTACATTTCGCCGTCTTATTACAAAAGCAGATTTTTCAAGAAGCTGAAAGGTTTGACTGCACAAAATCTTTTGGAAAGAAAAGTAGAGCCAGAGTTTCTTTGGATTAAAGAAGTTTTGGGAAAAGATTCAGTTTTTATGGATGTTGGAGCCAATGTTGGCGCTTATCTTTTCACTTTGGAAAATCATCTTAAGCCGGAAAATATTTTCGCTTTTGAGCCTAATCAACAATTGTTCAAAAGATTAGGGCGATTATTTCCAAAAGTCAATCTATTTTCTGTGGCTTTGTCTGATATTTCTACCATTGCTGAATTCAAAATTCCTGTGATTAATGGCGAAAAAATCCATACGAGAGGAACTTTACAAACTTCTATCAAAGAAAAAAATGAAGAAAAAACAATTCTTCAGAAAGTTGAAGTGGAACCTTTGGATGAACTCAATCTCAATCTCAAAAAACTCGATTTTATTAAAATTGATGTGGAAGGAAATGAGATGCAGACTTTGAGAGGAGCCAGAAAAACAATCGAGAAATATAAGCCAGTTCTGATGGTTGAGATGGAGCAACGTCATCACCAGGAAAATCTTTGGACTTTGATTTCCGAGATTGCGGATTGGGGCTATTCCGTAAATTATTTGGATAGAGAAAAATTACAACCAAAAATTCTCACAGAAGAATTCCTGAATCTGCAGAATCCGGATAATGTTAAGAATTATAAAGATTACATCAACAATATAATCTTTCTTCCAAAGGCTTAGAAGTCTTAACCCAAAACTTAGAACTTTAAATAAAAACTATGAGCGTCGTAGCAAGACAAGGTGTAAAATATTCGATCATTGGTTATCTCGGTTTTTTGCTGGGAACGTTTTCGGCTATTTTCATTTTTCCTTACGATATGGAGTTTTACGGAAAGCTCCGTTATATCTTGCCTACAGCCGAAATCATCGTTCCGATTATCGTCTTTGGATTGAGTTTTTCCAACGTCAAATTCTTTGCAAAAGTGAATGCAGACGGGAAACATCACAATATGTTAAGCCTTTCTTTGTTGGCTGTTGTCATTAATTTTTTAATTGTTGTAGGTGGATTTTTCCTCATTGCTTATCTGTTTCCCGACTTCAAAAAACTGGAGGTTTGGAAAATGAAAAATCTGATTTTGCCACTGGCTTTGGTTCTGGCTTTATCATCTGTCTTTAATAAATTTTTGACCAATTATAAAAGGGTAGTAGTTCCCAATATCTTCGAGAATTTTGTTCCGAAATTGGCCAATCTTGGTGCGTTTTGTCTGTTTTTCTTTATGGGATTTGCGGAAAAATCAGCGTACGGATTTTTCTTTATGATGTTCGTGGTTTCGCTGTTTGGCTACGGACTTTATACGAATAGATTGGAAAAAGTGAGGTTCGATTTTGACTTAGGCTATTTCAAAAAAGACAATCTTTATCGTGAAATTTTAACTTATAGTTTCTTCGGATTTTTAGGAAATATCGGAAATTACATCGCTATCAAAATTGACAGTTATATGATTGGCGAATTCATCAGTTTTGAGGAAAATGGGATTTACAATAATATTTATTCCATTATTTCTCTGATTGTTGTTCCGCAGATGGGATTGTTCAACCTGTCAGCACCAATTATTAATAAGGTTTTGGCGAATGGAGATTACAATGAGTTGGACAGATTTCACAAGAAAACCTCACTCAGTTTGTTTTTTCTTGGCTTGGTTTTGTTTTGTTGCATCGCCGTTGGATTCCCGTATTTAGCGGACTTTATGAAGAATGGAGAAGATTTGCGTTCTTCTGAGCCGATTGTCTGGGTTCTCGGATTTGCAATGTTGTTTGATTTGGCAACAGGATTCAACGGCCATATTATTTCCCTTTCCAAATATTACAAATTCAATATTGTGGTGATGCTGATTTTAGCAGTTTTGACCATCACAACCAATCTACTTTTCCTTAAACATACAGACTTGGGAATTTTAGGAATTGCGATTGCTTATGCGATTTCTCTGTCGTTGTTTAATATTATCAAAATCGTTTTTAATTATATCAAATTCAAAGTTTTTCCTTTGGGAATTGAGATGATTTATGCCATGATTTTAGGCTGTATTTCTATCAATATTGCAATTTTTCTTCCGGATTTCAAGCTGAACATTCTCAATCTTTTCTACAAGCCAGCTGTCGTTTTGATATTGCTTTTCATCGGTAATTATTTCCTGAAAATCTATCCGTTGGATAAATATCTTAACAAAACTTTTGTTAAGAGTTTGTTTAAATTTTAATTACGATTAATCATATTTCGGAAAAATCAGAATCTCTTGATTTTTACCAGTTTTATCAGAAGTTCTGGTCTGTTTGAGACAAGTTCCCTTCTCGTCTTTTTCTATGCAATTAATAAACAATTCATCAATGGGTTTGTTGTCTTTTCCAGTAATTACAATCTTGGAAAGTTCATTGTTAGAATAATGAAATTGTCTTGTATTGAAAGTCTCAAAGTTATCTGCAATTTTATCAATGCTGCCATTTTTGTTGTAATGATAGATGCTTTCGTTCTGTTTGTATTGCTTCTTGGTGTAACAGCTGATTCGTTCGCGTTGATTGGGTTTCCAGCGGGTTTTGCAGTAATAAGAGTCTTTGTCCGGATATCGTTCTACCGTAAACCACAATTTCTTTTCGGTTTCCTGCAAAAGATTTCCATTAGAATCAAATGTTTTCGAGTATTTGATACGACCATTTTTGGTAAATGTCAATTCCTTTTTATGAAGCAGCTTTTTCTGATTGTTGGAAGTGTCATAAATCTCTTCTGTCGCTGATTTTATGCCTTCGGGAAGAAGATGAGCTTTGGTGTACTTTTTTGTAGCACAGGCTTGTAAAAACAAAATAAACAATGAAATATACAGAACTCTCATAATCGTAATTTTGAAAATGTGGAGCAAAATTCTTTCCAATTTGTAAGAATTTAAAGTGTTGAAAACAGATTTAGACCGTTAACGATTTCAAGCCACTATTCTTCACCTACATGAGTTTTATCTAACTCGTATTGATTGGTTTTGTTATTAAATTTAAAAGTGGTAACCTGAATTTTTGAAGGATTATAAGATTCCAATTCTTCGGACGATTGGATGGTCCACAAACCGTCTTTTCTGTAATGAATTTCGGATTTTTCAAGTAATCCATAAACGCCAATTTATAGTAATTGTCAGATTGATTTAAAAACAATCCGTACATACAACCACCAGTTCCACAAGCACCGAGATAAACCAAAATATCCTGTTTTCCATCCGCATTGAAATCACCGTGTTTATAAGGTTCTAATTTTGCCTCATCATCAGGAAATTCAAAATCGGAATTTTTAGGCGGAACGATTTTGATGAAATTTTCACTTTGTTTTTCTTGGAGAATAAACAACGTACTGTCGTCGCTTTTGGATTGTTCAATTTGCGTAGTTTTGGAATGATTAGCAACTGATTTTGCTTTGACATGATATTAAACATAAGAAAATTAGTGTTGTGATATTTTTCATTTTAATTGTGTTTTTTGCTTAAATTAGAATATAAATTTTAAAATTTTCGGCGTTATCTAAGCTTTAGTATTCTTTTGTTTTTATTAGTTTCCCGTCTTTATCAAACAATTCATATTTAATGAGTTTTCCGCTTTCATCATATATTTTCCATTCTCCAATCTGATGATTGTTTGCAAAATTTCCTAGTCCCCATAATTGTCCATTGTCATAATAAGTTTTCGCTGCACCAGTCTGTTCCCCATTTTCAAAATATGCAATGCTGGACAACTTTCCGTTGTCGTGGTAGGTTTTCCATTCTCCAATTTTGTTTCCATCAGTATATTTTCCGATGTTAAACAATTCTCCATTTTCATGATAGAATTTCCATTCGTCGTTTAAATAACCATTTTTATAATATTCCAATTGCATTAGCTTACCATTATTGTAATATTTTTTCCATTCCCCACTTTGCTTTCCATTTTCAAAATTACCGGTCATATTCGGTTTTCCATCATTATAAAAATAGAGCCATTTTCCAGTTTCTTTTCCATTTTCAAATTGTCCGGTTACGAGAATCTGACCATTCTCGTGATAATATTTGAAAATTCCTGTTTTTTCTCCGTTTTTACTTTTGTAACCTAATTCTTTGAGATTCCCGTTTTTGAAGTATTTTTTGTATTGTTTTTCTTTGTCTTGTGAAAAAACAATCAAATTTGACAATAACAGAATAACGAATAATAGTTTTTTCATTTTGTTTTTTTTATTTAGATTTTGTGAAATATTTTTTGCAAAGGATTTTTCTGGAAGTTTGGTTTGCCCTCAGTTTTACCTTTTTAAATTTTATATCATTAATTTTCAACTCGAATACTATTAGGCAATTTGGTAAATTCCTTAAAATCTCCATTGTGTCTGCTAGAGCCAGTTTTCATTTTTAAGTACCATTTTTCTGTTTGGTTGCTTTTGATCCAATAATAAACGGGCGTGCTATTTTTGCATTTTACAATGATGTAGGAATAATCTTCTAAGTCATTTCGTTGTATGATCAAATCATTTGTGTTGGGTTTTAATCCCGTTTCTTTCTTCCATTGGTCAAACCAATACTTGTCGGTATTAAGTTTATCTATTGGGAAAGTTGTTTCTAAACTCACCAAACAGTCAGTTCCTTTGCCAATTTGAAAAGTATAAAATGGCGGTTTGTTGCTAAGAATTGTTTCTGTTAATATCCAAGGTGAGGGAATGCTATCGATACCAAACCCATCATCTGTTTTGAGGCTGTTTAATTTTTGTTTTTGAACCTGTTTTTTGTTTTTAGGTTTTAAAATCGGTGAAGTAATTTCTTCAATACTTTTAGCGATTTCTTTTACTTCTCCGGTTTCGTGAAACCAAGAAAAAATCTCATCGCCTAACAGTTTATCGTTTTCCTTTGTTGGTAGTAAGATCAAGAAATCGGCAGAGCCGTTCGAAGCAATTGCTATTCCGTCGACTGGAAAATTGCCCCAATTTCTGGCTTGTTTGGTTTCTAAAACGATATGATTGGAAGTTCTGCTCATACGTTTCTGATCTGCTTGGTCAAAAAATGGAAACAACTGCCAATCATCTTCTTTAGTGCTTAAAGTTCCACCATTTTCTTTGCGCATTTTATTTTTGAAGCTGTCTGGAAACGTAAGTCCTAGCTCTTTTTCAGTTTCTTCGATGTATTTGAGATCAATTGGAAATGGCATTTGCGAATTTTTTAGTTAATAATTTAGGTCCAATTAAATTTTTGAAATACTTGTTGTAGCTTTCTATCGATGTATAAACTGACCTCGTCTTCCCCGAAACCGCTATAATTATAACCTGTAAGTTTTCCGATTAACTCGTTGCTTCTTGTTGTAGCTCCCGTCAAGTTTAGTTTTTCGTAGATTTTCCGCTCGTGGTTGCTGTCGCAGTCGGTATAGGCTCCACCCTGAATAAATAAGCCGGTTTCCAGATATTTATCTCTCGTTATCCAATAATTGATAAGCCCTTTCACATAATGATAATATTCAAAAGAAATCTTCCTTCTACGCTCATTCTGTATCGCAAAATGACTTTTCTTAACTTCCTCGTAGGCTTTCTGTGTCAGATAATCGGCCTTGTTTTCTTCGTATTCTTTCTCAGCTTCTGCGTACCAATCGCTCAACTTATCAAACGTTTCAATACTGCTTAAGTCTCCATTAAACTTATATTTTTCACCTGTCCAATCGAATTTGATAAAATTAAAACCAAACAGCTCATCTTTGAAATTTAAGTCAGGATCGCCATTTCCCCAAACAGTTACAAAATGAACTTTACCTTCGCCTTTGTTGAGGTCTTTTAAGTCAACTGTCAATAGCGGAAAGAATATGTTTTTGAAAACAGCCATTGGTGCTTCAAAAACTTCGTCAATTGTAGGATATAATTTCATAAAACAAGTTTTAGTTTATTGCTCGTGATACTTCTTTTTGTCTTCGTTCGTATAAAAACAGTAGATTACGCCCTCAATTTCATCTTCACCAATTTCGGTGTTCATCCATTCTCTTAATTCTTCTAAATCAGCAGTTTGTCTAATGTCTTCCGCTTTTAATGGTGCATTCGGTAAAAGTACCAGTACGCCATTTTCAATTGCCAATAATTCAAGTGCTTTTTGGTCTACAGGCACACTGAAATAATCTTTATCGTAGGTTTTTGCAACTAGGAAAGTTTCGCCGTTCGCTTCTAGTTTTTCAAACCAGGCATCGGTACCCGAAATATACCAAAATGGGTCGCCTGCATCCATTTCACATCCATACAAGTCTGCCAGTTCATTTCCAAAGACAACAACAGTAACCATTGTTTCTCCAATAATTGTGCAGTAAGGTTTTTGTTGATTATCCATTTGTTTCTTCTTTATCACAATAAGTATCGACGATGTTTTTGATAGTCTGTTCTTTCATAGTTTGTTGTTTTTATTTTGAATGAATTTCGTTCATATAGCAATCCAGCACCCTATATTTCTCAATTTCTTTCCGTTCAGCTAAATACTTTTCAAGTTCTTTTAAGCTGTTAAATTCTTCGTAAGCATCGTATTCATCCGTACTAAAGAACTGATATTCGAGTGTGTAGGTTCCATGTTTGATGCGCTCCCACGTTTTTTCTTCTTCAAATGTTTTCTTTACAACTTCGGTATTTGCTTTTAAAACTTCAAGATTTCCACTTAATACACTGATGTTTCTTTTAATGATTTTACTGAGTTCTTTTAAATAGCTATCGTTGATTTCTTTTCCGTTTACAGCGTATTGCTCTGCCATTTGGTTCAAGAAAACAGTTTGATTAGTTTCCAGATATTCCTCAAACGATTTGTTGTAATTTTCTTTTAGTGCAACCTGATAAGCTTTTAATTTTGAGTTTTCCGGTTCCAGGTGATCTATGTAATAACCGTTTACAGTCATCCAAATTGGAGTAGAAGCAGTAGCCTCAAACCAAATATCAATTAAAACAGCATCATTCTTGGTTTCAAAATGAAATTCATAGGCCAATTGTTTTTCCTCAAATGCTGAAAAACCAAAGGCTTTGAGGAAACTAAAATGTTTCTCAATACTTTCTTTAATATCTATGTAAAAACCTTTTGATTTCATATTATTTCCACTCATAAGAAAGTGCCCGAACAATATTCGCAATGGCTTTATCTGCCAAATTGTAATTTTCAGCAATAAAAGAGTGACTTGCCTTACAACCTAAAACCAAATCGTAATCATTCCATAATTCGAAGGCGCCGCCTTTTGTCCAGATTTCGTTGAATAAATTTAATTCATTATCACTTAATGTTTTATCCTGAAATACAAACTCACGAAAAGTCCACGGTTGCTCCCAATTGTCAAAGCTTAATATTCGGTTTTCCAATGTTTTCATACAGGATTTTCTTTGAATTTAGTTTTTAATTCCACTATTTGAAGATTTTTTAAAAATAATCATACAAATTATTGTTCCAACTACCAAACCAGCCAACAGATAATATTCCAAATACATATCCTGAAAATTAATTCTGGGAATATCAGTTTCTGAAGTAAATTCGGCTCGTCTTAAAATGTCGTTGATTTGAGCAACTTTAAATTTTAGATAAATCACTCTCAATCCCAAAAATAGAAATCCTGAAATTATGATAATGAGTAGAGAAAGTAATTGTTGTTTAGTCGAATAGATTTTACAATAATTTCTGACAATCAGGTATAAGAAAGGAATTATTCCAAATGAGAAAATAAAAATCAGCATCGGGAAAATCTGATGAGTTACGTTTGAACTGTCACTAAACAAAATATTTTCACCCGTAATTTCGGCTACAAAAAACGATAAAAACCTATCTCTAATTAGAAAGGCAAAAAGGCACAGCGACAATGATAATCCGATGATAATTGCTTTGTTTTTCATAGTGGTTTAAGTTTGTGATTTGTAAATAGTCTTCTTAAATTTCTTGTATTCTCTTAGTTTTTTTTCATTGTCGAAAAAATGAGCAGCATATTATTGAGATTTTTATTGGATTTGGCATTTCCAAAAAGATGAAGCAACTCATTCCAATTCTCACCACTTTTACTATCAATAATAGTTTGGATAGAGTAATTGCTATCACAGTTATAGACTGTCCAATTAGAATTTTGGCCAAGTATTCTATTCTTCTTATTTTCTGTTGTACAGCTTTTATTATCTGGAGGAAACAGGCTGGGATGATTTCCAAAATAAAAACCTCCTGAGAAATCTTCTTTTTTTGTGCTGTCTGCAGGATGAAAATGGTAAACGGAAAAGTCTTCTCCGTTCGTTTCTTCTATCACATAATCTTTGGGAAGCGAAATGTAATAATTGCTTTTTCCGATTTGTCTTTCTACCAAAGTTTTAATAAACTCATTGTCTGCGACATTCTTTTTAGACCCTTTATCACTATTTTCTTTACAGCTGTACAATAGTAATATTGTAAATAATGCGAAAATTTTCAGTTGTGTTTTCATATTCCCTGCGTTTTTTACTAAATTTTATTTTGCACTATCAGATTTTGGAGGAAGCGGAATCTGATTTTGAGAATTTGGTCGTGGTCCAGACAATGCTTTGTCTACGTAACTATCATATTTCAAAGTGTAAAATTGTTTTCCATCAATTCTTTTCAAACCCATAAGATATATGTTTTCGCCAGAATAAGAACTCGTAGGAAGTTGATAACGTTTGTTTCTTTTGCTGTATTTAAAATGATAATTATATAAGGATGAAATAAATTTTTTATAATCGGATTCAGTTGGCAGAAGATATGTAATAGTCAGGAATTCATCACCTTCGCCACTTTCTGTAAATGTCAATTCAACTCTTTCTTTAGTGCTGGGCTTGTTGTATGTAAATCGTTTTTGATTTGTTGAAATCGAATCGTCTATTAATTGAAATCCTTTTGACAACAATTGTTTGTGCTCAGTAGGTTTATGATAATCAAAGGCTTTTCTCAAATCAGCTACCGTTAATGTTTGTCCAAAAGATATACTTGCAAAAAACAGAAAAAAGAAGATGTGAAATTTGTTTTTAAGTATTTTCATAAATTTTCAAATGTGCTTTATTGTAAATATTGTTTTACATAATGTGAATTATTTATTCCCGTATTTCGTTATTGCGTAACCATCAAATCTTATTAGTTCCAGCTCTTCCTTACCTTTTGGTAGATTGTAATAAAAATTATAAAATTGGGTCACTTTGCCTTTAGGATATTTTTCTGTAAATTCTGAAGTTATTGCAGATTGTTTGATTATTCCAGAGTTCTTCTTCACAAGAGTTGCTATTTTTCCATTTCCATATATTTTGACCTCGCAGCTGTCTTTTGGTAACAATTTGAAATTATTTGATAAAAGCGCTTTTCTTTCGTTTAACATCCATTCTTTTTCCATTCCTCGTAATTGTGCTACTTCAAATTCTGCATTTTGGATAATCGCCAAGACACTGCTGTTATTTTTGTTATTTAAAGCGTCAGTCAGTTTTGTAATGGCATTATAAAGTTGATCAAGTAATTCAGTTGAAGCCTTCAACTGAACTGATTTTTCCAAAGAAGGTTGTTCGACAGGAATTTTAGCATCAAACTTTATAGTTTTCAAAAAATAACCGTTTTTAATATTGTCTTGAGTAATACCATCATCAGACAATTCAAATTTTACTAAAATATTTTCTTTGGGAAAATCAGATTCATTTGAAATGATTGAAACTCCTTTCCCTGATTTGACCAGAAGTATCTTTAAAATAGGCTGTGCTTGCTTTTTGTAATTTGTTAAGTCAATCAGAATTTTTAATTCCTGTTCTCCACTTTTGTTAATGGCGATGTCAATAAAATTGGGAATTGTATTTCCAAAGAATTCTAAGCCTCTAAATACAGGATAATCATTTATCGAAATCTCAGTCGGATAATAAAAAGTCGGCTGAATTCCATAATTGTTCTTATCAGTATTATATCTTAGTTTATCCAAAAGGTCTGCCGTATTTTGTGCTTGACAATAAATTACAGTCAGCAAAATAGTAGTCAATAAATAATATTTTTTCATTAGTTCCAAATTAATGCTTCTTATATCCATTTGAAGTAATTCAATTTTTGTATATCTAAATAATACTAAAGCTGTATTGAATAATTTCCCATCGAGAAAACCTTTCAAAATAGAAGATATAAATAAATCTTGCTCTCAAAAATTTATTAATAACATTGTAATATTAGCCAACTGTTTTCAAACTTTTTATTTTTTAAATTTTCATCGGTGATCCATAAGTAGATTCTGCCATCATCGCCCCACATCATATCGATGTCTTCGTTCGTGTCAATTTGTAGTAGCAAATTCCAGTTGTCAATATTTTTTTCTAGTTCTTTTCTTTTGGGATTTTCATATCCACTGGAGTTGCCACAATATAAACCATTAGTAACCAACTCGCATTCTAATTCCATTCCGTTTTGTATCACATTAGAATGACCTAAAATTTTGTTCTGAACATCGTCAAACTCTTCTTTTATTTCCCAATACCTATCGTGTTCTTCTTCCGAAAGTTCAAATTTAGAAAGGCTGCTCCAGGCATCGGGAATCTCCATTTCATTTTTAAACATTAGCGAAGCAGGCATAAAAACGTTCTCATCTTCAATATTGTCAGGAGTTTCTCTTCGTTCTAAATCGGCAATGTCTCCATCAAAATAAAAAACTTCTTTTCCTACGGTATCTTTCGGGTCATATCCCCAGGGCATTTCTTCCAAATCATAAAATAAATAGAGAATCCCTTTTTCAGGTAATTTATTATCAATGTCAAATGGTTTTACATCTGCAAAGTTGATTTGTGCGATAAAAGACATTGGTTTGTTGGTCGTTTTATTATGAAACCACTGAGTGTTTTTTGGTAAGTCAGGCTTTCCACCAATTTTTGATTTTCCTATTTCGATCTCATCTTCAGTAGTTGCGTTAAGCTCAACTTTAATAGAATTTTTAGCATATTTTTTCAGATAACCGAAAAGTTTACTCAAATTGTGCTCTTTGAATTTTTCTTCAAGCTCTGTTAGTTCTTCCATATTTGTTTTTTATAAAATTAATATAAAATTTTTACTTCAGCCGCCATATTGCCAAACCCTTGTTAGTGGCAGTTTTGGTCATTTTGTTAACGCTAAATTTTGTTCGTAAGTTTTGTCAGCGTCAAGTCCAAAAGCCGAAAATATTTCTCTTTTTATATCAAGATTGATTGGATTGCGCAAGTCATATTTTATGTCATATCTATGGTTGCTATCCCAATAGGGTTGATTTGATTTTGCTGCAATACATTCTTCAAGTTTTTCAATGTCCAACCCAAATACAATCCCTTCATTTCTAAAAGGGTTTTCGTGATAACCGACGTATAAACTCTTATCTTCTATCCGAAGATATTTATCAAACTTTGAAATATCCATTTCTTTGTAGATAAATCCATATTGTAAATAAATGAGGCTTTTTTCGTTAGAACTAATGCTTTTGCTATAAGAAATAAGCATATCATATTCGGAAATTTCAATTGGTTTGTGTCCAATTACAAATTTTTCTCCATAATAAAATTGATTATCCATAACCGCTTGTGATGGCAAAGCTAATGTCTTGGATAATTCATTCAAATCAACATCTATATTATTGCTAATCTTGTGATAGAGTTTTACAATTAACGCTTTTCCCATTAAGTGGGTTAAGCCATAGTTTTTATTTTCTTTTAGATTATTGGTTTTTGTTCGTTGAGAAACATCAATTAAAATTCTACCAAAAGCGTAGTTCCTTCTGTCAATTTTAAAAGCAAAAAAGTCACCTTCTTTAAATTTACAGTGTTTGCGGTCCGCATTTTTAAAAGCTATAATTTCTTCTAAATCTTCTTTTGTTGTTTCAGAAATCCATTTTCCTAACCAAATTTTTAGGTAGTCAAGTTTTTTATCCTCAAAATTTTCTGAATAATAAGTTTTTTGAGTCGTATAGTTAGAAATAGTAACATAACTATCCGAAAATGAAAAATAAACACCTATTCCTTTAAAAGATTGGGTAGCAGTATAGTTGAGTTTTTTTGGTTTTCCTTTTTCTGTTTTTGGCAATAGAATGGTTCTGTTTTCTGCTGTTTTTTCAATAAGGTCACGTTCGGTATAGGCTTGTTCATTAACAGTAATTTCTTTACGGATAATGTTTCCATCAAAATATACATAACTGTCAAATAATTTCACAAGTTCCCAATTATTTTCAACTGGTGTAAGTCCTAAATATTTTCGTTGTTCGTTTGATAGTTCAAAAATTATTTTCTCCATTTTGTGATTTGTATTCTGTTGTAGTGTCGTTTTTTGTTTTACGCTAACGATTTCTGGACTTTGCGTTCGGACGGGAAATCGAAGTACAAAAGCTTGTGTTTTATTACTAATGTTCAATTAAAATAACTGCTGTTGAACTTTGCAGTTCGCCCCACTATTGCAAAGCCCTTGTTGTGTGCTGTTTTTTATCCGCTGCGACAAAACGATATTATTTTCTTTCAATACTTATTTTTAATTGCTCAATTATCTCTTCAATGTCTGAAAGTGTTTCCGCTTGTTCGTCTTCGTCAAGCATTTCAAACAGTACAAACTTGTTAGGATTATTTTTAATGTCAATTAGAGCATTTTTCAATGTTGTTAATTCATCTTTTGAAATGTCAAATGTTAAAATTTTTGAACCATAAGCATTTGTCAAGTCAGCAAATCCATTTATTTCGCTTTCAGCAACAATTGCAGTTAATGCAATCACTGCCTCTTCGTAATGTACATATTGTTTAAAGTCCGGGTTTTCAAGCCACACATTGTTGTCGGTACGTTGATTTAGTAATTCTGGTTGGTCAAAATATTTTTGTAAGTCACAGAGTTTGTAAATTTCTGTCAATGTTAATTTTTCACTTGGGATTTTCTCCAAAAATTGTAGAAAATCTCCGCCAAAATCACTTCCAAATGCGGTATCTTTCCATTTTTCTATAAACATAATTTCTATTTTATTTCAGTTAGTGTTTTTCGTTGTAGCGTCGTCTTGTAAAATGGCACACAACTCCCCAATTTAAACATTGCGTCAATACAAGACATAAAAACTTGCGCTTATCCTTTTTATAATTCACAAGATGCAATATAGAAGCTTGTTAAATTTAATACTAATTAACAAAATTATTATAATGCCATACCGATTAATTTCGCTATCTTGGTAAAGGTATTATAATTGCTAACAAGTCATCATTTATAATTAGTCATTCATCATTTATACTTAACCTATGTCGGTTCTGCCATACTCACTATTCTCCGATTTTGATATTTATCTTTTCCGTTCGGGAAAACACACGAGGCTCTACGAAAAGTTCGGTTCTCATAAAGTGGAGGTCGATGGAGTTTCCGGTGTTTATTTTGCCGTTTGGGCACCAACAGCAACAGAGGTTTCTGTAATGGGAAATTTCAACAATTGGGATTCTTTTTCTAACAAGTTGGCTGGGCGTTGGGATCAATCTGGGATTTGGGAAGGTTTTATCCCAGACTTGGATTTTGGTGAAGTTTATAAATATGGCATCAGAACAACCGAAGGTGTTTTATTAGAAAAAGCAGACCCATACGGACTTTGTTTTGAGAATGCTCTACAGGCAGGTTCTGCAGTTTGTACCACTTGGTATGAGTGGCAGGACAAAGAATGGATGGAAAAACGCTGGCGATACAACAGCCTGGAAGCTCCGATTTCGGTTTACGAAATGCATCTAGGTTCGTGGATGCGTGATCCAAATAATCCTGAACGTTTTCTTAGTTATGGCGAAATAGCGGACAAATTAGTCTCCTATCTCAAAGCAATGAATTTTACACACGTAGAATTCATGCCGATTATGGAATATCCATACGACCCGAGTTGGGGCTATCAGATTACAGGTTTTTATGCGGCGACTTCCAGATTCGGTGGTCCACAGGAGTTGATGTATTTGATTTCTGAACTTCATAAAAATAATATCGGTGTTTTTCTGGATTGGGTTCCGTCTCATTTTCCGGGAGATGCCAATGGATTACACCGTTTTGATGGTTCTTTTTTATATGAACACGAAGACCCAAGAAAAGGATTTCATCCTGATTGGAAGTCGTATATTTTCAATTACGGAAGACCGGAAGTCAAATCTTTCCTGATTTCAAATGCTATATTTTGGCTTGACCGTTATCACGTTGATGGATTGCGTGTAGATGCTGTAACATCTATGCTTCATCTCGATTATTCGAGAAACGATGGCGAATGGGAACCTAATATCTATGGTGGAAATGTCAATCTGGAAGCGAAACAGTTTTTACAGGATTTTAATACAGCAGTTTATAAAGAATTTCCGGATGTTCAGACCATTGCAGAAGAAAGCTCCGATTTTCCAAAATTAACCAAACCAGTTCACGATGATGGAATCGGTTTTGGGATGAAATGGATGATGGGCTGGATGCACGATACCTTGGACTATTTCAAAGAAGATCCGATCAACCGGAAATATCATCACAACAAAATCACGTTCACGAGCACCTATATGTATAATGAAAATTATATGATGCCCTTGTCTCACGATGAGGTGGTGCACGGAAAAAGCAGCCTGATCTACAAAATGCCGGGCGACGAATGGCAGAAATTTGCCAATCTCCGCGCAATGTATGTTTATATGTTCACGAATCCGGGAGCGAAATTGCTTTTTATGGGAGATGAGTTTGCCCAAACCAACGAATGGAATTTCACAAGTTCTCTCGATTGGCACTTGCTTCAGTATCCAGTTCATAAGAATCTTCAGGAGTTTGTTCGGGATTTGAATTTCTTATACAAAACACATCCTGCTTTATATGAATTGCAATTTTCGCCGTATGGATATGAATGGGTTGATGGCGACGATACTGATAACTCGATTTTTATTTATCTCAGAAAAAGCAAATACGATAAAGAAGTTCTGATGACTGTTCTGAATTTAACACCCAATAGTTTCGATTACAGAATTGGCGTGGATGAAAATACAGATTGGAAAGTAGTCCTGAATTCCGACGAAGAAAAATACAGTGGAAGTGGAGTAGAAGCCGTCATTTCCCAAAGATTAGATGAAGGCTGGAATAACAGAAGGAACTCAATCATTATAAAATTACCACCTTTATCAGGTTTGGTATTGAAACAAAGTAAACTAATAAAGAAATCTAAAATTGCAGATTTCCTGAAACGTAAAAAATAAACTAAGAAATATATGAAAGTATTTCACCTTTCTATGGAGTGCTATCCTGTCGCAAAAGTCGGTGGACTGGCGGATGTGGTGGGCGCTTTACCCAAATATCAAAACAAAATGGGATTGGATGCCAGCGTGATAATGCCTTGGTACAACAAGCCGTTTTTCTACAATCACAACTTCGATATTGTGTTTGATGGTTTCATTCATCAATCGTCACATATGTATCAGGTTCAGGTTTTCAAAGAGAAGGATAAATCTTTAGGTTTTGATTTGTATTTGGTTAAAATTCCGGGACTTTTGGATAGAGAAAATGTCTATGGTTATTGGGATGAAAGTGAACAATTCATTGCTTTTCAGCACGGGGTTTTGCATTGGCTGAGTGCGATGCAGATTCGTCCGGATGTCTTTCATTGCCATGATTATCATACAGGATTAGTCCCTTTTATGATTGATAACTGTTATGAATTCAGATTCCTGAAAGGTGTCAAAACCATCGGAACGATTCATAATGGTGAGTATCAGGGAAGTATGAATTGGCAGATGTCCAGTTTTCTTCCCCATTTCGATGGTCAAAACTCTGGATTATTGGATTGGAACGGAAGAATCAATCCGATGGCTACGATGATTAAGACTTGTAATGCTTTCAATGCGGTTTCGGGTGGTTATCTGGAAGAGTTGTTTTACAGCTTCCAGGGTCTTGAGCCATTGATGAATCAGGAACGCCAAAAAGCTTTCGGAATCATCAACGGAATTGATACCGAAGTTTGGGACCCGCAAACTGATGATATGCTGAAGTTTAATTTCAACAGAGATTATGCAGAAGAAGGAAAATGGGAAAATAAAAAAGCCATTTGTGCAGAATATGGACTCAATCCCAATCTTCCGCTTTTCGGTTTCATAGGACGATTTGCTGGTGAAAAAGGTGCTGACCTTTTACCAGAGATTGTTGAAAAAAGTATTCAGGAAACCAATGGCTCCTTAAATATTATTGTCTTAGGTTCCGGAAATCCACAAATCGAGAACAGGCTGAAGGAATTGCAATATCAATTCAATATTAATTTTGCTATAGATTTGGGTTACAAAGAATATTTGTCACATCAGATTTATGCTTCGGCAGATTTCTTGCTAATGCCAAGTCGGGTAGAGCCTTGTGGACTGAACCAAATGTACTCTATGAGATATGGAACGATTCCTATTGTGAGATATACAGGCGGTTTACGAGATACGGTTCAGGATATTTCAACCGGTGGTAGTGGTATCAATTTTACCAATGCTGGCGCGGAAGATGCTGTTCACGCAATAAAAAGAGCGTTACACATTTACAGTCAGAAAGATTTGATGAAAGGTTTGATTTATAGTAATATGTCTTTTGATTTTTCTTGGGAGAAATCAGCACAGAATTATTCTCAGCTTTATAACTACTAATTTTTTTGTTAACATTGGCTTAATATTTGAAAACTATCATTAACTTTAATAAATATATATAACTAAAAACATATTATGAATGAAAGCGTAATTTCTATCGTTTTAGGAGGTGGACGAGGTAGCAGATTATTCCCTTTAACTTATACGAGGTCCAAACCCGCAGTTCCAATTGCCGGTAAATACCGTTTGGTAGATATTCCTATTTCCAATTGTCTCAACTCGGGACTTAACAGGATTTTGGTGTTGACTCAGTTCAATTCTGCATCACTGAATTCTCATATCAAGAATTCTTATCACTTTGATATTTTCAGCAAAGGATTTGTAGATATTTTGGCGGCTGAGCAGAATGTGGAGAATGAAAACTGGTATCAGGGAACGGCAGATGCAGTTCGCCAGACAATGAAACACCTTGAAAAATATGAATACGAATATATTCTGATTCTTTCCGGTGATCAACTTTATCAGATGGATTTCAAGAAAATGATAGATTTCCACAAAGAAAAAGGGGGCGACATTACCATTGCGACAATTCCTGTGGTTGCGAAAGATGCTACTGGATTTGGGATTATGAAAGCGGATGAAGATAGCAATATTACAGCTTTTACAGAAAAACCAAGTCTGGATGTTCTATCAGATTGGACTTCTGAAACCAGCGATGCAAGCAAAGCTCAAGGCAAAGAATATCTAGCATCAATGGGAATCTATGTGTTTACCAAAAATGTTTTAAGAAAGCTTTTTGCAGATTATGAAGGCGATGATTTCGGCAAAGATTTCATTCCTGCATCTATCGGAAACTTAAATGTTTTAAGTTATCAATACGATGGTTATTGGACTGATATCGGAACAATTGAGTCTTTTTATGAGGCTAATTTAGATTTGGCTCAGGATTTACCACAATTCAATTTATTCAGTTCTAATCCTATTTATACAAGAGCGAGAATGCTTCCTCCAACAAAAATCAATGGTTCGTATGTGAGCAAAACGATTTTCGGCGATGGATGTATCATTTTAGCTGATAAAATTGAGAATTGCATTATCGGAAACAGAACCCGAGTGGATAGAGGTTCTACGATTGTGAATTCCTATGTGATGGGAGCCGATTACTATCAGACTGCTCAGCAAGTTTCTCAAAATGAGAAAGATGGAATCACAAGTATGGGAATTGGAAAATACTGTTATATTGATATGGCAATTCTGGATAAAAACTGTTACATTGGAAATAATGTAAGAATCATTGGTGGAAAACATCATCCGGATGGAGATTACGACACGCACTCTATCAAGGATGGAATTGTTGTAGTAAAGAAAAATGCAGTGATTCCAGACGGTACAAATATTATGTAATTTGATACATACTTTAAAACCCTTCGGAAACGGAGGGTTTTATTTTTTAAATTTGGCAAATAATTTGTCTTAAACTAAGCCTATAAATAATAATAAATGAAGAATCTGTTATTTCTAATCAGTTTTTTATGGTTCACATCAGCTTCAGCACAATTTGATAATATCAATGCTGGCGAGGTTTTGAGCTATAGAATTCACTATGGTTTTATTACGGCTGGAAACGCTACTTTATCAACTACAAAAACTTCTTACAAAGGGCAACCGGCTTTCTACGTTCGAGGTGTTGGGAAAACAAGTGGTGCAGCGAAGGCATTTTTCAAGGTAGAAGATGTTTACGAAAGTTATATCAATGAAAATAAAGAACCACTTTTCTATGTAAGAAATGTTTCTGAAGGAAGTTATACTCAGCATTTGCAAAGTACCTTTAATCCAGCTAACAACTCTTTGGTTTTAGTAGATAAAAAACATACGGACAGACCTGCAAAAACAATTAAAGTTCCAAATGATATTCAGGATATGTTGTCTTGTTTTTATTATTTGAGAAGCCAGACTGCAGATAATTTGAAAGTAGGTAGCGTGTTGAAAATGAATGTCTGGATTGATGACGAATTATTTCCCTTTCAATTGAAAGTGGTCGGAACAGAGAACTTGTCAACCAAATTTGGTAAAATTAATTGCCTCAAAATTATTCCTTCTGTTATCAGCGGAAGAGTTTTTAAACAGAAAGAAGGCGTTACAATGTGGGTGACAAATGACCAAAACAGAGTGCCAATTCTTATAAAAGCAGAACTTGCGGTTGGGTCGCTCAAAGCAAGTATTGATAGTTACAGCAATGTAAAATATCCATTGAACTTTAAAAAATAAATATATTGAAAATCACTCTTTTAAGAGTGATTTTTTATTTTATGACCAATTATTGTCCTAAGACAAGTCGAGCATATCAGAATAAAATTAACTTTGATTTAAAAGAAATTCAAATGAATAAAATTAAAGTAACAGCAGAAATCAATAAACCAATTAATGAGGTTTGGAACGCATTCAATAATCCGGAACATATTGTCAATTGGAACTTTGCCCACGAAAGCTGGGAATGTCCTTCTGCTAAAAACGATTTGAGAATTGGAGGTAAATTAGAAGTAAGAATGCAGGCAAAAGATGGAAGCTTTGGTTTTGACTTTGTTGGGATTTATGATGATGTTAAAGAAAATCAATCAATCCAATATCATATGGAAGATGGACGAGAAGTTGAAATTATTTTCGAAAAATTGTCTGATGACAAAACAAAAGTGACTGAAAGCTTTGACCCGGAAAATCAAAATCCTTTGGAATTCCAAAAAGACGGTTGGCAAGCAATTTTGGATAATTTTAAGTCTTATTCAGAAAGTATTTAGAATCAACCACAAAAGTCACAAAAGATTATATAAACTTTTATAAGCTTAGGCGTCTTTGTGACTTAAAGGCGGTTTTATTAAAAAACTTTGTAGTCTTTGTATTAAAACTTGGAAGATTACAAAATTTTAAATCTAATTTCTAAAATAAAAATAATGAACAATAATATATTTCCCTGTTTTTGGTTCAACCAAAACGGCGCCGAAGCAGCAGAATTTTACACTTCTGTTTTCAGAAATACAGAGATTACAGTTAATACGCCAATGGTTATTAACATAGAAATCGAAGGTCAGAAATTAATGTTCCTGAATGCTGGTCCAATGTTCAAACCTAATATGACTTTATCATTAATGATGATGTGTGATTCTGCTGAAGAAGTAGAAAGCTATTATCAAAGACTTGCTGAAAAAGGAAAAGTAATGATGGAATTGGACACTTATTCATGGAGCGAAAAATATGCTTGGGTAGAAGACCAATATGGGATTTCCTGGCAGTTATATTTTACTGCTGAGAAAGCCAAGCAAAAAGTTTCTCCGGTAATGATGTTTACTGGGAATAATGCCGGAAAATGTAAAGAAGCTCTGAATTATTATACAAGCATTTTTCCGGATTCTGAGATAGAAGGCATTATGGAGTATGAAGAAGGACAAGGTGATGTGGTTGGAAATGTGGCGCATTCTCAGTTTATCATCAATGATTATGTGATGATGGCGATGGACAGTTCACACGACCATAAGGCCCAATTTACAGAAGGGACTTCTATAACCATAATGACCAAAGACCAAGATGAAACCGATTATTATTGGGACGAATTCACAAAAGAAGGCTCGGAAAGTATGTGCGGTTGGCTCAAGGATAAATATGGCTTCAGCTGGCAGATTGTTCCTCATAGATTAATAGAATTGACAAATACTCACGAAGTTGAGAAAGCTCAAAAAGCATTTGGAGCAATGATGAAAATGAAAAAAATTATCATCAAAGATATAGAAGACGCTTATTACAACTCATAAATTAAAAAGTTATGGAAACATTAAGATATCAAATAGAGATTGATGCACCAGCGGAAAAAGTTTGGGATGTTCTATGGAATGACAAAACTTATTCTCAATGGACACATTATTTCAGCCCGGGTTCTGTGATGAAAACAGATTGGGAAGTTGGAGGGAAAACGTATTTTACTGAAGCAAGTGGACAAAACGGAATGGTAAGTACAATAGAACGCATTGAGAAGCCAAAACATTTGGTTTTTAAACATCTTGGCGAACTAACTAATGGAGTGGAAGATGTTGACAGCGAAAAAGTAAAAGCTTGGAACGGAAGTCTGGAGGCTTACTATCTCGAAAGCAATAATGGAAAAACAACGCTCAAAGTTGAAGTCGGTGTCGACAATAGCTACAAAGATATGATGGATGAAGGCTTCAACAAAGGCTTAGAAGTCGTAAAGAATCTTTCTGAAAATTAATTTAAAAACATAAATGATGGATAAACCAACCTCAAAAAAATTAGAAGTAATCATTCCTGCATTCCGTGCCCATTCTCAGACTTTTGTGATGGTTGTGGACGGAATTTCTGAAGAAGATGCAAAGAAAAGAATCGATGAAAAAACCAATCATATCATTTGGATGGTTGGGAATTTTATCAATATGCGTTACAGCCTGGGCTGGGTTTTGGGACTCAAAGAAGAAGACCCCTTCAGCGACTTATTTTTCCAGGGAAAAGCTTTGGATGAGAATTTCATTTATCCAACATTAGTGCAATTGAAAGAAAGTTTCCATAAGATTTCACCTTTGGTTTATCAAAAGTTATTGGAAGCTACAGACGAAGATTTAGACAAAGATTTCCCAATGGGAATGGGCGTTGATTTTTTCAAAGAAGATGTTCTCAATTTTGTTGGAATGTGCATTGGACGGGAAGATTATTTATCAGGACAATTAGGTTTGATGAGAAAAATCCTTGGCTATGAAGGAATGAAATATAACTTCGATAAAGATTTGAAATATTAAAATGAAAACGGATAGAAACTTTGAATATCGTTTTCACTCCAAAGGATCTGCAAGTGAGATTTTTCAATTCTTACAAAATGTACAAAATTGGTGGAGCGGTTTTTTCGGAGAAATAATTTCAGGAAAGAGTGATCAAATCGGAGATGAATTTTCTTTTTCAGCAGGTGATGGTGTTCATTTTTCAAAACAAAAATTGATAGAATCTAATCCAGGCAAAGAATTAGTCTGGCTGGTTACAGAAAGTAATTTGTCTTTTCTTCAAGACACTCACGAATGGGAAAATACCAAGATAAAATTCAATCTGAAAGCTGTCGATGATGGAACACAGGTCACTTTTACACATGAAGGTTTGATTCCCAAAATCGAATGCTATAAAAATTGTGCAGGTGCTTGGACGCAGTATATGGAAAATTTAGAAAAATCTTTAAATTCATAAACATTGATGAAACCAAAATCAAATGGCTTTCAAAAGGTTGACGACATCCGTCTCTATTATGAAATTTATGGAGAAGGACAACCGGTGGTTCTGATTCACGGAGGCGGTTCTTCAGGGTTTTATGACTTCGAAGAAACGATTATAAGATTAGAAAATGATTTTCAGCTGATTGTTATTGATTTGCAAAATCACGGTAGATCTGAACATCGCGACATCCCAGAAACTTTTGAACAAGATGCCAGAGATGTGATAACCGTTTTGGAACAGCTCAATATCAAAAAAGCTTCGTTTTTCGGATTTAGCAATGGCGCAACAACTGTTTTACAGATTGCTTATCTTTTTCCGGATAATGTAGAAAAGGTAATTGCTGCATCTGGTGTCACAAAACGAAACGGAATGATTGATGGTTTTTTTGACGGAATGTCACAGGTAACTTTGGAGCAAATGCCTCAATATCTGAAAGACAATTTTCTGAAAATAAATCCCAACGAGAATCTATTACAAAATATGTTTGAAAAAGATAGTCAGCGGATGAAACACTTTCAAGATATTGATGATGATATTTTGAAAAATATAAAAAGTCCTGTTTTCCTGATTGCAGGAGACAAAGATGTTATAAAATCGAAACATATTGCAGAAATGAATCAATTGATTCCCAATTCTCGACTGATGATTTTACCTGCAGGACACGGGAACTATATGATGGCAGACGAGAATAGAAAAGTCGATACAGAACTCATCGATTTTACGATTTCTCAAATCAGAAATTTTTTAAACTCATAAACAAACGACTATAAAACTATGGCAGCAGTCAATCCTTACCTAACATTCCACGGACAGTGCGAAGAAGCTTTCAAATTCTATGAATCTGCATTTGGAACCAAAGTTCCATTTTGGAGTCGTTTCGGCGATATGCCACCTCAGGAAGGAATGCCTCCGTTGGCAGACGAATACAAAAACCAAATAATGCATGTTTCACTTCCTATTTCTGCAGAAACTGTGATTATGGGCAGCGATTCTCTTCCGGGAATGGGCGAATACAAAAACGGAAATGATTTTTCAGTCGCAATCAAGGCCGAGTCAAAAGATGAAGCTAAAAATTTGTTCGAGAAACTTTCCGAAGGTGGAAAGGTCACAATGGAACTTCAGGACACCTTTTGGGGCGCTTATTTCGGGATGTGGGAAGACAAATTCGGAATCCAATGGATGATTAATTATGACGACCCAGAGAAAGTTCAGGAACATTAATAATTTCTGGATTTCACTCACTGATTACGCAGATTCAGAAGATTTTTCTGAAATTAATCTGTAAAATTAGCTCAATCTGCGAGAGCCTTTTAATATTTCTTTAGGCTAAAAATTAAAAAGAATTTCTATTAATAATCATTAAAAATTTAAAAATGCCAAAATTAAATTCATACCTCAATTTTGATGGTACAGCAGAAGAAGCTTTCAAATTTTATCAATCCGTTTTCGGTGGCGAATTCGTAGGCGGAGTAATGAAAATGGGAAATGCTCCGGGAACAGAACATCTTTCCGAAGATGAGAAAAACCGAGTAATGCACATCGCATTGCCAATTGGAAAAGATCTCTTGATGGCTTCGGATATCGTTCCGTCTATGGGACACAAACTGAATCAAGGAAATGGGAATTATATTTCTATTTTTCCGGAAAGTAGGGAAGAAGCAGACCGAATCTTCAATGGACTTTCTGCGGACGGAGAAATAGAAATGCCAATGGAAGACCAGTTTTGGGGCGATTATTTCGGAAGTTTCAAAGACAGATATGGTGTTTGCTGGATGGTCAATTACAGCAAAGATTCTGGTTACGAAGGATAAATAAGAATGAGAAAGATAATTTCTTTTATGCACATATCTCTCGATGGTTTTGTTGCAGGTCCAAACGGAGAAATGGATTGGATAAAGGTTGACGAAGAGATTTTTGATTTTGTAGCTAAACGCATTGGTAAGAGTGATACAGCAATGTATGGTCGCGTGACTTATCAGATGATGGAAAGTTATTGGCCAACAGCTGCTGACAAACCGAATGCAAGTAAGCACGATGTTGAACATTCGAGATGGTACAAAGATGTACACAAAATTGTTTTATCCAAATCAGTTGAGAGTCAAGATTCAAACAAAACAACAATTATCAATGAGAATCTTGTAGATAAAATCAATGAGATAAAACGACAAAAGGGAAAAGATATTTTACTCTTTGGTAGTCCGTCAGCTACTCACTCGCTGATTCAACAGAATTTGATTGATGGCTTTTGGCTCTTTGTAAATCCAATTGTTCTTGGTCAAGGTATTCCATTATTTGTAGATATTAAGGAAAGAATTAATCTGAAACTTTTGAACACGCAGCAATTCACTAATGGCGTGACTGAACTGAATTTTATCACAGAAAAATAACTCTATGGAAAAAGTAACAGCAAAAGCTTCTATCGGAATTCAGAAGCCTGTTTCAGAAGTTTTTGAAGCGATTATCAATCCGGAAATAATGCAGAATTATTTCATTTCCAAAGGTTCCGGAAGAATGGAAACCAGTAAGGAAATCTTCTGGTCTTTCCCAGAGTTTGATGGTTCCTATCCGTTGACAACGAAAGAAATAATTCCCAATAAAAAAATTGTTTTTGTGTGGGATCCAAAATCTGTTGTGACAATAGAGTTACAACAATTATCTGAAAATAATACAGTGATAAAAGTTGCGGAAGAAGGGCATAACACAGACGAGAAAGGTATAAAGTGGGCAATAGGTCAAACCGAAGGCTGGGCCAATTTTCTGGCTTGTATGAAAGCTTGGCTGGAATATGGAATCCATTTACGGAAAGGCGCTTTCGACTTTATGAAAACTAACTAAAATTAAAGCTTTGCGATTGCAAAGCTTTTTTCTATTCTTTTATAGGATTAAAATCTGAAAAGAATACTGCGGCGTCAGAAGATTGATAAGGCTTCTTCTTTAACAGTATCTGTTCATTATTTTTAATTTTATAACTGTAAACACTATCGTTATAGAATTCGACTTTTGCAAAATTTTCCAATTTGTTACTTCTGATTTTGAAAAATAACGTAGTGTTGCTCCCCGAAAACATATAAGAATTAATACAGTTTCTCGTAGGATTGTAATGGAGATTAGGATATTCTTGAGAATTAGTTATGTCTATTAATTTTTGCTGTTTTGGATCAAATATCAACAGCTTTTCTATTTCATTAGAACCTCGAGCAGCTTGGGCAAAAGAAATTTTGATGTCATTATAACCGTCGTTATTCAGGTCTTCATCGGTTGTTACATATAGATTGCTTTCCTCTTTTCTGAAATTTCCCGATTGGATTTGTATCCATTGATTAGCAGATTTCTTGTATAAAATGAAATCTACAACGGGTTGTTTGCCTTTATTGTTTTGTGTAATATTGATTTTGTATTGATTAGCTTTTATAACTGTTTTTGAATCAGAAAAATATTCATTTTTTTGACTGAAACAAATGCTGGAAATTAAAAGAAATAATAATTTGTACATAAATGTGTTTTCTACAAAGTAATGAAAACTTGTTTTAATGGAAAAATGTTTCTATTGTGCGCAGCGCGCCCCGGCTTGAACGGAGATCTTTTTTGTTTTTGCTAAAAACAAAAAAAGCGGGAGTGGAAGACGGATAAAGGCGCCCAAACCTAACGAAGTGGTTAGTCAATAATTATTTAAAGTAAAAGATTTAGGTCTGCGTCTTCCTAAATGTAAAACGTAAAACTTTAAAAAAATGAAAAAAGGAATTTTAGCCATCGCAGGTTTAGCAGCTATCGCAATCATCGCCAAAAAAGCGCAAAAAAGAAAAGCATTCGTAAGAGGAATCTTCGACGAATATGATGTGAAGGAAAGAACACCGTTCGGATTTGCAGACAGAATCAGAACGATGAATGACGAAGATTACAACTCTTTGAAGGAGAAAGTGAGAGCGCAATTTGGAAGAGGATGCTGCAAACCAAGAACTGCAGAATAATTTTATAAAAAATTAAATTAAATTGTTAAGAAAAACGGAAAGTGATTGCTTTCCGTTTTTTTTGCTTTTATTTCTCGCAAACCGGGCAAGTTTTGCTGATTTTCTATCCGCATAATCTATGAAATCAGCGAGAAATTAATTTTTGAGTGTTATTAAAATAAACGGAATCATTAAATTTGCTTTGTGAAGGATTACTATTACTTTCTCGGAATTCCTCAAAATGCTTCTGCAGAAGACATCAAAAAAGCCTACAGAAAATTGTCTCTGAAATATCATCCGGATAAAAATGATAATGATGAGTTTTTTTCTGATAGATTCAAAGAGATCAAGGAAGCTTATGAAACTTTGATGGATGATGGACGACGAAAGTTGTATGACCAAAATCTCTCCAGTCAGCAGAGAAATGTGAAAAGTATTCTTCCTCCGAAAATAAAAAATTTTTCTGCGAGTAAAATCCGAGCAATAAAAGGTGAGGAAATTACTATTTATTGGAATACTTATGATGCGGACTTGGTAAAAATTGTTCCTTTTGGATTAGAAAAACCGAACGGTGAAAGGACGATTAGAATAAAAGAATTTGATTCTCAAGGGAAATTCCAGATTTTGCTCCACGCGACAAATAGTGTTCTTCATAAAACAATTGTTCAGGGAATTACAATTACAGAATTAGCAGAATCTGAATCGGGTTCTGAAGAAAAAGAGTCGTTAAACAACCCAACTGAATCTTTCCAAAAATTGCCCAAAAAAGAAAACCAATCTAAACGACTGGTTTCTATATTTATATTTTTAGCATTGGCTGCTATGATTATCTGGATGATGTTTAACTGATTTTCAATCTGCCCGGACATTTTTTACAACGTTTCCCTTTCTTGAATTTTTTGCAACATTTTTTCTTGTCACAATACATCATTTCATCGTTTCTGTAAGCCGGAGCCAAAGGGGCAATCTTGAAAGGAATAACAGTTGAAATCATAGCTGCAAATATAAAGTAATTTAGACTAATTACAAATAGAAACTGAAATAAATCATATTATTTTAAATAAGGCTCCATCACTTTTGCCCAAAGTCGATAACCTTCAGGCTTCATATGCAACATATCTTCTTTGAAAATGTCGGTTCTTACTTTTCCGTTTTCGTCATTCATCACTTTGGTGATGTCGATATATTTGGCTTTTTTTTGAGTTTTAAGGTAAGCTTGTATTGATTGATTAAGTTCTTTCATCTGCGGCCAAAACTGTTCACGGCTTGGTGAATATTTGATAGAAACATAAGCTACTGGAATTTTCGGATATTTAGCTCTGATTTTTCCAAAGAATGTTTTGAATCTTTCTAAAACTTCGGCTGAAGAAGGATTGTCTGTAGCAATATCATTTTCTCCACAATAAATAACGATTTGTCTAGGTTTGTAAGGTGTGAGAAGTTCCTCGGAATAATTATTAAGATCCAATAATCTGGAACCTCCAAAACCTCTGTTGATAATCGTTTTTCCTGGAAAATAATCATTCACGTCTTTCCAATAAGTAAAAGATGAACTTCCTACAAATAGAATTGGTTTCTTCGGAATTCCGTTGGTTTGGTCAAGTTTTTTGAATTCCTGAATCTCTTTCCAATAAGGTTTATCCTGAGCAAAGAATAGGAGAGAGTTGAGAATCATTGCCAAGAAAAAAAGCTTTTTGAAAAGCTGTCCGTTGTATTTCATTTTTAAATTTTTTGAAGTTTCAAGGTAAAAAAAATCAGCTGCCAAAGCAACTGATTTCAGGTTTTTAATATTTGTTTAAGACAATTAATCCACGATAAATTTTGTGTTCAATTCACCTGTCTTTAAGATGTAAATACCTTTTGGAAGATTTTTTAAAGTAATTGTATTTCCGTTTTGGAACGGATTTTCAATTGTTTGTACATTCTGTCCAACAGTATTATAAATAAACGCTTTTTTGAATTGTTTCAAGTCTTTGTCTCCTGTTACCTGGATTGTATTTCCTTTCACAGGATTTGGAGCAATCGTCACATTCTTAGAGAAAGAAGCATCATCTACAGCCATTACAGTTCCCCAGATTTGAGCAATATATTCTGGATGATCAATGAATGGATTTCTGTTTCCTTGGTATGCATAAACTGCATTATTCCTGTCAATTTCTTTTTGAGATAGAGGATCTTGCTGATGCCATCTTAGCAACATACTTAGGAAAGGCTCTCCAAAAACTTTAAAAGTGCTTCCGTCATACATATCATAATTAAATCCGGTAATTAACGATTGATATCTTGTAGCAAAATAGAAATAGATTCTTGCAATATCACCTTTGAACTCATTAATTGGTTCGAAAACGGTTCCGCCATAACCATTCAGTTTACTACTTCCTAATTTTGAGCCATTTCTGGAAGTCCAAGTTGCAGTTCCAACTTCTCCATAAGGCCAGTTGCTTCTTCTACCATTCACATAACCGTCAGTTGGTAAAAGGTGGTGGTAGTCATTATGCATTGGTGTTCTATCGTCGAACGTCGATTTTGGAATCGTATGCTCTCTGTTATAACAAGATGCTTCTCCGCTGTAATTACCGCATTGATTGGCTCCCATTGTATAATTGTAAGGATCTGGTCCGGTCGGATTTTCAGAATAAATATCTAAAACAGTATTATCTTTTTCATAATATTTGTCTCTGTCGGCTGAAGAAAAAACACCCCAATTGTAACCTTTGTCTTGGTGACCTCGTGTAGCGATTTCGCTTAGTTTAGTCTTAAGTGCGGCACCGGTAAGTCCGTCAGTTCCATCATAATAACCGGTTGGAATCTGTGCATTTGTAATACCAAGCATACCAACCAAAAGAATAAAAATACTTTTTTTCATTTCAAAAAATTAAGGGCGCTAAAGGTATAAAATATTATGATTGATTAATGTTATTAATTATTAACATTGTAGCTGTAATTTATTATTAATTAAATATTGTATTCTCTATTCGATAAAATTTTAGATTTTTAACATTGTGAAATAAAAAAAGACAGAAATTAATTTCTGTCTTTCATTGAAATAAATTTGTTTTGATTACTCAATTATAAATTTGGTGTTTAATTCTCCGGTTTTAAGAATATATACGCCTTTAGGTAGATTTTTCAGAGTAATTGTATTTCCACTCTGGAACGGATTTTCAATTGTTTGAACATTTTGTCCTACCATGTTGTAGATAAATGCTTTTTTGAATTGCTTCAAATCTTTATCTCCAGAGATGCTAATAACATTACCTTTTACCGGGTTTGGAGCAATAGTCAAATTCTTAGAAAAAGAAGCGTCATCTACAGCCATTACAGTTCCCCAGATTTGAGCAACATATTCTGGATGATCGATGTATGGATTTCTATTTTTTTGGTAATTGTAAGCCGCATTGTTTCTTGTGATTTCTCTTTCAGAAACTGGATCTTGCTGATGCCAAAGCAACATAAGATTTAATTCCCAAGTCGTCAAGCCTTGATTAACATTACTTGTGTTAAGCATATTGCCACTGGAGAAACCGGAAAGTCTTGTTTGGTATCTTGTAACAAAATAGAACATTACTCTCGCAACATCACCTTTGAACTCATTAATCGGCTCGAAAACAGTTCCTGAATAACCAGAAGAAGCATTGGGACCAACTTTAGATCCATTCTTAGAAGTCCAAGTCGGGTTATTCACTTTCCCATAAGGATAGTTACTTCTCATTCCGTTTACTTTTCCATCTGTAGGAAGAATGTGCTGGATGTCAGAAACCATCGGGCTTGCTTCGTTAAAAAGACTTTGCGGAATAGAGTGTTCTCTGTTGTAGCAATCACCTTCTACAGAATAATTACCACATTTTTTTACACCGTGCTGATAGTTGTAAGGATCTGTACCAGTAGGATTTTCAGAATAGATATCCAGAACACTGCCATCATTTTCGTAGAATTTGTCGGTATCTGTTGTAGGATAACCATTGTAAAGATTATCATAGCTTTTGGTTTGGTAACCAGCAGTTATGATTTCTCCAAGCTTTGTTTTAAGTGCATATCCGGTCAATCCGGCTGCACTGTCATAATAACCTGTCGGGATCTGCGCATTTGTAATGCCGAACATTCCAACAGCAAGAATAAAAATACATTTTTTCATTTCAAAAAATTAAGGGCGCTAAAGGTATAAAATAATTTTATAAATAAAGTATTTAATTATTAACATTATACATTGATTTGCTACTATTCAGATGATTTTTTTTAATAATCTGTAAAATGCTAATGTTATAATTGCAAAATTCTAAAATGCAGATAAATTTATCTGTATTTTTTATTTTATCAGTATGTTAAATATTTAACAACAGGTCTTTGCTGTTTAACTATCACGAATTTTGTCAAATCAGACTAATAATATTCCTAATTATCCGAAATATATTTTTTATTGATTTTAGAAAAAATCCAGGAAATAGAAAGCCCAAAGAATAGAGCTGTAACTGAAACAATAATATAATTTATCATTTCTATTTTAACTGGGAAAGGCAAGGTCTCACTGGCACGGAACAACCCTGTTCTGATTTGCAGAAAACATATAATAGAACCAATCACAAGTCCCATCATAATCCCAAAGAAGACAATCAAAAATCCGGTGAAGAAATAAATCATCCGAAGATTTTTTTTGTTAAATCCTAAAGCGACTAAGGATTTCGCCTGATCTTTTTTGTCCAATTGCAAAATAGTAATCGCTCCAGCCAAATTGAATGTCGTAATGAAAATCACCAAACCGAAAATCAAATAAATCATCAGTTTCTCGGTGTTAATCATCTTCCAAAATGCTGCATTTTCTTCAGATTTTGTATTGATGACTATTTTGTCTCCAAATTCTTTAGACAAATTAGACTTAACGATTTCAGCACTGGCAGGATTTTTCAGCTTAATCACGATTTGATAACAAGCCGATTTTGGAAGTCCAAGAAGTTGTTGCGTTAATTCTATCGGAGCAATTATGTAATTATCCAATTGGTCATTGCCTGGGAAAATTCCGCTAACGAAAATATCTTTCTTATTGAAAATATCATTCTCTTGCTGAATAATTCCTTTTCCGGGTTTCGGCATCAGAATCGTTGCAAAATCTTGACTAGAGTTCACAGGAAGCGAAAGTCTGTTGTCCAGACTATTTTCCATAATCACCTCATTGCTGTATTTGAAATCGGGATATTTGCCGTAGAAAATATTCTCATTGATAGGATTCACGCTCGTGTAAGCAGAATCTACGCCTCTCAGGTAGGCAATTTCGCCATTATTTTTATAACTCAGATAGACTTTTTCCTCTATCAATTTAGAGAAATGAGCAATATCAGAATTCTTCTTTAGCGAGTTTTGAATTTTATCAATATCCGGTAAAATCTTTCCGGTTTTGCTTTTGATAGTAAGGTCTGCGTGCAGATTGGCAATCATTTGCTTGTTCATTTCCTCCAATCCGGAGAAAACCGAAATGATAATGAACATCGCTGCCACAGCCGCTACCATCGCAAGAGCCGCCAGCCAAGTGATGAAGGTAACTGCTGTACTTCCTTTTTTAGAAATCAGATATCGAGATGCTATGTAAAAAGCATTTTTCAATACAGTCGCAGGTTATAGAATTGGGTTGTCGCCTTCGCCTTTTAGTTCTCTTTCGATGCGTTCCACGTCGTCCAGACTTGTGTCGATGTAAAAAGACAATTGCGGAATGATGCGCACTTGCTTAGACATTTTTTGTCCGATATAGTTGCGGTAAAAAGCATTATTGGTGTTGATTTCTTTCATTATCGGCTTTCTCAGTTCAGCCGGAAAGATGCTCAAATATATTTTTGCGATACTCAAATCGGCAGTTACTTTCACGTCAGAAACCGATACCAAAAAGCTCTCTTTACTTTCCGATGCCTGTTTGCGGAAGATTTCTGCCATATCTTCCTGAATAATTTGCGCTACTTTTCTTTGTCTGTTGCTTTCCATAAATGCTACAAATTTAGTGTTTTTATTTTGAATTTTTTGGAGCTATTTCCCGCTTTTCGTTCATACTCCTCACGCCTAGGCTTTTCCCAAAGCTAGTTGCGGGGTAACCACTACAATCGGGGCTAGGGATTTTGTCATCCTATTATCCGTTTTCGTAAAAAAATACAAGATTTGTCATTCCAAAGAATACATATAGAAGTAAAAATTATTACTTCAACAACCAAATCAAAGCTTGCTTCAGTTCTCTTTTCCAGTAATTTTCAGAATGCGTTCCATCTTCATCTATTTTCACGACGATATTTTTTTCCGGAACCGATTTCTTTAATAATGATTCATTCACAGTTTCTATTTCCGGAGCCATTGTTTCATCTTCATTTTTTCCTGCTACAAAATAGAACTTGGAATTTTTGAGATTGCTTTGGTTTTTGTTCAGATAAGCTTTCAGATCCTTGGAAACAAACCAAAATGCAGGGCTGAAGATTCCGGCTTTTCCAAAAACTCTCGGATATTTCACTGATGCATAGAGTGAAATCAAACCACCCATTGAACTTCCCATAATCATAGTTTTAGAAGCTTGTTTCTGAGTTCTGTAAGTTTTATCAATATAAGGTTTTAAAGTTTTTGTAAGAAATTCCAGATACAAATTGCCTTCGCCTTTCGTCTTATATTTTTCATTATTCCACGGCGAATATTCTGCCAGTCGCGTCTCTCCGCCATTATCAATTCCGATGACGATTGCAGATTCTCCGGTTTCAGAAAAGATTTCATTCAGTGTTTCATCAACGCTCCATTCTCCTGAAAAACTCGTGAATTCATCAAAAAGATTTTGTCCGTCGTGCATATAGATCACAGGATATTTCTTATTGGATTTCTCGTAATCGGGTGGGAGATAAATCCAGATTTTTCTCGTCTTATTAAGCTGTGGAATTTTAAAATTCTCACTTAATATTTTGACATTAGAAGCCGCAGTATGTTTCTTCTCTTTTGGTTGCGCCCAGTTTTGGATTTTTAATTCAACAGTTTTTGAAGAATTAGAAACTTCCAAAGTTCTGTTTGGAGAATCTTCTGCAGTTTCCCAATTGCCTTGCGTGATTTTATATTCTATTTTCTGGGATGGAGTAGGAATCGTTAATGTATATGAACCTTCCAGATCTTTTTTGAACTCATACTGGCTATCATTCGGATTCCAATTGTTAAGATTAGAAGCCAGAAATAACTTCGGATTTTGATTTGTATTCTCAGGAAGTTCTACAATTTTAAAAGTAATTTGCGCATTCAAAACAACAACCATTAAAACTGAAAGTAAAAATAATGATTTTCTAAAGAGAAAAAATTTAAACCAATTATTGTACATATTTGGTCTGTAATTTTATGAATTCTAAAGTTTTTTTTGCGACATCTTTAGCTTCATCAAAATTGATATTACTAAAAGCGTGTTTCGCATTGTCCAAAACAAAATATTGATGATAAATTTTGTTTTTTTTCAATGCATCTGCCAACATTTGAGATTGTGAAATATCCACAGTACTATCGCTGGTTCCGTGAAAAATCAAAGTTGGTACAGTTTGTTTCGTAATGTAAGTCACCGGAGAAAACTCTTTGCTTTTCTTGATGGCCTCTTCTTTTTGAGTGTTAATATCGAATCCTGTCAACTGCTTTATTTTTTGTTTTCTTATGTTGTAAGTTTTCGGATAAGACATTTTAAAAGCTTTCAAAAGTAATTTATTAGCATCAGTTTTGAAAAGCTCATTCAAGTCAGATGGTCCGAAAAAATTGACTACATATTTCAGTTTTGGGAATCCGGAAATGATATTGTTTTGCTGATTATAAGCGGTCAACATTGCAATGTGAGCGCCGGAAGATCCGCCCCAAACGCCAATGTTATTAATGTCTAATTGATATTCTTCAGAATTATCCTGGATCCATTTCAGAACATCTTTACAATCCTGCAAAGTTTTATCTAGATGCGTTTCATTATTAATATTCGTAAAATTGATACTGATAACCGTGTAATTGTTGTCAATAAGTTCTTCCAAAACATACGCTCTGTAATTTTGTGCAACAATTTCTTTATCACCAATAACCCAGGCACCACCGTGGATGAAGATAACAACAGGAGATTTAGTTGTAAGATTTTTAGGCTGATAAATGTCCAGTTTTAATGGCTGATTTTCAGACGTATTTTTGTAAATAATATCTTTTTGGAGATTATAATTAAGGGCGAGTTTGGGCAACTTTATATCCGAATTGGCTTTTTCCATACTCACTTTATAGCTAAGAAAACTAAGGATAATCAAAGAAAAAACAAGTATGATTCTGTATTTTACTTTCATCTAGAATATATTGCATTCCAAATATAAGTAAAAATGCTGTGAATATTATGTTAAATCGCATTTTATGAAAAATTTAAGGTTTAGTTTCTCCTTTGCACAGCTATGTTTTGTAAATTTGGGTCAATTTAATTGATTTCTTATTTGATAGGAAATTGTAATTCAAATCCATTTTATAATGACAACAAAATACGAACAGATTCCAAGTTCTCTTTTTGTGAAAAACAGAAAGAAGTTTGCAGAACAATTGTTACCAAAATCTTTAGCCGTTTTCAATTCCAACGATATCTATCCGATCAGTGCAGATTCTACAATGCCTTTCCAGCAGCATCGTGATATTTTTTATCTGAGTGGAGTAGACCAGGAAGAAAGTATTTTGGTGATTTTTCCCGATGCTTATTTGGAAGAAAATCGTGAGATATTATTTTTAAGAGAAACCAACGACCATATTGCGGTTTGGGAAGGCGAAAAATTAGATAAAAATCAAGCTTTTGAAACTTCCGGAATCAAAACGGTTTATTGGTTGAGCGATTTTGATAAAGTCTTCAAAAATCTGATGTACGAAGCTGAAAATGTTTATCTGAACAAGAATGAGCATTACAGAAATTCTGTAGAAACGGAACTCAGAGAAGACCGTTTTATCAAAAAAGTACAGGCGGATTTTCCGATGCATAATTATAAAAGAAGCAATCCAATTCTTCAGCGTTTGAGAAGCATCAAAGAACCGGAAGAATTAGCATTAATTCAAAATGCTTGTAATATCACGGAAAAAGGAATCAGAAGATTGCTGAATTTCATCAAGCCAAATGTTTGGGAATATGAAATCGAAGCTGAACTAATCCACGAGTTTGTAAGAAACAGAAGCAGAGGTTTTGCTTACACGCCAATCATTGCAAGCGGAAACAACGCTAATGTTCTTCATTACATTGCGAATAATATGCAGTGTAAAGAAGGCGATTTGATTCTTTTGGATGTTGGTGCAGAATATGGGAATTACTCCAGTGATTTGACCAGAACCATTCCTGTCAGCGGAAAATATTCAGAAAGACAAAAGGAAATTTACAACTCAGTTTTGAGATGTAAAGTTGAGGCTGAAGACCGATTGGTTGCAGGAAATAACTGGTACAGATTCCATAAAGAAATGGGTGAGGTTTATACTGCCGAATTGCTTCAACTGGGATTAATTGATAAAGCTGATGTCCAAAATGAAGATCCAAAATGGCCAGCTTACAAGAAATTTATGATGCACGGAACTTCTCATCATATGGGATTGGATACGCACGATTACGGAATCTTAACAGATGATTTTGTTGAAAATATGGTGTTTACCAACGAGCCAGGTTTCTATATTCCGGCAGAAGGATTTGGAGTGAGAATTGAGGACGATTATGTGATTCAGTCTTCCGGAAAACCATTTAATTTGATGGCGAATATTCCAATTACTGTGGAAGAAGTCGAAGACCTGATGAATTCTTAATTCGAAACATAAAAAATCCCGAACAGAATTAATGTTCGGGATTTTTATTTTATTTCTTAAAAAATTCCATCAAATCGAGATAATTTTTCTGATTCACGCCGTGTCCGGACATATATTCTCTAAACGAAAAATATGCACTCAAATCATATAAAAGGTCTGCTGCTTTTCTGCCCCATTCCAAAGGAATCACAGCATCGTCTGTCCCGTGAGAAATAAAGAAACGCAGATTTTCTAATTTCTTTTTTTCTTTCACAATGTTTTTCAGAAGCTTCTCTTCTGGATAAGAACTTAGACAAGCTACTTTCGAGAACAAATCCGGATATTGTAAAGCCAGAGAATAAGCAATCATTCCGCCTTGGCTGAAACCGCAAAGATGCGTCTTGTTATCCGTCAAACCATATCTGTTGGTAACGGTCATAATATTTTCCAAAACCAGTTTTACAGCTTCATTAGCTTCGTTTTCGTCCACAAAATTTTCAGCATTATTGAAATCGATATCAAACCAAGCATAGCCACCGTAGCTGGAATTTTTCGGTGCTCGGAAACTGATGACCAACCAATCTTCCGGTAAAGTTGGAACAAAACTAAAAAGGTCTTCTTCATTGCTTCCATAACCGTGAAGCAAAAACAAAACGGGCGTTTCTGGTGTGATATTTTGAGGTTCTCTTACGAGATATTGTAAATCCATTGTGCAAAGATAAATAACAGAACTTAGAATTTTGAATAGTTTTTATCTATAAGTTTTGTGTGCTATAAAAAACGTATTTTAGCACCACGAAAAATTTCTAAAATGGATAAAATACCTAGTGTAGACCTGCGTGATTTCCTTTCGGACAACCCGGAACGCAAACAGAAATTTGTAAATGAAATCGGAAAAGCTTACGAAGAAATTGGTTTTGTAGCCCTGAAAGGACATTTCCTGGATGACCAACTCGTAGACAATCTTTATGGAGAAGTCAAAAACTTCTTTCAACTCCCAACAGAAACCAAATTAAAGTACGAGATTCCCGGAATCGGAGGACAAAGAGGTTATGTTGGTTTTGGTAAAGAAACCGCAAAAGGCTTTAAAAAAGGAGATTTGAAAGAATTTTGGCATTTCGGACAGTACGTTTCGGATGATTCAAAATACAAAAGCGAATATCCTGACAATGTCATCGTGGAAGAACTTCCAAAATTTAATGAAGTTGGTAAAGAAACTTACCAGATGCTTGAAAAAACCGGGAAATATGTTTTGAGAGCTTTGGCTTTGTATCTGGATTTGGATGAGTTTTATTTTGATGATAAAATCGCTGAAGGGAATTCTATCCTTAGACCAATTCATTACCCGCCAATTACCGAAGAACCGAATGATGCGGTAAGAGCTGCTGCTCACGGAGATATTAATTTGATTACGCTTTTGATGGGTTCTCAGGGGAAAGGTCTTCAGGTTCAAAACCACAAAGGTGAATGGATTGATGCGATTGCAGAACCTGATGAATTGATGATTAATGTTGGCGATATGTTGTCAAGACATACTAATAACAAATTGAAATCCACGATTCACAGAGTGGTCAATCCACCAAGAGAATTATGGGGAACTTCGAGATATTCTATTCCATTTTTTATGCATCCGGTGAGCGATATGCCTTTGAATGCACTTGACAATTGTGTTGATGAAAATAATCCGAAATTGTACCCTGATGCAACAGCAGGAGAATTCTTGAGAGAAAGATTGATTGAATTAGGTTTGATAAAAATCTAATTGAAATTATATTTAAAACAAAAATACCGTTGAGTTTTCAACGGTATTTTTTATTTCGATGAGTGAAAATTTATCAAAAAAAATTAAAATTGTGATTAATGGTTTTTATTCATTTTTAATGATTTCTTTTTCTTCTTTTTGCGTTTTTTCGTAAAAATACTTTTTATAAATCCGAATAAACAAAGCAATAGGAAGACTCCTAAAGCGGAAACACCAATTGCTGTATTTCTACCCGTGTATCTTTTACCAAGGAAAAAATAATCATAACCAATATTTAGGAAAAGATAAATAAGAATACAAAAAGCGAGAGGAAAAATGATAAATCCAAATATTGCCAAAGCGAATGTTCCAATGTCTTCTAAGGATTGAGTTTGTGCGTAACTGTAGAGGATGTAGTAGAAAATGACAAGAAAGCAAATCACAATAATGTTCACCACAAGAGCAAAAATTTTGATAGGTGTAATCATTCTTGCTTCACCATTTTCTACAATGATGTTTATTGTATCTCCAACGGATTTTATATTATTGTCGCTGAAAGACACATCGCCATAAGTGTTTTTAATAACTCCATTATCATCTTTGTATTCTAATAGTGGTTTGTAGAATGTGTTTCGTCTTGTTCTTGAGCCAAGACTTCTACTATCTCTGGAAGTGCTTGTGCTGACGAAATTTTCATATTTGATTATCGTAGCAGAATATTTATTGGAATTGAAATTGTCTTTTACTGTTGTGTAAGAAAATTGAATAATTCCAAAAAAGAAAAGCGCAATATAATATCCGGCAATTCCTCCAATTAACCCAATGATTATGCGTAAAACTAGTTTGATGTGAGATGAGTTATAAGCCCAAATCACAACAATAAAAAGTCCTAGAAGAATAGAAATAATTTTGAATACAAGATGGTCAGCTGTGTGAAATGTTATCGAAAAAGGATGCATAGTTTGTGTTTTACACGAAGATATTACTAATTTTATAATTAATAGATATTCTTGCTCAATGCAATAAAAAATAGGTTAGACAAAATGCCTAACCTAAATATTTATTTTAAAATTAAATTTCTCTTTTTATGACTGCGACAGGATTCAGTTTGATTAATTTCATCTTGTCCAAAAGAATCATAATGCAATAAGTAACGTCAATTTCGTGCCATCTCACGCCTCCGAAATTAGCTCTCCCACCGTGCTTGTGGTGATTATTGTGGTAAGCTTCTCCCATCATCAACCAATCAAATCTTAGAAGATTTTTGGAAGTATCAGAAACTTTGAAGTTCACATAACCGTAGATGTGACCAAACCAATTGATGATTACGCCGTGGATTGGCGCCATCATATAAGCAACCGGCAACAAAAGCCATTGCCACCAAGCAGTTGCGAAAAAGTAGAAAAATACGGTGTATAAAACTGCCCACCCGATTCTGGAACCCCAAGAACTTGCAAATCTGTCAAAACCTCTCCATTGCGGTACATTCTTGGTGAATTTTTCTTCTATCTTTGCTTTTTGGTCATTGATTTGTTGATAGATTTTTTTCGTTCTCCACATCATTGCGAATAAATTAGCATCGTATTTTGGAGAGTGTGGGTCTTTTTCCGTGTCTGCATAAGCGTGATGCAATCTGTGCATTACACCGTAACCATAAGCTGAAAGATAGTTAGAACCTTGTGTAACCCACGTTAAAACATAACATAATTTTTCACCAAATTTTGACATCTTAAATGTTTGATGCGCTGCATAACGATGAAGAAAAAATGTCTGAAAAAATAAACCGGAGTACCAAAGTACTATGATAAAAATGATAACTGCCATTTATAAGAAATGTAATTGAACTATAATTAATGATTTTAAGAATTTAAATTCCTTTTACAATGAAATAATTTTTCTTTCCTTTTTGTAGAAGAAGAAATTTTCCATCAATCAAATCACTTTCTGAAACCGAATAATCTTCGCCAACTTTGGTTTTGTTAACGGAGATGGCGTTGCCTGTTAATTCTCTTTTAGCTTCACCTTTAGATTTTAAGAAACCTGTTTTTTCAGAAATCAAATCAACAATATTGCTACCAACTAATTCAGATTTTGAAACTTCTTTTTGTGGAACGCCGTCAAAAATTTGAAGGAACAATTCCTCATCAAGACTTACCAAATCCTCAGCTGTAGATTGTCCGAAAAGAATTTGAGAAGCTTTCAGGGCTTTTTCATATTCTGCTTGTCCGTGAACCCAAACTGTTACTTCTTCAGCCAGTTTTTTCTGAAGTTTTCTTTCGTGAGCAGCTATTTTGTGTTCTTCAACCAAAGCTTCAATTTCTTCTTTTGGAAGAAAAGTGTAGAACTTGATGAATCTTTCTGCATCGTCATCGGTGGCATTCAACCAAAATTGGTAGAATTTGTATGGCGAAGTTTTCTTAGCATCCAGCCAATAGTTCTCGCCGCTTTCTGACTTCCCAAACTTGGAACCATCTGCTTTTGTAATCAATGGAACGGTTAAAGCGTAAGCTTCACCTTGTGCTTTTCTTCTGATTAATTCTGTTCCTGTTGTGATATTTCCCCATTGGTCAGAACCTCCCATTTGAAGCTTCACACCGTCATTTTGGTAAAGATGAAGGTAATCATAACCTTGTAAAAGTTGGTAAGTGAATTCGGTAAAACTCATTCCATCCACACCAGAATCTCCGGAAAAACGTTTCTTTACAGAATCTTTAGCCATCATATAATTGACTGTGATGTGCTTTCCGATATTCTTGGCGAAATCCAGGAAAGTAAAATTCTTCATCCAATCGTAATTATTGACAAGAATGGCTTTATTATCACCATCACCATCAAATTCTAGGAATCTGGATAATTGATTTTTCAGACAATCAACATAATAGAGTAGCGTTTCTTCGCTTAAAAGATTACGTTCTGCAGATTTGCCGGAAGGGTCTCCAATCATTCCTGTTGCGCCTCCAACCAAAGCAATCGGCTGATGACCGTGCTGCTGAAAGTGAGCCAGAATTTTGATTTGGATAAGGCTTCCGATATGCAAAGAATCTGCAGTTGGGTCAAACCCGATGTAAGCTTTTGTCATTTCTTTATCCAGTTGTTCCTCCGTTCCCGGCGTCATATCAGAAAAAAGTCCGCGCCATTTTAGCTCTTCTATAAATGCATTCATTGTCTTAAAAAAATTAGCTGCAAATATAGGAAATTACTATCTGTAATAGATTTGTAATTATAAATTAATGATAATGTAATTTAAAAAGATTATATATATAAAATTATTAATAATAATCAAATTTTTGTTAATAGTTATGATATAAATCAGTGTTATATGTTGTGATTGGCAAATTTCTATATATTTGTTGCAGAACATACGGGTTGGTTGGTATGAAAATGAAAATTGTTTTAAATGGATATGATATTTTATAAAAAAGCTTTTGTTCTGATTGCTTTTTTTACCGGTTATTTTTTTGATTCTCAGGTTCGGCCAGATGTAATTTACGGAGATTATAATACATTCTGGACATCGCAGAATAACTCAGGGAGTTATGTTACAGCACAAGATACTAATAACCTTCTAGGCTTTTCGGTAGGAGGTGTTAACTATTCTTCAGGCGTTAATCCAACATTGTTTGGATCCAGAGTAGGAACTTATGTTAATGAAAATTATAGAGCGTTTCCCACATCTTTTTCTGTTGGAAGCACCTCTACAAACTATCTTATTGGAATTCCAAGATATGTGAATAGTGTTTTACAGGATCAGACCAACAGACCATCCTTGAGTTGCGATACTTCACTTGGATATTATTTGCGAGATGGGCTAAATGGTCTTGATCTTAGTACGGCGGTTTTCAATATTCCAAGACAGGACTTAAGTTTCTACGTGAATGTTTTGGCGGATATTAATCCTAATTGTATTACAGATAATATTCCGGATATTATTGTAACGCAGGTTGGTGCGCCCAGTACAACCTTTGATGTTTTTAAATTTACTGATATCAATGGAAATACTGTTGGTGTTCAAAAGGATGTTAATTTTTCCTCAGTAACGCCTTCCGGAACGGCACTCTGGAGTTTTTATTTTGCTGGAAATTGTCCCCACAACTATAATAGCGGAAGTGGTTTCTCTGGAACAACAAGAGACGTGAGAGTTTTGACTTTCAAATTAAGCGATTTTGGGATTACACTTGCTAATTATCAAAGTGCGGTCAAATTTGTACAAGTATTATCTGGTGATAGTGATGTGGCGTTTTCTGCGTACAGTACCAACTCTTTATCTCTTTACTGTTTAGAAAATGCAGTAACATCAGGAACTGTTCAGGATACCAAAATCGGAATTACATCCCAAGGGAGAGCTGGAGCTGCAGATAATTGGCCAATGGTGAGAAAAGGCGGTTTCCTGGCTTTGGAATCCAATCGAAAAGCTTTTGTGCCAACTAGGGTTTCTACCGCTGGACTTACTAATATTACCAATCCTGTAGAAGGAATGATGGTTTATGATACTACAGAAAACTGTCTGAAGGTTTACGTGAATTCATCAGTCGGATGGAGATGTTTCAACAGAAAAACTTGCCCTTAAAATGAAAAAATTATTATTGCTAGTTGTTCTTATTACTTGTAAGAACTATATATCTGCACAGGTTATTTTTGGTGATGCAGTAGGGAGTGCGGCGGACAAAACATCTGTTTTGATGGAGTTTTCTACAGCGGGCAATCGTGGACTTATTTTGCCTTATGTGACAGATAAAACCGCCATAACAACGGCAGGAAGTATAATTTTTGATGCATCCGCAGCGTCAGCTGCAAAGGCAAAATATTACAATGGAACAGCCTGGATAGATCTGAGTGTCCAGCCTGCTAACGCCACTTCTTATTTAACCATTCAGCCACCTGCGAGAGAAAATACCAATTCTAAAGTAATTATTGGAAGTAATACTTCTTCAGCTGATGGAATTCTGGTTCTGGAATCTGCTTCCAAGGCGATGGTTTTGCCAATCGCAACTTCTTATCAGAATATAATCAATCCAGCTCCCGGAACAATGGTTTTGTTATCCAATGGGCCACTCAAAACCCTTGCTGTTTATAATGGCGAACAGTGGAGTTTTTGGAGTTATTGATAAGAATATGACTTCTATAAAAGAGACTAGAATTAATCTGATCTTCTTTGTTAAAGAGAATAATCCTTTTGAATTATTTGGGACTAATTATTTGTTGCCTAGGAGTGATTACTTTCCGATACAAAATTTCGAGAAAATATTCCCCAAAACCTCATCATTACTGAATTCTCCAGATATTTCACCAAGATATTCCAAAGCATTACGAAGTTCATAAGCCAAAAGTTCTGTTGTGATTTGTGAACTTACAGCTTCATCAACTTGCTTAAGTGAATTCAAAGACTTTTGCAAAGCTTCATAATGACGTTGGTTTGTGATGACAACATTTCCCTCTTCTGATTTCAGATGCTCTATGTAAGAAGATAACTCATTTTTTAAATCCTGGATATTTTTGTTTTCAACTGCTGAAATTTTTATAAAATCAAAATCAGTGGAGATTTCATTTCTGAAAATCTGTTCTAATTTTTCATATTGAGTTGGCATCACTTCATCGATTTTTGTAGCGCAGATAATCAGTTTTAAATCATCTCTCAATAGAGATTTTATCATTTCTATATCTTCAGAAAAATCCTCCGTTCCAGCATCAGCCAGATAAACTAAAATTTCAGCATTTTCTACTTTTTCTTTAGCTTTTTTTACGCCAATCGCTTCTATTTCGTCAACAGTTTCGCGTAAGCCGGCTGTATCGATTAATCGGAAAGCGTGACCTTTGATATGGAGAATTTCTTCAATCGTATCTCTTGTCGTTCCTGCAATATTGCTTACAATTGCTCTTTCTTCTTTCAATAAAGCATTCAGAAGTGTAGATTTTCCGGCATTCGGTTTTCCAATAATTGCGACTGCTGTTCCATTTTTAATTGCATTTCCGTACTGGAAACTTTCAATCAAAGAATTCAGTTTATCTTCAATTTTATAAAGTAATAATTTAAGCGCGGTTCTGTCAGCAAACTCGACATCTTCTTCTGCAAAATCAAGTTCTAGTTCTATCAATGATGTGAAGTTCAGCAAATCATTTCTCAGGAAGGAAATTTCATTAGAAATTCCACCCTTTAATTGATTCAAAGCTACTTTTCTTGATGCTTCGTTTTCAGATGCAATCAGGTCGGCAATAGATTCAGCTTGAGACAAATCGATTCTGCCATTCATAAAAGCGCGCATTGTGAACTCTCCCGCTTTTGCCATTCTTGCACCATTTTTTATTAAGGCTTCAAGAATTTTTTTACCAATGTAAGGCGATCCGTGGAAAGAGATTTCAACAGAATTTTCGGTCGTAAAGGTTTTCGGGGCATGAAAGACAGAAATCATCACCTCATCAATCGTTTCATCTTCATCCTTGATAAAACCATAATGAACTGTGTGCGACTCCAGCTTTTCCAGATTTTTACCTTCGAATATCTTATTGACAATTTCAAAAGATTGATTTCCGGAAACCCTGATGATTCCAATCGCCCCAATTCCGTTAGCTGTTGCCAGCGCACAAATAGTATCCTGATTCATACCGACAAAGTTACGTGTTTTTAGTTAGTCTATCGTTTGTAATAGTTTATATAATTCAATACTTATTAATTTAGTAAGTTTTGAATACAATATTTAAATTTGCAACATAATCTCAGCAATTGAACAAAATCCTCATCATCGACGACGAAGAAAAAATCAGAACTTTACTTTCCCGAATTATCAGTCTGGAAGGCTTCGAAGTTTTCCAGGCCTCTGATTTGAAAAATGCAAAAAAACGACTTGAAGTTTCGGATATTGATGTTGTTATAAGCGATGTCAAACTTCCCGATGGAAGTGGTGTTGAATTTTCTAAAATTATTAAAGAGAAATATCCTTCAGTAGAAACTATTCTTTTGACGGCTTACGGTAATATTCCGGATGGCGTTCAGGCTATTAAAAACGGTGCTTTCGATTATATTACAAAAGGTGATGACAACAACAAAATCATTCCTTTGGTCTATAAAGCTCTGGAGAAAGTTACCCTTAACAAAAGGGTTTTACAACTAGAGAAACAACTTGACAATAAACAATCTTTTGACAACGTCATCGGAAAATCAAGACTGATTCAGTTTGCTATTGATTCAGCAAAAAAAGTAGCGATGACCGATGCAACAGTTTTATTGAACGGAGAAACCGGAACTGGGAAAGAAGTTTTTGCGCAGGCTATTCACAATGCAAGTAATCGGAATAAACAGAATTTTGTAGCGGTCAACTGTTCGGCTTTCAGCAAAGAATTGTTGGAGAACGAATTATTTGGTCACAAAGCGGGCGCTTTTACGGGCGCTATGAAAGATTCAAAAGGGATTTTTGAAGAAGCTAACAATGGAACGGTTTTCCTGGACGAAATAGGGGAAATGCCGCTCGATTTACAGGCCAAATTGCTCCGTGTTCTGGAATCTGGCGAGTTTTTGAAAGTCGGAGACAGCAAGCCGACGAAAGTTAATGTCAGAATTATCGCAGCAACCAATCGAGATTTGCAAACCGAAATCGACAAAGGAAACTTCCGCGAAGATTTGTTTTATAGAATCAATATTTTTAATATCATTCTACCGTCGTTGCGCGATAGAACTTCTGATATTCCAGAATTAGCCAATTATTTTCTGATGAAATTCTCTCAAAAAATCGGAAAAAAAATCATTTCGATTTCTGATGATTATCTTGGTGTCTTGAAAAAACATTCGTGGAAAGGTAACATCCGCGAACTACGAAATATCATCGAAAGAAGTGTTATTTTAGAAGACGGTAACACTTTATCAATCGATAGTTTACCTTTCGATTTACAACAAACTTCGATTTCTCAAACCGAAAACAAAACCTTGTCCGCATTCTCGATGGCAAGCGCCGAAAAAATTCACATCCAAAAAACTTTGAATTATACCAAAGGTAACAAAGCCGAAGCTGCACGTTTGCTGGAAATTGGGATTGCAACGCTTTATCGCAAAATAGAAGAATACAAAATATCATAAATTAATTATCATATTGAGAAAAAGCCTATCATTTTGATAGGCTTTTTTGTTGCTTAAATTTCAAAAATAATTTTTAATCAATTGATTTACATTAAATTAAATAATTAAATTTTCAAAGGGAACATATCTTGGCATTAGTGATTTAAAATAATAATAAAATGAATCACACAGAAGCCATTCAGGAAATCATCAAAGTCGCACCTGAGTCTGAAGAAGAGTTCAAAGAAATCTACAAGACCAAAAATTCTTTTATGGTCATCAATGTTTTCACAAAACAAATCCAAAAACTGATAAAAAAGAAAGACAAAATCGTCCTTATCAATTGTCTCAACAAAATGAACGAAATCTACAGAAAAGGCGACCAAACCCTGAAAAATGCGGTAGAATCTATCTTCATTTACTCCTTGGACAGTATGATTTTTTCTTGCGACAGCGTTTACAAAAATCTCATTTTCGAGAAAATTCCTGTGGGATTGCAGAAGGCTTATTTCCGCCAGGTTTACAAATCCGGATTATAAATTTCAAACCAATGAAAACTAAAAACAGAGGAGATTGGGAACTTTGGAAAGCTTCTAACTCCAGACACCAATTTCAGATTCTAATCGTCAATATTGCTGTGATTCTCAGTGTTTTTGTAGTTGCAGCAATCATTCAATTTTCATAAAAATTCAACAATGACAACAATTACAATCATCTTAGGACTAGCTCTTTTTGCCGTTTTTTTTCTAACCGTCAAATACTTCGAAAAAATATGACCGTTCTATTCATCATCGCCCTCGCCGTCTTCGCATATATGTGTTACGTACTTGTAAAACCGGAGAAATTTTAAAAAGTGAAAAGTTGACAGTAAATAGTTAGAAGTTCTGTCAATCTTTTTACCTCTCACTTTTCACTTCTCACTCACTTCAAATTTAAAAAAATGAACTCAGAAATTTTAGGAATTATATTAATGTTTTTTCTCGCCGTTTCTCTCGCGATACCGCTGGGAAGATACATTGGTAAACTGTTCAGCAACGAAAAAACCTGGCTGGATAAAATTTTAAACCCAATAGACAATCTTTTCTACAAACTTTCAGGCATCAATTCTGACAAAGAAATGAATTGGAAACAACATCTTTTGGCATTGTTGACCATCAATCTAGTTTGGTTTCTGGTAGCAATGTTAGTACTTACCAATATGAGTTGGCTTCCAATGAATCCGGACAACAATCCATCGATGAGTGGCGATTTGGCCTTCAACACCGCTGTCAGTTTTGTCTGTAATACTAATCTTCAGCATTACTCAGGTGAAACCGGAATGTCATATTTGGGGCAATTGACTTTGATGCTTTGGCAATTCATCAGTGCAGGTTGTGGAATGGCCGCAGCAGCTGTTGTTTTCACTGCAATGAAAGAAAGAACTACTGATAAATTGGGTAATTTTTACTTCTTTTTTGTGAGAAGTTGCACCAGAATCTTATTTCCAATTGCCGTTATAGTAGCTTCTCTATTAGCATTTAATGGAACACCAATGACTTTCGAAGGCAAAGACGCAATCACCAATCTTCAGGGTGACAAAATAGAAGTAAGTCGCGGTCCTGTGGCCGCATTTGTTGCCATCAAACATTTAGGTACAAATGGCGGCGGATTTTTTGGACCGAACTCAGCGCATCCATTAGAAAATCCGAATTATTTTACTAATATCGTCGAAATCGTTACACAGATGCTGATCCCATTAGCAATGATTTTTGCAATGGGTTATATGCTTAAAAGAAGAAAACTGGCGTGGACCATTTTCGGTGTGATGACCATTGGATTTTTATTGCTGATGTTTCCAACAGTCATCTCAGAAACTGGCGGAAATCCAGCGATTTCTGAAATGGGAATTTCTCAGACGATGGGAAATATGGAAGGTAAAGAAATCAGATTCGGTTCTGCAGCTTCGGCTTATTGGAGCATCGCAACCACCGTTATTTCAACAGGAAGTATCAACTCGATGCACGATAGTTTTATGCCAATCAGTGGGATGAACCAATTGCTCGGAATGATGGTCAACTGTTTCTACGGCGGAGTAGGAGTCGGATTTCTGAATTTCTACATCTTTATTATTCTCGCCGTTTTCATCAGTGGATTGATGGTGGGTAGAACGCCAGAATTCCTCGGCAAAAAAATCGAAGCCAAAGAGATGAAAATCGCAATGATGATTGCGTTGCTTCATCCGTTTTTGATTCTGGCCGGAACAGCTATTGCAAGTTATACTTATGCCAATAATCCTGAAGCTTACACCAGCTGGCTCAACAATCCTGGGTTCCACGGTTTCAGCGAAATGCTTTATGAATTCACTTCTTCAAGTGCCAACAACGGAAGCGGTTTCGAAGGCCTGGGCGACAACACGCCATTCTGGAATATCGCCTGTGGTATTGTGATGTTGATGGCAAGATATCTCCCAATCATAGGTCCGGTCGCTATTGCAGGAAGTTTAGCCGCTAAGAAATATATTCCGGAAAGTGCAGGAACTTTGAAAACCGATACGTCCACATTTGGATTAATGGTTTTTGCCGTCATTGCTTTAGTTGCCGCATTGTCCTTCTTTCCGGCATTGGCTTTGGGGCCGATTGCAGAATATTTTTCAATTTAATTTTTATCAGTAATGAAATCATCACTAACAAAGGTTTTAAATAAAACGAATTATTAGGCGATTGCATATGACATTTTAAAAAAATAATAAATTTTTCCAAATGAAAGGAGATAATAACAATTTGTTTCAGAAAGAACTCGTGAATGAGGCTTTGAGACAATCATTTATAAAACTAAATCCAGCTAAAATGTTCCGAAATCCGGTCATGTTTATGGTTTGGGTAGGAACGCTGGTAATGTCTGGCGTGTGCGTCTGGATTGCAACGGGCGAACAAAATCAAGGAAGTTTGATTTACAATATTATCGTAACAGCAGTTCTGTTTATCACTTTGCTTTTTGCCAATTTTGCCGAAGCCATCGCCGAAGCGAGAGGAAAAGCACAAGCCGATTCACTTAGAAAAACAAGGGAAGAAACGCCCGCAAAATGGATAAAACCAGTTGGTGAAATATTCAATGATGAAATCACAATCGTGCCTTCTTCTGAACTTAAAAAAGGCGATGTATTTCTTTGTGAACCTGGCGATATTATTCCATCCGATGGAGAAATTATCGAAGGTCTTGCTACGATTGATGAAAGTGCCATCACAGGAGAAAGTGCACCGGTAATACGAGAATCTGGTGGTGACAAAAGCAGTGTAACCGGCGGAACAAAAGTTCTTTCGGACAGGATAAAAGTAAAAGTAACCACCGAACCTGGCGAAAGTTTTCTGGATAAAATGATTGCTTTGGTAGAAGGTGCTTCCAGACAAAAAACCCCCAACGAAATTGCTTTGACTATTTTGTTGGCTGGATTTACCTTAGTTTTCATCATCGTGACTGTGACCTTGAAACCATTCGGAGATTACGCCCATACACCAATTACGATTGCCGCTTTCATCTCATTATTTGTTTGTTTAATTCCAACTACGATTGGCGGACTATTATCAGCCATCGGAATTGCAGGAATGGACAGAGCTTTGCGTGCCAACGTCATCACCAAAAGTGGAAAAGCGGTAGAAACGGCTGGTGACGTAGATGTACTTTTATTGGACAAAACAGGAACAATCACCATCGGAAACAGAAAAGCAACTCATTTTCATTTGGCGAATGGAATTAAAGAACAAGATTTTACGAAAGCTGTTGTATTAAGTTCAATGTCAGACGAAACACCTGAAGGAAAATCCATTATAGAACTAGCTGGTGTTAATCCTTTAAGTTATGAAATCAACAATTCGGAATTCATCAAGTTTACCGCAGAAACCAGAAGTTCAGGTATCAATTATGACCAAATCAGAATCCGAAAAGGTGCTTCTGACGCTATCCGAAATTTGGTAGAGAAAGCAGGCAATCAATTTCCGAAAGAAATAGAAGAAGCTGTAAAAAATGTTTCGAGCAACGGTGGAACGCCTTTGGTGGTTTCGGAAAACGAAAAAGTTTTAGGCGTTGTAGAGCTTCAGGATATTATCAAACCGGGCATTCAGGAACGTTTTGAACGCTTGAGAAAAATGGGAATCAAAACCGTAATGGTAACCGGAGATAATCCTTTGACAGCCAAATACATCGCTGAAAAAGCAGGTGTGGACGATTTCATTGCCGAAGCGAAACCGGAAGACAAGATGAATTACATCAAAAAAGAACAGGCAGAAGGTCGACTGGTCGCAATGATGGGCGACGGAACCAATGATGCACCCGCACTTGCACAAGCCGATGTCGGTGTAGCAATGAACAGCGGAACTCAGGCAGCGAAAGAAGCCGGAAATATGGTGGATTTGGATAACGACCCAACCAAACTGATTGAAATTGTGGAAATCGGAAAACAACTTTTGATGACCAGAGGAACTTTGACGACGTTCAGTATTGCCAACGATGTTGCTAAATATTTTGCCATTGTTCCAGCCTTATTTATCGCGTCGATTCCAGCGCTCCAAGGTCTCAATATTATGAATCTGCATTCTCCGGAAACCGCCATTCTATCCGCAGTTATTTTCAATGCGATTATCATTCCGATGCTGATTCCGCTGGCTTTGAAAGGTGTTGCTTACAAACCAATTGGCGCCAGTGCGTTGCTAAGAAGAAACCTTTTGATTTACGGTTTGGGAGGCATTTTGATACCTTTCATCGGGATAAAAATTATTGACCTTCTGGTGTCGCTGTTTTTTTAGAATGATTTGGGCAGCTTTTCCGTCCTCCGTTCCCGCTATTTTTTGCCAAGCTTTTCCAGCGACAAAAAAATGAGCTCCACTCAGGCCGGGCTGCACATTCAACATAAAAAGACGTCCTAACAATCAATAGAACATTTAAAATAATTAATAATGAAACAAAATATATTACCAGCCATCAGACTCACAGCAGTTTGCCTTGTATTTTTCGCTGGCTTTTACACCTTAATCATTTTTGGAATCGCTCAGTTTTCTCCCAACAACGGGAAAGGCGAAATCCTGACTTTTAACAATAAAAAATATTATGCGAATGTCGGTCAAGCATTTACGAAAGACCAATATTTCTGGTCGCGTCCATCGGCTGTAGATTATAATGCAGCGGGTGCAGGAGGAAGCAATAAAGGTCCGAACAATCCCGATTATCTGAAAACTGTTCAGGAAAGAATCGACAATTTTATGAAACATAATCCGGACGTCAAAAAATCCGAAATCCCTTCTGATTTGGTCACAGCAAGCGGAAGCGGATTGGATCCGAATATTTCTTTTCAGGCAGCTAACGTTCAAGCCAAACGAATTGCGAAAATCAGAAATCTTGATAAAAATCAAATTAAGAAATTAATCACATCCAATACAGAAAAACCTTTTCTGGGAATCTTCGGAACTGAAAAAATCAATGTTCTGAAACTCAATATCGCTTTAGACGGTTTGAAATAACATTAAAAAATAAAAGTATGAAAACAACTATAAAACTGGCATTTTCGATGCTCGGATTATCCACTATGCTTTTTGCACAGGAAGAAAGTAAACCACTGAGAATCTCTAGTTATGCAGAAGTATATTATCAGTATGATGCTAATAATCCTAAAAATAATTCACGTCCATCGTTTATTTACAGCCATAATAGAAATAACGAAGTTAATCTGAATCTAGGCTTCATCAAGGCCAATTATGAAACCGAAAAAGTCCGAGCCAATCTCTCACTGGCAACGGGAACTTATATGAATGCTAATTATTCTGCAGAATCCGGCGTTCTGAAAAACATCTATGAAGCGAATGTTGGCGTAAAAATTTCAAAATCAAAAAATCTTTGGATTGATGCAGGGATTTTACCATCACATATAGGATTCGAAAGTGCTGTCAGCAAAGATTGCTGGGCTTTGACGAGAAGTCTACAGGCAGAAAATTCGCCTTACTTTGAAACCGGCGCAAAGATTTCCTACACCAGCAATTCAGGAAAATGGTTTTTGAACGGTTTGGTATTGAATGGCTGGCAAAGAATCCAGAGAGTTGACGGCAATTCTACTGTGGCGTTTGGTCATCAGTTAACTTATAAACCGACAGAGAAAATCACGTTGAACAGCAGTTCATTCATCGGGAATGATAAACCGGACAGCCTCAGACAGATGCGCTATTTTCATAATTTGTACGGGATTTTTCAATTGACAGACAAATTAGCGTTGACAACAGGTTTTGATATCGGAGCAGAGCAAAAGGGGAAAGGAAGTGAACAATATAATATTTGGTATTCGCCAGTGATTATTGCGAAATATAGTCCGACTGAAAAGTTGAGTTTTGCTGTGAGAGGAGAGTATTATAATGATAAAAAAGGCGTCATCATTGCAACAGGAACAGATAATGGTTTTCAAACCTTTGGATATTCTGTGAACGCTGATTACTGGATTCTTCCAAATTTGGTTTGGCGAACAGAAGTCAAAAATTTGAACAGCAAAGACCAGATTTTCCTGACCAGAAATGAGACCTTTAAGAATAATAATTTTTCGGCAGTGACATCGCTGGCCGTTAGTTTTTAACAATTTTCATATTATCGTCCCTTACCTAAAATCTTGGTAAGGGATTTATTAACTTTGATAAAGATAATCTCTTATGGACGAGAAAAAATCTGCGCAGGACTTCCTCGATCTAATCAAAAAATCAAGAAGGGGAAAATTTAAAATCTACATCGGAATGAGTGCTGGTGTGGGTAAAACTTACCGAATGCTTCAGGAAGCGCACACACTTTTGTCAAACGGTATTGATGTTAAAATTGGATATATCGAGACTCATAATCGAAAAGAAACGCACGCTTTGCTGGACGGACTTCCCGTGATTCCGAGACGAACTTTGTTCTACAAAGGAAAAGAATTGGACGAGTTGGATGTTCAGGCGGTGATTAATCTTCGGCCGGAAGTCGTGATTGTGGATGAGTTGGCGCACACCAATATCGAAGGTAGTAAAAATGAAAAACGCTGGCAGGATGTGATGGAAATTCTGGAATCTGGCATCAATGTCATCAGCGCTGTCAATATTCAGCATATCGAAAGTCTTAATGAAGACGTGAAAAACATTACTGATATTGAAGTCAAAGAAAGAATTCCTGACAGTGTTTTGGCTCAGGCTGATGAGGTCGTGAACATTGATTTGACAGCAGAAGAATTGATTGACCGATTGAAAGCAGGGAAAATCTATGACCAAGCTAAAATCAATTCGGCACTTAATAATTTTTTCAAAAGTGAAAATATCCTTCAACTGCGTGAGCTGGCTTTGAAAGAAGTAGCTTCCCAAGTTCAGCGGAAGGTGGAAACCGAAATCTCATCCATCAAAAATATCAGGAAAGAAAAATTTTTGGCTTGCATTAGTTCCAACGAAAAAACGGCGAAAAATGTCATTAGGAAAGCGGCGAGATTAGCCAATTATTATAATAGCCAATGGTGTTTGCTTTATGTTCAGATTCCTAGAGAAAGTGCAGATAAAATAGCGTTGGACAAGCAAAGGCATTTGATTAATAATTTTAAATTAGCAACGGAATTAGGTGCTGAAATTATAAAGGTTGAAGGTACAAATATCGCTCACACTATAATGGAACAATGCGAAGAACGGAAGATCACAACAGTGTGTATCGGAAAACCGCATCTTAATCTTTGGAAAATAATTGTTGCTACTGATACTTTCAATTCTTTACTTAACAGATTGTCAAAAGAAAATATAGATTTAGTCATTCTTTCATAATGAAAATTAAAACAAAATTAAACATCGGTGTTGGTCTTCTTTTTATGATGATTTTGGTGCTGTCTGTTCTGAGTGGCTGGTACATCAATCAACTGAAAAAAGACACGAGTAATATTCTGAAAGCCAATTATAATACTCTGGAGTATTCCCGCAATATGCTTTTGGCTTTGGAAGAAATCAACACAGACCCATTGGCTTTCAACGTGTTTGAAAAACACTTGAAAAATCAACAAAAAAATGTGACTGAACCGGGAGAGAAAGAAGCTACAGATAATGTTGCGATTCATTTTCAGGCTTTAAAAAAAGATTCAAAAAATACGACTCTTCAATCATCAATAAGAAAAGATATTGCTGAATTGATGCAACTCAATATGAGTGCTATCGAACATAAAAGCAGTATTGCAGATTCTACGGCGAAAAATGCAATAATGGTGATATCTGTGACTGGAATGTTATGTTTCATCATTGCCTTCATTTTGTTGGTAAATCTGCCTTCCAACATTGCAAATCCAATCAAGACACTCTCTGAAAGTATCAAGCAAATCGCAAATCAAAATTATAAAGAACGCGTTCATTTTGAAAGCAGAAGCGAGTTTGGAGAATTGGCAAAATCCTTCAATACAATGGCTGAAAAGCTTCAGGAATACTCTGAAAGTAAACTGGATAAAATCATCAGAGGAAAAAAACGCATCGAGACTCTAATTGATAATATGCACGATCCGGTAATAGGAATTGATGAAAATAAAAAAGTGCTTTTCGTGAATGATGAAGCTTTGAAAATCACAGGCCTAAGACAGGAAAATTTTGTCGGGAAACTGATTCAGGATGTGGCGGTGAACAATGATTTAGTGCGAGATTTGATTAAGGATATGATTCATCCGGCAAATAACAATTCTGACAAAGAACCGATGAAAATCTATGCGGACGGAAAAGAAAGTTATTTTGAAAAAGAAATCATCGACATTAATGTGATTCCGACTGGCGAGAAGGAAAGTCATTTCATTGGTCAGGTGATTATGCTTCGAAATATTACACCATTCAAAGAATTGGATTTGGCTAAAACCAATTTTTTAGGAACGGTTTCGCACGAATTCAAAACCCCAATTTCTTCCATCCAAATGGGGCTTCAACTATTAGAAAATGAAAGAATCGGAAACCTGAATGTTGAACAGAAAAATTTGGTGAACGGAATCAAAGAAGACTCCAACCGACTATTGAAAATCACTGGCGAGTTGCTTAATATTACGCAGGTAGAAAGTGGATCTATAAAAATCGATTCAAAATTTACCAACATTCACGATATCATTGATTATGCTGTAAATGCTAATAAATCAGCAGCTGAGCAAAAGCAGATTAATATCAAAATTAAAGTAGAAGATGGCTTGACTAATATTTTTGCTGACGAAGAAAAAACGTCTTGGGTTCTCAATAATCTTTTGTCAAATGCCATCCGATATTCTTATGAAAACTCAGAAGTTGAGATAGATGTTAGGAATGAAAATGACAAGGTCAAATTTTCTGTTCGGGATTATGGTCGTGGAATAGAAGAACAATATCTTGATAAAATTTTTGACAGATATTTTAGAATTCCGGGTACAAAAAAAGAAGGAACAGGATTAGGATTAAGTATCAGTAAGCAGTTTATTGAGGCTCAAGGAGGACAAATTTCGGTTGAAAGTGAGCTGGGTGTGGGGAGTTTGTTTTCGTTTAGGATTAGATTTGATTGACGGTGATTTAATAACCGTGCAAATCCAAGCCTTCCGTTCTTTGCAAAGTTACTTTTTTGCCCATCTTTTTTTGAATCACTCGGAAATGTTGCAATTCGTCATCCGTTAAAATATTGATGGCTGTTCCTTTTTCGCCTGCACGACCGGTTCTACCGATTCTGTGAATGTAATCCAAAGGCGAACGTGGTAATTCGTAATTAATAACGCAAGGCAAATCATCGATGTGGATTCCACGACCAATCAAATCGGTGGCTACTAGAATTTGAGCACCATTAACCTTGAATTCTTCCAAATTATTTCGTCGTGCACCTTGCGATTTCTGGCTATGGATGGCAACAGCTTTTATTTTATTCTTTTTAAGTTTTTCAACCAAATTATCTGCAGACCTTGTGGATGAAACAAAAATCAAAGCTTTTTCAACTTTCTTTTCTTTGATTAAATATCTTAAAAATGGACCTTTGTTTTCAGGTGCAACGTGATAGGCTAATTGTTCGATATTATCAATTTCAACCTCTTCTTTTTTGATTTCGATTAAGGTTGGATTGATGGATAATCTTTGTTTCATTTCAGAAACTTTATCATTCAAAGTTGCAGAAAATAAAGTGGTTTGTTTCACAACAGGCATCATTGCAAACAGCTTATTCATTTCCTCGCCAAAGCCTAATTGGAACATTTTGTCTGCTTCATCGATAACTAAATGTTTGATTCCGGATATGCTCAAGGCATTATGCTCAATCAAATCCAAAAGACGGCCAGGCGTTGCAATAAGAATTTCTATACCAAATAATCCTTTCATCTGTGGATTGATAGAAACTCCGCCGTAAACTGCCATTGTGCGAACCTCACGCTTCAAATTATCTGTAAAAGCACGAAAAACTTCATCAATCTGAATCGCCAATTCCCGAGTTGGAACCAATATCAAAACCTGAACATTTCTGTCTTTTTTAACTTCAGTATTCTGCAGTTTTTCTAAAATTGGCATTACGAAGCAAGCGGTTTTTCCTGAACCTGTTTGCGCAATTCCCATCAAATCTTTTCCTTGTAATATTACCGGAACTGCTTGTTCTTGGATTGGAAAAGGTTTCAGATAGCCCAATTTTTTAACAGACCGAATAATATTGCTTGATAATCCTAACGCTTCGAATGACATAAAAACTAATTTGTGGCAAAGATAAGTTATTGAATCTGGTTTCTATTTATTTGTTGGGAACCAAAAGATAAAATGGCTTATTTCTTGTAATGATTTTTCAAAATTTAAATTATGAAATCAAGATTGTTAAGAATGGCTTTGACTTGGCTGGCTCCAATTGTAATTGGATACGTTGTCAAAAAAATAGAAGAGAAAGTGTCTAATAAGAATCAGCCAAAAGAGATTCCGACTAACTAAAAAAACCTCCATCAATTATTGAGGGATTTTTTTTATTTTTCATAGTCGTAATCATATAAAATTGATTTGTTTATTTGTTTTTGGCTTAAGTTTTGAATTTAATTCACAAATATTATACTATGAAAAAATATATTAACTTTATTCCGCTGTTCTTATTAGCGGGAATGTTGACAAGTTGCGAAGCTGTCGAAACTATTTTCAAAGCCGGTATGTGGTGGGGAATTATTTTAGTTGTAGGTGTCATCGGCTTAGTAATGTGGTTGTTATCTAGGGGTAAAAACTAAAATAAAGCGGGAAATATTTCCCGCTTTATATTTTTTGTGTAGTCTTAAAGATTCTCTAAAGTCGCACTTAGGTCGTTATAACCACCACCATTGTAGACATTGTTGAAGCCTTGAGATTTGTAAAACTCAGTTGCTTTTCCTGATCTGTTTCCTGATCTGCAGAAGAAAATTACGTTGCCATCCAAAGCTCTGATTTCATCGATATGCGCTTCTATATCCCCTAAAGGAATATTATTAGCTTCTGCGATATTTCCATCCATTTCCAATTCCAAAGGTTCACGAACATCAATCAAGTGATAATTTCCAGCTTTCAATACGTCTTCTATTGCCATAATATTTTATTTTTTACGTTTTAATACTAACAAAAATACAAATTTTAGATATTAGTTTTAATATAAAATTGAGTTCTTTTGATGTTGTAAATGAATTTTATGATTGATGATTTTAAAACATTAATTTTGCAGCTCCCAAATGAACAATAAAGAGAAATACAGCAATCTGATAAAATCCAAAGCTATGGCTTTCGGGTTTCAGTCTTGCGGTATTTCCAAGGCTGATTTTTTGGAAGAAGAAGCGCCACACTTGGAAAGATGGCTGAAAAACAATTTCCACGGCGAAATGAAATACATGGAGAATTATTTCGATAAACGTTTAGATCCAAGATTATTGGTAGAAGGTTCCAAATCTGTTATTTCTCTGAGTTACAATTATTTTCCTGAAGAAATTCAAACTAATAAAGATTTTAAGCTGGCAAAATATGCTTACGGCGAAGATTATCACGATGTAATCAAAGACAAATTGAGGCTAATGATTGCAGAACTTCAGGAAGAAATAGGGGAGTTCTCTTTTCGTGTTTTTGTAGATTCTGCACCAGTTTTGGAAAAAGCCTGGGCAAAGAAATCTGGAATTGGCTGGGTTGGAAAAAACTCGAATCTTATTACAAAAAAAAATGGTTCTTTTTATTTTTTAGCAGAAATCATTTGTGATTTGGAATTGATTCAGGATTATGAGGTAACAGACCATTGTGGAAGCTGCACCAAATGTATCGATGCTTGCCCGACGCAAGCAATCGTTTCTGATAAAATTATCGATGGAAGCAAATGTATTTCTTACGCTACTATTGAGCTGAAAGACCAAATCCCGGATTTTTTCAAAAATAAAATGGAAGATTGGATGTTCGGTTGCGATATTTGTCAGGATGTTTGTCCTTGGAATAGATTTTCAGCTCCTACATTAGAGGAGAAATTCAGACCGAATTCTGAGATCAAAAACTTTACAAAACAAGAGTGGAAAGACATTACCCAAGAAGTTTTCTCCACGGTTTTCAGAAAGTCGGCTGTCAAAAGAACCAAATTTGCAGGTCTTAAACGTAATCTTGATTTCTTGTCAGAATAAGATTATCGTTTTTTCTGTGATCTTTTAGGGGCAACTTTTACTCTGGTTTTTAATCTCTTGTTGGATTGGCGTTTTTTCGGCATATTTCTGTGTTATTTCGGTATTAAATTTGAAGAAAAATTTTCATAAAACCAAGATTTATTAAAAAAAATTAACCTTTTGATTTTGTGTCATAAATTTTGTTAACTTTATAGTTCGACGCTCTGGCAAAAACCATACAATGAAAAAAATGTTATTTCTAATTCTTAAAATAATCGGCTTCTTGATTGGAGTCGTTTTTTTATACATTATATTGAGTTTGTTACTTCCGATGATTCCCGTGAAAGCTGAGGAAACAAGCGATCCAAAAATAGTTGAAGCTTATATTTTGACTAATGGCGTTCATACCGATTTGGTAGTGCCTGTGAAAACTAAATATATTGACTGGAGCCAGAAATTACCTATCGAAAATACCAAAGGCAAAGATCCTGATCAGAATTTTATAGCATTCGGTTGGGGTGACAAAGGTTTTTATCTTGACACTCCAACTTGGGCTGATCTCAAATTTTCTACTGCTTTTAAAGCCGCTTTCTGGCTCAGCGATTCTGCGATGCATTGTACTTATTACAAAAAAATGACTGTTGCGGATGATTGCAAAAAGATAATGCTGACAGAAAAGCAATATCAGGATTTAATCAAATTCATAGACGATAAGTTTGATAAAGATTCAGAAGGAAAATATATTCTGATAAAAACCGACGCCGTCTATGACAAGAATGATGCGTTCTACGATGCAAAAGGAAGCTACAACTTCACCTACACTTGCAACACTTGGGCGAACGACGGACTGAAAGCTGCAGGTCAAAAAGCTGCATTCTGGACGCCAACGGATTTTGGGATTTTTAGGCATTACAAATAAAAATGAAATCATTTTTTTGTCTCTTTTTTTCTGTCTTGATTTTAGCTTGTCAAAAAGAAAACTTGAAAAAGCCAATTTCTGGTTCAAAAGATTCTTTAGTAATTTCCAAACCTAAAATTGACAGTTCAAAAACCAATCAAAAAACCAAAGAAGCTTTAGAATTCTGTAAAGCCAAAAATTTCAACACAGATTTTTGCATATTGATAGATATGAGTTTGCATTCCGGATTGAAACGTTTTTTTATCTATGATTTCAAGAAAAACGAAATTTCTCAACAGTATTTAGTTGGTCACGGTTGCGGAAATGGTTCTTGGAGTTCCGATGATTCTAAAGAAAATCCCAAATTTAGCAATGTAGATAACAGTCACCTTTCATCTTTAGGAAAATATAAATTAGGAGAACGAGGTTATAGCAATTGGGGCGTAAATATAAAATATCTTATGCACGGTTTGGAAGAAACCAACAGTAATACGCTCAAAAGAATCATCGTTTTCCATTCCTGGGAAATGATGAGCGATGATGAAGTTTATCCGAAAGGATCACCTGAAGGTTGGGGTTGTCCGACAGTTTCCAACAAAGCTTTCAAAGAAATTGATCCAGTGCTGAAAAATTCTAAGAAGCCTGTTTTGATGTGGATTTATAATTGAATAAAAATGAAATATTCAAAGAAAATATATTATGTTCCCGGTTCGATAAGCGCCATTATCATTCCGATTCTGTTTTGGTATTATGGAAATCAAAAGTATGAAGAAATAAATATAGGCGGTATTGATATTGGTTTGCCCACAAAAATTGACAGCTCTCGAGAATGGAGTTATGAATATTCTTTCGAACCTTTAAGAAATTGGAACTATAAAAAAATCATTGTAAAACCCAATACAGCAAGGGAAAATTCTGATTTATATGTTTCTGAATTAATAAGTCTTCAGAAAAGAAATCAAAAGAAAACAGGAATTGAATTTGTTTTGAATGACGAGAATTCTTATGATGATTTGGTTTCCATTATGACAGATTTCAATCTATCAAAACAAGAGATGTGGACTTTAGATTTGAATAAAACAGGACATTTGTTTGCAATTATTGATTACAAAGATCCAAACAAAATTGAAAGAGGTTATGATATGATTTATGGAAATGATAATATGTATAACAGTTATAAAGAAAGTGATTATTATGAAGGTTTTCAAAAATTTTCCTATCAAGCCTCGCAACTTCCAAAAGAAGCTATCTATCTCATTTTCGGATTTTTGATATTATTAAATATTTCAATGTTAAGTATCAAAGAATCTCTTCAAAATCATTAAATTTGCCAACCAAAAGTTGAGAATAAAAACCATCAACTAACAACCAACAACCAACAACTAAAATGACTTCACAAGAAATAAGACAGCAATTTTTAGATTTTTTTAAAAGCAAAGAACATTTGATTGTTCCCTCTGCGCCAATTGTCCTGAAAGACGATCCAACACTGATGTTTTCCAACTCTGGAATGACGCAGTTCAAGGATTATTTTTTAGGCTATAAAGAACCGAAATCATCAAGAATTGCCGATACGCAAAAATGTCTAAGAGTTTCCGGAAAGCACAATGATTTGGACGATGTTGGTCGTGACACTTACCATCATACAATGTTTGAAATGCTGGGAAACTGGTCTTTTGGGGATTATTTCAAAAAAGAAGCAATTACCTGGGCTTGGGAATTGTTGACGGAAGTTTACAAAATTCCGAAAGAAAACCTTTACGTAACCATTTTTGAAGGTGATGAAAAAGAAAATCTGGAGCGTGATACAGAAGCTTACAATTTGTGGAAACAATTCATTTCCGAAGACCGAATTATCAATGGAAATAAAAAAGATAATTTCTGGGAAATGGGTGCTAGCGGACCTTGTGGGCCTTGTTCGGAGATTCACGTTGATTTGAGAAGTGAAGAAGAAAAAGCGAAAGTTTCAGGATTGGAATTAGTGAATAACGATCATCCTCAAGTTGTTGAGATCTGGAATCTTGTATTTATGCAATTCAACAGAAAAGCAGATGGTTCTCTGGAAAATCTTCCTGCAAAACATATCGATACGGGAATGGGATTTGAGCGTCTTTGTATGGCACTTCAACAGAAAGAATCCAATTATGACACCGATGTTTTCACACCTTTGATTGCTAAGGTTGAGGAACTTTCCGGTAAAAAGTATACAGGAATTTTAACCGACGAAAAAGATATTGCAATCCGTGTGGTTGTAGATCACATCCGTGCAGTTTCGTTTGCGATTGCAGATGGACAGCTGCCTTCCAATGGTGGAGCAGGCTATGTTATCAGAAGAATTTTGAGAAGAGGAATTTCTTATGCATATCGATTCTTAGATAGAAAAGAACCTTTCCTTTATCAATTGGTTGCTGTTCTTCAGAAACAAATGGGTAAATTCTTCCCAGAATTGGAAAAACAAGGAACTTTGGTCACCGAAGTGATTAAAAGTGAAGAAGAATCTTTCTTAAGAACCATTGAAACAGGATTAATCAGAGTTGATAAATTAATTCAGCAGACAATTTCTGAAGGTAAAAAAGTATTACCCACAGAAGAAGTTTTTGAATTATATGATACGTATGGATTTCCAGATGATTTGACAAGAATTATCGCAGAAGAAAAAGGATTAACCATCGATGAAGCAGGATTTGAACAGGCTTTAAATCAACAAAAGCAACGTTCCAAAAAAGATTCGGCAGCGAAAGTTTATGATTGGGTTATTCTTGAGGAAAAAACTGAAAACTTTGTAGGTTATGATCAATTGGAATCTGAAACTTATATCACACGTTACAGAAAAATAGAAAATAAAGACGGCGAATTTTATCAGGTTGTATTGAGTGAATCGCCTTTCTATCCGGAAGGTGGAGGACAAGTAGGCGATAAAGGAACGCTTGAAAATGCAACCGAAAGCTTTGAAGTTTTGGAAACTAAAAAAGAAAACGGATTGATTATCTCTTTAATCAATGCGCTTCCAAAAGATGCTGGCGCAGTTTTCTATGCTAAAGTAAATGTTGCTGACAGAAAGAATTCTCAAGCTAATCATTCGGTGACGCATTTGTTGCACGAAGCTTTGAGAGAAGTTCTTGGAACACACGTTGAGCAAAAAGGTTCGTATGTTGGTCCGGATTATTTGAGATTCGATTTTTCTCATTTTTCTAAAATGTCTGAAGAAGAATTGGCTTTGGTTGAGGAAAAAGTGAATGCTAAAATCAAAGAAAATCTGGCATTACAGGAATTCAGAAATATTCCGATTCAGGAAGCTTTGGATAGAGGTGCAATGGCGTTGTTTGGTGAGAAATATGGCGATAATGTCAGAATGATTCAATTTGGAAGTTCTAAAGAACTTTGTGGCGGAACACACGTTAAATCTACGAGTGAAATTGGTCATTTCAAAATTGTTTCTGAAAGTTCTGCTGCGGCTGGAATCAGAAGGATTGAGGCTATTTCCGGTGAGAAATCAGAAGAATATTTCAAGAATTTGGAAACTCAGTTTACAGAGATTTCTCAATTGTTAAAATCGAAAGATTTGGCAAAATCAATTGAGAAATTGTTGGAGGAAAATTCTGCTTTGAAATCTGAAATCGAATCTTTCAAAAAGGAAAAAGCTAAAGGTGAAATCCAAAACTGGAAAAATGATTTTGAAGATAAAAACGGAAAGAAATTATTAGTTAAGAAAACTTCTCTGGACGCTGGTTCTGTAAAAGATATCGTGTTCCAATTAAAAAAAGAAATCCCAAATTCTGTTACAATTATTATATCTGATGCTGGTGAAAAACCAATGATTACAGTTGGTGTTTCTGCAGATTTGGAAGCTAATTACCACGCCGGAAATATCGTAAAGGAATTAGCCAAAGAAATCCAAGGCGGTGGCGGTGGAAATCCAGGTTTTGCTACTGCTGGTGGAAAAAATCTTGACGGAATCGAGAATGCCTATCAAAAAGCTTTAGAAATATAAATTTCTAATCATATAATTAGAAAACGCCCAAATGTGGGCGTTTTTTATTTAATTGTATTTGGAACATTGAATTGTACGCAGCCCGGCTTGAACGGAGCTCTTTTTCTTTTTGATAAAAAAGAAAAAAGCGGGAGTGGAAGACGGATTAAGCTGCCCGAATTATTTATTGATTAAAATTCTTAGGCGAATAGAAATACAGAAACTTCTTTTTTGCCATTTCGAAATCACTCCATTTGTCGCAATCGATTTGATAAGCGACTACGCCAGAAGTCGGGAGATTTACGATCTCGTCGGTGAGGGAATTGGCGAAATTTGATATTCCGTTATTGTGGGAAAATAACGCCACAGAATTGATAGAATCATCTAAACTGTAAATCAAATTTTCAAAATTGGCCTCACGAGGATTATATAGGGTTTTCTCTGTTGAGTAAGGTTTTCCGAAAACCTCCGAAAATAATTCGCACGTATGCAACGCCCGTTTTGCAGGACTGGAAATGAAAGTATCTATTTCTACAGATTTTTCTTTGAGCAAACGAGCCATTTTTGGAGCGTTTGTTTTTCCAAGCTCAGTCAAGGGACGGTCAAAATCATCCATATCTTCCGGCCAATCGCTCTTGGAATGCCTAACAAGTAAAAGTGTTTTCATTCAAAAAGGGTTTAATCAAATAAAATTAGTAAAAAAAATGATGGTAAAATGATTTGCGGAAATTATTTATATGCTATTTGTCAGGTGTGCTCATAGAAAAGGGCGCGTCAGAATCCTGAATTCCTCTTTCTGTATTGGGTTTTGAACTCATGTCAAATTTTAATTTTGCACCTTTCAACAGCTCAAAATGATCAATCCAGTTTTTAGAATAATTTTTACTATTGAATTTTAATTGATTAATATAGATGTTGTTTTCCGAATTTTTAGGGGCTTCAATTTGAATGGTCTTATTATTTTCCAAATTGATTTTAATAGATTTAAAAAGTGGTGCACCCAGAACATATTGTATACTCGCTGGCGTAACGGGATAGAATCCTAAAGCCGAAAAAACATACCAGGCGGAAGTTTGCCCATTGTCTTCATCTCCGCAATAGCCATCTGGCGTTGGTTTATATAATTTGTCCATCGCATGTCTTACCCAATGTTGTGTTTTCCAAGGCTGACCGGCATAATTATACAAATAAAGCATATGTTGGATAGGTTGATTTCCGTGCGCGTATTGTCCCATTCCTACGATCTGCATCTCGCGCATCTCGTGGATGACTTCTTTATAATAATTAGTATTAAATGTCGGTGGCATCTCAAACACTGAATCCAGCATTTTAGCAAATTTCTGCTTTCCGCCCATTAATTCCTTCAATCCATTGATGTCCTGAAAAACGCTCCAAGTGTAATGCCAGCTGTTGCCTTCCGTAAAAGCATTTCCCCATTCGAAAGGGTCAAAATTTTCCTGAAATTCGCCATTTTTCTTTTTACCTCTCATCAGATTATATTTCGGATCGAAAAGCTTTTTGTAATTCATAGCTCTTGATTTGAAAGGCTTCAGTTCTTCTTCCGATTTATTCAAAGCTTTACCGAATTCGTAGATGGCGTAATCATCATAAGCATATTCCAAAGTTCTAGCTGCACTTTCATTGATTCCTGTATCAGTTGGAACATAACCGATAGAATTGTAATCAGCTACACCTTTTCTGCCGACCGCGCTCATTGGACCTTCGTTATTAGCGCCATGTTTCAGAGCTTGCCAAAGAATTTCTGCATCATAACCTCTAAGACCTTTGAGATAAGCTTCAGAAACAACCGAAGCCGAATTGTTGCCAATCATAATATCTGCAAATCCCGGACTGCTCCATTCCGGTAAAAAACCGCCTTCCTGATAAGCTGAAATCAGACCTTTTTGCATTTCAACATTGATAGATGGATAAACCAGATTCAGAAGAGGATAGAGTGCCCGGAAAGTGTCCCAAAAGCCAGTTCCACCGAACAAATATCCGGGCATTATTTTCCCGTTGTAAGGACTGTAATGTTGGATGTTTCCGTTTTTGTCTTTCTCATAAAGTTTCTGAGGAAATAGGACGCTCCTGTAAAGACAACTGTAGAAAGTTCTTGCCTGATCTATGGTTGCGTCTTTGATTTGGATTTTATTCAATGTCAGATTCCAGATTTCTTTGGCTTCGGATTTTACCTGGTCAAAAGATTTACCTTTGGATTCTTCCAGATTAATTTCTGCTTGTTCCGGACTGATGAATGATGAAGCCACTCGGATTGTGATTTGCTCCCCTTTTTTCAGTTGGGGAAATTTAACCAAACTTCCTACGTGATCGGCTTTGATTTCAAGAATCGATTTTTGGATTTCTGTTCCGCTCCAGACATTTTGGGAAACAAAATCTTTGTCAAACTGAATAACAAAGTAATTTTTGAAATTCTCCATTTTTCCTCTCGCATATCTTGTAGAATACCCAATAATTTTTCTTTCAGACGGAATAATTCTTACGTAAGAACCTCGGTCAAAAGCATCCAAAAGAATTTGAGCCTGATTGGTTTCCGGAAAAGTGAAACGCATCATTGCTGAACGTTCTGTAGGTGCAATTTCCGTCCAGACATCGTAATCTGCAAGATAAACTTTGTAATAATAAGGATTGGCAATTTCTGTTTTGTGAGAAAACCAACTTGCTCTTTTTTCTTGGTCAATTTCGGGATTTCCAACGATTGGTAAAATGGAGAATTGTCCATAATCATTCATCCAAGGTGAAGGTTGATGCGTCTGTTTAAAACCCTGGATTTTATTCGAGTTGTAAGTATATTGCCAGCCATTTCCATTTTTTCCGGTTTGCGGCGTCCAATAATTCATTCCCCAAGGTAATCCGATAATTGGATAAGTATTGCCATTTGATAATTCGTAGGAAGATTGAGTTCCCATCAGTGGATTAACGTAATCTACAGGATTTGTAATCCAGTCATTGATTTCCTGAGATTTGAATCCTATAGAAAGAAAACTGCAAAAAAGGAATAACTTGATTTTGGACATTCGAGATTTATTTATCTCAAAAATAATAAATAATTGTTGTGGATTTTAAAATAAAAAAGCAACATTAGAATTGTTACCATTATTGTTAATACTCAAAAATATCTTGAGATTTGATATTGTTAACCGATAATACAAAAGGGATTGTAGTTTTCTTTGAAGGTTTTTCGTTAGAAAAATTTTTGGCTTCTAAGCTTTTGAATTGCGTATAACAAGAATCTTTACCATTCAGTAAGACAATGAAATCAAATTCTTGTTTTGAGGTTAATTTCTAACGAATCAATATCTGTTACGATTTTGATGTTTCTTGATTTTGTGTTTTTGCCGCTTATATACATGTCTGGTTTAGCTTCTGGAACAAGATTCCATCCGGTAACCAATTCTTTGTTTTCAACTATTTTAACCTGTTTCGTAATTGATTTTACAATGGGTGGTTTATTTTGAGAAAAACCTAAAGTAAAACTAAAAAACGAAATCAGGATAAAATGAGTTCTCATGGTTATTAGTTGTAATAGTTTTTAAAGAATTTGAAATTGAGCTAAAGCTTAAAATCGCACAAATATAATCAAAGTCACCAAATGGTGATAATAAAAATTGTTAATATTGCAAAGATTTTAAAATCGATGATGGAAAAGAATACGAAACCGCGAGTAAAAAGTAAAGAAAAAAGTAAACAACAGTTTATGGATGCTGTTGGAACTATTTTAAAAACAAAAGGTTACAAATATCTTAAGGTTAATGAAATTGCTACCACAGCAGGGCTTGACAAGAAACTGATTTATAATTATTTCGGTGGAACGGAACAGCTTTTAGATGAGTATATCAAAACGCAAGACTTTTGGAGCAATGTAAAAGAAGAAGATTCAGTCGTGGAAATTACCGACGGCGGAAAAGAATTTGCAAAACAAATGATGTCTGAACAATTCGATTTTGTTTCTGCTAATAAAGAGTTGCAAAAGATTCTGCTTTGGCGTTTGTCTGAAGAACGAACTTCACTTAGAAAATTGACAGAAGGGCAGGAGGAAAATGGCGAAATTTTGTTCAAACATATAACAGATCCATTTTTTGAAGATAAAAGTGAAGATTTTCGTGCTGTAATGGCCATCTTGGTTTCAGGCGCTTATTACCTTAATCTATACTCAGAAATGAACGGCAGCATTTTTTGCGGGATAGACTTGAAAACTGAAGAGGGACGTGCGAAAATTAAAAAAGCTTTTAGTTTTCTGATTGATGAAACTTATGAAAACTTAAAATAAAAAAACAACAATTCTAAAATATTGCTGCTTTTTTATATATAAATCTAATTATTTGGTTTAAATTATTTCCTTTAACTCATTATAAATTTTCATTGTAAAAGGCGTTTCAATATTTAATTCTTTTCCATAATTGATAATGGCTCCAGCAAATAATTCCAACTCACTATTTTCTTTTTTTACATTGATGTCCAGTTGTAAAGAAGTTGGTGTTGCAGGAGGAAAAGTCATTGCTTTTTCAAAAGTTTTTTCTATAATATCTTCGGGTAAATTAATTCCTTTTTTGTCAGCAATCAGTTTCACTTCTTTCATTATATCTATAGCTTCCTGTTTCTGAATTTCATCTGTGCAAACTGTTCCGATGGAAGAATTGTATTTGGCTGTAACTAATCCAAAACTCGATACAAAAAAGAATTTGGTCCAGATATCAGCAAAGGAATTGTCTTTAAAATCGAAATCAATTTGACTGTTTTTCACCAGCTCAATAATCCAATCGATTTCTGTTGAAAGATGGGCTGGATCTTTTCCAAAAATCAGTTTTCCGGCTTTACCTTTATGTTCTACAATTCCTTTTTCTTTGATGTGAGAAGCGACGTAAACACAAGCGGGTAGAATCGTATTATCAGGAATTATTTTTCTGATTCTGTCATAGATATCTGCGCCGTTCATCAGTGGAAGCAGAATAGTTTTATCCGTAATAACTTGCTTCAATTGCTTGCAAACATTTTCCAAATCATATTCTTTCACACAAATTAAAATCAAATCAGGATCGTTGATTTCATTAATGTTTTGTAAGACGTGATTCGGTTTTGTAATGCTGTTTGGATGTTCTGGAGAAAGGAGCGTCAAGCCATTATTTTTTACAATATCATAAGTTTGATTTCTCGCAATGAAAGAAACCGTAAACTGATTTGCAGTTTCGTTAAATTGATTAATCTTAAATCCAAAATAACCGCCAACGCCGCCAAGTCCTACAACTACTATATTTTTCATTTTCATTAATTTTTGTCAAATGTAAAATACTTGAAACGTAAGTCCGATTGTCAAATGACAAAAAATCAAATTTTAGTGATTTCTTTCCGGATTCTGCTGAGCGAACTGTTGGTAATTCCTAGATAAGAAGCAATGATTTTTAGTGGAACGTGCTGGAAAATGTGTGGATGTTCTTTTAGCAATTTCAGATATCGGGTTTCTGCTTTTTGGCTCGTCAGTTCAATAACTCGGTCATTCAATCGATAATAATTAATCACAAATAAAAGCCTGCTGAATTCCCGGAAATCAGAAATATTATGAAAATTTTGCTGAACATTTTCCAGTCCGGTTTCCCAAAACGAACAATCGGTAATTGTTTCGTAGATTTCTTTTGTTGGTTGTTGTTTGAAGAACGATAAAAAATCATTCACGAAGCAAGGCGCAAAAAAGATGTTGGTTGTAACTTCCTCATTATCTTCATTGATGATATAAGAACGGACATAACCTTTTTCCAGAAAATAGGTTTTGGTGCTTATAATCCCGTTATCCAAAAGAATTGTATTTTTCTCCATAGAAAATTGGGTAAAAGTTTTTGTAACCTCTTCCACAACATCCTTTTCTATCGGAAATAAGGAATGAAAATAATTGTTGATGTTTGTTTTGTCCATAGTATTAAAACAAATTTACAATAACTCCAATGATTAAGTTAAAATTAAATATCTTTATCCGTATAAAATCAATACAGTTGGCGCGTTTGTTACTGCCGAAAAGTCAAAACTATAAAAACTACTAACCCTTGATGAACGACTTCCTTGCATTTTATAACACTTTAGAAGTTGATAAAGGTCTCATAGTTATGCTGATGCTTATGAGTTTCTTTGTTGCTATTTTTCACACCTTTATTTTAATCGGATTATACGAAATCAATCTCAAACCAAAATGGTTATTTTTCGTACTAAATCCTTTATCAGTTGGGCTCTGTTCATTATATGATAACAAATTAGCCGCATTAGTAGCCATCGTTTTGTTTCTGTCGGTTTTCGTTCTGGGAATTATCGGGATGTTTTATGCGATGATTAGAGCTTCTTACCAGAGTTCCAAAGAGCAAAGCGAAAGGAGAAAAAAGGCAGGTTTGGCCAAAATCCCGCTTTGGAAAAAAATTCTTTATTCTTTATCAGGATTATTATTTTTCGGTTTTGTCTTTACATTGGGCGTTCCTTATTTTATCCTGATTGTTTTTATTATTCTTCCGTTTTTAACTTCCATTTTTAAACCTAGTAATAAGAAGAGATTTTACAGAATTCAACGCACTTTACCAACTTCCAATATACGTTCTGTGGCGATGGGTTTGGCAGAGATTTCCGGAACTGTGAAGATGATTGAGCCAATGATTTCGCGCATTGGTACAAAAGAATGCATTGGTTTTCTTTATACTATAGAAACAGTATCGACAGATAAAGACGGCAAAGATTCTTACTCGTTAGAATTTTCGGAAACGATTTGTAAACCTTTTTACGTACAAGATAAATCCGGTCAGATAAAAGTGATAACCGAAGGTATTGAATTTATTGATTTTGAAATCGATGAGCAATATCAATCCTCTATGAAACGCTACACACAATATCTTCTTAAACAAAATATGGAAGTTTTGTTGATTGGTAAAGCAAGCCTTAAAGAAAATAATGAACCTGTTTTTGAGAAAGAAGAAATTAAAAATGTTTTCGGAATTGCAACTGTGGAAAGTGTTGACAATCATAATACGTTGCGGCCGATTTTACAGTCTGCAGGCTATTTTACTTACTTTTGGGTTATTCTGATTGCTTTGATTTTTCTAACACCTGTGAAACTGACGAATAATCAATTGGAAATTGGAAAGATTAATCTGGATTTACCTTTTCAGAATTCTCAACCTGTGAAATCTCTGGATGATTTTTATGATAATATCTACCACAGTTACGAATCTAAACCTGAAGAAGAGATATATTCTCAACCAGCTGCAGGTGCTGAACCAGTTCCTACGACAGAGCCAACACCATCAGAATAAATTAAAAAAATAAAAAACTATGATACAAATTTTTGCTTACGTCATTATCGGATTAGTTGTCTTGGGATTGCTGAATGTGATTGTTTCCACTTACAACAGATTGGTTATGTTAAAAAATAATGTCGATAAATCTTTTGGAAATATCGATGTCCTATTAAAACAAAGAGCAGACGAAATTCCGAATCTAATCAAAGTTGTAAAAGAATCGATGAGGTTTGAAGAATCGATGCTGACGAAACTAACGGAACTGCGGACTCAATTTTTAAATGCTAATTCTGCTGAGGAAAAAGTAGAGTTGTCCAACCAAATGCAAAATCAGTTAAAATCGGTTTTTGCAGTGGCAGAAAATTATCCTGATATCAAAACCAGCCAGAATTTTCAATTACTCCAAGGTCGTGTTTCTCAAATCGAAGATGCAATTGCAGACCGAAGAGAATTTTATAACGAAAGCGTTACGATGTACAATATCGGCATCGCAGAATTCCCTAATTTGCTTTTGGCAAAACCAATGATGTACGGCAAAAAACAATTGCTTCAAATCTCTGAACAAGAAAAAAAATACGATGGAGTTGCCTTTTAACATCATAGATATTTTGCAACATATCGAAGCTGAGCCAGGCGTTTTGGTTGCTTTCGCCGCTTTTCATCCATTCGCGCTGTTGTTGTTGCTAATTCCCCTCGGGATTTTTAAAAAGCTGGGAATTTACAAGCCTGCTCAGGAGTTAGGATTATTTGGCTTTTCTGTAGTAGTTATTATGATGGTTGGTTGGTTGATGGGTTTTGTTTCTCAAATTTTATTAATGTTTATGGGAGTCTCAGGCCTTAAAATGTTGCTGATTTATTTCTCGATGTATCTTTGTATTACTGCATTTGTAGCGGTTAATGTGAGAGGTTTGAAGAAGAAGTTCGATGTAGATCAATTGAAGAAGAAAGTAGTTTAACTTAAATTATTGATGAAGAAATCTACAGTTATTATTCTTATCATTGGTTTATTAATTCTGTTATTTGTTGACAGATGTACGACGATTAATCTTACAACTGCAGATATTTTCCGTCCAAAATCTTATAATCATTTTAAAGAATTAACACAAAAACCTCAATCCGAAAATTTTGAAATTGTCCCAGCCTTAGGCACTTTTCCTATTCTTTATAATTCTGCCAAAAACGAATTTTATTTGAGAAACGGACAAGGGTTGACGAAGTATGATGCATCAGGAAACTTGATGATTTCTAATGATCTTAACAAAGAAAAATATACGTCTATTTTTGATTTTGCGAATTTTGTGCCTTATGTTTTTGCTGAAAATGGAGTTTATAATTTTTCCGGAAATCGATTAATCTATTCCAAATTTTCAAAGATTCTGAATCCCAAAAATGAACTGAGCGATAATGAATTCAAATCTATTTTTGAGGAAAATTATCGCCAATCCAACCTGGTAATTTATGATACAGACCACAATATAGAATCGGGAAGGAATTGTTTTCCAATGTACTTTCAGAGAGGTGAAAATTGGATTCTGATGTTTTCGCAAAAAGATGATTACAGATTTTCGCATCAAGGAAATGAAGTTTTTGAAAGCGATACAATCGGACAAATCGATTTCAAAGGTTTTCCAGCCAAATTTTCTAATCAACGGTTAACTGTTCTGAAAGATGTCAAAACCGGACTTTATTCCATCAATCAATTAGGAAAAGAAAAAATCGATGATGATTATCTCAATAAATATTATACGCAGATTTTAAAAGAAAATAAATTGGATTATCAAACTGATGATAAAATCAAATTATTGTCCCGTAAAAAAGATGACTATTATGAAACCGGAAATCCCTTCAGTCTGCCAAAATGGGTAACACCATCTTTTATTAATACAGCTTATTACAGATTAACTTATCAAAATGAGAAGTTATTTTTCAAAGGAAAAGCCGTGAAAATGCACGATAACCGAACTGCGCAAAATGATCTTTATCTTTACGAGTTACCCAAACAATTCCGGACAAAATCAAAATTAGCATTTCTTGATTACGGTCTTGATTTAGGAGGTTACATGGACATGACTAGTGGAGAAATAGATCCGATTGTTAAAAATACGGGGTTGTATTTGATTAAGCCCAAAAAGATTTATTCTTCCAAATAAGCCTCTTGCAACTCATCTATTTTAAACTTTTTAAAGAAAAAAAGATTCCAAATAATTAATTCAAAACCATAAAAGAAATCTTCTATCGGGATGGTTATAATTCTAAAACCGATGAAATCTTTAGGATTATAATTTACAATTGGGTTTTCCAATCCTGAACCTGTCAATATTCCATTGACAAGTAGAAATCCGGGCAAAAGAATCAGATAAATTATAAATGCTTTTCCTATCCACTGCACATTTAAAACAAATCTTAACACAATCATACTGACTGCTAAAGTCAAAAATGTGATGAATGTATAAATCTTATCGTAAAATAATATAGCAAAAAAGACCGAAATTATTACAAATCCTAAAACAAAAACTTTATCCCGCAAAGAATCCCAATCCATTGGAAAAAACTTTGTTAAACAATGATATGTAAAGACACACGAAAAAGGGATACAGATGAAAAAAAGTAGTTCTTCGAGAGGTAATCCTAAAAACCTGATTCCAACCAGATAATCATCATTGAACCACCAAACGCCCATTTTTGTAAACCAAGAATCCCATATTACAAATACGATTGCTACTAAAACTGATGATAACAAAAATGCACGGAAATGCTTGTGGAAATTAATTTTTGGATGAAAAGAGAATATAAAACAGATAATAACGGTGAAGAAATCAATCAGCAAATAGGTGAGTTGCATTATATAATGGTTATTTTTTTTTATTGAAATACATTTTGAAGTATTTGACTGGAACCCAAAGAAAACCAAAACATTCGCCGTGTTCTTTTCCAAGATGTTTATGGTGTTGCTTATGTGCCCTTCTGATTGCAAGCAAATACGGATTCTGAGTATTTTTTAAGATTTTAAATCTTTGATGGATGAAGATATCGTGAACAAAAAAATAGGACATTCCATACAATGTTATTCCAATTCCGATATAAAAATAATAATTGAAGTTTTGTGTACTTCCATAGTACATCAAAGCTATAGCAGGGATTGCAAAAATCACAAAGAAGTAATCGTTTTTTTCCAAAGGCGGATCTGTAGAATGATCGTGGTGATCTCTGTGGAGCGACCAAAGAAAGCCGTGCATCACATATTTGTGAACACACCAAGTAAAACCTTCCATCAAAAGGAAAGTGGCTGCAATAATCAGAAAATTCATGAAGCTTCTCTTTTTTGATTGAATAATAATTCTAAAACCTCTTTCCTATAATCAAAAATGTGATCTAACTTTTTCTTTACGAAAAGATTGTGGGCAATTTCTCCTAGAAAACCAAGTGGCAATTCGTAATCCACAACATCTTTTACAAGAACACCCTCGTCATTTTCAACAAATTCATGGTAATGATGCCACAATTTATATGGACCTTTTACCTGAAAATCTATGAAACTCTTCAAATAATCTACCTTTATAATTTCTGTCTGCCAGTTCATTTTTATATTGAACAAAGGAGAAACGTGATAATCTATAATCATGCCTTCAAAAATATCATCATTCTCTAATTGTGTAAGCACAGTGAAATTCATATCTTTAGGAGTGATTACAGAAAGATTATTAGCGGAGGAAAAAAAGGCCCAGGCTTTCTCAATATTACAATTCAGTTGTTGTTCTCTTTTCAATTGGTGTTTCATTTTCTTTCATTTAAATTACAATATCAAGATTGATAAAGTAATATTTGTGCATTTTTGACTAAACAAAATCAGTTCCAATTTATATCGAAAACTTATATTCTACATAACAGCCCATCATTAATGATATTTTCCGACTATTAGAAATTCTAATTCTTTGATTAATTATCTTATTTGCAGACGTTTTCTTGATTTTATTGAATAACGAAACATAATATCTGTAAGCCAAATAAACCCCAAATCTGGACGAATTAGGCAATTTTTTAATTCCTTCTAAAGCTTGGGAAAATTCGTGTTCTATTTCCTTTTCAATTTCCGATTTTACATTTTGGTCAAAAGAAGTAATATCAACATTTGGGAAATAGGTTCTTCCTAAGATTTCATAATCGTCTTTCATATCTCGCAGAAAATTTACTTTTTGAAAGGCAGAACCTAAAATCATTGCAGAAGGTTTTAATTTTTCAAATTCTTCTTTATCACCATCAACAAAAACCTGAAGGCACATCAAACCAACCACTTCCGCAGAACCAAGAATATATTCTTTATACAAATCAGAATTATAATCAATTTTGTGAAGATCCATTTCCATACTTCTGAGAAACTGATTAATTAACTGAAAATCAATCTCATATTGATGAACTGTTTCCTGAAACGACTGCAGAATAGGATTAAGAGAAATTTTTTCGTTCAAAGCTAACATTGTTTCATCCCGGAATCGGGAAAGTAATTTTTGTTTATCAAAACCGTGAAAACTATCAACAATCTCGTCTGCTAGACGGACGTAACCATAAATGGCGTAAATAGAATTTCTAATTTTTGGTGACAATGCCAAAATACCCAACGAAAAACTGGTGCTGTATTGTTTTGTGGTCGCTTTGCTTACTTTGTAAGAAAGTTCGTCAAATAATTTTTTCATAGTAGTTTATTTTTTGTCGGCTTCTGTTGCTGCTATTTTTCCTGAAATTATAGATGGTGGAACGCCTGGTCCGGGAACTGTTAATTGTCCTGTGTAAAAGAGATTTTTGATTTTTTTATTTTTCAAAGAAGGTTTTAAAACTGCAGTTTGTGACAAAGTATTTGCTAAACCGTAAGCATTTCCTTCATAAGCATTGTAGTCATTTATAAAATCATCAATGCAATAGCTTCTTTTATAATCAATTACGGATAGAAGATTAGTAGTCTTTGTGTGCTTTTCCAAACGTGCGATCATTTCCAGAAAGTATTTTTCTCTCATTTCTTCAGAATCTTCGATTCCCGTTGCAATTGGCATTAGTAAAAAAATATTTTCGCCATTTTCAGGGGCCAAATTTTTATCTGTTTTAGACGGACAACAAACATAGAATAGTGGTTTTGACGGCCATTTTTTATCATCATAGATTTCTTTGGTATGAAGATCCAATTCATTTTCAAAGAACAATGTATGATGTTTCAGATTCGGTATTTTTTCTTTGAAACCGAGATAAAATATCAAACAAGAAGGCGCAAAAGTTTTCTTTTTCCAATATTTCTCATCATAATTTCTGTATTCTTTGGAGATTAATTTTGATTCTGTGTGATGATAATCAGAGGAAGCAATAATTGTGTCAAACTTCAAGGTTTTTCCATTAACAATGATTCCGGAAGCTTTTTTATCTTCAATAATGATTTGTTCAACATTAGAATTAAGATGAAATTTCACACCTTGAGCAGTAGCAATTTCCGACATCGCTTCAATCACTTTGACGAAACCGCCCATCGGATACCAAGTTCCTAATTTATATCCTCCATAATTCATCAGGCTATACAAAGCCGGAATATCTTTTGGTGCTGCACCTAAAAAAATTACAGGAAATTCCATTAAAGTAATCAGTTTCGGATTAGAAAAATATTTTCTTACGAATTGATGAAAATTAGATAACAAATCCAATTTCAAAGCGCTTTTAGCAATCTTCGGAGAAACAAACTCAAACCAAGAGAAGCAAGGCTTATTGACGAAATCCTTCATCCCAACTTCATACTTGTATTGGGCATCTTTCATAAAATCATCCAGTTTCTCTCCGGCACCTTTTTCAGTTTGTTCAAAAAGGATTTTCATCTCTTCATAACTTTCCGGAATAGCCATCAAACCACCAGAAAAAACCATTTCAAATTGTGGATTAAGAGGAATTAATTCATAAAAATCAGACGCTTTTTTTCCAAAATCATTAAAGAAATTTTCAATAATATCTGGCATCCAATACCAGCTCGGACCCATATCGAAAGTATAACCGTTCTCTGTCTGGAAACTTCTTGCACGGCCTCCCAAACTATTGTTTTTCTCAAAAACGTGGGCTTCATTTCCCATTTTCGAAGCGTAGGCTGCAGCAGATAAACCTGAAAATCCGGAACCGATAATTGCTATTTTTTTCTTCATAATTTATCTTTTCCAAAAGGATAATCTTTGTAAACCGTATCTATAAGATTGGGAGATTCTATATTTTTTGAGAAAATAGGATGGTGGAATTTATCCAATTTGTTCAGAATTTTTATGAGTTCTATTTTCTCAGGATAGCTCAGATTTCCAGTAACAATATTGGTCGCATTACGGATTTTATCCATTTGTAATTCCAGAGTATATAAACCTTTTTCAGTAATTTTCAAAACTTTGGTTCTTTTGTCGGTTTGAGAATTGGTTTGCTCCACCCAGCCTTGCTTTATGAGTCTGTTGATAATGAGAATACCTGTGGACTTGTCCTGAATGTTCTTTTTAATCAATTCCATTTTCGTCATTGTTCCTGTCGTTTTGAGATTGATTAAATAAATAAATTCTTCCTGAGTGTTGAATTCCGAATCGGAAATAGCAGATTTAGAATAGGTTTTGGCGTATCGGTTAAGATGAACCAACAATGTGCTAATAACACTTTCCGGAGTTCTTCCATTTTCTTTACCTTCCCAAATTGGTTCATCATTAACTGATTGTATTCTGCTGACCTCCTTATCGTAAATCCAATGTTTGAATCCATCGATATCATCAGAATAGTTCTCTCTTGTGTTTTCAGAATCAAATTTTTCTAGGAGCTGAATCACGTCTTTGATTGTTCTAAAATTCATTTTAGTTTTTATAATAGTTGAAAAGCACACCAATAATCATACCTAAATACTACATAAATATACTTTATTTTGTAGTTATAGTAGATTATTTTAAAATTTCATAAATCATAAATTCATTTTCTTAAAAAAGTATTAAAAACTTTAAAATTTTAAAACTTTTCCAATTTGTGGAATTGTAGTTGCGATATACTTGACAACTTAAAATAAAAGGTTATGAAAACGAATATGAAAATTAAAGGACTATTATTAGGGTTCTCATTAATGACAGTAGGAATGATTAGTGCACAAACTAGCCCGGCAACCAATGCAGAGATAGAGACGCTCAATCAGAAAATAGTTACAAATCCAAGTGATACAGAAGCTTTGGTGGGATTAGCAACAGCTTATCAAAATGCTAACGATTGGACATCTGCTATCGCAACTTGGAATAAAATCACAGCAATTCTTCCAGATTGGGCTCCAGCATACTACAGTATTGGTTATGCCAATCAATCAGCTAAAAATAATGCTGGTGCAAAAGCTGCTTACGAGCAATATATCGCCAAAGTTAAACCAGAAGAAGTGGATGATGCGAAGCAAAACTTAGCTTATGCTTATTTCTTCATCGCTTTCCAAGAAAAGGATACAGATAAGGAAAAAGCAAAACAATATATCGCAAAATCTTTGCAGTATGACGGCTCAAACCAAGATGCGCTTAACCTAAGCAAAAGCTTGATGAACTAGGAATCAAATTTTTCAATAAAATAAAAGACGCTTATAATTTAAGCGTCTTTTATTTTAGGAGTTCTCATCAGAATCTTTGTTTGGTAGATTGTGATTTCCTTTACCATATTTCTTTTTGTATAAATAATATCCAATACCACCAATCAGGAAAACCGGCCAAAAGGGTAGAAGGAACAGTAAAATATCTCCAATTACTTTCCAGCCGGATGAAATTGCATCTGAAGATTTTTCTCCAAAACTTTGATTCTCTGATTCTTTTGGTTTCAAATGATTATCGTACAAAGTGATGTCCAGACTGCAAAGTTTATTCGGATTGTAAGAATCACCTTTGATTTCTAAATTTTTGTTATGAAGACTACCCAACATTGATAAATCTTCTACCAAATAATCGAACTTATCATAAGGAACTTTTGTCGTCAAATACAAAGTCTGAAACTCATCATTACTCACCAGATTTTCTGTGTTGATAATTCCATCATATTTTCTGATAATATCTCTTACCGATTGCTTTGCTAAAGAAATATTGTCAACATTCAGTTCAACAGAACCATTTTTCACCATTGCGTTAACTGGTGCGACTGGTTCTTTTTTGACAGGTTTATCTTTGTAGATAACTTTGGTGACGGTTTTTGGTTTCGGAATTTCTTTTTTGATTTTCTCTTGGATAGAGTCAATCGTTGTGGTGACTTTTTTATTTTCAATATCTTTTTTGAATTGCTCAACATTCTCAGAAATAGAATCGATTTTATTTTTGCTATTCTCAAAAGCCTTTTCGATGTCTTCTTTATTTTTAATCAAATCTTTAGCTTTCAGATTCACCGAATCCAAAACAGCATTGGCATTGGAATCCAGATTATTTACTGTTTCAGAGGCTTTATCCATTAAAGAATCTGCATTGGCAATTGTATGATTAGCTTCTTGTAAATCTGCTTTTTTACACATCGTGAGTGTACTCAAAATAACGGCGGTCAATATTAATTTTTTCATTGGGATAATTTTATGTTGTAAAGCTATCCTGAAACGAAAAGAATGATTTGTAAATGGATCTGAAATTTTTTGTAATATTTTAATCAAATGAAAATCAAATATTTAAATTGATTTTACAAGTGATTTACAAAATTTTTTGAAGTAAATTTTAAAGATAAAAAGAGGATTTTACCGAATTAATTCTAAATTGCTTCTTAAACCAAATGCGATGATAAAACATTTCAAATACTTTCTGATATTGACAATTGCAGTTTCGTGTAAAAAGGAACAAGAAATTCAAGAAGCTCAGTCAATTAAAAAAGATTCCGTTATTGTTGAATCAAAAGCTGTAACTGAAAATCCAAGAGACCAAGTTCAGCATCTTTTTACAGCTAACGGCGGTTCTATTCTGTATCTGAAAAATGGTGAAATCAAAGGTCAGGCGAGATTTGATACCGACGGCGATTTCATTACGGAATTGATGAAAACCGAAACCTATGGCCATTACACAGATTATGATGATTATCTAATTGATAAGAAAAATAAAGACACCACTTTTTTCTTTAATGACTTTGGAAGAATAGACGAAGGTTGGAGCATCCTAAAAGGTATTTCTATAGAAAATCCAATGCAGGTTGTTTCATACAAATCGCCAAAAAATCCAAATCCTTCTCAAACAGAAACTATCTCCGAAACACGACTTATCATTCTCAGTCCGGAAACCAAAACTTTTGCAAATGAAAACTCAGAAGAAGCCGACGCTTATTTTACAGCAATGGACGACTGGAATTTCTATTCGCTAGAACTGGATGAGAGCTTCGAAAAATTAGGCGTGAAAACCCATTATATGAAAAAACGCTTTCTGGGTCTTGATTTGTCTAATCATAAAAGCATAACAATTGATACAAAATCAAAAATCAATGGATATAATGCATTGGCGTTGCTTTATAAAAAAGGTAGAATGCCGATTATCGTTTCTTTGATTTTTAGTGATAATGATTTGGATGAAGTGAAGGAGTATTTGAAGTAAAAATTTTATTTATATTTAAAAACAAAAAAATCCGCAGAAAAAGCTGCGGATTCAATATTTTAATCATTAGCAAACTCACTAATAAAATGCAGTTTCACATTCGGAAACTTCTCTTGAGTCATTGTAATTGTAAAAGACGAATCGGCCAAGAAAACCAATTGGTCATATTTGTCTCTGGCTAAAAAACGCTGTTTCAATCTCGCAAACTCTTTGAATTCCTCAGACTTTTCATCCGCTTCCACCCAACAAGCTTTGTGGATGCTGATTGGCTCATAAGAACATTTCGCACCGTATTCGTGCTCCAAACGATATTGGATAACTTCGTACTGCAGCGCACCAACCGTTCCGATGATTTTTCTGTTGTTCATTTCCAGCGTAAATAACTGAGCAACACCTTCATCCATTAGCTGGTCAACACCTTTAGCCAATTGTTTTGCTTTCAATGGGTCATTGTTATTGATATAACGGAAATGTTCCGGAGAGAAACTTGGGATTCCTTTAAAACTCAATTTTTCACCAGCTGTCAAAGTATCACCGATTCGGAAACTTCCCGTATCGTGAAGTCCTACAATATCGCCAGGGAAACTCTCGTCCACAACTTCTTTTTTGTCAGCAAAGAACGCGTTAGGCGATGAGAACTTCATTTTTTTACCTTCTCTTACAAGCAGATAATTTTCATTTCTCTTGAAAGTCCCTGAAACGATTTTCACAAACGCCAGACGGTCTCTGTGTTTCGGGTCCATATTTGCATGGATTTTGAACACAAATCCCGTAAAGTTATTTTCTTCTGGTTTTACCAACCTGGTTTCACTTTCTTTTGGCTGCGGCATTGGTGCAATATCGATGAAGGCGTTCAGTAGCTCGCGGACTCCGAAATTATTCAAAGCAGAACCGAAGAAAACCGGCTGCAGATCACCATTCATATAATCATCACGATTGAATTCCGGATAGACAGACTGGATCAGATCTAATTCCTCACGCAGAGTTGTCGCCGCCTTTTCACCAACCAATTCATCAATTTGAGGATCGTTGATATCATCAATTTTCAGAGATTCACCAACTTTTTGTTTCTTTTCTTCCAGAAACAATTGGATGTTATTTTCCCAAATATTATAAATCCCCTGGAAGTCGCTTCCCATACCGATTGGTAGAGAAAGCGGACAAACCGTCAAACCTAATTTCTGTTCCACTTCATCCAGCAAATCGAAAGCATCTTTACCTTCACGGTCCAGTTTATTAATGAAAACGATCATCGGAATGTTTCTCATTCTACAAACCTGAACCAGTTTTTCCGTTTGTTCCTCAACCCCTTTTGCAACGTCGATCACAACAATTACGGAGTCAACCGCAGTCAGCGTTCGGTACGTGTCTTCCGCAAAATCTTTGTGACCAGGCGTATCCAGAATATTGATTTTATGGTCTCTATATTCAAAAGCCAAAACCGAAGTTGCCACAGAAATCCCTCTCTGACGCTCGATTTCCATAAAGTCGGATGTCGCACCTTTTTTGATTTTGTTGGATTTTACAGCACCAGCTTCCTGGATCGCCCCTCCAAAAAGCAGGAGTTTTTCCGTCAAAGTGGTTTTTCCCGCATCGGGGTGGGAGATGATTCCGAAAGTTTTTCTTCTGCTGATTTCTTGTTGTAAAGACATAATAAAATTTGAGATTGCAAAAATCGTGATTTTAGTTGGATTTTGAAAATCGAGTTTTTTCTGAAAAAATATTCAAATTTAAATCTGAATAATCTACGAGAAAAATTATTTAGGAGCTTAATTTCGCTTTCCGCTATATATTTTTTGTATTATCCCGTTTTGTTATAAAATCAAAATTCAATCAAAAACAAAAAAGAATGGGGGCTATGGGATTTACATTTCAAATGAAGTTTTTACTGAAACATCATATTTGTCATTCCGTAGGAATCTAAATTTAACTGTCGAGATTCCTACGGAATGACAACTTTATGTAAAATTTAAAAAGAATCTGATAAATCAATTAAATCTGCAAGAATTAAAAACTACAAACTATTCTTCCACTCATTCGTAAAAGCAATAAAATCAGCAACAGACAATTCTTCCGCTCGGATGTCAACGAAAGGATGAGATTTAATATTTTCAGGAATACCAAGAACTTTCAAAGCATTGCTCATTTTTTTCCGTCTTTGTCCAAATCCAGCTTTCACGATTTGTTTGAAGAGAACTTCATTTCCAGCCAATCCTTCTTTCAGATTTCGCGTCATTCGGATGACACCGGATTTTACTTTTGGAGGCGGATTGAAAACATTTTCGTGAACCGTAAAAAGATATTCCACATCGTAATAAGCCTGAACCAAAACGGACAAAATTCCGTAATCTTTTGTTCTTGGTTTTGCAGCGGTTCTTTCCGCCACTTCTTTCTGGAACATTCCGCTCATTTCCGGAACATATTGGAAATTATCAATGATTTTAAACAAAATCTGAGACGAAATATTATAAGGGAAATTCCCAATCACAGCCAATTCCTCGCCACCAAAAACCGTTGGAATATCAGTTTTCAGAAAATCGCCAACGAAATGCTGTTCTTCTAATTTCGGATAATGTTTTTTAAGATAATCGATGGACTCGTTATCAATCTCCGCAACGTAAGTTTCAACGTCTTTTTCCAGAAGGAATTTTGTAAGAATACCCATTCCTGGACCAACTTCCAAAACTTTTTTATAACCTTCTAAAGAAAGCGAATCTACAATGTTTCGTGCGATATTCTGGTCTGTAAGAAAATGTTGACCAAGATGTTTTTTTGCTCTAACGTCCAATTCCGATTTTTTGCAAAGATAAGGTAATTTATAAGTATTTTTAAAGACAGAAAAATTTCATACTAAAGTCCTGTTATCCTCATCAAATTGAAAAACTTATTTCTACTGCTAATTTTAATTCCACTATTATGGAAAACACAAATCAATGACCAAAACATTAGATTAGAAGTTCTACGAAAAAACACTATTGGTAAAGAATTTATTTTTGGAAAATGGAATGAGAAAGGTGGAACAGAAACTCATTTAAAATATTTAGGCAAAGTAAAAACCTCTGATAGAAAAACTTATAAAATTATGAACTCGGTTTGGGTTTGGGGATTGTCGAAAAGAGCTACAAATAGAATATTAATATTTAATGAAAAAAATCAATATTTAGGAAACTATAATGTTTCTGTTGATTTTGATTTACCAACTGAACTGCAAAATGGAATTTTGATTTTTAGAAATTTAGATTCTAATTGTGATAAAAATGTTGCATCTAAAATTAATCTTAAAAATGGTTTGCCTAAGGAATTTTTCAGAGAATGTAAAAATAAATCTGGAGATATTTATGGTTTTAATGGAATTAATTAATACATCTTCGTCTTCACGCAAGTCACATTTTTGATTTTCACTGGTTTTCCCACTTTCTTCAACATTCCGGTTTCTGAATTTCTTTTGAAAATGGTTACATCTTGCGAAATAACATTCGTCACAATAATGAATTTCCCAGTTCCATCTATCGCAAAAGTTCTTGGATGTTTTCCTCCTGTTTTTTGATAGCCGATAGATTCTAGTTTTCCATCATTTAAAACTTTGAAAATCGCAATATTGTTTTCATTTCCTCTATTGGTCGCATATAGGAATTTTCCGTCTGGAGAGATATGAACATCAGAACTTTCAAAACCTTCTTTGATTTTATCAGGATGCGTCGCAATTCTCTGGATTTCTTTCAGCCTGTTATCAGAAAAATCATAAACCGAAATCATCCCAGCCAATTCCTCAATAGAATAAGCCAGTTTTCCATCTTTGCTAAAAGTGATGTGTCTTGGGCCGCTTCCGGGTTTGGTATTAATGAAAGTACTTTGGCTATCTATCAAAGGTTGTTTCTGATTGGCATCGAAAGGATATTGTAAAATTTTGTCAGCGCCCAAATCTGCAACGAGCAAAGTCTTGTAATCTGGTGAAAAAACGACAGAATGTGTATGTGCTTTTTCCTGTCTTTTAGGATTTATACCACTTCCTTCTGTGAATGTAAAATGTTGCGCTATCGAATCTATTTTTCCATTTTCAAGAATTGGAAAAACCGAAATCGTTGGAATATTGTAAGTCGCATTAATCAACCATTTTCCACTTTTATCAACATTCACATAAACCGGATTTTCGCCACCTGTTTTTTGTTGATTAAGGAATGTTAATGATTTTTTGTCAGCATCAAAAGCAAAAGCACTCACTGTTCCGTAGTTCGGAGTTTTTGCGTCGGATGAGGCGTAAACATATTTTCCATTGTTAGAAATTGTGATGTAACCAGGATTGATGACATCAGAAGACGACGCAACTTTGGTCAACTTTCCTGTTTCTGTATTAAGTTCGTAAACATAAACCGCTTCTGAACCTTTCTCCCAATTATATGAACCAAAAAATACAAATTCTCTTTGAGAATATAAATTTGTGAAAATTAAGAAACTTAAGAGTAGAGCGATTTTTTGGATTTTCATTGATGAAATTTTGATTGAGAAATTAGATTTATTACAGACTTAATCTGCTTAGTCACAAATTTCCTAAAAATTCATCTGGAAACCAAACTGAACACCAAATTTTCTTACATCGGTATTTGCGGTTGTTTTATGATTTAAGTAATTTCCTCTCCAGTTAAAATCGACTCTCAATATTCTGAAATTGCCCCAACCAATATTCTCAATTCCAAAACCATATTCGTAGTAAGGTTTTTCAGGAGCGCTTAGGCTCATATTTCCAGCATTCATCATTATGGATTCTTGCTTCAGACTTCCAACGCCAGAACGGAAAAACGCAACTTCTCTTAATTTAAGCTTTTTAATCAAAGGAATTTGTGATAAAATTTTCCCATTGAAGTGATGTTCCAAAAACAAAACAGCATAAGAATCTGCTACAAATTCATAATAATTCATCAAAGAGAAAACACCGCGAACTAATCCATAAGATTGGTTGGCAGGCATCACATTTTGCAAAGCGAGTGGAAGTGCATCAAAGTTTTTACCGGCCTCCACATTCGCAAATAATCTTCCCCAATTTCCTAAAATAACGGGTTGATAATAATAGAATTGTAATTTGTTATAATTAAAATCAGAATTAAAAACACCACCAACTCCTTTTGTGTATTTTAAAATCAAAGTTGGATTAGTGGCTAAAGCCGTCATTTCGTAACGATCAACGCCATAAGTGGAAAATTTGATTCCAGGTCTTGCAATAATTGTTGCTGTGAATCTCGTGTCATTCAAATCTGATCGTAAAACGCCGCCTCTGTAATAATTGATGTTGAACAAGTTAGAATCTGCAGATTCGATGCTTTGTTGGGTCGCATCCAGACGTAATTGGATGTTTTTCCAAGGTTCGATACTCGTATAGATATTACTTTGTTTCACAGAACTCATAGAAGTCGTTTCTCCACTGTTAAGGACAGAAGAGGAAGCGAAAGATCTTGTCATAATTCCCTCGTCTGTAGTCAACTGAACGCCTAATTGTAAAACATCCTTTCTAAAGCCCGCACCAACCTGAAAACGATTGGTTTTATTGAACATATATTTTGCTTCACCTCCGAATTTCCATTTTTGATCCCGAAAACCGTAAGCGGTGTAAGCCTGGATTCGCCACATATCGTTCTTTCCGCGGTAGGTTCTGAAACCGCCTCGGAGTCTGGTTCCTTCTATATCATTATAACCAAAAGACTGGAAAATATTCCCGAAATCAATACCACTTTTTCCAATAGGAATGTAACCAGAGTTTCCTATTTCAATGATTTTAACGACTTTTTTGTACTTCGGATTATGTTCTAATTCGTCGTACATTTTGTATATATTCTGTTGACTGGTTGTTAGCGGTTCAGTTCTGTTAACTTGCCAATACTCTTCGTCCTTAGCAACCATTTCGTCTTCGGGAACAACAATTTTGTTGAGGAAATCATCCGTTAATCCTTTATCAAACTGATAATCGGAATAGTTGGCAACCCTTTTTGCAAGCACATATTTTGCTTTTTCCTTATCATTAAGAACCAATTGCAAGGTCGTTTCGTTTCTGATTGGGATAAAAGTAGAATCGTCTGGATTATCGAATTCCAAATCTGTGGCAATGTTTTTTACGAAATTAATATTGATTTTTTTATTCGTTTCCATCTCCACTTTCATTACATTGTACTTGTCCATAGAAATGTAAAGTCGTCCTTTCAGAGCCAATGCATCAGGATTTTTTGGCGTGAATCGAATCTCGTAAGAACGAACAGTATTAACCTCAATCGTATCCGTAATATTATAATCGAAAATACCAAAACCATCGGTAGAAACTGGACTTACAAAACCAATATTCAGATAATTAATCGTGTTGTCATAAATATTGATGTCCTGATACATATTCTGTATTGTTTTGGAAACAATTTGATTATTCTTCAAACCAGAAAGTCTTGTTGCAACCAGATCTTTACGTTCTTTCTTTGGACCATTTTTACCATAGACATTGAAAATGCTTTCTGTTATGAAGATAGGAAGAACCGCTTTTCCCGCAATCTCGGAAGAATCATTGTATTTGAAAATGATAGAATCCATTCCGCGAAACGCTTTTTTCTTGGTAAAAGCACTGTCGATATTATCAAGACGAAAATCGATTTTCTCGTAAGTTTTGTATTGATAATCTTTGTGGAGCAGAAGTCCGTTGGATTTTTTCTTTTTCCAGACTTGCTGCATAATAGCATAAGCCGGATTTTCTTTTTTGTTCTTGTATTTTTTTACGCCTTTGATAACGACGTCTTCGATTTGGTTTTCTTTTTCGTTTTGAGAGAAAAGTAAACCATTTATTAAAATCAGAAAAAAGGTAAGGATAAATTTTTTATCAAGCATCGATTTCATCAAGCATTAATCTATTAGAACTGTGTTTTGTTTAAAATATTGTTTAGCTGTAAAATTATTTACCTTTTTCATAGAAAATGACGTTCACAGGAGCACAAACGGGAATCGATTTATTAGTTGGAGTCAATTCGCCGGTTTTCAAATCTCTACTGAAAATATTGATTCTATTGGTGTCTTGGTTAGCTATCAAAACCAATTTATTATTAGGACTGATGGCGAAGTTTCTAGGATTTCTACCCGTTGTTTTAATTTGCTGCATTCTTTTGACTTTCCCATCTTCCAAGATTTTGAAAGTCGTAATATCGTCGGCATCATCACGATTGGTAACGTATAAAAATTTTTCATTGTCCGATAAATGAATATCCGCTGCTCTGAAATTGAACCTAACCTTTCTGGATAGCAGAGTTTCTTCCTGAACTAATTCAATTTTCCCATCATTAAAACTTAAAACAGATAAATCTCCGCTCAATTCCTGAACAAGATAGATTAATTTTCCACTTTTATCAAATGCAATATGTCTAGGACCAGAACCTTTCTTTGCATCAAATTCACCAACCTTTTCCAGAACTTTTTCGCCAGTTTTGTTGTATTTGAAAACATAAATTTTATCCAAACCTAAATCAGTTGCCAAAACATAATTTCCATCCTGAGAAAACTGAACCTGATGAATGTGTGATTTTTCCTGCCTCTTCGGATTCACGCCAACACCTTCAAATTTCATATTCTGGAAAACATCGGATAATTTTCCGTCAGCATATCTTTTGAAAACATTGATGCTTCCACCGGAATAATTGGCTACGATAATATTTTGGTCATCGGAAATCAAGAAACACGGGTCTTCACCTTGCGTTTTACGTTCATCTTTTTTGATTAGAGTTCCATTCTGTTCGTCAATAGAAAAAGAAGTGATTGTACTTTTGTCGCCATTTTCGTTGACAGAAAATAGAAATTTTTTGTCTGGACTAAGGCTTACAAAACTTGGATTAATGATATTTTCTGTATGATATTTGAGGTTGTATTTATAGGTGTTTTCATCAAAATCAAAAATGTGAATTCCGCCACTGCTGCACTTTTCACTGTTGGTGTAAGTTCCTACGATAATCGTATTCTGAGCAGATAAATTAGCCATAAATATTGTTGAGAAAATAAAACTATTCCAGATTTTCATTCTATTGAGGACTATAATTTTAGATAAAATTTAAAATTTCGCCCGAATTTATCACAATAAAAATTAAGCCAAAGGTCTTTTATGAATAATTAACTTTATTTTGGAGGAAATGTCAGCAAATTTGCTTTGTTGATTTAAACGCAAAGTCGCAAAAGCTTAATTTTATTTTGGTTGATAAAAGTGGCAAATCTTATAATAACTTATAATTATGTCGGCTAAAAATATTTTGCGTCTTTGCGTTTATAGTTTTTTAAATTTAATTTTGTAAAAAATCAGAAAAATGACTTGGAAAGAAGTTTTGAAGCCGATAAAGGAAAGCGATTATTTTAATCAACTTTGGGAGAAAGTAAAAATTCAATATAACTCAACTAAATGTTTTCCTCCTAAAAATGAGATTTTCCGTGCTTTGGAACTGACGGAATTTGATGATGTGGAAGTTGTGATTATCGGACAAGACCCTTACCATAATGACGGACAAGCGAACGGGCTTTGCTTTTCTGTTTCTGAGAATGTCACTGCGCCGCCTTCTCTCAAAAATATCTTTATTGAACTGAAAGAAGATATGGGAATAGAGAGGAAAAACAGAGATTTACAGGATTGGGCAAAACAAGGTGTTCTCCTTCTTAATGCAACTCTAACCGTAAAAGCGCACGAGCCCAATTCGCATAGAGACCTTGGTTGGGAAACGTTTACGGATTATATCATTAAACAAATTTCTGATAGAAAACAAAATGTCGTGTTTGTACTTTGGGGCGCATTTGCACAAAAAAAAGCCTCGCTGATAGACGAGACTAAACATTTTATTATTCAATCGGCGCATCCTTCACCTTTTTCTGTTTACAGAGGTTTTTTCGGAAGCAAACCGTTTTCAAAAATCAATAATTATCTTTTGGAAAAGGGAAAGAATCCAATTGTTTGGGGATAATTGGGTTTTATAGTTTAGTTATCATACAGATTTACTCTTCTTTCTCATATTTAATAGTTACAGAAGGCGCTTCTTCTTTTCCTCCAGGATAAGGTTTTACTTCCTGCACCGTAAATCTGTAACCTCCACAATTAAATGATTTGGTAACTTCTTTTGGTAAGAAATCTCTTGTTGCAACTTGGATGTCTTGAGTGTTATTTCCAGAAGTTGCTTTTAAATTAACAATCGCAATTCCTTCCCAAACACAGGTTACATTAGCAGGACAACGGCTGTCTTCGGTAATTTCTTTAAATTCTAAACTCGTCTTTGAATTTGGAATCGTAACCTTTTTGTTGACTCCAAGTTTAATAATATTGTCTGATGTTGAAGTTTGAGATTGCGTTTTGCAATTGCTCATCAACAACAGGAAGGGTGCGAATAAAAGTACTTTGAACTTCATCATTTATAAATTTTAAAAGAAAATATAATAACCGACAACCAAAAACATTGCCAGTCCAACCATCAAACTAAATCCGGTGCCATAAACAAAGCCAATAAAAGCACCTTTCATAGAGTTAAAGGCTTTTTTTCTGTCATTAACATCGTGTAATAATTCTCCAAGAAAAACACCTAATAACATTCCTATCAAAAACCCTAAAGGAATCGGGATGAACAATAAACCGAGCAATGTTCCAATAAAAGAACCAATGCTTCCGTAACGTGTTCCGCCGTATTTTTTGTTGGTTTTTGCAGGGATAACGTAATTCAGAACTGTGGAAACAAGCGTCAGAAAAACGAAAATCCAGACATACATCATTGGCATATTATTTTCTGTTCCAAATTTGAATATCAGTAATCCGCAGATACTCAATAACAATCCGGGCAGAACAGGAAGAAAAGTTCCCAGCATTCCTACAAAAAGTAGAACCAAAGCGATAATGTCGATAAAAACAGAATCCATAGTTTTTAAATTTATTTAAAAATACAACATTCAAAGTAATGCCAAAAGATTTTTTTTATCCTTAAATTTGTGAAATAATTCCTCTCAATGAAAAACGAACTCATAGATTACAAAGATTTTCTTCAACGAATCAGTGATGAAATTCATTTCTTCTGTAAAGATTTTTTTCCTGATGAATTTGTCTTAGCGGGTCAGATTACACTAAAATTTGCACTTCTGATATTCTTAATTTTTATTGTTGCTTTTCTTCTCAAAAACGGAATCAATCTTATATTCAAATTCTTTTTTGATAAGGAGAAATATCCTGTAATGAAATCCATTTATAAAGCAAAAGTTACCAATTCTGTGGCTAATATTTTGGCTTTAGGATTTGGGAATTATGCCTTGTTTTCTATCTTTTACAGACATCCGAAAAGTTTTGTTTTTCTGGAAAGACTGATTGGGATTTTGATTGTTTTGGTGATTGCTAATATGGCTTTCCGTTTTATCAAAGTTTTACAGAATTATTACCTGATTCAACAGGATTATTATAAAATCATCGCTATTAATTCTATTTCTCAAACCGTTAGGATTTTCGGTGGATTTATTTTTGGAGTTATAGCTATTTGTGTTTTGTTCGGTATTAGTGGAACTACTGTTTTGGGAAGTTTAGGAGCAATAACTGCTGTAATTGTTTTGGTTTTCAGAGATACAATTTTAGGTTTTGTAACGGGGATTCACGTCGCTACTTCTAAGAATCTCAAAGTAGGAGATTGGGTTGCCATTCCAAAATATTCTATCGAAGGTAATATCGAGGATATAGATTTGCTAACGACGAAAATCAGAAACTTTGATAAAACACTTTCAACTATTCCGACTTATGACTTGCTGACCACAGAAATCAAGAATATGCAGGTGATGTCCGAAACGAATACCAGAAGAATAAAAAAATCTATTGTATTTAATATCAAATCTTTCAAATTTCTGAATGATGAAGCTTTTAGTGAATTGTTGAAAATTAATCTGATTCACGATTATCTGGTGGAAAAGAAAAAAGAAATTGATGCTCAGAAAAGTACACTGAAAAACGCTGATGAGATTATCAATGGTCAGCAATTGACCAACATTGGAACTTTCAGAATTTACGCTTTGAATTATCTTAAAAATAACCCGAATATCGACCAGGAAGGAACAATAATGGTGAGACAAATGGAGATTACACCGCAAGGAATGCCTTTGGAGATCTATTGTTTTGCCAATGATTCTAACTGGGTGAATTTTGAACAGATTCAGGCTGATATTTTTGACCATCTTTTGGTGGCTTCCAAAGAATTTGACCTCGAGATAATGCAGGTAAACAAAATATAAAAATCAATTATCATTTATAAATTATGACCAAACTTAGTGTCAATATCAATAAAATCGCAACGCTGAGAAATGCCAGAGGTGGCGATGTTCCAAGTGTAACTCAAGTCGCTTTGGATTTGGAAAGATTCGAAGCGCAGGGAATTACAATCCATCCAAGACCAGACGAAAGACATATCACGAGAAAAGATGTGTACGATTTGAAACCTTTGGTGAAAACGGAATTTAATATCGAGGGAAATCCGCATCGTCCGTTTATCGATATGGTTTTGGAAGTGAAACCAGAACAGGTGACTTTGGTTCCTGATGCCGATGATGCGATAACATCCAACGCCGGCTGGGATTGCGAAAAGAATCTTGATTTTCTAAAATCGGTTATTTCTGAATTTAAAAATGCTGGAATCAGAACATCTATTTTCCTTGACCCAAATCCGGAAATGGTGAAGTTTGCTGCAGAAACTGGAACAGACAGAATCGAACTTTATACAGAAGCTTACGCCAAACATTATTTTGATAATAAGGAATTAGCTATAGAATCATATTTTAAAACGGCTGTAGTTGCAAGTGAATTTGGTTTGGGAATCAATGCCGGGCACGATTTGTCATTAGACAACTTAAAATATTTCGCAGATAATATTCCTAATCTTTTGGAAGTTTCTATTGGTCACGCCTTGATTTCGGAAGCGCTTTATCTAGGTTTGGAAAATACAGTTCAGGCTTATTTGAAGAGATTGGCGAAATGGTAATTATATTTTATTATTAATGGAAATTTTACATTCAAAAATATACGGAGAAGAGAGAACGGAGACACCTCTTTTGGTTTTTCACGGATTGTTTGGAATGCTCGATAATTGGGGAAGTTTTGGAAAAGAATTTGGAGAATTGATGCCGATTCACATCTTAGATTTGAGAAATCACGGCAGAAGTTTTCATTCAGATTCTATGTCGCACGACGATTTGGCTCAGGATATTGTTAATTATATGGATGCTCATAACATTCATAAAGCTAATGTTTTGGGACATTCTTTGGGAGGAAAAGCAGTGATGCAATTTGCGATTAATTTCCCTGAAAGATTGGAAAAACTGATTGTTGTAGATATTACGCCAAAAGCCTATCCGCCACATCATCAAGGGATTATCAAGGCTTTACAAAGTGTAGAATTTGATAAAGTGGAATCCAGACAAGATGTAGAAAAGGTTCTAGGAGAATATATTCACGAAAAATTTGTGATTCAGTTTCTGATGAAGAATCTGTATTGGACAGATGATAAAAAGCTAGCTTGGAGATTTAATCTAAAAACATTAGCTGAAAAATACACAGAATTTGTATCGAATGCCATTAAGTTTGGTGTTTTTAAAGGTCCAACTTTGTTCATTGGCGGCGCAAATTCCAATTATATTTTACCTCAAGATGAATTCCTGATTAAACAGCAATTTCCAGATTCTAAAATCATTAAAATCAAAAATGCAGAACATTGGGTTCAGGCGAATAATCCTGTCGATTTCAATGCGGCTGTGAAAGATTTTCTTCTTTAGTCAGTTTAAAAATATAATTCAATATGGATTTGGTAATGGTATAAGCCTTGTATTACCGAATCCATATTTTAATTTGTGACTCTATGAAATGGCCGATTTCTTTTATTCTGATCTTTATTTTGACAATTTCCGCTGCTCAGGAAAAGCTTTCAGAAACTTTGAATTTCAAAGATGTTACTTATAAAATAAAAGACACAGCTCAACAGAAGCTTGATATTTATCTTCCTCAAAATACAGCTAAAAAATCTCCGGTTTTGGTATTTGTCCACGGCGGAGGTTGGGCAGAAGGCGATAAAGCGCTTCGCGATGATTATTACCTAAGTGATTTTTTCTTAAAATTTATAAAAGAAGGTTATGCTGTGGTAAGCATCAATTATACTTTGCTCAATGAAAAAACTCATTTTCCGACACCAATTGAAGATACAAAAGATGCCATTCGTTGGATTAGAGCAAATTCTGAGAAATATAATTTCGATACGGAGAATATTGGCATTTTGGGAGCTTCGGCAGGTGGACAGATTGGGATGATTGCAGCTTACTCCAATGATTCTCTATTTTCTGAATATAGCAGTCTCCCTAATTATTCATCTAAAATCAATTATTTTATCGATTATTTTGGACCAGCGGATATGAACAAATTGTTTCGTACAGAAGCGCCAGGTTTTATGATTTTTATTTTTAAGCTGATTTTTCCAAAGATTTATGACATCAGAAACAAACTGGTTTTTGGATTCACAGGTTATAATGTAAAAGAACAAAAAGATGAAGCTGTCGATCGTCTGAAGGTATATTCTCCAATCACTTACATCAGCAATTCTTCTGTTCCAACATTGATTATTCATGGGACGAAGGATAAAATAGTTCCTTATTCCCAAGCTGAGATCTTGAAAGAAGCTTTGGATAAAAACCAAGTTAAAAATGAAATGATTTCCATCAAAAAAGGGAATCACGGCCTTAACAAAGAATCTGATCACGAATTGATGTTCGAGAAAACCTTCAATTTTATCAAAGAAAATACCCATTAATTTACTGATAGATTTCAAGAAAAGTATAAACGATTTTTTCCCGAATTGAATTATCTTTGTAAAAATCTCTTAATGAGGAAATATCAGGAAACTATTTACAAGATTATTTTAATTTTTTCAGGTTTAATCAATCTTTTTCTTTTAGGACTTTTGTTTTTTGTACTTCGGGATTCACTTTCCGGAATGGGAAATTACTTTTTGATTTTGGAAGGCAAAAGTTTGTGGTATTTTATCGGAGTTATTGTTGCTTATACAATTGTTAATTCCATTTTCATTATTAATCTTTTCAAAAAAACATCCGATATCGGACATCAAACACCTGACATAGAATGATTTTAGTAACTGGCGCAACAGGAATTTTGGGAAGAGTTATCGTTCTCGAGCTTTTGAAAAAAGGCAAGCAAGTCCGTGCCACCAAAAGAAAATCCAGTAACCTGAAAGATGTTTTAGAATCTTATCGATTTTATACCGACCAGCCTGATTTTTATTTCAATCAAATTGAGTGGGTTAATGTTGATTTCGAAGATTCAGAATCATTGGAGAATGTTTTGAAAGATGTTGAAGAAGTTTACCATTGTTCTGCTAAAGTAAGTTTCAATCCCAAAGATGAGAAGGAATTATACAGAAATAATTCTGAAGTGACTCAGAAATTACTCTTCGCCATAGATTCTAATCAAGTAAAAAAGTTTCTTTTCGTAAGTTCTATTGCTGTTTTGGATGGATATAATGAAAAAGGTGAAATGGATGAAAATTCTGATTTTAATGAGAAGCTTCACCATTCGGATTATGCGATTTCCAAATATGTTTCAGAAATGGAAGTTTGGCGAGCCCAATACGAAGGTTTGAATACGGTCATCATCAATCCAGGCTTAATCATCGGTTCAGGAAACTGGAATCACAGCAGTGGAAAATTGTTCAAAGAATTATCCAACGGATTCACATTTCCAGGTTCTACGGCTTATGTTGATGTTCGGGATGTGGCGAATGTTGCTATTGAATTGATGGAAAAATCAATTTTTGGACAAAGATTCATTGTGACTTCCGAAAATATCAAATACAAAACGATTTCTGATAAAGTCCGAAAAGTTTTTGGAAAGAAACCTGTGAAAATCATCCCGGATTCGGTTCTTGATATTTTACCAGTATTTTCAACTTTACTTGGTTGGTTGATTCCGATTCTCAAATTGGCAAACAAAACTAATGTAGAAACTGTTAAATCAGATTCTAAAATTACCAATAAAAAAATTCGTGAAACTTTGAATTACGAGTTTATTCCAATCGAAAAAAGTGTAGATTTCCACTTAAAAAATTATGCTGAAAGCATTTCAAAATCTAATTAATGAACATTGCAGAATTTCTGAATAAGAATGTCAAAAGATTTCCACAGAAGGCTTCTGTAGGATTCAAAAAAAATAATGAGTGGAAGGAACTGACTTGGGCGAGATTCCAAAAAACAGTTTTCAAAACAGCCAACGCACTTGCAGAAGCCGGAATCCAGAAAGATGACAAAGTCGCGATTTTTGCGGACAACTCGCCGGAATGGATGATGATGGATTTGGCAACGTTGTGTCTTGGTGCGGTCACGGTTCCGATTTATTCGACCAACGGAACGGAGCAGGTGGAGTACATTGTCAATCATGCTGAACCGAAAATTATCTTAGCAGGAAACGATGAACAATACGATATTTGCCACGAATTATTAAGTAAATCACAAAATGTCGAACTCATTATTTCCGCAAAAAGTAGTTTTAAATTAAAAGATAAATCCATTACGCTTCAGGATTTTATTGAGAATACTTCGGATAAATTTGACATTGTCGAAAGAACCAATGACGATGTCGCAACCATCATTTACACATCCGGAACTTCCGGAATTCCGAAAGGCGTGATGATTACGCACGGCAATTTCCAAGACACTTTTGATAAACACGTTAAATTTTTCAATTTTAAGAATTTTGAAGGTGAACATTCTTTGGCATTTCTGCCACTCAGTCACGTTTTCGAAAGAAGCTGGACATTGTTTTGTTTTTCTCAAGGTGCTAAAGTCAGTTTCCTGGAAAATCCAAAATTGATTGCCAGTGCTTTGGCAGAAGTTCGTCCAACTACAATGTGTTCGGTGCCTAGATTCTATCAAAAAATCTACGCAGGTATTCAGGAAATGCTGGCTACAGCTTCTCCAATCAAGAAAAAAATCTTCGCTTGGGCGATTGAAAATGGAAGTCAGGTTTCGGAATTAAAACGGAATCAACAAAATGTTCCTTTCTTATTAAATCAAAAATATAAAATCGCCGACACTTTGGTTTTCAATAAAATCAAAACCAAATTAGGAGGAAGATTGTGGTTTATGCCTTGTGGTGGCGCATCGATTTCTGAAGAAGTAACGAAATTCTTTGATGCAATGGGAATTCATATCACTGTTGGTTACGGAATGACCGAAACTACGGCGACTGTGACGGCTTTTCCATTCACCAAATATAAATATGGAAGTGCAGGAAAACTGTTGGGAGATTCTCAAATCAAAATCGGAGAGAATAACGAAATTCTTGTGAAAGGAAGCGGAATAATGAAAGGTTATTACAAAAATCCTGAAGAAACGACCAAAGTTTTTACCGAAGATGGTTGGTTGAAAACGGGCGATGCCGGTATTTTTGATAACGAGGGAAACCTAACCATCACAGACCGAATCAAAGATTTGATGAAAACGTCTAATGGAAAGTACATTGCACCTCAACCAATTGAGAATATGTTTTCCAACAACAGTTACATCAACCAAATTATGTTGATTGCTGAGGATAAACCTTTCGTTTCTGCTTTGATTGTTCCGAATTTTGAAACATTGGAAGAAAAAATAAAAACGCTTGGTGTTACTTTTACCAACTGGAAAGAAGTAGTGGAGAATGAAAAAGTTCAGAAGTTTTATCAGGAACTCATAGACGGTATTCAAAGCAATGTTTCGAGTTTTGAGAAAATAAAGAAATTTATCCTGATGCCTGCGGATTTTGAAATCCAAAATGGAGAAATTACACCGACCTTAAAAATTAAACGAAATATCGTTCTCCAAAAATATTCGGATAAAATTGATATGATATATAATAAATAGCCTTTAAAAATAAATTTTTTGTATTAAATAAAATGGTGCCGATCGATTTTATCAAATGCTACACTTAATAATTATTTTTAAAAATTGATTAAATTTACAAACCTTATTAATAAGAATCTAATTTGAAGTTTTATAAATGAATACACAACAATTCGTAAATCGTCACATCAGTCTTAATGAGTCTGATAAAGCGGAAATGCTGAAGAAAGTAGGGGCGGGAAGCATAGAAGAATTAATCTCACAAACCATTCCTGATTCTATCAGGTTAGAAAAAGATCTGGACATCTCGGAGCCACTTTCGGAGTATGAGATGCTTTTACATTCCAAAGATTTAGCTTCCAAAAATGCAGGTTTCGATACCTATATCGGATTTGGTTACAACGATACCATTCTGCCTTCTCCAATCCAAAGAAATATTCTTGAAAATCCGAGCTGGTACACAGCTTATACGCCTTATCAAGCGGAAATCGCACAAGGAAGATTGGAAGCTTTGCTTAATTTCCAGACTGTAGTTTCTGATTTGACAGGTTTCCCATTGGCCAACGCTTCTCTTCTAGACGAATCTACGGCTGCGGCAGAAGCGATGCATATGTTCTTCAACAACAGAACTAAAGACCAAAAGAAAAATAATTCTACAAAGTTTTTCATCTCAGATTTAGTTCTTCCACAAACTGTTTCTGTCCTTAAAACCAAAGCAGAAGGACTTGGCATCGATGTAATTGTTGGTAATCATATCAATCATCAGTTCAATGATTCTTATTTTGGTGTTTTGTTGCAATATCCGGGAAAAAACGGAATCGTTCTAGATTATACAGACAATATTACTTCTTACAAAGAATTCGATTTGCAAGTGGTTGTAGCTTGTGACCCGATGGCTTTGGTAAAACTAAAATCTCCTGCTGATATGGGCGCAGATTGTGCTGTTGGTACCACGCAGAGATTCGGGATTCCTATGGGTTACGGTGGTCCTCACGCAGCTTTTTTTACTTGTAAAGAAGATTATAAGAGAGACATCCCTGGTAGAATCATCGGTGTTTCCCAGGATATGTACGGTAAACGTGCATTGAGAATGGCTTTGCAAACCAGAGAACAGCACATCAAAAGAGAAAGAGCAACTTCAAACATTTGTACAGCTCAAGTTCTTTTGGCAGTAATGGCTGGAATGTATGCTGTTTATCACGGTCCTAAAGGTTTGAATTTCATCGCTGACCAAATCCATTATAAGACTAATGCACTTGGAGATGCGTTACAGATTTTAGGTTATGATATCGTATCGGAACCGGTTTTTGATACGGTTAAATTCAGACTGCACGAGGAGGAGAAAGCGTCTTTGAGGATGAAAATGAGAGACCAGAAAATTAATCTCAATTATTTCTCTCAAGGTATTGTAAGTATTTCTATTAACGAAACTACGACGGTTGATAAATTAAATCATTTGATTGAAGCTTTTGCTCAGTTCAAAGGAAAGCAAGGTTATAAAGTAAGCCTTAAAGAAGAATATTCGATTCCCGAAGAATTATTGAGAACTGATAGTATTCTGGATGAAGAAGTTTTCAACAAATATCATACTGAGACAGAATTGATGCGCTACATCAAGCGTCTTGAAAGAAAAGATTTGTCATTAACTCATTCAATGATTTCGTTGGGTTCTTGTACAATGAAACTGAATGCTGCAACTCAAATGATTCCTTTGTCTTGGGGAGAATGGGGTGGTGTACATCCATTTGTACCAACAGAGCAAGCAGGCGGTTATCAAGCGATGATTAAAGAGTTGGAGAAAGATTTGGCAGAAATCACAGGTTTTGCAGGAACTTCTCTTCAACCAAACTCTGGTGCTCAAGGTGAATATGCGGGTCTAATGGTTATTCGTGAATACCATAAAAACAGAGACGAAGGACACAGAAATATTGTATTAATTCCTCAATCTGCGCACGGAACTAATCCTGCTTCTGCTGCAATGGCGGGAATGAAAATCGTAGTTGTGAAGAATCTTGAGAATGGAGAAATCGATTTTGAAGATTTCAAAGCGAAGACAGAACAGCATTCTGAGAACTTGTCTTGTGTGATGATTACTTATCCATCGACATACGGTTTCTTCGATGCTAATATTAAAGAAATTACGAAACTAACGCACGAACACGGCGGACAAATCTATATGGATGGTGCAAATATGAACGCTCAGGTTGGATTTACAAGCCCTGGAAATATCGGAGCAGATGTTTGTCACCTGAATCTTCATAAGACTTTCGCCATTCCTCACGGTGGTGGCGGTCCTGGTGTTGGTCCAATCTGTGTGGCAGAACATTTGGTTCCTTTCTTGCCAACCAATGCTAATATCTCAACCGGAGGAAAAGAAGCAATTGAAGGTATTTCTGCAGCACCTTATGGTTCTGGATTGATTCTTAATATTTCTTACGCTTATATCAAAATGTTGGGAACTGCTGGATTGAAGAAAGCTACTGAACACGCTATCCTAAATGCTAATTATCTGAAAGAAATCTTGGCAGAGCATTTCCCGATCCTTTATGCTAATGATAAAGGCAGAGTGGCGCACGAATGTATCGTAGATTTCCGTCAGTTCAAATCTTTGGGGATTGAAGTAGCAGATGTTGCGAAGCGTTTGATGGATTATGGTTTCCACGCTCCGACGGTAAGTTTCCCTGTGGCTGGAACATTGATGATAGAACCAACTGAGTCTGAAAATAAAGAAGAAATTGACAGATTTGCTGAAGCATTAATCAATATCAAAAAAGAAATTGAGGAAATAGCTAATGGTGAAGCGGATGCAACAAACAACGTATTGAAAAATGCGCCTCACACAGAGCAATTGGTCATCTCTGATAATTGGGATAAACCTTACGGAAGAGAGAAAGCAGCTTACCCATTGGAATGGGTGAGAACGCACAAGTTCTTTGCAACGGTTGCAAGAGTGGATGAAGCGTATGGTGACAGAAATCTGGTTTGTACTTGCGAGCCGATTGAAGCATATATGTAAATCAATGATTAATTATGAATTGTTTTGTGATTCATTGATAATATAAAAATGAGAACCTCTCCAATCTGGAGAGGTTTTTTATTTTGTGTGTCTTTTGAAGAAACTTATTATTTCTGGGAGTGAGGATTTTGGGAATTCGTGACCGGAGTTGCTTTGCTGGAGAACAAGTTCTGTGTTGTTTTTTCCTGAGAAAATAGTTTTATCGTCTTCTGTTTTTCCATTATCTGTGATTCCAAGGTTAGTTTTGACGATGGGGATAGATTCTTCCTGACTCTTTGGCGAAACGATGCGGTCATTTTTACCAATGTACATCCAAACTGAGATTGGGACTGCTTTAGAAATCATATTGCCGCCTTGTGCTGAGGCTGAACAGATAGCAGTGATTTTATCACCTCTCGTTTTCCAAAGGACATTCGCAAATCTGGCACCATTGGAATGACCAATCAGGTAGATTTTTTTGTCATCAATAGTATAATTCTTCTGATGGATATCTGCGAAAACTTTGTCGAAGAACTGGATGTCTCTTCCTTCGAGATCGTCTGTGAAAATTTGCCAGCCATTCATTGTACCATTCGGATCCAGGCCGGGAACTGCCCTGCCAGGCAGACCCTCCATAAAAATGACAAGAGCTTCTTTGTAATAATTTTGGACGTCAATCCTTCTGCTTACAAAATTGGCATTGCCTCCATGACCGTGAAAAACAAATACTACTGGAACTCTATCAGATTTTATCGTCGGTTCATAAAGGATTGCTTTACGTGTTAATCCATTGACATTATAATTTTTCGTAGTCTGTGAAAATATAAGAATGCCGAAAGTAATTAGACTCAGTAAAATATATCTTTTCATCATATCATACTTTTTTTCTTTGGATTAACATTTATGCAAGGAAGTTAAAGGCAGAATTAAATTATTGTTAATAATATCTGTAAAATTATTATACCGTAATAATAATTTTCTCTTTTTAAGTTGATCAGAGTTAAGTTTAGATAGCATTTCCTCGTTTTTTAAGTTTGTGAATATTTTTAATTATTTAACAAATATTAATTAAAATATAATGTTTTTGTGTGATTTCTATAATTCATCAAGGATTTTCAGGGAAACGAGCCTAAGAATTAAATGATTTCTATTTTTGAATAATTCAAAATAATAAATAAATATTTTTATTGGTATGGTAATTGGATAATGGAACGCACCTCTCAAATACGACGGTATTCACGATAGGTTTATATAATTTTTCTAATTGTATAATTAATAAGTAAAACAATTTAAATTTATTATTATGAAATCAAAATTAACAATTTTGTCATTGGCCTTGGCGTGTCCGGCTGTGATGTTTTCGCAAGAAATGGTGCAGACAACAAGTAGTACTAATCCTGTTGAAACTACTTCTTTAAAATCAGAAGGTCCGAGATTTAACAGCTGGTCTATTTCCTTTGGTGGTGGTGTTCCGTTGATGCAGAATGCAGATCTTAAATCGATCCAAAGCGGTAATACATTGGTAGGTTACTCTGCTTATTTCAGTATTGATAAAGCACTTTCTCATACATTTGGTTTGAAGTTGCAATACGACCGTGGGGAAACAAGACAAGGATACTTCAATACAAAAGATGCTGCGCCTGTAAATGCTGCAGCTAATTTGCAAGTTGCCGGAAGAACACAGTATGATGCGATCTCTCTTTTGGGAGATATCAATCTTTCTAACCTCCTAAGAAGAGTAGACAGCAAAGCAGACTACAGATGGGCGATCCACGGATATGCTGGTGTAGGAGTTTTGGCTTACCGCGCTTATCAGAAAGATGAATTTGGTCAAAGATTGATGACAGAGAATAAACCATTCAAATTCAACTCTTTGTTTGGACAAGCTGGAGCCGGATTGAAATATAAAATCAGTAACCGAGTAGATATCGAAGGAAGATTGATGTATGTAGTAACTGGTGATGATGCGTTTGACGGTGGTGGAAGCGACCAATATAGCGCTGTTAACAGAATCAGTGCTAAGACTTCTGACAACTTTTTCAACGGTACATTGGGTCTGACTGTTCATCTTGGGAAACACAGCAACAGCCTGATGTGGCACGATCCATTGCAGGAAGTATATTCTAAAATAGATGAACTGGAAACTAAAATCGATAATATCCAATTGTGTAAAGCAGGAGATGCTGATAACGATGGTGTTTGCGATGACTGGGACAGACAGCTAGACACTCCGGCTGGTGCCAGAGTAGATGGTTCTGGTGTTGCATTGGATGTAGATCTTGACGGTGTTATAGATCTTTATGACAAATGTGTTACTGTACCTGGACCTGTAGAAAACAATGGTTGTCCAGTAAACAATACTGGTAATGGTGTCGTGTCTGCAGATGAAACAGCAATGAGCGGTATCGAATTCGATCTTAACTCTGACAGAATTTTACCTAATAATACGCCAATCCTTAATAGTGCTATCAGCTACATCAACTCTAACAACGGTTCTTATGTGGTTGTAGGTGCTACAGATACAAGAGGTACAGAAAGTTATAACCAGACTCTATCTGAAAGAAGAGCTAATAATGTGAAACAATATTTAATTTCCAACGGGGCTAACTCAGCAAAGTTAGAAGCTAAAGGAAATGGTAAATTGGATCTAAAATATCCAGAGTGCGATCCTGCATCTAAATGCCCTGAATGGAAAAATAAAGCTAATAGAAGAGTGTATTTTCAAGCAAAATAAATCCTAATTTTCTATTTTTCAGACTGTCAGTAATGGCAGTCTTTTTTTTGTAAGATCTATAAAAAAAGAAACTCTCAAATGATTGAGAGTTTCTTTTATAAAGTCAGTATGTTGGGCTAATCGACTGTTGAGGACACTTTACTTTCTTCAGTATATTGTCTTGATTGTCTATTGCATGATCTAGTGTTTTTGATTTATAAATGAGTTGGAAATTTTGATTTTCAAATTTGTCTGCTTTATCCGGTGTGAAAAATAAAGTATTCTTTTCAATGTGGTATTTTCCATCGATGTATTGAGTTTTTATGGGATAACCCAAAATATCTCCTGAGCTTTCTGTCTTTTGTTTTTCAACAGGATCATAATTGTAGGTGGTGATGATTATCCTTGCGTTGCTACTAGCCCAACCGTACTTCAGGAGTTTTTCTGTATAATAAACGAGATTGTCTTTTTTCTCTTCGGTGGTGTAGATGAAGCACTTTTCCTCATTGTCATAGGAGATAGGTTTCTCTATCATTTGTTCTTTAACTGGTGCCTGTTTTACGATAGGTGGCACCGATTCTTTTTTAGCCATTTTTTTTTGCCCGAATGTCAAACAGCTTACTAGAACTACGGTAGCAAGTATCAAGTTTTTCATATTATTTTATTTTTTATCATTTTTTTGCATCAAAAATCTCTCCAAGTTTGGAGCTATTCATATAGTTGATTTGGGATCTGAAAGCTGCATTTATTCTTTAGTTTATCCATATAAAAAATAAAACCCTCTCCAGAGGCGGAGAGGGTTGGTTTTTGTGATAAACTTTTTATCAAACTTGAATTTCAGATAAGCATCTATAAAACACAAAGCTAAATAAGGGAATTAATAGATTTGATTTGTTAATATAAGTTATGCAGAGGCGTAAACTTATTAATACTATACAAAATTTTATGTTTTTTAGATTCCTAAGTACTATTATTAGTAGTTATTGTCTATTCAACATTTGAAATAGTTTATTCTGAATTAGAGACTGTCTGTTTTGTATTTAAGAGTGTCTATTTCGCATTGGAGAGTATCTATTCCGTATTAGAGATAGTCTATTCCGCAGCGGAGAGTGTCTATTCCGCATTCGAAATAGTCTATTTCGCGTTGGAGATAGTCTACTCCGCATTGGAGATAGTCTGTTTAACTTTGGAGACTACTTATTATTTTTTGAATTTTAGTCTTGCTATTGCTTTATATTCGGGAGATTTGGTGTCAAGGATTGTAAACAGATAATCTTTGGCTGTGTTGAATGTGTCAACCAGATTAAGTTCATTGGCGTACATCACTTTGTTTCTTTTACCTCTTGCCAAACTAAGCGAGAAGTAGGTGTCTGCTACTTTTTGTGTTGCCTCTTTCATCTGGTCTTTCTCATTTTGAAGCGTGGTAACCTGATATTCGGCTTCATTGGGTGCATAGTTGGGTGTGTTTTGAAGCAATTCTATTAATTGTATAAAGGTATTGGTGCGTTGATCAAAACTTAGCTGGGCAACCGAATGCTGATTTTGTTCCGTCTCTGGTGGTGTAGATTGATTTGGCTTATTTTTACGATGTCCTCTGTACTTTCGGGAAATGGTCATAAAAGCTTCCAGTTGACTTTCTGATACGCCTTTTGTGGACTTGTAGACTCTGCGAAGTTTGGTCAGTTTAGGAATAATGGGTGCAAATACCAATGCTCTTTCTTTGGCTGCCAAGGTATATGGTGCTAAAGCGCTATTGACCTCCTGAGTAAAATCTGATGCATCCTAATAAAGGGTTTTGAGTACCAACAGCTCTATATCTGGGTTGCTTGGCTGATAAAGAGTGCCTAACTGTGTAACGTAGGTAATCAACAGATTGGCATTGGCAACATTTTTGGCAATGCCTGTTTCATAAATTTTGGACATAATCATTTTTGTTTTTGGTTGTAATTATGACAAATCTAAAATTTATTTTTAATTGTAATGCTAAATTTTGTAAATATTTTTTGTAAAATATATTATGTTAAATTAAAAAAATAAACCCTTGCTGGTGGGCGAGGGGTATTGTTTTTGAGGCGTTTTTGTTTTTAATATATTTGTATCAAACAAATAAGTATGAAAATTAATTCTCTTTTCTTAAAATCATTTGATAAAAAAAGGTTTAAGCATAAAAAACTCATAAATGAATTATTAAGCGAAATTGAAAAATCAGAAAAAAATCTTATTGAGAACCTAGAAAATATAAGAATAGATTTTCCTAATCTTACTGATCATTCATTAAAACATTCGAAAGCACTTTGGAATTATGCACAATTGATTATAGGTGATGATGAATATTTAAATCCCTTAGAAGCATATGTTTTACATATGTGCTTTTTAATTCATGATGCAGGTATGTGTTTTTCCATATTAAATAATAAAGATGAGATAGAAAATACTGACTTTTTCAAGGATTTTATAGCCTTAAATTCCACACTTGAAAATCCAGAATATGAAGCTTTATTCTATTGTGTAAGAAAGCTACATGGTGAATTTGCTTTAAGAATACCGCAAGTGTTATTAAGTTCGGGAAAAATGGTTATTGAAAATGAAGAACTTCGTGATGAGCTAGCTGAAATAATAGGTAAAATTTCAAAAAGTCATAGTTGTGATGTTTCATACATAGAAAATGAACTAAATATTTACACTAAGCCGAATTTTATTGATATTCCTATTGACTGTAAAAAAATAGCTTATATTTTACGAGTAAGTGATGCCGCACATCTTGATAACTTAAGAACTCCCTTAACAAGAAAACAAATTAATGAAAAAATTAAGGGAGAATCCAAAGAACACTGGATATTTCAAAAAAAATTGGGCTTTCCTTCATCAGAAAATGGATTGTTAGTTTATCATTCTAGTTCAAATTTTGGAATTGATGAAAAAAAATCTTGGTGGTTATGTTATGAAGCTTTAAAAATGCTCGATAATGAGTTAAGAAAAGCTGATGTTTATTTTACAGAAACAAATAAGTTAGGCTTTGCAATAAAAGGTATAAAAGGTATAGAAAATACATTAATTTTAGGAGAGAATTTTATTAAAACTGATGGATGGAAATCAATAGACTCAAAGGTTAAGGTATCTAATCCAAAACTTATGGCTTTAAATGTTGGAGGCAAAAATTTATATGGATCAATATTTTATGCTGTTCGTGAGTTATTACAAAATTCTATTGATGCCATTAATGTCAGAAGATTAAGAGATTCTAATTATAAAGGTAAGATAATTGTTAAGTTAGAAAAAATAGATGATGAATATTTCTTAATAATAGAAGATAATGGTATAGGAATGTCTAGAAATGTTTTAGTTAATCAATTATTAGATTTTGGAAATTCTTATTGGAATTCTTATGATTTTTATGATGAATATGTTGGTATAGCACGTACACAGTATAAATCTATTGGCAAATTTGGAATAGGTTTTTTTTCAGTATTCATGTTAGGTGATTATGTTGAAGTTGATTCTGTAAAGTATGGGGATTTATTGAGTGTAAGAAACAGATTGATTTTTGAACACGGATTATATGAGAATCCAATATTGTCAGAATATAATAGCAATAATTTTAATAATGATTATGGAACATTTGTAAAAGTTAAATTACATGAAAATCCTTATAATAATACAGGTTTTATTGGAGTTTTAAAATTTAAGAATAATAGATTGTACGATTTTATAAGATATTTAATTCCATCTACAGATTATGATATAATTATTCAAGAATTAGGAGAAGAGTTTATTTATAAAAATAAAATTGATGATGAAAAAGAATATACATATGGAGAGATTCTTTCAGATATTATTGTTGATGAAGAAAGTGGAAAATACAAAATAATTAATCTTCTCAAATCCTTTCCCCTAAAATTATTGAAATTAAAAATTGATGGAAATATTGTAGGTCAATTAGGACTAATTCCAAAAATATCTGCTTATACATCTCATGCAATTGGACTAATTATTTCAAATGGGATAAGAGTCTCAACCTTTTCAAATGAATTATTAGGTTATGTGAAGGTAGATGAAATTAGTAATTTAAATAGAACAAAGTTTTCTTCTAAAATTCCTTACTCTTCTTTTTACGATTGGGGCATTAGACAAATAGAATATCTTGAAAAATTTAGAAATGATTATAAGTTCGATGAAGTTATTAATGGTTTAAAATTTAGTCTCGACTTACTTAATAGTAATCATGATATTTTTGGACTAATTCTTAATGGAAGTATTTACAGATTTAATGAGACGTCTTTCAAAATCTTTATAAAAGATAAAGAAGAGGTTTTATTTTACACTTTGATGCAAACAGTGAATAAAGATTATGTTTATAATGGGTTTATTTTTTTAATTAGACCTGTGAATTTTGGAGATCTGATGGATCCAAATGATAAACCTAAGGTTAATACATATGAAAATTATGTTGAAAAATTAATTCTTCAAGTTTGGGGGGATTGTGAAATTAATAGAAAATCAGGCCTTGATGATTATGTATTAAATACTAATCCTATGGACGCTCCTTATTTGGATAAGAAAACATATAAACGTAAATATTTATAAAACATTAAGAAGAATAAAAATTTTTACTTATAATGATCTGCGGATTTGCAATTCTTGAATAATTATCACACTGCAAACTACTTTCTCTTTCTGATTAAGATAACAAATAGGATAAGGGTTAAGAATAAAAGACTAGAAACAATAATTAAATAGGTTTTTAAAGTTTGGTTGTGTTCAGAAACTTGTTGGTTTTCACGTTTCAGATCATTGATGATTTTGTCGGGTGCTCTTTCGAGTAATGAAAACTCTGGATTGGCATCATCACTATCGGAAATATGTGTTCCATAATCTTTGCTTAGCTTTTCCAGAAGTTTAAATTCTTCTTCCGTGACTTGGTTCAAAGGTTTTGTTGCTAAACATAACTCTGAATAGAAAAATGTAGTATCTGGATCGATGTATGCAAAGATGAGATATTGACCTTTCTCGTTGAAAAGGAAATCACAAGAATTGAGTTGCTGTCCAAAAAATGTAACGTCTTTGCTTTTGAAATCGGAACCTAATGATTTGTAAATTTTACCTACTTGTACTTTGGAAAGGGCATTCTCAACATACTGTAAGCTGTGAAATAAGTCTTGTTGACATCATAGACATTGCCTATAAAAACAAAATCTGCCGAATTAAAAGAGCCTTTAATCGTAGGTGTATCACATTTACATGCCAAAATAGGAATGGTGAGAAAGAAGGCTAAAACAAGTAAAAGTGATTTCATCTTATGGTAAATTTGATCTATTGAGCGTTTGTAGGAAAGCACGGATTGCAAATCCGCGCTATCGGGTATGTTATCAGGATTGATTTAAAAGCAGGGATTACAAGCCATAATTAGTTTTTTTAATCTTTTAAGTTCTGGCTAAGATTCCCATTATCATTACATAAACAATAGGAGTGTAGATAATAATCGCAACTACTACCGGTATGATAAATGAACGACTTCTGTACTCTAAATTCTTTGGAGTCAAGCGATCCCGAATGTAGAATAAACAAGCGGCTCCAATACCCGAAAAAAGAAATGTTCCTTGACTAATTCCATAACCTGCTTCTTGTAAATAAGTTAATGTGTAGACTTGAAAAATGGTGTAGGTTATTCCAAATAGGATGGATATCAAAATACCTTTGGAGTTTTTGATTTTCCCGAAATTCATTGCTTGCAAAACAGCACCGAAAAGTACGCCAAAAATAATACTATATATCCAAATGAATTTGTTGGAATAAAGTTCTACAGCTGTTTCGTTTTTAGTCATATTCTCGTCCCAGCCTTTTGAAAACTTTGCTTTTTCTGAATTTTCCTTTTCTGTTTTATCAGCAATCAGCAGTTCTATTCTTAGCTTTTCATCTTCAGAAAATTTTTTTCCTCTGGATTGCAGAATCTCGTAAGCATAGCTGACAGCCATTGCAACAAATCGACTGTTTGGTTCGATATAGTTTTCCAGTTCTCTGTCGCTGAGTTTTTCAATAACTTTTTTGTTGACCATTGGTTAATGTGCAGAAGATTTGGAGAAAAGATTAATAATCACTACACCAATCACAATAAGGGCAATTCCTAAAATAGCTGGCCAATCCAAAGCTTGTTTATAAACAAAATAGCCAACTGTGGAAATCAGAACAATACCTACAGCAGACCAAATCGCATAAGCAATCCCAATAGGAATGCTTCTAAGCGCAAAAGTCAATAAATAAAAAGAAGAAGCCATCGCCACAACAAAAATAATTGTAGGTAAAGGTTTGCTGAAGTTTTCTGTCTTCTTGAGAAATGATGTGCCAATGGTTTCGCAGATGATAGCGGCAGCAAGAAAGAAGTAATTTTTCATTGGTTTAATTGAAGTGATAAATTTAGTCAAGATTTTTTTAAGTATTCTATTAATTAGATTTAACTAACACTCATCGGATTTGTTTTATGAAAATAAAGCGATGCAATTCCTCTGCAAAAGCCTTAAAAATATATTTTCGTATCTTACAATTAGTTATTATATGATGGGATTGTGTGAATTGATTACACTATTTGAAAATTAATTAACTTAAAAAAAGATATTATGAAAGTAGGTTTAATGGGTTTCGGTAAAGCCGGAAAAGCAGTCGCTAACGTTATTTTACAACATCCTGATTTTTCGCTGGAATGGGTTTTTAAAAACAGTAAAACAATGGATCAGATGACTGCTAAAGATTTTTTAGGTGTTTCTTCTCCTGATAAGGCATTGATTATATCTAAACAAAATACAAGTATTGATGATTTGCTGGATCAGCATTCTGTAGATATCATCATCGATTTTTCCACAACAGAAAATATCCACGATTATGGTAAAACAATTTCTGACAGAGGAATTAAAATTATCTCAGCTATTTCGCATTACGGCGATGACGAAAAAGCGCTGTTGAAACAATTATCAAAAAACACAGTGGTTTTCTGGTCTCCGAATATTACTTTGGGTGTCAATTATCTGCTGTTTGCATCATCTCTTTTAAAAGATCTCGCACCGGATGTAGATATAGAAGTGATTGAAGAACATTTTAAAGCTAAAGAAGGTGTCTCCGGAACTGCAATGAAAATTGCTGAGACGCTTGATATAGAAACTGAAAATATTAATTCTGTGCGAGCAGGAGGTATTGTAGGTAAACACGAAGTCATTTTTGGTTTTCCTTTCCAGACGGTGCGTTTGGTTCACGAGTCTATTTCTCGGGAAGCTTTCGGGACTGGCGCATTGTTTGTAGCGAAGAATATAAGGGACAAATCCAGAGGTCTTTATAATTTTGAAGATATTCTGAGACCTTATTTTTTCAAGGAAACTGAAAGTGCTCTTTCTTAAAATACCATTTTAAAGCAATTCTCCTTATATTTTAGATTAATAAACGCTTATGAGATATTTTATACTATTATTAAGTTTTATGCTATGCCTTAGCTGCGATGATAAAGATAAGGTAAAGGAACTCGCAGAAAGAGAGCAGCAGCTTCTGGATAAAGAAAAATCTTTTGCTCTTAAAGAATCCGAATATCAATCTCTTCTGAAAATGAGAGACAGTATCTTTGCAAAACCCGTAACAGATTCTATGCAAATTATTACCAAATGGCCAGATGAAATCATTGGTTCGTGGATCGGAAAAGTGGTTTGTACAGAATCCAATTGCAGTGATTATGTGGTTGGTGATCAAAGAACGGATGTATGGGAATTTGACAGTGATTCTACTCAATTATTTACTAAAATTATCAACAATAATAATCTGGTTAGGCTCTACAACGGTAAGCTTGAAAACAATGAGGTTAGGCTTAATTTCAAAACAGACTCAACCGCTAAAAAGAAAGTGGATATGAATGTTTTACTGAATGACATCTCCGTAAATAAGATGAGAGGAACCAGAACGATAACCGTTGATAATTGTATTGCCAAGTTCTCTGTAGAGCTTGTTCGCACTAAAAAATAAACACATATGATTTTACTGAGTATTCATAATCTGGAACTTCCTATAGAAGATCCGGTTCTCAAGTTCCTGTTGGTGCTGATTATTATTCTGGCTGCACCACTTTTATTAAACAAAATCAAAGTACCACATCTGTTAGGACTCATTATCGCAGGTGCGGTCATTGGTCCAAATGGTTTTAATGTTCTGGCGAGGGACAGTAGTATTGTGGTCACCGGAACAACAGGATTGCTTTATATTATGTTTCTGGCAGGACTGGAAATTGATATGGGTGATTTCAAGAAAAACAAATGGAAGAGTTTGACATTTGGTATCTACACCTTTGTTGTTCCTTTTGTTTTAGGCTATCTGGGCGCCTATTATATTTTAGATTTTTCGATATTAACATCGGTACTTTTTGCCAGCCTTTTCTCTTCTCATACCCTTATTGCGTATCCGCTGGTAAGTAAAATGGGAATTGCCAAAAACCTTGCTGTGAACATTACTGTTGGGGGTACGATGATTACGGATGTTCTCGCATTATTGGTTTTAGCGATTATTGTTGGGATGTCACAAGGTGATGTCGGAACCGAGTTTTGGGTTAGGCTGTCTTTATCATTCATTATTTTTGGATTGATTGTTTTGGTTGTGTTTCCGATTATAGGCAGATGGTTTTTCAAAAAAGTTGAGGATAAAATATCGCAGTATATTTTTGTTTTAGTCATGATTTATCTTGCAGCCTTGTTGGCCGAGTTAGCCGGAGTAGAAGCTATTATCGGAGCTTTCTTTGCAGGTTTGGCTTTAAACAGATTGATTCCGCATACCTCTTCTTTGATGAACCGAGTTGAGTTTGTGGGAAATGCGATTTTTATTCCGTTTTTCTTGATCAGCGTTGGGATGCTTATCGATTTTAAAGTCTTTTTCAAAAGTTGGGAAACGCTCGAAGTTGCAGGTATTATGCTGGTAGCATCCATTGGTGGAAAATATCTTTCTGCCATTGCGACACAGAAAACTTTCAGGCTTTCAAAAGAAGAGGGCAAATTGATTTTCGGATTGAGTTCTGCTTCGGCGGCGGCAACATTAGCTTCTGTAATGGTAGGTTATAACATCATCCTTTCCGAAACCGAAACAGGAGAACCCATAAGACTTTTAAACGAACACGTTTTGAATGGAAGTATTCTTTTGATTCTGATTTCATGTACTATTTCGTCTTTTATTTCGATGTCCAATGCGCAGCAGATTGCGGATAAAGACAATGAAGAAACCGTTTCCGGAAACAGCCACGAGCAGGAGAATATCTTACTGGCTCTTAATTACGAAGCGACAGTCGACAGAATGGTTAATCTTGGGATTCTGATTAAAGCGCATTCTAACACAGAACATTTATTCGGACTCAATATTATAAATGAAGATAAAAATGAATCTTCTATCAAAAATGCAGAGAAACTTTTGCACCACGCTACAACTGCGGCAGCGGCGGCTGATGTAAAACTGCAATCACTAAAACGTTATGATAATGATGTGATCAACGGAATCAAGAACGTTATAAAGGAACAAAATATCACCGACCTGATTATTGGTTTAGATGAGGACAAAGGATTTACACCTTCTTTTGCTTATAATTTGTATAACGGTTATTTGCAAAATGATAATGTAAATACACTCATTTATCATACTGCTCAGCCTTTATCGACAATTAAAAAATATGCAGTGATGATTCCGGAAAATGCACAGAAAGAAGCCGGATTTTTCCACGCTCTGCTCAGGGTTTGGAACATTGCTCGTAATTCTGGAGCTACAATGACTTTTTATGCACCAGAGAGAATTCTGGAAATACTGAAACGTATTAGTAAAAAAGCAACCATCGAAGCAGAGTTTATTACAACAAAATCTTGGAAAGACGGTGAAACAATAGCTTCCCAACTGAAGCAGGATGAAGCAATCATTATAATGATGGCAAAAAGAGGAATGAAATCTTACATCCCACAAATGAGGCTGATTCCGGAACTTCTGAATAAATATGTGAATGATAAAAATTACTTGCTTGTCTTTCCGTTTTCGGAATTTGATAACAGCAATCCGGAAAAACGTTCTGTCGGAAATCACGACGATTTTATGGAAATCGGAAATGTTATTAAGAAGATTTTTGGATAGGAGGCTGAAATCCTCTTTCATATATTAGATTAAACAACAACTTTATAGATAATTACATCAATATCTTTTCGTTTAGTTATATGTTTTCTGAATTTTTTCTCCAAAGCAGTATCTAAAATATTTGCAGGTTCGAGAATGTTTTTATTGTTTAAAAGATTCGCCATCCCAACGAATAACTTAAAGTCCGATTCATCTTTTTTATGGATGACAATTTTGGAATAATCTGTATTGTTATGGATTCTGATAGAATTGATTTCAGAATAATTGATTACTTCGGTTTTGTCGGACTTAATGACTAATTCTGTTTCTTTAAATGTCAATTCATACTTTTTGCCCAGCGTTTTACTGACAATTAAAGCTAAAATGAAAAACGAGATGATTCCTAAAACGCCTAAAATGACTACGAGAAAAGATCTTGGAATTTTGTTGAGGTTATTGATAATAACAAACGACATAAAAAGCAAAACAGGAATCAGAATCGCTAAAACAATCATTACAATTGCAATTTTGTATTCTTTTTGGGTTAAGGCTTTGAATCTTAATGTTATCATTTCTGTTTAATTTTTCTCGACTTCTTCAATCAGATTTTTTAAAATAATAGTCGTAGATTCTTCACTGAGTTTGCCAATCGATTGTCCTATCCAAAGATTGACAAATTCTGAATTATTTTGAATTCTCGCAGCTTTACGAAATTCACCTGTCAATTTATTCTGATAAGGATAGGGAAGTATGAAATCCGAATTTTCAACAGCTTCGATAAAAGTGTTTTTGATTCCTCTCGCGTATCTTCCGGAGAAACTTTTGGTCAGAATAATTTCATCTTCTTTTAGCTTTTTTAATCTTTGTTTTTCGAAATCTTTCAAAGTGCTTTCTTCCGCATTTAATAATAGACTTCCGATTTGAAATCCTTCTGCGACCAAAGTTTTTGCAGCCAAAAGTGTTCTCGCATTATAAATTCCGCCCGCATAAATGATTGGAACTTTTACAGAATCGCGGACTTGTGATAAAAGCGACAAACCGCCAATCTGAGGAATATTTTCATTAGTAAAACTTCCTCTGTGTCCGCCAGCTTCAATCCCTTGAACACAAATAATATCAATCCCTGATTGTTCCAAAATCAAAGCTTCATTTACAGATGTACAGGTTCCAATAAGGATTGTTCCGTTATTCTTTAATTTTTCAATGCTTTGCTTATCAAGATTTCCAAAAGTGAAACTGACGATTTTGCAATTTTCAGAAATAATCACATCAAGTTGTTCATGATAGGAATTAACCTTGATTTTATTAATCTCTGGAAGATTAACTTCGATATGATTTTGTTTGGCAAACTCTTCTAAAAAGGTTTTGGTTTTAGAATATTTATCTTTCAGTTTATCTGTAATTTCCGGAATCTCGTGGACAAAAATATTAACAGCAAAAGCTTTGTCCGTTAATTGCTTTGTCTTTTTAATTAATTCTAAACATTGTTCTGCGTTTAAATCTGCTAAAGCCAAAGACCCTAAACAATTTACCTTTGAAGCTGCAGCAACCATCTCCGGAGTTGTAACACCAAACATTGGTGCCTGGATAATCGGGTAGGTGACTCCTAATTTTTGTGTTAATTCATTTTCCCAATTCATTGGATGGATTTAATTTTCTTTCTGAATATTTTGAATTCGATTGCTGAAAAGATGACGTATGTGATGCAAAATATTAAGAATAGTATCAATGGGTTTTCATTGTGAATGAAATTTTCTGCAATTACGATGATTAGCCAATAAACAGTAAAAAGAGAAGCCAGTCCCACAAATGTTAATAGTGAATAATAGAAATTGTTTCTGATGTTTTTATTCAGATTCAAAAAAATTGATAACGAACAAATAACCATTGCGCCCAGATAAATCAAAGAAAAACCTAAGCTCGTCAATACTTTTAAAATTTCCAACAGCAAGCCCAGGCAATTTTCATCAGCTGTTTCTGTCTCGGAAATAATGATTCGGTAAGCCACAAATAAAACGAAACTTATCAGAACATTAATTATCCAAAATTTAAATACAATTTTTCCCATCCGATTATTGAATTGCGTCATTCAAAAACTGGTTGAAAGGATAGATTTCTTTAAAAACTTTGACAGTATTCTTTACAAAATTTTCATCCAAAACAGCTTCGTCAGAAAGTGGATGAAAAACTGTGAATTGCTTAAATTTGAGATAATCACCCATAGGATTTTCCTTATCAAAACCTTGTGGCACTTTTACCAATCTATCGCCTCGTAACTCCAAATGATCTTTGAACGATTTTTTGTTGAGAATTTTCAGAAAATTTTCGCCTTCGGAACTTACTTTTTCACGGATGGCTTTCAGATTTTTTGGTTCGGTCATATAAACGCCGCCGGCTAGGAAAGATTTTCCAGGCTCTAAATGAACATAATAACCTGCGTGATTCAAAGTTTTTGGACCTTTTTCTACCAAAGAAGCTCCGATATTCGTTTTGTAGGGCGTTTTATCTTTAGAAAATCTTGTGTCTTTATAAATTCTGAAAATACAGTTCTTAGCTTCCAGTCGTTCCACACTTTTATCGAATTCTGAAACACCGGAAATAATTTCATTCACCACATTTTCAACATTCTCTTTGGCCTGTAGATAAAGCTGTTTGTTCTCATTAAACCACTCTCGGTTATTATTGATTTCCAGAGTTGAAAGAAAGCTAAGGGTTTCCGGATGGATAAGATTTTTCATCAGTATAAGATTTTGTATAAAATTAAATAAAAAATCCTGCGCTGTGGCAGGATTTTCAATTTATTGTTTAATGAATTTGGAATTGTAAGTTTTGTTTTTATCTGTTTTGATATCAATCAAATAAACACCTTTTGATAGACTTTCCACATTAATTTCAGTTTGCTTAGAAACTGTTTTCAGTTTTTGTCCAGCAACATTATAGATGTTGATTTCGCTGATGTTTTCGTTATTTGAAAGATTGATTTTTAAAATATCTTTGACTGGATTTGGATATAATTTGATGTTGTCTTTCTTCACATCATTAACCGCCATTACTTCGTCATTAATCTTGATATTGTCGATATAAGCACCACCAGAGAAATTGTCATGAAGAAGATTGATTCCTGTAATATTGGTTTTGGAGAAGTTCGGTATTGTATGAACCAAGGCACCATCAACATAGAATTTGATTTCATTTTCAGAAGTGACAGATTTCAGTTTATACCATCTGTTGGCTTCCCAGTTGAAATTGGTACTTTCGTATTGATAATCTTCATTTTTCACAACTTCCAAAACACCTAAAGAATTAAAAGCGAAAATAGCAACAGGCATATATTCGTCTGTGTCAACAATTCCAAATGTTCCAAAATCAAAATTTGACGCTTCTTTTTCTGTGATAAAAACATCCATTTCTACAGTAGTATTCTTGTAGTCGTAAACATTGTCAAACAATTTTGCAGCACCAAAAATGGGAAAGAAGAGAAAGTTTTCGTCCAAATCAACATCTATTTTTATAGACTGAGTTCCTTCTGATGCTTTTTCAGTAGTGATAACTTGATTTTTGATTGGCTCGTCATCACTGTTTAGGGTAACTTCCCATCCATTTTGTCCGTTGATATCTCCAGCCACAAAGCCCTCTGAAGCTTCAAAAGAAATGGTTTGTTGCGCAAAAGCAAATGATGAAACTAGAGATAGAATTAATAAGTATTTGTTTTTCATAAATTAAATTTCGCCAATTATAGGTAAAATAAAACTCAAATCAAATCATTATTCTTAGTAAAAGCCTTTTGATTGTAAGTTTTCGTTAAAATGAATTTTATTTAGAATAATTTTTGGTCTGTTTCACAATAGAAACTTGTGCGTTTAGATTTTCCGGTCATTTTCTTGTTCAAAGGTTTTCTGCAAGTTGGACAATTCTTTTGCTCATATACCTGAAATTTTTTTCTTAAGACACCTTCTCGCTTCCATTTATAAAAGTCAAAACTAAAATTTCTTGCCTCAGAAATTAGATCATTCAGTTTTTTTATTGGAATGTTTTCAATTAAACTTTCCGGCTGAATTGTAGTTCTGAAAAGAGCCTCATTTTTAATAATATTGCCAACACCAGAGAAAATATCCTGATCCATCAAGGCATCACAAATCATCATTTTCGGATTTTTTTTCATTTTCGTTTTTGCTTTTTCAGGATTCCAAACTTCACTCATTACATCTGCTTCCCAATCTATAGTTTCGAGAAAGCTATTTGGTAAAAGTTTGACGGAACAAGTATAGAAAAACGCCTTTCCACTTTTAAAACTTAATCCAAGTTTTAGATTGTCAGTAGGTTTTGTTTGTTTATCAATTTCATAGGAACCAAACATTAATAAATGAATTCTAATATTAATTTCATCAAAAATCAAATAAGTCTGTTTCCCATAAAGTTTGATTCCTTTCAAAGTTTTACCTTTAATTAGACTTCCTTCTATTTCGGATCCGCTAACAGCAATCACTTTTTCCCCAACAAATTTTTGGAGGTGTTCTTTCATTAATAATATTACAGGACCTTCTGGCATAATTACTTTTTTGATAAAAACTCAAATATTATTCCTTTAAAAATAAAATATCCCTTATTTTTGAATCCATTATGGATTTGAATTCAATTTTTACCAATCAACGCACAGGAAATAATCCGCATACCAAAGCTTCCAGAACCGATTTTCAGAGAGATTTTGATAGAATCATTTTCTCATCGGCATTCAGAAGGTTGCAGAATAAAACTCAGGTTTTTCCACTCCCAGGAAGTGTTTTTGTACATAATCGCTTGACGCATTCTTTGGAAGTTTCGTCTGTTGGTCGTAGTTTGGGAAGCGTGATGGGAGAATTTATCCATGATAATTTCGCTGATGATCTTAACGAAGAATCCAAGAGTTTTTATCTTCATAATCTTGGAAATGTTATTGCTGCAGCTTGTCTTTGTCACGATGTTGGGAATCCTGCTTTTGGACATTCTGGAGAAGATGCGATTGCCAGTTATTTTGACAGGAATGAAAGTGATTTGAAATCGAAATTCAATGAAAAAGAGTGGGCGGATCTGGTTAATTTTGAAGGTAATGCCAATGCAATCCGAGTTTTAGCACAGCAACAACAAGGAAAAGATGCTGGCGGAATCCAATTGACTTTTGCTACATTGGCAAGTATTGCAAAATATCCTTGTGAAGCGATTGCTAAAAAGAAAGGTTTTATCCATCGTAAAAAATTTGGGTTTTTCCAGAATGAGAAATATATTTTCTTGGAGATTGCAAAAGGAACATCAATGATTCAGGAGAATGAAAATCCTTATATTTTTAAGAGACATCCATTTGTTTGGCTCGTAGAAGCAGCGGACGATATTTGTTACAACATCATTGATATGGAAGATGCGCACAGATTGGGAATTGTTTCTACGGCAGATTGTAAAAATCTGTTCTTCGAATTGGTAAAATCTGAAACCGATGATATCAATAGAGTAGAGCAAAAACTTAATTCTATCAGTAATGAGAATGAGAAGATTTCTTATCTGAGAGCTAAGGTTATTAATGCTTTGATCAATAAATCCGTGGAGCTTTATAAAAATAATTTCAATACAATTCTGGAAGGGAATCTGGATAAAGGTCTTTTGGATATTTATAAATCTGAAAACAAAACGCTTCAAGATATTGAAACTTTCTCTATTGAAAAAATTTACAATCATAAAGCCGTCGTTGAAATCGAAAATGCTGGTTACAACGTAATGTACGAGTTGCTAGATCATTTTATTCCATCCATTTTGAAATCTGCTGATGAAAGAAAATCTTACGATAAAAAAGCACTGAAGCTTCTTCCAAAACAATTCTTTTATGAAGATGGAACCGATTATCAGAAAGTGCTTGGCGTAATTGATTTTGTTTCCGGAATGACGGATAATTTCGCAACCGATCTTTATAGAAAAATTAAGGGAATTGATATTGGGATGACGATGTAAGATAACCAATATTTGATAATTGATAAATGATTTATCGAAGTTTTAATATGATCTATCAATTACCATTAATCATTTATGAAATTAGTTCACAGCCAAATACATCTACAAAATGTTTTTTGATTTTTTGCTTTACTTCTTCGTAATCAACTTCTCGCTCTAATTCTCTTTTCAAAGAGGTGACTTGTTTATCGGTAATTCCGCAAGGGATGATATATTCGAAATAGCGCATATCGGTGTTCACATTCAAAGCAAATCCGTGTATGGTAACCCAACGCGAAGCTTTTACGCCCATTGCGCAGATTTTTCTGGCATAAGGTTTTCCCACATCCAGCCAAACGCCCGTTTCGCCATTGGAACGTTCTCCTTTCAGTCCATATTCTGCAATAGTTCGGATAATGACTTCCTCCAGATCGCGCATATAACGGTGGATGTCTGTATAAAAATTCTCCAAATCCAAAATAGGGTAGCCAACAATCTGTCCAAATCCGTGATAGGTAATATCACCACCACGATTCACTTTGACATAAGTAGCATTGATTTCCTTCAGCTTGTTTTCATTAGCCAGAAGATTCTCCTCGTGACCACTTTTTCCAAGTGTATAAACGTGTGGATGTTCTACGAAAAGAAGATAATTATTGGTCGCTTTTTGATGGTCTGGATTTTCCCGATTAAAGATTTTAGTTTCGAGATTTTTTTTCAGTAATTCTTCCTGATAATCCCAGGATGGTTGGTAATCTTTGGTTCCCAAATCCTGAAATTCTACTTTTTTATTGATAATGGAATTCACTGTAATCGAATTATTTCTACAAATTTACTCATTATTTAAGCAAATCACAACAAGCAAAAACCACCCGAAGGTGGTCTTATAAAGAATAAAATCTGAAATCGCCACGATAAATATTTGATGACAATCACCAACGGCGAAATGGCGATTGCATAGGATTTATAAAAATCAATCAATATTTATCTATGAAATATGGCTTATTTTACGACAAGCTTTTTTGTTTCTGTCTGTCCCCCGTAAGTGATTTTTACGACATAAACTCCTGACGAAAGTCTATTAAGATCAACTTGTTGTGTAGAGAATCCTGACTTGTTTATAATAGAAGTTTCATATACTTTTTTACCAGAGAAATCAAATACTTCAATGCTTCCGTTCTTAGAAGCTGCTTCTTTTACATCAAACAAGATGTTAACTTTTTTGTCTTCTTTAGTGGGGTTTGGATAAATTCCGAATGTTCCCTTTTTACCAAAGTCTGCAACAGCAAGTTCTCCTGTGATATTTTTGTATTTGAAATACATATTACCTGTGGAAGCACCGCCATTGGAAGTGAAATACATTCTGTAATAGTTACTTCCTTCTTTTACGTAATAAACTGCATCTGTATATGATCCGGTTGTTCCTTTCCAAGAGTGACCAATAGTAGTAATTTCTTTAGAGTAAGAACTGCTTGCAGGAGCTGTATAGTTAGAAGTAGCCTGAGTTTCTGGTCTTACGTATGCAACACTCACATTTGGAGATTGGATTGTTCCAGACATCAGATACATCATAATATTGTTATAGAAAGTCCAATATCTTGTGAACATCAGATCCCAATTTGCTTTTGGAGGTTCGATATTATTAACTTTTGCTCCAGTTGCGAATGAGAAATAGTTGAAAAATGCATCATCTGTTCCACTGGCAATAGTTCTGGTTTGTGTTGCATCCCAAGAGCTTCCGTTCCATTTGGCATATTTGAATGTATAGCCAGCAGAGTATTCATTAATAAAGAATTTGTAATAATCTCCATTACCATATTCTAGTACGAAAACTACTTTACCTGTAATTTTGTGTGTGGTGATGTCATAAGTTCCCCAGCTGAAATTAAGACCTCCTGAAGGCAATAATGTTGCATTATCGAATACACCATCTTCCAAAGCTTCAGTTTTGTCAGGATTGTATAATGGCTCGCCCCAGTTAGCTTTATCTCCCGGAACTACAGTGTCAAAAGCAGCAGGATCAGCAGAAACCTGATAAACTTTCACATTATTAGCATCATTTATTCTCTCTCCAAACGACATACTAGAATTTCTGTAAAAAGCAATATCCCATCCTGTAGCAGGCTGTGAAATAATATTGTTAGAAGAGAAATCAAAATAAACTTGATTCTGATATTGAGCGCCCATACTTAGATTAACCGAAGTATACCCAAATTCATCTGTTTGCGATAAAACTGTTTGGCTAACAGCCAGTGTTAGCATAGATGCAAAAAATAGTTTTGTTTTCATAATTTATAAATAAGTTTTATTATTTAGAATGATTCTACAAAACTATTAAATTATTCTTATTTAGAATTATTAAAAATTAATATTTTTGATCAAATGATAAATATCATATTGGTTTAAATCGTCTTTATAATCAACAAAAAAAGCCTTTCAGAATTCTGAAAGGCTTTCAATTTTTATAAATGAGTTTATTTACTTTTTAATAAACTTAGATTTAATTGTTTTTCCAGCAGTGTCTTCTATAGCAATAAAATAAACACCGGATTTCAATGTAGAAATGTTTAAAGTGTTGTTTGAAATTTTACCTTGTGTTGCAATTTGTCCGGCTGCAGAATAGATTTTTGCGCTAGAAAGCGTAGTTGGAGAAACAAACTTTAAAGAGTTATTATCTGCAGAAACAGCCAATTTTACAGTGCTTGAATTGAATGAACTTTCATTAACAGCTAGGTTAGTATCATACTTTACATTGTCGATTTGTAAAGCTGTGTGAGCTGCAGTTGGTGTATGTCTTATAACAAGATAAGTTCCAGCAGATGCAGGTACATTAACCTTTACATTTTGAATCGTTGTAGAAGTGATTTGTATTGGATCTCCAACAGCTGTAAACGTTGTCATGTCCGCTGGATTGGTTGCTACACCAATCTGAATTGTTGTAGTACCAGGCGAAGAAGCTACCAAACCAGTGTCAAAAGAAATAGCCTTATCTCCAGCAGGCGCTACAATCTGAGGTGTTATTAAGTATAATGGTTGGTTCGAGCTGCTTCCAGGATAAGCTTGGATTACCTTGTTTGTTCCATCTGCAGCTACAACTAGCATCATAGGTTGTGGCGGGAAAGGAGCTGTTGGTAAAATTGCTGACCATCCGTTTTGAGGGAAGGTTGCATTTCCTGCTGTAAATCCGTCAAAGTTTTCATTAATAGTCGATAATTGTGCTTGTGCAACTACTGCGAAAAGTGATGCAGCTAGAAGTAGTTTTGCTTTCATAAGTCTTGTTCAGATTTTATTATTATTTAGAATTATTCTACAAAAGTACAAAATTGTTTTTAATGATTCTAAATAAAATCTTATCTTCGCAAAAATTTTTTTCAATGAAGAAGCGAACGATGAGCCTTTTGTCCATAGCAATTTTGAATTTTGCATATGCACAAAAGGATACTCTTAATCAAAAAAATATTGAAGAAGTCGTAGTTACAGGGCAATATAATCCTCAATCTATTAATAAATCTATCTATAAAGTAGAGGTTATAAACGAAGAGCAAATAAAAAATATGGCTGCCGCCAATGTAGCAGAAGTATTGAATCAAAGTTTGAATATCTTAATCACTCCAGATACAAAATCCGGAAATTCTACAGCAAACATTCTTGGTTTAGATGGAAGTTATGTTAAAATCCTTATCGATAATATTCCTGTTGTTGGGGATACTGGGCTTGGTAGTAATATTGATCTTACAAAGCTCAGTCTCAATAATATAGAACGAATAGAAGTTGTTCGTGGTAGTATGGGTGTTGAATATGGTAATGGTGCTCTGGCTGGCGTGATTAATATTATTACTAAAAAATCTGGTTCTAAGAAAGTAAACCTTCGTGCTTCAGTTCAAGAAGAAACTGTTGGAGATGGTTATAATTTAAGAAAACGCGGAAAAGGTAGACATATACAAAGTTTAGCTTTAGGGTTAAATTTAAATGAAAACTGGTATGCTAATTTTAGCTTCAACCATAATGATTTTATGGGTTTCGAAGGAATCAAAAAAGGCTACAAATACTTTGAACGTGATAATGGAAGGGGTTATGACTGGAATCCTAAAAAACAGTATGATACCAATGCATTATTGAAATACTCGAAAGGAAATACTTCTTTGTTCTATAAGATTTCTTATTTGAATGAAAAATTCAATTTTTATAATCCAGTCGTAGACCGCAATCCACTGAATGATGGAGAAGGCGGCGTGACTTATACAAGTAAGGATAGAGAATATAATACAGAACGTTGGATCAATCAATTTAATATACAAACACAATTTGGTAATGTTCGCTATTTAGGGGATTTTTCCTACCAAACTCAAAATCGTAAGTATAACGATTATACATATGACATCCCTCAAAGAACTATTAAATCAGAGGAAGAAAGCCAGTCTTACTATGATACAAAAGTTTTTTATTCCAGAGGAATGTTCAGCAATTTTTTGAACAATAAAACATTCGATTTTCAATTAGGTTATGAACTAGATCATACAAATGGTTATGCTGCACTTATCGCATTGGAAGGTTTAGGTGATGATGTTGTTAAAAGAAAAGTTTTTACTTATGCCAATTTTATTTCGGCAGAATGGAATATCAATGATCGTTTTACAGTCAGACCAGGCGCGAGATTAACGGTAAGTAATAAGTTTGATAATCAATTCAATTATTCATTGTCCGCAAAATATAAAACTTCAGAAAACTCCAATATCCGTGGTGTTTTTGGTAGTGCTAATAGATATCCTACATATGAGGAACTTTTTATGTACTTTGTAAATACAAATCACGATGTACAAGGCAATCCTGACTTAAATCCTGAAACTGGTTTTTCTGTTGGTGCTTTTTGGGATCAGAATTTTACAACATCCAACAATTGGAAAATTGCTTATAGCTTGAATGCTATATATCTTGATGTAAAAGATAGGATAGAATTAGTAACAATAAAACTTCCATCGACTTATAAGTATCTAAATATTAATTCATATAAAAGCTTATTATTCTTAGCTAATTTAGACTTCAGAAAAGATCAATTTGCATTTGGGATGAGAGCATCAATCAATGGTGTTTCCAGAGAAATGATTGATTTGGCTCAAACGTCACCTACTGATTTTAAATATAATCTCCAAGCAGGAGCATCTATGACTTACAGTCTTAAAAATGCGCAGACTCAATTTGCTTTGTATTACAAATATTCTGGAGAAGAGAGAAGATACATTTCCAATGGCACAAGCTACGATTTAGGTAAAATAGGGGATTTTCATATGATGGATTTTATTATTACGCAACCTTTTTGGAAAAATCAGTTTGACGTTTCTGTGGGTGTGAAGAATATTTTCGATGTTACTTCTGTAAATAATTCCACTGTCAATTCAGTTGGTCACGAAACGCCTACAGGTGTTAGTAATCTTTTCTACGGTAGAAGTTATGTAGCAAGGCTAACTTATCAATTTTAAAAATTATCAGTTATGAAGTCAATAAAAGTTTTATCCATTTTATTTTTCGCAATTGCCTTACAATCCTGTTTAGCTGCAGATGAGGATCCGGTGAACGTTCCGCCAATTACAGGAGAAACACTGAGTCCTGAATTAGGAGGAGCTAAACAAAGTAATCAGGTTTGGGTTGATCTCTCAGAGCCAGAAGCTAGAAGTATGACCTCTAATGTGCGCACGGATTGGGATTTAGGTTTTTACTCAGGTGATGATTTTCGTGTTGTTATAAATAGTTCAATTATAATGGCTGCAGGCAAAATTCCTAATGCCAATGATATAGACGCTGTTACAGCTGCTCAAGTGGCCTCTTTGCAAAATGAAGTAATGGTAGGTAGTTTTCTTGCATCTAATCTTCAATATGTAGATAATCCTAACGGAATGTTTTTAACACAAACAACTGGGATTGGTGCAATTAAAGCTAACGACGCAGATAATCCTATTTACTTAATTAATATGGGTAGGGACGTATATAATGGTACTATTGCTCCAGGTTCAGCAATCACAGGAGGAGATGCTAGAGGATGGTATCTTCTACAAATTACAAGAAGCAACAACGGATATAAATTAAAATACAAGGATTTAAGTTCCAGTAATCCTCATATAGAATATAATCTGTCCAAAAATACAGAATATGCTTTTAATTTTTTCAGTTTAAAGAATGGTAAAGAACTGACAATTCAGCCAAAGAGAAAGAACTGGGATATTGGTTTTACTGTATTGACCAATGAAGTTTTTTATTCTCCAGGAGTTTCTGCTGGAAGCTACGTATATGCAGATTTTGTAGTTACTAATATAACCGACGGTGTTGGTGCTTATCAGGTTGATATTCCTGCGGGAACTAATGCAGATCAGTATTACTCCAATTTCAAAACAAGTGATATTGATACATCAAAATTTATTTTTGATGATCAAAGAGCTATTGGAGATCATTGGCGAACGGTTACAGGAAGTAATGGAGCACAAGTTTATGGAGATCGTTTTTATATTATAAAAGATGCAGAAGGTTTTTTCTTTAAACTTAGATTCAACAAAATGATGAACGATAAAGGAGAAAGAGGTTATCCGCAATTTGAATACGAAATACTTTAAATAGAAATACACAAAAATAAACCTATGAAAAATATCAAAATAGCTGTTTTATCAGTGCTTCTTTTATCAGGTTTTTCTTGCAAAAAAGAAGATTCTAAAGTTGCAAAAGCAGAAGAAACAAAAATAGTAACACCAGTTTCTAATCAAAAAATAGTAAGTATCAGTGGTGGTGTTACAGAGATTGTGGCAGCTCTTGGACATGAGAAAGAAATCGTGGGGATTGATGTTACAAGCACTTATCCAGAGAGTTTGAAATCTACGGCTGAAGAATTGGGTCACGTCCGTTCTATGACAATCGAACCAATTATGAAGCTTAATCCAACATTGATCTTGGCTTCTGATAAAGATATCAATCCGGATTTGTTAGAAAAAATTAAAGCTTCAAAAATCCAAACTGAGTTATTCAATCAAGAGTTTTCAATTGACGGAACCAAGAAATTGATTGATCAAGTGGCCAAAGCTTTAGGTAATACAAACCAGCAGACATTATTAGATAAAATAGATGCGGATGTAAAACAAATCCAGCCAATAGCTAAAAAACCAAAAGTCCTTTTCATCTATGCAAGAGGAAATATGATGATGGTTGGCGGAAAAAATACACCTATGGCGAGCATCATAGAAATTGCAGGAGGGCAAAACGCAGCAAATGATTTCGAAGATTTCAAACCATTGACACCGGAAGCTGTTGTACAATCAAATCCTGATGTGCTATTGTTCTTCTCAAGCGGTTTGCAAAGTTCAGGTGGAATAGAAAGTGCTCTTAAAATGCCAGGCGTTCCTCAAACCAATGCAGGTAAAAACAAAAAAATAATTGCATTGGACGGCGGATTATTATCTTCTTTCGGACCAAGAGTTGGAGAAGCAGCATTAAGCCTCAACAAACTTTTAATCGAGTCTTCAAAATAATCAAAACAACGAACCCTTCGGGTTCAATTTGAATAGCCATAGGTAAAACCTATGGAAAACAATGTAAAATAAAACAGAACCCAAAGGGTTCAATATTAATAACCATGGGCCAAACCTATGGAAGAAAAATTGATATTTTGAAATCTAAAAGTCTTACATTTTACGCCATCATCGGTATTATTTTATTAATACTGATGATGGTTTTAGCTTTAAATATCGGAGTTTACGATTTTGGTAATTCCTCTTCTTACGAAGTGTTATGGAAGTTTTTAACCAGCGATTCTTCATTATCATTAAGTGAAAAATATGTGATCTGGGAAGTCCGAACTTCAAGAATTGTAATGGCAGTTCTTATAGGAAGTATGTTAGCGGTTTCCGGAACTACTTTGCAAGGTATGTTCAAAAACCCTCTAGCAACAGGTGAATCGATTGGTTTAACTTCTGGAGCTACTTTGTTAGCAGCGATTGCAATCGTCCTCGGACATACTTTTGAACAATATCTTCCTGAAATCATCAGAAATTCCTTAGTTGGTGTTTCTGCATTTTTAGGAGCATTTTTAGCGATGGTTATTGTCTACAGGATTTCAACAAGTGCAGGAAAAACAAACGTTGTAATGATGCTGCTTTCCGGAGTTGCTATCACATCTATTGGTTTCTCATTTGTAGGATTTTTGATTTATATTTCAAAAGACGAACAGCTCAGAGACTTAACATTCTGGAATCTAGGAAGTTTAGCAGGTGCAACTTGGACAAGAAACATTATCTTATCAATTGTCTTACTATTTTCGTACATCATTATTTTACCAAAAGGAAAAGCATTGAATGCAATGTTATTAGGTGAAAAAGATGCACAGCATTTGGGTATCAATGTTGAGACTTTGAAAAAACAAATCGTATTGATAACTTCATTAATGATAGGAACTTGCGTCGCATTTTCCGGTACAATCGGTTTTGTGGGACTTATTGTCCCTTACATTTTGAGATTATTATTCCGTTCAGATTATCATTTCATTTTGCCGTTATCTGCCATTTGCGGAAGTATCTTGTTATTGCTTGCAGATACAATCAGCCGAACAATCGTTGCACCGTCAGAATTACCAATCGGAATTTTAACATCATTGATTGGAGGTCCAATTTTCATTGCGATCTTGATCAAATATAAAAATACTTTGAGATGATAAAAGGACACCAGATCAATTACCAAAGTCAGAATATCAGCATCTTGAAAAGTGTCGATATCAATGTCGGCTACGGCGAATTTCTGGCGATTGTTGGTCCAAATGGAGCAGGGAAATCCAGTCTATTAAATGTCCTAGCCAACGAAATTAAAACCGATAAAAAACAAGAGATATTATTCAAAGACAAAATAATTTACAACTGGAAACTCGATGAATTATCAAAACATAAAGCCAAATTTTCTCAGCACAACGCTCAGGATATTCCGCTTTTGGTAAAAGATGTTGTGATGATGGGGCGTTATCCTTACTTCGGTTCTCAGCCGACCTTGGAAGATATAAAATCGACGGAAATTGCTATGGTGGAAACAGAGATTATTCATTTTCGGGACAGAGATTATAACTCGCTTTCCGGAGGTGAAAAACAAAGGGTTCATTTGGCGAGAGTTCTGGCTCAGCTGGACAACGAGATTGCACACAGGCTTTTGTTTTTGGATGAACCGCTCAATAATCTGGACATCAAACACCAGTACAATACATTAGAATTAATTAAAAAATTTACTCGAAATAATAACACCGCAATCGTTGTGTTACACGATTTGAATTTGGCTGCAAGTTTCGCCGACAAAATTCTGCTAATGGAAAAAGGTGAAGTTTTAGCATACGGTTTTCCGGAAGAGGTTTTTACGGAAGAGAAGATCAGCCGTGCTTACAATTTTCCGTGTACTATCTGCAAACATCCGGTCAAAGACAGCACAATGATTTTATTTGGTTAAAAAACTAAAAACGGATTAATTATGGCAGCTTGATCCGCCCTCCGTTCCCGCTATCCGCCTCTGGCGGATGAGCTCCACTCAGGTCGGGCTGCGTAAGATTCTCTGTTATAATAAAAACTAAAAAATGACAGAACAAGAACTCAAAATATTAGCAAAAAACCTGGCAAATCCGGAAGGAGAAACCGGAAGAGAAGTCGCGAAAATGATGAATGAAACCAATATTTCGATGACCAAAGAAAGCATCAAAGCTTTACATTTAAATGACAACGAAAGGATTTTGGAACTCGGTCACGGTAACGCAGGACATTTGTCTTATCTTTTGGATTTTGCAGAAAATATCCAATACGTAGGCTTAGAAATTTCTCAAACAATGAAATCCGAAGCTGAAAACATCAATTCAAAATATCTTTCTCAAGCCAATTTTCAATTATACGATGGAAACAAAATTCCTTTTGAAAACGAAAGTTTCGATAAGATAATGACTGTCAATACCATTTATTTCTGGGGAAATCCCGTAGAATTCTTTAATGAAATTTACAGAGTTCTAAAGAAAGACGGAAGTTTTGTTCTAACATTTGCGAAGAAAGACTTTATGAAAAATCTTCCTTTTACAGCGGATTTCAAACTTTACAATTACGAAGATGTGGAAGAACTAGTTACACAAACTAATTTCAAAAGGATGATTCGATCCGATAAAGAAGAATGGATAACCGGCAAAACCGGAACATTTGTTAAAAGAGAATACAAAGTCCTAACTATCAAAAAGTAGATTATATTTCCAATTTTATATAAGCGATAGCGCCTTTGTGAACCTTAAAACAGTTAGAAATAAAAAATCTTTGTGCGCTTTGTGTTAAAAAAAAATCATTTTAAAATAAACAATCAAAAAACAAATCAATATGAGTACATTAATAAACGATTTAAAGACAAAATGGGAAGCTCTGAAAGCAGAAAATCTACATCTTAGAATAAGAAATGCAGCAGAACAATTAGGCGTTAGCGAAGCAGAACTTTTAGCTACAAACATTGGAAATGGCGTAACGGTTCTTAAACCGGAATTTTCAGCGCTTTTACAAGAAGTTGTAAAGCTTGACAAAGTAATGGCTTTGACAAGAAACGACGAATGCGTTCACGAAAGAAAAGGCGTTTATTTGAATCCGGATTTCAGCAATCCTCACGGACAGGTTTTCGTAGGAGAGGACATCGATTTGAGAATCTTTATCAACTCTTGGAAATTCGGTTTTTCGGTTGTTGAAGGCGATAGAAAAAGTTTCCAATTCTTCGGAAAAGACGGTTTGGCACTTCACAAAATCTATTTAACCAACAAAAGCAATGAAACAGAATTTGATGCGTTGACAGAGAAATATAAAGCCGACGAGCAATCCATAAAAATCGTGACGGAACCAATTGCTCCAAAACCTGAAGAAAAAGCAGATTCTGAGATTGATGTAGCTGGTTTCCAACAAGCTTGGAAAGATTTGAAAGACACACACGATTTCTTTATGATGACCAAGAAATTCGGAGTTAGCAGAACTCAGGCTTTGAGATTAGCTCCGGAAGGTTTTGCTCAGAAAATCGACAATTCTAAAGTTATAAATGTTTTGGAAGATGCTTCTGAAAAACATATTCCGATAATGGTTTTTGTCGGAAACAGAGGAATTATTCAGATTCATACAGGTGAAGTTAAAAAGACGCTTTGGCATCAGCAATGGTTCAACGTAATGGATCCGGATTTCAATCTGCATCTTGACACAACCAAAATTGGTGAAACCTGGGTCACGAAAAAACCAACGGAAGATGGCGAAGTAACTTCGGTGGAAGTGTTCAACAAAGATGGTGAATTTATCGTTCAGTTCTTCGGAAAAAGAAAGCCTGGAAATCCAGAACTTCAGGAATGGAAGGACTTGGTTGCTGGTTTATAAATAAGAAATAATTATTATTGGTCTGAGGTCGTTTTATAGTTTTAATTTACTTTAGAACGACTTCTTTATTTTATTGATAATGAAAAAGTTGTTATTGTTGATTGCTATAATAAGTTTAAATATATAAATGCACAAAATTTTGATGCATTTAAGTTCTATAACAAGAAATCAAAAGAGGTTTCTTCCAAAATCTGCAGACTGGAAAGACTTTTAGCCATTACAATGGCGATTATCACAGTAAGCAGTATAGCGGATCTACTGGTATCTGAAAAAGAAGAATCCAAACTTTAAAATCGCTGTAATTTCGGTTTTCGAATCCGATAAATAGAAATTGAATTTACCTGAAAAAGATTTTATTCCAACGGATTTTAGTTTGGTATTCCGAGTGATATGACGAAGACTTATTAATTAAAACAAAGTATATCCTAAGATTAAACTTGTCGAATTAAAACTTGATTGCCAATATGAGTAATCTGATAAAACTTCTCTTTTTGTATTAAAACGAGCTTCTAATGAGAATTTATCATATTTATATCCTGCACCAATTGCAAAATTTCCTCTGCTTTTCATTTTCAGGTCATAAAGTTTTGAACCGTCATTTCGCTCATAGACTAGTGATGAATTTATACTGAAATTAAATGAGTACAGAGCATTAATGAAGAATTTTGATTTATCATTCAAAAAGAAGTAATGCCTTATTCCTATTGGAAGATCAATAGATTTATAATCTGCCTTTGCCTTTACATAATTTCCGCTCACAAAATCTGCCTCAAATGATTTTTCTGCTTTGTAATATTGATATTGAGGTTCTACAATAATAGACCATTTTTTTTTATTGAAAGGCATGAGTACTTCTGCTTCTATACCTATACCAAAAGTTGATTTGTTATCAAAATCAGCTCTGAATTTGTCTGCAAAATTTGTAGAAAGCGAGGAGAATGATGCGCGTGGTCTTAGACTGAAATTAGCTGTCATCTCTTTTTTAACATTTGAAACAAATGATGGATTATAACATTTATTATATTTATCAAAAATACTAGTAAGACTATTTTCTTTATATTGAAGTTTGTCGATATCAAATTTTGAGATTGTAGAGCAATTTAAGTTATCTTTTATTTGATCCTTATAAAAAACATTGTATCCGATTTTATTTTCATCGAGAACATTATACATTATGTAAATTAATTGTTGGGGATTTTCATCAGGTTTACCGTAAAAAAATCTTTTTGTGTTGCTGTCATTGAATAGGTAGAGATTTACATTTCCTTCTACAAGTGTTTTCAGGAAAAGTGTTTCAGTAGTAAATTTCGGTTCTTTAGTAGATCTCAATTTGCTAAGATCTTCGCTTGATCTATCAATCTGAACAGTATATCTAGTAAATTTCGAATTGTTGTAGATTCCAAATTCCTTTATATATCTTATGTTATTTTGTTTTTTTTCGATATTATTTTCAGATAATTTATACTCAAAAGATGTTGGATTATAATTCCAATCCATATTTTTGATAAGACATTCCGTTTTTTTTCCAGAGTCATCTATAAAATATCCTTTTTCAAATTTGATCTGTGCATAGCAACAATTAAGGATTAGTATTGAAATAACAATTAGAGTTTTCTTAAAAGACATAGGTTATTATTTTTTTTGCAAACATAAGTTAAATGTTTTAAAGCTTGAAATTAAAATTCATTAATATAATTTAAGCTCGGTTTTTCTTTTTTCCAATTTACTTTTTCCCATATTTGTAAAATAAATCATCACAAAATGCAAGCATTACTTTTAGAAGACGATGCTGTCTTGTCTTCAGAAATTGCACTTTTCCTTGAGTCCAAATCTATCAAAACTGATAGGGCGGAAGATGGCGAAAAGTTCCTTGATATTTTTTCCAAGAAATCTTACGACGTTTTTCTTTTGGATATTAATGTTCCGAAAATCAACGGGTTGGAAATTTGTAAAACCATTCGAGAAACCAATTCTGAAACGCCAATTATCATTATCTCTGCCTATGACGGAATCGAGGAGAAGAAAGAAGCGTTCTTGAGAGCAGCTGATGATTATCTCGTAAAACCATTTTTGTTGGAAGAATTGTTATTGAGAATCAATTCTCAAATGAGAAGGCTGACACCAAAAACTGAAGAGAAAGAAAAAATTGTCGTAGAAGATTTGATTATATATCCGGAAGACAGTAAAGTTTTCCGTTCCGGAGAAGAAATTAATCTGACTGTAAAAGAGTTTCAATTGTTGGTTTTATTAGCAAGAGCTAATGGTAGAACACTTTCTAAGCAATATATCTCCGATGAAGTTTGGAAAAATCAATTCCAATCAACAAATAATGCCATCGAAGTTTACATCAACTTTCTGAGAAAGAAAATTGATAAAAACTTTAAAACAAAATTGATTCATACGAGACCTGGCTTTGGGTATTATTTAAGTCCATTGTAGGAGTAGAGAGTTTTAGAATTATAACACTCAAACAGCAATCAATTATCATTTATCACTAATCATTCATAATAATTTATGTCTCTGAAACGTAGAATAGCAATAAGTTTAAGCATAGCATTTTCCTTAATTTTTGGGATTATGATGTTTATTGTGTACGTTTCTTTCAATGATTTTAGAAAAGATGAGTTTAAGGAACGGTTCCAGAAACGTTTGGTTTTCACGGTTAATTTTATTGAGAAATCCGGCGATTTTGAAAAAGAAGCACCCATTTTCTTTGATGAGAACTCCGACAATGTTCTTTTGAACGAGAATATTATGATTTTCGGCTCTGATAAAGGTTTGGTCTATAGTACTTTGAAGGATAAAAAAATCACTTGGGACCAAGGATTATTAGAACGTCTGGACAAAGAAAAAACAATATACCAAGAGAATTCTGTTCCCGAAATTTATGCTGCTTTAAGAAAAATAAAAGGCGAAAATTATTATATCCTCACTAGTGCTCAGGATGTTACTGGGCAATCCAAGTTGGCTTTCCTAAAATATATGCTGATTTTTTCTTACATAGTCAGTATTTTACTGATTTGGTTTTTCAGTTATTACCTTGTTTCAAAATTTCTGGAACCTCTGGAAATTTTGAAGTCCGATATTTCTGACATCAGCGTTCACAAACTAACAACGCCCGTCATCGTCAAAAATTCCGAAGATGAAATTGGTGTTCTGGCAAAATCGTTCAACTTGATGACAAGCAGATTGAATGATGTTTTCCAATCTCAGAAAGATTTCAATTCCAGCGCGGCACACGAGATGCGAACGCCGTTGACGAGGATGGCTTTTCAGTTAGAGAATTTGATTCAGTTGGAAAATCATTCGCCGAAAACCAAAACTACTTTACAACAGATGTTACAGGATGTACATCAGCTGTCAGACCTCACAAAATCATTGCTTTTATTATCGAAATTTGATAAAGAAGGCATCGCCACAGTTTACGAAGAAGTGAGAATCGACGAAGTTGTTTTCAATGCTTTTGAGACTGTTTATCGTAATTTTCCTGACTTCAAAATGGATTTCCAGATTGATGAAGAAAGCGTGGAAGATTCTATCTTGACGGTAAAAGGCGTCAAATCTTTGCTGGAAATCACATTCATCAATTTGTTCAAAAATGCAGCTTTATATTCAGACAATCAGGAAGTTGATATTTCAATCAAGGAAACCGATTTTCGCATAATCGTCAAGGTATTTTCCATCGGTTCCGTGATACCAGTTGACGAAAGAGATAAGCTTTTCGAAGCCTTTATGCGCGGTAGTAATTCTCAAAATAAGACAGGTTCTGGCCTCGGTTTACGCATCGTAAAACGTATTCTGGAATATCATAAATCCGAAATTTCTTACACGTCCAATTCCGACAGAGAAAATCTCTTTACTGTTATTTTTAATAAGTAGGATAATTATTTGGGCAGCTATTTCCGCCTTCCGTTCCCGCTTTTTTTGCCAAGCTCTTCCCAATGCAAAAAAGAGCTCCACTCAAGTCGGACTGCGACTTCCAGCTTCGAATCAACATTTGTTTATAAAAATACAATATTTGTCATTCTGAAAGAAGCTAAACTGCTGAGATTCCTCAGGAATGACAATATTGCGTTTTAAATTTGCGAGAAAGTAATTTATCAAAATCTTTCATCTATCCGTCTATTTTCTATCATCTCAAACAACAATTAAGCTTTTTTTAAGTCACATTTAAGTCCGTTTTAATCTCGGAAAGCCATTTTTGCAAAACCAAAACGAGATAAGAATGAACAAAATAACAACGCTGGTGTTATCCGTTTCGGCATTTGTATGTCTTTCCGGACAACAACAGATGTCTCTTCAGGATTGCGAATTAGCATTTCAAAAAAACAACCTCCAACTTCTTGCCGCACAGTACAATATCAATATGGCAGACGCCGATATTATTCAGGCAAAAATCTGGGAACTTCCACAAATCGAAGGTTACGTGAATGCTGTAAATCCCCAGGACAAAAGAGTTTTTGATGTTACAAGAGCCAAGGGTGTAGAAATCACTCAACTGATTTATCTGGGAGGAAAAAAGAAAAACGAAATCCAATTCGCCAAATCAAATAGAGAACTATCGCAACTGCAATTCAGTCAATTGTTGGTGGATTTGAAAACGGAGTTGAGACAAACTTATTACAATCTGATTTATGAGCAAAAAAAGCAGATTAGCATTCAGAACCAGTTGAAATATATGAACGACCTCTTATCGGCTTACAAAACGCAGACAGACAAAGGAAATATTTCTCTGAAAGATTATGTTCGACTACAAAGTATTGTGATTCAGTTGAATAATGATAAAATTGAAATCAATAATAATATTTTGGCTTTCCAGCAAAAGATGAAAGTCCTGACAGGAAATCCGGAAAGTATTTTACCCAATATACCCAAAGCTGAAGAGAATGAGATTCTGATTTCTCAACCTTTCGGAGATGTAGAAATCCTGAAAAACAAAGCTTTAGAAAACAATGCAGATTATCTCTATCAATTAAAATTGATTGATAACAGCAAGCTTTACGCCCAATGGCAAAAATCACTCAACATTCCAGATCTTAACCTTGGAGCCGAATATGACCAAGCCTCAGGAACTTTCAACAATGAAGTCAATCTGAAAATCGGAATCCCAATCCCGCTTTGGAAATCGAATAAAGGGAATGTTGAAAAAGCGAAATATGCGATTCAGCAAAATGAGAAAAACTTAGAATATCAAAAACTTAATCTCGAAACTCAGGTAGAATCGGCTTATCAAACCTGGAAAAATCAATACGACCAATATTACGAGTTGAAACCCGTAGATATGGAAAATCTGGACACAGTTTATAACGGAATTCTTAAAAACTTTCGAAGCGGGAACATCAGTTTGATGGATTTCACAGATTTTCTGGAAAGCTACAGACAAACTGTTTTGCAGGTTTACGAAATGAAAAAGCAGATTATGATTTCGGCTGAAGAAATCAATCAATTAGTACAAACCAAAATCTTTTATTAATGAAATCGAAGATTCACGAATTCAAAAATAAACAAAGTATGAGTAAAAATATTATTATTCCAATTATCCTCGCCATCAGTTTGTCTTCCTGCTCAAAAAAGGAAGAAACGGTGAAAGAAGAAGCAAAAGGTTTTGAATTGAGCCAAACGATGCTGAAGTCTACAACATTCGCCAAAGTGGAGAAAAAATTCATTGAAGATGAGTTCAGTTTCTATGGAAAAATATCGGCAGATAAAAACACTTACATTGATATTTTCCCTTTGGTGGGCGGTAACGTATTGAGCGTGAATGTAGAATTAGGCGATTATGTCCACAAAGGTCAGGTTTTGGCAACCATCAGAAGTACAGAATTGGCGGACGTTCAAAAAGACGTTAGCGATGCAAAGACCGATTTGCGTGTTGCAGAAAACAATCTGCGTGTTGCCAAAGAAATGTACGAAGGAAAACTGAACACAGAAAAGGACATCAGAGAAGCACAAGCCGATGTACAAAGAGCCAGAGATGCCGTTCGACGTTCCAACGATGTGAGCACCGTTTACAATGTGAAAAAAGGAAATATCTACAGTGTGATTTCGCCAATCAACGGTTACATTGTGCATAAAGACATTAATAAAGATATGGAACTCAGAAGCGACCGAAGTGAGAATATCTTTGATGTGGCGAATACCAAAAACGTCTGGGCAATAATGAACGTGAACGAGGCTGATATCGATAAAATCAACCTTGGAATGAAAGCTCAGGTTTCCACATTATCTTATCCCGACAAGGTTTTTTATGGTAAGATTGATAAGATTTTCAAAATCATAGATCCGTCTACCAATGCGATGCAGGCTAGAGTAGTGCTGGATAATACGCAAGGTTTGTTGATTCCGGAAAGTAAAGCGACTATCAGAGTTTCGTCTGCGGAGAATGAAACTGCTTTGGCAATCCCTTCCAGCGCAGTGATTTTCGACGATAACCGATACTTTGTAGTGGTTTACAAAACTCAGGCGGACATCAAAGTCAAAGAAATCAAAATCCTGAAACAGAATGCAGAAAATACCTACATCACGTCAGGACTTTCTGAAGGCGAAACCATTGTCACCACCAATCAACTGTTGATTTACCGCTCTTTGAATAATTAAGAAGAAGATAGATAATAGAGAAAAGATGAAAGACTAATAAGCACTTCATTTTTATCTCTAGAATTCCATTATTTCAGATTTCATACCAAAAATCCAAAGGGATTTTATATCAATAGCCATAGGAATACCCTTATGGACAGGAATCAATATATCATAAGAATCCAACGGATTCAATTTTAATAACCACAGTTTTACCTGTGATTAAATATAAAATATGAACAAATTCATCAAAAATATCATAGGATTTTCCCTCAAGAATAAAGCGTTCACATTCATTTGGGTCGCGATTTTGGCGGTTGCGGGATTCATCAGTTTCAAGAATATGCCGATTGAAGCATTTCCTGATGTTACCAATACCCAAATCGTCATCATCACGCAATGGAACGGACGAAGTGCCGAAGAAGTAGAACGTTTCGTCACCACACCAATCGAGCTGGCAATGAGTCCGGTTCAGAAAAAGACCAGCGTCCGAAGTACCACAATGTTTGGACTCTCCATCGTCAAGATTTTGTTTGAAGATGGTGTGGACGATATTTTTGCGAGAAATATGGTCAACAACCAGCTCCGAACAGTGAGTTTACCGGAAGGCATTGACCCGGAAGTTCAGCCTCCGTACGGACCAACCGGCGAGATTTACCGTTACACCTTAGAAAGCAAAGACCGGGATTCCAGAGACCTTTTAACCTTACAAACTTGGGTAGTTGACAGAGCACTTCGAAGTGTTCCCGGTGTTGCCGACATCAATGTTTTCGGTGGTCAGGACAAAGTTTTCGAGTTGAGCATCGACCCAAGAAAATTAGACAAATACAATCTTACACCTTCCGAAGTTCTGGAAGCCGTAACCAACAGCAACCTGAACGTCGGTGGCGATGTTATCGAGAAAAGCGGACAAGCTTATGTGGTTCGAGGAATTGGTTTGGTAAAATCGATTTCGGATATAGAAAATATTACCATTCACAGTGATGGCGGAAACCCGATTCTTGTAAAAAATGTTGCCGACGTTCACGAAGGTTCTATGCCACGTGTTGGTCAGGCTTCTTTGGATAATGAAGCAGACACTGTTGAAGGTATTGTGGTAATGAGAAAAGGCGAGAATGCACAAGAGGTTCTTCTAGCTGTTAAAGCCAAAATAGAGGAACTGAATACGAAGATTCTTCCCAAAGATGTGAAGATGAAAACCTTCTACGACCGACAGAACTTGATGGATTTCACAACTAAGACTGTAATGCACAATCTTTTGGAAGGAATTATTTTGGTAACGGTTATCGTTCTGATATTTATGGCAGATTGGCGAACCACTTTGATTGTTTCCATCATCATTCCATTATCATTATTATTTGCGTTTTTCTGTCTCAGAATGGCAGGAATGAGTGCCAATTTATTGTCATTGGGAGCCGTCGATTTTGGAATTATCATAGACGGAGCCGTCGTAATGGTCGAAGGATTATTCGTAATGCTCGACCACAAAGCCCACAAATACGGAATGGAGCGTTTCAACAAAATGGCGAAAGCTGGTTGGATAAAACAAACCGGAACCGGACTCGGAAAAGCGATTTTCTTTTCAAAATTAATCATCATTACGTCACTTTTACCAATCTTTTCTTTCCAGAAAGTAGAAGGGAAAATGTTCTCTCCATTGGCATTCACATTAGGATTCGCATTATTAGGTGCATTGATTTTTACACTGACCTTAGTTCCGGTAATGTCGCATTTACTATTAAAGAAAAATGTAAGAGAAAAGAACAACCCATTTGTGAATTTCTGGGATAAGAGTATAATGAAAGGCTTTAAATTCACTTTTAGAAATAAAAAAATAAGTCTTCTGGTTTCAACTGTAATTCTTGCTATCACTTTATTCTCAGCCAAATTTCTGGGAACTGAATTTCTTCCTCAATTGAATGAAGGTTCCCTTTGGATAACTGCAGAGATGCCAATGAGTTCATCACTCAAAGAATCTCTGAAAACGGCTGATGTGCTTAAAAAAGATATTATGAGCTTTTCCGAAGTGACAGGCGTTTTGGCTCAAACAGGTAGAAGTAATGACGGGACTGACCCAAATGGATTTGGATTTGTTCAGTTTGCGGTGAGTCTTCAACCTAAAGAAGAATGGAAAAGAAAAATCACTTACGATGAATTAATCGAGGAAATCGACAAAAAACTGAAGAATTATCAGGGAATTACATTTAACTATTCTCAACCAATTTCTGATAACGTGGCAGAAGCTGTTGCAGGTTTCAAAGCGGAAAACGGAATCAAAATCTATGGTGATAATCTTCATACATTAGACAGATTAGCGGAAGAAGTTTTGGCTTCTATCAAAGATGTGGAAGGTGTTAAAGAACCGGGAATTATCAAAAATATTGGTCAACCGGAAATAAGTGTGGTTCTTGACAGAAACAAAATGGCTGCTTACGGTGTTTTACCTGCCGATGCACAAGCCGTTTTGGAAATGGCATTCGGTGGAAAAACAGCTTCGGAAATGTTCGATGGCGAAAGAAAATTCCCAATCAGACTGCGTTATGCGGAAGATTACAGAAAGAATGAAGAAGATATTGCTTCTCTGATGGTTCCGACTCAGGATGGTGCAAAGATTCCGTTGAAGGAAATCAGTACGATTGAGAAAGAAAATGGTGCAGCGTTTATTTATCGAGATGATATCAAACGTTACATCGGGGTTAAGTTTTCCATCCGAGACAGAGATTTGGGTGGAACGATTGCGGATGCTCAAAAGAAAGTTGAAAAAATAAAATTACCCGATGGTTACTCGATTGGATGGACTGGGCAGTTTGAAAATCAGCAGCGTGCGACACAACGATTAGCTCAGGTGGTTCCTATCAGTATCTTGGGAATCTTCTTCCTGTTGTTTATCCTGTTTGGAAATATGAAAGATTCACTTTTGGTTTTAGCCAACGTTCCTTTTGCCTTGATTGGTGCTATCATCGCACTGCATTTAACGCATATGAATTTCGGGATTTCTGCCGGAGTTGGGATGATTGCCCTGATTGGGATTTGTATTCAGAATGGTGTGATTCTGATTTCGGAGTTTCATCAGAATGTGAAGAATGGATTATCGCTCGACACATCCATAATGGAAGGTGTGAAAGTAAGAACCAGACCGGTTGTGATGACGGCTTTGATGGCTTCGATTGGGTTACTTCCAGCGGCGCTTTCTACAGGAATCGGGTCAGAATCTCAGAAACCTTTGGCGATTGTGATTATTGGTGGACTGATTACCGCAACTGTTTTGACGCTTCTTATTTTCCCGATTATTTTCTGGATTTTTAACAGAAGAAAGAATGAGGTTATTAGCTAACACTTCGAGAGCCTCTGGATGACAGTTAAAATGCGAGATGTTTAATCAGAATTTGTTAGACCGAGGCTCTCGAAGCCATATAGAAAATTGAGTTATAGTTGTTACATTTTCTCTCTATTATTTGCGTTCCTCTAGGATTTTTCCAGAGGAACGTTTTGTTTGTACTGAAGAAATTCAAAAAGGTCTTGATGTTTTGATAAAAACAACTTGACCTTTTTGTGAAAACATCAAGTTGTTTTTGATACTTTGTGCAAACGCTCTATTGATAAGACTTTGCAAAGGTCATTTTTTGAATTTTTAATTAACTTCAATTTGGTTGTAAGTTGATTCGGATTTCTTGGTTTCTACTTGGCGAAGCGCACCCCGACTTGAGCGGAAATCCTTTTTTGCCAACCTTCGAGTTCTATTTAGACTGAAATCGTCTGCAAAAAAGATTGGGAGCGGAAGGCGGATAAAGGTGCCCAAATTCTTATCTTTGATATTAAATTAAACAATGCGGAATTTTACTTTCCTTTTATTACTTCTGATAGGCTTTCACGGATTTTCTCAAAAATTTTCTAAAGAAGAAAAAACACTCATCTTGGCAGGCGATGTGAAGACAGCATTGCCCATTTACCAAACGGATAACGAAGAACAACACAGGGTTTTGCTAGCGCAATCAGAAGAGATTTCGCCAAAAGATAAAACATTGCCGATCTTGATTGAAAGAATGAGGTTGGCTTTGGCTGGAACTGGCGGAGGTGTAGGGATTGCTGCGCCTCAGGTTGGGATTAACAGAAGAGTGGTTTTGGTTCAACGTTTTGATAAAACAGGACTTCCTGTAGAATATTTTATCAATCCGACAATCGTTTGGCGTTCGGAACTATTAAATAAAGGACCAGAAGGTGACCTTTCTATAGAGAATTTTCGTGATGCTTTTTACCGAAGTTACATCATCCGTCTGGAGTATTATGACCTGGAAAACAAGAAGCACGACGAGATGGTAGAAGGTTTTACCGCGGTGATTTTCCAGCACGAGATAGACCATCTTTCGGGAATTTTGATTCCGGATAAATTGGAAAAAGAAAAGAATGAATCTTATAAAAAACTGGAATTCTTCAAGAAAAGCGGTTCTACGTCAAGATAGATTCTATTTGGTTTTGCCGTACAGAGAAGCACGGTAGTTCATCCCGAAATTGGCGATTTCGTCTATGATTGGGGAGAGTGTTTTCCCGAATTCTGTGATTTGGTATTCTACTGTTATGGGTTTTGTGTTAATTACGGTTCGGCTGATGAGATGGTTCATTTCCAGGTCTTGCAGTTCTTTGGAGAGCATTTTGGTTCCAATGCCTTCAACTTCCCGCATAAGGTCCATAAATCTTAATTTATCACTTTGGAGCAATGTTCCTACGATATGGAATTTCCATTTTCCGGAGAGTAGTTCCATTGTGTCTTTGATGGCTGTGATTCGGTTTTTGCAAATCGAGGTATTGTTGACTACAAGTTGTTTTTTCATTATCAATTTATTTCTATGACAAAGATAATTTTTCTCTGCTTAGTTTCTTAAAGGAAAGTAGTTTCCAAAAGGAAACTGATAGCTAATGTAAATCGAAACCGACTTAAATTTGTTCCAAGTAAAACTAACCGAGAAATTATCCGAATGAGATTCTACAAAAACTTATTAGTTTTTAGTTTAGGAATGATGTCTTTTTCTAGCAACGGACAGACACAGAAAAATAGTAAAACAATGAACGAACAAACAAAGAACAATCCATTACTTTGCGATGCAGAAACAGGCGTTTGTGGACTTCCTGAAGTTGGAAATAATGATAATATCTCCATCGAGACCAAAGAAAAATCAATTAAAGTCATCTATTTTACAGACCCAATCTGCTCTTCTTGCTGGGGTATAGAACCGCAATTACGAAAAATGAAATTGGAGTACGGTAAAGAAATAGATGTAGAATATCATATGGGTGGACTTTTACCGGATTGGAGCTACAATAGCGGTGGAATCAGCAAACCTTCTGATGTTGCGCACCATTGGGATGAAGTAAGTGGATATTACGATATGCCGATTGATGGCGATGTATGGCTGGAAGACCCGCTAGATTCTTCTTATCCGCCTTCGATTGCTTTCAAGGCAGCTCAATTGCAGAGTAATGAAAAAGCGATTCTGTTTATGCGAGAACTGAGAGAATTCGTTTTCCTGAAAAAGAAAAATATCGCCAGATGGGAAAATATCGCTTTGGCAGCAAAGAAAGTCAATCTGGATGTTAATCAATTGAAATCTGACTACGAAGGAAAAGCAAAAACTCTTTTTGAAAATGATTTGAAGTTGGCAAGAGAACTTGGTGTTCGTGGATTTCCAACTTTGTTCTTCGTAAATCCAAAAGGAGAAACCCAAACCGTTTACGGAACCAAATCTTATCCTTTCTACGAAACCGCAATTCTTACCGTCAATCCAAAAGCAACAAAAGCTGAGTTTGCGAAAGACTGGGAATCGTTATTCAAGAAATATAATTCTCTTACAGTAAAAGAATTTGCTGAATTATCGGGCAAAAACAGAAAAGAAAGTGAAAGAATCTTGGACGAATTATCTTCTCAGAAAAAACTGGAAAAGCTTACGACCAAAAATGGTTCAATCTGGACTTTGATTAATTAGGCCTATTATCTTTAAGGAGTTGTTACAAAGCATTATGAGATTTTCTTGTAATGTTTTTTATTTTTATGGATAAAAGTCTAACTTAGGTCTGCTTTTTGAAGAGAAAATTTCAATCAATTAAACCTTAAAACTATGAACTTTATTATCCGTTTGCTGATAACCGCAATTTCAGCATTTTTACTTAGCAAAATCCTTTCAGGCGTACATTTTGACAGCTTTGGTTCAACTATTATCTTCGCTATCGTTTTGGGATTACTGAATCTGATTGTTAAACCAATCTTGTCAATTTTATCATTGCCGATTACGATTTTAACACTTGGATTATTTTCCTTCGTCATCAATGCATTAATTATCCTTTTGGCAGCGTATGTTATGGGAAGTATGCAAGTCGATGGATTCTGGTGGGCATTGCTGTTCAGTATTTTACTATCGCTCGTAACGTCAGCTTTCTCCACGATATTTGAGAGTAACGATTAAAAATAGAAAGAGTTTCAAGAAATTGAAACTCTTTTTTTATTTGATTATAATAGTTTAAATCACTGTTTTTAAAATATTTCTTCGGACGCGGGAAAGCGTTTCTCTGGAAAGTCCCAGATAAGAAGCCACCATATGCAAAGGAACTCTATTGAAAATATCAGGGTAAGTATTGATAAAATCAAGGTATTTCTCTTCCGGACTACTACTAATGTTCATCAAAAGCCGTTTGTGGATTTCCATTGATTTTCTTGTCAGAATATTCTCTACAAAAATATTAAGTTCAGGGATTTGTCCTCTCAGTTCAGCAAAATCTTCAAGATTAAAAGCAAAGATTTCCGAAGATTCCATTGCTTCGATGTTGAGTTTTGAAGGTGTGTTGTTATAGAAACTTTCGGGGTCGGTCGTCCAAGACATTTCATTCACGAATTGGAGAATGTGTTCGTTGCCGTCTTCCGAAATAGAATAATTACGTAAAAGTCCTTTTGCAACAAAGATTTTCAGATTACATACTTCGCCTTGTTTACAAACGATTTCCTTGCGCTGAAGTTTTATTAATTGACTTTTATATAGAATGAAATCAAACTTTTCATCTGTAAAATCGGGAAGAACTTTCTGAAAGTAATTTTTAAGAATCTCTGACATTTTCAAAACTGAAATTATATTTAAAATTAATTCTTTTTATTGAATTAATATAAAAATTGTGTCAAATGACCTCGTTTTTGAGATTGATTCAAAGCTAAATTTGTATTAGAAATTTTAACAAAACAAAATTAAAAATATGAAAGTATTTGTAACAGGAGCTTCAGGGTTTGTAGGCTCAGCAGTAGTAAAGGAATTATTATCAAACGGACATCAAGTCATTGGATTGGCACGCTCAGAAGAATCTGCAAAATCTGTGAGAGAAGCAGGAGCAGACGTTTTGATGGGAGGTTTGGACAGTCTTGATGTTTTACAAAAAGGCGCAAGAGAAGCGGACGGAGTGATTCATACAGCTTTTATCCACGATTTTTCGGATTATCAAAGTAATGCAATTAAAGACCAAAAAGCAATCGAAGCAATGGGTGAAGTTCTGAAAGGAACCGATAAACCGATTGTAGTAACAGGCGGAACATTAGGATTGCCATTGATTAATGGAAAAATAACGGAAGAAAGTAAAGCACCGGCAGAATCAATCCGATTTTCTGAAAAAGCTTTCCTTGACTTGTCAGAATCTGGAATTAATGCATCTATTGTTCGTCTTTCGCCAAGTGTTTACGGAAATTCAGAACTTGGTTTCAAAGGTGGTTTTGGTGTAATGCTGGCAGAAATGGCTAAAGCTAAAGGATTCTCAGCATATATCGGTGACGGAAGTAATGTTTGGCCAACTGTTCATCGCTTGGACGCAGCGAAATTGTTTCGTTTAGCACTTGAAAAAGGAGAGAAAGGAACGAGATACAATGCTGTAAATAATGATAAGCAACTATCAATGAAAGAATTTGCAGAACTGATTGGTGAAAAACTCAATATTCCTGTGAAATCTTTATCTACAGAAGAAGCTCCAGAATATTTTACTTGGATGACCTTTTTTGTTGGGTCAGATTGTCCGGCAACAAGTTTTCAAACTCAGGAAAAATTAGGATGGAATCCTTCTGAGAAAAGTTTTGCCGAGGAACTGAATCAATATTTCTTCTAAAAAAACAAAAGCAGTCTTATTTTTGAAGTAAGACTGCTTTTTTATTAATTCTTTACACTTCTGATAAAGCTTTCCGCTTTTACTTCCCAATCCTGATTTTCCAATAGAATCTTCACGAAAGCAGTTCCTATGATTCCGCCTTGCGCTTTCTCTGTCACATTCTCAAAATCCGATTTATCCTTGATTCCAAATCCGATGAAAACTGGATTTTTCAAGTCTAAAGAAGCCAATCTGTCAAGATAATTCTCATTTTTTAAAACTGCATTTTCGTTTCCCGTTGTTGAAGAAGAACTTACAGCGTACAAGAATCCTGAACTTAAAGAATCCAAATATTTGATACGCTCTTCCGAAGTTTCAGGTGTTACTAGGAAAGTGAAATTCAGATTGTATTTTTTTAGAATTTCGCCATATTTATTTTCGAATTCAATTGGTGGTAAGTCTGGAATAATCAATCCAGAAACGCCAACTTCTGCACATTTCTGACAAAAATTTTCAAACCCAAATTGAAGAACGGGATTCAAATAACCCATCAAAATCTTCGGAATGGTCACAGAATCTTTGACTTCTGCTAATTGTTCGAACAGCTTTTTGATGCTCATTCCATTTTTCAAAGCCAACGAATGCGCCTCCTGAATTACTGGCCCATCCGCAACAGGGTCGGAATAAGGAATCCCGATTTCCATCATATCAGCTCCCGATTCCTGAATCAGTCTGGCGATTTTTTCGGTGTCTTCCAGCTTGGGAACACCTGCTGTGAAATATATATTTAGTTTTTTCATTTAAATTTAATTATAATTAATGGAGGTGAAAATTTTAAAAAAATACAATAATCTTTGTAATCTATGCTTAATCAACAATCATATCCATTGATTTGTAGTATTCATATTTATTATTATTTTTTTTATAAACTCTTATTTCCCTTGAGTTTTTATCTTTGCTTATAGAGTCTCCTACAAATACTTCGTTACGATTCCAATTTGAATAAAATCCTAAGTGGACATAATCGTTTTTTGTAAAATATAAACTTGTAAAGCCTCTAGGTCCTGGCTGTTGTTTTATAACAATAAAATTGTAATTAACCTCATATTCTTTATCAAAAGCAAATTTTTGAGATATTTTAAGCCCCAAATATCCCAAAATAACTAAAACAATTACGACAAAAGTTATCGTATGATTTTTCTTTTTCATTTATAATTGTTAATTAATTTGAGAAATTAAAGATTCAAAATTTATAAATTTTTCAAATAAGTCTCCATATCCTTATCACCTCGTCCGCTAAGACAAATCACGACAACATCATTTTTATCAAATTTCTTTTTATCCAAAACTGCCAAAGCGTGCGCACTTTCCAAAGCCGGAATAATGCCTTCTATTTTTGTCAGTTCAAAGGCAGATTTCAAAGCTTCGTCATCATTAATACTGAAAAATTCTGCTCTTTTTTGGTTGAACAGATTGGCGTGCATCGGACCAATTCCCGGATAATCCAAACCTGCAGAAATTGAATGTGGCTCAATGACTTGCCCGTCTTCTGTCTGCATTACGAGACTTTGACTTCCGTGTAAAATTCCTAAAGTTCCAAGAAAAGTTGTCGCTGCAGATTTCCCTGAATCAACGCCAAAACCACCGGCTTCCGCAGCGATAATTTTCACACTATCTTCATTCACATAATGATAAAAAGTTCCAGCTGCATTACTTCCGCCGCCAACACAAGCAATCACATAATCGGGATTTTCTCTTCCGATTTTTTCGTTCAATTGCTCTTTGATTTCTTTCGAAATAATACTTTGAAATCTCGCTACCAAATCAGGAAATGGATGCGGACCAACCACACTTCCGATAATGTAATGCGTTGTGGAAGGATTATTAATCCAATCTCTGAGAGCTTCATTTACAGCATCTTTCAAGGTTTTTGAACCAGAAGTTGCAGGGATTACAGTTGCACCCAACATTTTCATTCTGGCAACGTTCGGTGCTTGTCTTTGGATATCGATTTCGCCCATATAAACAATACATTCCAAACCTAATAAAGCACAGGCAGTTGCAGTTGCTACACCGTGTTGTCCGGCTCCGGTTTCTGCGATGATTCTATGTTTTCCAAGTTTTTTAGCGAGCAAAGCTTGTCCAAGAGCATTGTTGATTTTGTGAGCTCCGGTGTGATTCAAATCTTCTCTTTTCAGATAGATTTGAGTCTGGTACTTTTCGCTCAGATTTCTAGCAAAATAGAGTGGAGTAGCACGTCCGACATAATTCTTCAACAAATCCTGAAATTCATCTTGGAACTCTTCCGATTCGATGATTTGGATATATTTTTCCTGTAATTCGGCAACGTTGGGATAAAGCATTTCTGGGATGAAAGCACCGCCGAAATCGCCGTAATAGCCGTTTTTATCTGGGTTTTGAAAGTTCATTTATTTTAAATTTTCTAAATCGTTATATTAAAATTGCTTTATTCTGTTCATTCAGATTTTGCAAAATATGGATGTTTTCTTCGGAAGTACTGAGGATTAAAATATCATCGTCATCAGAATCTATCCATTCATTATTCTCAAATTCTGTTATGAAAATTCCTTTTCCATAAAGAATTTGTATGTCGTTTTTTTCATAAAATGGTCTTAAATCCATTTCGCAAAAACCTATGGTTTCAATTTTTCTTTCAGTTAGATTCGCTACTATTTTATTAAGCAAAAAACTACCATATTTTTTAGCTTTTTCAATAGAAACAAATCCTACAAATTCAGCAAAGTTGTACAGATTCTTTTGGATTTCAAGTTTAAAATCAAAATTGATTCTTGCCAGCGAAACAATTTTGTTATCGATTTCTAAAAGATGAAATTCAGAATTTTCAAATTTTATTTTGAAACTCGAAGTATCTAAATCAAACCAATTTTCGATTTCCCAAGATTTCAAAATTAACTCAATTTCTTTGTCTGATAAGTCTTTTGAGCGTTTAACAGAATAGCGCATTTTCAAACTTATTTTGCTGTTATTTCTGGCTGATGCTTCACTTCAAAGTTCAAAGAATTGGCAATGAAACAATATTCATTCGCTTTCTGATGAAGTTCAACCGCTTTTTCTATCATTTCTTTTTCAGCAACAACAATCCTAGGTTTCAAAGTAATTTCACTGAATTTTCCACTTCCGTTTTCATTTTCAATCATCGTTCCTTCTGCAAAATCTTCATATTCTAAAACCAAAATTTTGTTTACAGAACAAAAATGAAGATACCACAACAAATGACACGAAGAAACCGAAGCCAACAACAAATCTTCAGGATTATGAAGTTCTGGATTTCCAAGAAATGCCGGGTCAGATGAGCCTAAAATATCAGTTTTTCCATCAACAGAAATCGTGTAATTTCTTTGGTAAGAGCGATAGTTTTTTGTAGATTCACCAGTATTTCCTGTCCAGACTATTTTGCTTTTATATTGATGATGTTTCATTTTTTATTAATGATAAAAATTCTTTTATTTTTTCTAAATCTTTATTTCCAGCTTCGATTTCAAATTTTGAATTGATATCGAGAGCAGTTGGTTTTTGATTGATATTTTTTAAATCGTCTGTATTTTCTAATGAAATTCCGCCACTTAAAAAATATGGAATTGGGATTTCTATTTCATTTAAAATATTCCAGTCAAAAGTTTGTCCAGTTCCGCCAAATGCTTTGGAATCTGTATCGAATAAGAAATAATCGATGGTTGATGGTTGATGGTTGATGGCTTTTTGCAATTCATCGGAAGTCTGATTTCCAATTCTGATAACTTTAATAATTCCAATTTTTGGATTCAATTTTTGTTTTAATTCTGAAATGAAATCTTCGGATTCATCGCCGTGAAGCTGTATAAAATTCAAGTTTGCTTGTTCCGAAATTTTAATAATTTTTTCCAAATCTTCATTGACAAAAACGCCAACTTTCCTCTGATCTTTGATTTCAGAAATCTGCTTTAAATTCAAATGATCCAGAACATATCTCGGAGATTTTTCATAAAATATAAATCCCAAGAAATCAACATCCAAATTAATCAGTTCCTGAATCTGATCAAGTTTTGTTAATCCGCAAACTTTTAGTTTTAGTTGAGTCATAAATTCATTATTAATAAAGAGTGTTTTTCGGATTTGAGCATTTCAAATCGAATTGTTGACAGATCTTGATAATCTCATCTGTATTTTTTTTATACACCAAGAATAGTATCAGATCATCACCAAAACTTTTTCCAATTTCAAGAATTTCTTCATTGCTTTCGGACAAAATATCATCTAACCAGATAAGTATTCTTTGGCAGTCATTTTTTCGTCGAAAGGAAACTCAGGTAAGTCTTCAATAATATCACCGATTTGGTCGTGTATTTCATCTATTTTATCACCAACTATTGCTATTTCATTAATTTCCAACGGAATTACATAGTCCAATGAAAGTGGATTGATCTCGTCCTCCTCATAAAGCCATAATAGGTCATTTTTTTCAGCGTAGTCATATGGATGATGAATTGCATGACCCAAATTAGATACAATATCGTTTAAATGTTCTAATTCATAGCCTTCGGTTATTAGTTCCGCCAACTTTTTAATATTCTCACTTCTTTTATTTTCCATAGCAATTATTGAATAATTAAATTCTCATTTTTGAAACAAATTCTCCGAATTTCTCTCCAGGATTTTCATTCTTCATAAAATATTCACCCATTAAAAATCCGTCAAATCCTTTTTCTTTCAGGAATTTGAAATCTTCCTCATTATAGATTCCGCTTTCTGCAACGGAAAAAATATCATTAGGAAGTTGATTCTTCAAATTGACAGAATGTTGCAAATCAACTTTGAAATCCTTCAAATTTCTGTTATTAATTCCAACAAAATCAACATTTTTATTGATGTGTTTTAGTTCATCTTCGGAATGGATTTCCAATAAGACTTCGAAATCTAAAGAATGTGCTAATTCTGTAAATTCCAAAACCTGAGTTGGCGAAAGACAAGATGCAATCAGCAAAATAACATCTGCTCCAATTGATTTTGCCTCATAGAATTGATATTCATCAATCATAAAATCTTTTCTCAGAATCGGAATCTTGATGTGATTTCGAACGCTCAAAATATCTTCAAAACTGCCACCGAAAAAATCTTTGTCCGTCAAGATTGAAACTGCGCTCGCCCCAAATTTTTCGTATTGAGAAACCACTTCCAAAGACGAAACTTTATCATTGATGATTCCTTTACTTGGCGATTGTCTTTTGAATTCTGTGATGATTCCGGATTTGGACCTTAAAGTTTCTTTCAATGAAAAAGTTGTTCTTCCAAGAAATTCTGAATCTTTTAATTGTTCCAGAGAAATTTTGGATTTTGAATCTGCAACTTCTTGTTTTTTTCGTTCTATGATTTTATCGAGAATGTTCATTCTTTCTAAATTATATTGTTTAAGTATTTTAAAAATCGTTTTCAATTAATCACAATTTCAAACCGAGCCATTTTTTGTTTCCAGTTCTTTCGACGGTTTCTTTGAGTGTACTTTGGATTGTATGTCCATAAAAATCTGTAACATCAGTTCCTGCTCCGTTTTTTAAAAGCAATACTGCAATATCGTAATGATTATATTGAATGGCTTTTAGAAGAGGCGTTTGCTTATCATCATTCATTTTGTTAACATCCGCACCTTTTTGTATCAATAAATCAACGGCATTATAATTCTTCTCACTCCAAACAGCTTCCATCAATGCTGTATCACCATTGTCGTTTTGGATATTGACATCTGCACCATTGTCTACTAGATATTTTATTATTTCGAAATTGGTTTTCCAAAGCGCTTCCGAGAGAGGAGAAACACCGCCTGCACCGTCACTTTTTTGGTTGATGTTGGCTCCTTTTTCCACCAGATATTTTACTTTTTCAATGCAGTTTGATGAAGCAGCTTCTATCAAAGGTGTTCTAGCATATTTATTAGTTGGGTTTATTTTTGCTCCTTTTTTAATTAAAAAATCCATAAGTGCTGTTGAGCAAGAATTTTTTTCAGATGCACAAGAGAGTGGTGTTGGTCCTGTTTGAGAAATCAAATTAACGCTTCCGCCTTTATCCACAATTTTCTTTGCGATATCAAAAAAGTCTCTTTTACAGGCTGACATTAAGGCATTTCCACCGTTTTTTGGATCGATATAATTGATGTTTGCACCTTTATCAATAATTTTTGAAATAACATCTTTGGAAATGGTTTCGCTGTACAAAGCATCCATCAAAACATCTCTTCCTGTTTCTTTGCTCCTGCTGTTTACATCTACATCTTGTTTCAGCAATTCCTCAGCAATATCGTTCCATTCATAAGCTATTGCCCATTGCAATGTGGAAGTTCCGCTTAAATCTTTGCTGTTAATTGTAGCATTTGCACCTTTATCCAATAGGAATTTTGCCATTTCTTCACTTCTGCTAGCACAAGCTAGAAAAAGTGCCGTGTGTCCTGCTTTGTTTTGAAGGTCGATTTCTGCCTTGTTTTGAAGTAATAATTCAGCAATTTTAACTTTGTTGTAAAATGATGCAACCATCATCATTGTCCATTGTTTATTGGAAATATCATTGGCGTTTTCTTTACTTCCTCCGCGGTAAAATCCTTCAAATCTGGAATTGACATCGATTCCCTTTTTTAATAAATTTTGAAGGCCTTTAACATCTTCATCTCTAATGATTTTTATGATTTCTTCACTTTCAGCTTTCGGAAGTTCTACAATTTTTTCCTCAGTTTTCTGAACCAGAATTTCTTTTTTTTCAGCGGTCTTGTCTTTGCAGGATTGCAATGCAGAGGCGAAAATTATAAATGTGAGTAGTTTCTTCATTTGTATTTTTTTTAAATTCTAATAACTAATTAGTTTATGAAGACAATTTAAGGCTTTTCCACTTTCCAAACTTTCTTTTGCTAAAGCTAAGCAATCGTCATAATTTCCATATTTTCCAGTGTTTTCCAAAGCAATAGAAGCATTGGCAAGAACTACTGAATTTTGTTCTTCGGTTCCATTACCTTCCAAAATATTGATAAATAATTTCGCTGCATCTTCTTTAGTTTCACCTCCGAAAATACTTTCAGGAGATATATTTTTGAATTTCAAATCTTCTGCGGAATAGATTTTTTCTCCAATTTTGCTAAAGATTTTTGTATCGCCTGTCAAAGAAATTTCGTCATAACCATCCAAAGCGTGAACCAACATAAACTCGCTTTTTTGCTTTTGCAAAAGATATTGATAGACTCTTGCGATTTCCAGATTGGCTACACCAATCATCGTGAAATCGGGACGTGCAGGATTGACCAATGGTCCCAAAAGATTGAAAAAAGTTTTCAGACCAAGCTGTTTTCTGAGAGGTGCAACGGATTTCAAAGCGGGATGAAACAGCGGTGCGTGTAGAAAACAGATATTTCCTTTTTCCAGATCGGTTTTCAAATCCTCGGAATTATCTTTGAATTTATAACCCAATTCTTCCAAAACATTAGACGAACCAGAAATAGAAGATGCTCCATAATTACCTTGTTTTGCAACTTTTTGTCCAGTTCCGGCAACAATAAAACTTGCCAAAGTTGAAATGTTGAATGTATTTTTTCCATCCCCGCCAGTTCCGACGATATCTACCAAATCTTTGGTTCCCAAATCGACAGGTTTTGCCAATTGTAGCAATGCTTCTCGGAAACCTTCGAGTTCTTCCAGGGTAATTGTCCGCATCAGAAATACCGTGATGAAAGAAATGACTTCACTTTCGTTGAATTTATTTTGTGAAATTTCAATCAGAATCGCTTTGGCTTCGGCTTTTGTCAAAGTCTGGTGATTGAAAAGGTATTGTAGGATTTCTTTCATTTTAATTTTGTAAAAAGTTCTCTAAAATTTGTTTTCCATTCGGAGTCAGAATACTTTCCGGATGATACTGAACCGCGTGAACATCGTACGATTTATGTTTTAAACTCATAATCATTCCGTTTTTGTCAACGCTTGTGATTTCTAATTCGGTAGGGAAATCATCAGGATTGACTGCCCAAGAATGATATCTTCCAACTTCTAAAGTTTCCGGCAAATTATTGAAAATCTTATGTTCATTAGTTTGAGTTGCTTCAGTTGCAACACCGTGATAGATTTCAGACAAATTAATCAAACTTCCACCAAAAGCTTCCGCAATAGCCTGTTGTCCTAAACAAACTCCGAAAATAGATTTAGTAGGCGCATATTTTTTAATCACTTCCAAAAGAATTCCTGCTTCTTCTGGAATTCCTGGACCTGGAGAAAGAATTATTTTATCGTATTTTTCAATGTCTTCCAAAGGAATTTGGTCATTTCTGTAAACGTCAACTTTTTCGCCTACAATTTGTTCGATTATTTGAACCAAATTGTAAGTAAAACTGTCATAATTATCGAAGACTAATATTTTCATAATTTCTCTGCTTTTAAAATGGCTTTTTTCAAAGCACCTAATTTGTTATTAACTTCCTGCAATTCACTTTCTGCAACAGATTTGGCTGTGATTCCGGCTCCGGCCTGATAGAATAAAGTATTATTTTTACTCAAAAAAGTTCGAATCATAATTGCTTGATTACAACTTCCGTCAAAACCTACAAAACCAATACAACCTGCGTAATAACTTCTGGAAGTTTTCTCGTGTTCATCAATTAACTGCATTGCTCTGTATTTTGGAGCACCGCTCAAAGTTCCTTGTGGGAAAGTGGTTGCAATCATTTCATAAGGATTTTGGTCTTGTTTGACATCAGTTATAACCTCAGAAACCATATGAATCACGTGCGAGAAAAAATGGATTTCTTTCAGTTTGGAAACCGTTGTGTTTTTTCCGTGAATACTCAAATCATTTCTTGCCAAATCTACGAGCATCGTATGTTCCGCATTTTCTTTCGGGTCTTTTTTGAGTTCTTCTGCAGATTCCAAATCTTTTTCGATGTTTCCGGTTCTTTTGAAAGTGCCTGCAATAGGATGGATTATAGCTTTTCCGTTCTTGATAATCAACTGACTTTCCGGGCTTGAGCCCATTAATTTGTAATCGCCGTAATCGAAAAAGAATAGATAAGGAGAAGGATTGATATTTCTCAAAGCCCGATAAACATTAAACTCGTCACCCTGGAATTTCTGTTCAAATCTTCTGCTCAAAACCAATTGGAAAACATCGCCGCGGAAACAATGTTTCTTCGCAAATTCTACCGACTTCAAATATTCTTCATCAGTAAGATTGGATGTTTCTTCGCCAAGAGATTCGAAAGGGAAGACTGGTGCGTTTTTTTGATTAATGATGTTTTCCAACGTTGAAAGTTCTGATTTCAATCCATTGATTTTATTTTCAATCAGGAACATTTCGTCGTTGTGATGATTGATTGCAATCACATATTGATAAAGTCGATAACGCATCAAAGGGATTTTATTTTCCACCGATTGTTCCTTGAATTTGATATTCTCAAAAAACGGAATCGCATCATAACTGGTGTAGCCGAAAAATCCCTGCGCTTGTTTTCCAATCTCGTGGTTAGGCTTTTCACATTTAAAACAGTTGGAAAATTCCTGCATCAAATCAGACAATTTTTCATTTTTCAGATTGATTTTTGTAGGATTTTCCAGAGGAAATTTCAATTCAGCTTCGTCATAATTTCGGATTTCGATTCCGGCGATGGCGTTGACACAAATAAACGAAAACGAATTTTCTGAATTCTGATTTCCTGCGCTTTCCAAAAGAATGGTGTCCCGAAACTGGTCGCGAAGACGGAGATAAATTCCAATCGGCGTGTAAAGGTCTGCTAAACGGGATTTAACAGAGGTTTTTATATTGATGATGTTTTCCAAGTTCATTTTAAATAATTTTCATTTTTATTAAGGCTTGTCGAAGTCATTAATAAAAAAAGACTTCAACAAAAATGTCGAAGTCTTATTATGATTGAGTTATAGTTAGTTCAGAATTTTAGAACACCGATAATCCTTTCAGACCCGACAAAGAGTTTGAAAGCCACCACCAATTTTTTGTGTTCATTAATTTCATAAGAGCAAATTTAGAAATGATTTTTAATTCTGCAACTATTTTTTTCAACTTATTTTATAACTTTTTGAGAAGTCGTTGATTTGTTGGTTTCAATCTTCACCAAATAAGAACCTTTCGGATAATTTTTAAAATCAACTATGGTTGTATTTCCATTGATTGTTTTAAGCAATTTTCCGTCTAAAGAATAGACTTGAACCGATTTGATTGTCTCGTCTGTCTTGATATTCAACTGGTCGACAACAGGATTTGGATAAACTTTGATGTTGGTTTTATTGACATCACTAACCGCCAGATTACTTTTTGAGAAACTGATATTATCAAGTCTCAAAGCAGTTGTCGTTGTAACTTGAGCTGTTGTATTCCCAAATCCGAAATAATAAACTTGGTCAGCTGTTGCTGTATAACTCACAGTGTGTTCTGTATAAGTTTGTTGAGACACAGTTTGAGTAGATAGATTTTGGATGATGCTGTCTTTGTTTTGAGCGCTAGCAATAGCAACTTTCAAAGTTGCTGGTTCTGCAGATTCATTTCCAATGGATGTGTAATATTTTGCAGTAACTGTTTCTCCGTTTTTTAGATAAATTGGATAAGAAAAAAGCCAATCATTCTTTGCAGTTGCAGAAGTACTGGTGTTGTTATAAGCGTAACCACTTCCGTTTTGAGCAACAGCTTCATTTTCTCCCATCAACCAAGTGGTAGAGGCCCAACCGTCTGAGTCATATTCGCCAAAGTTCTCAACTGTTTTTTCGAAATCATAAGAGTAAGGCAATTCTGTTGGTGTCCAGATTGATTTTGGCCCAGCCCAGCCAGAACCGCAATCTGCATTTTTCAGGAAGAATTGGTATCTTTTTCCAGCTTGTAGATTATCAAAACTTTTAGTTGTAGCAGAAGTGATTCCTTTTGAAGATACAGATGTATCGAATGTCGTTAAACCTGTATCATAATTGTTAATTCCGCTGGTTGATGACCAATCTATTTTTACGGAATTTGGTTTAAGATTCGAAACCGAAAATCCATCTAATGAAGGCATCACGCAATCTGCAGATTGGCTGATATACAAATCATCTAAAGCCAAATATGTTCCGCTGTTTGTGTTATTTACGAAAGCCAAATAGATGGTTTTTCCTTTGTAATCGGATAAGTCTAACGTATGCGATGCGTAGTCAAATGGTTGCTCGGCATCAATCTGAGTCAATATTGTGAAAGATTCCGGGCTGTAATTGGTCACAGAAACTTTTACAGCGTAGGAGTCTGTATATTCAAAGTCGTAGGATTTTCCTTTCCAATAAAGTGTTGGCGTTCCTGTGTTAGGAATTGTAATTGCTGGTGTAATCAACCAATCATTCGCCTGGCCTTCCGGAGAATAATAAGATGTACTGAAAGCAATTTTGTTGTCATAACCGTCATAAAACTGAATCCAAGCATCTGTATTGAATTCCTGTACTTGTCCCCATTCCGGAACTGTTAATCCATCTGCATTGATTGTTTTGAATTGAGACAGCGGTGTCCCGTTGTTATTTTCGAAACCTGCATTGAAAACCTGTGCATTGATATTAACCACTAATGATAAGGCTAATAAACTGATAATTTTTTTGTTCAATTTGAATACTTTTTTAATTTTTCAGAACAAAATTAGGTGTTATTAAGTTTATAAAATCAATCAAATTATTAATTTTATTTAATTTATAATTATTATGAATTGTTGATTCTTAAATATAAATCGTTTAAATTATCAATTCATAAAAATGGTTTCATCTCATCTTCGATGTCTTTTCTCAGGTTCATCAGTTTTTTTGCATATTGTTCCAACTGAATTTGCTTTTCTGTGGTTGGTTCCCATTTGGGAACTTGCACTGCTTTCCCGTTTTCATCAACCGCTACAAATACAATAATGCAATGCGTTTTCTTCTCGAATTTTTTCTCTTTTACATTTCTTGAAAAAACATCAATAGCGATATGCATACTTGTGCTTCCTGTGAAAATGACGTGTGATTCTAATTTGACAATTTCTCCGATTTTAATAGGTTGATAAAATCGGATTCCGCCAACATAAACCGTTACACAATATGTTCCCGACCAATTGCTGGCGCATGCGTAACCGACTTGGTCTATCCATTTCATCACACTTCCTCCGTGAACATTACCTCCGAAATTAACGTCTGTCGGTTCAGAAATAAACTGAAACGTGACCGGTTTGTTTTCCATTCTATTCTTATTATGTATCAAAAATAGGGAAGAAATTTTAGATTACAACTTCAATATTTATGTTTTATTCCTTTGACATTTGCATTAAATTTGTAATTCTTAAATTCTATTTTAAATCTCCTGACTTTAATAAAAATGAAAAAAGTATTCTATCTCAAAACCTGCGGAACCAACAAGAAAATAATGACACCTCTTGACCTTTCTGACTGGGAACTGAGAGAAATCAAATCGCAGCCTGTAACCGAAGCGGAACTGGAAGAGATGTATGAGAAAACGAAATCTTATGAAGCGCTTTTCAGTAAGAAATCGACGCAAATCAAGGAAAGAGGCATTGATGTTCATTCTTTGAAAGAAAAAGATTTTAAAAAATTGATTCTTGACCATTACAGTTTTTTGAAACGTCCTGTTTTCATTACAGATAATGAAGTTTTTGCAGGAAGTGATAAAAAGAACTTAGAAAACCTGAATACTTTTTTCGAGAAGTAATAATTTCTCGCAGATTTAGCTGATTAGGCAGATTTTATTATCTGCTGAATCGGCATAATCAGCGAGAGTTTTAATGTTTAATATTTGATGAAACGTTCCGGAACTGCAGATTTGCCATTGCATTACGGTCAGGTTCCGCCCTGGCTGTATGAGCGTATGTCCAGGCTTGGACTGGCAATTGTGGAAGTGATTCTTGCAGATTACGGAAAAGATGAAGTCTTACGACGGTTGGCTGACCCGTTTTGGTTCCAGAGTTTTGGAGCAGTGATGGGAATGGATTGGCATTCTTCCGGAATCACGACCTCTGTGATGGGCGCTTTGAAACGTTCAATCAATCCGAATTCTAAATCGCTTGGAATCTACATCGCTGGCGGAAAAGGAAGGTTCTCCAAAGATACACCGAACGAACTTCTGAAAATTGCAGATTCCACAGGACTTGATGGCACGGAGCTCGTGCGATGCAGTAAACTTTCTGCAAAAGTTGATAACACGGCTATCCAGGATGGTTATCAGCTTTATCTTCATAATTTTATTTTGTCGGACCAAGGGAATTGGGCGGTTGTTCAGCAAGGAATGCACGATTCTGATGGAACGGCGAGGCGTTATCATTGGCTTTCTGAAAATGTCAGTTCTTTTGTGAATGAGCCTCATACGGGGATTTCCGGCGTCAATCGTGGAAATATTCTCAATCTTACTTCTGCTCAAGCGGAACAAAGTAGAAACGGCATTGTGGACATTACAAAAACCGATTCTGAGAAATGGATGCAGGATTTCCAACGCTTGATTTTGCCAGCGCATCACGAGGTTTTGGCCAGTGATGTGGATATGAAAAAGCTGGGAAATATTCTTTGGCTGGCGAGAGAAAATCAGCCTGAGAATTTTGAGGAATTGCTGATGCTGAAAGGCGTTGGTCCCAGAACAATGCAGTCTTTGGCGCTTGTGAGTGAGGTGATTCACGGCGCACCGTCGAGATTTACAGACCCTGCACGATTTTCTTTTGCGCACGGCGGGAAAGACGGTCATCCTTTTCCTGTGCCTACCAAAACCTACGACGAAACCATTTCTATCCTAAGAACAGGCATCGAGAAATCTAAGTTGGGGAATACGGATAAGAGCCAAGCCATCAAGAAACTTCACGAAATTGCTTTGAAAACGGAAGCGAACTTCACGCCGGATTTTAACCTTGAAGAAGTGATAGAAGAGGAGCGACAAAACTCGTGGAAATATGGTGGGAAAACGGTTTTTGGAGATGCGAAACCAGGGAAGAATGGTGGGATTCAGTTGAGTTTGTTCTAGTTTTAAATTATGCCTTTTCGCATATATATGATGACTTGTTGAGTTTACATGATGCCTTGTTGACTGTACATGATGTCTTGTTGACTTTACATGATGTCTTAACATTACATGATGCCTTGTTGTAATGAAATTGTGTCTTGTTGTAATTAGATTGTCTCTTGTTGCAATTGAATTGTGTCTTGTTGAGTTTGTATGATTTCTTATTAAGTTTGCATTAGCTGATTTGAAATTAAACTTTAATCACAACTCTTTATTTTAAATTAAAATGAATACATATTTCCACGATAAATACATAGTTGAAGTTTTTAATGACTCAACATTCTCACTTAATTCAAATGATAATTTGAATGTTTACAAGAATATCTATTTTGGAGAGGATGCTGAGAAATATCCAAGTTCGAAGCACGGCATTAGATTAATTGAGAATGATGAAGAGATTGATAATTGTTTGATTATCGGCTCTGGTGGCGGAACAAGTATTAATGAAAATTCTTCTATTTTAGATGATGACAATCTTCTTATCTGTTGTTCCGATTCTGTTTTTTCTATTTCAATATTACATTTGAAACTGAATTGGGTCAAGAAATTAGATATGGCAACTTGTTTTAAAATTTTAAAGATTGAAAATGATTTTGTTGTCCACGGTGAATTGGAAATTACAAGAATTGATAGCTTTGGAAATATTATTTGGCAATTTGGTGGTGCTGATATTTTTGTTTCTTTGGATGGAGAAGATTCTTTTCAGCTTAATGATAATCATATTGTTTTGAAGGATTTTACAGGGACAAGTTATATGATTGATTTTGATGGGAAATGTATAATTTAGAATAGAAATATTTCGTCATAGATTATTAATTAATTAAAAGTAAATGAAAATATCGATTGCAAAAGAAATTATTGAAAATAAGACACAAAAAATTGACACTTTAATAACTCTTTCTATAGAAGATTCTGAAAAGTTAGAAAACAACTTAAGTAAAATAGAACTTCTATCAACCGTAGAAGATTATTTTCAAATTCTTGAAAATAATTATTTTGATTTTGTTAATTGTGTTAGAGATAACTCATTAGAATTGTTGCAAAATTCATTAACTCCATTAATTCTAAATGAAAAAATACTTCAAAAATTTAAAATTGAAAGTAATAGAAAATTACTAAACTATCTATCTTCGTTCAGAACCTTGATTGACCATATTCCTGTAATTCTTAATAAAAAACAAAAAAAAGATTTTTCCGATTATTTAACATATCTATTTGACAATGAATTTTCGTATGCTTTTATTTATAAATTAAGAAATTATTCTCAACACTGCGGTTTGCCCATTACTAATTATGAATCAAAATTCGATATTTCATTAGCTTATATTTTTCTAATAATGGATGTAGAGACATTGTTATTAAATTATGATTCTTGGGGTGCAGTAAAAGAGAGATTAAGTAAATATGGGAAGATTGATTCAATTTCTATAATTTCGGATAATTATGAAGTGATAAAAAAGTTATTAAAGTTTCTTTTTCAAATGTTTAAACCAGATTTAGAAAATGCTTTAATAGAAATTGATAAAATTATTAACCATATAAAGGGTGATTATAAATTATTATTACTCTATCCACAGATAAAAGATGACTCTACCGTGATAAAATATATTCCTTTAGAAAAGATTGAAAAAATAAAACAGTTAGTATCAGATTAAAAACCCCTCCGAAAATTTCAGAGGGGTTTATTATTTAAGTTAATTGACAATTTAGTAAGAACCTTTCTCAATAAAATGAGCGGCAATTTTTTCTGTTAAAGCAATTGGATTAGGCGTGTTGACGTATTTTGTAAAACGTCTTAGTCCGGCCAGCATCATTCTTTGCTCGTCGCCTTCGGAGAAAGAAACGATGCCTTCTTTGGCGTTGGTTGCGATGATGTCAACGGCTTTGTAAAGATTCAGTCTTGCCATTGCTGCTTCTACGGAATCGGTATCGAAATGTTTCTCCGCTCTCAGGATGGCAGATTCTGCCATATAGATCTGGTTCAGGATTTCGGACGCGTTCAGGAGAAGATGCTGTTGTTTCTCGATGTCCATCATATATTTTTGAAGGGCAGAACCGGAAACCATCAGGAATACTTTTTTCAGATTTTTGATGACTTCTTTTTCTTCAGACATATATTCTGAATAATCCGGAATGTCGAAAGACGGAATTCCCATCAATTCTTTCTCAACATTTTTTGCAGGTGTCAGCAAATCGATTTTCCCTTGCATTGTACGTTTGATAAGCATTCCAACGGCCAGAAGTCTGTTGATTTCGTTCGTTCCTTCGTAGATTCTGGAAATCCTCGAATCTCTCCAAGCGGATTCCATTGGGGTGTCTTCTGAGAAGCCCATTCCACCGAAAATTTGAATCCCTTCATCCGCTGAATGTTGTGCCAAATCTGAAACGAAAACTTTCAAAATAGAACATTCTACAGCGAATTCCTCTACGCCTTTCAGTTCCGCTTCTTCGTGGTTCATTCCGCCGGCAACCAATTCCTCGATTTTGTTTTCGACATCTTTTGCGCCACGGTAAGAGCCAGCCTCACTCACGAAAGCACCCGTCGCCATCTCTGCCAACTTCTTGCGAATCGCTCCGAAAGTGTTGATAGAAACACCGAACTGTTTTCTCTCCGTAGAATAAGTCAATGAATGGTTCAGGATTCTTCTTTGTGCATCCAGACACGCCGCAGCCAATTTGATTCGGCCAACGTTCAGGGCATTAAGAGCGATTTTGAAACCGTTGTTTCTTTCGCCCAAAAGATTCTCAACCGGAACTTTCATATCATTGAAGAAAACCTGACGCGTAGAAGACGCACGGATTCCCAATTTGTGTTCTTCCTCTCCAAAAGTCAGACTCTCAGGATTTTCCAATTCGGAACGGTTGATGACGAATCCGGTGATGTTTTTATCATCGTCAATCTTGGCGAATAATGTGAAAGTGTCTGCAAAACCTGCATTCGAAATCCACATTTTTTGGCCGTTGATGATGTAATGTTTTCCATCTTCGGAAAGTTTGGCTCTTGTTTTTCCGCTGTTGGCGTCGGAACCAGCATCAGGCTCAGTCAAACAGTAAGCACCAAATTTAATTCCTGCCGCTAAGTCCGGGAGGTATTTGTTTTTCAGGTATTCGCTTCCGTAAAGTAGGATTGGTAAAGTTCCAATTCCTGTGTGTGCGCCATAAGCTGTTGCTAATGAACCAGTGGTTCCGGAGATATAATCGCAAGCCAGCATTGTGGTCACGAATCCCATTCCCAGACCGCCGTAAGCTTCGGGAACAGCTATTCCCAGGAATCCCATTTCTCCAATTTTACGCATCACTTCTTCCGTGTAAGCGTAATCTTTTTTCTCGAAGCGTTCTTTGTTCGGAACCACTTCTTTATCTATGAATTCTTTCGCAGAATCGCGAAGCATTTTTTGTTCTTCGGAAAGTTCCTCGATGCTGAAGATTTCCTGAGCAGTGATATCCTTTACAAGGAATTCGCCACCATTTATTGTTTTGATTTCTGTTGACATATTGTTTTGTGATTTTAAATTTTAGATTATAAATTTTAAATGTAAGATTCGCTGTTATAAATTTTCAGATGAAGTTTTGATGATTTTAGTTAGAATATTAATGATGCTTTCGATTTCTTTTAAATAAGAATCAACTTCAATCTGAACAAGATTTGAAGATTGATAAAGCTTTAACCAATATTTTGTTTCTCTCGCTTCCTTATTTGCAATGGAAAGTTTTGAGATAAAATCTTTTTTAGATTGAGCCGCAATTGCTTCTTCTACATTTGCACCAATCGAAGTTCCACAACGAAGAATCTGTTTTGAAAGAATGTATTCATTTTGAGATTTACAATTCGTGTAAAATTTAATTATACTCAATGCAAATTCAAATGTTTTATGTTGAATCAAGTTATCTTCTTTGAAGCTCATTTCATCTAAAATTTATAATTTAAAATCTATAATTATTAAAGAAGTTCGAATACACTCGCCGCTCCCTGACCAGTTCCCACACACATTGTCACGACTCCATATTTGCTATTTCTGCGTTTCATTTCGTCAAGAAGTTGAACGGTTAATTTAGTTCCAGTACAGCCAAGTGGATGTCCCAGTGCGATTGCGCCACCGTTGACATTAACGATGTCTGGATTGATGTCCAATTCTCTTAAGATTGCAACGGATTGAGAAGCGAAGGCTTCATTCAATTCAAACAAATCGATATCGGATTGTTTAAGTCCAGCTTGTTCCAAGGCTTTTGGAATAGCGAACATTGGACCGATTCCCATAATTCTTGGCGGAACTCCGACAGTCGAATAGGAGAGAAGTCTTGCAACTGGCGTTAGATTTAATTCTTTAACCATTCTTTCGGACATTACCATTGTGAAAGCGGCGCCGTCAGAAGTCTGAGAAGAGTTCCCAGCAGTTACAGAACCATTCGCTGCGAAAACCGGACGAAGTTTTGCCAAAGCTTCCACCGATGTATCAGTTCTTGGACCTTCATCTTGTTTGAAGGCGTATTCTTTGGTCTGGATTTTTTCTTTTTCGTCAAGGAAATTATATGCAACATCAATTGGAACAATCTGATTTTCAAATTTTCCTTCCTTGATGGCTTTCATCGCTTTCTGATGCGAGTTATAAGCGAATTGGTCTTGCTCCTCACGACTCACTTTGAATTCGTTAGCAACTGCTTCCGCAGTCAATCCCATTCCCCAATAATAATCGGGATGTTTCTTGGCCAAATCCGTATCCGGAATCGGTTTGTAACCGCCCATTGGGATGTAAGACATACTTTCTGCACCACCAGCGATGATGCATTCTGCCATTCCTGCTTTGATTTTAGCTGCTGCAATCGCAATCGCTTCTGAGCCTGAGGCGCAATATCTGTTCACTGTCACGCCAGGAACTTTGTCGGTATCCAATCCCATTAATGAAATCAGCCTTGCGACATTAAGGCCTTGTTCTGCTTCCGGCATTGCACATCCGACAATCAAATCGTCGATGCGAGCCGGGTCAAGATTTGGAACATCTTTCATCAGATGTTGTATCACAGTTGCCGCCATATCATCTGGTCGGGTAAAACGCAAAGAACCTTTCGGTGCTTTACCAACTGCTGTTCTGTATCCTGTTACTATATATGCTTCCATATTTGTTTTAATTTTAATAATGACAGATTAGTTTCTTACCGGTTTTCCTGTTTTCAACATTCCACCAATTCTTTCAAGCGTTTTTCTTTCTCCACAAAGTGACAAGAATGCTTCTCTTTCCAAATCCAATAAGTATTGTTCAGAAACCTCTGTTTGTTCAGAAAGATTACCACCTGTCATTACATAACCGATTTTGTTAGCGATTTTTCTGTCGTGTTCTGATGCATAACCACCGGCAACCATTTGGTCAGTTCCAACGTAGAACATTCCCATTGCTTCGTTTCCGAGAACTTTAACTTTCTCAGGAACCGGCGGTGTATACCCTAATTCGTCCAGAACAATTGCCTGACGTTTTGCTTCTGCTATTTGTCTGTCTTTGTTTACAACGATGATATCTTTATCTGTCAGAATTCCCATTTGCTTAGCTTCGTGGGCAGAAGTAGCCACTTTTGCTGTTGCAATATTCATAAAGTAATTTCGCAAGTGATTGGTTTTAACATCATCAGGAAGTGTTCCTTTAAGTGCTCGTAAAGCAAACTCTTTTGTTCCACCACCGCCTGGAATCAAACCAACTCCAACTTCAACCAAACCGATGTAAGTTTCCGCTGCTGCAACGATTTTGTCTGCGTGCATAGAGAATTCGCAACCACCGCCAAGTGTCATTCCGAATGGTGCCGCGATAACTGGAATTGATGAATATCTTAACTTCATTGAAGTCTGCTGGAACATTGCGATTGCCATATTCAATTCGTACCAATCTTGTTCAACAGCCATCATCATTACCATTGCGAGATTTGCTCCGACAGAGAAATTATCTGCTTGATTTCCTACAACCAAACCTCTGTAATCTTTTTCAGTAATATCGATGGATTTATTAAGACCTTCTAAAACGCCTCCTCCAAGAGAATTCATTTTTGAACGGAATTCAAAGTTCAAAATGCCGTCGCCAAGGTCGATTAACGCTGATTCAGAATTAGACCAAATCGTTTTTTCTTTTCTGATGTTATCAAGAATAATGAAAGCATCCAAACCTGGAATCGGCTCGTAAGTTTTTGTGTTTTGATTGTAGAATAATTGCTTTCCGTTTTCTAATTTGTAGAACGATTCGTTTCCGGAAGCCAGCATTTCCTTAACCCAATCAGCGACTTTATAACCTTCGCTTTCTATCAAATCAATTCCTTTTTGAATTCCTAAGAAATCCCAGTTTTCGAATGGCCCATATTTCCACGCATAACCAGTTTTCATCGCATCATCGATGGAGTAGAACACATCGGTAATTTCGGGAACTCGTTGCGAAACATAAGCGAAAAGTGAAGCGTAATGTTTTCTTATCAATTCACCAGCTTTGCTTTGGTCTTTCAACAAAATCGGTAAACGATTTTTCAAACTTCCTGCTTCTTTCGCAGTTGTAACAATCGAAAGTTTTGGCTGTTTTGTAGGTTCATAACCAAGTGTTTCATAATTAAGAACGAAACGATTCACATTTCCGCCAGCATCTTTTTCTTTATAGTAAAATCCTTTTTTAGCTTTATCACCAAGGAATTTATTTTCAATCAAGAAATTCAAAGTTTTAGAATCTTTAAGCGCCTGAACCATTTCATCGTCTTTAAGATTGGCTTGAAGTCCTTTGGTTACATTGAAAGCTGTATCCAAACCAACCAAATCTCCCAATTTGAAAGTTCCGGTTTTTGGACGATTCAGTAAATCTCCTGTTAAAGAATCAGCTTCTTCAATCGTTAAACCTATTTCTTCCGTCAATTCCATAATCTTCGCCATCGAATAAACGCCGATTCTGTTTCCAATAAATCCTGGCGTGTCCTTACAAAGAACCGTCGTTTTTCCAAGGAATTTCTCGCCGTAAGACATAAAGAAATCCACAACCGATTTATCCGTTTTCGGACCTGGAATCACTTCGAACAATTTCAAATATCTCGGTGGATTGAAAAAGTGCGTTCCACAAAAATGTTTCTGAAAATCCTCCGACCTTCCTTCTGACATCAAATGAATCGGAATTCCTGATGTGTTAGAAGTTATCAAAGTTCCCGGTTTTCTAAGTTTGTCAACTTTCTCGAACATCGATTGTTTGATGTCCAATCTCTCGACGATCACTTCAATTACCCAATCCGAATTTTTGATCTTCTCCAAATCATCTTCAAAATTTCCAACGGTAATTCTGGAAGCAAAAGATTTGTCATAGATGGGAGAAGGATTACTTTTCAGAGCGGTGTCAAGATGACCTTGCGCCACGCTGTTTCTGAATTTTTTACTTTCTGGATTTACGCCCGTCGCTTTGTCTTTTTCAGACAATTCTTTCGGAGGCATATCCAACATCAAAACCTGAATCCCGTTACCAGCCAAATGGCAGGCAATTCCGGAACCCATCACGCCTGAGCCGAGGACAGCAACGTGTTTTATTTTTCTGTTCATTATTAGAATTATTTTTTATGATTAAGTTCGTTTGCTATTTTCAGAATGTCTGTCATCACTTCCTTGAAAACTTCAAATTTCTCAGGAGCAATTCTTTCCAAAACTTTTTTATTGAAATTAAGAACCACTTCTTTTGATAAATTTCTGGAATTGATACCTTTATCAGTTAATTTGATAATGACTTCCCGCTTATCAGTTGTGGTTTTTTCTTTGTAGATATAACCATTGTCTTCAAGAAGTTTGATGATTCTTGTAAGTGAAGTAGGTTCAATTGCCATTTTGGGACCAAGGTTTGTACTTCTTGTTCCTTCTTTCGGGTCAATTTTAAGTAATGTAAGTGCTTGAACTGCAGTTGAGTTATACAGAGATGCCTGGTCCGAATACATTTTCGAGACCGCTAACCAAGCCGACTTTAACATCAAGTCAATACTTTCGACTTTTTCTGAATTTTTCTTTTCCATAACTGGCATATTGAAGTGCTTTATACAAATATAAAAAAAATACTATGCATGCATAGTATTTTTATATTAAGTTGGTTAAATATTTGATTTACAATTCTTTAATTATTATGCAAATCTTATTAAATAAAATTATAGAAAATCTATTTAGTTAGAATTTCCTGTATTAATAAGAGTTCGCAGAGACTGTTTAATTTCTTGAAAACTATGACAATTGTCATAAAAATTATCCGAATTCAGTTCCCAAAAATCATTTTTAAACGTCAATTTAAATTTTCGCAAATTCTGAGAGAAGTTTTTTTGTAAAAAAGAAAACATCATTTCTTTCTCTAATTTCGGTGCATCAATTTCAGGAGGATGAAAGGTTTGATTAAAATCTAAAATCTTTGGTGTAATAAGTTCAGGATTACTAAGAATCACTTCTTCCGAAATTCCGCTGATAAGTTTTTTTTCTTTAATCCACCAGATTTTATCAGAAAATTCCTTTGCTAATCGCCAGTCGTGAGAAGAGAAAAGAATCAATTTATTTTCAGATTTTGCAAGATTCCTTAAAAGAGAAAGAATCATCAATTTATTTTCTTCATCCAAATGTGTGGTTGGTTCATCCAAAATAATAAATGGAGAGTTCTGAGCCAAAGCACGACCAATAAATACTTTTTGAAGGTTTCCGTCAGATAATTCGGTTAGTTTTTTGTTTTGATATTCTGATAAATTGAGTTTGGTTATGATATCAGAGATTTCTTGTTTATCAGTTTCATTCAATTTAAAATAATAAGGATAATGAATATACTTTCCTAACGAAATTAAATCTGTAACTGTGTAATTATCAAGAATTTCAGCTTTTGAAAAAACAATAGCAATCTGAGAAGCTATTTCGTTCGAATTAAGTTTTTGATTTGATTTTCCATTAATAGAAATTTCACCTTTTAAAAGCTTATTTTGTCCAAGAATTGATTTGATTAAAGTCGTTTTTCCAATACCATTATTTCCCATTAACAGACAAACTTCACCTAATTGTAGGGAAGTATTGATGTCAGAAATTAATGGTTCTGAATAGCCGATTGATGTATTTTGTATTTCTAAGAAACTCATTTTTATGAATTGTCATTTTCATTCTACAGAAATCTAAACTGTTGAGATTCCTACGGAATGACAAAATTATATTTATTATTTTTTCTTCATCAACATCAACAATACCACAGGAATTCCAAAGAATGTCGTGATAATATTAATAGGAAACTGACTCAATTCTGATATAATTGAGAAAACCTGCATTATAAAAATACCTAAAATCATATTCAAAATCCATTGATGCCAAAGTTGGGCTGGATTCCAGATCATTCTGCAAAAATGCGGAACTACAACGCCGATAAATAAAATCGGACCTAAAAAAGCCGTAACAGAAGCAGAAAGTAGGGAAGAAGCTACAATAATACAGATTTTTAGCTTGGATTGATTGATTCCGAAACTCTGTGCATAAGCACTTCCTAGCGCATTTCCGATTAATGGTTTTATAGATTTGAAAGTAAAAATTAATCCAATAATTATTAAAACCGTAAGAATTAAAATTTGAATTAAATTCGCCTGATTATTGGCTCCAAAAGTCCAAAGCATATAATTTTTCAGACTTTGACTTTCTACATAAAACTGAAGAAAAGAAACCACAGCACCAGCCAAAGCCGAGATCAAAAATCCGAAAATAATGATGAAACTTTTATCCCGAAATCGATTCGAAAATAAGAGTAGAATCATCATCAAAACAATGCTTCCAATAATAGATGATAAGCTGATAAAGCTATTTTGTAGAAAATCTGGAATGACAATATTCTGTGAAAAGAAAATATAAAATGCCACAAACAAACTGGAAACCGAGGTGATTCCCAAAACATCTGGACCAGCTAAAGGATTTTTAAAATATTCCTGCAAAAGAAATCCACTCGTTGGAATCGCAATTCCAGCTAAAAGCATTGCTAAAGCACGATTGATCCTGAATCCGGCAATCTGAAAATTCTCGGATTCTGAATTTAAAAAGTCTGAAAAATTCAGTTTTGCAAAACCAATATTGAGGTTGATGAAAAATGTAATAATCGCTAATACGACTATCAGTGTTACCAGAATAGGAAAACGTTTCATCAAGAATAATTGTTATTTCAAAGATTTTTTCGGACCAGAAATACCTGCTTTTTCCTTATTCTCAACAACTTTTGTGGTAGTATTATGAGCCAATAGTTTTTCAATTTTCTGATCTAGCATTTCCTCGCTCATAGAACCAACGGTTTCGTCAGATTTATCACCTTTTCTAATCAAGGTAAATGGAATAGCTCCTCCATCCCAAGACTGGAAATTTTGCTTGAAAAACTCTTGATTTAAAAGTGCTCCGTCTAAAAGAACAACATTTTCTCTGATGTTGTATTCATCAGCAAAATCACTGACATCCGTTGCCCAATCGGTTTTATTGTCAATGCTCACAAAAGTGAACTTTACAGGTTGATTAGCCAATTCTTCCATCTTTTTTCTGAAAAACGGAATCTCGTGCATACACGGTCCACACCAGGTTGCAAAGAAGTTGGTCACATACAATGTATCGGAATGATTCGATTTTAAAGCTGTTGAAATTTTTTCGGGAGAAAACTCTTTCAGTTGTGCAACATCTGCTTCGGTTTTTGTTGGTTCGACTTTTATTGAATCTTCTTTTGCTTCTGCCTCAGCAACTTTTTCATCATTCTTTTTACAAGCTAAAAAGCTGAGTGACAAAACGGAATATATAAGGAATTTTCTCATAATTAATATTAGGGATTAATTTTATTTACAACAGTTAACTTATCAAAAAATGTTCGTTTGTCATTTTTGAACTTTGTGACAAAATAATACGTATTATCATCAAAAGCAACAATTTCCATATCAAGTTCATCACCGATTTTAGACTTTGATCTTTCTTTTTTAAAATCCTTCAAAACGGATGTAGTTAGACAGGGATTATCTTTATACCGAATAATATCCATTAAATAATAATTATCGTTTGTAATATCTTTTTTCTCTGTTTCGTAAACCAATATTTTTTGTTTGTCAAAAGTAAAAGGTGAAATGGATTCCAGTTCCATATTACGATATTCATTACATTTTTTGATTAAATTATTTTCATCAAATTGATATTGAACCATTGGTTTTATAGATGAAATCATTTTTTCATTCAGAGTTGAAAAATGGACTTTAATTTCGTCATCACTCAGAATAGAAGAGTCTATAAATTTCCAATTTTTGTAATACTCATCAAAAACTCCAACAATAGAATATTCCCTTACAACTTTTCCTTTAGGCGTTTTTATTAATACAACTTTTGTTAACGAAGTTTGATACTTCCCATTGAACTTAATTGGCTTGCTAATATTTTTAAAATAAATATAAGTTATACTATCAGATTTTAATCTGGATTCCTCTTGATTATTTTTAATTCTTTTTACGAGACTTTCTTCATCAACCTTGATATTGTATGATAAATAATTAACAAACTTTGGGACATTATTAAAGAAAAGAAATTTCATTTTATAAAGGTCTGAATCCAAAATCTCTTCTCTGGATTGAGAATAAACGAAATTTGATAAAAGAAATAAAAATAAAATTAATTTTGTTTTCATAGTTTTTACAGCTTCAACTTTTCTTTTGTCAATTTTCATTAAATTTGATTCTTGACAATGGAGAATCAGTTAACAATCGCGAACCAACCTCAGTTTCACAGGCTAAAAATAGCTAAAAAACGACAATTGACCAAAAATGCTTTTGCCTTGGAATTGGAGATTCCTGAGGAATTAAAATCGCAATATCAATATCAAGCCGGACAATATGTGACGTTGAAATATCATTTTAATGAGAAGGAAATCCAGAATGATTACTCATTTACGTCAGCACCTTTTGAAAGTAAAATTGAACTGGCAATCAAAATTAATGGCGACGAAAGTTCCACCCAATTTCTATTTCAGAATTACCTTATTGGCGACGAAATCTCTGTAAGTGAACCTTTAGGCAGATTTTTCATTCCATCGAGACCTAATGAAAAAAGAACAATTCTGGCTTTCGCATCTGGAATCGGAATAACACCACTTTTTAGCCATATTAAGAATATCCTCCACGAAGAACAATTTACCAGAATTTTCCTTTTTTATGGGAACAAAAGCTATGAAGATATTGTTCTGAAGCAGGAATTGGAAGAATTACAAAAAGAAAACGTAGGAAGATTCGAAGTTTATTATTTTTTGTCGCAAGAACCCATTAAAGACAAATTGTTTCAAGGTCGATTGGATGAAAAGAAAATTTCATTAATCATTAATCAAATCCTTCATTTGGATGAAGAGGATGAGGAATCAACAATTTGGGATAGTACAGATAAGGTTTTAATTTGTGGTCCGGGCGCGATGATAAAATCTGTCGCCAATGCTTGTTACAACCACGGAATCCCGAAGAAGAATATTCATTTCGAATTGTTTGAGGCTTTTAATGAAGATATTTACCCAACTGAAAAAGAATTTCCTTTGATTGAAAATGTGAATGTCAAAATCAAATTCAATCATATTGAAAAAGACGGAATTATTCTAAAAAATAATGAACGAAAAATCCTTCAGCAATTATTGGATCTGGGTTACAAACTGCCTTACTCCTGCAAATCGGGAATCTGTGGAAGCTGTCTCTGCTATCTGAAAAATGGAGATGTGGATATGACAGAAGACGAATATTTGACGGAAAATGAAAAACTTCAGGGAAAAATTTTACCTTGTGTTTCCATTGCAATGAGCAAAGATGTATATTTAGATTTTGATTTGTATAACTAATGTTGAAGAAGGTTGCTAATTTTCTGAAGATTATTTTCAGACTTGTAGAGCTGGGGATTTTGCTATTGATTTTAGCGAACTTCTGGGTTGTTGCTCTCACAAGTGGAAGAACTTATACGAAAATCAGCAAAGTTCCGCCAAGAGATTGTGCTCTGGTTTTAGGGACTTCTCCTAAAATGCGTTCAGGCGTTGCCAACCCATATTTTACGGCAAGAATGGATGCTGTGGGAACACTTTATCATCACGGAAAAATTAAAAAAATTATTGTCAGCGGCGAAAAAAGTGAAAACTATGACGAGCCAGCCGCTATGAAACGTTTTCTCGTGTACACAGAAGGTGTTCCCGAAAATATAATTATTGAAGACCCAAAAGGCTTCAACACTCATAAAAGTATTTTGCGTTGTAAAAATGTTTACGGTCAAAAAAATGTGATTATCGTTTCACAAGGTTTTCATAACCTCAGAGCCTTATTTTTTGCTCGAAATAATGGGATGAATGCATTAGGTTTTGATGCTCAAGATGTCAGCAAAAACGAAAGCTTCTACAGAAATCACACCCGTGAATTTTTTGCCAGAGTTTTGGCTGTTTTCTACTATGTTTTGGGAATCTCTCCTGAAGAATAAATGAATTTTTGTTGATTTATAATGTATAAAATATTTTCTATATTAATTCTATTGTTTTTTCTAAATTCTTGTAATGAAAATTTTACCAAATTACCAGAAGAAGAAACTTATGATGAGGAATTATTAAAGTCTATTATTCCAAATAAAAATGTTGAATATTGGCAAGTTGACTATGTCTATGGTCTTTCCCCTGAAAAAATATTTTCTAATGGTAATACAAAACTTGCAAAGCTAATTCCTATTCCTGAAGCCAAAACAGGAAACGGATTCTTTTCAGGATGTCAACCGAGTTATTGTAATTATAGAATTCTATATTTAAAAAATAAGAATTGGTATTACGTTCAAAGTATAGAAGAACTGAGAGAGTTTATAGGAAAAATTGATAACGAGAAGGAAGCTTTTTTGATTGCGCGAATTAACGATTATGATATCGATTATAAATCTTCAAAAGGTAATGGTTTTCTAAAAACGAATTATGGTTATAAACTTAAAGTAAATAAATATAATAGTTGTCCAGAATCTAAAGAAGCGTTTATTGTATCTGTACAAAAGGATGGAAAATTATCAAAATTCAAAGATTTAGGATATTACTATAAATCTAAAAACTGTATAGTTTACTAAATTGTCTTCTATTTTGAATAAAGTGATTTTATAATTAATTCAATCTTGGCAGATTCTTTGTAATTTATTTGTTAATACAGACAATGTATAACTTATAAAATCAAAGAAAATGAAAAATTCAATCAAAATAATATTAGCTGCTGTCGCAATGAGTATGGTTTCTTGTGTTGCGGCAACAGATTCATATAGTTATAATAATGACCCTTATTCTATGGGTTATTCCGATGGTTACAGAGACGGTTATTATCAGTCACCTGATGGTTATTGGTATGCACCAAACGTTGTTTACTTAGATTATAACAACAATTATTACAGAAATGGAGTTGTGTATAAGTCAAATTCCAGACTACGAAATAACATTGTGATTTCACCGAAAAGAAACTCGATGCATAACGAAAATATCAGAATTCAGCCTGTTAGAAGTCAAAGAAATAGTGGGATGATTAATACTAATCAAAATAATGTGAGAACCCAGCCTGCCACTGGAAATCAAAATAATATCAGAGTTCAGCCAACAAGGAGAAATCAGAATAATATAAGAACATCTCCACAAAAACAGGTTCAACCTCAAATCGAAACACGTTCTACCGAAAATAATGGAAGAAGAAAATAGAAAGAGCTGCAGATTGCAGCTTTTTTTGTGCAAGTAATTTTAAGTTTTATTTGATTCTGAAAAAAAAATTATAGTATTTTTGTAAAAAATGTAGAGATGCTCGTGATTGGTATAGCCGGAGGAACAGGTTCCGGAAAGACAACTGTTGTCAATAAAATTCTTCAACAACTTAACTTGGAAGGTGTTAACGTGCTTTCTCAAGATAATTATTATCACGACAATCCTAATTTAACTTTATCAGAAAGAGAAGTTCTCAATTACGATCACCCAAAATCAATCGATTTTGACCTGATGTTGCAACACGTTAAAGCGCTTAAAAATCATCAGAGCATTGAACAGCCAATTTATTCTTTCGTAACCCACTCCAGAACGGGCGATCACGTTACTGTTGAGCCAAGAAATGTTTTGATTGTGGAAGGGATTTTGGTTTTAACAAGTAAAGAATTACTTAAAGAATTTGATCTAAAAGTGTTCGTTCACGCGGATTCTGATGAGAGATTAATCCGTAGAATTCGAAGAGATACGCAGGAGAGAGGTAGAGATTTGCAAGAAGTTTTGCATAGATACCAAACGACCCTGAAACCGATGCATCAGGAATTTATCGAACCTTCTAAAAACGAAGCCGATTTGATTGTTCCGAATATGAAACAAAATTCTGTTGCCATTGATTTCTTAACGACTGTGATTAACAATTCGCTTAAAAAAGTTCATTAATTATGAAAGAACTAATCAAAGATATCAAGAAAAAATCGCCGACACTCAAGTTTTTCCAGACTTACGTTTTTAACAAATATGTATTGACATTGGTTGGATTTTTGGTCTGGATGATATTTTTTGACAGCACTTCTTTTTTGGTTATCAACGAGCTGAACGGCGAAATAAAACGCTATGAAAGCCAACGCGAATTCTACAAGACAGAATACGAAAAGAATGACAAATTCTACCGTAAACTGATGAATAACAAGCAAGAAAAAGAAAAATACGCCCGTGAAAATTACTTTATGAAAAAACCGAACGAAGAAATTTTCATTTTGGTAGTTGACAGTTCCAAAATTGCAAAAAAATAAATTGATATAAAAACCTTTTCCCGACTTGAAAAGGTTTTTGATTTTTATAAATACTTTTCTGACAAATTTTACGCTGCTTTTGCTGTGAAATTTGTACTTTTCAAAACAAAAATTTTTCAAAGATGAGTGGATTTGACAATTGGGAAAAGCTGGTTCAAAAACAATTGAAAACAGATGATATCTATGCAATTCTTCAAAAGGAGAATCTGGAAAATATTGAGGTAAAGCCTTATTATCAAAACAATTCTGAAACAAAAATTCTTCCAAAAGTTGAAGAAAGCACACATCTTGTCGCCGAATATCAGGATGGTTTGGAAGAACAGGCTTTCGCTTTTCTTTTAAATGAAAATGTTGAAGGTTTAGAAGAAAAAGCAATTTTCATCAATAATCAGGATTTGGCAGAGCATATTTTGACCAAAGAAACTAATCGCTATTTTTCTTTGATTGATGTTTTTTCTGATGATAAAAAAGCGGAAATCAATGAACATCTGGCTGGCGAATTATTATCAAAAACTTTAGAAAGACAGATTGGCGTTGATGTAAGTTTCCACCAAAATGCTGGTGCTTCCATCATTCAACAATTGGCTTTTGCACTGGCGAAATCTAAGGAATTGGTTGAAAAATTCGGTTCGGAGATTCTTGAAAAATTGGTGTTTCGATTTGCAATTGGTTCCAATTATTTTTTCGAAATTGCTAAAATCAGAGCTTTCAAATATCTGTTCAATCAGTTGTCTAAGGAATTTGAAAAAGACTTCATACCCTATATTTTTGCAGAAACTTCGTTTAGAAATAAGGCTAAAAATGATGCGGACAATAATCTGATTCGTTCCACTTTGGAATTAGCTTCAGCAATGATTGGCGGTTCAGACGCAGTTTTTTCAAATGATTATAAAATAGAAAATCAGACAAAGCTTTCAAAAGAAATTTCTTTTAAACAACAGATTGTTTTAGCTTACGAAAGCATCATTAATGTTTTTGAAGATGCGACTTCCGGAAGTTATTTCGTAGAAGATATTACACAACAATTCGCTGAGAAATCTTGGAAATTATTCCTTGAAATCGAGGAAAAAGGTGGTTATCTTGAACTTTTGAAATCAGGTGAAATTCAGAAAATGATTTTCGAGCAAGCTGTGAAAGAACAAAGCTTGGTTGAGGAAGGAAAAATTAAAATCATCGGTGTCAATCTTTATCCAAAATTAGAAAAGAAAAAATCTGTTGAAGAACTTTATAATTCTAATGAAATAAAAGCTGTTCGTTTAGCTGAGATGTTTGAATAATTTTAAGATTTAAAATTTCATGATTCTCAATTTTAGTAAAATGTAGTTCATAATTCGGAACTCTTAACTAATTCACTATCTTTGCAAAAATTTTAGAAAATGAGCGGAGACGGAAATCAATCAGGTAGAAATAGAAAACCAAGAACTTCTGGAGGCAGTAGACCTTCAGGAAACTCCCGTAGCTCCAGCGATAGCAGAGGAAATTCTGGAAGTGGAAAATCTTTTGGAAATTCTCGCGGACCTAAAACTACTAGAGGCGGAGACCGTTTCGACAGTAGAGATAAATACGAAAATGGCGATAGAAAATTTGGTCCTAAAAAACCTTTCAACAAGGCTGAAAAAGATGAGGACAAAACGAAATCTTTCATCCAAAAAAGAAGATTTGAGAAAATAAGCAAAGAAGTTTTCAAAGATACCATCCGACTTAATAAATATATTGCTAATTCGGGGATTTGCAGTAGGAGAGAAGCTGATGAATTGATTACGCAAGGTCTTGTAGAAGTGAATGGAAAAGTGGTAACTGAAATGGGTTACCAAGTTCAGAAAACTGACCGAGTGGTTTTTGACGGGCAAAATATTACACCTGAAAAACCGGTTTACGTTCTTTTGAATAAACCAAAAGGTTATATCTCTACAACCAAAGACGATAAAGCGAGAAAAACTGTTATGGATTTGACAGCGAATGCTTCGCCTTACAGAATTTTCCCTGTTGGAAGATTGGACAGACAAACGACTGGTGTTATTCTTTTGACAAATGATGGTCATATGACGAAAAAGCTGACGCATCCATCATTCAATATGAGAAAAATCTATCACGTGACGTTGGACAGAAAATTGACCAATGATGATATGAAATTGATTGGTGAAGGAATCCGTCTGGAAGAGGGTGTTGCAGAAATCGACAGTATTTCTTTCATCGAAGGAAAACCAAAAAACGAAATTGGAATAGAACTTCATATCGGATGGAATAGGGTAGTTCGCAGAATTTTCCAAAAAATGGGTTACGAAGTGGAAGCGCTTGACAGAGTAATGTTTGCAGGATTGACCAAGAAAAATATTAAAAGAGGACACTGGAGAATCCTAACGGAACAGGAAGTGAACAACCTTAAAATGTTATAAATTAAAAGACTGAAATTTTTCAGTCTTTTTTTATATTTATATATGAATAAAATTTATGCTTTCAGTGGTTTAGGCGTTGATAAGAGAGTTTATGATAAGATAGATTTTGGAACTTTGGATGTAGAATTTATTGACTGGATTCAGCCTCTCGAAAATGAAAATTTAGAAAATTATGCTTTTCGGATTTCTAAGAAAATAACTGGCGAAAACCCAATTTTCATCGGTTTATCTTTTGGTGGAATGCTATCTGTTGAGATTTCAAAAATCATTAAAGTCAAAAAAATAATTCTGATAGCTTCTGCAAAAAATAAATTTGAACTTCCTTTTTCTTTTAAACTCTCAGGAAAATTAAAGCTGAATCAATTGCTCCCGAATTCAATTTTAAAACATCATAATTTCATTCTTAATTGGCTATTCGGAATTGAATCAAATGAAGAGAAACAATTACTAAAAAGCATTCTTCAAGATACAGATTCAAATTTTTTAAAGTGGGCAATTAATGAAATTGTAAATTGGAAGAATCAGATCTACCCTGAAAATTGTATTCATATTCACGGAAGTCAAGACAGAATTATTTCTATTAAAAATGTAAAAGCTGACTTTGTTATTGAAAATGGCGGACATTTTATGACAGTAAATAAAGCTAAGGAGATTGAAAAGATCATTTTGAACTTAATCAAAAAATAAAAAGACTTCCCAGTTCGGAAAGTCTTTTTTGCAATTATTTCACTTCATTATAATAAAGCATCTTGTCATCTTTATCAAAGCTAATGATAATGATTTCCCGGTTTTTTGCATCATCATTATTGAAGAATTTCGCTCTTGGTGCTAGGCTACCTTCTTGCGAAAGCTTAGGATTCCAATATAATGTTTCTCTAGTATCTGTTTTTATTTTCTTGTAAGCATCGCTTGTGATATCGGGTAATTCGAATTCGATTGATTTATCATAACCTCGCAGAACTGTTTTGTTAACCTTCTCAGTGGTTTTATCTTCTTCGGATAACATATTTCCTCTTTTGGTGTAGATTGCAATAGCATTTGAAACCAAACCGCCAGTTTTAATCACTTTCACCATCGCAATATTACTGACAGGCAAAGAACTAATCATACTTGCATCTGTAGGCATTTCGTCCAAAAATAAACTGGCTTGTGAACCACGAATAGATGGAATATAATTTCCCGAACTATCCATTGTAAAAGTTACACCAGCAACTCTACCTTGCAGCCATTGTAAAATATTGAAAGAAGATTGAGCATCTTTGTTATCATTTACAAAGTCAAAAATTGTGGCATCCATACTGCTGAATCTTCCGCTGGATAATTCCTTGTCCAATTCTGCTTTTTTATCAACTTTTTTGGCGGTTACTTTTACTTCTTCAATCAAAGTTTCTTCTTCATTAGTTGTTTTTAAAATCTGTTGATTTTTCTTATTTTGAAGTGCTTTTGCAATAGCGGGATTAGAAGTCTGACCAGAATTTACCAACTGATAATTAGTAGGAGGAAGATTATTTTTATAAGGAATATTAGAAACCAAAGATTGGAAGCTGATATTTAGATTATCACTTTCTGAAACTTGCTTTTTATCTTTGTTAAGGTAATAAGAAATAGTCAAAGGTTCATCAAAATAGATATTATCCAGATAAATAAATCCATTATCATCCGTCATAGCAGGAACAAAACTTTTATCAGAATTTTCAGTTTTTAATAATAGATTGATGCTTTTATTTGGTAAGAAACGTCCATTATTAGTCACTTTTCCTTTGAAAGAAAGATTATTTTGAGGTTTATAGGTGAATTCTGGAGTCTTCCCAGATAGAAGAGATTCCCAATCAAAACGTTTCCATTTTTCTGAAATTAATAATGCATCAAAAGCTTCCGGATTGGCAGTTTTCCCAAAATATTGAGACGGATTGAAAATAGAAGAAGTGAAATCTCCGGTTAACCATTTTGCACTCAATAAAGTGTTTTCATTTTTACTTTCAGAAGGTTGATTTTCTCTTACCAAAACCGTGTAGTTTGTATAGTCTTCATTAGGTTCGATATCAAAACTGTTGAAAGCCCTAGGTTCATTATTTAATGAAAAATTCAAAGTTGGTTCGTCCAGATTGAGTTTTTTTGGATTGACGAAAAATAATCGTTGCGCTACAGGATTTTGTTTCTCATCAAAAATCGTAATATTCAGAACCGCAGTTTCATCATTGCTAACTTTTGTTGGGATAATGCTGGAGGCTTCATTATTTGGCGTTTTAATATTCGCTCTGTAAACCATTACATTATTGATGGTTCCAACGATGGAATAACCTTGTAAACCTTGTGGCAAAGCCGTTCCTTTGATTTGATAACTGATTCCCTTTGGATCATTGACTAATTGAAAATTGATTCCGGAATTTCCAACTGCTGGCAAAGCGATCGTTTGTTTTGTACCTTTATTATCTTCAACAACTACTTTATAATTTTTACCAAATTTTGGAGTAATCGTAAAGATTCCAACATTCTTATCTAAGCCTTTAAAAGTTGTCAATTTCTCATTTGGTTTCTCAGAATCGATAACATAACCACTCCAACTTTCTGGCGGAATACCTTCTGAGTAAAGTCTCACAGCAAATTTGGTCGAAATATTATCGATGAAAGTTCCGCTCTCTGGAAAAGCATTTGCAGTCCATTTTGTATTTTTATTAAGGATCAATTTCTGCTCAGAATTCGGATTGTAAATCGGAACTTGTTTCATAAAATTAAATTCCTCAGGGAAATTCGCCATCCAGGTTGTATAAGCTCTGAAGTAGTAAACATCTTCTTTCAAAGCTTCGGTCAAAGCAAAAGAACCATCGCCTTCACCATTTTTCAAAGCTATTGTTCTCTTATCAACCAGATTTTTGCTATGGTCATATAACTCCACGAATAGTGTAGTAGAAATGGTTGAACGACCGTAGCCGTTAAATACAAAAGATTTAAAATAAATATTGTCACCTACGACGTAATTGTCTTTATCCAACAAAACATAGACTTTTTCCTGCGTATAATTTTGTTCCAGATTCTGGACGGCTTTGTCTATTTTGTCCTGCGCTTTAAATTGCATCATCCCAACAACATAAAGAAAAAATATAAATGATTTTCTCATACTAAAAGCTTGTAAATATTAATTTATTAAACCTACCAAAATTACAATATTTCTTTGTGCCATTGCTCCTTTCGCTCATTTTTTAAGATACTTTATGATAGTAAAAATCAACTCCCAATGATGAGAGTTGATTTTAGTTCAAAAATTTTAATTAAAGCTAAGTCTAGATTTATACAATTTCCTGAACATCAGATACGTCACCGAAAGCACTGTAAAGGCAACAATCGCATCAATCGTTGCAGGAAAACCAAGTACTACGATTTTTGAAAAGAATGCGAAAATAATATCGAAGAACATTCCTGCGAAAACCCATTCTTTCAATCTTAATAATCGATTGGGAAGTAATAAGACCAGAATACCGGATAATTTGAACACTCCTAAAATGTATATGAAATGAGATGGATAGCCCAATTGTCGGGTAATGTCCCAAACTACAGGATTTTTTGTCAGTTCAAAAAAGCCGCTCGCTCCAAACCATAATGACATAAAAATTGCGCCTGACCAATAGATGATTTTTGTTGTTTTTGTTTTCATTTTTTTATTGTTTTAAATTGTTATGTTGATTTTAATTATTAAAGTTTAGTTTTTGCTGAACCCAGAATTTGACCCGTTTTCACATTCTGAATCAATCCAATAATTTCCCAATCATTGGCAACGAAATTTTCCGGAAGCTTGAAAGTGCTAATTCCTTCTGAGTTATTTTTTAACGAAATCTGATTTTGCTGATGGACAATCTGCCAATGAATCAAATGTCTGCCTTCGTTCTCGCCACGTTTCACATTCGTTTCCGATTTTTTTTGAATCAATGTGATAAGAAGTCTGTTCTGAGAATTGCTTTCAAATGTTTTGAAGTTCACATCTATCTTTTTCTCAGAAATTTTCGCAGACAAATCAATTTTAGAATTTTCAGAGTTTGATAGAGTAGTCAGGATTGCATTCTCAATGGCTTCTCGGTCAGAACCTACAAACTCATTTTTTCCATTGACAATCAATTGTGGTGTGTAAATCTGAGAGTGCAAACTTCTACTATATTCCTGTTGACGTTTTGAGTTTTCTGCACTGCTGAATTGGTCTTTCCAACCCAAATTATTCCAATAATCTACGTGATAGGAAAGGATGAAAACAGGTTTGTCCTTATAGCGGTTTTCTATTTCGCCGATTAGTTTATCAGCCGATGGACAACTGGAACAGCCTTCTGAAGTGAAGAGTTCCAAGACTACAAATCCGTTATTTCCTGAATTAGAATTTTGCTTTTCTTCCTTAGTTCGATTATTGTAGGCAAAAGCAGAAATAGTGAAAAACACAGTGGCAAAAGCCGCAATTTTTATTACATTTTTAAGTATCATTTCTTTTAATTTGATTCAAAAGTAGATAGCTTATCTAATCAAAAGAATACAAAAAAGGCTCAACCGGACAAATTGTAAGGTGAGCCTATAAAATAGTAAGCTGAAAATTTTTCAGAATCTTAGCGGTCTTCCAGCCAAGTAAAAAAGCTGTGCGTTTTTTCTTTGTTTATGAATAGTTGTTCCGGAGTTTCAATCGTTAATTTAACCAATATTTTTCGTTGGAAATAATGTTCCATTTCTTTAATCGCCCTGAAATTAACCAGATATTGTCTGTTGACTCTGAAAAATTGTTTATCCGAGACCAACTCAGCAACTTGTCCCAGAGTTTGGCTTAGCTGGAATTGTTCTTTGTCAAAAGTCATCAAGTGTGTAATTTCATTATGAATAAAAAAATAGGCAATGTTTTCCGTGAGAACAGTCGTATATTTTTGATTTTTGAAAACCAGAAAATTACTTTTGCTATTAGATTTTGGCTGAATCATATTCTGAAGTAGAGATTCCAATTCTGGCAATTCGTTTTTTTGAAAATGTTTTTTCAGTTCTTCTACTTTTCGAAAAGCTTCGGCGATATCTTCTTTTGAGAAAGGTTTCAAAATATAATCTACGCCTTTGGTTTTAAAAGCATCCAGCATATATTGGTCAAAAGCAGTGCAGAAAATGACAGGACAAGTTATCTCCACTTGTTTGAAAATTTCAAAAGAAAGACCGTCTGACAAATGAATATCCATAAATATCAAATCAGGTTTCATCTCTTTTGACAAAACATCGATACTTGTTTCTATACTGTCATAAACACCAATTATTTTTGCATTTGGTTTAAGTCCCAGTATTAGATTTTCAAGTGATTTTGCTGCACGAAATTCGTCTTCAATGATGATGATATTCATAGATGAAAGGTAGTTTTATTTGAAATGTTTTCTCGTCCGAATTGATTGTGATTTCCTTTTCCAGTAGGTGTTTGTAACGCAATTTTACATTATCCAGACCAACGCCTAGAGAATCTTCTGTTATCATTTTTTTCTGAATTGGATTTTCTATCAGGATTTCAGTTTCGGAATTGTAAATTTTTATTTGGAGTGGTTTGCTTCTTGAAACAATATTGTGTTTGATGCAATTTTCGACCAACAATTGTAAAGTAAAAGGAGGAATCAGTGTTTTTAAAATTTCTCCATCAATTTCATTTGAAAATATAAGTCCATCGCCAAAACGGGCTTTTTGTAGAAAGATGTACGATTCTACGATTTTCATTTCTTCCTGCACGGTAATCAAGTCCAGTTTTCTGCTTTCTAAAGTATATCTGTAAAAATCAGAAAGTTTCATAATAAAATCAACCGTTTCTGAGTCATTGGTTTCTGCCATTGATTTTAAAGTATTGAAACTATTAAACAGAAAATGAGGATTGATTTGTTGTTTCAGTAATTCGAATTGTGCGCCCAGATTGTCACTTTTCACTTTTTCCAATTCCAATTGTATCTGCTGACCAGAGTAATTATTCTGAAGCAAAGTCAAAAACATATAGCAAACCAGATTGATAAGAATTCCCCTAACTTCCACCATCAACATTGTGGGACCAAAATTGATATGCGACAAAATAAGCTGCTGAATCCAAGCCAAGAAGAACATCACAACCATACCAAACGCCAGAATATTCAGTAATCTGGAATACGAAATCTGCTGTCTTCTTTTTCCTGTGTCACGGTTGAAAAGGTAGATATTAACGTACCACATTATCACAGAAAATGCTGCTGTAATGGCCGAATTGACAACCGCTTCTTTCCAATTGAATGTATGCGAAGCCAATTGAGGTACAGATGACAGAACGCCCAAAAATATAGAACTAACCCAAATAATGGTCTGCGAGATTTTAATTTTTTGCTGCTGCATTGGAACGGCTGGTTTTTGAAACTGTTAAATTAATAACTTTTATTGGTAAATTATAAAATAGATAATCTGAGAAAGGACTTTTCAATCTAATCTCAAATTATCTATTTTTTTGAATTACTATTATGGTCTTGTGACTGGTTTAAAACTCATTATGTATTTTATTCGGTCATTTTTATTAGTAAGATTTGACTTTGTTTTTGAGCTTTCTTTCACTTTATAATTGACATTTCCATTTTTATCGCTTTCAAGAGTTTCTATACTTAATAATTCTCCAGTAATAGTTCCACCGATGTACTGCGGATTATCGTGGTATTTCCAAGTGACAAGTTTCAGAATAGAACCGTTCAACGGCAGACTTTTCTCTTCTTGTAAAGATGTTAAAGCTTCTTGATTGCCATACAATGCGGATGAAGTTCCTTTTATTGTATTCATCGAGGTTGAAATGAATTTTAAATCGCCAGCATCAAAAACAATACGCTGTAAATCTTTGTCTGATTCCTTCGTTTCACAAGCGGTCAATAAACTTGCAATTGAAATGAGTATCAATAGTATTTTCATTATTTCTGAAGATTTTTGAGTAGTTTTTCTGTATTTAGTTTCATTGGAACATCGAAGAGATAACCTGTTTTTTCAGCTAATTGACGATGGCAGGCAATGCAGGATTCTCTTGCAAATGATGCAGTTTTTCCGGTTGGATGCAAATCGTTACCAGAAAATTTCGCAAATCCCCAACCTTCTGTATCCGTATATTTTTTAGAATCTTTGACCATAAACTGAGCATTGACAAATTCTCCAGCTCGGATTTCACCATCAACAAGTTTCTCCTGCTTCCATACAGATTTTACAACAACACTTCCATCTGGCCAAGGATGAAAATCTTCTGTTTCAATAGCTTTTACAGCAATATCATTTCCGTAAATAACTCTTATAGAATGGTCAAAAAGAGTACTCATACTGATGACTTTCCAGTTTTTGTATTCGTCAGAATATTTTATACCATTTGGAGAAATTGGTGTGTGATTGGATTTATTAGTCTCTACACTTTTAGAAATTTCTTTTTCTTCTTTTTTGTTTGATTTGACCTTTGCTAAAGAAAGCGTGTATTTTCTAATAACCTCTATATCTTTTGGAGTTATCTTAGCGGAAGGATGAAGGATTGTATATTCGGGAAGGGGCATTTTTCCGCTTTGCATCATATTCAAAATAGCGTACATTTTTCCTTGATGTTCTCCTGCAGAATAATTCCATTCGGAAAAATTCAAGACTTCTTTAGCTCTTTTTACATCTTTGTTTACCGCCCAAGAGATGGGAGCAATTTTGTCGTACCAACTCAAGTTCTGTTGATTGGAATGGCAATTAAAACACGAATTTTCCAATATAGAAATCACTTCACGAGGTGCTTCGATTGGTCTGGTTACAGATTCTCCCTTCAAAGGTTCGTTGAAAAACTGAAGTCCTACAAAGATTCCCAAACTTACCAAGAATATAATCGCAATCGGGTAGCTTTTCTTTTTAATTGTATTCATAATCAAAATTTTATGTGTCAAAAGTAATTTGAACATCATCCTTATGAAATGAATAAATAGCCGAAGTGGACAAATTAGAAGGTAAAAGCAGAATAAAAGCTTTCGAAAAAAAAAGCCGAACATTTGATTGTCGGCATTTTGATATAATTGACATTGGCTTTACAGTATCATCCCACCATCAATCAGGATTTCTGTTCCGGTCATAAAACTCGCCATATTATTGTCGGACAAGTAAACGACAGCTTTTGCGACATCTTCTGGTGTTCCCATTTTTTTCAGTGGAATTTCATTAATTAACCATTCATTGATTCCTTTCAAGGTTTCTACGTCAAGTCCTGCTTTGGTCATAATCTCCGTTTTTGTTGGACCAGGGCTTACAATATTGATACGGATTTTCCTTGGAGCTAATTCTGCGGCTGCGGTTTTTGCAATAGAATTCAAAGCTGCTTTACTTGCTTGATAAACAGAACTATTCGGTTTGTAAGTTGAAGCTACATTTGAAGATAGAAAAACGACGGATGCACCATCATTTAATAATGGAATGAATTTGCTTAAAGTGAAATAGGCACCTCGAAAATTAATGTTCATCACATTATCAAAATTCTCAGAGTTCATATTTTCAATGGAACCTAAAGTTCCTGTAATTCCTGCATTGATAAACAAAATATCAACTTTCCCGAATTGTGTTTCAATCTCTGTTTTCAAAGTTTCAATCTCTTCCAGGTTTCCCTGGTCAGCTACGAAAGGAATGGCGCCCAATTCTTCTGCCGCTTTTTCTATTGCTTCTTTTCGTCTTCCTGTGATGATTACTTTTGCGCCTTCTGCAATCAATTCTTTTGCTGTTGCATAACCAATTCCACTATTTCCGCCAGTTACGATGGCTACTTTGTGATTAAATTTACTCATTGTTTTAAAATTTTTGACAAAGTTATTTCAAATTGATATACTTTTGTAATCAGTATCACAGAGTATATCAATATCATTAATTATATCAATTAATTGTGTAGCTATGGAAAGAGACCAAACCGAAGAACTTAGAGCATTGCAGGACACCTTATATTTTATTGGAGGAAAATGGAGAATTCCTGTTATCAATTCACTTTGCAATGGTAACAAGCGTTTCCGCGAAATTGAAAGAAGTATTCCTGGAATCACAACCAGAATGCTCTCAAAAGAACTGAAAGATATGGAACTGAATAAATTGGTAAAACGAACTGTTTTTCCTGATACACCAGTTTTAATCGAATATGAACCAACAGGTTATTGCCGAACATTCGGGACTATTATTGGAGAAATGATTAATTGGGGAAGAGAACACAGAAGAGTGATTGTAGAAGATAAAATTTAAAAAAGTATTAAAACAAAAAAAGCTCCTCAAAAAAGGAGCTTTTATAATTTATTGATAAGAATTAGATTCCGTTTACAATTTCATTAAGCGTTGCAGAAGGTCTCATTGCATCATCAGTTTTTGCGAAATCTGGTCTGTAATAACCATCAATTTCCTGAGCTTTACCTTGAGAACCAATCAATTCTTCATTGATTTTGCTTTCGTTTTCAGTCAATGATTTTGCAACTGGAGCAAATTTAGAAGCAATATCAGCATCTTTAGTTTGATTGGCTAAAGCTTCTGCCCAATAAGTTGCCAAATAGAAATGCGAACCTCTGTTGTCAATTGTTCCTAATTTTCTTCCTGGAGATTTATCTTCTGCTAAGAATTTAGCGTTAGCTTCATCTAAAGCATCAGCCAAAATCTGAGCTTTCGGATTATTCTGAGTTTGAGCCAAATGTTCCAAAGAAGCTTGTAAAGCCAAGAATTCTCCAAGAGAATCCCATCTTAAATAACCTTCTTCAATAAATTGCTCGATGTGCTTAGGAGCAGAACCTCCAGCTCCGGTTTCGAACAAGCCTCCGCCGTTCATTAATGGAACGATGGACAGCATTTTTGCAGAAGTTCCCAATTCCAAAATAGGGAATAGGTCGGTCAAATAATCTCTCAAAACGTTTCCGGAAACAGAGATGGTATCTTTACCTTCTCTTGCTCTTTTCAATGTTTCTGTCATTGCATCTTTTACATCAAGAATTCTGATGTCAAGCCCTGTTGTATCGTATTCTTTAAGATATTTCTCAACTTTCTTGATGATTTCTCTGTCGTGTGCTCTTGCTTTATCCAACCAAAAAATAGCAGGCGTATCAGATAATCTCGCTCTGTTTACAGCTAATTTTACCCAGTCTTGGATTGGTGCATCTTTAGTCTGACACATTCTGAAGATATCAGATTTCTCCACTTTTTGTTCCAAAAGAACGTTTCCGTTTTCGTCAAGAACTTTTACAGTTCCATCAGCTTCAGCTTGGAAAGTTTTGTCGTGAGAACCGTATTCTTCAGCTTTTTGAGCCATCAGACCAACGTTTGGAACAGAACCCATTGTAGTCGGGTCCAATTTTCCGTTAGCTTTCATATCATCAATTGCAGCCTGATAGAAACCTGCGTAAGAACGGTCTGGAATAATTGCCACTGTATCTTCTTCAGCACCAACTTTGTCCCACATTTTTCCTCCGTTTCTGATTAATGCAGCCATAGATGCATCAACGATGATGTCGGAAGGAACGTGGAAATTCGTGATTCCTTTGTCAGAATTTACCATCGCCACTCTAGGTCCGTTTTCAAGAACTTTATCGATGTCAGCTTTGATTTCAGCCTCCTGAGGAATTCCAGCAATTTTATCGTAAAGGTTTTGTAATCCGTTGTTTGGATTGATATCTAAAGATTTGAAAGTCTCAGCATATTTAGTAAATACATCTTTGAAGAAAGTCTCAACAATTGCTCCAAAAATAATTGGGTCAGAGATTTTCATCATTGTTGCTTTCAGGTGAGCAGAAAGAAGAACGCCTCTTTGTTTTGCTTCTTCAATTGCTTCTTGAACAAAAGCTTTCAACGAATTGATATTCAAAACGGAAGAATCAATTACTTCACCAGCTTTAAGGTTTGCGAAATCTTTCAAAATTTTTTCAGAACCATCATTTCCGAAGAATACGATTTTGAACTTAGAATCATTTTCCACAGTTGTAGAAGTTTCAGTTCCGTAGAAATCTCCGCTGGTCATATGAGCCACATCTGTTTTGCTGTCAGATGCCCAAGTTCCCATTTTGTGTGGATTAGCCTTAGCATAATTTTTAACAGCTTTTGGCGCACGTCTGTCAGAATTTCCTTCTCTAAGAACAGGATTTACGGCAGAACCTAGAACTTTAGCATATTTAGCTTTGATTGCTTTTTCTTCTTCAGTTTTTGGTTCAGCAGGATAATTTGGGACAGCAAAACCTTTAGCTTGTAATTCTGCGATTGCTTCCTCTAACTGAGGCGCAGAAGCAGAAATGTTTGGTAATTTAATAATGTTTGCTTCCGGAGTTGTAGCCAATTCACCCAATTCTGAAAGAGCATCTCCAATTTTTTGGTCATCAGTTAAGAACTCTGGAAAGTTAGCCAAGATTCTCCCTGAAAGTGAAATGTCTTTTGGAACGATGTTAACGTCTGCAACCGAAGTAAAAGCCTTAACGATAGGCAAAAAAGAATGTGTTGCAAGCATCGGTGCTTCATCCGTAAGCGTGTAGATAATTTTTGATTTTTCTGACATTATAGTAGTTGATTTTATTTACTGTTTTTTCAAAACATACAAATTTAGTGTTTTTATAATAATTTTCTAATATCAGAAATATGATTTTTGAGTGTTTTTCTTATTAATTAAAATAAAAAAAGAGGCGGTTGCCTCTTTGAATATTATTTTAGTTTGATTCAGATGTAATAATATATGCAGAAGTACTACCACCGCCAGCTTGTCCACTCCAAGTGTTTATTTTTGAGTCAAAAATATAGGTCTTACCCTCGCTATAATTATATACGGCAAAATTTCCATTTGATCCTGTTATGTAATTAGCAGTAGATCCACCACCAGCTTGCCCGCTCCAAGTATTTGTCTTAGAATTGAATGCATAGGTCTTTCCTTCGGGATAATTGTATACAGCAAAATTCCCATTAGACCCTATTATATAATTAGCAGTAGAACCGCCACCAGCTTGTCCACTCCAAGTATTTGTTTTAGAATTAAATACATAAGTCTTTCCATCAGGGTAATTATACACAGCAAAATTTCCGTTAGAACCTATTATATAATTAGCATTAGATCCACCACCAGCTTGTCCGCTCCAAGTATTTGTTTTAGAATTGAATACATAAGTCTTTCCTTCAGAATAATTGTATATAGCAAAATTTCCGTTAGATCCTATTATGTAATTAGCAGTAGATCCACCACCAGCTTGACCACTCCAAGTACTTGTTTTAGAATTGAATACATAAGTCTTTCCTTCTGAGTAATTGTATACAGCAAAGTTTGAAAACTTGTTTTCTATAATATCATCGTTTAAGCTAGAATTGCCTGAATTCATATTGACTTTATCGGCAACCAAAGCATAAGGCACACTCATCAATTGATTCACGCCAACATTAGTATAATTATTTCCGCCAGCTGGGTCCATTTCAACTTTTACAAATTTAGAATTCGTTCCCCAATTGATTCCACCGAAGTTTCCTGTAGTTGCAGTTCCTTGCCCGATATTTAGATTGACCAAACCTTTGGAGTTGGTTGTTTTAGTATGAGTTTCAGTATATAATACAGTTCCCGTTGCAGAATTATCCAGAATACTGATTCTTAAGTTGACATTTCCATTAGCAATTGGGGCGCCTGCAGAATTGAAAGCAATCGTTTGATAAGTAAAAGCTTGAGGAACTTGAGAATAAGCGAATGAAGCTAAAAATAAACTTAAAGCGATGTAGAGTTTTTTCATTTGGTTTTTATTTTTTTATAATTTTTATAGGTTTGATGTCTGTATTTGTGAAATAAAGTAGATAAATTCCTGTATTTAGGGAACGTAAATCTATCTTATCCGATTCCATTTTAATTTTTAAAATCATTCTGCCGGAGTTGTCATAAATAACAGCTTCGTCCAATTTGTTTTTCGAACTTAATTGCAGATTGATAAAATCGCTTGTTGGATTGGGATAGATTTTAACTTCGTCTTTCAATATTTCATTAATACCTAAAACCTTTAGATTGGTTTGGTATAGGATTCCCAGTGTTCCTGAATTAGCATCGTCGGGATTAGACGGTATTACATAGATTTCTCCTACAGAATGGTTGAAAGAATTCTCAGAAACAGCACCGGAATTAATATTTCCAATTACCGACTGAGCGCTTCCAAACAAAGGGAAAATTAGTAATACACCAAGATTGAATTTTCTCATTGTGTTTAATAATTTGGGCGCTAAAATAAGAATATTTGTTAATATTTATTTAGAAAAAAAATCTCTAATTTTGAGTCTTAATAAAATATAAAATAATGTCACAAATTACATTCAAAGGAAGTCCTATCAATACAGTTGGAACTTTACCGGAAGTTGGAACTATTGCTCAGGAATTTACACTAGTTGGAGCAGATCTATCAGAAAAACATTTAGCTGATTATACAGGCAAAAAAGTATTGCTGAACATCTTTCCAAGTATCGATACGGGCGTTTGTGCTGCTTCTGCAAGACAATTCAATAAAGAAGCTAGTTCTTTGGAAAATACAGTTGTTATCAACGTTTCTAGAGATTTACCTTTCGCATTAAACAGATTTTGTGCAGCAGAAGGTCTTGATAATGTAGAAGTTTTATCAGATTTCAGAGGAAATTTTGGAGAAGATTATGGAGTGACTTTGGATGATTCTCCATTGAGAGGATTATTGAGCAGAGCAGTTGTTGCTTTGGATGAGAAAGGAACAGTAATCTATACAGAACAAGTTCCGGAAATAGGGCAGGAACCTAATTACGAAAACGCTATCAATGCATTGAAATAAAATTTCAATTAAAATAATTCATATTAACGGGAAATCTAAAATAATAGGTTTCCCGTTTTTTTATTTGCAAGAAAATAAAAACCTATTTTAAATCGTTTTGATTTATAATAACTTATGAATTACTCAACTCTTTTTAAAATCTTTTCGTTTATACCAATAATCAATTTGATTTCACTTTTATTATTGATTTTACATTCTTACATTTTGTACGGTCGTATGCCAACTTACGGCAACCCTGACCCAAAGACTCTGAATTTTACCTATCAATTATTTTTTATCTGTCTAATGGTATTGATTTTCTCATTTTTTTATTATCCATACTTAATTTTTAGAGTTATTTATTTTAGAAATTTAAATAGAAAAGTAATATTAAAAAATGTTTGTTTATACTTAATAGGATTGATTTTGCTTTTAGTGATTTTTAGAATAGAAACTTACAATCTTGGAGAATGGATTGCGGATTAAATATCTTCAGTTCACAAAATTATTTTTTTTGTATTAATAAATAAATCTATTATTTTAGATTTTCCGTTTTTTATTTTATGGACGTACTAAAAAATATCTACCAGCATCCCGCATTTTCTGAAGAAGACCTCAATCTAATCTTCGATAAACACAAGAATTTGCAATTCAAAAAAGGTGATTTTTTCTTAAAGGAAAATGAAATATCCAATGATTATTTCGTACTGGAAAGTGGCGTTGTGCGTTCGTTTGTTTATGATATCAATAATGACGATATTACCATTAATTTCTTTACAATCAATGATATTATTATAGAAGCGTCTTCAATATTCCAAAGAATTCCTTCGATAGAAAATATCCAGGCGGAGACAGATTGTGTGGTTTGGAAAATCAGTTATGAGGATTTTCAGGAATTGTTCCATAGTATTCCGGCGCTAACGGAATGGGGAAGAGCGTGGATGTCTTATCAGTTATTTTATCTTAAAAACCGTTCTGTGGAAATGATTACCAAATCTGCTACAGAACGTTATCTGGACTTAATTCAAGAAAAACCTGATGTTCTGAAATTTGCGCCTCTTAAAAATGTCGCTTCTTATCTCGGGATTACAGATACATCACTCAGCAGAATTAGAAAAGAGATCGTAAAAGGTTAATAAAAAAATCAGCAATTATTATTGCTGATTTTTTACTTTATATCTGATTTTTAATTTTCGTTTTTCAGATTCTTTTTCTGCATTTTCTTGTAAATGACATTGGACATTATCACACTGATTTCGTATAATATAATCAGCGGAAGTGCTGCTGCCATCATACTCAAAACATCAGCAGGTGTGATAATTGCTGCCACAACCATAATCAAAACAATCGCGTGTCTTCTGTATGTTCTAAGGAATTTTGGAGTAAGAATTCCAATGGATGTTAAAATATAAACGGCAATTGGGAAAAGAAAGACAACACCCATTCCCATTGTCACCTGTAAGAATAGAGTAGTGTAGTCTGACAAGTCAAATAACTGAACGATATTATCAGAAACTTTGAACAACAATCCGAAGTTAATTGCAAAAGGCAAAATCAAAAAATAACCTGTCAAAACGCCGGTCATAAATAACATCCAAATTGCATTGATGTAAAAAATCGAATTCTTTTTCTCATTAGGCATCAAAGCTGGACTGATGAATTTCCAGATCTCCCAAACGATATAAGGAAAAGCTAAAACAACACCCGAAAAGATAGAAACTGCCATCATCACATTGAATTGCTGGAACAATTGTTTCTGTTGAACACTAAAATGTGCTGGCAAAATAAAACTGTCATTCCCCGTTAATTCTCTAGAAAAATGATTTACAATCTGAAAAGTCAAAAAATCATTTCTTGTAGGACCAAAAAAGATATGATCCATTACCCAGTTGATGTTGAACCCAACAATAATGGCTAAAACGACAATCGCTAAAATAGATCTTACAAGGTGTGATCTCAGTTCTCCAATATGTCCAAGGAAGGACATCTCCTTTTCTTCACTCATTATTTTATATTAATGATTAATTATAATTGATGATTGACTTCAAAACTCTGTAAATTAATTGATTCCTTCATCTAACAAAGTATGGATATCGATAATTCCATAGTATTTTCCGTTATCTGTCACGATTAATTGACCAATATTGTATTCTTTCAAAATCTGCATAGCTTCCTTTGCTAATTGATTTTTATCGATGGATTTTGGATTTTTACTAATGATATCAGACGCTTTCACTTTAGAAATATCATCTTGATTCAGGAGCATTCTTCGGATATCACCATCAGTAATTACGCCCATAATGTTTTCGTTTTCAATAACGACAGTAATTCCGTGTTTTGAACCGCTGACAGAAATAATCACATCTCTGATTCCTGATTCTGGCGAAACCTCCGGTTTATTCTGAGAAACGAATTGTTCCACTTTTGCCGTCAGATTTTTACCCAAACTTCCACCTGGATGGAATTTAGCAAAATCGATATCTTTAAAGCCGTTAATCTCCATTAAACAAATTGCTAAAGCGTCTCCTAAAGCCATTTGAACTGTTGTAGAACTTGTTGGCGCTAATTTATTAGGACAAGCTTCTTTTTCTACATATGTATTCAGAATGATGTCAGAAGCTTTTCCCAGTTTACTTTCGGGATTTCCGGTCATTCCGATTAAAGCAGATGAATATTCTTTTAAGAATGGTAGAAGATTCACAATCTCCGGAGAATTTCCGGAATAAGAAATACATAAAACAACATCTTGTTTCTGAATCACGCCAAGGTCGCCATGGATAGCTTCGGCAGCGTGAAGGAATTGCGAAGGTGTTCCTGTTGAATTTAGCGTAGCAACAATTTTATTAGCAACGTGCGCAGATTTTCCTATTCCAACAATAATCAATTTTCCTTTGGCTTCATTAATAGTCAAAACGCTTTTTATAAAACTGTCATCCAATCGGTTTCTGAGATTGTTCAACTCACTAATTTCTATATCCAGCGCCAGATGGGCATTTGCTATTATCTCTTTTGAATCCAAAACTTTTAAAGTATTTAATTATTTTTTTTAATAATATATATTTTGTATCTTCACGCTAATATTTTAACAGAACAAAATGAAGTTTTTTAGCTTCATTTTTTTATCCCTAAAACTTAGGATATTTACCATTAATGTATAACCTTCAATAAAATGCAAATTTAGCAAACTATATTAAAGGATGGACACAAAAGACATCAACTTATCTGCTGAACTCAAAAAATATTTCGGATTTTCAAAATTCAAAGGTCAGCAAGAGCAGATTATACAAGAACTTCTCGGCGGCAAAGATATATTTGTTTTGATGCCGACTGGTGGTGGAAAATCACTTTGTTATCAGCTTCCGGCATTGATTTCTGAAGGAACAGCGATTGTAGTTTCACCATTGATTGCATTGATGAAAAATCAAGTAGATGCTGTCAACGGTTTATCTTCGGATGAAGGTGTTGCCCATGTTCTGAATTCTTCTCTTAATAAAACCCAGACCAAACAGGTGATGGATGACATCACAGCCGGTAAAACCAAATTGCTTTACGTCGCTCCGGAATCTCTCATCAAAGAAGAATATCTTGAGTTTCTAAAAGCAGTGAAAATATCTTTTGTTGCGATAGACGAGGCGCACTGTATCTCGGAATGGGGACACGATTTTCGCCCAGAATATAGAAACCTAAAAGGTATAATTGATAAGATTGCTGATGTACCTGTTATTGCGTTAACGGCTACTGCAACACCAAAAGTTCAGGATGATATTCAGAAAACTTTAGGGATGAATAATGCTTTGGTTTTCAAGGAAAGTTTTAACAGAGCTAATTTGTTTTACGAAATCCGTCCGAAAATCAATGTAGATAAAGAAATTTTAAGATTCATCAATCAGCATAAAGGGAAATCCGGAATTGTCTATTGTCTTAGCAGAAGGAAAGTTGAAGAATTTGCTCAGCTTTTGCAAGTTAACGGAGTGAATGCTCTGCCTTATCACGCTGGATTGGATCAAAAATTAAGAGTCGCTAATCAGGATAAATTCTTGATGGAAGAAGCCGACGTGATTGTAGCAACTATTGCATTCGGGATGGGAATTGACAAGCCGGATGTTCGATTTGTAATTCATTATGATATCCCGAAATCTTTGGAAAGTTATTATCAGGAAACTGGTCGTGCAGGACGAGATGGAGGAGAAGGTCACTGTTTGGCTTTCTACGATCCAAAAGATATTGAGAAATTAGAAAAATTCTTAGCTCAAAAACCTGTTTCCGAAAGAGAGATTGGTCTTCAGCTTTTGAATGAAGTTGTTGGTTATGCAGAAACTTCGATGAGCAGAAGACAATATTTGCTTTATTACTTTGGAGAAAAATTTGATCCGGTAAAAGGTGAAGGCGCTTTGATGTGTGATAATTCACAAAATCCTCCGAAACTAAAAGATGCAGCACAGGACTTGAAAAAAGTTTTGGAGATGATCAAATCTTTGGGAGAAAAATTCCGCACAAAAGATTTGATTTCCATTATTGCAGGAAAAGAATCTGCGGTTACCAAATCTTATAAATTGGAACAGACAGAATTTTTCGGATTCGGAAAAGCTGAAAGTGATAACTATTGGAAATCTATTATCAGACAAGCAACTGTTCAGGATTTTCTTAGAAAAGATATTGAAACTTATGGTGTTTTGAAAATTTCTGAAAAAGGAAATGAATTCATCAACGGTAAAAACAAACAATCATTCTTCATAGCAGAAGACAGAGAATATGATCTTGCGCAATCTAAGTCAAAAGCGGATAGTGAGCAGGTTCAAACTCAAGCTGGAGGCGGATTGGATCAACTATTATTTGGTCAATTGAAAGAACTTCGTAAGACTGTTGCTAAAAAACACGGGATTCCACCATATACGGTTTTTATGGATCCAAGTCTGGAAGATATGACGGTACAATATCCAATAACTGTGGAAGAAGTTGCAAAAATCTATGGTGTTGGTGAAGGGAAAGCCAGAAAGTACGGAAAAGAATTTGCTGACTTTATCAAGAAATATGTTGAGGATAATGAGATAGAAAGAACTCAGGATATGGTGATGAAACAAGTTGCAAATAAGTCCAGTCATAAAGTTTTTATCATTCAAAATACCGATAAAAAAATTGATTTGGAAGATATTGCAAAGGCAAAAAATCTTTCGATGACAGAGCTTCTTTCCGAGATGGAAAGTATCATTTATCAAGGTACAAAACTGAATATCGATTATTATATTGATGAGAATTTTGATGAAGATATTGTTGAGGAGTTTATGGATTTTATGAAAAACTCAGAAAGTGACAGTATGAAAACTTTGCTTGCAGAATATGGCGACGATTTGACTGATGAAGAAGTAAGGATTCTAAGAATCAAATTTATTAGTGATGTAGCTAATTAAAATAAATAAAATGCCGGACTTGTTCCGGTATTTTTATTTATAGGATTTACCATTTCGGTTTTGTAATTTTGAGTTATGAAAAAATCAATCATTTTCATATTACCCGATTTGGAAACAGGAGGAGCAGAGCGTATTGTAACTACAATTGCCAATCATCTTCCCAGAGACAAATTTTCACCAGCGATTCTTTTATTAAGAAAAGAAGGTGCTTATCTAGACCTGTTGAAGCCAGATGTGGAAATTATTGATATCCATACACCAAGGATTAGACATTCTTTAAAACCAATTCTTCTGGAAATTAAGCGTAGGAAACCAGATATTGTGTTTTCTGGCTTTGGGGAAGTGAATGCTTATCTATCATTATTCATAAAACTTTTTCCAAAAACTAAATTCATCGCAAGAGAAACTAATGTTGTTTCTCAGCACATTACAAGAAAAGAGATTAAATTTTTCTATAAATTCTACAATAATTATGATAAGATTATTGCTCAAAGTAATGATATGGAAGTAGATCTGATCAAGAATTTTGGGATTAAGAAAAAGAAACTATTTAAAATTAATAATCCTGTTGATGTCAATTTCATAGAAGAGAAACTAAAACAATCGGAACGTCCAACAGAGTTTTCTCATCAGCATAAAAATGTTGTTGCTATTGGAAATTTATCAGCAAGAAAAGGATTTGATAACCTTCTGAAAGTATTTTCCAGACTCAAAAATCAGAATATTTTACTTCATATTCTTGGTGAAGGAAAAGATAAAGAAATGCTTTTGCAGATGAAAGAAATGTTGGGGTTGGATCACGTTATTTTTCATGGAAAGAAAAGTAATCCTTATCAATATCTAAAATTTGCGGATCTGTTCATTTTATCTTCCAGATATGAAGGTTTTCCCAATGTACTATTGGAGGCCGGAACTTGTGGTATTTATTCTTTAGCCAATAATTGTCCTGGCGGAATTGATGAGATTATTATCGATCAAGTCAACGGCGAAATCTCCAACATTGAAAACTATGATGATTTTGCTGAAAAAATAAAGCATTCTGTTCATAGGAGCGATGATAAAGATAATATCAAAGCTTCTATAAAATCTCGTTTTTCTTCAGAAATAATCCTGAAAAAATATGAAGATTTGCTTTGGAATTTATAAAAACTAAATAAACATGTTAGACGAAATTTTCAGCGAAAACGGGCAGGGAATTATCTATATGTGGTCAATCCCGATCCATGCGATTGTGATTTTAGGAGAGATGATTTACAGTCATTTCAACAGAGAAAAATTATATGAGACCAAAGACGTTTTGTCCAATGTCTATTTGGCAATTCTTAATTACGGTTTGGATTTGCTAATGAAAGGTGTTTCTATGGCTGTTATGTTTTTCTTTTACCATCATCGCCTTTTTACTTGGGAATTCAATGTTTGGTATTTTGTAGCTGTTTTTGTTTTGCAGGATTTTGCTTATTATGTTTTGCATTACGTAGATCATCATTCCAGGGCATTTTGGGCAGTTCATATTACACATCATAGTTCGGATCACTTCAATATAACAACAGGCTTCAGAAGTCCTGTTTTACAACCATTGTATAGGTATTTGTACTTTTCGCCTTTAGCATTTTTAGGATTTAATCCTTGGCATATTATGGTGGCGTATTCGGTATTACAGGTTTATGGGACTTGGGTTCATACGCAAACTGTTAAGAATCTTGGTTTTCTGGAGTGGTTTATGGTCACGCCTTCTCATCATAGAGTTCACCACGCTTGCAACATCCGATATCTTGATAGAAATATGGGAATGGCGCTGATTATTTGGGACAGACTTTTTGGAACATTTGAAAAAGAAGTTCCCGAAGTTCCCATCAAATACGGAATTTACCCTAAAATGGAAGACAAAGGTCCTGTTAATCTTGTTTTCTACGAATGGAAAAAAATAGCACGTGATCTAAAACAGCCTGACTTAAAATTTACAGATAAGTTGAAATATCTTTTCTATTCACCAGGCTGGCGACACGATGGAAAAGGAAAAACTGTTAGGGATTATCAGCGAGAAGAATTGGAAAGAAGAATAAAAAAACAAGCATCATAATTATGAGAAAATTGATTTCATACATTGCATTATTATTGATTTTAATTAATTGCAATTCATCAGTCAAATCAGGAGATTCAATTCTTAATCAAGAAATTCCTTACAAAGAAGCGAAGAATTATTTTGTAAAGAATAATATTGATGCTGCAATTGATAATCCTAAGTTTGAAACTCAGGAAGAATTTGATCAGGTTTTCGGAATGGCAACCACAATGGGAGATAAGGGGAAACCCACACCAATTGATTTTTCTAAAGAATTTGTTATCGCACAGATCGAAGATCCTTCAAGTCAAAGTATAGAATTAAAACCAGTTTCTATTCGAAAAAACAGCAATATTCTTGAAATTAAGTACAAGAAAGTTGTTGGTGAAAGCCAATCATATACGACTCAAACTGCAATGATTTTGATTATTGATAGAAAATACGACGGCGATGTTAATTTCGTTGAAGTAAGATAATCATAAAAGAAATTAAATAAAAAATTCCTGAAACTTACTTCAGGAATTTTTGTTTTGCTATATCGAAAACGCGCTTGTCAATTGGTAAAGGAAAAGGATTTTCGCGTTCTAAAGGAATCCATTCTGTCTTTTCTATACAAGGATCAAGTATTAAAAGATCTTCTTCATTTAAGATTTCAGCAAGATAATAAATTGTAATCAGTTGCTCATTATCCCGGAATCTGGAAATCAGAAAGTCGTCTTGTGTGTAAAAATGGTCTTTAATTTCAATTTCAAGATTCAGTTCTTCCTGAAACTCTCTTTTAAGGCATTCCAAAGTACTTTCTCCAAACTCTAATCCGCCGCCAGGTAATTTTAGGAGGTGATCTCCGGCATATTCTTCGTGAAGTGCAAGAACTTTGTTGTCTTTTATACAAAGTGCATACACCCGAATGTTAATTTTGTCTATCATATATTGTGATTTGCAGTGCCTAATTTAGGGAAATTATTTCTTCCAGGCATTGATCATTTCTCTTTTTCCGGGAGGACCTTGTTTTTTTTCAACTTCGAAACCTAATTCTATCAAAGCTCTTCTTACACTGCCTTTTGATGAATAAGTTGTTAATAAGCCTCCGGTTTTCATTTTATCAGCAACTATTTCAAATATCTCTTTTTCCCAGAGATCAGGCTGAACTCTGGCTCCGAAACAATCGAAATAAACCAAATCAATAGGAGGCAAATCCATATTTTTTATGTTGAAAAAGTCATCTTTAATTTTTTTAAGATAAAAATTGGAATCTAATTCAACTAATTTTTCCCATTCTGTTTCATGAATTTTCAGAGACAAATCTTTGACAATTTGGTTCGGAAATAATTCAGAATAAGACAATTCTGAAGCTTCATGAAAAAATATCGGATATTTTTCGACCCCAAAATAATTGATTTTATGATTTTTATCATTTCGCAAATATGCATCAAATGTTACCAAAACGTTAAGACCTGTTCCAAAACCTAACTCTAAAATATTAATTTCGTAACTATTTGTTAAATTCAGTCCATTTTTGATAAATACATGATTGGCTTCCTGTAAAGCACCGTGTTTGGAGTGGTAAGTTTCTTCTAATCCATTGATTAATAAAGTTTTACTTCCGTCACTTGTCCTGATTAATTCTCTTTTCAAAGTATTTTTTTTCAAATTTAACATAAATTTTGATTATTAAAAAATTATTATATATTTGTAATACCTCAACAAAAAATTAAAAAATGATAATTCAAAAATCTACCAACCCAAGAATCTCAACCTTCGATCCTAATAATTTCTCATTCGGCAACACTTTCATAGATCATATGATTATTTGTGAGTATGAGAATGGAAAATGGGGGGATGTACAACTTGTTCCTTATGGTCCAATCGGTTTTACCCCAGCAATGATGGGGGTGAATTACGGACAAGCTTGTTTTGAGGGTATGAAAGCTTATAAAGATAATAACGGTCAAGTATTCCTTTTCCGTCCTGAAAAGAACTTCCAGAGGATTAACAAATCCGCAAAAAGATTGGCAATTCCTGAGATTTCCGAAGAGATCTTTATGGAAGGGTTGAAAGCTTTAGTTGATATCGATAGAGACTGGATTCCGCAAGGAGAAGGAACATCGCTTTATATAAGACCATTGTTGTTTGCAACAGAAGAGGCTCTTAAAGCTAGAATCTCTGAAAAATATATGTTTGCAATTGTAGCAACACCGGCTAAAAGTTATTACACTGCTCCGGTATCAGTTAAGATTTCTGATCATTATTCCAGAGCGGCAAGTGGAGGTGTAGGTGCTGCAAAAGCGGCTGGTAATTATGCTGCTTCTTTCTATCCAACTCAGTTGGCAATAGAAGAAGGTTATGAGCAAATCATCTGGACAGACGATTGTTCTCACGAATACTTTGAAGAAAGTGGAACAATGAACGTTTTTGTTAGAATCAACGATACTATTTATACCCCTAAAACATCGGATAAGATTTTGGATGGTGTTACCAGAGATAGTTTTATCCAGCTGGCTAAGAAAAGAGGAATTGAAGTGGTAATTGGAGATGTAAAAGTTTCCGATGTTATCGAAGCTCAGAAAAACGGAACTTTGAAAGAAGTTTGGGGCGTAGGGACAGCTGTTGTTACAAGTATCTTTGAAGCTTTAGGTTACCAAGGTGAACATCTTACTTTACCTAAACTGTCTGATGAAGAAAGTTTTGCTGCGCAATTGAAGGCGGATCTTGTGAATATCCAAACTAATAATTCTGAAGATCCTTTCGGATGGAGATATTTGGTTGAAGAAAATGTATACAGTGTATAGAATTAAATAAAAAGTAAATTGAAAAGTGAAAACCGGAAAATATTTCCGGTTTTTATTTTAATATCAATTAAGTCTTTGAAAATTCTTAATTTTGCAAAAGTTTTTTGAGGTATTTCAAAGAACAATATTGAAAATGAAACAACTATTTTACATCTCAATTTTCGTATTAGCTGCATCTTGCGCAAAACAGGCACCTGCACATCATTCGGAGGAGCAATATATGTCTGAAAGCGAAATGGAAGTTTCTAAGAACAGAACGAAAGAACTCAACAGTTTGGAAAGAGCTCAGATAGAAGACTGGATCAAAGCTCAGGATGTAAAATATTATCCAATGGGAATGAATTATTGGGTGAATATTGGAGATTTGGAAAAACAACCTCGCAAGAATAACGGTGAAAAGATTTCTTATCAATACGACATCTATGATTTTGACAGAACCAAATTGTACGATACTCCAATTCAAAATACGAATGTGGAATTCGGACATTTTGTAGAAATGGATGCTGTGGAAGATGTGATCCGGTATCTGAAAAAAGGTGAGGAAGCAGAGATCCTAGTACCTTCGGTTTTAGCTTATGGAACCTATGGTGACAACAAAAAAATAACCAATGATATGCCTTTAATCATTAAAGTAAAAGTATTATAACCAACGATATTATAAACTATGAAGAAAATTATAGCACTTTCTATAACATTATTAACACTATTAAATTGTAAAACATTGGAAATAGACAAAGAAGTTTATAAAAGCTTGCCAGACGGGCTTTATGGTAATTTTGTAACAAGCAAAGGTGATATCCTTGTAAAATTCGAAGATGAAAAATCTCCGGTAACTGTTGCTAATTTTGTTGGTCTTGCAGAAGGTAAGATCGAGAACAAATCTAAGAAAAAAGGAGAACCTTTCTATGACGGAACTATCTTCCACAGAGTGATCAAAGATTTTATGATCCAAGGTGGAGATCCACAAGGAACAGGAATGGGAGATCCTGGATATAAATTTGCTGATGAGAAAAACGACCTTCAGCACACTGGAAAAGGAATTCTATCTATGGCGAATTCCGGACCTAACACCAACGGTTCTCAGTTCTTCATTACAGAAGTTGCAACGCCTTGGTTAGACGGAAGACATACAATTTTTGGAAAAGTTGTGGGTGGTGAAGCAGTTATCGATTCTATTGCTAACGTAGAAAAAGGTGCACAGGACAAACCAAAAACTGATGTTGTTTTGACCAAAGTGGCGGTTTTCAGCAAAGGCGATGCTTACAAGCATTATGATGCTGCAAAAATCTTCTCTGAGGGAAAAGAAAAAATCGAAGAAAAAAACAAAGCTTATCTAGCAAAAGCTGAAGAAGAGAAAGCTAAAAAATTGGCAGAGTTCGCAGCGAATCAAGAGAAGTTAGTCAATGAAATGAAAGCTGGAATGCAATCTACGCCTTCTGGTCTTTTTTACAAGATTACTAAAACTTCTACTGGAGCAAACCCAACTGCGGGACAAACAGTTGCGGTACATTATGCCGGGAAATTGATCAACGGAGAAGAGTTTGATAATTCTTTCAAAAGAGGGCAGCCTATCGATATTCCAATTGGTGTAGGTCAGGTAATCAAAGGTTGGGATGAAGGTATTCTTTTACTGAAAGAAGGAGAAACTGCAACATTATTGATTCCGCCAGCTTTAGGATACGGAGAAAGAGGAGCAGGAGGCGTTATTCCACCTAACTCTTGGTTAGTTTTCGATGTAGAATTGGTGAAAATCGAGAAATAATTTCGAAACAAATAAAAAGAAAACGGAGCGAATTAATTTCGCTCCGTTTTTTTATGCTAATAACTGATAAGCTTTCTTCGCTCCGGTAACACAATCATTGTATTGTTCTTCAGTAATTCTATCATCAATAATAGATTTGAATTCCTGCCAGTAAGGTCCCGTATTCTCACCATAAACTCCAAAATAATTGAATTCTACATTCTCAAATTCCGGATTCTTTTTAAGTTGTTTTGCTATGACATTTCCTCCAAGTGTAGAACCTTCCATCACATACAAAGCGCCGAAAGCTTCAGCTTCGTTTTCCAGATTTTGAGTCGGATTTTCAGTTTCAGTTTCGATGTTCAAATTGTTTAAATCAACTTTAAGTGCATCTATTTTACTTCTTAATTCCAATTTCAGTTCAGGATAAGCTTTCAATTGTTCCTGAATTTGAGGTTCGTATCTGCTGATTAATTTATAATTATGAATCAAAAGCGTTTTATAATCATCTAAAGTGTAAGACTTATCAAAAATCTTTTGGGATTGTAATTTTGCTTCTGTGTCGTCGTGTTGTTGTTTAGTCTGTTCCTTAAGAAATACTGAAATCATAATTGGGTTTTTGAAAATTTAATATAAATGTTGTTCCTTTTCCGCTTTCACTTTCATAACTTATTTTTCCGCCCATTTTTTCCATAAGATGATGAACAATACTCAACCCAACACCATTTCCTTTGAATTCCTTCGCATTATTCATTCTGCTGAAAATTTTAAACATTTTGCTGGACTCTTTTTTGTCAATCCCAATTCCGTTATCTGTGATTTTGTAAGTTACTGTATCTTCATAGACTTCACCAACTATTTTCACTAATGGCTTTTCTGATCTGGAAGAATATTTCACTGCATTGCCAATGACATTGCCAAAGACTTGATAAATCATTGTTTTGTCACCCAAAACTTCCGGCGTATTTTCGATAATGATTTCTGTGTGAGGCGAGTTGAAACTTAGTTTAGAATCTTCTGCCAGAGTATTGATTAAGGCATCAACTTCAATACTTTTCAGTTCAATTTCAGATTTTTTGATTCTGCTTAGTTCCAAAACATTTCGGATCATCTCACTCATCATATCAACCTGAGTAATAATACTATCCAAAGATTTCTGAATATTCTCAGGATCAGGAATCTTTTTTGCCACCTGCGCATTGAGTTTGATGACAGTAAGCGGCGTATTGAGATCGTGCGAAATCGTATGAGAAAAAGAATCTAATTCCTGGTTCAGTTCTTTTAATTGATTGTTAAGGTCAACAATTTGGGAAGATTTGGTATGTGATGCTTTTAGAATCACAGAAGTAATCCATCTTGCTGATTCTATTTCTTTGATTTTCCAGGGCAGGGAAGTTCCTTTTACATATTCTTTCCAAACTTCGAAAGATTTTCTTGGCGAGAATTTGATGATTTCCACACCGTCTTTGATTTCGGAAACTGTTCCTTTTTCAGGTTTTCCGGCCCATTTGATTTTCTGACCTTGTTCTTTTCTCAGCCAGATCAACATATCAGACGTGTTGCTTCCTAAAACACTAGTGATAATTCCACAACTGATTTCCGGATTGTCCAATTCTACATTGATATCTTGGCAAAGTGTATTGGTGATGAAAATATTCTCTTCAAAATTATGATTGTTCTCTCTGCTCCAAATGATAATTTTCTCAATATCAGAATGATTGGGAACGTTACCAGCAGTTAAGATTTCATTATTAATTTTAATTATCATTCCATCCGCAGCACAGCTGTCCATAATATCTTTGATATTAGTTTCCAGTGCTTTTCCAAAATCTTCCTCACTCAAAAGGTTTTGGCGAAGTGAAATGTTATTAAGATTGATTCTCTGATATTCTTTCAGAGTCTCAAGAGATTTATAGGAAGCAAAAGCATTAGCAGAAGTTCTAGTCAATGTTTCTGCCAATAATCTGGATTGCAGATCAAAATGTTTGGGGGCTGCATTTTGACAGGCCACCATTCCCCACAATTCTCCATTCACAATAATCGATGTGCTGAAGCTTGATTCTACGTGTGCATTTTTGAGATATTCTCTGTGAACAGGAGAGGACGAACGTGTTACACTGTAAGTCAAATCCATTTGTTCTCTTGGAATCACACCAACTATTGGAAAGGTTTTTCCGGAAACATGAGAAGTGATTCTTACCGGATTTTTAAGATATAAAGCTCTTGCCTGAGCGGGAATATCAGATTCCGGATAATGTAAATGCAGATAGCTTTCAAGATTTGGTTTTACCAACTCTTCTATAACCTGACCGCTGCCATCGTACAAGAATTGATAAATCATTGCTCTGTCAAAGTCAATAATATCCTGAATTTCTTTCAGAAGAACTTTCCAGATATTCTCGTCATTCGAGTTTCTAAGAATATGTTGAATTGCCGCATATTCTTTATTGATTTTATGAGTTGGGATTACCTTTTCTATCTCAAAAAAAGTGATTTCATTATTGGTGTGAATACTTAAAGTATATTCTTCATCTTTGAAATCAAAATGTTGAATAGCCAATTCTTGGTTATTGGAATAATTATTCCAATTGATATCAAGATTTAGTTCACTTAACAAAACTTTGATGTCTCTGCCAAGTATAGAAGAGTCGAGAGAAAAGAACGCTAGAATATTCTCGCTGTAGGAAACTATTTTAGAGTTTTGGGTACCTATCAGATAACCGTATTCCTGCACTTCTCCGCAGATATGAATAGGCTCTTGATCACAATTGATATATTCTTTTGGGTACATATTTGATTATTAATTAGATATACCTTTTGTGTTTTAAGAAGTAAAGATAAAGATAAAAATTAACAATTGTTAATTATATTTACATGTTGAGATTTTCATTAAAAATATATTGTTTAAGATATTGAATTTCAATTTAAAAAGTTAAATTAACTAATATGAGCAAATAAAAAAGGTAACAAAACTGTCACCTTTATATTGATATAGTAGAAATCTATTTCATATCATACATCACTAGAGCCGTAATCAACTTTGGTTCAATCAAAGTACACTTTGGTGGCATTTTTATTTCCTTGTCAGAAATTTTCAGAAGGTCTGAGAAACTAATAGGATAGATTCCAAAACCTACTTTATAATCGCCACTGTCTACTTTATCTTTTAGTTCAGAAATTCCTGCTGTATCAGAGGTTCCTTTTAGATAAGTAATTTTATCGGTGTGCTTAGCATTTTCGATTCCAATAATATTTTCGAAAATATATTTGTTAACCAGATGATGGTCTAGGTCATTGCCATCTTTGTTTTCCTCACGGATATTGTGCTTCACGTGCAAGCTGTAAAATTTGCCACCAAGATACATACTAATGTGGAATTTTTGAGAAGGGAAATAAGGCGTTTCACCTTTTTCGTGAATCTGAAAATCTTCTTTTAATTTTTCAAGGAATTCTTCATCAGACAAACCATTGATATCCTTAAGAAGACGATTGTAATCGTTGATTTTTATAGATTGGTTGGAAACGATAAAACTGTAAACAAAGTTATAATGTTCCGTACCGTGAGACCTTTTGTACTTGTCTCTTTGCTTTTTAGCGTACTCTGCAACAGACCCAATTCTGTGGTGTCCATCGGCAATATAAAATGAATCGATTGGGTCTAGAACTTCTTTGAACTGTTGAAGCTTCAATCTGTTATCGATTCTCCAAATCTTGTGTCTTACTTTTTTGTCGTCGGTATAATTGATGATTGGAACATTCTTCTGCTCGTGATTCATCAATAATTCGACTTTGGAATTGGAATGATAAGTTAAAAGAACGGGCTCGGCTTGTACACCCACTTTTTCAAGGTAATGCGCCATTTTCATTCTTCTTTCTGTAATTGTAGATTCGTGCTTTTTGATTTTTCCTTCCCAAAAATCATCTACACTTACCAATCCCATCAATCCTCTGAAACTTGTTTTATCCGGCAGCGTCTGCTCGTATAAATAATAAGCAGAATCATCTTGAGTTAATTTTTTATCATCCAATAATTCTTCGAAGTTAGACCTTATCTTTCTCAGATTTCTATCAACATCTTTGGATTTACTTACGACCGCAGGCTTTATCATCTGGATATAAGAATCATCCTGCTGTGCTTTTTTATTGATTTCTTCCTGCGTAAAATTATCCAAAGAATAAGTAGGAAAGACATCAATAAAATCAGGATTTGGTCTGATTCCTCTAAATGGTTTAAATACTGGCATATATTATAGTTGAGCTTTTATTTTAATAATTTGTTGAGCTAATTCTTCTCCAATTCTGTTTTGGGCATCCATTGTGTTGCCACCAACGTGAGGGGAAAGAGAAAGAGCAGGATTCATTAGAATCAGTACTTCCGGAGTGGGTTCTTTTTCAAAAACATCCAATGCAGCGCCATAGACTTTTCCACTTTCAATAGCATCCAAAAGTGCTACTTCATTGATAACTCCACCTCTTGCAGTATTAGCAATGAAAACACCTTCTTTCATTAGTTCCAATTCTTCAGAATCTATCAAATATTCATCTGTAAGACCTGTATTGAGGCTGATGAAATCTGAATTTTTTAAAACTTCATCTAAATTTACAGATTTAATTTCGAAATCCAAAGATTGACCATCGAAAAAGCTAAGCTGAATATTCTCAGTTTTTGGTGTTCTGTTGTAAGCTAAGATTTTCATTCCGAGAGAAATACCCATCTTAATCACTTCAATTCCGATATTTCCCATTCCGATTACGCCTAAAGTTTTACCAGAAAGCTCTGTCGCATTATTGAATGATTTTTTCAGTGCATTGAAGTTGGTTTCTCCTTCCAAGGGCATCAATCTGTTACTCTCGTGAAGGAATCTTGCTAATGAAAAGAAATGAGCGAAAACCAATTCTGCAACAGATTTGCAAGACGCTTTTGGTGTATTGATGATGTAGATACCTTTATCAATTGCATATTCTACATCAATGTTGTCCATCCCAATTCCGCCACGTCCGATAATCTTAAGATTGGGACATTTGTCAATCAGGTCTTTTCTAACCTGTGTGACACTTCTTACCAAAAGAACATCAACTTGGTTGTCATTGATGAATTTGCTCAGATGTTCAGGAGATACTCTGGCTTCCAAAACCGAAATATCTGCTTCTTTCAAAAGTTGAATTCCCGTTTCGGAGAGTCCATCATTAGCTAATACAATCATTGTTTAATTCAAAAATCCTTTAGTTACTGAGTTTCCTTAACTTGTTTGAGTTAAAAATCAAGGTTGGCTAAGATACGACTTTTTCTTCTGATTAACATTATTTTAACAAAAAAACGTCCTGAATTAACAAGGACGTTTCTGATTTATAATGAGAAAAGTTGATTAAATACTTTTCATGACATCTACTAAAACCTGTACGCTTTCTATTGGCATTGCGTTATAAATACTTGCTCTGTAACCGCCAACACTTCTGTGTCCATTCAGTCCGCTGATTCCTGCTGCTTTCCAAGCTGTATCAAAAGCTTCTTGTTTAGACTCGTCTGTCAAAGTGAAAGTCACATTCATAAAAGAACGGTCTTCTACAGCTGCTACACCTTTGAAGTTAGGATTGTTATCAATCTCGTCATAAAGCAATTTAGCTTTTGCATTATTTTTAGCTTCAGCAGCTGCAATTCCGCCGTTTTCTTCCAAATGTTTTAGAGTTAAATACGAAGCATAAACTGCAAAGACAGGAGGCGTATTAGACATAGATTCTTTATCGATATGAACCAAATAATCCAAATAAGTTGGAATCGTTCTTCCTGTTTTTCCAAGAATTGATTTTTTAACCACAACCAAAGTTGCTCCAGCCGGACCCATGTTTTTCTGAGCACCTGCATAAATCAAATCAAATTGAGAAAAATCCAACTCTCTGCTGAAAATATCGGAAGACATATCGCAAACCAAAAGCGTATCTACTTTCGGGAAAGATTTCATCTGAGTTCCAAAAATCGTATTGTTAGAAGTACAGTGGAAATAATCATATTCTGAACCAACAGTAAAATCTTTTGGAATATAATTATAATTAGATTCTTTGGAAGAAGCCACCACATCTACATTACCAATCATTTTAGCTTCCTTGATCGCACCAGATGCCCAAGTTCCTGTATTGGTGTAAGCTGCTTTTCCGTCAACAGACAAAAGATTGTAAGGAACCATCAGGAATTGAAGACTTGCTCCACCTTGTAGATATAGAACTTCGTAGTCGTCGCCAAGATTCATCAATCTTTTTACAATAGCACGAGCCTCGTCCATCACAGCAACAAAATCTTTGCTTCTATGTGAAATTTCCAAAAGAGACAAACCAATTCCGTTGAAATCAAGGATGGCTTCTGATGCTTTTTGAAAAACTTCCTGAGGAAGAATACTAGGGCCTGCGCTAAAATTATGTTTTTTCATTTATTATAAGTAATAAGGTGTTAGGGTATTTAATTTTAAAAAGCCACAAGCTTAGAGCTAATGGCTTTGATTTTATTCATTATGAAGGAAAGCTTTTTTCGCCAACAATTCTTCTTCTGTTTCTACATTGTCTTCATCTGGAACACAACAGTCAACAGGGCAAACAGCTGCACACTGAGGTTCCTCGTGGAAACCTTTACACTCGGTACATTTGTCGGTTACGATGAAGTAATAATCGTCTTCTACAGGCTGTTGTGCAGCATCTGCATTCACAGAAAGTCCGGAAGATAAAACCACCATACCTTTCAGTTCCGTCCCTTCGGACGCTTTCCAATCTACTGCTCCTTCATAGATGGCGGTGTTCGGACATTCCGGTTCACAAGCGCCACAATTGATACATTCGTCAGTTATCTTGATAGCCATTGCTATTTTATTTTTAATTTTGCACAAAATTACAAAAAAAAAGCCAGCTATGCTGAACGAATACAAAATTTCAGGACTTGAAAAGTTAGGAGAATTCATCCAAAATTTCCTTAAGAATGATGATGAGCATTACAATGAAAAAGAAGAGCGATTGGCTTATCTGATGAAGCGTTCTGAAATCGAAAACCCGTGGTTCACACAAGAGAATCAAAGATATAATTTACAACAATGGGCAAGTCTCTTTACTAAAGAAAATATTGAAAACTGGTTGTCCAAATATCAGTTATCAAATACATCTAAAAGAGTAGGATTGATATTGGCTGGGAACATCCCGCTGGTTGGGTTTCACGATATTATTTCTGTGGTTCTGAGTAATCATATTCCGGTTATCAAATTATCTTCAAAAGACCGATTGATGTTGCCTTATCTTTTGCAATTATGGAATGAATTTTCTAATAACGAAATTGAATTTCACATCGTAGAAAGGTTGGAAAACTTCGACGCTGTGATTGCAACTGGAAGCAATAATACAGCGAGATATTTGGAATATTATTTCAAAAACAGTTTGAGCATCATCAGAAAAAACAGAACTTCTATAGCGGTTTTGAAAGGTGATGAAACTGAAGAAGAGTTACAATTACTAGCCGATGATATTTTTAGATATTATGGACTGGGCTGCAGAAATGTAACCCGAATCTTGATTCCAAAAGAAATGAAACTGGATGGTCTGTTTGAGAATTTTATCAATTATAAAGATATCATCAATCATAATAAATATGCGAATAATTACGATTATAACAGAGCTATTTATCTGTTGAATCAAGACCAGTTCTGGGATAATAATTTTGTAATGCTGAAAGAAGATGAGAAGTTGTTCAGTCCGTTGTCTGTGATCAATTTTTCACGTTATGAAACTTTGGAAGAAGTGAAACAATTTGTAGAAACCAACAAAGACGAAATCCAAACGATTGTTGCTAAACCAGAATTAGGATTAGAATCCATTGGTTTTGGAGAAACGCAAAATCCTTCTTTGGACACTTACGCGGATAATGTGGATACGATGGCTTTTCTGAGTGTGATTTAAAATAATAATTTTATCAAAGAAAAAATCTTTATTTTAGTAAAAAAGTTATGAAAATGAAAAAGAATATCTTATTAACATTGTGTTTCATAGGTCTTTTAACAAGTTCTTGCTCTAAAGATGATGAGAATACTCAGGAGTTTTCCCTTGTTGGTATTTGGAATCCATCTAGGAAAATTGTTGTGGGCAGCAATGGTGTAACCATCTCCAATACAGCTTATTCTGATTGTTATAAAGCCAGTACTTTTGATTTCGGGTCTGATAATAAAATGACATCACACATTTATGATTTTGATTCAGCGGGAGACTGTAAAAATTATGGTATTGTAACAGTTCCGTACACTTATGATCATAATGAAAAGAAAATGACGATCGATGGAGAGAATGTAGAAATTGTCAGCAGAACCAACAATGAGTTTCAATTCGTATCGGATTATGATGATGTAGATGGCGATGGTAAAGATGATAAGATTATTACCGTTTTGGTCAAATAAAATCCAAATAAAAAAGACCAGCTTTATTGAAGCTGGTCTTTTTTTATTGAGCTGTCAGAGATTCCTGCTTCAATTTCTTATCAATAAGGAAAGGGAGAAAAGGAAGTACCGATGCTATCAGATAATAGACAATTCTTAAAATACTCCAACGGTATTTGAAAGCTGCAACAATCAGAACTGCAAAGTAGAAAAGAAACAACCAACCGTGTATCCATCCAAAATATTTCACAGCTTCCGGAATATCCCAAATATATTTTAAAGGCATCGCAATAAACAACAGTATCAAATAGGAGATGGCTTCCACCAAAGCCGTATGACGATATAAATTGATTAGTTTGAATGTTTTCCTTTCAGACATTGTATATTGATTTGAAGTAAATTGATATTAAAAAGACAAAGAAACGAATTACATCTTAGAATCTAAAGGCAAAATCCTGTTTCGAAGTTAATTTCCATCAATATTTATAAGCGCTTTCAAATTCTGTTAGTTCCCCCAATTAACATTAAGATTGTTTTCTTTGGCAAATGCTTTCCCGTCATCCATCAGATCGATATACATCTGTTCGAATTTCGTCGCATATTTTTGTTCAATAGCACTGATGATTTCGTCTTTCTTGGCTTGGTCTGCTTTGCTGTCGCAGAGTTTTGCATAATTGGTGTATTCGTTTTTATAAACCGGGATGACGTATTCATACAGCGCTACAGACTTTTCTTTGATAGCTTTTCTATCATCAGAATTAGCATTCAGTGCTTTGATATCGTTCAAAGATTTTTCCAGATAAGCGATTTTGTTATTGACCATTGTAATGGCTTCGTCGCCTTTCTTCTTACTGGAAGGGATATCAGCAAATTCTATCGTTTCGTCATTGATATGTTTTGCCAAAGTTGGGGTTGCAAAATTATTGATGGTATTGGTATTCAGAACTGCAACTCCAAAAAATTGGTCTGGAGATTCTGAACAAGACTGAAGAGAAAGCGAAAAGATAGCAACCATTGCCGCGGCAGAATACTTGGTAATAGTTTGTGTAATGTTTTGCATAATGATATATTTAAAATTTGAATTAATGAAGAATATTATTCAATTGAGACAATTATATCCAAAAAGCCGATGCCTACTGATAAAAGTCTCAACTTTCACAGCCCAGTCAGGTAGCAAATTTCAGACCTTTTAAAACGATGCAGATACAAGATTAGCATAAGGCTTTCATTCTCTGTTGCTTTATTTTAGTCTGGTTTTGTAAGTAATAAAAATACCCTGAAAAAGGTATTTCAAGATTAGATTATCTATTCTAATTTTAAATTTGAATTAAAAACTAAAATTATGCGGACAAAATTTTATTTCATCTTATTAATTTTAGCCTGTTTTATGCTCAATGCACAAGCGTTACAAACAGGCAATTATACATCAAGCGATGGAAACTATACTGTAAGTATTGAACAAAATGGTGACGAGATTAGTCTCATAGAACCTAACAAATCGAATATTTATAAGAAAACAACCTCAGATTACTATTATCATACAGAGCCAAAGTATAATACATACTATGTAAGACTTGTTGGGAACAACAAATTCTATTCTGGTAAAAATGATGGTAATGAGTTTCTGTTTACTCTTTCCAGTACCAATCCGAGTGAAGCTATAGAATCTGTAGATAATTGCCCTCTGTATGATAAATATTTGAAATTGAGTCAAGAAGATCCAGTTGAAGTCCAGGCCTGGACATTTTGTGGCGCGGCGGCAATTGCTAAATGCACATACAATGCCGAGGCAAGTCAGGCATATAATAAAACCATTATTGCAGGACTAAAAGCTATTTTGGAGGATCAGAACAGGTGTCCTTGTGAAGATGTAATTCCAAAATCTGAATGGGATGCAGTTCCTAATTATTAAACAAGAAATTATGAGAACAAAAATTACTTTTCTTTGGTTTTTCTGCAATGCCATATTTTTCAGCGCGCAACAAAATAACAATTTTGAAAAACTGGTTAACGAGGAGTTCGGAACATTGTTGGAAAGCCTGCTTGTTGATGGAAAACTGGATAATGATAACGCTAAAGCATATTTGGCAACTGTTTATGGTTACAATACTGACGTTAATAATTATCTTCAGAATGCCAATTTTTCTAAAAATCTAAATTCCATAAATTCTACAAATCTAAATACATTACAATATGTAGAACTTGTCAATTCTTCTTTGCTGAATGCAATACCCAATCAAAAATTCCAACAGTTATCTCAAAATATCAGTGACGGGCTGATGTTTTATAATGGTATTTACGACATTACTCAAGGCAATATTACCAATATTGCCATTGGTATGGGTGTTAAAGTTTTTGATTTTTTTACGATGTTGCACGAAGGCAATAAGCAATGGAAACTAATTAATCAAAAGATTAAAAATATTACACCAACAATCACAAAACTAAATGCTTCTACTTTACCTTACACAAAGCTTAAAATTATTGATGATTTTTCATCCGGTAGAAATTGGGCAATAACTACAAACCCTCCTCTTAGTAATTATTCTACACATATTATTACAACCAATCTTACCGAAATTAAAGACCATTACCTTACTATCAGCACCAAAAATTATAATTCCGGAGATTGGTTTAATTTAGGTATTAGCAAGGAAGTAATCTATAAAAAAGCGAGATTTTATAAAAACTTGGAAAAGTTTGATTTCTCAAAAGACTTTAAAATGACATTAGATGTCAAACTGAATATAAATGTTCTGAAAAATGACCGATTTTTAATCCATATAGGAAAGGGAGTTCAGTTTGAGATTTGGAAACATCCAAGTAACACTATTACTTTTGTAACACCAATAGGATATGATATCACAAACGAGTTTGGAGTTTTAAGCACTACTGCAGAAGGTACAACATTAGAAAAGAAAGATAAGATATGGGACAAGAATAAAGGAATTTATCTGTTGTCCAGAAGTTATGGCGAGCAGTTATCTTTTGATGCAAGAAAATATGCGGATAAAAATTTTAATGAAGTTGTACAAATCCAAATAGAAAAAAAAGGAAATATCTTTACTTGTAGATTAAATGATAAAGATTTCTCAGAATATTTCGTGATGGCAAGAAATGTAAATTATTTTCCAGACAAATATTATTTAGGGTTTGAAATCTTAGCAACCAACCAAAAGGCATCTGTTGAAATCCATCGTCTAGAATTAGAACACTTATAAGAGCACTGAAATATGTCCCATACTAAAATAAGTTGGCACAAAATAGACTTATTATCGAAATTCCCAAAAGCACAGATCGAAAATCTGTGCTTTTTTAATTTAAACCCCAACAATCCCTATCTTTGACTAGCAGGCTAAAACAATGCTAATGAGTTTGGAACTAAGGAAACATTTTGAGGAATTGGTATCTTTATCAGGCGATGAGTTTGCAAGGTTATTGTCATTGCGAACAAAGTGAAGCAATCTCAAAAAACATTCATCTAAAAATATTTTAAGTTGAGATAAGAAATACCATTCAAAATAGTAGAGGTTATTCGTAATTATATTGATAGAGATTGCTTCGCTGTCACTCGCAATGACAGTCGCAATTAAGAATTAATAAAGATTGCTTCACTTACGTTCGCAATGACAGTCGCATCTAATAAAATGGGTCAAAAATATCTTTGATATTATCATACAAATCTTTCCAATCAGGATTGGTTGACTGAATCAAATCTATTTTCTTTTGTCTGGAACCTGCTTTTATTTGTTTTTCTCTGGCAATAGCATCTCCAATCTCCTGAAAAGATTCCCAATAAACCAATTTGTACAAATTATATCTGCTGGTAAAGCTATTTTGATATTTGTTCTGTCTGTGTTCTATGACTCTTTGGGGCAAATTGGATGTAACACCAACGTATAATGTAGTGTTGTTTTTATTGGTCATTATATAAATAAAGCCAGGTTTCATTTCTTAAAATTAATAAAAGATTGCATTACTTCATTCGTAATGACTTTCAAAATTTCTTATCAAACCAAACAATCCCTATCTTTGACTAACAGGCTAAAACGATGCTAATGAGTTTGGAACTAAGGAAACATTTTGAGGAATTGATAACGTTATCAGACGAGGAGTTTACTACGCTGGCTTCTTATTTTAAATTGAGAAAACTGAAGAAACACCAATATCTGATTCACGAGAACGAACCTATTACCAACATTTATTTTGTTACCAAAGGTCTGCTGAAAGCTTCTTACATAGACACCCACGGTAAAGAACACATCATCCAGTTTGCGATGGAAAACTGGTGGATTTCAGATTTTCAGGCGTTTTATATGGGGGTGCCTTCGGTTACGAGCATTCATTGTCTGGAAGATGTTGAGCTGTATTCACTTTCCAAAGATGATTTGGAAAAGATTTGTTTAGAAAATCATAAGGTGGAGCATTTTTTCAGAGTCAAAAACAGTCTGGGGTATGTGGCTTTGCAGAAAAGAATATTGTCTTTACTAATGACCGATGCCAAAGAACGGTTTGAACAGTTCTCTATACAATATCCAACGCTTATCCAGCGGGTCCCTAAAACCATCATAGCCTCTTATCTCGGTATTTCCAGAGAAACATTAAGCCGGATTACCCGAAAATAGTGACGTGTGTCACTATGATTTTGTGACTTATGTCCTGTGTTTTTAATGACGATTGGCTCAATTTTGTATTATCAAATTTTAAAAATCATCAAAATGAACAAGAAAATATTAATCGTGCTTACGAGCCACGAAGATCTAGGAAACACAGGTAAGAAAACAGGATTCTGGACAGAAGAATTAGCAGCACCTTATTACGCTTTACTTGATGAAGGCGCAGAAATCACATTAGCATCACCAAAAGGCGGACAGCCACCTATCGACCCAAAAAGTGAAGATCCATCAGCACAAACGGATGCAACTCGCAGAATGGCGGAAGACAAAGATTTGCTGACGCAATTGAGCAACACCAAAAAATTGTCAGAAATCAACCCTGCAGATTATGATGCGGTTTTCTATCCAGGTGGTCACGGACCATTGTGGGATTTGGCAGAAGATACCGTTTCTCAGCAGTTAATCACTGATTTTTACAAGGCGGATAAGCCTGTAGCGTTTGTATGCCACGCGCCAGGAGTTTTAAGACACGTAAAAATCGATGGGAAATATCTTGTTAAAGGTAAAAATGTAACAGGCTTTACCAATACAGAGGAAGATGCTGTACAATTGACTGACATTGTTCCGTTCCTTGTAGAGGATATGCTGAAAGAAAATGGAGGCGTGTACAGTAAAATAGAGGACTGGCATCCATACGCTGTGGTTGATGGCAAACTGATTACAGGGCAAAACCCGGCATCCTCCGAAAAAGTAGCGGAGGAATTGTTGAAGATGTTATAAGAAATTTTACATTATAAAATATAATAGCACAGATTAGTCTGTGCTTTTTTTGATTTCATTCAAAGTAACAAACCCCAACAATTGGCAACTAATAAAATGTTGCGTAAATTACGCTCCGAAAAAATAAAAGTATTACTATGAAGAAAATATTTATTTCGATTTCACTCTTATTAATGATGAATGCAATGGCACAGAAATTTGAAACACAAACCAGCACCGACAAACAAGGTTACACTTACGAAACTGTAAAAAATGACCAATCGGGCGTTAGAGTTTACACCTTAAAAAACGGACTGAAAGTCTATCTTGCTAAAAATGATGACGCTCCCAGAATCCAAACTTATATTCCTGTAAGAACAGGTTCTAATAATGATCCAAGTGATAATACAGGATTGGCGCATTACCTGGAACATATGGTTTTCAAAGGAACTTCTAAATTGGGAACCAGCGACTGGGCAAAGGAAAAAAATTACCTGACGCAAATCTCCGACTTGTACGAGCAACATAAAGCAGAAAAAGATCCGGAAAAGAAAAAAGCATTATACAAGAAGATTGATGAGGTTTCTCAGGAAGCTTCCAAATATGCAATCGCTAACGAGTATGACAAAGCGATTTCTTCTCTTGGAGCAAACGGAACCAATGCTCACACTTGGTTAGACGAAACGGTTTACAAAAACAACATCCCATCCAACGAATTGGAAAAATGGTTAAAAGTTGAAAAAGAACGTTTCTCTGAATTGGTTTTGAGATTATTCCATACAGAATTGGAAGCGGTTTATGAAGAGTACAACCGTGCTCAGGATAATGACGGAAGATTGGTTAATTATGCCATGATGGAAGCTTTGTTTCCAAAACATCCAAACGGTCAGCAGACGACAATCGGTACTTCGGAGCATTTGAAGAGCCCTTCTATGGTAGCGATCCACAAGTATTTTGATACGTATTATGTGCCTAATAATATGGCAGTTGTCTTAGTAGGAGATTTGGACTTTGACAAGACTATTAAAATGGTAGATCAGTACTTCGGAACTTTCAAGTACAAAGAATTACCAATGAAAAAAATGGTTTCTGAAGAACCAATGACAAGCATCGTTTCAAGAACTGTAAAAAGCCCGTCTGCACCAAGAATGACAATGGCCTGGAGAACGGATTCGAACGGAACTCAGGAAGCTAGATTGGCAGACGTAGTTGCCGAAATCTTAAGTAACAGCGGAGATGCAGGTTTAATTGACCTTAACATCAACCAAAAACAAAAAACTCTTGGTGCTGGCGCTTACGAATCGCCTTTCAAAACTTATGGTGCATTTGTACTAAGTGTGGTTCCGAAAGATGGACAAAGCTTTGATGATGCTAAGAAATTGTTATTGGAACAAATTGATTTGGTTAAGAAAGGACAGTTCCCAGACTGGATGCTAAATGCGATTGTAAACGACCTGAAAGTTCAGAGAATGAAACGTTGGGAAACAGCTGACGGACTGGCTACAACATTATATTCAACTTACATTGGAAACAGAACTTGGGAGCAGGAATTAGACGAGATCAACCAATACGAAGCCATTACAAAAGCGGATGTTGTAAAGTTTGCTAATGATTTCTTTAAGGATAATTATGTTGTGGTTTACAAAGAAAAAGGTGTGAATGATAAATTGGTTCGTGTAGAAAATCCAGGAATCACACCAATCAAATTGAACAGAGAAGCGCAATCGCCTTTCCTAAAAGACATCATCAATACAAAATCTTCTGATATCAAACCAGAGTTTATTGATTTCAAAACCGCCATTGCAACTTCTACAATCAAAGACAAAAAAGTTAGCTTCATTAAGAATAAATACAATGAAGTGGCTCAGGTCAATTATGTTTTTCCTTTCGGAACAGATAATGACAAAGAGTTAGCGCTTGGTGTAACAGTTCTTCAATATCTTGGAACAGATAAATATACGCCTGAACAATTGAAGGAAGAGTTCTATAAACTTGGAATTACGAATCAATTCAGAACGTCAAACGACCAGATGATTATTGCACTAAGCGGATTGGAAAGCAATATGAAGAAAGGTGTGGAGCTGATGAATCACTGGATCAATAACGTGAAAGCAGATCAAGCCATCTACAACCAAACGGTTAATACCATTTTGGAATCCAGAGAAGTAGCGAAGAAAGACAAGAACAGAATAATGGCTGCGTTGGCTAACTATGCTAAATTTGGTAAAGACTCCAGAATGACGGATGTGATTTCTAAAGACCGTTTGAAAAGTATCAACGTAACTGAATTGATTTCTAAAATCAAAACACTTAACGAATATCCTTACGAAGTTTTCCTTTACGGAGAAGACCAAAAAGGATTGGAAAAAGCGGTGAAGCCTTACATTGTTAATACAAAACTACAACCTGCAGCTGCTAAAGAATATGCTGAACCTGCAACCGCTGGGAAGGTTTATTTCACGCCGTATGATATGGTTCAGATGGAAATGTCTAAGGTTGCAAAAGCTGGTAATGTGAATGTCGCGAACTTCGGAAAAGCGAGTGTTTTCAATGAGTATTTTGGACGTGGATTGTCTTCTATCGTGTTCCAGGAAATTAGAGAAAGTAAGTCTTTGGCTTATTCAGCTTATGTTTCTTATGCTAATGCGACTGAGAAAAACCATCCGAATTATGTAACTAACTACATCGGAACTCAAGCGAACAAATTACCTTTGGCAGTAGCTGCAATGAGTGATTTGATGGCAGAATTACCACAAATCCCGGCTCAGTTTGAGAATGCAAAAGGATCTGCTTTGAAACAAATCGCATCTAACAGAATCAACAGAACGGTAACTTATTACAATCAATTATCACTTAAAAAATTAGGAATTGATCACGATGTAAGAAAAGATATCTATGCAGAAATCCAATCTTTAACTTTACCTCAATTAACCGATTTCTACAATACCGAAATCAAACCGCTGCAATACAACACGGCAATCATCGGTAAAAAAGAAAACCTGAATATGGAATCTATCAACAAGATGGGAACTTTCACAGAAGTGAGTCTTGAAGAGATTTTTGGATATTAATCTTAGTTGATTTTAAAATAAAAAGTGGAGCAGAAGTGCTTCACTTTTTTGTTTTTGGTGTTATGGATTAGTTGCGCCAGGAACTGTATAATAATTATCAAAACTTGTATAGACTCTGGTTTTCTTCACTTCACCATTTTCATAGATTTCGATTTTAGTGGTTGTTTCGGATTTTTTATCAATATATCGGACTTCATCCAGTTGTTCTTTTCTGTTATAAGATTCCGTTTTGACATTTCTGCCATCCTCCATATAGTGAACGCTTCTCAATTTGCCATTGTCTCTGTATCTGTAGGTTTTGGAATTGTAGAAATCGCCGTTGTCAGTAGTGTGGCCTTCGTAGGTGTATTTCGCATCATAACGACCCTCCATAAAAAGTTTTCCTTCATTATCATAGATATAGTAATATGCGCCGTCAACTGGCGCTTTCAATTCATAAATGGTAACTGGTTCTGGTCTTTGTCCAGGATTACCTGACATCACTTCTCTCTGAAGAAAAACTTTAGAATCATTTTGTGAAACCCACAGTGTATCAATGATTTTTGAATTCGGTTTGTAATGAACTTTTGAGATGATAACATTCTTATGTTCTATTCCTTTGGTGTCACAGCTCATCAAAAATAACAATAGAAAGAATGGTGAAAGTTGCGTTTTCATTTTTAGTTTTTTAGAATTAAATTAATCTTCAATCCGGACATCATTGTTGTTAATCAGATGAGTATTTCGTTTCAAAAATTCTGCTTCTGCAGGATGGCTTTTGTGATAAGTTATTTTAGAGATCAAAGTTTTGTCCTGATACAGATAAATCGAGCATTTTCTAAAGCGTCCAAAATTTACACGTTTGATCTTGATGAAATTAATTGTGTTAGGAGGAATTAATTGTGTTTTGAAATTCATAAATACCAATAATCCTTTCTGGGAAAACAGATACAAAGGAATGACTGTCATTAACCGTTGGATAAATCGGATATAATTCTGATAATGGAAGACAAATTCCTCATCAAGATCAGCAAGTTCATTAATAACACTTCTGAATCTTCTGTGGATGACGACGATGATTGGTACAAAGGCTAATGCTAAAACCAACTGTAGATATAAAACCGTTGGAAAAACATATCTGATAAAGTTTTCCTGAATATCCCTGCTGGTATAAGCCTGATAGAATAAGTAAACAAAACAGCCTAGAATGACACAATTGACCAAAACTAAAAAAGCAAATGCGATCAATTTTAGCTTTTTCAGATTTTTAATTTCTCTGGTTATAAATTCATTCATCAACCTAAATAATTTATTATTTCTACTATAATTTACCTCTCCCAAAGAATTATAAAATGGATAGGAGAATAGCTGATAGTCTTATTTTTTTTATTATAGTAAATGTAATGAAATATAATATAAACAAAAAGCCGGAAGAAAACTCTCCCGACTTATAAAATTAAAGACATATAGTTTATTTTTTTATAAATCTAAACTGATGCGTTTTGGAATCGCCCGTGATAATTATCAATTGATAAACTCCGGATTCCAAATCCTTGACATTAATTTTATTTTCAAATTTTGAAGATCTTATTATTTGTCCACTCATACCTACTATTTGATATTCTTTTGCATTTCCAATACCTTGGATGCCGATATTATCCACAACAGGATTAGGAAATAGAAGTGCTTTGCCACTATTGGTTTCATCGACGGCTAAAGTTGTTGTATGAACATCGCCTGAAAAATTGGAATTGGATGTCGTCAGATTTCCACCACAAGCACCTTCTGTTACCGATGTGTTTTCTACCCAGGTTCCAACATTATTACTTGGCGGATTCGGTGCTGTACTGTTTCCTGTGGAATTATAATATATGAGATATGGACTGGTAAAAGTGCCGTCACCTTCGTCAGCCAAGAATTCCCATCTGGAAAGCGAGTTGTTCCATTGTATTTTGAATTCGCAAGTTCCCAAACCTCCGCAAGGTTGATCTCCTGTTACTGGTGACGTCACGTAGATTCTTTTGCCATAAGTATCAGGATTGGTTCCCTTGGTGAAAAGATAATTGGCAGTACCAAACAAATTGGTACATCCACTGAATGTTATATCCTGTGCGAGAACCACAGCAGACAGTAATATTGTTGATAATAAATATATTTTTTTCATAAGTTTAAATTTTAAGGTCTTGATGGATATATGCCCTGTAAAGCAATAATACATTTGAAAGTGATGTAAGGCTGGATGTTCGGATGTGGTTGGCTACCTCCTGTATTATTAAGCATATCATTTTTCATAAGAGCTGGACTGCTGAGGTCTGTGCTGTACTCCTTATCTAGAGTTTTTGTATCTGCTGGTACACCTAAACTTGGATCACTGGTGTTACCATTGGCTTTAACAGCCAATAAGCTGTGATTATGTGCTGGCATTTCGTTCAAAGTAAGCGTGTGATTTTCTTCTCCTCCAATATCGCCTTGTGAATAATTGGGTAAACCAAACCCCTGACCATTCCCTAAAATAACCCTACCCTGGATATTCGGCAACATAAAAGTAGTACTGCCATTCCCACCATAGGTAGTTCCCAAAAGTGAAAACAAAGCTACATTTTGATTAATTGGTAAGGTTTGACCATTACATTCAGCCCAACCTTTGGGAGCGTAGCCAAAAGTAACATAAGCTATCTGTCCAAGAAATGGGGTAGACTGAGCAAAACTTTTTGTTGATAATAATATCAAACCGAGGATAATTAAATTTTTATTTTTCATAATGTAAATATTAAAATTAAGGACGTTGAGGAAATACTCCGTTTAAAGCAATAATACATTTTAAAGTACCATAAGGCTGCATATTATTATGAGCCTGGCCAGATCCGCTAGGTTGGATAGCCTGCACGCTAAAAGTAGTATCTGGTGTAGCAGTAGAATATTCCTGATCCTCATCTCCCGTGTTTGCAGGCAAATTGCTTCCTGGCATGTTTTTGTTACCAACAGCTTTTACAGCTTTTACAGAATGATTATGTGATGGTAGATTAATAATATTAAGAGTTGTTTGATTTTCTCCCGTCATTTCGCCATTAGATTGTGGCATTAGTCCTGGTCCGTCTCCAGAACCTATAAGCGTTCGTCCTCGTAAATCGGGAAGTGCAAAATTGGTTGTGCCATTACCGCCGTATTGTGTTCCTAGTAAGGCAAAGAGAGCTGTGTTTTGCTGTATGGGAAGCAATGCACCATTGCACTCTGCCCAGCCTGTTGGTACAAATGTAAATGATACCCAGGCGATTTGCCCAACGTATTGTGAGCCATCTTGTGCGGAGAGTTTTGAGTTTATTACGATCATAAACATCAAAAAAAATAGTTTACTTGTTTTCATAGTATTTAGTTTTGTGATGGGAAAATGCCTTCTGTAGCAATGACACATTTCATCGCTGTTGTAGGCATCATATTGTTATGTGGTTGAGATCCGCCATTGTTTGATACAGTATTGGTCTTCATAGCTGTATCGGAAGTTGCATCAGAATATTCTGGATCTAATATTCTTGTATTAGCCGGTACCGCATTGGTTGGCGAGCTGCTATTTCCGTTCAAATTAGATCCTACAATATTATGAGTGTGAGATGGCATTTGATTGACTGTTAATGTTACAGTTTCTGTACCTCCCTTTTGTCCAAGTACATATGGACTAAGACCAGCTCCATTTCCATCATCTATAACAACTCTGCCTCTCATATCCGGTAAAGCGAAAGTTGTCTGTCCATTTCCACCATAAGTTGTTCCGATTAGCTGAAATAAAGTAGAATACTCTGCAATACTGAGTATAGATCCATCGCAATCGCGCCAGCCAACTGGTGCAAAGTTGTACGGAACAAACATAATTTGTCCCACAAATGGTTCACTTTGTGCACTTATTTTTACTGTAATCATAAATGCTGCAATAATTAAAAGTTTAAATTTTTTCATAATACAATCAGATTAGTTGTATAAATCTAAATTTTATTATGAATTGTGCAATAAAACAGAGGGGGACAAATATGAGATATTTGATTTTACAAATAAAAGTACTGACTATCAATGACTTAATTGATTACAAGGCTTTTCTTATTTACTATAATTAGTACAGTTTCTATATTAGTTTTCAGATTAAACACTCATTATTAATCTTACGTTTAACAATTTTATTATTCAACAATATTTTCTTTAAAAATTAGTTTATAATTAATTGGTTTGTAAAATGTTGAAATTATTTTGTTTGGGGTTGATTGTGTTCTGTATTGTAAAAATTACAGCCCAGAATAATTTTACTTTTACCAATGATAGTTACAGCGGTATCAATTCTGCTATTTTTTCGCCAACACAGCCTTTTCTCAATCCAAATTCTTGGGATGTAAATTTGGTTTCTGCAGATCTTTTTCTTCAGAACGATTACGCATACATTTCTAAACAAAGCCTTTTCAGTTTAGCAGGAACGCCAATACAATTAGCCAACCCAAAACGCGGAATTACCGGAGAAACTCAACCAAGTGTCTTTGATTTTTATAATAAAGAGAATGCCAGTCTAATGTTCAATTCAGATATTCTTGGACCTTCGTTTTCTATAACAGCTAATATCAAAGAAAAAAAATATGTGTTTGGATTCTTCAGTCGTTTGAGATCACAAGCTTCTGTTCTGGATTTGGACAACTATCTTCGATTTGGTAACGAAATGATTAAACAACCTGAGTTTTACGAAATGAAACCATTCTCTTCAATTGCTATGAACTGGAATGAAATTGGATTAAATGCGGCAACCACAATTTTCCCAACTTCTGACAAACAATGGATTCTAGGATTAAATTTGAAATACGAAATGGGATTAGACGCTGCTAATATCATCAGTCATCAGGATATAAAGCTAACTGCAACAGAACCTGCGATTGGCGACAATCCTGAATTAATGAATATCTATGCATCGGATTATAATGTTTCTGTCAATTACATTACAAATTATAATTCAGAAACAAAACGCTATGATTATAAACAAAATGGTTCTGGTTTGGGTTTGGATTTGGCACTTACAATGATTGATAAAAATCCGAGAGAAGATGAATATCAAACTAAATTTTCTTTTAATATTTTGGATTTAGGTTATGTCAATTTCAAACAAGGATCAAATCATAGTTTTGTCAATGGAAATACCGTGTGGTTGCAGAATAATCCCAATCTGGAGGATCAGGAATTTGAAAGTCCAGAACAATATTTAAAACTATTAAGCAAAGAAGCTTATGGTGACGAAAACAAATCTTTTGTAGGTAATGGCTTTAAAATTGGTTTGCCGACGAGTATTAATTTAAGTTACAGTCAAAGAATTAAAGAAAATCATTTTGTTAATTTCAACTGGATACAACGTGTTCCGGTTTTTGAAAATTCTGTGAAACGGAATAATATTCTTAATGCCAATTATTCAGTTCAGAAAGCTGCTATTGGTTACGGAATTTCTACAACTTTGTCAGAGTATAAGAGTCTTCAGTTTGGTGGTTATTTCAGAATCGGACCATTGATTCTTGGAAGTGAGAATGCTTTTCCTTTATTATTCAAGCAGAAACATCTTCACGCAGCTAATTTTTATATTGCCATCAAGCTATATCCGTTTTGGGATAATGAAATGAAACGCCACAGGAGACAAGAGTGTGATTGTGAGAAATAGAGTGTTAGAGCTTTGTAATTTTTCTAAATTGATTAAAAATTAATTCATCTGAATCAGAATAATTGATGAAATACTCCGTTTGCCAGAGTTTTGTTTTTTCAGCCTGCTTGCTATTTGGGAAATGCCAATCTGCATAAATTCTAAAACCCCTTTTACCAGTTTTTTGTTCGCCAGAAATTAAATTTTCTTTTTCTAGAATAACTTTCGGAAACACGAAAAACCCAGAGTTCTCGCTTTCTTCAATCGAAATTATATAAAAGTCAAAATCATCATTAACATCAAAAGGAACCGTTTTTCCATCCAAATCTCTTTTCCAAAAGGTTACAAATTGACCAATCTTCTTCGGTGTCAGTTTTGACTTTCGGAATTTAAACTTGCTTTGATTAATTTTAAAATTAAAACCAGAATATTCTTCACATTCCAAATCTGGAGTGATTTCCGAAAGTTGAAGATTTAATTCTTTTAAAATTAAATCATTTAAATGTTGTATTTCAATGTTCATTGATCTATTTAAGTAAAAGAAAAATCGCCGTCACCATCGGTAAAGCTGAATTTGAAATCTTTTCCAAGTTTCTTTTTGAATTCTTTATGAGTAAGATAATCTCTTTTTAATGGTCTCTTATAAATAGATTTTGGTGTCTTATTTTTCTGGATGACAGTGTTAAGTTTATCATCATAAATTGTCATCATTTTTATTTTATATTTCTTGATGATTTTTGGAAGAATTCCTGCTACAAATTCTACATTTCCAAAATAATAAAGCACTTTCAAATTTCCGTTTCTTACTGAACAAAGCATCGCCGCAACAATCTCCTGTTTCTGATATACCGAGACCCAAAACATCTCATAATCCTTGGAATATGAAGAGAAAAGGTAATTAGGTTGCTCCGTTTCCTGAGAAAGCCAAGGGTAATCTAAAATCCATTGGAAATCTTCTGCGTTTCTAGCAATTGGATTTTTCTTTTGATTGATGAGAAATTGATTTAAGTTTTTATCAATCGTTTTTGTGATTTCATAAAGATTGTTTTTCCCAGCGCTGAGATAAGGAATGAAAATATTGATCAGGTTATCAAATCGTTTTAACCAGATTTTATTTTTCTCAAAAAAAGTTTTCTTGGAGGGTAAAAGCTCCGCCAGATTGGATTTGTAATAATATCGCACAGCATTTTTAGAAGTCAAATCTTCAAACAATCCTATTTTACGGTAAAGCCTTTCTGCACTTGGTGTAAACTCGGTAATCATTAGATTTTTATCATAAGCTTCTTCAGCAGAGTAAAGTAACTTCTGAGCGATCTGTTTGCCTCTGTGTTTTTCGCTAACGAATAATGTGGATAGCCATCCAAAATGAATTTTTTCACCATTTTTATCATTAACATCATCAGGAAGAATACCTAAATAACCTGCCAGTTGATCGTCATCATAAGCTAAAAATAATAAGATATCTTTATCTGTAGCGCGGGGATTGTGGATATGAGAAGCTTCTCTAAGTTCAGAAATGGGAGCAAATTCAAAATTTTTGAATTGTATAGTTTGCGTAAATCCTTTTAACTGTGCTTTGTTTAATCCAACAATATTTATCACCGATCATTAATTTTAAACAAATATAGCAAACACTTTATTCAAAGCATAATTTCAGCTTCTTTTAATCGTGTTTTTGCCAAGCATTTTCAATACTTGATAATAGATGATTTCGTTTTTAAGAATTTCTTCGGCCAAGTAATTTTTGGTTTCGATGGGAATTCTCTGGATATTGTTAGAATAAGAATCAAGTTTCAGACCGGCAGCCCCGAAAGTGAATTTTAAATCAGAATTCTGTTTGAAAATCAAATCAAAAAATTGCTCTGTCACCAAATGATCTGTAAAAGGAAAAGCAAAAGAATCATTCAGAAATTGATTGTCCGTCATATAATCTAAGGATTTCTGTGTATTATCGATTTGTTGTTCTAGAGAAAGTTGATTATAAAGCGGATGATCCCAACCGTGAGAGGCAATTCCAAAACCATCTTTTTTTAGTTTGATTAATTGTTCCGTAGTTAGATAGACTGGATTGTTTTGGAGATAATTTTCAAAATTGATTTCTAAATGATTGGCAATTTCATCCAACTGATTTTGATTTTCAAAATTGATACTTAAAATCGAAGAAACAATTTCGTTTAATTCATCTCCGGTTAATTTGTGCATCTTTTCTTGAAAAGTTCCATTCTCAATTATTTCCGAAACCATAAGACTGGCTTTGTTCCGCCACATCAACTCTTTGTTATTAATAAATTTTGGATTGATAAAATTAATTGCGAAAATTCCTTTTCGGAGAAGAATGGGAGAGATGATGTCATAAAACTCGCTGTAACCATCGTCAAAAGTTAATAGAAGTTTTGGCTTCGAAGTTTTCTTTTGATTGAGATAATCTTCCCAATTAACGAATTCAAAATGGTTTGAAAGAAATTCGAGATCTTTTTCAAACTGTCTGACCGAGCGGTAAGGGAAAAGATGTTTAACGTGTTTTACATCTTCATCAGAAACCAAATGATAAACCAAAATCAAATCATCAAAAGGTAATAATCCAGAAAATTTCTCAAAGGAGAATCTCTTTGTGATTGGATTAACAATTCGGAAAAATTTGGTTTTGAAGCTCATTGAAAAAAACTTTGCCAAAGATAATCATCTTTGGCAAAGCTCTATTTAATTTAATATTTAATTACTTCACAACTTTCATCTCGTTGATTAACCATTTTGCATCAGCATATTTATCAATCACAAACAAGATATATTTTGTATCCACCATTATATTTCTACACAATTTAGGATCATAATTGATGTCGCTCATTGTACCTTCCCATTGTCTGTCGAAGTTAAGGCCGATAAGGTTTCCGTAAGCATCCAAAGCTGGGCTTCCGGAGTTTCCACCAGTGGTGTGATTGGTTGCTGTAAAGTTAACCGGAACATCGCCTGATTTATCTTTATAGATTCCATAATCTTTGGTGTTATAAAGATTGATCAACTTTTTAGGCAAATCAAATTCATAATCTCCAGGAATATATTTTTCCATCACACCAGAAAGATGCGTTTGATAACCATAAGTAACGGCATCTCGTGGATTAGAACCTTTCACTTTTCCATAAGTCACACGCAAAGTAGAATTGGCATCTGGAAAGAATTTTCTGTCTTTATCCGTTTCCATTTGCTGAGCCATAAATTGTTTCTGCAACGCATCTATTTCAGTTTGATAAGACGTCACTTTATCGTGCGTTGTTTTTACATAAGTTCCTTTGATAGCTGCATAAAGCTGAACAATTGGATCATTTTTAAGCGCTTGAATCAAAGTGTTTTGATCTGCAAAAACTTTATTAATGTCAGAATAAACTGTTGCGCCGTTCACTATTCCGCTTCCCATCACTACAGAATTTTTCGCCCAGTTTTCTATGGTAGAAATGTTTTGATTCACATCTTTATATTTCTCAAAACCAGGTGGTAAAAACTGCTGAGGCGTTTTGTTGGCATAAAGTGCAATCACTTTTGCAGTTACTTTTGCATCAAGACCGCTTTCATAATCTTTGTAAATTTCAGACAATCTGGATTTCAGATTATCCAGAGATTTCTGAGAAGACGTTCCGTTTTCTACAGCTTCTACATAACTCCCAAATAAACTTCCTAATGCCAAAGTTTCTGCATTTCTTGGCAACTCACTGTAGTAAGCTCTGTTCAAGGCGTAAGGCGCTTGCTCGTTATATAGTTTGTTAAGTCCGTCAATTGTTGTTTTGATTGCCGGATTTTTAGAAATCAAAGATTGCTCGTATTGCTGCTTTTTTCCGACTGCATTAGACTTTTTAAGACCTTCGATTTCACCTTGCCATTTTTTCCAGGCGTTAGAGATTCTTGCATATTTAGACGCATATTTGATTCTTGTAGCGTTGTCCACTCTCATCTTCTCATCAAGTGTTTTTAATGTAACATCACGCACAGAAATCATCGCCGGATCAATTTCCGTCATAATTTTTTCAACCGCTACAGCAGGAAGATATTCAGTTGTTCTTCCTGGGAATCCGAAAACAAAAGTGAAATCATCTTCTTTCTTGTCTTTGATAGAAATTGGCAAGAAATGTTTCGGCGTATAAGGAATATTATCTTTTGAATATTCTGCAGGTTTGTTGTTCTTATCAGCGTAGATTCTAAACATCGAGAAATCTCCCGTATGTCTTGGCCAAACCCAGTTATCTGTATCAGAACCGTATTTTCCAATCGCTGAAGGTGGTGCGCCAACCAAACGGATATCCTTGTAAGTTTCTATGACATAAGCATAATATTTATTACCATAATACATAGATCTTACGGATATTTTCTGATAGCTTTCAGGTTTCTGAGAAGCAATGTAGGCATCTGTATTTTGTTTGATTTTTACATCAAGGTCTTTTCCTGATAGACCGTTAGTTCCTGCAAGAATGTCTTTTGTAACTTCTTTGATATCTGTGATGAAATCAACTGTTACGCCAGGATTTGGTAATTCTCCATTCATATCTTTTGCCCAGAATCCGTTGGTCAAAAGGTCATTTTCTACTGTTGAGTGGGACTGGATATTATCATAACCACAATGATGATTGGTTAATAACAATCCTTTTCCTGAAATGATTTCCGCAGTACAACCACCATCAAACTGAACTACAGCGTCTTTGATGCTCGCTTTTTCCGGATTGAAAATATCTTTTGCAGAGATTTTCATTCCAAGTTCTTTCATTTCTTTTTCATTAACTTCTGTCGGAATCCACATTCCTCCGTATTGCTGTGCAAATGTCATTACTGTTGACAATGCAAAAGCTGATAAGAGAATTTTTTTCATTTCAAATTTTTAAAATTTCACGAATTTAATTAAAATTTTTGGAAGAGATAATCCAGCCTTGCTGAAATATCGGACAAAAAAAATAGAATCTGGTTTAGATTCTATTATAATTCTGGATTTGTATTTTTAACATAAAGCCTATCCTCAACATATTCGATTTTTGTTTTTCCGTGCGGTTTGGGTAATCCATCTTCGCCAAGAGCCACGAAAACCAATTTATCAATCGTAATGATTTTCTGATGTGTCATTTTATTTCGAACTTCACATCGTAATGTCAGAGAAGTTCTACCAAATTCCACGGCTTCAATCCCGATTTCGATAATATCGCCTTGTTTTGCAGAGCTTACAAAATTGATTTCAGAAATATACTTTGTTACCGCCCTCGAATTTTCTAACTGAATAATGGCATAAAGTGCTGCTTCTTCATCAATCCACTGCAAAAGTCTTCCTCCAAAAAGTGAGTGATTTGGGTTAAGGTCTTCTGGTTTAATCCATTTTCTGGTATGATAATTCATCATAATTATGGTGCATTTTAATTTGGTGCAAAGGTAAAGTTTCCCAAGGAATTTAACAGTTTTAAATCATAGAAAGTATGGATAATTAAATTAATTTTTAGAAATATTCGTTTAAAATCTTTTGGTTGAATTTTTGATTCCCTAGAATCTTAGTATTTTTGTAAAAATTTTTTAAATAATGTCAAAGGTTAAAATCGGAACAGTTCAGATGTCTTGTGTTGCTGATAAGCAGTCAAACCTGAACAAAGCCATTGAAAAGATAAAAGAAGCTGCTGCTAATGGGGCTCAAATTGTTTGTTTACAGGAACTTTTTACATCATTGTATTTTTGTGATGTAGAAGACTACGATAATTTCGAACTGGCAGAACCAATTCCTGGTCCTTCAACAGATGCACTTTCTCCGATTGCTAAAGAATTGGGTGTTGTAATCATCGCTTCATTATTCGAAAAAAGAGCTCAAGGACTTTATCATAATACAACGGCTGTTATAGATGCAGACGGAACTTATCTTGGAAAATACCGTAAAATGCACATTCCGGATGATCCTGCTTTTTATGAAAAATTCTATTTTACGCCAGGAGATTTGGGTTACAAAGTTTTCCCTACGAAATTTGGTAAAGTTGGTGTTTTGATTTGTTGGGACCAATGGTATCCGGAAGCTTCCAGAATCACTACTTTGATGGGCGCGGATATTATGTTTTATCCAACAGCCATCGGTTGGGACACCACTCAGGACGAAGAAACCAATCAAGACCAATATAACGCTTGGCAAACCATCCAGCGTTCGCATTCGGTAGCCAATGGACTTCCTGTAGTTTCTGTGAATAGAGTAGGTTTCGAGCAAGATGGTGCGATGAAATTTTGGGGCGGAAGCTTCGTAACCAATGCTCAAGGAAAGCTGTTATATCTAGGTTCTCACGATAAAGAAGAAGTTGCGGTGACAGAAGTTGACCTTGCACAAACCGATTATATGAGAAAGCACTGGCCATTCTTGCGAGACAGAAGAATCGAAACTTATTCGCCGATTACAAAACGTTTTATTGATGAGGATTAATGGTTATAGATAAAAATTTTAATCCATTAGAAAATGGATACACTTTCCCAGCAGAATGGGAGGAACACGAATCAACTTGGTTGTCTTGGCCTCACAAAGAAGAATCTTGGCCGGAAAGAATCGATTTGATTTATCCTGCATACGCCAAATTTATCGCTGAGTTGACAAAAGGCGAATTTGTTTGCATCAATGTTAAAGACCAAGAGATGCAGTCTTTCGCAATGGAACATATTTCCAAAGCCGGAGCAGATATTTCTAAAGTTGAATTCTATTTTCACGAAACCAATGACGCCTGGTGTAGAGATCACGGACCTGCTTTTTTAGTGAATAAAAACGGAGAAGAACCTCAAAAAATCATTATTGATTGGGGTTTCAATGCTTGGGGAGGAAAATATCCGCCATTCGAATTGGATGATGTAATTCCAACTAAAATTGCTGAAGAAAAAGGTTTGCCTGTTTTGTATCCTGGAATTATTATGGAAGGAGGTTCTGTTGAGTTTAACGGTGCTGGAACAGTTTTAACTTCCAAATCTTGTTTGCTTAATGAAAACAGAAATCCACATCTTTCACAAGAAGAAGTGGAAGAATTTTTGAAAAAATATTACGGTCAAAAACAAGTTCTTTGGGTAGATGATGGAATTGTAGGTGATGATACAGACGGTCACGTGGATGACACCATCAGATTTGTGAATGAAAATACAGTTCTGACGGTAATCGAAGATAATAAAGAAGATGATAATTACGAAATTCTTCAAACCAACCTTCGTCAACTGCAAGAAATGACTTTGCTGAATGGTGAAAAACTGAATATTATTGAATTGCCGATGCCAGACCCAGTGTATTGTGACGGACAAAGATTACCGGCGTCTTACGCTAATTTTTACATCGCCAACAAATCGGTTATTGTTCCGACTTATAGATGTGATAAAGATGAAGTAGCATTGGAAATTATCCAAAAATGTTTTCCAGATAGAGAAGTTGTTGGAATCGATTCTACCGATATTATTTGGGGATTGGGAAGTTTCCACTGTTTGAGTCAACAAGAACCTTTGGTATAGATTTAGGTCCGCATTACGCGGACTTTTTTTATTTGAAAATTATGAACGAAAATATTACTACGGATTCTGTCAAAAAATTTCTTCCTCTAATTTTGGGAACGGCGATTTTTATGCAAATGTTAGATTCCACAATTCTGAACACGTCTTTGCCTTCCATCGCCAGAGATTTGCAGGAATCGCCCTTGGATATGCAAAATGCCATCATCAGTTACGTTCTGACTTTGGCCTTGTTTATGCCGGTCAGTGGATTTTTGGCAGATAAATTCGGAACAAAAAAAATCTTCATTCTTTCGCTGGTTGTTTTTTCATTAGGTTCATTGTTCTGTTCATTATCACAAAATCTTACCGAATTGGTAATCTCAAGAGTAATTCAAGGCGTTGGCGGTAGTTTGATGACGCCGGTTGGGAAATTAGCATTGATTCGGGCTTTCAATAAAAATGAACTTTTGAAAGCAATGAATTTCGCCATTATTCCTGCATTGATTGGTCCGGTAATGGGACCTTTAGTAGGCGGATATATGGTAGATTATTTAACTTGGCACTGGATTTTTTTGATTAATATTCCCATAGGGATTCTCGGAATTGTTCTCAGTTTAAAATATATGCCGAATTACAAATCGCCAGTTATAGACTTTGATTTGAAGGGATTTCTGATTTTTGCTTTGGCTTCTTTATTACTTTCAAGTGCATTGGAATTACTGGGAAATGCCCAAAATATCACGCCTGTTCTGATGATATTTTTTCTGGGATTTTTGATGCTCTATTTCTATTATAAACACGCTAAAAAAGATAATAATCCAATTTTTCCTCTCAATCTTTTTAAAGTCCGAACGTTCCGGGTCGGGATTCTTGGAAATTTAGCAACAAGACTAGGCATTAGTTCCATTCCGCTTTTAGTTCCGTTAATGATTCAGATTGCTTATGGAAAATCGGCGCTCACTTCAGGTTGGATTATTGCGCCGATGGCTCTTACGGCAATGTTCGGGAAATCTTTTGTCATTGGAATTTTAGATAGATTTGGTTATCGCAAAACTTTGATGGTTAATACATTTACCATCGGGATTTTGATTTGTTGTTTAGCGATTCCGAGTGTTCACAGTTCTATTTATTGGTTCGTCCCTATTTTGTTGATTCTTGGTTTTTTCAACTCGATTCAATTTACTTCGATGAACACGATTTCCATTGCCGATTTGCGACCTTATCAAAATAGTAGTGGCAATTCTTTGGTTTCTGTGAATCAGCAGTTTGCGGTTGGATTCGGGATTGCGTTTGGTCTGATTGTTTTGAAATTGTTTGAAGGTGACACCACTTTAGTTAAAAATCAAGTTCATACAGCTTTTCGATATACTTTTTTGGTGGTTGGATTTCTAACGATACTTTCCGGTTTAGTTTTCAGAAGATTAAATTTTAGAGATGGCGACAATATGAAATCTGTTTAGATAGAAATTATTTTTAATCGATTATCTTTGTAAATATTGGTATCAAAATTTTAAATTCTAACGATAGATTTCTGATAAAAATTAATGAATTTTTCTAAAATAATTTCTTCTGATATTCAAAACTATATCAAACAAAATCTCAATTCTGATTTAAATAAATTATTATTGAAAAAATCTCCGTTTCCTGATGTTTCGATGCAGGAAATTGTTCAACAAATCAAAGGAAAAAAAACAGCAGAAAAGAAGTTTCCGTTTTTATTAAAGGAAGGAATTATTTTCCCACCAAATCTCAATCTGGAACAAGCTTCATCCCAATCTACAGCAGAATATAAAGCTCAAAACTTAAAAGGAAAAACATTCCTCGACTTGACTTGTGGATTTGGAATTGACGCTTATTTCTTGTCTCAAAATTTTGATGAAATAACATTAATTGAACAAAATTTCGAACTGATTTCAATTGTTGAGAATAATTGGAAAATATTAAATCGGAAAGCCAAATTTGTTAATGAAAATCTGGAAGGGTTTTTAGATGGTCTTCGAGAACCTCAGACTGACAATTTTAATAAGTTTGATGTTATTTATCTCGACCCAGCAAGACGCGACCAGCAAAATAAAAAGAAATTTTTGCTCGAAGATTTATCGCCTAATCTATTAAAAATTGAGGAGAAATTAAATTCAATTTCTGATAAAATTATTGTCAAATTATCGCCTTTAATTGATATTTCATATTTAATTTCAGAATTGAAAAGCATTACAGAAATTCAAATTATTGCAGTTCGAAATGAGGTGAAAGAACTTTTATTAATTATTGAAAAACAAGATTCAGGAGCCAAAATTCAAGACACAAAAATCACTTGTATTAATCTTGACTCTGATGAACCCGTATTTTCTTTCAATTTCAATGACGAAAAATCTGCGGAATCAGAATTCTCAGAAAGTTTGAATTTCCTTTATATTCCAAATAACTCAATTCTGAAAGCCGGTGCGTTTAACATTATTTCAGATAAATTCGGATTGAAAAAACTTCATCCGAATACACATTTCTATACTTCAGAAAATAAAATCGAAAATTTCCCAGGACGTGTTTTGCAAATTGAAAAAATAGAAGCTAAAGATTTGAAAAAAGGGGAGAAGTATAATATTATTTCCAAAAATTATCCTTTGAAACCAGAAGAAATCAAGAAAAAATACAAGTTGAATGACGGCGGAAATCAATACCTGATTTTCACACAATCTGTCAATGGAAAAGAGATTCTGAGAAGCCTGTGATTTAATTTATTGATTAACAAAGCTTTAATTAGATGTTAATTATTTGCCTGTATTTTTAAAAATAATTGAATCAGAGTTCATCTTCCCATAAAATTTCACTACATTTGCACGCGTAAAAAATGGATATGCAAAACATTAGAAATATAGCGATTATCGCACACGTTGACCACGGAAAAACGACTTTGGTTGATAAGATTATTCACGCAACAAACATCTTCAGAGAGAATCAGGAGAGTGGTGAGTTGATTATGGATAATAACGATTTGGAGAGAGAAAGAGGAATTACGATTCTTTCTAAAAACATTTCTGTAAATTATAAAGACGTTAAAATCAATGTAATTGATACACCTGGTCACGCCGATTTTGGTGGTGAGGTAGAAAGAGTTTTGAAAATGGCAGATGGTGTGATCTTGTTGGTAGATGCGTTCGAAGGACCAATGCCACAAACGAGATTTGTACTTCAAAAAGCTTTGGAACTTGGTCTTAGACCTTTGGTGGTTATCAACAAAGTGGACAAACCAAACTGTCGTCCGGACGAAGTTCACGACCAGGTTTTTGACTTATTCTTCAACTTGGATGCAACTGAAGAGCAGTTGGATTTCCCAACATTCTATGGTTCATCTAAACAAGGCTGGTTCAACACTTCATTGGAACAAACGGACAATATTTTCCCATTACTAGACGGGATTTTACAATATGTTCCGGAACCTAAAGTATCTGAAGGTTCTTTGCAAATGCAAATTGTTTCTTTGGATTTCTCATCTTTCTTAGGAAGAATCGCCATCGGAAAAGTAATCAGAGGCGAAATCAAAGAATCTCAATGGATTGGTTTGGCGCAAGCTGACGGAAAAATTGTGAAAGGAAAAGTAAAAGAACTTTACGTTTTCGAAGGTCTTGGAAAGAAAAAAGTAACTGAAGTTAAAGCTGGAGATATCTGTGCTGTAGTAGGTTTCGATGCTTTCCAGATTGGAGATTCTTTCGTAGATTTAGAAAATCCAGAACCATTGCCAAGAACTGCAATTGATGAGCCAACGTTGAATATGACGTTCTCTATCAACAATTCGCCTTTCTTTGGTAAAGATGGTAAATATGTAACTTCAAACCACCTTAAAGAAAGATTAACTAAAGAATTAGAGAAAAACTTGGCATTGAGAGTTCAACAAACTGATGATGCTAATACTTTCCTGGTTTTTGGTAGAGGTATTCTTCACTTGTCAGTTTTGATTGAAACGATGAGAAGGGAAGGTTACGAAATGACAATTGGTCAGCCACAAGTTATTTTGAAAGAAGGTGAAAATGGTGAAAAATTAGAGCCTTACGAATCTTTGGTTGTTGATGTTCCGGAAGAATTCGCTTCTAGAGTTATCGATTTGGCAACTCAAAGAAAAGGAGATCTTCACATCATGGAAACTAAAGGTGAAATGCAGCATATGGAATTCGAGATTCCTTCAAGAGGTCTTATCGGATTACGTTCTCAAATGTTGACTGCTACTGCTGGTGAAGCTATTATGGCACACCGTTTCACAGAATATAAGCCTTTCAAAGGAGCTATTCCTGGAAGAAATAATGGTGTATTAATTAGCAAAACTCAAGGTCCTGCAACTGAATATTCTATTGCTAAATTACAAGACAGAGGTAAGTTCTTTGTTGACCCGGGTGAGGAAATCTATGCTGGTATGGTTATCGGCGAGCAAAACAAGCCAGGAGATTTGGTTGTAAATATCGTTGAAGCTAAACAGCTGAACAATATGCGTGCTTCCGGAAAAGATAAAGATACCGGAGTTGCTCCGAAAATCTTATTCTCATTAGAAGAATGTATGGAATATATTCAAGCTGATGAAGCAATCGAGGTTACACCTAACTTCATCCGTATGAGAAAGAAGCTTCTTTCTGAAGAAGACAGAAAAAGAGTGGAAAGACAAGCTAAAGCTTAATTTTTCCCAAATATTATATCAAAAGCGTCCATTATTGGATGCTTTTTTTGTTATTCTGATTTTATCGTTTAGTTTTGCAATCTATGCGTTTCAGATTATCATTTTTCCAAATTGTTTTATTGGCAATCTTTGTAGTTTCTTGTGCAACAAAGACTAAAAAAACACCAACTAAATCTGGTGTTAAAAAACCAATTACAAAAACAGAAATTAAACTTCCTCCAAAACCGGTGGTTCAGTTGAATAATATTAAATTACCGGAAATCAAAAGAGAGTTCAGAGCAGTTTGGATTGCATCGGTTGCGAATATCAATTGGCCTTCCAGAAATAATCTGTCTGTAGATCAGCAAAAACAAGAAGCGATACAAATGTTGGATATGTTGGTAGATCTCAATTTCAATGCGGTTATTTTACAAGTTCGTCCTTCTGCGGATGCTTTGTACAAAAGTCCTCACGAACCTTGGTCTCATTTTTTGACTGGACAAATTGGCTTAGCACCTTATCCGGAATATGATCCTTTGGAATTTTGGATTGAAGAATGTCATAAACGAGGCTTAGAGTTTCACGCTTGGCTGAATCCATTTAGAGCACATCATTCCAATGGTGGCGCAATCTCCTCAGAATCGATGGTCAGAAAATCACCTGACAATGTTGTAAAGCTAAAAAACGGAATGTATTGGTTTGATCCCGCTGATGACAGAACGCAAGATCAGGCTTCAAAAGTGATTAAAGACATCATTTCTAGATACGATGTAGATGGAATTCATCTGGATGATTATTTCTATCCTTATGCCGAATATAACGGCGGAAAGGATTTCCCTGATTTCAAAACTTGGTCGGTTTATCAACAATCTGGCGGAACGCTTTCCAGAGCTGATTGGCGAAGAGCAAACGTCAACAAATTTGTGAAAAGAATCTACGACGAAATCAAAGCTCAAAAAAATGATGTGAAGTTCGGAATCAGTCCGTTTGGAATTTGGAAACCTGGTTATCCCACTGGAATCAAAGGTTCTTCTCAGTATGATGAATTGTATGCAGATGCCAAATTATGGCTTAACCAAGGTTGGGTAGATTATTTTACGCCTCAGTTGTATTGGCCTGTAGATTCGCCGGGACAGAGCTTTCCGCTTCTTTTACAATGGTGGAATGATGAGAATACGAAAAGTCGACATCTTTGGCCAGGTCTTAACACCGTTGCTGTAAAATCTCCGAATAAAGCGACAGAAATTGCCCGAGAAATAGAGGTTACCAGACAAATTCTAAAAAATAATGCCGGAGAAGTCCATTACAGCATCGCAGGAATCAGTAAAAATTATGAAATGCAGCAGGAATTAAAAAACAATTCTTACAAAGAAAAAGTTTTGATTCCCGAAACAACTTGGCTGACTTCAAAACCTTTATCAGAACTGAATGTAGATTTGAAAAAACAAGACCGTAATGTTATGATTAATTGGACGAAAAATAACGATGCTTTGTCTTATGTGATTTATTTGAAATACGGTGATAATTGGCAAACAGAAATTGTTTCTCCACAAATTAATACCAAAACAGTTTCTTCATTTTCGAATGGAAAAAAGTTGACAAATGTTGTGGTTAGGTATGCTGATAAATTGGGGAAATTGAGTTCTTACAAAGCTATTTCTACCAATTAAAAAAAACTCAAAAACACCAATGGAAACTATTCTAAGAATCAATTGTACTGATGAAAAAGGTTTGGTCTATAAAATCTCCGAACTGCTTTTCAAAAACGATTTCAACATCACGAAAAATGATGAATTTGTGGATGAAGATAACGGACGTTTTTTTATGCGAACAACTTTCGAAGGCGATTGTGACAGAGAACAGATTGCCAAAAAAGTTTTAGTAATGCTGCCTTCCAATTCCAAAGTGGATTGTGTGGATGGACGGAAAAAAGATGTCGTGATTCTCGTTACCAAAGAACACCATTGTCTCGCAGATTTGTTGATTAGAAACCAGTTCAAAGATTTGAATTTCAATATTTTGGCTGTTGTTGGAAACTATGAAACTTTACGAGAATTGACGGAGAAATTTGATGTTCCGTTTATTTATATTCCAGCGGAAAATTTAACGAGAGAAGAACACGAAAATCAAATTAAAGAAACTTTGAAAAATTATCAATTCGATTATTTGGTTTTGGCGAAGTTTATGCGGATTCTGTCGCCCAATTTTATTCAGGATTTGGAAGGAAAAATTATCAATATCCATCATTCATTTTTACCAGCATTTATTGGCGCCAATCCTTATAAACAGGCTTTCAAAAGAGGTGTGAAAATTATCGGCGCAACAGCTCATTTCGTGACGAATGATTTGGATGAAGGTCCGATTATTTATCAGGACATCATCAAAGTCAGTCATTCCAAAACGGCAAAAGACCTTGCGAAAATGGGAAAAGATGTGGAACGAATTGTTCTAGCAAATGCCTTGAAATTAGTCTTTGATGATAAGGTTTTTATTGATGGGAATAAGACGATTATTTTTGAGTAAGATTTTTTCAAAGTTATTACTGCTTAATAAATTTCAATATTTTTTAATACCCAATTATTTTTATCTGTCCAATCACCATCATTATATTTTAATTTTACAACCCAGTTAGAACGTAATTTTGCTCCAAACGAATTTTCAGAATTTACCTCTGATTTTATTTCAAATTCTTTATTACTAATTTGTTTAAAAGAATATTCTGAAGAAAAATCTGATGTTGCGGGAGATTTAAGATTTTCTTTTACAAAATCTTTCGAAATAATATAAGCTTCACTTACTCCAATGTTATCTTCTGCCAAGGCTGGCTGAAACCTGAATTTAAACATCAAAAAACTTAAAATTATTGCAGATAATATACTGAGAAGAATTTTTTTAAAAGACATTTTTGGATTTATTAAAACCTATATACAAACCTATCACTATTATTTTTGATATAATTAAGGTTTTCCGTATTACAAGTAAAATAATTCAAAAAATCACTTAATTCCCAATAACTGAAACAATTCCTCTTTCTTGTTCAAAGCAATTGATATACTTTTTCCGTTCGTCAATTCAACCATATTTCCATTCAGACTTCGGATGGCTTCCAGATTGATGATAAATGAACGTTGAACTCGGAAAAACTTGGGCAGAGTCAGAATTTCATCCATAGATTTCAAAGTGGCTAGAGTGGTGTAAGTTTCACTATTAATCACGATTTTTAGATAATCGCCTTGTGCTTCTACGTAGAGGATTTCTTCCAAAAGAATCTTCGTGAGTTTTCCGTCTGATTTGATGAAAATACGGTCAGAATTGACTTGATGAACCGTTGATTTTTGTTTCAGTTCGATGTAATCTTTGGCTTTGTTGACAGCTTTTAAGAATCTATCAAAACGAACAGGTTTTACCAAATAATCTGTCGCGCCGGTTTCAAATCCGTCCAAAGCAAAATCTCTGTGAGCCGTTATGAAAATAATAACTGGCGGATTTTCCAAAGCTCGAACCAATTCCAATCCATTGATTTTCGGCATCTGAATATCACTGAAAATCAAATCAATATTGTTGCTTCGCAGAAAAGTCATCGCTTCCAAAGGGTCGCCAAAAGAAGAAACCAGTTTCAGAAAAGGAATTTCTTTGACAAAATTCTCAATGATTTCTCTTCCGATTGGTTCGTCATCCAAAACCAGACATTTTAGTTTTTCCATTGTTATAAATTGATTTTTAGTTCGATTCTGAAACTGTTTTCAAGGTTTTTGATTTCCAATTGATGTTGATTAGGATACAATAATTGTAACCTTTTTTTGATATTATCGATTCCGATTCCTCCGAATTTATTCCTCTCACTTATCATTTCCTTATCATTTTCAACAATGAACAAGAACTGATTGTCATTAATAATAACTTCTTGTTTGATGAAAGGATTTTGGCTTTTCAACCCATATTTAAAAGCATTTTCAATAAACGTAAATGTCAGAAGTGGCGCAATATAAAGTCCTGAAATTTCATCTTCTCCAAAGATTTCCAATTGAATATCTTTGTCTTTCGGATAACGCATTTTTTCCAGTTCAAAGTAATTTTTGATAAAGTCGATTTCCTTTTCCAGAGGCACTTTATCGGAATTTGATTCGTAGAGCGTGTAACTCATTATATCAGAAAGGTTCAAGATAACTTCCGGCGCAGAATCATCTTTTCTGACACTTAAACCATAAAGATTATTCAGTGTATTGAAGAGAAAATGTGGATTGAGTTGCGATTTTAAAAAGTCTTTTTCAATATTGATATTCTGGATTTCGACTTCCAGTTTTTGCTGTTGTAATTCCGTTGTTCTGTTGTATATTTTGATGATTTCAAACAAAATCTTGATGAAGAAAAAAGGCAACATTGTAAAAATCACAAGAACTGCATTTCCAATAACAGCCTTGAGAGGAATTGCTTCCATTAAGCTTATAGAACCATTTTTTTTAATGATGTCTTTATAAACCGGAACATTGATTTCGTAGCCTAAATGATAATAAATTACATACATAAAATGGTTGACAATCATCCAGATATAAACCAAAACCGGAATGCTCAGAATCAATAATATAATGGATGTTTTTCTCTTTAAAAAGAATATTTTCGGAACTAATAAGTAGAAGAAAATATAGAAAACAACCATATTGTTGACAGCATTTCTTAATGTTAAAATTAAACCTTCAAAAACAGTTAGTTTGAGTTCTATATAATAATTAAGAAATAATAAAGCTGAAAATACAAACCACATCAAAAAATGGAAAATTATTTTCGGGCTTTTGTTATAGAATTTTTCGAATTCTATTAAGATATTTTGACTGGGTTGAAGTTCTGCTATCGTCGGTTCTGTCTGCATTTTGCTAATGTAAAAAGGCATTTCAAAAATAAGCTTTTGAGATTAGAATTAATGATGAGATTGAAGTTTTCTACAAAACTTCATCAACTTCAATCAGATTAAAATTCTCATCATTTTCAAAAAACTCTCTGAAAATTGCAGCGTGACCAGTTCCAACCAAAATAAAAATATTCTTTGTTTTTGGCTCTATCTGATTTTGAATATTAGAATACATAATTAGATTTCTTTTGTAAAAATCCGCAACGAGATTTGAACCAAAATATTTACCATCAGGATTGACTTTGTTAGCGATAGAAATATAAAAACCTTTATTCTCAGATAGCTGGGCTTTTTGATTTAAACAGATAAAGACGTCTTTTAATAAATCTTTGGACATACATTTGTCGCCCGATTGAGTCATTTGTGCCGATTTTTTTTCTAAAATACTTTTCGTTACAGGATTAGAATTCAATTCTTTTTGCAGAATATCAAATCTCATTTCGATAAGACTATCAATTGGATAAATCTGTCCAATGTTTGCTCTTTTAGCTAATCTGAAAGCCAGCTGAAAAGTTTCCCCTTCTGTGTAAAACCGCTTCATTCTTGGCTTTTTTATGGTGTCAGTAAATCGACTGTACTGATTTTTAAGATACAATTGATATTGATTATTTAAGTCTTCTTTTTCATTAAAATTACTTTCTACAAAAATCTGGTCTGGTTTAAATTTAGAAATGATAGAATGGGTAATTTCATCCAAGCCTTTTTGATTGTCAGGTGTTAGAATATTTCTTTCCATACCTTTAATAGCATCATTTCCTGGATTATTGAAGTGATAAGTTCCTAATAACAGAACGTTGATTTTTTCCTGAGAAAAACTAAAGTTGAAAACTAATAAAACAATAAGTAATAAAACTTTTTTAGATTTAATAAACATAATTATATATATTAAAAAATTAAAGAATTCTGATAATGGCATTCATCACATTGATAACATTATGACCAACAATAGAATAGATAAGGTTTCCGGAGAACTTCCTTAAAATTCCCAAACTTAAAGAAGATATCAAAGTCAGATAAACGATTGTAATAATGTCAAATTTGAATTGATAATCCGAAGTCAAAACAGCGCCGTGAGCAACTCCGAAAAGTAGTGTCACAATCACAAATGACCAACCAAACGTGATTCCTTTGTAATTCCAATTCGGTAAAAAGACCTTGTTAAAAATCCAAAGGTAGATTCCGCGGAAAAGGATTTCTTCTGTCAAACCTGGCATTGTTGCCTGGAAAGCAAACGTTTCCAAATCAAATTCTCCACCTTTTGGAAACAGAATGAGCTTGAATATGAAATCAAATGTCAAAAATCCAAGAAAAACCAAAACTCCGAATTTGATTTGTTTTTTCGAGTTAGTAGAAGTTGTGAAACCAATTTCTTTTCTGTCGTTCTTATTAACAAAATAAATTGCTGATAATGAAATTGCCAAGCTCAAGAATTTCCCTAACCAAGAGAATTTGAGCCCAAAATCTGGTAAATATTGTTTGGTTAAAATCTGAATATAATTGTCTGCTAAAAAGAGAACTATGAATAACAAAAGGAATTTCAAATTTCCTTTTTTAGATTTGAAAAAAGCGATAATGAAAATCGGTAACATTATCAGAAGCCAGATGAGAGGAGTGAGTAATGACATTTTTTTATTTGTTTTTAATTGATGATTCAAAAGTATTGCTGAATGAAAGCTAAATCAATTATACCCGATGAAAATGGCATTTTCTAAGATAGAAATCAGAAAAAATCGGTTAAAAGAAATTGAATAATAAAGAATAAACTTTAATTTTATTCAAAATTTGAAATTAAATATGTCAATCAACAGAAGAGACTGGCTGAAAACCACTTTTTTAGGAAGTGCTGCTTTTACGCTTTCGCCACTGGAATTTTTAGCAAAAGAAACCCCGAATTTCAATGAATTAAAAAAAGATAACGAAACCATCCGACTCTGCTTCAACGAAAATCCTTTTGGAACTTCGCCGAAAGCGTTAGAAGCGATGCAAAACAGTCTTAGATTTTCATCTCTTTATGATTTCAAATTTGCTGATATTCTTTGTGAGAAGTTGGCGGAAATCAACCAGTCTAAAAAAGAAAATCTTTTGGTTTCCGCAGGTTCATCTTTTCTGTTGGAATTGATTACCAAATATGTCTCGATTAACAAAGGACATTTCATCATTCCGGACCCGTCTTTCACAATTTTTGAACCGATTGCTGAGTTTCTCGGAATGTCAAAATCTGTGATTCCTTTGAACGACAAAAAGAAAATCGACCTTGAAAAGATGAAAAGTTCTATCCAAAAAGACACGAAACTAATCTATATCTGCAATCCGAATAATCCAACCGGAGATTTGCTTTCCAGACAGGAAGTTGAGAATTTCATCAAATCAATTCCAGAAAATATCATCGTTTTGGTAGACGAAGCTTATATCGAATTCACGACTCAGAAATCTCTCAGCGATTTGGTTGGCGTTTACAAGAATCTAATTGTTACGAGAACATTTTCCAAGCTTTATGGATTTGCAGGTGCAAGATTAGGTTACGCCATTGGAAATCCTGCATTGATCAAAGAACTTAAAAAACTCCAAAGCTGGAGTGGTGCGGAAATCAGCGTAGTTACAATGGCTGGTGCGATTGCTGCGATGGAAGATCAGGAATTCATTTCCAAGGTTCTTGATAACAATCATAAAGCGAAAGATTTTACAGTTTCAGAATTCAATAAAAGAGGAATTAAAACCATTCCGTCTTCTGCGAATTTTATTTATTTTTCTTTGGAGAATTACAAAGGTGAATATTTCAAAAAACTGAAAGAAGCTAAAATCCTTGGCGGAAAAACGTATGAGGAGGAAGGGAAGTGGACGAGAATTAGTTTGGGGACGATGGAGGAGATGAAGAAGTATTTTAGTGTTATCTCTTAATATTAGACAAATAAATTATGATTTTTAACGAAATTTCTTTTCACGACTCCAAAATATTAAAAGTCACAGAAAATCTAGATGGGCAAATAATTGATTTTTTCATTGACTTTCCAACTGATTGGGAAAATAACATTTTTGAACAAAAAATTTTAAGATTTGAAAATGTAACTTTTTATAGTTTGGAAGAAATCCCATTTGTTGGCTTACCTACAATTTTAGATATTATCAATTTGGAACAAACCTCGCACGATTATTCAGCGTTACAAGATAATTTTTTTGTTATAAGGAATAAAGTGAAAATAGAAACTAATTCTGGAAGTAGAATTGTTGAATTTTCAGATTGCAGAATGCTTTAAAATAAATCAAGCCAAAATATTACTAAACTCCTTTCTATACTGCGACGGACTTTTCTGTGTATGTTCTTTGAAAGTTTTGTTGAAGTAACTGAAATTATTAAATCCACTATCAAAGCAAACTTCCGTGATGTTCATCGGCTGTTCCGCCAAGAGTTTTAGAGAATGCGTGATTCGATATTCATTCACAAACTGAGTGAAGGTTTTATTGGTAATTTTTTTGAAATAGCGACAAAAAGAAGGAACTGTCATATTGGATAATTCTGCAACGGTTTCCAGAGTTATTTGCTCCTTAAAATGGTCTTTTACATAATTGAAAATCACACTGATTCGGTCATTATCTTCTTTCTGAGTTTGCAGATAATATTTTGAAGCATTTAGGATTTTATAATCTTGAGTGTGGGAAAGTTCGTCCAAAATCTCAATTAGAATCATCAATTTGGCCAAAGATGTTGCTTCTGTCAAAGCTTCCATTTTTGTTTTCAAAGCATTTTTAACTTCATCACCGAAAACAATTCCGCTTTTCGCAGCCTCTAAAAGCACAGCAATTTTGTTCATTTCCTTAGCCTGCCAAAATTCGGAGCCAAGAAAATCCATAGGAAACTGAATCACAACTTCATAATCATTATTGGTATTTTCATTGGTCATTCCACAATGTGGAAGATTACTGCCAATCAGAATCAAGTCGCCATCTGAAAAATAAGAGATATTACTTCCAATCTGCCTTTTTCCAGAACCGCCACAAACGAAAATCAGCTCAATCTCAGGATGATAATGCCAAATGTGTGATTTGATATTTTCATTCCGATTAAACTTCAGGCAAGTAAAACTACTTCCAATGCCAGGACTTACCGCTTCAAAAGTTGGACTGTTATGTTTCATATGCAGATTTTATTGTTTTCCAATCAAGGGGATTTCATTATGCAAATTTATTTATTATGTTTTAAATTACCTTATTTTATTAATTAACATTTATTTAATGTTAATATAGAACATATAAATGAAAATTGTATTGTATTATTTTAGGTTTGTCCATGATACATTTGCATAGTAAAACAATTAAAGATAGTAATATGAAAAGTATATTAAAATTTGGTTTTCTTGTGGCAAGTATTTTTGTTTCTACAAGTGCAATGGCTAAGGATAAAGATTTTTCTGTATCAATAGGAGAGGTAAGTCAAAAGACGCTACATTTTGAAGTTTCTAATGCGAAGAACGTTTCTCTATATGTTTATAACAGTGACAAAGGCGAGATATATTCTGAAAAAATCATTAACAGTGACAGTATAGAAAAGTCTTACAATATGAGCGAAATGGCTTCTGGAACTTATTTTTTGGTTGCAGAATCTGATGCTAAAATTGAAAAATACAAAATAGTAGTAGATGGTGATCAGGTTTCTTTGGAAAAATCTCCAATTTCTGCGATTTCAAAACCAGAATATACCATCAACAAAAATTTGGTTAAATTAAAAATGACTAATGTTATCGGTGATGTGAAAGTGTCAATTTTCGATACAGCAAACAACACTTATTACAGTAAAAATAACGTTGCGAAAGATGGATTGATTGATTTAACTTTTGATCTGAATCCTGCAAACCCTGAAACTTACATCATCAATGTTGAAAAAGACGGCGATAGTTTCAGCAGAATGATTTCTCTAAAATAGTTTTTTTAAACTAAGGTTATATATATTATTTTCTAAAAGCTTCACACAATGTGAAGCTTTTTTTGATTTAAAATCAATAAAAAAGCCCAATTATAGAATTGGGTCAAGATTTATAAAATTTCTTTAATGTGTCTGTAATTGCTGGAGATCGTGTCCGCCACTTCTTTAAAATTACCATCCAACATCATTCTCGTCATTGCGATTCCCATTCCTTTCATCTGATCCCAACCAACTTTTGGTGGCATTGCCAACGCATTTGGATCTGTAAAAACATTGACCAAAACTGGACCGTTTGTTTGCAAAGCATCATCAATCGCTTCTTCCACTTTTTCCGGATCTGTCACATTGATGCCTTTGATTCCGAAAGCCTGAGCTAAAAGTCCGAAATCCGGATTGATCATATCCGTCTCGTTGTCCGGAATTCCGTTTACTTCCATTTCCAGTTTTACCATTCCCAAGGAGCGGTTATTGAAAACAATGATTTTGATTGGTAAATTATATTGTTTGATCGTTGCGATATCGCCTAATAACATAGAAAGTCCGCCGTCTCCGCAAAGTGCGATTACTTGTTTGTCCGGATTGGATAATTGCGCTCCGATAGCCATTGGCATTGCGTTCGCCATTGTTCCGTGACTGAAAGATCCCAGAAGTTTTCGCTCGCCTGTCGCTTGCAAATATCTTGCACCCCAAACGCAGCACATTCCAGTATCTACGGTGAATATTGTTTCTTTATTAGCTTTAATATTCAAAGTTTCGGCAACGAATTCAGGTGAGATGTGATTTTCTTTTCCTTTGTCTTCAACGTAGGATCTGAGATTGTTTTTTACAGTCTGATAAAATTCTAGTTGCTTATCAAGGAATTTTCTGTCATCATTAATTTTAATTAAAGGCAGAAGACCGATTAATGAATCTTTAATCTTTCCCGCAAAACCTCTCGTCAATTGCGCTCGTCTTCCCAAACGTTCCGGTTTCTCATCAATCTGAATAATTATTTTATCAACCGGCATAAATTTCACGTAAGGAAAATCTGTTCCGAGCAATAAAATTACATCTGCTTCGTGCATTGCTTTGAAGGCAGAAGGCAATCCCAAAAGTCCCGTCATTCCGACTTCGTAAGGATTACTGTACTGGATTCCCATTTTTCCTCGGAAAGAATATCCGATTGGTGCTTTCAGTTTTTCTGCCAAAGTAATGACTTCAGAATGTGCTTCAGAAGCTCCGATTCCACAATAGATTGCCACTTTTTTCCTTGAATTGAGATGTTCTGCAATCCAGCTAATTTCTTCTTCAGAAGGAATAATTCTTGGATTAGTTTTGAAAACTAAATCGGAACTAATATTTTTCACAGAATCGGCTTCGAAAAGATCACCTGGCATTCCTAAAACTGCCACACCTTTTTGAGAAATGGCATGTTGCAAAGCTGCCTGTAACATTCTTGGCGCTTGTTCAGGTGTTGTTGCAATTTGGTTATAAACAGAACAGTCATCAAACAATTTGATCGTATTCGTTTCCTGAAAATAAGAAGTTCCAAACTCTGAACTTTCGCAAGTCGAAGCAATTGCCAGAACGGGAACATTTCCACGGTTAGCTTCGTAAAGTCCGTTGATGAGATGAACGTGACCTGGACCCGAACTTCCCGCACAAACAGCAAGACCTTCCAATTCAGCTTCAGCAGCTGCAGCGAATGCACCAACTTCCTCGTGTCGTACGTGAATCCATTTGATGGAACCTTCACGTTTTATGGCGTCATTTAAAAAATTAAGGCTGTCACCAGTGACAGCATATATGCGTTTAACTCCCGTTTTTACTAGGATTTCTACAAATTGATCGGCGATATTTTTTGACATAGTTTTATAAATTTAATTCCTATAAAATTTACAAAAAATATTCCAAGCAAAGATTTATAACTGATAATTAAATGTTAATTAAATTAATGAAAATGTTTTGGAAAAGCTTCTTTCGGAGTTTGCTTCATAATATTGAGAAGAAACCAGGATTTCAGAAAGCCGTAACCGTAAGAGAACATTTGAATATAAGTAGAAATTATCGCCATTCCGGCAATGCTGATATTTTTCGTAACCATCAAAGCGTGGAAGAAAACAAGAAATGTATAAAGTCCGTACAAAGCGAGAATCAATCCATTTCCCCAAACGAAATAATGAATAACTCCAACCAAATAACCCAACAGAAAAATGCTCGGAAACCAAAACGTAGGTTTCACATAATTTGGATGTCTTTGATTCAGAATTGGTCTTGCACAGCCGAATTGGTACACTTGCTTGGAGAATTTGCCAAAGTCGGTTCTTCTTTTGTGATAAACGCCAATATTATCATAGAACAAAGTTGTGTAGCCATTTTCCCAAAACGTCATCGATAGATCTGGATCTTCGCCAATTCTCATTTCAGAAAATCCACCGATGCTCAAGAATTTCTCTTTATTCACGCCCATATTGAAACTTCTAGGCTGAAATTTCGTTACTGCTTTTTTACTTCCTCGAATTCCGCCAGTTGTGAAAACAGAAGTCATAGAATAAGAAATAGCTTTCTGCATCAGATTGAAACCTCTGTGCGCTTTATCTGCACCACCAAAAGCATCACAAGGATTTTCGGTAAGATTTTTCTTGATATTTTCGATGTAATCTGTTTCTACAATCACGTCCGAATCTACAAAAACCAGCCAATCATTTTTCGCGCGTTTTGCGCCGTAGTTTCGGCTCAGTCCTGGACCAGAATTTTCTTTTCGAAAAAACTGGATATCCAATTGTTCTTGAAATAATTCAACCGTTGGGAGAAGTGCTATTTTGGAACCATCATCCACAATTATGACTTCAAAATCCTTATCAGTTTGATGAGACAAAGAATTAAGAAGTTCGAACAATTCGTCTTTTCTGTTGAAAATTGCAATGATGATGGAGATTGTTGTCAATGTGAATTATGAAATTATTTTCAAAAATATTGAAAAAGGTTTTAAATTTGAGAAAAAGTGTCAATGGATTTTAATATTTTCGAAAAAGAACATTTCAAAACGTTGATTCAATTCAAAGATTATGTGCAATTTGAAAATCTTGTTTCGCAAAATAGAATTTCTTTTTTTGCTGAAGATATAAGCAACACAAATATTTCTAATTATTGCAGATATTATTTTCTTGAAGAAAATCGTGAGCAGATTAATTTGATATTAAAAGAAAACGCCATAATTCCTGTGAATGAAAATTATGGCGTTTCTGATTTGCAACAATCCAAAAAGATTTATAAAATTTATGGAGTCACTTTGTTGTCAATTTTTCTAATACTATTCGGAATATTTTATCTAATAAAGATAATAAGGTAAATTATGATTGCTTATCCATATATTTCCCTTTCTTCGATCCATCATACATCTCATACTGCAAGAATCTTGTTTCCAATTTTCCGTTGAATAACTTGATTTTTCTGGAAGGTCTCAATCCTATTTTTTTTGGCGCGTCAAGGTCTGCAGAAATCAACCAAGCCAAAGTATTTGGATAATGTTGTTTGAAAGTATCACCAATTTTTTTGTAGAAATCATCATCATTAATAGAAATTCTCTCGTCATAAGGTGGATTGAAAACCATCAGCAACGGGAACATATCTTTCTCAGAATCGAAGAAGTTTTCATTTCTAACTGTAATAACATCTTCCATCTCGGCAGATTCTATATTAGCTCTTGCTGCATCCAAAGCGCTATAATCGATGTCGTAACCTACAATTTTCCCGGTGAATTCCTTCACACGATTCAGTCGAACTTCTTTGATCGTTTTGAATAATTCAGAATCATAGTTTTTCCAATTCTGGAAAGCAAAATTCCTTCTAAAAGTCTGCGCCGGCAAATCCATTGCAATCATCGCTGCTTCTATCAACAAAGTTCCTGAACCACACATTGGGTCTAGGAAATTACCTTTTCCATCCCAACCTGCAAGTTGCAACATTCCACTTGCCAAAACTTCATTGATTGGTGCAACTGTTTGTTCCTTTCTGTAACCACGTTTGAAAAGCGGATCTCCCGAACTGTCAAGAGAGATTGAAACCAATTCTCTGTCAATATGAAGATGGAATTTGATATCCGGATTATCTTTATTAATATTAGGTCTTACCTTATGTTTTTCCTGAAAATAATCAACAATGGCGTCTTTCATTTTCAAAGTCATAAACTGCGAATGACTGAACCTCTCAGAGTTTACAGTTGCATCAATAGCAAAAGTCTGGTTCGGTTCCAAGAACTGGTCCCACTCAAACTTGTATAGTTTATCGTAATATTTGGTCTCGTTAAAAGCTTTGAATTCCATTATCGGAACCAAAATTTTAAGAGCTGTTCTGCAAGAATAATTGAGTTTGTAAAGAAAACCAAGGTCGCCTTCACAAGTTACCGCACGGTTTTTAACTTCTACATTTTTACCGCCCAGTTTTTTAATCTCTTCTGCTAAGATTTGTTCCAGACCAAAAAAAGTTTTGACCTGTATCCTTAGATTATTTATATCCATTTTGCAAAAGTAGAGTTTTTTGCTCGATGTTAGAAGAAGGAAGCTGGATGATTTTCAATACGATGTTAACTTCCATCATAAAACTTCCATCATCCAACCAAAATTTCACTATTTTTGCAAGATGCAATGGTTCGAAGAATGGTTTGATACACCATATTATCATATTCTTTACAAAAATCACGATTATAAGGAAGCAGAAGATTTTCTGAATCTTTTAACTGATTATGTGAAACTCGAGAAAAACTCAAAAATAATTGATCTGGCTTGCGGAAAAGGCAGGCATTCTGTTTATCTAAACAAATTGGGTTACAATGTTTTAGGATTGGATTTATCTGAACAAAGTATCCGTTTTGATAAGCAATTTGAGACAGAAACTTTGAAGTTTCAGGTTCACGATATGCGAAATAAAATAGAAAGTGAGCCTGTAGATGCGGTTTTCAATCTGTTTACAAGTTTTGGATATTTTGAAACAGAAGAAGAGGACAGAAGTGTTTTCCAATCTGTTTCTGATGTTTTGAAGGATGATGGATTTTTCGTTTTGGATTTTCTGAATGCAGAATATGTAAAAAAAGTCATCACCCCGAGCTCTTCAATCGAAAGAGAAAATATCGTTTTCAATATCAAAAAACATATTGAAGGTGAGTATATTATGAAGGAAATTGATTTTGAAGCGGATGATAAAAAACACCACTTTTTCGAAAGAGTAAAGCTGACTTCTCCTGAAAAAATCCTGAAATTTGCATATGAATTTGGTTTCGAATTAATCCAGCGTTGGGGCGATTATCAACTGAATGATTTTGATGAAAGCAAATCACAAAGATGTATTAATTTGTTTAGAAAGATTAAATAGATTTAAGTTTTAAGATGATTATACTTCTATTAATTTTAAGTGTTCTGATTGGTGTTTTTCTCGGGAAGTATTTCGGAAGCAAACAACAATTCGCCAAAAATCTTCTTATTCTAAGTGCCGGTTTCTTGATAACGATTTGCTTGAATGAAGTTTTTCCAGAAGTTTATCATTCAGAAGACCATAATATTGGGATTTTTGTCATTCTCGGGGTTTTGATTCAGATGTTGCTGGAAAGTTTGACCAAAGGCTTTGAACACGGGCATCTTCATCATCATTCCGATGAACATTCTATCATTCCTGTTGCGTTGATTATCGGACTGTTTGTTCACGCTTTTATAGAAGGCATTCCCTTATCACACGAGAAAGAGACGTTTTCTCCTTACTTATTAGGGATTTTGTTTCATAACATCCCAATTTCCTTTGTCTTGGGAAGTTTCTTGGCTCACAGCAAAAATTTCTCTACCAAATTCTGGTTGATTGTTCTCGTTTTTGCTTTGGCTTCACCTCTGGGAATGCTTTTAGGAAAATACTTTGACGAGAATTTGAAAGTCTATTTCTTGGCTGTAGTTGGCGGAATTTTCCTTCATATTTCGTCCGTAATTATTTTTGAAAGTAACAAGAATCACAAGATGGACTGGCAAAAGATTATTCTGGTCATTTGCGGAATTGTTTTGGCTTTAGGCGGACATTTGTTTCATCATCACCATTAGTCAAAATTTTTTTTCTATTTCGATATAAAATCATAATTTTACTCAAATCGATTTTATGGGATTTTTAGATCAAATATTTGGTAAAAAAGAAGAGCAGGATCAGACCAAAAGTCTTTGGAGAAAAATTGAATCTGAAAAAGATTTGGATTCTGCTGTTGAGAAATCTTCTCAGCAAAAAGTCTTGATTTTCAAACATTCTACACGTTGTTTCATCAGTAAAACTGTGTTGAAAAACTTCGAAAAGCAAATGCAGAATTCGGATAAAGATTACGCGTATTATTTTTTGGATTTGTTAGCTCACAGAAACTTATCAAACGAAATTGAATCCCGTTTTGATATTGTTCACCAGAGTCCACAGCTTATCGTTCTGGAAAATGGAAAATCAACGTACAACGCATCTCACCAAAATATCGATTTGCATACAATTAATTAATCATTCTTGCTCATTAAAAACAATCAACACAAATGGAATATCAGAATTTCCGCAATCATCTCTCTAAAATACTAGGCGTTCCCATTGGAAGCTTAGAACTATGTTCATCTTTTTATGAAATCAAAGAAGTTAAAAAAAACGAAATCATCCTGAGAGAAGGTGAGATTTCTGACTGTACATTTTTTGTGGAAAAAGGTTTATTGAGAATGTATTCTATTGATAAAGCGGGGAAAGAACACGTGATACAATTTGCGCCGGAAAACTGGATTATTTCTGATACAACCAGTCAGTTGCTTAACGAAAAATCGAGATTCTACATAGAAGCCATCGAGGAAAGTACGATTGTGGTGACAAGAGAAGGTTTCTTTGAGAATCTTTCAAAAATCTATCCTGATGTTGCCGAAAAAAATCAACGATTGATGTTTAACCATATCAAGAATCTTCAGAATAGAGTGAATGCTTTGATTAGCACAACTGCGGAAGAACGCTATCTTGATTTCCTGAAAAAATACCCGAATCTAATGCTTCGTGCGCCACAATGGATGGTAGCTTCTTACCTTGGAATTACGCCGGAAAGTTTAAGCCGTGTAAGAAAAGAATTGGCTAAAAAGAAATTTGAGATTTAATTATTTTGAATAGATTTTTAGTATTAATCTTTATCTCGATTCTCTGTTTTGAGCAAAGTCAATTAAAGGAAAATCTTAGTCATAAAACATTTTCTGCGAAAGTCATTGGGATTTCTGACGGTGATACAATGGAAGTTCTTTACAAGAAAAATCCCATTAAAATTCGTCTCGCACACATAGATTCGCCGGAGAAAAGAGGAACTCAGCCCTTTGGAAATCAAGCGAAACAAGCATTATCCAATCTTTGCTTTGGAAAAATTGTGACAGTTCAAGCAGAAAAATATGACCGTTATAAACGATTGATTGCAGTTGTCATCAATGATAAAAATCAAAATGTGAATAAGCAAATGCTAAAGCAAGGAATGGCTTGGCATTATAAAAAATATTCCAAAGATCCTTCTTACGCAAAACTGGAAAATGAAGCCCGAAAAAATAGAGTAGGACTTTGGCAAGATAACGCTCCAATTGCGCCTTGGCTCTGGAGAGAAAATAAAAAGAAAAAATGAATCACGAAATTTTAAAAGCAAACATCTCTGATATCCCTGAATTATGCGAAATGATGAAGAATTTTTATGCGATTGATTTATATCCTTTTGATGAAAAATTAACGACTGATAATTTCGTAAAATTCGTTAATAATGATAATTACGGCAATTGTTTTAAAGTTGTTTTTGAAGGCGAAATTGCAGGTTATATTATTTTGGCTAAGTATTTCAGTTTTGAATTTGGTGGCGAAATTCTTTTCTTGGATGAATTATTTGTAAAACCGGAATTTCAAGGGAAATCATTGGGCAAAAAGGCTCTGGAGTTTGTGAAGGATTTTTCTGTTGAAAATAATTTCAAAATTGTCTTATTGGAAATAGAAAATCATAATGAGAAAGCTAAAAAACTTTATGAACATTATGGTTTCCAAAATCATAAGAGGAGTTTGATGATTCTTAAAAACTAAAAAGGCCTTAGAAATTTCTAAAGCCTTTTTGATTATATAAAAGTTAACTTTTATTTGTCGATAGAACCCATAACTTTTTGAGCAAATGAATTCAATGCGTCCTTTTCGCTCATTCCGTTATTGACATTAGCGTGAACTTCTAAGGCTCCGCAAATATTGGTAATGAGTTCGCCGGCAACATTCATATCTTCTTCAGAAACATTTCGGAACTCGCAGAAGCTTTCTAAAACTTCCAAAGTCGCCTCCAGATTTTCTGATGTTTGATTCTGATAAAACTGTCTTATGATTGGTAATTTCATTTTTAATAAATTTAGAAACTATAAGATTTAGAGATTAAGAAATTTCTTAATTTTAATCTTTTAATTCACTGAAAAGATTGTTAAGGCTTTCAGCTTGGTTGGTTTGAACTTGATTTTTCAAAGTACCACCTTCAAACGCTGCAAAAGTCGGTAGATTATCAACTGTTGCTAATTTTCTACTTTCTGGTAACTTTTCTGCATCTACATAATAGAAAGGAATATCTTCGTTTTCTGCAGCCAGTTTTTTGAACTTTGGCTTCATAATTCTGCAGTTCCCACACCAAGTCGCACCGTATTGAACCATTACTTTGTCATTCTCCTGAATGATTTGCTGTAATGTGTCTCCAGTAAGTTCTATGTACATAATTTTAAAAATTTAGCAATGTAACAGTATATCAATTGACCAATTATTCGGTTCATTGTTAAACTGTTACATTCTTTTATATTGTTATATTAATTCTTGCTGAAGTATTCTGCTACGCCAGTTCTGTTAGCGTTCATCGCTTCTTTACCTTCTTCCCAGTTTGCAGGACAAACTTCTCCATGCTTTTGAACGTGAGCATAAGCATCAATTAGACGAAGATATTCTTTCACGTTTCTTCCAAGAGGCATATCGTTTACAGACTCGTGGAAAACTTTTCCAGTCTCGTCAATCAAATAAGTTGCTCTGTAAGTTACGTTAGAACCTGTGTAAACCTCGTTTCCTTCTTCATCGTAATCCAAATCCTGATCTACAATCCCAAGAATGTTTGCCAATTGTCTGTGCGTATCAGCAAGGATTGGATAAGTTACACCTTCGATTCCACCATTGTCTTTTGGCGTGTTCAACCAAGCGAAGTGAACCTCGTTTGTGTCACAAGAAGCACCAATTACGATTGTATTTCTTTTTTGAAATTCTGGTAAAGCTTCCTGAAACGCGTGTAATTCTGTAGGGCAAACAAAAGTGAAATCTTTTGGATACCAGAACAAAATAACTTTTTGCTGATTATTCACTGCTTCTTCAAATACATTGATCTTAAGATCGTCACCCATTTCGCTCATTGCATCAATCGCAACATTTGGGAATAATTTACCTACTAATGACATAATATTTAAGTTTAAATTGTTGTTTAAAATTTGATAGTGCGAAATTACAAAGATTTTGTGAATGATAAATTTATTTTTAATTTATAAAATCTATTGAACTGAAAGAGTCAAAACTAACAGTGTTATTATATGTTTTCGATACCAAAAATTTTAATTTAGATAATAAATAAAGCATTCTGATTTACAATTCTCTATCAAATTTCAAACAGATAATTAACTTATTGAATAAACAAAATCAAATAATCTATAATTTTTGAAATAAAAAACACCACTTAAGAAAGTGATGTTTGATTTATTAAATGTTTTTGAGATAAGTCTAAAACTGCTCTACACAATCTTTGATTCTTCTCATTGCTTCTCTCAATTCTGCTTCTGAAGCTGCGTAAGAAAAACGGATACATTCCGGACTTCCGAAACTTACACCGCCAACGCAACCCACATGTGCATTTTCTAATAAAAACATAGCAAAATCATCTGCGTCTTTAATTTCAGTACCATTCAGATTCTTTCCGATGAAATAGGAAATGTCTGGGAAGAAGTAGAATGCACTTTTTGGAAGATTACATTTGAAGCCTTTGATATCTTTCATCAAATCAAAAACCAAGTCACGTCTTTTATGGAATTCCGAAATCATATATTGCAACTCCGACGGATCCATTTGTAAAGCTGTGATAGAAGCTCTTTGAGCCACAGTATTCGCGCCACTTGTCATTTGACCTTGAACTTTGTCACAAGCACTCGCCAACCACTCTGGACAAGCAGAATAACCGATTCTCCATCCTGTCATAGCAAAAGCTTTGCTCATTCCATTGATTACTGCAGTTTGCTCATAAACCTGAGGGAAACTTGCAATAGAAACGTGTTCACCTTCATAATTGATGAATTCGTAAATCTCATCAGAAATAATAGTCACGTGCGGATATTTTGCTACAACATTGGCAATGGCTTCCAATTCTTCTCTTGTATAGAAACTTCCCGAAGGATTACAAGGTGAACTGTAAAGCAAAGCTTTGGTTTTTGGTGTGATTGCTTTTTCTAATTGTTCAGCTGTAATTTTAAATTCTGTATCAATAGAAGTTTCAATGAACACAGAAGTTCCACCAACCAATTTTACCATTTCGTCATAACTTACCCAATAAGGAGCAGGAAGGATAACTTCATCACCATCATTCACAATAGCCGACAAAACATTGATGATAGATTGTTTTGCGCCATTTGCTACACAAATTTGAGAAGGCTTATAGTCAAGATTATTATCTCTTTTAAGTTTTGCGGAAATAGCTTGTCTTAATTCTAAAAATCCGGGAACAGGCGAGTAGTGGCTGTAATTTTCATTAATAGCATCAAAGGCTGCTTGTTTAATTTTTTGAGGAACATCAAAGTCTGGTTCTCCCAGAGTCAAACTTATTACATCAATTCCTGCCGCCTTCATATCGCGTGCTTTGTTGCTCATCACGAAAGTCTGAGAATAACTCAGTCTGTTCAGTCTATCCGAAATTTTACTCATGAAACTATTTTATAAATTAGATTTAGAGACAAATATAATTGATTTAAATCTATAAGCTGAATGGTTTGTTAAAAATTTGCGGCTTTAATTCATAATTTCTACCACTTTATAAGTTTCAGATTAGAATAATTTTTTAAAAATTAAAGCAAATATATAAATAGGTAAAAAATAAAATATTTTTTGAGAAAAAATAGATATAATTAATTATTTTTGCAATTATCTTTAAAAGATTGTTTGTCGTTTCGATTGAGACTAAAAACGGTTGATTAATACACACAAGACATTGATGAATTTTAATTTTACAAGGTATTTCTTAGGCTTTTTTATACTATTCTCTATGTTTTTCTCTGCTAAAGACCTCAACCTCAATTCTATTGAGGAAGAAATCATTAAGAATAATAGAGAAGGAAAACATCAAATTTCGCAAAAGAGACTTTCTGATATTTTATTATCCGGAGACCTGACAAAGGAAGAGGAGGCAAACATACTGTTTCTTATGGCTACAACCTATCGAAGTGTTAACGATTATATGATGTGCATAGACTATCTTAACAAATCGAGTGTAATTGCCAAACAATTGCCGGAAGATAATCTTTTACACATGAAACTTGATTACGAGTACGCGTTTGTGTATTTTGATAATAATCAATATGATAAATCTGAGGAAGTGATGAAGAGAATTGCAGCTAAAAAATACCTCAATTCTTACCCTGAAGATAATTCTTACATCCTAATGCAGGAAGGTTATCTGTTCCTGATCAAAAAACAATATAACGAAGCGGAAAAAAAATATTATGAAGCTCTGAAAATTATGCAGGCAGCCAACTCTTGCAATCTTCCAATTGTCTATGCAAAACTGATGAATCTGTACAGCAAGAAAAAAAACATTGCTAAAGCAGAAGAAATTTATGATGTAAGCATGCAAACTTCGGATAGCTGTAATATATTGAAATACAAAATCTTCACTGCTTCCGAAATGGAAAAGATCTATAAAGAAAATAATCTTTTTGGAAAAGCGTACCTGATTGGCTCGGAACTTGATTCACTCCGCAGACTGGAGAATCAGGAAGTCAAGATTTCTGAGATGCATATTGTTGATAAAGCTTATACAGAAAAAGAGCAATTAATAAAAGAGCAATCTGATATCTGGAAAAGAACCATTATTTTGAGTATTATCATTTTAATTGCTGTTCTGGCTGTGATCTATTTTTATAAAAAGAATAGAAAGATCAAAAGAGACAAATTGATGATGAGAGATGAGTTGGAACAGATGAAACAGGAACTCTATTCTTATTCTCAAAATTCAGAAAATGTACAGGATTCTAAAAAGTATTTTTTCTTAACTTCAGATGAGTTAACAGATCGTCAAAAAGAACTTTTAATTCATCTTGCGGACGGTTTGTCAAATAAAGAAATCGCAGAAAAATTATTTATAAGTGAAAATACTGTAAAGTATCATACTAAAAATATTTACACAATTTTGGATATCAAAGATCGCAAGGATTTCTTCCAGAAGTTAAGAAATAATTAATTTTCCATCTACTACATTACCCCTACATATAGGTGAAAACACCTACTACATTGCCCATACAAAGACTATCCCAAGGGATAGTTTTTGCTTTATTCATAATGGTTTAGCGCTAAAAAATTTAGATTCTGTATTATTATCAATAATATTGCAACCAGTTTAGTAAACACACAAATGAGGATTGTACATAACTATGAAAGAAGTTATCCTTTTTAGCATGAGATTTAACTAAAATCAGCTAAAATTCGACTTGAAAATTTCTTACCATATGTTAATATTTATTTTGAATTTGTAATTTAATTTTGCACGCTCTAAAAACCACTTAAGAACGATGAAAAAACACTACACTTTATTCTTTGTACTATTCTTTGCGAATTTCTTTTTTGCACAAACGGAACTAGTAAGATGGACTAAAAATGATCTTACGCCAACAACCGGAAGCAATGTTATTGCACAAAACATAACAACTGCTGGTGGGGTATCCGTAGCTCCAACTTCTTGGAGTGACACATTTTTCTTGATATCAGGATTACCATCTTCCAGTACAATTGATACTAGTAAATATATTCAATTTACTATAAATCCTAGCAATAATTATAAAATTAATTTAGGAAATTTAAATCTGACATTCAGAAATCAAGGTGGAACATCAAAATTTGAGATTAGATATTCTACGAATTCAGATTTTTCTAATTCACAAACTCTGTTGTCAAGAACAGTAAATGGTGCCAGCTGGCAGACTATCTCACAGAGTTTTAATAATCTTTTGTTGGCTTCTGGGAAAACACTTTACGTACGTTTTTATATTTACGATACTTATAATAATTTCCATTTATCCTATACTCCAAACGGAGGAACAGGAACCGGACCTAATTTTACAGGAACTGTTTCTGTAGATACTCCAACGGTTCCAACTGCTAACAACGACAGCTATACTGCTTATAAAAATAATGAATCTGTTCTGGATATTTTAAGTAATGATGTTTCTACTACAACTATCAGCGGAATTACAATAACACAGCAGCCAGCGCACGGAACACTAACCGTAAATGGAACTACCAATGTAACTTACAAACCAACTACTGGTTATACTGGAGCTGATACTTTCAAATATAAAATCAGCAATACTACTGGTTTATCCAATGAAGCTACTGTTAGTATTACAGTTGCCAACAATGTTGATACAGCTTTAACCAGATGGAATAATTCTAATTATACGCCAAGCGTTTATAATTCGCAGGTTGTAGTTGGTAATATGACTTCTACGGTGACTCAGTCATATGTTCAAAATATCAGTCTGAATGGATACAATGCTTTTCAAACCAATGGTTGGCCAGACAAAAATGTTGAAACTATTGATAAATCAAAGTATATTCAATTTACAATCAGTCCGAAAAATGGATATAAGCTGAATCTTTCTGAGTTTAACTTCCTTTGTTTAACACAAGGTGGAGACGCAAAAATCAAAATCGATTATTCTCTTAACAGCAGCTTTACGACAGCTTTCAATGTATTACCGGAAACTACTGTTACAAATACTCTAAAAGAAATATCTTTAAAAAATTTCTCAAAACCAATTGCAACAGACGGACAGGTTTTATATCTGAGAGTTTACGTTTATAATACTTGGAACGCTTTCCAAATTCTTTTGAAAAACGGAGACAATGTTGGTCCTGCATTTATCGGAAATGTGGAATTCAGTTCAACTGCTCCTATTGCTTATGACGATTCTGTGACTAACATTGTTAACAATGATATCGATATCAATGTATTAATTAATGATGATTATAGTAATAAAATCAATACGTTAACATATACACAGCCATCTCACGGTACAACATCGCTTAATGCAGATAGAAGTATCAATTATATCCCATCAAAAGATTATGTTGGAGCTGATTCTTTCTCATATTATATTACCAATGAGTATGGTGTTTCAAACACAGCAACAGTAAGTATTAATAACAATGTAAATACAACTTCTCCGCTTGTACGTTGGGATCAGAATAACTTTACAGCTACTGCTTTTCAGTCGTTCATCAATTCTACAACAATGACGACAACTGGCGGAATGACAGTGGCAGTCGGTGGAGAAACTAATCCAAAGGCTTATTATCTGGAAAGTAATGGTAATTCTACAACTATCAATACAAATAGATATGCACAGTTTATTTTGGATAATGTGAGTCCAAATAAAACAATTGAACCAAAAACATTCAGCTATGTTGCTAAAGGTACAAATGGTGCTACTTATGAATTGAGATATTCTAAAAATGCGGATTTTTCTGATTATTCAGTGCTTAAAACTGGCACAGTTACAAGCGCATATACTTTGAATACTTCTAATTTTGCTGATGGATTGAAAGTTGGACCTAACGAGAAACTGTATATCAGATTATATTTCTATAATACAAGTTATATGCAGTATGTTTTCCAATATCTTCCTGGTGGTTCAGGTCCTGAGATTGGAGGTATATACTACAATTATATATTTGCATCTAACGATACAATCTGGCAAAATGCCTCCAACCCGCATTGGAGTAACGGTGTACCAACAGCAACCAAAAATGCTGTTATTGATACCAATTATGATACAACAGTTTACGGAAACTTTGAAAGTCAAAATTTAACAATCAACGCTGGAGGAACATTGACGGTTAAAACAGGAGGATTTATCACGGTTAATGGTCAGATTGCAAATAATAATACTGCAACTAACTCATTTACTGTAGAGCACGATGCTAATCTTTTACAAGTAGGTAATGCTTCAAATACAGGAAATGTAACTGTTAAAAAATCAGCGATTATTCCAAAAATGGGATATAATTATTGGTCAACACCTGTAATAGGTCAGAATCTTTACCAGTTTTCAGATGGTTACAACCAAGCTTCAACAACAGGAACTGGAACACCTTGGAACAGATTTTATGTCTATAATGAAGCTAATGACTATTTTGTAACAACTATTGCTAATGATATTACGCTAAACTCTTCCTCTGTATTTCAACCGGCAAGAGGATATGCTATCAGAGGAAAAAATAGTTTCCCGGAAACTGTAACGGTAACTTCTCCAACTTCTAAATTCGAGTTTGTAGGAACACCTCAAAACGGAGATGTAGCAACTTATAATTTGAAATATACCAATGCACAACACGGTTACAATATGGTTGGAAATCCTTATCCTTCTAATATTAGTTTTGATGAGTTCTTTGCAGAAAACAGCTCTAAGATTTATGGTATCGGCTATTTCTGGACCAACAATGATGGACAAATCATCTCTCAACAAAGCAGTAATTACAGTGGGAACAATTATGCGATTGCTACAGTAGTTGGAGGAACATCCGCAACATATTACGGATCGAATAACGGAAAACCAAATGGTAATATTTCTGTAGGTCAAGGATTTATCATTCAGGCAAAGCCGGCAGGTAAAAATCAACCGTTGGTATTCAAAAACTCGATGAGAAATTCTGATATTGCCAATTACTACAATAAAACCACTGTTCAGAAAAACAGATTTTGGTTAGAGTTCAAATCGCCAACAGATATTAACAACGAGATTTTGATTGGATATATCAATAATGCAACCAATGGTTTTGACAGCGATTATGATGCAGATCTTTTAGCAATCGGAAATGATTCTTTCTGGAGTGTATTAGACAGCCACAAGTTAGCAATCCAAGCAAAAGATTCTAACTTCAGTACAGAAGATGTTGCAAAAATAGGTTTCAAAGCCTCTGTATCTGGAAATTATACGATTTCATTAACAGACAGAGATGGGATTTTCAACACAAATCAAGCGGTTTATTTGAAAGATAAATATCTGAATAAAGTTATCAACATTACAGATAACGGATACGTTTTCAATACTAATTCAGGACAATATGAAGATAGATTTGAAGTGATTTACAAATCTTTGGAAACATTAGGAACAGATAATACAGCTAAAAAAGGAATCATCATTTCAAAAGATACTCAGGATTTCATCGTGAAGTCGGATGATAATATAGACGAAGTAAGTCTTTACGATTCTGTTGGAAGATTATTATATAACACAAAAAATGCAAAGAAAGAAGTTTTAATTAATAAGACAAACCTTGCAGAAGGGATGTACATTATAAAAGTGAATTCTAGAAATACAACGATGACCAAAAAAGTTTTAAAATAAACACTTAAAACTTTGAAATTTAAAGAACCATCAGATTAATTTTGATGGTTTTTTATTTATAATTAATATTAACAAATCTTTTCATAATTTCGCCTTATGTCTTTAGAATTAATTTTACAATATTTCCCCAATATTACCAGCGAACAAAAAAATCAATTTGTAGAACTAGAAGTTTTGTACAAAGATTGGAATGAGAAAATCAACGTCATTTCCAGAAAAGACACGGATAGTCTTTATGAGAAACATATTCTACATTCTTTAGGAATTGCAAAAGTGATGGAGTTTGCAGATGGAACCAAAGTTCTGGATATCGGAACTGGTGGTGGATTTCCAGGAATTCCATTGGCAATTTTGTTCCCGAATGTTCAATTCACTTTAGTAGATAGTATCGGAAAAAAAATTACCGTGGTAAAAGGGGTGGCGGAAAGTCTTGGTCTGAAAAATGTTACAGCTTATCATATGAGAGCAGAGCAGCTGAAAGAGAAATTTCATTTCGTAGTCAGCAGAGCAGTGACTCAAATGCCAGTTTTCCTGACTTGGTTGAGAGGAAAATTTGAAAAAGACCAATTCAATCCAAAACACAATGGCGTTCTCTATTTAAAAGGTGGCGAATTGGCAGAAGAATTGGCAGGATTGAAATGCGAAATTTTCAATTTGAAAAATTATTTCGATGGCGAGTTTTTTGATACAAAAAAAGTAGTTTATCTCTCAAAAGGCAATTTCAATAACTAAAATAAGAAACGATTATGAAGAAAGTCATTATTTTATCAGTTTTAACAGCGTTTTCAGCATTGGTAGTTTCCTGCAAGGACAATGACGATTATAGCCAGATTGAAGAAGTTTTCCCAACCAAGATAGACAGTGTGAAAATCCCGATGGATACAATGTCGTTAGGTGTTACACAGGAGATTCTCGCATATTCTACGTTCAAAAAAACGTGTGAAGGCATTTACAGTTATGATTATAATTACATCAACGATTCTGTCCGCACAATCGCCAATTTTGCTTATAAAACCAATGAGATTTGTGGCGACGGAACCTATGTAGATGGCAGCCGAATCAACTTCAAACCTGTAAAAACAGGAATTTACACTTTCAAGTTCTGGACAGGAAAAGATACCACCGGAACCAACACGTTCCTTGAGAAAAAAGTGGTTGTAGAGTAATTTTTTCAGGAGCTTAATCCCGCTTTCCACTATATCTTTTTTGTCATTGCGAACGAAGTGAAGCAATCTGTTGAATCATTCAGCCATCGCAATAACAAAAAAGGATGCCGTTGCAATCGGGGCTAAGGCATTTGTCATCCAAATAAAGTTTTGAAATCAAAAAGAAATTAACAACAAATTTTATCATTCTTTGATGAGCGAAGCGTCTTTGTGAACCTTAAAATATTTTCAAAAATTTCAAAAAAAACTTTGCGGACTTTGCGTTAAAATCCAACGTATTCATCAAAAAAATAATTAAATTGAGCCTTTAAGTTTTTAAAGGCTTTTTTATGCAGTTTCTTCAGAAGATTATTTCAGAATTATTAGAAAACCATCAGGATATTTCCGAGTTGGACATTGTTTTGCCTGGAAAAAGACCAATGGTTTTCATCAAAAGAATCCTGCAGGAAAAGCAATATCAAGGACTTTTGCCCAACTTCGTTACAATCGATGAACTCATCGCAGAACTTTCAGAAAATGCAGAAATCAAAGGCATTGCACTTTGGTTATTTGCATTCCGTATTTATAATAAAATTGATTCCTCCGAAGATTTCTCTGGTTTCTTAAAATGGTTTCCGACTTTGCAGAAAGATTGGGACGATATGATGAAGTTCTCGGATGACGACCAGAAAATCCTACTTTGGATGTTGGACGAGGAACGAATCAAAAATTGGGGAGAAAACCTCGGAGATGGTGACAATCCAAGAAAAAGAAACCTTAATTTCTGGCGAAAAATGAACGAGTTTCTTCCTCTTCTGAAATCAGAGCTTGAAAAAGAAAATCTCGCCACTTCCGGGATGCTATATCAGGAAGCATTTTCAAAAATTGAAAACTTTGCCAAACAAACCAATCGTCAATTTGTGTTCTGTGGATTCAATGCTTTGTCAAGAGTAGAAGAACAACTAGTAAGACAGCTTCTGCAATGGAACAAAGCCGAAACTTATTTCCAAGCCGACCAATATTACATTGACGACGAAAGACAAGAATCTGGAAAATTCCTGAGAGAGACTTTAAAATGGAAAGAATTCAATGACAGTCGAGATTTTAAATGGATTGAAAATCAATTCAATCAACCAAAAAATATCAAAACCTACGAAGTTTCTGGAAACATCGTTCAGGCAAAATTCCTTCCCGAAATTCTGAAAAAAATCCCAAAAGAAGAATTGTCAGAAACCTCTTTAGTCTTGCTGGATGAGAATCTTTTACCAGCCGTTTTGGACAGTTTAAACGTAGTGGAAAGCGTGAATATTACGATGGGATTTCCGTTGAAGAATCTCTCGTTCAGTAATGCAATTAAAAAGCTGTTTTACCTTCAGAAACAACAGGAAAAGAAATCATCAAATTATTATTACGCAGATGTTTTACCAATTTTGGAAGAATTACCAAACGACGAAAAAGATTCCGAAATCATTCGAAATTTTATCTTTGCAATAGAAGAGAGAAACATCGTTTACATTTCTAAAACTTTGTTGCAGGAATTACTTGGAAGCCTCAGTTATTTCCAGCTTTTAAAGAGACCGGAAAACTCTCAACAATTTTTAGATTTATTGATTAAGTTCTGTTATGAGCTTAAGTTCAAAGAACTGGATGACATTCAGTATGAGAATATTGCGTTGTTTGAGAATGTTTTCAAAATCATTAAAAATCAATTATTACCTTATCAGATTGATGTTAAAATAGAAACTTTAGAAGTTCTCATCAATCAATTAGTCAATTCGGAAAGTATTGATTTTGTGGGAGAACCATTAGCTGGATTCCAGATAATGGGACTTTTGGAAACACGTCTTTTGAACTTTAAAAATATCATTCTATTATCTGTCAACGAAGGAAAATTACCTTTAGGAAACACACAAAATACTTACATCCCGTTTGATGTCCGCAAGAATTTTGGACTGAATACTTTTTTGGAAAATGACAGTATTTATGCCTATCACTTTTACCGCTTGATTCAAAATTCTGAAAATGTTCATTTGCTCTACAATGCTTTGAGTTCTGGCGTTAATACAGGCGAAAAGAGCCGTTTTATCACACAATTAGAAATGGAAAGTCCACACAAGATAGAACACATTATTATCGAAAATTCTTCAGAACCAATTGCTCAGGAATTAATGAAAATCGATAAGAATGATGAAGTAATGCGACTTTTAAACGAATGGAAAAATCGTGTTTCTCCTTCGCATCTCGTAACTTATCTTTATAATCCGATTGATTTCTATCTTAATAATCTCCTCAAAACCAGAGAAACCAACGAAATCGAAGAAGAGCTTTCTCAAAGAAATTACGGAAACTTAGTTCATTATGCCTTGCAATTTTTACACGAACCAATTAAAGGTAAGGTTTTGTCAGTTAATGATTTAGAAAGCTTACTTCAACAAACAGATTCAGCAATTGATTTTGCGATTGAAAAACTCAAACACCAGCAAGAATTCTATGAACGTGGAATGAATTACATTCATAAAGAAATTGCCAAAAGGGTAGTACGCAATATTGTGGAGTATGATTTGGAGTTAGTGAAAAATGGTTCGTCTTTGGAGATTTTGGATTTGGAAAAAGAAATCAACTGTGATTTTTTCCTCGATGAAAATAAAAGCGACAAAATCAGTTTTTATGGTTTTATTGATAGAATAGATAAGTTGGACGGAGTTATGAGAGTAATTGATTACAAAACAGCGAAACCAAAAAATCTAACAATTAATCTTGGAAAAAATAAAGATGAAAAACTTCCGGAATTATTTTTCCGAGACGATTATAAGCAGGCTTTACAGCTTTCGATTTATAAATATTGTATCAAAAATGTTTTGAACATCAGTCCAAATCATATTGAAACGGCAATCTGGTCTTTTGCAGAAGTTAATAATGGTCCACAAAAACTGAATTTTATTGATATTGAAGATTCGGAAGTGGAAGATTCTATTAGGAACTTAATTTTTGAAATTCTGAATCCTGAGGTTTCTTTTGAGGAGAAAGAAAAAGTGAGTTGGTAGTTAAATAATTTCTCACAGATTCTTTTGATTTAGCAGATAAAATGAATCTGCTAAATTTAGACTAAAATTAATTAAGGCTGGCTTTTCAGTTTCAAATCAGTTAATTTCTCTCTAACCTTTTTCATAAAACCAGCACCTGGATCTTCTTTCCCAGTAAAATATTTCGAGTCAGTTTCTTTCCAAAGTTTAGAATTCCTGAATACACCATATTCAGAATGTCCAATGAGATATTCTATGGGATATTTTTTTGTTAAATACCTTACCAATTCTGCGTTCGCTTCCACTTGTTTGTCGGTCAAAGGTTGAGCTTTGCTTCCAATATTTTCAACACCGATTGCACAGTAATTAAGACCAATTGTATGCCTTGCAAATAGTTCCGGGTCAACCAATTGATACACTGTTCCGTCTCTGTCAATCAGAAAATGAGCAGAAACATTGAGAGAGCTTTGTTTCTTAAGCGTTGCTCTTTGATTCTCCAGATATAAATTGTTAAAGTATCTAAAATTCGACTCAATGGTTCCGCCAGCCGTATAATGCAGAACAATGATTTTCGGTATGATATTCGGGGTTTTCTGGATCAGATTGTGATGTTCTTTCATATAATCCAGACTCAGTTTCATTCTTTCCTTAGAATAATCAATCGGTTTCTGAATGATTTTTAAGTTTTGAGCTTGGAATATAAAGCAAAAACTCAGAAACAGTATTTGAAAAAATTTAATCATAATTATTTTAAACTACAAATCGAAGATTAGACGGAGTCAAAGGTCACAAAAGTTTTTCAATTATCAATTATCATTGATAAATATAATGTCCTGTAATCGTCCAATCAAAAAGACAATCCTGTAAAACCTGCCCAGCTCCGATATTATGAGAAATCAAATATCGCTTGCCATCTGCTGATTTTTTATTGACAACAATTCCGATATGTGTCAGATTTTTAGGCAAATCCCAGGTTACAATATCGCCCGGAACATAATCTTTTGCATCATTTGTAATAGGCTTTACTTTCCCAAATCTCGAAAAGAAAACCATCAGATTCGGAACACGCCTGTGATCGATATTGGTATCAGGTCTTTTCAATCCCCATTTCTTTGGATATTTGGAGAAATTTTTGGACATATCTTCGTGAACTTCCTTCTGCAAGTCAATTCCCAATGCTCTGTAAGCCCTGATGACAACATCTGTACACACACCTTTTCCTGCAGGCACATCGCCATTCGGATATTTCAGATTAAAATAAGTTGGGTCGTAAACCACTTTATCTTTAGTCAGGTTAATGGCAGCGTTGGAAAGTTTAGTTTGAAAATTTTGTCCAAAAACTGTGATGGAAACGAAGAATAGAATGGCGAAATATTTTTTCATCAGAAGTTTATTTATTATTGGAACGAAAAAAACCACGAAAATATTCCGCAGGTTTTTGTTAAAAATATATAAGATTAATTTGGTCTTATCCAAAGGCATTGATGCCCGTAATATCCATTCCTGTAATCAACAAATGAATGTCGTGCGTTCCTTCGTAAGTGATTACAGACTCTAAGTTCGCAGCGTGACGCATCATCGGGAATTCTCCCATTATTCCCATTCCTCCCAACATTTGTCGGGATTCTCTGGCGATATCGATTGCCATTTTTACATTATTTCTTTTCGCCATAGAGATTTGTGCTGGCGAAGCTTTGTGCGCATTTTTAAGCGTTCCTAATTGTAAACAAAGCAATTGCGACTTTGTAATTTCGGTTAGGAATTCTGCTAATTTCTTTTGCTGAAGCTGGAAGGAAGCAATCGGTTTTCCGAATTGTTTTCTCTCTTTAGTATATTGAACAGCAGTACAATAACAGTCAATTGCTGCACCAATGACACCCCACGAAATCCCATATCTCGCTGAGTTAAGACAAGAAAGTGGTCCTTTCAAACCTTCAACATTAGGAAGCATATTTTCTTTCGGAACTTTCACATTGTTGAAAACCAATTCGCCAGTCTTGGAAGCTCTCAAGCTCCATTTGTTATGCGTCGTTGGCGTTGTGAAACCTTCCATTCCGCGTTCCAAAATCATTCCTCGTACTTTTCCGTCTTCGCCTTTTGCCCAAACTACAGCGATGTCCGCAACAGGGGAGTTGGTAATCCACATTTTCGCCCCATTCAAAAGATAATGGTCGCCTTGGTCTGTAAATTTTGATTCCATTGATGAAGGGTCGGAACCGTGGTTAGGCTCTGTCAAACCAAAACAGCCGATCAAATCGCCTGATGCTAATTTTGGTAAATATTTCTTTTTTTGCTCTTCAGATCCGAATTCAAAAATAGGGAACATCACTAACGAAGACTGAACAGAAGCCGCCGATCGAATCGCCGAATCGCCTCTTTCCAATTCCTGCATGATCAATCCATAAGAAATCTGATCCAATCCCGGACCGCCATATTCCTCAGGAATGTAAGGCCCCAACGCGCCGATGTTGCCCAATTCCTTCATCAATCCCGGAATATCGGTGTGATCTTGTGCTGCCTGATCTATTTTTGGCATTACAAAACTTTCCACCCAGCTTCTCACGGATTCGCGGATAAGCTTGTGTTCTTCGGTTAATAGGCTGTCTATTGAATAATAATCGGGTATGCTGGTTAATGGATAATATGACATTGTTTTGTTTTGCCTAAAAATAAAGCTTTTCTTGAATTACCAAAAAATTTTATTAACAAATAATTCATTTTCTGAAAAACATCATAATTGTGCCGCAAGTCGTTTTTGAGACCTGCACAACTTTGACGGAGGTTATAAAACTAGGGTTTTATTTCCTGCTAATCGTGGGAGACTTACGCCAAAGTTGTTTGGTTTGGAAACGGTCATTTTGTAATGAAATGAGTTTTTATTTTAGATTGATGTTGAAAATATTATTATTTTTATTAGTGAAGTGATTTTGTAGAGTCAACTTAAATTACTTATTAATGACAATAACATTATGCAAATGAAAATTTTAAAATGTCTCCTATTTTTTATAATCCTATTCATAATAGGTTTTGGTTTATATTTTTACTTCAACACTTACTCAAAATTGATACTTGCGAAAATTGATTCCAATATTAAAAATGAAAAAATATTTCGAATAATGGATTTGCAAAAAGAAATTATAAATGGAACAGAGATTTATGATTCAATTCCAAGGAAGAAGAGTTCAACAGTATTATTTTATGCAGACAAAAAACCTAAAACTGCAGAAGAATTAAAACTTGCCGGGTTTAATAATTGTAGAGCAGTAAAAAGGGATGGAAAAATAAAAATCAGCATAGGATATAGTTCAGGATTTAGTGGCGGAGGATATGAAATTTATTATTTATATGGAAGATTTAACTTAGAGCCATATTCATTTACAGATGTGGTGCCTGATAACAATAGACAACCGCAATACAGAATTTTAAAACAAAATTTAACTTTTGATAAAAGATTTTATAATGTCGGAGATAGTATCTATGGAAAAATAGATTTTGTGATAGAAAACAATAATTTTGCACTAAAAAAAATACTTGTTTATGGGAATGGTTATTTTAGAACAAAGGTTGAAAAAGAATAGTTATTAAATAGATAATTATAGTTTTATTTAAAACAAAAGCTCCAAACATTTGAAGCTTTCACTTTATTTCTCTTTCACATCTTTACTTACCTGCTTCTCCGCATTCTCAGCTTTCTTTTCCTGAGCACGTTTGTCTTTTCGTTGTTGCGCTCTGGATTTTTTCTCAGCACGTTTTTCTTCTCGGATGACTTTGTTGGATTTGGTATTATACAACGCTTCTACGATGCCTTGTCCGGTTTTGCTGAAGATTTTGATTTTCGGTTTTTCGTGCGTTCCGGTTACTACAACAGGGAAACCAATCCATCCGCCAGGTGGCAAGCCAACCCTGATTCGGAAATCGAGTAGGCCGTTGAAACTGGTCGTTCCGCTGATAGAAGGTCTCAAAACTGACACTTTGAAAGTGAATGGCTCAACGTGAATCAGATTGTTATTGATGGTCGTATTGATGTCAACGCCTTTCATATCAGGATTGTTAAACGCTTCTGAACCAATATCATTTCCAACAGCTGAAAGCATTTTCAGGTTTTTGACTTCGACATCTTTTAGATTCACATTTCCGCCACCTTCAAGCGATGGATAAATTGGTTTCATATTCGCATCGAAATCACCTTTCAATTTGTAATCCAAAGAAACAATTCCTTTTACATCTTTCGCTGCAGTCGCCATTTCACGCACCATATCGATTTCTTTGTAAGCTCTCTGAACATCGAAGTTATCGACTTTCAGCGCTACATCGTAATTGGCTGTAATAGGTGATTCATTCTGATATCTTGCATCGATTCCCATTCGGCTTCCAACAATGTCAAAAGTTGTATTTTTAAGGTAAACTTCGCCTTTATTGACAGAAGCAAATCCAACAAGATTATTCAATCCAAGACCCTTAAATTCTACTTTTTTCGCATTTGCTTCCAATGAAACATCAAGGTTTGTAGGAACGATCACGACACCACTGCTTTTCGGATTTTCTTCTTTCGCATATTCCACAGCCAAAGATTTGTCTTTATTATCGCCTTCTTTCAGCGCCATAAATTCATCAATCAGAATATAATTAGACTTCAAATGAAATTTCCCGTGCAATGTTCCTTTTCTCTCGATGAAATAATTAATGGTATTTAAAAGATAACCATTCAAAGCAAAATCGGACTTACCATAGTTGGCGAAAAATTTTCTGAACCACATTTTTTCATTTTCAAATTCGAAGTTTCCTTCTTTGATGAAGAATGATTTCGGAAGATATTCGGTTGTAGCTTTGATGTTTTTTAGGATTAAGTTTCCTCGGTTGTCAAGTCTGCTGTATTGTCCGGTGGTTGCGTAACTTTGACGGCCATTTAAAGATAAATCGGCCATTATCAAACCGCTGACATCGAAACCTTCTTTTTTGAAAACCTGATAAATCCGGCCAATATTCAAAACACCTTTTGCTTTGACTTTGTACAGCAAATCTTCGAAGTTTTGAAGATCCGCATTCACAAAGACGGGATTGCCTTCAAAGTCAAATTTAAATGGGTCGAGTTTTACACCCAAACTTTTGAAAGTCCCATCCGTGTTATAAATATTCGCTAAAATATTGATGTTCTGAATAGCATTTGGATAATATTTTGTTTTCAGCCAACCATTTTTCAAATTCAAATAACCTTTTGTTTTGGGGAATAATTTTTTGTCAAGATTGAAAATCCCATTCGCTTGAATATCCGTATTCATCAAACCTTTCAGTTCAATATCTTTCAATCCTAAAGCTGAATCCAAAGTGGCTAAATCAATTCCGCCTTTGATGTTGGCATTGATTTTCATTTCGTCCATTCCTTGCGTTCTTACAACGGCTCGGAATTTATTATTTTTTCCAAGGTCAAAACTCAGATTTCGAAGGTCGAGTAGAAGTTGGTCTGTATTTAATGAAGGTAAATCTACATTCAAATCCAAATTAAGGTTGTTCATCGGAACCGGCGCATTGCTGTTGGAAACCGAACCATTATTGATTTTCAAACTTGCTCTCAAATCCGGTTTAAGATTTTTCGGCTCGCTGAATCTTCCTTTTAAACTAAAAAACAAATCACTGTTTCCCTCGATTTTTGTGTCCTTCACCCAACTCAAATATTGCGGTGGCAAGATGGACAACAGATCTTTAATGGTCGTTTTTTCCGAAGCTGCGTTGATGTTCAAATTATATCCATCTTTCAAAATACTAACGAAACCAGTAAATTTCAAAGGAAGTTCATTGATTCTCAACTCATTCTTTCTCAAGACAAAAGTTAAGGCATTCGTGTTGATTCTTGTAATCAAATCGGCGTGTAAAGTTTTTTGTTGTGCATACCAGATTCGGTTCAGAGCAAAATCAACTTTATCAATATCCAAATCGGTTTCGAGGTCGAAAATATCTTCACTCAATCCACCTTTTCCTGTATAATTAAGTCCTTTTGCATTAACCAAAACGTTTGCTGCGTGGTCATTATACTTGATATTCCAGTTTTTTAGTTTGATTAAATCTAACTTGATTGATGCCCCCGCTTCCGTCGTATCTTTCGGTTTTTCGGAAGGTTTGGAAACGTAAACATTGTAATTTGCCTGACCTTTGGAATTGACAAAAACATTGGCAGTTGCGTCATTCACGTAGATTTCGTCAATCTTTATTTCCTGGTCAAAAATTAAATTTTTAAGATTGATACCGACTGATAATTCTTTAGCGGCAAGAAGTGTATCCTGCTCAAAAGGTTTGGAACCTTTTAACAAAATATCATCAACAGAAACTGTTAATGAAGGGAAGTGGCGGAAAAATGTAAGGTGTGTTTTCTTATAATCCAACTCGCCAGCAAGATGTTTGTTAGCGAATATTTTAACCTGTTTTTCAATTGTTCCAGGAAAAAGAATCGGAATGATGAACATTAGAAATAGGATAGAAGCCATCGTAATTCCCAGCCATTTTAATATTTTCAGCAATACTGATGTGATATTTCCCGCAGTCATAAACTTAGATTTTTATGATTAATTCAAAGACTGTGCTAAAAATTAATTCACAAAAAAACCTTCATCGGTTTGAGAAAGGTTTCAAGTCTTTATTTATGAACATTTACAAGTATTTTTCGATAATTGGAATCGCAATTTCAGCCATCATTCCGTAACCTTTTTCGTTGGGATGAACGCCGTCTTTGGAAAGCAGAATCTCTTTGTCTTGTAAGAAAGCTGAATGAAAATCAATATAATTTAATGAATTTTCAGTTGCAATGTTTTTAAGAATTTGATTGTAAATTAAAACATCTTCATTGGTTCTAATCTTTCCCGTTGGAGAAACTTTTGAATCAATGTTTTCTGAAATAGGAAGAATGCTTATCAGATAAATATCTTTTGAATAAAGCTTTGCATCTTGAATTGCGGTTTCAATATTTACCTTAAACTGTGATTGATTTACCATTTGATTTTCATCTTTTACAGCCAAATCATTCGCACCGTAACTTATAAAAACGATATTTCCGGCAGCTGAATTTCTGGCTTTCATTTCGTGTGGAATTCTAGTCACTAAACCTTCTGTTGTTTCGCCACCAATTCCGAGATTGAAAAGGATTAATTCATTACTTCCTTCATTATATTTCTGCAAAGCATATCGTTTCAGAATATCAACCCAGCCTCCAAAAACGCCATCATATTCTCCGTAAGTAATGCTGTCTCCAAAGAATAATCCATAAATCATCTTGTTCATTGTTTTGTTTTAAATCAATCCAAAATTAGTTTAATATTTTGGTGCGATTCTATAATTTCAATCAAAATTTCGAATAAAGTTTGTCCGTTTCCATCAATCAAATCATCCAGTTTTTGTTGGATTAATTCGATATTAAAAGGTTTTCCAATTCTAATTTTATTGTCGTAAAATTCCTTAGTCAAATCAAATCCCAAATCTTCTCTCGATTTCTGAGAATCTTTCCAAGTAATATCGGAATCAACGCCGTAAAGTATGTCGTCAAAACCATCCAAAGTCCCAACTTTCCAATCTTCATCTTTCATAAAAAGTTCAGAAACTTCGTTGTAAAAACCTTCCAAATCTGAAAAATGACCGCCATTGATGACAGTCATTTTTTTATTATTGATATCGTTTTTCATTCAATTATTTCCTTAGATAGATATTTCCATATTTGGATTCAAGACTATACTGTGGTCCGTTTCCTAATGTTGTAGTCACTAAGGTATGAAAATCATCCGAATCTTTTCCGGCAAATTTGGTTTCTAAATTAGAATAGATTTGTCCATAATAGGTTTCAGCAGAAAGTTTTCCTGTGTTTTTCTCCAAAATCGTAGCATCGATTCCGCCATAAGTTGCATTCACACTGATTTCTCCATCGAAGTTTTTAACTTCTACCAATCCATATTTTGCTTCTATTTGAGTTTTAAGAGATTTCGGAACTTTGATTTCCAATTCAATATTGATATCAACGCCATTGGACATCGTGTTGAATGTTGTATTGTTGACTTTACAATATTGTTGATAATCTTCTTTGGTTTTAAAAGTTAGTTTCTCATTGCCTTTATGAACCGTGATTCTATGAGGAAGATTGTCTATTCCCGAAACATTTCCTTCGATAACAAGAGAATTGCCTTCTTTCGATTCTTTGATTTGAAAAGCGTCATTATTTTCATCATCATTGATGTTGACAGTTCCCGAAATCTGAATTTCGTCTTTGTCCCAAGTGCTGATTTTAATCAATTGAGGATAATCGAATTTCAACGATATATTCTGATTTTTAGTTGCTGGAAAGCTTTTATTAATCTGGGTTTGTGCTGTAATAACTCCGAAAACGAAAGTCAATACAAAGATTGTCAGCCTTATCATTTTGCTCTCAAATAGATTTTACTGTAATCTGAACGAAGTTCTATATCCGTTCCACCGCCATTCACTTTTCCAACAAGGTCATTATCAAGACGAACTAAATCATCTTCCGTTTTCTTCTCTTGTTCGATTTTAAAATCCGGAGAAATGTAGATTTCGCCATAAGAAGTTGTCGCTTTCAGGTTGGCTTTTACAGATTTTGGAAGGCTGACATCTGTGTGACCATAAACAGAAATAATAGACAATGGCCCCTTTACATTTTGGCTGAAAACTGCTTCCACATTTCCGTAGATAGACTTTACAGTTGCAGGTCCCGTAATATTTTCTAACTGAACATTGTTGTAAGTTGAAGCGATTTCGATTTCATTTTGCATATTTCTGAACACAACTTTTCCGCCATATTGAGATTGATGTTTGAAGGAAACAATCACATTCTCCGGAACTGATATTTTAATTGATGGCGACGACATTTTCTTCAAAGGATTAACTTCCAAAACGCCATCTTTTTCAGAAACATTGATTCCGAGTCCCGTGTTGTCTATAAGTCCTAAAGCATTGACTGCCTGCAGTCCTTCTGCGCGTTTGTCCTCTGCAGGCGCTTTACCTTCCAAAGAGAAAATGATTTCATTTCCTTTGTAACCTTCGACTGTTACTTTTCCAAGATTGATTAGTAATTTCCCTTTGTTTTTATTGACTTTGTAAGTCTTCGGATTTTCTTTTGTAGTAGTTTCTTGAGTTGAGTTTTCCTGCGCATTGAAGGAAACTGTCATCAAAGCAAACATAATCAAATATATCTTTTTCATTGTATTTAAATTGTTAATAATTAATAAGTTATTTATATAAAAGCTTTTAATATTTCATTAGAACAGCATAGGCTTCGTCTTTCACAAAATCTACTGTTGTCGGGTCTTTAGCAAGTGCCAAAAGTTTTGTATTAACTTCTGGACTCAAGTCTGATGATGGTTTTTCAGCCAAAAAAGAAATCAATTCTTTCTGTACCATCGGGTCATTTTGTTGAATGAAAATCTGTTGAATTCTATCCGTTACAGCAGGATTTTGCCTTTGCATTTCTAAGGCTGAAACTGCGGACAATCTTACATTGGTATTTTCGTCTGAGATGGCTTTTTCCGAAAGTAAATCGATTATTTTTGAATCATAATCAGAAAAACTCTTTACCAAAGCAATCCCTTGCAATCTGGAACTTGCAGAAAATTCATTATTCATCAATTCTATGGCGTTGGTTTTGTCTGAATGATTTTCATCTTTAATATTATTATTAGTAATAGAATCTTGATTATCTATTGATTGTTTTGGAGATTCAGAACTGTTATTTGCAAGAATTTTACTTACAACTTCCTGTTTTGTAGTTTTGATTTTTGCAGTTATTAATTCATTTTTTTGATTTAAAATATCAACAAAATCTTCATCTCTAGTTTTTATTTTCTCCTGAGCAACAGTTTTATCGATTTCTTTTTCTTGCCATAAATTAAAGATTCCTAAACTTAAAATAACCGCAATGGAAGAGGCAATCGCCCAAGTTTTCAAAGGAAATATCGAACGTGTTTTCCCAACAGATGGAGTAGAGCTATCCAGCTTAGACATTATTTTGTCAAACATTTCGTCAGGAGCTTCAAGATTATCGAATTCATCTCGATGGTCATTGATATATTTTTTAAGCGAATCTTTCATATGTAGGTACTTATTGTTTTTTAAGGTCATATGTTATCGCCTTATCTTTATAGGTTTTGTTCATTTATTGTTTGTTAATGGCGATTTCATTGTAGTGTTTTGGGTTTAATTTTTCAAAAATTTTCTTTTTAGCGCGGTGATAATAGCTTCTTACGGTTCCGTGCGGGATATTTAAAATTTTTGCTATTTCTTCCTGTGGCATTTCCTCGAACAAATAAAGATTGACAATCGTTCTTGTCTGTAAAGGAAATTCAGCGATAATATTTTGAAGTTCTTTGACGCGTGATTCCATAGCCAGCTTTGCCTCCAACTCATCATCTTCTATGTCCAATATTTTATCATCTTCAATTTCAGTAAAATAGATTTTATTTTTTCGAAGATAATTAAGCGATTGATTGATAGCGATGCGCTTAATCCAACCTCCGAAACTTTCTACATTTTTCAGAGATTTGATTTCAGAAAATGCTTTCAAAAAAACCTCCTGAAGAATATCTTCTGCATCCTCTCTATCATTGACGATACGATAAATAGAATTTAAAACAGCCTTAGAATAACGATGATAGAGCAGAGAATACCCCGAATTGTCTCCGGAACTGCAACGTTCCAACAATTCTTTGTCACTGATATTTTCTTTTGTTGTCTTCAAAGAGTTATTCGTTTTTCTATGGTTCTATATAATAGACGCAAACCAATTACAAATGTTGCAGTTTTTTTATATTTTTTTAAAGTTTTTTAATTATTGTTCACACGATTTGATTTCAATTGGGATTTTAAAAATATCAATTTTTTCTTTTTCCGTTTTGTTATATATATCTTTAGCTTCTTTGCTATCTACGCTTAGGCCGTGATAGACGTATGTAAAAGTATTATTAGGAGAATTGAGATTGGCAAAAATCATCGACGGGTCTTTTTGATATTTGTTCCAAAATGTTTCCCATTTTTTCGGCGTGAGGTTTACTTTGGAATCGTAAGCGTTCCTTCCTTCGATATTATATTGTTCTTTGGTAAGTCCTTTAATTTCGAAAATGAAATTCTCCTCAGAATCTGATATTTTAAGAATCAATCCTGGTAGTCCAAAAAACTTGTAAGGACCATCACTAATAGGGATTTCATTGGTAAACCACGCAATCCATTTTCTCCCTCCAAAATCTGTTTCAGCTTTCTGAATATTATAATTGAATAACTTACTTTTTTCTTGTTTAATATTCCAAATTGCTTTACAAGTATAAGTTGTTAGATAGACTTTATCGAAAAAATTCTCTTCAGTAATTGTAATTTGAGATTTCAAATCCTTATGAATCAAATTCTGTAATTTCCATTGTAGCTTTGGACTTGGAAAACTTCTGCTTCCTTCATTCACCAGCTTGGTTTTTATGGAATCATATTTAAATTTAGCTAAAGATTCGAAATAAGAATTGTCATCATTTTTTAAAAGAACAGTTAACTCAGAATTATAATCTTTTGAATGTTCTTCGGTTTTCCATTTAAAATCGTAGATGATTTTATATGATTGGGAAAATGTTGCAATGGAACTGATCATTGCAGATAAGCTTAATAATAGTTTGAATTTCATAGAATAGTTTTTGATGGTTCTACTATTAAGATGCAGGATTAAAAATAATGTTGCAATTTGTCTAAAAAAAAAAATGACCGCCAAGATTGACAGTCATTTTTATATTATTTCGATTTTGGTTTAAAATAAATGAATTAAGTAAGCCAAAAGGACTAAACTATATTTGTAAGTAACAATCCCTAAAAACAAACAAACCAAACTCTTAACATAATTCAAAAAGTTCTTTTCTCCGAAAAATTGTCCAATTGCCCATACAAAATAAACCTGAACCAGATATATTCCAATTTGAGCGATAATAAATAGATTAAATAGTTTCCCAATTAATAAAAAGGCTAAAACTGAAATAAAAAATACGCCGAAAATGTAAGATAGTAAGACAAAAATCTCAAATATATTAAAGCCTTTTTTATAAAAGAATATTTTCGTCCAAAGCGCCATAAAAAATCCAATAATCAAAGCAGAGTAGCCTAAATGAGAATCTATCCAACTGTTTATAGCTTCGATATTATGATTATTTTCCCATTGCGTTTTTCCTAATCCTTTGATGTTAAATATCAGAACATCAATGTGAAACAGATGAATCAATAACGTGTAAATAACAGCCGAAAAAACCAAAAACACAATTGGTTTAACATACTTTTCACGATTCTCCCGGAGATATTCTCTTACCGCTTTTCCAGGACGAATCAAGAGTTCTTTTAAGGTAAAAGGAAATCCTTTATCAAAATGCAAAAGGTGCTGAATCTCGTGCGAAATATATTTGGCGTCTATTCTTTTGATTTCTTTTTTAAGCTCAGAAGAATGTTCTTCGTTCATTGGTCAAAGTTTTTTCTAATTGTAATGATACAAAAATAGGAACTTATTTGTTAAATCATTATTAAAAAAACCTCATAGAATAAGGAAAATCTATGAGGTTTTATTTATTGTTTATTTGAAGTATTCAACTCCATTTTTAAAGATATTGTGATAATTCGCTGTCGGAATATTTTTAAACAAACCTTCTGCAAAACGTTCAGGATGTCCCATTCTACCAAATATTTTCCCGTCAGGACTCGTAATTCCTTCAATTCCGAACAATGAATTATTTGGATTAAATGGCATTCCTTGAGCAATATTTCCTTCTAAATCCAAGTATTGAGTTGCAATCTGCCCATTCTCATACAACTTCTGGATTTCTGCTTCTGAAGCCATAAAACGACCTTCACCGTGAGAAATTGGAATAGTGAATACCTGATCTTTCATTCCTTTCAACCAAGGTGATTCGTCATTCACAACTTTCACATTAACCATTTGGGAAATATGTCTTCTGATCGCGTTGTGAGCCAACGTTGGAGAATTTTCATCTAAATCTTTGATTCTTCCGTAAGGCAGCAATCCAGATTTAACCAAAGCTTGAAAACCGTTACAAATACCGATAATCATTCCGTCTCTGTCGAGTAATTCGTGAACTGCATTTCTCATCTTTTCGTTTTTCAAAACGTTTACAATGAATTTTGCAGAACCGTCCGGCTCATCACCTGCTGAGAAACCTCCTGAAAATGCTAAAATCTGAGAAGTTTTGATTTCCTCAACCCAAGCATCAATACTTTCATCCAACAACTGGTGATTGATATTGATTAAAGGTAAACTTTTAACAACAGCTCCTTCTTTTGCGAAAGCATTCAACGTATCATACTCACAGTTTGTTCCCGGGAAAACCGGTGCGAATACTTTAGGTTGAGCGATTCCGTGTTTTTTAATGATAATATTTCTTGGGTTGATTGAGTTTAATTTCTCATCAATTTCAACCGTCAATTTTTCTTTTTCAACTGTCGGGAAAAGATTTTCAAATGTATTGGTATTTGCTGCTAAAAGTTTGTTGATCGCTGTCGGTTGATTGTTGATCGTTAAAACCTCATCCGCAACAACCTGACCAATCAATTGAAGATTTGTAGAACCTAATTCTTCTTTAGACTCAATAATTAAGCTACCAATGTTTTTGGTTAATAATACTTTCTCATCAACTGTGATTTCAGCACCTAATCTGTTTCCGAAGCTCATTTTTGCCAAAGCAACTGCAACTCCACCTTCTTTAACCGTTTTCACAGAAACGATTTTCCCGGCTTTGATATTTTCGAAAATAAATTCAAAAGCAGCTTTTAAAGCATCATAATTCGGAAGTCCGTTTTCCTGAGCAATATGATTGAAGAAATAGACTTTGTTCCCTTCATTTTTAAATTCAGGAGAGATAATATTTTTCTTTTCTCCATTCGCACAAGCAAAAGAAATCAACGTTGGCGGAACATTCAGATCCTGATACGTTCCACTCATTGAATCTTTCCCTCCGATAGCCGCCAAACCGAAATTAATCTGAGCATCATAAGCTCCTAACAAAGAAGCCAAAGGTTTGCCCCATTTTTCTGGATTCTGACCTAATTTCTCGAAATATTCCTGGAAACTAAATCTTATATTTTTGTAATCGCCACCCATCGCAACGATTTTCGCCACACTTTCTACAACTGCGTAAGAAGATCCCAACAAAGAATTCTGCTTAGAAATCTCTGCATCGAATCCCCAACTCGCCAAAGAAACCGTTTCAATATTTTTTGCTCCGATAATTGGTAATGTCTGAACACTTCCTTCCATCAAAGTCTGCTGATATCTTCCACCTAAAGGCATCGCAACCGTAGTCGCACCGATTGATGAGTCGAACATTTCCAACAAACCTTTTTGAGAGGCAACATTTTTGTCGCTTAATATTTTTAAGAAATTCTCTTCAGTAAATGATGGAGTTTCTTCTTTTACTTCATTAAGATGAGTAATTTTAACTTCCTGACTTTTTGAACAACCGTTCGTATCTAAAAATGTTCTTGAAAGATCAACAATTTTATCGCCTTTCCAGAACATCTGCATTCTTCCTGAATCTGTCACTTTTGCAACCTCAACAGCCACAATATTTTCAGCTTCACAGAATTTGATGAACTGTTCTTTATCTTTTGGTTCAACCACAACCGCCATTCTTTCCTGAGATTCAGAAATAGCAAGCTCGGTTCCGTTCAAACCTTCATATTTTAATGGTAAAACATCCAGATTAACTTCCAAAGAATCGGCGATTTCACCGATTGCTACGGAAACACCTCCAGCTCCGAAGTCGTTTGATTTTTTAATCAGTCTCGTCACTTCAGGATTTCTGAATAATCTCTGGATTTTACGTTCTTCCACCGCATTTCCTTTCTGAACTTCAGAACTCATCGTGTGGATTGAAGTTTCGTCCTGTTCTTTCGAACTTCCGCTTGCTCCACCAACTCCGTCACGACCCGTTGCACCACCTAAAATAATGATAGAATCACCAGCTTCAGGCTTTTCACGTCTTACCCAATCCACAGGAACCGCTCCGGCCACGAAACCAACTTCCATTCTTTTTGCTTTGTAGCCTTCGTCATAGATTTCAGAAACCATCGTCGTTGCCAAACCGATTTGGTTACCGTAAGAAGAATATCCGTTCGCCGCCTGTTTGGTGATTGTTTTTTGAGGTAATTTACCAGGCAAGGTTTTATCAACTGATTCCAAAACGTCTGCTGCTCCCGTCAATCTCATCGCCTGGAAAACAAAAGAACGTCCTGATAAAGGATCTCTGATCGCACCACCTAAACAAGTTGAAGCACCTCCAAAAGGTTCAATTTCAGTCGGGTGATTGTGTGTTTCATTTTTGAATAATAAATACCACGGTTCTTTTTTACCATCGTATTCAGCTTCGATCTGGATGGTACAAGCGTTGATCTCGTCAGAAACCACCAAGTTCTCCAGATTACCTGTTTTATGGAAATATCTTCCGCAAACGGTTGCCAAATCCATTAAGGAAATTGGTTTTAATTCGCGTCCTAAGAATTTTCTTTTTTCGATATAATCATTGAAAATAGTTTCCAATGTATGTTTAAACTGTCCTTCAAATTCAATATTTGACAACTCTGTTTCAAAAGTTGTGTGACGACAATGGTCACTCCAATACGTATCTAAAACTTTAAGTTCAGTTTCCGTAGGATTTCTCTGTTCAGTTTTAAAATATTCCTGAATAAATTTCAAGTCATCCAAACCTAATGCAAAACCGTGATTGTTAAAGAATTCTTCAAGCTGAACATCATCAAAATTGATGAAATTTTCTTGAACGATAACTTTAGATGGTGTTTCTTCTGCAGGAATATCTAAAATTGATAGATTTTTTTCCTGAGACTCCACTTTATTGATTAAAAGATCTTTGATTTTTACTAAATCAGATTCAGAAGCCCCTTCAAATTCGATTAGTTTACCGCTTCTTACCTTAGATTTCTCATTTCCAGTCAGTAAAGCAATACATTGTTGGGCAGAATCCGCACGCTGATCATATTGACCAGGCAAAAATTCTAACGCAAAATGAATTCCTTGTACAGGATTTTCATCAATTAAAATATCAGTAACCGGATCAACGAAAGTACTGTTGACCACCTTTTCGAATTCGCCATCGTTTAATCCAAAAATATCGTAAACGTTGTACACCTTTACGCTTTGGATCGACGGAACTACCGCTTTTACTTCATCAAAAATTTTTGGACTTTCCACATCGAAAATTCCTCTTTTTTCTACGAAAATTCTTTTATTCATTTTTATAGATATGAGATTTTAGCTTTCGTTCTAAAATCATTTATTAGATTTATTTTATAACAAAAAAATGCAGCCGAAGCTGCACAGATTATACTTTTAGGTCAGACTCCAAACCAATCAATTCGCTGTTCGCATCCAAAATCGGCTGAACTTCATTTACAATGAATTCCTCCGTCTGAATTGGTGCAAAACCGATGAAGTTTTTAGGATCTAGAACTTCTTTTAATTTTGATTTATCTAGTTTTAATGAATCGTCGTTTAAGATTCTTTCGATAAGGTCATTTTCCTTACCTTCCTCTTTCACTTTTTTCGAGGCTTCCATTGAGTGAACTCTGATTACTTCGTGGATTTCCTGACGGTCGCCACCAGCTTTTACCTCTTCCATAATGATGTATTCCGTCGACATAAACGGCAGTTCCTCCATAATATGTTTGTTGATTCTATTTGGATACACTACGATTCCATTCATAATATTATTCCAAATCAATAGAATTGCATCAACCGCTAAGAACGCCTGAGGAATTGTTAATCTTTTGTTTGCAGAATCGTCCAAAGTTCTTTCAAACCATTGAGTTGAAGCCACCATTGCAGAACTTGTCGTTAAAGACATTACATATTTTGCCAATGCTCCGATTCTTTCGCTTCTCATCGGGTTACGCTTGTAAGCCATTGCAGATGAACCGATCTGGTTTTTCTCGAAAGGTTCTTCAATTTCTTTAAGATTTTGAAGTAAACGCAAATCATTGGTAAATTTATGTGCTGATTGAGCAATATTTCCTAATAAAGCTACCACTTTAGCATCAATTTTTCTGTCGTAAGTCTGTCCGGAAACTCCGAAAACCTTTTCGAAACCGAATCTTTTTGACAATTCTTTATCTAAATGTTTTACTTTAGAATAATCTCCGTTGAAAAGTTCAAGGAAACTTGCTGCAGTTCCTGTCGTTCCTTTTACACCTCTGAATCGTAATGTTTCTAAGAAAAAATCAAGCTCTTCGATATCGAGAACTAAACTTTGTAACCAAAGTGTCGCTCTTTTTCCAACTGTTGTTAACTGAGCCGGCTGAAAGTGTGTGAATCCTAATGTCGGAAGGTCTTTATATCGAATAGAAAAATCAGCAAGATTCTTCATAACATTGACCAACTTTTTCTTTAAAATTAAAAGTCCGTCACGGATTTGAATTAAATCTGTGTTATCTCCTACAAACGCCGAAGTTGCTCCCAAGTGAATAATTCCTTTTGCAGAAGGCGCTACATCACCATAAGCGTGAACGTGAGCCATTACATCGTGTCTGAATTTTTTTTCATATTCGGCGGCTTTTTCATAATCGATGTTTTCTGCATTGGCTTTCAATTCAGCGATTTGCTCATCTGTGATGTCAAGTCCAAGGTCTTTTTCGATTTCAGCAAGGGCAATCCAAAGCTTTCTCCAGTTCTGGAACTTGTTGTTATGCGAAAAATTAAACAACATTTCTTCACTGGAATAGCGTTCTTCCAATGGATTTTTGTAGGAATTCATTTCTTTCTTTTTACTTTTTTAGATTACACAAAATTAAGAAAATTAACCGATTGAATAAAATCTAATTAATATTGAATTCGATTTAACTTAATTGTGATTTTTTAATCCAATATTCGGCTAGATATTTGTATTTTACCTTTAAATTCATAAAAATGGTGTCAAAAATTACGTCAGAAATAAAAGTCAGCGTTACTGCAGAATATGATAATTTCAACAGTTATCCTTCTGAAAACCGTTTTGTCTTCAAATATCATATTGAAATTCAGAATCTTGGAACTGAAACAGTGAAGCTTCTTAGGAGAAAATGGATGATTTATGATCTAGGCTTTGGTTTTACTGAGGTTGAAGGCGCTGGCGTTATTGGTTTGACTCCAGTTCTGGCGTCTGGCGAAACGTTTACCTATTTTTCCAATGTGATTCTAAAATCTGGAGTGGGGAATATGGAAGGTTCTTACCAATTTGAAAGTAATAGTAAAGAAAATTTTGCAGTTGAGATTCCAAAATTCAATTTGGTTTCCGAGGTTTTGAGTAATTGATTTTCGAATTGAAAGTCTTTTTGAACATCGAATTGCAGCAGCCCGACTTGAACGGAAATCCTTTTTACGCAACGCAGTGGAGTGAAAAGATTGGGAGTGGAAGGCGGATTAAGCTGCCCAAATTAATATTTTAAAGAACCTTAATTTTCTTGTTAAAAACATCACGAACTTCATCATTTCTTGTAATGAAAAGCCTCTCAAAACTTAATAGAGAAATCTTCGCACATACTTCTGCATCGGCATCTGCACGATGATGATTAAAATTGATTTGATGATGTTCTGCCAAGCTTTTGAGTCCGTAACTTTTCAAATCTTTCCACGCTTTTTTTGCAACTCCAATACTACACAAATAGTTCATATTTGGTTTGAAAAATCCGTAATGATCCAGACATCCTCGCAAAACATTAGCATCGAAAGCGGCATTGTGAGCAATGATCAGATTGCCATACATTAGATTTTCTAGCTCATACCAAACGTCTGCAAAAGTTGGAGAGTGTTGTACATCTTCCGGCGTAATACCGTGAACAGCAACATTATGATGATTGAAATAAGGGAACGAAGGTGGTTTTATGAGCCAAGATTTGGTTTCTTTTATTTGCCCACTTTCCACAATGCAAATTCCCAACTCGCAGGCGGAGTTTTTCTCGTGGGTTGCCGTTTCAAAGTCTAAAGCAATAAAGTCCATCTATTAATTATTTTTTTGAACCTAGAAAATGTTTAAATATCAACCATTTTGATTGATAATAATTTTTCACTTGATGTGTTTGTCTTAGTTTTAAAGATTGAGGAATCGCTGCATAAAACCCAAAATGAGCTTTCAAGATCGCTCCAAGATGAGACCATCCATTTTTATATCCAAAATATAATCCTGCAAAACCATCAAGAACTAATTTTGTAAATATTACAGGAACTATTTGGTAAACAGGGAGGTTTTTAACGAGCATTGTCAAATTATTCCTAAAATTAAGGAAAGTCTTTCTAGGGTTTTGTTTGTTTAAAGTCCCACCACCAACGTGGTAAACTATAGATTTACCAGTGTAATAGATTTTTCTTCCAGCGTTTTTCAGTCTCCAACAAAGATCAATCTCTTCTTGATGGGCGAAGAATCTTTCGTCAAAACCGTTCATATTCCAGAAATCTTCTGAACGGATAAATAATGAACAGCCGGAAGCCCAGAAAATTTCGGTTTCATCGTCGTATTGTCCGTTATCAGTTTCGATATCATCAAAAACTCTTCCTCTGCAATAAGGATAACCTAAATTGTCTATCAAACCACCACCAGCACCTGCAAATTCGAATTTGTTCTTTTGATTATAATCCAGAATTTTCGGCTGAATGGCTGCGATATTTTGGTCTTCAAAAAATAATTTTGTGATAGGAGAAATCCAGTTTTCTGTAACTTCTACATCGGAATTCAGTAAGCAGTAAATGTCAGCTTTAATGGATTTTAAACCTTCGTTGTAACCTTTAGCAAAACCAGAATTAGATTGATTTTGTATGATTTTTATTGATGGAAAATTAGACGTCAAAAATTGAATAGAATCGTCTGTAGAAGCATTGTCTATAACATAAATTTCGGCTTCCTGAGAATGTTCTATTACAGATGGTAAGAATTTTTCGAGCCAGCTTTTACCGTTCCAATTGAGGATTGCGATAGCTACAGTCATTATTCTTGGTAGTTTTTTATAGCATCTTTATATTTCCATCTTCTGTGTGACCAAAGCCAATTATCCGGTCTTTTTCGAATCGTATTCTCCAACAAGCCGTGGAATTTTTTCACCACCTCGTGTTCCACAAATTTTTCGCCATCAGGATAAATTCTATGGTAATTAACCTGATAAAACCCACGTTTTACTTTCTTCATTTCACAATAAATGAAAGCCATATCCATCCTTGTAGATAGTTTATCATAACCGATAAAAGCCGGTGTTTTTTGATTCAGAAATTTCAATCCGTAATTCACGTGTAAAACGTGCGGCGTCTGATCGGCAACAAACATATAGATTGATTCTCCATTATTGGGTGTTCGGAAAATATGCTTAATAACTTCGTTGGCTTCTAAAGATTTATTATTAAATCGATTTCTAATCATTTTAATTTTCTCTTCCCAAAAACTGCTGCTCATTTTTCTGTAAACTGGATGGCAATTTTTTTGAGGAACAAGTGTTGCCAGCGCATTAAACCATTCCCAGTTGAAAACGTGACCAGAAAGAAGGATGACGTTTTTACCTTCGGCTTTTGCTTCATGGAAAAGATCTTGATTCAAATGTTGCATTCTAACACGTGACTCTGTATGACTAATTGTGAAAGCCTTTAGCATTTCTGCAAGATAATCGCAAAAATTAGAAAAGAATTTTTTAGAAATTTCTTTTATCTCTTTCTCCGTCTTTTCGGGAAAAGAGTTTCGTAAATTTTCTAAAACAACTGCTTTTCTATAGCCTATGATATAATAATTGAGAAAGAACATTATATCTGAAAAGAAATATAATATTCTGAGTGGTAATCTGGAAATTAGTAATAATATGCTGAATAAAAATTGATTCAATGGATAATGAATATTGGCAAATATACTGAAAAATGGCTGAATTTTTGCTTAACTTTGATGTTTAATTAAAATCAATTATCAATAATAATGAGAAAATCTGTTAAGAGTTTGTTGTTTGTTGGAGGTTTACTTTTATTTTCTCTTTCCAATGCGCAAACAAAAGAGTCTCCTTTAACTCAGGAGCAAATAGATGTTAAAAAGAAAGCTGCGGCTGAAGAAAAAGCAAAACTACCTAAACCATATCATCCTGAAGCTAATGCTGAAGCAGACATCCAGAATGCTGTGAAATTAGCTAAAAAAGAACATAAGAATGTCATTATACAAGCAGGAGGTAACTGGTGTATCTGGTGTTTAAGATTCAATAATTATGTACAGCAAACACCGGAATTAAAGCAAATTGTTGATGATAATTATGTTTATTATCATTTGAACTGGTCACCTGAAAATAAAAACGAAAAAATATTTTCTAAGTATGATAATCCTGGTGCAAAATATGGTTATCCTGTTTTTATGGTCTTAGATGAAAATGGTAAACTGATTCATACTCAAGATAGTTCGATTTTAGAAGAGGGAAGTGGTTATAGTCTTGAGAAAGTAAAAGATTTCTTTAATAGTTGGAAATCCAAGAAATCATAATTAAAAAGAAAAACCATTCTAAATTTTAGAATGGTTTTTTATGTTTTGAAAATTAATTCAATTAAGCTTCTTCAGCAGGAGTTTCTTCTACCTTAGCAGGAGCAGCCTTTGGTTTTGGAGCTTCTACTGGAGCATCAGAAACGATATCAAACTCATAGCTGTATTCTACATTTCTATGAAGTCTTACAACTGCAGAGAATTTACCTGTTCTCTTAATTGTATTTCCAGGGATTTTGATGTATTTTTTATCAACGCTTACACCTGCTTTTTCTAATGCAGCAGCAAGATCAGCATTGTTGATAGAACCAAATAATTTATCACCAGCGCCTACTTTTGCAGGAATAGTAACAGAAGTTTTCTTCAATTGGTCTACAACAGCGTTAGCAGTAGCGATCAATTTAGCTTCTTCTTCTTTTCTAGCTTCCAAAGTAGCTTCTAAAGCCGCTTTGTTTTTAGGAGTTGCCAAAAGAGCAAAACCTTGAGGTAATAAAAAGTTACGAGCGTAACCTGGTTTTACATTTACTGTATCGAACTCAAGTCCTAAGTTCTCTACGTCTTGTTTTAGGATAATTTCCATTGTTGTTGTCTTGTTTAGATTCTAGAAGTTAGAGGTTAGAAATAAGAAGTTAGAAAATCTAATATCTGAGATCTAATATCTAATATCTAAAACAGTTAGAATTAAATTATTATTCAGCAACAAAAGAAGCAGGCGAGCCTACTTCTTTTATTAATTTTGTCTTATTTCAAAAGATCCGCTACGTAAGGCATAAGAGCTAAATGTCTTGCTCTTTTGATAGCCGCAGATACTTTTCTTTGATATTTAAGAGAAGTTCCTGTGTATCTTCTAGGTAAAATTTTACCTTGCTCGTTTACGAATTGTAAAAGGAAATCTGCATCTTTATAATCTACGTGCTTAATTCCAAATTTTTTGAATCTACAATATTTCTTTTCAGATTTTGTATTGATATCAAGTGGAGTAAGAAACTTCACTTCTGATTCACCTCCAGCAGAGGCTTGTTTTGCCATATCGTCTATTGCCATTGTTTTAAATTTTAAAGATTAATAATTAAGCTTTAGCAGATTTTACTTTGCTTCTTCTTGTTACTGCATATTCTACAGCGTGTTTGTCAAGTTTAGTCGTTAAATAACGGATAACTCTCTCATCACGTTTGTAAGCAGTTTCTAGATCAGCAACTACAGTTCCTTCCCCTTTGAATTCGATTAGAGTATAAAACCCATTCTTTTTCAATTGGATTGGATAAGCCAATTTTTTAAGTCCCCAATTTTCTTTGGCAACGATTTCGCAATTGTTTGAAGTCAATAGATCTTCAAATTTTTTCACTGCTTCCTCCACCTGAGCATCAGATAGAACGGGAGTTAAAATGAAAACAGTTTCGTAATTGTTCATAATGTTAATTAATTTTAATTAAAAATTCGAGTTGCAAAAGTACAACTTTTTTCTAAACTACAACTAATTAATATAAAAAATCCCGCTAAATATTAGCGGGATTAAATTGATTATAGAAAAATTAATTATTTCTTGATCACTTTTGTAGAAGAAGTAGAGCCATCTTCCATCGTAGTTGTTACAACATAAACTCCAGAATTAAATTTAGTGAAATCAATTTTAGATGTCGCTTCATTTAAATCTTTAGTTAATAATTGCTTACCAGTTACATCAAATACTTTAACAGATTTGATTTTTCCTTGAGCTTCAATAGTGAAGATATCTTTTACTGGGTTTGGATAAGCTTTGATACCGTTTTTAGAAACGTCATTAACAGCTAATTGTCCAATGTTTAATGTATAATCTTCTACTTGTCCAAATGTTGCAGTTCCACAAGGAGTAGTATTAGAAGTAGAAGAACTTGTATCGTTCAATCTAACTCTCATACGAGTTGTGCCAATAGTAGCACTTGCGGGAATAGTGATAGAACCTGTCCAAGGAGATTTTTTTATTGGAGTTACTAAAACTTGTTCTCCAACATCATTGAAGTCCTTATCATTATTCAAATCTATCCAAACAGTTACTTGATCTGCGTCATAAGAAGTTCCAGTGAATGATGCTGTAAAGGTGTAAGTTGACCCTGCCTCTACATTACCTGTAACCGCAGTAAAATCCTCATAACCTGCAGTAGCTGTTGAGTTGTTATTGATATTGGCAAATGTTACATTGCTGATTTTTTCCCAGCTTGTAGATGTCGCACCTGCAGTACAATAGGTTGGTGCCATAGTTGTAAATGAATAAACTGTACATCCGGTTGCAGATCCTATAGTATTTTTAGGAACTACTTTCCAATAATAAGTTGAAGAGCCGTCAAGGTTAGTAGCAGTATAGCTAGTTCCGGCTATATTACCAACCAATGTAGTTGGGTCAGAATTCTTATCCAAATATACATCATAAGAATCAGCAGTCCCTGTTGTTGGAGCAGACCACGATAATGTTTGTGATAGATAAGTAAGATTTGTTGCTCCATTAGCAGGAGATGTTAATGTTGAACAACTAGGTGCTGTTGTTGGTAGTGCTGCACTAACGATTTTAAAATCATCAACCGCAAATCCAAATTGGTCATCAGAAGTACATTGGATTGCTACATAGATTTGTTGCCCTGCATATGCATTTAAATTATATGTGTATTCATGCCAAGCAGCATCTGATGGAGTAGTTGTAAGTGCTGAAATTGCAGTGAAATCAGAAACAGCGGTTCCTGTAGTTGAAATCAAAACTTTAAATTTTTCTGCTCCATAAGTAGCATCACAACCTTTACCCCAAAAACTTAATGACGCTCCTTGTCCAGTTAATAATTGTACCTGTGGGGAAATCAACCAGTCATTGGACCAAGGTGAAGAATCTGCTCCAAAACTAACCATTGCCTTACTGCCTGTTCTAGCCGTCCAATTAGAAGTAGTGGATGGTGTTAATACAGGAGTAGTAGCTGTAGAATTAAATACTTGAAAAGATTTTGCTACACCAGAATTCGGAAACGTAACACCTTGAAAACCATAAGTAGTTTTAAGATCAACATCAGTTAGAGTCCAACTACCAACATTTGCAATAGCAAAATCAGTATAAGATTCAAAGCTGTCTTCAAAAATAACAGTTTGTGCTTTTAATGTATCAACAGATGATAGCATAGCTGCAACACATGCAGAAAATAGAATTTTTTTCATAAGTTAATTTTTTTAATTCTCTCAAATTTAGTTAAATTATTTTTAAATAACCAAATTTAAGTAAGTAAAATTGTTAATAATATATGAAAAATTAGATTTTGTTATGATTTGAACTATTTAAATATTCAATTATAAGTATGAAATATTCAAATAATTTTCTTTAATCACACAATATTTAGAATCATATGATTTAAAATTTTCTTAAAATGAAAATTTTAAAAAGTTTAAATATTTGTTTGGCGAAAATAATGGAAATCAGTTAATTAAACTTTCCGGATTATGAAGCCTAATGATATTTGCTCCCTTTTCTAATAACTTTTGATGTAAATCTATTGTTTCTTTTTCAACTTCGTTCGGTCGTTTTCCAAGTGGTTTGTAGATGAATGATTTTTTTGAGATACCAGCTAGAATCGGCAATTTCCCAAATCCAATACATTCAAATTCATTAATCATTTGATATTGGTCTTCAACTGTTTTACCGAAGCCGAATCCAGGGTCGAGAATAATATCTTTAATTCCTTTTTGTCTTAAAAGATTTACCTTTTCTGAAAAAAATCGATTGATTGAGATTATGATATCATCGAATTTAATTTTATCGTGCATCGCATCATAAGTCGGATTAATATGCATTAATATATAAGGTAGCCCTGTTTTTGAAACTGTATCCAAAAGCTCAAAATCAAACTGTCCTGCAGAAATATCATTTACAATATCGATTCCTTCATCATAACCAAACTTTACAACTTCTGAATAAAATGTATCCAGCGAAATCAAACTTTCCGGAAATTCTTTTTTGATTAATGAAATCACATTTCCGATTCTTCTGATTTCTTCATCAGCTTTCAAATATTCAGCATTGGGACGTGTTGACTGTGCGCCAACGTCAATAATTGTCGCTCCATTTTTCAATAATTTTTCAGCGTGTTGCAAAGCTGATTTTTCATTGTTAAATTTCCCGCCATCAGAAAAAGAATCAGGCGTTAGATTCAAGATTCCCATTAGTTTGGGTTTTGACAAATCAATCAATCTGCCATTGCAATTGATTGAGAAAAATCTTGATTGATTAGAATTGGTAACAGAAAATTCCATTTGAAATTTTATAAGAATGTAAAGTAAATTTGTGAAAAAATATTATTTTAATTAGTCAAAGCATAGACAGCAAAGCTCGCCAACCAATGATCACCACCATAATTGCCTTGAAAAATAATTGGAAGTGAGTTTTCAATAAATTTTTCCCGAGTCACTTCAAATTGCTTTCTGATGGAATTCTTTTCCGGTAAAGCATTGATAATATTTTTCATTGCCCAAGCTTTCGAAAACGATAATCCCACAAGATGAACTGTTTGATAATCATTAACATCACTTATAATCGGAATTTGCTCAATATTTTCCAAACTTCTTTTTTCGTAAAATTGATTAAGCCATTTTTCAAATTCTTTTTGAGGCAAAATTCTGCTCATCAACTCTGCAATTTCCAGACTTGGTGAAAAGAAATCACTTCCATCAGGTTCCAGATAAGCTGGAGTTTTAGTATTATTTAAATAAAAAATTTTAGCTTTTTCTGATAACTCTTTCTCGAATGATTGATCTCCAACTTCTCTTGCCAAATCGATAGCGAAACTCATTGCAAATGCGGTATTGGGATGAACACCAGTTCTGTTGGGATAGGTTTGTTTAGGTAAATAGGCTTTCCAAAGCCTTAGAATTTCATCTGTCAAAGGTTTTAAATTTTGATGCCAGACTTTGGCTTTTGGATGATTCCATCTTGCTAATTCTTCGTCCAATTTCAAAATCCAAGCCCAACCGTAAGTTCTTTCAAAATTTTGCGCCACTTGATATTTGGTAAAATAAGACGCTTCTTCTTTGATTTTTTCAGGTGAAAAAGATTCATCCAGAATAGAAATAATTTTATCTCTATTTTCTAAATCCTGAACAGTTCTCAATAATCTCAACAACATCCAATGTCCGTGCACAGAACTGTGCCAATCAAAACAACCATAAAAACTTGGATGCAATTCTTTTGGAGTAAGCATAGCGTCTTTTTCAGCATTGATTACGTGTGCAGTTTTATTGGGATACTCTTGATTGATACATTTCAAAGGCATCGAAGCAAGCTTATTGGCCATTTCTGTTGTCAGTTCCAATTTCTGTTGAGCATTGATAAAAACAGAGGATACTATAAAAAAAGAAATGACAAATCGCATAAATAATTTTTGGAATCATAAAAATAGATAATTTTTCTGGTTGGCAATCAAAAATTAAAAACAACTAAATTTGTATCTTTGACCAATTAGACAGATTTATGCACAATACATCCGCCCAGTTTGACAACGTTATCAAGACTTGCAGAGACCTTTTTCAAAAGAAAATGAAAGATTATGGAACAGCTTGGCGCGTTCTTCGTCCAAGTTCTATCACGGACCAAATCTATATCAAGGTGAATAGAATCAGAACGTTACAAATGACGGATATGAAAATGGTTGATGAAAGCGAGGAAGATGAATTCATTGCGATTATCAATTATTCTATTATTGGGTTGATTCAGCTGGAAAAAGGTTTTTCTGATGAACTTAATGCTAATCCAGAAGACATCATTAATCTCTACGATTCTTATGCTCAGAAAGCAAAAGAACTAATGGAACGCAAAAATCACGATTATGGCGAAGCTTGGAGAGATATGAGAATTTCGTCCATTACAGATTTGATTTATCAAAAAGTTTTGAGAACCAAGCAAATAGAAGATAATCAAGGGAAAACTTTGGTTTCTGAAGGTTTGGATGCCAACTATTTTGATATGTTGAATTATGCTGTTTTTTGTCTGATTAAATTTAAAAATTAATACCGAAAAAAATTATGAAAGCAGTTTTACGCTACATTGTTGCACTTATATTCATCGCTTCCGGATTTGTAAAAGCAGTTGACTTAAAAGGATTCTCTTTCAAGTTAGAAGAGTATTTCTCTCCAATTGTTTTCAATTTACCATTTTTGGAAAAATATGCTTTGGCATTTTCAATCATTGTTGTTGTTCTGGAGTTGGTTTTAGGATTTATGTTATTGATGAAAATCAAGCTTAAAGAAACAATTTATGCATTGATTGCGCTTTGTGTTTTCTTTGGTTTTCTGACATTTTATTCCGCTTATTATAATGTTGTAACAGATTGCGGATGTTTTGGAGATGCTTTGAAATTTACGCCGTGGCAATCGTTCTGGAAAGATATTACGCTTTTGGTTTTATTAATCATATTGGCTTTTCTTTATAGAAAAAGAGAAGAAGATGGAAAGGTAAGATTTGGAAAATTACCATTGTTAGGAGTATTTATTTTAGTAATGATTTTTGTTATGTACAGAGGAATTGCTCACGAGCCGATGATAGATTTCAGAGCTTATTCTATCGGAACTGATTTAGCGGCTGAGAAACAAAAAATCGCACAGAATCCTTCTGAATACAAGACTTTTTATTCACTTAAAAATTCTAAAACCAATGAGGTTAAAAAAGTGGATCAGGACGAATACATCAACAAAGAATATTGGAAAGACACCAACTGGCAAATCGAAGACGGAAAAACAACTTCTGAAATCTCGAAAAAAGGCTATGAGTCTGAAATCTCGAAATTCAAAGTAGAAGATGCTAATGGAAATCCTATTACAGACGAAATTCTGAAAGAACCAAGAGTTGTTTTAGTGTTTACTTATAAGCCAAAAGAGGCGGATTTAGAGTTAGTTAAAAAAACAGAAACTAAAGCTTTGACTGAAAAAGCAAAGGTTTACGGAATCAGCACACAACCTAATTTCTATAAACAAATCCCAAATTATCTAATGGACGAAATCGCAATCAAAACCATCGCAAGAAGCAATCCTTTTGTATTGATTTTGGAAAAAGGAAAAGTAGTTGAGAAATTGGGAGCAAAAGATTATTTAAATCAAGATTAAATTATAATAATGAGAAAATCAAATAAACCTATCGCCGGCTATCATTTGCTAATGATTTTGTCCGCTGTGGACGGTATTATCAAACCGGAAGAAGGTCTTAAAGTTCAGGAATATATGGCGGAAGAATTTCCGTTTCGTCTCAATCTGGATGATGAATTGGAAATCATTGCACAACTCACTTCTGACCAGTGGAAAGACCATTTTGAATTCCATGCAAAATGTTTTGAAGACGATTCTACAGAACAGGAAAGAAAAGACTTTATCCAGTTTGCAAAATCATTGATTAAAGCTGACAATGAAGTAAGTGATGAGGAGCATCAATTTTACACTTTGTTAAAAAATATTTGGAACTTAAATTAAAATATAATGAGAAAGAACATTGTTGCAGGAAACTGGAAAATGAACAAAACGTATGCTGAAGCACAGGAATTGATGGCTCAGCTTTTAGAATACAAAAAAAATAACACTACAAACTGCGAAGTTTATATCGCTCCGCCAGCGTTGTATCTTACAGCGGCGAAGGAAGTTTTCAAAAATGGGGAAGTAGGCGTTTTCTCTCAAGACGTTTCTGAGTATGCAAGTGGCGCTTACACAGGCGAAATTTCTGTTGATATGCTGGCTTCTGTTGATGCAGATGGAAGTTTGGTTTCGCATTCGGAAAGAAGAACTTTCCACGGAGAAACCGACAGCCACGCCAATAGAAAAATAAAAGCACTTTTGGACAAAGGTTTGACGCCAATCTATTGCAATGGCGAAAAATTAGAAGAAAGAAAAGCAGGAAGACATTTCGAAGTTGTAAAAAACCAAACAGAAACTGCTCTTTTCACACTTTCCGCTGAGGAAATCAAAAAAGTAGTCATTGCTTACGAACCAGTTTGGGCTATCGGAACCGGCGAAACAGCGACTGCAGAGCAGGCTCAGGAAGTTCACGCTTACATCAGAAGTCTGATTGCTGACAAATACGGAAAAGAAGTTGCTGACGAAGTTTCTATCCTTTACGGAGGAAGTGTAAAGCCGGACAACGCTAAAGAAATCTTCTCTCAGCCAGATGTTGATGGCGGTTTGATTGGTGGTGCAGCACTTAAAATCGAAGATTTTTCCAAGATTATCGAAGGATTCAATTTTTAATAAAATAACATTTTGTCAAATCGAAGAACTGGTGTAACCAAAGTTTTTTCGATTTGACAATTTTTTTAAGAGCTTAATCCCGCTTTCCACTATATCTTTTTTGTTTTTAGAAGATTTGTCATTCAATCGAACTGAGGAACAAAAACAAAAAAGGATGCCGTTGCAATCGGGGCTATGGGTTTTGTCAACAATTGAACTTTATCCATATTTTTCCTTTTCTAAAATAAGATCACAAAATGAAAATAGAACATCTCGGTATCGCAGTCAAATCTCTATCAGATTCTGATAATCTGTTTACCCGACTTTTAGGAAAACCAAATTACAAACAGGAATCGGTAGAAAGAGAAGGCGTAACAACATCTTTTTACGAAATCGGAGAAAGTAAAATCGAACTTTTAGAAGTAACAAACCCTGAAAGTCCAATTGCAAAATTCCTCGATAAAAAAGGAGAAGGAATCCATCACATCGCCTTTGGAGTAAAAAATATCCAAACTGAAATCGAAAGATTAAAAAAAGAAGGATTTATTTTCATATCAGAAGAACCGAAAGAAGGCGCTGATAACAAATTAGTTGTCTTTCTACACCCCAAATCAACTAATGGAGTATTGGTAGAATTGTGTCAAGAAAAACCATAAAAGGTTTGGTAGATAAAGAAATTTTGTTATTTTTGCACACACAAAATTTAACCAAATTTTGAGGTCCTATAGCTCAGTTGGTTAGAGCACCTGACTCATAATCAGGTGGTCCCTGGTTCGAGCCCAGGTGGGACCACAAAAGCCTCTGTAAAGGAGGCTTTTTTTATTTCTATTAACAAAAATCAATAAAGAGAGCCAGATTCTGGCTCTCTTTATCTTTAACAAAAAATTAATTATAAATAGAAGTAATTAAAATGTATCACTACAAATTGCTACTAATAATTATTTCAAACTAAACTTGACTGTTTTCACATTCTTACTATCCGCCCCAATCATCAAATCAAAATCTCCTGGTTCAACCACATATTCCAAATCATAATTGTAGAATTTCAATAGTTCAGGAGTGATTTTGAAAGTAACAGTTTTCGTTTCACCTGGTTTTAAAGAAATTTTCTCAAAACCTTTCAGCTCTTTTACAGGACGTGTAATACTTCCGACGATATCACGAATGTACAACTGCACAACTTCCTGACCTTCCAAAGAACCTTTGTTTGTAATATCTACACTCGCAGTGATGTGCCCATTTTGATCCAATTGATTTGAACTTAGTTTAATATCTCCGTAGTCAAACTTGGTGTAACTCAAACCATATCCGAAAGGGTAGAGCGGGTCATTGCTGACGTCAATATAATTTGACCTGAATTTTTCAAACCATTTTCCTTCTGCCAAAGGTCTTCCTGTATTTTTATGATTGTAATAAATCGGAATTTGACCAACATTTTGCGGGAAAGTCATCGGTAATTTTCCACTTGGATTTACATCGCCGAATAAAACGTCTGCAATCGCACGGCCAGCTTCAGAACCCCCAAACCAAACATTCAGAATGGCTGGAACATTTTTCTGTTCCCAATTCAAAGTCAAAGGTCTTCCGTTAAACACAACCAAAACAACTGGTTTTCCGGTTTTTAATAATTCGGCTAATAATTTTTGCTGAACATCAGGAATATTAAGGTCTGTTCTGCTGCTCGATTCTCCACTGAATTCCGAAGATTCTCCTAAAGCAGCAACAATCACATCAGATTTTGAAGCGACTTCAAGTGCTTCCTTAATCATTTCTTCATCGCTGCGTTTTTCGTTTTCTCTTCCTAATCCTCGCTCGAACATCGTAGCTCTTTTTTCCAATTCCGGATCAGAAGTCAAATGACTTCCTTTTGCATAAAGAACTTTTGTATTTTTTCCTGCAACAGACTGAATTCCCTCTACCAAAGTTGATGGTTTTTTCAAATCTACAGAAACACTCCAAGTTCCGGGCATATTCGACCTTGTATTGGCTAATGGACCAACAACTGCGATTGTTCCCTGTTTTTTTAATGGTAAAACATTCTCGTTTTTAAGCAAAACAAAACTTTCAGCCGCAATTTTTCTGGCAAATTCTCTGTTTTCTTTGGTGTAAATATCCTCCGCAGGTCTTTTTACATCAATATATTTATAAGGATCTTTAAACAAGCCCATTTTATACTTCGCTTCCAAAATATAACGGCAAGATTTATCGATATCAGCAACCGTTACTTTTCCTTCGTCAAGAGATTTTTTCAGAGTAACCAAATAACTTTCACTAACCATATCCAAATCAACACCTGCTTTTAAAGCTCTTGCAGAAACGGTTTGAAGGTCGCCAATTCCGTGGTCAACCATTTCGCTCATTCCGGTGTAATCTGTCATAATGAAACCTGTAAAACCCCACTGTTTTCTCAAGACATCATCCAAAAGCCATTTGTTGGCAGAAGCAGGCAATCCGTCGATGTCGTTGAACGAAGTCATCACGCTTCCAACTCCTGCATCTACAGCCGCTTTGTAAGGATACATATATTCATTAAACATTCTTTGGCGGCTCATATCCACTGTGTTGTAATCTCTTCCGGCTTCACTCGCACCATATAAAGCGTAATGCTTTACATTTGCCATAATCTGCGAGTTGGTTTTGTAGGTATTGTCTCCCTGATAACCTTTTACCAAAGCTTTTGCAATCTCTCCGCCCAAAAATGGATCTTCACCATTTCCTTCAGAAACTCTTCCCCAACGAGGGTCTCGGGAAACATCCACCATCGGACTGAAAGTCAGACTAATTCCGTCTGCACTCACTTCTTTTGCTGCAATTCTTGCTGATTGCTCAATCATTTTTGGATTCCACGTTGCCGCTAAACCAAGTGGAATTGGAAATCCTGTTTCGTAACCGTGAATCACATCCAAAGCAAAAAATAAAGGAATTTTCAGACGGCTTTCTTCAACCGCAACTTTCTGGATTTCTTTAATTTTTTCGACGCCTTTAAGATTAAGAATGGCCCCCACATTTCCTTTTCTTACTTTATCTGCGATATTGCTGTTTTTTGCCTGTCCTGTCGTGACATCTCCGCCTCCCGGAAAATTGAGCTGACCGATTTTTTCTTCAACCGTCATTTTGCTCATCAGTTCCGTGATGAATTTATCCATTTTTACCTTTTCATATTGAGCAACTGTCTGCGCATCGATTTGAGAAATACTTGCCGCCATACAAGCTGCGATAACCATCCTTTTCATTATTAAAATAATTTAAATTAAATGTTAATTGAACCGTTTAAGGCAAAACTAAAATTTAATAGAAGCGGATTTGGATCGGAAAGCTAAAAAGTAGTGGTTTTTAAAATTAAGTATATGAAAATTAATTGTTTATAAATTTAAATAAGACAAAAAATGTAGCGGAAATATAAAAAATCGAGTTATTTAGAAGCGATTTCTCCAATGTTTGCCACCCTGTTTTCGAACAAATCTCTGGACTCAGCCGCCTTATTTCTCGTCTTGGTTCTGTAATTGTAAATCGTGCTTAAAGAATATCTCAGGAAGGCTGCAATTTTTACACTGTCGGTAATTCCTAATCTGATGAGGGCAAAAATCCTCAGTTCGGTATTCAGAAGTTCACCTTTTTTCATAACAATTTTTTCTTCAGGAATTAATAGAGAATTAAAATCGGTGACGAAGCTCGGATAAAGATTCAGGAAAATCTGGTCGAAATTTCGGTACAATTCTTCCAGCTCATTTTCGATTAATGTATTTGAACGTAATGTTTTGAAAAGTTCATCAAGCTGATTGTCTTTCGCTTTTTTATTTAAATTTTTGCGATAATCTTCCAGTTTATTGATGTAAGCCGAGCAAGTATCAAAAAAGTAGGCGATATATTCTTCTTTAATTTGGTTTGATTCTGATAATTGCTGATTTAGAAACTGTAGTTTTTCGTTGGTTTTTGTAATTTCAGAATTGGAAAGTTCCAATTGTTCCGTCGTTTTTGAAAGCTGTTCTTTGATGCGAGTAACCTTTTTCATCTGACGGTAAATGTAAATAATCAATCCGGCAAGAATCGCAGAAAGCAAACTGATGAAAATTAAATATAACTCCAGCTGACTTTTTGATTTCGTTTCTTTATCAACATAGGCTTTATTGATGATGGAATACATTTCAGAAATATTCAATGTTCTGAATTTCACATTACAAAAAATAGCGTCCTCAATCGCAGATTTTGTAAAAAGATAGGCTTTATCAATGTCTCCATTATGATAAAAGATCATTGCTAAATTTTGATAAGAAGCATTGTCCTTAATCGCATTCTGGGTATCAGTAATCGCTGAAATAAGGTAGTATTTCAGTTCATCATCTTTGTTATTTTTCAATTTGTAAACATCTCCCAAAAGATAAGCCGACATTGCATAATCGAGATTTTTCTTCTTGGCTTCATTAATCAAAGTGTAAAGAAGCTTTTCAGCATTATCCAGTTTTCCTTCGTGAATGTATTTTTGCGAAAGATTGATTTTATACTGAATAGAAAATTTGGGAAGCACCATCAAAAGTGAGTCACGGTACAGTTCAATATTTTTTATACCGTTGACATCATTAATGTTGGTGGTGTAATGCTCATAGAATTTGCTGTAGCTATCGTAATAGTTGGCTTTGCTTTCGTTGTCTAAAGTGTTTTTATTAATGCTTTTTAAAAGATTTTCAGACTCTTTAAACTTTCCTAAAGTCGAGTAGAGATGAGCCAGTTGAAGACTCGATTCAGCTATCATTTTCGGACTATTAAGCTGTTCCGAAATCACCATATTTTTCTTCACATAATGTACAGCAGAATCAATCTGATATTGCTTGTACAATCTGTAAATATTTTCATTATTAATATATTCCTGGTTCGGATTCTGAGATTTATTTCTTTTTAAATCTTCAATAGCCGCTTCTTTTTTATCACTGTACATTTTTTTCTGACTGATCTCTTTGGTCAATGTTTTCAGAAGCTCATTAGAACTTTGAGAATATAAGAAATTCGAAATCAAAAAAAATAAAAAGATAAGTTTAAACTTCATGACAGAAATTACTTCGGCACTTTGTATAGTCTCCAAAGCCATCAATAATATTGCAAGTTAAAATTAAAATTCATCAAATCAAATTTTATAAATTTTAATTCAAAATCATGATTTATATGATTTGAAAAATGAATGCTCAGTCAATTATGATATTATCAACATTTTTTAACTCTCTTGTTAATTTTAAAATGATAAATAGATTTTGGTAAACAAATTGTATAGTCAAAAGTAAGAACTATTAAATAAAAATGTTATGACAATATCTTTCTACGATTTTAAGAATCTTCCGGATTATCAACAAATTGAGATGGCTAAAAAAGAAGGTCATATCAGAGAACAGCGCACAGTTAATGAGCTAAAATTTGTACTTTACGAAATCTCATGTTTTTCAGTCGAGATTATTTATAAGCAAGATCGCATGACGGGAATGAATGTTTTTGAAAATAAAGCGGCTTATGCTTTTTAGATCCTTATAGATTTATAATTATTAGGTACTCAATTTAACATAATATTTAATTCTCATAAGTTTCAAAAGTGCCATCTTCAAAGAAAAATACAATTCGTCTGATTTTTTTTGACGAATTTTCTTGTTTTTTATCAAAATTCTCTAATCGCTGAGAATCGGATATTTTATTTTTTTCTGCAATTGGTACAGAAATATTAGATTCTCGTGAAATTTGATTTTCGGGTTTCTTATCCGTTTCTTGTTGTCCAAATTGTTCATCACTAATTAATGAGAATAAATCTGGCAAAGATTTTTTTACCAGTTTTTTTTCCTCTGGTTCAGCAATAGGAATTGTAACTGGAATTTCTTCTTTATTAATAAGCATTTCACCATTTCCATTAATCAACCAATCCCATTCAAGATCTGGAAATTTAGATTTTATCTTTGTAATGAAATCAAGAGAAGGTTTGTTTCTTCCAGAAATAATGTGTGAAATACTCGAACGTTGCACACCAATTTCTTCTGCAAACTCAGCAGGAGTTAGTTCAGAATATTCGATAACTTTTGTAAATCTATCATTAAAATCCATTTTACAAATGTAATGCATTTTAATTTAGCGACAATTACATTTGTAAATTCTATTGATTTACTTTTGTAAACTGATTGTATTTAATATAAAATATTCAATTACAGTTATTTACAATTACAATTGTTTATAAAGTTATTTAAAAGTCTTAAATATTGACAATTGTGGAAAACGTTGTGTTGAAAATCATTAGATATAGCATAAAAGTTTGTTAACACAATCAATTTTTAAATTCAGTGTTGTATATTTAACTTGAAATAATCTATATAATTTATATTAAGTCAAATATTTACTTCTTTGTAAATTTTATACGAATTCTGAAAAATTATTAAAATAACATTTATTAACAGCAATATTTTAAAAATAGTAATATTTTAATTTTATAAACATTGTTATTTCTTTTCAACTGTCATTTTCATTCAAAATTAAGCCAACAAATAGTTTTTAATAAGGATATAGTTTATTATATAATATTTCTAATAAACACAAAATCTGTAACATTAAATTAAATTTCTACGATTAAAACTATACAGTGGAGCAGGGAAGAGGTTAATTAAAACTGTTTTTTTATACGAATCTATTTAACATAATTATTTTGTTCAGTAATAAAGTAAGATAAAAACATACCCAAATTAACAACTGTGGATAAAAGTGGGTAGAAATAGAGAAAGTAGTGATACATAATTCTTTATACATTTGTAATATATAATCAATTATATATTAAAACACGTTTAGTGTTTTGTTGAACAAATCAAACTACATCAGCAAAATGAGTGTTAAAGTGAATTTAAAAAATAACTTTATTTAAAATTTATAAAATGCTGATATTATTCGTTTTGAAGAATTAAAATAATAATAATGTATTCCACAAAATAACAAACAGACAATGTGACATTTGGTGTTGTTTAAAGATATTACAAATGTAAATTAGTTTATTTCGGATTAAATGTTATTTTTGTGACAAATCAAATCAAAGAAAAAATGAATTTTAGTTTTCCGTATTCCCAAAATCCTAACTTTCCAGATCGCTATATTTTCCCTAAAAAATTATTTTCTTACTTACAGCACAATTACAGCGATTATATAAAAGAAATTGGAAAATCCAGTTTGGGAAAGCCAATCTATATGTTGTCTTTAGGAAATGGAAATTTGAAAGTCGCAGCTTGGTCACAAATGCATGGCAATGAATCTACAGCTACATTGGCAATGCTGGATTTGTTATCCATATTTGATATGAATCCTGAGTTGAAAGACAAACTCTTCACATTAATTCAGTTGGACTTCATTTTCATGTTAAATCCTGATGGTTCCGAAGCCTGGACAAGAAGAAATGCGTACGATATTGATATCAACAGAGATTTTATCCGAAACTCGAGTAATGAAATCCGTGTTTTGAAATCTATTGTGCTAAACGGAAATTACAGTTATCTGTTAAACCTTCACGACCAGAGAACAATTTTCACTACAGACGGAATTCATCCGGCGACTTTATCATTTTTATCGCCATCTGAAAATGCTGAAAGAGATATTACCGAAAACAGAAAGAAAAGTATGGCAGTAATTGCGGCCATCTATATGCAGATGAAACAGATTTTGCCTAATAGAATTGCAAAATATACAGACGAATTTTACCCAACATCCAGCGGTGATAATTTTATGAAATCCGGCATTCCTGCGATTTTATTTGAAGGTGGATTTTATGAGAATGATTTGGAACGTCGTAAAACCCGAGAATATTACACTCAGGCTTTATACTTTGCTTTAAAGGCAATCTCAGTGCTTAAAGGTGATACTTTGAGTTATGAAACTTATTTTGATATTCCTCAAAATAAAGAAACACATTTTGACCTAATTTATAGAAATGTAAAGCTGAATACAGATTTTGAGTGTATTTTGGATATTGCAGTTCAATACAGAGAAATTTTGGATGGTAATCAAAAACTGACTTATCAACCATACGTAGTTGAAGTTGGAGATCTGAATCATAAAAAAGGCTGGACAGAAATCGACTGTACGGATAAGCGATTTGTATCTGTAAAGAAATTTCCGAAACTAGATTCTTTAGTAGATTTTAGAATTGAATAATTTTTAAATTCTAATCGCTGAGAATCTGTTATAAAATTTTTAATTGAATATAATTTCGCACAGACGAGATTTTTTATATCCAAAGTTTGTAAAAATTTTGGATTTTTTTTAAAGTTATACTCACATAATATTTTCTAATAATCAGTCAGTTATAATATTCAATTTAACATAATATAAATTATAGGACATTTTGTAATTATATAATTACATCTGTCATATTCCTTTATAAATCAATTTGGTATATTATTTTCTGCATTGGTATCAGATTAAAATGATACATTAGCTGTTGATAAAGATTCAACCAATCAGATTCGTCTGGCTGAAAATGTGGATTATTGTTATATGAATGTCTTAGCAAAAGATTCGATGTTTCTATCTTACCAAATAACAAATGGAAATGTCACCGGTAAATTGAAATACAAAAACTTCGGAAAAGATTCAAATTCCGACGACATCTCAGGAAAAGTTTTTGGTGACACGTTGAAAGTCAATTATAAGTTTGCTTCTGAAGGCTCTACCAGCGAACGTGAAATTTACTTCTTACAAGACAGCGGCGTTTTGTTGGAAGGCATCGGAAAATATGCGGAAACTAATTCTTCAAAATCCGTCTACGAATCTCCAAAAGCCATCAACTTTACAAAAGGTCAAAGATTGACTCCGACAGATTGTAAAATGATTGAAACCAAATTAAAATGAAAACAGCAGCCTTAAAAAAGCTGCTGTTCACAAGAAAATAATATATACTATAAAACTATAGTCTGAATAGAATGCGCTGGTGCAGAGAGTTTTGAAGATTTTCCTTCAATCCAGAGATTGTAATCTGTATCTGCATCACCTTCGTTCATCACCACCACTACCAGTTCCCCACTCTCGTTCAAAAAGCTTGTAGATAATAGGAAATCTTTATTGGTGGAAGTTCCAACACGTTGAGCATTTGGTTTTACATATTTTGAAATGTGTCCAATGTAATAATACTCATAAGTATAATGAAGTTCTTGCTTGTTTGTATCATAAATAATTGGTGCAAAACAGAAATTTCCTACATGATTTGGACCACCTTTTTCGTCTAAAAGAATGTTCCAATCGGTCCACGCAGAAGTTCCTTTATTGAAATCATTAATCATATTTCGACCATACAATTCGCCTAAGCTGACATCATAAATCTTAGAAAAATCAAATTGTTCTTTACAACCTTCTGTGAAAATCAAGAATTTGTCTGGAAAAGCTCTGTGTGTTTCATCAAGATTATCAAACAGTTGAGATTTGTTATTCCACGTTTCGTACCAATGGTAACCGATTCCGGAAGCGTACTTTGAAGTTTCAGGGTCTTGTAAAGTTGTTGTAGCGCGTTGGTACATCAGGTCTCTGTTATGGTCCCAAATAATGACTTTTTTGTCTTTATAATTATTCTTCCATAATGTTGGACCAAGGTTTTCTTTTAGGAATTTTGCCTCTTCATCTGCTGTATAAATACAAGATTCCCAAGTTTGAACGGCCATTGGTTCATTCTGGATAGTCAATCCCCAAACCGGAATATTCCTTTTCTCGTATTCCTGAATGAATTTAACATAATAATTCGCCCAAACCTGATAATACTTATCCAATAATCGTCCGCCTTTCAGCATATTATTATTTGATTTCATCCAAGCTGGCGGACTCCACGGACTGAAATAAAATCTGAAATCTTTTGGATTAATTGCTTTCTGAGCTGCTTTAATTAATGGAATTTTGTACTGTTCATCGTGCTTTACATCGAAGGATTTTAAAGATTCATCATTATCATTAATATAAGTATAACTGTCGCTGGAGAAATCGCAAGAGTTCATATTGGTTCGAACAATATTATAACCAATCCCCGATTTTCCGTAATAAGCTTCGATAAATTCTTTCTGTTTCTCTTTAGGTATTTTTGCAAAAACTTCCGCAGAAGCATCCGTAATCGCACCTCCGATTCCAATTAATTTTTGATATTTGAAATCTGGATCTACAAAAACACAAACATCTGTTTCTTTTGGCTGAGGAAAATCTACAAATTTGGCATTCGCTTTTTTAGCAAATTTCTCATTTGTTTTTTGAGAAGTGATTATAACTCTACCCTCTTTCATTCCTTTTTTCCAGTAATTCTGGGCATTCATATTTGATGCAATTGCTAATGCAGCAAATAGTACAATTGTCTTTTTCATTTTTACTTCAAGAAAATTAGATGTCACAGATGAACATCATTTTTATTAGTTACTTTTTATAAATCCGGACATAATCTATCCAGAATTTTTGTGGATAAATGCTAGAATCTACGCCTTCTTTTCCACCCCAATTCCCTCCTACTGCCTGATTCAGAATCAAATAAAATGGTTGGTCAAAAGGCCAAGCTTCGTAATCGTTTTCGGTTTTGATGTAAGTGAAATATTTTTTATCATCTACAAACATTTCTATTTTCTCTGGTGACCAATCCGCTCTGTAAACGTGGAAATTCTCTGATGCATCTTTGATGATAATCGTATCCGTTTTTTGAGTATTGATGATGTGATTATACTTCTTTGTATGAACAGAACCGTGAACAAAACCTTGGTTGTAACCCACGTGTTCCATAATATCGATTTCGCCATCATCCGGCCATTCTTTGATATTCTGGCTCAGCATCCAGATAGCAGGCCAAGTTCCCTTTCCTTTGGGTAATTTGGCTCGTACTTCAATCGTTCCATATTGGAATGGAAAGGTATTTTTGGTAATTAGTTTTGCCGATGTATAATCGTTTTTATCCCATTTTTCTTTTTTAGCTTCGATGATGAGATTCCCGTTTTCTACCCTTGCATTTTCTGTTCTGTCTTTGGTATAAAACTGCAGCTCATTATTCCCAAAACCATCACCACCCGTTTCGAATTCCCATTTTGATGAATCTGGCAATCCTTTACAACTAAACTCATCCTGAAAAACGAGTTTTCCTTTATCCGAGTTTTTTTGAGTCAAGCAGGAAATATTCAATACAGAAATCAATATAAATGCTGATACTATTTTAAGTGTTTTGAAATTCATTAGGATTTAAATTTAAAAAACAAAAGTCGCTACAGCTCTTGCTGGTAAAGAAGTTGCTGCAGATTTACCATTCATCTTGATGTTGAAATTCTCAGTTGCATTTCCTTCATTCAGAACAATCAAAGTTGTTTTTCCGTCAGGTCTTGTAAACGCCACAGAACTTAGATTTCCCGGCTGAGTCGAAGCAATTCTTTGAGAATTCTGAGGAACAAATTTCGATGCGTGAGCAATAATGTAATAAGCCACATTCTTAGTCAAACTCTCACTGGAGTTGATGGTCACAGCACCTTTACATTGTGTACAACCGCCTTCTGTATGGGGATTGAATTGTGGGTCATTGGCAAGATTCCATTCCAAAGCTATTTTGCTCCAGTTTCTCATAGAACCGATAATCACATTTTTAGAATGCCATATCAAATCATCAGAAAAAGATGATGTAGAACCAGTCCATTGTTCCGTAAAATAAAGATTCTTAGAAGGATAAGCCAAATGAACATTATTCAAAACTGATATATTTCCTGCATAAAGATGGAAAGCCGAACCATCTACATATTTCGCAGCTTCTGCATCAGCTAAAATTTCCAAAGGATAATCCGGTTTGTCACAATTGTGGTCATAAAGAACAATTTTCGTTGTGATATTTGCTGCTTGAAATGCTGGCCCTAAATTATTTTTGATAAAAGTACCTTGCTGAGTCGCAGTCATCAATAAACTTGGATTATTCCCAGGATGCAAAGGTTCATTTTGAGGCGTAATCGCATCAACAGTGATTCCTTGCGCTTTCATTGCCTGAATATATTTAACAAAATACTGCGCATAGACGGCGTAATATTCAGGTTTTAAGCTTCCTCCTTTTGAACTTCCGTTATCTTTCATCCAAACTGGTGGCGACCAAGGTGCTGCCATAATTTTGATATTTGGATTGATGGCCAATATTTTCTTCAGCATATCAATTAATGCCTGGTCTTTTGATAATGAAAAATTGGCTAAGGATAGATCAGTTTGTCCCGCAGGCATATCGTCATAAGAAAAAACAGTGCTGTTCAAATCTGATGCACCGATACTTAGTCTAATATAACTCACGCCAATGGAATTATCTTTATTAGAAAATAATTCCTGTAATAATTCTTCTTTTTTGCTTGCAGATAATTGATTAATCACTTCAACACTTCCACCAGTCAACGTATATCCAAAACCATCAATTGTCTGATATTTTTGCGAAGCATCAACATCAAGAGTTTGATAGTTATTGGCCGCGTTATTGAAGAAAATATCACTTTGTTTTTGAAGTTTTACTGTTTCGTCTGCTTTTGTGAGCCAGACGTTTGCTGATACATAATTACCATTATTTCCACCATTATCTGTCGGAGGATTTGAAGATTCGTCTACACTATTACTTTGGCAAAACAGTAATGAAAAAACTGTTAATCCGCAGAACAGTAATTTATTCGGAAAAATCTTATTATTATACATTTTATTAGATTGTTTTAAAAATATTGAATTCTAATAAGAGACTTGTATTGGAATAGTGATTTCCCAATACAGCTCTCTTTTTCAAGAGAAACTTAGAAAAACTATATTTTGATTTGAATTTAAAAAATGAAAGAGGTTTTTGAGACCTCTTTCATCTAAGAATATGATAAGAAAAAATTAGTTAACGCCGCGGAATTCTATGTTGGTAATAGAAATTCCATCTTTCATATCGTTACCGCCTGATCTGATAGCAAAATATGCCACACCTGTTTTGGTAGCTGTAAAAATACCATCCGGATTATTAGCATTTTTAGAACCTACATTAGAAATTTTACCGTCGAAAGCAGAAGTTCCGCTTCCAGCCCAGGTATTGATTCCTCTTAACCAGGTGGAATCATTTCCATCTCCTGTGTAATCTGTATTAGCCGTTGGTTTTGTGTAACCTACGTAAATCTCAAACCAAGAATCTGAAACACCTTTTGAGCTAACAACTGCATCTGCTTTGTATTTACGACCTTCAACAACTTCAACAGCTTGATACATTACATTTCTATCCCATCCATTTGCTGTGAATGTTGCTTTCTTGTTTGTAAGATCCCAAACCCATAAAGCGGAGTTGGAAGGATTAGGGAAAGCTAATGACCATTTGGCAACATCTGCGGCATCAGCAAACTTTCCGCCTTGAATCATATTTCCTGCAGCAGGGTCAGATTTATCAACTTTTATGGTTTGGGTTGCTGTACCACCAACAATTCCTCCTTGACCAATAATCTGATGTTGAACATTGTATGTTCCTTCATCAGGAATAAAAACATCATAAATATTAGGACCTATTCCAAATCCACCTCCGTCACCTAAATCCCATTTAGATAAGATGTAATTATTATTAGAAGAGGAAAGTCTGTAGTGATTTTCTGAAGTTTTTGTTACGGTAAATGATGCGTCAGAATTTGTTGGTGTAAGTCCGTTGCCTTCTCCGTCTATAGTATCAGGAACACAAGAAAATGTGATCACCGATAAACTTAAATAAATTGTATGTTTTAAATAATTCTTCATAGCTAAAATTAATAATGAGGATTTTGATTCAATGCTGTATTAGGTAGTTCGTTAAATGGAATAGGCATAATTTCATTTTTATTAGCTACAAAACCTTTAGATGCTAATTTAGAAGGAGCATCTCCCCATCTTACTAGATCAAACCAACGGTGACCTTCACCTGCCAATTCTCTTCTTCTCTCATCTTTAATCGCTTGCATTGAAACAGGAACTGAACCTAATCCAACTCTCGCTCTAACTGCATCTAGTAATGCTTGAGCTCTTCCACCTGTTGCACCAAGTGCTTCAGCCTCCATCAAATAAGTATCTGCTAATCTAATTGCAATATAGTTTTGACGGAAATTAAGTTCACCTGCACCTGGTAATGTAGTAACTAAATCTTTTGTTGGTAAATATTTATTTAGAAAATAACCTGTATCTGCATAAGCTGGACTATAAGTTATTTTACCATCTGCTTGTAATTTTTTAGCATTTAAAATTGTAGTGTTTAATCTCGGATCACCTTGCATAAAATTAAACAAGTCATCTGTTATAGTATTAAATGCCCAACCTGAATATACATTTGGTGCATCATTATTAGGAAAATCAGTTTTTATGGAATAGGAACGAGGGCATACCATAACATTTATAGAATTCCCCTCGTCTCTTCCAGATCCCCAGAATCCCCAATCAGAATTTCCTTTGTTTGTATGCATCACTTCCAATATTGATTCGGATAAAAATTTATATTTCCCTGGATCACTTTCCGGCCCAACTTTGAAGAGGTCTGCATAATTTTCTACAAGTTTATATCCAAATTGGCTGGTTCCCCCAGGTACACCATTAACTTCTGCAAATTGAGCTGCTGCTTCTGGTAATTTTTTATCGTATAAATAAATTTTTCCCAAAATTGCTCTTGCTGTTCCTTGTGTGATTCTTCCTTTATCATTTCCATTTGAAGTCATCATTAAATTTGGAATAGCTGCAGCAAGATCAACCTCTATTTGGGTATATACTTCATTCTGTTTTGACTGTGGAATATTCCAATAATCATCTGTCGCTTTAATAGATTTAAGAATCAAAGGAATATTACCAAACATTCTTGCCAATTCAAAATAATAAAGTGATCTTAATGCCTTAGCTTCTGCAATGAATCTATTTTTTAACTCATCGCTCATATTTGATTTAGGTACATTCTCAATAAGTAAATTAGCTCTTGAAATTCCCTGATAATAATCTCGCCAATAGCTTGCAGGCATTGTATTAGGATTAATAGTATAATTATTAATACCTTGGATTCCTGCGCCATCTGTGGAACTTCCACCTCCAGAATAGAGGTCATCAGAACCTGCATTAAAGAAGGTTACCATGTTTTCAAACCCGCCAGAATATTTTCTCAAAATATCGTAAACACCAACTAAAGCACTAAAGCACTGTTGTTCATTTTTATAATAATTGGCTGTATCAAAAGCACCAAGATTTTGTACATCGCTTATATAATCATCGTTACAAGAAACTGAGCTAAAGCTTAACCCTGTAAGCAAAGCAAGTGTAAAGCTTTTATATATAAAATTTTTATTTTTCATTTTGTTTGTTATTAAAATTGAATATTAGCACCGATTAAAAAGGTTCTGGCTTGTGGATAGTATGCTCTATCTATTCCTACTACATCTTGTTCAGAATTATTTCTTCCGGCAATTTCAGGATCATAACCTGTATATTTAGTGAATGTAAAAATATTTTCTCCAGTGATATAAAGTCTTACTTTATTTGCTCCAAACCTTTCTGTAATATCCTTAGGAATAGTATAACCTAATTGTACAAGTTTTATACGTAAGTAATCACCTTTTTGTAAATAATAATTAGACATATAAGAATAATTATGGTTAGGATCATCTCGGGTAAGCCTTGGATTATCATTTGTAGATCCTTCTCCTGTCCATCTGTCAAGAATTTTAGTCTGATAATTTGCATCTAACATATCTAATCTTCTTAGACCCTGGAAAATTTTGTTTCCACCCTGTCCTTGAGCAAATACCATAAAGTCGAAGTTTTTATAATTCATATTTACAGTAAAGCCATAATTATATTTTGGTACAGAATTTCCAAGATCTACTTGATCTTCCTGATCAATTTTCCCATCACCATTATTATCCTGCCATATAAAATCTCCAGGTTTTGCATTTGGTAATAATAAATTTCCGCTACCATTTTTGTAAGCATCAACTTGAGCTTGGTTTTGGAATACACCGCTATATGTATAACCGTAGAAAGTTCCGTAAGCTTTTCCTACTTCAACTCTTGAAACTGGTCCCATAGATTGGAAAGAAGCAAGGTTGAAATATTCGATATCATTTTCTAGACGAGTAACTTCATTTTTAACAGTTGCGAAATTTGCATTAACTGATATTCCGAAATCTTGCCAATTTTTTTTGTATCCTAGTTCAAATTCAAGACCTGTATTTTCCATATCTCCAATGTTAGCCCATGGTAAATTTGTTACACCTATATAACCAGGAACATTTACCTGACGAAGAATACCTGATGTCTTTTTCTTATACCAATCTGCAGTGAATGTAAAATTATTTAGAAATCGCAAATCTGCTGCAATATTAAGCTGACTCGTTTGCTCCCATTCAAGTTCTGGGTTTTCCAGAGTACTTGGAGCATAACCAATAATTATCGTGTTACCTGAGTTAGTATAATTAGTTCCTGATACCATGAAATTTGCAAATCTGAAATTTTCCATCTCATCATTTCCTAGAACTCCATACCCCCCTCTAATTTTTAATGTATTTAAGATATTATTTTCTTTCCAGAAATTTTCTTTATGAACATTCCACCCCAATGACATGGAAGGAAAATTTCCCCAATGCTTATTAGTTGGGAATTTAGAAGAACCATCTCTACGTATAGTCCCAGTAAACAAATATTTGTCAGCATAATCGTAAATTATCCTTCCAAAATAAGAGGTTTTACGAGTTTGTATCCCATCCCATCCTGTCGCAATGATATTATCTTGTGAAAGTCCAAAATTGAAAGAGGCATCCTGCCAATTATCTACCGGTAAATCTGTATATGTTAAACTTGTACCTCCGGAAATATTATAACGATATACTCCTTGCCCAACTAATACATTAAAATTATGATCTCCAAATTTATTTTGATAAGTAAGGGTATTTTCCATACTCCATTCAAATTTCTTTTGATCAACCTGAGTTAAGTTGTTTACAGCCAAATTACTATAAGTCGGGCTCAAATAATACAATGGTGTAAAAGAACGAGTTCCCCAATATGATTTTTTACCATTTAAACTTGTTTTAAAAGTAAAGTTCTTACTTAAATTTAATTCTGCAAAAACATTTCCCACAAGATCGTCAGACCAGCCATAATTACCTTGTTGTGTATAACGGTAAGCCAAAGGATTTGTCATCTCTTGATTTACATAATGTGAAATTCCATAAGGATAACCTTGAGGATCACGAACAATGTTTGGATTACTGTAATCACTAGGATTTACCATAGACCAATCTGTTACAACAGCAGGTGTTGTAGGATCAAGATTGATAGCAGAACTTAATGGACCTCCAAATTCTTCATTTGCATTAATACCTTGTGATTTTGTATGTGTATACGCAAATGTTTGTCCAATAGTCAACCAATTTAACACCTTATGAGTCGAATTTAGTCTGGCATTTATTCTTTTGTAATATGAAATATCACTCATTACAATTCCAGACTGGTCAAAATAACCGAAAGATGAAAAATAGGTGGATTTGTCATTCCCCCCAGAGACACTTACTTCATGAGATTTTCTCTCTCCGGTTCCGAAAACAACATCCTGCCAATCTGTTCCTTGTCCGAATTTTGAAGGATCATTATAACGAATTGGTTTTCCGTCATTTGAAAAAGCTTCATTGATAATAGTAGCATATTCTGTAGCATTTAGAAGATCCAATTTTCTTGAAGCATTCCCAAATCCATAAAAACCATTGTAAGAAAGCCCCAATTTTCCTTTTTTCCCTTTTTTAGTTGTTACAAGAATAACACCTTTTGCCGCAGAAACACCATAAATAGCTGATGAAGCACCATCTTTTAATACTTCAATACTCTCAATATCGGTTTGATTAAGCCAACCAATATTATCAACTACAATGCCGTCTACAACCCAAAGGGGACTGTTACTCCCTGCTCCGAAACTTGTAATTCCCCTTACTCGTACTGTAGCTGCAGAGCCAGGCTGGCCAGAATTAGTAATAACAGAGACACCAGCTGCTCTACCTTGTAGAACCTGTTCAGGCTTTCCAGCAGGGATGTTTTCGATGTCAGAAGCCTTGATACTAGCAATCGCACCGGTAACATTACTTTTCTTTTGAGTCCCATAACCGATAACGACTACTTCTTCTATTGTTTTTTCTTTAGAAGCAGTGTCACTTACCCGTTGTTGAGCTGAGTAGTTGGCTGTGAAGTAAAGTACAGCGGCTAACCCAAGACATTTTGAATACTTTAAGTTCATATTTTAATTAATTTTTGTTAATCTCAAACTGAGACAATAAAAGTATCTTTTTTTTCGATATAACAAAATTATTTTTTATTTTTTTCAAAAAGTCACTGTTTATCGATAATTTAACGATGCTTATCATCAGTAATATCATTATAATTATTATATTTGGAATCCCCAAAAACACTTCCAATTGTTAAGTTTAAGTTAAGGTCGATTAAATGAATGTTAATAAAAAATCTATAAAACCTCCTCTAATGTTGAGTTTTTTAATCTTCTCTATGTTGCTTAACAGCATGGGAGTGATTATTCTGCAACTTTCGGAGAAGATATCATACAAAGGTTTGGGTGTTTTGGAGTCGTTTAAAGATATTCCGATGGCGGTTGTATCATTGTTTTGTGTTAATCTAATTGCTAAAACGGGAAATAAAAACGCCCTTATTTTTTCATTGATTTTTATTCTCGTAAGTTGCATTGCACTTCCCCTCGTGGATGCTTTTTGGTTTTTCAAGATTTGGCTCAGTATTGTTGGGGTAAGCTTTGCTCTGGCTAAAATCTCGGTTTTCAGTATTATCAAAAATAATTTTCATGACAAACAGTTGGCAAGTGCAATCAGCAGTGTGGATGCCTCTTTTATGATTGGGATTTTCTTTGTCAATATAGGTTTCGGAAGTCTGTTAACAAGTTCTTTTTCCGAATATTGGAAATTTGGATTTTGGGTAATTGCAGTTTTAAGTATCATTAATATTCTAATGCTGAAACCTCTGAAAATAGATGAAATTAAGATTTCAAACACAGAAAAAAAATCGGGCGAATGGAAGTTTTTCCTTAATCCAAAAATTATTTATTTCTTTGTCATTGTCTTTTTTATGGTTTTTGTAGAGCAAAGTTTTAACTCCTGGTTACCAAGTTTTTTTAGAAATAATTTGAAACTCAATTCTTATTTTGCATTGCAGGCTTCAGCATTTTTAGCATTATTTTCTTTCTTTGGCAGATTGATTAACAGCAGATTGATTTTAAGATTCCATTGGTTTAAATTGGTACTGATTTGTCTTTTTAACGTCTTCACCATATTGGCAATTTGTCAAATCATCATCACAAATTTTTATTTGGATTATAAATTCCTGCTTATATTCTTGATGCCTTTAATTGGATTATTTCTAGCACCATTGTTTCCACTCTATAATGCAGAAGTTTTGAATAAAGTTCCAAAGGAAAAAACACACTTGCTAATATCAATTGTTATGATCTGTTCCTCCTTAGGAAGTTCAGTCGGATCTTTGTATATGGCAGGTGTTTTTCATAAAAATATGAGTAATTTTTATCCAATATTTATTTTATTCCCATTATTAATTATATTTGGTCTCACTTTTTTTCTCAATAAAACAAATATAACCTATGACCGAAGCCAACAAGAATAAACAGAATTTAAGGGAACTTATAGACACAAAAGACTTCGTGGAACACGTGTCTGTAGATTGTGTCATTTTCGGATTTCATAAGGATACGCTCAAGGTTTTGTTATTAAAATATCACGATCTAGACCTTTGGGCAGTTCCCGGAGGATTTATTTTTAATGATGAAAATCTGAATGACGCTGCTGCCAGAACTTTGTACGAGAGAACACATCTTTCGGATGTTTATATGGAGCAATTTTACACTTTTGGTGATATCAAAAGGACAGAAAACAATACACACCAAAAACTTTTAGAGAACAAAAATATTAAAGTGGATACCAATCACTGGATTTATCAGCGTTTTATTTCTGTTGGTTATTATGCTCTGATTGATTATACTCTAACATACACTTTCCCCGATTCATTCAATGAAGTTTGCCAATGGTTTAATGTGGATGAAATTCCGAATCTCGCTTTTGACCACAAGGAAATGATTGAAAAAGGACTCCTCTATCTTAGGAAAAATATAGACTATCAAGTGATGGGTAGTAATCTTTTACCTGATAAATTCACGATGAAAGAACTTCAAAATCTTTATGAATCTATCTTGGGAGAACCACTCAGAAGGAATAATTTTCAAAGAAAAATATTGAGCATGAATATCTTGGAAAGACTGGAAAAACATTATAGTGGTTCAGCAAACAAGGCGCCTTATCTCTATAGATTTTTAGATAATCCTGAAGTCAAGAATAATGATTTTGGTAGTTAAATCAAATAAAAAACCAGCTTAATAGTAAGCTGGTTTTTATTTTTTTTATAGTTTAAAATTTTATCTGGTATTCTTTCCGTCAACAACAATTCTTTCTGGTCTGTTTGCCAATTCCCAGGCAGTCGTGAAAACCAATTGTGTTCTTTTCTGCAACAATGGATAATCAATTTTGTCTGGAGTATCAGTCGGTTTGTGATAATCTTCGTGGATTCCGTCAAAGAAAAATGCAACCGGAATATTATGCTTCGCAAAGTTGTAATGGTCTGATCTGTAATACAATCTTTGTGGATCTTTCGGATCATCATATTTGTAATTCAGTTCCAGATTTACAGATTTTTTGTTAGCTTCTTCATTGATTTTTTTCAATTCTGTACTCAACATTTCAGATCCGATCACATATACATATTGCTTGCCTCTGTTTTCTGGATCGTCTCTTCCAATCATATCAATATTAAGGTCTGCAACAGTATTAGCCAAAGGAAATACCGGATGATCAGAATAATATTCTGAACCAAAAAGTCCGTGCTCCTCGCCAGTTACGTGTAGAAAAAGAATCGAACGCTTTGGTCCATAACCTTTTTTCTTAGCCTCCTGAAAAGCTTGAGCAATCTCCATTACTGCCACAGTTCCACTTCCGTCGTCATCTGCACCGTTGTAAACTTCACCTTTTTTCATTCCTACGTGATCGTAATGAGCAGAAACTACAATTACTTCATTTGGTTTCTCAGAACCTTCTATATAAGCCATTATATTTTCAGAATCTGGCAGAGTTTCACCATATTTTTTCATAGCATCAGAAGGTACTTTTTGATAATAAGAACCTAATGCTGCAGGGAAACCAATACCATTTTTTTTGTACTGCTCAATCATATAAACGCCGGCTTTTTTCTGTCCCGCACTTCCGGTATCTCTACCTTCCATATCATCACCAGCAATCACATAAAGATTGGTTTTCAGTTCTTCTGCAGTAATACTGTTATAGGCGTCTTTGAAACCTTTTCCTTCATAACCGAAATTTTTACTGGACGCACAACTTGTCAAAAGCGTCGCACCAATGAAAAATCCGTATAGTTTTACATTTCTCATATATAGATATTTATTTTTTTATTGTCATATGGAATTGCACATTTAATGGCGATTTCATAAAGTTAATTTATTATTAAGTCGATTTTCTAAAAGTAATGTTACAATTCCTGAGGAAACTTTTTCTTGATCTATAACCGTAAAGATTGTTGATCTTTTTTGCTACAAAAATTATCTGAATCAATCCTGTGAATATGAAAATCAGTTTAATAATATTGGGACTTAGCATCAATTTTCCATAATATTAATTCATTTTCTCTCCGAAAGTCAGTAAAGTTCCGTTCGGGTCAATCAAAGAAAATTCTCTCATTCCCCAAGGTTTTGTTTCAAGGCTTCCATTGGGATGAATAGCAATTCCTTTATCCTGAATTTGCTGATAAAATTTATCAATATTATTCGAAATTTTGAGATAAAGCATAAAATCTGATTTTTCAGGAATCAAACTTTCAAACTCAAAAAAATGAAGCTCCGAATTATTATAAACTGCAATCAAATATTGATCATAATCTGCAGGAAATTCAAAACCTAAATTCTGATAATACTGTAAGGTTTTTTCTTTGTTGATAAAAGGTAATTTTGGAATTATTTGTGAAATCATAATATTGAATTTTAATGTTTAAAGTCAATTAAACAGAACAAATTATGCCAATTCATCATTCCATTCTCTGATAGTCGTTTTTGCAATCAAACCTTCCTGAACAAAAGGGTCGCCATTTACAAAATCTTCCGCTGCTTGTCTGTCCACAAAAATTGCCATTGCACCTTCGCCAGCATTAGCAAAAGCGCCTGTTCCCAGAACTCTTCCGGACTTTATAAATTCTGCTTCAAACTCTTCGTGGCGTGGAAACACTGCCATAAATTCATCCATTGATTTGTCTGTTGCGTGCTCGTAAAATACTACTGCTTTCATATTGTATGTTTTTAATAATTAATCATTTATAACTTATAATTCATAATTTCTACTAATGTGCTTCCAACCAATTATCGCCAACGCCAACTTCCACCAAAAGCGGAACGCTTGTAGCAAATGCCGATTCCATTTCTTTTTTGATTAAAGATTTTGCAGTTTCTATTTCATCGATAGGAACTTCGAAAAGTAATTCATCGTGAACCTGTAAAAGCATTTTGGTTTCAAGATGTTGAGCTTCCAACTCTTTATCAATTTTTATCATTGCGAGTTTGATAATGTCTGCCGCACTTCCTTGGATTGGCGCATTCACTGCGTTTCTTTCGGCGTGAGCCTTAACTACAAAATTGCTTGAATTAATATCTTTTAAATGGCGTTTTCTACCGAGAATGGTTTCTACATAACCGAAATCTTGGGCTTTTTTTACCTGCTCTGCCATATATTCTTTCAGTTTTGGATAATTCTCATAATAAGAATCGATCATTTTCTTAGCTTCCGATCTGGAAAGTCCGGTTTGTTCTGCTAAAGCAAATGCGCCTTGACCATAGATAATTCCAAAATTCACGGTTTTTGCCTGACTTCTCTGAGTTTTCGTCACTTCTTCCAGAGGAATATCAAATAATTTTGCCGCTGTAGAAACGTGAATATCTTCTCCGTTTTGGAAAGCGGCGATCATATTTTGCTCGCCGGAAATTTCTGCAATCAATCTTAATTCAATTTGAGAATAATCGGCAGAGATGATTTTTTTTCCTTCCTCAGAAACAAAAGCACCGCGGATTTGTTGTCCTCTTAATGTTCGGATTGGGATATTTTGAAGGTTTGGATTTACACTTGCCAAACGGCCTGTTGCGGCAACAGTTTGGGCAAAAGTTGTATGCACACGGTCATCTTTTTTATCAATCTGACTCGGCAAAGCATCAACATAAGTCGATTTCAGTTTCTGTAAAGTTCTGTATTCCAGAATTGAAGTGATGATTTCATGTTTTGAAGATAATTTTTGTAATACATCTTCGGAGGTTGCATATTGTCCGGTTTTGGTTTTTTTAGCTTTCGGATCCAATTGCATTTTATCAAATAAAATTTCTCCCAATTGCTTCGGTGAATTCATATTGAACTCTTCTCCAGATAATTCGAATATTTTTGATTCAAGAACTCTCAAATCATTTTCCAGATCTATACTTTCCTGAGCCAACCATTTTTCATCAAGTTTAACGCCTGTCAATTCTATTTTAGCTAAAACTTTCATCAATGGCATCTCAACATTGTAGAACAAATCCTCCAAATTTTCTTTGGCTAATTGTGGCGCAAATAATTCATATAATTGAAACGTAACATCCGCATCTTCCGCCGCATAATTGGTTTGAGTCACCAAATCAACTTCGCGAAGTGTCAATTGATTCTTCCCTTTTTTTCCAATCAAAGTCTCGATGGAAACAGGTTTGTAGTCTAGATACATTTCGGAAAGATAGTCCATTCCATGACGTCCGTCTGGATTCAGAAGATAATGGGCAATCATCGTATCGAACAATTTGCCCGTCACATCTATATTATAATTCTGAAGAACTTTAGCATCATATTTCATATTATGAGCAATTTTCAGAACATTTTGATCTTCAAAAAACGGACGGAAAATCTCAACTGTTTCTTGTGCTTCTTCCTGATTTTCAGAAATCGGAACATAATAAGCCAAGCCTTTTTTGTATGAAAAGCTCATTCCGATCAATTCAGCTTCCAGCTCATTAAGAGAAGTTGTTTCTGTATCAAAACATACCGCTTTTTGTTTGAGAAGGTTTTCTACAAGGATTTTCTGAGCTTTTGGAGAATCGATGTATTGATAAAGGTGATCATTTTCTTCGATATTCGTTTTTGTCGTCGTTGCTTGTTCCAATTGTTCGAAACTGGCAAAAAGATCCATTGTCCCGTTTTTATGAGACGCAACTTTTGTTTCAATTTTTCCACCGACAGGATTATCTACTTCCATCAATTCTTCCACATATTCTTTATTGGAGAATGCGCGGTAAAGATTTTCATAGAGTCTTCGGAATTCCAATTCATCAAAAATTTCTTTTACTTTCTCAAAATCCGGAACATCAAGGTCATATTGTTCTTCCAAAAACTCTATCGGAGCATCACAAAGTATTGTTGCTAACTTTTTGGATAGTAAACCTCTTTCTGCACTGGATTCAACTTTTTCTTTAAGCTTTCCTTTTAATGTATGTGTGTTAGCCAAAAGATTTTCCATCGATCCAAATTCCTGAATAAACTTCTTGGCAGTCTTTTCTCCAACACCTTCCAAACCTGGGATATTATCCACAGCATCGCCCATCATCCCTAGATAATCAATGATTTGTTTTGGATCGTTGATCTCATATTTAGCTTTGACTTCTTCAACACCTAAGATTTCGATGTCGCCACCTTTCAAGCCAGGTTTATAGATTTTGATATTTTCTGTTACCAATTGCGCAAAATCTTTGTCTGGTGTCACCATAAAAACCTGATAACCTTGCTTTTCTGCTTTGCAGGCAATTGTTCCGATAACATCATCTGCTTCATAACCTTCAACTCCCAAAATAGGAATATGCATCGCTTCCAAAATACTATTGATGTAAGGTTTCGCCAACAAAATCGGTTCAGGTGTTTCCAAACGATTGGCTTTATATTCTGCATAATCATCGTGACGAACATTGGTTCTTCCAACATCAAAAACCACTGCCAGATGTGTTGGTCGGTCTCTTTTGATAAGCTCAATCAATGAATTGGTAAATCCAAAAATTGCTGAAGTATTAATCCCTTTTGTAGTAATTCTCGGATTTTTGATGAATGCAAAATAGCCACGAAAAATCATAGCGTAAGCATCTATAAGATATAATCTTTTGTCTGTTGAAGTCATAGAAACAAAAGTAATCAATTGTTATCGATTTTGTGAATGGTTACATCGAAAAAATAAAAAATGTGTCTGTTAAAAAATCTTAAATTTTTATTACGAATAAGGAAATTTGGTTGTATTTTTGCAACATCAATACGATGAAGAAAAACTACTCTTTTTATTCTGTTTTTATCCTTTGTTTTTTAGTTTCCTGTGCCAGTTATGGGGACAGTCTTCTTTATTTTAATAAAGATGCAAAAATCAATGCTATAAAAACTGTTCTTTACTTTGAACCAGAGGTGTTTCCTGATATTACTGAGATTAAAGATCCTACATTTTCTGCTTTTTATAATGCAACTTCTGACAAGATGAAATCTATAGGAAATGTAAAATATTTGCAGGTCAACACTTCTATTCCTTTTGACGAAGTTGATTCTAAAACGGTAAAAGAAATCTGTAAAAATAATAATGCAGATGTTGCTGTTATACCAAAAGTAAAATATTTCAAAGTTGGCTTTGGAAAGTATGTGTTTTCTAATCAAGTGGTTGTAAGTTTGAAGCTTTATGATTCTAATGGTGATTTTGTGATGGAAACTTCCTACGATACTTATAAAGGAAATGCCAGATTGTTGGGAAGTGCTGAAAACTCTGTAATAATCGGTACAAAAGGAGCCATCCGAAAAATGGAAAAAGAACTGAGAAATCGACAAGTAATCCTAAGAAAAGCATCTTAATTTTACGTAATCTTAATACTTTTTTTCTTAAGATTTTAATACTTTTGCAATGCAAAAAAGTTAAGTATCGAGAATCAAGAAATCATATTAAATCCTGCGGATATTGCCGAATCCCTGAGCAAATTGCCAGCGGAAGAACGTATTTTGCAGTTTTTGAAATTACAAAGATCTGAGAAGGCAGAAGTTTTCTCGCATCTTGACCCTGATTTTCAAGAAGATACTATCAGAAGTATTGCAAGTCACGAAGTTTCTGACATCCTGAACGAAATGTCGCCTGATGACAGAACTCAACTTTTTGAGGATTTTCCGGATGAACTAATCAAATATTCTATCAACCTTCTTAATCCGCAAGAGCGCAGAGTTGCCTTAAAACTTTTAGGCTACGAAGCGGATTCAATCGCACGTTTGATGACGCCTTATTATGTCCAGATCCGAAAAGAATGGACCGTTAAAAGATGTTTTCAGCAAATCAAAAAAGTTGGAAAGAAAGTAGAAACGCTCAATTTCCTCTATGTTGTTGATGAAAGAAATCGTTTGATAGACGATATTACAATAGGTTCTCTCCTATTGGCTGATGAAGAACAATTGATTTCTGAACTTTGTGATGACCATTTTGTTGCAATCAAAACAACAACTTCCAAAGAAAATGCAGTTCCGTATTTTGAGAAATATGATAGAAGTGCTTTGCCTATTATTACAGAAAATGGTGTTTTGGTGGGAATTGTGACTATTGATGATATCCTAGATCAAATTGAATCTCAAAATACTGAAGATATCCAGAAGTTTGGAGGTTTGGATGCATTGGATCTTCCTTACACACAAACTTCCGTTTTTGAAATGGTGAAGAAAAGAGGATTCTGGCTAGTTGTACTTTTCTTTTCCGAGATGTTGACCGCTTCTGCAATGGGACATTTTGAAGACGAAATTCAAAAGGCTGTTGTTTTAGCGTTATTTGTTCCACTAATTATTTCGAGTGGTGGAAACACGGGTTCGCAAGCTGCAACTTTGATTATCCGTGCAATGGCTCTACAAGAAATTGGACTGAAGGATTGGTGGTACGTGATGAAAAAGGAGATTTTCACAGGGATTTTCTTGGGAAGTATTTTGGGAATTATAGGGTTCATGAGAATTGCTTTCTGGCAACAAGTCGGATTATTTAATTATGGAGAACATTGGACTTTTGTTGGACTAAGTATCGGCGTTTCTTTGATGTTGATTGTTCTTTGGGGAACAATTTCCGGATCGATGGTTCCTTTTGTTCTTAAAAAATTAAAACTTGATCCAGCGACTTCTTCTGCTCCTTTTGTCGCAACGCTTGTGGATGTTACAGGATTGATTATCTACTTCTCTGTTGCAGGATTGTTCCTTACGGGGAAACTTCTATAATTTGTTTAAATTTCTAATTGTAGGCAAATCTTTGACGTTGGCGAAGCGCGCCCCGGCCTGAGTGGAGCTCTTTTTCTTGAAAAGAAAAAAGCGGGAACGGAGGACGGATAAAGGCGCCCAAATAAATATTAAATAAAAATGCCACCTTATAAAAGATGACATTTGGTATTTTTGATTATTTCAATTTTTCAACGAAATTATCTGTATAATCTTTTTGTGAAGCAATAATAACTTGTTTTGCCTGATCTGCGCCGTAAACCAAATCGATTTTCACTTTAGCAGGTTCTGTTGGCAAGTTTTTGTAGCTCAAGAAATAGTGTAACAAACGGTTAACTTCTGCTTTTGGCAACTCAGAAATATCCCTGATGTGGCCGTAAACCTGATCTTCTACCAGAACTGCAATAATCTTGTCATCAGCTTCTCCTTTGTCAATCATTTGGAAACCTCCAATTGGAATCGCCTGCAAAATAATGTTACCAGAAGTGAAATTGTGCGAGCTAAGAACGCAGATATCCAAAGGATCGTGATCGCCTTCTGTAACGTCTGTTGCGCCAGTTGAAACCGCTAAATTCTTAACTTCATCCTCGCAATACGTTCTTGGAACGAAACCGTACATCGCAGGAATAATGTTGGAAAATTTCTGTGGACGATCCACTTTAAGATAACCACTTTCTTTATCTACTTCATATTTTATAGTGTCCGTTGGAACGATTTCTACAAAAACGTTTACAATCTCAGGAGAATTTTCTCCAGCAGAAATCCCGTGCCAAGGATGTGCTTTAAAACTAGGAATCATGTTTATTTTATATTATTTTGTTAAGTTCTTTTCTAAGATTCTCAATCGTGTCCGAAATGTAATCTTCGGAGTTAAGATAACTCATCAGGAAAACAGTTTTGAAGTCTTCTAATTTTGAGTTTTCATTCAGTTCCTCATAGGTTTTATGAAGGGCTTGGATGACGTTGTTTTTACTAGTCAAGATATCTTGCCAGGAAGATTTCGAAATGTAAAGTTGCTGGGAAGCATTGTATTCAAACTCTTCTGTAATATTTTTTTCAGTAAGAAAAACGAATTCGTGAGGCTGAAGGCCTTTATCGAATTTCATTACAAGATTGGATGGCTTAAGTCTTTCTAAGAATAAAGTCATTCTTTCTAAAGCCTGAAGCTTGATCTCGCTGTTTGATTTTGTTGCAAGGAAATTGATTTCCTGCTTTTTGAGTCTGATAAAACTGTTAACGAATTGTTTCGCAAAAACCAAGAATGGCAATGCGATGATAACTGCAACAGCGTAAGGTAAATAATCTGAATCAAACATATCTGAAATCGGATTGCAAAATTAATACTTTTTGACTTAATAAAGAATTTTAATTTAGAAAGAATAATTTCTTAATAATCTTCAGGATCAAGTTCTTTTTGCTAACCTGAATACAAGGATAAGGTTTCAATTCAGGTCGGAAACCACGGAAAAATTCTTCCACAGCAGGAATCTCGCTACCTTCAAAATCAAAGATTTTGGTTTCTATATTTTCAGCGATTACTTTATCTATTAAATAAGATGACCCACTCAATTTTACATAGTCTCTTTCATTGTAAGTGCCTAATAGTGTCAAAGAATAGTCTTCTCTATAAACAGCAATCATATTAATCAATTTCTGATGATAGAAAAAACCATAGAAATCTAATTTATCATTAAGATGAAATTTTGATAAAAGATTAATAAAGTCTTCCAAATCTTTAGCGTCTGCACCTAAGCCTGTACTTCTGATAAAATTTTTAACAGTTTGTAAATCAAAATTTTTAATAATTTCAGAATTATCCAAAACTTCTTGATCTAACCTAAGTTTTCTTTTTCTTTTTGGTGAATATTTTTGTCTTACAGTTTCATATTTATCCGGAAAAATTAAAAAATTTTTTCTCGTTGTTAATGATTCTGACAGAGCATTAGTATCATTAAAGGTATAATATCTAATAGCATAATTTTTTGTAAGAAAATGATAAAATAAATCGTTGATTTGTAATGAATCAATTTTAGAAAAAACACCTAATTGCTGACAAAATTTCGGATTATGCACAATTTGAGCTCTATACTTTTTTATTAAAGGCACAGGCATCACCGCTTCATAATCTTTATAAACCAGTAATTCCCAATTTTTATCTGTGCTAATGTCTAAGAAAATACGTTCAGCGTATAATTTCTTCTGAACAGAATTTTCTATACATCTATTGTATTTTTCAAAATCAATTTCTTGATATTTCAATCGTTTAATCATAAAATCCCTTCTTCTTTGAAACTATAAAATTTATTTTGAGCAATAATAATGTGGTCTAGTAATTCTATATCCAACAAATTTCCAGCTTCATTAATCTTATTTGTAATACTAATATCTTCCTGACTTGGCTTCAGACTTCCTGCAGGATGATTGTGTGCAACAATGATTCTAGTAGAAAAATGTTCCAAAGCTGTTTTGAAGATTACTCTTACATCAGCCACAGAATTTGCAATTCCACCTCTGAAAAGACAGGTTTTATATAAAATCTTGTTTTGATGATTCAGGAAAATCGCCCAGAATTCTTCTGTTGACAAATCTGAAAGATGTGGCTGTAAAACTTCAAAAACGTCTTTGCTGCTTGAAATCTGCTGTCTTTCGAGAACTTCCTGTTGAGATTTTCTGTTCCCGATTTCCAACGCCGTTGCAATAGAAATAGCTTTTGCCTCACCTACTCCTTTGAACTTCATCAAATCTTTTATAGATAATTGACTTAATCTGTGCCAGTTATTTTCTACCGAATTCAAAATTCTTCTTGCCAATTCTACAGCAGATTCCTCACGATTTCCAATTCCCATAATGATGGCCAGCAGTTCCGAATCGGAAACTGAAGCTTTCCCTTTCAACAGGAATTTTTCTCTTGGGCGGTCGTCTTCTGCCAGGGATTTGATACTCATTAGTTATAGGCGTAAAGAATTGTTTTTTTGTTAGATTTGTCAATATGTTGCTCCAAAATTTTGAAAAAATCATCAGAAACCATTGGACAACCAAAACTTAAACAAATATCTGTTTTTTGTTCAACATCTGGAACACAACTCAATCTGTGCAAAACAATAGCTCTTTTTCTCGCATTACTATTGGTTTCGTCTAATCCTGTTAATCGATATGATAAACCGAATTGACCTTTATATTTCTCCTCAATTAAATATTTTCCTAAAGATGAACAATGAGAATTTTCCAAATTACTGAACTTCAAACCATTCTTAGTTTTTCCATTTTCTGAGCCGTCGCCGTGGGCAACCAAAGCTTTTTGCAGAATTTTTCCAGTTTTAATATCAATGACGAAAAACCTGAATTTGGAAGATGGAATTGAGAAATCAATTAAAAAAGCTTTATCCTGATTATAATCCGAATCTTTTATAAAATCCTTTATTTCATATATTTTATTAGCTAATTTATCTTGTGAATTAGTAAAATGAACAGATTGACTTTCCTGAGATTTTACTTCGCAGGAAATTAATAAAAATGATAGAAATATTAGTAAAAATGTTTTCATTTGTGTTTAATAATGAAAGTATAATTTATTTTGCAATTACTTCAATTTTCGTATATCTAAAAACTTTTCCTTTTTTAGCTCCTTTATTTAATTGTTTATCTGTAAAATAATTTGGATAACCATTTTCTTCAACCAAACTTCCTGTAAGTTTAACAATTAGGGGAAGATTATTACCTTTCCATAAATCACTGGCGTTTTTCACCCTATTATTAATCGGCTCTAAATAATAAAAATCATTCTTATTTTTCCAATTAGGACAAATACAACCAATTACATTGTAAGAAAATATTACAGTTGTTTTTTTCTTTTTTAACAGAGGTATGTCTTTATTTAATTTTGATTTTGTATTGCGAATAGAGATATCTTGCGACAAAATCAAGTTCGGAATTAATAACAAGAGAACTAAAAATCTGTATAGTTGATTCATCCCAAAACAATCTGCCCATCCTTCATAACCAGCTTTCTATCAGTGCTTTCCGCTAAAACAGAATTATGGGTTACAATCACGAATGTCTGCTGATATTTGTCTCTCAAATCAAAAAATAACTGATGAAGTGCATCCGCATTTTTGGAATCTAGGTTTCCTGTTGGCTCATCTGCAAAAATAATTTTTGGAGAATTGATCAAGGCTCTTGCAACCGCCACTCTTTGTGCTTCTCCACCTGATAATTCTGATGGTTTGTGATGCAATCGGCTAGCGATATTCAAATCCTCAAACAGGAAATGTGCTTTTTCAATGACTTCTTTTTCAGCAATTCCACCGATTCTTGTTGGTAACAAAACATTTTCTAAAGCCGTGAATTCTGGCAACAATTGATGATTTTGAAATACAAAACCGATATTTTTATTACGGAATTTTGACAATTCTTTATCTTTCATTTTCAAGAAAGAATTACCATCCAGACTGATTTCTGTTCCGTATTTATCAATATTAGAAGGATGGTCTAATGTTCCCAAAATTTGAAGTAAAGTAGATTTTCCTGCTCCGGATTCTCCCACGATAGAAATTACTTCACTTGGTTTTATATGTATGTCAACACCCTTCAGAACTTCTAGAGTTCCATAAGATTTGTGTATATTTTTTGCTCGAATCATTTATTAATGTGATATTGAGTTATATTTTGGTCAATTTAGCAAATTTCAGGATAAGATTTTTCTCGCCTTCATTTTTGAAAATGACTTTTGCTTTGATATTTTGTGGATCGGTTCCGTCCAAAAATTCCACTTTTCCAATTCCGAAACGGTCGTGTCTAACGTTGTCTCCTACCTGAATATCTTCTGAAGACGAACCACTTGGATTGATGATTCTTGCAGTAGCAATTGGTTTCAATTGTTTAGGGACTGGAGTGTTTACATTCCGTTCAATTGTTTTCTTTTCTTCTTTCTTTTTGAAAAATCGAGGCTCTGAAGGTGTATCATCAAAGATATTAGAATTGATTCCCGAACGGTTGATGAATTTCAATTCCGTTACAGGATTTATCATTTCTACATATTTGTCATCTATTTCGCTTAAAAACCTTGAAGGTTCAGCGTCAGTGATTTTCCCCCATTGGAATCTGGAAACCGCATAACTGAAAAACACTTGCTTTTCAGCTCTCGTCAACGCCACATAAAACAAACGTCTTTCTTCCTCCAATTCTTCTCTTGTCGACGAACTCATAAAGCTTGGAAAAAGATTTTCCTCGAGTCCAACTAAGTGAACCACAGGAAATTCCAAACCTTTTGATAAGTGGATGGTCATCAACGATACTTTATCTCCGTCATCTTCTTTATCAGTTTGAGTGTCTGCAGACAACGCAATATTTTCCATAAAATTGGACAAACTTGGGTCACCACCTTCAATCTGAATTTGCTCCTCGATGAAACCCTGCATTGAGTTAAGCAATTCCTGAATATTCTCTACTCGGGAAATACCTTCCGGTGTTGCATCTTCTTTCAGGAATTTGATGAGTCCGCTTCGCTTTGCTACCTCCATCGCTACATCGTAAACATTTTCTGTTTTCAACATCACTTGGAACGCTTTTATCATTGCCCAGAAATCACCTAATTTGGTAAGAACGCCATTGTTTAATCCTAATTGTGGTGCATAAAAACCGAGATTATCAAGAACTTGAGCAACAGGAACATTCTGAGAATCTGCAAAAACGACTAGTTTATTTTGAGTAGTTTCGCCGATTCCTCTTGCCGGATAATTGATAATTCTTGACAACGCTTCGGAGTCATTTTCATTAACCAAAATCCTAAGATAAGCGAGCAAATCTTTCACTTCTTTTCTTTGGTAGAAAGACAATCCGCCATAAACTTTGTACGGAATGTTCTTTTTTCTCAATGCATCTTCAAACGCTCTCGTCTGGGAATTGGTTCTGTAAAGAATTGCAAAATCAGAAAAATGTCGCTGTTGCGTGTTGTGTAATTCGAAGATGTTGGCAGAAACAAAGTTCGCTTCGTCCGCATCGGAAAGACTTCGGTAAACTTTTATTTTGTCTCCAATTTCATTCTCACTGAAAACATTTTTCTTGAATTGTTGTAAGTTTTTAGAAATTACAACATTCGCCGCATCCACGATATTTTGAGTTGAACGGTAATTTTGTTCCAAAGAAACCGTCACTGCATCTGGATAATCTTTTTTGAAATTCAGAATGTTGTGGATATTTGCGCCACGAAAAGAGTAAATCGATTGTGCATCATCTCCAACCACACAAATATTTTCAAATTTAGATGCTAAAGCTTTCACAATCAAATACTGAGAATGGTTCGTATCTTGGTACTCATCCACCAAAATATATCTGAATCTGTCTTGGTATTTTGCTAAAACTTCAGGGAAGCGAGTTAGTAATTCATTGGTTTTTAATAATAAATCATCGAAATCCATTGCACCGTTTTTGAAACAAGCTTCAACATATTTACGATAAATGTCACCCATCAATCTCATATTCGCTTTTTCATCAGCTTCCATCAGGTCAGGATTGTTGAAATAAGCATTAACTGTGATAAGATTGTTTTTATACTGAGAGATTCTTGATAAAACTTTCTTGGCTTTATAGATTTCTGAATCGATGTTCATATCCTTGATGACTTTCTTCATCACGTTCAGGGCATCCTGCATATCATAAATCGTGAAATTGGAAGGGTAACCGAGATGATGACCTTCGCTTCTCAAAATTCTAGCAAAAACCGAGTGAAAAGTTCCCATCCAAAGCGAGCGTGCATTGCTGTCTCCAACGAGTTTCGCAATACGTTCCTTCATTTCCTTCGCCGCTTTGTTGGTAAAAGTTAAAGACAAAATATTGAAAGGGTCTACTCCATTCGTAATCAGATGCGCAATTCTCATCGTGAGCACACGCGTTTTGCCAGAACCTGCACCAGCCAAAACCATCAGAGGTCCTTGCAAGGTGGTAACTGCTTCTAACTGAGGCTCATTCAGTCCTTTCAGATAATCCATTCTATTCTCAAAATTTTAAGGTAACAAAAATAGCGTTTTTTATGCAATTTCTCAGTCGTTATAAATTTGAATTTCAACAATTATGAGGTAATTTTGCAAGCGTAAAAAATGAATCCAATAACACTCTAAAAATCAATCAAAGTAATCTTGAAATCTGACTATATCAAGAAAGAAATTCTTTCTTTTTTCAAATTGAAACCTTCGCCTAGAAGTTGGCATATTCCATTTTTGGCTGGATTGGCAGTTGGAATTCCGCTGATATTCGGCTACTTTTTGGGCGATATCAAATCTGCTCTCACAGCTAGTTTGGCAGGTCTAGTAATTATTTATATTCCAACAAGTAATGATTTTATCGAGACGATGATGAAAATGTTTGTCTGCTCTTTTGGGATGATTATTTCTTATGGTTTGGGATTGACTTTTAGTTTTAATCTTTGGATTGCATCTTTGGCTTTCGGGATTTTTTCGGCAATTGCTTATTATATTGCAAGATATTTTAATCTGAAACCACCGGGAAGTTTTTTCTTTATTATGATGGCTTCTATGGCAATTGGGCTTCCACATCATCCGGAATTGATTCCGAAACGAATTGGGATTTTCACCATCGGAACGGTTAATGCTTGTCTTATTTGTTTAATTTATTGTGTATTAAATTCTAAAAAAGAAACAAAGAAAAACCTGACGACCTTCCATATCAACCCTTACGTCAATCTTGTAGAATCTTTTATTATTGGGATTTGTATGTTGGTTTCGGTTTTTATTGGTAAGTTTTTCAATCTCGATTATCCCTATTGGATTCCGATTTCCAGTTTGGCGGTTTTGCAAGGTGTGAATCAATATCATATTTGGAAACGAGGTTTGCATAGAATTATTGGAACTACAATCGGACTTGGAATCGCGTGGTTGATTTTTTCATTGGTAACTTCTCCTTTGCTAATTTGTGTTTGCATAATTGTTTTACAAATCATCGTAGAAATGCTAATTACAAGACATTATGCATTAGCTGTGATGTTCCTTACACCAATGGGAATTCTCTTGGCTGAAACCGGAAGTTCTACTTCACTTAATCCCGATTATCTTTTACAAATGAGATTGTTAGAAATTTTAATAGGAAGCGTAATTGGTTGTATTGGAGGTTGGTTTTTGTATAATGAGAGAATTAGATTTAACTCTATCAAACATTTGAGAAGGTCGAAAGTTGTTTTGAGGAAAAGCTTTCAAAAATAAATCAAGGGCTTAATTTATACCTAAAATCAGTATAAAAATCATCAATACCGCCAATCCTACCAAAATCATATTAGCTGTAGATAGTTGAGTCTTATTGCTTTTATTCAGTCTAATCGCTTCCATTATCATCAAACTAAACCAACCAACAACAATTAGAAGCGCCAAAACTCCCAGACTAATTTGCGAATCATAAGCAGCAATAAATAAAAGAACGCAACTAGCCGCTGCTGCAACTACTAGAACTATAGTCCTTATCAATGTGTGAATTACTATTTTTTGAGTCGTAATTTGGACGTTGGGTTTGTCGTCATTGTCTTCCTTAATATCAAATAACTCATTAAATTCTTCATTCATATTACTTCTGTTTTTGATATAATTTAATAAAGAAAGCAGTAAGGCCTGCATATGCCAAAACTTGTAACATACTGCTTATCATATACATATTTTGTGAAAAACCTACCTGAGGAAATATGTAAACTAATTGAGTTAAGGTCAGAATTGCTAAAGAAATAATGGCTATTAGTGTGTGTTTTTTCATCTAAATATTTTTAGTAGTTAATCTTTCTACTAATATCGATATTTTTTTTGAAACATTCTCTAACGAATACAATTCAAAATCAAATTCCTGATTTCTGACTTCTGAAAATTGAGTTTGTAAATCCTTTTTTTCTTCGTTAATAAATTCTAAATCCGATTGATAAGTTTCTGGAAAAATAGCAGGTTTTGCGTATTTTATTGCGTCTCCAATATTACCACTGATTTTTGTTTTTCCATAGATTTCTTTGACAGAGAAAAATTCAGTTTCATTTTGAATTGGGCAATATAAAACATCTGCTTTTTTCATCCAACTATCAAATTCTTGCTGAGGGATTTTATTTTCAAAAAACTGTATTTTAATTAATTGTGGAAGTTTATCTACAATTGACTTTAATTTTTCTAATTCTCTTCCAGATGCTTTTCCAAGGAATATAATATCGTAATTGATCCCAATATTTTCAAAGTTTTTTAATTTGTCAAGAAACGAATCATAATCTCTTCTATTTTGCGAAACGGCACCAGGAATCACAATTCTGATTGATACTTTTTCAGAATTTTGAGAATCAAATTGATTAAAATAAATCGGTAAAAATTCAAGATTATATTTCTGAGAAACCAATTCATCAATTCCTAAAAGATATTTTGACTGTTGATAAACTTTCGGAGCCTCCAAAAGTCCTTCTTTGAGGAATAGTTTAAGTCTGTATTTAAAATCTTTTTTGAAAATACTCTTAAATAATTCCCATTTTGAAACTTTGGTAAAATTTAAATTATGAACAAGAATTGCGGTGTTGAATTTCTTTACAATCGCTTTGTAGAAAATGAAATGACGATGAACAGTTCCAATAATAATCAAATCATATTTATCCTTCTCCAATGTTTCCAAAAGTTCAGAATAGTCGGTCAGAAAAATATTTTTCTTATGAATGTTTAGAAACTTGAAAATCTTATCAGAAAAATAGAAATCCACAGAAATATTCTGAGAATCTTTAGTCAGCTCGTAGAAATTGTTTGCCAGTTCTGCGTGTGTATCTAGTTCTATGTAAGCGATTCTTTTCATAAACCAAAGTTTTTGAAAAACTCTTTCCAGCGCAGATTTCGAATGAATTTGATTTCTTCTTTACTCAGATTTCGTTTATCTTTTTGTTTCAGAAAAGATTTTATTGTAATGAAAAACTCTTTCGCAGAACGGTTTTTAAAACTGGATTTTGCAGAAGAAATCATTGCCAAAGGCAAACTCAATCCAATATTATAAAAATATTGACCCAGTTTTTCTGCTTTTTGGTCTTTATATTTATAAGCGGTTGGACGAAGATGTTTGACCCAAAGTTCTTTGATAGTAATAACTTCCCAATTATTTTTTTTAGCCAATAAAATATCAAGATTGTCCCAGCCAAGAACTGCCTTTAAGCCATTCATATCTTCGTAACATTCTTTTCTGTAGGCTTTTATCGGACCACGAACGTGATTTTTGGAAGATAGATTTTCGAAAACCCAATCGTGATTTTTATTACTAAAATCTGACCAATTTTCGTTCGGATTTCTCAGATTTTTAATTTCAGGATTCTGTTTATAATTTCTAATGTAAACCAAACCAGAAACAATTCCGGCTTTTGGATATGACTCGAAAATCTGATTAACTTTCTCTAAATAATTCTGAGGAAAAACGATGTCTGCATCATATTTACAAATCACATCAAAGCTTTTCCAATCTACAGATTCTAAACCTTTATTAAAAGTCCGAACGACTTTTGCTCCAGGTTGATGTTCAGAAATTTGAAGATTTTCTAATTGGAAGTTTGAAGTTTGAAGTTTGAAATTTTCGACAATTTCTGCTGTTTTGTCTGTTGAGCCATCATTCACAATTACACAAATAAAATCCTGAAAACTCTGATTTTTTAGAGATTCTAAACATTGAGACATATTTTTCTCTTCGTTATGCGCGGGAATGATGATGAGAAATTTCAAACTAGATTTAAAAAATTTAGAAGCCGAAAGTTACAGATTTTTCTATTATTTTTCTTTTACAAAAAATATGTATTTTTAAAATCGATTAAAATTCCAATGAAAAAATATTTTGTCCTTTTATTGATATCAATTTCGTCCCAATTATTTTATTCTCAAAAAAGCTCAAGTTTAGAAATTGATGCATCAAATTTAAAACTTGATACCATCTTTGTATCATACCCTTCTGCTACCAGAAATACACATCTTTTACACAACTATCAATTCACTTCTGAAGGTTCGAAAAAAATTTCTGAACAAGGCGATTTGAAATTGGGAATAAAAGAAACTGCAAAGATTATAACGAAATTTGATTATCCTCAACCTGTATCAATTTCTTATTATGATGCGATTAAAAATTCTGGAATGCAGTCACTGCCTTTCTTTGTTGAAGCTGGAAATTTGAAATTATTATTAAAAGATGACAATTTAAATTTTGAGTTTTTGTCCACATCTCCAGCGAATATTGAATTCAATAAATTAAGTGCGATTCTTAAACCGTATGAGAGCACATTAAAACCTTACGAAAGTAATGATGCTGAAAATCTGAAAGGTAAAGAATTAGAAATTCAGAAATATATCAGAAAAAATCCTAAGTCTTTTGTTGCTCTTTGGGAAATTATTAGTGATTTCTCCAAATATGGTTATCATCCTATTTACTCTGAAAATTTAACATTATTCGATTCAACTGTCAAAAAAACATTCACTTACATAGAATTCAGTAAACTTGTAAAGTTGGAAGCGGAAAATAGTTTTCCTGATGTTAACCTTGATAACAATAATCATTTATCAAAAGAAACATTTAAAAATTACAAATTAACTTTAATCGATTACTGGGCAACGTTTTGCAAACCTTGCATAGAAGATATGTCACGATTGGTTGAGCTTTATAATCAATATAAAAATCTAGGTGTGAATTTCATTTCTATCGCTGATGAACAAACACTTGGAAGGATGACCAAAGCAACCGAAATTCTGAAGAAAAATAACATCACCTGGGAAAATTATTTTGATAAAAACAAAGATTTTCCGAAAAAATTAAATGCTTCCGGATACCCTTTGCAGATTTTAGTAGATTCTGAAGGCAACATCGTTAAAAGAATTTATGGAGAATTGGACGTTATCAAGGTATTTATGAAAGATTATTTGAGTAATAAGTAAAATTATAGATTTCGTCTATAAAAAATTATTGTTTAATTAACCGTAAACATTCCTGCTAAAATATTTATAAGAGGTAATTTTGCACCTTTGATTTTAATGTTATGGATGCAACGATTGAACAAAGCAAAAACTTCTCATATTTCATTATTTCCTATGTGTTTTTCACGTTTATAGGCTATTTTATCATCGGATTATCATTGTCTGTTTTACCAATATTCATTAGCAAAGGTCTTGGATTTAGCATGTTGGTTGCCGGAATTGTGATTAGTTTACAATATCTAATGACATTTTTGATGAGAGCTTATTCAGGAAAAATTATTGACAGCAAAGGTCCGAAACCAGCTGTTCTAGCAAGTATGATAAGTTTTGCTTTTACAGGATTGGTATTGATAATGGCTTATTATTTTAGATTTTCTCCTATCATCAGTTTGTTATTTCTAATTATCACGAGACTCTTCACAGGTGGTGCAGAAGGAATGGTTGGCGCAAGTCCAATTAACTGGGCAATTATGACTTTCGGAGAAAAACATACAGCAAAAATCATTTCTTATAATGGCGTTGCCTGTTATGGTGCTCTGGCTTTAGGTGCATCTTTGGGTGTAACGATTGTAAAGTATTTTAATTTTTATGGTTTAGGAATTCTTATTGTAATTTTAGGATTAATCGGATTTTTCGTAGCGAGAACAAAAGAAAACAGAACCGGAAAACAATCCGAAGAAGAACAAAGATCTTTCTGGAATGTCCTTGGAAAAGTCGCACCTTTTGGACTTTGTCTGGCTTTGGGAGGATTAGGATTTGCAACTATTTCTACATTTATCACGCTTTATTACGATTATTACCACTGGCAAAACGGCGCGATGTGTTTATCTGTTTTCGGGATTTTGTTTGTTGCAGGAAGATTAGTTTTCAGTAATGCGATTAATCGATTTGGCGGAATCAATGTCGCAATTGCAAGTTTGGCTGTGGAAGCATTGGGACTGACAATTATCGCATTGTCATATCATCCATATTTCGTTTTAATTGGTGCCGGAATCACAGGTTTGGGATTTTCATTGATATTTCCGGCTTTGGGTGTAATGGCGATGAAAACTGTTCCTTCTTCCAATCAAGGTTCGGCTTTGGCTGGTTATGGATTATTTATTGATATTTCTCTTGGGGTGACAGGTCCATTAATTGGCGGTGTTGCTGATGCATTTGGATTGCCTTACATTTTCCCGTTCAGTATTGGAATCGTAATGCTAGGTTTAGCTTTGGCTTATTACCTCAAGATGACTCAAAGCAAATAATTAATTGAGTCTTTGGACTTTTAAACCCACGCTGATTTTGCAAATTTTATATGTAAAAATAAATCTGCAAAATCATATCAATCTGCGAGATAAAAATAAAATATGTTTTATTCTATTAAGTTTGTTTCTATTTTCGAATTTTAAATTTTTATGCAGAAAGTTCTCAATCTTTTTGATTTCTCTCAAAAAGTAAATTATAAAAACGAAATCTTTGCCGGATTGACTGTCGCAATGACGATGATTCCGGAATCTTTGTCATTTGCTATTCTTGCCGGATTTTCACCGTTGACAGGTTTGTACGCTGCTTTTATAATGGGATTGGTTACTGCAATTCTAGGAGGAAGACCAGGATTGATTTCCGGAGGTGCCGGCGCAACTGTTATTGTTTTGATTCCATTAATGATTTCACACGGAATCGAATATGTTTTTGCAACCGTTGTTTTAGCTGGAATTATTCAGATTGTTATCGGAATTTTCAAATTGGGGAAATTCATCAGATTGGTTCCGCAGTCGGTGATGTACGGTTTTGTGAATGGATTGGCGATTGTGATCTTTATGTCACAGATCAATCAGTTTAAGGTTCAGGGAACGGACAATTGGCTGTCGGGAAATCCACTTTATACAATGCTCGGTCTGGTTGCTCTGACGATTTGTGTTGTATTTATATTTCCAAAATTCACAAAAAAAATTCCGGCTTCTTTGGTCGCCATAGCAGTGACTTTTGCATTGGTAATGATCTTTGGGATCCAGACCAAAACTGTGAATGATATTGCTAATATTGCCGGAGGTTTTCCGCCATTTCATATTCCGAATGTTATGTTGTCTTTTGAAGTTATGAAAGTCATTTTTCCATTTGCTTTGATAATGTCAACCGTTGGATTAACCGAAGGTCTACTGACTTTAAATCTGGTTGATGAAATCACAAATACAAAAGGAAACAGCAACAGAGAATGTATTGCACAAGGAACCGCCAACATCCTGAATGGTTTCTTTTTTGGAATGGGTGGATGTCCGATGATTGCTCAGACTTTAGTTAATTTATCAGCCGGAGCAAGAGCCAGATTATCTGGAATTATTGCTGCTTTGGTTATTCTTTTCATCATTCTTTTTGGAGCGCCAGTTATTGGTAAAATGCCAGTTGCAGCTTTGGTTGGTGTGATGATAATGGTTTCTGTCGGAACTTTTGAATGGGCAAGTTTCAAAGCTATAAAACGATTCCCAAAATCTGATATTTTCGTAATGGTTGTTGTGACTTTGATTACCGTTTTCCTTCACAATCTGGCTTTGGCGGTTTTGATTGGTGTGATTATTTCGGCTTTGGTTTTTGCTTGGGAAAGTGCGAAAAGAATCCGAGCAAGGAAGTTTGTTGACGAAAATGGCGTGAAAAATTACGAAATTTTTGGACCATTATTTTTCGGTTCTACGACTGTTTTTGCTGAGAAATTTGATGTGATGAATGACCCAAAAGAAGTTGTAATCGATTTTAAAGAAAGTCGTGTCGTAGATATGTCTGCGATTGATATTCTGAATAAACTGACTGAACGTTACAACGCTCAAGGGAAAACGGTTCGTTTGAAACATCTTAGTCCGGATTGCAGGCGATTGATTAAAAATGCGGAGAACGTAGTTGATATTAATATTATTGAAGATCCAGAATATGGAGTTTTGAAGAATTGAGGTTTTATATGGAATTTTATTTTCATATGTCTTCGAGAGCCTCAGACTGACAGTATTTTAGCGTAATATTTATCGTTCGGAAAGAATCTAGACGTTGAGATTGACTTCGCCGCACTACTTTGTTAGGTTTTCTGCGGAATAACAAATATTGTCATTAATTTTTTTATGTTGGATAGCAATCCCTAGCCCCGATTGCAGCGGCATCCTTTTTTGTCTTAACTAGAAAATTTGTTTTTATGACAAAAACTTCTGAGACAAAAAAGATATAGCGGAAAGCGGGATTAAGCTCCTAAAAATTAATTCTAAAATCCTTATTTTTGTGGTATGGAAAAAGTGGTATTGGTCAATCCTCAGGATGAAGTTTTGGGACAAATGGAAAAAATGCAGGCGCATGAAAATGGACTTTTGCATCGTGCTTTTTCGGTTTTTCTGTTCAACGAAAAGGGAGAAATGCTTTTGCAGAAGCGCGCTGAAGAGAAATACCATTCACCCAACCAATGGACCAACGCTTGTTGTTCACACCCAAGATTGAACGAATCTTATCTGGATGCAGCCAAAAGACGTATCAAAGAAGAACTGGGAATTGACTGTGAGTTGAAGGAGAAATTCCATTTTATTTATAAAGCGGATGTTGGAGAAGGACTTTGGGAACACGAGTTGGATTATGTTTTTACAGGAAACTTTGATGGAGAATTTGATTTGAATCCTGAGGAAGTTTCGGAAATCCGGTATGTTTCTATTGCTGATTTACAACAGGAAATTTCTGAAAATCCAGATCACTTTACGGAATGGTTCAAAATCATTTGGGATGAATATCGTAATCAGCTGAATTAGAAATTTAATCAAAAAAATTATTGAATATTTTTTCTCGCAAATCAAGCCGATTTTGCAGATTAAAAAGTTTTGATGAATCGCTAGATCTTTGAAAAATTATAATATTTCTAAACCCAAAAATATTGCTTAACTTTATTTTCAAATCTCTATTTATGAAAGCTTTGGTAATTGGTGCAACCGGCGCTACAGGAAATGACCTTGTGACTCAGCTTTGTGAAGATGCTGACTTCGAGCAAATCGATATTTTTGTGAGACGACGTTCTGATTTTCATAATGAAAAAGTCAAAGCACACGTTGTAGATTTTGACCATCCAGAAGAATGGAAATACCTTGTGAAAGGCGATGTTGCTTTTTCTTGTCTTGGAACAACTCTGAAATCTGCAGGAAGTAAAGAAAATCAAAAAGTAATTGATTATGATTATCAATTTAATTTTGCTAAAGCAGCAAAAGAAAATCAGGTCGAAGATTACATTTTGGTTTCCGCATATGGCGCCAATCCTGATTCTAAAATCTTCTATTCCAGAATAAAAGGCGAATTAGAAGAAGCTGTAAAAAATCTGAAATTCGATAAAACTACTATCTTCAAACCCGGAATGCTGGAACGAAAAAACAGTGACAGAAATGCTGAAATTACTGGTTTGAAAGCAATTAAATTCCTTAATAAATTAGGGCTATTCAAAAGTCAACAGCCTTTACCAACTTCTGTATTAGCAAAAGCGATGATTGTTGCTTCTAAAATTAAATCCAATAGTTTTTCGGAAATAAAACTTCATAATATTTTCAGTTTTGCCGAGAAGAAAACACAATAAAAAATCCAATCTGATTTGATTGGATTTTATTTTTAATTATTTCTGTCTTTCAGATATTTCTGCCATTCCCAAGTGGTTTTGAGCGCTTCTTCCAAAGTTGTTTCTGATTTCCAATGGAGTTCTTTTTCAGCTTTGTCAGCATTAGCATATGCAATCGTAATATCGCCTTCTCTTCTTGGGCAAATCTGGTAAGGAACCGCTACATCATTTGCTAATTCAAAAGCTTTTACCACTTCTAAAACAGAAGAACCTTTTCCTGTTCCCAAATTATAAATATCCAAAACTGTTTCCTCGTCCGAATGCATCAGTTTTTGTAAAGCTGCAACGTGAGCTTTCGCCAAATCTACAACATAAATATAGTCACGAACAGCTGTTCCGTCTTCTGTAGGATAATCATCACCCCAAACGCTCAATTTCTCTCTGATTCCTGCAGCGGTCTGTGTAACATAAGGAACGAGATTATTTGGAATTCCTGACGGCAATTCTCCTAATAATGCTGTTGGATGCGCACCAATCGGATTGAAATATCTTAATAGAGTAACTCTTTTGTTATAGGCTCGAGAAAAATCTTTTAGGATATCCTCTCCCATTTGTTTAGTTTTTCCGTAAGAAGATTCGGCTTCTTTGAGAGGTGTATTCTCGTCAATCGGCATTTGATCTGCTTGGCCGTAAACCGTACAAGATGAACTGAAAATAAAGTTGGAAATATTTCTTTCTTTAAATTCCTGAAGGACATTAATCAATGAAAACAAATTGTTCTCATAATATTTTAAAGGTTCAGTCATACTCTCTCCCACTGCTTTTGAAGCTGCAAAATTGATACAACCTTCGATATCGTGTGCTTCGAAAACTTGCTGTAATAGTTCTTTTCTTCTAAGATCAAAAGGATAGAAAATGGGTCTTTTCCCTGTGATTTCCTCGATATTATCAAGGATAAATTTTTCTGAATTTGACAAATCATCTACAATGATGACATCAAAATTATGATTAATAAGTTCTACAACCGTATGTGAACCGATGTAACCCAAGCCGCCTGTTACGAGTATGGACATTTAATTAATTATAAGTTATGAATTAGTTTTTCGCAAAAAATTCCAAAACAGAATCTGTAATATATTTCAACTGCTCCTCATCCAATTCTGTGTGCATTGGCAAAGAAATTACTTGGTCAAGCAATTTATCAGTATTCACAAAATCAGCAGGATTACTATCTTGGAAATAAGCTTTCTGTTTTCTAAGCGCTACCGGATAATAAATCATTGCAGGAATTTCTTTCTCTGTTAAGTATTGTTGTAATTCATTACGTTTTCCATTTGTTATTCTTAATGTATACTGATGAAAAACGTGTGTTGAATTCTCTGCTCTTTTTGGAGTTAAAATATTCTCATTTCCTGCAAAAGCTTCATCATAATAATCTGCCGCTTTTCTTCTAGCTTCGTTGTAAGAATCAAGATTTGGCAATTTTTTTCTCAAGATTGCAGCCTGAATACTGTCTAATCTGGAATTAACACCCACTTCATCGTGGTAATAACGCTCGTACATCCCGTGGTTTACGATTCCTCTCAGTCTGTGGGCTAATTCGTCATCATTAGTAAAAATAGCGCCTCCGTCTCCATAACAGCCTAAGTTTTTAGATGGAAAAAATGACGTAGTTCCGATGGTTCCGATGGTTCCAGATTTTTTTTCGGTTCCGTCAGAAAAAATAAAATCTGCACCAATTGCCTGAGCATTATCTTCAACAACATAAAGATTATGTTCTTTAGCAATTTTCAGGATTTCTTCCATATTCCCACATTGTCCAAAAAGATGAACAGGAATTATGGCTTTAGTTTTTGGTGTAATTGCTTTTTTTATTGCTTCTGTGTCGATGGTAAAAGTATCATAATCTACATCTACCAAAACGGATTTCAATTTCAATAAATGAATGACTTCTACGGTTGCAGCAAAAGTAAAATCTGCAGTGATAACTTCATCACCTTCTTTCAAATCCAAAGCCATCAATGCAATTTGAAGTGCATCTGTCCCATTAGCACAAGGAATCACGTGTTTTACATCCAAATAAGTTTCCAAATCTGATTGGAAAGATTTGACTTCCGGACCATTTATAAAAGCCGCAGAATCCATCACATTTAAAACTGCATTGTCAACTTCACTTTTGATTTTATAATATTGGCTTTGTAAATCGACCATTTGGATTTTCTTCATAATCAAATATTTATTATTAAAAGCATCTGAAAATCATTATCAATATTAGTTTTAATAATTCTCGAAGGTGATTTCAAATGCAAAAACATTATTTTGTAAATTTACATTTATTTATCAGTTTAAAAAATCTAATTCCCCTAAACGTGAGAAAAATCTTTACAATTTTGTCAGTCTGCTTTTCGCTAGTTGCAACTGCCCAAACCGAATTGGTCTTTGTTTTCTTCAAAGACAAACCGAATAAAGCTTCTTTTTATTCTAACCCTTTATCAGAATTAACTCAGAAATCTCTTGACAGGAGAAACAATCTTGGAATAGCTTTAACAGATCAGGACGCTCCGATAGAGCCAACATATATTCAGAATATTAAAAATCTTGGATTTACGGTTACTGATTATTCTAAGTGGTTGAATGGTGTTGCTGTGAATGCTACTTCTGCTCAAATCCAGACCTTATCTCAACAGTCTTATGTGGATCACATCGAAAGTTTTGTCAAAAATCCGAATGGTAGAAAACGTAGTGAAAAGATTGAAAAATTTAAAGAATTTGATATAGAGAATACGGAGAAAAACATTTTAACAACTTATAATTATGGAGATGGTCTAGCTCAAATTAATCAGGTCAATATTAGAGCTCTTCACGTAGCTGGTTTTACAGGAACCGGAATAACCATTGCAGTAATTGACACTGGTTTTCCAACTGTAGATACTGGAAGTGCATTCCAAAGACTTCGTGATAATGGTCAAATCAAAGGTGGATATAATTTTATCAATAAAACCAATGATATCTATAGTACTTCTCTGAATTCACACGGAACAATTTGCATGGGAACTATTGGTGGATATCTGGATAATCAATTTGTTGGAACTGCTCCAGACGCTAACTTTTATCTGTATGCGACCGAAGATGCGGCAAACGAAATCCCTGAAGAAGAACTTTATTGGATAGAAGCGGCAGAAGAGGCTGACAGAAAAGGTGTTGATGTAATCTCAACCTCGTTAGGTTATACTGAGTTTGATGATAGCAGATATGATTACACTTATGCTGATATGAACGGAACAACTTCTTTCATTGCAAGAGGTGCTCAAATTGCTACAGAAAAAGGCATTTTTGTAACCGCTTCTGCTGGAAATAGCGGACAACAAAATTGGAAATACATAGGAACTCCTGCAGATAATGAAAGGGTATTTTCAATTGGAGCTGTAAATGATCAAGGAAGCGCCGCCGCTTTTTCTTCTTATGGACCCAACTCAATAGGTGTAATAAAACCTGATGCCAGTGCAAGAGGTTTTTCTACTTATACTGTTTATGCTGACGATGTTACGCAAGCAAGTGGAACTTCTCTTTCAAATCCACTTGCTGCCGGCGGTGTTGCTTGTCTCTTACAATCCTTATCAAACAATATATCCAGAGAAGAAATTAAAATAAAATTAAGACAAAATGCTTCTTTGTACCCGAACTATTCTGCACAAAGAGGTTATGGAATTCTGAATTTCTATAAAACTTATCAGACTTTAGGTTTAAAGGATATCACCAAAACTACTATTAAAGTTTATCCAAACCCAGTGAAAGACTTTATTAATATTACTTCTGATAAATCCATAAAGTCTGTCGAAATCTATGATGCTTTGGGAAGATTAATAAAAAAAGATACTTATACTAAGATTAATGTTTCTCAATTATCAAAAGGAAATTATCTTCTAAAAATAAAGACTGATTCTGGCGACATTGTTGAGAAATTTATCAAAGAATAAATTCGGTATTTAACAAAATAAAACGGTCAATAGAAATACTATTGACCATTTTTTTATGTAAATAAATTGATTAATTCAAGGCTTTTTCATCCGTAAAAAACTGAAATGTTTCTTTTTTATTGATAAATTGAAGTGGATATAATTGTGGATTATATGCTCCGTTCAAAATTTCATTTAATGCATGTCTTTTGGATTCTCCAAATGCCACAACCAGAATGTTTTCTGCTTTATTAATAATTGGTTCTGTCAAAGTAATTCGGTACATTTCCTGAGATTTCAGATAATAAGCATCAACCCATTTTTCTTTTTCATTCAAGATTTCTTCGCCAGGAAATAGAGATGCTGTATGACCATCATCTCCCATTCCCAAAAGAATAAAATCGAAAACACCTTCATTTCCTAAAACATTTCTGATTTGCAGTTCATATTCTTTCGCAAATTCCTCAGGTTCTACTCCATCTTTGTACATTGGAAAAATCTGACTTTTATTTACCGGAACTTGATTCAACAATGTTTCAAAAGTCATTTTCGCATTGCTTTTATCATCGTCCAAAGATACCCATCGTTCATCAACCCAAAAGAAATAGATTTTGTTCCATTCTATTTTATCAGCATATTCTTTGGTTGCTAATAATTTGAAAATAGCTTTTGGAGAAGAACCACCACTTAAAGCAACTACAAATTTGCCGTGTTTTCGAATTGATTTTTCAGCAAGTTCAACAAATGTATCAGCCGATTTTTGATATAATTCTTCCAGATTTTTAAATACTGTAATGTTCATTCTCGTCAGTTAAAAATTAAACCCATTTGTGCCCCTGTCTTTTGACTAAAGCATCGCTGCCTTCTGGCCCCCAGCTTCCTGCCTGATAATTCGGGAAAGAAAATTCTTTATTATTTTCCCAATATTCCTGAATAGTTTTCACAACATCCCAAGCTTCTTCCACTTGATCAGATCTCATAAACAAAGTTAGATCACCTAAAAGAGCTTCCAGTAAAAGTGTTTCATAAGCTTCCGGACTATCTTCCTGACAAGCAAAATCATTAAAGACCATTTCCACAGGCTTCAAATCCAAAGAAAGTCCCGGCTTTTTGCTCATAAACTGAAGACGAATATCCATAGAAGGCTGAATGTTGATAATCAATCTGTTTGCTGATAATTCAAACGGACTGTTAGAGAATGTAGATGTTGGCAGCGGACGGAATTGGATAGTAATATAAGAATGTTTTTTCTCCATCTTTTTCCCTGTTCTTACATAAAAAGGGACGTTTTGCCATCTCTCATTGTCCAGATAAAATTTCATTGCCACAAAAGTCTCTGTGTTAGAATCTTCAGCAATTCCATTTTCCTGACGGTAACCTTTTACCTCTGTGCCATTAATCATTCCTGATCCATATTGTCCTCTGACTGCATAATGCGAAACTTTATCTGGTGTGATTCTGCGAATAGATTTCAAAACATCTACTTTTCTATCTCGGATTTCTCCCGATTCCAAAGAAGCCGGCGGTTCCATTGCAACCATACAAAGAATTTGAAGCAAATGATTCTGAACCATATCTTTCAGCGCACCAGTTTGTTCGTAAAAAGCGCCTCGAGTTTCAACGCCAACTTCTTCAGCTACAGTTATTTGAACCGATTCAATATATTTCTGATTCCACAAAGGCTCGAAAATCGAATTTCCAAATCTGAAAGCCAGAATATTCTGAACCGTTTCTTTTCCTAAATAATGATCAATACGATAAATTTGTTCTTCTTGAAAAGTCTGTGACAAAAGTGTATTAAGTTCAATCGCAGAAGCTTTGCTATGTCCGAAAGGTTTCTCAATAATAATTCTATCCTTACTTGCGTCAGAAGCTAGAAAAGTATTTTTGATATGATTGGAAATCGTTTCAATAAAATTGGGAGCTATTGACAAATAGAATAATCTGTTAGCTCTAACACCATAATCTATATCGAAATTTTGTAATTTCTGATTAAGATCTTGATACGATTGCTGTTCATCTAATTGATGCTGAAAGTAAGTCAAATGTGATTGAAAGCCTTCCCAATCTTCAGAAGTTAAATCTTTTCGGGAAAACTCATTCAGATTTTCTTTGATGTAATCTCTGAATTTTTCGTCCGTATTTTCTGCTCTTCCCAAAGCTACAATATTGAAACGCTCAGGCATTCTGCCATCTATATACAAATTGTAAAACGCAGGAAACAATTTTCTTTTAGCTAAATCTCCGGTTGCACCAAAAATGATAATCGTAGTTGGTTGCAGGATTTTATTTTCACTCATTTTTTCCTGAATTTATTGATTTGAAGAATTCCAAGTTGTGTGAAAAACGCCTTCTCTGTCTACACGTTGGTAAGTATGCGCTCCGAAATAATCACGCTGAGCCTGAATCAAATTCACTGGAAGAGATTCTGTAGTATAAGCATCAAAATAACCTAGAGCTGTTTGAAGCCCTAAACTTGAAATTCCGTTTTCAACAGCGAAACTTGCCGTTTTTCGCAATGCTTTAACTTTTGATTTTACGATTTCAGAAATCTCTTGATTCAATAAAATATTGGACAAATTCGGGTCTGCCGAATATGCAGTATAGAATTTCTCTAACAATACAGAACGAATGATACAGCCGCCTCTCCAGATTTTAACAACATCTTTCAATGGAATTTCAAAGTTGTATTCTTCAGAAGCTTTTACCAATAATGCTAAACCTTGAGCATAGCTGATTAAGGTTGCCAAATACAAAGCGTCACCAACTTCTTTGATGAATGATTCTATATTTTCCGGACTTGTAACTTCCTTTTCAGAATATAATTTGGAAGCCTGAACACGTTCATCTTTATAAGCAGACATGATTCTGGAAGTTACTGCAATATCAATCGTTGGAATAGAAACTCCGATTTCCATTGCTTGCTCAGAAGTCCATTTTCCGGTTCCTTTTGCGCCGGCTTTATCTAAGATTTTATCAACCAAATAAGCATCTGTCAAATCATCTTTTTGTTGGAAAATATCTCGTGTAATCTCAATCAGGAAAGAGTTCATTTCACCATCATTCCACTTTTTGAAAACCTCGTAAAGTTGTTCGTTATTAAGATTCGCGCCCTTTCTTAGAAGGTCATAAGCTTCGCTGATGAGTTGCATAATCGCATATTCGATGCCGTTGTGAACCATTTTTACATAATTTCCGGCAGAACCTCTTCCCATATATGCCGTACAAGCTTCTCCATCGACTTTTGCTGCAATAGATTCCAACATCGGTTTCAGAAGTTTGAACGCTTCCAAATCTCCGCCAGGCATAATACTTGGTCCTTTTCTTGCGCCTTTTTCACCACCTGAAACGCCCATTCCTACAAAATGTAAATCTTTTGCAGCTAGGTCAGAAATCCTTCTGTTTGTATCTTCGAAGTAAGAATTTCCTGCATCGATAACGATATCACCTTTGCTCAAAAGTGGCGTGATATTTCCTAGAACAGCATCAACAGGTTTTCCTGCTGGAACCATTAGAATTATTTTTCTTGGTGTTTCTAAAGCAGTCACAAATTCCTCCAAAGAAACTGTTCCTTTGACTTTCATTTCAGAAGTTGCACCGTCCTGCAAATGTTTTACTTTTTCATCATCGAGGTCAAATCCCGCGATAGAAAAACCATTTTCAGCGATATTGTAAAGAAGATTTCTCCCCATCACTCCGAGACCAATCATCCCGTAATTATACTTTTCCATTTTTAAATTTAGATTGATTTAAATTTTACAAAGCATAAATTTACGGAATTGAAATCGACCGAAAACAATAAAAGAATGGAAAATCCCATTCTTTTACATATCCAATATCTATTATTGAAATTATTTTGTGTTAAATCATTTATTTAGAAAGGATAACCAATCGCAATATTCAGAATCAGATTATCTTTTCGCCAAGAGCTGTCACCGAATTTGATTCTGTCCAGAACCCAACGATCCCCTTTTTCATAATAAGGAACTCTTAAAGGCATTGCCAAATCCAATCTCAAAATTAATATCGAAAAATCTAACCTTAATCCAACTCCTGCTCCAACGGCTAACTCATTCAGGAAATCTTTTGAAAATTTTCCTCCTGGTCTTGTAATTTGTCCTTGTGCATTGATCTCATCATTGATTAACCAGATATTACCAGCGTCCACAAAAGCAGCAACATTTAGGAATTTAACAATATTAGTACGGTATTCTGCATTCATTTCCAATTTGACATCGCCTGCCTGATCAAAATAAAAACTGGCGTTCTGTGTTCTCGGGTCATAACTTCCCGGTCCAAGCGTTCTTGCACGGAAAGCTCGGATACTGTTACTTCCACCTACAAAAAACTGTCTGGAATAAGGTACAAATTCTGAATTGCCATATGGATAAGCTAAACCGGCAATAATTCTGGATGCAAAAGACGTTTTCTCATTGAATTTATGATAAAATCTGAAATCGTGTTCCATCTTCGCATATTGACTGAAAGGTACTCCGAAAATATCTTTCTGATCGCCATTTTTTGCATTAGCTCCAGTTACAAGTCCTGTTAGATTTCCTGCTAGGTCCAACATTCCACGGTAGTAGATTGTGTTGGTTTGAGGTGAAGTTGTATTGGTATAAGTGTAAGTATAAGTTGGTCCAAAAATCAATTGTTTCTCTACTACTCTTCCCAAAGTTGGGTTCGGCGGAATGCCTTTTTCCGGATTACCATCAATTTGTTCTCTATACTTATCTGTAATTGTCTGAGGTGCAACCATTGTGATATCAATAACCTTAAGATCGTGTTCTTTCCGTACATTTTCTTTCCAAACATAGCCAAAAGATGCATTGAAATTATGCAAAGTGTACAACTCCGTACGGCTTTGGTATTCGTAACCTAATGCGATATTGGTTCTTGGCACAAACGCACTGGAAGAATTGAAACGGAAAGGCGCAACGATTCTCGGAATCGAAAGTTCCGTTTTCGCACCCACCCGGATGATATTATTGGCATCTTTTGCGCCACCCATCTGAACATCAAAAGCGCCATAAACCGAAGGTTTAAACTGTTCTGCTCCGCGGAAAAAATTCCGGTGTGTCCAGTTGAGATTGACTTCTCCCCCACCGTAATTGGCGGAATTGGTTCTTCCCAGAGTCTCTAATCTTAAAGACTGAATCTGTCTCGGGGTCAAAGAATAATAGGCATCAAATTTATGATTCAGAGAATCGGAAACGATAAAGTCATTTTTTACAAATTTGAAAACACCTAAACTGATCAGTCGGTTTAAAGTCAAATTGTGGTCTGCTCTATTATAAATATCTCCTTTTTTAAAATACAAAGCACGGTCGAAAATCTTTGGTTTGAATTTATGTTCGGGATCGATGACATAGATATCGCCGTAGGCATATTTGGAAAGAGAATCTTTATCCATCGGGATTTGGTATTTCCCTTCTTTCACATCACGGATATTGTAATTAGGAAAAACAATGACATTATCAATCGAGAATTGTTCTTTTGCCAAGTCCGGAGTCTGATCTTTCAGTTTGACATTCAGCTCTACTTTATGATTTTTCGCAACGGTACTGTCTGCCTGAACAATGATGTTATCAGCATTAAAATAATAGAACCCTTTCTCCTTCAAACCATTATCAATTCTTTCTCTTTCAGCTTTGATGACATCTAAATCAAATGGATTTCCCATTTTCAAAAGCGACTTGTCTTTCAGATTCTGAATTTCCTTATTAATCAAAGTAGAATCTTCTTGAAACTTCACCTGACTGATGAGATATTGATTTCCTGGTCTAAGCGTATAAATAACCTGCGCTTTTTTATTCTTCGAAACCGTATCGTACTTGGCCTGAGCATTAAAATAACCTTTGTTCTCAGAATAATTGACAATAATATCTTTATTAAATTCCTTATCAACATCGCCCAACAAAACTGGTTTTTCACCAAATTTATACTTTAGCCAATAGTTGAATCCTTTATCTTTTTTCGGTTCTTTGGCAATATTATAAGCGTACAATTTTGGCCTTAATCCCAGAAAACTGGAGTTGGGTTTTGGCGTGAGGTTATCTTCTAATTCAGACTTCAGCGCTTTTTTTTGTTTTTTTGAAATGCTGTCGCCTTCCACTTTCACTTCTGCACCAGTGTAGAGCAATTGACCTTCCTTCAGAAATTTGGTATTGCTGCAGGAATAAAATATGGACAGTGCTGAAACAGCAATTACGGATCTGAACTTAATTGTATTCTTAATCATCATTTATTTAAATTCTACAGCTTGGTTATTATTTCTTTCTCTTCTTCTCTTTTCCTTTTTGGCACTCTGGAAAATCTCACGGAATTTATCATAATCCAAAGTGATGATAAAGCCTAATCCTGTTTCTACAATCTGCCCTTGCAACGCCACCTGATATTCGTTTTTACGGTACGCTCTCAGCATATATCTTCCATCTTTGGAAAGGCTGTAATCTACGGTAACATCGCCTGCGATATTGGTCGTATTTTCGTTTTGTCTGGCATCGCCTTCCAACCCGAAGTTACTTCCAACAGAGACTTTCAATCGGTCATTCAATAATTTTTTACTGATATCGACATTCAAGTCTGTTCGGGTATTTTTGTTTCCTGTGGAATAATCTTCAGAAGATTCTAAATCCAAATTAAGATCAACACCTTTTACCAAATCCGAAGCCAGATTATTCAGTTGTTGAGATAGGATTTTACTCACACTTTGTCGCGCCATTGCTTCCGTAGAAAGTCCTGCGCTGTTTTCAAATGGATTTTCACCGATGAATCTATTCAGTAAAAGCAAAGCAAAAACCTGCTTGTTCATTTCATTTTCGTCCGTTCTTAGTTGAGTCAGTTTTTGATCTACAACATCTTTCACTGTAGATGAAACTGCATTATTTTTTTCAGCAGTTGTGATATCAAAAGAAATAACCGGTTTCAACAGTTCGCCTTTCATTTTCAGTAAAGTATTGAATTCCATTCTTTGTTTATATTGATTCAGATTGGCTACACTTTCTCCACTGATTTGCTGTTGAACTAAGTCTAAAGGCGCGGTTTCAGTTTTATAAACGGCGGTAATATCCAACGTTGCCGCCGTCGGTTCGCCCGTCCACGTAATTGTACTTCCTTTTTGAATTTCGAATTTACGTTTCAGCAAACTTACCGTCATATCGTAACTCCCTTTTTCCACTTCATAAACACCAACCAAAGTTACTTTCCCAGATGGATCAATTCCACCAGTCAGTTCTGCATCACCTTGAATGTTTACAAAATCACCGTTGGCTTTGTCAATTACCACAGACATTTTCGCTTCTTTGCTGACTTCGATATTCACACTCACGTCCATTCCTTTGAACTTATTTTCGGTTTTCAAAGAATCTGTGACAATGGTTTTGTTCAATGCAATCTGGTCTTGGTCGATGAATTCTACAATCCCATCTCTATCTTGCAAAGCCGGACTGGACTGAGGTAGAACAAACGTGAAATCGGTATCATCAGAAACCGCCAATCTTCCGTCCACTTTTGGAAGGTCTAAGTTTCCACGGACTTTCAAAGCAGCATCGATTGACAAAATCCCGTACATCATTGCATCATTCGATTTTTCAGAATTCACAACTTTAAAATCTCTTGCATTAACATCAAGATTGAAAGCAAAATCCCTGTAAGTCTGCGTTAAAACTTGTCCATCAATTTTTAAAGAATTACCATCTTTATCATTGATTTTGAAATCATCAAACTCAATTCCTCTATTGGTGAATGAAATTTTATCATCAATTTTTCTGAAATCACTTCCGGTTTGAGCAATCATTAATCCAACGTTATTCATTTTAACATCGCCAAGGATTCTTGGTTCAGTAGCTGTTCCTGTAATTTTAAGATCTCCGGACAGATAACCTTCCGTATTTGTAATGGCATTCATCGTGAAACCTTGGAGCGTTTTCATCTGAAGCTGATTCATTGCCAGATTCATATCAAAAGAACTTGCGGAAGTATTATAATTTCCTGTAATTTTCACATCATTATCATTGCCAGAAAGGGCAATATTCGCATTCAGAATATCGGCAGTTTGATTGTCAACTTTGATATCAAGATTCCCAACCGGACTTCCAAAGACGAATAAATCAGTCACATCAATATCAGAAGTGAAAGTCATTTTTTTTGTCAAATTCTTCAACTGCGCTGTTCCGTTAATCGTTCCTTTTGCTAACAGTGAATCTTTCTTGATGATTTCTGTAATCGTTTCTATCTTAAAATCCTTCAGCGAAATATTTAGCGGACTGTTTTGAGAATTACTTTCCGATTGCAGTAAAATTTCGCTACCAGCATTAGATAATCTGAAATTGTCCGCAAAAATTCCCTGACTTCCTATTTGGATTTTGTTATCTTCAGCAACCGTCCAATCCATATAGTTCAGTTTCAAACCGTTTGGATTGAGTGAGATTTCCGTGATGTCGTTAAGCGATTTTGCATTTCCGGCAATCAGAAATTGTGTTGCATCTTTTTCATCTTTTGTCATGATGTTATAATTGAAGATATTATCCGCAACATCGCCGTTGATATTGACTTTATTGACGGCAAAACTTTCACTTTTGAGAGCTGCAACATCCAGATTATACTGCAAAGCCTGATTCTGATTGGTCACCTTCAAGTTTGTATTTTCCAAAGTATTAGCTCCATAAACCACTTGCGGAATTTTCGCATCCAATTCTATAACTTGAGAATCTGCATTATAATTTCCTGTGATATTAATCGTTTCAAAACTTTTCAAATCCGGAACAAATTTCCTTATCAAGTCATCATTTTTGATGGTTGCATTCAGTGTAAAATATTGTCCTGCATCTATTTTTGATATTTTGTCAGGTTTCTGGAATTGATAATATTGGTTGATTGTCTGAGACAAAGCACCAAAAATCTGGGTCAATTTATATTTTCCGTTCAAGTCCAAATCTGCAATCTGAGAATTGAATTGAATCTTGGTTGAATCCGCAGTAGAAATAGCATTCAATTTAATTTCCTGAATCGGATAGATTTCTTTGGTGTCAGAAATCGCAAAGTCCTGCAGATTGAGATAACCGTTGAGATTATCTGGATCCAAACTTTTGAAATCGCCGTCAATTCCACCCGCGATAATCATTGGTGAACTGTAAAACCCTAATTTATTTAAATCTAATTTATTAATGTTTCCATTGATTTTAACTGTCGGATTTTTATCATCATAAATACCTGAAGCTGTGAGATGAAGATTCGCATTCGGATCTTTTGAAACTAAGTTGATATTGTAAGCGCCACGGTTAATTTTTCCAACCAAATTCATATTTTGGTAGCGGTAACCTTTATAAACCGCAGATTGAACATTGCCTTTCAAATCCGCATTTGCATTTTTGAAATCAAAACTTTCACCTTTGGCAGCAACCTGAGCTGTGATTGGGCCTAAATCTTTATTCTGAATAATTTTTCCAATTTGCAAATTCTGAAGATTGGCTTTTAAATCATACAATTCACGATTTTTTCTACGCATATCGACATTCGCAATAATTCCGGCATTTCCCAAAGTCGAATATAAAGTCAGATTCGTATTCACAACTTTCGTAGTTCCTTTTGCAAAACCTTTGATACTGAAATGTGATGGCAAAGAAATATTCGAAGGAATCGTTCCTTTCGGAACCAGATTGAAAACTGTTTTTCCTGAAGAAGCCAGTTCGCCAATTTTCAAATTGTAATACAAATTATCAGGATTCATCACATTTTTGATTCTGCCGGAAGCCGCAACTCGCAATTGATCTAAACCGGAAACTTTCAAATCGTTAATCAATAAATCATTAACAAGACCTTTCACATTAGCATTGACATTGAGAACTGCATTGGGATATTTGTTGAACGGTGCTGTATTTCTAAGCGTCGGAACGAGATTCAGAATATCAGAAAATCCGATTTTGGAATTTTCTATATTGGCTGAAATTTTCACAGCGCCAGGATTAGCTGATAATTGCTCAATGGAATTATAATTAACAACAACTTCGTCTCTCAAAATAGTTTTTGATGTTTGGAGATAAAGATTTTTCAGATAAGCTTCTTTCTCGGCATACACAAAATCTGTATTAAATTTCTGAACATCCAAACCTCTCGCTTCATAAATTTCAGCCGATTTTACAGTTCCTGCAAAACCATTGTTTTCCATTTTGAAATCACGGATATCAAGATTGAGTTTTCCAAAATTAAGATGATTGAAATCCATCCCGCTTTTGGTTGGCGCAACAGCTGTGTTATTATAAGCGACTTTTACATCATCCAGAATCAGTTTTCCAAGAAGGACTTTCATTGCTTTTTCTTTGTCAGAACCTTTTGAAACTTCAGGTTTTTCTTCTTTTTGAGAATTTGCATTAGAAGCTGGAAGAAATAAATTGGCATTGATGTTGGCACCCGTCAGATAAACATTCCCAACGTCATAATTATTATTGTCAAGATCGATACTGTTCACTTTGGTACTTAATTCTTTGAAAAGAACCTTTGCAAATGTCTTCGTATTATCGTCGCCGTAATCGATATTGAAATTAGTCAGTTTTATTCCATTCAGACCTAATTTCATCGGCTTTTTCTGGTTGAGGGAATCAACTTTTTTCTCCACATTTTTAGAGACTTCTTCTATCAAATCCTGCTTTAGTTTTAATTTCAAACCATCAAGATTGATGTCATTAACAGCGTAGGAATTATTTTGAAGGTCAAATGTTTTAACTCTTGTATCAAAAGATTTGAAGTAAAGATTGATATCATTTTTGGATTGCTGATCATTGAATGATAATCCAATATCTTTCAATTTAATTTTATCCAAAGAAATAATGAAAGGCTTAGATGGACTTTCTTCCTTTTCCGAGGTTGCAAAAGCATCAATAATATAATCGAAATTGAATTTTCCTTGTGGATTACGGACAATATTCGCACGAACGCCTTCCAAATCAATCGAAGTGAGATCTGCTTTAGACTTGATCAATTGCCACATATCGAGTCCTACATCTAATTTCTTCGCCGCCAAAAGTGTATCCACATCCTGACCTTGTAAATACAGATTTTCCATGACTAAACTGTTTGGAAAGCCTATGTAAACTTTTTCAAGGGAGACTTTAGTTTTGATTTTTCCTTCCAGATAAACGATTAATCTATCCTTTATCATATTCTGAAAAAATGGAAGCCTGAGACTAAAAATAAGTATAATAAAAAAAACCAATATGGAAATAATGGTTACAAGAATCCGTTTAAGAATTTTTCTTTTGTTGAGTTTTTTCAAACCTTAATAGTTTTATAGATACAAGATAGCAAATACTGTACTATTATTAAGTTCACATCAAAAACCCTTACTAAAACCAGTTAACAAACAAGAGCTTAAATACTGATAATCAATACAAATAGGATTTTAAATTAATATTAAATTCAAGCAAAAAAATATTGATTAGATAATCATAAATGATTTTCATAAATAATATCTTAATCCAATTGCTGTGTTATGACAGTGCTTCTTTTTCTTACGGTATGTGCGGAAAAGTAACCCAACGCACCATTGCTTATGTTACTTGGCGGATTCGCTGGTGTAACGCCACCATTGGCTCCACCGTTTGAAAGCTGTAAAAGCGCAGAGTAAAAAGTATAAACGTTTTGGTCGATACACTGCATTTCTACATTAATCGTATCGCCTACTTTAACTTTCACACTTCCGTCTTCATCATCGTTAGGTAATATCAAAGGTCTTTGATTAGGCAAACCATTATTAACATTATCAGAAAACTCCTGAAAATTACTCTTTGAACGATTGTTGACATTATAAATAAAAAGATAACGGTCTCCTAAAGCTTCAGGATCAGTAAAAAGCGGTAAAAGTGTATAACTTGTTTCTCCACCGACGATGAAAGAATCCTGCTCCAGACCGTCAAAAGTTACAGCTTCAGGCATTGTACTTGCTGAAGTGTATTCTTTTCCTTCTGCCTGAATTTTTAAAGTGTATGTTCTACCAGACTGTCCTGTAAAAGTTGATGTTCTGTACATTCCGTTTCCTACGTATTGTAAAGTTTCGGTTTGACCTGTGTTGTCGCTTAAAACAACCTTTGCATTTTCGATTGCTGGATATTGATTAGCCTGAGTAAAAGCTACCGATTTTGTAATTTTCACATAATACGGACCTGCTTGATCGGTTACGTTCCCTTCAATCACGATTTGTCCACTTTGGTCTTCTAAATCTAAATCTATCTCTTTTTCACAAGAAGTGACTAAAAAGAGTGATAATATAATTAAAAATATATTTTTCATAATAAAATTAGAATTTGAAGTTATAAGTAATGTTCGGAACCCATTTGAAAAGTGAAGTCTGCATTGCTCTTGTCGTTCCCGGTTTATCAGGATTGTCCTCAAAAGTAATAGTGTAAGCGTTTTCGCGTCCATACACATTATAAATTCCGAACGACCAGGAACCTTTCCAGCGTTTGTTAGAAACTGGTTCATAGGTTGCGCTCAAATCCATTCTGTGATAAGCCGGCATTCTGTCTGCATTTCTGTTGCTGTACTGGAAAACGGTTTGTCCGTTCAGTTCATATTTTCCGGTCGGGAAAGTTACCGCATTTCCAGTGCTGTAAAGGAATAATCCTGAAAAAGACCATTTTGGATTCAACTGATAAGTGGCGACAACAGAAAGGTCGTGTGTTTTATCCTGTCTTGCATCATACCATTGATTATCATTAATTCCGTCGATTTTTCTTTCAGTTTTAGATAAAGTATAAGAAACCCAACCCGTCAGCTTTCCGCTTTTCTTTTTGGCGATTAATTCTAAACCATACGCTCTTCCTTTTCCGAATAACAGCTCGCTTTCAACATCTGCAGCGGTGTCAAAAGAGATTTGTGCCCCATTTTTATAATCGATCTGATTCTGCATTGATTTGTAATAAATCTCAGCATTCAATTCATAATTATTGTTGTTAAAATTTCGGCTGTAACCTGCACTGACTTGGTCAGCAATTTCTGGTTTTACGGTATAGCTGCTTCCAATCCATTGGTCGGTCGGGTTTCCGCTTCCACTGTTGCTTAATAAGTGTAAATTCTGTGTATTTCTGGAATAGCCTCCTTTCACGCTGCTTACTTCATTAATTCTGTAATTCGCTGTAATTCTAGGTTCAAGATTCACATAGGTTTTCCCGAATTTTCCTTTTTCTAAAAATTCAGAGTCGGTTAAAACTCCATTTTGGTAGGTATTAAAAGTGTCGCCACCCAAAACACTGAACATTGAAAGTCTTGCTCCGTAGTTAATGGTTAACTTTTCTGTTGCTTTGTAATCATCATTAATGTAAACGGCGTTCTCCCAGGAATATCTCGGATTTCTCGGAAAACTGCTCACACTTGTTCCCGATGCGCTACTTGGCGTGATCGTATGATAAATTGACTGAAAACCGAATTTAACGGAATGTTTATTTCCCGCAAACCAGGAGAAATCCTGTTTCAAATTCCAGTCTTCAATTTCAGAATCCAATCCGAAAGTATTGTTGTTACTGCTCAACGCAACATTATAATTATAATTGCTGTAAATTAATGAGGTGTTTGAAAATAATTTACTGTTGAGGATGCTATTCCAACGCAAAGTTGCTGTTGTATTTCCCCAGTCTGTCGAAAAAGTATCGCCCAAACCTAAAACATCTCTTCCAAAATATCCGGATAAATATAATCGGTTATTGTCATTAATCTGATAATTGGCTTTTAAGTTTAAATCATAAAAATAAAGCTTACTGTCTTTAAAATCATCCGTTGCTTTCAAAAAAACATCCGCATAGGTTCGTCTTCCAGAAACAATAAATGAAGACTTTTCTTTCTGAATCGGTCCTTCAACGCTTAATCTGCTGCTGATTAATCCGATTCCGCCGTTGACGTTGTAATCTTTAGTGTTTCCGTCTTTCATTTTCACATCTAAAACTGATGAAAGTCGACCGCCATATTGAGCCGGACTGTTTCCTTTGATGATACTCACATCTTTCAAAGCATCGCTGTTGAAGGTACTGAAGAATCCAAGTAAATGCGATGCATTATAAACTGCTGCTTCATCCAGTAAAATCAAATTCTGATCGGTCGCACCACCTCTTACAGAAAAACCGCTGCTTCCCTCACCGTTGCTTTTAATTCCGGGTAAAAGCTGAATGGTTTTCATCACATCTTTTTCACCAAACAGAACGGGAAGTTTATCAATCTGCTTAATGCTCAGAGTCTCGGTTCCCATTTGTGCAGATGAAAGATTTTTGTCTTTTTTCACTGCGGAAATTACAACTTCATCAATTTCTTTTACTCTCTCTCCGTTTTCCTGACTGAGCTGAAGATTCAGCTTAACATCATCTTCAACATTCACGATTTGCTGAAAATCTTTGAATCCGGGATTTGAAACAACCAAAGTATATGAACCTTTGGGAAGTGAAAGCGAGTAAAATCCGTATTCGTTGGCAATAACTGAAATGGTAGGATCTTCTGCAACCTTTACGGCAACACCGATCAGTAATTCACCATTTTTTTGATCTTTTACCGTTCCGCTGACCGAATATTTCTGCTGTGCAAAAACAATGGAACTAAAACAAATCGTCGCTACGGAAGTAGCAATTTTCAGGGAGGATGTCTGCATTGAACAAATTTACGTTAATTAAACGTTTAATTTGCTTCTTGATTGTTTGAGGGCTTTCAAAATTTAAAATATAACAAAAACTTAATCAAAAATTCTTATCATCCACTGTAAAAACCAGCTTACCTTTTATTACAAAAAGAGAATAATAGACATCTGATTTTTTATATCGAACGCCGTAATAGCTGTCAGAATTTATATTTTTTGAATTTAATAAAGTTGTGAAATCGTCGAGAGAAAGATTATTATCTTTTGTGATTCCATCATTGAAAATAGCTTTGACGAATTGAAATGATGGATTATTGTTCATAGAATCGAAGTATTTCTTCCATTCATAATTAGCTTTTGTATGATTTTCATTGGTTTGGAAAACATAGATTTCTCCAATTTTACCATTATCACTTTTATGCTCTTCCAAACCCACACTATGATTATGAAATTCATAGACTACTGCTGAATACCGTAATTTGAATGGGTTGCTGCCGGCTCTTTATTAATAAATTCTTTAAAAGCATCGATATCCTTGCTGTAGTAATGAGAATAGGACATCAGCTGTTCATAGGTTTGTCCAAAGCAAAATGACCCACAAACAAGAAAACAGAAAGCTGTATTTAACATCATTACAATATTTAAAACTAAAAATCAAGAAAACCTTCTGCAAGACCTTTCCACTGGAATTTTGTAACCCTCAAAAATCCTCCGATTGTAATGAAAGCGTTTCGTATCTTACCAATAATTCCGGTTCTGGAAAAATTAGCAATTTCATTCCTTCCATAAATTCCAACCTTAATATAATTCGGTCCTCTTGAAATAATGAATGTTGATGAAGATTCTGGAGAATAAAAATGTGCAATATTGTCGCTCCTGCTGCCAGGTGGTTTTGATGGTCTGCAGGAAATCAAATGCCGTTCTAATTCATCACCAAAACAATGATCATCCATAGCAACAATCTCTACCCAATCATAACCTTTGGTTTGTGGATTGCCAGGACCGGGAATATCAATTCTTAAAAAATCGCCCACTCTCGGCATTCTATCTACATAAAAACCGTGTTTATCACAAAGTTTGAATTCCGCAGACATCTTTCCACAGTATTCTTGCCAGTTATTGATATTGAAAAAACGCTCTTTAAGAAATTGGAATTGCTGAGCCGCAAGAATCGGATCATCCAAAACCCGATCACTTTCTGTATCGAAATGAGCTCCTTTGTAATGCTCCGGAACGCCTGGTACTTTCTTAGGTTTCATGTTTTGGTTAATATTATTTATTTTCTTTTTAAAAAGTTGATGCGCAGATATTTTTTATAAATTAAACTGTCATTTACCAAAACTTTAACTGCATCATAATAATTCAGCCCGTCTTCATAACACTATCCGAATCATCAGAATCTGAGAAATCATTATTCTTTGAACAACCAGATAGTAATACAAGGATAAAAATCATTCCAATTTTTTCATTCAATATGTAGAATATTCTCAAATCTAAAAATTACAACAATCTTGGTTTATGATTTGAGCCGTGTCAAATGAAAAAGAAGAGAGCAATCAATTGCTCTCCACTTTTAATTCTTTTCCTGTCAGTACAAAATGAAGATTTTGCAACTGATGGATATAATGACATCGAATATAATTTCCGAAGTATAAAAATCCCTCAAGAATTTTATCTTTCGAAAGGTCAAAATCATACTTTCCAAAGTTGGGCAAGTCGTATCGGATTCTGGAATCTGAGCGATAACTTTCCTTGAAACCAAATTTGGAAAGCCACTCGCTGGTAAGGCGAATTGGTTTTAGTTGTTGTGAATGTACAGGAATCTTGGAATTACCTTGCTGAATCTGAACTAAGGAAAGATTTTTGTCCTTCTCAAGATTGAGCCCAACTACTGGCACTACATCATTTTCATACTGAAGCAGATTGTAAAGTCTAAGTTCTTGCACTTCCATAACTTGTAAAATTGATTAATTCGTTTAACGTTTCCGAGTCTATGTGTCGATTATTTTGCTTTAGAATTAAGATTAACGTCTGCAAGCTGTGTCAAAGACTCATCACATGTTTTCTCTTCTTCCAATGTTTTAAGCAAATTTTTCAACGGAGCAGATTCTTTTAAAATTTTAGCAAACGCCGCCAATGTTCCATAAGTAGCAATCTCGTAATGCTCCACTTTCTGCGCTGCTGCAATGATTCCTGCATCTCTCACTGTTCCTGGTTCTGTTTCTTCCACAATGCTGTCCGCTTCATCTAATAAACCTTGCATTGCGTCGCATTTTTTTGCCTGTGCTTTTTTACCCATAGAGTCGAAAATCTCTTCCAGACGAGTAACGTGTGTTTCTGTCTCAGCCAAATGCTTTTCGATAGCGGCTTTCAATTTTTCATTGGTTGCATTCTTCATCATTTTTGGTAAGGCTTTTACTAATGCTTTTTCTGCCCAATAGATATCTTTTAAGCTATCTTCGAAAAGATCGCTTAAGTCTTTAGCCGCATCTTTTTTAGCAGGCGTTTTTTTGGGTGTAGTTGTACTTTTCGCAGCAGTCTTTGTTTTTGCAGCTGTTGCTGATTTTGTAGTTGCCATAATTTTTATTTTTAGTATTAATTAATGTGAATAAATTAATTATTACAATCATTATACCAAAATAAATTAACAATATTACAATATAGATAAATTATAATCAATTTAAATCATTGATTATTAAACATAACACATTAGAAGTCATTTTTAAACAACTTCTAAAGAAAACCGAGAGAAATTTCGCTCAATAAAACACACTAAAGCGTTTCGTCGTGAGCCACATCGATATGTTTGGATCGGATGAACCTTTTTGTCTTAACGCAATCGAAAGGAGCACAATAGATTCTACAGCCATTACAATCTTTTCATCCTAGCCCTCGGCATTTTTATCAATATATTCTAACCCCGAACAAACCCGGATAAAATACATGTGGTAATGCAACCGCTTTTCCGATACCACTTTCCGCTCCCGAAATAAAACAGATTTGTTTTTTAACTGTAAAATATTCCCCAACCATATAATTTTATTTAATGGTTTTTACATCATTTTTACAGTGGATAAAATTAAATTGTAATTTTAGAATGGTTTCTTTTGACCTCGCAACGGAGACATCCCAAAATGTACTCCATAAAGTATTTCTGAGCATCAAACGCCTTAGTCAACGGATGAAGTTCTATTTTATCACTTCTGATAGTTGTTCCTTGATAAGCGATGCAGTAATAAGCAAATATCTGATTATCGGATTCTTTTACCGGCGTAGCATAACCGGTTGTAGCAATCGACCAATCCGAATCGAATAATGAAGTGACATTGAGAGCCATCATCTCACTGATGTTTCTGGAGACACAGTTTGTTGCTTGCGCTTCGTCAAAATCGATATTCAGATGTTTGACTTTTTCCTCGATTGTGTAGGCTGTAATTCCGCCTTTGAAAAATTGTTCCGCACTTGGCATTTGAGAAAACGCTAATTGCAAAAATCCTGATGTAACGCTTTCTGCCATGGAGATGGACTCGTTTTTTTCTCTCAGATTATAGCTGATTTTGTCCAATAGTATTTTAGGAAATTCCATAAGTTAAATTTTTTAAATGTTATTGGATAAAAGAACCTTATAACTTCGGTCCAACAATTTTACTTTTCCGGTTGATTAATGATGAACATTTAGATATTTCTCGAAATAATGAAAATCCTGAATTTTGGATATCAATTGATAAAACATTATTTCCTTTGGTTCCTGGACTCCGATGTGTTCAAAGCTGTCAAAATAAGCAATGAAAGAATGGATATCTTTGGGGCTTTCATCTTTCAAAACCACGAAAAGAAGAAAAATCTCATTCTCTATTTCTTTTGCATAAATGGTAGATCCCGGTTCAAACTTTTGACTTTTATTGATCAATTTTTTAAAGTCATAACCAGGTAATGATTTTAATAGTTTTTCAATATTCATTTTTGCTTCTTTTTTGATTTGGATTAAACCAAAGTTACGCAAACTGACTTCTGTCATTATATGATTTGAATCATAAAGCCTTTAAAAACTCTATTAAACTCTATAAAATTATCAATTCTAAAAATTGGTTTTAAGTTTGTATACAGAAATTATTGTAACAATATAAAATTAACATTATGATAATTGCTGAAGATCTGCTACTATCCTATGGTGCAAAAATCGAATATTATGAAGCCGGAGATATCATTTTCCGAGAAGGTGAAAAACCGAAATACTATTATCAAATTATTTCCGGAAGAATAAAACTGAATCACTACAATGAAGAAGGAAAAGAACTGATTTTGGCTATTTTACATCACGGTCTCAGCGTTTGCGAATTACTGCTCTTCATAGATAAAACTTATCCTGTGAACGCCATAGTTTTTGAACCGAGTGAAGTTATCAAACTTTCGAAATCAAACTTTGTTAAAATGCTGGATGAAAACCCCGATGTATCACGAGATCTCAATAAATTTTTGTCAGAAAGGCTTTATCAGAAATTCATAATGCTCGAGAATAACTCCTCATTGCATCCTGATGTGAGATTGTTAGGAGTATTTGATTATCATAAAAGTTTTTCTTCCGATACAGACCGATATTCTTACGAAATTCCTTTAACAAGACAGCAATTAGCTTCCTTAACTGGTCTTAGAGTAGAAACGACAATACGAACAATCAAGGTTTTGGAAAAGCAAAATGTAGTGAAGATTGTTCAAGGGAAAATTTATTATTGATTAAGAAATTAATATAAAATTTTACGGTTTTTTATTTTTACAACGCTATCCTTTTCCATCTGCTTTAAAGTCCTAATTGTTGTCTCTACACGCAGACCTGTGAGACTCGCCATCTGTTGTCTCGTCAATGGAATCTGAAAAGAGAAAGGAGTTTGATCTTTCTGGAAGCTTTTTAAATAATCCATCAAAGCTTTTAATTTTGTTGAAGTATTCTGAGTAGAAAAAATCTGTCCCATCACGAATTTGAAGTACATCGCATCCGAAAGACTTTGGATGATATCAAAATGAAACTCGGGATAATTTTCCAACAGAAGAAGAAACTTGGATTTAGATAATTTCAGAACCCTGCAAGGCGAAATAGCGATAGCGTTGACAGGATAAGTTTTATCCACAAAAAGTAAAAACTCACCGATACTTTGACCCGCCGTCAAAATACTTTGTATCATTTCCTTTCCATCCTCGTTGTAATTATTAAGCTTCACATCACCCTCGATGATCTGATAATAATACAATGGTGTACCACCTTCTGAAAAAATAACATCACCGATATTGTATTCCTCGGCCTTCGCCCCTAATGATTTTATAATAGTTTCTTCTATAACCATATTTTACTCTCTCGTAATTTAAAGAATCACACCAACCTTTAAACCACTTTAAATCAATTAATTAATTGAAATAATCTATTTGTCGTTTATTATCTTACTTAATTTTAATTCGCAAAACTCTCACAAATTCTTATACAACTAAAACATTTTAGTCTTAATAAAAATCTTTTAAAATATTGGTATTATTTGCCTGTTAATGAAATAACTAAGCATCATCAATGTAATTTTATTCAAAGAATGAATCGCATTGTAAAAATTAAGGATAATATTTTCATAGTCTATTTTTGTTGAGTTCAAAATTATACAGAACTTCTAAAGAATTTTATGACTTGAGTCATAATGAAATTATTAAAATAAATAAATGTCACAACACCAAACTAACAATAAACTAAAAAAACAGTGAAATTTGATAATAATAAATGGTTTTGATTTAAAATTTTATAATCCTAATACTGCAAAAAAGCTAAACAAAACAATCAGAAAAAGTACTTACCTAACACATTATCTGCTGTAACAAAACACATAATCTTCTATAAAATTCAATGGACTCCAGTGTCAAGAATGAACTTGCATCCGCGATTAGAATTACATGGATTGATCCAAACAATATGCTTTACATTAACCAAAATAAAATTGTTGACCGATGTATAGACTTTTATAAACATAAGTAATGTTTATTTGAATTACTTTTTGGAGAGATCAATTATCATTCGCAATGGCTGGTCTTTGGTGATGTAGAAATTCAGCCAGGTGAAGAAGATTGTGATTTTGTTTCGGATATTAATGAGCGACATCAAGTGAACGAATATCCAAATCAACCAAGCGAAGAATCTATTAAAATGTTTGAATGACGACGGAAGACCTGCAATTGCCCTATTTCTTTTGATAATTGCCATTGAACCTTTATCATTATTACATTTGACTTCGCCCCCTACGATTTGAAAATAATAATTGGGCGTACTAATAAGGCTATCTGTTAATAATCGATTGTCAATCTATCGGTTGAAAAAATCTTAATTTAAGCTAACGTCTTCTCACAGAATCTTTTCTTGTAGAAAGACTGTCAGTTGGATTTGTTTTAGTGGAATTGAGATCACTAATGTCTGGAGTCGTAGTACTATCTTTTGAAGAAGAGGTTGATAAAGAATTATTTTGGTCATTAGCAACGAAAAGAGAATCCGACCTATAGTTCTCTTGAGACTTGTTGTCTTTGCAACTGAACACTAGTCCAATTACCGAGACGAAGATTAACTTTTTCATAAAACTTTTATTTTTGGTAAGACCAAAGTTAGAAAGAAGGACACAAGTGGTTTATGATTTGAGTCACAATTAAAGCATTTAATTCTTACTGATAATTTGTTTATGGAATATTTATTGTAGAAAGTAGATAATTATTTAGCATTATTAATATCAAATCAAAATCATCAACATGAGAGCTATTTGGAACGGGGCCATCGGTTTTGGACTTGTAAATATTCCTATCAAATTATATTCGGCCACAGATTCTAGTACTTTAGATTTAGATATGCTCGACAGCAAAGATTTGAGTAATATCAAATTCAAAAGAGTTAATGCCAATACTGGAAAAGAAGTGGTTTGGGAAAATATTGTGAAAGGCTTTAAAATCGAGGACAAATATATCGTTTTGGAAGATGAGGATTTTGCTGCGGCAAGTCCTGAGAAATCAAAGATTCTTAGCATCAATCAATTTGTCAAAGAATCTGAAGTGGATGCGGCGCTTTTTGAAACACCTTACTTCCTTGAACCTCAAAAAAATGGTGAAGCGGCTTACAAATTATTATTAAAATCATTAATCAAAACAAAAATGGCAGGAATTGGTTCTTTTGTTTTGAGAGAACGAGAAATTCTTTGTTTGATAAGACCTTACGAAGATAAAATCCTTATGGTCAACAGAATGCGTTATCCTGAAGAAATGCGAGCTTTTGAAGATCTGAAAATCCCATCCGGAAGTGCTCCAAAACCTGCCGAATTGAAAATGGCGGAACAGCTTATTAAATCTCTTGCTACTGAATTTGACCCATCAAAATATAAAGATACTTACAACGCAGACCTTCTGAAAATCATCAAGCAAAAAGCAAAAGGCAAAAAAATCAAGCTGGCAGAAGTGAAAGAACCGGAAGGAAAGACAACTGATTTGATGGCAATGCTAAAAGCCAGTTTGGAGAAAGGAAAGAAAAAGGTTGGTTAGGAACATCTAAGAAAAAAGAAAAAAATCAACTATCATTCATCAATTATCACTTATAAGTTATGGCACTCGAGGATTATAATAAAAAACGGAATTTCAAGCAAACAGCTGAACCAGAAGGAAAAGAAAAAGCGAGTGGAAAGAAATTGAAATTCGTGATTCAGAGACATGCAGCTTCTAGGCTTCACTACGATTTTCGTTTGGAGATGGAAGGTGTTCTGAAAAGCTGGGCGGTTCCAAAAGGTCCTTCACTTAATCCTTCTGACAAGCGATTGGCAATGATGGTGGAAGATCATCCTTATTCTTACAGAACTTTCGAAGGTTCTATTCCAAAAGGAAATTATGGTGCTGGCGAAGTAGAGATCTGGGATGAAGGAACTTATGAACCGATTGAAAAGGTATCTGGAAAAAGTGATGATTTGGTAATGCGGGCTGAACTACATAAACAATCATTAAAATTTATTCTACACGGTAAAAAGCTGAAAGGCGAATTTGCATTGGTGAAAATTAAAAATCCTAAAGATGATAATGCTTGGCTGCTCATCAAACATAAAGATAAATACGCTGTGGATGATGATTATGACGCTGAAGAACATACACTCAAAACTTCCAAAGTAACCGCTTATCTTGCTGAGAAAGACGGTAAAAAAAAAAATAACACATCCGAAGGAATAAAGTCCTTTAAAAATTATGCACATTCTCTTTCCGGTGCAAAAAAACTTTCGGAATTCATTAAGCCAATGCTTTGCAAAGTCTCAGACAAAGCCTTTGATGATAAAGACTGGGCATTCGAAATCAAATGGGACGGTTATCGTGCGATTGCAGATCTGAGCAAAGACGAAATCCGATTGTACTCCAGAAACGGGATCGATTTTTCTCAGAAATTTAAAAAAGTAACCAATTCGCTCAAGTTGCAGGAACACAATATGGTTCTTGACGGGGAAATCGTGGCTTATGATGACAAAGGAAAGCCTAATTTCCAATGGCTTCAACAGATTGGCGACAATCCTAATCTAGCATTGACTTTTCAGGTTTTTGATTTACTATGGCTGAACGGTCATTCGACCGAAAATCTTTCATATCTGCAAAGAAAAGAATTGTTGAAAGATGCTTTGGTGGAAAATGAAATCATCAAATACAGTGACCATATTTTACAAAACGGAAAAGAATTTTTCCAAGCCGCAAAAGATTTGGGATTGGAAGGAATTGTTGCCAAGAAAACTGAAAGTCTTTACAAGGAAAACCTAAGAAGTTCTGAATGGCTGAAAATCAAAATCCATAAAAGTGATGAAGCTATTATTTGTGGATTTACCGACCCAAAAGGCTCACGGAAAAAATTTGGCGCTTTGATTTTAGGAAAATATCTGAATGGCGAAATGGTGTTTTGTGGTCATACCGGAGGTGGTTTTAATGATAAATCACTTTCTGAAATGTATGATAAGATGCAACCGCTCATCACTTCAAAATCTGTTTTCAAAATCACACCAAAAACCAATACCAAAGCGACTTGGATCAAACCTGAACTGGTGACAGAAATCAAATTTACAGAACTGACAAAAGACCATGTTTACCGTCATCCGATTTTTCTCAGACTTCGTGATGATATTGAACCAAAAGATGTTGAATTCAATTCTGAAAATCAATCAAAAAAAGAAATTATGAAAAAAGCCGAACCTAAAAAAAGAGCAGGAAAAGAGGATTTGATAAAGAAAATCGGAAAACAGGAATTGAAACTGACGAATCAAAATAAAATCTATTTTCCAGATGATGACGTTACAAAAGGTGATGTGATTGATTATTATCAAAGTATTTCTAAGTATATTTTGCCTCATCTTAAAAATCGGCCACAATCTATGAACCGTTATCCCAATGGAATCGATGGAATGAGTTTTTTCCAGAAAGATGCTTCTGAAGAAACACCCGATTGGATAGAAACGCAGAAAGTTTTCTCAGAAAGTTCAGATAAATATATCAATTACATCATCTGTAATGATAAAGAAACCTTAGCCTACCTAAACAATCTCGGCTGTATCGAGTTGAATATCTGGACAAGTAAAATCCAAAAAGCAGACAATCCGGATTACTTGGTTCTTGACCTAGACCCATCCGAAAAAAATACGTTCGAAGATGTAATAGAAACGGCTCAGGCAGTTAAAGAAGTTTTGGATTTAGCAGGAATTGAAGGTTATCCCAAAACTTCAGGAAGTTCCGGAATTCACGTTTACATCCCAATGAATGCAAAATATTCCTACGAGCAAGTCAAGGATTTTGGACATCTTCTTATGCAAATGGTTCAGCAGAAATTACCAGATTTAACAACACTGGAAAGAAGTCTACAGAAACGCCATAAGAATAAAATCTATCTCGATTATCTCCAAAACCGTCGTGGACAAACTTTGGCAAGTGTCTACAGCTTGAGACCAAAAAAAGGAGCAACCGTTTCGATGCCTTTGGAATGGGAAGAAGTAAAAAATGGACTAAAACCCACTGATTTTAATATTTATAATTCTTTGGAAAGATTGAAAGAAAAAGGTGATCTTTTTAAACCCATTTTGGGGAAAGGTGTTGATATGTTGAAAGTTATTAAGAAACTGGATAATGTCTAATTGCTTGGACTTTCAGAAAGAAAGAATTTTTCAGATACCTATTATCACAATTTTGTGAACAGGAAATCGCATAATTAGTGATAAATTAAATTTAATTGATTTTAGATTTATTATAAAGCAATTGTTTTTTTATAATATTAATGTCTTTATTTGAAATAACATTGTCTGTCATCATTCAAAATTGCTCTGGTTTTTGTAAGATTGATTTTTTTATCAAATTTATTCTTCAAAAACAATACTAATTTTTTAACAGCTGTAAAGATTACGATACCCAAAATCCAGCCGGAAAGCAATCCGAAAACAATCCCTGCAAAAATCGAAGTATCATTACTCCACCAATGTTCAATTTTATTCAAAAACCAAAAAGAAAATAACGGAAATAATGGTTGCTCCTAAAATGGAAACTGATAGAAAAAGTGTTTTGAAACCTTTGCTTACAGACCTTTGTTGAAATCCAACAAGAACTAATGCAGAAATTAATCCTCCACTAATCAATAGAAATAAAATTGCAAAAAACAACAATACCAGAAAAACACCAATAATAACTGCAAACATGCAAAAAAAGCGCCTATTATTAAGAGTATTGCCAGAAAATCATCATCATTCTTGAACGAATCTATCATGTAAAAATTGAGGATTGAATCTTTTGAAAATACATCGAATAAAAAGGTTTTAATCATTTTTTTCTTTATTATTAATTTAATCTCTTGTAATTTGAAAAGGTATTTTTGTTTGCACTAACTGATTTTCAAAAGCAATACTTAAATTATTTTTTCATTTTAAAATTTTTAACTAGCCATAACAACCAAAATTAAGACTTTTCATCTTTCCATTTTCCGAGGTTCCAACGATAATTATAGAGTGGTCTTTGAGAAGTTTTTCTTTTATTTTAAATAATTCTGACACGGTCAATTCTTTGCAATCATTAGAATAAATTAATGAACTTTTATCAATAATATAAGTTCTTATTTTAGGATTATTATTTACAATGATTTTATCGTCGACATTTTCATATTTTATTTCAACCAAATCTATTTCTATATAAATAACATTATTCTTTTTATAGATGTTTTTTGCGTAAGCATTGATTTCAGGAAGATCTTCTCCTAGAATAACATTATTTTCTTGATTTGATTCTGCAATTTTATTTGGCAAAATATCTTCATTTTTCTGTTCAGTACTATTATCCTTTTCATTACAACCAGTTAAAATAATGATGGATATAAAAATTAAAAATACAATTCTCATTTGTAATTTTTTATAGATTCTTTACTTTAAAAGCACCCACTTGATAATCATAATTATTTCTAAAACCATTGATGACAAAATAGTAATCATTTTTAACATCCATATTTTTCACAAGGTTGATGAGGAATAGGTCATCTTGCTTTCTTGTGTACAGGATTTTATAGTTTTTCAAATGCGCTTTATCCTCAAGAAACTCTTCTACCCTTTTTTCATTGGACTTTGATTTTGTTTTAAAATCTAATTGTGTATTTCTGAGTTCTTCATAATATTTATCAAAGAGAGTTGAGTAATATTGATTTTGTTTGTCTTCTTTTGGATTTCCATTACTTTTAATCAGTTTTAGATTTCCGTCAGAAGTTTGAAAAATATAATATGTAACATAATCTGTATCAAGCAATATGGATTTAGCCTCACAATCTCCAGACTGATGAAATTCTTTAGCCTTGATAGCAATATGATTTTCATTTTTTAAAATATAATTTCCTTTGGATGAAGGAAAGCAATCATTTCCACACTTTGCGTGATAAGAATCTTCATAAGTATTATTGATATTAAATTTTATTGATGTTCCATACATAGAATGTTGGTCTGTTGTATCAATTTTCGAAATTATAAACTCCTGATCGTTTTCAATATCCTGACCAATAATTCCGGAAATATGCCAGAGATTTTTCCTTAGCTGATGTTTGTCAAGACGATTTTGTTCGGTAGGATTTGGCGGAATATTATTTATCCAATCAGGTTTTTTCTGACTGCATGAAAAAATAAATGTTGTAGTTATGGTGAATAGGGCTAGAATTTTTTTCATTTGTTATTAATCTAATATTTCTCTGTCTTTACGAAATTACCTTTCTCATCGTAGTACTGTTCCAACTTGCAACAATGATTCATTTTCGTAATAGAACTTCCATCCACCAGTTCTACTTCCAGCTTTATTTTGTAATCCTTTTTCTTTTAAAGTGCCATTCTCATAGAAAATTTCTTTGACATTTTGCCCATTTAATCCATTAATTAATCCTGAAATCAATAATAGAAATGTAACTATAAATCTGAATTGTCTTTTCATCTTGATAAATTCAATCTTTAAACTCAGCTCCCGACATAAACGCTAAAGACAATAAAATATAAACGAACATCATAAATAAAACAGGAACAGCAACGACAAACGAAATCAAGGTAATTTTAACATTATACCTTTCCTTCATTATTTTCTTCACTAGGTAATTTATTCCGTACCAAGCTCCTGCTAAAAGTGGAATTAATAAAATTAAAAACAAAATAGTCATTAAATAGATTAATTATTAACATTTAAGGCTTAGAAACCGGAACATAAGCCACACCAGTCACTTTATAACCCTGAACAGTCGTATTCCATTTGGGCATTTCACTGATTTTTGCAATCAAGGCTTTTTCCGTTTCCTTTTTTAATGAAAGTAATGACAGATTCTGTAAAGTTGCCGTTCCGTTCTCGTCTATTTCCAGAGTAAGAACAAAATCTTTCGTAGTCAATTCCTTTTTCAGAATTGGTGTGATATTTTTCTCAACCCATTTGTTTAGTTCTGCATCGCCACCAACAAATTCCGGATGAATCGGTTTATTGTTTTTAAATTTTGGAGGCAAATCTGCCGGATAATCCTTTAAGCCGACTTCTTTTTTTGCTAAAACCAATTTCCCGTTCGTATCAGGAATATAAACATAATGGTTCAGCGTCGGCGTTTCTTTGGTCTGATTGAATTCTATAAAATGAATTTCAGAATCATTTTTCCTGTAAATCCCAAGAAATGTTTCTTTGTTCAGCTTTTTGTCGAAAATTCTGGCAATGTGTTCCAGTTTGTTGCCTTTGGAATCGATAATCTGATATTTGGTAACATCAGAATCTTTTTCATTGGAATCGATATCATAAACTTTGAAATCAGAGCTTTTCAGTTTGATTTCTTCTCTCAGATTTTGAGCCTTAATATTTAGACTGAAAAATATTACAATAAGGAATAAATAGCTTTTCATTTTTAGTGTTTTTGTAAGTTTAAAAATAGCAAATTAAAATATTAGTTGTAGTTTAGAATTAGCACATCACGAAATCGTTTCAGAAATTAATTTTCTTTGTAAAAAACTTCCGACGTATCGGGTGATTTCCCCCAACCCGTCCAATAATTCCTGATAACCAATTGGTAACCGTCGTAAGATTCTATCTTCCTGATCCAATTGGCCGGCGGACAATCATCGTTGACTTTTTGGGTAAAAGTTGCCACGAAAGTTCTTTCATCAATCCATTTCACCCGCATCGTATCGGGATCCATCGGAAACATTTCGTTGGTCCAGGTAATCGTTTGGTTGCCCACGAAATCAAATCCTGCGTAATCAGCTCCTTTTAGAATGAATTTGCCTTTGAGTATTTTAGAAAAATTGGTATTCTGATTAGATTTTTTATCAACTGCTTGTTTGGGATTTTCTACGGGAGTTTTTGAAGCCGGAACCTCAATATTTTGTTTCTTTTGATAAAAGTCTTTACCGAAAAAGCCTAAAGCAAAGAATATAATTCCTGTTAGTAAAATGGTTATGAGTGTTTTTAGTTTCATTGGTTTGAGTTTTTAATTGAGTTTTTTCAATTCTGTCAATCCAAAATGTAGCCAAACTCCGAAGAATCTTGTTTTGGTTAAAAATGTTCCTTCTTTCTAAAAATCTAACGAAAAATTAAATAAAATAAAGGTCAGTATTATTTTTCTCATTTGTTATTTTTTTTAATTCTATAAATTAAGAAGCGAATAAAAGCCAGAAGAGCCAAACAGCACAAAAGTACAATCGTAAAAAGTTGGAAAAATACTTCAGTGAAATCCTGACTTTCTCCATCACAATAGACTATATCGCCCCAAATATCAACTCCTTTTTGGCCTTCATACATCGTTTTGTCACAAGCGCAATATTCCGGGACGACAACTCCCAGATAGAACAGCAAAGCTGGAATGAAAATAAACAAAACCAGAACCGCAATGATTTTCAGAAGGTGAATATAATCAGCTTGTTTCATTTCTTTTGAGAATTGATCGGTAATTAATTATAAAAATTACAATAACAGACATTATTAAAATCGGGAAGAAACTGTGATTTAAAGTTTCGTTAATTTCCTCATTAAAAAGATAAGTGCTCCACGATGATTCTCTTTCTACAAAATCTGAATAATCTATAAAAAGCCACCAAAATGTAAGCAGGAAAAATTCCGGAATTAGTTTTAAATAGAGATTCTTAATTTTTGAAATCAACATAAAAATCAGGCTGAGAAAAATGGCTGAAAACAAAGAAGTAAATAATGTGTCCAAAGCAAAACTGCAATCCAAACAACTGGATGAAAGTTTGTCCGACAAATATCCCATTGCCCAATAAACCTGTAAAAATGTCCCTGTAAAAATGACAAGAAAGTAAAACGTTGAGTTTTTCAGGAAAGGAATCAGTTTATTCATCAGTTAATTTGTTTAATTTTTGCATCATCAATAAGTGTCATCATTATTTTCTGTTTTTCATCAAATGGTATATCGTCCGTCAGTTTATCTTTAAGAACTCCAAGTTCGCTTCGATCCATAAAATATGTATCGGTAGCTCTTTCATACGCTTCTTTAAAATTATAGAAATCGATTTCGTTCTCGTTTTCAATCTTTTGAAAAGCTTGCATTTTTTTTAAATAATACGCTCTCACTTCTTTTGGATATTTTTCTTTGACAAAATCATAATAAGAAAGTTCATTGCCATCCAAAAATTTTTGCAATGCAACTTTCAACTGTTTTTCGGTTAAGATCAATTCATCTGTCTGCAGGATTTTTTTTCTTTTATAATACCAAATAAAATCTTTGAATTCATCGCTCCAGGTACGGATTTCATCATATTCCAGATAGTAATCTAATGTCTTTTCATAGCGTTCTTTCAGAGATTTTATTTTGTCAAGTTTTTGGATTTCGTTTATCTTCTGAATAATGGTTTCATAATTAAAATCTTTTCGCCAAATATGAGCTAAAACACCGAGATTATTACTTTTTCTCTCCAAAAAAATCAGGCTGTAATATTTTTTTTGCTGAAGTTCTATAATATCGCCGAGTACATCGCATCCACCTTCATTCAGTTCACTATCATTGTAGGATACAAAAATATTTATCAATATTAATTTATTTCTCATTGTGTTCTTGCATTAAGATAAAAACGCATAAACAAAAGCTGTTTACACGTTTTTAAAAGAATTTATTGCTCCTGTTAATTCAAAATAGGAACATCAACTTTCAGATTTGGATATTTGTCACCCAGTTTTTTGAGAAAATCGTTCGCGATTACGTTTTCCTGCACCACTTTTTGCATATCCATCGACAGCATATTGCTTGCCGTATTCACGTGGGTAAAAATAAGCGCCGAAAACAAAATCAGTTCTATAGGTTTATCATCTGTTGCTAAAGAAATTTTGTATGCTTTCACCTCATCACCTTTCTGTTTTGCAAAAGCTTTCATTGTTCCTTGCTGCGGAATCTCAACCAGACTCGATTGTGAAAGCCTGTGACTGTCAAACACCAAATGATTGCTAATATCGCCATCGGTATCGGTATCAAAAAGGTGAAGTTCATCATTACTCAAAATCAAATATTTCTGAGTCTGAACGGTTTGATATCTTACCGTTCCCAAAGTCGCCATACTTTTCAAAGAATCTTTCATCCCATCTTTGATAGCAGTTGCGCCAGAATATTCAAGGTTTGCAAAATTGAATGCATCAATGGGTTTTCCGTTCATCTGGGTTTTCAGATAACTGTAATCGCCGTTCAGAAAATTAGATTTGTACGTTTCTGCCCGTTGAAACTCTGATTTAAAATCTGTACTCTGCAGAGTTTGTTTCATCTTTTGCTTTTTAGCGTACATAAAATACATCACGCCGCCGTAAAAAAGCACCATAAATCCGATAATAAAAAAAATTGTAATCATAGTATTTAGTGTTTTTAAAGTTTAGACATTAGTTGGTTCTACTCTCTTTTTCTTGGAAGGAATTGCGCCCCAGATTATAAAAGCAATAAAAAGCAATGCCACTAGCTTTCCACCATATCTCGTATAAAAAGGAAGTTTATTGAGGTCATTTTTTTCGAGCTTTTGAGAGGCTAAAATCGCATCCATTTCCTTATCCGGAATATTGTAAAATTCATCTGTTTTTTCATCATAACCTACCAATTTTGGTTCTTCCATGATGTACAAAGGTAGAATGTAAGCGATATTGAACTCTTTGTGCAGTGTTGCCAAATCCAGATAATCGCCGTTTTCTAATTTGAATTCGTCTGTGTTGGGCAAATCGTAAACTTTGTTTAATACTTCTCGTTCACCAATAGGAATTTTGGCTTTTGCCGATAGAAAATTGCTGGCAGACAGCATCAACGCAGATGCCATAAAAATTGGTTTTAAGTTCATCATTGTTTGTTTTTTTTAGTTATACAATTTTTGGATTAGAATAAAATTGTTCACTTTTTAAAGATAATTAAAATCATAAAAAATTGAAAATATTATTTGCAATTCGTTGAAAATTAGTTACAATTTAATTGTGTTACTGTTTTATGATTAGTATGCAATCATCATCCGTCATTATTTCATTTCCACCTTTTCACCCATTTTTTCTCTCTTTCGGTGAGAGTTTCTGTTTCAGGTTTATAATCAGGATTGGGAATATACCACTCCATTGTTTTGTAAAACTGATTCAAATCCTGATTCTGAAAAATATAACCACGTCTTGCAAATGGTAAATTTTTGAGTATTTTTCTTTCCAAATCATTTTTGGGTTCCGCAATTTTATCTTCCTGATAATAAGAGAACGGAATGTATTCCAAATCCTGATTTCCCCAATAGTTTTGGGCATATAAGAACAAATCGCCAGTGATTTTGAAATTCTTCTTTTGAAATATAATGTTGCCTTTTTGTAAGTGGAATTTCAATGCATCATTTTCGATAAAAGAGTTTTTATTTCCTTTGATATCTTCGGTTTTTCCGATTCCGTTAATCAACCATTCATTAGAATTTTTAAAGAAAGTTTTATTAATAGAAAATGTTTCGAACTCGCCAGTATCGATGATCAATGTAAAATCATCAATCTGTTTATTCGCCCAACGATTGGCCGCAGTCAAAACATATTCAAATTCATAATTATAATCTATCGAACCAGAAACGTCATAATTGTAAGTATGTTTGATGATATTGAGTCCTTTTTTGAAATTGGCTTCAAAGTGGTAGACGTAGAAGAAATCGACATAATTTCCGCTTTTGTTTCCATTGAATTTGGTTAAATCCAAAGACTTTATCTTCCCATTTTTATTGTACAACGAGTCGGAAACATACGAGACGTTATATTTCAAAATCGAATTATTAAGTTCCACCTTGAAATCTCTCATATATGGATGTTGCCCGTTTTTTGGTGCTCCATCTACATCTCCTTCCGGCGAAAAAGCTTCAAAGCCAACGGTGATTTTCTTTTCTTCTTTCGGATTGAAAAACTCATAATAAACGGTGACTTCTATAAATTGATTTCGAACTTTTTTAAGAGTCAGGATTTCCTTTTTGACTGTAATATCGGTTTCGTTAATTGGAATCAATTGATTGCCTTTCGCGAAAAATGCGCCATCATTTGCAAACAAGGAACAGCCAGAAAGCATCAATACTATTAGAAATATGTGTTTGATCATAGGTTTGGGTTTTAACAATTTAGCAATTCTATTTCCACCATTTCTCATTCTCTTTCTTCTTTCCCAGATTGGTATCCAACTCCGTTTCGCCGTACATTGAAAGGATATAATACTTCCAGCCTTTGTCAAAATATTTTGGATCCGGCGAAAATTCTCCCGCACCAATATCCAAATCACCACTTTCCGGAATTCTGTAATCACCCCAGTTGCACTTTTTTGAAACGCCTGTTTTATAGCTTGTCCATTTTCCTTTAAACTCATTATTACTAAAACCATCCGTATCATAAGCAAAAGAATTATACTTGAGTTTATTTTTATCAATGATGTATCCCACAGTCATTGTGCCTTTGATAGAACCTGTGGAAGTCATTTTTCGGTCTTCATAAAAATTGATTTCGCAAGTGGCAAAACCTTGAAGATGGTTTGGGAAATCAGCATCTTTTCCAACGGTGGCACTTTTGATAGTCAACGTTCCCTGAAAAGATCGAATTGTTTCTTTCACCTTAGTTTTTCCCTGAACAAGATATTCATAAGGATTGTCATTATTCTTAATCACTGAAATAAAATGGATATAAAATCTCTGATAATCGTTCCCAATAAAACCAATCGGTTCGTGTTTTTTCAAAGTTTCATTATCATCAGTAATTATAGTTTCAGCCGTAAGAATCCCGGAAATATCATAGTTCTTAATATCGCTGTAAAAGTCATTACTCTTGTTTTGAGCAAAATTTTTACCCAAACAAAACATTAACAACAAAATAAAAAAATTGATTTTCATAGTATAATTTTTAGTTTAACTAATGAGTTTGAATGGCTTTAACTTTCCCTGTTTTCTTATCAAAAGTAACTTTGTAATTAGGTCCGCCATAAAACAGAACAAGGGTTAAAGTATTATCTGTTTCACTATCAAATCGAATATCTTTTGCAAAACCGGTTCTTAAATCCACTTCATTTTTAAAAACATCCTGGTCTGTACATTGGAAAATTTGTTGTTCAAAAATTCCTTTTTTCTCAATGATTTCAAGCCAAGGACGCGTCATCACGCTGTAACCAACAATCTGAGCTCTATAATTTTGATTCAAATCTTTCTGCATTCTGGAACCGAAAGATGTCATCGCAAAAAATATGGTATAAAACGGCAACATCATCGGTAAAATACTCAGGATTAATGCGACGATCAATGTTCCTAATAATAATTTCGCCAATAGTTTTTTCCAAAACAGAATGATCACTGCAAAACTTGTTAAGATCCAAAGCCAAAACAAAATAACATCACTGTAATAACCTGCAAAACTGATTTTCCAGAAATAATACAGCACGCCATCTGACACCAAAAGTATCGAGAGAACTAAATATATTTTTAATATTATTTTTTTCATCGGTTTAATTAAATTTTGTGTTTATACATTAAAATTTTACTCCAAATAAACAAAATCTCCCGAACTCACTTTTCCAAAAATCTCATTTTGAAATTCTTTTTTGATGATAAATAAATACGCTTTGTAATGGGGATTTTTGTCTCCGCCAATCTTCAAAGTGCTTTTTTCCTCATCAAAAACTAAGTTGTACTTTATGATTCTGTCTTTCAGTTGCCAAGTGTAGATGTCAAAATTTTGTCCAACAAATTCGCCTTTGGTTTTCTTTGAGTTTCCGTATTTTTTGTTGAGTTTAGAAACAAAATCTTCCGTTTTATCTTTATTGGTTTCTCCGGCAACTGCATTGATGAGCATTAATTTCCCATCCATATTCGTTACAAAATTGATAGCATTGAACTCGAAATCATCAAAATTGGCAAGGACATCACGAGTAGAAAAACTACGTTGTCTATATTCAACTCTTACAGGTTTTTCACTTCCGATAAATTCACCGTCAGAAATAGTATCAACCTCAATCATTTCAGATTTTACCTGATAATATCCACTATACTCTTTGCTTTTAGTATTTTCAGAAAGAAGGGTTGAAATTTTGGTATTGAAATCGAAATTTTCCAATTGTAAAGCTCCGTCAGCAAGTGATTTTGCTCCAGATTTTTCTTGTCCGTTGCAGGAAAGAACAAATGGTAAAATAATAAATATTGATAGTATTCTTTTCATTGTATTAAGCTAATGATTCTCGTTTTAATAATATTATTTTTTTAAATATAAGTTGAGAATTACAATTCGTTATATTTTAAACAATTTAAATATAAAATCATTCCTAAGTAAGATATATACTACGTATTATTGTTTTTCCATTCTTGTTTTATCAAAACTGATACGATTATCAAAAGCTGGGTTCAGGATTTTCCCAAATATCTTCCTCGGCATTATAATGACCTTTCAATTGTACAATTTTGTTTTCTTCGGAATTCCGTTCAACCGATTTTTCGATTTTCAAATTTTCTTTCTTATCATTTTGACAACCCAACATTGCTAACAGTAATAAGAAAAATATATTCTTGATTGATTTTATAAAATTATAATTAATGTTTAAATCATTCTGCCCCATCGCCATACCAAAAGATTTTGTCTCTTACAAAAGGAAAAGTCCAATCTTCCACATAAATATTTTCAAGCTCTTCGGCCCAGCCATTTTCATTGGATGTCTTTCCATTTTCTTTTCTCGTCACAATGAATTTTCCTGTGATGAAATTAAAAGATTTTGTGATGAATTTTGACGCTTTCTGATAAGATAATTCGTAGTCAATCACTTGGATTTTACGATTCTGATTATTAAATCTGTATTTAATTTTTTCGGTTAGATTTTTCTTTTCGCCCGAGATTGCGGGAATTGTTTCTTGCTCGGCATATTCTATGGTTACCGTACAGACTTTTTTGTTGTCAACATTAAAAAATGTGTAATAATCGGACTCATTGTTATTGTACAAAACACTGTTATTGAGCAGATTGATTTCAACATCTTTCTTTTCCGATGATAAAGAAACCGAAAGAACACTCTGCACAATATCATCATTATTTTTTATAATGTTGAAATCCTCATCGATATCGTCATCATCAAATTTGGCATACAAACTTCCAGTAAGTTCTCTCACTTCTTCTTTGGTACATTCTTTTTCAGTTTTCTCCTGATGTGATTTCTCAATCATTTTTTCAGTCTTATTTTCACAAGATTGAATAATCAGAATTAATATTAAAATTGTAAGTAAATTATTCATTTTAAATGAAATATTTGTTCAAACATAAAACTCTCGCGTGATATAAATTAGAACCATTTACAATCCGTTTGAGACAATTTATGATTCGTAATAAATAGAAAACTTAGGATATACTTTATTTTATACCAATTCAAAAAATTCTTTACCGTTTGGATTTCTGAATAATTCTTTACTACTGATGTTTCTTTTTTATGTTCTGGTTGATAAGTTATTTTTTCAACGGTATTCTTTTTGCAGGATTGAGTTACAAAAAGTACGATTAAGATCAGATTTGTTCTTATTAGTTTTTTCATTGTGTCTTTAAATTTTCTAATTAATTATCGAAATATTCAATGTAACCGTTGTTCCTTTATCATTTTAATTGTTTCGATGCTTTCGTTCCCCCCCGTAATTTCTTTTTTACTGCAGGTTCATCTTATTATGGTTATTTTAATCATTAGTAGTTTTTTGTAAAAGTATTGATTTTGATTAATGATATATAAAATCAGTGGAAGTTTTTGTTTAACATATTTTTGGAAAAACAAATATTAATAATCATAGTTTTGACAATTTAATTGCTTTTTTTCAGTCTTAAAATTAAAGAATTATTGAACAATCTTAAAATTTTATCACATCTCAGGCAATCAATAAATCTTATTTTTTCAACAAATTTTGACGCCATTTGTGTTAATTTTTATGAATCTTAAAGTATATGAGATGTGGAAATTAGCCTGCAGCAGTATGAGCCTAAGAATTTAATTCCCAGAATATTTAAAAGTTTTTGTAGAAATTAAAAAGGATATTAAGATAATTAATTCAAAAATTTCAGCCAACAGCTATGAGATAAGAATCATTTAAAAATAAAACCTTATTAAATTGGTTATAATTCAGTATTGACAGATATTGTTTAACCATATACTTTTGTTCATCTAATAGATTTTGAAAAATTATGAAAACCCTCATTCTTAAATTGACAAGCCTAATTGCTATAATGATTTTCCATCAGAACCAGGCTTGTTCTGCCTTTTTGCTTACAGGAAAAAATTATAATGTAGTTGGTTTTAATGAAAACTGGAAAACAATGCCTGGAATGATCGTTGTCAATAAACGGGATGTTGTTAAACGAAATATAAGCTGGCAGAATCTTACGACCAATGACACACAAGCCTCGACAAGCTGGACATCTAAATATGGATCAGTGACATTCAATCTTTTAGGATATGAATTCCCTTGCTATGGCGTTAATGAAAAAGGATTATTCCTGGTTGAACTTTATCTTGAAGAAACCAGCAGATTCCGAAATCCTAAACAGGCAGATATGTTTTGGGCACAGTGGATTCAGTATCAGTTGGACAATTACAAATCGGTTAAGGAGGTAATCAAACATCTTAATGACGGTCCTAATATTGATTGGTGGCCTAATGCAGCTGGTTCACACTTCTTTCTGACTGATGCAGCTGGTAATTCTGCAACAATTGCACTCTTAAATAACAAGTACATTGTTCTAAGCAATAAGGAAATGCCAATGCCGCTACTGTGCAATAATCAATATCACACAGATATAGACAAAGCTAAAAAATATGATTTTATGGGCGGAAAAGAAAGGTTTGACCTTAACCAGATAAATTCCTGGGATGATCGTTTCAGTAAGGCTTACTTTATGATGAAAAACTACACATATGATGGTAAACCTGTTGATTATGCGTGGAATATTTTAAATTCTATCCATCCCGGAGAATGGCAAACTGTAATCGATACCAAGTTAATGACCCTATACTTTCGTTCGGATTTGCAGAAGGAAATCAAATCAATTGCATTGAATGATTTAGATTTTTCGAAAAATTCATCGGTTAAATTTTTAGACATTCATACAAAGGAGGTGGGACAGGTAAATAATTCCTTTGAAGTGTTGAGCATTGAAAAAAACAGTGAATATGTTGAGGAAGGTTTTCCCATTGGCTATGACAATAAAGAATTTGCAACATCTAATACCTTTTCCCAATTAAAAGAAAATATTAAAAATTTTTTCAAGACTATTCTACCCTCCTACTGATAGGAAGTTGACTGACGTTTTAAACTAGGGATTCTATTAAGACTTTTCAGGTTCAAACATTGAAATAATAGAAAAAAAAGTTAGTTTATATAGCTAAAAAAACTGTTTCAACACTTCCTTGCTTTCCTTCAGATATTGACGAAGCGAGATAAAATTCGTTCCGGAGGTAATAAAAACCGTCTGTCAAATGTCTTACTTTTGAAATATGTCAAACCGTATGAAAAAAGACCACCTGATTCTATTACTGTTGGTACTGATTAAATTTTTTCTTCAGTATTCATTAATAAACACTGAATATGAATTGCATAGGGACGAATATTTGCATCTTGATCAGGGCAATCATCTGGCTTGGGGCTTTTTATCTGTACCGCCTGTTAATTCCTGGCTTGCCTGGGTAGTTCAAACGCTTGGAGCTTCTGTGTTCTGGGTAAAATTCTTTCCGGCATTATTCGGCGCACTTACCATAGTGGTTGTATGGAAAATAGTGGAAACTTTGAATGGGGATCTCTTTGCAAAAATATTGGCAGCAACAGGCGTATTGCTTTCCATTCTACTACGTTTGAACATGCTATTCCAACCAACTTCCCTAGAAGTATTGCTGTGGACATTGCTGTACTTTGTTTTGATTCGATATTTTAGATCTGAACAGGCTAAATGGCTATATGTGGCAGCGGTTATTTTTGGAATAGGCTTTTTGAATAAGTATAATATTGTATTTTCAGTCCTGGGCTTGATACCTGCTCTTTTAATAACCCAACATTGGAAGATTTTCCTTGATAAACATCTGTATTTTTCTGCATTATTAGCCTTGATGATAATGTTACCTAATCTGATATGGCAGTTTAATTATAATTTCCCTGTAGTTGACCATATGGGTGAGTTAGCAGAGAGGCAATTGGTTCACGTAAGTCGCCTTAATTTTTTGAAGTCACAACTGCTTTTCTTCGTTGGAGTACTGTTTGTTTGGTTGCCCGGTTGCTATGCCCTGTTATTTTATAAACCTTTCAAGGAGATTAGATTTTTGTTCTGGGCTTATGTTTTTACGATAGTTCTGTTTGTAATTTTTAGGGCGAAGGATTATTATGCGATTGGTCTTTACCCTACTTTTATTGCTATTGGTGCAGCATATCTTGGTATTTTGTTTGAGAAGAGCCGGATAAAGTGGATTCTGAAGATTACAAGCTTGGGCATTCCTGTACTTCTGTTTTTACCATTGTACAATTTTGCTTTTCCAAACAAAAATCCAAAGTATATAGTAGAGCATCCTGATCATTACAAGCGTTGGGGATTATTACGCTGGGAGGATGGGAAGGATCATTCGCTGCCACAGGACTTCGCTGATATGCAGGGCTGGAAGGAATTGGCTCAGAAAACTGATCAGGAATATCTCAAAGCTTCAAAATATGGGAAGACGTTGGTGCTTTGCGATAATTATGGTCAGGCAGGTGCCATCAATTATTATTCAAAGCAGGGCATAAAGGCCGTTTCGTTTAATGCCGACTACCTTTACTGGTTTGATCTGAGTGATAAATATACCAATCTGATCCGCATCAAGGAATATTCTGAGCCTGATGAACTGATTGAAACAGGTCCATATTTTAAAAAAGCTGAATTAGTGGATTCAATTGTAAATCCGTTCGCAAGAGAAAGAGGAACAATGATATTTAGTTTTATGGGGGCAAAAATAGATATCAGAGATCGTCTTAAGGCTGAGATTGATGATGCTAGATAAACTTTTTTAATCATTGACATTAATTTAATTATTTTTAAGAATGTTGCTGAATCATAAATGAATTAAAGGCTAATACATATCTTTGCTTTTATTATGAACAGCTCAGAAAATCCATTAAACCACAGCTTTAGTGCTGAATTTGTTACTGAGGCCTTAAGTGCTTCTCCTGCTCCCACGGCCATTTATTCAGGTGAAAATATTGTGATACGTTTTGCTAATGAGGGGATGCTTGCGCTTTGGGGCAAAGATGCGTCCGTAATAGGCAAACCATTGATGGAGGCAATTCCCGAATTAGAAGGTCAGCCTTTTTTCGGTTTGTTGCAGGAAGTCTGGCGTACCGGCAATAGTTTTTCAATTTCAGAAGCGCCTGCTAGACTAATTAAGAACGGTAAGGAAACGCTGGATTATTTCGATTATGAGTATAAGGCACTCTTGGATACTGATAATAAGACATGGTGCATCTTGAATACTGCATTAAACGTAACAGCTCGCCGTGATTTCCTGCAGCAGATCAAAGAGAAAGAGGAACGGGAAAAAGTTTTTAATGAAGAACTAGCTGCTACATTGGAGGAACTGACTTCTACCAATGAAGAACTCGGCAGTTCTCTGAGTCAGCTGGCACAAAGCAGGGAGTATATCCGTACTATTATTGAACAGGCTCCTGTAGGCATCGCTATGTTGAAAGGATCTGACCATATCATAGAAATTGCTAATCCGAGAATTCTGAACATATGGGGGCGTGAAGAGTCAGAAGTTATAGGTTTTGCACACGAATTAGCGCGCCCAGAATTAATCGGCCAACCTGTGAACCGATGGCTCAGGGAAGTTTACCAGAGTGGAAAACCACAGGTAAATAAAGAATTTTTGGTTAAACTTCGTCATCAGGAAGGTCTGAGGGAGGCCGTTGTTAATTCTATCTATCAGCCTATTTTTTCTGGTGATGGAAGTATTTCTGGGGTTTTGGTGATACTTGAAGAAATTACAGAACAGGTTTTAGCGCGGAGAAAAAATGAGAATGACCAGCAGATGTTGGCTTTGGCTATTGATGCTGGTGAGCTGGCTACTTTTTATTACCAGCCTGTTACCAACTTATTTTCAGGGAATCCGCTTCTGAAAAAATGGTTTGGTTTATCTTTAGATGAAAATCTGGATCTGTCTCTCGCATTGTCAGTGATTGTACCGGAAGACCGTGAGCGCGTGGTTAAGGCTATTTCGTCTGCACTTAGCAAAGAATCTGACGGTCATTATTTTATTGAATACCGAATCCAAAACAGTACAGACCAAAAGCCAAGGCTGCTTCAGGCCAATGGCAGGGTTTTTTATGATCAGCAAGGCAATCCTTTGAGCCTCAATGGCACACTGAGGGATATTACAGAACAGAAAAAAGAGGAACAAAGGAAAGACGATTTTATGGGAATGGTAAGTCATGAACTTAAAACACCTATTACGTCACTTAAGATTTATCTTCAGGTTTTACAAAGGGAAGCTGCAAAAACAGAAAACATTTCTCAACAAAACATGCTTGAGAAATCTTTAAAGCAGGTTGATAATATGACCGGTATGATTAACGGATTTCTTAATGTTTCAAGACTGGAATCCGGGCAGTTGCATCTGGAAAAAAAATTCTTTGATTTTCATTCATTGTTCTCTGAAATTGAGGACGAGTTACAGTCAACCATAACAACACATCATTTCGATTTTAAGGCATCCGAACCCATTTTGGTCTGTGCAGACCGAGAAAAGATATCGCAGGTTCTTCATAACCTGATTGGTAATGCAATAAAATATTCTCCTAATGAAAGTGTAATCACTATAGCCTATGAGTATGCTGGGAATGACAGTTTAAAAGTCAGTGTAGAGGATCAGGGCAAAGGTATCTCTGAAGATGATCAACACCGGATCTTTGAACGCTATTACAGAATTAAGGACAGCAACAGTGGTTCAATAGCAGGTTTTGGGATTGGACTTTATCTTTGTAAAGAAATTGTTGAACTTCACAATGGCAGTATAGAAGTCCAAAGTAAACTAGGAAGTGGCACTATGTTTAACTTCTATTTACCTCTTGAAGAAAAAAATTGATTAAACTATTTCTGAAAGGCAAAGTATTTAGTAATTGGTTTCTTGAAAGGTGTCGAGACTTTTCAATATTACACTACAATAATCATAATAATCAATGGCCAATAACCGTAAATCGATTTACAATGCACTTGGCTGCCAATCTTTTAATTGAACTAACCAAATTTATTGCAGGAGGATTCACCAACAGTGCTTCGATGATATCTGAGGGGATCCATTCATCAGTAGATACGACTAACCAGCTGCTGGGTATGTCTAATTTTTGCATTCAAATTATTATTGGGTTTTTCTTATTTTTCCGTGACGATCTGAATATCTCCATTGGATAAACTTTTTCTCGAAATTATAATTTCCTTATTGATAATTTGTTATCATTTGAAACTCTTGCTGCATCAAAAGCATACAGTACAATAGTAGGCGCCCAATTCTTAATTTTTCTACAGTTGCTATGTTTTTTCATTTCAAAACAGGAATCTCAACAAAACTATCGTTAAACCACTGGATGATCAAAGGTTCTTTTGCATCGACAATGGTTTCGGTGGTTACTACTTTTCCGCTTCCGTAGTTCAGTTCTGAAAAAGCGTTTTTATTGATATTCAGAACGATGACCAGCCGACTTCCTTTCTGAAGTTGTTTACTGACTAGATGTGTATTTTCGAATGTGACGGTTTCTTTTTTACCCGGGGTCAGCAATTGTCTTTTAGTATTGTCTTTAGCATAGCTTGCACGACCGATATAATAGGAAAGATGAAAATATTGGCCTTCAGGTGTGAGTTCGTAAAGTGTTACTCCCAGATCTACGTCTTTTTTGTTGATGCTCAGTTTTATATTTCCAAGAAATGATCCGTTCACGAGCAAAACATCCAAAGGTTCGCTGATGAAAACATAACCGTTACCAGCTAAACTTTCCCGAATAATGGGATCGGGATAATAATCATTATTGCTGCTTGTACGGTCTGCAAAATCTACTTTCTGAATTAAATATTTATTGGGCTCAGGTTTGTTCTTACTCAGCAAATACTCGTTATCGCTGATTTTAGCAGAACTAAGATAAAATTTCAAATAACTGTTATGCATCGCCTCCAGTGAAGCGGCGCTTCGCCATTCATCTGTTCCCATAACCTGATAATTGATTTTATCTTTCAGAAAAAAAGGTTTTACAGCACCTTTTAAAATATAATCCAGCCATTGATAGGTGTAATCTTTGATCGGGAACAAAGCATTTTTACTAACTGTATATCCGTTAATCACTTCCTGCCCTCCCATCTGTGTTCCAAAATGACCATAAGGACCGATCACCAGATAAGCTGGTGTCTTAAGGCTGTATTTATTGAGCTCACGCAGATAATAAATTCCTGAATTTTGGGAATCATTATAGTAACCATCAAATGCTAAGACAGGAATATTAATTCTGGCAAAATCTTCCTTATACGGAGCCATATCTTGCCAATAAGAATCAAAGGCAGGATGACTTATCCAACGCTGAAAAAGTCGGTTTGATGTTCCATCAATACTATCCATTTTACGATAGGCAACTCCGGTTTCCCACCATTTGAACATCATATCCCGGAATCTTTTTCGGTCATCGCCCGTCTTGTTATCCAGATATTTGTTATTGCCAACATAAAAAGACCATTCATAATTAGGATTGATAAAAATGTTATTTTCCATAGGAAGTCCCATTCCTGGGCGGTTGGCAACATAAGGGACAATTGTTTTCAGTGCAGGATGAAGATTTTTAGCTGCCGCCCACTGTGTAAAGCCATTGTAGCTTCCTCCGTACATTCCTATTTTACCATTGCACCACGGCTGTTTGCTGATCCAGTCAATAACATCATAAGCATCTTTTCCATCGGTTTCGTAGGGATAAATCTCAGATTTGCTGAAACGTTTACCTCTCGTATAAGCCATAACACCTACATATCCCCTATCTGCAGCTTCTTTAAGCGACTGCATATCACGTCCCTGATCCCGCACATAGATTGTAAACTGTAATACGGCAGGTCGGGGAACATTGTCGTTCTTTTTACGTACAACCATTGCAGAAATCTCCGCGCCATCTCTTGTACGGATCATCACGCTATCCTGAATATTATATATACTTTCCTTTTCCTGTTGGCTGCCCCAGAATGTTTGTTGAGCCTGGACTAATGGCGCAAGCAAAAAATTCAATAGAATGAGAATTGCTTTATGTACTTTCATAAGGCTATTTAAACAATTATAATTAATACTGTCCTTTATAAACATATGGAATGAATTATTTTCAGTAAACCCTTTTCCTTGAGCTGAAGAATAGCTGTTGCTGTAAATATTTTTGAGATACTGGCAATGGGAAAGGTAACGTCAGGTGTATTTGGCGCTTTGGTGACGTGATCTGAAAACCCGAAAGATCTTTCGTACACAATCTTATTGTTATCAACCACTAAAACATTGCCACTGAATTGTTGGTTTTTAACCAATGCATTGAAATAATCATCGATTATCTTTTCTTTTGATTGCCCGAAAGTTTTTACCAATAACAAAAGAAAAAAGCCAGTTAAAATCAGTTTTTTATACATTTCTACAGTATTTTATATTATTAAGTTTGTTTAAACTTTTTATTTAACCACAAAAAAGCAAAAGACTTTAGATAATATCTTAAAGTTACTATTAAAAGAAATAAAAGAACGCATAAGCATTTTAAAAGTCTTTGATTTTTATTCTTTTAAAAGTTATTTAATAATATATTTACAAATATCTTTTGTCCCTTTTGCGGTTAAAATTTAAAATTAGTTTAAACAGACATTTATTGTATATCTGTATCTTTCTTGTAAGAATTATAGCGGATAATAAAGACTATCCAAATTGCAAGTAAAATCACAATTAAGATCAATTCCGTCTGATGAAGGCCATTTCTGAAAAAATTATTCAGCGAATGAAATCCTGCTACAGCCAGTAATGAATAGGTATTATTATATACTTTGCCGATTCCCCACGTACCTAAAAACAAGACACCAAGAAAAATCATATTGGAATCTGTGAATTCAAAATTCAGATGCCAGATAAACCATAAAACAGTGATAATGATGATGCTTTGAAGTTTCGGCAGATTTTTCAATTGTTCCTGTAAAAATCCACGCCAACCGATCTCTTCCAATAAACCATACACCAAAACTGTGAAAATAAGCATAAAAGGAAATTGTCCCTGTTGAATATAGCTGACTGTTCCAATGAGAACGACCGGAACAATCCAGAAAACAAACAAAGGCAGAAATAAGTTTCGGTAATTTCCTTTCAGGGAATATTAAACAATTTAAACTAAACAAAAGCACCGATAGCGGGGCCAATCGCTCGGAGTAAAATTTTTATAAATTCGTTGTCGGTAAAATCAAACAGATGGGTTTTCACCGCCAAAAAGCGAAACAGAATAGCAATAGCATAAAAAACAATAATACTCCCAAGTAGTTTTCTTTCTTTCATAGTTTTTTGAATTAGATCATCCAAAATTAATTATAAGAAAGTCAAATCCACTTGACGATGGGTAAGTTTTACTTCCCGGTAACTCTTTTTATAAGGCGGCTAAGACTTTCCGCAGTTAATCCCAGGTAAGAAGCGATAATTTTGAGAGGTGTACGCTGGAAAATTTCAGGACGCTGATTGATGAGGTTGAGATAACGTTCCTCCGGACTCAGTGTCAGAAGATTGATCTAATCCTGTTGTTTTCGCAGGAACAATATTTCGGGGATTGCTTTACCAATCCTTAATCCTGTCTCATTCCGGGAATAGAGTTCATTGAGGTCTGGATAGCTGATCGACCATAAAGTGCAATCTTCCAATGCCTGTGTTTTAATACCTGAAGGTTACTGTTTGAGGAAAGAAAAATAATCGCTCATAAAACTGTTTTCATACAGTAAATTGATGCAGATGTCTTTTTTTTCCGTTCCAAACGAATAAGCCGACAGAACCTGAGCCTACAATATTCAAATATTTTTCTACACCCTGATAATCTTTTATGACCTCATTTTTTTGAAATTCTCTGACCGTTATTTTTTCCCAAAAGCGCTCCCAGATATTGGGTTCAGCGTTATAGAATGGAGAAAAAACCTTTTGAATTTCTTGTGGTGTGGGCATTGACAAAATTTACTTAGTTAAACATTTCAAACAATTTATGGATCATTTCATGTATTAGCGAGATCAGCATTTCATCATAATTACAAATCTCATTAATAAAATTATAAAAAGATGATTATCAAATAATTACTTATATATTATGGCTTTATCAACTTCAATAGGATTATTATATTTTCTTATAATGGTCTGCAGGTTCTTTACCTGGGCATTCAGTTCTTCGATATTGCTGATTTGTTTACCTCCAATATTAATATTCAGATTAGAGCTATTTTTCAAATTGGTTCTTTCAAAAGAAAAAGGATCGTTGTAAAAATCCATCAATAATTTTTTCTTTTGTTTTTCATTGATAACAACAGCCTTATTTCCAAAATTCGATTCCAGAAAATCATCCGTTGCAAAATTTTCTGAAAAGTTCTGATTTTTAACAAGCTTATAGATAAAGTTGCTCTTATCATCCTGAATTTCAAAAATTAATCCCGGTAACCCACGAAATTTATAAGGTCCTTCATTAAAAGGAATATCCTTATTGAACCAAGCAATCCAATGCCGTCCTCCAAAATAAGCTGTCGCCTTCTGAAGATTATAATCATTATATTTTTTGGTTTCATTTTCAATTTTCCAATTGATGATATCAGTCGTTTTATAAGTATAATAGCCAAATTTGATATTAATGAAATTTTCGTTTTCAGAAGAACCGTTATTTCTTTTGACAATCTGACCGGTGATATCAACATGCTTATTATCCATGTTGCCAAATTTTTTATTTAAAGAATCCGCGATCAAAAGGTTTCTTCCATAGAATTTGGTTTCGTTTTTATTGATATCCAGTATCATATAGAATTTCTGGTGCTCATCTTCAGTAGAGTCCATTTTTAATTGTAATTCATAAATATACCTATGTGTTTGAGCCTGAAAATGACTTCCGATAAATAAGCAAAATAATATTATTGTTTTCATACTACTGGATATTTCAAATCAAATATAATTATTTATAGAACGTAGAATAAAGAAAAAATTCATTTGCACGTCCAAACTTGTAACCTGTTTATTTATTTAATAAAAAAAGACCGATTGTTCTATTTTTTATTTAACTTTGTCACGGATAAGAATTATTGCTAATGAAAACTCAAAAATCCGAAAATACCAAGCAGCTGATCATCGAAAAAACTTCGACCGTTTTTAACGTGAAAGGTTACGCTGGTACATCCATAAATGATGTAATGAGCGCCACCGGTCTTTCGAAAGGTTGCATCTATGGCAATTTTGAGAATAAGGATGAGATTGCATTAAGTGTATTTGATTACAATTTTGGTAAAGTAACCCAGCATATGAAAGATCGTATTTTAGCAACTGAAGATTCTATCGAAAGATTGCTGGTTTATCCCCATACCTACAAAAACTATTTCAGGTATCCCTATTTACAGGCGGGCTGCCCAATTTTAAATACTGCTACTGAAGCTGATGATACCCATCCATCACTCCAGAAACGCGTACAAAAAGCCCTGGACTTTTGGAAAACATCTATCGAAAATCAAATCAAACGCGGGATAAATAGAAATGAAATAAAAGCAGATACCAATCCGACCGAAATTGCAGTAGTAATGATCTCGATGATCGAAGGTGCGTTTATGCAGGCAAAGGTTAACAACCATATGACAGAGCTTAATATAGCGATGTCTTTTTTAGAGAAAATGATCAGAAATTTGAAAGCATAATTTTTTTGCTTGTAAAAAGACCGATCGGTTTATTTTTTTAACAATTAAAATATTTAAACAATAAAATGGAAACATTTGATATTACCGTAATAGGGTCAGGTCCCGGCGGATATGTAGCTGCTATCAGAAGCGCTCAATTAGGATATAAAACTGCCATTATTGAAAAGTATAATACTTTGGGCGGCACTTGTACCAATGTAGGTTGCATTCCTACCAAAGCGTTGCTGGACAGCACGCATCATTACGCAGATGCACTCAGCAGTTTCGCGGCACACGGCATTGAATATTCGGATCTCAGGTTGAATGTTGAACAGCTTTTTAAGCGAAAAAGCGAAGTAGTGACCAAAAACACACAAGGTCTGGATTTTCTGATGAGAAAAAATAAGATTACGGTTTTCCACGGCTCAGGTTCTTTTGTTAATAATGAAACTTTGAAAATTGTACACGATGATCAGACTGAAACTGTTATTAATTCAGATAAGTTTATTATTGCTACAGGATCAAAACCGTCCACAATTCCGGGCATTACTATCGACAAAAAGAGGATCATCACTTCTACCGAAGCTTTGGAATTGAAGGAAAAGCCCGAGAGCATCATAATTATTGGCGGCGGCGTAATCGGTGTGGAAATGGCTTCCATATTCAACAGGATCGGAACCAAAGTGACTATTTTAGAATATGCAGATAATCTTATTGCTACGATGGATAGTGAATTAGGAAAGGCTTTAACGAAGATTCTAACCAAAGAAGGCGTGGAAATCAAACTTCAGCAGGCAGTCTACAAAGCTGAAAATCTTGACAACACAGCAAAGGTGTATTTCAAAAATAAACAAGGAGAAGAACAAGATCTAACCGCTGATTATATTCTGGTCGCTGTCGGCAGAAAGCCTTATGTAACCGGTCTGGGTCTAGAAAATACTAATGTGGAATTGAATAACAATGGTACGGTAAAGGTCACTGAATTGCTTCAGACGAAGGCTCCAAACATTTATGCGATTGGAGATGTCGTGGGTGGCGCAATGCTGGCTCACAAAGCAGAGGAAGAGGCTGTATTTGTGGTGGAAAGAATCAATGGTCAGAAACCTCATCTCAATTATGATCGCATCCCTTCAGTTGTGTACACCTGGCCGGAAGTGGCTTCTGTAGGCGCCACCGAAGAACAATTAAAGAAACAGGGAGTGGAATATAATATCGGTAAATTTCCTTTTGCCGTGAATGCCAGAGCCAGAGCAGGAATGGAAACGGAAGGTTTTGTAAAGGTGCTTTCCGATCCGAAGTACGGCGAACTTTTAGGAGTACATATCATCGGCGCCCGTGCGGCGGATTTGATTGCGCAGGCTGTTGTCGGACTGGAATATGAAGTAACCGCGAATGGTATGGCTACAATGAGTTATGCCCATCCAACCTATTCCGAGGTAATGAAAGAGGCTTATACAATAGCATCAGGAAAACCATCATTGAATATTTAATATATTCATAGCTATTATTTTTTAGAATTATGTCAACACAAATTAGGCTCGCAACTATCGGAGATTATCCAAGAATTATGGAAATTTGGGAATCTGCGGTCAAAGCTACTCACGACTTTCTTGCCGAAATAGATTTTATTTATTTTAAAGAAGTCATCCCAAAGGATTATCTGCCTAATCTTAAAGTATACCTTTTTATGTTGCAAAGCCAACCGGTAGCATTTGCATCGGTATCAGAAGGAAGCTTAGAAATGCTGTTTGTTCACAATGACTATCGTGGCAAAGGCTATGGAAAGAGCTTATTTCAATTTATGGATAAGACGAAAGACATTACAAAGGTTGACGTCAATGAGCAAAATTATCAGGCCATCGGATTTTACGAAAAATTAGGATTCAGGAAAGCAGGAAGATCAGAAAAAGATGGCTCTGGCAAAGATTATCCGATTATTCATATGCTAAGATGAAATAGTCGTCATTATCAAAATACTATAATTATTAATAATAAAATATGTAAAAATGATTGAAGGATTATATGAGACACATATTCAAGTAAGCAACTTGGAAAACGCAGTGCAATTCTATACACAAATATTGGGACTTGAGTTTGCGCACTATGATGAAACCAGACCGATTGCGTTTCTTTGGATCGGAGAAAATAAAAAGGCAATGCTCGGACTTTGGGAACAACAGGGTAATCTCCAGACAAGACATTTTGCATTCAGCTGCTCCAAAGATTTCATTTTAAAAGAAGCAAATACTTTTTTAGATAAAAACGGATTAAAGGCCTATAATTTCCTTAAAAATGGTAGCAATGAACCAATGGTTTTTGCCTGGATGCCTGCACTTGCTCTTTATTTTGACGATCCAGATGGAAATCAGCTGGAGTTTATCCATATTCTGAAAGGTAAAAGCCTGCCAGAACTTGGCGTACTCAGCTACGAAGAATGGCAAAAAATCAATTCATCTCATTAGATAAATAATATGAATGCAGAAGACGATTATTTGGAAATAAACAGGGAATCTTGGAATACCAGAACAGAAGCTCACATCAATTCTAATTTTTATAACCTGGATGCTTTTTTGAAGGGGAAAAGTTCATTAAAAGATATAGAGCTTAATTTACTTGGAGATTTGACAGGTAAATCCGTATTGCATTTACAGTGCCATTTCGGGCAGGACAGTATCTCTTTAAGTCTCCTGGGAGCGGACGTAGTCGGCGCTGACCTTTCGGATGTAGCAATAGATCGTGCACGGGAACTGGCAAAACAGAGTAATGTTTCAACAACTTTTATCTGCAGCGATGTTTATGGCCTGCCCAATCATCTGGATCGCGAGTTTGATATTGTCTTTACAAGTTATGGGACCATCGGCTGGCTTCCGGATCTGGATCGGTGGGCAAAAATCATTTCGAAATTCCTGAAACCCGGTGGTACATTTGTGTTTGTAGAATTTCATCCGGTTGTCTGGATGTTTGATTCGGGGTTTAAAAAGATTGAATACAGATATTTTAATTCCGGAGCCATTATAGAAACCGAAAAAGGAACTTATGCAGATAAAGAAGCGGAATTTGAAGTCAAATCAATTGGCTGGAACCACGGTTTAGCCGAAGTAATAGGTAGTCTGATGCAAAATGGTTTAGAAATGAATTCCATTGAAGAATTTGATTATTCACCATACAATAATTTCAATAATTCAATTGAATTTGAACCCGGTAAGTTCAGAATTGCTCATCTGGGAGACAAAATCCCTATGGTGTATGCATTGACAGCCTCAAAAAGACATCTTGTGGATAAGGAACAATAAAATCTGATGCTGTCTCTAAATTAAAATGGTCTGTTTATTCAAATTATATGTTTCTTAGGTTAATATTTCTTTATCTGTCATTTCTTCCGTTTGCTACTAATGCTCAAAATAGTACTCAAAAAAAGTATGTCTTTTTTTTGCATAATAAATTTTTGGAAGGACATTCGTTAAATAAATCCCATCCTAAATACGGACCAGCGGCTTATACAGCTATTTTAGAAAAGCTTCAATCCACAAATTCTGTCATACTATCTGAAAAAAGAAAGCCCGACACTGATCCTAAGATGTATGCAAAAAAGGTGATCCTTACAATTGACAGCTTACATAACTATGGAGTTCCTTATGACCATATTTCAATTGTCGGAACGTCTCAAGGAGGCTATATAGCTCAATATATATCCTATTATGCCAAAAATCCAGATTTGAAATTTGTTTTCATTGGTGCAAGCTTTAAAAATGATTCGATGAATGAAGATAAAAAGTTCAGGCTCTATGGTAAGATTTTATCGATTAATGAAAAAACTGACGTCGGCGCTGAACCATTATCAAGGCAACTTAGGTTTAAAAATTCTGATTTGAAGTCTTTTAAAGAAATTACCCTCAACACAGGTCTGGAGCACGGTTTTCTATTCAGGGCATTAGACGAGTGGATAATGCCTGCCAAAACATGGATCAATAGTAATAAAAATCTATGATGAATCACTTCTACTTCGGATTCGGATCCAGATGTCCCAGCCATTTTAATGGTGAATAAGTATCCCCGATACAGAGCTTTAAAATCTGTGCATTATTTTTTTCAAAATTCTCACTATTGCTTAGGATGATTACAGCCGTTCCACTTTCCGGAAAAGCAACAGCATAATTCTGATTGGCTTCACCATGACCTGTATGGAAAAAGGCTCTACCAAAAGGCGAATCAAAAATTCCTACTCCCAACCCCCACGCAAGGTTAATAGCATCATTATCTGTAGTGATACTATCTTTCAATGGTCCGAACCCCCTCTTACTCTTGACCTTAATTTGTGGTTTAAGCATCTCAAGATAGCTTTTACTGGTTATACCTTTCTTTTTCATCAGGTTGATCATAAAATTGGCATAATCATTGGCAGTGGTAGACATTGAGCCGGCCGCCCTGCTGCTTTCTCGTCTTTCAGAACCATATTTTTTGCCATCTTTGAAGTAGGCATTGGAAAAATTGGTTTCAAATCTATCTTCCCAGATCATGCTTGTATATCTCATCCTGAGTGGTTCAAAAACTTCTTCCCTTGCAATATCTTCAAGTTTCTTTCCTGTATATTCCTCTATTATAAATCCCAATAGATTAATCCCTTCATTGGAGTAATAGAACTTTTCGCCCGGCTTAGCAATGAGATTGACTTTATTACCATACAAGTGCCGAAGAACCGGCAGTCCGGAACTATGACTTAAAAGCATTCTGGGTGTAATCTGATTGAAAGATTCAGGATCGTCTGCCAGGTCTTTCCATTTCGCATACTCTCCTATCGGTTTTTTAAGATACTTATAAACTGGTTTATCTAGGCTGAATATCCCTTTGTCTACCAATCGCATAAAAATATATGCACTCACTGGTTTGGTGAGTGAGGCTGCGTACATTATTGTACTATCATTCAGCTTCTTTTTGCTTTCAATATCCTTATAACCGAAACTAGATGAATAGACTATTTTGTTGTGATTGACAATGGCAACCTGCAGGCCGGCAATCTTTGCGCTATCGACTAAATGTGATAAATGCTGTTGCAGAATTTGGGAATCGATTGTTTTTCCATCAAGCTTTCTAATTTTTATATTTTTTTGAGCACTTAAAGGTAACATCCAGATCAATAATGAAAGTGTGAAGAGTTTTTTCATGTGGAAAATATTTGTGACAAATTTAGTAGCAAATCGAGATAACTTACTACGACTCCTTCACGACAAGTTGGCGTCACTTAGCTCTGGAAAGGGCTTTAAAACGAATTATCTTAGAAATCGATAGCTTAAAGGATAGAAGCTATCTTTCTTGTTGATACTTCTAAAAATATTGATGATGCACATGACGAAAGTATAAAAATAGATGATTAGCACCAATGGAAATCCAATAAAAAACACGAAAATCATTAGTACAACTGCCGGTATAAAAAGAAGAGACATTGAGATCTGAAAATTAACTACTAACTTACCTTCCTGGTCGTAAGCCTGGGATTCATCTTTTTTAATGAACCAAAAAATTACTGGAAGAATGATGTTGAGAATAGGAAGAAAAAGCCCAATAAGCGCCAACATGTGAAAAACTGGTTTTATTTTATCCAGGCTTTTTATCTCCGTGGCTTGTGGTAACTGTTGATCTATTGTTAACTCTTCAGTATCTATTTCAAGTACATCTGCGAGCATCTTCAATGTTGCGGGATGTGCTTCAACCTTTCCGCTTTCGATGCGTTGTATAGTTCTTGCGCTCACGCCAGAAAAATCTGCAAGCTGTTGCTGGCTTAGTCCTTTCTTACGCCTGTAATCTGCTAATTTTGAAGTCATTGTCACACAAAAATATGTAAATTATTGCTTACGAAAAAGAGCTATATCTAAGTTCCAACATTTTTTTCACAATCATAATATCAGATACTTGATGCATTAAAAATTTAGGTTAAAAATGATTTTGTTCTCCTCGCCGAAAGTGCTGCACAGATGATCAGTTATTTAGTCAATAACTTAATAAAATATATTTGTAAAATAGATTTCTGCGATGTCAATTTATTTCTTTGAGCTTAAAACATAACTTTATTCTTCCGCATTATTGCCAGATGCCTGATATCTTTTAATAATTAAATCTCTTAATCGCTCTTCGTGTTGATCTCCCCACTGTCCCAAAGCACCGACAACAGGAATCAAACTTTCACCAAACTCAGTTAAGCTATATTCTACTTTTGGAGGTACAACAGGGTAAATTTTCTTCGTGACCAACTCGTGGTCTTCCAACTCTTTTAGCTGAATATTTAAAACTCTTCGCGATGCATCCGGAATTTTACGCTGCAATTCGCTTGGTCTTTTATGTCCCTGATTGATAAACCAAAGAAGACGGATTTTCCATTTGCCGTAAAGCACTTCACCGATCAGGTCAAGACCACAATTCAGATTCGGAATTATTTTTCTCTCATACATAATGTAAAAGTAAGCGTATGTTCCGATTTGTACAATAGGGGAATAATTTATTCCTATATGAATCGTAATTCCGTACTTGTATGAACTGTTTTTATACCCCAATTTTGTCCTATAAAACAAATCTAAAAAATGGAACAATTTAATTACAACAATGAGTTATCAGGCAAAATTGCATTGGTAACAGGAGGTACAAAAGGAGCAGGAAAAGCCATTGCAGACAGACTGCTGCAAGCTGGTGCGACGGTTATTATTACCGCAAGAAATGCCCCTGAACAAGAAAACAGTAATCTGCATTTCATTTCAGCGGATCTGAGTACAGCAGAAGGCACCCAAAAAGTAATCAGCGAAGTGCTTTCGGGCTACGGAAGACTGGATATTCTGGTTAATAACCTTGGGGGATCATCTACTCCGGCAGGCGGGTTTGCCGCGCTTAATGATCAAGATTGGGAATCAACACTACATGCTAATCTTTTGGCTCCGATTCGGCTGGACAGGGGATTTTTACCGCAAATGATCGAGCGAAAAAAGGGTGTTATTATTCACATCGCTTCTATCCAAGGTAAACTGCCTCTATACGATTCTACTTTGCCTTACGCAGCTGCAAAAGCAGCACTGAGAAACTACAGCAAAAGCTTATCAAACGAAGTTACTCCTAAAGGTGTTCGTGTATTGACAGTTTCTCCAGGCTGGATCAATACGACAGCATCGGAAGCCTGGCTGGGCGAAATTGCAAGAAACTCGAACAGTACCGTAGAGGAAGCGCAACAAGGGGTAATGGATGCATTGGGAGGAATTCCTTTCGGAAGACCTGCTGAACCTGCCGAAGTTGCCGAATTTGTAGGCTTTCTGGTTTCACCAAGAGCCAGTTATTTAACAGGAACAGAATACGTAATCGATGGCGGAACAGTACCAACCATTTAATAATCATTTAAAAAAATAGAAAATATGAACTTACCAAATGTAATCAACGAGTTAGTAAAAACACAAAATAATTTTGATAGTGCTGCTTATGCCCAATGTTTTACAGAAACAGCCGTAGTTTTTGATGAAGGCAAAACCCATACAGGGAGAAAAGAAATCGAACAATGGATCGACAAATCTAACAAAGATTATAAAGCCACAATGGAGCCGGTAGATTATGATGAAAAAGAAAACATTCTATCGGCTAAAACTTCAGGATCATTTCCGGGCAGCCCAATTATTTTGAAATATTATTTTCAATTATCTAATGGACGCATTCAGTCGTTGAAAATAACAAGTTAGTATTTATATAGGAAATCATAATAAAGCTGAAATATATACTTCAGTTTTTCAAACTCTGCCAAAGTGTATGACAGAAAGGAGGAAGCAAAAAACAACCTCCTAGGATGATCGAGATTCAATAGTGTAACAGACAGATCTTATAATTGGTTTTCCTTATTGGAAAACCAATTTTATATACAAACGGGAAAATTAATTCATTATCAATTTTAATGACTAAAAGTTATGGATGGATTACTTTGGGCCATATGCATATTGTATCATGTCACTTTGCGTATTATGCTTCTTTTGAAAAAACCGAGCCAGGCCTTACATCATTGCAATAATTTTTTATCAAAAGAATCGATTCTTCGGGCTAAATTTTCTACGAAAGTATCCCAATCACTTTCAGAAAATGTACGATTAATCCAGCCGTAATCAGTTTGTGCGTCATAATCGTCACCACTTAGTATAAAATTTCCAGCGCTCTTGCTTTCCCTGTTAATAAATGCAAACGCTCCAGTCCACCACCGGGAATAAAGCCAATTCCAATTTCGGGTTGAGCAAAAAACGTTTTGTCTTTGCTTGCAAAACGCATATCAAAAGCCTGTATAAATTCATTTCCCAAACCTCTAGCTCTTCCCCTGATAGATGTAATATTTACAGCGGAGCCTGTTCCAAACGTTTTGCAACATCTGGCCAAGATATGGAAAGTCCTGCTTCATATGTTCCTTTCGGAAACTCAAAGATATTGACCAGTTTTGCGTGAGCTACATAGAAATCTGGATTTGTTCTTTCAAAACTACCGCTTTCAGGTTTTCGTTGACTTCTAGTTCTTCCATCAATGTTCTTAACTTGACTGAAAATTCTGGATTGAATACGTTCACAGGAGGATGATTGATGGCTAATTCCAATAAATCCCAGTTATTTTTTGTGTTGTAAAAATCATAGCAATAATTTTAAGATAATATAATTTTTAAGACATAATTTTTTTGTCTGTTCAAAATTAATTGTACAAATGCCTGATTTTTTAACACAATTCGGGGAATCTCTTATACTTTTCTTTGATTTCTAATTTTCTGTTGGCGAAATACCTTTGATATTTTTGAAAAATCTTGAGAAACAAGGAACATTAGTAAAACCTAACTGATAAGCCACATTGCTAATATTCATATCTGTCTGCAGTAGTAAAATTTCCGCCTATTCAATCACAAAATCATGAATAAAACTGATGTACTTTTCTCGGTTTCTGTACGTATAAGATCTGTAAGATAGTTAGCTCTTCGGATGTTTGCATTCGCTTTATTTTCCAACAATTCCATATGAATTCTTGTAAAAAGTGAGGTGATAATCTCTTCTTCCTCAGCTGTCGATTTTTACTAAAAAATTAGAATTTCAAGAAAATGCTTTTCTAACACCCCAACTCAATTTCGCTATATTTTCTATCTTGTTAATTAGCAATCAATTACAAAATAAAAAAGGAAAAATCACTAATAAAAGTGATTTTTCCCGCCAAGTGACTTCGGAGGGGTTCGAACCCCCAACCCTCGGAGCCGAAATCCGATATTCTATCCAGTTGAACTACGAAGCCGATTTTATAAATGATAATTGATGAATTACAAATGATATAAAATCTCTTATCAATTATCTCCTATCAATTATTTTTAGAACGTAATCTTTACACCACCCAAAAACTGTGCGCCCAAAACTTTGTAGCCCAGATAATTCTGGTATTTGGTGTTCAGAAGATTATTTCCGAGTGCGAAAATACTGAAATTTTTGTGAATTTTGTACTCTGCGGATAAGTTTAAATCTGCATAACCTCCAACTTTTTCGTTTTTGTTCTCAATTGTTGTATAATTTGGAATTGCAGCAATATTGCTTATCTCATAAGCATTTGAAGTTCTGTCTGTTACAAAATACGCTTTGAAACCAAGATTTAGTTTCTTTTCAAGCATTGTATATTTGGCGCCAAGATTAAATTGGAATAATGGCTTGTAATAGACTTCATCCAGATTGTCCAGCTTATATTTCATGAAGTGCAAACCAGCATCAACGGTCAGGTTTTCCATTGGAAATACCTGCAAATCTCCTTTTACTTCCATCAGGGTTCCGTTATCATAGATTGAACTGAAAGTATTCGCATAATCGTAGCCTTGTCTGTCGGCAGTAATATTAGTATCAAACAGATTATTATTGTAGAAAAACTGAGCGTTATTCACCTTGCTGAATCCTGCATTAATATAATATTTGAAAGTCTGGTCAACATCACCTTTCAAACCGAAATAGAAATGATATTTGGTTTCAGTTGGTGTTAAAACCAAATCAGAAATCAAAAACGGATTTTCGTCTAACAAATTTCCATAAGTATTCAGTTTCAAACCTCCATCAATTCCTCCATAGAATTTGAATTCATCTGCAGCAGCAACCAAAACTTCTGCTTTTGGAAACCAATAAAATTTGTTATTCTTTGATTCTTCAGTTACATTGCTTGAATTTTTAGAATTAAGAAAACTGAAGTCCGAACCAATCAATAAATAGGAATCGCCTTTGTAAAAAGTAACCTTTGGCGACAACGTAAGATTGAATTGATTATTAGTGTTTTTATTCAGGATATCAAATTTAGAATTGACCGTTTCCAGATTGATTCCCAAATCGCCATTGGCAGTAATATCATCATAAACAGAAAAATCGTGCTTGGACAAATTAACATCAACATTCGCATAATTCTCGCTTGCTCCAAAATTGTCGCTCAAAAAGTAAGATTTCACACGAACGTTATTCAGAATTTCATTGGAATAATGGTCGTAATAACCATTCACACTGAATTTATTCACTTTTTGTTCCAAATCAACATCATTATTTGAAGGCGTCAATGCATAGATTCCATAGTAATTATAATTATTGAAAGTATAGTTCGCATCAATATTAAACTTACCTTTCTCTGTATAGATATTAGCATAACCGCCTATCTTCGCTTGATCTTGCTTTGAAGACCAATCGTACTCTTTTTTAAGTCCCGAAGTTGACAAATAATGAACATCCGCTCCTACTTCCACATTGTCCTGAACTTTTCCGGAAACATTAGCATCTGCCAGAAATTTCCCATAATTCCCATAACCTAATCTGAAATAATTAGATTGATAATCATTGGAGAATTTCGGAGAAATATCTTCACCCTGGATTTCGGTGGTTTTGAAATCGGAAACTGGCGGAACATTCACTATATCATATTTCAGATTCAGAGAATCTTCCTTTTTCTTGTTATCCGGCGGATAGTTTTTTTCCTGAACAACAGATGTTTTCTTCTTCTCGATCTTCTTGACTTCCGGTTCTCTTTTTCTATTAAGAATCAATTGCTCTTCTTTGATTTGAGCTCCTAATTCTGAGATCCCGACTGTTCCCAAAAATGCCAAAACGGCGATATATTTTAGTTTGTTCATTTAAATTTATTTAAAGATTAAAGGATTAAAAAATGAATTCAATCCTTCATCAAAATATTTATTTATTCCTTTCTTGGTATGAAGCTAACAACGCTTTTCCTGCTTGTTTTGAAAACCCTTTTGGATAAAACATATTAAATAGCCATAAACTTTGTATTACTTGTAAATTGAATTCGAACTTTTTATTTTCATCACCAATTTCCTGAAATCCATAATAATATTCATCTGGTAAAGATGATGGTAATAATCCAAAAGTTAGCATACTACCGGCCATTCCATTCCCACAAACTAATGATGTTTTCATAGAATCAAGTTTTATTTTTACTTGATAGCTATCATCCTCTACTAGTTCATAAATCTGTGATTTTTCTAAAATTTTATATTCTTTTTTTAATTCTTTATTTATTACAAAAGCTTTTACCTTATTTGTACTTGGTTTTGCTTCTTTATAAATTTTATGAGATATTCTATAAGAAGGTACACAACTCACAAATAAAAGCGTAATCAAAATCAGAAAAAAAACTTTGTTCATTTAAAATCAGATTACTTCTTGATTTGCGATTTCACTTCCTTTGCTTCTGCCACAATTTCCGGGAAATCGCCATAGTTGTTAATGATTTCATCCACCGTATAACTAGCCTGGTAATTATCTTTCAGCGCCAGATAATTTTTCGCCATCAGGACCAAAGCTTTTGCTCCCCAATATTCTTCCGAAGCGTAATTATTGGCCAATTTGAAAATAGTCTCATTGGAAGATTTGAAAGCTTTTCCTTTGTTCTGATAAAAAGCTTTTACATAAAGCGCTTCCGCTGCAACTTCTGTGTTAGAAGATTTTTCTAAAACTGTATAAGCCGTTTGTGCATCCTTATCTTTTCCTTGCTGCATAAGACTTCTTGCCTTGATAACTTTTGCCTGTTCCAAAGTTGCTGCTGAATTTTTTGTGTTCGCAATTACAGCATTTGCATATTTTTCAGCTTCAGCAAAGTTTTTTTCGTCCGCATAGATTTTCATCAACTCAACTGATGCAAAGTTTTTAATCGTAACATTGGTAGAATTAGCATTCTGTTCCAGATACTTTTTCGCATCAGCAATTTTATCCTGAGCTAAATAAATCTGAGCCAATCTCACTTGAGCTTCCTGCTGATAATCGTTTTGGAAATCCGCCACATTTTGTAACGGAAGCAATGCTTTATCCGTTTGTTTTAATTGATAATAACTTTCTCCCAACTCGTATTGCGCTTTGAAAAGATTGTCTCCACTTGGACTTTGGTCAAGATATTTCTCGTAGTAAGAAACCGCTTTTGTGTAATCTTTTTTCGAGAAACTGTCTTGCGCTAGATTCAGATTGATTTCACTGATTTCTGTTCCGGAAACATTCACATTGAGACCTTTTGCAAATTGTTCGTAACCTGCAACATCACCGTTTTTCACAAAAGCAGGTTTTGCAGCAGCAACAATTTTGTCTGCGTAAGCTGTGTTTTTATACTGATTCGCCAATTGTCTGAATTCCGAAATCGCATTTTCATTCTGATTCAGGTCAATCAGATTCTGAGCTCTGTAAATCTGGGAATTCGCTACCAAATCTTTATCTGGACTTGATTTGATGACTTTATCAAAGTAAGCATTAGATTGAGTGAAATCATCATTCTGAGCATAAGCTGATGCGATTTCATAGTTCGCATCATCCACATATTCCGAATTAGGATATTTTGAAATCAAGGTTTTCAGTTCAGAGATCTTTGCAACCGTATCGCCTTTGAAGCCTAAAGCCAGAGCTTTTTGATACAACGTATAATCGCTGGCATTTTCGGTTTTATTGTAAATTTCCAAAGCTTCATTCAACTGATTATTAGCGTAGTAAGTATCCGCCAAACGCAATTCAGCATCCGCTTTGAATTCCTGTTTCGGGAATCTCAGATATTCTTTGAAATATTCCTGAGCAGTGGCAAAATCCTTAGACTTGAAATAAGCGTAACCTAAATCATAATCCAACTGTTCACGTTCAGGAAAATTCTCTGCGGTTTCATTTTCTAATTCTTTGTAAACAGCAATTGCAGATTTGTAATCGGTTTTTTGATAATAAGTCTGCCCTAACCAATATTTGGCTTTTTTGTAATAATCTTTGTTGAGTTTGTATTGAAGACTTCTTAAAAAATAAGATTCAGCCTGGTCAAAATTCCCTTTGTTAAATTCCTCAGAACCTAAAAGATAAGAAACTTCCTGCTCTATTTTTTTTGTTTCGTCAGTTTTTGGATTCAGTTTTGAAAGTGCGTCCAAAGTTGCTTTGTAATCTCCTGAGTATAAATAAGATTTAACCAAAAGCGATCTCATTTCCTGAGTTTTAGAATTCGGATATTTATCCAAATATCTCTGAATCACTTTTGAAGAATTCTCAAATGGATTTCCCAATTCATAACCCAATTTTGCATATTGCTCCAAAGCCAATTGCTGAACCTTGGCATCATAATTCATCTGAGAAGCATTACGATAAGCCGAAAGCGCTTCTTGTTTTTGATTATTTTGCAAATAAGCATTTCCAAGCTGATAATATGCGTTTTGCGCCAATGGAGAATTGCTGTTAATCAATTGATTGTAATAACCAATTGCTTCGGCATTTTTTCCCACTTGAGAAGAAACGAATCCCATTTCGTAAAGGTCAGTTTCTGATGGTGCTTGCTCTTTGTCAAGGAATAATTTCAGATGCGGATAAGCCGACTGATAATCGCCTTTCATAAAGTAGCTCTCTCCTACTATCTTATGGATTTCTGTATCGTAAGCAGTCGTTTTTGCGTTGTTCAGGATTTCGTTTCCTTCGGAGATTGCCAAATCATAATTCTTCTGGTTATAATACATCTGAACATAATAAGGCTTCACAAGATGTGCATATTCCTCATTATTCTTGATTTGGTCAAAATAGACAAATGCATTATCATTCTGTTTGTCAGCATAATAAAGATGTCCCAACATATAAGAAATCGCAGGTTTGCTGGTTTCATCTGCAGATTTGAAAGATTCTTCCAAAGCCTCAATTGCTCCCGCAGAATCGCCAGTCATAAACTTGGCATAACCCAGCTTCATAATATGCTGTGTATTTTCCTCTTTGCTCAATTGATATTGATTGACCTTTTGCAAAGTTTCCAACGCTTTCTCGAAATCTTTTTTAGCCAAATAATAATCTGCCAAAGGTCCGTTGGCCTGAGCAAAATATGCAGACTTTGGATATTCCTTAATAAAAGCATTCAGCCCTTCTTCTGCGTATTGCTGTTGAAGAATCACGCCAATCACATTGCTGAAAAACAAGGATGCCTCTTTTCTGGAATTACTAAGGCTTTTATTATAAAAATATTGGTTGGAATATTCGTATTGGGAAGCATTGTAAACTTTGGTGTTGTAGAGATTCTCTGCCAAACCAAAATGATAGTTTTCTTTTTGAGTAAAATATAGAGATTGTTGCGCCTCAGAAATCCCGTAAAGCGATAACATTGAAGCCAGTATTACTTTTTTTGAATTCATATAGATTTTCAAAATTATTGTCAAAGCCACAGCTTCAACAAAGTTTGTTCCTTTTTCAACGAAAATAGGCAAAAGATATTATTTGACGGAATTTTAAAAGCACTTTTTGTTTTCAGAAATAGTTTTATTTATTAATTAAAATGTTAAAAACATCAAAATTTTATTACATTTGTTTCTTTCACAAAAATTATAAACTTAAATGGGTTCACTTTTCAGAAGAAAACACTACGCAGAGAATGCAGATTCCGGACAGCTTAATAGAGTTCTTGGAACCTGGGATATTGTATTTTTTGGGATCGCTGCTATTATTGGTGCAGGAAGTTTCAGCAGTTTAGGAGAAGCTATCTTCCGCGGCGGTCCGGGCGTTATTGTTTTATATCTGATCTGTGGATTTGCCTGTGCTTTCACTGCTCTTTGCTATGCCGAGTTCGCAAGCCGAATTCCAACTGCAGGAAGCGCCTATACTTATGCCTACGCCAGTTTTGGGGAATTAATCGCCTGGGTAATTGGCTGGGCTTTGATTATGGAATATTCTTTCGGAAATATTTATGTTGCATTTTCCTGGTCTGATTATTTTACAAGTTTTATGGAAAGAATCGGAGTTCATATTCCTGATTATTTTACTTGTAGTTATACAGAAGCTAAAAAAGCGGTTCTCAACAATTCGAATAATGCAGAATTGATTAATGCTTGGAAATCGGCCCCAATAATTGGAAATTTAAGAATCATTGTTGATATTCCTGCTTTAGTTATCAACGGATTAATTACTTGGCTTTGTTATCAGGGAATCAAGGAAAGTAAGAACTTCAATAACTTTTTTGTAATTATGAAGTTGTTCGTGATTCTTCTCGTAATTGCTGTTGGCGTAGCTTATGTGAATACCGGAAACTGGTTTCCGACGAATTCTATGACTTCAGAGCCTTCTTTTATGCCGAATGGGTTTGCAGGTGTAATGTCTGCTGTTTCAGGTGTTTTCTTTGCCTATATCGGTTTTGATGCAATTTCTGTTCTGTCAGAAGAAACCAAAAACCCTCAAAAGGACCTTCCAAAAGGAATGCTGATTTCTTTAGGACTTTGTACTGTTATTTATATTATTCTGACTTTAACTTTAACCGGATTAGTAGATTACAGAAAATTTGACGGAATCGGCGACCCATTATCTTTTGTATTTGATAAATCGAATCTCAATCTTCCTTGGATGGAGTTCATTGTATCATTAATTGCAATTGTTGCAATTACTACTGTACTTTTGGTTTTCCAAATGGGACAACCTAGAATATGGATGGCAATGTCGAGAGATGGACTTCTACCAAAGAAGTTTCAGCAAGTACACAGCAAAAACAAAATTCCTTCTTTTGCAACCATTATTACGGGGATTGTTGTAGGTGTTCCAATTCTATTCACGGATAAAACTTTCATTCTCGATTTTACAAGTATCGGGACTATTTTCGCTTTCGTTTTGGTTTGTGGTGGCGTTTTGATGTTACCTCCAAAAGAAAAGATCAAAGGCAGATTCCATTTACCTTATATTAATGGTAGGTTATTTTTTCCATTAATTTTCATTGGTGGATTGATGTTTTTCTATTTCTACCAGCCAGAATTCTTCCACAATTTAACTAATATCAGCGACCCGAATGAAGGCGAATTCCGTTTGGCGATTATCATTTTCATTATTGTTAATCTCATTTTATGTGGATTGGCTTTCGTTAAAAATCTTTCATTGATTCCTTTAATTGGTCTTAGTTCTTGTCTTTATTTATTAACCGGAATGAGCCACGAAAATTGGTTCTGGTTTGGACTATGGTTTGCTATAGGTTTGATAATTTATTTCCTTTATGGATATAAAAACAGCAAACTAAATCAAACCAAAAATGCAGTTTCAGAATAGAATTAAAACCTATAAAGAGTTTTATCAATTTTATCTTACAAAACACATTAAACCGCTGACTAAGGCATTCCATTTCCTTGGAATTCTATTAGTTTTTGCGGTTATTTTTTATGTTATCCAATCTGGAGAAGAACGGTTTCTTTGGTATTGTCCGATTTTAGGATATGGGTTTGTTTGGTTCAGTCAAGCAATATTTGAGAAAAATTTGTCCTCGATAATCAAATATCTGATTTGATTTTTAGCTTCAGATTTCAGACTGTTTTTTGAAACCTTAACAGGAAAACAAATATTTTAAAAACTAAGAAATAATATTGTAAATTTATTTTCTATTTCGCAATGAAGAATTTCATCAAAACTAATATTTCTACAGATTCATTAGCTCTTTTGCTGGTTCAGGCTCCGGTAGCCCTTTCTATGTTAATGGGCGATGAATTCGTAATTCAGGTGGCCAATCCGCAAATGCTTCAGCTATGGGGAAAACAGCCAGAAATAATTGGTTCAAAATTAATGGATGCTCTTCCAGAATTGGAAGGACAGGCTTTTATAGATATTTTAAATATTGTAAAAGCAACCGGTAATATTTACAAAGGCTACAAAGAGAAATGCTATCTGGTACGAAACGGACACACTGAAGAATGTTACTTCGATTTTATCTATGCTCCAATCTATAATGATGATAAATCAGAAATTATAGGAATCAGCGTGGTGGCTACAGAAGTTACGGACCAAGTCCAAACTGAAAAGAAATTGACAGAAACGGAGTATAAATTTGAAAACCTCATTAGAAATTCTGATTACGCAGTTGCAATTTATAAAGGGGAAGATTTCATCATAGATTTGGCTAATGACAAAATGCTGAAGACTTGGGGAAAAGATGATTCTATAATCGGAAAAAGAATAGAAGAAGGGATTCCTGAACTTGTAGGTCAAGCTTTTCTTGGATTATTGAAACAGGTTTATGAGTCTGGAGAAACTTACTCTGCAAAAGAAGATCGAGCTGATCTTGTGGTAGATGGCAAACTGCAAACTTATTATTACAATTTCTCATATCAACCTTTGAAAAATCACAATGGTGAAGTCTATGCTATTGCCAATGTTGCCGTAGATGTAACTGAAGCTGTACTTACAAAACAAAGATTACAAGAAAACGAAGCCAAATATAAAAACCTGGCGGACAGTTTACCAATTATTATCTGGACAGCTGACAAAGAAGGAAACATCGACTATTACAACAAAAAATGGTATGATTATACTGGATTTGAAGGTGTGGACAGCAGAGAAGCGGCAACCCACAAAATCTTACATCCTGATGATATCGAAAGAGCAACTCAGGTTTGGCAAAGAAGCAAAGAAAACAAAAGCGCTTACGAGATAGAATATCAATTCAAGGATGGTCAAACCGAAGATTCTTACAAATGGTTTCTCGGTCGTGCCGTGCCTATAAAAGATACGAATGACGATATTATCCAATGGATTGGAACCTGTACAGATATTAATGAGTTCAAGCAATTCCAGCAGCAGAAAGACAATTTCTTAGGAATCGCGAGTCACGAACTGAAAACACCATTGACTAGTCTCAAATTGTATTCTCAATACCTAGAAAAAAATCTGAGAAAGCAGCACGACCAGAAAAATGCAGATGTGGCAATGAAAATGGATGACCAAATTAACAAACTGACTGGCCTTGTCAATGATTTGCTGGATGTTACAAAAATTCAAAATGGTAAAATCCTTTTAAATAAATCTAATTTTAATTTTGATGTGTTGGTTACAGAAATCATCACAGAACAACAGATGAGTACTAGTCACAGAATTTATCTGGAAGCAGAAAATATTGGTGAGATCTACGGCGACAGACATCGCATCTCTCAGGTAATGAGTAATCTTATCAGCAATGCCATAAAATATTCTCCGGATTCTGATAAAATTAAAATCACCACAAAATTAACCGAAGAAGGCTGCGTCCTATTCTCTGTGAAAGACTATGGAATCGGGATTCCTGAGGATAAAAAAGACAAAGTTTTCGAGCAATATTACAGAGTCAGCGGCAGTATGGAACACACCTTTCCGGGACTTGGATTAGGACTTTATATCTCTTCTGAAATTATAAAACGCAGCGGTGGCAGGATTTTTGTAAACTCAATTGAAGGGAAGGGCTCGGATTTTTGTTTCGAGATTCCAAAAAAACACAAATCAAATTAATACTTAAAATTACAATGTCAAATTCTAAAAAAGTTATAGTAGTGGACGATAGTCCTGCAATCTTAGATTCAGTGAAATTGATGCTGAATATGGAGGGATTCGAAGTCTCAAATTACGAAAGAGGAACCGATATGTTCAATTCCCTTTTAGAAACATCAACCAAACCAGACGTCATCCTGATGGATATGTGGTTATCCGGAGAAGACGGGAGAGACATTTGCAAAATGATAAAAGCACATCAGGATTTCAAAAACATTCCGGTTGTGATAATGTCTGCCAGCCGAGGTTTGGGAGATTCTGCGATAGAAAGCGGAGCAATAGATTTCATCCCAAAACCTTTTGATTTAGGAGAAATTGTAGAAAAAATCAGATATTATTCCAATAGTTCGGCTGAGTAATTTAATTGGGGCAGCTTAATCCGCCCACCGTTCCCGCTTTTTTCTTTTTAAATAAAAAGAAAAAGAGCTCCACTCAGGTCGGGCTGCGTGCCATTCAACTTTTAAAATTTATGAAAAAATAATACTCAATAAAAAAGCAGTTTAAATTTTTAAACTGCTTTTCTTTTCTTTAACTATTCCAAATTTAGAAATCGACCGTTTCTGGATTCAAACCGGAAAAACCTGTTTCTTCCAGAGTTTTTAAAGCCTTCATATCACTCTCCTCAATTTTGAATCGTTCAAAATGCAAGTTGTTTTTGATGTTTTCCGGATTTTCAGATTTAGGCAAAACAATCACACCGGACTGCAAACAAAACTGAATGCAAAGAATCGCAGGAGAAACATTATATTTATCAGCAATATCTTTCAAATCTTCATCTTTCAATAATCTTCCGGAACCAATAGGGCTCCACGCCTCTATCGCAATTCCTTTTTCCTTACAAAAATCAACAACACTTTGCTGAACATAACCCGGATGAAACTCTATCTGATTAACAGCTGGAATCACATCTGCAGTTTCCAGTAAAGCCTCCAATTGTGGCAACATAAAATTGCTGACGCCAATTGTTTTTACAACGCCGGATTTGTACAACTCCTCCATTGCTTTCCACGTTTCCGCATTAATTTCTTTCCAATTCTTAAATTGTTTTTCATTCGCAGGCCAGTGAATCAATAACAAATCCAGATAATTGGTCTTCAGTTTTTTAAGAGACTGTTCTACGGAATATTTCACACCTTGCGCGCTTCTGTTGCTGTTCCATATTTTAGTGGTGAGATAGAGATCCTTTCTTGCGATTCCGGATTCTTCAATCGCCTCTCCTATTTCTGCTTCGTTTCCATAGATATCAGCCGTATCAATATGTCTGTAACCAGCTTCTAAAGCAGTTTTCAAAGTTTTCTGAACACTTTCCGTTGTTTGCCAGGTTCCAAAACCGATTTCCGGAATCTCAGTTCCGTTATTTAGAATTACATTTTTCATTTTAAAAAATTTGATTTTTCGAAAGCCAAAATTACGCCATCTAAAAGAGATTTTAAAATAATAAAACTGATAGAAGAATCTAAAAATTATAATTCAAATTTTAATGATATTTCATAAATTTGAACTATGGAAAAACAGGAATTCGGATTGCTTGGGAAGAATATTTCTTACTCATTTTCAAAAAAATATTTTGAGGAAAAATTCAAAAAATTATTTCTAAACAATCATTCATACAACTTCTTTGATATTGCTGAAATAGAACATTTAAATCCAATTATAGATAATCAAAATCTAGTTGGAATGAATGTCACAATTCCTTACAAACAAGCGATTATTCCTTTTCTTGATGAACTCAGTGATGAAGCTTTACAAATTGGAGCTGTGAATTGCGTAAGTTTCCAAAACGGTAAGAAAACCGGTTATAATACAGATGCTTTTGGATTCGAAAAAACACTTCTGATTAATAAAAAAGACCATCATAATAAAGCTTTGATTCTTGGCGACGGAGGCGCTGCGAAAGCTGTAAGATATATTCTTGATAAACACAACATAGAACATCAAACTGTTTCCAGAAAATCAGAAATCAATTTTGAAAACCTGACTGAAGATTTGGTAAAAGATTCATTATTAATTATCCAGACAACACCAGTTGGGACTTTCCCGAATGTTGATGATTCTGTTCAATTTCCTTTTGATGCGATTACCGATAAACATTACGTTATTGATTTGATTTACAATCCATCTGAAACTGCTTTTCTTAGACATTGTGCAGAAAAAGGCGCAACAACGCTTAACGGATTTTATATGCTGGAACAACAGGCTGAGAAAGCTTGGCAGATTTGGAATAGCTGATTTACAAATAATCTTTAATCACTTTCCAGCTATCCAATTTCTCCTCAAACTTCACCGTATGAAGCGGACTTGTAGAAGGTAAAACCATAATCGGAATTTTGAAATTCTTGCCCAAAATTTTAATGAGATTCTTGTACGACTTTTGTCCGTTGCAGAAGATGATTTTGATGTTCGGATGATTCTTTATGAGTTGCGGAATATTGTTATCAATTTCATTCTTGATTTCCGTATCCAGACTTCCTTTTCGTTCACAACTTTCGATGACATCCCAAAGTGCGATTTTCTTTTCCTTTAATAGATTTATTCTTTCTTGATAGTCCAATGAAAATGCTTCATCAAAAAGATGAAACATCAATTTCCAAAATTGATTCTGCGGATGCGCATAATACTGTTGCATTTCCAGAGATTTAACACCTGGAACAGAACCAAGAATCAGAATTTGTGAATGTTCATCTACAATTGGTGGAAAAGAATTGATTCTATTCATTTTGTTTTATCACAAAGCCACAAAAATATTTAAAATTAATTTAGTAAAAGTCGCAAAAATAGAATCTTCGATTTTATCATTTTAACGAAGTTAAAATCTTTGTGCCTTGAAAACATTTATAAATATTAACCTTTGTGCCTTTGTGTTAAAAATCACTTTAGGTTATCCAAAATCTTAAACAAAGCATTGCTAATACTTCCGCCTTGATAATTATTCAGAATGATAGAAAATACATAGTTCTTACCACTTTTGGAGGTCTGATAACCTGCAAAAGACTTGCTATCTTTGATCGTTCCGCTTTTCATTTTGATGCCATTCTGAGTGGGGAAACCTTCATAAAAAGCATCGAACCAATTTTGTTTTTTAGCATATAACAAAGCCTGAACTTGTGCTTTTGCAGAAACATAATTCTGTGGCGACAGTCCGCTCCCATCAGCAAAGTTGATCATCATAGGATTAATACCTTTTGATTTCCAGAAGTCTTTTAAGAAGTCAACACCGGTTTCAAAACTTGGATTACCTCGTTTTTCTTTCGCCATTGTTTTGATGAGCGTTTCTCCATAAAGATTGATACTTTTTCTCAAAAACCAATAGACAATTTTGTCCAGCGTTGGTGATTTATATTCAAAGATTTGATTTTGAGTTGGTGCTTTTGAAATGGGTTTTCCGGTAATCTTTTCATTATAATAAGTGGTTGTTTTCCCTGAGATTGAAATTCCATTTTCTGTCAGCAGCTTTTTGATTTCAACAGCCAATTGCATTGGCGGATTAGGTGTTGCGCCGGAAACGGTACTTACTTTTCCGGCAGGTAACATTCCATTAATCATTGCGGTTTCAGAATGTGGCGCCGTGAAGATCAGACTTTGGTCAGAGCTTCCGCCGGTTTTCAGTTCATTGATCCAGTTCACATTCTCCAAATCGTAAGAAAAACTCTTAAACTGATTCCCATTAATATTAATATCAAACTGATTCTCCCGCCAGTTCACTCCAAAAGTTCCAGCCCCATAATAATTTCCCAAATCATTCCAGGGCCAGCCTCCGGGCGTACTTTGAAAATCGAAATAAGAATCGTCAATAATCAGATTTCCTGATATTTTTTTGATTCCGGATTTTTTGATGGCTTCTAATAACTGCTGTTTGAAGTTTTCAGGTTTATAATTTTCGTACCGCCAAGTTCCCAAAGTTGGGTCACCATTGGAAGTGATGTAAAAATCACCATCCAAAGTTCCGTTCGATATTTTCCCGGTATAGGAAGCCGTCGTTTTGAACTGATAATTCTTACCTAACGTTTCCAAAGCCGCAACAGATGTAAAAATCTTTTGTGTGCTGGCTGTGGAAAGCCCTTTGTTCCCATTATATTCATAAACCAAGTTTCCATTCTCATCCGAAACATAGAACGAAAGATTGGCCGACAAAGCGTTGGACGCAGACATCATTTCTTTCACAGATTTGTCCAGTTGATCAGAAACCGATTGGGAAAAGTAAGTTTGTGAGACTAGTAATAGGACAATAAGAAGATTCTTCATTTCTGATTTTTTATCAAAACTAAGAATTTTATATGATGTAAATAACTTTTAAATTCTTGTTAAAAACATTATTTAGTCAGCTCCAAAAAGGTTTAATGATTAACTTTGATAAAAATTGAAAAGATGCCGAAGAAGAACCGCAAAAAAGAAGAATTATACAATGTCATCACACACGGTCTTGGGGTTATACTTTCCGTCGTCGCCTTGATTCTGATGATTTACTATTCCGTGATTAGCGGGAGTGGGATTGCGATTGCTTCTTCTTTGGTCTTCGGGATTAGTTTGATAATACTCTATTCAGCATCCACTGTTTATCACGCGGTTTACAAACTGAAATGGAAAAAAATCTGTCAAAGAATCGACCATCTCAGTATCTACCTTCTCATTGCGGGAACTTACACGCCCATTGCACTTCTAGGACTGAAAGGCGCTTGGGGTTGGAGCATGTTTGGTGTGATTTGGGGAATGGCTTTGATTGGTTTTATTTTTAAATTTTCTCCACTTAGGAATAATGAAAAAATATCTCTTTCGATGTATGCTTTGATGGGTTGGGCAGCCATTATAGCCATCAAACCAATGATAGAAAACCTTTCCTCAGGCGCATTGACATTGATTATTCTTGGTGGATTATGCTATACTTTTGGGATTTATTTTTATGCTAAAGACAGAAAACCGTTTTATCATCCTATTTGGCACTTATTCGTTTTGGGCGGCAGTATTATGCATTTTTGTGCAGTTTTCTTTTTTATCCTTCCTTAGAATATTTTCAGCGATGTAAAATTTGTAAAATTTGAAGCATTAATTTATCAATAATCAATTACAGATTTTAGAAAATTTAACAAAATCACTCCATTTGTTAAATTCATAAAACTATACAGTACAGCAGTTTAAATCCAATTCTAAATCTCAGTCAATAAAACAAAGTCTTTAGATTGCAGTTATGAAATCCTTATCGTAAATTTGGGGAAATTAAAAATTAAATTTATGTCTAAAGCCATTTCTCAAGTGCCTTTTGCACAAAACGAACCCGTAAATTCTTATGCTCCAGGTTCTGACGAGGTAAAAAGCCTTATTTCTACTTATAAAAAAATGTGGAAAGAAAAAACCGAAATCCCAATGGTAATCGGTGGAAAAGATATTAAAACAGATAAAAAAGTACAATTGAGTTCGCCTCAGGACCACAAACATGATTTTGGTTTCTATTATGAAGGCGATATGTCTCATGTTAATCAAGCTATCGAAGCGGCTCTTGCTGCAAAATCCAAGTGGAATGCATTGGGTTGGGAACACAGAGCAGCAATTTTCCTAAAAGCAGCTGATCTTTTAGCTGGACCTTACAGAGATGTTATCAATGCCGCAACAATGATTGGACAATCCAAAAATGTTCATCAGGCAGAGATTGATTCAGCTTGTGAGTTCATCGATTTCTTACGTTTCAATGTAGAATTTATGACTGAGCTATACGCTGAGCAGCCAGTTTCTGATGCAGGAATCTGGAATCGTGTAGAATACAGACCGCTTGAAGGTTTCTGTTTTGCAGTGACACCTTTCAACTTTACTGCAATCTCTGGAAATTTGCCGGCTTGTATGGCAATGATGGGAAATGTTGTGGTTTGGAAACCTTCTGACAAGCAGGTTTATTCAGCAAAAGTGATTATGGATGTTCTGAAAGAGGCTGGACTTCCAGATGGTGTTATCAATATGATTTTTACCAACGGAAAAGAAACTGCTGAGAAAGTTTTGGCTCATCCTGATTTCGCAGGTCTTCACTTCACAGGTTCTACAAAGGTTTTCCAAGGAATGTGGAAAATGATTGGCGATAATATTCACAATTATAAATCTTACCCAAGAATCGTTGGTGAAACTGGAGGAAAAGACTTCGTGATGGTTCATCCTTCTGCGAATGTTGAAGCAGTTGCAACTGGTTTGGTAAGAGGTGCTTTTGAATATCAAGGACAAAAATGTTCTGCTGCATCCAGAGCTTACATTCCGAAATCGCTTTGGAATGAAGTAAAAGCGGTGATGGAAGCTCAAATCAAAACGATTAAAATTGGTTCTCCAGAAGACCCTTCAAACTTCGTAAACGCGGTTATTGATAAAAATTCTTTCGAGAAATGTAAAGGTTATATTGACAGAGCTGAAAAGTCTGAAGATGCAACAGTTGTTATCGGTGGAAAATATGACGATAAAAAAGGATGGTTCGTTCATCCAACAGTTATAGAAACGATTAATCCTTATTACGAAAGTATCGTTGAGGAAATCTTCGGTCCAATCTTGACTGTTTATGTTTATGAAGACGAAAACTGGGAAGATACTTTGAGATTGGTTGACACATCGACGCAATATTCTTTGACTGGTTCAATCTTCGCACAAGACAGATATGCAATTGATGAAGCTTACAAAGCTTTGGAAAATGCTTCCGGAAATTTCTACATCAATGATAAACCAACAGGAGCGGTTGTAGGACAACAGCCTTTCGGAGGTTCTAGAGCATCTGGAACCAATGACAAAGCAGGTTCTAAAATGAATTTGACTCGTTGGGTGTCTGTAAGAAGTATCAAGGAAACTTTTGTCTCTCCAAAAGATTATAAATATCCATATTTAGGATAATTTCAAAATAAATTAAGTCAAAATGTCATTTTGCAGGAATCTAAACGCTAATTATATTAATTGGCTCGGTTCTTTCAGAATGACATTTTGTATTTTAATAACCTAAATCTTAGACAATGAAAAAAGCTCTTATTATAGTTGATGTTCAAAATGATTTCTGTGAAGGTGGCGCTTTGGCCGTTCCAGAAGCTAACAGCATCATTCCTTATATCAACCTTTTGATGGAAGAAAACGAATATGACCAAATCGTTTTAACCCAAGACTGGCATCCAGCTGACCATAAAAGTTTTGCTTCCAATAATGGAAAAAATGTTGGCGAAACAATTTCTCTAAACGGCGTTCCACAATTTATGTGGCCAGACCATTGTGTTCAGGGAACTTTTGGAGCAGAGTTTCATAAAGATTTGAATCGTGATAAAGTCACACATACCATACAGAAAGGAAAAAATGTGGAGATTGACAGCTATAGCGGATTTCAAGATAACAATCATTTTATGAAAACTGGATTAGAAGATTTCTTAAAATACCACGATATTCAGTTGGTTGAGATTGTTGGATTGGCGTTGGATTATTGTGTGAAATTCACAGCGATTGATGCTTTCAATGCAGGATTCATTACTTGCCTTCATTTCAATGGAACAAAAGCTGTGAATGTAAAACCAGACAGCGCAAGAAATACGATTTATGATTTAGCTGAAAAAGGAATTACTATTTTAGCTTAAATAAAAACTCTTCTAAAATATAAAGTCTTCGACTCCGCTCAGACTGACATTGTTAAAATTTGTCACACTGAGCGGAGTCGAAGTGTTTTTATAATATGTTTTACTGATTTCTAAACTTCCTTTTCAGTTTAGTTTTATGTCTGGAATAATGCGTTTGCTCCGTATTTTTATCAGTTGAAATCACACTGATATTTCCATCTACTTCCAGAATCGCCAACTTTACATCAGACACATTTTCTATGCCGTGTTCGTGGACGGCTTCTTCCAATTCATCTTCGGAGATTTGAACTTTCTTAAGAATCGCAGGAAACACTACTCCATCTTTTACCAGAATATAAGGTTTATCTTCTATCAATTCCTTTATTTTCTGATTTTTGAAGATAAATTTCTTCACTACAAAATTCGCTACAAATAAAACCAAAGCGGCGACAATTCCACCCTGTAAACTGCTATTGGAACCCACCATCGCATTCTGAACCGCATTACTTATCAAAAGCAGAAGAATCACATCGCCTGCATTAAGTTGTGACAATTGATTCTTACCAAAAACACGCACAGCAATGACCATAAAAAAGTAAACTGCCAGCGAACGAACAACGATATCAAGAATTGGATTCAAAGTTTGAAAAAATTTATAAAATAAAGATAGATAGTTTTCCGGATATTATTAAAGTATATTTTGCATAATTTTTGTTTCGCAAAAGCTTTGTGAGAAACAAAATATTTTAAACTATATTTGAAATAAAACCAAACGATGAAAAAACAACTTTTACTTTTCGCTGTATCATTATGCCTTTTATCTTGTAAAAAGGAAGTCGAGAAAGTCGCAACAACTGATAAAAAACAAGAAGTTACTGTTGATACGATTTCTACTGGGAAGAAAAATCTTTCTGATCTCCAAATTTTCGATTTATATTCTATGGAAAATGCTGGAAAGTATAATGTTTTTGTCTCTTTATCTGATATTTACAATGATTCTTTAGCTGTTCCAAATGACATTATTGAAAATCAAAAATCCAAGACTTTTTCCGAACTTAAACATTTTGAATTGACTGGAATTTACCGGGAAAAATTACTAAAAGTAACTTCTCTATCTGAAACTGATACGTTATTTCTTTATAATTACAAAGATGCTAAATTGCAGAAATTTCCGATTAAGGATTTGAAATCGGTTGCCAATCTTGATTTGTATACCAGCGAAGGCGAAGAAATTTCTCATTACAATTATATGATTGGTTTCGAACTTAACCAGCGAGAAACTTCTGAAGAGACAGCAATAGACAAAACCAATTATTCTTTGGTCTCTGTTGGAAAACAGAATCCATTTTCTGGAGAGAAAGTCATCCCAATCCATTGGAAAAAGACAAGTCGGGATCAATTTCCTTTATCATTGAAAAATGAAAAGAATCTAGAAAATACTTACCAAGCAAAATTTGAAAACCTTATTTACTACATTCAGGATTACAAAGGTGAATACGGTATTTCTAAAAGACAACTAGCTGTAGTTAAAGGCAACAAAGTTACGTTCACAAAAACTTATACAACGGGAGAAGGCGCAGAATTCAGCCCTTTGAATTTCATTAATAATAACGAATACAACGACTGGCAATGGACAGGAAGATTGTTCAAAAACAAACCGCCTGTGGTTTTTGGGTTTGTGTCAGAATCTTTTGGTTGTCCGTCTATTACTTTTTTAGACAGTTCTTATGAAGATATCTATCTGAATTGCGACAATAGACATTAGTGAATAAAATTGTTCTCTACAATTAGGCTGGAGTATTTGGATTTGCAAAACATATAGATTATGAAAAACATCTCAATTGCTAATATTTTAGGTGTCATTATTTCGATAGGCGTATTACTGTCGGTTCCGCAGATTGTAAACTGGGTTTTTCAAAACCATTTTGAAAATAATATTTTGCCATATAGTCCAAGAGCAGAGTTTGAAATGTACTTTGATGAGTCCAGAATCTCGTTTGACAAAAATTTTATGTTTGGAATGTGGATATTAATTCTAGTGATGTTTGTTTATCTAATTTTTTTAGACTTTCGATTGAAAAGCATTAATGAAAGTAGATTGCCAAATAGAAAAATGCAACTAAGTATTTTTATGCAGAGGATTATTGCCTATATGATTATTTTCATCGCACTTCCTATGAATTTATTGATTTTTGATAAAGGTTCTTCCAGCGAAATGCTTTCTCTGTCTGATAAGATGATTCTGTCATCATTTATTCTAATGATGTTTAATTCCGTTTCACTTTTACCCTATTTATCACAGCGAAATATTGCTCCATTTTTTAAATTAAAGGATGTTTTGATTTTTAATATAGGAATGATTATCTGTATGACTTTATTGTTTTATTTAGGCGTTAGTCAATATGTTGCACCTGCGATTTCTGGAATTTTATCGGGGTTTGCATTCGTCAAAAAAATGACAGAGACCTGGAATCACATTGAAAATTATTTTGATATCAAGGGAAAACGTTTTCACGAAATGATGTAAAGTTAAATCTTGAAAAAGGCTTTGCAGGTCGAAAAAATAAAAGATTCAAAATGTACTCCCAAAATGGAAAATTGGTTCTGATTGTTGAATTTGAATTAATTAACCAATGAACAAAATATAACTCGTAATCCTATTTTTTGCGCAAGTATTAAAAACTAATTAAACAAAAAATGAAAAAGCTTTTTTTATTAACAGTATCTTTCTTTCTCTTTTCCTGCAAACCCACAAATAAAGATATCATTAAAGTTGAATTCAAAAGTATTTGTGGTGGTAAAGGCTGTAAAAGTCACCGTTCTGTTTTTACCAAAGATAGTATTGTGGAATCTTATTTTAATTGGAATCCAGAAGCTTTTAAAGAAACAAAAAGAAAAAACACGCCCGAAAATTGGGAAAAACTTTTGAAAAACATTGATATTGAAGCTTTCGAAAACATAAAATCTGACTCTGGAGGATATCAATATGATGGAACGGATCAAATCATTATTCTTTATTTTTCCAACAAAAAAAGACTCAAAGTTTCCAATGGTAATCAAGATAGTTTGTATTATCCAAGAATCGAAAAGTTGTATCAGTTTTATAGAAATCAATAATAGACAACGAATTTAAAATCTTCAAAAAAGAATACAACGAATTTTGTAATTTCAGACCTAAAATTCAAATAATGAAAAAAATAAACGCTCTCATTTTGCTTATTTTCTGTTTCACGATTGCTATTGGACAAAAGAAAAAACAGAAGCCGCTTCCGCCTCCAAAAATGGAAGTAATAAAGCCAAGTGTAGCTGATGAAGCTAATAAAGTAAATGACATACAATATGTTTCGCCTCCAGCTCTACCCAATGAAAATATCAATGTTCAAGAACCAAAAGTTATAGAAAATCTAAACTTAGATTCCAATGCTAAAAAGTGTACTTGCGACAATCCTACAATAATTTTTGCAGGCGATAAATTCGGAGAAGGATTTATGGCAAAAGATTTTGGTTTAAGAGGAAATGTGAAAAGCATAAAAAATATAGAAAAACGAGACACTTTGGTAGGCTACAGCGAAACACTTTCCAAAGGAAATATTGTAGATTTGACATTTTCTAACCAAGGTTTTTTAGAAACACATACGATAGAGATGCAAAATAAATGGAGCAAATCTCAAGATCTTAAAAGCTTTAGCAAAGTGTTTTACGACAATGAAAATCAAATCACAAGCTCTGAAATATATCTCGGTGACACAAACAATCTAATGGCTAAAAACCATTTTCTCTATAATGCAATGGGACTTTATGAAGTTGAAATAACCGATAAAGACAAAAAACCGCTACAAAAAAAAATCACATTTGAATGCTCCAAAACCGAAAACGAATTTTTTGTAGTAAAAAAAGAGATTAATGAGGAAAGAAAACAGGAAACTAAAGAGATGTATGTTTTTAATACAAAAAATCAGTTGATTAAAAAGCAAGAAATCTTCAATAGCTATGGAGATACCAAAAGAAATAAAACCTCGACTTTTGTTTACAATAATTTGGGGCAACTGACTGAAGAAAACTTCCTAAACCAAGATGGAACGATAAGAAACTATCTTCATCATCAATATAATCCGCAAGGCGATGTGATAAAATCGGTTTACAAAGACGGAGACTATATTGTTTATGATTACAAATATGACAACCAAAATAACTGGATTTGGAAACAAAAAACATCTTTTGAGAAAAGCCGTTTCAGTGATGAAATGCAGATAGATGAACGTCTGACTTGGGACAGAACCATTTTATATTATTAATTTTCTAATGTAAAATCATAATCATCAATCATTCAGCAAATTATAAATCTTTCTAAAACTAAAAGCCAATGAAAAACAAAATCACTTCTCTCCTATTATTAATCGTTTTTTTGAGTTTCAGTTTACAATCTTGTAAGAAGAAAGAAAAGCCAACGAATAAGGAAAATTCAGTGAAAAAAGAAACTGAGGAAAAGAAAGATTCAACAGTATTCAAAAGTCAATTGAGACCTGATGAGAAGCTTGAACTAGGGAAAATTTATACTGATATTGTTCAGTTTGTCAACTTTGATGATAATGGCGATGATTGGGGTTTTATTGTCAAGAAAAATCAAGATACCATCAGTTTAATTTACAATAATGATGACCCGCAAATAGTCCGTGGAACCGATTTGGAAATCAAATGGAAAATGGATAGTCTGAGACCAGCCGGAGACCCAGAATATCTGGATTTTACTGAGTATTTGATTTCGTGGAAAAAAATCAAAAGTAAAACTCAGAAAAGAGATTTTTCAAAACTCAAAAATCAGAATTTTGTGCTAAGTTGCGGAACTGGTTGTGCAATGACACACAATGTCAAAGATATTGAGCAGATTAATTCATCATCAATCAAAGTGACTTTTGAAGTTGAAATGTATGTGAATGAAGAATTGACAGAAACCTTCGATGAATCCTACATTTTTGATTATGACAATTATAACAATCTAAAAAAAGTTGCAAGAGAAGGCGAAAATGAGAATCTTTTGGAAACATTTTTTATGGGTGGCTCTAAAGAATCTTTTAAAGAATTTGGCACCAAATTGATAGAATAACAAATCATAAAAACATAACCTAAAAATGAAAAGTAAATTCTTTCAAATTTTCTTAATAACGCTTTTTGCTCTTCAATCTTGTAAAAAGGAAACGGAACAAGAAAATCTCTCCAAAACCGAAGTTCGAAAACCAAAAGACAGTGTAAAATCAATCATAGTTGAAGAGTCTGAAAAAGAACTTCAGTATTCTATTGAGGTTGAAAAAATTGATTCATTAGAGTATCTACATTTCGCAGTAAAGAATAACATCAATAAGAAAAAACTCACCAAAATCACAGACTTTAAAGAAGCAAAAAAGCTATTGAAAGGTGTTATTGAATTTGATGAAAATCCGGATTATGATAACCATCCGCTTGTGAAAAAAATACATTTCAGAAACGGGAAAGAATATGGTAATACAAATGAATACGATTATTACTCTTTCATTGCTTATTATCCTGAAGAAGACATTTTGCTCTGTGAAGGCGGACACACAACGGACATCAGTTTTAATTTGAAGAACGGTAAAGAAACTAAGGAAACAGGAAATCCGGATTATATTAATTTCTCACCATCCGGAAAATTCAGATTGAATGGACATTTTGGAGGACAAGAATGTTCTTCGTATTTCATTCAAAAGAAAATTGGTGAAGATTATGTGAAGATTGTTCAGTTGGATGAAGAATTTGAAAAGTTGACCAAAGTTTGGCTTTGTACTGTTGGAGAATCTTTTTGGGCGGATGACAACACTTTATTCCTCACAGAATCAAGCGAATTCGGAAAAGCTAAAAAATATTTCAAAGTGAAAATCATTGAAAAATAAACAAACGATGAATTTAAAAACTAAAACCCTTCTACTTTTAGCAATTTTTATAGGCATTCATTCTATATTCTCTCAAGAAAAAAAGAGCAATTACGACTTAGTTGTCTATAAAATCTATGGCGACCTAAACAAAGATAATCTTCCGGATATGGTGATTGTGAAGGAAGATACGAGCGATAAGCGACGACCTAATTTGTTAGAAATATTTTTTCAGACCAAAAACGGAGCTTATCAAAAAGTACTTTCATCTACAAAAGCTGTGATGGAAAGGTTTCCGTATGGCGACAGCAGAACAGAAACTTCTCTGGAAGAATTGAAAATCAAAAATGGAGTTCTTATTTTTAGAAATCAATTAATCAAAGGAAGTCTTACGCATAAATTCCGTTATCAAAATAGCGAATTCGAGTTGATTGGTTTCAGTTCTTACACCGCTGGCGCCGGCTATTTGAATCATACAGATTACAATCTTTCAACTGGCGAAAAAATTGAAAAACACACCGATTACGAAACAGATAAAGTCCTTAAACTGATTAAGACAAAAGACAAACTATCGGTTCTGCCCAAACTGAAAGATTTTTCACCATTCGAATTCATATACTAAAATTAGACAATGAAAAAAATATTCTTTCTACTGCTACTCTTTCCGCTTCTGATGTTTAGTAATATGGCAAAACCTTGGATGGAAGGTTCACAGCACTCGGTTTTGTTTGGTGGCGATGCTTCTGTCAAAAAAGAATCTATTCTTATTCACATTGTCAAGGATTCTCTTAACCATCATTATGCTAATTACTCTATCAAATATCACATCTATTCTCCACAGAAACAAACACTTCCGTTGTTATTTGTAGCGATTAATTTATCTGAAAAGCAGGATATAAAAGTCAATAATCGAGTAGCAACAATTCAGCCTTTGGATTTCGAAAAAAAGACTTATCCTTTTATTAAGAAAAATGCCAATGAAACGTCTATCACTTTTGACGGAAAGCAGGAATTTTACATTAACGAAAATGATTTGATTTATTTTTCTGCTGATTTGGAAAAGGGCGATAATATCATCGAAGTCCAATATGATGGAAAAATGGAATATAATACAATCGGTTTTGTTACCAATTATAAATTAGAATATTCGCTTTCGCCGTCCCAGTATTGGAAGTCGTTTGGACCGATTGATGTGACTTTGATATTGAATAATCAAACGGAATTCAAAGAATCAAATCTGGGTAAAGAAAAAGATTCGGTTAATATTCTGAAATGGACTATCACACCGCAAAACCGAGATAATATCGAAATTACAGTATCCGAAAAAATTTCTTTCATCTCAAAAGTTCTGGTAGCTATTGATCCTTTTGGAATTTCAGCAATCGCTTTTGTAGCAATGTTTTTCGTGCATTTAAAATTAATGAAAAAGAATCCTAAAATACTCGTGCTGATTCTTGGGATTATTCTGGTTCCTATTCTATTTTATGCGATTTTTTTATTATCGTACAGCCTTATCGATTTTAGTTTAGGAAAATCAAGCACCAAGCACGGTTACGTCTTTTTATATGTTGTGACCTATCCGGTTTTGTTGTTATTCTACGGAATCATAATGTGGCTGATTCACAAACGTATAAAAGCAAAGCAATTGACAGAAAACACTGAAAAATAAACACTAATGAAAAAACTAATCACACTTTTATCTGCTCTGATAATCATCTTCGGCTGTAATAAAAAAGAGGAAATCCCGGAAGAAAAAACCACTGCTCCGCAAACTAAAGAATCTGAAAACGAATATGATGAACCTGATGAAGACCCAGCGTACGTTTTTCCGAAAACCGGAAAGAAAGCAGAAGATTTCATTACCGAACCGGATATTTTCGAAATTCAATATCAAGCAGAAGGCGATTTGAATGGCGATAAATTAGACGATATCGTTATCGTTAGAAAAGACAAGAAAAATAAAACGGCACCTCGCTCTATGCTGGTTCTTTTCCAAAATCCAGACAAAACCTATCGTTTGGATAAAATCTCGCATCTTGCAATGCCGGCAGAATATAACGACAGTGATTTCAAATTTTATGATACAGAAGATGTTTCCATTGACAAAGGTGTTTTAACAATTCAGCTTTATGGGATTGGTCCGAGTGGTAATCTTTTCAGTGATTTCAAATATTTCGGAAATGATTTGCTGTTAACCCATATCGAAACTTACAATATGGGCGCCGGAAGTCATCAATCTCTTGATTATGATGTGATGAAAGGAGAACTTTTTCAGGAACTTATCAATACAATGGAAGAAGAAATGCCTTCTGCAGAAAAGACTTTTCACCTGAAACAACAGAAAATCAAATTTGAAGATGCTTCGCCAGATGCTGTAATTGCGGAAGCTTATAAGGTCATTGATGCGAAAACTTAAGATTTCACTAACTATAAAACCCGAATGTTGATTATCTTTGATTCAAATATTAAAGTAATTATGATAAAGAAATTATTATTGACATTAAGTTTATTAACAGTAACAATTGTATTTGCACAGAAAAACAATGACCAGCAATCTGTTGCCGAAGCTTCAGAAAAACTAAGATTAGCAATGATTAGCGGTGACAAAGCTATTTTAGAATCCTTGATTCTTCCGGAATTGACTTACGGACATTCGGGCGGTCATATTGATGATGCTAAGGAATTTGTAGAAAAACTAGTCAGCAAAAAATCCAATTTCTTATCAATTGAAAACACCAATCAATCAATTCAAATCGTAGATAAAACAGCGATTGTCCGTAATCATTTGTATGCAAAAACTCACGATTTGGGAAAAGAACAAGGAGAAGTGAGCTTGGATATCTTGTACGTTTGGCAGAAAACTAAAAGTGGCTGGAAATTGTTGGCGAGACAAGCTGTGAAGGTGGAGAAGAAGAAATAATCATTAAGCAAAAATAAAATTAATGAAAAATCTTGATGTTCAATACTATCTTAATATCTACTCTATCAGAAAAGAAATGCAGGAAGAAGGGATAACTAATCCTAGTGAAGAAATAAAAAAATTTACAATTGACCTTGTTGAAAAATTAAAAAGTGTGCATTTAGATGATGAAATAATCTTAACTGATGATTCTTTCTTAGATAGCAAAGGAAATTTGATTATAAAATTTCCCTCTAAATAATTAAAAAAATCCGCCTCACAGCGGATTTTCTAATTTCTATTTTCTTCTCTTCAATTCTTTCTGTATCAATCCTAATTCTCTTCCCGTTTGTCCGGCAACAGACGTATTTTCCTGCGCACGTCTCGTAAGATACGGAACAACATCTTTTACAGGTCCATATGGAAGATACTTAGCAACATTATAATGTTTGTCGGCAAGATAATAAGTAATATTATCGCTCATTCCATAAAGCTGCCCGAAATAAATATGCGGATTGTCGTGTTCTAATCCTTTAGTTTTCATTTTGTCCATTACCAATTCGGATGACTTTTCATTGTGTGTCCCGAAAAATGCAGAAACCTTGTCCAGATGTCCCATTACAAAATCGATTCCTGCATTGTAATTATCATGAGTTGCTTGCTTATTCGGCTGGATTGGATCCGGATAATTTTGTTCTTCGGCTCTCTTTCTTTCTTTTTCCATATAAGCACCTCGAACAATCTTATAACCAATGAAATAACCTTTATCTCTGGCTCTTTCCAAATGAGCATTCATATATTCCAGACGACCGGTTCTGTACATTTGGATGGTGTTCCAAACGATGGCTTTTTCCTTATTGTACTTTTCCATCATTTCTTCACAAAGCTGGTCAGCCGCATCCTGCATCCAGGTTTCTTCCGCATCTACCATTACTTTTTTATCGCTTTCGAAACAAAGTTTACACACTTCATCAAAACGCTGCACTACTCTATTCCACTCTTCTTTCTGGCTGGTTGTGAGTTCTTTTCCTTTTCCAACTTCTTCATAAATATCAATTCTCCCAAAAGCCGTTGGCTTGAAAACAATAAACGGAATCGCAGGATTTCCTACAGAAAATCTTACAATATCCTTTATCTCTTTACAAACCGCATCAAAAACCTCTTCTTCTTCTTTCCCTTCAATCGAGTAATCGAAGATACTTCCAACGCCGCGCTTGAACATCTGTTTTACCACTTTCATACTTTCTTCTCTGGTTTCACCTCCGCAAAACTGTTCAAATAAAGTCTGCTTCACAATCCCGTCCACAAACGGAAAATTGTTCCTAACTGTAAAATTGAGAAGAGAAACGCCAATATTGGTCAATGCAGGCTGTTCAATCGCTTTGAACATCCAATAGGCTTTTTTGAGCTGAGCATCCGTTTTATCGGCAAATGCGAGCTTTGTATCATTGAAAATACTCATATCCGGAATTTGTCCCAAAAGTAAATATTATTTCGATTTTTGAATGACTTTTGAAGCTAAATTTTGTCATCCTGTATTATTTTTAAATCAAGACTCACATCTATAAAATCCTAAAAATTAAACAGTAGTATCAACATCACTTCATAATTAATAAAAATATCACCTAATCATGATAAATAATTAGCGATTGTGACCTTATATTTGTAAATTATATCTTCACTGTAATGATATTAAGGCGTATGTTTTTGAAACGAAAGATTTTCTGCACCAATCAATTGATTGTTCTGTTCATGTTGTTTTGTGCCAATCTGATGTTTTCTCAGAAACAGTTTGATGACGATGATATCTATAAAAATGCAGCGAAAAATCTGTATGCTCATCCGGAAAAGACCATGACCGTTTCGGAATATCTCTCTATCAATGCAGATTCAGATGAAGAACGTTCTAAAGCTTTGAATCTAAAAGCTGAAGCGCAAATCTTGCAGGGAAATTACATTGTGGCATTAAACGCCCTTCTGGAATCGCTACATTTAAATTCCGAAAATGATGATTCCCCAGCAGTTTTAAGAACCAATCTTATCTTGAGCGAACTTTACAGGAAATTAGGAATCATTCCAAAAGCTGAAGAAAAACTAAATCTGATTGAAGAGAAAATCAATCATAATGCTACTGAAGATCCAAATAAAACAAGCCTGTATATCGATTTTCTTACGGCAAAATCTGCACTGCTTTATGAACAAAAAAAATATGATGAAGCGATAAAAGTCTTTGATGAAAGACTTCTTGAAAGATATTCTCACCAATTTCAGTATCCAATTTCAAAAGCTTACAATCAATTGGCAAAAACATATGGAATCATAAAACAATGGGACGATTCTGCAAAATATGCCGGGAAATCGTTACAACTTTCTTTAGAATCTGGCTTAGGAGAAAATTATCTGGCTTATGCAGAGTTAGAACGCGCAAAAGCTAATTTTGGTAAGAAAAACAAACAACAATATCTCAGCGAAGTTCATCAACTTCTTGCATCATCGGAAAAAGTTTATGATGTGGTTTTGAAAAAGAATATTCATCAATTTTTGGCTGATTTTTATTTGTCAGAAGGTGATAACTCCAAATATCAATTCCATAATTTAAAATATCTTGAACTGAATGAATCTATCATTTTATCTCAGCAAAAAGCAAGTGATTTGATACTTTCATTGACAGAAAGTGATCTTAAAACTAAAGATGATCTTCGTTATAAAACCAATCACCTTTTGATCTGGGTAATCTGTTTTGCTATTATAATTCTTGGTCTTGTATTCTGGTTTAGGTTCAGGACAAAGCAGAATTACAACAATTATAAGGAATATATCAACAAGCTGAAAAACAAGCAACAAAAGTCACAAATGCTTGTTCCTAAAACTGAATCTGTAGAAGAAGTTTCTAAAACACCACAGTTTATCCCTGAAAAAACGGAGCAGATTCTATTAGAGAAACTACTGGCTTTTGAAAATGGAACAAACTTTACCAAGAAAAGTCTCACGCTCCAGTCTATGGCAAAAGAGCTTGACACCAACACAAGATATCTTTCTGAAATTGTGAACAAACACAAGCAAAAGAATTTCAATTCTTATATTAATGAACTAAGAGTCAACTACATTATCAACAAACTGAGAAACGAACCAGCTTTTCTAAACTACAAAATAAGCTATCTTGCTGAGGAAAGCGGATTTACTTCCCATACTTCGTTTTCAACTGTTTTTAAAGCTGTTACAGGAATTCCGCCAAAAGAATTTATCAGTTTTATCAAAAAAGAAGTTTCCTCAACCCATTGATTATGAAAAGTTTTATTCAAAATATAAAAAATATAACTATCGTTCTGAGTCTTCTTTTTGTAGTTGATTTACAGACTTTATCAGCGCAAAAAAACGTTGATCCTCATTTAGATTCGCTTTTCCTGATGATGAATTCTAATCCTGACAAAGTGATAAAGTTAGGAACCGAACTCTATAAAAAATACAGGGGAAATCCCAAAATGGAAATTTCTATTCTCACCATTATTGGCAGCAGCTATTCAGTAAAAAAAGAATATGAAAAAGCCATTGAATATGCTTTTAAAACAAGAGACATTTCTCAGAAAATTAATGACTATCCTACACAAATTCAAGTGGCGGGATTCATTGGTGAAAAATATCATAATCTCAATATCTACAGCAAAGCCAAATATTACGCAGACGAAGCTTATGAACTGATAGAAAAACATCCTTTGCCCAACGATTTGAAATTTTATAAAGGCAACATCCTCTATCTTAAAGCTTTGATATATCGAGAGGAATTGGGATGTGATTTTGCTAAAACTTATTATAACAAAGCCCTTGAAGTTTATATCTCCGCCTTGAAGAATCGGGAAATGCTTAGGTTTTCCATTGCAGATATTTACAACGAAATCGGAAGCTGTTATCTGGAAGAGAATAAGTTAGAAGAAGCGAAAGGCTCATTTGAAAATTCTTTACAATATACTGTCAACGGAAATTATGATTTACTGAATGCAGAAAGTCGTGCAGGACTTGGTCGAATTCTTTATCTGCAAAAAGATTATACAAAAGCCAAAACAGAATTTGATAAAGCCATTCAGATTTTAAAATCCAACAAAATAGAAAATGCAAATCCAGAAGTCTACAAATATATTTCTGAAAACTATTACGCTCTGAACGACATAGAAAATCACAGATTGTATCTTAATCTTTATAAGCAAAAAACAAGTACGGACAGCAACGCCAAAAAACAATCGGTCAATGAAATTATTGTTAAAAAAACGGCTGAGGAAAATTCGGACAACGACAATAGCAGTAAATACTGGATCATCTCCATTCTTGCTATCCTGATTGTTTTAATTATTTACCAGATCATCCAGACCAAAGTCAAAATTGCAAAACTGAAAAAGCAAATTTCAAAAGACGATAACACTTTTTCCTGATCACAATATCGCAAAGTTCTTTCAAAAACACCGAATATTTCTTCATTTTTAAAGCATAACAATAGGAATCATCAGGCTTCTGTTCTATGTTTGTTGCAAAATGAAATATATGAACAAAGCGTTAACTTTTTTTTCTTTGTTGAGTTTTCTGTTCACTTTTGGACAATCGGATCCTGTATCGCTTCCGTACTCCAACAGCTTTGAAACGGAAACGGAACAAAATTATTGGTACAAAATGATGTCAGGTCCTGGAACTCCCTGGGAATTTTCTGATGAAACCAGCACAGTTTATGGTCCTTCACAAGGCCAGTATTATGCAAGAGCCCAGAGCGACTTCGAAAAAGGAGGATCAGCATGGCTCATCTCGAAAGGGATCAAGATTGAAGCCGGTCATACTATTGCACTGGATTTCGATTACCGATCCAGTCTGAATACTCTTTTTCCGGTTAAATTAAAAGTGGTATTGAAACAACAACCAATTCCTGTTCTTGACAATTCGACAGAATTATGGGTTAACGAAAATATTCAGATTAATACTTATCAGAATGCACACAAGACATTCGAAGTTTTTGAAACCGGTACATATTATCTGGCTTTTTACTTTTATCCGGATCCTAATATGGGATATATTAGTTTGGATAATATTAATCTATACGAAGAGTTATGTCCAAAACCTGTCAATGTAAAAGCAGTTCCAGGTCAGACTACAGCAAACATTTCTTGGGAAAGTGCTTCAACGCCGGGTGCAGGATTTGAGTATATGATTAAAACGCCGGGATCAGGTATTCCTACTGAGCCGGGTAATCCAGCACAAGGTCTCTCTGTAACTGCTGAAGGTTTACAGCCAGCAACTCAATATGAACTGTACGTAAGATCTGTTTGCGAAGCAGGCTCACTTTATGGAAAATGGTCCAGTCCTGTTGTTTTCAAAACCTATCCAGCCACAACAGCAGCTCCTGTAAATCTGCCATATAATGAAAGTTTTGAAGGCGATAGCCGTTGGACACTCCTTGAACCATCAGTTGGAAAGCCTTGGGTAAAAGGTGATTTTGATTCAGGCCCTGGAGGACTGTATGGTCCATCTGACGGGAAAAACTATTTAATGCACGATGACAGCGAAAATATTTCCGACGCCTGGGTTATCTCCAGAGGAATTAATCTTCCGGGAGGTATGGAAATTACTTTACAGTTTGACTACAAATCTAGTCAGGACGAATATTATCCGCAAAAAATGAAAGTGGTTGTAAGCAAAGACCCTTTCCCTTCTGCAAACTCTGTCGAGATCTGGAATAATGATTTTATCCAAAGTACGACTTACAACACTGCTAATGTAACGTTCACAGTTCCTGAAAATGGTATTTATTATTTAGGCTATCAAGCGTATTCAGATGCCAATTATGGTTACCTGATGTTTGACAATGTAAAAGTCTCAGACAAAGAATCTTCACCTTGTGAGTATATTCTTCGTCTAAAAGATTCTGAAGGAGACGGCTGGAACAATAATACAATGAATCTTTATGTGAACGGCGACGCTGTTTTTACAGATCAGACATTACCGATTGGTGACGTTTTGGATTTTACTTTCAAAATCAATTCCGGCGATGCCATTACTACAGTCTGGAACGGTGGAAGCCACAGTGGTGACGAAACCAGCTATGAAATTCTGGACTCTAATGGAAATATTGTTGGAAGTGCAACAGAGCAAAGTATCAGCACGCCAATCATTGCTTCTTGCCCGAGCTGTGCAAAACCTTCTAATGTTGTTGCCAATTATGGACAGACAACTGTAGATTTAACCTGGGATTTCTTGACAGCACCTTCGAATGGTTATGAATATGTGGTGCAGCCAATAGGAACTGGTTTACCATCTTCCGGTACAGCTGTCAGCATCACTCAGACTCACGTAGAAGATTTATCTCCGGAAACAGCTTACGAAGTTTATGTAAGATCTAATTGTGGAGAAAATACTTATAGTTCTTGGTCTGGTCCTGTTTATTTTAAAACTTTACCAAATCCTGGGTCAGCGGTCAATTTGCCTTATAAATACGGGTTTGAGACTGATGATGAATGGATCACACAATCGATATCAAGAAATAATGAGTGGTTGATTGACTCAACGTATCCTTTGGAAGGAGAGTTTAATGCGATTCAAAATTTCAACTATTACTTTAATGCTAATTCCTGGTATTTCTCAAGAGGTTTAAATCTGCAAGCTGGAAAAGAAATCTTAATCAAATTTAAATACAGATCATTAGGTAACAATGTTCCATTAACTTTTAGTATTGCTGATAAGGCTTATGCATTTGTTCAAAAAAACAATATTATTTGGAGCAAAAATATTAGCAATGATAAGTATGACGAGGCAATTTTATCATTTACACCATCCAGTTCAGGTGTTTATTATTTAGGATTCAATTCCTTGGCTGCCAAGGGAACATCAGCATTAATTGATGACGTCCAAGTTTATTTAGTTGGAATGCCAAACGCACCTACCTGCAAATACACTTGTCCTGGAAACTTAAACATCAATACTAATCCGGGAAATATTGGTGCAGTAGTGAATTACAGTTTAAACTTTGCTTGCGAAACTTCTCCAACGGGTGTATTTTCAGTATTGGCACAAGGCTTACCTTCAGGCGCAATTTTTCCTGTCGGAGAAACAACGGTTAAGCACAATCTGATTTTCAATGGTGAAATCATTGACACTTGTAGTTTCATAGTCAAAGTTGAAGAGAAGCTTGGAACCGCAGATAATAACAAAGATAACGGACTTCAATATTATCCAAACCCTGTTGTTGATAACCTGACAGTCAAAATGAATGGCGACACGATTGAGAATATTACCATTTACAACTTTGCAGGAAGCGTGGTTAAGTCTGAAAAGACAAGCACTAAAACAGCTAAAGTAGACATGAGAAATTTGCCTTCTGGTGTCTATATTGTGAATGTGAAAACAGTATCTAATGTGAAATCATTCAAGGTGATTAAGAAATAAGAACTAATAACCATAATAAACAACTCCCAACTGAAATTCAGTTGGGAGTGTTTTTTTAAATGAATTGAAAATTCAATAATATATCAATGCAGAAAATGTCTCATTCCTGTAAATAACATTGGGATTTTATGTTCGTTTGCCGCCTCAATAGAGTCATTATCTTTCATACTTCCGCCGGGTTGAATAATCGCTTTAATACCTTCCTGCGCACAGAAATCTACCACATCTCTAAAAGGGAAAAAGGCATCCGAAGCCAAAACCAACTCGCCATCGAATTTCGATTTTGCTCTTTCAATTGCTTGTTGCGTTGCCCATATTCTGTTCACTTGTCCACCACCTATTCCGATTGCCTGAACACCATTTGAAACCACAATTGCATTGGATTTCACATATTTAACAACTCTTTGAGAGAACAACAAAGCTTTTCTTTGCTCATCTGTCGGAGCAGTCTCTGTCATCAATTTGATATCTTCTGAGAATTGGTCATCGGCATTCTGAACCAGCATTCCTCCATCAATTTTTACCCAAACCTGTTTATCAGTAACATTGTTTTTGATTTTAATGATTCTAAGGTTTTTCTTTTTTCTCAGAATTTCCAGAGCATCTTCATCAAAGTCTGTTGCCATCACAATCTCAAGGAAAGTTTTGTTGAGTTCCTCAGCTGTTGCAGCATCCACTTTATAATTCATACCAATGATTCCTCCAAAGATAGAAATCGGGTCACATTCGAAAGTTTTGGTGTAAGTTTCCAAAGCGGAAGTTCCAACGGCAACACCGCAAGGCGTAGAGTGTTTTACCGCACAACAAGCTAATTCTTCCTTAAACTCGTTAACCACTTTCCAGCACAAATCCATATCGCGAAGATTATTGAAAGACAATTCTTTACCTCCCAAAATCTCAAAATCTTTCATTGCACCATTTTCAAAAGTCGAAGTGTAATAAGCTGCAGATTGATGAGGATTTTCACCATATCTAAGGTCAGAAACCTTTTTGTAAGAAGCGTTTAAGTAAGTTGGATATTCTTCATCCAAAAGCATACTGGAAATCGCTGCATCATAAGCAGAAGTTAAATTAAATACTTTTCCGGCTAATTTTTTTCTTGTTTCGATTGTTGAATCGCCGTTTGCGGACATTTCATTTTGAACAATTTCATAATCATTAACATCTGTCAAAACTGTTACCGAATTGAAATTTTTAGCTGCAGAACGCAACATAGAAGGCCCTCCAATGTCGATGAATTCTACTTTTTCGTCAAGAGAAATATCTTTGTTCACGTTTTCAAAAAACGGATAAAGATTCACAATCACCATATCAATCAGTCCGATTTCGTACTCCTGAACTGTTTTCATATGTTCCTCGTTGGAACGAACTGCCAACAATCCGCCGTGAACTTTTGGATGAAGCGTTTTCACTCTTCCGTCCAGCATTTCTGGAAAATTGGTCACCTCATCAATTTGGATTGGATTAAGTCCAGCTTCTTTCAAATGTTTGAAAGTACCGCCTGTGGAAATCAATTCGTAATTGTTGGCTTCCAAAAATTTGGCAAATTCTACCAAACCGCTTTTATCAGATACGCTGATAAGTGCTCTCTTTTTACTCATTTTTTCTTTCAAATTTTACTTTTTACAGTTTTATTCAAACTGTGATTTACCGGTTCTTTCACCTCCGGATTTACTTTTTATTTACTTTAGATTTTATTTTTCATTAATTAAAGTTAATTTTAATTTTAATTTTAATTAAAATTCATAAATCATTATATTAAAATAATTTACGAATTAAAATATCATTTTTACTTTAACTAAATTAATTCTATTTATTAAGAACCAAATCAATGGCTTTCGGGAAAATATCATATTCAATTTGATGAACTTTTTGGGCTAACGTTTCAGCTGTATCATTTTCATTCACCTCAAATTTTCCCTGCAGAATAATCTCGCCTTCATCTATTCCTGAAGTTACAAAATGAACGGTTGCTCCACTTTCTTTTTCGTCAGCTTCAATCACTGCATTGTGAACGTGATGTCCCCACATTCCTTTTCCTCCAAATTTGGGCAACAACGCCGGATGAATATTAATAATCTTTCCACTCCATTTTTCGCAGAATTCTGGTTTCAAGATGGATAGAAAACCTGCCAGAACAATCAAATCCGTATTTTGCGGAATTGCTTGTTCTAAATTTTCAGAAAAGTCTTTTCCTCGTTTGATTAATTGAGTTGGAATGTTATGTTTTTCTGCTCTTTCCAATCCGAAACATTCCCTGTCAGCAATGACTAGATTCACTTTTGCATTTCGGATTTCGCCGTTGTCGATGCAGTCGATGATTCTTTGAAGATTGGTTCCTGAACCTGAAATTAAAATGGTAATATTCTTCATTATTGTAAAATGTAAAAAGTATTAATGTATTAATGATTTTTTAAAATCGTAAATACTTTCTACGTCAATACATTTATACAGTTAAGTTGATTTTCTCGCTTCCTTCTGTAATTTCTCCGATTTCGTAAGCATCTTCCAAAAGGTCAAGGATTTTTTCCACGTGATTCTCATCGGTTACCAAAACCATTCCCACACCCATATTGAAAGTCCCGTGCATTTCTTTTCTATCGATGTTTCCTCGTTTTTCTAATTCTAACATCACTGTTGGAACTTTAATTTTGGATTCATCAATGCTTGCGCAAAGCCCTTCCGGAATGATTCGAGGAACGTTCTCGTATAATCCGCCACCTGTGATATGTGCAATTCCGTATACAGGAACTTCTTCCAGTACTTTGTGAATGTCTTTGTAATATAATCTTGTAGGAACAAGCAATGTCTCATACAAAGGTTTCCCTTCGAATTCTTCTTCAAAATTTGGAAAGATCTTTCTTACCAAAGAAAACCCATTAGAATGAAATCCAGAACTTGGAATTGCAAGGATTTTGTTTCCTTTTCTGATTTTGGAGCCGTCAATAATCTGGTCTTTCTCTACAATTCCTACGCAAAATCCAGCCACATCATAATCGCCCGGCTGATACATCCCCGGCATCTCAGCCGTTTCGCCACCAATTAATGCGCAGTTATTATCCTTGCAGGCATTCACCATTCCAAGAACGATTTCCGCAGCAATGTCAGAATCCAGCTTTCCGCAAGCCAAATAATCTAGGAAAAACAATGGTTTTGCACCGTGACAAAGGATATCGTTAGCACACATTGCAAAACAATCGATACCGATAGAATCGTATTTTTTAGAATCTAAAGCGACTTTTAGTTTGGTTCCTACGCCGTCTGTTCCAGAAACTAAAACTGGATTCTTATATCCAGCAATCTCATAGAACGCACCGAAGCTTCCAAGATTATTAAGAACATTTTTATTGTGGGTCTCAGCAACGGCAGATTTGATTTTGTCAACGGTTTTGTAACCTTCTTCCTTATCTACACCGGCTGATTTATAGGTATTGCTCATTTTTACTTTCAGAATTGGGATTCTTTCGATTCTTTCAGGCTTTTGGAAACCTGAAAGAATCTTGGAATTCATTAGATTTATTTCAAACTTTACTTTTCAATTTTATCAAATAAAAAAGCCGACAATCTTAGAGATATGTCGGCCGTTATTTTAACTCACAAGTTCGGAGGTGTTTGTGTAATTCTCTTTGCAAGAATCAAAATACTGTTGGAAATGAACTTGTGGGATTTTCATCGGATTAAATTTCATTTTTCTTTGCTACAAAGTTAAGCATTCTTAACATTAATATCCAAAATGTTATCCAAAAAAGTTTTTAACAGCAGATAATTTCTCCTGAAACTCAGCATTCTTTTCTTCATCTACAATACCTTTCTCGATATCAAAAGTCTCTTTGAACTTAGGCAAATAGAAACTTTGAAGCACATTTGCACCACTGGATTTAGCTCTCGCTTCAAAAGCAGCGACCACGTGTCTTCCTCCTCCAGGACCAGTTGCTGTAGCTAAAACAAACACAGGTTTTTCGCCAAAATGCTTTCTATCCTTGATTCTGGAAACCCAGTCGAAAATATTTTTAAAAGCGGTTGTATAAGTACTGTTATGTTCAGCGAAAGAAATAATCAACAAATCTGACGCATCAATTTTCTCAGCAAATCTTAACGCCAAAGTTGGAATCCCGTCGTGTTTTTCTCTGTCAACACTGAAGATTGGCATTTCGTAATCGTTCAGGTCAAGAACTTCTACCTCAGCGCCATTAAATTGTTTCGCGGTATATTCTACTAATATTTTGTTGATGGATTCTCTGGAATTGCTTCCTGCAAAAGCTAATATTTTCATTTGTTTAAAATTTAAAGTGCCAAATGTAAAGACTTTAAACCAGAAATAGATTGATGTAGGTTAGTTTTTAGAATAAAAAAATTGAGCATTATATACTCAATTTTCAACATAACTTTTGATAAGATATTTTATTTGACAGCAGCTTTGGCTTTTTCAGACTCCATCAAGTGATGTTCCAATGTTGAAACCGTTTTACCAGCAAAAGATTTAAGCGAAGATTCTGTTCCTTTAGACGCTTCTTCTTTGAATTCTGCAATATCTTTTTTATGATCGCTAACCATCAAATCTGCATAAGCACGATCAAAGTCGGCTCCTTTTTGAGCTTTCAGATCATCATATTTTTTCTGTTTTTCTGCATCCAGACTTGCTGGTAAAGTATAACCAGCTGTTGATGCCCATTGCTTCAGTTCATCATTTGCTTTGTTGTGATCTTTTACCATCATTGCTCCTAGAGATTTTACAGTAGCATTGTTAGCGTTTGTAGAAGCGAGCTGTCCCATCATGACTTCCATTATTCCACCTATAGCAGCGCCATCAGCAAATTTTTTGTCCTGTACGCTTAAGTTAGCTGTCACATTGTTGTTAGCACCTGCAGAATCCGAATCTGCCGCCATCATTGTGCTGTCGTTGCCAACTGTTGCAGAATCATTAGCCATCAGTTCGGTGCTATCACCAGTGGTGTTCATTGTTGTCGTGTCACTTTTCTTGCAGGCCATAAGAGCTACAACAGCCAGAAGGCTTAAAATTGAATTTTTATAATAATATTTATTTAGTGTGAGTAATGACATTGACTTAACAATTTGTCTGCCAAATAATTACTTAGATCAAGCATTATGAATTCTATTCGCAATTCAATTGAAAATAAAAAAAGGGAGAGAAACAAATTTGAGCTGCTTCTCTCCCGATAAGTATAAATAATATATGGATTATCAGGAAAGAGGACATTGCTGCCCTCCTTATCAAAAAATCTAATAAACTATGAACTAGATTTCTTTGAAATTTTCATATCAAAGTATTTGCCAAATTATCAGATTTAGAATTGAAATTTTAAATCAAATTTAACTGATGTAGTTTATAATCAACACGATAAGGATTTACTAATGCTTATCGAAGATGAGTTTTAATTATTTTGCTCATTTTTATCAAATTGTTATTAAAGTAACTTTTAAACAAACGAATTATTACCCAAATCTATTTATGGTCTTAAAATTGATATTAATTTTCAAATACAATTTACTATTTGATTTAATTAATACCTCTTGCATTATGATATTTGATAAAAACTACCTAAAACCGAGTAATGAGAATCCATACTTCGTTTATCAAGAAGAGCAGGAAGACACAAGTTTCAACAATCCCTATAACGATAATCCTTATATGATAAGTTCCCTGCAGAAAATCAAAAGACATCTCAAATGTAAAAAGAAAAAGGCGGTTATAGATGACTGTCTTGATGATTACAAAGATCAAATCGTAGATAAGCCCCAACTCAATCATGTCTTTGAACCTAATGATATACAAGCTCCCAAAGCGACGATTGCCGACTATGCAAAGGCTTCTTATCAAAAAGTGTTGAAAGATCTGGAAAATATACAGAAATTATTAGATCAGCTTAATACCCACGAGGTTCGCTTATAAATAAAGTTGATTATCAGATTATAAAAAACTCCTGAAGACTCAATCTTCAAGAGTTTTTTATTTTTAAAATTAAAGATTTTGATCTTCGTGTTTTCCTTCTTTGATTTCTTCCACCATTTTAGCATTGAAAGCTGGTAAATCTTTCGGAGTTCGGCTGGTTACCAGACCATTATCTACCACTACTTCGTTATCTTCCCAAACAGCGCCCGCATTTTTAAGATCAGCACTTATAGAGTTTACCGAAGTCATCTTTCTACCTTCTACAGCACCTGCATTGATCAAAATTTGCGGACCGTGACAAATCGCAGCGACCGGTTTATGTTGTTTAAAGAAATCCTGAACAAAAGATATAGCTTTATCATTGGTTCTCAGTTGATCCGGATTGATAACACCCCCGGGAAGAACTAACGCATCGTAATCAGAAGCTGAAACCTGATCCAAAGTTTTATCCACCTCATAATCTCGTCCCCAATCTTTCTCAGCCCACGCTTTGATAGTTCCTGATTTTGGACTAACGATATGCGTAATCCATCCAAACTGTTGGAGATAATCTTTTGGAGATTTCAATTCGCTTTCTTCGAAGCCATCTGTTGCTAGTATTGCAATTTGCTTTGACATAATAAATATTTTTTGTGATTAATATGGTCACAGTAAGGAAAATATTATGCCGACAAATACAATTAGAATTATAAAACTTTGTTAAATCAGATTGCAGGTTACGGAGTTCTTAGTTTCATTTGCAGAAATCGGTTTTTCAATTACAAATTGATAACTGCATTATGGCTAACTTTGCAACTCAATTAATAGAAAAAAATGACAGTAAATGATTTGGTAGGAAATTACTCTGTTGAAGGCAGCAATCAGGATGAAAATGGGATTGCTTATCAAGGAATATTGACATTAAGTCTTGACAATAATAACAGGATTGTGGCTAAGTGGACTATTGGCGATCATATCCAAAATGGTAGTGGTTTTTTCAAAGATGATATTCTGGTTATCAATTTCAATTATGAGGATGAGGAGGGTAAGATCTATAAAGGTGTGGCAGTCTATCGATTCATCAATCCAAATACTTTAGATGGCTTTTGGTCAGAGAAACACGGCAATCCGTTATATCTTGGCAGTGAATATTGTGTTCGAATTCCAGCTCCTGAGTTTTTGAATTAAATCTGTCATTGCGGACTAAGCAAAGCAACCTAACCGGTTCGAGCAGAGAAATATATTGAGAAACTACAGTAACAACATTAATCATTAATCATTTATTACTTATAATCATATCAGCTTATTTTCGGCTGCTATCTTCACAAGCTCTATCATATTTTTGGCTTTAAACTTCTGAAGGAGGTTTCTGCGGTGGGTTTCTACGGTAATGACCGAGATAAAGAGCTTTTCTCCAATCTCAATGGAAGTATGACCATCTGCAATAGCCGAGAGAATCTGGTGTTCCCGTTTGGTTAATCTGGGCAATTCGAAGTTGTCTGAGGAAGCACGGAGCATTATTTCCTGAACTTCTTTACTCAAAGCTAAGTCACCATTGATGGCTTTATCTATACAATCGGTGATTTCTTTGGGATTAGCGTTTTTGAGGATATAACCATTACCGCCATTTTCCAGAAAGCGAAAGATGATACTGCGCTCTGCCTGATTGCTGATGCCAATGACAATGGTTTTGGGTAGTTTCTGTTTGATGCTTTTACAGAAGTCAAGACCACTGCCATCGTTGAGGACAATATCCAGCAATACAATATCCACTTGGTTTTCCTGAATAAAATCCAAAATAGCAGACCCTTTGGTAAAGGAAAAGATTTGGAATTGATTATCTTGTTGCAAAAGTGATTTAAGACCTTCCAGAATCATTGGATGGTCATCTACGATAGCCAGATTGAGTCGGGGTTTGTTATACATGGCATTCTACATTGATGGTTGTTCCTTCGCCTTTTGCCGAATGGATCTCTACTTTTCCATTAATCAGACGAACACGGTTCTCTATGTTCTTTAAACCTAATCCGTATGTGATTTTGGACTTATCGAAACCTACGCCGTCATCTTCCACCGTCAAGGTAAGCTCATCACCATCCTGACTGATCTGGACAATCACATTGTTCGCCTGCGCATATTTGATTACATTGCTGATGCTTTCCTGCGCGATACGATAGAATGCCAATTGAATCTGGAAAGGAATCTTATCAGACACATCAAACGCTTCAAACTGAATTGAGAGATGCTTGTGTGTCATCGATTCGCAGAGTTCTTTCAAGGCAGTTTCCAATCCTAAATTTTTGAGCGTCTCAGGCATCAGGTTTCTGGAGATTCTTCTCATCTCTGAGATAGACTTATCTAATTTCTCAACTATATCAGTCGATTGGTAAAGCTCATTAGAAGAAATGGACATTCTGATATTAGCCAACATCCCGCCCATACTGTCATGGAGATCCTGAGCAATACGCTGTCTCTCCTGCTCTTCTCCCCGCAATACCGCTTGGGTTGCTTCGTATTTTCGTTCGTTTTCTATGTGAACAAGATCTTGCTGATGGCTGATGCTGATTTGCTGATTCAGCTTTTGTTGTTTTCTGTAAGTTAAATAAATCAGAACAGCAATGATGAGACTTAATCCTAATGCAATGGCTAAGATGGTAATACGAAGGTTCTTGTTTTTGGCAATCAACTCATTTTCTTTTTTCTCCTGTTCCAAATGATTAATGGTCTTTTGCTTTTCTGTGGTCTTATGCAGGATTTCGTATTCATTCAGTTTCTGGAGAAGCTTTTGCTGATTCAGACTATCACCCAAGTCATTGGATTTCTTCATCCATTGGTAGGCTTCTTTAGATTGACCCAAAATATCATTCACAGCCGCCAGTTGCGTGTAGGTAATTCTTCTGTTAAGTGCTTCTTTACTTAATATATTTTCTTTGAGGATTTGTTCCAATTGTTGCTTGGCTTTAACATAATTCTTCTGCATCAGATAGACATTGTACATTCTGAAATACAAAAGATGCAAAAGCTTCAACTGATTTTTAGCTTTAGCCATCTTCACACCAACATCCAGACTGCTGAGTGCTTTTGGATAATCCTGTTTGGTGGTATAGTACATCGCCTCCTGATAGTAGTAATTGGCATAATGCTGAGACTGAGGATAATTCTGAATCATCGCTTTGGCTTTATCCAAATAAACCTTTGCGGTTTTGCTGTCGGGTTTGTAGCAATAGTTACTTACAAGATTCAGATAGGTAATCAGATGAACCGTCTGTGCTTTCGGGATTTGCTTCAATACTTCCAAAGCTTTTTTATGGTATTCTTCTGCTTTATCCAACTGTCCTACCGACATAAACGTCAATCCCAACTGGGTATAGCTGTATGCGAGCAGTTCTTTGTTGTTGGTTTTCTCACTCAGCGGGATGCATTTCTCTGTCAGAGCCTTAACCAAGAAATCATAACTCTTGTCCTCTATCTGGATATAAGCCTCATTGTATAACGCTTTTATCAGGATGCCTGAGTTTTTCTTATCGTTCTGCAGGAGTTTTACCGCCTGTTCATAATGTTTCTTAGCATCTGCCCTGCTTCCCTGATTGGTAGCGAATATCCCTTGGTAATATTCTATCAGACCTTTTGAAAGGAGATTTTTCTTAGGGGAATTTAGTACCGTGTTCAGAGCCTGAGCGCTTTTCAGACTATCGGTAGTTGCCCAATATTCCGATAACAGTAGGTAATTTTGCAGAATTACTCTATCATCCTTACTTGTTTTAATGGTTTGATTGATCTGATCCAGATACCTGACCTCATCTATCGGAATCAGCTGCTGCGCTTTAAAGACCACAGCCCAAAACAAAAACACCAGTAATAAAAACGTATTTCTGAACATCATTCCCTAATTATACCACAAATATCTAAATAAAAAAAACGCAATACCTGACCAACACTCAAAATCATGGTAAACCATTAGAAATAAAATCATCGTTTATGATGATTGCCTCCCCAAGGCATTCTGCGGAAATTTGCGTTTCACAAACCTATAAAAATAATTTTATGAAAAAGATAAGCACCAGAATAGCCCTTTATGGCTTTTTATCTGTAATGACTTTCGGAACAGTATTAACAAGTTGCAGCAAAGACAATGATGACATCGTGGACGAGGTTATTGGCCAAGGCAGCCATTACAAAGTGACCGTAACACTTGAGAATGTGAATCCAGACGATGATTTTGTCTCTGTAAGCTTAGCTGGAGGCACAGGTGGTACAAAGACTGATATATGGAAAGTGAACGGCGTAGTAAGAACTGGCGAATCAGCGATTGGCCTAAATGATAATGACTTTGCAGGTGCTACAAAAACCTATGTAATCGAAACTACCGAACCTATCAGAGCCTTTGCCAATGGTGTACAGATCATCAACTACGGTGCTCCAATGATTGTGAAATACAAAATTGAAAAAGGAAGCAAGGTAGAAATTAACGAGAATCTAACCTTAACAGGAGACGGTGCTGATTTTACAAAACAGTATTCTTTCTAAACACAAATCTCACATATAGCATTGGTTTCCTAATACCAAGCGCTTATTTTATAAAAATCCCGAGACTGATCTCAGGATTTTTTGTTTGTATCTGTTTCTCTAATTAATGTAAGTTTTTGATGTCTTGAATGTTATATTATTTTATACTAATGATTAAGAATACACTATAAGCTTAATTAAACAGAACTATCTTACCAGCTCCGTCTTAACTCCTTCTTTCTCCAACCGATCTCGCAATTCTTTGATATAAGCTTTAACTATCTCTTCTGATTCTGAGAGAAGTGTGACCTTGGTAGAAAAATGGGTATTGAAACTCTTTTTACCGTTTTTCATCAAGATCTGCATTCTGCCACTGTAACCGCTATTGCTTCGATAGTTGGATCTGACTACTGAGAAAACGACTTTGTCAATCTCTGTGAGTTGGTATCTTTTAAAGTTCAGGTTGTTGAACATCAAATAACCGTCTTTCAAAATAAAAGGTGCAATCTTTTTGTTTCTCAACAAGAAAGCTACTAAACCCGCGATGCCACCTCCACACAAAATCAATAAATAAGGTAGATACCAATCTCTCTTATAAGATACACTGGAACTTACCACCTTGCTGCTTGACGGACTTTGGAGTACTCCTGAACGGCTTAGTTTCTCGACATCGTTATACCGAAGATCGGATTTGGAAAGCATAGATCTGACCATTGCTTCATCTTTGATCTCGTATACTGCTGAAGACATAAAACTGGAACTGCCAAAGTTGTCAAAATAAAAGTAATGTTTACCCGCCTGCCAAATATTAGCGTAGGAATTCTCGCCATTGTCAAGTTTTTTAAACTCGGATGCAGTCGCATCTTGCAGCTCCATCAAATGGGTAGATCTGCTTATCAAACCTGTCTTTCTGCCCCAATGTTCTGCCGCTCTCAAAAAATAAACTTTATTACCACTAGCAAAAACATCCGGAGCCAAATGAGTGAACTGATTATCTACAAATGGATTGTCTCCAGCCCGTTTTACTTTTTCAGATTCGGGGTCGTAGAAATACATACCCTCCCGACTGCTGAACAGTGGCTGATTGGCGTGTTTCAGATTTGAACTCAGCATTTTGTAAGGTCCTTTGGACACATCAAAAGTATGTCCATCTGCATACACCATACCGTGAATATCATCAATAAGATAAGCGCTTCTGGACGGCACATCACCTTCTATCCCAACTTCGTACAGACCCGTATTATAAGCAACAGGCAGCAATTGGTTTTCGTAATACACATTCTTGCCATCGGTAAAATAACTGGTACTCTCCCGCTCCTGTCTTTCTACGTAACGGATGCTTAGCGGACGGATGGACTTAGGGTCAGCTTTTGGCATCACCAATCCCTTGAAAAAAGCCTGATGTGCATTGCCTCCAATATCAAACCCCTTCTGGGAAATATAAGCCTGATTTCTTGGAAGCTCAACAAAAGGATACCAATAGTTTTGCGGTTTCTCGGCAATACCCATACTTTGCCCAACCAATTGTATCACCTCTGTCATAGTTCCTAGTTCCTGATTACGCTCTGAATTTCTGGCGCAGAAGTAAGTGATTTTACCATCGGTATAATAATTATTGTCAAGTGCTTTCAAGTTTTGGGGATTAAGGTCTTTGAGAATGATATTTCCAGCGTATACATGCTTGCCATCCCAACCGATGTGCGCATCTTTAAAATTATCCTCAAATGTTCTAAAAGTAGCAGCATTCGCTCCTTCCACTTCATAGTAGCCATTACTCGGTACCGCCGCATAAACTTTGCCTGCGTAGGTGCAAAACACACTGTTGAGATCGGTCTTTGGCGTGCTGTAAGTAATAGGTTCTGCTTTGTCTGATAAGGAGACATACAAAATACCAAAGCAAGCTACAAGGATCAAAACCAATAAGCTACCAACAAGAATTCGGAATTTATAGAACATTTAGATTATTTATAGTGGTTGATTCTCAAATTTAATAAAAAATGATTAAGGCTATTGATGCCTATGTATTTCATCCATTTACATACAGCTTCCTTATCAAAGAATGACTTGAATTGACATCTTGAGCAGCCATAAGATGACTTATAGGTTCGAGATAGTTAATCATAGAGAGAACGAAAGTTAATTATTATTAATTAAGAATTTATCATAATAAAATTTTATTTTTGAATAATAATCCAATAAAATACAAAAATGAGCATCAATCTATCATCTGTTATTAAGCGTACTATTTTTTTGTTGATGTTCATTTGTTTTTCCTTCCACGCCTATTCTGCCAAAATATTGTGTCCAGACAATAAAGAATTTGATACTCTAATGGATAAGGCGATTAAATTGAATTCTGAAAATAAAACAAAAGAGGCTATAGCGACACTTCAGCAACTTATTGATTTGGCAAAATCTATCGGTTGCGAAAAAGGGCAACTGACAGCCACCAAGAATATGATGCTTGTCTATGCACAAGTGGGAAATTATAAAAAATCGCTTGAGGTTTCTAACGCTGTTATACATCTAGCACTTCAACAGAAAAATTATAAAACCTTATCAACGTTATATACAACAAGAGCGACATTGTATGATGAACTAGGATTGTACGAACAGAGCTTAAAAAATTCTGAAGAAGCCATAAAATATGCAAAACTGATCCCTGAAGAAGATATCAGACATTATGAGTTGTCTTTTATCTATTTCAATTTATCCCCTTATTATCAGAATAGAGATGATCATCAAGTTTTATATTATCTTAAAAAAAGCAAAGAAGAAATCCTAAAAGTTAAAGATAATAGCAAAGATATCTCTGCAAACAAAAAGATCGATATGTTGATTTCTATCAATATGAATCTGGGAATATATTATCACGATTCAAAAAATAAAGGCAGAGATATCAAGTTATCTGAATTCTATTTGATGGAGGGATTGAAATTACTTGAAAATGTTAAAGAAGAGATTAATCCAGATACAACAATCGATTACTACCAGGCTGTTATGGAATTATACAAAACAAAAAAAGAGTATGAAAAAGCTATCGAATATGGTCAAAAAGTTCTGACTCTGGAAAAATCTAATAGCTTGCCTTATGCCAGAAGAGTCACTTACATGGTCTTGGCAAAATCTTATCTGGGAATTAAGGAGAATGAAACATCACAAAAGTATCTCGAACTATTTTCAAAACTGAATGACAGCATCAACAGCGCTGAAAAAGAAGCGGTAGAGGTTCCGGTAAAAAAAATAATTTCCGAAACAAAAACCAACAGTGAAAAGCAGATCAAAAAAATTATCATCATTTCTGCCGTTTTAATTTTACTAATTGTAATTGGTTTCCTTATTTACAAAAGAAGAAGCAACCGAATTCTCCACGAAAAATACCAGGCTCTTATTGATAAATTAAAAACAGAACAAAAAGAGATTTTGCCTGACGAGGTTGAGATAGAAGAAAATCCTATAGAATCGGTAAAAAGTACAAATGTAATTTCTGATGAAACTCAAAAAACATTACTGAAAAAATTACAACGATTTGAAAATTCAGATCGGTATCTGAAAAAAGATATCAATCTCGCTTGGATGGCTAATCATCTCAACACCAATACAAAATATTTGTCTGAATTAATTAATACTCATAGAAACAAAAACTTCAGCAATTATATCAATGGTTTAAGAATCGATTACATTACCCGAAAGTTATATGAGAATCCAATGTATAGAGATTATAAAATAAGTTATCTTGCAGAAGAGTGTGGTTATGCTTCTCCGCAGGTCTTTGTCATTGCCTTTAAAAAAGAAACAGGTGTTACACCATCCTATTTTATAGAGAAATTAAACAAGCAGTTCCACACCGAAGCTGAAACTGCTTAGAATAAAAATACGCCTCAAATCTGAAGCGTATTTTTTTTTTAAATGAAAATGAATTAAATTCCGAAGTTGATAAATAAGCTGAATCTGGATTTGGCTTCGATATCACCACCTGCTAGTTGGGTGTAAGCAGGTAAAATCAGTTCGCTTCCGAGACTGAACTTCTTGTAAGACACTTCAAATCCCAGCTTACCATACAAGGCACTGCCGGCGGTTCTTGGTATCACTTCGGCAAACTGCTTGTTCCAATCATAAACTTCACCTTGCAATCCTAGCTTCCCAGAAAGGATGCTATTTTCATTGCGCCATAATCTGTAAAATCCAGTTGCAGCATAATTCCATTGGTTACCAAACTGGTAGTGTTTTTTGTTTTCGGTTTTGATGGTATAATCTGTATTCAGCATTAGTGCAAAAAGGGTTTTCTGGAATTTGTAGCTCAGTGCCAGTTGATAGTCCCAGCTTCCTGTTCCCAACTGGAAACTGGGATTGACGCCTGTAATCCCTTTCTCATCAAATCTGCCCAATGGAATCTTAACCCCAAATCCACCGTTTAATTGATGGTATTCGTTTTTGGATTTAAGAATTTCGTAAATACCGATTATGTTTGCATCTCCTATTCCACTGATATTGATATCACCCTGTAAAGTTTTCTTCTCATGAAATTGAAACGGAATACTTCCATAGATACTCAATTTCTGAGTTACCGGAATCTTACCCCAAATCTGAATAGTATTGAAATACTGATCCTGAGTCAAATCCTGCGTAAACAGGTTTTCTTTGGCTTTGTAATGCTGTGCAAAATATTTGATTCCAATGAATTGGGGATTCAGTAAAGATTCGAAGCCAGAAGAACCGTTGCCAGCAGCACAACCGCAAGCATCACAGAAGAACGCTTCATACTTGGACAGTTTCTGTAACTGATTTTGGTATTGTGAAATATACAGACTGTCTTTTTCAGCCGCCAAAGCCGAATTGTGAAGAATTAAAACGAGGATTAAAATAAATTTCTTCATTATTCCGCAAATTGTTTGTTGTTCAAAAATTGCTGATCGCTGAGGGTTTTCAGGAAAGCAATGATGTACTGTTTTTCCAAAGTGGTCATTGGGAGACCAATGTGTCCGTTCTGTTTCAGAATCGGGTCCAGATTGGCTTGATTCTCGACATTATCCGAATAAAAATTGAGAACCGCATCCAGAGAATAAAACCTGCCGTCATGCATATAAGGTGCGGTATATTGTACATTTCGGAGACTTGGCACCCGGAATTTCATATTGTCATTCCAATCCAATGTCACACGGTATCTTCCACGGTCGTCGTACTGTGCATTGTAGTACATCCCAGTATTCCGGTAACTTTCATCCGTGAATAATTCCCCGGAATGACAGCTCGCACATTTGTTTTGAAATAATGCCATTCCTTTCGATTCGTCATTCGTAAAAGAAGCTGTACCTTTTTTCATTCTGTCGTATTTGGAATCGGCGGAAATCATTGTGACCATAAATTGCGTCAAGGCTTTCAGAACTCTTTCACCAGTAATGTTTTCGTCGCCATAAGCTGCTTTGAACAACTTCTTATAGTTGGCATCTGCGCTTAGTTTTGAAACGACTTCGGGCAGAGAACTGTCCATTTCAAAATCTGTAGTAATCGGAACCAGAGAACGCTCATCCAGATTATGGCTCACGCCATCCCAAGTATAGTTTTTGAGAAATGCCATATTCTGGATTGCCGGTGCATTGCGGATTCCCAATTTATCATCAATACCGTGGCTCACAGGATGCCCGTGGTGTGTGAACGCATACTCTTGAATATGACAAAAGCCACAAGAAATGGTATTGTTACGAGACAATCTGCCCTCATAAAACAATTTCTTACCCAAGGCTACGCCATTTACAGTTACAGGATTCTTATCGGTATCAAATGCCAACGCAGGAAAATTAGTAGGAATCTCCAGATTGTAAGCTTTATCTTCTTCAAAAACTTCGCCTTCATATTCGTTGGAGCAAGAGATTAACATTCCAGAAAGTACAATGAAGAAAATCCAAAGAGAACGTATTCGTCCTCCTTGGAATTGTTGACTCGGATTAATCATTGTGAACGTGGTCAACTCTAAACATATTGATGAGGTTATTGCTGACATTGACTAAATGCGCACTGCTTCCCATCGCCATATTGTTGGAAGTATTTAACGATAAAGTTGTTTTTCCGCTCAAGTACTGATTAAAGTCTGCCAAGATATGTACAGAAGGCGTAATCTCTTTAGTCACTCTGGCTGTAGTTGGTAAATCCAAAACCACTTCTCTGTATAAATCTGCTGTACCATTGGCTGTTGTATCGCCCATATTACCGCAATGGTTCATAAACTCAGTATCAGGTGTAGAGGTTCCATATTTACCTTCTAGTTTTGTGAAGATGTAACCGGCTGCCCAAGACCAAGCCATCCCTTCCTGTTTGGCTTTTTCCCAGAACAGTCCTTGTCCGTCCTGACCAATCAAATAAGCAATCGGACTGATTCCCAAACCTAGTTTGATTTTCTTATAGTTGCCTTGTGGGATTTCAGAGAGGTTGACATACACGATTCCGCCTTTAGCTTCTGCTTGATTGATGATGAAAGCGCCTTTGTCTGGATTGTTATAGTTGTACTTGAATTCGGCTCCGTTTTCATCGATTAATGATATATTACTGATGATATATTTGAGAGTTGAAAACTGATGTTTCTGTCCATTGGCTGAGGTTTGAGTTGTCTGATTAAGGACAATATCGCCGAGGTTATTGAAACCGTTTTCGAACTTAACTTGAAGACTTCCAGTCGTATTGTCTTGAATATCGTCATCATCGCTGTTACTGCAAGATGAAAGGGTTAAGAATGTAATGAATAGTAATGATAAGAGTTTATAGATTTTCATTTGTTTAGATGTTATGTTGTTAAACTGTTGATTTGTTTAACTGTTAATTGTATAGTTTTTGAACACAAAGGCACAAAAGGTTTTTGAGCAATTCTGTGTTTTTAAGGCACAAAGGTTTGACTTCGTCAAATATTTTGTTGAACACGAAGGCACAAAGTTCTTTTGAAAGATTCTCTGCTTTAAGGCGCAAGGTTTGACTTCGTCAAATACTAATAATTCTTGCTGTCTTTAATTTAAAAAGACGGTTATTTTTTGCTGAAATGTAAGTTTTGTGCTCTGCTGCGATAGGGAAAGCAGCGGTTACCCCACAGCGAAGCGGAGCCGTTGACCGAGGAGTATGAGTCCTTCGACAAGCTCAGGATAAACTATTAGCCCAATCCAAGCAGTTTCTTTAGCGCCGGAGAGGGAATAGCCCTAATTACTATATTATTTAAACAATTGGAGGTCTGAAAACGTGTTTCAGGAACAGATAAGAATAATCTGTGGTGTATGTGAAAGTAAGGCTGGTAACGAATCTTTGCCCTACTGTTTTGACTGAAGAAATCTCAACCGGAATATAACAGTCGATGATTTTCTGTGTAGGATTTTTGGATTTGGAATCTTCTGAGCTGTTTTTGGCAAGTTCTTTTCCGAGGTAACATTTACCATTGCAATGCAGCTCTGGTTTTTTCTTATTGATGCACAAAACATTCGAAATATAATCATAGTTAACCGCATACTCCACCAATGGCAGCACCGGTTTGAGTACCAAATAAAAGACGAGTAATAGGTTAAAGATTAATTTCAAAAGTCTGTTTTGAGGGTTTTAAAAAGCACAGACTAGCTGTGCTTTTTTTGATATATTGAGGTTGTTATTTGATAGCTTCCTCGTATCTTCTGCTGATTTCTTTCCAGTTGGTCACGTTCCAAAGGGCTGCCAAGTAATCTGCTCTTTTGTTCTGATATTTAAGGTAATAAGCATGCTCCCAAACGTCGATTCCGAAGATTGGCGTTCCCTTCACCTCAGCAATATCCATCAAAGGATTATCCTGATTACCAGTAGATGTAACAGCCAATTTTTTATCTGCCGTCACAACCAACCAAGCCCAACCAGAACCGAAACGGTCTGCACCCGCTTTGCTCAGTTTTTCCTTCAAAGCATCCAGACTTCCGAAAGAATCATTGATGGCTTTCGCTAATTTTGCAGAAGGTTGAGTATTTTTCTCAGGTGTCAACACTGTCCAGAATAACTCGTGGTTGTAGTGTCCACCAGCGTTGTTTCTAACCGCAGGACTTTCTTTGGAAACGTGGGAAAGAATCTTTTCCAAACTTTCTTTTTCCAATGGTGTTCCAGCAATAGCTTTATTAAGATTAGAAACATAGGCCGCTGCGTGCTTTGAATAATGGATTTCCATTGTCTGTGCATCGACAGAACCTTCCAAAGCGTTATAAGCATAAGGAAGTGGCGTTTGCTTGAATTGTGCTGCTGCAAAAGTCGCTGCAGAAATTGCACTTGCCAGAAATATTTTCTTGATTTTCATAATAACTTTTTTTAGTAATTAGACATTTATTATTTTAATAATTTTCTGATATCTTCTATCAATTTTTCCCTGTCCGGATGGTACTTTCCTCGCAGACTTGTTTTAGTTCCAGCTTCATCTTCGTAATTCAAACCTGAATAATAAAGAATCGGCATATTGTTCTCATCGAATCGGCAACGCAGATTCCCTTCTTTGTCCACCAAAGCAATCATCCCGCTATGATTGAGACTCTCCGAATCATCTTCTTTGTCCCCCACATAAATATCGAACATATCCGCTAAATTACCGATATAATCTCGGTCTCCCGATAGAAAATGCCAATTAGGAGAATCAGCACCAATCATTCTAGCGTGATTTTTCAACACTTTAGACGTATCATTTGTTGGGTCAATACTGATTGAGATAATCCCGAAATCTTTATTGTTGATTTGCTCATCGATGTATTTCATATTCGAATTCATCACGGGGCAAATCGTGGGACAACGGCTGTAAAAGAACTCTACGAGATAAACCTTCCCCAGCATATCCTTATTAGTAATCTTCTTAGAATTCTGGTCCGTCAACGCAAAATCAGGAACTTTCATTACCGTATAAAGACTTTTCTTGAAATAGCTCATCCCAATTCCTATGACCAAAAATAATACCGCAAAAACTATTATCGGCAGAATCAGTTTGCTTTTTTGGAAAGACTTCTGTTTCTTTCTGTTTGTCATTTCAGGGCGTATTTGGCAGGATTTTTCCTGAACTCTTTTTTGCAGTGGTCGCTGCAGAAGCCGTAAGTTTTTCCTTTATAGTTTACAGTATCTTTTAGGAATTCGGCTGTTTTCATATGACAGATCGGGTCATCTGCATTCACGACTTTCACTCCTTTGAGGTCAGTCTTAGGTTTCATTTTGGAAACCTGTTTTACTTTGGGTGTTTCCTGCGCACAAGACAGAGCAGACACCGAAAGCAGTATCATCAAAATATTGAATTTCATTTTTTGAAGTTGATTTAATAATAAAATTTTAAACGCAAAGGCGCAAATATTTTTTAGCTATTAACTGTTTAAAGTCGCAAAGACTAAAGTTAAAAGCTCGCAGATGTGATTAAACCAACGGTGGATGGAATATCCTTGAATCTAATGAGAAATTGTAGAATGAACTTAAATAAGAATTCTGTTTTTGATTGTCCAAGCTGAAATTTAAATTATTCAGAACTGTGAAAATATTCCCTACAGTAAATAATTCTGAGAATACGGAAAGTTTTAATTGGTCTTGTTTTGCAGAATTCTGTGAAGACTTTGAAAGTTCTTTGGCTAAGTAACATTTTCCTTTACAATCCATTTCTTTTTTTGCTCTGTTCTCGCAAAGATTTTTGGTGATGTAATTGTAATTCACGGTATAATCAACCAATGGCATTAACGGACGCAATGCTATTGTGAAAATGATGAATATAGAAATGAATGCTTTCAATACAACAAAAATAAAACATTAGTCCCGGATACCAAATGATATTTGACAGTAGATCGTAAGAGTTTACTGAAACTTAAAAAAATAAAAAATAAAAAAGGTCAGAAGAAAACTCCTGACCTTTTTTATTATGATTTGAATTGAATTAATCAACAATTACTTTCGTGCTGCCAGATTTTGTTTTCACAAAATAAACACCTTTAGAAAGCTTTTTCAAGTTAATCTTTTCGTTGTTGTTAACATTATTGATTGTCTGAACCAATTGTCCGTTGGCGCTATAAATCTGAACTGTTTCATTCTTAGAAATTCCGCTGATGAACAATTCGCTGTTTTTAACAGGGTTTGGATAAACAGTCAGTTTTTGGTTTTTAGCATTAGATTCTGAAACCGCCAATTTTGTGTAGCAAGTCCAAGATAAATTATCAAAAGATACTCTGTTACTTGTTGTATCATCTACTAATTCAATCACTACGTCACCTTCAACATCAATATTAGAAATTGTAGTCGTAGTAGCTGTTTTAGAATAAGGGATTTGTCCTTTCACAACACCATTAACTTTCAAAGTATAGTTACCCGCAGAATCAGCAAAAGGCAAATAAGTTTTAACCGTTAAAGAACCAACACCTCCAGAGATTGTAGAAGATTTCAATGAACCTTTTCTTAAACAGATTGCTCTGTTGTTATCTCCATCGATATGAATTTGCTTATCCGTTCTAGCATAAGTGGCAGTCCATGTAATGCCTTTATTAACCCATTGTCTGTCAAGGTAAGATGAGTTAGTAGCTGGTATAGTTTCAAAATCCTCAGTTCCACAAGTTGTCTCTGGCTCACCTGGATTTCCGTGTCCTGATGTTGTGCTCTCTACTGTATCACTATTATTAGATTTATTACCCGCCGCATCTTTTGCTACAACATACAAAATATAAGTTGTAGCAGAATTAAGTCCTGAGATTGTTCCGCTGTTTGTAGTAACCGTAGTTTTATATGTATTGTTCGCATAGATATCATATCCGCTAACCCCAACATTATCGTTAGAAGCTGTCCAGGATAATGAAATGCTAGAAGAAGTAGTCCCTGTAACACTAAGATTTGTTGGTACAGTTGGCGCCTCTGTATCAGTAGTACTTCCACCATTGAAGGTATCCGGCCAAGTATTTTGAGCTGCAGGACCTCCCCAAATTACAGTTGCTAAGTAAGCATTGTCTATAAATGGGTTTCTGTTATGCTGAATTCCAAAAACTACATTATTTCTTTGTCTTTCAAAGTCTGAAACCGGATCTTCAGCATTCCATTTCAAAAGAATATCCGGGAAATCAGAAGAATAAGTAGAAGGATTCATTGTGATGTTCAAAGGAAGACATCTCGTGTTGTATCTTACATACATATACATCAAGATTCTGGCAACATCCCCTTTCCATTCGTCTCCAGGATACCATCCACCACGACTTGTTTTGTAAGCTGTTGCGCCGGTTCCGTCATCAAATAACAAACTTCCTCTTGTACTGTTCAAAGTATTGTCTGCCGGACGAAGGTGGTGACCATCTGAACCAGGACCAGAAGTTCCCAAGTTAGGCGTTCCTTTTGATTTTGCATAAACGTGCTCTCTGTTCCAACTTCCACTGTAAGGACGGCTTCTCTGATGCGTACCAGAACTCTGAGATCCATACATCAATAAGATATTGTTTGGGTTAGCCGGATCTGCGTCACTCGTTTTGAAAAGTGATGCCAACCCTGCAGAGTATGCAATTGTCTGCGTGTGAGTTGTTGTAATTAATGTTGCAAGATCAGCTTTTAATTCATTTTTAGTTTTGTTAAAGTTAACCCCAGAATAATAAGAAGGAGCTGACTGTGCAAAACCAATAAACGAAATCATACTTGCTAAAAAAGAAACTTTTAACTTCATTTCGAAAATATATTTAATTAGGTTGTTTTAATAATTTTATTTTGATAAATGATACCGAATGGATGTTCCTCAATAATTACTGAGACTTTGTTTTCAAACTCCAGAAAAAAACTGTTGTCAAACCTATAAAGCTTAGACTGAATTTTATTTTCATTAATCTGAGTCGAAATTTCTACATCAATTCCATTTTCTAATTCTTCGTTAGAAAAATTAATATCACTTAATTCTAAATTTTCTCCAAGGCGAATAACACTTGTCAAAAGTCCCGGATGAGAATCTCCTGCGCCCACAAAAAGCCTGTTTTCTTTTTCATCAATATTAATGACATACAAAGGTTCTTTTTTTCCACCGACATTGATTCCTTTTCTTTGTCCAATCTTAAAATTCTCAGCACCTTGATGTTCTCCAACCAAAAAACCATCAAACAATGAGTACTCTTTTTTATGGGATTTCCAGATGAGTTCATCTTTCTTTGAATGAAATCTTGGCAATTCTCTACTATAGATTGGAGAGCTTGCAGGTATTTCAACTATTTGTCCTTTTTGGGTCATTAAAAATTAAATGAGTGATGATTATCAAAACCCCTTTTTGATTGGGGGCGCTAATATAGAAATTTATATTTAAACAAGGTGTAACTAATTATTAATTTACAATTATTAATAAAAAATTAACTTTTACAGAATATTTGATAATAATATTTTAGAATTTGATGTCAAAACTAAAATTCAGGAAACTCCACTTTGAAGCCTATTCCACGAACAGAATCGAATTTGATTCGTTCATCTTTCTGGAAATACTTGCGTAATCTGGTCATAAAAACATCCAGGCTTCTGCCAAGAAAGTAATCGTTCTCGCCCCAAAGTGTTTCAAGGATTTCTTTTCGATTGATGATTTTTTGATTGTTTTTGGAAAGCAAAAGCAACAACTCGGATTCTTTCTCGGTCAACTGAATAGTTTCATTCTGGAAAAGCAACTGAAACTGCGACGGAATGAAAGAATAATTTCCGAGTTTGATAATTAATTTTGTTGAAGATTGGTTTCTTTTGAGAATATTTTTGATACGTAAAATCAGTTCTTCCGGTTCGCAAGGTTTTGTGATATAATCGTCTGCGCCAAGTTTTAATCCTAGAATCCTGTCTATACTTTGTCCTTTTGCTGTCAGAAATAAAAATGGAATATCAGAAGTTTTTCTAATTTCTTTGGACAATTCAAAGCCATCAATTACTGGTAACATGACATCAAGAATTGCCAATTGGTATTGGTCAATCTGTTTTTTACTTTTCAGAATTTCTTCCGGATTCGCAATCCAATTGACCTCAAAATCGGAAAATTCCAAATATTGTTTCAGAACCATTCCCAAATCTGGGTCGTCCTCTACTAATAAAATTTTAGGCTTCATTCGGAATTGTTATTTTAAATGAAACTCCTTTCTTTTTTGGATTCACATCAATATCACCTTTGTATTTATCAACGATTTTTTTAACTAAAAAAAGACCGACTCCAAGACCGTTCACGTGAAGATTTTCATCTCGCGTGATGCGATAATATTTATCAAAAATATTTTGTTTTTCTTCTTTAGGAATTCCGATTCCGTCGTCGGAAACTTCCATTTCAATAAGCTTATTAAACTTAATCAAAACTTCGATTTCCTTTGCTCCGTATTTTGACGAATTATCGATAAGATTATCTATTATTTGTTTGAAATCATTTTGATACAACGACTTATTCTCAGTAAAATCAATTTTAATTTTGAAATCGATTTTATCAAAGGATTTTTTAATTTCTAAAAAGTAATTCTCGATGTCTTTTTTATCAATTAAAACATCATCAGAATCATTATTATGAATGGATGAAACGATATTCTCAAGACGTGTTATTTGACGTTCCAATAAAGCTTTGGTTTCAGAATCAGAAGATTGTGCGATGGAAAATTTCAAAGTTGTAATTGGCGTATTCAGTTCGTGAGCGATGGAATCAATTGTTGTGTGAAGCTGTGAGATTTTCTTTTCCTGACGATTTAGGTTTTTGATACTATTTCGGAATAGGATTACAATTAGAATTACAATCAATAAACTAATGATAATCAACGGAATAATTTTCTTTAAAACTAAAATTTTGACATTCAAAAGTTGGAAAGTCGATTTGGACTTTACCAAATAATAGTTTTTCTCATCCAGTTTCAAATCTGTATTTTCTCTTGTTTGACGACTCGACCATTTACCCTCATTAATAGTCAAAGGTTTTGTCATTTTTTTTACAGTTTGATACAAAACCAGCGAGCGACCAGACGGCAAAAGTTCCATTTTCTGAACCTCATCTAATATTGAATAGATTTCGCTTTTCATTGCAATATCAAAACCAGAATCTGCAATATTGTCTTTAAGAATTTTTTCTAATTTTTTGTTGTACAACTTCTCAGAACTATAAATTCTTTCAGGATTTGTAATCTTTTCTTTTTGAATTGTAATACCAGTTTTCAATCTCTCAAAATCGCCAACTAGTTTTTCTTCATTCGTTTCAGTTTCATATCTTTCCATTGTCTCCAACGTTTTGTCAGCAATGGCTCTAGCTCGTATAATAAGGTCTCTTTCTTGAAGACGATAAGAATTGTAGATATAATAGCCTTGCAGAACAACCAAAATAACAAGGCTGAACGTGAACAAAATAATCGTGATGCTTCTCTTCCGATTCATATTGATTTTTCTAAAACCACAAAAAATATTTTAATACAAAGGCACAAAAGTTAATTTACAATCTTATTAATTTTAAAGGCACAAAGTTTTTAAACTTCGTTTAAGTGAAAAATCTTTGATTTTTTAGTGCCTTAAATTTTTTTCATTAAAAAATCTTTGTGTTTAACTTTACACACCAAAAATACAATCAAATTTCTTTCAAAATAAGCATTAACCTTCCATTAACCGTTCATTAACAAAACTTTCCTGCGTTTCGTCTCAATTTTGTCAAAATTATTGAAATGAAAATTTACATCAGCATTTTGTTATTACTTCCAATGTTTATTTGGAGTCAAAATATCAAAGGACACATTGAGAATGAAAATCAGGAATCTATTTCCGAATCAAGCATTGAAATTAATGAAAACAAATCAATATTCTATTCTGACAAAGAAGGGAATTTTAATCTTGAAGGCATTTCGAAATTTCCTGTCTCAATAACAATCAAAAAAACAGATTATCAGGATTATGAAATCACGATGGAAGAAAATGAATTTCTGAATATCATCCTCAAAAAAGACACTGTTAAATCCATTGAAAGTGTCACGATAAAAGCTAACAAACCTTTACTAAAAAGGAAAATTGACAGATTGGAATTTAATATCGATAAAACGCCACTTCAAAATCTGAATGCCTGGGACATCTTGAAAAGCACGCCCAACATCTTGGTAAAAAATGAAGAATTGAGCGTTCGTGGAAATTCTCAAATCATTGTCACCATTAATGATAAGAAAACATTGATGACACAGGAACAATTAAAACAATTTCTTGAAAACACCGACGGAAACAATGTTTCTTCCGTGGAAGTCATCACCAATCCCCCGGCGAAATATGAAGCGCAAGGCGGTGCTGTTATCAATATTAAAATGAAACAAAATGTTCTTTCCGGCTACAAAGGAAGAATCTCAACAAGATATACACAGGCGACTTACGCCAAAGGATTAATTGGAACGTCGCAGTCTTATAACACAGACAAATGGCAGTTGACCGGAAACTATAACTTTGTGACCGGAGATTATGTACGATATAATTTTGATGTTGTAACCTTTGACAAAGACAAAACCCGTTGGGAAAGTGATATGGTGAGAAAAACACACGCCCACGAACAGCACGTCTATAATTTTTCCGGACAATATGCCGTAGATAGTTTGTCCACCATCCAGTTTGGTTTTGACGGTTATAATGCGCCCAACAACAATGGTCATTACAATGTTCCAACCAATATCTATAACACAGAGAACAATCAATTACAATCTTATTATCTGACATCCAACAAGAAAAGACAATATGATAACAGTTTCAATTCTTATCTGGTTTATGATAAAAAGTTCGGAAATCATAATCTGACCTGGACAAATAATTCAAGTACAAAACGCTTTAAGGAAAATCAGGATGTTGCGACTTTACTGAATTTTGACGGACAGCCTGCAAGCAACGATAGATTTGCGAACAATAGCATTCAGGATATTTCGCTTTATGCGACACAATTGGACTATCGATATTCTAATGATAAATTCACGCTGGAAAGTGGTCTGAAATACAGTTTTGTAAAAAACAAAAACGATCTCGATTTTTTTGACGGAACTAGCGGAACTTTGATTCCAGATTTGACCAAAAGTAACTTATTTAATTATAAAGAGAATATTTTTGCTGGTTATATTTCATCGGAATACAAATGGAAAAAATGGGAAATGAAAGCAGGTTTGCGTTCGGAAACGACTCTTATCAAAACCAATTCGGACAATCCTGTGGTGGAAAACAAGACAACAAGAACTGGACTTTTTCCTACGTTTTATCTGATGTATAATTTGAAAGAAGACCAGCAATTAGGATTCTCGTACGGAAAAAGAATCGACCGGCCGAACTATGATTTCCTGAATCCTTCCAAATCTTATTACAACCTATATTCTTATTTTCAAGGTGATGCTTACCTGAAATCAACCATCATTCATAATCTGAGTTTGACTTACACGGTAAAAGATTGGAATTTCGAGGCATATTATAGCTATATCAAAGACCCATCGATGGAAATTTCTATACAAAATCCGCAGACTTTTGAAACGGTTTATAATTATACCAATATCGACCACGGACAAAATCTGGGAGCCAATTTCTCCAAAAGCATTTCTATAAAGCCCTACTGGAAGCTGAATATTTTTGGAATGGGAGAATTTCAGGAAAATTACTTTATGGGAACAGACAAAATCCTTTACAAAAATGATGTCTTCTTTTACAATGCGAATGTTTCGACACAAATCACTTTGGACAAAGCAAAAAACTGGGATTTGAACGTGTCTTATGTTTATAATTCCAAGACAATCCAGGGTTCTTTTGACATCAGTTCTTCTCAGAGAACGAATGTTATCATCAATAAAAAAATGTTTGATAAGAAATTGGAAGCGGGTTTGGTTTTCAATGATATTTTCCGAACAGATAAGAACATAATCTCGACAAGATATGCTGACCAAAACCAGTATTTCAAAGATTATCGTGACACGCAGTATGTTATGATAAATCTGAAATATAACTTCGGAAATCAAAAAGTTAAAGATGTGAAGGCTGGCCGTAAAACGGATGAGCAGAATAGACTTTGATATCAATGATAATCGCTGAATGATAATTGATTTAATCAAAAAACTTAACACTTTTAATTAAAAAAAACGGTTGTTTCAAATATGAACAACCGTTTTAATTTTATATCAATGTCAGTTTCTATTTCTTTCCCGCAGCCTGCATCGGATTTACTTTTCCATTGGAAGCACCTCTTGCAGCATCTTTTTGTTTCTGTTTGAAAACCTGAAATTTGCTTGATGTTTCAGATGAAGATGAAGCTGTCCAGAAGTTATTAGAAGTATCAATATCCGCTGTTTCTCTCATTGGATCCAGCTGAACTGACTTTAATTTCTTATCAAAATAATAAGTTTTAGAAGCTTTTTGTTCGTTATGTCTCCAAATTTGAACACTGATTTTATCATTCAGTTTTGAACCATCTTCAAATGTGAATTCCAAAATAATTGGCATCACCAATCCACCTTTATTAGAAAAATCGATTTGATAAGCTGTGACATTGTTTTCTTTTTTAAGATCTTTTTTATCCACTTTTTCAAGATTGCCCGTCGTAAGAGAATATTCTTTGGAATTGTCCACTTTCTCCTGCCCACGGTCATATCTGTAATAGAAATCCTGAACATTTTTGTCAGATTCTACATAAAACTTGATATTCTTGTCGTCTTTGTTTCTGATTTTTGAAATATCTTCAAACTCGTTTTGAACAGGTTTTTCAACATTATATTTAACCGTTTCAGATTGAGGTGTCGAATCAAAATCAGGTATCGCAACTGTCACTTTATCTAGAGAAATATCCACAGCATCTGTCCCGTAGAACCAACCTCTCCAAAACCAATCCAGGTCTTCCCCACTCGCATCTTCCATTGTTCTGAAAAAATCTGCAGGTTCAGGATGACGGAAAGCCCATCTTTTTGCATAAGTCTTGAAAGCTTTATCAAATAAGTCTCTTCCCATAATGGTTTCACGAAGAATATTAAGCCCAGTTGCCGGTTTTGAATAAGCATTCGGTCCAAATTTCGCAATGTTTTCTGAGTTGGACATAATTGGTTCCAATTCGTCTTTTGGCAATTTCATATAGTCAACGATTGTCCAGGCCGGACCACGTTTTGAAGGAAATTTGTTATCCCATTTTTCCTCCGTCAGATATTCAACAAAAGTATTGAGACCTTCATCCATCCAACTCCATTGTCTTTCATCAGAATTGATAATCATTGGAAAGAAATTGTGTCCCACTTCGTGAATAATTACACCCAACATTCCGTTTTTTATGGCTTCAGAATAAGTTCCATCTTTTTCAGTTCTTCCATAGTTGAAACAAATCATCGGATACTCCATTCCGTTCGAAGCTTCCACAGATTGAGCTACTGGATATGGATAAGGAATTGTGAATTCTGAATAAGTCTTAATCGTGTGAGCTACAGCTTTTGTAGAGAATTTTCTGTAAAGTCCGTAAGCTTCTTTTCCATAAAAACTCATCGCCATTACTTTATTATTGTTTTCAGGAATCGTCACGCGCATTCCGTCCCAGATGAATTTTCTTGAAGAAGTCCAGGCAAAATCACGAACGTCATTCGCTTCAAAAATCCAGGTTTTTCTTTGTTTTGAATGATTTTTTTCGGCTTTTTTAGCTTCGTCTAAAGTTACAATTTCTACGGGTTCATTAGAATTTTCAGCTTTTCTGTATCTCGCTAATTGTTCAGAAGTTAAAACCTGCTCATAGTTTTTACATTCGCCCGTTCCACCAACAACGTGGTCAGCAGGAACATTCATTTTGACTTTATAATTTCCGAAAACCAAGGCAAACTCGCCACGTCCAGTAAACTGATGATTCTGCCACCCGTGGAAATCGCTGTAAACGCACATCCTTGGAAACCACTGTGTGATGGTGTAAAGGTCGTTTCCGTCTTCAGGGAAATTTTCATAACCGCCTCTTCCACCTTTTTCTATACGATTCGGGATGTTGTAGTTCCAATTGATTTTGAAAACAAATTTCTCTCCTTTTTTCAATGCTTTTGGAAGATCAATTCGCATCATTGTTTTGTTGACCACATATTTCAACGGATTGCCGGATACGTCGGTTACTTTTTCCAGATTTACCCCATAACCATTATCAGAAACAGGAAGTTCCGTTGCTTTTAATTTATCAATCGTTGTTCTTTTAGGCAATGTAGAAGAGAAGGAATAATCTGCATTTTTTACAGATGACTGTTCATTTTCATCTAGTTGAAGCCATAAATAATCCAAATCATCTGGAGAATTGTTGTAATAAGTTATGGTTTCTGAACCTTTCAGATTTCTTTTATCTTCATCCAGATAAGCCTCGATGTCATAATCTGCACGTTGTTGCCAATAAGCGTGTCCTACTGCTCCGGAAGCTGTTCTGTAAACATTAGGCGTTGGAAGAATGGTTCCGAGTTGTTCGAATTTGTTTCCGTGGTTGCTTCCAGGATTATTTTGGATATTCTGTGCTGAAACCACAGCAGAACAGAATAAAAGTCCTAAAACTTTTAATTTCATTTTTTTCAAAAACAATTAGATTATAATTCCTTACAAGTAATCAAATTTAGTAAATTGTTACTAATAATTTAAATTCTAAATTAAATTAAAAAGGAAGTCGCTCTAAAGTCATTTTTAAAGCCAATGCGAAAACTCCCGACGAAACAAATAGAATCCAATCTTTTCTGTTTACTCTGAAAACTTTGAGAAGAATGAAAAGCAGAATCAAAATTGCAATTACCACGATAATCTGTCCCAACTCCAAACCAATGTTGAAGCCTAAAAGCGGAACGAAAATACTTTGTTCTTTAGCCAACATCATTCTGGCCGTGTTCGCAAATCCCATCCCGTGAATCAAACCGAAAATTAATGCTAAATAATAGTTGAGATTCATCAGCTTTTTCTGATTGCTTTTCATCAGAATGTTACCCAATGCGGTGATGACAATGGTCAAAGGAATCAGAAACTCTACCCAATTTCCGGGAACTCGAAGAATATTGAGCGTGCTCAGTGCCAAAGTGATGGAATGTCCAATGGTAAACGCGGTTACAAGAATCAGAATTTTTTTAAAATCGTTGTAGGAATAAACTGCAATCAGCGCCAAAATAAAAAGCTGATGGTCCAGCGCATCCAGAGAAATAATGTGTTCCCAACCGAGTTTCAAGTAAAAAATAAAATCCCGCATCCTATCATTTTAAAAAGAATTACGAAAATAATGATTAATTTCGATTTAAATTTTGGGTGTGATGAAGAACTTTCTTTCTACAATTGTTATTTTTTCTTTGGCTTCAGTGCTTTTTTCTTTCAAATTTCATCCTTATCACGTTGGCTCTATGGAATTTAATTACAGTCAAAAATCCAAAACCTTTGAAGTTTCTGGACGATTTTTCATGGATGATTTGGAGAATGCAATTAATAAAAAATATGGAAAAAATCTTCATTTCCTGAATCCAAAATCTGAAAAGGAAATGAATGAAGCGCTAAAAAACTATGCTTCAGAATATGTGAAATTGAAAGTGAACAATCAATTTGTGAAAGTTAATTTTGTTGGTTACGAGGAAGATAAGGAAAGTGTTGACATTTTTCTGGAATCAGAAACTGTTGCTAATCCTAAAAAAATTGAAACTGCAGTCAGCTTTCTTTACAATCTTTTTGATGACCAAATGAATATCATTCACATTGTCATAAATGGTCAACGTAAAAGTGAAAAACTGAATTATCCTGACCGCTATCTCTTTCAGGAATTTTGATTGAAAATAGTTATCGTTTTTATCAATAATCAGATCAAAGCGTGATTGAGAGAAGGTTTAAAGACTCATCAATTGCAATTTAAAATTAATTACGTTGAAATAATTTGGTACTAAAGAATAAAATGTTCTAATTTTGCTAACGCTGTTAGAAATAATACAAAATGGGAGTTCACGAACGTCGTCAAAGAGAAAAAGAATCAATACGCGCCAATATTTTGGACGCTTCTTTTAATTTGGCTAAAACAGAAGGTTGGGCTTCGCTTTCCATTAGAAAGATTGCAGATGCGATAGAATACAGTGCACCAGTTGTTTACGATTATTTTGAAAATAAAGAAGCTATTCTTTATGAAATTTCATTAAACGGGTTCCATCAATTACATATCGAATTATTGAAAGCACAGAAAAAACACGATGAGCCAGAAGATCAATTGACTGCTATTGTGGATGCTTACTGGAAATTTGCATTCAAGAATAAAGAGTACTATCAATTGATGTTTGGGCTTGGAATGCAGTGCAGCGGAAAAGGATTGATGAAGGAAGAATTTTCTTCGTTTCAGGATATGCTTTATGAATGCACCTTGGAAATCATCAATAAAAAAGGATCGAATCCAGATAATGCCTGCCACTCTTCTCATGCTTTATTTTCAGCTGTTCACGGATTGATATCTATTATGATGATGAGAAATGCGGATATCCCTTCTACAATGAACAAAACAACATTAGACGAAACTGTTTCAGCTTTTATTAAGTCATTGTAATATTTTTTTGAGCTGACAATTAACACTGTTAGGAAAATTAACATTAAATTAATATAACTTTGTTTTAAGTTCAAAATTTGAAGAAATCAAATTTGTCATAAAACATTAACACTGTTAGCTATACTAACGCATATTTATCAATTTTAGTAGATTAAACTGTCATGGAAACAACAATATAAACTCAACTCAACATTATATTTTTTTGAACAAATCATTAACACTGTTAGGAAATATAACTATAAAACTATTAAGAACATATTTAACTAAACTTAATTCATATCTCAAAATGAAAACTATTACTAAACTAAAATTTATTGTACTTCTATCAAGTATTATACTTTTACAAAATTGTACCAAAGCGGCAGAAGGTGCAGGAGCGCCACCGCCAGCTCCAGAATTGCCTGTTTATACTGTAATTACATCCAATACTTCAACTTTTCAAGAATTTCCAACTGCTCTGGAAGGAAAGAATAATGTGGAAATCAGATCTCAGGTGGATGGTTATCTTGATAAAATTTATGTGGAAGAAGGTGCATTCGTGAGAGCAGGACAACCTCTTTTCAAAATAGATTCCAGATCTTATGGCGAGCAGGTGAATATGGCAAGTGCCAATCTTCAGGCTGCAAATGCTAACATCCAGAAAATGAAAGTCGAAGTAGACCGATTAACAACTTTGGTTGCTGAAAAAGTAGTTTCTGATGTTCAATTGAAAACAGCGAAAGCGAATTACGCAGTCGCAGTTGCAACAGCAGCACAAGCAAAAGCAGCTTTGGGAGGTTCTAGAATCACAAATGGATTTACGACGATTACAGCTCCAGTTAGCGGCTATCTTGGCAGAATTCCATATAAAAAAGGAAGTCTGATTTCCAAGACAGATCCTACTCCGTTGACTTTCGTTTCGGACATTAGCGAGATTTATGCTTATTTCTCCATCAGTGAAATCGATTTTATTGCTTTCCAAAAGAAATATGTCGGCGCAACGCTGGAAGAAAAAATGAAAAATATGCCTTTGGTGGATTTAGTCATTGCAGACAACTCCACTTATTCTGAAAAAGGAAAAATGAAAATGATTGATGGTCAATTTGATAAAAGTACTGGTGCAATCACAGTTCGTGCAACATTCCCAAATCCAAATGGAACTTTGAGAAGTGGGAACACAGGAAAAGTTAGAATGCCTCAATTATTGTCGAATGCAGTTGTTATTCCGCAAGAATCAACTTTCGAAATTCAGGATAAAACTTACGTTTACGTTCTTGGAAAAGATAAAACTGTGAATAGCAAACCAATCACAATTTCAGGAAAAACTGAGCATTATTATTTCATTTCCGAAGGACTTAAAAAAGGTGACCAAATCGTATTTACAGGATTGGGCAGCTTAAAAGATGGTGCATCCATCAAACCAAAAATGATTTCTTCTGACAGCTTATTAACAGCGACGCCTTTGTAAATCAATCATTAACAGAAGACTTAAAACTATACTTCTTATGCTAAAACAATTTATAGAAAGACCCGTACTTTCAACGGTTATTTCGATCATCTTATTATTATTGGGATTGCTCTCGGTTTTCCAATTGCCGATTACATTATTCCCAGATATTGCGCCGCCAAGCGTTCAGGTAACGGCATCTTATCCCGGTGCTAATGCCGAAGTTGTTGCCCGTTCTGTTGCGAATCCAATTGAGGAAGCTGTGAATGGTGTGGAGAATATGACTTACATGACTTCCAACTCCAGCAACGATGGATCACTGACTTTGAATATCTATTTCAAACAAGGTTCAGATCCTGATAATGCCGCAGTTAACGTTCAAAACAGAGTTTCCAAAGCGATGAGCCAGCTTCCACAAGAGGTTGTTCAGGCTGGGATTTCTACTCAGAAAGTTCAGAACAGTTTCATTATGTTTATGGGAATTACGAGTGATGATCCTAAACAATATGACGAGCTTTTTCTTCAGAATTATATGAAGATCAATATCATTCCACAGCTTCAACGTATTCCGGGAGTTGCTCAGGCTCAGGTTTTTGGGTCTAAGGATTACTCGATGAGAATATGGCTGAAACCTGATCGTCTGACTGATAACAATCTTTCGCCTCAGGAAGTTTTGACGGCAATCAAAAACAGTAATCTTGAAGCTGCGCCAGGAAGATTTGGTCAAGGAAGTAAGGAAACTTACGAGTACATTCTTAAATATAAAGGTAAATTAAACAAAAACGAAGATTACGAAAATATCGTCATCAAATCCAATAGTGATGGTTCTTTCCTAAGATTGAAAGATGTTGCAAGAGTAGAATTTGGTTCTTATAGTTATACTGCAGCAAACAGAGTGGATGGAAAACCGGTTGCAGGTTTTGCGATTCTTCAAACGGCTGGATCTAATGCCAACGAAATCTTAACCGAAGTTGAAAGACAGGTTGAAGAATTCAAAACAACACTTCCAAAAGGTGTGAAACCAATCATTATGTACAATTCCAAAGACTTTTTGGATGCGTCTATTCATCAGGTTGTTGAAACGTTGGTCATTGCATTCATCCTAGTTTTCATCGTGGTTTATATTTTCCTTCAGGATTTCAGATCAACTTTGATTCCGGCGATTGCAGTTCCAGTTGCGATTATCGGTACATTTTTCTTCCTGAATTTATTCGGGTTCAGTATTAATATGTTGACTTTGTTTGCTTTGGTTCTTGCCATTGGAATCGTCGTCGATGATGCGATCGTAGTTGTGGAAGCTGTCCATTCCAAGATGGAACATACTGGACTTCCTGTAGATCAAGCAACCAGAGAATCGATGAGCGAAATTTCAGGTGCGATTATTTCTATTACTTTGGTGATGTCGGCGGTTTTCGTTCCGGTTGGCTTTATGCAAGGTCCTGCGGGTGTTTTCTACAGACAGTTTGCTTTCACTTTAGCGATTGCGATTTTGATTTCTGCTATTAATGCATTGACATTGAGCCCCGCTTTATGTGCACTTTTACTGAATGATCCTCAGGGAGAACATAGCGAACACGGTCACAAAACTGGATTTGGAGCCAGATTTTTCAACGCTTTTAATACAAGTTTTAATAATCTGACCAAAAAATATATTTACAGTCTCAAATTCTTAATCAAGAACAAATGGGTAAGCGTTGGCGGATTGGTTTTGATTACGGCCATCACTGTATTTTTGGTTAATAAAGCACCTTCAGGATTTATCCCTACAGAAGATCAAGGTTTCGTTTTGTACGCTGTAAACACGCCTCCGGGAAGTTCATTGGAAAGAACCAACAAAGCGACAGAACAAATTGATAAAATTGTAAATGGTGAAAAAGCAACCAACCATCTTTGGGTTGCGGACGGACTAAACTTCATCAGTAATGCCAATGCGTCACCCTACTCTGCCGGTTTCATCAAACTTAAAGATTATGAAGATCGTGGCGATGTAAAAGATCCGGATCAGATTGCAGCAGGATTGACAGGAAAAGTATCGCAGGTAAAAGATGCGAGTGCTTTCTTCTTCAACTTTCCTACTGTTCAGGGTTTTGGTAACGTTTCCGGTTTCGAATTTATGTTGCAGGATAAAACCAACGGTTCTTTTGAGCAATTGGGAACCACGACTCAGGCTTTCATCGGCGAATTAATGAAACGTCCGGAAATTGCTTTTGCATTCACGACTTATGCAGCAGGAAATCCTCAATACACGATTGAAGTTGATGCTGACAAAGCCAATCAGTTGGGGGTTTCTGTAACCGATTTGATGCAGACAATGCAGATTTATTATGGAAGTAGTTTCGTTTCAGATTTCAACAGATTTGGAAAATACTACAGAGTAATGGCTCAGGCTGATGTACCTTACAGAACCGATGCAAACTCATTGGAAGGAATTTATGTTAAGAATAACCAAAGTGAAATGGTTCCTGTGAAAACATTGGTGACTTTGAAAAGATCTTTCGGACCAGAAACTGTGACCAGAAATAACTTGTTCAATGCGGTAACTATCAACGGAACACCGAAACCAGGTTATAGTACAGGTGACGCCATCAAAGCGGTTGAAGAAACTGCCAAAAAATCGCTGCCAAGAGGCTATGGATATGAATGGACGGGGATCACACGTGAAGAGAGACAAACTGGTGGACAAACGGCTTTCATTTTTATGTTGAGTATTTTGTTTGTTTACTTTTTATTGGCTGCTCAATATGAGAGTTACATTCTGCCTTTCGCAATTATTTTAACGATTCCTACAGGTATTTTCGGGGTTTATGCCTTCACAGGATTAGCTGGAATTGATAATAATATTTACGTTCAGGTTGGATTGATTATGCTTGTCGGATTATTGGCAAAAAATGCGATTTTGATTGTGGAATTCGCTGTTCAAAGAAGACACACAGGTAAAACTTTGATTGAATCTGCGCTCCAAGCTTCGAGGCTGAGATTGAGACCAATTTTGATGACATCGTTTGCGTTCATCATCGGAATGTTGCCTTTGGTTTGGTCGCAAGGTGCGGCGGCAAAAGGAAATCATTCCATTGGAATCAGTACAGTTGGTGGGATGTTGACCGGTGTAATTTTCGGAATCTTCATCATTCCGGTAATGTATGTGATTTTCCAATATCTGCACGAGAAAATGCCTAGCAGAAAGAAGCGCAGACTTAAAAAAGAAAAAGCAGCTTTAAACCTTATTTAAAAAACTAAAATGAATATAATTACTAAAATAAAAGAGGTTTTGGGAATATCGCTGATTGCGGTAGGTGCAATTTCCTGTATGCCAAAGCTGGCATTGGAAAAAGTGACGCCAGAGTTACCAGAAACCTTCAAACAGACTGCTACAGCCGATACAGCGAGCGTTGCGAATCTGGAATGGAGACAATTTTTTAATGACCCGATTTTGCAAGGTTTAATAGAAAAGGGAATAAAAAATAACTACGATTTGCAGATTGCTTTAAAGCAAGTTGCATCTTCTCAGGAACGTTTGAAACAAGCAAAATATATGCAATATCCGGATGTTGGTTTCGGAGTTTCTGCACAGATTTCCAAACCTTCCAAGAATAGTATGAACGGACAAAGTCTGAACTTATTTTTAGGACAAAGTCACGTTGAGGATTATAATGCGGCGTTCAATCTGTCTTGGGAAGCTGATATCTGGGGAAAAATCAAAAACCAGCAGGAGGTTTCTAGAATGCAATATCTGCAGACTTATGAAGCGACAAAAGCGATTCAGACCCAAGTGGTGGCAGCGATTGCGCAAGGTTACTACAACCTTCTAATGCTGGATAAACAACTACAAATTGCAAAGTCAAATTTGGAATTGAGTACCAATACACTTTCTATCACAGAAAAAATCTGGAAAAGTGGCGATGCGACTTCTCTGGCCATTCAACAATCTAAAGCTCAAAAAGAATATACAGAACTTTTGATTACACAACTGGAGCAAAATATTGCCATTCAGGAAAATGCGTTAAGTATTTTGATAGGTGAAAATCCGACAAAAATCAACAGAACGATTGAAATGTCCGACACTTCCCTACCTCAAAATTTATCTGCCGGATTACCTGCAGCAATGGTAAGCCGCCGTCCAGATGTTCGTCAGCAGGAACTGGTTTTGCTGGAATCTAATGCTCTGATTGGAATTGCCCAAGCGAATATGTATCCGTCTTTGAAAATAACTGCAAATGGCGGTGTTAATTCTTTCAAGATTGATAATTGGTTTCAGATTCCGGCATCGTTGTTTGGTTCAGCTTTAGGCGGAATCACCCAGCCAATTTTCCAAAAAAGACAATTGAAAACTGATCTAAATGTAGCTAAAATACAAAGAGAGAAAAATGTTTTGGCATTTCGTCAATCTGTCCTGAATGCTGTCGGCGAAGTTTCTGATGCTTTGGTTTCTAATGAAAGTCTTAAAGTTCAGGAACAAAAAGCCAGCGAACAAGTTTCAACATTGAAAGATGGAATAAAAAGCGCTGAACTACTTTATAAAAGCGGAATGGCAAATTACCTAGAAGTGATTGTTGCTCAAGGTAATTCTCTGCAAGCTGAACTGAATCTTGCTTCTGTAAAAAGACAGCGACTAAGCAGTATTGTAGATCTTTACCGGGCTCTTGGCGGCGGTTGGAAGTAATTTCTATATTTAAATTAAATTGTTAAAAAATGCAGTCTTTTGGGACTGCATTTTTTGTATTTGAATACATATTTTTAATTCAAATATTTAGCAACTTTCTGTTCCAAATCTTCCAGATCAAAAGGTTTAGCTACAAAATCATCTGCCTGAGCACTTGTTGCCAAAGCTTCAATATCATTATTGGCTGTGACGTAAATTACCGGAATGTGTTTGAATTCTTCCTGGCTTTTCAAGAGTTTTGTTGCTTCTATTCCTCCAATATTCGGAATCCAGTTATCCATCAGAATAATATCCGGATAAAACTCCGACACTTTCTCGAGAATATTATGCGAAGTTTGCGATATATCGACTTCGTAACCACCATCTTCAAAAATAATAGAAATCAGTTCCAGAAGTGTGGTATCATCATCAAAGATTAATATTTTTTTCTTGCTCATATAAAGTTAATTTAAAATCTATAGTTTATTATTTTTATTTAATTCATTAAGTTGGATTGGAAGATTTTCAGAAGTTATCAATTGATTAAATCTTACTCGTTCCACAGCTTGTCTTGGCATATAATCTACTTGTGCCGTGTCGGGATTTTGTATCCATATTTTACCTCCATTTTTTTTGATGTGCTGCAAACCTTCGACACCATCAGAATTGGCTCCCGACAAAAGAACAGCTAACAATTTGTCACCAAATACTTCTCCAGCGGAACTGAAAGCTATATCAATTGACGGGCGGGAAAAATGCAGCTTCTCTGATCTGTCCAGTGAAACATTTGTTTTGTCATCAAACAACAAATGATAATCTGCCGGAGCAATGTAAATTTTATTGATTTCTATTTCTGTTTTATCTTCTATTTCTATGACTTCTATCTTAGAATATTGTTGTAATAATGATGGTAAAATACTTACAGATTGTGCTTTGCGATGAACAACCAATACGATAGAAAAACTCAAATCTGTATCCAGATTTCTAATAAGTTCTATAATCACTTGCAAACTGCCGGCTGATCCTCCTATAATCACTAATTCTGTTTCCATCCTTATTGTATTAATTGTGATCCGCTTTTTTCCAAATCTTCTGATCATCCAACTGCTGATATCTTTTTTGAAGATGAGAAAATCGCAATGTTTCCTTCGTACCCAACGCCAGATAACCAAGATTCTCCAAACTATCATCAAAAAGATGGAAAACTCTTTCTTGTAGTCGCTTATCAAAATAGATCAAAACATTACGACAAATAATCAATTGAAAACTATTAAAAGAACTATCTGAAACTAAATTATGCGTTGATAGTATCATCTTTTCTTTCAAGCTTTTATCAAATCTTGCACTGTCATAATTGGCTGTATAATAATCTGAAAAATCTTTTTTTCCACCAGAAAGTATATAATTTTCAGAATAAATTTTCATCTGGTTAATAGGAAAAACACCTGAACTTGCTGTCTCTAAAACCGACGGATTGATATCTGTTGCATAAATCAAAGATTTATTATAAAGTCCAGCTTCTTTTAACAATATCGCGACCGAATAAGCTTCTTCTCCTGTAGAACATCCTGCCACCCAAATTCTTATCAGCGGATAAGTCCCCAACTGTGGTAAAACTTTTTCTCTCAGAGCTTTGAAGAAATGGGGATCTCTAAACATCTCGGTGACATTGACAGTGATTTCTTCTATGAAATGTTTCAAATAACCCGGATCATTGACGATTTTATACCGCAATTCAGCAAAACTCGTGAACTTATCTATCAGACAAATTCGGTTGATTCTTCGTTTAAAAGAGGCTCTGCTGTAAAGTGAAAAATCATAACCATAAACCTCGTGAACATCTTTGATAAGGTGCTCTACTTCGTGATCTAAGACAATATTAGGTTCTAACATTATGGCTTTTTTTCTATGGCAATCAATAACTGATCCACATTAATCGGTTTGGTAATATAGTCGTCTGCTCCGGCTTCCAAACATTTCTCACGGTCTTGCGCCATTGCTTGTGCTGTTACAGCAATAATAGTTTTATCCTTTATCGCAGGCGTTTCACGAATGATTTTCATTGTCTGATACCCATCCATATCGGGCATCATCATATCCATCAAAACAATAGCGATATCACTGTCTTTTTTTAAGATATCAATCGCTTCCTGACCCGTTGCAGCAGTTTCAGTGGTGTAATGTCTGGCTTTCAAAGTCAGTTTTAAAGCAAAAATATTTCGTGGATCATCGTCCACTATCAGAACTTTTTTATTCATTGAAAAATTAACTTTCGTATAACCAAACTCGTAATAATGATAATAACTGATCGATATCCACAGGCTTGGAAATGTAATCCGACGCACCTGCAGCCATACATTTGTCCCTATCGCCAATCATAGATTTGGCAGTAACAGCAATAATGGGAAGTTTCGAAAATTTTGGAAGTTTTCTGATTTCCCGAATTGATTCATAGCCGTCCATCTCTGGCATCATCATATCCATTAAAACCACATCGATATCCGGATTTTTTTCAATTTGTTCTAAGGCCTGTTTGCCATCCATAGCCAAAACTACTTCTACTTTATACTTCTCCAATGATTTTGTTAATGAGAAAATATTTCGGGCATCGTCATCGGTAATCAGGATCTTTTTGCCACTCAAAACTTCTGTCAATGATCCCAGAGTTTTGCTTCTGGATTCTTCTGCATTATTTTTCTCCTCAACCAAGTGTAAAAACAATCCAACTTCATCTAAAATCCTCTGGTAAGAATGTGCTGTTTTCACAACAATAGAATCTGCATATTGTTTGATTTTCAGTTCTTCTGCATTGGACAAACTGTGCTCTGTGAAAATAATGATTGGCAAGTTCTCCAGACCTTCATAACTTTTGATTGATTCTACAATCTCATATTCTCTGCCTTTGAAAGCGCCAATGTCCAAAATCACACAATCTACTCTATTAGATATCAATGCATTGACACTGTCTTCTACATTATTTTCTACAGAAAGTGAGATGTTATAATTACTCAAAAAGAAAGACAAAGCTGTTGCGTGTTTCGCATTTTCTTCTACAATCAGGACTTTTTGAGGTGATTTTCTGATGACTTCCTCTATTTTTTTAAAAACGTTGTTCATTTGATCCAGAGCCACAGGTTTACTGATAAAATCAATGGCACCTTTCATCAGACTTTCCTTTTTAGCGCGCATTACAGACATCATATGCACCGGAATATGTTTTGTCTCATTAATTGATTTGAGATCATCCATCACTTGCCAGCCATTTTTTACAGGCAGTTGTATATCTAATAAAATTGCGGATGGACGATATTGCATCGCAAAAGGAACGGCTTGATCGCCTCGCACAGAAACCACAGCTTTATAATTTTGTTTTCTGGCATATTTCAGTAAAGCTTTTGCAAAATTGGTATCATCTTCTACAATCAAGATCACTTTATCATCTTCTGTGATAGAGTTTCTGTCGTCTTCTATATCTTTTGGAATTTCTAAAATCGGAGTTTTCAGTAATTCAACAGGATCTTCTTCGCCCAAAATAGTCTGGATTTTTTCCACATCATCTTTTATGACATCTACCAAATCCTGATTATTATCAAAATGAATGACTTCAGCAGGTTTCACAGTTGGAATTCTGAAACTGAATTCACTTCCTTCATTCACCTGACTGGTTACTGATAATTCTCCACCTAATAATCTTGCAATCTCACGGCTGATTGATAATCCCAAACCTGTTCCTCCGAATTTCCTTCTCGTAGAACCATCGGCTTGTTGAAAAGCTTCGAAAATAATATTCTGTTTCTCTTCCGGAATTCCGATTCCTGTATCTTTCACGGAGAATATAATTGAATTCTGATTCTTCGGATCGTTTTTAATATTAAGGTTAATGCTTCCTTTCTCTGTGAATTTGATAGCGTTGGACATTAGATTTCTCAAGACCTGATCCAAACGCAATCTGTCGGTTTCTATATTTCTTTGAACATCTTCGTCCACATTAATATTGAACTGAAGTTCCTTTTGATGAATAATTGGATTAAAGAGATTTCTTAAATCTTTTACAACTTCTTCTAACGAAACGTCCTGATGTTCCAAAGTCATTTTCCCTGATTCGATTTTTGCTAAATCTAAGATTTCATCAATCAAAGTCAATAAACTAGTTCCAGAGCTTTGGATCACTTTTGCTGATTCGATTTGATCTTCGTTTAGATTTTCATCCGGATTTTCAGCCATTAATCTTGAAAGCAAAAGAATCGAGTTCAATGGAGTTCTCAACTCATGAGACATATTTGCAAGAAATTCTGATTTGTATTTGGTGCTTAAAGCCAATTCCTCAACTTTTCGCTGAATTTCTGCATTACGTTCACCAATCAAATGATTTTTTTCTTCCAGCAAAGTAGAACGTTCTTCTAATTCTAAATTAGATTGTAGTAATTCCTCCTGCTGAACCTTCAACTCTTCTTCAGAAGCTTGTAATTTTTGAGTTTGAGCTTCCAGTTCTGTGTTCAGATTTTCTAATTCAGAATGCTGAACCTGTAATTCTTCTGCCTGAGTCTGTGTTTCTTCCAACAACCGTTGCTCTTCTTCACGGCTTTTTGCAACATTAAGAGCTATACCGATATTTCTGCAGGCTTCTAAAAAATATTCAACTTTATCTTGATCAAAATTAGAAGTTGAACTCAGTTCCAAAACACCATAATTATAGTTTCCGGAAATAATAGGAATCAACAAAATATTATTAACATTGATCTTACTACCAGCAAAACTAATAGCAATATTATCATCGTTAAAATCATTAAAGACTTTCAATTCTTTATTTTGAAAAACCTGTCCAACCATACCTTCACCAGGTTCGAAGATTTTTTTCATATGATCTTCCAAACCATAGGCTGAGCTGAGCTTCAATCTTCCTTCTTCATTCAAATAAATTGCACCGTTGATACAGCCTCCGTAATCGATTAAATTCTTCAGAGAGTCTTTGGTGACTTCCTTCACGGTTTTGTTTCCAGACAAAGAATCATTCAGTAACACCAAACCTTTTTGTCGCCATTCGCTCTTATTAATTTTATCGAATGAAGTTTTGAGAGAGTCCGTCATATGATTGAGAGATTCTACCAAATCGCCCAAATCATCTTGCGAATTATCCACTGCTTTTTGACTGTAATCTCCGTTGGAAACTCTGTTTGCAATCTCTTTTATTGCACTTACACGTCTAGAAATTTCTAAATCTTTTGCAGTAAGTTCTTTTTCCAATTTATCTCTTCGGATCAGATCTGACTTCAGTTTTGCATAGAAAGAAGCGGTAACAATAACTGCTGCAATAGCTGATAAAATGATGAACAAAACTGTCATATTGGACGATCTTGTCAAATCAATATTTTTAATCTCCAACTGTTGCTCTTCATATTTCACAAACTCGGCAACCAGATTTCGACATCTGTCCATATAGATTTTGCTGGTCAGGATTTGCTCCTGAGTCATCACCAATCCATTATGTTTGTTTTCTACAAATTGCTTAAGATTGCTGATATTAATATTACCATTTTCCTCCAGTTTATTGAGACGGTCCAGTTGAACTTTATCATCAATATCCAAAGCTTTTGCTTTTTCTATAGCTTTAGAAAACTCAACCAAACTCTTGTTATAAGGTTCCAAGAAAGTTTCTCTGCCGGTTAGCTGATAACCTCTGTTTCCTGTTTCCGCATCCAAAAGTGCTACCAGAACATCCTTCACAGCTGTGATAGAACGTCGGCTTGCAGAGAGCTTTTCTCTATTGTCCATTTGTTTTTGGATACTCCAGTAAGAGGCTACGGAACTGGCAATTAATATCAAAAGTGACAGCCCGACTCCTATCTGAAGATTTCTGATAATTTTCTTTGGCATAAAGAATTTAGTTTAATGGTAAAGTGAAATAAAATGTAGAACCTTCTCCCAGCTCGCTGGAAACACCTATTGTTCCGTGGTGCTGATTAATAATTTCTGAACAGATATAAAGTCCGATTCCCAGACCTTGAAACTGCAGAGACGATTCTTCAACACGATAAAACTTCTGGAAAACATATTCCTGTTTGAAATCCGGAATCCCAATCCCAAAGTCTGTTACGCTGATTCGAACTTCTTTTTCGTCGGTAAAAGTGGTGACAATAATCTGATGATTTTCAGGAGAATATTTGATAGCATTGGTTAAGAAATTAATCAAAACCTGCTCTATTCTTATCTTATCAAGCGGAATCATAAAATCCGGTTTCACGCCGTGACGTTCGATTTTAACATCGCTTCCACTCGTATGCAGAATTGTTTCAAGAGCATTTTCCAGAACCTGATTCAGGTTTTCCGGTTTTTTATTAATCTTTAATTTTCCGTTCTCTATTTTGGAAACATCAAGCAAATCTGTAATCAAACTGTTCAGTTTATCGATTTGGTCTAATGTTTTTTGGACGTACATCAATTCAGAATTTTCGTCGTTCTGCTTTAGTTTACGACTTAGTAATTGAGTGTAAGCTTTTATACTTGTCAAAGGCGTTTTCAGCTCGTGGCTGGCAATACTTAGGAACTCGTCTTTTTCTTTCTCGATTCTTTTTTGATCATCGATATCGGTGAAAGTCCCTACCCAATTTTTGATATTTTCACCTTCAAAAACAGGCGACATTCTCAGCAAATGATAGCGGTAAACTTGATTTTTGATATTCTTGATTCTGATTTCCAGCTCCAGCGCTTTGCCCCTTTTTCTACATTCTTCAAACTGCTCTCGGATATTGTGATCGTCTGGATGAGTTTCCGGAAAATCTTTTTCAGTTTCAGAATATTGATACCATTTACAATTAACAAAATCGACTTCGCCATTTTCATTAAGCGTAAAAGCAATTTGAGGTAAAGCCTGCAACATCAAATGAAAATGATCAATCTGAGACTTCATGGTTGCCTGCGCTTCCTTTCGTCCTCTGTTTTCCAGCTCCAGATTGTGCTGTGTTTTCTTCATCGCAAGATTGTTCTCCTGCAGATTGTAAAACGTTTTTGCTTTCAATAAAAGAATATCCGGATCAACGGGTTTGGTAACATAATCTTTACCTCCTGATTTATAGCCTTGGGTAATGAATTTTTTCTCGATGCTGACTGCCGAAAGAAAAATGATCGGAACATCTTTGGTTTTGCTGTAACCTGATAAATTTTCGGCAACTTCGAAACCATCCATATCCGGCATCTGAACATCCAGAATTACCAAAGAATAGTCATTTTTAAGCGCTTTACCCAAAGCTTCTTCACCTGAAAGTGCTGTATCTACTTCAAAATCATTGGACTCTAATAATTTTTTTAAAGAAAATATATTATTGGGATTATCATCAACAATTAAGACCATAAAATTTTAAAATGAACTGATTATTATATTTCATTTATGTAGTTACCAAAAATACTTACAATATTCCAATAAAGCATTATTTTTATAAAATCAACATAAATAAACTCGAAAAATTAGCCTAGCAAAAACACAGCCAAGTTTGCTTATTTCTGACAATTTTTAGTGATTCATCTATTTTCACATGCTTATCTTTGCAAAAACTTTTCTTTTGAAAGACATTCTTCTCATCACTCCGCCTTTTACTCAACTGAATACGCCCTATCCGGCGACGGCTTACATCAAAGGTTTTCTTAATACCAAAAATATATCCAGTCACCAGATAGATCTTGGGATTGAGGTAATATTGGAGTTATTTTCCAAGAATGGACTTCAGAAAGTTTTCAATGTTTCGATTGATCTTTATAATGTTTCTGAAAATTCTCAAAGGATATTTGCCCTGCGAGAAGAATATATCAAAACCATAGATCAGGTGATTCTTTTTTTACAGAATCAAAATCCGACTTTGGCAAGACAGATTTGTTCTATGAATTTCCTTCCGGAAGCTTCCCGCTTCAATCAGTTGGATGATATGGAATTTGCTTTCGGGAATATGGGTTTGCAGGATAAAGCAAAACATTTGGCAACCTTATATTTAGAAGATCTTTCCGATTATATTGTGGAGAATATCGATTCTGATTTTGGATTCAGCAGATATGCAGAAAGATTGGGAAAAAGTGCTAATTCTTTTGATGAATTATATGCTAAAATCAATCATGCTAATAGTTTTATTGATGAAATTACTTTAGACATTTTAAAGAAAAAACTGGAATTAGTTCAGCCAAAATTGGTTTGTTTTTCTGTTCCTTTTCCCGGAAATTTGTATTCTGCTTTCCGATGTGCCAAGTTGATTAAAGAAAACTATCCTCACATCAAAACCGCAATGGGTGGCGGTTTCCCAAATACTGAATTAAGAGACATTAAAGATAAAAGAGTTTTTGAATTCATAGACTTTATCACGCTAGATGATGGTGAGTTGCCACTGGAACTTGTTTACCAGAATGTTTGTCAGACTGAGAATCTAGAAGCCGAATATAAAAGAACATTCCTTCTAGAAAACGGAGAAGTTACTTATAAAAACAATTCCAAAAAACACGATTACAAACAAGCCGAAGTTGGAACACCAGACTATTCGGATTTGCAATTAGACCATTATATTTCTGTGATAGAAGTTGCCAATCCGATGCACAGCTTGTGGAGTGATGGCCGATGGAACAAATTGACAATGGCACACGGCTGTTATTGGGGGAAATGTACATTCTGTGATATTTCTTTGGATTATATCAGAATTTATGAACCTATTTCTGCCAAAATTTTGGTGGACAGAATGGAAGAACTCATCCAAACTACAGGTGAAACCGGTTTCCATTTTGTGGACGAAGCAGCGCCCCCAGCCTTGATGCGAGAAGTAGCTCTGGAAATTCTACGAAGAAATCTCGTCGTGACTTGGTGGACGAACATTCGATTTGAAAAAAGCTTCACACAGGATTTGTGTTTCCTTTTGAAAATATCCGGTTGTGTTGCGGTTTCTGGCGGATTGGAAGTGGCGAGTGACCGATTATTAAAATTAATAGACAAAGGCGTTTCCGTAGATCAGGTGGCAAGAGTGACAAGAAACTTCACCGAAGCTGGCATTATGGTTCACGCTTATCTGATGTACGGCTACCCGACTCAGACCGTTCAGGAAACGGTGGATTCTCTCGAGATGGTTCGACAATTGTTTGAGATGGGAATTTTGCAAAGTGGTTTCTGGCATCAGTTTGCGATGACCGCGCATTCTCCAGTGGGACAAAATCCAGAAGAGTTTGGTGTTACACCTATCAAGCAAGAGATTTTGTTTGCCAACAACGATATCGATTTTGTTGATAAAACAGGCATCGATCATAGTAAATTCAGTTTTGGACTGAAGAAATCTTTGTTCAATTATATGCACGGTATCAACTTCGAAATGCCTTTGCAGGATTGGTTTGATTTCAAAATTCCCAGAACTACGATTCATCCGGATTATATCCACGACAGTCTTTTGGAAGAAGAAAACTTCGCTTTCAAACCCAATTCCAAAATTATTTTTCTGGACAGAAATGTAATTGCTGAAGATTTTGTCAAAACCAAAAAAGGCAATTCCTACAACCTAACGAGAATCACTTTTCACCTGAAAACCAACATTCTGAAGATAGAATTGGAAAAAGAAAAAGCCGATTGGCTAATCTCTGTTTTGCAGGACAATTCTATAGAAAACGCAAAGAAAATCACGCTTCTGCAACTCAAAAATCAATATGAAGAACATTTGGAAGACTTCGAGTTATTCTGGTTTTCAAAACCGATACAGCAGTTGAAAGAGAACGGGATTATTCTGAGTTTGTAATTATACGTTCATTTTATATTATTACTATGTCTGATACATTTTCTGACCATCATCAAATCAAGACCGTTTCAACTTTCAAGGAACTTGTAGAAACAGAGTTTCAAGGTGACAGCAATGCTATCTGCTGGCAAAGAAATATGGTTGGAGATTTTGGAGAAATTGTTTCCAAACTTGAACTGAAAGATAACATTACAGAAGTTTCTGTTGAAGATTTAGAAAGTCTTACACTTTCAGAAAATGGTCAGCTTGCCAGAGAACTCATCATCAATGATTTACAATTATTAACTGATTTTGGCGCTTCGCCGTCACTTAATTTGCTTAAAAATTATGATCGTGATGATGAATTCAATTTCATCTCAACAGATGTCTATTCTTATCACGTAGACCGCTCACCTATCGCTACCAGTACATTTCTTTGCACTTATTTTGGTGCAGCAAGTGACATTTTGCCCAATCATCAGGCCATCCAAAAAATTCTGGTTCCTGAAATCCGTGAAAAACTAAAAGAGCTACACGATGGCAAAGAGGAAGATTTTGATGCTTTTTTGAAGGAGTATTATTTTGATTTACATTATCAACCGAAAGCCGATGCACAACCTATCAATTTGGGATTGGGAAATCTCTGGCGTTTGTCCGTAGATCATCCGGAACAGACAGTGCCGCCGTGTGTCCATCGTGCACCTGTAGAAAATGAGGGTGAATATCGGTTGCTTTTGATTTGTTAAAATAATCTGGATTATAATAAAAACAAAACCTGCTCAGTAGCAGGTTTTATATTTTTGAGATTGTCACTAATCTTACTGAGGAGGATTGTTTTTAGGCTCAGGCAGGTTAGAATTCTTTGCGGCTTTTACCAGCTCATTGATATCTGCATAAAAAAGTTGCCAGTCTGCGATATCTTTCATCGCAGTAATCAGATTAAGAAAAGATTTCAGGGTTTTCTCCAGATCTTTTCGGATGCCCGAGGCACTTTTCTGATTCCTAAGATCAGCATTGGCGCCGGCCTGTTCTGCAAAGATGGTTTCGAAAGCCGTCTGCTTGTCTTTCATATCATCGAAAGCGGTTGTCACTTTCAGGTCTTTGAGCTTTTGGTTGTTGTCCGGTTTTTCCAGTTCCTCGATTAGTTTTTTCATTTGGGCGGTTTGGGAGGAATAGCTCATCCGGTCGAGATTGGGGCCGAATTGTCTGAAAATCCCATAGAGGTCTTCTGCAGATTGATAGTTTGGTAAGGTTAACATTTTGCGATAACTGTTGAGAAAGGATTTCAGAGTTGTAAAAGCCAGATCTCTTTCCTGATCTGCATTGGCAACATCATTTCCTTTTCCACTGAATGTCATTTTTGTATAAACCGCATCGTAATCTGCATACTTTAGCTTAAGCTCCGCCAGAAGCGGATGACCATCGATAACTGGATAATTCCCCGACTCAGATGTGTTGATGGTTCTCTGCGCGAGCGTAGCTAAGTCTTTCGTGCTTAGCTTTCTTAAAGTGATTTTCATAAATCAAATGTGTTTTTGTTAATAATTTATTTAACTAATTCTTTGTTTAAATATATTATTTTTTTGATTTCCGGCAAAACAATCTGTTTAGACTAAAAATATTTTGTGTTTTAGTTTAAACAACTTGGTTAGAGAAAAAACAAATTGAGGTTTTGTTTAATCTAGTTGTTTTGGCAAAAAACACTTTGTATTTTAGTTTAATTGAGTTGTTTGGAGAAAATGACAGTTGTGGTTTGGTTTAAATGGGGTGTTTGGGAGATTTTATTTTCATTATAAATATTGATTATTAAGGAATAGGCTTATTTATTTTTTGAATATTGAATAAAGTTTGAGACTCTATTGATAAAAGTTATATGATGCTTTTAGCTATATTTGTTTTTTAACATTTAGCCATGATTACAAATATAGATAAGGAAGAATTAAATAATTCAACAGAGAAAATTAAAAATAAGAAAGAAGATATACGCCCCGTATGTGGTTTAATTATGCCAATTGCTGATACAGAAGGATATCCTATTGGTCATTGGAAAGAAGTAAAAAAAATAATTACAACAGTTGCAGAAGAAGCTGGATTTAGAACAAGACTTGTTAGTGAAAGCGAAGATGTACGGGTAATTCAAAAAAACATTGTACAGAATGTTTTTGATGATGATATCGTAATCTGCGATGTAAGCTCTAAAAACCCAAATGTAATGTTTGAACTGGGATTAAGATTTGCTTTTGATAAGGCCGCAGTAATCATAAAGGATGATGAGACTGGATATTCTTTTGATACTAGTCCTGTAGAGCACATTAATTATAGAAAAGATTTAAGATTCTCATCTATTGAGCAGTTTAAAAAAGATTTGCATCTAAAGTTGGTTGCGACATTTGAAAAATCAAGAGAACCTAATCACTCAATGTATTTACAGGATTTTGGAAAATTTGTTGTTAAAGAACTTAATACAAAAAATGTTTCAGAAAATCAGTTTATTTTTGAAAAGCTAAATGAGTTGCAAAAAGAAATAAAAAATATTTCAACTAAGAATCAAACACCTATTCAAAATTTGGAAATTAAAACTCAAAAGAATTTAAAAGATTTAGTTAAATCTATATTTTATGAGTTTACTAATGGAGATGAAGATTACTCAAAATACGGATATTCTAAAAATAGATTGGCACAATTAATAAGTCTTACTTTAGAAGAACAACATAAAATTATTGTATCTGAAAGAACAGTTATTAGATATATTAATGATTTACTTATTGAATCAATTAATTGAAAAAAGAATAAACTATAAAGTTTTTAAAACAAAAAAACCTGCTAAACAGCAGGTTTTCATTTATATAAAGCAAAAATCTTAATGTCCAGACTTAGCATCCGCATCTTGCTTCACGTGGCTAAGATACTTAGTACAATAAGCTCCAAAAACCAAAATCACAAGATAACAGAACACAGGAATTACAAAAGAATGTTGAACTCCAAAAGTATCTGCCAGATAACCTTGGAAAATCGGAACAATAGCACCTCCTAAGATGGCCATTACAACCAAAGAAGAGCCTTGGCTCGTGTATTTTCCTAAACCAGAAATCGCTAATGTATAGATATTAGAGAACATAATAGAGTTGAAAATCCCTATTCCTAAAACGCTGTACATTGCCAGTTCGCCGTGGTTCAACATTGTGGAGATTAATAACAAAACGTTGATTCCTGCAAAAATAGACAATGTTCTTGCCGGAGCAGATTTCCCGATGAAGAACGCAATGAAATTCAAAGCAATAAATACCAAGAAGAAACTAATCTGTGCAAACGTCAAATCCACAATACTGAAAATCACCAAGAAAACAGCTGCAGCCGCTCCTAACATATACAAAGCTTTCTTACTTTGACTAATCGAGTGATTCAGAGAGATTGCTCCAAGGAAACGTCCAATCATCGCACCACCCCAATATAGAGACAGGTAGTTTTTACTTACAGATTCGGTAAGGTTCATTACTTGTGGCTGTTCCAGAAAACTGATGATAAAACTTCCAACCGCAACTTCACCACCTACATAACAAAACATCGCCAAAACGCCGAACTTCAAATGATTGTGTTTCAAAGCACCGAAACCTTTTACCACTTCTTCTCCAGCTACTTTGAAATCAGGAAGTTTAACTCTTGAGATAATCAAAGCCACCAATAAAAGAATTCCGGCAAAAATCAAATAAGGAATCTTAGTCGCTGCTGCAGAGAAAGAACCGTCTGCCTCAGAGAACAATTCGAAAATCAAATGTCCACCCAAAACCGGCGCAATCGTTGTCCCGAATGCGTTGAAAGCCTGTGTCATATTCAGTCGGCTGGATGCAGAATCTTCCGGACCCAAAAGTGAAACGTAAGCGTTCGCCGTGATTTGTAGCACTGTGAATCCCAGTCCTAAAATAAATAAAGCGCCTAAAAACAAAGGATAAGACGACAAACTCGCCGCTGGAAAAAATAAAACACACCCAAATGCCGCCAAGAAAATTCCGAAAAGAATCCCTTTCTTATAACCGACTTTATCAATCGGGTCGCCTTGTGTGGTTGAAATTAAAAAGTAAATTAATGAGCCAATAAAATACGCTCCAAAGAAACAAAACTGCACCAACATCGATTGGAAAAACGTCAGATTGAACAGCTGTTTCAGGTAAGGAATAAGAATGTCATTCATACACGTAATGAATCCCCACATAAAGAACAAAAGGGTAATCGTAATCAGCGGAACGGTGTAACTCCTTTTGGTTCCTACTTCATTATTTATCATATATTTTTAATTTTAAAAGAGGCTAAAGATAGCCCCTTTTGTTGATAATATATTATTTTGAGACAATAAATTTGTCACTAAAAAGTCAAGTTTAATATTGATTATTTTATTTGACTAAAATCTCTCGCAGATTGAGCAAATTTTGCAGATTAGTCAATTAAAAATCTGCTTAATCTGTAAAATCTGCGAGAATATAATTTTAATGTTTCAAATCCTCAAACTTCTCATCCGCAGGCAAAATATGCTGAACTTTCTCCACCACCAATTCTTTTGGAACTGAGAATTCCGCCGTTTGTTTGATGTCTAAAGAAGATGCTCCGACAGACACTTTATAATTTCCAGCTTCTGCAATCCAAGCCGATTTTGCGGTTTCAAATGAAGCCAAATCTTTCGGATTAAGAGTCAAAGTAATCGTTTGAGATTCTCCGGGTTTCAGATCTTTGGTTTTTGCGTACGCTTTCAACTCAGATTTTGGTTTGTCAATAGATTGATTCGGAGCAGACAGGTATAATTCTACAATTTCTTTTCCGGCAACTTTTCCGGTATTTTTTACATCAACTGTAACTTCTAATTTGTTATTAAAAGTCTTAGAATTGGTTTTAATATTCGAATAAGCAAAATCTGTATAAGACTTGCCATAACCGAATTCGTAAGAAGGTTTTACATTAAATGTATTGAAATAACGGTATCCAACATATACACCTTCCTGATACGTCACATCTTTCGGATTATCCGCAGGAACGCCCGGGAAATTCTTTGCTGATGCGTGGTCTGAATAATTGACTGGGAAAGTCATCGTCAGTTTTCCTGAAGGATTTACTTTTCCTGAAATTACATCTGCCACAGAATGTCCTCCTTCCTGACCTGGTTGCCAAGCTAAAAGAATTCCATCTACTTTATCTTTCCACGACGCAGTTTCAATTACGCCTCCGATGTTTAAAATTACAACCACTTTCTTTCCTTTTGCGTGGAACGCTTTTGAGATTTTATCCAGCATTTCAATTTCTTCTGTTGCTAAGTTGAAATCTTCATTCACTACTCTATCACCACCTTCTCCTGAGTTTCTTCCTAAAGTCACGAAAGCTATTTCAGAGGTTTCCGCTTTTTTAGCATAGAAAGCATCGTCCAATTTCATTTCAGACAATCTTCCCGGAAGTGCTAAAATCCCTCTTGCTTTTCTGCTTTCTTTTTCAGCCGCTTCTTCTTTCTCAGCAAATGGTTTGTACAAATCAACCAGTTCTTTGTCCAATTTATATCCTGCTGCGTTCAAGCCTTCCAAAAGTGAAACCGTGTGTTTGTTGTTCACACTTCCGCTTCCTGTTCCGCCTGTAATCCAAGCGTAAGATGTCACTCCGAATAAAGAAACTTCTTTCTGTTTGTTGGCAAAAGGCAAAGCATTTTGTTCATTTTTAAGCAAAACCATTCCTTCTGCAGCAGCATTTCTTGTTGTTTCTGCATTTTGAACAGAATTCGGATTGTTGCTGTATTTATATTGTGCAAAAGTTGGTGTTTTGAAAATATATTCCAAAATTCTTTTTGCATTTAAATTCGCAACTTCCTGAGATAATTTCCCTGAGTTTAAAGCTTCCAGCAAGACTTTTTTCTGTGCAGGAATTCCGGGCATCAACAAGTCGTTCCCTGCATTCATCTGTTTTACAACGTCAGAAATTCCACCGCTTCTAATCGATTCAAATCCCGGAAAACCTCCAAACCAGTCGGTCATTACAATTCCTTTGAAACCCCATTCGTTTCTCAAAACCTGAGTCAACAAATCTTTTGAATCTGAAGTATAAACGCCGTTCACTTTGTTGTAAGACGACATCACTGTCCAAGGCTGAGATTCTTTAACAGTGATTTCGAAATTTCTCAAATACAATTCTCTCATCGCTCTTTCAGAAACGTGAGCATTGATGGTTAAACGGTTAGTTTCTTCGTTGTTCGCAGCGAAATGTTTGATAGAAGTTCCCACACCTTGAGACTGGATTCCATTAACGATGGCTGCCGCAGTTTTCCCTGAAATTAATGGGTCTTCAGAATAATATTCAAAGTTTCTTCCGTTCAATGGATTTCTCTGGATGTTAAGAGCCGGCGCTAAAAGTACGTCAACACCGTATTCTTTCACTTCATTTCCCATTGCTTTTCCAACTTGTTCCAAAAGAGTTTTATTCCAAGTTGACGCTAAAGCTGTTCCCACAGGAAATGCTGTTGCATAATAAGTTTTTGAATCATTTTCTCTTGTCGGCTGAATTCTCAAACCTGCAGGTCCATCGGCTACAATTGTCGCAGGAATCCCGAATCTGTCAAAAGAATCTGTTCCACCCGCAGCTCCGGGAACCAAACCTTGTTTTGAATCTCCTACAGGACCTGTCAGAACTTCAATACCGGGCATTCCGGTTCCGATGAGAAGATTTACTTTTTCTTCGTTGGTCATTTGCTTAATGATGGCATCGATTCTTTTGTCCACCGAAAGACGTGTGTCTTCCCAAACATCTAATTTTCCGTTTTTGTTGGAATCTTTAAACGTTTTTCCGTCAACCGTTACTGTTGCATTTTTAGTCTGAGCATTAGCAAACGGCGATGCAGCCAATAAAGCCAGGAATAATCCTGAGTATTTTGCTTTCTGAGAAAGTGCAATCAGCGTTGATATATTCTTCTGCATAATTCTATATTTTTTACTTTTTGTTATTGAATAATTTTAATTTTGAATAGAAATCTTCGAACATCAATCGAGTGTCGAGCTGCGTATAGACTCTAATGTTCCTTCCTTTCGAATTGTATTCGTACAGTCCATTATCATTGATTTTCGGTGCATTTTTGATGACGTAAGAACTCGAAGATGGGTCTGCTTCAAATGAAGACTGTAAGGCCGTCAGCAAAACTAAAGGACTGTCACCCATAATGTAGGTTTCGCCGATTTTCAGATTGAATTTCTGAACCATTTCCATCAGGTCTTCAATCTTTTTAGTGAGATAAGCTCCGGTTTTTCCTTCAGGTTTTACTTTGGTTACGAGTTCGGCATAAGACATCAAAGTCTGTCGGTAAGCGTTTCTTGGAATTTGCCAGATATTTAAGTTGGATTCATTGAAAACAACCTGTGCTGCTTTGATGTCGATTCCAAGATTGTATTCTAAAGGCGTGTAACCTGGAGGTGGCGTTGCCAAATCGGGATATTCCGGACCGCCAATCCAAACGACGATAATTTTGTCTGCGATTTTTGGTTCCATTAAATAGGCACTTGCAACTTCCGTTAAACCTGCGCCACAAACCACGAATAAAGGATTTTTTTCATCCGCTTTCATTGCTTCTGCAACGATGGCTTTCGCACCTTCGGAAACATTAGGAGTTTTCAAATCTTTCAATTGGTCATTTGAACCCTGGAAAACTGAAAATTTGTTTTTCAAATTCATTACTTCCAACGTTTCGTTGACTCTTTTTACAGCATTTTCCGCAGTAATATCTGATTTGTCAAACGGGTCGCCTGGTTTTAAATGGGAACCGATAATTCCTTTGATTTCTGCGGAAGGCGAAAGAACCTGATGAACCAACTGAAATAAACCATCGGGGTCGCCACCAAAATCGTTATCGACGATAACGCGATAGCGGGGTTTTACGTATTTATCCATTTCCGAAATCACGGCAGAAGACTGTGCGGACACAGCCATTGTCGCAAAAAAAGAAACTATATTAAAAATTGATTTCATTGTTTTAGGTTAACCAAAAAAGAGTTATTGATTATTTTCTGATAGGATTTTATCCTATCCTTTAGTAAATCGTCCCTTTGGGACTCTGTAAAATCTCTCGCAGATTATTCAGATAAAGTAGATTTCTTAATTTATTATCTGCAAAATTTGCTCAACCTACTTGAGACTAAAGTCATTACAATTTTTATGATTTAATCAAATGCTATAAAAATTTGTGGAATTTCAGCCAATCCAAATACACATCCGACCATTTATCAACAGGAAGATTCTGTTTCCCTATTCCGAAACCGTGACCACCTTTTTCGTAGATGTGAAGTTCGGTTGGCTGTCCTGCTTCAAGCCATTTGTTGTACAACAAAACTGATTTTGGAGCCAACTTTAATTGGTCATCACTTGCAGCACAAATGAACAATGGTAAAGTCGTTGAAGGAATCTGAGTATCTAAAATCTCCTGACTTGGTCCGCCGTAAATCGAAGCTGCGAAGTTGGGTAACGTTGAAGCATCTTTACTGTGAAGAACGCTTTCCAAAATCACACTTGCACCCGCTGAAAAACCGATAACACCCAATTTTTCAGGATTGATATTCAGTTCTTTTGCGTGGGTTCTGATGTAGGAAATGGCCGTTTTGATGTCGTTTCCAGCCATTACTTTGATTGGAGCTGTTTTTGCGTCAAATGCTTTTCGGTCTTTGATGCCTTCCATCATTTCTTTGGCTGGGTCGTTGGATTTTGTTTCCAGTAATCTGTATTTTAAAACGATTGCCGTGATTCCGTTTTCTGCTAGTTTTTTGGCAACATCAATTCCTTCTCTGTTGATGGATAAACTTTGAAAACCACCCCCCGGAGCGACAACGATTACCGTTCCGTTGGCTTTCGCCTTGTCAGCTTCGAATAATAACATTGAAGGTTGCGCTACGTTGAAAACAACTTCTGTTTTGAACAATTCATTAAATTGCTGCGCTTCTTTTTGTGTCCAGTTTTCTGTTCCCGGCGCTTTTCCTTTGTATAATGGAATTGATTTTTGAGCATTGATGGTTGTTAAACCTGCAAGAAATAAACTTGCTATGATTAATTTTTTCATTTTGAATTGTTTTGATTTTTAGTTCTTAAACTTTGTAGTTAGTTTGTCATTCCGTAGGAATCTAGGCCCAGTATTTCAAATATCATTGTTGAGATTCCTACGGAATGACAAAAACGCTGTTGATTTTAACATCGAATTGCACGCAGCCCGACTTGAGTGGAGCTCTTTTTATGATTGCGATTGCTGAAAAGTTCAACTTATTGATTCAGTTTCTTCGCAATGACAAAAAAGCGGGAACCCTTCGACTCCGCTCAGGATAAACTACAGGCGGAAATAGCTGCCCCAACAAATATTTGAAAGAAATGAGACCGAACGTAATGCCCGGTCTCAAGACATCAATTAACCTATTTATGATGAACTATCACTTATGATATTTTTGAGTTCTGGCATCTTTTATCACACCTGACCAGTTCATTCCGTAGCCGAAATCGTAATTGTGACCTTCGGAATCTTTGTGCGTTTCCATATCATAAGGAACGTCCTCTTTCTGCTTTTCAACTGTCGCCATATTTGCAGGCATCTGAAGTGGAAGCAATCCTGAAGGTTCGTATTTTCCGGTCACGATATCCACAACAGCCTGATTTGAAACGTTGAAATTCATCAGAATCGCATCTGCGTGTTTTTCAAATTCATTAAAAATCATCGGCTTAGAAGCGGTGATAGAAACAATAACCGGTTTTCCGTTCATTGCTTTGTACGCATTTTCTATCGCTAAAAAATCGGTGAAGTTGGTCGCTGTAGAAGTTTTGTTTTTAAACGTTCTGTCGTGTACATTCGGTGCAACAACAGGGTCGCCAGCGGCGATACTTTTTTCACGGGCTTCGGTTGCTGTGTAAGTCTGATACTGAAGAGAAATCGGAACATAACCGTTTCCGCCTTCTTTGGCGTCAATATCGCTGTAACCGCCTTCTTCACTGTGCGGACTTTTCACAAAAACCAAAGCGAAATCAGCTTTTGCAGGGTCATCGGTGACGTTAAAATGTTTCTTCACTTTTTCGATATCGACAGGATATTCCAAAGATGGTCCGGTGTAAACTCCCCACCAGTTGAAGGTTGCAGGAGAATATCTTTTCGGTATGTAAACCGTTTTTCTTTCTTTAATCGGAAGAATATTGGCTTTGTTTTTCAACATCACGATGGATTTTACCTGAGCTTCGTAACCCGCTTTCATAAATTCAGGATTACCAACGATTTTCTTGGTTTCTTCAACGTTAACGTAAGGGTTTTCAAACAATCCGGTTCTGAAGAAATTTCTTAACAAACGAACCGCTGAATGCTCAAATTTTGCACGATACGCTTTTTCACCGTGTTCCTTTACGCCCATTTGATAGGCTTCCAAAACAGGAGCTTTATCGTTGTTTCCTCCGAATTGGTCAACTCCGGCTTCTAACACTTTGTAATGACGTTGAGCGATTGACAATTTTTCTGCTCCCCAAGGTTTTCCGGCAAATCCTCCCGGAGATTTTGGTTCATCTGCGGTAATTAACCAATCGGTACAGACTACGCCGTCGTATTTGTATTTTCCACGGAGTAAATCGGTGATTAAGTATTTACTGTAACCGTTTCCAACGTTTTCTCCGTTTTTCGTATCCTGATTGAAACTAATTGTGTAATAAGGCATTACCGCAGAAGCTTCTTTGGTTCCGCCATTTAATTTGAAAGCACCTTCCGTAAAAGGTTTTACGTGATTCTGAAAATTATTTCCCGGATAAACCGCAAATTTTCCCATTGCCCAGTGACCGTCACGACCACCTTCCTCAGGTCCGCCTCCCGGCCAGTGTTTCACCATTGCATTTACACTTTTGTTTCCCCAACCGTTTTTACTTCCGATGGTTGTCTGGAAACCGTCGATGTAGCCTCTTCCTAAATCTGCGGTCAGTTCCGGACTTTCGCTGAAAACATAAGCGATTCTATACCAACGGGGTTCTGTTCCTAAGTCGATTTGCGGAGATAAAGCAGTTGAAATTCCCAATGCTCTGTATTCCTGAGCGGCGATATTTCCGAATTTCTTCACTAATTCCGGGTCGAAAGTTGCGCCCATCGCCAAACCGTCCGGCCAAAGTGAAATCTGTCCGCCTGCTCCTTCATTAAATTCTGCCGTTACGGTTGCTGAATGTCTAGGGTCTGTACTGTTGTTGGCAGGAATTCCCAATCCCAAACCTTCGATGTAAGCCTGAATATTATTGCTCCATTTTGCAGCAATTTCCGGAGATTCTACTGTTGTTACCAAAACGTGACGAAGATTATCTTCTTTTAAAAATTTCTTTTGCTGGTCTGTTAAATCAAAAGCTTTTGCACCGCTTTCTTTGTAAAACATTCCGTTGTATTTTCCTGCTCTGAAACCTTCTGCCGGAGCCGGAACCGATTGGTGACCACTGTACAACATTAATCCTGCAATCTGCTCAACGGACATTTTTGAAGCTAAATCTTTGGCTCTTTCGTCAACCGGAAGTCTCCAGTCTTCGTACTTGTCAAGCTTTCCGTTTTTATTTAAATCTTTAAATTTATTTCCGCCAACTGTCAGAATTTTCACGCCTGAATCTGCAGAATACCCCAAAACCGGACCTTTGGAATTGGTAACGGTTTGGATATTTTGAGAAAAAGCAGTCACACCCAAAAATAAAGCGGCTATATTGAATACTGATTTTTTCATTGTTTAAATTTTAGAAATTAAAGCTTACAGAAAACTGACCTGTTAATGGCATAATGTAAGTTCCCGTCAATAATTTTCCGTAATATGGACTCGCATCGGTAATCAGTTCAGCTCCGTTGATGGTTCCACTTGCTCCTCTTTGGTTCAGGAAGTTGATAACCGTCGCGCCAAGATTGATATTTTTATTAACCGTATAACTTACTCCACCGAAAGTTTCCCATCTTGGTGCGAAATATAAAGCGTTGGTAAGATTCGCATATTGTTTTGAGAAATATCTGAAACTTGCCCAGAATCTCCATTTGTCAATCGTGTAACTCGGGTCGATTTCCATTAAAGTTTTAGCAACACCCAACACATTGTTGTCGCTGTAGTTATATGAAGTTCCGAATGCATCAAAATTAAATTTCTTGTAAACCGGATTCTGGAAAGTCACCAAATAATGCAAGTTAAATCCTTTGAATGGCTTTAAAACAAAATCCGTTGTCCATCCCAATGTCTGAATATCGTAATAAACCGTTGCAACCTGCGCTTGAGAACTGTTGGCTGGATTTACAAGATTGTATCGGTTCAGGTTGTTATTTTTCTTCAGATAAGTCGCCTGAGAAATCAGCTGAATCCAGTCTGTGTTCCAGAACACTCCGATTGCACCAAGCGGACTTTTAATTTTATTGGTATTGGGTTCAAAAGCCTGCGAATAACTTTCCAGTCTTCTGTTTTCTTCGGTGTATAAAGCATTTGCGATCACGCCAAAGTTTTTGGTAATGTTGTATGTTGCGTTCAAGCTACCACCAATCTGGAAAAAGCTCTGATTAATCTGATTGAATTGACTTGGATCTGTAAAGCTGAAACCAACCGTTCGTGGTGTCAACGAATATTCTCCGTCCAGAATGTGATTTTTCAGATGCAAACCATAGCTCAAGTTGAAATTATCAGAAACTTTCCATTCATCTGTTCCATAAACAGACAGTTTATTTTCTGTTCCGCTGTGGTATTCTGCGCCGGCATTGTAGTTGTAGAAACCGTCTGCATCTGTATTGGGACCGATTAATCTTTGAGGCTGCGCGCCAACCGTTTGGTAGAAGAAAGAACGGTTTGAGGTGAATTTATCAATGTGATAATATTGCTCCAAAACACCTACGGTAAGGTTATGATTTCCCACCTGTTTGTTCAGTGAAAAACGTCCTGCAACACTCGTAATCGGCGTTTCTGGTGTGTACATTGCCAACTGCGTTCCGACTGGACCTGAATATGCCTGTCCGTTTGAAGCCAGTGTGTAACCAGCTCCCGGCGCAGCATTGAAAATACTTAAAGGAATGCTGTTGGCCATTTTTACTTTTGAGAAGTGGGCTCGTGTTGAGAATTTGAAATTCCAGCCGTTATTCAGCAGATAATTTCCGACAACGTCAATGTTATGAGAGCTAGACCTGTTGTCATTCCCTGCAAGATTTGCAAAATAGGTCTGTCCGGAAAGAACGTCTTTAAACTTCATATTTCCCTCACGCACTATGTAAGAATCTCTACCGATTTTGAAGTTATCCAGCTCGGTTACCTTACCTTCCGGTCCGTATTCAAAAACCGCATAATTGGTAAGACTGTACGAATCAGCATATTTGTATAAAACTGAGATTTTACCCTTATCGTCATTGAAATATTTGGTTATTCCGGCTCTGAAAATCTTTGTTTCATCGGCATTTCTGGCAAAACCCAATTTATAGGTGCTCGGATCAAAATTGGCGAAGGCACCAACTGTGTACGTCCAGCCGTTTTTAGAAATAGGTCCTGAAGCATTTACATCACCTTGCAGCCAACCGAAAGTGCTTGTTGTAAATTTTCCTTTGACTTTTAAATCCTTTGTTCCGGTTTGAGAATAAGAGTTAACTGCAAAACCAAGGTCGCCCATTGTATTGGCTAGTTGGTCCATTTTCAATAATCCGGTTTTTTCAAGGCCCACACTTTGCCTCCACGTTTTGTTGGGAAGTTCCGGCCAGAAGAAGTAAACGGCAGGCAAGTCGTTTTCAAGAATGGTAATTCCACCCACTGTTGATGGCAAACCGATATTCACGTCTCTTGGACTTGTGTTGTTGGCAGCGTTCAACATTACGTTTCTGTTGTTGTCTTCTTTCGAAGATGTGGTCGCGGTTTTTACGCCTTCTTCATTTTGTGAAGTCGCATTGATTGCACTCTTTACAGCTAATGTATCGGTTTTCTCCTGCCCAAAAGCTGTGGCAAAGGAAAGCATCAAACCAAGAGCTGATAATTTCAAAGTTGATTTTCTCATTTTCAGTTATATATATTTTAATTTTCTTTGGAATTGGTCATTGATTACTTCAAACTTTTATTGTTTACAGAAAGACAATTATGTTTTAATCATTGCAAAAATTATCGTTGTAAATCCGAAACTTTGATAAATATTATTAATTCATCATCATTGATTCATTAAGAAGCATTACAAGTATAAATCAAAATTTTATTGTGACAAAATAAATATTAATAAAAATTAACATCAAAATAATTAACTCATTTTCAATTAATTACAACTAAATCTAAAATCTATTTTCATTGATTCTTATTGAATCAATGAAAATAGTGTAAGAAAAAATCGCCAAAAACACTTTTGATTTTTCAAATTTTATCTTTCTTCAATTATTTTATTAATATTTTTGTAACATTGACCTCAGAAACAGAAAAATGGATTCTAAAGAACTAATACTAAAACGATCAGAAGAAAATAAACAATTATATATCCCGAACCTTTCGGCAGATCCTGTCATCTTTGGCTTCGAACAAAACGAATTGAAAGTTCTACTCGTAAAGATGAACTACCGAAAGATGTGGATTTTGCCAGGTGGATACATACAAAAAGATGAAGATCTGGATGATGCGGTTGTAAGAATCTTAAAAGAAAGAGCTGGTGTGAATGCAGTTTCCTATCTTGAAGAGTTTGCCGTCTTTGGGAAAAAAAACAGAAGTGAAGGTTATTTCGAAGATTTTGATGAAACTTTATTTCATAAGCAAAGATTCATTACAATAGGATATTATGCCTTATATAATCCTTCTAAAATTGATTTGGCTACTGATGAGTTCAGTGAGAGTTGTGAATGGATTTATCTAAGTCAATTGCCCGAAATAGAAATGGCGATGGATCATAAAGAAATCGTTGAGAAAGCTTTGTTAGCTTTAAGAGAAAAAATATCAATCAAACCAATAGGATTTAATCTATTACCTGAAAAATTCACCCTTTCTGAGCTTCAGAAACTTTACGAAGCTATTCTTGGAAAAGAACTAAACAGAGGAAATTTCTATCGAAAAATCAAGAACCTTGGAATCCTAAGAAAACTTGATGAACAAAGACGAGGTGGTGCCCACAAAGCGCCTGATCTCTATTCTTTTGACGAGGAGAATTATAATAAAGCTTTAGAAAACGGTTTGACGAGCTGGTAGATTTTAATCAGCTTTAGAATAAAAAAAGAATCATTAAATAATTAATGATTCTTTTTTGTTTATGTGATTTAAGGATTTTTATTCACAAAGAATAATTCCTTTGTCATTATTAAATTCTAAAACTCCGCTCTTAATTTCGTAAGAAAATGCTGATTTAGCTTCAGTTTCTTTAGTCAAAAATTTCTGATAAGTAGAATCTACTTTCTCCGTGTAGATTTTCACTTTACCGTGTACTAAAGCTGATACAATCGCTGCGTGATTTTTAAATATTTGGAATTCACCGCTTTTTCCAGGAAGAAGAACTGAATCTACTTCGCCATCAAAAACAACGTATTCCGGAGTTAAAATTTTTATATTCATTTTTTATGAAATTATAGATTGTAGATTTTAAATTATAAATTATTGAAATTCAATCTAAAATCTAAAATTTGACATTTAAAATTTATTAAGCGTTTTCAGCTAACATTTTTTGTCCGGCTGCGATAGCTTCTTCGATAGTTCCTTTCAAGTTGAAAGCCGCTTCCGGATATTGATCCAATTCACCGTCGATAATCATATTAAATCCTTTGATGGTGTCTTTGATATCAACCAATGATCCTGGAATACCTGTAAACTGTTCTGCAACGTGGAAAGGTTGAGACAAGAATCTCTGAACTTTTCTAGCTCTGTAAACTACCAATTTATCTTCTTCAGACAATTCTTCCATACCAAGGATTGCAATAATGTCCTGCAATGCTTTGTATCTCTGAAGAATTTCTTTTACTCTTTGAGCACAGTCATAATGTTCTTCACCAATGATTTCCGGAGCCAAGATTCTTGACGTAGAAGCCAATGGATCTACCGCTGGGTAAATACCTAATGAAGCAATTTTTCTATCTAGTACTGTAGTTGCATCCAAGTGAGCAAACGTTGTTGCCGGAGCCGGGTCAGTTAAATCATCTGCTGGTACATAAACCGCCTGTACAGATGTAATAGATCCGTTTTTAGTTGAAGTAATTCTCTCCTGCATCGCACCCATTTCAGAAGCCAAAGTTGGTTGGTAACCTACCGCTGAAGGCATACGACCAAGAAGTGCAGACACCTCAGAACCAGCTTGTGTAAAACGGAAGATGTTATCTACGAAGAATAATACATCTCTACCTTGACCAGTTTCTCCACCATCTCTATAATATTCAGCTAAAGTCAGACCAGACAATGCTACTCTAGCTCTTGCTCCTGGTGGCTCATTCATCTGACCGAAAACGAAAGCAGCTTTAGATTCTTTCATAGCTTCTAAGTCTACTTTTGAAAGATCCCAACCTCCATTTTCCATAGAGTGCATGAAGTCATCACCATATTTGATAATTCCAGATTCCAACATCTCTCTCAAAAGGTCATTTCCTTCTCTTGTTCTTTCTCCTACTCCTGCGAATACAGAAAGTCCACCGTGACCTTTTGCGATATTGTTAATTAATTCCTGGATCAATACTGTTTTTCCTACACCAGCTCCACCAAACAATCCAATTTTACCTCCTTTTGCATAAGGCTCCACAAGGTCAATTACTTTGATCCCTGTGAAAAGAACTTCAGCAGAAGTTGTCAACTGGTCAAATTTTGGTGCTGGTCTGTGGATTGGCAAACCTCCTTCTTTAGACAAGTTCTGGATTCCATCAATAGCATCTCCAACTACGTTGAAAAGACGACCATTAACTTCATCACCAACCGGCATTGTAATTTGTTTACCTGTACCAGTTACTTCCTGACCTCTTTGAAGACCATCTGTAGCATCCATTGCGATACATCTTACCATATCTTCGCCAATGTGCTGCTCAACCTCTAATACAACTTTTTCTCCGTTGCTTTTAGTGATCTCTAAAGCGTCATATATTTTTGGTAATTCTTCAACTTCATTAAAAACCACGTCGATAACTGGTCCAATAATTTGTGAAATTTTTCCTTTAATTTGGTTTGCCATTACTAAATTTTTACTTGTGCGCAAAGATAATAAAAGTTTGCAAATGAGCATTGTCAGAAAAAAAGATTTTTATCATATTTGTATGACAATATCAAACACCATTTTTCGGTGTAATTTTACACAGACAAACTTATAACGTTTTGTCATAAAATTCAGGATTTGAAAATCATCAGAGATCTTACAGATTACCATTCTACAACACCTTTAGCATTATCATTAGGTATGTTTGATGGTGTTCATTTGGGACATTTATCTATCATCAATAAATTGAATGAAATCGCAGAAAAAGAACATCTTGAATCTGCTATCCTCAGTTTTTGGCCACATCCAAGAAAGTTTTTAAATCCAAATGATGATGTAAAAATGCTTAATACGCTTGAGGAGAAGTTAGAATTACTTGAAAAAAGCGGAATCAAAAATATATTTTTGAAAACTTTTGACGAAGGATTTAGAAATCTGACAGGAACTGAGTTTTGCGAACAAGTTTTAGTTGATAAACTCAATGTTAAACATATTATAATAGGTTACGACCACACTTTCGGGAAAAATAAAAGTGGAAATTTTGAATTATTGAAATCTTTGTCCAACGAATTGGGTTTTAAAGTCAATCAATTGGAAGCTGTTCAAACAAATGACCTTAATATTAGTTCTACAAAAATCAGAATCGCTTTATCAGAAGGCAGAATTACTGATGCCAACAAAATGTTAGGTTACAATTATCCATTGACCGGAAAAGTGATCCACGGAAAAAAATTGGGAAGAACCATTGGTTATCCAACCGCAAATATTGAAGTTCCAATCAACAAATTATTACCTAAAAGCGGCGCCTATATTGTTGAAGTTTATGTCGATAATCAATTTTATAAAGGAATGTTAAGCATCGGAACCAATCCTACAATCGACGACAAAAATCAATCTTTACATACTGAAGTTTATATTCTGGATTTCGACCAGGATATTTATGATAAAGACATCACTATCAAATTCCGGGATTTTCTGCACGACGAAATCAAATTTGAAGGTTTGGAAAAGCTGATTGAAAAATTGGATGAAGATAAAAGATTAACTGAGGAATATCAGTTTTAAGAAATAAAAAAGGATAGCAATTGCTATCCTTTAATTATATATCCAATAAATCTTATTTCAAAGTAAACTTGATTTTAGTTCTGATATCAGAAGAAGAACTTCCAATCAAAGCCTCGAAATCGCCTGGTTCAGCAACCCAATCGTGTTTTTTCGGGTCAAAGAAACTCAATGCAGATTTATCAACTGTGAGAGAAACATCTTTGGATTCTCCTGCTTTCAAATAAACTTTATCAAATCCTTTCAGTTCTTTCAAAGGTCTTGGCAAAGATGATTTCAAATCACTGATGTATAATTGCACCACTTCTGCTCCATCAACTTTACCATTATTTTTAACATTTACCGTAAAAGTGATTTTATCATTAGCTGTTAATTCAGATTTGTCTGCTTTTACTTTTCCATATTCGAAAGTGGTGTAACTCAAACCGTGTCCAAAACTGAACAATGGTTTGATATTTTTCGTATCGTGCCAACGGTAACCCACAAAAATTCCTTCATTATATGTAATATTGATTGGGTCTTTCAAATCTTTTCCTTTTCCAGCAGCCAATTCTGCTTTATTTCCAGGATATTCTCCCAAAGCGTGCGCTGAATTATCTTCCAACTTCACAGGAAAACTAAATGGTAATTTTCCGGATGGATTAGCATCACCTGCTAAAACTGCAGCAATTGCGTGACCAGATTCTGAACCTAAGTACCAAGATTGTAAAACTGAAGGCACTTCTTTGATCCAAGGCATCGCCACGGCATTTCCGGAAACCAAAACTACAGCCAAATTTTTGTTGGCTTTAGACAATTCGGAAATCAATTTATCCTGGTCATAAGGCAAACCATAGCTTTCTCGGTCCATTCCTTCTGCGTCCTGATGGTCGCTTTTATTAAGACCTCCAACAAAAACTACAAAATCAGATTCTTTCGCCAACTTCACAGCTTCTGCAATTAATTCCGCAGAAGAGCGCGTTTCTTTTAGGTTTTGACCAGATTTTACACCATTATAATCGCCACCAACATCACCAACGTAGCCTCTTGCATATACAACTTCGGTTTGTTTGCCGAAACGCTCTTTGATACCATCAAGTGGTAAAGTTTCGTATTTTACTTTCAAAGAAGAACTTCCACCGCCAACAGTCATCATTTTGATAGCGTTCTCTCCTATCACTGCAATTTTCTTAGTCTTAGACAGGTTGATTGGCAATGTTGCTTTTTGATTTTGAAGAAGAACAATCCCTTCAGATGCAATTTGTTTCGCAGCAGCAACATGCTCTTCCGAAGCGATAGAACCGAATGGTTTATTTTTGTTCATTGATGTTTTGTAAGCCAGCCCTAAAACGCGTCTTACTTTATCATCCAATTCTTTAGTTCCGACTTTTCCGGATTTAATCAAATCCAAATAAGGCTTTGCTAAATAATAATTCTCGTAAGCATTGCTCGTGCCTTTGGATAAACCATTTGTCCAGGTTCCGAATTCTAAATCCAAACCATTATGAATCGCCTGGTCTGTATCTAAAACTGCGCCCCAATCGGAAACTACAACACCTTTGTAGCCCCATTCACCTTTCAGAATATCATTCAACAAATATTGATTATGACTAGCGTGCTGGCCTTTATAAAGATCATAAGCGCCCATAATTGTCCAAGAATCCCCTTCCTGAACCGCTGCTTTGAAAGGTGGTAAATAAATCTCATACAAAGCTCTGTCATCCAAAATCACATTGCTGGAGTGTCTGAAAGTTTCTTGATTATTCAATGCAAAATGCTTCACACTCGTCGCTACGCCGTTGGCTTGCACACCTTTAATATAAGGCACAACCATTTGCGAAGTCAAAAATGGATCTTCTCCCATATATTCGAAGTTACGGCCGTTAAGCGGTGTTCTATAAATATTAACACCAGGTCCGAGAATGACATCTTTTCCCCTGTAACGCGCTTCTTCTCCCAGAGATTTTCCGTAGATGGAAGACATATTTCTGTTCCAGGTTGCTGACAAAGCCGTTAAAGCCGGATAAGCAATAATAGAATCATTAGTCCAGCCTGCTTGGTCCCACTCGTCCCAAAGAACTTCTGAACGTACACCGTGAGGTCCATCTGCGGTCCATAATTCAGGAATTCCTAATCTTGGAACGCCGTGAGAACTGAATTTGGATTGAGCGTGAATGATATTGATTTTTTCCTCCAAAGTCATCCTTGACAAAGCATCTTCGATACGTTGTTCTACAGGTTTGGAATCGTCTAAATAAACGGGTGTTTTTTTCTGAGCAAAACTAAACTGTGTCATACAGCCTAATACAGAAAGTAATATTAATTTTTTAATCATAAATTTTACTCTTTTCAAATAGAAATTTTCGAATGCCTAATATACAAATTATTTCATTATCTCAAAATGAGAAAATAAAAATTGATTATGATTTATAAGCATTAATAAGGTTTGGAAGTATTAATTAGAATATGTATATGAATTGAATCTTAATGAAGCTAAATATTCGAAAATTTAGCTATTGAGAATTTCCGCTTGTAACTTCTTCGTCAAAGATTTAAATACCAGATCATAAGAATGGTCAATCAATTTCAGAATCAATTCTTTTTTAAGGCCTTCACAAAGAACTGAATTCCAATGAGTTTTATTCATATGATAAGCTCCTGAAATCTGAGGATAATTTTCACGAAGTTCCTCACTCCATTCCGGATCCGCTTTTGCAGAAAATGTTGCAGGCTGTTTTTCTAAGGAAATCAAAAGAAACATCTTTCCACCAACCTTGAAAACCAAAGTTTCATTATCAAAAGGAAAACCTTCTGTTACAGCTTTTTTGGATAGACAATATTCACGGATTTCCTCGATTTCCATTGATGAAAAATTTAGAATTTAAAAGTATTCTTCGGAAGTTCTTTATTGATTTCGATTTTATTGATCATCATTACATAATCGCTATCTTTTTTAGGCGAAGACGACTCGATTCTGTAAGGCATTAATAAGTTTCCTACTTTTCTGTAATCGGAATAAGTCAGGGTTTCGTCTTTCTTGATTTCCCGGAATAGCATATAGTTTTTGACATCAAAAAAATAAATGGTTTTATTCACATTTTTAGTCAATTCAACTTTGAAATAAACTTGTTCTCCGATTTTTTCTTTACCTAACAATTCTGCTTCAAAACCTTTGTTTTCCCAGTCTATAAAGTCATTGTCAAAACTTTCAGGAATGTAATCGTTGTACTTTTGTAGCTTGTTCTGAGCGTAGTTCATTGCGTAGCCATTCGTCCCGTCATAGCCTTCAACAGGTGTTTCTTTTCCACCTACTACAATTGCCGTTTTGGTAAGATTAGGGCGTTGCTGATAGATTTTCATTAAGTAAGAATCATTAACTCCCAAAGTTACTCGCCCTTGTATCTGAACCGTATTCAGAAGTTTCCAGTTGGTAAGACCTCCAGAATTTTCTATGTTTTTATCAATGATATCTTTTGCCGATTGAGCAGAAATAATGATAGAAAATATAATGGAAAATATGAGAATTAATTTTTTCATTCAAAATTTTTAAGGTTGCTAAGATAAAATTTTCAATTGGCTTCTTGTCTTAAAGAACGTTAATTTTGACATTAATAACGACTAAATTAAATCAGTTTTTTGGCTTTCTCCAAATCTTCCGGCGTATCAATCCCAATCCCAACAAAATCCGTTTCTACCAGCTTAATTTTCATTCCATTTTCTAAGTAACGCAATTGCTCTAATTTTTCAGAAATTTCCATAGGAGTCATTTCTAAAGAAGAGAATTTAATCAAAGCTTCTTTCCTGAAAGCGTAAACGCCAATATGTTTGTAATAATTGACATTATAAGCCAATTCTCGATGAAAAGGAATTACAGAACGACTGAAATACAATGCAAATCCCTTATTATCAGTAACGACTTTTACGTTATTCGGATTTTGGATTTCTTCAGATTCTTTCAATTGGATTTTCAATGAAGCCAAAGAAACTTCTTTTTTATCATCTTTAGAAAAAACATCAATCAATTGTTTTAAAGGTTCCTTCTTAAGGAAAGGTTCATCGCCCTGAACATTAATCACAATATCACAATCGATGTTTTGAACAGCTTCCGCAATTCTGTCGCTTCCTGTTTCGTGTTCGCCTGTCATTACAGCGTTTCCTCCGTTTCTGGAAATTTCATCAAAAATCAATTCGGAATCTGTAGCAACAAACACTTCATCAAACAAGCCTGTTTCCACAACATTCTGATAAGTCGTTGTGATAATAGTTCTGTTTCCCAAAATCTCCATCATTTTTCCTGGAAATCTTGTAGAATTATAACGGGCAGGAATGACTGCGATAACTTTCATATTGATATCAATTTAAAAATAAAAATGTAGCAATTATTATTAATTGCTACATTAATTTATATTATTAAAATTTATTTTAAAGCGCTTAAAGCTTTTTCCAACTTCGGAAGACAATCCTTAATATCGTCCAACGAACAACCTCCAACAGAAGCTCTGAACCAAGGAACTGATTTATCATTCCCAAATGCTGAGAACGGAACCAAAGCCATTCCTGCATTGTTGATTAGATAGAAAACCAAATCTGTAGAATCTTCTAAAACTTTTCCATCTGGAGCAGTTTTTCCAAGGTAATCGAGTTTGATTGTCAAATAAAGTGCTCCCATTGGTGAGATACTTTCGACGTCAAAACCTTTGGATTTCAAATCCTGGATTCCTGCGTGAAGTTCTTTTAAACTTGTATTCAGTTTTTGTTTGTAATCATCTAAGAAAGTATCAACTGCAGAATCGTCAGCCAAAAACTCTGCAACGGCTTCCTGTTCTGGTTTTGGTGCCCAAGCTCCAACGTGTGTCAACAAAGCTTTCATCTTATCAATAACCAAACTTGGTCCGAATCCCCAGCCAACTCTAACACCAGTCGCTGCGAAACATTTAGACGTTCCGTCAACATAGATCGTATAATTTTTCATTTCTGGGAAAAGGCTTACCGGATTGTAATGGTCTGCACCAAAAGTCAGCATTGCGTAGATTTGGTCATACATCAGGTAAAGCGGTTTTTCGTCTGCTCCTCTTCTTTTATTTTCTTCCAAAACCAATTCACAAATTTCAGATAATTGCTCTTTTGTGAACATTGTTCCAGTTGGATTGAGTGGAGAACAAAGGCAAAGCAAAACTGCGCCTTCTAAATGTGGTCTTAAATCATCCGCTGTCGGTAAGAAATTATTGGATTCCTGAGTCTGAACTTCAACCGCATTCGCACTTGTCAAGTAAGCATAATGATTGTTATTCCAGGAAGGAATCGGATAGATCACTTTATCGCCTTCGTCAACAATCGTTTTGAAAACCGCATAAATCAAAGGTCTGGAACCAGCTGTAATCAAAATATCACTAGCTGAATAATCCAGATTCCAACGTTTTTTAAGGTCGTTGCTCACAGATGCTCTCAAAGATTGCAAACCGTTTGCTGGCGGATAGTTAGTAAGATTATTTTTATAGGCTTTTTCAATTCCGTTTTTCAATTCTTGTGGAATTGGATAGATATTAGAATTAAGGTCACCGATTGTAAGATTTGAGATTTGTGCACCTTTGGCCTTCAAATCGTTGACTTCATTTCCGATTTTGATGATTTCCGAACCTATCAGGTTAGATGCGAGTTTTGATACTTTCACTTTTTTAATTTTAGATATTATTTCAGACTTAGAATCTGATTTTATTCTTTAAAGATTACAAATGTCTTAAATGTAACTGACTAATTCAAATTACACAACAAAAAAGTTCTCAAAACTAAATCACTTTAGTAATTGAGAACTTTATATTAAAAATATTTGGAGTTATATTTTGATCAAATAAAAATTTTCAATTACAAATTGAGGTCCTGTTTTACCTTAGCAATCTTTTCTTCCAGCTTAGGAAGTTTTGCAACAAAATCTTCTTTGGAAGAGATGCTGTCTTTCACAGAAACATAGAATTTGATTTTTGGCTCGGTTCCGGAAGGACGAACGCAAACTTTAGTTCCGTCTTGAGTATAGAAAATCAATACGTTAGACTTTGGAATATCGTTCATTACTTTTTTCTCGTTCTTAGAAACGACGAAACAAGTCTGCTCTTTGAAATCCTTAACTTCTTCTACTGGAGAACCAGCAATTTCTTTTGGAGGATTACTTCTGAAATCGCTCATCATTTGGGTAATTTCTTCAGCACCTGTTCTACCCTTTCTTACAACATTAATCAAGCCTTCATAATAGAAACCAACTTCTTTATAGATTTCAATCATATATTCGTAAACCGTTGTTCCATTGGCTTTACACCAAGCAGCGATTTCACAAGCAGTCAAGATTGAACCACAAGAATCTTTGTCACGAACGAAATCTCCGGTCATAAAACCGAAACTTTCTTCACCGCCACAAATGAATTTTTCCTGACCTTCAAAATCACGAATCATTTTCCCAATCCATTTGAAACCAGTCAATCCAACTTTGCAATCAACACCGAATTTCTCAGCAACATCAAAGAAAACGTCAGAAGTCACAATTGTAGAACCAATGAACTCTTTTCCAGTAATTTTTCCGGCTTTTTTCCATTGGTCAAGGATATAATAAGTAAGGATTGTGTTACATTGATTTCCATTCAACAATTGGATTTCGCCTTCAAGATTTCTAACTGCAATTCCCAATCTATCGCCGTCTGGGTCTGTTCCGATAACGATATCAGCATTGGTAATTCTCGCCAAATCCATCGCCATAGAAAGCGCTGCAGGTTCTTCCGGATTCGGGGAAGCTACGGTTGGGAAATTTCCGCTTGGAATCATTTGTTCTTGAACCAAATCCAACTTTGTAAACCCAGCTTTTTTAAGAGCTTTTGGAACAGTTGTATAAGTTGTTCCGTGGATGGATGTGAAAACGATGTTCAGATTATCTCTTCCCACATTTTGGTAAAGAGAATTTTCCATACAAGCATCGACGTAAACATCATCTTGTTCCTCGCCAATCCATTCGATCAGGTCATCATTTCCATTGAATTTGATATCCTCAAACTTGGTCGCATAAACTTCTCTGATGATATTTTCGTCATCCGGCGGAACAATTTGTGCACCGTCATTCCAATACACTTTATAACCGTTATATTCCGGTGGATTGTGAGAAGCCGTCAAAACGATTCCCGCATTACATTTTTTATCTCTCACTGTGAAAGACAATTCCGGAGTTGGGCGATGTTGCTTGAACAGCAGGACTTTGATTCCGTTCGCTGTTAAAACATCAGCAACAATTTTCCCGAATTCTTTTGAGTTGTGACGAACATCGTAGGCAATTGCCACTTTGATTTCTTCACCAGAAAACTGCTGATGTAGATAATTTGCCAATCCTTGAGTCGCTTGACCTAAAGTATATTTATTTAAACGATTGGTTCCAACGCCCATTACACCACGCATTCCTCCTGTTCCGAATTCTAATTCTCTGTAAAAAGAATCTTCCAAATCCGGTGAATTGGAATCGATTAAAGTTTGTACAGCATTTCTAGTTTCTTCATCAAATGCTTCTCCAAGCCAAAGTTTTGCTTTATCTAATGTTGATAATTCTGACATTATTTATAGTTTTTTGTTTTAATTAATTTTCTTGTTTTCCAAAGTCGCTTTTTCAGTTACTTTCAGTTTTTTGGAAGGATTTCCGTAGTAAATCAATTTTGAAGTATTACCGATTTTTCCTTTGATTTCTTCATCCACATTCAGTTCTGCATAATTTCCGTTCTGGGAATCGATTTCTAAATCTTTGATGTACCAATAAGGCGAAATAATACTCGCTGTATCCTTGATACTAAGTTTTGCTAAAGTTGTTTTTCCCAACAGATTGGCCCGGCTTTTATTCGTCATTTCAATCTCAGACTTTTCTGAAATCACTGAACCGATAAATTTAGCATTATCTTTTAAATGAAGAGCGAAATTTTCGACTTTCATTTGACTTGAAATGTTAAGTTCTACAGAATCAGCAATTTTAATCACATCAAAAGGATTTTTTCCATAAATCGTGATGTTATAGAAATCTACTTTATCCGTTTCACTTTTCTCTGAAATTGATAGATTTTTATCTTTAACTTCAATATTAAGATTATCAAAAAAATTAGGATAAGTTTCCACATTCACAAAGTTATGTGGACTTTGAACATAAAACACACGGAATTTTCCTTTCAAATCCAGTCTGGAAAATTCAGCTAACTCCACATCTTTGGACTGGATTTCTCCTTTTGGAGAGACTTTTCCGCAGGAAACAATTGTTAAGATTAGAAATAAATATAATAGTTTTTTCATTTTAATTCTTGATTGAAACTAAATTTTAATACTGAAAGCTCGCAGCCCGGCTTGAGCGGAAATCCTTTTTCGCATTGGACTAAGCTTTGGAAAAAGATTGGGAGCGGAAGACGGAAATAGCTGCCCCAATAATTTATATCATTTCCTCAATATGATAATTCTTATGCTCACGGTTGGTTCTGATAATCAACTCGCCTAAGAATCCCGCAACAAACAATAAACTTCCCAGAATCATCATCGTCAAAGCAATGAAAAACCAAGGATTGTCGGCAATCAGATTTCCGTAGATTTTGAAAATATAAACGTCAATCAGTTTTGAAACACCCAACCAAATCGCAGATAAGAAACCGATGATGAACATCAAAGTTCCTGCAGCTCCGAAGAAATGCATCGGCCTGCCTCCAAATCGGCTTACGAACCAAAGTGTTACCAGATCCAAAAATCCACGAACGAAACGTTCTGTCCCGAATTTCGAAGTTCCGTAAGGTCTTGCCTGATGCTGAACTGGTTTTTCAGTAATATTTCTGAAACCTGCATTAGCCGCTAAAACGGGAATATAACGGTGCATATCACCATAAACGTCAATCGATTTTACGACTTGTTTTCTGTAAGCTTTAAGTCCACAATTAAAATCGTGAAGCGAAACTCCAGACACTTTTCTAGCCGCCGAATTGAACAATTTTGACGGAATATTTTTGGTCATTACATTATCGAAACGTTTCTTTTTCCATCCGGAAACGATATCGTAATTTCCAGCTTTCAGCATTTCGTACAATTCAGGAATCTCTTCCGGAAAATCCTGTAAATCAGCATCCATTGTAATTACAACATCGCCATTCACCTTTTCGAAAGCCGCGTGAAGTGCCTGTGATTTCCCATAGTTTTTTGAGAATTTAATTCCGTGAATCTGTGGATTCTGAATTTTCATATTTTCTATGATAGACCAGGACAAATCTGTACTTCCGTCGTCTATGAACCAAACCTCGTAAGACAATTTATTGGAACGACAAACAGTGTCAATCCTTGTGAACAACTCTTCCAGAGAGTCTTGTTCGTTAAGCAATGGAACGATTATAGAAAGATTCATTTTTTTTATAAAAGATGTTAGATATTGATATTAGATTTTCAAATTTTAAGATAAATGATTTATTAACAAAAGCCATTTAACTATTTATTATCCAACCTCTTATTCGTAGCGTTTCTTGTTTTTCAAAAAGCCAGCGATGATAATAGACAAAAGTAAATAAAATAGTAAAAAACCACCAAAGACGGCTGATAAAAATTGGAAAGAAAAATAATTTTTGTTCTCCTTTCTAGCAATCTCTCTCGCTAATTTTGCGTCGTTGTAATTATCTTCCAATTCTTTAGCTTTCGTACGGTCTTTTTGATTTGCCGCTTCTACTTTCAGTTTTGCATAAGATTCGTCCAGATTTTCCATTTCTGTTTGGATGTATTGATGATTCAGCATCTCTCTGGCATCTGTATCAACATAATTCAGGAAAGCGAAAATGGACAACATAGAAAGTCCACCACCTACGAACAAAGTCACGAAGCATTGTTTGAAAGCCTGCGGATAAGTAATTTTGTTGTTTCCACGCAGCCAAAGAACGGAAAGAAATCCAGCCAAAACATACAGGAAAGTCATCCCAAATGCATTGACTTTCATACTGGTATCAAAATAATTGGCATCTGCGAAAAAGTAATAAACAACGTAGAAAGTCAACATTGTCGCTAAAAATAAACCAAAGCCAACGGCTACAGGATTTTTTGTCATAATTTTATTTTTCTAAAAAAATTGAAAATTTTTAATTCTGAGAATCAGTTTTTTAAATTCATAATTGGATTAATAATCTCAATATCCTGTGTTTCTCATTTTTTAATTCAATATTAAATTTTATCTTTGCACCGGCAAGTCCTAAACAACCAGCTCCTGAGAATCCTCCAGGGTGGGAACGCAGCAAAGGTAATCGGTTGTAGCGGTGTGATTTAGGTAGCTTGCCATTTTTTGTATCTATACATTAAGAAATTCTGAGATTAAGTGATTTAGAAATTATTTAATCTCAGAATTTTTTTTATTTAAAATTCGAACTCCTCTCCTAGTTTTGGTAAAGTAAAATCGATGTTCTTATCTATGAAAAGCTTTTTAGCCTCTTCGTGATTGATTTCAATCGGTGGAAAAGTATCGAAATGACATCCAATCACTTTCGGAGTTTTCAATAATTCTGATGCCGCAAAAGCCGCTTTTCTAGGACACATTGTATAATGTTTTCCAACCGGAAGAATGGATAAATCTAATTTTCCAAAAGCTTGCGGAAACAAGCTCATTTCGGCAGTTACACCTGTATCTCCAGCCAAATAAAGGTTTCTTCCATCAGCAAATCTAAAAATATATCCAGAAGCTAACCCTCCGTAAGAACCGTCTGGAAAAGAACTTGTGTGTAATGCCGGAACCATAGAAATCTTCAAACCGTCAAGCTTAGCAGAACCTCCGAAATTAATATCGATGTTATTTGAATGCTTGAAATAACCACAAATCTCCGGCTGACCGATTACGGTTGCATCAGGATGGTTTTCTAGAACTTCTTTCACATCAGCGATATGGTCGCCGTGAGCGTGCGTAATCAAAACATAATCGATTTTCTGAGCTTTGATATCAAATCCAGATTGCGCTTTCTGATAGTTGTAAAAGGGGTCAGAAAGAATTGTTATGCCGTTATATGTGAACAAAAAACAGTTTTGTCCAAGGAATTTTATTTTCATTTTATATTATCTTTTTTTTCTTTTAATTATAAAAATTGAAAGTATTGCTACAATCAAAATTATTGGTAAAATTATCCAAAATGGAAAACCCACTTCCACTTCTGGAACTATTTTGACATTCTTAAATTCGGGAGTTTTATTTTTATCTTCATTTTGGTAATATAATTCTTCATTAGTTGTCTCCTTTACTTCTTTTCCGGAATCTTTGTTATCTTTAATAAGCTGAGCAAAGTAGGAAACCCGTTTATTTAACAACTGATTTTCGTATCCATATTTTTTTGAAAGACTATAAGCTTTCTGAGCTGATTCTAAATCGTAAACTATAGACAATGCGTTTCCCAATTCAAAATACAATTTTCCAACAATCTTATCTGTTGGTTTGACAAATTGAGTCCTTTCTGATAATTGGTAAGAAACATCATTTATGAACTCTGTCAATTCTATTTTTTTATATTTTGAAGTTGGAGTTTTATCATTTCCAAAATCAATATCCAAAAGATTTTCGAGGGTTCTTTTGCCTAATTTATTTTCTAAAATTTTTACGTGAATCCACTCAGAACCGTGATGAGAATCTTTGTTGAGTTGTAACGCTTTCTGGATATATTTCAGGGCATTTTTATTATCTCCAATTAATTCATAAGCTGTTCCCAAGTTAGAAGCGAGTTCATATTTATCTGGTTGCTTTTCTTCTATTTCTTTAAATATGGAAATTGCTTTATCATAATCACCCAGATAAACCAAAGAAGTAGCATAATTTAAATAGTTATCAAGATTTTTGGTCTTCTTATATTCTTCCAAATCATACTTTCCATTTTTTTCAATCATTGATTTGTCAAAATCATAGATATGCAATCCTCGGTGATGTTCCTTCATTGCATGAGTCGTTTTTCTTTTGCCATTGACATCTGTTCCGACAATCGAATAATTAAGACAAGCGAAAGCCAAACCTGAAATAACAAATGCTAACAAAAGTGAAATTTTCTTCATACTCACGAAGTTAATAATTTGAAAAAAATTAATTAACAAAATTAAGCCCGAAAGCTGTCAAAATAGCCATCATAAAAGTCAATATTCCGACCTGTTTTAGAAATGGGTCGAGTAATTTTGGTTCTTTTACAGCCATTATACTTCTCCTTAATTTAATAAATGGGAAAATTAAAATCATCACGATGAAAGGATAATATTTTCCTTGTGCCTGAAAGCTGTTGTACATTAGAAAAGCCAGCATCAACAGAATTGGTAATTGCAATAAGATGATTTCATAAATCATTGCATTTTTGAAACCAAGCTTCAATGCGAAAGTTTTCTTTCCAGATAATTCATCATTCACGATATCTCTCATATTGTTCAGATTAAGAACTGCCATACTCAACATTCCGACTGCTGTTGCAGGAAATAAGACGTCCCAACTGACTGATTTTGTGAACAGAAAATAACTTCCGCAAACCGAAACCAATCCGAAAAATATAAAGACAAAAATATCGCCCAAGCCTAAATATCCATAAGGTTTTTTACCAACCGTGTATCCAATTGCTGCCAAAATACAGGCAATTCCCAATCCGATGAAAATCCAGAACTCTCTGATATTTGCTGGATAAAAAGCAACATACAACAATGCGACAGTCGCTACAAAAGATAAAATCGAAAGCAGAATAACCGCATTTTTCATTTGGGTTGCCGTTATTTTTCCGGAAGCTACTGCTCTGCTTTCTGCTTCTCCTATCCTATTTTGGTCTGTTCCTTTTACACCGTCGCCATAATCGTTGGCAAAATTGGAAAGGATTTGATATAATAATGTTACGAGAAGTGCCAAAGCGAAAATTCTCCAATCCCAAGTTCCTCCATTCTCAGAAAGTCTCCATTTTGCAATGAAAGCTCCCATAATAATTCCACTGAGTGAAAGTGGTAATGTTCTAAGCCTCGCAGCCTGTATCCAATGTTTCATTTATTTTATTTCTGTGGCTTTTAAAATCGTTGATTTTTTTCCAAAATCCGCGCTGTTTTTTAATTCGAAAACGAGAGAATCATTATTGAAAGTGATATCCATTAAATGTGAGTGTGGTGTTTCCAGATAAATAGTTTTTAGTTCCAAAGTATTTTCATCTTTCCAACGAAAACTGTTTGTGATTTTCGCAGGATAAAGTTTGTAGCTGTCCGTTATCGATTTCCTGTCCGAAGTTGGCTGAATCCAAATTGTTTCCTGCTGATGCCATTTTCCGGAATTGAATTCGAATGGATATGATTTTCCGTCAATTGTTAATTTCATTTCGAATTTTTGACCATTCGATTTTAATTCTACCGATTGGTATTTGTCCTTGTTCTCAACGAAATTGAAAGTTTTATTAATTTTTGGGAAGATTTCGCTTTTCAAAGGTTCAATGGAAAGATTATTTTCCAAATCCTTAAGTTTCTGGTAAGCCGATTTATTTTCGGGAATCGCTTTTGGTTGAAAAGCTGGTAAAAGATGTTCCCAAACGAGATTTAATTCTTCTTGAAGATTGCTACTTTCTGCCGTCATAATCACAACTGCATCTTGTTCTGGCAAAACCAACATATATTGTCCGTAAGCGCCGTCACCACGGAAAGAATTGAATCGATTCCTCCACATCTGATAACCATAACCTTGCACCCAATCGTTTTCGTTTTTAAGTTTTTCATCGGCATTTGGATTTTGTAAAATGTGTGCTGAACTGGCTTCTTTTACCCATTCTTCAGAAATAATTTGTTTTCCGTTCCATTTTCCTTTTTGGAGGAAAAGCTGGGCAAATTTGGCCATATCTTCCGTTTTCACACGTAATCCCCAACCTCCTGTATTGATGCCTTGCGGATTATTTTCCCAATCGTAATCTTTAATTCCAAGTGGTTCGAATAATCTTGGCTTCAAATAATCTGCAACAGTTTGACCAGTCACTTTCTGGATAATCGCAGAAAGCATAAATGTGGACAACGAACTATAATTGAATTTACTTCCTGGTTTATTGTCAATAGGAACAGCCAAATAGGCTTTTACCCAATCGTTTTCACTTCCACGGATAAAATCAGGTTCTTTTTCCATTCCAGACGACATTGTCAAGAGATTTTGAATTGATAATTCTTTAAGATTATCACTGATTTCAGAAGGTTGTTTATCAGGAAAAAATGAAATCACTTTATCGGTAACTTTCAACTTATTTTCCTGAACGGCAAAACCAATTGCTGTTGCTGTAAAACTTTTACTACAAGAATACAATCTGTTCTTTAAATCTTTCTGATAAGGATTCCAATGCACATCCGAAATCACTTTTCCGTGTCTCAGAAGCATAAAACTTTTGAACTCGGTGGATTGCAATTTATTTGCAGCTTGTAAAAACTTGACAATTGCTTCTGATGAAATCCCTTCTTTCTCAGGAACACTTTTTTGTAAAGGACTCTGAGCCGAAAACAATGCACAAGCAAAAGCCATTTGTGGCAACATTGCTTTTCTGCAAATAAAAGATGGATTGAACATTAGAAATAAATTTAAAGTAAATAATTATTTAGGAAATCCACTGGTCATCACCAAAGTTAGGTTTACGTTTCTCTAAAAACGCATTCCTGCCTTCTTTGGCTTCTTCTGTCATATAAGCCAAACGTGTTGCTTCTCCAGCGAAAATTTGCTGACCAACCATTCCATCATCTGTTAAATTCATTGCAAATTTCAGCATTCTGATGGATGTTGGAGATTTTGCAAGGATTTCCTGAGCCCATTCGTAGGCTGTATCTTCTAATTCAGCGTGAGGAATTACGGCATTTACCATTCCCATATCAGCTGCTTCCTGAGCCGAATAATTTCTGCCTAAAAAGAAAATTTCTCTGGCTTTTTTCTGACCAACCATTTTCGCCAAATAAGCAGAACCATAACCGCCGTCAAAACTTGTAACGTCCGCATCGGTTTGTTTGAAAATAGCGTGCTCTTCACTCGCCAAGGTCAAATCGCAAACCACGTGAAGCGAATGTCCACCGCCAACTGCCCAACCGTTTACCACAGCAATCACGGCTTTTGGCATAAAACGAATCAAACGCTGAACTTCCAGAATATTAAGGCGATGTCTTCCGTCTTCTCCCACATAACCTTGATGGCCACGGGCTTTTTGGTCGCCACCGCTGCAGAAAGCGTGACCGCCATCTTTTAGGCTTGGACCTTCTCCTGTCAACAGCACAACACCGATTGAAGAATCTTCATAAGCATCATAAAAAGCATCGTAAAGTTCTGAGGTTGTTTTTGGTCGGAAAGCGTTTCTTACTTCTGGTCTGTTGATGGCGATTCTTGCTACACCATTTGATTTTCTATAGGTAATATCTTCGTATTCTTTGACTATTTTCCAGTCTGCCATTGTTTGAAAATTTAGAGTGTAAATATAAGCAGAATTGATGGTGTTTCAAAGGAATTATGTTGCAGTTTGACAATTGGCAAAGCTTCCTCTTTGTGGGAATTTTATAACTATGACAAATCGTGAAACTTGCGCCATCGCGTAAGGGATAGTAGTGGTTATACTTTTTTTTGGCTTGGGAAAAGCGTTGGCGAAAAAAGATAGTAGCGGATAGCCCGACCCTTTGTTTTGCTTTGCTGAAAACTTCCTTCGGTAAACTTAATGTAAAAGCAAAACATTGGGATACGCCCAAATAAAAAAGCCTCAGAAAAATCTGAAGCTTATAAATGATATGTTGAAATAATTATTCTACAACTTTGATTGCGCTTGCCAAAAATCTTGTCTCAGTTTTTGGTTCTGTAATCGCATCGATTTCTGTCTGAGATTTTTTAGCGTCTTCTGCGTAATGTTGCAATTCTTTTACAGAAGTGGTTTTGCTCTCCGCACTGCCTTCCAAAACAACCGTTTTACCTTCCAAAGCCGTTGGAACAAAGAATGCATAATCTTTCATTTTAACGAAGAAAGTTTCGCCAGAATCTGTTGCCAGACTTACCCAGCATCCTTTTTTAGGACAAACGCCAGTCACTTTTCCTTTGACGGAAGTTTTAGCTATTTTTGGTGTTGCTTTTAATTCTTTATTAAGTTTATCCGTAGAAATGGCTTTTTTAACTGCTTTTGCAGAAACATCCTGACCATAGAACTCTCCTACTTTTGCATCGCCAGCCGGTGGACCAGATTGTGCGAATGCAGAAACAGACAGTCCAATCAAAACGAATGCGAATAATATATTTTTCATATGAGGTTATTTATTAATTTTAATGTCATATGGAATCTAAACGATTTCATAATTTAATATTTATTTTTTATGATGTAAATTTAGAAAATTAAATTAATTGCAAAAAAAATAATTTTTTGATGTAACGAAACAGACTTTCTAATTGTCTTACCCATATATTAAAACAAGAAACTATAAAAAATCATTCTTATGAAAATAAAACTTTTATCCCTAGTTCTTTTGGCATCGGTTACCAATTTTTCTTGCATACAAACCAAAAACGGCTCAAATGACGTGATGTTTTCTCACCTATTATCAGATTCCGGAAAAGGCGATGTGATTGAAAAATCTTATTCGGTTGACTTTGACGAATTGCAAATTTCGACTTCTCTCAGCGCAGAAGTTTATAAATCCAGTGAAGAAAAAATTGTTGTTTACGCACCTTCCGACCTGATGCAATACGTAGTTGTAAAACAGGAAGGAAGAAAAGTTCAGGTGAAAATCCAATCTGAAGGAAAGCTGAACATATCAACTGACAGAATTAAAATTAAAGTTTATGCTAGAGATTTTGACAGATTAGCGGCAAATTCCAGCGCAAGTATTGTTTTGAAAGATGATTTCAAATTCTCTGACCTTGATGTGAAAGTTTCCAGCTCAGGAACTATCAAAGGGAATATCAATGGAGACAATGTGAATATCCAGGCTTCCAGCAGTGGGGACTTCAACGGAGATATCGTTGCAAAAAGCCTTAATATGCAATCTTCTTCATCTGGCGGAATCAACATCAAAGGAAAAGCAGACAATGTGAATGCGCAAGCTTCTTCTTCGGGAGACATCAAAGCTGAAGATCTGACTGCAGACAGTGCGGTTCTCACGACTTCTTCTTCGGCCGATATTACGATTGGTGTTCGTCAAAGCCTGACAGCTAGCGCATCTTCCAGCGGAGATATCAACATCGTGAAAAGAGGCGACCTGAATAAAGTGACCAAAAACGAAAGCAGCTCCGGTTCTGTTAATATCCGGTAATTATATATTATTTTCTCAAACTGAAAAGAGACCTGAAATTCAGGTCTCTTTTGTATTTATTGAAATCAAATTCCGATTAGAACTTGATGATATCTTCCATTTTGGCATTTTCTTCATTTACCAACTCGTCATCTACCAAGATCTTTCCAGAGTGCTCATCAATAATGATTTTCTTTCTCTGAGCGATTTCCATTTGTTTCTGTGGCGGAATTGTGAAGAAAGAACCTTTTGGTGCTCCTCTTTCCAATCCTACAACTGCAAGGCCAGTGGATGAACCTTGACGGATTCTTTGATAAGAAGCTAACAATCTGTCATCGATTTTCTCAGCAAATTCTTTAGATTTTTCCAATAGGTAATCTTCTTCTTTCTGAGTTTCTGAAACTAAATTATCCAACTCATTCTTCTTGTGGGTCAAGTGGTTTTTCAGTTCATCGATTTTAGCGTTCAAATCAGCCAAAGTTTCTTTTTTGTGATCGATTTTCCCACCGAATTCTCTGATTCTTTTTTCAGCCAACTGAATTTCCAATTCCTGATATTCTACCTCTTTTGACAAAGCTTCGAATTCTTTGTTATTTCTAACGTTATCTTGCTGCGTTTTATATTTATCAATAAGAGTTTGAGCTTGTTTCATCAAATCTTTTTTGCTGTTGATCTCAGCATTTTGCTCAGCAATTTCAGATTCGAATTTTTGGGCTCTTTTTTCAAGACCTTCAATTTCTATCTCAAGGTCTTCTACTTCAATCGGCAACTCGCCTCTTGTATTGCGGATCTCATCCAAACGGGAATCAATGATTTGCAAATCGTAAAGAGCTCTTAATTTTTCTTCAACAGAAATTTCGTTTACTTTAGCCATATCTATATAAAATAATTAACAGGATTTGTTTTTATTGTCGTTTTAGCGATTGCAAATGTAGTGAATTTTTCGGACAAAATTTCAAATAATTGTTGAGTTACAAATTGTTCTGACTCGAAATGTCCAATATCGCAAATCAGCATTTTATCTTCGCCTGAAAAGAAATCGTGATATTTCACATCGCCAGTCAAATAAGCATCACATTTAGCACATATTGCAGACTTGATCCCACTTGCTCCGCTTCCTCCCAAAACACCTACTCTTTTGATTTTTTTCTGAGTTAAAGAATTGTGCCTGATGACATTAAGATTGAATTTTTCTTTTACGAATTTCAGAAAATCAGCCACATCCATTTCGCTTTCCAAATCTCCGAATCTTCCCAAGCCAGTATATTGATTTTCATTTTCGAGAGAAATCAATTGATAAGCGACTTCTTCATAAGGATGATTTTGTTTCATCGCAAACAGAATTTGATGCTTTTTATAGTCTTCAAAAATCACAGAAAGTAGAACTTCATTGGCATTTTCTCTTTCATTTTGTTTTCCTGTTACCGGATTTGAGCCTTCCAAAGGTCTAAAAGTCCCGTTTCCGTTAATTGAAAAACTGCATTCATCATAAAAACCGATATTTCCTGCTCCAGCCTCAAATAAAGCATTTTTCAAATTTTCAGCAGATTCAACAGGAACATAAACTTCGAGTTTTTTTAATTGATTTTGTTTTGGCATTAGAATATTTTGATTCTTCAAACCAAGGACTTCACAGATTTTATAATTAACCCCCAAATAATCATTATCAAAAGCAGTATGAATCGCATAAATGGCAATTTTATTTTCTAAAGCTTTCAGAACAGCTCTTTCAACATAATTTTTTCCGGTAATCGATTTTAGTCCCGAAAAAATAATCGGATGAAAACAAAATATAAAGTTTAAATTCTTTTCAAGAGCTTCATCAACAACAGATTCCAAAGCATCGTGAGCAATCAAAATACCGAAAATATCCCTTTCTGGATTTCCACAAAGCAAACCAACATTATCAAAATCCTCCGCTTGTCTTGCCGGAATTATTTGTTCAAAATCTTTTATAAACTCTTTGATTTTCATATTTGATACATTATTTGATGAACAATCTGTCATCAAAAGTAAATTTTTCTATTTTTTTAACTTTCACTTCTGGAAAATTAATATGCCTCGGATTAATAATATAATTAAATTCCCCTTGAACCGCAGCTGAGGGAACTTTCATTGCTAAGAATTTGTTTTCCCGTAAAAATTTATCTCCAATTTTCTGAGTACTATCCGGATGTGGAAAAGTATTCCAATCTTTCGGTAATCTTTTTGGTTCAAGAAAATCAACCTCTGGAATCTCTATATGAACCAAGCGGTAATCCTTGGGCAAAATGCCCAAAGGAATATGAACCGCAATCTCTGTAACACACAAAGCAATAGATTGACCTGTGTACAAAGCAGAATTACCTTTGCTATTCCATCTTCCGCCTGCTATTTCAGCGCCTTTTCCTGAAATGTCACCAGCATAAATTTCCTTCGCCAATCTATAAACTATCATCCGATATTATGCTAAAACACCGTGTTCTATGCGAGTCAATTCATCCATAAGAAGAGAAACACCAAAATTACTACCCAATAAATCTTGTGGTTTTGTTTTACCCAAAGCAAGATTCTCAGACTGTAACCATATCAGAAAATTTTCAGAAGAACCAAAAACTTCTTTGCCTCTTGTGTAAAGCATTTCTATCTGAAGAATTTTCTCTGACTGTAAAGTATCAAACGTTTTCTCTTCTTTCTGATATCTGGATAAAGTTTTCCCAGAAATATGAAGAAAACCAGCCCACTCTTGAAAACTAAAAGGAAATTTTTTCACTAGATTATCAAAAAAATTAAAAGAAATACCTCTCTGGGCAATATCTATAATCTTAAAAACACCAGCATCATCAAAATTCTGATATCCGTAGAGTGCAGCAGATTCTTGAACAGTATCTATTTTTTCTGTGACTTTATATTTTTTCATCGTTCTTTATTTTTCTTTTACAAATATACGAACTTTGTCCAAATAAAAAAGACTTTTGTCTAATATTTTAAACAGAGTTTATTTTAACTACTTTTATAACTTTAATTTCACTTTTTGAGTTATGAGAATAAAACCAGAATTTGACCTTATTCCTGAGGAAGGTTGGCGTAAAAAAATCTACGAAACTGTTTATTTATCACACACAAAAGCCGGTAAAATATTCGATATCAGTTTATTGATTCTAATTATCATTTCTACTGTTTTGCTGATGGTAGAAACCATTCCAATAATAAGACTGCAGTATTATAAAGAATTTTATTACGCAGAATTTTTTATCACTATAATATTTACCATAGAATATATTCTAAGAATAATCTGTATAAAAGATCGTGAGGAATACATTTTTAGTCCTTTGGGAATTATTGATTTTCTTTCTATTATTCCTTTTTATATCAGTTTATTTTTTCCAATTTGGCATTTTGTAGCAGTTATTAGAATTCTTAGAATTTTAAGAATTTTCAGGATTTTCAACCTTGCAGATTATATGCACGACGGAAGGTTTATTGTTTCTGCTCTGAAACACAGTTCCAGAAAAATCTATATTTTCCTATTATTTATGATAATTTTTATTGTCATTATTGGATCGTTGATGTATGTTGTAGAAGGAGGAAAAAATGGATTTAGTAGCATTCCGCAGAGTGTGTATTGGGCGGTTGTAACCATTACTACAGTCGGCTATGGTGATATTTCCCCGGGAACGCCCGTAGGCAAAATCCTATCGATGATTGTAATGCTTTGTGGTTATAGTATCATTGCGGTTCCTACAGGAATTGTGACTTCAGAATTCAGGAAGCAAAAGAAAAATAATTTTCAGTGCGATAAATGTGGCAATCAGGATAATGATGAAAACGCTCGTTATTGCAAAATCTGCGGAGAAAAAATTATTTAAAAATAAATTCATACCCATTAATAAATAATAACATATAAATACTTAAATTTGATATACTTCAACATAAAGAAAATATAATTAATAATACTTCAACAATTAAACATAATCTTTAATGAAACAATTTAATTTCATAATCTGGATTATTATCATTAATTGTTTTGGCAGCTGTTCTTCCAAAAAAACAACTATCATTCAACCATCGCACGTTCTTTCTGTTAGAAATCATATTTACAAGACAGTCAATTTTAAAACTTCTGATGGACTTACTGTTTACGCAGATCATTATTCGAAGTATGGAAAACATAATCCTTTAATTATCTTTTACCATCAGGCAGGTTTTAGCAGAGGCGAGTTTAGAAATATAGCACCAAAATTACTGGAATTAGGTTTCAATGTTTTAGCTGTTGATCTAAGGTCTGGAGATATCGTCAACCAAGTTACAAATCTCACCAACAAAGAAGCCATTACTTTAGGAAAATCTACTGAATTCCTAGATGTTATTCCAGATTTGGAAGCATCTTATAATTACGCAAAGAATCACTTAAAAGCAAGAAAAATAATTTATTGGGGAAGCTCGTATTCAGCTTCATTAGGATTTTATATGGTTGCTAAAAATCCAAAAGACTACAAAGCTCTCATAGCTTATTCTCCCGGTGAATATTTTAAAATTGAAAATAAAAGCATCAACGAGTACGCAAAAGAAATTAAAATTCCGGTCTATATTTCATCTGCCAGAAATGAAGAATATTATTGGAAATCAATTTACAACTCTATAAATTCAAGGAAAAACTTTTATTTACCTTCAAAAACAAAAGGTCATCACGGAACAATTGCTTTATCTTCTTTTAACGATGATGCTGAAGAAAACTGGCAGGCTATTATTCCTTTTTTAGAAAGAATAAAGTAAAATCTTCTTCATTTTCGTTGAATGTACGTTTAGCCTCTTCATAACCAATATCGAATATTTCTTTTAACCGTTGCGGATTTCTTTCGAAAATTCCGTATTTGGACAATTTTTTTGAAGTAATAAACCAATCACAAAAAGCGAATTTATAAATCTCTGTTCTATGAGATAACAATTCATATGCTCTTGTCGTAACAGAACGAATAGTTTTCAGGTCGCTAACTTTCACATCTTGTGGCGGTGTTACATAAACTCCAATCAATTTATCACATTCATTATGGATGACATCGGCTGGAAAATTATTTAGAACACCACCATCGCTGTACATTTCGTCATTAATAAAATAAGGCGTAGAAATCCCCGGAATACAAGACGAAGCAATAATAGCATCAACAATTTTATAATTCTTTTCGAAAACTTTTTGCTGGCCTGTAATTAATTCTGTGGCTACAATTCTCACATCTTTCTCCAAATCTCCCAAAGTCATATCCTGAAAAATAGGATTGAGATAAGTCGTAAAAATAGCAGACGAAACAAACCCCGGCTGATTAAACGTAAAATGCTTCCAATGAAAAAAGTAAATAGATTGAAAAAAATCCAAAATTTCTTCAGGAGTTTTCCCAACAGCATACAACGAACCAACAATAGAGCCAGCGCTGCAACAGGAAAGAATATCAGGTTCTATATTTTTCTCCTTAAAAAACTTCAGTACACCTGCATGAGCCAATCCGCGAGTTCCTCCACCTGATAAAACCAATCCCAATTTTGAATGTTCCATTTAGTAAAATTAAAAAAACCACAGAAAATTCTGTGGTTTTTAAATATGAATATTATGTTAATCCTATTAAATATGAATTACTTCTCCATAAGCTGCTGCTGCCGCTTCCATTATCGATTCTGACAATGTTGGATGCGGATGAATAGATTTGATGATGTCGTGACCAGTTGTTTCCAATCTTCTTGCTACAACTGCTTCAGCAATCATATCTGTAACGCCATCGCCCACCATATGACAACCTAGCCACTCGCCGTATTTAGCATCAAAAATAACTTTGATGAAACCATCAACATCGCCATTTGCAGTTGCTTTTCCAGAAGCTGAGAAAGGGAATTTACCAACTTTGATTTCGTAACCTTTTTCTTTTGCTTGTTTTTCAGTCAAACCAACAGAAGCAATTTCCGGGTGACAATAAGTACAACCTGGGATATTTCCATAATCAATAGCCTCTACATGTAATCCTTTGATTTTCTCAACACAAGTAATTCCTTCAGCAGAAGCTACGTGAGCCAAAGCCTGAGTTGGGATAATATCGCCAATTGCATAATAACCTGGCACAGAAGTTTGATACCATTCGTTAACCAAAACTTTTCCTTTTTCAGTTTTGATACCAACAGCCTCAAGACCGATTCCTTCTACGTTAGAAGCAATTCCAACAGCAGAAAGAAGAATATCAGCTTCCAAAGTGATTTCTCCGGTTGCAGTTTTCACTTTTGCTTTTACTCCATTTCCTGAAGTGTCAACAGATTCTACAGAAGAATTGGTCATTATCTCGATACCAGCTTTTTTCAAAGATTTCTCAACGTGTTTTGAAACTTCTTCATCCTCCAAAGGAACGATGTTAGGTAAAAATTCAACAACAGTCACTTTAGTTCCCATAGAATTATAGAAATCAGCAAACTCGATTCCGATAGCTCCAGAACCTACAACAATCATAGATTTTGGCTGCTCAGGAAGCGACAAAGCTTGTCTGTATCCAATTACTTTTTTACCATCCTGAGGAAGATTTGGCAATTCTCTAGAACGAGCTCCAGTTGCAATAATAATATTAGTTCCGGAATATTCTGTAGTTTTTCCTTCTGCGTCGACAACAGAAACTTTTTTACCAGCTTTCACTGTTGCAGTTCCCATAATAACATCCACTTTATTCTTTCTCATTAAGAAAGCAATTCCGCTACTCATTTTAGAAGCTACACCTCTACTTCTCTGAATCACTTTTGTGAAATCGAAGCCTGGATTTTCTACTTTATTAAGACCATAATCTTCAGCATGCTTCAAATAATTGAAAACGTGAGCCGATTTTAGAAGCGCTTTAGTCGGGATACAACCCCAGTTAAGACAAATACCTCCAAGATTTTCTTTTTCGATTATAGCGGTTTTGAAACCCAATTGAGCAGCTCTGATTGCAGTTACATATCCGCCAGGTCCACTTCCAATAACAATAATATCGTAGTTCATTGTGATTAAAAAATTTTAGCGAATTTACGGAAAATTATTGAAAGCATAATATGACAAAAAGCAACTTTGTGAGTTGCTTTTGTATTAAATTATGTTTAACGGTTTGATTCTAAAACAAACTCACTTATATATTATTAGAACACCGAATGACAGCAGCCCGACCTGAGCGAGAGTGACAAAAACGAGAACGGAGGGCGGAAATAGCTGACCAAATCATTTACAATCCCAATAACACTTTATTTTTCAACGAATTGACTTTGAATGAAAAATCTATTTTCTTGGTTTCATTGGCATTAAGAACGATGTCCCAAGTCAAATCGCCTGTTTTCTCATCGTAAATTGCGCCACCTTTATTCACCATACTGATAATGATTTGCTTGTCCGTAGATACAGGAACCTGATCCTTTATTCTCAGTTTTATTTTTTCGTTTTTGTTGTTTCTGATGGTAAACTGATAAGCATATTGCTGTTCTTTGTTGGAGGACGAAATGCTTTTTTCCATCGTCTTGTCCTTTATCAAATCTCTTTTAATAGAAACTCTCCTATCATCGCCCAAAGTGAGCAAAAGTTTGTTGTCCGTATTTTCTGTGTTAAGGGAAGTTTTACCGACATTAGTATCTTGGAAAATGATATTTGCTTCTGCATTGATGAGATTGTACTTGTCCAGATTATCCAACTCTGCAACCAAAAATACCGTTTTATCCATCTTCGGAATCGTGTAATAAGTGTAAGTTGCCGGAATCTCGTTGACATCCAAATTGATGCTGTTATCCTGATCATTAGACAAAATCGTATATAAATCCTTCAAATCATAGCCAACGTTTAGTTGATTTTGAAATGCGCTGGCACGGACCGTTACGACTTCTTCTATCTCTTTATCATACATAACCTTAGCTGTATTTTTTATTTCATACGCTACTTCATTTTTCACAATTGGGACAGGCTGCTGATAATACAAGTTCCAGTCATACAAGTTTGGAATATTTTTATGAACATTTGGGAAACCAGAAATCAAATGCAGTTCTACATTTTTCCAATCCAATCCAGAATTTTGTCTGATTAATGCTTTATATAATAATTTTGTTTTTGAATTGATATCCGGAATCACAACATCATAATAAGGTCGCCAAGAAGCCTCTCGAACACTGTATTTGATGTCCAGATTCACCAATTCGTCGACATCGCTGGAAACCTGAACCACCAATTTTCCTTTTGGATAGTTTTCCATTTCCTTGCTGTTCAAATCAAATTTGGTTTGGAGTTTTCCTAATTTGACATTCAGTTTAGAAATGTCATTTTCCACGTTATCCAATTGCAAACTAAGGTCAATTCTCTTCTTTTGGTAATATTCAATCAACTTTTCCAATTCTTTGGAATAAGATGTTGACCCAGAATTGATGGTTTGATTTTTATCCAAAATCCCGATACTGTTCACCAGAGAGGTTTTCTGAATTGTAAGGTCTTTAATCTTTTTCTCCATCAGAGAAATGCTGTCCAAAACAACTCTGTGTTCCGGATTTTTCTTATCCAATTCTATTTTATAAAAATCTTCGTCATCCGTAAAACGATAAGTCAACACAGAAACCTTGGATTTGGAACCGATTTTTATTGAGGATTCATCAATGTCTTCAGCGATATTGGCAATCACGATTTCCGAACTTCCTTTTGGGATTTTGAAAGTTGTATTGCTGTACAATTCTGCAGATTGTTCATATAGCATCACCGATTTTAGTTTTGCTTCTGAGAAGATTGGTTTTTGAGCTGTAACAATTGTGATAAAAATGCTAAAGCTGATTGTTAAAAAATGTTTTAATTTCATAATATGTGTTTTTAAGATTTAAAATTAATCATTTAAAACATTCCGACAAACTCAATATGCAACTAAGTCTATCGGAAATGTTTTCAAATTTATTGTTGGTTTTTTATTCCTTTATAACTTTCAATCAGTCTAATAAATTCTGAGCGATAACCATCTTCATCATTTGCTTTTCCTTGTTTTGCTAGGTTTTCAATTTTTGTTAAATTTTTGTCTTTAATAAGTTTTGAATCTCGTAAAACTAAACCAAACCAAGCAACTGAAGTCGCAAATTTGAAATCTGGCGAAGCCTTTTCAATTGCAGTTTCAGAGGCATTTATTGTCTGAATCATTTCAATGCTTTTATCGCCGTCGGGTTTCTTGTAACGAAATTTTATCGTTGCCAATTCGTTTTTTGTAACACCGAATTCTGTGATTTGACTGTACTTTAAATTTGAAACTTCGGGTGCAAAATCCGATTCTGCATCTTGCGGAATAACCTCATACAAAGCTGTAACTGTGTGTCCGCTTCCCAATTCTCCTGCATCGATCTTATCGTTTTTAAAATCTTCGTTTCTTAGTTTTCTATTTTCATAACCAATTAATCGGTAAGACTTTACCGTCTTCGGATTAAACTCAATTTGAATCTTCACATCCTTCGCAATCGCATACATACTTCCAGCGAATTCTTTGCCTAGAAATTTGTTCGCTTCCTGCATATTATCTATGTAAGCATAGTTTCCGTTGCCTTTGTCTGCCAAAGTTTCCATTTTGTTGTCTTTATAATTTCCCATTCCGAAACCTAAACACGTAAGGAAAATTCCTGTTTGGCGCTTCTCTTCGATTAAAGTCTGAAGGTCCGCTTGTGAAGAAGTTCCAACATTGAAATCGCCGTCTGTCGCCAAAATCACACGATTATTTCCATTTTTAATAAAATTTTCCTGTGCCAATCTGTACGCTAACTCAATTCCTTCTCCTCCTGCTGTACTTCCTCCTGCATTCATATTGTCTAGAGCTTCAATAATCTTATCTTTTTCATTGGCAGAAGTTGGTTCCAAAACAGTCCCTGCACTTCCTGCATAAACTACCAAAGCAACTTTATCTTGAGGTCTTAATTTTGCCAATAAAACCTTGAAAGATTCCTTTAATAATGGTAACTTATTATCATCACTCATTGAACCAGAAACATCTATCAGAAAAACCAGATTGGAAGCCGGAAGATTATTCTCTAAAACATTCTTTCCCTGTAAACCAATTTTCAATAATTTATGATTCGGATTCCACGGAGCATCGCTATATTCTGTATTGATTGAAAAAGGACGATCCGATTTTGGTTGTGGATACTGATAGTTGAAATAATTAATCATTTCTTCTATTCTCACAGCATTTTTATCAACTTTTTGCCCGTTATTTATCATTCTTCGGATGTTGGAATAAGCAGCTTTATCTACATCAATCGAGAAAGTAGAAAGTGGTTGATTTTGAATGCTTTCAAATGGATTTTCAATTATCGGATTGTATTCTTCATCCTGATTTACAATTTTTGTTTTTTCATAAAATTCATTATTAGAAAACATTCCAATTCCTTCTTTTGTCCAATGTTTTAATGTTCTTCTTAATTTTCTCTTTTGCGAATTTGTTAAATTTTTTGTTTGAATGGTAATGACTCCATTTTCAGCTTTTTTCCCGTATTTATCGACCAAAGAATTATCCGATATTTCATCGATGGTTTCTATTATTTCTGGGTTTATGAGTGCGGAAACATTCGTTTTATAAACAATGCCATCTATTACAACAATTGGCTCATTCAACTTAGATAAATCTAAACCCTTTCTTAACAATTTCCGATTCGGAATCAGAAAAGAATGATTATCCGGAATCAAGGCTCCATCCACTTTCCCCATTAACATATTTTTGGTACTTCGAAAACGAAATTGATTTGCGCCTTTAGAATTTTCAAAAAGCACTCTGCCCATCGCTTGTGAAGTAACAACAGAATAGCTTGCTGTCATATAAGTTTTTCTTTGAAGTCCATATCCTTGGATTTTAACTTCTTCAATTTCAGTAATTTTACTATCGTTGTAGGCTACTAAGTCTTTTACTTTTTTTGAAACTTCTACACCTGCTACTTTTCCGGATAAAGCGTTGAGTGTATTAGAATTCGGAGCTTTTTCAATTTCAGCAGCAGAAATTTCTGAAGTATTTATTGCATTTCTATTTTTCTTCATTTTAATTCCCATTGCTCCTGTTACCAAAACTTCTTCAAGACTTTTTGTTCCATTTGCCACTTCATAACGAACAGGCGGAGCAATCTCATCTGCAACTGGGTCGTTAATAACATAATCCTTAGTTGGTGGAATTGCATAAGCTTCTATTTTCGGAGGAATCGGAGCTTCATAAGCAATAATTCCCCTTGGATTTTTAATTGGATTTGCAGCAATATTTTTCTGAATGTCTCTATCTAAATTTTGAACTTTTAGAGAATCTAATTGCTGATTTAGAGCTGGTTTCCCTTCTATTCTATTAGCAATCTGAGGTTCTATTTTAACCTTATCATCGTTCATAAAATATAAAACGCCAAATGTCAAAGCCAATCCGGCAACCATTCCGTAAGGCAACCAAAGCGGGATGATTCTTTTCTTATTTTCTTTTTTATCTAATTTCTCTTCAACTTTTTCCCAAACTTTTTCAAAAGAAGGAAATGTTGGATTTTCTTCTGCAGATTTCCCAGCATCGTTGAACATTTTATCGATATCTTGATTTTCCATTTTTTTAAACTTTAAGAATTAATTGTTTGAAGTTTCACAAGCTCTTGCAATTTTTTGCGGGCAAAATTCACCTGAGATTTGGAAGTCCCTTCCGAGATGGAAAGCATCTGAGCAATTTCTTTGTGCGGATAACCTTCCATTGCAAACAGATTGAAAATCGTGCGACAGCCTTCTGGAAGGAAATTAAGAAGTGACAAAATTCCTTTTTCTTCCACAACATTTTCCTGCTCGGAATCTGGTAAATCCACAAAATTTTCTTCAATAGAAATCGAAAACGGCTGTTTCTTGCGAAGCTTCTGAAGACACTGATTCACTACAATTTTCTTTGCCCAGGCATCGAAAACCTGAAAATCTTTGAGTTGTTCCAGTTTTGTGAAAATAATGTAGAAAGAATCAGCCAAAACTTCTTCCGCATCTTCGTCGTTTTTCAGGTAACGTCTGCAGGTCGTAAAGAATCTGCCTGCATATTCTTCATAAAGTTTCCGCTGTGCGTTGCGGTCTTTATTTCTGCATCTTATGTAAATGTCGTGTTCCATACATTGGCTTTTATAAGGAAAGATGCAATAGTTTAAAAAAGGTTGGAATTATTTTGAAAAATTATGAAAAAACTTTGAAAGTTTGTTTCCAAAGTTTGATGATTAAAATAATTAATGAAATATTTTTAGTTCCATTCCATCTTGTCCAATTTTGTAGCTGTGGACTTGAACGTTTCACCATCAGCGGTTTTTACATTCCAGACAATTTTGAAAAATTTTAAAAGCTTGATAATTTGCCAACTCAAATCAAATTCAAACCATCTGATTCCTAACCTTGAAGAGGACGGAAACGCGTGATGATTATTATGAAAACCTTCTCCAAAGGAAATTATTCCCAAGAACCAATGGTTATATCCACTTTCGTTAGCTTCAGGAATGACATATTTGCGATAACCGTGTGTATGAGAAATGTAACCAATAAACCAGTGCATCAAAAGATTAATCACAATTCTTAATGGAAAAAGGATAATGAATTCTTGAAATCCAACAAATATCCAAATCAAAATTGCTGGAACAACACTGAAAAGTAACCAGCTTTTATGTAAGAACTTTATGAAATGGTCTCTATGAAATTCTTCCGGAAACTCATACTCTTTCAAATCTTCATAAGTAATTGTATATGAATAATGCAAATACCAGATATAATCTTTCCAGAGACTATGCTTGTAACCTAAATATGGGTGACACGATGGCTTATTTTGCCAAAAATCCCTTGTATAATGAAGTTTAATCCAAATTAATGGACTTCCCATTCCAGTAAAAATGAAAAGTAGCAATAGAAAATTTCTGAATATTTTAGAAGTCGAATAACTTTTATGAATTATTCCTCTGTGTAATCCAATCGAATGTCCTAGAGAAATTGTGACAATACTTATGAATATCGATAGTAAAATAATATTTTTATTAATTGTACTAAAATTAATAAACAAACAGAAAAATAAATTGAGATACAGCCAAGTAGTTTTCTGAAACGAAAAATAAACCGGATTATTCATAATTAATGTTTTTGAAAAAGTATGAAAAATAATTAAACCAATTGATTCAAAGCGTTGTCAAAGGATGGATATCGAAATTTGAATCTGTTTTCCAATAAAATCTCAGGATAAACATTTCGGCTTTTCAACATCAATTCTGTTTCTGTTCTGATGAAGATTGAAGCGATTTCTAATAACCAAACCGGACTTGGAATTCCAAATTTAACTTTAATCTTTTTCCGAATTTGGCTCATCATATTTTCATTAGACAAAGGTTTTGGAGCTGTAATATTGATTGCGCCTTTCAGGTTTTCATTTTCAATGATGAAGTTTACGGCTTCACAAAAATCATCGATATGAATCCAGCTCATCAATTGGTTTCCTCTACCCTGTTTTCCGCCTAAACCGAGTTTCGAAATCTGCATAAACTTTGGAAATGCACCTCTTTTTTTTTCAAGAACAATTGATGTTCTGAGCGCTACTTTTCTGATATTTTGATTTTCTATTTTAAAGAATTCTTTTTCCCAAGATTTGCAGATATTCATTGAGAAATCATCGCCGATGATTCCATTGCTTTCTGTGTTAAGATGTGTTTCCGAATGAACATAAATCGTTGCAGAACTGGCGTTCAGCCAGATTTTTGGTGGATTTTGACTTTCATCAATTGCTTTTTGCAGAACTCTTGTTGAGTTGATTCTAGAATCGTAGATTTCTTTTTTGTTCTTTTCGTTGTATCTGCAGTCAACGGATTTTCCTGTAAGGTTGATAAGAATATCGGCATTTTCCAATTCGTTTTTCCAAGCTCCAATCGTTTTTGCATTCCAAAAGATTTCGTTTTTGCGTTTCGGATTTCTTGTCAGTATTTTGACTTCGTAGTTTTTATTGAGGTAATATTTTTCGAGATTTCTTCCAAGGAAACCGGTTCCTGCTGCGATGATTATTTTCATTGTGATTGATTTTAATTAAATAGCGAATTCTAAATTTTTCTTTGTGTGAACTTCAATTCCAGAACCTTCTGCAAGCATTACTGATATTGGTTTTGCATCGTTCAGAAAATTGAAATCAGCTCCATAATTTTCTTTGAAATCCACCTTGATTTCATAATTCTTTAGGTTGTAAAAATTCCATTTTGGATGTTTTACTTCATATTCAGAAGTTTGATTATTGTTTTTTGTAAACCCAAAGTAATGTTCTGTAATGAATTCAAAATCAGAACCCTCAATCATTTCTCCCTGAATATTTTCTGCTTTTAAAGTAATTGTATTGAGTTTTGAAGTCTGCCAGCTGTAAGAAACGGAAAGTTCATTATTAGATTTTATGATAGAATGCGCCATCGGTAAAGTGCAATAATTCTCATTATAAAATGTATTCGCAACAAGACTCAAAGCTTTTTTAGGAACGATTTCTTTGATGAAAACCACGCCTCTTTTCCAGATTCTGTTTTCGTGTTTTCTCACATAAAATCTTAAATTTACCTCTTCAAAATCTCTGTGAAAAGGAACAGAAATCCCCATAAGTTTTGTGTTGAGGAACATAAACCCAACAAGACTTACCAGACATTTTCCTTTGTAAAAATCGAGTTTGGTTGCTGTTGGTAAATATGGTTTTAGAATTTCCGGATTGATTTCGTAGTTGATGATGGCCAGTTTTCGCCATTCTGCTGTTAGAAATTTCATTTTCTTTAATTTTTGTGTTTTATTATTGTTAATTCTTTTTAATGTCAAATGTTCTTTTTTGCGAAGCGCGCCCCGACTTGAGTGGAGCTCTTTTTCTTTTTAAAAAAAAGAAAAAAGCGGGAACGGAAGGCGGATAAAGGCGCCCAAATTATTTATGAATTCGAAACAAGGTATAAGAGAATAGCTCCGAAAGTGATTCTGAACAACATCCAGGAAATGGTTGGAATTATCCCGAATTTCAGAATTCTGCATCGTCTCAAATGTTCCAAAAACATTATGAATACTACAATTCCGAAATAGATAAAATAGAATACTTGGCTAAAATTGAAGAATAAAACGGGAATTAAAAGTAATGTTCCAAGCAAAGAAACGGTCATCATATTTCCAAGATAATCCCAGATTCTGTCTTTGAGATAAATTCCCATAAATGCACTCTGCCAAAGGATTTGCATACAGCAGATGAAAAATTCTAATCCAAAATTATTTTTAAAATTCGGGAACAAACGCTGATTGTAAAATCCTAAAACATAAGCGGAAAACAATAAAACAAAAGCAAGGTAAAACAGTCTATATTTCAAATTGAAATCCGGAACACAATTGTCTTTGGTCAAATCTTTTTTGGAAGGAATAATCTGTTTTCTGTTGTAAGAAACGAATTTGTAAAGTCTCTGGAAAAACCAATGAAAAGGCCTTATTCTTGCTATTTTTTCTAAAGTCGGAAAAGAATTCCCAATGATTGTGAGCAAACTTTCCAGTCCGTAAATTACTCTATTATTTTTTGTATCAATCAATGCGATTTCGTTTTTTGACCGATGAACATCAATCTTATTTTTAGTTTCAGAAGTGATTTCTGAAAAAGCTTCTCTTCCGTTTTCATCGAGCATTCCGGATTTGATGAAGCCTTTTGAATAGACGTTGCACATTGGACAATCTTTGTCGTAAATAAGAATGTGATTTTGTAAAGTTTTCATTGTGTTTGATTTTTAAAGGTTAAGAAAATCGCCTTTCGTTCTTTTGTTTGTTCTGAAAAGAATCTTCATAAAGATTTTAAATAGCAGGTTTTTCATAGATTTCTTTTTTATCTGAATAACTGATGAGTAAAGATTGAATGATAAGGATTGGAGGAAATATTACGAGCGACCAAATGGATAAACTAAAGAAAATATCTGAAAAATCTAAATCAAAAAAATTATAAGAAAGTAATACTAAAAACATTATTACAGAATATGTTGAAAGGGAAACATATATTTTTCTGGACAGAGTATTTGTATAACTTCTTTGAAAAAACTTGATTAAATTAATTGTGTATTGAAAAATTGCAATCAGAAAGAAATCAACCAATAAAACAACTCCTAGCAAATCTACCCTAGCAACAGTTGCTATAATAAGAATTAATAATAATCCGATGAGATTCTCCTGAATTCTTGATTCATATTTTAAAATAGTTTTCATAGTATTGTAATTTTTATATTTTCAGTAATTTTTGAAAATTAAATCAAAATAAAAAAGGAAATTGATTTCCTTTCTATTTCAATAAGTTGGTAATCTTTCCAACAAGCCAATGGTCATCGCTTTTTATGGCTAAGTCCATTATATTGTTGATTTTGTTAGTTACATTTCCAAAATCTTCCATCAGTTTGATAAATTCTTTTGCTTCTTCGGAATCATCTTCTACATTTTTTAGTTCCTCAAGAAAAGCTACAACTGGCTCTATTTCTCTTTTTCTTCGCTCTTTGGTAATCTGTTTAAACAGAAACCAGACATCTTTTTCTGCAAAGAAATATTCCTTTCTATCACCTTTTACCAATTCTTTTTTTACAATTCCCCAATCCATCAGATTCCTAAGATTCATATTGGCATTCCCCCGGGAAATTTCCAATTTTTCCATCACTTCATCTGTAGACAAAGGTTTTCCTTCTGCCAAAAGCAAAGCGTGAACCTGCGCCATTGTTCTGTTGATTCCCCAACTTGTGGCAAAAGTTCCCCAGGTTTGGATGTATTTTTCTTTGGCTTCGTCTAGTTTCATTTTAAATTGAAGATTAAAATCTTATACAAATATAATTAATATTTTTGAATTTTCAATAATTATTGAAAATAAAATAATTATTTAATTAACCTATAGATTATATACCACATAGACACATAATTTGTAAGCAAAATAGCTTTGAAAACTTCTATTTTAACTGATTTAAATAATTATTTTCTATGTTCCTATCTGGATTATCTCTAATTTATTCTGAAATTTCCACTTGTACTCCATCTGTCCACTGGTAATTTTGCTGATAATAATATTCGAATGTGTGGTTGGCTTTTCCTGTGTATTTTCCGGCAAACTCCGCTTTTGTGTCCAGATTAATTTGAATATTTTTCTTATAATTCAAATTGTACCAGTACAAAACCAGATAATTATCAAAAATCTCAAAATAAGCAATTTCATTACGTTCAACCATTGCTTTCAGATTTTTCGGGTCCATTGTCAAACCGGCAGGAATTCCGACTTTTGCGGTAATCATCCCGAAATTTTTATAAGTTGGATTTTCGATTTTGATATTCATTCTTACATTGTCACCAATTTTTGCTTTGTTTTTATCCAAAATTGTGGTGAAAAGAAGCTCTGGATTTGGATTTTTGTCAGGAATCAAATTATTAAACTGATAAGATAAAAGTATTGGAAAACCACTGCCAGAAGGATATTTTATTTTCAATTCATTGTTTCCTTTTTTTAGAAATTGATTGATTGAGTAATTTTCTTTAAATTCTTTACTATTCACAAAAATCTGTGGTTCATTTGATGTTTCGATTTTCGGGAATTTTTTGTAAAACTCGGTCAAAGCTTTCAATTTCAAAACAAGCGTTTGCGTAGAACCGTACAATGAGTTTTGTGCATTAACTCGATTGATTATTCTCGTCAGTAAACCTTTATTCTCTTTTTGTGACTTCATCAATGACAAGGCAAACAACGCCAAAGCTTCTTTTCTAATATCGTCGCCTCTACCCTGCATAAAATTGGTTTCTGCAACCACATTATTTTTATTGAATTTCTCCGTCATTCGATTGACCAAGAATTGATAATCTTTGGTTTTATCCAATTGGATAGCAACATTTGACATCAAACCCAACAAATAAAAATCATCTGAATATTGATTGATTTGATACAAATGAGAATACTCTTTTAGGATTTCATTCTTCATCCCGGCTTCCGAAAGTGCATATAAAATGTAAGCTTGTTGAGACCAATAGTATTCGTCTTTTTTAGCGCTAGCATTATTATTCAAAATGAAATTTCCTTTTCCATCTTTTCTGGATAAAATAAATTTTGAAGTTCTTTCTATCAAAGCTGGATTTACGTTCAATACATTTTTCAAATCATTGAATTCCATCAAACCGTAAGCTGTCAAAGTAATGCTCGGAGGAGAACTTCCAAACAGAGAAAAGCCTTTGTCTTTCGTTTCAAATGTCAATAATCTCTCGAAACCTGTTTTCAATAGTTCTGTTGCTTTTTTTGCTTCTTTGTTATCGATGCTTCCTTTGTTTTTGAGGAAATCTAAGATGAAATAATTAGGATAGGTCGTGGAAGATGTCTGCTCAAAACAACCGTGAGGTTTTTCCTTAAGCTTATCAATATCATTCAAAAACTGACTTGCAGAACTTCTAAAAATTTTAATATTTGCCATCAAACTTTCATCTAGATAATCCGGAATATCAAACGAAATTATAGAATCTTTGGAACTCGCAATTTCATTAGAATGCCTGAAACCTTTCGGTTCAATTGTAAAAGGTAAAATCTGACGTTCTTTTTCCGTATCTGTTTCTGCAATCAATTGGATATTGGAATTAACGACTTTATTGCCTTGCAATGGCAGAATAATTCTTCCGCTTTGTTTAGGATTCAAAACAATTAAACTGTCAGAAACTCCACTTTTAATTGAATTTGGAATTATTTTATTAAACTCAATCGTTTTCTTTTCATCAGAATTATTTCTGAAAACAACGGAGATTTTAGGTTCATCACCTTGCGTCAGATAAGGCGGAATTTTCGCATCTATTTGAAGCTTACTTTGTGCGCTGTAAGTTTTCTCTTCTCTTCCTAAAAGTCCTTTTGCTGAGATGCCTTCTGCGATAGCCCTAAAAGTTGTATTAGCGTCGGAATTATAGAATTCAATTTTAGCTTTTCCATTTTTATCCGTTTGAATGATGGGGTTCCAATAGATGGTTTCCCGAAAATCTGTTCTGTAATTGGTCGCAGGCGTTTCGTAAACAGGATAGCTGAAAATGCGAGCATAATTCAGGTGATTGTCTTCATAATTGTAAAGCGTTTCCTGCGCATAAAAAGTTCTTTTATTAAGATTGATTTTTTTGCTGTTGTAATTGGATGTCAAACTGTTGATAACAATCACACCATTGCTTCCGCGACTTCCGTAAAGAGCCGTTGCAGCAGCATCTTTCAGAACCGTTACATTGGCAATATTATCTGTATTGATTTTAAAATTCGGATAATCAACAGGGATTCCATCTATTACGACCAACGGCTGTTTTCCATTGGTAATTGATGCAACACCGCGAATCACAACAGATTCTGCATTCCCAGGAACTCCGGAATTGGCGGTAATTTCTAATCCTGTAACTTTGCCTTGTAAAGCATTGAGAACATTGTTTTGAGTAATTTCTTGTCTCTTAACAGTTTGAACTGAAGCAGATAAATTTTGTTTGGTTATCTGGTTATAACCTAAAATAATGACTTCTTCAATATTCTTATTTGTACTTGCTGTATCAGCAACTCTTCTTCCTCTGCTCTGGAATTTCACTTTATTCCGTAAAGGATTGGAGTTTTGATTTTTATCATAAGATGTTTCATTTAAAGCAGGATTATCCACAATAACTTCAAAATCTTTTCCTGAGTTTCCAGATTTTATTTTCTGAGTTATAATATCAGCACTGATTTCCGATGCTAAAAGTTTGATGTTGATATTCTCTCTTCTTTTATTGGATTTTGCTACCAATTGGTAAGAATCTCCGGATGGAAAGTTTTTAAAATAGAATCTGCCCTTCTTCGTGTTTTGTTTTAAAATTTCAGAACCTTCATTAATCAAAAACACTTCCGCATCTACAGTTTCTCCTTTATTATTTTCAATTTTCCCGTAGATGGAATTGAGTTCTTCCTTTTGGAAAGAAAATCTCTTTGTTTGCTGAATTTCCGGCAATAATTCAAAATATCTGTAACCATTGGTCAACATTACCAAATCTAAAGCTTCATCGGCTTTTGCTTCGTCTTTTTTGAAATAAAAAGGCGGTTCTTCGATTTTTCCTTGTAACTCAGAATCCATCTGTAGCCAGGAAATCAGCGTATTTTGTCGGTCATCTGCATAACTGAATAATTTATCATCCAAAACACTCAACGAAAGATTGGATGAAGCAGGATTTCCTTTAAAATCCTTGGTCTCAATATCAAAAACAACTTTTTCTCTTGGCAGATATTCGGATTGATTGGGTTTGATGAAAATCAGCATATTTTGGTCTTTGTTCACAAAAACGACACGTTCTGCCAGAGGATTTTTGTTAGAATCTAAAACTGTAAATCGTGCAATACCTTGTGGGAAAATATTTTCATCAAAATCAATTTCAGAATTTGATGCGATGTTGTTTTTTGTTTGTACAATTTCCCCACGGAAAGATGCTTCAACATTTATTTTTTGCTGATTTTCCGATTTGATTTTCAGAATAATTTTCCCATTTCTCTTTTCAGCGTTTAAACTTACTGCATTTTCTTTCGCACTCGGGATTTCATATAATTTTGAAATCTTATGAGAAGTTAATTTCAGGAAGAATTTTTGATTTTTTTGAGGGAGAAAAGAAAACTTTCCCATCCCAAACTTCACAGATTCTGTTTCTGATATTTTTTTGCCATTTCCATCCACAATTTCAGCTTTTATGTCAACTGGCTGTTGGAATTCATTCAAAGCTTTGAAGGCAATATTACTCTTTTTTTCATTGACCAAACTTCCACCTTCTGGAAAAAACAGAATATCAATTTGGTTCAAAGTCACGGGAACACTTCTAGAAATTGATTCCTGAAATGAATTATAACTGAGTTTGATATTCAACAAAACATCAGTAGAACTTAAATCTTTAGGCAAATTGAATTTAATCTGAACTTTCCCTTCTCTGTCTGTTGTGAATGTATTTTCTAAAAATGGTTTACCTTCCACCAAAACTTCATAATTACCTTCAAAAAAAGGGATTGCAAGATTCTGTAGATTTCTGAGACTAAAATCTGCCAAAACTTCGTCGCCTGCACTTAATCCTTTTTTCGGAAAAACCAACTTCATCAAAATCCTTGGAGAAGACGTTTTCTGAACTGTGATTTCTTTTTCGAAATAATTTTTATGATTTTCATTTCGCATCCAATTGGTGTACAATCGTAATTTATAAATTCCGCCTTTTGCTCTTTCGTCCAAGAAAAAATCGCCATTGGAAACGCCATTGATAATTTGGTAATTGTGTTGAAAAACCAAATTTCCGGCTGGGTCGTACAATTCTGCATATAAAATTTTACTCCAGTCTGAAGGGAAATTATTTTGAGCCTCAACAATATAAGCCTTGAAGTAAACCATTTCGTTCGGACGATAAAAAACGTGATTGGTTTGTCCATAAACTTTTTCTTTGGTAAAGTTTTGAGATTTTTTGTCGCCGAAAAGTTCTATAAACAATTTCTTTTCTTCAGAATCCAAAGGTTTATCACGCCAATCATTTTCGTTCTTTTCGTAATAGTAAGGTGCTCTTTGTGCATTAAACAGACTTGCAAAAAAAAGAAGTAAGAAGAAAATATGTCTAAGTTTCATAGTTCAGTAGTTTAAAAAATAAAAGAAACGCTCGCACCATAAGAATGCATAGATAGCAGATTGTAAAAATTAAGACCTTGCCCATTATCAGAATCAAAGAAAGAAGTCTGCGCATCGATTTTGTTCTTTGACCAAAGCAAAATGTTCTTTGTAAAAACAGACAATTTCACATTCTTCAGAAATTCAACTTTTCTGAGATTATAACTTAAAGTGATATTATTGATCCTCACAGCATCACCTTTCACAATATAATCTTCAGCTACGCCCAAACTTCCGTTTCGATAAAACTTATTCTGTTCAAAAGGCTTATTAACATTGAAAAAATCGACAGGAATATTGTTCACATTTCCATTCTGCAACACACCATCAAAAATGAAATTCGAGATATTTCTTTGATTGGCAGAGTTTTCTGAACGTCCATAATAATCCAAATTCGCATTGGTTCCGTTCCAAATGTCGCCACCTTTTCGCCATTCAACATCAACATTAAAGCTGAAATCCCAAAAATTCTGAGTGTAAGAAAACTTCATCGTAAAATCAGGAATGGGATTTCCTAAAATCTTTTTCTCGGCAGAAACCAACGGAAAACCATCGTTTCCAATTATTACATCTCCATTTTCATTTCTTTGGTAAGCCGTTCCAATCAAAACGCCCAAAGCTTCATCTTTCACAATCCCACGATAAACAGAGTTGAAGCCGAAAATTGGCGCATTTTGATAATCTCCTAAAACATTGGTGACTTTGGACAAAGTTTTATTTAATCCAATCTGCAAATTCCCATATCTAAATGGAAAATTGTTGAGATTAAGATTCAAATCATAGTTTTTGTAATTGTGGTCAACCAAATTTTTCAGCATTATTTTTCCATTTTCAAAAACAGGAAAAATATCATTGGTGTATTTTTTATTGGTAAAACTTCCTTCCAAAGTGTATCTATAATCATAATAAAAACGAAATCCAAATTTTGATTCCAGATTGTTGATGGATTTTAAATTTCTGAAACTCTGGACTTCCTGAACCGGAAAATAAGTATTGAGCAGTGAATTATCAATCTGTGCCAGAAGAAAATTGCTATAGCTTTTATTAAAATCGGATTCGTAAACATTTTTGTAAACGGAACCAAAAAGTTTAAGATTAGAATCGTAATCTAAAAAATCTTCAATCGTCAAAATCACAGCTAATTTCGGAATGAAAACATCAGTTTTGGTTGTGGTGTTAGATGTGTAAATCCCATTTCCAACTTCACCTTCCAAATTAAAATCATCAAAAACAACATCACGGAAACTAAATTTATATCTTAAAATATAATCATGAGAAAACCTTTGATAATGGTAATTATCAAATTTGGTATAAGAAATTCTGGTATCATTCTGATTTAGAATTGCATTAAAGTACAATTTATCATTATTATAGTGACTATCTCTAAATGACAATGAACCACCAAAATTCAGATTATAATTTTTGTTGTTCTGATTTCTTTCTGTTTCTATTCCGTTTGGAAAACCATAAGTGTAATTTTTGTAATAATCAAAATTGGAAAACGCTGTATTTTCATATGATTGAGACACAAAATATTGCCACTTCCCCGATTCTTTTGAAAACTTAAAATTGAATATATTTTGATTCTCATTGAAATTATATCTTCTCGAATTCTGAAGCAAATAATAAGGATTGTCAGCAAAAGAGCTGTAACTTCTTTGACTATCAGAAAGTAAGTTACCTTGTTTGTTTTCAAATGAAATAGGTGCCAATAATGAGTTCTGATAAACTCTGTTAAAAAGCCCGATTCTATTGGTGTTCGTCGCTTTTTGATTATTAAATTTATAATTAAAACTAAGATTATAATTGTCAAAAATATTTTTACTTAAAGAAACTCCCAAATTCTTAGTATCCTGAAATTGGTCTTTAATCAACAAATCTTCACGTATCCAACCCAAATCTAAGCCCAAATTAAATTTTTTGCGATGTTCTCTTTCATAATAAGAATTGATAGAAAGAAATGTTGAAGATTTTTGTGTTTTTTGCAATATCGAATTATCATAAATCTTGGCTGGCGAAACGCTATTATTTTTGGAAACCAATCTACCATTGATATCATATTGATAAGGATTTCCATCAAAGCCTAAAGTTGAAATATCGGGACCAAAGCTGAACATCTCAGCAGTTTCCGGACCATTCCATTGTAAAGTTTTGTTATTACTCCTTCCTTGTACAAATTGGTTTTGAAGCTTCGGTTGAACATTCGCAGAGCCAAACTCAGTTGAAACCTGCAATGAACCGGAATACAACATATCTTTGGAAGTCTGCTTTTTAATGATGTAAGCAGAATCTATTTTTATTATAGATTGAAATTTATCCGAATAGCCACCGATTTTCTTTGCTTTGGCTTTTGATTGACTAAAATTGCTGGAATCAATCTTCTGGTTCTGCCTCAAAACTGATAAATAATCATTGGAAAGAATCGGATTTGCACTAGCAAATTTATTTTTGGATTCGAGAATTGTCTTCATTTCTTTTAAATCATAAGACTGAATCACTCTGGAATCTTTCTGATTATAAATCAAAGTATCGCCTGCTTTTGCTTCGATAATGAGATAACCTTTATCATCAGTAAAATCATAATAACCAGAAGTTTTATTAGTAACTAAAAGATTTTTCTGCGTTTTATTTTTCGAAACATAAAAGTAGCCTTCATAGAACATTCGAGAATCCTGCGAAAAGAGATTTTCTTGAAAGAAAACAATAAAAAAGAATATAAAGGTGTACCTCATAAATCCTCGATTTATAACATTGATGTGATTTTTAGTAAAACGTTGGAAAATTTCGGTTGAAATTTGTGTTTTGTATAAAATTAGTAAAATTTATTCAACAAAATTTAACGATATGAAAATAAAGCAACTCTAAAGAATTGCTTTTTAGAATTAATCTTTTTTTAGATTTTTATAAGCTTCGATCAGACGAACAAATTCTGCACGATAACCATCATCATCTTTTCCTTTATTCGCTTTTGCCAAATCTATAACTTTAGCGATATTTTTATCTTTAAGATTTTGAGAATCTCTAAGAATCAATCCAAACCAAGCAACAGCAGACGAAAATCTGTAATCCGTAGATACATTTCCAAGACTTTCACTTTGCTCACTGATAATCTGTTTTATTTCTGTACTATTCTTTCCATCAGGCTTTTTATACCGGAATTTTACTGTTGCCAACTCATTGTTATAATTTTCTTTTACTGAATTGGAAGAGTACTTCAGTTTCTGTTTTTTAGGAGTAAACTGAGAATCTACACCAACCGGAATAATCTCATATAAAGCCGTCACAGTATGCCCAAAACCAAGCTCTCCCGCATCTACTTTATCATCTGTAAAATCTTCATTATCAAGTTTTCTATTTTCATATCCAATCAGTCTGTAAGACTTCACAAACTTTGGATTGAATTCTATCTGGATTTTTACATCTTTAGCAATGGTGTACATGTTCCCAACAAATTCTCTTCCTAAAAACTTATTAGCCTCCTGAATGTTATCTATATAAGCGTAATTTCCATTACCTTTATCAGCAAGAGTTTCCAGCCTATTATCTTTGTAATTCCCCATTCCGTAACCTAAGCAGGTAAGAAAAATCCCGGATTTTCTTTTTTCTTCTATTAATTTTTCTAAATCTGAAACTGAAGATACACCAACATTAAAATCGCCATCCGTTGCTAATATCACTCGATTATTTCCTTTCTTGATGAAGTTTTCCTGAGCCAGTTGATAAGCCAGCTCAATCCCTTGTCCGCCAGCTGTACTTCCATCGGCACTCAAACTCTCCAAAGCATTCAGGATTTTTGTTTTGTCTTTTACAGAAGTTGGTTCTAAAACAATACCAGCACTTCCTGCATAAGCTACAATCCCAATTTTATCATTAGGATTTAATTTATTCAAAAGTAATTTCAGAGAAGATTTTAAAAGTGGTAATTTATTTTCATCACTCATAGATCCAGATGTATCCAGCAGAAAAACAAAATTGGAAGGTGGAAGAGACTGTGGTTTTATATCTTTTCCTTTTAAGCCAATTTTTAAAAGCTTATGTTTAGAATTCCAAGGTGAAACACTATATTCTGTGTTAATGGAGAAAGGATGATTGTCAGTTGGCTGAGGATAATTGTAACTGAAGTAATTAACCATTTCCTCTATCCTTACCATATCTTTTTCAATTTCTCTTCCATAATTAATCAATCGACGGATATTGGAATATGAAGCGTTATCAACATCAATAGAGAAAGTAGAAACAGGTTGATTTTTAGTGAGTTCAAAACGATTCTCAATCAATTCTCCATATTCTTCATCATTGTGTGATTGTATTTTTTTTTTGCGCCTTTAATATTATCCGTGAATTTTTGTCGATGAGGAGAGTAAGATGAGGCAAGGATGCCGGTTACTTCTGAGGCTACCATAGATTTCGGTTTAGGACAACCTTGGTATTCTTTCGTTCCCGGAACTGTTGGACAAGCATCATCTTTATCAAGAACTCCGTCTCCGTCTGTATCTGGCCAAGGACAGCCTTTGTTTTCTGTTGGTCCAGCAACATCTACACAAGCATCGTCTTTATCTAAAACTCCATCTCCATCGGTATCTGACCAAGGGCAGCCATTATTCTCTGAGGGTCCGGCAATATCAATGCAATGATCATCCTTATTGATTACACCATCACCATCAAAATCTTTATTGAGTTCACTCCTCTTTAAAATTGGATGTTTTGAATCTTGACTCTGTTGTGGTTTACAAGAAAATATCAGTGAAGTAATAATTATTGAGTAATATATTTTTCTCATTTTAATTGTTATTAGTCGGGATAAATATATAATTTTTAGACAATACTTCAATCGTAATTACTAATTATAAAATTAATTTTAAATTAATAATAAAAATAAATCAAATTCATTACATTTGTTTAATAATTTTAACCTAATGAAGTACACTTTGTTAAAAAGAAATAAAAGTTTCAATGCTGATTCTCATTCACATTTTGTACGATGGATGAGGAAAATGGATCTTCAGCAATGGAATGACAACAAAGACTTTATGGAAGGTTATGCCTACAGAAAATCGACTTTTGAGAAGATCAATATTCGTCACAATAATGAAGATTGCTTTGTGGAAGATTTACAAAAAAATAACCTTCTGAAAATAGAATCTTCAAAAGGTTTATTTGGTTTATTTTAATTAGTAATTAGTAAATCCCTGGATACTTTGTAGGATTCAATTCATTGAATACTTGATACACTTTTTCTACAATATCATCTGCGGAAGGCTTACTGAAGTAATCTCCATCACTTGCATAAGCTGGTCGGTGATTCTCAGCCGAAATCGTCAACGGATCCGAATCCAAATATCTGAAAGCCTTTTGCTTCTCCAAAATTTGCTGAAGAATAAACGCCGAAGTTCCCCCTTCAACATCTTCATCAATCACAACTAACCGGTTTGTTTTCTTAACACTCTCAGCAATTTCTCGAGATAAATCAAATGGAATTAAAGACTGAATATCAATTACTTCTGCAGAAATTCCTAATTTTTCTAATTCATTTGCAGCCTCAGTCACAACTCTCCAAGTAGAACCATAAGTTACCAAAGTTACATCATAACCTTCTTTCGTAACTTCAATTTTTCCAACTGGCACAGTAAACTCGCCTAAGTTATCCGGCTGTTTTTCTTTCAATCTGTAACCGTTCAGACATTCTACAATCACAGCTGGCTCGTCACTTTGGAGCATTGTATTATAGAATCCAGCAGCCTTTGTTAAGCTTCTTGGAACTAGAATATTGATACCTTTAGAAAGATTCAGAATCCCTGCCATTGGTGAACCAGAATGCCAAACACCTTCCAGTCTGTGACCTCTCGTTCTAATAATAACCGGTGCTTTTTGACCTCCTTTCGTTCTGTATTGGACCGTTGCCAAATCATCGCTCATTCCCTGGAGACAATACAAAATATAATCAAGATATTGGATTTCAGCAATCGGTCTTAAACCACGCATTGCCATCCCAATCCCCTGACCTAAGATTGTGGCTTCCCGGATTCCTGTATCAGCAATTCTTACATCACCATATTTTTCCTGAAGTCCTTCCAAGCCTTGGTTAACATCGCCAATATTTCCAGCATCTTCTCCAAAAACTAAGGATTGAGGATATTTTTCAAAGATTTTATCGAAGTTATTCCTTACAACTACTCTACCATCAACTTCTTCAGAAGAATCAGAGAATATTGGTTTAATTTCTTTTATATTAGTGGCTTTCCACTCAGATTCCGAATATAAATGAGAAGAATAATTATCTTTTTCGATTTTTAATAGCTCTTCATATTTGGATTTCAATGCATTTCTTTCAGATGAATTTTGATTTCTTGTCAACAATAATGTCTTTCTAACCAATTGGAAAACATCTTTCTTACTTACAGAGATGATTTTATTGAAAGTCTCGATTAGACTTACAATTTCTGAGTTTTGATTTTTGATTGATTCTACAAGAGGTAAAACTTCGGATTTAAGATCGGAAATTGTTTTCTGATAAAATTCCCAAGCTTTTTTCTGTCCGTCTTTAACCAATTTCTTAGCTTCAGAATCAATTGAATCTAATTCTTCAGCCGTAGCTAAAAATTCTTCCTGACCTTCAATTTCGATGCTGTAATCCAGAATCCATTCTCTGAATTTAATCAATCCATCAAATTCTGCTTCCCAGCTTAATCTGTCTTCAGATTTGTAACGTTCGTGTGAACCAGAAGTTGAATGCCCCTGTGGCTGAGTTACTTCCGTAACGTGGATTACAACAGGAACACTTTCATATCTTGCAAAATGTTCTGCTTTCGCATAAGCTTCCATCAATGCCGGATAATCCCAAGCTTTCACTTGGATAATTTCACAACCTTGATTTTCGCCTTCGTTTCTTTGGAAACCGGAAAGCATTTCAGAAATATCAGCTTTTGCTCTTTGATTCTGTGTCGGAACAGAAATGCCGTAACCATCATCCCAAATCGAAACAATCATTGGAACTTGCAAAGCACAAGCTGCATTTAGTGTTTCCCAGAAATGACCTTCAGCTGTAGAAGCATCTCCAATTGTTCCAAACGCCACTTCGTTTCCATCTTTTGAAAATTTCTCAGAACCATCAAATTTAACTGATTTATAAACTTTAGAAGCTTGTGCTAGACCTAATAATCTCGGCATTTGTCCAGCCGTAGGAGAAATATCAGACGAAATATTTTTCTGAGCTGTCAAATCTTTCCAGCTTCCATCAGCGTTTAAACTTCTTGTAGCGTAATGCCCGTTCATTTGACGACCTGCTGAAGCTGGCTCTCTCTCAACACTTGTATCAGCGTATAACTGTGCGAAGAAACTTTCAACAGAAACTGCATCAATTGCCAGAGCGAAAGTCTGATCTCTGTAATAACCAGAGCGGAAATCCCCGTTTCTGAAAACTTTTGCCATCGCCAACTGTGGCAATTCTTTACCATCTCCAAAAATTCCGAATTTTGCTTTCCCGGTAAGAACTTCTCGTCTTCCTAAATATGACATCTCACGGGAAATTCTTCCAAGTCGATAATCATTCAGAATACTGCTTTTGAAGTCCTGAAAAGAGATTTGCTGAGTTTCTATATAAGTTGATTGCATATCAAAGAGTTTTGACAAATATAAAATTTTTTGGCTAATTTTTGTGAAAATGATATTTTTAGATTAAAGAAATTTTTAAGCTTCCATAAACTATTATAAATATGAAGAAGATTGCACAATATTTTAATAATTTTAAAACAAAATATATCCGATGAAGAAAACCGCGCCTCATATTCTGAATGCCTCAACTAATCTGTTAGGATTTTGTCTCGTTATTATTACATCGTTAAAAATTTCCAAATTCAACCACTATTCCTATCTGGACGAGTTTGCTGTTGTAGCTATTTTCTGTTTGGCTTTGAGTTGCGCTTTATCATTTCTCGCTATCAAATCTGAGAAAGAAAAAGTTTCTGTAAAATTGGAAAATTTTGCTGATGGACTTTTCTTTGTAGCATTGCTGTGTATAATTCTTGCAATTTGTATTGTAAGTATAGATGTTGTTTAAAAACAATATTCAGAATTAAAAATAAAGTTTGAAAATTATTAATAATTCAAATAAAAGAAATTATTATCAATTATTTTATTTATCAAATTGAGCTATCCAATCTTAATTGTTTCCAAAGCTTTTGGTAAAAAAGAGTTTGGAAAGATTTGTCTGGCTTCATCTGTCATTACACTTAAGTCGCTGTAACGGTTGGAAAAGTGACCTAAAATCAATTTTCCTACTTGCGCTTTTTTGGCGATAGTTGCTGCTTCCAAAGCGGTGGAATGACCAGTATAATCTGCCATTTCTTTCAAGACGTGGAGAAAAGTAGATTCGTGGTAGAGAACATCTACATTTTCTATGATTGGGATAATGTCTTCTTTGTATTTGGTATCACTACAGAAAGCATAAGAAACCGATGGTTTCGGGTCAGTCGTCAATAAATCATTTTTGATAACTTCTCCGTCTTCTGAAACAAAATCTTTTCCTAGACGTAAATTCTGAAAATCACAGATTTCGATTTCTTTATATTTTGAAATCTCTTTCATATTGAGATGACGCTCTTTTGGTTTTTCTTTGAAAAGATAGCCATTGCAATAGATTCTGTGATTGAGAGGAATAGTGTAAACTTCCACTCTTTTGTCTTCATAGATTTTGACGGATTCTTTACCTTCCAGCTCGTGATAGATAACTTCAAAACCTTTATACGTTTCTGTAATTTCAAAAATCGTGTCCATCATTTTCTTAATGCCCTTTGGACCGTAGATATTCAGCGGAGTTTTCCTTCCTAATAATCTGAAAGATGCTACCAATCCTGGCAAACCAAAACAATGGTCGCCGTGAAGATGGGAAATGAAAATGTGGTTAATTTTCGAAAAACGAACTTTTGCCTTACGCATCTGCACTTGGGTTCCTTCGCCACAATCGATTAAGAAATGACGCTCTTCCATTTCCAAAAACTGAGAAGTCGGTGAAGAATTGATAGTTGGAATTGCTGAATTGAATCCTAAAATGGTAAGATATGTGCTCAATTTTCTAAAGGGTATTGAAAATAACTGGGTAAATATACAAAAACATCACAAAAACTACAAAACACCCCCTCTGGAATTGAGGAAATCTAGAAATAATTTCAAAGCTTCACTTCTGTGGCTGATTTTGTTTTTTTCTTCAGGTAACATTTCGGCAAACGTCATATTGTAATCGTCCGGAACGAAAATCGGGTCATAACCAAATCCTTCTGCTCCAAAAACTTCTTTAGTCAAATTACCATAAACGCGGCCTTCAAAGTAATGTTCGCCATCTTGGTCTTTGAAACACAACATTGTGATGAAATAAGCTCTCCTATTCGGTTCGTCTTTCATCTCTTCCAGAACTTTTTCGATGTTCTTCTTGAAATTATGATTGCCTGCATATCGTGCTGAGAAAATCCCAGGTCGTCCGTCAAGAGCTTCCACAACTAATCCGCTGTCATCGCCAACACTTGGTTTGCCTGTTTTCTCGAAACAATATTTAGCTTTGATAAGTGCATTTTCTGCAAAGGTATTTCCGTCCTCGATGATTTCTTCGTTCAAATCGTAATCTGACAAACTGGTCACGACATAATCGGTGCCTAATATCTGCTGTATCTCTTCTTTTTTATGCAAATTATGTGTTGCTACTAAAATCTCCATTTATATATAATTGATGGTTGATAAATGATAATTAACTTCTAAATTAAAACGTGAATCTTGTGCAGCCCGGCTTGAGCGGAAATCCTTTTTACGCAACGAAGTAGAGTAAAAAGATTGGGAGCGGAAGACGGATTAAGCTGCCATAAATTTAATCTTTATAAATAATATTCTTGTGGATTGCGAAAAAATAAAATGGTATTATAAAAATCACTAATCCTGCTACTAATAATACTTCGGGTTTAATTTTAAACAAATCAGAAAAAGTTTCTGAATCTGAGTATAACATCATCATCGCCGACACAAAATTGTTGAATGCGTGAAGCAAAATTGGCATCAGCAGTGACTTGGTTTTGTAGTACACCAAACCTAATACCAAACCGAGCAACATTGCGCCCGCAAACTGCCATGGATTGAAATGGACAACGCCGAAAATGAACGCCGAAACGATAATTGCTGTGACTGGTTTGACTTTGTTGTTCAGCATTCCTTTCATAATGATGCCTCGGAAAAGGATTTCTTCCAGAATTGGTGCGAGAATGACGGTCATTATAAGTAACGAAACTGGTTCTCTAGTGAGTTTTGCAAATTGTTCTGAATACATTTTGTAAATCTCGCCGAGCAAATCGCCTGTTGTGGGAATCAATTGCGTGGTATAGTCTGCAACTAGCATCATCCCGAACATCATTGGAAATATCAATAGATAAACACGAAATGGTTTGGTGGAGAAATCGAAATTGAGTTTGCTACCATCTTTTCTTACGATAAAAAAATCGAAAAAGAGAATAGGAACTATCATTGTTGCTGTATACATCAAAATATTGAAAATCCCAGTATCACTAATGTCCTTATCAAATAACGCAGACAATCCTAATCCTATCGCGTACATCAACGACTGACCGATAAACAGCCCTACAACCAATAAAATCCCTACAAAAAAATCGACTTTGTAATTCTGTTCTTTCATTATTTGAGCTCTTTCATATAAACTAAAGGTTCTGATTTGAAAGTTACATCTTCCGGATGAAATATCTTGAAATAATCTCTCAAAACCAAATCGCATCTTACCACTCCACTTTCGAAATAATCATTCGAACCATCTTTTTCTCTGTTGTTTATCATATATAATTTACCAGAATTGAAGACTTTCATTTTGCTGTAATTGGGATTCAGAGTCAATAATTCTTTTTTGTTCTGATGTGGACTGATGTTGATCCAGTAATTAACATTCTCTGATTTAACAAAAACTTCCTCAAAGCTTAACGGAACGGAAGAAGATTCTTTGTTGTCTTTCAGAATATAATTTCCGCCAGCATCATTGATTAAACTTGCGACAAAGGAATTTCCGCCCGGTAAAAACCACTGGCTTCCATACATTTCGTTGCAAAGAATATTTGGTTTGTTTGAGGTTTTAGAAGCTAAGTCCTGAATTTTTTTGTAATTGTCTTCGATATTCTTGAATGCTTTTTCTGCCTGTTCTTCTGCTCCAAATAGTTTTCCAAATAATAAAAGATATTTTGATTTTTCTAAAGGTTTTTGTTCTAAGAATTCATCTAAGAAGATCAATTCGATTCCGTTTTTCTTTAAAATGTCGTAAGTATTAGCAAAATTGGGAACGTAATTAGTAAAAATAACGTCCGGTTTATTGGAAAGGATTTTCTCTATATCGTACTTCTGCTCATTTCCGATGTTGAGAATTTGATTCTGATTAATTAACTGATGAATTTTTTCTGAGAAAATATACTCCGGACTGGAAACTCCTGTGATTTTATTTTCCAAATTGAGTTCAGAAAAGTACCCAATCAAGCTTGAATTGAGTAACATTGCTTTCTGAAACGGTAATTTTTCTTTTGAAATGACATTTTTAAATTTGCCTGAATTAATAATCAATTTTTTTGAATCATCCGAATAATTAACTCTTTCCGAGATAGTTATATTTTCAGAATCTAATTTTGGAATTTCTTTTTTACAGGAAACTGTAAGAATAAAGAAAATTAAAAGTAAAAAAATGCGTTTCATCTTCCAAAGAAAGCAAAAAAGTACTATATTTGCAAACCTTTAAACAAGGCCTCGTGGCGCAACTGAATAGCGCATCTGATTACGGCTCAGAAGGTTACAGGTTTGAATCCTGTCGAGGTCACAAGACCGACATTTGTAGATTTTTTTCTCTTATGTCGGTTTTTTTTATTTCCTAATCCGTTGTTATACTGATAGATACATTGAGCAACAATATTCATTTTAGGTGTTTGAAAACTTTTTCCGTCAAATTCGACTTTTTGAGGAAATATCAAACACCCTATCGTTCTTTTTGTCTGTAAATCGCCCTGCTGATACAGGTTTGCAAGGTTTTCCATCGAATCGAGAGCATTTTCTATTTTTGTTTTTATATCAAGTTCTTTACTCTCTGAAACAATATGCTGGATCTCTTGTTCCAACTGTTCAATTTGTTCTTTTGTTATTTTTTTTACCTCTTTGTAATCTTCTTCATCTAACTTATCTGCAAGATATTTATCTCTTGCATTAGCAACTTTCTCATTAAGCTCATTAATCTCTTTGGATATTGACTTCCTTTTTGCATCTATATCAAAGGTGAACTGTTTGTAGTTATCTAAAAGGATTTCCTTCATCAAATCTTTGATGATAGGATTGTATTCCAATTTCGAAATTTCCAGTTCAAAAAGCTCGTTCAATTTGTCTGAATCAAAACGAAATCCACATTTGTAATGGCAATGATAATAGTAATAGGTTTTAGACTTTCCTTTAGCCCCACTTGCCGTAAGATTTTTACCACACCTTGGACAACGTAAAAGTCCACGTAATGGAAAACGTTCATTTCCTAATACTCTTCCACCCGGTCCTTCCACCTTCCTTTTTTTGTCCATAATCTGCTGCACCTGATTAAACAATCTTTCGCTAATCAGGGGTTCATGTTTTCCATCACTGTAATATGCCTCTTCCTGTTTATAGTCCTCAATATATATTTTACCACAGTAAACCGGATTTCTCATGGCTTTTGCAAACGCACTTCTTGACATTGAAGCACCTTCCCTTTTATTCATCTGCAATCTTACATGATCTGCCGGAATATGTCCTTTTGCAACCTCGTTAAATGCCCAGGCTATATTAGATCCTTCCGGCTCTTTGATGGCAATATACTTTTTACCATCTTCATGGCTTCTGTTGATATATCCATAGGGAGCAATTCCCATCAGCCTGCCTTCTTTTTTTGCTCTTCTCATACCGTGAAACGTGTTGAGTGCCCTTCTGTCATTTTCTACCTCTGGAGTGGAGAGATAAATCGCAAGCATGAGCTTGTTTTCAGGAACAGACATGTCTAGTGGTTGCTCGATAGACTGAGGGATGATATGATTTTTATGCAATAAACTTATCATTTGATAAGCATCTGCTGTATTACGACTGAATCTGTCCCACTTAGTAAATAGGACTAAGTTGCTTTTGTGGCTTTTCTTTCTTATTTCAAGAAGATATTTTTTCCATTCCGGCCGATTAAAACTTTTCGCTGAATGATCTTCAAAAATTACTCTATTGATAGCTATATTGTTATTAGCACAATATTTTCTTAATCTTTCATCCTGATCTCTTTGTGAATAACCTTTTTCAGCCTGTTCATCGGTAGATACTCTTATATACAGATCTGCAATAACCATAGTTGTAGTATTTCGTTAAAATTTAGTTTTAGATTCGCATCAAAGAAACTGATGCAGTAGAAATTCATCTTTCAGATATACTGCTAAGGTACAAATTATCAATCAGATGTAAAAAATTCTTTTAAAGTAAGTTTTACTATAACGTATAGAAATTCCATTATCTCTTCTGACTGTTCTTCGTTTAAATCATGACCTGCTTTCCTTAATATCTGTAGCGCCTTTTCCGGAGGGATTTTTTTTAATGGCATTGAAGGAATATATTTATTAATTTCGGGCTGGTGGGATTCATTTTTTGATTTAGCTTTCTTCATAACAATGTGATTGAAGATTTGTTCTCAAACATTGTAATTTAAGTAGGTACCATATTATTGATCAAGCTATTGTCGTAAAAGTCCTTCTTTGGCTGTTGATTACAACGCTATTTTAAATTAAAAAATTTCTTACCTTGTGATTAAAATTACAACTAATGACCGAAGCTATTTTTGGATTGGTAGGCGTTCTTGTTGGATCTGGAATTTCCTGGTTTCAATCTTATTGGACTAGTCAAAGTGAAGCACAGAAAAACGCCCGCTATTTGGCTATCAGGATTGTGTGTATTTTAGACAAATATATGGAAGATTGTGCTGATGTAGTTAAAGACGACGGTCTATTTGAAGGACAGAGATCAGCTGAAAACTGCCTCGTTCCTCAAATTAAAATTCCTAGTGTTCCAAATTATCCTGATGATATAGATTGGAAAAGTATTGATCCTGATCTGATGTTTGAACTTCTTTCTTTTCCGTCAGAAATTGAAGACGGAAACAGGATTATCAATGCAGCTAATCTTATCGCATACCCTCCGGATTATCAGGATTGGTTTGATGAAAGAAAATTCTATTATTGCCAATTCGGATTAACAGCTAACAAACTTTCAAATGACTTATCGAGGAAATATGGTATTAAGAAGAAAAAATATAATGAATGGAATCCTGTTGAAGACTTTTCGTCTGAATTAAGAGCTGTTGCTCAACGACGCAATCACCGTACTGAAGAACACAAGGCATTTGTCAAAAGAATATTAGGGTAAATATAATTCTATTAATTACTAATTTCAAGAAAATCTTATCTTAAAATGAAAAAAAATAAAACTCAAATAACCTCGAAAAGTATTATCCAAAGTGGTTTACCAAGCGATTTCAAAAAATCTATTTCTGAATATATCTGGAATGGTTTTGATGCAGGTGCTACCGAAATTAAAATTAACTTCAGCTGTAATGAAATTGGTACTATGCATGGCTTTTCCATTAGTGATAATGGCCAAGGCATTTCTTTTAATACTTTAGGCGAAACTTTTGGCTACTTTCTCGATTCCAATAAAACAAGATCATTTGATCACAACAGATTTGTCAAAGGAAGAAAAGGAAAAGGCCGATTTTCTTTTCAGCAATTTTGCACAAGTGCTCAATGGGATACGACATTTTACGATATAAGCACGGAAAAACTTTTGGATTATACAGTTGCAATCGGTAGTTCAAACTTAGACGACTATAAAACGTCAGACCAAAAAATATCTGTTGCCAAACATTCCGGAACCGTTGTAAGATTTGATTCTTTTACCACATTAACAGGAGATTTACTGCAGTCTGATGATTTCATTAAATTTTTAGAAATAGAATTTGGATGGTTTCTATACTTAAATAAAAACAAGAATTATTCGATAAAAGTTAATGAAAAATTAATTGATTATAACAACATTATTGAAAAAAACATTGAGGATCAAATTATCATTGAAAATGAAGTTTTTGATGTATCTTTTATCCTTTGGAATAACAAGATCAATGAAAAATACTACTATTATTTTCTTGATCGAAGCTTGTATGAAAAAGGCAGAGAGCATACAAAATTTAATAATAAAACCGAAGACTTCTGCCACTCTGTTTACGTTATCTCTCAATTCTTTGAAAAATTTAACAAAACGGAAAATGATGGTATATCATTAGGTTTTGAGAGAAATCAAAGTGATCCAACATATAAGCGTCTAATGCAGCTTTTAAAAAAAATGGTTTCTGATGAAGAAAAAAATTTTATAAGAAATAAAAAAGCTGAGAAATTAATTGATGAGTATAAAAAGAAAAAAATATTTCCATCATTCAGAAATAATGAATACGACCGTTTAAGAGAGAAAGATCTGGAGACGGTAGTCAAGGAATTGTATTGTGTCAATCCAAAAATATTTCAAAATTTAAAAATACCACAAAGTAAAACTTTAGTTGGTTTTTTAAATCTTCTGCTGGATTCTGAACAGAGAGAAAACATTCTGTCAATATTAGAGAATATTATTGAGATGACAGATGATGAAAGAAATGAGCTTTCAAAAGTACTGAGTAAAACAAAACTAAGTAACATAACAGCCTTGGTGAAACTTCTTCGAGCGAGGAAAAATACAATAAACGTCATACAAAGATTAGTATTCGATCTGGAAAAGTTTACCACAGAAAGAGACCATATTCAGGTGCTGGTTGAAAACAACTACTGGTTATTTGGTGAACAATATCATCTTATTTCTTCAGATGAAAATTTCGAGAAATCACTTAATAATTATATGGTTTTCCTTGAGGAGGAAGAAAGATTAAAACTTGTGAAAGATGAATCTGCTCCAAAAAAAAGGGAAGAGCGTAAAAAAGAGATAATTGAATCTAAAGAGAAGCTTAAAAGACCTGATATTTTTATATGCAGAAAAAATGCTTCGCCTGAGTTCGTTGATGAAGAAGAAAACATTATCGTTGAATTGAAAAGACCTACAGTAGTTATCGGCCAGAAGCAATACAGTCAGATTGAAAATTATATTCGTTTTATCATTTCTGAGCCAAGATTTAACAGTGGTATGAGGAAATGGAAATTAGTACTTATCGGGAAAGAAGTGGATGAATATATTAAAGATCAGTACGAGTCACATAAAAATAAAGGAAAACGTTTTCTGGTACAGTCAGCTAGAAACTATGAGATTTATGCATATACCTGGGATGACATAGTCAAGACGTTTGAGCACAGGCATAAGTTTTTATTAGATCAGATAGGCTATAAGGATGATTTTGAACAGGAATTTGACAGTATCAAAAACAATCCAGATGAGTTATTAAAAAAAGTAATTTAACTACATATAGATGATAAAACAGCGAATTTACCCTCCTTTAAACTGGTTCGATTTCGAAAAGTTATGTTTAAAGTTATGGGGTAAAATTTGGCAGATTCCTAATGAAATTGATCTAAATTCTACTAATTCTCAGGGTCAGGACGGAGTTGATATATATGGGATTCCTAAAGGGGAAAAAAGATATTTTGGAATTCAATGTAAGAACTACAAAGATGAAAAAAAGTCAGGAAGTAGAAATAGGATTACAAAAAAAATAATTGATACAGAAATACAAAATGCAGAAAAATTTATTCCATCACTGCAGCATTTTATAATTGCCACCTCTCTGGAAAAGGATAAAAATATTGAAGAATATGTTAGGACAATAAATCAAGAAAGGTTGGCTAAAAACCAATTTACAGTTCAAATTTGTTTTGGGACTACATAGCACAAATGTTATATGATCATCAAGATATTTATAACTGGTATAATAATATTCAAAATCTAACTCAGAATAAGGAAATAGCAGTTTCATTTAAAGGTAGCAAAGATCCTACAAGAATCTCGCACTTTCCGACCTACCTAAAACTTAAGAAGATTTTCAGATTGGAAACTCAAGAAGATGTTGATCAGGAGAAACGGCGTCACTTAGAAGCTATGTCAGCTTTTTCAAAAAAATATCTTGATCTTTCACTTCCTTTTTATGAACGAGTGTTTAATTGGATGTTCCGTCGGAAAATTAGCGATGAAATATTATCAAAGGAATTATTGATAAATGGCGTTAATATTAGATCCGAAGAATACAAGAGAAGTTTATATCCAAAAGAAATAACTGATTACTCTAATTTTAAATTAAGTCTCAATTCAATTGCTGAGGATAAGTATCCAATAAGTTTTAGAGTTGTACTTGATAATATCGGTGAGTCAGTCGTTGAAGACTATAAAGTAAGATTATACTTTGAAGGTGAATTTGAAAAAATTGATACAAGGAATCCAAGTCTATCCGAAATTTTTGCTAAGACTGTTAAACACGATGTATTTATTAATGATAATACCTGTGTAATTCAACCCGAGAATAATTTTCTGGTACAAAAGGATTTCTTCGTGTCAGAAACAATTATTTTGATTCCTAAACTAGCTGCAAGAACTGAGATTAAAATTCAATGGGAACTGATCAGCAGAGACTATAATAACAAAGGTGAACTTTATATTGATATTGAACCAAATTTTGAATTAATAACAAAAGAGTATTTAGTTCTTGACATTAATGATTGTAAGGAGGTGACTGAGTATCAGTATAAAACCTATGAATATTCTCCAACACAACTCAATTGGTAATTTATCGGTAATCGAGATAATAATTTCCTACGAATTAAAATAAATGTAGTATGAGCCTAATCCGGTAACTGAACGCCGCCATTGGCTGTAAGACTCATATGGCCTCTACTAACATCTATAATGTTTTCTAAATTTTTCCAGCCTCTTGTTCTGATAGCACAGAAAATTTTAATTTTTTTGTCCGGGTAAATCTTTTGAAGCTCAAGAACAACAGCCATAGATGTTCGACCTAATGTCAGAATATCATCAACCACGATGATCGTTGGTTCGGTGATAATAACAGGTCTTATGATTAAGCTATCTTGATGAGTTTGAACTGTATTTCTTGTATCGGCATGAAACTGCCCGCTTGATTTAGGAATGGCATATGCACGATCAACACAAACAGTAACACTTTCACCTAATCGATTTTTGACCAGTGTTTCACAAATTACCTGTGCTGGAAAAACAGCTCCGTCTACTAGAGGAGTACTTCTTGGAACAGGAACTAAGGATGAGTTTGCAAAATATTCTGATAAATCTGCTTCTTCTATTCTTTGGCTTAATCTTGTACTGAAGCTGATATCTCCATTTTTACAAGAACCGGCAACCGTCCTTGAATTAATTTCAATCTCAGACTTACCTCTTGGAGAATAGGCCAGAAAGGTAAGAAACTCAAAAGACATACTCCTTTTTTGTGGTTAAAAAAGGAATGCTTTCAATTAGAAATTCAAAGTTGTCGTTGGTCAAAACCTGCGCACCATAACTTAGCATTTCTTCCGCCCATGAAACTTTTTGATTGAGAACATTTTCCATAATAAGAAGCTGCCTTCCCAATCTTAGCGCTTCCCATCCCTGATGTTTTGTACCGCTTTTTTCACTGGCTTCAACAATGATTGTTGCATCACTTATCAATGCCATAGTTCTATTTCTGATCGGAAAACTTTTTGGAGTTACTGGATAGTTTTCAGGAAACTGAGAAATCAGCAAATGATTTTCAGCAATGAAATCCTGTAACTGCTTATTCTCAGCCGGAAAATATTTATCAATAGGAGTTCCTATAACACCAATTGTATGACCTTGGGATTCAATTGCGGTTCTATGTGCTATTGTATCAATACCTTCAGCTAAACCGCTTACTACAGTTATATCATTTTGCACTAAAAATTTAGCAATCTTTCTCGCTCTTCTTACGCCAAGATCTGAAACCTTACGAGAACCAACAACTGCCACTCTCCTACCATTTTCCAACAAAGAAAAGTCCCCCTTATAAAATATTTCTTTGGGACTGTTTTTTTTCTCAATAGTGGTCAGCTTATCATAGTAATCGTTAAAAGAACCGATCTGCATATGTATTAAGGTTTAAATGAACATTGTAAATATAGTGTATTTACAGTGTATTTTCAAAGTAATAGTAGTAAATAATATAGATTAATTAACGGTTGTTTTATTAAACATTTTCCATAATAAACCGGTAAAAAGGCAGCTAAGGTATTGTTGCCAGCCGTCAGCTAATCCCACCAAAAGACTACGGCATAAACGGTTTCCTCCCTAAAGGTACCCTCCAATTATTCCGTTTCCTTTTGGCTTTTTCTCATTGCCAACACTTCATATCTGCTTTCTTTTTTCCGGTTTTTCTTTTGAAAAATATTCAGCGAAGCCGACAGGGCTTTGTAAGAAAGGACGGAGAAGAGATTGAAAACAAATCAAAATGTACAATCTTAAAACAAACAGTTATGAACATTATCGGAAGACTGACAAGAGATGCGGAAGTGCGCACCCTGTCTAATGAGAAACAAGTAGTCAATTTCTCAGTTGCTACGAATGACAATTATCGCAACAAACAAGGCGAAAAAATCGAACAAACTACCTATTTCGACTGTTCTTATTGGATTTCACCGAAAGTGGCTGAAATTCTTACCAAGGGAGCTTTAGTAGAATTAAATGGCAGAGCCTATACTTCTGCATGGATAGGCAAAGACGGAGAAGCACACGCAGGACTGAATTTCCTTACCTCACAAATTAAACTCCACAGTAGTAGTAAAAAGGATAGTAATAATACAACACCAAAAAACAAAGGAGTAAATGCAAAATCAAAATCAGCAGAAAACGACAAAGACGATGATTTACCATTCTAAAATCAATCAAAATATTAACATTTAAAATCATTATCATGGCACATCAATTAAATTTCAACAACAGAACAGGGAAATACTCATTTTTTACCGTTAAAGAAAAAGCATGGCACAACTTAGGACAGCTTGTGCAGGAGCACCCAACGAGTGAGGAAGCAATTAAGTTTGCAGGACTTGACTATGATGTAGAGAAATCTCCTCTATTTACCAAAGGTTCAGGAATTTTAGAAAATGACAACGGAATTGAAATGATCGATTCAGAATTGGAAGTTCCTAATTATTTCGCCAATATACGCACCGATAACAATACAGTGCTAGGTGTAGTGGGAAAAGATTATCATATTGTACAAAACCGTGAAGCCTTTTCTTTTTTTGATTCTATTGTAGGCGGTGGAAAAGGTATTTTATACGAGACAGCAGGAGCTTTAGGAAATGGCGAAAGAATTTTTATTACGGCTAAACTTCCCGATTATATCCGTGTTGGAAACGGTGATGATATTACAGAAAAATATATTTTCTTAACCACTTCACACGACGGAAGCGGAAGTATCACCGCCGCATTTACACCCATCCGTATCGTTTGCCAAAACACTTTAAACGCATCCCTAAAAAACATGAGCAATGTTGTACGAATCAGACATACCGCAGGAGCAAAACAACGTTTAGAGGATGCTCATAAGGTTATGGGATTAGCAAACAAATTAAGTAATGAATTGGAAAACACTTTTAATCATTGGTCAAAAATAACTGTTGGAGATGCTGAAATGAAGAAGCTAATTCAGTTGGCACTCTGTCCAAACAAAGAAACCTTAAACCATCTGCAAAAGGGAAATATTGACGAACTGTCAACTGTTTTTAAAAATACCGTTGATGATGCTTTTGCTTACGCCATGATGAGTGATACACAGCATATGGAAACGACCAAAGGGACTTTGTTCGGTGCTTATAATGCTGTTACTGGTTTTTACCAAAATGTAAAGACCTACAAAGATGATGAAGCCAAACTACAATCTATTGTTATGGGTGGAACTGCACAAATCAAGTCACAAAAAGCATTTGAATTATGTACAGGATTCGCAAAAGAGGGCAAAGACATTTTTAAACTTAATTAATCTCAGAGGTAACCGCCTTGTATGGCGGTTGCTTTTAAAAAAAATCATCGTTATGAGAATTAAGGATTTACACGGAAAAGGTATTGAAATAACCGACTTGGAAAAAGCGATTAAACAAGCGGAAACTTTCAAAGGCTACTCTCATCAAGATAAAAGCTTTGCAGAATTTGATAAAAGACAGAAAGCTTATTGGACTGACATCTATGAAAAATTACTCATCTTAAAAAAGAAACAAAATGAGCATTCTATCTCAAAAGACTGAATACAAAGCACTAGCTATCATCGGTCGTGTTATCAAAGAATTCGAAAATCTTCATCTTTTAAGTATGACAAAAATAGATGATGAAGATTTTACCAAAGCAAGAAATTTACTTGAAACCATTATTCAATCCAATGGCTACAAGGTTAATTATAATGGTAATTCTAAAAAATCAATCTTAAAAAACAATTGTAATGAAGACTAATTTTTTCAGCCTGATCAACCAAATAGAGTTTACAGGCAATTTAAATATATCGATTCAGAAAGCAACAGACAATAATTGGATTGTTTCTGTATTACTGCTCAACAGCCAATGCGGAGACGAAGCTAAAAACAGAATCCCGCCTTTAAATCTGCGTGGCACTTCTGAAGATTTGGACAATGGTTTTTTTGAAAATATTACCCAACCCATTCAGTCCGCTTCTTACTTAATGGTTAACATGGATTCTTTTATGGTGCAATTGGAAGAAGCCAAAAAACATTCTGCAATGGAAAAGCAAAATGCTGACAAAGAAAAGAAAGCCAAAGACGAAAGGGATAAAAAATATAGAGATGCGATGAAAAAAGCGGAGGAACTTGAAAATGATTCAAAATTTAAGGATGCATGGTCGGCATTGCCTAAAGCCTCTGACTATCCCGAATATTCTAAAGAGATTTTGGAAAAACAGGAGATTTACGAAAAAGAATTTGCCCCTAATTTATTTACCTCATAACCTCAAAAATTAAATCTATGTTACTCGCAACAGAATTAGAAAGAGTCTTTGTTATTATTGACAAAGGACAGGAGATAAAACTCAGCGACCCCGAACCTAAATGGAGTGTAGAAACAGTAATGAATTTTTACGCCAATACCTACCCCATTCTAACTACTGCAAAAGTATCTGTGCCTGTAATTCGTGATGATACTTTACAATACACCTTTGAAAGTGTTATGGGTACAAAAGGATAACCTTTAAGACAAGATTATGACCTATGCAACGCAATATCATTTCGGGAACTATCAAAGTCCCACAGCAGACCAAACAGAAACAACTGCACAGGCAGTTAGCCGAGTTCGCACAATGGATGAACCGCCCAAAAGATGCCAACGAAATCAGAAAAGACCAACGGAAATCTGTACCGATAGCAATGGTTCCAATGCTTTATTAAAGTGTTCATTTCTTCCCAAATTACAGGAAACTGAAAATAGACAGGCTTGTAGAAAGTCTAAAAGATTCGAAAGGGATTTTTATCAGTCCCTTTCCTATCTCAAAGAACATTATCAGCTTAATTCAGAACAGTTTGAAAATTTTGAATTTCCCTATAATATTGCTTTAGAAATTCAAAATGTACAGAATCAGCTCAAGACCAAAGTAAGAGATTGGGAAGAAATTCAGCTGATACAGGACAAAGGAAAGGTTTATTTCACAAGTGAAGAACGGTACAATACAGGTGCAACGCTTTACTACATTCCCGTAATTCCGCTTTACAGGTTATCCAAAATCAAAAAGTACAATAAAGCTTTTCGTCTTCTGCTGTCTGTTTACAGCTACTTGTATCATATTGTTGATATCCCATATTACAGACAGGAAGTTAGTTATCTCTATTGGATGTATGAAATGTTTGAACAATGGGCAAATGAAGATGATGAAGATGAAGAAAATATCAATCTTTTATTAGAACTAAAACATGCAGAATGGATAGGCGACATCATTGAAAAGAAAATATTCAGTGTTCAGAACTTGGAACATTTTAAATTAAGATTAAAGCAGTTTACAGCCAAAGATGAATTTGATGAAAACTGTTTAAAGTTAGCGCAGAACGCTTACAAATTATTTAGACAGTTTCCCAACTCAAACATCATGAAAAATGCTAAATCAAAAATCATCTTCAATGAATATGATGAAGAGGAGCAAGAAGAAAACACCGTTACAATGGACAAGTACATTTCATTCTGTGCCGAAGCAAAAGGTGCTTTATTTAATATGCTTTTTCAAAGTGTCAATAATGAACTGCAGGAATACGGGCAGATTGAAGAACCTGCCGTCATTAAATATTTTACTGATTCAAACATAAGTGAAAGTAATCTGGACTTTGAACATCAGATATTTAATCTGATTGAAGAATTGATTGACCTAATGAATGACCTTTAAACCTAAACCAATGGAAAATATTACAAAAGATTTTGGAGTACTTTATAACCCCGTATCAGCCTTAGTTTTTTATCAATCTTCTGAAAGAGACAGAGAAACTTATGTAGAACATTTTGATATGGATAGCAGTGGAAATCCAATCAATGCTCACCCTTTGACTCTGAATGAAGCAAAATACTTATCAAAAGCTCTTTCTGTTGAAACGATAAAAAGCAAAGAGTTTTTAAAACCTCAAACCGTTATTACAGAAAATATACTGCATATTAACCCAAGTGCGAACGGTTCTGTTATTTGGTACAGCAAAAGCCATAAACAAAGCCTGTTCTTCTCTGAAAATTTAGAAATTGCTAATGGTCAAGCGGAAATTCCTGCCTTACTATGGTTTGCCAACAAGCAGCGCTTAATCTTGTTTGCTTTAACTTCTGACAGAAGACCGACGGAAAAGACCAAGTTGTATCACGCACCATTTTTTAATGTGTATGACAACGGAAATGTTTGCATGGGAACTGTAGATGTCAACATTAAAAGTTCCATCTCTGTAGAAGAATTTACAAAAGCTTGGGAGGACTATTTTTTTAACAGTTATTTCAGCCATTTGATGAATGGGCACAATCCCATCAAAGGAAATTGTGTCACTTTATGGAAAGAACTGATTAACACAGAAAATTCATTTCCAAAAAATGTCTTGAAAAAATCAAACAAAACCCTTAAAGACTTACTGACATGACAACTGAAAAAACAAAAGTTCATTTTACTGATAATCATTTGATAAACCCCACAAACCCAGTAACTGTGAATGTTATCGGAGCAGGCGGTACAGGTTCAAAAGTATTGACTGCACTCATGGAAATGAATCACAGCTTAAACGAAATGGAACATCCTGGTCTGCAGGTTCGCCTTTGGGATGATGATATTATTACATCAGCCAACTTAGGAAGACAGAGATTTGCAGAATCTGAGAAAGGACTGTATAAATCCGTTGCATTGATAAACCGTTGTAATCGTTGGATGGGGACTAACTGGAAAGCAGAAACCAAAAAATTTGATTGGGAAAGAGAAAATCATTATCCCGAAAATGTGGAAGCGAATATCTATATCTCCTGTGTTGATAGCGTATCGGCACGTTTTGAAATTGCCGATATTCTCAAACACAAAAGACATCATAATTCAAATCTTAAATATTGGCTGGACTTCGGCAATACCAAAGACAGAGGACAAGCTATACTTTCTACGATAGGCATAGTCAGACAGCCGAATTCGGAAAAATATATAACTGTTGAAAATCTTCCTTTTATTACAGATGAGTTCGGAGATTTACTGAAACAATCAGAACAGAATGATGATACACCAAGCTGTTCTGTGGCTGAAGCACTTGAAAAACAGGATTTATTTATTAACTCCTCATTGGCACAGATGGGTTGCAGTCTGCTATGGAATCTATTTAGATATGGTTTGACACCCTACCGAGGATTCTTTCATAATCTTAAAGACTTTAATACTCATCCGCTGAAAATTGACTAAAAAAAAATTCGGCAAAAAGACAATTCCGACTTAGGTCGGAACAGTCTTTTTGCGTAGTAATATGTCACAACCTATTTGAACTGCCAGCCCCACAGCAAAGATTTCAAAAAAGTTGTGGAGAAGTTAATATGTCATTTTAAAAATGACAAAAAAGATAATTTCGCTCTATAGTTGAAAATATCTTTTTTTATTTTTTTTGGAGCAACACTTTCGAGTTCCATCGCTCGATCTTTTCATTTCGAAAAAGTTGCGAGTTAATAAGTTTTAATCTTTAATTAAAAAATGTAAATACTCTTCTGTGTATTGCTTTGAATTCGTTTTACAACTCTTAAACTTAGGATATTTTACATAAGAACAAGCATATTCCCCTAAACTTGACATCATCTCTGTAATCCTTGAAGGCTTAACAAAGCCTTCATTATTATAGCTTAGAAAAATATATTTAAAATTTGAATCTGTAAGTATTTGAAGTAAGCTATTCTCTGCCTCTTTCTTTAAACAGAAATTTGATGTTTCGTAGAATCTTAATCCTGCCTTACCTCTTGGGATAAAATTTGTATCATATAAAGCAATTGTATTTAATAAGTGATAGTAGGAACTGTATTCTCTACCATTATAAGGAGGATCTAAGTATAGTATATCTCCTTTTATTTTCTTGATCAAAACACTGCTATCCTCATTGAATATTGTATTTTCAACAGGCTTCAAAGCTCTTTGAATGGGAATCATTTTAACTTTATATGTTGCTGTTTTCTTGAGCTTTTTCAAATAAGCGCAATATACTGATGCAGTATTGGCAACCTTATCAACGGCTAAAAGTAAAGTAGCTAATAACAGATAATAGAAATCCTTATCAATTTGAGAACTTGAATATAAATATTCGATCCGAGTTCTTATTGCATCAATTTTCTTTCCGTTGCTCTCATTAAAATACAACCTTCCTGCTGAACCATACTCGGAATATTCTTCAAAAATAAACCCCTCTATACCTTTCAATTGATTGAGTTCTTCCAACATTGACAGATATCTGTGTCCATTTACTTTACTGTAAAATGCTTTGTTGACTATGTAACTATAATATTCTCTGTCATTGAACAAAACACTTTTTACTTTTGTATGGAAAAAATTTCCAACAACGCCTGTTCCTGCAAATAAATCGCAGAAGCTTAGATCACCAAGCCTTTCATTTACCGAATTCTTTATTTGCTCAAAGATAAAACCTGATAATCTAACTTTCGATCCCAAATAATTCATTTTTTATTTGCAATCTCTTTTAAATAAAAGCTGAAAACTTTGAGATGGTATTAACTGTCGGTTTTTTGTTCTTATTGGCTTCAAAATCAAAACGGCTTGGTTTAAAACCAAGCCGTCAACATCACATCAAATAGTATTATAAAACATTATCAAACTCAAAATCTATTTTCTGTTCATTATCAAAATTATCCGTAATCCAAATACTGAATTGGTGAGATTCTGCGGATTCAGATGTATAATACAGCCTGAACTGTTTTTGCGGTAATACATATTCATCATTAGGAAGATATGGTACATCATTATAATGTTGAAGTTTGCCGCTTCCTTCGTATTGAAAATATCGGATACTATATTTAGTTTCAATAAAGTTAGCAGCGGTTTCTAAAGACATTCTTATTTCTACTGTTTCACCTTCTTTAATTTTACTTGGAACGGGCATCACCTTGACTTCGAACGGAAAGTTCTGACTTATTTCCAAATCATTATCCTGACATGAATGAAAAACTATACCCATTAAAAACAGAATAAATGAATACTTTAAAAGATTGAGTATTTTATAATTAATTGCATTTTTCATATTAGAAATTTTAAAAATTATACCTTAGTCCTAATCCAAACAACGAATGTAAAGTTCCAAGCGGGCTATTTTGTAAAAACCGTAATTGACCATCTACGATAAAAACCAAGTGTTCAGTCAGATAACTTTCTAAAGATAGCCTACCAGAAAATCCGTATACAAAACTTTCTGTAGTGTTTAGTAAGGAACCGTCGTGAAGTATTAGTTTATTCCTGTTAACCTGTTCATAACCACCAAGAGCACCGATTCCCAAATTCAAATTTACATTTCGCATTGATTCACCTACCAAATAGAAACTGTAACCGGCATTCAATAGATAGGTATCAATCGGTATATCGTAGTCTCTATACTCAAAATATTTCCTGCTGTATTCAGCCCTTCCAAAAACATATCTACCGTTCTTACCATAAGAAATAAGACCAGCCGCAAATACATAATTCTGCTTTTCTGGAGATTTAGGAAATACTGAATAGGATATTTCAAATCCTTTTTGCTTTGGAATCATCTGCTGTGCAAATGATTGTACATTCATTGTTAAAATGAAAAGCATTGTTATCAATAATTTTTTCATCTCAATTGGTTTTGAAATTTAAACTATTGATCAGTTTCGCATTGATTAACTCGTTATTCTCAAGCTGAACTTTTTGATGGCGTCCGCCATTTCTTTCCAAAATCTCAATTTCTAAGACCTGATCTTTTAACAAAGTAAATTGCTCCAATAGGTAAACACCCTTTATGTTAGAATGGTGCATTGCGGTCATCATCGGAAAATAAACTCTAATCTGCTCTAGCAGCTTATCCTGAACAACTGTTCTTTTTAAGTTCTTCTTATCTACAATTTTGAAGTTGATCAGTTCAATATCATACGCTACATTGCTGCTGTTATCAACTTCGATGGTAAAATAGAATTTACTGTCATTGACGTGCAATGCTCTGACTGAAAACTGAATCCCAAAACTTTGCGAGGCGATATGCTTTACGGTTTTGTGGCTTTTTCTGTACAGATTTTCCATAATCAAGTCTGTCAGAGATGAAGAACTTCCTCTGAGATCTTCAAAAAGTACATCGGTTGAGTATTGCCGTTCATTGCTTCTCTGCATCTTTAAAAGATCATAGCTGAGAACATCAGGATAAACACTGTAAAAGACATCAAAACTGTAAAACTTACCATCTTCCGTAATCACAGAAAAATTGGTTTCTTCCTCGAAATCTCTGACTGCAGATTTAACTCTTAAAACATTTCCTACAGGCTCTGCTATGTTAGCAACCAACAATTCACTTCCCAGATCTACATAACGTATTGGTGAAGGAAATATCAAATGACTGGTTTTGTTGTAAGTGACTTGCATCCTGAAAGGATTCAGCTTCGCTTCTTCCAAGGAAACATAGGTTTTATTGGAATCATAATCCTGAGCAAAAGCCCTTCCTGCAAAGAGCAGGAGTAGAATTATTATATTGCTGTAAATCTTATGTACATTCATTTTTTAAAATTTTAATTAATTATTTTTAGGTACCAGTAAGACCTGTTGCCCTGCCTTCACTGTGACTTTCAATTGTCTTACCCTCTTTTGAAAATAGCCTGATAATCCCTGTACTACCCCACGGCTTAAATCTGCTGCGACCTGCTGTCCTGCAGACTGGGTCATCATAATATTGGTTCCCGAAGTCTGACTCATATTGGCCACAATATCGCTTACGGCAGTTTGTTCTGGTGAGTAAGGAACATATAAACCGGATTGACCGTCATTGTCGTGAACATTAATTTCTACAGGATAGACATTTCCTCTGTATTGAATGGAAGAAATCTTTAACTGAAGCCTCCCTCCCTGAAATTTACATATAGCAGTCAGTAAGCTTCCCGAAGGAATTTCTATGTGCCCCAGCTTCATTCCTTCTGAAAGTCTGATGGATAATGTACTTTCATTAATTACGGTTTTGGTCTCATAAACCACACCCATTATTGCATTTTTAGATTGAACTGAATGATTTGAATCATTTTGTGTCTCATAAAATCTGTTCTGATTCAAACCTGCACTAAAAGCACTGTCAGAAGGCTCTCTGTATAATGTCGAAACAATTCTGTTAAATACTGGTTTTGCGGGTGTCAGCTTCACTTTCTTTTCGGCAGGTTTTTCTTGCTCTTCTTTTCCTGCTGGTCCTTCCTGTTTTGTATTCGTTGGAAGGTATTTAGCTGCCATCTGATAGGACTTTTCCATTAGCTCCAACTGATCGTTCATTCCAAGACCTGCGGGAGCAGCATTATTCTGCATGGCTTCATTCTTTAATCTTGAAATTTCTTTCCTAAGATTATTGACTTCCTGATCATCACGGCCATAAAATGAACTCAAGGTTTGCTGTGCATTACGATAGCTGTTTACAGCATTCTGATCGGACTGTTGAAGCCCACCAATACCAACAGTTGGACTTGATGGATTAGTTTTTGAATTTAAACCGTTTTGGTCATTCCAATAGTCGGACAAAGTGGTCATTGCACTTCTTTTCTCCTCATTCTTTTGCTCCAACAGCTGCTGCTCATAAGCTTTTTGCTTATCAGACTGTAACTGACCATCCTTTGCCTGTGGAATAGCAGCATTAAAACCAGCTTCTTCAACAATTTTATTATCTGATTTTGGTCTAAAGATCAGATAAAAGCAACCTAAACAAACTGCTGTCATCAAAAAGTATATAATGGTTTTTTTCAGTTTCTCCCATTTAACCTGGGAATTATCACTCATGTCATTTGAATTATGAGAGAGATCATTCTCTGTCAATTTAATTTTCTCTAAATCTTTCATATGCTATTTTTTAATGGGTGATTCTATAAGATTGTTCTGTTCTGAAGCTTTTTCTACCAACTTCGTAGAAATGCCGTCAATGTGATCGATAGATATGGTGTTACTCTTTTGACCCGTTGAAACAATAACATGGATTATGACGATAACAGTCAGCAAACAATATCCACCAAAGAAAACCTTGGTCAGCAATCTTTGTTTTTCCACAGAAAGAGCTTTCCAATGAATCTCTGTCGTCAAAACAAAATGTTCAATTTTATCTCTTAACTTTTTCATTCCATTCGATTTAGCGTTCAACGGTTTCAACATCTCTATTTTCAATCACATTGAATTTTTCAATCGTAAATCCCTGAGGATTACTGTCAGACCGTACTGAATTAACCAGGAAACAGTCTGTCACTAAATTCCTGATGGTCAAATTACTGGATCGGATAATAAATTGTCTGGCATAAGTCTTCACGCCATACGGATAACTGTTAAAGTTCGCCACGACACTATCTACCTCAATCCTCTGTTGAATATTACCGGAAATGATTCTATTATAATAACCTTTCTCCTGAAGGTCTTTGTAGTAATTGAATGCTGATTGGTCTGCCAGATTAAAGGCTCTCTTTACATTGCTTTCAATGGCATTCTTATCGGGTGCTATCGTGAAAAATAATTCGTGAAATCGTCTCACATGTTCTCTTGCTTCAACGGGTCTGTTGATTGACATATCCTGTGATAGGGCAACCATTAAAGATTTACCATTGTCCAGCACATAGATTTTCTGGCGCTGTTCTTCAGCAAACTGATAGGATTTGAATACCACAACCCCTACGACTCCAAAACACAACACCGCAAAAACAAACGTAAACAGTCGGATCTGCTTGAAGCTGCTCTCAATATTTCTTAAAGTTTTAAATTCCATAGAACTGTATTTTTTATTTTAGTAATCTTCCCGAAATATTTCCTGTTGCTGAACCTACTGCCGCTCCTGCGACATTACCAGATTTTGTAGCGGTCTGATTCACGTTGCGCATAAAATTGCCTGCTCCTCCTGCCTGAATGACCCAACCTGTCACTGTCGGTACCGTAAAGTAGCCTATGATGCCAATCACCATGTAGATGATGTAAACCGTATTGGAAGTGTCAGGAATAAAAGTAGGATCAGCGAGCATCTCGATATCTCGTTCTAAAATTAGAGTCTGTATCTTGGCAAGAATGGCGCTGAATATATCTGCAACTGGAAGCCATAGATAAACACTGATGTATCTTGTCAGCCATTGGCTCAAAGTGGTCTGAAAACCGTCCCATACCGATATCGCAAATGCAATCGGTCCTAATATTGAAAGTACAATCAGAAAGAAGGTTCTGATGGTATCGATAACCAATGCAGCTGATTGAAAGAGGATTTCAAGAAACTCACGAAATCCATCTCTGATATCTTTCTTAATCGCAAACATCTCCCTTTCAATATACATTCCGGACATCGTAACCAGATCCGACGGCGACCAACCTAGCTCTTCCAGCTTTTTGTCGAATTCTTCGTTTGAAATCAAATACGCCATCTCAGGATTTCTGAGCATCGCTTCACGTTCCAAAAGATCCTTTTTTTGCTGTAAATCATTCATATCGAGGACCTGATTTTCAAGCATGGAATGACTTCCCTGAACAATAGGGCTCATCACTCTATTCAGGCTGCCTAAAACCAATGTTGAGAAAAACATAATGCAGATACCTATGGCAAATGGTCTCAGCATCGGAAACAAATCAATCGGCTCCGCACGACTTAGAGATTGCCAGACTTTTAAAGCCACATAGAACAGTGCTCCTAAACCGGCAACGCCTTTTGCTACTGCCGCCATATCGGCGCACATTGGCATCATTTCTTCGTAGACGGAACGCAGGACTTCGTGTAAGTTGTCCGGTTCCATCTTACCAGTATTTTTGATTGGAGGTTCCGTAAAGATTCAATACCCTTTGGGTGTTGTTCTGCTTTTTAGCTCTCAGATAACTAACTGAAATATTTTTATTGGTATAGTATCTTACCAAATTACGATAAGCTTTAACCTCCTTATACACCCGGTCGACAACATCCATTCTTTCTTTATCATTCAGAGAAAGACCGTTAGATGTGATGATCTCTTTCAGTTCTTTCAATAGCTCCGTACTCTCGGTAAGAAGCGCAGAATAACCATTGGCAATGGAAGCTAATTCCTGAGCATTGAAGTTGGGGTCATTGAGCATTTTGCCGAAATTGTTGACATACATCTCAGAAACATCGCCTACTAAAAGTACAGTCTGCTGTACTTTTCTGGCATCTTTGACCAGATTATTAACGGCTTTCAGCTGGTCATAATATTCCTTTCCCTGTTCATAGACTTTCTTAACTTCATTGAAGTTCTTAACGACGTTAGATACCGTCGATGAGGTCTGCACAATTTCATTGGCAGAGTTTAATATGCCAGACGCCAGGTTGGCGGGATCGGTCACGACGAATTGTGCTTTGGCAAATGTTACGGTAGCCAAGAATGCTACCATCATTGTTTTGATGATTAAATTTTTCATTGTTGTAAAATTTTAAATGATTTAATTTTCTTTTGTATTCGATTTGATTCTCTTAAGAGAAATCCACTTGATGGCATGTTCGACATTGCCGTTAAGTTCCGACGCAAGATTCATCACTTCCATCTTTTCTGTTTCTTCAGTGGTGTAAGCCAGATATTCTTCCGTAGAAACTTCTGTGGCATAGACCGCAGAGTGCGTTCCACCCAGTCCAATCCAGACTTCCTTGTACAATCTTCGTGGATCATTGTTCATATTGATCGATAGCACCTGGGATTTTTCCTTGTCGGTTAATCCCAGCATTGCCTGAATATCATCGAACTTGTTCATGTATTTTCGCTGATCGAGAAGAATTTTGCAATCTGAATTGTTGATGATACTTTCCTTAACAATCGGTGACTGGATAATATCATCGACCTCCTGAGTCACCACAATGGCTTCTCCGAAAAATTTTCTGACCGTCTTGAAAAGGTATTTGATGTACTCTGCCATACCTTCTTTGGCAATGGCTTTCCAGGCTTCTTCGATGAGGATCAGCTTTCTGATTCCTTTGAGTCTTCGCATTTTATTGATAAAGACTTCCATAATGATAATGGTCACAATAGGAAACAGAATTTTATGATCTTTAATGGCATCGATTTCGAAGACAATGAAACGCTTGGATAACAAGTCCAGCTGTTTCTCTGAATTGAGCAGATAGTCATACTCCCCTCCTCTGTAATAAGGTTCCAGCACATTAAGAAAGTTGGCAATATCAAAGTCTTTTTCTCTGACTTTCTTCTGCTCCAATACTTTCTGATAATCATCTTTCACATAATCATAGAAACCATTGAAAGAAGGATGCTCGTCATTGGATCTGATCTTCTCAATGTATCCGCTGACGGCATTGGACAATGCTACTTCCTCTGAACGGGTGGGTGGTTCGTCATCTCGTTTCCAAAGCGTCAGAATCAGGGTTTTGATACTCTCCCGCTTTTCAATGTCAAAGATTCCGTCATCAGTATAGAATGGATTGAATGCAATCGGGTTGTCCTCGGTGTAGGTAAAATACACCCCATCCTCTCCTTTCGTCTTTCCCTTGATCAGTTCACACAATCCCTGATAGGAATTTCCGGTATCGACTAAGAGTACGTGAGCGCCCTGCTCATAATACTGTCTTACCATATGATTGGTAAAGAAAGATTTACCGCTTCCTGAAGGTCCGAGGATAAATTTATTTCTATTCGTAATAATTCCCTGTTTCATCGGCAGATCTGATATATCCAGATGAATAGGTTTTCCGGTCAGACGGTCAGCCATCTTGATCCCGAATGGTGACGGTGAATCCTGATAGTTCGTTTCTTCCGTGAAAAAACACAATGCCGGTTCTATGAATGTGTAGAAGCTTTCTTCACTTGGAAAATCCCCGGAGTTGCCCGGGATTCCTGCCCAGTATAGCGTGGCTGTATCCGTCGTGTTGTGGCGGGGCTTACATTCCATTAAGGCTAAAGCACTCCCTGTATCATTTTTCAGCTGCTTGAGCTCAGCAGGATTATCAGACCAGGACATCACATTGAAATGCGCACGGATGGATTGCAAACCATAAGAATGGGCTTCATTCAGATATTTCTCAATCCATTCTTTATTGATTTGATTCGCCCTGCTGTATCTCGCCAATGAATGCATATTCCTTGCAGATTTTTCAAACTGACGAAGGTTCTCATCACTGTTGTCAATGAATAAATACTGATTGTAAATATGATTACAGCTTAACAAAAGTCCCACAGGAGAAGCAAATGACAAGAGACAGTCACTGCGATCAGTGCTTAGCTTCTCATAACGACTGTGAGATGAAACGGTACCCGGCATATCGTCAGTATCTGACAACGTATGCATGCTGATACGGTTGTTGCCAATCCGCATTTCTTCAGATCCCAGCTTAATATCCTGTAATGACGGATTGGTTTCTCGGGATAAAGTGAGATACTGCTCCAGTAATCCTGACTGTTCAGCAGTTCCTGAGATTTCATCTTCTGTCATCCTTTCAAGATGGATATAGCCGCTGTCATTCATAATTCTTTCGAATTGATCGACCGCTTCGAGATAGCGACTGATGACTTCTTTATCCTTGATCTCTTTTGGAATGAGTTTACCTTTACATAGAGATGAAAAGCTACTCTGCATTCGCATTCTCTCTTTACTGGTTTTTGTAATGAACAAGTAGCAGTAATGATTTAGAAATGGCCGCTCATTGAAATGCCTTTCAAATGATTTAGACAAAAAACTTTGGTCTTCTGTTGATAGATCGGGATTGTAGTTCTCTTTGATAAACCAATCCTGCTTATGAACTACTGTAAAATCAGGCAGTGTTTTAATTGCTTTGAACCAGGCGGAATGCATCGCTTCGTACTCTGCAGAAGCCATAGTGAATAGTTCAGGTAATCTGACCTTAAAGCAAACCGTAACATCTGCATCTTTTGAAATGATACAGTCATTTTCAATAGCCAATAATGGAAATTTACTTTCCAAGGTTGCTGCTTTGGAAGAATTTCTCATACGTTGGCTCTTTTACTGTTAGTTTTCAGGTATCGGTAAATGCTCTTGCGGCTGATGATATACTTCGGATGTTTCTTGCGAGCGCCCATTTTCATTATACCGTGTTCTCCGTATTTTCCATTCAGGGAGAAAGTCTGCCAAATAAGCAGTCCACTGCTAGCTCCTCCAAGGATAAGACAGAAGTAGCTACTGACTCCTGCCATATACATAATCATGACACAGATCAATATTCCTAACAGTCCACCAGCGAAAATGAACAGGTATTGAGCTTTAAGCCCCTTGAATTCTACAGTCCTTCCTATTCCTTTGTTGATATGATAGGTATTCATAGCTTTCATTTTAAAGGAAAAATGAGCGAAGAATGGTCGCTGCAACAATTAAGAATATACACGCACCAAACCAGCTGGCAGCGGTTTTGCTGGTGTCCGGATCACCACTGCTGAACTTGTTGTAAACCTTAACGCCTCCGATCAGTCCCACGACCGCACCGATGGCGTAAATGAGTTGGGTGGCTGGTTCGAAATAAGAGGTAACCATCTGCGTGGCCTCATTGATTCCAGCGGTACCATTGCCTTGGGCAAAAGCACCCGTTACTGCTAAAATGGTCAGAGCTGACAGCAGTATTTTCTTTCTTTGTTTTTCCATAACTGAAACAGATTATTTGTTACTTTGGCCCACACTCTGTGGGTTGATGAGACAAAAGTGTTATAGAAAAAGCTGGATAGTAATAACTTGGTGTTTGACGGTACTGTTTGGCAAAAACTGGCTTTGGACGAGAAAAAGAAAATATCATAAACATCAATGTGAGTAATGCTATATTTTAAGTACTTGTATTATTTTGTAGCTTTGAATCGTTACACAACATATAAAATTATATTGTAGCAATACGAACCAAGATCAATGCGTAAAAACACTCATAACATTCCTGTCAATTCAATGGATAGCGATTCCCATCAAGGTATTTCTATTGACAAAATCAATCTGGAGAAATCAGATTTCACGCATTCCCACCGGGATGAAGGACATACTTTTCACATTCTTGAAAAAGGGACTGTACATTTAGAAATCGATTTTAATCAATATGAGATCTCTGCGCCTTGTGTGGTTTATATGCATCCAAATCAAGTACACCGCATTTTATCTTTTGATCATATTACAATCTGCTCCTTGTCTGTAAATGATGAACACCTTAATCCAGATTACCTCAAATTATTAGAAGAGATTACACCTACTACACCTTTGGAACTTAGTGATAAAAATTATTTGGTTTTTTATGACCTATTTAAACTTTGCCACAAGTTCTCCATTGAAAAAAACAGTAAGCTTCATTATTCTTTATTTAAAGACAGCTGCAATATGGTGGTTGCATTTCTGATCTCTCAATTTTTGGATCATAAAAAGGAGGAGACCCATCATTCAAGATTTGAAATTATCACTCAACATTTCAAAAAATTATTAGAAAAAAATTACAGGACATATAAAAGACCGGCTGCATACGCTGATCAGCTAAATATTTCGACATCTTATCTGAATGAGTGTGTAAAGAATACAACAGGTTCTTCAGTTTCGCAGCATATCCAGAACAGAGTTGTTTTAGAAGCCAAAAGGATGCTTTATTACAGCGATAAGTCCATTAAAGAAATTTCATTTGAATTGGGCTACGATGACTATACCTATTTTTCAAGACTCTTTACCAAAGCAACAGGAATGTCTGCACTTTCCTTTCGTAACAAATACCACGATTAGTCCAATTCTTACCACGTCTTCTTATTTTACCAATCTGCTTTATTTAAGAATTTTGCATTAGAATTTAAATGCTTAGAAATGGAACAGAATAACAAAGTGCTGGTATCGGGTGCTAGCTTCGCAGGACTTACCACTGCATATTGGATGAATAAAATGGGCTACGAAGTGACAGTAGTGGAGATTGGTAATGATCTTAAAATGGGTGGAACTCCTGTAGATATTAAAGATGAAACCGTTGAAATAGTAAAACGGATGGGTCTTTTTGAACAAATAAAAGCGCAAAGAATAGGACCTGAAAAATGGGAGTTTAAAAACGCTGATGACGTGAGTGAAAAAATTGTTTTATTGGATAAACCGTTAGATAATGAGTTTGAGATTGAAAGGGATAATTTGCTTAATATGCTTTTTGATCTTATCAAAGACGACGTTAATTTTATCTTTAATAATAGCATTGCGTCTTTAGATGAAAAAGAATATGGCATTCAAGTCGGTTTTAAAGATGGTACTCAAAATCTATTTGAATTGGTATTTGGTTGTGACGGAATTCATTCTGCGGTGCGGAGAATATGGTTTGGAGAAGAAGCAGAGTATGCTCATTTTCTAGGACAGTATTTTTGTATTGCAATTGCCAACAGATTATTGGTGGAAGAAGGCACTTATCAAATGTACGCAGAACCAAATAAAGGTCTCGCTCTGTATGCTTATAACCATAAAACCGACATCATTTTCACCTTCCGTCCTGAAAAGGAAATAATTTATGATTACCGAAATCAAGAGCAAATGAAACAGATTGTTCTTGACCATATACAAGGAATGAATTGGAGAGCTTCAGAAATGAGAGACGAATTATTAAACTCAAAATCCTTTTACTTTGATAAATTCTGTCAAATAAAAATGCCATCCTGGACGAAAGGCCGTGTAGCATTGGTAGGTGATGCGGGTTATTGCGCTTCGCCGGCAGCCGGAATGGGCGGTTCTCTTGCTATCATAGGGGCTACTGCTTTGGCAGATGCCTTTAAAAAATGCAATGGAGATACTAAGCTGGCATTTGAAGATTATAACAAAGATCTCCGCCCTTTCATAGAGGACATACATGCAGGCGCAGTGCAAATGCTAGATAAGCTCCTTCCATCAACACAGGATGAAATAGACAGGAGAAATAAGACTGGTTTTGAGTTTTGAAGGGGTAATGACTCTAATCTCATCTCGACAAATTTCTTTTATCATTCTCTCGGATTCGATAAATTAAAAAAGGGGAATTTGTTTAAACAAACTCCCCGATGTCGAAACCTTCTGCATCATTTTTATGGTTGGAAGTTATTACAGCATCGGCATTCGGCATACTTTTATTCAGGAGATCAGCAATCTTTTTTGAAGCATCACCCAATGAATTTTCCAAAAGGCTGAAAAGCTCGGTTCCGTGAATTTTCTGAATGATATTGACCGCTTGTTGTTCTAAGACAGGCTCCAAAACATCCTGTTGAAGAATGTGCCCCGCAGTGCTCAATTCATCGAAGGTAACCCCTGTGGCAAACCCGCTTTCAGTTTCAGATAATTCCTGATATTGCCAGTCTTCTTCCTCTTCCTCCCAGGCGTTGTTTTTGTCCAGTATGTCCTCTATATTTTTCTTCTGATCATACCTGTCAAAAATTTCCTCAGTGGTTTCTGGATCAAACTTATCACGACTTACAATTTCAGAAGCTTCCTGTCGCTGATGGGAAGCATATGGCATTAATGGTCTGTCAGGTTTCTTTGTTTCTCCCATGACAGACGGCGCGTCCAACCACTTATCGGTGCGTTTTTTTCGAGGATTAGGAATAGAAAGCTTCTTGTCTAACAATAGCAGAACTATAATGATCACTAGACCTATTATGATTATTTTTTCCATATAAGTAAGTATTAAAAGATGGGACGGTATTTATTGTTGAAATCATCGGTGATCTCTTTTTCAAACATTTCAAAGTGATGAGCCAGGATATTGTCGAGATATGCGTACAATGGAATCTGATCATCTGCAATGATCTGGATGATTCTTGAGAGCCGCTCGTGATATTCTGCACGGATGTAAATGCTTTTATCACCACGTTTTGTCATAGAATGCTTGCTCAGAAACTGTTCGACATAGGTTACGTCAATGTTTTTTTTATGTTTCATTTTTTGCTTCGTCACGGGCTTTTCATTTGGGGCTTCCAACTCCTGCTTTTGCGATTCTTTCTTCGCACTACCAGCCATAATGGACATCAGGTAATGTTCATCTATACCATGGTCTTCGCTGTTTTTCTTATCATTTTCCATACTTCTACAAATTGACAATTTTTAAAAACTCTTCCATAAAACTGTCAAGCCTGCATAAGGTCATCAATCTAGGATCTGCAGGTAACAAAGTTGAACGGAAGACCGTCTTTGCAACCGTCTCCCCTTCCTTACGGAATCTTTTGCTGTCGCTTATGGAAGTTTCCATAAGCTGAAGTCCGAGATCTTTGATTACCTTGCTGAAATTTTCATACAGTAGCGTCTTTTCTCTTCCGTCCACCTGATTCCAGAAGAGCTGTATGCTTTTAATTGCAGTCTGTTTTTCTTTCATCAGGACGTTCGTAAGTACATCCGTAAAACTTAATGTGCTTTCAAGAACAACCCTATCCGCAGTTACAGGTGAAAAAATATAATGTACGCTGGCGAGCGTTCGCAAAATACCCGCTGTATTGACCGTTCCGGGAAGATCCAGAAAAATAACATCGGATGCCGTCTCTGAATTACTTATATACTCCTGCATTTCTTCCAGGACCGTGTCGGCCTTACTTTGAAAAATGGGATATGCTTTTTTATTTAGGCTTGTAAACTGCCTGTGAGCCATTTTTTTCAGTGCCTCATTTTGCATCACGGTCTTCAAATCCCGTTCCCGCATTTGCATTAAACTGTATTGTGGAAAATCACAGTCGAATACCGCAACATTGTATCCCATTCGATAATGCAGTATGCTGGCGACCAATGTTGTGAAAGTACTTTTTCCTACCCCTCCTTTCTGAGTCGAAAAGGCAATGATGAGTGGTTGTTTTTTTGTTTTCATTTTTTTTGATTTTATTGTTAAACTTTGGTTTTAATCAATATGAGGATGCTTACGCTCCGGCTAGAATGAAATCTGCTCGTACGAAGATCTTCCAAGCCTGAAAGCGTTCCTGATGTACATTCTTATAATCAGCTTTCAGGCAGTCAGGCGGTCAAGCGTATTGCCGTGAACAGATTCTGTACTTCAGGCAAGATGGAATTCCTTACTTATTGTGGTCAGTACTGCTGGCTTTCTGGCAATCCGAAAAGCCTGCCTTCAGGGGCTCAAACAATTTTGTCGTACAGCACGCGTGCTGAGATTCCTGTACAAATAACCGACATCAAACAATGTCGGGTTTCATAGTGGTTGTCTTTGGCCGGCAATGGTGGTTTTTGGCATTTTCTAATGCATATACACATTTACGCATTGTCAATTACTTTGTCAGTGGAGAATGGAATGGTCTTGAGAAATTTTTAATATTCTATTTTTCTAATCTCAAGGCATACATCAGGAGCATCTGATCTATTGCATTTGATAGGACTATCCTTTCACCCGAAAGGGGCAAGTTGTGTTTTGAGCATCTCGAAACATTTTCGGATGCTGAAAACAACTTGCCCTTGCAGGGGGCTGGGAAAACAATCTCCGAAGTCGATGTTTTATAAAATTAAATGGATGGATTATGTATGATCAGAATAATAAACAGAAAAAAACAGGTCGTCGACCAAAGGCTGACCCTGCTAAAATTCGTTACACAATCTCTTTTAATGAGGTCGAACACTCCCGTTTTCTTGAACTTTTCGACCAGTCAGGAATGAATGTCAAAGCTCATTTTATAACTTCCTGCATTTTTGAGAAGACGGTTAAGACGGTCAAATTGGATAAAGGCACGATGGATTTTTATATGAGACTGACCTCATTTCACAGCCAGTTCCGTGCGGTCGGTGTTAATTACAATCAGATTGTTAAACTGCTTTACACTCATTTTTCTGAGAAAAAAGCGGCAGCTTTACTTTTTAAATTGGAAAAGCAGACTATAGAAATGGTGGAACTCTTCAAAAAAGTAGTTCAACTGACTGAAGAATTTAATCAAAAACATCTTAAAAACGAATGATTATATGATTGCTAAAATCGGAAGAAGTAGCAATTTGTTCGGTACTTTGTCCTACAATAATCTGAAAATTGAAAAGGAGAAAGGAGAAATTCTATTGACTAATAAAATGATTGAAACTGTCAATGGGCAGTACACGGTTAGTCAGCTGGCAAAATCTTTTGAACCTTATCTGTTTGCCAATCGAAATACAGAAAAACATACCATGCATATTTCTTTAAATCCAGATCCTAAAGACAATGTTTCTGATGAGAAATACAGACAAATGGCTCAGCAATATATGGAGGAAATGGGCTATGGCGAACAGCCGTTTGTTGTATTTAAACATACTGATATAGACCGAAGTCATATTCATATTGTTTCTGTCTGTGTCGATGAGAATGGTAAAAAGATTTCTGACAAATTCGAAAAGGTTCGTTCGATGAAAGTATGCCGGGAACTGGAAAAGAAATTCGGATTGATTTCAGCACTTGAAAAAGAAACTCAATTGAACAGCCCGATTTTTAAAGCGGTCGATTATAAGAGAGGCGATATAAAAAGTCAGATTGCCTCAGTAGTAAGTCATATCAGTTCTCAATATCAATTTCAGTCCATGGGTGAATATAATGCCCTGCTCTCTCTTTTCAATATTACTGCTGAAAAAGTGGAAGGAGAACTGCACGGTCATTTGCAAAGAGGTTTACTCTACTTTCCGACAGACCGTAAAGGTAAAAAGATAGGAAATCCTTTTAAAGCATCGCTGTTTGGAAAAAAGGCTGGTCTCGATTCTTTGGAGAAACACTTTGAATCTAATAAGGTAAAAATGAAAAATCTTCCTAAGAGAGAAAAGCTACAAGAAAAAATCATCTTGTCATTACAATCTTCAAAAGATGAAAAATCATTTATTAAAAAATTACAAAAAGAAAGCATCGATACAGTGATCCGCAAAAATGCTCAGGGAAGAATTTACGGAATGACATTTATTGATCATCAGTCAAAAACGGTCTGGAATGGATCACGTTTTGGAAAAGAATGTTCAGCGAATGTTTTTAATGATAAATGGAATAATCCAAGCAAGATGGTAGAGGAGGAAATGAAAGATCAACATACTCTTCATCTAAAACCTACTCAACACAGTTATCATCTTTTCAATGCAGTTGAAAGTAGCGGAGATTCTTTTTTCGAATCCTTTGGTGGAATTCTTCCGCCTGTAAGTAATGAAAATGATTATGAAGAAATTGAATTTGCCAGTAGAATGAAGGAAAGAAAAATGAGAAAAAAGAAATAACTAGATAAGGTCTAATATAAACTGACAGCGTTTTTCAATAGTATTTTTGGAACGATACAAGTCTCATAGCCAAGTTCAATATAGATCAGTTTCATCTTTATAAATTTCTACCGCTTCCTACCAACTTTGTTTGAGTTTGGACTGCCAAATAGCGCCATTTATTTACAAATATTCCCAGATATACCATAGTATCTACTTAGTAAATAATTTCCAGTCCTAACATTTAATGTAAAGAAAATGCAAGGAGAAGATGACGTAAGGGGATTAGCTAAAATTATGGGATTCATGAGAGCGGTAAGCATTATCGTTGTGATGATGCATCTTTACTGGTTTTGCTATGGATTTTTTGATAAGCATCAGTGGACAATCGGCATCATTGCAAAGATGCTGCATAATTTTAACCGGACTTCAGGTCTATTCTCACATCCCTTATATACCAAATTATTTGCAGTCATACTTTTAGGTCTGAGCTGCCTTGGAACAAAGGGCGTAAAAAGTGAGCAGATAACCTGGAACAAAATCATACGAACTCTCATAATTGGGTTTCTATTATTTTTCTTGAACGGCTGGTTGCTAAAATTTCACGACGACATTATTGTATATCTCTATTTGCTTTCTACCGGACTAGGATATATTTTGTTAATGCAGGCTGGTATATGGATGAGCCGTATATTGAAAAACAATTTGATGGATGATGTCTTCAACAGTGAAAATGAAAGTTTTCAGCAGGAGACTAGATTGCTTTACAATGACTACTCAGTCAATCTACCTACTAAATTCTACTATCGAGGACACTGGCATCAAGGATGGATCAATGTCGTCAATCCATTTCGTGCAACCATTGTTTTAGGGACACCCGGTTCAGGAAAATCTTATGCTGTAGTCAACAATTACATTAGGCAACATATCGAAAAGGGCTTTTCAATGTATATCTATGATTTTAAATTTGATGACCTTTCAACAATCGCTTATAATCATCTTCTACATCATTCCGATTCTTATACCATAAAGCCAAAATTTTATATCATCAACTTTGATAATCCTCGAAAAAGCCACCGCTGTAATCCATTAAATCCTGATTTTATGACGGATATTTCGGATGCCTATGAAGCAGCATACACGATAATGTTAAATCTTAACAGAAGCTGGATACAGAAGCAGGGTGACTTTTTTGTGGAATCCCCAATTATTCTTCTGGCCGCTATTATCTGGTTTTTGAAAATCTATGATGATGGTAAGTACTGTACTTTTCCACACGCTATTGAGCTGCTGAACAAAAAATATGAAGATGTATTTACCATTCTGACATCCTATTCTGAATTGGAAAACTACCTCTCCCCTTTTATGGATGCCTGGCAGGGAGGTGCACAGGATCAATTGCAGGGACAGATCGCCTCAGCAAAGATTCCCTTATCAAGGATGATATCGCCGCAACTGTATTGGGTAATGACGGGAGACGATTTTTCTTTGGATATTAATAATCCGAAAGAACCAAAAATATTGTGTGTCGGTAATAACCCTGACCGTCAGAATATCTATTCTGCGGCACTGGGGCTTTACAACTCAAGAATTGTAAAACTGATCAATAAAAAAGGGCAACTGAAAAGCTCAGTCATTATTGATGAGTTACCTACCATTTATTTTAGAGGTCTTGATAACCTTATTGCAACAGCACGAAGCAATAAGGTTTCTGTTTGCTTGGGATTTCAGGATTTTTCCCAGCTTACCCGGGACTATGGTGATAAAGAAAGTAAGGTCATTCAGAACACAGTCGGAAACATTTTCAGCGGACAGGTGGTTGGTGAAACAGCAAAGGCTTTATCCGAAAGATTTGGTAAGGTTCTACAGAAGAGACAAAGTATATCCATTAACAGGAATGATACCTCGACATCTATCTCCACGCAACTAGACAGTCTGATTCCTGCATCTAAGATTTCAACCTTGACTCAGGGATTTTTTGTAGGTGCTGTTTCGGATAATTTTGATGAAAGAATAGAACAAAAGATTTTTCATTCGGAAATTGTCGTTGATACTGCAAAACTTTCAGCGGAGGAAAAGCATTATCAAAAGATACCGGAAATTCGTTCTTTTGCAGACGAGGACGGCAATGACGGTATGAGACATGAAATTGAAAAAAATTACAGAAGTATTAAAACTGATATTCTTCAGATCATAAAAAGTGAAATAGAAAGAATTTCTAATGACTCCGATTTGCAGCATTTGGTGCAGTAATTTGTAAATTAACTCAATAGCGAAGCCCTGACATTTATCTAAATTAAGTTGGTCTCACATCATGAAAGATAGATTCATCGTTTCTGTGTCATAATGATAATTATTGTTTACAGTCCAATTGTCAAAACTATAGCTTTAATCATAATTTTTACTTTTGTTAGGACTTTTACAAGCATATCTATTCTTGATGCTAAAGAGAATATTTGCAAATTCAAAAAAGAAAAATGAAAACGCTGTTTTAAACGTGAAAAACAAGCCGAAAGTTATATCTAGATTTTTTTTACAAATATTCATTATACCAACTCAATAGGATTCCAGTCGGTTTTAACAACAACATTATTTGGAACATCGGACACATCATTGTAACACAACAAAAACTTATTTACATAGGTTCTCCCCTACAAGGATATATTTCAGATGAGTTGTTTAAAAAATACCAATCGAGAACAAAACCAACAGAATCAGTTTCTCGACAAGAAGCAGATGAACTTAAATCATTTTTGACTTCAAAAATTGAGCGCACAATTAATGATTTCGAAAACGGCATCTTTATCCGCTACAACAAAAGCATCACTGGTATTGGCTTTCATCAAATTTCTATACAAGATGCTTTTGCGTACAAAAATTATCACTAGGATCTGCATTTGGGATACATAATGAGTATTAAGAAATTTGTTTAAAAAAGGTTCTCTTAAAAAATAATATTGATAACATTTAGATACTACGTAATAAATATCAGGTTATAATGATAGTTTTTTGATATTCTTCGCCTTATTGGCATTTCATCTTAACTGATATAAGGTAGGTCTATAAATTCATAGTTTTGTACTCAAACAATTATAGATGAATTTGCGAAGAAATAAATTAGAATATATCTGTCTCAAACCCGATGAGCCACTAATAGATATAGTGGAAAGCATTTGGATGGTAAAAAACGATTCTGATGAAGAAAAAGAAGGGATTATAGTTCCCGATGGAAAAATAGATTTATTTCTGTTAGCACATGAAAATGGAAATTTTGAAATTTTCATTTCCGGAATATGTTCTGCTCCAATCACCAAACTTCCATTTCCAAAATCTACAATGTTTGCAATCAGCTTTTATCCCATCGCTGCCGAATATATTTTCAACCAATCTTTTGCAGATTTAAATAACATCAAGAAAACACTTCAGACAGGGTACTGGGGATTTTCAAGAGATGATCTGAATGATTTTAATCAATTTTATCATAAAGCTGTTAAGGTTATTTCTTCGCTATTATCCAAAGAAATAGACGACCGAAAAAAGAAGTTATTTAAACTCATTTATGCTTCTAAAGGAGAAATTACTGTAAAACAACTCGAAGAAAATGTTTTTTGGAGTAGCAGACAAATGAACCGTTATTTCAATAAATGGTTAGGTGTACCGCTTAAAACCTACCTAAATATTATTCGCTTCTCCAACTCATTAAAACAACTAAAAAATGGTGATTTCTACCCCCAACTCGATTATGCAGACCAATCACATTTTATAAGGGAAGTGAAAAAATTTGCTGGAGTAAAACCAATTATATTAAATAAAAATGAAAACGACCGATTTATCCAATTTAGCCTGATGCCTGAAAAGTAATTTTGTTCTGTAAAAAAAATAAGAATAAAATGAATTTAAATCACATCAACATCGTTGTGCAAGACGTAGATAAAGCTGCAAATTTATTTACAAAACACCTGGGTTTTAGTTTAATTGTCAATAGAAACAGCAAAATGGCAGTTCTGGAAAACGGCAATAATTTCGCCTTAGTTATTTGGGGACAGGAACTGAACCACAAAGAAAATACGCCTGAATATCCGGAAAATTTCCACATCGGATTTTATCAGAAGGATGAGCAAACAGTTTGGGATATTTATGAAAAGTTAAAACCAGAAACTGACTTACAATTTGAAAGTGAACCTAAGAAAATCAGGAATACATTTGGCTTCTATTTCTTTTTTGAAAAACTGATGATAGAAATAAGTGTTAGTCCATTTAAGGATAATATTGCATAGCTTGCCAACCATCAATAGATCATTTAAATTAAGTGATCTATTAACTTTTTTAGGGGAAAATTATAGCTAATAAATCTATAGCCGTACTTCTTACTTAGTTTTAAATTCAGTAGGTCTCATGTTGGTCAGTTGCTGAAAATTATTGCTAAACGCAGATATATTCGAATATCCTATCTCATAAGCTATTTCAGTCATGTTCAAATCTGTATCTTTTATCAATTCCATCGCTCTGATGATACGGAGCATCTTTAAATATTGAACAAAAGTGATATGCAATTTCGTTTGGAATAATCTGGTCAAACTACGCACACTCATTCCCGATTGCTGAGCAATACTATCTAAACTTAGATTTTCATTTAACCGATTTCTAAAACTGTCGATTATGGCATTGAGCCTTTGATCGTCTGTTGTTGGAAGTTGTATGGAAAATTTTTTGAGATTTTCCTTTGATAAAACGCTTTTAAGTGTAGTTAAAAACTCAAATTCCCAGGAACCTTTAAAATAATCCCCTTGCCATTTCTCGCTAAATGAGAGCATTTCTGCCAGAAGCTTACTAACAGGATAAATACCCAGTTCATCATAAAAGCTATCTGCTTTTTCATCTGGAAAATAGATATTGATAATGTATAAATCCTGTGTATTAAACATCAAATTGTGCGGATAATTTTTCGGTATCCAGATATAATGATTAGACGGTATATAGAAATCCTTTGCGTCTGTTTGTAAATAAGCAATTCCTCCATAAACCAATAATAACTGAGCCTTATCGTGCTGATGAGCAGGAAAACGCTGCTCAGTCTGCTGTCGCATCACGAGGATGGAATCAGGATTTTGATCCACACTATGTATTAATTGGCTAAGAATCTCCATATGGCCAAATATAGCAAACTTTAGGCTAATTATATAAAATAAAGGTTTGGAGTGTTGAATAATTTTGCTGTGTTAATAATAGTAGAATATTTATGAAACATAAAATCATAAAACCCGACAAAGATTTTGAACTTGAAAAACAAACCGAAAAATCTGAATATAAATTATCTCATGCAGATGAAGAAATTGATAAAGCCAATATCTACTGGTTGGCTTGTGCTTATTCAAGTCCTTTTATGCCAATGGTCGATTTAAACTTTGCTTTTGATGAATTGAAAAAAATGCTAAAAGAATGGTTAGGAAGTAGAAAGAAATCAATCTTTTATAAAAACAAAACTAATGAAACAATATAAAACAGTTACGATTTTGGGTATAATTTTGATGTCATTTGCATCCTCTATTTATGCTCAAGACACAGCAAATATTCAACCATTAAGTTTAGAAGAAATATGGAAAGTTGTGGAAAAGAACAATCGACAACTAAAACTATCCGACCTAAATCTTCAGCAGAGTAAAATAGAAATATTGGAAGCCAAAGATCGTTTGTTGCCTGAACTTTCAGTAGGTGGAGACGTAAAGCTCAATTCCAAATTTCTGATCTATGACAATGGATTATTCTCTTCTCCTCAGGATGTGCCTGTAAAAGGCTATGGTTACGGAGTAGGTTACAACTTAAACTTTAATCTTTACAATGGTGGTAAAGACAAAAGAAACATTGCCATGAAAAAGGAAGAAGATACACGAAAGCAATATGAAGTGGATCTGCAAAAACATAGCGTAAAATATAATGTCGCAGTTGCTTATTTTGATTTGTATAAGTTTTTGCATTTCTATGATTTTCTTCATGCAGAGATTGAAGCAGAAAAAAAGCAACTGAGATTGATAGAAAGTCTGCATAAAAACGGTACCGTATTAAAGAGTGATGTACTGAGAACCTCCGTGAAATTGTCTCAACTGGAACTTAATCTTTCCGATGTTACGAAAAAGATTGAAATCGCTAAACAACGGCTCAATATTCTGATGGGACGTGAAAATGATATGGGGCTAGCAATCAAATACGAAGATACAATTGAATTAAACGCTATCACAGACGGTGACTACAATGATTATGTAAACATTGCTTTTAATGAATCACCCGAGTTCAAAATAGTGACAAGCGATATTAAGGTGAGTGAATTAAACATTAAACAAGTAAAGGCTACGCAATTGCCCAAAGTTTCATTGTACTCTAACTATAATTACAACTATCCACAGATTTCCTTTTATCCGTATTCAAACGACTTGTGGGGATTTGGTCAGACAGGAATTAAAGTCCAGTATTCTATTGATAATCTGTACAAAAGCAAACATACCATTGCTCGTGCCCAAATTGTCAGTAATCAGGCGAAAGAAAAAGCAGAAATGAAGAAGGATGAAATCTCCCTTCAGGTAAAAGAAGCTTATTTACAGCAAAAACAGGCTTTGGAGAGCGTGGAAACGGCAGAACAAAATATTATTAAAACCGCCGAAACCGTTCGTGTTATCAGAAGTAGCTACCTAAATCAGGAATCATTACTGACCGATCTTTTGGAAGCAGAAAATGCTTTACTGGAAGCAAAATTCAATCTGATAACAGCACAGACAAACGTAAAAGTAAGCCATATCAGACTATTGGCAATTATAGGAATTCTTTAATACAAATATTATGAACAAAAATAAAACAGATAAAATTATTGTAAGCCTGACCAAATGGTTTGGTATCGCATTATTCGTAGGGATCATTATTTGGGGAGCTACCTATTTCTTTAAAGGATATCGCTATGAACAAACTAATGATGCACAGGTAGATGCTTATCTCTCACCGATAAACGCAAAAGTGGGTGGCTATATTAGTAAAATATATTACAAGGACAATCAGCTTGTTAAAAAAGGTGATACACTTGTTGTCATTGAGTTGGACGAGTATGGACTGAAAAAAGATGCTGCATCAGCAGAACTCATGAGTTCACACGCTAAATTACCGATTTTGACGGCGAGCGAAGAAACGCAACTTAAAAGTATTGAGGTTATAAAAGCACAATTGGCAGGAGCTAAAGCAAGATTGAACCAACAACAAAAAGAATTTGACCGTTATAAAAATCTATTGGCAGATGAATCTACCACACAACAAAAATTCGACAATATCAGTGCTTCTTTATCCATTGCACAGTCAGATTATGATCAGGCTAAAGCTTCTTTACAGGTAGCAGAATCTAAACTTAATGATTTTAGAGCTCAACATAATGCTATACAGGCAGAGATAAAAATTAAAGAAACACTTGTTCAAAGACAGGAATTGGACATTCGATATACGGTTATCACTGCACCTTTTGATGGGCAAATTGGTAAAAAGACCATTCAGGAAGGTCAATTGATACAAGCTGGGCAAACTTTGGCTTTTTTGTTGAACAAAGCCGAGGAAAAATGGGTGATTGCAAATTTTAAAGAAACACAGATTGGCAACTTTAAGATTGGACAAGCAGTGTTTATAGAAGTTGATGCTTTCCCGAATGAAAAATTCAAAGGTACTATCGAATCACTTTCGCCCACCACAGGTTCACGTTATTCGCTACTTCCACCGGATAATGCAACAGGTAATTTTGTCAAAATCATCCAACGGATTCCTGTAAGAATTAAACTGACCGATACGCCTGAAAAATTAGGGAAACTCTCTGCCGGGATGAATGCTAACGTGTATGTTTTAAAAGATTAATGATGCAATCACATAAAATACCGATTTTCAAATCCTGGGTATCTGAATGGGTGGCGAGATCCGTCATATTTGCTATCCTGATGACCTGTCTGTTTAGTTTCGCTTTTTATGGTAGTCCGGTTGCAGCAATGGGTTTCTATGGAATACAGCCTACCGATGTACAATACGGTATGGTCGTTATTTATGGCTCTACCGTAGCTTTCTTGGCACTTGATTTTCGAATCGTAAAATATTTTGCACCTAGGAAATATTTACTGATTGCCATTGCCGTAAATGTAATATGTTCTGTGATCTGTTTTCATTTTAAAGATTGGACATTGTTTGTTATTTGCCAGTTTTTTCAAGGAATTACCTGTGCGTTGATGTCAGGAATTGTCTTACAACTTATTTTCCCAAGATTACAGTCCGTACGTGCCCGTGTGATTGCTTTTAGTCTACTGTATGGCAGCATACAGATTGCCGTTCCTTTTTATTCTATTTTTACCAGCGTGGTTATTCATTTCTTTGATTTTAACTGGCTATTCTACGGATTTATTGTCATACTCATCATTTTGACAATTATTTTATTGCTAACAATGAACAGTAAAGCTCGATTTACCAAAAAGATTCCACTTTATCAGGTAGATTGGATTGGCTATCTGTTTTATGTGTCTTTCATTTTGATGTTGGGATACATTTTAGTTTACGGACGACAATTGGGATGGTTCGGTAGTCCATTAATAACTTCGCTTAGTGTCGTTAATCTAATGATTCTTTCACTTTTCATCAGTAGAGAATTGAAACTTAAAAGACCATTAATCAACTTGCAGATTTTCAAGACAAAGAATTTTGTCATTGGGCTATTATTACTTTTTGCATTTTATATTTTTAAGGGAAGTACAGGACTTGCTTACGGCTATCTTGAGGTAATTTTAGGAAATGACCCACTGAGCACCATTCCGATATGGACGTCTGTAATTTTTGGAACTACAGTGAGTATGTTCATTACCTCCAGATTTGTCTTGATGGGCTACAATCTGATAAGAATGATTATTGCTGGCTTTGGACTCATGGCGATTTATTATGCTTATATGATACTATTTGTTTCTGTACAAGGCGAAACAATTGATTTCATTTTACCGATGTTTATTTATGGTGTGGCAACAGGAGTCTTATTTGTTCCTATTGTTTCGTTTACCGCTTCATCAGCACCGCCAGCAATTGCTATCAATGCATCGCTTGTTGGTATATTGGCTAGGTTTACAGGGTTTACAGCTAGTCTGGCACTGAATAACGAGCTTCAATTATTTGCAAAATCAGGAGTTCGTGAAAAGATTCGGGAAGCAGTTACGGAAACCAACCCTGAATTACCAGCTACCTTACTGGATATTCAAAATCAATATATGAACGCAGGCAGCGATATTTATACTTCAAAAACATTATCCTCAGCCTATATTAATCAAATGATAGGTCATCAGATATTGGCTCGTGCTACAAGAGATTATTATGATTGGATGCTGACAGGTGTGATTTTCGTAATTGTTATTTTGTTCTTTTTACCACAGATTCGACAAGTTGTTTTACGATTAGGGAAAGGTAATATTCCTTATTAAAACTTTTTTATGATTAGATTTTTAAAATGAGACTAATTAAAGTAGATGCCATAGATAAAAAATAATGAGTGGTAACCTGATTTGCAATCACCTAATTTAATAATGCTTGATAAACCAGAAACTTAAAAGCAATTCTGGTTTATCAAGCATAGGTCACTCCCCCTCAGTATTTTGAAAATGCTGAGAAAGATTATCGCTGACGATATTTAAAAACTTAGTCGGTCCCTGCTTCCTGTTTCGGATCTCAAAGATGGTCTTATGGAAGTTTCCAAGGTCTGTATCCAATGATTTTTCAACAGACTTGATCACTTCGCTAAGTTCAACATTTCCGCCGTTAAAGCACCGCATATGGTATAAGGCATAGACCAGCTCAATAAGTCCAACCTTGGATGCTGACCAGACTAATGGCGATGTAGATTTGCTGCTATCTCTATCTGATAAACCGTCAATCTGCTTTTTTAAATACTGGTCAAATTTTTCGTTCGCCATAAATTTGGCAATAAGCTGATCATGAGAGGTCGTGAAGCTGGTATCGAAATTGTAGAACCCCAATGAGAGTTTCATTTTAAGATCATAGGAATCCCTGACAAATATCTTATCATCCAAATAGGTGGCTTCTCGTCGGTAATAACTGTAAAAATCAGATTGTTCCGTGTAAAATTTTTCGAGCTTTCTCTGCTCTGCCTCAAAGTATTTCTTCAAGGCTTTATTTCCGACTTTGGGCTTATGAGATTCTACATCTAAAACCGTTGAATAATAAATGAACTTGGAAATGAATTTTGGTTTCAGCTTTTTGAAGAAATGAATTTCTTCGCCTTTATTCTCAAAATGATGAGCACACACTAAAGACTTTAATTGTCTGATCGAATTATCGATTAAGATTAAAGATTTTTCTGCAACTTTCAGCATATCATTTTCATCATATACTTCATTGATCTTAAGCTCCAATTCCTCATGCAGTTTTGCAATTTTTCTAAAAATAGTTTTTGTTACCATGTCCTTTTTTTAGAAATTTACAAAAAAACGTTTAGCGACGGCTCATTCAGCTGATTCTCAATTCTTTTTTCCGCTTTTTGATGTAATCTGTTGGTCGGATGCCATTGATATCGTAGAAAAGATTTGAAAAATTCTGACGGGCTGCAATCCCACACTCTTCTGCCAAGGCTTCTATGGTGTAGTTGAGGTATTTAGTATTGGTGTTTAAGAGGTTTGTTATATAATTGATCCTGAGTTCTGCAATATACCTTGTGAAATTCATCCCTTTATTCTCATTGATATAGATGGATAGATAATTTGCGTTGGTATTAAGTTTGGCAGCAATACTATTTTGAGTAATGCCTTTCTTTGTAAATTGCAGTTCTCTCTCGAATTTTTCCAGCCTTTCACCAATGTCAGATGTTACTTCAGGCGTCAGGAAAGTTTTTCTTAAGGAGTATTCCTGAGATTGCTCTTCAACAGTATTGGCAATGCCATAAGAGCCTTCTTCAATTCTCTTTTGCAGTAGGTCATATTGTTTTTTTATTCTGCGGTCCTTCCGGTATCGGATGACAAAAAATATAATAGTAATCGTACTCGACAAGATCAGGAATTGGGCGATCCGCATTTTTTTCCTGCCTGCCTTCTCAATGTCTTCTCTTTGCTCAATGAGTGACCTGCGGTCGTACTCCTTATGAAGTTTTCCTGATAAGTATGGATAATCCTTGCTGATCATACTGTCCGCCTTCAGAAGCTGATCAGTATAATACAATTGTTTGTCGAGGTCTTTGTTTTTATAATAGCTGATGAGATAATTGTAACTTTTATAAACCTCCGGTAGGATAAATCCTTCTTTGACAAAGATGGAATCGATTTTACTGTAATAGCCGATCACAAAATCATCCAAATTCTTAGCCTCTGAGATCTTTCCAAGGTAATAGTAAATGACGGATACCCATGCAAAGTCATTTCTTTTCAAGATCGCAGGTAATGCCCTGTTTAGATCCGACGCCGCACCATCATAATCTTTCTTCAAAAATTTGGAGATCCCTATACATTTTAGAAAATAGCTGTTCTCCAATAGAAAGTCACGGTCACCCTCAGTCAGTTTATATCCCAATTTGCTCAGACTGTCACTTGCGGAGACATTTTTTAAGTACCGATTGACAACGGTCATTTGATGAAGTGAATTAAGATAGGCTTTCTTGTTGTTGAATTGTAGGTTTTCATGCAGACCTTTTTGATTCATGGCCCTTTGATAAAATTGGGAACATTCCTGAAAATGCTCTAGTGCTTCGTCATAATATCCTAAGTGTGCTTTGACAACCCCTAAATGGTAAATAACCTTGAAATGCTGATATTGGTCACCCGAACCTTTTGAGAAGTCATAGGCTTTCATATACTGATCTAAAGCCAGCTTATATTTTTTCTGGTAAAAGTAGTAGATGATCCCTTTGCTGAGATAGTCTTTACTGATGTCATCTTTGGAGCCGTACTTAATACTGGCTGCTAAAGCGCTGTCAGCATATTTCATCTTGCTGTTATGATCAAATTGCCTTCCGTCCCTATAGCCCTGAATTAATTGAGAATTATCGCCTTCAGATTTTGCTTTTTGGATATAGGCTTTTACAAAAGGTATTGCCTGCTCATCATCAATGGTCATTTTTTCGTAATTGCTTCTGATCTCTCTGAAAGTCCGTACTTCTTTTTGCTGGGAAAATAATAATTGTGAATAGGCAGAAAGCAGGACGAGAAAGTAATTTAACTTTTTCATATACTGATTATTAGAACCTCACCATCTCAAAAATACGCATTTTGATTTTAAAAAATGCCTTTAGCAGCCAGCGAAGACCATTCGATACATAATATGATGTGACCATTGATAAATACGCCTTTAGGAGCATTTTTATGATGGTACAATTTTAAAATTGAGACGTATCTATTTAAAAATTGCCCCACAGGACAGTTTTTTTCCGGCCTCAGCGCTAATAACTTTGGCTTCAGAATTCTAATTCAATCCGACGTCGGGATAACCAAATCAAAAGAAATTACAATGAAAAAGTTAATCCCAATTTTTAGTATAGCAATCGCTGCAATAAGTTTACAAAACTGTACGAACAGAGATGAAGATCTGATACGAGATGACGACTCATATGAGGATCTGAACATATCAATCATGAAAAAAGACTCTGCAAAATCATCAGAAGAAATAGTAGATCCCGATCCGCCGGTAAGAGATGGAGACAATTGGAGGATCTCGAATAAAAATTAATCAATTCTATGACCTATGATTCCTCATACCTCCATATCAGCAGCCACAGGCTTACCATGTCCGGAAAGCGGCATCTGGGAGAGTATGGGGAATTTCAGAACAACGGTGACCCTATTTAAAGGTGAGCCCATGCCCGAGTACTGCGGAATGAAGATCAAATGGAGACTTATACAGTTATGTTAAATTAAATAAAAACAAAGCAATGAAATCTTTTAAGCCAATTTTTGTCAAAGCTGTTTCGTATTTTTTTATCCTGCTTTTTATTTACGCAAGTGTCAGTAAGCTTTTGGACTTTGAGAATTTTCAGGTACAGTTAGCGCAGTCACCTATGCTTGGAGCGTATGCAGGCGTCGTTTCATTGCTCGTTATCATATCTGAACTGATAATTGTGTATCTTTTAGTTATCCAAAAATTTCGTCTAACAGGGCTTTATGCATCTCTGGGTATCATGTCAGCGTTTACGATATACATCTATCTTATATTAAATTACAGCGATTCTATTCCCTGCTCTTGTGGAGGTATACTTGAGAAAATGGATTGGAATCAACACCTCATTTTTAATCTATGCTGTGTGCTCTTATTGATCGTGGCAATAATTATTAGTAATGTTACAAAGACAATAAAGTTAATGAGCCGGCTTGCATTGTTTACAATCCTGCCAGTATTGGCTGTGGTATTGGTATACGATATCAATGTTGATGATCATCAAGGTTCCTTCAAAAGGAAGGTGATCGAACCGTTAGCAGTGGAATATCAGACCTTGAAGTTTCCTATGAATAACTATTATTTAGCAGGAAGTTATGGTGATTGCCTATTTTTAGCAAACCACAAAACACCACTCCTTCTTTCAACCATAACACCTGAATTTAATTCCATTAAACTGGACACGATCAGATTGAATAATTATAAGTATAATTTTGTCAGTGTTACGATTAATGTCTTATATCCATATTTCAGCGTCTCTGATGGAAAGGTGCCGGTTATTTTTGAAGGGAAACTCCCATCTTTAATGGCGTATGAGACAGGTATTAATCGACTTTATTTTTCGAGGTTTTATATTCTTGAACCACAAAAATATGTATTTAAAACAATGCTTGTTAAAACAAAAGAAAGTGAACTGGGTATTTTAAATACTGAAACTAAGGAGTATCAAATTTTCCCGGATGCATTACAGAAAAACACAGACGGTGTTTTTGATACTGATGGGGACTTGACTCTGGATCATCAAAACAGAAAAATTGTTTATACCCATTACTACCGTAGCGAGATGATGACAGCGGATTTTAATTTCCAAAATATTCAAAGGAAAAGAATGATTGATTCGCTTTCTCATATGGTAATTGAAACCCAAAATCTTAAGAACGGACAACAAAAATTAGTCAGATCTCCAAGCGTCATCAATAAGGTCCAGACTGTGTATGACAATAAGTTTTACAATGTGTCTATTATGAGGGGCAGAAATGAATCAAGGGATGTGTCCAGAAACAATTATATCATTGATGTCTATCATAATTCAACGAAACAATATCTCTACAGTTTTTATATCAGGAATACTGAGCATGATAAGATCAGAGGGATATTATCTACAAAACATTATTTCTATGTACTATCTGATAACAAAATTACAAGGTATACATTTAAATAATCTGTTGGCCAACAGAACAGGGAATGCCGAAAACCTGTTGATTTAGAGTAGGCATAACATCAAATTTTATTACAATGAAAAATTTCATTTTACCCGCAGTTCTAATTCTGATAGGGACAGGAACTGCATTCGCTACTCAAAAGGAAAAAGGTAGCAAGGAAAATTTAGCAGTAAGACAGGGCTATATCTTTAATAGCTCGACCAACCAATGGGACAGAAGTGTCATGTGTGAAACAATCTTAAACCCGATTTGTACGGTAGACGGATTGCCAACAGGACAGCAAGTTTTCGGAACAAGCGGTCCGGAAGTTGACCATCCCGAAACGGCCAATGTCGAATTATACAAGATTGATTAAAAACAGCTCCCGGAAGGGAGCTATTTTTAATTTGCCATCGGACAGATCCAACTTGACGGTGATTTATTCTTTAAATAGTAATCAAACCACTGCCAAATCTTAAGATTAAGGTCCAACTGGTTAGATGGCAGAAGTACATTATGTGTCTCGTTAGAATATTCCAAAAACACCGCTTTTTTCTGTAATCTTTTTATTCCAAGAAAAAACATCTGTGACTGAAGGTGGGAAATATTTTTATCTTCTACCCCAGTCCAAATCAATACAGGTGCATCAATATTTTTCAGATGATAAATGGGAGAATTATCTCTGTATTTGTCATCATCTTCAAACAAATTCCGGTTCATTCTTAGCTGTTGATTTTCACTCCGTCGATAATTAGGCATCAGGTCAAATTCTGAATTTGTTAATGAAAAAGAAACGAGATCCGATACCATAACACCAGCAACACCCGTTTTGAAATAGCTGGAATTGGTCAGCGCCAAACCCGTTTCATAACCTCCGAATGATAAGCCTACAACCCCTATATTTTTATCATCTATCGGGGCTATTGTTTTCGCAATATCAATGCTTTTTTCCAAAGAAGTTATCACACTGTTTTTAACATTACTGATTTCATACTGTAAATCCGGCAAGAGAACCATATAACCATTCATTAGGTAATGCATATAGTGAAAGCCAAAAGTGGTTCTTAGGTAAGGTGGCCAAAAATACAGAAGATCATCCTGTGATTTTTTTTCATAAATATTGACAATCAGCGGATACTTCTTTCGCGGGTCATAATTGACAGGAAACAAAAGCGCTGCATTAGAAATGCCATATTGCGTTTTATATTCATAGATTTGATATTTTGATTTTTCAAAATGGTTTTTCTCATCTTTCATAGACTCATAAACTACGCTGTATTTTCCTCTTTCAAATTTTGTCAATTTAAAAGGTTCAAGTGCAAAATGGGAGATTAAAAAAAATCCATTGCTGTAAGGTATCATTTCCTTATAGTGACCTTGCCTATATGAAGTCATCTTATTCTTTGAATATTTATACGTCGCAAATCCGGAGTCATAAGTCAACTCATTAAAAAGCTTGAATGTCAATTCTTTTTCCAAGTCCAGCATGGCAAACTTGAGATTCCACGGCGATACAGGATATTGATCTTTAGAAATCTGTATATTGTATTTAATATTTTTATCTTCTCCTGCTGTGATTTTTTGTATTTGATGCGTATTGAGATTGACCATATAGTAATCAAACTGATTGTGAAGCATTAGAGAAGATGTTCCTTTAATTTTGATGGGATGATCCGATGGAGAATACTGCAAGCCACTATACTTAGGGTTTTCCCATCTATGACTTTCCAAAGGGAAAAGCTCGTGATCCTTTCCTCCCCTGATATGATGATACCTCCACCTTTTAAAATCAAAATAAATAAACTGCTCTGTAGCACGATCCCATAGATAATTGCCGTCATTTACTCTCTTTTTAGGCAGTAGGTAAGAACTTTTCCCATAATCCAGCATAAGGTTTAAATCAAGAACCGGATTTTGCTGCTCCTCTACAATATTTTCACTCTCATCATAAACCATAAAATCACCTTCCTCATTTAAAAATTTGTAAACAGGCAGTTTCAGCCTTTCGTCAGGCTGATAATCCCAAGTTTTATTGCTCAGGTTATAAATACCCATATGATGTTTGAGTATATTTTCATTGTTATTTCTATTTGAATAACTGATTTGCAGCTCAGGATTGGTCTTTGAATATAATTTACTTTTTAAATAAACCGGTACGATAAAGTGCGTTTCTTCTCTAACTTCCAAGTAACCTTTCAGATTCGCTGTAAATTCAAATGCTGAAGGGCTATCTATAATCTGCCTCGATAACTGATTCGACAGCACATCCACTTTGTAAAATTCTATTTTTGATCTCGTAATGTTCGCACAAAAGATACTATTCCCTGAATAAGTCAGCCACTGACAATCATTTTGCAACGTAAATATTTTGGTCTTTTGATTTTTAAGATTTCTTATGACTAAAGACGTTCCTGAAGTATACATAAGCCGGATATTCTTATGATCAAAATGATATGCATTAATATTGTCCTCTCTCCATAATTCAGTGCCATCATAGGATACTGAAACCAATTCCTTGGCAGCAGCACTATGAAGTAACAGCTGTTCCGATGCAGTAGAAATATCAAACGTAAAGTTACCTGTAATATCTTTACTTTGACCGGTATTTATATTTAATATCCTAATATGCTTATCATTCCGCATCAGAAGGAGATGAGCGTTTAAAAAGTGATACTGATTATGCTTTTCAAGTACAGCCTTACTGCCGGTATTTACAGTAATCAGTTCGTCATCATTCTTACCGTAGGCATTACTATGATTCAGTACAACGTGCTGCCCTGTGGGGCTGGTCGCCGACAGTGAAGTGGTGTAATATTGTTTGTACACAGAATCCAAGCTGTCAATATTCTGAGAAAAGTAAAGCCCACTAATTAAAAACAACCCAATTAAATACAGTTTAATAGCCTTCATTTTGCGGATTTAAATTAGGATTTAAAAGAAGTTCGCTTTCCGGTAGTGGCAACAGCTTAAAATGCGTTTTCCATCCTGTTTTCTTAACAGCCATCACCGGGTCCAGTAGATTATGTTGCCTAAGATCATAGAAGCGATGTCCGAATTCTGTAAACAATTCATATCTCCCCTCTTTAATAACAGCATTCATCAAGGTATTTTGATCAGAATTTACTAATGATGCAAGCCCCGCCCTATTTCTTATTTTATTAATATCTGAAGCAGCCAGATCGTACTGCCCTTTTTGAAGATAAGCCTCTGCTCTGATCAGATAAAGCTCTTCTACCCTGAGAATTACCGAATATTCCAGGGAATTCGTGCTTGTAGAATATTGTTTGTACTTGAATGGATAGTAGTAAGTCTTGTTTTGAGAATCCGTTTTTTGCCCGATCCAGGTTGTTTTTCGTAAATCACCCGTCTCAAATTCATCAATAAAATCCTGACGGAGTGCAACATTGGTTGGCGGTGCCGTATTCAGTATAAATACGTTGCCCTGATAGGTATTGTAAATTGAACTGAAGGGCAGTAACTGCCATATACTGCCTGAGCTGTCTTTTAAAAACACTTTGCCCAGATCAGATTCCATTTTGTATTGCGTATTATTGATAACGGTACCGGCATATTGTATAGCGTCATCCCAATTCTTTTCGTAATAGGCTACCCGTGCTAAAACGGCATTAGCAGCCATCTTTGTAGGATATACTCTACTTCCGATAGCTAAAGTTTCGGGCAGCAGTGCATTTGCCGTTTGTAAATCAATTTTACATTGGGCATACACTTGGATGATACTGCTTTTACCTATCACCTGATTGGTTTCATAGTTTGTTGTGGCTACATAAGGTACAGGGCCGTATGTTTGGACCAGGTAAAGATGCAGCAGTGCTCTGAGAAAAAGACCTTCTCCCTTCAATCGGTTTCTAACTTCCGGACTGAGATTTTCAGAGTTTTCAACCCCTTCAATCACGGCATTGATGTTATAAATCTGTGTGTAAGTGGTTGCCCACAGGCTGCTGATTTTCGTGGAACTCGGGAGATGACTGAGTTGATAAAATATCGTGGCATCACTTGCAGCAGGGGCATAAGATTGTAGTTCATCCACATAGGCACTGAGCACAACCTGTGCACCTGAAGACGAGCCTGATAAAAACCCCTGTTCTTCTATAGAACGGTAAATTCCTGCCATGGCAGATTTAGCTAACTGATCATCTTTAAAGACAACTTCTCTTGTGATATGGCTTTTAGGCAAACCGACATCTGTAAATCGGTCGCAGCTGTGGCAGATCAGAAATGATATAATCAAAAGATGTACTACTATGATATTTTTAATAGGTATATTTTTCATAATGATGCAGTTTAATAGGTTAGAGAAAGGCCGAAGCTGATCACACGAAGTGGACTGCTGAATCCGGCCAGCATAAACTCGGGATTGACATCCTTGTTATTGGAAAACACGAAGAGGTTCTGTCCGCTCATAAATACTTTAGTCCTTAGTTTTGACTGGTCTGGTGATGGAATGTTGTAGCTTAATGTTGCGTTCTTCACTCTCAATGTGAACATATCTGAAACGGTGGCATCACTTAGCGTGTAGAGTGAACTCGCCGTAACTGCTGCTGTACTGTAACCGGCAGTTGGCTTTTGAAATTGAGCGTCAGGATTATCAGGCGTCCAATAATCATTGAAAACAGCCGGTTTATTTGCCATGTAGCCTATGTTTCCATACATAGACCTGATGTTGTGTTGGCTTTGGCTAATAAACTGCAAAAGGATATCTAAACTCCAGTTTTTATACTGAACACTGTTCTGTAATCCGCCATACCAGTACTCCTTGATTTCTTTGCTGACAACACGATCTGCGGTATTGATGATTCCATCAGAATTGGCATCGTAAAATGTATACAGGCCGGTCGTAGGATTAATACCCGTATATTGGTACAGCTTGACAAGATTTGTGGATTTCCCGATCTCAAATCGATTGGCATACGTCGATTTATCGAGGTTGGGAAAACTCATCAGCTTGTTTTCAGGGAGCGTAAAATTGAGGTTGGTTGTCCACCTCCAATGGTCCGTTTTAATATTGACTGACTCTAAGGATACTTCCAATCCCCTGTTTCTTACGGTAGCATTCAAGTTAGCCTGTATGCTGGTAAATCCTGTAGTGGCAGGCATTGGAACCCCGACCAGCTGATTGGAGCTGATGTTGTGATAATACCCCGCATTGAAATTCAGCCTCTGTTTAAAAAAACCAAGTTCAATCGCGGCCTCAAATTTACGGGTAAGCTCCCAACCGAAATTTTTATTATAAAGACGTTGCGGAACGATTCCTGAAAAACCTCCGTATGAGCCTCCGGTAGACTGATAGGTATCATAATATTGATAATCTCCGATCTGGTCATTCCCTGCAACGCCGTAGCTGGTTCTCAACTTTCCAAAACTTAGCAATGAGCTTTTCTTAAAGAAACTTTCTTCAGAGAATAACCATGCGGCTCCCACTGCTCCAAAATTGGCATATCTCCTCTCAGAACCAAACCGGCTGGAGCCATCCCGTCTGCCTGTTAAGTTGATAAAGTAGCGTTTATTATAGCCGTAGTTAAATCTTGCATACACTGCCTGATAGCGGTATAAGGTTTCACTGGCACTGGGAATCGTTATACTTGCTGCCGCTGAAATATTGTTAAGCATATCATCAGACGGAAAGTTCCTTCCTAATAGCACAAAATTATCTGATTTCTGTTCCTGAAATGATCCGCCTAATAAAGCTGAAAACTGGTGTTTTTCCAATCGTTTTTCATAATTCAGCTGAGGCTCCAAAATCCAGCTTTGGTTCATCTTCTGTCCTTTTCGTATCGATGAATTACTACTGCCTATATTACTGGATGGATTATAGGTCGTCTTGGGAAAAATCTTCTGGTCATTACTGTTGTAGGTGCTGTATCCGCTATTAAGGTTGATACTAAAGCCGCTTCCAAAATTATAGCTTGAAGTGATGTTGGCATTGAGGCTTTTGGTCTTTACTGAATAGGTCTGTGTTGCAGGTCCTATCGGATTGGTAAAAGTGTTGCTCTCCCAGTTGATCATTCCATTGGGCATATAGAGGTCAGGCGCATTTGGTGCTAGCGAAGCGTACACTAAATTGAAATCAGTTGGCGGCAGAACATTGTTTTGCAGCGCAGCAGTCCCGTTAAATTCGATCTGAAACTTTCGGTCTGCACTGGTGTGATTAAGGTTAACCCCTAAATTATTTCTTGTATACCTGTAATTTCCGGGGAATATGGTCGTTTCTTCGTTATGCCCTCCTGAAACTGAAAATTGGGTATTGCCGCTCCCACCGGAGACACCCAGTTGTACATCTGAATACTCCGCTGTATTTCCCACAAAGTATTTTTGCCAGTCTGTGGTTTTTATTGAGCTCCAGACCCCATTGATATCATAGGCATTGGAAGGGATGGCTACCCCATCATTGGCAAAAGCCAGTTTTCTTACAGAGATGTACTCATTAATAGTCATCATCTTTGGTAAGTTGGTCATCTGCCCAATTCCATAACTTGTTCTCAGATTGACTTCAGTTTTTTCTTTTTTACCTTTCTTGGTGGTAATCAATACAACACCATTGGCTCCCTTACTTCCATAGATCGCAGTTGCATCTGCATCTTTCAGTACTTCCAGAGATTCGATATCATCGGGATTGATGGAGTTTAAAGGATTGGATTCGCTGTACGGCAGTATCGTACTTGCCATCCCCGTGTTGAAATCATTAACTTGAGGTAAAGGAACACCATCGACGATATACAAGGGCTTGTTGCCGTCATAGCCCGTTGTGGCATAAGTTCTTAAACTGTTTCTTCCCCTGATCTGCACATCAAAGCCTCCTCCGGGGACACTGGAAGTCTGTGTAATACTGACACCCGGCATACGTCCTTGTAAAGCTGAAAGGACGTTATTGACAGGTTGATTTTCTATATCTTTTGCTGAAACTTTGGCGATGCTACCGGTTCTTTCTCTGTCTTTTACCTTGTAGTAGCCTGCGTTGAGAATAACTTCTTCGATTCCCTTTACTTTTTGTTCTAAGCTGATATTAACGACGGTCTGATTAGTGAGTGTGACCTTCTCTTCTGCATAATCAGGGTGTCTGAACAATAGGATGGGATTTTCTGCTGAAACCTGTAATGAATAGGTTCCGTTATTAGCGGTCATGGTTACCTGATCACTGCCCTCTTGGGAGATAATGACTCCCGACAATGGTTTATTAGATGAGGTGACGGTACCGGAAATTGTGCGTGTTTGGGCTTTTGTATGAGTGCTGACAGCGGTCAACATAAGCCCAAAGAAAATGCCTCCTATATGGTAATAGGAATTTTTCATAGATTTGTAAAGGTTTTTGATTTTCTAAAGATTAATTACTGAACTACGCTCTTTCCTGATGTTTTAGTCGACTGACAGGAAGGGGCTTTTTTACATTCTTCTGTTTTTAAGTTGAGTAGTTTTTTGATTCTTTTTTTAAAACTTTCCTGATGCCCTTTGGTATGAAAAAGGACTGGTGAGGTTCTGTAAGCAGTGACCGCAAGGCACCGGAAAGAATTTAATATGAATGAATCTGTGTCCCGTGTGAGCTAATGAAAGCCTCAATAGGTTGTACCCTCCTATTGTATCGTGTCTGATACTATTTTTAGGAAGCGGGCTTAGATTGTAATGTAGATATGAGCGAACAGCTTTGAAAAAAGACGGCGTGGGACTCTACATTATCCAATTCGGGGTACTGGTATACCTTGTATACAGATAAGAGAGCCCACGCCTAGGTCGTGAGCTTTCTGCTTATCGTCTCGTATACTAAAATTACCAGTTTTCGAATTGAGATTCTAAGCAATAGCTTCTATTATTCTTTGAAGTATCGCAAAGTTACATATTCTGTAACTTATTTTACAAATATAGTAATTTTATTTATTATATGGTAATATATTACCACGAATTTTTAAATCAAAAATCCAAAATTGCCCGTAAATACATTATTTATGGATAGCAAAGAAGTCTTAAGATTATTTATGCTTGAGTTTTCAGAAAATTTGAAGAAGATTCGAGCTACAAAATATAACTCAATGGATGAGGTTGCACAGAATTCAAATTTCGATTCAAGCAATTACAATAAATTTGAAAATGGAAAGGGCAATCCAACTATAGAAACGATGTTGAAAATGTCATCAGCTTTTGGTATTACCCCCAAAGAACTTTTTGACTTTGATTTCGATATTAATAAATATAAGATTGACGAATAAAAGAAATCCTAACTAATTAGTTAGGATTTTCATTTGTTAATTTCTTTATAGTAGCGATCTGAACATTAATCAAGAACTTCTTCTGTTTATTTTAATTCTTTTATTTCTCAGATTCTTTCCTTTTATCATAACAAAAAGGAGTAATAAATTACTATAATTGTGGAATTATCCAGTACATTTCTAAGCATGTATGTTATATATGTAAAATTAATGTTTATATATACTTACATTTATAATACCAAAAAATTACAATACATATGAATAGATTATTACTATCGCAAGCATCAGTTTAGTAACTGCACTTTTTATTCAGTACTGGATTTACCGAAGAAAATTTTATAGGAGAAATAGCTCTGGCCTTGAAGGCTTTTCAAGTTATGAGAAATCTGTACTTATAAAATTTTTCGAAATAATTTTAGAGTGGGTATCATACCTGTTTACTATTGTGTCAATATTATACTTTTGGAGAAGTTGCCTCTATTCTAAATATTTAGATTGGCAAAAAATAGCTATAAAACAGATTTGAAATGATGTTATATATTTAAATTGATATTTCTTTATTAGCGAATTATTAATTTCGATTGTTCTACTTCTTGCATTTTAGATCTTAAAAATTTTTCACTTGAAACAAAAGAGTATGCTAAAGGATTGATTAATCTAAATTACTATTTTGGATAAAAAATTAAGTATTTAAAAATTTTTTAGCATTATGATTTTTCAATATTAAAAAGAAATCGAATTTAAATAGCAAATGATAATTAATGGTTTTGTATTTTTATGTCCAAACTTTTACCATGAAAATATATCGTCCCAATAATTTACAAGAGTTATTATCTTTTAACCAATCAGTTAGAAGAGATGGTCTCTCACCTTATCTAGCATTTTTCAGAGGTCAAATTAATGATTGGCCAATAAAACCGAATATTACCCGAAATGCTCACCTTACTAATATTGAAATTCTTGAAAAAGAAAAAAAATTTTTCAAAAAATATAATGAAGAAACATTAGGAGTTAAGGTATTAGATCATTTTGATAAAGATACTACTAAGTATGCTCAAGATTGGCACAATTTATTTCAAGCCCAGCACTTGGGTTTTTATACAAGGCTAACCGACTGGAGTCAGGACTTTAACAATGCAATGTTTTTTGCAACTGACGATGAACAAAAAAAATTTATTGACAATGATGGGGTAATATATCTATATCAATGCCCTTATTATGGGGATCAGTTGATTAATTTTCAAAGACCTGAAGACTTCTCATATTTTGACAAAAATCCTTTTGAACTAGGTAAAGCTTACATGGTTAAACACCATTCTCAATTTCCTGATGATTTTGAAAATTATGCCGGAGAAATTAGGAGATTTAGACAAAATGGAAGTTTCATTATTTCTACTTCTGATGAAATAAATAAACCAATAGAGGAAATTCAGTATATTAACCACTATCTGACAAAAATATTTTTGTCTCCATCTATTAAAGCTGAAATCGTAGAATATTTAGATCAAGATTTTAAAGAGTTCATTTATTTTGGTTCAAATGAGGACAACAAACAAGAGGTTGAAAGAATTAGAAAAATAACTTTTGAGAGCAACCAAAATTTGTTCTTTGGAAAGAGATAAAATAAAAATAATATTATCAACATTTTACAATATTGAATTTGAAGTTCAACAGTTTACTTAATAATTAAAAAATTTCTCATGAATACACCTATTGTTAGTGAAAATTACTACAAAGAAAGGGCTGGAGTTTTAAAGGTAGCATTAGAGCTTAATAATTATGGATATATTTTCAGAGAAACTTCCAATGGTGATATTGGAATAGACGGGCAAATTGAAATGGCAAATTCCACTGGAAGAGTAATCGGAAAAATTGTCGCAGCTCAAATCAAATCTGGAGACTCTTATCTAACTGATAAGGGAGACCATTTTGCTTTTTATCCAACTGTTAACCACAAAAATTATTGGAGTTTATTTCCACTTCCTGTTATACTATTTGTCTATAGTCCGAATAATGATAAAATTTACTTTACTGATGTGCGATATCAACTTAACATTCCAAATAGAAAACAAGATTACGTAATCCTGAAAAAAGAAAATTATTTGAATATTTCAAACCATTCAAAGATTTTTGAGACCGCTGGTGGTTTTGATGGAGAATATTTTGAAATGGAACAGATTTTTGATACGATGATCAGCACCGTTTGTAAAAATATAACTTTCAATATTAGTTATTTAGACTTATTTTGCCAAGGTTTAACAAATATATGCAGACACCTTTATTTTAGTATGGATTTAGCAACTGAAATTGCTGAATTTAATAATGAAAGTGAATACGGTTTATCTTTAGGATATAATGAATACGAATTTTTAAATAGTTACTGTAAATTTCTAATTACCCAAAATTTAGCATTTATAGATTATTCAGATTATTTGATTGATTGGAATGAAAGAGAATTAGTTCCGACATTCATTGCACCTTTAACTAAAAGAGGTTTTGAATTACTAGATAAAATTAAAGAGATTCAAGACAGATATGCTAAGGAACTTCCAAATACAACTTTAGTCCGGGAGCATTTCATTTCAATGAGTTTTAGAACGGATGATGACTTTGAAAGACTAAGATTAGGAAAAGTTATAAGAGAAAAATATGTAAGAATATAATTTTAAGATGTTTTTAAAACTTACAAAAATGGTAACTCTCAAAGGTTTTTTTAATTATAAAAATTATCACCGACTAAAATATTTTATTATTATATATTTAATTAAAATTTAAAATACAGCCTTTAATCAATGGTAAATATACTCAACAATAATGAAAAATTAACACCTTATGTATTTTACTCCAGATTCCTCTATGATGTTGCAAAATATATACAAGAATCTGGTCAAGTTGAATTTAAGTTGGCTGAAAATGGTGATAGTTTCATATATGAATCTAACTATAATATTGACCCTATAACAATTCCGTTATTACTTAGTCTTGTAGAGCAATTAAGTAAATTTTACAAGCAACCTATAAATCTGGCACTATACAACAATTTAGCAACAAAAAATGTTTTAAATTTTTTGTACAAAAGTGATTTCTTTTATGTTGCTGGAAATAACAGAAATCCATATTTTCCAATTGGAAGAAATATTTTAAAATTCAAAGAGGAATATTTAGGAGACTTCATCAGTAGAAATCCAAGAAGCGAACATAAAGTACGTTGCTACTCAATTATTGATAATGACTTAGATCAGAAACTTTGCAAGTTTGATAATGAGGATCAGAAAAGAGACTTTTTGATTTCACAATATATCTATACCGTAAGAGATCACTTCAAGGACTTGTTAATCGATAACATTAACACTAATGAACAACTTGATCTATATATTGAAATATTATCTGAATTGATTACCAACGGAGTATTACACTCTAAATCAAATACTTTCGCACTAATGTTTGTAAATAGATTTGCAACAAAATTTTCTATATCAGATAATGGAATAGGATTTTCTGAATCGTTGAAATCGAAGAAAGAAGATTTTCTTTATAAACCTTTTAGACTAAAAGAGATTTTAAATAGTAAAAAATTACTCAACGTAAATTTTAAAGTTTTAGAAAATCTCAGCTATATAATTGAAACATTATATTTTTCTTCTCTTAAAGATCGAAAAGGTTTATTCGATTTAATGATTTCTGTTGTTATAAATTCAAATGGATATTTTAGGCTGCATTCTGAAAACACTCAAATTATAATTTCAAATAGAATGTCAAAAGAACTATTGAAATTAAAAGATATCAGAGATGAGTTGTTTAAATATCACCGGAAGAAGCTAATAAAAAATGAAGTAACCGATGAAGAAATTAAAATAATGTCGTCATTAAGTGAAAAATTAAGAGAGAATTTCATCTTACTTTATGAAAATATTAGCAATAGATATAATGATGATTATAGATATTCTTCTTTGCGATTCTTCAATGTTAAATTTAGAGGTGTACATATAGAAGTTGAAATTCCTAGTAATAAAATATGATAGTATCTTTAATAAAAAAAGCGGACTATTTATATTTTAGTTTGCACGCTGAAGAAGTTTTCACATCCAATTATGAGAAGGATGGTACTGAAGGGATTAAAGTTTCTAGTCTTCAGTATGAAACTGTCCAGAGGATTTTCGAATTTGTTTCAAGTAATGACTTTTCAAATTATAACTACATAATATTTGATCTTAAATATATAAAACATATACAGCCCAATTTATTGCAGAAGATAATTGCAATCAGAGATTTAGGTTTTAAAATAGTTTTCACTAATGTAATAAAAAATCTAACTGCTCCTTTATCATTAGATTTAATACAAAACCAATTCAACATTATAAATAGTAATGAAGGATATGAAAAATTTTACTTTTTTACAAGCAGTAGTGAATCAATTTATAATGTAGAATTAGATGCAAAGAAAATTTTCAATAATGAATTTGAACATTTAATCAAAAATTATATAACACCTTACAAACAAAAACATTCGTCATCTTTTATTTACTTAAGTTCATTTATTGATATAAAAAAATTTATAAGTGCGGAAAGTCCATTTATATATTTCGCTTTATATAAATTAGCGATGAAAATCTATTTTAAGTGGAAGAAGGAAATTGAAAGTAATCCCATTTTAGTTTGTCAAAGTCTTACCAGCACTTTCATAGTATCTATCCTCGCAAAGTTTTTAGATTTAGATATTTTAGTCTTCGATAAAGTTGGCCCAATAACTAAATTATATAATAAATTAGAGAAGCATAATTTTGACAAAAGAAAATATATTGTTGTTTCAGACTTAGTGTGCCTCGGCACTGAAGTCAAAATTACAAAAAGTTTAATAGAATTTTCTGGAGGTCGTTATTTGGGAAATGTGTCATTGATCAAAATAGAGACTTTAGCTCGAGAAGATTTAAATCCAGATAATATAGATATGACAATTTCTATCTTTTCTGTAACTAATGAAAATAACAAATCTTTAAACTATTACATTTATACAAACCTAACACCATTAAATGAGTAGCATAATTTTACATATTTCTGACTTACATGTATCATTAGATACAAAGTATGATGGCACTATAAAAGATCACGATTCTTATTTGTCTGCAACCGATGATGAAAGTAATCTATTATACATAGAACGTTTTACAAAATTTGCAAAGGATATAATTGGAAATTCAATTATATATTTATTAATTACTGGTGATATAACTGATTGGGGAGAAAAAACAGAATTTTCTTATGCAAAATTATATTTAGAAAAGATCATTTCAGAATTAAATATTATTAAAGATAATATTCTATTAATTCCTGGAGATCATGACCTAAATAGGAGAAGTTTAGAAACCCAAATAGCTTCGAAGGTTGACAGCACTTTTGAAGAAAAAAACGATGCAAAATTTCAAAATTTCGCAGATTTTTATTATGACTTTCTTGGTCGTACATTTAATCCTAATAATGTCATTGTCGACAATCTAATAATTGATGATGTAATTCAAATTATTGGAATTAATTCATCTCACAAAATTGATTTGGAACAAACTTTAGGAGCAATACATATTGAACAGTTTCAAAAAGAAATTTTGTCATTAGCAACACCAAAACATTTAAAAAAGATTCTTACCTGTCACCATAATATTACTTCGTCACATGAAAACAAAAAAACTGGACAATGGGAGCCTTCAAATCGTAGTAGATTTATATCCAAGTTGGAAGAAAATAACATAAACTTTATTTTGTCAGGAAATGAACATACTAGTAGTTTAAAAAAGGCACAAAATGACGAAATATTGGTTTCAGATTCTGGCGCATTATCATCAAAAAAATATGATAGTGCCTTTAAAATTTATGAAGTTCAAATTAATACAAATATTTTACTAATAAATAAAATTTATGCTCTACAAAAGTCTGGAGATTTTGAAAATCCATATCATTGGGATGTTAGAGATAATGTTAGAGCCAAACAAGATAGAGAATTAAAAATTTCTTCAAATGATCATCAAATACTAGATACAGAAATAATAGAACTTGTTCCTTCCACAGAAAGTCAACCTGAAATGGTTGATAAACCTGAAGAAAGAATTATTGATCATCAAAAAGAAAACTATTACAATTCAAAATTTACAGATGCTTTATATGATAAAGTGAAAGAATTAAAAATATTTTATTCTGGACATTTTCATTGGAGTGAAACCTCTAGAGCACATAACTGGATTGATGTTTCAAGGCTGATTGAAAATAAAGAGAACTTAAATTTCTTAAAAAATGCTATTGTAGATGTTGTTGAGAAAAGCATTGGATCAGAAAATTTAGACCTGATAATTGGATTGGGGTATGAGGGAAACATTTTATCTACTAAGGCTGCTATTAAATATAATAAGCCCTACTCTTTTCTACCCTATTCATATAGACATCATGAGCATCACGAATTTGAGACATTTTTGAACTTTGAAAACAATGATAAAAGTTACGAAAATATTCTTATAGTTACAGACGTTGTAAATGATGGTAGAACAATTAGAAAGCTCATCGGAAAACGTCAGAATGATTTTTTTAAAAATGCAAAAAAAATTTATGTTATATCCCTATTCTACACGGGTAGTTCAAAATTAAATGTAAATATTTTAAATTTTGATTTTATTAAAGACATAGAAAATTATGATTTAGAGAATGATGAAATTGTAAATAACATCGAATTTTATACTGTTAAATCTTTAAAAGTAGAAAAATGCCCTTATGGCGCAGACTTCAGGAGCGAATGTTTTATCTATAAAGATGATTTAAGCTGTGTAAATTTATTTTATGATGAAAGTAAATACTTATAATTTGAATTATTTTTATTAGAAATTACTTTTCAATTTAGAATTTTCCTACCAAATTAATCAGCACAGAAATTCAAAAGAATTTTTCAAATTATCATTTAGTAATATATACGCATCAAATTTTTACCATTTTTACTTTTCATATTTGTGATGTGCAGGGGTGAAATTACGCTATTAATTCTTCCGCTTATTGTTGCAATTCCGTTTTCTTCTATTTTACCTCATTTACAGAAATGGTAACTTTTGTGGTGTTTTGTAAAGAAATATTGATAAATGTACTGTTTATGATTGTTCCAATTATACTGTAGATTTTTGATTTCTTAATATTCATAGCCATTTCTTTATCAATGATTATAAGCCAACGATATTAATTCTTGAGACCAATACAACATTTCTTATATTTTTTTCCAGAGCCACAAGGACATTGCTCATTTCTACCAATTCTTTTACGGCTATTCAAACTAGTTTTAATCGGAAAATCTCGAATATTGACTATTTTCTTAACCATTTTTTTAGTTTCTAAGAAATTAATATTTTTATTTAAGTCTGAATAATACAAAATATCGTCTTCCGACCAGTCCTTTGCATTAAGTAGTAAAAAATCTTCAGAATTGGTTTGGGTAAATTTTGGAGCATCAATACCAATACCTATTATTTTCTCGTATTCAGGAAATTTGTTTTTGGTAACACCACAAGCAATTTCAAGCAGTGCTTGTCTTTTAGGTCTATACTCATTATCATAATCCTTACTTCTGGGATCATGTAATTGTAAAAAGACATAAACTGTGCTTTTATAAAAGGACGGCATAATAGATAAATTACGCATAAGCGTTGTCCCATCTCCAGGAAATCCTTCTATAGCTCGTATCATAAAATCAGACAACGTTCGTCTAAAAAACCTAGGTTCTTTGGCCATTTCACAAATAGCGCTTTCACCTTTAAAGATGTTACTATTTCCTTTAAGAGTTTGGTCTAGGGCATTTTGAGTAGTGTATTGAAGTAAATTATCCCACAGCTCAGATGTTTTATTTGCTTCTTTTCTTCTTTTATACAAAGCTGAATTTTCAAAGGTGTTCCATGCACCTTCGGAAATCATAATACTGGTTGCTTTTTCATCTTTTATTCCAACAAAATATTTTTGCTTTGCCGAATCAAAGTTTTGAAAATAATTAGTTAACAGGTCTTCTTCTCCGCAATAAGTAATACTGTCATAATGTTTTAAAGCCTTCTCTTTCTCTGAAAGATATTCAGAAAAATCGTATACAGTATCTAATTCTTTGAGAATGATTTCTAAATTAAAGGTATCAAAAATATGAATAGGTTTATTACTATCTAGCTCTACAAGAAAAGGCATATCAAGCCCTAATTTTTCTCTTTTACTGTAAGTTACTGCAAGACTTCCGTTAATATTTTCCGGTGAATGTCGCAAACAAGCTTCCGCCGCTCCATGAGCAATAATAATACTATATATAATTATATTTTCTTGAGGTATAAGAATAGGAAAAGGTGTTGTTTTTTTGCTGTCCAAATATATTTTATCGGGATTTTCAAGCACATATCGTCTTGCCCCTTCCGCTGTTCTTATTTGATTCTCAATTACATTTTTGTGCCAGCGCTTCCATTGTACATCAATATCACCTTCTAAATTATCGAATTTCCTACTTTCACGATCAAAAAATAAAAAAATCTTATTGTCAAAAACTGCCATTAAATCGCACAATTCCTTTGTATCTTCTTTGTAAGGATTAGGATAAGACCATAGTTTTAAGAAAGTAGCATCACATAGTTTTGCTAATATCCTTTCTGTCTCAGTATAACCTGTAGATTTTTCAATTGCCATTAGTTTAGTTTTTAAGAGATAATGTAAGGTAGCAATTATTAAGGTTTTAAACAATAATAACATGAAATTTTTGAGACTACGGAAAACCGTAATGACTCGGTGTAAAGTAGTTTTAGATTTGTAAATAAATAAAATTAACTACAATGAAAAAATCATTACTCTATCTTGTATTACTACTCTCAGTAATTTCGTGTACAAATTATTATACTGTCCTGCTACAGGAAGATACACCACTCTACTCAAGTAGCAATAACGAAACTTCCACCACAGTTATTCCTAAAGGTACAGAGGTTTATTTATCATCAAAACCCAACAGGAAAAATTACAGAAAGATCAAATGGGGAAATTATTATGGATGGGCAAATAATCCTCAGCATTCAACATACAGTAATTATACTAAGACATCATCATATACTTCTCCAGCATTTAGTTCAGGTTCCAGCTATAATTCAGGATCAAGTTCGGGAGGCTCGGTAAGTGTTAAAGGTTATACCCGAAAGGATGGTACGTATGTTCGTCCACATACAAGAAGTGCTCCGAGAAGAAGGTAATGTTATATAAATGCTCATATCCCAGAAAGTTTCTTACTATATTATATAAGAAATGATAGTACGGTTTTCCGTAATGAATTTATAAAATGGTAATTTACTTTTGAACTTGATATTAATCTGTTTTGATATCAGAAATAAGTATTAACCAATTCTTTTTGCTATGAGCACAATTGAAGCAATCAAGCCGGGACCTAAACCTAAAAAACCAGATGGTGAGCCCGACAAAAGAAGGAGAGTCACTCCTCCTAATCAACCTAAACATCCAAAACTGAAACCTCATGAACATGAGAAAGGTGATTAAATAGGATGGATGGAACTAGCAGCTTTAGGGCTGCTTTTTTTTATGACAGTTCAAAAATATATACTTAACTTGAAAGGAAATATATATTAAACCAAGATAGCCCACAATAATATATTCTTGCTAAGAAGTGAAACTTACGACTTAATAGAAGGTTTCAGAAGAATTATCATAAAACGTCTTTTTCTTTATTCTTACTTTGAACCGTACAGGTAAATAAATTGAACCGTACAGGAAAGTTAATTGGTTGATAAATGGTGATCTTTGTCTTATTACATTAAATCAATCACATGTCAGAAATTACAAAAATTCAATTGGGTCAAAATGGGCCTTTGGTATCTAAGCTGGGTCTTGGATGTATGCGGATGTCTTCGATCTGGGGCGGACCGACACCAGATGAAACAGAAAGCATTGCAACCATTCATCAGGCTTTGGATAGCGGCGTCAACTTCCTTAATACAGGCGATTTTTATGGTGCCGGTCATAACGAAATGCTAATTGGAAAAGCGATCAAAGGAAGACGGGATGATGCCTTTATCAGTGTGAAGTTCGGAGCAATCTTCCACAATGGTCAATGGATTGGTCTTGATCTACGTCCTGTAGCAATCAAGAATTTTATTAATTACTCATTGACCCGCCTGGGCATCGAGACCATCGACCTGTACCAGCCCAGCAGGATGGACGGCAGTGTTCCTATAGAAGACATTATCGGAACCATCGCAGGCTTGGTAGAGGAAGGAAAAGTACGCCATATTGGTGTATCGGAAATTACTGCTGGTCAGCTTCGGAAAGCCAATAGCGTTTATCCAATCAGCGCATTGGAGATCGGTTACTCTCTTGCAGACCGTCAGATCGAAAATGAGCTGTTGCCTACTGCCAAAGAATTGGGGATTGGTGTCGTAGCATTTGCCAATACAGCGGAAGGTCTTTTGACGGGTAATCTAAAAGCGCCTATCGCTGCGGATGACCACCGAAATCACTTTTCCCGTTTTCAAGGTGAAAATCTGGTCCACAATCTTGAAAAAGTTGAAGTGTTAAAAGAAATGGCGCGAGTTAAAAATGTTACCCCGACACAGCTTGCCATTGCCTGGGTCAAAGAGCAAGGCGACCATATTATGCCGTTGGTAAGTATGAGTCGTAGATCAAGACTGCCTGAAAACATTGCTGCAATGGAAATTGTATTTTCGCCTGAAGAAATGAACTTATTAAACAGTACATTTGCAATAGGTGCCATGAAAGGCGGTACTTACCTACAAAGATAAATGGAAAGTCCAGCAGAAATTCTTCCGGGTGTTATATTTTATTCCTACCTTTCTTCGGAACGGAAGGAAAAGGCCTGTGTCTGGAATCACCATACGCTGGTATTGCAGGTCTCAGGTCAGATGATTCTGGAGACTTCGGAGCAGAATATTAGTATCTCTGCGGGCAATGTATTATTGATTCATAAGAACCAGCTGGGAACATTAACTAAAACACCGGGACCAAATGGTCATTATGAGACCATTGTCATCTCCCTGCAAGAGGATCTGATGCGCCAGATCGCATTGGAAGGAAAACTTGAAGCTGATGGTAAATATACCGGAATGCCGAATCTTACCCTTCCGAATAATGATTTTCTTCAAGGTTATTTTCAGTCGATTGTTCCGTATGCCAGAAGCTCCGGTGCTGAAATGACCGACGAATTGGGACTGTTAAAAGTTAAGGAAGGCATCAAGTTAATGTTGCTTGCCGTTCCTGAGCTTCGAAATTTTCTGTTCGATTTTTCAGAGCATCATAAGATAGATCTTGAAAAATTTATGTTAAGTAACTTTCATTTTAATGTACCGGTTGAGAAGCTTGCTCAATTGACCGGAAGAAGCTTATCAGGATTTAAAAGAGATTTTCAGAAGACATTCGGAATGCCGCCACGAAAATGGCTGCAAGATAAAAGACTGATTGAGGCAAAGCATCTTATTGAAAGTAAAAATAGAAAACCTTCTTCTTTCTACCTTGACCTTGGATTTGAAAGCCTGTCTCATTTTTCTTATTCTTTTAAGAAAAAATTTGGGAAAGCGCCAACCGAGGGCTTGTTAAAAACTGATTAAAAAAGTCCGAAGAATCATTTATTCTTCGGACTTTTTTATGATAGAGCTTATCATAGATTTTATAGTATTTAATTTTACTTATTTTGCGGAAATTCAAAGATTGTTTCGCACTGATCTGTGAGAACTAAAAAGGCATCAAACTTTTTCCCGTTTTTACTCTTCATATTTTTGATGAGTGGCGTTTTTTCTGTTGTTATGAGAGAAGTGATATGATTGATGCTGAGCTGTACGCCGCATATTATTCGGAATAAAATCCATTGGCAATGTTCATCTGGGCATTTAACAATCTTTTCTTTAATGATAAGGTTATGCTTCCGACATTTGGGGCATTTGAGTTCAGGGATGTTTTCTTGAGGAATGTTGAGTGATAATAGTTCTTGGGTTATTTCCTTAGTGTAGTTTTTGATGTTGCTGAGAAACTGATGTGAATTGAGTTCTCTTGTTTCAATCTGATGGAGTACCATCTCCCACTCTGCGGTCATCTGGACATTGGCAATCTTTTGGTCTTTGATGAGATCATAGACCTTTTCGCCTTTATCGGTTGGAATTAATGTTTTGCTTTTTCTTGTGATGTAGTTTCTCGTGAGTAAGGTTTCAATAATAGAGGCTCTGGTAGCTGGTGTACCGATACCGATGCTGGCTAAAGCTTTCTGCTGGTCTTTATCTTCGATTTGTCTTCCTGCATTTTCCATAGCAGAAAGAAGGTCTGCTTCTGTGTAGAGTTTGGGAGGACTGGTCAGTTTTTCCTGGAGTTCGGCTGTTGAAATCTTAAGCTCATCGCCTTTTTTGAATTCTGGAAGTTCAATAAGATTTGGTTCTTGTGTCTCATTATTATTGCTGTTGTTCTTGCTGTTATTATCTTGGTTTTGGGTCGTTTCATCAGACAATAGACCTTTGATGGCTCGCCATCCTTTGTGAAGTATTTTAAAACCTTTGATAATGAATTCATAATGATGGACTTTGATGGTGATGTGACTGACTTCCTTGGTACAATGTTCTGATAATGATTCGAGAAGGCGGTAGGCAATCATCTCATAGATTGCTTTTTCACTAGCGGTTAAAGCAGATGGAATTTTAGTCGTCGGTAAAAGACCGTGATGGTCTGTTACCTTCAGGTCATTCACAATGCGTTTATTAAAATTGCCGAATTTTAGAGTTGATATGGCTGGTTTGAAAGAATCGGTTTGGTTCAGTATTCTAACGAGTTCGGGGATTTCTGGCCAAAGGTCTTGGGGAATGTATTTACTTCCGGTTCTTGGATAGGTAATGAACTTTTTTTCATAAAGGCTTTGTGCGGTCTGTAAGACTTCATCTGCTGATAATCCCAGCTTTCGGTTGGCTTCTTTTTGAAGTTCTGTCAAATCAAACAGTAATGGAGACTGTTCTTTTACAGTATTGATGGAGACATCTTCTACAGTGGCTCTCCCCTCTCGTTCTAAGGCTTTTAAAACCTGCGCTGCCTGTTTTTTGTCTTCCCATTGCTGGCTGGAAAGACTGGTGAAATTTAAGTAATCCTTACGGTGCTGTAACTGGATCTGCCAATATTTCTTCTGCTGGAAATTCTTGTTTTCCTGGAATCTTTTGCAGATCAGGGATAAAGTTGGAGTCTGAACTCTTCCCAGGCTATAGACATCGTTGTTTGCTGCTATGCTTAATGCCTGAGTAGCATTGATGCCGACCAGCCAGTCAGCTTCGCTTCGGGCTTTTGCAGCTTCATAAAGTCCATCGAAATCTGAGCCGTGTTTAAGGTTTTTAAAGCCTTCCTGTATGGCCTTTTCAGTCAGTGAGCTTATCCAGAGTCTTTCAAATGGTTTATTACATTGGAGGTAGTCATAGATATAGCGGAAGATCAGCTCGCCTTCTCTTCCTGCATCGGTCGCAGCGATAATACTTGTGCATTGACTGAAAACATTTCTAATGATCTTAAGCTGCTTTAAGACGGATGGGTCTGCCTGATAGTTTTTTGATTTGGCTGTTTTTGTCTTTCTTGGAGTGAGGATGAAAGGATTGGGAAAGATAGGCAGAGAGGCTTTGTCAAAGCCTCTTATGCCATAATCTTCCGGCATTCCCAATGATACTAAATGACCTAATGCCCAGGTCACGCAGTAGCCGTTTCCTTCAAAGTAGCCGTCTTTTCTGTTGTTGGCATTGAGTATTTGGGCAATTTCTCTGGCAACACTCGGTTTTTCTGCAATGATGGTTTTCATAGATTTTGTATTTTATGGTTCTTGTTATTGAAGATTTATGCTTGATAGATTGAAGATTCTGAATTGAATGGGTTTTCTGTTACATTTTTCTTCCTCTTGATCTGGCAGTTTTTTTCTGCTGTTCCTGTTGCTGCTTATTGGCAGGTTCCTGCTGTTTGGATTGAAGCGGTTCTTTGATGTTCTTTGTTGCTTCGTTGGTTTTACCATCCGTGTTCACCGCCGTTTGGGTTTTATGGGATTCTGAGGGCTGGGCTTTTTCCCTGAGCTTATTAGGATTGGTAAATGAGAAGTCGGTCTTGGATGTTTCCTTGTTGAAGGTAATATAGCCCTGATATTCTTTTCCTTTGCTGTCAACAAGACCGCTGACATAGACGGTCTCCCCTGCCTTGAATTTCTCATACTGCTTGTCATCCAGTTCTTTGTCCCTGAAAACTCTCGGAGCCTCAGTATTTTTATTTTGGTTTTGATTATGGTTTTGGTTTTGCTGATCGCTATCTTTTTGAGACTGGCTTTGCTGATTCTTTTGACTGTTGTCAAATATGAATTCAACATAGCGCTTATCCGCATTGAATTGGACGGTAGCATCGAAGGAAGTTCCTTTGGTAGAAGTCATCCCTTCCAAATAAAGAGGCTTGCCTTCCAAAAGGGTTTGTTTCTGATGCTCGTCTAATCTGATTCCTTTGATTTCGTCAGGGATTTTCATATACTCAGCTCTATAAGCCACCAGTTCATTGGTCAGGCGGTCACGGCTGATGATGGAAGGAATGATCTCATCGGTCTTGGGGTTGACCAGATCCACTACTCTTCCCATATTGCCGTTTTCCAGCAGGTTCTTTTTGTCTTCTTCGCTGAACTCGTGGCCTAAGAACTTGAGATTAAGATTGGGTTCCCTGCGGATGCCGTGAAGCTTGATACCGATATCGCCTGTATCGCCTTCTTGTAAGGATAATCTGACCTCCATCTTGCTGACGGCAGCACCGAGGTTAATGGTGATAGGGATCAAAGTATTGGTCTTGTAGCCTCTGAGCAGAGGATCCATAGCATTCATCTTTTCAAGCTTTTCCTGCGTTAGCCCGAATTTTTCCATTGTTTTCCAGTCGATCTGCTCCGGTTGGAAACGGTATTCCTGATGATCTGTGTTGTTTTCCATTGTTTTCTGATTTTTTAATGGGTTGGTATTTTTAGGTAAAATTTCATATTCCTTGAGTTGTTCTTTTTCTTCAGGCGATGCCTGGTTGACATACTGCTGAAGATCCTTAGCGGTATCTACTGCATCATATTCCGAAACTTTAAAAAAATTGAAAAGCGTCGGGTTTTTAAGCTGCCGGTAAAAGTTGGAGAAGAAGTTGGAGAAGACATCCCCGTGCTTATCGACCCTGATAAGCTGTTCATTTTCTTTCTTGTTTTCCGGAGGTACTTTTTGCAGGTTGCCTTCTTTATCAATTCCCTTCACCATCTCAATCCTATTGTTATGGATGTTTAAAACCAAAAGGGTATCTGCTGCTGGTTTGATTTCATTGGTATTATTGTGTTGGTTATCTTCCATCGTTTCACATTTTAAAATTTTATGGAGGAAAAATAGGAGGAACCTACCTGGAATATTAAATTGGAAATCTTTCCGAACGATTTGGCCGTGATTGTCTTTATGCGTTCTTTGAATTCAGGCTGTTCCTTATTATCTGATGGACATCGGACAGCTTGTAGTAAAGCTTGCCGCTTATGGTATAATACGGAAGCTTTTTATCAGTGCGGTAGCGCTGCAATGATCTTGAACTGATTTTCAGGAGCTGCAATACATCTTGGTTGTCGAGCAGCTGCTCGCCGTCGATTTCTATAAATCTGGACTGTTTTGTTACGATGTGTTCCTTGAGGATGTCGAATCGTTCCATAATTCTTTCCATCCATGCCATAAATTCTGTTCTCTCGATATTCATAACCGTGATTTTTGATGTTAAAATGAAGTGAACAGCTGATCAGCTTTATTGGGGTAAAGTTGAGTATTCAGAATGGGATAAAATCACTACTTTTTCGTAGTACCGAAAAGATTTTTAAATTTTGGAAAAAACGGCAAGGTTCATTCATGAAAAAAGCATTGATCCAACTCAATTGTCAAATCAATGCTTTCGCAGTTTAAGATAATAAATCTTATATTTTATTACTGATAATTTACATCAACCAATTAAACCGTTGGTGATGCTCCGCCATCTACAGAAATGTTGGCTCCTGTGATATATCGAGCTTCTGATGATACAAGAAAAGCTACCGTATTAGCTATTTCTTCGGGTTCTGCCATTTTTCCTATTGGTACACCTACAGCATTGATAATATTTTGAAAGGCCTCGTCAAAGCTTATGTCTGATTGCTGGGCAATGTTTTCAACGAATTCATTCATTAATGGTGTTTTTACAATACCCGGAGAAACAATATTAACCCTGATCCCTTTGGATCCAACTTCATTTGCCAATGCTTTACTGTAAGCATTTAAAGCGGCCTTAGCTGATGAATAGGACATGGTCATTTCCCAGATCGGCTGTTTAGCAGCTCCTGTAGAAATATTGATAATGGTACCTTCTTTTTGTTCAAGCATAGCAGGCAATAAGGCTTTATTAATACGAACCACTGACATAAAATTAAGTTCCCAGTCCTTAAGCCAATGTTCATCTTCCAATGTATTAAAGCCTCCTCCCGGGCTTAAATTAGCACCGGCATTATTAACGATAATATCTATTTTACCATACTTTTCCAGAATCTCTTTTGCGATGATTTCTGCACTATCTGCATGTGTAAGATCAGCAGCAATAAAATGATGGTTGTTGGAATTTTCTTTTCCCTCAGCACGTGCTGTTGTAACAACGATCGCTCCGCTTGCACTCAATTTATCAGCAATAGATTTACCTATTCCTTTTGTACCGCCTGTTACTAAGGCGACTTTTCCTTTTAATGAATCATACATAGTGTATTATATTTTAAAATTAAGTTGCAAATCTATTTCCATTACTTTACTTTTGCAAGTAGTTACACTAATGTATATTAATAACCTGAATGTAACTTTTATTGCAAACCAGATATTTATGGAAAAAGAAAAAATTAAAAAACCTGAAAATAAATGTGAACTTCAAAAGATCTTGGATATTATTGGAGGAAAATGGTCGATGTCGATCATTTATGCACTGATTTTTGATAAAAGGCGTTTTAAGGAATTGGAGAGGATGATACCCGGAATAAGTACCAGGATGCTGGTAAAGGAACTGAAGAATATGGAAGAAAATGGTATTGTCATCCGCCAAGCCTTTGCAACGGTTCCGCCCACCGTGGAATACTCATTGACACCCAAGGGCAAAAAGTTGGAAACCAGCATCAACGAGCTTTACAAATGGGGACTGGAATATGGAATTACTGAGAATGGTAAGCAGTAAGATTGAAGATTATGAAATTCTTAAAGTTTTTAAACTCCGATAATGAGCGTCTGCTAATTCTTAGATGAATCAATTTCATAATGCTTTTTTTAAAAATAAAATCTCCTACTCGCCAGTCAATCTGAATACTTTAAATTTTTAAATTCTGGTTTTGTGAAAAGATTTTCTGATAATAGAACAAAGAAGCCTATAGTTGGCCTCTTTGTTTTAACATCTTATACACTGAAATAACAGTTAATCTATGAGGTCAATAAAAATCTCAGATAATTTCTCAGGTCCGGTAAGCATGGCGTCATGTCCTGTGGCAAGCTCCAAATACTTCCATTTCAATTTCTTATCCGATTTTACTTTTACACTCATTTCCTTCATGATCGGTAATTGTGGAGATGTACATGCAATATAGACCAAGGGCAGACCATTTCCAAATTTGTGATTTAAATGTAATTCTTGTGAAAAAGTCTGAAAAGGTTGTGGTGTAAGTCTTTTCTCTACCCATGATACCATTTTGGGTTCTGTAACTCCAAACAGAGCGACATCGAAAGGTTTGAAATTTTCTTTCTTCCTTATATTTTCCATTTGAATCTTCCGAACCGCTTCAGGCTGCATTGATATCGGACTTTGGCCGTTTTCAAAAAGCATAGCATCTAAAAAGATCAATTTGTGCAATCTTTCAGGAATTCTGTCTGCAACACCTTCTATTACTGCTCCTGCATAGCTGTGTCCTACAAGATAAACGTCGTTTAAATCTTCCATTTCGATCAAATTGACAATATCCTGAATATGGGTCTCTATATTTACAGACTCATTTATAAGATGTTTTCTCTCACCCAAACCAGTCAGCGTCGGTGTATATACTTTATAATTCTTTTTTGATAGATCCTGGTCAACTTCCTGCCAACACCACCCACCGTGCCATGCTCCGTGTACAAGAACAAATGTTGCCTTGTAATCTTTTTTCTGAGCTTGTAAAAAGATTAGATTGCTTAATAGAAAAAGCAATGTCCATAACGTTTTTAATTGTTTCATTTTTTCTAATTTTACATTGTTGGATTAACATCGCAAAAGTACCCTCGCTCCCTTACTCTGACAATAACTCATCCCAAAATGAGCAATAAAGAAATAATATGGCAACACCAAGAAAAGAACTATCGTCCAACACTGAAAACTTACATACACTAGCTGAAGCCTGCGATGTCAATGATGTTTTAGCATCCATATCATTGCGCTGGAAAATGCAAATTCTTTATTCTATCGCCGAAGGGCTATCTCAATTTAGTACGCTGAAAAAAGCATTTCCCAACTTGTCGGATCAGGTTTTGAGTACCCGGTTGAAGGAATTAAAGGATGAATATTTAGTCACTTCTGAAGATATTGAAGACACCACGCCCAAGCAGATCCGTTACACTCCCACAGATAAAGGTGCACAACTTTTGAAAATTATCCTTGACCTGCACCATTGGGGAATAGAATGGAAAATGGCAGGAAAAAATTATTGTACGATCAACAAGTAACAATTAAAGAATCTTAGAACATTGATATTATTCTTTAAGTTGTATTATGATCAGCTGAATCATAAGATTTTACATCACCATACCAAGCGGTTAATCGTGGTTTTAACATCATCTTGTCATACATTTTCTCAGTTCGCTGTAGATGCAGCTTTTAGGAGAATATATTCAAATTCATCAACTTCTTCTCTGTTAATAATGTCCGCTTTTTAACTGAAACATGTTTTGTTCGTCATTGTATAAATATAATAATTATCACTTATATATACTTTCTTGGACTATTAAAAATAAACAGCATATTTAATGAAATGAACAAGTTTTAGTACACATTTTGTACAGCTTTGAGAAAAAAGCTATGAATCGACATTATTATTGGTCTTTATGTATTTTTTCTGCGGTATTTATTTCAAACATATGTTATGGACAGCAGAAATCTCAAAAAAAATTCTCTTTATTTAATCCTGTTCCAAGAGCTGAAATGCGTGACATGGAAACCGATCGGCCGGATGTGACCGAATCTCCTTATACTGTGGACGCGGGACATTTTCAATATGAAACGGATTTAATGAGATCAGTACGAGAAACATCTGAATCACAGAAAACACATACCCTGATGATCAATCAGGGGAATATCAAGCTCGGAGTAACCGGCTCTACTGCGGTACAGATCGGATTTCAGACCTATGGAATGCAGAAGCAGACTGATTTTACTTCAGGAGAGATTTCTAAATCAAATGGATTTGGAGATATTAATCTAAGAGTTAAACAGAATATCATTGGTAATGATAAAGGAAATTTTGTTATGGCAATCCTGCCGTATATTAAATTTCCGACTTCTCATTATGATACAGAAACTAAACTGGAAGGAGGTTTGATTGTACCAATGCTTTACAAGCTGCCGGGTGAATGGAATCTGGGATTTCAGGTAGAAGCAGACCGATTGAAAGATAAGGATCAGCCGTCTATGCATACTGAATTTTTACAGACCTTAACCCTCAGCCATTCTTTGACTAAAAATATTGATGGCATTGCTGAAACCTATTATACCTATGACTTTAAAGCCCACCAATTCTTTAATTATATTAATGCTGCTATTCAGGTGGAAGCTGAGAAAGACCTGAAATTTGATGCAGGAATCAATTACGGCTTACAACATTCTGCGGAAAGACAGTTCTTTGTTGGTGCATCATATAGACATTAAGTAACAGCCATTTTAATAAAAACAGCTTTTGATGATATCAGTATAGGCCAAATTGATCCGTATAAAAACAAACAGCTCGGGCGTATGTAAACCTTCTTATAAAAAGAAGGTTTTAAGGTTTTGGTTTAATAATTAAATTAAGCTTTAGCATGATCGCGTAGCGCTTTAATTTTACTGTGAGAAGTTATTAGGTACTGCTTCTGCTGACAAAGCAATACTTTGGTCTTTTATATTAGCGACTTATATAAAAGTTGATGATATTATAAAAAGATGTGTTTACGTAACTATATAAACATGGCTCTTTCAAATCTATGCTGGTAGGCATTCAACCCCGCAATTTTTTCATCATGCGACGTGTAAGTAATTTCTACCGAAAAATAATGGAACTGGTAGGAGACAAAAGTTAAATCCTTTATTTCTCTTTTGTTAGTAATGAGACCATAAGAATCAACTATGGAATATTGATCTTGTAATGAGAGATTTTTAAAATCAAAAAAGGAAATATCAAAGCTCATAATTATAATTTTTATGGTTCAGCAAAATCAAATTCTTTACCAAAAGAATTAATACCCGGCTGTTTTAATAAAATTTATTTTACAGTGATTAATTAATCTCTTTAAACAAAATATCAAAAGCAGGAGTTTCCGCTTTTGATATTTTTATTTCATAAAAGTCAGACAGTAATTATGACTCTAATAACATTACAAATGTTTAGTTAATCTCTTAGATCAATCTAATCGAGTGGTTTTCTGCCCGAAATAATATTATACAGTACAACGATGATGGCAATAACCAAAAGCGTATGGATTAATCCCCCTGTATCCATTCCTGGAATCACACCAGCCATTCCTAATACCCAAGCTATTATACATATAACAGCGACTAACCAAAGTAAATTTTTCATAAGTTTTATTTTTTGATGTTATTACTGGTCTTGCATAAATTATGCCTAATATAGTGAGGAGAGAATAGGTAAATCCAGACTCTCAAAACCTTGTATGATTTCACCATAACTTTAAAATTCTTCTGAAGCATCATACTCTTGACTTTCTGGAATATATTTTGAATTTATAAAGGTAAATTGAACTGAATGCAACATATATACTCTCAATCTATCGCATTGATCGGAGGCGGACCCGCAGCATTGATGATACTGAAACATATCGTTGAAAATAAACAGTATCCGAATACTATCACCATTTTCGAAAAAAATGACAGGCTGGGCGTTGGGATGCCTTACGGAAAGAATGGCTCTAATAAAGAACATGTGGCGAATATTTCTGCCTCAGAACTTCCTGATTTTGAAATCAACTTTGAAGACTATATCACCAAGCATCCGCCCCATGAATTTCCGGATTTTTATTCCAACGGCGTCTTTAACGTTAATCAAGTGATTCCAAGGTTGGTCTTGGGCAACTATCTTGAATTTTTATTTCATTGGTATATCAAAACTGTCCGAAAAGAAGGCTGTACTGTAGTTATAAAGACAAATTGTACGGTGGATGATATAGCGTTTAATAATGATAATCAATATACAATATCAACAAATTCTGAAGATCTTTTTTACGTAGACATCGTTATTCTCTGCACAGGGCATTCATGGCCGAAGAAATATGAAGAACAGGTGAAGGGATGGTTCGATTCCCCCTATCCTCCATCCAAATTTACAGCGGAACTCAATGGTCATGTTGCAATCAGGGGCACCTCACTTACTGCAGTCGATGCCGTGAAAACACTGGCAAGGCTTAACGGAACTTATGTAAGCCATGAAGACGGGAAACTCACCTATGAACTTCATGAGGGATCTGAAAACTTTAAGATCACCTTATTTTCAACAGGAGGTTTTCTGCCCGCACTGCGGTTTCACTCGGATGGAGAAGCCTACTCGAGTTCCTGGCTGATGTCCATGAAAGATATTTATGATTATAAAAGCTGCCACGGTGGTTTTGTTGATCTTGACTATGTATTTGATCTCAATTTTAAGCAACCTTTGAAAGAAAAAGATCCTGACTTCTATGAGAAGATAAAGAATCTCAACATCGAAGATTTTGCAGAACACATGCTGGAGTTAAGAAAAGAAGTTGACAGCTTCGATCTTTTTAAAGCAGAATACAGGGAGGCAGAAAAATCCATTGACCGCCAGCAGCCGATAAGCTGGAAAGAAATGCTTGCCGACTTCAGCTATGCGATGAATTATCCTGCCAAACACTTTTCTGCCGAAGATATGCTGCGGTTGAGAAAAAGCATGATGCCGTTGATCTCCGTAATCATTGCATCACTTCCTCAATCTTCGTACAGAGAGATTATATCACTATACGAAGCAGGATTGATTGATCTGATCCAGGTGGATAAAGACAGCAAAGTTGTTCCGCATGAAGAATCCGGAGCAGTTTATCATTATACCTCCGAAAATCAGCAAATATTAGAAAAACATTATTCCATCTTTATTGATGCCATCGGACAGCAACCTATTAACTATGAAGATTTTCCTTTTGAAGGCATCAAAAAAGATAACTTATTAAGTCAAGCCTATTTAAGCTTTAAGGATAATGAAAATGCAGCTGCATTGTTATCGGAGGGAAACCGACAAGTTTACAAAGGTTACAACGATAATTACTATTTACGGATCCCAGGATTGGAAATCAATGATTATTTCCAGGCTATGAATTCATACGGTGAAATTATCAGCGGACTCTACATTATGGCAGTGCCTCTGATCGGCGGTCTAAATCCTGATTATTCAGGCCTCGATTTCTGTGATACAGCAGCTGAAAGAATTGTATCATCTTTATTTGCAGACCAATTGGAGAAGCCTGATGCAGAGGAACAGGATGAAATAGCGAGCTGATTCTGGCTATATTTTCTATTTTTCATGTGAAAATTATTTCCTGCCGCTAAATGAATGATTTATGAAATGATAAAATCCCAATTTGTCACTGAAATACTTTTTATATATTTTAAATTTAAATTTTCAAAGAAGGCCTGTAAGCCTTCTTTTTGATTGGGGGGAGTAAGGCAATAAATAATTCTTAAAGTTTAACCTAATTTCTTTATTCCGGAAATAATACGCTGTCTGTGATTAAGACCCCAGTCTGCTATTACACTGGTCAATTCTTTAAGTGATTTGCCATATTCGGTAATTTCATATTCTACAGCTACAGGTGTTGTAGATAACACATGGCGTTCAATTAATTCATTAATTTCCAAATCCTTCAGCTCACGACTGAGCATCTTGCCAGAAATTCCTTTAACCTCTTTCAGAAGTTCGGAATACCGCATTGGTTTGTAGCATAGACAAGCAATAATGGACATTTTCCACCTTCCATTTAAAATTTCCATTGTATCATTAATCGCCAATATTTTTTGGCTGCAATCTTTTATTAAATCAAATTCTTGTTTCATACCATTCACTTGGTTACTCGGCTGTCACTATAACTTTTTGTCACTTGGTTACAAAGGTACACAATGAAATTATAACTTTGTCCATCTAAATATATAATATCAAAATGGAACTGATCAACAATTTAAAATGGCGTTATGCTACCAAAAAATATTCAGAGGAAATAATCAGCGAAGACAAAATTGACAAGATTATTGAAGCCATCAATCTCAGTGCATCTTCCTGTGGGATCCAGCCTTATCGTTTGTTTGTTATAACCAATCCTGAAGTGAGACAAAGATTGTCTGAAGGCTCATTCAATGAACAGATCCATGCTTCCTCTCATCTATTAGTATTTGCTGCATTTAATAATATTACAAACGACTATATTACAGAATATATTGAAATGATGGAGCGAGAGCGCGGATTGGAAAAAGGAGAACTTAATATATTGAAAGAAGCTGTTATAAGCCATTTCTCCACCCAAACTCAGGAACAAAACGCCATCTGGTCTAGTAAACAGGCTTATATCGGTGTAGGCACAGCATTGATAGCTGCCGCAGAACTCAAAGTGGATGCAACACCGATGGAAGGCTTTGATCCAAAATTATTTGACGAAGTTTTAGGATTATCGGAAAAGAACCTTCATGCATCGGTTATCGTTTCTCTGGGCTACAGGGATGCTGCAAATGATTATCTATCATCGGCAAAAAAAGTTCGCTTACCAATTAATCAATTTTCAATTAAAATAAAATAATCTTGAAAAGGAAAAATAGTTCTAATTACTTACTTATATTTAAAATTTTCGGATTTTAAATGTTATAATCCTTCGAAAATTAAAAGAATGCAATTATATATTTGAAATGTACTAATCAAATTTATAATTGCATTCTTTATATTAATATTTGCTGGGAATTGCTAGCTTTATTAGTACACAATTCTTTTACTCTTTATCTTTAAGTGTATGAAAAAAATCCAATTCTATATCATAACTCATTAATTAACCTAAATGTCAGGTTAATGCGCTCTTTCATCGGAATATTAGACTTAGCAATTCGATGTTCCCAGTTTTCCTGTAAATCACCCTTCATGATGAGGAGTGAGCCGTGAGGAAGCGGTAAGCTGTATTTGCTTTGATGATGATCTTTTTTTCTGAAATCAAAATTTCGTGTTTCCCCTATAGTGATCGAGGCAATAACCGGTCGTTTTCCATATCGGCTTTCTTTATCTCTATGCCACGCAACTGAATCATTATTATTCCGGTAAAGATTTAGCAAAGCACCATTGAATCGATATCCAAATTCTTTTTCTATTTTTTCTTTTAAAGCATACAGTTCAGGTGTCCAAGGGTTAGCGCCAGATACACTTCCTTCCAGATCATAGGAATTAGGGTCACCATACCAAGCGGTAAGACGTGGCGTTAAAACCATTTTATCATACATTTTCTGAGTACGCTGCTCCGAAGGAGTATTCTTAAGAAGTAAATTTTTAAGTAAATCAGCTTCTCCCTACTCAGAAAGTTTTCCTTGTATTCCAAAAGGTCTTTTGGAAATTCATAAAACTCTTCTGCATCAAGTGGTTTTGTAATAAATTTTTCCGATATTTTTTTTAATCAATTATCTCTGAGCTCATGTATTCTCGATCAGTTTACATTTTTTGACGTTTTTTCAAGTATTCAAATGCTGGAAATTAAAACGGCGCAGAGGACAAAAATTATAGAAATTTTCGAGAATATTCTTCAGGAATTAGCCAATATAACTCAATTCACACCATTAATGATTGCCTCAAAAATGATTCAGTTGTTTATTCTTGTTAGCAGAGAATTACCTGAAGAAAGATTAGGAGCACTCAGAAATAATCATAGTTATATTTTATTGAAGCAATTTCTCGATCTTATTGAAGATAATTTTAAAGATTTACGTTTACCACGTGATTATGCACCCTTGTTATACATAACTTCAAATCATCTTAACTTTTTATGCAAAGAGCAATTTAATATGCCGGCTGGAGAAATAATTAGGAAAAGAATATTATTGGAAGCCAAGAGATTATTGATAAATTATGAACTTTCAATAGCTAATATAGCGATGGAGCTTAATTTTTTTGACACCTCTTATTTTATAAAATTCTTAAAAAAATATACAAATATGACACCCGAAGCCTTTAGGAGACAATTTTACGGTAATGCATAACCAATAAATATGAACTTAGGTGCTAAGTTTAGTCCAAATGACCGATTTTTATTTTAAAAAAGTGTTCCGCATTACCTTTACCATTTTGTTGTACGAGCTGGCTTCCATTCTATTAAAACTTTGGTATGACTTTCAACCAAATTATTGCTCAAATATATTCTACCTATTATAATTCTAATACATAACCGACATTTAAATAATTTGTATAATAGGTAATTCTCATTGAAATTTGCAAACTCAATATAGAAATCTATTTAAGTTTATGAACAATAAATTTTTTGACAAGAGAATACTACCTCTTGCTGTGGGAGGATTGGGGATCGGAACAACTGAGTTTGCGATAATGGGACTACTTCCTTACATTGCTAAAGCTTTAAAAATCACTATTCCTGAGGCAGGACATTTTATATCTGCCTATGCGATGGGAGTGGTAATTGGTGCACCAATAATCATTTTGTTAACTATTAAATATCCTCCAAAGAAAGTTTTATTTACAATAATGTTACTTTTTGCTGTATTTAATGGATTATCAGCTGTTGCAAATACTTACTCTCTGATGCTTATTTCACGTTTTTTGTCTGGGTTGCCACATGGTGCTTTTTTTGGAATCAGTACTGTAGTAGCCTCAGGCTTAGCTAAGAAAGGAAAGCAAGCGCGTTATATATCAATGGTGTTTTCAGGATTAACTTTAGCAAATCTTGCAATGGTACCTTTAATGACATATATTGGGCACGTATTTCGATGGAACTGGGCGTTTGCAATCGTTAGTATTATTGGAATTATATCCTCTACCCTTATAATATTATTATTGCCAAATATTGGCTCAAAGAATGATTCAGGTAGTTCTAAAAGTGAACTATTAATATTAAAAAAATCTCAAATTTGGTACGTAATTTTTATTACAGCAACAGGATTCGGTGGACTGTTTGCTTGGCTTAGCTACATTTCTCCATTGACAACTGAAGTATCTCAAATCAGTATTGATAATGTTCCGTACGTAATGATATTAGCGGGAGCAGGAATGGTAACAGGGAATTTGTTGGGAGGATATCTTTGTGACAAAATTGGTGCGGCCAAAGCAGCAATTACAATTTTAATAGTAACATCAATAATACTTATAATTATTTTCTTTTTCTCTCATTATAAATTTATAAGCTACGTCTTTACATTTCTTTGTGGTGCGCTTTCATTTTCATTAATATCTCCCGCTAATCTTTTAATGTTTAAAGAGGCACCGGGTTCAGAGATGATATCGTCATCATTTATGCAAGCAGCATTTAATATTTCTAATGCATTAGGCGCATACTTAGGAGGAATTCCTCTATTATTTGGTCTGTCATATTCTTACCCTTCATTAGTTGGTGCAGGAATGACATTAATTGGACTGTGTATATGTTTGATATACATCAAAAAATATAATATCCAGTAAATCAGTTAAATTTATATTCAAAATCAATTACAATGAAATGGAATCTGGAATGGCTGCGAACTTTCAAAGCAGTATATGAAACAGGAACCTTATCTGCCGCTGCTCAGCTGCTTTTCATATCTCAACCTGGAGCAAGCTTACACTTGTCTTCTTTAGAAAACTTTATAGGATACAAGCTTTTTGATAGGGCTGTCAAGAAAATGGTTCCCACAGAAAAAGGAAAAATACTTTATAATTTTATATTGGATCCGCTGGAAAAATTAGATGTTGGAGAAAAGCATTTCCATAAAAGGTCTTTGGATGAGAGGTTTACCCTATCTGTAGGAATGTGTTTTGAAACTTTTCAGTTTACGCTTGAAGAAAATATGGATCAATTACCTTTCAATTTAATTATAAAGTTTGGAGATTACCGCCAGATGGAACATGATCTTGATAATGGTATTGTTGATTTGGTCGTAACGCATCAGCCTTCTACTCTCCCTAATCTTCAATATAAGGCATTCTCAAAAGAAAGAATTGTTCTTATTGCTGGAAGCGAAACAGAGACTGACAATCTTAAAGAACTATTTGCTAACGGGAATTATAAAGAAGCCACAGAGTTTTTGAAAAAACAATTATGGTATAGTACTGCAGCCGATATGGAACATCTAAAACATTTCTGGTTAAAACATTTTAATGGATTGCCCGATTTTAACCCTAATTTTATTGTTCCGAATATTTGTTCAATAATACGAGGGTTAAGTAATAGTAAAGGATTTTCGGTAGTTCCTGATTTTCTTTGCTATGAAGCAATTAATGAAAATAAAATCAAATTGATCTGGGAGGGTAACAATCCTCTAGAAAATACATTGTACTTCGGGACAAGAAAAAAAACTTTTTACACGAAGGAGATTGCGGAACTCGAAGAACTTTTTAAAAAGAAAATGATTATCAAAAAATGAAACCGTATAGTTTATTTAAAATTTTACTATACTAGCTTACAGTACATAACAATAAATTCACCTTTCTATATAAAAATTAATTGCCATATTTAGCTTAAAAGACCATAATGTAATAATGCAGCTTCTACTCCATTATTATCAACTTCTTCGGTAACAAAATCAGCTACTTTTTTAACATTTTCTCCAGCATTTCCCATCGCCACACCTATGTTCACAAATTTTAGCATAGAAATATCATTTCCACCATCGCCGAAAGCCATTGTTTCAGATACATCAATATTAAAATGTTCGCAAAAATATTGTATCCCTTTTTGCTTACTTACGCCACCTGGATTAACATGTGCAAACAAAGGTGTCCATCTTGACGACAGTGAATTTGGCATCACTTTCTGCATAAAAGATTCTTCATTCTCAGGGTCTATAAAAATGCTGACTTGCAAAACATTTTCTATATCTAGATCATCTTTATCGTACAAAGGTGGCACCGGTAGATTTAGATGAGTATACAATTCAACAACTTGCGGACTCACTGCACTTATTTTCACTTTATCTTCGTACATCAATGTAAACGTAAGCGCTGACCTTTCTGAATAATGAACCAAATTTTTGATATCATTAGAGTCGATAGACTGTCTATGCATTACATGACCGTCAGTTGTTATACAAAGAGCTCCATTATATGTTAGAAAGCCGTCGAATTCAATATTTTTTATATGTCCGAGATCATTTATAGAGCGGCCTGTTGCCACAATGACTTTAATTCCTTTTTTGCGAAGTCTTTCTATTGCCTTTTGAGCAGACTCGGGAATTGTTCTGGTTTTTAAACTTATTAATGTACCGTCAACATCAAAAAAGACAGCCTTTATATTTGTATTACATATATCAAGCATACAATTATTTATAATAAAAATCTTTTAAAGATAAATTTTACTTCCTAGCCAAATGCGCTATTTTAAACACAAAGACTATTCAACATTATGGTTTTACTGACAAATGTTTATACATTATTCACAGCCATATCTTTTTTGCATTGTACCATATTATCTAAAAATTTCCTTTCTGATTCTACTTAATGATTGTGGAGTAATTTTCAGATAGGAGGCGATGTGTTGCTGAGGAACTTGCAAACTTAATTCAGGATAGCGCTTGACAAATTCAAGATATTTGGTTTTTGCACTTCCAAAGTTTAAAAAATCATTGTCTCGCAATTTATTCAAGAGTGTAGATTCTGAAACACTTTTGAAAAAAATAACGAGATTTGGAATTTCACGCAGTAATTTTTCAAAATCTGTGAAATAGATCCAACATATTTCTGATGATATGACGGATTCAATAGAATCGGTAGCAGGTTGTGCAGAATAATAACTGATCATATCTGCAAAGAACTGGTTTTCTCTAATGAAATATTTTGTTACATCATTACCTTTTTCATCCGTACAGAAAACCCTTAAGATTCCCCTCTCTATAAATACTAGTTTATCGGCCGTATTTCCAGATTCTTGAAAATATTCTTCCGATTTTAATTTTTTTATTCGAAAAGAATCGGCAACAATTTTAATATCTTTTTCAGAAAGAAGACCGCCAAATGATAATGCTATTACTAATTTTTCCATTTAAACTACAATTTTATTCTCCAATACACTTTTAGCACACGAGAGTATGGCTTCTTTAGCAGATAGCGGCTCCCAGTGTAACTCTATTCCAGCTTTGCTAGAGTCAATTTTTCGTTTTACATTTTCAAGTAACACAGGTTTCAATAGTGGTTGAAAAATAGAAAATATTTTTGTAATAAAATCAGGAAGTACAAAAGTGGGTATTGTTCTTTCAGGATATTCCTGTTTTAGGATTTGTGCGATTTCTTTATAATTGTAATGCCCTGCAGATGCAATGTATCGATTATTTGCAGCCTGTGGCATCTCCATAGCTTTTACTAATAGATCAGCCACAGATCGAACATCTACAATATCGAACTCAATTTTAGGCAACGCCGGAAGACTTCCATTAAGAAGGCCTATGATAATATTTGCAGATGTGCCATAATCATTATCTATTACGGGTCCTAAAATAGCAGCCGGACAAATAGTAGTGAATTCTAATTTCGATTCTTTTTCATCAAGATAATCCCATGCCGCTTTTTCAGCAATAGTTTTGCTTCTATAATAAGCTGTCGTATCTTTAAGATTTGATTCATCTGTCCAATCATCTTCATCAAAGACAGCACTCAATTCCTCTTTTGTTTTACCATAGGTTATGGTGCCCAATGCAGAAACCATAACTACTCTTTTTACACTGTTAGCAGTAGCGGCTTTCAAAATATTTAACGTACCCTTTTTAGCTGGCTCGATCAGATCATTTTCGTGCTTAGGAAGCTCGCGAAGAAAAGGTGAAGCAATGTGCAGTACATAATCTACATCTTTTGTAAGATCAAGCCAGATTTCTTCATCACTTAAGTCGGCCTCTGCAAAAGTTAGATTGTTGATGTTCGTCGAGTATTTTCCTATTGTTTCTTTAATAGAACTAATTCGATCCTTGCTTCTCAATGTTCCAATTACATTAAAGCCTTTATTCAAAAGTTGAATAGTTGTGTGAGAACCTAAGAATCCTGTAACACCTGTTAATAATACTTTTTTATTACTCATTTTCTAATTCTTTTTACAAAGTTCCAAATCAATTGATGCTCAGCAATTAACAATTGGTAAAAAATAACATAATCTATTGCAAAACTGCTTATTGAAATAAACTTTTTATAATGAATAAGAACCTAATATTCCAACACAGTGAAAGCCGGATGCAAAGCCTAAACAATTTCAGATATGATCAATGCTATTTCCATATCACATCATAGTCTATTCGGTAGTCGGCTTTATTTTTTGCCCAGCTCAGTCTTAAAGTATAACCTCCGGCTTTTAAAACCTCTTTAGGAATAGTGAATGACTGATTACCATCTAATTTTATCGCCTTTTTGATGTCTAAATTCTGGTCTTCTACTCTGTTTAAAACAAAACTGAAGGTAGAATTTGTATTGTTAATATCCTGAGGAAATTTCAGAGTAATTCCGTCTGCTGACTGAGAATAAACCGGTTTTTCTGCGAGATTGTCTGCTCTTTTTTTAGCATCAATAACGTTCTGGTACTGAAGTTCCTCTTCATAATAATATTCAGTTACCAATTCGGAGTTTTTTTGCCCGTTCGGAAACAAGAATAGCATTGATAAAATAAATATAATAAAAGAGGCAAGGGCTAAAACAATACCGTGTCCCCAAGTGAAATTTTTCATAATTTAAAATTTAAACTGTAATTTAAAAGAACCTTTAAAATATATTTGATAAGAGTTGACTAATTTTCCTTTCATGTCGTAAACTCCAATGTTAATGCTTTGTTTACACAAATTCAATATATCCTCACTGAAAGATCATCTACTCTTTCATTTCGTCGTCAAAAAGTATACGTACCGCCGGAGATTCATCATCTTCAAACTGGCCTCTTCTAGCATAAACAATAAATATTATTAGGAAAACAACAGCTAAAGATACGCTGCATAAGATCATTAAATATAGAATCTCCATATTGTGACAAATTTAAATTTTTAAGAAATTTTGCAATACTAATTCCGTTGGTTTTTATTGTGGGATAGCGGTAGCGGAAGTTGCAGAGATAAAGTCGGTATTAATAAAATCATTATCTCTATATTTTTTTTTCATTTTATTAAAATATCTGCGACCCAAAATCCAGGTCGAAAGAGTTGTAAATGAAATGACTGTAATGGAACTCATTGGCATTAGGATAGCGGCAAACAATGGTGAAATGTTTCCGGTAACAGCAAAACTTAATCCAAGAATATTATAAAGAATACTGATGCCGAATGTCATTTTCACGATGGTAATCGACCCTTTGCAGACATTAAAATAATCGTCAAGTCTGTAAACTCTGTCACCCTTCATAATCACATCAGAAGATGGTGTAAAATTATTCGTATCATCAGATATAGCAATCCCAACATTACTTTGCTTCAAAGCTCCTGCGTCATTTAATCCATCTCCGAGCATGCCAACTTTCATTCCGGCGTTCTGAAGTTTTTGAATATAATTGAGTTTATCCTCAGGACTTTGATTGAATGCCATAGAGGTAACATTTGGAATGATTGCTTTCAGCTGTATTTCTTCAGAAGAATTATCTCCGCTTAAAATAAATATTTTATAAAAGTTTAATCTCGCAAACAAGGTTTTAAGGTTTTCACGATATTCATTTTTAAATATAAACTTCCCCAAAAACTTTTCGTTTTTACTTATATAGACCGCCGTTTCAAGATTTTTTGATTCTTGCCCGATATGTTTTGCAGAACCGATCTTATATAAATTTCCGCGAACATTCCCCTCGTAACCCTTTCCTGAAATTTCAACAAAATTTTCGACAGGAAAATAACCATCATTACATTTAATAAATTCATAAAGAGATTTTGAAAGAGGATGGTTTGAATTTTTCAGTAAGGTCTTCACATTAAATAAATCAAACTCTTGCATGTCTCCTTCAAATTTGATATTCGACTTTTTCCTTTCAGTAATAGTTCCTGTTTTATCAAAAACAATAGTATCCAGTTTCGCTATTTTTTCAATTGTCAAAGTATCTTTTACATAAAATTTATTTCTACCCAAGATCCTCATAACATGTCCAAATGTAAATGGTGATGAAAGTGCTAGGGCACACGGACATGCAATAATTAAAATTGCAGAAACTACTTGATACATTTTTTCCAAATCGATGAAGTACCAATAAATTCCGGCAATGATTGCGATACCTACAATAATGAAAGTGAAATATTTGCTGATTTCGTTGATTAGAGTGTCCAATCCTGTTTCATGCTTTTTAAAAGCCTCTTTGTTCCAAAGTTGGGTAAGATAGCTCTGGTCTACATTCTTAATTACCTCCAACTCTAAAGATGAACCGATCTGCTTCCCTCCGGCATAAATTTTATCACCAGGTTGCTTGCTGATGCTTTCACTTTCTCCTGTTATGAAACTGTTGTCTATATTACCCTCACCATTGATAAGAACGGCATCAACAGGTATTATCTCTTGGTTTCGGACCAAGATCCTATCCCCTACTTTAACTTCAGAAAGTAAAATATTCTCCTGTATCCCTCCAAAGTCTACTTTTGTAACAGCAATTGGGTAGAATGACTTATAATCCCTATCGTAGGACAATGAGCTATAGGTTCTCTTCTGGAACATTTTTCCCATAAGCATAAAGAATAATAACCCGCATAACGTGTCAAAATATCCTGCGCCATAATCAGTCAAAACCTCATAAACACTTCTGCCAAACAAGACAAAAATTCCAAGAACTATCGGTACGTCAATATTGACTATCTTATTTTTTAAGCCATACCAGGCAGATTTATAATAATCTGAAGCCGAATAAAACACAACTGGTAAAGCTAAAATAAACATCAAAAACCTGAATAAGCCTTTATAATTTTCCATCCAAACATCATTACCCCCAATATATTCCGGAAATGCGAGAAACATTCCGTTACCAAAACCAAAACCGGCAATTGCCAATTTGACAAGCAAAGATTTATCTAAGTGATCTTCATTTTTGTCAGCAGTTTCCAAACTTATGGAGGGTTTGTAGCCCAGGTTAGTTAAAAATTTTGCCAATTCACTTAATTTTAAATCTTGATGATTAAATGAAATCTTCAAAGTTTTTCTTGTAAAATTCACCTGTGAATATTTTATATTCTTATTTAACATCTGAAGACTTTCCAGGAGCCAAATACAAGATGAACAATGAATTACAGGAATTTTAAAGGTCACCAAACTTGTAGAACCTTCTGAAAAATCCGTAATAGTTGCAAAAATACTAGGAGAATCAAGGTAATCAAACTGAGAAGAATTCTCGTCGTTTGGTCGTATTCCGGCCCGGGTATTTAGTTCATAAAAATTTGTCAAATTATTGCTGTTCAAAATTTCGTAAACCGATCTGCAACCGTTACAGCAAAAAATTTTTTCATCAAAAGGAATTCTTTCCTTTTCAATATCAAGTCCACAATGAAAACAATATTCAATCATCTCAAATTATTAAAAGTTAAAAAAGAACTCATCTTTTTCTTGCTTACCAAATTTTGAACTGTAACTCATCTCTTTGATTATAGCTAAATCTTTTGTTAAGATTTTTCAGAAGATGGTATAAAGCTTTAAATTATTGACTCTATAAAAAAAAATCAGACGACTGATCACAGTTTGCTTAAAATCTTTTTGTCTACGTAAAAGGTTCCAAATGGGATCATACACGCAATCAATACTTTCCATGTAATCTCTTTAAATTTCCAATTTTGTTCAACACCAACACTTAAAGTATTAAACAAGAATAATAAGAATAGCGAACCGTGAATCGGTCCCATCATCTTGACAAGACTCGGATTATCAAATCCATATTTTAAAGGCACTGCAATAAAAATCAATGTTAATAATGAGATTCCTTCAAGAATAGCAATAATTCTCAAACGTCCGACTTTTGTTTTTAATAGATTTATCATAATTATCTCAAATAGGGTCTGCTGGCAAATGGTGAAAATGGCCATGGAATGGCTATGAAAATAATGAGTAAAGCAATAATAAAGTAAATCAATATTGTTTTAAACTTCTCTCGATCTGTTGTTTTTCTTTTTGAAACTGAAGATCCGATCGTAATCAAAATGATTGAAAGCAACATCAGGGAAATATGGATCATTCCGAAAAATAATACATCCGATGATTCTTTTGCTTCATCAAAATTATTCCAAAAGTATTTAATGATTGGACTTTGAGAATATAGTATAATTCCCAAAACCAATTGAATATGAGCAATTGTAGCTGTCCAGTGTCTTACCGCATTATCACTTTTTAAAAATTCTCCCGAACTAAAGTAGCCCTTGTAAGCTCTAAAAATAGAATATAATAAACTTAGCAAAACCAACCATCGAAGTATGGAGTGTAGAAATATAAGCGTCTGATACATTGTTTAAAATTTCAATGACGCAAAGATAACACAAAAACATACTAGTTAGAATGTTTTTTGATAAAAATTTTATTTTAGGCTAAGAAAATAGGTTTTAACCGCATTCAAAAAAGTAATGTAAACTGATTTTGAATTCTTAATTTTTCCAAGGTTTCTCACTCCCCAATAACCCGAAAGTATAAAAACCGCAACTTCGTCCCCATTGACTGATCTATTTATATAACCTTTGTCTTTCCCTTTTTCTATGGAATTGATAATTGTTTTTTTCCACTCTAGAGAAAGCGTGTTTAGGGCCTTTGTGAATTCAATATTCCATGGAGCCATTTCCTGTGCGAAATTTGATGCCGGGCAACCATATTCAACCTTTAGATCTTCACTTTCCATCAACAGAAAATGTAGTAAATTATAAATGGTATCTAATGGATTTTCGTCCACATTAAAAGGATCAAGAAAAGTCTTTTTGAAACCAGGTATCATCAACTCATTGATAATTGCTAGACCCATATCGTCCTTAGTTTTGAAATGATAATAAAAAGCGCCTTTTGTAACCTGTGTTGTGGCAATAATTTCATCTACACTTGTTGTCTGATAACCGTGCATGTAAATGACTTCAAATGCTTTTTGAAGAATATTCTGCCGGGTTGCTTCTGATTTTTTCATATATAACGGGTTGAGCAAAGTAACAAATTTTTTAGAATTTTCACAACGCCACTATTTATGGTGATTGCTATTTTGGCTAAAATCTGTAATTGAAATCCTGCTTATGAGAAAGAATTTACTCTCAAATTACAACTTATCCAAAAAATGGTAATGATTGATATGAAAATTTAAGCTTGCTCTGTAACAGCGGGCACAAATTTACCCTTTTCTGCTACAATTTCATCTCCCCAAATAGTGATTGCCTCTAATACAGGGATAAATGACTTACCAAAATTGGTCAAACTATAGACAACTTTCATTGGTGGTTTTTCCCCATATACTTTTCTTGAAACCAAACCATCTTTTTCCAATTGTTTCAGTTGAATACTTAAAGTCATTTCCGTGACAGAAAATAATTCCTTACGAATTTCACTAAAACGTTTCCCTTCATCTTTTAAATGGTAAAGAATTACTGTTTTCCATTTTCCTCCAACTAAATCCATTGCCAAACTTACGGAACAAGGGTAAATTTTTTTACCTACTACAACGTGTTTTCCTAAATATTCTTTCTTCATAATTCATAAAATCGAAAGCTATCTAAATTGATAGTTATTGCAAATCTATAAAACTAAAAATAATTTTGTAACTATAATTATTATAGTTTACAAAATCAATAAAAATTCTTATGGCATTACTCATTCTAGCGCACCCAAATTTTGAAAAATCATTAGCGAATAAAGCAATTGTAGAGGAGCTTATAGCAAGCGACATCAATGTAGAAATCAGAAACATTGCGTCATTATATCCAGACTACAATATCGATGCGAAAATTGAACAGGAATCTATTTTAAAACACAAGAATATTATTTTTCAGTATCCCATTTATTGGTATAATATGCCTGCTATCTTAAAACAATGGTTTGATGTTGTTTTAGAGTATGGTTTTGCTTATGGTAGTACGGGAGACAAATTGAAAGGTAAAAATTTCATTCCTAGCTTTACAGTCGGAGCCCCAGAAAAAGATTACAAAGCTTTAGGAGAACATCATTTTAAGGTTCACGAATTTTGCAAAAACATTGAACAAACTGCCTATTATACCCAAATGAATTACATTGATCCAATCTATTTTCACGAGACATCCGTAAATTCGGGGTTCACCAAAGAAGAAATTATACTAAAAGCAAAACATCAGGCAAAAAAACTAATTGAATTCCTAAAGTCAATAGAATAAGTAATTTCATAATATGGTAACCAGAGATAAATAAAATTATAAGGTGATTAATACAGTTAATTTTTATTTCTGAAAGCAAATTATTATCAATCGCAAAAATTATAAAAATCGTCATTTAGTTATCATAAGGGACGATTTTTCATTTTTAAATAATATAGCGAAAAAGCATCTGCCATAGTAACATGGCAAATGTTTTTTTCTATTAGACATTTATGTTTGAATACAATATTCATTTTTTTGAAATAAAATTTCTAGATCTGGAAATTGTAACCAAAATATCTTCTGAATCGCCAATAGGTACTCTCCAACAATACCTAACTTATATCAAAGAAACCAATTCGGCTATTCTGTTGGAGATACCAACTTCATTGTCATACCAGGCAACCACTTTGACCATTTTACCAATTGTCTTGGTCATGCTGCCATCGACAACGGAAGAGTGTTTGTTACCTAGAATGTCTGCCGACACAAAAGGTACTTCAGTATATTCCATAATACCATTTAATGAATTTCCGGCATAATGCTTAAAAAGATCATTAATCATTTCAGTAGATATCTCTTTGCTCAGATTTATTGACAGATCTACTATGGAAACATCAATAACCGGAACGCGGTACGAGAAGCCATCCAGCTTACCCTTTAAATTAGGCAAAACATCTCCGATAGCCTTCGCTGCACCTGTTGTTGTGGGAATAATTGAATAGGACGCAGCTCTGGCACGACGAAGATCACTGTGAGGTGCATCTTGCAAGTTTTGATCTGCAGTAAAAGCATGAACAGTGGCCATAAAACCAGATTCCACTCCAAATTCCTTATCAAGGACATAAAGTATAGGCGCAATGCATCCAGTGGTACAAGATGCGGTAGAATAAATTTGATCAGTATAGACAGGTGGATTATTGACACCATGAACAATCGTTTCAACTCCACCTGACGCCGGAGCTGTTATAAGAACTTTTTTTGCTCCAGCCTCAATATGTGAATGTGCCATTTTTTTGTTAGTAAAGCGTCCAGTGGATTCAACTACCACATCTATCCCTAACTCTTTCCAAGGAAGATCGATAGGATTTTTTTCGTTGGTTATTATGATCTTCTTGCCGTTGATAAATATACTATTGTCATCAGTTGATATTTGCGACGGAAAAAGTCCATGAGCTGTATCGTATTTTAATAAATGAGCCAATGTTTTCACATCAGTCAAATCATTTATTGCCACTATTTCTACCTCGGGATGATTTTGAAGAGCTTTTAGAGTCATTCTTCCTATTCGGCCAAAACCATTAATTGCTATTTTCATAATGTTTAAATTTTAATTTTATTTATCATTTTTTTGTTCACTAATTTTTAAAAATAAAACTGAGCAAGGGTTGAATAAATTCATTTTTTTTTAATGAAAGAATATTGCTGCTACCAGTTGCTTGTGTCTATGTGAGAATAGTTACGTATTCAATACTCAATGCAATGATCAATTTACCCCTCCTCCGAGACTTCGATAAAGTTCGGATATTGCATTCAGTTCCGATCTTCTTATCAGTGCCAAATCCAGTTCGCTTTGCAGGACATTCCCTTGCGCAATAATAACTTCCAGATATGTAGCCATTCCATTATTGAACAAATCATTTGCTCTTGTTATAGCTTGTTGAAGCTTATTCAGTCTTTTTTCAGCAATTGTTTCTTGTGATTTTAATTTTTCAATTTTGACCAGCGCATCTGAAACTTCACCCACAGCATTCACAACCGATTGCCTAAATTTCAGGACTGACTTTTCACGTTCTACCAGATCCACTTTATATTGAGTGCTCAGTTCTTTATGTTGTAAAAGAGGCTGCACAACACTTGCACCAACGATACCGAAGAGTGCCGCAGGAATATTAAACCATTCGCTCACCTTTAGAGAATTTACCCCGCCACTTGCTGTTATTCTTAATGACGGATACAATTCAGCTTTACTTATACCTACTTTGGCGTTCGACAATAGAAGTTCGTATTCCCTACTTTTAATATCGGGTCTAAGCCTCACTAATGTAGAAGGTAAACCAGCGGATAATGTTTCAGGAAGTATCACTTGTGCCGACAAGTTACTGCGGTTAATGGTAGCAGGGAGGTCACCACTTAAAATGCGTAGAGCATTTTCCTGCTCAATAATATACTGTTCCAATTCCGGAATCAATTTTTGTGTTGCCAAAAGTTGGGCTTCAGCCTGCTCTACAGCAAGTGAGGTAACCTTACCCGACTCAAATTGTAAATTCATCATCTTAACAGTACTCTCATTCAGTAAGATGTTTCTTTGCGCAATTTTCAATTGTTCATCTAGCATTATCAAATTATAATAGCCCTGAGTTACATTTGCAATTAATTCAGTCTGTATTGCCTTACGTGCTTCATTGGTTAACAGATACGAAGCAAGAGCAACTTTGTTTTTGCTACGGATCTTACCCCATATATCTGCTTCCCAAGACAAACTAACTCCTGTAGTATAATCTTCCAGATGATTGGTTCCAAGAAACTGTGAAGTTGACATTCCATTCAGACTGCTATTCGAAGGATTGGTTATTGAAGATGTAATATTCAGCCCTACAACCGGTACATTATTCCATTCTGATTGTTTCAATCTTAATTGAGATTCTTCTACGTTTTTAAGTGCGATTTGCATATCATAATTTCTGATAATTGTACTGTCAATTAACTTCTGAAGTATTTGATCTTTGTAAAATTCTTTCCAGGGAACAGAAGCGATCGACATTGTATCCTCAGTCAACACATTACGAAATGTCGAAGGCAGTTCGGGTGCAGGTGTTTTCAAGTCCTTGGAGACTGTACAACCGATAATAATTAAAAGGATATTTGCTGTGACAGTTATTTTAAAGTATTTTTTCATTTCTTTAAGATGAATTTGATTAAAGTTTCAATCTATTGTAAGACCGGTTCTGCAGTTATATTTTTAGGCTTTCCTGATACCTTTTCATGCAGAGCCTGAAAAACGATAAACAAAACAGGAATAAAAAACAGTCCTAACACAACTCCGCCAATCATTCCTCCAGCGGCACCTATGCTGATGGAGTGGTTACCCATTGCAGAAGGTCCTGTTGCTCTCATCATCGGCGCAATACCGGCAACAAATGCAATCGACGTCATAATAATTGGACGTATTCTCAGTTTGGCAGCTTCCAGTGCGGATTCTACCAGTGAGTGTCCAGCATTTCTTCGTTGGGATGCAAACTCCACGATCAGAATTGCATTTTTAGCAAGTAATCCGATCAGCATAATCAAAGCAACCTGAATATAAATATTGTTGTCAATCCCTGCCAGACGTATTGCCGCAAAAACTCCGATTATACCGGTAGGTACCGACAGAACAACGGCCAAAGGCAGGATGTAACTGTTGTATTGAGCGCATAACAAGAAATAAACAAACAAAAGCGATAATGCAAATATTAACACAGATTGTCCACCGGATAAAATTTCCTCTCTTGTCATTCCGGAAAATTCAAAAGAATAACCTGTAGGTAATTCTTTTTCTGCGACTTCCCTAATAGCCTGAATTGCATCTCCTGAACTGTAGCCTGGTTTCGGCACGGCATTTACCCCAATAGAGTTGTAAAGATTGTACCGGGTAATGACTTCAGGGCCAAACACCCTTTTTAAACTCACTATTGTATTAACGGGTACCATACTTCCTGTTTTATTTTTGACATAAATTTCATTCATTGAAGCAAGGTCGGCGCGTTCTTCTTTTTCCGCCTGGATCATCACCCGATAATATTTACCAAATCGGTTGAAATCTGATACCTGAGCACTTCCAAAATATGCCTGCATACTGCTTAAGACATCTTTTTCATCAATACCGAGCTGTTCGATTTTTTCATGATCCAATATCATTTCAAACTGCGGATAATCCGCGCGAAATGTTGTAAAAGCCACTGCGATTTCAGGTCTTTTCATCAGTTCTGCAATAAAACGATTTGCAATACCTCCGAATTTATCAAGTTTTCCGCCTGCTTTATCTTCAAGAACTATATCCAGTGCATCTACATTACTGAATCCCGGTACTGTCGGGAATGAAAAGACAAAACATTGCGCACCTTTGATCGTATTCATACGTTTCTGAAGTTCTGCAATATTTGCGGATACGTCATTCATATCACCGCGTTCTCCGTCTTTCTTCATCCTGAAAAATGCAACACCCGAAGATGGACTTGTAGAACTTGTCAATATGTTAAATCCCGCTACCTGGTTGAAAGCAAACTTTGCAGGCATATCTCTAACTTTGTCAGCAGCTTCATCAAGAACTGCCTGCGTTCTCTTCATTGATGAACCTGGAGGAAGATTTACTGAGATGGCAATAAAGCCCAAATCCTCAGAAGGAATAAATCCTGTGGGAGTTTTTCTTATTAGTATTCCTGTTATAAGCATGATTACCACAAGTGCTCCAAGGCTTATCCATTTGAACTTTATCATTTTCTTCACGCTTCCCACATATCGCAGGGTTACGCTTTCAAAACCTTTGTTAAATGCGAAGAAAAATCGTTGTTTGAAATTTTTCGGCTTTTCGTGATGGTCATGATTGACATCTTTCAAAAGCAAAGCACACAAAGCGGGACTCAAGGTCAATGCATTTACAGCAGAAATAGAAATAGCTATTGCCAGAGTAAAGGCAAATTGACGATAAAAGACCCCGGCTGAACCGTCCATAAATCCAACAGGTAGAAAAACCGCAGCCATTACAAGAGTAATGGAGATGATTGCGCCGGTTATTTCGTGCATAGCGGACATGGTAGCTTTTCTCGGTGTGATGTTTTTATGTTCAAGTTTTGAATGAACGGCTTCCACCACAACGATTGCATCATCCACAACGATTCCGATAGCAAGAACAAGTGCAAATAAGGTTAGAAGATTTATTGAAAATCCGAAAATCGACATGAAAAAGAATGTTCCGATAATTGCTACGGGTACAGCAATGGCGGGAATCAATGTGGATCGGAAATCCTGTAAGAATATGTAAACGACAATAAATACAAGGATAAAGGCTTCCAGTAAAGTTTGTTGAACCTGTTCAATGGATTGATCCAACATATCTTTGGTGTTGTACAGAATTTGCTGCTTGATTCCGGGTGGAAAATCTTTCTCAGCTTTTTTTAGATATTCACCTACTTTGGTTTGTATTTCCCTTGAATTTGACCCCGGCAATTGAACTACCTCAAACAAAATACTTTGTTTGTCATGTACTGTGTTCAAAGAATTGTAAGTATAACTTCCCAATTCAACTTTGGCGACATCTCTCAATTTCAAGATAGTTCCATCTGAGTTAGATCTAATGATCATGTTTCCATATTCTTCAGGTTTGGTATATTTTCCTGAATACTTAAGAACATACTCAAAAGATCGGTTACTTGATTGTCCTAATCTTCCTGGTGCCGCCTCTTGGTTCTTACTTTTGACAGCTGCCATGACCTCGTTAGGAGTAATACTATATGCGGTCATCTGTGCCGGATTTAGCCAAATACGCATGGAGTAATCTTTATTGCTTCCTAAAAATCTTACCTGTCCAACTCCTTGTATACGTTTTATCTCTGGAATTACGTTTATTTGAGCATAATTTGTTAAATATGTTGCATCATATAGTTTTGGATTTTCACTCATTAGATTGATTGCCATGACCAGTGAATTTTGAACTTTTTGCGTGGTTATACCTGCCTGAACCACTTCGGTCGGCAACAATCCCGTTGCAGATGAAACACGATTTTGAACATTCACCGCAGCCTGATCGGGGTCTGTGCCTAATTTAAAATAGACCGATATGGTGAGTGTTCCGTCATTGCTGGATGTTGAACTCATGTAAGTCATGTTTTCAACTCCATTGATTGATTCTTCGAGAGCGGGTGCAACGGCACGAACCATTGTTTCGGCATTGGCGCCGGGATAGTTTGCGGAAACCTGAACGACAGGAGGTGCAATGTCCGGAAATTGTTGAATGGGAAGATCCATGAGACCTACGGCTCCCAAAATGACCAGCATAATGGAAACTACTGTAGCAATAACCGGTTTGTCTATAAAAACTTTTAACATAATCTTTAGTTGATATTTATTTTAGCTATTTTTTCTGTCGCCTTTTCAGGTTTCACCACAATGCCTTCTTTTAGAGACTCCATTCCTTTTAACACGAGTTGATCACCTGCTTTTAGTCCTTCAGATATATAGTAGGTTGTGTCCGACGTTCCTGATATGGTTAAGGCTACCTGTCGGACTTTGTTATTTCGATCGACCACAAAAGCGAATAGTTTATCCTGCATTTCAAAAGTTGCGGATTGTGGAATTCCGATAACGTTCGATTGCTGCAGGCCCAATTTTATTCGCCCTGAATTTCCGGAACGCAGTAAACCTTGCTCGTTGGGAAATGTTGCACGTAAGGTTATTGCTCCTGTTGTTTTGTCAAAAACAGCATCGACCATATCCAGTTTACCGGCCTGAGGATATACCTGTCCTCCTGAAAGAATGATACTCACAGCAGGAGCATTTTTTATTTTTTCTACAATTGATGCCCCTTGGAGTCCGTCCTTAAAGGTTACAAAATCTGATTCAGAGATGGAAAAATAGGCGTGAATTTCTCTGTTATCGGATAAATATGATAAAGGCTGTACATCAGAAGGAGAAATAATACTCCCCGTCTTTTTAAATAATCTACCTATGAAGCCACTAACCGGCGCCTTAATAGTAGCAAAACCAAGTGTTATTTTAGCATTGCCCGCCTTTGCTTTTGCCTGTTTGAGTCTTGCAATTGATGCCTGATAGGATGCTTGAGCAGTCTTTAACTGATATGGTGAAACAACTTTGTTTTGAACCAAAGGTGTAAGTTTATCGACTTCCAACTTTGCTGTCATGAGATCTGCCTTTGCAACAAGCAACTCACCTTGAGCAAAATTGGAATCTTCTGTGAAAGGTCTTTGATCAATTTGAAACAGAGGTGTCCCTTTTTTTACGTAAGATCCCTCCGTGATATAGATTTTTTCGAGAATTCCAGACACTTGAGCTCGTAATTCAACATCAGTTTGTCCCTCCATTTTGGCAGGATATTCCAGATAGACCATTGCATTGCCTGGATTAACGGTTACGACAGGAACCGAGGGTATGTTTGCTGACTCTGTTTTGTCATCACCGGATTTACAACCCAGCAATACAGCGATGGCGAACATGCCACCTATTACAGTTTTTTTCATGAAATTTTTATTAAAATATTTGAAATTGTATAAATGTTTAATAGTCTAAAATTGGATTTCTCATTTATAAGGAGATTAATAATTCTGATTTTTACTTGTATACTTTTTTGCAAAAGATTTTCTCCTGATCGATTATTTATCATTTTGAATAAGTAATTGTTGTAAAAAATTATTTTGTTCATAAAAGGAATTATAAAAGTACCAACTGGTATGTTTTTAAACTTAAGCTCATACAAAACATACTAATTAGTATGTTTTTAATTAAAAAAAAATGCTTTTAGTTTGCAGATTATAAATTAAAAAAGATAAAGATGTCAAAATAGCACGGACAATTGATAACATTTTAATCAATTTAATTTAGAGAATTTATGTAAGTTTTAAATTCTTTTAAAAATGTGTAGTAATATTTTTTTCCCAATATTTTACCCATATTCCTTACGCCATGATATTGAGTTAGGATGTTGAGTGCAATTTTTTTTGCTTCATGATCTGAACTAAGCTGCCCTGCAAGCTGGCATCTTATTATCTCATTTTCAATTGCTTTACTCCATTTGTTTAATGACACTAACAAAGCCTTCCTAAAGGCTTCAGACAAGGGTGCCATTTCCTGAATTAAGTTCACATTTGGGCATCCGTTTTCAGCTGTCATGAAGGAATGGTCTAACAATAGTCCATGCATCGTATCGTACATGTTCTTCTTGAAATCGGTACTTTTCGACAATGAATTTAGTATAAACGGCAGAATCTGCTCATTTATAGTTTCACTAATTAATGCCATACCCATTTCTTGCTTATTACGAAAGTGATAATAAAACGCGCCTTTGGTAACCTGAGTTATTTGTAAAATGTCGTCAATACTAGTGGCTTGATACCCTTTTTTGTATATCAGATTCAAGGCGCTCCTTAGAATGTTAGATCTTGTAATTTCTCCTTTTGTCATAAAACATACCGATTAGTATGTTGCAAAGGTATGTTTTTTTGATACTAAAACAAAAATTATAAAAAATAAAGTTTAAGTATATACAAAAAAGACTATCAAATTAATTTTAATTATTTATTGTTTTATTTTGACAGGAAAAAATTATGATTAGGCAGATCCTGGTCACTAACATAAATCAGCGGAAGAATAGCGCTGAACGACGGATTTACTTAATTTTGGGTTTGTTTGAGAGAATTTAATTAAACAATAATCAAGCATAAATTCCTTACTATAGAAGCATCAGTGCACTAAATTTGGAAAAAACGGATTTGAAATTTAAAAGTCATTCTGATAAGCTTCAAAAAATATAAAAATGATTAATGATTATGAGATGTTTATTTTGTTAACCTGCTACTAGCCCGAAATTCAGATGGACTACTTTTAGTATGTCGCGTAAAGAACTTGTGGAAGTGACTGGCATCCGTAAACCCGAATTCTAAGGCAATTTGTGAAAATGTTTGCTCACTGTTTATAATTCTGGATTTAATCATCTCAGTTTTTAAGTCATTACAATAAGCTGCAAGTGATATTTCCATTTTATTCTTAAAGAAAGACCTCAATCCGGATTCTGACATTCCAAAAGCATTAGCAAGATATTTCGCAGTTAATTTATCAGGAAAATTAATATGATTATGAATATGGTTTTGGATGCGTTCAATCAAAACATATCCATGTGAAGCCGAGTGATAATCTTTCACTTCCCTTATATACTGATCCATGATTAGAAGAAGGCTACGAAGGAGATGGCAGTGAATTTCAGTCACTTTTTCAGTGTGATCTTTCCAATGAAATATTATTACTTGGACAATACTTTTTATAGCTCTAAAAATCTCGGATTCAATATTCGGACCTTGAATATAATTCCATTCTCTTGCCAGAAATACTAGTAGATGCTCCCAGTAGTCGGAATCACTTTTATTGATCCCACCATTAAGTACAGAAGGATGGAATTTTAAAACACTGAATTGTGTAGTGGATTTAATATTAAAATCATGAGTATCCTCCGGAGCCAGAAAAAAAATGGAACCACCCTGATAATTGCCGGCTGTATTGTTGAGCGTGTGAATTCCTGAACCTTCAGAAATGAATATCAATTCATAGTGATTATGATTATGGACAGGAAAAGGCCAATGATCCATAAGAAAATGCCTTATAAATAGTGGCTCAAATTGAACAAGTTTCATCTTTGAAAATTTAGCAAAATATACAAAATATTTATTAAAATATACAAAATTCATATAATGTTTCACCACTAAGTTTGTAGTCAAAAATTTATGATAAAAAATAAACTGACCATTCCTGTGATGGCATTTTCAGCAGGGTCAATAGTGGCTAATGTATATTATTGCCAACCGATACTCAGTAAAATTGCGGAGACAACGGGAAGTAGTGAAAGTATGGTTGGTAAAATATCTGTTTTGACACAGGTAGGATATGGTTTGGGGATGTTTTTTCTACTACCACTCGGAGATAAAGTCAATAGAAAAAAACTTATTCTTTTAATTTGTACTGTACTGATTTCATCATTAGTAGCCATATCCTTTACAGAGCGTTTGCAAATACTCCTTATATTAAGCTTTTTAATAGGTGTTTTGTCAACTCCGGCCCAGATCATACTTCCTATGGCAGCAGTTTTAGATAAAGAGAACAGAGGCAAGAACGTAGGTATTGTTTTCAGTGGAATACTTTGTGGAATTCTAAGTTCACGGGTAATTGCAGGAAGTTTGACTGATTGGTGGGGCTGGCATAGTATCTACTTATTTTCTGCGGTAATGGTTTCAGTAAGTTCTTTATTAATGTGGTTTTATTTGCCTGACTTTGAAGCTAAATTCAAAGGGAGTTATGCAAAGTTACTATCATCAACTCTAGGTCTTATAGCAAACTTTAAAATCTTAAGACAGTCAGCTTTATTAGGTTCTTTTACATTTGGAGTTTTTTGTTCATTTTGGACGACTTTAACATTTTATTTAAATGGTGAGCCTTTTAATTATTCTTCATCAACAATTGGAATGTTTGGGATTATTGCTATTGGAGGTGCCCTTGTTGCTCCTTATTTTGGCAAAGCTGCAGACAAAGGTAATGTCTTCAAAAATCTTTTTTTTACCGTCAGTTTAATCCTGGTCAGCATAATTTCAATGTTAATTTTTCCTACCTCTATCTGGGTACTATCCGTAGCCATTTTCTTTCTGGACATTGGTGTTCAGGCTACACAGATCACTAATTTCACAAGAATTTATAGTCTGAACGAAAGTGCGCACAGCAGACTGAATACGGTCTATATGACCACATATTTTATAGGTGCGGGAACAGGCACTTTTTTTGGTCTTTTAAGCTGGAGCATGGGAGGATGGCATTTTGCTCTTTTGCAGATGCTGCTATGGAGCAGTCTGGCATTATGTATTGTTTTTCTTTCAAAAAAAGGGATGCTGTAAACTTTGAAACTTTAGTTATCAATGTTTCTTGGATTAAAATATTAAACAAATAATCCTGCGCCATTACCATAACAAAGATTAATTATAATATCCGGAGTTAAAGCTGCAATATTGCGATAATTTAATCTAATAAAATCCTTATAAAATGATTCAGATAGCTATCATTAGTGATATTCATGGAAATATCATTGCTCTAAATACTGTACTTAATGACATCAATCAGCGTAAGATCGATAAAATTTTCTGTCTAGGTGATTTGGTTGATTTTGCGCCATGGCCGAATGAAGTTATAGATCTCATCAGAAGTCTTGGTATACCGTGCATTTTAGGAAATCACGATGAGAGAATAGCGTTTAAACAAGAGATTCTTCCAATTGCGCATCATTCTGAAACTGAAACGATAGCTAGATATGAAGCAATTAATCACACCAAAAATACCATAACAGTTAAAAATATCGAATGGTTACAATCTCTTCCCAGTAATATTCTATTATCTTTCAATATCAATTATACAAAACATAAAATAATGCTTGTTCATGGAAGTATCAACGATAATAAAGAATATATTTATGAAGATCATCCCAATGAGGAAATGCTCCGTTATCTCAGAGATCATTCTGTACAAGTTCTTGTCATGGGCCACACCCATTTATCTTACATTAAGAGAATCAATGATTTTACTTTGATCAATGCAGGCTCCGTAGGAAGAAGCAGAGAAGAAGACAGGAAAGCGACGTATTGTATCATCTCTATGGATCATAATAAAATTCACAGTGAAATCGTCAAACTTGATTATAACGTCGAATATGTAGCTGATGAAATAAAAAAAAGTGAAATACCATCTTTTTATGCAGATTTTCTTTTGCAAATTGTATAGAAAGTGAGTGGATCTATAAATGAAAAAGAGATCCATAATCTCAGAAAGAGCATTCTTAATTTGCTCATCAATAAGCTGAATTTCCAAACTTTCCTTTGGAGCTTTACATATCGTTGCTCATACTACATTATATTTCGCATTTGCGTATTATTTTTAGGCTATATTAATCAGTCTAAACGTCAGGTTGATGCGCTCCTTCATTGGAATAGTTGATTTAGCGATCCTATGTTCCCAGTTTTCTTGTAGGTCACCTTTCATAATAAGCAATGATCCGTGAGGAAGCGGCAGACTGTATTTGCTTTGGTGATGGTCTTTTTTTCTGAAATCAAAGTTCCGGGTTTGTCCAAGACTTATGGATGCAATTACAGGGCGTTTCCCATATCTGCTTTCCTTGTCTCTGTGCCACGCAACTGAATCATTATTATCACGATAAAGATTTAATAGAACACCGTTAAACTGATACCCAAACTCTTTTTCAATTCTTTCTTTTAAAGCATATAGTTCGGGTGTCCATTCATTTCTTTTGGTCGTATTATTGTCAGCTGAATCATAAGATTTTGCATCACCATACCATGCGGTCAGGCGTGGTGTCAACACCATCTTATCATACATTTTCTGAGTTCGTTGTTCCCAGGTTGCAGTTTTAAGAAGCTTGTCTTTCAAAAGATCAGCTTCTTCCCTGCTGAGGAAATTTTCCTTGTATTCCAAAAGGTCTTTTGGAAACTCGTATAATTCTTCGGAATCGAATAAACTGAGCTGAGTCATAATATGTAATTCGTTTTTATCTATATACTTGTCAACCTCTCTTAACAGGGAGTTTTTTCATCATTTGTGTTTTTACTTCCCTCCCCTCCGGGGAAGTTTTTTAATCAACAGATTGGTTTTATGCAATCCATATGCACTTTACCCAAAAGCTGATTCAATTCTTATCTCCGAATCTCTCTTTGATCTGTTTTATATCCGTTTTAATCTCTGTGATAAATTTTTGCATATGATGCTCTGCAACCTCATCGGGTTCATATTCCTTTGTGTTGATGCTGCAGGCAAATTCCCAGATTTCCTTGATTTCCGATAAGGGAATTTTATAGGGCTCATAAAATTGATTATCAGCTTTAACCCAGATCCCATCTGCTTCGTGAAACTGAAACCTTTTATAACTGATACCGTCATTAGTTGTAATGAATACATAAGTTCTATCCGTTTTCAACTCTGAAAGATTCTCCACATATTTCCCTACGATGTAAGTACCATTCTTATAGGGAGGCATTGAATCGCCATCAGCAGGAAATGCCCTGAACTTACCACCTTTTAGGAAAGGCAACGATATAGTTTCCAGACTTTCTATGTATTCCGGATCTCCGTAGCCGTTCAAGTAACCCATTGAGGCTTTTTGTGGAATAATCTCAATCTGATCATTACCTTCATTATCGACCCTAATCGGCAGAAGGATTCTCTTATCAGGAAGTTCAACAATTCCATCGATAGGAAATTTTCTAATGTCTACAGTCAGCAGAAGATCAATGCTGACACTATAGTATTCGGAAATTCTAATCAAAACCTCGTAAGGAGCCTCTGAACGACCATCTTCATACTTTGAATAGCGCACTCTGCTCAAAAAAATTTTTTCAGCCAGCTCTTGCTGTGAAATTTTTTTTTGAGCTCTTAAATACCTGATGTTTTCTGAAAAAATTGACATTGATACAATTTGTATCTGTAAATATATAAAAAATGATACAATTAGTATCTAATTTTGTCAAATGGAAAGAGCAATTGCACATATGGATCTAGATACATTTTTTGTATCCTGCGAACGGCTGAGAGCCTCTGTACTGGACAAAAAGCCTGTAATCATAGGAGGTGGAGACCGCGGTGTGGTGGCATCATGCTCATATGAAGCTCGCAAATTCGGTGTCCGTTCTGCAATGCCCATCCGTATGGCACTGCGTTTATGTCCCGAAGCTATGGTAATCAAGGGAGATATGGAATACTACTCCCAGATGTCTCATGTGGTAACGGAAATTATTCAGGAAAAAGTACCGGTCATGGAGAAAGCCAGTGTAGATGAATTTTATCTTGACCTCTCCGGAATGGATCAGTTTTTCGGATGTTATCAGTGGACATCTGAAATTGCCGAAGCTGTCAAGAAACAAGCAGGATTACCTATCAGCTTTGCACTATCTACGAATAAAACGGTTTCAAAGATAGGAACCGGTGAAGCTAAACCCGGAAAATTAGAATTGAAAATGAAAGAGATCCAGCCTTTTTTGAATCCCTTGTCTGTCAAAAAGATTCCAATGGTTGGCGATGTTACCTTTCAGCTGCTTTCCAGATTGGGCGTGAGAAAGATTGAGACTTTATCCAAGATGCCTGTTGATGTCCTTCAGGAATTGATTGGCAAGAATGGCACTGAGCTCTGGAAGAAAGCGAATGGCATTGATTTAAATCCTGTGATTCAATATTCTGAACGAAAGTCTATATCTACTGAAACTACTTTTGCTGAAGATACCATCGATGTTCAAAATATCAGAAGCATTCTTTCCGGAATGGTGGAACAGCTTTGTTACCAGCTGAGACACGAGAAATGGCTTACCTCAACGGTTTCTGTCCGGATATGCTACGCCAACTTTGATACGGAAACCAAGCAATGCAAAGTTCCGTATACCTCAGCAGACCATACCTTGCTGAAATATGTCCTTGAGCTTTTTAAGAAAGTATATACGAGAAGGATGAGGATTCGTCTTGTCGGAGTCAGGTTTACAGGGCTGGTGCACGGAAGCCATCAGATGGATCTTTTTGAAGATACCGAAGAGCTGATCTCCTTATATCAGGCAATGGATAAAATGAAAGACCGTTTTGGTGCTAAAAGCCTTGGAAGGGCTTCCGGCTTTTTAACTCAATAGAATATATACATTATGTTTCTCAACTGTCACACATATCATAGCCTTCGTTATGGGACTATTTCTGTTGAAGATCTGGTTCAGCTGGCTGTGGAATATCAGCTGAAGGTTTTGGCACTCACCGATATTAATACCGTAACCGGGATCTACCAGTTTTATAAATTGTGCCAAGATAGAGGTATTAAGCCGATTGTCGGTGTTGATGTCAGGGTTGAAAATGAACCGAATTATATCTGCTTAGCGAAGAATCCTAAAGGGATAGCAGAGGTCAACAAGCTTTTGACTGATTATAATTGTGACGGGATCGAGGTTCCTAAAGTTAATCCTTTATTGGAAAACTGTTTCGTCATCTATTCTTTGCAGAATATCCCTGAAGTATTATCGGAACACGAATTTATAGGTATCAGGCAGGATGAATTGAATTTATTGGTCAAGCCGGAACTCAGATCTTTGATCCACAAAATGGTTATCCTGCATCCGGTAACTTTTAAGACGGATGATGAATTTGAACTTCATAAAGTGCTGCGTGCAATCGATGGCAATACGCTCTTTACAAAACTGGCTGAAACGGATCATTGCAGAAACAATGAATCCTTTGTCGATAAGAAAAAGCTTTTGGATCAATTTACAGACTACCCCCAGATCATTGAGAACACCAAAATCATTGTAGATGAGTGCAGCTTTAATTTTGATTTTAAAACACCCAAGAATAAAAAGCATTTTACAGAGAGCAAGGAAAGTGATTTTAAATTACTGTCAAAACTGGCTTATGAAGGATTGGCCCGAAGATACCCTGATCGAAACAGGCAGGCCGTTGAACGGGTTGAAAAAGAACTGACCGTGATTGATCAGTTGAATTTCTGTGGTTATTTTTTGATTACCTGGGACATTATCCAGTACAGTAACCGAATGGGATTTATGCATGTGGGTCGAGGAAGCGGAGCCAACAGCATTATTGCCTATTGTTTAGGTATTTCTGATATCTGCCCTTTGGAACTGGATCTTTACTTTGAGCGCTTTTTGAACCTCAACAGGAAAACGCCTCCTGACTTTGATATCGACTGGAGCTGGAAGAACCGGGATGCTATTTTGGAATACATTTTTGATAAATACGGCAAGGATCACGTGGCTTTTTGCGGAACCAACGTTGAATTTAAAAGAAAATCAAGGTTCAGGGAGCTGGGAAAAGTATTCGGACTGCCTAAAGATGAACTGGATCAGCTATCGAAAAAACCGAAAGAACAGCATGATCAGAATGCTGTAGTTCAGGAAATTTATAAATACGAACAGATGATGATCGGTTTTCCTAATCAAAGGAGCATGCATTCCTGCGGGATTTTAATTTCTGAAGAACCTATTACCAATTATTCTGCCTTGGAATTTCCGCCAAAGGAATTTCCTATCGTACAGTTCGACATGCATACAGCAGAAGAAATTGGCTTGGAAAAATTTGACATCCTTTCGCAAAGAGGTTTAGGCACCATTAAAGATGCTGTTAACCTGATTGAAGAAAAGAGAGGGATTACGGTCGATATTGAAGATACAACGATTTCAAAGAATGAAGAAAAATGCAATGAGTTTCTGAGTATTGGAAAAACGATCGGCTGTTTTTACATCGAATCACCCGCAATGCGCGGATTATTACGAAGGCTTAAATGCAACAACTACAAAGTATTGGTTGCAGCCTCTTCCATCATTCGTCCCGGTGTAGCGCAAAGCGGTATGATGCGGGAGTATATCTTCCGCCATAACCATCCCGGTCAGTTTGAATATTTTCATGAAGTATTTGAAAAAGAACTGGGCGAGACTTATGGCATTATGGTATATCAGGAAGATGTAATCAAAATTGCTCTTCATTATGGCGGAGTTTCCGCAGAGAATGGTGATGTTTTGCGTAGGGCGATGAGCGGAAAAGGAAGATCACTGTCAGCTTTGCAACAATTAAAAGATGATTTTTTCGAATCCTGTAAGAAAAAAGGTCACCCTGAGCAGCTCTCTCAGGAGGTCTATCGACAGATCGAATCTTTTGCGGGGTATTCTTTTTGTAAAGCCCATTCAGCTTCCTACGCGGTGGAAAGCTATCAGAGTCTTTATTTAAAAGCGTACTACCCTATTGAGTTTATGGTCTCTGCGATTAATAATGGCGGTGGCTTTTATAGAACAGAAGTCTATGTCCATGAAGCCAAAATGGCTGGTGCTAAAATTCATAATCCTTGTGTAAACCTTAGCGAATTTCAAACTACGGTATATGGAACAGATGTGTACTTAGGGTTGATGCATATTGAGAAGTTGGAAGCTGCCGTTAAACTATTTATTCCTCAGGAACGAAAAGAACATGGTGATTACAAATCGTTAGAAGATTTTGTCAAAAGAGTCAACATCGGTATTGAAACTTTACAGACACTTATTTTTGTCGGGGCTTTCAGATTCACAGGCAAACAGAAACACGAGCTATTGATCGAAGCAAGGTTTCTTTTGTCAAAAAATCAATACAAAACGAAGATCATTTCTTTATTTGAAGAACCTCAAAAAGATTATCAGCTACCTCTTATAGAAAGAGATCCTTTTGAAGATGCGTTCGACGAAATTGAAATATTGGGCTTTCCTGTGTCTTATTCTATTTTCGATTTATTGAAGATCAAATACAGAGGCGATGTAATGGTTAAAGATCTTTTGAAGTACCATAAGAAGCAGGTGAGAATGTTAGCTTATCTGATTTCCAGAAAACACGTTCCTATCAAAAATAAATATGGAAATAGAGACGATATGTATTTCGGAACCTGGATTGATGCCAATGGCGACTATTTTGATACAGCTCATTTTCCGGACAGCCTTTCGAAGTTTCCTTTTAAAGAGGGTGGAATTTATCTTCTATTAGGAACCGTTGAAGTGGATTATCATTTCCCGACTATTACCATAACAAAAATGGCAAAAATGCCACTTATTGCTGATCCCAGATATTCAATGGATGAGGAAAAAGCGAAGGAAGTTGAAAATGGTCTGCGGGAAGATGTGAGCTTGACTTTTCGCGCTCCTTATCCGCAAGAATTTGAGATTGGGTTGCCTAGAAAAAAATTGATCTGAAAATAAAAGTAAGTAAATGATATTGACTGTAAACATTTATTATCCGACAAACTCAGTATATCAAATTACTCGCTATTCTTACTCCTTTATTTAATCCATCGCACGAAACCGCATCGGTGTCATCTGCATATTCTTTTTGAAGAAATTATTAAAGTGCGTAGCCTCTTTGAACCCCAGTGAATAGGCAATTTCGGCAACATTCCATTCGGTATGTCTCAGTAATATCTTTGCCTCCTGTAACAAACGCTCCACAATGACCTCCGAAGTCGTTTTTTCAGTGATCTCTTTAACGGCCCGGTTGAGGTGATTGACATGAACGGAAAGCTGACCGGCAAATTCAGAAGGCGAACGGAAGTTGATCCGCTGTCTCGCATCTTCGATAGGAAACTGACGCTCCAACAGCTCAAGGAACAGATGGGTGATCCGCTGAGAAGCATTAGCCTGTTGTTTTTCAGCTTTTGAAGTCGGTTTCATTTTAAGTGCATAATGAAGTAATTCAAACACCAGGTTTCTCAACAGATCATATTTATGGGCATAATCCGAGGCCAATTCAGTTTGCATTTTTTTGTAAATCTGCCTTACATCTTCCAATTGCTCATCGGTCAGCTCGAAGACCGGTATCACTTCAGGTTTAAAAACTTCATAATCATTCAGGTTTCCGAAATGATGAAAAAAAGAAGGTGTAAACACACAGAAGAATCCTGCCTTCTGACCATCGATCCATTCAAATTTGTAAGGGATCTGCGGATTGGTGAAAAAAATTGCCTGCTTTTGAATATCAATGACCTTGTCAGCATAATGGATCCGGTTTCGGCCGACGATCAGGGTGATCTTAAAATAATCTTTCCGGCTGTAGACCAATGGTTTAGCATTTTTACCGATATACTCATCGATGGTAAAGACATTGAAGTGCCCTACCCCGTTACGGATATTTTCAGGTACCCGGTCAAATTTCGACTGGTAAAATTCTTCCAGTGACTGCATTTTCTCCATGTAATAAATATACAAAAATCAAACAAAAAAAACACTGCCACTTTCGAATGGCAGCGTTATTAATTTAGATTCAGATGGTCATTTAAAAATCGGTAGAAAATGAAATATCCTTATTGATATCCAGTTCCTCTGATAACAAGCCTATCTTGTACTTTGCACGGTTGTAGGCATCGCTTCCCAAATACAAGCGTACCGGCGGATTCGGATTTTCAGCAAGATCGATCAGGACACAGGCCAGCTTGTCGGGATCTCCAGCCTGCGTTCCGTTCATGGCAGCGTATTTTTGGTGTGAAGCTCTAATCGCATTGTATCCTTCAACTTTATTCTCAGCGAAAACGAGAGAGCCTTCTTCCAGGAACTCCGTCCGGAAAGCGCCCGGCGCCACTACCGTTACTTTAACACCGAACTCTTTCACATCTTCTGCCATGACCTCGGACAGTCCCGTTACCGCATATTTTGTTGCGGCGTAAATGGCCCAGCCGATTCCCGGCGCAAATCCTGCAATTGAAGAAATATTGATGATGTTTCCTGACTTCTGTTGCCTGAAGTAAGGCATGACCGACTGCATTGTCTTAATCACAGCCATAACGTTAATGTCAAAACTGTCCCTGATCTCTTTTTGGTTCAATTCTTCCACAGCACCACCGATGCCATAGCCCGCATTATTGACCAAAACGTCTATTTTCCCGAAGTGTCCGACAGTCTTTTCAAATGCCTTGCTGACAGATTCTCCGCTTGTCAGATCTACTTCCAGCGGTAAGAACTGCTGTTTGTCAAATTCTCCGACAGCCTCCATTAAACTCTGCGCTTTTCTGCTTGTTGCAGCGACCCTATAACCGCTTTCGATAAGTTTTCTCACCAGTGAAAGCCCCATTCCTTTGGATGCTCCCGTTACTAACCATACTTTGTCTGTTTCCATATCTTAATCTTATTATGATACAAAATTAGAATGACTGCCGAAGTCTGTTGTAACAGAATTGAAACAATATATTACGAAAATCAAACAAGTTTAGACAGCCTGTTTGATTGTCATTTTTAAGTATACCCTACACAGGAGAAATTTTCAAATGATCAATCCAGAAAAGTATCCGGGATTTTAAGACAGACTGTTTATTAACCTCTAACAGATGATCGTCTAGAAATATAACAAAGAGTATTCTGATCAATTTCAGTTGTTGATCAAAACACCTTTGATCACCTATATTCTATATGATTATTTTTCCCTGATCTTCCTCTTGTGATCTCTTCCCCATTTTTCCAGGGGCTTTGCAATTTCCTGTAAGCTTAATCCATAATCCGTCATAGTGTATTCTACCTTGACTGGATAATCGTCTGTGACCTTTCTGTCGATCAATAGATTTTCTTCCAGATGTTTTAATTCCTTAGACAAAACCCGGTTGGTTATCTTCGGTATTGAATTTAAAATTTCATTGAATCTTGTATTGCCTTGATAGATAGAAAGGATAATCGGCATCTTCCATTTGCCACCGATGACAAACATAGTATCCTGGATGGCGTTGATCTTTTCCTGGAAATAATGTTTTTTTTCCGTCATAATAATTTAAGTATACTTTTGTATACAGGTATCAAATGTATATCTTTTTGCCAGTAATTTTGTAAAAGAACATTTAAAATTTTATAAAATGAAGACAATATTCATCACCGGAACCTCATCAGGAATAGGCAAGTCAACCGTTAAATTATTTCAACAAAGAGGCTGGAAGGTCATCGCTACAATGCGCGATCCCGAAAAGGAAACGGAACTTGATCAATTGGACCATGTTATTCTTTTGCCTTTGGATGTTACTGACCTGGAACAGATCAGGTCGACCGTAGAAAAAGCTTTATCGCTAGGACCGATCGACGTGGTCGTGAACAATGCGGGATATGGGCTGATGGGTGCGTTGGAATCCTTTTCCGATGAGAACATCGTGAAACAGGTGGAAACGAATTTTCTGGGAACAGTTCGGGTAACACAAGCTTTTACACCTCACTTCAGAGAAAATAAAAATGGACTGTTCATCAATATAACATCCATCGGCGGACATACCAGCTTCCCGTTCACCAGTATTTACAATGGTACGAAATGGGCGGTTGAAGGCTGGAGCGAATGTCTTTCAATAGAGCTGTCGATGTTTGGTGTCGGTGTTAAGACCGTTGCTCCGAGCGCCACGAAAACGGAGCTGTTTAACCATAATTCAGATGTCACTGCACTACCGTATTATGATTCAGCGGAAGAAAAAATGCTTAGTATGATCAAACCCGATTCTTCACCTGATGAGATTGCGGAAGTGATCTTTGTAGCAGCAACCGACCAAAAAGACAAGTTGCGTTATTTTGCAGGAACAAAGGCACAGGCTATTTACGATAGACGTCAGCAAATTGGAGCGGAAGCTTCTGTCAAAGAGATCAAAAAGATCTATTTCGACGGGTTGTAAAGAAGTAAACATCCATCAGATCAATATGAGTTATAGGCTTTGTCCTATACCTCATATTGATTGTCTGAGGATGATATAACTCGTGACACATAATCCCGGGATTAAAAAATGACGTTTTTATAACTGTGATCTGCAACAAACTTTGTAATTCAATTTAACGGATAACAATTATAATTTGTTGAATCTCATTATAGTGTTCTTAATACTTATTGTAAGATTTCCAGTCAATATTATCTTTTGCCCATTGTTTGGCAGAGGTTGTCGGGATTCCGTTCTTCCCATTGAAGGTATTCTCTAATGGCCACGAAACACCTTTTCCTGCTCCGAATATCGAACGGTATTTTTTAACGAAATTGGTGGGATCGTTTTTAAGGTCATCTGTGATCTCTCCCATATCGGAAAGTGTACGCTCATACTTCTGGCCTGATAATGATTCTGCAATATCAGCAAGATCTCCGTAGGTTATTGTATCACCCGCAATATAGACAATCTCATTCTCTATCTGCGGTTCTGTAAAGAAGATCTCAGCGGTAAGACGGCCAATATCATCCGGTGTCGTCAATGTAACTGCCGTATCCCATCCGCCAATGGCATTGATCGACTTATTTTCCAGATCTAAAATACCGAAGAAAGGTTCAAAAAGATAACTAGTGAACATGCCTGTGGAGATGATGACCCATCTTGTGGCACTTTGCGATCTCAAAAGCTCTCTTACATCAAGCTGCTCATCAAAAAGGTCCTGCGCACTTCCCCGTCCTATTTCCTCAAAGTCCACGCCGAACTGCCAGGGAAAGTATCTTTTGACACCGGCATCCAGTACGGCATTGGCCAATTTCAGCTGAAAACCTCCTGCGCCTGTTCCATAACCTGTACATGAAACAACAGCGTCGTAATTTCTGAAAATATCGATAAGCTCAGCAGAGGAAGCGGAAAGGTCGCCTGCAAGCAATTCCACCCCTAACTCCCGGATCTCTGTGACATTCCTTTTCTTATCAGGATCTTCAGAATTGATCGTTGTTTCTCTAAGCAGTACGGTGACTGTAACGTTATGGTAGCTTTTAGCCTTTTTTGCTATATTTCTGATCACCGGCATTCCTAATTCGCCTGCGCCCAAAATTAAAATTGATTTATTTTTCATTGTAAAAAAATTAAGTATTGGAATTGAAATTCGTTCATTGCTGATCAATTCACTTCCTTTTTCTTCTACAAATTTAAACCGTTAAAACCTGTAAAACAATAAGGTACAATGATGTCAGCTAGTTACCTATATGTTAGTATTTTGATTGATAGCCACATTAATTTCAAATAATTTTCAAATAATAATAGTCTCTAAAATTCTCATTATTCTCAATTTTCTCATCAGAATCATTTATCTTTAAGCAAAATATTTTATTTAAACATAAGAGAATATGGAAAGATTGATGTCAGATGAAGAGATCGTAAAAGCTTGGGACGACATTTGTAAAGTTTTGAATAAAGATCAGGATGAACTTAAACGAGATGTATTGAATCACGTTGGTAACAAATGGTCACTTTTTGTCATACACGCTCTGGGAATAGATGGCAAAATGCGTTTTTCAAATCTACAGAATCATATTAACGGCATCAGTCAAAAAATGTTGACAAAATGCCTTCGCGAATTAGAAAGGGACGGATTGGTGTCGAGAAATATTTATCCCGAAGTGCCACCAAGAGTTGAATATGAACTCACGACTTTAGGCAGAGGATTATTAGTACAGGTAACACCTCTTTGGTTTTGGATTGCCGATAATATCAATGAGTTTAGTGAGGCGAGATCCAATTTTTTTAATAATAGTACTATATAATATCTTTTGTTTAGAAATTATCAAGTATCCTAAAATATCTTTCCTAACCTGATATCCTTTTCCTAAAGCGGGAATATAGCAATAGAGAGTTGCCATAGATCTTTCGAGACTTTTTGCTATTTTTTAGTCCAGGTCTTCCACGTATCGCGCAGAGTAAAACATCTTCATTGCTTTTTTCACAGCCAGACTTGTTGTGAGTCTCTATGAAGTTCTATAATTTGATCTATGGTCGATATTCTTAGGTAATCTATTTCATACTGAACTTTTGATAAAATTCTTACAATCCGAAAATAGGCTACATACTCTGAGCTCTCCCATTACAGAAATTTTGTAGCAAACTTCCTTTTTAGAAATTCCGTTATGAGAAATAAAGATCAGAAAATCTTTAAAATTACAAACCTAATTTACAGTTGTATTATGCCACAAAAAAAAGCTGTCTCTCAAATGAGACAGCTTCTCTTCTCCTAATTGTAAACTACAGTCGCATTGATTTTACATACTAATAATTTCTGAGGAAAAACTTTTATTTATTAATAATCAGCTTACTGCTGAATGTCACACCAATACCATCACCGGTCAGAATGTAAGTACCTTTCTGAAGCGCTGAGGTCAGAACCGGTTCATCAGCATTGATCAACTGTTCATCCACCTTTTTCCCGGACATATCATAGATAGAAACCTTGATTTTTCCAGAAATCTGTACGCCATTGGTTTTAATAAAAACTTCCTTGCTGGCCGGATTTGGATAGATAGAAATTTTCTTATTGACTGTAATTTCAGAAGTCCCCAAAGAGCACTCTGCCGGCACAGAAAAATCTTCTATCTGGTCAGAGATCGCATTAGGCAACGCTCCTCTTGTAGCGCCGGCGCTGGCATTAGCCCCAAGACCACGTTTGGCAAATGCGCTCCAGATCATACATTTGTTTTGACCGTTGTTCAGGTCAGCATCCGCTGCTATGATTGCATCTCGGCCAGTTACGAAATTCGGATAGCAACCTTGTATTTTCATTGCTTCCATTACCAGTTGAACCACTTTTCCGCTTCCTGAGTTTGGATTGTTTGCGATGTCATTAGAATAACCATACTTATCAGCAAATTTCCAATGAAGGTCCCACAGCATCGTTGCCCAGATAAAACCCACACCGTGAACATCTACGGCAAGGGCACCGCCGCCCGTGTCTATGTATTTCCCGTTTGTATCTCCATAGGTATAATCATTGATGGCAAAATCAGGAGAATACTTAGCAGGTCGGATTCCTGGACCGTCGGCTCCTTGATTCGCCACGAAACTTCCTGTAGACCTTGGCAGCGCAGCTGTGGCATCAGCTTTTCCGGTGACCATTAGTGCCATAAAGTCGGACCAGCCCTCTCCCATCTGCTCATTGGCATAAGCGGCATTGAGACAGCTGTAGCCGTTACCTGTACTTCTTGTAGAGATGCCGTGCGTATATTCGTGTGCTATAACACCGTTATCGAGACTTCCATCTACATCGAAAGTATTGTATTTCAGGTTGACATTTACATTAATGTTCTGGTCTATTTTGCTTTTGATGATTTCTCCTTCCTCATTGTCAATTAAGATTCCGGGGATTGTTACAGTGGTATCAGTACCACTCATATTGATGATCGTTTGACCCGGAGTAGGATTATATATGATAACACCTTTCGCTCCTTTGTCCTGTGCTTTTTTGAATTTGACATCAAAGTTGCAGGTTCCTCTCTGGATAAGTGCAATTTTTCCGTTCAGATTGGTATTGTCCAAGTTCGTACAAGCGTCTGCAGGTGTAGCTATGGCAACATCGCCGGTTAATGGTGAGTTTATTGGAAAGGCACCTCCAAAGTCAGCATTATAGCCTGCAGCAGGTTTTCTGTTCACCAAATCACTTGGTGCATTGTAGCTCAGCAAATAGCCATACCTCCAAAGGTACATCTGCATTCTTGGAGAAAAGCCGTCCGGAGGTGTTGCAAAGTTGGCATTATTAAGAGAAGAGCCGTCTCTGGCCTCTGATAGAACAGGATCGAAATCGGTGTAAGGTTCGCCCTTTCCAAAATTATTTGACTGAAAGTTACGCCCCGCTTCATCAAATCCAAATTTGTAGAATATGTCGTGCATCTTGTTGGACGCGTAGAAAAGATTGGTAATAGAAGCATTGGTATAGGTAGTTACTGGCTGATTCAAATCTAGTGGAAAATCAAAAAGTTTCTGTACCCCTCCATCGGCACTAGGTCCAAATGCATTGGAACCATTGAGGTCTACGTAGGCGTAGGCATTATTTCCTCTCGTGATGTTATAAATTTCGTCACCGTCATTTTGCCAACCTAGTGGAGAAGCATCCAGAAACCACGGGCTGGTTTCCAGCGTGCGCTGACCGAAATTAGGTGATTCGATTGGAAATGCATACACACGGTAAGAGGCATTATCTACAAGTACAGACTTGTGTTCTCCAGTTTGTTGGTCTGTTGGCTTTTCAGAATTATAATGAATACTATCCAACTGATGTTCAGAAGAAAAAGAATGGTCGTGAAACTGGCAAGATACTGTGAGATTGGTTTTCTCAATAATAGCACCTGTTACTGCATCTACAATGATGTCCCAGTAATTGTTGGTTCCTTTTTCATAGAAATTGACAGCATAAGCCAATTGCAGTTGTCCTTTCTCTGTTGGAAAATAAACTAATTTAGATAATACCGAATTATTTTTTCGTCCCTCGAAGGTATAATCGCCTTTGTCTCCTTTCAGATTAGCTGATGATAAAATGACCGAGAAGTCTTTGGGAACATCCACAGAAGGCTTGGCAGCAGTAATATTATCCGATACGGAAATAAATTTGTCAGACATATATTTCACCGTGTTGCCTCGCATCAACACAGACGAAATGGCACCGTAAACAGGAATACCTCTATAAGTCTGCTGTATATTTACAACTTTACCGTCAGAATCTTTTTTAGCCTCGGAATGAATGATGTCAAAGGTCTGGCTAAAAGTCGTTTTACCTGTTGCCAGATATTGTTCTATGATAGCCTTGTCGCTGTTCTGAGCCTGCATCACGGTGCCCGCAAACAGGGCGACTGCCGCTATCGTAATTTTAAATGTATGTTTATGATTTAGTTTCATTAGACCAAAATTAATTTTTAATGATTTTCTGTGATGATATTTTGCCTGTTGCATCGGTAATATTGATGATGTAATTACCGATTGGAAGATGGCTGATGTCAATCATCGTGGCATTTTGATAGCTCGCCACTTTTTGCCCTGCCATATTAAATACCGTTGCATCTTTGACCTTGTTTTTCAGGAAAAGATAGCCCGATGTAGGATTAGGATAAAAAGATGGTTTCGATGCGCTTGCTACTTCCTGACTGCCCATAATGGCACTGCAATCCGTTGCAAAAACTGCTGTCGAATCTATTTGCCAAAGCGTCTGACTGGAGCTGTACGCTACATCATCCACTTGTATACACTTTAGATTCGGGCTGGTATGTGCAAAAAAACCGATGGCGTTTTTATTGTTCCCGTTTTTCACGTTGATGAATTTCATCTTCTGATTTTCAATCGCATTAACATAGATCAGATCGCCGTTTGTAGATGCATCCACCTCGGTCAGCTGCGAATAATTAGCATAAAAATATTGCAGCATAGAATGACCGGTCAAGTTGACTACGGGTATTTGCGTACCATCCATTATAAATTGCCTTAAGTAAAGTTGCTTGCTGATGTCAATAGATGTGATAGGATTGGCCTGAATCATAAAAGTATCCAGCAAAGGATTGTTCGATACATCAATCTGCTGAAGTTTGTTAAGGCCTACGTTGAGGTAGGTAAGACGCGTATTTTTCGTCACATCAAGCGTCGAGATTTGATTGGCTGCTGTGTTTAGTTCCGCAAGTCTTGGGTTCTTGGTTACATCAATACTGGAGACATTGTTGGACGCAAAGTAAAAATTGGTCAGCATTGGACATCCTGTAACATTCAATGCTTCGATCGCATTGAACATAAGGCTGATAAATGACAATTGAGGATGCGATCCGAAGGTCAATTCTTTCAAGTAAGATGATTTGCTAATGTCTACTGCCAAGAGTTTGGAATTTTGTGAGAGGTTCAGTTTGGTGAGGAGAGAATTGTTGATCCGCACTTGATTGATTTCTTTGTTAGTCGTCACATCTACAACGGCCACTTTGGAACCATTGATAACAAGTGAAGTCAGGTTTTTGAAGTATTTAACCTCCGGAACGTCTTTGATATTTCCGGTAAGAGTAAATCCTCCGGTATAAGCCTCAGCTTCTGTCATCTGTATCTCGCCGTCATTATTGGTATCAATACCGGTATAGAGCAGAATATACTCGAGGAAATTTTCGTCTGCGAAATTGATGTTCTGTGCGTTTGCTGTCGTGAAACTGGCACTAATGAGCATCAATCCTATAGTTGCTAGAGTTTTTTTCATTTTACAATTAATTTAGTGGTGTTAACAGTTCCTTCATTGGTTTTACCTACCAGGATGTAGTTTCCATTAGGAACTGATAAATGCGTTTTGTTACCGTTGATTTTAACATTCTGATCCAGAAGACGCCCGTTCAGGTCATAGAGGTCATAGCTCACATATTCTTTTCCGCTGAAGAAAATATCGCCAGTGGTAGGATTAGGATAAACCATTTCGCTTTTTTTGTTAATGCCGGAGACTGCAAGAGTTGGAAACTCTATCTTGTAAAGTTCCTGTCCGTTAGCCACGTTAAGTTTCGCTGACAGATAAAGAGCCCCGTTATATGCTTCCATCTTCCCAAGAACAAAATTGGTGTATCCTGGTTTAAGTTCCAAAGTAAGCTTAGTTCCATCCGCTGTTCCATCACTCTCCCAAAGCCTTGCTTCGCCGGAACCATCATTTGCCAGAAAGTAGAGCTTACCGTTCAGTTCGGTCAGACTGCTGGGATTGGATGCCGCAGAACCAGGGTTGATATCTTTAACCAGTTTCGTTCCTTCCCCTGTGCCATCTGTTATCCAAAGTTCCGTACCGTTGGATCCATTATTGGCACTGAAGAAAACCTTATCACCAACTTGTTTGAAGTTCCCAGGGAAAGAGTTTGAGGTGCCCGGATTAATATTTTTCACCTCTACAGTGCCTTCCGTTGTTCCGTCTGTTTTCCAGAGTTCAAATCCTGATGTACTAGAACCTGCTGAAAAGAATACAGTATTTAATTGGCTGCTGTAAAAGAAATTCTGAGGATTGGAAGTTGTATTAGGATTAATGGTTTTAAGAAGAGAAACCGATGTGCCATCATACATATATATCTGGGCATTGTTAACGCCTGCTGCTGGAGATGCGGCCATTACAATTTTACCGTTGACAGCGCCCATCTGTCCGGTAATGACAATGGGTGTACTGATATCGTGTGTAGCGTTATCAGAAAAGTACCATAGTTTATTATTTAATCTGTAAAAGATCTTTCCATTGCTCTGCAAAAGATTTGCGGCAGTAGAAAGTCCGGAGCTTACAAGATGCGCACCTTCGCTATTATCATAGGAATAAAGACCTGTCGTACCAATCACTGTTAGAAAATGCAGTTTATTATTGTAATTCATTAAAGAAATCGGTAAAGAACTGGCAGTACCTGGGTTTATATCAAAAGCGAGATTTGTACCTTCCGGGGTACCGTCTGTGGACCAGAGTTCATTACCATAAGTTGGATTGCTGGCATTAAAGTACAGCTTGTCGCCGTAATTGAAAAATTCTGCCGGAGTAGATGGATTTGCACCGGGATTGATATCTTTTAATAAAGTAATGCTTTGTGCGCTTAACGCATTGGCTATAAAAAGGGTAAATACTATTTTTTTCATAATGATGTTTTTTGATTATTGAACAATAACTTTGGTCGACGCGTTCATCTTCTTATCATCAGAAGTAACCTTCAGAATGTAGTTTCCTGCTTTTGAATTCAGATTGATTTTACTATTATTATCAAATTTTCCAGCTTTGATGAGGCGACCAGTCGTATCGAATAACTCAAACGAACCGGAATTGACATTGCTGATCTTAATTTCGCCTTTAGAAGGATTAGGATACACGTTAAGCTTTGATGATGAAGCAGTCGTTACAGCAAGGGTTTCATTAGGAAGATTGACCTTGTAAAGTTCCACACCGATCTGGTCTGCAGCATCTACCCTGGCAGAAGCATAAAGATTGTCATTATACACAGCTAGTCCAAATGCCGCAGGAAGTGTTGAAAGCACTTTGGTGCCTTCTTCCGTGCCGTCTGATTCCCAAAGTTGTCTCAAATTGCCAGTGTTGTTCAGAAGGAAATATAGTTTATTTTTGAAAACCGTCAGTTTATCAGGAAATGAACTTGTGGAACCAGGCACTATGTCCTTCACCATTTTGGTTCCCTGCTCGGTGCCATCTGTCACCCACAGTTCGCTGCCGCTGGTTGCCCCATCTGATGCAGTAAAATAAACTTTCCCATTGTACTCTGTAAAGTTTGTGGCACTGGAGCCTGCCGTGGCCGTAGTGGTATTGATATCTTTGACCTGAACAGTTCCGTCCGCAGTTCCGTCTGACATCCACAGTTCCGGACCGTTACCTCCGTTTGCAGAGAAAAACGATTTGCCTAATGCGGGACTGTAATAAAAGTTCTGAGGATAAGCAGTAGCTGCAGAATTAATGGTTTTTAAAATATCCAGCGTATTTCCGTTCAAACTAAAAAGCTGATACCAAGTTGGGTTTGTAGACGTTTTGTACTGACCATTGGCGATAATCTGCTGTCCCACATTTCCTAGGAACATCACGGTCACATTATCATCGACCATCACAGGCTGTAAACTATCATCCAAAGTATAAAGACGCTGCGTATTAGGTGATACCGTGCTGTTGGTCGCCTTGAAATAAAGCTTATTGTTGCTGGTTAGAAAAGTGGTTGCAAACTTAGCAGTTGTGGAAACTGTTTTAAGACCTTCAACGCTGTCGTAGGACATCAGGACACCAGAACTACTGACTCCATTCACAGGTAGAGCGGCTGTAAAATAAAGTTTGTAGCCGAAGGTATAAAGATTGGTCGGCGATGACGAAGGTGCACCAGGATTGATATCCGCCACTATTTTTGTACCAGTCTCTGTTCCGTCCGTTTCCCAAAGTTCAGTTCCTGTGGCAGAACCTGTCTGACCATAGGTGGCACTAAAGTACATTTTATTATTAAACACCATAAAATTAGAGGGGGCCGAATTGTTTAGGCCGGGATAAATGTCCTTTATAAGAGTAAAAGTAGTTTGGGCGGATAAAAGTCCGCCTAAAAGAATTGCTAAAAAGTTGATTTTTCTCATATCAATAAATTATCTTTAAATAAATAATGTTTCTAAAAATGATTCAGAAAAATTATCTATCAATTAAATTGATTAAAAGATATTTTATCTCATCATTTTAGATTTCTAAATTATCAATATGAGCTTTAAAAAAATATAAAAGAGCTTTCATATTTGAGAAAAATACTTGAATATGACAGCACAAAAGACCATCTAAATAATTATAAATGAAAGATTTAAATTTCAACAAGAAACAATATCAATTAAAAGTTTTTTTCATTGAAAAATGGTAGAAAAACGAGGTTAAAACAGTTAAAATGATGACTAAAATCGAAATCGTTATAAAATTCCATATTACGTTTTTATTATTTTTATGGATAAAATTTGCATTATCATTAATTACAAGCCTTTCAATTGTTTCATTCTGAAATTTTGAAATTTTCAATAATACTTGATTATATTTATCAAAATAATAAAGATATAATTTGTAATTTTTTCTTAAATAACTATCCTGAGCCATCAGTCGATAATAAAGAGATGTAAGCTCTGCATCATACTGAACAAAATCATCGACATCAATAGTTTTCAGTAATTGGCCAGCTCTATCCAAATCTTTTCTTTTTAAATAGATATCGACCAGCCCCACAGATGCAAAGTATTTATTATAACCTAATCCATCTTTTTTGCTGTCCAGAACTTCGGCGTAGAGCTTTTCTGCATCTTGGGTCTTCCCAATGGATTCCAAACAGTGAGCTTTCTGGATATCAATCAAAAGCCGGTTTGTAACAACCACATCCTCAGCTGGTAACTGATCATAGACGGTCAGTGCCTTGTCAAAATATTTTATGGCAAACTCACAGTTGAGCTCATTTTTGAAGACAATACCTTTCACATTATAGACATTGCCTTGAATAAATAGAAGGTCTTTGGGCAACGATATTATATTGATTAAATTCTCTGCCTCGTCTAGATTTCTCTTGGCGTCAGCATTCATATTGATTTGCTGATACTGGTTTCCGAGCATCGAGAGAAAACGGACCTGATTGATTTTATCATCATTTTCCTTGGCCATCTTAATGCCCTGATTGCAATTTCTAATGACCTGACTGATGTCTCCCAGAACCATCTGCGCATTGACCAACTTGGAAAGTGCTCTAATTTTTGTAGGATAATCCTTAGCTTCCAGGAGTATTTTCGTAGAAATGCTCACCAATTTTTTTGGATCGGTAAAAATAAGATTCGCGGCTTCGTCCAACTGTTTATCGTTGTCCGTTTTTTGTCCAAATACTGCGAAGGCGAAAAGCATCAATAGTATGTTCAATAATTTTCTCATCCATTTATTTTTTGGAGAAATTCTGTTGGCGAAAGGTTCATCCTGTTTTTAAAAATCGTTGTAAAAAGGCTGTGTGACGAGAATCCGCACTCGTCTGCAAGATAACTTACCTTATATTTCCTGTATTCTGGATTTTCTTTGATCTTATCAACAATATAATCGATTCTGAGATTGTTGATATAGGTATTAAAATTAGAGTTTTTATGTTTGTTAACCACCTCGGACAAATACTTCGGATTGGTATCGAACTGTTGCGCCAGAGTTTTGAGCGACACCGTTTTCTGGATGTATTTCTGATTTTTTTCAAACTCTTCGAGCTTGTTCAGAATCCTTTTTTCCGTTTTATCTGAAATGACGAAATTTTTGACCTCTGTACTAGCAGGCACTTTTTTTGCGAGCCTGGACTTATACTTTACAGACCAATAAATCAATATTATTGCGATGATGAAAATCACAATAATTGCGAGATAGATATACCGGAACATCTTTTGCTGAGCTGCCAGTTTTTCCTCATTCATCTTGTTGATATGGTTCACCAACATTGCTTTGGCAACCGATTTTTTTGATTCGATGTTTTGAATAATGTTGAAATATTTATCATTCGCCGAACCAAGCATATTGAATTCATTGATTCCTGCAGAGGCTTTTGCCAGATTTTTGTAATAATCTGCTTTCAGTCCAATATTAGAAATACCGGAAGCCGAACTCTGGAAATTTTTGAGAAAATCAAATGCAGCCTTTGGGTTACTCTTTTCCAATTCAATTTTAGCTAAAGAGTTGAAAACCAGAATCTCGTAATAAATACCAGATTTATTGATGTTTGCTAGTCCACGGGCATAATTTCTTGCAGGCATCGATTCAGCACTATTCTTGTTCAATAATTCCGAAAGCCATATACTACTCTGAATCAAAGCCTTGTTATTACCTGCTTTTTTGTAATTCTCAATGGCAGATTTCAGAATGGCAATTCTTTCGGACGGTGCAAATACTTCAAAACTGGTTTTATCAATCGCCAGATCTGCAAAAATTATTTGTTTTGAAAATTTAAAATTCTGAACATCATTGCTTATGTTTTTCAACTCACTGGTTAGACCTAAAGCCTGGCAAAGTTCTGCGTACAAGTATTGATATTGAAAGAAAATCTCAGACTTTTTATCATTCGTTGCAATTTTTTTTAATGCTGATAAACTGTTCAATGCTTCCTCGTAATTGCCTTTGATTAATAATGACTTAATGCGGAGAATCTGCGCGTCGGCTGGTGAAATTTTGGAATAATACTTCAGCAGCGGTTCCAGCTGTTGACTGTCGTACTGCATCTTGTCCAGGATCTCTTCTCTCAGGATTCCGACATCGTTCGGCGTCTGCGGGGTATAGAATGCAATAATAAATAAGCACAGAAAAACAACAATGCGCTCTGTCAACAGATTTACTGGTATTTTCTTTATTATTGCTATCATACTAACTTACAAAAATAGGAAATAATTATCGCTATCTTATTAACTATATACCACACAATTGTAATTCTCAAAAACCCAACTATCTGCGATAATTTCTAAGTAAGTAAATTTGATATCTAAAAATTAAGTGATCTTCGATTACATAATTACTATTCGTACTTTTTTTCTTCAGGCTTCATCAACATCACACACGCACCAGCAATCAGGAAAAGAAATCCCGTCAGAACAATGACCAACGAAGGGTTGTCATTCAGAAAGGTTTTGTAAATGAATCCGAAAGAAATCGTCTGTATCAGCATCGGTACTACAATCATCATGTTAATGACGCCCATATAGACACCTCTCTTCTCCGGTGGAATTGATGGAGAAACCATTGAATATGGAAGTCCCATCATTGATGCCCAGCCAATCCCCAAAGCCACCATCGGAACTAGGAGAAGATATTCGTTTTTAATGTATGGCAATGCCATTATCCCCAATCCTGTGATACAAAGACAGAAAATATAGGTATTTTTAGAAGTGAATTTTTTAGCAAAAGGTACCAGCAGTAAGGCCGATACCATTGTTATAATATTGTAAGAGCCATTCATTAGTCCGGTCTGTCCCACAGCAACTTCCACCAGATGAAGCACATTTTTTGCCCAGGACATATCTTTTTCTACCACAAAAACTCCGCTTTTTGCCAGCTTGATGATTTTGTCTGCTTTTTGCTCATCGCTTTCAGAAATTCCATATAGCGACAGCTTGAGCATTGGCGTGATGAACTGCCAGTAGCAGAACAGCGCATACCATTGGAAAAGATAGACCAAAGCCAGCTGCCAGAGTAATTTCGGCATATCCCGTATTGCAGAAAAAATTTCTATGAATGGTGTAAAAAATGTACTTCCTTCCTTGAACTTTCTGAGTTCTTCCAGTTCTTGTTCAGATGGCGGAATCTCGGGCGTTTTGTAAACCGACCATACGACCGAGGCTATGGAACAGAAAGATCCAAGGAAAAAAGAATAATATACCCAAACAGGAATACCGCCACCTGAGACATTGCCCCCGAGATATTTCTGAAAAATAAACAAAGAAAGATTTGCCAGAGTAATCCCCGCTCCCACAAACAGGCTCTGCATTTGGAATCCGAAAGTCTGCTGTTCCTGCGGAAGTTTGTCTGCAATAAAAGCACGATAAGGTTCCATCGCGGTATTATTGGCAGCATCCAGAACCCAAAGCAATCCTACTGCCATCCAAATGGCAGAACTGAAAGGGAACAAAAATAAAGCAATGCTGCAAAAAATAGCCCCCAAAAGAAAAAACGGCTTTCTGCGCCCCCATTTCGGACTCCAGGTTTTGTCACTGATGGCACCAATAAATGGCTGAATCATCAACCCTGTGATGGGGCCGGCAAGATTCAGAATGGGAAGTTGCTCTGCGTGAGCACCGAGGAAAGTGTATATCGGATTTACCGCCGTCTGTTGCAATCCAAAACTGTATTGTATGCCGAAAAATCCGACATTCATATTCCAGATTTGCCAGAAACCGAGATGTGGAATTATTTTTTTTGTTTTCATAAATTAATTAGATTGTAAAGCACAATTAAACCCATCTTTATTTCAGCAAGAGTTCGTAATTCTTTCCAAGAACCAAATCTGCCTTTGCTTTTAATTGTTTAATAATCTGATGTTCTATCTCCAACACCTGTTCAACAAAATCACTCTTCTCGTCACGGTTTCTATTCATACGATTATCATAGGTGTCTCTATACGTTCTGTCGATGAAAATTTTAAAATCAAAATCGTCAATCTCCAAAATATAAGTGCCTTCGACAATAGCAACTGTGTAATCTGCTGCTGCTATTTCTTCACTTGCAATCCTGTTCTCTATGTAATGTACCAAAGGTTTTTCTATTTCTACTTTTCCGCTTTTGAACTCTGAAATATTCCTGGAAAGCTTTGCCAAATCGACTTCAAATATCCCTACGTTTTCTAAGGATTTTATGCGGTTTTCGTGATTGCTCCTGGGTGGAAGTTTAAAATAATCATCCATCTGCCACACAAGGCTTTTAATATTATTTTCGTTTAAAATCTTTTGAACTGCAAAAGCGGTCACGGATTTACCGCTTCCGCTTTCTCCTGCAATTCCTATGGTGAGTTTGTGTTTATTTTTTAATGGCAATTTTGTATTCAGTACTTCAAATATTTCTTTACCTATTGCCAGATGTCTTTCTTTAAGTTCTATATTGTCTCCTATCATTTTATTCTTTCTTAATTTATAATTTCATTTCCCAAGCTCATCATCAGATATCCTGAAGCCGAAAAACATAATTTTTCAGTTCCAAGTGGCAAAAGTTTATCGGTTGAATAATATTCCCGGAAATGTTCGCCTTTTTCCTGCATCTGCTGTTCATATTGCGCCAGTATCTTTTTCGGAATCCGTCTAAGGTCTTTTCGGTTGAGCGCCAGGCAAAGCCATCCTAAAAATATAGGCCAGGAACCACCATTATGAAAATGATGAGGCTGGTTTTTGAAGCTGTAGCTGTAGTTATTCTCCAGAAGTTTCCAGTCGTAATCGCCGGGATAAATCACGGGATAGAATACGGGAAGCATCCAGTGTTCGAATTCTGTATGAAGACCTTCCAAAAATCCGGTAAAAGCTTCGAGATCCAATTCGAAATCCAGGAGAATCGCCAAAGCATTTCCTGCCAGGTCAAATCGGTCATCGTAGCCATTGGCATTAAGCGATGCCCAGAAATAAGGTTTTGCATCGGTTTTGGCGTAAGCTGTTTCGTGGTATTTTGGTTCTGATGAATCGTTCTTATAAAAATTTTCCTGAATCAAATTCCGGATGTTTGTTGCCTGAATTTCCAACTCGGAGTTCTGGTAAATCTCGGCTGCATTTTTCACCGCCCAGTAGCGCAAAACATTATCGTAGAGCGTGTATCCGGAAGTTACATATTCGTCTGCCCAGTTACCGCCTAACGGACTGTACAAAAGATCTTTCTGATTGTATTCCCAGGTTTTGAGGCAGGACAGTGCTTTCAGTATTTTTTCTTCGAAAGATTGTTTTAGGTCATCTTTTTGATAAATTTTCAAATATTCGCAGGTTACAATAATCCACCAAGTGGTGGCGTCTGTTCTGCCAACGTGTGTTCCGTAGCTTGCTTTTCCGCTCACAACATTGGACGGAATCTGCCCGTTGTCCGCCTGATGTTTGGCAAGCGTACGGATAGATTGTTCCAAGCCCGCCAGAATCTCTTCATCATTAACCAAAATACCGGCATAACCTGTCATCATAGAATCTCTCGCCCAGACTCTGGCATAGTTGTCCCTTTGCTGCGCTGATGCCAAAATCCCTTCTTCTGTAATCGCCTTCCTGATGATATCTATCGCTTCTTGTTTAAACATATCTAATTTTTACTTTTATATGAAGCCAAAATCTATCAAAATTTGGCTTAAATGTTTTCTGTATTACCTTATCGATTCAAAATAAATTCATATTAATAAAACTAAGTTGAGTATAAGCAGAATAAAATATTTTTAAAAATATCATATTCTGCTCTGTCATCAATTATCTACAAATCAAATTTCACACTCACGCTGTAGCTGGCTCCCGGAAGTGTTCTTGCTCTCACGATTCCGTTTCCGCCGGCAATTGAACCTTCTTCTGCCTCTGTCACCGCAATGGTATTGAATACATTATTAGCATTCAAACTTACGGAAAGGTTTTTGAGCACCTGATAAGAAACATATGGATTTACGATAGCGTAACCCGGCATTAACAATTTGTTGTTATCCTGGGTAAATGCTTTGGTAGCGCCGATCAGGTAGAATCCTACATTGAACTTGTTCGCATTGAAGTTAGGATTCACTGAATACATCAATTTCGGTGTTCTTCTCGGCATATTTCCGATGATAGTAGGGTCTATAGCATTTCTAATTTCTGCGTGGGTGTAGGTAAGACCGGCCTTTACATCTAATCCCTTCGTAATTTTGTAATAACCATCTAATTCTACCCCGAAAGACTGGTATTTGTTATCCGTTTTTCTCTGAGTTGTAGCTTCGTAATTGGCTTCTTTGGTTCCTGCATAGAACAAAGTGGTATTAAGGAAATAGCCTGAACCTCTTAATTTATATCCCGCTTCCACCTGATTAACCTTATTTACTTTCACAGCATCCAAAGCCGGGTCATCATTATTGGTATAATTGTAACCGGAGAACAGGATTCTGTCCGCAGATGCGCTTCCGCCCTGGCTTACTCTTGCGAAAACGGCATTTTTGTTGTTCAAAGCATAGTTTGCACCCACTGAATATCCGAAGATTCCGTATCTGTAATTTACGGGAACATTGATGTTGTCATTGGAACCGACCATTTGTTCAGAAATATCAATCACGCCGTTTCCATTCATATCACGGCTTGTGTAAGTGACTGTAGCTCCGGAGAAATAGCCTGATACTTTTCCGATGTCATATCTTGCGCCTGCATCGATGGTTAATTTGTCTGTTGCATTGATTTCCACCTGAGCGTGAGGAGCGGTGATATCGTATTTGGTATTGTAGTCTCTTTTCAGGTTGCCCCAGTCTTTCATTCCGTAGTTAAGTAAGCCGTTGTGGGTAATGTACTGTCCAGCGGTATTTTTCACATCAATTAATCTTGCATTTTTATCGCTGACTTCCTGCAGATAGTTGTTCCACATCCAGGACATATTGATGTTCTGGGAAGATTTGTACAACCCGGCATTGAATTTCACAACATCCCATTTTTTGCTGATGTTAAAGTCATTCACAAAATTATTGAAGTTATTCAGCTTTACATTGAAAAGAGCGATTTTCATATAGTTCGCATTCATATCAATCGGCGTGTTGGTTCCTGCATAGACTGCGCTTCCGAAATTGGCAAAATTAGCCGTATTGAAGAAGTCGCTACCTCTGCTCACGCTTGCCGGAAAAGGTGCTACAAACTGTCCGCCATTGGCTGCATACCTGATTTTTTCTTCCAATTTCCAGCCTTCGCCAAGATTATAATTGAATTCAGCACCGATAACTTTTGACAAAGAATGCATCCCGTCTGAAACATCAGTATTAAAAATATTACCGTCATTACCCAAAGTTCTGTCGTGCTGCAGGTTGATGGTTTGCAAAGCCCCTGTAAGAATGTTGTAGTTAGGCAGTGAAGACCATTTCGGGTCAGCATCTGTACCTTTAACGCCAACAGGCATCGGCATATAAGCTGCAGTTCTGTCATCCAGAACTTTTGCATAAATCCTGAAGCTTCCTTTTTCAAATTTCTTAAGAAAAGACAGTCTGAACTGGCCGCCGTTGTTGGAATTAAATCCTGTTTTTCTTGGGCCATCCCCTATCCTGTAGAAACCTCCCACTGCCATATAAGTATCATCGCCTATTTTGGTTCCGTAATCGAAATCGGTTCTGTAATTTTTGTAATTAAGTCCCATTTGCTGGGTAATGCTTCCGCCTTCTTTCTCACCGGTCTTAGTAATAAAGTTGATAATTCCGGCCGGAGAGTTGCTCGCAAATGCCGAAGCCGAACCTCCTCTAAGTGCCTCAACTCTTGAAACGAACGAGTCAAATCTTGTAAACTGGTCCTGAGTTCCGAAAGCAATGTCACCAAACTGCATGACCGGAAGACCATCTTCCTGAATCAGCAAATATCTGGAACCACCGGCCGAAACAGGAACCCCTCTCACGGTAATGTTAGAATTACCTTCCCCACCTGAAGATTCTGAACGGATTCCCGGAATGGTACGGAAAATCTCTGCGGTAGTTCTTGGAGCTGCATTTTCTATATCTTTCATTTTTAATGTAGAGATAGACGTACTGGTCTTGATGGATGCTTTAGGATTAGAGTTCCCTGTAATCACCACTTCATCAATTGTTTTATCTCTTGATATTGTGTCATTTACAGTACTCTGCGAAAACATAAAGGCCGCGGTGTTCATCGCACCGAAAATCAGTAATTTAGTGAACATCTTTGATTCCATATCTTTATGAAGTTTTTTTGTTATGGGTTAAAAGTATTTTTTTTAACACATCAAAAATGCGTTTTGAATATTGTATTAACATTGCGTTAATATCAACCGGTTGCGCAAACGGTTGCGGTTGGTAACAAAATTTTATTTTAACGTTTTATTAACTTTGAATATTTCAAATTTAACATATTTTAACAATTAAAACAATGTAAATCATTACTAAATTACCCCAAAAATATACTCCATTAACTCAAAATGAAAAGAATCACTATAAAAGATATTGCAAAAATGCTCAATATAAGTACCTCTACAGTGTCCCGAGCGCTTAAGAATCACCCTGACATCAGTGCAGCTGTAAAACAGCGTGTAAAAGAGGTTGCAGATACCTTCAACTATGTCCCGAATGATTTCGCCATCAATTTCCGAAAGAAATCATCCAAGGTTATCGGACTTATCATCCCGGAAATTTCGATGTTTTTCATTCCTTCCATTATCAAAGGGATTTCCTCCGTGCTACATTCGGAAGGCTATAACTTTTTTGTGCTTTCTTCGGAAGAATCTCTGGGAATGGAAGAGGAAAATCTGCTTACCTGTATCAACTCAAGGGTGGATGGCATCCTGATTTCTCTCAGCAGACAGACAAAGGACCTCACCCATTTCAATAAAATTAAGGAGCTGGAACTTCCTTTGGTCATTTTCGACAAGACCATTCCACAAAATGTCTTTGAAGAGGTGATATTTGACAACAGGCTTTATGCGCAAACTGCCGCCCAAAAGCTCATAGAAGCTGGCTGTAAAAATATTGTTGCTATTTTCGGGGATGAAAACCTGGAAATATCACAAACCCGTAAAAATCATTTTTCAGAGGTTATCGATAAGCACAAAGATGTAAAGTGCAAGATCATCTACTGCAATTCCGCCGATATGGTAAAGGAGAAAATGAGTATCATCTTTGATTATGAAGACTTCGACGGTTACTTTGTAATGAGTGATGAGACTCTTGCCGGACTGCACAGTTCCCTTGTCAATAAAAAAACGGCTTCCCCAAAAGCTAAAGTCGTTGCCATAACGGAGGGAATTCTTCCAAAATATCTGGACGATTCCTATGAATGTATCATTAACGACGGCTATGAAATGGGAAAAACGGCTGCGATGAAACTATTGACAATCATTAAAAAACAGTCTATTTAAAATTTACTCAATTAACTGTACTTGCTTGAACATTTAAAGAACCGATTTTGTTATTGTGCACTTACGCAAACTCAGTTGTATGAAAGTTTTTTTATATCTCGATTTTTCTACATTAAAATTTGTGGCTACCAGAATTTTACAATATAATTTTAATGTATTTTAATTCTAAATGACTACGTGACGAGGAAATATTTTATATACCATACTTTATTTTAACATTTAATTTACAATAAATTAGAATATATTATTAAGCTAAAATCTCAATTGCTATAATATTATTTTCGTAATGACAACCTCTTGATTAGTAACCGATCCAAGATTTAAATTGTGCAGATTTTTCTCGACTTATGATAATTGCTTCATCGCTTTTTTTTAGTTTTACTTTAAGCTTACCCTTAAAATAATTGCTGATCTGTAAAATAGAATTAATGTTTATAATATACTGCCTGTTGGCTCTGAAAAATAATTTGGGATCAAGTTGCTGTTCCAGTTCTTCCAACGTTTCCGGAATTATTTCCTCCTCACCATTAGCCAGCCTGGCTTTCGTCATTTTAAATTCTGAATAAAAGTACATTATATCATCAACGAGTACAGTCTTATAACTATCTCTATATGATATCAGAAAACGATTCCTGTAACCTTGTGGCTTCAGAGAAGTTAAAAGAGTTTCCATTAATGTACGATCAATTTTTACAATCGTCTTTGCTTCGAGTTTTTCTATAGCCATATTCAGTTCATCCTGCTCAATAGGCTTCAAAAGATAAAAAACACTGTTATACCTGAACGCCTTGACTGCATATTCGTCATATGCAGTGGTAAAGATAACGGGGCAAAGGACTTCCGCTTTTTCAAAAATTTCAAAACTTAATCCATCAGACAGCCTGATATCCATCATCACAACATCGGGCTGCTCATTTTCATTAAACCACTCCACACTTTCCGCAACGCTTTCAATAACAGCTACTATCTCTGCATTTGGTCGTACTTTACCAAGCAGACGAACAAGTCTTTCTGCATTGGGAATCTCGTCTTCAATAATTAAAATCCTGCTTGTCATCATAGTTTAAGAAGTGGTATGGTTACTTTGAAACAATTATTGGCTTTACTGATCTCAACCGGCCGTTTTGACAGCAATTGATACCTACGTTTTATATTGGTTAATCCTATACCAAAAGAATCTTGAACCTTTGCAATTGGCAGCATATTATTTTCAACTGTCAATGTTTGCGCATTATCAGTACTGATGCGTACGATCAGTGGTTCTTTTCGGTTCGTTTTATTGTGCTTTAACGCATTTTCGACAAGAAGCTGCAAGGTAAGAGGCGGCATATAAAGATTTTTTGATGACTCATCTGCAGAGATATGAAACTGTACCCCATTAGAGAACCGGTGTTCAATAAGAAATCGGTAAGACTCTAAAAATTTAAGCTCCTGTTCCAGCGTAATAATATCTTTTTTAGCATTTAGAAGAAGGTAACGGTATATACGGGAAAAGTTTTCAGCATATGCATATCCCAGCATCTGATCTTTGAGGATGGTCTCAGACAATACACTCAGATTATTGAATACAAAATGTGAATCTATCTGAAGTTTTAATGACTGTAACTCAGCATCCAATGCTACCTGCTTAAGCTCTGAAGCCTTTAATGCCTCGTTTTTCCAATTTGATATCAGGTAATTGCCAATATGAATTCCTACGATAAATAGTGCAATAATAGTACTAACGACAAGCCACTGGATCATCCCTCTTGCCTCTTCTACGGATCCTCCCGGACCAAATCCAAAAGTCAGAGGTTTTCCATTCATCCTCGATTTGAAAAAGTTAATAATCAGCTGTACTGCCAGGATTACAAAAAGATTCAGAAATATTTCAATCGTAAAACGCTTTCCAGGATAATTGGTCCAGGGAACACTTTGGTTAAACCTGTTGCTGATGAGAATGCTCACTTCTGATACAATAAAGCAAAAAATAAAAGAGGTTGCAAGATCCCGGCTTACTTTCGTCCAATCCCTTTTAAAAAAATTGCCCCAGTAAGGAGAGAACGGATCGATGATGAATGAAATGAGGTACATCATTAAAAAGGCAAAACAAACAATCAATATTCGTTTCCAGCGGTTATTCAAAAATGCATTTTGTTCTTTCTTCATAAAATAGATCTCAATTGTTAAGTCGAATTATATTATTAAAATTCATTATAAATTAAAAAATGAGAATTTAAATATACAAAGACTTTTACACCGATAGCATTTTGCCCTTCTTAAGTTTATTGGTCAGAACAGATTTCCTCAGATTTATCAGTTAGCTTTTTTTGCCCTATCATTGATTGCAGAATGTTGTCTCTGTAAATAAACCCGTGAATCAAGGCCGCAGAAAGATGCCCGACTATCATAAAGAAAAACGCCCAAGCCATTATCCGGTGTGAATCGTGCAACAAGGCATAAGAAGTTGGGTTTTGTTCTAATATCGCGGGAAGATGGAAACCCGGGTAAAGCCTCACCGGGAAGCCACCGGCTGACAGCTGTGCCCAGCCGGAAAGAGGCAGTGCAAACATCAGCGCATAAAATACCCAATGCAGTATCGTAGCCATATATTTCTGCCAGCCCGGCATTTCACCGGGAAGCTTTGGAACGGGTCTGGTCAGGCGGTTGATCAAACGGACAATTACCAGCAGCAGTACAGCTACTCCCAACGGTATATGCAAATCCAGCAGCCAAGGCCTTAATGTTAATGATGTCATCATTCCTACTCCCACGAATAACATTGTTAATATCATTGCGGCCATCAGCCAATGTAGGATTCGCGCCGTAATATTAAAAGATGAAGGAGGCATCTGAGTCAGCTTTTTATTATTCATCGTTATTTGTTTTGAGAGTTGTCTTTTTTAGGTTTTCCTACAGCATCGGTCGCTTTGCCATAACCGATTTCTCTTACCCTGTCATTGTACGAATGAGAATATATACCTGCCCTTGCTGCTAAAACAGGATCATCAGACAACGCAATTCCCTTCGGCACCAGCGTTGGATCAAAGTTGATATCCCTGCACCCACCTTCTGCCTGATCAAAAACACGGTTAACTTCCAAAGTCCCTGCAATGATTTGTTTACGGTTTGCAGGCCATTGTTGGGAGGGGTCGTTGACAGGGTCTCCGGGTTCAGCGATAGTCAATACCAGATCCCAATAAAGAGGAGCTTTTTCCAGTCGCTTTTTCAATTCATCAAATAAATAGTTTGGGCCAGCCTTTTTTCGTTCTTCTGCGCTCATCGAAACAAAGGGAGCGTGCGGACGCATTGACCAACGAACAGGATGTTCTTTTCCGTTGGAATCTATTAAAAGAAATGCATTGATAACATAATATTCCGAGCCTGCAAAACTTTTAGTCCAGGGTGCCTTGGCATCATATTCCATAGACTTTTTTGCTTCAGGGTATTCTTTAAGAAAAGCTGCAACCTTTTCAGGATTAGGTTTTCCTGTTGTAGGATCGGGCTTAAAAGCTTCAATTTGTTTTAGAAATCCTACGGCATCCCGAGTGCCAAAAAAAGGTTTATTATTCAATTTCATTCGCCACTGTTCGCCATCAGCAGATGTCAGCATCAAAGCCATACTTACTGTACGGCTGGAATTATCCGGCGCGTGCGGATTGCCGGTACCTAAAGAAAATCGACCCACTGCAGGAACATCTTTCTGTCCAAATACCTGTGCTATAGATAATGGCACAGCATTTCCAGAAGCGTGAAAAGTGCCTTCAAAGCAAATACCTTTGCCGTGAGCCCGACGGTATCCTGCCGGAAATGAATCCGGTGTATTCTCTAAAAATGTTCTGGTCGTATTACGTTGCCCAATAAGACCTGCAGACCACGCAAAGGCTGAAACTAGCAGCAATGCAGTAAGGGCAATACCCGCTAATCTGATTCCGGTTTTTCGTTTTTTGGAATCAGCTGGAAAAAAATATTTTTTCATAATATTCTGGTTCAATTATTTATATTTATTAATACAAAGAAATGAACGAGAAGCCGACATCTGACTTTTATCTTTACCGAAACGGAATAATTGGCTACTGAAATGGACTTTGAAATAACTGAAATTTACTACTATTTCAATCCTGATTGTATCAAAGCTTTACGAAACTATCAATTTTGTTTAAAAAAATTATGCTCAAAGGCTATGAAATAAATATATTGAGATTCTCCATTTAGCATTTTCATTGGTCAAATCATCAACGAAAAAGTATAATCGTGGTGCTAAAACTTTAATCCCTTATAATCCCATGCAATGTTTTTTTTATTGCTTTATAGATAAAGTACCAAACCGAATTTGCCCAGCTAAAAAACAGATATTTTTTAGCTTCAATTTTTAATGAATGTAAATTAAACAACATTTAATACATTCAAAATATTATCAATATCTAATATTAATTGGTTTGAATGTAGTCCTGTGATGTTCACGAACAGCCAAATGGCGCCCACTGAAGACAGTTGGCACCATTTTAATTACTTAGAATAATTTTTTTAAGTTATTATATATTTAAATATATCTGATAATGTCATTATGTGTAAAAATACACTTTTGTACAGATAAATAATATTTTTTCGATGGTACACTCAAGTATATTGTTGCCTTAATTTATTGAATTTTAAATTTTGAATCTTTAAATGCATTTACTAATTCTATTAGTTAAGGTGTCTCATTTAAATATATTATACAAAAACTCGCATTGTAGCCGTTTATTATTGCATTGTAAATTATATAATTTTGTGAAACATTATTTCCCAGATCAACTTTTATAAAAGTTTTGTAAAAAGAAGTTTTTCCGATTTCATCTTTAGTTATATTCTTTGTAAATTTTGCATCTGCATTCTTCTTTTTAATCGATTCAATTAGTTCATCAGTATTTTTATTTACAGTTGCAGCCTGAGCCACTTTATAAAACCTAAACCTCCCCAGCTGATGACCATGCTGTTGAATAGGTTTTCTTTTTCTGCCGTCACCACCATCCATTGCTCACTGAAAAGCTCGATAGCGTTGTCAGGTAAATCTTTTTGGGTCTATGCGATCGTACTGTGATTGCCATGCAGAGCCATGCGTAATGGTTTGCGTCTTCTTGACCTGCGGCTTTGGATCTTTACCGCAACCTGACAATACCAAAATTAATGGTAAAAAGGTCGACAGCCATCTTATTTTTTTTGTTATCATATTGTTATAGGCTCAGCCCGTTTATTAGTAGATAGCATTACTTATTTTATTTATAAATGCTGTATGCCAAATCATCGGCTTATGTTATTTCTGTATATACCTTTAATACTTTTATGTGGAATTTGAGAATTTCATCCATAGTCTTTGAGCAAACAATGAACTTCCTATAAGAACAATAATTACAAATCAAGTCGCCATTGATTCCATGTAGTCTGTGAAAAAATGAATAGCAGAATGCCGGGATTGAGAAAATATATTAAACATTCCCTCCCACTGAAAACTCAATATATTATTGAAATTCTAAAAATTCACCAACTTTCAAAAGCAGCAATTCTTTTCCCCTATCTGCAAATTTTTTGACTGATTCTTGATGATCGATGGTAATGTAAGGGTTACTATCATAATGATATCCCAGAATTTTATTGCACTCCACAAAATCTGACGCAATTATTGCATCTTCTACATCCATCGTAAAGTTGCCCCCGATTGGAAAAATGGCTAGATCCAGTTTGGTACGGAGGGGGATCAATTTCATATCGTAACTTAATGCAGTATCTCCTGCAATGTAAATATTTATGGTATCTGTCTCTATCACGAAACCTCCAGGATTCCCCCCCATAGCTACCATCTGAAAAACTACTTGAATGACTGGCGTTAACGTATTTTACTTTTCCAAAATCAAATTTCCAGCTGCCCCCATGATTCATAAAGTGAGATTTAAAACCTTTCTTCTCATAATAAGTGGTGATTTCAGCGTTTGAAACGATAACCGAATCATTCTTTTCTGCAATGGTTTCAACATCTAAAACGTGATCGTAATGAGAATGGGTAATCAAGATATAATCTGCTTTTAGCGAATCAATATTGATTGATTATGTGATGGGTATATATAAAAACGTTTGTTGTAAGTTTTTTTTCTGAAGTTCAAGATTATGCAATAATACAATACATATTCAGACATTTAAACTTCCATTTGTAGTTCTCTACCTTGGCTATTATAAGTCAACAATACTAATTAAATAAAGCTCGTGGTTCAATCATTGTCAAAGATTGCCTTCCTCAGGAAAAACTAAATTATAAAAATTCAGTACAAAAAATTCTTAACTAACTTCTTTGATGGAATAATGAAGTAACATTTCGATAGTATATCCAAGCTCATTAAACAATCAATAAATAACAGTTACGTTTGTTTTGACATTTCTTAATTATAAGATATTTATTGTGTTAAGGAACTGAACTCAGAATTATGATATCAAGAATTTCTTGATAAATTTTCTTTAAAACCTTAGATTTTCATATTTAATCTTTCTTCTTGAAGATCCAATAACCTAAGATGTTTTCTGATAATTTCTTCATCTAACAAAAGTTCTTCTCGGTTTTTATTTATAAGCCAGTATCTTTGGGCATCAAGAATATCAACATAAATCTTTTTATATTCTTCGTAATTAACAATTATCTCAGAACTCATTGCCTGAGTTTCATACCGCTGCAATTGATCATTCAACGTCGGAAAGCTTTTTATTTTATCACTATAATCATTACGAATTTTATCAATTGCCACTTTTGCCAAACTGTTCTTGATGTCCTGATCGATCTCCTTTTCAGTTCTTATAAAGTCCCGGTCGACCGGTGGAAATTTTCTAAGAAAAACAGGAAGTGTCAAACCCTGTATCAATAGGGTTGAAAGAATTACAATAAATGTGATGAAAAGTATCATATCTCTTTGCGGAAAAGGAGTTCCGTCATCCAGAGTCATGGGAATCGAAAGTGCCGCAGCTAATGAAACGACCCCTCTCATCCCTGTCCAGCCAATAATTAAAGGGGTTTTCCAACCGGGAGGTTCCGGATCGGCAACACTGATGAAATTCTTCATAATTAATGTTGTTATCACCGCTCCATAACTTGCGAAGATTCTTACAATAACAAGTACAGCTGAGACAGCGATACCATAGCCAATTGAAGTGTAAATATCTGCTTTGCCTAAGCCTGAAACAATTTCAGGTAAATCCAAACCTATTAACATGAAAACAATCCCATTCAATAGAAAACAAAAACTTTCCCCAACTGTTAAGGTCCTTATTCGCGATGCACCACTTAAGAAATCATGGCTGTGGTATGAAAGAAATAAACCTCCTGCAACTACTGCCAGTACTCCTGAAGCATTCAATTGTTCTGCCGCCAAATACATTGAGAATGGCGCAATGAAAGTCATTAGAATATCGATGTTCGAATCAGTCGGTAAGATTTTGTGCATATTCATAAAGATGTACGCTATTGCCAGTCCGATTCCGACACCGCCTATACACATCCAGACAAGACTGACTGCAGCTTCATGCCAAACAAACTGCCCTGTTGCAGCTGCAATCATTGCAAATCTTAAAATGATCAAAGACGATGCATCATTCAATAAACTCTCTCCCTCAAGAATTGAAGACAGTCGTTTCGGGACTTTTACAAATTTCAAAATAGCACCGGCACTAACAGCATCAGGCGGAGATACAATTCCACCAAGCAAAAAACCCAGGGCTAAGGAAAAACCCGGTATAAAATAGTTGGCAAAAATTGCAACCGATAATGCTGTAAAAAACACAACCACAAAAGCAAAACTAAGGATAATCCGACGCCAGCGCCAAAGCTCTTTCCAGGAGGTTGACCACGCTGCCTCAAACAGCAAGGGAGGTAAAAAGATTATAAAAATTAATTCTGGCTCTACTTTAGTTTGTGGTATACCGTTTCCCCTACGAACCTACAGCGGACCAGCGGTTTCCTGATCGAAAAAATAGTTACCCCGCTGATTTCACAACCGGCCGATAAAGCCGCTTTACCTACACTTCTTGCGGCAACAGATCCAATCGTGAAGAATGGTTCCTACTGGGGACCTTCCGGATTTATGCATGTTAAGGGTTCACCGGGACCTGCATCCATTCCCAAACAGGCGAAAGATGTAACCACAGGAAACAGGCTATGGCAGGTAGGCGAACAGATGACAGGCGTGAAATTCAATTTACAGCCCTGATTAGTACTCACAACCGAAAACTTAGAATAAATTTTAATAATGATCCTGATAATTTCGTGAGAAAATACCAACTTATTTTAGGATACAGAGCCGGTGTACGATTGAACGTGGATCAAACATTTAATTTTAAAGAGCGAACAGATACAACCTGCGCAAGACAATTGGCAGAGCAATACATTCAATGGAAGGAGTTTAAAATTTATTTGCCAAAACATTAAATTTACAACTGAACCTGATTCAATCTTAAAGGGATGAATCAGGTTCAACTATTGATAGCTAAAATTATGATTACTGATTAAAAAAATAGCTCCTGCCCTTCGAGGCTTTTTAAAAAATCACCGGAATTTCACCATCAGCATATCGGGACAAAATTTTGCACGATTTATCCTAATATTTGCCATCTTTATACTACTCTGCGACTATTGTCTGTTCTAATTTTGCGCTATAATTTTCTCATGTTAAAACTGGCATATTAACACTAAACCTTGGGAAATAAATGTATAAGATTATGAAAGAGCAAAAATCAGTAAGAATTGGCGTAGCTTTATTTTTTATCAGTCTTACAACAGCCTTCCAGGCTCAGACAATTGCAGAAAAACAACCCGATCTCAAAAGCACACCTATCAACATGGAGATGATGCTGGGTAGCAGGGGTATCTATTATCAGGTTATGGTTAATAAAAAGTTTAAAAGTATACCAAAACTTGGCTTTTTCAGTATTACCAATGGAAATGCTCCTTGGGAAAAAGAGATGACACCTGACATCATGACACAATCGCATATTACTTATACATTGTTAAGGGGTTTAGAAGTCACAACAGGTTTGCAATATACTCCTGTTTATGGATTCAGACCGGTAGCAAGTCTGATATATTCATATTCTACACCTGAATTTACTATCGTAGCGAACCCAAAAATCGATCTAGCAAGTGATTGGGCATCAGAAAACATGCTACTCATAGAATATCGTCCAAAAATTAATGATAACTGGTCATGGTACGGTCGTGCACAAGGTTTGTATGGATTTGTTCCAAGCTCAGGTGATCATAACAGAAGCTACATTTATCTGCGTGCAGGACTCAGCTACAAAGAGTTTAGCTTTGGTCTAGGTAGTAATTTTGAATGGTATGGCCCTATTAAACATAATGAGAACAGTATTGGTTTGTTCGCCACTGTACTTGTCTTCTAATAATAATTGTCTGAAACCGTTGATTTACAATTTTTTTATTGATAAGTTTTATTTTGAAATAATCAATGTTAAAATTTCATCCTAATCAAATAGTGAATATAATCAAATCTCTTGTAACAAAATATATTTATGGGAACAGATGAAAGTTGAAAAGACGGTCAATTGAGCAACTAATTTCGAAGTGAATGGAACGTCTTTTTAAGGTTTGAGATCATATCACAGCGATATTTAATTTTTTTTATAACGCTTTTAAATCGTCCGTCAAATGTTTCTATATTTCTTCGGTTATGGCATAAAACCAAAATAGCCAATTAAAGACTTAAAAGTCCAATAATAAATTCTAAAAGCTTTGTAAATTAAATTGCATTAAACTTCTGTTAAATTTAAAAACGAGACTTTAGTTTTAACTTAAAAGCTTAAAGCAATTCTTCTATCTTAATCAAATTTTCCTAGAAAATGTATTTATTAAAAGTCAGACGTACCATTATAATTAAAAATGCAGAACAAAAAGATCTGCACTAAAATTTTAAAATTATCAAAAGAAAAATTTATAATTGAAAGTTTAGCTTTTAAATGTTTCCAGTGCCCAATCCTCAAAAAGTTTCTGACCAGCGGAGTAATGACCAGCGGGAACTAGAAGTGAATTAGTAACAACAAAATGCATATACTTACTTTCATTTTCTGTAATCACTTTTTTGTCCTGACCTGTAATTTGAATATACTCAGAGACAAAAGTCCCCATTTTGCCACGTCTTGGTCCTGCAATTTCAATGGTGTTATTTTTAGGTTCTTCCAAAGAGAATTGTACTATGAATTCGGCAACATCATCAAGTGCAATTGGTTGATAGTCTAAGTTCGAAACAAAAACTTTATCCCCTTCTCCCTGAACTTGGATGATGGCTTCCACATGTTCGTGAAATTGTGTTGACCTAATTATAGTGTAAGGTATACCTGAGTTTTTAATAGTATCCTCTTGAAGTTTTTTTGCTCTAAGATAACCGATTTCCAATGCATCATCTGTTCCTACAATTGATAGAACGATATGATGCTTAACACTAGCATTCAATTCTGCTTTGACAAGATTCTTTCCCGCAGTCTCAAAAAATCGAAATGCATTTTCTCCTTCGGGAGAAGATGAATTTGATAGATCTATTACTATTTCAGTTCCGGTCAAGGCTTCCTGAAGCCCTTCACCAGTAAGGATATCAACACCTTGTGATGGCGAGCCAATCACCACTTTATGACCAAGTTTTTCCAATTTGTTAGTTACAAGCCTCCCTGTTAGACCTGTACCTCCTACTACTAAAATTTTCATATCTGATTTATTTAATATTGTAAAGTTTTTTAAAATAAACTGCGCACTTGAACACCAAAGGGATTTTCAAACCAATATCTCCAATATCCATCGGCTCCTCTTTTAGCATAATCATTAGATGTTCCTCGCATACATATTTTTTCACCATTATTCGCAATACCCGCTATACTCCAGTCCAAGATTAGTGATGCTAGATTGCCATCTACATAAACATTCCTTGTTGTAATTTTGATTGGCAATCCGAATTTAAAGAAGCAGTCCAATTCTCGCGCAATCTCCAATCTTCCTCTCCGAGGCTCACCGTTATCATTAATAAAGATTGCATCCTCCTCATAGAAACGAAGCATAGTCTCCGAATGGAAAGAATTCATATGAGCAAGAAAAGAGTCGACTATTCCCTCGGGAGTTTTTGACAATGAGAATACTGAGCTTTCAACAAAATTCTGTCCAATCATAAGACTTAAATTTTCTTTAGAAGTAATTTTTTTGTCTTACAAAATTGAGCAATTGGCATATGCAACGCCACTCACAAATTAAGGTAAAAGGTGGACAAAATAAGGAACAATTTAATGATCTAAGATTTGGTCTGAGTTTTAGCGTATTTCTTCCGATATTCACTTGGCGAACAACCTGCTTTTTTACTGAACAGTCTAATGAAATATTTTGTGTCTTGATATCCCAGCTGATAGGAAATTTCCTTGATACTTACCTCCGTATAGTATAGCAATCTTAACGCTTCGTTCATCACTTCCTTTTGAATCAGTTCCGAAGCTGATGATCCAGTCACTTTTTTTACTGTATCGCTTAGATGTCCAACAGTAATATTAAGCTTTTCTGCATATTCAAATGGACGCTTAATACTCCGGAAATGTGATTTTACAAGATTCCTGAATTCCTTTGTGAGACTGATAGAACGTAGACTGATACTTTCGGGATTAATGAATAATTGACGTTCGTAGCACAAAACTGCCTGTTCAATAAAAGCTGAAAGCAATGGTTCTTCAACTTGCCTGTAAGCGATATCGTTCAGATCTTGTAATTTCATCATTGAATCAAAGATTGTTCTAAACCAATCCCGCTCATTATTAGAGAGAGCGATAATCAAGGTTTCCTCTAACAAATTATCCAAACTGGTTTGTGCCGTTCTACCGATATGACGGCTTTCAAAAGACAGATAACAACCGGTTGCGCTAAGAGTCTCTAGAATCTGATGAACTTGTCCAGGAGGAGAGATAAAAAGTGTCCCCACCGGCATTGTTAAATGCTTAAAATCAAATACAACTTCAAGCTGATCAGCTTCAATTAGCATGCAAGTATAATGGTCGTGCCTGTGGGGTGAAAGTGCTTTTATAATACCTGGTGTAGATCCGTTCCAAATACCAACAGCAATCCCACTGCTGTAATCCATTCTATTTAATGTAATTGAATCGTTTTTAGGCATAACAATTTCTTTGCACAACTAATTTAGTTTTTCTTTATTTAATAGTGTATATTATTCAATACTAAAATTAAAGAAGCTGACGAAATCTGCAATTTTTTCATCCGTCACAAAATTAAAAAACATCTATTTTTAACAGTTATCTAAAATTCCAACGTTGCAAAAAGACAGAATTTATAAGTAAAACAAAAAAATTAAGTATATCGTTGCCTTTTATCAGTTGGACTTTCAGTTTATGAATCAATGAATTATTTAAACTTCATTTGAATTGTTTAAATAAAAACAGGTAGTATAAAGTAACAAGCAACTTTTACTATTTCAAAAAATAACTGTTACCTTTACATCTTCTTTAAAACTAAAATAGTTATGCAAGGCAATACAGCGTACAGAAAGAAAATAATCAGATCCAGCTATGTCAAATTAACCGGGATATCTATTATCGTTAGTATTATCTGTTGTCTTATATCTTATACTTTAAAACATTTAACAGGACAGGTACAAGAATACCTCTTTGAACAAATTATAGCCACGGAAAACAAATTGTTAATCTTTTTACCAAGTGTAGGTATTACAACAATCTACTTCCTACGTAAATATTTCTTTCAGAACAGAAAAAATAAAGGAATTAAAGAAATATATACTACCCTGGAAACAAGAAAAGATCATCTTCCTTTTTTTAAAATACCTTCTCATTGTGTTAATGGCTTTTTAACAGTGATTTTCGGAGGATCTACAGGAGTAGAAGTGTCAACAGTAGTTGCCACCGCAACAGTTGGTAATCAGGCCTACAAACATTTGCATAGTGCTTGGGCCTACAAGACGGAACTGATATGTGCAGGTATTATAGCGGGTGTAACCGTACTCTTTGGAAGTGCGCTGGGCGGTTTTTTATTTGCATTTGAAGTTATTGCACGTAAATACAATAAAACCTTACTGATCAGTGGAATTAGTTCGATGATTGTAGCTCATCTATTTGTACATTTTTATGACTCAAATCCACTATTTACATTTAAGGTACAGGACTGGCGTTGGCAATCCATACCTTTTGCTATGATACTAAGTTTAATCGGAGGTATATTTGCGCTTTATTTTACGAAAATTGTCATCTACGCAAAAACATTTTTTGGTGGGATTAACAACAATTTCATCCGTGTAAATTTAGGTGCTATAACTGTTGGGGTATTTATCTTTTTTCTTCCGGCTTTATATGGTGATAGTTATCACGGACTTGGTAAAATCCTCGAATGTAGTTCGTACGACATCGTTAATCTCGCATATTTAATTCCTCTGGTTTTGCTTATCTTCATAAAGCCATTGGCGGCTTCCCTCACTCTCGGTGCAGGCGGTGACGGCGGTGTATTTTCCCCTAGTATTGTTACAGGAGCGTTTTTAGGGGTATTTTTTGCCCAATTCTGCAACCATTATTTAGGTACCAATCTTGTGATTATTAATTTTGCGTTATTTGGAGCAGCTGCCATGCTTTCCGCAGCTATTCACGCCCCTCTTACTGCCATGTTTATTATTTCCAGTATAGTACCGTCTGGATATCTATTGCTGTTTCCTTTGTTCATCAGTAGTGTTATTTCTAAAATTCTGGCAAAGAAAATCTATCCTTACAATGTGTATACTTACAAAGAATTTTCAAGCAGCCGGAACGTAATAAATTGATTAAAAGTACCGTACGATATTTAAATACAACAATCATATCAATAACATCTTCTTTGTTTATATTGGATTATTACATTTACTAAAAAATTAATTTGCAAAAACTCTACAACTACAAGTGATTAAATATTAAAATCGGGGTTACTAATTCCTTTTTGATTTGGCTCAAACGAAGTAAATCATCGATAAAAGTGTTTGAAGATACGCTCGTCTTGGTCACACACATCCAAATGGCGCCACTTTAAGACAAGTGGCGCCATTTATTTTAAGATTATAAATTCATTGATAAATCACTTTTTTCCTCAAAAGATTTAGTGATAAAGAATATTTTATTTCAAATCTGATTAATTTTAATTCAATCTACTATATTCGATATCCTCCAGAAACTTCTATTCGCTGTGCGTTAATCCATTTTGAATCATCAGAGCATAAAAATGCTATAACACTTCCAATATCATCCGGCAGACCAACTCTTCCCAAAGCTGTTTCAGCAGTTAAGTAGTTATTGACATCTGAAATATCACGAACGGCACCGCCATCAAAATCAGTCTCGATTGCACCCGGAGCAAGGGCATTGACTCTAATTTTTCTGCTTCCCAATTCTAAAGCCTGATATCTTGATAAAGATTCTATTGCAGCTTTCATAGCACCATATGCCGAGTAGCCGGGAGATGAGAATCTTGCTAAACCTGACGACACATTAACGATACTGCTTCCATCATTTAATAATGGTAAAAGTTTTTGAGTTATAAAATAAGGCCCTTTAAAATGAATATTTGTCATTAAATCTACGATATCTTCAGTTGTTTGGTCGAAAGGTTTATTGATACCAATTCCTGCATTGTTTACTAATGCATCCAACTTTGCAGAAGGATATTGAGTATCTAAAATATTCCTTACTTCATTTACAAATTGATCAAAACCATCTGTTGTTGAGATATCAAGGGATAACGCAAATGCTTTTTGTCCGACAGCTTCAATTTCTAAGACCACCTGATCTGCAAATTCTTTTTTTGTTTGATAGGTTAAAATGATATCAAAGCCTTTTTTAGCTAATTGTATAGCTGAATCTTTACCTAATCCACGGCTTGCGCCTGTAACTAATGCGATTTTATTTGCCATTTTTTTTGTTTTTTGTTTTTTGTTTTTTGTTTTAAAATTATTTTTTTTTATTCTTGTAGAGTGAACCTCTTATTTCCGATTGCAATTGCAGTATTGATTCTAAGATTCCAACTTCTACCAATCCTTTCCATTGCAAACCAAACATTATCCAAAAGACTTTCGTCTTCGAAGACGATTACATAATTGGTTTGCTTTTCTTTGATATCTGACATAAGAATTGAGTCGTTAAATATTTTTTTATCGTTGGAGCATTCATCCTGTAATAGAGTTCCTAAACACGAGGATCTACTCCGTATTGATCTGGTATTCCCAGATTTTCCCTCAGGGTCTTTCCTTCATAGTCCTGATGAAACAATCCCCGTTGTTGCAATATTGGGACAACCTCATTAACAAATGCATCGATTCCGTCAAAATTTACATCTGGTGAAATCCAGAATCCGTCAGCAGCGCCTGCTTCGAACCATCTCTGCATATGGTCTGCTGCCTCAATGCCCGGACCAGCAATGACAGGATGATAATCTATCACACCATGAGCAATAATGTCACGCAGGCTCCAACCCTCTTTTGCAATTTTAAGGGCATGAGATGATCTGGGATCATAAGGAGATGGACGGGCTGCATTTAATAAAGTCTGAGACAACGGAGAATCCAGGTCTTTATCGTTCAGTGGTATTCCAAGCATCTGCTGGAGATATGAAACTCTTTGAGGAAAGAGGTGCTGTGTCAAAATGATTCTCCTATCTAAACCTTCACGCCTGTTCCCTGCTATTGAGGTCATAAGCCCTGCAATATATTTTATCTCGTCAGGATTTCTCCCATGACGCTCTGCTGATTCCCTGAATGCATTACGTTGTGCACGTGCATCTTCAATAGTAAAAGCTGCACCAATTACAACGTTTGCAAATCGACCGGCAAGTTCGTGTGCATTAGGACTTCCACCGGCGTGAAATATCACCGGTTGTCCCTGTTCGGAAGGTGGAATATACAGCGGACCCCTTGACCCTACAAATTTGCCTTGAAGATTGATGGGCACAATCTGATCTTTATCTGCAAAATATCCGGTTTTCTGATCGTGTATCCACGCATCCTTACCCCAGCTGCCCCACAGTGCCTGTATCAATTGTATTGACTCGTGTGCACGACCATAACGCTCTGCACTGGTAGGTATTATTTTTCCGTAATTAGCTGCGACATCATTGCCGCTTGATGTAATGGCGTTCCAGCCTGCTCTACCATGACTCATGATGTCAAGTGCTTTGTATTGCCTTGCCAAATTAAAAGGCTCGTTAAAAGTAGTAGACCCGGTTGCAACAAGTCCAATATATTCTGTTTCTCTGGCAACTGCAGCCAACGTCATCATGACATCAAGGTTAAAGTTTGGAGCTTCGCTTTCTATATCTGCCATGATAGCGCCCGGACCATCGGGTAAAAATATAAACTGGAACTTTCCCCGCTCAGCCGCTTGGGCTTGCTGAACCCTCGCATCATAACTGGTATAACTTTGAGGATTAACTCCAGAAAATCTCCATGCTCCCGGTGAAGAGCCGTATCCGTTTCCTAAATGTAATCCTATTAACATTTTTTTCATATTATAAAAATTTGTTCACTCTTCTTAAATAATTTAAATCACCATTGTTTCTAACCTGCACGAAGAACTCCAATTTCTAAAATTTAATGTGCTTGAATTAATTTTCATTTATTATACATTTCAGAATTTACTGTACCAGCAACCCTACCCTATAAAGCAATACCTTGTAATAAATTGTTTAAGGGTTATCTCTGTTTTGAAGAATTTTCTGTTTTAATTTAGAAGACTTCCTCTGAATTTTCTAGGCGTAATTCCGACCTCCTTTCTAAAAAGACGTGAAAAATAGGTGGTATTTTCAAAACCCAGATGGTGAGAGATTTCTGATATGTTCAACTCTCCTTCGGTTAATAAATTTTTCGCTTCGCCAATCAAAAAAAGATGAATAAGCTCCAGGGCTGTTTTACCCGTCTCTTCTTTTAGCAAATCGGTCAAATACCGTGACGATATGTTCAATTTTTCCGCCATCAGTGCTACCGTTGGCAATCCAATATCCTTAATTTTTCTTTCTTCAAAATTCGCAACAAGCAATGAATTGAACTTTGTTACCATTGAGCCCGTCAGCGGCTTTCTGTTGATAAACTGTCTCTTATAGAAGCGTTGCGAATATTTCAGTAAAGAATCCAGATGGCTTATAATAATTGATTTGCTTAGCTCGTCGGTATTATTATTATATTCTTTTTCGATGTTGAAATATAAATTCCAGATGATATCTTCTTCAGAAGGTGAAAGATGCAAAGCTTCATTCACTTCATAATCGAAATAGCTGTATTTCTTAATTTCTTTGTAAAGTGCTGTTCCAGGTAGATAATCTTCATGAATAATAATTAAAAAACCCTTTTCCTCCAGCATCACATTTTGGAATGCCACTTTCTGCTGTGGTTTTATGAATGACAAGGAACCCAGGTCGTGATCATATTTAGTTTTGCCATATGACATACTACCAGATTTCAATTTTTTAAATCCAATGATATAAAATCCGGAAGAAAATTCAAGCTTATTATTCCCCTTGCACATATCCTGTTCCCCAAAAACCACACTAAAAAGAGGGTTTTCTGGTGGCTTAATGCCAAAAGCCGTATGAAGGTCGCTGATTTTCGTAAAATGTTCCATCTTTTTTATGAGATATTAAAAACAGATTTCTGAAAAGTCAGATTCTGCTCATATTAAATTTCAATTAACCGTGTGCTGCCACAGAAACATCTTCCCAGGATTCCCAGGTTTTAAGACGTTCCGAATAGATGTGTTTCACCCAAGAGAAAGTATTTTTGCCCAAAAGCAGTCTTAACGGTGGATTATCAGAATCTACCAGGCTCAGGATAGCAGTAGCGGTAGCCATTGGATTACCAGAATCCTGATCTTCTGCGTGCTCATAAAAATCTTTTCTTATAGCATCATAATCAGAAACTATTGAACTCAGCGCCAGAGAATTATTTCCGAAGAAATCTGTGGAGAATCCGCCCGGTTCTACAATGGTCACTTTTATGCCGAAACCGCTCACTTCGCTTGCCAGGGTTTCGGTAAGACCTTCCACTGCAAATTTTGTAGCACTGTAAAGTCCCATCAATGGAACTGTGTTCAGTCCCAAAGCACTTGAAAGCTGAATGATCTGACCCGATTTTTGCTCACGTATCACAGGTAATATTGCCTGAACCATCCACAATGACCCCAATACATTAGTTTCAAACTGAGCCCTGACATCTGATTCGCTAAGCTCTTCGACAGCTCCTACATGTCCGAACCCTGCATTATTGATTAAAACATCGATTCTTCCAAAGTGACCTACTGCATTTTCAACTGCTTCAAAACTTCCTATTCTGTCTCTAACATCATGCTTAACAACCAAGAGCGTTGATGAAAATTCCTGCTTTAAATCTGCTAACGATTCAGGAGTACGAACAGCAGCAACTACATTATCGCCACGTCGTAAAAATGCTTCCGTCCAAATTCTTCCGAATCCTCGGGATGCTCCTGTTATAAAAATTGTTTTTGCCATTAGATTATTTTAAATATTTGACTTGACAAAGTTCCTTCAAATAACACCTTCGAAAATGATACAAAAGTGGGTAATTATGAAACGTTTTAACGAAAAGTACAGTGTAAAACTTTAATCTATTGATAAGATACAAACTGGAAATCTTTTCAATACTCATTAGCACATTTCAGTTCAATTGAGCACTTATTATTTTGTCTTTGGATTTTTTTCAAACAATGCTCTGTTAAATTTTACAACATCAGGATGAGAAGGATAGCTAGACATTGCTGAAAGTTCAGCGATCGCTTGATCTCTTTTAACAGGCGCTTCTTCTTTCACTGCATCCTTCAAAGCTTGTTTTAATTCTTCTGCTTCCAATTCCGTGCAGTAGGCTGGTGTCCCCGGTTGATGTCTCCATGATTCTGAAAGACTACCTGAATCAACAACATCATAACCGGCATCATTAACTAATCCTGCTATAACTTTTTTAGCGTCGTCATTGTCTCCGGCTACTGCCATTGCAATTCTGTTTTCTGCATCAGGATTTTTCCCACCGCTGATAAGTGTTTCTGCCAATAAGTTGTTGAAAGCTTTGATCACGGGTCTGCCTAATTGCTCGGATACCCATACACTTTCCACTTTACCGTTTTTTATTTCTTCAATATCAGCATCACGGAACGGATAATAATTGGAAGTATCGACTACAATTACATTTTCCGGAACTTCAGCAAAAAGATTTTTAGGTAAAGTTGGGATGGCAATCGTTGGCAAAGACAAAATGATAACATCGACATCCTTTACAACATCTTTCTGATTCGCAGGCGATACACCCAACTCTTTAGCACGGGCATTTAATTTTTCTGCGTCATCTGAATTATTGATTTTTACAGTATGACCAGCTTCAGCCATTTTTTTTGCAATGGTACCACCTATAGCACCGGTACCTATTATCCCTATTTTCATATTTAAATTATTAAAAATTATTGTTATTAAAGTTTATTTCCATTGACTCTTGGCGGTAAACCGTTGATTGAACGATTGATATCTACTGCATGATCTACAAATCCTTCCGGGTATTGTCCTGAAACCAGAATATCAAAAAATTCCTGACCAAGATCTTTCATCGTCTCAAAAGACAGGGTTTGCTTATCTACCAGGGTTTCCCTGATTGCAGATTCTCTTGCATCCTTAAGTTCATTCAGTGAAAGATCTGTACAATATGCTGGTCCGCAAGCTTGTTGTCTCCAGGAATCTTCAAGTGGTCCAGAATCAAGTGCATCAAATCCTACATCATCTACCAATCCCATCACTACATCTATTTCTTTCTGAACGTCTCCCGAAACGGCTACAGCAATTCTACCATCGCTATTTTTGGGTTTTCCTTCCGCCAATAGACTGTAAGCTCCGATATTACTGAAAGCTTTTACTACAGTTCTACCTAATTGTTGCTGTACCCAAACACTGTTGACCATTCCATTTTCAATAGCATCAATGCGTCCATCACGATGAGGCCAGTAATTAGTTGTTTCTACAACTACAACGCTATCATCTAATTTAGACTTTAAGGTTTGTGCTAATTCCGGAATTCTTAATAATGGGATCGCTAAAATTAAAACATCTATATCAGTAGAAACATCCTCTACATCAACCGCTTTGGCGCCAGCATTATTTGCTATCTGTCGTATTTCATTTACACCTTTGGCATCAGCCAAAGAAACCGTATGTCCAGAATCACTGAATTTTTTCGCCAATGTTTTGCCGATCAGTCCGGCCCCTATTACTCCTATTTTCATTACGTTATATTTATTAAATTTTACTTTGCCGTCATACCACCATCTACTTTATACTCAGCAGCGGTCAGGTATGATGCCTCATCTGATGCTAGAAATAATGAAACGAAAGCCACTTCAAGAGGTGTAGCTAATCTTCCCAGTGGAGTTGGTTCTAAAATTTTGGGATCGTCAAATAATTTAGGATCTACGATGCCGGTTTTAACGCCTCCCGGATGTACCGAATTTACTCTGATATTGCGGGTAGCATATTCCAATGCGGCCATCTTTGTCAGACCTGTAACGGCAAATTTGCTTCCCACATAAGCAGCATTTGGAGATCCAGGTGCTACCTGTAATCCTGAAACTGATGAAATGTTGACAATCGAACCTTGACCTGCCTTAAGCATCGAAGGTATCACTGACTTCATTCCTAAAAACACACCATCACTATTGACGGACATCACTTTTTTGTATTCAGCGAAATCAAGATCCGCAACATTACCAAATTTGCCTGCAATACCTGCGTTATTGACCAAAACAGTAATGTTACCAAATTGCTTTTCAGCAGTTTCCACTACTTCTCTCCATTGATCCTCGCTGGTAACATCGTGTTTTATAAAAATAGCATCCTCTCCTAAAGATTCTGCCAAAGCAGAGCCTTCATCTTCCAGAACATCAGTAATGACCACTTTCGCTCCGTGCTCAACAAACAATTTTGCGTGAGCCTCGCCCATTCCTCTTGCGCCACCTGTGATGATTGCAACTTTACCTTCTAATCTTTTCATTTTAAAAATTTTAATTGAATTAGTATTATCTCTACATCACTTTTCGATCAAATTTTTTAATCGGTGTTTTGTAGAACTCTGTAATTGATGATGCAAAGTTAGAGAGATTTTACTATCAATTGTATAGTCCTTTCCTAAAGGAAAGTGTATTTTTTAAATCATTGGTAGCAGAAATATTAAAGTATAAACTTTGGAATTACATCACTTTCTTTTAGGAAACTACTATCTTATAGTTAGTATTTTTTATGTAATTTTGTGAGGTGTAAAGTGTGCGGTAAACACTTTATATTAGGATAAAACATTTAGGTAAAACATGGGAACTGTTGATACTTAGTTCAGACCGTATTTTTTAAACTAACAGATTAATAGGTATTTCACAAATCCTTTGTATTTTACTTTCTGCTTGTTAATTGCTATCATAAATGAAGTTACATCTATTAATTTTGCATTGATTTATTGGTTAATAGGTTATTGCAAACGATTAAATATTATTAATAAAATCAAAATTCCAAAATAATGAAAAAACATATCGAATATTCAATCTTAGAGCTTGCTATTGTGTCAGAAGGCAGTACTTTCAGAGAGACATTACATAATTCATTAGCATTGGCAAAAGTTGCTGAAGCAAATGACTACAAACGATATTGGTTCGCTGAACACCATAATTCAGCTTCGGTCGGGAGCAGTGCAACTTCTATATTGATCGGTTATGTTGCTGAAAACACCAATAAGATAAGAGTAGGATCCGGCGGAATTATGCTACCCAATCATTCTCCACTGATCATAGCAGAACAATTTGGCACACTTGCTCACCTCTACCCTGACCGTATTGATTTAGGCTTGGGAAGAGCTCCAGGCACAGATACGCTGACAGCACAGGCAATCCGATCGGACTTTATGAAAGCAGCACACTCTTTCCCATCAGAAATTGAAAAGATTGAAAATTATTTCTCATCAGCCAATAGCAACGGAAAAGTGAGAGCACCTATAGCTGAGGATGCCAATGTGCCGATCTACATTTTAGGGTCAAGCACTGACAGTGCACATTTAGCGGCTCAAAAGGGATTGCCGTATGCATTTGCAAGCCACTTTGCCTCAAACCATTTATTGCACGCTTTAGAGATCTATCGGGAAGAATTTCAACCTTCAGAAATGTTGGCAAAACCCTATACAATTGCGGGCGTCAATGTGGTTGTTGCTGATACCGATGAAGAAGCACAAAGGATATTCACATCACTCATCAGAATGTTTTTCGGAGTTTTAACCGGAAATTCTCAACCTTTGCAACCACCTACAGAAATGACCGATGATCTGAAAGATATTTTAAATCATCCAAGTTTACATCAAATGCTTAAATATTCTTTTGTAGGAACCAAAGAAAAGGTAAAAGAACAAACGAAAGCATTTCTTGAAGAAACTCAAGTTGATGAACTGATTATGGTATCGACAATTTATGATATCAATGACAGGGTTAAGTCTGCAAAACTTTTTGCTGAAGTGGTGAAAGAAATTAATGGTGTAGAAGTGACCTATCATTAAATTTAAAAGCTAATCTGATAAAATAAAAAAAATGGCACAAAAAAAAGTACACTGTGACTGCCTGGACACTATAAAACCAGTAAGAGATACACTTGACGTCATTAATGGAAAGTGGAAAGTACCCATCATCATTTCAGTAGGCGTTGGAAATGATCGTTTTACGGATATACAGGAAAGTATTCCAGGAATTACACCTAAAGTTTTAGCAAAAGAACTAAAGGATCTGGAGCAGCATAAACTGCTGAAAAGAATTATTATCGACGAATATCCAATAAAAATCTCGTACAAACTGGAGCCTTATGCAGATACCTTGACGCCACTCATTTATGCACTTAAGGACTGGGGAGTTAATCATAAAAGAAAAGTTACGGAATAGACAGTTTGATAAATCGCCGGGATTCATTCCATATCTTCCACCAAATAGTTCGATATTTCTTCGGTTATGGGTACAAGGCAATTACTGCCAACTTAAGACATACTATTCCAATACTGATTGTTATTAATTTTTTAAATTAAATTGTATTAGAAACAAACTAAAAGAAATTTTTTGTTAAAAATGAGTTTTGTAATTCTTGTCTAATTTGGCTCAAACGAACCAAATCATCTATAAAAGTGTTTGAAGATACGCTCGTCAAGGTCACAAACAGCCAAATGACGCCAACTGAAGACAGTTGGCGTCATTTATTTTGAATAACTACTCTTAGCTAATACTGAATGCAAAATAATTGTAAGGAAGCTCGTTATGTATCCCATCAATAGACTGAACAGTTCCAAAACTGCGGTTGTAATGCCACTGATTCCAGTCGAACGCACCTGGTTCTGAGGTTTGAAGAGCGATGTAAACACCTCTAGCTATTTTTAGATGCGAAGCAATGTTATCAAAGTATAAGCCCATTTTTGGTGAGGTAATTTCCCTGTTTCGGTTGCGACCTGCAATTAGCTTGGTAATTCCTGCGGCGTATTCGGATAAGATAGGGATTACAGGATTTAGAGTACCGAGAAGCATAATGCCATTCTTGACAACGCCTTTTTCCATCGTATCGAGAAGCTGGTCATCATTATCATTAGAGACATTGATAATTTCTACATCAAACTGCATCAGTTGTTTACCTGTATTTAAGCCGATGAATATAGGATAACCTGATATAGGAGCATTTTGACCTTCCTGAATAGCAAAAGTCTGATTAAAGCTCAAGTCCTGCTCAGCAGAATCTTTGAGATAATTTTTAGCATTGAACTTGAACAGGACGCGGTGTTTGCCTCTTCCTGGGTATTCATAAGCCCGGAAATAATCTAATGATATATTGATTTTAGCATCTTTGAGAGATTGATCTGCCGTAATGCTTCTGGCTTCGTGGATTTTAAGCAGATTATCATTGCTTGTGTTGATTGGAATAAAGCCAAAGGCATAAGAGCTATGCTCCCAGGCTTTAGGCTTTCTGTTCCAAGGTCAAGCAACGGTCTCCAAATCAGCAGCCTTATTATGCTCAATAATTTCTTCTGCTTCAGTTTCAAGGTCTAAGGATTTGTAAAGCGTGATGGCTTCCAAAGCATTTAATTGTGAGAAGTTTTTCATAAGAGAATATTTAGAGATTGCTGTTGAATCATGTAATGATTTTTGGCTTCTTTTTCAGATGTAAGTTACTGAAATTTCACCGAAGTTGAGTTAATGGTTTAAGGTAAGGAATGTATCTTTCACCCATCTTTCATCGATACCTATCTGCGACCAGCCTTTGTCCTGTTTGTAGATGAAGACTTCTGTGCCTTTGGTTAGTGTTCCTGTTTTTGGGAATGTTGTTCCTGCTCCTGATCTGACATTAAGGACATCGGCACTGACTAAAGCTCTTTGTACCGATGTGGTATAACGTGCTGCCACCCAGTGTTGGGCTGATGATGAAATCTTGTACCAACCGTTTTTTTCTTCATAGACCCTCAAGACATTACCAAATAAAGCAGGGCCTCTGTCTTTAGCCTTGGCTTGTGATGCTGCGGGTCCTGTTCTGATATTGAGTGTATCAGAGGTAACTGAGACATATTGTAAGGCTTCTTCTGAAGTATTGCTGTCTGTTGCTCGTAAAGCCTGATTGATGAGGGGGATGAAGTTCTTCTTGCAGTCTTCTACTTTATTACCACTAAAGAACTGGGTTCCGGGGCATGATTTGTTATTGCTGCTGCCATTATTCCTTACACCTGTTGAAAGATTGAACCAATGATGGTAAAGTATGGTATTGGTGTTGGGACTTAACCCGAATTTTTTAAGCAGTGCCGCAGTTACTGTAATAATAGCATCTTTCTGCTGGGCAGTCATCTGATCACCTCCCTTGTCAAAATTACCCACATTTTCAATACAGAAGCTGTTGGCGTTGTTGCCGTAAATACATGCAGGGGATTTTTCGAAATTTCGTCCTATGACCACTGAGCCATCCGGGAATATGGATAAATGCTGACCTATATCTGCCCATCCGTTCGTATTGACATGGGTATTCTTCATACTTTTCTGCAGTTCAAAGTGATTGCTACCGTTGAAGTGGATATATGAAGGAATGTAAGTATGGTGCTGCTGAACCGATAATACTGTTCTGGCAATTTTAAGTTTTGAAAGATAAGTCTCAAATGCTTTGGCTGTCATTTTTGTAAATCTGTACTTGGTTTCCATGATGGTTTTATTTTAGCAGTTTATACTTGAATAGTTCTTCAATGATAATATTGGTCAGCTTATTGGACACTGTTCTGGCGATAAAGCGGTTACCGACTGTCTTCATAAATGTGTAACCCAGAATTTTCCAGATCCTGATCTTAATGTTCTTGATGAAGATAATTTCGTTTCTTTTTTTGACAATAGGGATAGTAGCTTCATCATCTTTTTTTCTTAAATAATCGTAGGAGATATCGACGATAGCTTTGACTCTTTTATTAAGGATTTTCTCTAATGGTAAGATATCCTGATGGTAATCTATCGCTGGAAATGTCAGTCCTTTGGTATTTTCTTCGTTGATATAGGGGTAAAACCTGGCTCTGTTATTTTCAGTCAGCTTATATCCAATCCTGAAATCTGGAATGATTGGTAGCATCATTTCTTTGGTCGAAGCATCTGTAAAGGCATATCGGTCTTTCAGTTCTGTGGTCCACTCTTGTGATGAAGGGTGCTGCGCCTCATTAAGATGGAAATAATATCTGAGGAAACTCTGGCAGTTTTTTCTTCCCAGCATATAGTCATGAACCCTGAAGGATTTGTTGATGAAGCCTGCAAAGCCTGATAATGCACCACAAGCAATGGTATTTTTTAAAGGTTTATTGTTTTTGTCATAGCGTGTCGGCCAGATCATATTCTTATCCGTATTGTCATCGAACATATCACTGATATCCTTTTCTTTAAACGATGCCTGTTGTCTTAATGTTGAAATCAATTGGGGAACAATGTGAAATAAATCTTCTTTGACTTGTTTATCCTTAAATGGATTTTCAGGGATGTAGTTGGGAAAAGGATCAATCATAATTAGTTTATAATTTTTATTGAACTCTTTCCCAATAACACTTAAGGCTTCTGCTATTGGCTCATTATTGGTCATTCCTCCATCTACAGCTGTAAAACTGTAATCATCCTCTACTCTTGGAATAAATTTAAAGCCATCTCCGAAGATACGTTTAAGATTGGCACTGATATAGTCCTTGGGAATATTGCTGAAAGAGATGCTTTTAAGTCCTATCGGAAAAGCACCGCTGGCTCTGGCACATTTTAAGAAGAACCTGACCGAATGCTCATCACTCAGGTCAAGATCAAGCTTGGATAAATCGGAAGCCGGTTTGTTATTTTGAAAGTAGGCAAATGCTTTGTGGTAAGACATCGTATGCGCAACCTTTCTTTTGTCTGAATCAAAATATAAATCAATAGGAATACCTTTTAAATTGCTAAGTGTGAAAAGCACGTCCAAATTTGGATTGATAAAGGTGGGAAGAATATTGACTTCTATGGATCGGGTTTTTATAACAACTTTATCTATCAGATGATCCATAAAGTCAACATTAAGCAGAGCATCCAATTTACCGGTTTTCAGATCTTCAGCAGAAAACAGATGTTGGCAGATATCTTCCTCATTATTTAGTCCGAAATTAACCCAGGTATCAAAAAGAAGGTTGTTGCTTGCTTCATCTGAGTAAGGGTCATTAACTTCTTTGAGTGAATCCTTAGCCAGTCCTATCAGCGATACTGCAGCAGCAATGCTTCCTGCAGAGGCACCTGTGAAAATATCAATCACCACATTGGGTTGGGGTGTATTTTCAGGATCTTTAAGGTATTGTTCTTCCCAAATGAATAACGTATTGAAAAGATAATCCAGCACACCAGCGGTATAAGCACCGGCAGTTACAGCACCTGCCAGTACCAGACCGATATGGATTTTGTTGTCTGAGAAAGTTGTGTTGTTCTCGGGCACTAGTTTGAAATTTAAGATTTCACATCAGGATTTAAAGGAAATTATGGATTGAAGGGTTGGGAAGTGAACCGCCAAGAAAAGGCAATTTTATTCCATTTCATCATAGATTCTTATTTCTATCGGAAGATTGTAAAACAGAGGAACATCTGATTCTGGTAAAGAGATGCCATCATCTTTTATGGTACAAACTAAATTAATATAGTCATTAGAATTATCGGCAGTCTCAATAACTGAGTTAATATTAAAATCCTCTTTTAAAGCTCCAATAGTAATGAACCTTCGTTTAAAAATTAATTTACCTTCACCTGATTGATCTTGAATTATCAATTCATATCTTCTTCCTAAATAAATGTTAAGTTCTCCTATCGTATTTTCCTCTAACAAAGAGTATTTCAAAACATACTTTGGTTTTAAATCTAAACTTTCATTTTCAATTCTTAATAATGCAGAAAAAACTTTGTAAGGTTTCAATGATTCAGAAGATACTACCTCAGACTTTAGTGCCAAGCTATCTATAAGATCTGCGAACTGCGCTTCAGTTGGACGTTTTCCTCCCTGAAAGTATTCTTTTAATTCTGTTCTGTTTTTTATTGCCATAATATTTTTATTTAATTATAAATGTTTTTCCGATAATCATACCGCCATCCTCTTCCTCAGAGACACCTTTCAAATTGTCCCATATACTATCTGTAAACACAGTGAGAATATTGTCTTCTGTACTGAACATATTGGAAGTATTTTCTGCAGACACTTTAAAATGATAATATTTTCTGGTGTTATTAGCATCAAATAATGCTAGTTCCTGATAGTCTGCACCTAAAATTTTGATATCAAAAGCTATTTTTGAATTTATAATGTCGATATCTGTAATATTTATCCACGTATTATTACCATCACCATTAGGATTGTAAGCTTGTAATTTTGCACTATCATTCGTTTTATTAACCGTAAGACGTGCTATCTCCTTCCAGTTGCCTTGTAGAGACATATTATAAAGATGATAAATTCCTTTATAACACGTTAAGTTCCATTCAAGCCTCAGGTCTCTGACGACATCATCATCTTCCAACCTTGTTCCCGTCCCTCCTAATATCGGAGCTACCGGATTTTGTGTTTCCACCAGCACCAATGCTAATATTTTTGAAGCTTGTGATGGTACGTATTCATTCTTAATACTCTCAACACCATTGTTGTATTCTGGATATTGTACTTGCTTATCAGCCACAGCACGGTAATACAGGGTATCACCATAAGGCACTGTTTCCAGATCATCTAAGTTGTCATACATAGTCAAGATATTATCTTCAATAATTTCCAAATCAGCAACTTCAATTTGTTTAACTAAAGTCATTGATAAAATTGATTCTGCATCCAATCTGTCGGCTGCCCTGTACAGACTGATTCTTTTGATGCCTACAAAATCAGGATAAGGATTTATATCAATTTTAACTTTAGGACTAATTCCTAAAACTTTGTTCTCTAAAATTGGAAGGCCACTCAAAATTTTTGGTGGTTCTGGTGCATTGGAACTTACCAGTTTTACAGGTCCTAAAACCTCACTCATAGAACTCATTTCCAATTGAGCGCCGATCTCCCTTGAAGCATAGAAATAAACATTATCAGTTGTTCCATTTAAAGTGAAATCTGTAAAAAGAACCTTCTTTTCCTCTTTACTTAGAATGGTCATCATTGGCGCCATATCAAATACATCATCCAAATTAGGATCTTTAGGCTGTTTCAAGAGATAGCCTGACGCATCCCTGATGGTCTGTTTTTTGTCAACCGGCAGATGGGATTTAGTTTGATCTTTATGCTCATAGGTTTTGATATGCTGATACAAAACCGGAACTTCGGTTAATGGTACAAAATTATTTTCGACCACCTCTTTTACAAAATCAATGAGTAAGAAAGGCTTATCATCATGAACACCTGCTAATTTTTCAACAATTACAGCATTGAGAGAAAGTTTTCCAAAGTTAGTACTGGAGACCTCTGGTCTAGTTTGATGATAAGCGATGTTGAAACTTCTGATAAACTTATTAATACCTTCAAAAAATTCAACTTTATCAGGCCAAGGCAATGCGTAGGATCCCAAATCTTTATGAGCAGTATCATTTTTATTTGCTTCAAATATTAGGTCCGCATCAGCTTCCAAATCTTCATTAACTTTTCCTTGTGTTGGAGGAAAAGTAGCATAACTACCTGTTCCTTGTGACCTAAGCAGCTCGAAATCAAAGAAGTTATCCCATCGATCCTTTAAATAACTTTCATCATTTCCGCCTAGCAATGCAAGATTTTCATTGATTGTTTTTATTGTCAAATCATCATATAGTGAATTGAGAATCGCTGTATTATTGGCACGGCTGAACTGAACTCCGAAAGGCTGATAATTAAAAATAGTTGTGAAGCTATATGTTGACCTGCCGTAAAAATCCGGACGTGTGGCATAAAAACTGCCAGTAGGCTTTTTCGGAGGCTGAGGTGCAGTGATTCTCTGCCCAAGCATAAGCGCAGGCGCTGAAAACTTAGATCTGTAAAACTCCCGATTAATAGAATTTTCTTTGTCAACTGTTCTTAATCCAAAAATAGAATACTTGCTGTTCTTACCAGCTTCAGGAAGAACATAATCTTTAGTAAGATTATTGACAGAATCACTATATAGATACACATTATATGTTGGGTAATAATTTACCATAATTTCAGTTCCTGTTACGATCTCAGAGACAGGATTTGAAACAGTTGCATTCACTCTTAATTCATCATAAACATAGAGAACAAGTCGGTTTCTAGGTCCTGTGCCAAAGTTTTCTGCTTTAATGACCTTTAAGTGATCTCTGGACTTAATTGGTTGGCCGTTTACTATACTGTCTTGTCTGAAAACTCTAACTAAACCATTGTTAAATTCTGCGAACGCTTTTGCAAAATCTGCAGCCCTTTGATTTAATTTAAGTGTATCAAAACTGATTTTATAAACACCTTTAACAATCACATTATTTTCTGTAACAGCTTCTATTTTAGCGGTTCCCCAAAAGCCTCTGGCTTTTTCCAGATATTTTTGCTCGCCTTTTTCTGTATAGGCGGTAATAATCTCTCTGTGAATTGCAGGGAATACCAAAGGAATTACTGCTGAATTAGGATTACCGTTACCCCAGACGTTTTTCGACTGCATGTTTTCAGTCACTACAAAAAGATCATTGCCTGATGTGTTTGAGATATCATCTAAAGAATTAAACTGTACAGAAATGCTTCCACCAGCCAATAGTGTCTGGCTTACTTCTTCTTTATACACTACAAACTCCAGTCCTTGATATCCCCGCCCCTGATAAACGTCTGCAATAACATATTCTGTATTATTAACTAAAAATACAGATCCTATAAAACTGGCATATTCTGTTTTTGCAGGCAGTTCGGATTTCCATTGTTCAGTACTGTTAGTACTAGCAACTACATAGGTTTTTGTTTTAAAAATGAGGCAAAGTTTATCACTATGTTGTTTGATCTCAAATAAGGCTGCTGTAATCTTCTTTGGTGTATCACCACGGAAATAAATTTCGACCTCTCCTGCAAAAACATCATACCTGTCTGGAAATAGCATGGGATTATTAATGTATTCTTCATCCTTATGCGGATTATCAAATGGTATAGAATGAGTTACAATATCCTGAGAATTGTAATTAAAACTCAATCTAACTAAAGTCCTATCTCTCGTACCAATGCTATTATATAATGTCTGCTCATATTCTGAAGTGAACATCAAAGGCTTTTCCTCTTGGATTAACCAAGCATTAATATCTGATGGTGGCAAAAGATTGTTCTGTGGCTTTATTTCAGTATAAATCTCAAATCTATCACTGACTACAGATGCACGTGAGAAAATATTAATACCATAAGTAGCATAGATGTAGTTACCATTGGTGATTTGTCTATGCACAAAAAGAGGCTCTCCGAACCTTTCGGGCAGCATAATAGGTATTGTCTCTCGATATGACTGCTCACCTCGTGAATTTAAACTGTAGTAGTTAGCAGAATGGGAAAGTTCCGGTTTTTCCCATGGATCTCTGCCACTCCCTGACTCACCTATCCGGTATTCTAAGCCACCATAAATAGGCAGCGTGTATTGTGAAGAATCCCACGAAACAGCATCTGAAAAAAAGGACGGATTAACTTCTCCTGATGGTGTAGGTTTACTGATAATACTGATGAATCGGTTTTTGCCATCTAAGCTATAACCTTCACTATCATACATTACAGGAATATCATCATTCTGCGACTTAGGAACACCTTTATAAAGTTCAGATATTTCTATCGGGAGTGGTGGTCTGCTTATATTCACAGAAGTAGGCAATGACATGGAAATAATCTGAGTCGGTTTTAACGTATTTTCATTCTTAGGATCTTTCAAAGTCCGATATTCTGTTAAATATATATACTCTTTTCCATTAAGTACACCTGGGCTGGTATCCATTGTACCAAGCCCAAGCATTCTTGCAATATGAAAATCCATTGCCGCCATGTTGAGCAGGTCAAGATTGGAAATTTCAGTTGCTCCATTTTCTTCGTCCGGTAACTCAGGTTCTTCGGGATCTACAAACTCTGAGAAATTGACATTAATAGTTTCTAAAGCTCTTGGATTACTGGCGCTTTCACCACTGAGTTGTATGAAGCGATCTAAAATATCTTTAATAGATCGATTTAGTGGATTATTACCTGGAGGGGCAATACTCCATCTGTCGAGATAATTTTGTCCGTTGACATATTCAGCATTATTATATTTAAGCCATTTTCCCGTAATATCACCAAGCCTTGATTCAACTAGCCTGTCATCTACAGATAAACCATATTCACCAACATCTTCCAAACACTTCCAGTTAGAAGCTGATGTTAGAAAGTCACTATAGAATTCGAATTCAAAACTGTAGATTCTGGTTCTGCTAGTTTTATATCTTATACTTCTTCCATTCTCAACAAAGATTCTGTTTTGACTGACCTCTGAAGCATTTATCCTTTTTCTGAATGATAAATACTTCGAGCTGATTAACTTACTCTCCTCCACAGAAAGCACCTCCAAATATAATCCTGCAGTAAGGGATGCTCTCATTGCTGGTATTACTCTGAAAAATAATTCTTCCTTACACTCCATCTCGATAATATTATCTCCATAAGCATTGATAAATGCCTGAGGTTCAGTCGAGGGATCATATTGTTCACTCAATTGATTGAATAATGCTACATTTCTAAAATATACATGTATCAATCGGGTTTTGGGAGGTACTTTGGCAGGCGTACTGTTTGCAGACACACGAGTTCCAGAAACTTCATAAATCCAGCATTGTTTATCGTAATCTACAACAGCAGGTGGTTCCTGCAGATTCACTCTTGAAACTGTTCTAATTTGCGCCTCGTAAGGAATTCTATACAGTTTAACAAAATCATTACGCTTGTCATAATTGTATTGTTCTATATTGCGGTTGGTCAAAGTTCCTTTAGGTAGATGCTTATCTCCCAAATTGCCTGAAAACATCCATCTTAACTGGATACTTTTAGGGCTGTCAGTGCCGTTTGAGCCTACTGCCTGCAGGGCAAAATTGGGAGCCTGCAGGTTAAAGTTTTCTTCTGTGCTAACCGATATACCGTCATTCAACACATCGAAACTAACATCATAGTCACCAGTATTAACATTAGCAATATTGAGTAATTCGGTAAAGTGTCCGTAGGCATTTGGTATATTATCATTAGAGCCTATGGTAACAGTCACAGTGTATTGGTATGGTGTTCCCCCTTCTGGGACTGGTTCTATTGTCACCGGATTTGGGTTAGTCGTTTTGATCACTAAACCCGCCATAATATTACTGTGAATAGGAGATCTTGTACCTAATTGAAAAGTCTTAACAAGGCTGTAATTGGTAATTGTAATCTGGCCAACAACAGGATTAATTGGATTAATTGCTTGTCCTTTTATTAAAATTGGAAAAGTATTAAATATAACATCTGTTATGCGTACGTCCAAAACATCTTCCTTAATGTTAAAAGGCAGTACAAAATGTGATGGATTATTAACTTTTACACCCGACAAATCTATCTCCGGAGAAAATGTACCTAAATCATTGGCCCCTGATAGCGAAGTTACAGTAATGGGGACTAAAGCTTCATTTTGTGGTGCTTGATTAACATTATAAATAATTACCTCCTGTTTTGTTGTGAATTCTAAACCTCTGTTATCAGAAGTCTTTAGCAAAGAAGTACCAGCTGGAATTCTAAGCTCCTGAGTTTGTGTATTATTACGAACTTTTATGCTCCCTACATTTTGAGGAGTATTAAATCTATAGCCTTTTACATAGGTTAGATCTGAATAGAAATTAGCCTCAATAATCTCTGCATTCATCTCTTCATCTTTTACGATGTAAGGGATTCCACGTAGCTGATAATCTATTATGGTTAATTCAGGATTTGTGAGCTGAATCTTGATAGGAGCACTAAATGTACCAGAAACAGTAGGTTTTGTAGTCTCTATTACTATTCCAACAGTTACTAAGCCTCCATTAATAGATTTAGCAGGCACGGTAACCTCATCTTTTGTAAGAAATCTAAAACCATTATCAACTGATACTACGGTATTTTTTGGAATAATTAAACTACGAGTCTCCGTATAATTGATTAAAGTAATGTTACCGTAATCGATGTTGGTATTATCTGGCTGAATACCTTTAATAAATGTGATTGGAGGTGTCGGAAAATTAACTGAATGTACTTCAACATTATAATCCTCTAATTTAACCTGAACAGCTATTTTTTGAGTAGTCGGTTGAATAGATAAAGATGTTAAGTCAATAACCTTGTCATATGTGCCCGCAACAGTAGGTGTATTGTTATTGCCTTCTATAAAAACCTCGATTTCTAATTGTCCAATGCCTCCATTTTTTTCGATAGTTAATAAAGAAGTATTTTTTGTTCTAAATACGAAATTATTATTGCTTTCTCTCCATATCTCATGATGTACTGGAATAGTTAAATCAGAATACTTCGTTAGATTTGTAACCTTTATCACACCATAGTCCTGAACTATGGGATCAAGTTGTTTATCTTTGAGATAGATTGTATTATTTTTAAGATTGACGTTGCTTATATATGCATTGATAGGATCGTTTTTGGCTGTAAAATCAATAGTAAAGTTAGAATTATTATCAACAAAATTGATATTGATTTTATGCGAAACCGAATTAGTATTAATAGGTGAACCTGTAACATATACAGTTACCTGTTTTGGATTGTTATCAATCAAGTCCACTTTTTGAATTGTAAATTGTAATCCATTAAGATTATTGTCAGGTAGGTGTATTAAACCTGCATTAATAGTAGTTGGACCTCCAGAAATCTTCTGTAGCTTAATTGTACCAACAGCTTGATTATAACTGCCTCCGATTATAAAATCTGGTAAATTATTAAGACCGTTACCTACGATTTCTACCTTTATTTGTTCGATCACATTTGCAGCTATCCTGTATTGTTCATCATTATAGAAATGTTTGGAAGGATCACTATCAATAATAAAATCAATGGGTCCTGCAACTGTGGGAGTTGCATTTAAAAACACATCAAACGTTATTGTTTGATTAGCCGAAACTGGACTACCATTTTTTATAAAAAAAGTTAATCCATTTATGTTGGCGATAATGAAACCATTTGCGATTGCCCCGTCCTGAGTTCCACAATTATGAATTTCCACTTTACCTACAGGAATCTCAATATAGGTTCTGTCTTTTTGTAAGTTTTCAGCAACTACAATATCGCAAGTTAACAACTTTAGATATATTGGATCTGTACAAAGGTCACTCTCTATAATTGAGTTAGTAATTATAAGATCAACATTTGTTTCTGTTGAAATTGGTTTCTGAGAATCAGCTAATTTTGGGGTATTAGATATTGGAATACTGTTTAAAATGGTATATGTGACTGGAGATCTGTTACGGGTAGTTTTGCAAGATTCAAAAATTGAATTTAATACCCCAAAATAATGATATCTGTCATAACCGTATTCGCTACCAAATATTGATCTATAAAATGAAATAACAAGATTATTTTTCGCTAAATATAAAGATGTATAAAATCCTTCAGTGCGAATATACTTTGTAAATAAAATTTCTAATTGCTTGTTGATTTTGAGCAATGCTACACCATCAAAGGCTAATGAATCATCATTTTCAGCTTCAATTAAACTCCCAGCATTCATCCCTTCGATATTAATACCAGTAGTTTTAGATAAATCAGTTAAGAGAATAGATTTTGTTATGACACGATCATTTGCATATAATAAAAATTGATTTCCATTCTTAAAAATATTTTGAACTGTAAATTCTACATTGGCTCCATTTTCTTTAACTTGAAAAGAATAATTTTTAACATTTGAAATACCTGGAGGAGAAACTGTTAAATTCAAAACCATCTCTACAATTAATCCTAATTTATTTCCTGAGCTTTCTAAAAGACTTCCTAGCAAATATATTTTATTGTCAATATACTTAATACTGGTAAGTTGCATTTTACGTCCTGCAGTTGTAGAACTAATTGTTTTTGACGATATAACATTCAGCTGTTTATCTAAAACATCAATAATCGAATTATTATCATCAGTACTTAGTAACAAGATTACATCGTCAGATATGTAACAAGAATCTTTAAATGTAGCACGTTGTCTAGGAATATTTCTTACACTTAGTTTATTTCCGTTTGCATCGTCCATTTTAATAATCAACATAGGACCACCGTAAAAATTACTTCCTGGCGGAAGATAATTTGGGTTCGTATCGTATCCTAAAAATATTAAAATAGAATTTTCATTTTTAAGTTTATAAATTTTTACGTACGAAGCATAATAGCAACTAAACCAAAGTGTTCTCTCCCAAATAATAAAATTACCATCTAATGAAATTTTTTGAAATCTCCAGCTAGAGTGCCCGTAGCTACCATATCTTATTACTGATACTACATAAATATGATCGTCAAAATAAAAAACATGTTTTAAACTATTGCTATAATTAGTATTTTCTTTTTCCGCAAATTTTTTAATATATGACATCTTCCTTCTTTTAATTGTTAATGTTTATTTCTTCTGTAACCACAGTATATAAAGTTTCGCTTTCTTCAACATTAGGCTCTTCTTTAATGATGTATTGACCTTTGATGCCATCCCATGTTTTGTAGGAAAACTGCAGCTTAATATTTTTTCCTAAAGGGAATTTTAAAGTGTAATGCATAATAATCGCCTGCGCATAGTCTTTACTCCACAACACTTTAAATCTGGAAGAAGAACCTTTTCCATCAGCTACAACAAGTGCGTCCCCCATTTCTTCTTTAGGAATTTTTGGATCATTGAATGGTTCCGGATTACGGACAATGATTGCAATGAGGTCATTGGTGTTACTATCGATTATTTTAATAAAATCTGTGTTTGTAGGTGGATTGAGTGGTGTCATTTTTAAAACACCTTCTATTGCTCTGTCAAACTCATCCATATACTTCTCACGAAGTGCTACAGTGTCAGCATTTGGATTATTGGATACCAAAGCATACAGATTCAAAATCTGAGTATAAGATAAATCTAAAGGCAGATTATAAACAGCCTGCTTAGTGCTCAGGGTTTTACCATCATCAGTATCATTGAGGTTGTAACTCATTACCTGTTCTCTGAAATCTTTATATCTTGAAGTTATAAATCCAAACTCATGAATAATCTGCTTTTCGGAATACACAATCTTTCCGTTAACAACATGGTCGTTGATCTCACCATTCCCATCAGCATAATAAGCAGAGTAAATCTGAGCGGTATATAACTTTTCAGGTTTCAGGTCAGTAAGAGTAACCGTTTTCATTACCGAAGGAGGTGTTTCAATCTTACCAAGTTTAAACTTGCAAGTCATATCCGGTGGCATATCAGCCGCATTATTCCAAAGGTTGATATAAGTTTGGATGCTTAGAGGTAAATTAGGGTTTGTGTCTACATCCCATTGATCTAAGGTTGTTCCCGGAACATCCTCCTCCTCCCATCCTATTGGAAGCGGATAAGGAACAATAACCTCTGATACAGGATCTTTAATGATTATTGGCATCTCTATCCTAATACTCTTTGCATCGTTATAAGGAGGCCATGTCCCAAGCATATGCTGCATATAAGCTTTTTCAAAAAACAGATCAATTTTACACTGATTATGACCATAGAACAAAGGTTTTGAACCCAGCAGATTGCCATCAGGATTTGGATAGGAACGCTTATAGTCCAAATACGAACCAAGAGATGTTAAAGGCTTTTCATCTGGTTTGTAGTAGTTTTTAATGCCATCGAAACTTAGATAGTTGTCATTTTGTTTATGGAAATGTCCTACTGGCCCCACTGTTTTAAAACCATAGTAATAATCAAATAATCTGGAATCTGCGCTACCATTATCCACACTGTCTTTCAATCTGAATCTCAAAAGATATTTAGTATTAGGTCTCCAGATAGGCTGAATTGTTTTTTTAAGAGCCTCTTGAGTTTGTTGAGAACTCTCCATCACGGCATCCTGATTAGGAAAAGTTTGAACATACTCATGTTCAATCATAGATAGCCATCTGATTTGTTGTAACGCCGTTGTACATACTGTCTCTATTACACCTCCATCAGAACTTGCACATCCGCAATTACCTTTTTCTCTTTTGACCATATCAATGATTCCGTAAGCTTCTATTAAAGCATCTTCTACAGTTGGTGGGTTATCTGGGTCATAATCCCAGTTATCTGGAAAATCAAAACTGTCACCTATAGCGTACTGTGGATATCGTTTATCAAAATCATCAATCATTGTATATATATTATCAAAACATGCAACATTATCTATAAATGGAATAGATGTATCTACACAGCTATTCAAGGTTTCCTTGATTTGATCAAAATAATCACATAAAACGTCTTCTCTTTGGCAAGGTGTGTCTGAACAGTTACAGTCATCAAATAAGAAAATAACAGGAAGATCTCTAAGTTTTTCAGTTTTTATAATCAAATAAGGTAATCCTGAAGGTTTTATAGGTGTACTTTGCCCTTTATTTAATTGAATTTTAAGAGACGTACTAGTCTTTACAATCTTCACTACTTCAGGAAAATAGGTTTGATTATCATTATTAATAATGACTATAGAATTAATATTGAAATCAATATCAGGAATAATTATATCAGGAGATATCTGTTGCGCTAAAGCAGTAAATTGTTGTTGAGAATTGACAACCATTGAGTAACTTTCTATATCTTTTCCATCCCAAGCATTACTGATGACATTAAAATTTAGATTTTTACAAGTAATTTCCTGACAGGCTTCGTTTTTAAGTAACGCTAGTTGTCTTTTTAATAATGCGAGACGTCGTGTCTGAGCTATTGTCGGTTTGATAACACCTGTTTCAACCGCATCAGCTTCAATCTGAGCCCAAATAGCAACTATTTCCTGACTGATTTCCTCAATCCTGTCTTTATTGTTACTGAATGGTGCAATCTCGATCTTAGATATTGGCCCCACAATATTCCCCAGATCAGAATGGCTCACTTCTATAGGAATATTCAGCTGTTCCCTTGAGTAATATCTTTCACCTACCTCTTCGTACTTAACGTTGATGGAATTGGATAAAATCTTTTTGAATAGTTTTATAGTAACACCTTGAGCATATGTTGTTATACGAATCTCTGCTTTTGCGGTAGGCTCCGGAAAAGTCACAAATAGTTTATCCCCATTATTTATCTCCAATGATTTTGAAAAGTTAAATGGGTTGACAGAATTTCTGACTACCATTTTGTCGTCAGAAATAACCTGAATCGTATTGCCATTTTCATCTACTTCAATAGTCTGGGTATAAGTTCCATCTAAATTATAATACAAACCAGAGATTAAATAGGCATTAAATCCTGAAGGTACAGTATATTCAGTTCCTAAATCAATGTTTAAAAAATTTGATATAGACCATTTTTCCTCATAGTATGTACAGAATAGTGATGATGATGTAATGCCATACTGTTCGGGGATCATCCAACCGGGTTCGCCACCGTCTAAGTAAGAAAAAGGTGTTGTTGCCAGTAATCTGATTGTATCATAGCGATCGCTGTTTTTTTGCCAATGACCGGTTTTTAGAGTTCTTACCAGATTGGCATCTTCACCTTCAAATAAGGCTTCGTAGGGATGGTATTGGGCCCAACTCCAACTACCGCGTTCACCTTGAACTGCCATTAAAATTTCAATTTCTTCAATGGAGTATTGGTGTTTCACCTGTCTAAGACTAATACCACCCTTTGCTGTATCTCTGGGTGGAATAAGATCGAGATATCCGCCTGCCTGTCCGGAATTACTTCCGATCATACTGTCAACCAGCATCGATGGAATAACTCCCTTTTCAAACTTGATATCGATAAAAGTATCCATAGGTATAATAGCATTAATTGCTACGTTAGGAAATGGATACGTCGGTAGAGGATTGTCGGCAGATACTGGTTTTATATCGGTACGAAGGTACTGAAGCTTGAATATTTCATTACTTAGCATATTGACACCCTTGACATAATCTTCCACATTACTATTTTTTGGATAATCTGGAACTGTCGAGTTTTGATAAGTAAGTGGTGCAATAGCGTCACGTTCTACACGGTTACTTTTCTCCCATTTCAGTGTCAGAAGCACATTAATTTTAATTTTTAAGAACCAGAAGACTTTGATTTTAAGTTGAATTCTAAGCTGTGCAAAAATCAAGAAAGGTTTGATCATTTCAATACTGAAGAATATGCTTACAGCTACTGTAATCTCAACAATAAAGAAATTAATTTTTAAACCGCCTTCAATATACATATAACCGCCGATCTGTGGTCTTTCGAAACTGATTTGTGTCCCCACTTCAACAATTACCCAAGCTCTTCCTATAATCAGATCAAAATCAAATCCTACTTTTGCACCTGCTTCTATTCCCGCCGCCGAAATCATAAGATAAGATTCAGCTTTCATATTGAGAATATCTTTGAACAATGTTGCCGTTATAGGCTTCTGACGTGTTCCGAAATTAACGTACCATGGCTTTTGGTTTTTAAAGAAGAATCCTGCCTGTACCTCGCCCTTGATTTCAATAAACCAGCCTTTCGAATTATTAAGCTGATAGTTGGCACCTGCTCCAAACTCAAGAGAACTATCACCAATAATGATAAATGCATAGAATGGTGCTGTCCTATCGTCTGACAATCCAAGCCTTTCAGTTAAAACTGCTAATCCGGCATCAATGGCAAACATGTTAGGTAACGAAAGAAGCATCATTGCTCTTAAAGAAAGCGTTTTCCCTCCATCCATCGTAGCGATGGAAGCACCTAAACCTGCTGAGAAAGGATTTTTATAATCATCAGTCTGTGGTGGTCCTATGAACTTATTCACATTAACTCCACGTTTTTCGGCCATATAGTAATCGTACCAAGACTTCTGGTCAGCATCGTTACCAAATACAGCTTTCTTATCAGCGACATATTTTTTACCAATTAATCCTGCAAAGCCATACACACCTAAAGGCCCTAAAGGAATCAAAGGTGCTGGAAATTCTACAGATGCTGTAGCCAAGAATGATTTCCTCTTGGGATTAAGCCTCAAAGATGCAGCTCCTGCAATGTTAGCTTGAGGAAGTTTAACGCTTACACTGCCGGCAAACTCTTCAGAAACACCAGGGTCAGGAAGTGTTAGAGAGCCTTTTATAATCGCCACAGCCTGCTCTTCTGTTGCTGTACCGGGAATGACAAGATCAACTTCTAATGTTGAAATATGCAGGTAACTGTGACCTGAATCTTTCACTTCATCATTATCAACGGTATAATAATATTTGATTCCGTTACCCTTTACTTCTACTCCTCCAGGATCGACACTGATAGATCCGTCAAATCCAATGTAATTGTAATTACGGATTTTACCTTCACGTTCTTTCTGCACAGAACCTAAATGAATGCCTGTAACAGCCATTTCGACTGGTCCTAGCGGAAGTGTAATGTTTACAGGAATAAAACCTATACCGCCTGCAATTTCAAAACGACCATTACTGTAAATTCTGATGGCTGGAAGATCTATTTCTTTCCCTTTGAATAAGGCTGTTACGCCAGTATCCGGGAATTTGAGTTTTGTATCTGCCCCAATGAAGAAGTTGTTATCCTTGCTGCCCAACTCGGCACTTTGAATTGTTAAAGTGACAAATTTAAACAGAGTCCAAGAGACAGGATTTGTATTACCTATAAAATTGGCGGAAAGTTTAAAGTTTTCTTTGCTTTCCCACTCTCCTTTGAAGTTAATAATTAAAGATTCATTCTCACCAGTTGATCCGTCTGCATTTTTAAATTTTGGAATTTCCAAAGCAGCATCCAGAGATGAATGAACCACCTTACCTTGATGGAAATCGATATCAAATTTTTTAAAACCGATTCTCCAATACTTCTTATTGTCTTCATTATTATAATCACCCAAATTAAACCAGATAAATTCTCCGGTATCAAAAGTCAATGATCTGAGAAAATTATAATATTCTGCTTCGGAGCTTATAACCTTCTCTTCTCCGGACGGCTTCACAGTTAATTCCAACGGGAATTGGAACTTCAGCTGTGAAGGAAAATCCAAAGTATTAATGTATTCCACAAGTTTAGCATGATTGGCTACGGATACTAATGCAGGATTTTTCATTGAATACACCTTCAACTTTGAGTAATTCAAATTAAAATATTCCTGATAATAACTGATTACAGTTGTTTTGTTATTAACAACCTTAGATTTATAGGTTGCTCTAATCGCTATGTTTCCAGATACACCTCCTGTTCCTACAAGAAGATGGTTAGCGGAAATACCAATTGTCTGTGTATTGCTATTTGATTTATCAGAATTCTTATTGAACCATTTTTTAGGGAGGAAAATCTCGGCATATTCCATATAAACCCCCATAAAGTCTTTTGGGCGTCCATCAGCATCGGCTTCTGCTATATTTTCCGTTTTGCTGATATCGATTTTTAAGTTATGGATATCGATGATTAATCCCGTATTACCAATCTGTGCAGGGTGGTTGGTTTTAAGGATTAAATCCATATTATAGCCAAAACCTTTCTCCGTATCTGCATAAAATAAGGCTTCTGCAAAAGTCAGTGTGACTTTTTCATTTCCTGGAATTGGTTCTAATGAAATATCTTTCTGTGGATCAGTCTCGTCTTTTGTTCCTTCTGGATAAACTGGAACCAAAATATTTCTCGGAAATTCTATTCCAGCAGATAATAATAATGTTGCTCGGAATTTTGGAATGATAATATCTTTGATATACTCATCAATATCCTGAGGCATAAAAGATTTGAAAAAATTTTTAACTTTAGAGGTTGTTTCCTGTAAATCAGAGCTTAGTAAATAGGCCGAAAAAGCGACTAAAGATGCATATCTTCCAGATTTTGAATAAATCTGGGTTACTACATCCGTTAGTTGTGTTTGCTCATTTGGAACCGGCAAATTCCAATCCGGATTTATCTTATTAAGATCATTAACAAATTGCTGTACAGAAGTAACACTGTCATTAATTGGTTTGACGTAAGCATTTATGAAATGAGCCAAAGCCTGTTCTTCTGTTATATTAAGAACTCTGAGGGCAACTTCAAAAATCTGCTGAGGATCAAAAGAAAAATTCCCAACGGTGAAAGAACGTAGATAGGCTAATATCTTCCACTGATATTCTATCGTTATAGGAAACGCAGATATACCACCATCAATTAAATCCGGGTTAAGGACCAGAAAAATACCTGTTCCGGGGATTTCTATATCAATTCGTCTTGGAGATACAACAGAAAGACTATAAAATGCAGAGTCTCCTTTTGGACTCTTATCATACTGCAAATCTTTGAAATAGATATTATCCAGAAGATTGACAATTCCTGTTTTTATAAATCCTAAAATATCCGGAATATCATTTTCTGAGATCACGGAAGAGATCCGCGGGTAGTATCTTTTGGCTGGTGGCTGATTAGACATATGTTCTATTTTGTGTTCGGGATTATAAAATAAATGACCTCAATTTCAAGTCATAAAAAAAACAGATCATTGGTTTGATCTGTTTCAAAATTGGTTGTTTAATCCGAAGTAAACAATACGTATTTTTACCTGTTTTTTGGTTTTTTTATATAATTTTCAATATGTGAGGGAATAGCAATTTATTTATCTTTTGTTATTTTATCTAAGTCTCTTAAAATATAAGGCATGCGAGATTTTCCATACATATTTTTTATGCAATCAATAACAATGTCCAAATTTAAACCAATAGAGGATATGTATAAAGGAGTTTTGCTTTCTCCTCTATATAATTCTCTTATAGTTTCTTTATTTTTGAAAAATGGAGTTTTCGCAACGCCAATAATTGGTATTTTTTTATCCAATACTTCATACAGTTTACCTCCTAAACCATACTCAAAATTATTATCTACATAAATATGCCCATCTACAATAATGGCATCAAGTATCGATATATCAATCTTTTCTATAATCTTCAATAAACAAGGAAGCTCTCTTTTGTAGAATTGCCCTGGAATGTATTCTTCCATTTCATAAATATATTCACAAACAATTTCTTTTGGTACAGAATCCTGCCAATTAAATAGAATCCCCACCGATTTTGCTAAATTTTCCCTGTAATGAACATCTAATGCTAAAATCATGTTTTTTTTCTATAAATCCAACAAATTATAGGTTTTTACCAATCTCATATATTCATCATCTTCATCTCTAAACTCATAAGTTAAATTTCCGTTTTGGTCGTACTCATAATTAGCTACATCAACATAATTCCCTAATCTAAGTCTAGATTCCTTTAGCTGCCCATTTTCATAATAAAGATTTTCCCAACCTCTGTTTTCTCCGGTTTTATACTCCGTCTCAAGACCAACATTCCCGTCATTATGGTAAGAATCTATGCAATAACCAGAAAACAGATTTGTTGTTCCTTTATAGGCCATAATTTCTCCCATAGAGTTGTTACTAATCATTTCTAAATCTTCTTTCTTCACTCTTATTTTGTATGGTTCTTTTAAACCCATAATTTTTAAATTAAATAAAGTTTATAATGTTCTAACAGATCGCAATTATCATCGTGCTTATAGATTTCTTGGCTGCTTTGTCCTACGGAATAACAAGAATAAATAAGTATTTCCGATTGATTGTAATCGTTTTCTCAGCCTATCTGACTACCATTATTATACTTCGCTTCCAACAACTTCATTTGTAAATCTATCATATACAAAATATTCTGTGAATAATTGATTATTATATAAAACCCTTTGATTTAAAAAAATTACTAAAACTTTATAACTTTTGTTTTATTACCATAATTATCATATTCAACGTGATAAATTAAATTACCTCCTTCATCCCATTTTTTTAAAAATTTATATATAAAATCATTTCTTTTATAGTATTCTACTTTTTTAAGTCCATTAGAAAAATATTCAGTCTGTCTCCCTTCGATATAACCATCAACATGTTCAGATTCATTATTTAAAATTTGTGTTCCAGAAAAATATTCGTAAGATATTCCAGTAAAGGGAATTTTATTATATGACCATCTTCCCCCTCCCCAGGGAGCAGGATATGGCATTAATTCAAGTTGTTCTAAAGGTATTCTTTCCATGACAATAATATTTTAAAATTTATTAATAAAAGTAACTAAGTCCAATATATGAAAACAATCTACACAAGTAGGCATAATTACTTCAGAAGAGGTTTGATTAACCGAGATATTTCTATTATAACCTAATATATCATTTTTTAGCCAAGAATCAAAAACTTCATTTGATGGCGGGTTAATTTTATAATCAGGAAATTTTTGCTTCGCTAATTCATCTAATGCCTGAATTTCTGCATGAGCTCCAATAAAATTTCCTGCTCGTCGCTTATCATATCCAGTCGAAACATAAAAATTATTTCGATCGTATGCTCTTACATCTTGAACTCTTTTTTTCAGATTAGGAAACATATTATTCAAGTATTCTTCATATAAAGTTAATCCATTTTTTTGGATAGTATCTAATTCAATATCACTCCAATTAGTTTTAAGTATTTTTTTACCATTTGATTTATCAATCATACCAGATACCAAAACTTTTAATCTGCGCTTATTTCCACTTTCTGCAATTGTATATTCTATTAAAGCTCTTGTCTCAACATCATTTACTATATCTAATCCTTTCGGTCCAAAATGCTCCAATATTGTCGCATTTGATAACTTTGTCCCGTATGTAAATTCAACATATAATCTATCATATACATATAGCCATTTTTCAGGATGATTTACAGAAAAAACTTTTCCTTGAGCATTAAGTTTCACCCATCTTTCAACAATAGTATGATCATTTTTTATAAAATTAAAAAAATCATCAGATCCCCCAAAAGTATCTAAGAACAACCATCTAATTTTGTAATCCAATGGTTCCAAAATATTTCTTAAATTGGGATTGGATGAAGTATAGAACTTCACAATCGCATCTACTCTATCCTGCTTTATCAATATATCCAAGATCTTCCTGTCTTCTATGGCTTTGTTATACATACTGCTCCAGCGGGCTACAGCATTGGTTTCATTATTTTCGAAAAATATTTTCAAATAAAAAAGTGTTGATTTATCAACACTTTTAGTCTTATAAGTTTGGAATAATAAAATCAAAATGGATTGTTCCCTTGCTTCAAAGTATCAATTCTATCTTTTATAAAAGCAGAAAGTGTTTTATGAAGCATAGAGTCAATAAATTTCACATCATTTCTTGGAGGTAAATAAGCCGACATTACTACAGGGTTGTCTCCTTCATCCAAATAAACAAACAAAAATTGTTCTCCTGTATTATAGGCATCTACAGCAAAAAAAGGACGGTTAATCGTCCCGTTATATTTTTGTAACCATTCTCTTGCTTCATCTTGCAATTCTTCCTGACTATCAAAAATATTGTAATCTAACACATAACAAGATTTTTCGGCTATAAATAATAGCTCTCTTAATGCTTTGGGGAATTGATTGCTATTATTATATTTTGTCTCTAAAAATTGAATCTAAGAAAGTGAAATTGGCTTTATTCTAGCTTCATATTCAGGGGTCATTTGGATAAGTAACTAGGATTATCTTGAAGATAATTTTAATATTGTATTTACATAATTAAAATGGATTATACCCTTGTTTTACTTCATCTACTGAACTCTTGATATATTGTGATAATTTTTGATTTATAAGATTTGTGATGAATTGAATGTCATTTCTTGGAGGTAAATATGCTTGTCTTACCAGCGGGTCTTCTCCTTCATCTAAGTAAACAAATAGAAAGCTTTCACCTGCATTATAAGCATCTATGACAAAAAAAGGACGACTAATTGTTCTGTTATATTTTTGTAGCCATTCTCTTGCTTCATCCTGCAATTCTTCCTGACTATCATAAATATTTTTACTAAGTACATAGCAATACCCTCCTGCCAGAAAAAGCAATTCTCTTAAAGCTTTTGGAAAAACAATATTATTATTATATTTTGTTTCTAAATATTCTATTTCTGATAAAGGTATTGATTCTATTGAAAATGTTGCTGTAGGCACTCCTTTAGGATTATCTCGTAAATATTGTAAGTATTGTATTTCCATTATTTTATCAATTTTTTAGTTATTTCCATATCTTTAGCTTCATGGTGTGATATAAATTTAAAATCTATTACTTTTTCTTGCGACCTTGCATAATCTTTCGCAGCCTGTAGATATTTCTGGCAACTTTTGCAGGTGTACAATATCGATTCCATTTGTATTTCAAACCTGTTTCCTTTATGATAATGTTCCGTAAAAAAATTATATAAAAATTTCACTTCTGTGTCATTAAAACGTTCTTTTCCGTGATTATCAAAAGCATTTCTTGCAAATTCTGTAAATTTATCATAATCATCTGGTTCTACAAAATGGGATTTCAAATTAGGAACAGCTTGAAAAATTTCATCAACCTCATTTTTATATCCTGACAAATAATTTTCTAAGGTGGCAGGTTCTACCAAGTTATTGTTCTGGTAGCACTCTACCTTTACAAATAAACGATTTCTACTTTTAAATTTATTATAAATTTTTATAGGAACACCAGCAAAAAAATCTGAAAAATTATTATATAGACTTTTCAATTGTATTGATGTGATAAACTCACAATTGATATTAACAGTATAAGACTTAATCGACTTAAACCATTCCAACCTGTTCTTATACATCAAACATCCTAAATGATGTTCTGTTGGTAATTCTGCTCTGATAATTGCCAGCATATCATCCACATCAAACATATCGATTGAATTTTTTGGAAGAGTCTTTGCATCCAAAAGTGCATTAATACCAATAGGTTTCTTCTTTAACTCATTAAAAACGGCAATATCCACGTCCCCAAATTCATCCAAAAATAGCCATCTTTCTTTAAAACTCAAAGGTTTCAGAATATCTCTTAAAGCAGGTACAGAATAATACTTCACAATTGCATCTATCTTAGACTGCTTTACAATTACATCTACAATGATTCTGTCATCTATAGATTTAGTAAATAGATTTTTCCAGTTGTTTACAGAATTGGGAAAATCATTCATCAACCTAAGTTGCGCTTGTGTTGCTTTCTCAAATTCCTTTAAAAATATTTTCTGCAAATCTTCACTAAGTGCTACAAATCCATTGTATAGATTTTTTGTATTAGGATCCAGATTGTTAATGGTTGATCTAAAGGTTGCAATCGCAGCATCTTCAACTCCTGTAAGATGTATCACAACATCTTTTACTTTTTTTGGTAAGCTATTATAGTTAACATCTCTCAAAACTTCCCTTGCCGCTCTAGTAGCCTGTTTTCTTGCGTAGATAGTAGCTCCTGCTCCAAGCATCGTAAGGAAAAAGAAAACCCGCGCCACTTTTCTTGCTGTCTCTTTGGTTTGGGCGTTATTGGATGATGTTTCAATATATTGCGAAGCGCTCCAGCACATAGAGCTGGTTAAGGTAAAAACTTCACCTCCTATTTCCGTAGCTCTCAAAATAAGTACAGCTTCCTCAGCCGCCGTTTCCACACGAAATGCTTTGCCGATGTCCGTCACATAGTGCAAGTAGCGGAGATCTTTAATCACACTGGTTCCACCTGAAATGAAGAAAAATACGACTTCTATGGTAATATCAATTCCCAGAGACCAAGCTGCATTTATATCCTTTACCCTATCATATTCGTTAAAATAATAATAAACAAAAGCAGGAATAATTGGATCTTGCGGAACAAAATCTTTCAAATCTTCTTCAGGTTTATAACTAATCAGATTAATTGGCTGATATAGATGGAGGTACATCTGTTCTTTATCTTGATATCCCTCAGGACCTAATCCAAGATAACTTCCATTTTGGTTTACAGAGTTAAAATTATGACTGATCACCTTTGTTATATGAACCTTTTCCTGTTGTAAAGCTTCATCTACATAAAAAGAAGTATCTATAAATTCTTTTGTACCTATTCCCGGACTATCTCCCGGATATTGTGGAAGCAAATCTATAGTACCAAATTCCAAAGTTGTAAAATATTTTCCGTCACCATCAGGCTTGTAATAATTTTTTCCTTCACCAGTAAGAAAAAAAGCATCAGGATTTACGCCATCGTCTGTCGGTGTTGTGTTTACAGGAAAATATCTAAAATCATATTTGCTTCTTTTCCATATTTCATATATTGCAAAAACAAAATTCCTTCTATTGGTTTTTTCCTGTGCAAAAAACCCTACAACAGGTGATACCTGCGAAATGGTTTTGTCATTGAAAAGCCGGAACAGTCTTTCAAAGTTAGTCACAGAACCATCTCTTTTTCTCAATAAATAATTTAAAAAATCTTCTCCGTCAGTAGGAACAAGATAAAAAGAATGTATAATTCTTAAACATTGCGTTTCATTCTCTCCCTTCAAGGAATTTTCGGTAATGTAGCTATCAATAATATTTCTTCTGAATGAAAACGGGAAAAGAGACCAGGCTGAAGAAGGCAGAATGTCTTTCAGCACCATTATTCTGCTTTCACTATCATTGTCAGGAAAAAGCCCTTCTTCATCTTTTACCCTCAAATTGTGATAAAAGTTATCCAAAGCTAGTTTATAATTGGAAAATACTTCGTCGTAACCATCATAAAAATTATTATTACTAGATGTAGGATATAGCTCTTTGGTAGAGATATAGTTTTTAAATCCCCAATCAATAAGCAACTGACCAATTACACGATCTATTTCCGAAAAAGCATATTCTTGTTGTGAATTTTGAGAAAATATTGTTCCGTTATTAACAGCATTTTCAATATCTGCAATTGGTTTAATTGCTACAATATCCAATACCTCTTTCCTTATCCAATAGATTGCAAAACAAATAGAAGTAAGTTTTTTATACAAGGAAATCTTTTTATCATCAGAAAGTGCAGACTGACGAATCTTTAAAATATTAGTCTCAAAAAAATTGCCTTCTTCAAAATAATTACCGTTTGTGACAATTAATCTATCAACTTCTAATATTTCTCTTTTATTATAATCTGGACTTTGTTCATCAAGAATATTATCAACTGGATATGTAAGGTAATTTGTATAGTCAATAGAATTATCAGTTTTAATCTTAAAAGATTGTCTGAGATATTGGTAGTATTTATCTAATTTCTTATTAAACAGTACTTTCTCTATGTGGAAAATATCTCCTTCCTGTGCAGCTTCAAAATGATTATCAAACCACAGTATCGCTATTTTTTCCGGATCATTTATTTCATAGTAAGTTTTGTTGGGACTATTTTTCAGTTTAATAAAATATGATTTTTTCAAGTATCCGGTTTTTCCTTTCTTTTTATGCTCCTCAACCAAATAATTTGTATCGTCTACATAAATATAAGAATTTTCCAAATCTGTAACTACAGCATTATTTATTGTGAACTCTTCCAATTGACCTTCAGAATCCAATCTTATATTTGAAATGTTGTAATTAACATTTTGAGTACTTAAAACGTCTCTTCCATCTCCTTTTACAACTTGTCCTTTTGGGGTTAAATATGCTAAACTCATAAATACTATTTTGGTAATCTCATATTAATATTTAAACCTTGAATGTCAACTATTACTGGTGTCCATTTACTATATTCATCACTAGCAAAAATCATTTGATCAATTGTAGTAACATAAACTTTATCAGCTGGTTCATAGAATTTCAGCTCCTCGTTTTGGTTCTCACCAATAACACACAGGCTGTATCTCCTATATTCCACACCTTCTGAAGAAGTATAGTAGCTTTGTTCATTATCCAGCTCATTCTTAAAGAAAAATTTCGGGTTGTCCAGAAGATGGTCATTTATAAGTGTTGTTATTTTATCATTCTCATCTTTGGTGATGCCTAGAAACTTTTTGCTCGGCAAGGTGCCGTCACTTACTTGCAGGGATAACCCCGTAATAGTATTGCCATCAAAACCTGTAAATATCTCGGTCTGTAAATAATAAGGCTTTTCCGGTTTATAAAAATTGTTTTGTCCTTTGCTAAAAGATAATGTCCCACTATTGCTGTTGTCATTATAAGCCGAACGGCTTTCAAAAAAGGATCCTGTATTTTGGCGGATATTGTTCAGAAGAGTTTCGTAAGTCAATCTTTTTTCAGTCTCATTATCTTCTTTGATAATCAGGTCCTCTATTCTTTTTGTGGTAACTGTTGCAATATCCTGACCGCCTGCTTTGTTCTCAAAATTAATTAGAAGAAGATTCTGATCGATAACGTAATGAAGCTCCTTATCGGATTTGGCTTTCATTTTAGGCTGTGCATCAATCAGTCCAAAGACATCATCGATGTCTTTCATATATCTAATATTCGTTTCTTGCGTTTCTGTGTTGACTTCCTGTACAGGAAGTTGGGCTCCTTCGTAAATCAACTGTATCAAAGGTGCAATCGGTTTATTATTCGTAGTCTGAGAAAATGTAAACCCTAGTTCTTTAGTATAATTATCCGTATTATCTTCTTTTAAAAGATTGTTACCTCGTATGAAACAATCTTCGTGCTCGGTTGTATTATCTAAAAATCCCATCTTTACGTACAGCCCTGCGGAAGAATTGTTATCTGTGAAAAAACTGCATTTTAATGATGACACATTTACAATTTCTTCTATCGGCCAGCCTTTACTCCCAAACTTTTTTTCTGTCATATTTTCAGATGTTGTGCCCATCTTGAAATTATTAGCAGTATCATCTTTTTGATAGTTTCCGTAAAAATTATAGGAGCGCTGTCTGTTGCTTTGTACATATAAATAAACGGTATTTATAGTGGCAAACTTTGAAATAAAATTATAAATATCTTCTGTACTTTCCAGAACCAAATCTTTACCAACTCTAACTTTTCCTTTTCCCTGGATATGTAAGCCGTAGAATGCAGCGACATCTATAAACCAGGTTGCCGATTCTCTAATGAGTTTCTTCTTAAAAGTATTTTGCTCTGTGGTTGGATCTAAGACATAATCAGCCGATCTTGCAAACCCTAAATTTAATTTGATGGGATTAGGATCGTTATCTACTGTAAAAACGCCTTCATTCAAAACAATATCAACTCCCAATGTTCCATTTGCATTGCCTAGATAAGTTCCACCCTGAATCAACGGTAATTCAAAAGCAAATCTTTGCGCTTCGGGCTCATTGGCCTTTGTCATTTTGAAAAAGTAATCGTCAATGAAGTCATTAGCATTTTGCTCCTGCCCTGACTCAGGCTGAGCTGCAGGATAACCAATATATTCTTGGGGAAAAGGTGTTGTACTGGAATTAAATTTTTCAAAATCTTTCCATAACTCTTCTACAAAACCAGTGTTTTCAGTACCTTTTGCCACAACCTTTCCATCGGATGTAAAAAAATCGTTTTTATTAAGCCCCCTGTAAATAACATATTTAATAGCTAGGCCTTTTACCGGCTGGGAAAAGGGTTTCAGGATAACATTGACTTTATCTGCACTTGCAGCATTGGGTTGCACAAAAATCTGTCCTTGACAAATTGTAAAAACTTGTCCTGAATAGTTGATTCTTGAAGTCGTTCGAAATTGTGATAAGTCATCGTTGCCAATAATCCCGAATTTTCCAGTAGGATCTTGAGAAAAGCTTTTTTCCTTTTCTATAAAAAGATAAGATTCTGGTTTCAGTTCGGCTCTTATGTTCCTGCCATTATCGGAAGTAGTGGCTAATGTGTTTGGTGATGTGGTGGCTGGCATTGATTATTTTTTGAACATTAATTTTCAGTGATAAAAAAAACAGATCATCTATTGATCTGTTTCAAAGTTGCTTGTTTCAAATGAACTAAGCAATACGTATTTTTACCTGTTTTTATAAATTTAAAAGGTCGAAATCCCCATACAGAGAAATTAGCCTTAACTCCATAGCAATCAGTATCACACCAAGAAAACTTTTACAATTTGTTTTTTTGATCAGGTTATTCTTGTGGCCTTCTACGGTTCTTGGGCTGATGTTTAGTTTACTGGCAATTTCTTTACTTTTAAGTTCTATGGCAGTAAGATAAATGATTTCCAGTTCCCTTTTAGAGAAATCAAACCTTGAAATATCTTCATCAGGATTTTTCTTGATATAATCTGTTATTTTTTCAACCTTGGTCTTCAGCTTTTTTTCATAATAGAATTCTCCGTCATCATATTGTCTTATAGCTTTGAGGAGATCACGGGATTCTGAATCTTTTGTGAAATATCCGTGAAGTTTTAGCTGAACCGCATACTTGAGAAAATACGACCCTGAAAGATGGGATAAAATAATAATGCTGATATCCGGTCGTTTCTTCTGCAATGCTTCGCAACAACCCAAACCGTCAATTCCAGACATTTGTATATCCAAAAGCAATACGTTCACTTCCAGATCTTTATTAATTTGCTGTAAAAGTTCTTTTCCGTCAGAGCATTCAAGCACTACATTGATATCCTTCGCAGATTCAATCCATTTGGTGAGACCACGTCTGAAAATTTGATGACTATTGGCTATTGCTACATTAACTCCCATACAACATTATTTCAGTTAAACGGACTCTATTGGATAAAACAGTCAGGTAATAACTTTTTATTATAGATAAGGTACGCAAAAGCTGGTTGGGGAGAAGATAAAAATAAATCTTCCGAATACTTTGTGTTTTCATTTTTTGGTGGTTTTTAGTTTTTTATATTCATAAATAATTCTGTCCTTGGAACATCTTAATTTATAATATAAGAACCAATAATTTTATAATTTATTATGGCTGTTTTAAATTTAGTAAAAAAATCAATAATCCAGTGTTAATAGAGTTTTAATTTGTAGCATTTCACTTAAAATAGTTTTTTTCAAATTTCTTATTGCAATAATATTACGTTTTGTATCAATTTTTATTATATTTGTTGATACAAATCATACCAATGTCATACTTATCAGATAATATCAGGTTTTTAAGAGCGAAAAAGGAATATTCACAACAGAAGCTTGCTGACGAATTAATGATTACAAGAGTCCGTTATGCCAAATATGAGGATGCTACTTCTGAGCCACCAATTGAGCTGTTATTGAGAATATCTAAATATTTTGGAATTGGTGTTGACCTCTTGATTTCTGTCGATATCCGGAAATATCCTATTGAGGATATGATTAAACATCCTGATAATCGGGTTCTTATTCCTATTACTGTAGACACATTTGGGAATCATCAAATTGAAATTATTCCGCAGAAGGCTTCTATGGGCTACTTAAATGGTTACAGTGATCCTGAATATATAGAAAGCCTGCAGACGATTTCATTACCATTTCTGAGGAATGGGAAATTCAGGGCTTTTCCTGCTGATGGCGATTCTATGCCACCATACAAAGATGGGACTTATATTGTTGGAAAGTATATCGAGAATCTTTCTGATCTTAAGACAGATAAAACCTATATTTTTATCACGGTTAATGATGGTATTACTTATAAAAGGTTTCAGTTTCACGAATCTGATGCCATCTGTGTTAAAGCTGATAATAGTTTTTATGAACCATACAGGATACCTTTAACAGAGATTAAGGAAATATGGGAATTTGCCTGCAGCATATCAACTCAGGAATATGAACCTGATGAATTCAGTTCACAAAATATCCAGAATCTTATTGTAGAAATTAAGAAGGATATTAGTATGATTAATTCAAAAATATAGAGAAATGCTAATTAATAGATTTATAATGTTGATGAAGCCAGCTCTTTTTTTATTAGGTTCAAACATACCGTATCATTTATAAAGGTGTCTGAAAATATGCTTGTTATGTTACAATAGAATTTTTAATTCTATAATTCTTTCAAAATCTTGCACTAAATGTTTCGATATTTCTTTGGTTGAAACAAGACTGAAATAGCCAATTAACTACTCATTATTCCAATGTTGAATTTTAGAATTTTTAAAAATTAAATTGTATCAAAAAAAGCTATAAGAATTTGTTTGTTAAAATTGAGGGATATAATTCTTTTTTAATTTGACTCAATCGAATTAAATCATCTATAAAAGTGTTTGAAGAACCATATTCCTTTATTTCTAGCTTTATCTTGAGGTTATCGATTTCAAGATTAGACGGCAAATCCAGTGGCAAATTGCTTTGATATGGGGGATTAGTTATGGTTAGATCATAAGAAAGATTGGCAACATGTTTCTGGGCATAGTCTATAATCAGCCTTGCATAATCTCGCCTTAAAATATCAGGCTCAATCTCCTTTTTACCAAAAAAATGTGTATAAACATAGTCTGATATTGGCTTTATTGACTTAACTTCTGTCTGCTTCACAATTACTCCTAGCGCAACTGCATAAACTCTTTGGGTAAGATAAGGGTCATTGATTTCCTCAAAACCAAACATCCAATCAATAACACGTTCGGAAAATACAAAAAAATTTTTATTAGAGCTTTTGTTGATGTATCTCTTAGGCTGCGATTCATACTGGTCAAAAACCAAGTCAGAGCTGTTGATCCTAGTTTAAATATTTCTGCATCATTCTCTTGGACATGAAATTCCAGAGCCCATTTTAAAATCCTATTGATAGGCCCTGTTTCGTCAGAATAAAATCGGTTCTCGCTGTAAATGCTCCAAGTCGAATCCCGATCCGACATCTCCATCTTTTGAAGGGTTTTGTGAAGAAAAGAAGCGTTGACTGAATGGCTCTTATTAAATGACATTAAAAGATTCATATCCCAAAATGCGTAAAGATTTTCTCTGCTAGAGGTCAAGCAGATATCTACAAATTCTTCTAGCTCACTTTGAGAAACGACGCTGCGACGCCATAAAAAACTGTAAAGAACAGCATCAATTATTGATTTTTTTCTTTTGACATCATTTGGTATCAGTATTTTGTAAGCGTCTTTATAATAATTGTCTATGACGTATCCTAGAGCAGCATTAACAAGGCCCTGATTTTTTAGCCTTGTTACTTCATCTTTTAGAAATAAACGAAAAACCGTCTGCTAAAAACCAAATCTCTGTTTTCGATTACCTGAAAATATTTGTTTATGAGCTCCACGGCTCGAAAATGGTCGCCCAACCTCTGATATGCAAAAGCAATATTATAAATTGGAGTGTACAAATTCTCTCTGGACATTCTTACCTCATCAACAAATACATTTTCACTGATGAGATCATCTAGAAAGCGTTTTTTTGATGAAAATTTCTCGACTATCTTTTGCGTGATATCAAATGCTATTTCGTAATGCACCAGTGCTAGATAGGGAAACGCATCGAGTTTTAGCACGAAACTTTCCAGATCTGTAGGCCATAATCTTAATCCCTGTCCTTCATTAATAGCATCTACCAAAACCAAAACACGTTCATTCATCAGCCTGCCTTTGTCATTAAGATTAGTTAGGAATTCATTTACTGTAAGATGCTTCAAGTTAAGCTGTACCAAAATCTGCTTCCACGGTTCAATACCGGTTGTAAAATTCTGCCCAAGAAAAAAAAAAGTCGGTTTTCCATTTGCAATTATGGAATTGGCTATATCAGCAAAAAAATGCGATTTTCCACTGCCCGCTTCACCATAAACCACTAAAAACGGCTTGTTTACTAGACTGACTGTACCAGCCCTTGCCTAAGAGAATTTCTGCTTGCTGTCCAAGCTCAGAACAGGCAGTTAATGCCTCTTGATAAAATGCCTTACCTGATTTTACTCTTTTTTCTCGTAAGTACATTATTGAGGTTAATCCGTAGATACGTTCGTAAAGATTTCGAAGCAAGTATTCGACACCTTTGTATCTTCGACTTTGGCCTCTCTACCTAGTTTTTTATTCACTTCATCAACAAGACTGATTACATTATCTAATACATCTAGAAATGTTTCTCCCTTGTTAACATATTGGACTTGGCCATTTCGAGCTCGAAAACTATTAATTATTGTATTACTGGATTGGTAAAGAGACTGTAACTTTGACTGAAAAAAAGTAAATGTATCATTAATGGGCTTCACTACTTGGTAAAGATCGTTTTTAAATTGTTCGTCGTGACTGATTGTACTAAAGTATCTCGCTATTTCTTCGAGCTTGACGTTTAGCTTGGGCGTGTAACGCGGACCTAGCTGTTCCGAACTAATATTTACATTGTCCTTGAAAGATTTCCATGGAAATAAGGTTTCTAACGCTATATCGTAGATTTTCAATCCCTCGATCTTATACTTCAGCCAATCACCTACAGAAGCTACTATGAATCTGTTGCCTGTCGTTCTATATTTAATGATAATTCCTACAATATAGGTATGTTTGTGCATTTTTTTCACTAACCCGCTTCCAGAGAAACCTTTAACATTTTCTGAAGAAAGTGAATTTTCGGTACCGTAAGGCGCTCTGCTGGCAACTTCCAGCTTTTTGCGATTACTATCGTCATTGATAATACTGACCTGACCTGATCTGAAACTGATTTTTTATTATCTTTAATATTAGTAAAACGTGGGAATCCCTTAAAAGACCAATCCAATAAATGTTCGGGACTGTAATTAACTACATAAGTAACCGAAAGATTTCCGATCAAAAATTCTATTTTACTTCTTTTTATTTTTAGGATCGCCAAATCCGGATCATTTGCATCATCGGCAATGATCTCGTCTTCAGGCTCAAGACAGTAAATTATATGACCATCTTCTTTTTCGAAAAAAAGTACTAAGTCCGTAGGAACTGTCTTAGCCTGAAAGTTATCAGCATAAATACAATGCTTAGCTGTCAGTATATAGACATATTCGGATTCTTTATTTGGAAGAAAAGGAAAACCGCTCCCACAGTATTTCTTTTTTCTGGAAATCATCACCGTGTGGGTTGACAGGGTTTGGCTAATTATGAAAAAACTTTTCGAAAATACCATTTTTGTTATTTCTGAAAATGGTGCTATATCGGAATATTAAGATAAAAAGAAGTAATGGCTTTCAAATTCTTACAATCTCTCAGGACAATCCTTATAAAGACAGTATCAGCAATCGAATCCTAATCCAAAAAAAACACTTCGTCAAGCTTACTTATTAATAATCAGCTAATAAAAAAACAATTATCTTTGCAGCACTAATAACATCTCTATGGTTAGAACACTATCTCTTTCACTCTTTTTCATTGTCAGCTTATCTAATTTGTTCTTTGCGCAATCCAACAAATTTTTGCTGGACACTGAATTCAACACCTTTGAATTACCGGCTGGAAAAAATTATACCTCTGGTACTATTGATTTTACAAGAGTACAGTCAGATGGAAAAATACTCCTTATATACCAGACTGGTGGTTATGGAATCATTGACAATTATTATAAAATAACACGAATTGATGTCAACAACTTTCTAGATGAAAATTTCACTTCGGAGATATTTAATGGAGCAGTAAAAGATGTGGCATTACAAAGTGACGGTAAGATTATCGTTGCAGGAAATTTCACGACGTATGGTACCGCAACCGCGAAGAAATTGGTTCGTCTCAATACAGATGGCACCCTTGATCCAACTTTTAATACTGGGATCGGATTTCAGTTTGGGCAATTCAGTCAGGAAACTACCAGACTAATCAAAAACGTGAAAGTACAAAGTGACGATAAAATATTGGTATGTGGCGATATTGTAAAGTATCAGGGCGTGGCTCGTAATAATGTTGTAAGGATTAATCCGGACGGACAGTTGGATGAAAGTTTTAATTTGGATCCAAAGGTAAATTATATTGAAAAAATAAGGCTACTTCCCGATGGAAATATATTGCTGGCGAGAAGCTCGGAACTCCAAAAGGTTTCAAACAATGGTACGATTGACAGCAATTTTTTAAACTTTCAGACCGAGGTTCCTAATTCTATCTCGATCACTGAAGTTGTACCCGTTGCTGACGGCTCTATCTATGTAGGCGGTGAAATTTATACAAATAGTGGTTTAGGGATTGTTGATAGAAACTACATAGTTAAACTGACCAAAGATGGGGAAAATGACTATTCATTTTACACTGAAAAATTCACTTCGACGGTTGGATCTTCTGGTATAAAATCGATGTATCTTCAAGACGACAAAAAACTTGTCGTTACAGGTAGTTTCTCCTCTTTCAATAGTAATTATCTATTGATGGGCATAGTGAGGATAAATCCGGATAAGACTGTTGATAATTCATTTGTGGGTCGATTTCCAAAGCAAGATACCCCTTTGGTTAACCAAGTAGTACCAATACAAGGAAACAGACTTTTGTTTGTCGGAAGTTTTGGAATTTTTAACAATGAGACCGTTACAAGTTTAATGAAACTGGATATGAATGGCAACATTGACTCTAGCCTTAAAAATATCTGCAAGGGTTTCGATGGCACTGTCTCTCACATTTTCCCGCAAAATGATGGCAAATTCATCGTTACAGGACGTTTTTTAGCTTACAATGGAATCAGTCTTTATAAAATTGCTCGGATAAATGCAGATGGTTCTTTGGATACAACTTTCAATGTTCCGACAAGAAAATTCATTGAACCTCAGGAAAATTACCAACAGATCATAACATTAGATGATGGAAAATTACTAGCTGTTTCAGGTGGATCAAGATATTATAATGAGACACAAAGTCTCATAGGAGGTTCTTTGGTTAGACTAAATCAAGATGGAAGTTTTGACGAAAGTTTTATAAATAATAATAGCACTTACAGAGGAGCGTGGGGTAATCTAAACAGCGTTTTTGTAAGAAATGATAAAACAATAGTCATTCCTAATGCCAGAAGATACAATGACCTGCCAGCTATCGATGGTAAAATCTTGGTTCTTAATGAAGATGGAAGTTTCAACAGACTTGTAGATATGCCCCCTTCCGTAGGTACTATATTGAGGATTGAAGGTTTGTCCGATGGGAAAATGATAATTCTAAGCTGGATCAATTCCACTACGAATAAGTTGATGAGACTGATGCCTGATTTTTCAGTAGACACATCTTTCACCGCTGACCCATCTTTAGCTAAGATTACTAATTTTAAATTATTACCAAATGGTCAGATTATTGCTTTTTCTAACTTGCCAGCAACCAATAAAATGTACCGGTTAAACGAAAATGGAAGTTTAAATACTTCCATAGCAGTTATAAGTTTCTCAACCCCTTCTTCTTCAGCTTCAACTTTTGATCCACTGTCGTACAATGAGGGAGACAACACTTTTTACACAGCACAGAATGCATATAAAAATCTTCAAAAGCACAATGCCGACGGTAGCATTGATACAAGTTTTGATATTGGTCTAGGTTTTAAAACCAATTCTGAATTGGTGAGATCGATAAAACATTTGGACAATGATATTATAATGGTTGGAGGTGCTTTTGTGACATTTGATGGTAAGCCCGTAAGAAATTTTGCCAAACTGAAAAGAGCAGCATACTTAAATAACCACGAGTATTCTGGAGATAATCTGACTAAAATATTTCCCAATCCTGTTTCAGACCTAATCTATCTCAGAGAAAAATATAATAGCTATGAGGTCTATGACTACCATGGAAGATTATTAATGAAAAATTCTTATACAAAAGCAATTGACGTCTCCAATTTGAAGCAAGGAAATTATGTACTGGTCTTGCAGTTAGATAATCTTAAGAAAACTCACCTATTTATAAAAAAATAGCTAGTACAAGAAATCACGCATCCTGCAAATGATTGAAAATTAATAACTCTACAAAATTTGATGTAATCTCTACTATGATGAGAAAAATTCTTCTTAAAATCATTTTCGTTTTAATATTGTTGAACGGAAGAGTGCAAGCACAGGGTGACGGGAATCTTGACACTTCTTTTGTAATAGGTTCAGGATTTAACAATGCTGTCATGGCCACTGCTGTACAGTCGGATGGAAAAATCTTGGTAGGCGGTTGGTTTACATATTATAAGGCAACACCACAAAACTACATTAGCCGCCTAAATATAGACGGAAGCATTGATACATATTTCAACATAGGTTCGGGTTTTGGCGGCGGTATACAAGGTTTAGATGATGGTTGGAAAGCATTAAGATTAATGGAAAGGTAATAAAGTAGCCCTACGTTTTTGGATATCAATGAAATTTTCAAACCTATAACTCATTATTTTATATTTTGATAGTATTACAACTATTTAATACTAATTTACCCTGATGATAATCTGATAATCATTGTATTGACCAATTTAGCAGGAAGTGCTCCGGAAGATTTTATAGCATGTAGTCGGGTACTTTGTATTCAACTGCGAGCGGCGAGTGATAAACCGTTCTGATTACTAACTTATTCTCATCAAGGTGTTTCAAATCTTTTGATAAAACTCTCGTTGTAATTAAAGGCACAGTTCGTTGTATATCACTGTAATCAATTTGTAATGTTGAGAATACATCTGTAAGTTCTTTTATACTTTTTACTTTTTAATGATTTTCGCTGTTCCGGTTTCCTTATTTTCCATCTGAACAATGAGTAGATATATTCCTTTAGGAAGGTTTTCCAAAGGAATTTTGTTCGAAACTTTTTCAATTTTTAAAACCTGTCTTCCATTCATATCAAAAATCTCAGCAGATTTGATTTTTTTTGTAGATTTGATGTTGACGAAATCCGAGGCTGGGTTGGGAAAGATTTGCAATTTTGGGTTTGTTTTGATTTCCGCAGTTTCAAGCGTTGAAAAATTTATTATTTTTACTACATTATTTCCTGTATCAGCAACAAAGAGTTTACTTCCGTCAGCATTCAGACAAATGCCTTCCGGCTTGTTGAAGCCACTGCCAATGGTAATGATGTTGCTGCCATCGATATTCATTCTTTTTATGGCATTATTGCCCGTGTCTGCAATATAGAGGTAATTATCCTTAAAAACCACACTGCTTGGTTGGAGAAACCCGCTGCCAATACCAACTGTGACGTTATTTGGTGTGATTTTTTTTATATTATTATCAGTATAGTCTGCCACATAAAAATTCCCATCAGTATCAATATCAAATCCTCTGGCATTAATAAGACCGCTGCCAATATTGTTATAAACCCAACCGTTGGGAAAACCAAAATACCTGCTCACTAAAAAAGGGCTATCGCCTAGGCTATAATAGTCTTTCAGACCACTTTTTCTTGCAAAATAGGGTGCATTCAAACCTGTGATTACTTCACTGTAAGAAATTCCGTCCAAGCTTATATTTCTCACCGAATTATTGGTTCTGTCGGCTACATAAAGGCTGTTGTTCGGGGTTAGAGACAGTCCACCCGCTAATACATTGGTAGTGTTGTATATATTTGAAATATCAAAACTGGAGCTGTTTATCTTTTTTATTGTTTTGTAGCCGGTATTTACATCAATATCTGTCACAAAAATGTTATTACTGGCAGGGTCAAACGCAATACCTGCCGGCGAAGTGAACCTGCTGCCTCTCAAGGCGTAAGTATTGTCCGGATATATGAAATCGTAAGGCAAATATCCATTGCCGGAAAAGATGACCAGATGAGCTGTGTGAAAACTTTTTGCTGCAATGGCAACCGGCAAAAAAGCACTTCCTACATTCACTACAGGTAATGAATAATTTGCCACCACATTACCGGATGTATTCATAAGTACAATGCTTGATTGACCGCTAATGACAAGTCCAATGCTAGAACAATAATCTATACAGTTTGCGGTAGTCCCTGCATCTAAGTATGAGTAAGAAGTAAAAGTGCTATTTATTTTCATTATGTTGGTACTTGTAGACCCGAAAGTATAATATAAATTCCCGGCACTATCAAACGTAAAATCTGTGGCATTGGTATTATCTCCTATCGGGTTGGTATATCCAACGCTACCATCATTTAAATAAATATGTCCTAATTTGTTAGTAACAGCCGGTGTGGTAAACCATATATAAGAACCAAAAAATTTCAAATTGGTAATGGCTGTATTCGGGCTTGCGAATAGTACAAAATTACTTCCGTCATTATTCATTCTATAAACCTTACCTCCATTTGTACTCGATCCTGAGTAGGCAACGTAGATTTTGTCTAAACCATCGACGGTAATTGCACTTGGTTTGCCATTACCTGCGGAGATAACAGTTGTCTTGTTATTAGGGTCAATTTTCATAATCAGATCATCTGTACTATCGCATACATAGATATTTCCATTGGAATCTTGGGCTATATCTGTTGCAAAGGGAAAAGAATGCCCCAAGCCAATGGTAGTTATACTCTGTGCATTGTATATTCCTGCAGCAAAGCAAAAAATAAGTATGAAAATTTGTTGAATTGTTTTCATAATTGATTATTTTTAATTGATTATTTTTTTCATTTTTAAAATCCTTCACAAAAGTATTTAGGCAGGATGAGAAGACTCTAGTCTCAAAAAAAAGAATTACTTTTTAATAAATTTCTGTTGTTTTATGCCGGCCTCAGTGGATACTTTCATAATATAAATACCTTTTAATAAGGAGCTTATGTTGATTTTTTGATTTTGACTATTGTTAAATTTCGCTACTGATCTTCCGTTCATATCGAAAATTTCGATAAAATTGACTTTTTCGACAGATTGGATACTGATGAAATCTGTGGCCGGGTTGGGATAAATCAGGATGTTTTTTGACGAAGCAAAGTTTTCAGTAGACAAAGTTCCCGTACTTACAAGCGTCCCAACTTCCTGAGAGCTTAATGCTCTTTTAAAAATTTTCAAATCGTCTATCACACCATTGCTGTATTCATCCGGTCCGCTCAGGCTTCTTCCTATCACATAGGGGTTTACAAGATCCCGAGAAAAATTTTCGCTGTAAGTTATGCGCTGTATTAAATTGCCATCAATATAAAAGTCTGCTTCCTGTAAAGATCTTTTATAGGTAACAGTGATGTTGTACCACTGGTTAAAGTTCCATGTAAAATTACAGCCCGCCGATTGGGCATTATAGCCTGCGATAAAGTTGATCCCGCCAGTTGCCCAATTTGCTTCTAACAGCAATGAACCAAAATCGGTATTGGGATTGTATTGTTCAATGACTGAAAATACATTCCAGTTATTGTACCAGCTTCGTATTTTAATCCAAGCCGAAACAGTGAATTCTTCGTTTTGGTAGATTTGATCCATAGAATTACTCGCCGGAAAATCTATATAGCTTGAAGTACCGTCAAAATCATAAGCGCTATTTGGATTCCCAAATCTGTCTGCGGTCAAAATAGCATTATGAACCGTGCCGTGATTGCCGTTTCCACTTACATCGTTGGCATTACCATTAAAAGGATAATCCACAACCAGGTCATTACTCTGAGCATTGGCAGCAAAACCACACATTGTGAATGCAAATAAAAAAATTATATTATTCATAATTCAAAATTTTATTTATTATTTCTATAGATTATTTTTTTACATTTGAAATACTCTACAAATGTATTTGGACAGAATAAGGAAATCAATCCCACCTAAAAGGGATTTTTTTTGATGACAATATCCCGAAAAAGGGTGATGAAAGTAGTAACAAATAGAAATTAAATTTGCCTTATGAAATTTTTTACCTTCATCATATCAGTCATCTTTTTTTTACCTGCTCATCTGTATTCGCAGAAACGAGCGAATACAGACAGCATAAAAAATCTAATAAAAGCCTCGAAGCAGGATACTGCCAAAATCAATCTATACTTTCAGCTGACTAGTGAATATCTACAAAACGATACCGATTCAGCATTATATTTTTTGAATAATGGGAAAGCCATCATTGACAGAACTAAGGCGCATCAATACGATTATGATTACTATTTCTCAGGAATAAAAATATACCACGCTACTCAGGAATTTAAAAAAGCCCTTAACTTTAATCAGCAGGCTCTCAAAACTGCTATAAGAAACCGCAATGATTTTCAAAAAGCCGAGGCATTGAGGACTTTGTTCGTCATCTACCTGAATTTAAATGAAGATTCTCTGGCTGTTCAGACAGCGCAAAAAGCGTTGAAGCTTACCGAAGAAATAAAGGACACTGCAAATCTGTCCATCACTTACGGAAATCTTTCGAGACTGTATTTCGAAATCGACTCATTTGAAAAATCATTGCTTTACGGAAAAAAAGGCGTTGAGACAGGTAGGAGATACAATAACCTGAAAGGATTACTGGTCAGCCTGAACAATACAGCAATATCCTTAGTTGAAGTCGGGAAAATTTCTGAGGGGGAAAAACTATTCAAAGAATTACTAACCCTTGCAGAAAAAAACAATATTCCGCGTTCCAAGGTAAAGGCATTGATTAATTTGATCAATATCAATGTCAACAAGGCAGATAAGAATCAGATCAATGCTTATATCGGTCAACTCGACAAATTTCTGGCAGAAAATCCAAAGGCGCCCTATGCGCAGTCAGATCTGAGGCAACTGCCAATTTTCAGATCCTATAATCAGCTTTATAGAAACGAATTTTCAAAAGCGGAAATGACTGCTTTAAAAAGTATACCGGAATTACAGGATGATGATGAATTATCACAACGCCTATTCATAGCCTTAAGCCAGATAAACTATGCTAAACGTGATTTTCCGAAGGCACGAAGGTTCCAACTTAAGGCGGATTCCATCCAGATGGTTTTAGAGAAGATAAACCTTACCGATTTTGAGGCCGAGCTTAGCAAAAAGTACCAAACCGAAAAAAAGGAAGCTCAAATAAAACTCCAGCAATCGCAGATAAAACAAAAAACTACTCTCAATTATTTTTTAATTGCAGGAGCTTTAGCGTTGCTCACTATCTTACTATTATCTTACAAAAACTACAATCACCGCAAAAAACTGCAATTACAACGTATTGCAGAATTAGAAACCGAAAAACAATTATTGGCTACGCAATCGCTGCTCCAAGGACAGGAAGAAGAAAGAAGCCGTTTGGCAAAAGACCTTCACGATGGTTTGGGTGGTTTGCTTAGTGGCGTTAAACTTCAATTGGGAGCTATGAAAGGAAATGTAATCTTGACCGAAGAAACCGGTCGTATTTTCGACAGGGCACTTCTTAAACTTGACGAATCCATTGGTGAGATGCGTCGTGTCGCACACAATATGATGCCGGAATCATTAATGAAATCAGGTTTGAAACGAGCCATACTGGACTACTGTGATTCGATTTCACATTCTCAGAATTTTTCTATCCGCTGTGAACTGCACAATATTGATACGAGAATGAACAGTACCATCGAAACCATCTTATACAGAATCATACAGGAGTTGGTAAATAATGCTGTAAAACATTCTGACGCATCACAAATATTAGTACAGGTCTTTAGGCATAATAATCACAATATTACTATTACAGTAGAAGATAATGGAAAGGGATTTGATACAGAAAAAATAGATATTAAACAATCAGCTGGCCTTGAAAATATCCGATCCAGGGTAAATTATCTAAAAGGAACAATTGACATAAAATCAGAGATTGACAAAGGAACTTCCATATTTATAGAATGTACAGATGAAAATGTTGGATAAAATTAAAATTATTATAGTAGATGATCACCCAATGGTGCTTGAAGGGTTGCAGGTTATGCTCAGGCAGATTTCCTTTGTGGAAATTATGGCAAGTGCAAAAAACGCTTACGAAGCTTTGCTGCAGATAGAAAAATACCATCCTGATATAGTGCTTACTGACATCAGTATGCCAGAAATTAATGGAATAGAGCTGACGGAAAGAATAAAGAAGGAGTTTCCCAAAATTAAAATAATAGGAATGAGCACTATGAACGAGAGAAGCTATATAACACAAATGATCACCAATGGCGCAGACGGTTTTCTGGTAAAAAGTGCTTCAAAAGAAGAAATTGTGGAATGTCTATTGTCTGTAGAAAATGGAAAAATGTACTTGGGTGTAGATGTAAATTTGAATAACAACCAGCGAAAAGAACTCGGAAATATTCCGGTCCTTAGCAGCCGGGAAAAAGAAGTACTCATTTTAATTGCGGAAGGACTTACTAATCACCAGATAGCCGAAAAAGTTTTCATAAGCCCTCATACTGTGGATAGCCACCGCAAAAGTTTAATGACAAAGCTCGGCGCCACCAATACTGCTACTCTTATAAAACAGGCTGCAAAGTTTGAGATGATTTGATGGAAATAGAAAACTTTTTTCAATTATAAATACCAATCTTTCATATACCTAAAAATATTTTTATCTTTTTCTTGTTAATGCTGCTTTATTTTGAAAGCATTACAAACTATAATGATAATCCTAACTGACTAATCGTGGCTAACTAAGAAGAAGTACATTGAATCTAGACAGAACACAAAAAGACCACCATGTGTGGAATGTTATATAAAATACAATTTACTCTACAGTGGGCAGTATACTTTGTGTATTATACAAATAAACATGATATCTATTGGATATCATCTAGAACCTTAAATATTGTCAAAATATTTTATTAATCGGTTTGAGTATAATTCTGTAATGATCATAAGACATGCCTAATTACTTCTGAAATTCTCGAAATTCGCTCTAAATCTTTCGATATTTCTTCGATAATTAGTATAAAACAGTAACAGCAAATTAAAGACTTATTATTACAATGGAGATTGTTCTTAATTTCTAAAGATAAATTGTGATAATGATAAACTAAAAGAATACAGATATAAGCAAATAATACTACAGTTATAATTTCAATAAACTATTTTCTATCAAAATCATTAATTGATGAAATATTTTAAAATTTACATAATTCATCAAACAAAATCACTAAAAACAAAAAAAATAATATTTAAAATATAATAATTTTTGTAATTTTAGCTAACTACACAAATAGAATTATTATGAATAAATGTTTATTGATTATATTTTCTAAAAATTCAGATTACCGTTTTTATTCAAACTATTTTCTATAGAAAATCCATATTGATCGAATTTATAAAAAACTAAAACCACAGCAATATGAATTTTATTTTTATCAGAAATAGTTTATTGATAGGCATTAATTTATTTTGTAGTACTGTAAATGGTCAGATCAAAGACTCAACTGAAGCAGTCCAAAAAGAAGAAAATATTAAATATCCTATCCTTCAGATAAAAGGGCTTTTCCAGGCTCGCTATCTCGTGGGAATGTCCAAAGACGTAGATGTTAACGGACTTCATCATTCCGATGGCAGCGGAACAGACAATAATTTTATGCTAAAATATATGAGAGTTCAGGCAAGAGCACAAATCAGTAAACGAACCGAAGTTGTGGTTCTTGCCAACCTCGCCGATTTTAAAAATGATCCCAAATCCAGGGTTCTCGAAAATGCTTATTTAAAATACACATTTAATCCCAAATTAGCCTTTACTGTAGGACAATTTAGACCGTGGTTTGGAATTGAGGAAACCTATCCTATTGATATTATTAAGTCTTTGGACTGGTCAAATCAATATACAGAATTTGGAAAATTAGGCTGGACAAGTTTCCAGATCGGACTTTCCGCAACCGGACAATTGGAACTAGGCGAAATACCTTTTCAATACGCAGTTTCTATCGTGAATGGAAATGGAAAAAACCAGGTTAATGACAATGATAACGGAAAACAATATTCATCACGATTAGTTTTTGGTTTAATTAAAAAATACAATTTAAATCTTGGTTTAAATGGTGGTATTGGCGAAGTTTTAAGCAAAAAAATATACGCAGTAGGAATTGATTTAAGTTCACTCATTCAATTCGATCCGAAATGGAGTTTGGATATGCAGCTTGAAGCAAAACAGGCGACCAATCATCCTTTATATTTTGCCGTCGCTCCAGAACTTAGACCAAACAATCCCGACGAATATTTAATTCGTGGCGCTTATTTCCTGCCGAATTTAAGATACGAAATCAATCACAGAAATCTGAGTGCTTTTGAATTATCCTGCCGTTATGAATATCTGGACACCAATTTCAGATTAAATTCAAATCCCAGACAAACGATTACTCCGATGTTCGGTTTAGAATTTTTGAAAAATTATGGCGCAAGAATTCAGTTGGGAGTTCAATTTGACCGATATAAACACAGCATTGCAAACACCACACAATACAACAACAATCTATTCATTGTTCAGGTACAAAGTAGATTTTAATCCTTAAAAACTAACTATTATGAAAGAAATAAACATCAAAGCTGTCGCAATCACATTTGCCATTGCTCTTATCATATGGTTTATTCCCGCTCCGGAAGGCGTGGCAGAAAATGCGTGGCATTTATTTGCCATTTTTGCGGCGACTATTTTAGGAATCATCTTAAAAGCCGCTCCGATGGGAACAATGTGTATGATGGCGATTGGATTCACCGCACTCACGCAGGTTGTAGCTCCCGGAGATGCAGGAAAATCAATCACAAAGGCACTTTCCGGATTTGGAGATAAGGTAATTTGGTTGATTGGAATTTCATTTTTTATTGCAAGAGGATTCATTAAAACAGGTTTAGGAAACCGAATTGCCTTTTTATTCATTCGAATTTTTGGAAGAAGTTCATTAGGCTTGGCTTATGGTTTAGGTTTAGCTGATGTTTGCTTAGCTCCCGCAATTCCGAGTAACACCGCAAGAGGTGGTGGAATTATCTATCCGATTATGAAATCGATGGCGATAAGTTTCGACTCAGTTCCCGATAAACCGGAAACGCACAGGAAATTGGGTTCTTATTTAACATTGAACAGCTATTATATGAATCTGATTTCGTCTTCTATGTTTCTGACAGGAACGGCGAGCAATCCGATGTGTCAGAAATTTGCAGCGAATTTGGGAATCAATATTACTTGGATGTCTTGGGCAGCCGCAGGTTTTGTTCCGGGATTGGTAGCGTTTTTTGTTGTACCATTAGTTTTATACAAATTATATCCACCTGAATTAAAGAAAACAGGTGACGCTCCAAAAATGGCAGCTGAAAAATTAAAAGAAATGGGACCGATTTCCAAAAACGAATGGCTGATGTTATTGGCATTTTTCATTTTATTAGCACTTTGGATTTTCGGCGGAGCTCTTTCGATTGATGCTACAACAACGGCTTTCATTGGTTTGACATTACTTTTATTAACCTCAGTTTTAACTTGGGAAGATGTAAAATCTGAGAAAGGAGCCTGGGACACAATTGTCTGGTTTGCAGTATTGGTGATGATGGCGAGTTCACTGAACGAATTGGGATTTATCGGCTGGTTCAGTGATTTAATTAAAGTTAAAATCGGTGGAATGACTTGGACGGTTGCTTTTCCCGTAATTATTCTCGTCTATTTCTTCAGTCATTATATTTTTGCGAGTGCGACAGCTCACGTTGCGGCAATGTATGCTGCATTGTTAGGAGTTGGAGTTGCAGTAGGAATTCCTCCAATGTTGTTGGCAATGATGCTTGGATTTTTAGGTTCGATTTACGGTGTGTTAACACATTATGGTCACGGTCCTGCACCTGTATTTTTCGGAAGCGGATATGTTGATTTGAAAGCTTGGTGGCTTCGAGGTTTGGAAATCGGAATCGTTTTATTAATTATCTATATGGGAATTGGTGGACTCTGGATGAAAATCTTAGGCTATTATTAATTCTAAAAAATCAACAAATATGTTGTCAACCTTATCAAGAAAAATGCTGATGTGTCTTACAGGGCTTTTCCTGAGTTTTTTTCTATTGATTCATTTCTTAGGGAATCTTCAGCTCTTTTTACCACAGGAACAGGCGCACCTTCAATTCAATTCTTACTCGCATTTTCTGTCAGGAAATATTATCATTAAAATTGTTTCCTACGTTTTATATTCAAGTATTATCCTTCACGCCTTGGATGGATTAATTATTACTCTAAAAAATAAAAAAGCCGGAGCGAATTATCAATCCAACCAACGCGGAAGAGCCAGTAAATGGTATTCACGAAATATGGGAATTCTTGGAACAATATTGTTGATTTTCTTAGTGATTCATTTTCAAAATTTTTGGTATGTCTATAAATTCGGAAAACCGCCTTTGGATGAAAATGGAAATAAAGACCTTTATATTCTTGTGATTACTGTTTTTAAAGAATGGTGGTATGTCATTATTTATGTCATATCAATGATTGCTTTATGTTATCATTTAATACACGGAATTTACAGCGCTGTCAGAACATTAGGATTATTTCATCCGAAGTTTGTGAAATGGTTCAAAACTGTTGGAATCGCTTATTCAATCATCATCAGTGTTGGATTCGCCTTAATGCCGATTTATATATTCTTCACTTACCGTTAAATTGAAAACTTATGATTTTAGATTCAAAAATACCGGAAGGCTCTTTAGAACAGAAATGGGAAAATTATAAAAAAACTGCCAAGCTTGTCAATCCTGCCAACCGAAAAAAATTGGATATTATCGTTGTCGGAACGGGTTTAGCTGGAAGTTCTATCGCTGCATCTTTGGGCGAAATGGGCTATAATGTGAAATCCTTCTGTTTTCAGGACAGCCCGAGAAGAGCGCATTCTGTAGCTGCACAAGGCGGTGTAAATGCCGCCAAAAATTACAAAAATGACGGCGACAGCGTTTACAGAATGTTCGTTGACACTTTAAAAGGCGGAGATTTCAGAGCCCGTGAAGCCAATGTTTATCGTATGGCTGAATGTTCTTTAAATCTTATCGACCAAGCCGTTGCACAAGGCGTTCCGTTCGGAAGAGAATATGGTGGTTATCTGAATAACCGTTCTTTCGGAGGTGTTCAGGTGAGCCGGACTTTTTATGCGAGAGGACAAACCGGACAACAATTGCTTTTAGGAGCTTATCAGGCTTTGATGCGGCAAGTTGGAAAGAAAACTGTTCAGCTATTTTCAAGACACGAAATGCTGGATTTAGTAATGATTGATGGAAAAGCACGAGGGATCATCGTCAGAAATTTAGACACTGGAAAAATTGAAAGACACGCTGCACACGCAGTTGTTTTGGCAACCGGCGGTTATGGAAAAATATATTATTTATCGACTTTGGCGATGGGTTGCAACGGTTCTGCAATTTGGCGGGCTCACAAAAAAGGAGCTTTGATGGCTTCCCCAAGCTGGATTCAGGTACACCCTACTTCACTTCCACAATCAGGAGATTATCAGTCGAAGTTAACGTTGATGTCAGAATCTTTGCGAAATGACGGCAGAATATGGGTTCCATTAAAAGAAAATGAAACCCGAAAACCAAACGATATTCCCGAAAATGAAAGAGATTATTATCTGGAAAGGCGCTATCCTGCTTTTGGAAATTTAGCACCGAGAGATATTTCTTCGAGAGCTGCGAAAGAAAGAATTGATGCAGGTTTCGGAATCGGTCCGTTGAAAAATGCAGTTTATCTTGATTTTTCTAAAGCCATTAAAGAACAGCGAAAAGAAAAAATTCAAGAGAAATACGGTAATTTGTTTGATATGTATCTTAAAATCACGGGTTACAATGCTTATGAAGAACCAATGATGATTTCGCCTTCCGCGCACTTTTCGATGGGCGGACTCTGGGTTGATTATGAATTAATGACTACCATTCCAGGATTATTTGCATTGGGCGAAGCTAATTTCGCAGACCACGGAGCGAACCGCTTGGGTGCAAATTCCCTGCTTCAGGCATCTGTTGACGGCTATTTTATTGCACCTTATACTATCGCCAATTATTTATCCAATGAAATCCATACCGGAAAAATTTCAACTGATGACATTAAATTTGAAAAAGCTGAAAATCGTGTGAAACAACAAATCGAAAGTTTTATCAATATCAACGGAACAAAAACGGTTGATTATTTTCATAAAACATTGGGAAAGCTCCTTTACGATTACTGTGGTTTAGCCCGAAATGAAGAAGGTTTAAAATATGCCATCAAAGAAATCCGAAAACTGAAACAGGAATTCTATAAAGACGTCAAAGTTTCCGGACAAGGAAATCAAATGAATACCGAGTTAGAAAAAGCCGGTCGCGTTGCCGATTATTTTGAAATTGGAGAACTGATGTGTTACGATGCTTTAACCCGAAACGAATCTTGTGGAGCGCATTTTCGTGAAGAGTACCAAACGCCCGACGGAGAAGCTTTAAGGAATGATTCTGAATTTCAATTCATTTCAGCCTGGGCTTGGAAAGGCGAAAATAGTGAGCCGGAACTTATTAAAGAACCTTTAGTTTTTGAAGAAATACAACCTACTGTAAGAAGTTATAAATAAAGCACAGAAATTATGGATTTACATCTAAAAATATGGCGGCAGAAAGATAATCAAAGTGAAGGCAAACTGGTAAATTATCATTTGACAGGTTTAAATCCTCATATGTCTTTCCTTGAAATGCTGGATACCTTAAATGAAAAATTGATTACTGAAGGTGATGAACCCATAGAATTCGACCACGACTGCCGTGAAGGAATCTGCGGACAATGCGGAATGATGATTAATGGCTTGGCTCACGGACCTTTGGAACATACGACGACTTGCCAATTACATTTGTGTTCTTTCAAAGATGGAGATACGATTGTGATTGAACCTTTCAGAGCGTTGGCTTTTCCTGTGAAAAAAGATTTGAAAGTCGACCGTTCTGCCTTTGACAGGATTATTTCTTCAGGTGGTTTTGTGTCTATAAATACTGGTCAGGCTCCCGATGCAACAGCAATTGCAGTCACTCATCAAATAGCTGAAGAGGCCTTTGATTCTGCGGCGTGTATTGGTTGTGGTGCTTGTGTTGCGACTTGCAAAAACGGAAGTGCAGCGTTGTTTACTTCAGCAAAAATCACCCATATGGTTTTGCTTCCGCAAGGAAAAGAAGAACGAAGTAATCGTGTTTTAAATATGGTCAGACAAATGGATTCTGAGCATTTCGGTCACTGTTCAAACACCGAAGCCTGTGAAGTGGAATGTCCGCAAGGAATCTCTGTTTTGAATATCGCCAGAATGAATTATGAATATAGTCGGACGTTGTTTTTCAGGAAGAAATGATATTACTTTTAGTCAGATATTTTATCCTTAAAATCAATAGAAATTCAAAAATAATCCAGAGAATCACCAGATGAATAACAGAATTCAGATTATCGGTGAGTGTACCTCCGGATTGTACAATTGAGATATATGTTTTTAAAAACGGAGAAGTCGGTAAAGCATCAGACAGCATCTGAACAAACTTTGGCAAAGCCTGATAAGGCATAGAATATCCTGTGATTAAAAAAATCGGATAAGACGAAAATACCAAAACCTGAAAAGCAAAAAGTTTGGTCTTGAAAAAGCTTCCAATCAACATTCCGAAGACAATGATTGTTGCGATAAATAAAGCCGAAATAACAGCCAAATCAAAATAATTTCCTCTAATCTCAACTCCGAAAATAGAAAAATTCACGATTGAAAAAAACAAACCAAAAACCATAAATGCAAAGAAATAAAGCAAACTTTTCCCGAAAATCATTTTAGAAATACTTTGCCTTGAAATTTGATAAAGATTCAATAATTTATTTTCCTCTCTTTCTGAAGTAAACGCAGCTGCAACACCTATCAAAAGTGTTTGCTGTAAAATAATCGCCAATAATCCCGGCAAAAGAAACGAACCATACGTCATCCCCGAATTATAAAGCGGACGATAATCCATATTAATCGGGTTGGTCATTTTCATCGATTCGACCTCTCCCATTCCTTGTTTGTTGAAATACGTTTTTCTCACACCCGCTCCCACCGTGAGACAAACTTTGGTAACCGTACTTAGCAAATCACTGGAAGGCAAAAACCTTGAGGCATTCAGGACCAGATTTACATTGGTTTGTTTTTGCGATAAAATAGCCTTCTCAAAACCGGACTGAATATAAAAATACCCCTGAACTTCTCCCTGATACATTTTCTCCTGAGCGTCATTAATATCAGAGCTCGGGATAATTTCTATCATCGGCGTCGAATCAAATTGCTCCGTCAAGGTTCTGGAAATTGCAGTTCCATCATTGTCAATCAAAGCCAGTTTTACTTTTTCTTCGCCTTTGTTCAAATAAATACTTCCGTACATAAATGCATAAAGAATCGGTGCCAAAAGCAAAATCAAAAACAGACTCGAATCTTTCGAAACGTTTCTAAGTTCTCTTTTCAATATGTCGAAAATCTCTTTCATACACGATTTTCTTTAAGATATTGATTGACTTTTTTCTGAAAAAATACAATGCTCAAAGGAAATGTAATTCCAATAAAAACCAGCAATTTGAAAATTTCCGGAGTTGCATAAGACAACGGAAGTTCCATAAAATAGAGTTTGATGAATCCGTCCAAAAAATGCGTATAAGGCATTATGTCCGCGTAAAACCTGTCGTACCAAGGCATTGCCCATCTCGGAAATGTAAAACCACTGAAAACGAAAGCCGGAGATGTAAAAAACAGAGCAACATCCGTCACAAAAAGAAGATTATTGGAAATCGCGGAAAGCATCATTCCAATCCCGATGCAAGCTAACGACATCAACGTGTAAATCAGAAAAAAATTGAAATCGGTTTTGGGTTTTCCCAATTCATAAACAGGAAAAACAACGTAAGCAACCAACACAAAAAGTATCCACGAAATGCAAAGATGAGCCAACATTTTCCCGACTACAATCTGTGAAGATGAAGTTGAAATCTTAAAAAGTTCGTCGATTGTATTTCGTCTAAATTCAAGATTTAAAATTAAGACAGATGCCACAACCAAAGCCATTTGAAGTCCGACCGTAATCAATCCTGGCGTGAGATACATCTGATAGTTAAAATCCGGATTGTACAATGTTGTCGTATTTAGTTTTATAGGCTGAACCAGCGTGTTTGCTTTCTCAGCGGACATTCCTTGCTTTTCAGCTTTTTGAAGAACGACCGCCAGTCCACCTTTGATAATAACTTCGGCAGCACCTTTATAAATCATTTTCGCAGGAACCAAATATGCTCCGTTGGTATAAAGTGTAATATTGGACTGGTGATTTTTCTTGACATCAGATTCCATATTTTTTGGAAAATGAACTGCACCGAAGATTTTGCCTTCTTTCATCAATTTTTCAATTTCTGCATTGCTGTGAACCGTTTGAGTAAATTGAATAAACTCATTATGTTCCATCATATCAGTCAACATACGGGAAACCTGAGATTGGTCTTCGTCCCAAACTGCCATCGGAAGTTCTTTCGCAAATTGTTTCTGATAAATAAATCCGTAAAAAAGAAAAATAATCGGTGGAATGACCAGCAAAATCACATAAAAATTCGGAATCGAAAAAATCCGTTTCCACTCCCGAATCATAATTTTGCTGATGGTTTTCAATGTTTTATTTATTTGATTTAAATCATTTCTTTACTCAAAAATAAGCTGCGCTGTCATTCCCGAGCGAAGTCCTTTTATCGAGCTTGCATTATCAGGTTTCACTTTTATCTGGAAAGTTCTCAGTTCAAATTCGCCGTTTTGTTTTTCAGGAACCCAATCTGCGTAACCCAAAGCCGGAGCTAAATCTGAAATTACACCTTTCACTTCTTCCGGAGTACAACCCGGGATTTTCATTTTCACAATGCTGCCTTTATCGATTTTGGACATTTGATTTTGACGGATATTGAATTTTACAAAAAACGAATCGTCTTTCTGAATGGTCATCATCGGATAACCTGCATTCACCATTTCTCCTTTGTTGGAGATCATTGTGGAAATTTTTCCGGAAGCGGGTGCTTTTATAGAAGCATTATCTTTAATTTCTTTTGCCAATTCATCTGCACCTTTTGCCTGATTCAGAATAGCCTGAGCCGAATTTTTAAGTTCCTTATTATTTCCGCGTTGCAATAATTGAACGTTTAGATTTGCGGTTTCCAGCTCCTTTTGAGCCGCTTTATATTTAAAATAAATCACATCTCTTTCCTGTCCGGAAATCACGCCTTCCGAATAAAGATTCTGAAAACGGGTGTAGGTTTTATTCATCAAATCCATTTGTTGTTTGGCGATTTGCTGAAGATTTTCCGCTGATTTCAAAACTTCCGGTTCTACGCCACGATTGATTTTATCCAATTGATTTTGAGCTACAATTACGGCTTCCGACATTTGCGACTGTATGGTTTCAATTTCAGAAGTTTTCATTTGGGCAACAACCTGACCTTCTTTTACTTCATCACCTTCTTTTACCAATAAATCAACCATTCTTCCCGGCAAAGAAGCGGAAACATCCACGAATTCTGCATCCACCATTCCGATGACAGTTTCTTTATTACTTTCGGAAGATTTATTTTGAAAAAGATAAATCAGAGCAATGACAAACACCATAATCGGAATAAAAACTGCCCAATAATTTTTTATAAAGTTTTTCATCTTGTTATCAGTTTAAGGAATGTAATTGGTAATATTTTCGACGTTTCCTGTGATATAAAAATAAGTCGCAATCACAGTTTGATAAGCCACTAAAGACGTGTAATACAATTTTTCGGCTTCATATTGGAGTTGCAAAGCGTCATTTACATCTTTTACGGAAGAAAGGCTGTTTTCCATTCTTTTCCTTACCATTTCCGTGGTCGTATAAGTTTGTTTTCTTGCCGCATCAAAGGTTTCACTCTGTTCTTTGAAACTGATTAATTTATTCTCAGAAATTTTGGTTGCCAAATCCACAGATTTTTGTTTCTGATCAATCAAAAGTTCAGCTTCTTTTATCAAGGATTGTGAAGCTAGATTTTTGGATTTCCTTTCCGGGTCAAAAAGTGTCCATTGCATTTCTATCCCGACTAGCCAAGGCGGCGTGATGAGCGGAAGGTCATTTCTGAAAAACTGATAGTTTCCAATGGCGAAAATGTTTGGTCTGGAAAGAGATTTGGTAATATTATGAGTCGTTTCCGCTTCTTTCTTTTTACTTAATAATAATTTTAAATCTGCATTTTTTTCTGATGAGGAGAAAGTGGGAACTTCAATATTTTCATTCAGTTCTTCATTGATTTCTATTGGCTCTTCAAGCGAAATTCCCATTAAATCTTTCAAAGTCAAAAGCGCGTTTTCTTTTTCGAGTTTCAGGTTTTTAAGATTGGTTTCGCCCTGAAGCTTCGTAATATTTGACCAGTTTTTAAGATAAGGCGGAATGATTTCAGCTTTCAGAAGACTTTGTGCGTATTTCTCATTATTTTCAAGAGATTCAACGATTTTTTCCTGTTTTTGAATCATCGAATTGAGATACATCACCTGAATATAATTCAATGAAATATTATAGGCTGTAAGGTCTTGCGAAGATTTCAGATTCGCTTTTCCGCTTTCTACCTGTTGTATTGAAAGCTCTTTTGCAGCATTGAGTTTTCCGCCCAAATAAATCGGTTGACGAGCGAGAATTCCTGCCAAGAAATAACTTTGTTTTGCAATCGAAGGATTGTAATTTGGATAAACCGCACTGATAATATCTTTGGAAGTCTGATAAATCACATTCTGAACTTGCTGAGGAAGTGGATTTCCTGTAATCTGTTGATAAATGGCATTGGCTGAAGATGCACTTTGAGTGGCTGAACCTTCTACAATTCCGTCTTTTACTTGCTGAAGATTGATTTTGATAGGTTCCCCGATGTAATTATAACCACCAAGAAAATCGATTTTCGGAAGGTTATTACTTTTGTTAGATTGCAGAAGTTTTTCACGGGTTTCCAAAGATTGCTCCGCCAGCTTTATAACGACATTATTTTGCTTTCCTTTTTCTATACATTCCTTCAATGTATATTGCTGACAAAGCATTTTGGAAGAAAAAATCAGAAGTGAGGCAAGTAGAATTTTCCTGAATCTCATAATTTTAATATTTTCTGCAAAAACTAATTTATCATTGAGAACCCCAACATTTTGGAATTCAAAATGATGAAAGAAAAAAACAGAGATAGTCTAATTCATATCAGTAAAATTGTATGAATTTTCATTTCCTTAAAGATAATAAAAAAATCATCAAAATGTAAATGATAATTACGTTTCGATATGGTATTCATAATTAATCTTTTAAAAATCATTAGTAAAAAAATAAAGGGAACTATATTTGAATGTAACAAGTTATATCATTATATAAATTAAATATAACTTCGTAAAACCTTTATGAAAAGGTAGAAGACAATCGAAATATAATAAAGTCAAATTATGCCAATTCCCACTATTCCCAAAACCTAAAAATTAAATTGCAAAATATTAGAAATGAAAGCTCAAATTAATTATAGCTAATTCTTGTTTAATTTGGCTTAATCGAATCAAATCATCGACAAAAGTGTTTGAAGATACGCTCGTCTTGGTCACTTAATTTAAAAATAAACTAATTACCTGATATATTTCACAGATGGCTTATCCATCTTTGCACTCAATCACTTTACTGCTATTATAAAAAGATACAAGAACCCAGCTTGATGGGAAATTTATAAAATGTATTATTTTATCTTGTCATAGATCAGCTTCGTTACTATCGCACCAAAAAGATAATATCCGACTGTCATAATTTTCTTCTGATTGGTTTCCGCAACCGGAGAGTCATCAAGCCCCATTTTTTGTGGTAGTACGACAGCTCCCAGACCTGCTGCTAATCCCGAGGCAATATTGAAACCACTCGTGGCTGTCGAAGCATAATAAATTCCATTACTGAAAACATCTCCTGCTAGTGTCAAACCATAGAGCTGATCTTGATCCGTAATCTTGAGGTCTACTGTATCTAATGCTTTATTTAAAGCTTCCCCTCCTACTTTATTCACTTCAGGAGCATTATCAAAGTTCCTTCTGATGAGCTCATGGACTAGGTTAAGGGCTATGGCGCCTACTAAGCCTGCAAGAATTTTCTTATACATATTTTATTCATTTTGGTATTAAGCCTAGTTACATAAATTAAGCCATTGCGAGATTTTCGTTCATCATTTGATATTATCAATTGTTGCAGTATCTTTCTATAAGGCAGTAATGAATGCGAACAAACCAAAGAATATGCCCGGCGAATTCGCGACCACGATCGGCCAGTCGCTTTTAGGTTTTTTAATATAACCATAAGTGACCCAAAGTGTACAATTGAGTGCGGCAACCAAAGGCTGAAGCCAATCACCCTTATCACCATTTAAATTATGGGCGATCTGTGGGATATATGAAAAATACATTGCCATTGCAGTCCCTGTTGCTACCCATCCTAATACCTGCATAAATTTCCCATCCATTCTATTTAATTTTAAAGTCCGGATTAAAATTGAAATTATTATGCCACTTTAGAACTTGGAAACATTTGTCGGGCCTCGCAGATAGAAATAAAAAATTAAGGCTTTTATAAAATAGGACAAACCATTTCTTCAGATAGTTACCTTTGTTTAAATAAAGCAACACTGCATTTATCAACAAATTGTTCAAACTTACGATTGGTATTTCGCATGACAGATCCGTGACCGAAGCATATAATTTTGGGGTTCAATTTTGCTAACTTCTCTAGTGACTGTATATTGCGCTGCTGATCCGAAGTGAATATCTTTGGTGGAAGCCGCAGACCGATTGCTGTAGTTAGCAGATTCATATTAGTCGCTGCATCTCCGATTATCAGCACTCCATCTTTCTCACGGAATAAAGAAATATGACCTGCCGAATGTCCAGGCGTTTCTATTACCCGAAAGTTTCCTATCCGATCATTTTCAACTACTGTCCGGTCAACTTTATGTCCTTGGCCTGCCCAATACTTTTGCTGTAGTTTTGCCACCCAATGTTGCGGTGTTGGGTAATCAGTGGTCACCATACCCGTTTCGGTTCTGAGAACTTCGTCTGGGTGGCAAATCAATGGTATTGAGAACTCAGCACATATCTGATCACTACAACCTTGGTGATCTGCATGTGCATGGGTCAGTATATGCTGGTAAACAGAAACTTTATGAAGCGCTTTTTTTATAGTAGCATACGAACTCCGAATCCCGGAGTCTACCAAAACATTCTCGATAATATAACAGTTAATACTATTTCGTGGCATCAATGAGACCTGATACACTCTGGGGGCAATTCGGCTTAACATATATTTTTTTTGCAAAACTACATTGCTGACCAGGATTGAATAAGGACATTTGTCCTATAATACGTTAGATCTCAGAAGTTGTCCCTTTGCACGCGTAAGCGATCGCTGTGTAATGCCCAGATAAGACGCCAGATCCTGAGTGGATACTCGATGAACAAGCATTTGTTCTTTGTACAGGACATGGCGGTACTTATCCATAGCAGGCTTATTGTTGTAATTCAGCAGATAACTCTCTTTCTGGTTATACTCATGCTCTACCACTGATCTTATAATTACGTTCCAAGCGGTTACCCGACTAAGGAGATGCTGGTAGTCCTGGAAGCTTATCCTGTAAATCACACTATCTTCTATAGTCCTGATATTCCTTCTGCTTTTTTCCTGGGCCACAAACTCCGAAAATGACGTAACAAATTCATTTTCAAACTTAAAACAGGTTATATTCTCTTTCCCTTCTTTGTCGATAGCATATGCTTTTACAGCACCAACAACAATAAATCCAATATAACGGCAAATTTTATCTTCCTGAATGAAATATTCTCCTTTTTTTAGATGCACCGCTTTGAAGAACTGAGCTGAAAAATTGAATTCTTCGTCTGTTAACACCCCTTTTGACAATATATAATTTTTAAATGCAGTTATCATTGTATAGTTTTAGTCCTATTACTTTACTCTTGACTGATGAAGAATATTTTTCTACAAATCTAATGAATATAACACTTTACAGAAGTTAATACCCTTATTTCTTATCTTCTTTATTTTCGTTCCAATAATAACTGTCAGGATACATTCTTTGTCCGAACACCGCAGTACCAACCCTAACAATTGTCGCCCCTTCCTCGATAGCCGTCTCAAGATCATTACTCATCCCCATAGACAGTTCTGTCATTTCTACATTGGGAATATCCAAGGAGATGATTTGCTGTTGAATATCTCTCAATAAACGGAAACAATGGCGGACTTTTTCCGTTTCTGCACTGAACAGACCTATAGTCATTAAGCCTTTTATTTTAAGAGTATTTAATTGAGCGATTTCACGAATCAGGCTTATGGTCTCGTCCGGATGCGCTCCAAACTTACTCTCCTCACCCGAAGTATTGACCTGAATAAAGATGTCCATACTTTTATTTTCCAGCTGCAGCCTTTGGTGTAGTTTTTCGGCCAAACTTATACGATCTACGGATTGAATGCAGGTGACGTCATATTTAAGAATATCTTTGATTTTATTGGATTGCAGATGGCCGATGAAATGATTCGTATGTTGGCTATCTTTTAATGCATCAAACTTTTCTTTGAGTTCCTGGACTTTGTTTTCTGCTATTAATGTCTGTCCGTTCTGCAAAGCAATCCTGATTCGCTCAGCAGAAACGGTTTTCGTAGCCAGCAAAAGCTTGACTGTATCAGGATCTCGATTGGCTGCAATACAGGCATTTTCTATTCTATTCAAAATGTTGTTCAAATTATTAATTATTTCGTTGTGCATATTTCCTCTTCTTTTTCATTTTGATCCCATTTGTTTATCAGCATTGATTTTACAGTGGTGTAAGTGTGATCTTTGGCTTCGGCAAATGAAATATCATATTGGCGTGTTATCTGCCTTACATTTTCGGGAAACACTGACAGAATACGATCATAATAGTTATCTAGAATTTGTTTTTCTGGCAGTTCATACTTTAATTTTATTTGAAATCTCCTCAACAATGCCGCGTCAATAATATCAGTATGATTGGTAGCGCAAATCAATAAGGCATTTTGCGGAAAATAGTCGATCAGTTGAATAATTGTGTTAACAAGCCTTCGCATTTCCCCCACATCTTTATCATCACTACCTCTTGATTTCCCGATCTGGTCAAATTCGTCAAAAAATAAAACCGCCTTCTCCCTTCCTGCCTTCTCAAAGATCTGCCTCATGTTTTGTGACGTCTCACCAATTCGTGAGCAAACCACATTACTGAGATTTAAAATCAATATTTTTTTATTGAGTTCGCAAGCCATTGCTTTTGCTGTCATCGTCTTGCCACATCCAGATGTACCGTGAAGCAGAATTTTATTGCTAACCGGCAATCCATAACGTGAAAGTTCCTCGCTGTAGAAGTTCTCTTTCATTATTTGCATACAGACATGTCGATTGTCATCATTTAGAGAAATATCATCAAGCCTTATTTTTTCTTTATCGTCTATGATCAGATCAAATATATTCATCCTTAACAGTTACCGGCTAATATTAATTACTTTATAACCACCAATGGTAATAATTGTGCAATCCATCATATTCAAATCCGCAACGAGGATAAAGTGAATTGCCGATATCGTTGGTCTTTTCGGTTTCCAGCATCAATCCGCATGCTCCGGTTTCTTCGCACCATTGTTTACTTCGGTTTATCAGTGCAACCGACAATCCTTTTCCTCTGTGATCGGGATGAACAAATAGATCGCTCAACAGCCATTGTTTCTGTAATTTGGTATAATGAAACAGTTTATACAATTGCACAAAGCCCACCGCTTTATCATCTACCACAACCAAAAAAATATCCGACTCGCTGTTTAAGAGACGTTCTTTCAGAAATTCTTTTCCTTTTTCCAGGTCAGATTCCTGACGGTAAAAAATACGATAAAGATTGAATAATTCTGCTGTTTCCTCCAAGTTCTCTAAACTGGCTTTTTTAATTTTGTAATCCATAGTTGAAAATTATTTTATAATGATGGGACAAAAATATTAATACCTTGGACTATATTTGTCATCCAGTTTCAATATAACAAGTAGTCCACTATGCTCCCCTTAGAACATATCATCCTGATTGACAAAAAAAGTAGTATCGCTGTTTATAAGCAGATCGCATTTGCAATTATCAATATGATTCAAAACGGTATCTTAAAACCGGGAATACATCTGCCGGGAAGCCGGGAAATGGCTGCAATTTTAGATGTGCACCGCAAAACGGTCATTGCTTCCTATGATGAACTCGAAGCGCAGGGATGGATCACAGTTTACCCGAGAAAGTATGTAATGGTTGCAGAAAAACTTCCATTACTGCATCCTAAAAAATGGGATGAAACCGAATTAGGGCATTCTTATGATAATGATCTGAAAATAAATTTCAGAATAATTGACAAATCTAGTTCTGTTGAAAAAGATTTTACTGGAATCATTATCGATGACGGGCATCCTGATGTAAGACTGTCACCGATTGATGAATTGCTGAAAACATACCGCTCTTTTGCCTCGAGGAAATTGTCCATCAAAAATTCGAATACAGGTACAACACAAGGAACGTTCAGGCTACGGGAAGAGCTCGTCAAATTCCTTTCAGACACCAGAGGTTTAAACATTTCAGCTGAGAATATCCTGATTACGCACGGGGCGCAAATGAGTATTTATCTTGCTGCACAGTTATTATTAAATAAACAGTCCACGATCATTGTAGGGAAACCGAATTATCCCGTTGCCAACGAAACCTTCACTGAAACAGGTGCTCAAGTTATTGAAATTGCTGTAGATGAGGAAGGCATTGATACTGATCAAATAGAACAGCTTTGCAAAAAGAAAAAAATCACTGCGGTATATGTTATTCCGCATCATCATTATCCGACTACGGTAACACTTAGCGTGGAGCGGCGAATGAAACTCCTGGAACTTTCCAACAGCCATTCATTTGTCATCATAGAAGATGATTATGACTACGACTATCATTATGCATCCTCGCCCTATCTTCCTTTGGCAAGTGCCAATCATCAGGGAAATGTGATTTACATTGGTTCTTTTTCAAAGTTACTGGATCCTTCGCTTCGTATTGGCTTTATGGTAGCTCCCAAAAATTTTATTGCACAATGTACAGCGCTGCGAAAGATGATCGATGTGGGTGGTGACGGCTATATGCAAAATGCTTTAGCTGAATTAATAAAGACAGGAGAGCTTAAACGACATCTAAAAAAAGCCAAAAAGATCTACCATCACCGAAGGGATTTTTTAAATGATCTGCTGCAAAGTCAACTTTCTGATTATATTTCATTCACTCTGCCCAATGGTGGAATGGCTGTTTGGATTACCCTGAAAAAAGATTATTCTGTGAAACAACTTCAAAATACTCATTTGCTGAAAATCATCAGAACAGACGAAGAATCAAATGCCTTTCGTTTAGGTTTTGCGTCAATGAACGAACAGGAAATGGAGGTAACAATTGATCTATTACATCATTTGTTGAAAAATCAATAAATTCATTGATCCTTACATATCATAAACGCGAATAAACTGCAGATCGGTAAGATGTGAAATCAGGAACAGTAAATAACCTGTGCTGAAGAAGATAAAACTAAATGATTCAATGACTTAAATATAGCTGATTTTTCTTTTTCCACTTACGCAGTCTTGCCTTTGCATTTGTGTAAGGGGAAGCTGTGTTGAATTGAATTATCCTTCCAAGCGTCCATTTTTTATACCAAGTTGTCTCATAGAGTTCAATATTGGACTTTGTATCAATAACCTTTAAAATCTTATCAACAGTACTTTGTAGCTTTTCCTGTAAAACGGTAAAGTCATCTTTTTCGTAGTCTTTATAGAATTTATGGGCTAATTTACACTTTGAATTTTGGATTTTCAATCAAAAATCCCAGAATCTTTCATTGATTCAAAAATGCAATAAGCTGCTCCCCTTATCAAAGATGAAGCAAAAGATCAATGAGTAGATGTAATAAAAAACAGCTCATGATTGTCATCATAATGAACTATTAATACAATCATGAAGAAGACATTGCTTTCAGTTATTTTAATAACCCCTTTTCTGGCTTTCTCACAGAGTATCACAGGAAAGATTACACAATCGGGAAATCAGGTTTCATATGCAGAAATTATTGCGGTAAAAAATCAATTAAAACATAGTGTTATCTCCGACGAAAAGGGAAATTTCACTCTGAAACTTCCTGAAAATGGAGTTTATGAAATAGTTTGCATTCTCGACGGTATTGAAGTTTCAAAAGATCTTATTACCATCAACGGAAGTACAAAACACGATTTTACTCTTGAAAATAAGCCTGCAAAAGAGATCGAAGGCGTAGTCGTAACGGCGAAAAAGAAATTGATCGAAAGAAAAGCGGACCGGTTGGTCTTTAATATTGCCAATTCTGCAGCTTCGCAGGGAATGGATGGCATAGAAGCGCTTAACAACACGCCACAGATCAGAGTTGATGAGAATGAGGGGATCTCTATGGTCGGGAAAAGCGGGATCGCTGTGATGATCAATGATAGAATGCTGAACCTTACAGGAACGGAGCTCATCAACTACCTTAAAGGTCTGCGTTCTGAAAACATCGAAAAAATAGAGGTTATCACCGCACCGCCATCCAAATATGAAGCTCAGGGTAATAGTGGACTGATTAATATTGTTCTGAAGAAAAACCAGAATATGGGCTGGAGCGGCAACCTGACTACCAGTCTCTTTCAGACCACCTATGCCGGATTTTCCAATTCTGCGACGGTCAATTATCAAGGTGAAAAACTGAGGTCATCACTGAAGCTGAGACAATATGACAGTCAGAAACATTCGTATGAGAATTACAAGATTGAAGGTTCAGACGGTATGGTAAGTTCAGATGACAGAAGAGATTTTTGGAACGGCGGCGGCCTAAATTATAGTTTGGACTACGAGCTAAATAAAAGATCAAGTATAGGATTAGTTTATGATTACGGACTGGGAAACTCTGGGATGGATATAACGAATACTTCGGATTATTTTCAAAATGGAAACTACACCAACTCTCTATATACCTATGCTGAGCACCGAACCAAAAATAAAAACAATACTATAAGCGCCTACTATGATCTGAAATTCGGAAAGCGGGATAACAAACTGAGCATCACAGGCAACTATTTTTCTAATACGCCCGCAAGCAACATTGATTTCACAACGGATGACAACTCTGGTAATTCTTTCATCGTCAAAACACCGTCTGAACTGAATTACAAAATATATTCCGGTCAGGCTGATCTGACGCTCCCGTTTGAATTTGCAAAGACAGAAACCGGAATTAAATTTACCCGCTTTGATAACAATTCCGACATCAGATACCAGAATCTGATCAACGGAACTTATATCACAGATCCGCTGAGAACCAATATTTTTAATTATAAAGAAAAGAATTATGCTGCATATGTGAGCATGGAAAAAGAAATAGTAGAAAGATGGACTGTCAAAGCTGGTTTACGATATGAATATTCTACTGTAAACGGTGCATCAGTATCCACCGGACAGAATACAGAAAATTCCTATGGTAAATTGTTTCCAACCTTATATCTATCATACAAAGCTGATGATAACAATACTTTTAATATCAATTACTCAAAAAGGATCAACCGACCGGGTTTCCGTGCCATCAATCCATTTCGCTGGTATACTAATATTAACTCGTACTATTCCGGAAACCCAGCTTTAAACCCTTCTATCAATCATAATTTTGAACTGTCTTATCTTTATAAAGGGAAATTTTCTGCCTCGGCATATTTTCAGAGAGAATTAGATGCTTTCAGCCAGCTCGTAGTTTTGGATGGAGAAAATAAGACAAGCAACTTTTATAATTTTTTTAATAAAAACAGTACAGGCATTTCTCTGAGTTTCTCCGATACTCTGTTCAATTTTTGGGAAATGAACTACTCAGGTGATTTCTCTCATATGGAAACTCAGGTTTTTGCGACCGATGCAGCTTCCAGAAAAGGAAACAGCACCACTTTCAACCTCCAAAATAGCTTTGCTTTAAAAAAAGACAAAACAATCCAGTTTTTTATGAATTACTGGTTTCGCCTGCCTTCCGATATTGGAAATGTCTATTCTTACTTTGTCGGAAACTTCACATCCGGCGTCAAATTAAATCTGATGAACAAAGATCTTCAGATGAATGTCTATGTTTCTGATATTTTCCGTCAGGCCAAAAGTCACGGTGAGATCTACTATCAGAATTCTATCCACTCATTCAACAATTACTATGATGGACAAAATCTGACCGTTTCGTTAACTTACAATTTTGGAAATAGAAAAGTAAAAGCACAGGATCGAAATATGAAATTTGATGAAAAGAACAGAGCAAATTAAGAATGATCATTTCCGTTTAATCTTTTTTTTGAATAATAAGGATCAAAATTTCAATGAACTACAATTGCATCTTGTGAGGTTTCTGACTTTTTCTATGCGGATCAACATTCAGGCACGCAAAAGGAAAACTGAAATCAATTCCTTGAAAACTACATTAAAGAACATTGATGGGAGCTTGAAATGTTTTTGCGAAGGGTCTGGGAAGATCCACTTTCAGTATATCCAAAAAGATTTTTTCAGCAGTGACAACAGAATAGATTTGCTATAGAAAATCAGGGAAGACCTCATATTGTCAATGAGCATTTCGATCTTGTATCTGATAGATCTTCTACTAATCAAGAAAAGAGATATTTAGCTATCAGAAAGGATCTTAAGCTTTTAATTATTAAAAAAAATCTATTTTGAAATATTAAGTATATCATTGTCTGATTTTTCGGACATTTGAGTGTTGGTCAATTAAAATCTATGAAATATACTATTAGAGCAAAAAAATTCTTTGCAGTTACTTTATCTGTTGGTTATCTGACTTTGATCTTTTCCTGCTCTGCAAGCAGATCACAGAATGTTATTCGTCATACAACAGATCCTTTATATGGAGAAATTGAAAAATTAGGACAAGAGCTTACTGTAAAAAATAATGTTCCCGGAATTGCAGTAGCTATGATCCGAGACGGAAAGATCGCCTGGATACAATCGATCGGTTATGCGGATCTTGCAATCAAAAAGCCTGTAACTCCTGGAACGATCTTTAATGTCGGTTCCATATCCAAGCTGATCTCTGCATGGGGCTTTATGCAACTCACTGAAAAAGATCTTGTCAAATTAGACGATCCCGTCGATCCATTGCTATCCCGATGGCATCTGCCGGAATCTGAATTTGACAGATCAAAAGTAACATTAAGAAGAATCTTAAGTCATACTGCAAGACTTTCTGTTCATGGCTATGGCGGATCAGACCAAGGAACGCCGCTGCTAACTTTGGAAGAATCACTGAACGGGAAAACCAAAAGGAATGGCGAAACTGTACATCTTATCAGTGAGCCGGGAACTAAATGGGACTATTCCGGAGGAGGCTTCACAATAGCACAACTACTTCTCGAAGAGAGAACCAACCAAAGTTTCACCACATATATGAAAAATAATATCTTCCTACCACTTGGAATGAAACATAGCAGTTATGAGTGGACATCAGAAATGATGGTTAATTCAGCAACCGCATACGACGAGAATGGTAATCCTGTAAAGAACCGGATCTTCACTGAAAAAGCAGCGGCAGGACTTCAGACCACTATCAAAAATCTTGCTCATTTCGCAGAGTTGTCAATTACCCGTAATCCAAAACAATTGAATAAAGTTTTGAAACCTGAAACCATCAAGTTAATGGAAACGCCTGTCCTTCCAAATTCCAATGAAGGTGAAAGTGGTCTTGGATATCGGTTCATGAACTACGAAGGTTTCAGAACCGTAGGACACACGGGCGAAAATGTAGGTTGGAGCGCTGCACTATTTTTGGATCTGCCAACTAAGAGCGGTATCATTGTTCTATGTAACGGATCTAATGGTGATCGGGTTTGGTTTCCGATCTACCAAAGCTGGCTAAAAGAAATTAAGACGAAAAACAAATTTTCAAAATAGTCCTTGCTAGATGATTCTTTAATAAAGTAAATCTTTTTAACTTTTTATAAAATTAATATCTTCTATGTGGAAATTAAAATTATTCAAAGTGCACATGTAACGAACTCACTGTATCAATTGTCATTACTATAGTTTCACCTTTTAAAATATTATATGAAAAATTATTTTAAAATTATTTTTATGCTGTTTGTAAGCTCTTTGTCTCAACAGTTCTTTGCGCAGACCACTTCTGACAGCATCGACCTTTTCATTAAAGAAAAAATGACACATATGAAGATTCCCGGTCTTCAGCTCGCTGTCATCAGAAATGGCAGATTAGAAAAGTTGGCTTCTTATGGTTTTTCCAACATAGAACACCAGGTTGCCGTAAATTCAAAAAGTACCTTCTCGATCAATTCGATGACGAAAGCGTTCACAGGAGTTGCGATCATGCAGCTACAGGAACAGGGAAAGTTAAACGTGTACGATCCGATCTCGCAGTATATCTCAGATATTCCCGACGAATGGAAATCCATTACCATCAGGCAACTGTTAAGCAACACTTCCGGACTTCCGAATAACATCGATGAAAAGGAGCAGGTTTTAGGTAATGGTATTGAAGAAAAAAACTGGGAACTTGTAAAGACATTGCCGATGGAATTCAAACCGGGAGAAAGGTTCAGCTATAACCAGACCGGATATTATATTTTGGGAAGAATTATTACGAAGTTGAGCGGTGAGCATTTCACAAAGTTTATAGAAAACGACCAATTCAAGGTCGCAGATATGAGTGCCACCCAGTTCGGCGACTCCAATGACATAGTGCCAAACAGTGCCGGGGCTTATTCTACAATTGTTAATATTGACGGCAAATGGATCAATGACGGCAGGCTGCATAATGCCTTTGCCACTTTCCCACTTTTCTTCAGAACTGCGACAGGTATTATCTCGACATCAGAAGACCTGTCCAAATGGCTGGTAGCTTTACAAAGCGGAGAGCTGTTAAAAAATAAGAATAGCGTGCAGGAACTACTCACCTCCATAAAACTTAACGATGGCCATGTCGATGGCTTCAACAAACTGACAAACGGATATGCACTTGGATGGCCGACTGTAGTGAGAGATGAACATCCGGCAGCCGCTCCCGTCGGCGGCATGCGTTCGGCACTATTGGTATATCCTCAAGATAATCTGTCAATTGTCGTTCTTACCAATCTTCAGGGTTCCAACCCTGAATGGTTCATTGACGAGATCGCAGGATATTATTTTCCGGACATGAAAGTTAAAAACGGCTTCGGGCTTAGCAAGAACCTCAAACTACTGCGCCAGGAACTTATCAAAAATAAATTTGAAAACAGTTTAAAAATCTATTCGAATATCAAGCGCAGCAAAAAAGATTTTAGTTTGTCAGAAGACGAGATCAATTCCTGGGGATACCAGCTTATTGAACAAAATAAGAAGCAGGAAGCGTTAAAGGTCTTTCAATTAAACACCCTACTGTTTCCAAAAAGCTCTAATGTCTATGACAGCTATGCCGAAACACTTGAATTGCTGGGGAATCATAAAGAGGCTATCATCAATTACAGGAAATCACTTGAGCTGAATCCAGACAATAACAACGCCCGCCAATTTTTAGAAAGTACAAAATAATTGAATTCAGATTTGTATCAAACTAAAAATATCTATAACGTGTATTTTTGTGATGGCATAATTTGATAAACTGCTAATTTCAATATGACCAAATTTTTTATCTTCATTATCATTTTATTTTTTTGTAATATTTCATTCACCCAAACTTTTAAAAATGACAGTGAGAACGTTTGTGGACAGCTCCATTACCTGATCAGATCGAATGCTGTCAATAAATCCAACACTAAATTGATTGAAAGTATATTGTATAGTAAAGCCAAAGACCTCAATTCAATTTCTGAGGTGGCTCCGCTATATAGCGAGGTCTTCGAACTGCTCAATGACCATAAAAGTGGACTGAAGTATAAGGCTAAATCATATGGATGGAGTAAACCTGCTAGCGCTGGCAATGTCTATTTGAAAGGCCAATTAAAAAAATGAAAAAATCCGTCGTCAGCCAGGTAATTGATAAAAACATAGGCTATATCAGAATACCGGGCAATAATGACTTTGCTTTTAAAATGGTTGACAGTATTGCGAACGATATCACAAACCATATCAACAAGGTCAACTCAGCAAAGATTAAAGGAATAATCGATCTGAGAATCAACACCGGTGGCAATATGTACCCGATCTTACTCGGGTTGAAAGAATTTATAGGCAGTGACAATATTGTGTTTGGAGGTTTCAGGAATTCAAAGGAGGAATCTTCAGGGCAATGGGAGATCAAAGATGGCAAAACGATGATCGATGGTATTGAACTGGTTCGCCAGATCCCATTAAAAAGTTCCGATCAGGAAAGATATTCTGATCGTTGTTCTGACTAGCTGCTATACTGCAATTGCCTGTGAAATGACCGCCATATCTTTGATCGGAAGAAAGAATACGTATGTTGTCGGTGAACCGACCGCCGATTACACGACGGCAGTGCAGGGTTTCAGTATCAATAAGGATGCTGGACTTAACCTTTCCACAGATAATGTGGTTGACAGAAATTCCAAGATCTACACAAGCCATATCCAACCTGACGTAGAAGTTTTACAGGGTGATAACCTTGAAGATCTTAAGAAGGATAAGAAAATCATAAAAGCAATGGAGCTGTTGAAAAAATAAAACTGAAAGTTGCAATATGGAATATTCTATGAAAATAGAATATTCCATATTGACAACAATCGTACCCATTAACCCGCAGTTTAACCTTTAAGGTTTTTCTATGACGAATGCCTTCAGCTCTGCAATTTTACCATCTTCGAATCGCCAGATATCACAATAATCAAAATGTTCATATTTTCCGGCCTTATTTTTTAATCGGATCTCCCCTGTCACCATAACAAAGTCGCCATCTTCAATAGCTTTTTCCACACTGAAGACAGGAGGTTCCATATAAAATTCTTTCATATAGGCCCGAACCTCCTCTTTTCCATTAAGGATACGCTCGCCTATAAATACCCACTTTGTATCAGAGGTACAGTAAGCTAGGAAACTTTCATAATCGCCTTTTGATACATATTCATTGGCTGTGTGAAGGATTGTTGTGTTGTTCATATTTTTCTGTTGTTTTAGATGATTATTTTTTACTTGTGCATCAATGTTCACTGTTAGAAGCAAAAGTGAGATAATGATTAATGACTTTTTTATATTAAAAGCTGAATTGACTAAACCTTAGATTAGATTGTAACCGATATCTTCAATGGTATAAATTCCAAATTCTGACAAACGTTTGATAATATTGTCCTCTGAAACAATTGTTTCAGGAAGAAACAGCCCTCCTGTTTTTTGTTCGGACCGCCCGTTAAGACCCAATATCCTTTCTGTGATCAAGTACACGCCTACAGCAGTGAAGTGAGAATTCCCCCTTGATCCGGAAACTATAGTTCGAAGCTTTTTCTTTTCGCCGGATAACAAAATGCCTTCAATTTCTATAGCCACCAAAGGACGTGAGGCTCTCATTTCTTTTGCTTCTAGTTCTCGGGTAATATGAGGGCTTCCATACTTTATAATACTTCGCACATCTTCCCGACAGGAAACATTCCAGCGTGTCCTTTGATAAATTTATATCTTCCCCATCTCTCTTGGAGAAGATGCCTACAGCCTTTTTTAAGATGTCACGTTCTAGCTTTGTTTCTTCAAGTTCCTTGCGAAGCCTCAATAACTCTTCTTTTATCGGATCAGAGGGAATTTGTTTTTCTTTAATAAGTTTACCTTCTCTATGAAGTTTTCTCCAATTGACCAGACTTTCTTTGCAAATACCCAATTCTTGAGCTACAGAGGATATATTGTCTCGTTGCTCACTTAAAGGTACCGCGCCAATTTTAAATTCTAAACTGTAATTTTTTCTGACCTTTTTCATACTCTTAAAGATAAGGAGTATAAGAATTGTGTCCTAACAAAGTTAGCAACTCCAGTCTTCAATTTGATCAATTCTTAATACACAAATATTATCTATTGATTACTTAAATTTACATAAAAAAAGCATCCAACTATATTCAGATGCTTCAAAACATTTATAACGGCTTAAATGCAATAGCATCCACCTCTATTAGCATCCCATCCAGCGCCAGTTTTGGAACTGGAATTAAAGTACTTGCCGGAAATTGGTTTTTAGTCCACACTTTGTGCATTTCCTCTGTCCATATTTTAAGTTTCTCCTCATCGTGATCAACGATTAATATTGTAATTTTAAGAACGTTATCAGTGGTCAGGTCGGAAGCTTTAAGAACGATACTTAGGTTTTGTAAAGCAGTTTTTACCTGTGTCCTGAAATCTTTGGAAAGATTATGTTCTAAACCCTCTCCTCCACTTTGTCCGGAAATAAACACATAATTACCTTTACCAGAAGCAGTCGTAGAATGTGAAAAAGCAAATGGTGTGGGATCGAAAAGTCCTTTTGGGTTTTTATATTGAATGTTTGACATATCTTTTTGATGATGGATTGGAGTAATTTCAGTTTTAGAACAACCTGTAAACAATAAAATGAAGAGTGTAGAGAGCAGAAAATGCTTTCTCTTCTCTGTCAAGTAATTAAAACTAATCATGATTAGTAAAGAATTGATTAAGTTGAAAAATTTGAGTAACAGCAGCTTTAGACCAATATGCCGCATCATGAGCACCGGGACTTTCTTCATAGATGTGGGGAATATTCATTGAGATCAATTGCTCGTGAAATTTTCTGTTTTGTGTAATCAGTGGATCGTCGATTCCACAACTGATCAGTATTTTCTGCCGGCTATTTTTAAGCTTGTCTATCTGTGAGATGGCCGTATAGGAAATCCATTTTTCTGGATTTTCCCCCAATAATTTGGGAACACCATATTCTTTTCCAAAAGGAACAAAATCGATGACACCACATAAGCTTCCTATAGCACTGAAAGTATTCTGATGTCTCGCACCAATGTATAGTGCGCCGTGTCCACCCATACTCCAGCCCATCAAAGCTGTTTTCGATTGATCAGAACTGTATTTTTTTTGAATAAAGCCCGTCAATTCTTTGGCAATAAATGTCTCATACTTCAAATTGGGACTGTCTATGTACCAACTGTCATAATTTCCGTCAGGTAACACAAAGATCATCTGCATTTCTTTACTGAGTTTAACTAAGGACGGAATATCCTGTGTCAATGTTCTTTTGGGATAGCCAGTGAAGCCGTGCAGTATATAAACTGTTGGCAGTTTCTTATTCTTGTCGTTTGACGGATGTACTACAAGCGTTTTAATATCCTTCTTCATAGAGGCACTGTAGATATTCAATGAGTCGACTTTTTGGGAAAACATTTCTGTTCCGATGCACATAACAACTATGGCAAATAATGATTTTATCATTGTAATTGATTTTTTCTGACAACAAAATTAGGCGCAAAGATTTTCAGAATTCTATACATATGTTGAGGGATCAGAAAATATTTTTAATTTCCGAAATTTCAAACTGCTGTATTTTATTTTACATTATCTTTATGGTATGGTAGCATTTTGGGAATTTATAGACCGCTATTCCTTGATCTCCGAGGAATCGAAAAAAGCTTGGTCAGCCTTGTTAAAAATGTCCAAAATAATCAAGGGAACTCATTTTTTGGAACAGGGGACAATTCCGAAGGATATTACTTTTATCAGTAAAGGGTTGCTTTCGTATTATTACCTTAACGAAAAAGGTGAAAAAATAATCAAGAGATTTTTTACAGAAAACTCCCTTGTTGCATCTACAAGCGCATTACTAAAACAAGAACCTGGATCTTTCTCCATTGAGGCTTTAGAAGATACGGAACTCATCAGCTATTCTTTCAGTGATTTCAGAAACCTGACAAGGCAATATAATGATATTGCCAACTTCTACATCAGTTACCTGGAACGCCATTGGGTCATTGAAAAAGAGTTTGCCGAAATCACACTTAAATCTGATACGGCCAAACAAAGGTATTTAGAGTTTGAGAGGGATTATCCCGAACTGGTTTCCCGATTAAAACTTCATCAGATAGCTTCTTATCTGGCAATTACTCCTACACAGCTGAGCAGAATCAGAGCCGAACTTTAATTAGGTGACAATATACTTAAATGTACCAGATATAACCTTTATCTAAAACTTCAGCTTTTTTACTAGATTTAAGAATTCTAGATGATTTTAGACATATATATCTTATATTTTCGATTTGGTACATTCAAATATATAATTACCAAAAATAAATAGCGCCGCTTTCCTTAAAGTGACGCTATTAAAAAACAAATTTAATACTAAGCAGCAAATAATTAACTACTGGATACTCATCCCGCCGTCTATAACCTGCTCTGTTCCCGTAAGAAACGATGATTCGTCAGATGCTAAAAACACTACCAGTTCACTAACTTCACTTGCATCTGCCATTCTGCCCAGAGGCGTCACATCTGCTGCTCCGCTTCCGTCTTCGCCTGTGGCTTCCACCATCATTGGGGTTTTGATATATCCGGGATGTACTGAATTGGCTCTGATATTTTCCTTGCCATATTCTACAGCCGCTGCCTTTGTAAGTCCTCTGACAGCAAATTTACTTCCCGTGTAGGCCAAACTTGGATATCCAGGAATTGCTACAATTCCAGCAACTGAGGAAATATTCACAATGGAGCCTATGCCAGCTTTCTGCATCGAAGGTATCGTGTACTTCATTCCGTAGAAAACAGCATTTTGATTGATTTCGATTACCTTTAGATATTCCTCTTCCGTTATTTCGGTCACCGTCTTTATCGGACCTAAAATTCCCGCGTTGTTGACCAAAACATTAATGGGTCCAAACTTTTCTTCTCCTTTTGCTACAACATTTTTCCATTGTTCTACCTCCGAAACATCGTGCTTTACAAACAAAGCGTTTTCACCTAATTCATCAGCAATCTTTTTTCCCTTGTCTTCATTAAGATCCGTAAGTATGACCTTGGCTCCTTCTGCAATAAATTTTCTTGCGTGTGACTCTCCCATTCCTTGGGATGCACCGGTAATAATGGCTATTTTTCCTTTTAATCGTTCCATACTAATTGAATTTAATTATTAAATAAAATTAGCGATTGATCATCTCCTATTGCTTACCCGAAGTTGGACAAACTTTATCATTTTATGGATTTGTCAAAATATTGTATTTACGAAATGAAGTGGGCGTACTACCTGTCTGCTTTTTAAAATAGCGGCTGAACGATTGAAGATTGGTAAATTGAAGGTGATCGGCGATTTGACTTATTGACTCGCCGGAATCTGACAAGCGCACTTTGCACTCAGACAGGAGCGCCATATTGATGATCTCTGCAGGAGTCTGATAAAACTGACTTTTTACAATTTTATGCAGGTAATTGGTTGTGATATTCAGCTCTTGAGCATAAAATTCAATATTTCTAAAGGTTAAGTAGTGCTTTGAAACAAGTTTTTTGAAGCTGTATCCTATCTCTTCCTCACGAGGTTGATGAATGATATTTCTGTTTTCGATGTACCTGTTTACCAAAAAATCGCTTTCGTTGATCAATGCCAGAAGAATGCTTTTGGCGGAATAGATCCACCGTTCGTTGTCTGCCTCTGATGCAACTAAAAAATCCAGTGTACGTGTAAACAAAGTATTCATTTTCGAGTGATCTTCTTGGGAAAGAACGACCTGTGAACCGAACTTGTTTTTCAGAAAAGAATTGGGCGCTATGGAGAAGAAACTTTCGAAAAGATAATCCATAAACTTTTTTGTAAACAGTACAAACATTCCTTTTGTACCAGCTTCTATCTTAATAACCTTTACATTTTGTTCAGGACGATAGATCAATAATGAACGCTCATCTATCAGGAATTTCTGGTAGTCCACTTCGATCGTGATGCTACCGGAATTGATAATTCCATAGGCAAAATAATGCGGCTTCATTTCAAAAGGCTCGAAGATCTCGGGTACATCTGTAAGATACAGAAAATCATCTGAAATACTCCAGTCGAGTTTTCTGTAGTTGATGATATTCCTGATTGTATATTGCTTAATTTCATCCTTCCTTTTCATTGATTTAAGTTATCAAATTTATCGTAATGATGCTGCATTTTTCAAAACATTTATTACATCAGAAATCTTGATGCAAGTTTAAACGACGTAAATAACTGAAAATATAGCAGAAAATGTTTAATCTGATCCTATTTTCTCTCTTCAAGAAATCCTTTGATCATCATTCTGACAGCAGCATCTCCATCTTTAATAGAATACTCGTCTGATGTGTAACATATAGAAACAATTCCGTGTACAAGCGAAATCATACCGAAATAGATATCATCAACTTGGAAAGTATTCTTTTTCACAGGGATCATACGTTGAATTTCTGCCTTGAGCAATGCAGAAAATTCATCTGTTTTATTTTTAATTTTACCGATTGAACTTTCAACAATTCTGTGCGACATTAAAAGATAAAGTGGTTTATTTTCCAGTGCGAATTCTATATAATTTCGAAACATATGTTCCAGTTTCACAGCAGAAGACCCTGAATCTCGTTCATTGCTAATAATTCGCTCAAGTAATTTATTAAAACCAATAATGATAAGCTGATCGGTGAGTGCATCTTTATTTTGGTAGTGAGAATATATGACCGGAGGAGAATATTCTATTCTGGATGCAATATTTCTAATCGTAATCCCGTCAATTCCTTCCGAGTTCAAAATATCCATTGCCACTTCGATGATCATATTGGAAACTTCGGCTTTTTTCTTTAAAATTCTCTCTTTACTTCCCACAATATATTTTTATTATCATCCATAACTCTCAACTAAAAAATTACAGTTGCAAATCTTTTCACTTAATTATTCCTGCCAAAAAGAATATCCAAAATCCTTCCGTTTTTAGTCTTGCAGTTATCAAAGATCGACTTGCGATGCACAGGAAGGTCTAAACTGCGGAAAAAATTGCTGAAGATGTATGAAAAGGAAGAAAGTGAAAACAGATCGCTTAAAAACACTTGTGCATCAGGATAATTGATCTCCTTCCGGTCAATCGCTTCCTGAACTTCTGAGATCAGATCTTTAAAACTTTCTAACATATCCTGAAAATACTTCTGCAGATCGTGGCTTACTTTAAGTCTTACCATCAGAAAAACATCGATGTAGGGATACAGCCTGCAGATCTTGTCCGATTCTTCCAAAAAATTGAGGATCTTACTTTTCAGATCATCTTCACATATCAATGTTTCGTATCGAGGTTGTACTAGAGTGTTAAGAATCTCTTTGGTAACAATAGCCTGAAGATTGTCCCTCGACCTGAAATAATAGTGAATGACCGTACGGTTTGTCTTTGATCTTTCAGCGACATCGTATAGCGTAAATCCGAAATTCCCTTCTTTTAACAGAAGATCTACCGTGGCAGCTTTTATTTTGTTTTCTGTATCACTCATTCTTTATAATTTTAAAATAGCAGCCGGCGGAATCCACCAACTGCTACGACAAGAAAAAAATTTAATTATGGTCGTTCATATCATTGGGTTTATTGCCATCCTCCTCCAAGGGCGCGGTAAAGATCCACCACCGAGTTCAGTTTCTGAAGTTTGATGTTTGCCAGACTCAACTCTGCCTGCAGTTTGTTATTCTGAGCCGTGATGACATCAAGATAGGTCGCCATATCCTGTTGGAATAATTTGGTTGAAGTCGTTACTGCTTTGTCAGATCTTGCAACCAAACCAACGGTAATTACCTCCTGTTTGTCGGCAGACTCTATGTTTGCCAAAGCATTTGAAACTTCACCAACAGCACTTAAAACCGTTTGCTTGAAATTGATCTCAGACTGCTCCATTGCAATTTTCGACTGTTCATATTGGGTCTTCAATTGTTTTCCATTGATCAGAGGCATTGCAAGTGAACCCGCAGCTGCTCCGAACAGGGATCCTGGAATATCAAACCAATTTTTGAAGTTGAATGTGTTCAAACCTCCCTGAGCAGTAATATTTAAAGCAGGATACATACTTGCCTTGGAAACTTTCACATTGGCAAAAGCTTGCCTCACGCTCAATTCACTGCTTTTCACATCAGGTCTATAGCTCAAAAGTTCTGTCGGAATTCCTACTGATTTGTATTCCGGCGTCTCCATATTGGTCAGTTTCAGCGTTCTTTGGATTTCACCCGGCATTTTTCCAGTCAAAATACTTAATGCATTTTCCTGAATCGTAATTGATTGCTCGATTATCGGAATCGTCACCAGCATTTGGTCTCGTGTATTTTCCTGTTGTTGCACAGAAAGACTTGTTGTAATTCCCAACTCCTGCTGCTTAGTAATCATTCTCAAGGTATTATCCACCAGTTTTAAATTCTGATTGGTAATATCCAATTGCGTATCCAACATCAAAAGATTGTAATAGCCTTGTGCAATTTGCGCAACCAATTGTGTCTGAACCGCTTTTGCCGCTTCCTGCGTTTGAAGATAGGCCGCCAAAGCCGATTCTTTTCTGCCTTTTATTTTCCCCCAAATGTCTGCTTCCCAAGAAATTGAAATATTGGTTCCATAGTCTTCTATATATCTTTGACCTAGCATTTGTCCGAACATTTGTCCGTTCATACTATTCTCAGATGGTCTGCTGATGGACGCTGTTGCTATATTTAAATTTACGTTTGGAACATTTCCCCATTTAGAACGGTTATAGCTCAGTGCCGCAGATTCGATTTGTTTGATGGAAACTTTGAGGTCGTTGTTATTTTTAATACCACTTTCGATAAGCGAAAGTAAAGTCGGATCCGTAAAAAACTCTCTGTATGGAATTTTCGCAATGCTACTTTGTGTACTATCCTGCACAACATCCAACTGAGTTGTATCTCTGAAACTATCCGGTAATTCTGCTTTTGGAGCATTGTATTTCTGAACATTACAAGATGCTAAAGTAAGCAATGCTGCAAAAGTTCCGAAATTTGTATATGATTTGATATTTGATTTCATTGTAATTTTTTTTTACCGCGGATAACTGGGTAGGCGAAATGATCTTGCCTACCCTGAATTATCTTTGGACTCTCAAACTATTTATTATTAATGATTGTGTTTTGCAAGTTTTGAAGGTTCATAATCCCAGACACTTTCGTCAAGTGGCTTCCCGCTTATTCTTTCCTGTAGATATTTAAATACAACAAAAAGAACTGGTGTAATAAATACTCCAAGGACAGTTCCGAATAACATACCGAAAACGGCTGCATATCCGATGGAATGGTTACCGATTGCAGACGGTCCCGATGCAAATAATAATGGAAGAAGACCTGCAATGAACGCTAAAGATGTCATCAAAATGGGTCTTAATCTCGCTTTCGCTCCTTCCACTGCAGCAGCTGTTAAACTCTTTCCTGCTTTCCTTCTCTGCATTGCAAATTCTACGATCAGAATTGCATTTTTCGCAAGCAAACCGATAAGCATTACAAGTGCGACCTGTACATAAATATTGTTTGCAATCTCAGCAACTGAGATTCCCACAAAAACACCTAACAATCCTGTTGGAATTCCCAACAACACTGCAAATGGAACCAGATAGCTTTCATATTGTGCTGAAAGGATGAAGTAAACGAAAATAAAACACAATCCGAAGATCACCGCCGACTGCCCTCCTGAAGACTGTTCCTCACGCGCCATTCCTTTTAGATCATAGGAAAATCCTGTTGGTAAATTCTGGGCACTCACTTCTTTCAGTGCTACCATTGCCTGACCTGTACTGTATCCAGGAGCTGGTATGGCAGTGATACTGATGGCATTGAACAAATTATGATGATCCACTACTTCCGGCCCTGCAGTTTGCTTCAATGAAGCAACCGTATTGACAGGAACCATTTGTCCTGCATTATTTTTAATAGAAATTCCGTTCAAAGAATTGGGGTCTGCCCTGTACTCAGGAGGAGCCTGCATCACGACACGGTAATATTTCCCGAATCGGTTGAAATCTGAAGCCTGCATACTTCCATAATATCCCTGCATCACAGACATAACGTCCGAAACATTAACACCCAATTGTTTTGCTTTGACCTCATCGACTACCAGTTCATACTGAGGAAAAGAAGCATTAAATGTTGTAAATGCCATTGCTATTTCGGGTCTTTGCATCAAAGCACCGATAAAGGCATTTGAAGTTTCGTTGAATTTGGTCAGTGAACCTGCGGTCTTATCCTGAAGGACAATCTCCATACCGCTCGTGTTACCGAATCCCGGAACAGTAGGCATTCCCAGAACAAAGAATGACGCCTCCTTTATCTGACTCACCTCACCCTGAAGCTGACCAATAATCTGATTGATGTCGTGAACCTCACCACGGTCTTTAGGATTTTTTAGTTTAAGCATAAATACAGCACTGGATGATGATGTACTGAAGTTCAACATATTCAGACCATTCACAGAAACGACGCTTTTGATCGCAGGATGTTTTCTTAAGATCAGCTCTGCTCTGGTCACAACATCTGTCGTACGATCCTGCGTTGAGCCTGGAGGCAGCGTAACCGTTGCCATCAGAAATGATTGGTCTTCATCCGGAATAAATCCTGTCGGTGTAATTACAAACATCCACGCAGTTAGACCAATGACAAGAGCCAGACCTGAAAAAGCCACCCATTTTTTCTTTAGCAGGAACAAAACCGATTTACCATATCGGAAAGTCATTTTATCAAACGATGCGTTGAAGCCTGCAAAGAATTTTTCTTTAAATGATAATTTTTTTGCCTCGTGCCCGTGTCCAGGTGTATGGTGCTGTTTCAATAAGATCGCACATAAAGCAGGACTCAAGGTCAATGCATTGATTGCTGAGATCACGATCGCCATTGCTAATGTTAAAGCAAATTGCTGGTAGAAAATCCCCGTTGGTCCTTCCATAAAAGCAACCGGTACGAAAACCGCTGCCATTACCAAAGTAATAGAGAAGATCGCTCCAGTGATCTCGCTCATCGCCGACATTGTTGCTGCCCTTGGATTAAGTTTCCGGTGTTCCATTTTGGCGTGAACGGCTTCAACCACCACGATTGCATCATCCACCACAATACCGATCGCCAAAACTAAGGCAAACAATGTTAAAAGGTTGATCGAGAATCCAAACAGGTTCATAAAGAAGAAAGTTCCCACAATAGAGACCGGAACTGCAATGGCCGGAATCAATGTCGATCTGAAATCCTGCAGGAAGATGAATACGACGATAAAAACAAGGATGAATGCTTCAATTAAAGTATGGATCACCTGATCGATACTTTGATCCAGTGATTCTTTGGAACTGTACATAAATGTGTATTTCACACCTGCCGGGAAAGATGCAGAAAGTTCCTTCACTCTGTTCTGTGCTGCAATCTCAATTTCATTTGCATTAGATCCCGCCGTCTGAAACATTGCGATCATGACACCCTGTTTTTTCTCATAAAGTGTGGAAACGCCGTAATCATAGGACCCAAATTCCACTTTGGCAATATCCTTTAACCTCAGCGTGCTTCCATCATTGCCTGCTTTGATAAGAATATTTTCATATTGTGAAGGTTCTGTATTTTTTCCTTTGTAGCGGATGACATAATCCAAGGCTTCCTTGCTTCTTTCACCAAATCTACCGGGTGCTGCTTCCACATTCTGCGCCTGAATGGCACCAGCAACTTCTTGCGGTGTCAAATTGTAAGAAGCCATTTTTTGAGGATCAAGCCAAACCCTCATCGAATAATCCTTGTTCCCAAATACCATTGCATCACCTACCCCTTTGATACGTTTCAACTCCGGGACAAGGTTGATCTTTGCGTAATTCTCTATAAACAGATCGTTCACTGAAGGATCATCCGAATATAGGGTAAGCATTGCCAGAATACTGTTTTGGCGCTTCATTGTGGTCACCCCAATTTGATTCACCTCAGCAGGAAGCTGACTCGTCGCCTGTGCTACTCTGTTCTGCACATTTACCGCAGCCTGATCGGGATCTGTGCCCAATTTGAAGACCACATTCAGCATCAGATTTCCGTTACTGGATGTGGATGTGATGTAGTCCATATTTTCAACACCGTTGATGGCATTTTCCAATGGCGGCGCTACAGATCTCGCGATCACTTCAGAACTAGCTCCGGGATAAACTGCCATAACGGTGACACTTGGTGGCGCAATTTCCGGAAAAGAGGTTATTGGAAGTGTTTTCATCCCTACAATTCCCAGGATGACCAACAACACCGATATAACGGTCGCTAAGACCGGTCTTTTTATAATCGTTTTTAACATTGATTTTTTATTTGAAATTAAACTTCAGGCTACATCCTATATTTTTCCGGATGCTGATTTCGGTGAAGTTTTATTGGCTTGTTGATTTGCCTTTTTAGGAACGACAGGCATTCCCGGCTGTAATCTTTCGAAGCCTGAAACGATGTAAGATTCGCCGGCTTTAATGCCGCTTTTCACCATATAATTAGTACCGCTTTTTCCGGAGACTTCAATAGCTTTCTGCACAGCTTTATTGTCCTTATCAACTGAAAAAACATACACTTTGTCCTGAATATTGACTGTAGATGCGATCGGGATCATAATAACGTTATCATAATGTTGGTCAATCACAATCTTTCCTGTATTTCCACCACGAATAATGTTTTTAGGATTATTGAATTTAGCTCTGAAAGTAACAGATCCCGTATTGGAATTGAACTGGCCTTCGACCGCATCTATTTTTCCTTTTTCCTCGTAAAGATGACCGTCAGCGATTTGCAATCCTACCAATGGAGCTTTCCTGATCTTTTCCTGGATAGTACTTCCGACCTGCGAATTCTGGAATGTCAGAAAATCATTTTCACTCATACTGAAATACACATTCACTTCGTGCGAATCCGAAAGAACCGTAATGGGCTCTACACCAGTCGGGCTTATCATACTTCCCAAACGGTAGTTGATTCTGCTAAGATAACCGCTGACAGGAGCTTTGATTGTACAGAAATCAAGATTGATCCTTGCCGATTGTGCATTTGCTTCCGCCTGGGTCAAAGATGCTTTTGCTCCATCGTACGCAGCCTGAGCCTGTTGGATCTGGATATTTGAAACAATACTTTCTTTAACCAGTTCCTTTCTGCGGTCAAGGTCGATCTTTAAATTGGCCAAGTTCGCTCTCGCTACAGAAACGCCGGCTTTTGCTGTATTGTACTGCTCTGCATAAATTCTTGAATCGATTTGAAAAAGAGGTTGACCTGCTCTCACATAAGCGCCTTCATCAACGTAAACTTTATGCAAATAACCAGAGACCTGAGGTCTGATCTCGACATCGGTCACACCTTCTATGCTGGCAGGATATTCTTTTGAGACCAGCCCGTTGCCGCTCTCTATTTTGGAAACAGGCAACTCCATCGGGGGAAACTGTGGCGGTTGCTCGTTTTTATTACAAGATTGAAGTAAAAATAGGCCACAAGCGATCACTGAGCCCGAAATAAACTTTCTGCTTAAATTATTCATAAATGATTAAGATTTTTTCTTAGTATATGCCTGCAAAATTATTGACAAAAATGTCAGACAACAATGTAAGAAAGATTCTAAATTTTGTCAAAAAAGAACATTTTTAAATTTCATTGATTCTCATAGAATCATTTTAAAGAAGAATCTATGCGGTTGCCAGTGATTTCCGGTAAGCATTAGGGCTAAAACCTGTTTTCTTTTTGAAGAACTTCGTGAATGTTGGCTGGTCGTCAAACCTCAATTCCCCCATCACCTGACTGATGCTGAATTCACTTTTTAGTAACAATATTTTGGCTTCAGAGATGATCTTGTCTTCAATGATCTGTTTTGGGTTTTTAAGATAAACATCTTTTATTGTCCTTGTAAGATGGGTTCTCGTGACAAAGAGCTGGTCAGCATAGAACTGCACATCTCGCCTTTTTTGATAATGCTGATTGACCAAATGCGCAAATTTTATCGCAATATCCTCCTTACGATAGGTTTTTAGCAAACTGTTCTGCTGTTTTTGCAAATATCCTGCAAGTTCATACATTATCAGATTGATGATCCCTTTTTGCATTTCCTTATAGAAAATAGTTTCGTTCGCAGGATCGTTTAGAAATCGGAGTCTTTCAAAACTGGTAGTGATATGAATAGTACTTTCAGTACAAAGCGAAAGGATCTTTGAAAAGTTATTTGATAAGATCTCCAGCGCATCCTTAGAGTTCATTTGCAGGTTGAGATTTGTAAAATATTCCCCTGAGATGAAAAGGCTTTGAAAAGATGCATCACTAGAAACTTCAAGAAATTCGATGACATTATTGGGATAAAGAAAGATGATATCATTCTGTCTCAAAGCGATCTCCTGGAAATCTATGTTCAGACGCACGTTTCCATTTGTCACCAAAAACAGCGAAAAACTGCTGATTTTGATTGGATAATTCAGATCGATCGCATCCAGATCGTCTGGTCCGCAAATACAAGACAGTATTTCCTTGTTCAGCAGTGTCAGATTATTAAACTCAGCGAACTGCTCAAGCGTGTAAATCGGTATAAGAGATTCCATAGACGGCACAAAATTAACATTTTTTTTTGCACAAAAAGAACTTTTTATCTATTTATCATTTTGACAACTTTTGTATTTGATCTGCTAGCATTTTGGCTATTATCTGGTGTACAAAATCATCTGGGAAAAAAGATAATTTTCATTTTCTTAGCCTATAATTATCGAAGAGAATTAGAATAAAGATTATTAAAGGTAGCGCTATGCAGTGAATTTCTTTGGTTAAATTTCGTGTATTTTTGTTGGTTGTGCAATAGATAACCTATTGTTTACAAGACAAATTAAGCATTAGTGAGGAAAGTAACTATATATTTCATAGGTTCCTGTATATTGTAAAAGTATAAACGAATTTTCTTCGTCTTTAAGTTTAAAACCAAAGTAGATTTCGTTGTTAATGCTTGCTTTAAAACCTCCAATGCCACATTCATAATAGGTTCCGGTATTGTTGGGATGTTGTCCTGATAAAAAAGTATTATCGGCGTTAAACCGAATGATTGTTGCGCCATTAACCTCTTTAAAAGTATTTCCTTTTACAGAAGAAAATTTAGATAAAGGGATGATAGCGGCACCATCTCCTAACTTATCATTGGGATGGTTGATGTCGTAATATTTGGCAGATTTCACCAATAGAATACCATCATTGCCTTTCTCCAGTTCGAAGGTGTACATTACCGATCCGTTATTGTTGAGATCTATGGAAAGGATGTTATTTTCTACCTTCACTTCTTTTATGGCTCTGCTGTTAATGCCATCTATCGTAGCTTTAATGGTATTTCCTGTTTTCTCAAAATACATCAAACGTAGATATGAATCTCCTACTCCGTTAAACTGAAGTGCCCAATACATTTGATGCCCCAACAAATCTTCTGCAGAGACATTGGTATTGATAGTTTCAGGTTCATTATTTTCTCTACTACAAGCTGATAAGCTTAAAATGAGTATTAAAAAAGAAATTAATTTTAATATTTTCATAACGTTAGTTTTTTCTAATTTATATATTCTTACTGACATTTATCCCTTTAGTTAATATTGAATATCAACGACTACTAAAAAGTTTTCTAACGGAAGCCCTTCCCTTCGTCAGACTCAGGATACCATATTATCCGAAATAGGATAAGTTGAATATTGATTACTCGTTCCATCATCACTATGGTTTTAGTTTTTTGAGGGCAGCATCTATGTCAATAGGAGGACCTACAAAAGCATTGTTTTTCATTAAATCTGCCAAAACTTCCGGTTCAAAGTTTTCCCGAAGCAGATCATCATTCATATATCCGATTTTTGAAAATACCTGATAAAATTTTTCCAAACTCGGCGAAATTGGTTGATGGATGATCAAAAGTTCACCGGGATTTTCGTCGTAAGGATTGGCATAGGTATGTGCCGTACCTCTTGGTACAAATACAGTATCGCCTTTTTTGCCCATAAAGATTTCTTCATTAATCTGAAACAAAAATTCCCCGGAAATCACGTAAAAAATCTCGTCATCCTGATGATGGAATGCAAACCGGGACCTCCTTTTTCCAGGTTAGATCTTTCTACATCCGCACCAATGTACAGTTGATTTTCCGTGTCTTTTGAAGAGATGATACAACGACCGAAATTGGCTTCCGATTTTGTGTCTTTCCCGAAGTAACGGCTTTCATTAGCCCTTACAATTAGTGCTTTTCCCATTTTTTTTCTGAATGTAAAATCTGTCCATTTAGCAAAAGACAAGATGGGAAGGGCAAGCAGAGAAGCTGTTAAAAAATTACGTCTTTTCATTTTTCTGTAGTTTGTAATTAATCAATTAAAACAGGCCGGGTTCTATCATATACCGTAATGGTTTTTGCTGTTTTGCCATCACTCGCTTTTATGACGAAGCTTTCTTCATAGCCAGCATTGGTAAGCTCAATATTTTCAATTTTCCAGGTGCCGTGGCGATCGGACTTTAAAGAATAAGTGCGGTTGAGCCTCTTTAACGGTCCTTCGCCTTTGGTAATTTTAGTTCCATTATTATTGTTGGTTTTGTAATACGTACTAGTGATGCTTAGCTTTATCACAGCGTTGGGTTCGGAACCTCCATATATTTTGTATGCACCCCGGACTTTTTGATTGTTTTTAGGATATACAATCGTGACTTCTTTCTGTTTCTTGCTTTGGCTTTTGACTTCGTTACTTATAAGTAGGCATAAAGAGGCAACGCATAAGATGATGATATTCTTCATAATCATTTTAATTTTTGTTTTATGAGATGAAAAGCTTTAACCCAATCATTGTCATCTATTTTATTGCTAGAAACATCATCCTGAAATTTTATTTTGGTGATATAAAATTGACGCTCCACAACCTTAAAATACAACTGAAATGAGGGCAAATAGTAAATACGTGGAAGGTTTATTTCTGTGGATGAAAATTTTCTTGGAATGATTTTATAGGTGTTGATTAATTTTCCTTTACGAAAGTGCTTTAAGCCTTCTTTTGTAGATATTTCAATTTGGTCATCATATTGAAATTCTTTCAAGTCTGTCGATTCATTTTTTGAGATGTAAAACAATACATCATCTATTTTTTCTTGAGAAGTATTGTTATAGAGTTCGGCTGGTATTCCAAAATCAGAAGGAGAGTATCCTTTTTCCACAAATTTATTAAGCCCTCTTCCCATTATAAAATACCCAACTTTTTTACAGTTTTCATCATAATATATCCTGCCATTAGAGCAATCCATACATTGGCGCACACTTTTTACAGAGAACTCATATACAATTCGTTTATCTCTAAGGGTTACCACTTTTTTAAATTCGGTTGTGGTAAGGTCTGTTTTGTGATTCAGTTTTTTGATACAAGCGGGTATGTTTTGTGTATTTCCAAAAGACGAATACAAACAAAACAACAAGGTCCATATCTTGGCATTTTTCATCATAATGCTTTGGTTTTTATCCTTGTAACGTAGATAGTTTTGGAGTGCATTGGTTGGCCTTTTTCGTTGATAAGACTTGCTGTAATTCTGTAATCATTTGCCCAGTAGGAATAATCGTTTGATTTTTTAATGAGCTTGATTTCATCGGTAATCCACATTTTTGTTACCAAGTTATATTTTACATCATAAGTTCCCCATAATTCGTTATTTACCACTTTGGTACGACTACTAATTTCTGGTATGTAGGGATTCGCATTTTTTATTTCTGCTTTAGATTTATAACCAGAAAAACGTACTTCTACACGGACCAAAACGCCTTCTGGAGCAATTCCACTAATATGAAACCCTTTTTGCCCAACATTTTGACTATTGGTTGGATAAGAGATTTTTAATAGATTTTCATCGCCACCTTTGATAACTCCTTCATCCTTTTCAGGTCGTCCCGATGAACCATTGTCATTATTTTCCTTTGCAGGGATTTTCATTGGAATTGTTTTCAGAAATAATTTTGGCGAAGTTTTGTATTCAATATTTTTACTTTCGTAGTATTGCGACCCTAACTTTTGAGAAATGAAGGCAAATATTTTTGTATTAATGGCTTTCGGGTCAAACAAAACCTGAATAGGCGGACTCTGCCAAATGCCTTTATCATCTGCTTTGATGCTGAACTCCTGTGGATTGTGTTCCTTTGTACTTATTCGTAAGGTTGGTTTACCTGATGGATTTGCAGGGAAATTGTAAATAGGATCGACCCGAAGATTGATATAAGTATTCGGTTCTGCTTTACCCATAATCACGAAAGGTCCATCGATTACCGAACCAGCCGTTGGAAAGGTAATTGCAGGATTATTTTTGATTTCCTCAGTGTTGGTTTTTCGTTTTTTTCCTAATTGTGCTTGTGCTTCATTGCTCATCATAAGAAGAATGAGCAATGAAAAAACCGCTTTGGATAGATTAAAAATATTTGTTTTCATAATGATGTGGTTAATGGTTAATTATTTAATCATACATTTTTTGAGAATAATCGATTGATTATAAATTTTTTATATGTTTTCTTAATCTTTTATAATCTTTCGGTTAATAGCCTTACCAGCTTTTGTGGTGGCTGATATAATGTAGGTTCCTTTTGGAAGTTTTGATACATCTATGGTTTTACCAAAAGTAGAAACCTGTTTCACCAGTCTTCCCGAGAGGTCTGTGATGCTGATATTGCCGGCTTCTTCCGAAAAGTGGAGGATATCTTTTACAGGATTTGGGTAAAGCTCAATTTCTTTTTTATTAAGGTCTGTTGTAGCCAAATTTACTGTGCAACCTGCATCATAAGAATCTCCGGAGATTGTCCAGCCTTTGCTGTTGATAAGGATATTTCTATAACTTTGCTCAGCGGGTCCGTATGTTCTTCCTAAACTTCCGAGAGCTCTGCCAGTTGGTGTACTGGGGTTTTCTGCCCAGCCTTTTAGGGTTTTGCTGTAATTTTCACAACCCATTCCTGAATTTTCGAGCATACCTTGTAAATCAACATTACTATTCAAAGCCCAGTTCCCAATGTTTTGGTTGAATGCAGTTGCATCTACAAACATAGAATTCATAATGGTAACCTTAGACGTGTTCCAACTCCCGATGTTTTGGTTGAAGACAGTTGCACGTCCAAACATACTATTCATACCGGTAACATTAGATGTATTCCAATTCCCGATGTTTTGGTTGAAGGCTTTTGCATTGTAAAACATATTATTCATATTGGTAACTTTAGACGTATCCCAACTCCCGATGTTTTGGTTGAATGCAGTTGCGCCTACAAACATACTATTCATACTGGTAACATTAGACGTATTCCAGCTATTAGCATTTGGGATTGTAGTTAGGGAAGAGCATCCAGAAAACATTCTATACATACTGGTTACGTTGGAAAAATTAGGAATGTCCGTAGCTGTAATTTTCAGATTGGAGCACCCATAAAACATACTGCTTAAATTTGTATCCCAGGCCGTAGTGCCCCATTGTTGCAGTTCGGTTATTTTTTTTGATGAGTTGGTGATAAAACTTAATTTGAAAGTAGAACTTGGCGTTATCGTTACAATGTATTCTCCTACCGAGGGAAATGTAATGGTTGTCTCTCCGCTGATACCGCTTCCGCTTCCTGTAACCGAAGGATTGTTCGCTTTATAATAGGTGTAGGTGTAAGCACCAACTGTCGGTATTTCAATTTGGTTAGAATTGTCACCATTGGCATTGGTGTTCCATTTTGTGATAATGGGTGTTGCGTGCATCAATGCGGTAAAGACAACGAATAGGATTAAGTATATTTTTGTTTTCATAATGATTTTTTTTAGATTACTTAATGATTATCTTTTTTTTAGATGGTGTTTTCGGTGGAATGGGTTGAGGATTGAGAATGACTTTGTCCTTCGGATGTACGATGATTGGGCCATTTTTAATATCCTTCGGTGTTTTCCACCTTTTGTAATCGTCTATGTCGATAGCGGCATTCCATAATGCAGATTTTCTGCCTTGGTAGAGTTGATAGATAAATAATGAATATTCTGTTTTCCCGGCAACCAGCTTTACATTGGGTTTATGGTAAGGCAAAGGTTCTACATAGAGGTTGTGAAGTTGCCAATTTCCGTACGGGGCAAGACTCACTTTTGTGATGCTTTTATTTATATATTGCTTGGGGTCGCCTTCTCTATAATAGGTCACTTGAAATTCACTCACAATTTCGGACTGCGGAGCCCATACACTATTGCGTATTTCCGAAAATGCTATTCCTTTGACATCGAATGGCATTGGAGTCGTCATTCTTCTTCCGGAAGGCTGGCCTACAACTTGTGGTGCTGTAAGGTCTTGTGCTTGCAATACTTGACTGATATTTATGATTAGAAGTAAACTGATTCGTAGTATGCTCCTAAAATGTACATTAAAAATATTGGTAATCATAATGATCTTTATTTTGAAATTATTGTTTTTGGAAAGTTCCAATTTGCTGAGTTAAAGGAAAAAGATCCCTGTAACCTTCTAGTTTACCATCTACCAAAATCCATAGAGATCGTTTGTTTGCTTCAATTGAATATGCAGCGATGTTTTTTATAATTTTATATTCGTGATTAGGATCAATCGGATTAGGATATGATTCGGAATAATGAGTGCCAGAGAACCTTAAATTTACAGCATACTGGGTATTTGTTCCCGGAACTCTCCACGATCCAACATAGGTATTGCCATTGAGCTGGTTTGTATTGGAAATTTTCACTAATGCTAATTTGTAATTAAGTTGATCCGCATTATTGAATGATACAATCGTTTTATTTTGAATCTTAAATTCTCTGACAACGTAACCTGCACTATAAATTTTTACGATGCCATCTACAAAAGTGTAATTGTAATTATAACCTTCAATTGGGGCAAAGGTGTGGTACTCAATAGATTTTCCTTGAGCTTCCTTTTCAAAAGTTAGAATAAAAGTTGATAATTGATTATCATCCTTTGCCAATGCTACGAGCACATAATCTGTAATATCAAATGGTTCTTCTACAGTTTCTGGTTCTTTGCCATTGTCGTCATTTCTGCAATACAACAATCCAATCAGAAGCAGTAATAGCGAAATTATTTTAAGTGTTTTCATAATGGTATTTTTTAATTATTCGGATTGATTATTCTGTTAACAAATTCTATAATGGATTTGAATTCTTATCCAAACTTTATCAGTTTTTTTGTAGATTGCACAATGATTAGAAGCATTATCAGAATGAGTGAAAGCCTGGAATTGCTTTTTTATGGTAATCTCTTAACTGCAAGTCCGTTTATTCCTTGGTTTCTCATTTTGCAAGTATCTTCAATCACAGAAAAACGCAAAGAATCTTGAGCGAAAAATGCGATTTTATATTTCCCTTCGTATTGCTCATTACAAAGTGAATCAGAAATAATCATTACATCTCCTTCAATCGTATATTTACCCGTGACAAATAATTTTCCGTCGGTAAATCCATTATAGTTATTATCTGCACCAAAATACGCCTTCAGGACATACGGTTTTCCATTATGGCTTAGATGGGCATCCCAATCACCAATTATAGTAGTATCTGTTTTTGAATTACTACTCTGACAAGACATCAACAAACAAGTTGTAATAAGACTAAAAATTAAAGTTTTCATAATTGTAAAAATTTATTGGATATTTCTTATTTCGATAGTCCAAAGCTACATTCAGAAATAAAAAAAAGCATTTGCTCTTGTTGCAAATGCTTTTGATATTGTGCGTTTTAACGAATGATTATTGGGTGTTTTGATTTTGTTGCATATTGCTTTGAATTTGTTGCAAATGAAAAACCTTAATGCTCAAAATCCAGCATCTTCATCAAAAAGAGTCAAGTATTAAAACATCAAAAAGATATATGAAAATCTGAAAAGTCAGGGATTTGTGCTAAATGCTAATGTATTTAAAAACTAATCTTTATTAACTGCACTTGGTGGATAGCCAAAATGTTTTGCAAAACTGGTAGAAAAATTTGCAGGATTTCCGTAGCCCACCATAAAACCTACTTCCGCAATAGAACCTGTCTTTTTTTCCAATAGTTCGTGTGCTTTTTGCATACGAATGGTGCGCAAAAGTTCCCCTGGACTTTGATTAATTAATGCTTTGAGTTTCCTGTGGAGTTGCGTTCGGCTAAGACCAACTTCGCTTCCCAAAGACTCTGCACTTAGTTGTACATCATCTATCCGATCATTAATAATGTCTTTTATTTTTGATAAGAATGATTGTTCTATTGATGGCAATTCGGAAATTTCGTTCAGCCAACCATTATTTTGAGAAAATTTTAATCTTAATTTTTGACGTGTCGTAATAAGATTTTCGATGATGGCTATCAATTCTGTTTTATCGAACGGTTTTGCAAGATATGCATCGGCACCAGATCTTATCCCATAGATTTTGCTGTCTTGATCGGTTTTTGCCGTGAGCATAACAATCGGAATGTGGCTTGTGCGCTCATCATTTTTGAGAGTATCGCAGAGTTCATATCCATTTTTCCTGGGCATCATAAGATCGGTGATCACCAAATCGGGTACCGTATCTTGGGCTATTTGTATTCCTTCTGCGCCGTTACTGGCCGATAGAACTTGGTAGTTATTCTTTAATGTAATTTCTATAAATTCACGAAGTTGCTCATTGTCTTCAGCTATTAAAATCGTTTCTTTATTTTCGTTAAGTAATTCATCTTCAAACAGTTCAAGGTTATTGTCATTGTTATAAATTTCAGTTAGGGGTGATGTTACCGTCACGCCTTTATTTTTATCCGCAGAAAGATACGGTAATGAAACGGTGAAAGCTGAGCCAATATTTTCTTCGCTATTTACCTCAATACTTCCATTTAACAGTTCCACCAATTCCTTCACTAAAGCTAATCCAACACCTGCACCTTCTCTATCGCGAGAATCTGAAGCATCTACTTGGTAAAACCGATCAAAGATATAGGGCAACTTTTCTTTTTTAATGCCGATTCCTTTATCAATTACTTTAATTTCAAAATAATTTTCATTCAATTTTTGTAATATGACATTTACAGAACCATTTCTCTCGCTAAATTTTATCGCATTTGAAACCAAGTTCTGTACAATTTTTTCAAGTTTGTCAAGATCCGCTTTTACCAAAAGTTCCTGTTGCTTGGTTTCAAATTTTAGTTCAAGATGATGGTGTTCCGCTAAGGAACCAAATTGCTTCACGTGCAATTCCAACCATTTCACGATGTCGATATTTTGATAATCCACCTTCATTTGCCCACTTTCAAGACGGCTCAAATCCAAAAGTTGATTAATGAGTTGCAAAAGACGTTCGCTGTTTTTCAGGATATATTGGGCGTATTGCTTTGCTGTGGCTTTGTCCGGATTTTGCAACAATTCTTTCGCAGGATTAATAATCAGTGTCAGTGGTGTTTTGAATTCGTGCGTCAGGTTTATAAAAAATCTAGATTTGGCAGCATCCATCTCTTGCAGTTTTTCTGCCTGATCCCGAACTTGCGCCGTTCTCTCGAAAACTGTTTTTTCCAGATGATCCGCCTGCTCGGAGATAAGTCTAATTTTTTCTAGTTCTTTCTTCAGATTTTCTTCGGATAACTTTTTGTTTTCTACCAATTGAAAAGCGAGATTTCTGTTGGTATTTGCAATATCAATTGCCATATAAATCGAAAATAAAATGGGCATCAGCAGATTTCCCCAACCAAACAAAATCATCACTTGTTGTACTGTAAACCATCCAAACTGGTTAGAACCTGCTATAGTTCCCATTACTATAAATATGAACATTCCTACAAGAAGCAACCACAATTTTTTGTTTCCATTTTTGATGGCTTTTAATAAGAAAATTATTGCATCGGCAAAGAAAATAAGCACAAATATATTTTGATGCCATTTTTGAAACCACATTATTTTAAAATCGTACCACGATTCATACCAATTCAATAATAGATAAATTGCGACAGGAACCGAGGCCAAAAGCATAATAACAGTACGTTTCAGAGGTATTTTACCAAAAGCTGCATAATATAATAAGAGAAATCCAAACGTAAAATGTAGTGTCACAAATCCTATAAAGACTTTCATATAAAAGACTTGCCCAGTTGGACTCGTGGTAACAAAGGTTTGATAACGGGCATACAAACCAATGGCTACGCAAGCAACAAATAAAACATAATAAAGGTTGATTTTTTGTTTTGGATAAAAGATAAAAATCAATAGATGTAAAATAATTAAAATACAGGCAGCAGCAACGCTCATCAGCAGTTGATCCATCGCAGATTTGTCTGCCTTCTGCTTCGCATTCATCTGGTGTAAATCCTGGAGACTGGCCTGAAATCCGTAAAAATTGGGAAATGCCGCATCATAATTGGAATATCGAATCGCAATCAAATGTGGAAGAGTATCGGTAATTGCGAGCGGAATACTGAGGTAAGGTTGCCTACTTGCTACCATATTTTCTTTTGAATCACCAACTTTTCCTATGGTCATTATTTTTTTTCCGTCCAGATAGACTTCTGATGCACCATCGTGGTTGATTGACATTGCCCAGGTATCGGTTAAATTTGCATCTGATTTTTTAACCTCTATTCTAAACCAGCCAATTCCCGTCCAGCCTTTTGGCATTGGCGCTCTGCTGTATTTATCTTTCCCGAAACTGGTATTGGAAATAATTTGCCACGACTTATCAGAAAATTTCGGACTCGCAAATTCTATTTTATCTCCGGGATGAAACCTCCAATGTGAATTTTGTAAACGGATGGGTTTTTCAATTTGTTGGTCTGTAAGGATAACAGTCTGAGATTGGGCAAACACAAAGACTTGTACTAAAAAAAATAGTACAATATATATGCTTTTACAAATCCGAAATTTCACCATTCGATTTTAATCAACAACTTGGTTAACAAAGCTAAAATACTTTAATTTATTTTAAGAATGTTTAAATTTTATAAAAATTATTTTTCCCAATCACTTCCTTCCCTTTACTTCGCAGGAGTAATATTTGTGATAGATGAAAATTGAGGTGTTTAGGCGAAATGTATCAATAACCACTGTGGCTTTCGGGAAATTGATGTTTAATTCCTTTTTATGTCTTTGATATCTTGAAGCGTTGATTTAAAAGATGCCATTGGAGAAACTTTGTATATGGTTTTGGCTGTTCACAATGCCTACTTCATTTTGTATAAAAAACTGTCCGTCGATTACCAGTCCGTTTAATATACATTTATTAATATATTCTGCATTATTTTGTGGTTTTATTTGCCTTATACATTTTCAATTTAGTTTTCTAAATTGAATTACTATGGTCTTGCTTTCACTTTATTATTTGGTCAGCTAGTAGTCCTAAAACAAATCCTCCAACTGTTCCAAAAACACCAAGTAGCACCATTGGAATTGCCAAAAACGTCATTAGTTGAGATTGTGATTCTCTTATTTCGATAAAATACTTTGTCAAATCAACAGACTGAAGTGGAATGATATTTCCAACTAAGCTTTCAAGTTTTGAAACATTACTTCCTTCCCTAAATTTTATTTTATAATTTCCAATTGGTGCATAAAACCGATACAATTCCATTCGTCCGGTCGAAAAATTATTGGTGTGTGGCCTTAATAATGAAAAATGCAATTTTAACTCTTCTTTTGTCGATACTTCATAGATGTACAATTTGAATTTGTCGATTGGCGTCCGTTTAAACATTGGTCCTTTTTGCCAAATAGAAAAGTTCCCCGCATTAGTAACTGAAAACTGTCCACCTTGCTGTAAATAAGGTATTTCTAGCACAATTTTTCCGTTAAAAGCTTTCTTTAACAGTTGTATTGCTTTAATTAAAATAAAAATCCCAATTGGAATTAAGCAAAAAAATAAAATTTGTATTAAAATTAATTTCATTCAGTTTGTAGAATTATTGTGTCATCATCTTTAACATTATCGCCAGTCAAAAGACGGTCGTTGATGTCATTTGTTTTTCCAAATATAAGAATCTTGTTAACTGATTTTAGATTGTTTTACAATTAGCTGAATATCATTTACAATTCGCAGATAATTAATCTTGATTTTCTTAATATCTTTACTCAAGAAAAACCACAAATGAAAACAAATTTGAAAAGAAAAACTCTTATTGCATTTTCCTTAATTGCAACCATCGTTATGCTTATCGGCTTTATTTTTTATACAAAAACACCGATTATCATTACCGAAATGGAAACACAACCTTATATTTCTGAAAAGATAATGCCTGTATTTTCTAACACTTCGGATAGTATTTTGGTTTTCATTCCTTATAAAGTTACAGTTTCCAACAACCGGTTTCGGCAAATCAGCCTACCGGATATTTATTATAAAACCAATCACGATGATTATGGATTAGCATCCTCTAACAATGGAAATTCTCTTTATTTTGATGAAGATGGGAAACAGCTCAATGAAGATTTGATGATTACCAATTCTGAAAAAATAAACTACAATGAAATGTCTTTGGCAATGAAATGGGAAAAATGGAAAGAAGCAAATCGAAACATTATTTTTCCGTTCTGTTCAAAAAGTTTTTATTTCTACAAATCTACAATGCTCAAATACAAAACAGACCGTAAAACATTTGTTGATTTGAATGATAATTTTCGTGAAAAACAAACACAATCTATAACCGAAACTCCTTTTGTAAGGATTCCTAAGGATAAAATAGACTCACTTTATCAAGCCGATAAAAAGACGAAAATCGCTCTAATATTAAGAACAAATAAAATCCAGGGGTGGTTTCAAATTCATTACCAAATGAAAGATGGAACACAAAAATTCTATGATATGTATGACTCTATTCGGAAAATGAATCGTAAAGAACTTTTCCTTTTAATGAGCAGTTCTCCACTTAATAATTTGTAGATAAATGAGAAAATCAATGACAACGGAAAATTCTTTCGCTAGTTTTTTTCAAAAATTTTGAAAACACAAACGATGAAACCTCTCCTATTCCTCCTTTCAATCATCCTTTTCAATTCTTGCCACAAACAAGAAAAGAAAATTTCCGCAACAAAACCATTAAAGGACAGCTTGATAAACGTTCCTGAAAAAATAGATTTAACCGTTATTCAACCTAAATCCGGAAACAGAAAAATCCCAAAAAAGTTGGAAAAGTTTGAGTGCCATTCAACAAAATTGGATAGAAGTAAAGCAAAACCAATGTCAAATGGATTTGTAAGAGAATATTCCGCCGACAGTTCAGAGATTTATGATAGTAAATATGAAGATATCAACGGTTGCAGAAAAGTGGTAGAATGGAAATCTTATAACAAATATTTGAAGTTAAAATCGGAATGGATAAAACAATTCAAGGTTGACAGCACGCAAACTTGTGATTTTTCCGCTTATACTATTTTGAAAAAGGATTATAAAAATGAAAAATTAATTTCGATAAAAGAATATTCTGCACTTTCGGAAGCATCGGAAGAAGAACCTTCCGGAACTTGGAAATATTATGATTCTAAAGGAAAATTAATTAAAACTGAAAAGTTTAACTTGAAAAAATAAAAGCAGTAAAACATAAACGCATTGATAATGTGATTGTTCATTTTCAGAAAAAAGTGGGCGCAAAGTTTTACCAAGATAGATGGAAAAAGAAAAATAATTTAAAATCAATGAAAAATACTATAATTCTATTAGCAATTTCTATCATCACTATAAATTGTTCTATAAACAGAAAAAACTATCCAACTTCTTTGAAAGGACAAAAATGGACTTGGGCAAGAAGTTTTTCAGGACAAGGAATGGGTTACGGAAACGAATTAACTTTTACGTCCAATACAAGTTTTATAGAGAAATATTGGTACTCTGGCGGAGCTTATTGGACTAAAACTTATTCCGGAATTTACTATTACGATGAAAAAGCTAAAACTGTTTTTCTGAAATATGATAAAAATTCACAATTAAGATTAATAAAATCTTCAAGGAAAAAAGCCATTCAACTCATCGATGTAAATAGTAAATTAATGCCCCGATTTTATGATAATTGGAAGTTGGAAAACAATCAATTAAAAGCTTTAAAACATAAAGAAATACCAAGTGATAGTTTGGTGATTATTGATTTGAAAGAAACTTTTAACTTTAAAATAGAAACTGAAGCATTAAGAAATTAATTTTTTGAAATATTAAAATCGACGAATCATAAATCAAACACTACGAATTGTAATTACTTTCACATTTTTAAGATTTTTGTTTTCTAAATTTGAGAAAAGTATTATTTTAAAAATAATAATCGGCATTTTTAAAATCGAAAAAAAAACACAAATGAAAAACCTTCTCCTATTTCTAATTCCAATCATTTTCTTCACAAGTTGCAATTCCAAAGAAGAAAAAATCGATAATAAAAAACCGATTGAAAACATTGCGAAACAAATAGAAAAAGAACCTGTTGACGAACTAAAAGCCATTGAGAAAAACGGAAAATCTTTCTACGATTGGTATTTCAAAAATGATTTCCCGAACTGTGAAATCGTAAAAGATAAAAACGGAAAATGTTTGGTGGACACGGTTTCTTATTTCAAAACTTTGAGGAATTTGGGGACGATTTCGGAGAAATTTATTCATCAGGAAAGAGCAAGATTGCAAAGTTGTGCAGAAAATATGGCAACTATAGATTATTCGGAATATGAAAATGCAGATGCTTACGAATATGATGATTATTGTGTGGACATCTACTATTATTATTGGCTGAAAAGTCAGGAATATCCCAATAGTTTTTCCGTAAAAAATGTAAAAAAGATTAGTGATAATAAGGCTTCACTTGATATTTACGAGAATTATAGTGAAAGCAATGTTCCAGATGTTCCGCTGTCAAAAGTTTCTTTAGAAAAAGAAAAGAGCATTTGGAAAATCACCGAAATTAAATTCATCAACCGAGAAGAAACTCCGACGGAAAAAGTAGATATTTCAGGAAAATGGGAAAACTCAGAAGTCTATTTTCGTGTGGGAGAAAAATCGCTCATCTACTTCTATCACGGGCAATGCGCTTATGATTATCCTGTGAGAAAAATTAATAATAACGAATTCGAAATGATTTGGGCAAAAGAAATGGATTGTAAATTTGATAACGGTGTCAATAACAATTTCGGATTAAAAAAAGTACCCGAAATTGGTAAACCATTTGCGAAATATACTCTTAAAAACAATATTCTTTATGCTGAATATTATTATAAAGATTGGGTAAGAAAATATTCTGAACAAATCAACTCCAGAGTTTTTACTGCGAAATATTTTAGATTGAAGGAGAATAATTAAATCAGACACAAAATGAAATTGAACACAATCATACTTACAGCATTCTTTTTTATTCAATGCAGTGCACCAAAAACAGAGGGAATATCATTTAATGAAACTGCTTTTTTCCAAAATGAAAATCAAAACAAATGGTTAGAAAGTACGAAAGATGAACTGCAATTTTTAACGTATGCAGAAAATGCAGATAGTGAAAAACTGAACGCATTTTATCAACAAAAAGCAAAGTATATTTTCTTAATTGGCGATGGCTGTTTTACAGCAAAATCGAAAGAATTGGAAGCTAAAATATCCAATGACAGCTTATTTATTGTTTGGCACGAACCCAATTTTCCTTGTCCATCAGTAGGAAAGCGTTCCCAAACCAATATGGCTTTAGAAATTGATAAAAAGCAATATCCGAATTATAAAAATTTCAAAATCATTATTAAAGAGGAATGAAAATTTTTAATACCAAACATACAAAATGAACAAAAGCAATCTCTACTACTTCCCCGGAACACTTTTTCTGACTTTAGCAGGCATTAGTTTTTATGTTATTTTAAATTATTGGCTTTTCGGGTTTCTCCTTATATCTGGGCTTTTTCTTATTCTTAAATCGGATAAAAAATCTTGGTTAAGGACATTGACTATCATTCTTTTACCTGTAATTTCAGTCCTTTTGTTCTTCATTTTACTTTTTGGATTGAGTGATGAAGCGATTTAATTTAGTAACATCATTGTTTTGGCTTAAAGTAGCAGATAAAGAATTATATTTGACTAATAATTTCAATAAACTTAATGGAGTATGATTCTCAGTTACATTCAAAGTTTTAAAATATTTTCAGACAAAGAAATTGAAGATTTTGCCCAACTGATTGAGACCCGAAAACTGTTGAAAAATGAATATTTTGTACAGGAAAATGATAGCTGTAAAGAAATCGCCTTTGTTCAGAACGGAATATTCCGCACTTTTTATACAACTGCGGACGGCAAAGATATAACCTACTGTTTCAGGTTTCCCAATGAGTTTGTAGCTTCCTACTCTTCGTTTATTTCAGGAAAACCCAGTAAAGAAACCATACAGGCAATTGCAGATACAGACATTTTTGTACTCAATAAAGATAAAGTCGAAGCTCTTTTCCACGAAAATCCAAGATGGATTCTTTTTCTAAAAATAATTGCGGAACAAGAATATATGGAACTGGAAGAACGATATTTTCAGCTTCAGAGAAATAATGCCTCACAAAGATATGAGAAGCTTCTGAAGAATCAGCCTAATTTCATTCAACAGATTCCGCTTCAGTATCTAGCTACATATCTGGGAATTACCCAACGGCATTTAAGCCGTCTTAGAAAAGACATTTCTTTTTAGACATTTGTCCTATGTCCGGAATTGGCGTTCCTGTAGTTTTGTAAAAAAAACAATATGGGTTCAAATATTTTAATTGTCGGAGGAAAAGGAATAGTTGGAAAAACGATACACAGGATTCTGCACTCCAGAAATCAAGAATATAACATATATATCGGCAGCCGGAAAGAAGGGGCTACGGAATACGATGTAATGATTGATGTCAATAAGCCTGAAACTTTCAAGGTTATTGTAAACAGAAATATTGATCTTATCATTCTTGCTGTTAATGATAAAGAGGATCATATTCTCAGGTTTGCGATTGATAACAGTATTGACTACATTGACATTACAAAACCGACACCTGATCTTGTAAAAGCTCTGGCTGTAGCAGAAACTACTCAAAATATCAATAGCAGAATCGTATTCAGTTCAGGATGGATGGGAGGACTCGTCAGCGGACTTATGAATACTCTATCTCATAATCCCGAAAATATCCGGGAAGTAAAATTGTATGTATACTACTCTGTAAAGGATCTGGCGGGAGAAAGTTCTGCTCATTTTATGGCTGAGAATGTAGCCAGACCATTTATCAACTATCATAGTAATCGGCAGATATCTGTAAGACATTTTCTGAATTCTGAAGATTTTAAGTTTTCTTTCGGAATCGGAAAGAGACAGGCCTATAACTTTGATGTTCCAGATCTTTACATTTTAAATCAGATTGAAAAAATACCTACAGTCAATGTTAAAATGACCTATGATTCAAAACTCATCACCTGGCTTTTGGGAACATTCCAAAAATTAAGAATTTTCGATATTTTATCATTAAAGGCACGTCGGGTCATTTTCGGTTCGAGTGGCAACGGTGACCAGTCTGTATTTGAAATCGTAATCAAAGATGGTCAGGGAGAAAAAAAACTAAGTCTTCAAAGCAAAAAAGGACAGGCAGAACTCACAGCACTCGCTGCTGTTTTGCACACTGAAATGCTACTGCACGGCGATTTTAAAAACAAAATATATTTTGCCCATCAACTTCACGATCCGGAAAAACTTTATCAGTCATTGGCTGAATACGAAGGGATAACTATTGAAACAAAAATATGAAAAATATACTCATCATCAATGGCCATCCAAACCGGGAATCTTTCAATTTCGGCATTATGAATGCTTATAAAGAAGGTGCAGAAAAAGCCGGCGCACAGGTTCAACAGGTTATTATTGCAGATCTTCAGTTTGATCCGAATTTAAAATATGGCTATCAGAAAAGAACAGATCTTGAACCTGACCTACTTGAAGCCTGGGAAAAAATTCTTTGGGCAGGCCACCTCGTGTGGGTGCATCCTGTTTGGTGGGGCGGTTTTCCGGCCGTAATGAAAGGATTTATAGACAGACTTTTTCTTCCCGGATTGGCTTTCAAATACCGGGAGAATTCTGTCTGGTGGGATAAGTTGCTTGCAGGGAAAACAGCACACATCATAACAACAATGGATCAACCGGGATGGTATTACCGAATGTTTTTTGGTCGTCCGAGTATTAATCAGCTCAAGAAATCAATATTAGAATTTTGCGGCGTGAAGCCTGTAAAAGTGACCATTGTCGGAATTATTAAAACTTCAGACGAAACACAACGCAAAAAGTGGCTGGATAAAGTGAGAATATCCTGAATGAAACTGAAATAAATTGAATTAGTCTATGTATTTACAGTCAGGTTTTCCTTATAAAAATGTATTGAACTTGGAACTATTTTTGAGAAAAGGCCATCTCAGCAATATTGTCTAACCATCCTGATTTTCTGTTTTATAAATTATCCGTGCTATGTAAAAATGACTGATGCGAGACATTTCTATCTTTCTTTCTGTAATCTCGCCTCATCCTGAGCTTATCAATGAAAATTTGGATGATAAGATTAAATTCACATTAATCACAATCTAGTCTTATTATTAGTTTTTCCAATCTTTCGGTAATGAGGTTCGTATATTTAATTTAAAATCATTCTTAATGAAACATTGTATAATTTTGATCTGTGAAAAAATGGGTTTCAATATTGATGCTTTTTACATATTTGGTTTCAACAACTGAACTCAATCAGTTTTTAAAGCTTCCTATACTTATAGAACATTACAATGAACACCACAAATTAAATCCGGAAATGTCGCTGTTGGCATTTTTCAAAATGCATTATGATCATCCTGCAAAAGATGCAGATTATAAAACGGACAGGCAATTACCATTTGTGATTCATTCTACATTGTCACTTGTCTTTACCCTAAATTCGAATTTCATTTTTGAGTTTGGCAACTTAACTTTTATGTGTTCCAATGCTAGCCATATTGCTGCTTTCGATGAGAATTTCTACATAAAAGGTCATTTACATTCTATCTGGCAGCCACCAAGACTCTCGTAATTTTATTTCTACATTAAATATTTTATCTGGATGTTTTTAAAGAGCATTCAGGCTTGATTGATTCTGAAATTTAATTTTACAATACATAATGAAAACAATATTTACAGCCATAATGTTGGCTTTATTCTCTGTCCTTTCTAATGCACAGACACGTTTTGAAAAAGCAAAGAAAACAGCTTCAGAAAACAGCGAACTTATTCTCCTCAATTTTTCCGGATCAGACTGGTGCATTCCGTGCATTAAACTTCATAAAAACATTATCGAAACGGAAACTTTCAAGCAATTATTGGCCGACCATATTTTAGAATATGTCAATGCAGATTTCCCAAGAAGTAAGAAAAATCAACCTTCCGCAGAAATCAAAAAAGAGAATGAACTTTTGGCAGATCAGTACAATCCAAAAGGTATTTTCCCTTATACAATACTATTAAATTCTGAAGGTAAATTGCTAAAAACCTGGGAAGGACTGCCATCGGAAGACGCAATTGCTTTCAGTAATAAGATCCGAAGTTTTTATCAGAAAAAATAAATAATGTTGAAAGAGTTTCGCAAATCCCAAAAACTGATGGGGAATATCTTCGAGATCACTGTTGTGGATGACAGTGAAGCAATTGCTTTTGAACATATCGAAGCCGCAATTTCAGAAATCCAGCGGATTGAGAAATTGCTCACGACTTACAGCGATGATAGCCAGACCAATCTCATTAATAAAAATGCAGGCATCCAAGATGTAAAAGTAGATGCAGAAGTTTTTCAGTTAATCGAAAGAAGTCTTAGGATCAGCGATATTACAGATGGTTATTTTGACATTTCTTATGGTGGAATCGATAAAACATTCTGGAATTTTGACAGAGAAATGAAGCATCTTCCCAACCCAGAATTGGTAAAAGAACATCTGAAACTCGTTAATTACAAAAATATCCTTTTAAATCATGGAAACCAATCAGTTTTTTTGAAAGAGAAAGGAATGAGAATCGGTTTTGGTGGTATCGGGAAAGGATACGCTGCCGAAATGGCAAAAAAAATTCTTCAGCAAAGAGGTATCGTTTCGGGTGTGGTAAACGCTTCCGGCGATCTCACAACTTGGGGATCACAAGCCGACGGAAAACCTTGGACCATCGGAATCGCGGATCCGGACAATGCTGCTCTTCCTTTCTCTTATATGAACATTACCAATACTTCCGTTGCAACTTCCGGTAATTACGAAAAATTTGTAATGATAGAAGATAAAAAGTATTCGCATACTATCAATCCAAAAACAGGAATGCCGGTTTCGGGAATCAAAAGCGTAACGATAATTTGTCCGAACGCCGAGATTGCCGATGCGATGGCAACGCCAGTTACTATTATGGGAATTGATGCCGCAATCGGTCTCGTCAACCAGATCAACCATTTGGAATGTATCATTATCGATGATGACAACAACATTCATTCATCAAAAAACATCAATTTCAAATAATGTCCTGGAGAATCTTTGACATAAAACAAGTTAAAAAATCCCAATGAAAAATAATATATCAAAAATAATGATGGGCATATCTGTCTTTTTTACACTTTCATCACTACATTCCTGCTCAACGGTAAAAGAATATGAAAAAAGCAAACTAAACGATGCCGAAATGGTTCTGGGCAACCGAACGATTGAAAAAACAGAACTCAGTTTCCAGTCTTATCGCGAAGGCTCTTCAGGCGCTAATACAGGTAAAGTTGGCGGTGGCTGCGGATGCAATTAGAATAATAATTACTAAATCTTAAAATGAATTAAAATGAAAAAAGTAATTATAAGCATCATTGCTCTGTTTGGATTCTTCAATGCTAAAGCACAGGAAAATACCAATACAGAATCATCGAGAAAACTAAGTTTGGATGAGATTAATCTAGTATCGAGTTATTATAAACAGGACGGAAATAATTCTGCAGTAACAGGCGGTATAGGATCAGAAAAACTCACCGATATTTCTAATTCCATAGATGTGGTCTTGGTAAATTATGACAAAAAATTAAGAAAGAACAAATATACTTTGGATGTTGGTATAGACCATTACACGTCTGCATCATCGGATATGATAGACCTCAAGGCTAATTCTTCCGCTTCTCATGCAGACACACGAATTTATCCTTCCTTAGGATGGAGCCGTGAGAATGAAACCAAAGGCAGCACAATTATGGCTGGTGTTTCATATTCCGGGGAGTTTGATTACCAATCGATTGGAGCGAATATAGGATTCTCCCAGAAAACGCCCAACAAGATGGGGGAATTCACTGCCAAATTTCAAGCCTTTCTGGATCAGGTAAAATTGATTGCTCCAATAGAATTGAGAAATGCAGGTGGCGAAAATACTGGTACCAGCGGTAGAAACACCTATGCGCTTTCTTTATCCTATTCTCAGATCATCAATAAGAATTTTCAATTGGAATTAATGACAGATGCCGTTCAGCAGACGGGTTATTTGAGTTTGCCATTCCACAGGGTTTATTTTACAGATGGGTCTGTACATCAGGAAGCTTTGCCGGATAGGCGATTCAAACTTCCTCTAGGATTGAGAGCCAATTATTTCTTTGGAGATAAGGTAATCGTAAGAGCCTATTATCGTTACTATACTGATGATTGGGGATTAAGATCTAATACGATCAGCTTAGAAGCGCCTGTGAAAATCTCACCTTTTGTATCGGTAAGTCCATTTTACAGATATTATTCTCAAACGGGTGCGAAATATTTTTCACCTTATCAGCAGCATACGGCTTTTGATGATTTTTATACGAGCAATTATGACCTTTCGAAATTCAACAGCAACTTTTACGGTGCAGGAATCCGTATCAATCCTAAGAATGGATTATTTGGTGTAGAAAGGCTTAATATGCTGGAAATAAGATACGGGCATTATACCAAATCGATAGGAATGAAGTCGGATATTATTTCCTTAAATTTAAGGTTTAAATAACCAACCATAAAAATAATAACAATCATTATTTTAACCTGTTCAAATATTTGTTTTGGACAGGTTAAATCTGATTCAGCCGAACTGCAAAAAAAAGAGGTAGAGAATTACCGTTGATAAAGTATATCATCCAAGCTACCAAAAACTCATTATTCTGACTTTATTCATAGGTTTTGGTGTGATCAGTCTAAATTCTGATGTAAGGGTTGGACATTTTCGATGTGCTTTGCATAAATATAGGATGCAAATAAGAGCAACAGTGTACCTAAAATTGGGATAGTCTTATATTGTTTCATTAGTTTTGTTTTTATAAATGACTGGTTTCTTTCTCTTTTCTAACCATTGTTTTATCATCTTTTTCAACTCATCAAAAGCAAAGCTTAAATCGCTCATTGGCATGAAAGGATTAAAATAGGCACAAACCAGCCAGTAGATGTTGGCTTTATCAATTGCTTCATCAGGACGAGTAAATTGGTGTTCAGATTTTTTGGCTTGTATTTCAAGTTCAAAATCGTTATCGGGTTTTATGATTTTATGTTCCATAATGATTTATTATTATTAACACAACAAAATTATCCAACACAACAAGTTTTGTTTTTATATAATTAGCCTAATATTTACTAAATTTGGCCACATGGAGATTCTTAAGCCAATTAATGAATATTGTGGATCAAGATCCTCATTCCATCATCGTGATGCGACAACAGACGGAACAGCGTTTACCTGATCATCAGCAGGATAAGGCTTGTGATGCGAGCACACTCCGCGCTATTCGGGATGTAATGGAAACTTTAAACGGAAGTTGGAAATTGTCCATATTATTAGCATTGAAAGAAGGAACCAAACGTTTCCGGCAAATTGACAGAGCGGTAGATGGTATTAGTGATAAGATGTTGTCGAAAGAACTATTAAACGAACAGTATATGATACGTTTCCGCCTACTGTTGAATACGAAATTACCGAACACGCTGACACTTTACAAGATCGGATTGTTTGCAATGATGTTTGCTTACAACACGAAATTACCGAACACGCTGACACTTTACAAGACGTGATGTTTGCCTTGACAAAATGGGGAAAACTGCACCGAAAAAAATAACGGGTGGTTAATTATTTTATCCATCCTAAATAAATAGAAACAGGCATTATTGCTAAAGTTGAAGGTATTATTATCGCAAAGCCATAGGATAATTTCAGAATCAAAGTATCGTATTTTTTATGACTAATCCCTATAGAACGGAATGCACTTTGAAAACCATGCAACAAATGCCAACCAAGAGAGAAGCATCCTATCAGATAGATCACTACCTCTACCAAGCTTTGAAATTTTTCAATAATCATTTCATATAATGGAAGTTCTTCCCCATATTGAAACTGATGAACCCGATTGGGAATCCAAAAATTCTGTGTGTGGATAATTAAGAATAACAGGATCAAAGTACCCAATAAAGTCATGCTTTTACTATACCATGGAACTCTTGGCGTATTGTCTTTATAAAAATATTGAATCGGCCGCGCTTTTCTGTTCTTTCTCCAAAGAACAAGCCCCTGAATGATATGAATTATAAAGCCAAAGATTAGAATAATTTCAATAGTTCGGATTATAGGATTTGTAGCCATAAAATGTGCCCCAATAGTAAATGTCTTACCTTTGTCGTTATAGAAAATCAGTGCATTTACCGAAGCGTGTACAATAAGAAAACTGATCAGGAATAAGCCACTTATTGCCATTAGGATTTTCCTGCCTATTGAGCTTTAAACATAGTGATAAGTTTTTATAATATGATAATATTGTTTTGGTCTATATCAAAGTCCCTGGAATTTACTTCTCCCAGCATATCTCTCAATTCTGCTTCTAATTGAAAACTTATTCGAGATATTGGAACATCATTGGCACCTCCTTCAAATGGATTTTCAGTATTTTCACCTACTTGCGCTATAGAAGAATATAACCAGGAAATTAAGCAACTGAAAGGAAGAATCAACCAAATCACATTTCCTTTCATAAATCCGCTGACACTTTCATTTAAACTGTTAAAATCTGTAAGCAATCCATATGGCAATAGGAATGAAAACGATTGAATGAGAAGATTGTTAATAATATTATACTGACGTGGAAATGGTGACTGTTTAATGTGCTCACTTTTTCCCTGCAAATTGTAAAACTCTTTTATTGATTTTTCCATATCAACAAATTGTGTCACATTGATTTCCTGTTTTTCGTATAGAGATTTTAGAGTTTTACTTTACAGACTTAAAATGTAAGTTGGAATATTTTTTACTTTATGAATATTCTGGAGTTCCTCAGAAACCAGGTATTTAGCCAGTTCTTCTTCAAGGGTTGTTTGTTGTTCAGGAATTTTAAAGTGTTTACGATATTTTACATTATGTTTTTTATTTGTTGATTCCCAGTTTTTGGTTTTCCTCATACTATAACGTAAGGCAGTAACCCAAGCCATATGATTATAAATAAGGGTTGTTGAAATTTCACTATTGTTCTGTAAATAATCTTTGCTTACTAAACCCCAGGCACGGCTATTTGATAAAATAGAAATCCATACATCCTGGGCTTCTAAAGACCGATTATAACTCAGGTTATTTTTGAACACTAAAATAAACGCAGTAGCAGTTCCTAGCATTGCAATGACAGACCAGGGAATTGCGACCCATTTGATTCCTAATATATGATACAAACATATGGGAATAAAACCTAGCAGGAGCAGGACATAAATTTTTCCTTTAGTCCATATCACAAATTCAAAAAGGTTGTAAGATTTTCCTATATACATTTCTATTAGTATTTACTAAAATCGTAGGTATAAATAACCTACGATTTTAATTATTACTTCTTAAATTGATACAAAAGACATTTTTATCTATAGCCCATATCAACGTTTGTTTTCGGGTTTAGCGATCCAAGTCATATATTCGGTAGTTCCCAAATAAACGGGATTTTCAGGAGTAAGTGTTGTCTTTTTTAATATTGCACCTGAATAGGGAGCATTAATATCTGTCTCAACTTCCAAAGATTTTTGAGTTGATAGGATATATTGTTTTATCCACTCATCTATTTGGAATCGTTGAGGTCCTCCTATTTCAAGAATTTTATTGGCAGGTTTTTCCGTTGCTATTTTAGCAAGAAACGCTGCAACATCAGCACTCGCAATAGGTTGAATAAGTGCATCCGAAAGTTTTACCTTTCCTTCTGATGTACTCGTTGCTACAATACCGCCGGCAAACTCAAAAAATTGAGTAGCGTGTATAATTGTAAAAGGGACGCCGGATTCTTTAATTAAATCCTCTTGAACTTGCTTGGCACGAAAATATCCGCTTTCCTGTAATTTATCAGTTCCAACAACTGACAAAGCAATGTGATGTTGTACACCGGCTCTCTTCTCCGCCGGAAGTAAATTTTTATTTGATGTTTTGAAGAAATTCATTACTGGTTCATCATCAAATGATGGTGAGTTGGAAACATCAATAACAACACTTGCATTTTCGAGAGCATCTTCAAGACCCTCTCCGGTAATAGTATTTATTCCTGTGTTAGGTGATGCAACGATTACTTCATGTTCCTTCTTTAGGATGTTTACTACCTGGCTGCCTATAAGTCCAGTACCTCCAATGATTACAATTTTCATTCTGATTTTGTTTAAAATTATTAATAAGGCAAAATTGAAAATAAAAAAACAGTAAAAACTTAAACTGGTTTAAGTTTTTAAAAAGGCGCTACACCCATCTTTGCATACTAATAGTCATCGAGGCTATTTGAATCATTTTCTAAAAATTTAAAGATGGACAACAAAAAATTAATTGAACTGACAAAACAACTTATTTACGAGGCGACTCATTTTAATGTCCCTTATGTCATGCAAATTTATGCGGATAATTTACTCATTGTCAAGGTTGACAAAGGTGGAACCGTAGATACCATGAACAAAGAACAGCTTGTTAGTTTTGTTCGAGGAAATAGCGATGCCAAAGCTACACCGTTTTCCACTAAAGCTGATTTTCATTACGCTGTTTGCGATGGAAATATGGGAATGGTTGTGATGACCCGCGATCTGGAATTAAACGGAAAGTCAGACCCTAAATTCTTTACATTGATCTGGGAATACTCATCCGGAAGATGGCAGGTGGTCAAAGAATCTTGTGTTACACTTAATTAGGGAATGCTTTGTAAGATTTCGTTCTTAAATCAATATAACCTTAAACTGGTTTAAGAACGTTTTTTTGCTTTTATTTCACTCAAATATTCCGGGGGTCATATTAAGATATGATGCAAGCACTTGGTTCTAAAACTGAAATCTCTTTTTGATTATTGAATCTACAATCTTTGAGTCGGTGTAATATTCCAGAATTCCACAGCCTTCCTTAGCTGTTCCACCACTTTTATATTGATTGCAAATGTTTTTTATTATCAATCGCTTTCCTTTTAGATTCTTCAGGAATTGTGGAGACATATACAAATCGGAATGGAGACATTAAGATTGGAAATGATACCATTACAAAAGGAGACAGTGTAATTCTTGAAGAAAATCTTCCCATTGAATCAATTACAGAAAGCGACTCCTTTTATTTCAGATAAAAAAAAGAGGAAAAATACAGCGAGACAGGAATGTTCAGCGGAAATAAATTTCATTAAAATACAAAAAGCAGAAAAACCTTTGGAATCTCAAAGGTTTTTCTGCTTTTTGTACAACTATGTAGCTTGTATGGATACTACAATACAGGGAATCAACTCCCATTACATATTAGATACAATATTTTACTTCAATAAATCTCCCATTCCAAAAGCCGCTAATGCTTTATCATATTCAACTTGTACAGCATCATTTGCAGCTTTGATGTATTGCCCTGTGAAAGGGTCAACATTAGTTCTTATCGGGCGCTGACCTTTGGGTAAGCTGATTAAATTGACCACGGCGTCTGCAACATCTTGTGGATTAGGATTTAAGGTTTCGAATGCCTTACCAATAGCAGCACCCATTTTATTAGGATAATCCGCAATGGCTTGATAAGCATCGTTAACCGAAGCATCGGAACCAGGGTTGAATTTTTGTGACATCTCTGTCGGGAAAGCACCCGGCTGCAGGATGGCAACGTCAATACCCAAAGGTCTTACTTCGTAATGCAAACCTTCACTGATGCCTTCCAAACCAAATTTTGAAGCACTGTACATTGTTGCAAAAGGAAATGAAACTGTACCAAATCCGCTGGTGATATTGATGATGAGACCTTCGGATTGTTTACGCATAAATGGCAACACCAATTTCATCAATCGCCAAGGTGCGATGACATTGATATCAAATATTTCCTGCACATCGGCGGTGGTAAAACTTTCGGCCACACCGTTTCTGCTAAAACCCGCATTGTTTACCAAAACATCTATTGTTCCTTCTTTTGCGATGATGGTATCTATGGAGTTCTGCACACTATTTTCGTCCGTAAGTGCAACATCCAAAACGGTGATGTTTTCTATCTCTGAAAGAGCTTTTGCTTTATCTGAATTTTTACCATTTGTATCTCTCATTGTTGCGTAAACCTGGTGTCCCAAGGCTGCAACGCTTTTTGCGGTAAGCCATCCAAATCCGCTATTTGTTCCTGTAATTAATACTATTTTTTTGCTCATTATATTTTGTTTTTAAATTAATGATACAAATTTCCGAACTTCAAAAATGAAATCATTTACCATTTGGTAAAAAGAGATTTTTAGCGGATGTTTTTTCTAATTCTGCTCAACGATTGTTGGGTAACGCCCAAGTACGAAGCAACCAGTGAAAGTGGAACACGATTGATAAGCATTGGATATTTTTCGAGGAATGACAGGTAACGGGTAGTTCCGTCTTCCGAAACCAACGGACTTCTTCTGTCCATCGCTTCCGTTAAACATTTGTGTGTTATTTTAGCAGCAATCTTATCCCAATCCAGAATTGTATTTAAAATTTCGTCCCAATCTTTTTTAGAAAACACCAGCATTTTACAATCGGTCACAGCCTGGATGTAATCAGTTGCTGCTGCCTGTGCATCAAATTTTTGCTGGTCTGAAACAAAACTGTTTTCGCTAATAAAATAATAGGTTATTTCTTCGCCCTTATTATTGTAATAGCAAAAACGAAAAACGCCTTCCAAAACAAAACCAATGTATTTTGGAATTTTTCCTGCTTCGGAAAAATAATCATCTTTTTTCAGTTCCAATTCCGTTGTCTTGCTTTTGATAAAGTCGATTTGCTGTTGGTTCAAATTGCCAAAATGCAGTATATTTTCAATTAACTTTTCCATTGTTGCAAAGTTAGGAAGCGATTTTAATTAAAGAATTACCATTTGGTAAAAAGTGACTCAGGTTGGTTTTATAACAAATCGTGGAAGGTTTTTAGTTAGCAAAGATTAAATGATGTTTTCTAATTAAAACTAGACCTAAACTCCAGCGGGCTTTGACTGGTTTTAGCTTTAAATAAGCGACTGAAAGATTGCGAATATTCAAATCCTAATTCATAGGCTATTTCTGAAATTGATAAATCAGAAGTCGATAATTTTTCTTTAGCTTTTTCAATAATCTTGTTTTGAATATGTTGCTGTGCATTTTGTCCTGTTAAAGAACGTACCATATCACTCAAATAGCTTGGCGAAAGATGGAGGCTCTCGGAAAGATACTGAACTGTCGGAATACCTTTGATGGATATATTTTCATCTTTAAACAGCTCATCCAAAATTTTCTCCATTTTTTGTAAGAGGTCGTTATTTACCTGTTTTCTGGTGATGAACTGTCTCTTGTAAAATCGATTGCTGTAATTGAGTAAAGTTTCTATTTGTGAGATCATTACATCTTGACTGAAATCATCAATTCTGCTTTGTAATTCTTCATCAATATTTTTGAAAATTGAAATAATAGTATCTTTTTCTTTATCTGAAAGATGCAACGCTTCATCGGCAGAATAGCCGAAAAAGCCATATTGCTTTATTTTATTTGCCAAAGGATAGGATAATAAAAAATCGGGATGAATTAATAAAGTATAACCTGTATGGTCGCCATTATTATCGCTGTTTGCAGTAACCTGATTGGGCGATACAAAAAACAATCCGCCTTCATCAAAGTCATAATAATGTTGCCCGTATTTTAACTGCCCGGTAAGATTTGATTTATAAGAGATCTTATAAAATGCTGAAGTTCGCAGGTCTGCTATGTTGCTGTAATCTATCTTTTTATTGGTATTGTCGAAAAAACTAATCAACGGGTGCAAGGGTTTAGGTAACCCAAGCATCCGATGCAATTCTGTAAGTGAATTGTAATGGTAAGGAATATTTTTGTCCTTTTTCATCTCATAAATTTAGTGATTTTCTACCACGGAATTTCGCCGTTGTCAGTATTCATATCTTCAGAGAAAAATTTACCTGTTGGTCCGTCTTCGCCAATGATGGCATATTTTACAATTCGATTGCCGGCATCTACAACAGAACCTTGGCCCAAATTATGGTTAAAATCTGTCTTTGTAGAACCTGGGCTAACTGCATTTACCTTAAAAGGCAAGTCCTTCAATTCATACGCCAGTACAATGGTGTACATATTTAGGGCTGATTTTGAAGATTGATATACCGAACCTTTGAAGTTGTAATGAATAAAATTTGGGTCGCTGTGTAAAGTGAGCGAACCTTGGCTGGAACTTACATTGACAATTCTGGGTGCAGATGAGTTTCGCAATAAATCTAAAAAAGCCTGTGTAACTCTTATCACGCCATACACATTTACCTCATAAACTTTCTTGTAAACATCTACGTCCGTTTCTGTTGCAGTATGCATTACAGGTTTGCCATCGTTAAATTCTATTCCATTGATGCCGGCATTATTGATCAGCACATCCAGTACCTGTGTTTTCTTGCCCAATTCAATCCGGGCATTGTTTACCGAATGTTGATTCGTAACGTCTATTTCTAACAATTCAACATTTTCGAGCCCTTCATTTTTTAATTTTTCGACGGCTTCTTTACCATTATTTAAATCTCTGCTACCCAGATAAACATAGTACCCTTTTTGTAACAATTGTTTTGCTACCTCCAAACCAATGCCTTTGTTCGCTCCTGTAATTAATGCCTTTTTCATTTCTTTTAATTTTAAATATTTGAAAACAAAGGTCATTATATCTACAACGTTGTTTGTAACCAAATTGAGGTTTGTTATAACAAAATCGTGGGATGTTTATAGTTTAAAAATGGATGCCGTTTTCTAATTAAAACCAGCCCTAAACTCCAGCGGACTTTGACTGGTCTTTTCTTTAAATAATTTGCTGAACGATTGCATATGCTCAAAACCTAATTCATAAGCAATTCCTGCAACATTTCTTTCTGAGCTCAGCAACAGATTTTTAGCTTCTTTACTCAGATAAATATGAACGTGTTCCAATGCTGTTTCAAATTTAATAAAAATCGGAAGAAAATTCTCCCGACTTATTAAGCTATAAGCAAGAATTATATTAAATTCAGCTTAAATATTATTTTTCAAATGTGTTTCAAATGAAGCCAATTCCTGTTCTATATTTGGATTTTTAAAAACATCAAAGAACGCAAATGTCGGCAACGGTTGAACGCCCACAAACTGAAGCGTTGCCGTGAAAGGTCTTGTAAATTCTTCCATCGAAAAATCTTCAAGTAACTGACCCGGATTTCCAAAAGTTTCTTGGGGAGCGTTCCAAGTGTTTACAATCATTCCTTTGCTTTGCAAAAGACCTCCTGTACCATAGTTTCCGCCACTATTTCTACCATCTCCGGCGTAGATTTTTCCGTAGCCGCTCATCAAAACTTTATCGATATAATCTTTCGTTTTTGCAGGCATTCCAAACCAGTTAATCGGGAAATGAAGGAGTACAAAATCTGCATTTACCCATTTCTCGATTTCCTGCGGAATTTCGTAGCCATTATCAATAACTGTTTCTAGAATTTCGTAGCCTTTTTCTTCAAAAACACCTTTACTTTTTTCGAAAATCGTTTTGTTGAGATTTCCTTCTGCAATTTGAGGCCATTTTATATGACCGTTGATGATTAATGCTTTCATTTAATTATAAATATTTTCCAAGATTCAGTTCGACATCGCCATAGGTTTGTAATCCTTGGTCTAAGAGTTTTTTAATTCTGGTTCTTGCTTCAGGCTCTGTCAATGATGCGAAGAAGGCTATTTGTGTTTCCATAATGTGTTCATTTTTGGGAATAATCACCCTTTCGTTCATCGTTGCCTTTATCTTCTTGATGATTTTCAAATCAAATGAGTCGATTCGTCTGGCTAAATTTTCTACGAAAGCATCCAGTTCATTATCTGGAAATGCTCGATTAATCCAACCGTAATCAGCGGCAGTTTGAGCATCAAAATCGTCGCCACTCAAGATAATTTCCAAAGCTCTGGCTTTCCCTGTTAAGAGATGAAGACGCTCCAATCCGCCACCGCCGGGAAAAGAACCAATTCCGATTTCCGGTTGAGCAAAGAATGCTTTTTCCTTACTCGCAAAACGCATATCGAAAGCCTGAATAAACTCACTTCCCAAACCTCTCGCTCTTCCTCTGATAGATGCAATACTTACAAACGGAGCCTGCTCGAGACGTTTGGCAACATCGGGCCAGGATTTTGAAAGTCCGGTTTTTCCCTCTCCTTTCGGAAAATCAAAAATATTGACCAATTCTGCGTGAGCGACATAAAATTCTGAGTTGGAACTTTCAAAAACCACTACTTTTAAGTTTTCGTTGGTTTCCAATTCATCCATTAATGTTCTTAATTGGACCGAAAATTCAGGGTCGAATACGTTTACCGGAGGATGATTGATGGCTACTTTCCAATAGCTTTCGGTTATTTTATTTGTTGTAAAAATCATTGTTTTAAAAATTTTAATGAGTTACTTTTGTACTTGCATTTTGCAATTACAAAGATATAAATGCAATTGCAAATTGCAAGTACATTTTTAATTTTTTTTATGGAGAAGAAAAGATCGGATTGTCCGCTGAGTTGCTCACTCGATATTTTTGGCGATAAATGGTCCTTACTCATCATACGCGATGTGATGCTGAAGGGCAAAGTTTCGTATGGGGAATTTTTGGTTTCGGAAGAAAAAATTGCAACCAACATTCTAGCCAACCGCTTGAAATTATTGGAAGAAGAAAAAATTTTATTGAAGGAAGTATCGCCTGCCAATAAATCGAAATTTGAATACAGCCTTACGCAAAAGGGAGCTGATCTGTTACCTGTTTTGGTAGAAATGGCCGACTGGAGCATCAAATACAATGCGTCAACACAAGCATCGGTTTTAGGGCAACGAATAGCGGGCAGAAAGGCGAAATTTCTGAAAGAAGCGGGTAAGCTATTGGCAGAACGGGTAAAGTGATTTCCAGAACAAATTTTAAGCCTTCTAGATCACTTTTTGAAACGCTATTATGCATAGGCATTTTAGCTTTCGCTTGTTGGTTAGTTGAAGGATTGTCTAAACTCTAAAGGCGAAATTTTTGTTTTGGTTTTAAACAATTTGCTGAATGATTGCATATGCTCAAAACCTAATTCATAAGCAATTTCACTTACCGTTAAATCCGTTGTTGACAATTTTTCCTTTGCTTTTTCAATCAGTTTTTCGTGAATGTGCTGTTGCGTATTCAAGCCTGTCAATGTTTTGAGTAAACTACGCAGATAGGTTGGCGATACATTTAAATGGTCCGAAATGTATTGAACGGTTGGCAATCCCTTTGAAACCAAATCATCACTGTTGAAATAATCTGAAAGTAATACTTCCAATCGGTCGAGGATTTTATGATTGGTTTTCTTACGTGTAATGAATTGTCTCTGGTAAAACCGTTCCGAATAATTCAATAATGTTTCTAAATGTGAAATGATGATGTCCTGACTAAACTGGTCGATGTTTGTTTGATATTCGTTTTTGATGTTTTCAACAATACCATTTATCATTGTTTCTTCCTTTTCCGATAAAAACAGGGCTTCGTTGATGGTGTAACCAAAAAAATCGTATTGTTTTATTTTTTTAGCCAAAGAAGTATTCCATAAAAAATCGGGATGGATAAACAACATCCAGCCGTCAATATTTTCCGGAATATTATCACTTTCTCCGCGTAAAATTTGTCCGGGAGATAAAAATGCCATCACGCCCTCATCAAAATCATATTGTTGCTGTCCGTAAAACAGTTTGTCGCAACCTCTTTTTAAAGTAATCACATACAAATCAAATAGTACGGCAAAAATTCCTGTATCCTTTTTTTGTTTGGATAGATCAATGAGTTCAATCAATGGATGATGCGGTTTAGGCAAACCCATTAATTTGTGCAACTCAGAAATGGTTTTTATTCGGATTGGTTTTTCCATAAGGCAGATTTGATTAATTTTTTAAAAACGGATATTTCAGCCAAATCAAAACCAAAGGCATCATTAAAAACGGAATTTCCATCAATACCATTTTAAAATTTCCAATCCTCATTGCCAACGCCATAATGATTAATATAGAAATAGCATTGAGCAAATTGCCAAAGAAAAATGTTTTGGGGATAAGCAACAATATACCAACCAATAATGTAACTCCACCGAAAATGGGTATCATTGTTTCTGTAATGCCTAATTCACTTATCATTTTCATCGCTTCGGGATTTTTTTTGTAATTAAATGTGTCCCAACCGTGTTTAAATGCCAGAAAAACCGACACTGCCAACAATACCAAAGAAATTATACTTTTTACCATCGTTTTGTTTTTAAAAACTTACGTTACTAATTTATTGAATTCTTTTAAATTTCATCGAAATATTAAAACTCAACCTTTGCTAACTTTTGAGATACTTCCCATAATCTTTGAGCAACTTCTGAATCATTTGCTTGTTCAGGGATTTTTGCGATTGATGGAAAACCACGGGTCTCACTCATTTTGTTAGGCCCATAATACAATCCGCCCTTAGCTTCCTGTGAAGTGGCTGCAAATAAAGTGGGTAATGCTCCTTGTGATTGTGGCTGAAATAAAAACGGAAAAAATCTTCGCATAATTCCCGGAGTACTCCATTTTCCGGCACCATTTATCAATAGATTGGTTCGGGAAACGCCGGGATGTGAAGCAATACTTGTAATGCCCCAGCCGTGCCTTTCACCTTGTCGCTGAAGTTCTAAAGCAAACATTAAGTTCGCAATTTTTGATTGGCTATATGCTTTCCCCGGAACATACGAAACTGTTGACTGAAGGTCATCAAAATTAATTTGCCCGCTACGATTGGCTACGCTTGAAACGGTAACCACACGAGCATCTTTTGCTTTACGAAGCAAAGGGAGCAATTGGCCTGTCAATGCAAAATGACCAATATGATTGGTTCCGAATTGTAACTCAAAACCATCGGCAGTTTCCAGCCTGTTGGGTGGTGTCATTACGCCCGCATTGTTTATCAATAAGTCAATAGCTTCGCCTCTTTCAATCATTCTCAAAGCAAAGGCTTTTATTGAGGATAGATCTGCAAGGTCTATTTTTTCAAAACGCACTTTTGCCTTAGGATTAATTTGTTGAATTTTAGCAATTGCATCAGCTCCTTTTTGAGCATTTCGTCCCATTACAATCACCTTCCAACCTGCAGAAGATAATGCCAAAGCATCTTCGTAACCAATACCTTCCGTACTACCTGTGATTACGGCTAAACCGTCTTTTCTCTGAGGAATATTAGATGTTGTCCAATTTTTAGTTTCTTTTTTCATTTTCTATTTTTTGATTGGAACAAAATTGCTGCAACTTCAGATAACAGATTTAGCCAAAACGACTGTTGATGTAGTCAAAAAACCAACCGCCAACTGGAGTTGTTATCTTATTTAAGACACGATTTTTTCTACTCTTTATCTTTAAGAAAAGATCAGAAAAAATAAAGTTTATAAATCGAAGATTCGATGAAGTCAATTTTAAGAGCCAAGCAAAGATGGCAATGAATAAGTCGAATCTCAAATTGCCGCTTTAGGAAATTTAATCATAAGGGAATAACAAAATTAATGTCTGATCAATCAAAAAATGCAGCGAAAGGAGTATATAAATTTTGTCTTAGAAATAGTTGCACATTTATGAAGATGCTGTACATGAATATAAAATAGATTATTAGTATGTATTTGCCACTTGAAACAAATATTCGGAAAAACTGCCTCAAGAAATGTTCCTTCAGCTATGCCGTCCTATATTAACAATGTCAATAAAGCAGATGCAGACGATTGCAAACTACAAAACTCCTAACAGCAGTTTTAGAGAAAAAGTAATCTACGAATTCTTTAAGGATAAATTTGGTAAATGATATTACTTTTGTAAATTTGATCTATCACTATAAATTTAGTTTTAAAAATGATTAGAAATTTGCTAATATTAATTACACTCATCATATCAACAATAACAGTGTTAGGACAGAAACCGAAGGTGGTTATTCTAGGCGTTGGACACTCTACACAATTAATCAATTATAACCATCAGCCTGCAGCAATCAGAGCATTTATCAATAAGGTTAAACCATCTGCTATTTGTATAGAACGTTCTCCCGAAGAATTTTCACGAAATGATTTTTATGAATTTACTTACGAACAGCAATTTACAGTTGTTCCTTATGCTAAAGAAAATAATATCCCTCTTTACCCTGTTGACTGGATTCCTTCTGAAACCGATTCAGAATTAGGCTTTGGTATAAAAGATCTCAATGTTCCAGGATTTATAAGACAAAAAGAAGGATTTCTAGGGTTTACAACCTTTACCGAAAAAAGCGATTTTGAAGATGATCTCTATTTCGCAGAAAAGGAGGATTATGTGAAACGTATTGCTTCATGGTACTCTTCACAGCCGGAAAAGACAGCATTCGATCTACCCAGACGTATGTTCCTCTACCGCACATTTCTACAGTCTCGAAGAATTCAAAAGGTTCTTGAAAATTATTCTTCTACTGATACTATATTAGTTATTATAGGCGCATTTCACAAAAACGATATTGAGAACAATTTAATGGAACAGGGCTATCAAATCATTCAACCTTCCACATTCGGTAATACAAATCAGCAGGAAATCGATGACCAATTCAGGAAACAGGACGGCTACTCTATCCTGTCATTTAACTTTCTCGGTATGCAGAGTCAGATCCGAAAAGTCAACGAGAAACTGGTAGATTATGCCTTGGCAAATTTTGGAAACGATGAATCAATTGAGCTGGAGTTTTTTAAAATAAGAAGAGCTGTAGTTTTTGAAAAAATTCCCTCAAAGAAAGCTTTAAATCTATATCAAGTTTTGCTAGGTAAAATAGGTAACGAGAATTGGTCTTGGAATGGCGTAAAAGATGAAACCCGCATAGATTCCTATTTTGACCCCTTCGGAAATCTCACACTCAAAGATAGAATACGACTTGAAATAGCAAGAGAATATCGGAAACTTTCGAAACATAATGCGTGTCAGAATCAGATAGAAATAATTAATTCGGGCTTGAATTCTTATAAAAAATCAATGCTGAATTTTTACATTGAAAAATATTTAAACTAGTCTAAAGAAGATAACATTATCCAAATGAAGTTGTTACCTTATTTAGGATACTATTCTTATACTCTTAATCTTTAAGAAAAGACCATAAAAATTACAGTTTAGGAAAGTTAACCAGAAGAGAATAGCAAAATTTAATGTCTGATCAATCTAAAAATGAAGCGGAAGGATTATATAAATTTTATCTTAGAAATAGTTGTAAGTTTATCCTATAATGCAGATAGCACCAACAAAAGAACTATCACCTTACATCAAACACTATCTTTTTTTAGAGAGTGAAGGGACTGCATCAAAAAAACTTCGCTTGTTTTCCGATGGCAACACTGGTATGGTTCTTACTTTTAGAGGCAATCTTATTTCAAACACCCATAGCACTAGTACTTTAAATTATCCAAATTCGTTTTTGTATGGACAGATTAGTACGTTTAGAGATTTGTATTTGGCAGAAAAAACATCAATAATTATTGTAGTTTTTCAACCTTATGGTTTCAATCATTTATTGGGAATATATGCGAATGAAATACGAGAGAGCATTATTGCGGCAGAAGATATATTTGGCAGTAAGAATTCATTGCTTTATGAGAAATTATCTGAAGCATCCTATTTAGAAACAAAAATACAAATCCTGAATGTTTTTTTTATTAAACAGGCTGCTAAAAAAAAACTTTCAAACCAAAACCTTATTCATCCAACATTAAATTATATTATGAAAAACAAAGGTGCAGTTACTGTAAATCATCTGGTAAAATATACTGGTTATTCAGAAAGGCACATTGAAAGAATTTTTAAAGAGTGCATTGGTTTAAATCCAAAAAAGTTTGGAAACATTGTAAAGTTGCATTTCTTTTTGAACCTACTCAAATACAAATCAAGCCAAAGCAATATTACCGATCTGTGTTATGAAGCCGGGTATGTAGACCAATCGCATTTAATCAAAGAATTTAAAAAATATACAGGCATAACTCCAACGCAATATTTAAACAATAGCAACAGGTTAGCCATAAATTTTATGGAAATGAGATCTAATGAGATACCAATGTCGGATTTGTACAATTTATAGAAAAACTCATCAACTACTTTTGTCCTAAATATTAAAAAAATGGACAAAATAAAAATCTCAACAGCCCAATTTGAAGCTAAAAATGCTGACAAAGTCTATAATTTAGCAGTTATTGAGAAACTAGCTAAAAAAGCATCCGCAGAAGGTTCTGATGTAATTGCCTTTCACGAATGTTCTATTACCGGCTACACCTTTGCAAGACACCTTAACAAAGAACAAATGCTTGATTTGGCGGAATTCGTCCCCAATGGTGAGAGCACACAGAAATTAATAGAGATAGCCGCCAAATATAACATCGTAATTTTAGCCGGACTGTTTGAAAAGGATGAAAATGACAATTTATATAAGCCCTACATCTGTGTAGATAAAAATAGGTTAATTGCAAAACATCGTAAAATACACCCTTTCATAAATCCAAATTTAACTTCAGGGAAAGGCTATACAATTTTTGAGATCAACGGCTGGAAATGTAGTATTTTAATTTGCTACGACAATAATATCATTGAAAATGTAAGGGCAACAACACTATTGGGTGCAAATATCATTTTTATGCCGCACGTAACTATGTGTACCCCATCAACCCGACCGGGAGCCGGCTTTGTTGACCCCAAGTTATGGGAAAACCGTGAAGCTGACCCAACTTCATTACGGTTGGAATTTGACGGTATGAAAGGCAGGGCCTGGCTAATGAAATGGTTGCCAGCAAGAGCGTATGACAATGGGATATATGCAGTATTCTCAAACCCAATTGGAATGGACGATGATCAATTGAAAAATGGATGCTCAATGATAATAGATCCATATGGAGATATTCTTGCAGAATGTCGTTCATTTGACGACAGCTTTGTGACAGCAACCATTACTCCCGAAAAACTTGCTAATGCAGGCGGGAATCGTTATATAAGAGCCAGAAGACCAGATTTGTACCGAGAAATTTTAGGGGAAGATCACGATCCGGAACAAAAAGTAATTTGGTTGAACTCGGACGAAAAAGAATAAAAACTACCACTAATATGGATTTTATACCACATCTATAATTCCAGTTATATTGACCATCTCAATCATACATTATTTAACACCTTCAAAATATTATCTATATCTGCTAATAAATGGTTTGAATATAGTTCTGTCATGTTCACAAACAGCCAAATGGCGCCAACTAAAGACAGTTGGCGCCATTTGGCTGTGATTCTAATTTTAAATTAAAATTTCATAAAGCCCTCTCTTTCATGAAACTTTCAATTTCTTCATTCTCAAGATTAGGGTTAGCTCCCGAATAGCTGGCTACCAAAGCACCGACAGCACTTGCAAAATTAAGAGCTTCATCTGGGTCGTTGTCTGATAACAATTTGGAAATGAGACTCGCCAGAAAAGAATCACCGGCTCCAACAGTATCAGCCACTTTTACAGGGTAACCACCGTGTTGATACATCTTACCATTCCATAACAATAATGAACCGTGTTTTCCTAAAGTGACACAGATTGCCTTAGTATTTGTTTTTTCTGATATAAATTTGATATTTGACTCCAAATCCGTGGATTCAAAACCTATCCCGGAAGCAATTTCCAATATTTCCTCATCATTAAATTTGATAAAGTCTGCTTTTTTCATAAGTTCTTCCAAAAGTTGAATATTGTAGAAGGGTTTCCTTAAATTCACATCAAAAACCTTGAACATTTCAGGATTGGAATCCAGCAGACTGAAAAGCGTATTTCTTGAAGCATCATTCCTGCAGACAAGGCTTCCGTAAAAAAAGACATCGGCATTTTTAACAGTATTCAAAGTATCATTATTGGTTTCAATAAAATCCCAAGCAGACGGAAATTTGATTTCATAAGTTGCAGAACCACGCTCGTTCAATGTTACCTGGACAATACCTGTATCATATTCTTCGGTCGTACTAATTCCTCTGGTATCAAGCTGATTTTCCTTGACATATTCACAAATTATTTTTCCATCCTCATCATTCCCAACGGCACTTATCATCGCCACCGGAAATCCGAAAGATGCCGTTCTGAGTGCCAGATTAAGCGGAGCACCGCCGATTTTCTTTTCTTCTCCAAACACATCGAAGAGCACCTCTCCGAAGCTGACCACATTTATTTTTTTATTAAGAAACATTAATTAAGGATTTTTCACATTAATATTACTGAATGAACTCTCCGAAGTACCAAAAATACTCCATTTTTTGTTAACAACATCGTATACACGATTGCTGAATGCAATTTTATCATTCACATAGACCACACAAACATCATTGCTGATGAAAACCGTTACGTTATAATTGATACCGGAGATCCCCGATAACGAGTAAGCATTGGCAAAATCCTCGCTTCCGCCGTTCATTACATAACTCGCCATTCTGTTAGAAGAAGGTTCAAATGAAATTTTAAAACCACTTTTTCCATCATTATCCTGCGCCAGGATCAATCCTGATTTTCCGTTTGCCGCAGCATTCAGGGTAAAGCTGATCTGATTGGCTTTCTGAAGTTTCCCGAACATTACCTGGGAATTCGCAGAAAGATTAAAGCTATTCCCGTTCTGAGAAGCATTACCTGTAATCTTATCTACGGAAAGCGGAGCATTTTGTCCAAATACAGATTGCAAGGTAGAAATAGGTTTTACCGCCAAGGTTCCATCCGGATTCTGAACGAGTTGATGTGCTACGAGATTTCCTGCCCAGTCCTTTCCTCCGGTATTACTTTCAGGAACTTTTCTGGCAGTCCAGCCTACCAGATAGCGGTCGGTATTGTCCGAAACGGTTTTCGCTGCGTAGAGATAAGAGCCATCCAACCGGTCATTCGCAGGTGTTGTCCAAGGTCCGTTTGGCGAAGTTCCGATTCGGTAATGTGTTCCGGTATTATTACTCCAGTTTTCAGAGAAAACAAGATACCAGTAATTGCCCATTTTGAAAAGGTCCGGACATTCCAGCATAATGTAATTTTCTGATGAAGTTGTCGTGTAAATCGGGGCTTCCACTGTCCAGTTTCCGCTTGCAGGATTGGTTGTTGTAAATTTCAGCACAACCGCTTTTTTGGCTGAAGTCTGCGCAGAAACCAGCATCCAGTATTTTCCATCCTCAGCATTAAAGAAAACATGCGGATCGCGGAATTCATAATCATAATAACCAGCCGGAGCAGTGATTTTAAAATTCTTCACTTTCGTCCAGTTTTTCATATCGCTACTTGTTGCCAGAAGCACACTCTCCCTCGGATTACCCGATAAAAACGAAGCAATCTCATTATGTCCGGTATAGTAGTAATAATAAGTACTCCCGACTTTCACCAGACTTCCCGTTCCTACACCAAAATCCGGTTCAGAGGCCGTTCCGTAAGGAATCTGTCTCCCTTGATAAGTAAAATCCTTAAAATTGGTCGTCTCAAAGCTATGAATATCGTGGAATCCTTCGCCTGCAGGCTTGGTTTTAGCATCGTGAAGGAAAAAAAGGTGGAATTTTCCGTTCTCGTAATACGGCATTACATCGCCAACAAAACCGGCTGTGTAATAAGGATTAGTACTTCCCATCCACTGATTGGGCGGCTGCGGAAAGATATTCGTCTGTTTGAAAATATCCTCCGGATTCACATCTGCCACCGAATCATTATTTTGGCAAGAAAATGTTGCCAGAGCCATCACAGATGCTAAATATATTTTTCTGATTGTCATTGATTCTGATATTAATTCGTTACAAGATAATTAAGGCTGTTCTCCGTGATTTTTTTGATGTTATCCAAAAAGCCGTTCGGCTGGCTTGGTGTTCCGTTCGAGGTTTCGTTGTACCAGTCGTAAGCGCCCATCGAGATGGTGATACACTTTTTATTGGCAGTTCCTCCCGGAAATTCGGCCACCGCAACACGTCCGTCAAGAGTGTTATCCCAGGCTTCACTGGCAAGATTATTTCCTCCTGTTTGCGTTCTCCATCCGGCTCCATTCACATAACCACCCCAATCCGGCAAGAACCACCACGCAGTATGATTCAATCGGAAGGTTCCTTTCTGAAGAAAATTGGCTTTCCCGGATTCATAAGTCTGAAGCCCGGCAAAAACAGGGTGTGTTTCGTGACCTTTAAAAGAAATTCCCCAATCGCTTCCCGCATCTACAAATCCGTTTGGTAAGAAATCCCCGAAAACGTTGTTAGGTCCTTTTCCTGAAGGCACAATTCCCAGAGCATCCACGTATTGAGCAGCAAATCCTGTCAGGAGAATATTTCCGCCCGCATTCAGATAGGTTTTGATTTTGGAGGTGATGTTTGCATTCAGTGCATCACCCGGCAAAGCAGTAGCCGAGTCAAAATGCCACCAAATCACACTGATACCCGTAAGGTTAGCTGCACCACTCGCCACATCTGCCATTGAAACATAAACCGCTCCGGAAAATTTACCGAAAAGCCAGTCAGAAGCTGCAATTTCATCAGGATTGGTAAGACCTGTTCTGGTTGCTGCCGTTCCGAGGAAAGCCACTGTTGGCCCTGAAACCGGCGTTGTTACTTTTGCCGTATAGATTTCCGTCAGATTCGCATTGGAAACGGTAAACTGTACAGGGCTGCTGAAATTAATCGTGGTTCCTGATGCAGGATTGATACTTACACCACTTGCCATTTCTATCACAGGCGGCAATGCGGTAAGATTAGTTCCTTCCGGCATTGTGAGTGAAATCGTTTTGCTGGAATGGTTGATCGTTGCCGATAATCCGTTGATTTTAAAACTGATAATCGGAACTTGAGCCTGAACCGTCACCTGATAATCTTTATAAATATTACCATTCTTTACTCTGAATTTGACAGGCTGCGAAAAATCAATTACAGCTCCCGAAGCCGGGGAAATCAATGCACCTTGCGGAATTTCTATTATTGGCGATAAAGTTTTTACACTAGTTCCGTAAGGCAGTGTAACTGTAATTTTATCATTCTTATTATCAATCTCTCCTGAAACTCCGTTTACTTTAAAAGAAGAAACATTCACGGAAACATCTGTTACCAAACCATCTTCCATCTCACCTTCGCAAGACAAAATCGATATTGCAGAAATCATCAACATTAGGGCTATTTGAATTTTATTAAAAATTGCTTTCATATTAGTCTAATTTTAATACCCATTATTTTGCTTGTACAATCCCTGGCTGAAATTGATCTGAGCCAATGGAATCGGGCAATATTCTTCGATGCCGTGGTCAAATCCAGCCTGAGAATAGTATGATCTTTTCGTTTTTTCTACCGAATAATAGCTGTTCATAGTTGTTGTCGCTGTGCCCCATCTCACAAGGTCGAAGAAACGGCTTCCTTCCATCGCAAATTCCATTCTGCGCTCCCAACGTAAAGCTTTTCTGGCGAAATCCTGATTCCAAGTACAGTTCACGCCCGGTTCATATTTACTGATAAGGTTATTTGAAGTATAACTTCCTGTCAAAACCGTACTGTTCGCTGCACGCTGCCTCACCTGATTAATTAATGGCAACGCTTCGTTGATTTGTCCAAGCTCTATCAACGCCTCAGCTTTCATCAGCAACACATCGGAATAACGGATGATGATCCTGTTTTTAGAATTGGCATAAAACGGGTCTACATTCACGGTACAGCCACAGCCAACCGGTACATTTTCCTTTAAAGAAGCATAATAACCATACGTTCCCGGACTTCTATTCCAGCTTTCCTGATAGATTTTGTTTTCTTCGTATTTCCAGGGCAATCCAGGCAAAGCAACCGTGTGATAAAGTCTTGGGTCCACTTTGTAATTATTGAGCTGATTATAATTCAGATCCGTGTTATTATACGTATCGAACATTGGCAGACCTTGTGGCGTTGTCTTGAAAGCATTCACCAGATTCTGACTTGGCTTGTGGAAATCACAACAGCCTAAACCTTGCGGCAAAGAAAGCACATCGCCATAATTCAGCCTTCCGAAAAGCGTTCCGTCATTGTCGGAATATTGAATGGAGAAAACCGATTCCGGACCATTCTCGTGCGTGCCCGGAAGAAAATTGTACCCGAAATCTGATTCCAGAGTATAATTTCCGATCACCTGATTGGCCGCATCAATAGATTTCTGAAGCGTTATCGGATTGATTTGAGTCACCGTATAATTATCGTCCTGCTCATACGCCTGATACAATCTTACTTTTGCCAAATAAGCATAAGCCGCACTTTTCTTTGGTCTTCCGACTTCGGATTGTGTTGCAGGCAAATTGGCGGCAGCATCTTCAAAATTGGAAGCGATGGCATCCCATAATTGTTGGTCGGTTTTTGCACGGTTGGAGATTTTCGGGTAATCATCAATTGGTGTATTTTCATCCACGTAAGGCACATATTTGAAAAGGATTTTCAGCATAAAATAAAAATGTCCTCTCACGAATTTCATTTCGGCAATACGTTTCTGCTTGTTCGGATATTGTGCTTCAGAAAGCTGGCTAAGCGCTGCAATTGCTTTGTTGCATCTTCCGATTCCCACATAATGCAGATACCAGAGACGGTCCAATTCACCAAAATCCGAACGGATATTGTTGGAAATTTCAAAAAAGTGAAATGCCTGAATATCATTAGTTCCGCTTCCACCTTTATAAGCATCGTCCGAACGCACATTTCCGTACGGCCAAAGGCTGAAAGGCGTGTCATAATGGTCGTTTCCAAGTGCCGCATAAGCTGCAATCACAAAACCGTCCACATTCTCCGGCGTTACAACATCGGCTTCGGAAAGCACGCCTCTTGGCTCATTGTCCAGAAAATCGTTGCAGGAAGTTGTTCCCAACAGAAATGCACAGGCAACTGTTAATAGTATATATTTTTTCATTGTTTTAATATTTAAAATTTAAAGGGATAAATTAACTCCAAAATTAAACGTTAGCGGAAGCGGATAACCGAAAGCCGGCGTTTCCGGATCGATACCCGTGAAGCTTTTGGATTTGATGGTCAGAAGATTCTGTGCGCTGATGTAAATCCTGAAATTGGTAAGCCTGTACTGCTCCAAAACATTTTTCGGAAGACTGTACCCTAGCTGCAAAACCCTTAGCTTCAGATAGCTTCCGTTCTCTACATAATAAGATGAAAATCTGGATTCTGCATTGCTGTCAACCGTTGTAAGAGCCGGAATATCAGAGTTCGGATTCTGTGGCGACCAGGCATTAAGAAGCCTTGTTCCTTTGTTTGAACCTACATCATCCACGCTCCAGAAATCGGTCTGGTATTTTTTAGAATTGATGACATCCACATCGCCGATGCCTTGCCAAAAGGTAGACAAATCGAAGTTTTTATAGGAGAAATTAAGATTAACGCCATACATAAATCCCGGATTTGGATTTCCGATCCACGTTCTGTCTTTGTCGTCGATAATTCCATCATTATTTAAATCGGCATAACGGATTCTTCCTAATCCTTTACCCGGTTGCGTAGCGGAATTATCAACTTCTGCCTGCGTTCTGAAAAGTCCGTCGGCAACATAACCATACATTGAATTGATTGGCCTTCCGAGAATATTATCGGTTGTCCCGTTTCCGCCATAATTGTTGATAACGGATTGTGGTAATTCCGTGATTTTGTTGCGGTTCATAGAGAAATTTCCTGAAATCTCGTATCCGAATCCGCCGGAAGTTTTATCCTGATAACCTAAAGCAACCTCAATCCCTTTATTTTCCATAGATGCGCCGTTGATCCAGCGGTTTCCGCCTTCGCCAATCACCCCCAGATAAGGAGGCAAAACGAGAATATCTTTGGTATCTTTTTTATAAATATCCACGCTTCCCGTCAGTTTCTGATTAAAAAATCCGAAATCCAGACCGAGATTGGTCTGCGTGGTAGTTTCCCATTTTAAATCGTCATTTTTAGTTTGGGTTGCGATGAATCCTGAAGGCAATAAACCGCTTCCCACTCCGGAAATATCGTAAGCCGCTCCGTAGGAAGTTGCCCAGGTCGGATTTCCGCCTGCATAATTAGCAATGTAAAGAGAATATACTGCCGAATTGCTGATCTCCTGGTTTCCGGTTTGTCCCCAACCTGCTCTAAGCCTTAAATCTGAGAAAAACGGAATCCATTTCTCCGCAAAATCTTCTTTGTTGATTCTCCATCCAGCCGAAAATGCCGGGAATGTTCCAAAACGGTTGTTTTTTCCGAATCTTGAAGAACCGTCATAACGTACTGTTGCTGAGAACAGGTAACGGTTGTCATAATCATAAGAGAATTTTCCGAAATATGATAACAAGCTGTAATAGGTAGAGCTTCCACCGTTGAAAGCATCTCCCGTTCCCGCGTCTGGGTACATATAATCGGGAGTTTCAATCAGGAATCCTTCTTTTCTTAGCCACGTATTGTTATAGATATCTTTATACATTTCCATCCCACCCAGCAAATCGAAGTGGTGATTTCCTGCTTTGGCCGTGTATTGAGCTGTATTGGTCCAGGTCCATTTTTCAGTATCGGACTGGTCAATATTTACAGCGTTAGTTTTATTCTGAAGATAGCCTGAAACATAGCTTCTTTGCAACATTCTTTTATAATAATTCGAAAAATCAACACCGAAGCTTGATTTCAACGTAAGGTTTTTCACAGGTTGCAATTCGGCATAGACGTTTCCAAAAAAACGCTGGTAACGGTAGCCGTTGTCTTTATTGTATTCCAAAAGACGGACAGGATTCTGACGGTCATTCATCCCTCCAACCGGACCGCCCCATCCGATTCCGTCCACGGTATGAACAGGAATAATCGGCAACGCTCTCAAAGCCGGATCAAGAACACCCGGGTCCATCAATTCGTTAGTTTTATTGTATGTAAAATTTTCCCCGATTTTTAATTTACCATCGAAAAAATTATAGGAAGTGTTCACACGGGCAGATAATCTTTTGAAATTGGTCAGCTTTACGATACCGTCATTGTCATAATACCCCATCGAGAAATAGTAAGAACCTTTGTCTGACGCGCTTGAAGCCGCCACATCCAAAGAATTGGCAACGCCGGTCTGGGAAACCTCATCATACCAATTGGTATTGGCAGATTTGATGGTTTTTGCCACATCCAGATATTCCGGAACGTAGCTGTTGTACAAGGTCGGAATTCCGTTCTGAACGCCCCAGTCGAAGCTGTAGCTCAGGTTATTATTGTTCGGATTCAGACCGTCATTGATATTAGCCTGCCAAAGCACCTGCCCAAATTGTTTTGCATTGAGAACAGGCGTTTTTTTCGCATATTGGGAAAAAGCCGTGTAATAATTCAGGTCGATTCTCATCTTGCCTTTTTTTCCTTTTTTGGTGGTAATGATAATCACACCGTTTGCCGCTCTGGAACCATAGATACTTGCGGAGGAAGCATCTTTCAGTACCTGCATCGTTTCGATGTCACCCGGATTCAGCTCGTGCATTCCTGCTTTTGTTGGTACACCGTCTATGACATAAAGCGGATCGGTATTGTTCAGTGTTCCGACACCACGAATCAGGACTTTGGTACTTCCTCCTGAAGGCGAACCATCGGCGGAGATATTCACCCCAGCTACTCTTCCCTGTAGTGATTTGATGGGATTCGGTTCTGCCTGTTTGTTAAGATCTTTCATATCAACAATGGAAACTGCTCCGGTGATGTCGGCTTTTTTCTGCTTGGTATATCCGGTCACCACAACTTCGTCAATGTTCTTCACCTTATCGGCTGCCAGAATGATGTTGAGGGCAGTTTTCTCATCCACCACCACTTCTTTCGTAGTATAATCGGGATAGGTAAAAACCAGCGTGTTTCCTTTCTTCAAATCATTAATTTGAAATGTTCCATTGCTATCAGTCGTTGTAGTAACTCCCGTTTCGGAAACAGTGACAGTCACGCCGCTCAACGGTTTCTGATTGGAAGACAGCACCTTTCCTTTCACAATTTCCTGCGCAAAAATGTAGGAAAACGGAAGAAGGCAAAAGGCGACTGCAATTTTATATTTCTTCATATCATATAGTTTTAATTTTAATTAATTGTCTACGGAATTTTATACTACTATCTCTTATTTAATATCAAGCTGATGTGCATTGATATTTAATGAGCTTCCTTTCGTGTCTGTTGAGATAGTCAGTTCGGAGAAATGTTCGTTCGGGAAGAAGATTTCGGTCATTACTTTTTCGCCGTCGTTGAAGAAGATTTCAATCGAAGTCTTGTCGATGACCAGTTTCATTTTGGCTTCGGAGTAGATCTGATTCAAAGGCGCTTTGGTAACCGGCGTTGCGTAATGATTTCCAAAGCCTGCTTTCCCAGATTTAGAGCGGTCTACAAACAATTCTTTTGTTTTATTATCAATCCCAAAAACGACTTCTTCTCCCAAAGAATTTTTCAGAGAAAAGCTATAAGTTCCGGCAGTCATTTTCTTTAAATCTAAATCGAGAACGGCTTTTGTCAGGTCAATTTCTGATAGACTTACTAATTTATTTTCAGCCTTCAGATTGATTTTTTTCCGGATAGATTTTCCTTGATAAGTTTTCAGTCCGGCAACCGGAATATTTTTAAGGATATAGCCATCCTTTGTTTTTTTGAGTGAAACTTCCCTCGCCATTGTCGTACTGCTTCTCCACGCTTCCGTAGGAACTTCCTGCGCATATTCCCAGTTGCTCATCCAGCCGATAATAACCCGTTTTCCCTGCGGAACATTATCAAATGAAACACTGGCATAATTGTCTTTTCCCCAATCGAGCCAGGCTGCTTTTTCTTTCTGAAGCTGTTTCGTGAAAAGTTCATCAATCTTAAAAGTTTTCCCGTCAAAGTCACCGACAAAATATTGTCCTGCAGAGCCATTATTCGGTCCGCCTGGATTGATATTGACGATTAAAACCCACTTTTCTTCATTGGTGCCTTCTATTTTTAATGGAAATAGATCAGGGCATTCCCAAACGCCGCCGTGACCGCCCAGATCTTTTCCAAATTCGGATTGGAACGTCCATTCCTTCAGGTTTTTTGAGGCGTAAAAGTGCGTTCTGTCCTGAGCCGCCAAAACCATAATCCATTGCTGTCTTTTGCTGTCCCAAAACACCTTTGGGTCACGAAAATCACGGATTCCCGGGTTTTTAAGAACTGGATTTGCGCTATATTTTGTCCAAGTTTTACTATTATCCAAAGAGTAAGCAATTCCCTGAGATTCTACATCTATTTTCCCGTCTTTTTCACGGTTGGGATTATGATAAGTGTACACTGCAACGACAGGATTATTTTTGGAATCCCCGAAACCTGAAGTATTGTTTTTATCGACCACCGCACTTCCTGAGAAAATGTATCCCAAATCATCCGGATAAAGAGCAATCGGATGCTCTTCCCACTTGACAAGGTCTTTGCTTGTGGCGTGTCCCCAATGCATCGGTCCCCATTTGTTTCCATCGGGATAATGCTGGAAGAACAGGTGATAAACACCGTCTTTGTAATAAAGCCCGTTCGGATCATTCATCCATCCTTTTTTGGGGCTAAAATGGAAATTGGGACGGTAAAGCTGTTCTTCCTTAGAATCCGACTGAGCGTTGAGATTCGAAAAAAAGACAGAAGCGACAATTAAACTTGATATTATTTTTTTCATTGAATTATTTTTTCTCGAAGATTTTTGAAGGGTTTATTCTTTTGTAAGTGTTTTGCTTAATTTTTCCAGTGAGACTCCTTTTGTTTCCGGCATCATAAAAATCACAAATAACAGCTGGAATACCATTGCGATCGTAAATACCAGAAATACCGTTCCGGCGCCAATCGTAGAAAATAATGTCGGGATAAGGGATGGAATGATAGCTGCCAAAACCCAATGCGTAGAACTCCCGAATGCCTGTCCTGATGCACGGAGATGGTTCGGAAAAATCTCGGAAATAAAAACCCAGATCACCGTTCCCTGTCCGATGGCGTGAGAAGCGATAAACAGGAATAAAAACACAGGAATCGCCAAACCCGACCAATGGAAATAAAATGCCATAGAAACTAATCCCAACGAAATGATATAACCGATAGAACCAATATACATCAGGGTCCTTCTACCGACTTTGTCGATAAGATTAACACCAACCAATGTGAAAACCATATTGACAATACCAATTCCAATGCTGCTGAGAAGTGCGGTTTTCTCGCCCAATCCAGCCTCGCCAAAAATTCTCGGTGCATAATACAAGAATGCATTGATTCCCGACATCTGGTTGAAAAATGCGACAAGGAAAGCGAGCATCAGCGGAAAACGATATTTTTTCATAAAGATGTTTTCCTTTGGTGCTTCGGCGTGATCGTCTTCCATCTGAGAAATGAGTATGTCAGAATCCTGATCCGGATTTACAATTTTAACTACATTTTTAGCTTCGTTTATTCTGCCTTTAGAAATGAGCCATCTCGGGCTTTCCGGAATTATAAGCACACATAAGGTGTAGATACCTGCCGGAATTGCCTGAACACCAAGCATCCATCGCCAGTCGTTATCTCCAATTCCACTGAGTAGATAATTGGATAAAAAGGCAACCAAAATCCCCAAAACAATATTGAACTGATACAGTGAAACCAATCTTCCTCGGTCCTTTGCAGGAGCGATTTCGGAAATATAAGCCGGTGCAGCGATAGTGGATGCCCCAACGCCCAAACCGCCCATAAATCTGAAGAATGCGAAAATATAAGGATCATTGGAAAGCGCTGTTCCGATTGCTGAAAGTGCATACAAGATACCGATTGCCAAAAGTGTTTTTTTCCGCCCGAACTTGTTGGTCGGGATTCCGCCAAAGATGGCCCCGATAACGGTTCCCCACAATGCCATTCCCATTACTACTGCACCGTGGAATGCGTCTGAACTCTGCCAAAGCGCCTGCAGTTTTTTATCGGCTCCGGAAATCACCACAACATCAAACCCGAAAAGAAATCCTGCCAAAGCCGCAGTGACAGACCACATCAAAATTTTATTCATATATAAATATTTATTATTTTTTATTAATCAAATGGAATCGCTCATTCTTCATTGATATTTGCGTTTACAAACCATAGCGATTTCACCTGTTGAAAAATATTACTTTGTTTGTGGCTAATATATCCCGGGACAGAAATGCGAAGGTCTAATTATGTAACAAAATATTTCGTCAAGGTTAATTATTTGTTAACTAATTTTAATTAACTGAAAATCAAAATCTTAAAATTGATTTAATTTCAAAATATGATAATGATGTTTCAAAAATGTAACACCATTCTATAAAAATGTTACGTGGGTTATGAGGATTTTTAGAAGTATGAACGAATGTTAGTGTGGGAAGATTGACCGAAATTTGAGGTCGGTTTTTTGAAAACTACAGCTTTGTTTTTATAAAATGAATACTTCGATCAAGCAATGCATCATTGTTCACCCGAACAACGACGTCTTATTAGTGCTGAAAACGATATCTCGTTCGCACGGAATTGCTACTCTATTCGAAAAAGAAAAGATCTACAAGGGATTAATACTCCTCACCTACGCTCTTCCTAAATACATTCGGAGAAACCCCAAACTTATTTTTGAAGACCGTAGAGAAATAATTGGGGGAAGAGAAACCGGTTTTATAAGCAATTTCGGAAATCGTCAATCCTGGATTTTGCAACATCGATTTTGCCTGTTCCAGACGGATATTGTTAATGTAGTCACTTACATTCACATCAAACATTGCCTTTATTTTCCTGTAAAGCTGAATTCTTGAAATATTAAGTAAATCTGCAAGATTTTCCACTGAAAAATCTGGATTGTCGATATTGGTTTTGATGATCTGATTCAGTTTGTTCACAAACGTCTGCTCCATACTTCCGAAGGATTTGCTGTCCACAATTCTTCCGATGTTGTTGGTATAATAATAACGTAGTTTTTCGCGGTTGTAAAGCAATGAACGCAGCGACTGTGTCAGGATCGGATAGCTGAATGGCTTCATAAGATAAAGATCAACCCCGGATTTCAATCCCTGAAGATAAGATTCCTTATTGTCCAAAGCTGTGAGAAGAATAACCGGAATATGAGATGTTCTGAGGTCATTTTTCAGGATTTCGCAGATTTCAAATCCGTTTTTTTCAGGAAGATTCACATCGCAGACAATGATGTCGGGAATCTCGCTTAGCGCTTTATCAATCGCATCCGTACCATCGGAAACCATCACATCAAATTCCGTCTGAAGCTTATTACTGAGGAAAAACGACAAATCCGAATTATCCTCCACCAAAAGCAAAGAATACCGATCACCCGGATTTTCCTGATTCTGTATAAAACTTCCTTCTTCCACCACGCCGAAAACACCATCTTTTGCCAGCGTTTCCGCATCCATAACACTCGGTTCTTTTATCATCTGATCTTCATTGAAATGCTTGTTTCCTTTGTAAAGGCTGATGATAAATTCCGTTCCCTGAAAAGAACTCACCTCGATTTTCCCGAGATGCAGCTCTACAAACTGACGGCTGAGATGAAGCCCGATTCCTGAACTATTTTTCCGGTTGTTAGAACCTTTAAAATAGGGTTCGAAAACGTTGCTGATCTCTTTTTCCGGGATTCCTATACCATTGTCTTTGAAGCTGATAACCGCCTGATTTCCTTTTTCCTGAATTGTAATTTCAATTTTTCCATTGTCCGGCGTGAATTTAAATGCGTTTGACAAAAGGTTAAAATATACTTTATCCATCAGGTTTCTGTCAATATACAGTTCCATATTTTTGTTTGTGGAATGGATTTCAAACTTAATATTCCTTTTTTTGGCCTCGTTTTCAAAATCCCTGAAAATCCCGTAAGTGAAATCGTAGATATTGGTTTTGGAAACTCTTAAATTGAAGGTTTTATTTTCTATTTTTCTGAAATCCAAAAGATTATCTACCAACCTAAGCAAACGGTTTGAATTTTTATTAATCAGTTCCAGCTCATAAGACGGCTTTGTACCCTTGCTTTTAAAAGTATCTTTCAATGATTCCAAAGAGCTCAAAATAAGCGTTATCGGCGTTTTGAATTCGTGAGATAAGCCGGTGAAAAAGTTTACTCTCGCATCATTACTTTCCTTGAGCTCGTTAGCAATGGTTTCAATCTGATTCCTTTGAATCGTCACACGTTCGTTGGTGAGGGTAAGCTGTTTGTTTTTAATTTTAATGGTATAAATCAGATAAATAGCATAGGCAATCAGGCAAAACATCAGAATTAGAAGGACAACTGACCACCGGAACAGTTCCTTTTGGGAAGAATATAATTCGGTCTGCTTTTTCACGGCACTGACCTGATTCTCTATCACACCTTGCTGCTCGATAATTTTATCGAATTGGTTACGCATAATCTCGGCATTCAATCTGTCAATAATGGTTGTGCTGAGTTTAATACGCTTCGGCGGCGTTTGTCCATTGTATATCTTGATTGCCGTTTCAATTGCTTCTGCACCACCTGTAGGATATAGTAAGGTTGCATTCAGTTTCCCATCCAAAACCATCTGGATTCCGCCGTCTTTGGTATTTAGACCATCAACACCGATGAACTTGATTTGATTTTCCACGCCTTCATTCCTTGCAACCTGCCAGGCCTGTGAAGCAAGCTCATCATTAAAAGCAAAAACATACAGACTTTGATTTCCCAAAGAATCCAGCGTTTTCCTGAAAGCCTCTGCAGGAAGACCTTTGAATGTTTTGATCAACTCGGTATTTGGGTCATTTTTAATAATCTGCTCAAAACCAGAACTCCTTTCAACTGTTGGAGAAGAATTATCATCACCTTTTATTTCGATGATTTTTTTCAGAATTTTAGAATCAGAAAGAATGTATTGTGCTGCTTCTTTTCCAATTTCAATATTGTCTGCACCGATGTATGTTGTATATTTTGTAGAATTGATTTTCCTGTCAACCAAAATCACAGGAATTTTGTTTTCAAATGCTCGTTCTACAATAGGAATCAATGAATTGGGCTCAATGGGAGAGATTATGATAACGTCTACTCTTCTCTCGATCATTTTTTTAATGTCCTGAATCTGTTTCTTAACAGAACCTTCCGCTTTGCTGATGCTCAATTGTACCTCCGAATGCAAAGATGCCTGAATCTCCATTGCGTGATTCATCGACTGTCGCCACGGATGATTTCCTAAACCTTGGGAAAAGCCGATATCGATTTTGTCTGATCTTTCGACGGTATCTTTACAAGCCAATAAAGCCATAAATAAAATAAAGAATCCCAAAAAAATTTTGGCAAAACCAAACACGTTGAATTTTTTTTTCGTGGACATATTAACACAATATTAATAAAGTTCTTTCACACCCACAATTTTTGGTTACGCTATTTTCCGTTAATTGAATGTCAGTTGCTTTGAATGATAAAATACAGATGTTACAATTTTATAAGTCTTGTAACATCCATATAGAAATCCGCAGAATTTCACGCGCATCATCAATATAAAAACATTGATGAATAAAGCTTTCCATATTGAATTTCATTTCTCAAAACAAAATCAAATCATTTTGAACAATAATTGAAATAGCCAACTCCACTTTGCCAATACATTTGGAACAAGACGGATGAGAATTCCTTTAAAAATAATCTGGAACGATTAAAATCATCAAGAAAATAATATCAACCTTAACTAAAAAAATTATGAGAAAATTTTATCTAAGCATGTTTGCAGGATTAATGTTTGCTAATATCAATGCGCAGACAAAAAAAATAGCTTTTATTGGCCAATCCGACGTTTATAACAGCAATATCCCAACTGCCAGCGATGGTTTGACGTATGACGATGACCGAGCGGCAGCGGTTTGGTTTATGGAAACTTTTGTTCCATCACATTCGGCTAATATTACAGGAAATTATTTTTCTTTTCAAGATGTTGCAGAAGGTGCAGACATCAGCGGTTATGATGTAATCTGGATCCAGAGTGACGGCGCGACTTACACAGAAAGACTAAACGAATGGCCTAGAGGAACTACAGAAGGAAATGGTGATAAACATTGTCTTTTGAGAGAAGCAGGATTCCAATGGAATGGACAATGTGGACAACTTGAAGATGATTTTATGTGGAAGATAAAGCAATTTTACAAGTCAGGAAAAAAACTTCTGTTAGGAAATTTTGCAGGCAAAGGCCTGGAAGTTTTTGGACTTTTTGATGGACTCAACAATCCGTGGGAATACAGACCGAACCAATCATTTGGCGATACCACAGCAAATCCTGCAAATTCATCCGCTGCTTGGGGAACCAATTGGTCAGGCAGTTCTACTCCGATTCTTCTGACAGGAATAAATACAAATTCCGTAAGCTGTACAAACACATCTCAAAGCATAGAATTTTTAGGCGCAGGAACGGAAAAGAAAAACCGCGCACTGCAATATAACCTGAATTGGGGCAGAATCTATGACGATGCAGGCGGTGCCAGCTCAACAATTGGGCAAAGAAGACAAATTTTTCAAAACACATTGAATGCAGAAATCCTTTTGGAAAACTGCGACGGAACAGAAATACAGGCCGCCAGATTCAATCCTAGAAATACTGGTGATGGGACAGTTATCTGGTATGGTTCAGGTGTCTATGACTGGTATGTGCCAGGAGGCAACAATCAAAATGTTAAAAAAATAACGGAGAATACTTTACTTTATCTTGCAGGTGGAGAATCTATGCTTTCTTCGCAGAATTTTAGCGAGAAAATCAACATCAGTATCTATCCAAACCCAGTTTTAAATATTCTTACTATCAATTTAGAAGAAAATATTTATAGCGAAATCTATGATATGAACGGACGAAAAATCCTGACCTCAAACGTTAAGAATATCGATGTTCAAAAGCTCGCAGTTGGAATATATTCTATTAGAATACACGTTGGAAAATCCTCTCAAACTTTGAAGTTTATTAAGAACTAATTATTTCTACAAACTCATTTGAATTTAATTTCGAACTCATAGATTTTTTTGGATATGGATATGTGACAAGTGCAGCCAAATAAATGGTTACTTTTCCAATAAAAATTGCTAATAATCTTTGAAGTTAATTTGCGACAAATATTGATTATAAAAAGTTACTCGTAAAAAATGGGCTTTGTAAATTCATTTTTAATTTGACTTAATCGAAGCAAATCATCTAAAAAGTGTTTGTATAGACGTGCGTAGAGGTCATAAATAAAATGGCACCAACCGAAGACAGTTGGTGTCATTCTTATTTACTTAGAGATTTTTTTAGTTTAAAATGTAATTATCAACTACATCACTAAAAATAAAATCCAATGTTATAAAACAAATAATATTTTTCGATTTCGTATATTAAAATATAGTTATCTAAATTTTCAAGGAACAAGTGTCGTAAAAAGATAAAGGAGAAAAATTGAAATCAAAACTAATCCCTGCATAATATTGGTACGTCCTGTTGCCAAAGAAATCGTAATGATAAATAAAGATAATCCTAACAAAAGCATCGATTTTAAATCTATACCTAGTGTCATCCTGAAATCACCAATTACTGAAGCTAAAGCTACAGCCGGAATACTGAGACCAATACTTGCCAATGCAGATCCAAAAGCCAGATTAAGGCTCGTTTGTAGGCGATTATTATATGCAGCACGGATTGCGGCAACTCCTTCCGGTAATAAAACAATTCCGGCTATAATAATTCCAACGATAGATTTTGGAGCTCCGACTTTGAATACAAGATTATCAACATCTTTTGAAAGATATTTAGCTAAGAGAACAACAATTCCCAGACATAAAATCAAAAATATAATGCTGTAAAACATCATCTTTCGAGTGGGTTTTTCAGGAAGGATCTCATTCTCTTCATTCTCTTCATCATTATTTTTAGGAATGGGCGCAATGAAAAAAGCACGGTGTCTGATGGTCTGAACCATTGTAAAACCTATATATAATAACAAACAGATAACAGAAATAAAGATTAACTGCAATGAAGTATATTCTCCTTCACTGTGACTTGTCGTGTAATTTGGAAGAATAAGTATAAATACAACAATCACAACAAGTGTAATCATTGCAGTACTTACACCCTGCAGCGTAAAAACCTGTTGTTTATAACGGATTGATCCAACGACAATACAAATACCGATAATCCCTGTAAGAATAATCATCACAGCAGCAAAGACCGTATCTCTCGCAAGGCTGATTGTTTCCAAACCTTTTGAGCTCAGCATTATCGAAATAATAAGAGAAACTTCTATCACGGTTATCGCAAAAGCCAAAAGTAAAGTTCCATAAGGCTCACCTACCCGATAAGCAATGATTTCCGAATGATAAACCGCTGCTAAAACGGCTCCTATAAGAAAGAATGTAAGGATTAAAGAATATAAATGTCCGGTTAGCGAATAATGCAGCAAATAGGCTATCCAAGCCAATATGGGAACAATTATCGTCCAGCCTAAAAGATAGATCTTTTTTTTCATATATTTTAATTATCTGATGATTGAAAACTTTGGTTGGTAAAATCAGATAACATCATAGTCGTTCAAAGTTGTTATAAAATGATAATCAATAAAACTTTTAGAAGTCTTGCATAATTCCAACAATTCTTCATCGCTGTGGTATTCAAAATTAAAATCGTCAGGAACATCAATTGTATATTCCGTTATTATTTCTGTATCCAGAAGATCAATTGCCATCAGATCATTAAGTGAACTAAGCAAACTTTTTTCTTTCAGGAGAGGCATTTTCTGCGTGACAGAGTTTTTAAATTTATATACTATAATTGTTTTCATTTTTTATTTTTTTTTTCAATTCTTTTTGAAAAGTAATAAACTGAATTCTTATAGATGAAAGATATTGCTTTAGGTCTTTAGTAGTAATATATTTCTCATTTTGTGTCATAAACAAAGGAGTTTCATTTAAAAGAAAATATAATTCCGGATATAAAGTCTGGATTTTAGCTGTTACCTCAAAAATCTTTTTGGTAAGGTCTTGTAAAGTATCAATTGATTTCATATTGAGTATATTAAAACGACACATCCAATTATTTTCAAATAAAAAAAGACAGGGACTTAAAAGCTCCTGCCCCTTTTTCTACCAAAACCTTTAAAACATATGTACTATTTCTTGAATTTTGATAAGATTCTTAATGAAAACTGATTGTTATTAAGGATTAGAATAACTTTTTTCACGGTTTTGTTTCCATAGCTTATTTATATTCAAAGATGATACTTTAATCATACAAAAATGCTACACATTTCTGAAATAGATTTACATATATCACACTTTTTATAAGTCTTCTAAATTTTTCAACCGTTTTTGCTTCAGTTGTTTGTAGAAAGAAGGAGAAAGTCCTGTTATTTTTTTAAACTGGTTGGAAAGATGCGCAACACTGCTGTAATTGAGTTTATAAGAGATTTCAGTAAGATTGAGTTCATCATACAAAAGGAGCTCTTTTACCCTTTCCACTTTATTGATAATGATAAAGTGCTGCAAAGTCATACCTTTTACTTCAGAAAATGTATTGGCAAGGTAAGTGTAATCGTAGCCAAGCTTTTCACTGATATAATCTGAGAAATTTTCTTTAGGAAGAGATTCGGAATAATGGATCATTTCTGTGACTGCATTTTTTATTTTTTCAATTAGAATACTTTTTTTGTCATCCAGTAATTCAAGTCCGGTTTTGAGGAGGTTTTCCTTCAACAACTGTCGCTGTTCAACAGTAATATCATCTAATATTTCTACAAGACCTAGATCTACTACAGCATTCCTGATATTCAGTTTTTCTAGTTCCTGATGAACCACCATTTTACAGCGCAGGCTTACCATATATTTTATATATAACTTCATAATCCTTACCGTATTTCGAGTTTGTCAATCCATATGTTGACAGCCACTCTTTCAAAGTTAGTCCTTTAAATTTTAATAACTATGATTTATGTAACAAATTGAAAGACTATTACAAACCTTTCTTTTTTTAATAGATGATCTTTACATAGAATAAAAATATTTTAAAATGGCAAAAGAAAAGGATACAAAGAAAAAAACAGATAAAACACCTGCGGCAAAATCACTAAAAGAGAAGCGGGAAGACAAACAAAACAAAAGGAAAGACAAAGAAAATGAAAGTCGCAACGCAACAACCTAAATGGTAGAAATAAAAAAAGAAGGAATTATACTCAGAAAAACCGACTTAAATTTTGAAAACGAAGGAGTTCTGAATCCTGCCGTCATTAAAGAAAATGGCAAAATACATTTATTTTATCGTGCCGTGGCCAAAGGTAATTTTTCAACTGTCGGGCATTGTGTATTGTCAGATCCGCTTACGGTAGAAAAACGGTCAGATTCACCCATCATTGTTCCTGAATCTGAGTATGAAAAACACGGTGTAGAAGATCCTCGAATTGTAAAAATAGATGATTTATTTTATCTTACTTACACCAGTTATGACGGCATCAATGCTTTAGGAACCTTAAAGACTTCAAAAGACTTTAAATTCTGGAAAAATGACGGAATAATTGTTCCTAAAATTTCTTATGAAGAGTTTAAGCTTTTATCAGAATCAGAGGGTTTAATCCCGGATAAATATAGAAGATACAACGAATTTAAAATTAGCCATACTGACAGTGACCCCATCTTTTTATGGGATAAAAATCTGATTTTCTTCCCCAGAAAAATAAACGATAAATTTTATTTCATTCACAGAATAAGACCTGAAATTCAGATCGTCAGCGTAAAAAATATCGAAGATCTGAATTCTGATTTCTGGCAGGATTATTTTTTACATTTTAAAGACCACATTCTTTTATCTCCGAAATATGATCACGAATCAAGTTATATCGGAGGCGGATGCCCGCCAATAGAGACAGAATACGGCTGGCTGATGATTTATCACGGTGTTTATGATACCATTAACGGTTATGTTTACAACGCCTGTGCAGCTTTATTGGATCTTGAAAACCCGGAAAAAGAAATTTCCCGACTTCCCTATCCGCTTTTCAAACCCGAAGAAGAATGGGAACTGAAGGGTGAAGTCAACAATGTCTGTTTCCCGACAGGAACCATTGTAGAAAATGACAGACTGTATATCTATTATGGAGCTGCAGACGAAAGGATAGCTGTTGCATCACTCAATATTTCAAAACTATTGAAAGAGTTAATGATGTACGCTGTATAAAGATGATTAGTCAGAATACGGTTAAAAGAAATTAAAAATGAATAAAAATATTAATTCAGACGTGGAGGATAAAGCAATTAGACAATCTTATAATGACAAAAAACACGAAATCTATAATAAAACCAACATTGTCTTTGTAAGTACTTTTCCTCCAAAAGTATGCGGAATTGCCACTTATACACAGGATCTTATAAAATCTCTTCATTCGAAATTCGGAGAATCTTTCAATGCGATGATTTGCCCGATAGAAACAGAAGAGGAAAACTATGAGTATAATGAATATACCGAGTATAAATTAAATATCTCAGATGCCGTTTCTTATTTGGAATTGGCTGCAAAGATCAATAAAAACGATACAGTTGAGTTGGTAATGCTCCAGCACGAATTCGGCTTTTTTAATGAAACCCGAAATGGTTTGTATCTTTTTCTCAAGAACTTAAAAAAAGATGTTATTATCACTTTTCACACTGTTTTGCCAAAACCGGATAAAGAACTAAAGGAAAAGGTGAAAGAAATTGCCGATTTTACAAAATCTATTATTGTAATGACAAGTATTTCTGCAGAAATTCTTTCGAATGATTATGAAATTCCTTTCGATAAAATTACGGTAATACCCCACGGAACACACCTTTTGCCTTTCACAGATAAAATTGCGTTGAAAGAAAAATATAATCTTAAAAACAAAAAGGTTCTTTCAACTTTCGGATTATTAGGTTCGGGAAAAAATATTGAAACAACACTGAAAGCCTTGCCGGAAATCATTGCTAAAAATCCTGATGTAATTTTTTTAATTCTTGGCAAAACACATCCTGCCATAGTAAGGCACGAAGGCGAAAAATATCGTGATTTTTTAGAAGATCTCACTTGTAAACTTCATCTGGAAAACAACATCCGCTTTATCAATGATTATCTTCCACTCCCGGAATTACTAGAATATCTTCAGCTTACCGATGTTTATCTTTTCACGTCAAAAGACAGAAATCAGGCAGTGAGCGGCACATTTTCCTATGCAATCAGCTGCGGATGCGCCATCGTCTCTACTCCAATTCCACACGCTTTGGAAGTTTTAAGGGAAGATACCGGAATTATTATTGATTTTGAAGCTCCGGAGCAGTTGTCTGTTGCTGTAAACACATTATTAGAAAATGAAAGCATACGGGACGAGCTGCGTCAGAAATCATTGGAAAAAATGGCTCCTACGGCTTGGGAAAATTCATCTATTTTACACGCTTTGTTATTTCAGAAATTTAGAAATAATAAAACAGAACTCAATTATACTCTACCGGAAATCAATCTTGGGCATATTCAAAATATGACAACCGATTTCGGGATGATTCAGTTTTCTAAAATCAGTAAACCGGATATCAATTCAGGTTACACTCTGGATGACAACGCGCGGGCGATGATTGCTATTTGCAGGCATTTTCAAAGCAGTAAAGACAAAGCAGATCTGCAATTAATTTCAATTTATTTAAACTTTATTAAATTTTGCCAGCATAATGACGGAAGTTTCTTGAATTACGTTGACGAGCACAAACAGTTTACACAGCAAAATTACGAAACCAATCTGGATGATTCCAACGGCAGAGCAATTTGGGCTTTAGGTTATTTAATTTCATTAAAACAAATTTTGCCGCAGGAGTTTTCTGAAACTGCAGAGAAAATCATTCAAAAAAATCTTATTTGGGCAGAAAAAATCTATTCTACAAGAGCAATGGCTTTTATTATTAAAGGATTGCATTATCAAAATTCAGAAAAAAACCTTCCTTTATTAAAAGAATTGACGAATCGTTTAGTGAAAATGTATCAACACGAGGCAAAGGACGATTGGCATTGGTTTGAGAGTTATTTGACCTACGGAAACAGCGTGTTGTCGGAAGCCTTACTCTGTGCTTGGATCTCAACCAAAGATGAGCTTTACAAACAAATTGCGGAAGAATCTTTCGAGTTTTTACTATCTAAAATTATGATTGATGATAATATAAAAGTGATTTCCAATAAAGGCTGGATGCAAAAAGAAAACACTGAAAATGATACTCCAATTGGTGGAGAACAGCCTATTGATGTCGCTTATACGGTTTTGGCATTATCTGCATTTTACAAAGTTTTCTATGATGAAAAATATTTACAAATGATGAATAACTCATTCAATTGGTTTTTAGGAAAAAATCATTTGAATCAAATCGTTTATAACCCTGCAACAGGAGGTTGCTATGATGGGCTTGAGGAAAAAAATGTAAATCTCAATCAGGGTGCAGAATCTACCGTCAGTTATCTGATGGCAAGGCTTTGTTTTACTAATTAATTATCATTGGAATATTAATTTTTGGTTGACAGAAAAATTTGATTAAAAAATTGACCATTTATAAGTGGCATTAATCTATTTGAAGCCTCAATGGATAACATCAATAAACAAGAAAAGATACACATAAAAATTTTCAAATTCAAAATAATATCGTAATATTGCAATATTAAAATATCAATTATGGGACTTACTAAAACAGAAATATTCACAGATGAGCAAAATAACCTGGCTTCTCTTTTCAAAGTTTTGGCGCATCCTGCCAGAATTGCAATCCTGCAACACATCATTAATCAGAAAGCTTGTATCTGTAATGATTTGGTAGACGAGTTAGGACTAGCGCAAGCAACCATCTCGCAACATTTGAAAGAATTGAAAAGTATCGGGATTATTCAGGGAACTATTGAGGGAAAATCTGTTTGCTATTGTATTGAAGATAAAAAATGGAAAGAGGTTCAGGGATTGCTTAATCAGTTTTTTGAACAGGATGTAAAAGTTGGACAATGCTGTTAACAGCTTTTTTTGTAATCTATATCATCGTCATATTGCAATATAAAATTAAAACAATCTAAATATTAAATATTATGAAGCTATCAAAAATCAAAGAAATCTTACCTACACTGAACAATGTCGAATTTCAGTTAGAGAACGGTAAATTTGTTCCTGAGCATTTTCACGTTACAGAAATAGGAGTTATTACAAAACATTTCATAGACTGTGGTGGTAATACAAGAAGAGAAAAGGTTGTCAATTTCCAATTGTGGAATGCGAACGACTTTGAACATAGATTGAAGCCAACTAAGCTCTTGGACATCATCTCACTATGCGAAGACAAACTGGGAATCGAAGATTCAGAGATAGAAGTTGAATATCAAAGCACAACCATTGGAAAATATGATTTAGATTTTAACGGGAATAATTTTGTTCTGAAAAATAAACAAACTGCTTGTCTGGCAAATGAGGCTTGCGGAATTCCTGAAGGAAAACAAAATGTCAAACTTTCTGATTTGAATACTTCGTGCTGTACTCCTAATTCTGGTTGTTGCTAAAAAAGACTGCATTATGGAAATCAAACCTATAACCAAAGACAACTTTTCAGAAGTCATAGAAATCTACGAACAGGGATTGGCAACCAATATAGCCACTTTTCAGAACGATTCTCCACAATGGGAAGAATGGGATAAAGCACATCTCGATTTTTGTAGAATCAGCATTTTTAATAACAATAAAATGCTTGGATGGACCGCTTTGACGTCTGTTTCCAGCAGATGCGTTTATGCTGGTGTTGCAGAGGTAAGTATTTATATTGCGCGAGACGAGCGAGGAAAAGGAATAGGGAAAACTCTGTTGACAGAATTAATCCAACAAAGCGAAGAAAACGGGATATGGACATTACAGTCCGGTATATTCGCCGAAAATGAAAGCAGTATCAAGCTACACGAGAAATGTGGATTCCGATTAGTTGGTTACAGAGAAAAGATCGGTGAGAAAAATGGGATTTGGAAAGATAATGTCCTTATGGAACGTAGAAGCAATAATATCGGAATAGATTAATAAACAATAAAACTTAGACAACAACTATGTATTCAAAATTAATAAATACTATAGAGCAATTGCAATATCAAAGCATTAGTGAGGAGAGAAAAATCACATTGCAGTCATTAATTGATTTTGTACAGCAAAAAACGGATGAAGGAAAAGATATTAATCTCAATTTCATTTGTACCCATAACTCACGCAGAAGCCATCTTTCACAAATCTGGGCTCAAGCTGGAGCTTCCTATTTCAATATTCCAAATGTACATTGTTATTCGGGAGGTACGGAAGAAACAGCATTATTTCCAAAAGTGGCTGAGACACTCGTAAATCAAGGTTTTAATATCTTCAAAATTGCGGATGGAAATAACCCTGTATATGCTATCAAGTACGATGATGATTCGTTACCTGTAATTGGGTTTTCAAAAAGATATGATAGCGCGTTCAATCCTACATCTGGGTTTGCTGCGATTATGACCTGTTCTCAAGCAGACGGAGGCTGTCCTTTTATTGCTGGAGCAGAGAAAAGAATACCTATCACATTTGAAGACCCTAAAATTTCTGATAACACACCACAGCAGTCACAAGTATATGCAGAAAGAAGTTTGCAGATAGCTTCTGAAATGTTCTACGTTTTCTCTAAGGTTAAAAAATAGTTTTATGCAACCAAAACTAAAATTTCTTGACCGCTATCTTACCTTATGGATATTCCTTGCAATGGCAACAGGTATAGGCTTAGGATATTTCTTTCCTGTAATTTCACAAATCACAAATGCGATGTCAGTAGGAACGACCAATATTCCACTGGCAATAGGTTTGATTTTGATGATGTATCCTCCTTTGGCAAAAGTTGATTATTCACTATTACCTCAAGCTTTCAAAGATAAAAAAGTAATAGGTCTTTCGTTATTTCTCAACTGGTTTGTTGGGACTGTACTGATGTTCGGATTAGCCGTTTTATTTCTAAGAAATGAACCCGATTATATGACAGGATTGATACTGATAGGCTTGGCGAGATGTATTGCAATGGTCATTGTCTGGAGTGATTTGGCAAAAGCAAACAGAGAATACACCGCTATGTTGGTTGCATTGAACAGTATATTTCAAGTTGTTTCTTACAGCTTTTTAGTCTGGCTTTTCATCAATATATTGCCAAGCAAATTAGGGTTAGCCAACTTCAATGTAACCGTATCAATGAAAGATGCTACAGAAAGTGTATTGATTTATTTAGGTATCCCATTTTTGGCAGGATTCATAAGTCGCTATTTTCTTATCAAATCGAATGGTATAGAATGGTATAACAGAAAATTTGTTCCAATAATATCGCCAGTTACCTTGTATGCTTTATTATTTACTATAGTAATAATGTTTAGCCTGAAAGGAGACAAAATATTGGAGCTGCCAATGGATGTGATAAAAGTTGCCGTTCCGTTGGTCATCTATTTTGTACTGATGTTTTTTGTCAGCTTCTTTATCAACAAATCTCTAAATATCCCCTATGATAAAAATGCCTCAATCGCATTTACCGCTACAGGGAACAACTTTGAATTGGCTATAGCTGTGGCAATAGCCGTTTTCGGAATCGATTCTCCGCAAGCTTTCGTAGGTGTTATCGGTCCATTGGTTGAAGTTCCTGTGCTTATCTTATTGGTAAAAGCCAGTTTGTGGCTGAAGAAAAAGTATTATTAATATATCATATTTTTTTAAAACTTATGGTCAATTTGTACATTTACCTTCCGCTATTATTAAAAATGATATAGAAACACCACATCTCCTGCATAAGCTGGTTTTGCCTGGTTTTTAATAATCAGTTTAGCACCCACCACTACTTTTATGGTTCCTTTAAGATTGTTTACCGTTTTAATAGTTGCCTCAAGACTTACTTCATCATTAGCTTTTACCGGCTGACCAAATCTAAAATTTTCTATTCCGTAATTGATTTCCATACTGATGTTTCTTACCTCAGCAATCTGCTTCCAGAGATAAGGAATCAGCGAAAGTGTTAAATAGCCGTGAGCAATGGTAGAATGATAGGGACTTTCTTCTGCTGCTTTTTTCTCATCGGTATGAATCCACTGATGATCCAAAGTGGCATCTGCAAAAAGGTTAATTTGGTTCTGATCGATCCTATGCCAAGATGACGCTCCGACCATAGTTCCCTCCAGCAATTTATATTCGTCAAAATTGTTGATAATAATCATTTTATAAAAAAAATAATAGATTAAAAGTATTGTACCATTAAATCATTTAAAAACCTCTCGCAAAATTGCAAGAGGTTGGATGAACATGAAGAAACGGATGTAGTGATATCCATATTTCATTCAAACATATGCTAAAAACAGTCTAATCTACTAAAGATGTGAGAAAAAAATGTTTTAACTTTTTAAGCAAGAAGTCGTTTAACCTTATGCTAATTTCACATTGACAGCATTTAAACCTCTGTCGCCTTGTTGAATATTAAAATTCACTTTATCATTTTCACGGATTGATCCTGAAACCAACCCTGAAGAATGTACAAATACGTCCTTACTCCCATCTGCAGGAGAAATAAATCCGAAGCCTTTTGCTTCATTGAAAAACTTTACTGTGCCTTGTTGCATTGTAATTATTATTAAAATTGTATGTATAATCTGTAAACTTTACAGCTTTATTTTTAAAATGTACCGACAGGCATCGTAAAACCTATCAGACTCTGGATATTTTTTAAATCCATGTGTTCATCTGCCGTACAGAATGATATTAAGGAACCGTCACTTCCTAACCTTCGTATCCTCTCAATCCTTTGTATATACGTTTGAGGAATAGCAGGAAGATCAAAGTTGATGATATGAAATATTTTATCCAAGTCGATTCCCTTTGCTGCAATATCTGTAGTGACCAAAGCCTGAATTTTTCCGCTTTTGAAATCATCCACTACATTATTCCTCACAGCATTTGATCTGTTCCCATGAATCCATCCAATATTGACACCGGCATTTTCCAGCTGATGTACCAGCTCATCGGCTATGTATTTGCTGCGCGTAAAAACCATAAATCCTTTTATGTTGCTTTTTCTGAGAAGATCAATCAAAAACCCTGACTTATCTCTTTTTTCAATAAAATATACACACTGCGAGATATTTTTTATTGATGCCGACCTCGCGTCTATCACAATCTCTACCGGGTTTCTAAGAAAAGGAGAGATATATTTTTTGAGATAATCTGAAGTTTCTGTACAAAAGATTAAGACTTGTAAATGGTTAGGAATTAGTTTCTGGATATTTTTTATTCTGTTTATCGATGTTTTCTCAATCATTTTATCTGCATCATATAAAACCTGAATTTCTAACTTGGAAAAATTGATAGGTCTTTTTTTTGCAATTTCTAAAAGCCCTTCAGGAGTTGCGATCAGTATATCCATTCTTTTTCTGAAGGCAGAAAGTTGACTTTCAGTTGACTCTCCATCATTAATCCTAAATGTTGAAAGAGAAAGATATTTACTGCACTGCTTAATCTTTTCTTCGGTCTGAGCTCCTATTTCATCTGTAGGAACAATGATCAGTACCCTGATATTAGTGTGCTCAGTAGGGTTTCTTCCCAACAATTGTAATATCGGCACCGTAAAAGCTAATTTTTTTCCACTTCCTTTGGGTGCAGAAGCCAGAACATCTTTTCTTTTCAAAATACTTGGAATTACAGCATTTTGTGCCTCAGTCGGTTGGGAATACCCCGATTCTGTAATAGCTCGGATTATGGGATTAATTAATTGCAGATTCTTGAAACTTATCATAAATTTTTGCAGTTTCCGATCTTTTTTTCCGGCAGGTGCATTTTTAATGTATTATTTGTAATGGTTAGAATTAATATTAATTCCATATGCTTTTCATTACTCTAAACTTTTTTCCACATTGAAAGCTAAAAATAAAAGCCTTCCTTAAAGAAATCAGTTGACAATCGGGAATCTGAAAAAGCAAAACTGAATGATAAAAATGGATTTAAATTATTGCAGAGTAGCAGAGGCAGGAACCTTTTTTATTGATACTTTGCAAATGTATGCTAAAACAACCCAACAACAATACAATATAATTAACTGATTATCAAAAATATATTCGTAGCTTACGCACATAATCTAATTGTTTGCAAAGTGCGGATAATTTTAAAATTCCAGCCTATGCAAACTGTAGCATCCCAAATCCAGCCCCTTACAAAAAAGTCAAACAGTCCACCGTCTTCTCAGATCCGAATTGCTTATTTTATCATGATCCATCATAAACCTGATGTTTTTAAGGCAATGTTTGAGAAAATCTACACCCGTGATCAATTTTATCTGATTCATATAGACAGAAAAGCCAAAGAAGAATTTACTGAGCAAATTCAACAATATCTCATCCATTTTCCTAATGTCTATATTCTTGAGAGTATGAATATTGTGGCAAGAGGATTCAGTATCATTCAGGCAGAGCTCAATGCTATGGAATATTTACTTAATGTAACGTCAGAATGGGATTATTTCATCAATTTAAGTGGTGAAGATTATCCGCTAAAATCGCAGAATATTATTCGCCAGTTCCTCACAATAAATAATGGCAGGAACTACCTTTTCTACTACGACCAAAAATTTTACAGACCTGATACGCTTAAGAGAATACAGAATCATTTTACTGAACTAAGCCATAAAATATCGTCATTAATTTATAGAAGAACATTTATGGAAGGGGTAACACCGTACATCGGAGGCAAATGGTTTATTTTCACAAGAGAAACCTGTTCTTTTTTGACCAATAATAAACGGGTGATGGACTTTGAAGATTATTACCTGCATACACTTTTACCGGCAGAATCATTTTTTCAGACGGTTCTTATGAATACTGTCTTTAAAGATATTGTGGTAAATGATGATAAAAGAGCATCGATTGAAAGAATATTCTTTAATAAAAATTCTTACCATACTTCTTTTATTGAATCATTAAAAAAGAGGAATCAGCTTTTTATCAGAAAGATTGATAATGACACCAGTCAAACTATTTTAAAATATATTGATGAAACATATCTGCTTCCATTACCATATGTGGACGAGATAAATAGAGAGATCAAAAGAAATGAGCAAGATGATAAATGGTCTTAATATTTTTAAATCTATATGCCCTGTACTCCCATTCATAAAGCCAGAGAAAATTTTGTTCTTAGCTTTACCAACTAGAAAGCAGGGTGCTTGACCTGAATGATTAGAAGATGACATATGCTGATAAACGAAGACCTTTTGATGAGTTCTGGTGCTAAAATTTTAAATTATGCCAAGAATCAGTTTGTATTTCAGGAAAATACAGAAGCACTCTCCTACTTTCAGCTCCTAACCGGAAGCGTAAAAATTGTTAGTCAGAAAAAGCAGGGTCGTGAGTTTATTCACAATATATCTAATAAGGGAGATTGCTTGGGAGAATTGTTCCTATTCTTAAAACATCAATATTCGGTAAGTGCTATTGCAATGGAGGATTGTCGGATTTTAATCTTGCAAAAATCGGATTTTGATATAATGCTGAAGGATAATCCAGCTATTCTACGAGATCTTTATGAAAGTATTGCCGAAAGCTTGCATTATACCTATGTGATGAGAGGATTTGCTTTAGAAAGTCCTGCTGAGAAAACTATTAATTTACTTCGGTATTTAAAAATATCAAATGATTCAACCGATCCGGATGAAGTATTGCTCACAAGACAGCAAATTGCATCACTTACCGGTTTAAGGGTTGAAACTGTTATAAGAACAATCAAACAATTGGAAAGTGAAGGTCTTCTTGTGATTAGAAAAGGTAAAATTTTTTATTAATCTTAAATCTATCAAGATTATTTCTGAAAAATTAAGCTGTTATTTGTATCAGCTGATCAACTTTGGTCAGTTTCTTATTCTGGTTCGGCGTAACTAAAGTCGGATGCTGCAGAGGCCTTTGGGACATTCCGGATCCCAAAAGCCTGGAAAGACACGTTCATCAGGAAAGTCTTTTAGTTTTGCAGGAATTTCAGAATAATATCAAAATGATAAATTCTAAAGCCTGTATGACGCGCCAATAAAAAAATGTTTCGCTGCTGTATGCTGTAATCCGATATTCAATCCGGCATCCAACTTAAAATCTTTAGCTGCATCGATCTGAATGGCCGCATTGATGTAATTTGAGAATTGATGTGCCTTAAAATCATAGGTATAATAAGTTTCGGCGATACCATCCAAGCCCTTAGTAATCGGATGACTAACAGTTAAGGTCTGCAGAAACTCAGTATGCATTGCGTTATCATCCTGATCTTTAAGTCTATCCAATTCCACCTGAAATCCTAAATTCCATTCTCCGGAAAATTTGTACTGCATCGGAACGATCAAACCGCCTTCAAATCGACTGTCTTCATATTTTGACGTCGGAATCTTCACATAAGGTAACAAAGCCATTACAAAGTTACCTTTGTCGTTTCCAATTAGATTTTGTTTGATTCTGAATGTGAGATCACCGTGACCGTCATTTACTGTTTTATTACCCGAATCTAATTCGGTCTCACGTTGCCAGCCATATGTTTGAAATCCAATTTGGACTGCAGTAGAACCTGTCAGTCCCACTTTAAGGTTCATCTGATTAATGAGTAAGGTTTTTGTTTTTATGGATTCTCTTTTTTCACTGATTGTTCTGACTAAATCGGTTTCCAGCTGAAAATGCCCTGCATCCACAGTATATGGCGATTCAGTTACATCAGGACGGTCGGTCTCCATTTCTCGCATCTGTTCTTTTGGAACCGGATTAAATAACGAATATTTTTTTTGCACTATTTGCTGTCCTGATACTTTTAACGGAAAAAGAAGCCCTATAATCCCCATAGTTAATATATAATTCCTATTCATATCGATATTTTTATTAATCAATCTAAATAGTAAGAGATTAAAAGTTGTGCCGAAAATTGGTTTATTTCATCCTCTATTTTATTTTTTCTATCAGTAACACTTAATTTAAGAACAATTCACGCGCCTCCTTATTAATTAATGTGCTCTTAAAATAAACCTCTCTGCTGTAGACTACAGGTCTGGAATTTCCTATCTACAGTAATAACATTATTTGAATCATCGTTTTGATCCGTTCTGCTTTTGCTGAGAACATAAATATCAGCTATAAATTTTTATAAAAAGCATTCCGAGATTGATTAGGATGCAAAATAATTTGAATCAGTATTTATATTGACTTTGTTAAATTAAAGAACATAAATACTAAAATCCTTTTAGCCATTTGCTAAAAGGATTTTGGTATTAATCAATTATGATCAGCCTAATTAGTTAATAAAAGAATATAATTTTTGCTAAAGATGCTATTTAATATAAGCATAATCATTAATAATATTACTGTTCATTGGAACTCAATTTCCAAAAACTCATTTTTCTTCTCAACAAAAACCCCAATTTTTCATAAAGTCTGATGGCATTAGCATTATTGTCAGCGACATGCAGGTAGGGAATTTTCGACTCGTTGAATATTTGCTTGCTGGCATAGGCGATTAACTGCTTTGCATATCCTTTGCCTGTATGGTCAGGATGGGTCACAATTGCACTTAACTCAGTGTATCCATCCATTTTCATTCTTTCGCCGGTCGCTGCAACCAGTTGATCATTTTTATAAATACCATAATAATTTCCTAAATCAGCGGTTTTTTCTTTAAAATAACCCGGTTGAACAAGGTTAACAAGCTTAAACAGCTGATCTCTTTGTGCTTCTGTATGAAGTTCAATTATATTTTCCATAATATCAACGTTAATTCTTTGATTAAGAATCATCTGATCACACACCAATTCACCTTCTAGCCGGACTTTGTGATTGATTGGAAGTCGATCCCCTATTACAAAAAATTGATTTGTAATAGATGCGTATCTTACGATTCCCGATTCGGCATTTTCATCATTCAAAGCACCGCCGAAAGAACAATAATAAGGGTTATAAAACTTTATTCCATTATAGTCGATTCCAAAGTCTTTATGAGCTTCATTTAAAGAGTGCCAAGCTGGATTGTCCAGTTTAAAAATTTGCATATTAAAAATAATAGTTCTTATTGTTAAAAAATTTATTACGTCTAATCGATACCTCTATCTGATAAATCCTGAATTCCTATTCCCACGGATAATAATCTTGCCCGATGTACTTGAAGCCATATTTTCGTAAATTACGATGTGATCTGTACAGAGATTCAGATATTTGAATCCGCTTTTTCGAGTATCGCTTTTAGCCTGATTAATCAGGTGCTCGTCATAGAAATTCCCTCTATGCTCCTCTTCGATAAAAAGGACGCGGATGATCTATCATCGTAAATATACTAAAATTTTGATGCCTGAAAGATTGAATTGAAGCTACGAGTTGAATTTACACAATTATCCGTAATTTTATAAGATAAAAAACAAAGCTGAATTTGAATTTATTTGTTGCTTGAACACATTCTTTTTCAGTTTTTAATCACATAATAAATAGAAATATGAGAATTGCGATATTCGGTGCTCATAATGTTGGTAAAACCACTTTAGCAGAAGAACTTTTAGAGCATCTTCCCGGATACACTCTTGAAATAGAACCTTACTATCAACTGGAATTTTCAGGATATGAATTTTCAGATACACCTAACGCAGAAGATTTTGTTGAACAGTTTAATTATTCCGTAAATCTGATTTCTCAGAGTGGTGACGATGTTATATTTGACCGATGTGTGATTGATATTCTTGCCTATCTTCATATTATTGATCCAGCCAGAAATATTCAAAATCTTTTTCAGAAAGCTCAAGAAATAGTTGATGAAATTGATCTTTTTGTATTTGTTTCTATTGAAGAGCCAGATCTGATACCGGATTATCAGACAAATCTACCCAAACTTAGGGAACAAGTCAATAATTTACTGTATGATTGGATTGATGATTTTGGAATCAAAGTAATTAAAGTAAGTGGTACATTATCGAATCGTAGAGATCAGGTACTTGCTAAAATTTCATCTTAACATCTAAATTAATTTTGAGAAGAGTAAAGTACGACTCAAAGACGTAAATAAATTTTGTCATAAAAATATAACCTTTTTAAATTTCTTACTGCCCATAATATGCTGAGATTACTCTTTCTCTCATTTTATTGAGATACTTAATATCTTTTGTATTGGATAGGATAATAAGTGTGAGTTTTTTTTCAGGCAAATGTACCCAATTAGCACTGTGCCCATATCCTTCACCCTGTCGCTCTACAAATAAAGTACTCATTTTCCCAAAGCTTTTAGGATAAACCCAAAACCCCAAAGCAGTATCTTCAAGATTTCTGAGTGGAGTTAACATTAAATCTAAAGTTGATTTTTTAATTAAAATATTATTAAAAATCGCCTGATCAAAAATCAGCATATCTTTCGGTGTAGAATACATAGCTCCAGCAGAATAAAAATTATCAATATAAGTATTTGTGGGAGTGTGAAGTAGAAAAGGATCAGATTCGTCTGCAGAATAACCGTCGTCAATGTTTTTAACAATATCATTATGATGAAGTATCCCCGTATTTTGCATTTTTAACGGGATCAAAATTTGTTCTTTCAAAACTTCTTCAAAAGATTTTTTATAAATTTTTTCAATAATTTTTCCTAGCAAAATATAGTCACCATTGTTGTAACTAAACTTTGTTCCGGGCTTATCAATCAATTTTTCAGATAAATAAGTATTTATAAAATCATCCAGATCCCAGATCGTGTTGTCGTATGCCTTATGAATAAATTCTGTTGTACTAATGTCTTTATTTTCTCTACCACTACTGTAGGTTAACAAATTTTTGATAGTTGCTTTTTGTGCCGCTTCTCCTTTATATTCAGGATAATAAGTTGAAATTGTAGCGTCTAAATTTATCTTGCCTTTTTGGTATAACTGCATAATGAGAACAGCCGTAAAAGTTTTTGTAAGAGAAAATATATGAAATCTGGTATCGTCGGAAAAATTAATATTATAATGTCTGTCAGCAAGACCTTTGTATGAAAGCAGTTCAGTTTTTCCGTTTTGAGCCAGTAATACAGCGCCGTTGAAATTATCTTTCTTTACAGAAGAATCAATAACCTCTTCCACTTTTTTTATTTGAGAATAGCTTAAAGTAAAGGTTAGGATGAATACACCGATAAGAATATCTTTCACGTCGTTGATTTTGAAGCTAATATAATAATCTTCGGTGATTAGTTGTTTATTTTTCTGCCGGTAATGCAGTTGGGTCAATCCTGTTTCAAATGTTTTGGCTTCAACAAACTCAAGCTCTTGTTCAGTTCTTCCCTCTTTAAAAAGTCTTGTCCCGTTTCCTAACAAAACCGGGATAACCGAAATTATAAACTCGTCTATCAAATTATGTTTTAAATGTTCATTGATCACTTCCGCACCACCGTCACAATAAATATTTTTCCTTTTTCGGATTTTAAACTTTTAACTAATTCTGTTATGTTTCCTGTATAGAATGGTTCTGCCAACTTTTGGCTTTTCGGTTCTTGTGATAACGTAAACATCTCGTTGCCTCATACATTGCGCTTTATTCCAACCAAAAAGCATGAATTTTTCTGGTTACCAATAAGTCACAGGGCGATCTGAACCAGTTTTCAAATACGATAGTAGATCAATTATTCCAATGCATAACTTATAAATTTTTAATTAATTAATGTTTTACGATAATTAATTATATATTTGCATTAACAAATTAATTGATTATCCTATGAATCAAAGTAAAAATATTTCAAAGATCCTGTATTACCTATGTATTGTATTATCTGCAGGCTATCTTATCACATTCGTATATTCGGTGTTTTGCCTGTTGACTGGTTTTGCCGTAACGCCTTATAAAGAAGATCTATATCTGCATATTAATTATCCATTTACAAAAGAGCCTTTTCTGAATATCGAAAACAACTATCCCTATATTATCCTGTCTTTTTTGCTGGTTCTTTTGACTTACGGAATCTTTTTCTGGCTGTCAGCAAAAGTGTTTAAAGTGTTTTTTCAGTCAAAATTATTTACCGAAGGAAATATAGTATACCTCAAAAGATTTTACATCTACAATATTTTCTTTCCTTTACCGATCGTTATTACAGCAAGTTTTTTTGTAGAAGTGGAAAGTATCATTTGGGGATTGGTTTTTATCCATTTTATGCTGGGAATTTTCTGTTATTTCCTTGCCAATATTTTTAAACAGGGTTTACATTTACAAAACGAACAAGATCTATTTATATAAAAATGCCGATTATCATCAACTTAGACGTTATGCTTGCCAAGAGAAAAATGCAGAGTAAAGAATTGGCAGAAAAAATAGGAATAAGCAATGTCAACCTCTCTGTTCTAAAAACGGGAAAAGCTAAAGGTGTGCGTTTCGATACGCTGGAAGCCATCTGTAAAGCTTTGGAATGTCAGCCAGGAGATATTCTGGAGTATAAAGAAGAATAATTAAATATATCAAAAAGCTTTCGTGACCTTAGTCAATTAGCTTTATCATCAACACTTTTACGAACAATTTGAAAAGCAATGGAAACGTTGCCAGGAATTCTATGACCTAAAATCAAGCCTATGAATACTTTAACAATTAACAATCTAAGCCTCACTTATAAAAATGGTTTTCAAGCTATTAAAGATTTTTCTTTGAATATAGAAAATGGAATGTTCGGCTTATTGGGACCCAACGGAGCCGGAAAATCATCACTAATGAAAACCATCGTTGGATTGCAGAAACCAACTTTGGGCACAATCATTTTCAACGGAATCGACGTTTCCGAAAATCCGGATCATATCAAACAAAATCTCGGATTTCTGCCTCAGGATTTTGGCGTTTATCCCAAAGTTTCTGCGTATGACCTTTTGCAGCACATCGCCCTATTGAAAGGCATCAGCAATAATTCTGAACGGAATAACCAAATTCTAAACCTATTGGAAAAAGTCAATCTTTCTGATTTTAAAAACAAGGAAGTTCATACCTTTTCCGGTGGGATGCGACAGCGTTTCGGTGTTGCCCAGGCCTTGTTGGGAAATCCTAAGATCATTATAGTTGACGAACCCACCGCTGGTCTGGATCCCGAGGAACGAAACCGTTTCAATTCTTTACTTAACGAAATCAGCAATGATGTGATTGTGATCCTTTCCACACATTTGGTTGAGGATGTCTGGAATCTGTGTTCAGAAGTAGCCATTATCAATAAAGGAAAGCTTCTCAAAAAAGGAAATCCAAATGAACTGATCGCCGAGCTGGAAAATAAGATCTGGTCAAAACCCATCGAAAAAGAACAGTTGGAACATTATCAATCAAATTACAGGATCATCAGTCAACAACTGATTGAAAGAGAATTACATATCACTGCGTTTTCGGAACAACCGCTTTCAGATTTTACGCCAATCCATCCATCGTTGGAACACGTTTATTTCCATACGCTTACTCAAAAACCATAGTTATGAATGTTTTATTTTTATTTGAGGCCAAACGTACAATCAAACGTTGGCCTGCATATCTTATTGCCTTAATTCTACTGTTAATCGGCATTTTCTGTGGAAATCAGTTCAATCTTACCGTTGGAGAAGGAATTTATTTAAATTCTCCGTACACCATTGGTTTTATGACAGGATTATTAAGTCTGGTTATCATCTTTTTTGCCATAATTTTTGCCATTCAGGTAATTTTTAAAGATTGGGACTCAAAATTTGATATTCTCATTTTCTCGTATCCATTTTCAAAACGAACATATCTGCAGGGGAAATTTCTTACTTTTTTTCTGCAGACTTTTTTCAGTTTTATATTTTTAATGATCGGATTTGTGGTTGGACAAAATCTAAGAACGGGAAGTGAAATTCAGCAACATTTTCATTTTTGGCATTACTTCTACCCTCTTCTGATTTTCGGCGGAATCAATTGTATTGTAGTCTGCAGCTTTTTATTTTTCATTTCATTTACCACCAAGAAAAAACTTCTGGTTGTTGTCGGCGGACTGTTTCTTTACGTTCTTTATATGGTGATCCTCGTGTTTTCCAATTCTCCATTTATGGCAGGAAGTTTACCGCAATCATTACAAACACAGCAATTATCAGCATTGATCGATCCTTTTGGAATTTCATCTTATTTTTTTGAAGCAAGAACGTTATCGGCTCAACAAAAGAATGAATTAATCGTAACATTTACCGGATTCTTATTGATCAACAGAATCGTTTTTGTGATTATTTCAATGTTACTTTTGATATTGACTTACAAGCTGTTTTCATTCTCTCCACCTTCCCAAAACAAAAATAAAAGCAAAAACAAGGTCGCAAGTATTTCTTTTACTAAAAATTTAAAACCATTTACAACCGCGAAATCTTCTTTTGGATTTATTTCTGATATAAAATCCGTCTTATCATTTGCAAAAATCGACCTCATTTACCTTTTTAAAAGCATCACCATTGTGGCCATTTCAATATTGCTCTTATTTTTTGTTGGAATGGAAATGTACGCTGAAATAGAAAAGGGAATTCGTCTTCCTCAAAAATATGCAAGTTCAGGATTGATGTCGACTACCATTTCGGAAAATTTCCATCTATTTGGAATGCTGATCGCCATTTATTTTATTAATGATTTGTACTGGAGAAGCCATTCATCGGGGTTTTCACTGATTGAAAAAAGCACTTATTTTTTTAAAAACAAACTCGGCGGACATTTTATTTCCATCAGTATTTTATTTTTCTTTCTTACGACTATTTTAATTGTCGAAGGATTGATATTTCAGCTTACTTACAGTTATTTTTACATCGATTGGAATGCGTATCTGGGAACCGTTCTTTTTAATACTTTTCCACTTATTCTTTTCTCAGCTTTTATTTTACTGATTAATGACAATATCAAAAATCGATTTGTAGCGCTGGGAATTTCTGTGCTTGCGGGTTTTACATTCGCCGGACCAGTTTCAAAAAAGATTATATCCATTCCATTATTGAGAATATTTTCAGATTACAAAGGCGTTTACAGCGATTTTAACGGATATGGACCTTATGCATCAGCTTTTGCAGAACGATTGCTGTTTGGACTAAGTTTACTTGCTTGTTTTTGGCTGATTAATAAAAGCTTCAAAACCAAAAAGTGGAATGTAAAACAACTCATTTTCACAGTTTTTATATTATCTGTTGGAATTTTTGCCGGAAATGTTTTTATGAAAGGCTATATTCCTCAAAACGGAGATGAAAAGATGGTACAATCAGCTCAATACGAAAGGAAATTCAAACACTATAAAGATCTCGCACAACCGAACATTACTGATGTGACCACCGAAATCCAGCTTTTTCCATCCGAAAATTCTTATAAGATCAATGGAACATATAGGTTGTTAAATCAAACCGACAAATCTATTGATAAGATTTTGATTAATTTCGATCCTGATCTCCAAATAGAATCAGCCAATTTCAAAACAGATTTCGAATCAAAAAAAATTGATCAGAAAGTAACTGAAATTGATTTAAAACAACCTTTAAGACCTGGAGAAAAAGCCAGTCTGGATTTTAAAATTTCCTATCAATGGTCGGCGGTTAATGGTCACGATTCTTTCAATTCAATCATAGAAAATGGTTCTTTTATGAGAATCAGCCGATATTTTCCAACTTTCGGATATAAAGCTGATAATGAAATCGAAGATGAAGAAAAACGGGCAGAATTTAAACTGGGAAAACAATCGGAATTAAAAAAATTAGAAGCTCCCGAAGTATTCAAAAAAGATTTTATTAATCTGAATATGACCGTTTCCACAGAAAAAGACCAGACCATTGTAGGAACCGGAGATCTGATTCAACATTACAGTAAATATAACAGAAATTATTTTCAATATAAATCGACTGGGATTCCGTTTCGATTTGCTGTTTCCTCCGCAAAATATCAGATGAAAAGCTTGATTTATAAAGGAATAACGATCAATATTTTTTATAATAAAAAACATTCGGAGAATGTAGATCATTTACTTAAAAATGTAAAAATTACGTTGGATTACTGTACACAGAATTTTGGAAAATATCCCTTCAAAACCATCAGCTTTGCGGAAGTTTCTTCTTTTACGAAAGGTTTTGCAGCTACCGCTTATCCTTCATCTATTTTTATGACGGAAGATATGCTTTTTCACGCCAATATTAAAGCTGATCAAAACCAGGATGTCATCAATGAACTTGCAGGGCACGAACTTTCGCATCTCTGGTGGGGAAACAGCCAGATCGATCCTGATGACAGAGAAGGTGCAGTGATGCTGACTGAAACCTTAGCAATGTACACCGAAATGATGATTTACAAAAAGATGCACGGCAAAGAAAAAATGATGGAAAGAATAAAAGTGCATCAACAGATTTTTGATAATGAAAAAGGCTTGTCTGAAAATCAGCCACTGTACAAAGTGAACGGTGAAAATACTCATATTTCTTATTCAAAAGGTGCTGTCGTTATGGTAAAATTAAGCGAACTGATTGGCGAAGACAAGGTAAACGCCGCTCTTAAAAGTTTTCTCTTACACAATCAATATCCTAAAAAACCGACCTCTTTGGATTTGCTTAAAGAGTTTTATAAGGTAAGTCCTAATGATGAAGTCAGGAAGAAAGTCTATAATTTATTCAGTTCTGAATAATTTTGAAGCTTTTAATAAATGAAAAATTCCCGTACTTTTATCAGTGCGGGGATTTTTTGATATGCATTTTAAATTTGTAAGTCATATATATATCAATCTTCTTTGGTCACTTTAACATCTGCAAAGTGTCCTAAAGTTCCGGGACCTATCCATAATCCAATACTTCCACGAACATCTTTCCCTTGTTTCAGGTCGTTGACGATCAATGTAGGCTGAGAAGAACCATTAACATACAACCTTGCCGTTTCATTCTTTACGACAATTTTTATTTTGATCCATTCTGCAGGCATTATATCTACGTATGATTCATACTTTTCCGGCGTCTCTTTTCTTAATTTTTCCCAAGGGAATCCCGGAATGGAAATATATTGACTGGAGTGGTTTCTGCGAATCTGATCTTCTGCCCTTCCATTGGTTGGCCGCAAATAAAAAACTTCCATTTTAGAAGCATCCAAAGCTGCCCTGAATGCGATGCCTACAAACCCACGAGCCGTTTCTCCCGCATTAGCAAGCGGCTGCCCAGAAATTGTAGCTTCAATAATACCGTTATGAAAATCTATGTCCTTCAAAATCGCCAATGTGTTGTCTCCAATAGCTTGGCCAGGAATTTCTAAGGCTAAAGCATCTTTACCTTTATAGACCGTTTTCTTGGCAATTACCTGAAACGTCAGTAAATCGGATGGAGTTATTGCTTTGTTTTGCGCTTTGGACTGTAAACTAAACATTAAGCTTAACACCAAAATAAATAACAGCTTTTTAGTCATATGGAAGAGGATTTTAAATCTTTGATCCCTCTAAAATAAAAGAAATAAGGTTTCCATTCAAAATATATCAATGCCAAATTTGAAATTATATCCTAAAACTATACTCAGAAACACGATTGGGAAAGTGATATGAAATAAGGAAGCTTTGTTTTCATTTTCTCATTAAATTTAAAATGAATATATTTCAGTTCATTTTAAATTTAATGGGTTTCGATGTAGAATCTTTTTCTTCCCAACTATTTTATTTAGCTGGAATTTTAATTGCTTTTTTTGCCTGTTTTCTAATATTGGGGAAGTCTCAGAAAGGATTGGCAGATTATCTTCTTTCGGTATGGTTTCTATTAATCGGGATCCATCTGATCTGTTTTTTATTTATATTTTCGAACTCGTACATTAGATTTCCTTATCTTCTTGGATTGGAAATACCTTTGCCATTGGTTCACGGTCCAATGTTATATTTGTATCTCAGTTGTCTTACAGGAAATTATCCCAAAAGAAAAATATGGTTGCTTCATCTGGCGCCTGTGGTGATTGTTTACTTTTCCTTGCTTGAATTTTTTCTGATGTCATCCCACGATAAGATTGAGATCTATCAACATAATGGAGGTTCCTATAAAGTATTGCGCACCATTATAAGCTTAATGATTGCTTTTTCAGGTATTTTTTATGTGATTTTAAGTACATTAATGATAAAAAAATATCAGAGACAGATATCAAATATCTACTCAAATACTGAAAAAATCAACCTGAACTGGGGATTTTACCTCATCATTGGTATATTGACGATCTGGATAGCTGTTATGATAAAAAGTGAAATCCTTATTTTTTCCCTCGTTGTATTATTTGTAGTATTGGCCGCTTATTTTGGAATCAGTAAAGTTGGTATTTTAAATCCGGCTCTACTCGACAAGAAGGACGAAGAAAATTTAAATACTGACAATGAGATTGAGTATCCAAAATACCAGAAAAATTTTGCTGGTGACGAAACGATACAACGCGTTTATAAAAAATTAGTTTCTCTGATGAATGACCAGAAGCTGTATAAAGATCCGGAACTTAATCTGAATCATATTGCAAAACTACTCGATGTTCATCCCAATGTATTGTCTCAAACCATCAACTCTGTCGAAAATAAAAACTTCTACGATTACATCAACCGTTACCGCATAGAAGAATTTAAAAGAATCGTTGTATTACCAGAAAATCAAAAATTTACAATTCTGACATTGGCATTCGAATGCGGATTTAATTCCAAAACCTCATTCAATAGAAATTTTAAGAAATATACGGGCTGTTCACCTCGAGAATTTTTAAAAGATCAGAAGCTTATTTCCTGAGACTATTTCCTACAAAATACCAATTATTTTATATTTAAATTATCAAAAATAGGTATCATCTTTCATTTTGGAACACTTTGATCACCTGTAATTCTGACTTTTACAGAAAATTTAGAAATCCATATGAAAAAACTACTGTTTGTCCTGATTTGTATTCTTGCGCTTATGATTGGTGCCTATCCTTTGACCTATGCTTTTGTAGATCATAAAAACACTTTCTTGCACACCAAAGCGCCAGAGCTTCTTGCTAATTTAGTTTGGAAAGCTGCATTTTTTCTACATATTATTTTTGCTGGTCTTTCATTACTGATTGGATGGACGCAATTCGGCAGCAAATTCCGAAATAAACATTTGAAGCTACATAGAATGTTGGGAAAAATCTACATTACCTCTGCATTGGTAGGTTCCTTGTCGGGAATCTATTTGGGATTTTATGCCAATGAAGGTACTGTAGCGGCATTGGGATTCATATTTTTAGGATTGGTTTGGTTCATATTCACACTTACTGCCTTTTTAGCAATCAGAAAAAGAAACAAAATAGCTCACCAACAGCTTATGATATACAGTTATGCCTGCACTTTTGCTGCAGTTACGCTGAGGTTATGGTATCCACTTTTAGTAAAAATAACCGATAACAATTCCTTTTCATACATTACTGTTGCCTGGCTCTGTTGGATTCCGAATATTTTTGTGGCTTATTTTATTAATAAAAAAAATAAAATTGCAGATGAATCTCTTTTATCATAGTTGATTACAACAATTATGAGGAATCCTGCAAAAATAAGGGTCACTTTTAAAGAAAACTCCGAAGTGTGATTGCTTCGCAGTTTTCTTTATTTTAAATAATAAATAGTGTTTCATAGAAGTGAGCATTTGTGAATCAGCCTTAACAAAGCAAATAAATATATCATAAAACTGCTCTAGCTTGCTTTATAGATATCATTCTTGTAAAATTCGATGGACACTAAAACAATATTTATATGAACAACGACAAAACAATCTCAGTACTGAACGATTTGCTGAACATCACAAATGACCGGATTGTGGGGTTTGCTAAAGTAGCCGACAAGGTAAGGGAAAATTATGCTGATCTTTGACCGGCTTATGATAATATGGTTGCCGAGGCTTGGGATATGAAGGATGAACTGATTGATCTTATTAAAAGCAAAGACGGAAATCCCGATAATGACACTAGCATTTCTGGTGCGTTTCACAGAGCTTGGATTGATATTAAGAATACATTCGTTTCGGATAAAGTGTTATCCCTTTTTTGAATATTGATTGCAAAGCGTCACTAAAAAAACGTCATTATTACTAATGACGTTTTAATTATTGAGAATCCTTTAATAAAATCGTAACTAAGCAAAACTAGATAAAGCCTGGCTTACTATATTTTTATATGGTCTTTTGGTAGGAAGATCTGAACCTTTTAATGCGAAGAATATATTCTGGAGTTCGTGAACATAGCGAATAGGTTCTGCACCAGCCAAGACCTGGTTTCCCCAGCGTACTATATAAGCATTGTTTCGGGACGTCAGCACTGAGAATTCATATATATTTTCATAATAGTAACCAAAATGTTCTTTGGAAAAACCAAACTTTTTAAACCATTCGTCATTCAGCTCAACCGGTTTATAATTGGTACTGCCATTCATTATACTTTGGATAATATTGATATCCACTTGTTCATTGTTTCCTGTAGTCATATTGGAAACCAGATTTCCTATTCTTAATTCTTTAGCTTTCATAGCCACTTGCTTAACAAGTTCTATGCCTATCAATACTTATTCAATTATTTTTAATAGTTTTTGTTTGATGATCTTATTTGGTTGCTAGTCTAAAAGTCCAAAATATTTCAAAGCTTTTTCAACACCGTCGTTGTCAACATCATCAGTTACATAATCGGCTGCCTGCTTGACATTATCACTGGCATTGCCCATTGCAACTCCAGTTTTGACATATTTTAGCATAGAAATATCGTTGCCTCCATCACCAAATGCCATCGTTTGAGAGATATCAATATTAAAATGTTCACAGAAGTTTTTAACACCTTTCTGTTTGCTGATTCCTCCTGGATTGACATCGGCGAACAAATCTGTCCATCTAGATGATAAGGAATTGGGCATTACTTTCTCCATAAAAGTTTCTTCATCTTGAGGATCAATAAAAACATTCACTTGCAATACATTATCTATATCAGCATTGTTCTTATCATACAGTGGCGGTATCTTAAGGTTGAGATTTGTATAAAGCTCCAAAACTTTGGGCGCTGCGTGGCTGATCTGTACTTTATCTTCATACATCAGGGAGAAGCCCACATTGGTTTGTTCCGAATAATTAATCAGATTTTGGATATCTTCCGGGTGAATTGCCTGTTTAGACATAACCTTGCCATCAACAGTCATACAGTAACCTCCATTAAATGTTAGAAAACCGTCAAACTCAATGGCTTTAACATGATCAAGATCATTAATAGAACGTCCAGTTGCTACGATAACCTTGATATCTTGCTCTCGAAGTTTCTTTATAGCTTTCTGTGTTGACTCTGGGATTGTTTTGCTTTTTAAACTGAATAAAGTGCCGTCTATATCAAAAAAGACAGCTTTGATCGTATTGTTTTTTTTATCTGTATTCATAAATTGTACAACTGCATTCTTTCTTCAAATATACGAACTACCAATTGTTATTTTAATTCTTGTGATAAATCATCTTCTTAATAAAGGCTCTTTTTCTAAATTTGAAATTCAAATTTTTTCTTTATAAAAAATATTTACCTTGTGAAGATAAATCTTATTTTAATAGAAAGGCGTATAGGCTTTAGTCATTCAATTTAAACGAGTTTATGATTCAAATCATCATTGATAAAAAATATTTAACAGTTAAAAATTTATTTTAAATTTCATTTTTATTCTGCCTTATGGTATGAATTTCTGATATTCATTATTATATTTGCAAAATCACTTATGAAATTTACATTAGAAATCACTAAGCCTGAAAGCGGATCAAATCTCGGCTTTAAAACGATATATTTTAACGCGTTTAAGATCAATATTATTGAGAGATATAGTGGAAAGACTACATCCAAATTCTATCATATTGTTATTAAACTCAGAACAATTGAGGACGAGATTATCAATACTAAGGATGGCGCCGGAAGAATAAAGCTTAAGGAATCTGATTACCAAGCCTATGGTCAATTGGCAAGAGCTTTAACATCCTATGAGTACCGAAACAAGCTGGTCGACCGAAAGAAAATAGATGATGACTTTATCAACTTTATTCTGAGCAGAATGGTTGGTCATTATCAGCTTTAATTAAGATTAAATTGTTCATTACAATGTAAATGATTTGTTACTAATACGGCACCAGAACAATTTGTAGCTCAGTTTAATCATTAATATTAACAATTTTTATTTGTTAGTGTGTTTATGACCTGATCTACACTTATTATTTTACTTAAAATTTTTAATAAGACTGCAATGCAGTCTTTTTTTTTATATAATGTCATAGTTTCATTAGTAATCTCACAAGCTATTTTAACATCAGATGCTTTTGTTTGATAATAACCATCATATTGTTCTGTTAATTTGATACAATATAACAGTCCAAAAAATTTCTAGGCATGATTTTAGATTAGACCAATCTAATTATAAAATTCAGTATTGAAATTTTAATTCAATTTATAATAAATCATCGCAAAATTGAAAACTGTGAACCAATCAAATCATATTAACCGAAATGAAAGCCTGGATTATGAAATCTACTTGCAGGCACTTAATTCTTCTAATTCCGGAATTATTATTACGGATAATGCTATTCTAGACAACCCTATTATCTATTGCAATAAGGCCTTTGAAAATATTACAGGCTACAGCCATAACGAAATCATAGGTCACAACTGCCGGTTTTTACAGGCACAGGATCGCTCGCAACCACAGAGACAACAACTTAAAGAAGCGATTGAAAATGGTTACGAATGCAGAGTAGAAATCAGAAATTACAAAAAAGATGGTACCTTGTTCTGGAACGAATTATTTGTTTCGCCAGTAAAAAACAATGCCGGAGAAATCACGCACTTCATTGGTGTACAAAATGATATCTCAGAGCGTAAGAACGCTGAAATAGAGCTTATAGAAGAAAAAGCCTCTACAGAAAAAAAAATAGTGGCAAGAACGAAAGAGCTGCAGGACAGCGAAGCTTTTCTTTCCAGTATTATTCAGACGGTACGCGAAAGTCTATTGGTTTTGGATTCTAACTATCGTGTTCTGAGTGCCAACAAACACTTTCTTTCATCTTTTAAAGTAACAGAAGCCAATACAGTTGGTAAGATATTATTTGAACTAGGAAATCATCAATGGGATATTGAAGCTTTAAAACAATTATTGACCAAAATTCTTCCAACAAACAATCCTGTTATTGATTTTGAAGTCTCCCATGATTTTCCATATATCGGTAGAAAAGTAATGCTGGTCAACGCTTATCGTGTTGAGTTCGAAGGTCAGTTCAAAGACCGAATACTGATAGCGATTGAAGATATCACAGACCAAAAAGAGATTGAACAAAGAAAGGATGATTTTTTATCGGTTGCCAGTCACGAATTAAAAACGCCATTAACCAGCATCAAAGGCCTGATACAAATTCTACAGCGTATAAAGCCTGAAAATTCTTCGGAGAAATTTAACACCATTTTATATAAGATTGCAAACCAGACAGACCGTCTTAATTTGCTGATCAACCAGCTCCTGGATACCTCTAAAATTCAGTCTGGTCATATAGAATTGCACAAAGAACCTTTTGAAATTGATAAATTATTAAATGATGCTGTCAGCAATTTTAATTATGCAGGTTCTAATCATCAGATCAATCTGAGGGGAAAAACCAATGCGGTTATTCTTGGCGATGATTTGCAGATCACCCAGGTAATTAACAATCTATTGTCTAATGCTATCAAATATTCGCCCGAAGATAAGGTGATTGATGTCCAGTCCGACAAAGTTTCAAATTATGTAAAGGTGTCGGTCACAGATTATGGTATTGGAATCAGTCATAATGATCAAGCGAAAATATTTGACCGTTTTTATCGTGCACAGGATATTCAGCAGAAGTTCGCAGGATTAGGAATTGGTTTATACATTTGCCAGCAGATTATTACTGCACACGACGGTACATTATGGGTTGAAAGCGAAGAAGGCCGCGGCGCAACTTTTAATTTCACACTGCCAATTATGAAAATATATGATAATGAAGAATAAAGTAATAATGGTCTGCGATGATGACCAAGGAATTTTGGATGTTGTTGAATTGATGCTTGAGATCGAAGGTTATCATGTTATCAAAGTAATTGACAGTACAACGTTGCAGGAAAAACTGCAGAATAGCCGTCCTGATCTATTATTATTGGATCTGTGGATGCCGATTATCTCGGGTGAGCAGATTCTAAAATCTTTAAGATCAAGTTCAGATTTTAATGACTTACCTGTTATCATCTTTTCAGCAAGTATGGATGGTGCTGAAATTGCTGAAAGAGCTAATGCCAATGCTTTTCTTTCAAAACCATTTGATATGGTACAGCTGGCAAGTGTAGTTGAGGAAATTATTAATTAATCTAATGCATAATTAATATTTATGAGGATTTTTTTAACAGGCGCTACAGGATACATCGGAAAGAGATTATTAATACAACTGCTTAATAACGGAAATCATGTGATTTGCTCCGTAAGAGATAAAAAACGTTTTGATTTATCGCCATATCAAACCTTCAAAGATCAGATAAGTGTAGTCGAAAATGATTTTAATGAAGATTCTACTTTAGAAAACATACCACAAGATATCGACATTGCATTTTATCTGATACATTCCATGTCATCCAATGCAGATTTTAGTAAAGCTGAAAAAATCAGTGCCAGAAATTTTGCAAAGTCTGTTGAAAAAACCAATTGCAAACAAGTCATTTATCTTACAGGTATTGTTAATGAAAAAGATTTATCAAAACATCTGCAGTCACGAAAAGATGTAGAAGAGGAATTGAAGTCTGATGCGTATGCACTTACAGTTCTAAGAGCTGGAATTATTATCGGCTCCGGATCTGCCTCATTTGAGATTATCAGAGATCTAGTTGAGAAACTTCCCGTGATGGTTGCTCCCAAATGGCTCAAAACATTATGCCAGCCAATCGCCATCCGAAATGTCATCGAGTTTTTAACAGGTGTGATGGGCAAAGAATCAACTTATAATAACCATTTTGACATTGCCGGACCAGATGTCCTATCTTATAAGCAAATGCTAAAGATTTATGCAGAAGAGCGTGGTCTTAAAAGAACCATTATTTCAGTTCCAGTGCTAAGTCCAAGATTATCTTCTTATTGGCTTTACTTCATAACTTCGACATCTTATGTATTAGCTAAAAATCTTGTTGATAGTATGAAGATTAATGTCGTTGCAGAAAAGAACAGTCTGGCAGAAGAACTAGGTTTGCAGCTCCTCACTTACCGGGAAAGTTTGAAATTAAGTTTTGATAAAATAGAACAGAATGATGTTCTGTCAACTTGGTATGATTCTTTTGGCAATTACCGTTATTCCAAAGATGTCTGGAACTTTTTGGAGATACCTAAAATGGGCGTTTTCAAAGACCGACAATCCGTAAGAATCAAAAATGAGAAAAAGACACTGGACAAAATATTTGGCATTGGAGGGAAGAACGGTTGGTACCACGCCAATTTTCTATGGAGTCTTCGCGGAAGTGTTGATAAACTTTTTGGCGGTGTAGGACTTAAGAGAGGAAGAAAGAATAGTAGTAATTTGGGAGCTGGTGATTCTCTGGATTTTTGGAGAGTTTTATACGCAAGCAGAGAAGAGAAAAAATTACTTCTATTTGCTGAGATGAAGCTGCCTGGTGAAGCATGGCTGGAATTTAAAATCGTAAATGATATATTGATACAGGAAGCAACCTTTAGACCGCTTGGACTTTGGGGACGACTTTATTGGTATGCTGTTCTACCGTTCCACGGCTATATATTTAAAGGAATGATTAAAAGATTAGCTGATGAAAAATAAGTTGTTTGTATTCTTAATGATGATGCTCTGCCCTATTTCTGTTACGATTGCGATCTTAAGCCTGCAACCATTATCACTTCTTGACTTCATTTGACATTACTATTAACTTACTTATTCTGGCTTATATTACATTCCATTATTCTGATGATTTGCCTTTCAATATTTTCCAGGAATAAATCCCAATGATTGTCTGACTTTTCGAGATTCTACAAATTGACAATTGTAAGACCCTGATTAACTGAAATTTTTTGATCAAATAACTCTTCTATAACTGTCCGTCTGTTATTAAAAATATACTCTAGTTTGTCCCTAACAATCAAATGATTGACAATTTTCCCTAAGAAACCATACTTCATTTCATATTTTAAAAGGTCTTTCATCAGTACACCTTCTTCATTCTTCTTAAATTCGTGGTAATGAAGCCACATCTTGTAAGGTCCTTCCAATTGGTAATCAACAAAACACTTTTTATTCTCCAACGATCGGACTTCTGACTTCCAACGGATTGGAATTCCAAATAGCGGCTTCAACCTGTAATCAATCTGCATTCCGTTATAAATAATACCATTACTAACTTCTGTAAGAACAGTAAAATCCATTTCCTGTGGTGCAATAATCGGTAAATTATTGGGCGACGCAAAAAAATCCCAGGCTTCATCAAGACTGCAATAGAGTTGTTGCTCGCGGTACAATTCGTAGATCATAGTTATATTAAATAATTGATGATTTCAAGTTGTGTACCAATTTCATAGATTTTTGTAAGATGATTTTTGATATAATTAAATGATCTGGTATAGTCCTTATATATCAAGTCTAAATACTCAATTTCTTTTTTGAATCCTAGAAAACTATTTTATTTTTTTTCATAAACTATCAAGGCAAAAAATAATAAAATACAATCCTTTTTCTTTACCACTTATACCCTATTTTTGTAAAAAGATCAAATGGACAAACTCAATTTTCTGGAAGTTATTGCTGTGATTGCCGTTTTTATATCGCTGCTGCTTGCCGTATTTTTATTAACGGTAAAAACAGAAAGAAAACTGGAAAACAGATTATTTGCAGCGTTCCTTATCATTAATGCCATTGATATCAGCGGACTTTTTATGCATCTTTTTACTGATAGCTATAATCTGAAAGCTTTCAAAATATCCGCTTATTTATTGGTAATGCCTCTTTTTTATCTGTACGTTAATGCCGTTTGTTATTCTGATTTTACCTTAAAAAGAAAACATTTACTGCATCTTATTCCGTTTATTGTTGCCAATTTAATTTTAGTTCCAAGGCTTTATCTGGCAGAAGGTGCAACTAAAGAAGTTTTCTTTAAAACTATGTGGCAATCACCTGAAATGTTTTTCTATCAAGTAATCGGAGAACTGCAGTATTTCTTTTATATTGTTGGTGTATTTCTTATCCTAAAAAAATACAAGAAGATTTACCTTGAAAATTATACCAATCCAAATACTTTATTGTACAAATGGTTGTCTCAACTTACAATAATCTTTCTATTCATCCACTTATGTATTATTATAAAAAACATTGTAAGATACTCGCAGGATAGAGATTTATTTATCTGGTTGAATATTGTTGCGGGAACAGTATTTTTATTGACTGCCTGTTGGTTTATATTGAAAGCATTAAATCATCCTGAACTTTTTCGCAGAATCGATTCTACCTTACAGCCAACAGAAGATTTTGTTGAAATTCCGGAAACGGAAAATAAAAATGACGACTCAAAAAATTTCCAAATTGAACAGCTTAAAAATTTTATGGTTGAAAAAGAACCGTTCTTAGAGCCTTCTTTAACGATTCAGGAGTTGGCAAATCAGGTGGAAATTCCTGTTCGTGAGTTGTCTGTTTTAATTAATCATCACATCAATCAGCACTTTTTTGATTTTGTGAATGAATACCGTATTAAAAAAGCAATGACAATTCTAAAAGACCCCATAAAAAAAGAGTTAACAATTTTAGAAATCTTATATGAAGTAGGTTTTAATTCAAAATCTTCTTTCCATACCTCTTTCAAAAAATACACGAATCAAACACCAACAGAATTTAGAAATAATTGATAATTAAATAATTGTAAATACTCGAACTCCAAGTTGTAGATAATCGGACTCATTTTAAACAATAAAATGAGTCCGACTTTTTTTACACGGACTTTTTTCAAAACTTTCTACAGCATATTTGTACCAATAAATTTAAAGTCAAATTAAAACTTAGAAATAATGAAAAGAATAAGTCTTTTTGCTTTTTTACTGATGTCTGTATTTTGTTTATCACAATTACAAGCCGTAAAAATCGACACTCTCCTAAATGTAGAAATTGGCGGAATAAAACAAGCCATAGAAATCAAAACAGACGATGCTAACAAGCCTATTCTTTTATTTTTATCAGGCGGTCCCGGAAGTTCAATGATGAAAAACGCGGATTCTTTTACCAATATTTTAAAGAATAAATTTACGATTGTTCAATGGGACCAGAGAGATGCGGGAAAAACATTAGAATTAAATCCTTCGCCCATTCAACCGTCAGTAGAACTTATGGGAAAGGACACGTATGAAGTTATTAATTTCCTGCTCAAAAAGCTGAATCAGAAAAAGCTTTATCTGTTAGGCAGTTCCTGGGGAAATGCTTTAGGCTTTTATATTGTTAGAAATCATCCCGAATTATTAAATGCTTATTATGCTGTCAATCCTGTAATCAGTCAACTTTCAAGCGAGAAAGAATTGCTTAAAACATTAAAAATTCATTTTAAAGACAACTCTGTTGCGATGGAAGAATTGTCACAAGTACATTTTCCTTTTTCTAATGACGAGTCTATGTTTTACTTAAGAAAGTGGCTTTTTTACAAAGATGGAAAGCAATACGTAACAAGTGACGATTTCAAAAAAGGCTTTCTTCAATGGTCAAAAACCTGGTCTCCTGCGTGGAACGAAGTTATGAAAATTGATTTACCAAAAACTTTAAAGAAAGTCAATTGTCCTGTTTATTTCTTGGTTGGTAAAAATGATATTCAAACTTTAACTTCTATTACACAAAAATATTACGAGCAATTAAAAGCACCCAAAAAAGATTTATTCTTATTTGAAAATTCGGGGCATCAAATTCATAAAGATGAAGCTGAAAAATTTCAAAAAACAATCCTTAAAACAGTAGATTAATGAACTTTGATTAAACTATAAATTATGACCATAAAATATTTAATTGCTATTCTGTTTTTTACTTTAATTGGATGTAAAAGTATTTATCAAACCAGTCAACAAAAGGTTGAAAATGCGATTACAAAAAATGCGCTTCAGTTATTAGAGGACAAAAGATTTCATTCTGTTTCCGTTGCAGTGCTTAAAGATGGAAAATCCACCATAAAACATTTTGGAGAATTAACGATTGGAAAAGGAAACAAACCCAACAATTCTACACTCTATGAATTGGCTTCTGTAACTAAAACTTTTACAGGTTATGTAGCTGCTAAAGCTGTCCTTAATAAAAAAATAAATTTAGATGATGATATTAGAATCTATCTTGATGAACCTTATCCTAATTTAGAATTTAAAGGAGAGCCAATAAGAATCAAACATCTCATCACACATACAAGTGGATTTCCTAATATGCCTCTCAAAAGTGAAAACAAACAGGCTTTTTTCGAAGGATTAAAACTCATCAAAATTGAAACAAAACCCGGAGAAACATATTCCTATTCAAACACGGCTCCGGAATTGACAGCATACATCCTTGAGAAAGTGTATCAAAAACCTTTTGAGGAATTGGTCATTGAATTTGTTTTGAAACCCAATAAAATGAGCCAGACCAAGTTTACACTCAATGCAAATGATAGAAAAAGATTGGCAAAAGGCTACAACGATAAAAATGAGTTAATGCCTAATTTCAATAGAACTTTATGGGGTGGAATTTCAGGACTGCATTCTACGGCTCCGGATTTAGTGAAATATATGAAATTGCAACTAGAACAATCAAATCCTATTGTAAACGAATCTCATAAGAAATTATTTAAAGAAGGTTCTGATTTTTGGGAAGGTTATCATTGGTACATCATAGAAAATGATGATGAATTAATTTATAGACATCACGGTGGTATATACGGAATGCAAAATTGGTTTGTAATTTATCCTAAGCAAAATATAGGGATATCTATATTGACAAATACCAGCTTTAATGAAACGGGGGAGATTTTAGAAAAAGTAGTTGAGAATTTGTATGATGATATTAATGTGAACTAGAAAGTAGATAATATTACAATTGAATGTATCATACTATATTTTATAAAAATATTAATATCAGTACTTTTATAAATTAAACCAGATTGAGCATAAAACAGATAATATTATATTTTTTGATTCAATATATCCAAATATATAGCTTCTAAAATAAATACATAAACCTTAATCAAAAAAGATTAAAGGTTTATATTTTCAAAATAAATTCTGTTTTTTTCTTAGACATCAAAATAATTGTATACAGATCTAAGACATATGAATCAAAACTAAAACTGTTTATCTTACTATCTGCTGCCATCGTCACCGATTCACCACTCCTATCTTTCTCGTTCAGCATAGGAACTTCTAAATAAATTACCATTAGTACGATTAAACAATCTCTGAGTAAAATAACACTATAGGCAAATCCAGCCGGATTCATAACGATTCCGTCAATTGCATTTTCGGCCGTTGAATAAATTTTGTCAATTGCCTGTCCATAATTATTGGGATTGGAATTTCATTTTCCGAGATAAAACACATTAGTACCTTGGATCAATAGAATTTTCTTCGGCTTTATCAGTTCAGAATTTATATTTTTGCCAAAAATAGAACAAAGATTAAAAATGTAACAAGCAATAAAAAGCTTTGTTGTATGACTTCTTTTCTTAAAAAATTTTAAAACATGTAACCATTTATCATTGTTTCAGAGCGATTCTTGCTATTTGAGTTAATAATATATTACATTACCAGAAGAATTACAACAATTTAAAGTCCGAAAATCAAAAGGAGCCGTTCGTATATAGTTATGTTTTTTTTATGTTAGATTACAGCTCAGTGCATAATTTCAAAATATTTATCTTTATAAATGAATAAAAAGTGAAGTTCTTTCCTTTTTTTCAAGGTTTTTGGTTTTGTGGCCTTTTCCTGAAATATCTTCCACCAAAAGAATTTCACCGGTCTGGAATTTCCGGATTTCTCCAAGCGAAGTTTCAATTTCGACACCGCCGTCCAACAAAACAATATATTGCTTTTGCGGAGCGTGATGAAAATCGTAATCATAATCAGCAGAAACTTTTCTGAACTGCAGTTTTTTGACATTAATATCTTCGGATAAAAATCCAATTTCGCCTTGATTGATTAGTGGAACTTCGATGTCTTTGAAGTGAGATTCGCCGTTTTCGTCACTGAATATTTTTGTGATTTTCATACTGTTTTTTTGCCACGAATGCACGAATATTATATTCTATTTTTATTTGTGCATTCGTGGCTATAATTTATTTAAAAATAATAGAATTTGCCAATTCAATTTCCTCTTGATTGATAGAATGTCCGAAATTAGCGTAAACTGTTTCTGTCACATCAGCATTCATTTCCTTCAGAATATTGGCTGTTGCATACACTCTTTCCACAGGAACGTGGAAATCCGGGTTGCTTGTTCCCAGAAAAATCGGGGTTTGTGCAAAATCACCTTTGTAATTTTCACGGTTGATTTTATCACCAATCACACCACCGATAATTGCCACTGCTCCACCGAATTTCTGCGCATTTCTAGCCAAAAATTCCAAACTGAGACACGCACCTTGGGAAAATCCGAAAAAGTAAATATTCTCAGCTTTAATTCCTGCATCTAAAGCCGTTTTCACGGTTTTTCCAACAGTTTCAATGGCTGATGACAACCAAGGTTCATTTTGCTCAACCGGAGCGATGAAGGATAACGGATACCAACTTCCATTGGTTGCCTGAGGCGCTAACAAAGCGAAATTTTCTACATTCAAATGTTGGGCTAAGCTCAGAATATCCTGAGCGCTTCCGCCTCTTCCGTGAATCATTATTAAAACTTTTTCAGCCTCGTTCAATGATTTTCCGCCTGTTTTTATATCTAAAGTGTGACTCATTTTTATCTAAATTTTTCTGTTGGATAATTAATTTTTGGAAGAACATCTATCAAATGTCCTCTGTTTTCTTCAAACTGTTCCGGCAGCATCAAATCTTCACCTACTGAAGCCAATTCTTCATCAATGTCAAAACCTGGTCCTGAAGTGGCGATTTCAAACAAAACACCGCCCGGCTCTTTGAAATAAATGGAAGTGAAATATTTTCTATCCTTCACTTCCGTATGCTGCAAACCAAATTTGTTCAGTCTTTCAATCATTTCCAATTGTGACTGCGCATCGGGAGTCGCAAAAGCAACGTGGTGAACAGTTCCTCTTCCTGCCAAACCTTTCAGAGAATTGGGCGTGCAAAGCAAATCGACATATTTTCCGGATTTATCTTCCGTTCCAAATCTGAATCTGTCGGAACTTTCAGCAATTAATTGATGGTCCATCTGTGTGGTCAAAAGTGCTGCAGTTCTTTCGTAAGCATCAACCCAAATCTCGACGTGATGGAAACCTTTGATGGCAAAATCCTGCGGAATCAATCCGTTATCATACCCTTTCCTGTCATCTTTTTCATTGAAAACCAACTCCAAACCCAGTCCGTCAAAATCTTCCAGATAAATAAATACTTCACCTGAAAACCTTTGCTGAGCCTGTTTGTAAGGAATGTTGAATTTATCCAGACGCTCTATCCAATAATCAAAAGCCTCCATCGATATGGAAAAAGCCGTTGTGTTCAGCATTCCCTTACCGTGTCTTCCGTTCGCCAAACCTTTTCCGTAAGGGAAAGTCGTCATAATCGTCCCCGGTGTTCCGAATTCGTCCCCGAAATAAAAATGATACACTTCAGAATTATCGAAGTTAACGGTTTTCTTAATTAATCGAAGTCCTAAAACTCCGGTGTAAAAGTCTATATTTTCCTGTGCATCGCCGGTGATGGCGGTTACGTGGTGAAGTCCTGTGATGAGTGCCATAATTTTTAGTTATTGGTTGATAGTTATTGGTTGATGATTTTTAATGCTACTTACGCTTCTTCCTTAAACCATACGTCGTTATATTCTTCCGGATTGCGTTTGAATTGTGCGTGAACATACGGACAAAGCGGTACAATTTTCAAATCGTTTTCTCTGGCGTAAGAAACCAGTTTTTCTAATAATAATTTGGCAAAACCTTTTCCGGCATATTCTTCATCAACTTCTGTATGATAAACCATTAATTTATCTTTGATGACCGAAATATCCATTTTCCCGGCTTTTTTATCGTCTGAGAAAAGCTGAATTTCGCCTCTCACATTTCCTAAAACTACTTCTGTTCTTTCCATTGTAATATTTTTTCTTTTTGCTAAATTAGGTTGTTAAATAGAAAAAAGTGATGACTTATGATAACTTCGGCAATACGTCTTCGATTCTCGCGCGTAAAGGTTCGTGTTGTTTTGGAAGTTTCAAATTGGTTCCTAATTCACTCAAAGGTTCATCAACCGTGAAGCCAGGATTATCTGTTGCGATTTCAAATAAAACACCGCCCGGTTCACGGAAATACAATGAATAGAAATAATCTCTGTCGATTTTCGGCGTAATATTCAATCCTGCAGACAAAACTTTTTCACGGAATTCCATTAAAACATTATCATCTTTCACTCGGAAAGCAACGTGGTGGTTGGTTCCTGCCGCATTTCTTCCTGCTAAAATTTTATCGTTTTCAATAATGTCAACAAGATTTGCCGTTTCAATCGCATCGGTTACAAAACGGTATCTTTCATCTTCCTGTTTTTGTAAATTGTATCCAAAAATATCGGTTAAAACTTTGATTGTCGGATCAGCTTTTTTCAAAGTCAAAGTGATATTATGAAAACCTTTCAAAGCATTTTCATCTTTAATATCATCGGTTGTCCATACTTTTCTGTCATCAGGTCTTGAAGATTCGATGAACTGTAGCTGAAGTCCGTCTGGGTCTTTGAATGAAATCAGTTTTTCACCAAAAATTTCGCCTTCTTCAAAGTTTACATTAAACTGCTGAAATCTGTTTTTCCAGAATTCCAAACTTCCTTTTGGAACTGAATAACCAATGTGTGTTGCCAAGCCAGAACCATTTGTTCCCTTACCAATTCCTTCCCAAGGAAAGAATGTTAAAATTGTTCCAGGAGTTCCTTCCTCGTTACCGAAATAAAAATGATACGTTCCCGGGTCGTCAAAGTTAACGGTTTTCTTTACCAATCTTACGCCTAAAACTTGAGTATAAAAATCTAAATTTCTTTTTGCGTTGTCTGCAATCGCTGTGATGTGGTGCAGTCCTAATATTCTATTTTCCATTTTGTGGATTGTTTTATTTTGATATGACAAATTTATGGCGGTTAGAAATCCTGCACATTTAACTAGTTTAATAAATTCATTTTTTGTTTAAAATATTAATGAAACTTAGTTTAGCCCACTCAACGACTCATTTTGCCTATTCAACGAAAAACCTCTCAATTCCAAGACATTCCGACCGAACTTTACATCATCAAAAAAGAACAACTTAAATCTTAAAATTATGAAAACAAACATCGGACTTACAGAGCAAAACACAGAAGCTGTAGCAGAACAATTGGCAAAACTTTTAGCAGATGAAACTGTACTTTACATCAAAACAAGAAACGCCCACTGGAACGTAACCGGCGACAACTTTCACGCAAATCACATTTTCTTCGAGGAGCAATACAAACAGATTGATGAGTTGATTGACAGCGTTGCAGAACGTCTTCGAAAAATCGGACATTATGCGCCTGCCACAATGAAAATTTATCTTGAATTAACGCATCTTACCGAATACAGCGACAGAACCAATGACGGATTGGGTTATATGAAGGATTTACTAAAAGACCACGAAAGCATCATCGATTTTCTAAGAGGAAATGTGACGCCTTTTGCCGAAAAATACAAAGATTACGGTTCCAGCGATTTCATCACAAGCCTCATAGAAACGCACGAAGAAATGGCCTGGATGATTCGTTCTTACTTCAGATAAAAACGTTGCCACGAATACACTAATTTAATTTACATTAAAAGAATATATTATTCGTGCATTCGTGGCATTCAAAACTTTCGCAATAGAATCAAAAAAATTAAGCAAAAAAAATCTTAGTAGTTTTAATTATATTTGTGTCAACCATAATAAACTATCCCTATGAAAGCCTTGATTGTTGATGACAACGATATCGCAAGAACTACGCTCGCACACTTGGCAAAACAAGTCCCGAATCTCACGATTGTCAATGAATATTCCAACGCAATTGAAGCTTATAATCATTTGCAGAACAATCACATCGATTTGATTTTCCTCGACATCGAAATGCCTGAAATGACCGGAATCGAGCTCACCAAAAACCTTTCAGGGAAAGACATTATCATCATTTTTACATCTTCCAACAAAGATTACGCACTCGAAGCTTTCGAACTCAATATCGCAGATTACATCCTGAAACCCGTGATGCCAGCGAGATTTTTACAGGCCGTAAGCAAAGCGCAATCGATTTTGGAAAGCCGAAAAGAAGATGTGGAAGTCACCAAAGATGAATTCCTTTTCGTGAGAGATTCCAATATCACAAGGCGCTTGAAGCTCGATGATATTTTTTATGCAGAGGCAATGGGCGATTACGTGAAATTTTACACTCGCGAAAAAATGTTTGCCATCCACGGCAAGATGAAAACGGCAGAAGAACGTCTCCCGAAAGACCATTTCATAAGAGTTCATCGCTCTTATATTGTTTCAGTTGGCAAGATAGACACACTTCAGGACGGCGGAATTATGATAAACGGAAAATTTATTCCCGTCGCTGACGCTTACAGAAAGGCTCTCAACACGAGAATGAATGTCTTTTAGAATTTTTATTTGACTACGTCGAACCACTTTGTTAGGTTTGGGCAGCTTTATCCGCCTTCCGCTCCCAATCTTTTTTGCACAAGATTTCAGTTTAAATAGAACTTGAGAACAAGCAAAAAAGGATTTCCGCTCAAGTCGGGCTGCGACAATTCGACGTTCCAATTCGACTGTAAAAATTCCCCTCCTCTGGAGGGGTGGCGAAAATTCAAAGAATTTTTGACGGGGTGGTTTTTTTATCAATTATAAAGTCGTTTTCAACAATTCAAAATAAGTACAGACACTTATGAAAAAAATATCTTCAGTAATGGGAAACAGACGGTTCAGTTATTTCATTATCCTCACATTTATTGCGGGTTCTCTCCTATTGATAGCGGTTCAAATCAATTCGGCTAAAAATACCAAAGAACTCATCAGAAATAACAACCGACTTCTCAACGAATTACGTTCGAGCAATCATTTGCGTGAAATCGACCGTGATATTCTGGGCGTTGAAAGCAGAATCAGAGCTTCCATCGCAACCAACGACACGACTCATCTCGAAGGAATTGACCAAAAAATAAATCAGATAGAAAACTTTCTCGATTCACTTTCCAAAGACAATTCAGACGATGTTGAAGAAAAGTGGATTCACAGATTGAGCGTTCTCGCAATGGAAAAGAAAACGACGAAGGATAAATTGCTGCTTCGTTATCACACCCTTGGAAATATGGATGACAACACTTCCATTGCCAATCCACGAGCAAGAAAAATTTCGAACGAAATCACTTCCATTACTGCAAAAATCTATGAAAGCCGGAAACTTCATATGGTCGATCTCAGCAAAGAAACGGAAGCGATGGGACAAAAAGCGAGATTGTATGATATTTCCCTATTGATTCTTTTGATTTTAAGCGGTTCCATTGTTGGTTATCATATTCTTCGCCAATTTAAACGTCAGCGATTATTGATTCAGGAATTGGATGTTGCGGAGAAAAAAGCATCGGTTGCCGCACAAACCAAAGAAAACTTCCTTGCCAATATGAGCCACGAAATCAGAACGCCTTTGAGCGGAATTTTGGGCTTTACCAACCTTTTGCAGAAAAGACCTTTGGATGAAACCTCTAAAGAATTTGTCTCATCCATTCAACGTTCGGGAGAAAATCTGATGGCGATTATTAATGACATTTTAGACTTATCAAAAATCGAAGCCGGAATGATGCGCATTACCAAAGGCATATTCAGCATTAATGGATTGGTAAATTCGGTTGAAACATTTTTCGTAGAAAGAGCCAAAGAAAAAGGATTGACGATTTCCAGCAAAATTGACACTTCGATTCCTGACACTTTGAATGGTGACGCCACGAGACTCACGCAAATTCTGGTCAACCTCATCGGAAATGCCATCAAATTTACACATCAGGGAAATATTAATATCGAAATTTATAATAAACAACAAACAGAAAACGAAGTCATTGTCGGCTTTAAAGTTTCTGATACTGGAATCGGAATTGATAAAGAAAAACTCATTGAAGTGTTTGAAAGATTCAATCAGGGTGAAGATTCTACGACCAGAAATTACGGCGGAACCGGACTTGGTTTATCAATCGTGAAAAGTCTGATTCAGTTGCAAAATGGCGATATTGAAGTGATAAGCGAACAAGGAAAAGGCACAACTTTCCATTTTTACATTCCTTATGCGATTGCAAAGGAACAGCTGAATGTGATTCCTAAAATTGATACCGATTATTTTAAAGATAAAACAAATGTGCCTCTAAGAGTTTTAATCGTGGATGACAACGCTATCAATCAAAGTCTGATGAAACATCTTCTGTCACAATGGAACATCGATTTTGAAACGGCAAACAATGGTCTGGAAGCGGTAGAATTTCTCAAAAATAATGATTGTGATTTGGTTTTAATGGACATCCAAATGCCACAAATGGACGGTTATGTTGCCACGCAAACCATCCGTGAAGAACTGAAACTGAACACGCCCATCATCGCAATGACCGCACACGCTTTGGCAGGCGAACGCGAAAGATGTATGAGCCGTGGAATGAACGAGTACATTTCTAAACCTATCAAAGAAGAAGAATTATTCAAATTAATCTCCAATTTCGGATTAAAAGAAAACGAAAAAACGGAAACAAAAGCTGAAGAAATCGTTTCTAATTATGAGTTCATCGACCTTACTTATTTGAAGTCTATCAGCAATGGCGACAAAGATTTTGAAAGAACCGTGACGCAACAGTTTTTAGATAAAGTTCCTACTCATTTGCAGGAACTGAAATTGGCTTATGAAAACAAGGATTTTAAATTGCTGAAATTGAGAGCGCACGATTTGAAATCGAGTGTGGCGATAATGGGATTGCTGACTTTATTAGAGGAAAAATTAAATATTTTAGAATTAACAACCGAAGAAAATCCATCATCAAAACTAGCTTTGGAAGAAGTGAAAGATATTTTGCTGAAATCTTTTTTTGAAGCCAAATTATTTTTGAAATCCATCGGTAACTAAATTAATTAAAACCAATTTTATTATGGAAAATCAAGGGGCATCTGTTGTTATTTCACATCATATTCTAGATGGAAAACAAGAGGAATATGAAAATTGGTTAACTGAAATCGTTCCTTTAACCAAACATTCAAAAGGTTTTATCGATTGGCAAATTATAAGACCTATTCTCGATTTGACGTTTGTTTACACGGTTATTATCAGATTTGATACCATTGAAAATCTAAAAAAATGGATGGAATCTGACACCAGAAAAAAACACATCGAAAAAGCTAATTCATTGTTCCGAAAAAATGATAATTACAAAATAAAATCAGGTCTTGATTTCCTTTTTGAAACTGAAAATCAAACCAAAGTTCCCGTCCGATGGAAACAATTTTTAGTAACCTGGTCAGCCATTTATCCTCTGTCATTATTGGTTCCGTTGGTAGTTCTACCCTTTTTAAGACTCTTAAAAATCCCTGCGAATCATTATTCAGACGGACTTTTGATTTCAGGCTGTATTGTTTTTCTGATGGTTTTTGCAGTAATGCCGAATTATACAAAACTGATTAGAAAATGGCTTTTTAAATAATATCAATCAACATCAACTTATTACCTAAGAATCACTGTGCATTACAGTGATTCTTTTGTTTAGAATAAAGGTGCTTTTCACTTTTGTCATTCCGCAAGAATATAAATTATTATTTTAAATACTTTGCTGAGATTCCTACGGAAAGACAAACTTTGAGTTTAATTACTTCATTGTCTTTATTCAATAAATCATAACACTTACTCAACGACAGTTTCCGCCTGTTCATCGAACACCAATTGATTTTGAAATTTGTTGAATGTAGCTTTACAACATCAAATTAACATATACAAACAATTAAACTTTAAACATTATGGAAATTATTCAAACACCAGAAAACGCATTGTCTCACTCTACAGTTACAGCGATTATCAATGCCCCAATCGAAAAAGTAAACATCGCAGATTGGTTACTTAATCTTCCTGATGCCGAATATCAAAGATGCTCAACGCAGCACATCGGAGCGGCTATTTCTACCACTTTTGACGGCGAACCGGTTTCTTTAAACGTAGAAACAATCGGCGATGCTTTGATGGTTCAGCATTATGTTGCTGATGTTTATCGTCCTGATTATTGCAGAATGTTATCTATTTCAGATTCCATTACCAAAGGCGGAAGAACAAAAGTTCAGGTTTTATGGGAACTGAAAGCCACAAAAATCGATGATAACACGACCTTATACACCAACGAAATTCACGCAACAGCAACTCCTGAAATGTTCGAATACCTGAAAGAACACAACGTGAATCTTGCTGATGCAGCCGCTTCCAGACAAGCTGCTTCCGACGCTCACAACCACGAAGAAACGCCCAACTTTGCAAAAAGCATCGAAAACAAAGCGTTGACCGGAAAATACAATCAACCTTTCTAATTCAAAAAACATAATGAGCGTATTTCGGTACGCTCATTTTATTTTAAAGTTATGGAAACACTTTTTGAAAAACTTATAGGAACTTGGACTTTGGTAGAACTTATTGAAGTTCCTGTAAACGGCGGAGAAATTACCCATCCGATGGGCGAAAATCCGCAAGGACTGATTATTTACAATCCAGATGGTTATATGTCGGCACAAATTATGGATACACACCGGGAAAACTTTCATCAGGAACACTGGACCAATGCCACGCCGGAAGAATATACACAGAAAGGCTCGACCTATCTTGCGTATTCGGGACCGTTCAAAACGGATGATGAAAAACAGTTGGTGAGCCACACGATGTACATCTCGCTTTTTCCCAACTGGACAGGGCAAACGCAGAATAGAATCGTTATCTTTAAAGCTGGTTTTCTGCATCTAGAAAGTGAAAAACCATTCACCAACAATTTCAGGTTGGTGACTCACAAACTGACCTGGAAGAGAGTTTGAAATTAATCTGATAGTAAAATTAAAAAAAATGAAAGCAATCATTATTACAAAACCTGGCGCTCCTGAAGTATTGAAATTACAGGATTACCCGACTCCCGAAATATCCGGAGACGAAGTCTTAATCGAAGTGAAAGCCGCGGGAATCAATCGTCCGGATGTATTCCAGCGTGAAGGTAATTATCCTGCTCCTGTAGGTGTTGTTGCAGACATTCCGGGATTGGAAGTTGCCGGAACTATTGTAAAATGCGGACCTGATGTTGTAGATTTCACCGTTGGAGACAAAGTTTGTGCACTTCTTGCAGGTGGCGGTTACGCAGAATATGTTGCTGTGAGAGAAGGTCAATGTTTACCCATTCCGGGAGATTTAAGTTTTGCTGAGGCGGCAAGCTTACCGGAAACGGTTTTTACGGTTTGGTCTAATGTTTTTCAGAGAGGAAATCTTCAACCAGGAGAAACCCTCTTACTCCACGGTGGAAACAGTGGAATTGGAATCACAGGAATTCAGATTGCCCACGCATTGGGTTCAAAAGTAATTGTCACTGTTGGTTCTGATGAAAAAGGACAAAATTGTCTTGAACTCGGCGCAGATTCTTACATTAATTATAAAACCCAAAATTTTGAAACTGAACTACAAAATGAAGGTGTCAACGTCATTTTGGATATGATTGGCGGTGATTATTTGGCAAAAAACATCAATGTTTTAAAGCCTGAGGGCAGATTGGTTCACATCAATGCGGTAAGTGGCAGTCGTGTCGATTTAGACATCTGGAAAGTAATGACCAAACGCCTGACTGTCACAGGAAGTACTTTGAGAAGCCGAGAATATGAATTCAAAAAACAATTGGCCAAAGAGATTCAGAAAAATGTATGGCCTTTGATTGAATCAAAGAAGTTCAAACCTGTCATTTTTAAAACATTTTCTTTCTCGGAAGCCGCAGAAGCACATCGATTGCTTGAAGACGGTTCACATACAGGAAAGATTATTCTTGTGAGATAAAGTAATACATAGATTTAATAATAATCTGACCCAAATTTTAATCCTTCTCAATGCAAATTGTGAAAGATTTTTTATTATTAAAATTAGCGACAATCGATTCTTGTAATTAGTAAAATCAAATCGAAAGTCTTTTATCTATCGCCTATTTTCTGTACTCTTAAGAGACCAACTACTCCTTTCAAATTCCCACCGACTCTTTTTGCCCATTCACCGAAAACCACTTCAAAACCTCATCATTCCGAGGTAGCTTTACAGTAGAAATAAAGACAAATTATCATTAATTACAAAAATTACTATTATGAATACTGCATCATTAAGTTTCAAATACGAATTAGAAAAAAAAGAACCTAGAACCAACGACGGTGGAACTACAAGAGGTGCCTCTGTAAAAGATTTCCCTGCTTCTATCGGCATTGCCGGAGTTTCTATGAGACTGCAACCGGGAAGTATGCGAGAATTGCATTGGCACGCCAACGCTGCTGAATGGGCTTATGTGATTTCGGGAACAGTTCGTACCACGATTATTCATCCCGATGGACACAGTTATACAGACAATTTTGAACCGGGTGACGTCTGGTATTTTCCAAAAGGTTATGGTCACTCGATTCAGGCTACAGGAACGGAAGAATGTCATTTCATTTTGATTTTTGATAACGGTAATTTTTCCGAAGACCACACGTTCAGCGTGACGGATTTTGTTTCAAGTGTACCACCTGAAATTGTTGCTCAAAATTTAGGATTAACCTTAGAAGAAGTGGCGGCTTTGCCTCAGAAAGAAGCGTACTTCGCAGCAGGAATTGTTCCGGATGAAATGTCTTTCGTGGCTGAAGCTCGTCCAAATGAATCTGATATAGAACTCACAAGTTTTCACCGTTATCCTTTGCATTCTCAACAACCGAGAATTGTTCCGGGAGGAGGTTTGCAAAGATTGGTTACAAGTAAAGAATTTCCCATCAGCAGTACGATGTCGGGTTCTATTTTAGAATTGCAACCGGGCGCTTTGAGAGAAATGCACTGGCATCCGAATGCGGACGAATGGCAATATTTTATTTCTGGACAGGCGGAAATGTCGGTTTTCCTTGCAGAATCTACTTGTGTAACGGAGCAGTTCAGTGCCGGAGATGTGGGTTATGTTCCAATGGGAGCCGGACATTACATCAAAAATACTGGCGATACTGTTTGCAGAATCTTGATTGGCTTCAACAGTGGAAAATATGAATCAATCGATTTAAGCGAATGGCTGGCTGGAAATCCGAAAGATGTTGTCATAACTAACTTTGGCTTGAAGGAAGGTGAAATTGAGAAATTCCCGACTGAAAAAGTTTTTATTCAGCCTGAGAAATAAGATTTAATCTAATAAATCCTAACATTATGAAACTTTTAAACATCAAAAAATCAATACAAATTGGTTTATTTGCAGCAATAATTTCGGCAACACCACAAATCTATTTCGCACAAACTGCGGTACAGACAACACCCGCAAACACTTCTAAAATCTGGGGGAAAGTGGACGGAATCGCCATAGAAGGAATGGTACAGGGACCGTCGACAGAAATTGCGCCGCTGCAAATCGCCTGTGTTTTTGAATATACAGAAGGTGATATTTTTAATTCGCCACCCGCTTTACCCGAAGCTGTGAACGGAATGGTACATCTTGACAAAAGTCTGAACGGCATCATCACAGAACTTAGGAAATCCGGAAAATTTGCAGGACATTCCTTGGAAACATTACTCATTACGCCTCCTTCAGGAACCATCGGTGCAAAGAAATTATTGCTTATCGGTTTAGGCGACCGGAATAAATTCACACCCGAACTGATGCAGCAAGTTGCAAGTGTCGGGATGGAAGAAGCATTGCGATTAGGAGTAACAAAATATGCTTTTGCCACAGACCTGAAAGATGCCGGAATAGATTCTCCAACTGCTGAAGTTGCCGGATACGGCGTGACTGGAGCTATTAACGCTTACAGGACTCAGGTTTATTTGAAAGATAAAAAAATGTCAGCCTTTAAGCCAATTGAGAAAATAACATTACTCGCCGGACCGGCATTTTTTACAACCGCAGGAGAAGGAATTACCCAGGCGATTGCAGCATTTAATAAGTAAAATACTTTATCTGTTTGTTAAAATCATCCTCAAATCTAAACAATGGAACAGCCAATAAAATCTTCCATAAGCGTCATCGCTTCGTCTGAGTCAATCAGAATACAAGAGAGGCTTGCGATATTTTTAGCTTTGATTGCAGGATATATCGATGCAACAGGATTGATTCAATGGAAAACGTATGTCTCTTTTATGAGTGGAAATACTACTTCACTGGGAGCCGCCATTTCAACAGGTAAATCTGAAATCATTATTACATCAGTTACAGTCATAAGTTGTTTTTTATTAGGAATTTACGCCGGAACCTGCCTTTCACTATGGAAGAGGATTAAGAACCAAATATTAACATTTTATATAGTTTCCGTAATTCTTATTTTCTATTCGATAATTGCTTATTTTTATGATATTAATAATTTGTTATCCATTACAATTGTCGGATTTTCAATGGGAATGACGAACACGATTGTGACTTCAGTAGGAAACCAAAAAGTGAATACGGATTTCGTGACAGGAACGCTGAACAGCTTGGCAAGAAACACGGCAATGCTGACGATGACCAAAGATAAAGCAGAAAAAAAGGAATATCAATCCAACGCCGTTCATCTTTTGCTTTTGTGGATTGGATTTTTATTCGGTGCGTTCATCGCTCCTTTCCTACTCGATTATTTTGGAAAATGGACTTTGATGATTCCAGCATTATTACTAATGATTTGCGGATTATTGATTTCAAAAATTAACACTAAAAACTAATATTATGTTACAGAAAAACGATGTTGCCCCAGATTTCACTTTGTATGCAACGCCAGACCAGAAAATTACACTCTCAGAATTCAAAGGAAAGAATGTCATCCTCGCTTTTTATCCGGCAGACTGGAGTCCGGTTTGCAGCGACCAGATGGCTTTGTACAATGAAACTTTGAAGTTTTTTAAGAAATACGATGCAGAGATTTTCGGAATTTCTGTGGACAGCAAATGGTGTCATTTGGCATTTTCACAATCCAGGAATTTACATTTCCCTTTGTTAGCCGATTTTGAAGCCAAAGGAGAAATCGCAAAACAGTATGGTGTTTATGATGATGAAGAAGGCGAATGTAAAAGAGCACTTTTCGTCATCAACAAAGATGGCATCATCGAATGGAGTTATCTGTCACCAACGGCTATTAATCCTGGTGCAGACGGAATTTTAGACGCTTTAGAAAACCTTAACACAAAATAAATTATGTCACTAAAACCGACAGTCAGCAAAGCTGACCACGCACAAGGCAACTTAGATGCCGACATTGTCATCGTAGAATACGGAGATTATCAATGTCCGTACTGCGGCGCTGCTTATCCGGTTCTGAAAGAATTGATGAAAGAATTTGGAAGTCAAATCAAATTTGTTTTCAGAAACTTTCCATTGTCTGAAATGCATCAATATGCAAAACCGGCGGCCATCGCAGCAGAGGCAGCCAATGTTCAGGGTAAATTCTGGGAAATGCACGATGCGATTTACGAAAACCAGAGAGATTTGAATGAGAACTTACTGATGAAGCTGGCGGAACAATTAAAACTGAACATTTCTCAATTTGAAAAGGATTTGGAAAATAATGAACTGGCAGAAAAAGTGGATTCAGATTTTGAAAGTGGGATTATGAGCGGCGTGAATGGAACACCTTCTTTCTTCGTGAATGGAAAGAAATTCGATGGTGGCGCGGAAGATTTGTTTGAGCTTTTGAGGGAGAATACTGAGAGTTAAGCCACAAAAGATTTTTGACACTTAAGTAAAAGTTTCTTTCATAACGTGAAGAAGAACACTTAAGTTTTCTTTTGAGCTTAAACCTTGTTTTACACCGAATCTGCAGCCCGACTTGAGTGGAAATCCTTTTTTGCGTGGTCTTCCATTTCAATTAAACTGGAAATGTCTGCAAAAAAGATTGGGAACGGAAGGCGGAAATAGCTGCCCTAAATAAAAATTATCAAAAATGTACGATTTTAACCTAGGTTAAGATGGATTGAATTTTGCCAACCTACATTTGCTAAAGAATTAAGACAATAAAATATTAAAATAAATTAATCACAAACACTAAAAAAGTAAATTATGAGCACACTAAAATTAAAAGACGGAACAGAGATTTTTTACAAAGACCAAGGCGAAGGACCAGTTTTGATGTTTCACCACGGATGGCCGTTATCTTCAGACGATTGGGATGCACAGGTGATTTTCTTCCTGCAAAGAGGTTACAGAGTGGTGACGCACGACAGAAGAGGTCACGGCCGTTCTAGCCAGGATATTTATAATCACACGATTGAGCAATATGCTTCTGACGCCGCTGAATTGGTTGAATTTTTAGATTTGAAAGATGTTGTTCACATTGGTCACTCTACAGGTGGTGGCGAAGTGATTCGTTATGTGAATAAATATGCGAACGGAAGAGCTAAAAAAGCGGTTTTAATCAGTGCAGTACCTCCAATTATGGTGGCGAGTGATGAAAATCCTGATGGTGTTCCGATGTCGGTTTTTGATGGTATTAGAGACCAGACTCTAAACAACAGACAGCAGTTTTACATTGATTTGACTTTCCCTTTCTACGGCTACAACAGAGAAGGCGCAGAGGTGAAAGAAGGCGTACAAAGAAACTGGTGGAGACAAGGAATGATGGGCGGAATCGTTGCTCACTATGACGGAATCAAAGCGTTTTCTGAGACTGATTTCAGAGATGATTTGAAAAATGTGGATATTCCGGTTTTGGTGCTTCACGGTGAAGATGACCAGATTGTGCCTTACCAAAATGCGGCTTTGAAATCAATCAAATTATTGAAAAACGGAACGATAAAAACGTATCCGGGTTTCCCTCACGGAATGCCGACTACAGAAGCAGCTACGATTAATAAAGACCTTTTGGAGTTTATTGAAGGATAATTATAATATATATATTATACGAAAGGTGAGTCATTTGATTCACCTTTTTCGTATCCCGACAGTGCAGGATAATTATTAATTGTTATTATTTTAGATTGCGATTATTAATTCAAAATCAATAAAGATGAATTTTATTAAGCATAAAATAAAAATTCTCACTTTCACAGTTTTAAGTTCGGGGTTATTCTTGGTTTCTGCACAATCAAAAATTGTAACTAAAACAGAAACTTCAAAACCTCAATCAGGAAAAATTGTTCCCACAAATCTGAATTGGTCAGAGAGAATGCTGCTTTCCGAGATGTATCGTTTCCCTGAAGCTTGGATGCTTGATTTCAGCAAAAGCCCAAAATGGACTTATCCATCTGCCATTGTATTAGATGGCGCAGAAAAACTATATGCAAAAACCGGAAAGAAGGAATACTATGATTATATCAGTGGTTTCGGCGAAAAGTTGATCAATGAAGACGGAACCATTCAAACATACGAGCTGGAAAAGTATAATATTGATATGTTGAATAGCGGAAACGTATTGCTTTATCTTTACGAAAAAGAAAAAAAAGAAAAATACCTGCGAGCACTTCAAACCTTACGTTCACAAATCGACGGACAACCAAGAACCAAAGAAGGCTCTTTCTGGCACAAAAAAATCTATCCATATCAGGTTTGGTTGGACGGGCTTTATATGGGAATGCCTTTCTATACACATTATACAAAAGATTTTACAAAAGGAACAGATGCACAAAAAGCATATGATGACATAGTTTTCCAATTTGATTCGGTTCAGAAAAATCTTCTAGACAAAAAAACAGGGTTGCTTTATCACGCTTGGGACGAGAGCAAAGAACAAGCTTGGGCCAATAAAGAAACAGGGCTTTCTCCTAATTTTTGGGGCAGAGCGATGGGTTGGTACGGAATGGCAATGGTTGACGTTCTGGACTTTTTGCCTAAAGATCATCCTGGAAGAGCAAGGATCATTTCTTATATCAAATCTTATGCTGATTCTGTAATCAAAGTTCAGGACAAAAATTCCGGACTTTGGTATCAGGTTTTGGACAAACCTTTGGAAAAAGGTAATTACGAAGAAGCCAGCGCTTCAGCAATGTTTGTTTATACCATTATTAAGTCTGTCAACGAAGGTTATTTACCACAATCTTATAAAGTTGCTGCTAAAAAAGGTTACGACGGAATTATCAAAAACCTAATCACGGTTGATGAAAATGGCGTTGTCAATCTTAATAAATGTTGTGCTGTTGCGGGGTTAGGCGGAAAACCTTACAGAGACGGTTCTTACGAATATTACGTCAATGAAAAAATACGTTCCAATGACGGGAAAGGGACTGGCCCATTTATTTTGGCAAGTTTAGAATTTGAGAAATAGTCGATATTTTATTTAAATTAGGGCAGCTTTATCCGTCTTCCACTCCCGCTTTTTTGTTCCGCTTCGCTCCACAAAAAGAGCTCCGTTCAAGCCGGGCTGCGTGCAATTCAACTTTTAAAACCCCAAACCAATGAATAAAAAACTTTCCATCATATTTCTGTTTCTCTCATTAATAATATGGGCTCAGAAACCAACATTATTTTTAATTGGCGATTCTACAATGTCCAACAAAGACAATCCTGAAAAAAATCCCGAACACGGCTGGGGACAGGTTTTGCCACAGTTTTTCACATCAGGAATCGAAATCCAAAATCACGCTATGAATGGCAGAAGTTCCAAAAGTTTTCGAACAGAAGGTCGCTGGGACAAAGTGGAAAAGCAGCTCAAGAAAGGTGATTTTGTGATTATTCAATTTGGGCATAACGACCAAAAACTGAAAGATTCTACAAAATTTACCAATCCTTACACACAATACAGAGCCAATCTGGAAAGATATGTCAATCAAATCAGAGCCAAAGGCGCAACGCCGATTCTGATGACCTCCATCACAAGAAGAAATTTCAATGAAAATGGTGTTCTAATAGACACGCACAAAGAATATCCATTAGTTGTAAGATTGGTGGCAGATGCTATGAAAGTTCCTTTCGTTGATATGCAATTATTAACGGAGCAAATGGAAATTTCTGCAGGTCCAGAAAAATCAAAGCTTCTCCATCTTCATTTTAAAGCAGGTGAAAATCCTTATTACGACAAAGACAAAGCGGATGACACACACCTGTCAAGATTTGGTGCAGAATCCGTTGCAAAGCTCGCTGTCAAGGCGTTGAAACCTTTGAATATAGGTTTGGAAAAATACATTAAATAATTCTTTATTTTAATTAAATGAGAATGAAAAAATTCGGATTACTATTTTTGATTTTATTTGTAAACTCAATTTTTGGTCAGGAAAAAATCACGCTCTGGCCAAAAGGTCAGATGCCCAATTCCAAAGGACTACCATTAAAAACCGAAGAAAAAGATGGCCGAATTGTACAAATAAAAGAACCTGAATTGTTTTCCTTCTTACCACCAAAGGAAGACAGGAAACCAATGGCTGTAATCATTATTCCGGGTGGTGGTTACTACAAACTTACATATGACCTGAACGGATTTCAGATTGCAAAGTGGTTCAACACTTTAGGAATTTCAGCTTTTGTTTTGAATTACAGACTACCAATTTCTCCCGATGTGAAGCAAAGAGAAATTGCACCTTTACAAGATATTCAGGTAGCTATAAAATATCTTAGAAAAAATGCTGTCCAATATGGGATTTCTTCAGACCAGATTGGTGTGATAGGAACTTCCGCAGGTGGACATCTAGCTGCATCAGTGAGTAACATTACAACGGATTACACGGAACTGAAAGACGATTGCCCATCCATTTCTACAATTCCAAATTTTGCCATTTTGGTTTCGCCTGTCATCGATCTGGGAGAATTCGCGCACATTGGAAGCCGTAACAGTTTACTTGGCGAAAATGCCTCCAATGAAAAGATCGCCGAATATTCCATGCAAAATCGAGTAACTGAAAAAACACCACCCACAATTCTATTTCACGCACAAAATGACAAAACCGTTCCTGCGATGAACAGTCTTCTTTATTATCAGGCGATGACAAAAAACAAAGTAAAAGGCGCATTATTCATATTTCCTGAAGGTGATCACAAAATCGGAATTACCAATAAAAATGAACTCACAGACAATTGGAAAAAATTATGTTCCGACTGGCTGAAAACTTTATTCAATAAATAATTTTCACCACCGACAGTGCAGGATAATTTTTATTCGCAATACTTTTAGATTGCGATAGAAAGGAATCGTCCTAAAAACTCATTAATTTAAATCTCATGAAAAAATATATCCTTCTCTTACTAATATTTTTAATATCGAATTCAATTGCGGCTCAATATAAACCATGGACTTCCGCAAAGCAGCCTTTAAAAGAAATCAAAGCTTTAAAGAAGCAAATCAAAAAACCTGAATTCAGAAAAGTTGATTACTTAATCACAGATTTCGGTGCGGTTGGAGATGGAAAAACAAAAAATACAGAAGCTTTCAAAAAAGCGATTGAAAAATGTAATGCTGAAGGCGGCGGAAGAGTTATCGTTCCAAACGGAATTTTCTTAACGGGAGCAATTTATTTAAAATCGAATGTTAATCTTCATTTGAGCGATGGTTCTACGATTTTATTCAGCCGGGACAGCAACGACTACCCTATCGTTTTCACGCGTTGGGAAGGAATGGAATGTATGAATTATTCATCTTTGATTTATGCTTATGAAGAAGAAAATATCGCCGTAACCGGAAAAGGAACTTTAGACGGAAATTCAGACAATGACCATTGGTGGTTTTGGTGTGGTGCAACAAAATATGGTTACAATGAAACCCGTCCGGGAAGACAAAATCCTGCCCGTGCGAAACTTCACGAATATATGGCGCAGAGAAAACCTGCCAGAGAAAGAATTTTCGGGGATGGATGGTATTTGAGACCCAATTTCGTTCAGCCTTACAAGTCGAAAAACTTCTATATGGCGGATGTTTTGGTTAAAAATTCTCCAATGTGGAACTTAAATCCTGTTTTGTGTGAAAATGTTTTGATTGAAAGAGTAAAAGTTATCAGTCACGGACCAAACAACGACGGTTTCGACCCTGAAGCCTGTAAAAATGTATGGATTAAAGATTCCTATTTCGACACGGGTGACGACTGTATCGCCATCAAATCCGGAAGAGACGAAGACGGAAGAGACATCGGAAGACCTGCCGAGAATCACATCATTGAAAACTGCGAAATGAAAGATGGTCACGGCGGAGTCGTTATCGGAAGCGAAATCGCAGGTGGAGCAAAAAATATTTACGCCATCGGAAATGTAATGGACAGTAAAAATCTTGACCGAGCGTTGAGAATTAAAACCAGCTCAAGCCGTGGCGGAATCATCGAGAACGTATTTTTCTACAACACAAAAGTAGGAGCTTACAAAGAAGCTGCGGTTCGTTTCAATATGCATTATGAGAAGCCGGGAAATCACATTCCGACGATGAGAAATATCTGGGTGGAAAATCTAACCGTTGACAAAGGCGGAAAATATGCAGTTTTTTCTGATGCTTACGAATCTTCTCCTGTAACAGACTTCACAATGATTAATGCTAAAATGGTGGGCGTTCAGATTCCTTACAAAGTGGATTATATGAAAAACGTGACGCTGAAAAATGTAACCGTTAACGGACAACCATTAACTGAGTTAAAACCATAAAATGCGCAGCACAACCCTATTCGCCGGACTCATCATTTTATCGGCATTTTCACACTCTTTTGCCCAATCAAAACATTGGCAGAACAACGAGCGTGAATTGCATTATAAAGAAGACAAAGGCGATTTTTTGTTGGTCAATGGAAAATACCGTTTCAATCGTGCGTTGTACGGAGATAATCGCGCATCGAGAGTTGAAGCGGGCGATTTGCCGGAGTTCGTATTGTATCTTCCGGGAATGGGCGGAAATCTTCAATTCGTCATTCAAAAAGGAAATTCAATCAAGAAATTGATTAACGCTGATAAAATTGAGACGCGTTATCGTCCGGGAACGATGCTGTATGAAATCAAAGACCCGATTCTTGGAAACGGAACTTTGAAATTAATCGTTTTGGCTCAAGCGAAAGAAGAAGGTTTGGTTTTAAAAATGGAAACGGTCAATATAGATTCTTCAACAAAAATCTACGCAGTTTATGGGGGAGCGAGCGGAACAACTTTCAGCAGAAACGGCGACATCGGCGCAGACCCGGAATCCGGATTTTATCTTTTACCAGAATATTGCCTGAATAACCAGTTTCAGCTTAATAAAAATCAATTCCAGCTTAATTATTTAAACAAGAAAAAAGAAACTCAAATTGTCAGCGGAAGTTTTTCAAATGTAAATTTATTACAGCAAACCGATGCTCAAACTTTAGAAAAACTGATTGAGTTTACTCAAAATAAAACAGACAAATCTCCTATTGTTTACGCTTCTTATTCTTCACAAAAAAATCCGGTTTATATTCAAATTGCGAAAGGAAAATCAACTAAAAACTTTTCGGATGAAGATTTAAAAAATCTCTTTAATGAAGCGGAACAATCCCGTTTAACATTAACTAGTAGAATTCAGTTAAAAACTCCCGATGCAGATTTAAATAATTTCGGAGCCAATTTAGCCGTCGCAGCCGACGGAATTTGGGAAAGTCCGACCTTCCTTCACGGCGCTGTGGCGTGGAGAATGCGACTGAATGCTTGGAGAGGCGCTTACACAGCCGATGCATTAAGTTGGCACGACCGAGCAAAAGAACATTTTGAAAGTTATGCGAATTCGCAGGTTTTGAAGCCGGATTCTGCGCCTGTAGAAATGGATACTTTGCTTCATTTGGCGAGAAGTGCAGAGAAAATGGGAACTTCGGTTTTTTCAAGTGGATATATTTCCAGAAATCCGAATGACAACACGAAACCGCATCATTACGATATGAATCTGGTGTTTTTTGATCAGATGTTTTCGCATTTTAATTACACAGGAGACAAAGAATTTCTCAAAAAAATGTGGCCAACGATGGTTCGTCATATGGATTGGGAAAAGCGGAATTTCAAGCGGGGTGATTTGTATGATGCTTATGCAGCGATTTGGGCAAGTGATGCGCTTCAATATTCTGGTGGAAAAGTGACGCACACTTCAGCGTATAATTACAGAGCCAACCGTGAAATGGCAAAGCTGGCAAAAATTATTGGCGAAAATCCAAAACCTTATGAACAGGAAGCTGATGCGATTTTAAAGGCAATGAAAAACGAACTTTGGATTAAAAACAAAGGCTATTTTTCTGAATACAAAGATGCTTTGGGCAACCAAATCGTTCACGATAAACCGGGAATTTGGTCGATTTATCACGTTTCGGATGCGTTTATTCTGAATGAATTTGAGGATTATCAGAACTTACAGTACATTAATAATCACACCCCGAAAATTCCGATTACGGTAAAAGGTACGGCTCATAAAGACTATTTTACGTTAGCGACAACCAATTGGCAACCTTACGACTGGTCAATTAACAATGTTGCTTTGGCGGAAAATTTACAGACCGCTTTGGCGTATTGGCAGGCCGGAAGAAATGAAGATGCATACCAACTTTGGAAGGGAAATTTGGTTGAATCGATGTATTACGGCATCAGTCCGGGAAATTTTGAGCAACTTTCTCATTACGACGCATTTCGTGGAGAATTGTATAGAGATTTTGCCGACCCGATTGGTGTGGCTTCACGAACTTTGACGGAAGGACTTTTCGGAGTGTATCCGAATTTATTAGAAAATAAAATCAGCATCAAACCTGGTTTCCCGAAAGACTGGAATTCTGCCGAATTGAAGCTTCCGGATTGGGAATATCAGTTTAAAAGAACTTCAAAGAAGACGGAATATTTATTTAAATCAAAATATCAAAATCCAGTTTCATTGGAAATGCAGATTCCTGTGAATGAGTCCAATATCAAATCGGTGAAAGTGAATGGTAAAAAAGTGGATTGGAAGATTAAACCTAATTCTATTTTACAGCCCATAATTCAGTTTGAAACACCGAAAGGAAGAGATTTTAAGATTGAAATCAATTATTCCAGAGAAGAATTGAAAAACGAACAGACCGATTACATCAATTATATTTCTGAGAATCTTCAGTTGAATTTTGATTCAAAAAAGAAAATTAAAGATATTCTTGACCCTCAAGCATTGATTAAAACTAGAAACGGAAATCAATTTAATTTAATTCAGGAAGAAAGAAAAGGAACATTTTTCGTACAAGTTGAGCAAAACGGAACAACTTGGTGGCAACCTGTGAATGTTGACATCCGTTTTCCTTTGGAGACAAAATGGGTGAATAAAAAACTACAAATTCAGTCAAAATCATTCAATCCAATTAATGGAAAATTGAATATTAATGGATTAAATAAAACTTTTAACATTCAGAAAAATCAAAATAGCACAATCGAAATTCCTGTAAATTATTTAAGTAAAGGAACGAATTCTATTGCGCTTGAATACAACGGAATTAAACAAAATATTGAAATCACAGATTGGGAAATTGAAAACCAAGGTCAGTTCAGCAACATTTCTTTGGCTTCAAAATACAATGAAAAAGTAACCGAAATTTTTAATCAAAAATACCTTTCGCCAAGACTGAAAGTCCCTACTTTACAACTTCCGTGGCAGGGAATCGGAAACTGGTGTTATCCGTTGATTACTGCTCAAATCGATGATTCTGGATTAATGAACAAAAGAAAAAACAACAAAGTCGATTTCCTTGAAATTCCATTTTTAATTGATAAAACCGATAAAAATATTGCCTTTGCTAGTCAGTGGGATAATTATCCTGATTCGATTGAAATTCCTTTGAATGGAAAAGGAAAGAAAATCTATTTTCTTATGGCAGGTTCTACGAATCCGATGCAGTCGCAGATTGTGAATGGAAAAATTACCGTTCAATATGTTGATGGTTCAACTTCAGAATTGGAATTGAAAAATCCAGTGAATTGGTGGCCGATTGAGCAGGATTTGTTTGATGATAATTTTGCTTTTGAAATTCCGGATGATAAAATTCCGTACAGAGTTCAACTGAAAACGGGAGAATTGTATAAAGGTGGAAGTTTGAGCAAATATTCAAGCATTAAAGGATTTACAGACCGTCAGATTGATGGCGGTGCTGCAATGATTCTAGATTTGCCGATTGACCAAAATAAAGAATTAAAATCAATAAAATTAACAGCCGTGAGCAATGATGTCGTAATTGGAATGATGAGTGCCACGGTTTTGAAATAATGATAAATAAAATATAGTTGATGGTTTTTGTCATTCCGAGGAAACGAGGAATCTATTGGAAAATTGAGATTCTTCACAGCACTTCGTTTCGTTCAGAATGACAAAAGTGAAAACATAAAATAAAAATTTAAAAATGAAAAAAATTGCAATATATCTGAGTCTTTTCTGCATCGGGTTTTCGTCCCTGAATGCTCAGAAAATCGACCGTAAAAAAGTCGTTCAGCGACATAATATCGTTAATGTAAAAGCAGATACTTTATCAACTTTAACAGTTGGAAACGGGAAATTTGCGTACACGGTTGACATTACCGGAATGCAGTCGTTCCCAGAATATTATAAGAACGGAGTTTCTTTGGGAACGCAGTCGGAATGGGGCTGGAACAGCTTTCCGAATACCGAAAATTTCAAATTTGAGGAGACTTTAAAACCTTACGATTTTAATAATGACGGAAGAAAAGCTTTGTACAGCGTTCAAATTAAAGAACCGGAACGCAACAAAAAAGCAGTTGAATATTTCAGAGTCAATCAACATCGTTTGCAGCTAGGAAATGTTGGAATTGAACTGATTAAAAAGAACGGGCAGAAAGCACAGATTTCAGACGTTCAAAACATCAACCAGAAAATTGATTTGTGGACGGGAATTATTACGAGTGAATTTTCTTTGGAAGGAACTCCTGTAAAAGTATGGACCGCTTCTTTCCAAAGTTCAGATAAAATCGGGGTTAAAATTGAATCTGATTTAATCAGTCAGAAAAGATTAAAGGTTTTTGCAAAATATCCTTATCCGAGCGGGCAGTTTTTGGATGAAGCAGCTTTTTATGGAAATGAAAATCAGCATTCAACAAAATTGATTTCATCAAATTCAACTCAGGGATTGATTGAGCATAAATTACAGACTGCAGATTATTTTACGCAACTGTATTTCACTGATGGAAAATTAAGCGAGGCTGGAAAACATTATTTTGTATTCGAACCTTCTTCAAAAAGCAAAAATTTAGAATTGACAGTTGAGTTTTCAGAGAAAAATCAGAAAACTTCAAAAAGCTTATTCGCTGACGCTGAAAAAGAAAGTGTTTCAGGATGGAAGAACTTCTGGGAAAGCGGTGCAGCTGTTGATTTTGAAGGAAGCACGGATAAAAGAGCGAACGAATTAGAGCGCAGAATTGTTCTGTCTGAATATTTAACAAAAGTTCAGTGTGGAGGAAGCAATCCGCCGCAGGAAACAGGTTTGACATTCAACAGTTGGTATGGAAAACCACACACCGAAATGCATTGGTGGCACGGTGTTCACTTCGCATTGTGGGGAAGACCGGAAATTTTGGAAAAGCAATTGGATTATTATTTCAGGTCATTTGATAAAGCTAAAAAATTAGCGGAAAGGCAAGGCTACAAAGGCGTTCGATGGATAAAAATGTCCGACAACGAAGGAAATGAAAGCCCGTCTTCCGTAGCCGCATTTTTGATTTGGGAACAACCGCATTTAATTTATATGACTGAACTTTTGTACCGTCACAACAAAGACAAAAAAGTTTTAGAAAAATATAAGGATTTGGTGTACGAAACAGCAGAATTTATGGCTGATTTTGCAACTTACGATAAAGAGAAAAACCGTTATAATCTTGGAAAAGGCGTCATTCCGGCTCAGGAAGTTTTCCCTGCGAAAGATACTTTTAACCCGACTTATGAAGTGGCATATTGGGACTGGGCGTTGAAAGTAGCGCAACAATGGAAAGAAAGATTGGGTGAATCAAGAGATAAAAAATGGGATGATGTGATTAATAAATTAGCTCCGCTTCCTATTCAGGATGGCGTTTATTTATCGACAGAATCGGCGAAAGATTCTTTCACTTTTCCTAAATGGATGACCGACCATCCCGCTGTTTTAGGGGCTTTAGGAATGGTTCCGGAATCTCCGAAACTAGATAAAAAGATTATGAAAAATACGCTGGATATCGTTTGGGAAAGATGGAACTGGGGCCACACCTGGGGTTGGGATTTCCCAATGACAGCGATGACTGCAGCAAGATTGGGACTTCCGAACAAAGCATTGGATGCGCTTTTTATGGATATCCAGACGAATACTTATCTCAAAAACGGGCATAATTTCCAGGATGGAAGATTGAGAATTTATCTTCCCGGAAATGGTGGAATTCTGACGACCGTTGCAATGATGTTGGAAGGTTGGGATGCTTCGACTGGAGAATTTCCTGGTTTCCCGAAAGATGGAAGCTGGAAAATAAAAGCGGAAGGTTTTAAAAAGATGCCTTAAAAAATTTAAAGATTCATATTTTAGTTAGGGTCTGTCAGAAATGGCAGGCTTTTTTATGTTAAAATTAAACAGCATAGTACAGGACGATTTACCGATGCGAAGATGATAAATTATTGGTTCATTATTACTTATGAAAAAAAATATCATCGTCGCTCTAAGCACCATTTTTATTATGTCTTGCGAGTCTCAGCTTATCGGTCAAACTTCAAAATCCTTGACAAAAACAATTGCTTTTCCCGGAGCTGAAGGTTTTGGGAAATTTGCAAAAGGTGCGAGAGCGGTAACAAAACCAGAAGTTTATATTGTTAGCAATCTGAATGATGCTGGCAAAGGTTCTTTTCGTGACGCTGTGAGCCAACCGGGGAGATTTGTGGTTTTCTCAGTTGGTGGAATTGTCGAGTTGAAAAGTCCGGTTACGGTTTCTAAAAACATTACAATTGCGGGACAGACCGCGCCGGGAAAAGGTATTTTTCTTTATGGTGAAAAAGTGTCTTTCAGCGGCGCTGATGATACCATTGCCAGATATTTGAAAATACGTCTCGGGAATAAGAATAAACCATCCAATAATACCGACGCTTCCGGAATATCGAACAGTAAAAATATAATCCTGGACCATCTTTCAATTTCCTGGTCAATGGACGAGGTTTTTTCCATCAACTGGGACAAACACGGAACAGAACCTGACAGCATTACGCTTCAGAATTCCATTATTGCGCAGGGATTGCAACTCTATAACCATTCAGCAGGTGGACTGATTCAGACGAATGGCAGCATCAGTATCATCAAATCGCTTTATGCCAGCAACAAAACCCGTAATCCAAAAGTGAAGGGTAAGAATGAGTTTGTCAACAATATCATTTACAACTTTGGAAATCTTGGCAACAAAAATGGTCATACTGTTTCCGGTGATGGCTATATAATGGGAGGTTCTGTGCAGAATTCTGAAGTCAATATTATCAATAATTATTTTATTGAAGGTCCATTGAATACAGAAAACAGGACAACGCCGTTCAGCAGAGGAACAAACACTTTTCATCTTTATGAATCCGGGAATTATTTTGACAATAACAAAAATGGCATTTTGGATGGTCAATTGGTTCCACATAATTCCATTGGTTTTCCTGGTGAGACGCCTGTGGTTTTTATGGATTCACCATTTCTGTATCCTGATTCCAAAACAGATTTATCTGCTATACAAGCGTTTGAATATGTCATCAAAAATGCAGGCGCCAGCTTTCCAAAGCGGGATGATGTGGATGAGCTGATTATTTCGGAAGTCAAATCTCTGGGAAAAAAGGGAATCTATGTCTTTACAGAAAACGATTTGCCGCTAGCCAATAATGGTGTTGGGAATTTCCCAAAAACTGTTGCGCTCAAGGATTTGGATTCTGATGGCATTCCCGATGTTGCTGAACTGAAAATGGGACTTGATCCTAATGATTCATCTGATGCATTAAAATTCAATAAAACGCAAAGCACTTATCTCAATATCGAGGTCTATGTCAATAATCTGGTACGTTAATCATTTAATTAAAATAGAAATTTAAACAATTGATATAAAATTTGTAACTTGTCTTAGATTTTGAAACACTAATAGCCCAAATTTAATCCATAAACATAAAACATTATCATTGCTTAATCCGATGTCTGAAATATTAGAAATTCAAATCAATGAAAATTCCAGAGTGCCAAAATATAAACAGATTGTGGACTCTATACTTAATGGAATTGACGCCGGAGATATCAAAATCGGTGAAAAAATCCCTTCTATCAACGAACTCAGCGAATCTTGCTTTTTATCAAGAGATACCGTAGAAAAGGCTTATAAGGAACTTAGAAAAAGGCAAATTATTGAGTCTGTCAAGGGAAAAGGCTATTATATTTCGAGGATTAATAAAAGTGATGTCATCAATATTTTCTTTTTGATTAATAAACCGAGCACCTACAAAATGATGATTTACAATTATTTTGTGGATGCTATCGGAACGAAAGGAAATGTTGAAATGTACATCTATCATTGCGACGAAACGCTTTTCATCAATTCATTAAAGAAAAATCTTGGCGGATTTGATTATTACGTGATAATGCCTCATTTCCGAGACGAACATTACAATCACACGAGTTCTACACAGGAAGTTATTGATATTATAGAGAAAATTCCGAAAAACAAACTTCTGATGCTCGATAATACCAAACCTAACATCTCGGGAGAATACGGCAGTATTTTTCAGGATTTTGAGCACGATATTTATGATGCTTTGGAAGAAGGTCTGGAAAAAATCAAAAAATATGAGAAACTGATTTTGGTTTATCCTGCCAAATCGGTTCATCCCTACCCTTTCCGTATTGTTCACGGTTTTGAGAAATTCTGCAGAGATTTCAAACTGGACTATGAGATTCTGGACGAAATCTATCCTGATATGGAACTCCAGGACAAAGATATATTTATCACTATTCAGGAGAGGGATTTGGTAAATTTAGTGAAGCAAATCAGACAGAAAAATCTGAAATTGGGGGAAGACATCGGCATTATTTCATACAACGAAACGCCTTTAAAAGAATTGCTTGGAATCACCGTGATTACTACAGATTTCAAGGCAATGGCAGAATCTGCAGCTTATATGGTTTTGAAGAATAAAAAAGAGCAGGTAAATAATGTTTTTAAATTTATTGAAAGAGAATCTTTGTAGTGATTGAAACAACAAAGTCACAAAAGATTTTCTGGGAAAATATTGAAAACTAAAGTTCAAAAAGATATAAAAGAAAAAAACGAACTAAAAAGTCCGTTTCTTTTCAAGTAAAACTTAAACAAACAACTATTTTACTCTGAAATTTTGTAAATCTTCTGGCTTTTCACAACAAACCTGCTCCATCACTTGTCGGAATTGCATCTTGAGCATCTCGATAATATGATCACCGCCTTTTTCTCCTAAAGCACCTACAGCGTACATAAAAGTTCTGCCCATAAAAGTAAATTCGGCACCACAACTTAAAGCTCGGGCAACATCTGGACCAGTTCTCACACCGCTGTCCATCATCACTTTGATTTGATTTTTATATTTTTCACTTATTTCTTTCACCACAGCAATTGTAGATTCTCCGGCATCCAATTGTCTTCCACCGTGATTGGAAATAATCATTCCATCGAAACCGAGACGAACAGCTTCAGCCGCATCTTCATCGGAAGCAACGCCTTTGATAACCAGTTTTCCCTTCCATTTATCACGGATTGCTTTGATTCTGTCTGAATTAAGTCTTCCGGAAAACGTAGAATTCATGAACTGTCCCAGCTGTTTCACATTCATATTTTTGTCCATATATTTTTCCATCGTGGCGAAACTCGGGACACCATTTTTAAGCATTTCGAGACACCATTGCGGTTTTGCCAAAGCCTGAGAGACATTTCTGAAATTCAGCTGTGGTGGCATTGCCAAACCATTTCTGATTTCCTTGGCTCTGTAACCAAACGTCGGAACATCGGACAGTACACAAAGAACGTCATAACCAGAAGCTTCGCAACGGTTGAGAATATCATCTCTCAGCCATTCTTCTCTTGGATGGTATAATTGATACCACGCTTTTCCTTCTGTTAATTCAGCAATCCTTTCGATACTGCTTGTCGTGACTGTACTTAGAATGAATGGAATATTATGTTTGAAAGCGGCTTTTGCTAAAATTTCCGGAGCATTTGGCCACATCAATCCCTGCAAACCAACGGGCGAAATTCCGAATGGTGCAGAATATCTTACGCCAAATAATTCCGTTTCCATATTGGCTTCAGCAAAATTGTTATCCAAATAGCGCGGACGAAGCAAAACCTCTCTTAATTCTGTCGTATTTCTATCTCGGTTAATATTCTCATTACAACCGCCATCCAGATATTCGAAAGCGAAACGTGGCATTCTTTTTTTGGCTCTTTCAATCAACAATTCTAAAGACGCATATCTTGTATCAAATGGAAATGACATAGTTTATAAATTAAAAATTAACGGTTGAAGTACCTTCATCTGATAATGTTGCTGTAGAAATGTCTCATCAATTTTTTTGTTCGAGATGACCATAGAAGCACCTAAAGCTGATCCAAGCGGAGAATGCGTGGACATCACGTTATAATGCTGGAAATGATGTGACATCAGCTTCATAAAGACATCGTTATCCGTGAATCCGCCATCGATATAGATATTTTTGATTTCTGAATTTCCAATAGCATTCGTTATCGTGTGAATCTGCAAATCCATCAATTCAATCATCAGTTGGTGATAGGCTTCTTCAAATGTTGAAAACGAATTCAGGTCGGTTTCGGTAATCATCTTTCTTTTCAGAATTATCCCTTCAAAACGGAAATAAACCGCTTTGTGCTTCATTAAATGTAAATATAAATCCTGATCAAACTGAACTTCTCTGTGCGCACCATATTCTTTTCCGTAGTAAGCACACAACTTTTCAACCTGAATCCTATATTCATTGCCCATAAAAAAACGTGAAGCTTTCACACGCTTTCCATCGATTCGCATATAATTCAGACAATTATTTTCGATATCTTCATCAGTCAGACTTTCATCATTAAAAGGATTGAGAGAAATACTCCAAGTTCCTGTTGAAAGCAATAAAAATGGTTCTTTTTTGCTTAAAATATAAGGTAAAAGTGCCGAAGAACTGTCGTGAATCCCAACACCGATTTTAATTTTTTTATTTCTATAAGACGTATTGATACTCGCAGAAGTCGGAACAATTGGTGGTAACAAAACATCAATTTCTTCTTCATAAACCCAGTCGTGATAATCATTTTTATCGTAATCCCACAAATTGGTGTGGCAGCCTATCGAAGTAAATTCCGACACACAAATTCCGGTAAACAAATACGATAAATATTGTGGCAAATGCAAACTGTAACGGATTTTTCTGAAAACTTCAGGATGCTTGTATTTTAACCAAAACAATTGCAGACCGGAGTTCAGCATTCCTGCTTGTGGAGAGGCTGTTTCACGGGAAATTTTTAGCTTGTCACCGTGCTTTTCATAGAAAAGATCAAGAATCTCCTGATCCATTGGTTTGGTGTAATTGTATAAAGGAGTGAGAACATTTCCTTTTTGATCCAGATGTACAAAACTTGCTCCGTACGTGGAAAAATTAATAGCTTTTACTTCATATTCATCATTTTCAAGGATGTTATGAAAATTTTCTTTAATCCAATTTTGCAAAGCCGGAAGGTCTTCTGTGGGATAACCATCTTCATCTGTTGTCAGAGGCAATTCTGTATATTCCCTAACAACTTCTTGATAATTCTTATCAAATAAAAAGAATTTTTTATTGGTCTTTCCAATATCAAATACGATGGTTACTTTCTTTTTGGACATTCCTGAAAATGAATTTAATAATTGTATGAAAGTATAAAAATTGGAATCTCCGAATATTATTCTTTCAAATTAAAAACAATTAAGGAGTGTTTAGAAATTAAGAAAAATCATTACTAGTGAAACTTAATATCCTAAACACCCTTAATTAAAATAAAAATAAGTGGTTTATTTTTCAAACTTTCAAATTATAAGATGAAAGTTATTTCTATCAATACTAATAGGATTTTATAATCCTGTTGCTTTTACATTCAGACCTCTTTCAGATATTAATGTTTCTCTTACTTTAAGGTTTCTATACGCTGCAATTGGGTCTAATGCAGCTCCTGTCTGTAATCTTGCCGCTTTTAATAACGGACGCACGTCTGTTCTGTACGCATTCTGCAAAATTTCCTGTGCACGAACTACGTCATTGTTCAACTGAGCATCTTTCAATGCTTTTTGATCGACCAAAAGAGCCTGTGCATAAGCAATTAGAATCGCTTCCAAAGACTGAATTAAATCTTCCAACGGATCTTTGATGTTGTGACTTGCATCAATCATCCAGGCCGGATATGGGTTATTCGGATTGTTCTCGATTCCGTACACCAGTTCATTGAAAATCAGGAATAATGCATAAGGTTTGATTGAACCTACCGTTAAATCATCGTCTCCATATTTGCTGTCGTTGAAATGGAAGCCTCCCAATTTTCCTTTGTACATCAAGGTTGCAACGATTTGTTCGATGTTTGAATTCGGTAAGTGGTGACCTAAATCTACCAAAGTATAGGCTCTATCTCCGCAAGCGTTTGCCAGCATAAAAGATGTTCCCCAATCCTGGATGGTTGTTGAATAGAAATTCGGTTCGTATGGTTTATATTCGATGAATAATTTCCAGTCTTCCGGCATTCCGGCGTAGATTTCTTTTAAACTCTGTTCAGTTTTTGATAGAGCCGTCTGGAAATTCAATTGTCCCGGAAAACTTGCTCCATCCGCCAACCAAACGGTTAAGCTTTTTGAGTCTAATTCTTTCCCGATTCTGATGACTTCTTTGTTATGCTCTACTGCGTAAGCTCTTGCATTTTCATTTACCGAATTTAACGAACCGAATTTATACGATTGTTTTGCATTCGGCTGATCTTGGAATGTGTTTGAATTCATCGCATCGAAAATCAATCCGTGAGAAGCTGCTTTTTCTTTAATCGCTGCTACATCGCTTGGAATATCCCAAGGAATATGTAATGAAATAGCTCCTGCAGAATGCGTTAAAGCGTGAATTAATCCTACATCATCTAATTTTTGTTCTAAAGAAGAGGGTTCGCCGCCGTAAGAAAATCTTCCGAAGCGGGTTCCACCTGCTCCTAAAGCCCAACTTGGAATGGCTACCTGAAAATCAGCAATTTTGTTGACAATCTCAGAAACATTAGCTCCCGATTTTGCTAATTTATCTGATAAATACGCGAAGTCTGAATTAAAATTTCCTACTTCGATTTTATTGTTTTGTTCAATGATATCTTTTCCTATAATCATATTTTGATTTTTGATTAGCCTTGTCTAGGTTTTGAACTTTGACAAGGCTAAATTTATTGTCTAAATTAGTACTAAATATTTTATTTTCGTTCCTTCAATTGCTTTCGAATCGCTCGCAGCCCGACCTGAGTGGAGCTCTTTTTGTCGCAGCGAAGCGGAGACAAAAAAGCGGGAACGGAGGGCGGATAAAGCTGCCCAAATAAAAAATATTTATAAATAATTATCTTGGGAACGCATTTGCCATTCCGCCGTCTACATTGATGATATTTCCTGTACTTTTATCTAAAATCGCAACACACGCAAACACTCCGTTGGCGATATCTTCCGGAAGAATAATTTCGTTCAGAAGATTTCTTTTTGCGTAGAATGCGGGCAATTCTTCAACGGTGATTCCGTTTGCTTTTGCACGACCTTCTGCCCAAGAACCTTCCCAGATTTTGCTTCCAACGATTACGCCGTCAGGATTCACAACATTCACACGGATTTTATCTGCTGCCAATTCTGCCGCCAATAATCTCGTCATATGCTGTTGCGCCGCTTTTGCCGTTCCGTAAGCCACGTTATTTGGGCCTGCAACCAAACCATTCTTACTTGCAATATTTACGATATCGCCACCTAAATTTTGCTTTTTCATAATCTCAACGCCATTTTTAGACATTAAGAACTGACCTTTTACCAGGACATTTTCCAGTAAATCCCAGTCTTTTGTGGTCGTATCTTCCAATGATTTAGAAATCGCCAAACCTGCAGAATGAACGATAATATCTACTCCACCGAAAGCCAAAACGGTTTCTTTGAAAGCATTGGCAATCGCTTCTTCACTCGTTACATCACACTGAACAGCAACCGCCTGGTCTTTGTTATATTTTGAAGTTGCAGATTCTACCGCTTCTGTATTTAAATCTGTATAAACAACAACAGCACCTTCAGCAACCATTTTGTCAGCAATTGCCTGTCCAATTCCGCCTCCGGCTCCGGTTACAATCGCAACTTTTCTTGACAATGGCTTTTCTTTCGGCATTCTCTGAAGTTTTGCTTCTTCCAATAACCAATATTCGATGTCGAATGCTTCCTGTCTTGGTAATGAAGTGTATTCAGAAATTGCTTCTGCACCTCTCATTACGTTGATTGCATTCACATAAAACTCGCTTGCAACACGTGTTGTCTGCTTATCTTTCGAGAAACTGAACATTCCTACTCCCGGATAAATGATGATGACCGGATTCGGATCACGCATTGCAGGGCTGTTTGGATGCTTACAAGTTTCGTAATAGTCTTTGTATTCCTGTCTGTATTGCTCGAAAAGTGGATTTAATTTTTCTAAAATAGCTTTAGAATCTGTTAAATCTTCGTTTTTGTCTAAAGTTAAAACTAAAGGCTGAATCTTAGTTCTTAAGAAGTGATCCGGACAAGAAGTTCCAAGTGGAGCCAATCTTTCCAAGTCGTTACTGTTGATGTATTCCAACACAACATCGCTGTCTGTGAAATGACCTACCATTCTGTTTTCGGAAGAAGCTAAACCTCTTAGTAAAGGCATAATCTGAGCTGCCTTAGTTTTACGTTCGTCAGCTGGTAAAGATTCTACTTTTTGTCCGCCAAAAACCTGACCTTTTTCTTCGATTTTTTTAGCGATATATTCAGAAGCCATTTCGATAACTTCCAAACTGTTGATATAAGATTCGTAAGAAGTGTCTCCCCAAGTGAACAGACCGTGGCTTCCCAAAACGATTCCTCTGATTCCAGGATTATCGTTTAAACATTTTTCTAACTGTAAACCTAAGTCAAAACCTGGTTTTTGCCAAGGCACCCAACCCATTGTATCGCCCCAGATTTCTTTAGTTACAGCCTGACTGTCTTTTGCCGCAGCAACCGCAATTAAAGCATCCGGGTGAAGGTGATCGATATGTTTGAATGGAAGAAGTCCGTGAAGCGGCGTATCAATAGAAGGTGCTTTGCTGTCTAAATCGTAAATACAGTGATTGAAAAGGCCAACCATTCTGTCTTCGTCTGCCAAACCTTCATATACATTTTTAAGATTTCTCAATCTTTCTGTGTACAAACCAGCAATCCCTTTTCTCGTCAGCGTTCCGATGTCACCACCTGAACCTTTTACCCACATTACCTCAACATCTTCATTCGTTAAAGGATCTTTCTCGATGGTTTTACAGCTTGTGTTTCCGCCTCCATAATTGGTGATTCTTAAGTCTGCTCCCAAGATGTTTGAACGGTATAAAAATAAAGCAACCTGGTCATCTCCGAAAGATGCTGCTTTTTCATCATCCCACAAATAGTCTACGTATTTGAATGTTTTTACATTATTCATTATAATTATATTTCTAAATTTTTCTTCAAAATTAGAAGGTTGAATTGTCAACGGCATCCCGTACTATACTGATGAATCTTATATTTTAAGTTAATTTAAAATAACATTCAACATTAATCCAAAGATTATTGATATTAAATCCAACCTTACTAATTTTTAAAAGATTAATAGCCAGGTAATTGGGTCAGATTTGGGTTATCTATCATTGGGTGTCCTGCAGACGCAGCTGCAAATGGCAACAATTCTGTCTTGTTGGTCTGGAATCCGAAGAATAAACCATCATTAGCAGACTCTACCCAACCTGGATACGCATTTCCATTCTCAGCATAACCAAACGCTTTAGAATACATATTGTTACCCATTCCCAAAACGTTGAATCCTGCTCCAAACCCTACAGCTTTTCTCGCATTACCATTAAATGTACTGGTATAAGCTTCAAACATCTGTGTAGGATACCATTTATCATCTGTGGAAGTTGGCTGTCCGTGTGCTGCCACAATCGCTCTTAATGCTGTTTGATAAGCTGCATAATTTGCTGGACTAGTAGGAACATTTTTGATGGTCGCAATTTCCGTTGGATTGGTAATATCAATGTATGGTAAAGCTAAAAACGGATCACCATAAACCTGAGAATTTTTGTGGAATTTGTACAGTCTGTAAGTGGCAACATTAGCATATTTACCCAATCTTCTAGTCAAGTCTTTCATATCCTGTCTAGTGGCTTCGATTTCAGTAGTTAAGCTATTGGTTCTGATAAGATCTGTACGAAGCATAAACTCCCCTGCAAATTCCCACTTTCTTTCCTGAACAATAGCTTTCAAAAAGTCGGCTTGTCCGGATGGTAATGGTAATGAACCAATGCCAGCTCTTGTACGGACGGCTGTTAACGCAGCATTGGCAGCAGCTGTAGGACCATTATTAAGATAATTTTGAGTTTCTGCATACATCAATAGAACATCAGCATATCTCAGCAATGGAATATTAAGGTTTCTGTCAGCAGCAGCCTGCGGTTCTACACTCCAAGACAGTCTAAACTTGCCTGGCATAATCGCAGAATAAGTTGTACCTACATCTACAAAAGTATCGCCTGCAGCTCCCGCTTCCAGGAAGTAGACACTGTAAGACGTACAAGTAACATCTCTACGTGTATCATTTTGATTAAAGGAAAGGTAATACGATGGTAAGATCATTTGTTGTGAAGAACGAGATCCAAAGACACCACCACGGTAACCAGGATGTGCGTAGACCTGAAATGCAGAATTGGTATTCTGTCCCAAAGATGCAATATGCCAAAGCATTTCGGAATTAACTGCACCAAAATTTCTACGATCAAAGTTGAACCATAATGCTTCGAATCCACTCTTTCCACTTTGGCTTTGTACAAGACTTTTAGTACCACCAGTTATGATAGCCGCGCAAGCATTATCTGCAATCTGATAAAGCTCTCTTACTCTTGCATTATCCGAACGGCGAGAAACAACACCCGGATTAGAAGTATTTAATTCCCAACGAAGTGAATAACCAGCAGCGTAAAGCGCAATTTTAGCCAATAAGGCATTGACACCTTCTTTTGACAAACGTTCAGTAGTTCCGTATCCGCTTGCTGCCAAGGTAGGTACATTGACTGCAGCTTCCTGCAAATCGCCTACAATCCTATCATAAATTTCATCACGTGATGCACGTTTTGGATAGAACGTATTTTCATCATTTGGGTCTAATGTTTCCAATGGCTCGAATACCGAAGGTACATCGCCATAAATCCTGATAAGATTATAATAACAAAATGCCCGAATCGCCTTAGCCTCTCCTATCAAGGCGTCCCTCTTCTCACTTCCTGCCATTTTTCCCAGTTGATAAACTGCAATATTAGTACGCTCAATCACAGCATACATAGCAGAGTAAATTCCTGTTACAGTAAAAGGTGTATAGGCATCATAATTATAGTTTCCGATATTATATTTTGAATTATTAAGTGCCTCCAGCGAATGGTTCACTGTATCACCAGCGCCAAGCTGATAGAACATCTCCGCAGGAACAAGCCCTCTGTAACATCCCAAAACAAACATTTCCGCAGTCTGTAAATTTTCAAAAACCTTATTAGAATCTGTATTGTTGTAAGAAGGCTGATCCAGGAAATCATCGCTGCAAGAATTGGTAGCAAGAACAGTTAGAACAACTGAAGACATTACCACCATTTTTTTTATAAATCTATGTTGATTAAATATATTTTTCATTTTAAATCAATTTAAAAAATTAAAACGTTAAATTAATTCCAAGAACGTAACTTCTTGACCTTGGAAATGTAGAACTGTCATAACCAGGAGTTACAGCTACTCCACTTGCAGCGGAAACCTCCGGGTCAAAACCTGAATAACCTGTAATGGTAGCAAGATTATTAACCGTAACATATATTCTGGCATTAGTCACCATAATGTCTCTCAGGAAGCTTTTTGGTAATGAATATCCTAAAGTCAACTGTGCAATTCTAAGATAAGAACCATCTTCTACATAATAAGATGATGGATAAGTAATAGTCTGTGTATTGGTATTGCTAAGACTCCAAAGACGAGAATCTTCATTTGGATTTAGCTCTTTCAACCTTGCCAGATTCATGGTCTGTTGTCCTGTGTTGGGGTCAATCAAATGATAGAAGTTAGTTCCGAATTCCGATGGAACGTTTTGGAACAAAGCATATGGACTTAAACTATGTTTAGTTGCATTGTAAACATCACCTCCAACGCTGAACTTCATAAACACGGCCAAATCAAAACCTTTGTAAGAGAAGTTATTACTGATACCTCCAATGAAGTCAGGCGTCGCATCTCCAATTTTCACCATTTTTCTTGTAAACTGATCGCCTGCTTCGTTATCTGCAGCGAACTTAATATCTCCAGGTTTTGGCGTTCCAGTTGCTGGTTTTACTACACCATCTTTAAGTGTTAGAGTTCCATTGGCATTTTGGGTAAAATCGTCTGTAGTGTAAATACCCTGATAAACGTAACCATACATCTCACCAAGCTGCTCCCCAACTGTCGCATAATAGGTTACAACTCCTGCTCTGTTACTTCCCACACTGAAGGTTCTGGAATCTCTTCCTTTTTCTAAAGAAAGAACCTTGGAACGGTTATGTCCAATGTTGAAATCTGTTGTCCATCTGAAGTCGTCTGATTTCAAGTTAATAGTATTCAAAGTAAATTCTATACCTCTGTTTCTCATACTTCCAATATTCTGATATTGTTTTGAATACCCTGATGACGCTGGAAGAACAGCTGACATCAGCATTCCGTCTACAATATTATTATACCATTCAGACGTCAGTTTGATTCTGTTATTAAATAGTCCCAGGTCAACACCAACATTGGTAGTTTTCATTTCTTCCCATCTTAGAAAAGGATTTCCAAGATTAGAGCTTGTAACGTACACTGGATTTCCTGGTGTGTTATTCATTGGATAATCCGTTATAGAATAGGTCGTGAGGAAAAGATTATTTCCGATGTCATTATTCCCTGTCACACCATACTCGAATCTGAATTTCAAATCATTAATAACATTTGTTATTTTAGAATTCTGCCAGAAACCTTCCTGAGACGCTCTCCAAGCTGCGGCTACGGATGGAAAAGTTCCCCATTTATTATTCGGTCCAAACTTTGACGATCCATCACGTCTAATGGTTGCGGTTAATAAATATCTGTCATCGTAATTATAGTTTACTCTTCCAAAGTAGGATAATAGACTATTGCTGCTTCTATCTGTAGATTTGTCAGAAACGGTCGCAGTAGAAATATCATCTAATCCGAAGTTGGGAAAAGGAAATTTTATTAAAGTTAGGTTATTGCTTTCTGATTGTGAGTAAACGACTTCCTGACCTATCAATGCATTAATTTTGTGTTTATCTCCAAAGGTATTGTTATAAGTCACTGTATTCGTAATCTGATAGCCGTAAGATTCGCTGTTTCCAATCTTTCCGTTGATACCAGTAGTTGTAGGATCTGTAAGATTAGCTCTTGAATTTTCATCGGAGAAGGAAGTAGATTTAACGTTTCTCCAGTTATACTGTCCCGCCGTTCTGAAGGTGAAATTTTTAAGAAAATCGATTTCCACACCTGCATTAGCCACAAAATTTCTATTGCGGGCATTGGAGGTAGATGCTTGAAGTTCGATAAATGGATTCTCAGTATCATAACTTGGATCCAAAGCTGCAAAGTCACCATAAGTCTGCGTATTGAAAAGCTGATTCAGGCTGAAACGTGTTCCACCAATAATCGGCTGTAGTAATATCTTTTTCATCCCAGAATAAGCACCTCCACCATTTAAGGAATTGGTATTGAACACAGAATTGAAATCTACCCTAATGCCCTTGTACAGTTCGGATTTAATATTTGCTCTCAACGAGTTTCTAGTCTCGCTAAAGTTGTCAAGCAAACCATCCTGCTTATTATAATTATAACTTACGAAGGCCTGCGTTTTTTCAGTTCCTACAGAAAAATTAAAGTTATGGTTCGTAGTTACCCCAGACCCACCAAGCATTTTCTCCTGCCAGTCAAGTGTGGAAGTATTTGCATATCTTTCTTCAATCCTGTTAAATACACCGGTATAGAAGCCCGGAGTTTCCGGTGCAAGATTATTATCGAAATAATTGCTCCACTGTGCAGTTCTTCCAGCCAGATTAGCCATCTCGTACTGGTATTTTACATAATCCTCTGCATTAGACAGCATGTCCAGTTTTTTGGACAATGTATCAAACGATGTAAAATTATTATAATTGATAATGGTTTTTCCTTTCTTACCGCCCTTCGTTTTGATAACGATAATACCATTGGAACCACGCGCACCATAAATCGCAATAGCAGAAGCACCTTTTAATACATCAATACTTTCTATATCATTAGGATTGATGACGTTTAGCGCGTTGTCTAATTGGAAACCATCCACAATATAAAGTGGTTCTGTTCCCTGAGTAATAGATGCACCGCCACGGATGGTTACGTTGGCAGTTGCACCAGGCGCACCACTTGCAGTTACAATGTTCAAACCTGCCGCTCTACCTTGTAAAGCCTGTAGAGCATTCATTGCTGGAGTTGCTGCCAGGTCTTTTGCAGAAACAGAGGATACGGAACCTGTAAGGTCAGATTTTTTAACCGTTCCATATCCGATGACAACGACCTCATCAATATCTTTAGTACTAATTTTTGTACTATCATTTGGAACCTGTTGTGCCAAGAGCAAATGAGATGAAAGCAGAAAAGCCGGAAAAACAATTCTCTTTACATTCTTGTGTTTAATTATCAATGACATATATTAAGTTTTTTTAATATTGAATTATTATGACCGAAATGTACATGCTTACAAAACTTTCAGCATCCTGTCATATCCTGCATTATCAAATTATTAATTTATCATAATTTTAAATCCATATTCATTTTAAAATTCAATATTTAATATAAAATAAATAAAAATAACATTAAATAATTACAAAATAAACAATATTATTTAATGTTGAAATTTAACTATTTTATGATGCTGATTTTCAAAAATTAATACTTAAAAACAAAAACACTGATTTTTGTCAGTGTTCAGTGTTAATTCAATTTAAATTGAAAATAATAAGAATATTGAATAAGAAAAAATTGTTGAATTAATATTCGATTTATCGTAAAGAATTACCGTACCCTACAATTAGTATAGAGATAAACATTACCAGCATTCCCAATACAATAGTTGAAATCGTTTTTTTGGAAACGCCTTTCCATTCTTTGATTATTACACCCCAAAGATTGGCAATTAAAATGATGAATGCCATATGTAAAATCCACGAACTAGGACCATTTCCCATTTTACTCTCTCCCATCCCGTAGAAGAAAAATTGTAAAAACCACATTGTTCCGGCTAATGCACAGAAAATAATATTCTTTACAAATGGGACATTTTTCTTGGTATAATCGGTATAAGATTTATTTTTAAATGAAAGATAAAGACATCCGATAAGGTTAGAAGCCATTCCTCCCCAAAGTACAACCACATAAGTTACATTATTCTGAAAAAGAAATTCTCCCTGATTTGGATTGGCTAGTTTCCAAGCTTCGTTGGCCACGTGTGCCATTGGTTTCCCTGCTTCCAGACCAAAATTAAAACAAGCACTCAGAACTCCTGAAATAATGGCTACAATCAATCCCAAACCAAATTTATATTCTGTCTTCACTTCTACACCGTGCGGGTCGATAGAATCGGTTTGAAGTTCTTTGTCCTTCATTACACCAGCTTTACCACTAATGACAATTCCGACAATACAAATCAACAATCCTAAAAGAACCATTTTTCCCCAATCACTGGAAAGCATCAAACCGATGTTATCTTTTCCCGCTTGTGGATAGAATTCATAAAAAATGGAAGGAAGAAGCGAGCCAATTACCATCGTCAATCCTAACATAATACTGCTTCCCAAGGCAACGCCCAGATAACGAACGCCCAAACCGTACATAAAACCTCCAATTCCCCAAAGTGCACCAAACAAAAATGTCAATCCTAAAATTGATGAACTTTCATTTTGGATAATTTCCCAGAAATCAGGAATGGTAAGAAAAGCGGCTAAAGGTGGAACAATAATCCACGAAAACACACCTCCAATCAACCAAAAAGTTTCCCATTGCCAGCCTTTTACTTTTTTATAAGGCAAATAAAAACTGCCTGATGAAAAACCTCCTAAAAAATGGAAAATAACTCCTAATAATGCATTCATAATATTATCTTATCGATTGAATTTGAAAATTAACAAGATGTAATCGATTGCGCATCTTGTACTGTCATGTGTAATATTTTGAAAAATAAGACTTTTTCTATTGTCTCGTAGAGATTTTTTAACTCATTACTTTATTGATAGTTATATCTGTTTTTTACAATTTTAGAACTTATAATTATTTCCAAATTTTAAACTTAAGTCGTGATTATTTCCAATTTAGAATAAGAATATCATCACTTAATTTATATTTAACCGCTATAAACAAAAAGACTTAACAAATTCTCATTGTTAAGTCTTAATTATCTAACGAAAGTGAAATTCTATTTTAGTTGATAAACCTCGCTTGCAGCTAACAACAAACACCCTAATCCATAATCTTCAAAATCAGGAACTTTGTCAATCGCTAAAGGCTGCCCATCCTTTGGCTCCTTTCCGGTTCCCTGAACCCAACCTAAAAATCCATTCGGTTGAACAGAATCTTTCACAATCGCATTCCAAGCTTTAGTAAGAACTGGCAAATATGTTTTTTTATCAATCAAACCTTTATTAATTCCATACGCCATTCCATAAACGAAAAGCGCTGTTCCGGTCATCTCTTTCCCGCCGAAATTGGTTGGATCGTGAAGACTCACATTCCAAAAACCATCCTCTCTCTGAATCGGAAGCAAAGCCGATAAAAGGTCTTTGTAATCATGCAAATATTCCTGATAATGCGCATCCGACTTAGGCGTATCTTCCAAAGTTCTCGCTAAAGCCGCAACAACCCAACCGTTCCCTCTGCTCCAATAACAATCTTCTCCATTCGGTTCTGCGTAAGGCGGAACAAAACTTTTATCTCTCCACCAAAGTTTATCTTTTGCATTGTACAAACCATTTCCGCCGTGTTTATATTTGGTGAAAGCGTACATCTCGTAATTCTTGTCAAAGTATTTCTTCTCACCTGTGATTCTACCTAACTTCGTAAAAATCGGCATTCCCATTTGTAAAGCATCAATCCACCACCAGTCATCGGATTTCCCGGAAGCAATCATACTATCCATCGAAAGTTTTACGAATTTGATTCTCTCAGGATTTTTTCTTCCATCGATTTCATAAAGATCAAGATAAGTTTGTCCACAAGCTTGATTATCAGCATTTCGGGTATAAGTTCCACGCATCATATCCCAATTATGTTTTTGCGACCAATCTAAAGCGTAATCATAATATTCCTTTTTTGGATCAATTTTATAAAGCGCCATTAGACCTTCATAATAAACAGCTCTCGTCCACAGATTGCTCGGCCACACTTTTTTGCCCACAACTTCCTTTCCTGCATCCGGCCATTTGTCCATAAAATATTGATTGGCACGTTGAGCGACTTCCAACACATCTTTTTTATTTGGAAGTTCCGATTTTTTCTTTGCTGTAGTTTGTTTTTGCGCTTTACAGGAAGAAATCCCTCCAAAGAACAATGCAGCAAAGAGACTGACGGTTAGTAACTTTTTCATAATATTTATATTTAACTTTATTAATTCTATTCTGACTTGATGACTTATTTAAGTTTTATAGCCGAAACATTCGGTTTTGGCATTTCCTTAATCGACTCATCCAGATAATAATCTGTATGCGGAGGCTGATTGTACCCTACATTTTGCCATACAATACTCAATCGGTATTGAGGATTGTGCATCAAAGTGTACAATCTATGCTTCGTTGGAATTGTTGTAGAAAAAATTCTCAATTCCTGATTGTCGGCTGTTCTGTAGATAACTTCCTCCCGCCAGTCTCCGAATAAATCAGCAACCAAAGCTGGATTTTTCTTTGTTCCGTTATTCGATTCACATTGGAAAGTTTTAGCATCAAATATTAAATTAGATTTCTCATTTTTCCAATCCCATTTTGACACGACGGTTCCGTCTAAAATTTCACTTAAAAAATCACCATCCCAATAAATTCCCATATTAGCAGGTGGATTTTTATCGCTTATTTTTTTTCCTTTGGTACTGTAAACTCCTTTCAGTCCAGCTCCTGCAGCCCACGATTCCGAACCTTCGTATCGTGGGTCGATATTTAAAGACAAACCTCTACCAGGCCCTTGAAATTTGCTGTCTTTACTATAAGTTAAAGAAGGTAATTTCCATAAAACTTTTCCGGTTTTTCCATCTCTGAAATGCACTCCTGCATCATCAAACCTCTCCTGAATATCAAAAATTTCCAATCCCGGATTGGATGGGTCTAAATCTCCAACGTGCAACGCATCACCGTGACCAAAGCCTGTACTGTTCAATACTTTTCCGTTATCATCAACTGTCATTGCTCCGAAAACAATTTCGTCTTTTCCGTCATTGTCAACATCGGCAATGCTCAGATTATGATTTCCTTGCCCTCGGTATTGTTTGTTTTCTTCTGAACTTTCGGTATCAAAAAGCCAACGAAGACTCAGTTTTTTATCTTTATAATTCCAAGCTGCAATCGCAGTTCTGGTGTAGTAACCTCTCGACATAATCACACTCGGTGTTTTTCCGTCGAGGTAAGCAACAGCTCCTAAAAATCGGTCGATGCGGTTTCCTTTGGCATCACCCCAAGTTTCGGTCATTTCTTCACTTGTAGGATTTAAACTTCCTACAAATCTTGGAACTTCATAATTTACTGTATTAATTTCTGCTCCGGTTTGTCCGTCAAAAACCGTCAAAAATTCTGGTCCGGAAAGAATCATTCCGTTTTCGTTGACGTAATTTTTGGTCGGGTCGCCAATAAATTTTCCTTTTCCATCTTTACTTTCGTCGGCAGTTTTCATCACGATTTCCGCTTTTCCGTCCTGGTCTAAATCGTAGACTAAAAACTGCGTGTAATGCGCTCCTTCTCTAATATTTTTGCCTAAATTAATTTCCCACAGAAACTGTCCGTTCAGTTTATAAGCCTGAATAATTGGCGGGTCAGTTTCTCCTTTCTGACTGTTGTCTTTTGACCTTCCGGTTTGATGAAGAATTATTTCATATTCTCCGTCTCCGTCCAAATCGGCAATTGACGCATCATTCGGAGTGTAACCTTCCGGTGTTTTCAGTGGAATTGAAAAATATGGTTTTTGATTCGCTGTGTATTTTGCAAAATCCTGGTCAATGTCCTGATGTTGCGTATTTGATTTTACAAAATAGGTATAATTCTTTCCTTTGTCAGCGGTTTTATCTAAAAAATTGGTTTCGTTAAGCAAAGGCTTTTCATTCAGCTTTTTGGTCTGATTGTTTTCTGTGCGATACAAATCAAAATGGGTATTCTGAGCTTCCGTTCCCAGCAAACGCCAACTCACAAAAACACCTGACTCTGCAGGAATTGCAACAATTCCTCTTTTCAGGTATTCCATTTGTCTTTGGGCAAAGAATGTTTGCGAAAGAAAAATGGCGGATGTAATGAAGATATATTTGATTTTCATAAATCTTGTTTTAGTAAGTTTTGGCTGAAGCCGAATTTGAAACGTCATTTTTTTAAACGGGCTAAAGCCCATTCCTATTGATTTATAATCCTTCTTGATTCTAATCCTTGTCAAGGTTTTGAACCTTGACAAGGATTTTTGCGTTGAATCGCTCGCAGCCCGACTTGAGCGGAAATCCTTTTTTGCGAATTCTTTAAGTTCTATTTAGACTGAAATCTCCTTGCAAAAAAGATTGGGAGCGGAAGGCGAAAAAGCTGCCCAAATAAATCCAATCATCCAAGTTCAACCGATTGCACAAATTCAATTATTTTTTAGAAACCTGCTTCAGCAACCACTTTACCCATTCTTCAGTTCCTTGATAATTGGTGAAATCTGCCGGAAGTTTTTTGCCATCGATATACTCATTGTAGCACCACGGGTCGCCCAATGCGAAAACGGTTCCTTTTCCGACTTTTGCAATCGCTCCGATGTTCTTACCTTCTGCCGTCAAAATAGCTTTGGCAGGAGCTTTTACCTCAATTGAACTTACTTCTTTCATATATAATTTCTGCTCGGAGAAAATCTCATTTCCAGCCGGAACCATCACTTTTCCTTGCTCAAATTCTCTCTTCTGAACACGGTTATAACTGTCATCATTAAAATGAATTCCGAATTCTCCCGCCAATTTGTTGAAATGTTCAAATTCCGAATTGCCATTGTCATTACTCATCAAAACCAAAACACCGCCTTTTTTCACCCATTCTGTAAGGTTTTTGATAGAATTGGCATCAATCAGATTGGCTTTTCCGCTGTAAGCTTCTTTGTCGATATCGGCATCAACGATGATGTAAATATTAGCGTTTTTCAAATCTTTTTTGGAAGGAGCAGTCCTCAAAGTACTTATTTCTGCGCCTTGCTTTTGGAAGATTTCGCCTAACAAAGAGAATCCGCCGTTGGATGTGTCGTTCCACGTGTAATGCCAAGATTCCAGGACTTTGGTTTCTTTATTTTCCTTTTTTTCGTTGTTGAAAAAGTTATCCAAAACAACTTTCGGTTTGTTTTGAGCATTGGAAAATCCAAATGTGAGGAGTGTTCCCAATGCTAATGTTTTTACGATATTCTGCTTCATAAATATTTATTTAATATTTTAATTCACTCTATTTCTCTATAATTTTTAACGCAAAGTCCGCAAAGTTTTTTTAACTACTAACTGTTTTTCAATTCGCAAAGGCGTAAACTTAGCTAAGAACACAAAGATTGTTTCATTTGCTGGACTTTTTAAAATTATTTTGAGAAATATACAGCAATTAATTGAATTTCACCATCCAAACCTGAAGGTTGTACTTTCCAGTTGGAAGCGTCGAACGGCTTATAATCGATGTTGACAAAATTAATTTCGTGGTAATTCCGCCACTGTATTTTATTCTGGTCCATATAACGGATTCTGTTTGCCATCAGGTTGGAAACCTCAATCTGAATGGTATTTTTTCCTTTTTTCAAATATTTTCCGACGTTGATTTCAAACGGAAGGCTCCAGACAATTCCGGCATCCTGACCGTTGATGATTACTTTTGCACTTTCATACAATTTGTCGAATTTCAGTACAAAATCGTCAGCTTTTTTATTTAATTTAAATGAAGTTGTATAAACTCCCGTTCCAGAAAAACTCTGTGTTGAAGTATCTTCTGAGAAATTTGTCCAAGGCTGAAGCTTGTCAAAAGTTTTTGATTTCGGAAGTTCGGGACCGCCTTCTTTAAAGGTCAGTTGCCAAGGTTGGTTTAAAATAATTGGAGTTTCTGTTTTCTCAATATATTTCCATTTTGAAATTAAATTATCCTGAGTTTCTGAAGCTTTTATAATTAATGATTCTCCTGATTTCAGTTGAACTTTTACTAAATTATTCTGAGTTTCAGCAATTCCGAACTCTCCGCTTTCAGGATTCATTAAAGCAACCTGTTTTCCGATAAAATTCAATGGAATATTTTGATTAATTTCCTTCGAAGTATGATTAACAATGTAATAATATCTTCCTTCATCAAACTGTCTTCTGACGAATTTCAAACCTGTATCGGTCAGTTTTTCTCTTTCAACTTTTAAATATTCCAACGCTTTTTCAACATCAGAACTCAACACAATTTTTCCTTTTCCGAATGTGGCTGATTTTAAATTTCTATCTTGCTGAAAAGGAATTTTAGTCCATAAAGACTGCAATTCATTTCTTCTTTTTTCAAATTCAAAAAATCCCGGAACGTCTTTTGGCTCACTTTGAAAAATTACCGAAGCTCCATTCTGAGCTAAATTTAAAATATTTTTCAACGTTGATTCTGAAAAATAATTCAGTTGAGGAATAATCAAAACTTTATAAGAACCGCCATTTTTAGAAACCTGGATATTCTGATTTTCAAACTTCGCTTCACCAATCATTTTATCCGAAATCATATCCAGAGAATACCCGGATTTTCCTAATTTCTCAATGTTTTCATAAAATACAGTCGGATGCAGCCATTTTTCAATATTATGAATTTTGAAAGCCATATCCTTTCCTTTCGGATTTGCCCATTGGTCATAAACCGGCCAGTACATCAGGATTTCATTATCCGATTTTCCACTTTGTAAAACTGATTGTGTTCTTTCGACGTAAGAATTTAAACCTTTAATATTCGGCCACAAAGAATTCTCCGGAACGAAATTCGTCGAAGCATAAAACAACCAGCCCGGAAACTGAACATCAGCCGGTGTATACGTCGTTCCGTGATAAAAAATGTGATTAATTCCTGATAAAAAAATCTGCTCAGCTTCCGGTTTTACCTGTGACCAAGACGTTTTGAAATGTTCCGTAAGCCAAGTAAAAGATTCGTTAGAAATCAAAGGCTTTCCGGTAATATTGGCTGCCGAAGAAGCGAATTTCAACATATTAATGTCGGGAACTTCCTTCGTATTAATATCTTCCAGATTTCTTCTCAGAACCTGAATATCAAATTTTGTACTTCCGAAAGTTTCAGATTCGGGAATATCAACTGCAGCATATAAATCCAGCAAATTTCCAGGCGAACCGTGTGCCTGATTGGTATTTTTTGATTTTTTGGAATGCGCCCAATTCGTAAAGTTTTCTGTAAAATTATGAAGAATCAGTTCACTCATCGTTTCACGGTAATCGGATTTTATTCTTCCTGCCAATTCAATTTCTTCATCACTTACCAAATATTTAATATACTGACTTAAATCGTAACCTCTTCTCTTCTTAAATTCTTCTTTAAAATCGGCAGTCCAGTCGGCGCCGTAAACCTCATAACTGTCATTGAAAAACGAACGGATTCCATAGTTTGAATTCCCAAAAGCTTTATCAAAAGTTTTCAGATAATCTTTCGTCGCGTCGGGAGAAAAATGGTCTAACGTATAGCCATCGCCACCCGGAGCGGCACGTTTTACTTTCTGTAACGTTTTGCCAACAAAAACTGCATAAATTGTCCATTTTCCAGAGGTTGGTTTCCAGTTTAAAGTTCCGTCTTGAGTCACTTTATCTGTTAAAACTACAGCTTCATTTTTTTCATTGTAAGCGGTAACGATATCTAATTTTATGGTTTTTAAATTCTTCTGTTTTTCGTCTTTTAAGACAATCTTTTCAGAAAATTTTTCATTTGGCTGAATGCTGTAAGTCTGAACAATCATTTTGGTTGCAGCATCATTTTCATCAACTTGCGGTCCGCCAATTGGCCAGCCTGTTCCAACTGCCATATCAACACCCATTTTCAGACTTTTCGCTTTATTTGTCGTGAACTGCAACATTTTCATCCATTCCGGAGAAAGGTAACTAATGTATTTATTCTCAAATCCTTTTGCGCCGTAAATCGGGACAATTTCTACTCCTCCAAAACCCGCTTTTGAAAGGGTTGTCATTTGTTTATCCAAGCCTTTTTCGTCAACGGCACTTCCCATCCACCACCAACGTGTCCACGGTTGAGCGGTGTTGTTCGCTTTTGGCCACGGATTCTGTGCGGAAAGATTTCCGAAGGCAAAACAGAGAACGCTGAGTTTGAGTATTTTTTTAATTTTCATTTTTCAACTTTTTATTTAACCACAAAAAAGATTTTTTTTACAAATTAGAATACTTAAGATTCTGAAAATCTTTGATTTTCATTTTTAAACCTTTGCTTTTAACGTTTGTCATTTCGAGGAACGAGAAATCTGTTTATAAAATAGATTCTTCATTCCACTTCGTTTCATTCAGAATGACAAACTGTATATTTTTACTCACATCATTTTTAATTTCCATCGGGTTTTAAAGATTCCATAAAAACAGATTCCGGCCAGTGGAATTTTTCAACATCATCGGGTTTATTGGGATTAAAATTTTTATAATTATTTGAAATATATTTCTTCAATGGTAAATTTTGGTCAACGATGGATTTTACGACACATTTTGCCAATTCATAAGCTCCGTAAGGATTGAAATGCGTATCGTCTGCCAAAACATTTGGTTGGTTTGGATAAGAATTTGCCGGATAATAGACAAATGCTTTCTTCGCCACTTCTGGTCCCATCGCTTCGAACAATGTTTTGCTTGATGCATTTAAATCAATCAAATCCACTTTTTCTTCTTTTGCAATTTCTCTCATTGCGTCAGGAAAATCGTCTAAAGTGTTGACAATTTTATTATTGTCATCAAAAACTCGGCGGTTCATAGAAGTGACCAAAACCGGAATTGCGCCTAATTGTCTGGCTTTTTGAATCCATTCTTTTAATCTTTTTCTGTAACCGGATTTTGTGCTGTTTCCTGCTTTTTGGTCGTTGTGTCCGAATTGGATGAATAAATAATCTCCAGGTTTTATTTTATTCCAGATTTTATCGATTCGGTGGCGGTCTTCGAATGCTTTTAAGGTTTCACCGCTCTCGGCATAATTCGCAATGACAACCTCATTTGGAACGAAAAAATACGGTAACATCTGTCCCCAAGAAGCCCACGGTTCGTATTGCGCATCGACAACCGTTGAATCGCCCGTCAAATAAATAGTTTTTGCCGTTTTGTTAGGTTGAATAATTACTGAACACACTTTCGGAGCTTTATCATTAAATTCAATCGTCAACAAATTGTCCCAATGCAAATATTTTGTTTCTCTTGGTTTTAATTTTACAATTCCTATTTTTTCACCGTTTTGATTTCGGATGATGCTGTCTTTAACGTGAACGGTGATTTGTTTTTCAACGGTTTCACCTTGTTTTGTTTTGACATCATTTAACATCAATCGACGGTTTTCTACACGAACTGTTGTTTCCGAAGTACCTTTTGTATCACCTAAATTCATTTTAATATCATAATTTCCTTCAGGAATCGCCACCGAAAAATAGAACGGTTTGTCGCTCGTGATGAAATCTCCCGTCAAAGCATTTCCGCCGTTGTCAACAGATTTCAAACCGGAAATATCCATAAATCCATAACCGATTTTCTTATCAAATTTTGAGGTTGAAGTGATTGGAATGAAACCATTTTGAACTCTACTTCCGCCAAAATCAAATTTGAAAGTGGTTTGCTGTGCAAATATCGTTGCGCAGAAAAAAACGATTAAAAGTGAAATCCAGTTCTTCATCTTAATCTGTTAAAATGTTTTCTTTTGGAATTGTAAACTGTTTGTTTTCATCACCTAAATCCGGCAATCCGAAATAGAAATATAAAGTTCTTTTAAACGTTCCTTTCAGATGATTCGGTTCGCTTTCTAATCCTAAAGATTCGGTTTTATCGTTAATGTTAAACGCCAAAACAGTTCCCAAAGGTGGAATTGCATCTAAAAATGAAATATTTCCGCTAGGTAATTTCGGATAACCTTCTGCTCCGTAAATTCCGTAAAAATCAAAAAGTCTGACAAACATTTTTTCTTCCTTTGTTCCGACCGTTATTTTTCCTTCTGCGGTATCCAATTGCAACCACGAAACATCATCAAAATAGCCTTTAAATTCAGGATAAATCCACGGCGATTGTCCCGTTCTTGTTGAGTTTTTCAGATTCTGCCAAACATTGTAAGTCTGTCCTTGTAAACGGTTTTTCCAAACGTGATACGGACCTTTGCCCAGCCATTTTGCGTTGATGACATAATTCTCAGGATAATCAAAACTCACCCCAGAAAATTGATAATCTCCAGACAAAGAATATTCATAATTTAATTCTAAAATTCCGTTTGGATTGAGTTTCCAAATGATTTTATTTCCGTTTTTGTAATTGATTTCAATCAGTTGATTTTGTCCTTCTGCAAAAGTTTTTATGGATGATAATTCTGTTTTTCCGTTCACGAAAACCGGTCCGTTTCGGAAGGTCATTTTTTTGCCTTTTTTATCTAAAATGACAGACTTTAATAATCCATCCTTTTTTCCAAATGAAAATTCTTTCTCATCTGATTTTAAAATAAATAATGAATCATTTTCTGTAACTGAAACCGGAAATTCTTTGATTAAAGATTTCGAAAATTGTTTTGAAATATCATCATTAGACTTCAATTTCCAAGTCCACGTGTAGATTTCCTTTCCGAAAGAATCGGTTGCCGTTAATAACAAACCTTCATTTTCCTTCCAGTTTGAAGGAAGATTTAAATTGACAGTTCCTTTTACTGTCGGTTGAATATTTGGAGATTCAATTTTACCTGTTTTAATAACATCAAATCCTGATTCTGATGAAAATGGTGTTTTGAACTTGATCAATTTCCATTCAAACTGACATTCATTTAGATTGGTAAAATGATAACGATTTTCAATTGAAATAATTCCATTAAAATCATTCGGCAAAGTTTTCAAATCAATTTTTACCGGACTGTAAATTTCACGAATCGCATAAAAACTGCCTTCCTTTTCTCGATGTGGTCCTAAAACTCCGTCGGGAGCGTTGATTGCATTCACATCAATCTGATTGTTGAAATCTGTTCTTGCCAAACCTTCATCGGCAAAAGCCCATAAAAAACCGCCCGCTCCTTTTTTGGAGTTCCAATGTAGTTCCCAGTAATCGGCTAGTGAAGTTCCGCCACCGCCGTCGTCCTGTGCGTGTAAAAACTCGGTCGGCATATAAATATTTTCGCCTTCGAGGATATTTTTTGTGCTGTAATAATCTTCGTAATGATTGCAGTCGATTCCGTTGAAAGCGTTTCCAGGCTTGTGATGTGCGTGTATAACGGGACGGTTTGACAAGTCGTATTTTGCAAATTCTGCATCCAAATCAAAATTATGTCCGCCTTCGTTTCCGTTGCTCCAGAAAATAATCGAAGGATGATTTGCATCTCTTGTAACCATTTCTTTCACCAACTTTTTCCCGACTTCTGTACTGTATTTTTTTTGCCAGCCCGCCAATTCATCCAAAACATATAAACCGAGCGAATCGCAAATTTTTAAAAACGATTTATTCGGCGGATAATGAGAGCAACGAACGGCGTTCATATTCATTTCTTTGATGAGCTGAACGTCCATCAAATCGATGTTTTTGTTGACAGCACGTCCGGTTTCAGGCCACCAAACGTGACGGTTGATGCCTTTCATTTTGACTTTAGTTCCGTTGATGTAAATTCCGTCACCTTTTCGGATTTCTATGGTTCTGAAACCGAATTTTTCTTCGGTCTGACTGATTGTTTTTTTGTTTTTGTTTAAAGTGAATTTAGCTTTGTATAAATTCGGAGTTTCTGCCGTCCAAAGTTTTGGATTTTTAACCGAGAATTGAATTTGTTTTAAAGTATCGCCTTTTTGAATGATAATCTGAGATTCGCCAACTAAATTATTTTTAATATCAAAAATTTCGACCTTTAAATTATTGGTTGAATTAATTCCTTTTAAATAAATATTACAGCGAAACGTTCCGTCCGCTTTAGCATCAATTGCCGTTGAAGAAATATTTTCTTTTGGGGTTGCTTCCAAATAAACCGGTCTGAAAATTCCTCCTAAAATCCAATAATCAGCCAAACGTTCTGCATTATTTACCGATTTGTCGGCAGACATTTTAGAAACTTTGACTTCGAGAATATTTTCTTTTCCGAATAGTATTTTATCAGAAATATCATATTTAAATTCATAAAAAGCACCCTGATGAATTTCTCCCGCCGACTTTCCGTTGATTTTCACTTCAGTGTCGGTCATCGAACCTTCGAAAACAATATTAATGGTTTTTCCTTTCCAGGAATTCGGAACGGTGAATTTGTGTTTGTATAATCCAGTTTCGTCGTGAAATTTGAAGTTTTTGCCGTAGGTTACGTAATCTCTGCCGTAATTGTACGAGCCAAATCCCTGCTGTTCCCATTGTGACGGAACCTGAATTTTATCCCAGCTTCCGGATTTTCTTCCGCCGGTTATCCAAAAATCCCATTCTTTGGTATGTTCAGAATCTGTCCCGCTCAGAAATTGGATTTCCTTAGATTGAGAATGCAGGAGCTGTGAGCAAAAGCATAAAAGAGCGAATATTTTGGAAGAAAAACTCATTATTTTGCAGCGATGTCGGAGTCGTCTTTTTTATCGTAAGATTGCGTAAGAGAAGCTACTTTCGTAACATTGACCTTAATTTGCTTTAAATTTTGAATGTTGCTTAAATTTTCCATTTCGGGTTTTAAAGCGTTGATTTTTAAGTTCTCAAAAGTGAAATCTTTTAAATCAAACAAATCCGATTTTTCAATAGAAAAGGCTGTTTCGCAACTTAAATCTATATTTTTGATGGTAATATTGTTTGCCAATCCTTTTCTCGGTCTTTCTTCACCTTTCAAATCAAAAAACTGGTTCCAGCCTTTTACATAAAGGAAGGTTTTCACGTTTCCGGTAATATTTTCAACTGTCAGGTATTCGTAATGCTGAGGCGTGTCCGGACGCATTTTTAAATGTAATAATCTTGATGCATCGTTCACTTTAGAATTACGCAAAATCACGTTGTAGTTATGAATCGATTCACTTCCGCAAGTCAAAACACTATGACAGAAACCAAAACTGTTGTCTTCGATAAGGATGTTTCTGTTTTCGCCATTGTTCTGATCTTTATCGGACTTTGGACCTTTTCCACCTTTCAAAGCAATCGCGTCGTCATTGACTGACATATAACAATTTTTAATTAAGAAATTGGTACACGCATCGATGTCAACTGCATCTGTACTCGGTGCTTTTACAGGTTCTTTTGGAGCTAAGATTGTCAAATTTAATAATTTAACGAAATCACTTTTGTAATAATGTGTACTCCAAAAAGGTGAATTTTTAATGGTAATTCCTTCCACCTGAACGTTTTTAGAATTGGAAACGTAGATAATTCTAGGTCTCATTTCATCCATATTGGTACATTTAGGATTCCACTCGCGTCTTTTCCAGAATGATTTCCAGAAGCGAAGTCCGTTTCCGTCCAAAGTTCCTTTACCTGAAATAGTGAAACCGTCTAAACCATCAGCATTGATTAAAGCCGGAAAATATTTCACGGTCTGACCTTCCATTCTTGTGGTTACCACCGGAAAATCATTGATATCGTCACTCCCTTTTAATTTGGCTCCGTTTTCCAGAAGCAAATGTGTTCCTTGTTTAAAGAAAACTGAACTGATGAGAAAAGTTCCTTTCGGAACCACCACAACTCCACCGCCATTTTTAGCAGCCAAATCAATCACTGTCTGTAATTGCTTGGTTTGAAGAATCGTGCTGTCGTTCTTCACACCATTTTCTGTAAGGATGTATTTTTTGCCTAATTTGTTGATGTCTGTTGGTTTGTTTTCTTTAAACCATTTTGGAATTACTGTTCCGTCAGGGAATTTATCCTGACTTTTAAATATAGAAAAAGAAAATAGTAATGAAAAGACTAGGCAAAGCTTTGATATATTTTGAAATTTCATAATCGATTTTGTATAGCTAATAAACGAAAATAAAAGTATAGTTTTTGTGTAGTTGGAGTGTCCTGCCCTCTCCTGTCAATAAAATTTAAACGAGTTTTTACAAGAATTTTTTAATGATTTTATAAAAAAATTAGTCTAAAAAACTTCGGTCAATAACAGACTCAAATACTGTTTAATTAATTATAAAATATGGTATTTTCATTAATGTTCAACTAATATTAGAATAATATTAATTCATAACCAATTGATAATTAACAGGATTGGACAGGATAGTCATCTTGGTGGTTGTTTCTAATTTTCCATCACATCAAAAGCCCTATTTCTAATTAATCAGAATTATTATGAAAGAAAAAATTCTACCTATTAAGCAAATGCTTATGTTATTTATGTTTTGTGGAGCAATGTCAACAACTGTTGGTCTTGATGCACAGACATTGGCCTTTCCGGAAGCGACCGGTTTTGGAAGATATGCAACAGGAGCAAGAGGCTCTGCCAATCCTGAGATTTACTTAGTAACCAATCTGAACGATAGTGGACCAGGTTCTTTCCGTGATGCAGTGAGTAAAGAAGGACGATTTGTGATATTCAAAGTTGGCGGCATCATCAATACTAAATCCCAAATCGTAATTCCTAAAAATACAACCATTGCAGGCCAGACTGCTCCCGGAGAAGGAATTGTTCTTCTTGGCCCCAGAGTCACTTTTACAGGAGCAAGTAATACAATTTCCCGTTATATTAGAATCCGTTTCGGAAGTACAACCCAAGGTCAGGATACATCAGGACTTGCGAATGGTACGAATATGATTTTCGACCATATGTCCTTCACTTGGGGAACGGACGAAGTTTTCTCTATCAACTGGGATAACAAAGGTGAAAGTCCTGACAATATAACGATCCAGAATTCTATTATCGGTCAAGGTTTGCACCGTCACAATCACTCGGCTGGAGGATTGATGCAACCTTCTGGTGGAAAAATCAGTTTGATCGGAAATTTGTATATCTGCAACAAGACTCGCAACAATAAGGTAAAGGGAATCAACGAATTCGTCAATAACATCGTTTATAACTGGGGAAATTATGGCAATACCTATGGACATACAGAATCGGGCGACGCCTACATTATGGGCGGAGATTCGGCGGGAACTTCCGATGTGAATATCATTAATAATTATTTTATTGGTGGGCCAAATACAAGTAATACCGTTACAACACCTTTCAACAGAGGAAATGACAATTTCTTTTTATTTGGTTCTGGAAATTATTTTGATAATAACAAAGACGGGATCTTAAACGGGTCTTTGGTTCCTTCGGATTTGACAGGTTTTCCTACGGGTGATATCAATTCCATTAAATCAGAGCCTTACGATTATCCAATGAAAAATCCGACTTTAACAGCTCAACAAGCTTATGACAAAGCGATTTTGAATGTTGGAGCATCCTATCCGAGACGTGACCAAGTCGAGAATCTGATGATTTCTGATTTGCAGTCAAAAGGAACAACGGCGACTTATGTTTATGTTCAGTCTGACCTTACTTTTCAATTTGGTTTTACAAATGGTGGTGCAGGACACGTTTATGGTGCGCCAGCTCCTTTGGATACAGATAATGACGGAATGCCAGATACTTGGGAAGACGCGAACGGATTAGACAAATATACTCCAGATGCATTGAATGTGAGCACTACAAACGCTCCATATCTAAATATTGAAGTTTACATCAACAGCTTACCTGATCAAACTCCACCGGAATTTATTATTCCACCAACGGATGTTAATTTTACGAATATTGCAACAATAGAAGTTCCGCCAGCAAGCTCTTTCACTGTCAACTGGAGTGATAATTCAACTAACGAAACCAACTATATTTTGGAACGTTCGACTAATGGAAATAATTTTTCAGAAATCGCAACATTGGGAGCCAATATTGTAAGTTATAATGAAATTGGTTTGACTCCAAATACTCAATATTATTACAGAGTTAAAGCTATTAATGCAACAGAATCTTCAGTTTATACTTCGATTGCATCAATTACAACTCCACCGATTCCATCAGCTCCGACGAAAGCTACAAATCCTGCTCCAACAAACGGAAGTAACAATGTAGAATTGACCAGCGGAAATCTGACATTGAAATGGGCAGGAAGTACAAATACAACAAAATACTCAGTTTATCTTGGAACTAATTCATCAACCTTAAGTAAAGTTGCAGATGTTAATTATTCAACTTCGCCATCTTATCAATTGACCGGATTGAGTCCTGCAACGACTTATTATTGGAGAATAGATGCTTCAAATGAAAAAGGAACTGCAACCGGTGATGTTTGGAATTTTCATACTTTAACTCCCATTCTCGTTGGACATTGGCCATTCAAAGAAGCACCTTTTGAAGGAGAAAAAATTGCAGATGTAACCGATTATGAAAATGACGGAATACTGGATGTTGCCTATGATAATTCTAACGTCAGAATCCAAGGAAAGGAAAATTACGCTCTTGATTTAGCGACTTCACCAAGCAATATGTACATCGCAAGTGTTCCGAATCAAGACCATATCTTCTTTGATAAAAATTCATTCACTGTTTCTTTTTGGATGAAAGCTCCAGCAAGTATGATTCCTTCTTCATCATCGACAAGTCTTTATGTTTTATGCAAAGGTTCATTTACCAAGAATACAACAACCGGAGCAACAGGAAAACGTTACAATATTGAGATAAAAGGCGGACAATTACGTTTTGCCATTGATGACGATGTAACGAAAAAAGAGATTACTTCTCCGATTGCCAATTATTTCACAGGAGATTGGGTAAATGTTGTAATAATGAGAGACATTGTTGCGCATAAAATGAGAATTTACACTAATGGAGTTTTAAGTGCGGAAGGCGATGAAACTGCTGTTACTGGAATTGGGGAAGTCAGTGATTTGATTATTGGAAACATTGGTGAATTTGAATTAATGTCAACCACAGCTCCAGCTCCTTACAAAGGTGCATTTGATGAGTTGAAAATGTTCAATTATGCATTACCTCTTTCGGAAGTACAAGCTTTATACAGCCAAGCGACATTAAGCACGGATAAATTTCTTTCTAAAAAAGGGATTATCTATCCTAATCCTGTTAAAGACCAAATCTCAATACAACTACCAGATTATAAAAAATCTAGTTTGACCGCAACATTGCGAGATATGACTGGAAAAATTATCATTAATGAAAAAATCAATTCTAGTGAGAAAGGAGTTTTCATTTTAAATATTGCTAATAAAAAAACTGCTGGGATTTATATCTTAAATGTTTCTGGAGAGAATCTGAATCGGAATTTTAAGGTTATTATGGAGTAATCTTTAATACAACTAATTAAAAGAGGACTAAAAATTTTAGTCCTCTTTTTTTAATTATTCATTATATGATTTAACCGCATAATAAAAAAATCCGGTTGTAAAAAATTACAACCGGATTAACTATGAAACTGAAATTAAATTTTCAAGACCTATTTATTAGGAACTTTAGTATTTCAAATATATAATTAGATTATTTTTCATTTTATGACTTGAATCACAATGATAAATATTCTTATTAATTTTCATCACCATAGACTTTTTTCTGAACGTACGTTGTTATATGATCCGTCGGAATTAAATCTAGTAAATCATCCACATCAATCGTTTTATGCTCATCAATAATACTCTTCACAGCTTTAGCTGCTCCTGGATAAGTGGTTAGTCTCTCTAGCAAGCCATAAACATTAACCATCTTTTTATGTGTATTTTCTTCATCACCGCCAAACCAAGACCCATTAAAATGATGGCTAACATAATTTTTAGGTAAATCTTGTGAAAAATAAACCGACGGATACAATGTAACATCATGATTTAATTTCTGAATCGTATCACTACAACGATTTGCTCCGTAATCTTTCTCCAGCATTTCCGAGAAAATATCGGTATTAATGCGTTCTTCAAAACCCTTTTGTTTATTGTAATAATCCACAAAGTCCTTTGATAATTGATGTTTCGGTTCAGCCATCCAAAATGCTGAATAAGGCACACCTTTTACCTCAAAACCGCAGACTGCTTTTTCAGTTAGGAATTCATCCAGAGGAAGCTTGAGTTCCATATCGGTGTCCATATAGATTCCGCCGTGTTCATACATCACTTTTGACCGGACATAATCGGAAACAAATGCCCATTTTTTCTGTGCAAAAGCTTCTTTAACATAATTATTATCTTCTATCGGCGCATTGCTTTCATTCCATTCGATAATCTCGTAATCGGGATGGATTTTTTTCCAAGTTGCTATACAATGTTCGGCTAATTCGTCTTTGGGCTGGCCTCCAAACCAGCAGTAGTGAATCTTTTTTGGTATCATAACTTAATATTTTATTTAAATCGGTGTTTGAGTTTTATAGCCATACAAACATCAAACCTTTATAGAATTATAATGAGATATTATTGATTTTTTTAAAAAGAATTTGGTATTAATCATTTTAATTTTATGCTAATTATTAATATTTAATGTTGAGTAGGTATGATATTCGATAACATATTTTTTGTTAATAAACTATTCTTATGGAACAAGTCAACGATAAAAGATACCAACCCAAATCTTATGTTGAAATCACTACACCCGAATGGGTAAAAAATGCAACACTTTATGAACTTAATATCAGACAGTTTTCTGAGGAAGGTACATTTGCAGCAGTTGAAAGAGAGTTGCCTCGACTTAAGAAATTGGGAATCGATATTATTTGGTTGATGCCGATCCACCCAATTGGTAAAGTTCATAGAAAAGGTAATCTAGGAAGTTATTATTCTGTGCGTAATTATCTTGAAGTTAATCCCGAATTTGGTACAGAAGAAGATTTCAAAAAACTGGTAAAAGCCATTCACGATGAGGGAATGTTTGTTATTTTGGATTGGGTCGCGAATCATACAAGTTGGGATAATAATCTTGTAGAAGAGCATCCGGAATGGTACAGAAAGTCGAGAAAAGATACTTTTCAGTCCACGAGATGGCGGGATTATGATGATATTATTGAATTGGATTACAGCCATCCAGAACTTCGACAATATATGACCAATGCCTTAAAATATTGGGTGAAAGATTTTGATATCGATGGCTACCGTTGTGATATTGCGAGTTTTGTCCCGATAGATTTTTGGGAGAACGCCAGAGCGGAATTGGATATTCTGAAACCTGTATTTATGCTGGCTGAGGCGGAAGATAAAGATTTGCACAGAAGAGCATTTGATTCGACTTACAATTGGACTTTATGGAATATCCTTCATCAGATTGCTGCCAATCATTATAGTGTTAAAACATTAAGCGAAGCTTACTTAGCTGAACACGTTTCCATATTTCCCAAGAAGGGCATACGAATGAATTTTATCGACAATCACGATAAAAATTCTTGGGAAGGAACGCCTTATACCAATTTTGGAGAAGCATTGAAAGCTGTAACAGTATTCACTTTTTTGATGGATGGAATTCCGCTAGTTTATAACGGTCAGGAAGCTGGAATAGATCACTCATTGGCATTCTTTGAAAAAGATCCAATCCCGTGGCAGGCGCACGACAATGAAAAGCTTTACTCTACTCTATTCTCTTTAAAACATCAAAACCAAGCCTTATGGAACGGACAATATGGTGGTGAAATTGTGCGAATTATGAATGATAAGATGGATAATGTAATTTCATTCGTCCGTGAGAAAAACCGCGATAAAGTATTAGTATTTATTAATCTAAGTAAAGATACAGTCGTTGCACAGTTCGATACTTCCTTTGATAAAGGCAATTATGTGAACCTTTTTTCCAATTCAGAACTACAAGTGGATGAAACACTTGTTATCGAAATGGCACCGTGGGATTATGTTGTTCTGCATCATACAAATTCAAGATAACTTAAATTTATAGTAAAAAACACCTGAGATTTTCATCACAGGTGTTTTATTATTTATTTAGGAAATTGATTAAGCGTATGTTCTGTCTTTAGTTATATGCTCGTGTTTCAATTCACATCTTAAACACGATAAAACATATTCTGCAAAATATTTTTGTGCATCCCAAGCCTTTGTCAGAGGATGTAATTCAATTTTATCACTACGAATAATTACGTTTTTGTATGAGATACTATAATGAGCAAAAATTTGGTTATCAAATTCTTCTGTTGGTGTTATACAACCAGTTATTGCGATTGCCCAATCTGAAGAAAACTGTTTTCCAATCTCTATAGATAGTTCTTCTGCTCCTTTACGGGATACGAAGATTTGGTTTTTATCATTGTGATTGATGTTAAGCAGTCTTAATTGATTATTTGTGAAAATAGTAAGACCACCCTTATAAAAATTTTGTGCATCGGGCATTTGTGAGAAAGCTAACTGCAATGCTCCTGAAGTTGCACTTTCGCAAATGGATATTGTTTCTCCTCTTCTGAGTAGATGATAGCTAATACGCTCCAATAAAATAGTTGAAAAATTCATAGAAATAGATTTGATTTGCCAAGCGTAATCAAATCTTCTGCCATCTAGTTTCTTGAGAATAGTTTTTATAAAAAATTCTAATAAAGGAATATTATGAATTTAATTATCAACATTGACTAACTGGTAATTCTATCCAGAATGTACTCCCCTTTTTCAGTTCACTTTCGACCCATATTTTCCCTTGATGCTGAGAAATAATCTGCTTGCATAAATAAAGTCCCAATCCCAATCCTGAAACATTATTGGACTGATGAACCTGATAGAACCTTGAGAAAATATCTTCGAAATGGTTAGAATCAATCCCAGCGCCATAATCTTTGACACCAATAATTACGATTCCATTTTCTGCATTGATAAAAACATCAATTTGCTTACTTCCAGCTGAATATCGTATAGCATTGGTCAATAGATTGGTAATAACTTGCTCAATCTTATAATGATCTCCTTCAATTTGAATAGAATCTATCTCAGAATATAAAGTAATCTCAAAAAACTCGTTAGCCTTGCTGATGAGGTCAATCGTATCTTCAACCAATTGATGAATGTCGAATTTCTCAATTCGCAAGACTAATTTACCTGATTCAATTTTGGAAACATCTAAAAGGTCAGAAATAAGATGATTCAATTTTTTCGATTGTGTCAACGCTTTTTCTAAAAATACTTTTACTTTCTCATCATCAATATACCTCTTTAAGATCTGCAGATAAGCATCCATACTTGTCAGCGGAGTCCTCAATTCATGACTTGCCAGAGCTATAAACTCATCTTTCCTGATATTCAGTTCTTTTAATTTTTCAAGAAGTTCTGCTTTTTCTTGTTGGGCAATATGGCGATCACTAATGTCTCTTGCAATCTTTGATGCTCCAATGATATTGCCCTCTTTATCAACAACCGGAGATACTGTTACAGAAATGGGAAAGTTCTGGCCATTTTTGGTTTTTCTAATGGTTTCAAAATGATCAACTTTCTTCCCTGCCTTTATCTGTCCTATGATGTAATCTTCCTCACTTAGTCTATCCTCGGGAATAATTAAAGAAATATGTTTTCCCACAGCCTCTGTCTGCAAATAACCAAACATTTTTTCCGCCGCAGGATTCCAGCTTGTTATAATGCCATCCAGTGTTTTACTTACAATTGCATCAGCGCTGGACATTACAATTGCATTAAACAATGCCTGATTATTTTCTAAATGATTAAACAAATCCATCTTGATAATTACATTTTATAAAATTATTAATAAACAGAATTGTGACTGTCTTGGCTAATAAAATTTCAGGCTGCAAACATGCGCATTTTTTTCATTATAATTTTATGATTTGAATGATATAATGAATTTGGTCGCAAATAAATGACACTAAAATTTGTACAAGTCTAATCATAAAACTAGCCCTCTATTTTTCATCATCTATAAATAAAATCATCATCTAATAAAAAAAGCTTCCTGTTGGTACAGAAAGCTTAAAGAAAATAATATATAAACTTGATTGTGAGATCAGTTCTTTTTAATAGCCATCATTTTGAATCAAATTAGGATTAGCTGTGATATCAGATGACGGAATTGGAAATATATTAAACTTAGCATCTACAGCTTTCCCAGCCTGAGCATTACCTTTCCAGCTCCATAGATAATCTGCTGTAGTATACCTGTTAAAACGAATAAGATCGGTTCTTCTTAATAATTCCCACGATAACTCTCTGGATCTTTCATCAAGAATAAAATTCAGGTTCAGGTCGGAAAGGGTAATTGCTCCGTTTCCATTATTATACGCTCTGTTCCTAACGACATTAATATAATTAAGTGCTTCTGAGGATTTCCCAGATCTGAAGTTTGCTTCGGCAGCGGTAAGATAAGCTTCAGAAAGACGGAACATTGGAAAATCCGTATCCACATAAGCTGCATCAGAGCCCGCTACTCCATTTTTAGTAACATTTCTCCATTTCGTGAAAGCATAACCATCCTGAAAAGTTCCGGGAAGTGCTGCAATGTCTTTCTTATGCCCAATGTTGAAGAATAAAGCTCTGCTGTCATTTTTCGTAAACGCATTAGGATCCGTAGTTACAAAATTCTGATCTGACGTTTGAAATTTATTGACAAATTCCGGACGAAGACGGATATTGCCCCAACCTCCGGCAATTCCCAGATTCAAATAATTGAGCATCGTACCTCCTGTCTGCGCTAAAACAAAGAATGTAGTTCCTCCGTAGGTTTTGGACTGTACGCCATCCAAATTCAGAGACCAGATGATTTCTGGAGAAGTATTATTGTCAGCGAGGAAATTATAAAGGTATTTCGGAGCGAGGCTGTAATGACTTTGAATCACTTTTTCAGCATATTCGGCGGCTTTATCCCATTGTGGTGAATTGGTATAAACTTGTGCGTTCAGATAAAGTCTTGACAATAAAAAGTCAGCTGCTGTTTTATCAACTCTTCCATATTCATTAGTATCAGGAAGTGCAGCTTCAATTTCTTTAAGTTCATTTTCTACATAAGAATAGAGATCGGTTCTTGATATCTGTTTTGGTAAAAACTGTGGGTCTAATTTATCAGAATCTGTCACAAATGGAACTTTACCAAAAGTATCCAACAAAACCCAATAAGAATAAGCTCTTAGAAATCTAGCTTCGGCACGGAAATAAGCAACCTGTTGTTTGAAACTAGCATCTGTATGTCCTCTCTCCTGTAGTTTGGCATCGGTTGTTTGTCTTAGAAATTCATTGGCGTAACCGATAATCTGATATAGTCTTGCATAATAACCATTAAGTATAGCTGTGTTGGAATCCCAAGTATTGGTCGCCATCTGTCTCAATCCGTTGGTCTGGGAACCCATTATTGCTTCATCCGTTGATAAGATCTGAACATAAAAGGCAAGACGGATAAATGAGCTGTAACCTTCGTCAAAATTACTGATATCAGGATCTCCGGTCGGTCCCTGTTGTCCGCTGAGACATAATGCTGCGTAACATTTTGCAAGCACCCCTTTGTAATTATCGGGATCAGAATAGACCTGGTCTGTCGTTACGATATTGGGGTCTATTGGAGATGTATCCAGGTCGTTGACACAAGAGCTTAATGTGAAAATAGAAAATATAAGGGTTATATATATACGTTTCATAGTTGGATTATTTGAAGTTAACATTAAGTCCGAAAAGGAATGAACGAGGTCTGGAATACATATTATTGTCAATTCCAAGATAAACTTCGGGGTCAAGTCCGCTGTATTTGGTAATTACAAAAGCATTCTGTACAGATAGATTAACACCCAAATCGAACTTGTCACTGATATTCTTGAAATTATGTCCTAGCGTGATATTGTCCATTCTGAAAAAAGAAGCTTTTTCAAGGAAAAAATCAGAGTAAAGCTGAAGATTATCAAAACCCTGTTCAGCTGTATAACTCAAAAGATTGGAATAAGTTCCGTTCCCTAAAGTCGCTTTGGTCTTATAATCTTTGGATTTGACATTATTATAAACATAGTTTCCAAAATTGGCGTGACCATTGAAGCCTAGATACCAGTTTTTATAACTCACTTTAGAAGAGATTCCGAGGAAAGATTTCGGCATCGGATTTTTATCTTTTACAAGTCCGCCTTTGTATTTTCCTTCAATCGGTTTTCCGGCTTCATCATATTCCTGCTGATACAAATAAAAAGTATAAGGCGAATATCCAACAGAATGCGTTTGAATTGTTCCCGCCGTAGAACCTGCTACATTTCCGATGTTCACGCCATAGTTAGGACTATCAACAAGTGTTAATTTGGTGATTTTGGATTCGTTGAATGTAATATTTGCATCCAAAGTCCATTGCCAGTCAGTTGTTTTAATCGGAATTGTATTTAATGAAATTTCAACACCTTTATTTTCCATAGAACCGATATTCGTAAAAATCATATTGGTAAGGTTGGAACCTGCTGCTACGGAAATTTTATTCAACAAATCGTCTGTTGTTCTTTTATAAACTTCCACTGAACCAGAAACTCTATTTTTAAGAATTCCGAAATCCAAACCCACGTTATAAGTTGAAGTTGTTTCCCACTTCAGATTCGGGTCATAACCGTTTGGGCGGATGGTCTGGTAATACTGGTTTCCCAATTGATATAAAGCATTGGACTGACTAAAGGTGTAAGTCTGCATCCATTCGTAATCCCCTCCGATATCCTGCTGACCGGTTTTTCCATAACTTAATCTTAATTTCAAATCAGAGAAAAATCCACCATCTTTCAGAAAATTTTCTTCATTGATTTTCCAGGCAAATGCTGCCGATGGAAAAAGTCCCCAATGATTGTCTTTGGAAAAACGCGAAGAACCGTCGTTTCTAAGTGTTGCCGTAAAAAGGTAACGGTCTTTGAAAGTATAATTCAAACGGCCATAAAATGAAACCAGATAATATTCTGACTTCGAAATGATATTCTGATAGACTTTATTTCCGGAGATATTGGTTTGATTATCATCATAACTTTGCCAGAACTTCTGCCAAGAATAACCACCCATTACATCAATTTTATGATTGGAAAGTGTCTTTGTATAATTCGCATATAAGTCTAACTGCGTATTATTTTTCTTCTGAGTATAATTTTCAATCAGACCTTGTCCGTCGTTTCCAATAGAAGTCCAGGCCAAAGGCGCATTATCCGGAACAAAAATATCGCCGTTACTTTTCAAAATATCAAAACCCGCATTGGCATTTAATTTCAAATCTTCGAAACCGTGAATTTTATAATCCAATTGGATATTCCCAATATGACGAACCACTTTGGACTCGTCTTTTCTTAGATTAAGGACAGAAACAGGATTGGCACTCGCAATCGTAATCGGTTTTCCTGATGCATCTTTCCATATAAAATACCCTAAACCATACTGAGAAGAATTGTCATAAACAGGACGAGTCGGGTCAAATCCTACAGCCGAACTTGCCGGATTGGAAATGAAATCATTGTTCTCAATACTTGGTTTATAATTAAGATTAATATTCAAATGTTTATCAAAAAACGAAGGGTTGATTGCCAAACTTGCATTCATTCTCTCATAAGAATTTTTCCTGATAATCCCTTGTTGGTCAGTATATCCCAACGATAATCGATAAGGAATATCCTTTACAGCCCCGGTCATACTGAAGTTCTGGTCATTACTCACAGAAGTTCTGTAGATTTCCTTTTGCCAATCGGTGTTTTCCGTTCCAAGACCGTTGATAATCGTATTATTTCCGGCGTAATAATCCTTGATAAAACTTCTGTATTCATCACCGTTCAGAACATCCAACATCTTGGGATTGTAGCTCACTTTTGTATTGGAAGAATATTGAAATCTCGTCTTTTTACTGCCTTTTTTAGTTGTAATGATAATGACGCCATTAGAAGCTCTGGAACCGTAGATTGCCGTTGAAGAAGCATCTTTCAGAACTGTGTAAGTCTCGATATCGTTTGGATTTATCATCCCCAAAATATTACCGGAACCTGATGTTGAAGAGTTGTCAATCGCAATCCCGTCAATCACGATAAGCGGGTCATTACTGGCAGACAAAGATGAACCTCCTCTGATTCTTATCGTAGAACCTGCTCCGGGAGCTCCACCAGGAGAAATAATATTGACTCCCGCCGCTTTTCCCGTCAAAGCATCTTGTGCAGAAACCGGACTTCCGTCATTCTCGCTATCGATTTTAACGGTCGTAAGAGAACCTGTCGCATCGGACTTTTTAACTTTACCGTAACCAATAATCACCACCTCATCAATCTTCTTCTCCTGCACCGAAATAGTGTCTTTGGGAATGGGAAAATTTTCTGATTGAGAAATCAATTTAGCACTGGTTTTTCTAAGAACAACCGTATTATTTTTTATTTCATATTCTATCGGATAGAATTTTTTGAGATATTTTAACGATGATTCCAAAGATGAATAATTGATAGCACTATCATTCACAAAAACATCTTTGAAATCTGTACTGGAATAGAGAAATGGAATCTTGGAAGATTTGCTGAGCTTATCAAAAACTTTGATAATGGACACCCGATTCTCTTTTTTCATAGCAACCGGCGGTGTTTGTCCGGCTTGTCCGTAAACGATTGGAAGACCTGTGGCAACCAATAAGATTACAGACATTACTGTTTTTTTCATAAATTTGGGGATTAATTTGATTATACTTTAGCGAGTCGAATCATTTATTGCATCGATAACCGTCATTATCGGTGCTTTTTTATTTTAATTGTATTTGATTGTCAGATTTTTTTTCAGCTTTAAGATTGAAAGGATAACAGATGGCGAACAAAACTTCGTTCATATCGCCCGAGAATGAACCTTTGATTTTCTTTTTGGCATATTCCTGAGGATAATCGATTTTAACATTATAAACGATTTCCAATTCATTGATGATATTTTCAAAATTTTCATCCTCGAAGGAGAAATTTCTTTTCACATTTGCAACAATATAAGTTTGAGGCTTCTCTTCCACATTCTTGTTCCAAGATTCGTTTGGAAGCAAATAAGTTATTTTTCCCTGATGATTGACTTTTACTTTTCCTTCAAAAAGCTCTACTTTTTCTTTTCCACTTGTTTGGTCTAGGAAAAATTTAGTTCCTAAAACCTGTACTGTGAAATCTTTTGCATTGATTCTAAAAGGTCTCGTCTTATCTTTTGCAATATCAAAAGTTGCCTTTCCCGTGAATGTGATTTTTCTTTCTGTTTTGCCGAAATCCTTTGCTAATTCGAGTGTACTGTGAGGTTCTAAGACAATATTACTTCCGTCGGGAAGACTAATCTTTTTCGTAAAATCTACGCTGGAATAAAATTGAGACTGGACTTTCTCCACAGAAGCCGGCGAAGAAGGCGTGTAAAAAAGAACGCCAAATCCCGTGATTACCGCAGCTGCAGCAACCCAATATAATTTTTTGAACTTGTTACCGGATTTTATCCTACTCTGAATTCCCGCTTGGATTCGTGCGTCAGTTTCCGAATCCATCTGTTGGTTTTCTTCGTAGGTTTTTTTCCAATTCTTTTTAAAGTTTTCGTCGTCTATGTTATTCATATTCAGTATTACGCAGGATTTCTAAATCGTCAACCTTTTTTCTAAAGTTTTTTAAATTAATTTTAATTCAAAAATTTGATATTAATTTGACTTGGTTATTTTTTCCAAATAAGTTTTCACTTCATTCCATTGGTAGTAAGGAAAACTTTTGGTTTCAACAGGAATGCTGACCTCGTTTTCATTCAAAAGAAATTTCACCAAAACATCACTTTTCTTATTCTTATAAAAAATCATCTGAAGATTGGCAGCCATTGGTGCAGCCTGAAATGTATTCCAAACTTTATAAACTTCTCTTGGATTGATTTCTTCCTTGTCCATTCCTTCAACTCTCATAAAAGCTAATAATGGTGCAATATTTCCATCGTGTCCAAATCTAAGCGATGCTCCACTTTTATTGTTTTTGATATAATCTTCGGCTTCTTCCAGAATATTTTTGACTAATGGAATTGCATTATATTTTACCAATCCTTTGCTCAAAGGCGACGCAGCATCATTCACATAGAATTGATAATTGATTGCCTGATAAATATTGAACAATTCATCTTTCGTGAACAAATCGTAAAAAGAAATGTCCGTCTCCAGATTCTGCATATCGCTGGCAATCCAATAGAAAGATTCCACCACTTTTTCAGGATTCACATTTTTATAAACATATTCATCATTATTGAAGAGATTTTTGATAAATCGGTCTGAGCGTAAAGCATCTTGTTTTAGCTTTCGTTTTTCTTCCTGCCAGAAGTTATCCTGACTTTTGAAATCGATAGATTCTTTGGTATGATGATTCAGATATTTCATATACTTATCAGAAGATTCTACGCTGATATTAAGCTTTGGATTATTTGCAGTCAATTCATTGGTAAAATAAGCCATACTGATGATGCATCTCGGAACAACAGTCGATTTTGCAGTCACAATCGCATTATTCCCAAAGGCCTGCGGATTATTCTTGAACATTCTCTGCGAAATCTGTTTATGCTGCAATCCTCCTAATTCCGTCAAATCTCCGTTATGACCTTCAGCAATTTTCCAGATTTTCTCCAATCGTTGTAACGCTGATTTTCCGTTTTCAGTCAAAGCATTATTTTCATTAGCTTTTCTCAGGATGTCCATTACACCGGAAAAATCTTTATCATTGATGAGCCATCTTGAGCCGTGTCTTCCGTAATGACTGATATAAAATGGCTGATATCCGGACGGAACTGTAGTCAGTTTTTTTTTCGGAGTTGGATAAGCGTAGTAAACACCGCCGGTTTGATTTAAATTTGAGAGGATTTCTTCTTTGGTAGTCTGTCCCTGATAAAAAAAGGACACTGCAAGCAGCAGAATAGAAAATGATTTCTTCATTATAAACTTATTTTAGTTTCAGATTGATTTCTGTCTTACGATTAATTACGCAGACCTACCGAAATCGTCAACCCTAAAAAAGTTTTTTAATGAAAATTAATAACAGAAAAAACAGATTAATGTTTGTTTTTAGAATATGAAGTACCTTATTAACGTGCTTGGCTACAGCATTTTTGGAAATACTGCTTTCTTTGGCAATTTGGGAATAGCTGAGTCCGTCGATTTTATGCTTAAGGAAGAAAGACCTGCTTTTTTCAGGAATTAGTTTGAGTAATTTTTCTGCTTGTTCAGAATAGGATTTGAATTGCTCTTCGTCATATTCGTCCTTCACAATGCTGAGATGAGATTCTTCCTTGAAATCAGAGAAAGACAATTTATTTTTTCTATAGAAATTAGCAATTTCCTGTTTCGCCGTTTTGAAAACTATAGCTTCCTTGTTTTTTTCCAGAACTGCTCTGTGTTTCCACAAATGCACAAAAATATCCTGAACGATATCCTCAATATCATCCTGTCCGTGAACATATTTTTTCACGAAAAAATAGACCTGATGTTTGTAATCAGAATATAGTTTTTCAAATTGAGATTCCAAAATGGAAATATGGTTTTAAGGTCTGGTTTCAAATATATCAAAAAAAAGGAATCTGACTAATTTAACTTAAAATATTAAAAAACAAATAATTACAGTTAAACAATTAAATATAAATCTCCATTTTATGATTCAGAAATAAAATATATTCAACAATCCGTATTTATACTCAAACTATAAATTGCTGATTTATACCCTATAGCAATTCTCATCTTCTTTGTTACTTTGAATTATTAATAAACCAATAAAAACAAATTAATATGTCTGAAACTAATGTAAACTCAACCGGTCAGCTTCAATTAGGTGGCGGTGCTCAATTTTGGGTATACCTTTCCCCACAAAACGACACGTCCAAAATGATTTCAACTTGGCGCGTAACTTTTTCACAAGAAAACTGGAGTGATTCTATTTCGAGTGACAATCCAACTAAGCAAATCCAAACGCCAGATCTTTCCGGAATTTTTGAAATAAAAGTAGAATTATTAAGTGGTTCTACAGGTACATGGCGCCAAATTCCTCCACAATCAGGAAGTAGCAATGAGATAGGATGTAATTCTAACTGCGTCTCAATGGTAGGAATTGTTGCTGACAGTCTAAATCCAGCCCCAGGATCAATTAATGCTCATTTTTGGACAACTTGGGATGCGATGTGTAAAGCAGGATAACAATATAATGTGATTACAACAACAAAAGCTTACTGAATTACAGTAAGCTTTTGTTATAATTATTTTAAAATTAATGATTAAAGAAAAGTCACAAACTCCTCAAATGGTTTGCGCACTTTTTTCTGATTAAGATTCCAGTCGTTTTCTGTGTCTCTGTAGCCTAAAGCCAACAACATTGAACTTCGTAAACCTTTGGATGAAAGTTTCAAAAACTCGTCAAGTGCAATCGGGTCAAAACCTTCCATCGGTGTAGAATCTATTCCTTCCGAAGCCGCTTCAACAATCGCTAAACCTAAAGCAATATTCGCCTGTTTTGCTGCGTGATGAAAGTTTTCTTCGATGCTCATATTTCCGAAAAACTGTTTTGAAAATGCTCGTTGTTTATCATAATGAGACGAATCTACATTGCGTTTTTCTGCCAGATAATCGAAAACGTTATCAATTCTCTCTTTGGAATATTCGTCCCAAACAGCGAAAACTAAAAGATGGGATGATTCTACAATTTGGGGCTGATTCATTGCTATCGGTAATATTTTATTTTTGATTTTGGGATTACTGATAACGATGATTTCATAAGGCTGTAATCCAATTCCTGAAGGCGCCAAATGAGCCGCTTCCAATATGGTATTGATTTTTTCTGAAGAAATTTTCTCGCCCGTCATTTTTTTTGTGGCATATCTCCAGTTCAGTAATTCTATGATATTTTTCATTTGATTTTATGTTTTAAATCAAGGCAAATGATGATTCGCACTTACCTTGATTGGTTTATTTAAAAAACGCCTAATTGTCCTAAAAGTATCGTTCCTGCATTATAACAATGGAAGGATTTTACTTTTCCGTTTTCTATTTTGAAGACGTCACAACAAGGTACTTCGATGGTTTTTCCTGTGGGTTCCAAAGTTCCGGATGCTAATTGAAGAGGTCCGTTATGAGTTCCGTTCAATGACAATTCTACGATGACTGTATTTTCATTTTCCAAGACATACAATTCATATAATTCTCTGTGCATATCGGGAAATGCGGTGGCAAAAACATCCACAGTTTTACCGATGTCTTCACCGTAATATTTGTTTCCTGAAGATATATCCCAGAAATATCCGTCTTCTGCAAAAAGTTTTGCAAATCCTTTTGAATCCTGAGCTTCTGCTATTCTATACAATTCACGGATTAATGTTTCGTTGGCTGAATTTTGATTGATTACTGATGCTTTCATATTGTTTTATTTTAAATGTTAAATATTGAGTTTGATTAAAATTTTGAAAAAAAGCAAATAAGAATCCTGCTGATAAATTCTTATTCATCGACTTATTTATCGTTAAAGTTTATTTGAAATTTAAAAGAGAATTTAATTTTTGTTGTCTACAAAAACGTATAGTTTCACAGCTTTTCCGTTTTCGAAAACGAATAAATCCATTCCTGTTACAGCGTCTGGTTTTTCGGGAGTTCCGTTTTGCCAGTACAGTCTTGCAATGTTGTGATTAATGTCTATTGCTTTGATGTGAGAAAATTTAGAATTTGGACTTTTCTGTTGCAATCCATCCACAAAACCATTGATTTCTTTGTATCCAACTGCAATAAAATGACTGTCTACCATTTCAATATCATCTGCATAGATTTTTGACATTAATGCTTCACGTTTTTTAAGGTCTCTCTCGTTCCAGATTGCTAAATGCCCTTCTACTAAAGATTTAATTTCTGTCTCGGAAAGTGGTTTTGCATCTGATTTTTCTGTTTGATTTTTTACGGCATCTTTCGGTGACCATAAAATTGTTGCCGGATTTTTTTTCTCATAGCCTTTTCCGTTTGGATAAGACACCAATTCCATTTTAGAACCCCACGGTGTTACGAAATATACCCAAGTTTCGCCTTCTGTATCTCCTGAAGGCATCAAAAATGGCTCTTCTAAAAATTGAACGCCTTTGCTTTTAAGATACGCTACGCTTTTGCTGATATTATTCGTATAAAAAGCAATATGACTTGCTCCGATATCGTCTCCTCCAGGTTGTTGAGCACTTCCTTTATTATCTTGATATTCAAATAATTCGATGTTGGCTCCTGTTCCTGCTTTTACCATTTTGATGGTTATGGGGCCGGTTTTCGCATTCATATGATTGTTCTTTTTCCAAGCGTCATCCAAAGGAATCGGGCCTAAAGATGTAACTGCTGAAAATCCTAAAACGTCTGTGAAAAAGTTCACAGCTTGTTTCATATTTGGAACATTGATTCCCACGTGGTCGATTCCAAGAATTCCTGTTTTTTCCTGGGCTGAAGTGTTTGAAACTGCTGCTGATAATAAAAGTGCACTTGCTACCGCTGTTGCGTTGGCTTTGATTTGTTTTTTTAAATTGCTCATTGTGATCATTTTTTGTTGTTATTGTATGAAGCAAATTTCCAACATTCGGGAGCCTTCTTCCATTGACAAAAGCTTGAAAAAAAAGCAAACAAATGTCAATGAAAATAGTGATTTGAATACCAAACTTTCTCTCTAGCCCCGATTGAGCAGTATGTTTGAGCTCTTTTTCAGGCTTAGGCTCGGCGGCTTCGCCGCCGAGCCTAAGCCTGAAAAAAGCGAGTAGCGAAAGCGGGAAATAGCTCCAAATAAAAAATCAAAAAAGGCTGGAACGAAATATTCCAACCTTATTAGTTATGATTTAAAAACTCAAATTATTCGCTGTATTTTGCCAACCATTTTGCTTTTAATTCGGCTCTGGCAGTGATGAATTCCAAATCTGTTCCCTGCGCAACGGCATCCAACGGAAAACGTAACGGACGAGAACCTTCTTTCATCTGAATCAATTCCAAAATTCCGTCTGCGATGGTTTGCGGATTCATATTAAATTCTTTCATTTTGCCGAATAATGCAGCGCCAATTGCATTGAATTGTTCTGTCGCAAATGGGTCATACAATGTTGCAATTTCTGGCTTGTCGGCATTAATTCCAGCTTTTTCACCCGTGTTCATTTCTGTCGGGTAAACTCCTGGCTGGATGGAAACGTTGTCGATATTGAACTGTTTCAATTCGTCCTGTAAGCCTTCTGTAATGCTTTCAACGCCGAATTTCGATGCAAAATAAGGAATCATAAAAGGTGAAGTATGCGCACTTGCACCGGAAGTGATGTTGATAATCAAACCGCTCTTATTCTCCCTCATAGAAGGCAATACAGCCTGATAAGTTCGGATAACGCCATAGAAATTCACTTCAAACATTTGGCGAATTCTGTCCAAATTGTACGCTTCCAACAATCCGAAACCTGAAACGGCTGCGTTGTTGACCAACACATCAATTTTGCCATATTTCTGAATTGCTTTTTCGAAGGCATTGGTGACCGAAGCATCGTCGGTAACATCGATTTCAACGACTTCTAAATTTGGGAGAGCTCCCAATTCTTTGGCTACGATTTCATTTTTTCCTGAAACACCCCGCATTCCTGCGATTACGGTGTAACCTGCGTTGGCAAGAGTTGTAGCTGTTAATTTTCCGAAGCCTGTGCTTGTTCCTGTGATAAAAACTGTTTTGTTCATTTTGTCTTATTTTTAATTGTTAATTTTAATAAGACAAAGATGTTGCAAGATGAGGTTTTCTTCCATTGACAAAAGCTTGAAAATAAAGCAAACAAATGTCAATGAAAATGAAACGTTTTATTTCTTGACCATATTTCTACGCAGTCTGGTAAGGGTTTCGGGTGTAATTCCAATATAGGAAGCAATCATATGTTGTGGAATTCGATTGACAATGTGAGGATATTTCTCAAGGAAATTCTGATATTTTTCTTCTGCCGTAAAACTTATATTCGCCAAAATTCTCCCCTGAGATACAATAAAACTTTTCTGAATAATCTGATTGACCATTTGGTTCAGTTGAGGTATATCTGCACAAAGCTTTTCAAAATCTGATTTTTCGATTAAAATCAGTTCTGTTGGTTCGATAGCATCAATATTCAAACGAGAAGGTGTTCCGTTAATCAAACTTTCTCGGTCGCCTGTCCAATAATTTTCGGGAGCGAAGTTGATGATGTGTTCTGTTCCGTTTTCAGCGATGGAAAAAGTTTTCACCAAACCTCTGCAAATAAAAGCGTTGTAATGCCAAACCTCGCCTTCCTGACAAAGAAATTGTTTCTTGCGAAGTTTTTTGGGCTTGCATACAGATTCTATTAATTGTATTTCCGAATCGGAAAGTTCTATTTTGTCGTTAAGATATTTTTGGAAAATTTCGAACATTGATTTTCGGTTTCAGAACAAATTTAATTATAATTTTTCGGAAATTATAATGGTCAGATAACTATATAAAAGCATTTATCCTCGTAGGACTGTAACCAAAATGTTTTTTGAATGTATAGGAAAAGTGAGACAAATCTTCGAAACCAAGTTCTACATAAATATCAGATGGCGATTTTTCTTTTTCCTTGATCAAAAAATGAGCTTCATCTAATCGTTTTTGCAAAATCCATTTGTGTGGAGAAGTGTGAAAAATTTTCTCAAAATCACGTTTAAAAGTCGCCAAACTTCGACCTGTGAGATAAGCAAATCGGTCAAGATTGACATTATAATGGTAATTCTGAATCATAAAAGCTTCTAAATCTATCTTATGAGGTTCGGAAAAATCGAAAAGAATATTTTTGAGCTCAGGCTGAGACTGTAATAAAATTAAAATAAGTTCTTTTATTTTTAGATTGACAAGTAACTTATTATCAAGGCTATTGCTATCAATCATCGTTTGTAAAGAAGTGAAAAAATTTTTAATCAGTTCATTTACTTTTATGGAAACAAGCGGTTTGGTTTCTACAAAATGCTCCGAAGTAAAATCATATTCTTTTGCGGCATTTCGGAGATTTTCCTCACTCAGATAGATATTCATACTTTCAAAAACACCATTATCAGGCGGATATTTCACAAATTTCACCAATTGGTTTTTTCGAATAAGATTAAAATCTCCTTCTCTTGCAAGATATGTTTCTTTACCGTCCATCAATGCAAAACTTCCCGACAATTGAAACGAAAGTGTGTGTTGAGGAACAAAATTTTCTCCTTTGCGGCTGACCTCGTGATAACAGGAATAAACAATTTCTGATTTCTCGCTCATAATGTTAATGATAAATGACAAAGCGCCATCTGTGCAATAACGCTTTATCAAATTTACAAATTATTATTTCAGAATAGCTTTGGTTTCAAGGTAAGGCTGAAGTCCAAATTCGCCATATTCTCTACCAATTCCCGATTGCTTAAAACCACCAAACGGAACCATCGGGTCGTGGCGGAAACCATTAATACAAACTCTTCCGGCATCTATTCTGGAAGCTACTCTTTCTGCTCTTTCATTGTCAGAAGAACTGATATAAGCAGCCAAACCATAAGGTGTATCATTGGCAATTCTAACCGCATCTTCTTCATCTTTGTAAGGAATAATGGATAAAACAGGTCCAAAAATTTCTTCCTGCGCAATTCTCATCTCGTTTTTCACATTGGTAAAAATAGTCGGTTTTACAAAGTTACCAGCTTCCAAACTTTCAGGTTTTCCTAACCCACCGACTAACAAAGTTGCACCTTCTTCAATTCCAATTTTGATGTAATTCTGTACTCTTTCGAATTGTTTTATACTTACCATCGGTCCAACATTCGTTTCTTCATTCTCTGGTAATCCGACCACAATTTTTTCGGCAACAGATTTTGCGATTGCATTGGCCTCATCCAATTTATCTTGAGAAACTAAAAGTCTTGTTGGCGCAATGCAAGCTTGTCCGCTATTCATATAAGCGCCATAAATTGCCATTGGAATAACTTGGTTTAAGTCTGCATCATCCAGAATAATATTGGGAGATTTCCCGCCAAGTTCCAGAGTTACTCTTTTCATTGTGTCTACCGCATTTTTTGCAATTAATTTCCCAACTGCTGTAGAACCTGTGAACGAAATTTTGGCAACATCAGGATTATTAGTCAATTCCGTTCCAACGACATTTCCCAAACCAGTCACAAAATTGATTACACCTTTTGGTAAACCTGCATCGTGAAAGGCTTCCATAAGAATTTGTGTCTGTAAACTGCTCATTTCGCTCGGTTTAATTACAACTGTACATCCTGCTGCGATTGCTGTGACCACTTTACTTGTTACTGAGCTGTTACTCGCATTCCAAGGTGTGATGATTCCAACAACGCCTACTGGTTGTAATTGGACTGTTGAAGAATTAATATTTCTTTTAAATTCAAAATTCCGAAGAACTTCTATCATACTTTCAAACCAGCTTCCTGTATTTTGATTGCTCATCGTTGCGAACTGCCGTGTTCCACCATATTCCTCAATCATTATATTAATCAAGTCTTGCTCTCTTTTTTCAACTGTAATTTTAAGTTTTTCAAGATAATGAATGCGCTCTGAAACTGTTGTCTGAGAAAATTTTTTGAAAGCTTCCTTTGCTGCAGAAATAGCTTTCCGAGTATCAATTTCATCTGCGAGAATTACTTCGCCAATTTTTACATTAATTGTGGGATTAATTAAATCGAAAGTTTCGGTTCCGTGTGGCGTTACGAATTCGCCATTGATGTAAATTTTATTTACTTTTTTCATTTTGTTAAATTTTAATAAGACAAAGTTAGAATCCCTAAAATCAAATTACTTTGTAAAAAAGCTCAATCCTGCTTTGTAGAAAAGCTCATTGAAGTAAAAAAAGCTCAGATAATAAATCCAAGCATATAATTTTAAACTTTTCATTCTAAATAATTTAGACGGTGAAAATATTTGTAGCTAAATTTTAATGTATTAAAATAGAATTACTAAATTTAAATAGCTGGAAAATTAAAGACTTCAGAAACCCAAATCTTGAAATTATTTTATGAAAAAACACAAACGATTTTTAAAAATAGTATTTGTTGTAGCGTCCTTTTTATCAAGCTTTGCACAAGGTCAGGCTTTTGATCAGGAACTTAATTTCAAAGGTTCTGTAAAAACGCTGACTTTGGAAAAACAAAATGACAGTGACAAAAAACAAAAACTGGTTACTATTTTCGAGTATGATAAAAACCAACGGAAATTAAAAGAAATCTCGCCTTACAATTCAAACACAGACTATTTTTATCTCAATAAATCAGATACAAAACCAATCTTGAAAAAATGGTATGGAACGGATAATTCCAAAGAAACAAGTATCGAGATTGAGGATAAGAACAAAGCCGGACAAATGCTCCTGAATGGTACTTTGAAATCCGGAAAATGGGATTATTATTTCATCCACGATTATACGTCAAATTTAGAGAAAGTCCGTTGGTTTACTGATGGCGAAATCTATCTTGAGAAAACAGAGGAGAAAATAAATTTGAATCAATTTGATATTCCTGCAGGATTTGTTCCTTTTGATTGGGATAGAAAACTGTCATCAGGAATTATAAAAAAAAGCAAAGAATACACTTCCGACAGATATGACCACGACGTCATTTTTGAATTTGTAGAAAAAGGAAATCCAAAAAACAGAGTAACTTTTCAATACCATGGGAACGATGTTTATGATGCTGGAAAAGGCTATTGGCACCGTTTTGAGAATGACAGAATGATTGAAGAACGTTATATCTACGGAGCTTCAGAAATTTCTGATTTTGGTCATCGCTATGTTTATAACACGGATGGAAAACTGAAAAGCGATCATTACGGTTATTTCAATCAATTACCTAATAATTTTTTACAAAGAAAACTTTATACCTACAATGAAAATGGTGATTGTATAAAAGAAACCAGCGATGCGGAAAATGAGAAAACTTACATCATCAATTACAAATATACCTACGACGATAATAAAAACTGGACGAGCCAAACATCTATCTTTTCTGACGGTTCAGGAAGTACAATCAAGCGCAAATTTACTTATTATAAACCCGAAGAATCCGAATTGACAAATTCCCTATCAGAAGCAATTTACAATCAATATGTAAAAGAATTGAGAGCGTACAAACCCATTGCTGAAAAACAATTTGAGAATTACAATCTTGCAAAATCTAAAAAGGAAAATACACCCGCAGACAAAACCAATTACAAAACACTGAGATCCAAAAACTGGAAAGATTTCTTACCAAAAGGACAAAAATCTGATACCATTACAACAGGCGACATCAACAAAGACGGCTTGGAAGATTTGGTAATGGTTTACCAACCTGAAAAACTGTTGAAGCAGGAGAATAATACTGTGAGAACACTCAGGATTTTATTAAAACAAAATGACGGTAATTATCAATTGGCTGCAGAAAGCAAGGGCGCTGTTGGTGGCGAAAATATGAACAATACTTTTTTCTCCGGTTTGGAAATCAAGAAAGGTTTGTTGATTATCAATCACGATTATATTCGGGGTGGCTCTGTACACAAATACAGATTTCAGAACGGTGGTTTCTATTTGATTGGTGCTGAGAGCCGAACAGGTGACGCTTCTTATTATTCAAGTATCGATTATAATCTGAGTACCGGAAAATATATCTCGGTTTATGATAATACCGAAGACAACAAAGATTTGCCTAAATCCAACAAAAAAGAAGGTTTGAAAAAGCTGGCAACTCTTCCCAACATAGAAACTTATGAAATCTACTCTTTGGAAGTTGATGGGCATATGTTTTGATTTGAATTTTAAAATTAATAATTGATGATGAAAAAACGACTTGCCTTCTTATTACTGATATTTTTCTTTACAAATTTCTATGCTCAAAATGAGCAGAATGATGTTTTATTAATGAAAGTTCTGAAACAGCTGAACATCCATAAAAAAGACATTAGTGAAGAATTATACAAAGAGAAAGTGCTTCCTAACAAAACCTCGCAAACTGTTTTGGTTATTCCAAAATACAGAGTGAACGAAACCGATGAATATGGTCACGAATTTTATGAACTCGATGCTTACATCGTAGTTGCAGACAATGCTACCGGAAAAATTATCAACAAATATATTGAAGAAAGTGCGTGGACTTCTGACGCAATGGTTCTCACAGATATAGAAATAGATACGGGTCTTTATCAGCTGAATGACAAAAATCGGGCATTTGGTATCCGTGTGAGTTACAGAGGAAGCAGTAACCCAAATCCTTATTCCTACACAGATTTATCTCTGTTTCTGGCTCAGAATAATGTTTTGAAAAAAGTGCTTAACAATTATCAAATCTCAAGATCCAGCGGAGAATGGGACACGAGATGTGCTGGAGAATTTACTGACATTGACGGAGTAATTGATATCGATAAAAATAAAACAAACAGTTTCAACAACCTCATCATAAAAAGCAAAATACAACATACCAAAAGTTTTGAAACCAAAGACGATTGTGATGAAAAAGTAACGACGAAAAAAAGTACCAAATTTTTGAAATTCAACGGAAAAGAATACAAATAAACAAACTTATGAGAGATGAAAAAAAAGTTGATTTTATTCAGTATTTTAGTTCTTGTGCTCATCTTTATTGGGACATTATCTTTCACCGTATTATTCTCAAAATTCGAATCAAAAAGTTCTACAAACAATTTGAAAACAATTTTTACCAAAACTGAGCATTATAAAAGCATCGATAAGAACACAATCACAGAAATCAAACTCAATTATTCAGACTCTACTTACACTTATTCTGAAGAATATTTGATGAAACCAGGGGATGATGTTGGTTACAACAGAGAATCCAAAGGTGAGTTCAAACTCGACAAAGACACGGTAATTTTTTATTCTGAGATGCCTGATAACCGATATTTCAGAGATCTTAACTTGACAGATGAAGAAATTCTTAAAAACAAATTCTCCTACATCTACCCGATTGATGAAAAATTAAATCATAATCAAATCAAAATTTACTTTGACAATATTGCGGAAATTGAGGGTTATAAAGCTTTCAGTATCATAAATAATCAATTTAAATCCTTAAAAATATTCGAAAGAAAGAAACTGGAAGAACCGAAATTAATTGAGACAAAAAATGACAATTTCTTTCTTTTTCATTATTTAATTATTGAAAAACCAACAAATAACCAATTAATTATAACAGGTGAAAGAGGTGAAAGTTTTTACTTTGATCTTAATAAAATTCCGTATTCTGTTTTTCATTATTTCACAAGAGTTTATGGGACTTATCTGGATTTTACGGGATTGAAATTTGTTAAAAACGGAAAAGGTTTGAAACTGATAAAAAGCAAGACTGAAAACAGATACAGTTTTAACCAAGCTTTGAACAGTGACTTTGTAAAAATTGAGTAAAAATATTTTTCAGTATTTTAAAATAAATAAATCAAGGTAATAAGTTAAGAATCTTCATTTGCTCTACCAGCTGAGCTACTTTTCCCGAAGAAAAGACAGGAATCGAACCTGCGACACAATGTTTGGATACGAAGTATGATTCTAAGACGACACTTGATTATTTTGTATTTTTAAAAATCGAGCGAAAAATCAGAAAGAGGCTTAACAATTTGGATACGAAGTAACTCTTTCTTACGGCATCGATTATAAGTAAGGTAAAAAGTCAAACAGAGACCTACAGGATTCGAACCTGCTTTATCAACCAACGAAGTAACTCTGTTTTTACGACACTTACTTTTTAAGTTTTTATGGTTATTGTTTTTTGTTGTTGTAAAATTATTGTGTTAGTACGCATTCTTTTTACGCAGTTGAAATTATTTTTAAATTTAAAAAACCAAGTAACAAGCTATAAGAGTTTTGTATGTTGTTCAAGTTTTAAATTTGATCGATGGAACTCTTACGGCAACGACATTGGTTAATATAAACCGAGCAATATAGCGAAAAGACTCTATGTCAATTGGAAGTCGAAGGAATTCTTTTCTTACGGCATCGATTATTTTTAAGTTTTTAAATAATTATTAAACAGAGAATTGCTCACTAGCCCCGATTGCAACGGCATCCTTTTTCTGAAATGGCTTGGAAAAAGCGTTGGCGAAAAAGATATAGTGGAAAGCGGGATTAAGCTCCTAAAAAAATTGGTTATTAGTTTTTATTTTTAAAAGCAGTGCCTTTTACAGCACTACTTTTTCAATCATTTCTACTGCAGATTTTCGGTCTTCCAAAGCGTTCAGTACATCGAAGATTTTGTCGGACCAGCCTGCGATAAGATAGACATCATTTTTTCTGACATCCAACGGTTGTTTTCCGTAACCTGCCAAATCAAAAATATACAATTTCGCATTTGGATTGATTTTTTTATATCGATTCCAAGAATATTCAAAAGAATCATTGGTTAAGTTACTGTTCCACAATTGAGTATCTGTAAACAACATTACTTTATCGACTTTTTCGTTTCTTCTGATTAAATCCTCAATCACAAGATAACCGTTTGTGGAATAACCAACTTCACCTTCCCTTTTGTAAAACGCATCCACGTTTCTCAGGATATCGTTTTTAGGCATCGGAACTCTCTTCCAAGTGTCACCGAACATACCCGTAATCACGTTTTTGCACTGCGACTGCAACATCATCGCCATCAATAGACCGATATCGTACAACAACACTTTAGATTTTGGAGAAATTGCCTTCTGCATCGAACCGGAAACGTCTGTCGCAATCACAACCGAAGTTTCGAAACCAAAACCTTTGATGTTTTTTGCACTTATCATCACCGCATCTTCCAATGCTTCCAAGATGGATGAGATGTATTTTGAATCGATGTTTTTCAATTCTCTGTACGCTGACAAAAATCTAAATGGCAATTGCTTTGAGTTTCTCACCGCTTTTTCATCCGACAAATAGTTGCAAATTTTATAAATCGCATCGGAAGAAACGTTTGCTTCCAAGATATTTCTAAGGTTTCTCAATGTTGCCATATAACCCAGTTTATTGCTGAAAATCAATTCTTCCCATTTGTTTTTGAAAGCTGATTTTCTTTCCGCATCATTGGCAAATTTTGTCTGACCCAAAACCGAAAGTTCAACTTCCCAAGTGTAAGGCGTTTCCAACGAATCGTTTACGATTTTGTTGAAAATGGCCTGCTGATTTTCATCTTTTGCTTTTGGGTGAACCAAGAACAAGGCATCTTTCAAAGTCACTTCCGCTTTTCTGTTGTATTTTGCGAATTGATATTCATCAAATTTGTTGAAAGATTTCACCAAACCTTTTTGGATTTGTTTTGAAAGTCTGTTCAGTTTTTTTGTTTCCGTTCTTTCGTTTGCCAATTGGTAATACGCTAATAATTCTGTGATTTCATCAGCTCTTTGGATAACGCCGTCAACGGTTTTGCTTACCAAGTCTGTACCCGAAGTCTGTTTCGCCAATTCGGTTGTCAAAACCAATGGAATCGAACGCAGATACATATCTTTTCTTGCATAAACTGCTAATTTCGCTACGAAATCCGGGTCATTTTTCTGAATCAGAGATTGGATTCTTGTCAATCTGTCATTTCCTTTTTCATAGGTTGCGTTTGATAATCCTGTTGTAACAACAGCACTATATAGTTCTTCTGCAGGCGTCATTGTGTAAGCTTTTGCACCTTCGTAGTTGGTTACTACTCTATTTGATTTTCTTAAAAAATTAAATTTCATAATTACTGTTTTTATGGTTAAACATTTTGGAGGACTATCATTTCCTCTCTGATTTCTGATGCAAAGTAAAAACCTAATTGCGCAATCATTTTGCGCAGTAAAATTAATTACTAAAAATTGTTATATTTTTTTTGCAATCAGGTTCTCTGCAAACACCAAAATAGAATCTTCGCAATGTTCTTCACATCGTCTACTCCTCTGTGATGAGTGCCCTCCAAAGGGAATTTCAGTTCTTTCAGAGCTCTGTCCATTCCTACACTTTTTCTGATGAGATGCAACTGAGCAAATAAGGTTTTCACGTTGATGTGGTCATAACTCAAAGGATAATCAACCTTGAATTTCCTTGCCTGATTTTGAAGCATACTCAAATCGTAGTTTCCATAACTTGCCCAAGTCAAATCTTCAGGATTATATTTTTCCCTCAGAATATCCAGAGCATCTTCCAGCAAAACACCTTCATCATCGAGCATTTCCTGTGTAATGGAAGTCAGTTCCGTACAAAACGGACTCACTTTTGAATATTGAGGTTTTACTAAAATTCCCTCATTTTGTGAAATCTTACCAGTTTTCGTATCCATAATACAAACTCCGATTTCTATGATTTCACTTTCCTGTCCTCTTGGCGGGTGGTCATTCCAACACGTGGCCTCGAGGTCTATAATTAATATTTTATGTGTTGTTTTCATTGTTTGATTTTAATTAATTTATTATTTACACCATCATATCAGCACAGTTGGAACTTGCGAATGCAAATGGTTTTGCCTTAAAAGTGTAACCCATTCCCAAAATATATCCCATTGCATCTTTCAAAGCGACATTGGATTTGAATTCCGGATCGGTATTGATATCGGCGTGAACTTCCATTTCCACATTGTACATTTCCAAAACAGAGCAGATTGCATAAGCGATTTCTACAGATTTGTTGACCTCATTCAGCATTCGTTCTTTGATACTGATTGTTTGAAATTCTCTTTGTTTTCTGATAAATGTAAACGCTCCTTTTCCCTCACGAATAACAACAACTGCCGTTGCATAACTGATTGTATCGCCATAAACGTGGGAATCTGAACCCACACAAACTTTCAGTCGGTGTCCGTTGGCTAGTTCGCGGATGATGGCTTCTTCTACCAATGTCGTGATAGAGTTTTGGAAAATCTTTCCAGTCATATTTTGCCATGGTTGTTGTTGCGTTTCCATTTTTTCTACATTTTTTGAATTTGTTTTATTTAATTATTAAAATTGAAGTAATGTGTTTCCACAAAATTGTACGGAGAGAGGGAGTCGAACCCTCAATTTCTTGAGCCTAAATCAAGTGCGTCTGCCAGTTCCGCCATCTCCGCAGGTATTGGTTTATAAGTAATTTTTCGATTTACTTTAACCATTTAAAAAATTTGTTGATTCATCAGGATTGTTCATTATCTTTCATTTTATTCATTGTATTCACGAATGCTTTGCATTTCGAACCTGAACAACAAGAATCAAAGTCTTGTGTGCTGACCAATTACATTATGAATCAAAGTTGAAGAAAAACAAAGTTTGTCTAATTTTAGATACAAGAACGTCTGCGCTCGACAAACTTTTCTTTTTCTTCGGAACTAATCTCATTTTAGTTATTTGAGATGGCTATGGGAGTTGAACCCACTCAGTTTTCACAACGGTGTTGCAGACCGCCCCGACTCTCCCACTTCGGCGAACCATCAGATTTTTAATTTCGAGTTAAGAAAAAGTCTGTCTATTGTAATTTGTGTTTTGTATAAAGAACTCCTGCTCTTGACAAACCTTTTCTTTCTCTCTTTGAAACAATTAACATTAATTAATTGCACTCCATAAGGGAATCGAACCCTTGTCATTCAGTAGAAAGCCGAATGCACTAACCTCTATGCTAATGGAGCAAATTGTCTGGAAAGCAAGATTCGAACTTGCGACCTCCCGCGTCCAAGGCGGGTAAACAACCACCGTTATCTTTCCAGTTTTCAGATTCACTTCAAAATTCTTTTCCGAGAGACAGTCGGAGCCAAATTTTTTTCGTGAATCTTTGCGGAGAGCAAAGGAATCGAACCTTCACTACTGTCGTAGAACTTATTAGCAGTAAGTCGCAACAAACCAATATCTGCCTACTCTCCTTTCATAATTTTGGGTTTCTTCGGGAATCGAACCCTATTCTCCGGTGCCACAAACCGGCGCTTTACCAAATAAGCTAAAGAAACCATAAAAAAAGCGCCTCTTTTTGGGAGGCGCTCTATATTTTTTTGACGTGTCAGTTCGTTAGCTGACCCATTTATATAAGCACCTTTTCTCCACAAATTCACTCCCAAGAATACATAGCAATCCTTTCGGCTCTTCTCCGTATTGTCTTGAATATTGATTAGCTATGTGATGTAATTGTTTCATTATATTCTTGTTGTTTTAAATGTCGTTTTGAAGATTAAAATCGTTTTGTTTTTAATTTTCGGTTGCAAAGTAAATATGAATTTTTCAAATCCGCAAATTTATTTCTGAGTTAAGTTATTGCATATCAGTTAATTATGTTTTAAATTGAAAACAGAAAAATCCTGTCCGTAATAACTTACAGATATCAATTTCACCTAAATGACTGTCTCTCATTGGCTTTCCTATCACGTCTTATTTTCTAATTATTTGTTCATCTTTAATTAAATTATTTTCACTTTTATGGCTATTTTTTTTCATTCTAAATAATTTCGACCTTAAAAACACAAAAAACGCCCCGTTTTTCGAGGCGTTTTTGTAATATTTTGATTAAATTTTTACGAGTTTACAGTAAATAATTTTCAAAGCAAGCACATTTCGCCTCATTCCATATCATCCATTCACATCCGAATAGTCCCTTTGGTGAAGGGCTATCGCATAGATTTACATTGATATGTGCTCTTTGTATTGTCATATTTTTTCTGGGGCAAAGATAAATAATTCTGTTTATACGCAAATTAAATAGTGTAATTTCAATGCTTTAGAATCGATTCAGAATCCGTTTTTATAGTTCTATTCGTTTTTCTTGTAAGTTTATTTAAGATTTTTCGAATTCTCTTTTCAAATAAATTAAAAACCAATCCTCCCATAATAAATAATGATGCAATGATTTTCCAAGAAGTCAATTCTTCATTCAACACTAAAGCTGAAGTAATAAAACCAACCACAGGAACCAATAAAGTAAAAGGAACAACGGCAGAGGTAGAATAAGTTTTAATCAAATAACCCCAGAGTCCGTATCCTAAATGCGTGGAAAGGTAAACGATATAGAAAACAGCAGCAATAGTTGACCAAGAAACATTTTTTACCGAATCTACAATCACAGTTGGCCCTTCAAAAATAAATGATAAAATCATCATAAACGGAAATGCCACAAGATTTCCCCAAACGACTAATGAAAGCGGAGAATCTGAATTGATTTTCTTAGTATATATATTCCCAAAAGCCCAAGATAATGCGGCAACTAATGTAAGAATCAATCCGATCAATGTGGCAGAACCATTAATATGAGATGCTACAATACCAATTCCTATAAATGAAATCAAAGAACCTATAATTTTGAATAAACTTGGTTTTTCACGGAAAAACATATAGGCTAAAGCCATTGAGAAAAATACCTGGACTTGTAAAACCAATGATGATAATCCGGGAGATAATCCTAAATGAATCCCTGTAAACATCAACCCAAATTGCATCGCAAAGTTGAAAACACCGAAGCCTAGAATCAATTTGAAAGGTGCTTTAGGTCTCGGTAAAATAAAAACCCATGGAAAAGCTGCCAATCCAAATCTTGCAGCACATAATAAGAATGGCGGAAATTCTTTTAGTCCAATATAAATTGCAATAAAGTTGGTTCCCCAGATAAAAACAGTAAGTAAAGCTAAAAGCAGATGCTTTGTTGTAAGGTTGGTTGAAGTTGACATTAATAAAAATTATAAGAACAAATTTCCTTACAATCTCCGGATAAACACAGACATAGTTTTTAATATTTTTATGGATACAGATTTAAAAATTTTGTTTAATGATATTTCCTAATTGGATTAAATCTGATTCAACTTTTTTGTTCCAATTCAATGCAAAACTCAGTCTCATACAATTATTAAACTGATTGTGCTGAGTAAATAATCTTCCCGGCGCAAAGCTGATTTTTTGCGCCATAGCAATGTCATAAAGTTCAGAAGTATCTATTTTTTCATCCAGCTCAAGCCAAAGAAAGAAACCACCCTGAGGCTGAGAAATTCTTGTGTTTTCCGGAAAATAATCCTCAATAGTTCGTTGAAATTTCAGACAATTAGTATGTAAAGTATGTCGCAAGCCTCTCAAATGATGATCGTATCTTCCAAACTCCATAAAATCAGCAATCACTTCCTGAAAAAGTGAAGGCATTGAAACGGTTTGTACCAATTTCTGCCAGATAATTTTTTCTTTAAATTTTCCCGGAGCAACCCAGCCTACACGATAACCGGGAGATAAAGTCTTGGAAACTCCGCCACACCACATCACAATTCCTGCCTCATCATGCACTTTACAAGGTTTTGGACGAGAATTTCCGAAGAAAAGATTTCCTAGTAAGTCATCTTCGATCAAAGGAATATTGTGATAAGTCAGCATCTCGACAAGCAATTTTTTATTTTCATCCGGCATCAGACTTCCCAAAGGATTACTGAAATTGGTTACAAAACAGCAAGCATTAATTTTATGAATATTTTTTTTCAGAGCATCCAAATCTACTCCTGTAACCGGATGTGTTGGAAGTTCAATAACATTCAATCCCATTGATTTTGCTAACTGTAAAATCCCAAAATACATCGGACTTTCTGTAGCAATGGTATCACCAGGCTTGGTAACTGCAAGCAGACAGTAATAAACGGCACTCATTGTTCCGTGTGTTGTGACAATATCATCTTCCGTCAACTTCCCTTCTAAAACCAATGACCATTTGGCAATATTTCTGCGAAGATTAATGCTTCCTTGCGCAGGTTCTATTTCGGTTCCGCTTTCAGGAAGGCTTCTCATTGCTCTTACAATCCCTTTATTTAACTTAGCAACCGGCAACAAATTTTGATCCGGAATTCCTAATGAAAACCTTGTAATATCTTTATCTTGAAGTGAGTCGAAAACCTTTCGGGTTAACTCTTCCGGAGTATTTTCTTTCTTGGCTAGTCGTGGTTCACTAACGGACGGAAGCGCCATTTTTCTTTGAAAAGTTCTGCTTACATAATATCCAGATCTTGGCCGGGATTCTACCAATGATTTGCTTTCCAGCTCCAAAAATACTTGTTTCGCAGTGTTAAGTCCAACGTTGTAGTTTTTTTGTATTGAACGTATCGAAGGTAATTTATCTCCAATCCTAAGGGTTTCGGAAAGAATCTGTTCTTCTATAATTTTTGCGATTTTCTGATAAAGAATTTCTCTTGCCATTTAAAAATTGTATTGGATAAAATTAAGAAAATAAATCTGTGTCTATACAAATTTACGTTTTCTAAATCCTAAAATTTATATTATAAACAGGTTCTTACTCCTTTATTCTGATTATCAAATATTAAAAAATCTTTATCTATAATCTTTAAAAAAAACAAAAATCATTACTTGAGACACAAAAAAATCACTTCAAAACTCCCATTATATCTACGTTTTACACAATCTTAATCAAATATTAATTCGTCAACAATAGCACAATACAATTAGCCAACACATAACATATTTGAGTTATCACTAATTTATTGGCAACATATTTGATATTTATTTTTTCGATACTATTTCAATAATAATATTAACGGATTTAGAATTTTGTTAAAACTCTATTAAAAATTATTTAATGATTATATCGAATAGCTTACTTTATCACTTTATCATTTCCTCTTGCTTCTCTGCAAAAAGGAAAATCCCTCCCAGCAGAATATTCTTCTGATTTAGCTTTTTATTAAATCGATTGATTTAAATATTTTGAACTTTTTGGTATCCTTTATAAAAACTAAAATCCCTGAATATTCAATATGTACAATACTTCTACAAAAGCAATACGCTTTTCAATCGCAGAAAACGATTTTTATTTTAAGCAGTTTTTGGTTAAAATGCTTTTGGAAAACCCTTTGTTTTCTATTGTTAATGATTGCAATAATGGCAACGAATTGATCAACAGGCTTTACAGAAAGCAAGAAGATGTATTCATCATCAACTTGTTTATGCCAATCCTAAGTGGAATCGAAGCGATAAAGTACATTCGTCAACACAATAAAGATGTTCCTATTCTTACCTACTCTACAACTTATCAGGATGACATGGCCGCTACTCTTAGCGAAATTCCTAACACTTTCTATTGTCAAAAAAACAGCATCATCATAAAGGATATTCTCAGAAACTGCATCCTGAGCAAAAATTCTGATTATGAGGAATATAAAAAAGAATGGGCGTCGCAGGAAGAAGTTGTAAAAAGCTATATGGATCGTCAGAAAAAACAACAAGAGGAACTGAATGTTACAGAAATACACATCATTAAACTTTGCTATGAAGGATTCAGCAATAAAGAAATCGGAGACAGAATAAGCTTAAGTACAAGAACTATTGACACTTACATCAATAGATTGACAGAAAAACTGGGACTTAAAAGCAAACTGGATCTTGCCAGATTTTGTGTAGAAAACGGATATTATAATTCAAGCATTTAGAAATCATGACTCCACAAGGGCAAAAAAAACTGAACTCCAATGATGTAAGAAACGGAATTATCCGATTCGTACTTTCATTCATTGTTTTAATATCAATCAGTCTAACAACGGTTTTTCTGTTTTTTAAAAGTTCAAAAATCCAGAAAGAACAAATCCAAAAAGAACTGAATGCCTACAAAAATGTTCTTAGCAGAAATGAACTTTTGAAGATTAAAATGGATACCATTTACTACAAAATGGCTTTGCTGAATACAGACCGAGTACAGAATGATATTTTCCTTAGAAACTCTATCCTGGAAGATCTTCAGGATACAAAAAATATTATGGGAGCTGATAGCAGCAAATCATTTAAACAATATTCGACATTGACGAAAAACATTGGAAAAATGACCATTTTCAAAAATGAACTCATCAATGTAACAGCCAAAGAAAGAAATGCCATAAGAAACCTAAATGAATGTATGGGGAAAGTAGAAAAAATCAATACCCAAATAAGAAATAATGAACCAGGTGGAAAAATAGCAAGACGATTAAAATAAACTGAAACCTATGCAAGCCAAAATTATCCTTTCCAACAAAGAAAAAAGATACTATTTTTTGTACCTCTTGGGACTACTTTTTTTTGCAGTCTTACTTCTTTCAGTGATTCTTCTTTACCGTTACGAGTCGCCTTTTAATAACTCTGATATTCTGGCAATCCAGACTTTGGAAGAGAAAGTGAAGTTTGATGATCGTCAAAAAATTGCGCAACCAGTTATAGATAGTACTTTTAATAAAATCGAAAAAGTGTCTGTAGAAAATCAAAATCCTCTTTTGGAAAACGAAATCAGATACAGCATCAATGATATTGCTAATATTTTCGAAACTGTGAATATCACAGATCCACGAAAAGAATCTTACAAGCAGATTGCCCAGTTCTACAAAATGTATGTAGAAGACAAAAATATAGCGGGTAAAAAAAATGAAAACATCAAGATTTTCACCAAACAGTTTGAAGATTGTTCTATTGGTTTCAAGGAACGTAAAAATCAAAAATTGCAAAGAGATAACGCATTACTTATGAAAAATAACTAACAACTTTTAATTATGAATTACATCCAAAAAAACAGGAAGAACATTATTATTGCAGTAATAAGTCTTTTGCTTTTAGCGGCCATTATTATTTTGTGGTTACAGAGAAAAGTCATCCATAGTTCAGACGATATTGTTGCAGCAGTTTATCCAACATCTCTCAATGTGGGCGATACATTGACTTTTGAAGACAAAACCACTTTCGGAAAAACAAGAAAATGGGATTTTGGGGATGGATTTAATTCTGACAAGAACAAAGGTTCTCACTTTTTCAAAAAGCCAGGATATTATCAAGTTTCTGTAATCATTGATAACAAATACACCAAGTCTTTTCCTGTTTTGGTTTCGGGAGGTTTTTCCAAGCCTGCAGACACTACAAAAGTTGCCACCAAAATAGACGCGCCAACCCAGGCAATGCAATTGGAAAATGTGTTTTTCCGTGCAGATTCTCCCGATGCTAAAATATTCACTTGGAAATTTGGAGAAACAGGAAATATTGATGCCAAAGAAAAAATGGCAACTTATGCGTTCAAAAATCCTGGTAATTACATCGTGACTTTGTACACAGACGTCGATAATGAGCCCATTCAGCACATGATAAAAATATTACCTGCTTACGAGGAACTGGATGATGAAGTAGTGACGGCTCCTACTGTGACTGACATTTACAGTAAAATCAATGATGATTTTAAATATCATCTTCAGCAGATTGCCAATGGCAACAATTTCAACAGTCATTACAACTATCTTCTTAGTACTTATCTATGCAACAAAGATAATATTGGACTAACTGTGAATGACAAAAACAACTCATTCTACAACTATTGTATGGGGTTGCAATTCGATAAAAATAATTCTATACAGGAAGTAAAAACCACTTTGGACACCAATCAAAATTGCGTTGTCAAAGTAGAAGTAAAGCAAAGCAAGTAAATAAACTAAAAAAATAAATTATGAAAAATAACTTCCTTAGCGCTGCCTACCTTTTTGGTTCTGTATATATTTTGATTGGATGTCAAGTCAGGATTCCTTCTCAGGAAACACCAGATTCTGATTTTTACGGCTATGTAGATCAAGTAAAAGTGAATGACGGATTTCCTAAAAAAGCTGAACCTTGGGTGGTAATTTCTGATCGCGCTAACAACACAGTTTTTATGGATAAAGGTGAAGAAAAATCGCCTAAAGAAATCAAATTCCTGGAACCATTATTAGTTGTCAAGCAAAAAGAATCTAAAAATCTTATCAAAGTCGCAGAATACAATCCTGATGCCTTGATGAAAAAAATCCCTTCCAAATCAGTTAAAACTTATGGTTGGATCCCGAAAGATCAGTTATTGCTTTGGACCAATTCTTTGAAAAGAAGCGATAATGGTTTTAATGTAAAAGCAGTTATTTCTCCGAATAATTCTGATGTTTTAAAAAATGGTTCAAAATATATGAAAGGTGATTCTGCCTTGATTTTTTCTTCGCCGGATCTTACAAAACCTATCAATAAAAAAATTGCTATTGGTCAGTTAGTCTACATTTACAAACAATCCGAAGCCAACAACAGGTTTTTAATAGGGAAATCCCCAAATCTAAAAATTGATAGCATTTCCAAAGATGTTTATGGCTGGATTAGTTCCAATATGATTGCCAATTGGGGCGATAGAACAGCTCTGAAAGTTTCATCAGATTTCAATTATGCTGATGAAAATAATTTAGCTATCAACAAACAAAATCCAGATGGATCTTTTACGGAAACCAACTTCCCTCTTTCTGATGGCGTCAACAGAACCGCTATAGAAAATTTGGTTTCGGTTTCGCCTTCGATGGTTGATAATTCTAACAGAGCGAGATTCTTCACAAACGCTTTAGATTACAGCAAAAACTTTGTTTATAATGTTTTGGGACAACCTGTTTATTATGACCGATTCAAAGAAATAACAAACAGAAGTAAAAATCTAAACATTGTTTTCACTGTTGATATCAGCCGGGATAATATTCAGAATGCTGCTTTGGCTAAATCTGTTTTTCAGGATATCCAGTTGAAATTAGATCAGTTAAAATATTTTAAAAGCATAAAATACGGCGCTGTTCTTTACAAAAATAATAACTGTGGAGAAGATATTTTGCCATCAGCTTTAAGCAATAATTTTGAGGAAATCAATTCTTTTATAGACCTACAAACATCTAATCAAAATTGTAGTAATAGTGGCGCTCAGCCTTTATTAGAAGCACTTTCAACTACAGGAGAATTAATCAAAAATAATTCGGACGAGACCAATATCGTTATTGTTGTGGGATCTACAGCTTCCAGCTTCGGAGGTCTTAGCGAGGCTATGCGAAACCTCACTAAAGCGCGTGCAAAAATGTTGTTCTTCCAATCTGCATCAGGCTCTTCTGATTATTACAACAATTTCGTATTATTCTCAGAAAACGTTTTAACAGGCACAGCCAGAAATATCGCAGAATTGGACAAAGCCAGAATCGTTGATCAAAAAATGATTATGGATAAGAATAATTACAACCTTGTGATGGGCGAAGGCGGCGTTTATTCTTTGGATTATCCGAAAGCAAGTATGGCTCAGGGTTTTGTAGTTTATCCGAGAAAAGGCGAAATCAATTCCAGTAATCTGCTTGTTAAATCATTGGACAGTTTAATTACTCAGGTTATTGATTATAACAAAACGGTTAATACTTCTTTGACAAACTATTTCAAATCAGCTGTCGGAAGTTCCAAAACGGTTGTGAAGCCAGATTTCAGAAATCAGTTTTCTAATGCACCAACACCTATCCCAACGGAAACTACAACGCAGTTGATTACTTACAACAATCCATTTATAACCAAAGGAACTTTTTCCAGTGAGTTGAAGGAAAGCTATCCAGCCGTTGAAAAAGGAATTCTTTTGTCTGAAACTGAATATGATAAACTAAGAGCTTTCTATCAGGAAATTTATCAGGAGACAAAAAGTTTCACGCCTAATTTCAGTCAAGGATCAGCAATTAATTCTTACTTAAATACGCTTAAAAAATACTATTCAGGCGATACGAAATTTGATAAATCAAAACTGAGAAATCAGTCTATGGCTTATTCTGTCGCTGTTAGTACGGGATTTGATAACTCAGCGGAAGAAACACTTTCTACATATAAGCTGAGTGGATGGAAACAACCGAAAGTCGTTTCCAATGAGATTGTAAGAAACTATTTCAAACAATATAAAACATTGGCAGACAGATTGCTAAACAATAAAAGTAACCCAAAGATCATCATAGATCAAAACGGAGAAAAGTTTTATTGGCTTAACAGATTCTTTATGCCAACCATCGAACCAGTAGAATCTCTGTAATGTTTTCATTCAATAAGATTTTAAAATATTTCAGTAAAAAATCAGAAAATCAATCACAAAAAATAAATAATATGGCAATGTTTAATTATGGTGTTGGGGGAAACGAAGTAAAAGTTGACGCCAACGAAGCAATCCAAGAAATTCAGGAAAACAGATCGCTGATTGTAAGTCAACTTACAGCAGATGAACCATTTGTTCCGGAAATTGTAAAAGGTCTGAAATCGGTAGACGATGTCTTCAAACACTTTCAACCTTCTATTTCTGTTCAGCATGAGACAGAAGACGGAACTTACATAGATGAAGAATTCAGGTTTCAGCAATTGGGAGATTTCACTCCGAAAAATCTGACTCAGAACTCAGAATATCTGAAAACTCTAAGCATCGAACAAGAACAGTACAATAAAATACTGAGACAACTGAAGAATAATAAAATTCTGAAAAATATTCTTGAAAATCCTCAAACCAAAAATGCTTTGATAGAAGTTTTGAAAGAAGTAGCAGGTGAACTTGAAAAATAATAAACACAAAAACTATGGACAACAGACAACAAGCAGCATCGCAAAATCAGCAAGCTGCAGAACAACAGCAAGATCAAAGAAGAGGTTCAGCGATTAATGATCTCAATAAAGTTGGTGGATTTAATTTTATAGAAACCGTTGTAGACGGGATTGCCAATATGAATCCAACGAGAAAAGCACGTAAAGAAATCTTCCTAAATGATACTAACAAACAAACTGAAAGAAAAGATTTAGCTCAAAAACTGAATTTATGGATTTCACTTTTGGAAAATAATGCTACTGCTGAAGAAATGGCAGAAGCTTGTAAAACAAAAGCGCAGAGTGCAGAAAAAAATCTTAAAACCAATCTTAAAAATAGCCTTGGTGCGATCCGCGAATTGGAAACATCGTACAGAACGATGGCTCAGTTTTTCAAGAATACAGAGCTTGACAAAGTTGACAATGTAAGCATCGTGAATGCATCTTTGGAGCAAATGAAAGATTTGGATAATCCGATTTTCATCGATGCTATTGCGGATGAGTTCAAGCAAAATTATGACCGTCTAGATTTGAGAGACAACTACTCTATCCTAGCAATTCCAGGATATTTGGGTTCTAATAAAGTTGTTGAAAAATGGGCGAAAATCTGTAACGAGAACAAAGTAATGTTGGTAACAGATTTTGCTAATCTTGACAAACCGGATGATGTTGTGGATCTTTTCCATTCGGCCAATCTTACAGGCGGCGAACTTCACAGAAGTAATGTGATTATGACAACCAATTGGCTTGTAGGAAGAGGCAGAGCTGAGGAAGTGGGTGAAGAGGAAAATGTTGATCTTCCGCCTTCTACTTCTATGGCTGGAAAAATCTATAAAACATTGATGTCACAAGTTGCCGCTGGTAAAAAACACGGAAATATCAATGAAGTGGATGCTGTGAAATTTGACCTTAAGAAAAGTGAAATCTCTCAGCTTGAGAAAATGGGATTGGTTCCGATGGTGAACGAGTACGGAAAAATTATGGCTTTCTCCGCAAAAACATTGTTCACCGGAGATAACATTGGTTTACAAACTTATTCGGTTGTAAGAGTTTTTGATTATGTAACCAAGGTTCTACTCGATTTCCTTAACAGAAGAGCATTTGAAAACTGGAACCCGAGAAACGAAGATGATTTGAGAAGACAAATCGTAACTTTCCTAGACGGAATCAAAGGTCCGGACAAATTGATTGAGAAATTCAAAATTGTAAGATTTGAACAAGACAAAGTGAATAAGGATCGTGTTTGGCTTGATATCAGAATGACACCTTACTTCCCAACAAAAAGTTTTGTCATCAAACTGGATGGACACAAAGGAGACGACGGTAACGAATGGGATGCTGAATATCAACAGGAATAAACCCAATAAAAATTAACAACAAAGGGAATTTGCAACAATAAGTTATGAATTCCCTTTTTCATTTAAAATCTACCGAGATGAGAACTGCCCACTTTTACATTCTATATATGATAATTTTATTATCGTTCACAATTTCCTGCAAGAAAAAATATGAAAGACCGGATCATTTTTCGATAGATCTTTTTGAAAATCAAAGAAATGAACAGCCTAAAAAAGCATTAACACCACAAGAAGCTTCAGACAAAAGTTTATTTGTTATAAAAACGAACACAATTGAGTTGATTAACAATTTTAAAATCGAAGATAAAAATGTTAATATCTATAAAATCAATTCTGGCATAATCGTAAAATCCGCAAAAGACAGTATTCGGTTTCCAATCAAGATTATTTCGAATTATGATTTGAAGATTAATGATTCTGATAAAGATTCGACGGCTGTTTACCTTATCAATCCGCAATCCTATAAGTTATTAGTCAAAGATATGGGAGTTGATTATCAGACTTTACCCGCTCAGATTTCTCAATAAAATTGATTTTCCCATTTGAATATTATGTAAAACTGTAGTAATTCTACTACTGATTTTTTTGGAAGGTGGTTCTATCTTTGGTATACAAAAGTTAAGGAACACACTAATACACAATATAATATATTAACAATTAAATTTTAGAAATCATGGCAAACAATTCAAGAGCCGTATTAAAATTCAACGGCGGTGCAGAGCAAAAGATCCTTAAACTGAATTACGG